>Ga0193753_10000001_pt1 | contig 1621445 bp, 1462 predicted proteins | sample H1c2metaG_FD_144925 | JGI IMG/M metagenome (GOLD analysis project Ga0193753, IMG submission 144925) | Soil microbial communities from a riparian zone of the East river system, Colorado, United States - H1c2 | ecosystem: Environmental > Terrestrial > Soil > Riparian zone | place: USA: East... | reverse complement strand
CAAATTGATCCTGCGGATGTTCGCCCTTGTTAAACGAGGTGAAACTTTTGTGGAGAATTATAAAAAAGCTGCTTAGGAATGTTTTTATAAATAAAATTTGGAAATATGATTAACCTAGAATACATACGCCTGCAGGCCTTACGCGCGAGGGCCGGTACCCGCTGCTATCCTTCACGCAATGACAAAGGGTTAACCATATTTCTGTTAAAAAGATTAACTGAAAAGGTTCTGACAAAACAGTGTCAGTACTTTAGCAAAACCTTCTCCGTAAATTTGTAAATACCGCGCCACCGCAGAAAATACCGGGATAAACCTTACCCCGGGACGCAGCCCAACCAAATTATTTGTGACAAATAATTGAAATGTTCTTTGACATATTGGAAGCCTTTTGGGGGCGAAGCTATGAGAATTTTAATAGTGGAGACATGGTGTATATTTTATTTTTAATAAATCAGTGCTCATAGCTTCTATATCATTTTGCTGATGTCAGCAAAATGATCAAATGTTATGGAAACGAAATATTTTCTTCTAAAAGAGGATACACTAAGGTAATTCAGCTAAGCTAAAAAGCGAATTTGGCGCTTCATCGGTATATTCAACATTTTCAAACTCATGCCAAGTTGGGTCAATTTTGAAATCAAATGAATCAAGGAATAATTCAGGCAGTTTCCATTCATGAGCATAAAACCAGGTTTCATCTATCAATTTTGATTTGATAAGCTCTTCTAAATCTTTTAAGCTGAGGGATGGATCATTTTTGAAGATAACGAAATCGTGATTTTTGTAATTGGCACTGTCGCGGTAGCGATAATTGAATTTGATGTTTGGCATTCGCCAAAATAAGCTGATTGATAATTGTTGTCAATCGGAAATAAGTGAATTTTAACCAATTGCCAGTTTGCCACTTTGTTTCCAGATGTAGGCAGGCATAGGTTCATTTAATTTCCACTCCACATTCATGGGTTTTGAACCATTTGAATTATTAAAATTTGCTTCCCCTAAAAAGACATATGACATGGTGAAGCCATACTCATCATCATTTTGCTCCCTTACAAATAGCAATATTTTTTTCTCCATTGAACCATGATTAATGTATGAAAGTCCCTTAGGAGACTCTGCCGATGTTGCGTTTTGCGACTGCCAATGAAAAAGATATTCGCTAATAGCGTAATCATCATACAATGTCGTTGGAGAATATTCTTTTTCTGATTTTTTAAGGGTAACAAATAGGGCCTCTGTGTTTAATGCTTTATTTAAAGCCACACCCTCTCGGTTAGATGAAGCTTTTTCAAATTGATGTAATCCGATAGCTACTAAAATCTGATCACGGTTATAACGACTATGAACTCTTAATGGAAAGGGATAATCTAATTCAATTTCTTTTTCTACAAAGTCGATTTTATTTATCAAATAGTTAATAACTTCATTTAGCTCTTCAATCATTATCGGGTTCATAGCAATTTGTGAAATGCTTTCTTGTAGCGACTTGAATCCGGATTTTATGCCATCTGTTTGCCAGATATCATAGTGAAACATTAAAAGCATAAGCTTTTGTTCCTCATTATGAAGATTGAACTTAAAGCTGTTGTTGATTAGATTTCTTATAAATGTTAAGTAACTTATAGAATTACATTGTAATAATCTTCTAATCCCCCTTGTTATCTCATTCTGATTTTGTTCGCTAAAATCTTCTATTACTCCTGCATCAGCACAAAGCTGTTTCCAGCTATCTTTTTTATAAATTAATTGTAAATCAATATGTTGAAAATCTATAAAATTTTGAATTGTAAGCGGTAGCGTTGATTGATGTTTGAAATTTTGAATTTTTATAAGCAATTGCTTTCTGTTAAAACCAATTGCCTCTCTTATATTCTTTAAAATAAAATCTTTGGCCTTTTTCTCCAATACTATTGAGCATCCTAAAGGTAAATGTGGAAACTCATCTTCAATTTCCTTAATAATGGAGGTATGCGTTCGTCCCACTAAAGCTCTAAACTTATGTTCAAAATCATATTCTGGTCGAGCATTACCTACAAAGTCTAACACTGTCAAGCAATCCTTATCAGGCGCCAGCCTTAGTCCTCTACCGAGTTGTTGAAGAAAGATAGTCAGACTTTCGGTTGGCCTGAGAAAAAGCACCGTGTCAATTTCAGGAATATCAACACCTTCGTTAAAAATGTCTCTTACAAAAAGATAATTAATTTGTTTAGTGCGAAGGCGCTCCCGTAATTCTGCTCTGTTTCCTGAACTTTCGGTTGTTAGATAATCTGCTTTTAAACCCGCCAAAGTAAATTTTTCAGCCATATAGCGAGCGTGCTCCTGACTTACACAAAAACAAAGTGCAGTTACATCATGAACGTCGGTTAAGTATTTTTCACAGTTGGTTAAAATATCACTAACTCGGCGGTCATCTTCAGTATAAAGTTTAGTTAACTCGTTAATTTCATATTTGCCATTTTTCCAAGATAGTTTGGATAGATCGACACTATCAGACAAAGCAAAATATTGAAATGGAGATAATAGTTTTCTATTTAAAGCTTCTGGTAATCTAATCTCTGCAGCAATTACACCGCAAAAATCCTTCAGAATATCTTCTCCGTCTCCCCTTTCTGGGGTTGCGGTTAAGCCCAATAAAACCTTTGGTTTAAACTTCGCTAATATGGGTCGATAGCTTGAAGCAGAAATATGATGCACTTCATCAATAATAATAAAATCGAAAAAATCTTCTGAGAGTGATAATTGATTTATTCGATTAGTTAATGTTTGAACAGAAGCAAATACATATTCATAATTGATAGGTTCTGCGCCATCTACCCAAAGTTCACCAAAATTTGCATTCCTTAAAACATGTTGAAAGGTGTTTTGAGCTTGTTCTAATATTTCCTTTCGGTGAGCCACAAATAATAATCTGGCTCTTGGGTATTTATTTTTAAATTGCTTATAATCGAATGACGATATTACCGTTTTCCCTGTTCCAGTAGCAGCTACTACTAAGTTTTTATACCTATCATGTACAATCCTTTCAGATTGTAATTTCTCTAAAATTTCGTCTTGATAGGGAAATGGCTTTAAATCAAAAAAAGTGGTAATGCCTTGATTATCGTATGATTTTTGTTGTTTTAAAGCAGTCGATAATTTTTGAATGTCTTTACCTGGCTCGTATAATTCAAAATCTTTATCTACCCAATAAGTATCAAATGTCTTTTTGAATTTATCTATGATGTGATTGATTTCTTTTGATGTTACTTTTAAATTCCATTCTAAGCCATTTGTTAGGGCTGACCTTGAAATATTTGAAGAACCAATATATCCTGTGTTAAATCCAGTATTTCTCAAAAATAGATATGCTTTGGCATGTAGCCTTTCGTGATCTGCATTATAAGAAACTTTTATTTCAGTGTTTCTTAACTTCGATAAAAATTCAACAGCTTTGACATCTGTTGCACCCATATAAGATGTGGTGATAATCTTTAATTTTTTACCGTTATTAGTAAACTCTTCTAATTCATCCTTAAATATTCGGATACCCGAATACTTTATAAATGACACCAACCAACAAATTTCATCGGATGAAAGTATTTCTTTTTTAATCTCACTTTCTAAGGAGATGCCTACATTATTTCCTGTAAAGAGCTCGCTTTGGCTTAATCGAGTATATGGCGTAATTTGTTTAAGGCGTTCATTAAAATCAGGGAATGGAGAATCTATCTTTGAAAAAACAGCTTCGAGTATCTTGCCTTCATTCTCAATTAAATTATCAGATAAACCAAGCTTAGGAAGTTCATCTATCAATAATTGAATGATTTTATTTGAAAGTTCAATCTGCCGAAGCGTTTTGTTTTCGTCTTTAATCTCATTCAATGCAAACTTGATAGTTTCTGATAAGTATAGGCTTAAATATCTGGATGCTTCTTCTTTATCAATTGCAGCACTTTTTATAAAAAATTTCTGATCGCTAACTAAAGAAAGCTGATTAAAGATTAGCTTATTAATAAGCTGCTCATAAATTCCTAATTCAAATTGCATTCAGATAGTTTAGGTAATAATAAATGATAGGTATATCGGCATCAGCCCAATCCAAATCTAATAATTCATTTGTATTAAGCCATTTGAAATTAGCATGTTCTTTTAATATTATTTCTCCACCAATATGCTTACAGATGAAAGGTATGAGCTTTATAGTTATGGAAGGATAAGAATGTATGTTTGAGGGAAGATTTTTGACAATTTCTACTTCAATATTAAGTTCTTCTTTAATTTCTCGAAGTAAACATTCTTCAGAAGATTCTTTAGGCTCAATTTTCCCACCGGGTAACTCCCATTTTAGAGGCAAGGTCATTATACTGCTTCGTTGGGCAGCAAATAAACGATTTTGATTATCGCTAATTAGGGCACAAGTAACATCTATCACACTTCTAAAGTACAAACTTATGATTGCAATCCCCACTTGCCCATCACCTTAAGTTTTCGGAAGATCAGTCCAAATCACCCTTTTCAAACACAGCATCACCTTGTTTCAGGCTGCCGGTGTCGTATCCCCTACTGAACCATTTAGTTCGTTCGCTGATGGTGGAGTGGTTAAAGGGGTCGGGTTGTATCCTATCGGGTTTTTGTTCAAGATCGGTGCTGGTTTGTGTAGCCGCGGTAACGGCTATGGTTATGTCAATATGATCGATAGGGTTTTTGAAAGCATAATGTGCCCACACGCCGGCATAGTAATCGGCCTGCAGTTCCTGTTTGTCAACCAGTTTTTGATAGGCCGGAGGGGTTAGCGTTCCTTTAGCAAGCTCCAGTTTGGCGGTGATGCCCAGCAGGTACTGGATATGGTGCCCGGCCTGGTGCGCGATGATATAAGCCTGCGAAAGATCGGAAGCCGAGGCAAATCGTTTTTGCAGGTCGGTAAAAAAGGCGAGGTCGATATAGATCGCCTTATCCTGCTGGCAGTAAAAGGGGCCTGTAGCCACCCTCACATAGCCGCATCCCCCGGCGGTAATGGTATCGTTGAAAAGCTGTAGCGCTGGTTTGGTATATTTCTTCCCCATCTGGCGGAACAGCCGACCAAATACTTCATCCGTATTAGCAAACAGCTTTTCGCTCGACTTTTTCAAGGGACTTGCGGGCACAACAGGATGGTAGTTTACCGGGGCGGGCAACTGCTCCACGGGCATATCATCCTGCACCTGGCTCAGCAATTTGGTAGGGAAAACGGCTGTAACAATATAAATACAAATAGCAACTACCCCTATAATTCCTCCAATAAGGGCAAAGTTGGTACGTTTGGCAGGCTTGTGTTCGTGGATACTCACTTTGTCGCTATCACTTTTCTTAGACAATTGCATATAAAGTTGGCTTTAAATAGCTAAGTAAACGGTATTTATGATATAATTGTTTTACATCATTCGCTTCCTTACTGCTGTTTTTAAAATAGGTTCAGCAAAGATACAGCCCTTAGTTTTATCACGCAAGTAAAAATACGATTACAGACTTTAAAGTCAGTTAGTTAAACCCGGTTTAAAAGGTGTTTAAACAGATAAACGCACTCCTCTGTGGCAATCGGCCAGATAAAAACAGGACGTATCACTGATTAATGATATACGCCTATTACTGCCTTATGGTTTGTTATTTTTGATCAAAATTTTGCTACTTTCACTTTTCACATCACCATTTTCAGCATGAAAAAAACTTTTACCCTCGGCTTACTGACACTATCCGCGATAGCATCGGCACAACAAAAAACCATTTCGGGTTTTAACAGTACTTCAACAGCCAAACAACTGCAAACAGAGCAGCAATTTGATGCCTCCCTAAGCGCGCAGCAAATAGGCGAAACGATAAAGGAGCTATCGGCATTTCCGCATAATGTGGGGTCGCCGGGTGGTAAGGCGGTTGCCGAAAAGATATTGCAGAAATACAAAAGCTATGGGCTTGACGCGCATATAGAAACTTATTATGTGCTGTATCCTACACCCAAAACCCGGGTGCTGGAAATGACCGGCCCTACCCAATATACCGCCGTGCTTAAAGAGCCTGCTTTACCGCAGGATGCTACATCAGGGCAGGATGGCCAGTTGCCCACCTACAATGCCTGGAGTGCCGATGGCGATGTGAGCGGTCAACTGGTGTTTGTAAATTATGGCCTGCCGGCCGACTATGAGAAGCTGGCTACCATGGGTATTAATGTAAAAGGAAAAATTGTGATAGCCAAATATGGCCGTTCGTGGCGGGGCATCAAACCAAAAGTGGCATATGAGCATGGGGCGATAGGTTGTATCATTTATTCCGACCCGAAGGATGATGGTTATAGCGCAGGTGATGTGTATCCAAAAGGAGCTTATAAAAATGAATATGGAGTGCAGCGAGGTTCGGTGATGGATATGGTGATTTATCCCGGTGATCCGCTTACCCCGGGTGTCGGCGCTGTTAAAGATGCCAAACGACTGGACAGGAAAGATGCCACCACCATATTAAAGATACCGGTGTTGCCTATCAGTTACCACGATGCCCAGCCTTTGCTCGCTTCTTTAGAGGGCCCTGTAGCAACAGGCGATTGGAGCGGCGGCTTGCCTATTACCTATCATATCGGGCCGGGCAAATCGGTGGTGCATTTAAAACTGGAGTTTAACTGGAACATTGTTCCGGCTTATGATGTGATCGCGAAGATAAAAGGTTCCACCTATCCTGACGAATGGGTAATGCGGGGCAACCATCACGATGCCTGGGTAAACGGCGCCAGCGACCCCATCAGCGGGCAATCGGCTATGCTGAACGAGGCAAAGGCTTTGGGCGATCTGCTTAAAACCGGCTGGAAACCGAAACGTACTATTGTTTATTGTTCATGGGATGGCGAGGAGCCGGGATTGTTGGGCTCCACGGAATTTGCCGAAGGACATGATAAAGAACTGCAGCAAAAGGCGGTGGTGTATATTAATTCGGATAGCAACGGACGAGGGTTTTTGAGCGAAGGCGGCTCACAGGCGTTGGAAAATTTTATGGATGAGATAGCGCAAGGCATAACCGACCCGCAGACCGGCGTAAGTGTGTTTGATAGGGCAAAGGCAGAGGAAATGGTCGGGAAATCGTCAGCAAAAGATAAAAAGGAACTTTTTGAGCGGAAGGGGAGACGGATGGAATCTTTGGGTTCGGGTTCGGATTTTTCGGCATTTCTGCAGCACCTGGGCGTACCTACTTTAGATATTGCCTATGGCGGTGAAGACGGCGGCGGCGATTATCATTCCATTTATGATAGCTATGATGATTATACCCGATTTAAGGACCCCGGATTTAAGTATGGCGTAACCATGGCGCAAACAACCGGGCATGCGGTATTGCGGATGGCTGATGCTGATCTGCTGCCTTTTGATTTCAGGAACCTGTATGCTACCATAGACCGCTTCAGTACCGAGCTTACCGACCTGGCAACCAGTATGCGCGAGAGTACTTCCATTGAGAACAAACTGATCAAAGCCAATGCCTATACATTAGCAGCTGATCCAACGCAGCATCTACAGTCGCCGGCCGTTAAGGACACCGTACCGGATATCGACTTTAAGCCACTAAAGAAAGCATTGGACAGCCTTAAGAAAAGCGCCGATAAGCTGGCAACTGCCTGGACACAGGCATCGCAAACCAATGGCAATCACGACAAACTGAATAAAGCACTATACCAGGCCGAGCAGCAGTTGTTATCAGCCGATGGCTTGCCCCGCCGCCCCTGGTATAAGCATACCATTTACGCCCCGGGATTTTATACCGGCTACGGCGTTAAAACCCTGCCCGGCATCCGCGAAGCCATGGAGCAGCGCAACTGGTCCGAAGCTCAGCAGCAAATAGGGGTAGCAGCGGAAGCAGTAACGAGGTTGGCGGTGTATTTGGAGGGATTATAATTTTTGTAAGAACTAAGATTTATAGGATTCGCGAATGATAAAATACATCCCATGAAATATATAAGCCGGATAAGTGTATTGGTTTTCATGATCTTTGCGATTAACGCGGGCGCCCAGTCAAATTTCAAAGGCGATCAGCTTATATCGGGGCGGTATGGCGAAGTAGAATTGTCATATGATAGTGCTTCAAAGCGTTTTACCGGGATAGACCACGCCCGGGAAAATGAGCACGGCTCAATTCTTTTCTCCGGAAAAATGATTAAAAGTAAGTCTGGGTTTATTCCTGTTAAGGTGTATGAATCTGGGAATGAGGGCAACGACTTAGTTGGGAGAATAGTTCTCAAGACGGATAAAAATGGCCAAAACTATGCGATTTCGATAGTGATAGACAAAGATTCGGGCCGAAAGTATACCGGGTATATCCAGAATGGCGATTTTTTACCTTTGGATAAAATTTACCCATATCACAAATTTAGCATGATAAAATCGGCTAAAATAAATGTGTATTCGGATACTTTAGGTACAGTAACTAAAGGTGCAAGTTTATTTAAGGGAGATCTGGTATCCATTCTTGCAGAAAATAAACACTATAGTTTTGTACAATTTATCAGAGAAAAAGATGATAAAAGACCCGCCCTAAACGGGTGGGTTCGTAAATCAGATCTGATTTTATGAATTGCCCATCATAGAACTTTTATTGTACCAAAATGTCGCGTAAAGGACTTCAATCTTTAATGTATCAAATCCTTATAAACCTCCCCACCCTTCATCACAAACTGCACATTTTCCAAAACGGTAATGTCTGCTAAAGGATCATTTTTAACAGCTACAATATCGGCGTATTTGCCGGGGGCGATAGAGCCTACTTTATCCTTCCAACCCAGCAAGTCGGAAGCGCTAATGGTGGCTGATTGGATAGCCTGCATGGGCGTCAACCCAAACTTTACCATATACTTAAACTGCTTGCCGTTCCAGCCGTGGGGATAAACTCCGGCATCAGTTCCAAAAGCAATTTTGACACCTGCCTTTGCCGCCCGCTGAAAACTTAGCCGCTGGGCTTTGCCAACCAATCTTTCTTTATTGAGTATTTTTTCGGGAGTGCCGTGCTTGGCATAATCGCTCATGATATACTCGTCATTATAAATATCAGCCACTAAATAAGTGCCATGTTCCTTCATCATATTGATGGCCTCATCATCCAAAAAGCTGCCGTGCTCGATAGAGGCCACGCCGGCTTTTACCGCCATTTTTATAGCGATGGTACCATGTGCATGCGCGCAGGCTTTTTTGCCCCAAAGATGCGCTTCGTCCACAATGGCGTTCATTTCTTCCTGCGTAAACTGGGGAGCGCCTACACTTTCTTCTTCGGTTAGCACTCCGGCGCTCGCGCCAAATTTGATCACCTCAGCGCCGTATTTGATGTTGTACCTCACTTGCGCCCGCACGCCATCCACCCCATTGGCCACGCCCGTCATCATCGGCGGACCGGTAAATTGCAGGTAAGGCGAAAAGCCGTTCAGGTCACCATGACTGCCGGTGCTGCCAATAAACAACGTAGCCGGCAATATCCGCGGACCAGGTATATCGCCACGGTTAATGGCATTACGCAAAGCCACATCCATAAATTCGGCTGAGCCTACATCCCGGCAGGTAGTAAACCCGGCCTCCAAAGTACGCTTGGCATATATATGGGCGATGATAGCCACATCGATAGACGTTTTGCGGAAAAGGTCATCATAATAATTATCACCGGGTTGTGAAGTAAGGTGCGTATGGCAATCGATCAGTCCGGGCATTACGGTGGCATTACTCAGGTCGATGATCTTAGCCCCTGCGGGGATTGCGATATTGGCACCAACCGCTTTAATAGTATCATGATCTACCAATATCATTTGGTTGGTAAGCACCTTGCCATGCTCCACATCGATCAACCGGCCGGCCTTAATTATTTTAACTGAATCTCCTTGCGCAAAACAGGCTAAAGCAAAAAAAAGCATCATGGCTGTCATGATACTTCTGGAGCATATTTTTTTCATGTGGTATGGATTAATGTTGTAATCCAATATTACGAAAAATCCCCGAAAAAAAGTCTTTATTCAGAGCCTGATAGGCCCTCCGTTAACCTCAAAAACCGGCATCAGCGTTGTTTGGCTGGCACAGGCAAAGCCCTACCACTAACTTTCACAGAACATAAGCGTAGCCGGGAGTTTTCTTTGGTTACTTTCTTTTGCGGAAAATGAAAGTAACATTCACTGCCTTTCAAACGGCACTTTACCTGTATTTATAAGCACAACATTTATAAGGCTAACTTGTAAATGCCTCCACCGCCCTCTCAATCCTCCTAATAGTTTCCTCCTTACCCAATAACACCGCAATATCAAACACATGTGGCCCAAACTTACCCCCTACCAGCATAATGCGGAATGGCAGCATCAACTCACCCGCCTTAATGCCTTTTTCTTCAGCTAAAGCTTTAAATTGTGCTTCGAGATCATGTGCTTCTATAGGTGCTTCACCATCACCCAATAAGGCAATAAAGGATTTAAAAAACTCCGTTTTCGCATCCGTCCATTTAGGCTTTACGGCATTGAGATCATATTCCTTAGGCTGCTCAAAAAAGTAAGCCAGCTGCTGATAAAAATCCGGTAACAGCGTACAGCGCTCTTTTACCAGATCGATCAATTTCAATAACTTACCATCATCGGTTACCACGATTCCCTTATCCTCCAAAATCTTTTTGACTTCCTTCTTCAGACTTCCGGCTTCCGACTTCTTGATCCACTCCGCATTAAACCACTTAGCCTTCTCAAAATCGAATTTGGCCCCGGCTTTATTTACCCTTTCTATCGAGAATTTCTCTACCAGTTCATCCAGCGTGAATATTTCGTTTTCGGTACCATCGTTCCACCCCAGCATTACCAGCAGGTTTATAAACGCTTCGGGCAAAAAGCCCAGCTCGCGGAAACCGGGTGTCAAGTCACCGGTTTTTTCATCGAACCAATTCATGGCATATACCGGGAAACCCAATCGTGCGCCATCGCGCTTGCTCAGTTTTCCGTGGCCATCGGGTTTTAATATCAGCGGTAGATGCGCCCATTGTGGCATACTCTCCTTCCAGCCCAAATACTCCCAGAGCAACAGGTGTACCGGCGCTGATGGCAGCCATTCCTCGCCCCTGAAGGCATGGGTTATCTTCATCAAATAATCATCTACCACTACGGCCAAATGATAAGTCGGCATGCCATCAGCCTTTAACAATACTTTGTCATCGCTCTGGCTGGTTTCAAAACTTACATTGCCGCGTATCATATCGTTAAAATGAATATGCTCGTTATCCGGCATTTTTATGCGGATCACATGCGGCTCGCCTTTGTCAAGCAACTGATCAACCTCGTGTTGTGTAAGGGATAATGAATTTCGCAGACTATTGCGGTAAGCATGCCCATATTGAAAATTAGGTATCTCGCGGCGGTTGCGTTCCAGTTCTTCGGTCGTATCAAAGGCATAATAGGCGTGCCCCTGCATCACCAATCGCTCGGCATACTCGCGGTAAATGGCTTTGCGTTCGCTTTGGCGGTAGGGAGCATAGCGTCCACCCACCACAGGGCTTTCGTCCGGTGTTAAGCCGCACCATTTCAGGCAATCCAAAATATAATCTTCGGCGCCGGCCACGTAGCGGCTCTGGTCGGTATCCTCGATGCGCAGCACAAAATCGCCGCCATGCTTTTTGGCAAAAAGATAATTAAACAATACGGTGCGCACGCCACCCAGGTGAAGGCCACCGGTTGGGCTTGGCGCAAAACGAACTCTAACTTTTTTATCTGACATTATGGGGCAAAGATACGAAGCCCCCTCTAAACGGCGAAGCCCTCATGAATTCCTTTGATAAACAAACAATACTATGAATAATCTCCCCCTGTAGGGGAGACTTTTAAATCCAGAAAGGAAAGTCCTCCCTGCCGGGGAGGATTTAGGTGGGGCTTATTTCCGACTAATTAACAATTTTATGTAATTTGGGCATGATTTCATTAATACGGTCGTTACTCCCTTTGGCACACTTCCGGACTTTCTGACTTTCCGACTACTAACACATGAACCCATACCAACAGAGAAAACGCTGGAAATACTCATTGCTTGCATTTGCTGTGGTTATTGCCAGCGGTTCGCTATTCTATACCCGTTATTTGGTCGATACCATTAAAAAGTCCGAACGTACACGGGCGCAGATATGGGCTTTGAGTATCAAGCAGATATTTGCCTCGGATGACAATGATTTTTTAAACTATGTATTCGCTGTGCGCGATAGCCTGACCGTTCCTGCTATTATTATAGATGAAAAGGGCGACTACATAACCACCAAAGGGCTCGATACGACAAAAACCTACATCAAGATACCCATAGGGCCGGGATATAATGCAAAATTGGCTCCAAAATATGATACGGCTTATTTCAGGGCCCAATTGGAAACGATGAAAGCGCAGCACGCACCCATCAAACTAAAGGTGCTGGGGGCCGACTGGTATGTTTATTACCAGGATTCTTTCGTACTTACACAATTAAAAGTGTTTCCCTATATCCAGCTTTCGGTCATTGCTATCTTCCTGCTGGTGGCCTATACTGCATTTAATTCATCGCGAAAATCGGAGCAGAACCAGGTTTGGGTGGGGCTGGCTAAAGAGACGGCTCACCAGTTGGGTACTCCCATATCTTCGCTAATGGCTTGGGTGGAACTGATGAAGGAAAAATTTAATGCCGAAGAAGATCCGCTGATAGCCGAGATGGAGAATGACATCAAGCGACTGGAGATCGTGGCCGACCGTTTTTCCAAGATCGGCTCAAAACCGGTTTTAGAGCCCAACATAGTATATGATGTGGTGAAAGACTTTGTAGATTATTTTAAGGTAAGGGTAAGCAACAAGATCAGCTTTGAATTGACAGGAAATCCGCTTTTAAGAGCAGGACTTAATGTGCCCTTGTTTGCCTGGGTACTTGAAAACTTGCTAAAAAATGCCGTAAATGCCATCGAAAATGCCGGGAGCATCAAGGTGGAAATCTCCGGGAGCAAAACAAAGCAGCAGGTTTATATTGATGTGACCGATACCGGAAAGGGCATACCGCGCTCCAAATTTATTACGGTTTTTCAACCCGGATACACTACCCGCAAAAGAGGCTGGGGGCTGGGCCTATCATTAACCAAACGAATGGTAGAGAACTACCACAACGGGCAGATATTTGTAAAGGACTCCGAATTGGGCAAAGGAACAACTTTTCGCATAGTATTAAAAAGCATGACAAATGATAACCAAACCACAACCTGAAGAATATAATCCCTATTATGTTACCTACATAGCCAAAGTGCCTGATGGTGATGTGATAGAACTATTGAAACAGCTTAAAGAGTCAAGCTATGAGTTGTTTAGCAAGCTGAGCAATGAGCAGGCCAACCACGCGTATGCCGAGGGTAAGTGGACGCTAAAAGAGGCGCTGGGCCATATGATCGATACAGAAAGGGTATTCGCGTTCCGCGCGTTCTGCTTTTCGAGGGAGTACAGCGAGCTTCCGGGATTTGATCAGGAAGTATATATCAACAATTCCAACTTCAACGATCGAAGCATACAGGACCTGGCATCAGAATTCAGGGTTACGCGAGAATCGAACCTGTATTTATTTCGCTCCCTGACAGAAGAACAGTTAAACAGGAAAGGGATCGCCAGTGGCAACCCCGCTACGGTAAGGGCTTTAGTGTATATGGTTGCCGGCCACGAACTGCATCATTTGGGGATAATTAAGGAGAGGTATCTTGGTTAGGGGCAGATATTAAAGGGTTCACAGGCCGTGTATAATAAAAAAAAGATGCAGGAATATCCTGCATTTTTTTTTTATTAAGCCTAATGCTTTATTCCTTGTCACCTTGTTTGGAAAGGTATTTCATATCCATCACATATGACATATATAATCCCAAACCCCCAAATATTGCTATCAATGAAAAATATACTGCTACATTTTCATCTTCTGAATGAGTAAATACCGTTCTATCCAAAAGATAAGCTATAAACAAACCCAAACCAGCGCCTATTAATAATAAACCCCATTTCAAATTTGTATGCGGCCTGGGTAAATCTATACGTGGGTTCATTCCACGTTCAATCATCGCCATTCTTTCTCTCCTATACAAGTAAACTGCCCCAAAGATCATTGCGAAGAAGCCAAGCGAAATAATAATTCCTGCCATTACTCCTAAGTTTTCGGTTTCCATAATATTTAATTTTAAAAGTTAATTAATGTTTTCTTTTCTCAAACCACCACAATTGGTGTATTTGTAAGCTATGACTACACACTTTTTGAGGAGGTTACACTTTCTTTGAAAAAAGTTTTCAGTTTTCAGTTGTTATAATAAGGTAACTATAGCGGTGGTCACTACTGTTATTTTAAATTTAACGCCTACCGCCCTGCCCGCTGCTATCCGCCTGCAAACTGAGAACTGCCTACTGCAAACTGGTAACTGCAAACTGAACTGTCAACTATAATAAGTAATTTTACATAAAGGCTGTAACCTATGCAGCGCGGGTGTAGTCAGAGAGGTTGTAACAAATGCAAAGCAAGCTTTCAGATATTGAATTGATAGAACAAACCCTGGCGGGGAACCAGGCGGCTTATGCTGACCTCATCAAACGCCATCAGCGTTTCGTATTTACGCTGGCCATGCGGTTCAGCAAAAATCGCGAGGATGCTGAAGAGATAGCGCAGGATTGTTTTATCAAAGCGTACCGCTCACTGTCATCCTTTCAGCGGCAGGCAAAATTCAGTACCTGGCTGTATCGTATAGTGTATACTACGGCGATGACTTTTTTGCGCAAGCGGAGAGTGGATACCGATTCCATTGATGATGATGAAACTTATATTCAATTGGAGAATCATCCTTCGGGATTTGATACCAATTCGGTTGAAAATAAATCGAGGTCGTATTATCTCAACCAGGCCATAGAACAACTACTGCCCGATGATGCCGCGATAATCACTATGTTTTACATGGGCGAGCAATCGCTGGAGGAGATAGCACAGGCATTGGATATGGAGGCGAATACGGTTAAAGTAAAACTATTCAGGGCGCGCCAGCGTTTGAAGGAAAAGCTGGAACGCAATTTAAAAGACGAGGTGAAAGAATTGATATGAACAAGATGGAAGAGAGACTTTGGAACTATATCGACGGCACCTGTTCGGAAGAAGAACAAAAGGCCATTGATATGCTGATTGCGCAGGATGAAGTTTACCGGCGCAAGTACCAGGAATTGCTGGGCCTTAGCCAGGAATTTGCAAAAATGGAACTGGATGAGCCGCCTATGGCCTTCACTTATAATGTGATGGAAGGCATACGTGCCGAAATTGCGCAGAAGCCACTAAAGGCAGGCATTGATAAACGTATCATCAAAGGTATCGCCGGCTTTTTTATATTGACTATCGTATTGCTGGTAGTTTATGTGCTATCAACATTGAAGTTGGGAGCTGCCAGTTTTGATGTCAGTTTTTCAGGACACCTATCGGATAGTCTGAAAATGCCTGATCTGAAAAATGTATTCAGCGGCCCCGTTATAAAAGGCTTTTTGTATTTCGACCTGGTGTTGGGATTATTCCTGTTTGATGCCTATCTGCGTAAGCGCAAAGTATCAAAACAGCTATAAATTGCACAAAGGTGTTCCATTTAGAATACACTTTTGTAAACAAAAAAACACAGTTGATAAAAATAAGTGCGCATTATCAACTGTTGAAAATGCATACCTTAAGCTAAAAAACGATCAGAATAAAAATATAACTATTGGGCAATTCTTGGTATAGTAATTGCGTTATAATAACTGAACTGGCAATCTTGCCGGTTTAATTGTGATAAGGTTTAGGTTGAAAGCCCCCAAGCAGCAAGTGCAAGGGGGCTTTTATTTTGGCCTCGTTTTCACCATTGCAAGTATACAATGTATCGATAATATTGAACACCGAATTTTGAATGCCCAATAATGAAGTAACTGATACAATATTTACTTCGACGTTCAATATTCAACATTCAGTGTTCGATATTAAATCTAACAACCATAAAAAAGCCGGGCATATCCATATGCCCGGGCTTTCATTTTATAGGCGGATATTTTTATTTGCCGGCTTGCTTAGCCTGGTTCTTCATCTGGTCATTAGCTACAATAACTATTTCTACCCGGCGATTTTGGGCGCGCCCTTCGGTTGTGTTATTATCAGCTATAGGTTCATTTTCGCCTTTGCCCGAGGTGCTCAAGCGCGAGCCATCAACACCTCCTGCAGATAAATAAGATTTAACCGCCTGGGCTCTGCGTACAGACAGATCCATGTTATGCTCATCTGTTCCGGTATTATCAGTGTGACCAATGATCAGGATATTGGTCAGTGGATTTTTTTGCAGTGAGGCAGCCAGGTTTTGCAAGTTGGTTTGCGCCACCGATTTAACGTTGGTCTTATCCACATCAAACAAAATACCCGAATCAAATTTTACGATGATACCCTCGCCCTCGCGCACTACCGTAGCGCCCGGTACCGTTTGCTTGATCTCGGCAGCCTGTTTATCCATATTATGCCCGATGAAAGCGCCGGCGGTACCACCAACAGCCCCACCTATTATGGCTCCCAAAGCAGTATTACCGGCCGATTTACCGATAAAGGCGCCAATAATGCCCCCGGTGCCGGCGCCAATCGCAGCACCTTTTTGTGTTTTGTTAAATGAGCTGCATCCCGCGTTTAATATACACGCGGCAGTTAAAATGTATAGGAGTGTTCTGATCTTTATGTTCATACTGTTTAGATAATATTCTGCAATATAGATTGCAAAGCCGGTGCCATTAGCAAGTTAACGGCATTTATTTCGCCGCCGGCCATTGTTATGACGCCCGGTTGATATTTTTTAAATTGAAACGAAAAAATTTACCGCTTTCAGCAAAAAACTTGTAGCCTTTGATGGCCTTTTTTCAATACAAAATATTGATCTGAAAAAGTTTATACACAAAAAAGCCCCTGAAAAGGGGCTCTTCTTAAACAATACTTAACAATCATTATTGTTCGCTTCCTGGTACGCTTGCCACACGATATCCGGTACCATCAGCATCTTTAAATTCTTCGTAAAAAACGTTATCAGGCGATACATAGAATTTCTTCTTATTCAAAGTCACCTTGCGGCAATCCGCAGGTAACTCATCTACAACATCACCAACTTTTGCATTCACAATGGGTGCAGCTTGCTCTGTACGGTCATCGTTAGCTGTACTATCCATAATAGGATCATCACTATCCGTCACCGGCTGATCGGTCACTGTGTTACCTGTATCCAGCACGCCATCTTTGCCAACTACAACATATACTGTTTTGCCATTATCTTCAGTGGTTTCCTGGTAATAAACGCCATTATATTCATAATACGGGGCTCCGTCAATTTCAATATATTGAGCATTCTCAGGCAATGAAGGCACTGCCGCACCAATAGGCGGAACTACTACCTGGTAGCCCCCATTGTATGGCCTGTAAAAAGCGCCACCAGAATAATAGTACTGGTAATCACCATAATAGAATGGATAATAGCCATAAGGCATGGCGCCTAAATAGAAACCCAAATGCGGGTAGCCAAAACCAATCCCAAATCTGAAACCTGGCCTGTAATAACCACGACCATAATATCTGCCACCATAATTACGTCCGCCACCATAATAGCGCCCGCCCCTGTAGTAACCACCACGGTTGCGCAGCCCTATATTTCCTCTTACACCGCCACGATAAGCTGCCCCGCCTCTGTAGGCCGTACCATTTCTATATGCTCCGCCGCGTATTCCACCCCCGCCGCGATTGACAAATCCGCCCCCGCGTACACCAACCGCGCTGCGATTAGTAAATCCGCCGCGTGGGCCGCCATTGCCGCCACGTATGCCAGCATTACCGTGAAACCCGCTACCACCACGAAACCCGCCGCCACTAACGCGTGGACTGCTGCCGCCACCGCCATGAAAGCTACTGCCGCCACGGAAACCGCCGCCACCACTAACGTGCGAACCGCCTCCACCTCCGTGAAAACCACCGCCGCCGCCGCGCGAGCCGCCGCCACCATGCGAACCGCCACCACCATGTGAACCGCCACCACCACCACGGTGCTGCGCAGAAGCACTGCCAAACAATGCCATTGTAAGTATTCCTGTCAACGCGAATGCGGACATGTATTTAAACAACCTTTTCATAATATCTACCTCGTGTTTAATCATTTCTATGTTCGACTGCAATCATTGTAAAAGGTTTATTACTTAACGTAATTTCTTGTAAAATTGATCTGATTGTTTTTCTTTTTTGACGAAAGACACACAATGCAGGCTATATAAAACAGGAAAAGGGCCCGGCAAAACCGAACCCTTTTCATTTATATCAAAGGATATTTTAAATATTAATTCTGATCATCCGATGGCAAGCTTACTATGCGATACCCTTTAAAGTTGTGGGCATCTTTATATTCTTCATAATAAATCCCATCGGGCGATACAAAGTATTTTTTATCATTCAGCTTTACTTTGCGGCAGCCTTCAGGCAACTGATTTACGATATCGCCAACCTGCGGAGCGGGAGGGGCATTATCATCATCACCGGTAACATCGGTGTTTGTATTCAACACGCCATCCTTACCGGCAATCACATAGATCTTTTTGCCTTTATCATCAACACTTTCCTGGTAATACACGCCACTAAATTCATAGTATTGCTGGCCATCTATGGCAATAGGCTGAGCACCTTTTGGTAATGAAGGCACTGCCGCACCCACCGGCGGTACGGTAACTTCATATCCGCCACCATCAACAGGCCTGTAAAAGGCACCACCGTAATAGTAGTAAAGATCAGATCCCCAATAGAAAGGATAATAACCGTAAGGCAAATAGCCCAGGTGAAAACCTACCCGGGGGTAACCGTAATGTCCCCGGCCAAAAATGCCTCCAAATCCCAGCGAGAGGCCGCCATGAAAACCGCCACCACCGTGAAATCCGCCGCCGCCAATACGAATACCACCGCTAACACTACCACGGTGCTGGGCCGAAGCGCTGTTAATTAATGTAACTGAAAGCAAACCGGCAAGCGCCATTCCGGATGCATATTTAAATAACCTTTTCATGATCTTTATAAAACACTAAAACTTAATTTCCGGCTATAAATTATACCTGCTTGAAATTTTCAGCCTTCTTTTATTTCGACTATGATCTGTGGCAAAGGTTTAATCACTATTTAACATTAAACATAAAATATTGGCTGCCTGCTTCGCCGTTGGATGTAATACCCTGTATCACCCCAATATATTGCCCTTGCTGGTCTGACGTATAAAATGACACCTGGTTTTTGCCCTGTGCATTTGTGCGCACTGTTGGCGCCCAAAATAACAGGTTCCTGAAATCGGGTAAGCGGCTTGCAGCCTGGCTATCCGTATCATAAACAGGCGAATAGAATACCCTTTGCTGTTGCATTCCTTCATAATCAACCACTACAGCATGGGGATCAAGCTCTACTCCGCCCAGGTCGCCTTTATAAGTGGTATAGCTCAAAATTCCTTCTGCATCGGCTGGCCCCCAAAAATACCTGTCTTTTATCACGTCAAGCCTCCTTATTTTCAAGGGGTCTAAAGCAACAACTTTGTTGATATCAAATATGGGTATACCATCCAGCATCACCAGCGGATCGCCCTCTAAGAAGCCCTTTTCGCCGATCACTTTAATATGATACTTGCCTTGAGGATGAAACACATTCACTTCCCTGATATATTCACGCAATACCTCTTCCATGGTGGTAAAACGGGTATAATCATCAAGTTTATAAGATTTATCAGGCTTTCCAAAAAATGCGGCACTATCAATGGCCGGTTCGTAAAATTGCTTTATTTTGTTACCTGAATAAATATTCAACACCTGGGTAGCCAAACTCTGGGTTTCAAGAGATTGCTGCATATCTGCATTAAGACTATATGCCGGCAATAGATTTTTGGAGTACTGTTCTGAAAACGGGCTCAAAATATCTATCCGGTAAATGCTGTCTTTTTGTGTATTTGTTTGAACCACAATTTCGCCTGGGCCATAAATATCCCTGGTATTAAACAGCAGGTGGCCCGCGGTATCACTTTTAGCGGTGAATAACTGCACCTTTTTACCCGGAACCCCCAAATAGGCTACAACATCTGCTGTAGGCACATTAGTTGCCGAATTCACCAATTTTCCGCTGATGATATGGCCGTTATACTCGGGTAAAAAGCTGAATGATGCCGGTTTGTTTTTTAACACCTCGTTCCATTGAAACCTGCGCCATCCTTGTGTAAGCATCAGGTTGTCCAACGCTTCATCTGTTTCGGCATTGGTATTTTTAAAATAATATTCGGGCGATTCTATACTCCCCCGCAAATCAGAGCTTAACCAAAGATAGCTTGCAATATCGCCTTGTTCAACCGTTTGAAAAGCATCCAGCCGGTATACAGACATGGACATATCCGCATTGAGCGGCTTGCCCGCCTGATCTTTGGCCGAAACCGAAATGTTCACTTTTTTGCGGCCTGCATACTGTGGCTTATCCGCGGCAGCATCTATGAGCAATTTTTTGGATGGCCGTTTAAAATAAAGCCTTTCGCATAATGGCTCCCTGTTACTGTTGAAAATGGTGATGTGTGATATGCCATCTTCAAGCGCATTTTTATCGATCACAAACCGGGCAACACCGCTGGTAAATGTGGTGCTTTTGGCCACTTTTACCAATTGCCGGGTATGCGCAAAAAGAAATACTTCCCCATCGGCGCCACTGTTGTTGTTGGTTACTGTTACCTGCAATTGCCCCTGGCTATTGTTAGCTACCTGCATCACATATCCCTGCGCGCTTACGGCTGGTAGGTCCTTTACTGCCGAGCTGTTATTGTCGCCCCTGATAATGGCTTTATAGGTGCTGTTGGCTGCCGGGGTAAATGAAAAATGCCCCATGCCAAATTTTACTGGCTGGAATTTTACTACGGTATCATTTTTCTGGTCGATAATGGCGCCTTTAAAGCTGATGCCTTTTCCATCTTTGCCAACAGCTTTGAATGCTACAGTGCTGGTGATACCGGTTACTAAATTTCCCCCTTCAGGAAAAAACTGGATATCATAATCGGGCCTGTTTTGTTTGGCCGTTGCAAGAGGCGACCTTAAGGTATTTACTATGGTGATCTTTTTATCAAAATAATAGTCGGGACTAAAATTCTTCATCCAGTTGGTATATGCTCTTAAACGGAAATTACCGCTATTTGCAGATACCGGTATGTATAATGAGCCGCTTCCGCGCCCGTCATGCAGGGCAATTTTGGCCTGCACTAAAGGATTTTGCGCCTCATCCAGCACATCTACGTAAACCACTTTGCTCAGGCTTAATGGCTTGTTGAGCGCGCCATCAACCACATAAACTTTAAACCAAATGATCTCGCCCGTAAGGTAGGCGCCTTTATCTGTATGCACAAATACCTTTTCCTGCAGGGCCGTCTGCCTGTAGTTATTAAAACTACCCAGAATATCATTCAACGTTTGTGCCGAACTGCTTAATGAAAGCAGTAAAACAAGGGCAATGATGCCGGTCGCTTTTTTAAATAATTGTGTCATATCTTTTAAATCATAGTAAGGTTATTTCCAAAAATCAGGTTTAGTTGTTGTTCCTCTTATCGTGCAATCTGCACATTCAATGGATGAGGTCATATAGCCTCCATCAGTCTTTGTTTTTATCTTATATAAAGCCAGCGCCGATGGCGGCAGCGGCACCAGCAGATCAAATACACCGTTCGGGTTTGAGCCAGATAAGGTCGAATCCATATGGCAGCCCTCGTATGGGTAGTTTGGCCTCCAATCGGGCGGCAGATCTGCATTTGATATAAATATTCTTTTAGTCTGTTCGTTCCCTGCACTAATATAACCCAAAACAGGTTCACTGGCATCGTTTATATTATGAATATTGCCCTTTAATTCTGATGGTAACGCGTCAAAAATACTTCCCAATGATTCGGTGTTCTTTTTCAGGTTTTCATAAAATGAATAGGCCTCCGGCGTCAGCGAATATTGTTTAACTAAGATGCTATATTTTGTTTCAACTTTTTCAGACGTTGAGGGGATAAACGCAACCGGGTTTTGATAGATCACATCCTTAGTCAGTTTGGCTGTTGAACCCAAATTGATGGTGCTTGATACATCATGATTAAAGCAATAATAAACCTGCTGATCAGCATTTCTTTGTGATAATGTTTGCCCATCGGATACATAATCAGAAATATACTTGGCATGAAACTGCCAGGTTTCTTCAAAAACCCAACGATAATAACGACTGCTATTGGTAGCATCATGTGTATTGATATATATCTGCAGCCCATTACTTTTTGCAGTATAGCCTACACTATCAATAGGCGGCGTAGTTTTAACAGGAACAAAAGCTGACCGGTATACTTGTCCATCGCTGGTTTGTATTCTGAGGCGGTATTGCCTTGTATTATCCAGGTTTAGTGGGGCGGATACATAGGTTCCATCGTTCCTGGAGCTAAGTGTAAAAGTTATATTCTGATCATTTTCAACCGTTACCATAGCGCTTGCTTCAGGCCGAATGCTTTCGTTGCCTGACACTCCCACATCAGCTGTACGGCTAAGTTTTATAACGGTAGAATCGCCGCCGCCTGTAATAGCACCCTCCACCACCAGGTAATGGTTACCTGTAGCTGTGGTAGTTGGCATATAAGGCTTTTTACAGCTGGTGATTGACATAATTATTAATATGATCCAACAATTTCTCATTTATCATTGTGGCCAAAAGGCCGGTTTAACATTTATTCCGAACGGCAGCTTAAGCCTGCAATCCACACACTCTTTTGGGGCATAGGTATAACCAGTTATAATGGGCACCCCTGGCGGCGATACAGCAGCTACCAGTATACTATCACCAGATCCTACGGCCTGGTTTAAACGATAGCCAAAGCTCTCATAGGGGTCAACACTTATAGATCCGGCCATACATGATCCTCCATCCGGTGGCCCTATGTAACTTGGCACAAACAGGTCGACATTAAATTTATCAATAAATAGCCGTTTTGATTTAATAGTGCACACACTGACATAGCCTATCACTGGTTCGGCAGCGTTGGTGGTATTATGAATATTGCCGGCTAAGGATGATGGCTGCGCATCAAATATCGAACCCAGCGACTCGGTGTTCTTTTTCAGTACCTGCCAGTAGGTAAAAGCATCAGCAGTAAGGGCATATTGCCTCAACAGAATACTGTAGCCATAGGATATTTTACCCGATCCGGCCTCAATGAAATCAATCGGCTGCATGGATATTACATCCTGCCCCAATTTAGCTGATGAGCCGAGCAACACCTGGTGAGATGACTGGGTTTTATAACATTCATGGATATTATCGTCAGGATAAAGATAAGGGATCCTGTAAACCGGTATCCCGCCTTCATATTTCCAGTTTGACGTGATCATGGATATATATTTCCACGTTTCATCAAAATCCCAGCGGTAATAGCGGGTATTGTTTTGCGGGTCGTGGGCATTTACCCAAAGCTGCACGCCATTATTTTGCACCTTATAAACGATGCTGTCAATATCTGGTGTGTTTTTAATCGGTACCAAATCCGACTCGTATAACTGGCCCGAGTTGGTTCTTATCTTTAAACGATATTTTAAGGTATTATCCAGTTGTAATACGCCTGCGCTATATTGGCCATTATTAAAATTATCAGACAAGATTATACTTTCGTTATGTTCATTTTCAACAGAAACCTCTGCCCCCAATTCGGGTTGCGGTGTGGTTTTACTTGAAAGCGGGATAGTGCGGCTTAGCTTGATCACTGTTGCATCCGTTCCGTTGTTAATTACGCCCTCAACTACCAGGTAACTGCCGGGAGCGGCAATAGCTGGCGGGTTGTATGGTTTTTTACAGCCATATACCGCTACGATCAATATCAATATAAGTATAATTTTTTTCATTATTGAAATGGCCAGTAAGGTGGTACAACATTAGTTCCAAAAGGCGCTTTAGCCTTGCAATCCACACACTCTTTGGGCGCGTAGCTATAACCTAAAATAATAGGGTTCCCCGGCGCTGAAATCGAATTAACCAATATATTATCACCTGAACCAACGGCTTCTGCCAAACGGAAACTAAAGCTTTCTGAAGGATCAACTGATATGATTTGCAACTGGCAGGCGTCCGCATCTGGTGGCTGCAAATAATACGGCACAAACAAGTCTATATAATAGTGGTCAACAACTATTCGTTTTGATCTGATATTGCATACACTGATATAGCCAATAACCGGCTCATTGGGGTTGGTAGTATTATGAATATTACTGGGCGATGATGACGGCTGTGCGTCAAAAATAGAACCCAACTGTTCTGTATTTTTTTTCAGAAGCTCCCAGTAGTTATAGGCCTCCGGGGTAAGGGCATATTGCTTCAATAAAATACTATAGCCAAAGGATATTTTGCCTGAACTGGCCGCAATGAAATCTATCGGCTGCATATATACCACATCCTCTGCCAGTTTGGTGGTTGATGTTGTTAATACCTGGTGCGACGATTGCGTTTTATAGCACTCGTAAATATTATCAGCAGGGTGAATAAAGGGTAACCTATATACAGGCCCTCCATTTTCATACTTCCAAGCCGATTGGTGAAAGGAAACATATTTCCAGGTCTCATCAAAATCCCAGCGATAATACCGTGTGCTGTTTTGCGGGTCGTGGGCATTTACATAAAACTGTACACCATTATTTTGTACCTTATAAGTTATGCTGTCAATATCGGGCGTGTTTTTATTCTCCACAAGATCCGACAGGTATTCAGAACCCTGGGTAGTTTTGATTCTTAAACGATATTTTCCGCCGGTATTCAAATTCAACGGGCCAGATCCATAGCGCCCGCTGCCAAGTTCATTTAGCGGTTTACTTACTCCCTGATCTCCTTCAACGGTTACCTGGGCATTGAGTTCGGGCTTTGGCCCGGCGGTGCTTGCAAGCGGGATAGTATGGCTTAATGTAATGATCGTTGAATCCGCTCCGCTATTGATCACACCTTCCACTACAAGGTAATTTGCATTATTGGCAATAACAGGTGGGTTGTACGGCTTTTTACAGCCAGCCATTATTATCATCATCATTGACATTATGCCTATCATTCCTTTCATCAAAATGGCCAATAAGAGGGTTTAACATTAGTTCCAAAAGGCGCTTTTGCCATGCAATCCACACATTCTCTCGGAGCGTAGCCATAGCCTAATATAATAGGATTGCCTGTTTCCGTTAGCGCATTAGTTAATATGTATTCTCCATCATTTAGTGCCTGTGCTAATCTGAACGGAAAGCTATCTGCCGGGTCAATCATCACACTTTGTTTAGGGCAGGCTTCAGCATCCGGCGGCTGCAGGTAATAGGTTGTAAAAAGGTCTATTGTACTATGATCAACAAATATTCGCTTTGACCGTACATTACACACGCTGACATAACCAATAACCGGCTCATCAAGATTGCTGACACTATGTATGTTGCTCGGTGATGATGACGGCTGCGCATCAAAAATAGAACCCAGCTGTTCCGTGTTCTTTTTCAAAAGCTGCCAGTAAGTGTAGGCATCCGCTGTTAAGCCGTATTGTTTTAATAAAATGCTGTACCCGAAGGATATCTTGCCCGATCCGGCTTCAACAAAATCAATCGGCTGCTGGTACACCACATCCTGTGCCAGCTTGGTGGTTGAGGTTGTTAATACCTGGTGTGATGATGCCGTTTTATAGCACTCATAGATATTATCAGACGAATTAAGGTTTGGCAACCTATAAACCGGCTGCCCCCCTTCATATTTATAGGTTGACTGGTAAAAGGACACATATTTCCAGGTTTCTTCAAAATCCCAGCGGTAATAACGTGTCGCGTTTTGCGGGTCGTGGGCGTTTGCATAAAACTGCACACCGTTATTTTGTACCTTGTAAGTTATGCTGTCAATATTAGGCGTGTTTTTATTCTCCACAAAATCCGACAGGTATTCCCGGCCTGCATTTGTTCTTATTCTTAAGCGATATTTCCCCCCGTTATTCAAATTCAACGGGCCCGATCCGTAGCGGCCTTTACCAAGTTCAGCTATCGGTAAACTAACACCCTGCTCACTTTCAACAGTTACCTGCGCATTGAGTTCAGGCTTTGGCCCGGCGGTGCTCGAAAGCGGGATGGTACGGTTCAGCGTGATGATGGTTGAATCTGATCCGCTGTTGATCACGCCTTCCACAACCAAATAATTTGCATTATTGGCAATAACAGGTGGGTTGTACGGCTTTTTACATCCCATTACTATCGCTATAAAGCAAAAAATTAACATCAATATCTGTGCGTGTTCTCTCATTATCTCCAAAATTCCGGTTGTAGGGTTGTTCCCCTCAATGTACAATCAGCACACTCGGGGGTGGTATAGTAAAATCCTTTTGGTAAGCCATTATCGCCAAGCCATGGATGGGTAGCTAAATACACTATTGGTGGATATACCAAAATAAATGGCACGTCTGCAGTATGTAAGGTATCCATTTTGCAACCGGCATAGGGATAATTAGGAAACCATGCCGGTGGTACCTGGGTATTTGAAATAAACACCCTTTTTTGCTGGATATTGGTAGCCCCAATATACCCGATCACAGGTATCTTCGGATCACTGGTACAATGAATATTGCCGCCTCCTGATGATGGCTGCGGATCAAAAACGCTTCCCAGTTGCTCAGTATTCTTTTTCAGGTTTTGCCAGAAATTAAATTCCTCAGGTGTTAAGGCGTATTGTCTTACCAAAATGCTGTATTTGGTTTCTATTTTTTCGGATGTTGATGGTATCTCTGTTACTGGGCTTTGGTAAATGACATCTTCTTTTAACCTCGCCGTTGAGCCCAATACAATGGTGGTTGAAGGGTTATTTCCAAAACACTGATATATCTGTTGTTGGCGTACCCCCAGACCTGTCCTTTCGTCGGATACATAATCTGAAGCGTATTTGGCATGAAACTGCCACGTCTCCTGGTATTCCCATCGATAATAGCGTGTGGCATTGTTGGGATCGTGCGCGTTAACATATATTTGCAAATAATTAGGCGTTGCTGTAAATCCAATGCTATCAATGGGCGGGTTAAGTTTTGCCTTTACAAGATCTGAATCATACTTCACTCCGTCTGAAGTGATGATCCTTACCCGGTATGACCCGCCTGGTGCTGAAAAGGTAAGCGGCGGCGTTGAATATCTTCCCGGCGAGGTTTCTGCAAGGCTGTACGAAGCCTCTGAAGTTTCGATATATACCACAGCATTGGTCTCTGGTTTAAAGGAAACCTTTCCTGAAAGTGGTACGGTACGGCTTAATTTAACTATCGTTGAGTCAGTTAGGTTGGTATTGATCACCCCGTCAACCACCAGGAAACTAGCTGTTGAATTAATCAAAGGGGGGTCATAAGGCTTCTTACAACCCATGTATATTATGGGAAGCAATGCCATCAGCACTAAAAAACAGGTGTGTTTGCATCTTCTCATTTCCAAAATGCCGGTTGTTTGTTAGTTCCCCTTAATGTACAATCGGCACATTCTGGTGTTGTACCGGTATGCCCTATCGGAGGCTGGCCTGGCAGCCCAATTGAAGTAACAGGTATTAATTGATTGCTGCCTTTATTCACATTAAAAAATAAATTTTCCTGGTTAATTGGCTGATCATGAGTATTAGGCGGGACGTAAACAAAGTAGCAGCAGGCTGGTACAATCTTGCAGTCAGTATAAAAAGGGGTAGGCAGCCAGTTAGGTAGCTGGATATTATTAATATATATCCTTTTTACCGAAGTAGCTCCGGCACTCAAATAGCCAATCACTGGTTCGTTTGGATTTGTAGTAGAATGTATATTACCGCCTATTTGTGAAGGTTGCGCATCAAATATACTTCCCAACTGTTCCGTGTTCTTTTTCAGGTTTTGCCAAAAACTGTAAGCACTGCTTGTTAACGCAGATTGCCTCACCAAAATGCTATACCTTGTAGTAAATTTTTCTGATGTAGAAGATACCGAAGTAAGGGGTTGATTGAGTATTACATCACTTGTCAATTTTGCTGATGATCCCAGCGTGATCGTACTGGAGGTATCGTGCTGCCAGCATTGATATATCTGATCATTCTGCAGGTCCCTGAATAAAACGGTGTCGCCGTTGGATTTAAATTGGGAAAAAAAATTAGCATGGAATATCCATGTTTCCCCATAATCCCAGCGATAGTAGCGTGTATTGTTGTTAGGATCATGCGTGTTGACGCTAAAATCCACCCCATCACTTTTTATCGTGTAAGAAACACTGTCAATTGGCGGGGAATTTAATACAGGAACAAAATCGGATACATATTCATTTGACGAGACAGTCTTTATTCTCAGGCGGTATTTCTGTGTTTGATTAAGGGTTAACCCGGCTATAAAATACTTTCCATCCGGGGCTTCGGTTAATGGATAAATATTATTCTGATCGTTTTCAATCGTTACCTGCGCATTCAGCTCCGGGTTAACGGTAACTTTGTTATCAAGATTAACTGTACGGCTTAAAGAAAAAATGGTTGAATCCGCCCCGCTATTGATAAATCCTTCTACCACCAAATAATTATTGGGCACACTAATAATTTGTGGATTGTACGGTTTTTTACATCCATTCCATATTATTAATATCATCAATGCACCAATTATCAGCATGTATATTCTTTTATTCATTTTACTTCCAAAAAACCGGTTGTTTATTTGTCCCCCTCAATGTACAATCCACACACTCTATCGGCGCCGCAAAATAGGGCTCTGATAGAGGTAGATAGGGAGGAGGAGTGCCGGTATAAGCAGAATGTATTGTAAAAACATCCTTTAATCTTACTGTATCCCGTCTGCAATCCATCTGATCATAATAAGTGTAAGCCTGCCATGCCGGGAGATCACGATTATCTATAAAAATTCTTTTCTTAGTTACTGTACTTGCACTCACAAAACCTAATACCTGTTCAACCGGATTACTGCTGCAGGTTATATTTCCTTTTATTGAGGATGGCTGGGCGTCAAAGATACTACCCAGTTGCTCGGTGTTTTTCTTAAGGTTTGCATAATACGTGTACCCGGCTTCGGTAAGTGCATATTGTTTTAGCAGTATACTATACCTCGTCTCTAATTTTTCAGCTGTTGAGGATATAAAGGTGATAGGCTGCTGTGTAACCACATCGCTGGTAAGCTTGGTGGTTGATGCCAAAACTACATTTTGGGATGTATCATTGCCCCAACACTCGTATACCTGTTCGCTTGAAGGCCTGTAAACAGGATCACCATCCACCAGCTTATAATTGGATGGAAATTGTGAGTGGAACCTCCAGGTTTCATTAAAATCCCAGCGGTAAAAACGCGTTTTGGCTTTATTATCATGCGCATTTACATATATCTGTACGCCATTGCCCCGGATAATATACCCCACGCTATCAATTTCAGGGGTTGTTTTTACTTCAACCAGGGCCGAGAGGTAGGTTCTATTATCAACCGTTTGTATGCTTATGCGGTACTTATGGGTATTATCCAGGTTCAAAGGGGCAGAAGCATAGACCCCATTTCCCATCTCCTGTAACGGATAACTGGTATTTGCATCACTTACAACCGCAATTTGTGCGAATAATTCAGGTTTGAAGCTCTGTTTTGTCGAAACGTTTACAGTTCTGCTTAGCCTAAAAAAGGTAGAATCCTGCCCCGGAGCAATAACCCCCTCAACAACCAGGTAATTGCTGTTTGTATCAGCAATGATAGGATTATAAGGCTTTTTACAGCCCGTTGCCACCATTGTTGATAAAGACATAATATATATGTACCTGCTCATCCGCATTTTAGAATCTAATATTATAGTTCACGAACGGGATTGGCCTGGCAAATATGGATAGCTTATATCCATTTATAACCCCACCCTGTTCGGTAAAATAAGTTGAGTATGCGTTTGCGCGCCCGGTAAGGTTATACACCCCAATGGTCCATGAGTTGTGTGTTAACTGGTGCACCTTGTGGTTACCCTCGATATTCATTGAAAAATCCGTTCTGAAATAGTCAGGTATGCGGTACGCATTTCTATCCGAATAGAATACCCGCTCAGACCCTGCATATACATATTTGGCTATTGGCAGGGTAATAGGGCGACCTGTGCTATAAGTGGCATTTAAGGAAACGCTGAACCTATGGCTAAAGCGGTAGTTACCGGTAAAATTAAAATCATGCGGTTTATCATAATTAGCAGGATAATAAACGCCCCCATTGATCAGTTCGCCGGCGTTTGGATCATTCTGCCTTAAGAAAGTGCGTGAGTAAGTATAGCTCATCCATCCGTTTAATTTACCGGCGGTTTTGCGCACCAAAAACTCTACGCCATAAGCCTTTCCCTGGGTGCTTAAAACATCACGTTCGATATGATCGTTCAGCAACAGGGTGGCGCCGCTCTTATAATCCAGGTAATCCGATATCTTCTTGTAATAAACTTCTATAGAGGTTTCTATCGTATTATTTTTTAGGTTTTTGTATAACCCTAATGATACTTGCTGCCCATATTGAGGTTTGATATTAGGATCGCTCAGTTTATAAGTATCCGTAGGCGAAATAGCTGTTGTGTTTGATAATAAATGGATGTACTGCCGTAAAGTGTTGTATGCAGCTTTTATGGAAAGATCATCATCTAAATTATAACGTGCCGAGACCCTTATCTCGGGGCCGCCATAGGTTTTAATCACCTTATTCTTCCCGTAGGTGGTGCTATCTATTACGTTTACACTTTCCTTCGGTAGGTTGGGCGCATAATTATCAACGGTTTGGGGGCCCAGGTAATTATACAAGGAGTACCTTATACCCGCACTGATGGAAAAATCAGGTGTAACATCATATTTATCGCCGATATATAAGGCACTTTCCAGGGCCTGTTCCTTCGCCACCATATCCGGGGCCGCTAATGATTTAGATCCGTTAGGTTCAAAATCACCCGGGTTCAGGTTGTAATAAATGGAACTGAGACCGAAGTTAATCGTGTGTTTAGGATTCAGATAGTAATTAAAATCGGTTTTGAAATTGGTTTGATGGACGGCAAAATTTAGCTTGTAAGCATTAACCGGGTTTGCAGTGCTTGCCACATCATAATTATAACGGTCGACACCGGCTGTTAAAACGCCGTATAATTTGTTATTAAAATTATGCTTCCACCTGATGTTCGCATTTTGATTACTGTACCCATAAGCGGTATCACTGTTCAGTCTGAATTTATCCTTGCTTATATAGGTAGTGATATAAAGATTGTTTTTATCATCTATCTGGTGACTTATATCCAGGTTAAAATCGTAAAATGATGCCGTACTGTGCTTATAGGCCTCGGGCAATAATTTAAGCAGCCAATCAGAATAAGTGGCGCGCCCTCCAAAAATAAATGATGTTTTATTCTTGATGATCGGGCCTTCCACATTAAGCCTGCTGGTTAATAAGCCTATGCCTGCCGACCCGGTGAATAACTTTTTGTTACCCTCGCGGTCATCCACTGCCAGTACAGAAGATAAACGGCCTCCGTATTTCTCCGGTATGGTACTCTTATACAACTCGATATTTTTTACGATATCGGGGTTAAACGCCGAAAAGAACCCGAAAAAGTGAGATGGATTATAAATAGTAGCATCATTAAGCAAGATAAGATTCTGATCGGCCGAACCACCACGCACATTAAAGCCGGTTGTTGCCTCACCCACTGTTTGTACACCAGGCAGCGTTAATACTACTCTTAATACGTCAGCCTCGCCAAATGCCGTTGGTATTTGCTTGATGCTTTTGATATCCAGCTTATTTACCCCCATCTCCACACTTCTTACGTTCGCTACCTTTTCTGCCGATATTTGCACTTCTTTTAATGAAGTTACCTGTTCCTGCAGGTCGATGTTTAATTTGCCATCAGAGTATAATATGATCTTGCGCCTGGTATCTTTCATGCCCAAACCCTTTATCACCAGGGTTTGCCTGCCGCGTGGCAAGGTGAGGGAGTAATAGCCAAACTGGTCTGTAGCTATACCCACTTTGGTATCAGGGTTATAAATGCTCGCCCCAATTATCGTTTCGCCCGACTTGATATTCCGCACATAGCCCGCTAAGTTGGCAGTGCCCGATTTAATATTATTGGTTCTTATACCTATTTCATACAGCTTGTTTTCTGTTGAGGCTTCAACTACCTTCTTTTCCTTTTCTTCACTATAATCAACTACCGCGGCAGTTTGGGCAGGCTGATTGGCCGGTTGGGTATTAAAAAACCCGGAAGCCAGTTCGGTTCTTATGGTACGACCCTTGGTTAAAAATACCTGCTGCTGGGTTATTGTATAGCGGAACTCGGTGCCTTGAAAAGCCATATTTAATATGGTTTCAAGCGGCTTATCCGTTGCCTGGAGCGTTACTTTTAAGCTGTCAAACTGTGCCTGGATATAATAAAAATGATACCCGGTTTTTGATTCCAGTTCGCTGACAAACTGTTCAATTTTCGCTTGCTGAAAATTAACACTGATCGTTTTTTTGGTTCCGTCCTGCGCAGAGGCCAACTTAAAAAGGATCAGGAAGCAGAAGCTTAAAAAGTAAAATTTTTTCATTACAATAATTCTTCGTTAGTTAATTGTTTTAAGGTACTCATGGGCTTTACATGCACAATTATCGATTGATGTATCCTGACAATAGTGGGTCTGAAGGTTGCTATTAATTTAGATGGTCATAGTAGGCGGCTAACCTGGCCATGCTTGCTTCGGGGTCATCACTAAACCGGATATTATTATCCCTTATGTATTGCTGAAGCTGTTTTTTCTTATCTTTCAAAGCGTTTAAGAAAGATCGCTGACTGCCAACACTGTAATAGGTATTACCTTTTTTAAGGTAGTAGCTATGTTTTTCTACAAAATAGGTTTCAAGTGTTGTCAGTACCGTCGAGGTTTGAATGGTTTTCGTCCTTTTGGCCAAAACCTCCACTTTCCCGCCATAAAGCTGGTCATAAAAACCTGTTGAGAGGCCGGGATTAATTAAAGAATCTACCTCCACCCTTACAAAATGATGATCCGAAAGGGTAAAATCATGCACCCGTTCATTTAGTAAAGTATATTTTGAAAACTTATTATACAAAAGCACCACCACCACATCCTTATAAATATCGTACATCATCGGCACGTTTTTATAGTTGAGGCCATCATAATTCACTTCACCGGCTTCCCAGGTGGTAGCATCAAGCGGGTAAAGCGCGTTACTTTTTATCACACGATCATACCCCTGGTATTCATGGCCATTATACAGCCTTGACTGCTGGTCGATCGCTTTATCGAAACTGGTTATGGTTTGGGTAAGTGAATTTTGCAGATAAGTACTGTCACTTTGCTGCGCCTGCGCGAATAAGTTGCTAATGCATATCATGCATAATACACACAAGATGCTTACTTTAAGGATAGGTTTATTCATTCAAAAAAAGATAAAAAATTTAGGGCAAAAGGAAAAATGGAATTTACACTACTTTTGCTTAGAAATCAAAAAGTTATTTCAAAAACATACTAAAAAGTCTTTTTTGTATTAATCTTGTTACCCGTTTATTTTTTACCCGGTGCTTTGTTGCAATAACTATCTATAAGTGCTTGCTTTTCATTCCATTATCTGACCGGCAGTTTATCATAATATTAAAAGCTGATATTTCAGCTAATAATATTATTACGTTAAGATGGTTAGCAATGCAACACCAATCATCTTAAAAAATAATTTATTAGTTATGAAAGCTTTAAAAGTACTCGTTATTATTCTATTGGCGACCTTTAGTTACCAGGCGGCAAGCGCGCAAACTGTTCATCACAAGAGGCATCACAAAGTGGTCAAAAAACATAACGGGGTGAAAAGACACCATCACGTGGTACATCGCTAAAAACAAAAAGGCTCCCCGGTTAACCGGGGAGCCTTTAATATGATATAGTTTATTATACTTTTACAACTTACGCTTCACTTCAACATTCTCATAGGCTTCCACGATGTCGCCCACTTCGATATTGTTAAAGTTCTGTATGTTCAAACCGCACTCGTAGCCTGTGCTTACTTCTTTCACGTCGTCCTTAAAACGTTTTAAAGAGGCCAGCTCACCGGTATAGATCACTACACCCTCGCGTACGATACGTATCTTGCTGTTACGGGTTATTTTACCATCCAATACCATACAACCGGCAATAGTACCCACCTTGCTAATCTTGAAGGTTTCGCGTATCTCTACGTTGGCCACGATCTTCTCTTCAAAGGTTGGCGCAAGCATGCCTTCCATAGCAGCCTTTATCTCGTTGATAGCATCATAGATGATCGAGTAAAGCCTGATATCAATTTGTTCCTGCTCGGCCAGTTTACGGGCGCCACTTGATGGGCGTACCTGGAAACCGATAATGATCGCATCCGAAGCCGAAGCCAGCAATACGTCAGATTCAGATATCTGCCCAACAGCTTTCGAAATAATATTTACCTGTATCTGCTCGGTTGATAGTTTAAGCAATGAATCAGATAGCGCTTCAATTGAACCATCCACGTCACCCTTAACAATAATATTCAACTCCTTAAAGTTACCAACTGCCAAACGACGGCCGATTTCATCAAGGGTAATATGTTTCTGTGTGCGCAAGCCTTGTTCGCGCTGCAATTGCAGGCGTTTATTGGCTATCTCACGTGCTTCTACTTCGCTTTCAAGCGCGTTGAATTTATCACCTGCCGTAGGGGCGCCCTGCATACCCAGCACCTGTACCGGTGTTGATGGGCCTGCAAATTCAACCCTTTGGCCACGCTCATTTGTTAACGCTTTTACACGTCCACTATAACATCCTGCCAATATCGGGTCGCCTACTTTCAGCCTGCCTGCCTGTACCAGTATCGTGGTAACAATACCACGGCCTTTATCCAAAGCAGCTTCAATTACGGTACCTACCGCGCGTTTATTTGGATTGGCTGTTAGTTCAAGCAATTCTGCTTCAAGCAATACTTTCTCTAATAGCTTATCAACATTCAAGCCTGTTTTGGCTGATATTTCCTGCGACTGGTATTTTCCGCCCCATTCTTCCACCAAAATATTCATGGCCGATAATTGTTCACGGATCTTATCAGCATTTGCGCCGGGGCGATCTATTTTATTGAATGCGAATATGATAGGGGCACCTGCAGCCTGCGCGTGGTTTATGGCCTCGCGGGTTTGCGGCATCACACTGTCATCGGCAGCTATTACTATAATTACAATATCTGTTACCTGGGCACCCCTGGCACGCATGGCGGTAAATGCCTCGTGACCCGGTGTATCCAAAAAGGTGATCTTTCCTTTATCATCAGGTAATGTTACTTCGTAAGCGCCGATGTGCTGGGTAATACCACCCGCTTCGCCGCCTATTACATTAGTTTTACGTACAAAATCGAGTAATGAAGTTTTACCATGGTCAACGTGGCCCATAATGGTCACAATTGGCGCGCGCGGTATCAAGTCTTCAGGGTTATCCGGCGCATCAAGATTCGCTTCCTCGTCCTGTGGTTTTACAAACTCAACCTGGTAACCAAATTCATCGGCCACAATGGTCAGCGTTTCGGCATCAAGCCTTTGGTTGATGGACACAAACATGCCCAAACTCATACAGGTGGAGATGATCTGCGTAACAGAAACATCCATCATGGAGGCCAACTCGTTTGCCGTAACAAACTCGGTAACCTTCAATACTTTTGATTGCAGTTCCTGTTCTAATGCCAGTTCTTCGGCAGTTGCAGCCACATCATCACGTTTTTGCCTGCGGAATTTAGCCCGCTGCGCAAATTTACCTGATTTACCCGCACCGCTTAAACGGGCAAGTGTAGCCTTAATTTGATCTTGTATTTCTTTTTCTGATGGTTCTTCCTTAGGTGTACCGGGTGCTGAACTCCTGCCACGGAAATCAGGGCGGTTACCGCCGCCACCCGCCGGTGCACCTGTATTTCTGTTGTTCCTGAAATCAGGGCGGTTAGGATTTACCGGAGCACTTGGATTAGCTCCCTGTTGCTGACCGCCACCACCACCGGGATGTCCAGGCTGGTTATCTTTACGTTTACGTTTTCTTTTATGATCAGCAGCGCTATTGGTATTGGATGATGAAGCCACAGGCTGATTACGTTTGGGCTGGTTTACCGGCAATTGTATTTTACCTACAACATTCGGCCCGCTCAGGCGCTCAGCCTTGGCGCGTATTACGTCATCTACTTCTGCCTCTTCTTCTGCAGCAGGTTGCTCCACTACAGGAGTTTCAACCGTTTTAGGCTGTTCTGGCTTTACCTCTTCTACCGGTTCCTTAACAACAACCGGTTCGGGTTTAGCAACAGGCTCGGGTTTAGGCTCTTCTGCTATTACAACAGGCTCGGCCTTAACTTCCGGAGTAACCACTTTAGGTGCTGCAACTACCGGTTCTTCTTTTTTCTCAGCACGTGGCTGTGGTGCATCCAGGTCAATTTTACCAACAACTTTTACGCCTGGTAAAGTGGCCTCATTGCGTTCTTCAACCTTTACAGGTTCCGGCTTTGGCTTTTCAACCGCCGGAGCTGAAAAATGCCCGGTATTTTTGATCAGGATCTCTTCATTCTCAAAATCCCTTGAGCGGCGCTGTTCGGTTGGTTTATCCGGAACATAGCCAGGCTCTTCCTTCCTGATCTTGCCTATACTGATCTGCTTGGCTTCTTCCTTAATAATTTTATCAACAGCAAATTCCTTAAGCAATACATTATACATATCACCGTCGAGAATGGTGTTAGGGTGTTTTTCAACTTTGTAGCCCTTTCCGCCTAAAAAATCAACGATGGTACCAGTACCAATGTTCAGCTCCTTTGCTGCCTTAAATAGTTTTATAGATTTGTCGTCTGACATTTAATAATTTTACTTTCCTTCTTATTTCTGCAAAAATACGATTTTAATTTTGCTTATTTTGCTTATTCAAACTCAGCCTGCAGAATTGATAACACATCCTTAACGGTTTCTTCTTCCAGATCCGTACGTTTAACAAGTTCATTTACGGTTAATGCCAACACTGATTTTGCGGTGTCGAGCCCTATGCGTTTGAACTCGTCAATGATCCAGCTTTCAATTTCGTCTGAGAATTCTTCGATATCCACATCCTCATCCAATTCGTCTGCTTCGCGGTAAACGTCTATTTCATAGCCGGTTAGTTTGCCCGCAAGTTTAATGTTATGTCCACCACGACCGATAGCTAATGATACCTGGTCGGGTTTTAAATATACTGCTGCTGTTTTTTTCTCATCATCCAGTTTAATGGATGTTATTTTGGCCGGTGACAAGGCGCGCTGAATGTATAGCTGTAAATTATTGGTGTAATTGATCACATCAATATTTTCATTTTTCAATTCGCGAACGATGCCATGTATGCGCGATCCTTTCATACCTACGCAGGCGCCTACCGGGTCAATACGGTCATCATATGATTCAACCGCTACTTTCGCTCTTTCGCCAGGTTCACGTACAATTTTCTTGATCGTGATCAGCCCGTCAAATATTTCAGGCACTTCCAGTTCAAACAAGCGTTGTAAAAACTCAGACGCTGTGCGCGAAATGATGATCTTCGGGTTGCTGTTCAGCATGTCCACCTTGCTGATTATCGCCCTAACGCTATCGCCTTTTTTGAAGTAATCGGCAGGTATCTGTTCTGATTTTGGAAGCAACAATTCGTTACCTTCATCATCAAGCACCAAAGTCTCCTTTTTCCAAACCTGGTAAACCTCACCGGTCACAATTTCACCTACACGGTCTTTATATTTCTTAAATATCTCGTCTTTTTCCAGTTCCAGGATTTTTGAAACCAGTGTTTGGCGAGCCGCTAATATTGCACGGCGACCAAAGCTTTCCAGCGTAACCTGTTCAATATATTCATCACCCACTTCCAGGTCCGGGTCCAGTTTCTTTGCCTCGGCCAGTTCTATCTCCAGGTCGTCATCTTCCGAAAAACCATCTTCCATTACCACCCTTGTGCGCCAGATCTCCAAGTCACCGTTATCCGTATTCACGATCACGTCGCAATTCTCATCATTACCATACTTTTTCCTGATCATGCTTCTGAAAACGTCTTCCAGTACACTCATCATGGTTGGGCGGTCGATGTTCTTGAAATCTTTAAATTCCTGAAAAGACTCAATTAAATTAATATTGCTCATTTTTTTACTTAAATGATATTAAAACTTTTGTTTCTGTTATTTTATTCATCGGGATCACGCTTTCAATTGTTTCAGCTTTCTTCCCTTTTTCCTTAATAGTTTCTTCTAATAAGATGGCGTCCTCGGTCAGGCCGTTTAGTTTGCCTTCCCTTTTGCTGCCATCAGCCATTTTTATAGCCAGTTGCCGTTCTATGTTTTTCACATACTGTCTCGGCAAAGTTAGCGGCGAATCAATACCCGGTGATGAAACCTCCAAATTGTAGGCGGTATCCAACACGTTCTCTTCTTCGAGGTGGAAACCTACATGCCTGCTAATCTGCGCGCACTCGCCAACCCCTATCCCTTGATCACCATCAACCAGGATAACCAGTTTTCCGTTCGGATGCATTTTTACATCCACCAAATACAGGTCAGTCCGCTCGATAGCGGAGATCTTCTCCTCTACTAATTCTTTAACCCTTTTTTCTATATCCATTCTTCAAATTCCCCTCCGCAAAATTTGATCGGTAAATAAAAGAGGGGGCAACTTGCCCCCTCTTTCTTAATATTAAATGCAAATATAGCATTTTTTATTGGAATTTCAATAGCAAAAATGCGATTTAGTACTTAAAAGTTAAATCGGTATAGCTCAAATTGCCGGGGCGTTTTTTATCCCGGATCAAATGGAGCGCATCGGGGTTTGTGTCGTATTGATAGTAGCGCACAAAATACGCCTGGTCTTTTTTAAACGCGGTGTCCGGTGTAAAAACTACCACACTGTCTTTAACCAGGTAATTACCCGGCTGTTCATTTTGATAATCTTTCATATCGGTATCAGCAGGCATCCTGTAAACTGGCAATAAGCTTTGCCATACGGCATTGCTGGTATCCCTGCCAATATCGGCAATTATCGCCTTGTCAAAACCTTTAATGGTAATGGATCGGTTACTGTCGGTTAGGCTAACATCAATATTTATTTTGTTGGACTTGTGCGAACAACCAAGGCAAAATAGCAGTAATATAACAGTCGATCTTCTCATCTTATTTTCTTCAGCGTCTCCTCAAACAGCTTATATATCCGCTTATACTCATCTGTCCAGCTGCTGGGCTGCACAAATCCGTGATCCTCTACCGGGTAGGGGGCCAGTTCCCAGTTCTCCTTATGCAGTTCGATCAGCTTCTGTGTAAGCCGCACAATATCCTGGAAATTCACATTCTGATCAACCATGCCATGCAGCATCAGCAAATGGCCTTTTAAGCCATTGGCAAAATAAATGGGCGAACTTTGCCGGTAAGCCTTTTCATCATTATAGGGCTCATTCAATATCTCGTCGGTATAGCCATGATTATAGTGCGCCCAGTCGGTTACCGAACGGATTGCCGCGCCCGAAGCAAATACATCAGGCTCCGTAAATAAAGCCATCAGCGTCATAAACCCACCGTACGAGCCGCCATACATACCAATATGTTTTGGGTTGACGCCGTATTTTTCAACCAGTAATTTGGCGCCATCCACCTGGTCGCTCAAATCCTTGCCACCCATGTGGCGGTAAATGCCGGTGCGCCAGTCTCGCCCATAGCCGGAACTTGCGGTGTAATCAATATCCAAAACCGTATAACCATTATCAGCCAGCATGTTGTTGAACATATACTCGCGGAAGTACGAGCTCCACCAGTAATGCACGTTTTGCAGGTAGCCTGCGCCGTGCACAAATATCACTGCCGGTTTAGCCGGATCAGGATTTTTGGGTTGATACAATCGCGCATATACATCCGCGCCATAACGATTTTTAAAGGTGATCATTTCCGGCACCCGCCATGGATACGATTCAAACTCCGCCGTGGTTGAATGGGTAACCTGTACTGCTTTTGCACCCGGTTTGTTGGGCTGAATATATAATTCCCAGGGCTTGTTGGAGTAGGAATAACGGATAGCCAGCCATTTTTCATCCGGCGAAAGTTCCACATCATTGCCACCTTTCATCGAGGTTAATTTAACCGGCTCGCCACCACTTACGGGTATCCTGTAAAAATGCGTTACACCCGGATGCTCGATATTCGCAGTAAAATAAAAGGTCTTTTTATCTTTCGATAGGTCGAGGCTTTGCACTTCCCATTTGCCGCTGGTCAGTTGCTTTTTTGTGCCGGTAGTTACGTCCGCCAAGTAAATATGCGAATACCCGCTGACCTCGCTCTGGAAATAAAAATGGGTATTATCCGTCCAGCCCAAATTGCGCGTACCCGGTCCGCCTACCCAGGCTTCATTACGCTCACGGTCAAGCAGGCTCAATTGCCCGGTTGCGGCGTCAAGCTTCATGATCCAGCGGTCCTTATTATCATCAGCTTCTACTACGACTACAGCATTTTTGCCATCCTCGCTCCAATATGGACCTCGTAAATTCACTTTACGATCCTCATTCTTCTTAGTGCGGGCTTCCAACTCCTTGGGATAATCCTTTACATAATCCGGCAGATCCTTGATGCCTGGAATTTCTTTGGTCGAAACATTGTAAATTGTATCCCGCTGCGTATCAAAAATAAAAGTTTCGGACGTAGCCTGTGGACCGCCTACCTTCTCCCGGTTAGGGATATCCTCCGTAAAACCCGATGCCGTTACATAATCAGGTACGATGGTCAATTTTTCATCTTTAGGCGAGGTGATGAGTCTGTAAGTAACATAGCGCCCATCCGGGCTTAATGTCAATCCACTTACCCGTTTGTCATCAATAACGATCTCTTTTAACTTTTCAGGCTGAAGGGCTTTACGTTCAGCGGTGGTGTATTTGTCATTTTTTTCTTTCTCTTTGATCACATCGAACAGCTCCAATTGCTGGGCTTTCAGCCATTTTTCCTGTTGATTGCCGCCATCTTTACTGTCAGCGCCCAGTCTTCCCCTTCTGCCTGTTGCCGCCTGTGCTGTCGCCGCTTTAACAAAATTAGTAAGCTGTTTTAACTCGCCACTATTCAGTTTAAGGGCATACAAGTTGTCACCGCGAAGAAAGAGTACCTGGCTTTCATCACCATTAAAAGCAGGATTGCTTTCGCGATCAATTGTGCTGGTTGACTGTGTGATCTTTCCTTTGGTGATGTCCGAAAGAAAGATATCGCCATTCTTTTCAAACAGTTTGATCGTATGCTTTTTGTTCCAGTTGCCATTGGCAGCAGGCAATACCTTCCGTTCCTCCAGGCTTACTACCTGTGGCTTGCTGTCATTCGGGGTGATGCTATACAGCTCATCATGATCTGTCGCGTTAGGGTTCCAGGTGAAATATATCTTTTTACTGTCATCGCTCCAGCGGATATTGGAGGGCGATGTGCCTATCCATTTTGGGTCGCGCATGATCTTTTCAACGGTCAGGGTTTCAAGCTTTTGGGCAAAGGCATTAACGGATGCTGTAATAAAAAATAGGGTAAAAAGTCTTTTCATATTTATCGAATGGAAATGCAAGTTAGCAAATAGTTAATATTAGTATTTTTAGCCATTCTCTTTGTTACATTTAAGTTTAATTTAGACAACTTGCTGCTAATTTTACCCCTTATTAAAGGCACTGCAAGTTGCAATAACAGTAATTTCCCTTATAATAGGAGAAGACAATGGCACTGCCAAAGCAGTTGCTTTAATAGGGGTAGTTACAAATATGGAATTAAAAGGAACAGGTTTTACCCTGCGGGGATGGAAATACGGCGATGAAACCGCCTTGCAAAGGCATGCCAACAACCCAAACGTTTCTGCCTGCCTGATGGATAGGTTTCCCTACCCTTATACTATGGAAGATGCTGTTGATTGGGTCATTTACCTGGTGGGGCAGGAGCTACTGATCAACTTTGCTATTGCTATTGATAATAAAGCGGTAGGCGGCATCGGCCTCGACCCAAGGGAGGATGTTTACCACAAAACAGCCATACTGGGCTATTGGCTCAGCGAAGAATTATGGGGCCGTGGCATAATGCCCGAAGCCGTAAAGTTGATTACCAACTACGCTTTTACCCAACTTGATTTTATCCGCCTGCAGGCCAGTGTTTACAGTAAAAACCCTGCTTCCATGCGGGTGCTTGAAAAAGCAGGCTTTATAAAAGAGGGAATCATGCGGAATGCTGTTATCAAAAATGGCGAAGTGATGGATGAACATTTGTATGCGATCCTTAAGTAGCCTTTGTTTTTATCATTAGCATCATTACCACACCGTTGAAACACGGTAAAAAATACCGTGAAAATACTATCACTTTAGTAGATTAAGTACTTAGCTTAGTTGACAAAGGAGTGTAGTAGAAAATCCTTAAAAGAGTAAACAACCGGTAAGCTGAAAACGGTATCCAGAGTAGGCAAATAAACAAAAATATTATGCCTATAGTTTACAACCCGCAAACCGCATTGCAATTTACCAAAGTACAGCTTTTGGGCGGATGGTTTAGAGAACTAGGTGATGTTTGTATTTATTGGCCCGAATCCGCTAAATGCGAAGTATTAGTGGTTTCTCAGTCTCCAACAGGGAGTGAAATTACCTACCGGTTTACTAATATACCCGATGCTGTTTATATCAGCCACAACGCAAACAATATTCAACTTTCTGCTATTTGCGTTAAGAGCACGGTGGGGGATATTGCTAAATGTAACCCTTAATATTACCAGGCCGGAATAGTGGTTCACGGCTGCATCGATCAATTTTACAGGGACATTTCCATTTGTATGTTAGCCCGCTCATAAGGCGATGGCCTGCCGGTTACTTTCGTAAAGCCCAATTTATAATACAGTGCTATTGCGGGTTTTAATAGCGTATTGCTTTCCAGGTACAATTTATCAGCATCTGCCTCCTTTGCTTTGTTCATCGCGGCTTTGCCAAGCAGATAGCCAATTCCCTTGCCCTTCGCTTCTGGCGAAACAGCCATTTTGGCTAACTCAAAAGTGTGTCCATCCATCTTGATCAAGGCGCAGGTGCCAACAGGTTTGCCTTCAAAAATTGCCATAAGTATGTGGCCCCCTTTATCCAAAATATACTCTTTAGGATGATCGAGCGAACGATGATCAGCCTCTTCCATTTTAAAATGCTGGGTGATCCACTGCTCATTTAATTGACTGAATGCAGTTTGGTATTCGGGCGTATAATCAATAATGGATACATTGCCGCTTTCCCGCTTTTTCCGCTCGTCTTGTACCCTGTTCAGCAGGCTTTTCTGATCCAGGTGAAACTCCCATTCGGCTATTGCCTTCCATAAGTTATGATCCGTTTCGGCAAGCAGTTTTTCGACAGCCGAGTTTACATCCGTGTATTGCACCTGGATGTCTTCATTCAATGCCACGCCTTTGGCAGTCAGCTTCACCATATTCTTCCGGCCATCGCCTGAACTATGCTGTTCAACATATCCCTTTTTGATCATTTCCTTTACGATGGTGCTAACGGAAGGGTGGGAGTGGCCGATCTCCGCTGCGATCTCAGTTATGCTTTTCCCCTCACCTTCTGCCAGGGCGAAAAATACCGGGAACCATTTTGGCTGCAGGTCATTATTATACAATTCATAAATTTTAGCCGATTGCTGGGTAACCAGTTCACTTAAGCCCCTCAACCTGCTACCGATCGCTTTTTTACCTGTTTTATTGTAGAAATCCATAATTATGTAATTAGTTACGTAATTGATTTCAAAGTAAAATAAAAAGATTTAAATGTGCAAATTTTTATGCTTGATAAAATGTGAGACTTAGTTCACCACTCTGCCGCTTATATCCACCCGCTTAGCAAAAGGATTAAGGTATCGGTTGGTCAGCACCGCAAATTCCAAACGTGTAACCGGGCGGCTCATATCGAAAGTTCCCGTCAGCTTAAATTGGCTGGTCCAGGCTTTTTGCATCATTAACTGGAGTGTTTTTGGATCGGTTAAAGTATTATCGCTGATGAGCGAGAGCAGGTTACCCACGGTAAATTTTTCGCCCGGTTTCTCCTTATTGAACCACAAAAAGCCACGGGTATAAAGTTCAGTCAGTACAGGTTGAATTTCGGCGGTTTTCACGGTATCATTTGGTTCAAAATGTATTTCTACGGGGTTGCCGTTTACTTGAATACCTCTCAACATGCCGGTCGCGCTCACCTGTTGTATGGCCCTGAAATGCGGATCTTTTTGCGGGATATCGGTAAAGGGTAACAGGTAGCCCTTATAGTCTAATATTTCGCCTTGTATAATACGCACGTTTAAATGCTGGGTGGTGGTTTTAAAGAACGCGCAGTAAGCCGCTATCGCTCCAACACCTTGCCCTAATGTCATTTGGACAGTGGGATACATCGTGCTTTCATTTACATCATGCGTAACCGACAGGGCTTTTTCAGTTACCAGCAAATTATCCATATCCTTTAAAACAACCGCGCCTAATGGGATTGAGTATGCCGGGAAGCTGGTGGCATGATTCGGCATAGCATCACCAACAGCTATTGATGTACGGTACAATTTTGATTCCCGGTCATAAGGTTTAAGAATATCATCAAGAACCATAGTAACCAAGCCTTTTACAGGTCGGCTCTGAATAACGTATGGTGCCAAAGGCAAATGATCTGGTGTACCGAACTGATCATCAAGGCCAAGATTTTTATACCCTAATTCTGTTTTCAGGTAATAAACCAAGCCCAATGCCTGCAGCTTTGCTGCTTGCGAGGTTAGTTGACCCAAACCAGGCTGATGATTAACCATCCAGTTGAGCAAATGCTTATCATTCGGGATACTGCTTGCCTGCAGCATTTGCCGGATATCCTTACCCTTAAGCCATCCATATTGTGCCGGGTCATAGCCTTCCGGTTTAGGCATGGTCTCATCTGCATTTCTGCCAAAATCCTTTACAATAGCTATCCAGGCGATCTCGGGTTTCTTCATTTCAGTATAATCAGTAAACTTGGCCCCTGCCTTAGCCGCAACCTCACCTGTTTCAGTACCGTCAACAACTATCCTGGCTTTAACAGTCACTACTTCGCCATTGACCTTAATATCCACCGCCCAGCCATCACCGTCTTTTTTGATGCTTGTCCAGGATGTGTTTAATTTGACCGTCAGGTTTTTCACCGTATCGGTCCATTTTTTCAAAATCTCAGCCGCGGTATAAGGTTCAAATCTTAAAATGGAATTGTGCGTGGTGTCATAACCCAGCCGGGGCCTGTAATAATCAGTGACCCTTTTGCGGAACTCGCCCCATATTCCCGATGGTAAATTGCGGTTGGCATCCAGTACGCACATGCCGCCCATGGTCATGCTGCCGCCAAGCCATGGACCGGGTTCTACCAATAAGGTTTTTACTTTGCTTCGTGCGCTTTGTATAGCCGCCGCCACGCCGCTTGCACCTCCGCCAATAACCAGCACATCGGTTTTAATGGTCTCGGCATTGGCAATAGAAAAAGCAAAAAGCAGAAGAGGTACAAGTAGTTTTTTTATCATGGGGTTTTAAAAGCAACACTAAAACGCTAAAATAGAGTAAACCTTGCGTCGCACAAAAACAATAAATCCACCCGCGATAGTATTTTTTACTTTTGACAATCAAATTATTGATTACGCAAGGTAAAATATTTATACTTGAATGATTTGCCGCACAAACCAATTTTAAACACTAAAAGCCATGACTGACGAATTAGCGCGCTACCCTATCGGGAAATTTACGGCCCCGGCATCCTATACCCAGCATAACATCAACGGTTGGATAAATGATATCAAAACCTTCCCCGGCAAACTGCGCAACGCGGTGATCGGTTTGACAGAAGAACAGCTGAATACCCAATACCGCACCGGAGGCTGGACCATCAGGCAGGTGGTGCATCACGTGGCCGACAGCCATATGAATTCCATCATTCGCTTTAAGCTGGCGCTTACTGAAGATAATCCAACTATAAAACCATACGAAGAAGCCGACTGGGCGCTGTTGCCGGATTACCGACTGCCTATTGAATCGTCCCTAAAAATGCTGGACGGTATCCATCAACACATGACGGCCCTTTTTGAAACCTTTAGCGAGGAACAATGGAACCGCACTTTTACTCATCCAGAATCAGGCGATACCAGTCCGCTTAAAAAGATACTGGGTCTGTATGCCTGGCACGGCAAGCATCATTTAACACATATTACGGAGACAGTGAAGCGGTTTAAGTAATATATCCTTCCTTGTCATTTCGATGAGGAACGAAGAGAAATCTTGTAAAAGCGCATGGCGAATATTCAAGATGTACAAGATTTCTCTCTGTCGTTCGAAATGACAAAGCCTTATATGTAAAAGTTCAAATAGCTACTTTTTCTCCGAATAGCTGATCCTGAAAATAGTACCCTTCAGATCATCCGATACATACAAAGAACCATCTGGCGCCTGGGCTAATCCCATAGGGCGATGTTGGATAGGCCCTGTAGGCTTGTTTAAATCCATCCCTGCAAAATTATTGGCAAAAATCTCCCAGTCACCCGAGGGTTTACCATTTTTAAAAGGCACAAAAGCCACAAGGTACCCTTTTTTCAGTTGTTGCGATTGACCATGGAAAACAATGAAAGCCCCGTTCTTATACCTTTTGGGGAACATATTGCCTGTGTAGAATAACAGGTCATTTGGTGCCAGGTGCGCCGGGAAAGCAACGATCGGGTCGAAGTATTTCTTTTTGCCTGTCTTTTTTCCATCCCCGCCGTATTCAGGCGACTGTATTTGTTTTTTCTGAAATTGGTCGTAATAGATAAATGGCCAGCCGGCATCCGCCCCCTGGTACAGCTCATACATGGTTTCGGCAGGTAACTTCGAACTTTGTTTGGGGGTATAGTACTGGGGGAACTTATCATCAAACGGCCCGCGCCCGTGTTGCATGGCAAAAAGGGACTTTGTACTGCTGTTCCAGTCGATGCCGACCACATTTTTCAGTCCCCTGGCATAGTGAACCGCATCGCTATAGCTTTGATTGAGCTTGCTTGTTTTAAATTCCCAAACGCCCCCCACCGAATCCAAAAGAGGGCAACCCGGGATGCCTTCTCCCGAGCCTTGCTTCCGGCAGGTTTCATTATAGGAGCCAACAGTTACATACAGGTTATCCTGATCATCTATAGCGATGGACTTAGAATTGTCCCGGTTTTTATCAATAAGCCCCTTCACAATTACTTCCGGTTTGCCGGTATCAACCACCATACCTTTATCATCCAGTTTATACCGGAAAACCCCGGTATTTGAAGAAGCATAAAGCTCCTTGTTTTTGATCAGGATAGCAGTGCCCGGATAATTCCCAAACCCGGTTTTTTTGTCGATACGGCCATCATGGTTGGTATCGCTAAGAAAGTATATCCCTTTTCCGTCTTTCAATGCATTCAACTTTACATAAATATCACCCTGCCCATTAACGGCCAGGTGCCTCAAAGGGCCAAGCGAATCAGCAACTACGCTTGCAGAAAAACCCGCAGGGAGTGTCAGATCTGCTTTGTAAAGAGAATCATTTTTAGCTTCTGCGGATTTATTGTTGTTATTGCTGCAACCGTTTAAACCAGTCAGTGCAAGTAAAAAGCAGGCTCCGGAAAGGGTTAATTTATTCATAAAAATCGATTTAGAATGCTTGAGCACCAAAGTTATCAAAAAATGCTTCCGATGGATATTGCACCTATTTTCGTTTTGTAAAAGAATTGATATACTGTTTAAGAGAAACTTCAATGCGGACTTATCCTCAAATAAACCTCGAACCCAAGCGGCGCGCCGCCATACAAAGCTTTTAGTGCCGATGGCGATACATTCAAAGTACCCTGTATCCCGGCCGTTAAGTTGGTTTCCTTATAAGTAGTCAACAATCTGTTAACACCCAAAGTAACGGCATTGATGCTAAAGTTTGGGTTGAGGGGAAAATCACCTGCCAGATCCAATTCCTCCGCGTCCTTTTTCACAAATTCATACTTGCCATAAACGGCGGTTTTATGTAATTGCAGGCTGCTTTCCAATAGGGCAGAGGGCAGCGTTTTGCCATTATCCGAATAATGGTTTTGCCCATAAACCAATGTTGTAGCCAGGTAGCTATCGTCATTCAGCATTTTGGTGTAGATGGCAGATGCGGTAAATCGTTTCACATTTTGTTGCGGTTCCAAATCTTCCGGGCTGTGTATCCAACCGTTGGAAACCTGCAGGGCCCATTCTTTGGATGGATTGTACGATAGGCGCACTGAATACGAATCAAACTTCGGCTTATCAAAATTATAACGGAACTCATCCGGTTCGCGCCCGGTAAATATGGAGCCTTCCAGTTTTATGTCTTTATATCTGAACCCTAAGGTTGTGGTACCAAAAGTAATGTGTGTGGCATCGGCATAATGATGAGTGAGCGGCGCATCCGGGTTATTCATGGCCGAAAGGCGGTGCATAAATACAGGCGGCCCTAAGGCTGGTTCACCGGGATAACCTACCGACAGGGAAACATCAGCATCCTTTGCTACTTTCTGCGTATAATTAACACTCAGCTCGGCAAACAGGTCGTGCGGGTGCTGGCGATCCACCAACTTATTTCCTTTATAGGATTCGCCGGTTTGATAAAGTAATGGGTATCCGCTCGGTCCAACTAGAAAGGGGTCGAAAGAGAACATAGTGTTCACCGAAAATAATCCGCCTTTGCCAACTTTACGTTGCGTCATAACCATAAACCAGCTTGGCGCATCCACTTTGCTGCCGCCGCGACTGCCCGAATTGAACAAATCCTGCTTATTATACCGCAGGAAAATACTACCATGTATCATGGTCATCCATTTTTTACCGTGGATCATATAGGCGTACATCGGCGTCTCATCAGGCACCCAGGATGAGCCGGAACCATCCCGGTTCATGGGGATATCCAGCGAATACTGGCTGTTCATATTCATGGATCGCATGGTATCCATTTTCATATCGCCCATATCCATCTCCTTCATGGAGGTATCTTTTTTCATGGGCGATTTTTGGGCCGAAACGCTGAAAGTACTTAACAGTAACAATATATATAAAATGACTTTCTTCATATTGATAGCATTAAAAAACATTGAACAAATTGTATTCCAGCCTAACGAGATAAGTGTTTTGGCTGGTACGTGTCATGTTGTTGTACAGCGGGGTGCGGTATGAGAAATCAACCCGGAAAACGCTATTAAATATAAGCTGCACTGCAGGCGCCACATCCAGGTAGCTTTGTCCGTAGCCGGGATTGGTCTTACCCAGCAACTCGGCATACACATTCAGGTTGACCTGGTTATAATTCTCATAAGATTTCGGTAGCAACAGGTAACCTGCCGACAGGGTATAGCCCACCGCATCATGTGCATTCCCTAAAGGCAAAGTGTGCCCGCCCCGGTTATTAAAGGCATGCAGGTAACTTGCTGAAGCCGATAGCGCCAGCTTATGCATTAACTGGGTAAATACCACGCCGGTTTGGAAGCCACTGTTATCACCCTCCAAAGCTATTTCCTGGTTTACTAATGGGTTGTTGATATCCGAAAGTTTGGCAAAAATAGCGCCTCTAAAATGCTTCTGAACCGAATCGACAGAGAGGAAACGGTACTTGGCATATACACTACCGCCTTCAAAATGCTGCCCGTTTTGATAATAGTCTGATGCATACAAGCTGCCATGCACCATCAGGTTTTTGCTGGCGCCGTACATTACTTCAAGGCTCGTTCGGTTTTTGTATTCCGGGTTAAAATAGCCTTGGTTCTCCAGCCGTATGCCGATGGAGTGGGTAGCCATATTGCTTGCCGGCTCGGTGTTCACGTATAATTCCTGCGAAAAAGCAGGGCCTATCATCCCCGAAAGGATGATAGGCAATAATATGCTCTTCATAACCGGGGACTATATCGTGATATGATAAACCCGTCCCGTTTCGGCTTTGTCGGTCAACTGGCTGCTGTATTTTTTATAAACAGCCGGAGGCGCAAAGCCTTTATCAACTAAGGTAACCGCAACCGGCCCGATAAGTGCTTTATCGCCGCCTGTCAGCAGCCTGTAGGTATCGCCGGCATAGCTGAAGGTATTATTGCTCACCTTCACATTATCAAAGTTGAAGGTCGCTTTCAGGTTATTGACAAAGAACCCGGCGTTTTGTACTTTTTTGCTGATCTGGTCCAGGTTTACCGGAACATCCTTTTTAAAAGTGATCACAAAAACATTGCGGTTCAGGTCGGCTTTGATATCGCCGATAAAACCCAGCGTACGCAGTGATTTTTCGGTCGCTTTAGAACACATGGAGCAAGTGAGGCCGCTCACCTGTAATTCCGCTTTGGTGAATTGCGCTTTAGCCGCGCTGATGGTAGTAATAAGAAGTACTATAAATATTTTAAGGGTTTTCATGTTGATCAAAAATTAATCGTAAATAAATAAACAGGCGACAATTGCCGCAAATAAATGGGTACGATTAATCGGGATCAGATCCTGAAAGTGCAGTTTTTTAGATAGAGGGTAACATCCTGGGATCGGAGCGGCGGTCCGCGATCGGCCAATTTACCGGTCGAAGTTTCCAAGATAGCCATGGAAAAATCAGCGAAGGTGGCTTTGGGCAGATCAAAAGCAAAAGATTTAGCCAAAAATGAGAACGACCCGCTTTGATGGGCATCCTTCACCTTGATGTCCACATGCTGATCGGTGCAGCATTTCATTTTGCTCACTGCCAAACTCTTCACACAATTTTTGGCAGGCGCGTCAATTTGAACTGATGAAAGCCTGTTAAAGCAATAATGCAAATTCAGCGCAAAACCGGATACTGTACCAAGGTACAATACCGTTAATATCATTGCGACTGATCTTTTGAGCATATTACAAAATTACCTGTTTACATTATCAATACCAATTGTTTTTTAATGAGTTGCATTATATTGATATATTAGTCCTGTAAAACCAAAAAAATGAAACATATTTATTTCTACTTAGCGGCCATGCTGTTAGCATGTGCCTCGCAAAACAGCTACGCCCAGTTGCTTAAAATACCGCAATTGAGTTCTACACAAACCATTATACAGGACCTCGGCCTGGGCAAGATCACCCTAACCTATTCGCGCCCGAGCGTAAAAGGCCGTAAAATATTTGGCGCTATGGAACCTTATGGTGTGGTATGGCGCACCGGTGCTAACGAAGCCACCATTATCAAATTTACGGATGATGTTACCATCGAAGGGCATAAAGTACCCGCGGGCGAATATGGCTTATTTTCCATCCCTGATAAAAACGAATGGACCGTGATCCTGAATAAAACTGCGCACCAATGGGGGGCCTATACTTATAAGCAGGCCGATGATTTTTTACGTTTCAAAGTAAAAACCAATACATTGACAGAGCCTATGGAAACACTGGCCATGCAGTTTACCAATGTCGACCAAACCAAATGCGAACTGAAATTGAAGTGGGAGAATATTTCTTTCTCCTTCCACATCAGTACTGATGTGGATACCAAGGTGATGGCCAACATTGACGATGTAATGAATACTGATAAAAAGCCTTACTTTGAAGCCGCGCTGTATTATTATGAGAACGGAAAGGATTTGAAAAAGGCATTGGAATGGATAAGCACCGCCGAAAAAGCAGAACCTAAGTCGCCATTCTATAAAGTTTGGAAGGCCCGCATCCAGTTAAAAATGGGTAATAAAGCTGCCGCGGCGGCGACTGCTAAAGAGGGCGTTCAACTGGCTAAAGATCAAAATGACAAGGAATATGAGCGCCTGAACCAGGGTGTAGTTGACCAGGCAAAATAATTTAAAACCAGGAGCACATGCAAAGCCGGAGAAAATTTCTGACCCAGGTTACTATAGGTACTGCGGGATATGCCTTGATGCCGCTACTGGCAAAAGCGGCCGTTGCTAAGGATAAATGGGATGTGCCGGTTGCATTGCAAAAAGAAATGTACCAGGCCGCGCTTAGGATCGCCCGGAAAAATATAAGGGGCGGCCCTAATGATCCGGTTTTTAAAAAGCCTTATTTGGACGCTGCTTTTAACGGGAACATCTTTTTATGGGATACCTGTTTTATGGCTTGCTACGCCAAATATCACCCGGGCGAATTGCCGGCTGCCAATGCGCTTGATAACTTTTATAGCAGGCAGGAACCCGATGGCTTCATCTGTCGTGAATATAGGAGGGATGGAAAAGCCATGTGGCCCAAAGAGCACCCGGTAAGTATCAACCCGCCATTATTTGGCTTTGCCGAACTCCAGTTGTATAGCCAATCGAAAGACGTTGCCAGGCTTAAACAAGTTTATCCTCATCTCAAAAAATTCTTTGATTTCCTGGTTAAAACCTATCGCATGGGGGATCATTTATTTTTTAGTGATGCTTTAGGCTCGGGTATGGATAATATACCCCGCTATCCGGAAGGCTGGAAAGATGATGGTAAAGGCCTTGCTATAAAAAACACGCCGGGGCATACTTATGCTTACAGCGGGTTAAATTCTGTTTGGAATAAGCAGGGAAGATCTGTAGATATGACCGCCCAGATGGCTTTATTTGCGGATAATTTAATAGAAATTGCGGGAGTAACAGGTCAGCAAGCGGATATAACTGCTTACCGGAAATTTCACACGGAAACCAAGGAAGCCCTCAACAAACACTGCTGGAACGAGGAAGATGGATTTTATTATGACCTGGGCTATGGCAAGCAGGTAAAGCGGATGCACATAGGTGGTTTCTGGACCATGATAGCCGGAGTAGTGCCCAAAGAAAGGGTAGACAGGCTGGTAAAAACGCTGACTGATCCTAAAAAATTCTGGCGGAAATTCCCTGTGCCAAGTTACGCTGCTGATCAGAAAGGCTACTCCTCAAAAGGTGAATATTGGCTGGGCGGCGTTTGGACGCCCACTAACTATATGCTAATAAAGGGCTTGCAAAGGGTAAACAAGAATGAATTGGCGAAGGAATTTGCCCGGAAGTATTACTGGTGCGTGGCGCAGGTATACATCAAAACCAAAACCTTTTGGGAAGATTACGCCCCCGATTCGTTAACAACAGGCGTACCGGCCAAGCCAAATTTCTGCGGATGGACAGCGGTGGTACCGATCTCAATATATCATGAGTTTATTGAGTAAGGGGGTTAATAAATTCGAAGTCAGACCCTTCGCTATGCTCAGGGTGACAATTTGCTTTCTGCTTTCTTAGGAACTATCAAATTGACTATTCCCGCAATTAGGATCACCAAAATACAGCCGATTGCATTCAGCCACAAATAGGCAACCACCTTATATTGCCCCATAATACAGATGATGATCTCGGTGATTATCGCGGCTATAAAAACCGAGTTACCCCGTATTCTTTTGAGGTAGAAGGCTACAATAAATACGCCTAATATGGTTCCGTAAATGTAGGAGCCCAGTTTGTTTACATACTCTAATAAATTGCCCACCTTGCTGGCGTACAAAGCCATCAGGATACATACGATCCCCCAAAATACGGTTGCCAGTCTTGAAGCGTTCAGGTAGTTTTTATCAGACGCACCGGGGTTGATGATGCGTTTGTAAATATCCACCACACTTGTCGAGGCTAAGGAATTTAAAGCGCTGGCTGTTGACCCCATCGATGCTAAAAATACAATGGCTATCAGCAAACCTACCAGCCCGCGCGGCAGGTAGCGGGTAACAAAGCTGAGAAACACATAATTGGTGTCGTCCTCATTGGCCTTGTCGTTATTCTTTTTCATGGTGGCGATAGCCTCTTTACGGATATCCACCGCCTGCTTATCAGCAATCTTTAATGCATCCTGCGCTTGCTGAACCTTGGTATTATCTTTGCTATCCAAAGCTTTAACCAGGTCTTCGGCCCTGTTTTTTCTTTGCTCGAACGCGGCGGAATATTGTGTGTCCAACTTATTGTATTGCGCAGCGTAGGGGCTTTCTTTAACCTGCTTTACCTCGTACTGATTAAAAAACATCGGCGGGCGGTTGAACTGGTAAAAGGCAAAAACCAGCACGCCTATTAATAGTATCAAAAACTGCATGGGTATTTTGATCAGCCCGTTCATGATGAGGCCCATGCGGCTTTGGCCTACGGAGCTGCCGGTAAGATACCGGCCCACCTGGCTCTGGTCTGTACCGAAATAGGAGAGCTGTAAAAAGAAGCCACCTATCAGCCCGCTCCAAATATTGTATTGATTTTTCGGGTCGAATTTCCAGTCGATCACATTCATGCGGCCCAACTTACCGGCTAAATGCAGGGCTTTTGTAAAGCCGACATTAGCAGGCAGCAAAGTCACCACCAGCACCCCCGCCAAAAACATCCCCGAAAAAATGATGCTCATTTGCAGCAGCTGGGTATAGGATACGGCCTTGGTGCCACCATAAACGGTGTAAAATGTCACCAGTCCGCCGATAAACAGCGTTGTATAAACCGTATTGATATTCAATATGGTTGACAGAATGATGGATGGCGCATAAATGGTGATGCCCGTTGATAAGCCCCGTTGTACGAGGAAAAGAAACGAAGTGAGCGCCCTTGTTTTTAGGTCGAATCGCTGCTCTAAAAATTCATAAGCAGTATAAACTTTCAACTTACTGAACATCGGCACAAAAGTGACGCATAGCACGATCATGGCCAGCGGCAAGCCGAAATAGAACTGTACAAAGCGCATCCCATCGGAATATGCCTGGCCCGGGGCCGAAAGAAAAGTGATGGCGCTGGCCTGTGTGGCCATTACAGATAGCCCGACCGTGTACCAGGGCATGGAGCGGCCGGCCATTAAAAACTGGTCGATGTTTTGATTTTTCCCGCTTTTCCATACACCGTAAACTACGATGATAAGCAGGGTGACACCTAATACGATCCAATCGGGTAAGCTCATTTAAATAGCAGGGTAATGAGCCAAAATACGAAAATTAAAAAAACCAGCCATACGATAACGATACCGTAAAACTGGTTCCAGTTTTTTATGAATGAAGGTAATTCAGGATCAGCGTTGCTCACGGCCCCTGACAAATACCTGCAGGAATAAAGCTGCGAACAATAAGCCAACAACACCCAAAGACAATGTCCAGGTAATACTGATATCAATAACCACACCTATAAACAGGCCGGTAAGTAATCCTACCAGGTAATATAATCCGTTAAAGTTTACTTCTTCTTCCTCTTGTTCTGCGTGATGTGCCATAGTTTATTGATTATAATGCTACAAAAGTAATTGTTTATATGATGTGTAGCAAGGGGGGATGGTTAAATTAACACTTAAAATTGTGCCAATACTGCCATCAGAACAAAAAGTCCAACATAAAACCCAAAACCATACAACGTCCACCTAACTAATTCTTTATACTTCCTGGTATATCCATCGGCTTTAAGCGTTCCGCCCAAGATCAGGGTAAATATAGCGGGAATGATAAATGTTAAAATCTTCCAACCTATGCCTAATGACTCATTGGCTTTATTTTCTTCCAACTGCTTTTCCTGTTCGATTGCTTGTTTTACAGCAGTGATTTTTTCTTCTGATAAATTACGGTGATTGAATTCATTTTGGGCCGCTTCTAATGCTGCTGGTTGGTAATCACCCGGTTCGCTTTTTAAAATCTTGATCAGGGCCGCGTTTGTCTGCTTACCCATGATCTCCTCAAAGTCGTTAGCCATTTTATTACGGATTTATCTTCGGCTTATTCAGCATATTAATAAACAACCGGTATGCCCCCGGCACACCTGCCGGTAACTGCCTGAAAAATGAGAGCGACGTATAAATAAACCTACCCTTACCATATTGCGTAGTGATCAGCGCGCCATCTTTTGGCGCTTCACCTGGATCGTTCATTTGCAGCACCTTTTGGTATTGCCCATCAGCATCTTTGGTGAAATATAACCCACGCTCCTGTATCCAGCCGTCAAAATCGGATTGACTGATCTTATTGGGGTAATTCAAAACCGGGTTGTTAGGGTCGATGATGGTTATTTTCGCGTTCTCGTCTGTCACCCTTTCGTTTACCACTTTAAATGGATAAGGGCCGATCTGTTTGGTCACCAGGCCGTTATTATTATTGTACTGCACCAGCAAATTGCCACCATTTTTCACATATTCCAATAATTTCGGATTTTCAATAGCCAAACGTGGGTCTACATTATAGGCACGCACGCCAACTACAATGGCATCGTAGTCGGAAAGATCACCGTTAAGTACCTCATTTTCTGAAAGCGTGTGGACCTCGTACCCAACCTGCCGCAAAGCATCCTGCACCAAATCACCGGCGCCATTGATGTAGCCTATTCTCTTACCGGCTATTTTAAGATCGAGTTGTACCAGTTTTGCCTGTGCCGTCGGGAACAGGGTTATGATTGGGATATGGGCATACCTTATATATTGTACGCCATTATTATAAGTATGCTGATCAAGATCAAAAGTTACCTGTGCTTCCAGCGTACCTGTTTGTGATTTGCTGTTGGCAGGGGTCAGGGTAAAATCCTGCTCCCATTCATCGCCTTTGGCTTTGTTATGGAAACTGACACTCTCTGGGCTCACTTTCCATCCCACCGGGGCATTTAAACGGATATTGCCAACGGCAGAGTTTTTGAAACTCTTCAGTTTTACCTGCACCGTTTGCGGCTGCTGGGAGTTAAAAATATACACCTGCTCCTGGATGTTGGCCGTTACCGGGGGAGCTATTTGTACAGGCTGGTAAATCTCCCCCTTAGCCGGATCGACATATTTATATACCAATTGGCGTTGAAAATGAACAGACCTGCCCTCAATAATAAATTCATAATCCACTTTAGGCAGATCAGGATTTTCGGGATTCCCTACCATGCGCTCATCATCAATAGTGTATGAGCCAATGGTATGCGGCTTTTCAAGCCAGTAAGGCTGGCTGATCTTGCCTGCATATATGCGGCTATTGAAGGTTTGCAGGTCATTTCCAGGGATAACTTTACCCCCATTTTCAAAATGCAAACCATCAACAGCACTTATTTTAACCCGGTCATTGTACCGGGCTATTACTTGCGAACGGATATCTATGCTGTCATGCAAAGCATATGCTTGTTCGGGAGCATAGCTCTCGAACCACAAACCCGCACAAGCAGCAATCAAATCGCTCAATTCTTTAGTTTTTTGAAGATGCCAGAATCTATACTCATCCACAACTGCCGGGATCAAGCGCACGGTCATCATGGCTTTGTCCGATTCAAAGGCCTGGTCTATCTTGCCCAACAAATTAACCAGCGCCGGTACGGAAGCCTGCGGGGCATCGCTGTTAAAGCTTTTGGTAACTACGGCCACTTGTGGGCCTATAGCATTTCCGCCGGGAATCCTGTTCCAGGTGGTAGTCACGCCATCCATCAGGTCATCCTTAGGTGCATCGCCCAAAATGGTTTTAAAATACTCAAATGCATCACCCCTTTGTCTTGCCGAGCCAAAGCCCTGTGTTTTGTGGTTGGACCGACTCTCAGCAGCCATTTCACCGTAGCCTTTTCCAAGCAGCGGGTTATACACGCCTACATTTACTTTAAATTGGTCGGGCGCGGTAGTATTGGTATTGCCAAAATTAAAGGTGTTCCACATCAGGCGTTTGGCTTGCCAGGTCTGTACATATTTTAATTGTTCAGGATAGCGCTTGGGGTCGGCAGCAGCAGCAAAGGCCTCCTGCGCCAGTATGGCCGAGGCTGTGTGGTTACCATGACCGCCTTCGCCTGTGGTAGGGAAGCGGCAAATGATCACATCCGGCCTGAACTTGCGGATCACCCAAACTACATCGCCCAGCACTTTTTCCTTGTTCCAGAAATCAAGTGTTTCCTCAGGCCCTTTGGAGAAACCGAAATCTACTGCACGGGTGAAAAATTGCGCGGCGCCATCCACTTTTCTCGCAGCTAAAAGTTCCTGCGTACGGATTAGTCCCAGTAGCTCGCTTTGCTCGTTGCCGATCAGGTTTTGGCCGCCATCGCCGCGTGTTATCGATAAATAACCTGTTCTATAATGCTTTTCCTGCGCCAGGTAAGCCAGCAGCCGGGTGTTCTCGTCATCGGGATGAGCTGCCACATATAGCACGCTGCCCAGCACATTCAGCTTTTTAAAATTTTGCTCAATAGTGGCAATGTCGGTTGGCGGGGCTGTTTGTGCAAAAACGCGGCAAAAGCCCGATAAAAATATAGTGAGTAGAATGGTACGCTTCATAATCATAAACAAGCTTGAAAGATAGGCAGCTAAATTTTAGCAATCAAATGTAAAACAAAACTGTTACAACAATAACAGGCTCATAATTAATCGTTTGATTGGAAATCTATAGTATGATAATCAAATGTTTACATTAAAATAACAAAAAACATTTTTAATTAATCAATCGCTTGATTAATTTTGTGCCGGAGAAAGAAATGGATAAAGATAAAATAGATAAAAAAGATCATATCCTGGATGTGGCTGAAAAGGTGTTTTCAGAACTCGGATTTGATGGTGCCTCTACCCGGACGATTTCGGGCGAAGCAGGCGTAAATATGGCCATGCTGAATTATTATTTCGGCTCGAAAGAGGGGTTATTTATCGCGGTTTTTAACCGGAAGATAACCTCGTTCCAAAACTTGCTGCAAAATTTAGGTAATGATGCCAGCATAAGCGCATGGGCCAAAATTGAAAAATACATCGAACTATATGCCCAAAGGGTGGTAAATAACAATTGCTTCCAAAAAATGCTGTACCAGGAAATGGCGATGCAGCGCCGGGGCGAACTGGCCGATAAAGTATCGGATATATTGATGAAAAATGTATCTGAGGTGCATAAAATATTAAGGGATGGTATAGATAGTGGCGAATTTAATAAGGATACGGATATGGAACTGGTGATCGCTACCATTTATGGCACAAAAAATTTCATCATCAACGCACCGCAATTGGCCTCGCACATGCTGGGATACGATGTGCTGGATGATAAAATGCTGGAGGAGAAATTAAGGCCCCGCATTGAAATTTATATGAAAAGACTGTTAAAATCCTACTTGCTGAATGAACATGATAACACAAATAAATAAACCTTTACACCAAAACCCATTTAAAAACATGGGCAAAACCCTGTTCCGTTTCGCTATCGCGATGATGGTTCCCGGTTTGTTAATGATCACTGCGGCGCAGGCGCAGGATAAGACGCTGACGCTGGATGAAGCGATTAAACTTGGTATTCAAAACAGCAAAACGCTGAAGCTGTCCCAATCAAAAATTGACCAGGCGGTATCACAGTACAACCAGGCTAAAGACAGCGCATTGCCTACCGGTAAAGCCAGTGTTGCTTACAACAGGGCAGAAATTCCGGCTAATAAGCTGGAATTTGGGCCCGACAGCCACTTCAATCTTCCTAAGAGCGCAGATGCTTACCTGGGTATTGTATCCTTAAATGAAACCATCTTTGCCGGCGGCAAATACAAGTATGCCCGCGAATCAACTGACCTGCTGACCAAAGTAGCGCGCCTGGATGTCGATAAGGATAAAGATGAGATCACTTACGATGTCATCAGCGAATACTATAACCTGTATAAAGTATTGCAGAGCAAAAAGGTGGTGGAGCAAAATTTAAGCTCTATCGATCAGCAGATACATCAATCGCAACGCTTTTTTGAGCAAGGCCTGGTAACCAAAAATGATGTGCTTCGTTTTCAATTACAGCGCGCCAATGTGCAGCTGAACGAGATCGACCTGGAAAGCAACCGTAAGATCATCAACTATAACCTGAATATTTTGCTGGGATTGCCCGAAACTACTAATATCACTATCAATCAGATCACCGAGGCTGACCGCCAGGTAGGGGCGTTAAACAACTATATCGATTCTGCGATGCTCAACCGCCAGGAAGTAATGCAGCTGCAATTACGTTCGCGCGTTGCCGAGACCAATATCAAAAGCGTAAGGGCTAACCAGATCCCGACACTTTCTGCATCGGCAGCTATGTATTATGTGGATGCAAACATCAATCCGCTGCCAAAATCGGGTAATTATATCACGCCGGTAACCGTAGGATTAACTTTTGCCTGGAACTTTTCCACCCTGTGGACCAACAAAAACAAGGTTTCGGAAGCCAGGATAGAACGCGACCAGGTTACCATAAACCAGGGCATTACTGCGGATAATATCCGTAATGATGTTAACAGGAGTTACCAAAACTATTTGGTAGCGTTGGATAAGATCAAACTATTGCAGACATCGATAGACCAGGCTGGCGAGAACAACAAAATACTCGAATCAAAATACAAAAGCAATATTGCCTCAGCTACAGACAGGGCCGATGCCGAAACCCTGCTTTACCAGGCACAGATCAATTTAGAGCTGGCCAAAGCCGACGCAGGGCTTGCTTATTATACTTTATTAAAATCAACCGGAAAACTTAACAAACAATAAAAAATCACACTAATACAATGGCACAAGAACAAGAACCCAAAAAGAAACCCAACAAGGTATTACCTATAGTACTTGGAATTATACTGGTAGGCGGTATCATATTCGGGATAAAAGAATATATATATTACGGAAAGCATATTGATACTGATGATGCACAGATAGATGCGGATATCAGCCCGGTAGTTGCCCGTGTAGGCGGCTATGTGGATAGTATCTTTTTTGAAGAAAACGGTCATGTAAACAAAGACCAGGTTTTAGTAAAACTGGATGACCATGATTACAAAGTAAAAGTAGAGCAGGCATTAGCCGCACAGCAAGGCGCAAGCGCCGGCATAGGCGTTGGTCAATCACAAATAATTGCTGTTGCAGCCAATTCATCAAGTGCACGTGCACAGGTTGCATCAGCAGCGGCCAGGCTGGAAAAGGCAAATAAAGATTATGCCCGGTATGCCAACCTGGTTAAGGATGGTTCCATCACCCAGCAGCAATTTGACCAGGCAAAATCAGATAAGGACGTTGCCGAGGCTACCTATCGCGCTGCGGATGATCAATATAAATCTTCTTTGGAACAGGTTGGAACAAGCCGTAACCAGTTAAAGGTAACTCACGTTGGCGTTACTCAAAAAGAAGCAGATGTTGACTTTGCCAAATTGCAATTAACCTATACAACAGTTAAAGCGCCTTCAAGTGGTTTAGCATCTAAAAAGAATATACAGATAGGGCAGTTAGTACAGCCTGGTCAAACATTGTTTTCCATTGTTAACGATAACAGCTTATTTGTTACCGCGAACTTTAAGGAAACACAACTGACTAACATGAAAAATGGCCAGAAGGTAGAGATCGAGGTAGATGCTTATCCTGACCTGAAGCTGAATGGTGTGGTGTACAATTTCGCTCCGGCTACGGGTGCTAAATTCTCTCTATTACCTCCAGATAATGCTACCGGTAACTATGTAAAAGTGGTACAACGTATCCCGGTTAAGATAAAGATCACCGCTGATAAAGAAACAATGGCAAAGCTGCGCCCGGGAATGAGTGTGAATGTTTCTGTAATAAAAGATGAAAAATAATGGCCGAAACTGGTTTTAAAAAATGGATCATTACTATTACGGTGATCACAGCCTCGTTGCTTGAGCTGATAGATACCACGATAGTGAATGTGGCCTTGCCGAAAATACAGGGTAACCTTGGCGCAACCCTTGAGGATGTGGCCTGGGTAGTTACCGGGTATGCGGTGGCTAACGTAATTATATTGCCGATGTCGGGATGGTTGGGCAGCTTTTTTGGCCGCAAGAACTATTTCCTGGGATCGATCATCCTGTTTACTATAGCGTCATTCCTTTGCGGTAATGCGCACTCATTAAGTGAACTGGTTATGTTCCGTATATTACAAGGAATAGCAGGTGGTGGTTTGATATCTACATCACAAGCTATTTTGGTGGAAACCTGGCCACGTGAACAGATAGGCACGGCAACGGCACTATTTGGTTTGGGTGCTGTTGTGGGGCCTACTGTTGGCCCTACCATTGGCGGATATATTACCGACCATACTTCATGGAACTGGATATTTTATGTAAATATTCCGGTGGGGGCGGTAGCGGCATTTTGTGCCTACACCTTTATCAATAAAACGCCCAAGGACGCCAAAGGAAAACCTATTGACTGGTGGGGTATTGCCCTGCTGGCAATTGCTGTTGGCAGCTTGCAGGTGATACTGGAAAAAGGTGAATCGGAAGATTGGTTTGCAAAACCCTACATATTGGCATTAACCATATCAGCAGTTTTAGGAACTATTTGCTTTATCTGGCGCGAGCTAAGTACCGATCACCCGATCGTAAACTTCAGCATTATGCGGCACCGGAGCTTTGCGGTGGGTATGTTCACCTCCTTTATATTAGGATTTGGGTTGTATGGCTCGGTGTTCGTATTCCCGGTATTTTGCCAGAATTTGCTCGGCTTTACCGCACAGCAAACAGGTGAGTTGTTGTTCCCTGGTGGTTTGTGTACCATCATCATGATGCCTTTTATAGGTAAAATGCTCAATAAGGGAATACCTGCCCAATTTATGGCTACCATAGGCATGTTCCTGTTCTTTGTATTTACTTTCATGCTTAGTAACTCCACTTTGGAAACCGGCGAGATCAATGTATTGATACCGCTGTTGATTAGAGGTGTAGGTATGGCCTTATTGTTTGTGCCTTTGACCACGTTGGCTATTGCCGACCTGAAAGGCGCTGAAATGGGCCAGGGTACCGGCTTAAATAACATGATGCGCCAGTTAGGCGGCTCATTTGGTATCGCGGCTTTAACTACTATAATACATATTCGCCAGGCATCGCACCGCAGCGACCTGCTGACCAATATCAATCCTTATAACAACGCGTTTTTACAGCGGATGCAAATGTTGGAACATGGTTTTATGGCTAAAGGAAAGTCGGCTCTTGATGCAACACAAATGGCCTATCACGCAATTGAAAATGCAATTGTGAGGCAATCGTTGTTATTAACTTACAATGATGCTTACCTGATATCCGGATTGGTCATGCTATTTTCCATACCGTTAGTATACCTGCAACCATTTAAAAAAGGCAAAGTAAGCATCCCTACAGATGCCCACTAATAAACGATAAAAGCCGTTCGGTTTTTGACAACTGAACGGCTTTCCCCAAAAAAAATTTAACAATTAAAAGCTTTTAATATCATCTCCCGGAGCTAACCGGGATTTGCTTATCTTAAAGTATAAATTTATAAGTTTTTAATTAATATTTCCAAATTTTATTGAAATTATTCCTAACAATCTGCCCGTCTTCTTTTCTGAAACAAAAGCCTGAAAAAGTGCTTATTAACTGATAGAACCACCAGATTATTCTTATGAAAATTTTAAGTAAGCAATTTTTTAAACAGTTTTGGAAAGTTATAGTAGCCACATTCGGCGGTTTTATTAATGATAATGGTTTAAAACTGAGTGCGTCTTTGGCGTACTACACCGTATTCTCTATTGCCCCTCTACTTATATTGGTTATTTCACTGATCAGTTTCTTTTTAGGCCATGATGCGATCAATAATTCGCTATATCCACAGATAAAAACTTATGTAGGGAGCCAGGCCGCAGTACAGATACAGGAGATCATTAAAAACCTGCAGGTTTCGGGTAAAACCGGGATAGCACTGATAATCGGCATGAGTATATTATTGATAGGTGCCAGCAGTATATTTATCGAGATACAGGATTCATTGAATATTATCTGGCGGGTAAAAGCTAAACCTAAAAGAGGTTGGGTTAAGCTGCTTCAAAATCGCTTCCTGTCATTTTCATTGATTGTCAGCCTGGGTTTTTTATTGCTTGTTTCATTGATCCTTAATATTGCTATTAATGCTTTAAGCGAAAGGCTCGCTCATTTTTTAGGTGGTGTTACCGTAGTGCTGCTCAGCGTTATCAACCTTGTATTAACTCTTATTGTTATTGCGGTATTATTTGGTATCATATTTAAGGTGTTGCCCGACGTGAAAATAAAATGGCGGGATGTGCGTACCGGTGCAATTTTTACAGCCGTGCTTTTTGTGTTGGGTCAGTATTTAATAAGTTTATATATAAAGTATACAGCGCAGGGTTCGGCGTACGGCGCTGCAGGTTCCATTATAGTTATATTGATATGGATCTATTATACATCGGCCATATTATATATCGGTGCCGAGTTTACCCAGGTATATGCCGAAGCGACCGGTAGTCATATTGAACCCGCCGATTATGCTGTCCATGTACAGCAAACCGAAGTTGAACAGGTAGTATCCCAATTGCCTCCGCAAAATCCCGACCTGGAAGGCAATTTGAAATCCCTCAGGAAGGATAAACCCCAGGTTTGACATTGCGGCAACATTAGTGAGCAATATTGGTCGGGTCTGAACAAAAAATAATAGTCTTTTCACCTATATTTGTTAACCGTTATTATTCAAAATCTTTAATTCATTTTTCGATGGGATCATTATACAGTTTTTTCCTGCACCTCCATTCCGGCTTAAGGTATGTGGTACTTTTATTGGTTTTGTTGGCTATCATCAGGGCCTGGGCCGACTGGCTGGGTAAAAAACCTTATTCCAACGGCAATCGCCTGTTGAATTTATTTGCCATGATATCGGTACATACCCAGTTGCTTTTTGGGATAGTATTGTATTTTGTGAGCCCGCTTGTGCAGTTCAACAGCCAGACCATGAAGAATGCCGACACCCGTTATTGGACAGTTGAGCATTTAACCATGATGCTGATAGCCATTGTTTTGATCACTATCGGGCATAGTAAGTCAAAAAAGATCGTACTACCCGAAAGCAAGCACAGAACCATCGCTTTATACTACACAATTGCCTTATTGATCATTATAGCAGGCATTATGGTAAGCAAAAGGAGCCTGTTGGGAATGAGTTAGTAATATTCCTGTTACAAAAAATGCAATTTATTTTCACTAAAAATTTGGTAATTCAATTTTCTTTATAAATTTGTGACCGCGATGATCAAAAACAACAAAAATAATAGCTGGTGGCACCAATCAAAAATTGGCGCACGGACATGTTCTTGATCTGAGATTACTAATCAATTGTAAACCTAATAGAACCCGGCGCCACCAATCGCCGGGTTTTCTATTTATAATGCTTTTTGAAAATTAGAATGAAACGATATAAAATAACAACTACCACAAAAAAACTATTAGCCGATACTACTACACCGGTAAGCATCTACCTGCGGTTGCGGGATGTGTTCCCGAACTCGCTGTTGCTGGAAAGCTCCGATTACCATAGCCGGGAAAACAGCCTGAGCTATGTTTGCTGTGAGCCCATAAGCGGATTGGTACTTAATGATGGGGAATTGAAAGTGAGTTACCCTGATGGCAAAAATGAAGTTAATGAACCTGGCACTTTTGACCTGGTTGAGCAGATCAATAAATTTCTTGCTGAATTTGAAGTGACCGATAATCCTTCCAAAATTATATCCAATGGTTTGTTTGGCTATTTTACCCATGAGGCTGTTGAGCATTTTGAAACCATCAAACTAAAACAGTGCAGCAATGATGCCCGGAAGATCCCGGTGATGCAATATCATATCTACCGCTACATTATCGCTATCGACCATTTTAAAAATGAACTGCATATTTTTCACAATCAAACTGATGGGCAACCTGAAGGCGGCAGTATCGAAAAAATAGAATACCTGATCAAAAACAAAAACTTTCCTGAATACCAGTTTAGCAGCAATGGCGAAGAACAATCGAGCCTTAGTGGTGAGGAATTTATGGCGATGGTGGAAAAAATGAAACAGCATATTTTCCGGGGGGATGTATTCCAGATCGTGCCTTCACGGCCATTTTCAAGGAAATTTTTAGGGGATGAGTTTAATGTTTACCGGGCATTGCGCTCTATCAACCCGTCACCTTATTTGTTTTATTTTGATTACGGCGATTTCAGGATATTCGGTTCATCGCCCGAGGCGCAGATCACCATAAAAAACCGGGTAGCGAGTATATTTCCTATCGCGGGCACCTTCAAGCGTAGCGGTGATGATATAAAAGACGCGGAGATCGCCCGTCAATTAGAAGCTGATCCGAAAGAATCGGCAGAACATGTAATGCTGGTCGACCTAGCGCGGAACGACCTGAGTCGCCATTGCGAGCAGGTGGAAGTAAAAGCGTTTAAAGAAGTGCAGTATTACTCGCACCTCATTCATTTGGTATCACAGGTGAGTGGTAACCTTCGCCCAGGCGTATCGGCATTCAAAATTGTAGCAGATACCTTCCCGGCGGGTACGCTGAGCGGCGCGCCAAAATACCGGGCCATGGAGATCATTGATGAAAACGAAAAGGTAAAACGCAGCTTTTATAGCGGAGCAATAGGCTTCCTGGGATTTAACGGCGATTTTTTTCATGCCATCATGATCCGGTCGTTTTTAAGCAAAAATAACATGCTGCATTACCAGGCCGGCGCCGGCATAGTAGCCGACTCGAACGCGGAAAGTGAATTGAAGGAAGTGGATAATAAAATAGCAGCGTTGAGGAAAGCTATCGAGTTGGCGGAGGAATTGTAGGTTAGTGATTAGTGACCGGTGATTAGAGATTAGTTAAATAGATTTTTAAATAAAGATACCCTCTTGAGAGGGGCGGGGGTGTGTAAAATGAGCAAGATATTAATAATAGACAATTACGATTCCTTCACCTATAACCTGGTGCATTTGGTGAACGAGATCGGGCTGGAGTGCGAGGTGTGGAGGAATGATAAATTCAGCATCGGGGATGTGGACGCTTTTGACCATATTATACTGTCGCCGGGGCCGGGTATCCCGTCAGAAGCGGGTTTACTTTTGGAGGTGATAGAAAAGTACGCGCCAACTAAAAGCATATTCGGCGTATGCTTGGGTCAGCAAGCCATTGCCGAGGTATTCGGCGGGAAGCTTTATAATTTGAGTCGCCCGATGCACGGCATAGCCACACCCATCAAAGTAACTGATCCACAGGAAAAGTTATTTTTGGGTCTCCCAGAGAGCTTTAATGTGGGCAGATATCATTCATGGGTGGTGGCTGAAAAAGGTTTCCCGGCAGATTTGACTATTACTGCTATTGACGAGAAGGATAACAGCATTATGGCACTGCGGCACGTTCAATATGATGTGCGGGGTGTACAGTTTCACCCGGAATCGGTATTGACCGAACATGGCCGGGCGATGATGCAAAATTGGTTAGCGCCTCAATTCGCCGAGGTATAATTTGATAAGACCCCTATGAATATATTAGATAAAATAGTTGCGTATAAAAAAATAGAAATACAATCTGCAAAAAAGCACGTATCCTATATCAACCTGGAAGAATCTGAGTTTTTTCACAGGGATGTCCTGTCTTTCAAAGATTTTTTATTGGATAGCAGTCGCACTGGTATCATTGCGGAGTTTAAACGTAAATCGCCATCAAAAGGAATTATTAACGATAATGTAACAGTAAAAGAAGTAACAACAGCCTACGCGGCAGCAGGCGCATCGGCACTATCAGTACTGACCGACCGCCAGTTTTTTATGGGCCGTAAAACTGACCTGGCAAGGGCAAGGCGGGCTAATTCGATACCGATTTTGCGCAAGGATTTTATGATTGATGAGTACCAGGTGATAGAGGCAAAGGCTTTGGGCGCAGATATTATTTTATTGATAGCAGCTATATTGACCCCAGCCGAGATACAGCAACTGGCCTCACTGGCAAAAAGCCTTGATCTGAATGTATTGCTCGAGGTGCATAATCTGGAAGAACTGGAGCGCAGCCTTAACCCCAACCTGGATGCCATCGGCGTAAACAATCGCAACCTGGCTGATTTTACGGTTTCGGTGGAAACTTCTTATCAGTTAGCAGAGCATATCCCGGCTGAATTTTTAAAGATATCTGAAAGCGCGATCAGCGATCCGGAAACTATCAAGCAATTAAAAAAGGCAGGGTTTAATGGTTTCTTGATTGGAGAGAATTTTATGAAGCAGGCAGATCCGGGAGCGGCAATGCGGGAGTTTGTGAAGGAGTTATAAGTTAACCAAAATTTGTCATGCTGAGGAACGAAGCATCTAATAGTCGAATAGATCCTTCACTCTGTTCAGGATGACAAGCAATTGTGTCATAAAAACTAACTTGGCACTTTGATTGATATAATCATTATTGAATGAAACAAAAATTTTATGATACTGCTGAGAAGCAGGAAAAAGTGGTATTGGTTGGTGTAATTACACCGCATGAAACCGAGGCACAGGAAAAAGAATATTTGGAAGAATTACAGTTTTTGGTGGAGACCGCCGGCGGAGAAACCGTGCGCAGTTTTACCCAGAAAATGCAACGCCCTGAACGGGCTACTTTTGTGGGTACAGGTAAGCTGGAAGAGATCAAAGAGTTTGTTACTGCAGAGGAGATAGACATCGTGGTTTTTGATGATGAGCTTACGCCATCGCAATTAAGAAATATTGAGCGGGAACTCCAGGTGAAGATACTTGATCGCAGCAACCTGATACTTGATATTTTTGCAAACCGTGCCCAAACGGCACAGGCTAAGGCACAGGTTGAATTGGCGCAATTGCAATATTTATTGCCACGATTAACCCGTTTATGGACTCACTTGGAGCGCCAAAAGGGTGGTATCGGTATGCGTGGCCCAGGTGAATCCCAGATCGAGACAGACCGTCGTTTGATCTTAAACAAGATAGACTTGTTGAAGGACAAACTAAAGCTGATAGACCGCCAGAACGAAACTCAACGAAAAAACCGCACCCAACTGGTCCGTGCAGCGTTGGTGGGATATACCAACGTGGGCAAATCCACTATCATGAACATGATCTCCAAATCGGAGGTGTTTGCTGAAAACAAGCTGTTCGCTACGCTGGATACCACGGTGAGGAAAGTGGTGATCGAGAATGTGCCTTTCCTGTTATCAGATACGGTAGGATTTATCCGCAAGCTGCCCCACCATTTGGTAGAATGTTTTAAATCGACACTGGATGAAGTACGTGAAGCAGATATTTTGATCCACGTAGTAGATATTTCGCATCCTAACTTTGAGGACCAGATCAGGACGGTTAATGAAACTTTAAAGGAACTTGGCGCGGTTGATAAGCAGATCATTACCGTATTTAATAAGATAGATGCTTATAAACCCATTCAGGCAAGCCCGGAAGAACATGCTCCGCAATTAAGTCTGGAAGATTTTAAACAAAGCTGGATGGGTAAAAATAATAGCCCTGCTATATTTATTTCGGCCCTTAAAAAGGAAAACGTGGACGAGTTCAAGGCGTTGATCTATAAATATGTGAAGGATATACATACGCTTAGGTATCCGTATGATAAGTTGCTGTATTAAAACCATAGCGATGGGTTTCAAACCCATCGCTATGGTTTAGGAGATTCTGTTAAAAATATCTCTTCTTTTATCTCCGGAATAATATTCTTCTCCTTCGCTGTATCAAAAAGCAGTTTGATCGCTTTTTTGCCTTCTACGCCCAAATCAAGCGAATATTGATTGACGTACAGGTCAATATGCTTATACATCACTTCTTCGCTCATTTCCTGCGCATGAGAACGGATGAATTCCAGGCCGGATTTTGGGTTATCAAAAGCGAATTGAACTGATTTTTTCAAAACGCGGTTCAATTTATGCTGAACGTCAACAGGCAATCTGCGGTTGGCTACTATACCGCCTAATGGGATGGCCAGACCAGTTAGTTTTTCCCAGTAATCACCGAGGTCAATGATCTTCTTTAATCCTTTGTCTTGGTAAGTGAACCTGTTTTCGTGAATGATCAAACCAACATCGATCTTTTCCTCAAGCAGGGCATCCTCTATTGCTGAAAATACCAGTTCCTGTTTATTGGTCGCATTCGGCAAGGCGAGGCCAAGTAAGAAATTGGCAGTAGTGTATTTCCCCGGAATGCCTATCGTATGATCGGGGTTATTCAAATCTGAAATCGAAAATTCGAATTTCGAAATCAACATCGGGCCTACACCAAAGCCTAATGCACTGCCCGAATCCAGCAGCACATATTGACCGGCCACATAAGCGAAGGCGTGATAACTCAGCTTGGTCACATCCAGTTCGCCGCGGAAAGCTTTTTGATTCAGCGTTTCCACATCGTCATAAAACACTTCAAATTCCAATCCCTCCGTATCGATCTTATGATGAATTAAGGCATCGAAGATAAAAGTATCGTTTGGGCAAGGGGAAAAGCCGAGGGTCAATTTCATTTGTGTTATACGTTTTACGTTATACGTTTAAACGGGTTAGCTTCAAACGTCCAACTTCTTCAAAAGTTCCACGGCAAAGCTATTCAGATTTTTAATAGCAAGCCCTATCCGCCAGGCATCGCGGTTGCGTTTCTCCACATAATTTGACACTGCCCTGATCTGCAAACAAGGGATGCCGGCTTGTTTACAGGCATAGAAAAATGCCGCGCCCTCCATGCTTTCCAATTGGGGTTGTATGCGATCGGTTAGCTTTTCTATGCTGATAGCGTTTCCATGCACCGTATTTACTGTAATAGCATTTACCTGCCTGATGTGGGTCAACCCAAAATCATAAAACCGTGCCGATGCTTTAAAAACGCCTTCGCCAAAGCCCAATTTTTCGATGGATAAGAAATCATCATCATCCTCGGCTCCTAATTCTGAAAAGTTATCTTCGATAATTTCAACTACTTCGCCTAAGGCAATGCTGCGGTCAAAACTGCCGGCAATACCTAAATTAATAGCGAGGTCGTATTTATTAGTAGCTAAGTGTTGTCCCAACGAAAATGCTGTGGCAACCATGCCAACCCCTGTAACCAGAAATGCCAAATCTTGATTCTTGACTCTTGATTCCTGGCTCAATTCCCCGACTTCAAACTCGGTAGCAGCAACAACCAATACACGCATAATGGCTTTATTTTGACAGCTAAGATAAAACAAACCCCTGTTTTTGTTTTGTATATTTGCGCCAATAATTATTATGATGATATATATTACACGGAAAGAGCATTTTAATGCCGCCCACAGGATGTACCGTGAAGAATGGAGCGAAGAGAAAAATGCAGAGGTTTTTGGCAAATGCGCCAACCCCAACTGGCATGGCCATAACTATAATCTGTTTGTAACGGTGAAGGGCGAAGTTACCCACGCTACGGGGTACCTGATCGACCTGAAGGAGCTGAAAGTGATCATCAACGATTACGTGATCGAGAAGCTGGATCATATGAACATCAATAAGGATGTTGAATTTATGGCCGGCAAAATGGCTTCGACCGAGTTGCTTTGTATTGAAATATTTAACCAGTTAAAGGCGCCGATAGAGGAGTATAAAGGCGTGTTTTTACATTCGGTGAAATTATACGAAACCGAAAATAATTCTGCCGAATACTTTGGCGATTAAACCTTAGAAATGAGTAAAGAAGATTTTATCCACGACCGTAATGAGGGTATTGATGGTTACACCAAGGTTGACCGGTATAACCCGGAACTGATTGAAAACCTGAGTACCCATTACCAGGACGTACTAAAGCAAATAGGTGAAAACCCCGCTCGTGAAGGTTTACTAAAAACCCCGGAAAGAGTTGCCAAAGCATTATTATACCTTACCCATGGTTATGATCTTGACGCGAAGGAGATCATGGCCTCGGCTATGTTTAAGGAAGATTACAGCCAGATGGTGGTGGTAAAGGATATCGAGGTTTACTCGATGTGCGAACACCACATGCTGCCATTTTTTGGTAAAGCGCATATCGCTTATATACCCAATGGCTACGTGGTTGGCTTAAGCAAGATACCGCGTATAGTTGATGTATTTGCCCGCCGCTTGCAGGTGCAGGAACGCTTAACTAACGAGATAAGGGATTGCATACAGGAAACTTTAAATCCCCTGGGAGTAGGTATAGTTATCGAATGCCGTCACCTATGTATGAGCATGCGTGGCGTACAAAAACAAAATTCGGTTACCACGACATCTGCATTTACAGGCGAATTTTTGAAAGAGAAAACCCGTACTGAATTTTTAAATTTGATATCGTCGAAACTAAGTTGATTGGTGAGTGGTTGATTAAGTGAGTTGTTTTTAACTCTCTTAACCCAATCAACTCAATCAACATAATAAACCAATTAACTAAACGAATGAAAGCATATTTATTTCCGGGTCAGGGCGCCCAGTTTGTAGGCATGGGCAGGGACCTGTATGAACAGTCGGACAAGGCCCGTGAGCTATTTGAAAAAGCCAACGAAATATTGGGCTTCCGTATAACCGATATTATGTTTAGCGGCACTGATGAAGATCTGAAGCAAACCAACGTTACCCAGCCGGCTATCTTTTTACATTCGGTAATATTGGCTAAAGTTTTGGGTGATGATTTTAAACCGGATATGGCTGCCGGCCATTCATTGGGCGAGTTTTCAGCTCTGGTATCAGCAGGAGCTTTATCATTTGAGGATGGCCTGCGCCTGGTAGCTGCACGCGCCAATGCCATGCAAAAGGCCTGCGAGCTGCAGCCATCAACCATGGCGGCTATTTTAGGTTTGGATGATTTTACAGTGGAGGATATTTGCCAACGAGCCGCAGAAGTAGTTGTGCCGGCCAATTATAATTGTCCCGGCCAGCTGGTGATATCAGGCAGCATAGCCGGGATAGATTACGCTTGCGAAAAATTGCTTGCAGCCGGCGCCAAACGCGCGCTTAAACTGAATGTGGGCGGAGCATTCCATTCCCCGCTGATGCAAGCGGCTAAGCTTGAACTGGAACATGCCATTGTCAATACAGAAATAAAAGAGCCAATTTGCCCTATCTATCAAAATATTGATGCCAAGCCATATACCGATCCGGCTAAAATAAAACACAACCTGATAGAGCAATTGACAGGCCCGGTGCGCTGGACACAAACCGTAATGCATATGCTGGAAGACGGAGCAACTTCCTTTACAGAAGTTGGCCCCGGAAATGTGCTGCAAGGCCTTGTAAAAAAGGTCGACAGGGCGGCAGTTACCAGCAGCGCTGTTATTCCACAATAATATTACAGGCCATTCCTTACAAAAGCGAATGGCTTTATTTTTATATTGTAACTTTATACTACCTTGATAAAATCTTGACTACCTCCGCAAAAATACGGCTGTTGCTGGCTTTACTGTTTGCCAGTTTACTATTGACGGCAATTATTGTCCAAAAAACTTATACGTCCAAAAATAACCTGAATCAAACCGCGCAAACGCTTGAGGATAATCTGCACAAAAAAGAAGCTGTTGTAAACAAAGTTATCAATGATAAGGCCAGTTTTGAGAAATTAAAAACGCTTAATAAAAATGAACTGGAGGCTCTTAAAACTATCAAGACCTTTACTACCGATGAGAATATATGGGCTTTAACCTACAATGATGGACGTTTATCCTTTTGGAGCGGCGTAAAAGTAATACCATCTCACCCAAAATCTATACGGGAGGGATATTCATTTATTAAGGAGACTAATGGCTATTACGAAGTAATAAAAAAGAGCGAAGGTAAGTTTTCGGCCATCTTTTTTATCCCCGTAAAAATAAATTACCCATTTCAAAATCAATATCTCCGGAATACTTTCGCCAAAAATCTATTAGACGATACCAATATTGAAATAGCTGATTTTACTGATAAAAACGTTTATGAGATACATAGTACCGACCAATCGTATTTGTTTTCGGTAAAAATAATTGAGAACCAGGTTAGCCATAAGTTTTTTTATTTTGAGGCCGGGGTATGGGCACTATGCGTTATGGTGTTGTTGCTGCTTATACACAGCATTTGTAATTATATTGCAAACAAAGGCTACGTTTATCTATCCTTTATCATGCTGGGCGCATTTATATGCCTGGTCAGGTTTATCAACCTGCAATATGGGTGGCCTGATTTTACTTATAAGCCGGCTATTTTCAACCCACAGCTTTATGGCTCCGGTAGCATCTACCCTACATTAGGCGACCTGTGTATCAATATACTTTGTATTTGCTGGTTTGTTGCCTATGTGTACCGCCATCGCGATAAACTATCAAAACATATTTATAATAAAATTGCCGGCTATGTTATTGTAACCGGTTGCATATTGGTATTGCTGGTAAGCTCTACCTCCCTGTTAAAGCTTTTTTACGGATTGGTAGTTCAATCAGAGATCAGCTTTGATGTCAATAATGTACTTAATCTCTCCGGCTTTAGTGTGCTTGGCGTATTAATGCTGTGTTTTAGCTTTTTCATATTCTACCTGTTAACTGAAATATCATTAACAGTTTGTAATAAGCTCTCGGTACCCGTTTCACACCAGGTAGCATTGTTATTAGCAGGTACTATCATAGCTACTATAATTTCCATCTATTATCTTGACGGATTTACTTTATTCTATATCCTGGGTGCGGCCTGGGTTTTGATAAGGGGTTATGCTTACCGCTATGATCACGGTAAGCTTAATACTGGCTCGCTGGTTATTATTGTATTGCTTTGCGCAATTGCTTCGTCAATAAAGTTGAATAATTTCCAGTCGGCAAAGGAGATGGGAATCCGTAGGGGGCTGATACAGGAACTGGCAAAGTCTGATGATGCCACGGCTGATCTGCTATTCAAGAAGATAGAAAAGCAAATAGCGACCGATCCCTTTATAAAAAAATATTTTACTGATACGGTTCATAACATTGATTATTTAAAAAATTATTTTCAAAAAAATTATTTCGACGGGTACCTTGGGAAATATGAATTTAGTGTACATGACTTTGATAGTAATGATGAGCCTTTATCCGGGCCTAAAAACTATGAGTTAAGCGTCTTTAAGGAAATGGTGATGTTCAACTCCTATTTCAAGGTGTCTGATTCTTATTTCTACCGCGATAACGAATCTTTCGGGGTTCAGAATTATTTTGCAATGCTGCCGGTGTTTAAGGATGATAATAAACTTGGAACACTGGTTTTCGAATTGAAATCAAAATCAATAGAAGGTGAAAATTCATTCCCTGAATTATTGATCGATGGAAAAAATAAATCGGGGGATGATTTTAAAGATTACTCCTATGCCTTTTATATGGATGGCAACCTCATCAGCCAAAAAGGTAAATATGTTTATAGCCTGGTAAATAATGAATTTAAAGGCAAGGTTAAAGACTACATGGTTAAAACAACCCGTAGCAATGAACCATCCAGGTATGGTGTTTCGGCACGGTACAGTCATTTAACTTACAAACCAGGAAAGCGCAACCTGATCGTAGTAAGTAAGGAAGAAGATATCCTGATCAATACCATCACCTCAATTACTTTCTTCTTCATCGTGTTTTTAATTTTTAGTGTGATCATTATTATAGTAAGGTGGTTATGGGCCCGTATCCGGATATTGTACATTAAGGACAATTATTTACACTGGGTACTCCGGCTGAACTTTGATAAAATTCTCTATAAAACACGAATACAATTTTCTATAGTCCTTGCCGTCGTGATCACCCTGGTACTGGTAGGTATAATTACCTATGTATCAATAGTTGGCCAATATAATGAGCAACAGGATAAAATGATCAGCGACAAAATTTCCAGGATTGCCAGGGCTTTCGAGAATAGTGGTTTTTATAGTACAGGTAACAGGATCAACGAGTCGCAGCAGATTAAATTTGATGAATTTGCCAATACCTATGCTGCCGATCTTACCTTATTCAATATAGATGGTGTTGAGCTTACATCTACACAGCCCAAAATATATGATGACGGTTTACTGGCCAAACGCATCAACGCCAAGGCGTTTATCTACTTAAATAAACTTCAAAAATCAGAGTTTATCAATGACGAGAAAATAGGCGCATTGAGTTATAAGGCCGCGTATGTGCCCGTAAAAGATTCGAAAGGAACCACATTGGGTTATCTGCAGCTACCCTATTTTTCAAACGAAGCAGATTATAAAGAACGTGTAGGCTCGTTGCTTAATGCCATGATCAACATCTATGCTTTAATTTTTATCGCTATTGGTTTATTGGCAATTATTATTGCCCGGCAAATCACAAACCCGCTGAATATTATTCAATACAGCTTAAGTAAAACAATTTATGGCCAAAAGAACGAGCCTATAAAATGGGAGCGTAATGATGAAATAGGAGCACTTATAAAGGAATATAATAACATGATAGCTGCATTGGAGCACAGCGCCCAGCGGCTTGCCCAGTCAGAACGTGAGAGTGCCTGGCGCGAAATGGCAAAACAGGTGGCCCATGAGATCAAGAATCCGCTGACGCCATTAAAACTGGGCTTGCAATTACTGGAGAAATCATGGAGGGATAAAGACCCGAAATTCGATCAGAAGTTTGAACGGTTCAGCAAGTCCTTTGTCGAGCAGATCGAAAGTTTATCGTCCATTGCGTCTGAGTTCTCGGCCTTTGCAAAAATGCCCGATACCCGTATCGAACAGATCGACCTGTTCGAGATGCTGACACAAGCGGTTACCATTTTTAAGCAGATGGATAATATTAAGATATTATTTGATCCCCCGGCCAACCCCTTTTTGATTAATGCCGACCGTGACCAATTACTGCGATGTTTTAATAACTTGTTAAAAAACGCCATCGAGGCCACACCGCCTGAAAGATTTGGGCTCATAGAAATTAATTACCTGATAACCACTAAAAATATCCTGCTCAGTATAAAAGATAATGGCAACGGGATACCAGAAAATCTGCGGGAAAAAATATTTGAGCCCAACTTTACCACCAAGAGTTCGGGCACCGGGCTGGGGTTGGCCTTTGTGAAAAACTCCATTGAAAACGCAGGGGGCAAGGTTTGGTTCGAAACAATTATCGGTACAGGTACTACCTTTTATTTCAGTTTGCCGGAGGCTTCGTGAGACAAGGCAACACACCTGTTTAGCCTGTGGTCAGTGTTATCACCGTACCACAAACGAATGAAATAACACCGACCATACGCTGAACAGCGTCTATTGAAATCTTTATTAATATATTTAAACGTGAGCAGTATTAAAACAATGATTAATGTGATGACCTTTTTAATGGTTTTCGCAAGTTGTACCAACCGCAATGCGATTGTTAATAAAAAGGATCTATTAGGTTCTGATTATCGGTTATTTCAAAATACACCTGTTTGGGAGCTTGCAAAGTCGGTTCGGGATAGCGATGTTGCCGGAATTAAATTAAACGTCAATAAAAACAAGCAACTGATTAATACTGGTGATGAAATCTTTGGGAGTACTTTATTAAGCATGGCAGTTTATAATAGAAATTACAGCTCGGTAAAAACACTTCTTGAGTTAGGAGCTGACCCCAATAAAACAGATAATTATGATGGCACTTCGGCTCTAATGGTAGCAGCTGAATTAGGGGCTGGTGGAAGAATTCACCCTTATGCGGATTCAAGGTACCTTAAAGTATTATTAAAATACGGAGGCAATCCAAACGCAATCCAAAAAGAGGTTATTCCATCACATAATCAAAATTACGCCACGCCATTAATGTTTGCTTGTCTTTCTGGCATATTCGATTATGTCCAAATATTAGTGGATTCCGGTGCGGACATTAATTACAAAAATAAACATGGCTTTAGCATATTGTATGCAGCAACAGTATCAGGTAATCCTGATATAATTTTGTATTTGTTAAAAAAAGGCGTAGATTTTAAGCTGCCGATGTATACTACTGCAAAAGGAGAGAAAAAATATATTTTAGATGCCTTAAAGTTGAATCAATTTGAAAAAGGCTCCGAAGACTATAAAAAGCAAATGGAAATTATAAGCTTTTTAAATAAAAACGGTATTAATAAATAAAAGAAATTAAAACCAGTTTTTGCCTGTGATGATAGCACCGACCATAGGCTGGCATTATAATGCATACAACTTTCTTTGATTTAAAAGATAACCACTTATAAAAAAACCTGCTTGTACATAACAAGCAGGTTTTTTATAAAGTTTAGTCGTTTCTTATTTCAAAGAGAATCCGCCCTTACCCATTGTCGATCCATCAGAATACAGGATCACAGTATAAGCGCCTTTCTGGAACGGATTAGGAGTAACCGGGCTTAACCAGTCAATAGTGTAATTTACGCCATCGTCCTTAAAATCAATGGAGGTCTTGTAAGTATATTGCAGATCCTGCCCGTCAGCAGTAAACGTTCCGGAATCTGTTCCGGTGATCAGGTTACCTGTTGGGTCCATAATGCGCACATAAACATCATGCAGGGATTTATCAGCCAGGCTATTTTCAGCAACTGTAAAATTAATTTTGATCTTTTTGGCTGGGCTGGCCCGGGTCACTTCTACTTCTTTTCCACTACCTTTTATCTTGTAGGCCACAATGTTCATACTGCCCATTTTTAGAGCCTTAGCAACCTTAACCTTGCTGTCGAGGTCGGTATTTTGCTTTTCCAAATCAGTTGCCTTAGCGCTCACTGCTGTCAGGTTTGTTTTTAAAGTATCCCGTTCTGTAGTTAAGCTGGTATTTACCTTTTTCAATTCTTCAATATCAGCAGTATATTTGGTAACAAAATATCTCAATTGCTTCACATCTTCCTGTGCTTTTCCAAGCTCAGCTGCTGTAAGTTTACCTTTTGCCAGTTCCTGGCGTAAAACTTTGATCTTCGCCTGCAGCGAATCATTTTTGGCCCTCATTTCGGTCGACATTTTTGCCTTACCGGTATTTACCTGTTCAATTTGTGCTTCCAGGCTATCCAACTCAATTTTCAACCTGTTTCTTTCATCGTCCTGGTACACAATTTTGACGTCCGATTTGTTTTTTTGTAAATACAGGTATACATCAGTTCCCAGCAAAGCCAACACCACAACGATCAGAAAGTAAATAACATTTGAATTTTTTTTAGGGGCTTGTCCAGTTTGGTTTTCCATAGTAATTTTTTTAGTTTTTAAATTGAAGTTTAATACAGGCCGTTTAATAAACCGCCATTTTAAATATACTTCTAAAGGCTTTTTTGCACGGTTATAACAACGTATAAAATAGCATTACCCGAAGTGTAACACATATTATGATATATTGTTTATTTCCCGGATCAAAAATTATAAATAAAAATGAGAAAATTATGACAATGTTGCGTTCGTCAGCTATAATTCTCAGGTGGATTTCAGTTTAAAAGTAAGTACAAAATAGTTAAAACACAAAATCCGGGGAATAATTGCCTAAGACAATAAAAAAACAAATTGATGAGTTTTATATCTTTGCAGCTTTTAAACAGCCCCTTGATGCGTGTATACAGATATTTAGTCATTTTCATTCCTCTATTTTTTATTTTTCTCAATATTCAGGCGCAAACGGAGGTTAAACCAATAGTTAAATTGGAGCCCAAACGAGAGTTCAGGGGGGTGTGGATTGCTACTGTTGTAAACATCGATTGGCCCAGTGATGTGCATTTATCTGTCGATAAACAAAAAAAAGAACTACTCGCTATAATGGATATGGCCCAGCGCACGGGCATTAATGCCATTATGCTGCAGATCCGCCCGGCTGCTGATGCGTTTTATGCCAAAAGCCAGGAGCCCTGGTCAAGATGGCTGAGCGGCAAACAGGGGCAGGCCCCCGACCCGGTTTATGACCCATTGGAATTTGCCATAGTTGAAGCGCACAAACGCGGCATCGAGCTGCACGCCTGGTTCAACCCTTACCGGGCTACTTTCGATGGTAATTTTAAAAGCCTTAGCCCCCGCCATATCACCAACCAGGAACCGTCATGGTTTTTCATCTATGGCGGTATTAAATTATTCAATCCTGGCCTGCCCGAGGTGCGTGACTACATCGTAGAAGTTATATTGAACGTGGTGGATAATTATAATATCGATGGTGTGCACATGGACGATTACTTTTATCCGGACGCCACCCCGGGGCAGGTAATAGGCGATGCGGAGGCTTTTAAGGAGTATGGCCAGGATTTCGATAATATAAAGGATTGGCGGCGCCATAATGTGGATACATTAATAGAAATGCTGGGCGATAGCATCCATGCGCATAAGCCAAATATGAAATTTGGTATCAGCCCGAGCGGGATATGGAAAAATGTAGGGCAAGATCCCGAGGGTTCCAGCACACATGGCAGGGATTCGTACTACGAGCAGTATGCCGATACGCGTAAATGGATGAAAGAGGAATGGATCGATTATATCGCGCCGCAGATCTACTGGCAATTTGGTAATCGCCTGGCCCCTTTTGAAAATTTGGTCGACTGGTGGAGCGATAATGCTTTTGGCCACCACGTTTATATAGGGCAGGCCCCGTACCGGGCATTTGAAGTAAAATCGAGGGCTTTTAAAAATCCTTTTGAATTACCCAACCAGGTAAAATACATCCGGAATAACCCCCGGGTGCAGGGTAGTATTTATTTCAGCGCCAACTCGTTGATGCGTAATCCGCTTGGCTTTACCGATTCGCTGCGGACTAATTATTATAAATACCCGGCCCTGCCGCCAGTAATGCTTTGGTTGGATTCCGTTCCGCCGAATGCGCCAAAAAATTTGGTAGCCAAAATCAATTTTAGTGGGGTAAAACTGAAATGGGAAACACCAGATACCGCGAAGGACAAAGAGCCAGTGTATGGTTACGTGGTTTACCGCTTTGATGGTACAGATACGGTTAATTTAACCGATCCCAAACATATTCTGCATATCCAGTATAATACAGATACCGAATATGAAGACAAAACCACGCTAACCGGCAAAACCTATTTATATGTGGTTACGGCTATCGACAGGATAAAAAACGAAAGTGATCCCACGCCAACTATCGCGGCAACAACCCAATAGTGATTTTTATAGATCAATCAATTGCTTGTCAACAAGCTTTTGGAGATAAATATCAATTTCAAGGTCGCCCATGCCATATATCTTTTCTGTTTGCCAAAATACATGATAAATATTGGGTTTGGATTTGATGCCGCTAATGTAAATATCCAGTAGTTTTTGTTCGATATAATTCAGGCCATTTTCGTTAACTCTTATTCGTTTCAAATGAGCCTGCAATGCAGGTTTAAGTAAGTGCAGGTTACCCCAAAAAGTATTTTCATTTAACCACTTTTCTAAGGCATCGGCATCCCCGCTCACATACAGTTTCCAGGCTTCTTCGGCTACAAAAAAATCAGGCTCGCCCAACTGCTCCCTGATGTTATCATACAAATAATCTAATTCTTCTCCGGTAAGTTCGCCCATGCCTTTGAAGTTCTCCTTACCCGGGAAATCATCCGGGCAGATGAGGTAAATTGCCGGAGCCGATAGGTCAGTTTTTTTATTCAGCAGAGCCATTACACCCAGCAGATTTGCCTGGCAATGCAGGTCGAACTCAAACCATAAATTGATCTCTTTATAAGGCTCGCTAAGTTTTGCCAGAGGGGTAACTATTCTTTCGCGGTACTTTTCAAAAGTATCCCCTAAAGATTTACACACCCATTCGCAACGAAGCTTCCAGAATTCGGAGGATGTAATATCCTCTATCAGCGGCCCCTGCGAAAATACCTCGCGCCAAACCAATATATCGCCTTTAAGCCCGGCATCGTTAAAACTGTGCGCGGTGGAGTCGCCGTTGAGGATGTGGAGGATGGTGCTCATATTTTATATCGAATTCAATTATATAAAACTACATATCATTCCACACTTAGTTTGTAATTATTTGGATTGATAAAGATCATTCAATCGTTTTGGCTAAAGCCTCTATTTGCTTTATTATTCATCCGTCCCATAAATGGGACGGCAATGAAGTTCAATGCCCGGTTAAATTCATTGCCGTTGGCTTTAGCCAACGGATAAAAAAGGCACAATGAAAGGCTTTAGCCAAATCAACATATGCTATTGTAAACAATTGATTTGCGCCCCTCTTTCCCATTTCACCTCAATACCTTACTTTTGACCCCCGATGTCAACCCGCAACAAACTCTATTTTGCTTCCGACTTCCATTTGGGTGCGCCAAGCTATGCCTCGAGCCGCGAGCGGGAGGCCAAACTGGTGCGCTGGCTGGATATGACCAAAGCGGATGCTGCTGAGGTTTTCATCATGGGCGATGCTTTTGATTTTTGGTTCGAGTATAAAACGGTGGTGCCCAAAGGCTATATCCGCTTTTTAGGCAAGCTGGCCGAACTGTCCGATTTGGGCATCAAAATCTATATGTTTAAGGGCAACCATGATATGTGGATGTTCGATTATTTTACCAAAGAGTTTGATGCAACCATTATTACCAACGAGTTAGTGATCGAGCGGAACGGTAAGAAATTTTACTTGCATCATGGCGATGGTTTAGGGCCGGGCGATAACTCCTATAAATTTCTGAAAAAAATATTCAGGAGCGGATTATGCCAATGGCTGTTCGCCCGTATTCACCCCAATCTGGGGGTAGGCATCGCCAATTACTGGTCGGGCCATAGCCGTATTGCCAATCTAAAAATAGCCGACGAAATATTGGCCAGGCAGGAATACTTAGTGACCTTTTGTCGTGATCTCTTGAAAACGGAGTATTATGATTACCTGGTTTTCGGTCACCGCCATAAGCCTTTGGATATTAATATGGGTGGAAATAGCCGCTACATCAACCTGGGCGAGTGGGTAAGCAATTACTCCTACGCTGAATTTGACGGCGAGCAAATAACCCTCAAATACTTCGAAAAGCCCTTGTAATTCAAGTGTAATAACATCCTTCTGCAGAGGTCAACCTCTTCAAAATGTGCTTAAAATTTCGTACTTTTGTGCAATTTTTAGAAACAAAATAAAGTCTTCTCCTCTGGAGAGGAATTTAGGTGAGGCTATATGTTAGAGAAATTAGAAGCGATAAATCAGCGTTGGAAGGATGTGGAAGTAGAGTTGAGCAATCCGGATGTAATGTCGGATATGAAACGCTACGCCCAGTTGAACAAGGAATATAAGGATCTGGCTAAAGTTGTTGACGAGTATAATATATACCGCAATATCATGAGTAATATCGATGCCAATAAGGAGATTCTTGCGACTGAAAAGGACGAGGAATTTCGCGAAATGGCTAAGATGGAGCTTGACGAATTGCTGGCAAAGCAGGATGAGAAGGAAGAAGAGATACGCCTGATGCTGATCCCTAAGGAGCCCGAAGATGCCAAACATGCCATTGTGGAGATCCGTGGTGGTACGGGAGGCGATGAAGCGGCATTATTTGCTGGTGATCTTTACCGTATGTATATGCGCTATTGCGAAAAACGCGGCTGGAAAACCGAGCTGGTTGACTTTACCGAAGGCACGGCCGGAGGATACAAGGAAATTGTATTTAACGTACTGGCAGAAGATGCTTACGGAACATTAAAGTATGAATCAGGTGTGCACCGGGTACAGCGCGTACCTGATACTGAAACCCAGGGGCGTGTGCATACATCAGCCGCCAGTGTGGTGGTATTGCCAGAGGCGGATGAATTTGATATCGAACTGAATGTAAGCGATATCCGTAAAGACCTTTTCTGTGCCTCAGGACCAGGCGGACAATCAGTAAACACTACCTATTCGGCAGTACGGTTAACGCATATACCGACCGGTATAATTGCGCAATGCCAGGATCAGAAATCACAATTAAAGAATTACGATAAGGCTTTACAGGTACTGCGTTCAAGAATATTCGAAATGGAATTGCAGAAACATTTGGAACAAATATCCAAAAAACGCAAAACCATGGTTTCCACCGGCGACCGTTCGGCTAAAGTGCGTACCTACAATTTCCCGCAGGGGCGTATGAGCGAGCACCGCATCGGCCTAACTATTTATAACCTGCCCGGAGTAATGAACGGCGACATACAGGAAATACTGGAAGCCCTCCAATTTGCTGAGAACGCGGAAAAATTGAAAGAAGGCACTATAGCTTAAGAGGCAACAGTCAAAATATATATTTCTTATATTATTTTCAATTTATTCATTAATAAATTGCAATAAAGCGGCACCCAAGCCGCTTTTTCATCTTATTTTCATAAAAGGGCACTATTTTCGATATTATAAAGGGATGCTACTACCTTTTTCCCTGATTCAGGCACCCCTATGAATTGGAACTAACGATTTTTTGATCTGTTATAAATTCATTTGCCCATGTTAGCTGTTAAAACATACAATAACGATTTAAATATTTTCAGGCGCGTTATGCGGCTGATGGGAAACCGCTTTGAAATAAGCGTAGTTGGCAACGATCCTGTTTTTGCCGATAGCTGTATTGACAGCGCCATTGCCGAGATCAGCCGGGTTGAAAAACTGTTAAGCGCGTTAAGTGACGACAGCAGTATTACTGAAATTAACCGCAATGCAGGTTTGAGGCCGGTAAAGGTTAATGCCGAAATATTCAGGCTGATAGACCGTTCCTTAAAAATATCCGAACTGACACACGGCACATTTGATATCACCTACAGTGCTGCTGATAAAAATATTGATGTTCAGAAGATCGAACGCAAATCGGTAAAGTTTACTAATTATCAGAAAGTAGTACTCGATTTTGAAAAGAACACCATTTTTTTGAAAGAGAAAGGTATGCGTATAGGCTTTGGCGCGGTGAGTAAAGGTTACGCTTCGGACAGGGCAAAGTACATTTTACAGTTAATGGGCGTAAGCAGCGGGGTGATCAATGCCGGCGGCGATCTGTTAACCTGGGGATTGCAGCCAGATAATGAACCATGGACCATTGCCACAGCAGATCCCGACCAGGTGAAGCAGCCATTTTCAGATATCAATATCAGTAATATGGCAGTTGCCACATCGGGCAATTTCGAAAAGAATGCCACCATCAGCAATAAAAAACACCTGCAAAATATTGATGCTAAAAATGGTTTTCCGGTTAGTGTGCTAAAAAGTGTCAGTATTGTTAGTCCAACCGCCGAGCTTTCTGATGCAATGGCAACACCAATCATGCTGATGGGTGTAAATGCCGGGCTTTACCTGGTTAATCAATTACAGCAGCTTGCCTGCGTTATTATAGATGACCATGACCGTATTTATACTTCAAAAGAAGTTAATTACTTAGCTTAAACGGTAATATCAGTTTAACTTTGCCCTTTATTGCATTTATTATAATATATTCACTCAAAATACCCCCGGATCAGCCTGTCCGTAAACCAGGTTTTATAAACCGTATTATTGTTACAACATATCGATATTATTCCTTGCCGTTAGCAACTGATAGTGCTGAAAAATTTCCATTTTTGAGATATTAAGTATGAGGTTGAAAACAACGGGTTTTGATCATAGTGCGTATTGTGTAATTGGTTGATTGATAATATTTGAAAAGATTTTTAAGTTTTTCTCTTACAAATGATTAAGTGGTTTGCGTATATTGTCCTGCTATTGATACTCATACCATGTTTATCTTCCGCTAAAATTAAAGTCAGCCGGCACGACCTTATTTTTGCAAAATATAATTTGCGAACAGACTCGTCAAATGAAGCTTTTACCGATACTACAAAAACGGCCAAACAGAAGCAGCAGGAAATTGACGACAAGAAGAAAATAAAGGAAGTATCAAAAGCGAAGCGTTTACCCAAACCGGAAAAGATTGATGAAGCCGGCGCAAACTCTCAGCAAAAGGCCAAACCAAAAAGACAGCGCAGGCCACCGGGATTAGAACGCCCGCCCGAAATACCGAGAAGGAATAATTAATAAGGTCAGTTAAACGCCATATTGGAGTATTAATAAGATGAAATATATTTGCACCCTGCTTCTTTTGATCATTTATTTCGATGCCGGTGCAGGCATCAGCAAGCACCGCGTTCTTATAGATCGCCCGGCGAGGATGACGGCGGATACGGATACCGTTGTTAGGAAACAGTCTCTTTCGATAGGTGTTACCCTGGGCAGCGATGCCAGCTTTTTTGGGCGCACCGGGCCTGTTAAGTATCCTTTTTTGAATACCGATGTTATTTATAATGCCAAATCCGGATTTTTCATTTATGGGTCGGCCTACAAGGTATTTGGCTCGGCACCTACAATTGATGAAAACGACCTGGGCGCCGGTTATCTTTATCGTGCCGGCACGCAATTTTCCGGCAATATAAGCTACACCCGGTTCTTTTTTAACAGGAACGCGCTCATTATAAAATCAGCCTCATCCAACGATATCAATTTTAAAAACAGCTATGACTGGAAGATCTTGAAATCGAGCATTATATTGGATTATTTGTTCGGCGAATCAGACGACTTTTTTGTCACCATAAGTCACTCCAAATATTTCGAAACAAGCTGGGGTATTTTTGACGATAAGGATTACCTGTCGTTCAACCCATCTGTAAACATCATTTTGGGCACGCAAAACTTCGTTCAGAAATATTCAACCAACCATCCGGGAAAATTGGGGTACGATTATGGAAGTATATTTATTCATGATGATGCCAAAGATAATAGCCACTTCAACGCGTTGAACTATAGTTTTAAAATACCAATAGCTTACAACAGGCCCCATTATACGGTGGAGTTTTCCTATAAATATTCAATACCTGTAAACGTTGAAGGTTTACTAAGGAACCATAAGGAGTCGTTTTATAACTTAACATTTTATTACGTTTTTTACTAAGCCCGCATGAATGTCCTGATTGTTGAAGACGAGAAAGCGCTGACAACCGAGCTGGAAATATTTTTAGCCAACTGCAACTACATCTGCGAAACATGCTACGATGGCACATCTGCTTCTGAGAAGATCTCCACCAACTTATATGATTTTATATTGATAGACCTGGGCCTGCCCGATTATGAAGGCCTCGATCTGCTAAAGGAAGCCAAAAAATACAACCCGGAAGCCGCCTGTATCATATTGACAGCCCGCGCAGAGGTTTACGACCGCATTAAGGGTTTGGACCTTGGAGCAGATGATTACCTCGCCAAGCCATTTTCGTTATTGGAGTTGCAAAGCAGGATGCACGCAATTACCAGGAGAAAATTCGGGCTGAAAAATTCGGTTGTTGTTTTAGGCGAGTTTTTAATCGACCTGACCAACCGTACCATTGCCCATAGCGAAACACTGATCAATACAATTACAAAAAAGGAATTTGACCTGGTAGCTTACCTGATACTACATAAAAACAGGACACTAACACGATCGCAGTTGAGCGAACATATATGGGGCAGCATAGTAAATGATGACTATGATTCAAACTATATCGATGCTCATATCAAAAATATCAGGAAGAAATTAAACGCTTACGCCCCGCCTGATTGGCTGGAGACAGTAAGAGGGTTGGGTTACAGGATAAGTATTAACAATTAAATATTGAGACTCGGAACCAAATTAACGCTATTTAATACCATTTCAAAACTGGTAATTGTGGTGTTGTTTGTACTGTTGTTGCCTTCCCTGATCAGGAATATCAATCAAAACTATACGGATAACTGGCTTCGCAGCCAGAAAGACAAAGTACTTAAACTGGTGAAAGGCCCGGGTATCAAGAACTATATCCAGAATGGCGAAGGCTACGGGAGCTATAACGCCCTGCTTAAGGAAGAATATGTGAGCCTGGAGGTTGACTCAGTTGACACGGATATAGATACCATTGTAAACGAAAAGCGACTGGTTGAAGGTGATACCATTCAATACAGGATATTGAGCCACACGTTTAAAACAGGCAAAACAAACTATTTGCTCGAAATAGGAAAAAGTGTTGATACGATAAACGAAACAGCCGCACCTTTACAAAGCATAGCTTTTGAAATACTGTTGGGCATGGTGCTTTTAACCATCCTTGCCGACCAGATTTACTCCACCTATGTTTTGCGGCCATTGGGTTTGATCATTAAGTCAAAGCTCATCGGGCATAAATTTCCGCATCATACGCCCTATAAAAAGGTGTGGACCACCACTTCGGATTTTGAATACCTCGATATCAGTATCCATAAAATGATACAGACCATTGAAAGTACATTTCAAAAGGAACGGGAATTTATTTCGAATGCATCACATGAATTAATGACGCCTATCTCCATCCTGCAATCAAAAATTGAAAACATGTTTGAGCGCGAGGATATTATTGATGAGGTGAAAGTGCGCCTGCTCGAGATGCAGAAGATTTTGAACCGCTTAAAAAGTATAACAAAAACCTTATTGCTGATCTCACAGATAGAAAATGACCAGTTCCTGAAGGAGGATAAGGTTTCATTAGCGATCCTTATCCACGAGGTTTATGATGAGATATCCATTCGCCTGCAGGAAAAAAATATCACCTGCGAAATTGATATCCCGGAAGAATGGCAGTTAGCTGGAGCCAATAAATTTTTATTATTCAACCTGTTTTTTAATCTCATCAATAACGCGGTGAAGTATAATAAAGAGGGCGGGGAAATAAAAATAACAGGGCAGCTTGAAAATAAAACCTTTGTAGTGAATATAGCAGATACCGGCATCGGCATCAGCACCGAACAGCTGCCCCATGTTTTCAACAGGTTTAAAAAATTCAGCCAATCGCTTCAGCAGGATAGTTTCGGGCTGGGCTTACCCATCGTAAAATCAATCGCCGATTTTCATCATATCAAGATCGAAATAAGCTCTGAACCCGGCATAGGCAGCACCTTCAAGTTGATATTTCCTGTCGAATTAATGGAAGTATGACCACCTTTTTAAAGAGTGGTCGCACCCCAACCGGATTTTATTTATTTAATTCTATAAATTCTACCTATTTAGTAGGAATAATGAAAAATGTATTTATATTTGCATCGTAATATCGCAACAACATCTGATATTAGATTACAAGGCAGGGCGCTGGTCTGGCGGCAAAATGATGGTTCGATTCCGTCCTCTGCGACTCTCTTCTCTCATAATTTAGGTTTTATAATTGGTTGTAAGAGTTCCTGCCCATCAGGAACTCTTCTTTTTTTTATAATAGTCTGATGGGACCTATTTCAACAAAAAAGCCACCTAACTTTTTAAAGTTAGGTGGCTTGGTAATTTTAAAAATATTTTAACTCCGGCAGGGTTTTATTTGTAGGGAATGATGGTTGCCGGCAAAATTGATGCAGTAATACTTGCGTTCCATGTATTGGTGCTCCAGCCGGTTGGGGTAGCGCTTCCGCTCCCGATATAGCTATTGTTTTTCCCATACATACCGCTTGTAAAGTTTACTTTATTGCCGCTGATGGTAACTGCTGAGCTTGAAAGCCCGGATTGATTCCAATAATATAAACCCACATTAGTAAACGACTGAGCTTTTGCGTAAATAGAATTGTTAGTTATCTGCATATTAGTTCCTCCGGATACAGCCATGCCGTATTGACCCGGATCAACCAGGATGTTGGCTGATGCTGTTTGATAACTGCCACCATTGTCGCCAAGCATAATGCCGCCGCCAGTTTTGCTCGGCCCGCCACCCCTGATCCAGTTGCCTATTATATATATGGGATCTGAAGCTATGCCATTGCTTTTGTACATGCTTATCGCATCTTCCGGATAGCTTGCACCCATAATGTTTTCGAATTTATTAAAGCTGACCCTGTTATATCCGCCGCTTACATTATCAAACTGAACAAAAGCGCCACGTGGATATGGACCTTGCATATTTTTCATTTCGTTATAATTTACACGCACTGTTTTACTGCCAACGGCATATACACCAGTTGATACATTGGTGATATAATTATAATCGATGAGGATATTGGTGCAATTGGATAATTGTATTCCCAATGTTTTTGAATTCCCTAACCTGCAATTGGTTATGTGTATGTTATTACAACCCACTAAATTAATGCAGACCTGCGAGCCTCCATTAATAGAATCACCGCTAATGGTGATATCATGAGCGCCATTTAATGAAATTGGGTTGGAAAATTTGTATTTTGATGCAGTTGCAGCCGCGCTGCTTGTAGTATTCAGATCTTTTAGGTTCGCATCTTCAGAAACCGGGGTTGTAGCCGCATCCTTTTGGCAGGATGAAATAAAAGAGAGAGCCGCCAGTAATGGTGCAAAATAAGCACACCTCACCATTGGCTGGGTCAGTTTTTTTAAATTCATTTTAAAACAGTTTAAATTAATAATAGTCTCTTTAACGTAGTTAGTTTAAAGATGTTGTGCTAATAAAGAAAAAATTTCTAATTGATTAAAAATATTAAATCGACGCAATATAAAATTGCCTATTAGTTAGTATTTGGCAACTTTTTAAAAATACTTCAGATGAGACGGCTGATTGCCACAAAGTACGAATTTTCCAAAGTAACAACCAAACTTTTATAAAAATATAAGTTATGATTGATTCCCCAGGTGATTGCGCATGCGTTTCTTAGTTTTTCAACCGACCCTTTGTCAGGGTAATTAATCCGGCGTGTGAAACATATTCCTTTCAACTGGTTTTCCGAGTAACCTACTTTTGTGCACATAATCAAACAAGCGGCAATAGCGTTTTCTGGAATTTTCTTAAAGTTTCATTTGATTTACTTTTTCTGTTTAATTTGATTTCAATTCGGGTTATATTGATCCGGTTTTGAATGCACCAATTAGTTCATTGAATCTAAATTATTAAGAATAAAATATACATATCATGGCTTTGCTTAAATATAAAACGGTTTTAACCTTATTTATACTTTGTATATTCTCTTTTTCGCATGCCTTTGCGCAGGAAAAAGGAGTTGTTTTTACCTCTTCGGATAAGGACCTGGAGCGGGCATTTAAGTGGGCAAAAGAAATGGCACTGCATTACAAAGGCAAGGCCGGTGACCCAGTCGGTCCCTGGTATGAGTCTGCCCTTCCGCCAAGGGATGCATTTTGCATGAGGGATGTATCCCATCAATGCATAGGTGCAGAAATATTAGGGCTAAGCCGCGAAAATAAAAACATGTTTAACCTGTTTGCCGGTAACATTTCAGTCTCAAAAAATTGGTGTTCTTATTGGGAGATTAACAAACTGGCAAAACCGGCACCTGAGGATTACAGGAATGATAAAGAGTTTTGGTACAATTTGCCTGCCAATTTTGATGTATTATATGCCACCTGGAGACTGTATCTATGGACTGGTGATAAACACTATATCAGTGATCCGGCTTTTGTACGTTTCCAGGAGAGATCTGTAAGGGAATATATAGATAGTTGGGTGCTTTCGGCCGATTCACTGTTAAAAAGACCTGCCCATCCTAATGCACCGATTCCTTATAACGAAAGTGATTCTTTCCACCGTTGCCGCGGATTGCCTTCCTATTCTGAAGGGGTACCTAATTTGAGAACGGGCGTAGACTTGGTCGCTGCATTATACCGGGGGTTGCTCACCTATTCGGAGATACTGTTGCAAAAGGGGCAGAAAAAAGAAGCTGCTTTGTATGCCCAAAAGGCAGAAAGATACCGGCAACGGCTTGAAGCAGGCTGGTGGGATGAAAAAGATGCACGTTATTATTCTTATTTAAGTAATGACGGTAAATTCGGTAAGGATGAGGGAGAAACTTTCCTGCTGTGGTTCAATGCGCTGAAAGATAGTGTTAGGTTAAGAAAAACGATGGCGCATATTGCATCGGTAAACTTAAATATGGAAAACACTTCATACCTGCCTTACCTGTTTTATCAAAACGGCCATTGGGATAAGGCAAAAGCATATATCCTTTATCTTTCAGATCCATCCACAGCCAGGCGGGAATACCCTGAAGTTTCTTTTGGGGTGATTGAGGGAATCGTCCAGGGGCTAATGGGCGTTACTCCCGATGCTTCAAGCGGTACAATCAGCACTATATATAAATCAAATGGAACAGGTAATGCAGCAATTCGTCAATTGTCTCTTTTGCTCACAACGATTGATATAACCCATGTGAACAAACAGCAATCGGTTATGAAAAATACAGGCCTGCGATCATTTAAATGGAAAGCTATGTTCTATGGCGCTTATAAACGGGCCTATGCGGATGGGCACTTGCTCCCTGTAAAAAAAGAAACTGACCCACAGCAAAAGGAGATATCTATAGTAGAAACAACTGTAAAGCCTGGTCAGAAAGTAAATATAAAAGTGGAGAATTAATAAGCAAGCCTTATCAGTTACATTTATGAAAGTCTATAAAATCAAATTCCTGTTGACTTTACTTGTAGTACCTGCTCAGTTTTCGCTGAATCGAAAAACATATTACTGTGTTTTATTGAGCATACTGTTGCTGAATGGCAATGCAAGCAGGCTTTACGCTCAAAATTTTCCCCTATACCCTTCATTCGAAAATCGTAAACATTCCCCTGGTAAAACCACCTATTATATTGATCCAGAAAAGGGAAATGACAAAAATAGAGGTACGGTTATTAAAAGTCCGTGGAGAACTTTTAAAAGGGCTAACCAGCTAATATTTTCAGCCGGAGATAAATTAATGATCGTGGCGCCTGGCACGTTTCATCAATCGCTGGTGATTATGGCCGGTGGGAATAAGGCATCACCGGTAACTATCAGTTTTGCACCGGGCAGGTATGATTTTTATCCAGACAGTTCCTATAAAACCCGCTTTGATATTTCTAATACGAATGATACTCCATTGTCTCTAAAAGCCATTGCCATATATTTTGTTAATTCAAAATATGTCAGATTGAATGCCCGTGATGTTAAGGTCGTTTTAAGAGGTAAGATGATTGAAACCTGTATCGACAAATCCGAAAACGTTCGTATTCATGGCATTAGTTTTGATTATGAGCGACCGACAGTATCCGAATTAAAAGCGATCAATGTAAGCGACCATTATGCTGATCTGCAAGTTCACCAGGATTCAAAATATAGTATTAAAGATAGCGTACTTACCTGGGAAGGAGAAGGCTGGCGTCATCAGCCAGGGTGGTACTGGCAGATATTCGATCCCCAGACAGGAGACCTGGCGCGGCTTGATATGGATTTAGGCAAAGTAAAGTTTGCGAATAGTGGCGGAATGGTTAGGGCCTTTTTCGCACAAAACCCCGGCTTTAAAACAGGGTTGATTTATCAGACCCGGGACGTAACACGAGATTGTGCCGGTATATTTATGCAGCGGAGCAAAAATATTTCGCTGAGTAACATCCATATCTACTTTATGCACGGGATGGGTGTTGTAAGCCAATTTTGCGAAAATATCAGTATCGATTCCCTGGTCGTAAAGCCTGATGAAAAGTCCGGCAGAACTTGTTCGGCTTGGGCCGACATCCTGCACTTTTCGGGATGCAGGGGTTTGATCAACGTAAATAACTGCTTTCTTTCTGCCGCTAATGATGATGCTATAAATGTGCATGGCACGTATTTGAGAATTATAGAAAAGCTATCCCCCCATCAAATAAAAGTGCGCTTTATGCACAATCAAACTTATGGCTTTGATGCGTTTGAAGCAGGTGATAGCATCGATTTTATCCACGCTGCAAGCCTGTTGGCTTTCGGGAATAATAAAATCGTATCCGCAAAAAAAATAAATGATAAAGAGATTCTTTTAACACTTCAAAAACCGGTTCCATCTAATATCCTGGATAAGGATGTAGTGGAAAACACCACCTGGACACCAAGGGTATGGATTCACCACACTACTATAACTAAGATTCCTACAAGAGGCATTTTAATTACCACCCGCCGCAAGGCCGTTATTGAAAACTGCACCTTTCAACGTACTTATATGAGCGGCATACAGGTGGAAGACGATGCGGAAAGCTGGTATGAATCAGGCATGGTCAAAGATCTGACTATACGTAAAAACAAATTTGTTGAATGCGGTGAGCCGGTCATCAGTATTCATCCTGAAAATAAAGTATATGAAGGGGCAGTGCACCAGAATATTTTGGTTACTAAGAATGTGTTTATATTGAAAGATACAAGTGCGATGCGAGCTCAAAGTGTGTCGAATATTTCATTCTCGGGGAATGAAATCAGAACACGTGCCATCGTAAATATAAATGGATTAATAAAATTAAAGGATTGCCGCAAGGTTACGCTATCAGATAGTAAGATCTTGCTGAAATAGGAACAGCGCCCGGCGCTACCAACAACCCGCAAAAATCATAAAGCGCCGGTTGATTCTCTTATTACAAGTTTGGATGGTATAATGATATGCTCATCTTCCAGCCTGGTATATTTATGCGATAAATACTCAAAAAGAATTCCAACGGCCTTTTGCCCCATTTGATAAGCCGGCTGTAAAATGGTTGTAAGGGGCGGATTTAAAACCGGGGCAGTAACCTGGTTGGTAAAACATGCAACCTTTATGTCCTTTGGTATGTGCAGTTTGATCTCAATGCACGCAAGGTAAACGGACGTTGCAAGATGCTCAACTGTCAGCAAAAGGCCATCCGGTTTTGCCTTATCCAGGTAGTTCCTGATCAACGCAATATTTTCTTCGGAATATTTATTTAAACAGTAGATCACATTTGAGTTATCCGTGTGAATTTCATTTTCTGTCAATGCTTTCTTATACCCTTCTTCCCTTGCGGCAAAGATAGAAACATACCCTTGTACCGTTATCAGCGAAATGTTTTTGCAACCCTGCTTAATCAGGTGACAGGTAGCATCGTATGCGCTATTAAAATCATCTGTCTTAATACTTGCCGTAGGGATTTGCTCACAATCCCGGTCAAAAAAAACAATTGGGATACCCGCCTGCTGTAGTTTGCTGATATGAGTGGTATCGCGGGTATTACTTGCAACGGATATAAGTACACCATCCACACGGCCGCTTGTAAATTCATTAAGAATGCTTACTTCACGTTCATAACTATCATGCGTCAGATAGATCAGGGAATGATAATTTTCTTTACCTGTTATGCTTTCAATACCGTTGATGGCCTGGCTAAAAAAGCTATCGGCAATTTCCGGAATTACGATGGCTATGGTATTACTCCGGTGTTTTCTAAGGCTGCTGGCGTATGCATTGGTAACATAATTTAACCTGTTGGCGGCTTCTCTCACCCTTACCTTAGTTTTCTCACTGATATCATAACTATCCCGGAGCGCTTTGGAGACTGTAGCAATTGATAAATTCAACACTCTTGCCAGTGTTTTCATGTTGATCTTTTCGCTGTTTATTTCATCATCCATGGTAAATGAATTCTTGGGCATTGATTAGCAATATAATAAAAAGAGGTTAAATACTATTCGCATTTTACGTAAACGTTTAAGTAGATAAATAGAACCTTTTTGTGAAAACTGATCGTTTTAATTAAGAAATTTGATAACAGTACTTAAAGTAATTACCAATTATTTCTTTAATTAAAGTATTATGAGCAAGATCACACAAGCACAGGATCAAAACCCTATGCAGTCTATTGAAGAGTGGGAAGAAGATTTGCTGGTTCGCTATCCTGACGCCGAAACCATAGCAGCTGGGCGGGATACTGCAGAGTTCCGTAACTATGAAGCTACACTTAAAGATACCGTAAGAGAATTTTATCGCTTACAGCACATAAATCAAACTTATGATTTTGTTCTTCAAAAAAAAGAGCAATATTTAAAGTTCGACAAAAAGGAAATGTCGATATGGGAAGCATTTGATTTTTTAAATCAGTTGGTTGATGACTCTGATCCTGACACCGATCTGGATCAGCTTCAGCATTTGCTGCAAACCTCAGAAGCTATTCGTGCCGATGGGCACCCAGACTGGATGGTTCTTACAGGATTATTCCATGATCTGGGTAAAGTGCTTTGTTTATTTGGCGAGCCGCAGTGGGCAGTTGTAGGTGATAGTTACCCGGTCGGATGTGCTTTCTCTGACAAGATTGTTTTCTCAGAATACTTTGCAAACAACAAAGACCATCACGATCCGTGTTATAATACCAAATATGGTGTTTATGAACCTAACTGCGGCCTTGAAAATGTACACATGACCTGGGGCCATGATGAATATATTTATCACATGATGAAACCCTACCTTCCCGAGCAGGCGCTATATATGCTCCGTTATCATTCCTTTTATCCACAGCACAGGGAAAACGCTTACAGCCATCTAATGACGCCACATGACCATCAATTATTTAAATCAGTGGCACAATTTAATCCTTACGATCTTTATTCAAAAAGCCCTGTGATTCCTGATTGGAATAAACTCCGGCCATATTATGAGGACCTTGTAGCCAAGTACCTGCCTGCCACTTTGAAGTTTTAAAAGGATAGATATTTATAGCGCTCCTATCTGAAACGAGCGCTTTGAGTATTGTTTGATACACTTTTAGCGGAAAGGACTGGACCTCCTGCGTTAATAAAATATTCTAAGCATAAGCGTAAGCAAGAATATATCACGAAGCACTTTTATCGCATTATGCAGTGTGTTGTAGATCGTCCGTTCAGTAAGCCCGGTTCTTTCGGCTATTTCGCTAAAACTTATCTCATCGAAATACCGCATCTGCACAATTTCTATCTGCCTTGGCGATAATTGGTTAAGCGCCTTTTGCAACCGTTTCTTGGTTATCTCATCGTGCTGGCTGGCTATCAGGATATTTTCGTAAGGTTGTTCAGTAGCAGCAGCGGTGATGGTATCTTCATCTAAAGTAGATGTAAGGGTATTGCGGGTGTAAAGTTGGTATGTTTTATAAAGTATCCGCTTATAGATCGTAAGTACGTATTGCTGCACATTCTGCACATCTGCCAGTTTATGCTGTACTCGCCAAAGTTCGATAAACAAGTTGTTAATGCCTTCCTTCACCAACTCCGGATTTTTGTACATCGATAGGCCAAAGCGGTAAAGGTCATCATAAAAAATATCAAAGCAGTTGTACAGTCCCTGCTCGCCGCCTTCTGCAAGCAGCGCCCAGTTCTTTTTTACACGTGTGGCGGGGTTACTCATTTATTGTTTTACAGGCAGGCTGAAGCGTACTTTGTAAATTGTTGATGAAATTAATAAAATCTTTTTAAAAAATTTTAAAAAGTGTTGGTAAAAAAGAATAATCTATTGCACTTGTATGCAAATACCAACTAAATGGACTACACAAACTATAATATCGAGGATTTTTTAACGGATGAAAGCTTTATTAACTATTGCTATGATCTAAACGACTCCGATAAAGCACACTGGGAAAACGTTACACTAACCCAGCCCTTGTTAAAAAAGAAAATTAGCGATGCCCGGGAACTTTGCCTGTTATTGGGAATAAGAATTAGCAATGCCGATAAACAAAGAGAGCTTGAAAAATTAAAAGCTGCGATTGCAGGCGAAAAGCTGAAAAGCATGCCTGTGGCTAAAGTGCGCCGGATGTGGATACCCCGCCTGGCCATTGCCGCCACTTTACTGGTGCTGGCAATCTCTTATGGCCTTTATAGGTCGAATGCCCCGGTATCAGGCGCGGTTTTATACAGCCGTGTTAATACTTCAACCTATCACACGGTTGCCCAAACAGAATATAGCAGCCGTAAAGTAGTGGTATTGCCCGATGGTTCGCAGGTCACGCTAAACGGATCGAGCACGCTGCAACTGGCAAACGATTACGGACACAACGACAGGCACGTAATGCTTGTGGGCGAAGCATTCTTCGAAGTGAAGAAAGATAAAACCCGCCCGTTTGTAGTGCTAACTAATAAAACAGCTACCACGGCTTTAGGTACCTCGTTCAAAGTAAGCAGCTATGCTACTTCAAAAACGGCGAGTGTAATGCTATCAACCGGTAAAGTGAAGGTAGAAGCCACACAGCTAAAATCGGGCATCGCCGATCAGCTATTAATCCCCGGCCAGCAAGTAGTTTTAAATGAGGGCGAACACCGCTTTAAAAAATCTGGCTTTGATCAAAATGAAATCAAAAACTGGCTGGACACCAAAATGGAATTCAGCAATGCCAGCTTTAGGGAGATAGCTGAGAAAATAAACTATATCTACGGCGTGCATTTAACAGCCGATGGTAAAGCGGCAAACAAGATCATGTTCACCGGTAGGTTTGGCAACAAGAGCCTGGCCGAAGTGCTGGATGCCATAGGCTTTGTAAACAACTTCACCTATACGCACCAGGGAGATGCCATCAAAATTGTTCTAAACCCGACCCTATAACTCACACACCCTAATCTTTAAACTATGCTCAAAAAACTACCCGATTCGCATTTTATCTCTAAAATGTTATTGAGGATGCTTGGCGCAGTGTTCCTGGTAATTTGTATCAGCGCGCACGCCCAATCGACACCGAAAACGCTTTACACCTTTAACTGGCAAAAAGTGCCGGTAGAAAAAGTGTTTAAACAAATTGAAGATGCCACTAAAGTGCATTTCTCTTATAATCCAGCCGATGTTGATTTCAGCCAGAAAATAAACCTGAAAATAACCAACAAACAACTGACTGAGATTATGGATGCGTTGGCAGCCCAGATACCTATCAGGTATAAGATCTCCGGTGAAACTGTGCTGATACAAGCGGTAAAAGCCAACAAAGGGGCAGCCGTATTTACCCTGCACGGAAAAGTATTGGATACAGATAAAGTGGCACTGCCCGGTGTAACCGTTACCAATACAAAAACCGGCAAGGTAGCGGCTACCAATACCGCCGGTGAATTTTCCATCGAAGCCAATACTGGCGATGTGATCACCTTTAAAATGCTGGGTTTCGAACCTTCATCAATTGTTGCCAATGAACAAATTACCATCGTAACCATAAATCTGGCAGTAGCCAGCACCGAATTAAAAACGGTTGTGGTAACAGCTTTAGGTATAAAGCGCGAGGCGCGTGCACTGGGTTACGCCTTTAGCGAAGTAGACGGCAACGAACTCAAAAAAGCCCGTGAAACAAACGTGATCAACTCGCTTGCAGGTAAAGTGCCGGGTTTGGTCATTAACAGCACAGCAGGCGGCCCGGCAGGTTCATCGAGAGTTATCATCAGGGGTAACACGACTATTACAGGTAACAACCAGCCCCTATATGTGGTGGATGGTGTGCCGATAGATAACTCCAACTACGGCCAGGTAGGCGGTGGCAAATATAGCGGCGGCCAGGATTTTGGCGATGCCATATCAGCCATTAACCCCGATGATGTAGATAAAATAAGCGTGCTGAAAGGCCCTGCTGCTGCAGCCCTTTACGGTAGCCGTGCAGGTAATGGCGTTATATTGATCACTACTAAAAGAGGCGGCAACCGCAAAGAATTAGGTATTGAATTTAACAGCACCTCATCTATGGAAACACAGCTGACCTCCCTGGATGGTAACCAGTACATCTACGGACAAGGCACTTCGGAGCAATTGGTAATTGATCCCGCACAGGCAAAAAATACCTTGTTCAACAACTTTGGCCCGCGGTTAGACCCTAATTTGCAGGTGGTAGGTTTTGACGGCGTTTATCGCCCATTCGCTTTAGTGAAAGATAATATTAAGGATTTCTTCCGCACGGGTTCCACCTTTACCAATACAGTTGCGTTCTCCAACTCAACTGACAAAACATCATTCCGCCTGTCGATATCTGATTTGCGTAACCGCGATATCGTACCAGGCAGCAACATACGCCGTAACACTTTTAACTTTAACGGAACTTCAAAATTTGGCAGCAAATTTACTTTAGAGGCCAGGGTAATGTACATGAACGAGGATGTCGTTAATCGCCCCTCACTGGCAGACGATCCGGGTAACATCGGCAACAACTTTATAGGTTTGGCCAACAACGTGGATCAGGCTTATTTTAAAACCGGTTACAAAGATGTGGAAGGCAATTATGTGGAATGGGGTGGCGGCCAGTACAGGCTTGACCCATACTGGGTAATAAACGAGATGAAGAACGAAACCAAAAAGAACCGTATGATAGGCGGTTTGCAGGGTAACTATACCATCACCAACTGGTTAAGTTTACAGGCCCGTGCTTCAACAGATTTTACTTATTTCGATTACAAAAAATTCAGCCCGATATCTACACCAGGTTCTTTAACCGGCCGGCTGGAAACAACCAACCAGAAAGTACAAACCACGGAGGCTGATATGTTGTTGACCGCTCAAAAACAAATATCGCCATCGTTCAACTTGTCCGGCCGGTTGGGTGCAAGTATTTCGCACAGCTTTAACCCAGGCTACACCGGTAACTATATTAATATGGTGGCTACGGATGTAGTAAGTTCTAACAGCTTCTCTGATAAAACTATCCAGGATGCATCTCCGCGCGGCCGCGAAACCCGGTCGGTTTACGGTTTGTTAAGCGCAGGATACAAAGGCATTTTATATGTAGATGCAACTTTACGCCGCGATGCAGTATCTACGCTGCCAACCGATAACAATACGTATACCTATCCGTCTTTATCGGGTAGTTTTATTTTCACCGATGCTTTTAAAATTGACAAATCGATTTTGTCATTCGGTAAGTTAAGGGCTTCGGTCGCCGAAGTAGGCAGCGATACCGACCCGTACCAACTGAATTTAGTATATGCGCTTAGTCCGCAGAGCTTCAACGGCACACCGCTGGGAGGTGTAGGCAGCACGGTGTTACCTCCGCCTGGCTTAAAACCAACCCGTACCCGCTCTTACGAATTTGGTACAGAACTGAGGTTTTTTACCGATAGGATAGGCCTGGATGTCACTTACTACACCTCCAAATCGCGCGACCAGATCAACATAGTGAATATTCCGCTATCAACAGGCTTCTCTCAGCAACTGATCAATGCAGGTGTTATCAGTAATAAGGGTATCGAGGTGCAATTAAATACCAAGCCACTGGTATTGAAAGGCTTTAGCTGGGATTTGAATGTAAATTTCGCCCGCAATATCAATAATGTAGAGTCGCTGGCAGAAGGCGTGCCTTATTTAACGTTGTCTGATGCCCGTTGGCTGGGTACATCGGTAGTGGCAAGGCCAAACACAGCCTATGGCGCTATACTGGGCTATGGCGCACAAACAGACGGGCAGGGTAACCCCATACTCGACCCGGTTACTTTAGCGCCGCTGCAAACTACCGACCGCCAGGTATTGGGTAAAGGTACCTGGAGCTGGACCGGCGGCATAAGCAGTTCGTTCTACTACAAAAATTTTGGCTTAAGCTTTATTGTTGATATTAAACAAGGGGCAAGCCTGTTCTCTATGACCAATCTTTTCAGCGTGATACGCGGTAGCAGCTTAACTACCCTACCCGGCCGGGCCGAATGGATAAAATCTGAAGAAGACCGCCAAACTGCCGGTATGACCATTGAGCAATGGACAGCGGCCGGAAAGGTTAGGGGCTATACACCGCAAGGCGTGGTACAAACCGGTACCGATGCAGGCGGCAAGCCGGTGTATACTAAAAACACCCGTGCTATAGATCCGTCCTTATATTGGGCAAATTATTATAGCGATGGCAACGGCGTAGCAACTCCGTTTATTTACGATGCCAGCTATATTAAAATGCGCGAGATCACTTTAAGCTACAATATACCAAGTGCCATTTCATCCAAATGGGGCATCAAAAACATGTCGGTGGCCTTGGTAAGCCGCAACCCCTTCATCATACACAAAAACATACCCAATGTTGACCCGGACTCCAATTACAACAACGGCAACGGGCAGGGGCTTGAGTATGGTTCGTTACCGTCCCGTAAAAGCTGGGGCTTTAACTTAAACGTGAAATTCTAACGAGGTATTTGAAATTGATAATCATAAGAATATGAAAAGACATATAAATAAATTAACGATCATGCTTTTAACGGTTACCATGATTTTGGTATCGTGTAAAAAGTTTAATGATTTTGGGGATATGAACACCGATCCCACCAGGTCGAGCAACCTCGACCCGGTTAACCAGTTGGTGCTTACCCAACTGCGTTATTCTGGCGAGTTAACCATCAACGAGCGTACAGGTATCATCATGACGATGCCATTGGTGCAGCAAATTGGCGGCGCCTATTACACACGTTACGGTTTCGAATACGTGAAGAACAGGCAGTACATGTCGGAACTATGGGAACTTGGCTACCCTAACGATGTGCTGAACATTGTCGATGCTGTTGATCGCTCGGGTAAAAATCCACTTAAACCAAATCTTACTGCCATGTGTCGCATTATGAAGGTTTATATTTTCGACAGGATGACAGACCTGTATGGCGACATCCCTTACAAACAGGCAGGTGCAGGCTATATCTCAGGTGTTATACGCCCTGCGTTTGATACACAAAAAGATATTTATGACGATTTCCTGAAAGAACTGACCGAAGCATCCGCGCAATTAGATGCATCAAAGGATAATGTGCCGCAGGATATATTTTACCAGGGCAATATCGCCTCCTGGAAGAAATTCGCGAACTCACTGCGCCTGCGTTTAGCCATGCGCCTGAGCAAGGTTGACCCGGAGAAAGCGAAAACAGAAGTAATGTCGGCCTACACCGCCGGCGTATTTACCAGCGCTGACGACAATTGCATTACCCATCATGCAGACGTACAGAACAGCTATGCCGATATCCGCGGCAACTCGGTTTCGGTTGCTATCAATCAATATCCTGACGAAGGCCGCCCGCGTGTTTGCAACACCCTGTTGGATGAAATGAAAAACACCAACGATCCGCGTTTGCAGTACATTGCCCGCGCTTACTGGGTAAACCCCGATAAACCATCAGAGAGATTGGATGTTACCGATGGCGTAAAAGCACAGGTGGGCATCATTGGCGTTGGCCCCGGCAAGTACAATTATGATGATTTTCTGGGCGCTATAAATGTTGACCTCGGTGGTGGCCGTGTGGTGCAGGTGCCAAACAACGGACAAAAGGTACAGCTGGCCAATTGGATGATCACCAACGATGCGCCTTTCTTCCATATTACTTATGCCGAAACCGAGCTTTTATTGGCCGAAGCAAGCCAGCGTTGGAACTTAAGCCTGGGTGCAAGTGCGGCAACCCATTTTCAAAATGGGGTATCGGCAGCTATGAAGCAACTGGCGGTGTTTAAAGGCGGCCCGGTATTAACCGATACGCAGATCCAGAATTTTAAAACAGACAACCCGCTTGCACCGGGTAACGAGCTGAAACAGATAGATACCCAACTTTGGGTAGCTTTATTGCTAAACGGCCCCGAAGCGTATGCCAACTGGCGCCGTACCGGTTTCCCGGTTTTAGCCCCGGCTATAACAGGAGAATCTACTGCTACGACAACGCCGCGCAGGTTTGAATACCCGCTTACCGAAACTGAGCAGAATTCGACCAACATCAATAAGGCCATAGCCGCAATACCGGGTGGCGCAGATGATTGGACAGCACGCGTTTGGTGGGACAAACAATAATACAAGCAATGATGAGCAAAAATATTTGGTGCGCTGTTTTATTGGTGATATGCATGTCAGGCTGCAAAAAAAGCAATGCCCAGCCCGAAGTTAAGGGCGGTGACAATACTTCGCCTGCTGCTGCCGCTTTCAGGGTGGTAGGTTACCTGCGGGAATACAATGTGGTGGACGGACAGGCTATAAAATTTGATTTTAGCAGGATCACCCACCTCAACATCGCATTCATCAACCCCGACGCGCTCGGTAATTTTACCACGCTGGACGGATTGAGTGCTTTGGTTGCTGCCGCGCATGCTAAAAACGTAAAAGTGCTGGCATCTATTGGCGGCGGGCTTGCCCCGGCTTATTATACCACGCTGATAGCGGATAACAGCAGCCGCGCTAAATTGGTGAACAGCATTGCAGGCTTAACTGATCAGTACAACCTCGATGGTATTGATGTTGACCTCGAAGGCAGCTTTGTTGATGCCAATTATGAGGCCTTTACGGTCGACCTGAAGAAGGTGCTCCAGTCCAAAGGCAAATTGCTTACAACGGCTGTTGCTACTGTTTATGCCACACAATATACCAACAAGGCATTAGCGCAGTTCGATTTCATAAACATCATGTCGTATGATAAAACGGGCCCCTGGAAACCTGAGAAACCCGGTCAGCATTCCCCTTACAGTATGGCGGTTGAGGATCTGGATTATTGGGCAGGAACACGGGGCGTGGCCAAAGAAAAACTGAGCCTCGGCCTGCCTTTTTACGGCTACGGCTTTGGTACGGGCGTTCCCGGGGATATGACCTTTGCTGATATCATCAAAACCTACCCGGGTGCCGAAAATAAGGACGAGGTTACGGTAGCCGCCGGTGGCACTATGTATTACAATGGGCTGCCAACCATCAAAAGCAAAACTACACTGGCATTGCAAAAGGCAGGTGGTATCATGGTTTGGCAGCTTTTGCAGGACGCGGATGGCGCCAATTCATTGCTTAACGTTATTGATGCCGAAGTAAAAGCGGCGAAGAAATAAATTAAATATTACGGAATTTCAAATCATAAAAAAATGAAAAAGATCTATAAAAAACTATCATTCCTGCTTGTTTTGCTGGTGATGCTAAGTGCCGGATGTAAAAAAGATATCGTGAAAGAGCAAGAGGATGCCAACCCGCTTCAGCCGCGCATATTTGATGTCCTGCGGCAGTTTTCTGGTGCGCAGGTGATTAGCGAAGGCGATACTGCTAAATTTACCGGGGTGGAAATTACACCGGCCGATAAAGCGGTGATCAGCTGGCAGGTGAACAATGTGGAAGTATCCAAAGCGAAAACATTCGTATTTGCGCCTACTGGCGGCGGCGAGTTTACCATCAAGCTAAAGGTGACTTTCAATGGCGATTCAACCGTGCGCAGTACCAAGGTTTTGGTGAACCCGACCACCTACACCCCGAAGCCCTACACACAGGTAGCCATGAGCTACCTTACCGGTGACGCGACAGCAGCAAATGTGAATTTTAATAACGTTACCCACATCGCTTACAAAGTAGGCCTGGTATCCCCGGAAGGCGACCTGGATGTATCAGCAGGCGAGGTGAATCAAAAAGCCAATGAATTGGTAGCCCGTGCGCATATTGCAGGTGTACCGGTTATTATGGGCATCAGCGGCCGGCTATCGGGCATTGATGGCTGGGCGATATACGAAACCAACGATTTTGGTACTGCAATACGCGATGCTGCCAAACGTGCAAAAGTTATCGCGGCTGTAAAAGCTTATGTTGCCGCCAAACGTATGGATGGCGTAGATATTTTGATGTCGGATATTAACTCGGGCAACGCGCCGGATAATATCCACGCTATCGGCCCATTCTTAACTGAATTGAAAGCCGCATTACCAACTACCGCTATTGTTACAGTAACCGCGACCGTAAACTACCAGCATTGGGAATATCCTGACCTTTCTGCCGCAAGTTGGGTAAATATCCACGCCTATGAGGATAATATCCACATTGGTCCCGATGCGCCGGTTGATCAGTCATCCAGTTATGATTTTATGGTGAGCAGCGCCAGCATCTGGACAAACTTTCACTTACCGGCAAGCAAAATAGTGGTTGGTATGCCTGCCTTCGGCTTACGGTATAATGAATTAACTCCGGCAGGCAATAACGCGAGCTGGGGTTCGTACGATTACGTTACCTACAAAGCCATACTTGCTGCAGATCCAACAGCTGCAACTAAAGAGGTAACCGACAAGCTGGGTGTAAAAGTTTATTACAATGGCGTACCATTAATTACTAAAAAATCGCAATATGTAAAGGCCAGCGGCTTTAAAGGAGCCTACCTGTGGGGCGGCGATTATGATACTGTTGATCCAAATTCATTAATGCTCGCTTTATTTAACGGGCAGAAATAAACCACTCGTAAACCAATTTTAAACCTGATCATGAGAAGATTATTCGGGGCGGCATTTGTATTGCTTTTATTATTCGCCGGCAGCAACGCAGGTGCTCAAACAAAAACCATTAAATGGAGCGGCTACACCTGGAATGTAAAAGAACCGGTGGAGCCGACCGGTCCCGGTCCAAATTACTGGTCGGCAAGTAACGTATGGGTTGACGGCAGTGGCTGGCTGCATTTAAAAATAAGCAAAAATGCAGCCAGCGGACACTGGGAATGTGCCGAGATAAGCAGTACAGAGAGTTTTGGCATGGGCACCTATCAATGGCAGGTGGAAGCTGACCTGGATAAGTTTGATAAAAACGTAGTGCTGGGCTTGTTTGATTATTCGGGCACCGATGCCCGGGACGAAATAGATATCGAATTTTCGAGGTGGGGTAATAATGCTTATCCTAATTTAAACTATACCGTTTATCCAAAAGCAGGCGACCCGGCAAGACATACCAGTTATGCAACTGAGTTTACTTCGCCCAACGGTACCTACACCACGCACAGATTTACCCGTACAACAGAAAGTGTTACATTTAAAACGCTATACGGCCACGTGGATAGCGACAACCGCGACAACCTGTTTTTAACAAAGGAATTTAAAAGCCCGGCGGTATCTATCAGCAGTGTGAGTATGCCGGCCTTTTTAAACCTCTGGTTATTTAAGGGGCTTGCCCCAACAGATGATAAACCGGTCGAGGTGGTTATCCATAGCTTTAAGTTTACGGCTAAATAGCTTAACTTTCGCTTAAGCTTTTGGGGTTAAATGATTACAGGCAATGGTTGCAACCGTCTTATTGCCAACGAGGCGCCAGGATACTAAGGTAACAACTATGACTCTTATCAAAGGGAAATTAAGGTGCTTTTTGGTAGCGCGAAAATAGGATTAGCGATCTTATTTAAGTTGTAAGCCCGCTATTTACCTTTCAAAAGTAAATTTAGTTTAGCCCTTGTTTCTGGTATCTCTGTGATAGATAGCGCCTTTTTAAAACACATAATTGCGTTTTTCTTATCATCTTTTGCCAGATAATAATCCCCATAAGAATCCTGAAGGTTAGCATCCTTAGGATAATTACGCACATTTAAAGCAAATAAATCCCCGGCCACATCATATTGCTTTGACCTTAAAGCGTAATATCCCAAATTATTGACCAATGATACATTAGGAAGTACCTGGTAACCTAGTTCCTCAGTAATTTTGCGATAATGATTTGTAATCACTGAAGCCAAATTTGGATTGGTTATTTGATACTCGGAATACCTGGGGAAGACATAATAATCAAAAACAAAACGCAGTGCATCATAAGCCGCTATTAAAGGAACTGTTTGATGATTATCATTCGCGTAATACACCTCTTTAAACCGCAATTTATTTTCCGGATGCTTGTGCACGTGATGTATCAAATCCAAATTATATCTTGTCAGTTCCGTTTGGTCTGATGTATCTGCCTGTACAGCTGTCGTATCCACGCCTCTTTCCATATGATTTGCTATGGCCAGAAACAATGTTTTATTTGCATATGAATCTTTTTCAATAGCGGAATTAGCTTCGTTCAAAACTTTGTGATTGTCCCACCAGATGGCTGGTTCTATGGCAATATAGCCGTTGAACAGGGCCTTATGGTGAACCATCGTATGTACTACCATTAACCCGCCCAAAGAATGGCCCATGAAAAGTTTATATGGTGCAGTAAGATAATTGGAATCGATGTGTGGAATCAACTCCTTTTCTATAAAGGAAAGAAATCTCTCGCCCCCTCCCGAATTTAATACACCGTCTGTATTGTTTGCTACGGTTGTTGGAGTGAGATCCCTGCTTCTATTGGTATTAGGGATGCCCACCACTATCATAGGCGGACAAAGGCCCATATCGGCCAAACGTTCAATGGTTATTGCAACGGAGCGGAAATTATTTTCTCCATCTAACACGTAAATAACAGGGTAACTGTCTTTAGTTGCAGCACGCGATTTTTTGCCTTGATATGGCGTGTATATCAGCAATTGCCGCTGCTCTTTTAATATGTCAGACTTGACACTATCTGCGAAGCCTAAGCTAAAATTGTTTTGCGATTGAGCCATCGCATCAAAAATTGATATAATAAAAAAGGGAAGGAGAAAAAGGTACTTCATTTTAATTATAGGATATAAGGCAGTTATTGATTATGATATTTTGCGCGGCCAGTTTTAAAATCAGACCTGCGGTAAATTCTTTTGTTGCCGAGCCAATCTGGTAGACCGTGCTGGTAGTATCCGGAACCTTTTTTGCCGCGTCCTGGTAACCGAAAGCTTTCTCATAGATGATCTGCCCATTTTTACAGACTAATACCGAACCATTAAAACGGTTAAGCCGGATTGTTTTTTGGATTAGAGAATTTATCTTTTTTTCGCAGACCCGGGCATTGACCAGTACTGCCGAAGAGATTAGGGTCAACAGTAGTGTTAAGGGTGCCTTCTTCATGATATCGTAAATGTACACAAACGAAACCCGGTGGGAGATTCCGTTATGCAAAGTGTCCTTAGATGTCTGCATTCGCCTTTGTTCCGTCTGCAAAACGCAACTGGTTGATGGAAGCCGTGAAGCGGGTCAATCCGCGTTCAAGAATTAATGCATCTCTTTTTGTTGGAAGAGGTTCGATGTATACTAATACCCAGGGCAGCTTTCGGGAAGTATATAAACATTCGCCATTATTATGCTGGATTAACCTTTTGAGAGTTTTTCGGAAAACTCTTTGTAATAGCCTGGTCAACGCGTCTTTGTATAATATAAACGTAAAATGCCATAAAGTAAAAAGCCCTTCGATTTCTCGAAAGGCTTTTAGCGGAATGGACGGGACTCGAACCCGCGACCCCATGCGTGACAGGCATGTATTCTAACCAGCTGAACTACCACTCCGTTTGGGATGGCAAATATAGTCAGATTTTTTATTCCACAAGATTTTTTTTGAAACTTCTTAAGGATTGGTCCTTAACGATGCGAAACTATCAGCAGATCAAGGTCTTTGCACGGGATATTAAATCTTTCGCCGATATATTTGCTGGTTAGGTGACCCTCGTAGATGTAAACTGAGCTGCGCACACCTGCATTTTGCCAGATCACATTTTTAAGTCCACCCTTTTCGCCAATATCCAATAAGATAGGTGTAAAGATGTTGGTGAGCGAATAAGTGGCCGTACGTGCCACGCGCGACGCTATATTGGGCACACAATAATGTATCACATCATGCTTGCGGAAAACCGGGTGGGTATGATTGGTTACTTCGGATGTTTCGAAGCATCCCCCCTGGTCAATACTTACGTCAATAATTACCGAATTGGGTTTCATCCGGCTTACCGTACTTTCTGAAACGATACAAGGGCTGCGGCCATCTTCTGCCCGCATGGCGCCAATGGCAACATCGCAGGTAGTGATTGCTTTCTCCAATACAATTGGTTGAACAACAGATGTAAACACCCTGCTCCCGATATTATTCTGCAGCCGGCGTAATTTATAGATAGATGGATCAAATACCTTCACTTCAGCTCCCAGCGATATGGCTGTCCGCGCGGCGTATTCGCCTACGGTGCCTGCGCCTAATATCACAATTTCGGTAGGGGGTACACCGGTAATTCCGCCAAGCATTAAACCCTTGCCATCAAATATATTACTCAGGTATTCGGCAGCTATCAGGATAGAAGTGGCGCCTACGATCTCGCTCATGGCCCTAACCACGCTTAGCGAGCCACCCTCGTCCCTTAAATGTTCAAAGCAAAGCGCTGTTACCTTCTTATGCATCAGGGCGAGCAGGCAATCTGCCTTCAGGGTTGACAGCTGCAAGGCCGAGATCAGGATCTGGTGGGTCTTCATCAGCTCGATCTCCTGCAAAGTAGGCGGCGCTATTTTGATGATGATATTGGCTTCGTAAACCGACTTGGTATCATATACGATCTTCGCGCCCTGTTCACTATAGTCCTTGTCTGAAAATTTTGCTGCCTGGCCGGCATTGCTTTCCAGTATCACCTCATGTCCATTATTGATCAGCAAGGCTACGGATAAAGGAGTTAAGGCTATCCTGTTTTCCTGGAAAGAAACCTCTTTGGGTATGCCAATATAAAGCTTGTTCTTTTTGTTTTTTACCTCCAGCATTGATTCCTGGGGCTGCATCATTGCCTGCTTGGCAACGTCAGAAAATCCACTGTATAACTCCGAGCTCATTTGTACTTATTTCCGAACGTTGAAGATAGGCAAAAAACAAATGATGTTAAACTAAATCTTCGTAAAAGTTAAGAGACGTTCGTTACTGTTTAAAACCTGTATATCAATGCGGATATAATGCACAGGCAGCAGTCCGGCAATCTTTTCGGGCCACTCGATAAAACAATAGTGGCCCGAATAAAAGTACTCTTCGTAGCCCATATCCAGGGCTTCGGTTTCATTTTTTAGCCGGTAAAAATCGAAGTGATAGATTTTGCTGCCTGCTCCTGCATATTCATTTACGATGGAAAATGTTGGGCTGGTTATGTTGTCATGCGTACCCAAACTTTCGCATAATGATTTGATGAACGTGGTTTTACCCGCGCCCATGTCGCCATAAAAAAGGAAGATTTTAGTTGATCCTCCAAATGCTACTAATTTTTCAGCAGCAACTTTAAGTTCGTCAATGCTTTTAACCGGCAATTCCATGCCGCCAAAGTTAAAACATTAATGAAATTTACTTAGGCCCGTAAGTAACTATCGGTATGATCATTTCCTCAAGCGATATTCCACCATGCTGGAAAGTTTCGTTATAAAAATTCACGAAGTGGTTATAGTTATTAGGATAAACAAAATAACTGTCGCCCTTGGCAAATACGAAGCTCGAGCTTACATGCAGCCTGGGCAGCATAATATCATTCGGGTTACGAACGTGGAATACCTCTTTCGGGTTGAAATTCAGGTTTTTACCCTGCTTGTAACGCAGGTTGGTATTGGTATTACGGTCGCCTATAATCTTACTTGGGTTTTTTACACGTATGGTACCATGATCGGTAGTAATTACTACCCGTACCTGTTTCGAGGCCAAAAATTTCAATAGATCAAACAAAGGCGAATGCTCAAACCACGACAAGGTTAAGGAGCGGTAGGCAGCATCATCGCTGGCCAGCTCACGTATCATCTGCATATCAGTGCGGGCATGCGACAGCATATCCACAAAGTTATACACCACTACGTTCAGCTCATTATTCATCAGGTTGCTTACCGAATCATTCAGCGCGCGGCCCTCATCAATATTTAATATTTTATGATATGAAAATTTAATGTCCTTCCGCAACACACGTTTCAGGTGATCGCCCAAAAACTTTTCTTCATATAAATTTTTACCGCCTTCATCCTCATCATTCTGCCACATATCCGGGAAACGTTTTTCCATATCCAGTGGCATCAGGCCAGAGAAGATAGCATTACGCGCATACTGGGTGGCTGTAGGTAAAATACTGTAGTAAGTGTCTTCTTCTTCCAGCCTAAAATATTCTGATATAATGGGGTTGATGATCTTAAACTGATCATACCTTAAATTATCGATCAGGATAAAGAATACGGGTCCCTTGCCATCCAATTTCGGGAAAACCTTCTTTTTAAATAATTGGGTTGAAATAGTAGGCGCGGTATCCGGGTTTTTGATCCAGTCGGTGTAATTCCTTTCGATAAACTTACAGAACTGCACATTGGCCTCCGCTTTTTGCATGGTCAATATCTCGTGCATCCCTTCGTCTTCCAGCTTCTCCAGTTCCAATTCCCAGTAGATCAGTTTTTTATAGACATCCGTCCACTCCTGGTAACTTAAATTATCATTAAGGGTCATGCCCAGCGTCCTGAAATCTTGCTGGTAAGCCATGGTTGTTTTCTCGGTTACCAGGCGCTTGTTTTCAGTCAGTTTTTTTATGGTGAGCAGTATCTGTTTTGGATTTACCGGTTTTATCAGGTAATCATCAATTTTCGATCCGATGGCATCCTCCATCAAATATTCTTCCTCACTTTTGGTGATCAGAACAATAGGAACCTCGTTATTGATGTTTTTTATTTCAGATAGTGTTTCCAACCCGGTCAGGCCCGGCATATTTTCATCCAGAAAAACTAAGTCGAAGTAATTATTTTTAAAGGCCTCAACAGCATCATTGCCATTGGTTACCGTGGTAACGGCATAGCCTTTTTCAGTCAAAAAAAGTACGTGTGGTTTTAACAGGTCAATCTCGTCATCAGCCCATAATATTGTCGTATCCTGCATAATATATTTATCTAAACGGGTATAACCCCAAAGCACGACTTTTGTTATGGGTTATTAAAGGTAATTAACAAAAATTAACAATTGACCAGTACATTGTTACTATAAATTGACATTTTTGCACAGCATACAACAAATTGAATAAAAAGAAAATAATAAACGACCCCGTATACGGGTTTATCAGTATCCCTACCGAGCTGATATTCGACCTTATTGAGCACCCATATTTTCAGCGCCTGAGATATATCAAGCAGCTGGGTATGACTCATTTAGTATATCCAGGCGCTTTGCATACACGTTTCCATCATGCACTGGGCGCGATGCATTTAATGAGCCTTGCCATTGAAACACTGAGGAACAAAGGCCACCTGATTTCGGAGGATGAAGAGGAGGCGGTAACCATAGCCATACTATTGCACGATATAGGTCACGGGCCATTTTCACATGCGCTGGAGCAAACTATTGTTGAAGGCATTTCACACGAGGATATTTCCACGCTGATCATGAATAAGCTGAACCAGCAATACCAGGGTCGCTTATCAATGGCTATCGAAATATTTAATGGCACCTATCCCAAAAGATTTCTGCACGAGTTGGTTTCAGGCCAGCTGGATATGGACCGGATGGATTATCTTAATCGCGACAGCTTTTTTACCGGTGTATCAGAAGGGGTAATCAGTTTCGACCGTATCATCAAAATGCTGAATGTGGTGGATGACCATATCGCTGTAGAGGAAAAAGGGATCTATTCAATCGAGAAATTTTTGATTGCCCGCCGGCTAATGTACTGGCAGGTGTATCTGCACAAAACCGTAATCGCGGCCGAGCAATTATTAGCCAAAATATTGAAACGCAGCCGCGAACTTGCTTTGGGTGGAAAGAAGCTTTTTGCTACGCCCGCATTAAACCACTTCCTGGTAAACCGGATCAGCAGGGACGCCTTTATGAATGAAGATCATCATATCGAAACATTTACTGAGCTGGATGACACGGATATTATGGCGGCAGTAAAGGTTTGGGCCGATGACAGCGACTTTGTGTTATCGGAACTATGCAAAATGTTAATGCTTCGGCATTTGTACCAGGTGGATATCACCAATAAGCAGCCTGATAAGGCCCTCGTTTCAAAATTACAGGCTAGTGCTGCAAAGAAATACCATATACCAAAAGAAGAGATCAATTACTTTGTATTTACAGACATCATTAAAAACAATGCTTATAAACCAGGTGATGGTAGTATCCGTATCTTGATGAAAGACGGTACTATACAGGACATTACCACCGCCAGCGACAATTCGAACCTGGAAGTATTGGCCAAGACTGTAAAAAAGTATATACTTTGTTATACCAAAGGCCTGATATAAACGTATTGAGGCTGATATATTTATAATTTGTTGCTTTAATATTAACACTTAAATTTGCCCGATGCAATTTACTGCGCAGGATATTAGTTTTATGCTAAAAGGAACTGTAGAGGGTAACCCCCAGGCAACAGTAAACCAGTTAGCCAAAATAGAAGAGGCAGATGCCGGTTCCCTATCTTTTTTAGCTAATCCGAAATACGAGCAGTACTTGTACACTACTGATGCGTCGGTAGTGATCGTGAATAGCGACCTGGTGCTTACCGAACCGGTTAAAGCAACGCTGATCAGGGTAGAGAATGCTTATACCGCGTTTTCGGTACTGCTTGAAATGTACAATACCATCAAATTAAACAAAAAGGGTATTGAGCAACCCAGTTTTGTGCATTCATCAGCACAGGTTGGTGAAGATTGCTACATAGGCGCTTTTGCTTACATTGGCCCTGATGTAAAACTGGGCAATAACTGTAGGGTGTATCCGCATACTTATATTGCAGATAACGTAACTATTGGCAACAATGTGACGCTTTTTCCGGGCGTGATCGTTTATTTTGATTGTGTGATAGGCAATAACGTGATCATACACTCTAATGCCGTTATCGGTAGTGATGGTTTTGGCTTTGCGCCCAATGATGACGGCACTTATAAAAAGATAAGCCAGATAGGCAATGTGATATTAGAGGACGAGGTAGAGGTAGGCGCTAACACCACGATCGATAGGGCTACGATGGGTTCAACCATCATACGCAAAGGTGCGAAGCTGGATAACCTGATACAGATAGCACATAATGTGGAGATAGGCAACAATACGGTAATAGCCGCCCAAACAGGCATATCAGGCAGTACCAAGGTGGCCGAAAATTGTATTATAGGCGGACAAGTGGGTTTGGTGGGACACATCAGCATTGCCAAAGGATCACAGATACAGGCGCAGTCGGGTGTAAGCCGCTCTTTAGTTGAAGAAGGAAAAAAATGGGCCGGAGCGCCTGCTATTTCTTATTTAAGCAACCAGCGGTCGCAGGTTATCGTAGCCCGTTTGCCCGAAGTGGAAAAAAGAATACTGGAATTAGAAAGAGCATTAGCTGAACTAAGAAAAGACGTTCATTAGTTCAATTGTTCATCAGTTCATTAGGCTTTTATGTTGCTAATGAACTATCCACCAATGAACAACTGAACCAATGAGCCAATGAACATTACTAAAAATGAACGTAAAACAAAAAACTATTAAGGCGCCGGTTTCTGTATCGGGTACCGGTTTACATACCGGCGAGAAGGTAACCATGACCTTTAACCCGGCACCTGAAAATCATGGCTATAAATTCAGAAGGATAGATATGGAGGGGTCGCCCGTTATCGATGCCGACGTTGATAATGTAACAGACACCTCAAGAGGTACCACCATATCACAAAACGGCGCCAGTGTGAGCACTATTGAGCACGTTTTGGCGGCTATGGTAGGGTTGGAGATTGATAATGTGCTGATAGATATGGATGGGCCAGAAACGCCTATCATGGATGGCAGCTCGATACAGTTTGTTGATGCGATAGAAAAAGTTGGCTTTACTGAACAGGAAGCTGACCGTGAATATTACCATATACCCTACAACATACATTATACCGAACCTGACCGCAAAGTAGAAATGGTGGCCATGCCATTGGATGATTATCGTTTTACCTGTATGGTTGACTATAACTCTCAGGTATTGGGCAGCCAGCACGCCAGTATTTCAACCATATCCGAGTTTCATAAAGAGATAGCTTCATGCCGCACTTTTTGCTTTTTACATGAGCTGGAAATGCTGTTAAAACATAACCTCATCAAAGGCGGGGATCTGAACAATGCCATCGTGGTAGTTGATAAAGAAGTAGATGATGAAGAGTTGGCACACCTGGCCAAAATATTCAACCGGAAGGACATCAAAGTAGCGCCGCAGGGAATATTAAACAATATTGAGTTGCGTCACCAGAACGAGCCAGCCAGGCATAAGCTGCTGGATATGATAGGTGATTTGGCTTTGGTAGGCGTGCCTTTAAGAGGGCATATTATGGCTGCGCGTCCGGGCCATGCTGCCAACATCGCTTTTGCCAAAAAGATCAAAACGCTGATCAAAAAGGAAAGAAGCCGCAAGCATATTAAATTATATGATCCCAATGCTAAACCGGTATACGATACCGTTGAGATCATGAAGATCTTGCCGCATCGCCAGCCTATGCTGATGATCGATAAGATATTGGAGCTAAGCAAAAGCCATGTGGTAGGGTTGAAGAACGTAACGATGAACGAGGACCTGTTTGCAGGCCACTTTCCCGGGGCGCCTTTGTTCCCCGGTGTTTTGCAGATTGAAGCGATGGCGCAAACCGGTGGTATTTTGGTGCTGAACACTGTGCCTGACCCTGAAAATTATATTACATTGTTCCTGAAAATAGAGAATGCCAGGTTTAAGGATAAAGTAGTGCCCGGCGATACGTTGATATTTTATTGTAACCTGATAGCGCCTATCCGCAGGGGGATTGCACAAATGAAGGGTGTAGGCATGGTAGGGTCGCGCATTGTGGTGGAAGCTGAGTTGATGGCCCAGATCGTAAAAAAGACAAAAGATAAAGAAGCATGATACAACCATTAGCTTATATACACCCGCAAGCCAGGATAGCCGATAATGTGACCATCGAGCCTTTTGTAACCATCCATAAGGATGTGGAAATTGGCGAAGGTACCTGGGTGGGTTCCAATGCCACCATTATGGATGGCGCCCGCATCGGTAAAAACTGCCGCATATTTCCGGGTGCCGTTATATCCGCGCCTCCGCAGGACTTGAAATACCGTGGGGAGCAAAGTACCGTATCTATAGGTGACAACACCACCATCCGCGAATGCGTAACGCTTAACCGTGGTACGGCGCTGGATAAAAATACAACTACTATCGGCAGCAATTGCCTGCTAATGGCCTATGTACACGTTGCGCACGATTGTATTATTGGCGATAACGTGATCATTGCAAACTCGGTACAGTTAGCCGGGCATATTAATATTTATGATTATGCATTTATTGGCGGCACGTCAGCAGTGCACCAGTTTGTAGAGATCGGTACGCATAGCATGATATCCGGTGGTTCATTGGTACGTAAGGATGTTCCGCCATACACTAAGGCAGGGCGCGAGCCATTGTCTTATATCGGTATCAATTCAGTTGGCCTGCGCCGCAGAGGATATTCGGCCAGTACCATTAATGAGATACAGGAGATTTACCGCATTATCTTCCTCAAAAAATATAATGTGACCAAAGCTTTGGATATCATAGAGGCCGAATTTGCACCTACGGTTGAGCGTGACGAGATCATCAATTTCGTGCAGAACTCGCAGCGTGGTATTATGAAGGGGTTTGGGATTTAGTTTGCAGTAGGCAGTTGCCAGTTAGCAAATAGTTATTGAATATGAAACTGCAAACCGCCCACTAATAACTGCAAACTGAAAAAATGAAGATCACCCTCCAAAACATAGGCCGTCGTTTTAACCGCGACTGGATTTTCAGGAACATTGATTATACATTCGGCATAGGAGAAACCTATGCCATACTCGGGCCGAATGGCTCGGGCAAATCCACTTTGCTGCAGGTTTTGAATGGCAGTTTATCGCCCTCGGTTGGTAGTATTGATTATGCGATGGATGATAAGCCTGTTGCGGCGGATGAGATCTTCAAACAGCTTAGCCTTGCAGCGCCTTACCTGGAACTGATAGAGGAATTCACCCTCGATGAAATGACCGACTTCCATTTTAAGTTTAAACCCTACTTGCACGGTATGGATCAAAAAGCGGTTGCCGATCTGTTAAGCCTGGAGGGCGCTAAAAATAAAATGATCAAATACTTTTCATCCGGGATGAAACAGCGATTAAAACTGGCACTGGCCTTTTGCTCGGATACGCCCTTACTAATGCTGGATGAACCAACTTCCAACCTGGATACGCAGGGTGTGGACTGGTACTTAAGCCTCGTACAGCAATTCGCACTTAACCGCCTCACCGTTATCTGCTCCAACCAGGAACATGAGTATAGCTTTTGTAAGCACCGGTTGAATATTTCGGATTATAAAAAATCGTAACCTTCTCGTTACTATTTCTTTACTATTAAACCATAGCCATTCCGTTTTGTCGAAAAGATAAATGACCCTCCCCGGATCATTAGTGACTTATTGTTTAACCTTTTAAATCTGATATCATGAAAAAGTTAAAATTTTGTTATTTGTTAATTGCTTGCAGTCTTCTTTTGTCATCGTGCGCAAGCGTTTTGTATTTGGGTGATACATTGCCGCCTACGACTTCAGTAAAGGTTTATTACGACTCTAAGGATGTAAAACAAGAGTATAAGGTGATCGGCCATTTGGCGCAGTCGGTTTCAGGAAGTTCTAATATGGAGGCCGTTAAAATAAAGATCATCGAAAAGGCAAAATCCATTGGAGCCGATGGTGTAATATTTCAACAGATATTTGCCAAACCCGGCAGCTCAAATGACGAAACTATTAATGCTGATGCTATAAAGTTCGACAAATAGGTAAATTACGCAGGCGGCATATACTTCAATCTTTTCAGGAAATACGCGTCCCAGCTATGTTGTTGCGTGCGGTTTTGCGAATGGCCGGTATCTTCGTCATAGTCAATGGTCAGTTGCTCATATTTGCTGTGGATGCGCTCAAATATCTCCTGCGCCCTTTCTTTGTAATCGGCGCCGAAACGCGTTTTGCCCACGGTTCGCAACAGCTCCTGCTGCTCAAAATAGGCAATGATATAATGGCCCTGCTCATGATTCAGTATCTCGGCCATCATGTCGGCGGAGGTGATCCTTGCCCTGTCTATCCACGATTGGTCCCTGTCTATCTCCAGGCTGATCTCAAAATTTAAAAGGTAATATCCATTTTTGCGCTGGGCGGTGTACTGATAGCCAATACTGCAATGGGTATAAGCAATGGTAGAGGTGCCATGCTGCGGTGCGGCCTCAAAATCGCCCGGCGTTAGTTGGCGGTATGGTTGGGCACATAGTAACCATGGACACATCAACAGTATCGCGGCAGTAAATGCCACCTTCACAAAGCCTTTTCTCATGAAAAATTAGTAAGTAAAACTTATTTACCCTTTTTGACGCCTTCGGAGTGCAAAAGGTTTAAACTCATTACTTCTTTCATTGTGCGCTCCATCGAGGCGGTTGATCCATCGAGGAATATAACGTTACCCTGCGAGTTCTCCGCGAAGTGTTTGATGGATTCGGTCCACATGGTAAACAGGATAACCGAGGTATCCATATGGGCGCTTTCCATCTCCTTGGCTGCAGCTGTCATACCTTTAGCCACTTCCGCACGGAATAAAGCGATACCCTGCCCGCGTAGTTGCGCGGCCTGGCGCTCAGCCTCAGCGGCTATTTTAATGGCGTTACCTTCGGCTTCTGCAGCTTTGGTTTTGGTGATCAGTAAGGCTTGTCCCTCATTCTCAGCAGCAGCTTTCAAATTGTTGGATGCTACCACCTGGCTCATCGATTTCATGATCACCTCGTCAAAAGTAATATCATTAAGCTGCAGGTCCATTAAATGGTAACCCCATGTTTCAAGCACCTGGTCAAGCTGCTCCTTTACGTGGTCAACAATATCACGGCGCAGTATCAGCACATCACTTTGGCGTTTGGTGGCCACATAGGCCCTGATAGAGCCCTCAATGGTACGCACCAGTGCCTGCATCAGGTTACGTTCGTCCACAAACTTAAAGGCTACATTTTTTATAGCTTCTTCCGATTGATCAAGCACCGAGTATAACAGCATCGCCTTAAAATACACATTGGCCTGGTCGATGGTTACCGCCTGGAACTCCAGCTCGACTGAGCGATTTTGGATAGATATGCGCGAGTACACCTGCTCTATCAGCGGCAGCTTAAAATTTAAGCCGGGGGCGAGTATGCGGCGGTACTTTCCGAAAACGGTGATTACCGCTATAGTGCCCTGTTTAACAGTCACAAACGAAGTAAAAAGTATGATCAAGCCAATAAAGGAAAGGATCAAAACGGGTATTCCAATTTCCATAGTCTTAGTTTATAGGTAATAAATATAGGTTTTATTTTTTTGGTGCACTATTTGTTTTAATATAGATATGAATATGAAACGTACTTTTGGCGCGATACTTACCGTGTTGGGTATTATCGGGCTGATCTATACCGGCATCGGGGTAATACAGCATGACGCCCGCTTTACAACATTGACCGTGGTAGGTATTATATCCCTGTTGTTTTTCTTCTCCGGGATAGGCTTGATCAGAACTACTGCCGACCAGGCTTAGTATTTCAATCCAGCTCTTCGGGCACTATTGATCCATCATCGGCAATATGCAACCCTGCTTCCGGGAAATCCTTTTCTGTTAATGCCTTGATACGTTTCACCACTTTGTTTAGCGTATCCCGCACCAATCCTTTTTCATGCGTTTGCCTAAAAGCGATGATATTCCCTTTTAAAAACTCCCCTTTTCTGTTGAGATAGACCTTAAGCAATGGCGCCATACCGCATACGCCGGCTACGCTTACACTTTTATAGGTGCAAAAATTACCGAGACTATAAGCGATCAACCTGTCCTTATAACTTTCCATGGCACGGCTTACATGGGGTCCGTTGCCCAATACAATATCCGCACCCGCATCAATAGCATTTTGGGCGAAGGCATGCACATCGCCGCGCTTACCATGCATATAGGATTCCATTTTGAAAGGCACGTGCTCATAAGCCGCACCCTCGGCCCCGCCGTGAAAGGATACGATGAGGATATCACATTGCTGTTTTAGCTCACTAATGATACGCCTGGCTTTCTTCATCTCAAGCAACGATACAGTATGGGCATTGGGTGCAAAGGCGCAGAAACCGTACTTGATGCCATTGCGTTCTAAAATCGTAGTGGGGCAGGTGTCCAGTCCGGCGTAATGGATGCCGTATTTGTCCAATGTTTTGGTGGTGCTGGTATATCCTTTTTTATCAAAATCAGTAATGTGATTATTAGCGATGCTGAGCAGGTTGAAGCCCGCGTCTTTTAAAACCTTACCGTAATAAGTAGGCATTCTGAACAGGTAGGCCGTTTCCAGTTTCTTTTTGTATGACGCTGGTGCCCCTGAATCTAATAAGGTTCCCTCCAGGTTGCCGAAGATGATATCGGCCCCGCCAAGGTAGGGCAGCACTTGTTTGAAGCTGCCTTTAGCACTGTCCGGCGGCAGCCTGCTTTTATCCGGGTAGGCCGAACCCAGCATGATATCGCCCATAGCAGCTATACAGATGGTATCGCAAACGGTATCTTTTTTAACGGGTTTTGGCTTTGGTGGGACTGGCTTTTTGTAAACAGTACGATTGCTTGCAACAGATGCCGGCTGCTGGCATGAAACCCATGTGAGCATTATACTGGCAGTGATAAGCAAAAGGTATGGCTTCATGACAAAAAAAAATCCTTCCGGCTAAGAAAGGATCGATTTAAATATTAATTTTTTTTACTGCGTGTCGGTATCTTCTGGCAATGTTTCTGCCTCCAGTTGTTTTTTGAAAACATCAAGCAGTCTGCCGCCTTTATAAAAGTAACGGCCATAATAACCATCTTCGAGACTATTGATAGCCACACCCCTTGATGAAGCGTGTGCAAATTTACCATCGCCCAAATAAATACCTACGTGGCTTATCCTGCGGCTGTGTATTTTAAAGAAAACAAGATCGCCTTCTTTCAGATCATCTTTTGAAACAGGGGCAACCATGCTGAAAATATCGCGTGAATTGCGCTTGATAGCCAGGTTAAATACCTTGCCGTATAATTCTTTTGTAAAAGCTGAACAATCAATGCCTCTTTTGGAGTCGCCGCCAAAATGGTAAGGAGTGCCTATCCAGTCGTATACAAATTGAAAAAGTTTTACATTGGAGGTGGTTGACAAGGCAACACCCATTATTTGCGAAAAGTAATCTTTTACTAAACCATCCTGTTCGTCAGCGGCTTTTTCGGTAGGAGGTGCCGGTGCTGCTTTTGTTTGAGCTTGGGCTGCTATTATGCTGAGGCTCAGTGTTATGGCGAGGATGATTTTCTTCATTTAATCTTTAATTCTTTGTTGAGTTAGGGCAACAGAGTGTATATTAAATTAGACTTTTTGTCTTTCGTTGGCTACAAAACTATTCTAATTTTTTATAATTACAAATAAATGACGCCTTTTTTTAAAATTTCGTAATCCCTTATACGAAGAGAAAAACAAAATGGTTACACAGTTAAAAAAATTAACTGATTGTTATGTAGGACGATACGTTTTTAACCAAGGCAACAAAATGGGCAAATAAATTCTTTCTAACAAATTTGTTGCGGTTTCGATATTTTCACGGATATAATTAGATTTGCGCTTTCTCAATAAGATATCATTTATAAAAGATGAGTTCAATCGAAATAAATAAAGATACCTACCTGATGTGGTATGAGGCTATGCTTCTGATGCGCAAGTTCGAAGAAAAGGCCGGGCAATTATACGGGCAACAAAAAATACGTGGCTTTTGCCATTTGTACATTGGCCAGGAAGCAGTGCTTGCCGGTGCCATGTCGGTACTGAAACCCGAGGACAGTTTGATCACCGCTTATCGTGATCATGCCCACGCTATAGCCAAAGGCGTTTCGTCCAATTCCATTATGGCCGAACTGTATGGCAAAGCCACCGGATGCTCCAAAGGCAAGGGCGGCTCCATGCACATGTTCAGCAAGGAAAAACACTTTTATGGCGGCCACGGTATAGTAGGCGGCCAGATCCCATTGGGAGCAGGTATCGCTTTTGCCGAAAAATATAAAGGAACCGAGTTTGTGAACGTGGCCTACATGGGCGACGGCGCAGTACGCCAGGGAGCCTTGAACGAAACCTTCAATATGGCCGCGCTGTGGAAGCTGCCGGTAATATTTGTTTGCGAAAACAATGGTTACGCTATGGGTACTTCGGTTGAGCGTACCACCATCCAAACAGATATCTATAAATTGGGTTTACCTTATGGTATCCCGTCATCAGCAGTTGATGGTATGGACCCTGTGGCGGTGCATAATGCCATGGACGAAGCCGTTCAGCGGGCACGTGCAGGCGAAGGCCCAACATTCCTGGAGATGCGCACCTATCGTTACAAAGGTCACTCCATGTCTGATCCGCAGAAATACCGTACTAAGGAAGAACTGGAAAGCTATAAGGCAAAAGACCCTTTGGACATGGTAAAACATACCATCCTGAATGAGAAATACGCCGATGAGGCTTGGTTTGAACAGATAGAAGAGAAAGTGAAAGCCGAGGTAGATGAGTCCGTTAAATTTGCGGAAGAGTCGCCATGGCCGGAAGCATCCGAATTGTACACGGATGTGTATGTAGAAAAGGATTATCCTTTTATTATGAGCTAACCGTTATCATTATATTTAACAAACAACTATTCATCAATAGATATGGCCGAAGTAGTTAAAATGCCTAAAATGAGCGATACCATGACCGAAGGGGTATTGGCGAAATGGCATAAAAAAGTGGGCGACAAGGTAAAATCGGGCGATGTATTGGCCGAGATAGAAACTGACAAAGCCACGATGGATTTTGAATCGTACCAGGATGGCACCTTATTATACATCGGTGTAGAAGAAGGCAAAGCCGTTCCGATTGACGCTGTGATTGGCGTTATAGGCAAAGAAGGCGAGGACTATAAAGCCGCGCTGGATGCCGAAGGCGGAAGCCCTGCACCTGCTGAAAAGAAGGAAGAAGCTGCTCCGGTAGCGGATAAGGCCCCGGCTGCGACTCCGGCACCTGCACCTAAAGTAGATACTTCAAAAATACCCGCCACTGTTATCCGTATGCCTGCCTTAAGCGATACTATGACAGAGGGCGTAATTAATAAATGGAACTTTAAAGTTGGTGATAAAGTAAAGTCCGACGATTCGCTGGCTGATGTGGAAACCGATAAGGCCACCATGGAAGTAGTAGGTTATGAAGCCGGTACGTTATTATACATCGGCCCTAAAGAAGGCGAAGCTGCCCCGGTAAATGGCATTATTGCCATTGTGGGTAAAGAAGGAACCGACATTACACCTTTATTGGCTGATGATGGCGGCATTAGCAGCGGAGGCGACGCCAAACCTGCTGAAACTACTGAAGCTGCTGCTGAAGGTGGCGGTAGTGAAGCTCCGAGAGGCGTTGCTGAAGAACCTGCACAATCAACCTCTACAGACGATAGCCGCGTTAAAGCCTCTCCGTTGGCACGCAAAATTGCCAAGGACAAAGGCATCAACCTGAATGATGTAAAAGGCACAGCCGAAGGCGGCCGGATCATCAAGAAGGATGTGGAAGGGTTTACACCATCAACCAAAGAAATTGAACAAAAACATGCTGCCGAGGCACAGGCTCCGGCTGCCGGAGCTCCTGCAAAGGCAGAGAAGGCGGTTGTGATACCACAATACATAGGCGAAGAAAAATATACCGAGAAACCGGTTAGCCAAATGCGCAAGGTTATTGCCAAGCGTTTATCTGAGAGCCTGTTTACCGCACCGCATTTTTATGTAACCATGTCGATAGATATGGACCAGGCAGTAGCGGCCCGTGCTAAAATGAACGAGTTTTCGCCCGTTAAAATATCCTTTAATGATTTGGTGCTGAAAGCCTGCGCAGTTGCTCTTAAGCAACACCCTAACGTAAATTCATCATGGCTGGGCGATAAGATTCGTTATAACGAACACGTTAATATCGGTGTGGCCATTGCTATCGAGGATGGCCTGTTGGTACCTGTGGTGCGCTTTGCTGATGGCAAGTCGCTGAGCCAGATATCCGCCGAAGTAAAGGATTTTGCACAAAGAGCTAAGGCTAAAAAATTGCAACCATCCGACTGGGAAGGCTCTACGTTCACTGTATCTAACTTAGGTATGTTTGGCGTGGACGAGTTTACGGCCATCATTAACCCACCTGATGCCTGTATATTAGCCGTTAGCGGCATACAACAGGTGCCGGTGGTGAAAAACGGAACGGTAGTACCCGGCAACGTAATGAAGGTAACCTTGAGTTGCGATCACCGCGTGGTTGACGGCGCAACAGGTGCCGCGTTCCTGCAAACGCTTAAATCGTTGCTGGAAGAGCCGGTGAGGTTGTTGGTATAGTTTGATTTCGGAACTCGGATTTTCGATTTCGGATTTTTTTAAATAATATTTAAAGTGATGGGTTTAGGCCTGTCGCTTTTTTTTGTTTTTATAGCCCGCAAACTAGTCAGTCGGAAAATAAGACCTTATTATATTGTTATACGGGTATTTCTGACTCCAATGATTTTAGAATAACATCTTTAAGGTCTTTGCCGATTGTATTAAACCTTTCTTTGGCATAATCTGGTAAATCAGCTTCATCTAAAGCTAACAAATAGAATAATTGTTCTGGGATTTCTACAACCTCACAAATCCTTGAAATAGTACTTTTATGAGGTTTTTTTTTGTTTGATTCTAAGTTAGATAAAGAAGCTTGAGTCAAACCAATCATTTTAGCGAATTCAGTTTGACTCAAATTCTTCTTTTTTCTTAATGTAACAATCACTTGTGATGTGTGCATATGTCAATTATGTCCTTAATAACTTGATCGGTTATACCAGCCCATTTTATAATTTCAACTACTGTTTTTTTACACTTATTTATGTCAAACTTATTAGGGCTGTATATACTTTTTAACTCGAAAAGGAAGTGATCTATTTCTATAGTATCGCCTTCATTGAAATTATTATTGCATTTTAATCTTGTAAGAAAATCTATCAACGGTTTTATTAAATCTTTCATTTGGATAATATTTAAATTTTTGAATAATCATTTTTGCTAGCATTATGAATAATTCAAAGTTTAAATGGGTATCATCCATGTTTTTATATATCAGGTTGACTTGTTTTCTAAAAAGGCTTTTTTTATTGAATTTTTTTAGTTGTAAAATTTTTGTCCTAAGCGTTGTTATTAGTTTTTTAATTCGTTTAATTTTTTGGTTTACGCTTTCTAATCTTTTATCAGCTGATTTAACCGAGCTTGATATTAATTGTGCGAAATAAGTATCTAAATACCTATGGTATCTTTTAACAATTTTAACTACAAATTCACATTCAGACAATTGCGAACAATATTTTGCAATTTCAAAGCTATTCTCCGATGAGAAATTCTTAGCATATCCGCTGTAATAAGTACTGACCTTTTTTGTATACTCTTCACAATAACCGTTCTCATATATATTATGAGATCCCAAATTTATATTAACCTGACTGGTTAAGTATGCAGCTGGGTTTAATAAATTATCATTAAAACAACTTGCAGCATTGCTATTGCATAATGCTAAATTCTTATTAGTTGGGCCGATTGAACATGCGACGGACAGTGTTGTATCACAATCAGAGCCAGATGAATAAGCATTTAATTCGGGCAAATTAACATCGACTTGACTACTTAAATATGCTGACGATGTTGTAGGTATATGTACATGACACGCGGAATGAAAATCAGTTATTCCGAGATTAATATCGATTTGACTACTTAAATAAGCTGATGTTGTTGCTGGAGTACTATGTATATAACATGCAGAATGAAAATCGGTCACCCCGAAATCAGGACTAACTTGATTGCTTAAATATGATGGAGTAGTAGTCGGCAAATTATTTGGATAACCGGCCGAATGAACATTAGATATTCCGAAATTAGCACTAACTTGACTATTTAAATATGATGGAGTAGTCGCTAAAAACGGCGAATTAGATATTCCAAAATTAACACCTACTCTTTCATTATAATATGAGGAATGTGTTTTAAAATTAACGGCACAATTATTAGTGGTGAAAGTATTAATTGACCCCCAATTAACATTAGAATGCATTAAAGGATATATTGTTCCCTGTGCTTGAAACTTAAGCTCCTTTTCCACATTGCTTCGGAGCGTAACTAAACCGTCAATTTCCTGCGATAGTTTTTGAACTCTACCAGAAGCAAAATCATTGGATGGATAACTTATAAAAGAAGCCATTATTATATCTTTTGATGTTGTAAAAGTATATAATATTCTTTTATCCTGCAATTTTTTTTAAAAATATTTTTTGTCTTCTTTATCTAAGTCCTCCGCACGGCAACTTAAATAAGATGATAAAGGACCCTGTTGGGTAACCCATCCCCCTAATCACCCATCCTCCGTAAAGATAACTTCGTTCCCCGCAAGGACAGGGTGGTAAATCTTGTACGCCTTGTACGCTTGTACGCTCTGTACGGTGCGTACAAAGCGTACAAGCCGATCAGACCGTACACCTACTTTTGCCCGGATTAACTTACTTTTACCCCATGACATTTGCCGACAGGGTTATCCACTTCAACCAGCAATTAGCGTACACGGGCACGGGGCTACCGCCGGGTATCCGCATCATGAACCCTTTCCGCGAGTATGCGCAAACGATAGGTATAGCGGAGCAGTTCTATCATAAATATTATGATGACAACCATCCCCGGCATATCATCCTGGGTATCAATCCCGGCAGGTTTGGCGGCGGACTTACCGGCATCCCCTTTACCGATCCCAAACGACTAAAATCTGAATGCGGCATTGATTATGATGGCAAGATAACGCACGAGCCCTCCTCGGTTTTTGTGTACGAGGTGATCAACGCCTATGGCGGGCCGGAAGCGTTCTACAAAAAATTCTATATCAACTCGCTTTTTCCGCTGGGCTTTACCACTACGGATGCTAATGGTAAAGAAAAGAATTACAACTACTACGACAGCAAGGAACTCATCCAGGCCGTAACCGGTGATATCATCGACAACGTTAAAAAACAGATCGCTTTAGGCGTAAGTACAGATGTATGCTTCTGTTTCGGTACAGGCAAAAATGAAACTTTTCTTCGTAAACTGAATCAGGAGCATGGCTTTTTCAAAAGGATAGTGGCCCTGGAGCACCCGAGATTCATCATGCAATATAAGGCGATGAGCAAGCAGGCTTATATCGATAAGTATTTGGCGGCATTTGGGGAGGTGTAATAAACCCAATCAAACTATGTCATCTCGAACGACAGAGAGAGAACTTATACGCTATGAATGGTTCGCTGGGCGCTTGTATAGGGTTTCTCCTCGTTCCTCGTTCGAAATGACAATTTCAATATTTTGCAGTTTCCCATCTAAAACACAAAAAAAGGCCCCATTACAGGGCCTCAAGGTTTAGGTTAGATAAGGTTCTTTATTTTATAGCGACGAGTTTCAAACCCATCGCTGTGAAAGGCGTTATTCTTTCGATATCAGCTGCCCGCCGGCTAATGAGCGGGCACTTTCGGCAAGGCGCACAAACTCCGACCGGTAACCATCCTCATCATTCCCCTTCGCACTTTTTGCTATGCTGATCGCCTGGTCGAAGCTGCTACCTTGTTTAAATTCTGAGCCTCTCAGCATCATCCCAAATTCGGCTACCGCAGCCGCGAACCTGAAATCAATAGATGTGCTGTTGAAGGATATTGGCCTGTCCTGCACGGTAGCCAGGCTCATTTTGCTTACATCACCACCGGGTTGTTTGTACCTGAATTTGACGGTCATCAACTCGTTGGAGTTATCGCTCTTTACCATAGGTGCGGGTTTAGTTTTCTGGTATTTCAATGGGTCGACACTCTGACTATAATCATCCTTGGCGCCTACCGGTACGATCTCGTAAAAGGCAGTCACCGTATGGCCCGAGCCCATATCGCCGGCATCTTTTTTATCGTTATTAAAATCTTCTTTGGCCAGCAGCCTGTTCTCGTAACCCACCAAACGGTAGGCCTGCACTTTGGCAGGGTTAAACTCTACCTGCACTTTCACATCCTTGGCTACGGTAAACAGGGTGCCGCCAAATTCGGTCACGAAAGCCTTGCGGGCCTCGGTAATATTATCAATATAAGCATAGTTGCCATTGCCTTTATCGGCCAGGGTTTCCATCTTGCTGTCTTTATAATTACCCATCCCAAAACCCATAATGGACAAGTCGACCTTGCTGGTGCGTTCGCGGGTGATCAAAGTTTCCATATCGCCATCGCTGGATGGGCCCACGTTAAAGTCGCCATCGGTAGCCATTACAATGCGGTTATTGCCATGCGCCTTAAAATTCTCACGGGCTATGTGGTAGGCCAGTTTCAAACCCTCGCCACCGGCAGTGGAGCCGCCTGCACTCAGGTTATCAATAGCATTGTAGATGGTCGATTTTTTATCGCCTGAAGTAGAAGGCAACACCAGCCCGGCATTACCAGCATACACTACGATAGCGACATTATCCTTAGCGCGCAATTGGTCGACCAGCATTTTCATGGACGATTTCACCAGCGGCAGTTTATTAGCCTCATCCATCGACCCGGATACATCTATAAGGAACACCAGGTTGGAGGCAGGCAGGTTATCCGTAGGAATAGTTTTTGCCTTCACGGCGATGCGTACCAGGCGGTGATTAGGGTTCCAGGGAGCGGATGAAAGCTCGGTATGGATAGCCACCGGTTCGGCATTGGCAGGGCCGGTGAGGTTATATTTAAAGTAGTTGATCATCTCCTCTACACGCACGGCATCGGCAGGCGGCAACTGACCATTGTTTATAAAGCGCCGCATGTTGCTATAGGAAGCTGCATCCACATCGGTTGAGAAGGTGGACAGGGGATTATCAGTAGGGTTATTAAAACCGTTTTCGGTAATAGCCTTGTAGCTTTCGTCGTCAACAGGGGCCGGGGCGTTATAAGCTGAATAACCCATTGACTTGTACTGCATATTTGCGGCACCACGGATATAGATAGTCGTAGGTGCGGCCAATGCCTGATCTGCATTACCTGCAACAATCCCCGGAGTTTTTGCTGATAGCCCGTTGGAAAAGTTGGTTGCCGTACGTCCGGCTATTGATTTGTCAATTTGAGTAGGCGCATAGACCATTTCATTCGCCTGGCGTTTAATACCTAACGGTTCGGTTACCACCACCTCACCTAAATTAGCATTAGAGGCCTCCAGGTAAACATTTAGTGTATCGCTTTTGCCCAGTTTTATTTTTTTGGTTTTAAACCCCATAAATTTAAAAATGAGTTGGTCTTTACCTTCAGGCACATTAATAGCGTACGCGCCTTTGGCATCGGTTTGTGTTTCGATAGTGGTTCCTTCAACCAATACGGTTGCGCCGGGGATAGGCAATTTATCCGATGTGCCGATTACCTTACCGGTGATTTGCCGGCTGCTGTTACACTTAAATGCTGCCAGCCCGGCAATCATTAAAGTAATTAATATGATCTTCTTCATGGTTATTGTTTTTGCAGATAGGATGCACAGAACTTCTGATTTCCATAAGCCATGAAAAAAAATTATTTTGCAACCCCGGATGAACTTTTTTAAAAGGCCAGTTAAAACCAATATTACAGATGACGATGCGCAGCTGGACGATTACCGCAAAAACGGTGATGTGGCGGTTTTAGGTACGCTGTTTGAAAAATACATGGGGCTGATATACGGAGTTTGCCTTAAATACCTCAATGATGAGGATGAGGCCAAAGACGCGGTGATGGGTATATTTGAGGAGCTGAGAGTAAAGGTTAAACAGCACGAGATCAAGCAGTTTCGCAGCTGGGTGTATGTGCTGAGCCGTAATTATTGTTTAATGCAATTGCGGTCGGGTAAAAAATTAGAACAAGTTTCTTTGGATGAGGTTATGGAATTTACACCTTTTCTGCATCCTGAGGATAACAATAAAGAAGAGGCCCTGAAAGCCCTGGAACGATGTATGGATAAGCTGAACCCGGCGCAAAAACAGAGTGTTGATTTGTTCTACATTAAAGAAAAATGTTATAAAGAGGTGGCCGATATTACCGGTTTCAGCCTGAATGATGTTAAAAGTTATATTCAAAATGGCAAGCGCAACCTGAAAATTTGCCTTGAGAGAAGTAGTGGATAATCGAAAAGCAGACATATTGCAAATAAAAAAGTACCTGGAAGGGAAGCTTGATGCCAAAGCCATGCACCAACTGGAAAGGCGCGCCCTGGACGATCCTTTTTTAATGGATGCGCTGCAAGGATATGATCAGGCGGAAGATGACCAGGAAGGTAATTTAGCCGATCTGTCATCACGGCTGCAACAGCGGGTGGATGCGAAGGTAAGGCGCATGATCCCATGGGTACCTATATCTGTAGCGGCATCCATACTGGCAGTGCTGGGAGCAGGCTTGTGGCTTTTCACCAATAACAATCAGCCGGTTGAAAAACAGAATAGGGTAGCTGCTGAAATAAAACCGACAGCTAAAGAGCCTGCATTATCGGTACCTGCGCCTGTATTATCGCAGGGCGATACTTTGAAAGCTAATTTAAAACCGAATCAATATACAAACAGCTACAATAAGAAGATCCCGGTTAATGCAAATCGCCAGCCTGTAATTTCTGAAGATAAAAACGCGCAGGCATCAGCACTTTCTTCATCATCAGGATATCTTGCAGAAGCCAGTCCGGCAGCTTCAAAACCGGCCCCAACTTTGGAAGAAAAACAAGTAGCCAGGCTTTATAAAGACAGTGTAGGTTTAAATGAAATGATCGTATCTGATTTTAAAGCGAAAAAGAAGATCGATACTTTAAAAGGGAACGCAATGGTTTATAAAAGTGCCCCGAAATCTACTGCCGATCAGGTATTGCAGGGTAAGGTAGATGGTGTAACCACCACCCCGGCCAATACCCATGGCATCCCTCAAAAAACGTTTAATGGCATTGTTATAGCCAAAAATGACGGGCAGCCCATTATAGGCGCAGTAGTAAAAGTAGTAGGATCGACGCATGGTGTAGTTACCGATGCTAATGGCAAATTTACTTTACCCAACGTATCGGATAAGCAAACAGTAACTGTAAACTCACTGGGCTACACCACCAAACAGGTAGAGGCAAATAGTGGCGATTCGTTGAATATCGCCCTCGATCCTAATAACAGCTCGCTTGCGGAAGTGGCGGTGGTTAACACCAACAAATCAAACAACAGCGAAGCTACTTACGAAGATGCACGCCCAAAAGATGGCTGGAAAGCATTTGACAAATACCTGGAGAAGAATGCCGTATCCACAGATGGACAAACCGGTAAGGTAAAAGTATCCTTTACGGTAGATGCCAAAGGCAATCTAAGCAATTTCAAGGTTATTAAAAGCCTCAGTAAAATAGCCGACCAAAAGGCGATCGACCTTATTCAATACGGCCCCGCCTGGTTTGGCCGTACGGATAGGCAGCCTTTTGAAGTGAAGGTGAGTGTGAAGTTTCATTGAGAAAAGATAGCAATATGTATTTATAGCAATAGGCTTTCTATAGCGATGGGTTTGAAACCCATCGCTATGAGGAATGTTGGGTTAAGTTTAATCCATTGCTACGGGGATGTTTGGGAAAATAGATATGCTTTGCTATTATTGTCTATACAAACAATCCTATGCCTCAAAGTTATTCTGCGATATGGGTACATCTGATCTGGTCAACAAAAAACCGCGAACCTATATTAACCTCACCACTAAGAAACGAAGTCTTTAAAGTAATTAAAACCATCGCATCTGATTTTGAGATTTATTTGGATTGCATTAATGGCGTAGAGGATCATGTACACCTGTTAGTCAGAGTGAGAACAGACCAATCGATAGCTGATATCGTAAAAACAATTAAAGGAAATTCGTGGGAGTATTTTAAAGATGATCCTGAAAGATATGTATCATGGCAGGATGGATTTGCAGTGTTTTCAGTAAGTCCGGATAGCTTGAAGAGGGTAAGAAGTTACATCTACAATCAGGAGAAACATCATCAGGATAAAACATTCAGCGATGAAATAAAAGAAATTAAAGAGGGAATTAAATCTTTAAGTAGTTAATGTAGCGATGGTTTCTTTATAGCGATGGGTTTCAAACCCATCGCTATAAAAAGCTATGCGGATAATTATTTCTTCTTATCCGCAAAATTAAACACCTTCTGTAATAGCGGGGTTGATCTTGCTGAAGGGAGATTCTTACGTATGTTCAGTTCCTCACCGGCTATCTCTACAAATAGGCCATCAATCGCTTTCTGCGTAGCATACTCGGTGATATCCGGGTTCATATGTTTTACAAACGGCAGCTTGTTGTATTCGCTGGCGGCGGTTGCATAGTATTTGGTGGCGCCTACTTTATTCAGGCTGGCTTGTATCACCGGGCGGAATTTGGCGGTTAGTTCAGCTGTAGTGGATTTCTTAAAATATTGTGTTGCCGAATCGTTGGCCCCCAATAAAATACCGCTTACATCCTGCAGGGTCATTTTTTTAACTGCATTAATAAATATAGGCTTGGCTTCTTTAGCTGCGTCTTCGGCAGCACGGTTAAGCGACAGAATCACATTATCACAAAGCTTGTTTAAGCCTATCTTGCGTAAGGTGCTTTCCGCCTTTTTTGCCTCGGGCGGGAAAAGGATCTTAACCGCGGCGTTACCAAAAAAACCATTAACCGCCGACAGTTGGTCGGAGCTTTTGGCCGTGCCTTGCTCTAGTGCCTGTTTTAAAGCATTGCCAATTTCGAGGTTTGTGGGGATAAGTTGCGGGTAGGCAACAGGTGCTACCGCTGGTTTAAAACTGTCGAAACTTGATAGGGTAAAACCTATTAACAATAACGGGATCAATAAAAATGCTCTTTTCATAGGAATGGTTATGAGGTAAATACTATCGGTAAAATTAACCTATTGCACGCATTAAGGCAAATACCCCGGCAGCAATTAATGCAGAAACCGGTATGGTGATTATCCATGCCCAAACCAGGTTAATGGTCACCCCCCAGCGTACGGCAGACAGACGTTTGGTCAAACCCACCCCGATAATAGAGCCGGTAATGGTGTGCGTAGTTGAAACAGGTATGCCAAAACGCTCGGTAAAGAACAAGGTAATGGCGCCGGCAGTTTCGGCACTTACACCTTCCAATGGGGTGATCTTGGTGATGCGTGAACCCATCGTTTTAACAATTTTCCAGCCACCCGACAAGGTGCCCAAGGCTATGGCCGAATAACAGGCCAGTGGTATCCAATCAGGCATATGACTGCCGGAAGGGATCACCTTGGAGGCGATAAGGGCTACGTAAATAATACCCATTACCTTTTGTGCATCGTTACCGCCATGGGCAAAGCTTAAAGCAGCGGATGAAACCAATTGCATCCGCTTAAACCATTTTTCGGCAGTGGCCGGGCGTGAATTTTTGCTTAGGTGCAATACAATAATAGTTACAAAATAGGCGATGATCAAGCCCATAAATGGCGCTACTACGATGTAGGCAACGATCTTTAATATGTAACTCATATTTACAGCATCCAGGCCGGATACATGCATATAGAGTGCGTTGGTTATACCGGCCCCGGCAAAGCCACCTATCAGTGTATGTGATGAACTGGAGGGAATACCAAACCACCAGGTAATTAAGTTCCAGCTTATAGCAGCTATCAGGCCTGCCAGCAGTACGGGTATGGTAACAAAGTGCTCGACAACTATTTTGGATACGGTATTGGCAACCTTATGATCCTTAATGAAAAAGAACACGATAAAATTAAAAGTAGCCGCCCAAAGCACTGCCTGGAAAGGCGTTAATACTTTGGTAGATACGATGGTAGCAATGGAGTTGGCCGCATCGTGGAAACCGTTGGTATAGTCAAATATTAATGCGAGGCAAATTACAATAACGAGTGATGAGGTAACCATTTATTGCAATTAGGCGTTTTTAACTAAAATTGATTCCATTACGTTTGCTGCATCTTCGCAACGGTCGGTTGCTGTTTCCAACGCAGCTAATATTTCTTTATATTTTATCAGGCGGATCGCATCGGTTTCATAAAGGAACAGGTCAGCCACAGCACGGTCAAAAACATAATCGGCCTGATTCTCTACACTGTTTATCCTGATGCACGAGTCAGCTATGGCGCGTACATTCCGCAGGTCCTTTAATTCGCGAACGGCCTTTTCCATATCAATGCTGGCTTGCAATATCAATTCAGATAGTTTGCGGATGTGTTCATTATAATCATCAATGCGGTACAGAAGCATACGGTTTGCCGCTCCCTGTATATAATCGGCCACGTCATCAATAGCGGTGGCTAAGGAGTGGATATCTTCACGATCAAAAGGAGTAATGAAGTTTTTACCCAGCTCCAGGTAGATCTGGTGGGTGATCTCATCGCCTTTATTTTCTAATTTATCGATCTGTTTAAACATCTCCTCGCGGGCGGCATTGTCATTAGAGTTGACCGCCTGAACAAGGATGGTAGCCATTGCGATCACATTATTGGATGCCTGTTCAAATAACGGGAAGAAGATTTTTTTGTCCTTCGGTACGAAATATTGGAAGATGCTGTTCAGTGACATTTTAAATTTATTTGATCAGTATGTATATTCAGATGTTAAATTATTGCAAAGGTAAAGTTTACAATGTTAAGTTAATGTTAACTCTTCAAAGCCGGTATAACCGGGAACGGCAATGCCTGTTTGGCCTTTTGCAGCGTGAAACCAAAAGTTGAGCCCAGGCCATCGGTACTGCGTACATTAATGGTTTGTTGGTGGGCCTCGATAATATGCTTAACGATGGCCAGCCCCAGGCCCGAACCGCCAATTTGGCGGGAGCGACTGGTATCGGTACGGAAGAAACGTTCGAAAAGCCTTGGCAGATATTTTTCTTCGATACCGATGCCGTCATCAGTTACTTCAACCAGCACCTGGTCATGTAATTCGAATAAACTTACGGAAGTGCTTCCGTCCTCTTTTCCATATTTAAAGGAGTTATCTATCAGGTTCACCAAAACTTGCCTTATTTTTTCCCTGTCGGCATTAACATGTATGGGCTCATCGTACTTTTGTTTGAATACAAGCTTGATATGATGCTCCTGTGCTTTTAATTCCAGCGATTCAAAGACCTCTTTGATCAGGTCATTCACTTTAAATTTGATAAAGTTGATAGGCATTTCGCCTGATTCCAGTTTGGAAATTTCGTCAAGGTCTTTGATCAGGTAACTCAGCCGGTCTACATTTTTGGATGCTTTATCTAAAAACTGCCGGGCCATTTCCGTGTCTTCAAATTCATCATCCATAACCGCATCGATATAGCCCTGGATAGCGAACAGCGGCGTTTTAAATTCGTGGGAGATATTCGATAAAAAATCACGTCTGAACTTTTCCTGTTTACGCAGGTCGTCAATTTCGCTTTTCTTTTGCCTTGCCCATTCTTTTACTTCCTGCTCTACATCATTTATCGGGTCGGCAGTGACATGCTCGCCCAGGGCATCGCGCAGGTCACGGCCCAGTTTCAGGTTATGGATCAGTTTGTAAATAAGTTTGATCTTTGAGTAGATATACTTTTCGAGCAGGTAATAAAAAATAACAAAGCTGAGGACGACCGTTAACACAAAGGTTATGGCCACATCATACCAGCTATGCTTAAAATAATAGTTTACCGCCGAAACTGTAATGGCTACCGCCGCGGCGTTAATAAAAACAAGGACACGCAATTTCATAGCGTAAAGTTACGATTTGCAGGTGATTACCTGCGGGTTGCGGGGCGGCTTAATATTAAATTATGGTTATTTATTTGTTAGATAGAATTTATTTGGAGGTAGCCACATCAATGGTGATCGTTACATCGTTTGACATCACCAAACTTTTGTTGCCGACGCCATAATCGGTGCGTTGTATTTTGAGGGTTCCTTTGAATACGGCGATATCCCCTGTTTGGGTGTAGGTGAAAGGCAGTTCAACCGGGTTGCTCTTATCCTTTATAGTGAGATTAAATGTACCAATATAGTTGTTCCCGCTTTTATGCTTCAGGGAAACAGACCTGATCGTTATTTTGGGGTATTTGACAGCATCAAAATAGCTGTCGCTTTTTAAGTGCTCATCGCGGGTATCATTATCTGTGTTGATGGTGTTCGCATCAATAGTGGCGGCAATAGAACTTGCGTCCAAATGCGCGGGATCAAACAGGAGATCCCCTTTGACCGCGCCGAATACCCCGCCGGTATTAACACCCAGATTTTTAAGTTGGAAGGTGACGGATGATTTGGTAATGGTATGTTTTACCTGCGAAAAAGCAGCAATAGTAACAGACAGCAATAAAATTAACAGGGGGTATTTCTTCATTTGTTGCAAATAAACGCAGTTTACGATATAATAATATATGCCGGATTATTTTTTACATTAGTAAGATATAATCAAAGCTTTGATGAAGAATAAATCAATTAGTTTAAATGGAGCCTGAAGAATTTGCATTCAGTCCACTGCAGCCTATCCTGTTTGTAATGGCGTCTCCGGCCTATTATTATATGTTTTTTTCAGGCAAGTATGATTGGTTCTTTATATTAACGCATAACTGGTTTGTCTGGGTTTTCGCTTTGCCTTTTATTTTATTTACCTGGAAGCAGACGCGTCCTACGCTTTTGATGCTGCTGCGCAAGCCCGCTGTAATACTAACGGATAAAGGTATCACCATAACTGAAAGAAACTATACCATTTACTGGGAGGATATCATGGATGTATATATGGCACACCAGGGCGGGGGATCTTATAGAGCAAATACTATGAATCAATATGTCATCATCAGGGTAAGAGAGCCGGAGAAGTATATCAAAGCGATCAAAAATCCATTTACGCGCTATGTTCGCTGGTATACCCGCAATCTATTTAATTTAAGCCCTTTTGAAGTGAGTTTGTTTTTGGTGCGGGGAGATGATGACGAAATATATCATACTATTTTAAACTATTACCAGCATAACCGGCTGTATTTTAGAATTCCATATACGCCTGAATAAAGGCATGTGGAGTTTTTAAAACTCCACATGCGCCCTGATCCCAAAAACATGTACAGGTCCGCGATCAGCATTGTAAGCCGGGTGCAGAATGAACTGGTAATCGGGTGATAGCCAGAATTTCTTTTGATAAGCATTCACCTTATAATATAGCTCGGCTATTAGCTCTGGCGAATAATTCAGCCTGCCGTCACCGATCAGGAAGCCATATCCACCTGCAGCAAGGTAAGCGCGGTGATCATTAGAAAGCCCATTAGCGATAAAAGCCAGTCCCAGTTCATCCTCGCTGCGTTTCCACGAGGTGCCTTTGAGTACCCCGCCAAAAGTTAATGAACGGTCTATTTCGGTAAAAAACCAGGTCTGGTTATGCCCGTCGTTATAACTTACTTTGGCAAATACACCAAAGTCCTTGCTTAGATATTGATCTGCGCTGATGCCAAAGCCATATTTATGCCGGCCATAAGCCTGTGTGGTATCCACATTGGGCGCGGTTGGATCTTGCGCAAGGGCCTTGCGGTAGTTACCGAACTTACCGTTGTTGCTAAAGGCCAGTATACGTACGGTACCTTTTTGCCCTGATAAGCTATATCGTTTTTCAAACTCCAGAGTTTGTGTATTGGTTTTGCCTACTTTGGCATCCCATATGGCTCCGTTAGCTTCTGTGGTAACCATGGTAAATGCAAACCGAAGCGTCCAGGTAGGCTGGCCTAATTCTGCCATGGCGCCCATTACATAGCCGCGGGTATTGGCCGGATAATCCCAGGCAGCATTGTCCATCAGGGCCCAGTTCATAAACTGGGTACGGGGGTCGTGGCTGAAATTATTGCCATCAAAAAAATCGGCCATGCCAAACTTGCCCGCTGTGATAGAGAGATAACGTTTACTTTTTAAGCCAGCTAATTGGTTGGCATCATCTTCAACGGTGTCCTTTTCTGCCCCCCATTCAAAATTCTGCTTAAAATACAGGCGTGCAATGTAAATTTTAGGCTCGTTCCCGCCTACCCTAAATGTTTCGCCATTAGGGAAACCTGCCACACCCAATGTTTTGCTCAAGCCCGCACCCCCTGATATTTCAGGATTAAAATACACTTCGGCACCCTTCCATAAACGGGCTCCCCCATATAAGGTGGAAGTAATGGAAGTTTGCGTTTCTGAGCCGGTTAATAAACTATTTAAACCGGTGTAAGGGGCGCTAAAAGCAGGCTTATATTGCGTAATAACGGTTTGCTGGAAATGGAAATTAAAGCGTTGCTGCTTAATGGTATCCTGGGCAAAAGCAAATTTAACCAGGCTTAGTAGCAGGAATAGGGGTATATATTTTTTCATAGCCAAATTTATTGTTAGGCAAATCTAATAATAAATTTAGATAAGTCTAAAATATATTTAATTACACTCTAAATAAAATTGCTCCAGGTACAATTCCATAAAATGATGGCGTTGTAAGGCCATTTCCTTACCGGTAGCTGTGTTCATTTTATCTTTAAGCAGCAACAGCTTTTCGTAAAAATGGTTGATGCTGGGAGCAGCAGAGTTTTTATATTCTTCCTTGCTCATATTCAGGTTCGGTTCAATTTCGGGATTGTAAATTTCCCTGCCCTTAAAACCGCCATAGCTAAAGGCTCGTGCAACACCTATTGCACCAATCGCGTCCAGCCTATCAGCATCCTGCACTATTTCCAGTTCTTTTGAATGAAATGTTTTTTGATCGAACCCGGCCTTAAAAGAAATATGCCGGATGATCTGCTGTACATGTGTAATGATATCCTGGTGGATATGGATGCTTTGTAAAAAATTTCCTGCTGTAACCGGGCCAATCTCCTCGTCTCCATTATGGAATTTGCTATCGGCTATATCATGCAGTAACGCGGCGAGTTCTACCACCAACAGGTCGGCTTTTTCGGTTTTGGCTATGCGTTTGGCGTTCACCCAAACCCGGTGAATATGCCACCAGTCATGCCCGCCTTCGGCATTCTCTAATGTTGCACGGACGAAATCCTGCGTTTTTTCAATAATTAAAGCGTGTTCCATTTTTTGCAATTGAACTGCAAAAATAGATTATTGAAAGAATGGAGAGTTATTATTTAAGGCGCGATATGCATTAATTTGCTGTTTTCGATATTGATCAGGTCTATCGGATCAACTTCCAGTATGATAGCTATATGGAAAAGACGTTCCAAAGTGATTTTGGTATAGCCCAATTCGAGCTTGCTATACGCATTTTGCGAAATGTTCAGTTTAGCTGCAAGGTACTCCTGCGTATAATTCTTATGCTCCCTTATTTTGCGGATGTTGGCCGCTACCGATTTTATTTTGAGACTGACGCTCTCACTCATGATCTTAATAATAAGTTAGTTATGCTATCGTACTAACGAATAATAAGGGCATTTAGATTTTTATTTTTATAATTAATTAATAATTTAAATTTTAACGAAAAAGAAATAGCGTTTTTGATAATTAATCGAGATCATTTTGCCTGTTCCAAGTCATAATTTACCACAATGGTAGGCAGGAGGGTTGCCATATCCAGGGGTAATTGGTCAACCGTGTGGATAGGTTTTCGTTTAAGGTAAAAGTTGTAAAATGCTTTTTGTGCCGATTCATTGCCTGTTGCAGGAGGGTTAAAAGTGATGGAAAATGGAAGAATAAAATCATGGAACTTTTCATGATCCGGTATGATCCATTTATGATTTGATTTTTTTAAGGCCGCAATAATAGGTTCGGCTAAAGTGGCATCATCGGCATAATAAATAACCAATTTGGTAATGGTGCCTTTTATATCAGCAGTAAATTTAAAAACCACTGTCCCCGCCGCTCTCCTGTGCACTATCTGGGGTGTAACGGTAAGGCTATCCTTAAAAAACTGGGTCATTACCTGGCTGCCACCCTGGAAAGGGAACGACAACTCCTGTTGTGCCATACAATAAGCGGATAGAAACAAGGCTATAGCTGATAACAGTATCTTCTTCATATTTATTTAATAATGAATATCGAATGTAAAATATCGAAGTTAGGTAAACCGCTTCGACATTCATTATTCGTAATTCAGTGTTCGATATTGTAATTATTCCTCTTTCGGCTCCCTTTTACTGCCTTCATACAGCTCATACTCCAGCAGGCGGCAGTCCAGTTTGCCATTATAAAATTCAATTTTCCGGTTGGCGCGCAAACCTATCTTTTTTGCAAGGTCGGGGTTGCCGGTAAAAATATAACCCCTGTATCCGCGGCAGTGCTGTTTCATATAATCGCCTATGCGTTTATAGGTGGCTTCAAGCTTGCTGTGCACACCCAGGCGCTCGCCATATTCCGGATTAAACATCACGATACCCGGTTCTTCGGGCACCACCGTGTCTGCAAAATCACAAACGCTGAAATCTATTAAATGTTCTACACCGGCCGTTTTTGCATTCTTTTGGGCGATATCAACCGCGTCCTCAGAAATATCAGTAGCGATGATCTTAAAATTGAGTTGCTTTTTGGCTTTATCCTTCAGCTTGCGGCGCTCTACAAAAAACACTTCTTCCTCGTAGCCCATCAAATGCATAAAACCATAATTCATGCGGAATAAGCCGGGGCATTTATCAGTTGCCAGCAAAGCGGCTTCAATAGCCAGTGTACCCGAGCCGCACATAGGGTTAATAAACGTGCTGTTTTTATCCCAATGGGTAGCCATAATGGTGCCGGCAGCCAGGGCCTCCAGCATAGGGGCCTTACCCGGAATTTTACGGTAACTGTGTTTGGCCAGCGTTTCGCCCGAGGTATCTAAAAATATCTCCGCCTTATCGTCCTGCCAGTATAAATGGACCACGGCTTTATTTTGCTCCGCGCCTGAGTTTGGCCTGATGCCTTTTTTAGCCTTTATCCTGTCGACAATAGCATCCTTTACTTTTACGTTAGCGTAAAGCGGTGTCAGGATATGCTCGTTGTTAACATTGGAGGTCACTGAAAAATAACCCGTAAAATCGATCAGGTTTTCCCATTCGATCTCCACCAGGCCATCATATAAAGCTTGCGGATCAGCAGCGGTAAAGCTTTTTATGAGGTAGATCACCTGGCTGGCGCATCGCAGGTTAAGGTTGAGTGTGATGGAATCATTTACTGTTCCCAGCAACTCTATCCCGGTAGGGAAAACACGCACCGGGGTAAAGCCCAGTTCTTCAACCTCCTGCTGCAGGTATGCGGATAACCTTTTATTACAGGTTATGATTATTTTACTTTCAGTGTGGAAAACTTGCATAATTAAGTTGGCGAATTTATGAATTAAATAGCCGCTATTTAATTTCTTAACCATTAACTTTACATTTTTAATTTTTTAGACGATATGGAAATTAAGGGTAAAGTACACGAGGTATCACCTACCGCTCAGGTTACTGAGTCATTGAAAAAAAGGGAACTGATTGTTGAATATATAGAGAACCCTCAGTATCCCGAATATTTAAAATTTGAAGCTATACAGGATCGTTGCAATCTGCTCGATAATATCCGTGTTGGCGATGATGTGGAAGTTTTCTTCAACCTGAAGGGCCGCCCCTGGACAGATAAGGCAGGAAAAAAATCCTACTTTAACTCCATGCAACTTTGGAAAATAAATGTGCTTGGCGGCGCTAACAACAACACTGCACCAGAATATGCTCCTCCGGCCGATATTAGTTCGGCCCCGGATGAGGATGATCTGCCATTTTAGCCCCCCGACCCCCTGAAGGGGGAGGGTAAGAGGTAAACTGAAAAAGCCCCTTCCGTAAATGGAGAGGGCTTTTTCTATGTGGAGCTCTATTAGCAGAGTAATTCCCCCTTTAGGGGGCTGGGGGGCCTATTCCTTCACTATCCTCTTCACCGCAACCTTGCCTGCTTGCTTTACCTGCAAAAAGTAAACGCCGTTTAAGCCAAGGCCGAAGCTTTTGCGGAAGTTGCCGTTTATGGCTTTGTCGCCCCATATCAATTTGCCATCATGGTCGGTAAGTTTTACTTCAGCAACCGTGCGGGATGGCAGGCTGAACATCAACGCTGTTTTGCCTGATGAAAATTCAGGTACAAGGTTCAGGTCCTTGAGTTCCAGGCTATTTTTTTCAGTTCCGCCCATTTCCTTTAGCTTTTCGGGCATAGGGTCGGTTACTCGGAAGCTTACATGCGTGCTGATGCCATCGGTGCCGGTATTGGTATAATCAAAGCTTTGTGTATTGCGGCGCATAAATGCCATTCTTGGGCCACGATGCCTGTCATTAAAGCCCCATTCGCGCTCTTCGATGCGTGGTTCAGGACCTTCCATCCTGAAATTAAACGCAAGTGTAGAATCAGCGCCATTGGGTCTTCTTAAGCGGTATTTAAATGTCCGCCCTGCGCTGTCTCTTTTGAATGGGAGCCTTTCCACCATTTCGCGGTCTCCATCGCCATTGTTATATTGAAACCTATCGATAGTTATCCTTTTGGTTCCGGTATCTGCCGAACCTCTTTTCCTGATAAACATCCGGTGCCTGGCAGGGTTAAGGCTGCCTAAATTTTCAATGTCCTTTAGGGCCTGCTTACGCTCCCCCGTGGATAGCGATTTAATATTCTTTCCGTTAATAACGGTGTCGCCATTGTTTATCCTGATCTCCAGGTCCTTCTTATCCTGGCCAAAAACCAAAGGAGGCAAAGCCATGATGGCGATAAGGCTTAATGAGAAAATTAATTCAAAACCGGGTTTTTTAAAAAGCGTTCTCATGTGATATTGATTAAATTTGTGTATATCAAAGTTAACAAGCTATTATGATTCAAGATGTTAAATCTTTGCCTCAATGTGTTAAAAATTGTTAAATGCAATTGGTTTGAGCTTATTTAAAATATTTTTGCTGTAGAGGATGAAAACGAAAAGAATTGGCTTTATAATCGGCTTAATGGGCTGTGCTCTTTTGGGCATTATGTCTATGCAGCTGTATTTTCTGAGGCAATCCTACCAGATGCAGTCCGACCTGTTTGACCGTTCGGTAAATGACGCGTTAAATAATGTGGTATCAAAACTGGTAAAACGGGATGCCATGGAGTTTTTGAATCGGAAAGCTCAGATTTTTGACAGGCAATATAAGCAGAACAGCGTTACCCTCACACACCGGGCTTTTGTGACCAACCAGGTGACTAATATTTCAAAACTCCGCACAAATAAACTCACACCAACAAAATTAACCGTGCGCGAACGCAGGTTAAATTTATTGCGGGATAGCCTGAGGCAGGTGATTGTGAGTAATAAACTGGACGACGAATTATTTAACATGGCGCAGTCGGGCGAGTTGAACCTGCACATCCGCTATGAAGAATATACGGATGAGTTTGGTAACATTCATCAACGCATGACCGACCCTAAAATAGTGCGCGGGCCTGCAAACCCGGCCTATTTGAAAAGACCGACCAAGTTGCATAAATACGATACTTTGCTGGTTGATTATATCGACCCTCAATTTGGCAAGCAGATAATACCTGTTGTACAGATCAGCACTCTTTGGGTACGGGAACAGGAACGCAAAAAGAGCGAGCGGCGCTTTAGCGAAGTGAAGAAAATGCTGGAGGCCGATTCGCTGCAGCATGTACCAAAAGGCGCCGGTACAACCGTTATCGAAAACCTGGCCGACGAGTACCAAAAATCAAATGAACCTTTAGATAAACGGGTTAGCCCTTTCTGGATCGATTCGTTGCTCAGGTTTGAATTACACAACAAAGGAATATCCCTGTCATTTAATTATGCGGTAAGCACTTTCAATAGCGACTCCCTGATCTTTTCGAGTGCGATGTATGGTGACGGCACGAAAGGCCTGTTCACCCCGGCCAATACGTACCAGGTGTCGATTTTTAATAACGATATGATCAATGATCCCGGCAGAATAAAAATATCCTTCCCGCAAAAAAACTCCCTGATACTCACCAAAATGACGGCTACTATGGCTACTTCAGGTGGTTTATTATTTGTAGTGATCCTGTGTTTTGGATATACCATTTTTGCTATCCTGAAGCAAAAGAAGGTATCTGAGATGAAGATGGATTTCATCAATAACATGACACACGAGTTTAAAACTCCTGTATCTACTATTATGATTGCCAGCGAGGCACTAAAGGACAATGAAATTGCCGAAGACAGGAGCCGGGTTCAAAGACTTGCCAATATCATTTTTGAAGAGAACCAACGGCTGGGCAGCCATATAGAGCGTGTGCTGAACATTGCCAGGATAGAGAAAGATGATTTCAGGCTGGATATTAAGCGGCTTGATGTGAATGAAATGGTTACTACCGTATTGGATAGCATGGAGCTGAAATTGCAGAAACATAAAGTGATTGCCAACCTGAGCCTTGGGGCCGAAAAAGCCATGATCGATGCGGATGAGCTTCACTTTTCGAACGTGCTGTACAACCTGATCGATAATGCGATAAAATATAGCCCCGATGTGCCGGAGATCACCATCAGCACCTTTAACAAAAATAATGAGGTGGTGATCCGGGTATCCGACAAGGGGATAGGCATGAACCGCGATCAGCAGGCAAAAATATTTGAACAGTTCTACCGCATCCCGACAGGAAACCTGCACGATGTGAAAGGATTTGGATTAGGATTGAGCTACGTTAATACGATTGTAAAACGGCTCAACGGTACCATAAGCGTACGTTCAGAAAAAGAAAAAGGCTCGGAATTTGAGCTTAAATTCCATATATCATAAAACATGAAGAAAATATTACTCGTAGAGGATGATCCGAACCTTGGCATGCTCCTACAGGATTACCTGCAATTGAAGGGTAAGTTTGATGTAGTTTTATGTAAGGATGGCGAGGAAGGACTAAAAACTTTTACCAAACAAAATTTCGACCTGCTGATACTGGATGTGATGATGCCCAAAAAGGATGGCTTTACGCTGGGAAAAGAGATCAGGAAATTTAATGCCCAGGTGCCTATCATTTTTGCTACCGCGAAGGGGATGATCGAGGATAAGACCCAAGCCTTCAATTTGGGTGGGGATGATTATATCACCAAGCCATTCAGGATAGAAGAATTGTTGCTCCGTATCAATGCCCTGCTGAAAAGGGTGAACAACAACGAGAAAAGTGAAGAAGAAAAGCAAACGCATTTTAAGGTGGGGCGGTATGACTTTGACTATACCCAGCAAATGATCTCCATCGGCGACCAGCACCAGAAGCTATCCACTAAAGAAGCTGAATTGCTGCGCCTGCTATGCCTGCGCAAAAATGAGGTGCTAACCCGCGAAGAAGCCTTACTCAACATCTGGCATGATGATAACTATTTCAACGGCCGCAGTATGGATGTTTTCCTCAGTAAGATTCGCAAGTACCTAAGGGATGATACCAATGTAGAGATCATCAATGTGCATGGCAGGGGGTATAAGCTGCTGATCAATTAAGAAATTATATACTTTTCAGGGTGTAGCGTTGCGCAACACGTGCAACACCCTGCAACACCGAATCGCAACACCATAATAGTTAAGAAAATTAACTTTTAATACACTAATAATTCATTGTAATTTTAAAGCAGGCATTTGTTCGCTAATGCCTAATGCTTTTCCCAAACACTGTATGATTTTATACTCTTCTATAGTTGTTGGTTTTACATTTTTATAAATCGGGTTATTCACAAAATGGGGCGGACTTGGCAGCAGTGCATTACGTAAATGAACCTTCGAACTTAAAACTTTAATTTCCATTTTAGTGTTGTTGCTGTCAATTGTAGTAAAATGAGCAACACATTCCATTTCGTATTCAAATGGCTTGCCTTTTTTATTAAAATAAGTGTTCGAAGAATCTACGGATACTTGCATGTAAACATCGTATTTGTTTAATTCTCCAGCTAAGACTTTTGTTGCGATTTCTGGCCACCTCCCAGTTTTCCAAGTGCCCCAGTAATAAATGTCGTGAATAAACAAATTTACACCACCATATTTATAGTAGCCTTTTTCTAAAAAAGAGGGAGCGTCTTTAATTTTAACCTCAAAAATATAACTTATTGGATTTTCAGGTAAGGGTTTTGATATAACCTTTTGCGAATAACAACTTGCACTACAAACTAAAAACAGTGAGGCAAAAAAGATGACTTTTTTAGTTTCCATAGGTTAATTTACATCCTCTCCAAAATGGATAATATTACCATTGTTATCCAGTATGCTGAACTGTTTCATATCCCAGGGTTTTACTTCTAATTTACCGTTGGGATGGATAATACCCAGCGGCTCATATTTGGCATACAACTTTTCTATTTGAGTTACATTGATATAGCAGCCGGTATTTTTTGGTATTTCCGGATCGGTGCAGGGCCACAGGTGCAGGTGTACTTTTTCTTTACTCAATATCAAATAGCCCTCCCAACTGGAGTGAAAGGTAAAACCTAATTTTTCCGTATAGAATTTGATCGATTCTTCTTCATTCAGCGAAGCTAAAATGGGTACGGCTGATTTGAGCATATGATAAGATTAGATATAAATTTAAAATATTCTTGTAACAGGTTTGTTAGATAGCGCCTTAAAATATTGTAATTTTAAATAAATAAGTTTGTTTCTTGATAATTAACTTAACTGATCTCCAATGAAAAGAAAACTACTTTTTTCCTGTTTTATTATTGCCGGTATAGCAGGGAATGTGCTGGCGCAGGAAGCTCCCGATGCCGCGGCTGTTCAAAAGATCCGCGAGGAGGGCCTCAACCATTCCAAAGTAATGGAAACCGCCTTTTATCTTACTGATGTTGCCGGTCCGCGACTGGCTGGTTCTCCTGGTTTGAAACGCGCGCAAGACTGGGCCGTAAACCAACTGAAAAGCTGGGGCATGGTAAATGCCAAGCGGGAGCCCTGGGGCAAATTTGGTAAAGGTTGGGAAGTGCAAAAAAACTATGCCGCCATTACCGTGCCTTATTATCACGCTATTATAGCCATCCCGAAAGCCTGGACACCCGGTACCAACGGATTGGTAAAAGGTGAAGTAGTTGTGATCAAAGCGGACACTATTACCGACCTGGATAAATTTAAAGGTAAACTGGGCGGAAAGATCGTGATGTATGACGTGACTACCAAGGTAGTGCGCGGCACCAAGCCTGATCTTTCCCGTTATACGGATGAAGAGTTAGCTAACATGGAGAAAGCCAAGGCGCAGCCCAACCAGGCACGCCGGGCATTTGATCCTAATTCGCCTCAATTTGCCGCACAGCGTAAATTACGGGCTTTGCGCGCGGCTATAGGAAATTTCTTTGTAAACGAAAAAGTTGGCCTGGTATTAAGCATGGCCCGTGGTACCGACGGAACGGTATTTACCACCAATGGCGCGTCTTATGCCGATACGGCAAAGGCTGTGGCACCTGAACTGGAAACCAGCGGCGAAGACTACCTGCGGATACTGCGCCTGGTAAAAGGTGGGCAAAAAGTAGAAGTAGAAGCCGATATCAAAACCCAGTTCTTTACCGATGACCTTCAAGGATATGATGTGGTAGGCGAGATACCCGGCACAGACAAGAAACTGAAAGACCAGGTCGTAATGATCGGCGGCCACCTTGACTCATGGCACGGAGCTACCGGGGCAACCGATAATGCTGCCGGCAGCGCGGTGATGATGGAAGTAATGCGGATTTTAAAAGCCATTGATTTTAAACCAAAACGCACTATACGTATTGCCTTGTGGAGTTCGGAAGAGCAGGGGCTTTTTGGCTCGCGCGGATACGTGTTGAATCATTTCGGCGACCCAAAAACCATGCAGTTGAAACCAGAGCAGGCAAAATTATCAGCCTATTATAACCTGGATAATGGTACCGGCAAAATACGTGGTATCTATCTGCAGGGCGATTCGGCAGCCGGGCCGGTATTTAAACCCTGGTTCGAGCCATTTAAGGATCTTGGCGCCGGAACTGTTACGATCAGCAATACCGGTGGTACAGACCATCAATCATTTGACGCCGTTGGTATACCCGGATTCCAGTTTATACAGGATGCTATGGATTACGGAACACGCACGCACCACAGCAACCAGGATACTTATGACCGCTTAAGCGAGGATGACCTGAAACAGGCGGCTACCATTATAGCCTCGTTTGTTTACAATACATCGCAACGGCCGGATATGATCCCAAGAAAAGAATTGCCAAAAGTGCAGGGGACCAATTAAGAGCCCCGGCCTTAAGCAAAGCGTATAATCGACTCACCCAGTCCATGCTGCACTCGATCACCCTCTCTACGGCAAGCCGTAAAGAGGGTTTTTTTATGGAAAAAGGTTTTTGTAGAAAGCGTTCCTCACTCCCCCTCTCTACTTGTAGAGAGGGGGCTGGGGGGGTGAGTCCACTCGTCAATTTGAATCAACATTTTTTTATTTTCAATTAAACTAAAAATTTAGTTGCAAATTAAAATAATAGTTTATACCTTAGATTATACCAATTGAACTATTGTTTATAACAGATACCCCTAAAGACTATAATTATGGAAATCAAGGAATTGACCCGCGCGGAAGAGCAGATAATGCAGGTGCTGTGGCAGCTTAAAAAGGGCTTTGTAAAAGAGGTGATAGACGCGTTGCCCGAGCCAAAGCCGGCTTACAATACGGTATCTACCTTTATCCGGATACTGGAAACCAAGGGTTTTGTAGGGCATAACGCTTTTGGGAAAAGCCATGAGTATTTCCCCCTGATCAGCAAGGAGCAATATCAGGGCTTCGCGACCGAGAAGCTTTTAAGCGGATACTTTGATAATTCGGTAAAAAGGATGTTTTCCTTCTTTGTAAAAAAGGAAAAGATCGACCTGAAAGAAGCGGATGAGATCATGAAACTAATTGAAAAACTTAAAGACAAATAAGCTATGGCGTGGTGGCAATATCTGATACTGGCAAACCTGTATCTCGTCCTGTTTTACGGGTTTTACGTTATCCTGCTTCGCAGTGAAACGTTTTTTCAGCTCAACCGCATTTACCTGGTAGCGTCAGCGATATTGTCGTTCCTGATCCCGCTGATACATTCGAATTGGGTGCAGAATTTGTTTATCACGCAAAAAGTACAGTATAACCTGTTCTCATACAGCGCTCCGCTGATGGTTTATCACTTTAAGCCTATCGAAGACCGCCATATTACCATAGGGCAGTTGATGCTGTTTATTTATGCGGCCGGAGCTATTATTTTTGCGGCCAGGTTTATCTGGCAGTTGATCTCCCTAAAAAAGATCATCGATCAGCCCGAATTATCAGGGGCCTTTTCTTTCTTCAAAAGTGTAAGACTGGGCGAAAACGCGGATAACCATGTGATAGCCGCACATGAACAGGTCCATGCACGTGAATTTCACTCGGCGGATATATTGCTGATCGAATTATTATCTATTATCAACTGGTTTAACCCCGTGGTATATTTTTACCGGCGGGGAATAAAACATATTCATGAATTTATTGCTGACAGGCAGGCTTTAAACAACGGCACCGACAAAGTGGAGTACGCTTTGCTATTGCTTAGCCAAACCTTTAAAACGCCGGCCCATCAGTTAGTCAACCCATTTTTTAATCATAGCCTGCTAAAAAGACGAATCATTATGCTTCAGAAAAACCGCTCCCAACGCGCAGCGTTGCTAAAATATGGCCTGTCGGCCCCATTATTTGTTTTAATGCTGATATTATCATCAGCCACCATCAGCAAAAGCCGCACGGTAAAATTATTCAACAGTAAAGCTTCCGAGGTGCTGCTGGCTCCGGCAACGTCGACAACGCTGACTAACGACATTGCACGCATAGGAAATGTGACCTTAAAAGAAGTAGAAAGTGCTGATCTGTCCACAGGTCAATCTGCTATAGGTGATACTGTACAAAAAGACGGGCGTATTTTTACCGCGGTTGAGAGTGCGCCGATGTTCCCCGGCGGACAGAACGAGTTTTATCAATTTTTGGCAAAAACCATAAAATATCCCGAGGCCATGAAAAAAAATAACATCCAGGGCAAGGTGTTTCTTACTTTCATTGTGGAAAAGGATGGTTCATTATCCGATATAAAATCTGTGCGTGATGTTGGTTACGGATCGGCAGAGGAATCTGTACGTGTATTGGGATTGTCGCCCAAATGGAAACCTGGTTATCAAAATGGCCGCGCTGTAAGGGTGCAATACACCATACCTATAAGTTTTTCGATGGAACCTAAAAAGAGCTCTTCCATGCAACTGCCGGGTAAAGACACCACAGGCAATAAATCCGATTTCAGGATCGGGGAAAATGGGATCTACAATGTTTCAAACGACACCACAAAAGTTTACTCCCTTAACGGGTTTACCACAGCACCGCCGCTTTATATCTTGGATGGTAAAGAGATAATAGCATTGAAGAACATAAACCCCAACGATATTGAAAGTATCAGCATATTAAGGCCGAAAGCCACTGACAAAAGCTTATTGGAATTATATGGCGCACGGGCTACCAATGGCGTTGTAGTAATTAAAACTAAGAACGCTATAAAGAAATAGTGTCTCCAAGACTAATTAAGCAGCAATTTCAATTCGGCAGGGCTAACCGTTAATTGTCCAACTTTTGGCAGGCGGCGGGTAAGCTCGCGCCAGTTGGCATCTTTGGCATAAATACCTTTCAGCATGGCGGCGGCTTGCTTAACGCCTTTGTTATTGGCCAGGGTAATCGCATGCCAGTATTGCATTTCAAGGTTGGCCGGGAACATTTTTTCGGCAGCCGTATATTCAGCCATGGCTTTGGGCATATTGCCTTTTTCAACCTGCAGATCGCCATTGTTCATGTGCTGATAGGCGCGCTGCAGTTTTAATAGCCTGTCCAGTTCAGCAATAGGATCGGCGCTGTCATCAACCCGCAGATCAACCAGTTTATCATCCCATGAATCCTTAACTGGTTTGCCGGAAACCACAATAAGCGCCGCGGATTGCTTCCCCCGGATATCGCCGTCAACTGATTGCGCCGCTTTAAGGCAGGCCACAACCCTTTCAGCAAGCGGTAAATTGGTGTTCTTTAAAAATGCCGCCTGCATCGCTTTGCAAACCTTGTTGGTAAGCATCATGTTGGATTGCACGGAATAGTTAACCCCATGCAGGTCGGTGGCATAATCAATGCATTGCTTGCCGGTATACACCGCGCTTTGGCCTTTGGTGTTTAAAAAAGCGACTTGTCTCACCTCGCGACCGGGATCTTTGCTTAATAACTCATCTAAAGCCTGTTGAGGGGACTTGCCCTGCTCCAGCAATGCCAAGCCTAATGGGCCATAAGCTTTCCTTATAAACGATTGCGTAGCCACTACACCCACGCCCGATTTGCCCCAAATAACCGAAGAGCCCACACTAAACCAATGGCTTTGAACAGCCGCTGCCATTTCGCCTGTTGCAGGGTCGCGGGCTACAATAGAAAAGGTATGCGCCAAGGGCTCGGTTGATTTATAAACATGCTGTGCGAAGCAGTTGGTGGTGGTGAGAGTGATAATGAGGAAGGTTAGCTTTTTCATCGGTAATAAATTAATAGGTGAAGCTGATTCAACAATAGTAAATGTAAGGCTTATTGATTTAATCGGATTAGGTTTTTAAATAGATGTTTGTTTATATTTATATAATAAACCCCTCACCGCATGAACTGGAAACTCCTCATTCAGCTATCAGTCTTCGGATTGATCATGGCCTTTGCCACTGTATTCCTTATCCCCGAAAAATTTGAACCATTTTTCTGGTTAGCGATTTTTCTTTTTAGCGCATACGTTATTGCGAAAGTTTGCACCGGGAAATATTTTTTACAGGGCTTTGTAGTGAGCCTGTTTAATTGCGTGTGGATCACCATAGCGCATATCTTATTCTACAGCACCTATATTGCCAATCATCCCGCTGTAGCGAAAATGGCGGAGGAACATCCTTTTTTACCCAAACACCCACGACTGGCCATGCTGATCACGGGGCCTGTATTCGGAATAATTTGCGGTATTATATTAGGGATTTTTTGTTTGATCGCCTCAAAAATTGTTACTAAAAAGGTAGCTGTACAATAAGAGCCCCTATAACATAAAAGGGCTGTCATTTCGAACGATAGTGAGAAACCTTATACGCCAGATTGTCCATTATGCAAATCGTATAAGATTTCTCTTCGCTATGCTCTATCGGAATGACATTTTCTTTTCTTAACCTTTCAAATTCACTTTGTAAACTTTAAGAATAAACCTTAATTTAGCGGCGTTAATACATTTAAAGATGAAACCCTTTATATCAACCTCATTTTTCGGATTTTTAAGTTATGTAGTGGCTATCACATTGATGGCTTCGCCCTGGCTGTTTGGTTTTAGCCGTGGCGCAGCATTTTTCCTACCCTTAGTATTCGGATGGTTGCAGCTGATCATGGCCATTTTCAGCAAGAATCAGTTTGGTTTCCTTAAGGTATTCCCTGTGCCTATGCACTGCTTTTTGAATGTAGTTGGTGGGTTTATCCTGGCAACATCACCTTTTATATACGGGTATTATACACACGATGTGTTTGTACCGCAATTGCTTTTAGGTTCGCTGGCAGTACTAATGGGAATATTCACCAAAAAATCACCGCTTACTGACGAGCCTGAGCACGTGTTCCGCGATGGTTTAAGTTCAATAGCTGATATTGACGAGCCAATGGCGCACTAACGGTGCATCTTTGGGTTGAAAGCGATCAGGTGTGTGATGTTTTTGTGTACGGTTGAATTATGATCAAAGCCATATTCTTCTTTATTCAGCGGCAGCATCAATTTCGTTTTCACCAGTTTTAAAAATTCAAATAAAGCTTCCTGCGCGGGGTGGGCCGAAATGGTAGGATAGTATTCTTTCTCTATCTTCTTTTTCTCCATATCGGTAACCAAACTAAATTGCCATCCTTCTTCGTTATTGAAACCAAATTCGCTTGCGCAATTCTTCAGGTCGTATATGTATTCCCGCGCCTCGGCCTCTACTGTTCTATTGATCATGTTTTGTTACTTTTTCTTAATTGGTGTGCTATCTGACACTGATTTTTTTCCGGCCTGGTAATCAGATGGCGCCTTTTTGCCAAGTGGGTTAGCCGGTTTTTTTTTGTCCTTTATCATTTGCCTGTCTTTGCTCATAGTTGTAATATTTAAGGTTTGTCTCTTGTAATTATTAGGATACTTTTAAAACGCAATATAATGAGCTTTAATACCCGTTGGGTCATTATGTTAAAGTTTTTTAATGTAAAGGGTTTAGAAGGTAGAAAAAGGGTTTTTATAGCAGAAGTAGGCAGTCCCTTTAGTAGACGATATTATCGATTTTACGAAAGATAAGCTTTAAATATCAATTAATGACGGATAGCAGGAATATATTTTTGACGATTGCAGCCGTGGATACCCGGATTTGATACGATAGGCCATAGTGCTAACATAAAAAAGGAGCTGTTTTAAAACGGCCCCCTTTTTATATATTAATGTAAATATCCTATTAGAATAGCATTTCTTGTGGGGGGGTAACTCCCTTCAAGCGCAGGTAAACAGTAGTCTGTCCGCGGTGATGCGTTTGATGCTCAAAAGTTTTAAGAACCAAAATAGCTCTTGGGACATCTTTCCCCGCAAATTTAACGGTCTCCTGCAATTGAGCAGCAGTCATGCCCTGTATAGCGCCAATCACGAAATCATAGCTATCCATTACAGCTTTGGTGGTAGCCGCTTTGGTTTGCTCAACAGTTTTTTCTACAGATACTTTTCCAAGTGGGTTGGCCTTTCCGGTCGCGGCGCCAATCAATCCGTAGTTGCCATCAGCTAAATGCAGCATCTGGCCGGCAAATGATCTCATTTCCGGGGTCGGTTTTAGACCGTAACCATCATCAGGCATGGCATCCAAATAGGCTTTGGTATAAGTTTTGGCGCGCTGCCATTCTGCAACCAATTGGTCGCTGGTCGCCTGGGCACGTACCGTAGCGCAGGCAAAAACTGTCAACACCAGGGTCAACAGCAGAGTTAATCTTTTCATAGTTTTAATAATTTTGGTTTGTTTTGGGTTATGGATACGAAGTTATTAAAATAAATATTATAATATACCCTATACTGGCTTCAGTTTGCAACTGAAGCCTACAGATAAATTGAAGTTTACAACTTCAATACAACAATACAACAATACAATATCCAATAGACCTTTAATACCCGCATAATCCCGTGCGCTGCTATAAACATAGTGTTCAGGCTCTTCAACAATACCTTCTTCAACAGGATTATTATGTAAATAGTCTAATCGTTGATCGATAAGGTGATTAGCGTCAAGACATATAGGATGATTATCCTGCTGCCAAAATTGGTGTCGTTCATTGTTGCTGTTTCGTTCACCGTTTGATCTGAATATCCAAAGCATCCACCGTTTACGACTTTCCTGTATATTATTTTCTATTTCTTTAACCAGCTTTTTACTGGTGAATTTCTTTAGATCGCGCAGTATATCTGAAAGATTGTAACCTTCTTTTGCTGATGCTATGAGGTGTACATGATTGTTCATAATAACATAGGCATAAATAATAAGCCCTTTGCTTTCCGTACAATATTTTAAAGAATCAATTAGAATGTCCTTGTAATAACGCCTTGATAAGGCATCCACCCACTCCACCACAGCAAAGGTGATAAAGTAAATTCGCTGGCTATCATGTATGCGGTATTTAGAAGGCATTGCGGTAGAAAGTTACAAACTTTCTTTATCATTAGGCTTCAGTTGCAAACTGAAGCCAGTTATACTTTATTTTTTCTGGTGTGATTTGAAATGTCACACAAAAAAAGCCCCGCCTTACGGCAGGGCCCACACACATTAACTATTATAAAACTGAGTAAAGAGCCAATTTTATATTCTCCAGGTTAAAGGCCTTTCGCCTCTTACCTTTATCCTTTCACTTCCCTAACTGCATCCCATCGAGTTACCGCAGTTCAAACATTTGTAACAGGTACCCGAGCGTATAGTAGTATGGCCGCATACGTTGCATGATGGCGCATCACTTTGCACGCCCATGCTCAGGTCAAGGCTCATGCCTTGTTTCTTGTTGGTATTATCCGCTGTTACTTTAACCGGGGCAGGCTCATAAACATTGCTGGTATCAGGGTTTACATCCTCATCGCCCATTTGCGGGTTGCCTATTACACCTTTTTGTTCGGTGATCACATGCACCAGGTCGGTACGGTCAAGGTATTCATAACCCAGCATCCGGAAGATATAATCAATTATAGAAGTTGAGCTCTTGATATTAGCGTGGCCCACAACCATACCAGCCGGTTCAAAACGGGTGAAGGTGAATTTTTCTACGTATTCTTCCAGCGGTACGCCATATTGCAAACCAACCGAAATCGCGATAGCAAAACAGTTCATCAGCGAGCGGAAAGTAGCACCCTCTTTGTGCATATCCACGAAGATCTCGCCCAATGTTCCGTCCTCATATTCGCCCGTACGTACAAACACGGTCTGGCCATCGATGCTGGCTTTTTGTGTATAGCCGCGGCGTTTGTAAGGCAGGTTTTTCTTTTGTACCACACGTGATAACTGGCGCATAAAGTTGGTATCCTTAGATTTCTCCATGATGGCCATAGCTGCCTCCAATACCTGTTCAGGAGTCAGATCGCTTAACCTTACGTTTGCTGCCTCACCCAAAACTTCTTCCACAGTATCCAGTTTATCGTCAGCTTCCTCTTTCTTATCAGATTTGGTTGATAGTGGCTGAGAAAGTTTGCAACCGTCACGGTAAAGCGCGTTGGCCTTTAAACCCAGGCTCCATGACAGTTCGTACGAATCTTTTATCTCTTCAACCTTGGCCTCATTAGGCAGGTTAATAGTTTTTGATATCGCACCGGAAAGGAAGGGCTGCGCAGCTGCCATCATTTTGATGTGACCGTGGGCGTGGATATAACGCTCGCCTTTAGCACCGCATTTATTAGCGCAATCAAAAATGGGATAGTGTGCCGTTTTTAGATAAGGGGCGCCTTCCAAAGTCATGGTACCGCAGATGAACTCGTTAGCTTCGGCAATTTGTTTGCGGGTAAAGCCTAATGTACGCAGTACATTAAAATCAGGTGCATTGTATTGATCAGAAGTAATACCCAAACGTTTCAGGCACTCCTCGCCTAACGACCAGATATTGAATGCAAAGCTGATCTCAAAGGCCGAAACCAAACCTTTATCCAATTTTTCCAGTTCATTCTCCGTAAAGCCTTTGGCTTTCAGCGTATCTACATTGATATGCGGTGCGCCTATCAGGCTTGCAGATCCTTTAGCATAATTTACAATAGCAGTAACCTCATGCTCTTTGTAACCTAAGTTGCTTAATGCTTCTGGTACCGCCTGGTTGATGATCTTAAAGTAACCGCCACCTGATAATTTTTTGAATTTAACCAAAGCAAAATCAGGCTCTATGCCTGTAGTATCGCAATCCATTACCAGGCCGATGGTGCCGGTAGGGGCAATAACGGTGGTTTGCGCGTTGCGGTAGCCATATTGCTCGCCCATTTCCACAGCCTTGTCCCATGCATTGCATGCTGCCGAAAGAAGATAATCAGGGCAATATTTTTGGTCGATGCCCGGAGGGTGGATCTCCAGTTTTTCGTAATTTTCTGTTGAGTTATAAGCCGCGTAGCGGTGGTTGCGCATTACACGCAGCATATGTTTCTTGTTTTCCTCGTACCTGCTGAAAGGCCCTAATTCGCGGGCGATCTCAGCCGAAGTGGCATAAGCAGTACCGGTCATAATAGCAGTGATGGCGCCGCCAATGGCACGTGCCTTATCGCTATCATAAGGAATGCCATTTACCATTAAGGCCGAACCCAGGTTGGCATAGCCTAAACCTAAGGTGCGATAATCATAAGATAGTTGTGCAACTTCTTTTGACGGGAATTGAGCCATCAGTACAGATATTTCCAACACGATGGTCCATACACGGCAGGCATGCTCAAATCCTTTTACATCAAATATGCGTGTTTTTGGATCGAAGAAATGCGCCAGGTTGATTGATGCCAGGTTACAAGCGGTATTATCCAGGAACATATATTCCGAACATGGATTAGAGGCATTAATGCGACCACCTTCAGGGCAGGTATGCCACTCATTGATGGTGCTGTCATATTGTACACCCGGATCGGCGCAGGCCCAGGCTGCAAAAGCGATATCATCCCATAATTTTTGTGAGGATATGGTTTTTATAGTTTTGCCATTCATACGCCCTTTCAATTCCCATTCCCTGCCTTCTTTTAAAGCATGGAAAAATTCATTTGGGATACGAACGGAGTTATTTGAATTTTGGCCGGATACGGTGCGGTAGGCTTCACCTTCATAATCGGATGAGTAACCTGCAGCTATTAAAGCGGCAACTTTTTTCTCTTCCTCAACTTTCCAGTTTACAAAACCTTCAATTTCGGGGTGATCCAGGTCAAGGCAAACCATTTTGGCTGCCCTGCGGGTAGTACCGCCAGATTTGATGGCTCCTGCTGCACGGTCGCCTATTTTAAGGAACGACATCAGGCCTGATGAGTAACCACCACCTGAAAGTTTTTCACTTTCGCCACGGATCTTAGAGAAGTTGGTACCAACGCCTGAACCGTATTTGAATATACGCGCTTCACGAACCCAAAGATCCATGATACCGCCTTCATTCACTAAATCATCATCAACAGACAGGATAAAACAGGCATGTGGCTGCGGGCGCTCGTAAGCAGAAGTTGATTTGCTTAACACTTCGGTAATGGGATCAACAAAATAATGCCCCTGTGGCTTACCTGTAATGCCATATGAGGTATGCAGGCCGGTATTGAACCACTGCGGTGAGTTTGGCGCGGCCAGCTGACCAACAATAGTGTAAACTATTTCGTCATAAAATATTTCGGCGTCTTTTTTTGATGCAAAGTAACCATACCGCTGTCCCCAATCCTTCCAGCAATTAGCCATACGGTGGGCAACCTGCTTAATGCTTTTTTCGGAACCTGTGGTGCCATCTGGCTGGGGAACCATTGCTTTCCGGAAATATTTTTGGGCCAATATATCCGTAGCCACCTGCGACCATGCAGCCGGCACTTCAACGTCGTTCATTTCAAATACAGCATCGCCCGAAGGGTTGCGTATTACCGAAGAACGTTTCTCGTATTTGAACAGGTCATATACGTCCTTCCCGTCTTTACTAAAGTACCTGTCTACTTTAAGTCCTTTTCCGCCCGCAGCGGCTGATTTTTTTGAAATGTTCTTGCCCATATCTATATGTCTTCTAAGTTATTATAGTGTTAAAAAATCCTTAGGGGTTTTTAATCAAATTTATTATTCTGCCCCTTTCTATTCAATTTAGAGTTTTCCACATACTGTGGAGTCGAAGCGTATTGTTATTATAATGCGATTTTAAATAGCTATATTTCAGCTTATTGTACGTGTGGAAAACTAAAAATTGCAAATAAAATCGATTAATTTCGCGTAATTTCGTTATGATTTTCGATCGTTGGAAAGAAAGCCTTTCTGATTAAAGATCAGGCTATATTAGGGTGATGATAAAAGAATTATTAGAATACTATTGTCAATAAAAACTTAACAATAATTATACCATCACAACGTTGTTAACTACTAAGTTAAAACCAAAATTTACAGATATGAAAGTATTGAGAATTTATTGGGACTATTACTTTGTCGACCTTGACAAATTATTTTTGAAGGTATGTGAGGCGGAAGTATATTAGTTGTTGGAACGTTTTAAAGTTGAAAGGTTGGAATGTTATTATTGAAACATTTAAAAATACTTTTCAATTTTAAAACATTCCAACCTTTCAACACCTACTCAACCACGCTCACCTTAAGCATATTGGTTTTACCCTGCTTATAAATAGGCACTGCCGCGGTATTGATGATCACATCACCCACTTCAATCAGGTTTTCAGATTTAAGTATTTCGTTTACATCGCTGATCGTTTGATCAGTGCTTTCCAGTTTATCATAATAGAAAGCCCTTACACCCCAAACGAGGCTTAAAGCATTTAACAGGTTTTTGTTGGATGTAAATATATAAGTGCTTGCCTTTGGCCTGTGGCTTGATATTTCGAACGCGGTATACCCGGAGGTTGTCATAGAAACTATGCCCACCGCATTGGTATGTTCAGCCAAATAAACTGCCGAGCCGCACAGCGCATCACTTAAATAATTAGCAGGTGATGATGGAGCTATTGGTTCAATGGTAGTATTATAGGTATAACCCAGTTCTTCCACGTTCCTTACAATTTTTGCCATTGTTTCGATAACGATCACGGGGAATTCACCAACCGAGGTCTCGCCGCTCAGCATTACCGCGTCAGCACCGTCCAATACCGAGTTGGCGACATCATTTACTTCGGCCCTGGTTGGGCGCGGCGTAGTGATCATGGATTCAAGCATCTGCGTAGCTACAATTACAGGTTTTGATGCAGCACGGCATTTGCGCGCGATCATTTTTTGCAATAAAGGCACTTCTTCCAATGGCATTTCAACACCCAGGTCGCCACGGGCCACCATTACGCCGTCAGTTGCTGCTATAATGGCATCAATATTATCTATCGCCTCAGGCTTTTCAACTTTCGCGATCACGCGTGCCGATTTGCCACTGCGCGCGATAATCCTTTTCAGCTCAACAATATCTTCGCCGGTACGAACGAAAGAAAGGCCGATCCACTCCACATCATTCTGCAGTGCAAACTCCAGGTTGATCAGGTCTTCTTCGGTTAAGCTTGGGATAGAAACTTTGGTATTGGGCAGGTTAACACCCTTGCGTGATGTTAATATACCGCCATGTACGATCTCGCAAAGTACGGTATCCTTTTTATTGGTCTCTATAACCCGCATCTGTATTTTTCCGTCATCCAGTAAGATGATCTCATTGGCTCTCACATCCTGCGGAAAAGTTTCGTAAGTGATATAGATCTGGTTATCATCACCAATACACTCATGGGTGGTGATATTTATATGCGTACCATTTTTAAGGTGGATGCCGCCATCTTTCACCAGGCCGATACGGATCTTTGGCCCCTGCAGATCGGCAAGGATACCTACGTTTATTTTATATTGTTCGTTAATTTCACGGATTGTATTGATCGTTTTCTGGTGATCTTCAGGTCTTCCGTGCGAAAAATTGAGGCGGCATACGCTTACACCGGCCCTAATCATGGCCAATAAAACGTCTTTATTGGTTGATGCAGGCCCCATTGTGGCGACAATTTTAGTACGGTTGTAGGATAATTTCATATATATCTGGTTAAAACTGGCTCTCTTTAAGTAAAAATTAGTGTAATTGATACACTTTTAAAATTTGGCGCTAAAATAACAGATTTTCGCGTGATTTAATTTTTTTTGGATCAATCTTTACTGCGGCAACAATTTCGGGTATCTTATTAAGGGCAGTAATCAGCTTATCCAGGTCGTCATCGTCTATGTAATTCTTTATCATTAAAAAATAATCAGCCTTACGCATTTCGGGGATCAGGTAGGCATCCGTGCCTTTATTGGCAATAAAATAGAAATCAGTTTCGCTGGCTTCCCAATGATATTGGTACAACGAAAAAAATACCGGGCCCGATCCCTGTAGTATATCTACTTCAAGGTCTTTGCTTTTTGAAAAATTGAAGCTTAAATACTTATTAATCAGGTAACAAATACGGTAATCTTTGAGCGATGTTGTGATAGCGATCAAAACAAAATCAAGATCGATCTCAAACTTTAAAGTTTTCCTGTTCAAAATCACTACTTTTACGCCATCAAAAATACAAATTGAAACCATTGCAATAAAATATTGTTAGTTGTATTGCAAAAGTTTTTAGATTTGATATTTGATAGAATTTATTTTTCTTTGCACTGAATTTTTATTAATCATTAAACCATTAAGAATATGTCTGATATCGCTTCAAGAGTAAAAGCTATTATCGTAGAAAAACTAGGTGTTGACGAAAGTGAAGTAACACCCGAAGCTAGCTTCACCAATGATCTTGGTGCCGACTCGTTGGACACCGTGGAATTAATCATGGAGTTTGAAAAAGAATTTAACGTGGCTATTCCTGATGATCAGGCTGAAACTATAGGTACTGTAGGTCAGGCTATCGCTTACCTTGAAAAGAACGTTAAATAAAACTCCCTAATTATATTAAATGGAGTTTAAAAGAGTTGTAGTAACCGGGCTTGGGGCACTTACTCCAATTGGTAACAGCGTTCCAGAGTATTGGAATTCTTTGATCAATGGAGTGAGTGGCGCCGCCTTGATCAAAAGTTTTGATACCACAAATTTCAAAACCAAATTTGCCTGCGAGGTAAAAGGGTTCGATGCCGATGCATTTTTGGGTCGAAAAGATGCCCGTAAGCTTGATCCGTTTGTTCAATATGCTTTATTCTCAACAGAGGAAGCTATAAAAGACGCCGGTTTAGATTTAGAAAAACTGGATACCAACCGCATAGGTGTTATCTGGGGATCTGGTATCGGCGGATTAAAAACATTTTTAGACGAGGTCGTTAACTTTGCCAAAGGCGATGGAACACCACGTTTTAATCCTTTCTTCATTCCTAAAATGATTGCGGATATAGCCCCTGGCCATATCTCTATCAAATACGGTTTGCGCGGACCGAATTTCACCACTGTTTCCGCTTGTGCTTCATCCAACAATTCGCTTATTGATTCATTTAACTATATCCGCCTGGGTAAAGCTAACATGTTTATAAGTGGTGGTTCGGAAGCTATTATTAACGAAGCGGGTATCGGTGGTTTTAATGCCATGCATGCGCTGTCAACTCGTAACGATGATCCTGCCACAGCTTCGCGTCCGTTCGATCTCGATCGTGATGGATTTGTAGCCGGTGAAGGTGCCGGAACCATTATTTTGGAAGAATTGGAGCACGCCAAAGCGCGCGGTGCAAAAATTTATGCCGAAATGATAGGTGGTGGCATGAGTGCCGATGCTTATCACATGACTGCCCCGCACCCTGATGGGCTTGGAGCAGCGTTGGTTATGAAAGCCGCGCTTGATGATGCCGGGTTAAAGCCATCAGATGTTGATTATGTGAATGTTCACGGTACATCAACACCTATCGGTGATCCGCAGGAAGTGAAGGCTATACAAGATACTTTTGGAGAAGATGTTTATCGCATCAATATCAGTTCAACCAAATCAATGACCGGGCATTTGCTTGGCGCTGCAGGTGCGGTTGAAGCTATTGCTGCTATATTGGCCATCAAACATGGCATTATACCGCCAACCATCAACCATTTTACAGATGATCCTGCTTTCGACCCTAAAATAAACTTTACGTTTAACACAGCCCAGAAAAGAGATATCAAGATAGCTCAAAGTAATGGGTTTGGTTTTGGCGGCCATAACGCTTCGGTAATATTTAGAAAGTACGAAGACTAAATGCCTATACGCCGGTTTTACAAACTATATTTATCACCCAATAGAAAATATGTAAAATCATTAAAGAATTTGCTTGGCTTTGTGCCAGGCAATTTGTCTTTATACCGGTTAGCATTTCGCCATAAATCAGTTGCCACTAACGTAAAAAAAGGGGTTAAGAATAGTAACGAACGCCTTGAGTTCCTGGGCGATGCCGTATTGGGCAGCGTAGTGGCCGAGGTGCTTTTTAAACTCTATCCTTATGAGGATGAGGGCTTCCTGACCGAGCTGCGTTCCAAGATCGTGAACCGTGTAAACCTTAACCAGTTGGCGCGTAAGCTGGGTTTCGAACAGTTGATACAGTATGATAACCGCATGGTCAATTCGTCAAGGCAGGGGTCATTGCTGGGTGATGCCTTCGAGGCCTTGATCGGCGCTGTGTATTTGGATAAAGGCTACGATTTTACCAAAAGCTTCCTGGTAAACCATATTATTAAATCGCACATCGATATTCACCGGCTGGAGCAAACGGAGACCAACTTCAAAAGCAAGCTGATAGAATGGTGCCAGCGGCATGGCAAGGATATTACCTTTGAACTGATAGAAAACCAGGATGGGGAAAGCAACAAGCTATTTACCGTGCAGGCCAGTATTGATGGCGAGGTGATGGGCCAGGGCAAGGAGTTCAACAAAAAGAACGCGGAGAAGCTGGCAGCTGAGAAGGCTTGTGAGGCTTTGGCGATATAGTTTTAGTCCGAAAGTCCGCATAAGTCGGAAAGTCCGGAAGACATTCTCTTAATATTCACAATACAATTAGCTTGCGGACTTTCGGTCTTGCCGTCTTTCGGACTAATTAATACAATTTTTCCAGTTTAGGCTGCGGATCGTTTTTGTGCTTCTCGTAGTAATCGAAATTTTTCTTGATATAAGTGATCAGTTCATAATCGTTCCACACCTTCACATCTTCGTAGGATGGGGTGAAGATCAGCATAAACTTATCTACTTCATCATCAGGCAGCTTGGTCACATTTTTTACCAGCGCCTTGGTATAGCGCCTTTTCACGACATCGGTTTCCAGTTCTCTTTTTGAAAACTCAGCAAACCTGCGCGCGTTATTCGGAGTTTTCCCAAATAGCTCATAGATCCCCGTTAGAGGTGAATTAAGAAAGGATAATGCAGGGGGCTTTCCATCATAAAACGTGCCCTTGCTGCGATATTGGTGCATAATATCACCCAGTTCCTGCTTTTTGGTCTGATCTTTTATCACCACCTGGTTTAGCACAATAATAGGCTGCATATAGATATACAGGTCTTCTACATTGACTATTACTCTTTTTTCGGGCGTGTAATCGTACTTGGTAATAAGCAACGTATCTCCGATAGCGGCTTTTATGCTGAAAGCGCCCAGTTCATCACTCATCATTACCACCTTGCTGTTCAAATCGGTAATTATAGCCTGGGCAATTCGCGCGGATGCGTTTTTTTTAAAAATCACGCCCTTTACAGTTAATTGCTGCGCGCTGGCCAACCCAGGCAGGCAAAACAGGCAGATGATCAATAATAATAGCTTGTTGGTTAAACGCATTCGGTATCCAAAAATGTAAAAATAAGTATTGTATAACGCAAAAAGTGTAAAAAGATGTTAAAGTGAGAGGAAGTCCGAAAGTCAGTAAGTCCGCATAAGTCCAGAAGATTTAGATTAGTGATACATAATTTAATAATTCCGGTAAATACTTACCGACTTCCGGACTTGCCGACTTTCGGACTAAAAGTCTATCTTTGCGCATGATAAAATCAATGACAGGGTATGGCATTGCCAGTTTCGATTCGGGCAGTACAAAATATACTGTTGAAATCAAATCCCTGAACAGTAAGTTCCTGGAGCTTACACTGCGCCTGCCAAGGGCTTTCTCTGAAAAGGAATTCCAATTGCGTAATGAGTGCAGCAAGCAAATTGACCGCGGCAAGGTAAATCTATCCATCAATGTGGAGCAGGCAAGCTCTAAAGTAAAGGCCGCGGGAATTGATGCCGAACTGCTTAAAAACTATTTCGATCAGTTAAAGGCCGTTAGCGCCGAGCTGAATGAACCCGCAAATAACTTGTTCCAATTAGCGCTTGGTCTTCCTGAAGTAGTTAAATACGAAGAAGATACCGTATCCGAAGAGGAATGGAAGATCGTTGAAAAGACTTTTCAGCAGGCTATGACAGCTTTTCAGCAGTTCAGGGCCGATGAGGGCAATGTGCTGGAACAGGATGTAAAGATGCGTATCGGTATTATCGTCAAAAATTTGGAACTGGTTGAGGTGGAAGAACCCAAACGCGTCCCTGTGATCCGCGAACGGCTGAACCAGTTTTTAAGTGAAGCAGTAGGCCGCGAAAACATCGACCAGAACCGCTTTGAGCAGGAACTGATCTATTATATCGATAAGCTGGACATCACGGAAGAAAAGATCCGCCTGAAAAGCCATTGCGACTATTTTATCGAAACGTTGAAAAACGCGGATGCCAACGGCAAAAAATTAGGCTTCATTTCGCAGGAGATAGGCCGCGAAATAAACACACTGGGCTCAAAAGCCAACGATGCCAATATGCAGAAACTGGTAGTTGGCATGAAGGAAGAATTGGAAAAAATTAAAGAACAATTACTGAATGTGTTATAAGTTGTTGTAAAGTTGAAATGTTGTAAGGTTGGAAATTTATTCTATCCGGCGCAAAGAAACATTTCAACTTTAAAACCTTACAACGTTCCAACAAAAATGAAAGAAGGAAAACTCATCATATTCTCAGCGCCATCGGGGGCGGGTAAAACTACTATAGTGCAGCACCTGCTGACCAAAATTCCTGAACTTGAGTTTTCTATTTCGGCTACAACCCGTAAGGCACGGGGCGATGAAAAAGATGGCAAGGATTATTATTTCATCAGCAAGGAAGAATTTTTGCACCTGATAGCCAAGAAACATTTCGTAGAATTTGAAGAAGTGTACTCGGGCACATTTTACGGCACGCTGCGGACAGAGATTGAGCGGATATGGCGAAAAGGCAAAATAGTAATTTTTGATATTGACGTAGAAGGCGGCCTTCACCTGAAAAGAAAATATGACGGAGCGGCGCTTGCCATCTTCGTGCAGCCGCCATCATTAGATGTTTTAAAGGAAAGGTTAACCGGACGCGGCACCGACAGCGATGAAAAATTGCTGGAACGTTTTGCCAAAGCAGAAAAAGAATTGAATTATGCTCCGCAATTTGATATTATCCTTAAAAATCACGATCTTCAAACGGCATGTGCAGAGGCGGAACAATTGGTGCTGAATTTTCTCCGGAACCAGTAAGTTCATAGTTGATGGTTCATACTTTATGGACCATGCTAATAAGATCAAATTGATCTATCTACTGAATTAGAATTGCCGGCTACTTACATAATCTGCGGACTATCTGCTAAAAGAACTATGATCTATGAACTATTAACCATGATCTCAACATGAAAATAGGTTTACTCTTCGGGTCGTTCAACCCCATTCACATCGGACACTTGATCATCGCCAATTATATGGCCAATCATACCACGCTGGATAAAGTGTGGTTGGTGGTTTCGCCGCAAAACCCTTTAAAAAAATATGGCGATCTGATCAATACCTACGACCGCCTCGAAATGGCCAAGCTGGCTACCGATAATTCAAATAATATTGCCGTAAGTGACGTGGAAATCAGGCTGCCCCAACCATCATACACCATTGATACCTTGGTTCATTTGAAAGAAAAGCACCCGGAACATGAATTTGCCATCATCATGGGATCAGACAACCTGGGAACCCTGCATAAATGGAAGAACTATAAGCTGATACTGCGCGATTACCGCATCTATGTATACCCGAGACCCGGCTACGAGAACGCCGAATTTGCCTCGCATCCATCCGTAACCATCACCATGACGCCTTTGATGGAGCTATCGGCAACCTTTATTCGCAAATCATTATCGGAGAAAAAGAATATTCAATACTTTGTTCCCGATCCGGTACTGGAATTTATTGAGAGCAAGAACCTCTACCGGAACGGCTAACTCATTTATTTTTTGGAGATTATAACTTTAGCAAGCTTAATATCGTAAAAGATACTTTACCAGTTTGCCCAGATTTATTATGCAGCTTTCAAAAGATAACTTGCAATACTTTGTTAATAACATGCCCGAAAAGATCGATGTATTAGAGCTTTTCGACAAATTGTTATTAATGGCCAAGATAGAACACTCTACCCAACAGGAGAAAGCAAGTGTTTACCACGATGAAGACGAGTTGGATAAGGAAATTGATCTTTGGGGGTAAACTATTAGTCGTAAGTCAATAGTCCAAAGTCTTTTTGAAATCTCATTACCTTTCCGCTTTAAGCTAAATAACCCTATTTTTGTAGTGTGAGTGAAAGAACCATCCTTAAACTGCAACTGCCTACTGATCCGCTATGGGTAAAAAACGTGGTGGAAAGCAATATCGAAGAAATACTTACCGACCATGCCTTTTGCGAGCAGAAAGCCGCAAGCAATGCCATTACTTTAATTGTTCAGAATCCAAACCTGTCAGACCTCGTTCAGGAAATGACCGCGTTGGTGCAGGAAGAAATGGATCATTTTAAGCGGGTGCATGATATTATATTGGAGCGCGGATATGTGCTGGGCCGGGAGCGCAAGGATAATTATGTAAATGAACTGCGAAAGTTCATCATCATTGGCGGTGGCCGTACAGTACAGTTAATTGACCGCCTGCTTTTTTCGGCGATGATAGAGGCCCGCAGCTGCGAACGCTTTAAGGTGATGTCGGAGCATATTAATGATAAGCAGTTATCCGAATTTTATCATGAACTGATGATCAGTGAGGCTACGCACTACAGCACTTTTATCCGCCTGGCTAAAAAGTATTGCGGGGATGTTGATGTAGACAAACGCTGGAAAGAGTTTTTGGATTACGAAGCACAGGTGATACAAAATTACGGCAAAGCCGAAACCATACACGGCTAATTCATCCATACATATCCCCTTATTACCGATACATTTTAAAATAATGATTTTGAATGTGTTGCTTTGTATATGCTGAAGGTACGTACATACCAGGTAATTATACATATTGCAGGCTGGCTGCTGTTTATGGGCTTCCCGCTGTTGTTTATAAACGGTGGACAAAGCGATAGTGACTTCCGGACATTACTGGTGCCGTATTACTGGCTGTTTTGCTTTACTTACATTTTCCTTTTTTACTTCAACGCTTATTTACTGATCCCTGGATTGTTTCTGAAAAGGAAATACATTTTATATGGCTCAATTGTAATGCTGTTGTTTGCCGGGGTATATTTTTTGCAGCCTTATGACAGACTACTGAAGAGTACTGAAAAAAATATGGGATTTCAGCACGGCCCCCCTGCCCGGCCAATGCGGGATAAACTGTTAGGGCAGGATAGGCCTTCCCTGCCACGAGGTGACAGGCCAATGCCACTCCGTGACAATCATGATCCGCATGGCCCTTTCGCTCCGGGCGAGCACCCACCTGGCGACAAGCCTCCGCGTTTCGGGCCGGGGCCAAATCATTCTCCAATGCCATTTGTCGATAGTATCAGCTTGTTTATATTTCTGATGATTGTGGCGATAAGTACCGCTATAAAAATCATACAACAATGGCAATTGACCGAACAGCGCGCCATACAGGCCGAAGCGGATAAGGCCAGTGCCGAGTTGTCATTCCTGAAAGCGCAGATCAACCCGCATTTCCTGTTCAATACCCTCAACAATATTTATACGCTGGCAGTGATTAAGGACGATAACGCGCCCGATAGCATTATGAAGCTATCCAACATCATGCGCTATGTGACGGACGATGCGACTGAGGATTTTGTGCCGTTACAAAATGAAATAGACTGTATCCATGATTATATCGAACTACAGCGCTTGCGTTTGGGTGAAAAAACGCAGATAGATATAGATATATCGGGCAATATCGAGCATAAAAAAATAGCGCCGCTGATATTGATGACCTTTATTGAAAATGTATTTAAATACGGCATCAGCAAACATACCAGGTCAGTTATCAGCATAAAAATATGGGGGAACGAAAAGGGCATTTCCTTTTTTTGCCAGAACCATATCTTTCCGGATAAGAATGAAAAGAAGCGTACAGGCATCGGCCTTAAAAATACCCGTCAGCGCCTTGAGCATTTATACCCGGGCAAACATGAGCTGACCATCGATACAGAAAACAAACTTTACACCGTTAAACTGGTATTACAGATCAATGATGAAGCTTAAATGTATCGCGATAGATGATGAGCCCCTTGCACTCAAGCTGATCTCGCGCTATGTGCACCAGTTTCCTGAACTGCAAATGGTACAAACTTTTGAGGATGCCATATCTGGTGCCGAATACCTAAAGCAGGGCACCACCGACCTGCTGTTTATCGATATTAATATGCCGGATATCACCGGCATCGACCTGGTGCGGTCATTAGAAAAGAAACCCATCATTATCTTTATTACTGCCTACAAGAATTTTGCCTACGAAGGTTTTGAGCTGGAAGCTTTGGATTATATTTTGAAACCTATTGATGCCAAACGTTTTGCCAAGGCGGTTGAAAAGGCTATCGACTACTATAAATATAAAAATGCCGGGCCTGGAGAGAAGCTGGACAACAGCCTGTATGTGTATTCGGAATACCGCATGGTAAAGATTAGCTTGGATGATATCGAGTATATTGAAAGCATGGAAGATTACATCAAGATCCATGTGAATAATGGCAAGACCATACTCACCCTGATGCCCTTAAAAAAGGTACTGGAAAAATTGCCAGTCGGTAAGTTTCAGCGCATACATCGCAGCTTTATTGTAGCTGTGGATAAGATCAAATCCATCCATAACCGTAAGGTGCAATTAGCTGATGCGGAACTGCCTGTAAGTGAAAGCTATATGGATTTCGTCCGCAAATGGATGAAATTTAAATGAAAAAAGGCCTTTAATCGGCACAAAACCACCATTTACCGATACCCCTTCCCGCCAACGCATAGCCCCGGGTAGATTTACATCAGTTAATAATCACCTGTTAATTTTTGTAATATGGAACGGAAAAACTTTTTAAAAACATTTGCCTTAGTGGCAGCCGCCGGGCCGATGATACTGGACGGCTGTAAAAAAGACAGCATTACAAACAGCACAAGCACCACCGGGACAACTACTACCGCCACCACGACAACAGGCGGCAGCTGTACAGTCACCCCTACGGAGGAAGAAGGTCCATATCCATATGTTGGAGGCGAAATAACGAATCCTTTAAACCGTGTTGACGTTTTGGGCGGACAAACGGGGGTTCCGCTGGCACTCTCTTTTGTCGTTGTTAATACCAACGACAGCTGTAATGTGGTAACCGATGCACGGGTTGATATCTGGCATTGTAATAAGGATGGCTACTATTCGGGCTATGCTAATCAGCCTGGATTATTGGGTTCAAAAAGTTATGTAGGCGAAACCTGGTTACGGGGTTACCAGCTTACTGATGCCAGCGGTGTTGCTAAATTCACGACCATTTACCCGGGATGGTATGGCGGGCGGGCAACCCATATACACATGGAGATATTTATTAATAATGTACTGAAAAAAATGGCACAGGTGGCCTTTTCAGAAACTATATCTGATGCCGTGCATAAATCAACTTTGTATTCTACGCATGGTGTAAACCCAACCCGGAATGCAACAGACAGTGTGTTTGGCAATTCATCAACAGATTTGGCTAATGAAACTTTAACCTTAGCCGGCAGCATTACTGAAGGTTATACCGGGACGTACACTATAGGTTTGGCTTTATAATCATCAACCTTAAAATAAATACCATGTACAAGGCAAAAGTAAAACTTGTTTATAAACAGGTGATAGATGAAACATCTGAAAGCAGCTTTGAGAAGGCCATATTTAAGGCTACTTACGAAGAGTTTTTGATGAAATCTCAGGCGTATAATCCGGATGGTAAGTTTAAAACTTTCAATAAACTGAGGGAGAGTGACGGCCGGGCCAATTCACTGCACTATAAATTGAGTTTTGCTGCCGGGCATTTCATAGCGCAATTGAATAATAAGATACCTGTAATAAAGGATAACCTTGGTAATAAATTATCTTTTGATACTGCCCATTTCGAACTGATCGAATCGCATACCGAAGATATATCACTGCATAAACTGGCCATCAATTATGAAACTACCGAACTGACCCTTGTAGAACTATTGGGCGAGTATATGCTGCTTACACAAGAGGATCCGGCAGACAAGGAAGATGCTATAGATACTTTTATTTTGCGAATGCAGCCGGATCTCTCTATTGTAAGCTACCAGGCTATAAATGAACATACCTTAACGTAGAGACGCAACATAAGGAGACGCAAAGTATTGCGTTTCTACGATTAATACCCCTTCTTTTCATAATAACCGTGTTTAATCCGGGCGTCTGTATATTAATTATGCAGGCGCTTTTTGTTATTTCCCAAAGTTTCTTAACCTCCCAAAGCCTGTGTCCTTACCCACCCCCAAAGTCTGTGTCCCCACAGACTTTCTACAACAGACTTTTAGCGATAACACCGGCTACGTTTTGCAGGTAGCTATCCATCATGCCGATATCCACTACATCATTAATAAAGCCGATGTGCATATCAGGGCGCACGATAATAGCTTTTTGTTTATGCGGATCTGCTTCAAAAGCGTTAAAAACATCCACATTCTTTCCGGATGGCGGCAGGTAAAAGAAATTCAGCATACCGGGGTATTTGTTGGTGATCCATTTGGCGAGGGTGAACAGGTACATCTCGTCAAATTTCCCTAAAATGATGAGCGTGAAACCGGGCTTGTTGCACCATTCGTGCAGGTCGGTTTCTTCTTCTTTCTTCTCGTCATAAACCTTGAGGTAGGGGAGCCGGTCGCCGGCCTTTATTTGGGTGCTTTTGCTCAGGTGCAGGTTTATGTTGCTGTCGCGATAGGAGATACCGGTTTGTGAAACCAGCTTAAAAAATGCAGCCTTGATACTTTTGCTTTTCCAGGCCAGATTTAGTACATTAAACAATATCCACTTTTTCAAAATTCCGAAAAACCAATTGGTTGATGTTACTAAATTAAAAGCCCCATCGGTGGTTTTCAGCAATGTTTTGGCTACCGGCATGCGCTCATTGGCGTAGCTATCCAAAATGGTTGGTTTTACCTGGCCATTAATTACACTGGCCAGTTTCCAGGCCAAATTGTAGGCATCCTGCAGGCCGGTGTTCATTCCCTGCCCGCCTACGGGCGAGTGGATATGCGCAGCATCCCCCACCAAAAAACAGCGTTGGTCGCGAAACTTCTCAGCCATGCGATGGTGCAGCTTGTAGGTGGTAAACCAATGATTTTCTACCACTTTTATAGTGGCGTTGGTTACGCCTGATAAAAAAGGTAGGAGTTCTTCCAGTTGAATGTCTTCTCTTTCACCGAATTCAACCGGCAGTCCGCCTATCACGCGATAGCGGTCTTCCTCAGGCAAGGGAAAAAATCCGGCAAATCCACTTTTACCAAGATAGAGCTGGATATATTCACCATTGAGAAAGGTAGTATCCAGGGTAACGTCGGCGAGATAAAAATAGTGGGGGTAGGTATCACCCGAAAAAGGAATGTGCGATTGCTTGCGTACAACACTATGCGCGCCATCGGCGCCTACTACCCAATCACATTCCAGGTTATACTCGCCATCATTATTTTTAATTACAACCTCAACACTTCCTGTTTTTTGATTTAAAGATGTTAATGTGGTATTCCAATAAACAGGGCAGCAGTTAAGGGTGAGATAATCAAGCAGAGAACGTTCATTTTTGCTTTGCTGATACAATAATATATAGGGGAAGGGCGTTTTCCCATCGCCGACATGGTTGAGCGATAGCGAGGCTTTTTGTCTACCATCCTGGTTGAAAATTACGCCTTTGGATTGCTTGCCATTAGGAATTACCTTATCAACAATACCCAACTGCCGGTATATCTCCAATGTTCGTGCCTGCACCGCCAGGGCTTTCGACTCATTTGTTGGGCCTTCCTTATTGTCAATAATCAGCGGTTGAATGCCATTTCGCAACAGCTGCGCGGCCATCATGAGGCCCGAAGGACCGGCGCCTACAATTAATACACTGGTTTTCTTTTCTTTAATGATCATGTGTCAGGCATGAAACAGCAAAAATATAGCTGGTCGTTTATGCAGTTCGGGTACTTTTTGTTTCCAATCCGCAATGGTTTTGGTTTGAATGAATTCAGTTTCGGCCGTAAGGTCGCAGGCAATACAAAGTTTCGTCTTAGGAGCGCATGACCGCAATATCTCTTCCAGCATGGGATTATTCCGAAAAGGCGTTTCGATAAATAACTGCGTTTGATCATTTCGCTGACTCAATGCTTCCAGTTCTTTGATCTTTTTACCGCGTTCTAATTTATCAATTGGCAAATAGCCATGAAAGGTAAAACTTTGGCCATTAAAACCCGATGCCATGATAGCCAGCAGGATGGAACTCGGCCCCACTAAAGGCACAACCTTAATACCCCTGCGGTGCGCTTCGGCAACAATTCCGGCGCCGGGATCAGCTACGCCGGGGCAACCGGCCTCGCTCATTAAACCAACGTCATTACCAGCTGTCAAGCCTTTAAAGAAATCGCCGAGCGGGGCATCGCGGTTATGTTTACCATAATCATGAATGATCAACTCGCTTTGCGGGGTTTTTAAACCGGCTTCCTTTAAAAAGCGGCGGGCGGTCTTTTCGTTCTCCACAATATACTCCCTAATCTGGTTAATGGTATCAACCAGGTAAGGAGTGAATGATTTAGCTGCGGCCTGTTCGGCAAGCGGTACGGGTATTAAATAAAGGGTTCCCAAAGGCATATTGCAAAGTTGGGCTTTTTGTTGTAATTTAAGCTATCCAAAATTTGGTTGCATATGAAATCATTAGGCATCAATTGGTTTATAGAGGGTTCGATAGATTTCGAGTATAAAAAATATATCCTGCTGGATTATTTGCAGGAGATCAACCGCCACTTCGACCGGAGCAGGTTATACCCAAACCTGACCGACCTGGTATTCCATTATAATAACCTGCTGGATTTTAAACGCAACAAAGCCGTACTACAGCAAGCCTTTCCACAACGGATGACCAAAGCGGATATTGAAGCCGTAAAACTGACTTACCAAAAGATCGTTCAGGATGATAGCTCGATGCAGGAGATAGAAACCATTATTTCCTTCGCCCTGCAAAAGATGGACCCGGCTATACAGATAGGCAAAGAGATATATGATTTTGTGGAAAGCCGCCTTAATATCGACCCGATAGGCTTAGTGCCATTGATGCCCTACAACGGCTATTTCTCCTTACGGAACGGTAAGGAACGAACCAACTGGATATACGAATACCAGATCACGATATTTGAAAATAAGGATGACAAGTTTCGGGGAATCAACATTCAGTTTATCGATACCTATGAGCAAAGCATTACTAATACGCCCGAATCTATTAAGCTCGACCTGATCAATAAACGCAGGCATCTGCCCAACCCGGCGGTATATTATGTGCAAAGCGATATCACTTTCCCGCTGGAACAAACGCTGTTGCCGGTAGCTAAAAGGAGTTTGGTTAAATATATTTCGAGCGCGGCGTAGAACTGGGATCAGCTCCCTCCAAGCAGGTTAAATGTGATCCGGCTTTTGCGCTTAAATGTGATATTCTTAAATGTGCTATCAAGCACGGCATTGCAGGTCACCAGCCGCATGGTTTTAACTTTTCCAAATCTCATGTCTGACCGCATAATGTAACTATGGCCGGCCTTGTTTCCCATAAAAAACTCTTCAACACTGAGCGGAACTTTCAATGAGTTGTTTACGATCATGTAGCAATATTTTGATTTGAGCGGGGCTTTTTTAGCGATTTTCATTAGTCTTAATGAATCACTTACTCTTTTATGCCCGCTGCTATCAATAGCCAGAAGCATAAAATAATCAGGCCTGCTATTTATGTCAATGTCCATTTCAAATTTGCCGGTAACTTTATGAAAGAACCCGCCTATTGGTATTACCGGAAAAATGATAGGTCCAATTAAAAGCGGCTGACCAACACCATTATTGGTGGCTATGGTGGCAATGCTGTCCCCGGTTTTATCTGAAACTTTAAACCGGCTATACTTCATTTTGAACTCGGAGTGGCGATCAGATACGCTTTGATGCTTAACTGAAGGAACGTAATAGTACTGCTTGTTTATAACAGAACAACCGGAGAACCCGAGCAGAAAGAAAAGCAAGGCGAGGTATTTCATGAATGTGATGTTTTAGTTGTTAGGTTATTAATGATACAGCAGAACGGCAAATTAAGAACAGTGTATCATCGTTTTAGTAACGCTTTATCTAACAGCTTATTGCATCATAAATTGCCTATCGCAGATGGCCAAAATCTATTTTATAGTAGCAGGCGCGGTTTCTTTTTTGTACTCCTCATTTAAACCCACAAGCACATCTTTGGTCACATCCAGGCTTTCGTCACCATAAAGCATGGATGGATTGGCTTTTGAATAAGTAAGTACAATTTTGTAGCCTTTGGTTTTGGTGTAAGTCTTTAAATAATTGGCTATACGGTCGTACAGTTTAGCGTTTTGTTCAGCTTCCACATCCTGCAATTGCTTGCCGGTGTTTTGACTAAGCGCCTGTAAATTCTGTTGCTTGGCTGCCAGGCGTTTTTCTGCAGCGGTACGCTGAGCCAGGTTAAGCGCCGAAGCACCTTTTTGATAGGTGGCCACTTCTTTTTGAAAAGCCTGGCCTTTAGTATTGATCTCGGCCTGTGCCTTTTGAGATAAGTCCTGCAATTTTGCCCTTATGGTTTTATAATATTCGTAATTATTGATCAATGAGTCAGAGTTGACAAATACGATAGCATTTGCAGGTGCGGCAGCAGGCGCAGTTTGCGCACTGACGGCAAGTGATGTTAATATAATGGAAACGGTGATGATCAACGACTTCATAATTTATCAATTTAAAAGCTGCGAATTTACAGCTTATAAATAAATAAACAAGCCTCACTTTAAAGGTAATATCAAAGTCCTCCCTCCCGGGGAGGATTTAGGTGGGGCTGGCTATTTCAGCTTCGAAAGCGCCTCTTTAATCCTCGGGATCAAATTTTGGATATCAGCCAAAGTGCTTGCGCCTACCGATGCCCTGAACCAGTTAACATCATCCCCGGTACCGAAAGCGGAGAAGGGCACTAAAGCTACTTTTGCTTCTTTGATCAGGTAGAAGTTAATATCTGTAGAGTTTTTAAGCAGATCGCCATCCGGTGTGGTTTTGCCAACGTAATCAACTTTAACAGTAAGGTAAATTGCACCCATTGGCTCAATGGAATCTACATTAAAGCCTTCGGCCTTTAGTTGCTGAAAGCCCTGGTGTAAGGTATTCAGGCTGTTTTGCAAATTTGACTTGATGCCGGCTAAATAGAGGTTTACCTCATTTTCCTGTTTCAGGAATTTAGCCATTGCCACCTGTTCGGCCTTAGGCGACCAGGCGCCCATGTGGCCTACAATTGCTTTCATGTTAGTGATGATATTTGCCGGGCCAAATCCCCAGCCTACACGCACACCCGTTGAGGCAAAGCATTTAGAGGCGCCATCAACAAATATGGTATAATCTTTCAGTTCGGGGCGCAGAGTAACCGGGTTCACATGCTCATGCTGGCCAAAAGTTAATTGCGAATAGATCTGATCATAAAGCAGGTACAAAGGTTTTTCACCGGCTGCACGGGTTTTATTTTCGGCTATCACCAGGTCGCATATTTCTTCCAGATCCTTTTTGCTGAACATGGTCCCGGTAGGGTTCAATGGCGAACACAGGGATAACAGCGCAGCGCCTTTTAAATGCGGGCGAATCTCATCAGCCGTAGGCATAAAGTTATGTTCGGGCCTGGTTTGTACAATTACCGCTTCCGCTTTAAGCAGATCGCAGTAATGGTTATTGTTCCATGATGGTGCAGGGAAAACAACTTTTTCGCCGGGGTTAACCACAGCAAGGTAGATCGAATAGATCAATGGCCTTGAACCGCCGGAGATCAATATCTGGCTGGCGTTATAATCTAAATTATACCTGTTTTTAAGGAATTCCGAAACACTTTCGCGCAGGTTGAGCATTCCATCAGCCGGTGGATAATTGGTCTGGTTATCATTATAAGCCGCCACAATGCCCTTTTTAAGCGGTTGCGGAATAGGGTAAATATTGGCATCGAAATCACCTATGGTTAAATTGGCAATGTCTTGTCCCTGCCTTTTTAACTCGTTGATCTCGCCTGCGATCTTTATAATTTCAGAACCTCTTAAATTTTGGGCTAATGCTGATACTTCCATAATCTGTAATTGTGGGGTAAATATAGTAATAAGGTTAAAGCTGAAAGGATAAAGGATAAAGGTGAAAGGAGAAAGGTTGTGAGATGGTCAAAAAACCTTTCTCCTTTACCCTTTTACCTATAAATAAAAAACCTTTCGCCTACAAATAAGCTTTTCGCAGTTTAATAATACGTACCCAATGCAGCACTTTCATCACCGGGTAAACCGGGTCGAACTCGAACCAGCGAGCGGCAAAATTGGCATTGTTGGGGCGTTTGTGGTGATTATTCTGGAATAATTCCCCCAACATAAAAAAGTCGAACGGGGTAGTGTTTTTTGATTTATCGTTATTATCAAAATTGGCATAGCCGTATTTGTGTCCACACCAGTTAACAATGGCACCGTGGATAGGCCCCATCATAAAATGGATAGGCAATAATAAAAACATCCACCAATGCGTAGCGAAGAAAATATAAAACGCGACATACAAGCAACCGAATACCACACGTGATAAGATGGTTGAGCCCCAATAATCCAGCAGGCGCCATTCTGGATAGTTGCCTTTAAATTGTGCCTCAGGCTCTTTCAGTCGTTTTTCATAAAGCTTATAGCTCTGCGCAGTGCGCCACATCATCTGGAATACATCCCTGAAAAAATAGGGAGAATGTGGATCCTTCTCAGTATCGCTGTAAGCATGGTGCTCGCGGTGCATAATGGCATAAGCGCGCGGGTTTAAATACGATGAACCCTGGCAAACAAAGGTCAGTATATGGAAACAGCGTTCGTAAAACTTGTTGGTTGTAAACATCTTATGAGATGCGTACCTGTGCAGGAAAAATGTTTGAAAAAACAGGGACAGGAACCAGTGGCAGAGGAAAAATATTAAAATAATCACTTAATGGCAGGAATTAACGGGTAATAAACTATTGACAAAGATACGATTATTAATGTTTGGTGGATTTGAATTTATTATAAAACGGCTGTCGTTCGAAATGACATATCTATTTTATTTTTTACAAACCAAACTGTTCCGCCAAAAGCTTGTAAGAATTTAGCCGTGCATCAAAATCTTCGGTAATGGTTACGGCGATGATCTCATCTACCTTATACTCATTGGCCAGTTGAGTTAGTTTGATTTTCATTTGCTCCGGAGTTCCGGTGATTACACGTTTGCGGTTATGCATAATGCGCTCCTGTTCGCTAATAGTATAATTGACGTTTTTGACATCCTCGTAGGCTATAGGCACTATCCCCTTGCCTTGTTCAAATTGATTGAAACGAAAATCCATTACAGCCTGGTGCCTGCGGATGCTTTCCTCATCTTCGGAGCAATAAATAAAAATGGCCATGTTGGCCGTGGGTTCAGCCTGGTTTTCTGATGGTTGAAAACGTTCGCGGTAAGCAGCTACAGCCTGCGGGCCACCAATTGGATTGATAAAATGCGCGAATGAAAGCCCCATGCCAAAGTGCGCGGCAAACAAACCGCTTTCGCCGCTGGAACTGAGCAGCCACATATCAGGAACGGTTTGTACCTGTGGGATGGCCTTTATTTTGGATTGCGGTGTACCCGGATCGCCCCTGTCGTGAAAATAATTATTCAGATCGTAGAGTTGCTCAATAAAATCTTGCTGATTGAACTGGTTGGATGGGTTCAGCATGGCGGCAGTAAGCCGGTCTGTACCGGGTGCGCGGCCCATCCCCAAATCAATGCGGCCGGGAAATAACGCTTCCAGCATCCTGAAGTTTTCGGCAACCTTAAGCGTACTATGATTTGGCATCATCACCCCGCCCGAACCTATGCGGATATTTTTGGTTTGCCCGGCCAAATGGGCCATCAGTACCTCGGGTGTAGAGCCCGCCAAGCTGCCGGTATTATGGTGTTCGGATACCCAAAAACGGGTATAACCTAATTGGTCGGTATATTTTGCTAATTCAACAGTTTCCTTAACGGCCTGCTCTGCAGTAACGCCTTTGCGTACCGGCGACTGGTCCAATACGCTGAGGCGGATTTTGTTTGTGCTCATAGATCAATATAAAACACAAAAATACGGAAGGGCTTGTGGATGGATTGTAAAGATTTTGCCCCCTCTAAATCTCCCCCTGTAGGGGAGACTTTAAAAGTCTATGTTTTTCTAAAATAATCGAGTTTTATAAGATAGGGTCCTGCCTGTTATCCAAAAAGAATAAAATTGCTATGTGAGATGTATGAACCTCGTAAAACATGGAAGTTTGTTCAGTTATAAAAGCAATGCGAATGTTTTGTGTATATGAAGCTTTATATAAATAAGGTTGTGTAGTAATTGTGTTGATTATTTTATGAGTATCCCGGACAAATTTTTCAGCCGAATTAGTTCCCCATTTATCTTCAATTTGATTAACAGTAAGCTCGAATGTTTCCTGCGCTTCTTCAGTCCAGGCAACCGATAGATTCATAAATACTTAACGTATTTTTTCATTACTTCTTCGTGCGGTGTAAGCAAACCAGCATCTGCTTGTTTCTTTGCACGCTCTATACCTGCCTTTACGTGTTCGGGCAGATCATTCCAAAAATCTTTTTCATGAGTTTCAAAAACTTCTTTCACCTGCTGTATTACAGACTCATCGTCTGTATCAAGCAAACGCTTTACCAATTCAAGTTTTTCAGTTTGGATATCCATTATAACAAATTTAGCTTTATGCAGCAGGATTTGCAAGTTTAAAGTACTTCAACTTCATGACAGCAGAAACTCACCCATTAAAATGATACAGGAAAACAACCTCACCCGTGTAAGCGGGTTTTTTCTCGCCCTCAATTTCCATTTCGACACCGATAGTAGCTTTGGTGATCCCTCTTAAATTGACGATTGCCGCTAGTGTGGCTTTTAGTCGTACCCGGCTGTCCACCTTTACCGGCTGCGCAAATTTGATGCCTTCGATACTGTAATTGATCTGCATCCTGAGGTTCTGCACATCGGCTATCTGGTGCCAGAAGTAGGGGAGCAGTGATACCGTTAAATACCCATGCGCGATAGTAGCCTTAAAGGGCCCTTCGTTTTGCGCCCGCTCGGGGTCGGTATGTATCCATTGATGATCGATGGTAGCCTCGGCAAACTGGTTGATCTGCTGCTGGGTAATGACATGCCAGCCGGATATGCCAATTTCCTTGCCCAGGTAGGATTCAAATTCGGCGTGATCTTTAATAATGATCATATATCAGTGTCGGTTTTGTGGGGTGCGGTTTTATAAATATCGGGATAAAATTAATAAATGGGATAGGATTATGAAATCAATAATTAGAAGACTAATTTATAATCCCTTTTATAGTTATTGCCAATAAGAAATTTAGTTGATGATACAACAACAAAGGCGAAAGGCAGTCCTTGAGTAAAGCCTTATACAACATGTATTCAGGAGGGTAGTTTGCTGGGATCTGTATTATAATGGAGTTTGTATCCTCCGTATTCAAATTTGCTCAGAAAATAGATGTAATCTTTAGGCAGCCCGTTATCATTCAGCGGTTTTTGGGCAATAAATTCAAAAATAGTTTTTGAAACCAAATTTTCGGTTTCATTTGCATCTTGTGTAACAGTTAACGTATTGGAAGTGGACCTGGCGTACGAACCCGTTGGCAGATCTAACCAGTGAGTGCTTTCAATAACACGATAAAATGAGATTGCGGCCATCTCTGCATGCAGCAGATCATAATCGTTTCCATCAGGATTAATCAATTCGAGCCGGAGTAAATAAGTGGAATTTGCCATAAGGTTTTGGTTGATAAGGTGTTTATTTTGATAAAGATAGTGATATATAAGAGTTTGCAAAATAATTGCCGGACCCTGATCACAACCTTATAAAAGCAAACAAAAACCACTCACCTGATTAACCCAATCCAACTCAATCAACAAAACTCAAAAACCACTTGTAAATTAAACAAATACCCGTATCTTTGCAGTCCCGAAATTACGGGGTATAGTAAACGTTTAATTAATTTAATTTAAAGCAAGTGAATACGTTAAGTTACAAAACTGTCTCAGCCAATAAAAAGACCGTTAACAAAGAATGGGTTGTTGTTGACGCTCAAGGTGAGATTTTGGGGCGCTTGTCCACTAAGATCGCAATGATCATTCGTGGAAAACACAAGCCAGGGTTCACCCCACACGTAGACTGCGGAGATAATGTAATAGTTATTAATGCAGACAAGGTAAAACTGACCGGAAACAAATTCAGCGAAAAGCAGTATGTTTCTTACACCGGCTATCCGGGTGGTCAGCGTTTCATTTCTCCTAAGGAGTTAATGGCAAAACATCCTACAAGAGTGGTTGAAAAAGCCGTTCGTGGTATGTTACCTAAAAATCGTTTGGGCCGCGCCTTATTTGGTAACCTGCATGTTTATGCAGGCGCCGAGCATCCTCATGCAGCACAAAACCCTAAAGCCATTTAACAATTAATTTAAAAGAGAAAGAAAATGCCAACAACTAACACTTCAGGCAGAAGAAAAACAGCTGTTGCCCGCATCTATCTGAGCGAAGGCAATGGCGCCATTACCGTTAACGGTAAAGATTACAAAGAGTACTTCCCTACTTTGCCATTACAATACATCGTTATGCAGTCGACCGAAGTTTCTGGTTCGACAGGTAAATTTGATGTACTTGTAAACGTTGCAGGTGGTGGTGTAAAAGGACAGGCAGAAGCCGTTCGTTTAGCTATCGCGAAAGCCATTGTTGAACTGGATCCTGAAAAGAAACCTGCACTGCGCGCCAAAGGTATAATGACCCGCGATGACCGTATGGTTGAGCGTAAAAAACCAGGACGCAAGAAAGCACGTAAGAGATTCCAATTCAGTAAACGTTAATCACAAAGGAGGACAAAACAATGGCAAGAACAACATATCAGGATTTACTGGATGCAGGTGTACACTTTGGTCACCTTACCCGCAAATGGGACCCGAAAATGTCACAGTATATTTTTATGGAGCGCAACGGTATCCACATTATCGATCTAAACAAAACCTTAACTAAGGTTGAAGAAGCTGCTGCAGCTATAAAACAAATTGTAAAATCAGGCCGTAAGGTATTATTCGTAGCTACAAAGAAACAAGCGAAAGATATCGTGGCTGAATATTCAAAAGGAGTAAACATGCCTTTCGTAACCGAGCGTTGGTTAGGTGGTATGTTAACTAACTTTGCTACTGTGCGTAAGTCGATCAAAAAGATGTCAAACATCGATAAATTGACTAAAGATGGTACATACAGCAACCTTTCGAAAAAAGAAAGACTGATGATTCAGCGTGAGCGTATCAAATTAGAAACACTGTTGGGTGGTATCGCGGATCTTAACCGTTTACCGGCTGCATTGTTCCTGATAGACGTGAAGAAAGAACACATCGCGGTTTCAGAAGCATTGAAATTAAACATCCCGACTTTTGCGATGGTTGATACCAACTCTGATCCGTCAAATATCGATTTCCCTATCCCGGCGAATGATGATGCTACCAAATCAATTTCATTGATCACCGGTATTATCATCAAAGCGATAGAAGAAGGTTTGGACGAGCGTAAACGCGAGAAAGAAGACGAAGCTGAAAAAGAAGCAGCATTAGCGAAAGCTAAAGCTGATAGCCCGAAAGCTGAAGCTGCTGCTGCCGCTGAACCATCTGCTACACCTGCTGAAGGTGGCAAAAGAAAAAGAGTAACTGCTGAGGCAGAAGCTCCGGCCGCTGCTGCCCCTGCTGCTGAGAAAGAAGAAGAGTAATATTAGAGTTGTGAATTGTGAGTTGCAGAGAAGCTTCTTGCAACCCACAACTCGCAACTTTTAACATTTAAAAAGGAACATACAATGTCTACAATACAAATAACTGCATCCGATGTAAACAAACTGCGCCAGCAAACAGGTGCGGGTATGATGGATTGCAAAAAAGCTTTGACCGAAACAAACGGTGACTTTGAAGCTGCTATTGATTTCTTAAGAAAAAAAGGAGCTAAGGTGGCTGCCAGCCGCCAGGATCGCGAATCAAACGAAGGTGTGGTAATTGCCCGTACATCAGAAGATGGCAAACGCGGTGTAATTATCGAGCTGAATTGCGAAACCGATTTCGTAGCTAAGAATGCTGAGTTTATTGCTTTCGCTAACCAGATCGCTAACACAGCTGTTGAAAACAAACCTGCTGACATTGAAGCCTTGAGCGAATTGTCAGTTGATACAGATGTTAGCCGTATTACTATTGGCGAAGCTATTATCGACAAGACAGGTAAGATCGGCGAGAAGATCGGCATATCAAAATATGAAGTTATTGAAGGCGAAAAAGTGATTGCTTATATACATGGTAACTTCCGTTTGGGTGTGTTGGTTGCTTTGAGCGCTAACGCTGCCGGAGTTGAAGAAGCCGGAAAAGACGTAGCAATGCAAATTGCTGCCATGAACCCGATTGCTGTTGATAAAGACGGCGTAGATGCTACTACAATTGAGCGCGAGCTTGAAATTGCAAAAGAAGTGATCCGTGCCGAAGGCAAACCGGAAGAAATGGTTGAAAAAATATCTCTTGGTAAACTGAACAAATTCTACAAGGACTCAACCCTGTTGAACCAGGAGTTTGTGAAGGACCCATCCAAAAGCGTTGCCCAGTTTTTAAGCACGGTTGAAAAAGGGTTAACCGTTACCGCATTTAAGCGGGTAGCTTTAGGAGCTTAAATTATTTATCCCCCTCGTTTTAAACGAGGGGGATTTTTTTTGGCATTTAAAAATGAATGTCGAATAACAAATGCTGAATGTCCAATAATGAATTTACATATTTCATTATTCAAAATTTCTTATTCAGTGTTCGATATTCAATGGCGGATTATTAAGTTAAGAAACATATTTTAGCATATGATAACAGCCCTTCACAACCTGCAAATCATCTCTGATGGTAACATCACCAGGGGTAAAGCCGTTTTAATTTCAGGCGGAAAAATTACTGATGTAATTAATGACCACGCTATTCCCGGCGATGCTGAAGAGATCGACCTGGAAGGTGCGTTTGTCGCGTCGGGATTGATTGACCTGCAAATCTACGGTTTAGGCGGCAAGCTGTTTGCCGGGAAGCCGGAAGAGGCTGCTTTGGCGCAGATGGAAAACGATATGATCAGCCAGGGTACGACTGGCTTTTTCGCGACCATCGGCACTAATAGCAATGATATCGTGGAGAAGGGAATTGAAGCGGCAAAAGCTTACCGGGAGCATTGCAGGGGAAATTTCTGGGGAATACACCTGGAAGGCCCGTATCTCAATCCCATAAAAAAAGGGGCCCACCCAACCAAATACATCAAGAAGGGCACCCTTGCCGAAGTACAACGCTGGATTGAGATGGCGGATGGCGTGATCAAAATGATGACCATAGCGCCGGAGCTGCAGGATAAAGAAGTGATCGATTATCTGAATGATCACGGCGTTATCTTATCCTCTGGCCACAGCAATGCTACGTACCAGGAAGGGAAGACATTTTTAAATAATCCTATCAAAGCGGTTACGCATTTATACAATGCCATGCCTCAGATGCACCATCGCGAGCCCGGCTATATCCCTGCTATTTTTGAAGAAAAGCCGTACACCAGTGTGGTTGCAGATGGTATCCACGTTGATTTCGCGATGATCCGTTTGGCTAAACGCGAACTGGGTGATAAATTATTTTTAATAACGGATGCGGTAACTACCGCCAATGAAGGCACCTACCAGCACCAGTTTACCGGGGACAGGTATGTAATGCCTGATGGTACTTTATCCGGCTCATGCCTTACTATGCTGAAAGCGGCACAAAATTGTGTTGAATATATTGGTATAGACCTCGCCGAAGCAATTAATATGGCCTCTTTATATCCTGCGCAACTGGCCGGTGTAAATAAGGGCAAGGTTGAAGCAGGTTATGATGCCGACTTGATCGTGTTTGATGAAAACTATACTGTTAAAGGAACGTTTTTAGCTGGCAAACAAGTGAGTTAAATTACATACTATTTTAACACTGAATTTAAATTAATACTTTTGACAAACTACCCTCTGATGAAATACAAAAGAATTCTACTTAAGCTAAGCGGCGAATCGCTGATGGGCGACAGGCAATACGGCATTGATAATAACCAGGTTTTACAGTATGCACGTGATATCAAAGGCGTTTTTGATGCCGGAATTGAGATTGCTATAGTAGTAGGAGGTGGTAATATTTTCAGGGGATTAAGCGCTGAAAAATCAGGTATGGAACGTGCCCAGGCTGATTACATGGGTATGCTTGCTACCGTAATTAACTGTATGGCCCTGCAAAATGCGCTGGAAAGTATTGGTGTGGAAACCCGCCTGCAATCAGCCATAAAAATGGAGCAGATATGCGAGCCTTATATACGCCGCCGCGCCATGCACCATTTGGAAGTAGGCAAGATCGTGATATTTGGTGCAGGTACCGGGAACCCCTATTTCACTACGGATACGGCAGCTTCCTTACGTGCTATCGAAATCAAAGCCGATGTAGTATTAAAAGGCACACGCGTGGATGGCATCTACACCGCCGACCCGGAGAAAGACCCTACAGCTACCCGTTATGATGAGATCACTTTCCAGGAAGTGTATGATAAGGGCCTTAATGTAATGGATATGACCGCCATCACCCTCTGCCAGGAAAATAACTTACCTATCATCGTATTCGATATGAACCAACCCGGCAATTTTATGAAGATCGCCCAAGGCGAAAAGATAGGAACGCTGGTGAGGTAGAGCCACATAGGTAACCAATAATAAATTTTCACTCTTTTCCCCCAATCGGAAACATCGTGCTAAAGGATTACGTTTAGATGACAATAAACTTTTCCTGGTATGAAGACGATCTGTGTGTTGGTGGCAATTTTAAATTTATTTTTCGGGATACCTAATAAACCTGTAGAAAAGGTTGACTTAAAACGCTTCGAAGGAACCTGGTATTCGCTTTATTCCCTTCCAACCATGTTTGATAAGGGCACCAGGGAAACAACCCTGTGCAATTCCTTAAATACTGATGGTTATTATGATGTGGTCACTACTTATAAAATGGATGATGACCCGCAAATACATTCGATAAAATCAAAATTATTCCAGGTAAGCGGCACAAATAATTCAAAAATGAAAGTGCAATTTATCTGGCCCATTAAGATGGATTGTTGGGTGATCGATTTGGCAGATGATTACTCTTACACGGTAATTGGCCATCCCGACCACCGTTTTTTATTTATCCTGTGCCGCAAACAGGAAATGGATAAAAAATTATATGATCAGATCGTGACCCGTTGCAAAGCGATGGGTTATCCCGTTGAAAAACTAGTTTGCCAGCAGCAGCACTCCCCGGCAAACCTTGCAGCCATAAAGTAATTTACAGGCTTTTATAAGTATTTATCGTAATAATTTTGTGTTCCCTTTAAAGGGGATTTAAATAAGGTAAAATCATACTTTTTACTATTTTTGTCAGCAAATTATTAATACGATGAGCGAACTCATTAAAAAACAAGTTACCGATGCCCGGGCTTTAATGGAAAAAGCCATTGACCATTGCGACGGCGAATTGCAAAAGATCCGCGCCGGCAAGGCAAGTCCCAGCATGCTGGATGATATCATGGTTGATTATTATGGCAGCCCCACTCCACTAAACCAGGTGGGTAGCGTGAATACCCCTGACGCCCGTACCATTGTAATACAGCCATGGGAGAAATCGTTGTTAGGCTCCATTGAAAAAGCTATTATGGAAGCCAACCTGGGTGTTAACCCTCAAAATGATGGGGTAATTATCCGTATCAACGTACCGCCATTAACCGAAGAGCGCCGCCGCGACCTCGTTAAAAAAGCAAAAGCAGAAGCGGAAAATGGCAAAATCGCCATCCGTAATATCCGTAAGGATGCCAACGAAAAGATCAGGAAACTGAAATCAGAAGGTGTTTCTGAAGACGAGATGAAGACCGGCGAAGGCGAAGTTCAGAAGCTGACGGATTCTTTTATCATCAAAGTTGATCAGCTATCTGAAGCAAAGGAAAAAGATATTATGACAGTATAAAATTTATTGAGCCACAATAATAAAAGCCATTTCAGTGAGAAATGGCTTTTGTGTTTATAAACTATCGCGAATGTTAATGACAGTAAAAAAAGGTATATTATCATAACTCTTTTCGCCTTGATAGACAAGGCACGTCAAATAAAGGGTATCTCCGGATTTAGCTTTATTGATATTAAAATTCATTTTCTTGTGCAACAACACCCCACTATATTCTTTCGAGCAATTTTCAGGTTTAAAGCGTATTTCACTACCCCCGCAACATCTACTAAAGTAATCGCTGAAACGCAACTTCTTTTTCTTTGCCAATGTAGCAAATATTGGTTCATCACCACTTCTATTAAATTCGCTGTACGTTACCTTAATAACAACAATGGCTTTGTTATTCTTGAAATTTAATGGGCCAAGAAAGTCACACTCTGCCTTGTTTAACTTTTCCTGCGCTAAGCCGCCTAGCGAAGTTAAAATCAAAATACCGATTACGTAAATAAACCTTTTCACTGCAGATTTCAATTGATTTGTTATATCAATGTCTTAAATATATGTCAAAATGTTTTTATTGTCAAAAAGAAAGGGAATGAGCTATTAAGCCGTTCCCTTTCTTTATTTTTACTTTAATCATGAAATTACTTTTATCGTATTTGTCAGCACATCGCTGGGTGGTTGCTTTGGCGCTGCTGCTGGCCGCATTTAACATCGGGTTCTCCTTGGTAGACCCGTTAATTACCAGGAATATTTTCGATAAGTATGTTGTCCCCGTTGATCATAAGACCTATACTTTTGAATACCGTTTTTATGGCGCATTAGGATTGGTTGGCCTGGCTATAGGAGCCGCGATGGTATCGCGCATAGCAAAAAACTTCCAGGATTATTTCACCAATATTATTGTACAAAAGGTAGGCGCCAAAATGTATGCCGATGGGCTGAAGCATTCGCTTGAACTGCCTTACCAGGTTTTTGAAGATCAGCGTAGCGGAGAAACTTTAGGTATTTTGCAGAAGGTGCGTTTGGACTGTGAGAAGTTTATCACCTCGTTTATTGGTGTGCTGTTTGTGAGCCTGGTGGGTATGGTGTTTGTAATGGTGCTGTCGGTAAAAATAAATTACCAGGTTACCTTGGTTTATCTTGGTGCGATACCCGTAATTACGTTTGTCAGCATGGCTTTGAGCAAACAGATCAAGACCATACAAAAAAAGATCGTATCGCAAACTACGGCACTTGCCGGTTCAACGACAGAATCATTAAGAAATATCGAGTTGGTAAAAAGCCTTGGCCTTGCCAAACAAGAAATTGAACGCCTGAATAAAACCACCTATAAAATACTCGACCTGGAGCTTAAAAAGGTGAAGTATGTGCGTAGTATGAGTTTTGTGCAGGGCACAGTAGTAAACCTGGTGCGCAGCATCATGGTGGTAATATTGCTTGTTTTAATCTTTAAGGGGAGTTTAACAGCAGGCAGTTACCTGATGTTTTTATTTTATTCATTCTTCCTGTTTAACCCCTTGCAGGAATTAGGTAACGTAATTCAATCGTGGCGAGAAGCAGAGGTGTCATTAGGGAATTTCAAAAGCATCCTGGCCACCCCTATTGACCCCAAACCATTGAACCCATTCATAATTAAGGACCTGGAAAAACTGACCTTTGATAATGTAAGCTTCAAACATTTAACAGCAAATCGCAATGCATTAAATAATATCAGCTTTGAAACAGTTACCGGCCAAACGGTAGCTTTTGTCGGGCCATCCGGTTCGGGCAAGACAACTTTGGTTAAGTTATTGGTTGGTTTATATCAGCCTATTGAGGGTGAAATATTGTATAATGACGTACCAAGCAAAGAGATCGACTTGGATCAGCTGCGCGAAAAGGTGGGTTTTGTAACCCAGGACACGCAGTTGTTTTCGGGGTCGATACGGGAGAATCTGTTGTTTGTGCGCCCGGATGCTACGGATGAGGAATGTATGCTGGCATTGCACCGTGCCGCCTGCCAGAGCCTATTAGCAAGGGCAAGTAATGGCTTAGATACGGTAATAGGCGAGGGTGGTGTAAAAGTATCGGGTGGCGAGAAGCAGCGCCTATCAATAGCAAGGGCGTTGTTACGCAGGCCTGATCTGCTGGTTTTTGATGAGGCCACCTCATCGCTTGACTCGATAACCGAAGAAGAAATTACTGAAACTATAAGGGATGTGTCAGTTTTAAAAGATCATATAACAATATTGATCGCGCATCGTTTATCAACCATTATGCATGCGGATACGATCTATGTTCTTGAAAAAGGAAATATCATTGAATCAGGCAAACACTTGGAGCTTCTGTTGCAAAAAGGCCTGTATTATGCTATGTGGAGACAGCAGATCGGTGAAAAAGTGACTGAGGATAGTTATTGAGTCTCACCCCAACCCCTCTGCGGAGGAGAGGGGCTTTTAATATGAATTAATAGTATAAAAATGTACCTGATAACATCCGCAATTGGCGGTACCTTTGGTTTGATCTTCCTCATTATATGGGCATTACTAAGCCTGTATTCGCTCATCAATGTTATCAGGAATCCAAATGTAAATGGCGGCTCAAAAATTTTATGGGTGGTGATCATTATTGTGGTGCCCATATTTGGCTCACTGATCTACCTATTCTGGAAGAGTGTAAAGGAGCTTTAAACAGCATTCAGCACCTCAGGTTCCGCATTATTGATATCATGTAAAGTCAGCGGGATCAGCTTTTTGGTTTTCAGGTAAGTGATACTCACGATGATCATGGTCATGCACCCGCCAAAAATAACGGAAGGAACTGTACCCAATAACTTAGCAGCCGTGCCCGATTCAAATGCCCCTATTTCGTTGGATGAGCCAATAAACATGGAATTTACTGCAGACACCCGCCCGCGCATATGATCGGGGGTTAACAGCTGCACAATGGTGCCGCGGATGATCACACTGATGCTGTCGAATGCTCCCTCAGTAAATAAAAAGAGCAGTGACAGATAAAAATTACGTGACAAAGCAAAGCAGATAATAGAGCATCCAAAGCCCGTAACAGCGATAAGCAGGTTGCGCCATGGTTTTCCCATAGGAGAGAACCTCGCCATAGCCAGCATAGTTAAAACGGCTCCCAGGGAGGATGTGGCCCGCATGATGCCTAATCCCTCGGCCCCGACCTTTAATATCTCATTGGCAAAAACCGGTAACAGTGCTACCGCTCCCCCAAAAAATACCGAAAAGAGATCGAGGCTCATGGCACCGATCATCATCTTATTTTTAAATACAAAACTGATCCCTTCGGACAAACTATCCCAGATATTTTCTTTCGGTATAAATACCGGGGGATAGGGGCGTAAAAGGTAGATCAATAAAATGGAAAGCAACAGGAAGGCAATGATCACACTGAAGGCTATCGTGATACCATAAAAGCCATAGATCAGCCCACCAGCTGCAGGGCCCAGGATAGAGGCTATCTGCCAGCTCGAACTGCTCCAGGTACTGCCATTGGGGTAAACCTCTTTTGGGATACTATGGGCGTAAATGGTAAAGGTAGCAGGGCCGTAAAATGCCCGCGCCAGTCCATTCAAAAATATCATGAAGTAAATGATGGGAACTATCCAGCCTTTATGGATGTGCGGCTCCATGCTTTTCATCGTCACAATAAACATTACCATGGAGGCAAAAAACACCAGGGAAGATATGGTGAGCAGCATTTTGCGTTTTTCAGATTTATCGGCGATATAGCCACCGTACAAAGCAATGCCAATAGCCGGTATAGCTTCTGCTAAACCAACCAAACCTAAAGCAAAAGCGCTTTTGGTTAACTGGTAAATGTAGAAGCCTACAACAATGGCCTGCATCTGGTAAGCGAAAGTGAAAAAGAAACGCATACCGATATAGGAGCGAAAATCCTTGTATCGCAATGCTGCAAATGAATCTCTTTTGGGTTGACTATTTCCTTCGTCGGGCACTATCGGGGTAGAGTATTTTGAGGCCGCAATTTACAATTATCGGTAATATAACAATTGATGTTTGTAGAAATATTGTAGAGACGCGATACTTCGCGTCTCTATGGGTCTTTTTTTAAGACGCAAAGTATTGCATCTCTACAAGTAAATTAATTAAATCCGTGCTGATCGATCAGGTAGATCAATGAAGCCATCGCCGCAGCGCCTAATTCCAGTTCGCGTTTGCTTACATTCTCGAAAACATCATTAGGAGTGTGGTGTACATCAAAGTACCGCTGAGAATCGGGCAAATAACCTATCAATACTACGCCGGGTACTTTACCCTTTAAGGGGCCTATGTCACTTCCGCCGCCACCTGCTACAAGCCGGTCGGCACCATACGGTTCCAGTAATTTTTTCCATTGCTCGTTTATGTTTTTGATCATGGCCGGCGAAGCTCCATCGAAACCAAAACCACGTGGTGTAAATCCGCCCAGGTCAGATTCTATAGCGGCCAAATGCTCTTCTTTATTTTGTGCGGCAAGCTCGGCATATTTGATACCGCCTTTGTCGCCGTTTTCCTCATTCATAAAAAACACCGCGCGGATGCTGTTTTTTGGCTTATAGCCCAACGCCTTCAAAATACGCAGAGCCTCAACCGACTGCATTACACCGGTGCCATCATCGTGCGCCCCTTCAGCCAGGTCCCATGAATCGAGGTGACCGCCCACCGTGATAAATTTATTAGGATTTTCAGATCCTTTCATTTCGCCTACTACATTGTAGGAAAGGGTATCGGGCCGTGTTTGGCAATTCTGCTTAAAGTAGAATTTTATTTGCGGTAGTTTTTTCAGCTTTAATAAAGCGCTCAGTTGGTCGGCGCCTTTGGTCGATATTGCTGCAGCCGGGATATTTACACCATCTTTAACAACCATAGTCGCGCCGGTGTGCGGGTAGTTATCCAGCGTTTCGGTTAAGGAGCGAACTATCACACCCACCGCGCCATATTTAGCTGCTGCTGCCGGGCCCATATTGCGTTGGTCGCCGGCGGTACCATAAGCACGCAGAGTTTCAATAAATCTTGGATCGAATGGACGGTTAAAGAAAACTATTTTTCCTTTGATCACGCTTTCGCCTAAGGTTGCCAGTTCCTTTATACTTCGCACTTCAATCACATCCGCTGTAATACCTCCTTTTGGCGTAGCTACCGACATGCCCAAAGCCGCGATCGGAACCGAAATTTTCTTCTTCCCATCAATGATCATCCCCACTTCCTTCGCGCCGCGAACCCAATGCGGCACCATTACTTCCTGCAAAAAAACTTTATCAAAGCCATAACTTTCCATCAATTTTTTGCCCCATTCAACTGCCTTTTGGGCGTTTGCCGAACCGCTTAAACGTGGACCAATATTTTTACATAAATAATGCAGGTTGCCATAGCATTGGCCGTTCACCAATTCTTCGTCATATATTTTGCGAAGCATGAGTGAATCCTGGGCCTGTAGTAATGAGGCTGAAAAAAATAACGATAAAAAGAGGGTGAGCTTGAGTTTCATTTAAAGGTTGGTTTTTGACAAATGTAATATACAAATATAAATTATTGCAGTTTAAAATGTACTGACACTGTTTTGTCAGTATAGTGATCTCAGGATATTTTATCCCAGCTTAAACCGGCATTTTTTGCCTGGAAGGCGAGTTGTAGTACCTGGTTTTCGGGAAGGGCCAGTTCGGGATCTTTGGCGAATATATCTTCCACACATTTGCGGGCCAGTAATAATAATTGCTGATCTGTAGCCAGGTCGGCTACCTTAAGGTCAAGTACGCCGCTTTGCTGTGTACCTTCAATATTGCCAGGGCCGCGCAATTGCAGATCGATCTCGGATATCTCGAAGCCATTATTGGTTTTAACCATCGTACCCAGCCTGATCTTGCCATCGTAGCTCAATTTATGGGTGGTCATCAACAGGCAAAAGGATTGCTCGGCGCCACGGCCAACGCGCCCGCGCAACTGGTGTAATTGCGAAAGGCCAAAACGCTCGGCATTCTCAACAATCATTACCGACGCGTTAGGGATGTTAACCCCCACCTCGATCACCGTAGTGGCCACCATGATCTGCGTTTCGCCTTTTACAAAACGCTGCATTTCGAAATCCTTTTCCTTTGCCTTCAGTTTGCCGTGCACAATGCTGATGCGATAATCGGGCAGGGGGAATTCGCGCGCCATGATATCGGTGCCATCCTGCAGGTTTTTGAGATCAAGCTTTTCACTTTCCTGTATCAGCGGGTACACCACATAGATCTGCCTGCCTTTGGCAATCTCCTGTTTCATAAATCCGAACATGCGTAAACGCTGATTCTCGTAAAAGTGAAGCGTTTCTATAGGCTTGCGGCCGGCCGGCAATTCATCGATCACAGAGATATCCAGATCGCCATAAAGAGTCATAGCCAGCGTGCGGGGTATTGGAGTTGCAGTCATCACCAGTATATGCGGTGGTACAGCATTTTTGCGCCATAATTTGGCACGCTGCTCCACACCGAAACGATGCTGCTCGTCTATCACTACAAACCCAAGATTCTGAAACACTACTTTATCTTCTATTAGCGCGTGGGTGCCAACCAATATTTTGAGCTCACCGTTTTCCAGTTTGTGATGTAATACATTTCTGTCCTTTTGTTTGGTAGAGCCGGTTAGCAGTGCCACTTCAATAAAATCGTCACCAACCAAAGCTTTGATGGTTTGATAATGCTGATTGGCCAAAATTTCTGTAGGCGCCATAATGCAGGTCTGGAAACCGTTATCAATGGCTATCAGCATGCTCATGAGGGCCACTACTGTTTTGCCGCTGCCTACATCGCCCTGCAGCAGGCGGTTCATCTGTACGCCGCGTTGTGTGTCCTGCCTTATTTCCTTTAATACTTTTTTTTGCGAATTAGTAAGGCTGAAAGGCAGCTTATGGTGATAAAATTCATTAAAATAATGCCCGACACTTTCGAATATATGGCCCCGGAACTTTTGTATGCGGAGCAGTTTGTTTTTGAGTAGTTTAAGCTGAATGAAAAACAGCTCTTCGAACTTTAGGCGATGTGTGGCTTCATTCAACTTTAAGGCATCCTCGGGGAAGTGCATGTTACGGTAGGCATCGGCGCGACCCATCAGCTTAAACTGGTTAAGTATATATAAGGGCAAATTCTCGTGTATATCCTTGCCATGTTGCTCTAACAGTGCAGCTGTGAGTTTTTGGATTCCTTTGCTGTCTAAAGAGAATTGCTTTAGTTTTTCGGTAGAACTATAGGCGGGTTGTAACGTTAAGTTGCCTTTTTGCAATTGGGCGGCAGATGAATACAACTCAGTTTCGGGATGGGCCATCTGCGGCTTGCCGTTGAACATACCGGGTTTGCCAAACAGTACATATACCTTGCCGGTAATAAGATATTTTTCTACCCATTTGATGCCCTGGAACCATACCAGCTCAATGGTACCGGTATCATCCTGCGCCAGGGCGACTAAACGTTTGGTACGCTTTTCGCCAATTACTTCTTTGTGTGTTAACCGTGCCAGTACCTGTACATAAGGCAAATCGGGATTAATGTCCCTGATCTTATAAAACTTAGTGCGATCGATATGCTTGTACGGGAAATGCCGAAGCAGGCCTTCAAAATTGAATACCTCCAATTCCTTTTTAAGGACATCGGCGCGGGTAACGCCAACACCTTTTAAATATTCGATCGGAGTTTGAAATATCTGCCGGTTCAATGGGTATTCGTCAGGACTTGATGGCTATTACTGAAATTTCAACATTGACGCCTTTTGGTAAAGCTGCTACCTGTATGGTTTCGCGCGCCGGAAACTGTTCGGTAAAGTAGGTTCCGTAAACTTCGTTTACCTGTGCAAAGCTTTGCATATCCGTCAAAAATATACTTGTTTTAACAATACTGCTAAAAGTAAGCCCGGCTTCGGTCAATATGGCTTTTATATTTTCCATTACCAGCTTGGTTTCGGCTTTCACATCTCCTGATATGATTTGGCCGGTGGCCGGATCAAGAGGGATCTGACCTGAAACGAACACGAAATTTCCGGCAGTTACGGCTTGGCTGTAAGGGCCAATAGGGGCAGGGGCATTGGTGGTATTTATTACTGTTTTCATCAAGATAATTGTTTTAAAGATAGCCTGGTTTTATGTGGATCAGCAGGTTTTATTTTTTTAATATAAACCAATCGATCAATTTCCAAAGAATACCCAGTACGAACATAGTTATCGCGATAGCGTTAATGATGTGCATCACTTTAAGGTTAAAGCTGGTTGGCCTGTTAGGGTCCTTTTTCCTGAAAAAATACATGAACAAATTTAATAAAAAAAAGAAGGCTCTCCGGTTATCGGAGAGCCTTCTGCATCATTATTATTTTAATGAATATTATTTTTGTTTGAATTCAACGCGACGGTTTGTTACGCGTCCTTCTTCAGTTGAATTGTCAGCGATCGGGTTTGTTTCACCATAACCTTTTACTTTCAAACGTTTTGAGTCAACACCAGAGTTAACCAGGTAAGTTTTTACCGAGTTAGCACGGTCTTTAGATAAACGCAGGTTGTGAGCTGCAGTACCTTCAGATGAAGCGTAGCCATCAACTTCAGCAGATTTACCAGCATTTGAGCGCATGTCAGCTGAAGTAGCATCCAATGTTGGGTAAGATGAAGTTCTTAATACTGAGCTATCAAATTCAAACTGGATGTTAGAGTATGCTTTTGCTTCACCAGCAACCGGTTTCCTTACGAATAAAGAAGTATCGATTTTAGGGAATACAATTGGGCAACCAGAACCATCAACAACAGTACCGGCAGGAGTGTTAGGACATTTGTCGAATTGATCAGCAACACCGTCACCATCAGAATCTTTCTTCAGGTCGTTAACTGCATTTTCAACATTTCCTACACGGCCTTTTAAAGCTTCAACTTCCTGACGAAGAGCTGCATCATACAACTCATCATACATCATTGCAACTGGGTTCACCCAATCCAGGTTTGGTTTTGATTTCGGGCCGAAAGTGTACTCTAAACCACCGTAACCATAAGAGTAATGGTCTTTAGTTGGATAGGCAACTTTCTTTCCATCGAAGTTGTCACCATCAATAAAGTTTTCAGTATAGCCTAAGTTTAATGCAAGAGCGTCAGATAATCTGAATTTAACACCTGCACCAATTGGTACAACAAATTCTTTAACACTGTTGCCTGTTTGAGCTTTGTAGTCAAATCCTACACCCTGGAAAGTTCCGGTTGGATTGTACCAGGCTAAACCAGCACCTGCTGTAATGAAGAAGTTAATTGCATTTTTGCGGCGGATGTAATCGATAGTTGCTACGTTTACAACACCACCCAAAGTTGCCTGGAAGAAATTAGTTGAATAAGTAGCACTGGGGTCACTTTGTACATTAGAACCTTGTACTTTGCCACCGCGAACATCTAATTGTAATGCAAATGAGTGCGCTAACTGGTCTCTTAAAGACAAACCATAACCCAGAGAAATTTTCTTATTAAGATAATCACCTGATCCACCAGTAGCAAGAGATGGTGAAGTTGCGCCAATGTTTAAGCCAAGGCTAAATGTGTTGTACTGTCCCCTGCCACCAAATACCTTGGCGGTGGTTGCGTCAGATGACATCTTTGTAGTGTCTGCTGCAGCTTTTACCTTGGTGCTATCACCCTGGGCAAGTGCCACACCCGCAACCATCAAAGATGCAAATGATAAAGCGACTGTTTTTTTTAATGTAGAATACTTCATAGTTTTAAGATTAAACAAATTTAATTGTGATTTTTTTTTCAAAATTAGTAATTATGTTTGAATTCATTACCAAACATTGTTCCAAATTTTATAATAGATAATACAAATAAATAAAAAAAATTGTTTTATAAAAATAAATAAAGCCAATATAGATGAAATACGCCCCTATAAGTAATGAATTATTTACAAATAATAGAAAAAATTTCGTTTCGAGAAATAAACCGAATTCCATTGCTGTATTTCATGCTAACGATGAGTTTCCCAGGAATGGAGATCAAGCACTCCTTTTTAAGCAAAACGCTGATTTTTTTTACCTCACAGGTATAGACCAGGAGCAGAGTATATTGGTTTTATATCCTGATTGTCCTAATTCACTATACAGAGAAGTACTTTTTTTAAGACAAACTGACGAGCACATTGCTGTGTGGGAAGGACACAAGTACACTAAGGAGGAAGCCAGGAAGTCATCCGGTATAAATAATATCCATTGGCTTACCGAATTTGATACTATACTGCATACAATAGTTAATTATGCAGATAATATATATATTAATACCAATGAGAATGATCGTTACAGCCATTCGGTGCCTTATCGTGATATAAGGATGTTTGAGCAGCTTCGGCAAAAATATCCATTACATCATTATGAGCGTTCGGCAGTTATTTTGCGCGACCTGCGTGTGGTTAAATCGGGCATCGAAATAGAGCTGACCAAAAAGGCCTGCGAAATTACAAGGGATGCTTTTATACGTGTGTTGAAATTTGTGAAACCGGGTGTTGCCGAGTACGAGATAGAAGCCGAGATAACACATGAGTTTTTAAAACAGCGGGCCACAGGGCATGCCTACAGTCCCATTATCGCATCGGGGCCCAATGCCAACATATTACACTATATAGATAATAACCAGGTGTGTAAAGATGGTGATGTGATCCTGTTTGATTTTGGCGCCGAATACGCTAATTATAATGCCGACATGAGCCGGTCGGTACCCGTAAACGGGCGGTTCACCAAACGCCAGCGTGATGTATACGATGCGGTGCTGCGGGTAATGAAAGGCGCGACAAAGTTGATACAGGCCGGAACACTGTTAAGCGACTACCACGAGGAAGTGGGTAAGATGATGACGAGCGAACTGATCGGTTTGAAATTACTGGATAAACATGACGTGGAAAAGCAGGACCCCAAAATCCCTGCATACAAAAAATACTTTATGCATGGCACCTCGCACCATTTGGGATTGGATGTGCATGATTTCGCCAATCGCTATAAGCCCTTTGAGGTGGGCAATATTTTAACCTGTGAGCCGGGTATCTATATTCCGGCAGAGGGATTGGGCATAAGATTAGAAAATGATATACTGATCACAACAGATGGCAATATCGATCTGATGGCTGATATCCCGCTGGAGGCTGAGGAAATTGAGGAGATCATGAATGGTTGATTGGGTTGATTAAGTTGGATTAGGTTGATTGAGTTAGTGAGCAACCATTTTAGTCAAAGTATCTTTCTACAAAATTATACAGGTTAAACTTTGCATCCACCATCGCTTCAGCGATATCTTTTTGCAATTGGGATTTATTAATTCCATTCATGCGTTTTTGCTGGATAAGTTTATAGGCTTTTTCGGACAGTAAAAATTCCTTGCGGGTGTTTTTGATGTTGGTGGCAGATAAAATAAAATTGGCTATATCAGTTACCCCTTCATTTTGCGAGGCTATGGTTTTAAAAACAGGGACATGTGCGCCTTTTTGCTGCACCATTTTTTTGATGTTATTGGCAAATATATCGGCGCCGTCCCTGTCTGCTTTATTAATAATGAAGGCATCAGCAATTTCCATCAGTCCAGATTTGATGGTTTGTATCTCATCACCACCTTCTGGTACCAAAACCACAAAGGTGATATCGGCAAGCCCGGCTATTTCGATCTCGGATTGCCCTACGCCAACGGTTTCTACCAGTACATAATCAAAACCTGATGCACGCAATACATCCGTCATTTCAATTGTTTTAGCTGATAACCCGCCCAATGAGCCGCGCGTGGCCAGTGAACGGATAAAAACTTCCGGACGGTTAAAATGACCGGACATCCTGATCCTGTCGCCAAGTAGTGAGCCAAAATTAAAAGGTGAAGTAGGGTCGATAGCGAGGATGGCTATTTTATTGCCTTTGCTTAGCAACTCGCTGATCAGGTTATTTACCAGGGTACTTTTACCTGCACCGGGTGGCCCGGTAACGCCTATAATAGGGGTGTTTTTGGCAAAATGAAGGTCTTTCAACAGCTGACCGGCCCCATTCAAATCATTCTCAACTATGGTCAACGCACGTGCAACTGATTTAAAATCATTACAATCGGGTTTGATATGGCTGAGTTTGGCTGACATTTGTATATGCAGATAAAGTAACAAAAATATAATGTATTTTAAGAAATGCCTTTAAAGCTATCTGCCGGCTATGACAAATCCCGATAGGAGATAATTATATTTGCCCATCAATGGATATCAAAAAAAGCATTTCAATTGTTATTCCTAATTATAACGGCAGGCAACTGCTGGAGGAATACCTGCCATTTACGCTGAAGGCTATTGAAACTGCCGGTACCGTTTACCAGATCATTATTGTGGATGATCAGTCGCCCGATAATTCTGTTGAATGGATCAAATCCAATTATCCTGAACTGAAACTGATCGTTAACCCGGAAAACAAAGGCTTTTCCTATACCTGCAACCGTGGGATAGATGCCGCGCAATATGAATTGATATTGCTGTTGAATTCGGATGTAAAACTGACCCCCGATTATTTTGAGCATCAATGGAAATACTTTTCTGACAAGGACACCTTTGGCGTAATGGGGCGCATTATTGACATGGAAGGCGATCATATACAGGATGCGGCGCGCGTGCCAAAATTTAATGGCCTTAAATTAAAAACGGATTACTTTTATTATACCGATGATCCTAACGACCGCCTGTATACCATGTACCTGTCGGGGGCCAATGCCCTCGTAGATGCGGCTAAGCTGAAGGAGATCGGTGGTTTTGATGAATTATTCTCGCCATTTTACAGCGAAGATATGGAGCTGAGTATCAGGGCCTGGCGGTTGGGCTGGAAATGCTATTATGAACACCAGGCAATTTGCCGCCATCGTTTATCAGCCACTACAAAAAACTATAAAACTGCCAACTGGGTCAAAAGTGTTTATTTCCGCAACCGCTTTTACTTTCACGCCTTGCATTTAAATGGAATGGCCTCATTCCTTTGGTACTGCCAGGTAACATTGATTGACCTGCTGCCTAAATTGCTTGCCGGGCAGTTCTGGATATGGAAAAGCTACCGGCAACTGTTTATAAACCGTAGTGTTATCCGGCAACATAAGGCCAGGTTCCAAGCCCTTATGGAATCCAAAGGCAGCAGGATAACTTTATTCAACATTGTGTCAAATATTAAATCATCTGTAATAGATAAAACAATAACGCGTTTTAACCCTTAAGAAATAAAGTAAGAGTGGGTTAATAAAATTGCGTAATGGATGAAGTGATATTGGTTTCTATTGCCTTGTGTACCTATAATGGCGAAAAATATATTAGTCAGCAACTGGATAGTATTTTGCGCCAAACCCACCGAAACTTAGAGATCATTATTGTTGATGATTGCTCTACCGATAACACTTTTAATATCGTAAAGCGCTATTCAGTATTGGATAGCAGGATAAAATGTTTTAAGAACGAGGTAAACATTGGCTTTAACAAAAATTTTGAAAAGGCCATTCAATTAACCACCGGTGATTATATTGCTATAAGCGATCAGGACGATATCTGGCTGCCCGGGAAAGTGGAATTGCTGCTCAACAATATTGGCGATAACTGGTTGATATTTTCAAATTCATCTTTCATTGACGAAAATAATAAGGTTAAGGCTGGTAAAATGTTGTGGAAAGGGTTTGACCTGGCAGATAGAAATTACCGCCGAATACTCCTTTCTAATTTTATAACAGGGCATAATTTGCTGTTTAAAAGGGAATTTGCCAATTATTTTTTGCCTTTACCTAAACATGGGTTTTATGATTGGTGGATTGGCTTTGTGGCTTTATATCATAAAAAAATAACCTTTCTGGATAAGACAACTACACAATACCGCATTCATGACCATTCGGTAATGCAGCAACGCATAATTTCGGGGCAGGAAGAACAGGAAAAGGCTAAGACAATTGATCACATGCTTACCGCCTTTGCATCATACGAGCGGTTGAGAAAAAGCGACAAGATCTTTATCACCCAGTTGAAAAACGCGTATAAGAAAAATATATTCTATAAAAACGCTATCCCCTTGATAAAAGTAATATTCAATAATTACACGGATCTGTTCACCAATGAAAAGATCAGGAAGGGACTCTCTCTCTTCAACTTTGCTTTAAAATATGCACGGAAAGTAAGAAAATATGCATAGGCATACAGGCCAAAAGCAACATATCCTAAATTTCAATAATAACAAGTAATTTTGCAGGACAATGAAAACCTACTTCAGATTACTTTCCTTTGCCAAACCCATTGAGAAGTTTGCTATCCCTTATGTCATATTCACCGTATTTTCTGTCATATTTAACACGCTTAATATAGCGCTGCTTGCTCCTTTATTAAAAACACTGTTCGACCACAACACCACAACACAGGTTATAAAAAAGCCCGAAAGCTGGACCAGTGTGCTGGATAACTTTAATTATTATGCTCATGTGGCCAATACGCAATACGGTACATTGGGGGCGTTAAAAATCGTTTGCCTGGTTATTGTAGTGTCCGTTTTGTTAAGCAACTTGTTCAGGTACTTGTCGCAGCGTATAATGGAAAATCTGCGTATCCATACTTTATTGAATTTCAGGCGTGCGGTTTTTAATAATGTGATGGATCTGCAATTGGGATATTTCAATAATGAACGCAAAGGTGATATTATATCAAAGGTAGCCTCTGATGTGCAGGTAGTTCAATTTTCGGTTACCGGAACGTTGCAAGTAGTTTTTAAAGAGCCATTACAACTCATAGCCTACCTCATAGCTTTGTTTACTATATCATATCAGCTCACTTTATTTTCAATGCTGGTGATCCCGATTTCGGCCTTTGTTATTTCCAGGATAGTTAAGAGGTTGAAACAGCAGGCCATAGAGTCTCATCAAACATATGGAACTATGATCAGCTATCTTGATGAGGCATTATCAGGCATCAAGATCATTAAAGCATTTAATGCGACCAATTTTATTAAGAACCGGTTTGATACGCAGAACCGGAAATATTCCAGGATAATGCGGTCGATGGCTAAACGGCAGCAGCTGGCCTCCCCGGTATCCGAGTTTTTGGGTGTAGCCATGGTATCGGCAGTGGTACTCTACGGGGGATCATTAGTGATCAGTCACCAGGGTGGAAATATCACCCCTGAAAAACTGATACTTTATATTATTATGTTTTCGCAACTGATGCGCCCTGCAAAGGCTATTTCAGATGCATTCAGCAATATACACTCGGGCATAGCCGCAGGCGAGCGTGTGCTTGCGCTTATTGACGAAAAGCCATTGATAAAGGACGCGCCGGATGCTATCAGGATCAAAGAATTTAACGAGGGTCTCCATTTTAATAATGTATCATTTGGGTATAAAGACCGGGCGGTTTTGCAGAATATCAGTTTTACTGTGCCAAAGGGTAAAACCATCGCGCTTGTTGGCCCTTCGGGTGGAGGGAAATCGACTCTAATGGATCTGATACCACGGTTTATTGAACAACAATCAGGAGAGATATTAATTGATGATAAGGATATACAACACATAACCATGGATTCATTGCGCGGGCTGATGGGTATTGTTAACCAGGAAACTATCCTGTTTAATGATTCTATATTCAACAATATCGCTTTTGCCAAAGACAATGTAAGTTATGAAGAAGTTGAGGCTGCCGCACGCATAGCCAATGCGCATGATTTTATAATGAACACTGAAGATGGTTATGAGACCAACATCGGCGACCGCGGCGCCAAGCTTTCGGGCGGGCAACGGCAACGGATATGCATTGCCAGGGCAGTATTAAATAATCCGCCGATCATGCTGCTGGATGAAGCTACATCAGCACTGGATACAGAATCGGAAAAATTGGTGCAGGATGCATTGAACAACCTGATGAAGAACCGCACCTCGTTGGTTATCGCGCACCGCTTGAGCACTATCCAAAATGCTGATGTCATTATAGTTTTAGAGAATGGTATTATCGTTGAGCAGGGCAGGCACCAGGAACTGATTGGTAAAAACGGCCTTTATAAACGGCTGATCAACATGCAAACTTTTCAGTAACTATTATTATTAGTAAATTGGAGCATACCGGGCAATCGATGGCAACACCTCAAATTGTAAATACTGCTAAAAAGGAAGAGAAGAAAACCTATCGCTATCAATACGCCATTTGTACATTGGTGAGCAATTTTGATGAATATGGCCGCATGCTGGATTCATTTGCCGAAGCAGGTTTCACTACGAATGATTGCGAGTATCGATACGTAGACAATACCAATGGCAATACTTTCGATGCTTATGAAGGCATAAACCTTTTCCTGCAAAATGCAGATGCCGAGTATGTGCTTATTTGTCACCAGGATATATTGTTGCAGTTTGATAAACGCGCAGACCTGGATCAGCGGATTGCTGAATTGGATGCGATAGATAAAACCTGGGCCGTATTAGGCAATGCAGGGACTAATAACCCCTACCTGCTCTCTATGAAAATGACCCACGCCGACCTGGTTACACATAAGGTAGGTGTGCTGCCATCAAAAGTAAACTCGCTGGATGAGAATTTTATTTTGGTAAAAAAATCGGCCAACATCGCACTGTCGCGGGATCTGGCAGGTTTCCATTTGTATGGTACCGATATATGTTTGGTAGCGGCCTGCCTGGGTTACAGTGCCTATGCCATCGAATTCAGCCTGGTGCATTTAAGCATGGGTAGGTTGGATGATTCATTTTTTTCTTTGGCAAAAAAGCTGCAAAAAAAGTACTCCTTCTTTTTCAACAACCGGTATATTAAAACTACCGTTACGCGTTTCTATCTGAGCCCGAATGGCATAGTGAGATTTTTTATGGATATCTCGTTGGTGCAAAATATTGTGCGCCTGTTTTATAAGTACCGGTACAAATGGTTTAAAAAATATTAAAGCGATCTGCCGTGAAAGAACCATTAATATCTGTCGCGCTTTGTACCTACAATGGCGCAAAATATATCAAAGAGCAGTTAGATAGTATTATTGGCCAATCCTATAAAAATCTCGAGATCGTTATTGTGGACGATGTCTCCACTGATCAAACATTCGATATAGTAAGCAGCTACGCCAAAACTGATAGCAGAGTAAAATGCTATAAAAACGAGCATAACCTGGGATTTAACAAGAACTTTGAAAAAGCACTCTCTTTAACAACAGGCGATTACATCGCTATAAGCGACCAGGACGATATCTGGCTGCCTAATAAACTGCAATTGCTGCTGGATCATATCAAAAATAATTGGCTGATATTTTCTAATTCAAACTACATTGGTCAGGATAAGCAACGGAAACTGTTACGTGATTTTAAACTCCCTTCTAACTATAAAGGCATCATTCTGCGCAATTTTGTGACCGGCCATACCGCACTTTTGCAGCGTGAGTTTTTGGATTTCGCCCTGCCATTTCCCGATAAGGGGTACTATGACTGGTGGATGGGATTTATATCGTCCTATCACCATAAAATAACCTTTTATGATGAAGTGCTTACTTATTACCGCATACATGAGGAATCAGTGATAACCAAACGGCTGCAGCAGGATCGTCACGCGGTAGTGGAGTTTCAAAATATTATGGCAATGCTTAACGCTTTTTCCGTGTATAAAAATTTAAAGGCGGAGGATAAGAAATTTATAGAACAATTAGAACAGGCCTACAATTTAAAAGGATCGGAAGTAAGATCGATGCCATTGATGAAAATGATATATCAAAATTATCGGCAGCTTTTTCCTAACCGGAAACCTTGGAAGTCGCTAACAAAACTCATCTTTGCCTTCAAGTTTTCAAAAGGATTGACCACATAAAATGCCTCATTTAGTTTCTATAGCACTGTGCACCTATAATGGGGAGAAGTTCCTGGCCAGACTACTGGACAGCCTTTTGGCGCAGGATTATAAGCCCATGGAGATCATCGCGGTGGATGACTGTTCAAATGATAATACCTGGAATATACTACAGGAGTACGCGCAAAAAGATCCCAGACTAAAACCATATCAGAATGAACAAAACCTCGGGCACACGCTGAACTTTGAAAAAGCCATAAAGCTATGTGGGAGCGATTTTATCGCTTTGGCAGATCAGGACGATCTATGGGAAAGGGACAAGCTCAAAATAATGATGGGGTGTGCTGGGGGTTGTGTGATGGTTTACCACGACTCTGATTTTATAGATGATGAGGGGAAGCGTATCGGAGATAAGACTATGGCGTCAAACCATCGGATGTACGAGGGTAATAGCAGCTTGCCAATTATCCTGGGCAACAACATACACGGTCATTCCATTTTATTTGATAGCAAATTAAAACAATACCTGTCCCCTTTTAACGCAGGGTTTTCGCATGATTGGGCCATCGCGTTTGCTGCTTTTAATGCGGGTAAGGTAAAGTACGTAGATCAGGTCTTGGTTCATTACCGGCAACATCAGCATAGTATCACCGATTTTTTGGAACAGCGCGAGGATGAGGCTCCCACTAATAAAGCGAGAAACCTTGAAAGGTTAGGGGTGACGATTAGTTGGCTCAACTATTGTTTAAAGTTTCAGCCTAAAAAAGAACCTGAACTGGTTCACAGGGCCTGCGGTTTGTTTTCAGATCTCATGAAGGGGGAGAATAAATTCAGTTGCTTTTTATTCATGCTAAAGCATTTCGACTTGCTGTTTTATACCATGAATAACAAACGCAGAACATTTTTAAGTAAGGTTAACTTTGTGCGGAAGCTTTGCTTCGATTAAATATTTATGAACAAGATCATTTGTAAGGCTGATTGTAAGATCTATATTTTTTGCCCGTCGGGTTATGCTTCGGGCGGTCCAGAGGCATTACATCAGTTGGGGCACCAGCTCAATTTGCAAGGCTTTAAAGCTTACATGTACTATTTTTTGAACCCGGAGGGAACAGATGAGGTTCATCCTAATTATAAAAAATACCAGGTGCCCTATACATCTGTGTTGGAAAATAAGCCGGAACATTTGATGATACTGCCTGAAACGCATCTGTCACCAATTTTTAGTAAAAGGCTTGGACGGATAAGGAAAGCAATATGGTGGTTAAGCGTAACAAACTATCAGATTGTGCTTAAGCAGCTTAGTGCAGTTGAAAGCGGAAAGAAATTCTACAAGCTAAAAAAAGCTTTGGGTACGCTCAGGTTACCCGAACTGGATAAGTTGAAGCAAAAGAATGTGATGCATATCGGACATTCGCATTTTTCGATGGTGCATTTAAAGGAAAATGGGATCGAACCCGTTGGGCAAATATCCGATTATATGAACAGCGCTTTTTTTGAATACGCGAAAACGGAAGCGAAGAAGGAGGATGTTATCATTTACAATCCTACAAAAAATGATGAGTTTTTAGATGAGATCATGAGCCAGACGTCTGAACTGAACTGGAAACCGTTGCATGGTATGACACCACAGGAGGTGGCGGATTGGATGAACCGGGCTAAAATTTACATCGATTTCGGTTACCATCCCGGTAAAGAAAGGATGCCGCGTGAGGCCTGTATCATGCGCTGTTGCATGATCGTGGGCAAAACCGGCTCCGCTGCTTATGCCGAGGATATGCCTATCCCGGATAAATACCGTTTTGAAAAAAGCAAGGTTGAGATACCGGGTATCATTGAACGGATCAAGGATTGCTTAACCAATTATGCTGAAGCGATAACGGATTTTGAACCTTATCGCAAAGCGCTTTACCAGGAAGAAGAAAAATTCGCAGAAGATATTAAAAAGGTGTTTGTGAAGAAATAATAAAAAAAAATTGTCATTCTGAGCATAGCGAAGAATCTATTGGCGATCAGATTCTTCGCTATGCTCAGAATGACAAGTCTTCAATTTATTTATTGAAATTTAATACCTATACCAAACTGCCAAACTTGGTTGCGGTAGTTAGGTATGGGCGAAAGATCATTATAAGTATTGGATGACAGATCGAGAATATAACGGCCATGTATATCTACATTTGGGTTCAGATCGATGCTGAAACCAACCACACCTGCAACATAACTTTTGTTGGTGTTATCACTGTAATAGGTTTCCCGGGTTACATCAAAACCATTATTAAAAGTATTGGTGGTTGATATCGGGAAATTCAACTGCGGGCCTATCAAAAAATTAAAACCACGCACTAAACGAAAATTGGCCAGCAGGGGAACATCGATGTAATTATTCCTTTGGGTAAAGCTGCCATCATCAGTGTAAGCCTTAAAGCCCTTCTGCGAAAACAGAACCTCTGGCTGGAAAGAGAAAGGGTAAACCACGGGAATTGTGGCCGTAATACCAGCGTGGAAAGCCAGTATATTATCCGTGCTGTAGCTTTCATCATACGAATCGACCGTGTTGGCAATGCTTAGTCCGGCTTCGACACCCACACGCGGGCGATAGAAATCATCAGCCTGGCGCTGAACGGGACGGCGTTGAACCGGGCGGCGCTTAACATGACGCGGGCCGTAGTAATAAGTTTGTGCACTAACTGAACCTGCAGCCAGCAGGCATATTGCAAAAAATAGAATGCGTTTCATTGTTGTATATGTTTTTAGTTTAACTGATATTGAGGTTTAGAGTAAAACTAAAAGCATAGGTTTAGTCGGTTGGTGAAATTTTTTTAATTGTGGCTTAAATTGGGAGAGGGTGGGGATATGCATCCGGCTTTAAGTGATGGGTTTCAAACCCATCTCTATGGTGTTATTATTTTTCAATCGCTTATAACATCAACCAAAATTTCCCAACTTATCCGGCAAATCATAACTTTGCTGTTGCATGAGAAAATTTTTCGGATTCATACTGTCGCCTATCCACTATATCGCGTTTGGTTTGCTGCTGGTTATTTTTCATCCTCTGCAATGGATCGCTTTTAATGCCTTTGGTTATAAGGCACATAAGCGGGTGGTGGATACGCTGAACTTTTTCCTGGTTTCCACCTATTACCTGTTGGGCAATACCGTAAAATTCACCAATAACCAAAACCTGCCCATTGGCAGGCCGATCATATTTGTAGCCAACCACCAGAGCCTGTATGATATCCCGGCGATGATCTGGTTCCTGCGGAAATACCATGCCAAATTCATCTCAAAAATTGAGCTGGCTAAAGGCATCCCCTCCATATCCTACAACCTGCGCCATGGCGGCGCCGCGAATATCGACCGTAAAGATCCCAGGCAATCCATCACCGAGATAGGCAAATTGGGCACACGGATGAAGGAAAACAAATGGTCGGCCATGATATTCCCGGAGGGCACACGCTCTAAAGACGGAACGGTAAAAACCTTCCAGGCGGCCGGTGTGGCCATGCTGCTAAAAAAATGTCCCGAAGCGTTGCTGGTGCCTGTCGCCATCAATAATTCATGGAAAATGGTGCGTTGGGGCCAATTTCCGTTAAGCACGTTTATTGCCATGAACTGGGAAGTATTGCCGCCTATCGAACCGGAAAAAAGATCTGCTGAAGAAATAGTAAAGGAAGCGGAAGAGGCGATAAGAGCTGCAAGTTTGTAGTAGGCAGTTGCCAGTTTGCAGTGGACATGGGCTGGAGTTTAATACCTGCTAACTGCCAACTCAAAACTGCCAACCGATTTAAATATTTTTCCCGTCCACTATCTTGAAAAACTCATCGCGGTAAGTATCACCTACGGGGATAATTTTATCGCGGATAAAAATGCGGCTGCGTTCGATACTGTCGATCTTGTTGATAGATACAATGTAGGATTTATGCACCCGGATAAAATGCTTTTCGGGTAGGGCATCCTCCATTTTCTTCATGTTTTGGAGCGTGATAATGCGCTCGGCCGGGGTAAATATGGAGATGTAATCCTTTAACCCTTCGATAAATAAAATGTCATTCAGGTAAACCTTTTGGATCTTATGTTCGGTTTTTACAAAAATGAAATCGCTCAAAAAATCACTTTGTTGCGCTACGGCCTCTGTTTTGATTTCAGGTTTAGATGACGGCTGTATAATAGCCTGCGCCTTTTGCACTGATTTAAAAAAGCGGTCGAATGCGATGGGCTTCAATAAATAATCGATTACATCCAATTCATAACCTTCCAGCGCGTATTGCGAATAGGCGGTGGTCAGTATCACTTTGGCTTTCCCATTGGCTATCCGCAGAAATTGTATGCCGGTCAGTTCGGGCATCTGCACATCCAAAAACACCAGGTCCACATTGCCTTCCTGCACCAGTTGCAGGGCCTCAATGGGATTTGTGGTTGCCTTTACCAATTGTAAAAAAGGCATTTTGGAAATATAATCTTCCAGTATATGGAGCGCCAGCGGCTCGTCATCAACAACAAGGCATCTGATCATATTATAAAACTAATGATAATTCGCATGTATACATATTTGGATCGTCCTTTATGTCGAGGGTATATTTCCCCGGATAAAGCAGGTCGAGCCGCCGTTTTACATTATTCAACCCGATACCACCTTCGGTGTCCCGGTTCATGGTATGCTTTTTATTTTCCATATAAAAATGCAGTTTGGTTCCATCCAGGTTGATCAGCAGGCGGATAGGCGCTTCGGGGTCATTGGCTACCCCATGCTTAAAAGCATTCTCAATAAACGCGATCAGCAATAAAGGTACTATCTTTTGGCCACCAACTTCACCAGTTATTTTAAAGTCGACAAAGGCCTTATTACCAAAACGTATCTTTTGCAGGTCGATATAATTTTGCAGGTATTGAAGCTCTTTGGATAATTCAACCTTGTTGTCGTTACTCTCGTAAAGCATATAGCGCATAATTTCCGACAGCTTCAAAATGGCCTCGGGCGTAGTATCCGATTTCTGATAGGCCAGCGAGTAGATGCTGTTGAGCGAGTTGAACAAAAAATGCGGGTTGATCTGTGATTTCAGGAAAGCCAGTTCGGCGCTCAGGCGCTGGTTCTCGAGGTCGCGCTGAATACGTTCGTTTAAAAACCAGTCAATACCGAATTTTAGCGCCGTGCTCAGGAATAAAAAGAAAATACTGGTCAGTGCCGAACCAATAAAATAGGACCAGAACGCGGGCATTTTTTCATGCTGGGTTTCTATCAGGTGCCGGCACATAAATGTAATGCCATACTTACCCAGGGCAAAAATAATGATGCTGATAAGAAGGGTAAGCGTATATATCTTGTACTTCTTTTTGTCTAAATATTTAGGGATGTAATACAGAAAGTTGAGATAAAACAAACCGATATTGATCACGCCAAATCCAACAAATATCACCAGGATAGCAGGCATGCCTAACTTGCTGTTGCTATGGTAAATAAATATCAGGTAAGTTATAACGCTTACCCAAAAAACGATGTGCCAGAATATTTGCCAGTTTCGCTTCATCGCATCTAATGTAATATTTTAAGTGCTTTAATACCTAATATTTATATATAGCCTTCCTTTTTAACGATAAACACCCCAAAAATTCCGATGAACGGGTTGATAGGCTTAAATAGCCGTTCATCTATAATTCCCGTCTGTTGGTCTAATACTTTTTAGCGGGTGAATAATTAAGTATTTCTTTGTATCATCAAATCACAAACAAATGAAAAGGCTGATCACAAATTCGAATCCATTTATCTTATTGCTATTACCCGTAGTATTTGCTTTAGTAATGGGGATAAGTTATCAATCACAACAAAAACAAGAGTTGACCAGGAACAGCAGCGCCGCAGTGCATGCTACCTCGCTTTTTTATAAAGGCGTAACTCTTGTAAAAACCGTTTGCTCAGTTGCCAAAGAAAAACTATGGTAATCAGCACGGAGGGGTTAAGCTTTAACTTCGGCAATCAACAAGTAGTTAAATCGCTTTCCCTGCAAGTGCCCGAGGGCAGTATTTACGGTTTCCTTGGCCCAAATGGCGCCGGGAAAACCACCACCATAAAATTGCTGCTCAACCTGTTAAAAACAGATTCGGGCAGCATTCATATTTTTGATAAGGAGCTGCAAAGCAACCGTATCGAAATCCTCTCGCAAATTGGCTCGCTGATAGAGCAGCCTGCAATTTATCTCCATCTTTCGGGCAAGGAAAACCTGATGAACCGTGCGCTGTTATTGGAAGTTTCAGAACAACGCGTTGACGAAATGTTAAAACTGGTGCACCTTACCGATGCCGCCAATAAAAAAGCCGGGAAATATTCCTTAGGGATGAAACAGCGTTTAGGCATTGCTTTAGCCTTATTGCCAGATCCTAAATTGCTTATCTTGGATGAGCCTACTAATGGGCTTGATCCAAATGGTATCATCGAGATTCGCGAATTGTTGATCAAATTGGTTACCAAACATCAGAAAACCGTATTTATCTCCAGCCATTTATTAGCTGAAGTGGAACGCATGGCTACCCACGTAGGTATTATCGATAAGGGCGAATTGCTTTTCCAGGGAAGTATAAAAGACCTGGAGGGAATAAGCCAGCCGCAGGTACAGGTGGAAGTGGCCGATACCGTTGATGCTGGTAATTTTCTTAAAAAGCAGGGTTTTACTGTGACTGATATCAGCGAATTTCACTTATGCATCCCATTCAATTCAAAAGAGCAGATAGGAGAGATCAACACGCTGCTCAATAAAAACGGGTATGTGGTATACAGCATCCACAAGATACATAAGGACCTGGAAAAACTATTTTTAGATATCACCCAAAAAGCCTGAACAAAATGAAAGGATTTATACTATCGTTCCGGTCTGAATTTTACAAAACGCGCAAAACAATGGGTTTTTGGAGCGCAGTTTTGTTACCGCTGATCATTTATCTTATATTGTTTATCGGCTTTTTTAGCCATAGTGAGAAGCTTTCCACTCATCCAGGAGTGTTACTTTGGTTAGAATTTTCAGGGCCGGTTTTGTTCGTGATGAGTTTTCTGTTACCCATGCTTATCGTTTTTATCGGTTATTCGGTAAACAGCGTGGAGCATAAGGCAGATACTTGGAAGTCACTCTTTAGCCTACCCATCCCAAAATGGTCGGTTTATTCGGCTAAATATGTTTATGCATTGTTCCTGGTGTTTTTATGCCTTGCGCTTTTTGTGCTTTTTATACTTGGGTTTGGTAATTTACTGAGTGTGCTTAAGCCCTCTTTTAAATTTAATCAATACCACATGGAAAGTACCTTGGCAAAGGTTTACCTAAAACTTTTCCTTTCATCATTGGGTATATTATCCATTCAATTTTTACTCAGCCTGCTTTTCCGCGATTTTTTAAAGCCGATGGGTATTGGCTTTGTCGCTACAATAGCGGGCGTTATTTTGGCCAACATAAATTGGGATTATGCTTACCTGTTCCCTTATTCACATCCTATTTTAACTGTAAAAAACGTACTCCCTCGTAATATGGGCGACGGTGGTGGAATGCCTCAGATTACTGTCGATTTGTTTACCAAAGATATATTTGTAAGCCTGTCCGTAGCGATAACGGTGTTCATCCTGGGCTATTTTATCGTGCTGAAAAAGAGTGTGAAGTAAACTAAGCGATTCGCATCACTTTTTACCGCTGAGATCATTAATGATCGCTTCTATTTTTTTATTACACGAATCGATAGAAGGTTTGTATAACTCTGTCTTTTCATCAACAGCCTTATAAATATAGCCGTAGCTGGCAATCCTCAACTGGCAGTATTGCCTTAGTTTGGCATTCCTGTCTTTTAATTCCTGCGGGATATCCAGCTTATCTATGTCATCCAGTATCTTCAAATTGGCGATCCAGTTTGCTGTTCCTTTATCCTTAAGGGCTGCCAATATTTCAGCATCTGAAGCATTTTTCATTTTAAAAACCTCCAGGGCCACCTTTTCATTATTGATGAAATCATTCATTTTGACATCATATTTCCCAACATCGTTAGGTATTTTGTGAATCATGATGAAGGATGTAGTAAGCGTGGCTACCAGCAATAAACCAATTGTAAGGTATTTGAGATTTGATGCCTCAGGTTTTTTTATGCTGGGATAATAAGCATACCCGATGACGAGCCCGCTGAGCAAACCGCCTATATGAGCAGCGTTATCGATGCCCGCTTTTACCCCGTTCATCAGGTTAAATACTACGAATACCCCGATACTGGCAAACAGGGCCGACCGTGTTTTCTTATCGATAATATTGGTGGTGAGCATGGCCAGGAATACGCCATACATACCAAATATGGCTCCCGAAGCGCCCGCACTCACCGTAAGCGGGTGCCAGTAAATACTGGTTAAGCTGGCCAGGATGCCGGTGAATAAATAGGCCGCAGCGAAACGCAATTTCCCAAGGTAGGGTTCAAGCAACAGCCCGATATAAAGCAGGGCGTACATATTAAAAAGGATATGAAAAATGCCAATGTGCAGAAATACATTGGTAAGCAGCCGCCACCATTGGCCACCCAAAGTAGCCGAGCGTAAATTGGCGCCCCATTGTAATAAGCTATCAGTACCGGGGTTCATAATGCTCACACCCGAGAGCACCATCAAAATAAATACGAGCAGGTTTATATTGATAATGATTGGGGTGATATAATACCCTTCGCGAGGCGTAAAAAAAGAAAGGACACTTTTAATCTTTTCTCCGGCTGTTGCAGGGGGCGCGGTTAAAGCATCCTCTTCCTGCGCCAGTAAAGGCGGCATCACTTCTTTTACTTTTTCGTCCAGTTCTTCTTCGGATAAAATAGCCTGGATGGCATTAAATGTTTCATAAAAATCTTCGACATGCTTTTTGTTTTTGCCCCAATCGTACATACCGCTGCTTACATTCTCGCTTTTAAGCAATACTGTTGTATCGTATATGGTAAGCGTAAATCGTTCCATACTTGAAAATACGCCGCCGCCAATAATACAAATGAAGCCACTTTTACTAATATAATTGATGGTCCAATCCAGTTGCTTTGCCGCATCAAGGGCAATAACTAAATAGTATTCAGGGTTTAAGCCATTAAGATCTAAGGATTGTTCAAATTTTGGAGTAAAGCCAAAAGCCATGTGATAGTCATTTAGGTTGTAAGAGCCTAAAGTAGTTAAATTTTTGAGATAGTGCCATGCTAAGAAACGAAGTGCCCAATTGTTTGTAGCAAATCCTTCACTCCATTCAGGATGGCAAGAAAAAATTCGGAAATCGGACTTCCGACTTCCGAAATCAGGTTACCTCAACGGCTTTGGATACACCGGCAAGCTTTCATGCCCTTCAGCATCTACCGACTGCACCGCGAAAAAGTAATTGTCCTTTGAATACGCAAGGATTGCACTAGTATCCGTCACATAAAATTTCTTTTCCCAATACGGGCTTATACTTTCGCGCATCAGCACGTAGTAACCGGCAGGTTTTTTACCTGTTTTGGGAGCTTCCCATTTTAGCTCGGTTTTATTGGTCAGGCCGCTGGTAACCACGCCGACATTTTGGGGTTCAGCAGGTGCGGAGGCCAGGTTGGCTAAAACTGAAAGGTTCATCCGGGCTACCTTTTGCACATAATTGAAGTCGACATAATCAGGCAGATCGCCATAATTTACACCATTTTCGGTGCGGATATTCTGATGCTGGCGGTTAAAGTCCTCGTTCATTTCGGTAAAGCGAACGGCGGTAAAACCTTCCTGTAGGAAAGGCACATGATCGCCGCCACGCAGGTAACGGTCGCGACGGTAGATCAGCCTGACATCCAACTGGTCAACGTAGCGTTCTCCAGTTTCCTTGGTATAGCGTGCCAGTTCACGGGATGGACTGTCGTTCTCTCCGCCTAAGGAGATCAGCCCTGCAACCTGGCGTGCATTAGCGGCCGCAACAGTAGGCACACCTTCACTGAATACCCGCACGCTGCGGTTGTCCTTCAGGTCGGTTTCCATGCCGTGGGTATTGCCTACAATGTCATTGTTCAGCATGGCATCCACGTTCCAGTTTTCGGCCTTTGCCCGTTTTGCTACGTGCCCTGAGCCATATAAACCCTGTTCTTCGCCCACCACAGCCATAAAAATGATTGTAGCCGGAAAGGAACGTTTAGCCATCACCCTTGCTATTTCCAGCGATACCGCAGTGCCGGAGGCATCATCATTTGCGCCGGGTTCATCACCATTGGGGTCCATCACATCATTAATCCGCGAGTCGTAATGCCCCGATACTATGTATACCCGGGTATCCTTCGGGTCGGTGCCTTTTAGTATTGCCAAAACGTTTTTTAGCTTCACAGGACTGTTTATCCGTTCACCCTTAGGCTGCGTAAAGGTGTCAAATTGCACGGTCATCCGTCCATGCGAATCGGCAGCATATCTTTCATATTCAGACTTGATCCAGTTGCGCGCCGCGCCGCTGCCGGTGGTTTTGCTGGTAGTATCGCTCAAGGTATGCCGCGATTTGAAGCTGACCAACTTGCGGATAATAGCTTCCACATTTTTTGACGAAACGTCATCAACCATTTGTTTGATAGCGGCATCCTGGCGGATGCTGGTTTGGGCTGATGCTGGGATTGTTATTAGTAAAAGAAGTAACAGCTTGTAATATTTCATATTGATTTCTTAATTTAATCTAATCAAAGTGTGTTGTCATGCTGAGCCTGTCGAAGCACGTGCGCAAAGGCCATACGGGCCCTAATTATTATTTTTTGCAGTCTTCGACAGTTCCGGCAATAGGTGCCAATGGTCATTGATCAATGCTTCTTTCTTTGCTCTTCGCCAGCCTTTCACCTGTTTTTCAAAAGCTATGGCTTGGTTAATATCATTAAAACGTTCACAAAATACCAATTTTAAAGGTCTTCTTTTACAGGTATATGCATCAGGGTTTAAACCGTTTTCATGTTCATATAAGCGCGTTTCCATATTATTTGTAACGCCTGTATAATAGGAGTTATCGCTGCAAAGCAATATGTAAACAAAATATTGGTTCATATAATAATCCGTATTTCCCTCGCACGTGCTTCGACAGGCTCAGCATGACAGCGCTCTTTTTGTATGATATACATAATCCGTATTCGGACCGCGTGTGCTTCGACAAGCTCAGCATGACAGGTCATTTTAATTATTCTTTTATTCTTCCTCTTCCACCTGCAAAATATCACCCACCTGGTTGAAATTGCTCCGCACAAAATGGCACCAGTCGCATTCTTTTTTACCGCAGCCGGTGTTAAAATCGTGGGCTAATATTTTTTGATAAACGGTTTTGATCTGGTCGGTAACAGTGGTCACATCTTCGGGTGATATAGCGATGTGTTCCTTGTGATATTCGCCATCGTTTATCGGTTCCACAAAATCGAATACCGTGTCAATAACCTGCCAGTCTTTGGTGCGATCATACTCCACAAGTAATTTGTAAAAAACAGCCTGTCGCCAGTAATCGCCGCCGTTAGGATTTTTGTTATCCGGCCTTTGCAGCTTTTCTTTGGCGTATTTGAGGTTGCCGGTTTTATAATCAACTACGGTTACCTGCTTGCCGTTAAATTCTACCTTGTCCAGGTTGCCTTTAATGGGCACGCCTTCTATCTCAATATTTTTGATAGACAATTCCACCAATGCTATCTTGTTCCACGTCTGGGTGTTCAGCTCATAAAATGGCGGCAATATCTTTTCGCCATAAGCCAGCCGGCGCTTGAAATCATCCTTGGTGAACGAATCACGGTTGCGGTACATATACATGCTGAAATCCCGCATAAAATCCTCCGTCAGCATAAACTCATCTTCGTTTTCCTTCAGCTTGCGGAAAGCTTTCTTCAAAGCCTCATGCACGGCCGAACCAAACGTAGCCGCCGGACTTTTACCCGATGGCACCCGGATCAGACACTGGAAATAGAACCGCAGCGGGCAATCGAGGTAATTGCTTAGATGAGTAACAGAAAGGGTGTAGTTTTGCAGCAGCTGATCGATAAAGTTCTTGTCAACCAGTTCAACCTTAGGCTTATCGTCCTCACTTAACTGGGTGAGGTAAAAATCCGTCATCGCGTCAACACCCACTTTTGGATATTCGATCTGCAAATGTGTGCTGGCCAATATTTCGCCAACAAACTGTGACGACTCCTGGTCCTTGCCATTTTTATCCCTGCCGGAGTAGGATATCACCAGGCATTGCTTAGCCCGGGTAAGCGCCACATAAAACAAGCGCCGCGATTCCTCCATTTGAGCGAGATCATCTGCCGAGGCTTGGGTTAATGTATCGGGGTAGCTGAAGCCGTAATTGCGGCCTTTGCTGTCCCATGTTTTTTTATCACAGCCTATTAAAAATACGTGTTCAAACTCCAGCCCTTTGGAGCCGTGGGCGGTTAAGAAATTAATACCGTTATCCGAAAATATAACCTGGTTCAGAGACAATCTGATATTGTTTTTCTTCATTAGATCGATTGTCGCGATCAAATCGGCTAATTTGATGTCGGGCTCTTTGCGGCTTTCTTCTTTTAGAAAGTCAAAGAAATTGGTGAGCACCTGCATGTACCAACCTTTATCAGGCTGCTGCATCACATAGCGCAGTATCCCCATTTTGCTAATAATGGACTGGAAAAGCTGCTGCAGGGTAACGCTGACAGAGGCCTTCAGCAGATCATCAATATGGGTGATGAGGTATTTCATCTCCTGGTTTTGCACAGCATCGAATAAACCCGGTTGTTTAGGCGAGCGCATTTCGCTGATGTAGCGGCGCAGCGAAGTTTTTGGCTCGTTGTTGCTGGCCGTTTTAAAGTTTTCCTTGTTCACCGCGATACTGGCCTTTGCGGCTTCAATTGGCGGGATACCAAAAAAATCAAAATGCAGTATCTCGAACAGCAATTCATCACCACTGTAGGGCGAATCCATTTCCATAGCAAGGTAACGCAGTATGCTGATGATCTTTTCGCCGAAAGGCAGGGTCAGGATATCGATCTTCCGTTTAATGTTGACGGCTATTTTTTGTGCGTCCATGTAATGCACCAGCTCGTCTACCTGACTGTGATTGCGGTAGATTACAGCAATCTCGCCGGGTTCGGTACCTTTATCAACCAAATGTTTGATCTGCGCGGCTACATCCACCAGTTCCTGGTCGGGGTTTTCGTATTCGCGGATGGAAGGCTCAACTTCCAGCTCAATAAAGCGGGGGTGAGCAGCTTCCAGGTTTTTATCCAATCGTAATTGCTGGGTCAGGCGTTCATTATTATTACCAATCAGCGCTTTGGATATATTCAATATATGCTGGTTGGAGCGGTAGTTGTGTTTAAGTACCACAATCTTGAGTGCATTAGAATAATCGGATGCAAAATCCAGGATATTCTTCATGTTAGCACCCTGGAACTTGAATATCGACTGGTCATCATCACCTACCACAAACACGTTAGGCGTATCCCAATAGTTCAGCAAAAATTTAAGCAGTTCGTTTTGTGAGCCGCTGGTATCCTGGAATTCATCCACCAAAATATATTGATAACGCTCCTGGTAGCGGCGCAGCATTTCCTCATTTTCGCGGAAGGCTTTCAGCACCCATATAATCATGTCATCATAATCATAGCGGCTGCGTTCCTTCATTTTCTTATCAAAGTTCTCATACTCGCTCACGGCAGCCAGCAGCTTGGCCATTGAGTCGTGCGCCTTCTCAATTTTATCCTGGTGCGGATCGCCAATTTTAATTCCTTTGGTGGCATTGGCGCGCTTGTAAAAAAAGCCCTCGCGCAGGTGGATGTCGGTTAGATATTCGGTAATAGCCGCACTGATCTGCTCCTTATTCCAATCCTCTTTTTTCATGGTCGAAAAAAGATCCCGCAGGCGCGGCACGTCATAATAAATTTCACCGGTAAAGCGCTTCAGTAAATGCTCGTTTGGGAAATCATCCACCAGCTCGCGGAACAGAATAGCGGATTCCAGGTCGGACAAGGGCTCTAAATTCAGCTTGCCAAAATACTCCAGGTTTTCCTGGATGATCTCATTGCAAAAAGCATGGAAGGTATATATATTCACCCTATAAGCATCCGGCCCGATAAACTCGAAAAGGCGCTTGCGCATAGCCACCGCGCCGGCATCGGTATAAGTGAGGCACAGTATCTCGTGCGCGCTGGCATCAGTTTCCAATAGTATCTTACCGATTCGTGCTGCCAGTATCTGTGTTTTACCCGTACCCGGCCCGGCAATCACCAAAACAGGGCCATCCATCTGCTCAACGGCAGCCAATTGTTCGGGGTTCAGTTTGGCAAGCGCTTCCTGGAATTTATCGTTGTATTTATTTGGGGTGGATTGCATAATGTAGAAGTAAAGATAGGGAAAAAGGATATAGAGAATTTTTGTTATTCAAACATTAGTCGCTCTATCAATAAAAATAATTACTATCTTGATTCAAGATAAATGACACTATAAAAATGGAACTGACAGCTTATCGGGGCTTAGTTGACCAAAGGAAAAATTGTAAGAAATGTCAAAATTATGGCTTGTGCGATGATTTGGGCTTGAGTCATTCAAATGGTAATTTGTATCAAGTAGAAACGGCTTTAAGAGGCCATTTTTCTATCGACTCGTTAGGGCTTTGGAACCCCGCAAATAATTCAAATCCTTTAACTGCGTCAGTGATAATTATAGGTCAGGATTTTAGTAATGTAGGTTATTTCAAAAATGTAAACCGTTTATCACAAATAGATCAAATGGAATTGGAGAATAATACCAATAAAAAATTACTCAGTTATATTGAATTAAGTGGGATTAAAATAAATGAAATTTATTTTACTAATGCCATATTGTGTATAAAAGGTGGAAGTATGAATGCGCCAATTAAAAAGGCGTGGATTAATAATTGTTCGAACCATTTTCTAAAACCTCTAATTATAGAACACCTTGTTAATTTAAAAAGTATAATCGCTTTGGGTAAAGTAGCATCAGATGCAATACGAGCAATATCAAATTTTTCAGAAGAAAACAGATTTTCGTTGCTTGCAGGAAACCCTTACAATATAATTGTAGGCGATAAACAGTTAAAATTCTATCCAATGTTTCACACAGGAAATTTGGGAGCCGTTAATGCTTCTAAGGCAAAGAAAAAACCAGAAGATTTATGGAAGTCCATAAATTCTATCCTTGAATAATCTGTAAAATCACAATATCTTAATACTATGAATAATAACTCAATTAATCTTTCCGAAGACCAAATTTCAATGCTTCAGCTTAGCGATATGGACATTAAAACCGGCAAACTGATTTCTCAAGAGGAATTAGATGAAATGACCTTGAATGGCTGAAAGAAAAATAATTACCCCTCCTTCGCCGCCACCACAATATCCTTCACCTCCAAAACCTGTTTCTCAAAACCATGCAAAGTCACATTGATCATAGCCTGGCCAACTTCGGCTAAAGTGCATGCCGTGCCTGGAAAAAGCGCATGTATAATTGGGTACAGCCAGCCGAGGTACTTGTAAAGAGATAAAATATTTTTCTGGCCTTTGGTCGGCTTCATTAAACCTGGTCGGAAAGCGAATGCCTGCTTAAAAGGCAGCTTCGCCAGGTCATTCTCTGTTTTTCCTTTTACACGTGCCCACATAGAGCTACCTTTTTCAGTGCTGTCGGTACCCGCGCCGGAAACGTAGCAAAAGGTCATATCCGGGTTGAGCTTGCTCAGCGTTTGGGCTACATTCAGGGTCATGGTATAAGTCAGCTTATAATATTCGGGCTCCTTCATGCCCACGGATGAGACACCTGCACAGAAATAGCAGGCGTTGTAGCCGGACAACTGACTTTCGATAGCCGACAGATCAAAGAAATCAGCATGTATGACCTCTTTCAATTTAGGATGTGTATATCCACAAGATTTGCGGTTGATCACCAATACTGCTTCTATCTGCGGATGGTTCAGGCATTCAAGTAATACGCCTTCGCCCACCATGCCGGTGGCGCCGGTTATAATTGTTTTTATCTTCATTTATACCAAAAAATTAATGGTTTGAATATTCGAACGAATAAATTCAGGACTTTTTTAACTTATTAAGTTCATTGATATCACTAATATCCTGATGCCGCCCGCTTGCCTGTTTATTCTTGATCAAATCATCCAGGCCAATATAGTTAACAAGTAGTCCGTCAACATCAATAATCAATTTGTTGGGATATGCATCTTTAAAATTAACACCATCAATCTCATTTAATATGTCTATTCGCAGTGGAGGATAGCCAATTTGAGTAATGATTCCTTTCTTTAGAAAATCAAACTTTTCCATACCTAATGATGCCATTCCAAAATCATTTATAACATTCAGCATTTTTAGGGCATTTTCTTCTGATACATCTATCCAAATATCCAGGTCACCAGTATGCCTGGGTTTTCCATGGAAAGCAAGTGCATAACCACCAACGATCATGTAATCAACACTATGCTTATTTAATAAGACCACAAAATCTTCAAAATCCTGATCAAGTGTCATGAATGCAATTTTCTTTGGATAACTATAGTTTTATCTAAACGCTGACCTGGTTTTAAACTGTGAGCACGTAATTGGGTTAAAGCTGCCATACGTTCTTTTGGAGGCCTTGATAACCAAAAAAGCATATCTTCATAGCTCTCGTCAATTTCTTTTAATATAGCTTTTCTTACAACCGGAACAATTTTCATAAGCATATTGATCAATTACTCAAATATACTAAAAGTCTATTTTAAACGTACACCTGTTCCGTAAGGGAAATAAGCATTAACATTCACCGGAAGTTTCCCTTTCGGGTTGATCAACCGGGTGATCATTTTTACCGCCGAGCGCTGTATTTCATCACTCATTTGGTAACCTACTATCAGCGCGTTGCTTTTTTCGATACCAGGCAGGCCGGTTATGGTATACGGATTGGCAAATACACAAAGCACCGAGTGAGGGTGCACTGCCAGTTCAGCAATAAATAATTTAACACCGTTGCTGTAATCCAGTTTGCTTGCCGGGCGTGTGCGTGTATCGTTTATGCTGACAAATACCTGGTCGTACTGCCTTAATTTAGTTAATAATTCAAGCAGGTCATCTGCCGGCGTACCTTTGCCGACTATAAAAGTATCACTGTTAAGGTACCAGTTGGATAGTTCTTTTTGAAACACGGTCGGCTGGGTAACGCCTATGCTGATGATGGCCGTTTTTACTATCGGGTTCAGTTGGATAGCGGATGCATCACCCTTTACTAAGGTAATGGCATTATCGCTAAGTTGCTGTACAAGTGCTTTTGCACTTTCACGGTTCAGGTCTTCTGCCAGGTGTTCGGGCGAGGTTTCTTTATAACGATTCAGCCCGGCCCAGTATTTGGCGGCGAGCACTTTTTTAACCCGCGCCTCGAATTCCTTTTTAGGAACTTTATTTTGCCTCACCGCCTTGCGAACCAGCTTGATGGCGCGCTCTGAATCCTCTGACAGCTCGATGATATCATTCCCGGCTATAAAAGCCCGCACATCGGCTTCGCCATCGGGGAAGTATTTTATTACGGCTTTCATTTCCATCGCATCGGACATTACCAGGCCCTTAAAGCCAAGCGAATCTTTCAGCACACCGGTAATGATGGGGCGCGACAGAGTGGAGGGCAGATTTTTTGTTGTATCCAGGCCGGGGATGTCCATGTGGGCGATCATTACCCCGCTGATACCGGCTTTAATGGCCTGCCTGAAAGGGTATTCTTCCAATGAATCCAGCCGCTGCCTGCTGTAGGGTAACTGGGGCAAGTCCAAATGCGAATCCACATTGGTGTCACCATGACCAGGAAAATGCTTGGCCGAAGTGAGCAGCCCGGCATCCTGCATGCCTTTCATATAGGCGATGCCCTTTTCAGCCACGTTGTATTTATTATCCCCGAAGGAACGGTAATTGATCACCGGGTTGTTGGGGTTGTTGTTCACATCCATATCGGGGGCAAGGTTGATGTGCATACCCATCCTCTTAAAATCATAAGCAATAAATTGTCCCATTTTATAGATCAGCGTATTATCCTGAATGGCGCCAAGCGTCATTTGGTAAGGGTAGGATATGGTAGAATCCAGCCGCATGCCCAAACCCCATTCGCCATCCATTGCGATGAGTAATGGCACTTTTGCCAACTTCTGGTATTTGTTGGTGAGATCAACCTGGCGGCCGGGGCCACCCTGGAAAAATACCAATCCGCCTATCTGCTGATCTTTAATCACCTGGCCTACTGAATCCTCATAAGCCTGTCCACGGTTGGTATGGGCACGGACAAAAAACAGCTGCGCCACCCTGTTTTTTTTGTTCAGTTTTTTGTAGACGGAATCGACCCAATGATTTTGCCTGTTTAAGGATGATATGTAACCTGCCTTTTGCTGGGCGATGGCATCACCGATGGCAAAGCTGAATAGAAAAAGCAAGGCGTATATAAAATGCTTCTGAAATCCTTTCATCATAGATTTCAAAGGTAATTAATGACCGCTGATTTGGGGTGATTTTTTTGATTACGCTGATTCTTATAGCGATGGGTTTCAAACCCATCGCTATGGAAATAAAGAACCCTCTCCTTTGGAGAGGGCTGGGAGAGGTCTACTCCGATTTCAAACTCTTCACCGGATTAGCAACTGCGGCTTTTATAGCCTGGGTGCTGATGGTTAACAGGGCAATACATACAGCTATCAGTCCCGCCAGGGCAAACATCCACCAACTGATGGATATTTTAAAAGCAAAATCCTGCAGCCATTTACTCATGCCCCACCAGGCAACCGGTGTGGCTATCAGCATGGCGATGATCACCAGCTTCAAAAAGTCTTTGGATAACAAGCCAACTATACCTGAAACGCTGGCACCCAATACCTTGCGGATGCCTATTTCCTTATTGCGCTGCTCGGCGCTGAAGGCTGCCAAGCCAAACAGGCCCAGGCAGGAGATCAGGATGGCCATCAGGGTAAATGCATTGATGATCTGTGACAGGATGATCTCGGCTTCATACAACTTTTGCACTTCTGCGTCTAAAAAGGCATACTCAAAAGGTACCGATGGCAGGTTTTTATGCCATACGGTTTCCAGCTTGCCCAACAAGCTTTTATAGTTTTTGCTGTTGGCAGATATTACCATGCAAGAGAAGCGGCTGGGTTCTTCGCGGTAAACCAGCATAAAGGGCCTTACCTCGCCATGCAGCGAACTGTAATTGAAATCCTTCATTACCCCAGCCACCTCAACATAAGTTACGGGGTCTGGCGGGTACTGGGTATACAACCTTTGGCCAACCGCTGTTTGCGGGGTGAAGCCTAACCGTTTGGCCAGCGTTTCGTTGATGAGCACGCGGGTTGAATCATGCAGCCTGAAATCGCGCCCGCTGATCACCTTTATGCCGTTGGTTTTTACAAAATGTTCGTCGGTGGTAATGTTTTGCGCATCAATGGAAGTGGCCATATTGCCACCAGCAGGGTATACGCCATGATCCTGGCTTACAAACTGGCTTAGATAATTATTGGCGCTGGTAACATCTTTTACCTCGCCTAACTGGCGCAAATCATTGGCAAGCGCGGGCATTTTAGCCTGCGAGTCGCCGGTGTAGAAGTTAAAAACGATCTTCTGCCCCTGATCGAAACCGAGGTCTTTGTTTTTGATATAGTTTAGCTGACTGTAGATCACGATAATGCCGATGATCAAAACGATAGACAGCACAAACTGGAATACCACAAGCCCTTTACGTAGCCCTGTTGCCGAAACGCGGCTGGTAAAGTTGCCCTTAATAACCTTGATAGCCTCGAAAGCGGCCAGGTAAAACGCCGGGTAACTGCCAGCAACCAGTCCGGTAACCAATACCAGTCCGGTAAGCATCAGCCACAATCTGTAGTCGCTAAAGAAGGATAAACTGATATCGGCATGCGTAAGCTGGTTAAGATAAGGCATTGCCACGATCAATAATGGCAATGCGATAGCTACGCCTATGAAAGACAAGAGGAAGGATTCGCCTAAAAATTGTTTGATAAGATCGCCTTGCCCGGCGCCGATAACCTTGCGCACGCCCACTTCCTTGGCACGTTTGGATGCGCGGGCGGTAGACAGGTTCATGAAATTGATACAGGCGATAACCTGGATCATTACCGCGATCAACATCAAAATATAAAGAAATTTGGGGCTCACAGTTTTCCAGGCCTCAACCTCGTAACCTGCGGTGGTATGTATGGAGGTGAGTGGTTGCAAATGCAGTTTCTTGCTCATACCCATCTGTTTCATCTGGTCGCCGCCATATTTATTTAAAAAGGCGGGCAGTTTATTTTCCAGTGTTGCAGCATTGGCATCGGGGCGAAGCTTGATATAGGAGTTGGTGAAGTTATTGCCGGCCCAGGCAGTACTTGTGCGCACGTATCCACCTATACCGCCACTGTTCATGGTGATGAACAGGTTGGCATGGATCTGTGTTTTGCCCAGGCTTTCATCAACCACACCGGTTATTTTAAAGTCGTGCTTACCAAAGGAGTTGTCAATCGAGATGACTTTACCAACCGGGTCCTCAATACCAAAAAGCTTTTCTGCTACATTTTTCAGCAGTACGACAGAATAGGGATCTGCCAGTATTTTACCGGAGGCAACCCCATGTACAAAATGATAATCAAATATGCTGAAGTAAGTGGAATCGACATAGACCGCATCATGCTCATAAAATGATTTTTCCTTATAGCGCAGCAGGTGCTGTTTGGCACCCAAAAATTCAGTAGTTATTACGCGGGTATATTGCTCTACTTCGCCAAAATCGCTCTTCATAGCAGGGGCTATCGGTGGCGAGCAGGTGGAGTTGGTATGTTTATCACCGCCTACCTGGAGGGCGCTCACAATCCGATAAATATCTTTTGCGCTTTTATGATGCTTATCATAACTGTATTGCTCCTGTACATACAGCAAAATATACAGGCAGCATAGAGTACCAACGGCCAGGCCGATGATATTGATAAAACTGAACGTTTTGTTCTTTAACAAAAAACGCAGAGCGGTTTTAAGGTAACTTTTGAGCATGATTACATTAAATTATGGTTGTACAACGTGTTGGGCATCGATTCCTTGTGGATGACGGCTAAGACAATGCCAAATTTGTATGTAATTGTTTATCAATAATTTAAATGGGTTTTAAACTACTAATACGTTCGTTTTTGATACAATGAGTGTGCGATTCTGAACCGCTGATTTGGGGTGATTTTTATGATTACGCTGATTTGTATAGCGATGGGTTCAGACCTGAGTATTCGGAAGATCAAATAAAGCGATTTGTCATTCTGAACGTAGTGAAGAATCTAATTCGATTGACAGGTCTCCACCATATTTTGTCTTGCGGGTATGTCCCGTGGAGAAGATCCTTCACTACGTTCAGGATGACAAATTTATTAGAGGGGCAGGGTACGGCCTTTACAACAACCCTTCCAACTGCATCAACCGCACCTTTTGTATAGCAGATACACTTGGAGAGTCGGTGATCTCGCCATCGCAAACCATACGGTAGGCTTCGGCAAAGGGTAATTTCCTTACAATGAGCTGCTCGGTATCTTCGGGTTCCGAGTCAAATTGTTCTAATCCCTGCGCCAGGTAGATGATGCCAAATTCATCACTTACAGAATTGGTGAGATGAATACGCTGCAGTTCGGTCCAGGTGGCGGCCTTTAGTCCCGTTTCCTCCAGCAGCTCGCGTTTAGCTGTTTCAAGCGGATCGGTACCTTCGGGGCAGCCTCCTTCGGGTATTTCCCAGCTGTATTGATCGATAGTGAAACGGTATTGGCCCACCAGGTAGGTGTTCATCTCCTGATCAAGCGGTACAACACCAATGGCCAGGTTTTTAAAATGCACCTTACCATAAATGCTGGGATTGCCCGATGGGTTGATTACCTGGTATTCGGTCAGGCTGATCCAGGGGTTATCATAAATGTTTTTTTCGGAAAGGATTTGCCAGGGATTTGCCTCCGGGTGCTGCATGGGCTAAAGTTAAATACAATCTGTAAAGGATAAAACAAATAAGCATAGTATTTTCTGTAACATTGTAATACGTTGATGCTCTAAGTATTGTTATGCGTTACTTCCTTTGCATATTATTTCCACCAGCTGCGGTTTTAACTACCGGGCGCATTGGCGCTTTTATATTGAGCTGTATCCTTACACTGTTTCTGTGGATACCGGGCGTGATCCATGCCGTGCTGGTTACCAATGACTTTTATGAATCGCGCAGGCATCGCCAACTTATGCGTGAAGTAAAACGAAGCAGGTACAGGTATTAATTTTGAGCAATTAGTTTTGTTGGTGTTATAACCGATACAAAAACCAACCCGATCAATCCTCCCGATATTCCGGTAACGATCACATCCCCATATTCTTTGAGGTTGAGGCCGGTAAGCAATCTTATGAGTAAAACTAATAACGCGATGGCAGCAATCTTTAACCAATAATAAATGATATTCTCTGGCCGGGTAAGTTTGCCGACGGGCAGCTGATTAATGGCATACAGGATAACAGCCGCGCCAATAAAAGTGCTTACATGCTGCAGGATGTGAAAACGTTCAACCGCGTAATGGCCGGCCATAACTTTATGCCTCAATATACGATGATGCAATACAAAATAGCCTGCCGGATGTGTAAATCCGTCCCAAAAAATATGCGACGCGGCGCCAATAAGGATGCAGATAACAATGACTATAAAATGAGGTTTAAGATAAGTCTCATTGCTGTTTTTAAATTCTGAAAGGTGCTTGTTGAACCAGGATGGCAGGTGATCGATCAATTTATTTTTAACCAATCTGTTGTAGATCAGCATCAGCAAAAACGCCAGCGGCAGATCAAAATAAAATAAACCAGGCCAGGTATGACCGTAACGTGCCGCGACTTTCATCCGGATGAAATATTCAAAATCGGGCGTCATACTACCAATTACCAGCGCTGTGAGCGACACCCATCGTTTGGGCAGGTAACTGAAGGGTAATACAATAGCTGGGTGCGAAAAGGTAAAAGGCATTTATTATTTACAGGATTAAGTGGGTTAAATATAAATATTCTGATTTTTAGTTATTTACGATTTTTTTTTAAATTTATGATATGAAAAAGATCATCACCCTGGTTATTGCAGTCCTGCTTGCGGCAACCTTTGTTCACGCGCAGGAAGGGTGGGTAACTCATAAAGGGGATAACCGGATATCTGTAAAATTTCCGGCAGAACCCTCGGAGGTTATTGCAGGCACCTTTGCCGCAAAGGATAAGGATAGTGTGGTTTACGTTTTTACCATCGTTGATTTTGTACAGGTAGCCGGTATTGATTCTACTGCCCTGGCCCCTTTGAAAGCCACTCCGGAATTTGCAACACAGTTAAAAACGGGTATCAGTCAAAGTTTGCCAGATGTGCAAATGGAGGATTTTAAGATCGGTACCTGGAAAGGATTTACGAGCTACACCTCAACAGGCGTGGATTCGAAAAAGAAGCAATACGATATGTTCCTGTTCATTATAGGTAATAAACTGTACAGTGCATCAACCATTATTGCCAATGGTGGCAGCCTTGAAGGCAGGGATATTTTTTTAAAGTCGATCAGACTAAGTAATTAGAATAATTCAGACAAAAAAAGCGCCCTGATCATCAGGGCGCTTTTTTTATGAGATTATTTTTTTACAACCCAAAAGCCGCCTTCACCTTATCCACGTAATCCAGTTTTTCCCAGGTAAACAGTTCCACTTCAGCTTTTATTTCATCGCCATAGGGGTTGGAAAAAGTTTTGGTAACAGTACAGTTTGGTTTGCCGAAGTGACCATAAGCAGCAGTTTCACTATAAATAGGATTGCGTAGCTTTAAGCGTGTTTCGATGGCATATGGGGTCATATTGAAAATGCTTTCTACTTTTTTGGCGATCTCACCATCATGCAGGCCAACTTTACCTGTGCCATAGGTGTTTACATAAATACCCATAGGCTGGGCCACGCCAATAGCATAGGATACCTGTACTAATATTTCGTCAGCAACACCGGCAGCAACCAAATTTTTGGCAATGTGGCGTGTAGCATATGCAGCAGAGCGATCGACTTTTGAAGGATCTTTACCTGAAAATGCACCGCCACCATGCGCGCCTTTGCCGCCATAAGTATCCACAATTATCTTGCGGCCGGTTAAGCCGGTATCGCCATGCGGCCCACCGATCACAAATTTGCCGGTTGGGTTGATGTGGTATTTAATATCATCATTAAAAAAGTGCGCGTATTTTGGATATTTAGCCTTCACCCTTGGGATCAGGATGCCGATAATATCCTTGCTGATCTTTTTCAGCATGGTTTGCTCCTCATCAAAATCATCATGCTGGGTTGATATTACGATGGCATCAATGCGGGTTGGCTTGTTATCATCGCTATACTCCAGTGTAACCTGCGATTTAGCATCAGGGCGAAGATAGTTTATCTCGCTGTTTTCGCGGCGGATAGCTGCCAGCTCAATAAGCAGGGCATGTGCAATATCCAAAGCCAGTGGCATGTAGTTATCAGTTTCGCTTGTGGCATAACCAAACATCATCCCCTGGTCGCCTGCGCCTTGTTCTTCTTTGGCAGAGCGGTCAACCCCCTGGTTAATATCCGGTGACTGCTCATGGATGGCTGAAAGCACCCCGCAGGAGTTGCCGTCAAACATATACTCGCTTTTATTATAGCCGATGCGGTTGATCACATCGCGGGCTATTTTCTGCACATCGAGGTAAGCTTTTGACTTTACTTCGCCGGCCAAAAAAACCTGCCCGGTGGTTACCAGGGTCTCGCAGGCTACCTTTGAGTCGCGGTCAAAAGCTAAAAAGTTATCTATCAACGCATCCGAGATCTGGTCGGCAACTTTATCCGGATGTCCTTCTGACACGGATTCTGAAGTGAATAAATAGGGCATAAATATTTTTAGTTAAACTAGTATGCGAAAGAAGGAAATTTAAACGGATTGCGGTAAAAAAAGAAAACAGGGTTTAGCACTTTTTTACGTGGTTGCAATCTAAATCAAATCAGTCCACTTTCGGGTGGCAAAAATAAAACAATTTTTCACAAAGCCGAAAATACGGTTACTTTTGACGGCGAAATTATAATTACTTGAAAAGGAAAGCTTTATTTATAATAAACCCGGTATCAGGTGGGAAAAAGAAGGATGATGTGCCGGAGCTGATACAAAAGAACCTGGATCAAGCTCTTTTTGAACCAACTATTGTTTTTACCGATGGCGCCCTGCACGGTAGCCAGCTTGCAGCCGATGCAGTTGGGGAATATGAATACGTGGTGGCAGTTGGCGGTGATGGCACCATTAACGAGATTGCCTCATCTATTGCCGGTACGGATACTACACTGGGGATACTTCCCTTTGGTTCGGGCAATGGCTTGTCGCGTTTTTTAGGTATCCCGATGAATACGGAGAAGGCTATTAAAACGCTTAACGAGCAGCGGGTTGAGGCTATTGACGCGGGGAAACTGAACGGACAATGGTTTTTTAACATGGCCGGGATGGGTTTTGACGCCCATATCAGCGAAGTGTTTTCACATGATAAAACACGGGGCTTTGGCGCTTACATCCGGTCAGCCTTTCGCGAAATAGCTAATTATAAATCCGAGACGTACCAGTTGGAAATTGATGGCGCTAAATATGAGCGCGAAGCTTTTATGCTGAGTTTTGCCAATTCATCCCAATATGGTAATAATGCCCATGTATCGCCCTGTGCTTCGGTGCAGGACGGTTTGCTGGATATTTGCATTATAAAGCCTTTTCCTTTATACCGTTTCCCGGAAATGGGGCTGCGTATGTTTACAAAGACCGCAGAAGGATCTAAATATGTTGAGATAATTCAGGGAAAACACGTTATTGTGAAAAGAAAGCAGGGCGGTCCGGTACACCTGGACGGCGAGCCTCAAATGATGGGCGCTGATGCTGAAATAATGATGATGCCACGATCGTTAAAAATAATTACAGGAGAAAGTTTTAAAAAATAAGCTTATGGCTAAGAAATTCAACGACTTTTCAGGCATAGTATATTCAACTAACTCCGATTACCAATACAATGGGGATACCGGCTATGCAGCCTCCACGCTGCCTCCGCAGCAGCAAAACCTTAAAATTTACCTTGACCGAAAAGGCGGCGGAAAAGTAGTTACCCGCATTACGGATTTTGTGGGTAAGGAAGCTGACCTCGAAGCCATCGGAAAACAGCTTAAATCCAAATGTGGGGTGGGCGGTTCGGTTAAAAATGGGGAAATTTTGATACAAGGTGATTTCCGCGACCGGGTGCTGACTTTATTACAAGCCGATGGATATAAGGCAAAAAAGGCCGGAGGTTAGTGTATTGAGTTTTTTGAAACACCATTCATAACTAATTGTTTTTCAATAAATTAACTAAGTGTAAAACTTACATATAGTAAAATAAATATCAATTTTTTCTTGTTTATAGCTTCTTAAAGTCGGATTTTTGCACTAACCAATTTATACCGACTTAATGAAAGCGTTGTGAACCGCCTCTGTAAAAGAGTTTAACCAGCAACAGCTTCATTGTCATTAAGAAATAATTATTTAATGAAAAATTTTAGTAACAAATTACCTGACCTGGGTTACCTTAACCTGGATCGGGCGAAGGATCTTTTTTTCCAATTATCACCTGCTCAACTGGTTGAAGCGGCATTAAAAAGAGGCGAAGGCGTTTTAGCAGAAACCGGTGCGCTTGCCATTGATACCGGCGAATTTACTGGTCGCTCACCCAAAGACCGCTTTATCGTGGATGATGCCATTACACATGATACGGTTTGGTGGGGAGATGTGAATATTAAATTCGATAGTAATAAATTTGACGCGCTGTTTCAAAAAGTGACCGGCTACCTCAGCGAACGTGAGATCTTTGTGAGAGACTCATCAGCATGTGCCAACGAAAAATATCATATCAAAATAAGGGTTGTTACCGAAACAGCTTACCAGAATCTTTTTGTACATCACTTGTTCCGCAGGCCCGAAGTGGTAAACCCTGATTTGCAGCCAGAGTGGACGGTGATCGCCGCTCCCGGGTTTAAGGCAGATCCGGCTGTTGACGGAACGCGGCAGGAAAATTTTGCTATCCTCAACTTCAGCAAAAAAATAGTGCTGATAGGCGGCACAGGTTATACCGGCGAGATCAAGAAGGGGATATTCTCAGTCCTGAATTTTATATTACCCCATGAAAAAAAGGTGCTTTCCATGCACTGTTCAGCCAACACAGGCGTCAAGGGTGATACCGCCATCTTCTTTGGCCTGTCCGGCACAGGTAAAACCACCCTCTCTGCCGATCCTGAACGCAGCCTGATAGGGGATGACGAACACGGATGGAGTGATTATACCATTTTCAATTTCGAGGGCGGATGCTATGCCAAATGCGCTGATCTGACAGCCGAAAAGGAGCCACAGATATTTAGCGCCATTAAATTCGGTGCGTTGCTGGAAAATATCAACTTTAATAAAAATACCCGCGAAGTAAATTTCTCTAATATTGATAAAACAGAAAATACACGTGTTGCCTACCCTATGTATTATGTAAATAATGCGGTAATACCATCATTAGGGTCGTCACCAAAAAATATATTCTTTTTAACCGCCGATGCCTTTGGGGTGCTGCCGCCTATATCTAAATTAACAAATGCGCAGGCTATGTATTATTTTATTTCGGGTTATACAGCTAAGGTGGCAGGTACCGAAACAGGAATATCTGAACCTAAAACTACATTTTCAGCCTGCTTTGGCGAGGCTTTCCTGCCATTGAACCCGGTAACTTATGCCAGGCTTTTGGGCGAAAAATTAAAAGAGCACGAGGTAAATGTGTGGCTGATAAATACCGGCTGGACAGGTGGCCCCTATGGCGTAGGGAAAAGAATGAAACTGAAATACACCCGCGCAATGATAACAGCCGCCATAAACGGCGAGTTGGACAATGTAAATTACCAGGAACACCCTGTATTTAATTTACAAATGCCTGTAAGCTGCCCCAATGTGCCTGATAATATATTAAATCCGCGCAATACCTGGGCCGATCGGGATGGTTATGATGACCAGGCAAACAAGTTAGCCAATTCTTTTGTTAAGAACTTCGAACGCCATGTGGTGCATAGTAACGCTGAAATTGTAAATGCGGGGCCAAATGTGATTATATCCGTATAGTTACATACTTTTTATAAAGTATTGTTTGCTATTATTAAAAAAAATGGTTTTCATTGTAAAAAATTGTCTGTAAGAATGACAATTTTTTTGTTTGGTGACGTTATGTAAGCTCAGTTTACAAGCTAAAACCGGCATTTATATTAAATTATTATAAAGATTGCAGAAAAAGTTTTTTTATTTCATTAAAATTCTAATTTTGTTATCCGCATTTCATTAAGCACATTAATTAACTTTATTATAAACAAAAACTAAAACTAAAAACTAAAGTAATGGCAACCGCACCAACAAAACCAACTACTCCTGTAAAAAAAGAAAGCTCAAGCGCATCGGGCATGTTTGCAGTATTGACCATACCGATCTGTATTATTTGTGGAATTTTAATATTCTATTTTATACTTGGTAACCCAAGCCATTATGCAGGTGGCGACGTTGAAAAAGGTAATCCTCAAGACGTTTTTGGTACAGTACACAGGGGAGGCCCAATTGTACCTGTTATCATGTCATTCGTATTAATGGTAATCGTATTCTCAATTGAGAGGGCTATCGTTATTGGCAAAGCATCCGGAACCGGGAATGTTGATTCATTCGTAAGAAAGATCACCTCGTTACTTAACGCCGGTAATATCGACGCTGCAAGCGCAGAGTGCGACAAGCAAAAAGGCTCTGTTGCCAACGTGATCAAATCTGGCTTAAAGAAGTACCGCGAAATGGAATCAGACAACACGCTTACCATCGACCAGAAAACCCTGGCTATCCAAAAAGATATTGAAGAAGCAACAGCTTTGGAAATGCCTATGCTGGAGCAAAACTTAACCATCATCGCAACTTTGGTATCTATTGGTACATTGAGCGGTCTGTTAGGTACAGTGGTAGGTATGATCGGTGCGTTCTCAACGTTATCAGCTAACGGCGCTCCTGATACATCACAGCTTTCAGCAAACATTTCAGAAGCGTTAATTAACACTGCGTTAGGTATCACTACTTCTGCTTCATCAATCGTTCTGTATAACTACTTTACATCACGTATTGATAAGCTGACTTATGCAATTGACGAAACAGGGTTCAGCATTGTGCAAACATTTGCTGCATCACACGCTAGAAAGTAATAAATAATTTTAGTGCTTAGTTTTCCTGCCTTTTGATATAATAATTTCAGGGGCAGGTAGTTATTAATCTTACAACACTATTTTATTTAAAAATTATTAATTATGTCTAGGATAAAAATTCCCAGAAAAAGTACAGCGATAGACATGACGGCTATGTGCGACGTGGCCTTCCTTTTGCTTACCTTTTTCATATTAACAGCAAAATTAAAACAGGAGGATCCGTTACAGGTAGATACTCCGGCTGCCACTACTAAGGTGCTTTTCCCTGATATTGATGTTGCTACAATTACAGTAGGCAAGGGAAAAGTGTTTTTTGGAGCCGAGGGTACAGATGTACGCATGCAAATGCTGGAGGCAATGGGTACAAAATACAATCAGACATTCACACCGGAAGAAAAGAAAAGATTTTCTCAAATTCCAACGTTTGGTGTACCAATGAACCAGTTGAAACAGTTTATTAACCTGAGCGAGGATCAGAAGAAGAAATATACTCAACCCGGCATCCAGGTAGATACTACCAGTACCAGTGAATTGTATAACTGGATACACGAAGCTCGTGTCGCAGTTGCTACCTTGCGTAATAAACCGTTGCGCTTTGCAATAAAGGGCGATGCCAAACAAGTGTATCCTGAAGTGAAAATAGTAATTGATATGCTTCAAAAGCAATCAGTCAATAAATTTAGTTTAATTACATCGCTTAAAGATAAATAAACAGCTATGGCAGAATTAGATACCTCCGGCGGAGGTAAAAAAGGCGGAAAAATAAGGAGTAAAAAAGCCTCCACACGTATTGACCTTACGGCAATGGTTGACCTGGCATTTTTGCTGATCACGTTCTTTATCATGGCCACCACACTGGCCAAGCCAAAAGCGATGGACACGTTTTGGCCTGATAAATCAAAAAAAGACGTTCAGCTACCCGTTGCAGCTTCAAGAACAATGACTGTACTTTTAGGTGCCAATGATAAATTGGAATGGTATCTTGGTGAGCCGGGGAAATCAGCGCCTACCGTAGATAACTTTGGAAAGAACGGCATACGTAAAACCTTCATCGAAAAGAACAAGGAAATTAAAGCTACACATGCGGGCCCAGATAATGATATGATCGTCCTGGTAAAAGCGAGTGACAAGTCGACCTATAAAGACTTTGTAAGTATAATTGATGAGATGAACATTGCCGGCATCATTCGCTATGGTGTAGTTGATATTTTACCTGTCGAAGTGGAATTGCTGAAGAAGGACGGGAATTACTAACCGGATGCATGTTTATACTAAACAGAAATAATTAACGTTAAAAATTAAAGGCCTAAAAGATGTTCGAATCAAAGTTAGACATATTAAAAACGGAATGGATCGATGTCGTTTTTACCGATAGGAATAAAGCATACGGGGCTTATGATCTTAGAAAGCAGAACTCTAAAAATACAAATAAAGCGCTTGTTATAGGCGTAATATTATTTGTTGTTCTGATATCGGCACAAACCATCATCAATTTCATCAGCGGCTTTATTCCAAAAGCTTCTGATAAAGTGAAGATCACCAATGTGGTGCTACAGCCACCACCGCCGATTGATAAAAAGACACCACCACCGCCGCCACCGGAACCACCGAAACCAAAAATTGACCAGGTGAAGTTCCCTCCTCCGGTAGTAAAACCGGATAACGAAGTGAAAGAGCAACCACCAACCGTAAAGGAATTGGAAGTTGCAGACCCCGGTCAAAAGACTGTTAAGGGCGACCCGAATGCTGATATCAAGATCGATGAACCGGTTGGTAATTCGGACGTAAAAGCAGTAACCGAGGAAGACCCTAATAAGATATTTACCGCGGTTGAAAAAGATCCCGCCTTTAAAGGTGGTATTGATAAGTTTTATGCTTACCTGGGAAAAAACATACATTACCCGGCTATTGCTAAGGAAAACAATGTGCAGGGTAAAGTATTCGTAACCTTTGTAGTTGAACGGGATGGTTCATTAACAGATATCAAAGTAGTACGTGGCATAGGAAGCGGTTGCGATGAAGAAGCTAAACGAGTTTTAGCTGCATCGCCTAAGTGGGCGCCAGGTATTCAAAATGGCCGTCCGGTTCGTGTTCAATACAGCGTGCCGATCACTTTTACTTTAACGTCAGAAGAATAATAGGATTAATGCCCTATAAATTTAATTTCAGGCAAAAATCGCCCACAAGGCGGTTTTTGCTTATTTTAGGCTTGGCCACCTTTGTAGCTTGTTTTACATTGGGTTTAATGATCATGTTTTGGGACAGGGTTAATGACCAACTTCACCTGTCAAAGACTCAAAGGTTACTGTTTGGAGGCTTATTTGTGATTTACGGTTTATTAAGATTTTCGAGATTGTTTAAGGTGGAGGAGCCAGAAGATGAGGAATAGATTTACACTGATATTGCTGGGTTGTATACTGTTGGGTGTTTTTGAAACATGCAAAAGAGGTGCCCCTGCAAAAAATTCAGAGCCTGCAACTATTTCAGAAAGCGAACAATTTGTTTCGGATGAATCATTCGCCCCAATTTTGGATGAAGAGCTATATGTTTTTAACAGCACAAAGCCTGGTACTAAATCTACCATTACCTACAAATCTGAAAATGATGTAGTAAGGCTTTTATTGAACGATAGCGCCCGGTTTGCATTCTTGTCGCGTAAGTTGAGTGATGGGGAAATAAAAGCCCTAAAGGCACGTAATTTGCCGGTTAGGGTTACCAAATTTGCTATGGATGCTGTGGCCTTGATCGTAAATGAGGCATCAGCAGATACTACAATTTCTGTTAGTGAAATAAAAAAAATGCTGCGAGGCGAGACTAAAACTGATAATAGTATCGTTTTTGATAACCCGAACTCAAGTTTGGTAAGATATTTGAAAGACTTAGCGGGTACAGCACAGCTTGAACAAAAAAACATTTACGCGTTAAAGTCAAACAAGGAAGTGATCGAATATGTTAGTAAACATCCAAAGGCTATAGGAATAATTGGCTTTAGCTGGTTGAATGACCCCGATACTGACTATGCCGAAGCTGCAAAAAATGTTAAAACTGTTGCTGTAAAGGATGACAATAATAAGGAGGCGCCAAACCAGTATTTCAGGCCAACGCAATCAACTTTATATTTAAAACAATATCCGCTGATGCGTGATCTTTACATGGTGAATTGCATAAGCAGCAAGAATGGCCTGGGTGCCGGATTTGAGCATTTTATTGTAAGTGACAAAGGGCAGCGAATAGTATTAAGATCGGGACTTTTACCCTTTTTAATCCCGGGCAGGGAAATAATTATACACAGTGATAAACTATAAAAATAAAGAGACGATAAATAAAGAGCATTAAACTATAGTATATTTTTAAGGTCAATAATTTAAATAAACCTTATAGTTTAGCTCAATTGAAGATTAAAAAAATTACTCAAATGAAGATTATCAGTAAAATAGCAACAACCGGATTAGGCCTGGTATTTATGGGATCGTCAGTTTTTGCGCAAAGCCTTGCCGATGCCAAAAAAGCTATTGACGCAGAGCAATACTCAAAAGCTAAGGGGATGCTTAAAAACTTGGTGGTTACTCAAAGCACCAAAGACGAGAACTATTTTTACCTGGGCTGGGTATACATTCAGCAATCGTATCCCGATTCAGCAAAAGTGGTTTTCCAAAAAGGTATTGGTGTGAACCCCAATTCGGCTTTAAATTATGCTGGTTTGGGTATAGTGGCGCGGCTGGATAAAGATGCAAATGGGGCAACTACCAACTTTACCAAAGCGCTTTCGCTTGCCGGTAAAGACAGCAAGCCATATGTATACATAGGCAAAGGTTATTTATTGCCAGAGAGTAATGGAAAAGTTTTGCCTGCTAACGCTACCTCGGCTTTGGACGTATTAAATAAGGGCAATGTGGCCAGCGCGGTAAAAAGTAAAGAAAAGGGATCAACCCCTGCATCAACAGACCCTGAGTTATTTATGACCATGGGCGAGGCCGACCGCTTACTACTAAAGAGTAATGATGCCTACACTAATTTTGAAAACGCATTAACGCTTGACCCTAAATCAGCCGCTGCTAATGTGGCGCTGGGTGTATTATGGAAATTTGCGGATAACTTCGTGGATGCTGAAAAGCAATTCCAAGCAGCTTTAACAATCGATCCCAATTATGGGCCTGCTTATCGTGAATGGGCTGAAACCGATCTGCGCTGGGCACAAACTGATCCTACTAAAGCTTCGGCAAAGGTAAAGGAAGCGGCAGATCAGTATAAAAAATATATCACTTTAACAGATTATTCACCGGAGGCGCAAATGCGTTACGCCGACTTCCTGATCAACGCCGGTGATTTTAAAACATTGCAGCAGGTGACTACAGATCTTTCCAAATCAGCTAGTTCAAACTTAAGAGCTCAGCGTTATTTGATGTATGCCGCTGCCGAGAATAAGGACATTGCAACCGGTTTAGCTGCGGGGAATACCTGGATGACCAAAGCTGATCCTAAACGTATTATTCCAAGGGATTATTTGTATATGGGTCGTTTGCAGATCGCCAATAAACAAGACTCATTAGGTATACAATCGTTACGTAAGGCTTTGGAGTTGGATACTACCCAGGTAGAGGTTTATTCGGAAATTGGAAAATCCTTGTTTAACGGAAGAAAATACCTGGAATCAGCTGAAGCCTACAAGATGTACATTGAGAAAGGTACAAAAGTAAAGCTGACCGATCATTACTTTGAAGGCTTAGGTTATTATTTTGCTTTTGCTATTCCTTATGGAAGCAAAGACAAAGCAGTGAGCAGCAAGGCTGATACTTCATTATTAACCAAGGCTGATTCTGCATTCAGTTATATCAATCAAAAATCACCCACCTTTGCAGATGCTTATTTGTATCGTGCCCGTGCAAACGATTATAAAGAGACTGACAGAAATAACATTAAAGGCTTAGCCAAGCCATTTTATGAGAAGTATGCACAAACTGTAGCTGCTAAAGGCCCTATCACCGATGATAAGACTAAAGGCCAGGTAGCCGAAGCGTATGATTACTTAGGAGCCTACTACGAATTTAAAGAGAAGGATGAAGCTAAAGCCGCTGAAAATTACGGTAAGGCAAGGGAAACCGATCCGACCAACAAACAAGCGCTCGATTATTTCAAGCGAAAAGGCGGAGCGAAAAGTAAATAGCTCGTATAAAAATATTCAAAGCCTCCCGATTTTAACCGGGGGGCTTTTTTATTGTTTATCCATTAGTATATTTGCACCATGGAAGCACAAAGTCTACCGATAAATTTTTTGCCTATTATATTTCAAATGATAGTAGCCGCCGGTTTCGCGGTATTGGTGATGGTGGTAACGCACAAATTAGGCCCCAAGCGCAAAACCAGTGATAAACTGACCCCCTTTGAATCAGGTATCGAAGTTGTTGGTAATGCCCGTTCCGCTGTTTCTATTAAATATTTCCTGGTGGCTATACTCTTTGTATTGTTTGATGTGGAAGTAATATTTATGTATCCATGGGCAGTTAATTTTAAAGAATTTGCCGCGCAAGGCAAAGAGGGGATGATCGAAATGTTCATTTTTATGGGTACGCTTTTACTCGGCTTTATTTATATCATCAAAAAAGGAGCATTGGACTGGGATTAGGCCCCACCTAAATCCTCCCCGGTAGGGAGGACTTTATATTAATAAAATAATATGCCTGTATATTCTTAAAAGAAGCTTTTTAAAGTCTCCCCTACAGGGGGAGATTTAGAGGGGGCTTTGTTTAGACAGATTCTAAATACATTCCCTGCTATACATGGTGTATTTTTTACATAGTTATTTATTGTAAATTTGTACTCGTTATCGGCATATGCTGATAACGTGTTTATTCTATTTGTGCAGATCATGAGTGACATTCAAATTGTTGAAGCTCCACCGGGTGTAGAAGGATCAGGATTTTTTGCTACATCGCTTGATAAAGCAGTTGGCCTGGCGCGTTCGTATTCATTATGGCCGCTTCCTTTTGCCACTTCATGTTGCGGTATCGAGTTTATGGCCACAATGGCCTCAACCTACGATCTGGCCCGTTTTGGCGCCGAGCGTATGAGTTTTTCTCCCCGCCAGGCAGATCTATTGATGGTGATGGGTACTATATCCAAAAAGATGGGGCCGGTGTTAAGGCAAGTGTACCTGCAAATGGCCGAGCCACGCTGGGTATTAGCTATGGGTGCATGCGCGTCAAGCGGGGGTATATTTGATACCTATTCTGTGTTGCAGGGTATTGATGAGATTATCCCGGTAGATGTATACGTGCCCGGTTGCCCTCCAAGGCCCGAAGCCGTTATTGATGGCTTTATGCAGATCCAGAAACTGGTTCAAACTGAATCATTGCGCAGGAGAAGTTCACCCGAGTATCAAAAATTATTAGCTTCATACGGTATCCAATAATGGCTAAGATAACTAACGAAGAACTGCTCAACAGCATCACAGGCAAGTTTGAAAGCGAGGTAGCTAATATTACCGAGCCTTTCGGATTGCTGACCCTTGAAACCAGCCGCGAAAAGATCATTGATATCTTGACTTTTTTAAAGACTGATGCGAAGCTGCAGTTCATTTTTTTAACAGATATTACCGCTATCCATTACCCTGACCAGGAGAAACAGATAGGAGTTATTTATCACCTGCATAGTTTGGTAAATAATGTGCGCATCCGCATCAAGGTTTTTATGGCTGATGATAACTTGCATATACCAAGCGCCACCGTGCTTTGGGAAGGCGCTAACTGGATGGAACGCGAAACCTACGACTTTTTTGGGGTTGAGTTTGACGGGCATCCTGATTTAAGAAGAATATTAAATGTTGACGATATGACGGTTTTCCCGATGCGGAAAGAGTTCCCACTGGAAGACCCGAATCGTGTAGATAAAAGAGATTACTTTTTCGGAAGATAACAGCTGGAACTGCTATAGTAGTTTCATTGCCGTTGAAGAACAAATAATTGAATGAAGAACCATCCAGTATTTATTGATAACGATCCGCAGACCGAATATTCAACCTTGAATTTGGGGCCTACGCACCCGGCAACACACGGAGTTTTCCAGAACGTGCTGACCATGGATGGCGAGCGCATTGTTAACGGGGTATCAACCATTGGCTATATCCACCGTGCCTTTGAAAAGATCGCTGAGCACAGGCCTTTCTACCAGATCACCCCGCTTACCGACAGGATGAACTACTGCTCATCACCCATAAATAACATGGGCTGGCACATGACGGTGGAAAAGATGCTGGATATCAAGATGCCAAAACGCGTAGATTACATGCGCGTTATCGTGATGGAGCTTGCACGGATATCAGACCATATTGTTTGTAATTCGATATTAGGTGTCGATACCGGCGCATTGACCGGTTTCACCTACATGATGAAATACCGCGAGCATATCTACGAAATATACGAAGAGATCTGCGGATCGCGCCTTACGACCAATATCGGCCGTATCGGCGGTTTCGAGCGCAACTTTAACCGTATCGCTTTTGATAAGATCCGCAGCTTTCTGAAAATATTCCCGCCTAACTTAAAAGAGTTCGAAGCGCTGTTTAATCGCAATCGCATTTTCGTAGATCGTACAAAAGATGTGGCTGCTGTTGATGCTGAAACTGCTTTAAACTATAGCTGGAGCGGCCCTTTATTACGTGCTGCAGGTGTAGATTATGATGTGCGGGCGATGGAGCCTTACAGCTCATATGAAGATTTTGATTTTGAAGTACCTGTAGGTACCAACGGTGATGTTTACAACCGCTTTTTGGTGCGCAACGAGGAAATGTGGCAGAGTATGCGCATTATCGAACAGGCTTTGAATAAAATTGAAAAAGAAGATCCAAACATTTTCCATGCTGACGTGCCGGAGTTTTACCTGCCGCCGAAGGAAGAAGTTTATAATAATATGGAAGCCCTGATCTATCACTTTAAAATTGTGATGGGCGAAGTGCCGACTCCCAATACCGAAGTTTATCACGCGGTTGAAGGTGCCAATGGCGAACTGGGCTTTTACCTGGTAAATGATGGTGGTCGTTCGCCGTACCGCTTGCATTTCCGCAGGCCAAGTTTTATCAATTACCAGATGTATGCACCCATGAGCCGCGGTATGCTGCTTTCGGATGCGATAATTAACATGAGTAGTTTAAATGTTATTGCCGGAGAATTAGATGCTTAAAGTTGAAAATACAGGCGTTCCGGTTGAGTTTTCGCCGGCACTGATCAAACAGTTTGACGATATTGTAAGCCGCTATCCCGAAGGAAAGCAAAAATCAGCCTTGCTGCCTATACTGCATTTGGTACAGGCCGAATTTGGTTGGGTAAGCGCCCCAGCGATGGATAAGGTAGCCGAATATTTAAAGCTCCAGGATATTGAAGTGTACGAAGTAGCAAGTTTTTACAGCATGTATTTTTTACGCCCACAAGGCAAATATGTGCTTGAAGTTTGCCGCACCGGCCCCTGCTGTTTGGTAGGCGCCGAAAAGATAATGGATCATATCGAACAAAAGCTGGGTGTAAAAGAAGGCGAAGTAACGCCTGACGGTTTATTCAGCTGGCGCGGGGTGGAGTGTTTGGCTGCTTGCGGCTATGCGCCGGTGTTGCAGATAGGCCCTGAATATACTTTTTATGAGAATTTGACCAATGATTCGGTTGATGCATTGATCAGCGGGTTAAAGGCAAAAACAAATAATTAATGGTTACCAAATCGAGGTTGATCTATGGAGATGTAATTGCCCTGGCGGCGCTGATAGCAGCCTGGTTTTTTACAGAACACTTCACCAAAAACGTACTGGCAATGGGCCTGGTATTGTTGCTGTTGATAGGGCGTAGTATTTATTGGCATTTCACATGGTACAAGCAAACGGGTAAAATATATTAATAGCTAACAGAATTAATCAACATGAGCAGAACGAACCTGATATTTGCAGATACATTGTTTATAATCGTTTCGCTGATGATTTATAATACTGACGGCTTAAAAAAATACCCGGTTATACTGGCGCCGCTGCTCATTATAGCTTTTGCCAGTTGTGCAATAAGGCATATTACTTATTTTAACATGACCAGGAAAATTTATTAGATCAGAATAAAGCTAATAACTGAATGAAGGAAATTAACGATAGGACAAGATTGATACTATGGGATTCAGCATTATTGCTGGGTATCATTTTGTTGGTTCTGATAAGAGAGAATGCAAATCATTCCTATCTTATAACCGGTATAGTAACTGGGTTAATTTTATCAAATTGTGTTAGGAACCATATCTCCGTTTACAAATTAAGCGGTAAAATATATTAGTGTAATGGGACGCAAATTACTTTTAGAACATATAAACGTACCCGGCATCAACACCTTTGATGTATACCGGTCGAAGGGTGGTTATGCTGCTGTCGAAAAGGCTTTGAAAATGACCCCGAATGATATCGTGGAGGAGGTTAAAAAGTCAGGCTTGCGCGGCCGTGGCGGCGCAGGTTTTCCTACCGGGATGAAATGGAGCTTTTTGGCTAAGCCTGAAGGTGTGGCCCGTTACCTGGTTTGTAATGCTGACGAATCAGAGCCCGGTACTTTTAAGGATCGCTACCTGATGACCTATATCCCTCACTTATTGATCGAGGGTATGATCGTTGCCAGCTTTGCCTTAGGTGCCCATGCATCTTATATCTACGTGCGCGGCGAAATGATGCCGCAGATCCGCATCCTGGAAAAAGCCATCGCGGAAGCAAAAAATAAAGGATTTTTAGGTAAAAATATTTTAGGCACCGGCTACGATCTGGAACTTTATGTTCAGCCGGGCGGTGGCGCTTATATCTGCGGGGAAGAAACCGCATTATTGGAATCATTGGAAGGCAAGCGTGGTAACCCGCGTATCAAACCGCCATTCCCTGCTATTGCTGGTTTATATGGCTGCCCGACTGTGGTAAATAATGTTGAATCTATCGCAGCAGTAGTGCCCATCATCAACGAAGGCGGCGATGAATATGCCAAAATTGGTGTTGGCCGCAGCACAGGTACCAAGCTGATATCCGCAGGTGGAAATGTAAAAAAACCGGGCGTTTTCGAGATAGACCTGGGTTTACCGGTTGAAGAATTTTTGTATTCAGACGAATATTGTGGTGGTATCGCCAACGGCAAACGCTTAAAGGCGGTTGTAGCGGGTGGTTCATCCGTTCCTATCCTTCCGGCTAATTTGTTTTTGAAAACCATCAACAATGAGCCACGCCTGATGAGCTACGAATCCTTAGCCGATGGTGGTTTTGTTAGTGGTACCATGCTGGGCTCAGGCGGTTTTATCGCTTATGACGAAGACCAGTGTATCGTGCGCAACACCTGGAACTTCACCCGTTTTTATCACCATGAAAGCTGCGGACAATGTTCGCCATGCCGTGAGGGTACCGGCTGGATGGAAAAGGTATTGCATCGTTTAGAGCATGGTCATGGTAAAATGAGCGACATGGACCTGCTGATTGATGTATCTAAAAAAATTGAAGGGAACACCATTTGCCCATTGGGTGATGCGGCAGCCTGGCCGGTAGCCAGTGCGATACGCCACTTCAGGGATGAGTTTGAGTGGCATGTAACCAATGGTATTGAGGCAGTAACAAGAAACTATGGATTAGCGCATTATGCTGATCCGTTGCCGAAGCTGGAAGAGAAAGTAGCATAATTGAATGGCTCCTACGCAAGCGGTTATAATTGAATTTAACTATGGTCTTGAGGAAGACGAACCATTTTATGAATTATCAGATGACCTCCGTGTCTTGGTAGAAGAAAGTGGTTTGGGGGAATATGACGGGCACGAGATGGCAATGGATAATAGTGATGGCTCCTTTTATATATATGGGCCGGATGCTAAAAAGTTATACGAAGTAGTAAGAGAAAAAATAGAAAAAACACCATTTATGGGAGGCGCCATTGTCACGTTAAGATTTGGTCCACCAGAAAAAGGCGTTAAAGAAGTTAGTTTTACTTTGAATTTGAATTAATGAAAGTAACAATAGACGGAATACCGGTGGAAGTAGAACCCGGAACAAGCATCCTGAATGCCGCAAGGCAGATCGGTGGTGACATTGTTCCGCCTGCTATGTGCTATTATTCAAAATTGAAAGATAGCGGCGGTAAATGCCGTACCTGTTTGGTTAAGGTGAGCAAGGGCTCTGAAAAGGACCCACGCCCTATGCCTAAGCTGGTGGCTTCATGCCGCACCGCGGTAATGGATGGCATGGAAGTGCAGAACATCACATCACCTGAAGTAATTGAAGCACGCAAAGGAATAGTTGAAATGTTGTTGATCAACCACCCGCTGGATTGCCCAATCTGCGACCAGGCCGGTGAATGTGATCTGCAAAACCTGGCTTTCGATCATGGCAGGGCCAAAACCCGTTACGAATTCGATCGCCGGAAATTTGAAAAAATCGACATAGGTGATAAGATACAATTGCACATGACCCGCTGTATCCTATGCTACCGCTGTGTTTTTGTTGCTGACCAGATCACGGATCATCGCATACATGGCATATTGAACCGTGGTGATCATTCTGAAATATCAACCTATATCAAAGCCGCGGTTGACAACGATTTTTCGGGTAACGTAATAGATGTATGCCCGGTAGGCGCGTTAACTGATAAAACTTTCCGCTTTAAAAACCGTGTTTGGTTTACCAAGCCTGTTGAAGCGCACCGCGATTGCGACCATCCGGGTTGCAATGGTAAAGTGACCCTTTGGTATAAAGGTGAAGATGTATTGCGCGTAACAGCACGCAAGGATGTGTATGGCGAGGTAGAAGAGTTTATCTGCAACACCTGCCGTTTTGATAAGAAGAAAACCAGTGATTGGGTGATCGAAGGGCCACGTAAGGTATCGAATCAATCGGTGATCAGTTCCAATCATTATGATACCATGCATCCACTGCCGGTTGTGAAAACCAACCCGGTTTTGATGGAAGCTAATAAAGAACAATTTGAACGGGAGACACGCTTATAATGGAAACCGCTGATATTATCATAAAATTTGTATTGATCGTGATCATATTCACGATCAGCCTGGTGGTGGCCATGTATTCCACCTATGCCGAGCGCAAGGTGGCGGCTTTCTTCCAGGATAGGGTGGGCCCGAACCGTGCCGGTCCTTTTGGTATATTTCAGCCCCTGGCTGATGGCGCCAAATTTTTCCTAAAGGAGGAGATCATTCCCACTAACTCTAATGCATTTTTGTTCATAGTTGGCCCTTCGTTGGCCATTATGACCGCTTGTATAGGCTCTGCTGTAATTCCATGGGGCCAAACGCTGACCATAGGCACACATAAGATCCCTTTGCAGGTAGCCGATATTAATGTAGGGGTGCTTTACATATTTGGCGTGGTTTCGCTTGGCGTGTATGGCATCATGATAGGTGGTTGGGCATCCAATAATAAATATTCGCTGTTGGGCGCTATCCGGGCTGCGTCACAAAATATCAGCTACGAAATTGCCATGGGGCTTTCCATCATCGCCCTGTTGATGACGACCGGTACGTTAAGCTTAAAGGAAATTGCTGAACAGCAGCATGGCTGGCATTGGAACATAGTTTATCAGCCATTAGGTTTCCTGATATTTATTATTTGCGCTTTCGCCGAAACCAACCGGGCACCATTTGACCTGCCCGAGTGCGAAACCGAGCTGGTAGGCGGTTATCATACTGAATACTCCTCCATGAAACTGGGTTTTTACCTATTTTCTGAATATATCAATATGTTCGTTTCATCGGCAGTGATGGCTACACTATACTTTGGCGGATATAATTTCCCCTTCATGCATAGTTTGGGCCTGTCTGAAAATTGGGTGACCATATTAGGCGTTATCGCGTTGTTTATTAAGATATTTGCGTTCATCTTCTTCTTTATGTGGGTACGCTGGACAATCCCGCGTTTCCGCTATGACCAGTTGATGGACCTGGGCTGGAAAACATTAATACCGCTGGCAATAGCCAACATTGTGATAACAGGCATAGTTATGACCTTCATCAAATAATTAGAGAAAAGGATCAAATGGAATCATTAAGTAATAAAAAAAAGGTAGTTGACAACAGGCCACTCAGTTTATGGGAGCGGGCTTATTTGCCTGCAATTATCCGCGGCATGTCAATCACCATGAAACACTATTTGTTCACTAAGGATGTTACCATCCGCTATCCTGAACAAAAGCGTGAGTTTTCTGAAAATTTCCGCGGCATGCATTCGCTAAAGCGTGATGAAGATGGACGCGAACGCTGCACCGCTTGCGGCCTGTGTGCTTTATCATGCCCGGCAGAAGCGATCACTATGATATCGGCAGAACGCCAGCCTGGTGAAGAGCATCTATACCGCGAAGAAAAATACGCCGCAGTTTACGAGATCAATATGCTGCGCTGCATTTTTTGTGGGTTGTGTGAAGAGGCCTGCCCTAAGGAAGCGATCTATTTAGACGGTGATATTGTGCCATCCGACTACCTGAGGAAAGATTTTATATACGGTAAAGACAAATTAGTAGAGGCGCCCTTAAATCAATAAAAGAAGTTTATAACTTTGCCTCGATTTTTGGGGCAGGGTTATATTGTAAATAATAAAAATGAATTTATTTTACTTCATCGCATTTTTGTCCATACTGTTCGCGGTACTGGTAATATCTGCAAAAAACCCTGTGCATAGTATACTTTACCTTATACTCACATTTTTCACCTTTACTGTCCAGTATATCCTGCTTAACGCCCAATTTTTGGCTGTTGTAAACTTTATTGTATACATGGGGGCCATCCTGGTGCTGTTTTTATACACGCTGATGCTGATCAACCTGAACAAGGATTCGGAACCGGTGAAATCAAACATGGTGAAGATAGCCGCGGTATTAGGCGGTGGCTGCTTATTGGTAGTGATCGTGGCCTCGCTAAAGGCGGTTGGCATTTCGCAGCCGTTATTACTGAAAGACCCGGGATTGGGTTTAGTAAAAAACCTGGGTAAAGTATTGTTCAACGAATTTTTACTGCCGTTTGAAGTATCGTCATTGCTGTTGTTGTCGGCAATGGTAGGCGCGGTATTACTGGCTACTAAAGACCCAAAAACTACGTGATGGAAAGTTTATTTAAAACCGTACAATCAGTACCGCTTAATCATTATGTGTTGTTAAGCGCGATCATATTTTCTATCGGAGTAACCGGTGTATTGATCCGCAGGAACGCGATCGTAATTTTTATGTCGATTGAGCTGATGCTGAATTCTGTTAACCTGCTGCTTACCGCTTTTTCCGTTTATCGCGGGGATGCTACCGGCCAGGTTTTCGTGTTTTTCATTATGGCCCTGGCCGCGGCAGAAGTTGCCGTAGGATTGGCTATCATCGTAATGATCTATCGCAATACAAACTCGGTGGATATTAATGTGCTGAACAGGCTGAAGTGGTAGGCCCCACCCAACCCTCCCCGGAAGGGAGGGCTTTGAGCAAAGGCTATATTTTAAAAGGATTGTAAATATTAAGTATTAAAAACATAAACCAAAAAGTCTCCCCTACTGGGGGAGATTTAGAGGGGGCTCACACAACATGGATAAATATATCTGGCTTATTCCTTTATTACCTTTAGCTGGTTTCCTGATCAACGGGCTTGGCCGTAATATCTTGTCGAAAAGTGTTATTGGCTTTATAGGCTGCTCAGTGATACTTGTTTCATTTGGATTGAGCGTTGGTGCTTTTTTACAGATCAAATCTTCAGGTGTACCTATCAATGTAAGCCTATTTGATTGGTTTGACCTTGGATTTTTTAAAGTTCAGTTTGCCTTTTTGGTTGATCAGTTAAGCGCTTTAATGCTGCTGATCATAACTGGCGTAGGCTTACTGATCCACTTATATTCGGTAGGATATATGCATCATGATGAAGGTTTTGGTAAGTTTTTCGCTTATCTCAACCTGTTCGTTTTCTTTATGTTGCTGCTGGTATTAGGGTCAAACTACCTCATCATGTTTATCGGTTGGGAAGGCGTGGGGTTATGCTCTTACCTGCTCATCGGGTTCTGGTTTACCAATCCCGATTATGCGGATGCCGCCAAAAAGGCCTTTATCATGAACCGTATTGGCGACCTGGGTTTTATCATTGGCGTGTTCCTGATCATCGGTATTTTCGGAAGTGTTACCTTTTCGGATATCTTCCCTAAGGCTGCTTCGATGCACGGCAACGAGGTGCCGTTTACCCTGATCACTATGCTACTGTTTGTTGGTGCGGTTGGTAAATCGGCACAGATACCACTATTTACCTGGCTTCCAGACGCTATGGCTGGTCCAACCCCGGTTTCAGCGTTGATACACGCCGCAACCATGGTTACAGCCGGTGTATATATGGTTGCACGTTCTAATATTTTATTCACTCTGGCCCCTGCCACCATGACGGTTATTGCGGTTATTGGTTTGGCTACTGCGGTATTCGCGGCATTGATCGCGCTTTCGCAAACAGATATTAAAAAGGTATTGGCTTATTCAACCGTATCCCAGTTGGGTTATATGTTTTTAGGTTTGGGTGTTGGCGCTTATACCGGCGCGTTCTTCCATGTACTTACGCATGCCTTTTTCAAAGCTCTATTATTCCTCGGTGCAGGTTCTGTAATTCACGCGATGAGCAATGAACAGGATATGCGCAAGATGGGCGGGTTAAAAGGAAAGCTCCGTATCACATTTATTACCATGCTGATCGGCACACTTGCCATATCAGGTATACCGCCATTTGCAGGTTTCTTTTCTAAGGATGAGATACTGGCACACACTTTCGCACATAGCACAACCATGTATGTTATCGGTGTTATCACAGCGATGTTCACCTCTTTCTATATGTTCCGGATGCTGTATCTTACTTTTTATGGTAAGTTCCGCGGCACAATTGAACAGGAACATCATTTGCATGAATCACCCCCAAGCATGACCATACCTCTTATCGTACTGGCTGCACTTTCGGTAGTTGGTGGTTTTATAGGTATCCCCGAAGCATTAGGCGGTCATCACTGGCTTGAACATTTCCTGGCGCCGGTGTTTGAACAATCTACTGCTATATTACCGGCTTCACATTTAAGCTCATCAACAGAGATCGCATTAATGGTAGCTTCGGTTACCGGGGCAGTGCTGGCATTAGCTTATGCTTACTTCAAGTACGTAAAAGGTGCGCATGTGCCGGCAGCGGATACGGAAGAGCGCCCCGGATTGGTTAGCCTATCCTATCATAAATTTTATATTGATGAGATATACGATTGGCTGATCCGCAAACCATTGGATGCATTATCAATTTTCTTTTATAAGGTGGTTGATCTGCTTGCTATAGATGGCATAGTAAATGGCCTGGGTAAAGGCACCATAAAATCCAGTAAAGGTTTCCGGCTTTTGCAAAGCGGTAATGTTGGCTTCTACATCTTTATGATGGTTGTAGGTATCATCGCCATATTAGTATATAGTTTTTACAGTTTAGTTAAGATATAACAATAAGCGTTTACGATTTTAAAAATGACAGTTAGTATTTTACTCTTTTTGCCGATTGTTGCAGCCCTTGTTGTTCTATTACTCAAAAATGAGGTAGCTAAGTATGCCGCGCTGGCATTCGCCGTTGCCGAACTGGTTGTTGCCAGTATATTTTTGAGCCGCTTTATACCCGATGCATCCAGCCAGTTTGGTGTGTTCGCTTCCTGGATACCAAAAGCAGGTGTTTATTTTAATGCGGGCATCGATGGTATCAGCATGATCATGGTGATACTTAGCACGCTACTGGTTCCGCTTATTATACTATCTACCTTCAAGCATCAGTACAAAAATGCCTCCGCGTTTTATGCCCTGATCCTGTTCATGCAGGCCGGGATGCTGGTCGTATTTACCGCGCTTGATGGCTTTTTGTTTTATGTGGGATGGGAAGCAGCTTTGATCCCTATCTACTTTATCAGCGCGATGTGGGGCGGCGAGAACAGGATACGCGTCACCATCAAATTCTTTATTTATACGTTCGCAGGTTCGTTATTTATGCTGGTAGCTTTGATCTACCTATACTTGCAAAACCCGGCACGCACTTATGAACTGCATGATTTTTATGAATTGACTTTAACTGCCACTCAGCAAAGCTGGGTATTCTGGGGTTTCTTCCTGGCGTTTGCCATCAAGATGCCGGTATTCCCTTTCCATACATGGCAGCCCGATACTTATACCGAATCTCCATCGGCAGGTACCATGATGTTATCTGGTATCATGCTAAAGATGGGTATTTATGGAGTGATCCGCTGGTTAATTCCTATAGCACCACTTGGTTTGCAAAAATGGGGAGAGATGGCAGTTATCCTATCAATCATAGGTATTGTTTACGCATCCATCATCGCCTTTAAACAAAAAGACGGCAAACGTTTGGTGGCTTACTCATCCATAGCTCACGTGGGGCTGATAGCCGCGGCATTATTCACCTTATCCCGCTTTGGGGGTACATCTCATTGGCTGGCGCAAAATGTACAGGGAGCTTTGATACAAATGCTGAATCACGGTATCAATGTGGTAGGCTTGTTTTTTGTATGGGACATTATCAGCACACGCCTCGGCACACGCGATATCGACCAGTTAGGCGGCATAGCGAAGATCGCGCCTAAGCTTGCCATAGCCTTTTTAATTATTGTGCTGGGTACAGTTGCCTTGCCGTTAACCAACGGCTTTATAGGGGAGTTTTTATTATTGAATGGTATTTTCCAATACAATATATGGTTTGTAGCAGTAGCCGGATTAACGATGATATTTGGCGCGGTGTATATGCTGCGAATGTATAAAAGCGTAATGTATGGCGAAACCAATGCCCTAACCATTACATTTACCGATATCAGTGGTTCGGAAGTGATTGTGCTGGGTGTGATTTGTACTTTGATTATTGTTATTGGTGTTTATCCGCAACCGATCCTGCATATTTCGGAAGCTGCGGTTAATGATCTGATCAATTCGTTGAATGCTAAAATGATGCAGGTAAAACCGTAAGAATTAAAGAAAATGAATACCTTAATTATATTATCTATTCTACCCATACTGGTTTTATACCTTGGATTATACAAGGCAAAGAAAGCTCTATTGCCGGTTACTGTGATTGGTTTGCTGGTGGCATTAGGCGCAGCAATTTACCAATGGACTAAATTGGACGAAGCCCATCCTATTTATCACAATATGATGTTGTTCAATAATTTCTCGGTAGCATTTTCGGCGATTACTATTGTTTCCACCATACTGATATTATTACTATCGAAGGATTATTTCGAAAAGATAAGTACCCACGTAGCCGAATATTACGCTATTATACTGTTTTCATTAGCGGGTATTATCGTGATGGTGTCCTACTATAACTTAGTGATGCTATTTATTGGCATCGAGATCATGTCGGTTAGTTTGTATATCCTCGCAGGTATTAAAAAGAATGATTTCGCTTCAAATGAAGCCTCTTTAAAATACTTCCTGATGGGGGCATTTTCTACCGGCTTTTTATTGTTTGGTATTGCATTGATCTATGGCGCTTCCGGCTCATTCAGCCTCGAAGCTATCCGCGATTGGGTACTAACGCATCCCAAAGGCATCGACCCATTATTCTATACCGGCATCATGCTTATCACCGTGGGGCTATGCTTTAAAGTAGGGGCTGCGCCGTTCCATTTCTGGGTGCCTGACGTATATGAGGGCTCACCAACGCTAATCATGGCCTTCATGTCAACCGTGGTTAAAACCGCCGGATTTGCCGCTTTTCTGCGTCTGTTTGCGGAGTGCTTTGCCCCGGTGGCAGATTTCTGGATGCCGGCCCTGTTGATCATTACCATTATCACCTTATTTATAGGCAATATTACCGCGCTATACCAGCAAAGCTTCAAACGTATGCTGGCATTTTCGAGCATATCTCATGCTGGGTATTTACTTTTCGCGATCGTGGCGTTAGGGGTTGGCTCTGCTAATGCGGTGTTTATGTATTCTACTGCTTATTCCATCGCATCTATCATCGCCTTTGGCGCCCTGATCCTGGTTCAACAGCAATCAGGCAACGACAATTTTGATAGCTTCAACGGACTGGCAAAAAAGAACCCATTCCTTGCGCTGGTTTTAACGGTTGCCATGTTGTCATTGGCGGGTATACCCCTTACTGCGGGCTTTATAGGTAAGTTCTTTGTCTTTTCCGGCGCTTTATCACAATACCATACCACGATGGTTATCTTAGCCGTAATAAATGCTATCATTAGTATTTTCTACTACTTCAGGGTGATCATTGCTATGTATTTCCGCAGCAGCGAGCGGGAAGAAGTAACTGTGCCCGGCTATTTTAATTTTGTATTGGGCCTGTCGGCAGTAATTACCATCATCATTGGCGTGTATCCTGGTTTCATCGCCAACCTTATTTAATCCGTAAGTACAATACTATTAATTAATTTTATATTAGTAGTTTTACGGAGATAGTGAATGGAACAATTCTGGGAACACCTTCAAAATTTAACAGACGCTCAGGCCATTATAAGGAAAGGTGGTTTTTACTTTTTACTTGTTGTAGTTTTTGCTGAAACCGGCTTGTTTTTTGGTTTCTTTTTACCGGGGGATTATTTGCTGGTACTTGCCGGGATCTTATGCGCCGCGGGTATGGTTGATGTACCCATCTACACATTGGTAATATCACTGATCCTTGCGGGCGTTTTAGGTAATTATACCGGGTATTGGTTTGGCTATCGTACCGGGCCGGTATTGTTTAAACGCAACGAATCCATCTTCTTTAAAAAGCGTTATGTAACCATGGCCGAAGCGTTTTACGCCAAGCACGGCGCCATTGCTTTGGTTTTAGGTAGATTTTTCCCAATAATTAGAACTTTTGCCCCTATCTTTGCAGGGGTTGTTAAAGTTGATTTTAAAAAGTTCACCTTATACAATTTTATAGGCAGCATATTGTGGGTAAGCACTTTAACTCTTACTGGATTCTTTTTAGGAAGAAAATATCCGGATGAGATTAGGGACTATCTTAAATATGTTGTTTTAGGATTAATTGTAATTACATCGATCCCTTTGATTTACGCCTACCTCAAAAAAAGACTGAGCAAGGAAGAATCTGAGGATAATAAATGATATCTATAATATGAGTACACAACACCCCTGGCACCAGGTTTCTCCCGGCGATAACGTGCCGGAATCAGTTAATGCGATAATTGAAATACCCAAAGGCTCAAAAGCTAAATATGAAATTGATAAGGAGTCGGGTTTATTAAAGCTCGACCGTGTTCTTTTTTCTTCTGTAATGTATCCGGCTAATTATGGGTTTATCCCGCAAACGTATTGTGACGACCATGACCCGCTGGATATATTGGTACTATGCTCTGTGGATGTGTTCCCGATGTCGATCATCGAAGCTAAGGTAGTAGGCGTTATGCACATGGTAGATAATGGCGAGCAGGATGATAAGATAATCGCGGTAGCCAAAAATGACATGTCGGTAAATTATATTGATGATTTGAGTGAATTACCACCACATTTTATGAAAGAGATCGTTCGTTTTTTCCAGGATTATAAGAAACTGGAAGGTAAAAATGTGACCATCGAACATCTTTTAGGCAAACGGTATGCGCATAAAGTAATCACCGAAAGCCAGGAGTTGTATAAGTCCACTTTTCCGTCGTACCAATAAATTAATTGATGGACCCTGCGCATTACGAAATAAGTGTATTTTATATCTTCCTAACCATATTTTTGGTTTTGCTCAACGGCTTTTTTGTGGCTGCAGAGTTTGCCATGGTAAGGGTCCGGGGTTCGCAAATTGAAATCAAGGCAAAAACAGGGAGCGGCGTAGCAAAAGTAGCACGGGGCATACTACATAACCTGGATGGCTACCTGGCTGCAACTCAATTAGGTATCACCATAGCATCACTTGGGCTGGGCGTTGTGGGCGAAGGTGTGGTTACTAATATAGTGCTGCGCGGGTTTATGTCGGTAGGCATTGTCCTTTCGCCCGGTTTTATTACGGCCAGCCACGTTGTAGCATTCTCTGTTATTACCATTTTACATATCGTATTTGGCGAACTGGCGCCGAAATCATTAGCCATACAAAAATCGGTGCGTACAGTGATGACCGTTTCCTTACCGCTCAGGCTTTTCTTTGTGGTTTTCAGGCCATTCATCTGGGTGCTAAATGGCTTCGCAAATTTTATTTTAAGGCTTATGGGGATAAGTACTTTAGAAGGGGGTGAGGCTCACCATAGTTCTGAAGAGTTGCAATACCTGTTAGAACAAGGTAAAGAAACCGGCGCACTGGATTCTAACGAACACGAGCTGATACAAAATGTGTTTGATTTTAATGAGCGCGTGGTTAAAAACATTATGGTGCCCCGTACCAAAATATCAGGCATTGAGGTTAGCACGGACAAAGAAGATCTGCTGGAAATACTGATAACCGAAGGATACTCCCGCATGCCTGTGTATGATGAAGTGATTGATAAGATCATAGGGGTTGTACATGCTAAAGATATTTTGCCTTTGCTTGCACGTAACGAAGAGATCGTATTAAAGAATATCATCCGCAAGCCTTACTTCGTGCCGGAAACAAAGAAAATAAATGACCTGATGGCCGAGCTGCAGCAAAAGCGCATTCAGATCGCTATTGTGCTGGATGAATTTGGTGGTACCGCCGGTATGGTGACTTTGGAAGATATTGTGGAAGAACTGGTAGGCGAGATACAGGATGAGTACGATGAGGAAAAGCCGATAGTGGAAAAGGTAAACGATACCGAGTTTATAGTGAACGCGCTTGCGCCTATTTATGATGTGAACGAGCACTTACCGCATGACCTGCCCGAGGATGGCGACTATGACACCGTATCGGGCTGGCTAGGCCATATCTTTGGTAAAATACCCGATGTGGGTGAGCAAAAGGAATCAAGCGGCTATAATATTACGGTACTCAAAAAATCCGATCAGAATATTGAATCAGTAAAGCTCGAGCTATTGCTGAATGCCGAAGACACCGTAGACCTGCATTAAAACCCTCCCGGCAATGCAACTCTTTTATACACCCGATATAGATGCCGCATCTTCAACTTATTATCTTAACGAGGAGGAAAGCAAGCATGGCATCAAAGTATTGCGTTTGCAAGCGGGCGACCAGGTGCAGTTGATTGATGGCAAAGGCAATTTATACACTGCTGCTATAACAGATGCCCATCCCAAAAGAACGCAACTTCAGATTGTTTCGGTACAAAAAGAGTTTAATAGAAGGAACCATTACCTGCACATAGCTGTAGCCCCAACCAAAAATATCGAACGATTGGAATGGTTTTTAGAAAAAGCTACAGAGATTGGTATCGATGAGATATCGCTGATCATTTGCCAGCGTTCCGAGCGGAAGGAAGCCAAAGTAGACCGTTTGAACAAGATCATTACTTCGGCCATCAAACAATCTCTCAAAGCGTATCATCCTATATTAAATGAGCCCATCGCTTTAAATAAGTTACTGGCCGCGCCCTTTGACGGGCAAAAATTTATCGCCCATTGCGAACCAGGGGATAAATTGACCTTAAAAGAACAGCTTAAGCCCCAGGGCAGGTATTTAATATTAATTGGCCCCGAAGGCGATTTTACACCCAAAGAAATTGAGGATGCATTAAAAAATGATTTTAAAGCCATAACTTTAGGAGAAAGCCGTTTAAGAACAGAGACCTCGGCTTTGGAGGCCTGTTTCGAGGTGAACTTTTTAAACCGGATATGAGAGTTTTTTCAATTATTGCTTTGATTGCTTTTTTCTGTTTGAGCAGCTTTAATGCGCCAACCTACAAAATGGGCAAGCTTAAATACAATGGCGGCGGGGATTGGTATGGCGACCGCACAGCCTTACCCAACCTGATCAAATTTTGCAACGAAAATTTAAAAACGAATTTCCAGGCCGAGGACGAAACGGTTGAAGCAGGCAGCGCTGAGGTATTTAATTACCCTTTTATTTTTATGACCGGGCATGGCAATGTGATCTTCTCTGACCAGGAGGCCCGCAACCTGCGCAAGTATTTAACCGGTGGAGGTTTTTTGCATATTGATGATAATTACGGGCTCGATAAATTTATCAGGCCGCAAATGAAAAAAGTATTTCCTGAACTTGATTTTGTAGAACTGCCGCTTAATTATCCCATCTATCACCAAAAATTCGACTTCCCAAATGGCCTGCCTAAAGTGCATGAACATGATGGTAAACGTCCGCAAGGTTTTGGATTGATCTACAAGGGCAGGCTGGTTTGTTTTTATACGTATGAGTGCGATCTGGGCAACGGTTGGGAGGATTTTGGCACCTATGCCGGCGATACGCAGGAAACTCGCTTAAAAGCCTTGAAAATGGGCGCTAATTTGGTGCAGTATGTACTAACGCAGTAGTCTGAACCATGATTGAACGGATTGACCCGATTACCATGATTATATTTGCACTAATACCCTAATCTTTAATACCCATGTACAAACTAAAAGTAAATGATCACTTTGATTATAAAATTGAGAAGAGCGATGATGAATTATTGATCAATGAGGAGGAGATAAATGCGGATATCCAGCAGCTAAACCCCTCAGCTTATCATATCATCAATAATTTACGATCATATAATGCTGAGGTGATCAGCTTTGAGAGGGAAACCAAAACTGCGGAAATAAAGGTAAACGGCACGATATATACTATTGCAGCGAAGGATCAATATGATATTTTGCTTGATCAATTGGGTTTAAGCAGCTTGAACAGTGCTAAGGTGAGTGAAATAAAGGCTCCGATGCCGGGTTTGGTGCTTAAGCTTTTTGTAACCGAAGGCAGTGAAGTAAAAAAAGGGGATAACCTGTTTATACTGGAAGCCATGAAAATGGAAAATATCATCAAATCGCCGGCTGATGTTATTGTTAAAACCGTAAAGATAAAACCGGGAGATAAAGTAGAAAAAGGACAAGTACTGTTAATATTCTCGTAGAGACGCGATACTTTGCGCCTCTGGAAATAAAAGAAAATTAGAAGACGCAAAGTGTTGCGTCTCTACAAACAAAAAAGGCGCTGATCATTTAATCAGCGCCTTTTTTTATAAATATAGAGATCCAAGTTTATCTGGCCTTGTATGCTTTAGGTTTTTTCACACTGTAGTGTGGCTTGCCTGACGGATTGATCTCAGGTGCTCCAACCATGGTCATGGCGCAACGGAATCCAACTTCAGCGCTTGATTCAGTTTCGTCCATAAACCTGCGGGTAGCGGGGTTTAACCAAAATGCCATATCATTCCACGAACCACCTTTGAAAATTTTTGAATGGTCATTCACCAAAGTGGTTGTACCATACAAGGTTGAATTTACAGAGTCAGCAGCTCCCCTGAAATCGGGATTGTAAGGCTTGCCTGCCAACGGGTTTTTAGGGGCGATTGGGCCTGCCGCTGTTGTTGTATTCGGGCTTGCAGTTGTAGCATTTGGGTTAGTTGTGTTCGCCAATGCATTTTGTGTAGCAACTAAATCAGCATAGCTCATTTTCTTCGCTGATTTTGACGGATCTTTAATAGGCTTGCCATATTTATCCTTGGCATATAGTCCTTTTTCAGGATCAGATAATCTTTTATTGGTGTATTCATTACCACGGAATGGGTTAAAATCTTCAAACTCCTCAAATGAAGTTTGGCGATAAGTATCCTGCACCCATTCGTTAACGTTGCCTGCCATGTTATATAAGCCAAAATCGTTAGGTGCATATGATCTTACTTCAGCGGTTATTTCCGCCTTATCATTCAAATAGCCGCCAACACCCATGTTGTCACCGCTTCCGCGTTTAAAGTTGGCCATGATCAATCCACGTGTTTTTGATTTGGCAGAGCGTACGCCCAGGCCGTTCCATGGATATACTTTGTTATTATCAATATTTTCAAATTCAGTATTGCCGATCAATGATAAAGCAGCATATTCCCATTCAGCCTCTGATGGCAAACGGTAGCCTTGTTTTAATATGCCATCTTCTATACGTGCAGGCCTTACTGGTTTTCCTGCCTTTCCGTTAGCACCGGTTGCTGTTTTAGCATTAGGGCTTATATCGGCTATCATTTTTTTACCGTCAATCCCTGGGCCCTTATATTGCCCGTTCAGGTAGATATCAGTATTGAAAGGGTCCTTATTAGCAGCTACAGGAGCAGCCTGTCCGTTTTTACCTTTAGCGCCTTGTCCTGATGCGTCTTTCCAGCTCGCTAATCTACCGGTTTCACGCAAAATATTTTCGTTCATCCGGTCAGTTCTCCAGGTACAGTAGTCTTGCACCTGGTCCCAGCTTACTCCTACTACCGGATAATCCTGGAAAGCCGGGTGACGCAGATAGTTATCTACATAAGGCTCGTTGTAGGATAAAGGCTTGCGCCAAACTAATGTGTCGGGCACTGCATTATAATACAATTCATGATCGCCGGGGAAGGTAACACCTATCCAGTGCAGGTAATCAAGCCAATCCTGGTTTGATACCTCGGTTTCGTCCATATAAAATGAAGGAACGGTTACCCTGCGGCGCACGTTGTTATAATCGTATGTTACGTCCTGGTCGGCACTTCCACCCATTACAAAGGTACCACCTTCTATCGGAACAAGGCCCGGGCCGGGTGCAGGATGTGCTTTCCTGAACCGCTCATAACCACCGTTAGATTTGTCATTATAAGTGATCCCGGTTTTTGAAGACTGTGGACGTTTACTGCAGCTGCTTAATAAAGCTCCTAAACCAAGCAGCACTAAAGCAGTTCTCGTAAAAAGTATTTTCATATTTTTACTATTATTAATGGGTAAATTTAAAAAAAATGAATTAATAATTAAACTCAGTTGTTATATTAATTTCAAGCAAGGAATAAACCTTTATTTGCCTTTAAACGTAAAACTACGCATTGAGTTACAATAATCTCACTTTTTGAATATATTGGTACACACTCAGATTTTAAGTTTTACGTTAAGGGTAAGAAAAAGCTCTTAAACTATGCAGATATTTTTTAAATAATAACGCTAAATTGCACCAATGAAGTTTTTTACCCTGAAAGCGAGTAATCTTTTCTTTTATACTTTATGTTTACTCCCATCTATAGCATTGGCGCAAACCAATACTAACGGAACCAATTCAAACGCGATACCAACTGCGGTTCCCTTCCTGATGATAACACCTGATTCACGTTCGGGTGCGATAGGTGATGCAGGTGTCGCGCTGTCTCCTGATGCAAATGCCAATTTCTGGAACCCGTCAAAGCTTGCTTTCATTGAAGATAATGATGTCCTTTCGGCATCTTACAGTCCGTGGCTGCGCTCGTTGGTTCCTGATGTAAGCCTTTCTTATGTAGCATATGCGCACAAGCTTGATGACAGGAATACTTTTGGAGCTTCCCTTCGCTACTTTAACCTCGGCTCGATTGATCTTACAGATGGAGTTCAAACCCCGCTGGGTACTTATGTGCCCAACGAGTTTTCGGTAGATGCTTCCTTTGCACGTAAGTTTGGTAATGATTTCTCGCTTGGTTTAAGCTTACGTTATATACACTCCAGCCTGGCCAACGGGCCTTTTTCAGGCCAGCAGGTTAAGGCAGGAAACGCTGTTGCAGCTGACGTATCTATGTTTTATAAAAAGCAGATGCAGGAGTTTGGTAATGATGCTTTGTTCTCCTTCGGGGTCAATATATCTAATATCGGCACCAAGATCAGTTATACAGATAATGGCACAAAATACTTTTTGCCCACTAATTTAAGGATCGGCGCAGCCAACACCTTTAACCTGGATGAAACCAACCAACTAACTTTCGCACTTGATTTTAATAAATTATTAGTGCCTACTCCACCAATCAGGGACTCAGATGGCAATATTATTGAGGGTAAGAATGATGACCGATCTGTAGTATCGGGTATCTTCGGCTCATTTGCTGACGCTCCGGGCGGATTTAGTGAAGAAATGAAGGAGATCAGTATTTCTCCGGGTGTTGAGTATTGGTATAACAAGCAATTTGCTTTGAGGGCCGGTTATTTTTACCAAAACCCCGCTAAAGGTGGCTTGCATTATGTGACCCTGGGTACTGGCTTTAAGTACGACGTTTTTGCGTTTGATTTCTCCTATATAGCTGCCAGCCAGCAAAATAGTCCTTTGGCAAATACTCTGCGCTTTACTTTAATGGTTAACTTTGGAGCAGGCAAAAAGTAATGAGTAAGATTAAAGTAGGCTTCGGTTTTGATGTACACCAGCTAAAAGAGGGTCATCCCTTTATTTTAGGCGGAGTAAACCTGGAGCATCATTCAGGCGCTTTCGGCCATTCCGATGCAGATGTGTTGCTCCATGCCATATGTGACGCCCTATTGGGAGCTGCAAATCTTCGCGATATCGGTTTTCATTTTTCAAACCAGGACGAACGCTGGAAAGGTATCAGCAGTTTAGTACTGCTACAGGAAGTGGCGTGGTTATTAAAAGAAAAAGACTGGTTGATAGGTAACATCGATGTAATGGTATGCCTCGAGGCTCCGAAGATCAATCCTCATATACCCGCTATGAAAACTCATATAGCCAATGCGGCTGCCATCAGCGAGGATGACATCTCTATAAAAGCTACCACCAACGAGCAAATGGGCTTTATCGGCCGCCAGGAAGGTGTAGTTGCGTATGCGGTTTGTTTGATCGAGAAGACTTGAGAATTTAAGATCAATACTCCATAACTCAAGACATTACGCTTTTAGCGCCTTTCCCTTTACGCTCACGTTCCCGGTACGTTTCAACACGCCCCAACCATGCAGCTCGCCTTTTAAGGCTTTGCGTATCGACTTGAACAGGATATAATACATCAGCTGCCTCCATATAAAACGTTGTGGAATGATATATACCAACTTCTTGTAATCCTCCTTCTCCATTTTAAAGGCTATGATAGCCACGATGAAATCGATCAATACAAATAACACGTAGTAGGTTAATATCTTGCCGGTTTTATCGCCAAGCAGGCCGATGATCATCATCAGGTCGGCAAGGGGCGAAAATAATGGCAGGATGATCTGGAAGATAAGAATATTGGGCATGCCCACCATCCCAAAAAACTTATATTTTGGATTAAACAACGCGCTGCGGTTTTTCCAGAAACTTTGTATCACACCAAAACTCCAGCGGAAACGCTGTTTCATCAGCCCGCTTAATGTTTCAGGGGCTTCTGTATAAGCTATTGCTTCGGCACAATTTTTTATGATGTAGCCCTGTTTTAATATACGCATGGTGAGGTCGCAATCCTCAGCCAAAGTATCATAAGTAAAGCCTCCGGCCTTAGTGATGGCAGACTTGCGGAAGGCACCGATAGCTCCCGGAACTACGGTAATACTATTAAGCAGGTCGAATGCCCGGCGATCCATATTTTGCGCAGTGATATATTCTATCGATTGCCAACGGGTTACCATATTGTTCTCATTACCTACTTTAACGGTACCTGCAACGGCTCCTATTTCTTTATCTGTGAAATAGGTCATCAGGTGGTAAACGGCATCATCTTTTAGCTGTGTATCAGCATCAATACAAACTACAAAATCATGGTTGGAGTGCGAGATCCCGAAATTTAATGCCGATGCCTTGCCGCCGTTTGGCTTAGTAAAGACCTTAACCTGCGGATGATTGCCATAAGCCTCGTTAACCAGCTCGTAGGTTTTGTCCTTTGATCCGTCATCAACAAATATGATCTCGAAATGCTTGTAATCTATTTTTAAAAGGCTCTGAATAGTTTTTATAGCCGTAACTTCTTCATTGTAAGCAGGCACGATAATACTTACCGGGGCAAGCTTCGTATTGCTCAACCGTACAGTCTTGTCTTTCTTATCCTCGTAAAATTGTCTCGCTGCCAATACACCTATCAGCACAACACGGCCTATGGCCAGGAAAATAGCGGAGAGGAACAGGTATAAGAAAAACCAGTTGCCAAAGAATATACCCTGGATAAAAATATCATACAGGGTGCCCATTACCCCGCTGTTGGCATCATCCTTTATAGGGGGCATAAGCTCGGCCTTGGTTTTGCCTAAAACATCGGCAATGGTGGTAAATTTGTAGCCATGGCTCTTAAAAAAGTGTATGATCTCGGGCAGGGCCTTTACCGTCTCATCGCGGGTATCGCCACCGGCATCATGCAATAATAGCATCGACCCGGCATCCTTTTGCCTGATGGTACGTGCAAGGATACTGTCGGCAGTAACGCCGGGCTGCCAGTCCCAGGGGTCAATTGACTCCCCAATGGTGATATAGCTTTGATTGCGGCTTTCAGCAACCGGGATAACTTCCGCCAGTGTTTGCGGCTCGGCATCAGCGTTAAAGGGTGGCCTGAATAATATGGTGCTCCTGCCGGTAACCGATTCTATCAACTTTCGCGTAGCATTCAACTCGAGGTTTACCCGTTGTATGCCAATGGTGGAAATATCCGGGTGAAAAAAGGTGTGATTGCCTATTTCATAGCCTTCTTCATACTCCCGTCTTAGGATCGAAATATTCTTTTCGGCCATAGATCCTACCACAAAAAATGCCGCGGGCACATTTTCCCGTTTCAATATATCCAGTATGCGTGGGGTGTAGTCGGGGTCGGGGCCATCATCAAAGGTTAAAACGATCTTTCCGGGGGCATAGCCATACCGCCTGATCACATATTTTGTAGGCAGGGTGATATAATGCTGGTTGGTTACCATAAAATTCACGGTATCCATGCTAACGTTGATCTTGCCCGTTGTAGGGGTCGTTACCAGGTCCAATACTTCACCCTCGCCGGCGTAATCTATTTTATTATTTAAACCTACGGTTTGTAAGCGTTTGATATCGAGACCAGTTTTCCGTAGAGAATCAATTGCAAGGTTTTTTTGGAAGAAGGTCCATAAACGCGGATCTTCAGAGCCAAGCCTCCATAAAGCTACACCACCGGTATCCCAGTCATCCGCCTTGCGTATGATATTGAAATTGGTAGCCGCATCAGCAAAATAAACGGTATGCTCCAGGCTATCCAGGTCAAAATAAGTGTAATTGAGGTTGGCTGATGAAGGATCAAAAGTGATCTTACTTTTGTTTTCCTGGGCAAAACTCACCGCTTGTGTATAACCTATTGATTTGCCGGTGCTATCCTCGGTCCAATCGCATCCGCCGCCTGCTACAGTCAGTATAACCTTTTCGCTTGGTATTTTTGAACACACCTTATCCAGTATCTCCTCTACCCAATGCTGGTTGGTCACATCTCCCGGGTTGGTGCTTTCGTTATGCTGATCAATAGCCATCACGAACAGGAAATCATTATAATGCTGCAGTTTTACCAGGTCATACTGATCATCTTCGGGCCATACGTTTGTAGTTACCAGGTAGCCTTTTGGATGTAATATCTCATAAAATTCCTTTTCGAGTGCCAGGTAATTAGGATCATTGCGGTCTTTGATCTCATCCAGCTCCAAATTCAAACCCTGGAAATGATATTTTTCCAATTGGTTAACCACACTGTTGATAAATGTGGTACGCATATCCTTGTTTTTTATGATCCGGTATATATCCTTGGTATCAAAGCCGCCATGTTGCGCATCGTAATTGATGTAATTGGTGAGCGATATTAATACCGGCTTATTGTATTTTTTATTCAGGTTGATGAGACCGGTATCAATTTTGGCGGTTATAGTATCAGCATTTGGGGTGATAACAAAGCCCTCACTTACAATCATATCCAGTCTCGCTATATGTTCAAGCAGCGAGTTGTAGGCCTGGGGCTCCCATGCGCGGTAAAACCCGGCGTTTATGCGGTCTTTATTGTTGGGATGCCTTAACTGGTGAAGCTTTAAGTTGCGCTTTAACGCACCTATTCGCGCAGTATCTATCTTAAAATCTTTAAACTTGGTTGATCTTTTTAACTGCTCGAGTTCCTCTTTGGTCAGCTTTTTGGGAGCAGGGTTGAGATTGGGTAGGGCAGGATATTGTTTGGAGGTGACCGTAATAGCTGCACCAACCACAGCAGCAGCCAATACAATCAGCAATACGCGGCTTAGCCATTTGAACCGGGTCCACCTACCGGGGGTATCAGCTTGAAAAACCTGTTTAGACATTAAAAATTAATTGTCTTAATAAAATAATATAATCGGTTTGAGATTCTGATAAATGTTATTTATCGGGTTTAGGCGATTCGATATTCGAGAAATCAACACCGCACTTACAGTTTGAACCACAGCCTTTTTTGGCGGTAAGGCTTTTGTATACCAAACGTCCAACGTAAAAAACCGCAGCGGCAAAAAGTAAGGCTACTATGATCGACTGAATATTCATGCAACAAATTTAATACATTTTACAATGTATATACGAATATACAAGTGTAATAGTATAAGGTTTTACTTTGGCATGAAGGCTACGGTGCCGCCCACCCAGTCAAAATCCTTATTATAACGTACGCCTATCATCTTCCCGCGACTTAAACGCGAAAGGTTGATGGCGAGGGTAGGTTTGCTGTCGCCATCTGGCCAAAGATAAAGCAGGCGCACTTCCACTTTTACACCACCATCAGGCGCTTGTACTACGGGCTCGTAATTTACTTTTTGCTGCAATATCCAGTTTTCCGGGTCTTTGATCTGCTCTATGTCTTCCTTGGTGACATCAATAATTACACCCTGCCCGGCAAAGGAGAATAATGGCTTAAGCACATAATTTTCCAGTCCGTCCGGTATATTGTCCAACTCGTGTAAGAACACCGTTTTTGGCACATAGTCGCCGCTTAAAAATGGCATGGTAAACTTGCTGACGCGATAAAACCAGTTGGGGTGGGTGATCCATTCTACATCAAATGATTTACGGATATCAACCACGTTGTTAAAAATATCAGGATCGCCTTCTATTTCGTCAAATATCAGCCGGTTATAGATGCGCTTGATGGGTTTTAACTTACCATCAGCTTGATAAAACAGCTTCCCGTCCTTTTCAACAAGTTCATCTAAGGCAACCACCGGTGTACCTATCAATTCCTGTGTTTTATAGAAGTCCACCGAAGTCTTTTGCTCATGAGCATTCACATCCATCAATACCACCTCTTCGGGTTGATAGGGGCCAATGATGGTTTTTTTGAGCAGGTCGATATAGTCCGTCCGTCCTAAGTTGTTAAAGTATATTGTCCAGTCATCCGGGACATCGAAAACCTCCTTATAGGTATCACCCAAAAAAACCTGGAACCCATATAAAGAAGGGAAGCCCTGCAGCTCGATCAGCTTAGGCACAATATTACCACCCTCATCCTTGCAAACGCCAAAATCAAGCGCGATAAAGTGCGGGTGATCATTCTCATTAGCCACGTGCCATTTTTGGGGTATCGCCCTTTCAGTAAACTCTTTAAAATTGGGTTGAAGTATCACGTTGATGATATCTTCTCCCGCTGCCAATAGCTTATCACGGAAATCATTTGTCAGGAAAACCGGCGTTTCAGCCACACGAAAAGCAACGGGTGTTTTCAAATCCTCGTTTAACGAGTTTATAAAGCGCTCGTATTTTTTAGGAGTGAAATTGTCGTTGTAGCTTTTTCTGGCTGATGGATCCATATTTGTCTGTATCAACTATTAAACTTGTCATGCTGAACATCGTGAAGCATCTATTCGCGAATTAGATTCTTCGCTATCCTCAGAATGACAAAAGGGGAAGCTTACACCTCCTGCAAACTCATCACCGCCTGGTCCAAAAAATTGGGGATGATGGTATTTTGTGTATGCATGATCTTATCCGGATCTTCAAGGCGTTCCAGCATTTCGTTGTATTTATCCAGGCCATGCTCGCTCACCACTTCCTTTTTCTTTTCTTCCTTGGCTAAGTATACCTGCATACCCGCAGCGTCAGCTTCGGGATGAAATTGGGTCGAAATAAAATATTCATTAAAACGTATAGCCATCATCGCCCTTGGCAGGTCAACATATGGGCGCTCCTTTTCAACAGCAAGCAATTGCATGCCCAGTTCAACAAAGCGTTGTTCATTTGGGTTGATCACCTGCCAGCTGCGCGAGTCGACAGAATAAAATGGATCAGCCATGCTCTCGAATACCGGATCAGCCAGACCTGCTTTGGTTTGATGCACAGGTAACACACCGAATGACGGAGACCTGCGTAAATTAATTTCGCCCAACTTATACTTACGGCACATCAACTGAAAAGAATGACACACAAAAAAAGCATGCTTCTTCTGCGGATTGTTGGAAAGGTTATGATCTTCCAGCTTATCTACCAGGTTGAAATACTTCTTTTCCCATTCGGTACCTTCCGTCTCCAAAGGATTGCCAGGGCCGCCGCTTGATATGTAAATATCGAAATCCTGGTAATCCGGCATTTCGCACTTTTTACGCACATCAAAAATCTCGTAGCTTAAATTAAGCTGATTCTTCGATTTATATTTATTCAATATATCCTGGAAACCACGCATACCCTCGTTGGCAATGCCATCGTACAGGTCTAATATGGCTACTTTTATTTCTGGTTTGTCTTGTAAACCCATTCTGCTCAAATTCCCTTCAATGTTTGTGAGGTGATATAATCCACCACATCGGCAAAGTTATTATTTTGATTGTAAACTGCTAATTGTCTGTCTGCTCCTGTGCCGTGCTCTAATATTTTGTGTACGTATTGCAGGTCTTCGCGGCAACCTAATTCATCTACCACATCATCCACAAAATCCAATAGTTCCAGTATCAATGCACGGGTATTCACCTCCATCTCCTTACCAAAATCTATCATCTTTCCATCTATGCCATACCTTGCCGCACGCCATTTGTTTTCGTTGATCAGGGCCCGGTTGTAGGTAATGAACGACATATTTTGCAGCCTCAATTTATAGAGTTTGGCACATAGGGCCTGGAACAGCGCTGTAAAAGCCATCGTCTCATCTATGAGCATAGGGCAATCACATATCCTAAACTCAATGGTTTCAAAGAATGGATGCACCCGGATATCCCACCATATCTTCTTGGCATTATCGATGCAATTTGTTTTTACCAATAGCTTGATGTAACGGTCGTACTCCTCGATGCTGTTGAAATAATCGGGTATACCGGTACGCGGGAATTTATCAAAAACCTTGGTGCGGAATGATTTGAACCCGGTATTGCGGCCTTCCCAAAAAGGGGAGTTGGTTGATAACGCATATACGTGCGGTAAAAAATAGCGTACCTGGTTAGCGATATGGATAGCAAGATCGCGCGATTGGATACCTACGTGCACGTGCAAACCAAAGATCAGGTTAGAACGGGCAGCTTCCTGCATTTCATCCACGATCTCGAAATAACGGGGATGATCTGTGATCAACTGGTGCTGCCAGTGCGAAAAAGGGTGTGTACCCGCCGCACCTATCCGCAGACCGATATCTCCGGCTAACTGGGCAACCGTACCCCGCAGCTTGCCTACTTCCTTACGTGCCTCCTCGGTATTGCGGCAAATGTGAGTGCCTACTTCAACCACGGCCTGATGCATTTCGGCCTTTACCTGGTCTTCGTGGATCTTTTGCGCGCTGTCAACAATTTTCTGCTCATGCGATTTCAGCTCCCTGCTCACAGGGTCAATCACCATAAACTCTTCTTCAACACCTAAGGTAAACTCGTTCGTCATAATTGGTTAGGGGTTATATCTACTTGTCATACTGAACGTAATGAAGCGTCTAATGGCGAATAGATTCTTCACTATGTTCAGTATGACAAATCATTAAATATTATTTTTTAACAGCCTTCTTAGTGCTTGCTTTTACTTTTTTAAAGGCGCCCTCATCCGTAATGGCATGGTTTACCATAACGGTTTCAGCTTCTTTTTTCGCAGCCTTCTTCTCAATTTTTCTTTCTGATGATAGCAGGTCCTGCTTAGCGGCCCCTGTTTTCACATATTCACCCCAGGTCAGATTGTCTTGTCCGTCCTTTATTTTCTTAGCACGTTCAATGGCATAATCGGACGCGGTTTCCACTACCCAGTCGAAATTCTCCTGCCCCACGCTGGTCACCTCGGCATCAGGCGCCGGGTTGCAGAAATCAATGGCATAAGGCACGCCGTTGCGGATGGCGAACTCTACCGTATTAAAATCATAGCCTAAATATTTATTCAGCTTGATCACATAATCCTTCACCGTTTCCAACAGCTTTTTGGCAGCCGGGGCTTTGCCATGTTCATAACGCAGGTGATGCGGATTACGTGGTTCATACTGCATAATGCGCACATGCTTGCCGCCAATACAATAGCAACGGAAGTAATCCTCAAAAATGATCTCCTCCTGCAGCATCATCACATATTGCTTGGTTTGGTTGTATTTATCCCACAGGTCGTCCAGGCTGTTAATTTGGTAAACCTCTTTCCAGCCGCCACCATCAAAAGGTTTCATGTAGGCCGGGAAACCCACATACTTAAATATTCCTTCCCAATCCAAAGGGTAAGCCAGGTTGCGGAATGACTTTTCGGTAGTATCATCAGGCAGCTCTTTTGATGGCAGTATCACCGTTTTTGGTACCGGCACGCCGATCTTTACCGCCAAAGCATTGTTAAAAAACTTCTCATCAGCACTCCACCAGAAAGGATTGTTGATCACGGCCGTACCACAGATAGCCGCGTTTTTCAGCATAGCCCGGTAAAAGGGTACATCCTGCGATATACGATCGACGATCACCGCGTAATCCAATGGTTCGGCCTGCATTACTTTATCAATGCGTACAAACTCGGCCATTATATTTTTTTCAGCCTTTTGGTTGATCCTGTCAACAAAGGCCTGCGGAAATGAATTTTCCTGCCCAAAAAGAATGCCTATTTTTTTCATAAAGTATCTGTTTTAAATCTTGATTCCTGGCTCTTGACTCTTGGTTCTATTTAATGGTTGATAGATAATGCGGAAACATCTCCCTCCAAATCGGCCAATCGTGGCTTGCAAACGGGCGCACATCCAACCAATGGTTAATACCTTTTTGTGCCATTATGTTTGATAGCCTGTTATTATCCTCGCGACAAATGTCATGTTCGGCTGTGCCCAGTATAATATTCATTTGCCAAAGTTCAGGCTGATTACCGCCCGGCAAAAAATCTACCGGGTTGTTATAAAACACGTCATCGTTGTAAAATCCATCGGTAAACTGTGTCATATCAAATGAGCCGCTCATGCTGAACAAATGACCCGTTCTGTCGGGATGTTTCAGGGCGAAATTAGCCGCGTGATAACCGCCAAAACTACAACCTGCGGTAGCTACTTTGCCCACACCAGTTTCGTGCATGGCCCAGGGAGCAAGCTCTTCGTACAACATTTTATCATAAAGATTATAGTTGTGCGCCCTCTCGGCCGGATGCACGCCCTTGTTGTACCAGGTTAGCCAGTCGAAACTATCAGGGCAGTATATTTTCACAAAGCCTTCATCCACAAACCATTTCACCGCTTCTATCAGGCCCTCATCCTTATTCTGAAAATAACGCCCCTGCGATGTGGGAAACAGGATTACCGGGTAGCCGCGGTCGCCAAAAACCAGCATCTCCACGTCGAGACCCAAATTATGCGAATAGAATTTATGATATTGTTCAGTCAAAATAATTGGTAGTTTTTTGTGATTGTAAGTTAAGTGCTTTGATTTAAAAAGACAACATTCTGTCAATTTATTCCGTAAATGCAATTTAAATAAACGGATAAAGTTATTTTTGCCCCCTTATAATATTTTTGAAGAAGATGTACCCGAGTTGGACTGTGACCGCAATGGATGTAACCGAAAAAGAAATTACGCTAAATTCTGATTCGCTGAAGAGAGAGATAACCGTCACCTTATTGATGCCGGAAGGATATGAACTATCCGAGCCGCTTAACCTGCTGCTATTAAATGACGGCCAGGAAGCAGAAAATCTCCGTTTAAAAGAAACCCTTGAAAATTTATACGAAGCAGGCCAGGTAAAACCCATACTGGTTGCCGCTATCCATGCAGGCGATGAGCGTTTGCAGGAATACGGCGTAGCCGGCAAACCTGATTATAAACAGCGTGGCGCCAAAGCTGCGGCCTATACCAAATTCATTACTGCCGAATTACTGCCGGCCATCAAAAAAGAAACCGGCATCCAGGATTTTGATATTACAGCTTTCGCCGGATTTTCCTTGGGTGGCCTTTCAGCTATGGATATCACCTGGAACAATTTTCAATTTTTTAATAAAGTGGGTGTATTCTCCGGCTCGTTCTGGTGGAGAAGCAAGGAATTGGGCAAAGGCTATACCGAAAATGACCGCATTATGCACAGCATTATCCGCAACGCGGCTACTAAACCCGATCTGAAATTCTGGCTGCAAACCGGTACCAAAGATGAAGTTGCGGATCGTAATAAAAATGGCATTATCGATTCTATTGATGACACCATAGACCTGATCAAAGAACTGGAAACCAAAGGCTACAGTCGCCCGGCTGATATCCAATACCTCGAAATGGTTGGCGGATCTCATAACCCAGCTACCTGGGCCGATGCCATGCCGAAGTTTTTGGTGTGGTCTTTTGGAAGATAGTCATTTTTCACTGGTCATTAGTGCTTGTAAAGTGGCGATCTAATGACTAATGACCAATAAGCCAATCTGTCCGTCCGTTATTGAGTACAACATTTGTCCCGGACAATTCGGGTTTTAGAATATATCGCCACCTTACTAATGACCAATGACTAATAAACTAACCTTGGCTAAAACACCCCTTTTTTTGTCGCATATCGCCCTCGCTGGGATGGATGCAATATTTTATTTTTGATCTTTATTCAGCAAAATAGATCGAAACCAAAACCAACCCGATGAGAAATGTAATTTTTGGCATCAATCTCAGCATAGATGCCTGCTATGACCACACCAAATTTAATGGCGATGAAGAAATTCACGCCTATTTTGCCGAGCTGATGCAGGATGTTGACCTGAGCGTTTCCGGACGCAAAATGTATGAGCTGATGTTTCCCTATTGGAGCAATGTTGCGAAAACCCCAACCGGTGTTAAGGCAACGGATGACTTTGCGCAAGGAATTACCGCTATCGATAAGATCGTTTTTTCCAAAACATTGCAAAGCGTGGAAGGCAATGCCAGGATCCTGCGTGATGATCTGGAAGGCGAAATACGTAAACTGAAACAACAACCCGGCAAAAAGATATCTATCGGTGGGGTAAGCGTGCGCTCGCAATTGATGGCGCTTGGGTTGATAGATGAATATTTTTTTGTGATTCACCCGCTGCTGGTTGGTGAAGGAAAACGCTTGCTTGAAGATACCAGCCTGCCTGAAAAGCTCAACTTAAAACTGGTTGAGGCCAAGATATTTAAATCGGGATGCGTGGGGCTGCATTATGTGAATGCGTAGTCATTAGTAGAATTTTAAAACTTCGTAAGTTTGTTTTTACCCCCGGTGTAACGTCACCCTGATTTCATGCGTCACAAGTACAACTTCAAAAAGCCATCATGAAAAAATTTAACCTGTCAACACTTTTAGCTTTAGTGATTAGCCTAACCTTTTCGGTTACTGCCTCCGCCCAAAACCAGGGAGGATATGTTTATAAAACCAGCGACCAGAAGCTATACAATACCATTGTGCACATGGATAGCGTGTATTTTAACGCCTACAACACTTGCGACATGGATAAGCAAGCGGCCATTTATGCCGATAGCATCGAGTTTTACCACGATAAAGGCGGCCTGATGACCTCGAAGCAAGGCGTACTGGATGCCATCAAAAAGAATATCTGCGGCAAGGTGACCCGGGTGCTGGTAAAGGGAAGCGTAGAGGTTTATCCCATAGCCGGTTTCGGCGCGGTAGAGATCGGCCTGCACCAGTTTATCAACCATGCCGAAAGCGAAACGCCATCCAAGCCCGATAAGTTTATCGTGATATGGCGGCTGAAGAATGACAAATGGCAGATAACACGGGTGGTGAGCTTGCACTGAAAGCAGGGCAAAAACAGAACCGTTGATTATTTATGATTGAATGATGCCGCTGATGTTTTAACTTTTCACATCTGCGTAATCAGCATAATCACAAAAATCTGTGGTTCAGACAAATGCGTTAGTGATGGAAGCGGATACCGGCCTCGCGGTTAATGCCTGCGCAGTATGAGCGTACAGCACGGGCCGAAGGCAACGCCCAAATTCAGTTAGCAGTTTTGAGTTTGCAGTAGGGAGAGGCTATGATGATGGGGTGCCGAAACAAATTCGGCATGACGGGTGGAGAGGAGTGCCGACTTTTATAATAAACATAGCACTCCAACCATTACACCCACGTCCTACTAAAAACCATGAGCTATCGACCATCGACTATGGACTCAAATGTCCCTCAACAATTGACACCCAAATGTTAATTCCGCATCATTATTCCGCTAAAAGGCTTGCAGGGGCTTGAAAATTCGATATATTAAGCGTATCTTTGCGCAAAATTTAGAAGCCGCATTTTCATGCAAAAGATAAGAAATATAGCGATCATCGCTCACGTTGACCACGGTAAAACCACATTGGTTGACAAAATTTTACACAGTTGTGCCATTTTCCGCGAGGGACAGGAGACAGGTGAATTGATATTGGATAATAACGACCTGGAGCGCGAGCGAGGGATCACCATCGTATCGAAAAACGTTTCGGTAATGTACAAGGATGTGAAGATCAATATCATTGATACCCCTGGTCACGCCGATTTTGGTGGTGAGGTGGAGCGTGTATTGAAAATGGCCGACGGCGTTTTATTGCTTTGCGATGCTTTTGAAGGCGCTATGCCTCAAACCCGCTTTGTTACCCAAAAGGCTTTGGCTTTAGGCCTGAAACCAATTGTGGTTGTAAACAAAGTAGATAAAGAAAACTGCCGCCCCGAAGAAGTTTACGAACAGATATTTGAATTGTTCTTCAACCTGGAGGCTACTGAGGATCAACTGGATTTCCCGGTGATCTACGGTTCGAGCAAACAAGGCTGGATGAGCACGGATTGGAAGAAACCAACGGAAGATATTTTCCCATTGATGGATGCTATTTTGGCCAACATTCCACCGGCACCGGTTGCTGAAGGTACTTTGCAGATGCAGATCACCTCATTGGATTACTCTTCTTTCGTGGGTCGTATCGCAATTGGTCGCGTGGCCCGTGGTACCATTAAGGAAAACATGCCGGTATCGTTGGTGAAACGTGATGGCACTATCCAGAAATCAAGAATAAAAGAGCTTTACACTTTTGAAGGATTGGGTAAAGTAAAAACCACCTCGGTAAGCTCGGGTGATATTTGCGCTGTAGTGGGTATTGAAGGTTTTGACATTGGCGATACCATTGCTGATTTTGAAAACCCGGAACAACTGGCCGTTATCAAAATTGACGAGCCTACCATGAATATGCTGTTCACCATCAACACTTCACCGTTTTTTGGTAAGGAAGGCAAGTTTGTAACTTCACGTCACTTACGTGACCGTTTATACAAGGAAATGGAAAAGAACCTGGCGTTGAAGGTTATCGAAACCGAGTCGCCGGATTCGTACTTGGTGTATGGCCGTGGTATCCTGCACTTATCGGTACTGATCGAGACCATGCGTCGCGAAGGGTATGAGTTGCAGGTTGGTCAACCACAAGTTATTATAAAAGAAATTGACGGTGTTAAATGCGAGCCGATTGAAACGCTGATAGTAGATGTACCAGGTGAAGTTGCCGGTAAGGTAATTGAGCTGGTAACCCAACGTAAAGGCGACCTGTTAGTTATGGAGCCAAAAGGCGATTTGCAGCATTTGGAATTTGATATCCCGGCACGTGGCATCATCGGCTTACGTAACAACGTACTGACCGCAACAGGTGGCGAGGCTATTATGGCACATCGCTTTAAAGCATATGAGCCTTGGAAGGGTACTATCCCTGGTCGTTTAAATGGTGTATTGGTATCTATGGATACCGGTAAAACCACTGCCTTTGCGATTGATAAATTGCAGGATAGAGGCCGTTTCCATATCGATCCGGGAACTGATGTTTACGAAGGACAGGTTTTAGGCGAGCACATCCGTGATAACGACCTGGTGATCAACCTGACCAAAGGCAAGCAGTTAACCAACATGCGTGCATCAGGTAGTGATACCAACGTACGTATTGCTCCGGCTATTAAATTCTCGTTAGAAGAATCAATGGAGTATATCCAGGCTGACGAATACATCGAGGTAACCCCGCAAAGTATCCGCATGCGTAAGATATTCCTGAACGAGAATGAACGAAGAGTAAACGCTAAAAAGTTTGTTAATCAGTAATTTTTTTGGTTGACTGAGTTGATTGAGAGAGTAGTTGATTAAGTTTAATTTCTCGTCCGGATTAACTATTGAGTTTAATAGAAATAGAGAGCATCTTGTAATAACAGGATGCTCTTTTTTGTTGACATCCCTTATAGCACTCCTTAACCATTCAACAAATCAACCAATAAACTAAATCAACCAAAAACAATACATTTGTTGCAAACTATGCGCATACCCGGTATCCCAGGATTTGATCAGGAAGCACTCGAGAAGTATTTTAAAAATACCGGGATGTTATTTATTGGCCGTATAGGCAGCCTGCTGATCAAGATGATAGTTGGCATTAGTGTTGCCAATTATTTGGGCAGGGGCGAAAATGGTATCATCAGCGGCGGTACGGTTTATATTTATTTCTTTTCTGCCATTGCCACACTCGGCCTCGATCAGTTTATCGTAAAGGAGTTGCATCAGTTTCCAGAAAATCGGGACCAGATATTAGGTACATCCTTTTGGATGAAGGTGTTTGCAGGATTTTGCTGCATCCCGCTTATCTGGCTGGCTTATCACATTTACCCGGCTAAAGGAACACCTTATGGTTATGTACTCATTTTTTCGACTATAGGTATCATACAAGCTTTCACAGTAATTGATGCTTATTTCCAATCGCAGGTACAATCGAAGTATATTATGCAGGTACAGATCGTGGGCAACCTGCTATCTGCCGTAATTAAACTGGGATTGATTTATTACAAAATGCCCCTGGTTTATTTTGTGTATGCTTACGCTTTTGATTTTTTGCTGTTATCCATTGGCTATTACCTCACTTACCAGCGGAAAAGCAGGAGCATTTTAAAATGGACCTACAACTCAGTATTAGCAAAAAAGTTACTTGCCTATTCATGGCCGTTGATCATATCAGGCATTATGGTGGCGCTATATATGAAAATTGATCAGATCATGTTGCAGAATATGAAGGGCGTTAGGGAATCGGGAGCCTATGCCACGGTTGCTTCGCTTAGTGAGGCCTGGAATTTTGTTCCCACTGTAATTGTAACTTCCTTATTCCCGGCTATTTTAAATGCCCGCAGGGACGATATCGACAGGTATAAAAAAAGGATGCAACATTTATATGACCTGATGGTTTATTTAAGTGTGCCGGTAGCCATCATCATCACATTTGCTTCACCATTGATCTATAAACTATATAAGCCTGAATATGCGTATGCCGCTCCGGTATTATCGGTTCATATCTGGTCGGGCGTGTTTGTTTTTTTGGGCGCAGCAAGTACCCAGAATTTAATTGCTGAAAACTATAATAAGATTACTTTTATCCGCGCCGGATTTGGTGCGATTGTAAATATTGTACTAAACCTTGTATTAATACCTCATATGGGGATGATGGGCGCGGCTATCGCTACACTCATCGCCTATGCAAGTGCCGTATTTCTTATTGTATTTATTTCAAAGGTGAGCGAACAGGGAATAATGATGTTACGATCATTATTTCTATTTTCGCTTTTTAAAAAAATCTTTAAGCATTGAGTAAATATTCATCTACATTAAAGTTATTGTTTCAGCCATCGAGACTGAAAGCATTATTATCATTTAATCATAAGGGATATCTTGACGAGATTGGGTGGTTTAACTCATTTAATGCTAAATCCGCGTTCGATAAGGATGGCAATCCAATCCCCTGGGTAACCTATCCGTTTATTGATTTTATCAGTGAAAGAATAAAAAAAGAGCACGCAGTTTTTGAATTCGGCTCCGGGAACTCCACGCTCTTTTATGCTAAACACGCAGCTATTGTAGTATCGGTGGAGCATAATAAGGATTGGTATGATAAGTTAGTTAAAGAGAAGCCGGATAACTCCGAAATGATATTTTGTGATTTGGTTTACGGGGGAGATTACTGTAAAATGCCCATTAAACTCGAAGAAAAGTTTGATGTAATCATAATAGATGGGCGTGACCGGGTAAATTGCTGCAAGCAGGCTATAAATGCCTTGTCAGCCTCAGGAGTAATAGTTCTCGATAATTCAGAAAGGCCAGCATATAAAGCTGGTATCGATTTTTTAACCAAAAGTGGGTTTAAAAACATTGCGTTCAGCGGGATCGTTCCAGGCTTGTTTTACCGCGTTACAACTACCGTTTTTTATAAGGAAGCTAACTGTTTAGGGATATAAAACAACGTCTGGCAGCAACTATTCAGTCATGTTACAATTCAGTGGTCTGTTATTTTAGTTTAAAGAATAACGTCCTCATTGTTTTTGCAACCATCTCGTAACCCCTTTCTTCCAGATAGGTATAGACTTCAGAATCTGAAAGGTTGGTAAAATTTACCTTGTCTTCCACCAGTATATAAGCGGGTTTGTATTTATCCCAATTATTCGACTTTAAAACCTGAAGATCCAGTCCTTCAACATCTATTGAGAAAAAATCTATTTTTTGGCCTTGCGGCAGATGTTTATCCAATACTTCGGCGAGCGGATATGTTTCAATCTCCTTTTCTTCAATTATCTTATAAACCTTTGAAGATCGGCTTCTTTCTTCTGAAAGTTCCTTAGAAAAGCCGTTTAACGCCGGTTCATTAAAGCAATAAAAAGTTAGCTTATCCCTTTTGCTGCTAATACCAATGTTTAAATTTATATCCCTGCGCCTGAAAAAATTAAAAGACTTTATAGCACCTGGAGTTGGCTCAATGTTGATACCTTTCCAGCCCTTGTTATAAAAGAAAAGTGTATTTGAGAACCTATATGGATGATGAGCTCCTACATCGATATAATACCCCTTATAATGTTTTTTGCCCTCAAAAAATGATCTTAGAACCATATCTTCCCCTTCTTGTGAATAGGATTTTAATGATAGAAACCGGTCAACCGGAAAGTACTTTAAGATTATTTTTTTTAAGCTAAACATTTGGCCAAATTAGCAATATTCTTCTTTTTTAGCAGGCTAATCTCAAAAAAAGGTAGGCCGAGTATAGGTTGTGATATTGATAATCAAAAATTTACAAAAACATGCTTTTATCACATTAAGTGATATATTTGGGTAATATAATATGGTAAAACATATACTTAAACCTTATCTGCTCGTTTTATTCTTGTTGATATTGCCTTTTATCGGGATATGTCAGCAGTCGGCTACTCCTATTTGGGTAAATGATATAGGCGGCCCTGGTGATAGCAAGGCCACAGGGATGGCAAGTGACCCACAAAATAATATTTATGTTACAGGATATTTTAGCGGCACAGTAGATTTTGACCCCTCACCCGGAGTTCGAAATTTGACGTCGGTAGGTGGTTATGATGTTTATGTAGCCAAGTATGCACCTGATGGAACCCTTATCTGGGCAACTTCAATGGGCGGCGATGCGCTTGACCAGGTAAACTATCTTACCGTAGATAATAATGGCAATGTTACTATTACAGGGCAATATCAGTCATCCACTTTAACAGCAGGAACTACCGTTCTTCAAAGCCTGGGCGACGAAGATGCTTTTATTATCCATCTTGATGCAAGTGGGACGGTTGCATGGGCCAAAACGTTTGGGAGCTCTGGTTCAGATAGAGGAGAAGAGATCAACGCAGATGCTCAAGGTAACCTTATAGCAACTGCGATATTTCAGGGAACTGTTAACGTCGGCGCAACACCGGTTACTGCAATGGGTGGCGGATACAATGCGCTTATTATCAAGTACGATATTGGGGGTAATTTGTTGTGGGACATAAGGCTTGGCGATGTTTCAGGCGATACCCAGGTTTTTGGCGATGGAATTGATGCCAGCGGTAATATTATTGTAGCCGGAACGTTTACCGGGAATGTTGATTTTGACCCATTAGGAGCACATCATATTGTAAATAGTGCATCAGGGCCGGGATTTGTGGCTAAATATACACCTGCAGGAAAATTAATTTGGGTAAATACTGTAAGCGGGAATTTTGTAAACAGCCAAGCGGTAGTAGGGATTGATGCCAGCGATAATATTTTCATTACAGGAGCATTTTCGTCTTCGCTAACATTTGGCCCCGCGCTCACATTAACATCCACGGGTTCCCAAGACACATTTCTGGCGAAATATTTATCAAATGGCACTTTCCAGTTTGCAAAAGATATAGGCGGGAGTGGCGCAAATTCCTTTCCTTATCAAATCAGGAATGACAAAAATAATAATGTGTATATAAGCGGATATTTTAGTGGCACAATCGATTTTAATCCTGCTACTAACGCTTCCGCACCTGTATCTGATCACGGTCAAAGAGATTTTTATGTAGCGAAATATGATGCCAGCGGAAACTATCAATGGGCTTTTGGCGGAGGTAGCGCCGGCTGCAATAATACCTTTGGGATCGAACTAGCTGTTGACAATAATAACGACGTAATATTGAGCGGTTCATTTTGCCAGACAGTTGATTTTGATCCCTCTGCCTGCGTGGCAAACAATGTTACCGCTCAGAATTTTCTTACCGACACCTATATAGTTAAATATTTGCAGGTCAGCGCTTTGCCAAGCACTATCACCACCTTCTCCATCCCCCAGCAAATCTCCCCAACGATAATTGATGAGACAAATCATACTATTACCGTAACGGTTGCAGCAGGTACAAATGTTACCGCATTGGTACCAACAATTGCGGTCAGCAATAGCGGCGTTTTGGCACCGGCATCCGGGATAGCACAGAATTTTACAAACCCGGTAATTTATAACCTCACTTCGGGATGCGTGGCAACACCTTATACGATTAAAGTTATTTTAGCTGCTCCGCCGAAGCCTGTCACTACGTGTTCCGGCGCTCCGAATATAATAACCGGCGATGTAATAACTCCGGCCCCTACCGGCTACGCCTGGCAGGTGTTACAAAGTGGGGTTTGGGTTAATGCACCGGGAGTCATCAATGGTAAAGATTATCAAACTTCGGCTTTGATAAATAATGGAAACGCCAATATCGTTTTCAACTTAAGGCGACAGGTTACCGCTGCGGGGAATACTATTTACGACTCTTATTATGATGTCACTGTCCAATCCTCAATAGCTATATCCGGCAATGTGACAACAGCACCTGCGGCCATTTCTTTTTGCGTGACAGGAGATCCGGGCATCATTACCGGAAGCACTGCGACAGGTGGTAATGGCACTTATACCTACAAATGGCAAAGTTCGGCAGATAATGTTACTTTCACAGATATAGCCGGAGCAACTGCCAAAGACTATGATCCGCCTGTTGCGAACACAACCATTTACTATCGCCGTATAGTTACATCCGGCACTTGTGTTGTACCATCAACAAGTAATGTTATTACCATTTCTGTATTGCCTGTTGTTGCCAACGATGTTATCACCGCCCCTGCTGTTACTGCATTTTGCTCAAACGGCAATCCTGCCAATATTGTGGGCAGCACACCTACCGGGGGCGATGGTACTTATATTTATCAATGGCAGAGTTCAGCAGATAATGTCACTTTTTCTAATATAGCCGGGGCTGTTGCTAAAGATTATGATCCGCCTTTAACAAGCGCTAACATATATTTTCGCCGGACAGTTATTTCAGGGGCGTGTACTACACCTTTGATAAGCAATGTAGTTAGCATTACTTTATCCTCTCCGGCTACAAATAATACAATTAGCTACACGATCAGTTGTGTACAGCCATCTGATCTGGCAACTATTACCGGTAGTGTCCCGGTAAGTGGAAGCGCGTTTACTTACCAATGGCAGAATTCAACCGAAGGCATAAATTTCACAAACATCGCAGGGGAAACTTCAAAAGATTATAACCCGGTGGCTCTGCCTGCAACTATTTATTATCGCCGTATGGTAATTACCGGGGCTTGTGCCGATCCAAGCAACCAGATAAAAATAACACAGTTGACACCTATTGCCAACGATGCGGTCACACCACCGGCGATAACGGCATTTTGCCTGAACGGCGATCCGGGTATTATTGTGGGGAGCACACCTACCGGCGGTGACGGCAATTATACCTATAAATGGCAAAGCTCATTAAATAATGTGGGGTTTGATGATATTCCAGGCGCCAACTCGAAAGACTTTGATCCACCGGTGGTAACCCAGGATATTTATTACCGGCGCATGATACTTTCCAGTAACTGTATTACACCATCAGTAAGTAATACTATTCATATAACCATATTGCAAAACATTGCAAATAATACAATTACAGTACCCACGGTTATCGCTTTTTGCTCAACCGGCAATCCTGCAGTAATTACTGGCAGCACACCTTCCGGGGGTGATGGGGCTTATATTTATAAATGGCAAAGCTCTGTCGATAATATCACTTTCAATGATATACCCGGTGCTGCATCAAAAGATTTTGATCCTGCTGTCATCAATGCAACAACTTATTATCGTCGCATAGTCTCCTCGGCCGCATGCGGAGCGCCTTTAACAAGTAATGTGATCAGCATAATTATTGCAACCACCCCGGCCACCCCGGTTTTTGTCACTTCACCGGTAACTATTTGCACCGGTAATGCAGCTACGCTAACCGTAGCATCACCACAGCAGGGAGTAACTTATGATTGGTATGATTCTCCGGCAAAAACCAATCACCTGTTTACCGGTAATCCATACATCACATCTGCGCTAAGCGCGAACACAACATTTTATGTTCAGGCTACAAACGGATCATGCAGTAGCCCACTGGCAATTGCGCAGGTAAATATTACCGGCAGCCCTGCTGTCCCTTTAGTGAACACGCCGGTTGCGGTATGCACCGGATCATCGGCTACTTTGAACATATCAAATCCACAGGCAGGCTTAATTTATAATTGGTACACAACTGCCACAGGAGGCAACCCGGTATTTACAGGCATTAATTTTATGACCTTGGCAATAATCGCAAATACCATCTATTATGCCGAAGCGGTAAATAATGGCGGTTGTGTTTCGGTATCACGCGCAGCTGTAAATGTTACTGTTAACCCATTGCCACAGGTAACGGCCCAGGGCACTTCAATTTGCCCTGGCACTACTGCCACACTTACGGCAAGCAGCACCGACCAGAATGCTGTTATTAATTGGTATGCCAGTTCAACCGGCGGGAATATCATATTTACGGGCAGTCCATTTACAACCAATGCTTTAAACGCCAATACCACCTATTACGCCGAAGCTGTAAATACTGTGAGCGGTTGCGTGTCAACATCACGCAGCCCGGCAGCTATCCAGATGATACAGGCCATTGATGCCCCCGTGGTGACGGTAAGTGCAACAACAACATCAAGTGTCACTTTTAAATGGAGTGCGGTCAACGGCGCTACAGGTTACCAGGTCAGTATTGATAATGGGCAAACATTTACAGATCCAAGCTCAGGCAGTGCAGGCTTAACTCACACGGTCAGCGGGTTACAATTGCTTCAAAGCGTTACAGTCGTTGTTCGTGCTACCGGAAGCTCTTCCTGCCAGCTGAGCACCGGTTCAGTTGCGGCAACCGGGACAGCAGCAAATCCTTTGGGCGATCAGATATTTGTACCTAATGCATTTACCCCTAACGGCGATGGTAAAAATGATATAGTGTATGTGCGCGGCGGTACCATAAAAAGCCTGAAATTTTATGTATATGATCAATGGGGCGAATTGCTATACACATCACTTAACCAACAGAGCGGGTGGGATGGCACTTATAAGGGTACAAAAGAGCCTGTAGGGGTATATGTATATTATGTTGAAGCTATTATGAATGATGGACACCAGGTAAATAAAAAAGGAACGATTACTTTATTAAAGTGAAAAAACTAACAGGAATTATAGCGGTACTGCTCCTGTTAGGGGGGGTAAATACACTGAAAGCACAGGTTGATCCTCACTTTTCGCAATACTATGCCTATCCGTTATGGCTTAACCCGGCCTTAACCGGTGTGATAGACGGTGACTTGCGTATCAACGTAAATGCCAAAGATCAATGGGCGGGCATAAGCAATGGCTATAAAACCGGCGCTGTATCGGTAGATTTCAAGCCAACCGACCGGGTGGGGTTGGGCTTAAACATCATCAACCAGGCAGCGGGCTCAGCGGGATATAATTACTTTGCCGCTTACGGATCTTTTGGTTACGGAATAACGGTTTCGGAGGATGGGAATAAGAAAATTCAATTTGGCTTCCAAGCTGGTTTTATTAACCGGAGTTTCGACCCCAATAAATTGCAGCTGGATGATCAGTATAATCCCATAACCGGCTATGACCCCTCCATGCCGAGCTTTGAAAATTTTGCGACCACCAATGCCACTGTCTTTGACGCCAGCGCAGGAATATTTTATTATGATGGCGATCCTGAAAGTGCCGCGAATTTATTTGGTGGCGTAAGCGCCGCTCACCTTACCAGTACTAAAGATCCATTTGCTACCGGTGGGTTAAATACCAGGATGCCTCTTCGTTATACAGTGCATGGCGGTGTCCGTATCAAGGCTTCGGATGTGTTTGATATTACACCGCATGCCATCTATATCAGCCAGAAAAAAAACCATATTAAAGCAATTGGTATTTATTCCGAACTAAAGTTCCAGGACGATAAGGGACTGATACTTGGCGGCATGTATCGTGTCAATGATGCGGCGGTGGCCGATGTGGGCTATCATCTCAATAATTTAATGATAGGTGTCAGTTATGATTTTAATACATCGGCATTAAATGCCGCAACAAGCGGGCAAGGTGGTTTTGAGCTATCGGTAAGTTATGTATTCAAGAAGCGCTTTAAAGGTCCGGCACCTGTATGCCCAAGATTTTAAACCCTGTGGAAATGAAAATCCTATACGCTATATTTTGTACGTTTTTCATATCAACAGGGGTTTTTGCTCAATACCATACTTTTAAATCCAAAGCTGATAAAGCGTTTGAAAATAAAAATTATTACGAAGCTGCCTATTACTACAGGAAAGCTGTTGAGGATAAAAAATCTTCGCAAGCCAAAATCCCATTTTATTCAAGCGCCGGGACTCAAAAAAAACCCGGGCACGGCGAATACCTTTATAATTGTTACCATTTAGCGGAATCTTACAGGCTTTATGAGAATTATTCACAGGCTATCGAATGGTATAACAAGGTATTAAGCGAAGATAACGGCTATAACTACCCTTATGCCCGGCTTTGGTATGGAATATGCCTGAGAGCAGGCCAACAGTTTCATGAAGCCTTAAAGCAGCTGAAGCAATTTGTGATCCTATATAAGCACAACGATGCCTTTGCTGAACTCGGTAACAGGGAGATCGCCAATTGTTATTTTGCTGAAAAACAGTACAGCGGCCACCCGGCTACAGAAATAAGCAAAATGGCTAGCCCATGGAATGCGGGCGGCGGTGATTATGCTCTTGTAAGGAATAAGAATAACTATTGGTTCACCTCCACCAGGTTTGTAGCAAATGACAAAAAACATCTAAATAAGATCTATACCGCCCCTGTACAGGGTGCGGCTGAGCCTACTGTTTTTGAGCTTAATTTTGCTGATCAGGAAAAAAATGGGGAGTATGGCACCATATCTCTTGATTCCTCCGGAAAAAGAATGTACCTGACCCGTTGGTACCGGCAAGCAGCTAAAACCATGATGGCCATTTATCATACCGAATTGGTAAATAATACCTGGTCTGCGCCTCAAAAATTGAACAATATTATAAATGCTGAAGGATTTAATGCGTTGCAGCCATTTGTTACGGCCGATGGTAAACGCTTGTTCTTTGTGTCGGATAAACCAGGCGGGCAGGGAGGTGATGATATATGGGTGAGTAATTTAGATGATACCGGCAACCCGGTTGACGCGGTTAACCTGGGCAAAATTGTAAATACGCCGTTTGATGAGCAATCGCCACTTTATGATAATGAACACCAGCGATTGGTATTTAGCTCAAAGGGTTTTACAGGCTTGGGCGGGTTTGACCTTTTTGAAAGTCTCAGCAATAACGGCCAATGGTCAAGCCCGGCCAACCTTGGCTATCCTGTAAATTCATCAAAGGATGATCTATATTTTTACCCTGACCCCGGCAATAAAAGTAAATTTTATATCAGTTCTGATCGCGAATCTGAATGCTGTCTGAACTTGTTCAGGGGAGAATTTAAACAAAGCTTTATAACAGGAATATTGATCGATTGTGACGCAGGTAAACCACTGCCTGGCGTTAAGGTCAGCCTGGTTGATTCTATGTCAAAACAAACTTTACAACAGCTAACAACTGGTCAAAATGCTGTTTATAATTTCGAGGCTACAGCTAATCATGCCTATAAGGTTGTATTTGAAAAAAGCGGCTATTTAACAAAAGTAGTTCCTGCATTAGCCAGGCCCCGAACAGATACTTTGATCAACCCGGATATCTGCCTGCAGGAATTTAAGATCAATAAACCTATTGTCATCAAAAATATTTTATATGACTTCAACAAGGCAGATCTACGCCCCGAATCTAAAATAGCATTGGACGGAGTGGTTGCGGCAATGAATGATAATCCGCTTATAAAAATTGAATTAGGATCGCACACGGATTCTATCGGCAGCGATACTTATAACCTAAAGCTGTCGCAAAAAAGAGCTCAATCCTGTGTTGATTATATTATTTCAAAGGGAATTGCTAAAAGCAGGATAATTGCCAAAGGGTATGGCGAAAGTATTCCTAAAGCACCTAACTCCCTTCCGGACGGACATGATGATCCGGCCGGCCGGCAATTAAACAGGCGCACAGAGTTTACGGTAAAACAATAAAATCAAACTTTATCAGTATTAAATAGTTGAATCGTATAAATTTGACAGTGAATCAGCGCAAAAATAAATCTGCTGGCAATATTGAGCTATAATTTTATCTTCGCATTTCATGCAGCAATCTATCATCAGCGGTAATGTTAAAACCGCCTACGACGAATTTTATCAAAAGCACGACGAGGCCTGGCGCATGCTGGGCGCAAAATATAAAGCGCAGCATATTATTGATGTTTGCAAGGGCTATACCTTTAAAAAGGTATTGGAAGTTGGCGCCGGTGATGGTAGCATTTTAAAGCTATTGGCAGATCAGAATTTTGCAGCAGAGTATCATGCTGTGGAGATATCCGATAGTGGGGTGGAGCATATCAAAACAAGGGATATTGCCAACCTGAAATCGGTGCAGCTATTTGATGGTTATAAACTGCCTTTTGAAGATAATACCTTCGATCTGATCATCTTGTCACACGTATTGGAGCATGTGGAGCACGAGCGTTTGCTGCTGCGCGAATTAAAACGGGTGGCTAATTATTGTGTTATCGAAGTGCCGAGGGATTACAAAGCAGGTGTTGATAATAAAATAAAACATTTTTTGGCCTACGGGCATATTAATGTGTACACACCAACTTCGCTGCGATATTTATTGCGTACCGAAGGGTTTGAAATTGAAAATGACCTGACCTCGATGATAGAGCCTGAGGTGACCAAGTTTAATACCTATATCAACCAAAAGAAGCCAAAAAGCCTGATAACCGATTTGAAGATCAACGCCGAATATGCGGTAAAAAATGCACTGATTAGTACCCTGGGTAAAAATGCCAAAGAGAAGTACGCCAGCGCCTATACGGTGCTTTGCAAAAAAGCGGATCATCAACTGGAGATATTCTAACCAATACCTATGCAGAACCTGGCCCCGATAGCCTTATTTGTTTACAACCGGCCAGAGCATACGCGCCGTACCATAAGCTCATTGCAAAAGAATTTGCTGGCGGAGGAATCGCGTTTATTTATTTTCTCTGACGGGCCCAAAACCGAAGCCGACAAAGCCAAGGTAGAAGAGGTACGGCAGATGGCCAAAGAGGTAACGGGTTTCAAATCTGTCAAAGTAATTACAAGGAAAGAGAATTTAGGTTTAGCCAATTCCATTATCAGCGGGGTAACCAAATTGGTGAATGAATATGATAAGGTGATCGTTTTTGAGGATGACCTGCTGTCTTCGCCGTATTCGCTCCAGTATTTTAACGAGTCGCTTAATCGCTATGCGACGGAAGAAAAGGTAATGCATATCGGTGCTTATATGTATGATCTGCATGATAAGAAATTACCTGAAACCTTCTTCTACCGGGCAGCTACCAGTTGGGGCTGGGCCACATGGGCCAGGGCCTGGAAAGATTTTGAGCCGGATGTAGATAAGCTGATGCAGCAATTTGATAAGCAGAAGATCAATTGGTTTTCGATAGAGGGCAGCATGAATTTCTGGAAGCAGATGCAGCAGTTTAAATCGGGTAAAAACAATTCCTGGGCCATCCGCTGGTATGCGTCTATCTTCCTAAAGGACGGACTAACACTTAACCCCTCGCATTCATTGATCCAGAATATCGGGCATGATGGCAGTGGCGTACACTCCAATAATGAAAAAACCTACCAGGTGCATGTCGCCCGCAAGGCTGTGAAACAATTTCCGACTGAACTCAAGGAAAACCAGCAGGCCTACCAGGCCATCAAGCAATTCCTGGGTAAACGTAAAGGTAATTTACTGCAACGTGGGGTGCGGTTTATTAAGCAGTTGCAGGTGAAGTATTTGGTGAAGAAATAAAATTATTTCGTAGCCTTCACCACAATATAAGGCGATAACGATTTACTCTCTACCGGCACTATCTTGGTAGCAACCTTACCAGTCAGCCATAAAACTTTTAGAAAAGCTTTAGCCAATCCTGATTGCTGGGCCATATTTTCCAGCCAGATGGAGAATCTTCCGTAGTAGGAAGCTTCCACATTTTTCAGCCCTAACTCTTTACAATAAGCGGCCAGCAACTTCGGGTTCATGCTGCTGATATTGTGCTTATCGTAATTGCTCATATCATATTTACGCTGCACCCAACCGTTAACGCCGGTAAAGTTAGGCAGGGTGATGAACAAGGTACCACCCGGTTTTAAAAATTGCAGGTGACGGGCTATGATATCTTGGGTATCATTAAAATGCTCTATCAATCCGCATGAAAGCACCAGGTCGTATTGTTTTTCGGGTTGATATTTGAACAGGTCGCCCTCTATTACTTCAATATCTTTTTCGGCTAATTGATTGACTTGCAATACCTCTTTTAAAACAGGCTGATGTACATAGAAATCAAACAGCGTGGTATTTACGCCGAAATACTTTTTTAGGAAAATGGCATAGTAGCCTGGGAAACCACCTAATTCAATAGCTGAGGTAGTTTTATTTTCCTCCACTATCGTTTTTAACAGCTTATGAAAAGTATAGTCAGTAGGTACGGCAAATGCCAAATCAGTTTTTGATTCCCAGTAATTAGCCCAAAATGCTTTATCGGTGAGTTCGTTGCTCATTAAGGATGCAAAGAAAAGGTTTTTAACCAATTTATTTAGGTAAAAACCTTAAATGTGTATACTCGTACTTTGTCCGCCGTAGATGTCTACATAATAACGGACGGACAGAACAATCCGCTATTGCAAGCCTGCCTTCAGTCAGGCAAGCTTGCAAGGCGATGTTTTATTTTTATTTCAAATCCTTCATGATCTCCTCAATGGCCCTATCCAATTGCGGGTCTTTATTTTCCAATCTATCCGTAAAGGTTGTTTTTACAGTGATATCTGGTGTTACTCCTGTTTTCTCAATGTCTTTGCCATCCAGCGTAAAGCATCCCCAGGCCGGTATGCGGTAAAAGGAACCATCAACCAACCCTGAGCCACTGGTAAAAATGATCCAGCGGTAAGTTTCGGTGCCGATGATCTTGCCTAAGCCTAAAGCCTTAAAGCCTTGTGCGGTCATTTCGCCATCACTCAGGGTTTGCTCGTTCACCAAAAGGATGATCGGTTTTGCTGCGGGTGCAAAGTTGGGCTGCGATGTTTTCTGACCACCACGATATTGCCATTGCAGGTAGGGGCGCTGTGCCAAAAACTTCAACACATTATCGTGCACATTACCGCCGGTATTGTAACGCAGATCAAGGATCAGGGCATCTTTTTTATAGGCATCATCCACCATATCTTCCAGGAATTCTTCCAATGCACCACCGCCCATGTTTTTCATGTAGACATAGGCTATCCTGTCTTTACTTTTCGCTTTAACAACATCCCTGTTTTGCTCTATCCAGTCATCATATAAGTTGCCTGTAAATTCTCCGGCAGGTTCGGGGTGCAGCTTTACGGTAATATCCTTGCCTTTACGGTCGAAGGTGAGTTCCATCTCCTGGTCCAGCGAAGGCTTAGTGAAATAAAAATTCCTGTCCTGCTTTTCATCTACAGACACGCCGTTGACTTCTTTCAGTCGGTCGCCTGCTTGGATATCCACACCGGCACGGTAAACATCACTTGTTTTCAACAATTCTGTTACTTTGTATGGATCCTCATTATCAAACACGATCCCGGTTTCCATAGTGTGGTAACGCAGGGTTTTGGTTTCCTCGTTGCCATTGGAATAAAAGCCCTGGTGCGATGAGTTGAGCTCGCCCTGAAGGTCGTTTAATAATAGTCTAAGGTCGGCGCGGTTGGTAACATAAGGGAGGTACACACTGTAGCGGTCGTGCATTTTTTTCCAATCTGCACCATGGAACGTGCCATCATAATAGTTTTCCTCTAATCCGGCCCAGGTCTCATCAAACATCTGCTTAAACTCGCCGTCAAGGTTACGGTCAAATTTTAGACCGATATCTACCTTATCCATTTTGTTATTATCAATGTTCAGGGTGAAGATGCCGCCCGATGCCTGCAGGTAATATTTATCACCCGAGGACACAATATCAAAACCATAAACACCATCTCCTCCGGCTACTTTTTCTGTTTTGTTTTCTTCAAATGGCTGCAGGGTAGTACGATAAACTGCCCGTTTGCCTTCGGCCTGGTCTGATGTATAATAAACCAGCGTCTTATCACCTTTCTGTATCACATAAGGCGATGCCTGGCTGCCAAAATCTGGGCTGATGCGCTCCAGGCGTTTCATCAGATATTCGGTATTGATCACGATATCCGCAGGCGCTTTTGGTGTAGGCTGCTCAGATAAAGGTTTTTTTGCAGCGGCTTTTTTGTCTTTTTTATCGCTATCACTTTCCTTTTTCTCCTCCTTAAACAAATCTCTGAATTTATCCAGCTTATACAGTTCGTCAAATTTTTGCAGCGGCATCCGGTAAATATGTACGTCACGTGCGCCATAAGGATACTGCGGCTGGGTACGCGATGAGGAAAAATAGATGTATTTACCATCCGGCGACCAGAATGGCTCTGATTCAGTAACACCGCTGTTGGTCAGGTTTAATGTTTTTTCGGTTTTGATGCCATATACAAATATATCCTGCTCAAAATTGCGGTGGGCGGTATATACTACGTATTCGCCATTGGGCGAGATATAAGGCTGCGCGGTCTGGAACCCCCAAATCTCATCTTTCGCGACTGTTTTGCTGGTCAGCGCTTTCAGGTCGATCAACCTAACTTCCTCGCGACCACTCAAATAAACGCCTTGGGTGTGGGTTTTGTTAACAGCGATCTGGCGGTTATTCTGCTTATCGCTGGTAATTTGTTTTTCCTGACCTGTGCCATCCGCTGCAATGGTGTACCAGTTGTAGTAACCACCCAGAGTGCGGGTAAATAGCAGCGATTTGTTATCGGGCAGCCATTTCACTTCGCCTACGCGCTCGGCATTGCCGCGTTCTATCTGCTTCACAAACTTGCCTTCCACATCGCTCACAAATAGCTCACCCCTGGATACAAAAGCTAATTTCTTACCGTCAGCCGATACATCCATCGACTCAATTTTACCTTTTACGTCAAACTCTTGTTGCTTAGATAATACATTATTACGGAAGATGGTAAAATTTAACTTTTGGGTTTGTTTCGATGCCACATCATATACAAACAACTGGTAATCTTTTTCAAAAACCACCTTTTCGCCATTGGCGCTTACATTGGGCCTTTTGATGGAGGTAGTGAATTGGGTCAGTGCAGTTTTTTTGTCGCCAACAAAGGTGTACAGGTTATACTCTTCGTTCAGTTCATCAGATACAAAATAGATGTTTCCTTTTTGGTCGAGCGTTGCCCAAAAATCCTTACCTATCCAATCGGTATATTGTTTATAGGCTTTCGTTTTTGGATTGTACGATTGTATGTCGGGATTGTAGGCGCCCTTGTAGCGCTTGCGTTGCGAAAAGAATAAGCTTTCCCAGGTATTGTTGAAAAACAATTCGCCGGTTTGCGGATGCTCAACTACGCCATGTATGGTATTAAAATAATTTCCAAATAAGCGGGATGGGGTACCACCGTTCAGGCCTACTTTATATTCGCTGAAACCATTGTAACGGCTGGAGGTAAAATAGATGGATTTTGAATCCCAGCTCCAGGAATCAACCAGGTCATTCGCATCATGATACGTAAGCTGTTTGATCTCGCCCCCGGTAAGCGGCATCACATATACGTCGGTGTTACCAAATTGATTGGAGGAGAAGGCCAGCCATTTACCATCAGGAGATACCCGTGGATTGGTCTCTTCACCCTGCATGGCAGTCAACCTTACGGCGACAGCATTGCCGCCTGCATCGGTTTTCCAAAGGTCGCCCTCATAGCTGAAAATTACGGTTTTGCCATCGGGCGTAAGGGTAGGATAAGAGGCAAAATACACCTCGGGGCTTTGGGCTTTGGCAAAGCCTTGCGATAGGATAGCTGCAAATAATAGCAGGTACAGTTTTTTCATATCAGTTGAAAATTATTTGAGTTGAATAAATGTATTTTTGAGACATGATAAAGGTAGTGCATTTAAATACTTACGATGGCAACGGCGGTGCAGGCAGGGCCTGTATGCGGCTTAATCGTGCATTACTCAACCAAAATATTGATTCTAAAGTAATTGTTCACTATAAATTTGGAAAAAATCTGCAAGTAGGTGATTTTAACAGGAATATTATTCAAAAAGCCTATACCGCTGCCATTATTATCTTAGAACGGATATGGGCCAAAAGATACCTGAAGGCGCTTAAAACACCATTTTCATTCGCATGGTTCGGGCGATCAGTCATTCATCACCCGGATGTTAAAACCGCTGATATTATTCACCTGCATTGGGTAAATCACGGGTTTTTAAATCCAAAGCATATCGCGGAGATCGCCAAATTGAATAAACCTGTAGTATGGACCTTTCACGATAGCAATGCCTTTACCGGTGGTTGCCATGTGCGCTATACCTGTGATAATTTTCAGCACGAATGTGGTAACTGCCCATTGCTTAAAAACTCAGCCCCCGATGATGAATCGCACCGGATATGGAAGCAAAAACGGAATGCCTATGCTAAACTGGATTTCAGGGTGATCGCTCCCAGCACCTGGATGGAGGCATCGGTAAAGGCAAGCAGCCTGATGAAAGGGCGGGAGATCGCACAAGTGCCCAATACTTTGGAAACTGCTATTTTTAAACCTGCGGATAAAAAAGTAGCTAAAGAGCGGGCAGGATTTACGCCAGGCAAATTTATCCTGCTGAGCGGGTTTATGCCCTCACGGAAGGACCTGCATAAAGGAACCAGTTACTTGTTGGAAAGCCTGGCGTTATTAAAGGCGAGGCTGGGTGCCAAAGCTGATGATGTAGAATTGGTGGTATTTGGAAACCGAAATACGGATGATATGCCCGATTTTCCATTTAAGACCAGTTTTTTGGGAACGATCAGCGATGATGAAAAACTGGCAAATTGCTACGCTGCCGCTGATGCATTCCTGATCCCGTCGCTTGAGGATAACTTACCTTATACCGTAATGGAAAGCCTTTCGTGCGGCACGCCTGTAATAGCTTTTACGACAGGCGGTATACCTGATATGGTGAAGCATGAATACAATGGGCACCTGGCGACCTATCGCTCAGCAGAGAGCTTTACTGATGGCATGGAGTGGATCATTAACCATCCTGATAAGGAGAAATTAAACCGCCAGGCCAGGCAAATGGTGATGGATCATTTTTCGGAAGAGATCATTGCCAACAAGCATATCCGATTATATCATGAACTATTAAAGCTTCCTGGACAGGAAACGGGAGGGATAAATGTTTAAACCGAAATTAAGCATCATCACCATAGTTTATAACAACGCTAAAGATATTGAGCGCACCATGTTTTCGGTTTTAGATCAAACCTATCCTAATATAGAATATATTATAGTTGATGGCCTTTCCAATGACGGAACATTGGATATTATCAAAAAACACCAGGACAAGATCAGGCTGATCAGTGAAAAGGATGAAGGTATTTATGATGCCATGAATAAGGGATTAGCCACAGCTACCGGCGACTATGTGTTGTTTATGAATTCCGGTGATGAGATCTACGCCCCGGATACCGTTGCCAAAGTTTTCACGGCTACTGATGATGCCGATATTTATTATGGGGAAACGGAAATGATAAATGCTCAGGGCGAAAGCCTGGGGCAGCGCAGGCACAAGGCACCTGAACAGTTTACCTGGCGCAGCTTTAAATATGGTATGAGTGTAAGTCACCAGGCTATTTATATCAGGTGCTCATTAACCGAACACTACGATAGACAATACCAGTTAAGTGCTGATATCGACTGGATCATCAGGGCGGCTAAAAAGGCTAAAACGATTGTGAAGGTTGAAGGCTATGTAGCCAAATATTTGGTGGGGGGGATGTCAAAACAAAAGCACCGCCAGAGCTTGCAGGAGCGTTTTAATATTATGAAACGGTATTATGGATTAGTGCCAACCCTATTTAACCATTTGGTGATCGCTTTTAATTTGGGCTGGTATTGGGTGAAGAATAGGAGAACTAACGATTAAAAAAAATAGCGATGGGTTTCAACCCCATCGCTATCTATCTGTGTAATATTTTGATCAAAAAATCACCGGTCAGGCTTTTTTAGCTTCCGGTTTCTTTTTCTTCGTTTCCGAATAAACCACCCCGCCCAAAGCCAGCACCAATAATATGGAACCTGCCAATGAGATCTTCTCACCCGCGTAGTAAGATGTCGGATGGAAGATAAATTCCACTTTATGGTTACCTACAGGTAATTGTGCTGCACGCAAAATATAATCCGTACGGAAGAAAGGTTGCTCCTTACCATCAACATACATTTTCCAGCCTTTGTCATAGTAGATCTCCGAGAATACAGCTATTGATGATGTCGTGCTACCACTTTGGTAAACCATGTGGTCTGGTGAGTAATGTACCAGTTTAACGGTTGCGTTAGGATCAAAGCCAACTCCTTTTTCATCGATAAGACTCTTAAAGCGCTGGTCGACAACAGCCGCATCTTTCGGCGCAAAGGCAGTAATAGCCTGCATTTCCTCATCCGCATTTTTGACATATTTAACGCTCTTCACAAACCAGGCATTGCCGCAAGCTGTTGCGTTGCGCCGCATACTAACCCCCTGTGTTTTTTGATCCGCAGTGATAACGTATTTGGTGTTCAGCATATCCAGCACATCCTGGTTAAGGCTTTTGGAGAACTGGCTATCAAATAATTCTTCAATACGCTTTAACCGCGCGGCAGAATAACCACCAACTGATTTGTGGAAAAACGGTGATACGAAGTCAGATTTAAGGTCCTGAGTTAAATCCAATACCCTGAAATCAGGGTCGGTGTCGCGCAGAATGAAAGTATCAACCTCGCGCGGTTTAGGTTGGGTGTTATCATCTTTAGGAGCAAAACTTTCATCTTTCAGGTAGCGTTTATCCACCTGCCACATATCCACCAAAATCAAAGCGAAAAAAGCTATTGAAAGCACAGTAATGTTAACCTTTTGCTTAATAAATGCCCATAAAATACCAAAAGCGATCAGGATAAAAACAAAGGTTCGGATAGCGTCGGCCTGCTCTAGGCTTGTGCGGTCTTTTACCATAGCACTAGCTACCGCATTGGCGGTCGCGTTATCGCCTTTTAATGCCTGGGCCAGTGCAGTAACACCGCTCGCCTGGTCGGATGCCCTGAAACTCAGAAAAATACCCGGCGCTACGATCAATATTAAGGTGAGGCCACCCGTGATATAGAACGCGATCTTTAGTTTTTTGAAGATCGTTGCTTTATCAGTTGTGGTGATCACCTCCTTGATAGCCAGCAAGGCTAAAATAGGGAAACAAATACCGGCCACGGCCAATATGGATTCCACCGCTCTGAACTTGTTATAAAGCGGGACGTATTTAAAGAAAATATCAGAAACATAGGGCCAGTTGCCGCCAAAAGAAAGCAGCATGGTTAATATAATGGTGCCCAAAAGCCACCACTTGATACGGCTTTTTACCACGAACAGGCCAAATACAAATAGGAAGCAGATAACCGCGCCAAAGTAAAATGGTCCGCTGGTACCGGGTTTATTCCCCCAATAGGTCAAGAAGCCAGGGAAACTGCTCTGGATCTGCCCGATAATATTAATGGCCTGATCTTGAGGTACCTGCTTGTCAGTGAATACTTTTACAACTGCTGAATTTGGATCGGGTGCTATTACGGTTGGGCCACCATAAGCATTCGGAATTAAAAAGGTAAAGCATTCGCCTACCCCCTGGCTCCATTGGTATGCATAATCTTTGGCAAGGCCGTTGCTGGGCTCTTTGGTGTTTTGAGTTAAGTTAGATTGCCCGCGGATAGTTTCCTTGCCATATTCATAAGTACTCCATAATAAGGAAGCATTTATTGCCAGGGCCAATACGGTGGCAGCGCCAAGATAAGCCAGGGATTTAAGGAACACCGAGGTGTTTTTACCCTTGATCGCGTGATACAACTCAATGCCCATCAATATGACGATGGCAAACATTAGGTAGTAGGTCATCTGCACATGGTTAGCGCCTATTTCCAAAGATAAAAAAAGCGCTGTAAGTGCGCCGCCCAGCCAGTATTTTCCCCTTAAGGTTAAAATAATGCCGGCTAATATCGGTCCAAATAAAGCTATGGCATAAGCCTGGTTGGAGTGCCCCGCGACCAGCAAAATGATATTATAAGACGAAAATGTGAATGCAACCGCCCCTGCCGCAGCAAGCCATGGATTAAGCTTTAATACACAAAACAGGAAATAGGTGCCTAAAAGGAATAATAATACGGTATCAATAGGATTGGGAAATATGGCTTTCCCGGCAGAAATGATGTGCTTGGTGATATTGCTGGAATAAGGGGCCCAGATCTGGAATACCGGCATACCGCCGAATATCTGGTTGGTCCACAAAATGGTGGTGTCTCTTGCCCTATAATCGTTTATTTCTTTTTGGGTGGATTGAGCGCCTATTACGTCCTTTTGTCCCAAAGTTTTCCCCTGGAAAGCAGGCGTGAAATAAAAGAAACATATCGCTAAAAATATCCCGATAACGGCAAGGTGGATGCCATTTTGCTTGAACCAGTTATTCATCTAAGTTTTTTGAATGGATAATATAATCCCCAAAAATAGAAATTTGACTGAGAAAAGGAATTATAATTAATTGCTGAAAAGAATAGGGTGTATCAGTCAGCTCAGAACATGAGGAAAAGAAGCCCTAAACCCGCGGTACCAATGATATAGGCAATGATGCTTGCCTTGTTGTATTCTGACCAGTTTCGGCGTAGGCTAAAAACATTGTAAATCGCAAGTAAACCAAGGATTACCCAAAAAAACCAATGTATTTTATGATGCGAGGTAGTTATAGAAAGCCCCACAGCCATTACTATGTAATTGGTGGTGATCAAAGTGAACGATTCCGGCGTACCATAGTGGCGCCGCTTAAATACCTCATGGGGTTCCATTGGCCTACTTTATTTCTTCATAGTCCACAAAGTCGCCTTCCGAATCCGGGATCTGGCTTTTGGTTTGTGGTTTAAAATCAACCTTTATTTTCCCTTCGGGTGGGTTTTGACTGCGGTATTGTTGTTGCTGATGTTGCTGTTGTGCTTTATTTACCATGTTTTGAAAAAGCATAGGTAATAACCAACGGGCAAGATTGCGTATGATATATAATACAAGTATTGATATGAGCAGAAAGCGGATAAGTATCATCTCTGTTTAATTTTAAGACTACAAATATAAGTTTAAAACGTAGAAAATGTTTGGATATGATTTTTCATAAAATTTTGACATCCAACAGATATACGGATTAGGGTGCTATTATAATCAAAAATATGACGCGCGGGCGAAATAATTGTTACATCATCACAAAGTCACATCCACATATCAAAACCTTTCTTCCATCATTTTTTCCAGGGCGAACATTTCATCGCGTAATTTGGCAGCCATCAAAAAGTCCATGTCCTTTGCCGCGGTAACCATTTCCTTTTTGGTGTTTTCTATCGCTTTTTTCAGATCGGGTTTGGTCATATATTGAACGATAGGGTCAGCAGCCAATGAAACGCTGTCTGCTTCTACATAAGCTTTGTGTGTTCCACCTGCAAAATCCATTACCGATGTTTGCTCCATAATAGATTCCCTTGATTTGTTAACGGTGGTCGGCACAATGCCATGTTCTGTATTATAGGCTACCTGCTTTTCACGGCGGCGGTCGGTTTCATCCATGGTAAGCTGCATGGAGTCGGTGATCTTATCGGCATACATAATTACACGGCCACGATCATTACGCGCGGCACGACCAATGGTTTGTATTAAGGAACGCTCCGAACGCAAAAACCCTTCTTTATCCGCATCCAGTATAGCTACTAAGGATACTTCGGGTAAATCCAGCCCTTCACGTAATAAGTTGATACCGATCAGCACATCAAATACACCCAATCGCAGATCTCTTAAAATTTCAACCCGTTGCAGGGTTTTCACTTCGCTGTGTATGTAACGGCATTTAATGCCCAGCCGGTCCATGTATTTGGCCAGTTCTTCGGCCATGCGTTTGGTGAGGGTAGTTACCAGCACGCGGTCGCCCATTTTTACGGTTTTATCTACCTCATCCAGTAAATCATCCACCTGGTTTATGGCCGGCCTTACGTCGATCATCGGGTCGAGCAAACCGGTTGGGCGTATCACTTGCTCAACTACTACACCGCCTGATTTTTCCAGTTCGAAATCGCCGGGAGTGGCGCTTACATAAATGGTTTGTGGCGCCAGTCGTTCAAATTCCTGGAAATTCAAGGGGCGGTTATCCAATGCGGCGGGCAGTCGGAAACCATACTCAACCAATGATATTTTGCGCGAACGGTCGCCGCCATACATGGCCCTGATCTGCGGTACGGTGGCATGGCTTTCATCTATCACCATCAAATAATCATCAGGGAAATAATCCAGCAGGCAGAATGGGCGTGCGCCGGGCAGTCGACCGTCAAAGAATCTGGAATAATTCTCGATACCGGAGCAATAGCCTAATTCACGTATCATTTCCAGGTCGTAGTTGACTCTTTCTTCTAATCTTTTTGCCTCCAGGAAACGCTTGTCATCAATAAATTGCTTTTTGCGGGTTTCCAGTTCTTCCTGTATGGCCCAGATAGATTGGGTGAAACGCTCCCGCGGTGCCACATATAAATTAGCCGGGAAAACAACCATGTGGGTCATCTTCTCGATGGTTTTACCTGTTCCGGGATCAAATGTGCTCAATTCTTCAATATCATCGCCAAAGAATGAAATACGATAAGCCACATCCATATAAGCCGGGAAAATATCCACGATATCGCCCTTTACCCGGAAAGTGCCGCGTTTAAAATCAGCAGTAGTGCGGGCATACAGAATTTCGACAAGGCGGTGCAAAAAGGCATTCCTGCTGATGCGGGTACCTACGGCGAAACGGAAAACAGAATCGGCAAAGTCATCAGGATTGCCCATACCATAGATACAGGAAATGGATGAAACCACGATCACATCCCTTCGCCCTGACATTAAGGAAGAGGTTGTGCGCAGGCGCAGCTTCTCGATCTCCTCGTTTATTTGCAGGTCCTTTTCAATATAGGTATTGGTGCTGGGTATAAATGCTTCGGGTTGATAGTAGTCATAGTAGGATACGAAATAGTTCACCGCGTTTTCGGGGAAGAACTGCTTGAACTCGCCGTAAAGCTGAGCTGCCAGTGTTTTGTTATGACTCAGCACAAGCGTTGGCTTCTGTGTTTGCGCGATAACGTTAGCTATAGAAAAAGTCTTCCCTGAGCCCGTAACACCGAGCAGGGTTTGAAAGGGATCCTGGTTATTTACACCTTCAACCAACTGCCTGATGGCCTCGGGCTGATCGCCGGTGGGAGAATATTGAGAGGTTAATTTAAAATCCATAGATGATTACAAAAATACGAATAATAGTATAAAGGCTATGCGTGTAAAACGGCAGCAGTTTTGCTATAACAGGATTATTGAACAACAGTTTTTTCAAGGTTTGCATGAGTTTTTATTTTCTTGATCAAAACTAAAAAGCGCGGGTGACAACCCTATGTCAGCAGGTTTTGGGATAGTGATTAGTTTATGTAGATATCGAACCTTTTTACTGTTTATCGGTTAATTAATCTCTGATCACTATTGCGTATTTTTACTAATCGCTGATCAACTAACCTCTAATCTACAGCCCATGATCTTCATCCTCAACAAAACCAATACAGTAGGCAACCAGTTTTTAGCCGAACTGCGTGATGTAAATACACAGCAGGACCGGCTGCGTTTCAGGCGCAACCAGGAAAGGTTGGGCGAGATACTGGCTTATGAGATCAGCAAAAAATTAAAGTATATTGCGATTGACGTTCAAACCCCTTTGGGCATTGCACCTGTAAACGTGCCTGATACCCATCCTGTGCTGTGCACCATCCTGCGGGCGGGCTTACCCTTTCACCAGGGCTTTATGAACTTTTTTGATAAGTCGCCATCCGCTTTTGTAACTGCCTATCGCAAGGTTAAAAAGACCGGCGCTTTTATCATCAATATCGATCATATCTCGTCACCGGATCTAACTGGGAAAACACTGATCATCTGCGATACCATGCTGGCTACCGGGCAAAGTATTGTATTGGTTTGTAAGGAACTGATAGCGCAATATGATATTAAAGAGCTGCACGTAGCCGCCATCATAGCCAGCACCGAAGGTATTGAACACGTAAAAGCCAATTTACCGAAAGCGCATTTATGGCTGGGCGCGGTGGATGAGGAAATGACTTCGAAAGCGTTTATTGTGCCGGGATTGGGGGATGCGGGAGATTTGGCGTTTGGAGAGAAAGTTTAGGGGATTTCGGAAGTCGGATTAACTACGTTGAGGGCTTCGCCGTTTTCGATTTCGGATTTTGCCTGAATTATAACAGATAAGTAATCTTCGATTCCCCTTTCCTTAAGTATTTCTTTGTAAGCTATAGATATATCGTTTGACTTACTAAAATTTGTTAAGCGTGCCGCAATAGTTTCTGTGCTTAAGTGTCGAAACTTTTCCTTTAATAAATTTATTCGCTCGATATTTCGTTCAGATTTATTTTTGCTCATTGATATGCTAAGATAATTGATTTAATAGTAAGTGTTCAACCGGATTGAAAATCCACGAAAACAATATTAACAAATTGGATTTTGCAGCGTATTTTTGACGATAAAGATTATCTACAAATCCGAAATGGAAAATCCGAATTCCGAAATAAGCTATAAACACATTTTCTTCGACCTCGACCACACCATCTGGGATTTTGATAAAAATGCCGAAGAAACATTACATGAATTATATGGTATTTATGCTTTAAAAGATTTGGGTTTGCATTCTGCCGACCTGTTTATCGAAACCTATACCCGCAATAATCACCAGCTTTGGGCTGAGTATCATGTGGGCAAGATCACCAAGGCAGCGTTACGGGAGGCGCGTTTTAAAAAAACTTTCCTCGACCTGGGTTTGCAACCTGAAATTATCCCTGTTGGATTTGAAGATGACTATGTACAGTTGTGTCCAACCAAAACCAACCTGTTTCCCGATGCGCATGAGACACTGCAATACCTGCAATCAAAATATACCTTGCATTTAATATCCAATGGTTTCCGGGAATCACAGGATGTTAAGATCAGCGGGACAAATATTGGCGGCTATTTCCAGCATGTTATTATTTCGGAAGAGATCGGGATTAATAAGCCTGACAAAGCTATTTTTGAGCACGCACTCGGCTTAGCCGGGGCAAATAAAAACGAAAGCCTGATGATAGGTGATAGCCTTGAAGCTGATGTGTATGGCGCATTGAATTTTGGGATAGACGCTATTTATTTTAACCCAGCAGGACTGGAAAAGCCGGATGATGTGCCGGTGCAGATCACTCGGCTAAAAGAGTTAACTTTACTATTGTAAACTTAAACCAGGTAAAGTGTATTATATAAATCCGAAATCGAAAATTCGATATTCGAAATAAAAGACCCATGGGCATCGGATCGCAACGTAAAAAAATTGATGAAGCGCTGGATACTTATCGCAGCCGGTTGGATACTATCCCGGATGAGTTATTTGCGGTGACTCCTCCCGGCGGCGGCTGGTCTTACGCTGAAGTTTACTCACACATTTTGCAGGCTGATATCGGTTCAACCATTGCTCTTGAAAAATGTACCCTGAGTAATTGTGTGCCTACATCAAAGGGCCGTACACCTATAGGTTTCATGGTGTTGACATTTGGCAGGTTCCCACCGTTCAGGGTAAAAGTACCAAAAGCTGTTTCTGATAAAGTGGCTGTCAACAAGATCAGCAAGGAAGAAGCCCGGAACCTGCTGGTGAAATGCCGCAAGCGCATTGATGCCGTGGCGCCGCTTATTCATGGTTCATCAAAACATTGCCGCTATAAACATGCCCGCCTTGGTATGCTGAACGCCAGGCAATGGTTTAAGTTTATCCTGATCCATTCCAGGCATCATTTAAAGCAATTGGACCGTATTGAAAATAAATTTTCATCGGCATGAAACCTTTTACATTTAACGTAGTCTTAATGTTATAATAATCTGGATATCGGATATTTGTAAAATAACACAATATGAATTTTGAATATACATATTTGGTTGTAGTAGGGTTGCTGTTATTGGTAGGTATGTTCTACGCAAGCCCTTATGAACTGAGCGTTAATGAAGACGACGAAGACGAATAATAGTCGTTACTTAGTATTCTGCAAATCATTCCCCGGCAAAATTTACCGGCCGGTAAATTATCCCCCAAAATTTTAATGGCAAAGCGTGAAGTTGATATCGTGGTTATATCCGATGTGCATTTGGGCACCTATGGCTGCCATGCTAAGGAATTACTTAAATATTTAAAAAGCATCAAGCCCAAAATGCTGATACTGAACGGCGATATCATTGATATCTGGCAGTTCAGCAAATCCTACTGGCCCGAGGCGCACATGAAAGTGGTGCGCCGTATCCTGAAATTTGTTACCGAAGGCATCCCGGTTTATTACCTTACCGGTAACCATGATGAAATGCTGCGCAAGTTCGCTGATTTTAACCTGGGCTCATTTGTGCTGCGCAACCGTATTGTTTTGAAGATCGATGGTAAAAAAGCCTGGATATTTCATGGTGACGTGTTTGATGTAACCATGCAGCATTCCAAATGGCTAGCCAAGCTGGGAGCCGTTGGTTATGATACACTGATTCTGTTAAACAGCTTTACCAACTGGCTGTTGGCCGCAATGGGTCGCGAAAAGATGAGCTTCTCGCAAAAAGTAAAAGCAAAATTTAAGGACGCGGTAAAATTTATCAACCAGTTTGAACAAACTGCTGCCGACCTGGCCGTTGAAAAGGATTATCAATACGTAATATGCGGGCATATCCACCATGCCGAGATCAGGGAGATCAAAGCGACCGATAACCCCGGTTCGGTGTTATACCTTAACTCCGGGGATTGGGTAGAGAGCCTGACCGCTCTGGAATATCATAACAAAAGCTGGTCGATATTCAAATACAACCCCGATGACTTTAAAAGCGATACCGACGACGAGGATAAAACCGATGCCGAAGACCTGGACGCCAAAATGGATGTGCGGACTTTGCTGGAGCGGTTTAAGCAGGAATCGTATTGAGCAGTGTATTATTCGTTTTTAAAATGTACGCTTTCCAAAAACGTTTGCAATGCGGCATGTGCTTACTCTATTAAAAATCCGCATTTCAAACCCCACCATTGAATCATTCAACTTTCGTTAAAATAATATGGTTAGGTACATGAATATTGCGATCAGGCGCCTTCTGGCCTTTGGGTATATATCTCACTCCTTCATTGTTTTTCAATGTCCATCTAAGTTTATTTCCGGGAAGTAATTCTGTCCTGCCTTCCAAATTTGTTTCTCTCTCCAAATCAGTGAAAACAAACTGAATTGCATTTTTGGGCTCTGTTTTTTCAACAAAATCATAAAAATAATTTCCAAGTATTATGGTCTTTTTCTTTCCAATAGAACTTTGAATGACTTTATTGCCTCTTGAATAAAGATGATAACCTTCAACATGATCCATATAAGCCTCACCTTCTTGATAATAGATTTTTTCTGCTTTTAAAACTATCTTAAATGTTATACCACTATCGACATATTGCCACGTACCATTAAATTTACTTAAATCCGGAAATTGCCGATAGGTAGTGTCTTTATTAATTGGTGACGCTTTTACGGTCATACATCCAAATAAAAGAATAATGGTTATAGTTAATGTTTTTATGAGTGTGTATTTGAGGGCCCGAGAAACCATTTTCAATTTTTAAACTGAATTGTTTTTAATAGGGTGTCTAATAATCCTTTAGCTTTATCCTCATCAGGTTTTTTAAATTGTATAAGCCCGGAAATATTCTTATTATTTTTATAATCTGAATAAAATCTTAGATAGACTTCATCACCCTCCTGATAGTTTATTACTAAGAATTGATTATGATTTATGGTAATTATATTTGCTTCATTAACTTTTAAATTTTTATCTATTTTTAGAACCTCTAAAAGCTCAGCTTTTGAATTCTGAAGAGATCTTTTGTTGTCCCCAGAAACACTCAAATCCCAAAATGAGATGATCACCCCATCCTTTATATATATATTTTCCTTATCTAACGGGACTTTTGACTTTTTAAAATTCTCTTTTAGATAAGATGATGATTGTGTCCTATTTAGTTTCTCTGCTTTATCAGGCAATTTAATACTTACTACGCTACTTAAATTAGGCTGTTGACTCATGCAAGAAATGCTAAAAACTAAACCTGCTATTAAAAAAATTATTCTTTTCATTTTATTCTAATTATTTAATTATAAAGTTAATATTATGGGCATGGTAAAGCTATTACCTGGTTATTATTTATAGTTAATGGGATAAAATTTGTAGACCCAGGAGATGCTTTATATAAATTAATGGCGCTTCCAAATATTGACAAAAGAGCATATTCAGTAGATTGGTTAGTTGCTGCTGTATTGATATAATTAGCTTCAAATGCTGCGTTGTTATCGCTATACGTACTATAACTTGCTTGAAATGCATCCCAATTTTTAATGGTAACTATATATGTGCTTATGCTGGTAATAACTGTTAGTGAAACATTTTTTTTATAAAAGTTTATTGCTGTGGCTCCAGAAGTTCTTAATTGTTGATTAGTTATCAAGTTATCGATCATTATAAAAACATCCGCAGGAGATGGTGCACTTCCTCCCGGATGACTATGCGCCATTCCTATTGTATATCCATTAGTGCTATTCCAAGTCAAATTAAAATTAAAGGTATTTGGAGATCCATCTGTTCTAACTGGTGTATTCAAATATGTACTTCCGGGAAAAGTCGATAGATTTTGTTCGGTACCATATTCATTAGCACCTGTATTTGCTCTAATTTGGTTGTTTTGTTGCGCTATTGTGGAATTTGCAGCCTTGCTGTTTACGCTGACTTTTTGTGCACATGGATCAATAAAAATAGTATCAACTACAGTTTTTGTCGGACATGGATTAGGAGGTGTCCCCGGTGGTGCAGGTGGCGTAATCCCTCCGCCAGGATCAATTGGCGGCGGGTCTGGCGTTACTACCATCACCACCTTATTAACATTATCCGGAACGGTTGAGCCCCCACCAACCGGTACGGTACATGGAGGAGGAGCGGAACTTCCACCTCCGCCGGGAGTCGTTGGTCCGCAGCTATTATAAATGGTTTGGGTGGTATAATAATAACAATCAAACGGATGTTGAAAATTGGGGTCATTTTCATAGTAAGCGCAGTTCTGCCAAAAAGTGGTGATCATGGTGGCCGTGCATCCCGTAGTATTGGTTTTTTGATTGCCGGTGCTTTGTACCACTAATTGATTGGTTGCATCCGGCGCATTACCTTCATACAAAGGCGTGGTAACTTTACCGTTAACATATTGCCAGCCATTGATAAAAGTACCATCAAGGCTGTGATAAAAAACCGCCCCGGTAAAGTCTTTATCCCGGTTCCGGTAGGTGTTGTTTTTCAGTTTGCCGTAATCACCTTTCAGGTAGGAAGGATCGGCCATAATGGTCATAGCATATATTCCGAATGTGTTTTGCTGTTTAATAATCAGCAGGGAAGTGATGCTGTTGGAATGGCTAAAGTCAAATTTATTGGAATCAACCGTTAAGGTTGAAAATGCCATATCCCCTTTCTTCAGCGCCTGGGCTTCTACAATAGTCATATCCTTGCTCACAAAGGCAACAGATTTGTCCCAATACGGGCTGAATATTTTATTCCAATCTTTGGATTCATGGCCAATGCTTTGTGTACTTAATTTATTGACTTTCGCTCCCGCATATGAATTTTCGTACCATTGTTTTGCCGCCATAACTGTCGGGTCCGAAATGGTTTCTGATTGGATGTTGTGGTTATCCTTTTTACAGCTATGGATAATTAAGGCGAGTCCCATTACCATCAGCACAATAATCAACCGGAAGGTTAAAGGTTTAAGATAAAATTGCTTCATAAAAAATTACAGGGTTTAGGTCGCCACCAAAGTAGGTGAATGAAACCAGGTGTGCAACCCGTGTTTTCATGGTATTTTTATATAATAATTAATCACCTCAAGATAACTCCTATAAATTTCTTAACGGCTGTTATCTTTATTACCTTGCTCCCGCATTTACCATGAAGATACTCTATGCCATACAGGGAACGGGGAACGGGCATATCAGCCGCGCGCGCGAGATAGTGCCTTTACTGCAGCAATATGGCGAGGTCGACCTGCTTGTAAGCGGTACCGAGGCCGAAGTGGCCTTATCGCAACCGCTTAAGTATCGTTTCCATGGGTTCAGTTTTGTGTTTGGCACCAAGGGCGGGGTTGATAATTGGGCCACCTTTAAGCTGATGAAGCTGCGGACGCTGTGGCGCGATATGCATAGTTTGCCCCTGGCTCAATATGACCTTATCATTAATGATTTTGAACCGGTAAGTGCCTGGGCCTGCCGGTTGCAAAAGGTGCCTTCGGTATCTTTAAGCCATCAATGTTCCTTTGTATCGCCCAAAACACCAAGGCCGGATAAATGGAACTATGCTGAGTGGCTTTTTAAATATTATTCGCCCACCACGCATCATATCGGTTTCCATTTTGAAAAGTATGCTGATTTTATTCATACACCGGTTATCCGGAGCGAAATAAGGAGTCTTACGCCGACTAATCTTGGCCACTATACCGTATATCTGCCGGCTTATGATGATAAAACACTGGTAAAATATTTAAGCCAGGCCGCGGGTGTGCAATGGCATATATTTTCCAAAAGGCAAAAAACCACCTATCATAGCGGCAATATTCAGATATTCCCGGTTAGCAACGAGGCTTTTAATCAAAGCATGGCCAGCTGTGAAGGATTGCTTACAGGCGGTGGTTTCGAGGGCCCTGCCGAAGCTTTATACTTACAAAAGAAGGTATTGATGATACCCATGCGGGGCCAATACGAACAGCAATGTAACGCCCTTGCCGCTTCCCGGTTGGGTGTGCCGGTTATTCATGCTATTGACGGGCACTTTGTGCAGGAGATCAGCAAATGGATAGCAGATGATAAGAGGGTGGAAGTGAATTTCCCGGATGAAACCGCGCAGATCATCGATAATATGGTAAAACGCTATGCAAAGCCCGGCTCCATTTCAGCTTAAGCAGTTTTTCTGTTAATATTGCGTTGAATTCCGCAGCATGATCAAACTTTTCCGATCCTTTAATCCCCTTAACATACTTTGGCTGGCCATATTGTTGGTTATCCTGCGGGTCGGTTATGTATATAATGCCCCTGCTAAAGTTGATTTTCCCTTTATCGAGCTTTTTTCGCGCCTGCTGATACCCGATGCTTATCAATTTGTGATATCGCCGGTTTTTGATATGTTTTTGGCGGCGGCACTGGTTTTTGGCCAGGCTGTATTACTTAATTACCTGGTCAATCACTTTAACCTGCTTGGGCGGTCTACCTTTTTGCCGGCGCTGATGTATGTGGTTGCATCCGGATTATTCCTCCCGTTTGTGATGCTGAGCCCTCCGCTGGTATGCAACTTCCTGGTGATATGGATGCTGTATAAGCTGGTTGATCTGTATAAGGGCGAGGAGGCCAAATCAATTGCGTATGACCTGGGGATGATTGTGGCGGTGGGTACGTTGATCTATTTGCCGTTTATATATATGTTTTTGGCGATATGGGTGGCCCTGGTGCTTTTCCGCCCGTTCAACTGGCGCGAGTGGGTAGCGGGTATCATTGGTTTTGTGACCATATTTTTCTTTTTGGCTGTATTTTATTACTGGCACGATAAGCTGGGCCAGTTTTATAATATATGGCTGCCTTTGGGTACCAAGTTCCCTGTGCATATCACCATTAACTATTACAATTACCTGGTGCTGATACCGGTAATACTCATCCTGGTGTTTTGTTTTTTTAAATTGCAGCAAAATTTCTTCAAAAGTTATGTGCAAACCCGCAAATCATTCCAGCTATTATTCTTCATGTTTTTGATAGGCGGGTTCTCGTTTTATGTGAGGTCTGATTTTCATCTCAACCACTTTTTATTATGCACAGTGCCTGTGGCTGTATTTTTTGCCTACTATTTTTTATATGCCACAACCCGGTGGTTTTACGAAACTTTGTTTTTTTTGCTGTTCGCCAGCATCATTTACTTCCAGTTTAACACTTTTTAACTTTTAGATTCGTTCAAATTTCAGGGGTTATATTAGTTTTGTATCATGAAGTTTGGAGTAGTTATATTTCCGGGTTCTAATTGCGATGAGGATATCATCTATGTATTAGAAAAAATTGTAGGCCAGCAAGTAGTTCGCCTATGGCACAAGGACCACGATCTGCAGGGATGCGATTTTATTGTTTTGCCGGGTGGTTTTTCATTTGGCGATTATTTGCGCTCGGGCGCGATAGCACGTTTCTCGCCTATTATGCAGGAAGTGATACAATTTGCTGCCAAAGGCGGCTATGTATGGGGTATATGCAATGGTTTCCAGATACTGGCCGAAGCAGGCTTGGTGCCGGGAGCATTGCTGCACAATACCAACAGGAAGTTTAACTGCAGCAATATCTACTTATCGGCGCAAACATCCAATTCATTACTTACCTCGCAGATCGAACCGCAAAGGGCATTGAAAATACCTATCGCCCATGGCGAGGGTAATTATTTCGCGTCAGCTGATGTGTTGAAATCATTGAATGATAATGACCAGGTGCTGTTCAGGTATTGTGACGAGGCTGGTAATATAACGAGTGAAGCTAATCCTAATGGTTCTATAGAAAATATCGCGGGTGTATGTAATGCAGGCCGTAACGTATTCGGTATAATGCCGCATCCTGAACGTGCCTCTGATACTTTGGTTGCCAACCAGGACGGGCTGGCGATTTTTGAATCTATATTATCATTGGTTAAAGCCTGATGGCCAACCTGGTTATTGATATTGGTAATACTTTCACAAAAATTGCAGTTTTCGGGCAGGATGAATTGTTACAGGCTGAACATTATTCAACTGTAGAGGCCAAAACTCTGCTTGATTTGATAGGGAAATACCAGGTTAGCCAGGCGATCATTTCATCGGTAAAAAAAGAAACGGAAGAATGGCGGGATGCATTAAAAGAAAAAGTTGACCTAAAGTACTTTAATGTTGAAATGACCGCCGGTATCCATAATCAATATAAATCCCCTAAAACACTCGGGCTTGACCGTTTAGCTGCTGTTATAGGCGCGCATCAATTGTATCCGGGTAAAGGCAGCCTGGTTATCGATGCCGGAACGGCTATTACTTATGACTGGGTGGATGCGGAAGGAAATTATTTTGGAGGCAGTATATCACCGGGGCTGAATATGCGTTATAAAGCATTAAATTATTATACCGGGGCGCTGCCATTAATTGAAGCAGATACCACGTTTGAAAATGATTACGGCGATGATACTACAACAGCAATACGATCGGGTGTGCAAAACGGAATAAAACACGAACTAAACGGCTTCATACAAAGCTATCATGCCAGGGAGCCGGAACTGAATATTGTACTAACCGGGGGCGATAGCAATTTTTTTGATACTCTACTGAAAAATAGCATCTTTGCCCCCTATATAAAAAATGAGCCTTATTTGGTACTCAAAGGATTAAACGCAGCTATACAAAACAATAATGATTAAATATACCAGGTTTCTTATTACACTTTTACTTGCTGTTATTGTATTGCAGGCAAAATCGCAATCAACAGCAACTACAAGTTCACCATATTCACGTTTTGGCTTAGGCGATGTATCCGACCAGCTTTTACCGCAAAGCATAGGTATGGGGGGGATAGCTACTGCTACTAACAGGGTAGGCGGTTTCAATACCATAAATATTATCAATCCAGCTTCATACGCTGTGATCAATTATACCACTATTGATGCCGGGCTATATGGTAACTTTAATACCTTAAGTAAAACCGGCTTTGCTGATCAGAAAAATTCAAATTTCAGGTTCAGTCATATTTTATTTGCCGTCCCGGTTTCTAAACGTTCGGCGCTTAGCTTTGGATTATTGCCTTACAGCGAGCTTGGGTATAATTACAGGCAAACCTCTGTACGCAATGGCAGCGCCGGTACCGCCGGATCTGTGGATACCACTACAAACTATCTTTATTCGGGCGATGGCGGTTTATCAAAAGCTTATATAGGCTATGGGTTTGGTATTGGTAAGCACTTGCTGGTAGGCGCTAATATCTCTTATATATTTGGCAGCTTAAAACAGGATCAATCAACAGAGTTGCCTGACCTGTATGGAACATTAAACTCGCGCATTGAACAAAACAACCATATTGGCGGCTTAAACTATGATTATGGTGTACAGTATTCGTTTGATTTTTCTAACTCCAGGCACCTTATCTTAGGGTACTCAGGTTCGGCCGGTACCAAATTGAATACGCAATACAGCTATATAGTGAGCCAGTATTTTCGTGATGTAAATGGCAACGAGGATGTGCCTACAGATACGCTGGTAAATAACCAATCGCCAAATGCAAAATTACAGCTGCCACAGATCAATCACTTTGGTATTTCATTTCAAAAGGAAGGAAGCTTCCTGATCGGCGCTGATTTCACCACCGGTAAATGGTCCGATCTTTCTATAGCAGGCGTTAACCAGGGTTTGCAGGATAGTAAAATGTTTAACCTGGGTGGCCAGATCACACCTAATGTTAATTCATTGTCGAACAACCTGGCCTTATGGGATTATCGCCTGGGCATACTTTACGAGAATACCTATTTAAAAGTAAGCAACACTAATATCAAAAGGTATGCGGCCACTTTCGGCTTTGGTATCCCACTGCCGCATGACCGCGCTTCGTCCGCTTTTTATAAGATCAATTTTTCAGCGGAAATAGGCAAACGCGGAACACTGGAGAATAGCCTGATAAAAGAAAACTATATGAATTTTCACTTAGGTTTTACACTTAATGATAAGTGGTTCCAGCGCTACAAATTTGATTAAACCTGGCTATGAGGATGGCAAAGCAATTATCGAAATTATTTTTGCCGGTTGTGATCGCTGGTATTACTATAATAACGGGTTGTGAGAATGATCTGAAAGATATCCAGAAAATATCAGCAGCTGAAGTAAATAAACCGGGCGAACGCTATACCGGTGTTGATGTGATCTATAGCGACTCTGCCAAAGTAAAGGCCCACATGACCTCGCCTTTAATGATCCAGTATAAGACTAAAAATCCTTATACCGAGATGCCTAAAGGGGTAAAAGTTATCTTTTATGATAAAGACATGAAAGAGTCGAGCACGATAACCTCTGAGTACGCCATACGCCATGATTCTTTAAAGGTGATCGAGTTGCGTAAAAATGTGGTTGGCACCAATGCCCAGGGCGATATATTCAACTCAGAGGAGTTGATATGGGATGAAGCAAGCCGACAGATCCATTCTAATAAACCGGTACATGTTAAGATGGCGGATGGTAGTATTACTGATGGAACAAGCTTCATCAGCGATGAGAATTTTACCCATTGGAAAATGCCGCAGGGGCGGGGTACAATCCATGTTGACAGCAAGGATGTTGCACAATAATTTTTGTGTTTTAAATTTTGCTAAAAGTTGTATCTTGCGCCCTCTTTTTGAGGAGTTAAAATAATTATAATAAAGTATATGGGTGTAATGAATTATTTGCGCGAGCGCATGGGTAAGATCGTCGCAATGGTGATCGGGTTTTCGCTGCTTGCATTTATTGGTGAGGAAGTAGCAAGACAGGGGAGTTCAATTTTTAAAGGTGACCGAAACGAGATCGGCGAGGTTGCGGGTGAGAAGCTGACTTATGATGTTTTTTCAAAAAAGCTGGAACAGAATACAAATCAGCTAAAACAACAGTCAGGGCAGTCAAATCTTAATGCACAGTTTACTACTTATTTACAGGAAAATACCTGGAATGAGATGGTAAGCGGTAAGATATTAGACAGGGAGATTGATAAACTGGGCCTTTCGGTAAGTGATGATGAAGTTAAATCCATGATCAGTGGTAATAACCCTAATCCACAGATCGTACAGGCTTTTGGAAACCCACAAACAGGCCAGCTGGACAAAACCAGGTTGAATGCATTTTTAAATAGCCTGACGGATGCAAAGGCGGATGCCCAGATGAAGGTACAATGGACTGCTTTCGTAACAGGGATGATCGATACTAAAAGAGGTGAGAAATATGTTTCTTTAGTAACTAATGGCCTTTATGTAAACGCTCTTGATGCTAAGGACGATTATGAATCCAAAAACAAGCTGGTTAATTTTAAATATACCATGCTTGATTATTCATCAATACCCGATAGCAAGGTCACTTTAACAGATGACGATTACAAAAGCTATTACGATGATCATAAATCGGAATTTAATAATAAAGAAGAGTTAAGGAGCTTTGAGTACGTTAGCTTTAATGCGGCCCCTTCAAAAGAAGATTCAACAGCTATTAAAGACCAGGTAGAAAAATTGATACCTGCATTTAAAAGCAGTACAAATGATTCGCTTTTTGTACAGGTAAATGCCGAAACAAAAACTCCTATTCAATATAGAAAGAAAGGCCAGCTTGGTGACCCTAAACTGGATTCGATAATGTTCGGCGCTCAAAAGGGGTTTATTTACGGGCCTTATTTATCAAATGGAAGTTATAAACTGGCAAAACTGGATGATTCACGCGTTGGGCCCGATTCGGTAAAAGCCCGCCATATATTAATTGATGATAAAACCATTGGTCTTGAAAAAGCTATTGCTAAAGCCGACTCATTGAAGAAACTGATAGCGGGCGGCAGGTCATTTGCCGAACTGGCCAAAACTTTTTCGATAGACGGATCAAGAGAAAAAGGCGGCGATTTGGGTACGTTTGGCCGTAATACCATGGTAGGGGAATTTGACCAGGCTGTATTTAATGGGAAAAAAGGCGATATTTTAGTGGTGCCAACTCAATTCGGGGTTCACCTGATAGAGATCCAGGACCAAAAAGGTTCGTCACAGGTAGTTAAAGTTGCTGTGATCGATAAACCGGTAACAGCAAGCTCCAAAACACAATCAGCCTCATATAGTAAGGCGCAGGCATTTTTAGGAGCCCTTACCAAAGGTAACTTTGATGCCCTTATCAAAAAGGACGGATTGACCAAGAAAGTTGCCAATGATGTAAATGGCTTAGCATCTGCACTTCCGGGGCTTGAAAGCGCCCGTGAGATAGTTAGATGGGCATTTAAAGTAGAAAAAGGTGATTTTGGCGACCAGGTATATGTAGTGGGCGATCAGTATATCATCCCTTCGTTAACAGAAATTAAACCTAAGGGTACATTGCCGCTTGAGGCGGTTAAAAAGCAAATTACGGCAGCAGTGCGTAATAAAGTGAAAGCTAAATTGCTGGTGGATAAATTACAGGCTGCTGCAAACGGAGCCTCTACAATTGACCAGGTAGCTCAAAAAGCCGGAACCAAAGCAGTCCCTATTCAAAATATAGTGTTGGCTAACCCGGTGATCCCAGGTTTATCAGTTGAATATAAACTGATAGGTACGATCTTTGGCTCGAAACCCAATAAGGTATCAAAGCCAATTGAAGGCCAAACAGGCGTGTACGTATTCTCGCTTGAAAGTTTTGTTAATCCCGCACCGCTTACCAATGCGGTAAGAGAAAGGCAACAGATAACCCAGGCATTGCTTACGCGGTCACAAACACAGATATTTGACGCGCTGAAAGATAAGGCGAATGTAAAAGATTACCGTTCTAAGTTCTTGTAACAATATTTAAAGTAATTTTGTATCCGGGAGCAGTTTGACTGCTTCCGGATTTTTTATTTTAAAGAAAATGGACATCCAGGAAAATATAATCAATAAAGTAGCGCAAAGCGGTTTGGTAACACTTGACCCTGCCGCTTTTTATCCTAGGGGCGATCGTGTGGTATATGATATCAAGGATAACCTGTATATGGAGCTCATGCTGCGCGAAAAGGATTTCAGGGAATTTGTAAAAGCACATGATTGGGCGCAATACCAGGGCAAAAATGTAGCTATTACCTGCACGGCAGATGCCATTGTGCCTGCATGGGCCTATATGCTGATAGCAAACCGCCTGGCTCCTTATGCGCAGGAGGTTGTTTTTGGCGACAAGAATGTGCTGGAAACAGTACTGTTTGAAAAGGCTATGGCCGGTATGGATGTTGAGCAATATCGCGACCAGCGTATCGTTATTAAGGGGTGCGGCGACATTGATGTTCCGGTTTCGGCTTATGTTGAATTGACGAAAAAGCTAACACCGGTTGCCAGGAGCATTATGTTTGGCGAGCCATGTTCAACCGTCCCTATTTATAAACGAAAAGATTAATCCTGCGCTTTGGCGGCCTATGAAGAAATATGTACTTGCTCTTATTCTGATAACAGGCTGCTTTGATATTGTTTTTGCCCAGGAGCTTACCAAAAACAGCGAACCCGCCTTTAAGATCGGTGAAAAGCTAAACTATAAAATGAAATACGGCTTTTTTACCGCGGCCGAAGCAGAGATCAGGGTGGAGGATAGCCCAACCAAATTTGCCGGGCAGCCTGTTTACCATATCATAGCCGAAGGGAAAACGGCCGGGGCGTTTGATGTATTTTATAAGGTACGCAACCGGTACGAAACTTTTGTTGACCGAAACACCCTTGAACCTTATTTTTATGCGGAGAACAGGCGCGAATCAAGCTACAAGCATACGGATAAGGTAACTTTTGATCATGAAAAAAATACGGTAACAGCCGCTAAGGGAACTTTCCCATCTAAGGGCAAGGTGTTTGATTTTGTATCCGCTTACTATTTTGCCCGTTGTATTGATGTTTCAAAGATCAAGATCGGTGAAAAATTTGACCTGCAATATTTTTTGGAAGACGGTATACACACGCTGAGTATTACCTATGTAGGCAAAGAAAAAGCGGAATGTTCAATGGGTACGTTTAATTGTCTTAAATTTAACCCGACTATTATCCCCGGTCGTATTTTCAGGAAAGACAGTAAGCTGTATCTTTGGATAACGGATGATAATAACCGTATCCCCGTAAGGGCGAAAGTGGAGTTGGTAGTTGGCAGCCTGACCATGGATTTGAATGGCGCGGCAGGATTAAAATATCCTTTGAATCCGTTGAAGAAATAGTTGATGTTTCATAGATCATAGTAAAAAAATAACTGCCATAATTTTAGAGATTAGTAATTAGAATTTAAGAATATATGATCGAAGTAGGCAGTGTTTTGGTGCATGAGGACGTAGTGAAGGAAAACTTTGTCTGCAATTTAAATAAGTGTAAAGGCGCTTGCTGCCTGGAAGGGGACTCTGGCGCGCCGCTAAATCATGATGAGTTAGGTATCCTGGACGAGATCTACCCCAAGGTGAAACCGTTTATGACCGCGAAGGGTATCAAAACCATTGAAGAGAACGGCACCTATGTAACCGACTTTGAAGGTGATTATACCACCCCCTGTGTGGATACCAATAAAGAATGTGCCTATGTGATCTGGGAAAATGGCATTACTAAATGCGCTATAGAAAAAGCTTATGAAAATGGCGCCATTGATTGGAGAAAACCTATTTCCTGCCATTTATATCCTATCCGTATTACCAAATATCCTGAGTTTGATGTGTTAAATTACGACCGCTGGAGCATCTGCAGCCCCGCCTGTGCTTTTGGCGATGAGCTGAAGGTGCGTGTGCACGAATTTTTAAAGGCGCCGCTGATTCGCAAATATGGAGCGGATTGGTATAAGGAGTTGGAAGAGCAGGTGGCGGGGATATAGGCTGAAAGATTTGAAAACTTTAGAAAGTTGTCAAATCTGCCTGCTTTAATTTAAATCAGCAATTTAGATAATTCTGTAATGCGTGCCAAATGATGATCGTCATGCTCGGCGACAAATAAAAATAGGTCTATGGTTCGCATCGGTGTTTTGAGCCTCGGGTGGAGTGCTGATTTAAATATCGTTTCCTCATCAATTTTTTCAAGCATCAATATGGTTTTTGCCCGTATTTGCCTAAAGGATCTCAACAATTCCTCTAACGATGTGGCATTATGATTTGCCAGGTCTGTATTTCTATTTGCCAGGTCTGTGGGCCTTAATTCTATCTCCCCGTTCATAATATCTTCAAGCCGCCCTTGCCAAAGCGGCTCAAGATCGGTTAAATGCCCGATATTCTCTTTGATTGACCAGGTATTATCCAATTTAAGGGTTAATATCTCCGTGGGTATATATCTCAGCTTTTCTTCAAGCCGGGCGGGCGTTCCCATAAGCCGCTCAATAATTGACGGAAAAGTATTTTGTTCCGAATTGAAGTTAAAACTTCTCTCAAACCATTTAGCTTGTTTCATATATACTATTAAAGCTTTTGATAGATCCCTTTTACTAACAAAATTTTAGAGCCAACCAGGATAAATAAATGTATCCGGAGCTAATTAGGTACAAATATACCTTTTTGCGTTTTGCTTATAAACCATCTGTCATTTTGATCATATTAAAGCCAAATGCCAATATTTTCAATTTAATTGGATATTATTGCACCAAAATCGCATTTACTTAATTTGATGAAAAAAGCTTTAATAACCGGAATCACCGGGCAGGACGGCGCATATTTAGCCGAGTTTTTATTGAAAAAAGGCTATGAAGTGCATGGCGTAAAAAGAAGGTCTTCTTTATTTAACACCGACCGGATAGATCATCTTTATCATGATCCGCATGATCAAAATGTTAAATTTAAACTGCATTTCGGCGACCTGACCGACTCGACCAACCTGATCAGGCTGATACAGGAAGTTCAACCCGATGAAATTTATAACCTGGCGGCCCAAAGCCACGTAATGGTAAGTTTTGATACTCCCGAATATACAGCTAATGCCGATGGTATAGGTACGTTACGTATTTTAGAAGCGGTAAGGTTATTGGGTCTTACAGAAAAAACGCGCATTTACCAGGCCTCTACCTCCGAACTATATGGTTTGGTGCAGGCTGTGCCTCAAAGTGAAACAACTCCTTTTTACCCCCGCTCACCTTATGCCGTAGCCAAATTATATGGCTATTGGATCATCGTAAACTACCGCGAGGCTTATAATATGTATGCCTGTAATGGTATCCTGTTTAACCACGAAAGCCCGATCAGGGGAGAAACTTTTGTAACCCGTAAAATTACCCGCGCGGCCTCAAAAATTGTTTTGGGTCTGCAGGATTGCCTGTATTTAGGTAATCTTTCGGCTAAGCGCGATTGGGGGCATGCCAAGGATTATATCGAAGCGATGTGGCTGATGCTGCAGCAGGATAAAGCTGAGGATTTTGTAATTGCTACAGGCGTAACAACTACGGTAAGGGATTTTATAAAAATGGCATTTGCCGAATTAGGTGTCGAAGTGGAGTTTAGCGGGAAGGATGAGCACGAAAAAGGAGTGATCATTGATATCGACCAGCAAAAAGTAACTGAACTTGGGCTTAATGCCGATGCGCTGAAATTTGGACAAACCGTAGTAAAGGTCGACCCTAAATATTTCAGGCCAACTGAAGTGGAACTTTTAATAGGCGATGCTACAAAAGCAAAGGAAAAATTAGGCTGGGTTCCAAAATATGACCTGAAGGCCCTGGTGGTTGATATGGTACATGCTGACCTGCAACTGGTAAAAAAAGATGATTATTTGAAAAAGGGTGGTTTTAAAACATTAAACTATTTCGAATAAAAAAGGTTTATGATAAAATAACTATTAAGGAACCTATGAAAAAGCTATTTACCAGTATACTGATATTGATGCTATTTGCTGGTGTTGCACGGTCGCAATCACAATATCAGCCTTATTCCTACCAATTTTATCAAAAGCTTGATACGGATATTTATTCAACTAAAACACGTATTCACACCTCGCTGAAACCGTTTTTTGTTGACGATAGTTTAATAAAACCTCATTATGATTCTTTAATGAATTATGGTACGGATACATCGGTTCATCATAGCTGGGTTCACCGCAAATTATTTGATGAGCACCTGATCGATGTAAAAAAAGACGGCTACACCTTTTTTGCCGACTACCTGCCCGATCTTACTGTAGGCAGGGATGTTACAGGCCACAAAAATACCTGGTTAAATACGCGCGGCTACCAGCTTGGTGGTACTATAGGCAGCAAGTTTTATTTTTATTCGAGCGGGTTCGAGAACCAGGGTGCGTTTCCGGAGTATCTGGATACATATATCAATCAAGTGGGTGTAGTGCCGGGGCAGGCTTATGACCGGAGTTTTGGTAAAAACACAAAAGACTGGTCGTACGTAACATCCATCGTATCCTACACACCCGTAAAGTACCTGAACATTACCCTCGGCCAGGATAAAACATTTATAGGGGATGGTTATCGTTCGCTGCTTTTATCCGATGCTGCATCACCTTATCCATTTTTAAAGTTGACGGGTAAGTTGGGCAATGTGCAATATATGGCCATGTGGGCCTATATGGATGATCCCATGGCCCCCAAGTTTAACAGTTTTGGTGATGACCGCAGAAAATGGGGCGTATTCCATTACCTCGACTGGAATGTAAGTAACCGCCTTTCATTAGGTTTCTTCGATTCGGTGATCTGGGCTGCTTCAGACGACCAGGGGCATCCCCGTGGATTTGATTTCCAATATATCAACCCGATCATTTTCTTAAGGCCGGTAGAAGCTCAAAGCGGTTCAGGTGATAATGCGCTGATCGGATTTACAGGCAAGTATAAGATTACCAACGGCATAACCGCTTACGGGCAGTTTACGCTGGATGAGTTTTCTGCATCTGAGTTTTTCTCGAGCAAGGGCAGCTACCGTAATAAATATGGCTACCAGTTAGGTATTCGTGGTGCTAATTTGTTCGGCGTAAAATCACTGAACTATTTGTTTGAAACCAACACGGTAAAACCATATACTTATTCTGAACGCGCTTCGATCATTAACTATTCAGAAAACAGCGAACCGCTTGCTCACCCATGGGGAGCTAATTTCCGCGAATTCGTAGGCATTTTGAATTATAGTTACAAAAGGTTTGATTTCTCCGGCGAAGCCGATTATGGCCATTATGGATTAGATATCAACAACCTTAATTATGGTAAAGATATTTTCCAGGTGTATATTGACCCGGCAAGGCAAAACGGAAACTACACAGGGCAGGGTTTAACTACCAATATGTATTACCTGGAGGGCAAAGTAGCCTATGTGCTTAATCCAAAATATAACCTGAGAATTGAATTGGGTGGAATATTCAGGCAGGAAAAGAATGATCAATTTGTAGATAAGACCACTATGTTTACCATAGGTCTGCGCAGCTCGTTCCGTAATTTATATACTGATCTGGCGAGTTATAAAACTCATTAATGTGCAGATGAGTAAAATATGCAAATGTGCGGATGAATTTTGTGGTGAAGATTTAGATTTCAGGCGAGATCAACATTTGCAGATCCGCACATCTGAAATCTGCACATCAACTAAGAAGCTATCGTATGCGCGTTTCGCTTAAGACCGAGCTTTTTCACCTCGCTTGCTATGGATTGTGCATCATAACCACATTCGGCCCAAAGTTCCGGCTGCTCGCCATGTTCGATGATCTTATCCGGTATGCCTAAACGTACAACCTGTGAGTGGTAGTTATGGTCGGCCATAAATTCAAGTATAGCGCTTCCCATTCCGCCTTCGATACAGCCATCTTCAACGGTGACCACTTTGCTGAATTTTTTAAACACTTCGTGCAGCAGATTTTCATCAAGCGGTTTTACAAAACGTATATCGTAGTGGGCAGGATAAAAGCCATCGTTCCCAAGCTCGGCGGTTGCTTTTACCACCTCGTTGCCTATGGCACCTATGGATAGTATGGCGACTTCTTCACCATCGCATATTTTACGGCCTTTGCCTACCGGGATAGCTTTTAAAGGCCGTTGCCAGTCGACCATAACACCTGTACCGCGTGGGTAACGTATTACAAATGGGCCCATATCATCCTGCTGGGCAGTATACATCAGGTTCCGTAGTTCTTCTTCGTTCATTGGCGCCGAAACGATCATGTTCGGAATGCAGCGCATATAAGCCAGGTCATAAGCGCCATGATGGGTTGGCCCATCTGCACCGGCTATTCCGGCCCTGTCCAAACAAAACACTACGTTGAGTTTTTGTATCGCCACATCATGTATTACCTGGTCATACGCCCTTTGCATAAAACTTGAATAGATATTGCAGAAAGGGATAAGCCCCTGTGTTGCCAGTCCTGCCGAAAAAGTTACGGCATGTTGCTCGGCAATACCAACGTCAAAAGCACGATTAGGCATTTGCTTCATCATCATATTCAGCGAACATCCCGAGGGCATGGCAGGGGTGATACCCATGATCTTGGGGTTCTGCTCGGCCAGTTCAATAATGGTATGGCCAAATACATCCTGGTATTTCGGAGGCTGCGGTTTTTCAGATTTTGTTTTTTGGATCTCGCCGGTTATCTTATCAAATAATCCTGGAGCGTGCCATTTGGTCTGGTCTTTCTCAGCTAATGAATAGCCTTTTCCCTTAACCGTTACACAATGTAACAGCTTTGGTCCGGGTATATCGCGCAGATCGCGCAATACTTTTACCATGTGCTTCACATCATGCCCGTCAATCGGCCCAAAATAACGGAACTGCAGCGCTTCAAAAAAGTTACTGCGTTTTAACAACGTCCCTTTTATGCTTTTTTCTATTTTTTTGGCGATTTTAAACGCGTCAGGGCCAATGGCTGATAGCTTGGTTAATACATGCGCGATATCGTCCCTGAAACGGTTATAAGGCTTGGAGGTAGTGATATCCGTCAGGTATTCTTTTAACGCACCCACATTGGGGTCTATCGACATGTTATTGTCGTTGAGGATCACCAGCAGGTTGGAATTTTCGATACCGGCATGGTTAAGCGCTTCAAAAGCTAAGCCTGCCGTCATGGCGCCGTCGCCGATAACTGCCACATGCTGCCGGTCGGTTTCGCCTTTATATTGCGAAGCTACGGCCATACCCAAAGCTACCGAAATAGAGGTAGAAGAGTGCCCAACGCCAAAAGTATCATACTCGCTTTCTGAACGTTTTGGGAAACCGCTGATGCCTCCGTGGATACGATTGGTATGAAAAACGTCACGGCGGCCGGTCAATATTTTATGTCCGTAAGCCTGGTGGCCCACATCCCAAACCAGTTGGTCATAAGGCGTATTTAAAATATAATGCAGGGCAACGGTTAATTCAACAACACCAAGACTGGCGCCAAAATGCCCACCATTTACGGATACCACATCAATAATATACTGGCGCAATTCCTGGCAAACTTTTTCGAGTTGATTTTCGCTAAGATGCTTTAAATCAGAGGGGTAGTTTATTTGTTGTAGTAAATCACCGGCTGTTACCTGCATGGACGTCCTTGTAGAAATTTAAATTACAAATTACGGTATTTAATTAATAAAAACAGTAAAAAATCGTTTACAATAATTACGCGTTTATTCATACATTTAAAAAACTTAATCCCATCACATTGAATAAACTTTTACTGCTTGCTGCAGTTGTCATCCTGATTGCGGGATGCTCGAAAAAAGATAACATCACCCCAAAAACTCAACCCGTGGTAACCGGGCAATGGTACTATACCCTTGATTCTGCTAAATTGTATCAGAATGGAAAGCTTGTTCAAACCTACGGATTAGCATTTGACCATGTAGCGAGCATAATTTTCAGGCCAGACGGCACCGGCACCCAGTATGATCCCGGACATGTCCTCTATTATTTCACCTACGTTATTTCAGGCGCTAACATCACACTCAATTACCAGGCCCAATCGATAAGCAACCTGTCGTTACCTCACCCGGTTTCGGAAACAGCTGCATTCAAAATAATTACCGATACAAAATTGGTATTGAATTTTGATGAAAGTTATGTTGACAGTAATGGAATAAATACACGTGTTACAGAAGAGATCGACTTCGGTAAATAATCCAATCGATCAAACAGTACTTAATCTTCCTGTCGTCAAAAGCTGTGTGGAATTAATTTTTGTGAATGTTTATAAGCTTTATTCCATTAGTTATATTTTTGGTTTTTTATGACCGAAGATAGTTTTGAAATAAAATTACCGCAGTTTGAAGGCCCCTTTGACCTGTTGCTTTTTTTTATCGAAAGAGACGAGCTGGATATCCATGATATCCCCATTGCCCGCATTGCCGATGATTTTTTGAACTATATCCACCACATGACCAGCCTTAACATGGAGCTGGCCAGCGAATTTATTTTTGTGGCAGCTACGCTGATGCGCATCAAGGCCAAAATGCTGTTGCCCCGCTATGCTGCGGAGGAAGAAGGAAGTGAACTGGACCCCAAGGCAGAACTGGTTCGGAAATTGTTAGAATACAAGCGATTCAAACTAATATGCGAAGAGATGCGTCCTTTGGAAGAAGAGCGCTTAAAACAGGAGAAACGCGGTAATATCGGCTATGATCTGCAGCAGGTAGAAAAAGCAGTGGTGCCTGGTGAGGAGCTTTCAGAACTCACGCTGTATAAACTGATGATGGTGTATGAGCGCGTAACAAAACGCTTTTTGAACCGCACCGAAGAGGTTACGCACACTGTATTACAATATCCATATACTATAGAAAAGCAGAAGAAAGCGATCAATGACCTGTTGTTAATCAATAAAAAGCTCGACTTTAAATCCATAGCCGGTAATTCGGAAAACAAGGTACATTTTGTTTATAATTTTTTGGCGGTGCTGGAGATGCTGCAGCAGGAAATGATCAACATACAGGTAGGGTTGGGATATAATAATTTTTGGATATCGGCGCGTTAGTAGAGCCAAGAGCCAAGAATCAAGAACCAAGATATTGAAAGGTGTTTTAAGTATTTAATCTTGGTTCTTGATTCTTGGCTCTTGACTCTAAATAACTAACTTAGCGCCGTTTTTAAGCATAGCATGAAAAGAGACAAATTGATATTTAAGCTGTTGGATGAAGAACAACAGCGCCAGGAAGAAGGCATTGAACTGATCGCTTCAGAAAACTTTGTAAGCCGCCAGGTAATGGAAGCCGCAGGCTCTGTGGCGACCAACAAATATGCCGAGGGTTTGCCCGGTAAGCGCTATTATGGCGGTTGTCAGGTGGTTGATGAAATTGAAACCATCGCCATTGAAAGAGCAAAGCAATTGTTCAATGCCGAATGGGCAAATGTGCAGCCGCACTCCGGCGCACAGGCTAACGCCGCTGTAATGCTGGCACTGTTGCAGCCCGGTGATAAAATATTAGGTTTTGATCTTTCGCATGGCGGCCACTTAACCCATGGCTCCCCGGTAAATTTTTCCGGTAAGCTATATAAGCCGCATTTTTATGGGGTTAGAAAAGACACCGGCAGAATTGATTATGATCAGCTTAAAAGCGTGGCTCTTAAGGAAAAACCGAAACTGATCGTTTGCGGCGCCTCGGCTTACTCGCGAGATTGGGATTATGAATTTATCCGTAAGGTGGCCGATGAAGTTGGCGCCCTGGTGCTGGCAGATATCGCCCACCCGGCTGGATTAATAGCCCGTGGATTACTTATAGACCCGCTGCCCCACTGCCATGTAGTTAGCACAACCACGCATAAAACACTGCGCGGCCCGCGTGGCGGCATGATCATGATGGGTAAGGACTTTGAAAACCCCTTTGGCTTGAAAACCCCTAAAGGCGAGATCAGGATGATGTCATCACTGCTGGATATGGCAGTTTTTCCGGGTACGCAGGGTGGTCCGCTGGAGCATATTATCGCTGCCAAAGCTATCGCGTTCGGCGAGGCCCTGAGCGATGAATATATGAAATACATCGTGCAGGTTAAAAAGAATGCACACGCTATGGCCGATGCCTTCACTGCACTTGGGTACGAAATAGTTTCGGGCGGTACGGATAATCATTTGATCCTGATCGACCTACGTAATAAAAATATAACAGGCAAGGCGGCGGAGAACGCTTTGGTTGCCGCCGATATCACCGTAAATAAAAATATGGTGCCTTATGATGATAAATCACCATTTGTAACTTCAGGTATCCGTGTTGGTACCGCTGCCATATCTACCCGTGGCATGAAGGAAAAGCAAATGGAACATATTGTAGAACTTATCGATGCCGTAATTGTTAATCCCGAGAATGAACCTTCTTTAAAGAAAATCCGTAAAAAGGTTCATCGGTTAATGGATGATTATCCATTATACCGCCATAAAGGCTCGGATTAAAAAGTGAATAAGCATCAACCCATTTTTGTAAAAGATAAACGAGATAAACGCCTTAAGGCGCTCAAGTTATACAATGTACTGGATACATTGCCCGAAAATGAGTTTGATGCGATAGCGCGCCTGGCATCACATATCTGTAATACACCTATAGCCCTCATCTCATTTATAGATGCCGACAGGCAATGGGTAAAATCAAGGGTAGGCATTGAGGCAAAGCAGATGCCACGTGCTGATGCTTTTTGTAACCATACTATTCTTGGTAATAAAATATTCGAAGTACCGGATGTGCTGGAGAGTAAAGCCTTCAGAATCAACACCTTCGTAATCAACGACCCACAGATCCGGTTTTATGCCGGCGCGCCTTTGATCGACCCTAACGGCTACCGTTTAGGGGCTTTGTGTGTGATGGATATGATCCCGCGCAAGCTTGATAAAGAACAGCTTAATGCTTTGCGAACCCTGGCCGATGACGTAATGACGCGCCTGGAATTGCGAAAGCAAAAAAAGGAACTGGAAGAAAATCAGCTGCGGCAGAATGATTTCCTTAACCTGTTTAGTAACTCGCCCGAGATACAATGTATCATGGACAGGGATTTCCGTATCGAAATCATTAACCGTTCAGTTACCGATATTTTAGGTTACACCCCTGACGAGGCGTCGGGCCATTCCCTCTGGAATTTTTTTTCGGAAGGGGTGCGTACTTCTGCGCTGCAAAAATTAAAAAGGAATATAGATCATAAAAAGTCAGTTGTTATAGAAACGCCGGTCTTAACGCTTTCGGGCGATATCAAATGGATCAACTGGTCATTGGTATTCAAAGAAAGTAAATGGTATGCCAGCGGGCGCGACATCAGCTATCAAAAGAAAGCAAAAAGCGACCTGGATATACTTTCTTTCGCCGCCCGCAAATCGCCCAGCGGTATGGTTATACGGGATAACGAGGGTAAAATCATTTGGATGAATGAGGCGCTTGAAAAATTGCTCGGCTATCCATTGGAAGAAGTGAAAGGCATGACGGTGGGCAGTATGATCATTGGTGATGAAACTGATATGGACGTTTTCAACAGTGCTGTATTGGCTTTCCAGGAGAACAGGCCTTATGAAGTTGAATTAAGAGTTTACAGGAAGGACAGAACACCAATATGGGTATTCCTTTCCAATAGCCCCTTATTCAACGAAAGTGGTGATGTTGAACGGCAAGTGGGTATGATGGTTGATATATCCGGGCGCAAGAAGGCTGAAGAACAGCTTACCCTATTATCATTGGTGGCAAGCAGCACTACAAGCGGTGTCATTATCAACGACAAGAATGGCAAGGTTGAATGGGTAAATAAAGCGTTTGAACAAATTACCGGCTATACATTGAAGAATGCTGAAGGCAGGCCATTGGGCGATGTATTGAAGGGGGAGCTTACGGATATTTCCGTTATCAACAAATCGCGCGAGCTTTCTAAAAATAAGCAATCATTTGAGGTTGACCTGCTGGTATATCGCAAGGACGGCCAGCCGTTGTGGATATCCGTAATTAATTCGGTTATCCTTGACACCGCAGGCAGGGTTGATAAATATATTGAGGTTATCATTGATATCACCTCAAAAAAGAAGGCGGAAATTGAATTGATCGCCGCAAAAGAGGAGGCTTTACAATTAAGCAGAGCTAAGGATATGTTTATCTCTGTAATGAGCCATGAGATACGCACGCCTTTAAATGCAGTAATTGGGATATCGCATCTGATGCTTGATGATAATCCGGTTGAAATACAAAAGGAGAATTTGAGTATCCTTAGATTCTCGGCCGAAAACCTGATGACATTGATCAATAACGTGCTTGATTTTACTAAGATAGAAACAGGCAACATTGAACTGGAAAAAACAGAGGTTGAACTGAACGAACTGGTTCAAAGCATTACCAATTCAATGCAGTTTAATGCAGGTGAGAAAAAGATATATCTTAAATGCAGCATTGATGAAACCATACCCGAGGTTGTTATAGGCGATAGCGCACGGTTGTGCCAGGTATTGCTGAACCTGGTAGGCAATGCTGTTAAGTTCACGGAGACAGGAGGCGTAACTATTGATCTTAAGGTTGTTGAACAAACAAACAAGGACGTAAAAATACGCTTTGCGGTAACAGATACAGGTATAGGCATTGCAAATGACAAAATAAACACCATCTTTGAGTCTTTTAAACAGGCAGAAGCCGATACTTCACGTAAATATGGGGGAACCGGCTTGGGTCTTGCTATCACAAAAAGGCTGATCGAATTGCACGACGCCAAAATAAATGTGGATAGCGTACCGGGAGTGGGTTCAACTTTTTGGTTTACAATAAAATTTGATAAGGGGCATATTCATGCCATTAATAATAATAAAGTGGAAACAGGATTACAATTAAATGTACTGGTTGTCGATGATAATCAAATTAACAGGCTGTTAATTAATAAAGTGCTGGGCAAATGGGGCGCGACTATTGACTTCGCCGAAAACGGTTTGGAAGCAGTTAATAAAATTGAAAATAACCCCAATTTTGATGTGGTGTTAATGGACATTCACATGCCTGTAATGGGTGGTTTGGAAGCTACACAAATTATCCGTGCTAAAAGTGAGGCTTACTACCAGGAACTGCCAATAATTGCTCTTACCGCATCCATGCTAAACAGCGAAGTTAACGAGATTGCCCGCTCTGGTATGAACGATTATATCCTAAAGCCATTTGATCCCAAAGGCTTATATGATAAGCTGAGCAAGTATCAGAAGGTTGGGTAATTAGAGATTAGTTATCCCGATAGCTGTCGGGAGGTGATTAGAGATTAGTGTTACAAAATATCATCAGCGAAATCATAAAATCAATTAAATCAGCGGTTCAGACCTACTCCGCGCAGGCAATCGTAGCTATACTCAGTTTTAACCCCTCAACTTTAAGCAGTTCGGCGCCGCAGGCCTCCAATGTTGAACCTGTGGTTACTACATCGTCCACTAATATCACATGTTTGTTTATCAAAGCTTGCGGATTGACCATTGCAAATACCTCCTGCATATTTTCAAACCTCAAAAAGCGCGAACGATGGGTTTGTGTTTCGGTAGCCCTTACGCGTACCAGGTTATGCTCATCAACCGGGATGTTTAATTTTTGTGATAAGCCTTCTGCAAAACAAGTGCTTTGGTTATATCCCCTTTTCCGTAACCTGCTTTTGTGTAACGGAACAGGTATAATAACATCCGCTTTGCTGAAAACCGGACTAACAGCTAATTGCTCACCGGCAATATTGCCCAGCATATCACCGATCTTCTGAATCCCTTTATATTTAAATTGGTGCATCAGGTGCTGCATTTTGCCGCCTTTAGTAAAGTAGCACATAGCATAAGCAGCTTCCAGGTTGATCTTGCCCCAAAACTGCTGGGCAACCATATTGTCCGCTTTCAGGTGGAAGTTGGTAAAAGGTAAATTATAGTGGCAGTCGGTGCATATCAATTCTTCGCCTGTTACCAGGCTTTCGCCGCAAGCGTTACAGAGCTCGGGAAACAATAGGGAAATAAAATCAGCAAAATAGCCCGCCTGCAATTTCATGCAATGAATGTAGCAGATTTTCAGCTTTATTCAGAAACTTTTGCTTTTTCTTTAATGGCTAATTGTCCGCAGGCTGCATCAATATCTTTCCCGCGGCTGCGGCGGATGTTGGTGATCACGCCCTGGTTACGCAGGTAATCAGCGAATGCTTCGATCTTATCCTCTCCTGCGTTGGTATAATCGGCGAAGGAAATAGGGTTATATTCGATGATGTTAACCTTACAGGGGATATGCTTGCAAAATTTGGCCAGCTCTACCGCGTCCTGTATCTCGTCATTAAAATCATTAAAAACGATATACTCATAGGTAACCGCGTTCTTGGTGCGGGCGTAATAATATTTAAGGGCCTCGGCCAAAGCCTTTAACGAGTTTTGTTCATTAATGGGCATTATGGTATTCCGCTTTTCATCGTTGGCTGCATGTAAAGACAGTGCCAGATTGAATTTTACCTGGTCATCACCCAATTTTTTGATCATCTTGGCAATTCCAGCTGTAGATACGGTGATCCTTTTTGGCGACATATTAAGCCCGTCTTCGGCAGTTATCCTTTCAACCGACTTTAATACATTGGCGTAATTAAGCAGGGGTTCGCCCATACCCATATATACGATGTTGGTTAGCGGCAATCCGTAATTTTCTTTTGCCTGCCTGTCGATAAGTACTACCTGGTCATATATTTCGTCTGGATTAAGATTGCGTTTACGCTCCATATAGCCTGTGGCGCAGAACTTGCAGGTTAAACTACAGCCCACTTGCGAGGATACGCAGGCCGTCATCCGCTCGGGCGCCGGAATTAAAACACCCTCAATTAAATGAGTATCGTGTAAAATGAAAGAATTTTTTATAGTTTTATCAGCACTAAACTGTGAGTTGCTGATTTTTACGTTATTGATAATAAAATTTTCATCCAGTTTTTTACGCAGTTCTTTTGAAAGATTGCTCATTTCGTCAAAAGAAAAGCACGATTTTTTCCATAGCCACTCATAAACTTGCTTTGCCCTGTAACTTTTTTCGTCCATTTTAGTAAAATGTTCGTATAAAGTTTCAATGCTTAAGCTGCGGATATCAATTTTATCTTTAGTACTGTTCACGTTGCAAAGGTACTCAAATAAAAAAAATCCGCTTTTGTTATAAATGTTTCTTTTGTAATCTTTTATTAAGAACAATATCAGGTAGTTAATTGTATTGAATTACTATATTGATTAATCAAGTCAAGGGAATGTTAATGATGCTTTTAAGCGACATGTTATTTGTATTTGAATGAAAAGTTTTAAAGCTGATTACGTTTTCCCTGTTTGTGCCGATCCCATTAAAAATGGAATAGTCACTGTAGATGATTTTGGTAAGATCATTTCTGTTTCTGAAAATGCCCCTACCGGTGTAAAACTGGGCCAGATAGAGCAATTGAAGGGGATTATTTGCCCTGGATTTATCAATACCCATTGCCATCTCGAACTCTCGCACCTTAAAGGCAAGCTATCGCTTGGTGGCGGATTAATAAATTTCATTAAAGAAATTCAGGCGCTGAGGGCTGCTGATGCTTCGGAGATATCAGCCGCTGCTGAAAAGGCTGACCAGGAGATGTATGAAAATGGCATAGTCGCTGTTGGCGATATATCGAATAGCAATGCCACTATACCGGTTAAAGCTAAGAGTAAAATTCATTACCATACTTTTGTTGAAACATTCAGCTTTCTGCCAGGTAAGGCACAGGAAGTATTTGATAAGGCGCTTTCCTTGTTAAGTGAATTTAAACCGCAGTCGTGTTCCATAACCCCGCATGCGCCATACTCGGTATCAAAAGAATTATTTAAACTGCTAAAAAAATACTGCGAAACGGGCCGCAACCTCATCAGCATACACAACCAGGAATGTGACGATGAGAACAAGCTGTATCGCTATAGGTTAGGGGGCTTTATTGAGCTTTACGAACATTTCGGTATGGATATCAGCCACTTTAAATCGCAGGCGCGTAATTCGTTGCAATCCATCATCCCTTTGCTGACCAATAAGCAGGATATATTGATGGTACATAACACCTGTACTAATTTAAAAGACATTTACTTTATCAAGCGCTTTGACAGGAAGGTTCATTTTTGTTTTTGCCCCGGCGCCAACTTGTATATTGAAAAGAAACTTCCCAAAGTTGAACTTTTTGTAGACCAGGGATTCAATTTAACTTTAGGAACTGACAGCCTTGCCTCAAATACCAAATTATGCATCCTGAATGAGATGCGTATTCTGCAGGAAAAATTCTCTTCGCTAAGTACCGGCAGGTTAATTGAATGGGCCACTATTAATGGGGCAAAATATCTGGGCCTTGATGATGAAAAGGGTACGTTAGAGGCAGGCAAAACCCCGGGCTTAAACCTGGTAACCGGTCTCGATGGATTGAAGATCACGGCCAATACAAAAGTTAAGAGATTAGTTTAGGGTGGATGAGTTGGATTAAGTTGATTGAGTTGTAATAGGACAACCACTTGCTACGGACACTACCAATCGCTACTTTCCACAAGATTATTTATTTTTTGTTATTGAATAGATGGATTTGACCGATATTTGGCCAACCACTTACTTAATCAACTTAATCTAACTCAATCAACCAACTAATGAAACACCTCGATATAACTATTAAAGGCAAAGTACAGGGTGTTTTTTACAGGGCTTCCACCAAGGCGGTAGCTGACCAATTGGGGGTAAAAGGATCTATAAAAAATGAATCCAATGGCGACGTGTTTATTGAAGCCGAAGGAGATAAGCTCAGTCTTGAAATGTTTTTGGATTGGTGCCACGAAGGGCCCCAGGATGCCGATGTAACTTCCGTTGAAAGCCATGAGGGCGAATTAAAAAACTATCGTAATTTTGAAGTGGTAAAAAAGGGGTAATTTTAAGCCTCTAATAATTAATTATTTCCATTTATCATTGTCAACAGCTAAAAGATTTGCAGGGCAAACCGCCGTATACGGATTAAGCACCATAGCCGGGCGGGTTCTTAACTTTTTCCTTACTCCTGTTTATACAAGTGCCTACTCCACTAAAGTTTACGGCATATTTGGCAACATGTATAGCTATGCTTCTATGCTTAACGCGCTTTTGGCGTTTGGCATGGAAACTACTTTTTTTAGGTACCTTAATAAAAAGCCCGATAATAAAGACGTAGTGTATAATAACTCCTTCGGCGTTATCCTTTGCGTATCTGCCATTTTCCTGCTGATCACATTTCCATTAAGCAGTTTGATCACCGGTTGGATCCAGATCGATCCCAATACCCCTTTTGCAGAATATGTGCAGTATACCAGGTTCTTTATTGGTATCCTGGTGATCGATGCTTTGTGTGTGATACCCTTCGCCAAGATACGTGCAGATGGCAGGCCCGGCCGTTACGGCAAAATTAAGCTGTTGAACATTATCATATTTGTAGGGCTTAACCTGGCTTTTATTTATGTGCTGCCTTATATGATCAGGCACAATTATCCCGGTGTGGCTTTAATAACGCCGTGGTTTAAGCAAGGTTGGCTTGGTTATGTGTTTTTATCAAACTTTATTGCCAGCATAATTACCTTAATTATGCTGCTGCCCGAACTGGTAAAACTGAGGCCTAAATTTAGCCGTACGCTGGTTATCGAAATGTTGATCTACAGCTGGCCGGTACTGATCGCCAATTTCTCGTTCCTGATCAATGAAAACCTGGATAAAATATTGCTGGGTAAACTGCTGCCTATAAAAGAGAGCGCGACCCAGGTTGGTATCTATGTGGCATGTGCCAAAATATCTATTTTTCTCAGCATCTTCGTCAATGCCTTCAGGCTGGGCGCCGAACCTTTCTTTTTTAGTCATGCCAATACTAAAAACGCCAATCAGACTTATGCCCGTATTATGAATTATTTTGTAATTGCGGTGTGCATGATATTTGTGGCGCTGGTGGCCAATGTTGATCTGCTTAAATATTTTATTCATGGCGCAGATGCCACGCAAACCGCGTTATACTGGTCGGGTTTAAAGGTGGTGCCAATACTCCTTTTTGGCTATGTAAGTTTGGGCATTTATATGAACCTGTCGGTCTGGTATAAATTATCCGATCAAACCAAATACGGCTTATATATCTCTGGCGTGGGGGCCATTCTTACTATCATACTCAACATAATCTTTATCCCAACCTATGGCTACATCGCATCGGCATGGATATCATTGATCGCTTATGCCAGCATGATGATATTATCTTACCTGTGGGGGCAAAAAAACTATCCTATCCCATACAACCTAAAAAAGAATTTAACTTATATCATTATTTCAATTATACTCGTTTATTTATCTTTCTATGTATTTAAACGTAATATATTTGTGGGGAACGCGCTGTTGGTATTATTTGCCGGCGCGGCCTTAATGGCAGAAGGAAAAGAATTAAAAGCTATATTCAGCAAAAGATGAACATCAGGATAATAAACAAATCGAAAAATGATCTGCCTGCTTATGAAACCGCGCATGCTGCCGGTATGGACCTTCGCGCCGACCTGGAAAGTACGGTGCTGCTCCTGCCATTGGAACGCAAACTAATACCCACAGGATTATATATCGAATTGCCGGAAGGGTTTGAAGCACAGATAAGGCCACGCAGCGGACTGGCATTTAAACATGGGATAAGCATTGTTAACTCGCCGGGCACTATTGATGCCGATTATCGTGGTGAAATAAAAGTATTGCTCATCAACCTGTCAACCGAGCCGTTTGCGATCAATAATAGCGACCGGATAGCACAAATGATAGTAGCCAGCCACGAAAAAGTAAGCTGGCAGGAAGTAGAAGTTTTAAATGAAACTTCGAGGGGAGCAGGGGGTTATGGTCATACAGGAGTAGGATAAGATAAATGAAGCAGAGGCTCTTTATATGGTTGTTGTTTTTAATAATGCCCGTTTTTGTTTTTTCACAAAATAAAAATCCGGGTAAGGGCAATGCTGTGGTTATGGTTGTAGGCAAGCCTATGACTGACAAAGACAGTTTGATGGTTAAGCAATTGTTCTTTTCGGCTATTCGCGAGAAAACGGTTGAAAACTTTGTACACGCCGGCGAATTGTTTAACCAGGTGCTGCAGGCTGATCCTCAAAATGATGCGTCCCTGTATGAACTGGCTAATCTGAAAAAAATACAGAACGAATATCCGGATGCCCAGAATCTGCTGGAAAGAGCGGTAACCGTTAAACCGGATAATGAATGGTATTGGGTAGGGCTTGCTGATTGTTATGAAAAGACTAACGATATTAATAAGCTTGAAAATGTTTTCAACGAGCTGATCAGGATCGATCCGGATAAGCCTGAATACTATTTCGATAAGGCGAATGTTTATTTTCAGCAAAAAAGATATGATGATGCGCTTGGGGTTTATAAACAATTGCAGGAGTTAACGGGTATTTCTGATGAGATAGTTGCCAAGCGGGAGATCATTTTTCTTAAACAAGGCAAAATTAGCGAAGCCACGGCTGATCTTGATGCCATGATAGCGGCAAATCCCACACAAATAAGATACTACCTGCTGCTTGGTGAGCTTTATAACTCCAACGGATTGCCAGATAAGGCCCTGAAAGTGCTGCAAACAGCTGTAAAAATAGCTCCTAATAACGGACAAGTTCATCTTGCCCTCGCCGATATTTATCGTGATAAAAAAGATTACGAAAGAAGCTTTAACGAATTAACATTAGCCTTTGCGATTACTGACCTGGATATTGACCAGGAAATAAAAGTGGTACTGGGGTATCTGCCAAAATTCCCTGATCCTAATGCTAAAGCCAGCGCCCTCGAACTAAGCCGTATATTAACAATTGCTCATAAGGATGACTCTAAAGCGTATGCCCTTTACGGGGATATGCTGCTGCAAAATGAAAAATACAAGGATGCCAAAGCCAACTACCGGAAATCGATTGAGCTGAACGGGCAGGTATACGAAGTACATGAACAACTGATAAGGCTCGAATTGGGCGACAGTGATATAGACGGCGCTTTAAAAGACGGAGAAAATGCTTTAACGCTGTTCCCTAACCAGGCATGGCTTAATTACCTGGTTGGTGTGGCATGGTTGCAAAAGAAGGATTATACCAAAGCATCCGGGTATATAAAAAACGCGACTGCACTGGAAACACAGGATAGGGAATTGTTATCCCAATGCTTTTCTTCATTGGGCGATTGTTATCATTCATTAAATGACCTGCAAAAATCTGATGAGGCTTACGAAAAGGCGCTAACCTATAATCCTGATAACGCTTATACCTTAAACAATTATGCCTATTATTTATCGGTAAGGGGCATCTCCTTAGATAAAGCCGCCGAAATGTCAAAGCACTCCAACGAATTGCAGCCAAACACTGCGTCTTTCGAGGATACTTATGCCTGGATATTGTTTAAACAGAAAAAATATACGGATGCAAAGCTATGGATGGAAAAGGCTTTAACCCATGATAAAGACCATAGCGCCGTGCAAACAGAGCATTACGGCGATATCCTGTTTTATTTGGGCGAAGCAAATGCCGCTGTCCAAAACTGGAAAAAGGCAAAGGACCTTGGTGGCAGCTCACCGCTTTTAGAACGGAAAATAAATGAGAGAAAATATATTGAATAAGCTGCTCATCATTTTTTGTGTGCTGGCTATTGTGGGCTGTAAGGCCAAAAAACAAGCTATTGTTGATCGTAAACCGGTTGATTCGGCAGCTTTAAACATAGCCAATACCCGCAGCAAACTGAACGCGATCATAAAGAACCAGGCAAGTTTCAATAGTTTTTCGGGGAAGGCGAAAGCCAAGCTTTCCATCAATGGTAATAGTAACGATGTTACCCTCACGATAAGGATTGCCAAAGGCCAAAAAATATGGGTATCGATAACCGCCATAGCCGGTATCGAAGTCGCACGCGCACTCATAACTCCTGATAGCTTACTGGTTATCAACCGGCTGCAAGGAGTTTACCTGCGCAAGCCCTTTCGCTATATTTACAGCTATTCCAACAAGGAAATAGATTACAACAGCCTGGAGGCGATCCTTGTTGGCAACGCCATGCCGCAGTTGTTGAATGAGCACGCAAAACTGCAGACAGATAAACTTACCATTACGCTGCAAGGCAACCTGGATGATCTGCTGTATCACCTGATCGTTGGGCTGGATATGCGGGTTACGCAGACGGATCTTAAAGACGAGGCCGGTGATATGTCGTTAACGGTGACCAACAGCCAGTTCATACAATCTGGCAGCAGGATAGTACCATCACAGATAGATATTGGGTCGACAGCGAAAAGAAATAAAATAGTGGCGGGTTTACATTATAGCAAGGTAGATTTCGACCTGCCCCTTGAATACCCGTTTAGCATCCCATCAAGATACGACCCGGCTAATTAAAATTTATATTTTTGGTTAATGAAATTTTTAAAAGTATTACTCTTCCTGGTTGGTGTTTTTGTCGCGGTAGGTGTGCATGCACAAACCAGTGATGAGCTAAAACGCCGCCGTGATAAATACAATGAAGAGCTGGAAAAGCTGAATCGTGAGTATGAGGAAACGGCTAATAATAAAAAAAGCACTCTGAAGCAATTAAGCCTGCTCAAGGCCCAGATCAACCTTCGCGAAGAGAAGATCAATACCATAAATTCTGAAGTAAGAAATTTAGATAATCAAATCTCTGAGAGCAACAGTACCGTACATAGCCTGCAGGGCCAGCTGGACCTGCTGAAAAAACAATATGCCGCTATGATACTTTTTGCTTATCGTAATCAAAGCTCCTACAATAAGCTGATGTTTATTTTCGCTTCAAAAGACTTTAACCAGTCGTACAAGCGTTTAAAATACCTGCAGCAGTTCGGGGCTTACCGCGAGCGGCAGGCGCAGTATATCGAAGGCACTGAAAAGGACCTGCATGTAAGGATAGAAGAGCTGGATAATACCAAAAAGAAAAAAAACACAATACTGGTTGACCAGGTTAAAGAAAAGGAAACGCTTGGTAAACAAAAAAAGGACCAGGCAAAAGTTGTAGCCGTTCTTTCAGAACAGCAGGGGGAGCTGAAACAGCAGCAAAAAGATCTGCAGCGGAAGTTAACCAGGACCAACCAGGAAATAAATGCTGCTATACGCAGGGAAATAGCCGAAGCAAGGCGCAGGGCCGAAGAAGCGGCAGCCAAAGCGGCGGCGGCTCAGGCTGCTGCCAATGCAAAGGGTGATAACAATAATGTTACAGTTCCTAAAAAGGTTATTACCAAAAATTCCACCACCAGTGAAGTTTTAAGGGCAACACCTGAAGATAGCAAATTATCGAATGACTTTTTAGGTAACAGGGGTAGGCTACCCTGGCCTGTAAGCAATGGCGTGGTGATACAGCCATTCGGTTCTTATTTGATCCAGGGTATCAGGAGTGAAAACAATGGTATCGATATCAAAACCAACTCAGATGCATCCGTAAGGGCTGTTTTTGACGGGGATGTAGCCAGTATCAACAATATTTATGGCAGTTATACAGTTATCATAAGGCATGGCGAATACTTTACTGTCTATTCAAATTTAAAATCGGTTGGTGTATCCAAAGGACAAAAAGTGAGCACAAAACAGAGCATCGGTACGGTTGCCAACGAAAGCTCGACAGGTATACCACAGGTTAAATTTGAGCTATGGAAAGGCTCAAATCCGGTCAATCCCAAAATATGGCTATTACCTGATTGATAATTGGTTTTAAATTTGTGCCATTTAATTATCTATATTTGTAAATTAATTTTTTGACTATGTTTAGTTCGGTTTTATTGTTTTTGAATATCGGTGGCCCCGAAATGATCCTGATCGTTTTTGTGGCGCTATTGCTATTTGGCGGCGAAAAGCTCCCCGAAATTGCACGGGGGTTAGGGAAAGGGATACGTGATTTCAAAGACGCATCCGAAGGTGTAAAACGCGAGATCACCAACCAGATCAATAGCTACGAGGACAAAAAGACAGAAGAGCCAACGGTAACAACTCCTATGGCCGAATTACCTCCGGCTGATGAACATTTTATCGCTGAGCATAAAGAAGATATAACACATGAGCACGCGGAATCAACCCCGGCACATGAAACCGATAGTGTACCGGTGGTACCAAATACAATGCCTTTTGTTGAACATTACGGGCACGTTCCGGATAGTCATACAGCGGAGGAACATACTACTGAAAATAAGACAGAACCAGTTAAAACTACACACGAATAAATAATCATTAATATAAAAATTTAAAATCATGGGATTAGGCGCACCAGAAATTATTCTGATCATCATTGCGATATTGATACTGTTTGGAGGAAGAAAAATTCCTGAACTAATGAAAGGTTTAGGAAAGGGCATGAAGGAATTTAAGGACGCTCAAAACGGCGAAACCAGCAATCCTACAAACACTACCACTACAGAAGAAAAACCTAAGAATTAATCATAACCGGTTAATTTTAGCAAGTTTCTCCTACACGGAGAGATTTATAGGAACTCTTATAGCATTTTACTTATAACTTATCCGTGGAAATTTCTATTTCACCGGATAAGTTTTTTATTTTAGGCCCATGGCTAAATTTTATTCCTCTTTAGATGAAATAAAGAGGGAATTACAAAGTGGCAGGATCACGGTTGAGGCATTGGTAAAGAATTATCTTTCCCAAATTAGGTCAAACACTCATTTGAATGCTTTTAATGAAGTTTTTGAACAGGAAGCGCTTTCGTGCTCAAAAACTGTTGACGATCGCATAAAATCAGGTACAGCCGGGAGGCTTGCCGGCATGGTGATCGCCATAAAAGATAATATTTGCTATAAAGGCCATAAGGTAAGCGCATCATCCAAAATATTAGAGGGTTTCACCTCAATTTATTCATCAACCATTGTAGAACGGCTGCTTGCAGAAGATGCGATCATTATAGGCCGTTGCAGTTGCGACGAGTTTGCAATGGGCGGTTCAAATGAAAATTCGTATTACGGCCCCGTAAAAAATCATGCAGACGAAACTAAAGTGCCGGGTGGCTCGTCAGGTGGCTCGGCAGTGGCGGTACAGGCAAACATGTGCCATGCAGCTATTGGTACCGATACGGGTGGTTCAGTAAGGCAGCCGGCATCATTTTGCGGATTAGTGGGATTTAAGCCAACCTATGGCAGCATCTCGAGGCATGGTATTATTGCTTATGCCTCATCCTTTGACCAGGTGGGCCCCATTACCCGGTCGGTAGAAGACGCTGCTCTTTTATTGGAGATCATGGCCGGTGCTGATGATTATGATAGCACGTTGTTGCAAAGGCCGGTTCCTTCTTATAGTAGTGAGCTTGCGCCATCATCCTCAAAAAAGAAGATCGCTTACATACAAGAAGCTTTATCAAGTCCGGGTGTCGACGATGAAGTGAAGAACGCACTGGTACAATACATTGAAAAACTGCGCGAAGACGGGCATACCGTAAAAGCGATCGCATTTGACTATCTCGACTATATCGTTCCCACTTATTACATATTGGCTATGGCCGAAGCGTCATCCAACCTGGCAAGGTATGATGGAGTACACTATGGTTACAGAAGTCCCAATGCAACCGACCTGCAATCGACCTACAAGCGCTCCCGTTCTGAAGGTTTTGGCAAAGAGGTTAAGCGCCGTATTATGCTGGGCACATTTGTATTAAGCGCGGGGTATTATGACGCCTATTATGCCAAAGCGCAAAAAGTACGCAGGCTGATCAAAGAGATGACGGATAGCTTATTGGAGGAATATGATTTCATCCTGTCGCCTACAGCTCCAGAGCCTGCATTTTCGATAGGCAGAACGGAAAAAGATCCGGTTGTAATGTATCTTTATGACATTTTTACCGTACAAGCATCATTAGCCGGAGTTCCGGCTATTTCCCTGCCCGTAGCTAATAACAATAAAGGGTTGCCCATTGGCTTGCAGTTATTAGGCAGGCGATTTGCTGAGCAGGAATTGTTAAATTTTTCTAAGTATTTCTTAGAACTGTAATAAATTTAATAGATTAGTAAAAATTGGATCTGGGCAGCATCCGAAATTAATTTAAGGTAGAATGAAGAGATTATTTGTGTTTGTTATCTTCCTTTTCTTATTGCAAATTGTAAAAGCCGCCCCCTCATCTGTCACCGATTCATCCCGGTTAATGTCAAAAGCGATCCAGGCCAATGTTTTAGCAGCCAGGGTTACTGCCGATACGATCATGGTGCCTGTTACTGAGCCAGCACCCATTAGCTTTTATCAAAATAACCTGTTTAAAAAACGCCTTGATTCGGTACAGAAAGAAGTACAGCTGGATTACAATGCCTATGTACAAAGCTATATCGATCTTTATTTAACACCTGTCCGCCGCGCCGATATAGGTCGTGTGCTGGGCCTTACCAAATATTACTTTCCCATTTACGAAAAGGCTTTCCGCGAAGCAGGGATTCCTGAAGAGATCGAATATCTCTCTGTAGTTGAATCGCAACTAAATCCGCATGCTGTATCACGTGTTGGCGCAACCGGGCCATGGCAGTTTATGTCGACCACGGCCAAAACTTACGGCCTCACCATGGACAATTATGTGGATGAGCGGCGCGATCCGGTACAATCAAGCTATGCAGCAGCAGCCTATTTAAAAGATGCTTACCAGGAATTTGGCGACTGGCTATTGGCCATCGCATCTTATAACTGTGGTAAAAGCAATGTGATCCGTGCTATTGAAAAAGCAGGCGTTAACGATTTTTGGGCGATACGCCAGTATCTGCCTGTTGAAACAAGGGGATATGTGCCTGCATACATCGCTATTACTTATGTAATGAACTATTACAAAAAGTATAACATCATTCCGCAGCATTGCAATTATGTGTTAAATACAGATACTGTTTCGGTTGATAAAGTAGTATCGCTGAATAGTGTGGGTCGCGAGTTGAATATCGATCCTTCGCAACTGGCTATTCTTAATCCTGCCTATTTACAACAAATAGTGAACGGCACAGCCGTATCGCCTAAAACATTGGTAATACCACAAACTGCAAGAGAACAATTTACGACATCTTACAGTGCTATGAACAGTGATATGGCACCTTTCAGACCGAAGCCTGTCTACGCTGCTATTGCTGTGAAAAAACCGGAAGAGCAGCCTGCTTTTGTACAACCTGCTGTTGCACAAAAGGTTAATAATGTTCAGGCGGCCGTTTCATCAAATAAAAAATCATCAGGGGAATATATCAGCTACAGGGTACAGCCCGGTGATACCTTGCCGGTAATAGCCAATAAATTTGGCGGTACCAGTGTGGAAGAACTTAAAAAACTGAACGGATTAAAAAGCGACGATGTGCAGCCCGGCACAATGATCATGATCAATAAAGGATAAAAAACCACATAAAATATACAAGCCCGGTTCCTAATCAAATAAGAACCGGGCTTTTTTTATATCAGCCCAAAAAGAATCGTAATTTTGAGCGCTTGAATGAACACCAATGAATAAACCAAATCGTAAACAGGATGCACTGGATTATCATGCAAATGGTCGCCCGGGTAAAATACAGGTAGTACCTACCAAACCTACCAATTCGCAGCGGGACCTTACGCTGGCCTATTCGCCTGGCGTAGCCGAACCATGTTTACGCATTGCCGATAACGTAGAGGATGTTTATAAATATACCGCCAAGGGTAATTTGGTAGGTGTGATCACCAATGGTACTGCTGTTTTAGGGTTAGGTAATATAGGTCCGGAAGCCGCTAAGCCGGTGATGGAGGGAAAAGGCCTGCTGTTTAAAATTTATGCCGATATCGATGTTTTTGATTTAGAAGTAAACGCCAAAACGGTGGACGAATTTGTCGCCATTGTTAAAGCTTTGGAACCAACATTCGGCGGTATCAACCTCGAAGATATTTCGGCACCAACCTGTTTTGAGATCGAACGCCGGTTGAAGGCTGAAATGAAAATACCCGTGATGCATGATGACCAGCATGGAACGGCTATCATATCGGGTGCAGCATTAATAAACGCCTGCGAGATACAGGGCAAAAAACTCGACCGGATAAAAATGGTGGTGAATGGCGCCGGCGCTGCTGCGGTATCCTGCTCCAAAATGTATCTTTCGCTGGGTGTCAAAAAGGAAAACCTGGTGATGTTTGATATTAATGGCCTGATCACTTCCGATCGTACTGATCTGGACGAAATGCGGCTGCAGTTCGCGACAGAACGCAAGGATGTCAAAACTCTGGCTGATGCCATGAAGAATGCTGATGTTTTTATCGGCCTTTCTGCCGGAAATGTGGTAACACCCGATATGCTGAAGCAAATGGCTAAAAATCCCATTGTTTTCGCCATGGCCAATCCCGTGCCCGAAATAGAGTACGATATCGCTATAAAAACCCGTAAGGATATCCTGATGGCAACCGGTCGTGCGGATTACCCCAACCAGGTGAATAATGTATTGGGCTTTCCTTTTATTTTCAGGGGCGCCCTGGATGTGCGGGCTACTGCCATTAACGAGGAAATGAAGATAGCAGCTGTGAAAGCAATTGCGGAGATGGCTAAAAAACCGGTTCCCGAAGCAGTTAACCTGGCTTATAATACCCAGAATTTGAAGTTCGGCAGGGATTATATCATCCCAAAACCTATGGACCAGCGCCTGATCACCGAAGTTTCTTCAGCGGTTGCAAAGGCGGCTATTGATTCCGGAGTTGCGCGTAAGGTTATCACTGATTGGGATGCTTACAGGGAGCAGCTCCGTTTACGCATAGGGGCCGATGATCGCTTACTGAGAAATATAGCTAACAAAGCCAAGCAAAACCCAAAACGTGTGGTGTTTGCTGAAGCGGATAATTATAAAATTTTAAAGGCCGCCCAGATCGTAAGGGAAGAAGGTATTGCCACCCCAATATTATTGGGTAATGTAGCCAGGATCAAAAAGATCATTAAAGAATGTGACCTGGAACTGGATGATGTCCATATTATTGATCCGCGCGAAGAGTGTGAACACTTTAGCGAGTATGCGGAGTATTTGTACAACAAACGTCAGCGTAGAGGCATCACCCTTTCTGAAGCAAGAAAGATGCTTACCCAGCGTAATTACTACGGGGCCTGCATGGTGCAGTTTGGCGAAGCCGATGCATTGATCTCAGGTCTGACCAAAGATTATGTATCAACAGTCAGACCAGCCCTGCAAATTATCGGTACCGAGCCGGGTGTGAACCGTGTGGCGGGTATGTATATGATGATCACCAAAAAAGGGCCTGTATTTATCGGGGATGCAACGGTAAACGTTAATCCATCTGTGCAGGAACTGGTGGATATCACGGTATTGATCGATCGATCGGTTAAGCAATTCAATATAAAACCACGCATAGCCGTGCTTTCCTATTCAAATTTCGGTTCGAACGAAGGCGATATACCTGTAAAAACAAGGGAAACCGTGCGTGTATTGCATGAAAAATACCCCGATATGGTAGTTGACGGCGATATGCAGGCCAACTTCGCTTTAAATTCAGACCTGCTTGCAGATAATTTTCCCTTCTCTACGCTAAATGGTGCACCTGCCAATACGCTGGTTTTCCCTAACCTTGAATCAGGTAATATTGCCTATAAATTATTACAGGAAATAGGTGGTGCTGAGGCTGTTGGGCCGATACTTTTAGGGCTAAAAAAATCGGTGCATGTACTTCAATTAGGCAGCTCGGTAAGAGAAATTGTTAATATGGTGACAATTGCAGTTGTTGATGCGCAGGAAAAGGCCGAAATTGAAACCCGTAACGTGATTTCACGTACACGTTAAATAATAATCGAAATTAAATGTACGCTTATATTGATGGCAAGCTGGCTTATAAGAGCCCTTCGTATGTGGTGGTTGAGGCAGGTGGTGTGGGCTATCACATCAATATATCGCTGAACACCTATTCAAAACTGGGCGCTGCCGAACGATGCAAACTGTTTACGTGGCTGCATGTGAAGGAAGATGCCCATACCCTCTATGGTTTTTATGATGAAGGCGAACGCAGGCTGTTTTTGCACCTCGTATCGGTATCGGGTATTGGCCCAAACACCGGGCGCATGATGCTTTCGTCCATTACTCCTGATGAGATACAGTCGGCCATTGTAAAGGGCGATGTCCCGCTGATACAGCGTATCAAGGGTATCGGCCCAAAATCAGCCCAACGCCTTATTTTGGAGCTGCAAGATAAACTGCGCAAAGAGGGCCCTGATACCCTCATCAGCATGCCATTAACTAAAACAGTTAAGGATGAGGCACTTTCGGCTTTGGTGATGCTGGGCTTTGCCCGTAATGCCGTTGAGAAGGTATTAGAGCAGGAATTAAATAAAAATAGCGGAGATTTAACTGTAGAACAACTAATTAAATTTGCACTAAAAAGCTTATAATTACGCATATTTTTACCTTAACGCTTGATCCGGAACTTTACCTCTAAGGTTGTACTAAATGCACTGCTAATTTCTGCATTTTGCGGGTTAGGAAATGCTTTTGCTCAACAGCAGCCTGCCAGATCAAAGAGTGATTCACTAACTATTAAAACGCCCTACACAGGTTTAGAATCGAGAAACAACCAGTTGAGGCACGGCTACGTTTTGCCCGATCCGCCAAACCTGGTGCGTACCTTTGAATACAACGCCGCTACTAATCAGTATATCCTGTATGAAAGGGTTGGTAATTTGCTGTACCGCCCGCCACAGTACCTTACTTTTATAGAGTATTTACGTTTGAAAGAACGGGAAGAGCAGCGCACCTATTTTAAGCAGCTGGCGGATAATTATGCTTACCAATCGCAGCAGGCCGGATTTATATCGCCTATACAAGTACGGAGCCGTACGTTTGAGCAGATATTTGGCAGCTCCAATATTACGATAAGGCCACAGGGCTCTGCCGAAATGATCATGGCCGGGCAAATCAACAGCAACCAGAACCCGTTGTTCAATACCAAGCAGCGCAGCCAGTTCAATTTTAATTTCGACCAACGCATTCAAATGAATGTGACGGGCTCTATTGGCGATAAGTTAAAGATATCAACCAATTACAATACGGATGCGCAGTTCCAGTTTGAGAACCAGATAAAACTGGATTATACCGGCCACCCGGATGAGATCATTCAGAAGATAGAAGTGGGTACAGTTAGCTTTCCGCTAAATACAACATTGATCACAGGTACGCAGGCACTGTTCGGTATCAAAACCAAACTGAAGTTTGGTAAACTGAACGTAACCAGCATCCTGTCGCAACAACGATCGCAATCAAAAACTATAACTATTACCAATGGATCGCAGCAGGGAAACTTCAGCCTGACGCCCGCTGATTACGAAGCAAATAAACACTACTTTTTATCCCAATATTTTCGGGATAGCTACAATAAGACATTGGCCAATATCCCCATCATCAGCACCAATGCAAATGTTACCAAAATTGAGGTTTGGGTAACCAACCGTGTAAACAGCACTACCAACTCGCGTGATATATTGGCTTTTATGGATTTAGGCGAAAACAAGCCTTACAATAAAACTTTAGTGCAGGGTGGCTCCGGGTTTAGCGGCCTGCCTGCGGGTTTCCAGGGGCCGGGCTTTCCGCAGCAATCAAATTCGTTATTGACTAACCTGCCCGCTACTGTCAGGCAAACCAATTCAAATACGGTTGTCAGCTATTTCCAGGCAACCGGGGGAAATGATAACTACGCCAAGCTGACCTACGCCCGAAAGCTGACTGATAAGGAATTTACCCTGCATTCGCAGTTGGGTTATATCTCGCTCAATTATCCCTTGAATAATGATGAAGTGCTTGCCGTTGCTTATCAATATACCGTAAATGGCGTGCAATACCAGGTAGGTGAGTTTTCAACTGATGTCCCGGTAGATCCGGCTACGCCGAAGGTGCTTTATGTAAAGTTGCTTAAAAATGCTTTGCTAAAGACCAACCTGCCCACCTGGAAGCTGATGATGAAAAACATATATTCATTAGGGGCCTTCCAGATCAGCCCGAATAACTTCAGAATGACTATATCAAGGCTTGATGAGAAGTCGGGTATTGCTAAGCCCATTATGGACGAGGGGCTGCATACCAAAAGCAAGCTTTGGCTGCAATTGACCGGCGTGGATAACTTAGATCCGCAGAATAACAAACAGCCGGATGGCTATTTCGATTACCTGGAAGGGATCACGATCGACTCGCAGAATGGGCGGATTATGTTTCCCGTACTTGAGCCTTTCGGCGGTGACCTGGCCAAGCAATTTGACCCCGGCGAGCAGGACCTGATCAAACGCTATGTATACCAGCCGATATATGATTCGACCAAAACCATCGCGCAGCAATTTTTCCCGCAGTTAAACAGGTATGTGATCAAGGGAACCTATACTTCGCAAGGAGGCTCGGAATATCAACTAAACGCTACTAATATTCCGCAGGGATCGGTAATTGTTACCGCCGGGAATTTGAAATTACAGGAAGGCAATGACTTCACGGTAGATTACAGCGCCGGTAGAATACGCATTGTTAACCAGGCATTACTTTCATCAGGGCAGCCCATCACCGTGAATTTGGAGAATAACGAACTATTCGGTGTTCAACAAAAATCATTGTTTGGGTCGAGGTTTGATTACCAGGTAAATGATAAACTGGCTTTGGGTGCCACGATCATGCACTTAACCGAGCAGCCTATTACGCAAAATGAAGTAGTCGGGCAGGAATCCATTTCCAATACTATTTACGGCTTTGATGTCAACTATAATTCCAACTCAAGATTTTTAACCCGGCTGGTTGATAAGATACCGTTCATTACCACCAAGGTGCCATCGTCCATTAGCTTTAATGGTGAGTTCGCGCAATTATTACCCGGTAATCCAAGTGTATTAAATTTTGCCGGCTCGAAGAACGGTACATCTTATCTGGATGATTTTGAAAGCAGCCAATCGGTAATTGATATCAAGAGCGCTTCCACCTGGCAAATTTCGGGTACACCGCAGCAATTCCTCGAGTCGCAGTCATTTGGTTTGGATTACGGTTATAACCGTGCCCGGCTTGCCTTTTATAACATCGACCCTGTATTTTATACCGGCGGTACCATACCGGTTTCGCGCACCGAACTATCTAACCCTTACGTAAGGGAAGTATTAGAGACCGAAGTGTTCCCTTACAAGCAATCGGTTACCGGTCAGCCTTTAACCCTGCCTACCTTTGATCTGGCTTTTTATCCAACGGTGCGTGGGCAGTACAATTACGCTACCACAGGGATCAATAGTGATGGTAGTTTGGCAACCCCAAGAAACCGTTGGGGGGGTATATTCCGCGGCATATCTACCAATGATTTTGAATCGTTGAATGTGCAGTATATCGAGTTTTGGGTAATGGACCCTTTCATCACCAAGCCCAATTCGCAAGGCGGCGATCTGTACTTCAACTTAGGTAATATATCCGAAGATATATTGAAGGACGGGCGCAAGAGCCTGGAAAACGGCATCCCGGTAAATGGTGACCTGAGCCAGGTTGACAATACCGTTTGGGGCAGAGTTGCCAAGTTACAACCGGTGGTAAATGCCTTTGATAATAACCCTACAGCGCGCGTATTACAAGATGTCGGCCTTGATGGCTTGAATGATGCTGATGAAAGAACGAAATTTGCAAACGTAGTACAGCAGGTATCGGGTGCTGTAAATCCGCAAGCCGCTACTGCAATTACTAACGACCCGTCATCAGACGACTATCAATATTACCAGGGACCTTTGCTCGACCAGGCAAACGCGGGTATTTTGCAACGATACAGTAAGTATAATGGAACCGAGAGCAACTCTAAAACCGCCGAACAATCGCAGGCGGCACTTGGTATTCCAACGTCAGCCTCTACCTCCCTGCCCGATGGGGAAGATGTGGACCGGGACAACAATATGAACCAGGATGATGAATATTTTCAATACAAGGTATCCATTCGTCCGCAGGATTTGGTAGTAGGAAAAGGATATGTAAATGATAAGGTAACCTCGCAGGTTAAATTGCCAAACGGGCAAACACAGGCTGTTACCTGGTACCAATTCAGGATACCGATCAATAGTGATCAAAAAACGGCCGTGGGCAACATCCAGGATTTTAAATCCATCCGCTTCATCAGGATGTTTATGACCGATTTTGTCGATACGGCTATATTGCGTTTTGCCACCATGCAGTTAGTGAGAGGCGAATGGCGCGCATTCAACAACGAAAATAACCCTGCCAATGTGATCGCTGATCCGGCTATTGTAAATGCGCCGCTGGATAATTCCATTTTGGATGTAGAAACGGTGAACATTGAAGAGAATGGCAATCGCACACCCATACCTTATGTGGTGCCGCCAGGTATTACAAGGCAGAAGAATTATAACAATCTGCAAACAAATAGCCAATTGAATGAGCAATCGCTGAGCTTAAATATCACCAGCCTGCGCGATGGTTATTCGAGGGCAGCATTTAAAACATTTAATAATGATCTGCGGAAATACAAGCGCCTGCAAATGTTTATCCATGCTGAAGGCAGCACACTGAAGGATAATGACATGAGCGCCTTTATCAGGCTGGGTATTGATTATGTAGATAACTATTATGAATATGAAATACCGCTAAAGGTAACGTCACCCGGCACTCATGATCCAAATTCAATATGGCCGGCGGCAAATGAGCTCGACCTGCAATTGTCCCTGCTTACCAGCGCCAAAGTAGCACGTAACAATGCCAAATTGAATGGACAACCCTGGCCATTGAATGTGCCGTTTACTTTAACAGACGGCCGCAATAAAATTACGATTAAAGGGCAACCGGATCTGAGCCGTTTAGCTACTGTAATGGTAGGAACGCGAAACCCTTATAGAAACAACTCACAGGCAGGCACTGATGACGGGCTGGATAAATCGGGTATTATATGGTTTGATGAATTACGCCTGACGGATTTTGATAATAAAGGAGGTTGGGCGGCTACCGGCAGGGTTGATGCAAAACTTGCCGATTTTGCTACCATCACGGCATCCGGTACCCGCACTACAGTTGGCTTTGGCGCCCTTGACTCAAGGTTGAACGACCGCAGCATGAACGACACTAAAAGCTACGATATAGCCGGAAACGTGGAGTTAGGTAAGTTTTTCCCGGATAAAAGCGGGATTCATATCCCACTGTATGTCAACGTATCCTCGCAGATAAGTACGCCGCAATATGACCCCGCCCAACCTGATGTGGAGCTGAAACAAACCTTACGAGCCGCAACCAGCACCAAACAGCGGGATTCGATACAAAATGCCGCGGAAGATTATACGGTAAGGAAAAGTTTTAACTTCACTAATATTCATAAATCCAAAACCAATCCATCGGCCACAAACCATATTTGGGATGTTGAGAATTTGAACGCGACCTATTCCTATACCGAATATGATCATCATGATTTTAATACGCTAAGCGATTTTGAAAAAACATATCATGTGGCGTTGGCTTATAATTATACCAATCAGCCTAAATATTATAGCCCGTTTGAGAAGATCATAAAGAGTAATTTGCTGTCGCTGATAAAAGATATCAATATCAGCCTGATGCCGTCGAGGTTGAATTATAGCATTAATTTCGACCGCTTCTACTCAGAAAACACACTCCGAAACAACGATCCCACCAACCTGATCCCGATACCGACTACCTATAATAAAACTTTCAACATTACAACGGTATATGGCATGGGCTGGAACCTGACCAAATCGCTAACGCTGGCTATTGATGCTACCAACCTCGCTACAGTGGATGAGCCTGCGGGGCGTATCAATGGTCTAAAACGGGATACACTATGGCATAATATATTGAACCTCGGCCGCACCACCAATTATAACCATACCCTGGATTTTAACTATAATGTGCCGATCAGCAAGCTGCCTTATATGGATTGGACAACCGTTATCGCCCGATACAGCACGCACTTTACCTGGCAGGCACAACCACTTTTTGCTATTAATGATCCCGCTTATAATGTGGGTAACAGCATACAAAATTCGCGCACAATCCAGTTGAATCCGTCGCTCAACTTTGTCACCTTATATAATAAATTCCCGTTCCTGCGTACTACAAAGGCGGCTACCAAGGATAAAGACAAGGAAGAGAAAAGCGGGATTACTAAGGTGCTGCTCGGCTTGCTGACCAGTATTAAAGAAGTTAATGCTTCTTATTCACGTACCGAGGGAACGTTCCTGCCCGGCTATTTACCCGGAACGGATTACTTTGGCGAAGATTTTAGTTATAATTCACCGGGCATAGGATTTTTATTAGGCAGCCAGGCCGATATACGCCAGAGAGCACTTGCCAATCATTGGATCACAGCGGATACCTTACAAAACCAATTGTATGTAAAAACGCTGAACGAGGACCTGCATTTGAATGGAACATTGGAACCATTCAAGGATCTCCGGATAAAATTGATCGCTTTTAAGACACAGGATCATAGCTATCAAACCAATTTCAAATATCTGCCTTCTACCAACTCCTTTGATAATTTATCCCCTATTACCTCAGGCGATTACAGCATATCCTATATGTCTATCGGAACCGCCTTCTCAAAATCGAGCGGACTGGATAATTCCTCGCCTATTTTTGATAAGTTCCTGAGTAACCGGGCTATTATATCACAACGCCTGGGGACGCAAAACCCTAATTCGGGTGCACCGGTGGGAGGGTATGCTGACGGTTACGGGCCGAACTCACAAAATGTAATTGTGCCGGCATTTTTGGCCGCTTATACCGGCAAAAACGCCGGCAGCATAGACTTAACCGGATTTCCCAATATACCGATACCTAACTGGGATATCATGTATAGCGGATTGAGCCGTATCCCATTTTTCAGCGAAATGTTTGAGTCCGTTGATATAAGGGATGGCTACCGGTCAACTTATACGGTTGGTAATTACAATACCCTGCTGCAGTATGCAGAAACGGGTGGGCACGTCAGTTCAAAAGATTTGAACGGGGATTTTTTGCCCTTCTACCAATTCTCTTCGGTCACCATATTTGAGCAGTTTGTGCCATTGATTGGTATTGATGTACGCTTCAAAAATAATATTACCGCCAACATGGAATACCGCCAAAGCCGGACTTTGAGCCTAAGCCTTTCTAACAGCCAGCTTTCGCAGCAAAATGAAAATATATTGGTGTTTGGCTTTGGCTATAAAACCAAAAATTTCAGGTTCCCATTTGGCTTGTTCAATGGCGGGAAGTTGAATAATGACCTCACCTTCAAACTGGATTTCTCTTTACGGGATAATAAGGTGCTGATATACCAGGCAGATATCCAGGGGGCCGAGATATCATCAGGCGCTCAAAACATCACTTACCGCCCATCAATTGATTACGTGATCAATCAGCGGTTTAACCTGAGCTTATTTTACGATTCCAACATCACCAGGCCTTATACTTCCCAAACTTTCAATACCGCCTTTACCAATTTTGGTATCAACTTGAAATTGCTGCTTCAATAAAAATGTCCGCTTTTTAGGGCGTTCCACTTTTAAATGTGGAACACTTGGAACAGGTCAATATAGTTCCCTATAAATCAACAGATTAACTTTTAATGACACTGAATTTTAGGCATTTTGGATCATTGTCGTAAACGTTTCCACTGTAAACAATTGTCTATAAGCCAATTAAGTGTTCCAAATCACATTGAAAATCGAACGATCTTAGTTGTTGATTATCAATTAGTTACAGCTAATGAATACCTGATTTTGAGTTTTTTTGATATTTGTGTAGACGATTTTTCTCTTAATAATTGTATACCAGCCAATTAAGTGTTCCACATGCTGCGATTTTTTTCAATTTAACAGACTTACGAAGTTTTAGAAACTTCATAAGCCTTTGTGTTTTAGTATATTAAGAAAATCTATCCCCAGTGGGTTTCTCAACTATGGCGCATAAAAAAACCGCCAACACAGGCGGTCTTTTATGTTTTGAATATCATAGCGATGGGTTTCAAACCCATCGCTATAATGAAAATCGCTATAAAATTAATCAGCTTTAGTAACCCTGCCAGAGCCGGTATACCTGGTATCAACTACATTGGCGTTACCTGAATAAACCACACTGCCCGAGCCGGTAATATGTGCCGAAACACTTTTATCAGCAATCAAATAAACATCACCTGAACCGGTAATAACAATCTTTGCCGACTGTGTTTTAAGTCCTTTGCCGTGAATTTGTCCCGATCCGGTTACCACCATATCTGCGCCGCCTGTGCTGCCATCCAGGTTGATAGAACCCGAGCCGCTGATCACAGCTTTTAATTCGTCAGATTTAACGGATGTGCTGACATTTCCTGAACCGCTTAGTACAACTTTAAAATCAGATGCGTTGATAGTTCCGTCAACCTTCATTGTTCCCGATCCGCTGTTGATCAACCCGTTTAATGATTTTGCAGTAACGTATACATCGATCTTACCGGGATTATTATGTTGATTGTCGCGGTTTTTAAATTTGATCTTAAGGGTGCTATTTTCAACTACGGTTTCGATGTCATTGATAACGTTGGCATCGGCCTCAAGTCTTAAGCTTTCGGTTCCATCCAATTTAATGTGAACAGAGAACGGGCCGGCTGACGCTACAGTAGTAAAGCCCGAAACTTCTCTTTTTTGTCCCTGGGCCAGGGCACTGAATGATACCGCTGCCAGCAGCATCAACGATAAAAGGGTGAATGAAATTCTTTTCATAGTTTTTCTATTTTAATCAATAGACGCAATTGCCTTAATAAACGTTGCACAAAAAATGTATTCAGTTCACGATTACCAATTTTCACCAAATTAACGCCGAAACAGTTTTGAAGCTGATCAGGCATCAGGTATTTCAGGTTCAACCAGCTTAATGAGCTTTTCCAGTGACTCCTGCCAACCCAGGTAACACATTTCGGCTGGTATCACAGCAGGTATTCCTTCCTGCAATATCTTCAGTTCTGTACCTACTGATGTTTTTTGAAGCCAAACGGAAGTAGTCATTACTCCAGGCAAGTTTGGGTCGTCAAATTTGTCTGTGTATTTCAGAAACTCATTGGGTTTGACCTCTAAATATTCCCCACCAAATGAATGGCTGCCGCCGGTTGTGAAATTGTGAAACGACATTTTAAAAGTACCGCCTACCCGAACGTTCATATCTTGTACGGTACAAAGAAAACCATAGGGCGGCAACCATGAAGCAATCGCCACGGTTTCGGTAAAGGCACGATACACTTTTTCAGGTGAGGCCTTAATAACTCTGTGCAATGAAACTTTGTTGTCTGACATAAAATTATTTTTTTGTATCCCTACTCGTTTGGCTTTTCGGATCGCCCGTTTTTGCATGTGGTAGCTGCTCCACTAGCTATTAATTGTTGCTTATATCAATTTGTTTTAACAAAGATGCAAGTAAAAACAGGCACTGAACAGGGGAGTATACGACATTGTTGCAACCAATTTGCGACAAGCTATCCAGGTTTTATCGACCATAGTATGCTATCCTAACGTATATGCCATGAACCAGTAACTTCTGAAAATCACATGATAACCTTCAAAAAGAACGCATATGCCATCAACTAAAAACTATTGGCAATCCACTATGACCTATGAACCATCAACCATGAACTACTAAATCTTCTTTGCATCCTGGTTCTGTTTCTCCCTTTTCTGCCGTTCCTTTTCTTCTTTTTTTAGCTCCCGTTTCTTCTTCCGTTCGGCCCTTCGTTCTTTTCTTTTTGCTTTTTTAATAATATGCTCTTGTTTCTCCTGGGCATGCTTGGTCAAGGTGGCTTTAACGTTTTTCTGCATTTGTTCATCGAGCCCTGCGCATGGTTTTATGCCGGTAAGCAGTGTTTTCCATATCGTTTTAAAAAATGGCGAATCCTCGGGCCGATCATAAATCACATCGGCCGACCGCGGAGCCTCGCCATCATTATCAGGGTTATTATGTTTGATCACTACGATATTGGCATATAACGAGGCTATGGTCATACGTTTTAGCCGGTTATTATCCGTATCGGCCTTCAGCATCACTACTTTAAGGTCGTTATACAATATGGATACCCTCCCTTTTGAAACCTTACTATCGGCCTTGATATCAAAATCCAAACGTTTTAATTTACCCGAATTGAGTTTTACAAGCGCAAGCGGCATAACTGCCGGATTGACTAACGACAGGTTCATAGGTCCTAATGAGCCTTTATAGCTGTAAGGGAAATTCTGGTCAGTAAGATTAAAGGCAAATGTTACATCCAATTTACCCTCATTCATGAAATAACTGCTTAGCTGCGCCGTGCATATATTATTTTTTTGCAGAGCTGTTTTATTGGTGGTAACATTTAAAAACAGGCCCGATGAGTTATTAAAAACGATGGTACCGGTTTTTTGAGATTTCTTATTAAACTCGGTATAGCTTACGTTAATATGGCTGGCTTTGATGGTATCAATAGTCAGATCAGCCTTTATGTTTCCCAACCCGAAATTTGGGAAGGTCTTTACTTTGTCAGTTGTTGCAGGGTTCTTCTTCGGGTTATTAAATATGCTAAGACTGCCATTTGATAATACCAGGCTGGATGCATTTAAGATGCGGTATTTGTGATAGGACAAGAAATCAAAATTATTCAACCGCAACGAATCAAGATGAAATTTGAAGCGGCTACGCTTACTCTTCTCAAAAAACACACTGGGGGTAGCCGGTTCCAGATCAAGGCCTTCAATATGCAGCTTTGATGTCTGCGTGGATAAACGCAAGAACTTCATTTTATAGGAATATAAGCCATCAGATGTTTTTCCCGAATAGTTATTCAATTCTGTTAAAATGTCCTTACAAAATAAAAGTCTTGACCGGTCAGTTTGGGTAGCCGAATCTATGAGCAGGTCAGTAGCGCTTAAATTCATTTCCTTTAACTCGGATATGGCTACTTTGTTCCCGGAATAATCTTCGTATTTAAACTTCACATCGCTCAGCAATATCTCCCCGATATGGATCGACTTAAGTGATTTTGATATTTTTTGCCAGGTAGTGCGGTGGTCTTTTGTAGTAGTATCTTTGGTGTGATTTAACTGGTAGCTCACATTTAATTCGGGCTCCCTTAATATAACCTGGCCAATATCCAGCTTATGGCCAAAATACAGTTTAAAGGGATGAATATGTGATAACACAATGCGCTTTACGTGCAGTTCCACCAGGTTATTGGGTGCCAGATGATTTTTTTGTCGCCGGTTATAAACCGCAGTATCCGGTTTTAAAACGATATTATTTATTTCGATCTCGCCACGTATGATATGCAGTTTAGCATCCGAAAAGTCAACTTTGTAAAGGCTATCGCTGCTGGTTAAAACTGCGCTCTTTAGTTTTTTAGCCAATATGGGCGACCAGTAAAGGTTGATGAGAAAAATAAGAATGGCTACGATACCAAAAAATACCAGGAGAGAGATCAGCAGCCTTTTTTGCCATTTATGCTTTAAAAATTTTATCTCCATTCGCTAATTGTCACGTACTTTTGTTTGACACTTTTTTGGGTCGTCCTGCCTTTGTTGAGCAATTTACTAAATTCGGTATAGCTGAGTTAACCTTATTTCTTTTTGTTTATTATTCAATCACAACAACATTATCATGTTTTTGTTAAATACTGACAAACTGTCACTTTATATTTAAAAGTTTGTGTAATTTTGCTGCTCAATTTTTTAATGATGATGGATTTGGTTATTCCGGATAAAACACACGATGAGAGCAGGCAGGGAGAGGCTTTAGTATTAGAGCCGGTGAAAGGTAAAAACAACGGTCGTAAGCTTTATATTGAAAGTTATGGCTGCGCCATGAATTTTTCGGATAGCGAGATCGTGGCGTCTATATTAACTGACCAGGGTTTTGAAACCACAGCCGACCATACCACCGCCGATGTAATTTTCATCAATACCTGTTCCATACGCGAAAATGCCGAACAGCGTGTGCGTAACCGCTTAAAAGAATTTGCAGTAACCAAGAGCAAAAACCCGGGTTTAGTGGTGGGTGTATTAGGCTGCATGGCCGAGCGCCTGAAATCAAAATTTCTGGAAGAAGAAAAATTGGTTGATGTAGTAGTTGGCCCTGATGCCTACCGCGATCTGCCAAACCTGATAGGCACAGTAGATGACGGGCAGAAAGCCGTCAACGTTTTATTATCCCGCGAGGAAACTTACGCCGATATCAGTCCCGTACGCTTAAACAGCAATGGCATCAATGCTTTTGTATCCATTATGCGTGGCTGCGATAATATGTGCTCCTTCTGTGTAGTACCATTCACCCGTGGCCGCGAGCGTAGCCGCGAGCCGCTTTCGATCATAAAAGAATGTACCGACCTGTTTAACCAGGGTTACCGCGAAGTTACTTTGTTGGGGCAGAATGTGGATAGTTATAAATGGAACCAGCCCCACCCAACCCTCCCCGGGAGGGAGGGCTTTGAAGAAACCAATTTAAAAGTCTCCCCTACTGGGGGAGATTTAGAGGGGGCTGTTGTCAACTTCGCCAATCTCCTCGAAATGGTTGCCGCCATTCATCCTGATCTTCGGGTGCGTTTTTCTACTTCGCATCCAAAGGATATTACCGATGAGGTTTTATACACCATTAATAAATACGAGAATATCTGCAATTACATCCATCTGCCGGTGCAGTCAGGCAACAGTCGCGTACTCGACCTGATGAACCGCACTTACGACCGTGATTGGTATATCAACCGTATCGATGCCATCCGCCGGATCATCCCCGGATGCGCCATATCAACCGATGTGATCACGGGATTTTGCACCGAAACTGGCGAGGAGCACGCGGACACTTTGAGCATGATGGATTATGTCCATTATGATTTTGCTTATATGTTCATGTATTCGGAAAGGCCGGGTACTTTGGCAGCGAAACGTTATGCTGATGATATACCTGACGCAGTAAAAAGAAGCCGGTTAAAAGAGATCGTTGCCAAACAGCAGGAGCACTCGTTCATCCGTTTGCAATCGCAATTAGGCAAAGTGCAAAAAGTATTGATCGAAGGTTTTTCAAAAAAATCAGACAAGGATTATTGCGGAAGAAGCGACCAGAACGCAATGGTAGTTTTCCCGGTTGATGAAAAATATAAACCCGGTCAGTATGTAAATGTAGTTGTTGAAAAGACGACTACGGCTACGTTGATAGGACGTGTAGTAGAGTAGAACCAAGAATCAAGAGCCAAGAATCAAGAGAGACAGAGATTTGTTTATGCACAATTTTAAGAATTTAAAAATATGGCAGAAATCAATGGACCTTACAGATTTGGCACTTTATTATATTGAAGATTTGCCGGTTAGGGAACGATTTAATTTAATTGATCAGATCAATAGATGTTCGTGCTCTATACCATCAAATATTGCAGAAGGTTCAGGAAAGCGTACTATTAATCATTTTGCAGAATTTTTAACTACTGCTTTAACTTCATCATTTGAATTAGAAACCCAATTGTTAATATGCGAACGCAGGCAATATGGTGACATTGATAAATTAAAAAATTTAGCGCTAACAGCAGAAGTACAAAAGATGATTTTCGCTTTTAGAGATAATTTAAAATAACAGGTCTTGGATGTTGACTCTTATAAAGATGTAATTTAAAAATAAAGTCTTGACTCTTGATTCTTGGCTCTTGGTTCTGAAAGCGAGTCTTGACTCTTGGTTCTTGACTCTTGATTCTAAAAAATGGAAATACAAGAAATAAAACAACGCTTCGGTATCATTGGCAATTCGCCGTTATTGAACCGGGCTATAAATATTGCCAACCAGGTTGCACCTACCGATATCTCTGTTTTAATAACAGGGGAGAGCGGTAGCGGCAAGGAGGTTTTTTCGCATATCATTCACCAGATGAGCCCGCGCAAGCATGGGCCGTTCATCGCGGTTAACTGCGGTGCCATACCCGAGGGTACCATAGATTCTGAATTATTCGGTCACGAAAAAGGAGCTTATACAGGTGCGATTGGCGAACGTAAAGGCTATTTTGAAACAGTAAACGGCGGAACGATATTTTTGGATGAAATAGCCGAAATGCCTTTGGGTACGCAGGCGCGTTTGCTCAGGGTTCTTGAATCAGGGCAATATATAAGGGTGGGTTCATCCAAAGTTGAAAAGACCAATGTGAGGGTGATAGCCGCTACTAATGTGGATGTTTACGAAGCCGTGCGGAATGGTAAGTTTCGTGAAGACCTTTATTATCGCTTAAATACGGTACCTCTCCGTATTCCTCCATTGCGCGAACGGAAGGAAGATATTTATCTGCTTTTTAGAAAATTCACATCTGATTTTACAGATAAATACCGCACGCCACCTATCCTGCTGGACGAAGAAGCTCAGCAGCTATTAATCAATTACTCCTGGCCGGGCAACGTGCGCCAGTTAAAAAACATTGCCGAGCAATTGGCTGTACTGGAGAGGGACAGGCTGATAACAGGGCCAATATTGCTTAATTATATCCCCCTTGAGGCCACCAGCCGGAATTTGCCTATGCGCCTGGGTAATCAACCCAAAGAAGACTATTCTGAACGCGACTTATTATATAAGGTATTATTTGATATGAAGCGCGATATGGTCGAACTGAAAAAATTAGTTGCTGATATTATCGAACATGGCGGGGTTTCTGCCAACTACTCAAATCATTCGCAAACGCTGAACCAATTGTACCGGGACATTGAATTGCCGGGAGGCAACCAGGAAGGACAATTTACCTTGCAGCAACCCGTTATAAACAACAACGGGAACAAAAATGACGCTTATAATATAACCCATGATGCCGAAGAGGTAGAGGAATCACTGTCGCTGATCGATAAGGAATCGGACCTGATCCGCAAGGCCTTAAAAAAGCATAAAGGCAAGCGAAAATTGGCCGCGAATGAGTTGGGCATATCGGAAAGAACGTTATATCGTAAAATAAAAGAGCTGGATCTATAGTAAATAATGAAAAGGATATTTGTAATAATGATGTTGATGGGTACGCTGGTTCTATTTAACTCAGCATGTAGTATAAGCCTCAATGGTGCGTCCATCCCCCCAGATCTAAAAACGATCAATGTGGAATATTTCGAGAATACTGCCCCCCTGGTAGTAAATTACCTGAGCCAGCAATTTACGGAGTCTTTAAAAGATCGTATACGATCCACAACCCGCCTGTCTATTGTACAGGGTGAGGCCACCGCGAGGATGGCAGGCACTATAACAGGTTACTCTATCGAGCCCATATCTATCCAGGCTACCAATAACAATGTGGCCCCGATAGCTGGTGCACAGCGGTTAACCATTACAGTGAATGTAACTTACACCACCTATACCAATGCTGCCGATAAAAAGCTTAATTTTACCCAGCCATTTTCTGCACACGCCGATTTTACTGGTAATATATCCGACCAGGAGCAGCAGTTAATTACTACCATAAATAAGCAGTTGACAGAAGATATTTTTAACCGGGCCTTTGCCAATTGGAATTAATTTGTAGTTTCAACCTCGTGGATCAATACCTAAATAACAGGCAGAACGAAATTTTATGGAACCTGTTGGCTAATACAGCCGACAAGGGTCATTTGTATACCCAAAATTTGCAGCGCCTGGTGAGTGAATTTCCGCAAAGCGGACTTTTGCATGCTCTGCTTACACGTTCGGATAGCGAACAAGCCACAAGCCATGCAGCAGCTTATTTTAATCCGAAAGCCCTGTATAGCCTGATAAATTCCCCTGACAGTTTAGCCGAAGTGGCTGATACGCAGATCATACAGGAATTAAGCAGTACCGCTCATTATGCTGTTGAAGAAGCTGACCTGCCTATGCAGGAGGAAGTATCCCAGTTGAACGATTTAGATAAGCCGGTAGCGGAAGAACATAATAGTTCACCTGTGGTAGTAATCGGTGATGATGAAATTGCAGAAGTAGAATCAATAGAGCAGTTGGCTAACACAGAACAAGCCACGGAGGAACCGGAGCAGGTAATTTCTGAAGAACAAGCCAATGAAGAAGAAAACAGGGAAATTATAGAATTACCTGGGGATGAAGAGTTAGAGATTGAAAACCAAATAGAGTCAGCAGAAGAACCTGAACTTGATACGGAAGTCCAAACGGATGATGCTCGTGATACAGAATCAATTGTGATCAACGAGAGAAATGAGAGTTTTTATGAAGATGAATTGGTAACAGAAGCCGGCGGTGTTGAGCAGGATGAAATTAGTGATGAAAACATCCCACAGGAGGATTCAATAGGTGAAACAATTCCTTTTGAGCCTGTAGAAGACAGGAAAGATATCGAGGATGATATTTATGACGAGATAGTAGGGATTGAAGATATCAGTTTCACGCAGGTAGCTAAACCTGTAAACGAGGAAACGTTAAGCACTGCTGATGAAAAATTACCGGAAGAAATTTCAGGTAAGCCGGCAAGTGAAGTAAATAATAAAGACCGTGTGCTTAACCTGGATGATGAGGCGGAAAAACTAATAGTGGGCAATATTGCCGCAACAGATTATTTTGCGTTTGACAGGGCCGTTGGCGACAGGAAGCAAACCAGCGTAACAGAAGACGATTCAATTACGCCCCCGGTTAATACTGATAAAGTCCCTTCAACTGAAATAACAACGGCAGGCGGTGAGAAGCAGGATGTATCTAAGTATCACGATGAGCAAATGCCTTATACCTTTATGTGGTGGCTTGATAAAACCCGTAAGGAGCATGCCGGCATCTATCAGCCTTTTAAATTGGATACTACCCAGGCTATAAGACAGAGTGGCGCCGAAGAATTGCAGCAGCAGTATTATGAAAATATATTCCACCTGAACGCGGTTGAAGAGCTTAACAGAAGCACCTCGCCGCAAACGGTTGAATTTGATCTGAATACCAGGGAAGACAGGATCATTAAACGGTTCATCGTTGAAGAGCCGCATATCAGCGCGCCAAGCAGTGATAAACTCGATAATGAGAATAAAGCCAAAAGGAGCGCCGAAGACCAGGATGAGTTAGTTACCGAAACCCTGGCCCGCATTTACAGCGACCAGATGCTTTATCACAAAGCCATCAATACGTACAAAAAATTGATGTTGAAATTTCCGGAAAAAAGCCGTTACTTTGCCGACCAGATTGAACTGTTAGAAAGAAAAACCAATTAATATATAAAGAAATGTATTTTATTTTAGTGATCCTGACCATTATCGTGTGCGCGCTTTTAGCAATGATCGTGTTGATCCAAAACCCAAAGGGAGGCGGTTTAACATCCAATTTTTCAAGTTCATCCCAATTAATGGGTGTGCAAAAAACAGGTGATTTTTTAGAAAAAGGTACCTGGATATTAGCTATATCTTTAATGGTATTATGCCTTGCAATTAATGTTGCCGTTAAACCAGGCTCAGCAAAAGGTGATGCCCCGGATATAAACAAAACGATTGAGCACGCTTCTAAACCAACTGCACCTGCTAACAACGTTACACCAATACCTGCAGCAACAGGCACAACCGGTAAGAAGAATTAACAGTTATTAAAGATATTTTAAGTAGCCCCGGTAATTGTCGGGGCTTTTTTGTCTAAAATGCCAACTGACATGATGACACGGCGACATTAAGTTATCATTAAGAATAAAAAGTGAAGTTGTATAAATGTGACAATTGAACAGTTTACCTGTCAATTTTGGACTTTGATCTTGCTTGGCATAATTGATGTTCATTGCAACCTGCCTGCCTGTAGGCGGGGTTTGAAACCAGAAACTATTATAAATTAAAATTAAGTATAATTATGTCATTAAACGTTAAACCTATCGGGGATAGAATTGTAGTAGAAGCTGCGCCCGCTGAGACAAAAACTGCATCAGGAATATACATCCCTGAAACTGCGCAGGAAAAACCGCAACACGGAACAATAGTAGCTGTAGGGCCAGGTAAATATGCTGAGCAAACAGGTGCTTTAATACCTCTTACAGTAAAAGTTGGTGATAAGGTTCTTTATGGAAAATTTGCTGGTCAGGAATTTCCATTAGAAGGTAAAGATTACCTGGTAATGAGAGAATCTGACATATACGTAGTTCTGTAAAATTGTTAAAGGTTGCAAAGTTTAAAGGTTTTAAAGTTGCTTTAAGCTTGCTGAGATTTATTGAAGAATAACCTTACAACGTTTCAACTTTAAAACATTCAAACAAAAAAATTCAAGAAAATGGCAAAACAAGTTAAATACAATGTTGAAGCACGCGATGCTCTAAAACGCGGTGTTGATATTTTAGCCAATGCGGTTAAAGTAACCTTAGGCCCTAAAGGTCGTCATGTAATTATTGATAAAAAATTCGGTTCACCATCGATCACTAAAGACGGTGTAACTGTAGCAAAGGAAATTGAGTTAAGAGATCCTATTGAAAATATGGGCGCTCAAATGTTAAAAGAAGTTGCTTCAAAAACTGCTGATATTGCAGGTGATGGTACAACAACTGCTACCGTTTTAGCCCAGGCTATTGTTACTGCGGGTATCAAAAACGTAGCAGCAGGTGCAAACCCAATGGATTTGAAACGTGGTATCGACAAAGCCGTTAGGGTTGTTGTAGAAAACTTAAAATCACAAAAACAGGATGTTGGAGATGATTTTGGTAAGATCAAACAAGTAGCTTCTATCTCGGCAAATAATGACGAGGTGATTGGCGAAATGATCGCTGATGCGATGAAAAAAGTTGGTACTTCAGGTGTGATCACCGTTGAAGAAGCAAAAGGAACTGAAACTGAAGTGAAAACTGTGGAAGGTATGCAGTTTGACCGTGGTTACCTTTCTCCATACTTCGTAACCAATGCTGATAAGATGGAAGTAGAGTTGGAAAACCCTTACATCCTGATCTACGATAAGAAAATATCTTCAATGAAGGAATTACTTCCTATCCTGGAGAAACAAGTTCAAACCGGCAAACCATTATTGATCATTGCTGAAGACCTTGATGGTGAAGCATTAGCTACTTTAGTGGTTAACAAGATCCGTGGCTCACTGAAAGTGGCTGCTGTTAAAGCTCCTGGCTTTGGTGATCGTCGTAAGGCTATGCTGGAAGACATCGCTATCTTAACCGGTGGTACCGTAATATCTGAAGAAAGAGGGTATAAATTAGAAAGCGCTGATCTTTCTATGTTAGGTCAGGCCGAGAAAATTTCTATCGATAAGGATAATACAACTATCATCAATGGTGACGGTGATACCGAATTGATCAAAGGCCGTGTTAGCGAGATCCGTACCCAGATCGAAACTACAACTTCTGATTACGATAAAGAAAAATTACAGGAACGTTTAGCCAAATTATCTGGTGGTGTTGCTGTATTATATATCGGTGCCGCTTCTGAAGTGGAAATGAAGGAAAAGAAAGACCGTGTTGACGATGCATTGCATGCAACCCGTGCTGCTGTTGAAGAAGGTATAGTTGCCGGTGGTGGTGTAGCTTTCATCCGCGCAGTTGAAGCTTTGGTTAACCTTAAAGGTGATAATGATGACGAGAACACTGGTATCCAGATCATCCGTCGCGCTATCGAAGAGCCTTTACGCCAGATCTGCGAAAACGCAGGTATCGAAGGTTCTATCGTAGTACAAAAAGTAAAAGAAGGTAAAGGTGACTTTGGTTACAATGCCCGTACTGACAAGTATGAAAACCTTATCGGTGCAGGTGTTATCGACCCTACTAAAGTAGGTCGCGTAGCTTTAGAAAACGCAGCTTCAATCGCATCAATGCTGTTGACTACCGAATGTGTTTTAGCTGACGATCCGGAAGACGAAAAAGGTGGCGGTATGCCTCCTATGGGCGGCGGCGGCATGGGCGGAATGATGTAATCTCCCCATACTTAAGCTAATAAGTATATTTAAAATCCCTGTCTATTTTTTTAGACAGGGATTTCTTTTTTACTGAACCATCCTATCGTCATGACAAAGTAAACGGACGGTCATCTGTTAATCAAATGATTGATTAAGTAATAATCCGGTTACTATTAAGCTTATTTTTGTGCTATAAGTCAATAAGATAATATTAGGCATAGCATTTGAATAAATTAAGACATGAAAGCGATTACAGAAACAGCAAGGCACCTAACAACCCAAATAGTGGAGTGGGTTTTGATCAAAGGGCCTGAATTATTTATAACCATCTACGGCAAGTAAATAAATTAGTAACTTTGGCTTCTGACTATGAAGCTCGAAGAATTTTACCAGCAATTCCATATTTGGGTAGTTACAAGGGGCCCAAAATACGTTTTCGGATTGATCCTGTTTTTTGCAGGCATTTGGTTCATCAGGTTATTAAGGTCACGTCTCCGTGCCCGAATGAGCAAAAGACAGATCCACTCTACCTTACAGCCTTTCTTTTTAAGCCTTACCATTACAGCGATGTATATTCTGCTCGTAATTTCAGTGATGCAGATCATTGGGATCGAGATGACCATTTTTACCACCGTAATTGGCGCCTTTAGCGTTGCTGCGGGTTTGGCATTATCAGGCACGCTGCAAAACTTTGCCGGGGGAGTATTGATACTGTTACTTAAGCCATTTGAGATCAATGATAGTATCCTGGCCCAGGGGCAGGAGGGTACTGTAACCTCCATACAACTTTTTTATACGGTTTTGCTAACTGCAGATAATAGAACGATCATTATCCCGAACGGTAAATTATTTAACGAGGTGATTGTAAATGTAACCCGCGAAGGAAAGCGAAGGCTGGATTTTGAGTTAAAGCTGGGCTACATTGTGGATGTAGAACAAGTAAAAAGCATTATTGAAAAGGCGATTAACGGGGCCCCCAAAATATTGAAAGACGAGCCAATACAGGTTGGTGTAATTGCCCTGGAGATAGACGGTATAAAATTTACCATAAAGGTTTGGGTTAACCCGGATGATTATTTAACGGTTAAACTATATCTGCAGGAAAAAATAATAAAAGATCTGAGGGATGCCGATGTCAAGCTTCCCCTTCATCACTTGCTGCCGGGCACCTGATCTATATCTTTTGCTTCGCTTTTAATTCCAAATACCGGTTAATGGTATTGATCGTCAGATTTTGAGGCGTACTCAATATAGATTGAATACCATGTTTTGCCAGTTCCTTTACAATCAATTTCTTGTCGTAAGCAAATTTTTCAGCGATCGTTTTTATGTAGATATCCTCCACATTGCTGGCCGATTGTTCACTCAATGTTTTGAGTTCTGTGTTCTCAAAAAATACAACTAAAAGCAAATGAAACCTCGATATTCGTTTTAGAAACGGAAGCTGGCGTTCCAGTGCCGACATGCTTTCGAAATTGGTAAAGAATACTACCAGGCTGCGTTGCTTCAGCACATTGCGGATGGTGCTGTATAACAGTTCCATATTGGTTTCCAGGTACCGGGTTTTTTCTTTGTATAGTACTTCCAGTATCCTGTTCAGTTGTATTGGTCGCCTATCGGCAGGTACTACCGCCCCCAGCTTTTCGGCTATGGTGATCAGCCCTGCTTTGTCTTCTTTTAATAAAGCCACGTTGGATAGTACCAGGCTGGCATTGATGGCATAATCCAGCAGGCTCAAACCCTCAAAGGGCATCTTCATCGCCCTCGACTTATCTATCACACAATACACATGCTGCGATTTTTCATCAGTGTAGATGTTGGTCATCAGGTCGCCACGGCGTGCGGTGGCTTTCCAGTTGATGGTGCGGTAATCATCACCTGCTACATAAGTTTTCACCTGTTCAAACTCAAGGCTATGGCCCAGCCTCCTGATCTTTTTTATGCCGATCTCGGTCAGCCTGTTCGAGATCGCCATCAGCTCATATTTCCGCATTTGCAGGAAGGATGGATATACAGCCAGGTTCTCGGCCTGGTTGAAATTATACCTGCGCCTGATGAGCCCCAATGGAGATTTAACAAACACCCTGATATCACCGAATTCATATTCACCGCGTTTGGTTGGCCGCAAAAGGTAGTTGATCAATTTATGCTGACCGGGCTTTAATTCGGTTTTAAACCATACATCCCTTTTTTGAAACTGGAAGGGGATCTCATCAATAATGCCTATGGTGACATTGAAAGGGTAGAGGTTTTCGATATAAATACCCAGCTCATTCTCATCGCCATTACTCAAACGCTCGGGCGCATGGCGCCTTGCGAAAACTCCTTTTGAGGTGCGGTATAATAACAATACATCAGCCATGAAAAGGAATATTAAGATCCAGAAAAATAGTTCGGGAAGTATACCCAGCCAGCTGAAAAAGAAAGAAAATGCGAAAAGTGTAGCGCAGCCAGCCAAACCCGCAAAAAGCCGGTTGGTTAAAAAGAGGTTTTTATAAAATAGGCTATAAATATTTTTCACGCCGCTTACCGTGGGATCTCAATTTTCTGAATGATCTGCTTAACTATTTCATCGGGGCTCACACCTTCCATTTCCTTATCCGGAGTAAGCATAATGCGATGCCTTAACACCGCAGGCGCTACCCAAACGATATCGTCAGGTGTTACAAAATCACGCCCCTTAATGGCAGCCAATGCTTTCGCAGCATTTACTATGGCCAGCGAGGCACGCGGCGACCCGCCCAGATATAGTGATTTATTGTTGCGCGTTTCGTGGATGATCTTAGCCACAAATTCTAAAATTTTCGGTTCAACATGAAAACCTCTTACCAGTTGCCTTAACGAAATGATATCATCCTTTGATAATATGGCTTCGATATGTGTAAGCTGCTCAATAGTTTTTTGCTGATGCTGTTGGGTAATAATGGCAATTTCTTCTTCCAGCGTAGGGTATTTTATTTCGATTTTGAATAGAAACCTGTCCAGTTGCGCTTCGGGCAAGCGATAAGTGCCTTCCTGTTCTATAGGGTTTTGTGTAGCTAATACAATAAACGGCTCCTCCATTTTATAGGTTTGGCCGTCAATGGTCACCTGGCGTTCTTCCATCACCTCAAACAAGGCCGATTGTGTTTTGGCAGGCGCCCGGTTTATCTCATCGATCAATATAATATTGCCGAAAATAGGCCCGCGTTTAAATTCAAAATCTATGGTCTTCGGGTTAAAAACCGAAGTGCCCAGCACGTCTGACGGCATCAGGTCGGGCGTAAACTGTATGCGCGAGTATTGAGCGTCTATTGCCTTTGCAATTAATTTCGCTGTAAGCGTTTTAGCTACGCCCGGTACGCCTTCTATCAGGATGTGCCCGTCGGCAAGTATGCCGGCTATCAACAGTTCTATGGCATCCTGCTGGCCTACTATTATTTTAGCGAGCGTGGCCTTTATTTGATCAACCGCCAGGCTAAGCTTGCTCAGATCGGTTCTTTGTGTAAATTGTTCGTCTTCCATAATTACCTGGATTGAGTATAAAATTGTTCGATAAGTTGGTTTAAATAAATGAGGTCGCGATCGGTAACCTGGTTTTGTACATTGATATAATTGATATGGCTGACAATATTATTAGCAAATGAATGCTCAATGCCGGTTTTTTGCGAAAGATGTTCAATAAAGTCAGTCTCTAACGCGTTGGTTTTCAGATAATATTTTGTGCGAAGGTGCTCCAAAAAATAAAGTATTTTCTTTTGTGCGATATTCAGGTTATTCCTTTGCTCGTAGTATACCTGCCCCACAACATTTACAAAATCAACGGTAGAGTTTTTTAAAGGCTCGATAACCGGAATAATACGCTGCCTGCGTTTCATCTCGTAAAACACAAAAAACACCATGCTGATAAGCGCGATATAATAGGCCCATTTTAAAGAAGCGTTCCTGAAAAATACCCGCATTATGGATTGGTCGCCTTCCCGTCCTTTGGTATAGTATTCATCCCAGATGATCAGCTTATTATTCTTTAGGTAGGACAACACCTTGGCAGCATATTCGGCGCCATTTGGATTTAGTAAGCTGTAATTAGTAAAAAACTCGGGGTTAGCGTTTAAATATAAAGTACCCTTTCCAAATCCATACTTTACAAATGTGCTCTGCTTAAAATCATTTTGTGCAAGCGAAGTGGCGTGTAAAGTATCCAATTCGCTAAAATAAGTGTCATATTGCTCCTTGCTTAAAGCATACTTTTTGTTTTGCCCCAGGTGCTTGTTTACAAAATGGATCTTATCAATGGGGTTTTTAGGGTCATAATTCATATCAGTTTCCACCTTTAGCTTTTTGGTTAGCAAATCACCAAAGGATTGGGCCGATATCAACACGTCATTACCCTTTTTTATAAATTCCAGTAACTTTTTAATGTCAAATTCGGTCAGATTAATGTGCTCGCAAATGATGATATAGGTGGCATTATTGATATGATGATCATTAACAACATTATAAACCGGCTCGCGGTAGCTCTCTACTTTAGCCCCGGGGAAAATATCACCGATGCTATTAAAAAGAACATAAGTACCATAAGGTATCTTGTCTTCCTTTAAATAGGTAGGTGTCCAAACCACCGGTTTAGGTTGATTATATTCTGCAAGCAGGTATATGACCAGTAAAAGGGAAGCAACGATAATATAGATCCTAAAATCTTTCATTAGGCGGCTTGTTTAAATTGCTGGAACAATGAGCTGATATTTTGAAAGGAATTGGCATCTATATAGAAGTTGCCGTACCATACATATTCAAATTGATAAGTAAGCAGGCTGAATACCTGCCGTTTTTTTCCGTCGGGCAGTTCATATATGTAGGCAGTATTGGTTTTTTCAAGCTGCCAGTTTATCAGGCCGGTGTCGCTCAGGTGTTTCAGGCTGTTCAGGTACAGCAGGCGCACAGCAAGCCGGTAATTATTAGTAGCTATGGCTTTATCTATCTCACTGTCGAAATCAAGTTCATGGATGTTTTCAAGTGATTCAGTATAGGGTACAGTTACCACTTTTGAATCCCGGCGAATGATCTGTATCGCGTTTATGCCCGTGATCCTGAATAATATAAAGGCGATAAAAATAACACCAAGGGAAAGGAACAAGTAGTAAAAAAATGAATTTGATTCGGATGAATTGAATACGTTTTTAAACAAGTGATCCCATACCCACCGCCAAAAAAGTGTCCATATCGACTGGCCCGGAACATTGGATTTATCATATTGCAGCTCTTTATCATTAACAAAGCCACGCATCTTTTTCTCGTCAAACTGGTGGGCCTTTACAGCTGATGTATCAGTTTGAAGAACGAGCGGATGTTTAACAACCGTTGCTTTTTTTGTAGTAGTACCGGCAATGGTAGTAGCCGGTATAAAAAAGCAGAATGTTAATATAAGTACGTATCGTATGCCGTTATTAATACTCTTCATTAGTAGCAGGATCAATATCTTCAACCGTTTTGCCTATGGCATCAATGCGTTCAAATAACCCGGCGCCTTCCTTATCCTCAATATAGCTAAAGTAGGTAACGGATGAAGCCGTTAATGGCACAATATTCAGCACCTGCACAAGGCTTATACATACGGTGTAAGCAATTGCTAAAGGAAGTGATACGTTGTATGAAAGAAATGTAATAACCCCGCCTGATGCAACTGAAAACGGGATAAGAACCAGCAGGAAGCCGGCATAAACTATAATGGCCACCACAAAAACTACACCGAAAGTATTCCACCATTTACCTCTTATCAATTTAAAACTTTTTCCAAAGGCATATCCAAAGCTTCCGTTCTCGATAATAACAATAGGGAAAAAGAGACTAAATACCGTTAAGAAATAAATAACAGGTACCATTAGGCATACTATTAAGATCACTCCTGAGATAAATGGATCGCGGCCACTGAATATCAAGAAAACGGGAATCAGTATGATTAAGAATCCTATAAAAAAAATGAGGAATAGTAATAATGAATGGCCCACTACCCGCCAAAAATAATATTTGTAGTAGCCCCATACCTGGCTTATTGTAGGCACTTTCTTGCCTTGCTCATTGTATAAAGCGATGTAGCTAAGCAGGCTGAGTGTGGCCGATATGATATTAAGAAAACCAAATATTAAAACCATAAAATATTCAAGACCAAAAACAGCGGCTGCAGAGGTTTGATGGCCTGATAATTGTCCCTGATGAAGGTTTATCATTTTCATGCGCAACAGGATAGAAAACAGCATGTTACCGGCTATAAAGAAGCCGCAGAATACAAAGTAAGTTTTTGTAAGGCTTTTCCAGTTTTGTTTGATAAACAGGATACAATCACTTATGATCTCTCCAAAATCACGGGCTTGTTTTAATTCAATGTTCGCTTTCATTATTTGATAAGGGTAGGTTTAGCTTGCGTTGTAATAGGCCTGGGTAAATAACAACATACCAAATGATAAATGACAAGGAGCTTAGCAGTATGCTAATGCTTAGCCACAGGGGCATTTCGGTATGGCGGGTTACAAAGCTTTCAAAAATTGCGGCAACAACTATAACGGGCAGTATGCCTATAGTGATCTTCATGCCATCCGCCGCGCCTTTTTTAAGGGATTCCAGCCGGTTATAGGTTTTAGGAAAAATTAAGCTGTTGCCTAAAACCAACCCTGCCCCGCAGGCAATAATTATGGATGATATCTCTAAGGTGCCATGTATCCAAATAACCAAAACGGATTGCATGCCCAGGCCTTTGCTCACAAAAAAATACTCGAATGAGCCCAGCATTACCGCATTCCTCATGGAGAAATAAAGGCTGCCAATTGAAAAGAAAAAGCCGGCCGCAAAGCAAATCACAGTTACATACAGGTTGTTTTCAGCAATATGGATAAACATTAAAACAGGATCTTCACTTTTATACACACCAAACGGATCACCTTTGGCTATGTTCTCGTTGGTCATGTTCACATAGCCATCGCCCATGATAAGCCTCACAAAATTGTTATCATATTTTGCCGACAAAGCGCCCATAAACCCAAAAAGCACGAACACGATAAATGAGTACAGTAGTTGGTTCCGGTATTGCGCGAAAAGTAATGGTAGCTCTGTTTTCCAGAATTTTATAAACCGGCTTTTGTTTTCCTTTTTATTTTTATAGATGGACTGGTGAAAGCCCGAAGCAAGCCCATTGAGGTATTGCGTGGTCTTTGATTTTGGATAAAATGTTTTGGAGTAAGCAAGATCGTCTGTAATAGTAATAAACTGTTGTGCCAATATATCCGGGTCATGGCTTGGCTCATTTTCAAACGCCTGCCACTTTTCCAGATTTTGTTTTATAAACAAGGCCTCCCTCATCAATACCGATATTAATATTTTCTGTTAAAATAATAACAAAAAAGTAAATGGCAATTAAATAAAGTATAATTCAAACAATATATTTGCTTGTATGCAAACTGTTGGAATTAAAACAGCCCAAAACATAGATATTGATTACAATGTAGCCGGCCTGGGCGAACGTATTATTGCACGGATAATAGATTACGCATTGTACCTGGCGGTTTTCCTGCTTTATTCCTGGTTGTTTAAAGCAATACACTCCTCGTCAATTTTATGGGATTATACCTTTCCCGAAATCCTGTTTTTTGTTTTTTACGCTTTTTATGATATCGTATGCGAGACATTTTTTAACGGGCAAAGTTTGGGTAAATATATCATGAAGATAAAAGTTGTCAGCCTGGATGGGGCAAGGCCCAGGTTTGGTCAGTACCTGATGCGGTATATTTTCAGGGCGGTGGATTTTCTATTGACCCTGGGCGTAGGCGCAATTGTTTCAGTATCATTAACAGATAATAAACAACGTATAGGGGATATAGTGGCCGGTACAACGCTGGTAAAAACGAAACGCAGAACAGTGGTTGAAGATTTGAGCTTTACACAAACCGAGATCGGCTATGAACCCGTATTTAGGGGAGTGCTTTTATTAAAAGATGCAGACATTGCATTGATAAACGAGGTCATTAATAAATATCATAAAAACGGTAATTTTTTATTAATAGAAAATACAGGCAAGCGTATTAAGGAGTACCTGGATATAGATGTTCCTAAAAATATGGAGATGTATAAATTTTTGGATACGGTTGTAAAGGATTACAATCATTTAAGCGCTCATATGGATACATTATGATGCTGATAAACGCCCCACATTTTTATACTATAACTTACTATAATTATAATCCCTACCGTGATGTACAAAGCATTTTTGATCACCTTGCTTTTGCTAAAGCGGTATTTAATATTAAGCAGCAAAAAAATGGCAGTTATTAAAATGGGTATAGTTGCCGGATAAAAAGCAAGGCTTTCTTTCCAATGCCCCCTCAATAAAGCAATGCAAGACCGTTGAAACCCACAGCCCGGACAATCAATACCAAATATTGATTTATACATACACGGCAGCATATGCTTCTCCAGCCAGCCAATCACATTGTTTATTTAAAAGAAATGATAAACTCAGCTACAAACTAATCGTATTTAATAATGCGAATTGCTTAGCATAGATAATATGGTGCCCCCTACTATTATAAAGTATATGGTATACAAACCTCCAATAACAGTGCCTATTATCGACATAATAAAGCCTGCATTTAATGAGCTAAATCCATCGTAATGGGTTGGGTTATCTTTATAAAGCTTCCTTCCTTTGCCTGAAAGGACTATGCCGATAATGCCTAAAACAAGGCCTACAAAGAAGCAGCCAAAAACTATTGAGCAAATGCCCAATACCAGTACTGCAGTTGCATTTGGTAAAGTTTCTTTTTCCATTTTAATGATTTATGATAAGTGGTGGGTTTATTAATGCAAAATATAAATATTTTTATATACAATGTGCAATGTGTAAAATTATTTTTTAGCCCCCGGTTATCTATTTGATTTTATCCGCGTCCTCATTTTATATGTAAGTTTGCATGAATGAAAAGAGAACAGATCTCGGTATTCGATATATTTAAAATAGGTATAGGTCCCTCAAGTTCGCATACGCTTGGGCCCTGGAGAGCTGCTCAACAATTTGTACAGCTATTGGAGCAACAGCAGGTACTATCGCTGGTAGCGGGTATAAAAATTCTGCTTTATGGCTCACTTGCCAAAACGGGCCGGGGGCATGGTACCGACATAGCCATACTGCTTGGGCTTAGCGGCGATGATCCTGTTACTTTTGATGTAAACGCTATCGACAGTAAAATCAATGATATAAAAATCACGAACCTGTTGCAATTGGGTGGAGAACACGAAATAATGTTTTCCATTGATGATGACCTGCTGTTTTTGTTTAATGAGAGTCTGCCTTATCACCCTAATGCAGTCACCTTCCAGGCATTTTTAAGTAATGGCAAAGCTGTTTCAGCAACTTTTTATTCTATCGGGGGTGGATTTGTGGTGAAGGAAGGCGAACAAACGCAGGCTACCAAAAATGAAGTTGATCTCCCGTTCCCGATAAATACCGCCGGAGATTTATTGCACTGGTGTATTAAAACCGGCTTGAAAATATCCGAAGTAGTGATGGAAAATGAGCTGGCCTGGCGCAGTGAACAGGATACACGGGCAGGCGTACTCAACCTATTCAGAGCGATGAGAGAGTGCATGTACCGGGGCTGCCATACCACAGGCCATTTACCCGGAGGATTGAATGTGGCCCGTCGTGCGGCAAATTTGAATCGCAGGCTTATCGGGGGATTTCATTATCAAAATTATGAGGAATGGGTAACTGCCATCAGGCAAACCGGTAATGGTTTTCAGAATACGTTAGATTGGGTAAGCTGCTTTGCTTTGGCGGTGAATGAGGAGAACGCATCCTTCGGCCGGGTTGTAACTGCCCCAACCAATGGCGCTGCAGGTGTGGTGCCGGCAGTGCTGCAATACTATATTGTTTTTTGCAATGGTTTTAGTGACGAAAAGATCATTCAATTTATATCTACCGCATCCGAGATAGGCAGCATTTTTAAAAAAGGAGCAACCTTATCCGCCGCGATGGGCGGCTGCCAGGCCGAAATAGGCGTATCGTCAGCTATGGCGGCCGCGGCATTAACAGAATGTTTAGGTGGCTCGCAACGGCAAGTATTAATGGCCGCCGAGATAGCGATGGAGCACCACCTGGGCCTTACCTGCGACCCGATTGGCGGCCTGGTACAGGTACCCTGTATCGAGCGGAATACCATGGGAGCTATAAAGGCGATCACGGCATCGCAGCTTGCTTTGCAAACCAATCCCGACAATGCCAAGGTAAGCCTGGATGCTGTAGTGAAAACCATGTGGCAAACCGCTTTGGATATGAACTCAAAATACAAGGAAACATCAGACGGTGGCCTGGCTATCAATATCCCAATCAGTTTGCCGGAATGTTAGCGTAGTCTACGCTTTAAACAATCTCGTATCAAAAGTAAAAGGTTCAGCTTCCATTACTTTTACCCTCTGAAAATCCTTATGCATCGGGTTGATGATATAGTTCCATTCATCTTTTATAATGGCTGATGGTACTTTCATCACTAAAGCTTCTCTTGCGGCAAGAACGGTATTTCCGATACGCTGGGTGGAAGGCGAAATGGGGTTACTATTCCAGTTAGACGGCAGGTCTTTTAGATCAATAGTTTCAATTGGGGTATTGTCCGGAAACGCTATCGAGATCATAAAATAATCTTTTGGGATAATGCCGGCAGGTATATGGACAAGAATTTCAATGGCACATAATGCGCGGGAGGCTGAGGTGTATAATGCGGCTGAACCTTTTCCGTTCCAACGGCCGCCGCTGGCTTCGGCGCCACGGCCTGTTAAGTCATCCACATATTTTTCCCGGCACAAGCGATAAACGATCATGCAAATATGCCGTGTTCAATGCGCCCTAATTCATCAGCAACCAGGTTGATGCCATAGGTGGTATCTAATAGCTCCTTGGGCTTAACACTACCAAGCGGGATGCTTTTGGTTTCCATCCAGGTATGAAAATTTTCTTCATCGCCGAATACTTCAGCACCCCTTTTGTATAGCCGGTCTATCTGGATGATTTTTTCAGTATAAATGGTATCAAAGGCTTTCTTGTCTTTTTTGTAGCGTTGAATAGTGCGCTCTGAAAGATGGAGGAATGACGACCAATCCTCTAATGTAAAATTGATCCTGTTTGAAATGGTGGTTAAATAAGGAAAAGGAACGCCTTCCCTCAGCATGCTTACCATTTCACGGGGATCGTCATCTTCTAATACAGGATATTTTTTTTCAGGCTTTGCTTTCATAACTATGACATATGTCATCAAATTTATGACAAGTTTCATGAAATTCCAAATTAATTTTCAAAATACTTCCTCATTCGCCCTTTTTGCTTTGCTGTTTTAAAACTGTAATTTAGTTCATCATGACAAACTATCGCCGCACTTTCCTGAAGCAGGCTGCCACCCTTGCCGGGGCCTTTTCTGCTGCCAGTCTTTTTAACCAATTGCATGCCGAAGAATGGAAACATGCCGCAAAAAAGATCGAATACCTGGATGCGGGGCAGATTGCCCAGGACGAAGATTACTGGAGCGTGATACAAAGTGCTTATTCAGTAAACCCCAGCATCATCAACCTGAATAATGGTGGGGTATCGCCTGCACCATTGGTTGTACAGCAGGCGGTGGCACGGTTTAATGATTTGTCTAATGAAGGACCGTCCTATTTTATGTGGCGCATCCTCGACCAGGGCCGCGAGCCATTGCGCGAGAAGCTGGCTTTGCTGGCCGGGGCGCTCCCTGATGAAGTAGCCATCAACCGCAATTCGACCGAGGCGCTCAATACGGTCATTTATGGACTCGACTTGAAAAGCGGCGATGAAGTGATTGGCACCAAACAGGACTACCCCAATATGATACAGGCGTATAAACAAAGAGCCCTGCGCGAAGGGATTGTTTATAAGCAGCTCAATTTTGATTTCCCGATTGAGGATGACGCCCAAATAGTAAAAGCTTATGCGGATGCTATAACCCCAAAGACTAAAATAATTCACGTAACCCACATGATCAACTGGGTTGGGCAGATCATGCCGGTACGGAAGATAGCTGATATGGCCCATGCCAAAGGGATTGAAGTGATCTGCGATGGAGCGCACTCATTTGGTCTGCTTGATTTTAAAGTGCCGGATCTGGGTTGTGATTATTTTGGAACCAGCCTGCATAAGTTTTTATCAGCACCTATCGGCAGCGGAATGTTATGGATAAAGAAAGAGAAGATTGCCAAAATATGGCCCCTGCTTTGTAATGGCGAACCACATAGCGGCGATATCCGTAAATTTGAAACACTGGGCACACGCAGTTTCCCGATAGAACAGGGAATAGGCGAGGCGATCAATTTCCATGAAGCTATAGGCAGCAAGCGAAAAGAAGACAGGATAAGATACCTGAAAAACTATTGGGCATCGAAAGTAAAGGAGATACCCAAAGTGAAACTTCACACTTCCTTAAAAGCGCCCTATTCCTGCGCGATATGCGGGGTAAGTGTTGACGGAATGACACCGGGCGAACTGGATGGCGCCTTGTTTAATCAGTATAAAATACATACCGTTGGCATAGTTTGGGAAAATATCAGTTGTGTGAGAATAACGCCGCATGTTTATACCAAAATAGCCGACCTGGATAAACTGGTGAAGGCGATTGGTGAGATAGCTTCGAAGAAAAAGTAAGTAGTTATGGCCAATGATCAGCCAAATATTCAGTATGCGATACCATTATTCATGGTATCAAATATGGAAGCTTCGTTGAAATTTTATGTAGATGGATTAGGATTTACTGTTGTTAATACCTGGACACCGCGCGGCAAAATAGAATGGTGCTGGCTGCAACGTGAGGGCGGCCCCATTATGCTACAGGAGGCCAGGGTAACGGACAGTAAACCTTATCTCGCAGGTGACAGACCCGGCGCAGGTGTGTCAACCTGGTTCCAATGCCTGGATTCTTTGGCTTTATACCATGAATTTATCAGCAGGGGGACGGATGCAAAAGAACCTTTTGTGGGCAATGGCTTATGGGATGTAAAAATTGTCGACCCGGATGGCTATGATCTGCATTTTGAAAGCCCGACCGATGTCCCCGAAGAAACAACCTATTCCGATTGGTTAAAAAGCAATAAGAGCGCCTAATTTACCTTCAGTTTTGCTGTGATCATCGGCAATAACTGCTCAACCCACAGTTGATACATTTTTGGGGATGGGTGCAGCCCGTCATTGGCGATGAGGCTGGGGTCTGTGGCTGCCTGGCGGGATATGCCTGTTATGTCTAAATAGTTTACCCCGGCTTTTGTGCTGATGTCTTTATTGATAGCGTTAAACTGGTCTATCTCGGGGCCTATGGATGCTTCATTACCGCCGGCAAATGGTGTAACGCCGTAATCAGGAATGGATAATACAAACACGCGGGTTTTGTCGCCATTGGCAAAGGTGATCGCTGTATTTAATACCTGTGCGAACTTGATCTTATAGTTATCCTGGCTTACATGCTGAAACTGGTCATTCACGCCAATCAATAAAGTTACGAAATCATACTTTTTCCCGGTAAGGCCGCTTCTATCGATCGCGCTGATGAGGTTATCCGTAGTCCAGCCGGTAACCGCTATGATTTTTGGCGTTTTTATTGGATGCTTTTGCAGTGTTAATCCAATGGACAACTGGTGCGGGAACGATTCACTTGCCGGAACAGCCTCACCAATAGTGTACGAATCGCCCAGGGCAAGATAGCTTAGTGAATCGGCGGCGACTGTGGTAGTATCCTTATTATTCATATCAATAGTGACGGGCGTATTATTATCATCCCCTTTTTTGGCGCAGCCCGATAATGCAGTAATTGTAAATATGATCGAAAACAGCAATCTCATAAAATCTCCATATTGAACAATACGGAAATATGATGTTTAAGGTTTTTTTTAACGTCTTCTATATCTACTTCTTTTCCCAATTCCTTTTGCATGGAGGTTACGGCCTTGTCGTCAATACCACAAGGGACTATGTTATTAAAATAACTAAGGTCGGTATTCACGTTAAAAGCCAGGCCGTGCATAGTTACCCAACGGCTGCATCGTACACCCAGCGCACATATCTTGCGGGCATTCTCATTATCCGCATCGAGCCATACGCCCGTGTAGCCGGGATACCGCTCGCCCGTTAAACCGTACTGGGCCATGGTTAGTATCACAGCCTCTTCCAGGGTACGCAAATAAAGGTGTATATCTGTAAAAAAATTATCCAGATCAAGTATCGGGTAACTTACGATTTGCCCTGGCCCATGATAAGTAATATCCCCACCCCGGTTGATGGCATAATAAGTTGCATTTTTTTCCCTCAGCCCCTTTTCATCCAGAAGCAAATGCTCCGGCTTGCCACTTTTCCCTAAGGTATATACATGCGGATGTTCGCAAAATACCAGGTAATTAGGCGTTTCTTCGTCTTCATCATACTCATCGCCCTCACTGGTTATTATACGGTTACGAATATGGGTTTTTAAAGCAACCGTATCAGCAAATAAAACTTCTTGTTTATCCCAGGCTTCCTTGTAGTCTACCAATCCCCAATCCTGGAAAATTACTTTCTTGTTCTTCATGTCTCTATCCCTTTACGTACCCAATCATATAATCTTCATATTGCAGGTAGTCAACCTGGTAATCCAAATTGACATCCTCCTTAATCAAATGGGCATTCACTTTGCCTTCTTTATCAAAGTTAAATGGTTTTAACAAAATATTATCAGCAAAAGACACCTCTTTTTGCCCGTAGCACTTGTAAACAGCCTCTTTAGCGCACCAGCAAACATATAATTGTTCTATTTTATGCTGATCGTTAATAAAAGCCATCTCTTCCGGCCGCATAAATTTATGTGCTATGCGCTCTACTTTTTCTTTGATCTGCTCAATATCGATGCCGACTGGCCGTGTTTTGCTGATCATCACCGCGGCATAATCAAAGGAGTGGCTCAATGAAATATGATATGGCAACTCCACAAGATAGGGCTTGCCGTGCTCATCAACCTTGCAATCGATATACTCATCAGTTTGCAGCATTTTGCGTAACAGAACGCGTGTTCCTAACCAATGCAGGTTCCGTTTGCCGTGACTTAGCTGCTCCACAAAAGCCTTTTCCTGGTCGTTCAGCTGTAGTTGGTTATACAGATCTTCGGCTTTTTCTTCTATTTTCCAAACAGCAAATTCGGTATCGTCGTCAATTCGCTTTTTGTATGCTATTGCCATGAAGTAAAATTGCAAAAAGGATGGCAAACTTAGACCAATTAATTCTAATTTAGGCCAAATATCACAGTACTATGATTTTATCCGACAAACGTATTCTTGAAGAAATTGACAAGGGCCATATTATCATTGAGCCGTTTCAACGCGAGTGCTTAGGCACCAACTCGTATGATGTGCATTTGGGCAAACACCTGGCTACCTATCGTAACCGCGTGCTGGATGCTAAAGTGCATAATGAGATCGATGGTTTTGAAATTCCGAAAGATGGGTTTACATTACAACCCAATACGCTTTATTTGGGTGTGACAATGGAATATACCGAAACACATGCCCATGTGCCATTCCTGGAAGGAAAATCAAGCACCGGGCGTTTGGGTATAGATATCCATGCAACGGCAGGCAAAGGGGATGTTGGTTTTTGCAATACCTGGACACTGGAAATATCATGCGCGCAGCCGGTAAAGATATATGCCGGCATGCCAATAGGCCAGCTGATCTATTTTGTAGTTGAAGGCGAAATTGAAACCATGTACAATACCAAAGCTAACGCTAAATATAATAATCCCACCACCCGGCCTGTGGAAAGTATGATGTGGAAGAATAAGTTTTAAGTAGTGAGTAGTGAATAAATATTCCATTCACTACTCACCACGCTATTTCGCCAAATAGTATTTCTCCCAGAAATCTACCGATTTAGATAATTCATTGTGGTCGGCCTGTGCGCTGTTGCCGCCACGTTGCCCACCGCGACCGCCGCCGCCTTTTCCTCCACCGCCGCCGCCCCGGCCCCCACCGCCAAGTCCGCCACCACCACCACCCACTTTACTGGGGCCTTCATCATTGCCACCATTTTTGTTTTGACCTGGTTTGGTTATGCCGTTTATTTTAAAATTAAAAGCCCATTCGCTTTTGGTAATATCATCCACATGAAAAAACTTTAAGGGAATGGCCGCTTCATAAACCAGGTAATCGTCTTTATCATAATCAACAGCGGTTTTAATTCCATAAGTATTGGAGGTAGTGATCACATCATCTTCAATATCCTTAAAACCAGATACTTTGATCTCTCTTAGTTTGGTCAGCCGGGCCTGCATCAACTCATCTTTGTCCTCTTTTGCGAGGTCGCCATTATCAGGCCGCTCCATACCCAGCATAGGCACTCCGGTCTGTGCAATCGGGAAAGTTAAAGTAAAGCTTTCCTTTTTCTTACCCCGGGTATCAATACTCAAGGTTAGCCCGGCGTTTAGTACGCGTAACTGTTCGGTACGGTCATTAATGCGTACAGCGATATAAAGATTTTCCTTGTCATTGGCCAGGCTGTAGTGTATTTGCTTATCGGCGTTAAAATAGCGCAGGCTATCTCCCCAATCCTGCAGATCGCCATCAATGGTTATGTTAGGCGGCGGAGGCTGCAATATATTTTGAACTGGTTTGGTTTGGGCGTAGCACAAGGTTGCGGCAGTTAGTTGTACAACACTGATACAAAACAAACGGGTGAAAAGATGTTTCATAAAAATTATCGTGATAAATGTTTAGGCTGTAAACCGCATTTTAACCGTTTTATTATAGATTTTAGGTAAATTTGTCATTACATATGCCAACAGAAACACAGGAAGAAACGCTAACCCTCGAAGAGATCCTGGCGGGGCTCAAAGAAATGCACCGCCTTATTTTATGGAATGATGATATCAACACCTTTGATCATGTGATATTCTGTATGATGAAATACCTGGATTACTCCGAGGCGCAAGCAGAAAAAATAGCAGCGAAAGTACATAACGAGGGCAAATGCGCAGTACTGGAGGGCTCCTTCACCGAAATGGAGATCTATCGTAAAATTTTGCAGCAGGAAGGATTGAGTGTTACTGTTGAGTAATAAAATTGTTACAAGTTGCTGATTATTAGCAGTTAACACTAAATTAATATATCGGCTGCCTATATCCAAATATATATCATATGAATTGGTACCGATAATATTCAGAATTATGTTTTTGGTATGGTGTCGATTTTTTTATACCGATAAAGTAAAGGTTAAATATTCGGGGTTTTAAAAGAATTAGTTTTTTAGAAAGTGATTCAAATTTCGTTTTAAGCAACATCTCCGCTTTGTTAATATTTTATAGCTCTTATTATTCCGGGCAATATTAAATCAAGAATATTATTTTATTAAGTTTTTCTCACCACTATAAAATTCCAGAATTTCTTCAGAAAGTTTTCCCATTAATCTAACCATAATGATGAGTTTACACTTTGATTATATTCAGCGGGTTTCTTTGCGGGAATTAATCCCGGCTAATAATGAAGAAACGCTTACCTCTTTTAATCCTTCTTTTTTGTTCGTTTTTCAGCTTTGCGTATGCAGGAGGTATCGTAAAGGGAACGGTTACTGACAAGAAAAGCGGCGATCCGATGATAGGATCAACCATCACCCTCACCAATGAATCAACCGGTTCAAAAATTGTTATCAGTGCCGGTCTTGATGGTTCATTCATCTTTAAAAATGTAGAAAGCGGAAAATACCTCATTGAGGCAAAATACGTTTCCTATAACAACGCCCAAAAGCATATTACTGTTGACGACAACGCTACGGTAACAGTTAATCTTACACTCGAAGGGAAGAACACCAGTTTAAACGAGGTCAATGTATCAGCCCGGGCAGGCAGGGAAACAGACCAGTCGGCGCTTAATGCCGAAAAACGCTCAGATCAGGTGCTGAATTCTGTATCGGCCCGTACCATTGAGGTGTCACCCGATATTACGGTAGCTAACGTAACACAGCGTGTGTCAGGCATCTCTATCGAACGCAGCAATAATGGCGAGGGGCAATATGCCATCATCCGCGGTATGGAGAAACGGTATACCTATACCTTAATAAATGGCTTTAAAATACCAAGCCCGGATAACAAAAACCGTTATGTGCCCTTAGATATATTTCCGGCTGATATTATTGAAAGACTTGATGTATACAAATCACTAACACCCTCTATGGAAGGTGATGCCATCGCCGGAGGGATCAACCTGTTGTTGAAGGATGCGCCGGATGATTTTACCCTAAAATTAAACCTGGGTACCGGCTTTTCGCAAAGTGTTGCCGATAATGGTTTCACAAAATTTGGCAACAATAATACCTCGCTTCGTTCGCCGAGAATTATGCATGGCGATAATTACATTGCCAACCGCGAAGATTTTTCTAATAACGGCCAGCACTTTACCAACTCAAAGTTGCCACTGGGCACTATCGCCGGACTGAGTATCGGCGGCAGAGCTGCTGACAAAAAATTCGGCGCGCTGGTTTCCTTAAGCTATCAAAACATATTTAAGGATACCAAAGGCACTTTCTTCTCAACGGATGTTGACGCCGTTAGCAACCTGCCGAAACCCACAAATATACAGAGCAGGGTTTATAACACCCAGCAGGAACGCACCAGTGCCATCGGCCGGTTTGATTATAAATTTGATGGTCGCAACAAATTAACACTGGATGCGGCGTATATCGACCTTGCCCAAAACCAATACCGCTACGTATCAGACACGAGCTTAACACTTGCCCGCACTGGCGTTGGCCAGGGCCGTATAACCGAATCACCAAGAAGCATCCGTAACGTTCAAAAGATCGTCAACTTTTCGTTGCGCGGCGATCATCGTCTGTCGGATGATTTCAGCTTCAACTGGACAGGTATTTACTCAAAAGCTACAGCCAACGAAAATCGCTATGAGCTAAATTTAATTACCTCCAGGACATTACAGACAGATGGCTCTGTACTGCAAGCTCCCTTAACCGTTGATGCGTCAAATGGATTTGCCCAAACATTTGCCTATAACTCTGATCAGGACAAGAGCGGGTATTTAAATTTTATTTATTCGCCTAAACTGTTTGGCACCAAAGTGGAGTTCAGCGCCGGTGGCATGTACCGCAACAAAACCAGGAGCAGCACTTTTGATGAGTATACTTTAACCCTGCCTATTACCAATTCGACCCAGGTATACGATGGCAATATAGATAACAACCAATTCGAGCTGGCCAGCAACAGGCAGGGCACACCGGGTGACGCGCTTAACTATGATTTTACCGAGAATGTTGGCGCGGCCTATGGTCAGTTTAAATTTACGATAGGTAATTTGCAAACATTAGGTGGCCTGCGCTACGAACATACGGCCCAAAGCTGGTTAGATGCGGAGCCGGTTACTAAAGATGGCAAAACCGGGTCGATCAAATACTATGATCTTTTACCGAGCCTGAGCTTTAAGTACATGCTTTCAGATAAAGAGAATTTGCGTGCGTCCTACTACTCTGCCATCAGTCGCCCTAACTTTTACGAGATAGTGCCGCATACCAGCGGCGACCCGGATGCTGATTACCAGGAAGTAGGCAACACCAATCTGAAGCACGCTACCGCGGATAACTTTGATCTGCGCTACGAGCTTTTTCCAAAGCCGCTCGACCAGTTTTTAGTGGGTGTTTTTTATAAAAGCATTGCCAACCCTATCGAGTATGCCTTAGTAAGCTCAAGCTCCAATAAGGACCTGGTTTTAGAAGCCGGTAACTTTGGTACAGCTCACAACTATGGATTGGAAGTGGACATTACCAAATACATCAGTCATTTTGGTTTCCGGGCAAATTACTCCTTTACACAATCTGAAATAACTACCACCAAAGAGGAAGCGTATAAAGATGCCGGTGGGAACAATACGATCAGGACAGTTAATCAAACACGGCCGCTGCAGGGGCAATCCAAGCATTTGGGTAACCTGTCATTATTATACAAAGATACCAAAAGCGGCCTCGATGCCCAGGTATCAGCTGTTTATACCGGCGAACGCATTAACAGCGTATCCCAATTCCTGAACAATGATGTTTGGCAAAAAAGTTTTGTAAGCCTGGATGTATCCGCAGAGAAAAAGATATTTAAGCAGTTGTTTATCTATGCTAAAGTGACCAACCTTTTAAATACACCTTACCAGTTATTTATCAAGCTGCCATATCCTCCTTTAGCAGCGCCAGGTGCAGCGGGACAGGCTATAGAATTCCAGCAGGCGGGTCAAAACACCTTTGTGCGCAAGGATAACTATCAGCAATATTATATACTGGGCTTGCACTTTAAATTATAATTCAAATGAAGACGAGAGCGATATTAAATCAATTGATTGCAGTGTTGGGTCTGGGCATAGTGCTAAGCGCCTGTCATCAAAAAGAAATTGTGGAAGTTTCGGCAGCGCTGGTACAAACTGCGAACCCCATCACTACGGATACGTTGGCAGGTACTGTTAAGGGCACCCTGCTGAGCGGTAAAACCTATTATTTTAAAACCGATATTACCGTTAATGATGGTGATACCCTATTGATGCAAAACGGCGTTCATCTGATCGCTTTGGGCGATGGGATAACCGCGGCAACAAGTCCTGAAATATTTGTGCATGGCACGTTTATAAGTTTAGGCACACAGGATAAACCCAATTACATCACGGTTAAAAATGCGGATGAGCTGCATGCCCAGGCTGCACAACAAAACTATACCAATGTATTTTTCGGCTGGTGGGGCGGTATTACCTGTACGCCGGCCACGCCAAGCGATTTAAAGCCAAATCCTGCCGGTGGTGATGCCATTATCAAGTGGACGCATATTGAATTCGGCGGAGGCCCGGCGGGGGCGCTTGATAACCAGGATATTTATAAATCAGGCACTGCACGCTTCAACATGTATTTCGGCAACAAAACTAAAAACCTGATCATTGAGGACTCATGGTTTTTTGGCGCAAAGGATGATAATATACAGGTAGGCGGGGGCCATATCAGCATTATGCGTAATACTTTTGAGTTATGCGGTGGTGTAGGCGGCGAGCTCTTTAATATGAAAACCGGCACTTTAGGGGATATCGCTTATAATGTTTGTATCGGCTCGGCCACCAATTCTTTTAAAATTTCCGACTCTGGTACTTCGGGCATACAATGTACAGCCACGGTTTACAACAATACCATGATAGATGGCGGTTACAGGCAAACAAAGTCAGGCAGGGGCGGCTCTATTGATTTTGAAAAAGGCGCAAGGGGCCGTGCTTATAACAACCTGATTGTGAACTGCCGTTTTGGCCTTCGGGTTACACCTGATGCTGATGTGCCGAATGTGGCTTATGGCAATCATGCATTTTATGGGTATTCGCAAGCTATTACAGACCAGTTTTATACGTCGGATAGCGATCCGGCTGTAAAAAATGCAAAGGCACCAAGTGATATTATATCAACCACGCCAAAGCAAAATAATCCTGTATTTTATGGGTTTGATGTGGATCAGTATGATTTTACAGCCAATCCCGGCCCGATTAGCGCCAGTCTGCAACCATCCAAAATAGTAACCATTGGTATCTCTAACTTCAAATTGCAGGCATCTTCACCGGCACTTAACAAAGGAAAAACTGATTTTGCGCCACTGGCTTCTGTAACAACCACCGGGACATACGGAACCACTATCACGCCGCCGGGCAAGGATATCGGCGCCTATCAAAATGACGGCACAGGTAACCAGCATTAAAACTTTGTAGAGACGCAAAATTTTGCGTCTCTACTTTGCGTCTCTTTATAATTTGTACAAGGTATATTTGATCAATGAAGAAAGTATTAGGGCTGATTCTCTTTTTAAGTTGCTTCGGCTTTACGGCCTCGGCCCAAAATTGTAATGCAGATTTTTTAGGCACTAAGACACTTTATAAGAAGGGTAAACAAAAAGCCACTCCTGCACCAGCTAGGTATGTGCCTGTTTTTATCAATCATGTTGGCCGTCATGGAGCAAGGCATTTGACCAAGGATGTTACAGCTTCATTCGCCTATGGATTATTACTATCAAAAGCCGACAGCGCAGGTGCATTGACAGAGAAAGGGAAAAAGCTGCAACAAATGGTAATAGCCCTGCAAAAGGTGGAGAAGGGCAATATCAAATCCATATCCGCCGAAGGGGTATCAGAATTGCAGGGAATAAGTGAACGGATGTTTGCCAGATACAGCAATGTATTTAAAGGTAAGCCTAATCTAAACGTTATGATAACCAAAGAGATCAGGACAAAACAAAGCGCTGATGCTTTTTTAAAGGGACTCAACAGTAAGCTAAAAGAGACTGCCAGCATCAATGAGTATACGGATGATACCCATCTGCGTTTTTACGATGCCTCACCGGCTTACAAAAGATTTGAAGATGAGGTAGACAAAAGCGAACTGACGTTATCCCTGCAAAAGAAAGAGCGCCTGGCCGAGCTCAACAATGCGGTAGCAGGCCGTTTTTTTAAAGATGATTTTTTAAGCCGGATAGATGCGGGTGAGAGATCAAAGTTTGTAACCGATGTATTCGGATTTGCAACCATCGTATTTTCATTGGATAAAGAGATCAAACAGGCTGGGTTTAACAATTCGGATCTTGACTTTAAATCATTGTTTTCCTGTGATGAATTGTCAAAACTGTCCTTATTTGATATGGTTGATGATTACCTGAAAAAAGGCCCCGGCACCGATAATAACGGGATACAGGTAAGAGTTGCTGTTCCGCTTTTAGTTGATTTTATCAACAGCGCCGATGAGTATATTAAAACCGGCAAGTATAATGCCTGCCTGCGCTTTGCCCATGCCGAAACTACCGCGCCATTTGCCACATTGCTGCAGATATCAACTGCCGATAAAGTAAGCAAAGATATCTCAAAGGTTAATGCTGCCTGGAAATGCTCCGGGATCATCCCATTAAGCTCAAATATTCAATGGGTGTTTTATAAGAAGAAGGGTACTACAAGCTATTTAGTGAAGATATTACTAAACGAAAAAGAGGCGCACATAACTGGTTTAAATACCAGGTCATTCCCATATTATAAATGGAGCGATCTGCGGGCATTATACCTAACCAAGCTAAGCAAGTTAAACGTTAAGCTGACTGATGATATGGCAAGCTATTTAACCAATCTTAAATAAAAAGAACTTCAAATAAGTTATTAAAACCTGTTGTTCTTCATTTGATCAAGAGACTTTTTATATCCCGCTATCTCCTCATCACTATCAGCAATATTTTTAACCGACATTAACTTTAATGCCTTGGCTTGATAGGTTATAGCTTTTTGTTTAGCCCCAGAACGGTATAAATAGCTCGCGTATGTGTTTAGGCATACCGGGTAAATGTATTTGTAGTAGCCGGTATCACGCTCAGCCAGGTAGATGCAACGCTTCATCCGCCGTAGGCCATTATTTATATCCTGTTTTTGTTTGGAAAACGATAGTATATCCCGGCAGGTTGAATTGACAACCCTGATCAATTGAATGGTTTGGAGATGCCTGTAGGATGATAAGGCTTGTTGTTTCTCCTGGTCGGTTTTGTTAGCGAGATTTACCTGCATCGATTTGGTCACATCGTCAAGCGCAGTCTTATCACCCTTTTCCAGTGTGGTATCGGGGATGGTTATCAGCTTTTTGTCTACCAGGATACTCGCAGTGCTGATATATTTTTTATGCTGACCTGTGGCATTAAGGTATTTAAGTTTCAGCATGTCATCATACTCATCGTCATATGGTGGAAGCTTGCGCGTTTTATTTAATTCCAGCACGGTATGGAGTAAATTCTCATCTTTCAGACTTATCGCTTTAGTGAGTGTTCTCTGCTCCGCTAAAGAAATATAAGTATCCACACTTTCGGTATTTTTGAGCAATGGGAATTGTTGTTGATTCTTCAGCAGTAAGGTCAGCGCTATGCCAATTTGCAGGTTCCTGACGCTAAAAGCCCCATTATCAGCGATCAACTGCAATGTTTTTAGTGACGACTGTTGCGATTCGGTAAGCAGCCTGCAATATTCATCCAGCAGGTCCGCATTGTCCTGTTTCAATTTGAGCCTCCGTTGCAGGTAGGTATACATAAAAACAGTATCCTGTTTTTTAGCCACATATTGACTGTCCAACTGCAATAGTGTTACCGGTTCTTTTGCTTCGTTAAGGGCATTAGCCGCCTCCTGTAAAAAGTTTTGTGCCGGCATTGATCCATTTGCCCGGTAGATCAATGTTCCGCCACCGTTTATAAACAGGTAGGTGGGATATGAAAAGACATTGTACTTTTTGCTCAATTCAGGCCCCCGGCCTTTTTCGGCATCCAGTTTATAACATATAAAATCGTTGTTGAATGGTGTGCTCACTTTATTATCGGTAAACACCTCCTGGTCCATCAATTTGCAGGGGCCGCACCATGCTGTATAAACATCAACAAATATCAGTTTACCCGACGCCTTAGCTACAGCCAGGGTGCTATCCCAGGATGTGTTTTTGCGGAATTTGATCTCCTGCGAATAAACCGATGCAGAACAAATGACCAATAAAAAAACAGCCCCTGTAAAAATTTTATTTTTTACCAGGGGCTGTTTTATCTTGTATAAATAGGAGAAGGCCATTTTTAATAGCCAATATATCACTTTCTTTTAAGAAACCATATAATTCCACCCGTGTGTATCAGCAACGCGGCCATATTTTATGGCATCCAGTTCTCTTAATACCTTTTGGGAAAATTCTCTTTCTTTAGGATCGACTAAGAAATACTCTTCACCATCACGACTGATAGAGCCAACCGGGGCGATGGTTGCAGCGGTACCGGCGCCAAAAGCATCCTGCAGTTTGCCGTTTTTAGCGCCTTCAATAATTTCAGCAACAGAAATACGGCGTTCTTCAACAGGCATACCCCACTCGCGGGCAAGTGTTAATACGGTATCGCGGGTAACACCATCCAAAATAGTATCCCGGGTTGATGGGGTGATCAGCTTACCGTCAAGCACAAACATGACGTTAGCTGCGCCCATTTCCTCTACATACTGGTGATCTTTAGCATCGGTCCAGATCAGTTGGTCAAAGCCCTCCTCGGTAGCCTTGCGGGCAGGCAGCATACTGCCACCATAGTTGCCGGCTGCCTTGGCATAACCAAAACCACCTTCGGCAGCGCGGGTATAATGTGTTTCTATTTTAACTCTCAGGGTTTTTGAAAAATAAGGGCCTACCGGGCCGATCAAAACCATGTACTTATAAGTTGATGAAGGAGCAACACCAAGGAAGGGATCTGTAGCAAACATAAACGGCCTGATGTATAGCGAGTGGTTTGCTTTAGAAGGCACCCAGTCGCGGTCGATATCAACTACCGCGGCAATACTTTGTGTAAATATTTCTTCGGGAAGCGCAGGCATGCACAGGCGCTCAGCCGATTTATTAAAGCGGATGGCATTTTTATCCGGGCGGAAAACAGATACTTGTCCATCTGCATGTTTGTAGGCTTTTAAGCCTTCAAAAAAAGCCTGCCCATAATGCAAAGCGGAAATAGCCGGACTCAACCCAATTTCGCCATAAGGGACGATCTGAAAATTCTTCCATTCTCCATCGGCATAATCGGCCACAAACATATGGTCGGAAAATGTTTTACCGAAGGGTAAATTGTCGAAATCCGTTTCTGATAAACGGGAATTGGTAGTCTTGGTGATCTTGATGTCCAGCGTTTCGGTCATGGCCTTTTGTATTTAATTCGGAAAATGGCAATTTAGGAATTTTTTAGCTTATTGCTGTAAATCAGCTTAAAATAACCCTCATTTGACAATAAAAAGATAGCAATGGCATATTTTGATTAACCAAAATACTACAGTTTACGACCAACCGTTTTTATTTGTTTCCTTTTGTTCAGGCAAACTTATAACCCAAGCACATCATCCACCCAGGCCTTGCCCCAGTTCTCTATTTGTTCGGCCGTCCACAGTGCAGGGTAGAATATCCGTTTCTGAAAACGCGGAGGCAGATACTTTTGCCAGTTGGTGCCGCCGGTTGCTTTTATTTCATCAGGTTCGCGGTTAAGGTAGCGCACGGCAGATTTATAGTGCACCAACGGCCAGTTCACATTTACATTCACATCCAGCCGGCGCAATTCATTTTCTAACGCAGGGGTCGATTGTTCGGCATATTGTAATTGCTGCAACAAGGCATTAAAATTATGCTGTGTATTGGCTTTGCCCAGCTCGATAAATGTTTTGGCGTATTTTTTTTCGAACTGTTTTAAAGTCAATGTTTTTTTACCTGTGGATAGCTCGGTCGCGCCAAATTTCCAATACAGGAAATCAAACTGCTCCTCCATGGTAGCGCTGCGCAATTCCTCCCGCTTATCCTTATCCACCAGGTTGATAAAATCGGTAGCGTATATTTCTATCATGCGATACTGCCCGCTCTGGAAACCGCTGGCAGGTAATAATGACATCCTGAACTGTAAAAACTGTTCCTTTTCCATCCCATCAACCATGATAGCGAACGATTGCGTAAGCGCTTCGAAATAGCTGTTGATCCGTTTTACCCTGGCCGTAAAAAACTCCGTCGTCAACGGCTGTTTTTCGGTGATCTGTTTGCACTCATGCAGCATCAGCTTAAAATACAGTTCCGTGATCTGGTGATACATGATAAATATCTCCTCGTCAGGGAAGGGGGTTTTGGGGCTTTGCAGGCTCAGTAAAGTGTCCAGGTGAATATAATCCCAGTAGGTTAAAAAGTCGGCGTGCAGCAGGCCGTCCAGGTAGGATATCATATCCTGGCCCATGGCTTCGTATTTTTCCTGCAAAAGCGCCAGGCGTGTTTCTATTTCGGGTGAAAAAGGCATGGTCAAAGGTAGAAAGTTTTGTTATTTATCAAGCCGGGCTTTCTGTGTGGTTTTAAGGTAAATTTCTGCGGGAGCAAAACATAATCGGCATAAGTTGTTTTTATCTTTATAAAAATCCTAAGATCATGATCATCACTAAAATTTTGATAGCCGTTGACGACAGCAAATTTTCAGAGCACGCAGCCGAATATGGCTTTGATATTGCGCGCACTTACAAGGCGGAAGTTGGCCTGGTACATAATGTGCAGCCCATTATCTTCCCACCGGCCAGTCCCGAAGGGATAACTGGAATGCCTATTGAAGTTGCAGGAGTTGATGATGCTGAATTAATCAAAGCACAAAGAGAGTCTTCTGAAAATATGATCGACCGTACCATACAAAGATTTGGGGAAGGCATACAAGTAACCCAGTTTACCGAATACGGATCAACTGCCGACAGTATTGTTAATTGCAGCAAAGAATTTCAAGCCGACCTGATCGTACTGGGTACGCACAGCCGTAAAGGGTTGGACCGCCTGTTTATGGGCAGCGTAGCCGAGCATGTGGTGAGACATGCAGATGTACCGGTATTGGTGGTGCCGTTGAAGGAAGTTGATTGAGTTGGATTAAGTTAGAATAGGTTGATTGAGTTAGCTATTTCAACCTAATCAACTACTCTCCCAATCAACTTAATCAACCAAAACTAATACAACAACCTAAACTTGATCGTATGATCAATGGCTTTCAGCTCGTTTAGCACCTGCTTGCCGTAGCCTGCATTCACATCCGTTATTACGTAGCCTATCTGCGCGTTGGTTACCAGGAACTCGCCTACAATATTGATGTTATACCGGGCAAACACCTCGTTGATCTGGGCCAGTATGCCGGGTACGTTGGTGTGGATATGTATCAGGCGGTGGGCATTATCATTGCGTGGCGGCTGCAGATCAGGGAAGTTACAGCTCATGTGCGTTTTACCCTCGTTCATAAAGGCGATCACCCGCCTGGGGATGAAATCCACATTACGCGGGTTATACTTTGGGTCGTCAAAAATAATAATGCCATTCTCGCAGGCAGCTTCGGCTAGTGTACGGTTTTTTACCCTGCCAAAGCAGCCTATTACTTTAAGTCGACCGGCGTTTTCCAATTGCTCGGGCGTGGGCTGGTTGGCCTCATCGCATAATAATACACCTGCTTCCTCCAGGTACTTTTCTTCAATGCTTTCTTTCTGACGGATATTATAACCCTCTTTTCGCATTTGCTCCAGGGCCTCTTCGTCAATATTGCCCACTACAATGCATTTGATACGGTTTTTGGGATAAGATATAGCACGTGGCAGCTTGTTGATGTATAAAAACTCATCAAAGCTGGGCGTAATATGATCGGCTTTTTCGGCCACCGATTTGCGCTCGATATTCTCGGTAAAGGCAAAGAATTTTTTGATCAACCCGGATTCCTTTAGCTGAAAATCTGAATAGCCATCACCTATGCCAAATATCTCGCCCTGCAGGTTCATCTGCCTCAACAGCTTTACTTTGCCGCCTTCTTGAGAGAGAGGATTTTCGCGATCGTAACCAATGATATTGTCGTTCTCATCAAATACAAAAGTATTGGCGTAGATATTTTCCTTTTTGATATAGTATTCGGTAACAACGGGCGTGATAAATTCCTTAAACCCGCCTGATACGATCAGCACCTTATCCTGGTGTAGTTTAAAAAAATTGCTGTTGCGGGAGAACGAGGTGGATACCTTTTTTTTCAAATGGGTGATCAACTGCTTTAAATGCTCGCGGTTTGCTTCCAAAAGTTTGACACGCCCCTCGAGGCTTTCCCTGAACGATAAGCGGCCTTCCATCGAGGCGTTGGTAAAGTCGTCTATCTGTTTGTAAATTTTCTCCCTGTCGGGATGTTTTCTTAGCGAAATGCGGGCAAGCTCGTCTAATGCCTCAACCTGCGTAAATGTGCTATCGAAATCGATAATAAAGTACTGGTCCATTTACCTGCAAATGTGCAACTTTTGCACGAAGCTTCATAGCATAATATTGAGTTTGTTGATAGAGTATGTTGGATAGATGCAAAATGTTAATAACATTATCAACAATTGTTAATTTTTTAATAAATAATTGATTGTGGTTTGAATATTATTGATTAAATTGCCTATAGAAATGAATAGCATAAAGAAATCGCATTTTTATTAAAAAAAGTTAAAACACACCAATAAACTTTTTGTTATTGCTTTAGGATTGAGATGGGCAAGATCCGACCATAAGATTGAATATTTTTAATTTAAACACTTAGGAGTATGATCTGGATTATCATTGCCATCGCTTTAATGGTGATATCTTTTATCGCCAACGTAATGCTAACCCCTGAATGCGACCATAACTGGGAGGACAGGGAAGACGGAATTTCCACCTGCAGCAAGTGCAAACGAAAAACAAGCCAAAGATCTTATTTGAGGTATAATTCCGGCCGTTAAAAAAACATTTAATTGTATTGACGCCTGCCTGTAAAACGGGAACGGGGACTTATTGTGCAATATTCCGGTCATGACTAATATCTGCGGCATTGAGCACATTATTCATCGAATCTAATTCGAAGCGGTATCTTCTTACCCTTTTATGCCCGCCCGAATCGATCTTGAAGGTATAAATAAGCGAATAATAAGTTAGTTTGCCACGTTCAATATTATCCATATCCTTCAGGTTATTGACAACCAGGTCGGGCCGCTGCTCATTCTGACTGTCGACAAATTTTTTAATTTTTTTGTGATCATCACTTTTGATATTGGCATAATTTAAAGCCGAATCCAGAGCGGTGGTATATCTCTTTTTTACAAGGGGAGTAAACGCAACCGATTCAAAGTATTTAGGATATTCCAGCATGTGCCTTGTATATTCCTCCACAGCCTTGTTGGCCCCGGTTTGTTGTGGCGACATGCATCCGCAGATCAATAAAATCAATAATAAATACTTTCTCACGCTGATAGGAAACGAAGTTAGGTGGTTTTAGTTTGTCCGGACCTGAATTTTTAGAATTATCCGAATTGGTTAATTACAGCTAATAAATTCTGTCAATTTATTAATTCGTTTAATTCTGGTTCAGACCTTTAACGCCTTACAAACCTCCTTAATAGACACACTCAATGGCTTAAATTCAATCCCCGTTGCTTTTTTGATCTTGCTGTTATCAAAGTCCCGATGTATCGAAGCCGATTGCGCCGAAACTTTATCAATGGCAGGTGTGCCGCGGGTTATAAAGGCAACAAACGCCATTGCCCGCCAGGCCAGTTCCATCATCCAGGGTTTGGCCAGGGTGGCAGGTGGTTTTATATTGAAGCCCTGCGCTATTTCGGTGGTAAGCTCTTTGTAGTTACAGTTTTCGGCGCTGATGATGTAGCGTTCAGCATGAATGTCGCTGTTCATCAGGGCGATCATGCATTTGGCCACATCTTCCACATCCACAAGGCCCATGCTGCCATTGGTGTAAAATTTAAAGCCTTTTCTTATCATTTCAAATAAGGCCCCACTGCCATCAATACCCGCATTCGGGCCGATGATAATGGAAGGATTAACGATCACAGCATCCAGCCCTTCGGCAATGCCTCGCCAAACTTCCATTTCGCTTTCCAGCTTGGATATGGCATAGCCATCATGCTCTGTAGCCTGGTCGAGGTGATGTTTTTCGGTGATCAGTTCGCCGGGTTTCGCCTCGCCAACTGCCGCTACCGAACTTACGTGCACCAGCCGGATATTATTCAGCAGGCACAAATTCACCAGATTGCCTGTGCCGGTTACATTGGTATTAATCATCGGCTCTTTATCAGCCTGTTTCAATGATACCCAGGCAGCGCAGTTATAGGTCTGCGTAACATCGGTAAGGGCATCTTCTAAGGAGAAAACATCCAGCAGATCAGCCTCCACCCATTCAATGTTTTCGTTCAGCGGGACTAATAAAGCCGGAATTTTAGAGGCGCTTCGTTTAGTACAGCGGATGCGGTTGCCCTGCAGCACCAGTTGCTTTGCCACTTCAGAACCCAGGAAACCCGTCGCGCCGGTAACTAATATCATAATTGCAAATGTGCAGATTTTTTGTTTCACCCCGAATGAAACGAATTAATGAAATACCAAAATTAAACGGGTGATAAACATTAACTACATTTAACATCCGCACATTTGCACATCTGCACATCAATCTGCACATTTGCAATCAAACAATCTGCATATTAGCAAATGTCCTTATCCGATTTCTTTACGCCGATAGACCTGACCAGGATCACACCAAAAGACGGATACTTTGCCAGTCATTTGGGTGAAAAGATCAGCCATTTTTCTGGTAGTTTTCCTGATCTTGACAAGAAAACGGATATCGCCATCATCGGTGTGCAGGACGACCGCAATGCAGTTAATAACCCCGGCTGCGCCTTAGGACCCGATTATGTGCGCGAAAAACTTTACCAATTATTCGAAGGAGCTTATAAAACCAAAATTGTCGATCTCGGCAATATCCGCCAGGGAGCAACCATCACCGATACCTATTTCGCGGTAAAAACGGTGGTTTATGAGCTGATCAAAAAAAATATTTTACCCATCATAATTGGCGGCGGACAGGATATTACCTATGCCCAATACATGGCTTATGAGGAGCTTGAGCAGAAAGTAGACCTGGTGATCATCGACCCACGCTTTGACCTGGATGATGACGGAACCCCCGAAAGTATAGAAACAACATCAACATCATACCTTAACAAAATATTTTTGCACGAGCCTAATTACCTGTTCAACTATAGCAATTTGGGTTATCAAACCTATTTCTCGAGCCAGGAGAGTTTAAGGGTAATGGACAAGCTGTATTTTGATGTGCACCGGTTGGGCGAGATCAGTAAGCAGGTGGAGGTTACCGAGCCTGTCATCCGTAATGCCAGCATGATCAGCTTTGATATGGGCGCCATTCGGTCGTCAGATGCGGCAGGTAATGCCAACGCTACGCCTAATGGTTTTTATGGGGAAGAAGCTTGCCAGATTGCACGCTATGCCGGTTTTAACGATAAGTTGAGTTCGATAGGATTTTACGAATTTAATCCGGCGTATGATAATAACGGGCAAACCGCTACATTGCTGGCACAGATGGTATGGTATTTTATTGATGGCTTTTATAACCGGAAGAAGGATTTCCCGCTTAACCCAAAATCGCAATACCTGATCTATAAAACAAGTTTGAAGCACGATGATCATGAGGTGGTATTTGTGAAGAGCAAAAAATCAGACCGCTGGTGGATGCAGGTGCCTTACCCGGCAGGCGGCTCCATGAACGAGCGCTTCCACCTGGTGCCCTGCCGCTATGATGATTATAAAACAGCCGTGGCCGGCGAACTGCCCGACCTGTGGTGGCGCACCTTTCAAAAACTCAATTAAGATGGTTCACTTGTTCATTGGCTCATTAGTTCATTGGTATAATAGTTTAATAGCATTAGCAGAGTTTTAAGGTTGGATACTAAATAATTAAATTGTGAGTTTTTATAATCTTGAAGATTTAGAGGTATATCAATTGGCAGAGAGTTTTGATGATGAGGTTTGGTTTATAGTAAATGAATGGGATTATTTTGCAAAAGACACCGTTGGTAAACAAATAGCGAGGTCGGCAGATTCGATAAGCGCTAATATAGCTGAAGGTTACGGCCGATATCATTACAAGGAAAACAGGAATTTCTGTTACTTTAGCAGGGGATCGATCATAGAAACCAAGGGTTGGTTAAAAAAATCCAGGAACAGAAAGCTTTTATCAGAGGATCAGTTTAATTTATTGTATGAAAAGCTTCAAACAATTCATATAAAATTAAATGCCTATATCAAGTTTATAGGGAAATCCGGCGCTGGCAAAGCAGACCAATGAACTAATGAACAATTGAACTAATGAACGTATAATAATGAAGAAGTTACTTTTTTGCCTGATGCTTTCACTGCCCATACTGGCATTTGCACAGGTACCGAAACCCTTTAATGTGGTTGGAAAATTTGGCACGCTAAACGCAAAGATATATTTGGGCTACCAGTTGGGGTCGAACAGGGTACTGGATTCCGCGCAAGCGGTTAACGGCAGTTTCGAGTTTAAGGGCGACCTGATCTATCCATCACCCGCTATAATGATAGTTGATTATAAGGGCGTTGGTGCCAATAAACTGGATGTGGGTGATAATTCGGATAAACTGACCTTTTACCTTGATAAGGGAACTATCACCTTAAAAAGTGTTGATTCGGCTTATAAAGCGCAGATCATCGGCTCACCAATAAATGATCAATATCAAAAATTGTTGGCTATAAATGCAGAATCAAGCGCCAAAACAAACCAGCTGATGACAGACGCGGTAAAAAGCGCGGATGATAAATCAAATACGGTAGAACGCCAGAATCAGCTGCAGGCCAAGCTAAAAGCAATACAAGCAAATTACCATGCCGCGCTTAAGAACTTTATTCTGACCAACCCAAACAGCTACCTGAGTTTGCTCAGCCTAAGCTCATTAGGCGGGCCATCGCCTGATCCTAATGAGATCGAGCCGCTTTTAAACGGCCTTTCAAAAGAGATACGTGAAACAGAAACCGCCCGGACGCTCAAAAATGCCCTGGAAAACTTAAAAGCTACGGCTATTGGCGCCATGGCGCCGGATTTTGAACAGACCGATACGCTGAATCGCCCGGTAAGGCTATCCTCTTTCAAGGGTAAATATGTATTGCTGGATTTTTGGGCATCATGGTGTGTCCCTTGCAGGCAGGAAAACCCCAATGTTGTGAAAGCCTATAACCGTTTTAAAGATAAAAACTTCACCATCATCGGTATTTCATTAGACAAGCGGGACGGTGCCTTTGCCTGGATGAATGCCATACGGCAGGACCATTTAAACTGGACGCAATTATCCGATCTTAAATTTTGGAACAACGCGGTAGCACAGCTTTATTTTGTACAGGGCATTCCCAAAAACTTCCTGATAGACCCAAGCGGGAAGATCATTGCGCAGGACCTGCGGGGAGATGACCTGGAAGCCAAACTGGAGGAAGTTTTAGGGAAAATATAACGCGTCCTCCGGCCCGCTTTCCTTAATTTAAATATATGTAACAAGTATGTTACCGACATGTAGGCTTATGCCCGGCAAGCCCGGTTTTTTGAAAATATATTGCTATTATTGATTTCTCAATAATCAAACACATGAAAAAAATAGTTTTAGCCATTATCGCCTTGCTACCGGCGATGGCTTTTGCCCAGATGGGTAAATACACGGTTGCGGGTACTGTAGGTACCCATAATGCACCGGCAAAGGTATATCTTGAGTTTTCGCTTAATGGCCAGGTAAGTAAAGACTCGGTTACTCTTAAAGATGGTAAATTCCTGTTTGTGGGCTCGGTAGGGACAATCCCTGTTAACGCCTACTTGATTTTAAATGAAAAGGGAACAGGTCCTGTTTTTAAGGACTACAAGTCGATATACCTGGAACAGGGAACGATCACTGTAACCGGCAGCGATCTGATAGCCAATGCTAAAGTTGATGGCCCTAAAAACAACCAGGAAAATGAGAAGCTACAGGTTGCCCTGAAATCGGTTAACGATGAATATGCCGCCTTAGAGGCTAAACAAAAAGCCGCTACCCCTGAAGAGCAAAAATCAGAAACATTTGAAAAAGAAAATAACAAGGCGGAGAAGGTGATAGAGGCGAAGGAAACGGCTATCAATAAAAAATTCATACAGGATAATCCTGACTCCTACATCAGCTTAAATGCGCTGGAATCTTACGCTTACAGCGCTGATTATGCTGACATTGCACCTTTGTATAACGGTTTATCTGACGCGGTAAAGAAATCTGAGGACGGTAAGAAATTTGGTGAAAGACTACCTAAATTAAAAGCTGTGGCGCTTGGTGCAATTGCACCTGAGTTTGCCGAAGCCGATACAGCGGGTAAAGTGGTTAGCCTTGCATCCTTCCGGGGTAAATATGTGTTGATTGATTTCTGGGCGTCATGGTGCGGCCCTTGCCGTCATGAAAACCCTAATGTGGTAAAAGCCTTTAATAAATACAAAAATAAGAATTTTACAATATTGGGCGTATCGTTAGACGGGCCCAGGGGCAAATTAGACAGACCTAAGGCTAAACAAAACTGGCTGGACGCGATCCACCAAGATGGTTTGACCTGGACACAAGTATCTGATCTTCAGTTTTGGAAGAGTAAAGAAGCTGATCTTTACGTTGTTCGCGGTATACCTCAAAACTTTTTGATCGACCCAAGCGGTAAAATAGTTGGCAAAAACCTTCGCGGTGATGACCTTGAAGATAAGTTGGCGGAGTTGTTTGGGAAGATTTAATTAGTCCGAAAGTCCGTAAGACGGAAAGTCCGAAAGTTGAAGAGTTTGATATCTCCTACTTTCGGACTTTCCATTTATAACTTAAATACCTATAATATCTTTCGGACTTACTGACTTCCCGACTTTCAGACTACAGCAAATCAAACCCAATATCTTTCCTGAAATAGAGGCCATCGTAATAGATTCGTGCGGCATCGGCGGTGGCTTGCTGCAGGGCGTCAAATAGGTTGTCCTGTAAAGTAGTGACAGCCAAAACACGGCCACCAGTGGTAATGATATCTTCACCCTGCATAGAGGTCCCGGCGTGGAAAACGTGGGATTCACGAATATTTTCAGTGCCGGTAATTACTTTGTTCTTTAAATATTCGCCCGGGTAACCGCCTGCAACGCAAACTACCGTGGCTGCAGTTTTATTGGAGATGATCAGTTCTTTTTCATTCAAATTCCCTTCGGCAACGCCAAGCAACAGATCAACAAAATCTGATTCGATCCTCGGCATAACGCTTTCGGTTTCCGGATCGCCCATACGGCAATTGTATTCAATTACATAAGGTTCGCCTGCGCAGTTCATCAACCCGATAAAAATAAAACCCTTGTAAGGGATGTTTTCATTCTTTAATCCTTCAACGGTAGGGATAATTACCCTGTCTGTAACCTTTTGCATAAAGGTCGCATCCGCAAATGGCACTGGTGAAACGGAACCCATGCCGCCAGTATTCAGCCCTGTGTCACCTTCGCCTATACGTTTATAATCTTTTGCTTCAGGCAAAACCTTATAGTTGCGGCCATCGCTCATTACAAAAACGGAAAGCTCGATCCCCTGTAAAAACTGCTCAACCACCACTTTGGAGCTGGCATCGCCAAATTTGGCTTCGGTAAGCATTTCCTTGAGTTCCTGCCGGGCCTCTTCCAAATTCATACAGATCAGCACCCCTTTACCCGCGGCCAGTCCATCCGCCTTTAACACTACCGGGAATCCAAGGGTAGCCACATATTCCAGGCCATCTTCTAAAGTGTCTTTTGTAAACGTTTTAGACTGTGCAGTAGGAATATTATTCCTGAACATAAAGTCCTTCGAAAAATCCTTGCTGCCTTCTAACTGTGCACCCTCTGCCTGAGGCCCTATCACCGGGATGCTTTTTAATTGTTCATCAGCCAGGAAAAAATCATGGATGCCTTTTACCAAAGGTTCTTCGGGACCAACCAATACCAGGTCAATGGCATTTTCCAAAGCGAACTTACCCACGCCCTCAAAATCTGTTGCCTTGATATCGATGTTTTTGCCATATTGCGAAGTGCCGGCGTTACCGGGCGCTATAAAAAGCTGCTGACATTTTGGGCTTTGCGAAATTTTCCAGGCGAAGGCGCTTTCCCTTCCGCCCGAACCGAGGAGCAGGATATTCATGCGCCAAAGATAGTCAGCCCCATTTATAATCTTCCTTATGTGGTAGAGATTTTTTAAAACAAATAAAAAACAATTTTACCCGGCAAAGATTACTTTTATATCATGTCAAGAAGATTAGACAAATACGGAAAGCTGCCTGTATTCCAAAAGTCGGAAGAGCTGTTACAGCTTGCCGAAGTTATAGCCGAAACTTTAAAGGAAAATGAGAAAAAGGAACACCTGGCGGCCGAGATACTGACCAATGCCATGCTTATCCAGGTAAAAATTGCCGGTGCAGAGGGTGGCGGCCTGTATTCGATCAGGATGCAAAACGCTGTTTTAATTAAGCTGGCAGCTCATGATCTGCTTAACGCGGTAATATTTGCCGCGATGGTTGAAATAAATGAAGAAGATTATGTGGAGTTGATGCGCGACAAGGTGGAAGAATTCAGACTGGTCTTTGTAGACTGGATAAGGGGATTTGATAAAACCTATGATATTCCTGATAACTGGGCGATACGCTTTGATGCCAGTACGCCCGAACAGGAGAAGCTGGAACAACTGATGTTTGATGAAGATAAGTTCGACGCTGATGATGAGGGTTTTAATTGGGACGATGACGGGGATGAGGATAAAGATGATTGATATATTGTTGAAAAGTTGTAATGTTGAAAGGTTGTAAAGTTGTTTTATTAAAATAATGGGAAGGTTGAAAAGTTTGAAGAATTAGAGATATGGAAAATAGCTATTGCCATTGCTGTAGAAGTATATTTATTATGTGATAGTGAGCCACTAAAATCTGATTGGGGAATGAAGGATCAAATCAGGCGGGCAGCCTGTTCTATGTCAGACAATATTGCAGAAGGGTTTGAATATAATAACAATCCTGATTTTATTAGATTCCTGAATTATGCGAAAGGTTCGTCTGGTGAGTTTCGAAATAAATTAACCATATTAAATCAGGCCGGGAAATCCATGATGAAAGGTTTAAAAATTTATATTCTAAAAGCATCGACTTCTCCGCCAAAACCAAAAGTCTTATAGATTATTTAAAGAAGTTTGAAGTGAACAAAAAGAAAGCTTGATTCAGCAAATTGAAGCATTAAATAACCTTCCAACTTTTCAACCTTCCAACTTTCCAACAAATAAAAATCCGTACCTTTGCCTGCCATTATGACCTCATAAATTGCTATGGCGCAATTGTTGAGTTTGTCGGATTATATCGAATTAAATATGTTAGAATTTATCAGCAAGCTTTTTGGAAGCAAGTCGCAAAGAGATGTAAAAAGCATACAGCCGATAGTAGAGAAAATCAAGATCGAATTTTCAAAACTGGATGGTATCAGAAATGATGACCTGCGGGCTAAATCCATAGGTTTTAAAGAGACTATAAAACAAGGCCTTACCGACATTGATAGCCAACTGCAGGAAATTAAGGATAAGATAGAAAACAACCCGAACCTTGAAGTAAGCGAAAAGGTTGAGTTATATACCCTGGTTGATAAACTGGAAAAAGACCGCAATAAAGAGCTGGAAGTGATCCTGATGGATATACTGCCCGAAGCTTTCGCGGTGGTAAAAGAAACCGCGCGCCGGTTTAAGGAAAATAAAACTATTGAAGTTACTGCCACCCAGTTTGACCGTGACCTGGCTGCCCGTAAAGGCAATGTGGTTATAAAAGGCGATAAGGCTATACACCACAATACCTGGCTTGCAGCCGGTAATGAAGTTACCTGGGATATGGTGCATTATGATGTGCAGCTATTAGGTGGTGTTGTATTGCACCAGGGTAAAATTGCTGAAATGGCCACAGGTGAAGGCAAAACGCTGGTAGCCACCCTACCTGCCTATCTTAATGCTTTAGCCGGGCAAGGTGTTCACATTGTAACGGTGAATGATTATTTGGCCCGACGTGACTCGGAGTGGATGGGGCCGTTGTATGAGTTCCATGGATTATCGGTTGATTGTATCGATACACATGAGCCAAACTCAGAGGAACGCCGTGCCGCTTACCTGGCTGATATTACTTTTGGTACTAATAACGAATTTGGTTTCGACTACCTGCGTGACAATATGACACGTACACCTGAAGAACTGGTACAACGCAGATTGCATTATGCCATGGTGGATGAAGTCGATTCGGTATTGATCGATGATGCCCGTACGCCTTTAATTATTTCGGGACCAATTCCACGTGGCGATGAGCATGAGTTTTATGAGTTGAAACCACGCATCGAGCGTTTGGTAAATACCCAGAAAAGCTATATCAACGGTGTGCTGAATGAAGCCAAGAAATCCATTGCCGAAGGCAAAGCTGGTACAGATGAAGGCGGTATGGCCCTATTGCGTGCCCACCGTGGTTTGCCTAAAAGCAAAGCCTTAATTAAATATTTAAGTGAGGGTGGTAACAGGCAGATATTATTAAAAACCGAAAACTATTACATACAGGATCAGAATAAGGAAATGCCTAAGGTGGATGCCGAGCTGTATTTTGTGATAGATGAAAAGAATAACCAGGTTGAGTTAACCGAAAAAGGTATTGAGCTGATCACAGGCTCCGGCGAGGACCCGCAATTTTTTGTGATGCCCGATGTAGGTTCAGAAATTGCCGAGATAGAGAAATCGACCCTCAGCATTGAAGAGAAAGTGTCCCGCAAGGATACCCTGATGCGCGATTTTTCTATCAAATCAGAACGTATTCACTCTATTAATCAATTGTTGAAGGCATACACGCTGTTCGAAAAAGATACCGAATATATTCTTGACGATGGCAAGGTAAAAATTGTTGATGAGCAAACAGGCCGTGTATTAGATGGCCGCCGTTATTCTGACGGATTGCACCAGGCTATCGAGGCAAAGGAAAATGTGAAGGTGGAAGATGCCTCGCAAACATTTGCGACCATTACCCTGCAAAACTATTTCAGGATGTACCACAAGCTTTGCGGTATGACGGGTACTGCCGTTACTGAAGCAGGTGAATTCTGGGAAATATACAAACTGGATGTGGTTGAAATACCAACCAACACCGATTTGATAAGGGATGACAGGCAGGATTTGGTTTACCGTACTGTACGCGAAAAATACAATGCGGTAGCAGAGGAAATTCAGCAATTGACCCAGGCCGGTCGCCCGGTACTGGTGGGTACAACTTCGGTAGATATATCAGAATTATTAAGCCGTATGCTTAAGCTCCGTGGTATCAAGCATAATGTGTTGAACGCTAAGCTTCACCAAAAGGAAGCCGATATTGTGGCCGAAGCAGGTAAAACAAGTACCGTAACTATCGCCACTAACATGGCTGGTCGTGGTACGGATATAAAGCTGGGGCCTGGTGTAAAAGATGCCGGTGGTTTGGCCATTGTAGGCACCGAGCGCCACGAATCGCGCCGTGTTGACAGGCAGTTGCGCGGACGTTCAGGGCGCCAGGGTGACCCGGGTTCTACGCAGTTCTTTGTATCGCTGGAGGATAACCTGATGCGTTTGTTCGGCTCAGAACGTATATCAAACCTGATGGTGCGCATGGGTATCGAAGAGGGTGAAGTGATACAGCACTCGATGATCACCAAATCTATTGAGCGTGCCCAGAAGAAGGTGGAAGAAAATAACTTTGGTATCCGTAAGCGTTTGCTGGAGTATGATGATGTGATGAACTCGCAGCGTACCGTTATTTATGCCAAGCGTAAAAATGCTTTGTTTGGCGAGCGCCTTGAGGTAGATATCAACAACACCATTTTTGATGTGGTGGCTGATGTCGTTACTCAATATAAGGAAGAAAACAACTACGAAGGGTTCCAGTTGGAACTGATCCGTATCTTCTCTGTAGATACTGAAGTTACCGAAGATGTGTTTGGTTCAACAGCCATCAACCCGCTTACTGAAAAGATATTCCTCGAAGTAACCGCATTTTACAAACGTAAGGCAGAGGCTATTGCCAACCAGGCTTATCCTGTTTTAAAGGATGTGTTTGCTACCCGCGGCGAGTATATTGAAGATATTGTAGTTCCTTTTACTGACGGTATACACGGCATTCAGGTTGCAGTTCCGCTTAAAAAAGCCATTGCAAACAAAGGTGCTGAGGTATTTAAATCGTTTGAAAAGAACGTAGTATTGTACCTGATCGATGATGCCTGGAAAGAGCATTTACGTGAAATGGATGAACTGAAGCAATCGGTACAAAACGCGGTTTACGAACAAAAGGACCCGCTATTGGTTTATAAGTTCGAAGCGTTTGAGTTGTTCCGCTCGATGCTGGCCAATGTGAATAAGGAGCTGGTGAGCTTCCTGTTCAGGGGTGGCATACCGGTACAACAGGCACCGGAAGAAGTGAAGGAAGCCAAACCGCAGCCTAAACTCGACCTAAAAAACCTGCGTACCTCAAAACCAGAACTGGTGAGCGAGGCAAATGGCATGCCGATGGATGATATGCGCGAAGTGCAGAAAGCTGTCCCGGTTAGGGTTGAACAAAAGATAGGACGTAATGACCCTTGCCCTTGTGGCAGCGGCAAAAAGTATAAAAATTGCCATGGCGTAGGGCAAGCATAAGTTCACCTAAATTGTCATCCTGAGGAACGAAGGATCTATTCGCCTATAGATTCTTCGCTATGCTCAGAATGACAAAGTGTTTAATGAAATAAATCACTATGAATAAAGCAGCATCAGTTTATAAAGCGTTTTTGCAAATAACCGGGTGCTGCTTTTTTATTGCTTTGTTTTCCCCCGTATCTGCCCATGCGCAAACCCGAGGCAGGGTGGAAGTGATCAAGGACCCAAGAATAGATACCCTGGCTGCCAGGCGTGTGGAATTAAATAAGGCAACCGGTGTGGATGCAACAACTGCCAACGGTTTCAGGGTGCAGATATTTACCGGGCCTAACCGCAAGGAAGCGTATGATACGCAATCCAAATTCCATGAGGCATTTCCTGATACCCGGACTTATATTATTTACAGTGAACCCAATTTTAAAGTACGGGCCGGTGATTTCAGAACCCGCCTGGAAGCCGAACAGATGCAGGAGGAATTGAAGAAATGGTTCACCGGGATGTTTATCATATCCGAAAAAATTAACCTGCCTAAACTGGATAGTACCGATGAATAAAGAACAGATACAGGAGCTTTCGAAAAAGATATTTGATGATGTGGTAGCCAACCGCCGCCACCTGCATTCGCACCCGGAACTTTCTTTTCACGAAGTGGAAACGTCCGCCTATGTGGCCCGGAAACTGGAGGAAATGGGACTGGAATACCAAAAGATGGCAGATACTGGTTTAGTTGTCTTAATAAAAGGTGATAAACCGTCAGACCAGGTAGTAGCCCTGCGTGCGGATATGGATGCGCTGCCTATTACCGAGGCTAATGATGTTTCTTATAAATCGCAAAATGTAGGCGTAATGCATGCCTGCGGGCACGATGCGCATACATCCTCACTATTGGGTACAGCAAAAATATTGACCGAATTAAAAAGCCAATTCGCCGGAACGGTAAAGCTGATCTTTCAGCCTGCAGAAGAGAAATTGCCCGGTGGCGCAAGTTTGATGATACAAGAGGGCGTGCTTGAAAATCCAAAACCGCAGGCCGTATTGGGTCAGCATGTAATGCCTTTGATCGATGCCGGTAAGGTAGGCTTCAGGGCAGGCAAATACATGGCATCAACGGATGAGCTTTATGTAACGGTTAGGGGTAAAGGCGGGCATGGCGCGCAACCCCAGCAAAATATCGATCCGGTAGTTATTACCGCGCATATTATTACCGCTTTGCAAACTATTGTGAGCCGGTCGGCAGATCCAAAGAGCCCCTCTGTCCTTTCCTTTGGCAAGATCATCGCCAATGGCGCCACCAATGTGATACCGAACGAGGTTTACCTGGAAGGCACCTTCCGCACAATGGATGAAAAATGGCGCAGTGAAGCGCATATCAAGATAAAAAAGATGGCCGAAGGCATTGCCGAGAGCATGGGCGGAAGCTGCGAATTTAATATTATGCGTGGCTATCCTTTCCTCATCAATGAAGAGAAACTTACTGCCAATACCCGCGCCCATGCCGAAGATTATTTAGGAAAAGAGAACGTGCTCGACCTGGATATCTGGATGGCTGCCGAAGATTTTGCTTATTACTCGCAGGTAGCCGATTCCTGCTTTTACCGCTTAGGCACCCGTAACGAAAGCCGGGGCATTACCTCATCTGTTCATACCCCAACTTTTGATGTAGAGGAAGACGCATTTAAGATCAGTACCGGTTTGATGGCTTATCTGGCGTTGAAACAACTCGGGAATTAATTTCTTTGGTTATATTTGATTGGCCTTATCTCACGATTCCTGATCGATGACAACAATCATAAGCGAAAGACATTTCTTTAAATTTTATATTTCTATATTGCTTTTCGCCCTATTTTGGGGCCTGCTCTCCTTAGCTACCGGTGTGCTTTCTGACCAGGGGACTACATTATTCGGCAGGATCATGATGATTGCCATGAGCGCAGGATTGGCGTTCATGGTATTTTACACCATATTCAGGTATTATAAGAATGCACCCCGTATTGTAGTCAATGATAATTCTATCGCTTTCAATTCGAAAGTTTATTATTGGAGGGATCTGGAAAAAATCGAGATGACCGGCAAACGGCCGTTTAAGTTTATGGGCGAGCGAAAAGAAGGAGTGGTACTTAAATTTAAAGGAGAGAAGGAGCGGTATATTTTTGATGACATGTATGAAAATACGGCTCAAATAAAAAGTTTTATTCAACAAGTTATAATTGATAAAAAGCCTTTTGATATAATATCAAAATCCGAAATTGTTTTTAGTGCTATAGCCAATGAGATACCTAAATATTACAAGGGCCTTCAGTTTTTTTGTTATGAAGGAGCAATAATTTGGTTCTTCATTTTGGGTTTTTTATATGTTCTAATTTTGAGTATCAATACGCTAAACTTTGAATTTTCAGGGGCACTATTTGTACTGACAATGCCTATTGTAATCATTCTGTCTTTTAGAATGTATTATTTTGGATTATCAGAAAACTACCTTGTCGTTCGTAATCACGATTTTTTCTGGGTCAAAAAATTCCATCAGATTAGTAATATTAAAGAAGTCGTGTTCGAACAAAGGCATAATATGCCTGTAAGTCTTAGAGTCATAAACAACGATTTTACAAGTAAGTTATACCCGGCCACTACCTTAGGGAGCAAAAAATGGCTGGCGCTAAAAGCCGACCTTGAGAGTAAAGGCGTCAAAGTTCGAAATGAGTGTGTGTATTACGAGCCGTTTAAATTTAAATTTAAATTCTTCAACGATTAACTTCCTCCCCAAAACTGGCTTCAGTCTGCGACTGAATTCCTTTTGATGTTTGGCAGTTTTAAATTGCTTTTGATCTGTGGTTTCAGTTTAAAACTGAAACCAGTTTAGGAATTGATTCTTGAGATGATATTTGATTATCTTTATCAAATAAACCTTATCGTATGAAATTACTGATTTGTACCCTACTGATAATTATTGTCGGCTTTAGCACGGGTTATGCACAATCAACAGAAAAGATTACTGTTCCCGTTCTAAAAGAAAATAACAAAATTGATAAGTTAATGGATTTGGTCTTGAATCCGAATAATAAAGACAAATTCGAGCGCACAAACAATTCAACTGATAGCTGCTTTTTGATATATTTTTTCAAAGAGAAAACTGGCAATTATATTTTTCAAATCGAAAAGAATACAAAACTTGTCACTGATACTTTAGTCAATCTAATGGCAAGTAGAAAGTTCAATTTTGGCTATTTTAGATATAAAAAATACAAAGTATTCATTTGGGCAAATGATCTCTTCTATGATTTTTTTAATAAAACCTCAGAAACTATCACTTTTGATTTTGTCAGTAAACTGCCGAACCCTCTTTCGCTCGGGAATGAGCATTATTTGGCAATATGGCACTATCAATATGAAAATGGTCGTTTTTCGGTAGAGGGTCCGCCACCTGTGATGGAATTGGAAAAGAATTAATTTAAATTTCCGCCACCGCCTTTATCACCCTATTCCTTTCCTCCAAAAGCTTCTTCATATAATTCCTCAGGAAAAGAAAATTAGCTAACCTGCCTAATAGACCCAACGGCGACTCAAACACAAACACATCTTTCATTACCGTATAATTATCGACCATAGTAAAATGATGCTCATGCCGAATGCTTTTGAACGTGCCATCAACCATTTCATCTACAAAATAATTGGGGTAATCGTACTCAGTGATCTTCGAGGTCAAATTTTGCCAGATACCAAAATGCTTTGCCCGCCAGGTTACAGTTTCGCCTAACCCTATCAACCCACTGGTTTTCCCTGCGATAGCTTGCTCGCCCGTTTGTTTGGTGGATTTTATGTGCAGATCGATGCTCCTTGCCAGATCGAAGCACTTTTCAATTGGGGCGTTGATTTCGGTAACGAGTTCGATTATCGGCATAGAATTAATGTTAAATATTAGGTGCCTTATCTGTATGTTTAGGAATGGGAAACATCACTGAAATAATCTTATTGATAATTTATCTGGGGCTCTTTGTTTTAGCGATCTTTATATATTATAACTTCAAAAATGTAAATAGTTGGGTAGTTAAAAAATCGTTAGAAAAGAAACAATATCTGTATTTCATCGGCACTTCAAAATCTGCATTTTGCTCATGCTTTATATTCATTGTATTTTTTATTTCCCAGGAAATTTATCTCAAACAGGCTTCAAGAATTGATTCTTATGATGATATGATAAGAATATCTCTATTCATTTTTACGCCCATACTTTTTTCAATTGGCGGTTTGATAATCTATTTGCGCAAGAAACTAAAGGCTTTAACTTATACTACAAATGGTTTATGGTTTATTGCACTGCACTTTTTTGCAATTACCGAAATATTGCTTGGAATATTCTGCTTGATCGCTTCATTGTTTTTCCTGGTTTTCGGCTTTGGTCGTTTTGATGGCATTAATTGAAAAAGCAATCAATAAAAAAGGGCCACTTTTCAGATGGCTAGCATCGGTTCACACCAATCACAGAATAGGTGTGATCCCATCAGAACTCCGCATTTTTCGGAAACCTCGGGAACGGAATCACATCCCTGATATTACCCATGCCGGTAACAAATAGCACCAAACGCTCAAAGCCTAAACCAAAGCCGGCATGCGGACAAGCGCCAAAGCGGCGGGTATCCAGGTACCACCAAAGTTCGTCCTTAGGTATGCCCATTTCGTCCATGCGCTGCTCCAGTTTTTCCAGACGCTCCTCACGTTGCGAACCGCCTACAATTTCACCAATGCCGGGGAACAGGATATCCATGGCGCGCACGGTTTCGCGACCCTGCGCATCGGGTTCGTTTTGGCGCATGTAAAATGCTTTGATGGCTTTCGGGTAGTCGGTTAATATCACCGGTTTCTTAAAGTGTTTTTCAACCAGGAAACGCTCATGTTCTGATTGCAGGTCGGTTCCCCAACCTTCAATTGGGTATTGGAATTTCTTCTTTTTATTCGGGGTCGATTCCTTTAATATGTCTATCGCTTCGGTATAGGTTAAGCGTTGAAAATCGTTATCCAGGCAGAACTGCAGTTTTTCCAGCAGTGTCATATCGGAGCGATCCTGCTGTGGCTTTTGCTTTTCTTCCTCGGCCAAACGCTGGGTTAAAAATTCCAGGTCTTCGGCATTGTTCTTTAAAGCGTAGCTGATCACGTATTTCAGTAACTCTTCCGCCAGGTCCATGTTATCATTCAGGTCATAAAAAGCCATTTCGGGCTCTATCATCCAGAATTCAGCTAAGTGACGGGTAGTATTGGAATTTTCGGCACGGAAAGTTGGCCCGAAGGTGTAAATATCACTTAAAGCCATCGCACCCAGTTCGCCTTCCAGTTGCCCGGAAACGGTGAGGTTGGTAGCCCGGCCAAAAAAGTCTTGCTTGAAATCGATCTCGCCGTTTTCAGTTTTGGGCGGATTGGCTAAATCGAAATTGGTTACGTGGAAAGTTTCACCAGCGCCTTCGGCATCAGATGCGGTAATAACAGGTGTATGCAGATATACAAATCCACGCTCCTGAAAAAATTGATGCACGGCAAATGCCAGGCTGTTGCGTACACGGAATATCGCCCCAAAAGTATTGGTACGGAAACGCAGGTGCGCGATCTCCCTTAAAAACTCCAGGCTATGTTTTTTAGGCTGAAGGGGATATTTTTCGGGGTCGCTGTCGCCTAATATTTCTATTTCTTTGGCCTTTACTTCAACCTTCTGGCCTTTGCCTAAGGAAGCAACCAATGTACCCGTAACGCTGATAGCAGCGCCGGTAGTTAGCCTTTTTAAGATAGTTGGATCGGTGTTTTCAAAATCAACCACCACTTGGATATTGCTATTGGTGGAGCCATCATTTAAAGCGATGAACTGGTTATTGCGAAAGGTGCGTACCCATCCCTTAACCGTTACCTGTATGTCGGTTTGTTCACTCTCCAATAATGCTTTGATCTTTATCCGCTGGCTCATATAAAATATATTTTCGAGCGGCAAAAATACAACTAATTACCTAAATATGCAGTGAATTTTCCATCCAAGAGGCTTACGCTGGTGGTGTGCGCCGGGTCGACAAACTTCAGGTTAAATGTGGCTTTCAATACAGTTGCATCAGAGCCTGCAGTGGCGCCATTGGTTGGTGTTGTGTAATTGGTAATGGTAAATGTGTTATCAAAGGTAGTATCCAAAACATAGTTGGTCTTAGTTCCGTTCGAAAACACGGTGTAGGTGATCTGCTGGTCGGTAAGCGCATAATTCCCCAAACCGGTATACGCCAGGTTAATGCTGAGCGAATCTTTTGCAGTGTTTAGTAATTGAGGCCCGGCCGTATTTATGGAGATATTATTATTAGCGACCGTGCTTTTTATAATGGGCAATTGCCAGTCCTGTCCATTTTTTTGTGCGGTGATCACTACCGCCGGAGGCAATACGCAGCAAAGCGGTTTTTTTGAACAAGAAGTTGATAGTAATGCGGTACTTAGCAGAATAAGGCAGATCAGTTTTTTCATCATGTGAGGGTTTTATACAATTACGAAAATACGGCTGCTTCCGCTACACAGCGTTTTAAAAATAGTAAAAATTAGCTCAGCTTATTTAATCAAACCTGATTTGCTTAAGTTTGCCATTAATGAACCCCAAAGCAAGTCTGATCATTGGCATCGTTTGTATTTCCTTTTCGCCCATATTTGTAAAGCTTGCTGTATCGCCGCCTATCGCATCCGGGTTTTACCGTATCTTTTTTGCCTGGCTGGTATTGGCCCCCTATTGCATTTATAAAGGTGCGCTAAGGATCGAAAGAAAAGCATTGTGGATAGCTGTATTGGGTGGTGTGGTTTTTGGCGCCGACATCGCCATTTGGAATTTATCACTGATAAAAATAAGTGCGACTATCTCCACGCTCATCGCTAACCTGGCGCCTGTTTGGGTGGGGCTATTAAGCTTTGTAGTGCTACGAAAAAGATCAGGCGTTTTATTTTGGATAGGTACCTGGGTAGCTATTTTGGGGATGGTGGTTTTGGTGGGCTATCAGCATATATTGCACCTCCAATTTAATATCGGGCTGGTTTATGCTTTGATCGCCAGCCTGTTTTACGCTATTTATATTATGATCACCAAGGATGTATTGCGAAAAATAAGCACCATCACCTTTATGTTTTATAATATGCTTGCCGCAAGTGTATTTTTACTGGCGATATGCGGTTTCCGGCATGATGAGCTGCTTCATTACCCCACAACAACCTGGCTGCACCTGCTGGGGATGGGTTTAATATGCCAGTTGGCAGGGTGGATCACCATCAATTATTCACTGAATTATTTGGAGGCCACCAAAGTTTCCATCGCGCTGCTCAGTCAGACCGTAATAGCCGGTTTTTGGGCCATGCTTTTTTTGAGCGAAAGGCTGGAACTTAAAGAAATTATCGGCAGCGTAATTGTACTGGCCGGTATCGCGGTTACTTTCCTAAAGAAAAAATCTATAGAACGCCCGGTCTGATTTGTTGGATCAAGGTAGTTCTATCCATAGTTTACCGTTGGTAAAGCTTAAGGCATTATCTAAAGTAGGTGCACCTGTTATTTTTTTAAGATTCAGCTCAAAATTTCCTTTTACTATACCTGTACTAACATAAAAACTGGTTACCGTAAGTGTATTGGTTTTTGTGGTATCGGGTTGATATTGACTGGTGATCGCACTCCCTCCCGCTGTGGTATAGTAGATCGCCTGGTCTCCCTTAAGCTGATAAGTGCCCACTCCATGAAATGGTATCTTGAGCGTGATCTGCTCATCGCCTTTTGTGCCATGCATCAAGAGGGTGTCTTTATTAGGGGTATAAATAGTTCCGGGGTATTTTACCAACCAGTTAGTGCCTTTTTTATTGGCGCCTATAAACAGGTCATCAGCAGGATTATGGCTGTCCTTTTTGCAGGAGAATGTCAGCATACAGCAAAATGCAAGCATTGCTAATAATATCGTTTTCATCTTTATATCAGTTTAAATTACTATACGTTATACTCATGACGAGTGCTACAGTGTTTATAAAATTATAAATTAAACAAGGAGTCTGGAAAAGCTTAAAAAAGTTATTTTTGTGATCGTTCCTTTACGCCGTATTGTTAAATGATTACTAAACCCACCATTGACCGCATTATGGAAGCCATCGACATTGTTGAGGTGGTGGGCGAATTTGTGCAGTTAAAAAAACGAGGCGCTAATTATGTGGGCCTGTCGCCATTCAGCAACGAGCGTACCCCATCATTCACAGTTTCGCCGGCCAAGGGTATTTTCAAGGATTTTTCATCAGGCAAGGGCGGCTCAGCGGTTACCTTTTTAATGGAGCTGGAGAAATTTACCTATCCCGAGGCGTTAAAGTGGCTTGCTAATAAATACAGCATCGAGGTTGAGGAAACGGTAGAATCCATCGAAAATAAAGAGGAGGAAAATCATCGCGAAAGCCTGATGATTGTGACCGCTTATGCCGCTAAGTTTTTTCATGAAAGTCTGCTGGAAACGGATGAAGGTAAAAATATCGGCCTGAGTTATTTTAAGGAACGCGGTTTCAGTAATGATACCATCAAAAAGTTTGAATTAGGGTACTCGCCCGACCAATGGGAAGCTTTTACGAGTACAGCCTTAAAGGGAGGCTACCAGGAAGAATTTTTAGTCGAAAGCGGCTTGTCTGTAAAGCGTGATAATGGTACGCTGTATGACCGCTATCGCGGCCGGGTAATGTTCCCAATACATAGTTTTACGGGCAGGGTGATCGCCTTTGGTGGACGAACGCTGAAGAGCGATAAGAACGTACCCAAATATGTTAACTCGCCAGAGTCGGAGATCTACCATAAATCCAATATCCTGTATGGACTCTATTTTGCCAAAAAGGCGATAAGGGACGAGGATAACTGCTATTTGGTTGAAGGTTATGCCGATGTGCTGTCGGTTCACCAGGCGGGTATTGAGAATGTGGTGGCATCTTCCGGTACTTCGCTGACTGTTGAGCAGATCAGGCTAATCGGGCGCTTTACCAAAAATATCACCATTTTATATGATGGCGACGCGGCAGGTATCAAAGCCTCATTAAGAGGTTTGGATATGATATTGGAAGAAGGACTCAATGTAAAGGTGGTGCTTTTTCCGGATGGTCATGATCCTGACTCCTACGTCCGCAGTTTTGGTACCAGTGTTTTCAAAACCCATATCGATAAAAACCGTAAGGATTTTATACTCTACAAGACTGACATCCTGCTTAAAGAGGCAGGCAATGATCCTATACGCAAAGCTGATGTAATAAGGGAAGTGGTAGAGAGCATTGCCAAGATACCTGACTCCATCAAGGCTTCTGTATTTATCAAGGAGTGTAGCCATTTATTGCAGATAGATGAGCGCGCATTGCTTTCGGAGCTGAATAAAATGCGGATGGCGAAATCCCGGAAAGATTCGCAACAGCAAACATCAAGGCAGTCTGTTCCCGTTGACGAAAGTTTGCTGCAAGAACCAGTAGTACAGGAACTCAAAGAAGATGCCAGCCAGGAGAAGGAAATTATCAGGCTATTGTTGCTTTATGGCAACCGGATGATCGATTGGGATGGCATTGCCAATACCTATATCGGGCCATTTATGGTTGCGGAGTTGAACGATGTGGAGTTTGAGCATGCGCCAAGTAAAGAATTTGTCAGAATATACAGCAAGGAACTCGAGAACGGTGTTTTGCCTGAAGAACAATTTTTTATCCATTATCCTGAAAAGGAGATAGTTGATCTGGCCATTACTCTCATAGCTACCAAATATACGCTAAGCGAGAACTGGTACGAGATGCACAAAATACTGGTGCCGGATGAGCAGGTAAATATGAAGGCTACTATTTTAGGCGCGATATTTCATTTAAAAAAGCACAAAGTTGGTAAGATACTGGACAACCTGCGCGCCGAATTGCAAAAGGTAGAGGGGGAGGCAGATACCGAAATATTGCTGACCCAATATATGCAGATGAAAAAGGTGGAGAAGAGTATTTCGGATTATTTAGGTTCGGTAATTATTAAATAATGGCGCTGCATCTCGACCTGGGCCGCAAAGGCGAAAGTTTGGCAAAAACATTCCTGGAGGCTGCGGGTTACGAAATATTGGACGAGAACTGGACCCATGGCAAGGCCGAAATAGACCTGGTTGCCTATAAGAACAGTGTAATTATATTTACCGAAGTGAAGACCCGTAGTGGCAATGCTTTTGGCGAGCCGGAAGATTTTGTAGATGCGCGCAAACAAAAATTACTGGTTGAAGCCGCGGATGAATATATTTACCTGATGGATCACAAAGGAGATGTACGCTTTGATATTATATCTATTTTATTTGACAGGAAAGCTAATTATACCTTAAAACACATTGAAGACGCCTTTTGGCCGTCTTCGCCTATTTAACCTATGAAGAAAATTATTCTGATTTTAACAGTTGTAGCCGCGTTGATGTATGGCTGTAGTGGTTGTAAAAACGCCAAACAAGAGGCCTCATTATCATTAAGCCCCGAAGCCGGAACAAATTACAAGCAGGGGCAGGATGTAACAGTGAAGATAAGTTTCCCTGCTGATCTGAAACCCGATTCTGTTGTCTACCTGCTCGATTCAGTCAGGTTTGCTTCTAAAAAGGATTCTTCGGTTATCAGTCTGAAAACAGATACCTTACCCTTAGGGCCACGGGGAATTACTGCCAAAGTATACAATGGCGGCAAAAGCCAGGATATATCCACCAATATTGTTTTAATGGCCGGGAAAGCGCCGGAGGAGTATACCTATAAAGTTGAAAAGGTTTATCCGCATGATACCAGTTCCTATACCGAAGGCCTTTTATACCAGGATGGCTTTTTATATGAAAGTACCGGTAACCCTGGACATTCGACCTTAAGGAAAGTGAACCTGGAAACCGGGAAGGCTGTACAGGCAGTGAAGCTGGATGATAAATATTTTGGAGAAGGCAGCGCCATCATTGGCGATAAAATATTGATGCTTACCTACAGGGACCCCAGGGTTGCGCTGGTATATGACAAGAATACCTTTGAATTATTAAAGACCATGCCCTATAACATCGGTGTAGAGGGCTGGGGCCTTTGTTTCGATGGTAAAAAACTCTACACTGATGACAGTACCAATAGGATTTGGTTCTTAGATAAGGATAATTATCATGCCACGGGTTTTATAGATGTATATGATGATAAAGGGCCAATAGATGGTGTAAATGAACTGGAATATATCGATGGCAAATTATTCGCTAACGTTTATACTACGGATACCATTTTGATGATTAATCCTAAAACAGGTGCTGTGTTACAAAGAATGGATATGAAAAACCTCTGGCCCTTAAAGGACAGACCGGCTAAATACGATAATGGCCAAAATGTGCTGAACGGTATCGCCTGGGACGAAAAAGGCAAACGCCTGTTTGTAACCGGCAAAAAATGGCCGCATTTGTACCAGGTGAAGTTTGTGAAGAAGTAGTTAGCGGCCCCTCCTAAATCCTCCCCGGTAGGGAGGACTTTTTATAGCGCAGGCTTATTTCATTAATTAAATTTAAAAGTCTCCCCTACTGGGGGAGATTTAGAGGGGGCTTCTCCACCCCTTATACTGATTGATCAATCCATTAGTAGATGAATCATGGCTTGTTACCTCATCGTTATTCCTTAATTCGGGAAGGATCTTTCCGGCTAATTGCTTGCCTAATTCAACACCCCATTGGTCGAAACTGTAGATGTTCCAGATAATGCCTTGCACGAATATCTTATGTTCATACATCGCGATCAATGAACCCAAAGTGCGGGGAGTTATCTTTTTAACCAGGATGGAATTAGTTGGACGATTACCATCAAATTCTTTAAACGGCGCCAATTTTTCTATTTCCTCGGCTGATTTACCGCTGGCTTTTAACTCGGAAACTACTTCATCACGGGTTTTACCATTCATTAAAGCTTCGGTTTGCGCGAAGAAGTTGGACAATAACATAGGGTGATGCTCGCCCAGCGGATTATGTGATTGTGCCGGGGCTAAAAAATCGCAGGGGATCAGTTTGGTGCCCTGGTGTATTAGTTGATAAAAAGCATGCTGTCCGTTGGTGCCGGGTTCGCCCCAGATGATCGGGCCGGTTGAGTAATCAACAGACTCGCCGTTGCGGCTCACGTGTTTGCCATTGCTTTCCATATCCCCCTGCTGGAAATAGGCGGCAAAGCGGTGCATGTATTGATCGTAAGGGAGGATAGCGTTTGTTTCAGCCTCAAAAAAGTTATTGTACCATATACCAACCAGCGCCAGTATTACCGGGATATTCTGCTCCATCTCGGTGTTTCGGAAATGGTTATCCATATCATGGGCACCGGCTAAAAGTGCTTCGAAATTTTCAAAGCCTATGCTTAGTACAATAGATAATCCAATGGCGCTCCATAGCGAATAACGTCCGCCTACCCAATCCCAAAATTCAAACATGTTTTTGGTGTCGATACCAAATTTGGATACACCTTCAGCATTGGTAGATAATGCTGCGAAATGTTTGGCGATATCTTCCTCTTTTGCACCACCGGCAATCGACCAATCCCTTGCGCTATGCGCATTCGCCATAGTTTCCTGCGTGGTAAAGGTTTTGGAGGCGATAAGGAACAAGGTAGTTTCCGGGTTAAGCGGTTTCAGGGTTTCAACAATATGGGTAGCATCCACATTGGATACGAAATGCAGGTTCAGATGATTCTTGTAGGGTTTTAGCGCCTCGGTAACCATCACCGGGCCCAGGTCTGAGCCGCCGATACCAATATTTACCACATCCGTAATTGCTTTGCCGCTAAAACCCTTCCACTCGCCGGAAATGATCGCCTCGCTGAATTTCTTCATGTGATCCAGCACTTTATTTACATCGGGCATCACATCTTTTCCATCGACATAAACCGGTGTATTGCTTCTGTTACGAAGTGCGGTATGTAACACTGGGCGACCCTCCGTTACGTTGATCTTTTCGCCGGAGAACATGGCTGCAGCTGCATCTTTTACCCTACACTCTTTAGCCAGTTGTATCAATAAAGCAACGGTCTCTTCGTCTATACGATTTTTTGAATAGTCAACAAGAATATCGTTGAATTGCAGGGAAAAATTGTTAAATCGCTGACTGTCAGCTTTAAACAGATCTTTCAGGTTTCTTGAGGTAATATCAATAAAGTGATCGGCTAAATATTTATAAGCCTGCGTGGTGGTGAAATCAATGTTTGGCAGCATAATTGAATGGTTTTATACAAAAATAGAATTAAAAATCCGGGCCTAAATTAAATCTGAATTTATTGTGATTGGTGAGACAAAAACACCTACGATTAGTGTTGAAACTACACCGTTTTTTAGTGTAAAAACAACACACCTTACTTAGTGTTTGTTTTACACCAAAAAATTATTAAATTATTAAAATATTCTGACAATTCTTTTGAATATTAAAAAAATTAAATAGTACTTTTGTTTAAATGATAAATAAAATGCTTGTTTGTCATCAATTTGTCAATCAGTTTAAAAAGTGAATTTTTATGTTTGAAAAACTCTTTTTGCTTGTAAAAAATAACGCCGGGACGGCTGTTATAAACAACCCCGAAATTCCTGAAAAGGATCGTGAATCTGTTATCATTGAAGCATCGAGTTCTATTATCGAGGTTTTAAAAGGGCAAATGGAATCGGGCAAGATGAAGGACCTGGTAAAGTTCTTTCAATTCCCTGAGATCAGCAGCTCGCTGATCAATAGTGTAGTGAATAAATTTGCGAGCAAGCTAAATAAGTTTTACGGAATAGGCCCTGCATCTGCCCTGATCACCGCCAATTCATTAATACCTCCCGTAATGTACGAATTGACAAAACAAGACGGCGAGAACAATAAAGAGTTAGCAATAACCGTTTTTTTATCAAAGCTTAACGGCAACCGCGCCGACCTGAGCGGGCTTGTTCATCAAATGATGGCTGCCTGATCTATATAAGAACTACTACCTTGAAAAACGAGTTCAGAGGGGCTGTAAATTTAGATTTGCAACCCCTTTGACATTTTTGCCTCACCCCAAACCCCTTTTCAGGGTTTAAGTTTACCTATAAAATCAGGTTATAGAATAATTTCCGGTCTTTCACCAAGCGTTCCTAAGGAACGCGCTTTTATATGTTTATTTTTTACCCACCAGCCGTCCCCCCGGGACGGAAGACATGAAAACGTTCCGTAGGAACGTCTGGTTGGTAATAGCGACAAATAACCATTTTTACGTTCCATAGGAACGTTTGATGATGCGCTATTGCTTCCAAACGTCTGTTAGACGTGAATTTATAAGTAAACTTAAACTCCGGGGGAGAGGGCTTTAAATTTATTGTTTAACTTAAAATAAAAGTCCTCTCCTTTGGAGAGGATTAGGTGAGGCTTTTTTATATTTGCCAAATGACTAAAGAACAGATCAACGATTTGAGGGATAGAACAGCTTCCCTGAGGAGGCATCTTTGACATCGATAACAAACTTAATGCGCTGCAAAAAGAGCAGGATATAACTATCGGCCCCAATTTTTGGGATCACCCTAAAGAAGCCGAAAAAGTACTGGCTTCCATCAAGCTAAAAAAAGTCTGGACAGACGCTTTCCAAAAAGTGGTATCCGTAGTGGAAGACACTGGGGTAATGTTTGAGTTTTACCAGGCGGGCGATGCTACCGAAGCCGAAATGCAGGAGCAATTTAACGCAGCCGTCAAGGCGGTTGAGGAGCTTGAATTTAAAAATATGCTTTCGGCTGATGAAGACCAGCTGAATGCCGTATTGCAGATAACAGCCGGTGCCGGCGGCACGGAAAGCTGCGACTGGGCCGGCATGCTGATGCGCATGTATATTATGTGGGCCGAAAAGAATGGTCATAAAGTTACCGAACAGGATTTCCAGGAAGGTGACGTGGCCGGTGTTAAAACGGTTACCCTGCAAATTGAGGGTGAATTTGCCTATGGTTATTTGAAAGGCGAAAACGGTGTGCACCGGTTGGTACGCATATCTCCTTTTGATTCAAATGCCAAGCGCCATACTTCCTTTGCCTCGGTATATGTTTATCCTTTGGTGGATGATACTATTGAAATTGATATTAATCCTGCGGATATTGAATTTGAAACATTCCGTTCGGGGGGCGCAGGCGGACAAAACGTGAACAAGGTAGAAACCGCCGTGCGTTTGTATCACAAGCCATCGGGTATCATCATTAAAAACCAGGAATCGCGTTCGCAATTGCAGAATAAGGATAATGCGATCCGGTTGTTAAAATCGCAATTGTACGAGATCGAAATACGCAAGCGCCAGGAAACCAGCAATGCTATTGAAGGTAATAAGAAGAAAATAGAATGGGGTTCACAGATCAGGAATTATGTATTGCACCCGTATAAACTGGTAAAAGATCTGCGTACCGATTATGAAACATCAAATGCCGCCGCCGTATTGGATGGCGACCTGGATGATTTTTTGAAAGCCTACCTGATGGAATTTGGCAGCCCTAAAAGTTAATTTGATCGTTAGTATATGTTCACCCGTTTAACAGCTGTATTTGTAATGGCAATATTTTCACAATCTCTTTTTGCCCAGGATCAAAAACAAATTCCTTTGTACCCTAATGGTGTGCCAAATTCAAAAAAGGCTCCGGCTGGTTATGTTGAAACAACAAAAGATGGTGGACTGATCAATGTGACCGATCCGGGGATTATTCCCTATTTTCCCGAAAAAGGAAAAGCAAACGGAACAGCTATCATAGTTTGTCCCGGTGGTGGTTACGGCTGGCTGGCAATGTCGCATGAAGGTAAAGCAATTGCCCAGGAGTTTAATAAGATCGGTGTTACGGCGTTTGTGCTAAAATACCGGCTGCCAAGTGACGCCATTATGGTAGATAAAACTATCGGCCCATTGCAGGACGCGCAGCGTGCCATACAAATGATACGGCAGCGCGCCGGGGAGTGGGGCATTAATGCATCAAAAGTTGGTATCATCGGCTTTTCGGCAGGCGGGCACCTGGCCTCTACCTTAACTACGCATTACAACAAAGCAGTAATTGAGAATAAAGAAAATATCAACCTGCGCCCTGATTTCGCGATATTGCTTTACCCGGTTATTACTTTCGGACCGTATGCCCACACCGGTTCGCGGGATAACCTGATCGGTAAAAATCCATCTCAACAATTGGTAGACCTGTATTCCAATGAAAAGCAAATAACAACCGATACACCACCCTGTTTATTGATACATGCTGGTGATGATGATGCTGTACCCGTGCAAAACTCACTACTATTTTATGATGAGCTTTTGAAAAATAAGGTAAAAGCTGAAATGCATATTTTCCAGGCAGGCGGCCATGGTTTTGGGTTGAATAACCCTAAAAGCAAGGATAAATGGTTTGACTGGGCGGCAGATTGGTTGGCTGGGAATGGGTTTTAAATCCCTGTTGTCATTTCGAACGACAGAGAGAAATCTTATACACCATTAACGGTCCGCGACTCGCTTTTATAAGTTTTCTCCTCGTTCCTCGTCGAAATGACATTATGCTTGATCCAAAATACTGAGCAATTCATTCAACTCCGCCACTTTCTCTTTTGATCCTAAATTTTCATAAGCACTGATGAGGTTACGCAATACCCGTCTTACAATATCGGCATTGGAACAGGGCTCGTAAAATTGCTTATCGGCTTTCAGGTTCAGCTGTTTCAGAAAACTATCCACATCCCGTCGACCAAAAATAAAACCTTTATTAAAGGCATTGATATAGAACAGGATGCCACCATCAAATTCTGTTTCCGCGGTTTCATCCACATAAGCTAAAATAAAATGTTGTGGCAGGTTTACACCGTACACCGGTATATCCAGCTTTTGAGCTATGATGGAATAAATAATGGCCAACGATATCTGATTGCCCTTTTTTGTTTCGAGTACCTGGCTCAGATAGCTGTTTTGCGGGTCATGATGATTGGATGTGTTGCCGCTGAAGCCGTGTATGGTGTAAAATACGTGGTTGATCAATTTAATGTGCTCAGCGGGACTGGCGTCATAGATCATCTGCAGCCATATATCACGCTTAATGGCCTCGATCTGGTTGATCATTTTTTGCTCGTCCAAATCGGGGTATTGGTATTTATTGATGGTGATCACGCCCTGCAGCAAATCAAACGCGCCGCTTTGATACCATAGTTTCAGTTCCTCCTTCACTATCCTGAACTGAATCTCGTGCACCAGGTTGGCAATGCGCTCCTGTTGTATAGGGTCAAATGCCTGCTCCCAGGCAGATTCAAGATACTCGATCACCTCGCCGCCATAGGATGCCAGCTTCTCGTGTATATGCTCAAAGATCTCCGTATCCGGATCATCAAGCAGGCGTATCAGTGAATTAATTTCTTTAGGGTCGACCATGTTTCTACTATGCTAAAATACTAAACCTTTATATAATTTTACAGCCATGTTAAATTTTAGGTTCGCGAAGGATTATTTGCTGCATCGGTTGAGGGGGAAAAGCAGGCATGGGCTACATTCGCCTTTCGTTTACAGGCTGGTTGATGAAGTAATTTACGATTTCAGTCCCAAAAAAGTATACGGGGAAGTTGAAAGTATCCGTACCCAACTGCTTTCTGACGATAAGATGATAACTGTGACCGATTTAGGGGCCGGATCATTGGTCAACAACAACCGCCAGAAGAAGATCAGCGATATCGCCCGGAATGCCTTAAAGCCACCCAAACTGGCGCAGCTGCTTTACCGATTGGTGAATGATCTGCAGCCGCGTAATATCATAGAATTAGGAACCTGCCTGGGCACTACATCTTTGTATTTACAGAAAGCCGCGCCCAAAGCGCAATTATTTACGCTGGAGGGCTGCCCGGAAACTGCTCGTGTAGCATCAAAAGTATTTAAACAGGCAGGGATCGATGATATCAACCTGGTAACCGGCAATTTTGATGATACTTTGCCGGGTGTAATAAACGGCCTGGATCAGCTCGATTTTGTCTTTGTAGATGGAAATCATCAAAAGGATGCGACACTTAGATATTTTGAATGGTGCCTGCCCAAAGTGCACGAAAACACGCTGCTGATATTTGATGACATCTACTGGAGCGAAGGCATGAAAGAAGCCTGGGCTGAAATAAAAGCCCATCCGCAGGTAACGGTTACGGTCGATCTGTTTTGGATCGGGTTGGTGTTTTTTAAGAAAGGGCAGGTGAAGGAAGATTTCCTTATTAAAATTTGAAAATGAGTTGATTTGAAAATGCTTTAATTGAGATAAATGATTTTCAAATCTTCAAATGGTTTAATTTTCAAATTAAAAGGCTTGCCCCAACCCCACATAAAAGCCGCTTTGCCTTGACTCTCCAGCCGCTTTTTCGCCAAAGCCATAGTCAGCACGGATGCTTAGTCCTTTTTCGGTATCAAAAAAGTAACGGATGCCGCCGCCGTAATTTGGTTTCAGGGCGCTGATACTAAATCCATTGTGTGCCACCTCGCCGGTACCTAAAAATCCTACGATGCCAAAGCGGTCGCTGATGCGGTAACGGAGTTCAGTTTGCCCAGCTATAAAATTGCGGTCGCGGTAACGGCCGTTGTAGTATCCGCGCATCAGCTCATCGTTCCCTAAAGAGGGTAATAGATAAAATGGCGAGCGGCCCCCGGTAAGACTTTGTTCCTGGATATCAAATCCCAGCACCAGCCTTTTTGCAAGCAGGAAAAACTGTGAGTATTCAATATTAAAGAAACCGCCCACGTAACTATTATTGCCAAAAATGCCATGCATCAGGTTATAATAGCTGGTGATCACTACTCCTTTGGTGGTATAGGTGTTGTTATCACGATTATCAAATGTAACGGTGGGGCCCGCTAAAATACTGGAACCGCCAAAACGGTCTTCCAGTTGCGGGTCGGTATTAAAATGAAAATTTACAGGATCGGCATTTGCATAGGAATAATGAAATCCGCCAAATACTATCCCGGCATACAAGTGTTTAGTAACCAGTTTTTGCGCGCTTAAATTCAGTTTGAAACGTTTTTCGTCAACCAATTCAACATCAGCTTTTTTTGTATTATTACCCAGTCCATAATAATTGAAAGGAAAGTGGATATAATTCATCCGCGATGAAAAATACCAGGTGTTCAGCGGTTTCCAGTAATTGGAATTAAGGCTGAAGCGGGTTTGTCCTTTTGTAGTAATTGTAGCATAGGCATAAATATCCGAAACCCGGGTAACACTTTTCCTTGCTGTATCGGTATAAAAAGAAAATAACCCTGCGCCGCCTGCTTCCAGGCCTGTCTCGGGAGCAGAAGTAAGCACCGGCAAAACAACAAAACTGCTTTTCCTGGTGCTGTCCTGGTCAAAGTACATCTTCCTGATAAATTTTGGGATAAGCTTGGTTTGAGCCGCAACCTGTTGAAATACAGAACCAATAAGAAGCAGGAGCAGCAATTTTTTCATAGGGAATGGAGTGCGCTAAGATAAACTCAAATTTTTATTGAATAACCCTTTTTAGCGAATTTTGATTTTAAAATAGCGGATTGAACAAAATAGCTACTTTTGCGAAAGATTTTTATGTCTGATACTATGAGCAACACACGAGGACCAATTTCAGCTTTTATTGAAAGAAATTACCTGCATTTTAATGCCGCGGCATTGATGGATGCAGCCAAAGGATATGAAACCCATTTGACCGAAGGCGGCAAAATGATGGTAACGCTGGCAGGCGCTATGAGCACTGCCGAATTGGGTATATCCCTCGCCGAAATGATCCGCCAGGGTAAGATCGATATTATATCCTGCACCGGGGCCAACCTGGAAGAGGATATCATGAACCTGGTTGCACACTCGCACTACAAGCGGGTGCCTAATTACCGCGACTTGAGCCCACAGGATGAGTGGGACCTGCTGGAAAATCACTATAACCGTGTTACCGATACCTGCATACCAGAGGAAGAAGCCTTCAGGCGTTTACAAAAGCACATCCATAAAATATGGAAGGATGCTGATGATGCCGGTGAACGCTATTTTCCGCATGAGTATATGTACAAATTGCTATTAGGCGGAGAACTGGAACAGTATTATGAGATCGACCCAAAAAATTCATGGATGCTGGCGGCTGCCGAGAAAAACCTGCCTATAGTTGTACCCGGATGGGAAGACTCTACCATGGGTAATATTTTTGCATCGTATGTAATCAAAGGGCAAATAAAAGCCATCACGATGAAGAGTGGTATTGAATATATGGCATGGCTGGCCGATTGGTATGTAAAGAACTCGGAAGGCAAGGGGATCGGCTTTTTCCAGATAGGCGGCGGCATTGCGGGCGACTTCCCGATATGTGTAGTACCTATGCTTTACCAGGATATGGAAATGCAGAATATTCCTTTCTGGAGCTACTTCTGCCAGATATCGGATTCAACTACATCTTATGGTTCTTACTCGGGCGCGGTGCCTAATGAGAAGATAACCTGGGGTAAGCTGGATATCCATACGCCCAAGTTTATCGTAGAGTCGGATGCTACCATAGTTGTGCCACTTATTTTTGCATGGCTATTAAAACAATAAACTTTATTTCAAATTATAAGTAATATTGTATTGCATTATAATTTCAGTATATTCCTTTCAAAACAGCATTTAAGCTGATTTAGAGGGCTTTTCGTATTTATTTAGAACGATTATAAATTATATATAACGGTCATTTATTTGTCAGGCATACTGTAATAAATTTTACTTTTGTGGCTGAAAAAGCCGGATAAAACATGCACCCTTTGTCCATTTCAAACATTTAAATAAAAATTATTTAGCATAAATACACTTTATGAGAAGTATCTCATTGATTTTAAAACAATTCTCAAGGTCGGTTATGCTCGTAGCCGGTCTTGCTATTTGTGGGTTTTCTGCTCATGCCCAGGGAGACGCTGCCAAAGGCGAGGCCCTATTTAAAGCGAAATGTACCACCTGTCATAAGATCGACGAGCGCCTGATTGGTCCAGCCCTTGGTCCGCAGATTACGTCAGAAACTGATGACAAGTACCTTATTAAATGGATACAGAACAACCAGGCTTTAATTGCAGCAAAAGATCCCAAGGCGCTCAAAATTTACAAAGAGTTCGACCAAAAGGCAATGACTGTTTTTGCCGACCTGTCTGATGCGGATGTTACCAATATTATTACCTATGCCCGCACGGAATGGAAAAGCATACAGGATGCCAAAGCGAAAGCACCTGCCGGTGGCGCTGCTGCGGCAGCTGAATCAGGCCCGAGCGACCTGGTGATCTTTGGTTTGATCGGTGTGATCATCGTTGCCTTTATCATCATACTGGTATTAAATAAGGTTATCGCCACACTTGAGCGTTTATTACTAAAAAGAAAAGGGCTTGAGCTTGAAGAGGAAGAAGTAGTAGAAGAAGGGCCGAAAGCCGACCGTTTAGCTTTTGCAAAAAAACTGATCAAGAATAAGAAGTTTGTATTCTTTGTTTTGATATGCGGTACCCTGGCTTCGGTAAGCTGGACATGGCAGACTTTGTGGAACACCAATGTTCATCAGGGTTATCAGCCGGTGCAGCCTATTAAATTCCCGCATGACCTGCATGCCGGTGCCATGAAGATCGATTGTCAATATTGTCACTCCGGTGCCTACAAATCAAAAAATGCTTCTATCCCGTCATTAAACGTTTGTATGAACTGCCATAAGGTAGTAAAGACAGAATCGGCTGAGATACATAAGATATATGATGCTTTGGGTTACGATCCAAAAACGCAAAAATACGACAGTACTAAGACAAGGCCGATGCAGTGGATACGCGTGCATAACCTGCCTGACCTGGCTTACTTCAACCACTCGCAGCACGTTAAGGTTGCCGGCATTAAATGTCAGACCTGCCACGGCCCGGTTGAAACCATGAAAGAGGTTTATCAATATTCGCCGCTTACCATGAAATGGTGTATACAGTGCCACAAACGTACTGCGGTTAACGCTAAAGGAAATGCTTACTACGATTCGATCATAGCAGCTCACGATAAGATCAAGAAGGGCGAGAAAGTTACAGCAGCAGTGTTGGGCGGTATCGAGTGCGGCAAGTGCCACTATTAATAAATATTTGAGAAACATTACAGTTTATATAGCTTAAATGGACAGCAATAAAAAATACTGGAAAGGTTTAGAAGAACTAAACAACGAACCGGAATTTGTTGAATTGAATAAACACGAATTTGCCGAGCCTATCCCGATCGAAGAAGTTTTGAGCGGAGCGGGTTTGATGAATAAAACACCCCGTCGTGACTTTTTAAAGGCTTTAGGCTTTGGTGTTGGCGCGGTTACCCTGGCAGCTTGCCAAAAGGTTCCGGTGCATAAATCGATACCATACTTAATTAAACCGGAGGAAATAACCCCTGGTGTAGCTAACTACTATACTTCTACCTATGAAGGACATGCCATCCTGGTTAAAACCCGTGAAGGCCGGCCTATCAAAATAGAAGGTAACCCCAACGACCTGCTGTCAAAAGGTGGTTTAAGTGCGCAGGCACAGGCTTCGGTTTTAGATCTGTATGATGTTAACCGCCTGAAAAACCCAATGCTGGATGGCAATGATGCAACCTGGGCCAATCTGGATGCATTTGTGAAGAAAGAATTGGCGGCGATTAAAACAGCAGGAAAGAACATTCGTATTGTTTCGTCAACGGTTCACAGCCCTTCAGCTTTAGCTGTTATTGCTGATTTTATCGCTCAATATCCTACTGCCAAACATATTAATTATGATGCGGTATCTTATACCGGTATCATCCAGGCTAATCAAAACAGTTTTGGTAAAGCAGTATTGCCGCACTACCGTTTTGATAAGGCCGATATCATTGTAAGTTTCGGTGCCGACTTTTTGGGTACCTGGATATCTCCGGTTGAATTTACCAACCAGTATGTTCAAAACAGGAACAACAAGTCGCTGGAAAATAAAAAAATGTCGCGCCATATCCAGTTTGAAAGTGGTATGAGCCTTGCAGGCAGTAACGCCGATAACCGTATCCTGATCAAACCATCAGAAGAAGGTGTAGCTTTAGTTAATTTATACAATCAAATTTCAGGTACTACTTTACCGGGTACCAAAAAACTGAATAACGTTATAGCTGATAAAGCTTTAACCATTGTGGCTAACGAACTGAAAGCTGCTAAAGGCAAAGCCCTCGTAGTGTCAGGTTCAAACGATGTAGCAATACAGGTTTTGGTAAATGCCATCAACTCCCAATTGGGCAGTTACGGTACGACTATCGACCTGGATAATTATTCAAACCAATACACAGGAAACGACCACGACTTTATTGAACTGGTTGAGCAAATGGGCAAAGGCGAAGTTGATGCCGTGCTGTTCCTGAATGCTAACCCTGCTTATGATTATCACAACGGTGCCGCTATAAAAGAGGCCTTGAAAAAGGTACGTTTAAAAGTGTCGTTCTCCGATCATAATGATGAGACCACCTCACTTTGTAACGTAGTTGCGCCAAATCATTATTACCTGGAATCATGGGGTGATGATAACGTGCTTGAAGGATATTATACTGTAGTACAGCCAACCATTAACCCGGTATACAACACCCGCCAGGCCGAAGAAAGCCTGTTGCTATGGTCTGACAACGCGGTTAAAGAGTACTACACTTATGTTAGAAATAACTGGGATAAGAATTTATTAGCCAAAGGCGGACTATCCGGTCAAAAGGGATGGGAAACTTTATTGCAAACAGGCTTTATAAAGCTTGCTGATAAAGCTCCCGGCACTTATACTTTCAGCCGCGACCTGAATGGTGTAGCCCAAACAATTTTGAATGTTGCCGGCCAATTGGCAGCGCCTGCTGATAAATGGGAAGTACAGCTTTACCAAACTGTAGCGATACGCGATGGCAAACGTGCCAACAACCCATGGCTGCAGGAAATGCCTGATCCGGTATCGAAAGTTACCTGGGATAACTTTGCTGCCATGTCGCCAACAGATATGAAGGCTAAAGGCTTTGTGCAGGGTGATGTAATTACCATCAGCGCAAATGACCACAATATCGCATTGCCGATATTATCACAGCCAGGCCAGGCACAGGGAACTATTTCCATTGCTTTAGGTTACGGCCGTACACAATCGGGCCCTGTGGGTGATGGTGTTGGTCAAAATGCTTTCCCTTTTTACAGCTTACGTAACGGAACCTGGCAAACATCAACGGTAGCCGGAATTTCTAAAACCGGTGATAATGTGATCCTGGCTCAAACCCAAACTCACCACTCATTTGAGGGCCGTAATGTTATACGCGAAACTACTTTTAAAGAGTATTTGAAGAACCCTGAATCAAACAGCGGTGGTTCATTAAAACATAAAAAATACGAAGACCTGTTCTGGCAGGATTATAAGCTGGACAGCAACCCATACAACTGGGTGATGGCTATTGACCTGAACGCCTGTACCGGTTGCGGTGCCTGCGTGGTTGCTTGTAGTGCTGAAAACAATATCCCGGTTGTAGGTCGTGACGAGGTTCGCCGCCGCCGCGAAATGCACTGGATACGTATCGACCGTTACTACAGCTTTAACGAAGAAGGTAAATCGGTAACTGAAGAGCAGGAAATATCTACGCTAAAAGATCTGGACAATGTATCGGTAGTATATCAACCCATGCTTTGCCAGCACTGTGACCATGCACCTTGCGAAACTGTTTGCCCGGTATTAGCTACCGTTCACTCATCAGAAGGGCTGAACCACATGGCTTATAATCGTTGTATCGGTACACGTTATTGTGCTAACAACTGCCCTTATAAAGTGCGCCGTTTCAACTGGTTCAACTACTGGAACGATGCCCGCTTTGATAACTACCTAATCAACGAACATACGCACCTGGTGCTTAATCCTGATGTTACTACACGTTTCCGTGGGGTAATGGAAAAATGCTCGATGTGTATACAGCGTATCCAGGCCGGCAAGTTAAAGGCCAAGATCGAGAAACGCCCGCTTAAGGATGGCGATATCAAAGTGGCCTGCCAGCAAACCTGTCCTGCAAACGCGATAGTTTTTGGTAACAAAAATGATCCGGAATCAGAAGTTTCAAAAGCATTGAAGAGTGAGAGAAACTACTATGTGCTTGAGGAACTGGGTGTGCAGCCGGGTATAGGTTACCAGGTAAAGGTTAGGAATATTAGTGAATTAGAAGCTTAAATTATTATAAGAGAGATTTAAAATATGGCATCTCATAATGAATCAATACTAAGAGAACCGTTAATAACCGGCAAGGACATCACCTATGCTAAAATAACAAATGATGTGCTGCACCCAGTTGAAAACATGCCAACCAGGGCCTGGTGGATAGGTTTCGTTATAGCATCACTGGGAGCATGCCTTTGGGTGTTTGCCGTAAGCTGGACATTCTGGTTTGGTATAGGAGCATGGGGCTTAAATAAAACAGTAGGATGGGCCTGGGATATCACCGGTTTCGTGTGGTGGGTAGGTATTGGTCACGCCGGAACGCTGATCTCGGCGATACTTTTATTGTTCCGTCAAAACTGGCGTAATTCCATCAACCGCTCTGCGGAAGCGATGACCATCTTCGCGGTAATATGCGCGGCTACCTATATCGTAGCGCACATGGGCCGCCCATGGATGGCTGTGTATTCATTGCCTTTGCCTAACCAGTACGGTTCGTTATGGGTAAACTTTAACTCACCGCTCATCTGGGACGTATTCGCGATATCAACATACTTCTCCGTATCATTAGTATTTTGGTATACAGGTTTATTGCCTGACTTGGCAACTATACGTGACCGTGCAACCGGTCTTCGCCGCAGAATCTATTCTGTATGTTCATTCGGCTGGACAGGTTCAGTAAAAACATGGCAGCGTTTTGAAACGGTATCCCTGATATTAGCAGGTATATCTACACCATTGGTACTTTCGGTACACACCATTGTATCCATGGACTTTGCCACTTCACTGGAGCCGGGCTGGCATACTACCATATTCCCGCCATACTTCGTTGCAGGTGCTATCTTTTCAGGATTTGCCATGGTGCAAACCTTGTTACTGGTAACCCGTAAAGTATTAGGGTTGGAGAATTATATCACCATGTTCCACATTGAATCGATGAATAAGATCATCCTTTTAACAGGTTCGATAGTAGGGGTTGCTTATTTGACTGAATTCTTTATCGCTTACTACTCAGGTGGTGAGTATGAACAATATACTTTCCTGAACAGGTTTATCGGGCCATATTGGTGGGCAGGCTGTATGATGTATGGCTGTAACGTGCTGATGACCCAGATGATGTGGTTCAGAAAGGTTAGAACAAATATTCCTATTTCATGGGTGCTATCCATCGTAGTGAATATCGGTATGTGGTTTGAGCGTTTTGTGATCATTGTAACCTCATTGCACCGCGACTTTATACCATCAAGCTGGGCTATGTTTTATCCTACCTGGATCGATATGAGCGTGTTCATCGGTTCTATCGGAGTGTTCTTTACCCTGTTCCTGTTGTTTATAAGGGTGTTCCCTTCCATAGCGATGGCCGAAGTGAAATTATTGCTGAAGAGTTCGAGCGAGCAGGCTAAAAAGAAATTAATAGATGAAGGCCATGTTGATCCTTCACATGCCGAATTCTATAAAGAGTCATTAACCAAATTTGACAGTGTTGAGCTGTCGGACTATGAAAAAGCATAAGTAATGAGCAGTACTAAATTTATATTAGGCCTTTTTGATGATCCGGATGTGATGATGCATGGGATCGACAAATTACAAAAGAACAGCGTACCTATTTATGATGTGTATACACCTATGCCTATCCACGGCATTGACGCTAAACTGGGTATAAAGCCATCACGCCTGGGCTATGCTGCATTTATGTTTGGATGTTTGGGTGGTACAACCATCTTTAGCCTGGTTTATTATTTCCTGGTGCATGACTGGCCTATGGATATTGGTGGTAAACCAGCTTTTGCTGTACCGGATTTTATCCCGGCTACATTTGAGTGGACGGTTTTATTTACCGCTTTTGGTATGACAGCCACCTTCTTTTTTGCAACGCATCTTTTCCCCGGCCGTGCCCCAAGAGTAATGGATCTCAGGGCAACTGATGACCGATTTGTAATTGCAATTGACGCCAAAGGAAATATCCCGCACGAGGATATCACGAATATATTAAAAGAAGCAGGCGCTGTAGAAATAAAGCATAACGACAGAAAATATGTTAGCTATGAATAAAAAAGGAATATTGGGGATTACGGTTATTACTATTGCTGCATCGATTGTAATTACATCGTGCAAAGATAAAAGGAGCACCGGATGGGAATACGCCCCCAATATGTACGAGCATATTGCGTATGATCCCGATCAGCTTAATACAAACTTTAAAAATGGACAAACCGCGCAACATCCACCGGCAGGTACTATCCCGGTAGGGTTTACAACGTTTGATTATCCAAATACAAAGGATGGTTATGAACTGGCCGGTACTGAAGTAAAGAGCCCGCTGCCGCAAACCCAGGCAAATTTTGCTGAAGGAGAAGTGTTGTTTCAGCATTTCTGCTCACCATGCCATGGTATGAAGGGATTGGGCGACGGATTGGTAGTGGCGCACGGTTTTCCGGCTCCTCCTTCTTATTCATCAGGACAATCATCACGTGGTGGTGCGATGAAAGACCTTAGTGATGGTAAAATATACCATACTATAACCTTTGGTGTGAATGCAATGGGTTCTTACGCTTCGCAGCTTGCACCTGAGGAGCGCTGGAAAGTGATTATGTATGTACACCATTTACAAACTTTATAAGATTATAATTTAGATGAAAACTCATAATAGTTTTGACGAGCAATATGATTTTGCAGGTAAAGCTAAAACCTGGAGTCTGATCGCTATTGTTATTGGTGTGATTACCATAGCACTTGGATTGTTAACGAACACCGAACGCACATTTGCTAATTTATTGCTGATGGGGTACTATTTTACTTGTGTTTGTGCAGCCGGTGTAATGTTTTGCGCCATACAATATGCCGCGCAAGCCGGGTGGTCTGCTTCTATACTGCGTATACCACAGGCAATGGGTAAAGTATTGCCAATTGCTGCCCTGATACTGATCGCGATCATCGTAGCCGGGCTGTCTATAAAACACACTGTTGTTAACGAAGACGGTGTAAGCTATGTAGCGCCTTACTTATACAAGCATTGGGCCTCGCATGATCTGACCGTTAAAGGCAGTGAAATATATGATTCGGTTATTGCCGGTAAATCGGGCTTTTTGAATGTGCCTTTCTTTTTGATCCGCATGGTTGTTTTATTGGGAAGCTATAGCCTGTTTGGTTATTTGCTATATAAATACTCAAGCAACGAAGATAGCCTGGGTGGTATGTTCAATTATAAAAAGAGCTATGTGGTATCCTGTGTGTTCCTGGTAATATTCGGGTTCACGGTTCCAATATTTGCTTTTGATACCGTGATGTCAATCGAGGCACGCTGGTTCTCCACTATGTTTGGTTGGTATAACCTGGCGGCTATGTGGGTTAGCGGTTTGGCAGTAATTACCTTAGTTATTATATTATTAAAAAAAGCCGGATACCTTACCTGGGTTACTACAGATCACCTGCATAATATGGGTATGTTTATGTTCGCCTTCTCGATATTCTGGACCTACCTGTGGTTTGCACAATTCCTGCTAACCTGGTATGCCAACATACCCGAGGAGTCGGCCTATTTCTTCAGAAGATGGGAGCCGGACTTTAAACTATGGTTCTGGTTGAATATCGTTATCAACTTTGCAGCACCATTATTGGTATTGATGTCCCGCGATTCAAAACGCTATGTAGGCACTTTACAAACCATGTGTATCATTTTGATCATCGGCCACTGGCTGGATTATTTCCAGATGATCATGCCGGGTACATTGAAGGAAGTAGAGAGCCCCTTTGAAGTATTTACCTGGATCGAGCCCGGTGTATTTATAGGGTTTGCTGGCTTATTTACCTTTATACTGCTTACTACGTTGAGCAAATTTAAATCGCTTGTGCCGAAGAATCACCCGTTCCTGCAGGAGAGTCTTCATCACCACATATAATAATTAGTAAATTTACAACTGATACAGAATACCAAACAGACATTAAAAATGGGATTCAAAAATTTAATAAATAAGTCTAAAAAAACACTTTCGCTCTTTGCTGCACTGATGCTGCTTGGCACTAACCTGCTTATGGCACAAGGTACCAGCCCGGCAGCTGCAGACGCTCCACCGGTAGATAAAACAGCTATGTGGATGGGCGTGGGTTATTACACCTTGCTTTTGTTGCTGGCCTGCGTTGTAGTAGCGATAATTGGTAAAATATTAAAGATATATGACCTTACCCTGCAAATGCAAGGCAAAAAGGGAATGAACTGGAATCATATCATTGGGGTTATTTGTATAATATTCCTGGTAGTTGGTTTATATGGCGCTTATTGGTCATTAGCCGTGCAGGGAAATATGATCTTACCTGAGTCTGCTTCAAAACATGGCGTCGAAATCGATTTTATGTTTTGGGTGACTACGATCATTACCCTTATCGTATTTTTTATTACCCAAATATTACTGTTTGGTTTTGCTTTCAAATACCGTGGATCAGACAAGCGCAAGGGATATTATTATCCGCATAACAATACCATTGAAAAAATATGGACGGTTATACCTGCTATTGTTTTAACTATCCTGGTTGTATTCGGATTCTTTACCTGGCGTACAGTTACCAATACCGACAATGTTAAAGGCGATATCAATATTGATATAACAGGCCACCAGTTTGCATGGGAGCTTCGTTACCCTGGTAAGGATGGTAAACTGGGTGCAGTAAACTATTCTGCATTTTATTCGGCATCAAACGTACTGGGTGTTGATTTTAAAGACCGTAACAGTTTTGATGACTTAAAGGCTGATACCATGGTATTGCCGGTTAACAGGTCGATCAGGTTAAATATACATGCACAGGATGTGATCCATAGCGTTTACCTGCCTCATTTCAGGGTGCAGATGAATGCTGTTCCGGGATTGCCTACCTATTTCAAATTCACTCCGACCATTACTACTTCTGATATGCGTATTAAAATGGATGATCCGAAGTTTGATTACCTGGTATTGTGTAATAAAATATGCGGCGGTGGCCACTACAATATGCAAAAGCCAATTAAAGTAGTTACCGAGGCCGAATACCAGGAGTGGATTTCAAGACAAAAACCTTACCTGACCGACCAACTGAAAAAAGAATTAAAATTTGTAGATGCTGACCAACAAAAAAGTGCAGCGAAAAACAGGTTAGTATTAAACAATTAATCAAGAATAACGATTATGTCAACACACGATCACGGAGTAGTAGGTCATGACGATCACGAACATCATCATAAGGATACCTTTATAACCAAATATATTTTTAGCCAGGATCACAAAATGATCGCCAAGCAATTCCTGATCACAGGTATTACGATGGCGGTTATTGCGATGCTGTTGTCTATCCTGTTCAGGATCCAATTAGCCTACCCTGATAAAACCTTTCCATTAATGGAAACTTTATTGGGCCGTTTTGCCCCTAATGGTCGTTTAGATCCTGAATTTTACCTTTCGCTGGTAACTATACACGGTACCATCATGGTGTTTTTTGTATTGACAGCCGGCTTAAGCGGTACCTTCAGTAACCTGCTAATCCCTTTACAGGTAGGCGCACGTGATATGGCATCGCCATTTATCAACATGTTATCTTACTGGTTCTTCTTTACAGCCAGTGTGATCATGATAGGCTCATTCTTTGTACAAAAGGGCCCGGCCGGTGCAGGTTGGACCATATATCCGCCGCTATCTGCTTTACCAAAAGCAATGGGTGGTTCCGGATTGGGTATGACCTTATGGCTGATCAGTATGGTATGTTTCATCGCTTCATCACTGATGGGTGGTATCAACTATGTAAGTACTGTATTGAACATGCGTACCAAAGGTATGGATCTTTGGAAAATGCCTTTGAGCGTTTGGGCGTTCTTTTTAACAGCTGTATTGGGTGTATTATCATTCCCGGTACTGGTAGCAGGCGTTGTATTATTGATCTTCGACCGTAGCTTTGGTACAAGTTTTTATCTATCTGATATTATATTGAACGGGCAGAAAACGCCGTTTGAAGGTGGCAGCCCTATCCTGTTCCAGCACTTATTCTGGTTCCTGGGCCACCCGGAAGTTTATATCGTGATCATGCCTGCGATGGGTATCTCATCCGAAGTAATTGCCGTAAACTCGCGCAAACCGATATTTGGTTACCATGCGATGGTTTATTCATTGATCGGTATCACCACACTTTCGTTTATCGTATGGGGTCACCACATGTTTGTAACGGGTATGAATCCGTTTTTGGGTGGAGTGTTTATGATCACCACCTTAATTATCGCGGTACCATCAGCAGTAAAAACCTTTAACTGGATAGCTACGATGTGGCGTGGTAATATACGCTTTACACCGGCCATGCTTTTTGCAATAGGCTTAGTTTCCTTCTTTATATCAGGCGGTTTAACCGGGATATTCCTGGGTAACGCCGCATTGGATATCAACCTGCACGATACGTATTTTGTGGTGGCTCACTTCCACCTCGTTATGGGTTCGGCAGCTATATTCGGGATGCTTGCGGGTGTTTACCACTGGTTCCCTAAACTGTTTGGTAAGCTGATGGACGAAAAATTAGGATACCTGCACTTTTGGATAACCTTTATCTGTGCTTACCTGGTATTCTTCCCGATGCACTTTATGGGCTTGGATGGCGTTCCGCGCCGTTATTATGCTATGACCGAGTTCCCGGCATTTAACCGCTGGTTATCAGTAAATACATTTATTACCTGGGCTGCTATTACTGCGGCGCTGGCACAAGTGGCGTTCATTTACAACTTTATACATTCTATTTTCTGGGGTAAGAAATCACCTCAAAATCCATGGAACTCTACCACTTTAGAGTGGACAGCGCCTATGGAGCATATACATGGTAACTGGCCCGGAGAGATCCCTACCGTTTACCGCTGGCCTTATGATTACAGCAAACCAGGGCACGATACAGATTTTATCCCGCAGACTACACCTTTTTCAGAAACCATGAGCTCAAACTTACCTCATGATTTTGAAGATAACCCTGCCGGTCTTGAACAGTATAATACCTGGGCAAAGACTCAAAAGTCGGGTGAAGAAGTAAAATAATAAAATACCGATCTGATCTTTTAGGGTATCTGTACCGGAATTATTTCCATAACAGGTACCCTAATTTTTTAGAAGCTTATAGATGAATATAGCAAAGTCTCAAAACCGGTTTCAGAAAATTAATCTTATTACAATTGTTCTGCTTTTTGTATTGATACTTGCTGGTGGAGTTGTGCGTAGTACCGGGTCGGGAATGGGGTGCCCGGATTGGCCAAAATGCTTCGGGCGTTATGTACCGCCAACCAGCAGTTCGGAATTGCCTGCAGATTATAAGCAAAAATATGTTGACGGGCGCTTAGCAAAAAATCAAAGGTTTGCAAAAACATTGGATGTATTTGGATTTAGTGATCTGGCCACGCATATCAGGCAGGATAAATCCATATTAGCACCGGAAGAGTTTAACGTTGCAAAAACCTGGACAGAATATGTTAATCGTCTTTTAGGAGCTATATCGGGCATATTCTTGTTTTTAACTGCGATATATTCCTTGAGCTACTGGAAGAACAATAAACTGATAGCTGTATTGAGCATTCTGAATTTGATCCTGGTAGGTTTCCAGGGATGGTTGGGTTCCATCGTGGTATCTACCAATTTGGTAGCCTGGATAGTTACCGTACACATGCTGCTGGCGCTTGCTATACTGGCATTGAGTATCGGTACTTACCACCTGGCCAAAGTTTATGGTAAGCCATCTGTAAAAACTACACCACTCATTCATATCATTACTTTGGTTGTACTGATATTAAGTATTGCCCAGATCACGTTCGGGACAGAAGTGCGCGAACGGATAGACGCGGTGGCAACACGTTTAAGTGGTTACCGTAATGGCTGGGTAAACAGTGCAGGGCAAATATTTACACAGCATAGGGATGTAGCCGTATTGGTGCTGTTTGCTAACCTGGTACTTTATGCTTTGATACGCAAGCATTTCAGCAGGCACTCCATTCAGCAGCAATTGATGAGCTTTACTTTTCTGATCATTATGCTGCAGATAGTAACCGGTATTGTATTATCGTACTTATCGTTGCCACCCTTCGCACAGGCGGCGCATATTGTATTAGCCAGTTTGTTGTTTGGCGCTCAATTTTATTTAATGCTGAACTTATACCGTTCGGCTAAAGTTTCGGGGGGGCACAAATGAACTGGAAAGATTTTTCAAAGCTGATCAAATTCAGGCTCACCTTTTTGGTGGTGTTTTCGGCATCTATATCATTTATCATCGCGGTAAAAGCCAATGGCGGCAATACCTGGGGCTCGTTGTATAGCACCACTATGTGGATCAACTGGCTGAAACTGGTTGCAGGCGGCTTTTTAGTTACCGCCGCGGCCAACTGCTTTAACGAGGTGATTGAAGTTGACCTGGATAAACTGATGAAACGCACCATGGACCGCCCTATGCCGGCCGGGCGTATGACTACTGGGCAGGGTTTAATTTTGGGATTGTTGATGGGAATGGGCGGCACCTATATTTTAGGCAGCCTGAATATCCTTACAGGTTTATTATCCGTATTTTCTATTTTGCTATATGCTTTTGCTTATACACCCTTAAAACGGAAGTCGCCGATCGCAGTATTTGTAGGGGCTATACCGGGGGCATTTCCGGCTTTAATAGGTTATGTAGCCGGCCAGCCACATGGCCGCATAGATGAAATAGCGTTGATATTGTTTTCCATCCAGTTTGTGTGGCAGTTTGTACATTTCTGGGCAATTGCCTGGGTGCTGGATGATGATTATAAACTGGCCGGCTTCAGGCTGCTGCCAACCCAAAAGCGCGACAAGGCGAGTGCGATTATTACCGTTATATTTGCAATAATATTAGTGCCGGTTAGTTTATTACCAACCATTTACGGGCATGGCGGTTATTATGTGGGTGGCGTATCTTTGGTGTGCAGTTTGATATTTTTGTACCAGGCAATAGATTTATTACGTACACGGCAAATTTCGGAAGCACGTAAACTGATGTTTGGTTCGTTTTTTTACTTGCCGGTAGTGCAGTTGATGTTTTTATTTGATTTTGTGAAATGATGGCTCAGATACAACAGGAAAAAGACAGGTTAAGCCTGGCGCCGAAGAAATTTAATATGTGGTTGTTCATATTCACCTCGTTTATGCTGTTTGCGGCATTTACCAGCGGGTTTATCGTATATGCGGGTGGTAAAGGACATGGCTTAAATGTGATATTGCCGGATGTGTTCAGATACAGCACCATTGTGATCGTATTGAGCAGTATTACCTTATTTTTAGCTTCGAGAGCTGCTAAAGGACTGCAGTTTGAAAAGCAGCGGCTTTTTTTGTGGATGACATTTACCCTGGGAATTGTTTTTTGCGGATTGCAGTTTGATGGTTGGTATATCCTTACCCACAAACTGTCCTTGTATTTTGTTAATCCGAATGCATCCATATCATTTATTTATGTGTTGACAGGTGTGCATTTGGTACACATTATAGCGGGTTTGTTTGTATTATTGAATGCCTTGCGGGGCAGTTATCGCAATATACCACAGGTAATGAATTTATATAAGATGGAAATGACCTCAATATTTTGGCATTTTGTCGATATTATATGGATTTATCTGTATGTTTTTTTACTTTTGAATCAAAATTAATAATCTATCAATTCAGTACAAATGAGTACAACGGTATCACAAATAGACGACGTTAAAACAACACCCTGGGCGGGGGGCAGATCGCCTTTCTCTGTTGAGTATGGTAAAATGATGATGTGGTTTTTCCTCCTTTCGGATGCGTTCACATTTTCATCGTTGCTGATATCTTACGGGGCATTACGTTTCAGTTCGGCCGCATGGCCTGCACCAGACCTGGTTTTCCAATCGGTACCTGGACTTCTGGAGCATGGAGCGCCATTGGTATTTGTTGGTTTAATGACCTTTATCCTGATCATGAGCTCGGTTACTATGGTATTGGCTGTTGAGGCAGGCCATCGTAATGCCAAGAAGGAAGTGGTTTGGTGGATGATCGGTACTATTATAGGTGGTTTAATGTTCCTGGGCTGCCAGGCGTTAGAGTGGAATCACCTGCATAGCGAAGGCTTTTGGTGGGGCGCGATACCGAATATGGAAGAGCTGAAAACGCTTTTCCATGAAAAGAATGCTACTGACGCTGTTATGTCTACCTACGGGCACCAGTTTGCTAACTTATTTTTTACCATAACGGGTTTCCACGGTTTCCACGTATTCAGCGGGGTGGTTATCAATATTATTATTACCATTAATGTTTTAATGGGCACTTACGAAAAACGCGGCAGTTATTTAATGATCGAAAAAGTTGGCCTTTACTGGCACTTTGTAGACCTGGTTTGGGTGTTTGTGTTTACTTTCTTTTACTTAGTTTAAAAATTTACGTATGTCATCAGAACCTATTCATACAGAAGAGCATGCCGGCGAACATGAAGGCATGACGAAAAAAAGGATTTGGAATGTTTTTTATGTATTGTTAGCAATAACTGCAGTTGAATTTTTTATAGCGTTATTCCTTGTGCCAATAGGAATTGGCGGATGGAAAATGCATTACAGCACGGCTAACCCAATTTATATTATTTTAACATTAGCTAAGGCATTTTTTATCGTAGGTTATTTTATGCACCTTAAATTTGAAAAGGTGGGGTTGGTGTTTGCAATTATAGTTCCTGTGCTGTTTATAATCGGATTGATCCTGGTACTTACTAACGAAAGCCACCACTGGATTGATTTGAGGAGTTAATGAACAAAATACGACTGATCCAAAAAATATTGATCCTGGTACTCATCTTAGCGGTACCGGGATTTTTATATTATTTACTAACTGTTAAGGGTAAAAACAGGTATCATCCACTGCCCATATACGGGACAAAGACGCTTGCAAAAACCACCCACAGGGTACATGGTAAAGATATTCCGGATACGATCTATCATACCCTGGCCGACTTTAAACTGTACGACCAGGAGGGGAAGCCGGTATCGTTGAAAACATTTGATAACAAAATATTTGTAGTTGGTTTTTTTTATAGCCATTGCCCTACGGTATGTAATGAGATGAACAGCAATATCGATAGCCTGGCTAAGAACTATACGAAAACCAAAATGCTGTCTTTTGTTTCAATCACCGTAGATCCGGGGCGTGATTCGATAAAGGCCTTAAGTGCTTATGCTACCAAATTTAGTGCAAAGCTGCCCCAATGGATGTTCCTGACGGGAGATACTACCACCATCTATCAACTGGCCCGGAAAGGCTTTTTGGTAAACGCGATACAAGCCGGGAAAGATGATTTTATCTATTCGGACAAGCTGATACTGGTGGATCAGAATAAGAGGATAAGGGGATATTATTCCGGCGCGTCCGCAGCGGATATACTGCGTTTGCATGATGAGATCAAGGTACTGATCTACGAAGAGCTACGCAAGAAAGAGTCCGCTTTATATTAATAACTATGACTGATAAATTTATATTCCGATTTGTAGCTGCCGTTTCCGGTTTTGTGTTTTTGGTGGTGATTATTTTAAACAGGCATCTGATACCCGCACCGGCTAATGTACCCTCATTTATTACATTCCTGCCTAAGCTGAATGCCATATTGAATGGAACATGCAGTGTTTTATTGCTGACCTCTTTATATTTTATAAAAAACGGCAATATTCCGATGCATAAACGGATCAATATTTTAACGTTTTGCCTGTCATCCCTTTTCCTGGTATCATATATCCTGTTTCATTACCTGAAACCTGAAAGTATATTTGGCGACCTGGATGGTGATGGTGTTTTATCTGCGACTGAAGTGGCGGCTGTTGGCTCGGCACGTACCATTTACTTGGTTATTTTAACTTCGCATATTATATTGGCGGCAGGTGTTTTGCCACTTATCCTCCTTAGTTTTTACCGTGGCCTGCAAATGCAGGTAGAGAAACATAAGAAACTGGTAAGATGGGCGTTTCCTATATGGTTATACGTTACGGTAACGGGTGTGATCGTTTACCTGCTGATCGCTCCGTATTATCATTTTTAAATCAGGAAACAGCTAATTGACAAATTAAATCCGCAATTGGAAATCTGAATTCCGAAATAATAGGTATTTTTGTATACAATGAAAGGCATAAAAATAACATTGATCCTTTTGGCATTTGGCTGCATGGTTTTAGGTACCGTGCCGGCGAAAGCGCAGTGTGCCATGTGTACTACAGCCGTTGAATCAAACAATAAAAGCGGAAGCAAAACAACTCACGGCCTTAATAATGGGATCATGTATTTGTTAGCTGCACCTTATTTAGCAGTGGCTGCTGTAGGTTTGATATGGTACAAAAAGTATCGCCGTAAAAATGTTAACCTGAACATGCGCAGCGAGAAATTAAACATGAATTAAAGCGCGGTTTTTCAGCAGAAATATTCGCTCTGGTTTCTTCCATTGCAAACAATTTTCAGATATTCACGTCAGTATTTTAATATACGCTACCGCCTTTTTTAGCTAATGAAGATCAGCCAGGATACCATTATTTTTTTAAAAGATCTTGCCGAAAATAATGACCGCGAATGGTTCCAGGTCAATAAACATTTGCATGATGCTGCACGCGAAAATGTGATCGGGTTTACTGCCGGACTCATCAAGAAACTGCACCTGGTTGATCCATTAGTGGATATTGACCTAGACCCCAAAAAATGTGTATTGCGCATTTACCGGGATATCCGTTTCAGTAAAAACAAGACTCCTTATAAAAACAACTTTGGTGTAAGCTTACCTACCCTCGATTCAAAAAATGGTGGAGTTGAGTATTATTTCCATATCCAACCGGGCAAGGCTTTTATTGCCGGCGGTTACTGGATGCCGGAGGCTGAGCACTTAAAAAAGATCCGCTCGGAAATTGACTATAATGCCCAGGACCTGAAGAATATTATCGATAACGCGGAGTTTAAAAAGCTATTTGGTGATTTCAGGAAACAGGAGCAATTGAAAACTGTTCCACGGGAATATAGCGCTGATAATGAAAATATTGAACTGTTAAAACTAAAAAGTTTCATAGTTTCGCATCATATAAAAGATAAAGACCTGGTGAAACCCGATGCTGCAGAATACATCGCGATGGTGTGCAGTAAATTATACCCGCTTAATGTTTTTTTGAGAAATGCCCTTGCTTAACCCATAAAACCCTGATATCATGAAGATAAAGTATTATTTGTTTGCTGCAACCTTGTGTTTAACACTGCACTCCTGCGTTGTGCTTTCGCCTAAAAAATATAAATCGTTAGTTGCCGAGCGCGATTCGCTTTCTAATAGGACAACCAGTCTGGAAGCACAGGTTTCAAGCCTGCAGGCTGACACCATGCACCTGCACCGTGCATTGGCTGAGCTGCAAGGCAGCTACAATACCTTAAGCGGCAACTATAATAAGCTGAACGATAATTATAGCAGCACTAATACCAAAGTGAGCCAGCTGTCAAGCGACCTGCAAAAAAGGGAACAACGCTTGAAAGAGGTTGAAGAGGCATTGAAGAAACGTGACGCGGCAACCAATGCTTTGCGGGATAAATTGCAACAAGCTTTACTTGGGTTCCAGCAAAGTGGTTTAACAGTTGATATCAGGGATGGAAAGGTATACGTTTCTTTGGCTGATAAACTATTGTTCCCATCGGGTAGTATCATAATTGATGAGCATGGTAAAGAGGCGCTGAAACAACTGGCTGTGGTACTTAATAAAGAGACCAACATTAACATGGCTGTGGAAGGGCATACTGATAATAAAAAGGTAAGAAACCTGGGGCAGATCAAAGATAACTGGGACCTGAGCGTATTGCGTGCTACTTCGGTAACCCGTTACTTGACCGAAGTTGAAAACGTTGACGCGAAACGCCTTACCGCGACCGGTAAGAGCCAGTATCAGCCGATAGATCCGGGAACTACTCCTGAATCACTTGCCAAGAATAGGCGGATAGAAATTGTGCTCTCGCCAAAACTGGATGAGTTGTACAACCTGATAAAACAATAACAGCAAGCCTCCCGAACTAAACGGGAGGCTTTTTTGTTATAAAGAAAAACCAATTATGGAAACCTATGCTATAATTTCAGATATACATGGCAATTCGCTGGCCCTCCATGCAGTTTTAAAGAATATAAAGGCGCGCGGGATAAAGAAGATCATTAACCTGGGCGACCATTTTTTTGGGGCGCTGGAGCCGGAAGCCGTTGCTGATCTGTTACGTGAACAGGAGATGCTTTGCATCAGTGGTAATACCGACCGTGAGATATTGGAAAGCCTGGCCGGCAAACTGGACAAGGAAGGAATGGATAGGGTGAAAGCCGACTTATCTGAACAAAGCATTGCCTGGTTGAGAACACTACCCAAAACCGCAACGCTTGATGGACTGTTTTTCATTTGCCATGGCACGCCCGAAAGCGATGATGAATACCTGTTGGAGAAAGTGACCGCCAATGGTGTGTTTGTTTATAATGATGAGGACTTGATAGAACGATTAAGTAATATCAAAGAACGGATCATCCTGTGCGGGCATTCGCATGTGAATCGGGTGGTGTATCTATCTAATGACAAAATAGTACTTAATCCGGGCAGTGTGGGGCTACCGGCCTATCTTGGCAATGGCGAGCACCGCTTTGCCATGGAATCTATGACTCCTCATGCCAAATATGCCATAGTTTACGCCTACGGAAATTCGATCAGTATTGAACAAGTGCTGTGTGCTTATGATTGGCACAAAGCATCAGAAGCAGCACGAAAAAACGGTAACGAAAAGTGGGCGCAGTTTTTATTGCATGGCAGGATGCCGAAGGAGTTGAGGATTTGATCGAGGTCGGAAGTCGGAGTCAGAAATCGGGACCTAAGTGGGTGTCACCCTGAGGCACTCGAAGGGTGAGCGCAGAGGCCTTTGCCCGCATGTTTCGAGAGCCTCAACATGACACCCCAATTTATTCGGACTAATAAACCTACAGCTCGTCAATCGTCTCCATCAACGTATGGAACAAGGCAAAGCGCTCTTCAAATTGGGCGTTATGGTTTTTGTGAAGCAGTTCCATATGCTTGTAATAGAAATCACTGTAGCGCTCTACGGTATCCGTTTGATACTGGAAGCAATAGGTAATGCCCTCGTTAGGGGAATCGAGCACAGTAAGCACCTTATAGCTATCAAAGGCGCCGGTAGCGAGTATAGCAGGGATATGTATGGTTTTTATCCAGGTTAGCCACTCATCAATGATGGCGTCGTCAACAATAAAGGTTTCGTTATAGATTAGCATGGGGTAAAAGTAGTGATTTAGAGTTAAGATACGAGAACCAAGAGTCAAGATACAAGAACCAAGATTAAACTTAGTAAAAATTTATGCCCGCGCGTCATTGCGAGGAACGAAGCAACCTCTGGGCTATCCAAATCAAAAAGTTAGGTTTTGTTAAATGGAGTAATATAAAAATGCGTTCACTTGACTGTCCTTTGTAGAGGTTGCTTCGTTCCTTACAGCAATGATGTTCTTTTGAGTTACCTTAAACACTATTAAGACGCATCAGGTTTATCACCCCTTAACAACCTAAACCGTTTTCGCGCCTCGTTGATGTACAGACTGGATGGGTAATCAGTGATGATCTTTTGGTAATATATTTTAGCTTGCTCTTTATTGGCCAGGTGGTTTTCGTAAATATCGCCCAGCATAAAAACAGCGTCATCCGCCCAAAGGTTGGTGGCGTGTTCTTCTGCTATTTTTTTAAGAGGGATGATAGCGTCAGCATAATTTTTTTGTTGTATCAGTATCCGCGCTTTGGCCATCAGAATATCATCATCCAAAGAATTTGCCGGATATTTTACATCGATGCTGTCTAATATCAGCACAGCATTTTCGGGTCGCTCCTCAAATATCTGCAGATCGGCGCGGGCATACATTTTTAAGGCATTGCCAGATGTGTCGGCAACTAAATTGTCGGATATCAACAGGGATAAATTAATGGCGTCATTAGCGATCAGCTGCGTGGTGGCAGCTTTCAACACATCCAATTGCCCTTTGGCCCAGGTAAAATCGCCGGTGTAATAAGCCAGCTTGGCGTTACGAAATTTGGCGTCCTGCCCTATGGTAGTATTTGGATAGGCGGTCTCTACCTGGCTGTATAATAAGGTAGCCTCCCAGGGCTGGTTATTCATCAGGTAGATATCACCCAGGTCAAGCTTGCAGCTGTTCAGCAGGTTGGGTTTGATATTGGGTATATTGGTGGCTTCTTCCAGCAGTTTCTGGGCTTCACTCAGTTTGTGCAATTTAAAGGCCTGCAGTTTGGCTAATTTCTGCATAGCAAAAACGGTGCTTGGGGTTGTACCAAACTCGGCCAATAGGTCATTATAGTCTTTTTCCAAACTCAGCAAATCAGCCTGTGTGTATTTTCCGGCCGTAACCAACAGGTTTTTTGTGTTGATCAGCTCGATCTTTGCCGGGATGTATAATTGCTGATCTTTGCCTCTGCTGATGATATACTCGTATCCGCGAACGGCGGTTTCATAAGCCTGGTTGGATATTAGTGTTTGGCACAGGTCAAAAATACTGGTGCCATCATCATTTTGGCGGCGGCTTAAGGCAAGGGCCTGGTTCAGGGCCTGGTCGAATTCCTTTTGCTGCAGAAATTGCCAGGTAAGCAGATCAACATAAATTGTTTGCTGCGGGTCCTTTTGTATGCGTTTAAATAAGGCCGTTTTCAACATCGTATAATCAGGCTCACCCTCAAACATGGTGGATAAAGTATTTTCAGCCTGGGTAATAAATGATGGATTATCCGGCAAAAAATTCAGGTATTCTTCAACCAACGCGGGCTTATCCCTCTTAAAGCGGTACAGGCTTATGAGCTCAAACGTGTACAGTTTGTCATTGTGCAGCAGCTTACGCCCCTGCTGAAATATTTTGATGGCGTAATCGGCATTTTCGGCCTGGTAAAACTGCGTGGCAAGGCTGGCTATCTCACCTGCATCGGCGGGCAGGTTTTTGATCATGCCATCATATATCGAATTGGCTTTATCTACATCACCCTTTTGTGTATAAATGCGCCCTAAACTAATGGTGTATTGGTAATCGCCGGGGTGTTTGCGAAGCATCTTTTTGGCGATGGTTTCGGCTTCATCAAACTTTTTAAGGCCAAGCAGTCCGCTGATATAGTAAGGGTAATAAGTTTCATTATCTTGTTTATATAATTTCTGATAAATTTCAAGTGCCTTTTGCAATTCGCCATTGGTGGTGAATTGTTTTGCGAGTCGCAGGTCATCAACCTGGGCGAAAAGTTTTGAAGATAACAGAAATAAAAAAAAGATAACCGAAAAAAAACGCTTCATTTTCTCAAAAATAATCAATTAACTCCAAATATGCATTTGTGTAACGAACAGATTATATAACGGTTTAAACGGGTAAAATTGTAGTGACATTTTGTATCCGTTAAGTAATTTGATTAAGTTTAACCTAATATCATGGCTTGTACCCATTACAAAGAATGTTAAACCGGTTAAGAGTTTTACTTTTCGTTTTCGTCACATCTGTCTTATACTCCTGTAAACAGGACCAGGTAAGGCAAATACCTATTAGTGATTTTTTTAAGAATGCCCAGGAGAGCTTTTTCAGAATATCTCCCGATGGCAAATATGTATCATATTTAAAATCTTACCAGGGGCGGCAGAACTTATTTATTAAATCACTGGCAGACGGGAAAGAACGGATGGCTACTTCATTCACTGATTACTCGGTGCGCGATTATTCATGGACTTATAGCGGGCAAATTGTTTTGAGCCAGGATATTATTTCGAATGATGAATTTAAGATGTATGCGCTGGATGTTTCTACCTTAAAGATCAGGGATATCCTGTCATTAGAAAAAGGAGGGGTAATACGCCTGTTGAATAACAGGAATAAACAGGAGCCAGATGTGATCACTATCGGCATGAATAAGCGCGACCCGGCAAACTTTGATATCTATAAGCTGAACATAAAAACAAGCGAGCTAAAACCATACCTGGTAAACCCGGGTAATATAACCGAATGGTTCCCGGATGATGACGGCAAAATACGCCTTGCAAAAACATCCGATGGTGTGGATGAAACTATTCTTTACAGGAAGGACGATAATGCGCCTTTCAAACCTATCATTAAGAATAATTTCAAAAACAGGGTGCAGCCTATCGCTTTCACGGGCGAGAAAAGCTACTTCTATGCATTGTCAAACGTTAATCAGGACAAAACTGCCCTGGTAGAGATAGATGCCAATACAGGCAAGGAACAAAAGGTAATATTTGCCTGTGAAAAAGCCGACATCAGCAGGGTAGATTATTCGGGGGGCAAACACCGGCTGGAATTGGCAACTTGTGACGAAGCTAAACCCAAAAAGCATTTTTTGAATAGTGATATGGAGCATATTTATGCCAGCCTGTCCAGCCATTTACATAATACCGAGATCAGCATTATCAATAGGGACAGTGCAGAAAATAAATTCATCGTGTTTACCTATACTGACCGGAATCCGGGTACTTATTATTTATATGAGCGCAGCCAGGAGAAACTGACCAAACTGGGCGATATAAATACCAGTATTAACCCGGATGAGTTGTGTGCTATGCAGCCTGTATCTTTTAAGGCAAGGGACGGAATGCTGATCAACGGTTATTTAACCTTGCCGCAAGGAACTAAAACGACCAACTTGCCGGTGGTGGTGATGCCACATGAAGGCCCCTGGAGACGTGACACCTGGAGGTATAGTAACGAGGTACAGTTTTTAGCTAATCGCGGTTATGCGGTTTTCCAGGTTAATTATCGGGGATCAACGGGTTATGGCAAAGCGTTTTACAGCGCTGGATTTAAACAGGCAGGTGGCAAGATACAGGATGATATAACCGATGGTGTAAACTGGCTGATCGATAAAAAGACAGCTAATCCTAAAAAGATAGCCATTTTTGGCGGTGGTTTTGGCGGGTTTTCGGCTTTATATGGTGTGTCCTTTCATCCGGGCTTATACAATTGCGCGGTGGTGCAGTACGGACTGATCAATTTTTTCACCTATATCAAAGATGTTCCTCCATACCTGAAACCACGCTTGCAGATGATGTACGAAATGATAGGTAACCCGGAAAATGATGCCGAACAGTTAAGGGCCATTTCCCCGGTATTTCATACTGATAAGATAAAAGCGCCCCTGCTGATCTTCCAGGGAGCTAAGGACGAGAGCGCGAATATCAGCGAATTGAACCAGTTTGTACGCGAGCTGAAAAAGCAAGGCGTATCTGTTACTTATTATTTAAAACCGAATGAGCGCAAAGTTTTCAGGAACGAGCATAACCGGATGGAGATGTATGCCGAAATAGAGAAATTCCTGAATAACAATATGCGGGTGAAACCCTAACCCCGTTTGCAATGAAAGCAGAGAAGAGCGTTTATAGGAAGAATTTTTCATTGATCATTGCTTTCCTGATACTCATATCAGTCACCTTTATTATAGCGCTTTTTATTGCATACAACCTAACCGCCAAATATGAGGAAAACGAATTCGCATCAAAAAAAAATGATGTGCTGGAGCAAACCACCAAACCCTATATTGATTTTTTTTACAACAGGATCCCCGAAATAACTTTTTACCAGGGCTACCTGGATTCGGCCTCGGCGGCGAAGTATTCAAATTCGGTTTTAAAGGACTATCCTTTTGTAAAGCGCATCATATTTTATGATGTACAGGTGGGCAGCCAGGAAAATAAATATATCAATGGCCAGGAATTGGGTATCAGTGTTAAATCAATATTTGAATACTATTTAAAAGATGGCAAAATTAAAAGCATAAGGAAACAACAGCCTCAAGATTATGGTGATTTTAAAGCTATGGCAAATAAGCTGAATAACTTTGTTGCCGTAGCTGATACCTCGCGTGAACCCACCCAGGATGAAAAATTTAAAACCTTTTACGATATCAATCCCGAAAAAATAAGCTATTTGAATATCCCTCGGCGCGAGGAAGTAAGACGATACCGCGAGTTACAAAGGGGAAGTCATCCGTCGTCATTCTATAAGCAAAATATGCTTACATTTATTTTGAATCAGGACGCGTTGACGGTAAAAAATACCCATCCAGAATTGTACAGCAGTGTTGCTATCAAACCGGTTGTTTATGATCCGATTGATAACGAAAATAGCAATATTACTACAGAGGTGCCTTTTCCTGGTGCTTTTTCGGATTATAAACTATATTTCAGTTCGCCTAAGGACTACCTTACAGGCGTAATCAATAAGCGGTTTATGCCTATCGGGGCAATGGTTTTGCTAATCTATGGGTTTTTGGTTTTGATAGGATATCTCATCTATCGCAATATGAATGTTAATTTGAAGTTATTTAAATTGCAATATGATTTTATCAATAACTTCACTCATGAATTTAAAACACCCATCAGTGTAATAAAGATAGCAGGGTCGAATTTGCGGAGCGATGCCGACCTGAGTGAGCGGCAAAGAAGGCACTACGGTAAGATACTGGATGAGGAAGCTGATAAGCTGAATGAGTTGATGAATAAGCTGTTATCATTCACCCAGTTGGAGAACAAATCGATACAGATAAAAAAGGAAGATATACAACTGGAAGATTTTGTTAATAGTTATATCGAAACCTTCAGCATAAAATATCCTGATTTTAAGCTGAATTATAAGATCAACGGAATTATCGATTTTTATACTGACCCGGTTTTGCTGGGTAGCATATTTCAAAACCTGATTGAAAACGCTTATAAATATTCAAACCCAAAACGCCGGGAATTGATGATCAATATCAGGCTTGAAAAAAAGAATATTATACTTTCATTTACCGATAAAGGTATCGGTATTGCTAAAGATGACATAACTCATATATTTAAAAAGTTTTACAGGATAGAGAACCAGTATAACCAGAACGGCAGTGTTGGGCTCGGTTTGGCATTCTGCAAGGAACTGGTTAATTTTATGAACGGAGAAATTGCAGTTAACTCCAAAATTAATGTGGGGTCGGAATTTATAGTTACACTTCCTTATGAAAGTGCTGTGTACACTTAATTAAATTGAATTATGAATAAAGAAATAAAAATCGCGTTGGTTGAAGATGATGAAAACCTGCGTTTCCTGGTAGCCGAGCGCTTACAATCAGAAGGTTATAAAGTACTGGAAGCCGATAACGGCGATGATGCGGAAGAAATGATACTGGCCGAACAACCGGACATTGTTTTGCTTGATTGGATGCTGCCCGGCAAGCAGGGCGCCGATGTGTGCAGCACCATACGTGAAAAAGGTTTTGATAAATTGGTGATCATGACGACAGCCAAAGCCCAGGATATAGATAAAATAGAGGCTTATAATTTTGGTGTGTCAGATTATATTACCAAGCCCTTTAACATGGATGTGCTGGTAGCGATGATTGATAGCAAGATCAAATTTTCATTGAATAGTGAAAAATCGGAATCGTATCGCTTTGCCAATATGGAGCATCATCCAAATACTCACCTGCTGATCAGGAACGGGAAAAAGATAGAGCTTACTATACTGGAGAACCGGATATTGCTGTATTTTTTGAAAAACAAAAACAAGGTGATCAACCGCGAGGAACTGATGATGGAAGTATGGGGCTACAATGCCGATGTGAACACGCGCACACTGGATATGCATATTGTAAGACTCAGGAAAAAAATAGAGAATAACCCGGATTCGCCGTTGTACCTGCAAACCGTAAGAGGGGTGGGGTATAAGTTTGTGTATGAAGGATAGGTTGATTTCGGATTTCGAATGTTCGATTTCGGATTTATGAAATTTGAATATTTGAACTCTCTGTGAACTTTGTACCTTTCTTTGTGAATCTCTGTGGTAAAAATTAATCACAAAGGACATAGAGAAGAATTTAGACTTACGAAGTTTTTAAAACTTCGTAAGTCTTTGTTTTTTGATAGATACTTGAAAGAATAAACTCCCCGAAAAAGGATTTTTGATCGACTATTTGATATCCATTTTGCTGAAAGCATTTTTCAATATCGGGTAGCCTGGTGGATTCTATCCTGCAAATCAGCCTGAAAAATAAAAGCATAGTTCTGAGCAATATTTTTTGCCACCACTTGCCCGTTAGTTGAAAATCTGTATTCAGCCAGATCCCTGCCGGTTTAAGTGAGTTATGAATATGGACAAATACTTTTTGCAGGATTTGTTCCGTAAAATTATCGAACAAAAAAGGGGTGATCACAACATCCAAATTAATCAGATCGGGAACATTTTCAATCGCTTCGTTGATATAGCTTACCTGGTTATCTCCGGTATTTCTTTTGCGAGAGAGCGTCATCATATTGGCTGATATCTCTACGTAGATTATAGTTAAGCCTGAAGGATGGATCTTTGCTATTTCTTCCAATATCCATCCAGTGCCTCCTCCAACTATCAAAATATTCGCTCCGGCGGGGATATAATTCAACAGATATACCTGCGACTTGATGATAGCTTTGCCATAAATCAGCCTGGAGAGGCGATCATAAAACCACGCAGAATTATCATAGTTGGCAGCCATTTTACAATAAGCGATAATTTAAACTATTGTTATTATATTTAATGCAGGTATCCTCAATATCATTAACTATGAACTCATTTTTTACCCGCATCACAGGCTTGATGCTTTTGCTTTTACCCATAGCAACATCAGCCCAACAAAACAAGCCCGAAGATAAGTATAACCGCCAGGAAGTAATGATACCCACCCGCGATGGGGTTAAATTGCACACGGTAATTTTTACACCCAAAGAAAGCGCAGAAAAGCTACCCTTCCTGATGTTGCGAACGCCTTATGGGGTAAATAAGTACCAGAGTCCCGAAAAGATTGGCTATGTAAAAGATATGGCCGAAGATGGTTATATTTTTGTTTACCAGGATATCCGGGGCCGATATAATTCGGAGGGGAAATATCAAATGCAGCGTTTTAGCCGTGATAAAAAAGACCCCAAAGCTATTGACGAAAGCAGCGATACTTATGACACTATTGATTGGCTGTTGAAAAATATACCTAACAATAATGGCAAAGTCGGCATGTACGGGATTTCGTATGACGGCTGGACAACCATCATAGCCGCCACCGACCCTCATCCGGCTTTAAAAGCAGTTTCGGAACAGGCTACGCCCTCGGATATGTTTATGAATGATGACCTGCACCATAACGGCGCGTTCCGTTTAAGCTATGCCTTTGAATATGCTTTTATGGAAGAGATATCAAAAACTGATTCGCTTTTCCAATTTGGCAATTATGATACCTATGATTGGTATTTGAAGCTGGGGCCCTTATCAAACATCAACAAAAAGTATATGCACGGCGTACTGCCAAGCTGGAACAGCTATGTAAAACATCCTAATTATGATGAATACTGGAAAAGGCAATCATTGCCATATCGGTTAGACTCGCCAAGGGTGGCCACGCAGCACGTTAGCGGGTGGTGGGACCAGGAGGATATGGTTGGTCCGCAGGCAGCTTATAAAGTTCTGGAAAAGCGGGACAAACACAACCAGAACTTTATTGTGATAGGTCCCTGGCGGCATGGCGGCTGGGCCGGTGGCGAAGGCAGCAGCTTAGGTAATATTAAATTTGATGTAGCAACAGGGCCATACTTCCGCAAGGAGATCCAGGCCAAATGGTTTGCCTGGTATTTAAAGGGCAAGGGCGACGGGAAGTTTGCCGAAGCTATCACCTTCCAAACCGGCTCGAACCAATGGAAGAGTTATACAGCATGGCCGCCAAAGGAGGCGACGGTTAAAAATATCTATTTTCATTCAGGCGGTAAGTTATCCTTTAAACAGCCTACGGCGACAGAAGCCCGGCCATTTGACAGCTATGTGTCCGATCCGGCCAAGCCGGTTCCATATCGTGCAAGACCGATAGAGGAAACTTACGGCCCGGGGTCAAGATGGTATACCTGGCTTACCGATGATCAGCGATTTGTGCAAAACCGCCCGGATGTATTAAGTTGGGAAACCGATACGCTGACCGAAGATATGGCCGTAACAGGCAACCTGGCAGCTAAACTCTATGCGGCAACATCAGGCAGTGATGCCGATTGGGTGGTAAAACTGATAGACGTTTATCCTGCCGAATATAAAAAGGAGCTTAAAATGTCAGGTTATCAATTGATGATCGCCGGGGATGTTTTCCGGGGGAGGTTCAGAAAAAGTTTTGAGAAGCCGGAGCCGATGACGCCGGGTAAAGTAGAGTTATATACCATAGACCTGCATGGCATCGACCACGTATTTAAAAAGGGCCATAAGATCATGGTGCAGGTACAAAGCACCTGGTTCCCGATCATCGACCGCAACCCGCAAAAGTATGTACCCAATATTTTTGAGGCGAAGGAAAGCGATTACCAGAAAGCAACGGAGATGATCTATCATTCGGCAAGCGCGGCATCTTGCATTAGTTTGCCGGTGGTAAAGTAATTAGATAAATAAAAATGAAAGCTTTGATATTGGGATTTTTATTTTGCTTTGGTTCCGTTTACTGCCTCGGCCAAAAGCAGGCGGAATATTGCCAAACCAAGCTTTCTCCTTATGGGTCCAATTGCTATATCTTAAAAAAGCTTAATAATCAGTCAACTAAGGGAACTTTTGAAAGAATTCAGGAATTTGATGACGGCCAGCTATGGCGTGGGTCAGGTACATTTATAGAAACAAAAAACCGAATTATTTTTAGCGGGATCGATTTCATAAAAAAACAATATTCTTTTAAGGATAGCACCTGGAGAGTACTTGATACGGCTATTGTGAAAAAGGTAACATTCTATAAGAAAGATAATTTTTTGATTGAATATGAAGTAAAGGGAGTGGGAAAGCGAAATAAAATCATCTATCGAAATCCACGCGATAGACTTCTTTATAAGTAAGTAGTCTACAGATTTACGAAGTTTTTAAAACTTCGTAAATCTTTCTACGCTACATGATATATGGTCAGAAATATGCGCTTAGCTTACTGAATACTATCACAAACACATACTGCAGTATCAAAACCCCATCGAGATAAAAGAAATAATAATACTCATTCTTTTCCCAGGTGGATTTGAAGATGAGCCAGCCGGTTAATATGGCTACTACGGATATTGCCCAAAAATTGGCACTGAACCCGTTATTCCTGAATAAGAATAACAATACTAAATGCCCTGCCAGTAATACCTGGCAAAAGAGGTAGGCATTTTTTTCGCCCCAGGCAACGGCTATGGTTTTAAGGCCATGCTGCTTATCTTCAAACAGGTCGCGGATATCAAAGGGTATGGCCATAGCTGCAATGAATAGAAATCTTTTGGCTAACAACAAGGTAGTATCGCGCATGGAGATCGTCGCCAGGTGATTGGCTTGAGCTTCCAGTACAGGCAATAATACGCAGCTCATGGTCCACACCAGGGCTATCATAAATAATTTCAAACCGGGAATATTACGCAGTCCGAATTTTTGTTCACCGACGCTAAATAAAGGCAGGCCATAACAAAACGAAAGGACAGCTAAAAAGATCAGTAATATTTTGGAGGCTGTCGAGATTAAAAAGAACAGGGGGATAAGCGACAATAAGGAAACGATGGTAAGCGTAACCATCAGCCGGTAATGCGCGAAAAACCACCTTACACGCCTGTAAGATGACTTCTCCGGATTTTTTGGTTTGGCGATGAGGATACTGAAATTATAGATCCCGAGCGTAGACGTAAACAGCAGACCGATGGCGGGATAATCAGGTTTTGAACCAATTAGCTGGAAAGTAAGCAAGCCTTGGGCGACCGCGCATAACGACATGAAGACATTACTGAAGAGCAAAAAATCAAAGGCGGGCTGTAATATTTTCCTCATCGGTAAAATGAAAAAATGATAAGCCTTTTATGCCCTGTTTTTTAATGATGGGTCAGGCCCGGCTTTTAATTCAAATATCGTAATCTCCGGCAATATTCCAAGCCTGCCAGGATAGCCCAAAAATCCATAGCCTACATTTACATACAATTGCTGCGGCCCTTCATGATAAAGCCCCGCCCATTCCTTGTAAATATATTGCACGGGGCTCCATTGAAAATGCTCAGTCCGTATGCCAAATTGCATACCATGTGTATGCCCGGCAAACATTGCATCTATCTGCGGGTAATGCGGCAATACCTGCGCCCGCCAATGTGATGGGTCGTGTGATAGCAGCAGTTTTACAGGCAGATCATCCGTATCTTTTGTAGCCAGATCCAGCCGGCCGCGACGGGGAAACCGGGCTATGGTGCCCCAATTTTCAACCCCTAAAATGCCAATTTCTTCGCCATCCACCTTTAAGCGGCGATTGGTATTCAGTAGCAAATCCCAACCCATGTTTTTATGGGTGGTAATTAAATCGGCCATGTTTTTCTGCTTGGCGGCTTCATCGGGCCAATCATAATAATCGCCATAGTCGTGATTGCCCAGCGACGAATAAACGCCCAGCGGAGCTTTCACTTTGCTAAAAATATCCTGGTAGCCGTTCATTTCGCTGGTGCGGCGGTTTACCAGGTCGCCGGTAAAAAATATGAAATCGGGCTTTTCTTTTAACAGCATTTCAACTCCTCCCAAAACCGCTTTTTTGTTGTAAAAACTACCTGAATGGATATCAGATATTTGCCCCAGTTTAATACCGTCAAAAGCTTTGGGGAGATTAGGTAAGTACAAAGTGCGGTGTTTAACCCTGTAGTCATATACCCCCCTGATAGTTCCGTAAGTTAATGTTGCTAAAGGTATAGAACCTGCGAGTAAGCCGGCTTTCATTAAGAATTCTGATCGGGGAATAGCAGGACCAGGTTGTATTATAGGCGAAGATTTTTTTGATCTCCGGCTGAACCATATGATCAGTCGCCTTACATCGTCGGCCAAAATAAATGGGAGAAACAATACTTTGGCAAATGCCATGAGGAAAAACCCGAGCAAAAATGCCGCACGGACGCCAAGCCCCATTTTAAAAAATACGCTGATGAATACTCCGCCCGTAAAAAGGATCGATATTACCCAATAGGCTATCGTAAATGACCTTTTTTGTGTAAATTTCCATTTCTTAAGCCCCGCGCGAATGCCGCCAATAAGGTAAAAGTCGGCCAATAAAAAGCCGGCGCATATCAATAGTATAGTAAAAGTTTCCTGCTGCATTAAATAAAAAGGAGATTAATAGCGATCATCATCTATATCCAAATCGTCATCATCGGGCTCCAGGTTGAACAAGCTGTTGAACATATCAGAAAATGCAAAACCATTATCCAAAAATCCTTTGTTTAGTTGTGAAAACTCCGCCAGGCCATGAAGCACAAATTCCATCAAAAGTAATTGTTGGTTGGCACTTAACGAAGGATGGAGTTTTTTAACCAGGTCTTTCAACCCCGCAATGGAGTTAAGGGCACTTTTATATTCTTCAAAAGGCAGGTCATCATTCAGAAGGATGGTATTGCTGTCGCCAAACCAGTTGATGATAGCGGCATAAGGATTGGGCGCTTTGGATTTTTTAACCTTTTCGGGGTCGGGGAAGAACTGCAGGAGCAAAGTTTTCACCGCTTTGCCTATCAGCATATTGGCTACTTTGGCGGGGCCCTCCAATTCGCCTTCATATACCAGTTCGATCTTACCGGTGATAGCAGGTATCACACCCAGGAAATCAGAAATACGCACAAATGTGGACGCTTCTCCATTGATGATCATGCGCCGCTCGGCATTGCTGATGAGGTTTTCATAAGCTGAGATAGTTAACCGGGCCGATACGCCTGATTTCTTGTCGATATATTCTGAGTTGCGGGCTTCAAAAGCAATTTGTTCAACCAGATCTTTTACCAGGCCATCAGCTTCGATCTTTGCTAATTGTTCTGGTGATATTAAAGCTTCCTGCTGGGTGATCTTGCGGGAGATCTCAACCGAACGTGGATAATGTGTTAGTATCTGGCTTTCGATGCGATCCTTTAATGGCGTTACGATGGAACCACGATTGGTATAATCTTCCGGATTGGCTGTAAACAGGAATTGAATATCAAGCGGCAAGCGCAGTTTAAAACCACGTATCTGTATGTCCTTTTCCTGCAAAATATTGAACAGGGATACTTGTATACGAGCCTGTAAGTCCGGCAGCTCATTAATGACGAAAATGCCGCGATGCGCACGTGGTATCAATCCAAAATGGATCACCCGTTCGTCCGAATAGTTCAGTTTCATAGTAGCTGCCTTGATAGGGTCGACATCACCGATCAAGTCGGCAACGGTAACATCTGGCGTAGCGAGCTTTTCTGTATAGCGTTCGGAGCGGTGTATCCAGGCTATCGGTGTATCATCGCCTTTGGTGGTCACTTCGTTGTGCCCGAACCAGGAGATGGGTTGCAAGGGGTCATCATACAGTTCAGACCCTTCGATGTAAGGTACATACTCGTCCAGCAGGTTAACCATCAGGCGGGCTATGCGTGTTTTTGCCTGTCCGCGTAAACCTAACAAAAGGATATTGTGCCTTGATAAAATGGCAGTTTGCAGATCGGGGATAACGGTATCTTCAAAACCGACAATGCCTTCAAATCCACCTTCCTGCTTTTGAAGCTGTGCGATCAAATTCTGTCTTAATTCATCCTTAACCGACCGGCTTTTGTACCCTGTTTTTTTGAGTTGGCCGAGTGTTTTTATATCTTTTTTGTTCATTGTTCATTTTTAGTCCGGAAGTCGGTAAGACCGAAAGTCCGGAAGTATTTAATTCGCATTTGTTTTAAGTCCGATCCTAATCTTACGGACTTTCCGACTTCGCGGACTTTCGGACTCATCTAACAGTTCTTCTCCGGTTACGGATGTAATCCTCAAAAATATATTCGCCCAAACCAGTAAGCGAACTGTAGAAAGCTTTGCCGCCGTTGGTTTCTGTGAATTTGCGCACAAACTGCTGCAGGTAGGGGTCTTTTGCGATCATAAATGTGGTGATCGGAATTTTAAGCCTTTTGCATTGTGCGGCCATATTAAGCGTTTTGTTTACTACTTTGCGGTCGAGGCCAATACTGTTTTTATAATATTTGGTGCCCTCCTTTAAGCAGGTAGGTTTGCCATCAGTTATCATAAATATCTGCTTGTTGTGCGTTTTACGGCGGCGAAGCAGATCGGTGGCCAGCTCTAAACCGGCGTAGGTATTGGTATGATAAGGGCCAACCTGTAAATAAGGTAAGTCCTGCAAAGTTATCGGCCAGGCATCGTTACCAAACACTACGATGTCCAGGGTATCCTTAGGGTACTTGGTGCGTATCAGTTCGGCCAAAGCCATCGCTACTTTCTTTGCAGGTGTGATGCGGTCCTCGCCATATAAGATCATGGAATGCGATATATCGATCATCAGTACGGTAGAGGTGAGGGTTTTGTAATCCATTTCCTCTACTTCGAGGTCGCGCTCGGTCATCATAAAGTCGCCGATGCCGTGGTTGACCTGGGCGTTGTGGATGGATTGGGTCATATCGATCTGGTCGAGACTGTCGCCAAATTCATACTCGCGCCTTTCGGCATTTTTTTCATCACCCTGGCCCGACTGTGGTGAACGGTGATTACCCTTACCTGATTTTTTTAGCTTGCCAAATATTTCTTCTAACGCCGATTGGCGGATGCTTTGCTCTGTTTTTGCAGTGATGCGGAACTCGCCCTTGTCGCCGCCATCATCCAGGTAGCCTTTTTGCTTTAGCTCATCAATAAAATCGCCCATGCCATACTCATCATTGGTGATGTTGTATTGCTTGTCCAACTCGTTCATCCAGGCCAAAGCTTCGCCTGCATCGCCGGCGGTGTAATTCAATAATTCGAGAAAAAGCTTTAATAATTCGTCAAACCCGCCTTTTTCTATTTTTTTGGGAATGAACTTCGAAAATCCGAAACCACGCATATTTATCCTTTCAACTATAAAGTAACGGATAAAATCTTTTAAAAGTTTGATTGGCGAGCCTCAAAGCAGAAATGTTATGCCGATATGACATTTCAGTTTGCAGCTGCCAGCTTGCAGTGGGCAGTTGCCAGTTGGCAAGTGGCCAGTTTGTACGTGCAAACTGCACACTGTCAACTGCAAACTTCCTCAATCCAGCCAAAGCATTTTGCGGATATTATCATCATAAGGTGGATTTGCGCCACGGTTACTGGCTACGAAGGCACCTACCGCGCATGATTTATCAACCAATTGCTGCATGGGTTCGCCTTTTAACAGGCCGGCTACGAAAGTGGCCAGAAAGGAATCGCCAGCGCCTACAGAGTCCCCGCCGGTTGCCGGGCAACCGGGAGAATCAAAAAAGTCGTGGTCGTGCCAAACGATTGCGCCGTGTTCGCCACGGGTTACGCAGATAGTTTTGCTGTGATATTTTGAGCGAAATTCCAGTATCTGTTCGCGCAGGTCGCGGTTGCTGCCGCCTATCAATATTTTGGCTTCATCCTCATTCATTTTCACTACGTCGGCCCTGGCGGTTAACGTTTCGATAGTAGAAAGTGTGTAATGCGGCGCCCGCAAGTTCACATCAAAAACTTTAAGTGCGTCGGTTTCGTCCAATAAGTTTAACAAAGTATCACGTGTTGCTTGTTCGCGGCAGGCCAGGCTCCCAAATATGATAGCCGAAGATTGCGCTGCGGCTTGTGTCAGCAAGGAATCAGTTTGAATATTATCCCATGAAACCGGTTCGGGAATAATGTAGGTAGCCTGCCCATTGCCATCCAATTCTACAGTAACTTCACAGGTTGGAGATTGCGGATCGCGCTGGATCAAGTCCGGAGGTAGTTCGTGTATCTTCAAAAATTCGACCAGTTCATCACCCGATGGGTCTTCACCTACGCGACTGGCAAATTTTACATCGACGCCTTGTTGTACCAGGTGCATGGCCACATTCATGGGTGCGCCACCGGCTTTTTTGCCATCTTCAAAGGTGTCCCAAAGCACTTCGCCAAAGCATAGTATCGGTTTCATAAGTTTCATAGGATATGCCACAAAGCTAAAAGCTTTTTACACACAATTTTGTTTATTTTCGGATATGAAAAAAATAGTGCTGTTGCTGATCTTATCCTTGCTTATGTTTAAAGTAAATGCACAGGATAAGAAAGCCATTCTGCAAGTACTCGAAACCCAGCGCCAAGCCTGGAACCGCGGTGATATCGATGCCTATATGCAAGGCTACTGGAAATCAGATTCGCTGCTATTTGTAGGTAAAGCAGCGCCAGTACACGGTTGGCAGGGCACACTGGAACGGTACAAAAAAGCTTATCCCGGCAAAGCTGCCATGGGTATATTAACCTTTACCATTTTAAAAGTAGATGTGCTGGACTCTAATAATGCCTTTGTGCTTGGAGGCTGGAGTTTGAAGCGGAAAAAGGATGCGCCGGGCGGTTACTTTACTTTGTGGTTTAAGAAAATAAATGGGGCGTGGAAGATCGTTTGTGATCATACTTCTTAAATTATGTGGAGTATCGACCATACGCTGGTAACCGTTTTCGGGTATCCCTTAAGCTATATTGAATTTGTTGGAACCGTAACCGGATTGATCTCAGTTTGGCTGGCTACCAAATCAAATATCTGGACATGGCCAACCGGACTAATAAACGTGACCTGCTTTTTCCTGATATTTTTCCAGGTGCGGCTATATGCTGATATGTTTTTGCAGGTATATTTTTTTATAACCAGCATTTATGGTTGGATCATCTGGAAAAGTGATAATGAGTATAGCGAAATTAGAATATTGTCAAAAACGCAAAGGATAAGCTTATCAATGATCACGATTATTTCCACCGTGATCATTGGATTTATTGTGAAAAACATCCACTTAATATTGCCATCAATTTTCAATAAGCCTGCGTCTTATCCTTTTCCTGATACGTTTGTGGCGGTAATGAGCATAGTTGCAACTATACTTCTTGCCCAAAGAAAATTAGAAAACTGGATATTATGGATTTTGGTTGATGTTTTGAGCGTGATACTTTATGCCAAAAAAATGGTTGTATTTATATCTATCGAATATTTTGTGTTTTTGTGCCTGGCGACCGCTGGCCTATTCACGTGGCTAAAAATTATGAAGCATGAAAAGGGGACTTCTGTTAGGTAAATTTATGCCTTTGCACAAAGGGCACATGGAGTTGATAGAATTTGCCTCACAACGGTGTGATGAATTAACAGTTTTGATTTGTGCAACTGTTGATGAGCCAATTGCCGGATCGGTCAGGCTGGAATGGCTAAATAATATCTATAACGCGGATCATAAAATTAAACCGCGGCTATTAATATACGACGAGGCATTGTTGCCAAACACTTCCACCTCATCTGAAAGCGTTTCACGTTTATGGGCAGGTTATTTGAAGGAGAAATTATTTGAGATAGATATATTCTTTTCTTCCGAGCCTTATGGTAAATATATGGGCGAGTTTTTAGGCTGTGAGTATGTGATCTATGATGCCCAAAGATCGATCACTTCTATTTCATCAACCCAAATAAGAAATAGGCCTTTTGCTTATTGGGATTTTATACCGGCGGAGATTAAACCTTATTATGTAAAGAAAATATGTATTTACGGAACAGAATCCACAGGAAAAACCACTTTAACAAAGAAGTTGGCTGATTTTTTTAATACAACTTATGTTATAGAAATGGCAAGGGAAATACTTGAAAAGACCCTTGAGTGTGAGGAACATCATTTAATGGAGATAGCCACCTTACATGCCAAAACGATAAACGAACAAGTTAAAAGCGCTAACAAACTGTTATTTGTTGATACAGATATTAATATTACCCGGTCGTATAGTAAGTTCCTTTTCAAAAAGCAGATGGAAGTTCCTGAATGGATTGATGAAGCAAATAATTTTGATTTGTATTTATACCTGGATAATGACGTGCCGCATGTTCAGGATGGTACAAGGCTTGAAAAAACAGATAGGGACCTGTTAAATGACTGTCATCAAAGGGAATTGACTGATCGAAATATCGATTACATACTATTGAAAGGTGATTGGAATGACAAATTTGGGAAAGCGATCACGATAATTAACGAACGGTATGGGTTCCCGGTTGATGAAATAGTACAAGCATCGCCATAGCGATGGGTTTTAAACCCATCGCTATGAATTGTAACGAACCGCTTTTATTTACGTCTTAACAGCATGATAAAAAGATTATTCACTCTTGTTTTCGTGGTGGTCAGTATGTCGGCCTATGCCCAAAAGGACAACCGGATCGTGATCGGTACGGTGGATACGGTTTATTCGAAAATATTAAATGAGAAAAGGACGATTTTAATACATGTGCCACATGGCGGTAGCAAAGACCAGCGCTATCCCGTATTATATATACTTGATGGCGAATCCCATTTTCAATCGGCGGTGGCTATTGATGAACAATTGAGCGGGGTGCTGCCGGATATGATCATTGTGGGCGTTACCAATACCGTACGCGAAAGGGATTTGACGCCCACTAAAGTAAGCGGCAATCAAATAGCCGGTGGAGGCGAGAATTTTATTAGCTTTATCGAAAAGGAATTGATGCCTTATGTTGAGTCGAAATATCCAACCGCGCCTTACCGGGTTTTCAGCGGTCATTCATTGGGTGGATTAACGGTGATCAATGCTTTTATTAATCACACTGCCCTGTTCAACGCTTATATAGCCATCGACCCCAGCTTATGGTGGGATGGCCAGAAATGGGTGAAACAAATTGAAGCTAAACTGCCCCAGCTTAATTTTACCGGCAAGTCATTATTTGTGGGTATCGCCAATAATATACCCCCCGGGATGGATACTATTAGCGTAATGAAGGACACCGCCAACAGCAATACTTTGGTAACGCGGTCGGTTTTACCGTTTGTAAAAGCATTACGGAATGCAGGGAACAAGGGCCTGCGCTGGACATCAAAATTCTACACCAATGAACGCCACGGAACGGTTGAGCTAAATGCCGAATATGATGCCCTGCGTTATTTGTTTAATTATTACCAATTCCGTACGAGCCAGTTCGAGGGGCATCCTGAATTGAATATGGACGTGGTACTGGCAGCGCATTTTAAAGTGGTCTCGGATCATTTGGGCTATAAAGTATTACCGTCTGAAGACCTGGTTAATGAACTTGCCTATAGCTGCATGGGTCAGCATAAAATGGATGATGCCTACAAACTTTTTAAAAGGAATATTGATAACCATCCCGAAAGTGCAAACGCCTTTGACAGTATGGGTGATTACTACGAGGCAGTGGGTGATAAGCAAAAAGCTATTGAAGCTTATAGCAAATCCCTGAACCTGCACGAAACTGCGGATACCCGCAGGAAAATGGAGGGGCTGAAGGAGAAAAAGTGATCGTGTAGATAGATAGCGATGTAGTAGTTGTCTGTGAGGACACAGACAACGGGGGAAAGAATTTCAAAGATTGGATTTGCAACCCGGTATAAATCAATACGCTGGAATGCAGTAATTGTCTGCATTGTAGTTGTCTGTGAGGACACCATAGGTGTTCGGAAGAAATAAAAATGAGCAAAGGCGTGTGCGATTCCTTCCTCGGGGAAGGGGAGGTAGGGGTTTTTAGGTAACTCTTTTGGCGCAGAAACCCCTCCCTGCCACCACAAATCCAACCGCATCCCTCCCGTTGGGAGGGAATTTACATTGATAATCAAATCTTCCGAACACCTATGGTGAGGACACAGACAACGGGGAAGGGTTTAAAAGGGTTGGGTTGAGCAATTCCTTCCCTGGGGAAGGGGTTAATCAAGTGTAGAAACCCCTCCCTGCCACCGCCCATCCAGCCGCACCCCTCCCAGGGGAGGGGATTTATAATGAAAATAGTTTCTCTTAACACCCAAAGAGTTAAGGCACTGTAACCTGTGTGATTATTGGGTAGTCTGAGCTTTAATTAAACCTGAATTTATGGAATTAAAGCTTCACAGATCATCGTTATTCCTCGCGCCTTTATTTTATACCATATCCGGCTTTTTTTGGCTGAACGGTGGTCAGTACAGCGTTACCTGCGGTACGTTTGTTGTTATCGGCAGTTTCTTCTGGGTTTTTGCTTTTGATGGCTTGTTTGGTTTGCTGAAGGAGAAAGCCCCCATATATGCGGCCTGGGGTAAAGCAATAGCCATTTACGGCGCTGTATGCGGCGGTGTGGCGTTTGGCTTGCAGGGTATATTTGCCGAAATGTTTAGCATCGATCATAAAACTATGTTGCAGGCGCTTGCACAACACCCGGTTGCAGCTAACCTCATATTCTGGTTTGGCGGCCCGGCTTTTCCGCTTAGCATTTTGGTACTTGGTATCATGCTTTGTGTGAAAAAGGCTGTCCCCTTATGGACAGGCATACTATTGGCGGCAGGCGGTCTTTTGTTCCCTGTTTCCCGGATATTACGGATCGAATCGATCGGGCATGTGGTGGATGTGCTGATGCTGATACCGGTGTGGTATATTGCTGTTGTGGTGTTACGGAAACCTGTTGGCCGGGATATGCAATGTTATAAGTCCAGCCTGAATTAATACGTCAAGGAACAATTCAATTATTTTCACAAATAATTTATATGATGGAATGCAGTAGTTATCTGTGTTTGTAGTTGTCTGTGGGGACACAGACAATGGGGGTTAATTATGGGGTAGTTGTGCAAATCGGTGAGTGGACTCACCCCGACTACGCTGCGCTTGTCGACCCTCTTTGCGCAGCAGAGAGGGTGGGGAAAAGGGCTATATACAAATTTACGGAAAGGGTTTTAATTAGTTACTGACACGAGTTTGTCAGTACGTTTTTAGTTAAATTTCTTAACTATTATGGTACTCCAAAGTGTTCTACATTTTTGGAACGGACCGCCCTGAAAAGTGGACAATTTATTAAGGAAATATTGCTTTTTTTGCCTATAGGGGTTTGCCCGCCGCCAATGCCCTGTCGGCCCATTTAATGGCTACCTTTTCGCGGTATTTTGCATAATCGCCTTTGAAGGCCATTTTTAGCAGGCTATCGACTCCGCCTTTCATGGCCAAATTATACAGGCTGGCCGCTTTGCGGGTAAGGGATGCATCCCAGGCGCGCAGGCTGAGGGAATAGGAGCCATCAATATATTTCATCCAGTGCCAGTAGCCGGTGGGCATAAAAAGGGTATCGCCATGTTCCAGGAAAACCTCAGTGCCTTCCACACCTTCCAGCGCGGGGAATTTTTTAGTGTCCGGGTTTGCTACGTCATAATCTTCCAATGCATAGGTAGCATTGGGCAGGCAGTATAAGCGGCGCTTCCATTTGTTTTCGAAAAGGATCACGTGCTTGCGGCCACCAAAATGGGTATGGAAAATATGAGGTAGATCGATATCATAATGCAAAAAAGTAACCGAATTTGACCCCCCGAAAAACATGGCTGGCATGCTTTCTATAAAGCCGCCCATCAGGTTTTTGGGTAATACGATATCATTGAGCAACTGCGGCGCTTGTTTGAAAATATTAAAAAAGAAAATCCGCAGCTCGGTAGGTTTTGATTTGATGAGGTCGATATATTCATCAAATGGCATTTCTGCCGCGGCCGAGTTGATGGGTTTTGAGGGATCGGCTTTTGAGTTATCATACAACGGTACTACTTTATTGCCTACCATTTCCTTCAAATATTCAGGTGTCCACTTATCGCGGGCGGGCCAGCTTTTGGTCAACCCTTTGATTACCAGCGGGCGGCGGGGTTTTAAATATCTCTCAGTAAAATCTTCAGAACTAATGGTATCTACAGTATCTATCGGGCGAAGAATAAAGCTCATATAATTATCTCAAATCAATAATAATTGGCATTGTTGTTTGCCAAAGATACAAGATAACGATTTGAGTAAATTAATATTTTCGTCATTTAAACATTGGGTTACGTTTATTAACTTTGATTTAACTTAACGATCACAATCATTTGATAATAGCCTGTTTCTTTCAGAAAAACAGTTCTGAAGCAATATGATCGGCATATAATTTACCTGTTTGGGTGAGGTAAATGGTTTGGTTTTTTTGGATGATCCAGCCCTTTTCAAAAAATTCAATAGTTTCTTTTAATAGTTGATCTGAGGAGCCTTTAGCTATTTTATTAAGCTGGTCCAGATCAAGCCCCCACATGGTACGCAAGGAGGTCATGATATACTCGTTGAGGCGGTTGGTTTCGGTGAGGATCTCCATTTCGGCAGGTATTTTATTGATACCGATCTCCTGCATATATTTAGCGTTGTTGGCAACGTTCCATTGTCTTGCTTCACCATTATAAGAGTGTGCCGATGGGCCTATACCAAGATATTTCACCCCTTTCCAGTAGTTGGTATTATGCCTCGAATACTGACCCGGCCATGCAAAGTTGGATATTTCATAATGCTCAAAACCCCGCGTTTGCATGGCATCCGTCAATTGCATAAACTGTTCGGCACTTTGCTCCTCGCTCATGGGGGCTTCTTTTTTCGTTTTGATGAAGGAAGCCAGGGCTGTGCGTGGTTCAACTGTCATAGAATAGGCGGATACATGCGGAATCCCCAACTCAAACACTTTATCCAGGTTACCTTTCCATTTTTGAGATGTAAGCAGGGGATAACCATAGATCAGGTCGACTGTAATATTTTCAAATCCAGCATCCTGCGCTCGTTTCACAGATGACTCAGCTTCCGCCGCGCGGTGTACGCGGTTCATCCAAGTTAAATCGTCATCAAAAAAAGATTGTATGCCGATACTGAAACGATTGATGGCCGTTTGCCTTAACGCTTTCAACTTTTCGCTGCCAAGGTCATCCGGGTTGGCTTCCAGGGTAACTTCGGCATCAGCGGATACCGTATGCAGTTTGGTTATTTTATCGATGAGCAGGTTAATTTCTTCGCCGCTGAGTAAAGATGGTGTACCCCCGCCAAAATAGATCGTTTCAATTGTTTCACCATTTAGAAAGCTCTTTTGCAGCTCTATTTCCTTTAAAAGGGATTGTACTAATTCAGCTTTGTAGGTCAGCGAAGTGCTGAAATGGAAATCGCAATAATGGCAGGCTTGCTTGCAAAAAGGAATGTGTAGATAGATGCCGGCCATTAGTTTTAGATTACACCGCAAAAGTAAGCTAACAGCGATCAAAAGGATAATTTTATTAGGGTTGATAAAAAATTTGAAAATATTTTTTCATTAGTATATAAAATCTATAGAATTAATATAGTATACTTGTAGAACAGATAAAATGGATTTAAATGTTAAAAAATAGAAGTTAACTGTTAATTAATGCAAGGCACTTTAATCATATCTTGAACCATCATTTATAGCTAAATACTTAAATCACTTACTCCAATGGCCGAACAGAAACCCAAACAAACAGCTCTTGGCGATGTAGCCGCGAGGCAGCTGGCAATCGCCACACGTACCGTACCGCAGTTAGACATTATTAGCCCACGGTGGCTCACTCATTTAATGAGCTGGATACCTGTAGAATCAGGTGTATATCGCCTGAACAAGGTAAAAAATGAAGAGAATGTAGAAGTGGATTGCTCATCACGCGATGAAAAAACACTGCCCTCAACCTTTGTGGATTATATAGAAAATCCGCGCGAGTATAACCTGAGCGCGGTAAATACGGTACTGGATGTGCATACCCGTGTATCCGACCTGTACAGCAAGCCTTATAACCAGATCAGCGAACAATTGCGCCTTACGATTGAAATTGTAAAGGAAAGACAGGAAAGTGAGCTGATCAATAACAAAGAGTATGGACTGTTAAACAGCATCGCACCATCGCAGCATATAAAAGCGCGTAACGGTTCACCAACTCCTGACGACCTGGACGACCTGATCACTAAAGTTTGGAAAGAGCCGGGATTTTTCCTGCTTCATCCGTTAGCAATAGCCGCTTTTGGTCGCGAATGTACCCGTAGGGGCGTACCACCGCCAACAGTTTCCCTGTTTGGTTCCCAGTTTTTAACCTGGCGCGGTATCCCACTGATCCCATCGGATAAAGTGCCGATCGTGGGCGGTAAAACCAAAATTTTATTGATCCGCACAGGCGAAAGCCGCCAGGGTGTGGTTGGTCTTTTCCAGCCGGGATTACCGGGTGAACAAACCCCCGGGTTATCTGTGCGCTTTATGGGCATCAATAATAAAGCGATTGCTTCATATTTGGTTTCGCTGTATTGCTCGCTGGCCGTTTTGGTTGATGATGCTATTGCTGTATTGGAAGATGTAGAAATAGGAAATTATTATGAGTACAAATGATTTCCCCGGCGGCTTGCCTGATCTGGGTGCATTGGAGAAACTGGCCAACCAGTTTTTTTCATTGCTTCCGGGAGATCCGCCTATAGATTTAAGTGCCCGGCAGTTTGGCCAGCAACCGCAGAGCCCGGAGTCATTGCCGCATTACAGCAGCTTTAATTTCGACAAGGCGCCCCATGAGTTGCCCGGTGTAAATGCTTTGGGCTTGGGTAATATCCCTTCATCCGTTGCGGGCAGCGGGATATCACCGTCCTATGCCAATAATTTGAGCGGCGTTGGTTTGCCGTACGAACAGGCTGTTTTACTATCGCCTGAATCCATAGGCATGGGTAAAGTTCCACCATCAATGGGTGGGCTTGGTGTTTCACCATCGTTAACTAACTATTCCAGTGCAATAGACCTGCGTGATCCGAAACTGGGCTTGCCTGAATTCAATCATTTAGGTTCCAGTAAAATTCCGGTGTCGGTAGCGGGCAGTGGCATATCGCCTTCAGCTGCTGAACAAGGAAACGCTGTCGACCTAAAAAATCCGCAAACAAGTCTGCCTGATCCTAACAACCAGGGTTTGGGTAATATCCCTCAGTCCGTAGCAGGCAGCGGTATATCGCCATCGGCCAGTGATAAAGGCAAAGCAGTGGATATCAATGGTTCGCAGCCCAATTTACCCGGATCAAACAGCACCGGGTTGGGTAATGTACCCCAATCAGTTGCCGGGAGCGGGATATCGCCTTCAGCTATCGATCAGAAAAACGCGGTCGACCTGAAAAACCCGCAAACCAGCTTTCCCGATCCGCATAATACCAGCGGCGGAAGCAAACCTGCACAAACTCAAAACACCACCAGTACTGCGGCCCCGGCATCACCCTATTCAACGGATTTTAAAGGTTTTTCCTCTTACCTGGAGAATATTAATTTCTTCCCCGGCTTTGACGGAAAAACGCCTTTACACACCGGTAATAATTACGCGTTGCCTTCATCACTGCAAACATTACCTTATCAATCGGAGCAACCTTTTGATACGGAATTGTTAAGTGTATTAAAAAATATTACCACCACCTTTCCGGGTCAGCAATTACCTTTTACGCCCCCATCCGGGTCGGGATTTTATTTTTTGAATGAGAAGAGCAATTTCAGGTCTACCCCGGAAGCCTCCGATTTGGTTCAAAAGGAGTTTAAGGATAATAATGGTCAAGCATTCGATGTCAACCGCATTAAACTGGATTTCCCGATACTGCAGGAAAGGGTGAACGGTAAGCCTTTGATCTGGCTGGATAACGCGGCGACCACCCAAAAACCGAGGCAGGTGATCGACCGGATCAGTTATTTTTATGAGCATGAGAATTCCAACATCCATCGTGCAGCGCACGAATTGGCTGCACGGGCGACCGATGCTTATGAAGATGCCAGGAAAAAGGTGCAGGCATTTTTAAACGCAGGCTCGTTCAACGAGATCATATTTGTGCGCGGGGCAACCGAAGCCATCAACTTGGTGGCCAAAAGTTGGGGCGAACAATATTTAAATGCCGGTGATGAGATCATACTGAGCCACCTGGAGCATCATGCCAATATAGTTCCCTGGCAGCAGCTGGCGGCTAAAAAAGGGCTCAAGATCAAAGTGATCCCTGTTGATGATGATGGACAGGTGATATTGAGCGAATATTCCAAATTATTAGGACCGAAAACTAAGCTGGTCTCATTTTCACAGGTATCAAATGCTTTAGGCACCATCACGCCAGCCAGGCAAATTATTGACATGGCACACCAGGCCGGGGCAAAGGTATTGGTAGATGGCGCGCAATCTGTTTCGCATATGCGGGTAGATGTACGTGCGCTGGATGCCGATTGGTTTGTCTTCTCCGGACATAAAATTTTCGGTCCGACAGGTATTGGCGTGCTATATGGCAAAGAAGACCTGTTGAACGAAACGCAGCCATGGCAGGGTGGGGGTAATATGATCAAAGATGTAACTTTTGAATATACCCAATATCATAACGCCCCGCTACGCTTTGAAGCCGGTACAGGCAATATAGCAGACGCGGTAGGCTTGGGCGCAGCTATAGATTATGTCACCAAAATTGGCATCGATCTGATATCACAATATGAGCATTACCTGTTGGTATACGCCACCGGGTTGCTGGAACAGGTGCCGGGATTGCATTTGATTGGTACCGCGCCTGACAAGGCCAGTGTGCTATCTTTTGTGCTGGATGGTTTCCATACCGAAGAAGTTGGCGCGGCGTTAAACCAGGAAGGTATAGCGGTACGTTCAGGCCATCATTGTGCGCAGCCTATTTTGCGAAGGTTTGGACAGGAAACTACTGTAAGGCCATCATTGGCTTTTTATAATACCTGTGCCGATATCGATACCATGGTACTCACTTTACACCGCTTAAAAGGCGGGCATAAAAATTAATAAGAATGAGCAACGGGAGGATACAGGAATTTATTGATCTGCTGCATAAAACGCACAAAGCTGAATGGGAGGCCACACCTTCCAATCAGCAGGCGGTATTGTGGCTGAGCGACCTGATCGAATTCCTGTTCCCGGATAATCATTTGAATAAGCTGTCAACTTACATAGGCCGGCTGAAGAAGAACCAGATCGACCTTGAAAACCTGTTGCTGAGTTATCTCGACCCAAATACGGTCGACATAGAAAATACGGTTAATGAATTTTATGAATCGCTGGATGTTATTTATGAAAATTTGCGGCAGGACGCCAGTAAGATACACGAGAATGATCCTGCCGCAACCAGCATCCACGAAGTGATCGTGTCATATCCCGGCTTTTACGCCATTGCCGTTTATCGCATAGCAAACCGGTTGTCGCAATTGCAAATTCCCATTTTGCCACGTATTTTGAGCGAGCACGCCCACGGCAAAACCGGGGTTGATATCCACCCTAATGCCACTATTGGTGTTCCGTTCACCATAGATCATGGTACCGGCATTGTTATCGGCGCTACCAGCATCATCGGCAAAAATGTATGTATTTACCAGGGGGTAACACTGGGCGCATCGCAGGTGAATAAGAACCTATCAGCTACCAAGCGGCACCCTACGGTTGAGGATAATGTAATTATTTACGCCCGCAGCACTATTTTGGGCGGATATACGGTTATCGGACACGACAGCATTATCGGCGGGAGTGTATTTTTAACCAAAAGTGTGAGTCCATACTCCAATGTATTTAATACTCACCAGTTAAGGATAGATGTAAAGCAGCAGACTGTTAACCAGAGTGCCTGATCATCGGATAAATCCCTTGTAGGGCTTGCGTCTTAACATCGCCCCTGCTCTGGATACATTTAAATAATCCCAACATTTATTTCTTTCATATTAATTTTTTTTACCAAGGGGCAACCTTTTTATAAATTCATTCGTGTAGGTTAAAAGCATGCTTTGTGCTCATTGTCAGTTAAATAAAAAAAGGAGGAAATGCGATCAGGAAAAATTTAAAAATAACCCAATACTAAATCTTACATATAGTTTATTAACCTTAAATTATATATACCAATGAAAAATTTAATTACTTCTAAAGTTTTGCTTGCAGCGCTTTTAATGATCACCTGTTTTTATGCATGTAAGAAAGACCACAAACCTACCGAAGAGTTTAATGTTAGTCAAACAAATCTCGTTGCTGATACTGCCGGGTACGGAGCTGCAAAGATTGACACCGCCTTAGTCAATGCCTGGGGTATTGCCGCTTCGCCAACCGGGATAATATGGATATCGGCCAATCATACAGCCCTCAGTACGATTTATGATAAAACAGGCAGCACAATAAGGCCGCCCGTTACCATTCCTTCCACCACACCTGGTGCGGCAGGTGCACCTACCGGGATCATTTTTAACAGCACCACGGATTTTGGAGGAAATAAATTCATTTTTGCTGGGGAGGATGGAATAATTACCGCATGGGCTTCAGGTAATTCGGCGGTTAAGGTTGCAGACAGGTCCTCGTCAAATGCGGTATATAAAGGCATTGCAATGGCTACAGACGGATCGGCAAATCTTCTTTACCTGGCCAATTTTAAAGGGGGCAAAATTGATGTCTTCGATGCTAATTTTGGTTACGTTACAGATAAGCCCTTTCTTGATCCTGGCATTCCTGCTGGTTTTGCTCCATTTAATATTCAAAATATTGGCGGTCAGTTGTATGTTACCTATGCAAAACTAAAAGGGCCTGATAATGAGGACGACGAAGCGGGCCCGGGCAATGGATATGTTGATATTTTTACTCCCAAAGGTGTTTTGGTAAAACGTTTTGCTTCCCAGGGCACCCTTAATTCACCATGGGGTATAGCCCTTGCCCCAGCCGGATTTGCAGGCAATGCAGAATCAGTCCTTATTGGTAATTTTGGCGATGGCCGGATCAATGTTTTTGATATGGGTGGAAAATTTAAAGGTCAATTGGAAAGTAATGGACAACCTTTAGTTATTGAAGGATTATGGGCCATTGATTTCCTGAAAAATAACGCCCCAGGCGGAAACCCTAATGATCCCTTGTTTTTTACTGCAGGCCCCAATGATGAATCACATGGTCTTTTTGGCTATTTGCAAAAACAATAGTCAGGTAATTATAGTCCCGGTTGGGTATTGCCAACCGGGACTATGTCTTAAAAAAAACTCCTCAAAAATTGCGGTAATAAAAAGACGGTTTAATAAAACAACCAATTATTACGGTATTTTTGCAGGAAATTAGATAATCGCTTGCTGATCTATATGCGTTTTATTGTTGTGGCTTTCCTGTTTTGTTTTTTACTGGCGGATAAAACTTATGCGCAGCAAGATTCATCAGGCTTAAAAAACAATGATACGTCTTTATCAAATGGAGGGCAGAAAGACCACCTTTACCTGCTTGATTCGGTAGCCCAGGCCATCCAGGCGCGCGACCAGTTTGTTTCTGACTCGTTAGCAACCATGTATATCAAACCAGCCGATCCTGCGCGCCACAATCAATGGGTTGATAGCCTGTTTACGAAATATGTGTATAAAGGGAATGGCCAGTTCCTGGATATCCCATCCACCTCTAAAAGTCTCCAAAAAGAAGGCCGCAGCCGCCAAACACGCGATCAATGGGTTATCGTTATCATTATCGGTTTATTGCTGTATACGGCAATTTTAAATCGTATCATGAGCAAGGATTTTGAAAGTGTATGGCAATCGTTTTACAACAAGCGCATGCTCACCCAGGTAAGCAGGGAGGACGGTCTCATTAATTCGTGGACATTCATCGGCTTGTTTTTGTTATTTGGATTAACATTTGGCCTGTTCTTATACCAGTTGGCAGCCTATAATCACGTTTTTTACAGCATAAGCGGTTTCCCGCTTTTTATCAGGCTCTCTTTTTATATTCTCGGCTTATTTGCCCTTAAATTTTTAATATTAAAGTTTATCGGTTTTATTTTTAATATCAACAAGCTGGTGAGCGAATACCTGTCAGTTTTATACCTCACCTATTTTAATATTGCCTTTGTGTTTCTGCCGGTAGCAGTATGCTTTAGCTTACTAACCGACCAGCTGATCCCGTATATTCTTGCTATTGCGCTTATTTTGATAGTGATCATATTTATCTGGCAGTACCTGCGCAGCAGCGTAAATATCATTTCAAACATTCTATTTCATAAATTTTATTTATTTGTGTATCTTTGTGCCCTCGAAATTTGTCCTATTTTGATTTTGATAAAGGCATTAAACATATAGGAATTAGGTTATTATACAATATACATTTTGGAAGAAAGAAAGAAAAAGGTTAAAAGTATACTGGTTACCTTACCAAAACCCGAGAATGATAAAAATCCCTATGCCGACCTGGCAAAGAAGCATAATCTGAAGATAGATTTCAGAGCTTTTATTCATGTGGAAGGTGTGCCGGCTAAAGACTTTCGCAAGGAGAAAATCACACTTTCTGACTTTACGGCTGTCATTTTTACAAGCAGGAACTCTGCCGACCATTTTTTCCGCATTTGTGAGGAAATGAGATTTGAGGTACCAGTTGAGATGAAATACTTCTGCCTGTCTGAAACGATTGCCCTGTATCTTCAAAAATATATTCAGTACCGCAAAAGAAAAATATTTTTCGGTAAGCAAACTGCTGCCGACCTGGCCGAAATACTAAAAAAACATTCAAGCGAGCGATTTCTTTACCCATGCTCAGATGTAGCTGCCGAAGAAACACAAAAGTTTTTGCTGGATAATGGATATAATTTTACCCCTGCGGTATTGTTCCGCACGGTTTGCAGCGATCTGTCTGATTTGGCCGAGGTGTTTTATGATGTTATCGCCTTTTTTAGCCCATCCAGTATTCAATCTCTTTATAAGAACTTCCCTGATTTTAAACAAAATAACACCCGTATTGCCGCTTTTGGGGCAACTACGCACAAAGCTGTTGTCGATGCGGGTTTAATTTTGGATATACCTGCACCAACACCCGGCGCGCCATCAATGACCATGGCGGTTGAGCAATATGTAAAGTTGGTAAATAAATAATTTGTAGTAATTTATGGAATCAGCCTGCAACTTTTTGAACTTGCAGGCCGTATAATGCCACATATTTGCATACCTGGCAAGGGTAATCAATTAGAGCATAGGTTAATATGTTTTTTACTACAATAAACTATTAATTTATATTTTTGTTACTTCAAACGGCCATTGTTTGCATATAAAAAAACATTTTTGTGTTTTGATTAATCTATTTTGATATATTAGTGGGTCACATTGCGTTATAATAAATATATAACTGAATTTTGATAGTAAAATGAAGCAGATATACTTTTTAATTTTAGTTTTAGCCGGCGGCATATTAGGTGGTTGTGGCAAAGGCGGCGACCGAGGCGAACTTACCGGAGTACCGCAAAGATCATTCAGGGCCGAGGTCCCTTACGGAATGGTTTATATCCCCGCAGGCTCATTCCTGATGGGACAAACAGATCAGGACGTAACATTTGCGCAAACAGCCCAAACAAAACAGGTTACCGTCCCTGCATTCTTTATGGATGAAACAGAGGTATCCAATACTAAATACAGGCAGTTTGTAAACTGGGTGCGCGATTCTATCGCCATCACCAACTACCTTAATGATGATAAATATTACATCAAGCCTCTCAAGGGCGCTGCTGCCAGCATCAACGGCAAAAAATATATCAACTGGACTTATGTAAAGCACTATCCTCTTTCCTATTACGGTAGCAAAGGAAGCAATAAAGGCGCCGCAGCTAATTTGGCCAAATTGCAGGGTATGTACTACCAGGGCGATGACAGGGTTTTTGACCGCAACGAACTGGATGTACGTTTATTAAAATATAATTATTCTCTTTTGTCATTGCGTGATGCTGCTAATCACAAGGATGACAAAACAAAAAAACGTTCTGATTTCATCGTACGTGATACCGTGCCCGTTTACCCGGATACCCTGGTTTGGCTGAGCGATTTTTCTTATTCTGCCAACGAGCCCATGGTTCAGGGTTATTTTTCGCACCCTGCTTATCGTAATTACCCTGTTGTGGGCGTAACATGGCGCCAGGCAAGGGCATTTAACGCATGGCGTACACGTTATAACGAAAACTACAAAGAATCACATAACCTGGCTCACCGCCTGGACTATGAATTACCAAACGAGGCTGAATTTGAATATGCAGCACGCGGTGGCAGGATAGGTACCGATTACCCATGGGGTGGTCCTTATATCAAAAATGCTAAGGGATGCTTAATGGCCAACTTTAAACCAGGCCGCGGTAACTATACCGATGACGGTGGTGCCTATACGGTGAACGTTCGCTCTTATTTCCCTAATGATTATGGTTTATATAATATGGCGGGCAACGTTGCCGAATGGACAGCATCAGCATTTGATGAATCAGCATCAACCTTTGTGCATGACCTTGCTCCAACATTCAGATATGAAGCAAAAGCAAGTGATCCTGCTGTATTAAAACGTAAAGTGGTAAGAGGCGGATCATGGAAAGACGTTGGTTATTTCCTTCAGAATTCTACCCGTACCTATGAATACCAGGATACTGCAAAATCATACATCGGTTTCCGTTGCGTTACTCATTATTTGGGCCGCGATATTAAGGATAAACACTAAATTTATTTTTCTAAACTAAAAATTGAACTGCTAACTATTTATTAAATTATTATGACTGATAAGAAAAAACCTTACGGGATTACCAATATCGTATCTTGGGGAGCATCGGTGGTTATTATTGGATTATTATTCAAGATCCAGCACTGGCCTTATGGTGGTACATTTATATCAGCAGGACTTCTAACTGAAGCTGCTTTGTTTTTCCTTTTGGGCTTTATGCGAGATAAAGAGGAAGAGCATATAGATTGGACCCGTGTATATCCCGAATTGAGTGAGGATTTCAAAGGCGAACTACCAAAATCATCGCAGTCAGGTGGTGGTGGTGTTTCGAGCACAGCTGCTTTAGATAAAATGTTATCTGATGCCAAGATCGGTCCGGAACTGATCACCAGCCTTGGTGATGGTTTAAGAACTTTTGGTGACAAGGTTGCTACTATATCCAGTGTTGCCGATGCAGGGATGGCTACTACGGAATTTTCTTCAAAAGTTAAATCAGCAAGCGCAAGCTATGATAAACTAAGCAGCGCATTTGACCAGGCATCAGCTAATTTGGCTGAAATGGCTAACTCAAATGTCGATTCAAAAGCTTACCACGAGCAGGTGAACAACCTGGCTAAAAATCTTTCGGCTTTAAATGCGGTGTACGAACTGGAATTACAGGATTCAAGCGCTCATTTAAAATCAATGAATAAATTTTATCATAATATGGCCTCAACCATGCAAAACTTTAATGAGTCATTAGACGATTCACAACAGTTTAAAACTGAGGTTGCACGTTTGGCCAAGAACCTGGGTTCATTAAACTCTATATATGGCAATATGTTATCAGCCATGAGCCAGCCACGTGTTTAATTAATTGATTTTATACTTAATACTAAGATTAGAAATATAACAAATGGCCGGAGGTAAGGAAACCCCAAGACAGCGAATGATAGGTATTCTATACCTGGTGCTTTTAGGCTTAATTGCCCTTGAAGTACCCGAGAATTTGCTGGACTCATTTAAAAATATAAGTGATAGCTTAAATGCTTCAACCAAGAATGTTCAAACTGGCATTGACAATACGTTTACTGCATTTGAGGCAACTAAATTGAAGGAACAAGCCGAAAGGGCTAAGCCTATATATGCAAAGGCACAACAGGCAAAAAAATTAGCTAACGATCTGAATGCTTACATTGATTCTTTAAAGAATGTATTGATCAAAGAATCAGGTGGTATGAGTGAAGCTACCGGTGATTATGCAGGCCGCGAAGGAATGGATTTTGCAGTTGACCTGATGATTGAAAGAAGAAAATATGCGTACGATCTGCATAAAAAGATAAAAGTTACCCACGATCAGCTTTTAGCTTTATTAGATCCCAAAGACCAATTTGGTGTAAAATTGGCATTAGAGGCCAAAGCACCAAACCCACGTAAAGGTTTTCCTGATAAAGATTGGGAGCGGGCGAATTTTGGTGAAGGTATCCCAATGGGAGCTGCTATGACTGCTTTCATAAAAATACAGGCGGATCTAAAAAACTCTGAGAACGAAGTTGTTAAAAAGATATTAGGTAAAGTTGACCAGGCTGTTGTTAACCTGGATAAGTTTCAGGCGGTTGCAGTAGCACCATCAAGCTATATATTGCAAGGACAACCCTTTACCGCTCAGGTATTCCTGACAGCATATGATTCAAAATCAAATCCTGATATTACGGTAGATGGTTCAAAGATACATACTGAAAATGGTGTGGGAACTTATACAGCAACCACCAGTGAAGGTATTCACACTTGGGTTGGTAAAATAAAAGTTAGACAAACTGACGGATCTCTTAAAGAATATCCAACACCAACTCAAACTTACCAGGTAGCTAAGCCATCGGCTGTAGTATCACCTGATAAAATGAATGTATTGTTCATTGGTGTGTCCAATCCAGTTTCGGTTTCCGCTCCCGGTATTCCCAAAGAAAAGTTGCATGTGAGTATTTCAAATGGCTCAATAAGCGGTAGCAATGGGCAATACGCTGTTACTGTCAATTCGCCTGGTGACGCAACTATTACCGTTTCAGGTGAACTTATGCCTGGAAAAACACAGGTTTTGGGCTCAACTTTATTCAGAATTAAACGTGTACCTGATCCTAAAGCACAGTTTGCCGGTAAAAGTTCCGGTTCAACCAGCTCGGCTAATTTAAAAGCGCAGGACAGGCTTTTTGCAAAGTTGATAGATTTTTACTTCGACCTTAAATTCGACGTGGTTAGATTTAACATGATCATATTAAGACCTCGCCAGGACGCAGTTAGCTACAGTACCAACGGCAGTGAGTTATCATCACAAATGAAAGCCGCATTAAATACGTTATCACCAGGCAGCAGGATAATATTTACAAATATTATGGCTAAAGGCCCGGGTGGAGAGCGCGGATTAGAAGATATAATATTAAGTGCAAATTAATAGCGTTATGAAAAAGAGAATTTTGGTTATTGTACTTTGTTTGGCTTGTACCGCTGCTTTTGCTCAGCGGAAAAAGACAACAAGGAAGACCGCCCCAAAGCAGGTAAGCAATGCAGGAGCTACCCGGCAACAGTCGGCCGTGCCGGTTGATACCACTAAAAAACAAGCAGCAGGACCAGCGAAACCCTTTGACAGACCGTTAGACGGGTATTATAAAAAAGCAAATATCCTGAATGCTAAGGTAACGCCGTATCCAAATTTGCGCGAAAATGATGTTGCGTTTGCGAAACGGGTATGGAGAGAAATTGATGTACGCGAAAAAATGAACCAGTTCCTGGCATCGCCAAAACTGCGCTTGATAGATGTATTGTTAAATGCAGTATCAGCAGGCGAACTAACTGCTTATGATGCTACTCCAGATCCTAAAAATGACGTTAATGGCGATAGTTTTGCAACGCCATTGAAACCAGCCCAGGCTCGTAATAAATTAGCCGATAGCACGATGGTTGACAGATTTGATAAGAATGGCGATAAAGTAGGATCATCAATGAAAGCTGGTGAATTTAACCCGGATAGCGTAGTAAAATTCCGTATCAAAGAAGATTGGGTATTTGACAGGCAGCGTTCAATGTTTGAGCCCCGTATCATTGGTATTGCACCAATGGTAAAATTAAAAGCAGGTGGTGTTGATCTGGATTATCAACCGGCATTCTGGATATATTTCCCTGATGCCCGCCCGATCTTAGCTACTAAGGAAGCTGTAAGCAGGAGCAGCGATGCAACTGGCTTAAGCTTTGACGACGTGTTTATGAAGAGGATATTTACCAGTTACATCGTAAAAGTATCCAACGATAGGGATGAACGTATTAAAGATTATGCCCAGGGCATCGATAAGCTGTATGAATCTGAAAAGGTGAAAAAACAGCTGATGGATTGGGAACTCAATTTGTGGAACTACTAAATTAATCTAAACTCATAAGTGAAAAGTCCTGGGTCGGTATTCCGCTCAGGACTTTTTTTGTTTTTAAGAATTCCTAATAGTCACTTGTCATTTTGAACGAGGTACGAGGAGAAATCTTATACAGCTTGCAAGACGGACTATGTATGTTGCATAAGATTTCTCACTATCGTTCGAAATGACATCAGTTTTTTTTCAAACTAAGTGCTCACCACTTCCTTCCCAAAATAAGCTGTAATCGCTTTAGCCTGTTTCAAATTCACCACCTCCTGCAATTCCTCAGTGCTTGCTTCGCGGATCTTCTTTACTGATTTAAAATATTTTAGCAGTTTTTCGGCTGATGTTTTGCCGATGCCATCTATCAACTCCAGTTCGGTAGCCAGTGTTCCCTTATCACGTTTTTTGCGGTGAAAAGTGATGCCAAAGCGGTGTGCCTCATCACGCAGCTGCTGGATGATCTTTAAGGTTTCTGATTTTTTATCAAGATATAGCGGATACTGGTCGCCGGGATAGTATAATTCTTCCAACCGTTTGGCAATGCCGATCACGGTGACCTGCTTATCGATGCCTAACAGCTTAAGACTTTTTATGGCCGATGACAATTGCCCTTTGCCGCCGTCGATAATGATTAGTTGGGGCAGTTCAGTGCCTTCATCCAGCATACGCCTATAACGGCGGTGGACAGCCTCTTCCATCGTGGCAAAGTCATTGGGCCCCTCTACTGTTTTCACATTAAAGTGCCTGTAATCCTTCTTGGATGGTTTGCCATCCCTAAAAACTACAATAGCTGATACCGGATATTTCCCCTGGAAATTGGAGTTATCAAAGCACTCGATATGTCGCGGCAATTGATTCATCCGCAGATCCTTCATCATGGTGGTCAGCAAGCGCTCGGTACGTATCTCGGGGTTAAGCTTTTCATACTGGTCAATCCGCTCTTTTTTAAAGAATTGCACATTTTTGTGCGACAGGTCAAGCAGCTTCTTTTTCTCGCCCAGTTTAGGCACGGTGAATTTGATCTTCGGATCATCCACCCCTAATTCAAAAGGCACAATAACCTCTTTCGACTTACTATCATACCTCGTCCTGAATTCAGAAATGGCAATGGTCAGCAATTCCTCATCACTTTCATCCAGTCGTTTTTTCAACTCGATGGTTTGCGTTTGGATAATGGTGCCATTCATCACCTTCAGGAAATTAACAAAGGCATACTTTTCATCCGATGCGATATTGAATACATCGACATCGGTAATGGAGGAGTTAACCACTGTTGATTTGCTCTGGTAATTTTCCAGCAGATCAAATTTTCTTTTCAGCCGGTGCGCCTGCTCAAAATTAAGGTTGCTTACAGCAGCTTCCATATCAGCTTTGAGGTTTCGCAGCACTCCGCCTATTTTGCCGCTCAATATGTCTGTTATCTCCTCAATGTTATGATCGTAGTCGTTCTCAGTCTGGTAATTCTGACAAGGGCCTTTGCAGTTACCCAATTGGTATTCAAGGCACACCTTAAATTTGCCGGCATCAATGTTTTGGCGGCTAAGGGCCAGGTTGCAGGTGCGAAGTGGATAGGTCTCTTTGATCAAGCCCAAAATAGCATGCATCATGCTTACCGATGCATATGGCCCAAGGTATTTAGAACCATCCTTTACTATGCGGCGTGTCCAGAAAATCCGGGGGAAATTCTCGTTTTTGATGATGATCCAGGGATAAGTTTTATCATCCTTCAGCATCACATTATACCGCGGTTGATGCTTTTTTATCAGGCTGTTTTCCAGCAGCCAGGCATCTACCTCGGTATCAACAATGGTAAAAGTGACTTTGCGTATTTTAGATACTAAAACCTTCGTCTTAGCATTTACATTCAGATCCTTATTAAAATAGGAGTTTACCCGGTTGCGCAAATCTTTGGCCTTACCGATATAGATCAGCTCGTTCTCGGTATTCCAAAATTGGTATATCCCCGGTTTGTGAGGTATATTCTTTAACGCCGCCCTGTGATCAAATTTCTCCATATTCATTTGGTCATTGAGTCATCATTGGTCACTATGTAATTAACCAAACACTGTAACCCTTGCATCCAACTTTACAACATTCAAACCTTACAACAAAATCAAAACCCTAGCTTCTTGTCCGCTTCTGTAGTGCCCTGTTCCTGCTGGTCGTAAGCATCGCAATCCAGGTTGATGGTAAGCGGTGTTTTTGGCGCGTCGAAATCTACATTCTTTTTGATACCCAGTGCCGGGTCGGCATAAACCTTCTTCATATACAGGGCAAAAATAGGCAGCGCGGTATTCGCACCCTCACCCAGGTAAGTCGAGCGGAAGTGAATATCCCTGTCCTCGCAGCCTGTCCAAACGCCGGTTACCAGCTGCGGTGTAACGCCGATGAACCAGCCATCAGAGTTATCCTGTGTGGTCCCGGTTTTGCCGGCTACAGGATTGCGGATGCCATATTTATAGGTCAGCCTTGAGCCCGTACCATTTTCTATTACCCCTTTCAGCATATAGGTCATCACATAGGCGGTTTGCTCATTCATGGCCGGTACGATCTTTGGCTTATGATTGTACAATACATTACCCTTCCTATCCTCGATACGTAGCAAATAGGTTGGCTCGGTCCAAACACCATGGTTGGCAAATACAGAATAAGCGCCAGTCATATCATATACTGTCGAATTAAATGTGCCCAGGCAAATAGAAGGATAAGGCCCAAGGTCAGGGCTGGTAATGCCCATTTTCTTCGCCAGGTTCACTACCGGTACCGGGCCCACCTGTTTCATCACATAAGCCGTAACATAGTTTTGCGAGAATGCCAAAGCCGTGCGCAAACTGATCATCCCTTGCTTCCAATCGGATGACGATTGCCTCGGCACCCAATCCGGCTGCCCCGGGATGCTGATGGTGACAGGTACATTATCCACTTTCATGCAAGGGGAATACCCATTATCTATAGCTATCGAATAGGTAAAAGGCTTGGCTGTTGAACCCACCTGCCTGCTGCCTGTTTTCACCTGGTCATACTTAAAATGATCAAAACTGATGCCCCCAACCCATGCCTTCACATAGCCCGTTGTAGGGTCCATGCTCATCATCGCGTTGCGCAGCAGGAATTTGGAGTAAACAATAGAGTCGATCGGTTTCATGGTTACCGTGGTATCACCCCGCCAGGTAAATAAGATCATCTGCACCGGCGTATTAAAATCCTTCCTGATCTCTTCCGGCGATTTACCCTGTATAGTGTCCGACTTGTAACGGTCGGAACGATGCATACCCTGGTCAAGCAAAAGCTTATAATTTTTGATGCTCCTGCTAAAGTTATATCCTTTCCAGTGTGATTTAAATTGGGCTTGCAGTATACGCATATATTCGGCCTGGGCCTGTTCGGCATACTGCTGCATGGTTAAGTTTACCGTGGTGTAAATTTTCAATCCATCCCTGTCCAGGTCATAAGGAGTACCATCAGCCCTGACTATGGATTCGGCTTCAAATATCTTTTGCACTTCCCTTTTAAGCACCGACCTGAAATAAGGCGCAGGCCCATCGTTATGATTGATCGGGTTAAAGTGCAGGCCCAAAGGCTTGCTTTTAAATTCTTCCAGTTGCCCGCTGCTTAAATATCCCTGGCGCTCCATCAACGTAAGCACTACATTATTACGGCGGTTCAGCGCGTTTTGAGGGTGATTAATAGGCGAATAAATGCCCGGCCCGTTGATCATAGCTATTAAAAGTGCGGCCTGGTCCGGTGTAAGCTTATCCGGCGTGGTGCTGAAGTAAGTACGCGCCGCCGACTTGATCCCAAAAGTATTATAAGCGCCAAAATCAACCGTGTTCAAATACATGGTGATGATCTCTTCCTTGGTGTAATGACGCTCTAATTGTACGGCTGTTATCCATTCCCTCAATTTTTGGGTGATACGCACCAGCTTATTATGCGATCGCTCTGAAAACAAGTTAAGTGCCAATTGCTGTGTAATAGTACTGCCTCCCTGTTTTTTGAAAATATTAAGGAAAATAATACTAAATGTGCGTCTGAAATCAATGCCCGAATGTTGATAAAAGCGCTCATCCTCGGTAGCCACCAACGCATTGATCACATTGGGGGATATCTCCTTATAGGTTACATTCGACCGGTTCTGAATATAATAGGTACCCAATATTTGCTTATCGGACGAAATGATCTCTGATGCCTGGTTGCTTTTAGGATTTTCCAGGTCGCGGAATGGTGGCAGAGGGCCGAAAGCACCCAAATAAGTGGACACTATTAATATAACCAAAAGCGCGAAGCAGGCAATAAAAAACCGCCAGATATACCAGTTATATCTTCTTATATCGTGTTTACTAAGTTTTACAATCATTTTCTTGTTGGGTCGATGTGCAGCAGAATTGCAAATATACCAAATTACAAATTCAACTTTGATATTTAGCAAATCACTTCAGGTGCCTCCAAACAAACTAAAAAGCCTGCTTTTTGTTCGGATCGGGCGTGCCGTTTTGTTGCTGACTGTAGGCGCTGCAATCAACCGTAATAGTTAAAGGACTTTTAGGCAGATCGAAATCCACATTTTGTTTGATGCCCAGGGACGCATCAGCATAAACCTTTTTCATATAGAGCGCAAATATGGGCAGGGCCGTATTGGCGCCTTCGCCCAGTGCCAGTGTACGGAAATGGATATCCCTGTCTTCGCAACCCGTCCACACACCGGTAACCAATTGCGGGGTGATACCAATGAACCAGCCATCGGAGTTTTTTTGCGTAGTACCTGTCTTGCCGCCGATGGGATTGGTAAGGCCATATTTGCCGCGCAGGCGGTAACCTGTGCCTTCGGCCACTACATCCTTCAGCATATAGGTCATCACATAGGCTGTTTGTTCATCCATGGCCTGTGTTTGCTTTGGTTTGTTTTCGTAAAGCAGGGTGCCGTTTCTATCTTCGATACGCAGTAAATAGGTAGGCTCAGTCCATACCCCATGATTGGCAAATACGGAGTAAGCGCCCGTCATATCATAAACTGAGGCATCAAACACCCCGAGACATATAGAGGGATAATCCGGTACGGCGCTGGTGATGCCCATCTTTTTGATCAGTTGTTCAACCGGTTCTGGATTAACCAGTTTCATCATATGGGCGGTTATCCAATTCTGCGAATGGGCCAGGGCCTGGAAAAGCGTCAACTTACCCTGTTTGGTATCCGGCGAAGCAGGGCACCATGGCGTTCCATAACCTCTTATGGTATCCGGCACGTTATCCACTTCCATACATGGGGAATACCCGGCTGCAATGGCCGCTGCATAAGTAAATGGCTTAGCCGTTGAACCTACCTGCCGTGTGCCCATTTTTACCTGGTCGTATTTAAAATGCTCGAAGTTGGTACCCCCTACCCAAGCTTTTACATAACCTGTTACCGGGTCCATGCTCATTAACGAATTCCTGAGCGTCATTTTACAATAAACAATGGAATCAATGGGTTTCATCGTAGTATCAATATCGCCCCTCCAGGTAAACAGGTCCATACGGGCAGGTGTATTAAAATCCTGTTTAATTTCATCATCCGATTTGCCTTGCGCCTTTAACCAGTGGTAACGGTCGGATCGCCGCATGCCCTGATCTATCAGTAATTTAAAATTAGGAATGTTGCGCCAGCGGCTCACATCTTTCCAATGCTCATTAAACTGCGCCTGCAAGTTGCGCATATACTCAGCCTGCGATGCCTCGGCATATTCCTGCATGCTGGAATTGATGGTGGTATATATTTTTAAGCCATCACGGTCTAGGTCATAAGGTGTACCATCGGAATGGGTGATCGACCTATCTGCAAATATTTTCTGGATATCGCGTTTTAATACCGCCCTGAAATAGGTAGCCAGTCCTTCATTATGATCAGAACGGGTAAAATCCAAGCCTAATGGTTTTTTCTCAAACTCTTCGGCTTGTTCTTTACTCAAAAATCCTTCATGTGCCATGCGTCCCAATACAAAATTGCGGCGGTTAAGCGCCCGGTCGGGGTTACGGATAGGCGAGTACAGGCTGGTGCCCTTCACCATTTGTATCAGCAAAGCGGCCTGGTCGGGGGTCAGCTTATCAGCCGTAGTATTAAAATAGGTATGTGCTGCCGAGGCAATGCCGTAAGTATTATAAGCGCCAAAATCCACCTTGTTGAGGTACATGGTTATGATCTCTTCTTTGGTGTAGTGACGTTCGAGTTTTACGGCAATCACCCATTCCTTCATTTTCTGGATGATGCGGGTGAAAATATTACTGGAGGGCGCTGAATATAAGTTCTTGGCCAATTGCTGGGTGATGGTACTGCCGCCCTGCTTGTTCCCTATCATATTATATAACAGGATGGTGAACGACCTGCCGAAATCGATACCAGAATGGCTGTAAAATTTATTGTCCTCGGTAGCTACCAGCGCGTGGATGACGTTAGGGGAAATCTGGTTATAATTTACCCGCGACCGATTTTGAACGAAGTATTTACCCAAAACCTCCTTGTCTTCGGATATCACGTCAGATGCAAGATTACTCTTAGGATTTTCCAGGTCGCGGAATGAGGGGAGACTGCCAAATGCGCCAAAGGCAGTAAGCAATATCATCAAAACCAAAAAACAAAAACAACCGATAAAGAACCGCCATATATACCAGTTGTATCTTCTTATATCCGCAGGGGCAAGTTTAATGATCATCTGTTTGGGGATTACACTGATTTTATGTGATGATTACACCGATTTTGTTTTTGGATCACACCGATTCTGTTTTTGATTACACCGATTTTATGTGCGCTATCCCAACCTTTCAACTTTAAAACCTTACAACTTTCCAACAACCTTTCAATAGTTATCCTGGTAAAAATCCATATAGCTATCAAGCCGGGCTTTAGTGTTCAATTTATCTAAATTTTCCTGGGTTATAATAAAAAAGCTGTATTTATCTTTCGGCACTTTCATTATCTCGGGCATTAGCGGGATTATGGCACGTGCATAGTCTTTCACAGAGCTGAGACTATAAAATCGACCTACATATATCAACTGGTTATTCTCGCCAACATTTACCAGTTGGTGGTTGATATTCCCGTTTGGAAAATTAGCCCGGTTAAACTGCCCGATACCAAAACGTGACGATGCCAGGTTGGTAGTAGCGGTGCTTACGTCCACCACGAAATAGTAATTAGTGCTGTCGCGCAGCGAGTAGATAGATGGCCGCTTGGGTTTAGGTGGCGTAACCACGGCAGGGGTGGTGGTTACAACCGGTCGATCCGGATCGGGTTGCGTGCTGGTATCTTGTTTGGCCGCCGCGGGATTATTAGTGATCACCCGGTTGGTATCAACAGCGGGTTTAGTTGCCGGTGGCTGTTTTGCCAGGAGCTTCTCAGTTGCCTTTGGTTTAGTTACAGGTGGTGTAACCGGTGGTTTTTTTGGTTCGATCCGTTTTTGTGCTACCTGTAAGCTGTAATTGATAGCAGGCTGATCTGCTACGGTTGACGGTATAAATGGCTTTTCCTCCAGTGTATTATCTGTTAATACCACCGGTCTTGCAGCCATTTCCACCTGGTTGGCATCGATATAGGCCAAATGTTGTTTTACTAATGGGGCTATAAGTCTGTCTGCAGGATACTTGGTCATGATTTGGGTAAGGTCATCCTTAAAAGGAGCCAGTTTTTCATCATGCCCTGCGGATATCGCTTTCAAATAAGCCAGCTGTGCCGACCATTTGTTGTTCGGAAATTGCAGCAGCATGGCGTCAATATCGCTTATCGCCTTTTTGTAATCCTTTTTTGAATAATCGTCATAAACCTGGTTATAGGCAGTAGTTAACGCGGCATCGGCATCATTCAGCCTTTTGCTGTATTCGGGGTCGATGATCACTTTCGCATAAGGGGTATCCGGGTAATTTTTCAGCAACAGATTTTTATATTCTTCAGATTTTGCCTCATTATCCCCGCTGTATAAACGATATAGATTATAGTAGATCGCGGGCTTATCAGGGTTATTCGGGAAACGGTTTAAAAGCAATTCATAATTGGTTATCGCCTCCTTTTTATCGCCCAAAATGTCCCTGTAAAAATTGGCGATGTCGAAATAAGCGCTGTATACCCGGGCGTTTGATTGTGCAAGCAGTTCGGGGGTGAGCGGCAGATTTTGAGTAAGCTGCTGGCGGTAGTTGCCGGCAGTGGCCGTTCCTTTACCCTGTACCTTGTCGGCAGGGGCGTCGGGGTCAATAGTTTGCGATGTATTATTAGTAATGTCGCTACTGGCCCTGCTACTCCGGCGCCAATTATCTTCCAATTTGCGGTTGCCCCATCTTCGCTTAAAATCATTGTACCCCTGGCTTACGGCGTTTGAATTGTAAAAATAGAAACTGCCGCCACTGCCTCCGCTTCCAGGTCCAGACTGGGAATTGCTAAAGGCCGTATTCGCCACGTTACCGGCATCAGTAGCCTGTTGTTGTAAGATCTCCCGGTTTACCATAGCATCAATGCGGGCGGCTCTTGTTTTTTCGTCCAGTTGTGCCAGCATTTGCAAAGTATCTTCCTTCGAGATAATAGTATACCGGTCGGCCAATAACTGCAGATTGCTGCTTTTCTTTTGTATCAACTGGTAGCCCGGGTAGTTGGGCGACAGGTTAAGCAATGTACTATCATAGTACTTTTTGGCGCCGACATAATCGGCTTTGTTTTTGAAATCAATATCAGCCAGGCGCAGGTAGGAGAGGCCCTTTTGATTCTGGTTCTTCCGGCTGTAGCGTGTTGATAATTTGTAATTTTTGATGGCATTATCAATATCCTTGTTGGCATAATAATACTCCGCTATCTGGTAATAGATCTGATCTGTAAAATCCTTATTGTTCTCGTTTTTGAGTAAGCTCTTTAGCCTGTCAATACGGCTAACCTTTATCCCGTTTTGACTATCGGTTATCCTGATGCGGTTCAAATTGGCATTAAAGGCCATTTCAAAAGCCGCGTTGCTTTTTACAATGCTGGTATAATTTTTAATGGCATCGGCATTTTTGTTATTCAACTCCTGCAATTGGGCCACTATAAATGTCCACCGAAGCCGCTGCTCTTTTTCGCCTGAATAATGTATGGCCTGTTTGCCCATTTCTTCGGCATCTGCATACTCCTGTACATTAATATCGTATTGCATTTTGGTGGCGTACACATCGGCAGTGATTCTTTTTTTAGGGTTGATGTTCCGTATGGCGGTATCCAATACCAATTTGGCCTGGGGCAACTGATTGAGGTAGATCATGCACCGTGCCTTCCATACCAATGCTTCCTGGGTCAAATTAAGCTGCTTTGGGAATGACCGTATAACGTAACTAAAAAACTCGACCGCCTGGAAATAATCACCTTCCAGATAATTGGCTTTACCTAAAACCAGGTAAGCATCCCCCAAATAATGACTTTGTTCCTTAATGGTGATGATCTTGTTGGCTTTCAGTTTGGCATCTTCCAGGTCTTTATCGGGGTTGGCGCCTTTGAGCGTTGTATCCTGGTAAGCACTTAGTATTTCGTTATAAGAGTCGACAAAAGACAGGGCATAGCTTTGTTGTTTCAGCCGGAGGATCTCGTTGGCGTTGAACAGGATATTATAATGGGCGGTCAGGTTTTGCAGGCCGCGGTTAAGGGCGCTTTCTTTTTCAAGCGAACAACCTGCCAGCAATAGCACCAAAACCGGGAAAATTATTCGTTTTAATACGGAAGTTTCAGAAATACGCCTCAAAATAAAACCATCGATTAGAAAAGCCTTGCTAATTTAGTAAATAGTATGCAATAGGATTAATAAATTTGCAGATGGCTAAAAATGAACAGGATGAAAATGATAAGGATTCGCTAAATGCTTATGCGAAATACAGCGGTATGGGTTTCCAGATGATCGCTATAATAGGATTGTTCACTTATGCAGGATTGAAAATTGATGAATCGGCCCATCATACCACAAAATGGGTAACGGCCATACTTTCGTTAGCCGGGGTCTTTATCTCCTTGTATGTAGTTATCGTATCTTTGAAAAAATAATCTAAGTATAACCTAATATATAAATGAAAATACTTCCCTCAATTTTAGCTTTCCTGCTTTTTACATTTGTTTTGGCAATCCCCCCGGCTATTTTGCAATTCAGCGGAAATACAGGCTTGCTTGTCCCTAATTTCTGGCTGGTGTTTTTTTATTTATCCGGGCTCACATTTTTAGTAGTAAGCTGCATTTTGTTTGTACAGGCTAAAAATCAGGATTATTATGCTGCCGCATTTTTGGCGGGCAGCACTGTAAAAATATTGGCCTGTATGATTTTTATACTAATAATAGTGGCAAAAAATAAGCTAAATAAGAACATTTTTATAGCCGATTTTTTTTACATATATTTCTTAAATATGGGCTTTGAAGTTTATCTTTTGTTGCGTAACTTGCGGCACAAAAATTTAAGGTAGAAAACTTCATTTAGGATGGCAAACGGCTCGATTTTGAACTTAAAAACTTTTAGAATTTCTTTGATTTGTGCGTTTTTTTTAATTGCAGGCGCATTTTCTCAATCAGCTTTCAGTCAGGAAAAGGCCTCAGATAATAAGGAAAAGAAGTTTGATGCTAAAGAAGTAATACTTGAACATATTGGTGATTCGCACGCCTGGCCATTCGCATTTCCTTTTGTTGAAGAAAGGCATATCCCGCTTCCGGTTATTCTTTACACTGATAAGGGTTTGGAGGTTTTCTCATCAGGCCATTTATTTCCTGAGGGCACAGTATACAGTACTGCAAACCACAGCTATAAATTAGAAGCCAACAAAATTAAAGTGGTGGACGCTTCCGGAAAAATTGATGAGGAAGGCAGTAAAAAAATAGTTGATCTTTCCATTACCCGTAATGTGGTCAGTATGTTTATGGGGATCGCCATTCTGCTGATCGTGTTTTTAAGCATATCATCAACTTATAAAAAACGTGAAGGCAAAGCGCCCAAAGGTTTGCAATCATGGATGGAGCCTTTGATCCTGTTTGTGCGCGATGATATCGCTATCCCGAACATGGGCTATAAGTATGCCCGGTTTATGCCCTTATTGCTTACCGTGTTCTTCTTTATCCTGCTTAATAACTTATTAGGTATGGTGCCTTTCTTTCCCGGAGGTTTTAACCTGACGGGTAATATCGCGGTAACGGCAGTACTATCGGTTATTATCTTTTTTGTAGTGAACCTGAACGGTAACAAAACTTACTGGAAACATATATTTGTACCGAACCCCTGGTGGTTATTTATCATCATGATACCGGTTGAAGTGGTAGGTATATTTTCAAAGCCTATAGCTTTAATGATACGTTTGTTTGCTAATATCACAGCCGGCCACATTTTAATATTGAGCCTGATATCGCTGATATTTATTTTGAATACAATTTGGGTATCGCCTGTATCGGTTATTTTCGTTGTGTTTATGGATGCTATTGAATTACTGGTAGCATTTCTGCAGGCTTACATTTTTACATTGCTTTCGGCGCTATTCATTGGTATGGCGATAGAAGAGCATCATTAATTCGAATTAATTACATATTAATATACACGTTTAAATTATCAAACAATGACTGGAATGATTGGAACCTTAGTTCAGGCTGTAGGAATGCATGGAAACATCGGCGCGCTTAGCGCTGGTTTAGCGGCTATCGGTGCTGGTATCGGTATTGGCCAGATCGGTGGTAAAGCTGTTGAAGCTATCGCTCGTCAGCCCGAAGCTATCTCTAAAATCCAAACAAACATGATCATCGCTGCCGCCCTTGTAGAAGGTGTGGCCTTGTTCGCGGTGGTAGTTGCGGCTTTCCTCTCAAACTGAGGAAGAAAAAAATATCCCGGAGCGATTGGCTCCGGGCTGTTTTAAACTTAAGTTAGCTTATTTTAACAAAAAATATACAATGGATTTAGTTACCCCCAATATTGGTTTAGTTTTCTGGACTACCCTTTGTTTCGGCATATTATTATGGATATTAGGCAAATTTGCCTGGAAGCCTATTTTGGCTGCCATCAGCGAACGCGAAAAATCTATTGAAAGCGCGCTTTCAATGGCCGAAGCTGCTAAAGAAGAAATGGCACGTTTAACCAGCGAGAATGACGAACTCCTTAAACAGACCCGTGCCGAGCGCGACCTAATATTACGCGAAGCTAAACAGGTAAAAGACCAGATCATCAGCGAGGCAAAAGAAGCGGCTAACACAGAAGGCGCCCGTATGATAGAGCGTGCACGTTTGGAGATTGATAATCAAAAAGCAAAAGCTATGGCTGATGTAAAAGACCAGGTGGCTACTTTATCTATCGAGATCGCGGAGAAAATATTGCGCAAGCAATTTGAAAGCTCAAATAAACAAGACCAATTAGTAGCCGACCTGCTAAAGGAAGTGAAGTTATAATGATATCGGATTTCGGATTTACGATTTCGGATTTAAGTATCCAGAATTGAGATCAGAAAGAAGACTAAAAAAATAAATTCGAAATCGTAAATCCGAAATTCGAAATAAAAAGATATGTCTGAAACAACAGTTGCAACCAGGTATGCCAAATCGATCATCGATCTTGCAGGGGAACAAAAAGTTCTTGAAGCGATCAGGAAAGATATGGAGCTTTTTTCGCAAACATTAAGGGCCAATCACGAGCTGCAGGCAGTTTTGGCTAATCCTATTATCGGCCATGCCAGGAAGATCAGGATACTGGAAGCTATTTTCGGTAACAAGATTAATAAGGTGACCGATTCTTTTCTGAAGATCATGGTGAATAAAAGCCGTGCAGAGATCTTATACGCTACATCGAAGGAATTTATCAACCAGTATAATATCATCAAACATATTATGCGGGCGTATGTAGTTTCGGCTACGCCTTTGTCTGAAGAAAACAAAAAGAAGATCATCTCCGAATTGGAGGCCTCAACAGGCGGAACAATTGAACTGCACACCAGGGTAGATGCCAAATTAATAGGTGGCTTTGTGCTTACCATTGGCGACAGGCAGGTGGATACCAGTATATCAGCAAGCTTAAACAGGTTAAAACAGGATTTTGCCCACGGGGTAAAGCAATAATTTAAAAACAAAACTCTAAATAAATAAAAAATGGTAGAGGTTAGACCAGACGAAGTATCAGCAATTTTGCGTCAGCAATTATCGGGCTTCAAGTCAGAATCTGAATTAGAAGAAGTAGGTACGGTACTTCAGGTGGGTGATGGTATTGCCCGCGTTTACGGATTAACAAAAGTGCAATCGGGTGAGCTGGTTGAATTTGAAAAAGGTTTACAGGGTATCGTGCTAAACCTGGAAGAAGATAACGTGGGTGTGGTATTGCTGGGTCAGTCGGACGGTGTGAAGGAAGGCGATACGATCAAACGTACTAAAAAGATCGCTTCCATCAATGTAGGCGAAGGTATGCTTGGCCGTGTGGTTAATACTTTGGGCGTTCCTATTGACGGCAAGGGGGACCTTACAGGTAAACTATACGAAATGCCTTTAGAGCGTAAAGCGCCGGGTGTAATTTATCGCCAGCCGGTAACCGAGCCTTTGCAAACAGGTATCAAGGCTATCGATGCGATGATCCCTATCGGTCGCGGTCAACGTGAGCTGGTGATCGGTGACCGCCAGACAGGTAAAACTGCTGTTTGTATCGATACCATTATCAATCAAAAAGAATTTTACGCAGCCGGCGAGCCGGTTATATGTATCTATGTGGCATGCGGTCAGAAAGCTTCAACAGTAGCGAACATCGTTCGTACGCTGGAAGAAAATAACGCTATGGCTTATACTATCGTTGTATCTGCTTCTGCTGCCGATCCTGCTCCAATGCAGTTCTTCGCGCCATTTGCCGGTGCTGCTATTGGCGAGTACTTCCGTGATACTGGTCGCCCTGCCTTGATCATCTATGATGATTTGTCAAAACAGGCTGTTGCTTACCGTGAGGTATCATTGTTATTGCGTCGCCCACCGGGCCGTGAGGCTTATCCTGGTGACGTGTTTTACCTGCACAGCCGTTTGTTAGAGCGTGCTGCAAAGATCAACGAAAATGATTCAATAGCTCAGGCTATGAATGATCTTCCTGAGTCTATCCGCAGCATCGTTAAGGGTGGTGGTTCATTAACCGCATTGCCTATTATTGAAACACAAGCGGGTGACGTATCAGCATATATCCCAACCAACGTAATTTCAATTACGGATGGACAGATATTCCTGGAGTCGAACTTGTTCAACGCGGGTGTTCGTCCGGCCATTAACGTGGGTATCTCGGTATCACGTGTGGGTGGTAACGCACAGATCAAATCCATGAAGAAAGTAGCTGGTACTTTGAAACTTGACCAGGCTCAATACCGCGAGTTAGAGGCTTTCTCTAAATTCGGATCGGACCTTGATGCGGCTACCAAAAACGTAATTGATAAAGGTGCCCGTAACGTAGAGATCTTGAAGCAGGGTCAGTACTCACCGGTAACGGTTGAAAAACAGGTGGCTATTGTTTACGCCGGTACAAAAAACCTGATGCGTAACGTGCCTGTGAACAAGATCAAAGAATTTGAAAGCGAATATACTACCCAGTTAGAAATGCGTCATCCTGAAACACTGGCTGCTTTAAAAGCCGGCAAACTGGACGACCAGATAACAGGCGTACTGGAAACAGTTGCTAAAGAACTGGCAGAGAAGTATTAATTAGTTAGAAGTCGGAAGTCCGAAGTTGGTGGTCAGAAGATGACTTAAGACTTAAGACTCAGAACTCAAGACTCAAAAAAAGAATGGCTAATTTAAAAGAAGTAAGAAACAGGATCGTATCGGTAAGCTCAACGCAGCAGATCACCAAGGCTATGAAAATGGTTTCGGCGGCTAAGTTGAAACGGGCTACCAATGCTATTGTACAGTTGCGCCCTTATGCCAATAAGCTGAAGGAAATGTTGTCAAACCTTTCTGCAAGTTTGGAGGATGGTTCATCACCATTTTTGCAGGAGCGTGAGCCAACACGCGTGCTGATCGTAGTTGTTTCATCAAACCGCGGTTTGGCCGGTGCTTTCAATGCTAACGTGATCAAAACTGCTAATAACCTGATCGTTGAGAAATACAGCAACCAGTTAAAAGCGGGTAATGTTTCCATAGTAGGTATTGGTAAAAAAGGGCAGGAATATTACCAGAAACGTAAATACAACGTGATTGGTAATAATAACGAGCTATATCTCGACCTTAACTTTATCAATGTATCCAAAGTTACGGAAGAAATTATGCAGGGCTTTTTAAAAGGTGATTATGACCGGGTTGAACTGGTTTACAATCAATTTAAAAATGCCGCTGTTCAATTTTTAACGGTTGAACAATTGCTTCCTGTTCCAAAAACAGAAAGGAAACCTGATGCAAAAGCTGTGCAGGTTGATTATATCCTGGAGCCTTCGCAGGAAGAGATCGTGGAACAATTGATCCCTAAAAATATCAAGATACAGTTGTATAAGGCAGTGCTTGATTCTCATGCATCTGAGCATGGCGCACGTATGACAGCGATGGATAAGGCAACTGAAAATGCAGGCGAACTGATCAAGGCGCTTAAATTAGCCTACAACCAGGCCCGCCAGGCAGCTATTACTACCGAGCTTACCGAAATTGTGAGCGGTGCGGCTGCGTTATCATCAAACTAAACCTCAACTAATCCTCTCCAAAGGAGAGGACTCTAAAGCAATATTTAAAGGCTTCTCTGCAAAGAGAAGCCTTTTTTGTTTCCTCTTGTCATTCTGAGCGTAGCGAAGAATCTTCTACAGCAGAATAGATTCTTCGCTATGCTCAGAATGACAGGATGGATATGTGCTGCATGTTGAAATAATATTCTTATTTATTATTCTTATTCAAAATAAAATATTGTAACAACATTATTATACAAGGTTACCTTTCGTGAGCACGTGGTATTAATTGAAAATCCAATTAAAAACCTAAGATCATGAAAACAAAATTCTTACCAATACTGCTGGTTGCGGTTGCGTTGCTGGCGGCATGCAAGGGCAAAAGTTACAAATCATCTGCTGATAGTGCAAAGGTCGCTGATAGCGTAACCATGGCTAACAAACTGGTAAAGACAGCCGATATTAGCTTTAAAGTGAAAGACGTAAAACAAACAGGTGAGGCTATCTCTGCATTGACTGATAAATTTGATGGGATGGTAATGCATCATCAAATGCAGTCGTCGATTAATAAGGTTGAAAATATTCATCTCAGCAATGATTCTATGATGCTTATATCGGCGTTTAACACCACAGCGGAGATGACTGTGAAAATCCCATCTGACAAGCTGGAGAATTTTGTAAACCAGGTAAATCGAATGGGCATCTATATCAGCTCAAGTAAGATGGATATTGAGGACCGCTCCCTGGATTACCTGTCATCAAAACTTAAAGCTGATAACCGGAAAGAGTTAGTTAAGGAGCAAAAATCAGGAAAGATAACGCTGAAACATCCGGATGAAATATTAACCGTAAAGGATGATATGGTTGATAAGCAAATCAGTAATCTGAAAACCGATGAACAGGTGATGTACAGTACTATTAATCTTAACTTTTACCAAAACGATACGATACTTAAAGAGGTAATGGCCAATAGCGATCCTTCAGCTTATAATATACCCATGTTTCAGCGATTGGGTTTGGCCCTTGGTAATGGCTGGGCGATTTTTATGGATATGCTGGTAGGGATGCTCAACCTGTGGGTATTTATATTGGCCGCTATAGGCGTTTGGATGGGCTATCGGTATTATAAGAACAGAGTGCGTATAACCAATCAGCCTACGGTATAAAATGTTAAAAGTATTATCGATTTTAGTTAAACATTGCTATTTTTGTCGCAAACAATAACCCGTAACAACATGAACTCAGTAGAGAACGCAAACGATGAACGCCATTACTTCTTGATCACTATATCTCTTATCATTGGCCTGGTGGGTGTATACCTTCGTTTTGTTAATGATGCCGCTTATTTTTCATGGGCATCTAATGTAATATTGATCGTTGGTGTTGCACTTGCTTTAAAGGGTGTATTTTCGATTTTGAAATAAATTAAATAAAATATTCCATATAAAAAGAGCGTTGCGGATATCCCGTAACGCTCTTTTTGTTGTCTGAACCAAAGCCCCACCCAACCCTCCCCGGAAGGGAGGGCTTAAAAGTCTCTCCGCTAACCAGCGGAGAGATTTAGAGGAGGCCTACTTCGGCCTATACTTCGATTCATTCAGTATCTTCTGCGCGTCCCTGTCGGCCATTAGCTGCGGCAGCGTCACCTCCGGATGCTTGTCCATATACTGGCGTACTATTTGCCAGCCGGTCCATAAGGCAAGCCTTGGGGCCGACTCGTTATTCTCGCCTAAACCCGGTGTAAAAGGGGCCTCACCCAGGTACCGCTGAATTTTCTCATAATCGGTTTCATACAGAAGCTTTTCTTCCAAAAAATAGCCCCATATATTGGCTTTAAAATCGTCACACCATTTGAATTGTTTGCCGGTATAGCCAATTTTGGTCGAATCAGGTGCATCGGGTAGTATCCTATCCATAAAGTACAAGATCTTCCCGTTGTATATCATTTTGGAGAGCAGGGATTTATCCTGGTCGTTCTCCGGGAACATGTCCTCGCGGGCTATACCTTCTACTACACGTGGTGCAATGTTATCCGGCGTAAACCTGCGCGATACGTAATGCGGTATCGTTTCTTTAAGGGCGGGGTAAAACCTTGAATCTGCCCCCAAAAACATATCCAGCCCGATAGCGAAATAGCCATTGCCGATAGATTTTTGCAACTGGAAGCCCGAGAAGTAAGCATATACTCTAGGCAGGTTTTTCTGGGGGAAATAATATTTAATATGCCTGAAGGCGTCTGTTATTTCGGCATTTTGTTTATCCATGTTAGGGTAGATGGAATCCACATCATGCTTCAGGTCTTTGTAGGATTGGGCGCCCAGCACTTCGCGCACTGTTTTATAATAAACGGTATCTCTAATAGCCCCCCAGCGCACAACACGCTCCATATAGTCCTGGTAAAAGGCCCCATACTTTGTTTCCATAAAGGCCACCTGCGTATTCATCGGCTTGGTACGCATAGCGTCCAGATCATGGTCAAAGCGCTCTATTGTCACGTTAATATCAATATTGCTGACATCGACTTTTTTAGAGCGGCCGCAGGCGGTTAATAGCAAACTCGTCAGAAAAATTAGGTAAATTTGTTTTGCTGTGTGCGAATTGAAGGTCATTTTTCGTTCTTTTAGCAAAATTAGATTTTTAACCCACATTCACACAAGCAAATTGATATCATCTGTAATATGAAGATCGCACTGGCACAATTGAACTATCATGTTGGTAATTTTGAATCGAACACTGCTAAAATTATCGACCATATACAAAAAGCAAAACAACAAGGGGCCGACCTGGTAGTTTTTGCCGAGCTATGTGTTTGCGGATATCCTTCGCGGGATTTTTTGGAGTTCAGGGAATTTATTGACCTGTGCGACCAGGCGGCTAAAACCATTGCTGACTCCTGCCGGGATATCGCTTGTATTATTGGCCTGCCAACCTATAATAATAATCCTGAAGGTAAGGAGTTGAATAACTCCGCCTATTTTATTGAGAACGGAGAAGTAAAGGCCATTGTAAATAAGGCATTGCTCCCCAATTATGACATATTTGATGAATACCGATATTTTGAACCATCAACCCAATTCAAGTGTATTGATTTTAAAGGGCATCGCATAGCATTGACCATTTGCGAGGATCTATGGAACACCATCGAAAATCCGTTGTATGTAACCCGCCCGATGGATGTGCTTATCAAGGAGCAGCCCGATGTAATGATCAATATTGCGGCTTCGCCGTTTGCTTACAATCATGATGAGGAACGTATTGCTATCCTGAGTGATAACGCCAAGAGATATAAATTACCCTTATTTTATTTGAACCATGTTGGTGCGCAAACAGAATTGATATTTGATGGTGGTTCGCTGATATTTGATAATACCGGTGAACTGGTGGACGAACTGCCTTACTTTGAAGAAAGTGTGGCTTATTATGTATTGGCAGACAAAGCCGAAGTACAGTTGCAGCAACCCACAACCCGCAAAAAAGAACGGCAAAGTGATATTGAACAGATATACCAGGGGCTTATCCTGGGCATCCGGGATTATTTTTATAAATCCGGGTTTAAGAGCGCCATATTGGGATTGTCAGGGGGGATAGATTCGGCTGTAGTTTGCGCACTTGCGGCAGAGGCCCTGGGGCCGCAAAATGTGATGGCCGTGCTGTTACCTTCTCGCTTTTCAAGTGATCATTCTATCAAGGATGCGGAGGACCTGGTGAAGAACCTGGGCTGCAAAAGCGAGACTATTGCTATCAGGCATATCACCGAAGCATTTGAAAGCACGCTTCAGCCACAGTTCAACAATTTGCCATTCAATATCGCTGAAGAAAATATACAATCGCGCAGTCGCGCCGTGGTGCTTATGGCTATGTGTAATAAGTTTGGCTATATTTTGTTAAATACCTCCAATAAAAGCGAGGCCGCGGTGGGCTATGGCACTTTATATGGCGATATGTGCGGGGGAATTTCGGTTATCGGTGATGTTTACAAAACCCAGGTGTTTGAGTTGGCAAGATATCTTAACCGCGAGCGCGAGATCATACCCGAAAATACGATCGTAAAACCACCCTCTGCCGAATTGAGGCCTGACCAAAAGGATACCGATTCGCTGCCTGAGTATGATGTGCTTGATCCTATCTTGATGGAGTATATCGAAAACAGGTGCTCATCAGGTGAGATCACCAAGATGGGCTATGACGAGCAAACCGTCCGCAGGGTGCTTAAACTGGTAAACCTTGCCGAGCATAAGCGCTATCAAACTCCGCCTATATTAAGGGTATCGCCAAAGGCATTTGGAATGGGCAGGCGTATGCCTATTGTAGGTAAATATTTGTCTTGAAAAAGTGACAGAAAAACGCTAAAAAATTTATTTTCTGATTAAACCCTTTTAACTGTAAATTGTCTAATAAACCACAAAGGGAACATAGCCATGAAAACATCATCTTATCTTATCCTCGGATTATTAATTATTTCGGGATTATCAGCATGCAGCAGCTATAACTATTATACTGCCGGTCTTAATAAAACCAATATGAGCAGGTACCGCTCGTTCGCATGGATCCCGCCTGAAGGTAAAAACAATAGATCCGCCGCAGGCAGTGCTATGGCTGATCTGAAAATAAAGGATGCTGCTGTTGCATCACTTTCTATGAAGGGGTTGAAATTACAAACCACCAATCCCGACCTGCTGGTAACCTATACCGCTAAAATAGGGCGCGGCTCTAAACAAGTATATGCTGATACTTATTATGGCAGCGGTTATGGCTCGGGCTTTTATCCCGGCTGGGGTTTTGGGCTTGGATACGGATATGGCTGGGGAGGCTACCGCCCTTATTATTACGGATACGGACAACCATTCATCTATTACGGTGGCTCAACGGTAGTGGATAAGGAACACTATAAGGAAGGCACCATTATTATTGACCTGATTGATACCCATACCAAAAGAGTTGTATGGCGTGGATTTGGTGTGGGTGAGGTTCACAAAAACCCTCAAAAGAATATTGATGATCTGCCTAAGGTGGTGGATGGCATTATCAGCCAGTTACAACTTGCTCCGCCACAAACTGCATCAACAAGATCATAATACTACTACGTATTTATTGTTTTAATTATCCTCTCTGCAGATTGCAGCGGGGATTTTTTTGAATAGTATTATATGATTATTTGAAATTAGATTACTGCGGGCTACAGTTACATCTTTACAAACTTCGCCTGGCCAACAAAGCTTTTGTCTTTAGTGCTTATCACCTGGATAAAATAAGTTCCGGCAAGTAACTCGCTTACACTTCCCTGCCACACCGGCTGTGCAGAAGTGACTTCTTTGATGACCAAACCTACGTTGTTAGTGATCGTGATCTTATAATTTTTGACATTCGCATCGGGCGATACTGCCAGGTGAATTACATTGGTTGCCGGGTTAGGGTATACGTTAATATTACTTTTAACCATGCTATTGCTCAGATCAGAATACTCAACAGGTGCAACTTTGGAGTAGCTGATATTGCTGTTAATGTCTTCCTGTTTCAGCCGGTAAAGATTTTGCCCGTTAACAGGATTTTTATCTTTAATGCTATACGACCCTACGGCATTTGAGGCAAAACCACCCAAAACTTCATAATTCTTTCCATTATCGGTGCTGCGTTCCACGGTAAAGTGTGTATAATTTTGTTCATTTTTGGTTCTCCAGGTTGCCTGCACCTGCCTGGCTTTTGCTGCTGTTACTTTAGCCGCCGTGAAATTCAGCAACTGGTAAGCATATTCAGTGTTTTGGCGGATAACCAACTTAAACCGGTGCGTACCAAAGCTATTGGTGTCACTTTTTGAAACCTCAAAAGTATAAGTTGTATTATGACGCATATCTGCCGAATCCTTTTTGAAAGTATCCATTAGCCATACATCAAAAAGTTGAGGTACACCTTCCAGCTCCTTCATATTTATGTTGTAAGTTCCATCAGCAACGGTATTTACAGCCAGGTCTATAGTCTGACTTGTTTTTGGCAAAGGAAGGTTATTGATAGCCAGGGTCACATTATTGCTTGATATACTGGCCATGCTCACGGTACCATAACCCGGCTTATATGGGGCATCTTCATCTTGTACATAATCCGTACTGGCCCCGCTGCTAAAATGGATAACGATGTCATCATTGTTAACAGAATCCTGGTTCAATTGCAGGCGTATATATTGGTTGTTGGCGTAATCGTCAACGGGCTTGCCCATTAATAATTTAAGGCCGGTATTTTGGGTATTTACTTTAGCCGATTCGTTAAAGGTCAATTTGGCTGCTGCGCTTGTGGCTACAACGAAAAAGCCCTGGCCGCTTGCCAACGTGCTGCTGGCATTGTGTGTGCCAACACCAAGTCCTTTAGTATAAGCGCCATAGTTTTTACTCGAAGGATCAAATACATAGATAGTAGTACCAACACCGGAGGCATAAATACCAGTAGTAGGCGTGGTTGTATTATACAGATCCCAGTTAATGGAACTTGCATAAGGGTTACCCACTAAATTATAACCCCGCACAGAGGCATTACCGGTTATTGTGGTATACCCCAAATTTGCCGAGGCAGGTGTATACCAATCCTTTACTGTTACCTGGCCCTGGTTTAATGAGCCGGTAGTTACTAAAGTTGTATTCTCAGGATTTGTATAGGGAGCTATAGTTTTACTGGCAAGGGTGGTACTTCTATCGCCCCTAAAAAAGAATAGAAAGCCATTACCCACCGGGATATTAAATATACCCAAATCACCGTCTATCAGGTAGTTTGGCGAAACAACAATACTATTGATGCCCCTGAAATTCCCGGCGCTAAATGAGTTGGTTGATACTGCTGTATTTTCACGATATAGATAAAGGGTAGGGTTACCAGCTTTATCAAAACCACCAAGGGCTCCTAAAGTACCGGTAAGGTAACTGGATTTTTTTAAGTAATTAATGCTGTATACATTGTTCCCGCCTACTGTTGCGGCATACACCGGCGATGATAGTAGCCGGTAGCTGCGATAAGTAGCGCTGCCGCCTGTTAAATAGCGTTCCACGTTTACATTGCCTGTAATGGTTGATGTGCCGGATAAGGCAGTAACAGTAGCAGAGCTGGTGGCGCCTGATTTCAAGGTTAAAAAAGAGGCAGCGCCGGCGCCGGTAACCAGTTTAGCCGGGCTCACCAGCGTTAACAAACCAGTGCTTGATACCGAAAAATTACCTACTCCTGCTGTCATGGTGGATGTACCCGTGCCATTAAAAGTAACTTTATTAAATATGGTACCAGTGCCATTATCTAACAGCGTTTGTGTTGCTCCGGAAAAACTGATCGTGCCGGTTCCTACATTAAAAGTTTTGCTATTGGTATAGTTTCCTTTAAATACGATATTTCCCGTGCCGCACTGCACTATGCCGGTAGTATTTATGAATGGCCCGGTTACTGTGATACTCCCGGTACCCTGTGTAACAGTGGTTGAATTAGCCCAGACACCGCCTATGGAGACAGTCGGGTTATTGGTATTTAGATTTACTGCACCGGTACCGCTTGTTGTCCAGTTTTTACCAATAGTAAATGCACCTCCGGCTGCTAATTTGGCGCTGGCGCCAGAAAAGAGCAGGTAATCGTAGTTATAGTAAACTATGCCAAGGCCGGTTGTTGCGGTAGTGTAAATTGCTTGTGTGCCTGCTGCTGCATCATAAATAACAGTTCCGAGCCCCGGGCCGTTGTTGGTAAAGTCAATAGTAAATCCTGTAACAATAGGTAATACGATAGGATTATTATTTGGTAATTCGATTGTTGTTGCTGCCGCATAAGAGTCGGCCTGGAACAACCCTATACCAGGGAATAATGGATCATCAACGGCCCCTGATTTTGGATTGCTATAGCTTGAAGTTTTTATTTGACCATATAATAATAGCTTATTGGCATCTAATGAAAAGAAGGGATACTCTATACCATCGCCAAGGTTATTGCCCGCTGCATTTAATGTAAGGTTGCCATTTATGGTCAATTGCTTCACCGTACTGCTAATAGCAGTTACTACACCTGTTTCGCTGGTTGGCTGAGTATTGTCGCCAACATTAAAATTCTTACAGATGATAGTTCCTGCACCGGCCAATTTAGTGGTTTGAAAAAAATCAGGATCATTATTTTGGGTGATATCACCCAAAACCGTTAGGGTACCATTTACAGTGAGATCAAGGTTGCCAAATACGCCAAGTATAAGAACAGCGCATGATTGAGCGTCTGTAATAGTAGGATCGTTGGTGTATGCGGTAACGGCTACCCGTACAATATCGGTATTATTTGGAAGCCTGGTAGCAGCAAGGCCGTTAACCTTCCAGTTTGCTATCGTATTCCAGTTATATACACCACCAACCAATTTGGTGCCCGACCAATCAAAAGTTGAAGCAAAAGTGTTTGCCGCAAAAATGGTTATCAAAAAACCAATTAGAAACAATCGATGTATTATAGCTTTCAATTTAAATTAATAAGATACTTGAAAACTTATACGAATGTTTTTTAAATAGGTTCCAAAAAAAAGCGAATTAAATTACGGCTTTTTTATAGCTAATTTTTGGTGTTTTGTGCTGATATAAAGCACTTTACGTAGATATAAATAGGAGGCTGATTATGAGGCATTTCTGTTGATTGTTTAAACATGCATCATGCCACCCAATCCTTGTTTTAAGGTAGTGAAGGACTGATTTTAATTGCTGAAAATTATAATTTTACAAATTTTGTTTCACCCACAAAAGCGTCATTTTTGTTATTAAATACGCGTATGAGATAAATTCCCGGCTGCAAATTACTTATGCTGCCCTGCCATGATGGCTGTGATGAAATAACCTGTTTCACTATAACACCCGCGCTGCTCATAAACCTGATTCGGTAAGAAGAATTTTCGGTGGTTTTTGAAAGGATGTCTAAATTAACGGTATTGATCACCGGGTTGGGATAAATACTCAGGTTATTAGCTATGGTTTGGTTGCTCAGATTTGCATAAAGCACTGTAACCGGTTTTGAATAGGAAATGGTACTGTTTATATCCTCTTGTTTCAAACGGTACAGGTTTTGGCCCACAACCGGGGTTTTATCCAAAAGGCTGTAGGTACCCTGTCCTGCCGCCTTTGCGCTGCCCAATACATCAAATGTTTTACCCTGATCGATGCTACGTTCCACAGTAAAATGGGTGTAGTTCTCTTCGTTCTCAGTTTTCCAAACTATTTGTACCTGGCGGGCAGTGGGTAGCTTATTAGCTGTAAAATCTAATAAATGATAGGCATAAGCCGGATTTTGACGGACAACCAGGGTAAAGCGCTTAGGCCCAAAGCTTAATGTATCTTTTTTGTAAATGTTAAAGCTATAGGTTTTGTTCTGCCGCATATCCATCGAATCCCTCTTGTATGCATCCATTAGCCAAATATCATATAGCTGTGGAATACCGGTGATATCTTTCAGGGTTAACTTATAGATAGCATCATCTTTGGCACTTACATTTAAGGCTATAATTGCTTTGCCCTGGCCCGGTAAAGAAACAGTATGTGTTGACAGGTCGACATTATCGCTCGATCTGCTGGATAAACTCACTGCACCATAGCCCACTTTGTAAGGTGCATCCACCTTATAATCATATGGCTGATCATTAATGTGATTATTGTTAAAGCTGATCTGGATACCGTCTGTATTGATCTCATCTTTTGCTAATTGCAAATGCAGATTCTGCTTATTTACAACATTGTCTGCAGGTGTTCCGAGGTAGAGATTAATATTGGGCACCTGTGAAGCTGTTTTGGCTGCTTCAGTAAATGTAAGTGTGGGATTGGCAGCGGTGGCCAGTACGAAAAACCCTTGCCCGCTGGGTATAACATTGGCTGAAGTAGTACCATCGCTTGCTACTCCTCCATTCCCTTTTGTATAAGAACGATAGTTTTTACTTACTGGGTCCAATATATACATGGTATTTGAAAGATTAGCGCCAGTTATACTGGTACCGAATGTATCCCAATCAATTGAGCTGGGATAAGGATTGCCCACCAGGTTAAAGCCCTTCACGGCGGCGTTGCCAGCAGTACTGCTATAGCCGAGACCAGAGGCAAGATACCAGTCTTTTACAACTATTGTTCCAGTATTCAGGGTGCCTGATGAGGAAAAGGTCACACTCTCCGCGCTGGTGGTTGTAGTATATTTGTTAATCAGGTTAGTGGTTCTGTCGCCCCTGAAAAAGAATAAGAAGCCATTGCCGGCAGTTATCTGCCGTAATGTGGCGACATTATTGAAATAGAAATTGTAAGATGGTGCATTATTCATCTTACTTAAGCCAAAATAATTACCACTGGTAAATGTTGTATTGGATACCGCCTGATCCTCGCGGAATAAATAAATGGTGGGATTACCTGCTTTATCAAATCCATCGGTAGAACCGTTGGTGCCCGTAATCAACGCGGATGTCTTTATATAATCTAAGCTATAAACGTTATTACCGCTAACCTGGGCAGCGTATACAGGTGATGACATCAAACGATATCCACGATAAGTATTACTGCCGCCTGATACATAGCGCTGCACTGCAAATGTTCCGGTTATGCTGGAGGTTAAAGGAATGGCACCGATAGATGCTGAGCCACTGGCATCGGAAGCTAAAGTAAATGTGCCTGAATTAACAAGTTGGGCTGTGGCAGCAAGCTTAACTATCCCGTTTAACGCGACAGTTATTGATCCTCCGGGTACAATATACGAGCTGCCATCCAAACTTATTGTGCCCGGGCCTTTTATTGTTGCATTTGAGGATGCATCAACCCCCATACCACTATTAACAGTTAAAGTTATTCCGGAATTTATGGTTAAGGTAGGTGTATTAAGGGTTCCAAATTCAATTGATTGAATGGTAGCATTTGCACTAATGGTTGGTTGGAGTTTTAGGCCGGTATAGGCAACTGTGCCAATTTCAATGCTTGCAGTTGTCGTAGGCGCGCCATTGCTCCAATTGGATGCAGTAGTCCATGTTGTGTTGGTGGTTCCCCTCCATCTTGTAACTGTTGTAGGGGTGGTACAGGATAAAGTGATAGTTGTTGACGAACTTCCGGTGGCGTTAAAGGCAAAGACAGTATAAAGAGTTGCGCCAAAATTCGCTGTGGGGGTGCCACTGATAATGCCTGTTGTATTATCAAAGGCTAGCCCGGCAGGCAGGGGGGCGCTAATATAATACCCGGTTGTTATAATCTGACGTATGGCATTGTTATTGTAATCAGCGACATATAAATTACCTGTAGCCGGATCAAAATCTAATCCTCTCGGTTGGTCAAATCGTGCGGCGGTACCAACAGCGTTTGTGTAACCCGCAGTACCTGCGCCGCCCGCAAACGTTGAAACCAAACCTGCCGGGGTTATCAATCTAACCGTATTGTTTCCGCTATCGGTTACGTATAAGTTGCCTGATGCATCTACGGTAATTCCTCTTGGGGTGTTAAACCTTGCGCCCGTGGTAGTACCATCAGTAGTGCCGGCAGTACCGGCCGTGCTTCCGGCAAATAAACTCACTACAGCAGTTGCTCTTATGATTTTCCTGACCTCGTTATTATTCTGGTCGCCCACATACATATTGCCGGTTGCATCCACACCAATTCCGTTAGGGCCGTCAAATCGTGCCGCGGTACCGGTTGCATTGGTAGTGCCGGCTGTACCACTGCCGGCAAATGTTGTAACAACTCCTGCAAGGCTAACTTTTCTGATCAAATTATTTGCGTAGTCGGAAACATAAAGGAACCCATCCACGGGATTGTACACTATTCCTACGGGCCCGTTAAAACTTGCTGCAGTTCCTGTGCCATTGGCTGAACCTGTGCCCCCTCCTGCATTCCCCGCTAACAGCGTTACCGCACCCGTTGCAATGGTTATTTTCCTGATCTGATTGTTGTTATAATCGGCTATATATAAATTTCCGCTGGGATCTGTTGTTAAATCATAGGGTAAATTAAAAGAGGCCCCGGTCCCTGTGCCATTTGCCATACCCGCTGTACCTGCTGCGTTACCTGCCAATAATGTTACAACACCAGCCGAAGTAGCCAACCTGATCTCATTGTTGCCTGCATCAGAAATATAGTGATTACCGGCAAGGTCAATGGCAATACTGCGAGGTAAATTAAAAGTAGCGCCAGTGCCTGTTCCATTTGCTCTGCCTCCTGCGCCTGCTGCGCTACCCACAAATGTAGTTATGGTGCCATAAACGGTAGCAGGTACCGCTCCGCCAGAATTAATAGGACTAATGGAAAATGGTAAGCCATTTAACAACGCATTGGTTGATGGAGAGTATGAAATGCTGGGAGCTTGCGCTACAACATTTATAGCAGATATCAATAGGACCAATAAAACAACTAAATACGACAGCCGCCTTTTCAAAATACCATAGTTTAAGTAACTGGACCCGAAACTAATGATTTTTAAGGTATTTTTTTTATGACATAAACTACCGGAGGTGAATTTTTGTAACCAATAAATGCTTATATACCAATTAAATATTTCGTTTATATTAATAAATGGTCAATTTGTATATATTATTAGTTAATATTATATTATAGATTAATATTTATAAACTGTATTTTACCAATAAGCAAAAAGTAATCAACCGTGTTTTTACACATGTATTATTGACAAATGTTAATATGTTGAAAAATAGTTAGAACATTTGATGATATTTGGCCGAATCGTGCGGGCAAGATCATATTAAACCTGTGTTTTGGACGTTATGAAAAACTCTTTTTAGAAATAGTCGTTCGGAAATAAAAGTATATGCCTAAAGCCGCCTTTGACTACATTTTTACAAACTTGGTATTACCTACAAGGGTGTTGTCTGTGTTATTGATCACTTTTACCAGGTAAGTGCCAGGAAGCAGGTCGTTAATACTGGCCTGCCATTCCGGCTGGGCCGAAGTAGCCTGTTTGATAATCAACCCTGAACTGTTGGTGATCATGATATTGTAAGTAACCGGTTTGTTAATATCGGCAGTTATGGCCAGGTTTATGGTATTTTTTGCCGGGTTAGGATACACGTTGATAGCATTTTTAGCAAGATTGTTGCTCAGGTCGGCATAGGCTACGGGAACTATTTTAGAGTAACTGATGTTGTTATTAATATCCTCCTGTTTCAGGCGGTAAAGATTTTGACCTGCAATAGGAGCCTTGTCCAAAAGACTGTAATTATCCCGGGCGCCGGCCTGCACTCCTCCAATCACTTCAAAGTTTTTTGCGCTATCGATGCTGCGTTCCACTGTGAAATGGGTATAATTTTGTTCATTCTCTGCTTTCCATGTTACCTGTACTTGCTTATCCGTTGATGAGGTCACTTTTGCAGCGGCAAAATCAAGCAAATGATACGCATAGGCAGGGTTTTGGCGGATAACAAGGCTAAAGCGTTTTGAGCCAAAAGTATTGGAATCGCTTTTTAGTACATTGAAATGATAAGAAGTATTATGGCGCATATCCAATGAATCCTTTTTAAAAGCATCCATCAACCAGATATCAAAAAGCTGGGGTATGCCTACAAGATTCTTCATATTTAATGAATAGTTTCCATCAGCAGCAGTATTTATGGTTAATTTGATGGTTTCGCTATTATCAGGCAAAGGCTGCACATTGATAGCCAAAGGGATTTGGTCACTTGACAGGCTTGACAGACTTACAACACCAAACCCTGTTTTATAAGCAGCATCAAGATTTGGAACATAGGCAGTGCTGACGTTACTTTTAAAACGAAGCAAAATATCATCTGTATTAACAGAATCCATAGCCAGTTGCAGCCGCAGATATTGATTGTCAGCATAATCCGCAGGCATTCCCATCAGCAGCTTGGGGGCGGTTACCGGGTTAGGTTGGGTGCCTGTTTTAGCTCCCTCGTTGAAAATAAGCTTGCCGCCCGCTGAAGAAACCACCACAAAAAATGCCTGCCCGCTGGCTATTACATGCGAAGAACTGTTGGTTCCTGTTCCACCGGGAGTGCCGCTTACATAGGCGCCAAAGTTTTTACTTACCGGGTCAAGCATCCATATGGTATTGCCAACATTAGCCGTACCATAAATATTGGTTGAAGTTGAAGCAGTTTGAAAAGTGTTCCAATCAATAGAACTGGCGTAAGGGTTACCCACCAAATTATAGCCCTTTACAGCAGCCGGGGAGCCGGCTGTGCAACTTAAGGTTACGGAGGCAGGCGTAAACCAGTTTGTAACGGTTACCTGCCCCTGGTTTAATGTACCGGTTGTGCTTAACGTTGCGGCTTGCGGAACATAGGTTGAAACTGTTTCAGCAGCAAAAGTAGCAGAAGCCCTGTTACCCCTAAAGAAGCATAAAAAGCCATTACCAACAGGAATATTAAACCCGGACCCATCCACATCTAAAGTATAGCCTGGCGAGGCGTTGATATTATTGACCCCTCTGAAATTGCTGTTTAAAAATGTAGAATATGCCGGTGTCATGTTCTCCCGGTACAGGTATAAAGTAGGATTAGCCGTACTGGTATTATCGAAGCCGCCGGCGGTAGTTGTAGCGGTTAGATACATTGAGTTTTTTAGATAATTGATGCTGTAAACTTTATTACCGCTAACTGTACCTGCATTTACAGGCGAAGACATTAAGCGGTAGCCCCGGTATGTGGCGCTGCCGCCAGTTATATACCTTTGTACCGCTACGTTGCCCGTAATGCTGCAGGTTGATGGAATGGTAGCCACGGTTGCTGTGCTGGTAGAACCAGAGATCAATGTTAAATGGCCATTTGCATTTAAGATATTGGTATTGGCCATTGTTAAGGTACCGGTATTTGATACCGAAAAGCTCCCTGAGTTTAAAAGCGCCGTGCCACTGCCGCTAAATGTAACATTATTAAATATTGTACCCGAGCCGCCATCATTTAACGCGGGTGAGGCGCCATTAAATATGGTATTGCCGATACTTTGTGTATAGGTGCCGTTATTGGTATAATTACCGGTTACTGTTAAGTTTCCGGTTCCAAGGGTCAGGGTGCCTGTATTGCTCAAATCCCCCCCGGTTGAAATACTTCCCGTCCCTTGTGTAATAGTGGTTGAGTTGGTCCAATCATCGGCTACAGTTACTATAGCATTATTCGTATTCAGGCCCACAGATCCTCCGCTGGTCGTCCAGTCACTGCCTATACTTAATGTGCCGCCATGTACGGTTTTAGCACTGGCAGCGCTAAGTATCAGATTTGGGTAAACGGTTGGCGCCGGGCTCACAGAGGCATCGGCACTGGTGTAAATAGTTTGGGTGCCCGATGTTGCAGCGTAATTTACTGTGCTGGCTGTTACTGTGCCCCCGCTTACAAAATCTATGTTGCCGGCGGTAGCTGTTGTTATCGGGTTGGCCCCTAATAATTTCAGCGTATTGGTACTTGCACCTAAATCCATTTTATAGTTCGCGGTGGTCTGCACGTAATAATAACCATCATTCCGGCTTACATATAAGCCATTAGTGGTTATAATATTGTTGACTGTAAGCGTGCCCGAGTTAAGATTGAACAATGGATTATTAACGGAATAATTGGATGCTATAGGCACAAAAAAGAAGGTCCAGGTAGCCAATGCCGAAGTGGTACTGTGTAAAGTAAGATCGCCGTTTATAGTTAAAACAGCAATATTGCAATCAAATGTAGTGGTATTATTGGTTGGTAAATTGCCGCCAAAAAGAGAATCGCCATCGGGAACCGGCGGCGCCGCGCTATTACCAACTATTAATGCGGAACAAGTGAGCCCGGCTGTGCCCGTCCCTGTAACAGTGACTGTCATGCCCCCGTTAGCCGCGTTATGATCCTGTAAAACTGTACCTGTAACTGTAAGTACAACCGCAGTGTTAACGGTTAAAGTGATGGAATTGCCGTTATTATCGCCAAATTCAACAGAAGCTACACTGACCGAAGCAGCCAGCGTGGGCTGGTTACCTGTATAATTATTTACCCCTATCCTGACGATATCTACCGAACCGCTTTGCCCCGGATAAGTGCTTGTACCTCCAGAACCTGTCCTGGTCCAATTGCTTGCTGTGGCCCAATTAGCACTGGTGTTACCTTTCCAGTCGAATGTATAAGCGTTGGCTTTTTCAAAAAATAAAAATAAAAAGAGGGGGAGAAGCAGAATTCGGTGTAGTTGTGTTTTCAAGAATAAGGTTATTAGTCAAAATTGCCGATGAGCCATTGTGTTATTATGACATATTCTTACGGAGAGATTTTGTACGATGTTTCATATTTAATACTATTTTTTAATTAATCATAAATTAATTTAACCGGCCAAATTGATGACGTATCTTTAAAAACCACCATATAATTTAACTATTGAATAATAAAATTCCTTATGATTAATTATTTGTCCACAAGTTAAATGCCGGGGATTGTGTAACAATCATGTTTCCTGAGTTATTTTAGCTTGTTAAGGGTTTTTTCGGCGTAAAACGCGCTGCTGGCGGGAATGTGATCAAAAATCACTCCCTTGCTTTTAAGAAGAATTCAGGCTGTATTAATTCAGCATAAAGCATGGAAACAATGGCCGCGTTAGCAAAGCCTGAAGTTTTTTGCACTTATAATGAGTTTTAAAGACGGCTGAGAACTACAGTTTCACAAATTTGGTTTGCCCAACCAGGCTGTTATCTTTATTGTTAACCACCTGTATCAGGTAAGTCCCCGTGAGCAATTTGCTTACGTTATCCTGCCAGTTTGGTAGCGTAGTGATCGCTTGTTTTACTATTGTACCCGCGCTATTGGTGATCCTGATGCTATAAGCTGTCACCTGTTTTTTCGGATCAATGGCTAAATTAATATTACCTACCGCCGGGTTAGGGTAAACGCTCAGGTGGCCGCTCCCTGTAAGATTATTGCTTTTGTCTGAGTATTGGATAGTTACCACGTTTGAGTAAGTAATGACGCTGTTGTAATCTTCCTGTTTCAGGCGGTATTTATTAATTCCGTTTGCCGGGTTTTTATCCAGCAGGCTATAGGTACCCTGTCCGCTTGAGGTTAAACCACCCACCACTTCAAACACCTTTCCGTTATCGGTGCTGCGTTCTACGGTATAGTGGGTATAGTTTTGTTCGTTAACAGCTTTCCAAATTACTTCAACCTGTGCTTTATTAGTAACCTTATTGGCATTAAAGCTGATCAGCTGACACATCTGGGCTGGGTTTTGGCGCACAACCAGTTTAAAACGATTTGAACCAAATGTGTTGGTATCACTTTTGGCAATGGTAAAATTGTATAGTTTATCGGTGCGCATATTAACCGAATCCTTTTTGAAAGCATCCATCAGCCATACATCATATAATTGTGGTACGCCGACAAGCTCTTTCATGTTTAAGATGTAGCTACCATCAGTAGTGGCGCCTATTTTCAAAGCAATGGTTTGCCCCATGGAGGCTAATGGAAGCTGGTTGATACCCAGGATAACTTTATCGCTCGAAATACTGGCCAAACTTACAGCCCCCAACCCGGTTCTATAAGGTGCATCCTCTTTGATATTATATCCGGCTTTGGCATTGCTGTTAAAGCGGATCAGGACATTATCCTTGTCTATCGAATCTTTTCCAAGCTCCAGGCGCATAAATTGGTTGTTTGTAACCAGGTCAGCAGGTTTGCCCATCAATAAGATTGCTGGTTGTGCAGTAGCTTTTGCCGACTCATTAAATGTAAGCTGTGGCGCCAGCGCTGATGAAAAATCAGCAAGTACAAAAAAACCTTGCCCGGTTGCAATATACCGGCTGCCATTATTGGTAGAATTTCCTCCAACCTGGTAAATGTCGTAGTTTTTGGTTACCGGGTTAAGCTCATACACTGTACTAACCAGGCCCTGCGTATAAATTCCGCTTCCGGAGGTGGTGGTATTAAAAGTTTCCCAATCAATAGAGCTTGGATACGGGTTGCCGGTTAAATTAAAACCGTAGGCAGCCGGATCGACATTTGATTTGCCTAAATTATCTGACCCGGCATTATACCAATCCCTGAAAATTATTGGTCCTTGATTTAACGAGCCGGTAGCCGCTACCGTGGCGCTTGTGGCAACATAAGTTGTTAAAGTTTCCGCAGCGATAGAAGCCGGGCTTTTATCACTATATCCCCTGAAAAAGAATAGATATCCGTTACCGGTTGGAATGTTATAGGAAGCGGCATCACCTTCAACCGTATAATCGGGCGGAGTGGTTATATCATGTATACCCCTGTAGTTGCCGGTTAAGAATGAGGAGTTTGAAACAGGCACATCCTCACGGTATAAATAAAGTGTTGGGCTGCTTACCTTATCAAAACCACCACCCATACCCGTCAATACCGTATTCGCCTGTAAATAATTTATGCTGTAAACATTGTTTGATCCTACTGTAGCCGCATATATAGGGGAAGACATTAAACGGTAACCACGAAGCGCTGCTATGTACCGCTGCACAGTTATGTTGCTCCCGTTTACCTGGCAGCCATTGGTGAGAGTGGCAATTGTTGCAGAACCACCCGCATCCGAAATAAGCGTCAAATTGCCTGTACCGGCAGTCACCAGGGTATTGGTGCCGCTCAGTGTCATCACAGCGCTGCTTGCTACAGAAAAATTACCGCTTTGCAATGTTTTGTTTGAGCCACCACTAAATGTTACGTTATGGAAAGCAGTACCTGCACCTGCTCCACCGGCTAAATCCTGAGCACCTGTTCCATTAAATATAGTGGTACCTGTAGTTTGAGTATAATTACCACTATTGCTGTAATCTCCTGAAACACTGAAATTGGCCGAACCAAGGTTCAGGTTTCCTGTGTTTGATACAGATCCGGTAACCGTAATATCTCCGTTGGTTTGATTTAAATTACCCGTATTGGTAAATCCTCCATTGAAAGCTATAGTGCCCGAAGCGCCTGAACTCAATTGATCAATATCGCCGGCATTTGTTGCAAGGCCTGTGATGTTGATAGCTGCCGTACCCTGGTTAAGTATATCGTTTGTGCTGTTGGATGTAAAAGTCCCTGCGATATTAACTACGGGGTTATTGGTTTTTAAGTCGACCGACCCTGTACCGGTGAGGGCCAGGTTAAAATTACCATCAATAGAAAGTGAACCTGCATCTACAGTTTTTATTCCACCACCCGCAAAACCAAGGTTCTGATACACCGCTGTAGTATTGTCAATACCTGTTACACCATCAGCAAATACCTCCTGGTTGCCCGGGCCTGAATAATTTACCGTGCTTGTTTTGTGCGGTGTATTTATTATTTCATAAAAATCGATGTAGTTGTTGGTCAATGCATAGTCTGGACTTGTTATATCACCAATTTGTACAGATGGGGCTCCCCCCAGGTTTAAAATGGCATCATTGACTACATCAAAAAGTTGGATCGTAAAATGATTTGAAGGAGAATACTGATCCAGTGAGTAAGCAAAATCGTTGCCATCCGCTTTATTATTCACCAATTTAAGTGTGCCGCCTATAGTTAAAGTCCCCTGGTAAAAAAAAACTTCAGTGTGGATGTTCCTGGCAATAACGGTTGGGTCTCCACCCAGCCGGGTGCTTACGGAGTTTTGTATAAAATCATTATCCACTATTATATTTATAGGATTATCACCAGTATTACTGCCAATAAGCAGCTGTGTATAATCGTTGGTATATAAATTTTGGGGGATGGTAGTGGGATCGCCTACTATAAGTGATCCGCAATGAAGCGTGCCATTTCCTATTATCGATGTTGTAATCGCGGTAAATCTTGCGGTATAATCGACACCCGGTCCCGTTCCGCCACTATTGGCGTTGCCGCCATTGGGACTGTGCATTTGTAAAAACGCACCTGTAACGGTTAGCGTCACCCCGGCACCGTTAATTGTTAATGCCATATTGGCCTTGGTATTAACTGGTTTATTGTTGTATCCGTAAGTTACTGAAGCTACAGTTAAAGATGATGATAAAGCAGGAAATTGAGCCGCGGTAATACTTGCGTCAACACCAACCTGGACAATATCAGTTGTCCGGCCTGCGCCGCCGGGATAATTGGTTCCGGTTTGTGCTACGCCGCCAACACTCCAGTTACTGGCGATAGTCCATGCTGTATTGGTTGTTCCGGTCCAGTCATAAGTGAGTTGCGCAAAAGCACTTCGCGCAGAGATCATAAGCAGGGCGCTTACAATACATATTTTAAGTAAAAGCTGTTTCACGTTTCAAAGGTTTAAGGTCAATAACTCTTGGTTAATCAGCACCAACCTTAATAATTAAAGTACACTAATCAACACCACGCATAGTTGTTGTACAACTTGTTTTATTACTTATTGTTTTTATTAAAATAATAAAAAATATTTAGCAAAGAAATGCATCCGTTTATAATGAAGATCAAGGAGTTGGAATACAACTTTTTTGTTTTTCATTACACCAGGTAAATATGATTCCTTATACAATTTTAAGGGATAAAATGCACTTTATCAAGCAAAAAGAACATTTTTTATACGGCTTTTAATATTATTATCAACGCCCAATTGGGAACACTTAAGTGTATTAAATTTAAGTAATGTATTATCAGAGCTTTAAGGCTTCTATTTAAAGTGTTGATCCGACATCTTCGATTATGAATAGTATGAACGGCCCATGGGGCTGGCCTGTAATTAATAGCCGAAAATAGCGGCAATAAATTAATTATGGGTTAATACGCCGGATGATTTTGTCTCAATAACGGCTTCTGAAACCTCAAAATCAGGAGCTTTTTGGGGTTATAATTTGATAAATTTTGTTTGCCCAACAAGGCTGTTGTCCTTACCATTTACTACCTGGATCAGGTAGGTTCCGGTAAGCAGGCGGCTTACATTATCCTGCCAGTTGGGTTGCGTGGTGGTAGCTTGTTTTACTATTGTACCTGCACTGTTGGTGACCCTGATGCTATAGGTTGTTACCTGTTTTTTGGGATCAATGATTAAGTTAATAGTGTTCACCGCAGGATTGGGATAAACACTCAGGTGGCCACTGCCGGTTAGGTTATTACTCTTATCAGCATATTGTACCTCCACTACATCTGAGTAGCTGATCTTGCTATTGAAGTCTTCCTGTTTCAGGCGGTAGAGGTTGATACCATTCTCCGGGTTTTTATCCAAAAGGCTGTAGTTATATTGACCGCTTGAAGTTAAGCCGCCTATCACCTCAAAAGTTTTGCTGTTATTGTTGCTGCGCTCCAGGGTAAAGTGGGTGTAGTTTTGCTCATTGGCAACTTTCCAGGTTACTTCTACCTGTGCCTTGTTATCAACCTTATCGGCAGTGAAGCTTAGTAGCTTATACATTTCAGCAGGGTTTTGGCGCAGTGCCAGTTTAAAGCGGGTTGAACCGAAAGTGTTGGTGTCGCCTTTGGCTATGGTAAAGCTGTAGGTTGAAGTGGTACGCATGTTTACCGAATCCTTTTTGAAAGCATCCACTAACCATACATCGTATAACTGCGGAATCCCTTTCATTTCGGTCATCTTTAAAGTATAAGTGCCATCAATGGTTGCGCTTAATTTTAATGGAATGATTTGGCCTTTTAAGCTTAAAGGAAGATCGTTAATAGCCAGGGCTATTTGATCGCTTGATGTGCTGGATAAGCTTACCTTACCGGTTCCTGTTTTATAAAGAGCATCTTCCTTATAATCGTAGCCAGCTTTTGCGTTATCATCAAAAAGCACCAATGTTTCATCTGTACTCATGGTATCCTGTGTCAATTGGAGGCGCAGTAGAGAGAGTGTATTTGTTGCTACAGGTTTGCCCATGTATAAATTTAGCGGGCTAACTTGTGTATTAGTTTTTGCAGCTTCGTTAAATACCAATGTTGATGCGGTATTGCTTGATGCTATTACAAAGAAGCCCATGCCGCTTGGAATAGTTTTTGAACCCCCGTTTTGAATTACATTATGGACGGCATCATAAGTGCCATAATTGCCATTACCCTGCCCTGTAGTGTGCAATATATAAGCAAATGGCCCCACATTGCCACCAGCGGCATATACCCCGGCTGCGGCGTTGGTGGTGCTGTAAGTACTCCAATCGATTGAGCTGGCATAAGGGTTACCCACCAGGTTGAAACCTTCTACCGCGATTGTGCCCGAAATAGTAGTGAAACCAAGGCTTGGGGAAGCTGGTGTATACCAGTCTTTAACACTTATTGATCCCTGGTTTAATATCCCGGTGGTAGTGAATGTGGCAGCAAGAGGAGTAGATGTGGTTTGAAAGGGGTTTGGCGTGCCTATCCCGCCCCTGAAAAACATTAAAAACCCATTACCTACCGGCATATTGAATGTGCCATCGCCTATTACCAGGTAATTGGGTGATGCGCTCAGATCACCAACGCCCCTGAAATTGCCGCTTGTAAAGGATGCATTTGAGGGGATCAAGTTTTCGCGCCATAAATAAATTGTTGGGTTGCCTCCCTGGGTAAAGCCCCCGGCAACGCCATTAAGCCCGGTTGTATAGGTTGAATTAGTTATGTAGTTAAAGCTAAACTGTTTATTACCATTGGCATCATTGGTGCCCGTATTAACAGGAGAAGATAATAACCGGTAACCCCGGTAGCCAATACCGCCGGTTACATAACGCTGAACGCTAACATTGCCGTTAATGGCGCAATCTGAAGGTATAGCGGCTACGGTTGCTGAAGAGGTGGAATTGGAATTTAACGTTAAATGCCCCCCTGCCTGTAGCGTTGTAGCGCCGCTCATGGTTAATACGCCGGTGTTTAATACCGAGAAGCTTCCGCTCGACAGGGTTTTTGTACCGCCGCCGCTAAAGGCAACTTTACTAAAGGCAAGCGCGGCTGTTGTGGTAAGCGTTGTAGGGGAGGGTGAATCGAAAGTGATCAACCCGGTACCAATGCTGGTAGTCCCCAAATTACTGAAAGTAGAGCCGGTGATATTTACAGTACCCGTGCCGAGGTTAACGGTGGTGCCACCGATTGTATAATAACCACCTCCACTTGCCGCCGGATCATTACCAATAATTACAGTCGGGTTATTGGAAGTCATGTTTACTGTTGCAGTACCGGATACGGTAAAATTGTTGGCTACAGAAAGCAAACCCGCATCCACTGTTTTTGTTCCTGAATTCGACAGGGTAAGATTTTGATAGATATCATTAGGAACCACGTCTATCCATTCGTTGGGATCTAACGATCCGTTATAAGTATATATCCGCTGGTTGGTTCCTAAATAATTAACGGTTGCAGTCCCCGTACCGCCGGTGGCGTTGACATTATAAAAGTCGACAGGGTTAGCGGCATATTGTGAGGTACCGACCAAAACCGGGGTAGCCCCTTTAAGGTTTAATACCGGGCTGTTGGCATTGGCATACAGGTCCATCGAAAAAAGACAAAGGGACTCGTATTGCTGCAATACAAATTTAAAGACATTGTTATTGGTTAAGTTCAGTTTACCGGTAATATTTAAGGTTCCGGCCTGGAGCGAAATAAGCGAACGGCTGCTGCGGGTTACCACTGTGCCATTGTTTTTACTTGCCGAGTTCAGGACACAATCACCGCTTACGTTTATGGTTAATGTTGATGTGGTGTAGTCATTTCCAATATCTACCAGCGTAGCGTTAACGGTGCTGTTATTTACTCCTGTAGTATTATCACCCACCTGGAATGTGGCGCAGTTAATTGTGCCGGTACCAAGCAGCGTTGTTATTTCATCAAATGTGAATTTTTCAAAATCAGAGTCATCAACTGTTGAACCCGTGCCACCCGAATTTGCAGGGCCGCCTGTAGCGCTATGCATTTGCAAAAGGGTGCCGGTTATGGTTAATGTAGCATTAACAGTCAATTGCATTTCTCCGCCAAAACTTGCAACAGGCGAATTATCGTTGCCGAAGGTTAATGAAGCTATAGTAATATTGTTTGCTAAAACAGGGTAGGTGTAAAACGTAGGAATGGTGGTAACTACGCCGATGCGTACAATATCGGTATTGCCGCTTTGGCCAGGATAAGTGGTTGATGTACCATTATTCTTCTTCCAGTTACTTGCGGCGGCCCAATTGGTTGAAGTATTTCCTGTCCAGTCGTAAGTATTGGCTGCACGCACTTCTCCCATGAAGAAAATGGGCAGCGCGCATAGTATTATTATTTTAAGTATAAATTGTTTCAAAAGGCGGAGGTTGTTTCCTGCCTCGATATAACAAATTAACTGCCAATAATATTAATTATCCAATCACGATAAAAAAGTGCGTATACAGGCTATTAGGGCACTTAATTGGGGGCTTTTTTTAAAGCAGCTTTTTAAATCAATACCTGCCCATTTTTAACGGGTAATATTCTCCCCATAATTGCAGGCATTCACACCTAAATCTTGATAAACTTGCTGTTTCCGACAAGGCTTTTATCTTTATTATTTATCACTTGTACAAGGTAAGTACCCGGAAGCAAATTATTGACCGCACCCTGCCAATTAGGCTCGTTAGTAATAGCTTGTTTTACTACCGCGCCTGAACTGCTGGTGATTATAATATTATAGCTTGCGCTCTCCGCCGACTGAGAAGCTATGGCTAAATTAAGTGTGCTGTTTACAGGATTAGGATATATACTGATATTGCCAGCCAGGTTGTTGCTCTTATCAGAATAAAGCACCTGTACTACTTTGGAGTAGGTAATGGTATTGTTAATATCCTCTTGTTTCAGGCGGTAAAGGTTTTGGCCAATTACCGGGCTTTTATCCAGGAAATTGTATGAGCCGAGCCCGCTTGAAGATACACCGCCCAATACTTCATAGGTGGCACCATTATCGATGCTGCGCTCAACAGTGAAGTTGGTGTAGTTTTGTTCATTCTCGGTTTTCCAGGCTACTTGTACCTGCGTGGTATTGTTTATTTTTTGAGCGGTAAAATTTAACAGGCGGAAGGCGTAAGCCGGGTTTTGCCGGATGATCAAACTAAAGCGCTTCGATCCAAAGCTTGACGAATCACCTTTAAGAACGTTGAAGCTGTAAGTGGAGTTATGGCGCATATCTAACGAATCCTTTTTATAGGCATCCATCAGCCATACATCAAAAAGCTGCGGAACCTGGTTAATATCTTTCAGGCTTAACTGATAAATGTCATCCGCAGTGGCATCAACTGTTAGCCCAACAGTTTCAGCGTTTTGTTTGGGTAACGGGAGAGCATTTATCGCCAGGTCAACACTATCGTTTGATCTGCTTGACAAGCTTACTTTGCCAAATCCTTTTTTATAAGGCGCATCTTCGTTCTCAACATAATTAACTTGGGCACTACTGTTAAAGCGCAGCAGCAGATCATCTGAGTCAGCCGAATCCTTTGCCATTTGTAATCGGATATACGGATTGAAGGCAACCTGGTCGGCAGGCATTCCCATAAACAAAGCGGGCCCTGTGGCTTGTGCGGTAGTTTTTGCCGACTCATTAAAGATCAGCTGTGCCGATGCATTTGCGGCCAAAACGAAAAACCCCTGCCCGCTGGCTATAATGTTGGTTGCGCCATTGGTGCCAAGGCCAGCGCCCCCCTTGGTGTACGCACCATAATTATGATTTTGCGGATGTAATAAATAGATAGTTGGGCCAACAGTGGTTACGGTGCTCACGACCGGTGCATAAATGCCGGTTGTTGATGTTGTGGTTTGAAAGGTTTCCCAGTCTATAGAGCTGGCATAAGGATTTCCTACCATATTATAGCCTCTAACGGTGGTATTGCCAGCTGTAGTGGTATACATCAGGTTTGCAGAAGCGGGCGTATACCACGGATGTACAATCACCTGCATGGTATTTAAGGTTCCGCTGGCTGTCATGATCACGCTCTCGGCACTGGTGCCGGGGGTATATTTATTAGCTAAATTGGTTGTACGATCGCCCCTGAAGAAGAAAAGAAAGCCATTGCCCACAGGTATGCTGTAAGTAGATGCTTCCCCATTAAAACTGTAGGTGGGGGCACTTAGAATACTGCTGACGCCCCTGAAATTTCCGGATACAAAAGTCGCGTTTGAAACTGCAATGTTTTCGCGATTGAGGTAAAGGCTTGGATTACCTGTTTTATCAAAACCACCACTCGCGCTGCCGGTTACCAACGCTGATGCCTTTACATAATTAAGACTGTAGATGTGGTTGCTGCTTGCATCGGTACTTGCATAAACAGGTGATGAAAACAGGCGATAACCACGGTAAGCAGCACTGCCGCCGCTGATATAGCGCTGAATTTGAAACGTGCCAACAAACTGGCCGCTGGCACTGGCCGGTACAGCAGTCGGGATAGCACCAACGTAGGCTGAGCCATAAGTATCCGATTGAAAAATGAAAAAACCAGCAGGGTTATTGGTAACAAGCCCCTGGTAACCCGTAAGATTGATACCCGAGGTAGACCCGACATAAAATGTACCCGAGTTAGTTATATATGAGCCTTGCGAGCTTAAAGTAATGGGACATGCAGAATTAGATGTGCCGGAGTAAAAATTTCCGTTGTTTATAATATATCCCTGGTAACTTGAAATGGAAATAGACGACCCGCCGGAAGCCAGGAATGTTGCACTGGCGCCATTAGTAATATTACATTGATTTTGAGTGGAAAGGACAATGGGACAAGCATTAACTAAAAAACTACCTGTTGCGGTAGTATTGTTAATGGCTGCCGCCTGCCCGGTTAAGTTAATAGGACATAATGTAGCAGTAAAGGTTTTTGTATTATTAATGGCAGTATTATTTGCCGAAAGCGCAAATGTTGATGATGTGGCATTTAATGTACCAGAATTGGTAAGAACGCCACTTTGCCCTCCCAATTGAATGGTGGATGATGTTAAGGTAAAAGAGTTGGTGTTGGATACGGTGGGATTAATATTAGCCGATGTAATAGTGGTATATGTTGCCGTCATCGTACCTGTGTTAGCCAGGGTACCATAATCTGCAAACGTTACAGTAACACCTGATGCTAATGTGCCTGTAAATTTGAGTGTGCCGTTATTGGTAATGCCACAATAGCTATTTGCCATGGATATACTTGAACCAGCAGGGAATGTAACCGTATTTGAAGCGCCAATAGTAAGCGTTGCATAATATGTAAATGCTGAAGCGCCACCGATCACTGCGGAGCCCAGGCCCGCAAAGGTGATCCCGTCATAGGAGCCTCCATAGGTCCCGGTGATTGCCAGTCCGTTGCTTACATTAAGGGTTATGCCGCTATTGATGGTAATTTTACAGGCTGAATAAGCTTGCGCCTGTACTTGAATAATAGCATTGGGTAAATTGGCCGATAAGGTAACGTTATTGGTAAAAACAGAATTAAAATAAGCCACATCGCCAACGCCGCTGCCGGGATAACCACTAAAAAAGCCGGTGCTCATATTTAACCAGTTGCCCGACACATTCCACGTACCCGTTCCTCCCCACCATTGATAAGTTGCCGCTTTCGCATTTTTAGTTAACAATGAGGCAGATAAAACAATCAAGCCAAATAATAGAAGTTTCTTCAAAGTACAAGGGGGCTAATAGTCACCAATCTTTAACACAACACACAAAATAAGAGAATCCGGTTTGGCCTGCTTGATGTTAGGGTCATCAATAAAACTCAGGTCGCCAGTGAAGTTAACTTAATTTTTTCTTGTTTACGTTAAAAAAATCAGATTGGTTTTCCATTTTTTGCATAAAAATTAATCATTGATTAATATAAGCCTTGTAATAAATTGGTTACATGGAAAGTATGATACATTCAAAAAATGAATATTTTTTTGGATAAAGAGGGTTTATTTATACTCCGGGTTTGAGTGAACCCTTATCTTGATTGAGGAGTACCCTGCAGCGCAGATGTTTGGCGGCTGTATAAGCGGAATGCGGCAAACATAGATGCGGCAACAACCAAAACTATTACCCAAGTATCAAGCGGGCAAACAGCATCCGGGTCATCACCACCGCAAGGCAGGCCCTGGGCGTGGGCGTTTACCATGCTGATCAATAACAATACAAATACCACTAAGCCTGCCTTCAATTTCATATTTATATTCTTAAACCTCAATGTTACAAAATTATTCCTTTTTACCATAATTTTCGGCAGAAAGTTTTATACAACGCATTTTATAATAATATTGTAGCCGTTGAGGTTATTTTATACGTATATGCCTGTATACTAATAATGCGATAAAATTGTTGTGATGTGGCTGTTTATGTATTAACGATAAAAGGTTGTTATCGGATTTGAGATTAAAAATCTATAATTTTAGCAAAAATGATCAAATATATTGTCGCGGGGATTTGTTTTGCAGGTTGCTCCCAGCTATCAAAACGAGTTAATTTATTGTTAAGCTGATGAGAAAACACTACGCGGCATTACTTACAGGATTTTTATTGTTGTTTTTTGGCGTAGGTGCATTTGGTCAGCAAGTGCCTGCATCTGCCGCTAATAAGAAGGAGCTGGATGCTCTGTCGGCCAAATCAAATGACTTATATATTAAGGGAAGGCAACAGGCACTGGCACTGGCTAAAAGCCGGGGATGGCTGATCAGCAGAAAAACTAAGAACGGTGGGATCATATCCTTGCAGGGTATCAACAAACTGGGGTTCCCGGTATACCTCATTACTGATAACAACACAACATCTGCCGCTACCACTAATACAGTTACTGTACAGCCGGGTGGTTCATTAGGATTAAATCTATCCGGATCAAGTACATTTTTAAATAATAAGCTGGCTATATGGGATGGGGGCTGGGTTTATAAGGCCCACCAGGAGTTTGCCGGGAAAACCATCACACTGAAAGATACTTCTTTCGTAATTGACCATGCTACGCACGTAAGCGGCACCTTGCTTGCAAAAGGGGTGTATGCTCCTGCAAAAGGGATGGCTTTTAACGCGGGCACCTTATTATCCTATGATTTTAATAATGATGTGGCCGAAATGAGCGCGGCTGCTTCAAACCTGCTGCTTTCAAATCACTCTTATGGCGATGAAGCAGGCTGGAATTTCAATGAAGGGAACAATCACTGGGAATGGTTTGGAATACCGGGCGATACGGTTGATTATACTTTTGGGTTTTATTCAGACAGGGCCCAGGCATGGGACAAGATAGCCTTTAACGCGCCGTATTACCTGATTGTAGAAGCGGCGGGCAATAGCAGGGGCAGCACCGGGCCCGCTGTTGGTGAAACCTACTATGGTTACAGAAGCGCCAGCGATCAAACCTTTATTAATAAAGGCCCGAGGCCGGCCGGCATAAGCAGCAATAACAGTTACGACTGTATCAGCTCTACTGCTAATGCTAAAAACATATTAACCATAGGCGCTATAAACCCGCTGCCCAATGGGCCGACCAATTCACAAAGCATCGCTACTACCTTTTTCAGCAGCTGGGGGCCTACTGATGACGGCCGTATCAAGCCCGACCTGGTTGGCAACGGATTGAATGTGTTATCTGCAGGCAGCAGCAGCCCTACCAGTTATATCACCTTTTCGGGTACTTCACAGGCAACGCCTAATATAACAGGCTCATTATACCTGTTGCAGGAGTATTATGCAGAAAAAAATGCAGGAAACTTTATGCGGGCAGCAACGCTGAAGGGGCTGGCCTGTCATACTGCGTTTGATGCAGGTAACGTTGGCCCGGATTATATTTACGGCTGGGGCCTGCTGGATATGAAAAAAGCCGCCCAGGCAATTACGGATAATAGTGTAAAAAGCCTGATACGGGAAGTTTCATTAGCACAGGGGAAACAACAAAACTATAATGTAGTGGCATCGGGTAACGGCGCCCTGGTGGCAACTATATCATGGACCGATCCCGAAGGTACCATAACAACCGATGGAACGATCAATAGCCGCACACCCAAATTAGTAAATGACCTGGATATCAGGGTCAGTGATGGCACCACTACCTTTACCCCATGGGTATTGGACCCGGCTAATCCAGGTGCTGCCGCTACAAAAGGAGATAATATCCGGGATAATGTGGAACAGGTTTATATAGCCAATGCCACTCCGGGTAAAGCATATACTATCACCGTTTCGCATAAGGGTATATTGAAACAAGGCCCGCAGGCATATTCAATTATTGTGACCGGCATTGGCGGTACAACTTATTGCGCATCGAGCCCGCTATCCAGCGCCGACTCGCGCGTTAATAATGTTACCCTGTCGAATTTAAATAATACACCTGCTGCTGGTTGTACCACTTATTCGGATTATACCAACCTGACAGTGCAACTGGAGCAAAGCAAAACTTATCCTTTAAGCCTGACATTGGGCACCTGCGGAGCCAATTTTAATAAAATAGCCAAGGTGTTTATTGACTGGAATGGCGATGGAGCTTTTGGAACGGATGAACTGGTAGCCACTACCGGGACGATAAGCACTACGGGCACTTATACCACCAATATAACCGTTCCGCCATCCGTTATACCGGGCAATTTTAGTTTGATGCGCGTGGTATTGGTTGAGACAACAGATGCTTCAACCATTAATGCCTGCGGAACTTACGCTAAAGGCGAAACACAGGATTACCGGGTGCAATTTACACAAACAAGTATTGATGCAGGGGTGATCGCTATTGTCAATCCTGCAGAAGGTGGCAACTGCTCGGGGGCAACCCCCGTTACCGTAACCCTTAAAAATTTCGGAGGCGCGACCATCAGCAATATACCTGTAAATGTGACCATCACTGCCGCCGATAACACGGTGACTACATTCAACCAGGTTTACACCGGTACGCTTGCGCCATCAGCAACCGAAGATTTTACCTTTACCGCTACTTTTAATATTACTGCCGGGGCAACTTATACCATAGCGGCATCCACAAGCCTGGCCGGAGACCCCATACCCGGTAATAACCAGGTAACGAAAACAGTTGTAGTTAGTAATCCGCCTGCGGCGACCGACCTTGCTGCCAATTATTGTAACAGCACCAATTCCTATTTGTTAACCGGTACAGGTGATGGGGAATTGCTTTGGTATCAGAACAGTACAGATGTTATCCCTATCGCCTATGGCTCCGCTGCAACTACTACCCAGGCGCCTGTAAATAATACCTACTTTGCAGGGCTTAATGATTTTAGCGGATCGGTTGGCCCGGCAACAAAGAATTTATTCAACGCCGGTGGTTATAACCAGTTTACACCGGCCATCAATGTGTTTACCCGCATACCTGTAATTATTGAAAGTGCCAGGTTATATATTGGCAATCCGGGTAAGATCACTTTCAGCGTATCAGATGATAGCGGCGAGATCGTATCCACCACTACCATTAATGCAACTGCCACCCGTACCAACCCGCAACCCGGTGCGCAGGCCGATGACCCGGCCGACCAGGGACAGGTTTATAACCTCAATTTACAATTGCCCGCTGCCGGGAATTACACCATCAGCGCCTCCTTTGATAATACCGCCACTATTTATCGCAACAATGGGGGCGTAAGTGGCTACCCGTTTAAAATAGGTGATGTGTTCAGTATCACAGGGAATACAGCTACATCAGAGAGTGATACGGCTTATTACAAGAATTTTTATTATTATTTATACGATATCCATTTAAAAAGCCCCGGTTGCGCATCGATAGTAAAGCAGCCGGTAACGCTTGTTAAACCGGTTATTACACAAAATGGCACTGTTTTAAGTTCGAATTTTGCTACAGGTAATCAATGGTATTTAAACGGGAATGTGATTAGCGGGGCAACCGGGCAAACCTTTTCGCCTGCGCAAAGCGGCAATTACCGGGTAGATATTGGCCTGGCAAATGGCTGTGTTTCCCAATCCGATAATTTTGTATATGTGATACTGGCTGCTAATCCCGGTGATAATGATATAGGCCTGGCCGTGTTCCCCGTACCGGCCAACGACCAGCTAAATGTTGTTTTTGCCGCTAAAACAGCTACAGCATTAAATATATCATTAATAAACAGCGCCGGGCAAACAAGCTATTCAGCAGCACAAGCATTACCTGCCGGAAACTTCAGCACATTGCTTGATGTCGACCACCTGGCGCCGGGAACGTATGTTTTAAAGATACAATTGGGGCAGAAGGCTTATAAGAAGAAGATTATTATTACGAGGTAAGCCCCCTCTCAATCTCCTCCGCCGGCTGGCGGAGAGACTTTTTAAAATCAAAGAATTGACAACTTTTTAAAAGTTGTCAATTCTATTCGCTCATTTATCAGAAAGCGTATTTTATACCTAAACCCGGTGCGATATCAAAAAATGGGCCTGTAGCCAGTTCAACTCTTGGGTTAAGGTCGAGGCTCACGGCGATAGGTGATTTTGGTATCACATATTCAAGCCCGATGATGCCGTCAGCACCTAATAATATCTGGTTGCTGTTATATAATTCGTTATCGCCATTAAATCTTTTGTACACGCCTGCGCCAACACCACCAATGTGCGCGCCGAAACCGTAATAAAATCTAAATCCTTCTACACCAAAGGCTTGCTGGTTGATCTCGTATAATGCGGTTACAACCAAACCATGTGAGCGGAATCCTAAAATACCTTCCAATGCGGTATTGGTAGTCATGAAATATTTGCCGGAAAGGCCGTTCTCGTAACCGCCAAATTTGAGGCCTAAGGCAAAAGTGTAATTCGGCTTATATTCGGGTTTAAACTCCTGCGCTTTTGCGCCGCTGCTGAAAAGAAACAATGATCCCACGATCATCAAAAAGTATGTAGCTGTTTTCATAATAATGTTTCTGCAAATAACGTTAGTTTTTTCGATTTAATTGTCGTTGAGGCTGTTACACTTTAAATTATCACTATATATTGTTGATTATCAATAGTTAAGAAACATATATTTTTATAAATAATGACTGGAATTTATATTGTTTTGAATCAACGTATGCTTTTTGTTACGTAATTCTTAGTTAGAAAAAATAGGGTAAATTAGGCCGGAATTAGTTGAACCAATTATGATGAGCTTATTTAAAAGAGAGAAGAGATACCAATTATCTATGCTTTTGCTTGCCGTTTTTTTTGTGCCGGTAGGCTGTGTAAGAGGCCAGCTGGGCAAAGACAACGGCGCGCAATACCGTAACGGTATGGTGGTATGCGCCTATCCGGATGCCGCGCAGGTGGGGCTCAGTATATTAAAAAAAGGGGGCAATGCGGTTGACGCCGCAGTAGCTGTACAATTCGCGCTTGCCGTAACCGTGCCAGAGGCAGGTAATATTGGTGGCGGCGGGTTTATGGTTTACAGGCCGGCTAAAGGCGATGCCAATACCTTAGATTTCAGGGAAAAAGCCCCTGCTACGGCGAGTCAGAATATGTACCTGGATTCCGCAGGTAATGTGATACCCAATATGAGCTTATCCACGCATCTGGCATCGGGGGTGCCGGGTTCGGTTGATGGTATGGTAGAGGCATATCATAAATATGGGCATCTGAAGTGGGAAGAGTTGGTTCAGCCCGCCATTGACCTGGCTCGTAATGGCTTCATAATAACGAAACACCTGGCTTCCGATCTGAACCGTACGGCCGCTGAATTTAGAAAATTGAACGAGGGTAAAAACTACCTGCTGCGTGATGACGACTGGAAAGAAGGTGATCTGCTGGTGCAGGAAGACCTGGCTAAAACATTGGAGCAGATACGCGATAAAGGACGGGCCGGGTTTTATGAAGGTACCGTGGCCAACCAACTGGTAGCCGAAATGCAAAGCGGGAAAGGATTGATCTCAAAAACCGACCTCCAAAATTATCATTCGGTTTGGCGCAAGGCAATTACGGGGACTTATAAGGATTATAAGATCATCACCATGCCGCCGCCATCAAGCGGGGGGATAGCTTTGTTGCAATTGTTGCAATCGGTAGAAAAATATCCACTGAACAGGTGGGGCTTTAACCGGGATTCGACTATGCAATTGGTAGTAGAGGCCGAACGCAGGGTTTATGCCGATAGGTCGAAATACCTGGGCGACCCGGATTTTTATAAAGTTCCGGTGGATAGTTTATTAAAGCCGGCCTATAACTTATCGCGGATGAGCAATTTTAGCTGGGATAAGGCTACACCAAGCGCCAGTATCCAGCCGGGTAAATTTGTTGGCTACGAGAGCGACCAAACCACCCATTATTCCATTGTTGACCGCGATGGCAATGCCGTAGCTATCACTACGACGTTGAACGGCGGATTTGGCTCAAAAATATTTGTGAAAGGCGCCGGATTTTTGCTGAATAACGAGATGGATGATTTTAGCTCGAAGCCGGGCGTGCCCAACATGTTTGGTTTGGTTGGCGGTAAAGCCAACAGTATCCAACCGGGTAAACGGATGTTATCATCCATGACACCAACCATTATTGAAAAGGATGGTAAATTATTTATGGTGGTAGGAACGCCTGGCGGATCAACCATTATCACCTCCGTTTTCCAGACGATATTAAATGTGATCGAATTTAACCAGGGGATGCAACAAGCGGTGACTTCGAAACGTTTTCATCACCAATGGCTGCCCGATGTGGTTTATGTGGAGCGTGATGGTATAGACAGCGATACCCGGATCAAACTGGAACAAAAAGGGTATAAGATAGTTGAAAGCGGCCCAAGCGGGCGTGTGGATGCCATACTGAAAACCAAATGGGGATATTACGAAGGCGGCGCTGACCCGAGAGGGGATGATACTAAACTGGGGTGGTAAGATCAGTTTGTAGTGTGCAGTTGGCAGTTTGCAACCGCATCAAAAACTGCCTACTGCCAACTGAAAACTGCCAACTGAATTAAAACTTGTATAATCAATTCGCGCACTTTATGTTTGTTGGCAATGCAAAGTAATATCAAACACCAGGAAACGATCGACTATTTTGTGAAGATAGTTTGGCAAACTATGGCTAACCGCTATAACCAATTAGTTACCGAATTTGGTATTACACAATCCATAGGCTATTTGCTTATCAACATTGACGAAAAGGAGGGGACTACCGTTTCGCAGGCAGCAGCTTTGCTGGGGCTTAAGTCGACCAGCTTATCGCGGATGCTGAACCAACTTGAAGAAACAGGGCTAATTTATCGCGAATCTAATGAAGGCGATAAGCGTTCAGTTAAAATTTACCTCACTGATCTCGGTAAAGAAAAGCGGCACCTGGCCCGTGGCGTGGTAAGGCAGTTTAATAATTATTTGAACAAGCATATCAGCGAGCATGATAAGGAATATCTTACCGAAATGCTGAAAAAGATAAACCAGCTTACGATCAATTATAAACCGGAGTAAGATATCTCTAAATTTCCTAAGCACAGAGGGTTGATCCCCCAAAATAAAAACCCCATTTAAGCGTTAATAAATACATTTTAAACAAGGCGCTTAAACATTTTAACCGCGATTTGAGAGACTATCTGACTCTGAATTGTTAAAAAGTGTTAACCAGTCGTTTTTGAATTATAAAACAATAAATTTGCCGATTGAAAAATGAATAGGTGGCTGTTGTTGATATTGCTTATTTGCTGTGCAGCGTTTGGATGCCAGAAAACCACGAGTGATCTGGAAAAGATAAAAATACAAGCTGGCATTGATGATAAAATCATTGCCGATTATATAGCTGCTAATGGTTTGACAGGTAAAGCATTAAAGACCACTGACACCTCGGGGGTTTATTATATTGTTTTGCAGCCAGGAGCGGGGAATGACCTGTTCACATCATCAACCCAGGTAACAGTGGGTGATACAGGCAAGCTTTTAACCACCGGAGTAGTATTTACAGAAACCAATGATTTTCACCCTTCCTATGCATTAGGGCAGGTGATTTTGGGCTGGCAGCTGGGAATACCAAAAATAAAAAGAGGGGGCATAGTAAGATTACTTATACCTTCGCGCTATGCTTACGGGCCGTATGCCCAACCGCAATTAAATTTGCCTATAAATGCGGTGCTCGACTTTAATATACGGCTTTATGATATAAAGAATTAATAAATATAAATGAAACAGATACTTTTTACTCTTCTGATACTTACTACAATAGGTTTAATGTCGTGCCGGAAAAACAGGAATGATATTGACATTAAGCAATATGACCAGCAACAGATGGATGCCTACATTGCTGCAAACGGACTTACCGGCATGCAAAGGGATACAACAGGCGGAGATACTTCCGGGATAAGATATAAGATCATTACACCGGGTAAGGGCGCACAGGTGGATTATCCGGATGATATATCGGCGGTTTACACCGAAAAGTCATTTGACGGCAAGTATATAGCAGCAGATACCGTGTTAAATCATTTTGACGGAGTATTGGGTAATATATCACCTAACGGGTTATTATTGGGTATCCGCAACCTTTTAAAATACAAAGGCGGCAAGATCAGGCTGCTTGTACCTTCACATTTGGCGTTTGGTATCAATGGTAAAGGTCAAGGAAGCAGTAGCAATACCAGCGGCCGGATAGCAGGTAACCAATGCCTTGACTATACAATAAACCTGATCGATAAGCAGGATGTATATGATGATATGGTGATCCAGAACTACATATCTACGAATACCCTGACCGGATATACTAAAACAGCATCAGGCTTATATTACTCAATTACTACACCGGGAACCGGAACAGGCCCGATAACTGGAAACTCGACAATTACCTGTAATTATACGGGCAGATTACTAAATGGTACTGTGTTTGATTCGAACACCGCTACGGGTGGAGCAACATTAGATGCTATTAATCTAATTGATGGAGCATTTGAGGGCTTGAAGCATGCTACAGCCGGATCAGTTATTTCGATGTTAATACCCTCAGCTTTAGGCTACGGAAAAGTAGGTGCATCGGGCACGGGAGCAACGATACCTGCAAATGCATGCTTAAGGTTTGAATTTACTGTATTGACCGTAACTAATTAAGATTATTTAGATAATGCCTCTTTAAACGCTTTTAAACAGCGTTTGCGGGCAAAGGCGTGGTCAATAATGGGTTTTGGATATTTGCTTAAGTCAGCATATTCCGGAACCCATTTTTTTATGTAAGCCATTTGCGGATCGAATTTCTTCATTTGCGATTCCGGATTGAATATGCGGAAATATGGAGCCGCATCCGTTCCAGACCCGGCGGCCCATTGCCAGCCGCCTACGTTGCTGGCCATTTCGTAATCCAGTAGCTTGCGTGCAAAGTATCGTTCGCCCCAGCGCCAGTCTATTAACAGATCCTTACTTAAAAAGCTAGCTACAACCATGCGTACGCGGTTATGCATATACCCGGTGGTATTCAGTTCGCGCATACCGGCATCAACCAAAGGATAACCGGTTTCGCCATCGCACCAGGCTTTAAATTGCTTTTCGTCATTCACCCATTTAATACGATCGTACTCCGGCCTGAAGGCATTATCCATTGTTTTTGGAAAATGATATAGGATCATTATATAAAACTCGCGCCATATCAATTCATTCAGCCAGGTTTTTTCGTGGTAGCCATTGGCCTTTCGTGCCAGTTCCCTGATGCTCACCGTGCCGAACCGCAAATGCAAACCGATATGCGATGTGCCTTTGATAGCTGGATAATCCCGCTTCTCCCGGTAATCTTCGATCACATTTTCATAATGCCGGCCGGGATACTTCCTGTCGCTTTTTTCAAACCCCATCGACTTTAGTGACGGTAGAGCGTGACTGCTATGTTTATAGAGATTGCGCAGGTATTTTTTTGTGGTATAGCCTTTAAGGTAGAATGGCTTCAGCGTTTGATACCATTTATTTTTATAAGGAGTATATACCGTATAAGGCTTGCCATTGTCTTTTGTTACTTCACTCTTTTCAAATATCACCTGGTCTTTATAGGTTTTGAAAGCGATATTATGCTTTTTTAGTTTCGCCTCAATAGCTTCATCCCGCTTTTTAGCATAAGGCTCATAATCATGATTGGTATAAACCGTTCCTACCACATATTCCTTTAAAACCTCATCCCAGCCTTTATCAGCAGTATCATATTTTACCATCAACGCGCTGCCATGTTTTTTTAGTTCATGGTGAAGTTCCTCAATAGCCTGGTAAATAAAAGTAACACGGGCATCGTCTTTATCTTCCAGTTCATCGAGTATTGCCTTATCGAAAATAAATAGGCACAGCATCGGATTTGTGCCTTTGAGAGCATGATACAGCCCGGCGTTATCATTAAGCCGCAGATCGCGTCGAAACCAGAAAATATTTACAGGGGACTTATGATCCATAGATACTCTTTAATGCTCCGGCCAATTCGGGGTAAGTAAAAACAAAGCCATCATGTTCAATTTTTTGTGCCGATGCCCGTGTGCTGCCTAATACAACAATACTCATCTCGCCCATCAAAAGCTTGAAAACAATGGAGGGAACCCTTAGCGGCCATACCGGCCTGAATAACTGTTTGGCAATGGCCCGGGTAAATTTCTTATTGGTAACCGGGTTGGGCGCTGCCATATTATAAACCCCACTGAGGTTGATATGCTCAATGCCATACAGATACATATCCACCACATCCTGCCAGTGTATCCAGGGTATCCATTGCTTGCCCTTGCCAAAAGGGGTGCCAACACCAAATTTAACCGGGAGTGCCATTTGTGGTAAAGCCCCGCCTTTTTTATCCAGTACTACGCCGGTACGGAATTTTAAAACCCGAAGGCTTAGCGTTTTACCTTCATCAACGGCTTTTTCCCATTCTATACAACATTCAGCCAAAAAATTATCGCCCGGTGTGCTTTCTTCGGTCAATAATTCATCGCCCCGATTGCCATAATACCCGGTTGCGGATGCCGATATAACCGAACTTATCTTGTTGGGCCTGTTTTTTATCAGCCCATAAATTAATGCTATTGATTTGGTGCGGCTTTCAATCAATTCTTTTTTTCGCTTGGCTGTCCAGCGCCTGTCGGCAATACCAGCGCCGGCTAAATGGAGAACGATGTCAACCCCATCAATACAATGTTCGTCTATTTTATTTTTGGCGATATCCCATAAGTAGGTTTTTACCTCCGGTTTGTTGACTGGTTTCCGGCTCATGTGGCTCACTTTGTATCCCCGCCTTATCAATTCATCAGTCAACGCTTTGCCGATAAGGCCGCTTCCACCTGTAATGAGAATATTTTTATTTGGTAATTCTTTGTCCATGGTGATTGCCAATTATGCCTTCTGCAAAATGCCTGTTAAAAATGTACCTGATCAAACTACGCCATAATGGGCAAACCTTGTGCCATTCGCAACGATTCTTTGAATGTTAAACACTGGCGGGGTATAATATCCAGGATAGAGTTATCATGGCAAATGGTATCATTTTTTAAATTATCGATCAGTGTTTGCGAAGTGGGGTAACTTACCGGCGATAACATGTTTAAAAGATAAGATGTTAGTTTATCGTTTAAAAATGGCAGGGTCACAATGCTTGGTTTAAAATCTTTAAACATAGCAAGGTATATCAGCAGCATTTGTTTAAAGGGGAGTACCTCGGGGCCGCCAATATCAAATATGTGGTTGTAGGTATTTTTATTCAATAAACTCGATTCAAGGTAACCCAATACATCACCTGTGTAAATGGGCTGTGTAAGTGCTTTGGTCCAGTTGCGTACCAACACAATAGGAGATTTTTTTGTGAGCGCATTAAATAACTCAAGCGCTACACTGCCCGATCCTACGATCATAGTGGTTTGTAAAATGGTCAGTTCGGCCCTGGCGTTGCTCAGTATATTTTCTACATTTATTCGTGATATTGCCGAATCAGACAGATCATTACTGATCTCGGTTATGGTAAGGATTTGCCGGCAACCGGTCCTATCAAGCGCGTCAACAAAGTTTTGTGCCGATAATGCCTCGAGAGCGGCGAAACCCAGGGTTTGGGTGAGGCTGTTGACCAGGTAATACGCAGCATCAATATCTCCGGGAAAAGATCCGATGCTCCGCTGGCGCAACAGGTCTCCCTCAATTACGCGTAACCTTTCATGATCATTTTGCTGTAAAAAGATTTTTTTGTCCCGTACAAGGCATATCACCTCATGGCCTTTTTCGAGTAAAACCGGTATAAGGCGTTTGCCTATATAACTATTCGCACCTGCAAGCAACACCTTCATCTAATGCTCAACAATAAAAAAGCCATGGTGTTTTTATAAACCAAGTTTAAATCCAAAACCATAAAATCTTCGGTTATCAGTAATGTCCGAGGTTTTGTTTTGTGCGATGTTGCGGCTATTAATAAACACTTCCGCATCCTTCAAATGCGCTACTTTTATTTTGGCCCCGGCATACAGGTTTTGTAAAACAAGTGAATTGATCTTTTGAGGGGATGCTATGTTGTACAGGTTTTGCCCAAACAGGTAAAGTACATCGGCTCCCCAGAAAATATTTTTATGTTCAAGGCGATTGGTAAAACCACCCGTCCAGGTACCGGCACCGGTTATCAAACCAAAATAGTCGATCTTTTGCTTGATAGAAGTGGCGTTGATACCGGCTTGCCATTTAAAAGTAGCGGTATTGAAGAGTTTATAATTGACATTTATAGTGTTTAAATAAGTAGTGGTATTGGTGTTAACAGGCTGATATCCACCGGTTGTTGGTGTGGATAGCTCGATGGTGGTTACATAATCCCGTTTTTCAAAAAGATAGCTGATTGTAAATCTGCTTTTGGCCGGAGCTATTTCAATACCTGCCGTAAGTGTTTTGAAGGTTCTGTAAAGTTCATTGCCGCCGGTTTGGAAAAAGCCCCCTGAGCTAGTTGGATCACCCGGATTATAGACCTGGGTAATAGTAACCGGGGAAACAATAGTAGAACTAAAATCGCTTAACCTAACATAGTTATCACCCAGCGGATAAGACACCGCATAGGCGCCATGTAATTTAATTGACGTAGTCGCATTGTTATTTAACAGGTGCATAATATCCGCAGTTGCATTAACAAAGGGGAAAAACCTGGGCGGATCAGCGCTTATGGCTAAAGCGTTATTTGAAGATAAATTATATAGGAAACCACCCTGGATGTTGAACAGGTTTTTGTAATAAATATTCAGCGAGGGTGTCAGGAAATAGGTTTTGTAATGGTAGTAATTAGTAGAGCCCTGCGAATTTGCCCCGCCGGGAAAGTTTGGATCATTACTATTGGTCATTGATATGCTATGAAAAGCAAGTGAATCGCTAAAGTAACGGAACGAGATATTTACAGCTGGCTCAATTGTCCAGTTGCCTATCTTTTTTTCGAAATACAAATTATCACGGATCAGCAGGTTAGCTATTGTGCTGTAGGTGAACGAAAGAGAACTAACCCTATTAGCCGGATCTGTCAGATAGATAGCGTCATATTCGTCTGAACCATGATAATTAAAATGGCTGTACCCGGCTGAGAGCGTGTTTTTTAAACCACTGCCGAGATCGCTTTTGAGACTCAGATCAGCGCTGACCAGGTGCTCTACATTAATAAAGCTATGCGACTGTAAAAGGGTTGGCTGAGCGTTTATCAAAACATTGCTTTCATCGGCCTTGATCTCCTCGGGTACCCAGTTAACACCTACATCCAGCGTAGAGCCCTTCCATGGTTTGATGCCGGCATAGGCATTAAATTTATACCTGGTGTAATGATAGGGATCGTTCACTTTATAGTTATCGCCGGTTATGAAAGGTATTACATCGCGCATAAAACTTGCTGAGGCGCCAAAGTGGCTGTCGGCATTATTCTGATAAGCTGATAGGTAATACTGGTGAAATAAATTGACGTCACTTTTACCATCAGCAGGAACAGCCGTATTGCGCCTGCTTACCAAACTCGTCTGCCCGGAAGCTTCGATGCCTTTTTTGCCCGGTTTATTCCTGCGGGTCTTTATCAATACTAACTGCTGCGGTGGTCCCGCGCCATTAAGCTGGGAAAGTGCATTCTGAACCAAAGTAACTTCCTCAATATCATGAATATCATACGCATTAACATCGGTAACCATATTCCCATCGACCACATATACCAACGTTGTCGAATTGCTGTAGGCGCCGTATAGCCAAACATTGATGGCATCGGCCAGGTTAGCGAAGGGGTATCGCTCCAAATCGCTGCCCTTAATGGTAATGGCCTGGGTAAAGTCCTTCTTAACCAAAACATGGCCCAGGTCATAATGGGTGCTGTCGGTTTGAGCATTAGCAGTAAAAAATAAGAAAGCTGATATTGCGGTTAAAAGAAGTATACGTTTAGGCATTGTAAATGAGGTAAAGATTATCAGGCTAAGATAATATTTACTTTATTATTAACTAAATTTTAAGGTATAAACCTCGTTACACGTTGATGCTATCCACTACTACCACTTTAGAACAAAGCGGCTTGGCATATTGCTCGGCAAATATCACGTGGGTTGGGTCATGCTGATAAGCTTCTTCGGCCTCCAGGTCGTCAAACAACAACAGCAGCGAAACATCATAGGAGCGGTCGATCACATCGCGGTTGGTATCGGCCGGTACACCGATATGAATACTGCGGATATAGGGGATAGGCAGCAGGAGATTGAGCCCCTCTAAAAGTTTAGCTTTATCTTCTTTGTTTTTAAGCCAGAAATGTACGTGGTGGACGAAGGTGTTTTTTAGGAGCATAGATATTTGATTTTAGCTATTGCAATCATACAAAAATTCTGGTATTAATGGGTGGATGAGATTATATCGCCCGCATTTTATTCCCCTTTGCCTCGTGGGTTACTTCTGCTAACCTAAGTTGCTCCATCAATGGTGGAATATACATCCCAAAACGCCCCCGAAGTCCTTTTTTCAGCCCATACCATCCGCCAACCGGATTGCTTTCCGAACGCCCCCATGCTTCAACAGTTCCTTCCTTTGCCGGCTTTTGTTCGTCAGCGCTGCCTAATTCCATCCAATCGCCGTGCATTTTCAGCATAGCATGAAGATCATTCAGGCAACGGATATCATAATGCAAAACAGTCTTACCTACGGTACAAACTAAAATTTCTTTGCCATCTTTTTCATCCACATGCATAGTATATTCCGATGATAGTGGCGGTGTTTTGAGCGGCATGGGGTTGGCTTTTGTTCCAATCTGGTCTTTCATTTTTTTATGGTTCAGGAGTTGAAAATATTAACAGAAGAGGCAACTAAAGTCAGCCATTCTTGTTTTGGGGGAGCTTCAAACCCGGTTGATTTAAGCTGCTCCTGGAAATATTTGAAGGAAGGCAATTCATTAAGGATTTTATGATCCTCTTCCGATTTGAAAAAGGCAGTGTGTATAAATGTTTTTCCGTCAGCAGCAATACACGAGTTATAATTAATGCCGGAAGAGCCTATCTTTTGCAGATCGGACATCACACTTTTGATGTTAACTTGATTTTGCTCTGCAAATTCTGCTTTGGTGGTATAGGTTACTTTAACTATTTTCATTTGGTTTGATTTTATACCTCTTTTGACGAACGGGCAAAACAAAACGATAGGCTAATCAATGGGTTTTTCGGAATAATTTTCCATCACTTTTCTATTATGTTCTAAATGATGTAGTTGCAGTGCGGATGCTTTTGACTTGAAAGGATCAATTTCTCTTAATATTTGCATCCGCAGATCAAATAAGTGTTCCTTTTCTCCCTTCGCTGCCTCTTTTACCAATTCAATTTTCATCAATTCTTCCTGGGTGTTTTGTTTTGGATTGAAAATGCCATTCAATTCCGAACATTGATCACACACTCCATTCTTATTGATCAGGGCACATCTGCCTTCAAAAATGCTGATCATTTTTGACCTGCCGGTATGAAGATAATATTTAACCATTGCCTCAGTCGTATTCAAAATGGCGGTGATCTCACTTACTTTAAATTCATATATTTCTTTTAAAAAAAGGCAGAGCTGTTGTTCCAGCGGCAGTGATTTTGAAATGCAGGTGAAGCAAAATGCGATATGTTCCTTTGCCTCAAATTGCCCTTGCGGCGAGGTCATATGGATATTCATTGCTTCTTGAAAAAAATCCTGGTGCGTAATGGCGGCGGCCCTGGAAATGTCGGTAACATTTTCGGTCCAGCGTTTTTGAACCCTTAAATTATCTTTAGCCAGGTTGGACGCGATGCTGAACAGCCATGTTTTTAAAGTTGATTCGCCTCTGAAAGTATGTAGCTTTTCGAGGGCCTTAAGGTAGGTATCCTGCACAATGTCTTCTGCATCTGCTACACTTGCGGTTATTCTCAGGATATAGGATTTCAATTGCCCTATGATCCCCTCAAATTCCTGGTTGAATAACTCTGGCGTCATACTTTATATATCATATTTTAAATCCCTTCTTCTCAAAACCTCTGCTTTTGGATAGGGCAGGGTGAATAATAGATTTGACAACTTTTTAAAAGTTGTCAAATCTGGTCAGTAAATGTAATCACACCGCTGCAAACTGCTCCACCACATGCGGCTTAAAGGTATCCGTCTTCACTTCCGCCTTTAGCTCATGCAAAATATTATACAAACCAAAGTTAGTGCGGTTCACATAAATAAAATGCTTCACGCCGCGGGCTTGCTTAAACTCCGGCATTTTAGATACCTTTTCGCCGAAGCCATACAACTCATCAAAAAACGCGGTCTGCCCGAAATCAAAATGATCGGTGATATAAGGTTTGGCAAACAGGCCGATCATCTGCCGGTACATGCTGTAATAAAACTCTATCTGCGCCGGGGTATCTTTAGGGTGGATCATATCCAACTGGCGGAAAGCCTTGATGGTTTCCTCCCGGTTATCCATCAGCCCGGTTGAGGTGAGCGAGAAAAAAGGATAATAAAAATCTTCCGGCATCTCTTTAATACAGCCGAAATCGATAATGCCCAGTTTGTCCTCCGGTGTGATCATAAAATTACCGGGGTGCGGGTCGGCGTGCACGGCGCGCAGCTCATGCTGCTGAAAATTGTAAAAATCCCAAAGCGCCTGACCGATCCGGTTGCGCAGTTCCTGTGATGGATTAGTTTGCAAGAACTCTTTCAGGTGCTGGCCTTCCAGCCAGTCCATAGTGATGATACGTTTGCTGGATAGTTCAGGGTAATACTTTGGGAACACCACATTATCCAAATTGGCGCAAGCGGTTGAAAACTCGATAGAACGGCGCACTTCCAGCTCGTAATCAGTTTCCTCCAGCAGGCGTTCCTCAACTTCTTTCATGTAAACGTCCAGTTCCTTTTCGCTCATACCCAGCATACGGAAGGCAAAGGGCTTTACCAATTTCAGATCGGACGAAATGGAATCACCAACACCGGGGTATTGAATCTTTACCGCCAGTATTTTACCATCCAGTTCGGCCTGGTGCACTTGCCCGATAGACGCTGCATTAGATGAGCGCACATTAAATTTGTCATATATCTTATCCGGCGTTTTGCCAAAATATTTCTTAAATGTCTGTACGATCAGCGGTCCCGAAAGCGGCGGGGCATTGTACTGCGACTGCGAAAATTTATCAGTGTAAGCCTGTGGCAGCAGGTTTTTATCCATGCTGAGCATCTGCGCCACTTTGAGCGCGCTGCCTTTTAGTTCGCTTAATGACTCATAAATATCTGAGGCATTATCCTCGTTCAGTTCGGATTTATCCATATCCGGGTTGAACAGCTTTTTGGAGTAATGCTTGATATAATTGCCGCCTATCTTAAAGCCTGTTTTCACAAACTTGGCCGAGCGTTGTGTTTTGCTGGTTGGTATACTGTTTTGTTCTTTCGGTGTCTCACTCATCTTAGTCCTTGTTAAATAATGCTGACAGTTTCTTCGGGGTTAGCCCTGCATAATCATCGATCACCAGGTCAACCGGGTGCAGTTCATCAGCCGGATGTGCTGTAGTTATCGCTACAACCTTCATGCCCGCACTGTTTGCAGCTTTTACCCCGGCCAATGAATCTTCGAATACAATGCACCTGGCGGGGTCTGCATTCAGTTTTTCAGCCGCTTTTAAAAATATATCCGGCTTTGGCTTGGGACGGATCACCATCGAATTATTCACGATCACCTCAAAATCATCCCGGATGGGTATTTTGTTCAATATAAAATCAATATCCTCCACAGTTGCGGAGGTGGCCATCGCCATTTTTACACCGGCGCTTTTTAGTGCTGATAAGAAATTTTCCAAACCGTTTATCGCAACCAAATAAGGCGCGTATTCTTTCCGGTAAAATTCCTCTTTCTCTTTCAGCAATTCTTTCAACCCGGCTTCATCACGATCAGGAAAAAGCCCTTTCAAAGTCCCCATGATCGGCACGCCACTGATTTCGGTGTAATAGGTTTGTTTGCTCAACTCACCTAAGTCATACTTTTTGAACAGCGCCTGCCAGGATTTAAAATGATAAGGGGTATTGTCGATGAGGGTGCCATCCATATCGAAGATGACTGCGAAACCGGCCCCCTCTAAATCTCTCCCGGTAGGGGAGACTTTCTTAAAGCCCCTCTCTACCGGAGAGGGGTTTGGGGTGAGGCTATCAAATGCCAAAACCCATCTTTTCTTTCATGCCGCCATTTTTGGCTAAAAACTTGCCATACTCAAACAGGTTGTCAATAGGTGAACGCTGGAAGAGGTCGAAAGTTACATTTACGCCCTTTTCAATAGCCTCATCTGTTTTCTCAAATCCGGCAGAACTGTCGCCGATCCAAAAATGAAGTACAAAGCCAAATTGTACCCATAGGGCATCTTTATAGCGTTTGCTGAAAAATTTGCGGTCGGAAAGTTCGCCCGATTCAAGGCCTTCATTTAATATTTCGATGCTGAAATTTTCAAATATCTCTCTTAGCTGATTAAAAACAGCCGGCGTTGAAAGGGTGCGTGGTTGCTTGTTAACACTGTAAACCGCAAAGCTGCGCTGCTGCTTCAGCAACTCGAAAAAAGCATAAAAGTAACTCAGTGCTTTCTCTCTCGCCGAATATTGCGGCCATATTTCCTGGCCTTTAATTTCGGCTAATGTTTTATTGGCTACATCGGCCCAAATCCCTTGCTCCAGCGATTGGAACGAGGAGAAGTAATTGTAAAATTCAGCTTCGGTCATTTTATTTTTCTTGGCGAAAATATAAACCGACTTCGGCTCAGTGCCTTCGGTCAGCACATAATCGATATAAGCTTTTTGGATGCTTTCAATGGTAGCCATAGTGTTTAGCTTTAATGATTTAAATTATAAAATTATAACTTCTGGATTTATCAAATGTCATACTTATCTATAATTAAACGCCCTGTTGTGAAGTATGTTTTACGGCGATTGAATATGGCCTAAAACCTCCTGAAAATGTTAAGCTGATGTCAAATAATAGCACGTAATTAGGCGATAAGCTTAATTTATTGCAAATTTGTGGGTTAACTAATCACAACGCTGCCGGAGGAATAATCAAAATGAGCGAAAAAACAATATTAGTTTGGTTCAGGAACGATCTGCGTGTTCACGATAACGAAATATTGCTGGAAGCCACCCGCAAAGCCGATAAAGTACTCCCTGTTTATTGTTTCGACCCATTTTATTTTAAAACTACTCCCGCAGGTTTAGCCAAAACTGGCAACATCAGGGCCCGTTTTTTACTGGAATCTGTTGCCGACCTTCGCCAGAATTTACAGAAGCTGGGCGGTGATCTGATCGTGAAAATCGGTAATCCGGCAGAGATCATCCCGCAATTGGCACAGCAATACCAGGTGAGCGAAGTATATCACCACCGCGAAGTTGCCTTTGACGAGACCGAGATATCTGAGGAGGTAGAATCCGCGCTTTGGAAGATCAGGCTTAATCTGAAACATTTTATCGGGCATACCCTATATAATAAGGAAGACCTGCCTTTCCCGATAAGGGATATACCGGAAAGCTTTGCGGTTTTTAAAAAGAAGGTTGAAAGGGATAGCCAAGTGCGGCCTTGTATTGAAACCCCGCAGCAGATCCATACGCCCGAAATCACGGATGCTGGCAACATCCCTACCATAACAGAATTGGGCCTGACCGAACCCGCTGATGACTCGCGCGCCGCTATTCATTTTATGGGTGGTGAAACAACAGCATTACAGCAATTGCATCAATATATCCTGAACCTTGACCAGGTGATATCTTCAAAAGGAACAAAGCATAGTCCGGGAACTGACCATTCGTCCAAACTTTCAGCCTGGATATCCATGGGTTGCCTGTCGCAGCGCTGGGTTTACCACGAGGTGATCAAACATGGGCATGGCGGCAATACATCCAGCATCCCGCTGATATTGGAATTGCTGTGGCGCGATTATTTCCGGTTTATGTTCAAAAAACATGGAAGGCAATTTTTCAGGCCCGAAGGTTTTAAAGAAGAAGCGCCCGAACTGGCGAAAAACCAGGACGAACTTTTTGACCAATGGAAAAGCGGGCATACCGGCGTACCCTTCGTTGATGCCAGTATGCACGAGCTGAATGCCACAGGTTACATAGCAAACTATAATCGCCAGATAGTGGCCGGATATTTAGCCAATCAGCTCAAAGTGGATTGGACAAGAGGGGCTGCTTATTTCGAAGAAAAATTGATCGATTACTCACCAGCGAGCAATTGGGGCAACTGGGCCTTTATAGCGGGAGTAGGCAACGACCCGAAAGATAACCGCTATTTTATCGGCGCAAAGCATGCATCAGAACTGGAAACCAACAGCGATTTTATAAATACCTGGCTGCCTGAGGTGTACGATGCGGGGCATTTGGAAGATGTTCCGGCGTTGTAATCATATTCCATATTACTTTAGTATCTTCGGGTAACACTCAATATCGTATCATGAAACAAATAGGATCAGGCGGAAAATACCTGGTATTTTTAGCCGTCATATTTATATTTTCTTTTGGTAAAGTTATGGCACAGGAAAAGAACCACATGTACCGGGTAGCCAGGATCCAGGTAGACCCTGCGCAATTGGCTCAATATAACATCGCGCTGAAGGAACAAATGACCACCGCTATCCGTGTTGAACCGGGCGTATTAAGTTATTACGCGGTTGCCGATAAAAAAGACCCTTCGCACATCACGATCTTTGAAGTTTATGCTGATTTGGCCGCATACCAAGCCCACATCCAGTCTGCCCATTTTAAAAAGTATAAGGAAACTGTTCAGCACATGGTTACTGCTTTGGAGGTGGTTGATGTTGATGTAATAGGGATTGCAAAAAAGCCGGGTATGTAACAGGTATGTAAATAGTTTGTTGCAACGATAATTAAGACCCTGCCACAAAGTAACTTTTATCAATTTTTTACGTCTATATTTATAATACCAATTGTTATGAACTCCTTCGAACAATATACTGTAATTATCGGGGTACTTGCCGTACTTTTTGAGGGGATATCCTACCTGCGCGATTTCCTGCGCAAGCTGCTGCACAAAAAGGCGCATTAAAAATTTGTCTGAACCATGATTTATAGGATTTACCGATGACCATGATTAAATCTTATCTATCATAATACCAACTGCATTAATGATTGGTTAAGTTTTACAAATAATTTATAAAGTTTCTAAACCGATATGCTTACTTTTGTACCATCTTTAAGATTGGTTTTCAAATGGATCGCCTCAATTATATCAATAGCGGTAACGCTGCCTATATTAATTCTCTCTACGAAGCATACAAACAAGACCCGGAATCGATAGATTTTGGTTGGCAAAAGTTTTTTGAAGGATTTGACTTTGGTCGCGAAACACCTGTTGCACCCGCAGCCGGTGAGGAAACACCTGAGCATTTTTTGAAAGAGATCAATGTGCTTAATATGATCAATGGGTACCGTACGCGCGGTCACCTGTTCACCAAAACAAACCCTGTTCGTGAGCGCCGCAAGTATTTTCCGGGTAAAGAACTGGAAACTTTTGGCTTAAGTGATGCCGACCTTGACACCGTGTTTAATGCCGGTGTGGAAGTTGGAATGGGGCCTGCCAAATTGCGTGATATTCGCGATATGCTGGAGCAAACCTATTGCCAGTCGATAGGCGCCGAATATAAATATATCCGCAACCCAATAAAGATCAAATGGTTTGAAGACCGTATGGAAAGTAAGCGTAATACGCCATCCTTTTCAACAGAAGATAAGCTGAAAATGTTGGATAAGCTGAACCATGCCGTTATTTTTGAAAACTTTTTGGGTACGAAATTTTTGGGCCAAAAGCGTTTTTCACTGGAAGGGGCAGAAGCATTGATACCTGCTTTGGATTCGGTTATTCAGAAGGGAGCCCAATTAGGCATACAGGAGTTTATTATTGGTATGGCACACCGCGGCCGTTTGAACATACTGGCCAACATCATGGAGAAAACCTACAAAGAGATATTCTCGGAGTTTGAAGGTAAAAATTATGACGAGGATTCAGCTCACGGTGGTGACGTAAAATATCACCTCGGCTTCTCAACTGACGTGGAAACTACCAGCGGCAATAAAGTGCATTTGAGCCTGTGCCCTAACCCCTCGCATTTGGAAGCGGTCGACCCGGTTGTGGAAGGCCTTACCCGCTCAAAAATAGATTTTAAATATAACAGCGATCATACCAAAATAGCACCGATATTGATTCATGGCGATGCCTCTGTAGCAGGCCAGGGGATTGTTTACGAGGTATTGCAAATGGAAAAGCTGGACGGTTACAGCACAGGCGGTACCATTCACCTGGTGATCAATAACCAGATAGGTTTTACTACTAATTTTAAGGATGCCCGGTCGAGCACTTATTGCACCGATATAGCCAAAACGGTATTGTCGCCGGTATTCCATGTGAATGGTGATGATGTGGAGGCTTTGGTATATACGATCAACCTGGCGATGGAATTCAGGCAGATATTTCACGATGACGTGTTCATTGATATCTTATGTTACCGTCGCTATGGGCACAATGAATCAGATGAGCCTAAATTTACACAGCCGGTATTATATAAGGCGATAGAAAATCACCCCAATCCACGTGATGTTTACTACCAGCATTTGCTGGCGCAGGGGACAATTGATGAAAAGCAGGCGAAGCAAATGGAAAAAGGTTTCCGCGATCTGCTGCAGCAAAAACTGGATGAATCAAAAGCCGAAGACAGGTTTACAGATACCATTCAAATGTTTGAGGGCGCATGGGGGGGATTGCATTTAGCGACAGATAATGATTTTGCTGCTTCGGTTGATACTTCGGTTTCAAAAGAAGAATTGACTGCTATCGGTAAAAAAATAACCGAACTGCCTAAAGACAAAGAGTTCTTCAAAAAGATCGAAAAGCTGTTTGAGGAACGCGGAAAGATGGTGAATAAAACCCATTCTTTTGATTGGGCCATGGGCGAATTATTAGCTTATGGAACGTTGTTGAAAGAAGGCCACCCGGTAAGACTGAGCGGTGAAGACGTAAAGCGCGGAACATTCTCGCACCGTCACGCTGTTTTAACTATGGCCGACTCGGAAGAGGAGTACACACCGCTGACTACTTTAGATACGGAAGCTAAATTCAGCATTTATAATTCACTGTTATCTGAATATGGTGTTTTAGGGTTTGAATATGGCTATGCCCTGGCAAACCCTAACGCATTGACCATATGGGAAGCCCAATTTGGTGATTTCCTGAATGGTGCACAAATCATAGTTGACCAATACATCGCCAGCGCCGAAACAAAATGGCAGCGTGGTAATGGTTTGGTTTTATTGCTGCCTCACGGTTATGAAGGCCAGGGACCTGAACATTCATCAGCACGTATCGAGCGCTTTATGGAGCTTTGTGCCGATAACAATATCCAGGTGGCAAATTGTACCACCCCGGCCAACTTCTTCCACATTTTACGCAGGCAGCTGCACCGAGAGTTCCGCAAGCCATTGATTATTTTCACACCGAAAAGCTTGCTGCGCGCACCTAAATGTGTGTCGCCGCTGGAAGATTTTACTGATGGAAGGTTCCAGGAGTTGATAGATGATAATTACGTTGATGCCAAAAAGGTAAAACGTGTATTGTTCTGTTCAGGCAAGATCTACTATGACCTGTTAGAAAAACAACAGACCGATCAGCGTAAAGATGTCGCCATTGTTCGTATTGAACAGTTATACCCGACACCGATACAGCAAATGTTGAAGATAAAAGCTAAGTACAGCAAAGCCACTGAATTTATCTGGACACAGGAGGAGCCTGAAAACATGGGTGCCTGGCCGTATATGTGCCGCAAGTTCCGTAAGGGCGAATTACAGTTGGATGTAATATCACGTAACGAGGCTGCAAGCACCGCTACGGGGTTTGCCAAACAACATACTTCGCAGCAGATGTATATCGTTTCGAAAGCATTTGATACCCCTGTGGGCAAAACTGTAAAGGAAACTATAAAAAAGACAACAGAAAAAATGGCTAATATAGCCGCCGATTGATAACGTTATACGTTTGACGTGGTACGTTATACGTCAAATGTTATTTAATTGAGATATTAGCAAAAACGTAAAACGTATTACGCAAAACGTACAACCTACCACTATGAGTTTAGAAATAAAAGTTCCGCCGGTTGGCGAATCAATTACCGAAGTAACCCTGTCGCGCTGGATAAAAAAAGACGGCGATGCTGTTGCAATGGATGAAGTAATTGCCGAGTTAGAATCAGACAAAGCCACTTTTGAGCTTACTGCCGAAAAGGCCGGGACTTTAAAAACCATCGCTAAAGAAGGGGATACCCTAGCCATAGGCGCCGCGATTGCCAGTATAGAAGATGGCGGCGCAGCTGCACCTGCAAAGGAAGCCACGCCGGCCGCCCAACCACAACCTGAGGTTGTAGCCAATGCACCGGCTCCGGCCCCTGCCGAATCAACACCGGTTGCTGCTGCACATGCTGCTGATGGTGGCTCATTACAGGTAAAAGTACCTACAGTTGGTGAATCCATTACTGAAGTAACCTTATCCCGCTGGATCAAAAAAGATGGTGATACGGTTGCGATGGATGAAGCCATTGCTGAACTGGAATCAGATAAAGCTACTTTTGAGCTGACCGCCGAAAAAGCAGGAACGTTAAAAACGATAGCGAAAGAAGGTGATGTGTTGCCAATAGGCGCTGTAGTTTGTACTATTGAAGGTGCCGGCGCTGCAACATCTTCTGCGCCAAAAGTAGCAGAACCTGTAGCTGCAGCCGCAACTACCAGTTCAGAAAAAACTTACGCCTCAGGTACACCATCACCTGCTGCCGCGAAAATATTGGCTGAAAAAGGTATCGATCCAAAATCAGTTCCGGGTAATGGGGTTGATGGCCGCATAACCAAAGCAGATGCCCTCACCGCTGCAACCGCCGACCTGATTTCGGAAAACCCACAGGGCGGACGTAAGCCAGAAGCAGCAAGCCCGAAAGTTGAAATTAAAACGTCAGCTGCAACACCAAGCACTAAAAACGCAGATAGAGAGCGCCGTGAAAAAATGTCGCCGTTGCGCAAAACTGTTGCCCGCAGGCTGGTTGCTGTAAAGAACGAAACCGCCATGCTGACCACCTTTAATGAGGTTGATATGTCGCCGATCATGGAGTTGCGTGCTAAATACAAAGATAAATTTAAAGAGAAACATGGCGTGGGTTTAGGCTTTATGTCGTTCTTCACCAAAGCGGTTTGCGAGGCTTTGAAGGAATGGCCCGCTGTTGGCGCCCGCATTGAAGGCGAAGAAGTAGTTTACAGCAATTTCGCTGATATATCCATCGCGGTATCAGCCCCAAAAGGACTGGTGGTGCCAGTGATCCGCAATGCGGATGCTATGAGCCTGGCTGAAATAGAAAAGGCAGTTGCTGCATTGGCCGTAAAAGCCCGTGATAACAAACTGAGCCTGGAAGAAATGACCGGCGGTACTTTCACTATTACCAATGGTGGGGTGTTTGGCTCGATGATGTCAACACCGATCATCAACTCGCCGCAATCTGCTATTTTGGGTATGCATAATATCATTGAGCGCCCAGTGGCTGTGAACGGACAGGTAGTGATCAAACCGATGATGTATGTGGCGCTATCTTATGATCATCGTATCATTGATGGCCGTGAATCGGTAAGCTTTTTGGTAAGGGTAAAACAATTGCTGGAAGACCCGGCAAGGTTGTTATTAGGCGTATAAAGATTTGACAACTTTTAAAAAGTTGTCAAATCTGAATGATATTTAAACCCGGTTTGTGCCGGGTTTTTTGTTTACTTTTTATTTGGAATAATAGCAGTCGCCTCAATTTCCACCAATATATCATCCCTGAACAATTTGCTCACCTGTACCAAAGTACTTGCCGGTGGGTTTTTGGTGTTGATGAATTTATCCCGGATGGCCCTTAAAGTTTGCACCTGGCCCACATCGAGCAGGTAAAAACTAAGCTTAACCACATTATCCATTTTGCCACCGGCGCTTTCTACAATGCTTTTGATGTTCTGAAAAGCCTGTTCGGTTTGTTTGGCGAAATCATCTTTACCCGCCAGGTTACCTTTATTGTCAAGTCCCACTTGTCCGGAAATGATGAGCATTTTACAGGTTCCCAAATCAATTTGCGCGGCATGTGAGTAGCCCCTGGGTGTGGAAACTGATGATGGATTTAGAAACTTTACCAGTGAGGTATCTGCCTGTGAAAATGCAAGGGTGGATAGAAATAAAAACGGTAAGAATATAAGTTTTTTGACTTGCATAAGTATCCAATTTATGTTGATCTAAATTATCCCACCAACCTCTTCAATCCCATAATAACACCCATATGATACCCTTCATGAAATGGCAGAAAGTTGATGCCGTCATCAATATTATTTAAGGCCACGCCATAGCGGGTAGTTACTGCTGTATAGCCTGTGAAAATATTATTATTGTAATCAGTTTCCAATTGCTCAAGCGTGGCGAAAAGCAGTTGTTTGATGTACGTTATTTCGGTAGCATCAACAAATTTTTCAGGTTTAGTTCCCGGTTTGTAGGTATTTACAAAATCTTCACCTAAAGGAGCAGCGAGGCCGGCCCTGATGTAGCATATGCTTTGCTGCGCGGCAGTCAAATGCGCCAGGTTCCAGATAATATTATTGCCAAAGCCTTCGGGTATTTTGTTGAGTTGTTCGGTGGTCAGATCTTTTACGCTTGTAAGCAAAAATTCTCTTAATGTTTTTACGGTTTCAATTTGTTTGGTCATGATAAGTAAAGATAGGCCAATTCTAAATAATATCAATAAATTAGCACCTCAACCTTCCCGCTAAAACCAATTGAAATGATGGCTTTCAGAAAAGCGTTTCTTTGTCTATTTATCCTGAGTGTTATCGTATATTCCTGCAAACAGGCTACCGCGCCGGAAGAGAATACCGTTGATTCCGAAAAGTTTACCAGTGTGCCTGCGGAAGATGTGGGTTGGCAGGTATCCGGCGGGTCTAAAAGAGCCGATCACTTTTCATCCCTGAAACAGATAGACACGGCCAATGTGAAGCATCTGAAAATGGCCTGGACCTACCATACCAATGATGCCGACCTCTCCGCCCATTCGCAGATACAATGTAACCCTATCATAGTAAATGGGATACTTTATGCTACAACTCCCAAGCTAAAACTGATCGCCCTGGATGCTAAAACAGGTACGGAGAAATGGGTATTCAACCCGGTTGGAAACACTAATTCATCAGCCACTTTTGGGATGAACAATAATCGCGGCGTAACTTATTGGGAAAGCGGGAGCGACAAACGGATACTGTATTGTGCCGGCTCCAATATCTACGCAATAAATGCTGCTAACGGACAGATGATCAAAAGCTTTGGGAATGGCGGAACCGTTGATCTGCACAATGACCTGGGCCGCTACGCGAAAGAGATGTATGTAACAGCCACCTCGCCAGGCATAATTTATCACGATCTGTACATATTAGGCAGCCGGGTAAATGAAACCGCCGATGCCGCACCGGGCCATATCCGCGCTTATGATGTGCGAACAGGTAAGCTGAAATGGATATTCCACACCATACCGCAACCGGGAGAAACCGGTTATGAAACCTGGGAAGACCACGATGCCTGGAAGCATATCGGCTCGGCCAATAGTTGGGCGGGGTTTAGTTTGGATGAAGAGAAAGGCTTACTATTTGCTCCAACTGGGTCAGCAGCTTATGACTTTTACGGCGGTAAGCGATTAGGTGCGGGCCTGTTTGCCAACTGCGTGCTGGCACTTGATGCCGCTACCGGTAAGCTAAAATGGCATTACCAGGTGATCCACCATGATATCTGGGACAAGGATCTGCCAACTGCCCCTGTATTGATCACCGTGAAAAAAGATGGAAAAAACATTGACGCCATAGCCCAGCCTACCAAGCATGGCTTTATTTTCGTGCTTGATCGCACCACAGGAAAACCATTGTTCCCGGTAAAGGAAATGGCAGTATCTACCAGTTCGGAATTAAAAGGAGAAAAACCCTGGCCCACTCAACCTATACCGGAGTTACCGGTGCCTTTTACCCGGCAAACTATTATGGATAAAGATATCAATCCCTATTTGTCAGATGACTCAAAAGCGGAGGTGCTGAAAAGATTGCACACCTATCGTTACGGCAGCATGTTTTTACCGCCGGGAAAGAAACCATCTATCATATTTCCTGGTTTTGATGGCGGAGCGGAATGGGGCGGTCCGGCTTATGACCCGACCACAGGTTTGTTATACATCAATGCCAATGAAATGGCATGGGTAATGACCATCATCGATGCACAGCCCGAGGCACCCAAATCAGAGAACTTTAAACAGGCGGGTGAACGTTTGTTTACCAATAATTGCATGAGCTGCCATGGGCAGGACAGGAAGGGTACGGGTAATTTCCCTTCACTGATCGGCGTTGGCAAAAAATATAAAGACGAACAGATAGTAGACCTGATGCAAAACGGCAGGCGGATGATGCCGTCCTTCAGGCAGTTGACTTTACAGGAAAAAAAGGCCATTATATCCTTTATTAATAATGACATCAAAACAGCCGACAATACTTTTGTGCCAAGCAATAAGGCCGTTGATCCTTACCTTAACATCCCTTACCAGATGACCGGCTATGATAAGTTTTTATCGCAGGAAGGCTTTCCGGCTATAGCGCCACCATGGGGGACATTGAATGCCATCAACCTGAATACAGGTAAAATGGTGTGGCGCATACCTTTGGGTAATGATCCCACTTTTGCCCAGCAAGGCAGGCCTGCTACCGGGACTGAAAACTACGGCGGCCCGGTGGTTACAGCGGGTGGACTGGTCTTTATAGCCGCAACTAAGGATGAAAAGATACGCGCCTTTAATAAGCGCAACGGCAAATTGATTTGGGAAGCCAACCTGCCTGCGTCAGGATTTGCAACGCCGAGCATTTATGCCATTGACGGCAGGCAATACCTGGTGATTGCTTGTGGCGGCGGTAAACTTGGGACTAAATCAGGGGATGCTTATGTGGCTTTTGCGCTATCGAAGCAATAAAGCCCGTTAATTCTTTTCCGCCGGGTGGACTCACCCCGACATCGCTGCGCTTGTCACTCCTCTCTACTTTGTAGAGAGGGGAATAAAATAAAAATAAAGAAAAACCCTCTTTACCGCTTGCGGTAGAGAGGGTGGTCGATCCGCTGGCTAGCGGAAAAGACCGGGTGAGTCGTATAGGGTATTACCTCAATTTAGCAGGCCTCATTTATTTAACTAAATTTGCCGCATCAAATCCAGTGAATGCCATTGTCCAATCCAGATAATTTTAAAGCAGCGGAAAGATCCGATAAACCTATCTGGTATTTTTTGCTGTGCTGGACGATCTTAAACGCTATACAGGCCTATACTTTAGAAGTGCATGCTGATGAAGCTTATTACTGGCTTTATTCCCGCTTTTTGGACTGGGGTTATTTTGACCATCCACCCATGGTGGCGCTGTTTATCCGCATCGGTGATAGCATTGTACACAACGAATTTGGCCTTCGCCTGATGACCGTGCTCACCAGCAGTATATCTATTTATATCCTATGGCTCATCGTAAAAAGATATGCTGTTGAAGCCAAATGGTTCATCCTGGTGGTATCAGGGATATTCATTTTTCATATCTATGGGTTTACCACTACACCTGACGCCCCGCTGTTTTTGTTTACGGTGCTTTTCTATTTCATCTACCAAAAGTATGTGGAAGATGATCAGCTTAAATGGGCGCTACTATTGGCGATTATCATTGCCTGCCTGCTTTATAGTAAATATCATGGTATATTATTGGTGGGCTTCACGGTATTATCCAATATTAAATTATTGACAAGGAGAAGTTTTTGGGTGATCGCCGTGCTATCAGTCGTATTGTATATCCCGCATATCTTATGGCAGATCCACCATGATTATCCTTCCGTCAATTATCACTTGTTCGAGCAATCGTCAGATCATTACGAGTTTTCGCAAACCTATACTTATTTCCCGGGGCAACTTTTAATGGCCGGTCCGCTCATCGGCTGGTTCCTGTTTTATAGTGCCTTTGCAGCTAAGGTAAAGGATGTTTTTACGAGGGCCTTAATGGTGAATGCCATCGGTACTTTGGCATTTTTCCTCATCAGCAGCATTAAGGGTGAAGTACAACCACAATGGACGCTGATCGCTTTTGCCCCTGTGACCATGCTGGCGCTGATCTATTTTAAACAATCGGGTGCCCGGCGGGTATGGTTTGCCCGACTGGCTGTGGTGAATATTATCTTCATTGTAACGATACGGGTGCTGATCATCACGGCCTCGCCATTGATCCGGAAAATAGGGCAGGTGAAAAGCTTATATGGATTTAAGCAATGGGCTTATGATATTAAGAAAATTGCGGGGGATAACTATGTAATAATTGGCGGGGGCTTTCAAAATGCTTCCAAGTATAATTTTTATAATAATACTACTAAAGGATTTTCTTATGATTCTCGATACTACCGGCTTACGCAGTTTGATATATGGCCAATGGAAGAAGGCATGCAGCGCACCCGGGCCTATAACATTGTACAGCGACCCATTAAAGATATTACAACGGATACGCTAAACACAACAGGTGGCACCTGGTATGGCAACTGGATAGATGATGTGCGTACTTATCAGAAGGTTTTGATAGCAACGCCTTCCTATAAACTCAAGTCGAAGCCAGGTGAGGTGCTGCAGCTTGATCTGTCGGTCTCAAATCCCTATCCTTATGCAATAAATTTTACCAATGCAGGTTATAAGCACCAGGTACTGCTTGAGGCTTGTTTATTTAAAGATTCAAATATTATCCAGGTGCAGGAAGCCGGCAACGAGTTTTATCATATCGAAGTAAAACCTGGAGGAATTGGCCGTTATAGCTTTAAATTTACGGCGCCGATGCAGAAAGGAAATTATAGTGTATTATTTTCGCTGATCACCGACCCTTTCGAGGGAAGCAAGAACAGCAGGATCATCAGTTTAACGGTGGAATAACGATCATTATATGACTAAAAAAATTTACTTAATAGCTCTTTCCCTTTTCATAAGCGTTGAAGCCTTCGCGCAAAGCGTTGATGTGCATTTCAACGGCATGGGCTTTTTGGATAACAGGGAATACAAGGATTTTGTCGCCCGGTCGCGCACCTACTCGGGTACACGCACCGCGCTTGATTTTGGCGTGAATGTGGATAGCCTGAACAGTTTTGTAGTTGGGGTGAATGCCATCCACGAGTTTGGGGCGATGCCCTATTTTTTAAAGGTCGACCCGGTGGCTTATTACCGTTTCAAGAACAAAAACTGGCAATTTAACGCGGGCGAATTCCCGCGCGAAGGGCTGCTGGACAATTATCCCCGTGCTTTGCTGAACGATACCCTGCGTTATTATCGCCCTAATGTCGAAGGCCTCTACCTGCAGTTTCACAATAGTCATGTCACCCAGAATATTTGGATCGATTGGGTAAGCCGGCAAACTAATACCCAGCGGGAGGAGTTTTTGGTTGGATTTTCTGGTAAGTACAAACCCGCGGAGAACGGGCCTTTTTATATCTCGCATTACTTTTTGATACTGCATGATGCCGGGGCAGCGGTTTTAACGCAGGACGACCATATCACCGATAATGGCGCCCTGCAGGTAAGGCTGGGTATGGATCTCAGCCATAAAACCGTGTTCGATTCCTTGTCATTTGAGGCGGGGGGCATGGTATCCTTGGAGCGCACACGGGGATTGAACAGCGGCAGATCACCCAAAGGTTTTGTAGCCAGTGCTTACTTAAGCTACAAGCGTTTTGCTATTTTCGATGAGTTTTACAAAGGTGAAGGCAGTCATATTTTTTATGGTGACTCGTTTTTTGAGAAGACCACCTATAACCGGCTCGACCTAATCATCACTCCATTTTTATATAACCATATCAAAGGACAGTTCGTATTTAGTATACACCGCACACCGGGCTATACCAGCAACCAGGAAGCTTTTAGGGTGACGTATGATATAGGTAGGAAAGTGATCGCGAGGTTTAAGGATTAGGGGTCACCTAAAATCAAACCGTCATGGCGAGGAACGAAGCCATCTCTAAAGCTGCAAATCAACACGCAGGCACTCGTTTTTGAACGAAATAACCTCTTCCCATAATAGACCCTCGAGATAGTCATTTGAGTAAATCCGGTCCGTTGATCGGCCTATGTAGAGATGGCTTCGTTCCTCGCCATGACGTGATGTAATAAAAATGGCCGCACAATCTGCGGCCATTTCTGTGTTTAAATATATAATGGAATGCCCTTAGGCATGAATTGCGCGCTGTTAGCTTCCGCTGATATCCCCGCTGCCTGATTTGGAAGAGGAAACATGCTTGGCCCCGCCGGAATAATGGATATCACCTGAACCGGCTACTGACGCGTCAATTTTATCACTGGCGTTTACATCGGCATCGCCCGAGCCGCTTACATGTACCGCGGTATAGGTGGTCAGCAGGTTGCGGGCGGTAAAATCACCCGAGCCAACTACGCGAACGGTTGAACTTTCGGCACGACCGGAAAGTTTCATATCGCCAGAACCTGAAATGCTGCTTTCCAGTGTTTTTACATCCACTTTACCCAGCATATCACCTGAGCCGGTTACCTTTAACTTTAATGCATTGGTATGGATGCCTTCTCTAAAGAAGATATCACCAGAGCCTGTAACGCTGATGCTGTTTATGTCCTTTGCGGTAACATAGATAACAATTCTTTTGTGGTGACTGCCAAACCAATCGCCCCAATGAAAACCATTTTCATTCTTATTGTATATTTTCAGCATCCCGCCTTCTACTTCGGTTATGATGCGGCTGATCACCTCCTGTGGTGCTTCTACTTTAACTGATTCCGTTGAGCCTTGTGTAATATAAACATCGAATGACCCGGCAAGGTTTACGCCATTGAAGCCGGAAAGGTGACGGTCTTCAGTTTTTTGCTGGTTGATTTTTACCGCGGTAACAGGTTTGGCATACGTATAGGCCGATCCCGATACCAGGATTGCAGCCAATAATAACTTTGTGATCGATCTCATTTTTGTTCGTTTTAGAATAAGACGCAGGTATTGGCAAAAGGTTGCAGGGAAATTGAAAAAATAAAGAGAGACACTGGATAGATATCCTCTCAAAACCAAATTGTCATGCTGAACGAAGTGAAGCATCTATTAGTCGCTTGATAAGTCGCATGTAGAAGATTCTTCGCTACGCTCAGAATGACAATCTTTCTATTTTTTAATCTCTACTCCACCAGCACCCCGATATAGTAATTAAAGGTATCCACTTCTAAATTTTCTTTGGTCAGCCCGTCAATGGCAACCGGTGTGAAGCGGGTAGTGGGTTTGATGAATTGATATTCGCCACCTTTTACTTTTACCTTAACCGGCATGTTAAATCCCTTGGCCTCGGCTATCCAGCGGCAGCTGAGCTTGCCGTCTCTGGTTATAAATTCGAGTATGGGAATGGTACGGTAATGCAGGTATTGATCAAAAACCGGGGATAAATTAATGCCGGCCTGTTCGTTAACATAATTTACCACATCATCATAGGTAACCGTTTTGTGGTAAAATGTTTTGTTGAGTCCGCGCAGGATACCGCGCCATTTTTCGTCATCATTAATGACGGTGCGGATCATGTTCAGCATGTTGCCGCCCTTGTAATACATATCGCCGGAGCCTTCTTTGTTGACATTGTAGGGGCCAACTATCGGGCGGTTGTTAACGATATTGTTACGGGTGCCGTGTATATATTCCTGCCCGGCTTGTTTACCATAATAGGTTTCGATAAACAATGATTCGGAATAATTGGTGAAGCTTTCGTGTATCCACATATCGCCCAGATCCTTAGATGTTATATTGTTGCCGAACCATTCGTGGCCGCTCTCATGCACCACGATAAAGTCCCATTTCAAGCCCCAGCCGGTGCCGGAAAGGTCGCGACCGAGATAGCCATTGCGGTAATGATTGCCATAGGCGGTGCCGCTCTGGTGCTCCATACCGAGATGATGGCTTTCTACCAGTTTATAGCCATCCTCATAGAAAGGATAAGGGCCAAACCAGTGTTCAAATGCGCGTACCATAGGCTTGGCATTGGCGCCCCATTGTTTTTTGGCTTTGTCAAGATTATAGCTCAACGGCCAGAGATCCAGGGTTAGCTTGCCTTTTTCACCGTTCAGCGTGTCGGTATAATGAGCATAATCGCCAATATTGGCTTCGATATCGTAATTGTTGATGGGGTTTGCCACAAACCAATCGAAACGGGTATAGCCATTTTTAAGATTGGTTACCTTACGCAACCGGCCATTTGATACGTCTTTTAATCCGGTAGGAACGCTGATGCTGATCAGGGCACTGTCCACTTCGTCAGCCTGGTGATCTTTATTGGGCCACCATACACTGGCGCCCATGCCCTGGCAAGCGGTGGATACCCAGGCATGCCCTAATGAATCTGTATTATACTCAATGCCGCCATCCCAGGGCGCACGCTTGGCAATGGTTGGATTGCCGGAATAGAACACGGTAAACTCATCCTTACTGCTTTTAGTAATCGCCTTCGGAAAAGTAACAAACACCGCATTATACTCGCGCTTGTAAGGTAGTTCCTTGCCTTTATAAACCACCTTTTCCACTTTCAGGTTGGCAAACAGGTCGAACTGAAGTTGGGTGAAATCCTGCGTAGCGGTAAATTTAAACAAACTGCTGCCACCGATGAACTTGTTGGGGATATCAAATTTCACATCCAAATGATAATAATTGATATCGTAACAGGTGCGCAATGGCGTCAGAAATCCCCGCAGCGAATCGGCGCGGGTGAAAGTTTCTTTGTTTGTGCCGAGCTGGGCGTAAGCGCTGTTTAAGAGCAATGCTGAGAAAAAAGCCAGTAAGATGAATTTCTTTATCATGGTTAAGCATTTGAAATTTTGAAGTGCGTTGTCATCCTGAGCTTGTCGAAGGATGTGCGGTAAGGCCTTTGCCCGCGTGCTTCGAGAGCCTCAGCATAACAGGCCCTTTTTGTATTTATATAATTTATTAACTCCCTTTCTGTATCCCCGACAACTTGATGTAATAATCAAAAGTATCGGCCTGCAGGTTATCCTTACCTGCACCGGGCAGGTCAAATGGCTGCAGGGTGGTTGTTGGGGTGATGAATTTGTATTCGCCGCCTTTTACTTTTACCCTTACCGGCATGTTGAAGCCTTTGACATCGGCGAGCCATTTGCAATAAGGCTTGCCGTTTTGCCAGGTGATTTGCAGCGTTGGCAGGCCTTTATTCAATAGATATTGATCAAAAACTGGCTGTAATTTCCTACCTGATTGGGTACAAATGTAATTTACAATGTCATCGTAAGTAACCGTTTTATGATAGAATGTTGAGTTGAGGCCGCGTAAAATAGTACGCCATTTATCATCATCATTGATGATCGTCCTGATCATATTCAACAAAACAGCGCCCTTGGGATACATATCTTCCGAGCCCTCTTTGTTCACATTATAAATGCCAACTATAGGCCCGTTATTTGCGATCCCTTTCCGTGACCCGTTTATATATTCCTGTCCCGCTCTTTTGCCGTAATTATCCTCGATAAATAATGATTCAGAATAGCAGGTAAACGATTCATGCACCCACATATCAGCCAGATCTTTTGCGGTAATATTGTTGCCGAACCACTCGTGCCCACTCTCATGCACAATGATATAATCCCATTTCAAGCCCCAGCCCGTGCCCGACATATCCATGCCCAAGTAGCCGTTTTTGTACTTATTACCATAAGCGGTGGCGCTTTGATGCTCCATGCCCAGGTGCGGGGTTTCTACCAGTTTATAGCCATCCTCGTAAAAAGGGTAGGGGCCAAACCAGTGTTCGAAAGCCTTTAACATGGGGATGGAATTTATAGGGAAATGCTTTTTGGCCTTTTCTAAATTTTCTTTCAGTACCCAATAATCTACGGTTAACTTGCCTTTTTCGCCATTGTATGTATCACCGAAATGTACATAATCACCTATGTTGGCCGTCACATCATAATTATTGATCGGGTTAGCCACAAACCAATCGAAACAGGTATAGCCGCTGTCGACATCGGTTACCTTGCGCAGGCGGCCATTGGATACGTCAGTCAATCCTTTTGGTACCCGGATGCTGATCAGCATACTATCCACCTCATCAGCTAAATGGTCTTTATTGGGCCACCAGATGCTTGCGCCAACCCCTTCGCAGGCGGTAGCTACCCAGGGCTTGCCTGATACGGTATCGCGGGTATACACAACACCGCCATCCCAGGGCGCATTCACGGCAATGGTAGGGTTGCCAGAATAATATACTGTGAATTCATCCTTACTGCCTTTAGTGATCGTTTGCGGGAAGGTAACAAACACTGCGTTAAACTCGCGTTTATAAGGTAATTGTTGTCCTTTATAAAGCACTTTCTCTACTTTCAGGTTGGAAAACAGGTCGAACTGCAGCGTTGTAAAATCCTGCGTAGCAGTAAATTTAAACAGGTTGCTGCCGCTGATAAACTTATTGGGAATATCAAACTTCACATCCAAATGATAATAATTGATATCATAACAGGTACGCAAGGGTGTAAGCATGCCCCGCAGGCTATCGGCGCGGGTGAAAGTGTCTTTATCTACTAAAAGCTGGGCACGCGAATAGTTGTAAAACAGGCTTAATATGGATACGAAAAAGATTATTTTTTTCATCAGGGGGAATTAATTCGAACGCCCAATTTAGGCAATATAGCGATGGGTTTCAAACCCATCGCTATAAGCATTTATATCTATTTTAACACTTCCACATCAATAAAACTGTCGTTATATACGGTATGCGTAGCTTTAATATAATCGCTTTCATCAGCCTTGTAAGGGTTTTCGACAAACTTTTGCGGATTGCGGGCTATGATCGGGAACCAGGTGCTTTGTACCTGGATCATGATGCGGTGGCCTTTTTTGAAGGTGTGCAGCACATCCTGCAGGCGGAAGTTAACATCGGTTTTTTGGTTTGGAACCATGGCCTCCGGTTTCTCAAAGCTGTTGCGGAAACGCGCCGGCATGATTTCCGAGCGTACCATTTGCTGGTAGTTGGCCAGGATAATGTTCTTATTCGGCATGTAGGGATTGTTTGGCTCGTTGGGCGGATATACATCGATCAGCTTAACTACCCAATCGGCATCACTGCCTGTAGTGGCGACTTTAAGATGCGCCATGATCTCGCCGCCGAGGGTTACGTCATCAGCCAATACCTCCGTTTGATAAACCAGCACGTCCGTACGGCGGCCGGCAAAACGTTGGTCCTCGCTCATGTAATTGTGCGGGGTAAAGCCCATGGTGGTGGTGTTGTCCTCGGTATATGGCACCGGTTTCATCGGATCGCTCACAAAAGAAACCGAACCGGTTGCCGAAGGCTGGTTATCTGCCAGTTTGCCATCTGCACCTAAAAATAATTTTTGATGGGCAGCGGCAGGAGAAGGCCATTTATCAAAGGTTTGCCATTCTTTTTTGCCGGTGTTGAACATATAGGCATTAGGCAGGCCGGAGTTTTTATCGCCATTACCTTTTAGGAAATGGTAGAAGAACTTGGCCTCGATGCTTTTTTGATAAAAAGTAGCTACGCTATCACCAAAGTAAACATTGCTGTGCATGGTATGCCCGGTCTCGCGCGACCAGCGGCCGTGACCAAAGGGTCCCATCACAATGGTATTATAGGCATTCGGATCTGATTTTTCAATGGTACGGTGAATAGCCAATGGCCCGGTAAGGTCCTCGGCATCAAACCAACCGCCTACCAGCATAATAGCGGGTTTCACTTTGCCATAGTGTTTCAGCAGGCCTCTTTTTTGCCAGAACTCGTCGTAGCTGGGGTGATTGATGGTTTCCTGCCAGAAGAAATTATCATGGTAATATTTATCGGCGTTTTTAAGCGGACCCATATCCAGTAAAAATTGGTAGCCATCTTTTGCACCATTTGTGTTCACCATGGTGTACCAGGCTTTGGTGGTGGTATCTTTTTTCTGAACGCCAAAAACAGGGAAGGTGAAAAAGTAGCCTTCCAGGAAAGCACCGTTATGATGGAAATCATCAAAAAAGAAATCAGAAATAGGTGCCTGCGGCGAGGAAGCCTTTAAAGCCGGGTGATCGGATAAGATACCGGCTGCGGTATAAAAGCCGGGATAGGATATACCGTACTGGCCTACACGGCCATTATTTCCCGGTAAGTTTTTCACCAGCCAGTCGATAGTATCGTAGGTATCGGAACCCTCGTCCACATCCTTTTTGCTTTTCTTATTGTCGATCACGGGTGTCATGTTCGTCCAGGTGCCCTCGCTTTTCCAGCGGCCGCGCACGTCCTGGTTCACAAAAATGTAGCCTTCCTTCATGATATATTCAGACGGGCCCAGGCGTGTGGCATATTTATTCTCGCCATAAGGCGCAACACTGTAACAGGTGCGCATCATCATAATAGGATATTTTTTTTGCGGCGATGCGTCCTTTGGCGTGTAAATAATGGTAAAAAGCTTAATGCCATCGCGCATGGTGATGTACACTTCTTTTTTGGTGAAGTGCTCTTTAACATAATCGCTTTGCGCGAATAACGGCGAACAATAGCAGGTGAATACCAGCAGGATGAGTGTGATTTTTTTCATGGTCAGTTAATTAATTCCGATGTCCAATTTAGGAAGTAATCGGGGAATAAAGCTATACGTAATGATGCTGTTACAATGATGGGTTAAATAATGGGGAGTATCGGGTAAGATACGGTGAGTTGTAGCGATGGGTTTCAAACCCATCGCTACAATGAATTATCTCTAAACCTATTAATCTCTTCATTATATAATCCCTGCGTCAACTAATCTCCAATCAACTCATTACTAATCTCTAATTTAATTAACTTTGCCGCACCAAAAACATACTACTATGCAATATGATGTTATCGTTATCGGTTCTGGTCCTGGCGGCTACGTGGCGGCTATCCGCTGTGCTCAATTAGGATTAAAAACTGCTTGTATTGAAAAATATGCTACCTATGGCGGTACCTGCCTTAACGTGGGCTGTATCCCGTCAAAAGCTTTGCTGGACTCATCCGAACATTATTATAATGCTTCCCATGCTTTCAAAACCCACGGGATCAACCTGGATAACCTGTCGCTTGATATGGAGCAGTTGATGAAGCGCAAAACCGAAGTGGTGGGTAAAAACACCAGCGGCATCAGCTTCTTATTCAAAAAGAACAAGATTGACGGCATACAGGGTGTGGGATCGTTTAAGGATAAAAACACGATCATCATTGCAAAACCGGATGGCACCACACAGGAGATCACTGGGACAAACATCATTATCGCTACCGGCTCGAAACCATCAAGCCTGCCATTTATCAAGCTCGACAAAAAACGAATCATTACTTCAACTGAGGCATTGACCTTAACCGAAGTGCCCAAACATCTGATATTGATCGGCGGCGGCGTTATCGGGTTGGAATTAGGCTCTGTTTATAAAAGATTAGGCGCCAAAGTGTCGGTGATCGAATACATGGATTCTATCATCCCTACTATGGACAGGGGATTGGGTAAAGAGCTGCAAAGGGTACTATCCAAACAGGGCATGGAATTTTATACCGGCCATAAGGTAACAGGCGCGGTTGCCAAAGGCAAGGAAGTAACGGTAACGTTTGATGCGCCAAACGGTGATAAAAAAGAACTGAAAGGCGATTACTGCCTGGTAGCAGTGGGGCGTATAGCTTATACTGATAATTTAGGATTGGATAAGATCGGCATTACGGTGGAAGAGCGCGGCCGGAAAATACCGGTTAATGAGCATTTGGAAACAAGTGTAAAAGGCGTGTATGCGATCGGCGACGTGACCAGCGGCGCTATGCTGGCCCACAAAGCCGAGGATGAAGGTACCTTAGTAGCCGAAAGTATTGTTGGTCAGAAACCACATATTGACTACAATCTGATACCCGGCGTGGTTTATACATGGCCGGAAGTTGCAGCCGTAGGCCAAACCGAAGAGCAACTGAAAGAAAAAGGCGTGAAATATAAAACAGGTTCGTTCCCATTCCGCGCCAGCGGGCGGGCGGTAGCCAGCGGCGACCTGGATGGTTTTGTGAAAGTTTTGGCTGACGCGACCACAGACGAAATATTAGGCGTACACATGATAGGCCCCCGCACCGCAGATATGATAGCAGAAGCGGTTGTAGCGATGGAATATCGCGCTTCAGCCGAAGATATCTCCCGGATAAGCCATGCGCACCCAACTTACACCGAAGCGTTCAGAGAGGCTTGTTTGGCCGCTACAGAGAACAGGCCGATACATATTTAAGTTGGCAGTTTCCGGTCGGCAGTTTGCAGTTTTGCAAGAGCGGATTTAGGAAAATGAAGAATTGACAACTTTTAAAAAGTTGTCAATTCTTAGGATCAGATTTTTGCAACTGCCATTTATTTTTGAATAATTTCTTCGTATCGGTCCGGAATTTATCATTAAAAACAGGCTCAACTACTCCGCCCTTAACGAGGTCATAAACTAATGGAATAACCCCATCTTCAGCATCGAACTTCTTATCATGATTGGTGTCTTCGATGGCGTCTATCAAGACTTTACTCGTGCCTTTAACTACGTGCCAGCCTGTAATATCCATACTATCCGGCGTAATTTGTTTGAAATTATTACCCGCCCTGTCCGAAATGTAGAGATATTTTCGATCATCCTCGTCAAGTTCGCCGTCTTTATTAAAGTCGGTGGTTGTTATTTTATAAAAAATAAACCTGTCGGCTATGCCTGAGCCGGCTGAGTGATCATTAGATACATCGCCCTCCCTGTCGAAAAAACTAATGATCATTTTCATCGTATCTAATAAATGGTATTGTTTTGTGGATGTGTTGTAAAAGACCAGGTTCCAATAGGTTGTGGATGAACTTTTGTAACTGCTACCATAGCTATCACCTGCCTCTGCTTTTTCCTTAATTAGCGGGTATATTACATATTGCGAACTATCAATAAGCACAGGTGTTTCAAAGCTTTTAAATCCTTCCTTAATTTTTGCCGCAGTGTCTATTATTGATTCTGCAGAGCCCTTTTTAATGGAATTTTTACAGTTAGACAAAGAAATAGCCAAAACAACAAACAAAAAGATACGGATAAGATTTTTCACGTGATAAGGATTTAATTTTTGAAGATAAGATATAAAGGAAGGCCTATGAAATTTATGCGATTTATTTTTTCAGCTCAGCCAACTTCTTTTTCGCAGATTCCTTTGAGCGATCATCCCCGTATTTTTCGGTCAGTTCATAATATTTGATAGCATTTCCCTTATCACCTTTGGCATCATAACAATAGGCAATATTATTCAGTACAATATAGTCAGTTGGCGCTATCTTTTCTGCTTTCAGCAGCGGGGTGAGTGCGTTGGAATAATCTTTTTGTATCAAATAAGTAATAGCCAGGTTTGATAGATTTTTCACATCGTCAGGGTAATATTTTAAAACGGTTTCGGCTATTGCTTTCATGTTATTCAGCTGGCTATCGCCGGCATTGTAAAGCTGCATTACATAATCCTGTTCGGCACTTAGCATAAACTTTTTAGGATCATCAACCGGCTTATTGTCGGTCCAGGTCCATTTCAGATTGATCTTCTGCGAATAATCAATTGTTTTAATAATTTCCTGCGTAAATCTTTGGTAATCCTCTATCTTCCCCAGTATATATACTTTGCCGAAACGCATATCCAGCCGCGATGGAAATTTTTCAATCCCTATGTCGATGTAATGAAATCCTTTTTCTACCAACGCTAAATCATAGGTAGCACCATCGTTCATATAACCTACCACCTTGCCCGTTTTTGGGTCCTTTATCTCGAATGATTTTTCTCCTTTTTGTGTTCTTTCTAAATTGATCATCTCCCTCATGCTTTTTTTAACATAGAAGTTGTAGTAAGCAACATAAAGTTCAGGATCATCAGGATTGGCTTTGTTCCAGTTAATGAGCACTTTTGATTGTGCCGCGGTATCGTTTTGCGAAGACTTGAATTGTTCCCTGAAACTCTGTGAAAAGGCCTGAATGCAACAGGGGAATAATATTAACGTTAGAAAAAGTATTTTTAATTTCATGCCGGCTAAGGGTAATAGGTTAGGGAGTAAACAACTGTGAAAATAGTGTTTTTTGGATTAAGGATTGACAATTTTTTAAAAGGGTCAATCCTAAGTGTATAAAATAAAGTACATTTAGCTGCATGGCTGATTTTGTAACTGTTTTAACCGTAATGTATCCCCAGCAACTCTGGATAATTAAGGGGAGGCTCGAATCTGAAGGTATTCAATGCTTTGTTAAAGATGAATTGACTGTTCAGGCTTATAACCTTTATTCTAATGCGGTTGGTGGTGTTAAACTGCAGGTTCAGCAGCAGGATGTAGCAATAGCAGTTGAAATTTTAACCGAACTTGGTTACATCAGGGATGAACCTATAAAGCCGGATCTGTTAACTCAAATTGAAAAGAAAAAGGAATCCATACCTTTCCTAAAAAAAGTAAGTGTAGTACATGTAATAGTAATTACAACTCTTCTATTCGTAGCTTTACTTACAACAGCGCTTTATCTTATTTTCAGACCATCCCTGGCAGGCCTGATTGTCCAAAATTCATGGTGTGTTGATAGAATCGATTACATGGGTAAGCAGATCGGGCCAAAAACGACCGGATATTTCATGCGCGTTACAAATAATTATGGAGAAGCCGATTGCCTGGAGAGAATAGTTTTGGATAATATTAATCATATTATAACGCTTCCGGGAATAAACAGTAATTCTATTTCAGGAAATTGGAAATCGGTCGACAATGAGCGTATTATCATCTCAACCGACTCTTTGAAAAATATTTTTGCCGGAATATATAAAGGTGATATATCCGGAGAGCAGCTTATCCTGAAATCAAAAACCACAATTATTTACGCCCATAGGGACGATTTTAGAATTACTCTTCCTTTTTAAATTCGCCTATTAGCTATCAATTAAGGGCCACCTCACACCGCCACCACGTGCCTGCCTTTTTTATATCCTATGGCCGCGAAATAAAGGATGAACAAGTAGATAGGGATCAGCATGGCATAGGCCGATTGTGCGGAGAATTTATCGACCAGCAGGCCATATACGGGAGGGAAAACTGCTGCGCCCGCGCTACCCATCACCAGCAAGGATGAGCCTATTTTGGTGAATCTGCCCAGTCCGGATAAACCCAGGGGCCAGATGGCCGGCCACATTAGTGAATTTGCCAGGCCAAGTAAAGCAATACAGAATACGGAGTAATAACCATGTACCAACAGCGCGCATATGGTTAAAATAAAGCCCAACACCGCGCAGGCCACCAATGCTTTTTGCTGGGTAATGAATTTGGGTATACATACAATGCCGATGATGTAGCCCACGATCATCGAAACCAGGGTACAGGTAGTAAAGAATTTGGCTGTCGACAGCGGTATGTTCAATGACGATCCATAGCTGATGATAGAATCACCGGCGATCACTTCGGCACCTACATATAAGAACAAGGCGATAACGCCCAATATCAGGTGCGGAAAGTTGAGGATACTGGTTTTGCCGGCATTAGCGGCAGCCACGTTCTCATCCTCGTGGTTGGTGTCTATCTCCGGCAGGCTGACGAAATAGATGAGCACCGCCAAAATGATCAGCACCACAACCATTAAAATATAGGGCACGATAACCCGTGCGGCCAATTGATCCAGCTCGGCGGCCTTATGGACGGTATCCAGGGTCAATAGCTTTCTCTTCAGACCGTCAATATCCTTTAGTGCTACCGCGCCTAAGGCTATGGGCGCCAGGGAACCGGCTGCCTTGTTAAAAATCCCCATGATACTTATGCGTTTGGCAGCGCTTTCGGGCGGGCCTAATATGGTAATAAATGGGTTTGATGCCGATTGCAGCACCGCCAGGCCAGATCCCTGTACAAATAAGCCCAGCAAAAAGAGAACATAAGTGCGGGTGATGGCCGCGGGGATAAATATGAGTGCTCCGATCGCCATAATGACCAGTCCGGCGCCCATGCCGTTTTTAAAGCCAAAGGTTTTGAGCAGCCAGGCAGAGGGCACGGCCATTAACAGGTAAGGTAAATAAAACGCTGTCACCACCAGGTAGGCCTGTACATTGCTGCTGAGATCGCAGGCTATTTTTAAATAAGGCACCAATACCGAATTTAGCCAGGTAACAAACCCGAAAATGAAAAATAACGCACCTATAATAAGGATAGGGTTGATGGCCGGTTTGTTAGCGGTAGTTGATTGAGGAATTGTAGCAGATGCCATGCCTTTAAGTTAAGAGGTGATCAGTTTTCTAAAATAGTTAAAAAAGCGGTGATTGCACCATTAAGAAAGGCCTTTCTTAATGGCGGCAGGCAATTTCAAATTAAATTACGAAATTCGCCATCAGATACCAAAATCAACCCATGCTGCAAATCCTCGAAAACTTTTCGCTCAAGAACTTTAATACATTCGGTATTGATATATCGGCGAGGTATTTTGTGGAGATCAACAATGAGCAGGAACTTGCCGAACTGTTTATGGACCCGCAGTGGCTGCAAATGGACAGGCTGGTCTTGGGCGGAGGCAGCAATATGTTGTTTGTGAAAGATTTCAATGGGTTGGTTATCCGCATGAATATCCGGGGCATCGAACATCGCATCAATCATGAAGAAGTTTTTATTGAAGCCGGGGCAGGGGAAGTTTGGAACGACCTGGTTAACTTCTGCGTAGCCCGTGAATACGCCGGGATCGAGAACCTGAGCCTGATACCAGGATCGGTTGGTGCATCACCTATACAAAATATTGGCGCTTATGGTGTGGAATTGAAAGATGTTTTCCGCAGTTGCCGTGCTTTTGAGATCGCTACTGGTGAATTTAAGGCCTTCAGCAAGGAAGATTGCCGCTTTGGCTATCGCGACAGCATATTTAAAAATGAGCTGAAGGAGAAGTTTATTATTGTATCAGTTAAGTTCCAATTGTCGCTTATTCCAAACATCAACCTGAAATATGGCGCGATAGAGCAGGAACTGGCCAACCGTGGAATAAGCAACCCTACTATTAAAGATGTATCGCAAGTAGTTTCTCACATACGGGTATCCAAATTACCCGACCCTTCAACTATTGGCAACGCAGGTAGCTTTTTCAAAAACCCGGTGATTGGTAATGAGCAATTCGAGAAACTTCATTCACAACACCCCGAAGTAGTGCATTACCCTGCGAGCAATGGCATGGTAAAATTAGCCGCGGGCTGGCTGATAGAGCAATGCGGCTGGAAGGGAAAAGTAGTTGGCCACACCGGAACATGGAAGAACCAGGCCCTTGTTTTGGTGAACCACGGAGCTGCGACGGGCGAAGAAGTGTACAGTCTTTCGTCGCAAATCATAGACAGTGTGTACACTAAATTTGGCGTTTTGTTGGAACGCGAGGTCAATATTATAAATTAACTTTTTTTCTTCTAAATGGTTTTTTAGGGGCTCATACACCTTGAAAAGTCGCTCTCTTTTAGTGCTTTTCAGAAGCATATAATCAATATTTTTATATTTAAATATCTGTATTTCAATGATTTGTAAATGAGTATTTGCCATTGAAATAATTTGGCTGCGATTTGATATTTACTGTAGGTTTTTGAGGTCAAAGTCTGTTGTATTTAGAAAGCGGTATCATGTTTGTCTATTCCTCTGTACAAAACTTTAACAGAATGACAGCAATCGAGTTTAACACCATGGTACTACGTCAGGCGACTTCACTGAGGTCATATGCACTTCACTTCACCCGCGACGCCGATGATGCTAACGACCTTGTTCAGGATACAATGTTGAAAGCCATAACTTATTACAATAAGTTTAAAGAAGGGACAAATTTAAAAGGATGGTTATATACCATCATGAAGAATACGTTCATCAACAACTACCGCCGTTTTGTTAAAATGAGCACCTTCGTAACCAAGTCAGAAGAGATATCTTCAGCCAACCTGGTTTTCAGCTCAACAAAAAACAGTGGCGAGTCGAAATTTGTGATGGATGATATCAAGAAAGCTTTAGATAGACTGCCCGACGATTATTATGTGCCTTTCACGATGTATTTTGAAGGTCATAAATATCACGAAATAGCGGATCATTTGACCATCCCTATCGGGACCGTTAAAACACGTATCCACGTAGCACGCAAGCTTTTAAAGAAGAATTTGAAGGCTTATGACAACGGCATTAAAAAACCGGTTTACGCAGAGGATTAAAAATAATTTACCTCCATATATATTAAAAGAGAAACCCGCCCTTCAAGGCGGGTTTCTCTTTTTGGCGTCAACTCAACTTTCCCCGGAAGAAAGCTCGAATGATAAAATTTGAGTATTTTGGACAAATGAATGATCTGCCCCTTTACACCCGTTCGCAATTGGCCCTGCGCAATGGGCAGGATAAGCCCGAAGTGTGGATAGCCTATAAAGGACTGATCTACGATGTAAGCTGCAGCCGCTTATGGCGCAATGGCAAGCATTATGAGCATTGGGCAGGGCAGGACCTCACCCACGAATTAGCTGATGCACCACATGACGAATGGGTGTTTGACCATTTTGACCCGATAGGCAGATTGAGTTAATGTGGAAATTGGAATGTCAAATGCAAGGTTTCTAACTCCGCATTTGGCACTCCGCATTGCGCAATCAGATAATTTCAAACCTTGATAAACTCACAAACTCCTGTACCCGTGCAGCAACTTCCTGTTTTGTCAGGTGTTTCAATTTCTCAGTTCCAAATTTTTCCACGCAAAAGGAAGCCAGTGCAGAGCCATAGATAATGGCATTCTTCATGTCATTGAAATTAACGGTACCTACCTTGGCCATGTAGCCTATAAAGCCGCCCGCAAAAGTATCGCCGGCGCCGGTAGGGTCAAATACCTCTTCGAGCGGTAATGCGGGAGCAGAAAATATTTTACCCTCACCAAAAAGCAGTGCACCATGCTCACCTTTTTTGATGATAAGATACTTTGGTCCCATGTTCAATATCTTTTGTGCCGCCTTTACCAATGAGAACTCGCCCGATAGCTGGCGTGCCTCGGCATCGTTAATAGTCAGCACATCAATTAGCTTGATAGTTTCCAGCAGATCGTTCAATGCGATGTCCATCCAGAAGTTCATGGTATCCATCACGATCAATTTTGGGCGTTTTTTCAGGCGTTTTATGACGGTTTGCTGTACCTGCGGTGTTAAATTTCCCAGCATCAGGTATTCACAGCCCTGGTAGGAGTCGGGGATGACTGGATCGAAGTCTGCCAGCACATTTAACTCGGTTACCAGGGTATCGCGGCTGTTCATATCGTTATGATATCTACCACTCCAGAAGAAGGATTTCTCGCCTTTTTTTATTTGTAAGCCCTCAGTATCAATATGATGTTTGTTTAGATCCTCTATTTCGCTTTGGGGGAAATCATCGCCTACTACGGCTACAATTTTTACATCATCACAAAAATATGATGCCGCAAGGCCGGCATAAGTAGCCGCGCCGCCCACAATTTTATCCGTTTTGCCAAAAGGCGTTTCGATGGCGTCAAATGCCACAGTACCAATCACTAACAAGCTCATTAAAAATGTTTTTAATTTTTTTTGCGCAAATATTGTGAAATTAAGCCGTAAATCATACTTTTGCACACTCCAAACCGGAAAAGGATTCCTGAGTAGCTCAGCCGGTTAGAGCATCTGACTGTTAATCAGAGGGTCGCTGGTTCGAGCCCAGCCTCAGGAGCAAAGCCCCGCACGTCTGCGGGGCTTTTTTTATGCATATTTGCATAAAAACTTCCATAAAAATAGCCTATTTAGAGTAATTAAGCCCTTTTTGGGGTTAAAACAACTTTTTTGTTTAATCTTTCCTGGGTCTATATCATCAAATATTCCTTGTTTCGCATGGATTTCTTTATAAAACCGCATTTCAGTCAGTTACAAATAAGTAACAGGTTGCAGTGCATAATTATTTGATATTATGGCAACGATAAGCTCAAAAGTATTTCGCCATCATAAGAAGGCAGATGGCACTTACAATGTGAAGATTTGTATTTACCACAAAAAGGAAAGAGTTTACATTGACACAGTTCATTATTTAACGGAGAAACTTTATATATTATTAAAAGGACGAAAAATTTATAAATTAAAGAGATTAAAGTGATCCTGTTCTTCCATGAAAAAATTATGAAATGACAAAGTCAGTTCTTTAACTCAAACACGATTTTAATAACGGCGACAAAAATGAGTTTTTCAGCCTTCGCAGTCCGCAGTCTTTTATCCTCCTTGCACGTTCTGCGCAAACATTAACTTTTGCGCGATGTCTTCCAGGGTGAGCTGCTAGCATACATTTATCGCATCGCTGTTAAAGTATCGTCTATCTGCTATAGTACCTCGCGAAGATATTTATTGCTTTGCGCGATGCTGGCATAAGGGTCCATCTTGAAATTTTCTTGTTCAACAATATAGTATTTTACGCCTTCATCTTTTATCTGGGCAAATATCGTTTTATAGTCAATACTTCCACTGCCGGCTTCAGTATTTAATTTTGGATCTGTTTTATCCATATCTTTTACGTGAATCAGTCGAAAGCGACCAGGATACCTATTGAACCACTCCATCGGATTCTGACCAGCGCGCACAACCCAATAAACGTCCATTTCAAAATCTACAAGTTCTGGATCGGTGCTCTTCAACAGTACCTCCAAAAGCATTTGTCCTTCAACAGGCTCGAATTCAAAATTGTGATTATGATATCCAAGTTTCAATCCTGCAGCATGAACTCTTTGTGATGCAATATTGATCCAGTTAGCTATTGACTTAAAGTCACTAGCTGATTTCCTTAAGTTAGGCCCTATGTAAGGAACGGTAACATAGTTTTGACCTAGAATTGTTGCGGCTTCAATAGCATCATCAAGATCACCAATCTGACCGGATGACAAAAAAGTATCAATTCCATAATGGCCGCTTGGAGAAGATAAACCATTAGCCTTTAACAGTTTCCCGAAATCTGCGGCACTTAAGCCCCAGAATCCATGCTCTTTTGAGTAGCCAAAGGTTTCTACTTGTTTATAACCTGCCTCCGCTACTCTAGCAATTACGCCTTTTACGTCTTTTGGCAACTGTTCACGAAGTGAAAAAAGCTGCAGCCCGTATTTATGATCGGTTTTGGCTAACATTAATTTGGGCATAACCATGATGCCGGCTGTGGCAAGGGCGGATTGGCCCAGAAATTTTCTTCTGTTCATCTTATTTAGTTTTTAATGGTCTATTAATTAGAATCTGTTTAGCGGAAAATTGATTTATGTCATTTAAAGACTGTAGTCAATTCCTTATTGCTTGAATCAAGTAAAGCTAATTCTCCATTATGAAATGTAATATAGGCTACTGTTAAAAAGTAGCAAATCTACATTGCAACATGCTCATTATTAATAGATTGAATTGTTATCTATGTGAAAAAAAGTAGTACAAAAAGAATTGGGATTTATAAAAATCGGTGATACGGTTCGTTTGTCTCAATTAATAATGACTAACGCGTCTTTTTTGCCTTGTCTGGATAGCCCCGGGAGAAAAATTGAAGAAAAAGAAGGCCAGAAGACGCTTTAATTGTCTCCTGGCTTAAGTATATTCTTCTGTCTGTTATATTGCTTCGATTATGATATTATCCTTTTCATCAAAACTTTCTTTCTCAGCCATTCGCGAACCGGTTTGTCGTAAAACCGAAGTGATAAATAAGCGATTACTAAACTTGTGATTACGACCAGAAGGCCCATTAACAATCCTTGTATACCCAAAGGAACCTTGTTGTTGACCACCCAAGCTGTGAAAAGATAGATCAACGGATAATGGGTGATATATAATGGATATGAAATCTCTCCCAAAAAATTACATATCTTTTCTGACCTCATATTATGTAATTCACCGCCTGCACCGATAGAAACAATTAAAGGAAACACGATGATTAAGCAAAGCGACTCATATATGCCATTCATCCAAACATGATGTTCATCGCCAATGCGCGGTATGCTCAACATGATAATGATCAATAGACTTGACCACCAGAATGCATTTTTAATGTGAATCAGTTTTCCGATCCGGCAAAGCAGTACACCACCGAAGAAAGGGAAAAGCACTCTCGTAAAGCCAATGTACAGTTGTTCGGAGTTCAGTGACCAACCACCAATAAGGTCACCATTTTTACTGGTTACCAAATACTGAATCAGCATAAATGCTGCAAGAGTTACGAAAACTGATAATACGACTTTTGAGAATCTACGTACAAGAACAGCATAAAGAATATTAGCAATATATTCAAAAAAGAGCGACCAGGCTGGGCCATTTAATGGGTGCATTTCTTGCCAACCACGAATATCCATTGATAAAGGTACTGGTATTAAGGTTGCACCGATTACCATAATAAGCAGCATCTCCCATACGGGAGTATTTGCTATGTTCGGCATTGCTGGACTAACTTGAAAGTAGAACAACGCCGCACCTATTAATGAGCCCATAATAACCATGGGTTGAAGACGCACCAACCGACGCTTGTAAAAATCCCAAGCTGTCATTTTGCCCCAGCGGTCATCATAAGCGTAGGCAACCACAAAACCTGACAGCAGGAAAAAAAAGTCTACAGCCAGGTACCCGTGATTAATGATCTGCACAAACTTATTACCACCGGTAAAGGTTTCCAAAACGTGGAACATAATTACTAAAACCGACGCCACTCCGCGAAGGCCATCCAGTATAGGGTAATGATTTTTTGATTCAAGATAAGTTGTCTGTGCCATAAGTGCTCAATTGTTTTAAAATATGAAAGGTTAGTATTCTCTTTTTGATTTCATTAAAATTGTTGAAAATAACTGACTTTGAAAATAATATGATCATTGGGCTTAAAAAAATCAGCATCCTGGCAAAAAGCCGAGGATGCGATTATTAAGATTAGAATATAAAATTTAATCATTAGGGCAGGTAATCGGTTTGTAGTTTAGGGCAATGCCGCCATTGGCGCCGTGCTGTTATAACGATTTTATTTTTACGTTTTTAAAGGCAACGCCGGTAGACCAATCCTGCAATGCGATATGACCGGTGATGTGTTTACCGAATTCAGGGAATTTGCCAAAATGAGACTTGGCGACTTTGTCTGCCCATGATTTTGACGAAAAATCCTCTTCTGCTGTTAAAACACCGTTCAGATAAAACTTTACTTTTCCATTTTGCTGTTTTATTTCTGAATGGTTCCAGGTATCCGCCGGTTTGGTTTTCGCCGGGTTTTTTTGAGGCGCAAAACCATAAAGGCACCCGGAACGGGACTGTGGTTTTGCATAATCCGGACTAGCATAGTCCAGCAATTGATATTCAGGCCCTGATGCCCAGCCGGTAGGTATATCTTTTCGTTCTATTACGTTAACAAAAACACCGCTATTTCCACCTTTTGGGAGTTTCCAATCAAACTTAAGATCGTAATTTTTATATTCTTTATCCGTAACCAGATCACCAGGACCGGTTTTGTCCAATGGATCACAAAATAATTCTCCGTCTTTCACCTTCCATACGGTAAATGGAGTGGCACTGTTATACAAATGCCACCCGGCTGTGGAATGCCCGTCAAACAATAGTTGCCAGCCATCAGCCTTTTCTTTCTTTGAAAGCATATTGTTTTCATCGGCTTTAAACGCGAATGAATTGATAATCAAAACCATTATCGTCAGGATAATTATTGATTTGGTAATCTGCGGTTTCATAATTTACTATTTAAAGTGATATGTAAGTCAGTTATATGATGCTTATTATTTGTATTGCAGTATGAATTTTACAATAGACTTCGCGTCGGACAATGGCAGTGAAGGATGCGGACTCATGGCGGCATCTCCCCAATGGCCAGAACCACCCTTGATGATTTTAGCAGCGAGCGTGTCAATATCAGATGCCCCATACCGTTTAGCGATGTCTGTAAAGCCCGGGCCAATTAATTTTTCCCTTTCCCGGTGACAATTTCGGCAGTCGTTTTTAACGATTAAATCGACTCCTTTATCGGATGAAGTTGCAATCGAAATTGTGTTTGCCTTTCCTATGGATGAGTCGGGCTTTGTGCTAGCTCCTTTATTTACTGCTGAACTATCATTCGGGCTTTCCCGTATACCAGAGTTTCCGCCGCAGCCCCATAGCAAAAAAGGCAGGCATAAAATGATAATGATCCGCTTTGTCATGTGTTTAATTGAAAAGTTTATTATTGGTCTTTAATATTCTGATGGCAGGTTGCTTCCATCATAATTCAGTTAAGTAAATTTAGGCAAATGCCGGTTTGCGTCATGCTGACACAATAAAAAAGTAGTTAGCCTAATACTATAACGTTTTATTAATGAATACTTTGCAAATAACCGGAGCTCAAAAAAAGTAGTAAATCCGGAGGTTTTCTTAACTATCCAAACTCAATTAAGCCTATTCTCATTACTTTTTGTTCAAAAATATCGCGGGAAACAGCGGCTTTATTCCTGGCACTTGTCCGGTAGTTATATATCGTGCTTAATGAGTACCGAAGGAATGATGCTATCTGGACGCTATCCGTAATTCCGAGTCTTATTAATGCATAAATCCTAAGCTCTGTGTTCAGCAGTTCCCCTGGTTTAACCACAATCCTGTCTTCCGGAATCAAAAGAGAATTAAAATCACAAATAAAATTCGGATAAAGACTCAGGAAGATTTTATCAAAAATCCTGTACAGTTCCTCCACTTCCTGATTGATCATTACATTAGACCGCAACATCTTAAGCAATTCATCCAAATGCTTTTCCGTCGCTTTTTTGTTCAATACCTTTCGAAAGTTTTCGAGTTTGTTAATGTATGCAGAACACAGGTCGAAAAATTGTGCAATATATACCTCTTTAATTTTGTTGGCCTCAGTCAACTGCGAGTTGGTCTCATTTAGGTGTATATTGGTATGATTCAACGCTGTATTAAGTTCACCAAGTTGTCTGGATGAAAAGTCCAGTTCTTTTTTCATACGGGATTCCCGTTTCATCTGTTTATAAACATATACCGCGATAGCAGTAAGAAACAGGGATAGAATACTGATAAAAATCAGGTATGACCGAAGCTGCTCTTTTTGCTTTGCCTCCTTTTTCAAATACGCGGTATTTATAATCGCATAGAATTCGGATATGTGCAGCGTTCGAAACTTTGAATCGCTGAACAGCGCATCTTCAATCGCTGACTGCGTGCAACGGTACGCATTATCAATGTCTCCGGTAGCATTTAGCAATAAAGCCAATTCTTGCATGGAAGCGTTATCTTTAATAGCGAATTTGACATCAAGTGCGGCAGACTCAGCATAATATCTAATCGCCTTTGTGCTTTCATTTTGCTTTGCATAACTCAAGCCCAATAGGTAAGTAAACATTGCATATTCAGGCGTCATTTCATCCTTTGTCTTTATAACATTCAGCAAAAAAATTTCTGCCTCTCTTGTATGACCGGTGTTAATGTTACGGACCGTAGAATTTACCTGAAAATCCATTGAGTTATGATCCAGAACAGCCAACAGGGAATCTTGATAAAGGCGTACCCGGCTCTGATATTCATCGTTTTCGTTATTGGCGAGATAATGTTCGTAAAACTCCGCCTTCGCAGCATAGTAATCCGCTAACTGATTTCTTGAGATCCGACGGGGATTAATACTTTCGAGAATGTCATTTGCCTCAAGAAATTTATTCAGTGGAAAATAGATATTGGCAAGATCTAACTCGGATCTTACGATCAAATCCGGACGCCCCATCGATTTTGCGAGTGCTGAATTCCTCAGGGCATAAGAAACCGCTGAGTCAATCTGAAATTTCTGGTATTCATGGTATAGAGCGCTGTTTATCCGGTATTGCTCCAACGGTGGACCCAACGCTGCTTTCGTTCTTTTTATAGACGCGATTCGCTCTTCCTTTTGCCTGGTAAACGTTGCTTTGTTGGCGATAGCCTGGTTTAGGTCAGAAAGCGACGCATCATTCTCCCGCGCTTTCTGATCAACAGGAAGCAAAGAAATTAAAAAAAATGACAAATATTTAATCTTCACAGTCCTGCCTCCTTGCCCAGATTTTATAAAATTTCTATATCAAAATGCCTGAACGCATTAAGGCGTTTATCGTCGCTTTGCAGATCGGTTATAAGCGTATCCACGTCATCTAAACCGCAAACCTTAAAAAAGTCAGTGGTTTCAAGTTTTTCGAAATTGCTCAGCACTACGGTTTTCCGGGATGATTTCATCAGGGCTTTTTTGACCTCGCCATCTTCAAGTACAGCTGCAGTAATGCCAACCTCACTGTGCACTGCGCAGACCCCCATCATATAAATGTCAGCCTGGTACATACCCGCTTCTGCACAGGTTTGCTGACTAACATTGGTTTGAGTTATGCGGTTATAATGTCCCCCCAAAACGATAATTTCAATACCCTTATAGGTATTTAAAATTGGGATCAATGCCACGTTGTTAGTAATTACCCGAAATGTAGCGTCCTTTGGAAGCATCGAAGTTAATACTTGAATGGTCGTTCCACCGTCCATAAATACCGTTCGGACATTTTTTAACAACTGTACAGCTTTTAATGCAATGGCATTCTTACCTTCCGTAAAAATCCCTTCCCTGTCATGGAAAGACAACGGGTTCTTTGCCGGGCTGATCGCACCCCCTCTTACTTTAATCAAAAGCCCGCTTTTATTAAGCAGTTCGATGTCGCGGCGTACCGTATCTTCGGATACGCTCAGGCCTTTCGCCAGCGCTTCGAATGTGACTTGATTCGTAGCCCTCAATTCTTTTAAAATAATTTCAAAACGTTCCTCTTTAAGCATGTTCATTGTACATTACGTATAGATTTAACCTGGTAGGCAACTCCTATTGACAGCAGCAGTAACCCCGTAACGAATAATGCTGCCGGCAACGAAAAGTGATGGGCTATAAATCCCAAAATAGCTGGTCCGGCAAGCTGTCCGGCATAGCCCATGCTTCCGATCACTGAAACAGCCTTTGAGCTGGTCACGTTTTTTATGCGGCCGGCTGCGGTAAAGAAAACGGGTACGATGTTCGCTGCGCCAGCTCCAATAAGAACAAAACCTATAAGCACGGCAAAAAGCCAGGAAGCGAACACCACAAGCATAAACCCGGCAAACGCGATAATACTTCCATAAATAACAACATGTTTGCCCTCAGTTTTAGAAACAATTCTGTCACCGAAAAGCCGCATCGTAGCCATTGCAATGGAAAAGGAAGCATAACCTACGCCTGCCATAGCTTTATCAACACCTTTGTTGTCCCTGAGAAAAACTGCGCTCCAATCTAAAACGGCACCCTCAGATAAAAATGCTATAAAACACATGACGCCAAGAAAAAGTACCGCGCCGTTGAGCAGGCTGAATTTTTTATTTCCTGCCGCCTCAGTTAAATTGGTGAATTTTTCTGATATTTCATGTTCGGCATTTTGGTCCATTAAGGAACTAAATTGGGTTATGGTGATGACAAGTAAACTCATTGAAATAACGCCTGCAGTTATCGAAGGGGCGAGGCCGGCCTTGATTAGAATACCTACAATAATTGGCCCACACAGCCCTCCTACACTAAATAGGCCATGTAATGACGACATGATAGGTTTGTCGGCCATATTTTGTACATGCACCCCGTGAGTGTTCATGGCAATGTCGATTGACCCTATGCCCGAACCGAATATAAACAGCATTCCCGCTATCTCAAACCAATTGTTTAACCAAAGCACGATAGGGAAGCTAACAGCTATTACTATAGATGAAATGGTGATCACTATCCGTGTTCCTGTTTTGTGAATAAGCCAACCGGTAAGAGGCATTGTTATTATAGCCCCCGCGCCTAAAAACAATAGAAGCAAACCTAAACTGCCATCATTTATTCTCAGCTTGTCCTTGACAAAAGGAACCATTGGCGCCCAACTGGAAATGGCTAAACCACAGACCAAAAAGATAATTTTCGTGGCACTTTTTGCGCGCTTTAAATTGTTCATTAATTGGTATCGAATTATATTTTGCAATATACTGCAAATTTGCAGTATATTGCAAAATAATTGAATTGATATCTAAAAAACATTTACAATAGCCCAGATAAGAAAAATCAGAGGCAGCAATTACACCAATGAAGAAATTTATAAAGTAGTTAAAATAGATGAAAAGTAAATTTGATCCTCAAGGACCGAATTGAATGCCGGATAAGAATTTTATAAATACGATCCTCAAAACACCCGAAATCTCTAACCAAGAAGTTAAGGCAATCTTTCTATCATGTAAAACTTGACTGTTAATCAGGGGGCCGCGGGCTCGAGCCCAGCCTCAGGAGTAAAGCCCCGCATGTCTGCGGGGCTTTTTTATTTAATTTTTAGCTATTCCCGGATTGGTTAAATTCATTAATGGGTAATCCAAAACCGAACGGCCTAATGTTCGGTTTTGTTACAATCTTCGCAGTACGTAAACTCTAATTCTCTATTTGTCAATATATTAGTAATTTGGAACAGCGATTGCGCGTTATTTAATATATTTGAAACCATATACATTCCATATCACCCTTTATGACGCTGCTTTCTTCGGAGCGATCTTTGTTGGGCTCACTTTTATCCTGTTGTTATGGTTCACCAAAAGGATAAACCGGCCCGCAAACCGGTTTTTAGCTCTGACAATTGTTACGATCGTTTTGTGGATAGCCCGGATATTAGGTAGGGACGTCGGTCTTGAAGCTTATTTTTCTCATTGGAGCTGGCTGCCGTTGCGATTTTCGCTGGCATTGGGGCCGTTGATCTTTTTTTATGTGCTTAAAATAACTTGGCCGGAGTATAAATTCAGGTCTAAGGATATGCTGCATTTTAGTCCGTTGCTGCTTGAATTGGGCGCCCAGGCATTGGAAGTTAGGGATAGTATAAAAACCGGCACACTTACTTATGAAACGCCGGCCTTTTATCTGTTGAACCCTGTATTACAATTGCTGGGGTTTATTTCGGTCAGCATTTACCTGTATGCAGCTCATAGGCTGATAGAACGCTTTTACCGGGGCCTGAAATTTAACGGGGGCGACAGGCACCGGTACGAATTGCGGTGGCTGCATAATTTATTGATGGGTTTCGGCTTGTTATGGTTATTGTGGATACCCTTCACCGCTGTAGGTTATTTTTATAACCATAACCAGCTGGGTGTCCATGGTTATTATCCCTTGTATCTTCTTTTAGCGGTAATGGTTATCTGGGTAGCCGTCGTGGCCTTTTTAAGGCCGGAAGGTGGTGTACCGGCAGATGCGCCTCCCTTTTTAAAACCAATGCAACCGGCTGAGTTGAAGCAAAAAGGTATTTGGCTGAAAAAGGTCATCAAAACCAAACTGTATTACCAGGACCCGGAACTAAGTTTAGTTTCACTTGCTGAAAAGCTTGAGCTGACCACCCATGACCTATCCCGGATCATCAATACAGTGCTTAAAAAAAGCTTTAACGATTTCATCAATGAATATCGCGTTGCGGAGGTAGTTCAAAAAATGCAGGACCCTGCCTATGACCGGATAACGCTGCTGGGTATTGCATTTGAATCGGGATTCAATTCTCAAAGCACCTTTAACCGGATTTTCAAGCAAATGACCGGGAAAAGCCCGGTAGAATATAAAAATGACCTAAAAAAAGAGTACCCATCTTATAATTTGGGAAGCCATTCCCGATTTGCGACGGTAATTTTGAATCCTGAAACCCCTTCTAAGTGGTATCATGACAAATTAAATCGCAATTACATGTTTAAAAATTATTTCAAAATAGCACGCCGCAACCTGGTACGCAATAAAAGCTATGCCACCATTAATATTACCGGCCTGGCTGTTGGCATTGCCGTTTGTATGGTGATCTTTATCATTATACAATTTCAAACAAGCTTCGATAGTTTTCACCCAAAGAAAGATCGCATCTATCGTGTGTTAACCGAATATCACCATGCAGAGTCTGCAACTATTACTTATGGGAAAGACCTCTCTTTTCCAATGCCTTTAGGATTGAAAACGGCTTTTCCCCAAATAGAACAGCTGGCTCCAATTTTTGCAAGCCACGATGATCAGTTGCTGATACCTGATAATAATGGAACTGCAGTAAAGGCATTTAAAGAACGGAGGGGTGTATTTTTCACAGAGCCTTCGTTCTTTAAAATATTTGATTTCCCCCTGCTCGCAGGTTCGTATGCCTCATTAAAAGATCCGAACAATGTATTGATTACAAAAGAGATTGCAGAAAAATATTTCGGCGACTGGAAAACGGCAATAGGCAAAACCATTAAGCTACAAGCCGGCGGCTATATATTCGAGCACGGTATTGACGTATTGAAAGTTTCGGGCATCCTTGCCACCATACCGGCAAATACAGACTTTCAGCTAAAACTTGTTGTGGCTTATGGAACAGGCTTTACCGGAAGTTATCTGCAAAAATCTACCGATTGGGCTCAAACGGTACCTGATTTTGGTTGCTACATTTTGTTGCCGCAGAATGTTTCCACTGAAAATTTTAATCAACAATTAAGAGCGTACTCACGAAAGATAGAATCTCCCACCAATAAGGATAGTCATATTATACAGCCGATAAGCCAGGTGCATTATGATACACAAGTGGGTGATTACAGCAACAAAACCATCAGTCATCAACTGCTCAATGTATTGTGGCTCATTGCAGCATTCATCCTGTTAATTGCCTGCGTAAATTTTGTCAACCTCTCCACTGCACAAGCAGTTAACCGTGCAAAGGAGGTTGGCGTAAGAAAAGTTTTGGGGAGCAGCAAATCTCAATTGCAGATCCAATTCATTGTTGAAACATTTTTGATAGTTACAAGTGCTGTAGTGCTGGCAGCAGTAATTACAATTTTTGCATTGCCTTCGGTAAATCAGCTTTTAGAACTTTCGCTGTCATTCAATATACTTAGCAATCCGGCGATTATTTTATTTCTTTTGACGGTAACGATTATTGTAACTGCACTCGCCGGTTTTTATCCTTCTATTGTTTTAGCACGTTTCAATCCTGTTAATGCTTTAAAGAGTAAACTCGCATCAAGCCCTGCAAAGGGAATTTCATTACGAAGAGGATTGGTGGTGTTTCAATTCATCATTGCACAGGCACTCATCATCGGAACATTCGTCATTGTAAAGCAAATGAATTATTTCATGGATCAACCCCTGGGCTTTGATAAAGATGCAATTATAAATGTTCCGTTCCGTGTAGATAGTCTTCGCATCAGCAGGCTTGATTATTTAAAGAACCAGTTATTATCGGTAAACGGTGTGCAGGCAGTAAGCTATAGCTCAAATACGCCGGTTGAAGATGGTAATGATGGTTGGAGCAGTATAAAGTTTAACCATGCAGTAAAGGAAACAGATTTTAAAGCTATTACCAAGTTTGCCGATGAAGGTTATGTGCCGGCTTATAAATTGCAATTGATAGCCGGGAGAAATTTGCAACCTTCTGGTTATACAAAAGAATTTTTGGTGAATGAATCGCTCGTGAAAAGTTTAGGACTTAAAAAACCGGAAGATATATTGAACAAGGAAATAAGCATATGGGATGATCAAATAAAATGTCCTGTTGTTGGCGTGCTGAAAGATTTTAATGATAGATCCTTTCGCAATGACCTGGCACCATTGCTTATTGCCACAAACAACACCATGTACAACCAGGCGGGGATAAAATTGGCGACCACAAATATTTCTTCTACACTGCAGTCTGTTAAAAAAATATTTGAGAAAACGTTTCCGGATTTTGTTTATGAAGATAAGTTTTTGGATGATAAAATTGCAAATTTCTACAAGCAAGAAAACCAGTTAGCAACTTTGTATAAAATTTTTGCAGCGGTCGCGATACTCCTTAGCTGTCTTGGGTTGTATGGTTTGGCCTCATTTATGGCAGTGCAGCGGATAAAAGAAGTTGGTATTCGTAAAGTACTGGGTGCCACTGCAGGCAGTATCGTTTATTTATTTTCAAAAGAATTTATCATACTCATTGCAATTGCCTTTGCTATTGCTTCACCCATTGCATGGTATTACATGCACCAATGGTTGCAGGATTATGTTTACCGCATCAACATCAGTTGGTGGTTATTTGCTGCAGGCGGACTTGCTTCAATAATTATTGCACTTGCCACGATAAGTTTCCAGGCAATAAAAGCAGCAAAAGCAAACCCGGTGAAGAGCCTGAGAAGTGAATAGCAGTTTGCCGGAGCGTTAATAGGTCAAGCGAAAGACGCTTGACTGGGCGACATGTTTATTTATCTCCTTTAATTGAAGATAGCTTGAATTTAGTAAATTTAGGTCATGAGAAATATTTTAACAACGGTAATTCTGGCTCTTTTTAGCCTGCCAATTTTTGCTCAGGATAAGATAACAATCGAACTAAAAGCCTTGTATGAGGGCAAACAATATGACAATATAATTGAGCATTATGCATCGAACCCTAAAGACTACTCATCAAAATCGTTGTACTATATCGGGCTTGCTTATTACATGAAGTCAGATGATAATAATTGCATAAAGTTTATGAATCTTTCTTTAGATAAAGATCCGAAGGCACCTGCTCCATACTATATTAAAGCCTCAACTTTAAATTATTTACAGAAATATCCAGAAGCTATTATAAACTTCAAATCAGCAATTATTTTAAAGTCAGACGATGCAGAATTTTATAGCGGACTTGGAGACTCGTATTATAACTTAGAAAAATTAGATTCAGCCCTACAGGCATATACAAAGGCAACCGAGCTTACTCATTGCCCCGGCCGGCCCTATTCGATGGTGGCTCAGATTTATTCAGATCAAAAGAAAAATGACAAGGCTTTAGAAGCTTTTTACATTGCGAAGCTAAAAATAGACAAGAAGAGCAATTCTTATATAAATGCATTGTTTAACATTGGGCTCTTTGAAGTGCAAAATGGGAATTATGATAAAGCGGAACCTGCTTATCTCGAACTTTTAGCATTGAGTCCGGGCGATTATCATTCATATGCCAAACTAATTCAAATTTATTATCATCGAAATGATTATGCTAAGGCAAAACCATATAAGGACAAATTATACGACGCTCACAAAAATGGGCTTCTCAAAGGCAATCTAAATGATATGTTCTGCTACGACCAATTCAAATGGCATGATAAATTAATTATGGCTTTTGAACGGTTTGAAGAAAGCTCAAAAGATGTTTACAATAAGCACATATTTTATATAATGGGCCAGGATGATAAGACAGAGTATAGGATACAAACGGAGTTTTCGCCAATATCTGTTGAGCAAGGTGGTTTTAAATATTTATTATGCCGACAAAAAGGAGATACTCACTCTACCTACAACATTGGCTTCAATGACGATTTCAAATATGGTGATTTAAAGAAAAGTGTATTAGATATCCTTGATGAAAAAGTTAAGCCTATAGCAAGTTCGTCACCAAATTAGAATAAAGTTATTACTTTCCGCCTTGTTAGGCTTGCGCCAAAGCGGATCCGTAAACATGGGCTCTGACGTTTTGTTGAAACACTACGTGGTGCGTTCCGGGGTGAGATACGGAACGCATTTTTTATATAAGGAAAGTATAGCCTTTTTTTAGCCTAATTGCGTTACATCATCTTCGCCTATTTACAAAAACGCTTTGAGTGCATTCGTGATTCACCATTTTTTGCTTTTGATGCAACCTTAATTACATGAGACAAATGACTGGGCTTTCGCCACCTTAACTGAAACTTTCGGAATTAACACTAATTGGGGCTTTATTGATAATACAATGAATTAAAGCATGAAATAAAATGTATATTTTCTTTCATGAATATTTTCGTAAATAACTGATTATATGCGATTTGAATTTTTAGAAACCATCTTTTGTTTAAACTTTTTTTATAAAGCTAATGTGCTTATACTGAATATTTTAATCTTGTTTTATAATCTATGTATGTTTATGAACCGAAAAAATAAACTTTAGATTTTAAAGCGATAGTTTGATGAAAAAGATATTTCTGATACTGTTATTGACAATTACCTATTCTTATGCCCAATCGCAAATTATCACGCCAAGGCAATTATTTCCAGGTTTGTTTGAGGCGGTGCAGTTATCTGATATATTTCCTGATAATAAGACTTTTGTTGATGCAACACCGGTGCATGATCCTATACTCATTATGAAGGACTATAATCAACAGAAAGATAAACCGGGCTTTAACCTTAAACAGTTTGTAAGTGACAATTTTACTATACCCGGTACACATAATGATGTTTTTAAGAGCGATATCTCTGCCGGTATTCGCAAACATATTGATACCCTATGGCAGGTGCTTTATCGCAGGCATGATACAGTTTCCAGGTATTCGTCATTATTGCCCTTACCGAATGATTTTATCGTACCGGGCGGGCGTTTTAGAGAAACCTATTATTGGGATTCTTATTTTACTATGCTTGGGTTGCAGGAAAGCCACAAAACAAAAATCATACAAAATATGATCGGCAATTTTGCTTACCTGATAGATAAATATGGTTTTATTCCAAATGGGACGCGTACTTATTATTTAACCCGGTCACAGCCGCCTTTTTTTTCGATGATGCTTGACCTGCTCGCTAAAGACGAAGGTGAAAAAGTGATCGTAAAATACCAACCCGAACTAATAAAAGAATATGCTTTCTGGATGGACGGAGCTGAAAAGTTAAAGCCTGGCGAGGATTACCGCCGGGTAGTACGCATGCCCGAAGGGGAACTACTGAACCGTTATTGGGATGAGTCCAATAAACCCCGTGAGGAGTCGTTTAAAAAAGACGTGAACGCTGCAAAGGAAACGCAGCAAAAACAGGAAGATTTTTATCGCAACATACGGGCGGCAGCGGAGTCTGGATGGGACTTTAGTACCCGCTGGATGGATACCACGGGTAAACTGGGAACCATACAAACAACCTTTATTATCCCTGTTGATCTGAACTGCATACTATATCATCTTGAACTTTCTATCGCAAGGTCGTTTCAATTGCAGGGGAATGGTGTTGAATACAGGCTATTTTTGACCAAAGCCATGCTTCGGAAAAAAGCGATATTAAAATATAGCTGGAATGAACAGGCTGGCTGGTTTATGGATTACAACTGGAAACTTAAACATACCACCCCGCATCAAACCCTGGCAGGCGTTTATCCGCTTGAGTTTAAGATAGCTGATGCAAAGCAAGCAGGCAGGGTAGCGTCTGCACTAAAAACAAAATTCTTAAAGCCCGGTGGATTAGTTACTACGCTCAAACGTTCCGGACAGCAGTGGGATAATCCAAATGCCTGGGCACCATTGCAATACATGGCTATTGATGGATTAAACAATTACAACCAAACCAGTCTTGCCCGCTCAATTGCAGAAAACTGGATCAGAACAAATCTCAGTGTGTTTAATGATACCGGTAAGCTTATGGAAAAATACAATGTTATAGATACCGATGTTAAGGCCGGCGGAGGAGAATACCCACTGCAGGATGGTTTTGGATGGACAAATGGCGTTCTGCTTAATCTTCTTGATCGTTACCATACCGATCAGTTATAGCTAACTTTATTAAATTCATAATTTAACCTATTTACCTTTAGGCATTTACTAAATGCCCGGTAAAATCGTTTTTTAATATTATTTAAAAAGTTAACTTAGAAGCTCTACATAAACCAATTTCGACATGAGGATTTTTATACCAATTCTACTAATGGTATTTTTTGGATATTCTGCATTTTCATCTACAAAAGTAGATAGCCTTTTGACTGTGTTAAAGAATGAGCTAAACAAGAAAAAGATTTATGATGATCAAAAAGGACTACGTATAGAGGATTTAAGGAGAAAATTGGCGGGAACGTCAAAGACAAACTACAATGCTCAATATGACATTTGCGGGAAATTGTATGAAGAATACAAAGTCTTCCAATTTGATTCCGCTTACGTTTATACACAAAAATTACTTACAATAAGCCAAACCACAAAAGATATAGTTAAGCAATATGATAGTAAGATCAAGGAGGGCTTTATTTTGTTGTCATCCGGGATGTTCAAAGAAACTTTTGATTGTTTGAACCAAATTGACACACGCCTGCTCAATAACTCCTCAAAACTGGAATACTACGGTATAAGATCACGCGCTTACTCTGACCTGGCAGAATACAATAACGATAATAATTATGCACCATCTGATAAAGCAAAATCGATCAGGTATCTGGATTCGGCGATTGCCTTATCAAAACCCAATTCCTTTGAATTGCTTTATAATCTTGGCACCAGGCAGTTTTTAATGGACCAGATACAGCAGCCTTCACCTGATTTCGTCAGGCTCCTTACCCATTATGATCTTACCGAGCACCAGCGCGCGATGATCGCTACCGGATTAAGCTTTTTTTATAGCGGCCCCAATCAGGCAGAAGACCGCACTTTTTTATTGACTGTAGGTGCAATAAGCGACATCCGGTCATCAACCAAAGAAACACTGGCCATTTTTAAACTCGGTCAGCAATTGTATTTAGATGGAAATACAAAAGATGCCTACATCTTCATTCAGCAAGCTATGGACGATGCGCAATTTTACGGCGCGAGATTGCGAAAAATAAAGATAGGAGCAGTTTTGCCTATCGTTGCCGCGCAAAAAATTATTACCACCGAAAACGAAAAAAATAAGTTTCTTATCTATTTATTGTCAATTGCAGCAATAGCAATATTGATATCTTTGATATCCTTTATAGTATTTGTACAGCTAAAACGGCTGAAGGTCAAAGAAAAGATCATCGAAGATAAGAATGTGCAATTGGAGGAAACCAATAATAAGCTTTTAGAAGATACCCATATCAAAGAAGAGTATATCGGGTATTTTTTCAATGTCATATCCGGTTATATATTAAAACTTGAAAAACTGAAAAGAAATATTGAAAGAAAAGTATCGATAAAAAAATATGATGATATATTATTATCTGTTAACGAGATAAATATTAAAAAGGAAAGAGAAACTCTATTTTACACCTTTGACCATGTTTTTTTAAAAATATTTCCAAATTTCATTAATACGTTCAATTCCTTATTAAAAAAGGAAGATCAGATATGGCCAAAAGATCACGAAGTTTTAAACACAGACCTCCGTATATTTGCCCTCATGCGGCTGGGCATAAATGATAATGAAACGATTGCTAATATCCTCGAATATTCTGTAAATACAATTTATGTTTACAAAATGCGTATCAAGGCTAAAGCACTTGTTGAAAGCGATCAGTTTGACCATAAAATCATGGCTATAAAAGCTGTTGATGTGCTCCCTAAACCATAGAACTTCCCAATCTTCCCCTTACTATATTTAATATATGATTTCGACTCAAAATGAAACATTGTTTTGTTTTGAATGTTGTCATTTAAAAAGTTTGATGGCCCTCAAAATGTTAAATAAGTATTGAATAACGTTAAATTATACTTATATTTTTTTGCTTTCCTATTTTTTCAATATGTTGATTAACAGCATATTAGTAAATAATATATAGTATTTTGTTTAAATTTTTAGTAAACAAATAGCTAATGATGTAACATCTTTTTTACTTTGATATGTATTGTGGACAGAATGGAGCTTTAATAAGCTTAATTTATAAGCTATGTTTTTGATGTTCTGCGATAACGTAAACCAATAAAACCAATAATATATTTAGTTCAGTAAGCCAGTAGTGGCTCTTAAACGCCAGGCCGGTTGTCTTAGTATACATCCCGCTTTGGAAATTAGTTTATGAGGTTTACCTGCTGCAATAATTGAACGATTAAATGGATCATAATATTTGATCATAAACTGATGCTAAACCTCAATGGATGAACACAGATCTGAATATTTCTGATAAGCAATTTCAGGGATTATGTATCCCCCCCTAAATTAATATATTCAATTGTAAGCTGTAAAGCGTGAAAAATGGGACCACCGCATTACAATATATCAACTACAGTTGCGCAATTAATTTTTAATTAATATTTATCATGACCAATAATCTTTAAATCTAAATTTATGCATTTAAAAAATTTACTCAAAGTAGTCGTATTTGCCTTACTCTGCTTTTGCATTGAGCCTGCATTCGCTCAAAATAAAGTAATAACCGGTAAGGTTACAGACAAAAAAGACGGTTCTCCAATTGTTGGTGCAACTGTAGTTACAGTTGTCGGCGGCCAAAATGGAACTGTCACCGATGTTGATGGCAATTTTAAAATAACCGTCCCACCCGGCACTAACACTTTAACCTTTTCTTTCGTGGGTTATAACAGGCAAGTGGTAACCATTGGGGATAAGTCGCTTATTAACGTTTTGCTTGAATCTAATTCAAGTAATTTAAATGAGGTTGTTGTAATTGGATACGGAACGCAAAGAGTAAAGGATGCGACAGGATCAGTTGCCTCATTGAGCCCGAAAGATTTTAACAAGGGCGTTATAGCAACCCCAGAACAATTATTGCAAGGCCGTATTGCTGGTGTCCAGGTAACACCTTCCAGCGGCGAGCCGGGTGCAGGTGCTACTATTAACATTCGCGGTGCAAGTTCTATCCGTTCTGGCAGCAGCCCACTATATGTAGTAGATGGTGTGCCATTAGACAATGGCGGTACAGCGGGTGGTTTTGATAGTGGTGCAGGTTCATCATCTGCTCGTAATCCTCTGGCATTTATTAACCCTGCTGATATTGAAAATATAAGCGTACTAAAAGATGCGTCTGCTGCGGCCATCTACGGTTCTCGTGGTGCAAATGGTGTTGTTTTAATTACCACTCGTAAAGGCCGCAAAGGTCAGGGCATTCAGTTTGGCGCAAGCACAAGTATGTCCAATGCTGCTAAAACTTATGACCTGCTTGGTCGTGACGCATTTTTAGCAGGCGTAGCAAGCGTTGGTTCTAATGCAAGCACTGCTGCTAACGGTGGTGTTGATTACGGCGGCAATACAGATTGGCAAAAGCAAATTTTACGTACTGCAATATCTCAAAACTATAATTTAGCATTTGGCGGTGCAAGCAATACAGGAAATTATCGTGCTTCTGTTGCTTACGACAATCAACAAGGTATTATTAAAAAAACCGATTTGAAGCGTTTAACTGCACGTATTAATGCTTCACAAACATTCTTGCATGAGAGGTTAAAATTTGAACTGCAATCTTTATTTTCAAACGTTAAAGATCAATTTGCTCCCATAACTAACAATGCGGGCTTTAATGGTAGTTTAGTAGGGGCTGCAATTCAGACCAATCCAACTATCCCGGTATTTGATGACCAGGGAAGGTATTTCAGTCTTAACGGTTATGAGAATGGTTTTCCAAAAGGTAACAGTTTTAGAAATCCGGTTTCGATGTTAAATCAGATTGACGATAAGGATAATATTAATCGTTATCTTAATAACTTAACAATGACCCTAAAATTATTTAAAGGGATTTCATACAGGGGTAATTTTGGTGCCGATATATCAAGAGGCCAGAGAAAAACCTTTTATGACCCTACTATAGTTGGTTTTACAGATGAAGCTAATATCGGTGATTTCAAAGTTCCATCTGCTACAGGCAATGGCCGTGGTATTTTAGTACATAATGAGCTTACAAATTTAACCACTGAACACACATTAAATTATGATAAAAAATGGAGCGATAACAGTTCGATTACTGCTTTACTAGGTTATTCATATCAGAGTTTTAAAAATTTCAATCGCGCTAACTTAGGTTGGGGAACACCAACTGCCGGTCAATTTGTAAAAAACTTTGATGAGTTTAAAAATCATATGCCATATGATTTTAGTAACAGAAACGGGCTTGATAGCAGCAGTTCTAAATTGCAATCCTATTTTGTACGTGTTAACTACTCTTATAAAGATCGTTATATCTTAACAGGTACAGTTAGAAGAGACGGTTCATCCCGTTTTGGTAAAAACCATCAATATGCTAACTTTCCTGCATTGGCTGCTAAATGGCGTATAAGCAACGAAAGCTTTGCACCAAAAAACATATTTGATGATCTGAGCCTTAGATTAAATTATGGTAAAACAGGTAACCAGGATTACCCATCTTATGCTTCAAAATCTTTAAGGCAATCTAACTACTTAGGTACTTCAAGTTCGGCATTAAATTCGGCCAATCCTGATCTGAAGTGGGAAACACAAACTGCTTATGGTGCAGGTATTGATTTCACAGTGCTTAAAGGCCGTTTAAGCGGTACTATTGATTACTTTAATAAATCACAAAAAGACCTTTTATTCCTACAGGATTTAGCACAACCTGCAGCAAGCCCCAGATACTGGGTTAACCTGCCAGGTAACGTAAGGAATACAGGTGTTGAGTTAGGATTGAACTTTGCTGCAATACAAGGTAAAGATTTCAACTGGGACGTTTCTTACAATATGACCCTTATTAAAAACAAGATCGAGAACTTTGGCTCCCGCAACGTAATTACAGGTAATATTGATGGACAGGGTTTATCAGGTGCTTATGCGCAATTATTTGCCAATGGCTATCCACTATATAGCTTTAACGTACCAAACTACGCAGGTTTAGATGCAAACGGCTTTGGTATCTATCCACAAGGTATTGACGCGGCAACGATACAAGGTAGTCCGCTCCCAAAATTCACAGCAGGTTTAAATAACAATTTTACATATAAAAGCTTCACTTTTAGCTTCTTTTTAACTGGACAAACCGGCTTTTATATTTACAACAATACTGCAAACGCTTTCTTTTACAAGGGCAACCTTGTCAGCGGTCGTAATGTAACAAAAGAAATTGCTCAAACAAATGAGAATCCGCTTAACTCTGGCGAGGTATCAACCCGTTTCCTGGAGAAAGGCGATTTCTTAAGGTTACAGAACGCAACATTAGGTTACACATTCTCTGTAAAAGGCGGTGCCTTTAAATCATTGCGCGTGTCATTAACAGGCCAAAACCTGTTCCTTATCACGAGCTACAGCGGTCTTGACCCCGAAATTAATACAAATAAAGAAAGGAATGGAGTGCCGTCAAGAGGTATAGATTACACAGCTTACCCAAGCGCACGCACATTTACATTAGGTTTAAACGCAAGTTTCTAAAAAAATATTAATATGAAAAAAATAACATTAAGAGCAGCAATTTGCAGTTTTGTTTTTTTAGCCGCTGCAGGTTGCGCCAAACTGGATGAGAAAACATATGGGTCAGTATCTGTAGATACGGGTGGGGCTGCTTCTACAGCCGATCTTAACGGTGTATATTCACAATTAGACGGACAGACAGCCGAGTCGAACACCTATGCATTACAGGAGCAATCAACTGATGAGATGATGGGCCCAACACGTGGTACCGATTGGGGTGATTTTGGTACCTGGCGTAAATTACATACGCATACCTGGACCCCGGCACACGGCCAGGTTAATGATACATGGGATCAATTAAATATTGGTGTATTTCGGGCAAGCCAGGTTATAGCTAGAGCCACAGATGCTCAAATTAAGGCCGAAGCAAGCTTCTTACGCGCTTACTTTATGTTCCAGATCGTTGATTTATACGGCCAGGCGCCGTACCGCGACCCGGCAGCTCCAAACTCAGATATACCAATTGTTTATAACCGCGCGGATGCTACAGCCTTCATTATTAAAGATCTTGAATTGGCCGAAACTACTTTAGGTGCTTCTCCAAATATTGGCAAAGCAAGTAAGGCGGCAGCACAAGCATTGTTAGCAAAGGTTTATTTGAACAAAGCTGTGTACACTTCAGCCACTGTAGGTGGGCCTTTTACTTTTGTTAAAGCAGATATGGATAAAGTAATTGAATATGCTAACAAAATTACCGCAGCCGGTTTCACACTTGAGCCTACCGGCAAATACTTCCAGGATTTTGCCTGGGATAATAGCGAACAATCCCACGGTAATATTTTTGGCATCTACAATACACCCACCCTCGTACCCGGATCAGCTAAAAATCGCTGGAAAATGGGTTTACACTACAACCAGACACCTGATGGCTGGAATGGCTTTACAAGTCTTGCCGATTTTTATAAATCATTCGAAGCAACAGATGAGCGCCGTGGTGTTGCTTATCCCGGCTTAACGGATAAAGTTGGTTTAAGGGCAGGATTTGCTATAGGTCAGCAATTTGGACCAGGTGGCGTGGCTTTAAAACAAAGAAGCGGTAAACCACTTATTTTTACAGAAGAAGTAAACCTTAACTTTTCTACTGAGGCACAAGGTATAAGGGTGTTTAAATATTTCCCTCATCCTAACGCTGATGGAACCGTGACCGATAGCGGAGAAGATAATGATTATGTATTCCTGCGTTATGCCGACGTATTGTTAATGAAGGCTGAAGCAATTATGCGTGGCGGAACTGACCTTTCGGGCCAAACAGCTTTGCAAATTGTAAATAGTATACGCACACCCCGTGGCGCAACAGCTTTGGGTAGTGTGGATGCTACAGTAATGCTGGCTGAAAGAGGGCGTGAGTTATACTGGGAAGGATGGAGAAGGAATGACCTTATCCGTTTCGAGAAATTCAATGACCCCGTTGACCAACGACCTTTAAGGACTGATAAAACCAAAACCTTATATCCGATACCTCAGCGTGCCGTGGATACTAACCCTAACCTGAAACAAAATGCGGGTTATTAAAAAATCCAAATAATAGAAGTAAACTATAATTATTAAATTGAGAAAGCGTAGCGGAATTTATTTCGCTACGTTTGTTTTATATCATATATGCCCAACAAAAATGTCCGCTTAATTATTCTTTTATTGCTTATTGCTTCAAGCGCGTGTAACAGGCTCAATAAAAAGCCCGAACTATTTACATTGCAATCAAACGAGGAGATCGGTATTCCTTTTATTAACCAGCTTAATGACCTGCAACGTACCAATGTTTTTGCGTTCCGAAATTATTATAACGGCGGTGGTGTTGCTATTGGCGATCTGAATAATGATGGCTTAAATGATGTTTTCCTTATATCAAACCAGGGCAGTAATAAATTATATATTAATAAAGGAAACTGGAAGTTTGAGGATGTGACCGAAAAAGCTGGTGTAAAGGGTGCCAAATACTGGAGTACCGGGGTTACATTGGTGGATATAAATGGGGACGGTTGGCTGGATATTTATGTTTGCCATAGTGGCAACGGCCCGGATGCTTCAAGAGGGAACGAGTTATTTATAAATCAGCATAACGGCTCTTTTAAGGAGGAAGCGGAAAAATATGGTCTTACCGACAAAGGATTGTCAACCCAGGCCATATTTTTCGACTACGATAACGATGGTGATCTGGATTGCTTTGTGCTAAATAACTCATTCAGGCCTATTGGTTCTTTTGATTTTACGCAGAATTTAAGAGACGTGGTTGATAAATTAGGCGGAGCCCGCCTGTATAGAAATGATAACGGGCACTTTACCAATGTAACAAAGGAAGCCGGTATTTATTCAAGTGACATCGGTTTTGGCCTTGGGGTTTCGGTTGTTGACATTAACCAGGACGGATACCCTGATATTTACGTTTCAAATGACTTTTTTGAGCGTGATTACCTGTACATTAATCAAAAGAACGGCACTTTTAAAGAAGATATACAATCAGAAACAGGTCATTTAAGCCAGGCCTCAATGGGGTCGGATATTGCTGATATTAACAACGATAGCCAGTACGATATTTTCACCACTGAAATGTTACCTGAAGGAGACAAGCGCCTGAAACAAATGGCCTCTTTTGAATCATACGATGTCAAAAAATTGAAGCAAAAGGACGGCTATTTTAATCAATACATGCAAAATTGTTTGCAGATAAATAATGGCGACGGCACATTTTCTGAAACCGCATTTTATTCGGGTGTGTCCGCTACAGACTGGAGTTGGGGGGCGTTAATGTTTGATATGGACAATGATGGCTGGAAGGATATTTTTGTTTCGAACGGGATTTATAAAGACCTTACCGATCAGGACTACATTGAATTTTTGGGCAACAGAGAGAATATGACCAAAATTGCCGAGGGGCGTAAAAAATTCGATTTTAAAGATTTTACAGATAAAATGATCTCGACTCCATTATCTAACTATGCTTTTCTCAACAACCATAATCTTACTTTCACAAACAAAGCAGAGGAGTTTGGTTTGGCTAAACCCTCATTTAGCAACGGAGCAGTTTATGGTGATCTTGATAATGACGGCGATAATGACCTGGTAATAAACAATGAGAATATGCCCGCATTTATATACAAGAACAATGCGGAAAAAAGTAAAAACAATTACATACAGATAAAATTGCAGGGAAGCAGCCTTAACCGGTTTGGGGTAGGTGCAACTATAAAAGCCTTCGCAAACGGAAGCGAGGTTCTTTATTATAATCAGCCTACACGCGGTTTTGAAAGCTGCACATCGCCCAATTTATTAACTATAGGATTGGGCAAATGCAGCCAAGTGGATTCTGTTCAGATTATTTGGCCTGGTGGTAATTATGAGGTGGTTAAAAATCTAAAAACCAATAAGGTTTATACCTTTCAGCAACCTAATGCCAAACTTAAATATGATTTCGTGGCCAAACCTGTAAAAACAATGTTTGCCGGGGTTGAGAAAACACTGTTTGACAGTATTCCTAAACATATAGAGGATGATTTTATAGATTTTGACAATGAAAAATTAATGCTGCAAATGTTGTCGACAGAAAATCCATACATGGCAGCGGGAGATATTAACAAGGATGGCTTAACAGATTTTTATTTTGGAGGATCGAAAGGAAGTCCTTCAGCCATTTATACACAGCAAAAAAGCGGAAAATTCACAAAATATATCCCTGAGGATTTTCAGAAACAAACGTACCTGGAGAATGCCGGCGCTGCATTTGGCGACTTTGATGGAGATGGGGATGAAGATATTATCGTAGGTGTTGGCGGAAATGCGGATGAAGCAGAAACTCCAATTTACTTCCCGCGATTTTTTGAAAATGATGGAAAAGGGCATTTTCACCGCAATTCTGAAAAAACAATTCATGCAGCCGTAAACGCGTCTATTATTACGGCTTGCGACTATGACAAAGATGGCCATTTAGATCTGTTTATTGGCGGACGAAGCGTACCGGGCTTATATGGATCATCGCCAAAATCGTTTGTGATGCACAATGACGGAACAGGGCATTTTACTGATGTATCAAAAGAAGTGTTTGGAGGCGACAATAAATTGGGTATGGTTACTGCTGCAAAATGGGCCGACCTTGACAATGATGGCTATCCCGACCTCATAGTAGCCGGCAATTGGATGGGAATAAAGATTTTTAAAAACCTTAAAGGCAAATTTACTGAAGATAAATCATTGGCCAATTATAAGGGTTGGTGGAGCAGCCTTGAAGTTGCTGATGCAGATGGCGATGGCAAACTGGATATTATTGCCGGCAACCTGGGATTAAATTCAAAGTTCTGGGCTTCAGCGGATGAGCCAATGCGTACCTACGTGAAAGATTTTGACAATAATGGCACTAAGGAGTGTGTTACTTCAATGTACAGAAGTGATCATATCCAATATGTTTTTCACATGAAACCCGAGCTTGTAGGCCAGTTGCCTATTCTCAAGAAACGGTTCCTGAAATATGTTGACTATGCCGGAAAACCTTTTAATGAAGTATTTACTGATGATATGCTTGCAGGCGCCGAGGTACATGAGATCAATTATATGTATTCGGCTGTATTCTTCAACAAAGGCAAAACATTTCAGTGTCAGCCTTTCCCGCTTAATGCGCAACTATCAAGCGTTAACACCATAATATGCGATGATCTGTATAATAACGGTAGCAAAGCCATTATTTTAGCAGGGAATTTTTATGGCTTTAAACCCGAAGTAGGAAGGCTGGATGCTAATTATGGGCAGGTATACACTTATAACAAAAATAAATTTACTTATATGCCCTCAATAAAGTCCGGATTAAATTTAAAGGGGCAGGTAAATTCATCGCTATTAATAAAAAATAATAAAGGCAATAAATATTTTCTGTTTGGGTTAAACGATGACATGCTGAAAGCTTATCAATTGCGCTAAAATGGTAATGATGTTGACGTCTAAACGAGTATTTATTAGTTGCCTGGTTTTCGGTTTTGCCCTTTTGCTGGCTATTGCATCCTGCAATAAGAAGAAAACAAATGAAAAGATTTTTGCACTAATACCCACTCAGCAATCTGGTGTAAATTTTATTAATGAGAATACAGAATCAGACTCTCAAAACATACTGGATTACCTGTATTTCTATAACGGCGCGGGCGTAGCGTCGGCTGATTTTAATAATGATGGTCTCGAAGACCTATACTTTGTATCCAACCAGGGCGAAAACAAACTCTTTTTAAACAAAGGCAACCTGAAATTCGAAGATATTACCGCAAAAGCCGGTGTAGCAGGAACGGGTAATTGGAAAACGGGCGTCACTATTGTGGATATTAATGGCGATGGATTAAAGGATATTTATGTAACCGTGGTATCGGGTTTTAATAACTTTAAAGGCAAAAATCAATTATATATTAACAACGGCGACCTGACTTTTACCGAGAGCGCAGCCAAATACGGGCTCGATTTCGCCGGCTTTTCAACCCAGGCTTCATTTTTTGATTATGACAAAGATGGCGACCTGGATATGTTTTTACTTACCTCATCTGTCCATAACAATGATACTTACGGAGATTCGACGCAAAGGTATAAATATAGCCACGATGCCGGGGATCATTTATTTCGTAATGATGGCGGACATTTTATTGATGTTACGGCAAAGTCGGGAATATATGCTTCGCCAATTGGCTATGGGCTGGGGGTAAGTGTTGGCGACCTCAATAACGATGGATGGGATGATATATATGTGAGCAACGATTTTTTTGAGCAGGATTATTATTACATCAACCAGCAAAACGGAACATTTAAGGAGCAATTAAAAAGTGCTTTTGGGCATACAAGTTTGTTTTCGATGGGCAATACCATAAGCGATATTAATAAAGACGGGCACTTGGATCTGCTCACCACTGATATGCTCCCCGAAGATATCAAAGCGCTGCGATCAACCATAAACGATGAGTCCCTGGATATCTACAACCAGCAAGTGAACAGCGGGTTTTATTATCAGTATTCAAAAAACTCATTGCAGCTGAATGTTGGAAACGGAGGGAAATTCGTAGATATCGGTTTATACGCCAGCGTTTCGGCTACGGACTGGACATGGTCGCCCCTTATACAGGATTTTGACATGGATGGGCGCAAGGATATTTTCTTTTCCAATGGTATAAAAAAACGCTTGAATGATATCGATTATTTAAAATACCTGGGCAATCCGGGCGCGACTAATGCATACAAGACCAACAGAAAGTTTGACAGGAGTAAAATAGATTTAATGCCCGATGGAAGGGTTCATAATTTTCTTTACCACGGCGGCGATGAACTAAAGTTCAATGATGTCTCTTCTGATAATGATATGCAGCAACCCTCCATGTCTGCCGGATCAGTAGCTGTTGACCTTGATAATGACGGGGATATGGAGATTGTGACAAACAATATGAATGAACCGGCCTATATATACCGGAACATGACCATGGAGAATCATCCCGAAAACAAACCCCTGTTTTTAAAATATAATGTAAAATTTACAAATGCTAACACAGATGGTATCGGGACCCGGTTCTTTTTAAAATCAGCAAAACAGGTTGATCACCAGGAGATACAAACCAGCAATGCTTATGAAAGTAACCTGAGCACATCCCTTTCTTTCACCTTTTTACCGGGAGATAAAGCCAGCGAATTATTGGTAGTATGGCCCGATAATACCTACCAGGTAATAAAGGATTTTAATTATGGCAGAAAAACAACCATAGTCTATAATAGTCAGCAGGTGCAACGAAGCAGTAACCTTCCGGGTTTGTTAAGTTTATTTATCGATAACAAAAAGCAATTTGATAATAAGCAGCTTAAAGTAAATCTATTAGCAACCCTGAAACCTTTTGACACACCAGATTTTAACTATTATGCCCTATTGCCTCATACTTATCTGCCCGCCACTCCAACCATTGCTGTTGCCGATATAAATAATGATGGCATTGATGATATTTATGTGGGTGGGACAGCTGATGAGGATAAATATTTACTGATAGGCGATAAAGACGGTAATTATAAAAAAGTAAATGTTCCCCAGTTTCAGCAGTTTCGCAATGTTGGGGATGCAGATGCACAATGGGTAGATGTGAATAATGACGGCAAGCCCGACCTTGTGGTATTAAGTGCTAATCATCCTTTTAGCGATGCTGATAAAATTATACCGCCCCGCCTTTTTATTAATAAAGGCAATAACCAATTTGAATATAAACCATTGCCAAAAATGAGTGGCAGGTTCTCCAAAATGTATGTTTTTGATTTTGATGGCGATGGGTTAAAGGACATTTTTTTTAACAACGCTATATCTTACAGAAACTATACGGAACCTGCGCAGTCAGAGATATTATTGAATAACGGGGCCGGGAACTTTGTACCTGCACCTAAGAATAAGTTTACCCAAATTACCAGTATACCCTATATAACCAATATGGCATTTGGCGATATCGATCATAATGGGAAGGACGATATTGTGATTACTGCCGAGTGGCAGCCTATTTACATTTTCCTGAATGATGGCAAAAAACTCAGCAAATTTTCTTCTCCATTGCTTGACGATCAAAAAGGATGGTGGCAATCGGCAATTATTACCGACCTGGATCACGATGGAAAAGCCGACATGGTAGCGGGTAACTGGGGCACAAATAATAAATATAATGTAACCGCGGCGCACCCATTATATGCCTATAACAGCGATGTTGATCATGATGGGAAAAATGACCTAATATTATCCTATTACTACAAAGGGAGCTATTATCCCTTCAGGCCCAAAAATGATTTAGAGCAGGATCTGCCCTATTTGAAAAAAGAATGGCTGAGCTATCAGAAAATGGCCGACAAAACTACCACCGAGATATTTAAAGACAGGATTGATGAAAATAAAAAGCTGACAGCAAACCAATTTAGCAGCATATTTATCAGCGATGTTTTACATGCAAAAACATTTAGCGAGTTACCTTATCAATATCAGCAGGCACCAATACGCTCATTAACTATACTGCGTGATAATAAAAATGATGTTTTGGTGAACGGCAATTTTTGGGGAGTAGTGCCGTATGAAGGTAAGTATGATGCTTTGGGTATTACCGAATTACATTATGATACCAAGGAGAAACGTTTTTCAATCCCCGTTTACTGGATAAATTCAGCCTTAAACTCCCAGGAGATCACTTACATGAAAGCGGTTAAGACGGCAGGAGCGACAAACTATATTATCATGACCCATGATGGTAGGTTATTGAAGGTCTCGCAATAAGTTTGATGCCGGGTCAATAAATAGGGTAATAAATTTTAGTTATCCATTTTGACGTGTCCTTTTCAATTGACCTGTCCGTCACCATTGATTCAAAAGGCATAGCCGGTGAGGTAAAATGATAATCTTTTGAAAAGTTCCTAAGTTCATTAAATGCATCATTGATAGTGCCGCGGCCCCCCTTTACATCTGCTTCTAAAATATTGCCCAAAACCATTTTGTTAACAAAAATATTAGCCGCAGGTTTTAACTCCTTATCGGTTGGAATGGCTACCATTACCTGGTATTGATTTTTGCTTACCTGGTTAATATTCAGCATTGGGTAATTTGTTTCCTTTCCGTTCTGATCTTTGATCTGGCGACGAAGTCTTTTAATCATTGGGTCAATAATCTGCATGTCGGGGTATTTGTCTACGATGTCAGAAGTAGCCAACATAACAGGATCTTTTACCTTGCTTAACCGGATATGGAACCCATAAACATTCCGCTCATTTTCCAGGAAAGTTTTAAAATGTTGTAGAATTGTGGCCATATCCTGGCTCACTTTTTTGGCGTGCCGGTATTGCTCAATCCTTTTAATTATATTACTGCCGCTATGCAATTGTGCCGTCCATGTTATTCTAACTTTTAAGTTATCCTCAACTATAAAAATGATCTGGCTTTTTAAGTCAGCACCAGCGTCCATTATCACCAATGTTACTCCACTGTTGGTGCTATTTTCAAAATGATAATTCGTCCCCTTATAATTAAATAACTTACTGTCGATAGCACTTTTTTGTCCCGGCCACCATCTTGGCCAGTTTTTTTCATAAAGTAAAAACCGGGAAGTGTTTAATTCAGATACCTCATTAATGGTAGTTTGTGTAATATTTATTTGTGATGGAGTAAATAGATAAATACTTGCAGCAATAAGAAAAAGCAGCCCTGTAATAATAAAAATTGTTCTCTTCATTAAGTTATAAAATGATGTAAAGTCTTATAGCAAACTTAATCAACCGCAGTGATTTATTATCATTTTTAAAATGATAATAAAAATCTTCAAAAAAATCAGATTTGGCTTAAAATGAATACCAAAAAGCTTTCTGGGGTGACGAAAAAAGCCTATATTGGCAGTTGAGCCGTGGATAATAAACAGCTTTTTTAAAGCCGGTCCTGATCATTAAACCTAATACTAAAAATGAAGAATTTCCTGTTTTTTGTAGCATCCGGGATGCTACTGTTTATATCCTGCAAAAAACCTGATTATGAAAAAATTTTGCACGATCCTGAGTTATATAGATCCACTGTAAAAAAGTTAAATGATATCGTTTTGGAGAATAATTTTCCGCCGGTAACAGCTTCACGTAATTATGCCTACGCTAATATTGCCGCTTATGAAGTAATAGCTGCCGGTGATCCGGATCATTTCAAATCTTTAGCCGGGCAGATCAAGAGTTTACCTGCTGCGCCATCTCCTGGAAAGGATAAAAAGATTGATTTTCAGTTTGCGTCCCTTCTTGCATTTTGCCATGTTGGTAATGCCGTAACTTTTCCAGAGGGCAGCATGGACCAATATGTTTCTGAACTTCAGCAAAAAGCGAAGAAGGCAGGGCTTCCTTCAGATGTGTTTGATAATTCAGTTGAATATGCAGATAAGATAGCTAAACATATTATGAAATGGAGCAAGGGCGACCACTATGCGCAAACCCGATCAGCAAGTAAGTACACAGTTAAACAACAGGATGGGCGCTGGATACCCACCCCGCCAATGTATGCCCAGGCGTTGGAAGCTCACTGGGGCGAGATCAGGACAATGGTGCTGGATTCGGCAGCTCAATTTTTACCGCCAGATCCGCCGGTATTTAACGTGAAAGATAAAAAAAGCAAGTTCTACCTGGCTGCCCTGGAAGTAAAAAACATGGTAGATAGCCTTACGCCAGAACAGAAGCATATGGCGGATTTTTGGGATGACAATGCTTTTAAATTAAATGTGGTAGGGCATGCCTCTTTTGCTACAAAAAAATTCTCGCCGGCAGGTCACTGGATGAATATTACTGGCATTGCCGCCATAAAAAGTCATGCGGATTTTAATACAACAGTTAGTGCCTATGCCAAAACCAGTATAGCGCTTTTTGATGGTTTCATCAATTGCTGGTATTTAAAATACCGGTCAAACTATGTGCGCCCCGAAACAGTTATTACCAAATATATCAATCCCGATTGGCGCCCATATATCCAGACGCCTCCTTTCCCTGAATATAGCAGCGGCCACGCGGTAATATCATCCGCGGCAGCCGAAGTATTGACCAGTATATTTGGCGATAATTTTGCCTATACCGATGCCTCCGAATCAGAGTTCGGTATCGATCCTTTATCTTTCAAATCATTTCGCGAAGCTGCAAAATCGGCAGCTATTTCAAGGGTTTATGGTGGTATACATTTTAAAAATGCATGTTTAACAGGTACCGAGCAGGGAAAGCAGATAGGCGGATTGGTAGTTGAGAAATTAAAATTAAAGATCAAATAATCAAGATATTACAGAGAGATTTTCTACAATGAAAAATGCATTAAAGTGGTGTTTGCTAATAAATTTATGTACCCCCGGCTTGTTATCGGCCCAAAATATTGACCCCTGGAAAATCAAAGCTGATAAAATTGATCCGGCTAATTATTACGGCATTACAGTGGCCAATGGCATGATCGGGATAGTATCATCGCCGGAGCCTTTTAAAGTAAAAAATGTGGTGCTTGCCGGTGCTTATGACCTATACGGAAGAGGTCGCGTAAGCAATTTCCTGAACAGTTTTAACTTGTTAAACATGTACCTGGAAATAAATGGCAAGCGTATCGAAGCCAAAAACATCAGCAACTTTAAACAGGAGCTGGACATGCAGCATGCTGCCTTTACTACCAGTTTTGATTTCGGGGATGATGCGACGATAAAATACACCTACTACTCTTTACGGCAATTACCATTTGTTGTGTTGATGGATATTTCAATCACGGCAAAAAAACAGATAAATATTACAGCTGCCAGTGTTATGGAAGCGCCGGATGCTTTAAAAGAAGTGCAAAACTATTATAACGAGATAGACAGGCCACATGCAACTATCAGCCTGCTTACTTCCACAGCAAAAAGCCCTACCGGTAAACTCCAATTATGCGCCTCAAACACCTTTTTGTTTAATGAGGAGCATGGCCATGAGCCGCGTGTGATACACGAAATGTGGGACAATAATATGCACCTGATGAAATTCAGCAAAGTTATTGCAGCCGGGCAGAGCTACCAGTATGCGGTTGCCGGCTCTTCTATTACATCGGCCCATGATGCAGACCCATTGAACCAGGCAGAGCGTTTAGCCATGTTTGCTAAACTTGAAGGGCGTGAGCGCTTAATAGAACGCCACCAAAAAGCCTGGGACGAACTTTGGAAAAGTGATATAAAAATTGATGGCGACCAACAGGCGCAACAGGATGTGCATAGCATGTTGTATCATTTATACTCGTTTTCGCGCGAAGGCACTGCTTATTCACCATCGCCGATGGGCTTATCCGGCCTTGGCTACAACGGCCATGTTTTTTGGGATGCTGATCTTTGGATGTATCCGGCCTTGCTGGTACTGCATCCCGAGATCGCCAAATCACTGGTTGAATACCGGTATCAGCGATTGGGGATAGCAAAGCAAAATGCTTTTGAGCATGGTTATAAAGGAGCTATGTTCCCCTGGGAAAGTGCCGATAGCGGTGTTGAGGAAACACCTGTTTGGGCGCTGAGCGGGCCGTTCGAGCATCATATTACTGCATGTGTTGCATTAGCGGCATGGAATTATTATTGTGTAACACAGGATAAACAATGGTTATTAGAAAAAGGATGGCCAATATTATCTGCAACTGCAGATTTTTGGGCGAGCCGTGTTGAGCGCAACGGGCCGGGACAATACGATATAAAAAATGTAGTTGCCGCAGATGAATGGGCGGAAAATATTGACAATGATGCATTTACCAATGCGGCAGCAAAAGCAAACCTGCAATATGCAACTGCCACAGCTAAAATATTGAATCTTAAAGCAGACCCCGACTGGCAAGAAGTAGCCCAAAATATACCGGTGATGAAATTTCAGGATGGAGTAACCAAAGAATTCGCTACTTATACCGGGCAGGGCATTAAGCAAGCCGATGTCAACCTGCTGGCTTATCCCTTAAAAGCGATCACAGATCCTTTGCAGATCAGGAAGGACCTCGAATATTATGAAACGCGTGTACCCAATGAAGGTACCCCGGCAATGACCCAGGGAATATTCACCCTGCTATACGCACGCCTGGGGAATGGTGATAAAGCCTATCATTTTTTTAAAGATGCTTATGAACCCAATTTGCTGCCGCCCTTCAGGGTAATTGCCGAAACCAAAGGGGGAACTAATCCTTATTTTGCAACGGGAGCAGGTGGGATTATTCAAAGCCTGCTAATGGGTTTTGGAGGATTGGATATTACACCCAATGGAATTATCCAGGTAAAAAGTAAGCTGCCGGGTAACTGGAAATCAATAACGATTACCGGAGCCGGTCCCGCTAAGAAAACTTTTACTGTGAAATAAAAGTTTAGAATAGCGCAATACTTAAATTGCTTTAGCACAGATTGATATCTCCATTAATGAAGTATGGCAAATCTGCTGTTAATTTTTAGTTAATAGTTAAAAATAAATTTATATTTTTTCGACTGGAAATACATGCAATCATCTTATTATCAATATGTTAATTTAAAAAAATCTTATTTTTAGTTAAATTTTTATTATATAATATTTATCGGGATTACATATTGAAATATCCATGTTATACAAATTGTATTTTTATATGTGTTGAATAAAAATTGGTATAGTTGAAGGCAGCCGGGTTCCCGGTTGCCTTTTATTATTAATTCATTTTTAAGCAGCATCTACCTTAATTACCATTATCATTTTCGTGATTTAAGCATTATTTCCAACATTAATTGATTTTAATAATTAAATCAATTTTTGTATTAAGTACAAATGTTTGTAGTGATATACTACTTAAGAGCTAACGTACAACTAGGATTTATCCAACACATCTTCGGCATATTCCGCGACACGTGGTTCGGTGAAGTTTCTTTTCGGAAAGTTGAATAACAACGAAGTTAGTACAGGAATAACAAAAACGGCCACTGTAAATACAGATACAAAAATGTCTACATGTTTTCCTTCAAGCATTTCGGCTGCTGGTGTACCCGGGGAAAAATGGGTGTAGAGGGAAACAGAAAGTTTAATACCCAATACGCCAATAACCACAAAGGCAACCGTCTCCAGGAACGTGAATTTTTCCATCAGCTTTACGAAAGCCTGGGCCACAAAACGCATGGCAAGTATGCCTATAAACACACCTGTATATATTAAAAAAACATGGTCGGTGAATGCTACTGCTGCAAACACATTGTCTATAGAAAAAGCCAGATCCATCAATTCGACAAGTGCTACGGTAGACCAAAAAACACCAAACATCCCTACTGTTGAACGATAAAGCCAGTTTTTGCTTTTGTCAACGGATTCGGTTTCGCCCCCGCCCGCTGCATTGATTTTTCCTTTAAAATAATTGAAACTCAGATATAGCAGGTAAAAACCGCCTATAGGTTTCAGCCACCATATTTTAACAAGCCAGGCTGCCAGGAATAAACAAACTCCCCGCAAAACATAGGCTCCAATGATCCCATAGCGAAGCGCCTTATTGCGCTGGTTTTTGGGCAGATCCAGCACCATAGTGGCCAGCACCGCAGCATTATCAACAGAAAGCAGGCTTTCGATAAGAATCAAATTCAGAATTATCAGCACTCCCGCCTGGATATCGTCTCCTAAAAGTTTGTGTAAAAGGTCCATATATAATTTTTAATTATCTCAATTATTACTGTCTGTTATATCAACTGATGATCATTTGTCCAAATCTGCATTATTTTAAAATATAATCAAGCATCTGCAGAAATTTAATGCCCTGCTTTTCGTAAATTAATAATTAGAAAAGCCAATCATTTGATGTCAAAGCAACAGAATTATTACACTAATTGATAAAAAAGAACGAAAGATTGCCTTCCTTTTGTTTTTATAATTGCTTTGATATATATGAAATAATGTACCTTAGTTTTACAATTTAAACCTTGTTATCGCCCCAGCCGGTTGGTGCGTACTATAAACATATACAAATAAAATAATGGCTATTAATTTACAAAAAGGGCAAAAAATAGATATAGGATTATCTAAAATGACAGTGGGCCTGGGTTGGAACCCGCACGAAGGAACAGGATATGATTTTGACTTGGATGTTTCGGCGATAATGATAGATGGGAACCGTTTTGTACCCGAAGATGAATTTTTTGTTTTTTACAATAACGTCGATTCACCGGATTCATCCGTTCACCACACGGGCGATGATCCGTCAGGCGGCAATAGTGATGGCGGTGATGATGAATCAATCAATGTCGACCTGACGAGGGTTGATCCAAAGATACAGGAGATACTTTTTGTTGTAACCATCCACGAGGCGCAGGCACGCAGGCAAAACTTTGGCCAGGTGCGTGATTCATATATCCGCATCATCGATGATCTTTCGAATAACGAAGTTTGCAAGTACGAGCTTGGCGAAGATTTTTCCATTGAAACCGCTATTGAATTTGGCCGCTTGTATAAACGGAGCGGACAGTGGAAATTTGAAGCGTCCGGTATAGGGTATAAAGAGGATCTTGCCTTCTTTTTAAGCAAGTATTTCAAAGGTCAAATCATAAAATAAAAAAGTATTATGGCTATAAATCTGGTAAAGGGTCAAACTATTGATCTTCGTAAAAATGATAAAGGCGAAAGCTATGACCTTTCATCTGTAACCATTGGCTTAGGATGGGACGTAAGGCAAACCAAAAGCGGCGGCTTTTTAGGAAAGATATTTGGCGGCGCCGCCGAAGAAGTGGAATATGATCTTGATGCTATTGCGTTCCTGTTGGATAAAAACGGAAAGGTTGTGAATATGGGGCGCACTATACAAACAAGCAATGGGCGCACCGTCAATATGTATGAGGGTGATGTAATCTATTTTAATTCTATGAAACACCCCTCAGGCCACATCTGGCTTACCGGTGATAACCGCACAGGGGCCGGTGATGGCGATGATGAACAGATCATTGTTAAGCTTGATGCGCTTGATCCAAAGTATGATAAAATACTTTTTGTAGTGTCCATTTACCAGGGCCGTAAAAATAACCAGCATTTTGGCATGGTTGACAATGCCTTTATAAGAGCGGTTGATAGCAAGGGCAAGGAAATCGCAAAGTTTAGCCTGTCGGGTGATGCCACCTATAACGGGATGTGTTCCATGACGTTTGCTGAAGTATACCGGAAGGATGATTCATGGAAATTCAGGGCCATAGGCGATCCTCATCAAACAGATAATTTTATAGAATTACTAAAGAAATATACCGCTTAGATCTTTTATTTAAGAGTTGAAAGTGTAATTACCACATTAATAACCGAACCTTACACTATCATACCTCACTAATGACCTATTACCAGCATTATTCTTTTGATCTTTGGTTAACGCTTATTAAATCAAACCCCGAATTTAAAATTCAGCGGACAAAAATCTTCCATCGGGATTTTAACCTTAATAACAAGTCTATTGATGAGGTGGCAAAGGTTTTCAGGCAGGTGGATTTGATGTGTAATGCCGTTAACGAAAAAACGGGTAAGAACATAGATTCGGATGAGATGCACCTGATGGTGATCAGTTTAATAAACGATAACTGCCTTGATTTTCAGGATATAGATACCGGCAAGCTTTACGCGGATATGGTGGCGCTGCTATTTAACTATTTGCCGGTCTTATACTCACCTGTAACAATCGGTGTGCTGGATCATCTAAAAAACAAGAGCGGAGGCACGTTTAGCTTGTTAAGTAATACCGGCTTTATTAAAGGTGCAACGTTAAAAAAGGTACTGGTGGAATTAAAATTAGATCAATACTTTGATTTTCAGCTTTATTCTGATGAGGCTGGGATGTCAAAGCCCGACCCGGCTTTTTTTGGCCTGATGCTTCAAAATATCAGGCGGGTTAATCATCCAAAGGAGATCAGTTTAGATAGCATCATCCACGTGGGCGATAACCCGAAGACCGATATAGAAGGCGCTGAGGCGGCAGGCATAAAAAGTCTGCTAATTAATTCAAACAATCAATCGATAACCAGCTTAAAAGTTTAATGCATACTACATATTCATTATATCCTATTAATAACGCGTCGGACTTTGGCTTTGATCCCGATGACTACAGCCGGTTTAAATTTGGCGATGGCGAGGTTTCAAAATATTTTGGGCAGACTCTTGCTGATGGATTTATCAAACAGCACCTGGACAAACAGCCAATAGATCAGCAGATCGTGGTGATCTCCAGCCCTTATTCTTTTATTCCTACCGCTACATTTGCCATGAAAACGTGGTTTGTTTATCAACTTAACCGCTGGCTTGCTCAACATGGCTACCCGGTGATACAGGAAACGAAGGTGCATCGCACTATTACCTATAAAGAGGATTATGGCGAGTTGGATGCCGCCCAACGAATCAGTTTAATTGGTAATGATTCGTTTCACATTGATAAGGACTTTTTGGATGGCAAAACCCTGGTATTTTTAGATGATATTAAGATAACCGGCAGCCACGAGCGTATGATCATGAAAATGGTTGGCGAGTATGGCCTGCAAAACGACATTTATATGTTGTATTTTGCCGAGCTGGTTAACCCTAATATCCACCCAAAAATTGAGAACCTGCTCAACTATCACCAAGTAAAAACAATATTTCACCTCGAGCCGATTATAAAAAGCGGGAACTTTGTGATCAATACACGTATTGTAAAATATATACTGAATTATAATTTTGATTGCTTTTGTATCTTTATTGAAAATCAAACAAATGATTTTGTTAATTTACTTTATGATATGGCTTTAGGCAATGGATATCATACCATTGAAGCCTATGCCAGGAACCTTGACTTTATTACTGAGAATCTATTTATAAACCATAAAAATTTAATCAAACATGGCAATTAATTTGCAAAAAGGGCAGCGTGAGAACATTGGGGCGCCGAAATTCACCATTGGCCTGGGATGGGATACCAACAGCTCTTCAACCGGGAGCGCGTTTGATCTGGATGCCTCTGTTTTTATTTTGGGCGAGAACAAAAGATTGGTTAGCGATGAGCATTTTATTTTCTATAACAATCTTAAATCTCCGGATGGAGCAGTTGAGCATACAGGTGATAATTTAACCGGCGCGGGTGATGGCGATGATGAGCAAATCAAGATCGACCTTTCAAAAATTGACGCTAAAGTAGTGGAGATATGTGTGGTGGTTACTATACACGAGGCCGAAAGCCGTAAACAAAACTTTGGCCAGGTGCGCAACTCCTTCATCAGGATATTTGATACCGCAACTAATGCCGATATTTTAAAATACGAGTTGGAAGAGGACTTTTCTATAGAAACCGCTGTTGAGTTTGGCAGAATATACAAACGTGATAATAACTGGAAATTTGAGGCCGTAGGTGTTGGTATGAAAGGCGGCCTCCAGGATTACTTAACCAAGTATCAATAAAATATGGCAATTAATCTTCAAAAAGGGCAGCGCATCAGCCTTGAAAAAAGCAACGGCAGCAAATTACAAAGTATTTGTGTGGGCATTAACTGGGGCGCAATTGAAAAAAAGGGGCTGTTTGGATTTGGCAGCACCAAAGAAGCAGTTGACCTTGATGCCAGTTGCGCATTATTTGATGACGCCAAAACACTGAAGGATGTGGTCTATTTTGGCAATTTGCGCTCAAAAGATGGCGCAGCACAACATAGCGGCGATGACCTTACCGGTGATATGGCCGGTGATGATGGCCTGGATAACGAAATAATCACCCTTAATTTTGCACAGTTAGATCCGTCTGTAAGTTATGTAGCGTTTGTGCTTAACAGTTTTAGGGGGCAGGATTTTGGGACTATCCCTTTTGCCTCTATACGCATTTACGAAGGTACACCTAAAAGAGTGAACGAGGTTTATGCAACCTATGATATCGCGCACAGCAAAGATTTTGCCGGCCATGTATCCATGGTAATGGGTGTATTTTATAAGAAAAATGGCGAGTGGAAGTTTAATGCCATCGGCGAGCCAACCCGCGACAGAAAACTGGAAGAGACGGTAAAAACGGTAGGGCAGATGTATTTATAATCAGATAACGCGCCGGGCTTATTAAGAGGGAGCCGAGGCGTGTGTATAATTAATATTTTTAAAGGAATCAATCATGGATAGCGAATCAACTAATGGCGAATTGAATATTACCCCGGTAAAATTAGATACAACACCGGTAAAACTGGATAAGGAAGGCAATGTAGACCTAACCAATATAAGTACCGATGAGGTAAAGAAATACAATGAGCTGGGCAAGGCTATTGATCCAAAGGATGTTAACTCCATCCTTAATTATGGCACCGATGTACAAAACTCGATGGAACGGTATAGTAATACCTTTTTAACTTCGGTACGTACCTATAACTCGGGCGAAGTTGGCCTGCTTATCAATGACTTGCTTACCGAATTGAATTATATTGATGTAGATGAATTGAACCGCAATGCATTTACATCCTTTATATCACACATCCCTTTTGTTAAAAAATTGGTATTTGACGCTAAAAAGCTGTTTCAGAAATATGATACCGTAGTCAATAATATCGATAAGATCACCAATAAGATCAAAGCAGGCCGAATCAATTCCATAAAAGACAATAGCTCACTGCAAACTATGTTTGACAGTAACGTGAGCTATATCCACCAGATGGAAGAGCTGATCATATCGGGTCAGCTAAAATACAATGAGCTTAACGAACAGCTTGCCCAGATGGATGCCAATCCTTCAGCATATAACGATTATGAAATTGCCGATCTGCGCGACTTTGTGAACAGGCTTGACAAACGCATGGCCGACCTGAAGGTTGTCCGCTTTATCATGATGCAGTCGCTGGCGCAGATCAGGGTTGTTCAAAACAACAATACCAGTATTGCTGAAAAAGCACAATCTATAGTATCTACCACTATTCCTGTCTGGAAAAACCAGCTTACTATTGCTGTTGCATTAAACAGGCAAAAGGAAAATGTGGAAATGCAGAAAAAGATATCGGACACTACCAACACCATTCTGCAAAAAAATGCCGAGCTGTTAAAACAAAACAGTATCGATGTAGCCCGCGAAAATGAAAAAACTGTGGTATCATTGGATACCCTAAAACGGACAACATCGTCATTGATAGAAACTTTAACCGAGGTAAAGCGGATACATGACGAGGGGACGCAAAATCGCAAAACATTAAATACCGAATTGCAGAACCTGGAAACGGAGTTAAAAAAGCATGTAACCAGTCAAAGCCAGTAAAACCAACCTGGATATATTGGCTAATAATAAAAGCCGGCATTGCTCCACATTGTGCAATACCGGCTTTTGGGTATTAATACCCCGCAATTTTGTAATTTTGCCTACATTGGGTACAGATCAATGGATGAAAGCCGATTAAATATTTTAAATGAATCAAACCGGATGCTTAGTAAGCTGCAATTGCTTTCGGTATTTTTCGGGGAAGATATCATATACAAAATTTACCTGCGCAGCCAGGTTATCCATAAGCTTTTTGAAACTAATCCCGAACTTGATATCAATAAGCTCGACCTGTTCCATCTTCAGTTTACCGCAACCCTGGTAGAATTGCTCAGGAAGATCAAAAAAAACAACGAAAATAATATAAGCCTCCTTTTTGATGAGATCCAGCTGAACAAGGAGATGATAGAAAAACTGAATGACTCAGTTTATACTGAACAAAATTTTAACCTGGATAAACAGCGACAGGCGCTAAAGATCAATCTTTCGCTGCGAAAATTATTCCAGGTACTATCTGATGATCTGGCTGATAACCCTTTTTCGAAAAACATCAATGCGTTCAGCTCGCGTTTTGCGCCCGATTTTTTCTTTAATATTGAGCCCGGCTTGTTTGATGACCTGGTTACTTATAAGCCCAATGAAGTTTATACAAACAGTTATGCCACCATTCAAAAAAGATTGATGGGCCTGCTATGTAAATATGATTTTAAGACAGAGTTTTTCTGTGGTTTAAAATCCGGCAGCCAGATTGCCGAGGTTTATAAATTTGTGGAGGCAAACAATTACTTTTTATATTCCCCGCCCCGTGACCTTTTTGTGTTTTGCGACATCACCAGGATCAACGGGATCGATTGGTCAAACAATTTGTCGAAAAAAGAAAAATTGATCAATGAATTAAACGATAAGAATGACCAATTGGAAAGCAGTGCCGGGGCAATGAAATCAAGCATGCCTGCCGAAATTAAAACGTTGTTGGCCGAGGATTATAAAAAGATCGAAGACATTAATTTCCTGCAAAATCTGAGCAATATTGATGTGCAGGCCAATATGTTAAAAACCATGTTAAATACTGATCTCAATTGATATATGCCATCCGCCTTGCAAATACATAAAATAATAGCTTCCATTTTTGGCATTGGGTATCTTAAAGGCGGCGGGACTTACGCTGCATTGGTAACCTGTGGCGGTATATGGCTATTGTGGCAAAGCCCCGTATTGAACAATCCCTGGTACCTGCTTATTATTACGCTGGCAATTACTTTTTGGGGTGTGTATGTGAGTAACAAAGTAGAACCGGATTGGGGAGAGGATAGCTCCAGGGTAGTGATAGATGAAGTTGCCGGTATGCTGATCTCCGTACTATTTATCCCCCCTAACCTTTACCTTTTGCTTGCGGGGTTTATTTTATTCCGTTTTTTTGATATTGTAAAACCTTTGTATATCCGCAAAATGGAAGCGCTGCCTGGTGGTACCGGTGTAATGATGGATGACGTTCTGGCCGGGGTTTATTCAAATGTTATCTTATGGATGATACTTGGCCTGGGCAGATTGTTCTCATTAATAATGTAGAAAATATCATTTTGTTTATCCGGCTTCTAACTTTACCAACCACTTTAATAAACCAACGATCTCAAGTCGTGCAGGCTGAATTTTACAAATAACTTAGCCACCATTTTCCTTTGTTGGCCTGTTTATAAGCATCATAACGTTTGCATAAGGGGTATAAGGCAATCACTATTCCTATCCAAACCAGGTAAGCAACCGGCAGCGAGAGTCCATAACCTTTCAGGTCTGTTGTAAACCAGACAGGTTTTGTTAGGAACCATATTTTCCAGTCTTGGCCGGGTAAGAATGCCGATACGATAATTGCCAATAAATGGATCACGTAGATATGAATGAGATAATAGAACATGGGCACCCTGCCATATACTGAAACTACTTTTACAACGGCCCCTTTTAATTTTTCAGTAAATGAAAGAAATAAAAAGGCTGCGCCCAATGTCATTAAAAGGTACAATAGCGATGGCGGATATTTATTTACTTTAATAAATGACAGGAAAGTAAAGAAGGCATTTTTTTGTACGCTCCATTTTACCGGGTCACCATACACGTTAGTGTAACGCAGGATAATGAACGAACCAATAGTAACACAGCCAAGGATCAACAAATTTCTTTGTCTTTTGTGAATATCATAGTCCGCTGTATACCATGCGCCAAGACAATAACCTAATGGCATTACAGCCATCAAGGGGACAATAGGGTAGCCTACCAAAAGCATTTCTTTATGCCAGGTAAAAAACTGCTGATCATGAAGCAACGACCAGCCAAAAGCTGACAGCGAATTACCTGCCACATGAATATTATCTAAAAGGTTATGACCCGCTATTATTATAATACAAATAAACAGGATCGATTTTTTAGGCAAATGGATTAATCCGGCCAGCACTATCATACTCAGACCCAATGCCCATATGGTAATAAAGAAAAGCATGGGGAATGTAATATTGAAATTCCAGCCAAAATTGATCACGGTCATTTCAAGAAATATGAGCCACAACCCCCTTTTTAAAAGGAATACAGATAATTCTTTTTTAGTTTTCTTTTGCCCGATAAAGTATGCTGAAGTTCCGGCCAACAGCATAAATATGGGCGCGCAAAAATGAGTGATCCACCTTGTGAAAAATAAAATACCACTTGTTTTTGTAAGGTCAAGCGGATCATAAAAAAATGAGCCTGAATATAAATAATCTCTTACATGGTCAAGCGCCATAACGATCATAATGGTGCCGCGAAGAAAATCAACAGATGCTATCCGGTTCTTTATAATTGTGTTCATCCTGGTTTTAGTTGACTATAAAAGTATCATTTTTAATAAATGAATTTTGGTAAATGCTCAAATATTGACATTGTTATTAAAGAAGGCACTAACTTTTTTATCCGAATTTTACATCTAACACAAGTTTGAATTCCACCAGTATGAGGAGCAATGAACAAAGCCACTTCGATTTATCAAAGCGGCCTATGCTGATTCAATTGGTATATTATTTACCTGCCGCTTGCTCTAATTGCCCCATCTTATCAAACATAACCCGGAAAGTGTTCCAGGGTGTATTATCCCCGGCTTGAAGGTTAGGTGTTCGTCCGTAATACCCATTAAAAAATTGAAATGCGGGTGACCATACCGTTTCGGCTATACCGTAAAAGCGGCTCTTCATTGCCTTTCCTGATATGGCTCTTGAACGGTACAGATCTTCTACCTGGCTTACGGCTACCTGCGGGCGGTTCCAGGTACTGGTTACTACACGCAGGCCTTTCAGTGCAAAATATACTGCCGTTTGGTTATTCTCATCGTATTGCCAGTCGCAGATCACTACATCCCGTGGGATCAGGTCGATGGCCCTATAGGTGTTGTTATAGCTGCCTGCCCACATGCCTATGCCGGTGGCTCTGCCGTCTATCAGGCGGTCGCCCCATATCCATAGCTCACGGTTCTTTTCAGCCAGGTGATCACGGATGGTTTGTACCTCGTTTGCAAAAAGTATCGCCTTATCCCTCCCTGCACAGCGAGGGCACTGGTCCTCACCTAAATAAAATACTTCATCCATACCGGCATGAAACCCTTTGGCTTCGAAAGCGTCCATGATCTCGTCCACCAGGTCGAATACCACTTTGTGCACACCCGGATGCAACGGGCAATAGCTTTTGCAGTATAAGCCATCGGCATTGGGCCATTTATAATCGGCGGGAGCCGGCATTTTTACCCAGGGAGTTTCGTCAAACTCGGGATATACTTTTAACAGCATACCGGTTTTGGCGGCCCACGACTGATGCCCTAATAAATTGATCTGCGGTATGATGCTGATATTGTTCTTTTTGCAAGCCTCAAGCAGCTTTTTAACATCCCCTTTCGATAATGCCATCGTATCGCGCAACTCGGGGTGGCTCTTAAACTGGTAATTGAAATCAACCCGCAGGATTAGGGTGTTTATTTTGCGTGGCGCCAGTTCTTCATTAATAAATTTCACAAAATCTTCCACGCCATCTGGCCGGGGAGCAGCGATGATAAAGCCTTTTACCTGGAATAAGCTGTCGGTAGTTTGCCGGGCAAATGTATGGCAGCTTAACAGGCTGACCAGTAAAGTCAGTAAGTGACGGTATTTTTTCATGATCGAATTTTTAGGTAATAATGGAATTGCCCTGCAGGGATTACAGGTACAAGTTAGCTAAAAATCCGGTCCACTTTATACACGGCTTGTGCAGTAGTGGTGAAGTAGGGTAATATAAAGAAACTGAATGGATCTGCTTTTTGCCGGGTTAATACTTAATAATCGCCTTCAATTTCCCCCAAAGCTCATTATCAAAATCAGAGCCTGCCGGCTTAACCCCGCCTGCCGTGTTCCCCATCCTGATGATGACCAGCCTTTGCGAAGGCACAACGTATATCTTCTGGTCGTTTTTGCCGAGGGCGGCGAATAGATCTGCCGGGGCATTTGGGATAATAGAACCCGGGAATACAATTTGCGATTGCGGCAGCATATTGCTGCTTTTACCATTGAGCCAGGTTAAATAGCCGTAGCTTAAATTCAGGTTTTGCGAGGTGTTTACCTGGTTTTTAAAGTAGGCGGTATCACTTAGTATCGGGGTGCTGTCCCAGGTGCCTTTGTTCAGTAGCAGCAATCCAAACCGGGCCATGCTGCGTGCATTGCTGTAATAAATATTGTTGGAGTTTGGTGTTTTTACCCAGGCCCCGGTCATACCAATCCTGTCACGTATCTTGCTTTGAAAGTAGGTGTTATAGGATAACCCGCTGGCATTTTCAACAACTTTATCCAAAATGGTATATGCCGCGTTATGATAGGCCCAGCGCGTGCCGGCATCAGCCTTAAATACCAGGCAGCCGGGCAGGGTACAATCCGGGTCGGTTACGCCGTCATCAAGCCCGGTGGTCATAGTCAGTTGATTTTTTATGGTGATCAGGTTTTCTTTAGCCAATGGTGCCGATGTCCAGCCTGTTCCTAAATATTTCGAAGTACGGTCGTTGATATTAATTAATCCTTCCTGTTGGGCTATGCCGACCAAAAAGCCGGTCATAGTTTTGCCTGCCGATGCCCAGTACCAAAGGCTATCTGCCGTAAAGCTGCCGAAATATTTCTCGGTAACCACCTTGCCGTCCTTCAGGATAATAAAAGCTTTGGTGCCTTTGCTTTGCAAATAAGGGTAAAGGTTGGTAAGCGCCGTTTCGTCCCAACTTAGTGAGGCAGCCGTGGTAGTTTGCCACTCAGTACTGCCAATTGGTGGAAAATAAAGCTTCGCCGATACCGGGGCAGGGGTAGGCTCGTTCCCACCCTTATGGCAGGCCATGGCAAGGGTTAGGCACAAAAGGATAAGGCAGGTAAACATTCTTTTCATTACTACTTTAAACGGGTTTGGGTTGCAAAGGTTTAAGGAGGATATGAAATATAAATTATGGTTAGGCAAAGGTATTTGATAGATAGGATGGAATATCATAACTGGTTTAAATCCTGCAAAAACAACACAAATACTGATTTTATTTGACGATCATATGTTAATTTTTAAGCAACTTTAAGTTTTCGTCTACGTAAAATGGAGCAAATGCCCGTTCTATGCGTAATGTGCTTCTCCTGTTGATATTAACCACTTTTACCGCTTCCGCACAGCAAACGGTTTCGCAGCTTAAGGCAGGGCTTCAAACACAGCCCGATAGTGCAAAGATCAGGAGTTATTTAGAAATCAGTCAATCATACACCGACAGTCAACCAGACTCGGCAATAGATTTTTGTGCCCTGGGGATGAAACTTGCTGAAAAGAGAAATGATTGGCATAGTAAGGCACTACTGTTTTTACAAATAGGCAGGATCAACGCTCTTCACAACCATCCGGACCTTGCCAGAAGGTTTTATAATGAGGCCCTGTCGGTATTTCGAAATTTACATGATAAAGATGGGATTGCCAGGGCCTATGATGAATTAGGTTTATTGGATGGGCAACAGAAAAATATACAATCTGCAACCCACGATCTGAACCAGGCCATGAGATTTTACAGGGATGCCCATGATACCCTCAATATCATCGCTACTTATCATGGATTGGGAACGGTTTATGAAGAAAAGGGAGAAACAGAAAAAGCCCTGACTTATTATTTAAGGGCACTCGTTCAGTATGAGCATCGCAAGCAAAAACCAATTGATTACTTCACTCTTTTAGAAAAGATCGGTCACATCTATTCGAAAAAAGGCGATAGCCGCACCGCGCTCCATTACCTGGAAGAAGGTGTTCGCAATAGCAATAAATCCACCTTGCGGGATACGGAGATAACCTTGCTGGATGAAGAGGGTAAGGTATTTGAAACTGACGGGAAAATGGAACGGGCGCTTCACTATTACAAGGAGGAGCTAAGTGAGGCGAAGAAGTTTAACCGCCCGGCAGAACAGGCCCAGGCGCTGATCAATATTGCAGGTGTATTGAAAAATGAAAATGCAGGCCAAAGCCTGGAAGATCTTAAAAAGGCGCTGGGGATAGCCCGGAATATTCGTAACCCTCAACTTGAAGTGAGCATATATGCCGCGATGGCAGGAGTTTACCAGCAGACAAAAAATTACAAAGAGGCCATGAGCGCCCTTGAGGAAAACCACCGTTTGCTGGATAGCCTTTTGGAAGCTAATACAAACAAAGATATTGCAGTATTGGACAGCAGTTATAAGCTGGAAAGTTCGATAAGCCAGATCGGGCATTTGCAGCAAGTGAACAGGAAGGAAAAGTTTAAACTGGATATGAGTTACATTGTGCTCGCGTCCATTGTGCTTATCCTTATCCTGTTGTGGCTTTACCTCCGGAAAATTAGCCGGTTGAACCGGGCGCTTGAAGCATCTAACCAGGTTAGGGATACTCTTTTTTCCATTATCGGGCACGACCTGAAAGGACCTGTAGGCAATGCATCGCAAATAGTCGATCTGATGAAAACGGAAGAATTTACTGAAGCTGAACTCCGGAGCATGCTTGCAGAACTTGGCAAGCAAACTACAGCTGCTTTTGAATTACTCAATGCTTTGTTTGAGTGGGGCAGCGCTCAGTTAAAAGGCGTGAAGGTGAGCCCGGAAGATATGTCTACCCAGTCTTTCATAGGCAAAAACATTAGCCTGCTTGAATCACAGGCGGCATTGAAAAATATTACGATCAGCGATCATACTCCGGCGGATGCGATGATATTTGCCGACCCCAATCATTTTGATTTCATTATCCGCAACCTGTTGTCCAATGCCATTAAATTTACTTTCAACGATGGACGTATTGATATCAATACACAGGCAGGCAATAATGATGAAATCATCTTTTCAGTAAAGGATACAGGTAAAGGGATCAGCCCCGAACAGCAAGAGGCATTTTTAAAAACAAATCTCAAAGTTTCCTTCGGTACCGGGGGCGAGAAAGGCAGCGGGCTTGGTTTGTTGCTGATCAAAGAATTCATACAGGCCAATAAAGGCCGCATCTGGCTGGAAAGCAAGGAAAATGAAGGCTCAACGTTCTATTTTTCATTCCCTTTAAAGAAGGGATAGCGCATTGGCCTCCGCACGTATGAACGGAACAGGAGTAACCTAAACCCGATAGTATAGCGGGGCTGCCGGAACATAGCTGCACAGGTATTGCTTTTCAAAACCCATCAACCTGCCTTAACAATTGCCCTGCCCAAAATCTCAACCGCGTCTGCCAACTCTTTTAAATTTAATGACGCAAAACCTAATCTCACAAAGCTGTGGTTGTGGTTATCGTAATAATAATCCCTGCCATTGCCTACGGAGAGGCCCATGCCCGCGGCTTTTTCGGCTACCGAGGATGCGTGCAGGCCATTGAGGTATTTGAGCCAGATGGCAAAGCCGCCGTCGGGTATTTTAAGGGATACTTTGTCGCCAAGCTGTTGATTGAGCAATTGGCAAAGCACATCCCGCCTTTCGTGGTAAATTTTATTGGCCTTTTTAAGGTGACGACTGATATCGCCATTCTTTAGCAGGTTGGCCATGGCTTCTTCCAGCAATTGCTCGCCTTGCCGGTCTATCATGCGGCGCAGGCGGGTAAGTTGTGTGAGTAAATTTGCCGGAGCCACCACAAAGCCGATGCGGATACCGGGGGCAATGGTTTTGCAAAAGGAGCCGACATAGATCACGCTGCCATAATAATCGGCGCTGGCCAAAGGCAGTATCGGGCTGCTGGTGTAATGGAAATCGTAGTCATAATCATCCTCGAGGATAGCAAAACGGTATTTCATGGCCAGCTCCAGCAGTCGCATGCGCCGCTCGGAACTTAAGGTTACCGTGGTGGGCCGGTGATGGTGCGGTATCACATACAGCAGCTTTACTTTTTTCTTTTTGCAGATGGCCTCTACCGCGTCCAGGTCGATGCCATGCTCATCTACCGGCACCAGGGCCATTTGCGCCCCGGCCTGCTCAAAAACTTCGTTGGCCCCCGGGTAGCCGGGATCAGCAGCGATCACCGTATCTCCTTTTGACAACAACACCTGCGCGGTAAGGTACATTGCCATCTGCACGCCTTTGGTAATTAAAATATCAGCCGGGCTAACCTGTAACCCCCGCGTTTCGGAAAGGAAGCGCGCCAACTCATTACGCAAATTCTCTGAGCCTTGCTCGGGCCCGTACATCAGGTATTTGGAGGTAAAGCGGTAATTACCAAAGCGTCGGTATTCGCGCACCAGCAACTCAACCGGGGCGATGCGCGTATCCGGGAAACCGTCATTAAACACCAAATTATGCTCAGGGGCGGCCCTAAACAAATTGGGAAAAGGCACATGCTGGTCATCCACATCAAACCAGGTGGTAGTGGGGAAATTATTGGCTTGCATGCTTTCGGCCAAAGGCTTTGGGGCGATATCGGGCAGGTTTTTAGCTACGAAAATTCCCTTGCGGGGATATACGTCTACCCAGCTTTGGGCATACAATTCGTCATAGGCGGCCACCACGGTTTTGCGGTGGACATTCAGCGAGGCGGCAAGTACCCGGCTGGCAGGCAGGGCGCTTTCGGGCTTTAAGGTGCCCCTGCGGATATAACCGATGATGCCGTTGGCTATCTGGAGATAGATGGGAACGGGCAGGTCTTTATTAATGCTTAACAGGCTTTCAACTACTGGCATGGTGGACTACTTGCTTTCTATTTTCTGGACTATAAATATAGTCCAATACAGCCGTACTTTTATATCAACAAAAATAATAAGACGATGCAGCTCAACTCAAAAGTACCATCACTTTATCTCCGGTTAGCCATCGGCTCGGCCTATTTATGGGAAGTTGCCGATAGGTTAGGCCTATTAGGCGCCAATGGCCACCCACACATAGGCTGGGGCGACTGGGCACATTTTATCGCCTACTCGCGCCAGGTGATGAGCTTTTTACCGGCAGGGGTAGTACCCGCACTGGCAACTGTGGCCACTATCGGCGAAGGGCTTTTCGGGGCTTTGATATTGGCCGGCCTATTTACCCGCATGGCAGCCATAGGTAGCAGCATATTAAGCTTTTGCTTCGCGATGGCCATGGCTATTTCTTTTGGCATCGACTCACCCCTTGGTTATTCGGTATTCACCCTGAGCGCCGCAAGCCTGCTACTGGCCACATTACCCCAGTATGCCTGGAGCCTGGATGCATGGTTAATGCGGAACGCTGTTAACAGGCGGTTGATCAAAAATGGTGCAAACGCAATTTGTATCGCAGGTCTGCTATTATCAGTAACCCTGACCAATAGGGTAGCTGCGCAAGGCATGCCGGGCCATCATCATGCAAATACTTCGGGAATAACCGAAAAAATCCTGCTCAAAAAGCTGCTGAATGAGAATGGCATCAGCAACAGGGAGGTGCAAATGGAGGTGGTGAATTTCCCTCCTGAAAGCTCATCGCCTGCACACCGGCATCCCTGCCCAACTTTCGCGTATGTATTGGAAGGTGAGCTTGAGTCGGTATTTGAAGGGGTATCCCACTGGTATAAACAGGGTGATTCATTTTATGAAGAAACCAATGGATTGCATTCGGTAACCCGGAACAACAGCTCCTCAAAAGCCGCCAAACTACTGGTATTCTTTATCGCCGAAAAAAATAAACCGACTACAGTATCCTTAAAAAAATAAAGAAAATGGAAACTACATCATCAAACAAGCCATCATTGCTATTAGTGATCATCGCTTTTGCAGCCATCTACATTGTATGGGGTTCAACTTACTTTTTTATCCAGATAGCAATACACGGCTTCCCGCCCATGCTGATGGGGGCCATACGCTTCCTTACGGCAGGCATACTTTTACTAACCTGGTGCTTAATAAAAGGCGACCGGATATGGGTTAAAAAAGATATCAGGTCATCGGCAATAAGTGGCTTGCTGATGCTTTTTACAGCTACGGGCGGCGTTATCTGGGCGGAACAATCCTTACCGAGCGCCATTGTGGCTATCATGGTATCGGCCAATCCCATCTGGTTTGTAGCACTGGACAGGGCAAACTGGAAGGTAAACCTGGGTAACAAGGCAACCATTTTGGGCCTATTTGTTGGATTTACCGGGGTGATCCTGCTTTTCGGCGAAGCGATTGTGAAATCATTTGACGGGACAATGACCTCAACCCAGGTTATCGCTTTGTTGCTGGTAATGGTTGATCCTATAGCCTGGTCGGCAGGTGCGCTTTATTCCAAAAAAAGTTCGAATGATGCCCCGGCGCGGGTAAGCTCGGCCTGGCAAATGATCATAGCAGGCATAGCCTTTGTAGTAGCCGGCCTCGTTCATCGCGAATTTAATGGATTTCATATTACGCAGGTACCGGTGAGGGCATGGATGGCATTGGGATACCTGGTGATATTTGGTTCTATCGGTGCATTCAGTGCTTACATTTGGTTGTTAAAGGTAAAGTCGGCTGTGCAGGTAAGCACACACTCGTATGTAAACCCGTTGGTAGCCGTACTGCTGGGCGTTGTATTTGCCGGTGAGCATGTATCGGGTGTGCAATTATTGGGTTTACTGGTGATATTATTCAGCGTGCTGCTGGTTAATGCTAAAAAGTATTCATTTAGAAAGACCCGGAAACAGCAAACCGGCGATTGTTTGACGGAAGAAATATCTGATTACAAGGCGGATCAAGCTACAAAAATAAAACGCATAGCAGCTTAAGGCGGATTGCTGACACTGGGAAGCGGGTAGAGAAATTTATCCGCTTTCTTTAATTATAGCCCGATAATATTCGCCCTTTCTCCCTGTGCCTTAAAGTGGATAAATGCTTCGGCCACTTTTACACCGGCTTCCAAACCCCGGTATTCTTCCAGCGGTTTAAAGAAATCATTATAGGTATTCACCGGGTCCTGGGTTTTGTGGGCAAACATGGCCTCCTTTTTCTTTTCGTGCACAGCGGTAATATCCACATGATCAGTAGGAGTGAAGCCCATGGTTTCGCTACCTGTATTTACCTCGTAAAAATAAAGATGGAAAGAGCGGTTGGCTCTTGCCCAGGCAGTCAGCGCCAGTAAGCCAGTTACCTGGTGGTCGAGATGCGAATCGACGGGCCATTGGGTAAATACAAGGTCAGGCTTTTCAGCCAGTAATTGCTTTGCCATTTCTTCATTTTGCTTTTTATCCAGCACGGTATTCCCATCCACCTGGCCGAAGAATTTGGGTTTGGCATTTAATATTTTACAGGCGGCTTCGGCCTCTTTGGTGCGTGATGCCGCCATATCAGCATAAGTTATTTTGGGGTCGCTGGCTTCGCCGCGGGTTAGGTATAGAAAAGTGACATCATGCCCGGCGTCACTGTATTTTGCCATGGTACCGCCACAGCCGAACTCCGGATCGCCGGGATGGGCGCCGATGCAAACAATCCTCAGCTTTTTTTCAGCTGGGTGGATTGTTGTATTTAATCCGGCGCTTTTTTCCGTAGCCCCGGTAATGGGCGCTATGGCCACGCCACCTAATGCCATTGCGGAAAGTTTAATGAAATTACGCCTGGCAGTTTTGTCCCTTTTCATAAACTAAATGTAGAATATTTACAGGGGAATTTGAGCGATATAGTTATCCAACAAAAAAGCGGATAAATACCCGCTTTTTTATTCTTAAAAATTTATGATTTTGTTTACACCGCATGCATGCCGGGCGTGTAGGTGCCTACCACAGCTGGTGCCGGGAAAGCCAGGTTGATGCGGTTGTAGGTGTTAATAGTAGTGGTCGCTATAGTCAGGTCGATCAACTCCTCTTCGGTAAATTGTTTAAGCGCTTCCTGGTAGATAGCATCGGATACAGGGCCATTGAGTTTGGTAACAGCTTCGGCCCAAGCCAACGCGGCGCGTTCACGATCGGTATAGAAGGGGGTTTCCCGCCAGGCATCCAACGTAAAAAGACGCTGTGCGGTTTCGCCTTCGGCAAGCAGATCTTTAGAGTGCATATCCAGGCAGTAAGCGCAGCCATTTACCTGCGATACCCTGAAATAAATTAAATTTAATAACGATTTTTCTACCGGAGATTTTGCGAGGTATGCTCCCAAACCATAGAGCGCTTTCATTGCACCCTGACCTTTTTCGAAAAAATTAACTCGCTGTTCCATTTTATTCTAATTTTTATTGTGTATTATGAATTATACTACAATGACGACCGGTAACAGGAGAATTGGACAGGCTTGTGGATTTTTTTGGAAAATTGTTCAATCCGCTTATTTACTTTTTATATTGCATTGAAATCTATCTACCTAAATAAAAACAGATGGGTATAAAAAGAAGAACATTCCTGAAAAACACGCTGATAGCAAGCGCAGGCGCCGCTTTGGTTCCACAGGTTTTATTGGGGGAACAAAAAGCAGATCAAAATTTGAGGCCTGCTGATTATCCATCCTTCCCAACCGGAAAAAAGGTTATCGTAGCGGGCGGGGGCATTACCGGTCTTTGTTGTGCCTATGAGTTAATGAAAGGTGGGAATGATGTAACCGTGCTGGAAGCTTCTGGCAGATATGGCGGACATGTATTCACAGGCCGCGATGGTTTGTCGGACGGTTTATATGCCGATTTCGGAGCCGACCATATTACCAAACCAGGCTACGAGCGTTTTTTTGATTATGTAGATGAATTTAAATTGACCGCCATTCCTTATCCAAATGCCGAAGGTTCTGAAGCGGCATACGATAAGGATGCGATGAAGATGATTGGCGGTAAGTTTTATACGGCAGAGCAATTAAAGGACCCAGCGGTACTCAGCAAATTTGGGTTTAACGATAAAGAAGTCAAATTCCTGTCGCAAAACCCGATGTATGCGCTGAGCTCATTTTACCTTAAGCCCTATATGGGTAAGTTTACCGATCCTTATCAGCCTTTTGGGGTGGGATACGATGATTATGACAAGATCCCGATTGCTGATATCTTTAAAAAGGAGGGTGCTTCAGCAACCGCGCTTCGCTTTCTTGGAGGGAGGCATACAAACGCACTTTATTATTTATGGCGAATGGCGATTATGGATTTCCGCGGCATACCGGCTTCGGAGGGTGATACCTATCATCTCAAAGGAGGGAATGAACAGCTTCCGATGGCTTTTGCCAAGCGACTGGGTAATCGTCTAAAATTAAATCATCCCATCACGGCGATTAAGCATAGTAAAAGCGGCGTTACCGTCACTTATAAAGCATTTGGCGTTGATGAAGAAAAGCAAATGGAAGCGGACGCACTGGTTAATTGCATTACGTTGCCGATATTTAAAAACATCCCGATAACTCCTGCATTGTCCCCGGAGAAGCAGTATGTGGTAGACAATATGCCTTATTCCTCTCATCCTTTTTATGTATTTGAGGCCAGCACTAAGTTTTGGCTGGATGATGATTTTAAAAGCATCAATATGGAGTTTGAACACCCGGACATATCTTCTATCTGGCTCGAAACAAATGAAGTGGATAGCAGCCGAATCATTTTAAAAGCCTTCGGGCCGGGTGGACTTTCACCACAGCGGGTTTTGGCAGCGTTCAGACAGGTATATCCCGGTAAGCACGATACCATAGAACAAGCTTTAACCCTCGACTGGACAAAAGATAAGTTTGCCCCGGCCTGCGAAATGGAGCCTTTCCCGATAGGCGAAATGCATAAATTCTGGCCGCAACTGATGCAACCCGAAGGAAGGATATACTTTGCCGGTACTTATGCTGATAATATGAGCCGCGGTATGGAATCGTGCATCCGCTCCGCACAGCGTGTTGCAAAAGAAATTAATAAGCTTTAATATTTCGAATTTAGAGGTAGCAGAAAAGTCACTATGTTAAAGAGATCGGTTATTACTTATGGTTGCGTACTGCTTACTATGCTTTTATACTCCTTCGTATTTCAACAGGAAAATCAGGTGCCGATAGTAAAGATCGTATCACCGCAAAATAATAGTCCTTTTGATTGGGATACACCAATAAATTACAAAATCACGGTATCTGATAAAGAGGATGGTGAATCGAAGTTTGATGAAATAAACGCGAAGGAAGTATTGCTGGAAGTGCGGCGGGTAAAGAGTGGGTCAGCAGCCAACTTTAATAAGCCTGTTACAAGCGATCCGCCCGGATTGAATGTAATAAGGATATCCAATTGCCTCAACTGCCATAATTTTAATTCCAAATCTATTGGCCCGTCTTTTTATGAGATCAACAAGCGTTATCCGGCCACCCAATCCAATATGGATTCATTAATTAAACGCATTAAGGAAGGCTCGTCAGGTATTTGGGCTGGAAAAGAGAAAATGCCATCTCATCCCGAATTGACCAATAATGAAATAAAAAGCACAGTTCAATGGGTGATGCAGCGTGCGGCAGATCCGGATGTAAATTATTACAACGGAACAGAGGGGTCGTTTAGGATTAAACAACCCCCTCCCCCAAAATCAAAAGGAGTTTATATACTTACTGCAAGCTACACTGATCATGGACTGAAAAATAATCCGTCGTCTAAACATTTGAAGGGACAGGATGCAGTCATAGTTCACAGCAATAAATAACCTACCCGTTTACCACCTCGCCACCATTCACGTGAATGACCTGCCCGGTTATAAAAGATGCATCTTCAGACGCCAGGAATACATAAGCAGGGCCAAGCTCTGATGGCTGGCCAGCACGCTCCATAGCCGTCTCACTGCCAAACTTTTTGATCTTTCCTGTATCAAAAGTCGATACGATCAATGGAGTCCAAACAGGGCCGGGTGCTACGGCATTTACTCGTATCTTCTTTTTCGCCAGATTGGTGGCCAACGAACGGGTAAAACTGGTGATGGCTCCTTTGGTTGATGAGTAATCGATCAGGTTGGGGGAGGAGCGGTAGGCGGTAACAGAGGTTGTATTGATAATACAGTCGCCAGCTTTTAAATGCTCCAGCGCTTCCTGGGCGAAAAAGAAATAAGCGAAAATATTGGTTCGAAAAGTTTCTTCCAGTTGATCCTCATCAATAGACTCGGCCTTTTTCTGAGGCACCTGCATACCCGCATTATTGACCAGGATATTGAGCTTGCCAAATTCGCTCACCAGTTTCTGTACGGTTTTTTTGCAGAATTTACTGTCCTTTACATCGCCCTTAAATAGTAAACATCTTCTGCCTTCGGCTTCTACCAATTTTTGGGTTTCCTTCGCATCTATGTCTTCTTCCAGGTAAACGATGCCGATATCAGCGCCCTCCCTGGCATAATGCACGCAAACGGCCCGACCAATACCGCTATCGCCACCGGTTATTAGTGCGGTTTTGCCCTTTAATTTGTCTGAACCTTTGTAACTCCTTTTGATATATTCCGGCCGGGGATCCATTTTAGCTTCGATGCCCGGCTGATGGTTCTGCTTTTTGGGTTTCTTTTCAACAACATCCTGTTCCATGATAGCCTTTTATTAATGATGAATAAGCAATTAATTAACAAGCGCAGAGCTGCTCTGTTTTATTTTTATGCTAAGTTTGCCTCACCAATAATAAACTGTTTTAATAATCTTCATGGCTCAAATTCAACCTTTCCGTGCGATCAGGCCTAATTCCCTGTATGCCGATCAATTGGTGTTTACCGCGCCGCAGGTAGAATCCGTATCCGGCGACTATACAAAGGAAGGATCATTAGCACCTTTAAAGACGCTGCTCGAGACAGGCGCAAGGCAAAGACCCGAAACCCCTGCCGGACAGGCACAGGCTTACCAGGATATCAGGGATACACTTAGCGGGTTGATCGCAAAAGACCAGTTATGGCAAGAGCCAACGCCGGGTATTTATGTTTATGAGGTAGTACATAAAACATATCGCCAAACTGGGATCTGGGCACTAACGTCAATAGATGATTATTTGCAGGGGAATATCAAAATCCATGAGTTAACCTTTGGCGACAGTGTTCGCCGTATAAGAAACTACCGGGAGCATACTGGTCTGGAAGGCAGCCCTGTATTGCTGGCCTACCCGCCGGATATTACTATTAACCGCATTATTGCAGAAACCCGGGCGAATGGAAAAAAAGTAACATTAGGCAATCAGCAAGGTTTACACAGGCTTTGGAAAATTGAGGATGAACAAGTGCAAAAGCAATTGATCGAAGCTTTTGCAAATATTCAGACTGTTTACCTGGCCGATGGCCATCACCGGCTGGAGTCGGCCGCTATGCTGGTGGAAGAGCAGCGACAAAAGGGCGAACCCGGTTTCGATATGATAACGTCCTTGTATATGGCGACTGACCAGCTACGCATACAAGAATACGACCGGGTTGTCATCCCTAAACAGCCAATAGATAGAACTGTACTTATGCAATTGCTGGGTAAGCATTTTGATGTCCGGAAATCACCCGGAAATAAATCGGTACAGCCACAAGAGCTTCACCGGGTAGGTATGTATTTGGGTGGGAACTGGTACCAGCTGGCAGCCAAACCGCATACCTACATAAATAAAGGAGCAGCCGAAAATATAGATGCCGCTATCCTGCAGGAACAAGTATTGGGCCCCATTTTTGATATTATCGACCCAAAAACAGACCCGGCTTTAAAATGCGCCGGGGGAGAAAAGGCGATGGAAGAAATGGATATCATCATCGAAAGCAATCCCAACGCTATTGCCTTTACGCTATGCCCGCTAACGGTTGACCAGTTGATCGCAGTAGCTGATGCCGGCGAGATATTGCCTCCAAAATCTACCTGGATAGATCCTAAGGTGCCTTATGGGTTGTTGCTGCACGGACATTTTTAAAATGACGAATTTGATTTGAAACAGTATTACCGTCTCATTTCTTAATTATTTATTAGGGAATCACTATATTTGTATATGGACGCGCTAATTGTTTATCCCGAGAATAAGGAACAGCTAACAGCCTTAAAAGCTGTAATGAAGGCTATGAAAGTTTCCTTTGAACAAAAAAGCGAAATTTATCCCAATCATGTGATCGATGGTGTAAAAGAGTCTTTGAAAGAAGCAGACGAAGGTCAACTAACGCCTTATACCGGGATAAAAGATATGTTAAACCTGGCATGAGTTTGCAGGTTTTCTATACTCCGCGTTCAAAGGAGACGCTGGAGTCAGTCTATAATTTCATCAATGATAAATTTGGTACTAAGTCAGCCGATCAATTTCTATTGAAAGCTGAGAAAATTATCGCACTTGTGACAGAACATCCATTTATGTTTAAAGCAAGCGAGATTGATGATAATGTCAGGATAGGCTTAATCACTAAGCAAACGTCATTGTTTTACCGGGTCACAGATACTTCTATACACCTCCTATTCTTTTGGGATAATCGCCAGGAGCCATTCTTTTCTAATAGCTAAATTATTTCTATCAATAGTCGAGCTTTATTGTCCCACCACGCAAATTCAGTATATTTTGGATAGTATTGTCATGTTAAACTAATAATTAATAGATTAGTACAGATTTGTTGTAGAATAATTTGGAACATATAAACATTCATTGTTACTTTTGCTAACAGTGTTAGGGAGATAAATAAAATGGGCATTATAGAACGCAGGCTGCGTCAGAAAGAGGAAGTGAAAATGGACATCCTCAAGGCAGCCTGGGAATTGGCAAAAAAAGATGGTTGGCAAGCAGTGTCGATCCGAAAAATTGCTGACGCTATAGAATACAGTGTACCGGTCATTTATGATCACTTTGAAAACAAGGAAGCTATCCTGCTTGAATTTGCAAAGCTCGGCTTTGAGAAGCTGAACAAGCAAATGGAAATGGCCAGAAATCAATACGAAGACCCGGCCGACCAGATCAAAGCGATGGCAGATGCCTACTGGGAGTTCGCCCTAAATAATACCGAGAAATACCAGTTAATGTATGGCATCGGGATGGCGTGTTGCGATGTATCAATGGCCCTGCCAGAGCAACAGAAACTAATGGACACGGTTACAAGTGCCATTGAAGCAATGGCAATAAAAAGTAAAAGAACTGACATTAACGCCTGTTTAAAATATCACACTTTTTGGTCGGTAATGCATGGGCTGATATCAATCAAGATCGTAGGAAACTCCGCAGTTGACGCACAATTAAATAAGATGGTTTTAGATGACGCCATTGCAGGCTTCATCAAGAATTTAAGATAAATTTTTTTCCCCTTTTAGTTAACGATGTTAGGAAAGTTAACATTTGTTTAAACATTAATTCACACACAAATAAATATATATATTATGAACACTCTCACGAAAACAATCAGATCAATCCAACAAAGTCTCCTGCTTTTTATAGCAGTAGCCGGCGTGGTACTATATAGCAGTTGCGGTTCTTCATCGGCTACTGCACCTGCGCCACCGCCGCCATCTTTACCCGTTGCAGCTATTGTTACCGGTAATGATACCACTTTCCAGGAATATCCTGCTTCAATAGAAGGCACGGTAAACGTGGAGATCCGTCCGCAGGTTAACGGTACATTGGATAAAATATTTGTTGACGAAGGCGCTTTTGTTAAAGCAGGTCAGCCAATATTTAAAATCAACGACCAACCCTACCGGGCACAGTTAAACAACGCGCTTGCCAGTCAGCATGCTGCCGAAGGTGCCATGGCCAATGCACAATTGGAAATTGACAAGCTAACACCATTGGTTCAAAACAAAGTAATATCTGAATATCAATTGAAAACTGCCAAATCGGCCTATGATGTTGCGAAAGCAAATACCGAGCAGGCAAAAGCAAATGTTGCTACCGCGCAGATCAATTTAGGTTATACCTTGATAAAAGCACCGGTAAACGGTTACATCGGGCGCTTGCTTAAAAAACAGGGAAGTTTGGTTGCACCGGCCGATCCGGAAGCACTGACCCAATTATCTGATGTACACAATGTGCATGTTTATTTTTCACTGGGCGAAAAGGATTTTGTAAACTTTAAAGAACAATATCCGGGCGAAACTTTGGATGCTAAACTAAAGAAAGTTCCATCAGTAGCTTTAGTGTTAACTGATAATACTGAATACGCCACCAAAGGGAAAATCGATATGATCGACGGCCAGTTTGATAAAAACACCGGTGCTATTACCGTAAGGGCAAGTTTTCCAAATGCACAGGGGCTGTTAAGGTCGGGTAATACCGGTAAGATACGGTTGAGCTCATTGCACACCAATGCTTTAGTGGTACCGCAATCGGCTACTGTTGAAATGCAGGATAAGGTATTCGTATTTGCACTTGCCGACAGCAACAAGGTTAAAAAACAAGCGATCACCATTATTGGTAAAAGCGGCAACAATTACCTGGTTAAAGACGGTGTAAAAGCCGGCGACCAAATCGTGCTAAGCGGAATGGACCACCTGCAGGAAGGCACCGTAATCCAGCCGCAAAAAGTTACCGATAAGGTTGCGGCCATCGCTAAAAACTAAACCTCATTTAAATCTCCTTCCCGGCAGTGCCAGGGAGGGAATTTTGACCCTCTTTTTTGAGCGGGCCGGGTGGGGTACATCCAATTCACATTAAAACAATAAGATCATGTTTCAGAAATTTATAGAAAGACCGGTACTATCAACTGTTATCTCCATACTATTGGTGATACTGGGTGTACTTGGTTTAACGAGATTGCCTTTGCAGCAGTTCCCGGATATAGCACCACCGGCGGTATTGGTTGCAGCTGTTTATCCCGGCGCCAATGCCGAAACCGTGCTGCGTTCTGTAGCGCCATCATTGGAAGAATCCATTAATGGGGTGGAAAATATGAGCTACATGAGCTCAACCGCCAGTAATGATGGTACATTGGCTATCACGGTTTACTTTAAACAAGGTACCAACCCCGACCAGGCCGCGGTGAATGTTCAGAACCGGGTAACGCAGGCTACCAGCCAGTTACCTGCTGAAGTTGTACAACAAGGTATCACCACAACAAAACAGCAAAACAGCTTGATAGGCGCTGTGGGTATGTATACCGAAGACCCTAAAAAATACGACCAGACCTTTGTGGCCAACTATGCGCAGATCAACATTATTCCGGAACTGAAACGTATCCCGGGAGTAGGGTCGGCACAAATATTTGGCGGTGTTAAGGATTACTCTATGCGCGTTTGGCTTAACCCCGGCCAAATGGCAGCTTACAAAGTGACCCCTGCCGAAGTAGCAGCAGCTATACAGGATAAAAACCTGGAAGCAGCACCGGGTAAATTTGGTGAACGCAGTACACAGGCTTTTGAATATGTAATTAAATACAAAGGCAAGCTTACCAAACCGGAAGAGTATCAAAATATTGCGATACGCGCCAATGCGGATGGTTCAGTACTTCGTTTAAAAGATGTGGCCCGTGTTGAACTGGGTGCATACTCTTATACTAGCGTATCACATTTGAACGGGCACGATGGTATTGCGATAGGCGTGATCCAATTATCAGGCTCAAATGCCAACGAGATACAAATAGCGGTAGATAAACTGATGGAAAAAGCTTCCAAGGATTTCCCTGCCGGTATTAAATACAATAACTTTTATCGTACTAAAACGGCCCTTGATGAATCTATAAGCCAGGTACAACATACTTTGGTGGAAGCCTTTATTTTGGTGTTCCTGGTGGTTTATCTTTTCCTGCAGGATTTCAGGTCGACCCTGATCCCGGCTATAGCGGTTCCGGTTGCCATATTAGGTACGTTCTTTTTCATGAACCTGTTTGGCTTCTCTATTAACCTGCTTACCTTGTTTGCGCTGGTGCTGGCCATCGGTATCGTAGTGGATGATGCCATCGTGGTCGTCGAGGCCGTGCATGCCAAAATGGAGCATGAACACCTGGCGCCTAAGCCCGCCACCACAAAAGCCATGCGCGAAATTACAGGCGCTATCATCTCGATCACCCTTGTAATGGCGGCAGTGTTTTTACCGGTTGGTTTCATGAGCGGTTCTACCGGGATATTTTACAGGCAGTTTGCCTTTACCATGTCGATAGCCATTTTGATATCAGCGGTTAACGCGTTAACGCTAAGCCCCGCTTTGGCTGCCCTGTTCTTAAAGAGCAATCATAAAGAAGGCGATGTAGTAGTTAAAAAAAGCTTTAAAGAAAAATTCTTTGCCGGCTTTAACGGCGGTTTTGGTTATATCACCAACCGGTATATCGGAGGCCTGAAAATCCTGATTCGTTATAAATGGCTTAGCATGGCAGGACTGGCACTGATAGTTGTTGTTACGGTTTTCCTGGTAAACAGAACAAAATCAGGATTTATCCCGACCGAAGACCAAGGCTTCGTGGCTATCTCGGTTTCAACCCCATCCGGTACATCTTTGAATACAACCACTGAGGTACTTAACAAGGCCGAGGCTGAACTGAAGGCTTTGCCATCGGCACGGTTTGTTACGGCCATATCCGGCTTTAACTTATTGACATCGTCCAACAGCCCATCGGCCGCGGTAATATTTGTATTGCTGAAACCAAATGATGAAAGGGGCGCGGTTAAAAATATCGATGCCATACAAAATGTGATCAGGGGAAAATTAGGCGCTATATCAAGCGGTACTTTCTTCGTGTTCAGTTTCCCAACGGTCCCTGGTTTTAGTAACGTGGAAGCGCTGGATGTGGTATTGCAGGATAAAACCGGCGGAAAGCTTGATAAATTCAGCGGTGTAGCCAATAACTTCATTGGCAAGCTGATGCAGAAACCGGCTATCGCTTTTGCCTTTACCCAATTTAAGGCCGACTATCCCCAATTGCAATTAGAGGTTGATGATGAAAAAGCCAACCAGCTTGGTGTAAATGTTAAGGATATCTTGTCGACCATGCAAGCTTATTTTGGTAGTGCCCAGGCGTCAGATTTTAACCGTTTCGGTAAATACTATCGCGTAGTGGTTCAGGCTGATGTAGCTGACAGGACAGACCCGTCATCAATTGACCGTGTGTTTGTTAAAAACAGCAAAGGCGAAATGGTGCCTATAAATACTTTGGTTAAACTGACCCGTGTTTATGGTTCAGAAACGGTATCACGTTATAACCTGTTTAACTCGATTGAGATCAACGCTATTCCTAAACCGGGCTACAGCTCGGGTGATGCCATCAAGGCGATACAGGAAACAGCCAAAGAGCAATTACCACAGGGTTTTGCCTACGAGTTCTCCGGCCAAACGCGTGAGGAAATTTCATCAGGCGGGCAATCAGCCATCGTATTTATGCTTTGTTTGATATTCGTTTACTTCCTTTTATCGGCACAGTATGAAAGTTACATATTGCCATTGGCAGTAATACTTTCTATCCCTACCGGTATCTTAGGTGTATTTATTGTGTTAGGTTTAACCGGTATCGAAAATAATATTTATGTACAGGTAGCGCTCATCATGTTGATCGGTTTGCTGGCTAAGAACGCCATCCTGATCGTAGAGTTTGCCGTACAGCGGAGAAAGGCAGGGCTTGGTTTAGTCGAGTCGGCTATTGAGGCCGCGCGGTTAAGGATGCGCCCTATTGTGATGACATCGCTGGCCTTTGTTTTCGGTTTGTTCCCGATGAGTATCGCGACCGGCCCGTCAGCACAGGGTAACCACTCCATCAGTATCGGCGCAGCCGGGGGGATGGTTTCAGGGGTTATTTTAGGCTTGCTGATCATACCCGTATTGTTCGTGATCTTCCAGGCTTTACAGGAAAAATTAACAGGCCCGCCGGTTGCAGTATTGGCAAACGGTGATGAACACCAGCCTGATAATGGCAAGGATGTCGCCCTGCTACAGGAAGAGTACACAGCTTAATTTAAAAAGTAAGAAAATGAAAAGATATATAACCGGGTTAGCTTTTGTACTGATTGTACTGAGCGCCTGTAAAGTTTCAAAAAACGTAGAGGTGCCTAAGGATGCAGCCCCTGTAGCTTTCAGGGATGTGCAGTCAAAGGATACCAGCAGTATCGCGGATATTCCCTGGAAAACCTTCTTTACTGATGCTACCCTGCAAAAGCTGATCGACAGTGCTATCGTGAAAAATTACGATATGCAGCTGGCGGTAAAAAACATCGAGGCATCGCAATTATTGGTTAAACAGGTTAAATGGAACAATGTGCCAACCGTTGGCTTAAATGTTACTGCAAATACCACCCGCCCTTCAGACAATAGTTTGAACGGCCTTACCCTGTCTCAAAATGATATAGGCTCGAAGCATGTGGAAGATTACAATGCTAATTTAGCCGTGTCATGGGAGGCAGATATCTGGGGCAAGATCCGCAACCAGAATAAAAGCGCCGTAGCCGCTTATTTGCAAACTACCGAAGCTAAAAAAGCGATACAAACCAACATCGTTGCCGGCGTTTCGCAGGGATATTACAACCTGCTGATGCTGGATGCACAGTTGGCTATCGCTCAAAAAAATGTGGCATTGAATGACAGCACATTGCGTATTATCAAGTTGCAATACGATGCAGGGCAGGTAACCTCGCTGGCGGTTGACCAGGCCCGTGCGCAGCAATTATCTGCTGCAGCCTTAGTGCCACAGTTTGAACAGGATATTGCCATACAGGAAAATGCCCTGCGTATATTGACCGGCGAACTGCCTGATAAAATTGCCCGCGATAAAACGCTGAATGATATATCATTTACCGACAACCTTACCGCAGGTGTACCTTCAGCTATATTGAGCCGCAGGCCCGATATCAAAAGCAAGGAACTTGCCTTAACCATTGCCAATGCAAACGTGGGCATCAACAAAGCCGAAATGTACCCGGCATTACGGATCACAGCAAGCGGTGGTGTAAATTCTTTTAAGGCCAGCAATTGGTTTAATATACCAGCTTCATTATTTGGCGTGGTTCAGGGTAGTTTATTTCAACCCCTACTTCAACATAAAGAGTTAAAGACCCAATACGAAGTGGCTAAGATCAACCGTGAAAAAACGGTGATCGAATTCAGGCAATCAGTGCTGAATGCCGTAGGCGAAGTTTCGGATGCGATGGTGAAGATCGATAAGCTGAAAGAACAGCAAAGCATTACCGCCAACCGGGTAAATACCTTGCAAAAAGCAACCTCTAATGCCAATATGTTATTTAAAAACGGCATGGCCAACTACCTGGAAGTAATTACCGCCCAGGGAAACGTGCTGCAAAGTGAGCTGCAACTGGCATCAATTAAAACTGCCCGTTTAAATGCTATTGCCGAACTTTACCGTTCCTTGGGCGGCGGTTGGAATTAAAAATTCGCAAATCAACATATATTAAAAAAGCCTGCAAGTTCAAAACTTGCAGGCTTCTTTGTTTATAGGGGCAGCTTATTTTAGATCTTCTAAGCTTGTTATAGATGTTGTCGATTGTTGTGTACTTATCTTAACCGAAGCATCCTTTAATCCATCAGCCTGAACGGTAAGCACTATATCACCTGCTTTACGGTCGGCCTGAACTACCGCGTAGACATGGCCGTTAAATGCTTTGCGGTCGTTTTGTTTAAAGGAAGTGCCATCGCGTTGGTTACCGTTGTCAACACCTGATATTTTACCGTTGCCTTTTATAGTAAAATGGATCAGGTTATCTGCAGTCGGCACCACATTACCCTGGTCGTCTATCACATCAACATACACCAGCGCTACATCCTTGCCATCAGCATTTAACGGGCCGGTTTCCGCAGTTAATTTTAAAGCCGCGGGTTTGCCGGCAGTGTGTATTTCCTCTATGATCACCTCCTTGCCATTCTTCCTTCCAACCGCTTTAATTGTTCCTGGTTGATAGGCTACATCCCAGGTTAAATGCAGGTCGGCGGTGGTGATATTGACAAAGGGTTTGGCATATTTATTCCAGGCGCCGGAATTACCTTGTCGCGGGAATTCCTGAACTTTTATGCCGTATGATTTTCCATTCACAAAAAGTTCTACGGTATCGCAATTGGTATACGCCAGCACGGGTATGATCTGCCCTTCGTGGCCTGCCCAGTTCCAGTGCGGGAAAAGATGCAGCACGGGTTTGGTTATCCATTGGCTCTGGTAAAAGTAATAGCCATCCTTCGGGTGGTTGATCATGTCGATCTCGCCTGATGACGAACCTTTTCCGGGCCAGCGGGCCTCACCTAAATAGTCGATGCCGGTCCACATAAAATCACCTATAACATAATCATGCACCGCCACAAACTTCCAGAGTTGCTCGGCCTGTATCATGCCGCCTGTATAGTTTGCCTGAACCTTGTTCATATCCGTACCTAAGGAATAGGACGGAGCATTGCGTACCGGGGTGCTTTCTGTGCCGATCATTTTCCAGTTTGGATGATCATGGCGATCAATACCGTAATACAGCTCGCGACGCTCGTGCCAGCGGTCGACATAATTATAACCTACAATATCCTCGGCCTCCATAAACTCCACTTTGGTTGAGCCATTATCAGCGGCGATGTCATCATTAGCTGTGGTAACCGGGCGGGTTGGGTCTTCCTGGTGATAAACAGCTAATATGTTTTTAAGCAGTTCAACGCCCCGGTCCTTGGTTTGATCGGGTATCTCGTTACCCGCGCTCCAGATCACGATGGATGGATGGTTACGATCATGCTGCACCTGGGCCACCACATCCCGCTGCCACCATTCGTCAAAATACAGGTGATAATCATTCTCCACCTTCTTGGTTTCCCAAATATCAAAAGCTTCATCCATTACCAGGAAACCCATCTTATCACACAGGTCGAGGACTTCGGGAGCAACCGGGTTATGCGAGGTGCGGATGGCATTGCAGCCCATATCTTTTAAAAGCTTTAATCGTGTTTCCCATATTTTGATTGGGACTGCCGCACCAACACAACCGCCGTCATGGTGCAGGCAAACACCATTCATTTTTACCCGTTTGCCATTCAGTTTAAAGCCGTCATTCGCGCTAAATTCCAAAGTGCGGATGCCGAAGGTGCTTTGGTATTCGTCCAGGATATTCTTGCCAGATTTAATAACCGAATGTAGTGTGTATAAATGCGGTTCATCTACCGACCATAAAGCCGGTGCGCTAACCGTTAACTGTTGCGCCAACTCACCCGAGGCTTTTGGATCGAGTGAAACCGGAATATTGGCTGTGGCTACTTCCTTGCCGTTCTCATCCGTAATAGAAGATACCAAAGTAGCGTTGCCAATGGCCTTTCCGTTATTTTCAACTTTGGTTTTTATTGATACCGTAGCCGATGAAGTACTAACTTCAGGCGTAGTAATATAAGTGCCCCATTGGGCAATATGCACCGGATTGGTAATATCGAGCCACACATGGCGGTATATACCCGAACCGGAATACCACCGCGAATTAGGCTGGGCCGAGTTATCAACCCTGACAGCAATCGTATTTTTGCCGGATGTAAGATAGGGCGTCAGATCATAAACGAAGCTGATATAGCCATTGGGGCGTTTACCCAAATGATGCCCATTGATCCATACCTCGCTATTCATGTACACGCCATCGAACTGGATGCTTACCTGTTTGCCTTTTACTGATGAGGGCAATGTAAATTGCTTGCGATACCAGCCGATACCGGTTGGCAGGTAACCACCGCCACCTCCTGTAGGTTCCTCCTTTTTAAATTCACCTTTAATGCTCCAGTCGTGCGGCAAGTCTAAAGTGCGCCAGGCGTTGTCATTGAAAGTTATACCGGATGCGGTTTTGTCATCGCCTAAAAAAAACTTCCAGTCGCGATCCATCAGCAAATGATAGCGGGCCGCCTTTGGAAGTTTGGCATAAACTGTATTGCAAATTAATGCAGCTAAGAAGACAATTATTAATGATCTTTTCATGGTAATGATTAGGGTTCAAGCGTTACAGATTCTACTTCGATGCCGAAGGGTTTGTTGTATTGGTCAGCACCCAGGCCGTTGCCGGCGGTGATCTCCAGCTTATCCAGTTTGGAAATATCCAGGCCGCCGAAGGAAGATGCCTTAAACGATAATGATTGAAAACCGGGATAAGGCCGGGGCAATAGCAAACTGGAATCGGGCTTAAATGCAGACAATGGAATCTCAATATTTTTAAACTGATCTGCAAGCTCAACAGATGTGGCATAAGTTGAGGCATCGGCATTGGTGAGAGCTAATCGTAATTTGCCTGATTGGCCGCTTTGCAAACGAGCCCTTACGACAACTTTGCGGTAAGCGGAAATTTCCGGCAGTCTGTATTTAAGCTTATCGCCAACATACAATTGCAAACCCATTTGCTGACCTTGTTTAATAGCAGGTGAGGATACTTTGAAAGTCAGTTGCCCAGTTTCTTCACCGGCAGTAAATTGCGCGCCGCCATTGCGGGTAAAGGTTGGGAAATAGGTGTTGGTGCGGCCCCTGTCGGCAGTAGCGTTGAATAAGGAGAGCTTGCCGTTTGGCGCTGCTACAAAGGTTTGCCAGGTATCGTTATGGGTATTGTCCCAGCTGTAGGGATCGCCTTCAAAGCTGCCAGGGAAAGCGTAAGTTTTATTGCCATCCTGGATAAGGATGCGATAGGTTAATATCCCCGGGTTCACCTGTGCCGCGGGGATAACCGCGCTGTAATCATAAGGCGTTGTTTTTTCCATCGGGATAGCTCCGGCGGCGCCAAAACTTCGGTTTACCTGTAGGGTTACTTTGGCATCGGGACTGATATTTATGATCTTAGCATTCACAGTAAATGCCTTGCCTGCGCTCACTTCGGTAACGGGGATGTGGTTGATGTAGGGTTCTTTTGTCAGGCTTGGTGGTGCCACAAATTCATTTAAGCCAAGACTGCCTGCCATTTTTTGCCCGGTCCATTTATCGGCGCCTTTGCCTTTTTTGACTAATAAATAAGTGCCCGGTTTGATGGTGAAAGATCCATTGGCCGCAGTTGTTTGGTAGCTATTATTCTCATTGACGGCTTTGATATCAAAGTCGTTGCCGATATCTGTAAGCCTGATCTTCATCGGCTGATCGCTCCATTGGATGTGAACGGTTTCACGGGAGGGCGATGGCCTTTCAAAGGGATCGCGCACGGTGATGGCATCGGGCATTACCTCTAATCGCCAAACGCCATTTTCTAACTTGTCGATAAAATAAGCGCCGTAGCCTTTATAATCTACTAAAGCCGAACTTCCTACCCCGGCAATGTGTTCCAGTTTTTTTGCATCTGACGGCACTGCTGAAGTGTTACCTGAATAATAAAATTCCTTCGCGGTATTCATTTCGCTCATGGATTGCGTATAGCTTACATGGTAGGCATCAAAAACACTGTCGGCGGGGTAGGTGCCATAATCCTTTCGCGGCAGCAAATGAAAAACCCGGTTGGCAATTAAAAAGCTGATGGCTTTTGCTGGGGTGTAAGCCAGGTTAAGGAAGTGTGTTTGATATTCGGTATTTCCGTAAGCTGTAGCCAGTGGATCATAAGCAAACTGGGTTACCCATTGAAATCCTGCCTGCTTAAAACTGCGGGCCACGGCCGGGTATATATTTGATTGCAGCACATCCGCCGCATCAAACTCATAAACCATGCGTGCCTTGTTATGAAACTCGGGGATGGTATCAAAGGGGATGTTATAATGATCTACGTTTGGCAGGTAATTTCCTTTTTGCTCATGCCCGGCTACCAGTCCGGATGGGTACCATTGAAAGCTGAAGCCGTTGACAGTTGATTTAGCCACCGCATCCGCATAAAAGGGCGACTGGCTGATATTATAAAACAGCGGCTTGGTCCAACCTGTGCTGCGCGCGGCAGTGGCTAACCGGTTGATATATTCGGTGACCTTATTTTTTGGTCCGCTGTGACTGGGCTCATTATTGAGTTCGGCGGCAATGATGTCCGGCTCATCGCGGTAATTTAGTTTGGTGTAGGGATTCACATGCACCAACAACTGCTTCATGTAATTTTCCTGCGCCTTGATAGCGCCTTCATTCACTGTCGCCTGCCCTTTGTTATATTTCGATGAAAACCCGGCAGTTTTTTCATCCCGCTGCGGATAACCGTTGCCCCAAAAAGCAATAGGGGTAATGATGATCTTGATATTGCGCTGTTTGAGTTTGTAAATGAGGTAATCAAACAGCTTGAGATGTTCGTTTTGCAGCAGATTGCCCGCAGTATCTGTGATCTCTGTATCCCAGATATGCACCCGGAAAGCATCGGCACCCATTCGCGCCAGGTGATAAACATCCTTATCGATCTCTTTTTCAATATCCAAATTCAAAGCCTTTACCGAACGATAACCATAGGCGAAGGGCAAAGTATAGTTCACCCCAAACAGGTAAACTTCCGAATGGTCTTTTTGCCAGCGTATGCGCCCCTGGGCATCGACATAAATTTCATTTTTGGCAGACTGCGCCTGTGATGGCAGGTATGAGAAAAGGCAGATGATGGAAAGAACTGTGATAGTAAAAAATCGCTTCATAGGGTCATCGGTTTTAATGGGTTTATATTTATTGGATCAAATTCCTTTGGGGGGAAGAATAAATCCAATCGTTGGTATAATCAAATATAATAAGGAGATTTGATAAAATGTATATTTAACAGTTATTTTACAAAACAAATTTTCAAACCTAAATATCATGAAAAAAGGGTTATGGTTAATGGCATTTCTGGCGCTTTCCCTAAGCGCTGCGATGGCACAGGATACGGAGCCAAAAGAAATACTGCTCTGGCCTAACGGCGCGCCGGGTTCGGAAGGTAAAGCAGGTACAGAAAACCTGCGGATCACTGAGCAAGGTGACCACGTAATATCCGGAGTTCATAAACCATCGATAACGCCCTACCTGCCATCGGCAGCGAAGAATACCGGCGTTGCCATCATCATTGCACCCGGTGGCGGGCACAGCGAGTTATGGATCACTCACGAAGGCTATAATCCAGCCAAGTGGTTCAGGGAGCAGGGAATAGCTGTTTTTGTGTTGAAATACCGGTTAGCACGGGAGAAAAATTCAACCTATACTGTTGATAAGGATGAACTGGCGGATATCCAGCGGGCCATCCGGTTGGTACGTAGTCGGGCGAAGGAATGGCATATCGATACCACCAAAGTTGGCGTAATGGGATTTTCTGCCGGGGGCGAACTGGCAGCATTGGCAGCCATGCAGTTTGGCCCGGCTAATCCGAACGCGGCTGATCCTATCGATCACCAAAATGATAAACCAAATTTCCAGGCGCTGATCTATCCGGGTAATATCGGAAGACTGGAAGTGTCAAAAAACTCACCACCAGTTTTTATTGCCGGTGGGTATAAAGACCGTCCGGATATCTCCGAGGGTATGGCGAACTTGTACCTCAAATATAAAAAAGCACAAATTCCGGCCGAATTGCATATCTATTCAAACGTAGGGCATGGCTTTGGTATTAGAGTAAGTAATAAAGGGGCTGTTGCTGAATGGCCAAGGCAGGTGAAGATATGGTTGGGGGATATTGGAGTATTGAAATAATAGTCATCCCGAACTTGTTTCGGGACCCCAATATAAAGGTCGACATCACATCGGTCACTTAGCGCGTGGGGTGCTGAAACAAGTTCAGCATGACGTTTTTTAATTTTTATTGCTCCACTATTGTTCCATCCACAACACCGAATTCCCCGTATGGTACTCATTTTGCTCCCATAGCTTATTGTCGGGGTCGCGTATCCATTCCTTGTCTACTTTAAATTTGTATAGGTGCTTCCCCGGTTTTAGCCGGATGCTGATGATCCATTCATCGCTCCGGTGTTCCATAGTGTAGCCGTCCTCGCTCCAGTTATTGAAGGTGCCGGTTAATAATATTCTTTTGGCATTGCCATAACCCTTCAAACGGAAAGTATGGTTTGGCTTTACCGAGAAAAGGGAATTGGTGTGGCTTCCTTCGCGGGCGAGGTGCGGGTTTGTCGGGTCTGTGATCCATTTACCGTCCACAATAAATCTATACTGGTAATTGCCGGCTGGAAAAGTGCGCGACAGCATCCAGACCCCATTCACTTTCTTTAGCGGCAGCTCATCCGGATCCCAGCGATTGAAATTACCAGCTACATATACCCGTTGCGCGTTCTCATAACCATTCAGCTTAAAAGTAGTGCTTTCACCCAAGCTAAGTACCGAGGTTTGATTGCCGGAAGCATCCTTTTGGATAGCCTTATTAGCAGGATCGGTAACGGGCTTGCCATCTACCAGGAAACGGTATTGATGTATGCCATCATGCAGATATAATTTCAGCTCCCAGCCATTGTCCACATTATTCATGATCAGTTCGCCTGCGTTCCATTTGTTGAAGCTGCCGGCTACCGCCACACGGTGAGCACTGTTGTAGCCCGGTAGTTTAAAGCTGAAATTGTACCGGTAGTAAATAGAATTGGTATTCCCCACGCCATCATCCTGCGACAGGTTATTATTGTTATCGCGTGTCCAGTTGCCATTCACAATATATTTATAGGCATACACACCCGGCTCCAGGCTGATGTCCCTTACCCAGCCGCTGTCCGTTTTAAACATCTGGCCCTGTAGCGTGCTCCAGTTGTTGAAGCTGCCGGATAGCATTACCCTTTTCGCCCTGCTATTTCCCGGCAGGAAAAAACGGGTCAGGCCATTTGGTAGCTCATGTACGGTTATGCGGGCAAAGTTATTTACGCCATACAGCACTTCAACGGGGTAGCCAGGCCGCCCCTTATTTCTTGAGAGCTGGGAGGTGATTTTGGGCATGCCCACATTAATATCGGACAGTGAGCGATCGATCCGCAGCAGTTTACCATCCATTGGCAACACATTCCACCCCAGCTTTTGCAGGGACGAATAGTTACCGTTCTTCAGCATTTTAACCTCCGGCTTTTGAACGCCGGCAGTTTTGAGCAAGCTGTCTATTGTTGCATCAGGCGAATGCAGATCGAGCAGCAAGATCAGGTGGTCATCAGCCAACACCAGGTCATTGCGTGTTTGCGAATGCACTGTGAAACAGATGCATAACAGCAGCATCAACACTAAACCGATATGTTTAAACCTGCCCATCATTTGTCCTGGTGAGTGTAAATGTACATTTCCAATTCTTTTTTCGCGAAGTTAATCGTGAATATGCCGCGTGCAAAAAAGTCGTGCCCCAGAATAGCATCCACCGAGTTGCCATAAGCATTACTGATCTGGTCGAGCCGGGTAAACAAGATACGATTGTGCCTGAACAGGTAATTACCAATTACCATCTTCTCGAAAAGAACATATTTAACTTCGCTGCCCTTGCCGCCAACCCCGGTTACAGTTGCTTTAGATAATATCTGCATATGCTTCGCCAGTTTTTTATAGTTACCCTGGTCGAGTAAATTACACTCGGCGCCCGTATCAAAGGCAAACCACATAGATTGGTCTTCAACACTACCTTTGATGAAGATCACATCATTTAATAATTTAAAAGATGTTCTCATGTCAGGTGTGGTGAATGGCCTTTCACCCGGCAGTATCTCTCCCTTATTACCCAATTTATGAATATACAATACGTTATTAAAAAGATCTATGGTGATAGCCAGCTTTGCAAAAAGGTGCGTACCTAACAATCCCAGCACTTTGATTCCCTTGCTGTTTTCAATGTGCGACAGGTCGGTGACATCAGCGGTAATACGGTCGTAATGCAGATCGAGTATGGCAAAATTGTAGACAATAGTAGTAAATGTTTGACCTGCTGATCCATTTATCCCTGCCGATTCTTTTTCATCGATGTGCCGGGCATCCCGGAAATAGGTTTGATTAAGGATGAGCCCTGGCGCACCGGTATCCAGTATAAAATTGCCGATCAGGGTATCCAGCTGCGCTTCCACTACGATCAGATTGCCGGCACGTTTGATAGGAACAGTAATTGTTTTGAAATCTCCGTGAGGATCAGGGTCATTGTTGATGACCCTGCCACCGATGATAATACTGCCCGGATGAGGTTTGACAACGCACAAAGCCGGAATGCTCCAAAAACAGGAGAGGAGCAATATCATGAAAAAACCGGCCTTGTTCATAAAATTGTGATCATTCTTACTGTTGAATAGACGACTTATGCGCAGGGTATGTTACAGAATATATGAGTTAAATGAGGTTGAGATGATATTAAAAAAAAGGCGGATAACCTGAGGGTCATCCGCCTTTTCGAATATGTTTTGCCAGGTTATTTCACCTTACGGATATAAATGTTGCCGTTCATATTTTTCATCATGAGTTCCGGGCCGCCGCCATCTATTTTGCCATATACCCAATCCTCTATTTTCAGGCTATACATGCCCGATTGGGTGGTTTTGCTAACTGTTGGTTTATGCTGATCGGTAGCCACGTCAAAATCTGTAAAGATATCTCCACGGTCTGATTTCAGCTTCACATTGGCTTTCAATCCCGCAGGGAAGGTAACATCCACGTTGCCATTCAGCGTAGTAAATGCCATGGCAGCTTTTGGGTCGATACTTTTAAAAGTAACCACTACGGGGCCGTTAACAGTGTTGGCCACCACTGAACCGGAAATGTTGGTCAATTTTATGGAGCCGTTAACATTGGTGATCTCCAGGTCGCCGCTTACGTTGCTGGCTGTGATATTACCATTGTTTACCGTACTAAGTTTCATGGTAACTTCATTTTGAGGTATTTTTATAACCAGTTTAACTGACTTGTTCCCATTTCCGCTTACATTAACATCGTTGTTGCTTTCACGGGCCTGGATGTCCATGCCGCTGTTGGCAATTAAACGTTTCATGCCATCACCGTGATCTTTCCATTTAACTTTACCATCGCCTTCAGCTTGTGCTTCTATCAGGATATCCTTGCCTTCATAACCAATTACACTGATCGATCCGTTGAGCAATCCCACATGAAGTTTAAATGGTTTTCCCGGGCTACTCAAAGGCACCTCTAACTGTTGTTTTTCGGCAGCATTCTGCGCCCAAAGGCTGGTTGACAACAGCATTGCTATCATCCATATACTTGTAATTTTTATCGTTTTCATGTTGTTATTTTACTGTTGTTTTTTAATATAAATATTCCCGTTCAGGGTTTCGAATTTGAATAATTTGCCGCCCGAGCCTATGCGTACATCAGAATTCTGACTGAGCTTATAGGTAGTGCCATTGTTGTTTTTGGATTGCGTTTTAACCACCTTGCTTGGCAATACTTCCGCATTAGGGAAATCAGTATAGAATTCGCCGTTCATGCTTTTGAACTCTAAGTCGGCGGATAAGCTTGCCGGATAAGTTACTTCCAGTTTACCATTCAGCGTATAGTAGTTCGAAGCCTCGGGCGGTACGCTTAAATAGTTTATCGTTACCGGGCCGTTGACCGTGCGGGCGATAGTGGTGCCTTTGGCATTGGCTATGGTAATGCCGCCATTTACGTTATTTGTCTTTAATGATCCATATACGTTTTTAACATCGATGTTGCCACTATTTACGGTCGATACCCAAAGGTTGGAGGCAAAAGGCACCTTCACGGTATATTCCAGCTTCACGTTGTAATGTATATGCTCATGCCATTCAATATTGTCGTTGCGATGATGGGGGCGGGTATTCCAGGGATAAGTACTGTATATAAGCAGGCTGTCGGCTTTTTGCTCAAACTCCAGCTTGAAATCTTTTTTGCCTTTTTCCAGGTTTTCCTGGTCGTCGGCCGTGATCGTTTTATCTATCTCGATCATTACCTGGTTGCCCGAATAGCCTTCAACTTTTATCGAGCCGAAGATATTAAAGACACCAACTAGGGTTTCAGTCGCCGGTTTTTGTAGGGTGAATTGTTTGCTGATGTGCTCTTTGAATTCCTGGGCATGTGCCGCCATTTGGGCAAAGCAGAGGCCTATTCCTGTTAAAACAGGTATCATTAGTCTTTTCATAATGTTGTTTTTTTAAATGAGTTGTGTTATGGTTTGATTGATCTTTTCTTTAACGCCCGGATCAATATTCTTTTGTTTCAATAATTCCCTGAACGACCTTACAGATCTCTTTTCCTGCAATTTCAGCATCACATCCGCTATGGCCGATTGCATAAGGGGTGAATCCTGCTGGATGATGGATTTGATCAAGCCTTCCCTTACTTCGGGGTGACCGGCTAAATGCGTTAAGGCATCCAAAGTACTCAGCCGCACATTCACATTCGGGTCGTTATTCAGCGTGGCTAACAGGGCATCTATTACTTCCTTATCCGCATGCCTGATCTCGGTAGTATAGCTCACTCCCTTGATGCGCTCGGATGCTGACGGGTTTTCCAGTAAGGCCAGCATCATAGTTTGTTTTAATTCATGTACTTGTGCTGTAAGCGCTTTCATTTGCTGATCCTCCCCGTCACCTTTACCGCTATGGAAGAACCAATAACCGCAGCCAAAGCTGATCAGTACAATAGCCAGGTTATAAGCCAGTGGCCATCTTGGCTGTCCCGACCATAAACGGCTCAATTGCTCTCTAATGCCGTCAAACAGGCCCCTTTGTTCCTGTACCGAATCTTTATAAGTATCCAGCATCGCCTGGAATTTTACCCGCATGTGTGCCGATGGTTCAGGCGTTTCCACTTCGCCCATCATTTCCCACATCTGTTTCATAGCGGCCAATTCTTCCCTGCAGCCGGCACAACCTTCCAGGTGCTGCTCCAGTTTTTCCTGTTCGGCAGGTGACAGATCTTTGTTCATCCAGCCGGTAAACAGCTCTTCGTATTGCTCACAATTCATCTTCATCTGTTTTAACGTTCCATTTTAACATAAATATTCTTCAGTTCCTGCATGGCCCGGTGCGCACGAGTTTTTACCGCTACCTCCGAAATATTCAGGATCTGCGCGATCTCCTGGTGCCTCAGTTCCTGGAAGCGGCTTAGCGTCAAAACCTCGCGGTGATCATCACTCAGCTTTTCCATCGCTTTATAAAGCCCTGCCTTCGCTTGTTTTTTTTCCAGCTGCTCTTCGGGAGTTATCCCCCCGGCAAGCCTGTCGGCCATCTCTTCCACACCTTCCTGCTGCATGGGCAACTGCTTCCTTTTGCCGCGATCCTTCAGTACATTGCGGGCTATGGAGTACATCCAATGTATAAATTCGCCGGTGCCGGTGAAGGTATGCCGGTACTTCAGCATCTTATAAAATACCTGCTGCACCATGTCCTCGCTACCCTCTTTATGATAAGTCATGTGGAACAGGAAACCATATAGTGGTCGATGGTACCGCTCGAAGAGCAGGCCCATTTTATCTAGGTCCCCGGCTTTCACCCTGAGCATAATCGCATTATCGGTCAGCGTATTCAATCAGTTTGTTATTACGTAATATGTATTGGAAACTCCCGTAAAATAAATTGGTTACAGGAAATATAAGATTTTTTTATTGGCTCGCTTGCGAAGAGGATTTATAGAATCGTTATAAGTTTCCCTTACACTTAAACTTTTGGCGTTGGTGTATAGAAAAATATTAAATTATTGGAGATAAAACCTATTTTAGTATTTTAAATAACCCTTATCACTCACATGAAATCTTTCTTTCCTTTTAAAAAGCTCATACTATTAGTGGGCATTTGCACTCCATTTTATTTACAGGCTCAAAATGCGCCGAAAACTAAGGCCAATTGGCAAAACCTTGATCTGAAAACTGATACTGTTTTTGGGATAAGTACTGAGAAAACCTATAACGAATTATTAAAAGACAAAAAACACTCGCCTGTTTTAGTTGCAGTAATTGATGGCGGTGTTGATATAACACATGAAGACCTCAAACAGGTGATATGGAATAATCCCGGTGAAATTGCAGGCAGTACTATTGATAATGACAAAAATGGCTATGCGGATGATTTGCATGGCTGGGATTTTATAGGCTCGGCCAAAGGCGATGTACAATACGATAATTTAGAACTCACCCGATTGATACGCATAAACCGCGTTAAGTATGCAAATATCGACTCAACTTCATTAACGGGCAAAGATTTGGAAGCTTTTCAGGAGTATAGCAGGATGAAAAATGACCTTGGTAAGCGGGTTGAAAAAGCACAGCGCACCTATAATGTTATCAGTAAATTCAACGAACTTCTTATTACGATGCTGCCAAAGTTGAACAATGCCAACCCGGTCCTAGCCGATTTTAAAAACTATGAACCCCAAAATAAAGGTGAAGAATATGTCAATAGAATTTTGGTTCAAAGTCTTCCTGATTTCATTGATCTGGCCGACTTCAGGAAGCATGAAGTTGATGAGGCTTTAAAACATTATAAAGAACAACTGGATTACCATTTAAATATCAACTATGACTCAAGAGCAATAGTTGGCGACAATTATACTGATAGCAGTGAACATTTTTATGGTAATAACGATGTAACCGGCCCTGATGCGGACCATGGTACACATGTGTCTGGTATTATCGGTGCTGTCAGAAATAATAATTTAGGGGTAAAAGGCGTGGCAAATGATGTAGTGATCATGTCGGTGCGCACGGTACCCACAGGTGATGAACGCGATAAAGACGTAGCTAATGCGATCCGTTATGCGACCGCTAATGGTGCTAAAGTGATCAACATGAGCTTTGGAAAGGGGTATTCGTTTGATAAAAAAGCTGTGGATGATGCTGTAAGATATGCGATGAGCAAGGATGTACTTATTGTACATGCCGCCGGGAATGATAATAAGAATACAGATATTGAATTTAATTACCCAACCCGTATTTATGGAGATAAAGGTGGTATTGCCGAAGCCTGGATAGAAGTAGGCGCATCTGGATTAAATGATGACGAAACTTTGAAAGCCTCCTTTTCCAATTATGGTAAAACAAGTGTAGACGTATTTGCGCCTGGCGTAAAGATCAATTCGACGACTCCAGGATCAACTTATACTGAACATGATGGAACAAGTATGGCAGCTCCGGTTGTTACTGGTTTAGCAGCACTTATTCGTTCTTATTACCCAAAACTGACAGCACTGCAAGTTAAAGAGATCATATTAAAGTCTGTAGTAAAGGTTCAGCATAAGGTGGTAATAAAAGATGGTGATAAAAAAAGGAAGATAGCATTTGACGACCTTTGTGTAAGCGGAGGTATTGTAAATGCTTATAATGCCTTAAACCTGGCTGCTACTTATTAAAGAACTATGAATTAAAACCATATCTGGTATGATGTATCTGCCAAATAATATTGGTTATAATACCGAACTTTAATAGATTTGAGAGTTAAACCCAAATCCCCAAAAATCCTTGTTATGAAAAGACAATTTACAGCCGCCTGTTTTGTTGCTGCCGGCTTATTGGCGATGAATGCGGCAATTGCCCAGAAAAAGCCATTCAGCACTAAAAATAAAACGGTAAAGGTTTATATGACCGAAAAAGGTACTGAAAACCGGATTACGCCAGTAGAAACCATACATTTTACCGATAGCCCGCAGCCGGGTGAGACGGAAGTAGCTGTATTTGTTGATCCGGCTAAATCGTTCCAAACCATGTTGGGCATTGGGGGGGCTTTGACAGATGCATCCGCTGAAACGTTTTATAAGTTACCAAAGGATAAACAAAAAGAATTCCTGACCGCCTACTATGATAAGGAAAAGGGGATAGGCTATACTTTGGGTCGCACCAATATCCAAAGCTGTGATTTTTCGAGTGGGAGTTATAGCTATGTTAAGGATAATGATAAGGCGCTGAAAACTTTTGATGTAAGTCATGATAAAAAATTCCGTATACCCTTTATCAAAGAGGTGATGGCTGCCGCAGGTGGTAAACTGACTTTATTTGTTAGTCCCTGGAGCCCGCCGGCCTGGATGAAAACCAACAATGATGTGCTGCATGGTGGCAAGTTAAAACCGGAGTATGATCAAAGCTGGGCGAATTTTTATGTGAAATTTATCCAGACTTATGAAAAGTTAGGTATTCCAGTGTGGGGTTTAAGCGTTCAGAACGAGCCGATGGCGACGCAAAAATGGGAATCGTGCTTGTACACTGCCGAGGATGAGCGCGACTTTGTAAAGAATTTCCTGGGGCCAACATTAGCAAAAAGCGGAATGGCAGGCAAAAAATTGATCGTTTGGGATCATAACCGCGACCTGCTTTACCAACGCGCCAGCACGATATTCGAAGATCCGGCTGCTGCTAAATATATCTGGGGTATCGGTTTTCATTGGTACGAAACCTGGACAGGCGCCGGCCCTAACTTTGAGGCCACCCGGTTAGTACACCAGGCATTTCCTAACAAAAACCTGATATTCACCGAAGGTTGTGTGGAAAGTTACAATGCTGACCGGTTGAATGATTGGGCACTGGGTGAGCGCTATGGCTTATCGCTGATCAATGATTTTAACGCAGGCACCGTTGGCTGGACAGACTGGAACGTGTTGCTTGACGAAAAAGGCGGCCCTAACCATGTGGGCAATTTCTGTTTTGCCCCGGTACATGCCGATTTGCAAACCGGTAAACTGATCTATACCAGTTCCTTTTACTACCTCGGTCATTTCTCTAAATTTATTCATCCCGGTGCAAAGCGTATAGCCAGCGTACCGAGCCGTGATAAACTGTTATCTACCGCCTATATTAACCCGGATGGCAAATTAGCCGTAGTGGTTATGAACAAAACAGACGAGAAGATCGATTATTCGCTGTGGATAAAAGGCAAAGCTGCTAAGCTAAGCAGCCCGGCACATTCTATTGCTACGTTGATAGTTCAATAAACTTAAACGGAGTATATTGAAAAGCCGCATGGATCATCTCCGTGCGGCTTTTTTATTCTGCAAATCCCCTAATCTCTGATCAACCAATCTCTAATCTCTACTATTCAGTCTTCAAACTCTTCACCGGGTTTACCAAGGCGGCTTTGAGGCATTGCGCGGCGATTAAAATAAAGGCCGTAGCGAGGATGAAAAAGCAAACAAAAAGATAAGGCGCCAAATTTTGGCTGATCCGGTAAGTATAGTTTTCCAGCCATTTTGCGGTGATAATATAAGCGATCGGCCAGGCTACCAGGTTCGAGATCATTATCAGTATACCATATTCCTTTAAGAACATGGCGATAATATTTTTGACATCTGCACCCAACACCTTGCGCACGGCAATTTCTTTGGTGCGTTTGGTAAGCGTAAAGGCTACCACACCAAATATCCCGGTGAAAACGATCAGCAGGTTTAATACGGTGGCGATGTCCGTTGCCTTGCGTAATTGTAATTCGGAGGCATACAATGCCTGGAACTTATCGTCCATAAAGGTGTATTCAAAGCCTGCATCGGGGAATAGCTGCCGGCATTTTTCCTGCATGGCGGCGATGGTGCCGTTAATGTCGGAGGTATTTAGCTTAACCGAATAATAGCGGTAGCCACCACCAGTAATGTCGGCTATGATCAAGGGCTGTACCTTTTTCTGTAGAGATTCGTAATGGTAATCTTTGATCACGCCGACCACAGTTTGCGGGGGGCCGTTTGTGGCACCTAACCGGATGGTTTTACCGACTGCCGATGTCCAGCCCAAGGCCTTTACCGCGGCCTCATTTAAAACTACTTTGTTTTGCGAATTGTCGCCGCTGTTGTATTTCAGGAAGGTGCCCTCTATGGTCTTCAATCCATAAACTTTCCCGAAATCCGCATCGGCCCCAATGATCTGCATATTTAGCGCCTCGTCACTATTTGGGTGGTATACAGACACATTACCACCATTCCCGCCATCGGGTATATCATAGGAAAGTGACGCACTTTTTGCTCCCGGCACTTCCAGCAACTGCGTTTTAATACTTTCCATCTTCCTCACACCAACCGTATCCCATTGGCGGGGCAGCGATGATATGATCATCACCTGTTCTTTATTATACCCGAGATCGGTTTTGAAAAAATATGCTACCTGCCGGGATACATTGATGGCACTGATAAATACTACGATAGCTAAGGTAAACTGTACAACCAAAAGGGTTTTGCGCAGGGCCAGCCCACCTTTGTGCATTTCCATCTTTCCCTTAACCGCGCTGATCACATTGGAAGAGCTTAGCACAAACGCCGGGTAAATGCCCGCGATAAAGCCAACCGCGCTGACAAGCGTAACGATAAAAAGCAGCTTTTCAAACCCGAATTGCCAGAAATGGCCGAGCGAGGTACTCAATAGCTGGTTGAATGCCGGTAGCAAAGTCTCGTAGAGACCGAGCGAGATAATGCCCGCGGTAAATGTCAGGATCAGGGCCTCGGTAATGTGTTGCGTGATCAGCTGCGCTTTTGCACCGCCAAACACTTTCCGCAAACCAATCTCCTTTAGGCGGTGTACCGATGTGCCGATGCTGATATTGATAAAATTGATAATAGCCAGCAACAATATAAACACAGCCACCAACGAAAGCGTGGTCAGCATTTTTTGGATGGCGCTGTTATTATCTTTCAAATAATAATTACCCATGGCGGCCAGTTCGATTTTTAAATTTCCTTTTACAAATGCCGGCTGGTATTTCTCAAGTGTGTGGGCAAAAGCTTGTTCAAGATCAGCGGCTTTAACTCCCTTTTTTAGCTGCAGCATACTCACCATATAAATATTCTGCCAGTTATCACCTTTATCGCCACCCTGGAAGTATTGATTGGCGTCCATCGGCAGGTAAACCTGGTAAGGGGTATGGGTGAAATTGCTTATCGTATTGGTGGGCAGATCTTTTAATACCGCCGTGATCACAAAGTTGTGCTTGTTGCCGTCAGCCGGGGTTTGTATGGTGATCACTTTATCTATCGCGTCAGCAGTACCAAAAAATTTAACCGCGAAATCGCTGGTTACTACTGCTGATTGGTTATCGCGGAAGGCCTTGCTGGAATTGCCATATAACAGCGGGAAGCCATACATAGAAACTAGGGTTGTATCGCCCACGGATATTTGTGTTCGGAAGTGCTTATCGCCCACGGATATGATATTTACAACAGGGTCGAACCGGTAATAATTGGCTACCAGGTTGGGGTATTCGTCCTTCATTGTTTTGGCCAGCGGGCCAAGCGTGGTGATGGGTATTCCCTGGTTTTCCTGCTTCCATTTGCTTTTGATCACATACTGGTCGCCGATGTTGGCGATGCCGGAATTCACCCTTTCCTCGTTCAAAACATAGATGCCAATGAGCAGCGAAAAGGTGATACCCAATGCCAGGCAAAAAATATTGATGAAGGAAAAACCCTTATTCCTCCACAAATTGCGCCAGGCGATCTTAAAGTAATTTTGCAGCATAAACGTTGAGATTTAAAGCTCTAATATACCCGCGTTAAATGTTAAATGCTGTGCCCTAAATGTTAAATGCGACGGTTTAAATGTTAAATGTTTTGGCTGATTTCCCTTTCCAGTGCTTGTGTCCTCACAAGCACTCCCCAAAAAGGTGCCTGTGAGGACACAGGCACCGGGAATGAAGTAAAAAAGCCATCCGGATTATAATCCGAATGGCTTTTTGGTATGGTAAGTCAACTAATCTCTAATTAACGAATCTCTAATCTCTACTATTCACTCTTCAAACTCTTTGCCGGATTGGCCATAGCCGCTTTAATTGAACGGAAACTGACGGTTATAAACGCGATCAGGATGGCAATAAATCCGGCTGCCAGGAACACCCACCAGTGGACATCCACCCGGTAGGCAAAACTTTGCAGCCATTTGCTCATTGCAAACCAGGCCAGCGGCGAGGCGATGATAGTTGCCAGCAGCACCAACTGGATCAATTCTTTAGACAGCAGGGTAACGATATGCTGAATGCTTGCCCCCAAAACCTTCCGGATGCCAATCTCTTTTACGCGCTGCTCGGCAGTAAAAGTAACCAGGCCAAATAGCCCTAAGCAAGCGATGCCGATTGCCAGTATGGTGAAGATCAATAGTAAATTCCCCTGCTTTTGTTCGGATTGATATTGATTGGCAAAGTTCTGGTCGAGGAAATGATAGTCCACCTTATTTTCATTGTCGAACCGACTGTAAACCTGCTCCAAATAATTGATGGCTGCCGGTATATTTTTCGCGCTCAAACGCACATAAACATTATCCTTATCACTAGCGTCTGCCGGTAACCTTAACACAAGCGGGGTAATTTTATGCTGTAATGAATAGGTGTTGAAATCCTTTACCACACCCACGATGGTTGAAAAGCTGATCACCCCATTATCGACACCGGTGCGTACCCGCATGCCGACAGGCTTTTTCCAGCCCAGCTCTTTTACCAGGGTTTCGTTAACCAGTATGGCATTCTGGGCGCTATCGGTTACGCCCTTCAGGAAATTACGTCCATCGGCAATTTTTATCTGCATAGCCGGCACAAAATCTTCATCAATAACCAGCCTTTCCACCAGTTTGGTATCCGGGGAGGTGTTGCCATCAGGGCCGATATTGAAATTAGTCAGCCCGATATCATTGTTCCCGATAGGATTCCCGGCTGACGCGGCACTTTCAATCAAGGGGCTTTGCAATAGCTGTTGCTTCATGCTTTCAACCCGTAGCCTTGCCGGCCGGCTGTGGATATGGAATGCGAGCATCTGTGATTTGTTGAACCCCAGGTCTTTATTCATCACATAATGCAGCTGCTGGTAAATTACGCAGGAGCCAATGATCATTACGATAGTGATCACAAACTGGAAGGTAACCAGCGATTTCCTGAATATGATGGTTGACGACTGATTACCCAATTGCCCCTTCATGGCCGGTATGGTGCGGAAACCTGAGAGAAACAAGGCCGGGTAAATGCCACTGATAATACCTGTGAGGAAAGCAAATCCACCAAATATAAATAACGATTTAACTGTTCCGAACTGCCAGATGGATAAAGTTTTGCCCGATAAATTGTTGAAATAAGGCAGGGTCAACTGTATCACAAAAATGGATAGCACAGTAGCCAGCACCGCCAGCATGATCGATTCGGAAAAAAACATCAGCATCAATTGCTTTTTGCCCGAGCCGATCACTTTACGAATACCGATCTCTTTGATCCTGACAGACGAACGGGCGGTGGTGAGGTTCACATAATTGATGATAGCGATAGCCAGTATTAACAGCGCTACAATGCTAAAAACGTACACGTAAGTAATATTGCCATTCTGACCCATTTCATAGGTTAAGTTGGAATGCAGGTGTATGGCCCTGAGGGGCTGTAGTTCCATATTGAAATGGATATTGTCAAGGGACTCTTTCAGGTGTTTTTTGTAGAAATCCTGTGAGCGGGCCTCGATCTTTTTATAATCATCCGGGTTTTTTAACAGCAGGTAAGTATACACATGCGCGTTACCCCAGTTTTCAACAGGGTTGCTATCAAACGACCGCAGCGCGCTAAAATTGAAATGTGAATTTTTAGGAACATCGTCAATTACACCCGTAACCAGGCTTGGATCGCCACCATCAAAGGTTACAGTTTTGTCCAGCGCGGTGGAAACATCTCCAAACAGCTTTTCGGCTAAAGTTTTTGTCAGAACAATGGAATGAGGTTTAGTCAACGCGGTTTTGGCATCGCCATCCAAAAAATGATAGGTAAAAATATTGAAGATGGAATTATTGGTAACAGAGATATCGCCAATCCTGAACTGCTTATCACCATAACCTATTTTGCCGCCGCCTTCCATATCAATGTACACGGCATCTTCCACTTCGGGGTAGTCCGCCTTTAAAGCCGGGGCGTAGGGGGTAGAAGTAATGGCGAGGTCAAAACTTCCGCCGTTCCATTTGCCATGCTGGGCCACCCGGAATATACGGTCGCCTTTTTCGTGGTAACGGTCGTAGCTCCATTCATCGGTCACATACAGGGCGATCATCCAGAAAGTGGCCACGCCAATGGCTAATCCGCAGATATTAATGAGAGAAAAGAAACGGTGCTTGTTAAGATTCCGCCAGGCGATCTTGAGATAGTTTTGTATCATGATGTTCAAATTCTAAACACTTAATAATAAATTTAAGTTACAGCTTTCAAAGTAGTAAACCCAAACCCAGTGCCATTATTTAAATCATTGATTTTCAGCAAAATAAAAAATAGCATGATCGTTTTACCGTACGTTATTGATACAAAAGATGTTCGGTTATGGTGAGCCCCCTCTAAATCTCCCCCGGTAGGGGAGACTTTAAATTTCCGCGTTTAATTAGGTCGACATCTATATTATTTACGATTAAGTCCTCCCTACCGGGGAGGATTATTCACTGCTTTAATTTTTTTTTCAAAGGTGTTCATGAAGGCCTCGCCGTTTAGGTGGGGCCTATTCCGACTTGAGACTCTTCACCGGGTTCATCAACGCCGCCTTAATAGCCTGGAAACTTATGGTAACCAGCGTGATCAATATAGCTGCTACAGCTGATACAATAAACACACCCGAACCTATCTTAATATGATAATCATATTTCAGCAGCCAGTTTTGCAGGAAATAATACGCGATAGGCGAGGCCACTACGCAGCTTATTACCACCAGTACTACAAAGTCTTTTGACAACAATACCCATACCTGCCCCACGGTCGCGCCCAGCACCTTGCGGATGCCAATCTCTTTGGTGCGCTGCTCGGCTACGAAAGCGGCAAGGCCAAACAATCCCAGGCAGGAAATGAAGATAGCTAACACGGCAAATATCCCGGCCAACTTACCGATTAAGACTTCGAGGTTGAATTTTTGATTATAATCATCGTCAACAAAGCGGTAGGTATAGGGAAAGGCCGGGTTATACTTATTAAATATCGTGGTGAGTTTCGCTACCGCATCGTGTGTATTCAGGTTAGGCGATAAGCGATAGATCATATTGCCGCCATTGCCTACATAAAACACCGTAGGATCTGCCGCGGCGAAAGGTGAGATCATTAAAGCGTTCTTTACCACACCAACTATTCTTAAATGCTGTGTGCCAAAGGTCAATACCAAATTCACAGGGTCTTTTAACCGCAGCCGCTTTACCGCCGCTTCATTTAAAATGATGTTATTGGTGTCAGCTTTGAAGTTAGAGATAAAATTCCTCCCCTCTTTCAGCTGCATTCCGAGGGTTTTAAAGTAATCATCAGCTATCCCGATATAGCCCATCTCTACAGTTTCTCCGGGATATTTACCCGGCCAATTGGAAACATCGCCGTGCGAGTTTACCTCCGTTGCCGGGGTCGATGCTGTGGTTACCGATTGTACCACCCCACTGCTAAGTAACTCACCCTTCAGCGCAACGTAATTTCGGCCCAGGTCATCATTCACGTCTGTAGCCATCAAATTGTTGATATTGTAACCAGTGGGCCGGTCTTTGGCATACTGGATCTGGTTGTAAATGATAACGGTGCTGATGATAAGAGCAATGGAACAGCTGAATTGTACGACTACCAAAACCCTCCGGGATAATGAATTTGACTTGCCGCCGCTGATAGTCCCCTTCAAAACCTTTACCGGGTTGAAGGACGAAAGATAGAACGCGGGCTTAGCGCCTGCCAGCAACCCGGTGATCAGTACACAGCCTATCATAGCCCACCAGAAAACGATATTGCCGAAAGGAATGCTTATCGATGTATTTGTCAATAAATTAAACGCAGGCAAAGCCAGTTGAACAAACAACAGGCAGAAGAAAAACGAAATGAAAGTTATCAGTGTAGATTCCGTCAGGAACTGGAAAATAAGGTCTTTTCTTTGAGAGCCGATGGCTTTTCTGACACCTACTTCCTTTGCCCGTTTCTCTGAGCGTGCGGTAGAAAGATTGACGAAGTTGATACCAGCAATCAATAAAACCAGCACGCCGATCAGGCTGAATATGCGCACGTAATCAATAAAACCGCTGTCAGCAATCCCATTTTTGTATTCGTTGTATAAATGCCAATCTTTCAGCGGCTGAATTATCACCCTCGAGTTTTTTGCGTTGACGTTATTGGGCTCACTTTTTTCAATATCCCTTATTTTGGCCGCAACCTGTGCATAACTTATCCCCGGTTTTAACTTAACAAATTGCTGAAAGGCGTTATTATCAAAACTACCCGTGCGCGCCCTTTTAACCCAATCCTGGGTTTGCTCCATATAGCTGAATGGTATCAGGTATTTAAACTGGAAGGATGAGTTTGCAGGCAGATCTTTCAGCACCCCGGTCACTTTCAGGTCGTGCTTGTTATCCACTCGCACAGTTTTATTGACAGGGTTCTCATCGCCAAATAATGCCTTTGCCGTAGATTGGGTAAGCACAATGGAATAGGCATCATGCAATGCTGTATTTGCATTACCCTCCACCAAAGGATATTGGAACATTTTCAGGAAATCACCGCCGATCTGGGCGCCATCCATGTAGAACTTCTTATTGCCCACCATCAACCCATGTGAGCCTATCCAGTCGGATTCGGCAACATACTCTATCTCCGGGATGCTGTTTCGCAAAGCATCCGCCAGTTTTAGCGAGGTTGTGCTAAAGGTCAGCGTTTCGCCATTGCTGTTAAAGTTGCGCCTCACCTGGTACAATTGCTCATAATTGGGCAAAGCCTTATCGAACGAATATTGATATTCCACCCACAAAGCGATGATAAGGGCAACGGCCATACCTGCCGCCAGCCCAAGAATATTAAGCGCGCTGTAAACCTTATTGCTTAAGATGTTGCGCCAGGCAATTTTTAAATAGTTCCGTATCATGATGGGCCCCCTCTAAATCTCCCCCGGTAGGGGAGACTTTTAGTTTTTAGTTTTAATGTATATTTTACTTTGATTCATAATTGTGCCTCTTTATAAAGTCCTCCCTACCGGGGAGGATTAGGTGGGGCCTATTCCGACTTCAAACTCTTCACCGGGTTCATCAAAGCCGCTTTGACGGATTGGAAGCTTACCGTAAACAAGGCTATGGCTACCGCTACAATTCCGGATAGCACGAATATCCACCAGCTGATAGGGATCTTATAAGCAAAATCCTGCAGCCATTTGGTCATGGCCCACCAGGCAATGGGTGAGGCGATCACTATGGCAATGAGTACCAGTTTTACAAAGTCTACCGACAATAACGTGGTAATATTGGTGATAGTTGCGCCTAATACCTTGCGGATACCGATCTCCTTGCTGCGCTGTTCGGCCATGAAGGCGGATAAGGCGAATAGGCCCAGGCAGGCAATGATGATGGCCAATACGGCAAAACTGGTAAATATGCGGCCCGTGCGTTGTACGTCGGCATACATATTGGCAAATTGTTGATCCATAAAGGTGTAACGGATAGGCTGGTCGGGCGAATATTTTTTCCAGAGCGCACTTATGTTTTCGATGGTGTTCTTCATATCCGATCCGCTTACTTTTACCGTCACGATGGAAGGACTAATGCCGAAGTGTAATACCATCGGATCGATGTTGCCGCGCATGGATTCGAAATTGAAATCTTCAACCACGCCGATCACGGTATAGGTGCCGCCATTGGTGATCTGTTTGCCAACCGGGTTTTTAAGGCCAAGCCTTTTGACTAAGGTTTGATTGACAATAACCGTCTTCTCATCAGTGGGTATGTTGTAAGAAAAGTTTCGGCCTTCAACCAGCTTAATGCCCAATGTTTTCAGGTAGGTGTCGTCAACCTGCCAGAACTGGCCGCCTACACCCGCTTCCAGTCTTTCTTTGCCGGGATTGTGAAATTCGTTACCGTTGCGTTTGGTGCCTGATACGGGGAGGTAATCACTTATGGAAGCGCTTTTTACCGATGATATTTTTTGCAGGTCGTTTTTAAACAGTTTAATATTATTATCGCCCAGGGTATTGGTGCCCTGTATAACAAGCACCTGGTCTTTGTCGAAACCAACTTTTTTGTTCAGGATAAATTGCATCTGGCTGTAAATAACTACCGTGCTGATGATTAGAATAATGGATGTGGTAAATTGAAAAACCACCAGGCCATTCCTGAGTACCGAGCTTTTGCTGCCCGCGGCTATACTGCCTTTAAGTACCTGCGCCGGCTTAAATCCTGAAAGATAAAAGGCAGGATACAGCCCTGCCGCCACCCCAACAATAAACGCCGAAGCAATTATAGCAGGGATCAGCCACCATTCGCCCCAGGGGATAATGAGTGATTTTGAGGCCAGGTTATTAAAATAAGGCAATAATACCCATGCGAGTATCAATCCCAGGCAAAACGAAAAGACGCTATAGATCATTGACTCGGTTAAAAACTGGCTGATCAGGCTGCTGCGAAGGGAGCCTACCACTTTGCGTAAACCAACCTCTTTTGCCCTGTTGGCCGATTTGGCGGTGGAAAGGTTGATGAAATTGATACAGGCGATAATCAAGATAAAACCAGCTACAGCACCAAACAGCCAGATAAAGCGGATATCGCCATGGCTTAGCCCATCTTCGATATCATATGACCTCAGGTTGATATCCTTAACATTTTGCAAATGCAGCGAAAATTGTGATACTAATTTCTCCGCATCTTTAACCCCATTGCTTTTAAGAACCGGCAGCCAGTAGTTTTTTAACAAGTTGGTTGTCATCTTTTTTTCAAACTGCGCCACATTGGTGCCTGCCTTCAGTACAATATAACTTGGATAATTGTTGTTGTTCCAATTGTTCTGTTCGCCGGTTCCAAATTCTTTTCCACTCAATGTAAGCAGGATATCAAAGCTGTTAAGGTGTGATGTTTTTGGAAGATCCTGCATCACTCCGCCAATTTTGTAGGGTTGGGTTTTATCATTATTGATATACATCACCTTACCCACAGGGTCCTGTCCCGGGAAATATTTATCTGCTTTGCTTTTTGAGATCACCATAGTCAGTGGTTGGCTCAAAGCTGTTTCTCGTTTGCCGTAAATCATGGGTAGCTTCAGCATATCCAGCAATTCCTGGTCGGCAAAAGCAAAGCCTTCCTCGTAGGTGTTTTGCAATTTATCGGCAGGCCTTAACTGGTTGCTACCTGCTCCCATCAAAGAGTTTGGCATAAGCCGGCCGGATCTCTCTACTTCGGGGAAATCAGATTTTAAAACCTTGCCCAATGGCGCCGGGAAGTCAACACCTTTATTGATTTTACCATTGTCGTTAAACTCACCGACAACCCTGTAAATATGGTCGGCATCCGGGTAGGTGCGGTCAAAACTGAGCTCTTCCCTGATATACAGGCCTATCAATATACAGGCCGCAATGCCCATAGCAAAGCCACCGATCTTGATAGCCGAATACAATTTTTGCTTGCGCAATTGCCTGATGGCAATTTTTAAATAGTTTCTGATCATGGTTTCAAAATTCTAAATCCTAATTTCTAAACTCTAAAAATTAACTCATATAACTTACTGCCACTGCCACTACCAACTACTACTCGCTTCTCAGGCTCTTCACGGGGTTAGCCGTGGCCGCTTTTATACTTTGATAGCTCACGGTTAGCAAGGTGATCAGTATGGCGCCCAAAGCAGTCGCGCCAAATATCCACCAGGATAGTTCGGCGTGGTATTTATATTTAAGCAGCCAATCCTTCATAAAATAATATGCGATAGGTATGGCGATGACCAGCGAAATAACTACAAGCACCACAAAATCTTTAGACATCAATCCCCACAGATTGGTTACAGATGCCCCCAGCACTTTCCTTACGCCTATTTCTTTCGTACGTTGCTCGGCCATAAACGAAGCCATACCGAACAGGCCCATGCAGCTGATGAATATGGCCAGGGAAGTAAACACTCCGGCAAGCTTGCCTGTACGTTCCTCGTCCGCAAATTTTTTGGCATAGGTGGTATCGGTAAACTCATAAGTGAACGGGCTCCCCGGATCATATTGCTTAAATACAGCTTCTACTTTACCGAGTGCCTCACTGGTTCCCATGTGCGGATTCAGACGAACATTGGTGACGCTACCGGCCCCTTTAAGCTCAGAGAATACGGTCGGCATCACGGGCTCGTAAGGCGAAGTCATTACCATGTCTTTTACCACGCCGATGATCTTATAATTTTCGCCCCATTTTATGATCTGGCCAATGGGATTTTTTAAGCCCATAAATTTTACCGCCGCCTCGTTAACAATAAGCCCTAACGAGTCGCTTAAAAATTCTTTGGAGAAATCCCGTCCCTCTTTAATTCGCCAGTCTATGGTTTTACCAAAATCCGGGGTCACCCTAACCACGCCCATGTCAGGCTGCAAGCCGGCCGGCATGCCCTGCCAGGAGAACCCGCTTTGGTCCGACCAGATATCCGTGATCGGGCTGCCTGATTCAGCTATCGAGGATATAGCACCCGATTTCATCAGGTCGTATTTTACAGCCTCAAAATGATCGTGAATATCAGTTGTTTGATGATATGCTTGTATCATTCCCTCCCGGTTGTAGCCAACTGTGCGGTTTTTGGTGAACTGTACCTGGCTGAAAACGACGAGCGTACCTATGATGAGGACTGCTGAAACGGTAAATTGCAATACCACCAATATCCGGCGGGGCAGGGAGGCCAGCCGCCCGGCGCGGAAAGTCCCTTTAAGCACTTTAACAGGTTCAAAAGATGACAGGTAAAAGGCCGGATAGCTGCCTGCAATTACGCCGGTGAACAGGCTGAAAAATATACCGATGATCCAAAACACAGGGCTTGACCATAAAATGGTCATTTGCTTATCAGCCACCAGGTTGAACCAGGAAAGTGATAACTGAACCAGCACTATCGAAAATATAAAAGCAAAAGAGGACACCAGCAACGATTCGCTAAAGAACTGGCTGATGAGCTGTTTCCGAAGCGAACCTAAGGTTTTGCGGATACCTACTTCCTTTGCCCGCTTCTCAGACCGGGCGGTGCTCAGGTTCATAAAATTGATGCAGGCCAGCAGCAATACAAATACACCGATGATGCCGAACAGCCATACAAATTCTATCTTACCGCCTACGATCACTCCATTTTTGAATTCGGAATAGAGGTGCCACTTATTGATCGGGTGCAAAAATAGCGATGGTTTAAAACTAAGGCTAAGCTTATCATTCACAGCTGTAAGAGCGTTTAGCTTCAAGTCTTTTATACGCGCCGCAACCTGGTCGATATTGGCATTGGGATTTAATTGGGCAAATATCTGCCACGAGTTGTCCCCCCATTCGGTAATGTTCCGCTTTATCCATGGATTGGTACTTACATACAGGTCCCAGGGAAGTATAAAGGCCATATCATTAAATGAGGTATTGCGCGGGAAATCTTGGTACACGCCGGTAACTTTTACCAGGGTTTTGTTATCTACCTTAACCATCTGGTTCAGTGGGTCGGTATCACCAAAAAGCGCCTTAGCCAGTTTGTCCGACAGTATGATTGACGAAGGATCTTTTAAACCCGCGCGTGTTCCCTTCAGCATTTTTAAGGTCAGCATATCCGTAGCTTCGGGCTGCATATAATTGCCGCTTTGGTTTAGCTTTTTGTCCTTGTAAGCAAGAATATGGCCCTGTGTCCATGTTGACATTACTACATACTTAAAATCTTTAGCAGGGCCGGTATATTCCTCCCGCAGCTTTGGCCCCAATGGCAGCGGTATAGAATTTTGCGTGCCCCGTTCGCCATTGAAGGTTTGGTGCTGCATCACACTTACCAGCCGGTCGTAATTCTGAAAGTATTTATCATATGATAATTCATCCCATATCCAAAGGCCTATGAGTATAGACACCGCCATGCCTACCGAAAGCCCTGTAACATTAATAAAAGTATGCGCCTTGTTTTTTATCAAATTGCGCCACGCGATCTTTAAATAATTCCTAATCATAATATTAAATTCTAAATCCTAAAATGTGGATAATTCAAATCCTAACCTCTAAAAACTAAAACCCTAAGACCATCACTAATCTCTTCCCGATAGCTATCGGGACAACTAATCACCAATCTATAATTCACTCCGAACGTAAACTCTTCACCGGGTTGGCTAGCGCCGCTTTAATGCTTTGATAGCTGATCGTCAGTAAAGTAATTAACATAATAGCTAATCCTGCAAGCAGGAATATACCCGCATTCAAGTCGATCCGGTAGGCAAAACCCTGCAGCCAGTTGCTCATCAGGTACCATGAGATTGGAAATGCAAGCAGCAATGCTATTAACACCAGCTTTAAAAAGTCTTTGGATAACATCAGGGTGATGGCTTGCACCGAAGCGCCGACTACCTTGCGTATACCGATCTCTTTTTGCCGTTTTTGCGCGGTAAAGGCGGCTAAGCCAAACAGGCCGAGGCATGAAATAAGAATGGCAAGGCCTGAAAAATATTTTGATAAAACACCTACCCGTACTTCGGTTTCGTATTGTTTCTGGTAAGCTTCGTCAAGGAAGTCGTAAGAGAAAGGAAAACCGGGGTTGGAAGCCTCATATAACTGTTTTATTTGTTCGATGGTTTCTTTCTGCTGGCCGCCTTTGATCCTTACCACAAACTTGATCCAGGGATTGGCCTCCTGCCTCATCGGCATGAAATAGGCCGGTTTAACAGGTTCGTGGAGTGATTCGAAATGAAAGTTTTTTACTACGCCAATGATACGCGCGTTGTGGCCAAATTTCCTGATGTTTTTGCCGACCGGATTTTTGAGATGCATCACGGCCACCGCGGCTTCATTCACCATCAGGGCCGAATCGTCAGCACCATACTTCCTGTTAAAGCTGCGGCCCTGGGCCATGTGCATGCCCATCGTTTCCGCAAAACCATATCCGCCGCCAAACCCTTCGAAATAAATATTTTCATTGGGGTTTTTGCCGTCCCAGTCGAGACCGGTAGTCCCAAAGTTGCGGCCGATCATATTATTGAAAGTAAAGCTAGCATTTACCACGCCGGGTATGGTTTTCAGCCTTTCGACAAATACATCCTGCTTGCCCTGCAATTTTCCGTCGGAATCAAAGCGGACAATGTTGTCTTTATTGTATCCCGGATCGGCCGACTGGATGTATTTGATCTGGCGGTAAACCACTAAAACCGAAACGATAAGGATCACCGAAAGCGTAAACTGAAACACAACGAGTCCTTTGCGGGATATCAGTGCACCGAAAGAAGTATTGACCTTGCTTTTCAGTACGGCCAAAGGGTTGAACTTTGATAAATAAAGCGCCGGGTAACTCCCGGACAATAAGCCGGTAAACAAACTAATACCGATAAGGGCGAGAACAAGTTGCGGACTAAGATCCAATGTTAGCTGCTTGCCGGTGATTTGGTTGAATTGTGGAAGCAGCAGCCAAGTGAAGCCAAGTGCGAGCAGCGTGGACAGTGCAGTCATCAGCATGGACTCTGATAGAAACTGAACGATCAACTGACTACGTTCGGCCCCAAGCACTTTTTTGATGCCGATCTCCTTCATCCGCCCCGATGCTTTGGCGGTTGACAGGTTCATAAAATTGATGCAGGCGATGATGAGAATGAAAATGGCTATTAATGAGAATAAGCGTACGTAGACCACCTTGCTGCCTGTTTTGGAGCCATGGCTAAACGTGTTGAGCAGGTAATTATCCGAAAACTTTGCGGCAAAAGGGCTGCGTGTGCTTGTCTTATTAAATTCGGTGATCACATTAGCGATCTTTTGGTTGAAGGCTTTAACATCGGTGCCTTCGCGTAGCAGAACATAGTTGTGAGGGCCGGTGTTGTTCCAGCTTTTAACCCAACCTTGAACACTGTACAGGTATTCGAACGGCAGCACAAAATCAAACTGCTGAGACGAATTAGGAGATGTTTTCTCAAATACGCCGGAAATAAAGAAATCCTGCTGATGCTGAAAGTGGACCACTTTGCCGGTAAGATTTTGCGTGGTGCCGAAAAGCTTGTTGGCTAATTCGTCAGATATCACGATTGAATTTTTATCGGCTAACACCTTATCCTTTTTGCCATCGAACAGTTTGAAAGAGAAAATATTGAAATAGTCCTTGCCGGCATATTGTCCGGATGCCTTGATGTTTTTATCGCCGGATGATAGTGTGAACTTCTGGAACCAATCGGCAGGTGCCACTGATGCGGCATATTTTATCTCCGGCCTCCTAAGGGGAAGAATATCGCTGATGAGCCCGGTGGATTCATCGGTAACTGTTGCATCATTATCCGCTTGTGCATGTTCCATCACCTGGTATATCTGGTCGTTATTGGCAAAGAATTTGTCAACGTTCATTTCATCATGTACCCACAAATAGATGAGCAGAGTACAAGCGATGCCGGTAGCTAAACCGAGCAGGTTGAGCACGGCAAACTGGCGGTCCTTAAGGAAGCTGCGCCAGGCGATCTTTAAATAATTCTTTATCATGATGCTGAAATTCTAAATCCTGATTTCTAAACTCTAAATAGTGGATGTATCCTATCGCGAACTGTCCACTGCAAACTGCCAACTGATTATTCCGTTTTCAAACTTTTTACCGGGTTTGCCAACGCCGCTCTTATGGCCTGGTAGCTAATGGTGCTAAGCGCTATGGCAAGCGCCAATAGGCCGGCTACGCCAAATACCCACCAGCTGATATTGATGCGGTAGGCAAAATCTTGCAGCCAGTTATGCATAATGAGCCACGATACGGGTGCCGCGATTACAAACGATATGATGACCAGTAATAAAAAGTCTTTTGATAATATAAAAACTACATTTTGTGTGGTAGCGCCAAGTACTTTGCGAATACCTACTTCCTTGGTGCGTTGTAAAATATTGTAGGCTGATAAACCAATAAGGCCGAAACAGGCTATCAGTATAGCCAGGAAGGAAAACAGTGTGAACATTTGCCCGAAACGCTGATCGCTCTGGTATTGACCGTTAAACTGATCATCCAGGAAGAAATAATTAAAAGGATCATTGGGGAAATACTTGCTCCAGGCTACCTTTACGCTGGCCACCGTTTTTTGCAGATCGGTAGTTTGCAGTTTAATGGAATAGGCAACGCGGGCAGAAGGCCGCAAGGTGATCATTTGAGGATCAATAGGTTTTTGTAGCCCGAGATGATGAAAACTCTGTACAACGCCAACCACCGTCAATGTATCGCCCGAAGTTAGCTTCTTGCCAATAGCATCCTGCGGGTTCTTGAAGCCCATTAAGGCCACGGCTTGCTCATTCAATATGGCGGCTTTATTATCAGTTGTAAATGACTTCGAAAAATTTCTTCCCGCCAGGATCTTTAATTCAAACTGGGGAATAAAATCATAATCTATGGCCATACGGTATAAGGTAGCTGCACCCAGGTCGGGGTGTTCAAGACTCCGGTAACCGTTTGTCCAGTAAATCTCTTTACCCATAATACTGGTAGATGCGCTCATGCCCTTAATGCCGGGATTTTTCAGCAGTTCGGCTTTAAACGGCTGCAGCACATTTTGATAGAGTGAATCGCTAACCGATTGCGCCCCATCAAGCACCAGTGTTTGGTGAATATTAACGCCCAGCTTTTGATTACGCATAAAATTTACCTGCTGGTAAACAATGATGGTGCCTGCTATCAATACCACTGAAATGCCGAACTGAGCGATAATAAGGCCCTTGCGCAGTATTAACCCACCCGATGTATTTTTAAAAGCACCTTTTAGAACCTTCACCGGTTGGTAGCCCGACAATACAAAGGCAGGATATAAGCCTGACAGTAAGGTGCCCGAAATAAAGATCGCTGAAAAAATAAACCAGTATTTGGATGACATTGAAAAGCCTGTTGCCACATCGCGGCCCATTAAGTTATTGAACCACGGGGTTAACGTATACACGGCAAAAGCAGCTATGAGAATGGCGGCAAGGTTTAACAAAATATTTTCGAGCATGAATTGCTTTACCAGGTTTGATTTGGCAGCGCCCAGCACCTTGCGCACACCAACTTCCTTTGCCCGTTCAACCGAACGTGCAGTAGACAGATTGATATAGTTGATCCAGGCAATGCCCATAATGATAAAGCCGATCAGGAACATGAACTTTACAGCATTGCCGCTGCCATTCACTTCGGCCTCCTGGTTGTAGTTGGAGAAAAGATGGATATCGCTTAGCGGAATAATATAAAGCCAGTCTTTCATATTATTAGGCTTATAAAATTTCTGACTGTTGATGTATTTTTCGGCAAATGCCGGCATTTTGGCCTGGAATTTTTGTAGGTCGGTGCCGGGTTTCAGTTGCAGGTAAGTGTAAAAATCATACCAGCCGAAAGAGGTATTGGCCGGGTCGGTTTTATCACCGCCGGATTGTATTTGTTTTACAAGCGTGGCATACGAAACAAGGTAATTGATAATGAGGTGGGAGTTGGTGGGATAGTCTTTAAATATGCCGTTTATCTCGTAATGGTCGGTTGTGTTTTGACCACGGGCTGTTAATATTTTGCCAACAACATCATCGGTGCCGAAATATTTTTTGGCCATACTTTGCGAGATGATAATTTTATAAGGCGCATTTAAGGCTGTAGCGTTATTCCCCCTGGTCATCTGCACGCCTATCATATTGATGGAAGATGGATCAGCGTAATAACCCTTCGTTTCAGAAAACTTCACATTCCGTGCATCGTTGCTGAGCAATAATTCATCATCTATCAGCCTGCAGAAATTTTCTACCTCGGGGTAATCCTTTTTCAGAGTTGGCCCTATACCGGGAAAGGATGTTGCCGACTGCCACATCATTTTACCCTGTTTGTATTGATCCAAACGTACGCGCACTATTTGCGGGCTGTTCTTTTGAAAAGTATCAAAACTTCTTTCGTACGATACATATTGAAAAATAAGCAGGCAGCAGGTGATACCAATGGTAAGTCCAAGGATATTCAATGTAGTATAGCCTTTCCTTTTCAAAAGGTTTCGCATACTGATGATGAAATAGTTACGTATCATGTGGTGGAATTTAAATTCTAATTTTTAAACGCTAAACCCTAAATCTCTAAACTCTAATTAGTGGCCATACCTTATTGCCAACTTCTAACTGCCAACTGATCACTCCGTCTTCAAACTTTTCACCGGGTTAGTCAACGCCGCTTTTATACTTTGATAACTTACCGTAAGCAGGGTGATCGCCATGGCGCCAACTGCTGTTGCCGCGAATATCCACCAGTCCATGCCAGAGCGGTACTGGTAGCTTTGTAGCCATTTGTGCATAAAATAATAAGCTAACGGTATGGAGAACAGTAAAGAAATGGTGACCAATACAATAAAGTCCTTTGACAATAAACTCCACAGGTTAAATACCGAGGCACCCAACACCTTGCGCACACCGATCTCCTTAATGCGCTGCTCGGCCATAAAGGATGCCATGCCAAATAGCCCAAGGCATGAAATGAAAATAGCGAGGCTGGCGAAAAAGCTGGCCAGTTTGCCAACACGTTCCTCGTTGCCGAACTTTTTGGCATATTCCTGGTCGACAAACTTGTATTCAAATGGTTGGGCCGGATTGTAAGTTTTAAATACGTTACCGATCTTATCCAATGCATCAGTAGCGCTCATTTTTGGATTGATCTTTAATAGAATAACACTGCTGGGGTCTTTAGAAAGAAAATAAACCGTGGGCCTGGATTGCCCGTAAGGCGATTCAACAACCATATCGGTCACTACGCCGATCACTTTAAAACGATGCCCATAATAGCTGATGCTGGAGGCAAGCGGGGTTTTAAAGCCCATAAAATGTACGGCAGTTTCATTCAAAACAACTGCTGCCGAATCTGATACATATGATCTTGAAAAATCACGTCCATCCTTAAACTGCCAGCCTATGGTTTTTCCATAATCATAGGAGACATTATTCTGAGGGAAATCCACACTCAGGTTGGGATCTTTACCATCCCACTCAACAGCGCTGGTGCTGCCGGCATTATAAGTTGGGGGCGATCCCGCTTCGGCCATGGATACGATGCTTCCCGTTTTTAATAAGGCCGATTTTACAACATCAAAATGTTTATGAATTTCATCGGTGCCCATAGGTACAGCAACCAGCCCATCGCGGCTATACCCCACCGGGCGGTTCTTGGCAAATTGGATCTGCCGGAAAACAACGATGGTGCCGATGATGAGTATAACGGATACGATAAATTGTATTATTACCAGCACTTTACGCGGAACAGCAGCCAGTTTGCCAACCCGGAATGAGCCTTTCAACACCTTGATAGGTTTAAAAGATGACAAATAAAATGCAGGGTAGCTGCCGGTGATCAACCCGGTGATCAGGCTAAAGCTTATACTCATGATCCAGAATAATGGATTACCCCAAAGGATAGACATTTGCTTATCGGCTACCTGGTTAAAAAGCGAGAGGCTTAATTGAACCAGTAATATGGAAATCGCAAAAGCAAATAGTACGCATAACAATGATTCGCTAAAGAACTGGTAAATAAGCTGGCTACGTAATGACCCAATAGCCTTACGGATGCCTACTTCGCGGGCGCGTTTCTCGGAGCGTGCTGTGCTCAGGTTCATGAAATTGATACAAGCCAGCAGCAACACAAACACACCGATGATGCCGAACAGCCATACATACTGAATGCGACCGCCGGTATTGATGCCATTTTTAAATTCATCATACAGGTGCCATTTATTCATAGGCATAAGGAATAATGCCGGTTTCTTTTTGGCCAGGAAGGCGCTTACATGGCGTAGTTTAACATCTCTTATTTTTAAAGAAACAGTAGCCAGATCGGCGTTATCAGCTAACTGCACATACAGGTTTACAAAGTTGGGGCGCCATGGCTCGGTCATTTTATCTAACTGATTGGTGGTAGCAAACAGCTGCCATGGTGCCATAAAGGCCAGATCAGAAAAGGTGGAATTTTTTGGCAGGTCTTCATAAACCCCGGCCACTTTAACTGTGCTTTGGTTATCGATCTTCAGCATTTTACCCATCGGGTCATCATTCCCAAAATAGGCTTTGGCGGTCGACTCCGATACCAATATGGATGAGGGGTCTTTTAACGCATCGCGGGTGCCATGGATCATTTTGAGCGATAACATTTCCGGTCCCTGGGGCTCAAAGTACGAGCCGGATTTTGTCAGTTTTTTATCACCCAACGCCAATACGTACCAGCCCGTTCCGGTTGACATTACCACATATTTAAAATCATTGCTGTAGCTTTTCCTTAATTCGGCCGCCAACGGGTAAGGTGTTGACCACCAGGTTTGCACCTCGCCGTTGTTGGTTACATTTTGGATCACCTGGGCAATACGGTTGTGATTTTTATGGTTCCGGTCAAATGACAGTTCATCCCATATCCACAGGCCAATCAGCATCACCACAGCCATACCCACGGCAAGGCCGCCGATATTAATCAAGGAAGAAATCTTGTTCTTAATCAAGTTTCTCCAGGCGATTTTTAAATAGTTTCGTATCATAATATAAAAATTTCAAATCCTAATTTCTAAACTCTAAAAATTCTAACCCCAACTACTCCGAACGTAAACTCTTCACAGGGTTTGCCAATGCTGCCCGGATGCTTTGATAACTAACCGTGAATAGGGTTACTGCTATGGCCCCCATGGCAGTCAGCGCGAATATCCACCAGGAAATATCCGTGCGATATTGGTAATGCTGCAGCCAGTTGTGCATAAAATAATAAGAAACAGGCGTAGCTATAAGAAGTGAAATAATAACCAGTGTGACAAAATCTTTTGACATTAAGCTCCACAAGCCAAAGACAGTGGCGCCCAGTACTTTGCGTACCCCTAGTTCTTTTGTGCGCTGCTCGGCCATAAAGGAGGCCATGCCGAATAAGCCCAGGCAACTGATAAAAATGGCAAGGCCCGCAAATGAACTGGCAAGCTTACCTATACGCTCCTCATTGCCGAATTTTTTGGCATATTCTTCATCCGTAAATTGATATTCGAATGGCTGCCCTGATGCATATTTTTTATAAACAGTTTCAATTTTATTTAATGCATTGGTTGCACTTACTTTTGGATTGATTCTGATGTTGATTATCCCTGCTTCTTTAGTAGTATAAAAAATGGTAGGCTTAATAGGTTCATAGGGTGATTCTACCACCATATCCTTTGTTACCCCTAATACAGTATATTTTTTATCATCCCAGGTTATAATTTGGTCGACCGGATTCTTAAGCCCCATATATTTTACTGCTGCTTCGTTTAAAATCAGCCCACTGGAATTTGAATAGGTTGACTTCGAAAAACTTCTTCCCTCTTTGAATAGCCAGCCAACTGTTTTTCCATACTCAGGGGTTACAGCAAATGTGGCAAACTCATCGTTTAGGTTGGGGTCCTTTCCCTGCCAGCCAAAACCACCGCTCGTTCTGCTGCCGCGGGTTATCTGGTTACCTGATTCTGCCATTTCAGTAATCGTCCCTGTTTGAATCAGATCATTTCTGAAAGATTCAAAATGGGTATGAATATCCGTTGAGTAAGGCCTGATCAAAATTAAGCCTTCGCGACTGTAACCTATTGGGCGGTTTTTGGCAAATTGGATCTGACGGAAAACAAGAATCGTCCCAACAATCATTATTATGGAAAATGTAAATTGAATAATGATAAGAGCTTTTCGGGGGATGGCTGCCATTTTACCTGCACGAAATGCGCCTTTTAATACTTTGACCGGTTTAAAAGATGATAAATAAAATGCCGGGTAACTGCCGGCGAATAAACCACTAATAACAGCAAACCCCACTCCCAATAGCCAAAACACAGGATGTGTGTATAACACAAACATTTGTTTACCGGATAATGCATTAAAAAATGGAAGTGAAAGCTGCGTCAGAAATAGCGACAAAGCAAATCCCAAAATAGCCATCAATAGTGATTCAGTTAAAAACTGAGATATTAATTGGCCCCGCATAGAACCAATTGCCTTTCTGATACCTACTTCTTTGGCCCGTTTTTCTGATCGTGCTGTACTCAGATTCATGAAATTGATGCAGGCTAGTACCAATACCAATACGCCTACAATGCCGAAAAGCCATACGTACTTAATGTCGCCACCTGTATTTAATCCGTTCTTGAATTCTGAATAGAGGTGCCAGCGACTCATCGGGTACAGGAATACTTCCGGCTTTGCCCTTTTTCCTTCTACATCCAAATTATTTAATTTGAGATCCTTTATTTTTGATGAAATAGTGGCCATATCACTCGAACCGGTGATCTGAGCAAAAATCTGGAATGAATTATGGTTCCAGTCATCTTTTGCTTGTTGAACATCAGAAGTGCGGGCATAAATTTCCCATGGTGCAATAAATAGTACATTATTCAATGAAGTATTATTAGGCAGATCCTGGTACACACCGGTTACTTTTAAATCATCATTGTCGAGTTTAAGCACTTTATCAATGGGATTTGTATCGCCAAAAATGGCTTTTGATGTAGACTCTGAAATTAAAATAGATGATGGATCTTTTAGTCCAGCCCGCGTACCTTTTATCATTTTTAGAGTGAACATTTCAGGAGCATCCGCTTCCATAAAATTGCCCTGGATAGATAGATTTTTATCCTTGAATGCAAGGGCATGCGGGTTTGTCCATGAAGATAATACTACATATTTGAAATTGCTGGCATAAAGATGGCGAAGTTGGTAAGCCACGGGGATAGGCATTGCTTTTATGGTATTCACTTCGCCATTGGCGACTTGCTGCTGCATTACACGAGAAATATTTTCATAATTTTTGTGGTATTTATCGAACGATAATTCATCCCATATCCACAGGCCGATCAACATAGCTACAGCCATACCAACGGATAAACTGGTAATATTTATAAATGAATGTGCCTTGTTCCTAACAAGGTTTCTCCAGGCAATTTTTAAATAGTTCTTAATCATAGTGTCTTTAAATTCTAAACTCTAATCTCTAATTAACTGATCTCTAACCCTAATCACTCTGAACGCAAACTCTTTACCGGGTTGGCCAATGCCGCCCTGATGCTCTGGTAACTCACTGTTAATACAGTAATGCCTATTGCCCCGGCGCCTGTAAGCGCGAATATCCACCAGGCCATCCCGGCGCGGTAAGTATAATTTAGCAGCCATTTATGCATAAAGTAGTAGGCGATTGGGGTAGCTATGATGAGCGAAATAATAACCAGCACTACAAAATCCTTAGAGAGCAATCGCCATAAATTAAACACCGATGCCCCCAGCACTTTGCGCACGCCAATTTCCTTAACGCGCTGTTCGGCCATAAAGGAGGCCATGCCGAATAGGCCCAGGCAACTGATGAAGATAGCCAGGACGGCAAATATTGTTGCAAGATCACCAACACGCTGCTCGTCGGAGAATTTCCTGGCGTATTCTTCATCCACAAATTTGTAGCTGAAAGGGCTGCCGGGATTATGCTGCTTAAATATCAACTCTATTTTTTTCAGCGCGTCCTGCATCGGCAGTGTAGGATTGACCCGGATCGTGATCATGTTAACCCAGTCGGGCTGCATGTGGAATACAGTGGCTACAGTTTGCTTATAGGGCGATTCCATAACCATATCTTTTACTATTCCTGTAACCACATGGGTTTTGCCCAGCCAGGTCATTGTTTTACCGATTGGGTTTTTTATTCCGCTAAGTTTTACTGCCGACTCGTTCAAAATAAATGCACCGGTATCGGCAGCATTGTTTCTTGAAAAATCGCGGCCCTCAATAATTTCCCAGCCTACTGTATTGCCAAAATCAGCAGTAACCGCTATGGTGCCAAATGTCGGATCAAAAGCAGGCGGTTTACCTTCCCAGGTAAAGCCGGAGTTGTTAGACCATATCTGGGTAGCCGCGCTGTTGGATTCCGCCATGTCTTTCACCGCCCCGGTTTGTATCAGGTCGTTCCTCAAAACATCATAATGACGGTAAATTTCGGGGGTGTTCATCCCAATAGTAAGTAAGCCGTCGCGGGTATAACCTACAGGCCGGTTTTGAGCAAATTGTATCTGCCGGAATACGATAATAGTCCCGATAATTAAAATAATGGATACCGTAAACTGGACCACCACCAGTACTTTGCGTGGAAGCGCGGCTAACCTGCCGACCCTGAAAGTGCCTTTTAAAACCTGGATTGGTTTAAAGCCCGACAGGTAGAGTGCAGGGTAACTGCCTGCTACAAGCCCGGTAAAAAAAGTGAAACCTATGGCAAGCAGCCAGAACAATGGGTTTGCCCATGGCATTGACACTTCCTTATCGGCAATATGATTAAAATACGGGATAGCCAACGATACCAATAAAACGGTGAATAGAAAAGACAGGAATACCACAAGCATTGATTCACTCATAAATTGCCTGATAAGTTGCCCCCTTGCCGAACCGATAGCCTTCCGGATGCCAACCTCTTTCGCTCTTTTCTCGCTGCGGGCCGTGCTCAGGTTCATAAAATTGATACAGGCAAGCAGTAAAACAAATAGGCCTATTATGCCGAATAACCATACCAACTGTATGCGCCCGCCAACTGATTTGCCATTCTGGAATTCACCATATAAATGCCATTTCGACATCGGGAACACCTGCATAGTTTCGTCATTTATTTTAAAATGAGGCTTGGTGATATTCCTGATCTCTGTTGATACCTTGTCGAAGCTGACCTGGTTATTCAATTGTACAAATAAATGGCAGCCATGATTGCTCCAGGCACTGGATTGCGTGTTCCACCAATTTGCATTATTACTCCAGGGCAATAAATACAAAACAGGGCTGAAAGTGGAGTTATGCGGCATATCCTGGTAAATTCCGGCTACCTTCATCGTCTCATTATTATCAATACGAACAACCTGGTTAATAGGGTCGGTGTTACCAAATAAGGATTTTGCAACTGATGCTGATAGCAATATCGATGTTGGATCTTTGAAGGTCTGATAAGATCCGCGGGTTATTGCAAGCGATAGTATAGCCGGCAGATCGGGCTCGGCCCACATCCCGTTTTGGGATATTTTTTTATCTCCTACAGCAAGTATATGTGTGCTTTCCCAGGTTAGGGCTACACGCTTAAAGTTACTTGAATATTTGGTGCGCAATTCATTGCTAAGTGGTACCACGGTAGATGGAAAAGTCGCTGTTTCGCCATTAGCGGTCTGTGTAGTCATCAACTCCCCGATGCTCTCATAATTATGGTGATATTTGTCGTAGGATGTTTCATCCCATATCCATAAACCGATGAGCATAGCTACCGCCATACCTACAGCAAGGCCACCGATATTAATTAGTGAAGAAGCCTTGTTTTTTATCAGGTTTCTCCAGGCGATTTTTAAATAGTTCTTGATCATGATGTTTTAAATTCTAAATGCTAATCGTGAAATTTTATACTTCAATACTCAGCCCAATTATTCATCTTTCAAATATCGCGTCGGGTTGGATGTATGCGCCTTAAATATGTGCCATGAAACACTTATGGCAGTCATCATCAGCACGCTTACGAATGATAAAATAAGCGGTAACATGGATGCTGTTGATTCGGGCGCCAGTATCTTAAACAGATTGTCGGTGAGCCACCAGGAAAAAGGCACTCCAAATAACAGCGCGACCCCGAGAGCGTACAAAAACTCTTTGTTGATCAGAAAGATGATATTGCTCATGCCGGCCCCAAGCACTTTCCGTACACTTATTTCTTTCATTTTTTTTCCCAGTATCAAAAGGGCGAGGCCGAAAATCCCGGATACGGAAATAACAACCATGATCATGGAGGCGGCGCTCATCACCTGGGCAACCTGCGAAAAACTGCTGAAATAGCTGTCGAATACGGTGTCCTGGTAATGGTATTCGAAAGGCAGGTTAGGGTTTGTCCTTTTCCATAGCTGTTCAACTTCCATATGCGCTTTTGTAAAATAACCGGATGACATTTTTACATACACATTGTTTACATCAGCCGCGGTGCAACCCACAATGACCAATGCCCCTACAGGCGCCTGGAAATTCTGGAAATGAAAGTCGTTTATCTCACCCACCACCTGGTAGCGGTGATTGCCATACTCAATATTTTTCCCAATGGCGGTTGTCCAACCCATTTGTTTCAGGAAGGCCTGGTTAACTAAAACGGCATCTTTTTGGTCGGTGGGGTATTGTTCGCTCATATCCCTGCCTTTAGTGATAGATATGCCCATTTGCATCGCGAAGCCAGGTAAAGCGCTTATACTCTGCACTGTTTCGTTCCGGCCTTCGGTTTTGATCACCAATTGTTTAGTGTATTGGCCAAGCGCCTGCTCGGAACCGGTTACTGATATTACTTTATTGTTTCTTTTCAGTTCGCTTTTAAACGCTTCGTAGCTGGCTGTTTTGTCAAGCGCTACTACTACATTATCGGCCGGGTTATACCCCCAGGGCCTTGTTTTTACTTGTTTGGTTTCCTGCACAAAAGCTATCGCAACTGAGATGGCCAAAAAAGTCAGGAAAAACTGGAAACCTAAAAGCGATTTCCTGAAACGATTATTACTACCCATTTTGCTATTTCCCTTCATGATATTAATGGGCTTAAACGCGGAAATATAGAACGCCGGGTACGAGGCACCGCTTAAAGCCGATATCACAACAAGTGCCGCCAATACCTGCCAGGTGCGGGGATTGTTATAGAAGTTAGTAGTAAGGTCGATGTTGGAAATCTGGCTAAACCAAGGCAGGAAAATATACTTGGCTAAAAACAAACCCACAACCACGGCAAGGGCACAAAGAATTAAGTTCTCTAAAATAAACTGAATGATGATCTGTTTCCGGCTACTGCCCATTACTTTACGCACACCTATCTCTTTTAACCGGGTTGATGCCGAGGCGATAGCAATATTCATATAGTTGAAATAAACCAGTAGCAACGTCGCAATGGCAATCACCAAAAGCATAAGGTAACCTGCTATATGGGTTGCAGTGAAGCGGTTAGCATATACTTTATAGGAATGAAAATTCATGGTTTTTAGCGGCTGGAAATTGAAAGCTGCAATCTTGTCATCAATATTTGCGGCATTGTACAGCTGCAGGTATTTCTTGACCTGTCCTGCCGATGGTGTTAATGAGGTTTGATCATTTACTTCAATAAATGTCATGTCCGAACCCTGGCTCCAGTCGCCAGGCTTATCCATACCTAAAGAAGCCATTTTACTACGCGGAACAAGTGCAGAGAAGTACCAGGAAGCTTCGGTAGGCCGTTTGGTAAATACGCCCTTTATTGTAAAATTCACAGCCGTTTCGCGCCCGTTATTACTAAAGCGCACATTAAGGTTTTTACCTACCGGGTTTTCTTTACCAAAAAGTTTTTGCGAAAGTTCATCTGTTAATACAATCCCGTCCTGATCAGTAAAGTGCTGCTTATTTCCCCATTTAACAGGAAAGTCAAACATCTGGTAAAACGCATCATCAACAAAATCGACATCATCCTTGAATACATTATCGCCTCTTTTAATAATCACCCCGGTATTGTTTACCCTGGTAATATTTTTTACTTGGGGGATGTCGGCCTTGAGCATAGGGCCCATAGGCGAGGGTGAATTGCCCCACAATTGCTGCTGACCATTTTTATCTGTCAACCTTTCGATAACAAAAAGATTGTTGAGCTTGCGATGGAAATTATCAAGGTGCATGGACCAGTCGAAAAACTGGAATACAACCAGGCTGCAGCCTACTGCCAACCCAAGCCCAAGGATGTTTATTGCCGACGATAACCTGTTTTTTGCCAGGGTACGCAGGCCCAATTTTAAATAATTCCTGATCATATATTAGTTCATTAGTTCAATGGTCATTAGTTTATTAGTATTCTTTTCTTTACTGCCACTGCAAACTGCTTCTCAGATTACTCGCTCCTCAAACTTTTTACCGGGTTCATTATGGCTGCTTTAATGCTTTGGTAACTAACCGTGAACAGGGTTACAATGATGGCCCCGGCAGCAGTCAGCGCGAATATCCACCAGGAAATGTCCGTGCGGTATTTGTAATGCTGCAGCCAGTTGTGCATAAAATAATAAGCGATAGGCGAGGCAATAACCTGCGACAGGATCACCAGTTGCACAAAATCCTTTGAAAGCATACCCCACAAATTAACAACCGATGCGCCCAATACTTTACGCACGCCAATTTCTTTAACGCGCTGCTCGGCAACGAATGAGGCCAGCCCAAACAGGCCAAGGCATGATATGAAGATCGCGAGGCTGCCAAACACGGCGGCAAGCCTGCCAATATTTTCTTCGGCGGCAAATTTTGCGGCATATTCCAGATCGGCAAATTTGTATTCGAACGGTGCCGATGGAATTATTTTTTTGAAAACGGCTTCTATTTTGGGTAATGCCTGGCTTGCGCTGACATTGGGATTGATCTTAATATTGATCTGGTTGGTACCTACGTGGCCCTTAGCCATAAACACAGTTGGATACATCGGCTCGTAGGGCGATTCCATCACCATATCCTTAACAACGCCCAGGATCTTGTAATACCTTAGCGGCTGATCCTGGAATTTCCAGCTCACCTGCTCGCCTACAGGGTTTTTCAGGCCCATGTATTTTGCAGCCGATTCGTTGATCACCATTCCTGATGAATCGGTGATAAAGGATGGCGAAAAATCGCGCCCCGCTGTAAATTGCCATCCAACCGTTTTTCCGTATTCAAAAGTTACGGGTAATGTGCCAAATTGGTCCTGCAAATTTGGATCCTTGCCTTTCCAGGTAAACCCGCCGTTGCCTGAGGCTATTTCGGTCACTTTTCCGAATGATTCCGACATTTCGGCCACTGCACCTGTTTTCTTAAGCTCAGTCCGCAGCAGGTTATACTTCCCGTCAAAATCGCTTGATTTCTTCTCGATCATCAGCAAACCATCTCGGGTATAGCCTACCGGCCTGTTCTTGGCCACCTGGATCTGGCGGTAAATGATAATGGTGCAGATGATCAAAGCCACGGACACGGTAAACTGGGTAACCACCAATATCTTGCGTGGAATGGATGCAAACCGGCCCACCCTGAAAGTGCCCTTTAATACTTTGACCGGATTGAAAGACGATAAATACAATGCAGGATAACTGCCGGCTATAATACTGGTGATGAAGATAAACACGAGGCTTAATACCCAGAAAAGAGGGCTCTGGTAAGGTGCATGTACCAATTTCCCCGACAATGCATTGAACCAGGGCATGGACAGCGCCACAAAAATCATCGACAACAGGAAGGATAGTAATACGATCAAAAATGATTCGCAATAGAACTGGCCGATGAGTTGGCTGCGTACCGAACCAACGGCCTTGCGGACGCCTATTTCCTTGGCGCGTTTTTCTGAACGGGCCGTGCTTAAATTCATAAAATTGATACAGGCCAGCAGCAATACAAATGCACCGATGATGCCTATCAGCCACAACATTTGCAGCGGCCCGGTATCCGCCTGGCCGCGCTTATAATTATGCAGGTGCCAGTCGCTCATAGGCAACAGGAATACCTGCGGGTTTAGCTTTGCCTGTTCCTTCAGGTTGCCAAGGTTTTTTAATTCGGCATCTTTAATATTTTGTGATGCTTTTGCGAAACTGGTGTTTGCTTCAATTTCGACATATATCTTGAGGAAGTGGTTTTGCCAGTCGTTCATGGCCTGTTTTATCCAGGGGTTGTCAGCAATCCACAAATCGGCAGGTGAAATGAATTTCAGGTCTTTAAACTGGCTGTTCAGCGGCAGGTCTTCATATACCCCAGTAACTTTTACATCCAATTTGTTGTTGATCTTCATTACCTTATTTACCGGGTCGGCATCGCCAAAAAATGCTTTGGAAGTTGATTCAGAGAGCATGATAGAATTAATATCTTTCAACCCCGATCTTGAGCCGTGGATCATGTTTAAGGTCAGCATTTCAGGGCCATCCGGGTCCATAAATAGGCCCGTCCGCGACAGCTTTTTATCGCCGGCCGAAAGGATATTATCCACGTCCCAGGATGCAACTACGACGTGCTTGAAATTGCTTTTATAATTGGTTTTAAGCTGGTTTACCAGCGGGACCTGGAGCGAACCGTTTACGCCGGTTTCCCCGCTGCGCGGATCTTTCAGATGCGTACGCACCTGGGCTATGCGGTCGTAGTTTTGATGATATTTATTGAAGGACAGTTCGTCCCATATCCATAAGCCAATAAGTGTTACCACGGCCATGCCCACGGCAAGACCGCCAATATTGATGAGAGATGAAACCTTGTTTTTAATAAGATTTCTCCAGGCGATAGTTAAGTAGTTTTTGATCATAACTCGAAATTTAGCAGACTATAGAGCATTTAAAAGAAACGACACTGAAAAAGACAAAGTTGAAACAACAATATCATGCCGATATTATAATCATCTTATAATCAGTAAATTGTATTTGGAATGATAATCGAAAAATTGTTCGTTTTCGTACGGTTGTGACAATTATGCGGACGGTTTGCTATCTTGAGTGTTTGAAACCAACTTTCCTTATTAAGGTTGTCATCCTGAACGTAGTGAAGGATCTTCTCCACAGGACATAAACATAGGACAAGTATAGTAGAGACTTATCAATCGAATAAGATTCTTCACTACGTTCAGAATGACAAATCGATTTGAAGATATTTCGAACGCCTATGTTTTGTTATCTATAATCTATAAAACAATCATCCACTTTAGCGGTATAATTATTATTCGTTCAATAAAATTTAGCAGATATTAGCTTGCATGATGAAGAAATATTATTTGTTATTGATCATGGTTGCAGGCTGTATGGTCGTTCGGGCACAGCAAACATTCCGGGTGATAGGCTACCTGCGTACACAAAATATTTTAAGCGCGGAAGCCAACCAGGTGGATTACAGTAGAGTTACGCATATCAATATCGCCTTTATCAATCCTGATTCCACAGGCAATTTTGAGCAATTCCCAAACCTGAAGGTGTTTGCTGATAAGATGCACAAGCAGCATGTAAAAGTGCTGGCCTCTATTGGCGGTGGGTCGGCCCCGGCTTATTATACCACTTTGCTAAGCAGCGAGAATCGTGCGGCATTTATAAAAAAATTGGTGTCGTTAACAGAAGGTTATCACCTTGATGGCATCGATGTTGACCTGGAGGGTGAGCGGGTGGATGCCAATTATGAGGGCTTTATAACCGCCCTTTCTGCCGCGCTTAAATCAAAAAACAAGTTATTGACTGCCGCTGTGGCTACGGTTTATAAAGACCGCTACACGGATAAAGCCTTGGGTTTATTCGATTTTATCAGCATTATGTCCTACGATAAAACCGGCCCCTGGCGACCCGAAAATCCCGGTCCGCACGCGCCTTACCAAATGGCAGTGGATGATATGAATTACTGGGCGGGAGAAAAAGGCATAGCAAAAGATAAACTGAATTTAGGTATCCCGTTTTATGGTTATGGTTTTGGCGTGGGGGCCCCGCCTGATATGTCTTTCAAAGGAATCATCGCAACTTATCCTGGTGCCGAAAATGTTGATGAAGTTGATCTGCCCAGCGGTGGCGCAATTTATTATAACGGCATCCCCACCGTAAAAAATAAAACCCAGCTGGCATTGCAAAAAGCCGGGGGTATTATGATATGGCAATTGTTGCAGGATGCAACGGGCGCTAACTCGTTGCTCGGTACAGTAAATACGGTTATCAAATCACAAAGTAAATAGGCTATTTGGCCTTCATTTGCTCCAGCATGGTAATGATCTTGTCCAGTTTATCTATCTCAATGGTGTCCAGGCGTTTTTGCAATTCTTCAATTTCGTCTTTCGCTTCGCAGTTGGTGCGGTAATCGTCATCGGCCTGTGCGCGGTCGCGCTGGCTCTGGCGGTTTTGTGCCATCATAATGATCGGGGCGGCATAAGCTGCCTGGGTGGAGAAAAGCAGGTTCAACAGGATGTAAGGATATACATCCCAATGCTTAACAAACGCGACAACGTTAAGCAGCATCCATATGGCTACGATGATGGTTTGAATAATAATAAACCGCCACGAGCCCATGCCCGTAGCAACGGTATCCGCCAGTCGTTGCCCAAATCCTAAATGTTCCTGGTGTTCATCGAGCCAGGTTTTTTTTTCTGCCATAAAGTTTAATATTTAAGTGTTTAAATATAACTAAATGTATAATGGATAAAACAATAGCAGCCACTTCTAATGTGTTTCTAATCTGAAAAGTTATCCATCATTTTTTCAACTAATTTTCACCATTTTTGCTGTCTATTATGCAAAAAGGCAAGCTGTTAATTATTGATGACGAGGACCGGTTGCGAAACCTGCTTGCCCGTATTCTTCAGTTGGAAGGATATGAAGTTATTACCGCGGCAACAGGCAAGGAAGGCTTACGCAAATTACAGCAGGAGGCCATCAACGTGGTGCTCAGCGATGTCAAACTTCCGGATATCAACGGCATAGAATTGACCGGGCAAATAAAAACTAACTGGCCGGCTACCGAAATTATTGTCCTTACGGCATTCGGCACTATTAACGATGGTGTTAAGGCCATCAAGTCGGGCGCGTTTGATTACATCACCAAAGGTGATGATAACGAAAAGATAGTGCCGCTGGTAAGCAAGGCCATGGATAAGGCTCTGTTACAGCAAAGAGTAGCGGAACTGGAGAACAAGCTCAATGATAAATTCGGGTTTGATCGGATCATTGGCCGTTCAGCTACTATAACCGATGTGGTAAAACTGGCCCAAAAGGTTGCCTTAACAGATACTACTGTTTTGTTGTTAGGCGAAACAGGAACAGGCAAGGAGGTTTTTGCCGAAGCCATACACCAGGCAAGCAATCGCAAGGGCAAAACATTTGTAGCGGTTAATTGCAGCGCTTTTACAAAGGAGTTACTGGAAAGCGAATTATTTGGCCACAAAGCCGGGGCCTTTACCGGGGCTGTAAAAGATAAAAAAGGACTGTTCGAGGAAGCCAATGGCGGCACCATTTTTTTGGATGAGATAGGTGAACTGGACCATGAATTACAGGCCAAATTATTGCGCGTGCTGGAGTCGCAGCAATTTATCAAAATAGGGGATACCAAGTCAACCCAGGTGAATGTGCGGATATTATCGGCGACCAACCGTAACCTGCAAACGGAGATCGAAGAAAATCATTTCCGGTCGGATCTGTTCTATCGCCTTTCGGTTTTCCAGATCACACTGCCCGCCCTGCGCGAACGTAAAAAGGATATCGCCCTGCTTGCCGAATACTTTATGCAATATTTTGCCGCTAAAGTGAAAAGGCAAATAACCAGCTTATCCGCTGATTTTGTTGAAAAACTGGAGGCCTATCAATGGCCCGGCAACATCAGGGAGCTGAAAAACGTCATCGAACGTGCAGTAATTTTGTGCGATGGTAGTGAACTGGATGAAACCTTGCTTCCGGCCGAGATCAGACAATTGCAATCCTCGAAGCCGGGACAAACGCTTTCTGCTTTTGACCTTTCGTCAGTTGAAAAAATCCACATACAACGCGTACTAAGTCATACCCACGGCAACCGCGCCGAAGCCGCACGGCTTTTGAATATCGGGGTGGCAACTTTGTATCGTAAGCTGAAAGAATACGGGATGGACTGATTTCGGAATTCGGAAGTTCGAATTCGGAATTATTTATTTTTTATTGTTTTCAGGAGAGAAATCATGGCGTAGGGTAGTGCGATTCCTTCCTTGGGGAAGGGGAGGTAGGGGTTTTGGATTATTTTCATGATACAGATTACCCCTCCCTGCCACTACACATCCAACCGCACCCCTCCCAAGGGAGGGAATTTATAATGGAATTAGATATTTCGGGCATTTATTCATTGCTCTTGAAATTTCTCGATAATTGTTGTTCAGACAATAAAAATCAACCTATATTTAGCGGAACCAATTATAACAGATCATGACTACACGAAGGGATTTTTTACAAAAGTCGGCCATCATTACCGGCGGCAGCTTGTTAGCATCAGCTTTAAATAACCAGGCTTATGCCATTTTTAAAAACCGCATTATGCCATCCGACCAATTAAATATCGGCGCGATAGGTATAAACGGAATGGGCTGGGCGGATGTAACATCGGCTTTAAAAGTTCCGGGTGTAAATTTGATAGCGGTGTGTGATGTGGATAAGAATGTGATGGACAAACGCCTAGCCGATTTGGCCAAAACCGGCTATGATATCTCGAAGATCAAAAAATATGATGACTATAAGGCGCTGCTGGATCAGAAGGATATTGATGCGGTGGTAATTGGTACGCCCGACCATTGGCACGCCATGATCATGATGCATGCCTGCGAGGCGGGTAAGGATGTGTATGTAGAGAAGCCGGTTGGCAATTCCATAGGTGAGTGCAGGGCCATGGTAGCCGCACAGGAGCGTTATAATAAAGTGGTGCAGGCCGGGCAATGGCAGCGCAGCCAGCAGCATTTTAAGGATGCGGTTGAGTTTGTGCATAGCGGTCAGTTGGGCAATATCCGTACTGTAAAAGTTTGGTGCTACCAGGGCTGGATGCGGCCCGCGGCAATAGTTCAGGACAGTACACCACCGCCGGGCGTAAATTATGCGGCATGGCTGGGGCCGGCCAAAACCGTTCCATTCAATGCCAGCCGTTTTCATTTTAATTTCCGCTGGTTTTGGGATTATGCCGGGGGACTGATGACCGATTGGGGGGTGCATTTGCTGGATTATGGCTTGCTGGGCATGAAATCGCCGGTGCCAAAATCCGTATCCGCCCTGGGTGGAAGATTCGCCTATCCTGAATTATCAGAAGAAACGCCTGATACGCTAACCACCCTGTATGAATTTGATGGCTTCAATATGGTTTGGGATTCGGCTATGGGGATCGATAATGGCTCCTATAACCGGGATCATGGCATCGCCTATATCGGCAATAATGGTACGCTGATATTAAACCGCGGCGGCTGGGAAGTGATAGAAGAAAGGCAGAGCAAAAGCAAAGTAAGTAAGCCATTTGTAGCGCAATCGGATAATGGTTTGGATAAGCATTGGGAAAATTTTGTAAGCGTGGTTAAATCCCGCAAAATGGCGGATCTGAATTGCCCTATACAGGCAGGCGCACATGTTGCCACCGTAGCGCAAATGGGAAATATAGCTTACCGCAGCGGCAAAAAGTTAGAGTGGAACGATGCGGAACACCAGTTTACCGATCATGCCATCAACAAGCAATATTTGATGAAGGAGTATCACAATGGATATAAACTGCCAAAGGTTTAAAATAGCCGTTGTAATTGTTTTCCTGGTCTTTCCATTACTGGTATTCGGGCAAAAAATGCCGGAGAATTACGTTATCTATTCAAAATACCTCAAGCTTAACCAGGATAATAAGAAGGACAAACTGAACTACGTTATCCGGGTATCAAATGATGATCGCGAAGGCGGCAGGGAGGACATTATGGATATGACGCAAGATTTTGGACATTATCTTAAGGGGGATAAATCAGCACTAAATGGATTTTTTGGAGGACGTCGGGCATTAGTACCCGTATTAATTGCAGATACATTATGGTTGCCGTTGTTAGAGCGGCTTTACAAAAACATGGGGAAACAATACCTTATTCAAAATAAGTTTTCCAATGGCCTGCAAATCACCATGCTTACATATAATCATTATGACGAGTATTTTGATAAAAGCAACGCCCGTGACATTGAAGATGGCTGGGCATCGTTTCGTGAAGATTATCCGGAAAGGCCATTTTTAATTGGTCTTTCCGAAGTTGTAAACGATGGACAACGTGCTGTTTTTTACTTTTCATCCAAATGCGGCAGCTTATGCGGCGTAGGACAACTGGTGTTATTTTATAAAGAAAAATCGGAATGGAAATTTGTATTGGCTATATCACTTTGGAACGCTTAGCCTAGTTTTCTTTTAGTTTTACTTATTTTTGATAATTAAAGGTTAAATATTGCCATTTTTGATTGAAATTATCACCCCTATGATAAAACATCTACTTGTATTTGTACTGCTGATATCTGTTTTCACGACTGCTAAATCGCAAACAGATACTTTAAATAAAAGTCCGGCTGCCGATACTACGGTTAAGCACCCGGTTATTGATACCCTCGTAAAGCATCCGGCCACAGATAGTTTAATTCAACATAAGTTTGTTGATACACTCCCCAGGCGTATGCCGGTTGATAGCGCGGCTAAACATCTGCCCGCTGATACATTAGTGAAACACACCGTGGTTGATAGCCTTGTTAAGCATCCCGCAGGTGATACTGTCGTTCAAAACCCGCCGGTTATTAAACCACCCGCTGATAGTGTCTCTAATCATTCGCCCGTTAATGCAACGGTAAAACATCCTGCCGTCAGTAACTCAGTAAAACATGCTGCAGTTGAAAGCGCTTTAAAAAGTCAGCCTGTAGTGGTGATCATCAAGCATTCGCCCATAAAAACGTTAAGCGATAAAAAATATAATGCATGGTTAAATGGGGATGACCTGGATAGCATGGCGATGGTGGGTGAAATGAACCATTACCCGCTGCCGGATAAAGCGCTTAAATACAAAGTACAGATTGGCCTTAATCCGGGGCAGATCACCAAATTAAAAAACTTGGCTGCCGAATTGCATCGAAAAAAAGTAGAAATGGGGAACAATATCATTCGTAATGAAAAGATGCTCGATAGCCTTTTTCATAGTAAGCAAGTGATAGATGGCACCCTGATATTTTACACAAACCGTTCCGGATTATACCTGGGTGAGCTTAGAGGAGCTATCTTGATGACCTGTTATCAAACAGAAAAAATCTTAAGCGACGACCAGATCAGGAAGTTGGAGGCGTTGGAGAAGACGAATTGATTTAGAGTTGATTAGGTTGAGTGGTTGATTAAGTTGAATGGTCGCGACATGACAACCTAATCAACTTAATCCAACATAATCAACCAATATCCAATTAGATTTGTTTAAATTTGCAGCCCGTTAAAACGCGTATGAAGATCACTTTTGATTTTGAAAAGCCTTTGGCTGATCTGCAATTGCAGATAGACAAGGTGAAGCAGGTTGAGGAAAAGACCAAGGTGGATATGTCGGCAACCCTGAATGAGTTGCAGGAGAAATTTGAAGCCACCAAGCACCAGATATATTCCCACCTTAATGGGTGGCAAAAAGTTCAGATATCCCGTCATCCCGAAAGGCCCTATACTTTACAGTACCTGGAACTGATGTGTGATGATTTTATTGAGCTGCATGGCGACCGCACGGTTGGCGATGACAAAGCGATAATAGGAGGATTTGGCACTATTGGCGGGCAAACAGCCATGTTCATAGGTCATCAGAAAGGAAAGAACACCAAGGAGCGTCAATACCGCAACTTTGGTATGGCAAATCCTGAAGGCTATCGTAAAGCGCTGCGCTTAATGAAACTGGCCGAAAAGTTCGGTAAGCCGGTTATTACCCTGATCGATACTCCCGGAGCATTTCCGGGTCTTGAGGCTGAGGAGCGCGGACAGGGCGAAGCCATAGCACGTAACCTGATGGAAATGTCGGTATTGAAAGTGCCGGTTATTTGCGTGGTTATTGGTGAAGGCGCATCAGGCGGAGCTTTAGGACTGGCTATTGGCGACCGTGTATTCATGCTCGAAAACTCCTGGTATTCGGTTATCTCGCCTGAAAATTGCTCTACTATCCTTTGGAAAACCTGGGAAAATAAAGAAAGAGCAGCTGAAGTTTTGAAACTGACGTCCAACGAGATGTTGAAAAACAAGCTGATAGATGGCATAATAAAAGAACCGCTTGGCGGAGCTCACCAGGACCCGGTTGCAATGGCGACCATCCTGAAAAAACACCTTTTAAAAGACCTGAAGGAACTTAAAGCGCGTAACGTGGATGAGTTGGTGACCGAAAGGATCGACAAATTCTGCTCGATGGGCGTGGTGGTTGAAGATTAGCCCCACCCAACCCTCCCCGGTAGGGAGGGCTTAAAAAGTCTCCCCAACCGGGGGAGATTTAGAGGGGGCTTAGCTATCGATTACTTTTTTTAAAATAGCTTTTGAAGTTCAAGATTTCGTCCTATATTTGCGTTCCTTTTCGGAATGGCAACAAACTGAATGGAAATTGCCTGATAGTATAATGGTAGTACGACGGTTTTTGGTACCGTTTGTCTAGGTTCGAATCCTGGTCGGGCAACAATTTTTAATTTCGGATTTCGAATTTTTGATTTCGGATTTAGGTCTGATCGAGAAATGGAAATCCGAATTGTTTTTTATAATAGCTGGTAATCAGGATATAATTTCTTAATAACATTCGAAATTGAAAATCCGAAATCCGAAATCAAAAGATGCCATTACAATTTAACCCGATCAAATTATTTTCAGGTTCTGCAAGTACAGAACTGGCTAATAAAGTTGCTGCCGCTTATGGTAAGGAACTGGGCGAAGTTGTTCTTTCGATCTTTAGCGATGGCGAGTTTCAACCGCATTTTAATGAAACGGTACGCGGATGCGATGTGTTTTTGATCCAATCAACCAACCCGCCAACAGATAACCTGATGGAGTTGCTGATGATGATCGATGCCGCACGCCGTGCATCTGCTCATTATGTGACTGCGGTTATCCCGTATTTCGGGCTGGCTCGCCAGGACAGGAAAGATAAGCCACGTGTGGCGATAGGATCAAAGTTGGTTGCTAATTTATTGGTGGCTGCCGGCATCAACCGTATCATGACGATGGACCTGCACGCCGCACAGATACAAGGCTTTTTTGATATCCCGGTTGACCATTTGGATGCATCTATCATTTTTGTGCCTTATATCAAAAGTTTGGGTCTGGGCAATTTAACCATTGCTTCGCCGGATATGGGTGGTTCATACAGGGCACGCAGCTTCGCCAAGTTTTTTAATGCTGAAGTGGTGATCTGCGATAAACGCCGTAAACGTGCTAATGAAATTGAATCAATGACGCTGATAGGTGACGTAACCGACCAGGACATTGTATTGATAGATGATATTTGCGATACAGCCGGTACATTGGCTAAAGCAGCAGGATTAATTATGGAGCGTGGCGCACGCAGTGTACGCGCGGTATGTACGCACCCGGTTTTATCGGGCAGGGCTTACGAAACCATTGAAAATTCAGTATTAGCTGAATTGATCGTTACCGATACGATCCCGCTTAAGCATCAAAGCAGCAAAATAAGAGTGCTGTCAACTGCTGAGTTATTTGCAAAGGCGATAGAGAACGTAAATGAACACGGGTCGATCAGCCAGTTGTTTAAGGTGGACTGAGAAGTCCATAGTCTATGGTCAATAGTCCATAGCCTTTTTTGAAATATGAATACAAAACCATGGTCTATTCTATTGACTATCGACCATGGTCTATTAATAAATAACAATAAATAAAAACAAATGAAATCAATTGCTATTAGCGGTTCTCCAAGAGAGAACGTAGGGAAAAGAGACGCTAAAGGACTGCGTTACAACGGACTGGTTCCGGCAGTACTTTATGGTGGGAAAACCCAAACCCACTTTGCCGTGTCCGCAGCTGATTTGAAGCCGGTAATTTATACACCGGTCGTTCATTTCATCGATTTGGAAATTGCAGGCGTAAAATCACAGGCTATCATTCAGGATATCCAGTTCCACCCATTGACAGAAAAAATTCTGCACGTGGACTTTTTATTGCTTGACGAGAAAAAGCCTATTGCCATCGAAATACCTATCCGTATCACCGGGACTTCTCCGGGTGTTAAAATGGGCGGTAAACTGGTGCAAAAATTACGTAAACTGCGTATCAAAGCTTTACCTAAAGATCATTTAGATAATATCGATGTGAGCATTGAAGGTTTGGAAGTTGGTAAATCAGTACGTGTTGCCGACCTGAAATTAGACAAACTGGTAATTACCAATGCTATTGAAGATACCATTTTATCAATAACTACGTCACGCGCATTGCGCCAGGCTGAACAGGAAGCAACCGGTAAAAAATAATTTTATTGGTGATTACACCGATTTGTGATTGATTTCACCGATTGGATAGTGATACACGAATTAACAGCGATAGGTTTATACTTATCGCTGTTTTTGGTTAGTATTGGACAAAGGAAGAAAGACTAAAGAAAAAAGATAGTAAAAAAACTATGCTAAAACATAATTTTCGACAACTTAGAATTTGGATAGATTCGGTTGAATTGACGACTGAAATTTATCTGTTAACGCAGAATTTTTCAAGCGAGCATAAGTTCGGGCTAGCAAGTCAGCTTTACAGATCAGCTGTATCCATACCTTCAAATATAGCGGAAGGCTCTTCAAGGAAGTCAGACAAAGAATTCGGTCATTTTTTGACTATTAGCTTAGGTTCGGCCTTTGAGTTAGAAACACAGTTAACAATTGCAGAAAAATGCAAAGTGTTCCCAGAGTTTGATTATCAATTGTTGATTTCAAGGGTACAGACCCTGCAAAGACAAATTGCTGTTTTTTCTAATACTATTTAATCGGTTCTTTTCTCATTATTCTTTTATCCTTTATCTTCACAAAATGAAATATCTCGTTGTTGGTTTAGGGAATATAGGGCCGGAGTATGCTGATACCCGGCATAATATCGGCTTTATGGTGCTGGATGAACTAGCCAAACAGGAGAATGCCAAATTTTATAATATGCGCCTGGGGTATTATGCCGAAGTCCCCTACAAGGGTCGGATGTTGTACCTGGTAAAACCATCCACCTATATGAATTTAAGTGGTAAGGCGCTAAACTACTGGATGAAGGAGTTGAAAATACCTATTGAAAATGTGCTTGTTGTTGTTGATGATATAGCCCTGCCATTAGGTACAGTGCGATTAAAACCGAAGGGAAGCGCAGCCGGGCACAACGGCCTCAAGCATATTGAATATACGCTGGGCCATAATAATTATGCCCGCCTTCGTTTCGGCGTAAGTGATAATTTCCCCAAAGGCCGCCAGGTGGATTATGTGCTCAGCGGCTTTGATGCGGATGAACAACCCGAATTGCCTGCCTTGATAGACCGCTCTATAGAAATGATCAAAAGCTTCGCCATGATCGGAACTGAATTGACCATGACCCGGTTTAATAAGTAATAATTCTGCTACATTTTAGTAAATTTTATACTCACAGGAATTATTATTTTCCTTAGGTAAGAAAAATTTCTTACTTTTTATTTGGAACATAAGAAACTATTCTTATGTTTGTACTATGAAGTCATCTAAGAAGGATAAAATCACATCATCGGAGCCCACTAAATCTGAATTGGAAATACTTCAGGTGTTATGGCAGTTAGGTCCCTCTACCGCCCGTTTTGTTAATGATCACCTGAACGAGGAGAAACGTGAAGTTATCTACATGTCGACCCTGAAGCTGATGCAGATCATGGTTGGAAAAGGTTTCTTAGAAAAAGATGAAAGCCAGATGCGGCATGTTTACCGCGCTAAGGCGGAGGAGGGTAAAACCAAAGGGCAGATGCTTGAACGCGTGGTGGATACGCTGTTCAATGGTTCGGCAGGCAGCCTGATGATGCAGCTATTGGGCAATAAGAAAATATCGCCCGAAGAAATGGAAGAGTTTAAAGAACTGATTAAAAAAATAGACCAAAAACCTTAAAGCTATGAAAACCTCGTTCTGGACACCGTATATTTCGGATCACACCATCAACGCCATCTGCTGGACGCTGATCCATTCGATTTGGATAGGACTTGCAGTCGCTTTGTTATCAGGGTTAGTGATCACCTTTACCAGCAAGTCAAGTGCGGCACTGCGGTATCGCCTGTTGTGCGGTATATTGTTCGTTTTTGTCGCATCGGCAGGTATCACTTTTTATCTCGAAATGCGATCGTCCGGAACAAAACCATTATCCGGGGGTACAAACCTGGTCTTGGTTAGCAATATGAGCGCTGGCCCGGTGAATCATGTAGCTTCGGTTGCGCATACCAACCTGTTTACAGATTTTGTAACCCTGGTAAAGCAGAATACGAATATCATATTTATGGTATGGCTGCTGTTTTTTATGTTAAAAAGCCTGAAAATGGTGAGCGGGCTGCTCTATATTCAAAGGATACGGAATTATAAGGTACATACTGTCGCCGAAGAGTTTAAGCATAAGATAGCATTGTTTAGCAAGCAGCTCGGCATAGGCCGCACGGTTCAGTTAATGCAATCAGAACGGGTGAAGATACCAGTTGCCATAGGTTGGCTGAAGCCGGTTATCCTGTTGCCAATGGGCATTGTTTTACAACTCCCAGCCGAGCAACTGGATAGTATTTTATGGCACGAACTGGCGCATATCCGCCGCCGCGATTACCTGGTGAATATTTTGCAGGGTTTGGTGGAAACGGTATTCTTTTTTAACCCGGCTTTGTTGTGGTTGTCATCGCTTATCCGCGCCGAAAGGGAAGCCTGCTGCGATGATATGGTGCTGAGCCGAATGAACCGTAAAGCGAATTACCTGGAGGCCTTGCTGGCATTTGGCTACGAGGATAATAGCCGGACAAGTTTGGTGATGAGCATTGGCTCGGGTAACCAACTGCGCAACCGGTTGAAAAGAATGGTGAGCCAGGAAAATAAGAGATTGAGCATCGTTGAAAAAGTGGTACTTGCCGCCGGGCTTATCCTGTTATCAGCTTTTACGGCGCTGCCCAAAGCTGACCAGGCCGTGAAATACCTGGCGCATGTGATGAAAAACAAGCCGGCCGCAGCACTGACCCCAAAACATACCGATACTTTGCCTGTTTCGAAAAGCCTGGTGCTAGGTGCCCAGCCGGAACAGTCTATGGGGAAAATGGTTGTAAATGGACCGGATACCTCTATCCGCTTCACCAGTGTGCTATTTAACCAGGCTGATACTGACCTTGCAAACTGCGAAATAGAGGCAAAAGACGATAAAGGAAATCTTTATCACCTGGTAGTGGCCAACAATAAACTGACCGCTTTGGACATCAATAATGTAAAAGTTAAGGATGGAAAACTGCCGGAGTTTGAGTATTTGGTCCGGGAGATCGATGATAGAATTGCCGAAAAGAGGCAGGTGATGGCAGAGGACATGGCCATTTTCAAGGTGAAATCACCGCAAGCTAAGTTCAGTAAAAAAGGCTGGGGGTTGGATACCGGCAAAAAACGCCTTCTACTGGATTGGGGAAAAACCGACTCTATATCACCGAAGTTTAAATTACTTCATGAAGGATCTGCTGCGCAGTTGATGAAGCTGGATTTTATGCGGAAACTTGGGAAACAGGACAGCAGCGACTATGCGGCGCAGCAGCAAAGAGTAAGTAATGTAATTGCCGACCTGGTGGCTGAAAAAGTGGTTGCTAATGCCCCGGCTGTAAAGTGGTTCGGCCTGAGCAATACCGAATTTATTGTTAACGGGCAAAAACAACCCGAGGCTTTGCAGCAAAAGTTTAAAGCAAAATATGGCATCCGCGAGGATTATGGCCTGTATTATGGCCCGGTTAAGATGACGGGAACCGGGGTGTTTATAGATGGGCAGTCATCTAAAACCATGCTGAAATTAAAGAATTTACAAAGGCTGCAATTGAAGGAACAGCAATTGAGCATGCTGGATCAGAAATTTAAACTGCAGCCGCAAAAATCCTGGTCATCAAAAAAGGAGTTGCAAATGCAGCTAAAAGATATACAAAAGTTTAAATTGAAGCAGCAGGAATTGGGCATGACGGATATGAAATTTAAGTTGTTGCCACAGGAATCATGGTCTCCGAAACAGAAACTGCAAATGCAACTAAAAGATATACAAAGACTTGATGCACAGGAAGGGCGTTCCTTTAAGGAGCCGATCGCTTTGCAGCCTATTATAACAAACGTTATCGGCGACCTGGTCGACCAAAATATCGTTAAGGATAAAAGCGACTTGTCATTTAAACTGACCAACAAATCGTTGATCGTGAACGGGGTTAAGCAGCCGGAGGAAATTCACGAAAGGTTCAAAAATAAATATCTTAGCGAACCGCAATATCCCCTTGGGCCGGGGATTACGAAAGATCCCAATTTCGGGCTTCAGTATGATGCCAAAAAAGGCGGTATGGGTATAGGTGTTCCCATTGACCGCGATGACCCTTAGATAGATGTTAGGTAACATTGGTGTTACAGAGCAAAAAGCAGCATCCCCCTATAAGGGGTATTTATGAAAATAAATAGTTAAAATATGTTAAAATTGCCCCTTATAATGTTAAAACGCCATTTTTCTTTGTAACAGATTAATATCTTGTGCGTCTTCTAGCCTAAAACCATTTCATGAAGATTTTTTTACTTGCCTTATTTTTTTCTTGTTTGTCATGCCTGGCTATAGCGCAAGGTACCCAGCAAACAATCACTATACAAGGTACGGTGATCGACTCGGCAACCAACAAGCCTTTGAGCTTTGTAACGGTAGCTCTGCAAAATTCAAAAACACATGCGGGGGTTAAAAGTGCCCTCACTACTGATGATGGTAACTTTACTATAAAGGCGCCTGCAGAAAATACCTATGAAACGGCTTTTGTTTTTATTGGCTATAAGAGTAAAATAGTACCTGTAACGGGTAATGGTGCTACGCTAAACGCGGGCCGGGTTTTATTATCACCATCAACGGGTCAGTTAAAGGAAATTTCGGTAACCGCGGCAAGGCCTTTGATGAAGCAGGAGGTTGACCGTATCAGCTATGATGTGCAGGCCGATCCGGACAGTAAAGCATTATCCGCTTTGGATATGATGCGCAAAGTGCCGCTGCTGGCAGTAGACGGAAACGATAATATCAAGCTTAAAGGAAGCGGCAATTTCAAAATCCTGATCAACGGGAAGGAATCGGCGCTGGTGGCTAAAAACCCATCGGATATATTGAAGGCGATGCCGGCAACCAACGTGGAAAGGATAGAGGTGATCACTACCCCGCCTGCTAAATATGATGCCGAAGGCTTATCCGGACTGATCAATATCATTACCAAAAAGAATGCCGACCAGGGATATAATATAGGCCTAAATACCAGATTCAATTCCGTTTTCGGGCCCGGATATAATCTCAACGGTACCTTGAAACAGGGAAAATTCGGGATGTCGTTTTTCGGCGGCCTGGGCAGTAATGGCAGCTTGACTAACACTTCAGGCAACACACAAAATATTTTTGCCACGCATACCAATATTATCCAAACCGGTTCAAATACCCAAAAAGGTAATTTTCATTACGGAGGTACTGAACTAAGCTACGAGATTGATTCACTTAATTTGCTTACCGCATCGGTTGATATCTTTGGTAATGATCAAAAACAAAGTAGTCAGCAGTTTTCAAATACCGACAGCCTGGGGATGCCTACGCAAGCTTATATTTTAAACAATACCGGGCATGGCAGCTTTACTGGTTTTGATGCCGCGTTGAATTACCAGCTGGGATTTAAAAAATCAAAAGACCGTTTACTTACTTTCTCCTACAAATACAGCTATGCGCCAAATAAGCAATTCAACGATAATATATTTGACGGCAGGCTGGAATATCCGCTTCCCGATTACCAGCAATATAATGATGCAGGCGACCGGGACCATACCATACAGGTAGATTATGCCAGTCCACTTAGCAAGCAGCTATCTATTGAGATAGGTGGCAAAGCCATTTTGCGCAGCAATTACAGCAATTATCATGTGGACGACCGTGCCGTGGGCGAGCAGCAATACATCACCAATGATACCCTGACCAACAATTTTACTTATCACCAGGATATTTACAGTGTCTACAATTCGTACCAGTTAAAGTTGGAGAAATGGACCGCCAAGGCAGGCCTGCGTTTGGAACATACCGCTTTAAGCGCCGATTTTACATCGGCAGGCATAAGTACAGCGCCAAGCTATAATAACCTGATCCCATCGGTATCCATACAGCGCAGCTTTAAAACCAGCAGCATCAACTTTGGCTTTACACAGCGTATCCAGAGACCGGGAATATTTCAGCTCAACCCTTTTGTAGATACTTCAAACCCGACCTTTGTTACTACGGGTAACCCGACATTGAAGCCTGAGCTGGATAATACTTTTGAGCTAACCTATAGCAATTTCACTAAGAACGCCATCACCGTGGGGCTTAGCTACGCCTTCTCTAATAATTCGATCCAGAATGTTTCGAGACTGGACTCTATAATTGTAGATGGCAAGGTTCATCACATAACCTATACCACTTTTGAGAACTTAGGCTCCAACAAGACACTGGGGTTGAATGTGAATACCAACATGAACATCACCAAGGAATTCAGCCTGAGCCTGAACGGGCAGGTCAGCCATATTTGGCTGAGCGGTTTCTTTAACGGCAATCAATATAATAATGACGGCTACACAGGCAATGCTTTCGGAAATTTGCGCTACAAGTTTAAAAATGGTTTTGCATTCAGCTTCAACGCAGGTTTCTTTAGCGGCAATGTGAACCTGCAGGGTAACTCGAGCAATTTTATTTTTAACCAATACCTGGTATCGAAAGAGTTGTTCAAAAAGAAAATGACCATTGTGCTGGTAGCAAACAACCCCTACAGCAAATACAATACCTTTAAGGCGACCACCAATTCGGCCGATTTTTACCAATCATCTTACAATCAAAATTATTACCGTTCGTTCGCCGTGCGCCTCAATTTCAGGGTTGGAAAGCTTAACAGCGATATCAAAAAGAATCAGCGCGGTATCAATAATGATGATACCAAAGGTGGTGGTAAAAGCTCTGGTAATAACCAGTAATGGTAATATAAATAATACAATTTGTTAAAACTTTTTATCGGGTTCATCCCCGATATTCGCGTCCAAATGAAGAGACTTTTACTATTAACTATTTGCTGTTTCCTGTCCACCCTGTTATCTGCTCAAACCGCGGCGCCTCCCACTATTACCATTAGTGGTACGGTGATTGACTCGGCAACTAATAAGCCTTTAGGCTTTGTAACCGTGGCTTTGCAAAACTCGAAAACGCATGAGGGCATCAAAAGCGGCCTCACTACTGATAATGGAGGTTTTGCGTTGAAGATCCCGGCCGGTGATTCATACCAGGCCGTGTTTGTTTTTATTGGTTATAAAACTAAAACAGTGCCCATAAGCGGTACCGGCACAGAAAGAAGCCTTGGCAGGATTTTGTTATCCGCCTCAACGGGGCAACTAAAAGAAGTTTCCATTACATCGGCGAGACCATTGATGAAACAGGAGGTAGATCGCATCAGCTATGATGTGCAAGCCGATCCGGAAAGTAAATCCGTTACCGCGCTGGATATGATGCGCAAGGTGCCGCTGTTATCGGTGGACGCATCAGACAATATCAAATTAAGGGGCAGCAGTAACTATAAGATATTGATCAACGGGAAAGAATCGGCCCTGATGGCGAGAAATCCATCAGATATATTGAAGGCTATGCCGGGTACCAATATTGTAAAGATAGAGGTGATCACCACGCCGCCCGCCAAATATGATGCTGAAGGTTTAGCGGGTATTATCAATATTATCACCGTAAAAAATGCAGACCAGGGATATAATGGCTCGGCTAATATCAATTACAACAGTGTATACGGTTACCGGCTAAACCTGAATACCACGGTGAAGCAGGGTAAATTGGGTTTCACAGGATATGTGGGCACCGGCAAACGCGAAAGCCGCAGCTCGGAAACCGGGAGCCAGAGTATTTTTTATGATCCTGCATCATCACTAACGCAAAACGGAACGCGTTCCAATGGAGGCAAAAATACCTATGTAAGCACCGAGCTTAGTTACGAGATCGACACCCTGAACTTGCTGACCGGTATGTTCGACCTTTATAACAATAACAACAACCAGGGCACTACCCAGTTCACCAACCTGCGCGATGGCAATAATAATATTACTGAATCATATCGTTCGCTGAATAATGGCACCGGGCAGTATCATGGCAGCGATGTTGGGCTTAATTACCAGCTTAGTTTCAAAAATCATAAGGACGAATTATTGACGGCATCATACAAATACAGCAATAATAACAGCAAGCAGTTTAGCGATGTAAGCACGCAGGACGTGATCAATTACCAGGCTCCTGATTATCGCCAGTATAACAATTCGGGATCTAAAGAACATACCCTACAACTGGATTACATCCAACCGTTAAAGGTGGTTACGATAGAGGCCGGCGGTAAAATGATCCTGCGCAATAATTTCAGCAATTTCCATACGGATACATTAACTGGAAACAACCAGTATACAACCGATCCGAAACAGGAAAATGATTTTACCTATCACCAGGATGTATACAGCCTGTACAATTCGTACCAGTTAAAATTTACCAAATGGGTATTGAAGGGCGGCTTGCGTTTAGAGCGTACCAATATCAGCGCTAATTTTATTTCGGCCAGTGGAACTAATTTAGATCAGCGGTACAACAACCTGGTACCTTCGCTATCTATACAGCGAAGTCTTAAAAACAGCAGCCTTACTTTTGGTTTTACGCAGCGGATACAGCGCCCCGGTATTTACCAGTTGAACCCATTTGTAGATAGCACCAACCGCAGTTACATCACCAGGGGTAACCCGGCATTGCGCCCGGCGGTGAACAACACTTTTGAATTGGGATATAGTAACTTCGCAAAAGGTTCGATCAATATTAGCACCAATTATGCCTTTGCCAACAATACCATCGAAAGCCTGGCCTCGGTTAACGGCGCTGTGACCACTACTACTTTTGCCAACGTGGGCAAAAACAGGCATTTGGGGTTTGATGTCAACATCAATTATCCTATCACCACCCGGCTGAATGTGAACATCAATGCCGAACTGCTCCAGATATGGTTAAAGGGTACCTATAATGGTGCGTTTTTATCCAACAGCGGCCAGCAGGGACACTTGTTTACTTATACTGGTTATAAGTTTGATGACGGTTACCGCATAGGTGTGAATATTGGCTATGATAGCCGGTATGTGCTGTTGCAGGGCAGGGATAACTTTTATTTCTTTAGCGGGGCCAATGTATCCAAGGAGATATTTAATAAGAAGGCATCATTCTCCGTCAACTTTAACAATCCGTTCAGCAAATTCAATAAGCTCGATTTCTTTACCAAAACATCAGATTTCCAGACCTCAAATTACTTCCTGAATTATTACCGCACGCTTAACCTCAATTTCAGCTATAAATTTGGTAAGCTGAACAGTACGATCAAGAAAAATCAGCGGGGTATTAATAATGATGATACCAGCGGAGGCAGCAAAAATTAATAGATTTGCAGCATGAAAGTATACGGTATTACCAATTGCAATACGGTTAAAAAAGCGTTAGACTGGCTGAAGGCAAACCAGGTAGCTTACGAGTTCCAGGATTTTAAAAAGCTGGGTGTATCACCCGAAAAGCTACAGGAGTGGGATCACAAAGCCGGTTACGAGAAGTTTCTGAACAAGCAGGGCCTTACCTGGAAACAGCTTGACCCGACAGTAAAAGAAAGTGTTAAAACCTCCATGGATGCCTTGAAACTACTACAGCAGAAAACCAGCATGATCAAAAGGCCGGTGATTGAGGATGGCGGTTTCCTGTATTTCGGTTTTGATGAAGCGGTTTATAAAAAGCATTTTGGGAAGTAATTATTACTCCACCTTATATCGGTAAACCGCTCTGCCCAAATTCCCGTCACCATCAATGCCTTCTATCACCACCCGATAATTGCCTTTGCCGCCATTATAATATTCAAAGGTAGCTTTGCCTTTTTCATCGGTGATGATGTTGGGGTTCCAATAAATGGTTTTGCGCTCACCGATCAATTGGGCTTCATTTTTTGAAGTGTATTTTGGTGAGTAAAATTCGCGGGCTTTGTAATAGCCTTTGAATTTGTAGGTGATGAGGCCATCAACCGCGATACTGGCCGGGTTACCCAGTTCGGCGCCACGTTTCAGGGTAATGACCAAGGCACCATAAGCTGCATTTGAGCCATAAAGGGACAAATAACTCTGGCTTGTTAAAACCTCCACACTGTACACATCATTCGGGTTGATCAGATCCAGGTCGGCCGCGCCGCGTTGCATACCTTCAATTAACACGGCCATTGGATGGGCCGATCCGCTTATGCTTCTTGCCACAGCACGAACGCTGTAGGGTATCCCACCTCTCCAGGATACACCAAATATTTTAGTTGAAAGACATTCGGATAGGGTTGAACAGCCAATTAATTTATCACCCAATATCACCTCATTTGCATTGCCCGGCCCGTTTAAGTTGGACGAATAAAGCATGTTGGAGTTATATTTAGGTTTGAAAGGGGTTTCGCGTTTAGATTTTACTTTGACCTCAGCTAATTGCCTAACCCTGTTCATAGAATCCAATTTTATATTCTTTTGACCAGCCGCGTAGCTTTGATTCATCGCATCCTTTACACGGTCGGGGACATCTTCAAAGGTATGATCGGTTTTATTTACAGACTGAAAAGAGGGTTCTTTAATGCTGATCTTTACATTCTTCCCACCGCTTGTTTTGGAGGCATTAATGATCACTTTCGCAGTATCCTGCAGGTTGATATGACGAAAAGTAAAATTGCCGCTGGCATCTGTCAGGGTGTCTAATGACAAATGGTCTTTGATAGAAGTTAATCTTACACTGCCACCCGGTACCGGTTGGTTTCCCGGTGTTTTTATGGTGCCCGACAGGCTTAAAGCGGTTTCAGGCTGATAAGCAGGTTTAGCTTCACTACCCGCTAATATCTTTTTCCAGCCAAAGCTGCGATAACCCTGTGTCAGCATCAGCAGGTCAAGGTCGGCATCGGTTTTATCGCTCCGGTTGGTGAAATAATAATTGGGCCTTTCTATAGCGCCCTTCAGTTCCGAAGTCAGCAGCAGGTTGGTCAGAATAGTGGTTTCAGCTTCTACGTCAACCGGTACTTTGGTTTCATCTGTAACTGATACCGAGAAACTACCCGAAACAGCTTTATCGCCACTACTTGCCCCTAAATCTATCTTCACCTTCTCACCGGGTATGTATAGTTCTTTGTCTGTATTTAATTTCAGCTTGAGCTCATCTGCGTTTTGGATAAATACAACGCGCTCGTTCAAAGGCTCACCGCTTTGCGAGAATAAAGTAAACTGAACAATACCTGACGGAAAACGGCTCTTTTCTATCGTTGTAGTAAATACCTGGTTTTCCAATTTCGCTGATGCTGTATAGTAAACCTTCCCGCCTGATCGACCCATAAGATAAAATGCATTGTTCCTGATCTTTTGATAAAGCTGGTCGTTAGCGGCTATTTTTAGGTAGATATTATCGACACTGCTGTTGTTGAGGGTTAAGGTGAAACCTTCTTCTTTGGCTTTAGGCAGATCAAGTGGATAAGTACTGCCATCGCTGCGGGTGATGATAGCCTTGTAAACCTTGCCCGGTTGGGGTGTTAACGCAAAAGCGCCCATCCCTGCATGCTGTGTGCTGAAAGTGGCTACTTCGGTGCCATCCTCGGTGATACTGCCTTTGATATCGGTGGATGCTCCATTATTACTGATAGCCTTTACCGCTACTTTTGATCGCAGGCCATTCACCAATTCTCCGCCTTCCGGCAAAAACTGGACATCTATATTCTGCTGTTTGGTGGGTACATTATTTACGGTTGATATGAGAGGTTTAACAGGTTTCTTTTCTTCTGACAAGTCAATGCCGCCCACCCTGATCGTTTGGTTGTAAAACCAGGCATCGCTGTCGTTCCGCATCCAGTTGGTATAAGCCCTGATGCGGTAGTTGCCTGCTTTGTAGCTGTAAGGCAAAGTAAAATCGCCATTAGAAATGCCCGAATCCAGCTGCAGCGTTAATCGTTTCACCACTGAATCCTGCGGATTGATCAGTTCAGCATAAAGCACACCGCTTAAGGCAGATAGCTGATGATGCTCCCCGGTAACCACATAAGCTTTAAACCATATCGTATCGCCCAAACCATACCAGGGCCTGTCTAAATGCAGGTGGACTTTTTCGACAGGGTGGGCGGCAGTGTATTGCTGTAATACCTTAATAGCCTTACTGAGGGGAGCATTATCAACCCTATTCTCCTCGTTTTTAGACTCATAATCCAATGGTAAAAGCCCGGCGATCCTGTTGCGTGCCCAGGCTCCGGTAAATGATGCGCTGTTAGGGTCTACCACACCACCATTTTTATCAAACATGATATACGGTTTATTAAAGCTGATGATAGTGGTTTCTATATTATAAGGATCGTTTAAATTTGTTAATTGCGGGGCCGAACGGAAATGATGATATTTATTGTAAGTAATATGAAGCACATCGCTGTCGTGTTTAAGCGCGTAAATACCTGCCTGATCGGTTGGTTTCAATAATTCTGCGCTTGTTAACGGCGAGGGCATCACCATAGATATTATATTTGATTTTGTCTTTTTCGGATCCTGCCGGGCGACTATGCGCAGCACCCTGAACCCATCTTCGTCTATTTGATTATTATACGCAGCGCGGAAAAAATGCATAGCCGAACCTTCATAAACTTCCTGTCTTTTCTTTTGCCAGCGCCGCTCTTGCGCGGGCGTACCTTTTAGTGGTGTAAATAAGGCTGAGCCTTCATAATGTATCGAACTCTCAAACTGATATTTGTTGATCAGCGTAAAATTGGTGAGTAAATAACTGATCTTGTAGCCTAAAGCATCGTTCTCTATCTGTATAAAATCGTAGGATGAGCCGGTAAGCGTATTGGTATCGTTATCATAATCCAGATCTATCACTCCGGGGTTTAATATCTTACAATCTTCGGCCAGGGGCGAACGGCCCAAAAACTCCTGCTTAAACCAAAGCAGGTGTCTTTCCCTTTCGGGATCGGTTTTGGCCTTGATGGTTACTTCCTTTAAAGCAACCTCCCTGGGATTGATCTCGATATCAGGTAAGGTAATATTAGAATTGTTGATCACAAACGGCTGGCTATAAACATCAAACCCAACCACCGATACAACCAGGTCGTATTTGCCGGGTTTGGCATCCCGCAAAATAAAAGTGCCGTCATCAGCGGTTTTACCGCCCACCGAAGCGTTACCCAAAAATATGCTGGCATTGGCTACCGGTTTTTTATCAGCACGATTCAAAACTCTGCCCGAGATGGTAAACTGCGCAAAAGCGCTAAATGGCAACAGGAAAAGAAAAAGAATAAAGGCTTTAGGCATTCAAAAAATGTTTTCCCTAAAACTATCAATGAGAAATGGATTAATCAAGCGGTATTTTCACGGTAATTTTAAAAAGCTGTCCTAAAGGCTAAGTGGGTTAAAATCACTCATTCACCAATTCAATCCTTCAATAATTAACCCTCACGTAACAATCATTTTACCAGGCTTTTGCTATTGTAAATTTTGTATTATACTTGCGTTTAAATAATTAACTGTATCCCAATGAATTTTAAACTGATCGCCGGTTTATCACTGGCTTTTTTGGTTGTTGCAACTACTGGCAATGCGCAGCAGGGCACACCTCCGCCTCCGCCGCCTCCGGCAGCACCCGCAACCAATTATGATTATCACGAAACTTTTGGCCCGCCATTTTTCACCAAGAATGGAACCGAATACCGCGCAGCAAATGGCGAGCCGGGACCGAAATATTTCCAGAATCGCGCCGATTATCAATTGGCTGCCAAACTGAATGATCAAACTAACGAGATCACGGGGTCGGAGGTGCTGACCTATACCAATAACAGTCCGCAAAAACTGGGCTATTTATGGATGAACCTGGAGCAAAACCTGTTCAGGCAGGATTCACGGGGCACAGCTATTGTGCCTTTGGTGGGTAATCCACCAACTCTCCAGAGCCGTAACTGGGGCCGCGGACAGGTATTTGATGCCGGTTTCAGGATCAAATCAATAAAAATGCTGAACGCCAAAGGGCCAGCTACCAATATCAAATTCCTGGTGAGCGATACCCGTATGCAACTGTTTTTGCCTAAAGAGGTAACAGCCAATGGCGGACAGGTTAAGTTACAAATAGAATACTCCTTTATCGCCCCTGATTATGGTTCCGACCGTATGGGTGTTTTGGAAGAAAAAGATGCCAAAGGGAATTCGGTTACAAAAAATGGCCGGATATTCACCGTGGCGCAATGGTACCCGCGTATGTGCGTGTATGATGATGTGGAAGGATGGAACACGATACCTTACTCTGGTCCGGGAGAGTTTTATTTGGAATATGGTGATTTCGACCTGAGCATTACTGCCCCGGCCAATCATATCGTGGTAGCATCAGGCGAGTTATTGAATCCGCAGGATGTGTACACACCAGAGCAGCTTAAGCGTTGGGCATTAACTGAAAAGAGTGAAAAGACCGTAGTTATCCGTTCGGCTGAAGAAGTTACACAAGCTTCATCACGCCCCGCCGGTAAAAAAGAACTGACCTGGCACTTTAAGATCAAGAATGCACGTGACGCGTCATGGGCATCATCAGCTTCATTTATTGTTGATGCAGCCAAGATGGACCTGCCAAGCGGTAAGAAATCGATAGCGATATCAGCCTACCCGGTTGAAAGCGATGGCGCTGATGCCTGGGGCCGTTCAACAGAGTATGTCAAAAAATCAATCGAATACAATTCAAAAAAATGGTTTGAATTCCCTTACCCGGCTGCTACCTGCGTTGCCGGTATTGTAGGTGGTATGGAATATCCGGGCATTGTTTTCTGCGGATATAATGCTAAAAAAGGCAACTTATGGAGCGTTAACGATCATGAATTCGGTCATACCTGGTTCCCGATGATCGTTGGATCAAACGAGCGTTTGTACGGCTGGATGGACGAGGGTTTCAATACCTTTATCAATACGCTGTCAACCGCTGATTTTAACAATGGTGAATATGCCCGCAAAAAGCCGGCAGATATGCACGCCAATGCGGCTGCCGTAACCAGGCCGGGATTGGAAACCATGTTTAGCCAACCGGCTAACCTCAAAGAAAGAAATACAGGTATATTACTGTACTTCAAACCGGGTATGGGCCTTACCTTGCTGCGCGAGCAGATCTTAGGCCCTGAACGTTTTGATTTCGCTTTCCGCAACTACATTGCCAAGTGGGCATTTAAACACCCTACACCTGATGACTTTTTCCGTTCGATGGAAAATGCTTCGGGCGAGAGCCTGCAATGGTTCTGGAGAGGCTGGTTCCTCAACAACTGGCGTTTGGACGTAGCCGTACGTGATGTTAAATATTTTGATAATGATCCTTCAAAAGGCGCTATCATCACCATTGATAACCTTGAGAAAATGGCTATGCCGGTTGTGCTTGAGATAAAGACCGTTAGCGGTAAAACCGACCGTGTGAAATTGCCGGTTGAGATATGGGAACGCAACAGCACCTGGACATTCAAGTATCCATCGACAGAAGAAATACAGTCGGTTACTTACGACCCTGATAAGGCACTGCCTGATTTTAATTCCGACAATAATGTCTGGACAAAGAAATAAAATGAAAATAAAAAAGCCCGGTTCGCCGGGTTTTTTTATGGGTTGACATTGGCTTGTAAATTAAATGTTAAAATTGAAACCAATGTGTTAAAAAATGGGTTGTTTAACTGTGAATGCACTATATTTACTTACCATGAAAAATAAACTTTATCTACTTGCATTGTTATTATTACTGGGCAACAGCCTCCGGGCCCAGGTATTGCTCAGGGGCACCGTGTACGATCTGGACAAGGGGAATAAGCTTTCGGATGTATTTGTAAAGGATGCTACCACTAAGCAGATCACCATTACCGATAAATCCGGTAAGTTTGAGATCAGGACAGAAACCGGTCATACGCTGATCTTCAATTCACCCGGCTATGTTTCTGATACTTTGTATGTAACGGATATGACGCCTAAAAGAGTAGAGCTGAAGACGCAAACCATATCACTGCGCGAGGTGAATATTTCAGCTGCAAAACTGAATTTCGATCCGCATAAAGAATATCCGGATATTTATACCAAAAGCAAGGTGTACCCGCTGTCGCCGTCAAGCTGGTTCAGTAAAGAGGGCCGTGACGCCCGGCGGCTGAAACGTTATTTTGTACGTGAAGCGCAGGAACGAAGAATAGACCAGGTATTTAACCGTACCTATGTAGGCAGTATAGTGCCGTTGAAAGGGCAGGAGCTGGATAACTTTATGACGCTCTATCGCCCGAGTTATGCGTTTATTACTGGTAATAACAACGAATCGCTGGCAGTGTATATCAATGATTCCTACAAAAAATACCAGGCATTGCCTCCCGATAAACGCCAGCTGCAAAGGATCGACACGATAAAAATTAAAAACAATTAATCAGCTGGCAGTATTATAGTTGTAAATACATTACAACTATGAAAACGAAACTAACAAGCGCTTTACTATTGGCATCATTGTTTGTAGTACTGTGCACAAGCTGCGCCCCAAGGCATATTGCGCCACCACCGGCACCTCCGGGAGCCCCTGCACCGCCATCACGATAATATTGTGATTACACCGATTACTATTAGATTACACCGATTATTTCTGATTCCACAGATTGATCGGTGTAATCATTTTACATAATCGGTGAAATTACAGTGCATCACCCCAACTTGCCTTATCCTTCAGCATGATCTCCCTGAGCATACGCACCTGTGGCATACCATGGTTCAGTACCTCATCGTGGAATTTTTTGAGGTTGAAGTTGGCGCCTTCCTGCTTTTTGTAATCATCCCGGAGTTTCAGTAGTTCTAATTTGCCTATCGTATAAAATAAATAGCCCGGATCAAAGGTACCACGAATGGCTTCCTGCCGGGATGGCTTATCGCCCTGGTACCAGTTGTTCATGAAGAATTTAGTGGCATCATCCACGTTCATGCCCTGCGTATGCGTTTTAACGGAAACACACAGGCGGCAAAGACGCAGCAGGGCATCACCCGATTGTGTGAGGCGGAACTTAGCGGCCCTCACCGGGTCGCCATTGTGGCCGTAGCCTTCATCAGCCATCATTTTTTCGCAGTAATGCGCCCAGCCTTCAACAAAGGCATAGCTGCCAAATATCTTTTCAATCTTAGTGGCATTTGATGCGTTTAAATGCAAAAACTGGGTGTAGTGACCGGGATAAGCTTCATGGATGGTTACATTATCGGTAGTGAAATAATCAAATTGCCTTAGCCAGTCTTCCTTTTGCTGGGCCGTCCATTTGGCATCCACCGGGGTAACGTAATAGAAAGCCTCCGTAGCTTTGGTTTCAAACGGGCCCGGATCATCATTGGATGCGGTGCTGGTTGCACGGGCAAATTGCGGTGTTTCCTCCACCTTTAAGTTGACCGTTGCCGGCATGGTCACAATGTTTTTGTCGGTCAGGAACTTACGGATGGCCTCCACATTTTTCCTTACATCGGGTATCAGGTTTTGGGCAGTGGGATGTTCCTTTTGCAGATCGTGGTAAACCTCTGTAGGCTTTTTATTGGGGTTGATGATCTTAGCGGCAGTGTTAAACGAATCCTGTTCCTTTTTCAATTCACTTAAACCAATTTCCAATATCTTTTCGGGCGATAGGGTAATGCCCTCGCTATACAACAGCATCTTTTTATAATTGGCCTCGCCTATGGCGTATTTATTGGTGGCTTTGGGCAGTTTCTCCTTTTTGAGCCAGGCAGCAAATTCATTGGTGGCATCAATGGCGGTTTTATTGGCCGCGTTAAAGGCCTTCATCAGTGTATCGTTCTTTACATTTTTAAGGGCCACTTTAAGGTCGCCGCCTAAAAAGGCTGTAGTACCCTGGGCTATTTGTATGGCGGTTTCAATGTAGGGTTTGGCCAATGAATCTTTCAAGTTTGCTTTTGCTGCCGCGAAAAGTTGCGGCGCAGTCTTTTCAATGGCGATGATCGACTTCAGCCTGTCCTCCAGTGGCGCGAAATCGCGCTTTACATAAATGCTCACATCAATGCCGCCGGCATAGGTCATGGGGTTATTGGTGAACTGGCCGATATCCTCAAAAGTGAATATCTCCTCGTTAATGTTCGACCGCAGCATACGGTAATCCAAAAACATTTGCGGGCTCAGCGATGCCGTATCTATGGTGCCCAGCGTCAGCACAAAATCCTTCAGCCTTGCCAGTTCTTTATCAACCGAAGCCTTGCTTACATCCGTTACCTTGCCATCGTACTCATGGAAGCCCAGTGCTACGCCGAAGGCAGGTCGCCATGCCAGGTATTTGGGCAGGAAATCTTCCGTCAATTTTTGAAAAGCGGCATCACCCGATGCGCTGCCATTGGCCTGTGGTTTTTGATTGCAGCTAAAAAGCACAGTAACCGGGATAAGCAGGAAAGCTAATTTTTTCATGGAGGAATGGTTTGATTGATGAAACCGAAGTTAAGGGTTTTATGCTAATTGAACAAGCAGGTACTGCACCGACCGGGTAATGGAGCAACGGCACCGGGATAATCTGTCATGCCTTCAAAAATTAAAAAATAACTTATATTTAGGTCATTAAAAACCTAAACCCATGCGACTATACATCCCCGTAGTGCTTGCCATCCTTTTTGCAGGGTGGATACTTTACCACTGGCTTATTAAAAAAGATATCAAAGCGCATAAAGACGATGCCATAGGCGGAGTAATGTTCTTTATGGTGTGGGCGGCTTTGTATGCGTGGATGTTGGCATGAGGGGAATGAATAAACCAATTATGAAATATTTAATACTTCCATTTATTTTCAGTTGCTTTTTGGTGAATGTGGACGCGCAAAACCCTGCGGCGGCAAAAGGCGATACCGCTAAATATGAACAAGGGCCACCGCCTATGGTAAAGGAGTTGGAGGTTATGGATCCTATATATATGCGCGAAGTAATGATGGCGCAAATGAAAGAAATAGATCCTGATTTTGTTTTTAAGCGAGGCAATGATGTTAATGGCTTGCCTGAGTATTCGGCAACTGACAGGTATAATTCATCACTCGAGATCATCGGCAACGATAATGTCAGTGTAGCAAAGTGGACAATACAATTTTCGCTAAATAACGATGCGAACCTGATAATAGCGCGCCGGTTATTCAGTTTTGTTCGGACACTGGAAGGCCCGGATGGGTCTAAATGGTTTACGGAATTGATAAATAAACATTTGAAAGGCCACGAACTGGAGGTTTATACTGAAACGCAGGAGTTTATTAAAGGCCGGGCAATTACATTTACTTATGTCCCCAAGCTTTTACGAGCAAGCATGACGGTAACGTTTAAGGAGTAACGGATTCGCGTTAGTTATCTTCAATGACGGAATGGTGGGCAACATGACTGTTCTTCCGTCCGGTTGGGGAATAAGAAAAAGCGGATGATTACGAGCAGTGACATAATGCTATTTTAAATGTCATGGCGAATTTTTCTCCATCTTATTTAGTTTAAAGTTGTATCTAAGGTTTGTTGTATCTGCCCACGCTTTATTAAATTGATTATTTAATTCATTAAAAAGGCGCTTACTACTATTTGCACTTACCCTAAAATTAGGCTTGAAACCGGTATAGGTAACTGAAAGAGAAACATGGGCAAGTCCTTCAGGTCTCGATGGGTCAATTATCCAAACACCATAATATTGGGGCTTTGTAGAAAACTTTAACTCAACATTATTTTTAAATTTTTCTTTCATGTTTTTCAATGTATCCTTTAAATAATTGATGTTATCCCTGATGTTGTTTCTTGCCTTGCGTTTATTATTTACCTCTTCAGCTGGATTCAGATTATAAAACCACAATCTATTCATACTTTCATAAGTGTTAATGCTTGTGTCTAACAATAGTATATGAATAGCAACCCCCCTTTTAGCAGCGTTTGCAATAGCGTCAATATTATCAATTAGCCTTCGGTAACTGGTAGTGTAAATACTGAAGGATTCTGTTGCTTTGTTTATCCGTTCTGTAAGATTAGGAGTTTCTTTTTCTAAAGAAGTGATATCAAAAAAAACCCTGGCCAATTCGTAATCAGATTCCTGCGCCATGTCAAAAAGTACAGGATTGTTGATTTTAAGTTTATCCAGAACAGATTGACGCCTAAATTTCAGTGTCATTTGTTGAAAGTCATTTTGAAGGGAAAGCCTGTTTTGCTCTGTTCTATTCTCAATAATATAGTTCGAGATCCCAACAATGCATATAAGAATAGTAAATATAGCGAGCAGATACTTAGGACTCGATAGCCAGGAACGCCTAACATTCTTCTCCTGCACCCAACCCCCGGAAGGCAGCGACTTTATTTTTTGTGAAATAGCATTTTGAACATCTATTTTTTTATCCTTTGAGAATTTTCCGATAAGTCTGTCGTGAACTTTAGAACGAAATTCTCCGATCCGGGCTTGATCCCTATCGTATTTATTATCGTAAATATATTCAAGTATATCCGGACCGGTTCTTAAGTTTTTTAAGCGTTCAATTTGGTTGACGCCATAATTGGTACCATTGACCTTTTTAAGGGTATCTTTCCATGTTTCAACGGTACACCGCTCATCGGCGGGAGCTTTTTCTAATTTACTGATGAGGTAAATAAGATTAATGTCATCCTTTATAAAAACGATGATTGGCTTTTTCTTTTTTACCGCATATTCAAATTCTTTTTCGGTGTAGCTGATACTTCTTTGGTTTGAAGTGTCGTTTCCGGCGGTGTTCAAAAGACTGCCATACCGGTACCCCAGTAATAAAATATAGATATCACTCGAGTCAATTGTTTTTTCGATAATCTCCCATTGCGCTTTATCACTTGGAGCAAACATTTCCATCCCTACCGGAAAATGGTAATTGTTTAATATTTGACGGGTTACCTCCTGCCGTTCATCAATTAAATCGACATAGGTAGAACTGATGAAGATCTGGTATTTACGTTCCATAGTAAGATTCAGGTGGTTTATATAAAATGCAAACAGACAGATAAATATAAAAAATAAAGTGGTAATAATACATTAAAAAGGAGGGCCGTATAAGCCTGAACCCGATAGGGTGGCAATACCGCCCCACCAACCCTAAACCCGATTGAAGCGGATACCGGCCCTGTGGTAAAGGCCTGCGGAGTATGAGCGTAAAGCGGGGCTGGCATAGATAGCTGCACAGGCTTTGCTTTTCAAAATTGTCTGAACACGATTTTTAAGATTTAGAGATTTCCATGATTGTTTGCTTCGTCGGCGGCTTTGATCAAGCTAATCTGTTTAATCTTAAAAATCGTGTTCAGACAAAAATGACAAGTGTTACGCAGGGAAACCCGCCCCAAAAAACTTTTTCACCCAACCTCTTGAAAATCAAAAAATAAGTCCGTACTTTTGCAGTCCTTAAAATAAGTACGCCATGCTGGTGTGCGAGGGTTAAAACAAATAAACAAAAAAAGGAAGAATGCCTACTATTCAACAATTAGTTAGAAAAGGTAGAGTAGCTCTGGTTGACAAGAGTAAGTCGCCAGCGTTGGACAGCTGTCCACAGCGAAGAGGAGTGTGCACGCGAGTGTATACCACTACCCCTAAGAAACCAAACTCAGCAATGCGTAAAGTGGCCCGTGTGCGCTTAACCAATGGTAAGGAAGTGAATGCTTACATCCCTGGCGAAGGCCACAACCTGCAGGAACACTCGATCGTGTTGATCCGCGGTGGACGTGTTAAGGATTTACCGGGTGTACGTTATCACATCATCCGTGGCGCGCTTGATACATCAGGTGTTGCCGGCCGTAACCAACGCAGAAGTAAATATGGTACTAAACGCCCTAAACCAGGTCAAGCAGCAGCAGCGCCTACAAAGGGTAAAAAGAAATAATTAAAGGAGGATAGTAAAAATGAGAAAGTCGAAACCAAAAAAGAGAATCCTTCTGCCTGACCCAAAATTCAATGATATTTTGGTAACCAGGTTTGTAAACAACATGATGTTTGACGGTAAAAAATCAACCGCTTACGCCATATTTTACAATGCAGTTGAAATAGTTGAAAAGAAAACCAACGAAAGCGGTTTAGATACCTGGAAAAAGGCGCTAAACAATGTAATGCCGGCTGTTGAAGTGAAAAGCCGCCGTGTAGGTGGTGCAAACTTCCAGGTGCCTACAGAAGTTCGCCCGGAACGTAAGATTGCTTTAGGTATGAAATGGCTGATCAGCTATGCTCGTCGTCGTGGTGAAAAAACCATGATGGAGAAATTAGCCGGCGAGATCATATCAGCAGCTAAAGGTGAAGGTGCCGCAGTGAAGAAGAAAGAAGATACGCACAAAATGGCGGAAGCTAACAAGGCGTTCTCGCACTTTAGATTCTAATTATAGAATTATAGAGTTATTGAATTATTGATTTGGTAATGTTTAACTAATCAATAATTCAGTAATTCGCTAATTCAATAAATCAAAAATTACAATGTCAAGAGATCTAAGATATACAAGAAATATAGGTATTGCCGCTCACATTGATGCCGGTAAAACCACTACTACCGAGCGTATCCTTTACTATTCAGGCGTGAGCCATAAGATAGGTGAGGTGCACGAGGGTGCTGCTACCATGGACTGGATGGCGCAGGAGCAGGAGCGTGGTATCACCATTACTTCGGCTGCTACTACCATCGACTGGAAATACCGTGGCCAAAGCTACCACATCAACATTATTGATACACCGGGACACGTGGATTTTACCGTTGAGGTAAACCGCTCGTTGCGTGTATTGGATGGTTTGGTGTTCTTATTTTCAGCTGTTGATGGTGTTGAGCCGCAATCTGAAACCAACTGGAGGCTTGCCAACAATTATAACGTAGCCCGTATCGGCTTCGTTAATAAAATGGACCGCAGCGGTGCCGACTTTTTAAATGTTGTAAAACAGGTGAAAAGCATGTTGGGCAGCAACGCAGTTCCTTTGCAATTGCCTATTGGTGCTGAAGAGCATTTTAAAGGTGTTGTGGATCTGATCAACTGGAAAGGTATTGTTTGGAATGAGCATGATAAAGGGATGACCTTTACCGAAGTGCCTATCCCTGAGGATATGATCGAAGAAGCTACCGAGTGGAGAGAGAAATTACTGGAATCGGTAGCTGAATATGATGAAGGTTTGATGGAGAAATTTTTTGATGCTCCAGAAACCATCACCGAGCGCGAAGTGCTTGACGCTTTACGCAAGGCTGTGCTTGATGCCAAGATCGTACCGATGGTATGCGGTTCGTCGTTCAAAAACAAGGGTGTGCAAACCATGCTTGATTATGTGATGGAACTGTTGCCTTCGCCAATGGATGTTAAAGGTATTGTAGGCCATAACCCTGATACAGGCGAAGAAATTGTTCGTCAGCCATCAGAGAAAGAACCATTTGCCGCATTAGCGTTTAAAATCGCGACCGATCCTTTCGTGGGCCGTTTGTGCTTTATCCGTGTATACTCTGGTAATTTGGAAGCAGGTTCGTATGTGTACAATATGCGTTCAGAAAATAAAGAGCGTATCAGCCGTATATTCCAGATGCATGCTAACAAGCAAAACCCTATCCCTAATGTTGGGGCAGGTGATATTGCTGCGGTAGTAGGCTTTAAGGATATCAAAACTGGTGATACCCTTTGTGATGAGAAACACCCGATCGTATTAGAGTCAATGAACTTCCCTGAGCCGGTTATCGGTTTAGCTATTGAGCCTAAAACACAGGCTGACGTAGATAAATTAGGTATGGCTTTAGGTAAATTATCTGAAGAAGATCCAACTTTCCGTGTTAAGACTGATGAAGAAACCGGCCAAACCGTAATTTCGGGTATGGGCGAGCTTCACCTGGATATCATCATGGATCGTTTGAAACGTGAGTTTAAGGTTGAGGTGAACCAGGGTGCGCCACAGGTTGCTTACAAAGAAGCAATTACAGGCACTATCCAGCACCGCGAAACGTATAAGAAACAAACCGGTGGTCGTGGTAAATTTGCCGATATACAGGTTATTATTTCACCAAATGACGAAGGCCAGGTAGGTTTGCAGTTTGTGAATGAGATCAGCGGTGGTTCAATCCCGCGTGAGTTTATTCCATCTGTTGAAAAAGGCTTTAAAGCAGCGATGGATAATGGTGTGTTGGCGGGTTACCCGTTAACCAACCTGAAGGTTCGTTTAATAGACGGATCGTTCCACGCAGTCGATTCGGATGCTTTATCTTTCGAGATATGTGCACGTAGCTGTTACCGCGAAGCATTGCCAAAATGTAAGCCGGTATTGCTGGAGCCTATCATGAAGATCGAGATATTAACCCCTGAAGAAAATATGGGTGATGTTATCGGTGATATGAACCGTCGCAGAGGCCAGCTTTTGGGTATGGACTCACGTGCAGGTGCACAGGTAATTAAAGCTACTGTACCACTTTCTGAAATGTTTGGTTATGTAACCCAGTTACGTACCATCACTTCGGGCCGTGCTACTTCAACCATGGAGTTTGATCACTATGCTGAAGCGCCACGTAACGTACAGGAAGAAGTAGTTGCCAAAGCAAAAGGTAAAAAAGCTGCAGCTAACGCTTAAATAGTTTTAGGTTGATTGGGTTAGATTGAGTTGATTAAGTTCAGCAGTTTTAACCTAATCAACTTATTCAACATAATCAACAAATCAACTAACTCTAACAAATAGCTCTTAGGGTTGGTTATAAAAAACAAAAAAATGAGCCAAAGGATCAGAATCAAATTAAAATCGTACGATTACAACCTGGTTGATAAATCAGCTGAAAAGATCGTAAAAACAGTAAAGCCTACGGGCGCTGTAGTTAGCGGACCGCTTCCGCTGCCAACTGAAAAGAAAATTTTCACTGTACTGCGTTCACCGCACGTAAACAAGAAGGCACGCGAGCAATTCCAATTATGCTCTTACAAGCGTTTATTGGATATCTACAGTTCAAACTCAAAAACTGTTGACGCTTTAATGAAGCTTGAATTGCCAAGCGGAGTTGAAGTTGAGATCAAGGTGTGATAGTACCGGAAGATCAGATATTAGAATCAAGAGTCAAGAACCAAGAGTCAAGATTTTAGATTATTAAGAAGGCCATTCGTTAAGAGTGGCCTTTTTTGTTTTTACGATTGTCATCCTGAGGAACGAAGGATCTGATCGTCCACCATGTATGTCGGCGAATAGATGCTTCACTATCGTTCAGCATGACAAAGACGTTTAAGAGCAATTTTACACCATTGTTTGCGTCTTTACAGACAATATTGGATTGCAGTCTGTGAGGACACAGACTGCGGGGAGGAGAGACTATCTGTTAACAACCTGTCCGCATTTTCCCTATCAGAAGCGGACGTAAAACAATTGAGGCCAAATGCTCACATTACCGTTACTCCTGACAGATCTGTTATATTCCTGATTGCTTTATCCAGTTCATTTGCTGATATTAATAAGTATTCCAGCATCTGGTTTTTTTCTTCGCTGCCTTCTTTTAAATTTTGGAAAACCTGGATAAGCCCCATGATCCTGGCGAGGGGAGCCCTTACAATATGAGATTGTATCCATGAGATTTCCTTCAATTTTTCATTTTGCGCTTCAATCGCTTTGATATAGTTCAGTCTTTCGGTAACATCAGTAGCAATGGTGACCTTTGCATTTTTCCCTTCGTATTGAATGAAAGTGCTTTGAATGTCAGCCTGGATGATATCTCCGTTTTTCTTTAAATGTTTGAATATCCCCAGGCTGGTATTTTTGTGGGCCCTGCTATTATGAAGGCCCTCTTCGAATGAAGGAATTTCTTCGGCGGGCCTGATTTCCCTTAAATTCATTTGGCTAAGTTCAGCCCTTGTATATCCGTAGAGTTTTATAAATGCTTCATTAACATCTAAAAACTGTAATGTTTCTAACTCAAAAACATACATTGGCTGCGGGCTTAACTGAAATAATTCGCTGTATTGTTTTTCAGATTCCTCAAGTGCCAGTGTCACTCTTTTCCGTTCTGAACTGTACACGATACTCTTAAATAAGGATACCGCTGTTAATTCTTCTTTTAAAATATAATCTGAAATGCCCAAAGACAGTGATTTTATTCCAAAACTGGCATCAGCATAGCCGGTTAAGATTATGATGGGAATATTTAAGCCTAACTCAACTATTTCCTGTATTAGCGGCATACCTGCATTATCCGGCAATGAAATATCTAAAAGGATAATATCAAAGTTGAATGCCGGATCAGTTAGTATTTTTTTTGCATCCTTAAAGTTTTTTGCATGCGATAAGCTAAAAACTTTTATTTGTTCAGCCAGGTATTCTTCAACCAGGGCAAAATCACCGGGATTATCCTCTATCACTAAAATGCTATACTCTTTACTGCTTTTTGACATATCCTTGATTTTTGAAGTTTTTATTGCCCGCCACCTTTTAAAATGATCTTAAACCTTTTGGCACCAAATGAGTTAGGATAATCTTTCAGTATCCTAAAACTGTAATTATGGACGGTAATATTAATGGTGACTTTCAAATAGTTATCCTGTAGCCATACCTGGATGTTTGATGGAATTTCCTTTTCGTAATTGACGCTCAAAAAATAAATGCCACTGGCTTTTGCATGCACGTCTAAACCTATTTCCATGCCAGGCTTATAGGGCATTTTATTTATTGCCAGATCCATGCCATCGCCTGAAATACTTGCCAGGCTAACTTTCCCGAAACCCATGAAGTATGGTGCATCTTCATCAACAACATAATTTACACTGGCTGTATGGTTGAAGCCCAGCATTATACCGTCATAAATTAGGCTGTCCTTGAATAACCGAACTCCCAAATAAGCGTCATCCGGGATCGTGTCTGGTTTAGTAGCAACCGCTGTTGATATTGCCGGCATGATTTGGGGTGATGGCTCTTCTAATTTCCGGCATGCAGCCAAAGAAAATAATAGAATTGATAATAGAATTAATTTTTTCATGATTTAATCTTTGTGATAAGTGAGGTCATTGGTCAAATCAATTATTCAGATAGTCGGGTTTAAGAAGGTAGTTAGGTTTAAGAAGCTTCTTAAGGTCTAATTCCTTCATGGTATGTTCAATTTCAAGATCGATCGCGGAAACCAATCGTTCATTACAACAAGTACAGGTGTGCGTTGCAACCAGGTTTTCGGCAGTAAAAGGAACATGGATTGCCACCGTTTGATTATAGATGGAACGCTTGCATTGTAAATTCATACAATACAAATAGTAAGGACTGAGGATTTGATTCATGAGCTTTGATTTAACAAATCAAAATTGTTAAATCTGCTGCCAAGGGATTATAGACGTAAGTATGAAAGTCTTGTAGTTGTTTGTACTACAGGCAAATCGAATTACAGAAGCTTTTGACTGATAGCGTAAGTGGTAAGCTCCGCATTGTTTTTCAATTTCATTTTCTCAAGGATGCGGGCCCTGTAAGTACTGATAGTGGGGGTGCTTAGAAAGAGCATATCGGCAATTTCTGAAACTGTTTTGCCGGAGGCGATAAGAAGAAGCGTTTGATATTCTCTGTCTGATAAGAGCTCGTGGGGTTCTTTTGTTGAATTTTCATCCAGCATCTCCAGGAATTTTTCTGAAAGGGAGGGTGAAACATATTTTTTCCCTTCTAAAATTTTATTGATCGCTTTAACCAGTTCCATATCTGCGGCTTCTTTTGAAAGATAGCCCGAAGCACCAATCTTCAATGCCCGAAGGGCTATTTGTTCTTCACTGTGAAAACTGAACATCAAAACGGGGACTTTGATCTTTTCGGCTTTGATCTGCTTTAAAATATCTAACCCGCTGCGGCCCGGCAGATCAATATCAAGGATCAAAATATCCCAGTCGCTTTCCTTTAGCCTTTGAAATACTTCAGCATGATTTACTGCTTCTCCAAATTGAACAAATGGGAATTCAGAGGCGCATATCTGTTTAACTCCGATCCTAATTGCTGAGTGATCGTCTGCTATTAATATTTTCCTGGCCATTTATATTTACAATTAGTTCAATCGTTGTTCCTGCACCTGCAGGGCTGCTGACATTTAATTCGGCCCCAACCAGGATAGCACGTTCTTTCATATTGAGTAAACCCATTGAAAGGCTGTTTTGCAAAGCATTGCGGGCAATTCCCTTGCCATCATCCATTATTTTTATTGATAGTATTTCACCATCATTTTCTATCCTGATGTTTACCGTGGTGGCTTCGGCGTGTTTTGTGATATTGGTAAGTGCCTCCTGGCAAATGCGGAAAATGTTAATTTCAAGCATTTTGTTCAGGGCCGGTTGATCAATATCAATATAAAGCCGGGTGATTATTCCCGTTTTCTTTTCAAACTCATTAACAAGCCATTCTATGGCCGCGAATAAACCGAGTTTATCTATTAAAACCGGGCGCAGCTCATTAGCTATCTGCCGCAAAGATTGTATGCCGGTATTCACATCGGTAACTATGGTATCTATTATTGGTTCCACATCGCTGTGAACGCCTTTATTTTTTTTTAATGCTGACAGTGACATTTTAAGCCCTGACAGTTGCTGGCCAAATTCATCATGTATTTCACGTGCAATACGCGACCGTTCCTCTTCCAGTACATTATTCATTTGCTTGGCAAAACTCCTGGCGCGCATTTCAGATACTTCGAGGGCTGAGATTATTTTTTTGCGCTCGGTACTATACACAATGCTTTTGTAAAGTGAAAGGGAGGTTAATTCATCCTTCAAAATATAATCTGATACGCCTAATGAAAGTGATTTTACGCCAAAGGCAAAATCCTGGTACCCGGTTAAAACTATAACGGGTGCATTTAAGCTGATCTCAACTATCTCCTGTATCAGGGGTATCCCAGTTTTATCCGGTAATGAAAGGTCAAGCAGTATGATATCAAATGGAGTATCCCGTGCTGACAAAGTTTCTTTTGCGGTTCTGTAATCGGGCACGTTTGAAATTACAGGGGCCTCAATTTGTTCCAATAAAAATTCTTCAACCAAAGCAAAATCGCCCGGATTGTCCTCAATAACTAAAATAGTATGCTCACCTTTATTGGCCATCCTTTTTTATTTGACAGGAATAGAAACTATATTGATCCAAAAATCTTCAATTTTGGTAATTGCTTTCATGAAATCCGATAGGTCGATCGGTTTTGTCACATAACAATTTACATGATTTTTGTAAGATTTTAATACATCCTGTTCAGACGAAGAAGTAGTTAACATAATGACGGGTATGCTTTTAAATCTTTCACTATTTTTGATATACATTAACACTTCGTGACCATTTACTTTAGGCAAGTTTACATCCAGTAAAACCAGGTGTGGTATATCTTCTTTGCTGGTTAAAGTTTCAAAGAAATTGATCGCTTTCTCGCCATCCCTTATCGCGGTGATACGATTAACTATCTTACTCTCCTCAAATGCTTCTGTTGTTAGCAAGATATCGCCTTCATTATCCTCGATCAATAAAATATTTATCCCTTTCATGATCTATTGTTTTTTTAATATGGTAAAATAAAAAGTGCTGCCATTCCCTTCCGAAGATTCCACCCATATTTTGCCACCCAGGTTTTCTATTATTTTTTTTGCTATTGCCAGGCCCATCCCGGTGCCCGAATATTCATCCTTATTATGCAGGCGCTGGAAAATGATGAATATCTTATCAAAATATTCAGGCGCGATACCTATCCCGTTATCTTTAACTGAAAATTGAAAATGTATTTTGGTTTCTTTACAGGATATGTTGATAACAGGCGCTTTATCTGCCTGGTGGTATTTTAAGCTATTGCCTATCAAGTTCTGAAAAACCTGCCTGATAGGCGTTTTATAAGTTTGAAGTGTTGGTAAATTCTCAAAAACAAGATGAGCTTGTACCTCTTCGATCTGTCTTCGGTAAAGCACCAGTATTTCATTGATCAATTTATTAAAATTAACCTCTTCCCGGTCATCTTCTGCCCGGCCTATCCTCGAAAAATCAAGCAGATCAAGAATTATTTGGCGCATGCGCTTGGCGCCGTCCACAGCAAAATGTATGTATTGCTTTCCCCGTTCATCCACCACATCGCCATATTTTTTTTCTAACTGGGTCATAAAGCTGGTAACCATTCGTAACGGCTCCTGCAGGTCATGTGATGCTACGTAGGCAAACTGTTCCAGTTCGGCGTTTGAGATGGCGAGTTCCCTGGCTTGTTTTTGAAGGTTTTGGTTCAGTTCTTTCAACTGTATCTCCGATGTTTTGCGATCGGTAATGTCTTTAAAATAAACAGATAAGCCGGTATCTGACGGATATGCGCTTATTTCGTACCATTTTTCGAGCGGCGGATAATAATCCTCAAAATGAACGGCCTGGTTGGTTTCAATAGCCTCGTGGTATTTTTTATAAGACTCTGAGTCAATTGAATCAGAAAACACTTCCCACAGATAATGGTTCAGGATTTTGCTTTTTGGCGTTCCCAAAACCTTTTCGGCCATATTGTTCCAATAGGTTACCAACCAATTTTTATCGACAGCAAAAAAAGCGTCATCAATACTTTCAAGTATGGTATTCCTTTCTTTAAGCGCTTGTATGCTGGCTACCTCGGCTTTTTTGCGGGCGTCAATGTCCTGGAAACTTCCATACAGTCTTAAACATCTATCACCAGCAAATTCAGATTCGACAATAACCCTTACCCATTTGATATTGCCTTTTGCGGTAATAATTTGTAGTTCTACATCGCCCGGGGCGCCATTTATCGCTGCATCTTCCATTGTTTTTACAATAGCCGCCCTGTTCTCGCCTTCCCTGTAAAAATTAGTTGCTGTTTCTATATCTGGCACAAAACCTGGTTCTGTTTCATGAATTTCTCTTGTTATATCCGACCAATAAATGGTCCCTCTTACAAAATTAACCTCCCAGCTTCCTATTCGGGCAAGGGTTATGGCTCTGTTAAGCAGATCTTCCAGTTCCTTTTTTTCGGTAATATCTTTAGCTACGCAGAACAATAAGCTTTCGTCGGAAGCTCCTGTGGCCGTCCAGGCCAAAGCCTTTATTTTTCCTGATTTAGTAATATAGCGATTTTCAAAATTCATTGAAGGATTGCCATCAAACACGTCGCCAACTTCTGTTGCAGTCGGCCGCCGGTCATCGGGATAAACAAACTCAATATATGGCTTGGCCAGTAATTCTTCTTCAGTGTATTCAAGCAATGCGCACATTGCCGGATTCACCTTTTTAAAATATCCATCGGCACCGGCAATGCAAATAATATCGGGGGCAAAATTGAATATCTGATAAAGTTCCTGTTCCAGCTGTTTGCGCTTAATATCTGCACCAAAATGAGCACCAAATACTTTCAATACATTGGTAACCAAAGTATTTGCTTCTTCGTCTTTGTCTGAGCCAAGTAATAATGTGCCTACTATTTCATTATTATGCGTTAAAGGTATAATGTAAGCCGTTTTGAGGCCCGCGTTTTTAGCGGCTTCAACACGTAACAGTTTGTTTTTATCGAGGTGGTGCCAAAATACGAAAGGTGGCAGTTGCGATGCATCAGCCGGCAAACGCTCTCTCGCAAAGCTCTTTACGTTGTCGGTTTCATCATAAAAAGCCTTCATTGCATCGTTTTTAAATGCCATGGCCATTAAATTGACCTTGTTTTTATCCGCCCCGATCAGCCACGCCTCGGCCATGCTGAAATTTCCAAAATCGGCTAATCTTTCAAGTACTTTAAGCAGTGCATCACTTAGTTCATCGTATTCATTAAATATCTGGCTGATCTCGGATATCAGGGCCTTCGTTAGTTCTTCATTTTTACGCTGTGTTACATCGCGCTCAATAGCTATAAAATGAGTGCAATTATCCTGATCATTAAATACCGGGCTTACGGCGAAGTTTATCCAGAATTCATCACCATTCTTTTTATAATTAATTGTAGTGATCTCGTAAGACTCGCCCCTATGCATAGCCTCGCTTAAGCGTTTTAATTCTGATTTGTCTGATTTTGGACCCTGCAAAATCCGGGGTGTCTTCCCAATTACCTCTTCGGCAGTATACCCCGTCATTTCTGTAAAAGCTTCATTTACATAAACAATGCATGGCCCTGGATCATCTAAGGGCTCACCTTCTGTTATCAATACAGCATCGGTAGTATTGGTAATTACCGATTCCAGCAATTTTAAATGCTGCTCTTCCTGTTTATCTTTGGTGATATCGCGAATAAACATGGAAACACCGCTGCCTGATGGGTATACCCTATTTTCCTGCCATAATTTTAGGGGCGCATAATAGTCTTCGTTGCATACGTAAGTTTTATAATTATAAGCAGTGTATATGGCATTATATGTTGCCGAACCGATGGCCTCAGGAAAGAGTTCCCATATCATTTTTCCGATCAGCGATTCCGGCTCGCAGCCAAGTATTTCACCTATCCGTTTATTAGCATAGGTATAGCACATGTTTTCATCTAATGAGATAAAGCCATCTGTAATATTATCCAATAGGTCTTCAATCTGTTCAGTTTTTTTCTTAACCTCCCTTTCGGCAAGCTTCACATCTGTTACATCATATATCAATGAATAAAAGCCTTTAATTATGTTGCCATCTTTATCCGGTAAGTATTGGGTGTCAGTATGTATTCTTTTCCCATCCAGCCCATGAAATGTGCGTTCAAACCTTTGCGAAATACCTTTCAGCACATTCTGTATGTGCGATTCGTGCAACTCAAATTCATCCTTGTCAAGCAGGTCGCGCTTATTAATACCAAGCATTTCATGGGGCTGTTTTTCAAACCAATCCATGTAGGGTTTATTCGCAAATAAGCAATTCAGGTCAGCATTCCAGTAAGCGATCATCGCCGGCAAATTATCAGTGATGGTTTTAATAAAAGACTCACTTTCGATAATCCTCTCCTGGCTGAGCTTGCGTTCGGTAATGTCCGACCGGATGGCAACATATTGATAGGGTTTGCCATTGTCGTTTAAAAAAGGAACAATGGTGGTATCTACCCAGTAATAACTGCCGTCCTTAGCTTTATTTTTCAATTCCCCTTTCCAGATATCGCCTTTTGCTATGGTTACCCACAAATTGCGTATAAATGTTTCATCATGAAAGCCCGAATTAATAATGCGGTGATCCTGACCAATCAGTTCAGATTCGCTGTATTTAGATATACGGCAAAAATTGTCGTTTACATGTTTAATGATCCCTTTCTGGTCGGTGATTGCAACGATAGACGATTCATCCAACGCGTATTTATAGTCGACTAACTCCTTTATCGTTTGCTGGAGCTTTTCTTCAGCCTGTTTCCTGGCGGAAATATCCCTGAAATTGCAAACAATAGCATTAATATCCGGATCATTGAGATAATTAGAAAAAACACTCTCGATCCATATGTAAGAACCTTTGAAATGTTTTGAACGAAAAACACAGGTTTGAGACTCATTGGCCTTGCTGAGTATATCATTAAGAAGTGACTGAACCCGGTCCAGATCATCAGGATGGATCAAATCGCCCATGCTATATTTAGCACGGTCTATTTCATTCCAGCCATTGATGCGTTCGGCAGAAGCGCTACGGTATATAACTTTGAGATTTTTATCTAAGAGAGAAATGCCATCATGGCTGTTTTCAATGAGTTTCCGGAAGCGAATATTTTCCACATTCCAATCAACCGGAGATATAGCATCCGGAGCAATAACCGATTGATTCGACTTTTTTGTACTGGTCATACCAATAGTCCCTATTAGGAAGGGTATTCAGTTAATATCCCCCTCTGTTTAAAGGATCAAATAGTTAGGTTTAAGTGATGAACGAGGGAATAATTTAACCTTGTAAAGCTTACTAATTTTTTTTCAGAAATCAACCCGTATTTTCACGGTATTTTTTTAATTATAAATGAGGCTCGTTTAGCGGATAGCTGCCTGTGAGGAAATAGACAGCAGAAAAAGCTATAAATAACCCTTCATCTCATCGCGCGTGGATAAGAAATCGAGCCAGACACCTTCCACTTCATCAGCCAGTTGCGGCTTAATAGAAATCCCCGATGCCTGCGGCGTCCAGTTTTGGGTAGATAGATCACCTGTTTTTAAAAAATCGAGGCTAAGGATAGGTTCTTTATTGGGATTAAGCAGGATATCGAATTTGATGCCTATACGGTAATACGACCTGCCATTGCGAAACGCAGGATAAGGCTTGGTTGAAATAAAGCCTGATGCGAATATCCCTCTCGGTTCAACACCAAGCCTGATAACATAAGCCCTGTCGCCGGGCTGAATGGCTTTATGGCTGGCCACGCTCCAGTTATCCTCCAGTTCCCCGGTATCGGCCAGCTTTTGAATATCATCGTCAAGATCACTCCAGGCAAATTTGATGGGGTTCCAGCCGAACAGGTAAGCTTTCATGGTGATAGTTTCATGGCTGTCTGTGAGGACACAAACAGCGGGGAGAGATAGTTGCCTGTGGGGACACAGGCAACGGGGAAGCGATTAGCCACGCCCCATCAATTCATCCACCTTATTACGCTCGGTTTGCAGCTCGCGGGCCAGTTTCTTTTCTTTTTCGTTGGCTTTGGCTTTAAAACTTTTGTATTCCTCATCTATCTCCTCGTATAACTCAATGCGGTGCCTGGCCTCATGCTTGTATTTAGCAGTAGTAGCGATAACGATAATCAGCGCCAGCGCCAAACCTGCTACCGAGCCGAACATGACCAGGTTATAGGTTGATTTTGGCAGCATCACACCAAACACGCTGATATTATCCACTTTGGCATTCGTTTCGGTAAGTGATTGTTCTTTGGTGGTTACATCGGCTTTTAAGCTGCTTACTGTTTTGGTTTGGGTAGATAGCCTGGCTTGCAGTTCTTTAACCTTATGGCGCTCAACACCAAGCGTATCTCTGAAGTTTTTCCAGAATGCAGCAAGTATGGGCTCCTGGTAATGATAGCTTTTGGTAAGGAGGTATTGATATTGCCCTGCAAGCGTTTTGTCGTTCATCTGGGCCGGATCAACCTGCATTCTCAAATCTTTTGCCTTTTGGGCGGCAGCAGTTGGACTGACAGGTGCTGGCTTTACAGGCACTGGTTTAGCAGGGGTAGCCTGCGGAAATGCCTTGCCGGCAAACAGGGTAAAACTTATAAATAAAATCAGGTAGCCTGGCAATAAGAAACGCTTTATCATACGGTATAAAATTTAGACTGGTAAGTTAATTATTAATTAATAACCCTTGCAAAAATAATTTTATTGTCGTTATACTCCTAACTATGAATAAAGGATATGCTAATTTAATGAAAAATGAGGCACATTATCATCAAGAATATGAAGTATTAATATAAATATGCCGCTCATCCCTATATTAGCAAAATGAATATCGGTATTATCGGACTGGGCGACATGGGGCGCCTGTATGCCAAAGCCTTTGCAAAGGCGGGTTATACGGTTTGCGGCTGCGATCTGCCCGAGAACAGGAGCAAGCTGGAAGAGGAGCTTAACCCGTTAGGCATTAAAGTAATGGATAATGGGGGTGATGTAGCACGTTCCAACGACTTGGTTATTTACTCTGTAGAAGCGGACAGACTGGAAGAGGTAGTGGCCGCTTATGGCCCTGCAACCAAATACGGGGCCATTGTAGCCGGGCAAACCTCGGTTAAGCACCCGGAGATAGCCATATTTGAAAAATACCTGCCGGCAGATTCGCAGATCATTACCTTCCACGCCATGCACGGGCCGGGTTTTGAGCCGGAAGGGCAGAAGCTTATTTTGATCAAACATCGCTCGGATGAGGCTGCATATCAGCGTATGCTGGATCTGTTTACAGCCGTAAAGACCGATATTGTGGAGATAGCCGATTATCATGAGCACGACAAGATCGTAGCGGATACACAGGCCGTAACGCACGTAGGGTTCGAAAGTATGGGTACCGCCTGGAAAGAAGCAGGATTTTTCCCCTGGGAGAATGGTTCGTATGTAGGCGGGATAGATAATGTAAAGATATTGACCACCCTGCGTATATTCAGCTATAAAGCACACGTGTATGCCGGGCTGGCCATCCTGAACCCCTATGCAAGGCAACAGGTAAAACGCTATGCCATATCTGAGTCGGAATTGTTTAAGCTGATGATCAAGGAAGAGGAGGTTACCTTCAGGGCGAGGATATACCGTGCCCGTGACTTTGTGTTTCACGAAAGCCGCAAGCCTATTATGCTGAGTGATAAGGTGATGAAAGAATTTTCACTTTCTCAAAGGCCTGAACAACAAAAACCCAATTCGCACTTAAGTATATTAAGCATGGTGGATGCCTGGTACCATTTGGGTGTAAACCCTTATGATAACCTGATCTGCCAGACACCGCCTTTCCGTCTAAGGTTGGGTATTGCCGAATACTTGTTTAAGAATGAAGAACTGCTGGAAGAATCCATTGAAACCGCCTTGTATGATAAAACCATCCGTGGTGATGATTTGGAGTTTCATTCGGCAGTAAGGGAATGGTCGGCCATTATTGGTTATGGTGATATGGAGGGCTACAAAAAACATTTTAACGAGGTACAAGCCTTTTTCGCCGACCGGCTGGAAGAAGGAAAGACGCAGAGTGCGGAGTTGATCAGGAGATTGATGATGGAATAATCTTATATTTACCTAAACCTTTAATCTTTCATGAAACAATTTGGCCAAAAAATAAGGCTAATATTTATTCCTTTTTTAATTATCTCAGCGGGTTCGGTCGTAGCATATAGCTTATTGCGATGGTTGTTATTTATTAAAAGTAATGCCGCGACTGTAGACGAAGATATTCTGGACTTTTGGGCGCCATGGGCATTTGTGTGGATACCTATTTTAATATGGTTAAGACCTCGTTTTAAACTATTGAATCTGAGTACAAAAAACAATAGGGGAGATCCATTATTTGGTTTGATGATGTGCGCATCCATAGGAATGGCTATTCCTGTGATCGTGGCACAATTTTACCTTCAGGCAGAAACCGGAAAACTAACAAAGCTTGACAACATTAGCCAAATTGATAGTATACCTAAAACCAAATACTATTCGGTAAAGCACTACTACGCTGATAAAAAGCTGGTGAGATTTAAAACACGTTTTAAAGTAAGCGGCAGATATAGTTCTGATTACGATATGTATATATATGCCGTTGTTCCTGTTTATGATTTGAATCATACAACAAAAACATATAATTATAAGATAGGAGCAAAAGGAAGCCCGATAACAAGCGATAATGCGTTGATCGTTTTGAATAATAAAATAGTACAAAAGGAAGATCTTTATAAAATAAATCCTCATGCCATCAAAAACATTATTTTATTAAATGGCAATTCGGCCATGCATCGTTATGGTAGTAGAGCCAAAAATGGCGCTATACAAATTGAAACGAAGCCTTTTAATGGCCCGGATACCATGCAAGTAATCCATGATGACAATTTAAAGCACACACCATTTGCATGGTTAGGTGTGAAATATCAAAAAACGATCAGGAATCGTTTATCATCATCCGAAAAAGATGAAAGATTTAAGCATTTTGCGAAAAAAAGTGAGGCGGATTTTAAATCTAAGTCGTTTGATAATTTTGTATACCTGGACCGTGTTTCTTACAGTACTGATCTGAAACAATACACTGCTGCAACTAATTTACCGAACTATCAGGCTGTAGCCACGTCATTAAATATATTAACCCCTAATTATGATTCATTTGACAAAAGGATGGGTGATACCCTGCCATGGATATTTGGCGCTTTTGGGATAGGGTCGCTTTTTGTTATGCTGATGCTTTTGCTGAAGCCATTAAGAGGTGATGTTGTACAGGAAATGGATTCGCGCGATAGCACCCAGCAAATCATAGATGATATCACCGGTAAAAAATAGTCATATACGAAATAGCTAATTACTTCGCACTAAACAGCGTCCACGGATAAGCCTTCATATCTCTTAAATAAGGACTTTGCCATTTATATTCAGGATGTTTGGCAAAGTAAGGTGCAGCTAAAAAATCGGCGCCGCCGGGATGGCCCATGTGTGCCCAAAACTGCATTTTCTTGGCTAATTCGGTAGTGATGACCTTCCCTTGCACGGCACCCATAGGATAATAAGGGCCTTCGTCCCACTCGGGCACGCCCTTAGGGTCTTCTTCCACATGGCCATCTATCACGCAACGGTTGTAAGCGTTCTTCTTGTTAAGGGCATCATAAGTATCGCCTTCAATCACTTTGCCTGTAGCGTCACTTAGTTTGCCTTTGTTATCGATCACCACCAGTTTCTCCATCCGCAGCTTACGGGCATTTGGCGAGGTGGTAGGATCGTTCACATCAAAGGTGGTTTCTTCTTTGATCAGTTTAGGATCGCTTGGGAAATTAGACCCGATAATAGCCGTATCTTTTGACCGCCATAACTTATAATTTTTCAGGCCGAGTTCCAGTTTGGCTACTTCATTGGTTTTGGTATCGCCTATCAACCAGTCATTGGCGTAGCCGCCGTTGTTGTCGGTTGTCATGGCTTTCACCACATCATCTATACTATTGCTGTATTGGGCAGCATGGCGGGCGCGGGCAAACTCAGGTGCCTTGGTCGTATCAAAGCCCTTAAAGCCGGTAATTGTGGTTTCAGTGATCATGATGCCACTACTGCTTACTACAAAGTCATCTCCGCTATGGATAAAACCGGGCGCGCAGTCCATCAGCATGTGATTGCCCTTTAGTGGTTTGATATCAGCGATCACGTTCCAGCGCTCACCTACGATATAATCCGTCCAATTATTATGGCCCATCACTATCTTGTGATCCTTAGTGAAACTGCCGGTGGCTATAAAGGCGCTGCAATTGCCGGGGGCCTTATTGTCGCCGCTGCCGGGTTTAGCTTTATTCATCAGTTCGGGCACATAATATTCGGCTAATTCGATATTGGCGTTCAACGCGGTAATATCCAGCGAATCATACTTCATGCCTTTGGCTTGCAAGCCTTCGGCAATGCCTTTTATCTCGTCCTGGTATTCCTTGTCTATCTTCTTCCATAAAAAGCGACCTGCAGCGGCACGGTAAAAATCCCATTTCCTGTCGGTGGTTTTAGGCAGATAGAATTGCATTACTTTGATGAGCGTATCAATTTCCTTTGCCACGAGGTAACCATGCTGGTAGCCGATATCGGCAGGCGAACCTTCCAGGTGCACATAGATCCAGCCATTTTTATCCTCACGACTTGAGTTGGCGAGGCGATCGTGCGGTTTGGGTTTGCAGCTGAAGAATAATATAGACACTAAGAGAGCGGGGATGAAGATATTCAGGATTGTTTTCATCGTTATAGATCTAAATTAGGATGGATGAATTTAAGCAAATAAATAACGAAACAGCTGTGTATAAACTCGCTAAGATTTCAATTTTATTAAATATATCTCCTTTTTCCCCGCAATAATAAATTTCCGATCATTATCTGGGTTATAAAACAGTTCGGTGCTTTCTATTTCGGCTTGTTTAAATGTTTCGCCTAATTGTGCTTCGGCTTCGTCTATGGTATACAATGTATTGTTGATATTGAACACAAAGCCATAAGCCGAATCTTTTAATTCCTTAATGGCGATCTTTCTTTTCGTTTTAGTAAAGCTCACCTCCACGGTATACTGCACTCTTACCGGGCGCCCATTCTGTATGCCGGGCCGCCAGCGGGGTGAGGAAGAGACAACCTTGGCCGCTTCATATTCGCAACCCGAGCCAAGGCTTTTTTGCGCCTTAACATCTACCACCCTGCCGCTCTTGTCCACCCAAAAAGATACTGTCACCTTACCATTGACGCCTAACAATAGCGCCACATCAGGATATTGCACATGGGTATTGATATATTGATAAAATTGATTGATGCCTCCCGGAAATGCAGGCTCCACTTCTACAGATGTAAAAACTTTTCGTTTTGCAGTATCAGGCGTTGAATTAGTTTGGGCGTTTGATAAAAAAGGAGTGATTAAAAGAAATAGTATAAGGTACAGGTGTTTCATGCAATAAAAATAGCGCTTTTAAGCATTATCCAAAGTCACAATTTTGTTAAGCAGGTAAGCCTTTTGCTTTACCTAATTGTATATCCACATCAGTATGTGCTTTTTTTGCTGACGTATTAAGGCATCGACAGTTTTCATGGTATTGTTTGAGATGGCAGGGCAGCCCCAGCCTTCGGGTGTGCCGTTGGGGTATACCTCACTCTCAGAAACCTGCTCCCAGGAGTGAAACACGATCTGTCGCACTAAAGCATTGTTGTTGGTACTTTCGAGCCCTGTGAGGTAGTATTTTACATGGATGCCCCAGGCGCTATAAGTACGGCTATTTATTTGATATTTTCCTAATGCGGTACAATGGCTGCCGTCAAGGTTGCTGAATGCGGGCTTATCTTTTGACCACATACCCGACCAGGGATACCGGCCGCAACCGTGACTAATGAGGCCTGTAAGCAAGGTGTCGTTTTTACGAAAGTCCCATACTATAAAACGCTTTACGCCGGATGGCAGGTTCATATCAATCAAAATGCAGTACCTGATGTTGTAGCCTTTTTGCTTACAGTAGAGTAAAGTTTGTTGGGCTTTTTGCCGGGTACGGGTCAAATCGATATGCGGCGTAGCTGCAATGGCGCTGTTGCCTGATAGTAATAGAAGTAGAAATGTGATAGTGCGGTAATAGGTTTTCACTTTGGGTTATTGGTGATACAATAACGGAATAGAGGGAAGAATCTTGTGCTAAACAATATAGCTGGTGAAGTCTTTATAAAAAGAATTTAAAGATCGCACTTAACTATTTTTCATTACCACCAGGTATACCGCTTTTTTATCGGGCATAGCATATTTGGGGTCATTGTAGGTTTCCACGGTGTTTACCGTTATTGGATTAAAGGACTTGCCCAGTATGGCTTCGGCTTCATTAAGGGTATAAGTTTTGTTGTTTATAAAGAACACAAAACCATAGTTCGATTTTCTCAGGCTTTTCATCGTGGTTTTCGTGTTATCGTCTTCGAAGTTAAAAGAAACCGGCACAACAAATTTTACTTTGACCGGTTCCCCCTTCAAAAATCCTGGCGACCATTTTGGCGACATAGAAACCACCCGCTCAGCTTCCGATTCGCAACCGGCACCCATGCATTTAATGGGCTTTACATCGGTTACTGAACCATCCTTATCTATTGCAAAAGAAACATACACTTTGCCTGTAAGACCAATTAACTTGGCCACCTCCGGATATTGAAGGTTATTGGTAACGAATTTTGAAAACGCGGTTAGACCGCCTGGAAAAAGTGGCTCCTGCTCAAATACTGGCGGGGGTAAAAGTTTAATTGAGGATTTTTTAACAGTATCCTGGGCAAAGGCGTTGCCGGTAATCAGCGTAGTAATTATCGATAGTGCGAAAAAGAGTTTGGGGCGATACATGAAGTAAAGATAAATATTTTGTTGTTTTTCTTTTATCGACGTGAGCGTGGACGCTCGAAATTGTTTGCAATCAAGTGTGGACACTTGATTGGGCGGGTATCAAATAGTACAGACTTGCGAAGTTTTTAAAACTTCGCAAGTCCCCCCCCGCCTGTTCAAGTGTCCACACTTGAACACATAAAGTTGTGAGCGTCCACGCTCACGTCAAGGAAAGTTTTACAAATAAATTTCTCATATTTAGTTCATGGCACGCAATGCTTCAACAGACGAACTATATTTCGTCACTTTAACCGTAACAGACTGGATTGATGTTTTTACCAGGCGATTATACAATGATTTTATCGTTGAAAACCTGGCCTGGAATCAAAAGCATAATAAACTCAACATTTACGCCTATGTGATCATGACAAACCATATCCATATGGTAGTTAGTGTAACTGACGGTTCACTTGGCGATGTTTTGGGCCGATTTAAAACCTATACCTCTAAAGAGCTTTTCAAAATGATCGCCGAAAATAACCAGGAAAGCAGGCGCGACTGGATGACCAAATCTTTTGAACGGGCCGGTAAATACAATCCTTTAAACGTCAATCATCAGTTTTGGCAGCATGGTAATTATCCTGTGCTACTTTATACGCCAGCGGTTATTGATCAAAAGATAGATTATATCCATGAAAATCCGGTTAGGGCCGGTTTCGTGGGTGCGCCGCATGAGTTTTGGTATAGCAGTGCTAATCCTGAAAGTCCTTTGAAAGTGATTTATTAACTTGAGCGTGGACGCTCAAATTTGTTTGCGATCAAGTGTGGACACTTGAACGGGCGGTTGGTGCGCCATTATATTATATGATGCTAATTACTGAACAATCGCGCCAATCAACCCCTCGATTTCTCCTCCAAATCCCCCTATAAATAATTTATAAAAAAATAACTTCTTATCTATTTGACAATTAATGTAAAATATCTATCTTTGCCGTCCCTTTCGGGGGATACAAATGTCTTGAACGAGGCCCTACTGCTTCGATGGACACAAACAAAATTTAGAAAATGTCAGGAATTATTGGTAAAAAAGTAGGAATGACCAGCATTTTCGATGAAACAGGGAAGAACATTCCTTGCACAGTAATCGAAGCTGGCCCTTGTGTGGTAACACAAGTTCGTTCTGTTGAAACAGACGGCTACGCCGCAGTTCAGCTGGCGTATGGTGAGAAAAAAGAGAAAAACACCCCTGCTCCCCTAAAAGGTCATTTCCAGAAAGCCAACACAACGCCTAAGCGTAAATTGGTTGAATTCAAATCTTTCGAAGATGAAAAAACTCTTGGTGATACGATCACTGTAGAGATTTTCGCTGCCGGAGATTTTGTGGATGTGGTTGGTACATCAAAGGGTAAAGGTTTTCAGGGTGTGGTAAAGCGTCACGGTTTTGGTGGTGTGGGTATGCAAACTCACGGTCAGCACAATCGTTTACGTGCGCCAGGTTCTTTGGGTGCATCATCATGGCCTTCACGTGTATTTAAAGGTATGCGTATGGCTGGTCAAATGGGTAATGTTCGTGTTAAAGTTCAAAACTTAGAAGTTTTGAAAGTTTATCCTGAGCAAAACCTGATGGTAGTTAAGGGTTCCATCCCAGGAGCTAAGGGTTCATTGGTAATAGTCGATAAATAAGATGGAAGTTAAAGTATTAAACGTATCAGGTAAAGAAACAGGTGCCAAGGTGCAGCTTCCTGACTCCGTATTCGGAATCGAGCCCAATGATCACGCTATCTACCTTGATGTGAAGCAATATCTTGCTAACCAGCGCCAGGGTACACACAAATCAAAACAGCGTAATGAAATTGCAGGTTCAACCCGCAAACTATATAAGCAAAAAGGTACAGGCGGCGCCCGTGCCGGTAGCGTTAAATCACCCTTGTTTAATGGTGGTGGCCGCGTTTTCGGTCCGCAACCGCGCGATTACAGCTTCAAGTTAAACAAGAAGCTTAAATCACTGGCCCGCAAATCAGCTTTATCATACAAAGCGAAAGATAACAGCATTTTGGTTTTGGAAGATTTCAATTTTGATTCTATCAAAACTAAAAACTACATCAAAATGGAGGCCGACCTGAATGTGACCAATGATAAAACATTATTGGTACTGGCAGGAGCTGAAAATAATAACGTGTATTTATCAAGCAGGAACCTGAAGAAAACTAAAGTGATCTCGGTAGAACAGTTGAACACTTATGATGTGTTGAACGCCGGTAAGCTTTTATTAACCTCAGGCGCGCTTAAAACTTTGGAGGAAGCATTAGCTAAGTAATTATGGAAATTTTAAAGAAACCTTTACTTACTGAGAAAGTAACTCAACTAACCGAGAAGCTTAACCGCTATGCCTTTAAGGTTGATCACAGGGCGAACAAGATCCAGATCAAAGGTGCAATTGAGAAAATGTATGGTGTGAATGTTACCGCAGTAAACACCATGAAATACATCGGGAAACTGAAAAGTCGCAATACTAAGGCAGGCGCCGTATCCGGCCGCTCAGCTACTTACAAAAAAGCGATCATCAGTTTGAAAGATGGCGAAACAATAGATTTTTATAATAATATATAAAAACAGAGATGGCAGTTAAAAGATTTAAACCGGTTACGCCCGGTACCCGTTTCAGGGTAGACGTATCTAACTCGGATATCACAACGAACGTTCCTGAGAAGTCGTTGGTGGTTTCTGCGAACACTAGATCCGGTGGTCGTAACAACAGCGGTAAAATGACCATGCGCTACATGGGTGGTGGCCATAAGCAAGCCTACAGGTTAATTGATTTCAAACGTAATAAGTTTGATATCCCTGCAAAGGTTGCAACTATTGAGTATGATCCTAATCGTTCAGCGCGTATTGCTTTATTGCACTTCGTGGATGGCGAGAAAAGATACATGATCGCTCCTGAAGGATTAACAGTTGGACAAACTGTTACATCAGGCGAGACAGCAACTCCAGAGGTTGGCAACACCATGCCTTTAAAGAATATCCCGTTGGGTTCTATCATTCATAATATCGAATTGAACCCTGGTCAGGGTGGTACCATCGCACGTAGTGCAGGTACTTACGCCCAGCTTTCGGCACGTGATGGCAAATATGCTATCATCAAGTTGCCTTCAGGCGAAACACGTATGATACTGTCGACTTGCTTGGCTACTATCGGTACCGTTTCAAATGGCGAAAGATCCAACTCGGTATTAGGTAAAGCTGGTAGAAAACGCTGGTTAGGCCGTCGTCCAAGAGTTCGTGGTGTAGCTATGAACCCAGTCGATCACCCTATGGGTGGTGGTGAAGGAAGGGCTTCAGGTGGTCATCCACGTTCACGTAAAGGTATTTTAGCCAAAGGCTTTAAGACTCGTGACAAAAAGAAAACATCTGATCGTTACATCATTGAAAGAAGGAAGAAATAATGGCTCGTTCAATTAAAAAAGGACCTTATATAGATCATAACCTTGAGAAAAAGGTTGTGACGCTGAATGATTCTAATAAGAAATCAGTAGTAAAAACATGGTCACGTCGTTCCATGATCTCTCCTGATTTCGTTGGTCATACATTCGCAGTACACAATGGAAACAAGTTTATCCCTGTGTATGTAACAGAAAACATGGTTGGGCACAAGTTGGGCGAGTTTGCGCCGACACGTACATTCCGTGGTCACGCAGAAAAGAAAAAATAACAGGTAATGGAAGCAACAACAAAAATTAAGAAGTCTGTATTGATCAGGCAACAAAAGGAAGCTGCGAAAGCCCAGGTTGGGGGCGCTTCTGCTGCTAAGTTACAGAACTGTCCTACTTCGCCGCGCAAAATGCGTTTGGTGGTTGACCTGATCCGTGGTGAGAATGTTGAAAAAGCATTGTATATATTAAAATTTACCAACAAGGAAGCTGCTATACGTGTAGAGAAATTATTGCTGTCGGCTATTAAAAACTGGGAAGCAAAAAATGAAGGCAAACGTGTTGAAGACAGCGGTTTATTTGTGAAAGAGGTTTCAGTAGGTGGTGGCCGTCAGCTTAAAAGGTTACGCCCTGCTCCGCAAGGAAGGGGATACCGTATCCGCAAACGCTCAAACCACGTAACCCTTATAGTGGACAGTAAAAACGCTAACAATTAATTTGAAATGGGACAGAAAGCACATCCAATAGGTAACAGATTAGGAATCATCAGAGGTTGGGATTCTAATTGGTTCGGTGGCAATCATTATGCCGACAAATTAGTTGAAGACGAAAAGATCCGCAAATATATTTCAGTACGTATCGCCAAAGGCGGTATTTCTAAAGTAGTTATTGAGCGCACATTGAAACGCATTACCGTAACTATCCACACTGCCCGTCCGGGTATTGTGATCGGTAAAGGCGGCCAGGAAGTTGATAAGATCAAAGAAGAGTTGAAGAAACTGACTAAAAAGGAAGTTCAGATCAACATATTCGAGATCAAACGCCCTGAGCTTGATGCACAATTAGTTGCAGAAGGCATTGCGAAACAACTTGAAGCACGTATTTCTTTCCGTCGTGCCATGAAAACAACTATTGCTTCAACCATGAGAATGGGTGCTGAAGGAATAAAGGTTATGACATCGGGCCGTTTAGGCGGTGCTGAAATGGCACGTACAGAACAATATAAAGAAGGAAGAATACCATTGCACACTTTCCGTGCAGATATTGACTATGCTTTGGCAGAAGCCCTTACCACTTATGGTAAGATCGGTGTTAAAGTATGGATCTGTAAAGGTGAAGTTTACGGCAAACGCGATTTATCACCAAACATTGGTGGTGCAAGCAGCGCGAGCGGTAAAGGTGGTCGCCCAGAAGGCGCAGCCGGATTTGGCGGGCGTGGTAATGAAAGAGGCGGTGAACGTGGTGGCGAACGCAGAGGCGGAGATCGCCGCGGCGGTGGCGCCCCAGGTGCAGGCGGCGACCGTAGAGGTGGCGGCGGCAACCGTCCGGGTGGACAAGGTGGACCAAATCGCCAGGGTGGCGGTGCCGGTGGTAATCGTCCGGGTGGTGGTGGAAGCCGTCCGGGTGGACCAGCAGGAAGAAGATAATTAGGAATAATCAAGTCGCGAGACATCGTTTAGATATAAAAGCTTAAAAAAATGCTACAGCCAAAAAGAACGAAGTTCAGGAAAATGCAAAAAGGCAGAATGAAAGGGATGACCACTCGTGGTGCTGAACTGTCATTTGGTTCTTTCGGTATAAAATCACTCGAGCCGGCCTGGATCACCAGCCGCCAGATCGAAGCTGCACGTATTGCTGTAACACGTTTTATGAAACGTGAAGGCCAGGTATGGATCAGGATATTCCCTGACAAGCCTGTAACCAAAAAACCAGCAGAAGTACGTATGGGTAAAGGTAAAGGTGCTCCTGAATACTGGGTAGCGGTAGTTCGCCCCGGAAGGATCATCTTCGAAGCCGAAGGTGTGCCATTAGAAGTTGCCAAAGAGGCGTTGCGCCTTGCAGCACAAAAATTGCCGGTTCAAACCCGGTTTGTAACACGTAGAGATTACGTAGAGGCATAAACTTTAGGTTGAAACGTTGTAAAGTTGGAATGTTGAAAGGTTAAACATCCGGCTAAACAGAAAAGAAACATTACAACATTACAACCTTGCAACATTACAACAAATAAGAAAAATGAAGAACTCAGAAATTTTAGAGCTAACTACTGAAGAATTGAATGCAAGGATTGGCGAGGAGAGAGGTAATCTTACCAAGCTGACTTTTGCCCATGCAGTATCGGCCATCGAGAACCCAACCCGTATCACTAAGGTGCGCAAGGACATTGCTCGTTTAAATACTGAATTAACAAAGCGTAAAGCAGCGTCAGCTTCTGAAACTAAATAAGCGTAGAAGATGGAAAGAAATTTAAGAAAAACACGTACCGGCCTGGTAGTTAGCAATAAGATGGAAAAGTCTATTGTAGTAGCTGTTGAGCGGAAGGTGAAACACCCGATCTATGGTAAGTTCGTGAAGAAAACTACCAAATTTATGGCTCATGACGAAGCAAATACCTGTGGTATTGGCGACACCGTATTGATTATGGAAACACGTCCTTTGAGCAAAAGCAAAAACTGGAGATTAGTTCAAATAATAGAAAGGGCTAAATAGCAATGGTACAACAGGAATCAAGATTAAACGTAGCCGATAACAGTGGCGCTAAAGAAGTTTTAGTGATCCGCGTGTTGGGCGGTACCGGTAAAAGATATGCTTCTATTGGTGATAAGATAGTAGTTACCGTAAAGAGTGCTCTGCCTTCAGGCAACATTAAAAAAGGTACTGTATCAAAAGCAGTAGTAGTGCGGACCAAGAAAGAGATCCGCCGCAAAGACGGATCATATATCCGTTTTGACGACAACGCAGCCGTTTTGTTAAATAACCAGGATGAGCCGAGAGGCACACGTATCTTCGGCCCTGTTGCAAGAGAGTTGCGCGAGAAGCAATTTATGAAAATTGTATCATTAGCACCGGAGGTATTGTAACATGGAAAAGAAACAACACACACAGCCTGCAAAAATAAAGATCCGCAAGGGCGACCTGGTAAAGGTTATAGCAGGTGATTCAAAAGGCTCACAAGGCAAAATATTAGAAGTAATATTAGAAAAAGGCCGTGCTATTGTTGAAGGTGCCAATCTGGTATCAAAACATACTAAGCCAAATGCTGCCAGCCCTAACGGCGGAATTGTAAAGAAGGAAGCTGCTATAGCTATTTCAAACCTGATGCTGGTTGATCCTAAAACAGGAAAACCAACCCGCGTAGGCAGGCAGAAAAATGCTGCAGGCAAATTAGTTAGAATAGCAAAAAAATCAGGGGAGGAAATTAAGTAATGGCAACTGCAACATACGTACCAAGACTAAAAACAAAATACAGGGACGAAGTGCGCACCGCGCTGAAAGAAAAATTTCAGTACAAAAGCGTAATGCAGGTTCCTAAGCTTGAGAAGATCGCGATCAACCAGGGTGTTGGCGCTGCTACCACTGATAAGAAACTGATCGAAACTACAATCGCTGATCTGAGTACTATTACCGGTCAGCAAGCGGTTTCGTCAAAATCTAAAAAGGATATATCGAACTTTAAATTGCGTAAAAATATGCCTGTAGGCGTACGTGTTACTTTACGTGATAATACAATGTATGAGTTTTTAGACCGTTTGATCTCGGTTGCCCTGCCACGTATACGTGACTTTAAAGGCATCAACGATAAAGGTTTTGACGGAAGAGGAAACTATACGCTGGGTATTACAGAGCAGATCATTTTCCCTGAGATCAACATTGACAAGATCAACAAGATACAGGGTATGGATATTACCTTTGTAACATCGGCAACAAATGATGTGGAAGCATTAGAATTGCTGAAACAATTTGGTTTACCATTTAAAAATCAGACTAGATAATGGCTAAAGAAGGTGTAAAGGCCCGTGAAATAAAACGCGCCAGATTAGTAGCTAAATACGCTGAAAAAAGAGCAGCCCTTAAAGCCGCAGGCGATTACGAAGGATTAGACAAATTGCCTAAAGCTTCGTCACCGGTAAAATTGCACAACCGTTGCAAGCTTACAGGCCGTCCGCGTGGTTATATGCGCCAGTTTGGCATCTCACGTGTAACATTCCGTGATATGGCATTGGCAGGCAAAATACCGGGAGTTAAGAAAGCAAGCTGGTAAGCTCGATTTCGGATTTCGGAATTTCAATTTCGGAATTTTGAATATCCGCAGCAACAGAAAAGAAACAGATTCGAATTAGGTCGATCGAAAAGGAATAAATCCAAAATCGAAATTCCGAAATCCGAAATAAGATTAACCGATAGCAGGTCTACGGAAACCGCTATCATAACACAATAAAATGAATACAGATCCAATCGCAGATTATCTTACACGAGTAAGGAATGCTATTAAAGCCAACCACAGGGTTGTTGAAATTCCTGCATCAAATCTGAAGAAGGAAATCACGAAAGTGCTTTTCGACAAAGGTTACATCGCTAATTTTAAGTTTGAAGAAACTGGTCCTCAAGGCATCATCAAAGTTGCCTTGAAATACCATCCGATAACTAAAATACCTGCTATCCGCAGCATTTCGCGCATCAGTAAACCAGGTTTGAGAAAATACGCAGGCACGGCTAACTTGCCAAGAGTATTAAATGGTTTAGGTATCGCTATCCTTTCAACCTCTAAAGGTGTAATGACCGATAAAGAGGCACGCCAACAGAACATTGGCGGTGAGGTATTATGCTTCGTTTATTAATCAATCAGGAGGAAATTAACCAATGTCAAGAATAGGAAAAGCACCTATAGCAGTACCGGCAGGAGTAACCATCACTGTAAGCAGCGACAACGTTGTTACAGTAAAGGGTCCTAAAGGAGAATTGCACCAGGCTGTTGACAGTGATATCATTGTTGAACAGGAAGAAGGGAATTTATTAGTAAAACGCCCTTCTGAGCAAAAACGTCACAAAGCATTACACGGTTTATACCGTTCGCTTTTAAATAACATGGTAGTTGGCGTAACCACAGGTTACAAAGTTGAGCAGGAATTAGTAGGTGTGGGTTACCGCGCAACTAACACCGGCAACACACTTGACCTTGTGTTGGGATACTCTCACCACTATGTGTTTGAGTTGCCTAAAGAAGTTAAAGTTTCAACCACTGCTGATAAGGGTAAAAACCCTACGATCATTTTGGAATCAATTGATAAACAGCTGATAGGCCAGGTAGCGGCAAAAATACGCTCGCTGCGTGCACCAGAACCTTACAAGGGTAAAGGTATCAAGTTTGTTGGCGAAGTATTGAGAAGAAAAGCAGGTAAATCAGCATCTAAAAAGTAATCGTCATGCAAGGTAAATTATCAAGAAGAGACAGAATTAAAAAGGGGATCAGAAAACGTATTTCAGGATCTTCAGAGCGTCCGCGCTTGTCAGTGTACAGGAGCAACAAAGGTATTTATGCCCAGATCATTGACGATGTAACCGGAAAAACTATCGTATCGGCTTCATCTTTATCAAAAGATTTCGCAGGCACAGGCAATAAGTCAGATCAATCAGTAGCCGTAGGCAAACTGGTTGCTACTAAAGCAGTTGCTGCCGGAATTAAAGATGTGGTTTTCGACAGGAACGGATACTTATATCATGGCCGTGTTAAATCACTGGCTGAAGGTGCACGTGAAGGCGGGTTAAACTTTTAATCGAAACGAGAGATGTCAACAATCAATATAAAAAGAGTAAAAACCAGCGAGATCGAGTTAAAAGATCGCCTGGTGAGCATACAACGTGTAGCCAAAGTAACCAAGGGCGGCCGTACATTCAGCTTTTCTGCCATCGTGGTAGTAGGTGATGAGAATGGTGTTGTAGGTTATGGTTTGGGTAAAGCAAAAGAAGTAACTGAAGCTATCGCTAAAGGTATTGATGATGCTAAGAAGAACCTGGTAAAAGTGCCTATCATTAACGGTACTATACCTCACGAGCAAATAGGTAAATTTTCTGGCGGTTTTGTTTTCATTAAACCGGCTGCAAATGGTACAGGTGTTATAGCAGGTGGTGCAATGCGCGCCGTGCTTGAATCAGCAGGTGTACACAACGTATTGGCTAAATCAAAAGGTTCATCAAACCCGCACAACGTGGTTAAGGCAACTGTATCGGCATTATCACAATTGCGTGATGCTGTTACTGTAGCGCAACACCGCGGAATTGAAATAGGTAAGGTTTTTAACGGATAATCATCATGGCAAAAATCAAAATAACACAGATTAAGAGCGTGATCGACAGAAGTGAGCGCCAGAAAAGAACAGTTGCTGCGTTAGGCCTGAAAAGGATAAGCCACAGCATTGAGGTGGAAGCTACACCTGCTATTGTAGGCATGGTGCGTAGTGTTAATCATTTGGTAGCGGTAGAAAATATTTAATATCATGAATTTAAGTAATCTTAAACCTGCAGAAGGTTCTACTAAAAATAGAAAAAGAATTGGCCGTGGTACAGGTTCTGGCCGTGGCGGAACGTCAACCCGTGGCCACAAAGGCGCCGGTTCACGTTCAGGTACAAGCAGAAAAATAGGTTTTGAAGGCGGTCAGATGCCTTTGCAGCGCCGTGTTCCTAAGGTGGGCTTTAAAAACCCTAACCGTGTGGAGTATGTAAGCGTAAACCTTGATGCTTTGCAAAAATTAGCAGAAGAACACAAAGTTTCTGCGGTAGATTTTGCAACTTTGAAAGATCATGGTTTGGTTTCGCGTAATGACCTGGTGAAGATCCTTGGTCGTGGCGAACTGAAAGCTAAATTGGAAGTTAAAGCACATGCATTTTCTGCTACTGCACAAAAAGCTATAGAAGCAGCCGGTGGTACCATAGTTAAGCTATAATTTTAGGATGAAGAAATTTTTCACCACATTATCCAATATCTGGAAAATCGATGATTTAAGAGTGCGTATTACTAACACACTCTTATTTCTTTTAATATACCGCGTGGGTTCATACGTGATCCTGCCAGGTGTTAATTATGCATCGTTAAACACGCAAAAGGGAACCGAAGGATTAGTTGGGTTGCTGAATATGTTTGCAGGAGGTTCGTTTTCACGTGCCTCTATTTTTGCGTTGGGCGTAATGCCTTACATATCGGCATCTATTGTTGTGCAATTACTCGGTATAGCAGTGCCTTACTTTGCCAAGCTGCAAAAGGAAGGTGAAAGCGGCCGTAACAAAATTAACCAATGGACACGTTACCTAACCATAGGTATCACTGCCCTGCAGGCTGTTGGTTATGTGAAATCACAGGTAACCGCTGCCCAGGTAAGCCCGGTTATGGGTATGGCCATGTTCAGCATATTATCTGTTATTATACTCACCGCAGGTACATTGTTTGTAATGTGGCTGGGCGAGAAGATCACGGATAAAGGTATAGGTAATGGTATTTCACTCATCATCATGGTGGGTATTATTGCGCAATTACCACCTGCGTTTTTAGCGGAACTTGATGTGCGTAATGGTGGTAAAGGTGGTTTGATCACTTTCATTGTTGAAATTATAGCGCTGATAGGTGTGGTAATGTTCACCATCCTGATCGTTCAGGGAACAAGAAAAATAGCTGTGCAATATGCAAAACGTATTGTGGGTAATAAACAATATGGCGGTGTTCGTCAGTACATTCCTTTAAAGGTAAATGCTGCGGGTGTAATGCCAATTATCTTTGCGCAGGCACTGATGTTTATCCCGGCTACTATTCCGCAATTTTTCCCTTCAACGTCATCCAATTCTGTAGTAATGGCTTTGGCTAATATCAATTCATGGGAGCATAATTTATTGTTCGGATTATTGATCATTGTGTTTACTTACTTCTATACGGCTATTACGGTTAATCCAAACCAGATGGCTGATGATATGAAGAAGAACGGTGGTTTTATACCGGGCGTTAAACCAGGTAAATCAACATCAGAATTTATTGACGGCGTGATCTCAAGGATCACTTTACCGGGATCAATTTTTCTGGCGATAATTGCCATCATCCCGGCGTTCGCTTCGATGGTGGGTGTCAACAATTTGTTTGCAAGATTTTTTGGCGGTACATCACTGATCATCCTGGTGGGTGTGGTTTTAGATACTTTACAACAGATAGAAAGCCATTTACTGATGCGTCATTATGACGGCTTGATGAAAACGGGCCGCATTACCGGGCGTACGGCGATACCTACATCTGCAGGATCGACCCCGCCGGTTATCTAATTTATTAGCATGTCGAAGATCCTTTATAAGTCTGTCGAAGAGATAGAACTCATAAGAAAAAGTTCTTTACTTGTTTCAAAAACACTTGGCGAGATAGCGAAGGTTATTGCGCCCGGTGTAAAAACGATTGAATTAAATAAACTTGCCGAAACCTATATCCGTGATAACGGTGGAGTTCCCGCATTTCTGAATTATAACGGTTTCCCTTATTCGCTTTGTATATCGCTGAATGACCAGATCGTACATGGCTTTCCAAGCCAGCATGTTTTGGTTGAAGGCGACTTGGTTTCTGTTGATTGCGGCGTAGTGCTGAATAAATACTATGGCGACTCAGCTTATACTTTTGCTATAGGCGAGGTAGATGAGACCACCAAAACGCTGATGCGCGTTACCAAAGAATGCCTGTATTTGGGTATTGAAAAAGCGGTAGCAGGTTTGCGTATCGGTGATATTGGATACGCGGTACAGGAACATGCAGAGAAGCATGGTTTTGGCGTAGTGAAGGAGTTGGTAGGCCATGGTGTAGGTACACACCTGCACGAAAAACCAGAAGTGCCCAACTACGGTAAACGTGGCGCAGGCAGTAAACTGGAAGAAGGAATGGTGATCGCTATCGAGCCTATGATCAATGCCGGGCGTGCCGGTGTGAAGTTTTGGAACGATGGCTGGACCGTGTCGACAGTGGATAAAAAACCATCGGCACATTACGAGCATACCATAGCGATAAATAAGGGCAAAGCCGACATACTTTCAACGTTTTCATTTATTGATGAAGTTTTGAAAGAAAAAGATAATAATTAGAAAAAATTTATTTAATTTTGCATCCCGGTTTTAAGGCGGATAATAAAGTAATAATCAGTATAATATGGCGAAACAATCTTCGATTGAACAAGATGGTACGATTCGGGAGGCATTGTCAAATGCAATGTTCAGGGTTGAACTTGAAAATGGTCATGAGATTATTGCACACATATCCGGCAAAATGCGTATGCACTACATCAAAATTTTACCTGGCGACAGAGTGAAATTAGAAATGAGTCCGTACGATCTAAGTAAGGGCAGAATAACCTATAGATATAAATAACAAAGAGATGAAAGTTAGAGCATCCATTAAAAAACGCAGCGTTGATTGCAAGATCATTCGTCGTAACGGGAAACTTTATGTGATCAACAAAAAGAATCCTAAGTACAAACAGCGTCAGGGGTAATTAAAAAATATTGTAACGATTCGTACAACGGTAGCCGCCGTTCGGTCGGTACTTAAAACAAACAAACAAATATGGCAAGGATTTCAGGTATTGATTTACCAAAAAACAAACGCGGAGAGATCGGACTTACTTATATCTACGGAATAGGCCGCTCAACAGCTCAGAACATTTTGAGCCAGGCAGGCATCGATTTCGATACCAAAGTACAGGACTGGACAGATGAGCAGCTTACTGCTATCCGTACTATCATTAATGATCAGATCAAGGTTGAAGGTTCGTTACGTTCAGAAGTTCAATTGAACATCAAACGTTTAATGGATATAGGTTGCTATCGCGGTACCCGTCATCGTAAAGGATTGCCTTTGCGCGGTCAGCGTACCAAAAACAACTCACGTACCCGTAAAGGAAAACGTAAGACTGTTGCTAACAAGAAAAAGGCTACTAAGTAGTAAATAGAGATTGGAGATCAGAGATTAGTTTTTGATCACCAGGAATAGATAAATTAAAAAGGTTAATGGGTCCTAATTACTCAGTAATTCAGTAATCCATTAAATCAATAATTAAAAAACAAGATGGCTAAGACCAAAAAAGTTACCAAAAAGCGCGTTGTAATTGTGGAGTCGGTTGGCGAAGCACACGTAAACGCTACCTTTAACAACATCATCATTACCCTTACCAACAAAAGCGGCCAGGCTATATCATGGTCGTCTGCTGGTAAAATGGGCTTCAAGGGTTCTAAAAAGAACACACCTTACGCTGCCGGCCAGGCTGCTGCCGATTGCGGCAAAGTAGCTTATGATTTAGGCTTGCGCAAGGTTGAAGTATTTGTAAAAGGCCCGGGAGCAGGACGCGAGTCGGCTATCCGTACTTTGCAAACTACAGGTATTGAAGTTACCACCATTAAGGACATTACACCGCTGCCGCACAATGGTTGTCGTCCGTCAAAAAGAAGAAGAGTTTAATTAACAGATTTTTTAAAGCTAAGATTCACCGGCTGCGGGCCGCGTGATACTTTAAAACAAACAAAAATGGCAAGATATACAGGCCCCAAATCAAAAATTGCGCGTAGGTTCCGCGAGCCGATCTTCGGTCCGGACAAGGCGTTGGAAAGAAAAAATTACCCACCCGGAATGCATGGCGCTTCTAAAAGAAGAGGAAAGCAATCAGAGTACGCGGTACAGTTAATGGAGAAACAAAAGGTAAAATACACTTACGGTGTATTAGAGCGTCAGTTCGAAAACCTGTTTCATCGTGCATCAGCTAAAGAAGGTATCACCGGCGAAAACCTGTTGAAATTTTTAGAGGCACGTTTAGATAACGCAGTTTACCGTTTAGGTATTGCGCCAACCCGTTCGGCAGCACGCCAGCTGGTAGGCCACAAGCACATCAATGTAAATGGTGAAGTAGTGAATATCGCTTCATACGCATTGAAAGCAGGTGATGTGATCTCGGTTCGTGAGAAATCAAAATCACTGGAAGCGATAAGCAATTCGGTTGCAGGCAGAAAGATCAACAAATTCAGCTGGTTGGAGTGGGATGCTGCTAATTTAACAGGCAAGTTCCTTAATTATCCAAACCGCGATGAGATACCTGAAAACATCAAGGAAAACCTGATCGTCGAGTTGTACTCGAAATAATGATACTTTATCCGGAAAGTGATTGGCAAAGCGCCAGTCATTTTCGCGGTTTAAATCAATTCAATTAGTAAACAATAAATAAAGGATATAAATGGCAATTTTAGCATTTCAAAAACCGGACAAGGTTATCATGCAGAAGGCAAATGATTTTGATGGTACGTTTGAGTTTCGTCCATTAGAACCAGGCTTCGGTATAACCATTGGTAATGCTTTACGTCGTATCTTACTTTCATCTCTGGAGGGTTATGCAATTACTTCTGTACGTTTTTCAGGAGTAAATCATGAGTTTTCAACCATCAAAGGTGTTGTTGAAGACGTTACCGAGATCATTCTGAACTTAAAGCAAGTTCGTTTGAAAAAGAGCGGTGAGACCGGAGATTCAGAAAAAGTATTTGTGATCATCAATGGTCAGGACGCTTTTTCGGCCGGAGATATTACCAAGTTCTCAAACAACTTTACTGTTCTGAATCCTGATCTTGTTATCTGTAACATGGATTCATCAGTAACGCTTGAAATTGAGCTTACTATCAACAAGGGTCGTGGTTACATCGCAAGCGAAGAAAACAAAAACCCTGATGCCAATGTAGGCGTGATCGCTATCGATTCGATCTACACACCTATCAAAAATGTAAAGTACACCATAGAAAACTATCGTGTTGAGCAAAAAACTGACTATGAAAAATTAGTACTGGATATTGCTACCGATGGTTCTATACATCCTGAAGATGCTTTGAAAGAAGCAGCCAAGATCCTGATCCAGCACTTTATGTTATTCAGCGATGAGAACATGATGTTAGAGGCCCAGGCTAAAGAAGAAACTAAGGAAGTTGATGAGGAGATCCTGCATATGCGCAAGATCCTGAAAACTGAGCTGGTTGATCTTGACCTTTCAGTACGTGCATTGAATTGCCTTAAAGCTGCCGACATCCGCAGCCTGGCTGACTTAGTTTCTTATGACGTAGCAGATATGCTGAAATTCAGAAACTTTGGTAAAAAATCACTGACTGAAATTCAGGACCTGGTTAAATCAAAAGGTTTATCTTTTGGTATGAACCTGTCGAAATTTAAATTAGACGAAGAATAATTAATTGGAATAAGGAGTAAAGACGAAGGATGAAAGAATCCTTTATCCTTGCTCCTTATTCTTTTATCTAATAAACAAACAATAAGCGAGGGCATAATTCCCGGGCTTGACTGAGGTAGGTCGCCTGACGGTATGCACGTGCAAAAATTAAAAAACAATGAGACACGGAAAGAAAGTTAACCATTTAGGCCGCACAGACAGCCATCGCAAGGCGATGCTGGCAAACATGGCTTCATCGCTTATTTTACACAAGCGTATTACAACCACTTTAGCTAAAGCAAAAGCTTTACGCGTATATGTTGAGCCTATACTAACCAAAGCAAAAAACGATACTACACACTCACGCCGTACTGTATTCAGTTATTTACAGGACAAGGAAACAGTAACCATCCTGTTCCGCGAGATCGCTGAGAAAATTGCTAACCGTCCGGGTGGTTACACCCGTATCATCAAAATGGAAAACCGTTTGGGTGATAACGCGGAAATGGCACTGATCGAACTGGTAGATTACAACACCGTTTACGGTAAGGATGTTGCTAAAACTGAGAAAAAAGCAACCCGCCGTCGTGGTGGTTCTGGTACTGGCAAAGCTAAAGCTGCACCTGCTGCAAGCGCTGCTGTTACTCCTGCTGACGATGCGGTAGTAATTGAAGAAACAAAAGCGGAAGCTGCCCCGGTTGTAGAAGCTGCTGCACCTGCGGTAGAAGAAGCCCCGGCTGCTGAAGAAAAAGCTCCTGAAGCACCAGCTGCCAACGAAGAGAATGCTGAAAAAGGCGAATAATTTTAAATCCAAATAAACTTAATTATTAAGAAGCTGCCCCGCCGAAAAGCGGGGCTTTCTTGTTTATATACCCCTGATGTCATGCCGGATTTATTTCGGCACCCCACACGCTAAGTATGCGGGCGACCTGTCCCGTGGGGTGCTGAAACAAGTTCAGGATGACGTTAGGGTTGTTTTGGGCGTTTCCCTGCGGGCCAGGCTGTTCACTCATACTGCACAGGCATTAGCCACGAAGGCCGGTATTCGTTGCCATCCTTAACGCGGGGGCAGTGCGCCAAATTCCCGATTGCAGATTACGAGTGTTCGAAAGATCAAACAGTGGGTTGGGAATGTGCGATTCCTTCCTTGGGGAAGGGGAGGTAGGGGTTTGGATTATTTTCATGGCGCAGATTTACCCCTCCCTGCCACTACACACCCAATCGCACCCCTCCCAGGGGAGGGAATTATAATAAGTTAAATCTTTCAAACAGATTGCAAATCCGGAGTAACGGGGAGTATTAACATTAATTAACAGGTCTAATTATACAATAAGGCGCTTTTTTGCCGTTAAACTACTTTCAATAAACCAATATTATAAATCTAAACACTATGAAAACTAAAATGCCAAAACTATTTTTTACCATTTTAACAGTGATGATCTTATTTATCGGCAGTAAGGCTAACGCGCAATCTGCAACATCAAGCGGTTTTCGCTTTGGGATCGGCGTAGATGGCTTGTTTCCTGTCGGAAATTCTACCAGCACTTTAAATTTTGGATTGGGGCTCACTCCCAGGCTGCAATATGGCCTGTCGGATAAAGTGGCCTTAACGTTTACCAGTGGTATTTATCATTTCTTCCCGAAAACGGTTACTTATCCGCCCAGCGGAGCTTTTCCGGGCTTTACAACTAAATACAAATCAGATATAATCCCGGTAAAAGCAGGTGCCAAGTTTTTTATAAATTCTAATTTTTACCTGTCGGGTGAAGTTGGCGTGGCGTTTGAAGTGGCCGAAGGTGGCGGACCTGTTCACTTCCTGGCTTCGCCGGGCATAGGCTATGCTACCAAACAATGGGACATCGGGGCCCGCTACGAAAACTTTAGCGGCAATGGTTACAGCGATGGCATTGTTGGCTTGCGAGTAGCCTACGGCTTTGGATTATAAAGGTGCTGTGAAAATTTGCATTTCGTTGGTGACAATACCAACGAAGGCGGAGATAAAAGAAACGCCCTGCTCAATGGAGTGGGGCGTTTTTGTTTGTACCGCTCGTATTATACCTTGCCACCGTTAAGGGGTGGTGGCGGCTGTAGCACTACTTTGGTTACTACCACTTTTTTCGTAGCGTTTAAACCGGCAACTACCACCCGCCATTCATCATTAATATAATTACAATAAGCCTGCTTAATCAGAATTCCTTCTTTATCCTTAATATTTAATGATAATTCCATTCCAGGCTCTGCGGTAGCGGCAAGCGGTTCCTGTTGAAGTATTTTGTAGAAAATAACATCCTGAAATTGCATGTATACTTTATCCCATGCTAACTCACTGAAGTTGTTGGTATCATACATTGGCCCCATCGGTCACTCATATAGGGTATGGTGCCAATCAGGTCATCGTTTACATATATTTTTGCATAGATCCTGATGTAGTCCATATCAGCATCTAAATACTGTTTACCGTATTCATATCTATCATCAAACACGATGTTTGTAATGGGAAGCAACAGTATTTTCCTCAGTTTGGCCACTTCATGGGCGAGACTAAATTCTCCAGGTGTCGTCATCGATGTTGTGGCTTATAGGGTTGAGATGTAAATTCATTGATTTACCGCAATTAATTAGAAACAATACAACCCCGCGTTAAGGATGGAAACGGATACCGGCCCGTGCCTAAGGCCTGCAGGCGTATGAGTGGACAGCCCCTGACCCGCTGGTAAGCGGGGAACGCCCAAATTAGCTTTACGCCAGCACCAATCCTTCTTCCAAAGCTTTATCATAAACCTCGGTATTGAAGCGGTAGAAGGTAGGCGAACGGTGGGCGCCGATGCTTCGTTTCTCATTCAATTTTTCCAATAGACCTAAGGAGATGAGTTTGTTTGGGAAGTTGCTTGGGTTTAGTTTTTTGCCGATCATGGTTTCATAGAAGAGGTGGATCTCCTTCAGCGTGAATTTCTCCGGCAGGAGGCTTTTGCCTATCGGGAAATGGTACAGGTGCATCCGCATGGTGAACAGGGCCTCCTGCACCATCTCTTCATGGTCGAACGCTAAGGGGGGTAGTTGATCTATGGAAAACCACTTGCACTCGCTCGACAGGAAATCCGCCATTGGCCGGGCATTGACGATATCGGTAATGGCGTAGAACCCTACGGAGGCCGTTTCGCCGGTGAGCCAGGTATCTTCAAATCTCACCTTCACCAATTCAAAAAGCTTTTCCGGGTCGACCGCCCCGCGAGAATCGTTACGGCCGGGGTTGCCGAATGTTTTGAACTGCTTTAAAAACAAGTTCTCCATGCCGGTACGTTCCAGGGTGGTTCGCGCGGCGGCTTCGTTTAAATTTTCAACTTTTTTGATATACCCGCCGGGCAGGCACCATTTGGTAATGAGCTTGTTTTTTACCAACAACAGTTGCAGCTGGCCTTCGTGATAGCCAAAAATGGCGCAATCCACCGTCAGGTTGGGGCGGTAGTCCAGGTAGCCTTCACTAAAAAAATGCTGTATTTGCTGTAAGTCGTCCATCTTTTTTGGTGCGGAAAAATTATTTATTAAATTTTAATAAATGTAAGGAAAAGTTATATATCTTTATTTATTAAATTTTAATAAATGAGAACGACGAATCCAATGCGGCGGTCTTGATCCTTACAAACCAATTAGTTTAACCAAAATTATAACCAATGAGAGTCAACAAAATAGTACAATACGCGGCAGGGGCCGGGGCGGTGCTGGCGGTGCTCGCCTTTGCTAAAAGTAAGGTGGAAAACAACCTGGCGGCGGAAGTTAATGCTAAATCAGGCCTCGTCCGCACCGACAGGGGTGTTTCTTATCGCGACTTGAATAAGAACGGCAAAATGGATGTGTATGAAGACGCGACACAACCCATTGAAAAACGTGTGCAGGATGTGCTTAAACAAATGACCCTGGAAGAAAAAGCCGGGATGATGTTTTATTCGGCCGTGCGGACAAATAAGGATGGAACTATTGAAGAACAACCTGCTAAGGATTTTCTGTCGAGTATCTCACCCGTTGGCGTTAACGAGATCACGAAGCATCACATCACCCATTTTAACCTGTTTGGTGTGCCCGCGCCTGATACTTTGGCCATTTGGTACAACCGGATGCAGCAATACGAGGAAAAAACACGGTTGGGTATCCCTTTAAGTATCGCATCCGATCCGCGTAACCAGGGCAGCGCAGGTATCTTTGCCATGTCGGCCAAAACTTTTTCTATATGGCCCGACCCCCTGGGCCTGGCGGCAATTGGTGATGAAAAGGTGACAGAACAGTTCGCTGACATTTCGCGGCAGGAATACCTTGCTGTTGGTATACGGCAGGGGCTGCACCCGCAGGTTGACCTGGCTACCGAACCGCGCTGGCCACGCATAGCCGGTACGTTCGGGGAGGATGCGGCATTGTCGTCGCGTATGACAACCGCGTATATCAAAGGCTACCAGGGCGAAAAGCTTAGCGCAAACAGCGTAGCCATGATGACCAAACATTTCCCCGGCGGCGGCCCGCAAAAGGAAGGGCTTGATCCGCACTTTGCATTTCAGAAGGGGCAGGTTTATCCCGGCAATAATTTTAAGTACCATTTGATCCCCTTTGAGGCCGCTTTCAAAGCCGGAACGGCAGCCATTATGCCTTATTATGGCGTACCCATGGGGCAACAAAATGTGGAGGAGGTCGGCTTTTCTTACAACAAAGCGATCATTACTGAACTTTTGCGTAAAAAGTACCATTACGACGGCGTAGTTTGTACCGACTGGGGCCTGGTATCCGATACCCAACTGGGCACGGTTAACTTTGCCGCAAGGGCCTGGGGTGTGGAGAAACTGAACGCCGCAGAACGGGTACAACGCATCATTGATGCCGGGGTAGATCAGCTTGGCGGTGAAACCCTGCAGGATGTGATCGTAAAGCTGGTGAAGGACGGTAAAGTAAGCGAGCGCCGCATTGACGAGTCGGTAGTGAGGTTGCTGCGTTTGAAATTTGAACTGGGGCTGTTTGACAATCCTTTTGTGGATGAGCAAAAGGCCGGTGATATTGTAGGCAATGCCGAATTTATGAAAGCCGGCCAGGACGCGCAGCGCAGATCGCTTACCTTGCTGAAGAACGAGAACCATACCCTGCCTTTGGCGCCCGGCAAGCTGAAGATATATGTTAAAAATATCGACCCTAAGGTGGCCGCTCTATACGGCACGGTAGTAACCGACCCCAAACAGGCGGATATCGCCATTATCCGATTGCAAACCCCGGCCTATCCCATTGCAGAAGCTAAAGGTAACTTCATAGCGGCTATGTTCCACTTTGGCGACCTGGACTTTAAGGGCAAGGCCCTGCAGGATGTGCTCGACCTGGAAAAGACCGTGCCTACGGTGGTTGACATTTACCTGGACCGCCCGGCAGTGATACCGGAGATCAGCCGGAACGCCAAGGCGCTGATCGCCAATTTTGGGTCGGGAGACGCGGCGCTGCTGGATGTGGTGTTCGGGAAATATAAACCGGGCGGCCACCTGCCTATCGAGATGCCATCGTCTATGGAGGCTGTGCGCGCCCAAAAGGAGGATATGCCGCACGACTCGAAGGACCCGCTGTACAAATTCGGCGCAGGGTTGAGCTATTAATGGATAACAAACCAAAACGTATATTTAAAAATTCGAAACCAATTAATTTAAAACAGATGAAAAAAATAACACTATGCAGCTTAATGGCTGTGATGCTGCTGATAGCAGCCACCAAAGTGAACGCGCAAACGGCCCCTAATTATTTTGTGGGCAAATGGGATGTGCTGCTGAAAGGCACGCCGAATGGCGACGCGCATATCAAGTTTAACATCGCCGATTCGGTAGGGCATTTGAAGGGTACGCTGCGCGATACCGTGGAGAACAAGGACGTAGCGGTGACCAGCATTGTGCAGGAAGGCGACAAGATCACGCTTAACTTTACCATACAGAGCTACGATGTGAACCTTACCCTGGCCAAAAAGGACGAGGACCACGCCACCGGCAGCCTGATGGGTATGTTTGACGCGGTAGCGGATAGGATAAAGAAGTAATAGACGCATCAGCCCCCTCTAATCTCCCCCGGTAGGGGAGACTTTCAAAATGCTAAACGCCTTGCTCGGTTGAGTGGTGCGTTTTGTGTTTACCCTTTGTCATACCGTCCGCTGGTTAGCGGAAGATTTTAAAGAATATTGAAACGCCCTGCTCGGTTGAGTGGGGCGTTTTTGTTTGTTCCCTTTGTCATGCTGAACGTAGGGAAGCATCTGATTGCGGATCATCTTTTGGGCGTTTCCCTGCGGGCCAGGCTGTTCACTCATACGCCTGCAGGCCTTAGGCGCGGGGCCGGTATACGTTGCCATCCTTAACGCGGGGGTAGTGGTTAGGCGCACGCTGCACGTGTGCGCTAGCATAGGGCTATAGTATAATTTGATTTCTTTCAATTTTTTTTATAAAATCGATACACAGCGGCACACCAATATTTTTTCTTTGTAAGGTTGTAATACCGTTTAGTTCCTTTTTTTTGGACTTGATATAAAATTTTTGTGTGTGTGATTCTTTTATTTTAAATCCCAAGTTTAGCAACGCGTTTAATAAATAATGATTTATAAGATTATCAATTTCCTGAAAATTTCTATCGATATCCACGAATTTGTAAGCGGCTAAATACCCTTCTAGCAAATTTTTAAATCTTTTAATTATCGTTAAAATTCCTTGAAACTCTCCTTTCCTATATTGACTCACATCGATTATGTCTTTCAACTTATCATGAAAATCTTCAATCTTCTTGGGCTCTGGCCATAATTTTTTTCCATCAAATCTTATAGATAAAAAGGAAAACTCATGATAAAATGGGTCGATGATTCTGGTTTTATTTTTTTCGCCCTTATCATTGTTTTTAGCATGGTTTGGAGTAGGCAAACTATGCAATTCTAATTCGAGTTTATTTTCCAGTTCGTCCCGGGCAATTAATAAAGCTTTTTGTGCCTCATCCGCACTTTTACATAGTATGATAAAATCATCAGCGTATCTAACTAAACAAATCTTCTCATCCATCATCCTTTTGTCGAAACCAGACAAATAAATATTTGCTAATAGCGGAGAAATTGAATTTCCTTGCGGAATCCCATTTATTGAGTCTTCAAAATAATGTTTATGTTTTGATTCGATAAATGACATGTTACCAACAGTTTGCGATAAGGCATCTTCAATGAGATTATTTAAACTCTGATCAGGGAGTGCCTTAAAAACCTTATCTAACAAGCGTTGTCTATTTACAGAATCGAAGAATTTTTTTATGTCAGCCTCAAGTATTATCCTATTCCCATTTTTAAAGTGGGCAACCATTGCTTTTATTGCTTTATCAATTCCTTTATCTTCCAAATATGCAAAACTACAAGGGTTGTCTAAGTTATATTTCTTCGACAGTAGCCTTTCTAATTGTAATGAAATTGCTTTTTGGACAAGTCGATCTTTTATATCGCCAATGCGTAGCGGACGAAATTTGTCTTTCTCCTTTTTGGGAAGTAGATGAGCTTTAACTTGGCCGAATTTGAAATTACCTGATCGTAACTCTAGTTGGATTTGTTTTATATGGGACTTTAGTGAGGATTTAAAATCAGAAATCGTTTCATTCGAAAGACCTCTAGATTCCGGATTGCTTTTGTTGAGTTTATTCCAAGCTGCTTCTAGACTTTTTAAAGTAGAAGCTTTAGTTAAAAGAGTTGTTTTAGGTTTAGGAATCAATTTAAGTGTTTGTATTTGCCGTTTCCGTACCAATGCCATGGTTTCAGCAGATAACAAATTAAAGATTAGCAGATTAGTGAGCCCATGATACAAATGTTGACTAATAACATCAGCACTTTGCGCATCAATCGCTCCATCGCATGTGACAAGGTTGGGCGGTTAACGCTTTTGCTTGTGTTACCATAAGAATAGTTCTGCTGCCCTATTCCTGACGATTTTTTGTCGGCGTTCTTTTCGATTTGCGTGTATTTCCCATCTTACTCAAATATAGAATTTTTTGTGACTTCTGCAAATTTTTTGAAAATACTTCCGGCCTGCACCACTTCCTTGCCCTTTAAAATCCGGTACTCCACTACAACGGAAACTGCATATCTACTGAACATAGTGGCGTACGGTGGGCAGATTAGTGAGCCCATGATACAAATGTTGACTAATAACATCAGCACTTTGCGCATCAATCGCTCCATCGCATGTGACAAGGTTGGGCGGTTAACGCTTTTGCTTGTGCACCTGTAAATATAAAGATAAATAAGAGTGTTTTCTCTATTGTTAGTAAATCAATATATGTTAATATTGTCTATTCAGCTGTGGTCGGTATCACTTTACCACTCAGTAGGGTTCCTTTTTATCGACACGCAAACAAAATCCGGGCAAATGGTGCCGTGAAAACACCGACTATAAGCTAAAATCTTAGTAAATCAGCTATATTTGACAGGGTAGTCCTAAACTAATATCAATGAATCGGATAATTCTTGTCGGCAATGGTTTCGATCTCGCTCATGGCCTTAGAACAAGTTATAGCGATTTTATTCTTTGGTATTTGAAAAATGCGTTTCGCTCAGCCTATGACAACGGGAATTTCAACGATGCCCTGTTATCTATCGAATGTAAACCACCAAGACCGGTTCGTTTCGGAAATATCCAGACTGTAGATGAGTTAGTTGAGCTGTTCTACAGCACCGGTATTTTAAAGTTGTTTCAAGATAAAAATCTGGAAATCCCCAATTATTTGCGACCGATCTCAAATCCCTTTCATACTGATTGTAAGGTAGATTTCGTAAAAAATATTCTTGGCAAATGTCATATATCTAATTGGGTTGATATTGAAACAACCTACTATAAGGCATTGATTGACAATCTCAACTTACGGCGAAAAACTTGGGATGAGAGCCTTGACCAATTGCAGATGGCAATGAAATTAATGAATGAACTAATAGCTACATTTCTTTCAGAACAAGCCATAAATAAAGAAATACCCGATGTATATAGTCTCCTAAAACAGCCGATTTTTAAAGATGATGTACCATCCGGGGATATGATTTTCGATGAGGATCCTGTTCACAGTATGGTTGTTAGCTTTAACTACACCTCTACAATTGAGCACTATCTAACATGGGGTAATCCTTTCAGCAATATCGAAGTAAATCATATTCATGGGCAACTAAATGATCCGAAGAACCCAATTATTTTCGGTTATGGTGATGAGTCTGATATACATTACAAGGAAATGGAAAATTGGATAGAATACGGATACTTTAGATTTGCTAAAACCTTTTGGTATCCAAAAACCTCAAACTATCATAAACTAGTCCGATTCATAGAATCTGGTCCTTTTCAGGTATTAAACTTTGGCCATAGCTTAGGGGTAACCGATAAAACAATGCTGCAAAGGATGCTCGAGCATTCACATTGCAAATCAATTAAGATATTTTATCACGAGAACGGGCAATCTAATAACTTTGATAATTTGTTAAATAACCTGTCCCTAATTTTTAGGGATAAGCAGGCGATGAGGGACAAACTCGTCCCATTTTTTCAAAGTTCACCGTTGCCTCAAGCAACATAATCGATTGTCCTATGTAGAGATTGCCACCCCAATCTGGCGCGAGTATGCAGCGCAGCCCAAAGTGGTGGGGTACTCGTGACCTGCATTAATAACATTCAAAAAATAGGCACAAGTTAATCCAACGCACTATCAGCCCCTTAAACTTGCGCCAGTATAATAAATAAACCTGCGTTTACGCGGCATTGATCAATCTTTCTTATCTTCAATAATTAACCCTCAAACCGGCGATCATGAAAAAAATCATCCTGCTATGCAGCTGTTTCCTGGCCTGCATTTTTTTACCCGCGACACTTTCGGCCCAGCAGATCAGCGCTGAAGAAATTTTCGTGTTAAATGCGGACCTTATCCGCCCGCCGGTTGTGGCGGGGACAAAAGTCATTTATTCGGTATCCGGCGGAAGTGTGACCGGCAAAATAAAAGGCAGCGTGTTGCCCATTGGAGGCGATTTTGCAACATTCATCAACCCAACAACACTAAAGCTGGATGTGAGGCTTGTTCTTCGCACGGATGATAGCGCCACGATATATTGTACCTATACGGGTTATTTACATACCGATGAAGAGACCTTTAAGACGATCAAAGTGGGAAAAGGTTCTCAGATAGACCCTTCCCGCTACTATTTCAGGACAAACCCAATTTTTGAAACTACTTCGGCGAAGTACGATTGGTTAAATCATACCATAACGGTTGGTTTTGGTACTATTACCGCGGCGGGAGTGAGTTATAAGATATATGCTGTAAAATAGGCCCTGAGCCAGGTTCAGTGTCGACACTGAACTTAGAATGCATTCCAGTGTCGACACTGGAATGGGCGGTGGGGATGTTGTTTTTCGTAGCGGGGTGTCATGTTGAGGCTCTCGAAACATGCGGGCAAAGGCCTTTACGCTCACCCTTCGAGTGCCTCAGGGTGACACCCCCATTTATTCCGTTATAAACTGTATTTTCCGCGTTAAGGATTGGAGTGTATACCGGCCGCTGGCTAGCGGCTAACGCCCGTGCAGTATGATCCGCTAGCTAGCGGACTGGCCCCGTTCTATCACGGGGAAACGCCCTTGTAATTCTGCCAAAAATTTCGTATATTTAGGTAAACGCTGCCGGGTTTCTTCGGGTGGCGGTGCGATCTCAGCAATTTCGGGGTAAGGCAAAATAAGGTGCAGATAGGGCGCTTTAGGCCACTGTTTCAGTACTGGAAACGGTGGAAATGGCCGGTTTTCGGTGCGTTTATGACAGCTTTTTAGCGCAAAATAGCCCCTCACGCAACCTGGAGAGGGTCTTTCAAATAAAATTGTTCTTTGATGTATTTACTGAAAGTTTTTCAGCCTGAAATTGGGGATTTGAAAGCGGCCGAGGTGTTTTTTAAAAGTCAATGTGTTGATAATAAGTTTATTGTCATAAAAAACAGTCAAAAAATTACTACCGGTATAAGCCCGAATGCCCGGAAACAGCCGGATTTTACTACCGGCATAACCCGGAATGCCCCGAAACAGGGGATTTTTACTACTGGCAAAACCACCCAGGCCCGGAAACAGGGATTTTTTACTACCGGCAAAAGGCCTGATGCCCGTAAAGTATTGGTTTTTACTATCGGGGAAGGAGGGGAAGAGGTGAAAACACCGAACACCGGATGCTGAATTTAGAATGATGAACGGAAAAGGGTAAGAAAAGCTTTAACCTTTCTCCTTTTACCTTTCACCTTTCATCTCAATTTCTGCCAACCTGTCACTATTACTATTCGCTTTTCTGACGAAATAATATGTATAATCAGCAAGATAAACCTAATTTTTCTGCCAAATTGATATTGGCATAAGCCTTGTTATTATAGCGGGGAGACGGCAAGTAATGTCGCCTCTGCAATAAAAGGAAAAACGAAAAATCAATCATATATGTCTAAAATAATTGGAATCGACTTAGGAACAACGAACTCTTGCGTTGCGGTAATGGAAGGTAACGAACCTGTAGTTATTGCCAACAGCGAGGGTAAACGTACTACGCCGTCTGTTGTAGCGTTTGTTGACAACGGCGAGCGTAAGGTGGGTGATCCTGCTAAACGCCAGGCTATTACCAACCCAACAAAAACTATTTATTCTATCAAACGCTTCATGGGCAACCAGTTTAACGAGGTGACCAAGGAAGCTGCACGCGTACCTTACAAAATTGTAAAGGGTGATAACAACACTCCGCGTGTGGAAATTGACGACCGCAAATATACTCCGCAGGAAATTTCGGCCATGATCCTTCAGAAAATGAAGAAGACCGCTGAGGATTTCTTAGGAACTGAAGTTACCGAAGCGGTTATTACCGTTCCGGCTTATTTTAACGATGCACAGCGCCAGGCTACCAAGGAAGCCGGTGAGATTGCAGGCTTAAAAGTTCGTCGTATCATCAACGAGCCTACTGCGGCTGCTCTGGCTTATGGCCTGGACAAAGCGCACAAGGACATGAAGATCGTGGTGTTTGACTGTGGTGGTGGTACGCATGACGTATCGGTACTGGAGTTAGGTGATGGCGTTTTCGAAGTAAAATCAACCGATGGTGATACGCACCTGGGTGGTGATGACTTTGACCACGTAATTATCGACTGGTTAGCCGACGAATTTAAAAATGACGAAGGTGTTGACCTGCGTAAAGACCCAATGGCTTTACAACGTTTGAAAGATTCTGCTGAAAAAGCTAAAATTGAGCTTTCAAGCAGTGCGCAAACGGAGATCAACTTACCATATATTACTGCTGCTGACGGTCAACCAAAGCACTTAGTGAAGACTTTGACCCGTGCTAAATTTGAGCAACTGGCTGACAGTTTGATCAAACGCACTATTGAGCCTTGTAAATCAGCTTTAAAAGGCGCTGGTTTGAGCGTATCGGATATCGATGAGATCATCCTGGTAGGTGGTTCAACCCGTATCCCCGCGATACAGGAAGCTGTAGAGAAATTCTTTGGTAAGGCACCATCGAAAGGTGTAAACCCTGACGAAGTGGTTGCCATTGGCGCTGCTATACAGGGTGGTGTATTGACCGGTGAAGTGAAAGATGTGTTGCTGCTTGACGTTACCCCGCTTTCGTTAGGTATCGAAACTATGGGTGGTGTAATGACCAAACTGATCGAGGCTAACACAACTATCCCAACCAAGAAAGCTGAAACGTTCTCGACCGCGTCTGACAGTCAGCCATCTGTAGAGATCCATATCTTACAGGGCGAGCGCCCGATGGCTGCCGGTAACCGCACCATAGGCCGTTTCCACCTGGATGGTTTGCCACCTGCGCCACGCGGTGTACCACAGATCGAAGTGTCATTTGATATCGATGCCAACGGCATATTACACGTAGCGGCTAAGGATAAGGCTACAGGTAAGGAACAAAAGATCCGTATCGAGGCTTCATCTGGTTTGACAGATGCTGAGATCAAGAAAATGAAGGACGAAGCTGAAGCAAATGCTGAATCTGACAAAAAGGCAAAAGAGGAAGTTGAAAAACTGAACTCGGCTGACGCCCTGATCTTTACAACTGAAAAACAACTGAAGGAATACGGTGACAAGATCCCGGCTGACAAAAAAGCACCTATTGAAGAAGGTTTGAAAAAACTGAAGGAAGCTTATTCGGCTAAAGACCTTGATGCTATTGAAACTGCTCAGACCGAATTGAACGCTGCCTGGTCGGCTGCATCTGAAGAGATGTACAAAGCTGCCGCAGATTCGGGTCAAGCACAACCAGGTGCTGAAGGTCCGGGTGCAGCAGGTAATGCACAAGGTGGTAACGCTGATACTGTTACTGATGTTGATTTTGAAGAGGTAAAATAAGCCCCTAATCCGCCGGCTGGCGGAGAATAAGAAAAGCCCGTCCTGTTAGTCAGTGACGGGCTTTTTTGTGTTTTACTCTCCCATTGTCATTTCGATCGAGGTACGAGAGAGAAATCTTATACAACCTGAATGGCGAATATGCAAGTTGTATAAGTTTTCTCACTGTCGTTCGAAATGACAAATGGGGTAAATATATCAAACCAAAAATCCTGCCTTTTGGGCAGGATTCTATAAGTAGTTCTTATATCTTATGGCCACAAATTCTCCGGGTACGTTCCGTTGGCAACCAATTCTGAAATGCTTTTTTGTACGATAGGCTTATCTTCTTTATAAGTAACGCCAAACCATTTAGATGCGGTTGGGATCACTTTGAATGACGCGGTGCCTGATTTGATCAGCTCATCCGCTGCCAGAGGAATAAAAAATTCAGCTTTTGGATTTTCCTCGTTTGCTTCAACAAACTTCCTGAACATCGGCTCGCTTTGCTGAAAAACAGCCGGAGTAAAGCCCCAGAAGTTCATAGAAACACGGGTATCATTTGGCAGGGGATGTTCGCCTGTGGCGTCTTTGTAGGCCACACTTCCGTCTTCCTTAAAGTAAACTTCGGTACGCTCGTTGATCTCCACCATGTTGCCCTGGGCATTCACCTCGCAAACGCCGCGCGAAACTGAACCGTAGTCGGATAATGTTCTGTCGATCTGGTAACCCACCAATGAGTAAGTGTCATCGCTTGCTTCGGTATTCAGGAATTTTGCCATTTCTACAAAGGCTTCCTTGCCATAATAATCATCTGCATTGATCACGCAAAAAGGTTCATTCACCTGGTTACGGGCTGCCAATACCGCGTGCATAGTACCCCATGGTTTTGCCCTTTCAATGATTTTATCAATGCCAAAAGGTTTAAGGTCGTAGCTTTGGAAAACATAATCCGTTTCCACGCGGCCTTTTAGTTTTGGTTCAAATATGGCTTTAAATGGTTCTGCAAACTCCTCGCGGATAATGAAGCTGATCTTGCCAAAACCGGCATTGATTGCATCATAAATAGAGTAGTCAATTATAGTTTCGCCATGCGGGCCAAAACCATCAATTTGTTTCATGCTTCCATAGCGGCTGGCCATGCCTGCGGCCAGTATCAATAGTGTGGGTTTCATAGTTTTCTTAGGTGCTGTAAACAGCTATAAATGTGATGTGTGTTTTTACTAATTGTCAAATAGCACTTATACTCAAATTGTTTGAATAATGTTTATTAAGGCTGTTATTTGATGTACCTGAAATCATGGCCATCTTCCACATTCAGCAATACTTCATAGATCAGCCGGATCACATTGTCCACGTCCTCTTTGTGTATCATTTCAACCGTGGTATGCATATAGCGCAGTGGCAGTGATATTAATGCGGAAGGCACGCCATCGTTTGAGTAAGCAAATGCGTCCGTATCTGTACCAGTCGAACGCGATGAGGCTTGTCTTTGGAAGGGAATACCTTCTTTTTCAGCCGTTTCTATCAGCAGTTTATTGACATTGTTTTGTACCGCGGGGGCATAAGATACTACCGGTCCTTTACCACAAGCCAAATCGCCCTGGGTAATTTTGCTGATCATAGGTGTTTGGGTATCATGCGTAACGTCAGTCACAATAGCCAGGTTGGGTTTGATATGATGCGCGATCATCTCGGCACCACGTAAACCTATCTCTTCCTGCACTGCGTTAACGATGTATAAACCAAATGGTAATTTCTTTTTGTTTTCTTTAAGCAAACGCGCTACCTCAGCTATCATAAAGCCTCCGGCACGGTTATCCAGCGCGCGACCTACATAGTAGCGGTCGTTCAATATCATGAATTCATCCTCATAGGTAATTACGCAACCTACATGGATACCTAATTTTTCAACCTCGTCCTTTGAGGTGCAGCCGCAATCCAGGAAAATGTTTTTCAGGGTTGGCGCTTCTTCTTTATCACCCGAACGGGTATGAATAGCAGGCCAGCCGAACACGGCTTTAACCACGCCCTTATCTGTATAAATATTAACCCTTTTGGAGGGGGCGATCTGGTGATCAGAGCCACCATTGCGTATCACGTAGATCAATCCATCGCTCGTGATATAATTTACAAACCAGGATATCTCGTCAGCATGGGCCTCAATAACTACCTTATATTTTGCTTTGGGGTTGATAATGCCTACCGCCGTGCCGTAGTTATCTACATAATGATCGTCAATATAGGGCTTGATGTATTTGAGCCACATTTCCTGGCCTTTCCACTCAAAACCGGTAGGCGAGGGGTTATTGATATATTTTTCGAAAAACGCTAACGAGGTTTTGTTGACCACCTCCACATGCTTTTTTTTATCTTCTTTCTTTTTGGCCATGATCTTTTTGAACTGTTTTTATAGCTACCGGCAAATATAACAAAGCTTGGGATAATGCTGTATGTTAACAAATTTTAGCCAAAGTATTTGATAATTATTGTAGGCTTAACATTGGATTAATGTACCGCATGTTTCTTTGCGCCGAGTAAATTTTTTTCAAGGATTAGTTTAGTTGACTGAGGCCGGTTTGATCGGATCAAACCGGTTTTTTTATTTCTTTCTCCAGTATTTCATAGTCAAATCCATTTTTTGAAAACAGCTTACCGGTATGAGCATACTCAGCCTTCATATAAAAACCAATAGCCGATACCCGTGCGTTACACCAAATAACCGTGCCGCCTTCTGATTCTGCAAACTCTTCCACCCGGTTAAGCAAGCTGTTACCGATCCCCATTTTTTGAAACTCAGGCAACACAGCCAACTTGCGAAATTGGAAAGATGTATCAACCTGAAATACCGAAATGACACCTACTAATTTGTCACTGGTAAAAGCCCCGAAATGAATGCCTTCATTATCCTCCTCCAATTCCATTTCATGCAATTTTTGGGCGGGATATAAAACCTGCTGCCGTAATCGCCAGGTTAATTCGGGGCGGATCTGTTCGATATCAATATTCATAAATTCATTTTAAAAGCATCGGCCCCGTGCGATTCCCTCCCCTGGGAGGGGCAGGGAGGGGTTTCTCAAACTATGCTAACAAACTAACGTCAAAACCCTTAGGTAACTTAATGGATGGATCGCTCATAAGGATCTCAATTATTTTCGCTTCTATTGTTCTAATTACGTTTAGCATATCCTGTCTTATTTCAGACTCGCTGAAACGAAGAAACTGTACGCCGAAACTCTCCAACTTACTTTGCCTTATTTCATCTTTTAAGAAAGCTTCCTCGTAATTATGCGACATGCCATCAATTTCAATAACAAGCATTAATTCCTTACAATAGAAATCGACGATATAATTATCGATGCAACGCTGTCTGTCAAAATCAAAACCCCAAAACTTGTCTTCTTTTAATAATTCATCCCATAATAGCACTTCGCCAGGAGTCATGTCCTTTCTTAGCTTACGGGCGAGGCGTTTTAGTTTGGGATTGTATGGGATGATTTTGGCCATTTAAGTGATTAAGTTAAATGAGAAATGTAGTAACCCCTCCCTACCCCTCCCAGGGGAGGGAATCGCGCGAGCCCTTTTTTTTCGGAATCCGAAATCACAACGGGATATTCCCATGCTTCTTCCTCGGGTTGTTCACTACCTTATTTTCCAGCATTTTAAAGGCGTGGATGAGTTTAACGCGCGTCTCGGCGGGCTCTATCACCTCATCAATAAAACCGCGTTCGGCAGCACGGTAGGGGTTGGCGAAAATGTCTGAGTACATCAGTTCTTTTTCGCGCCATTTGGCATCTTTATCTTCTGCGGCGTTGATCTCTCGCTTGAAAATAATCTCGGCCGCGCCTTTGGCGCCCATTACCGCTATCTCGGCAGATGGCCAGGCAAAGTTCATATCAGCGCCGATGTGTTTGGAGTTCATCACATCATAAGCGCCGCCGTAGGCTTTGCGGGTGATGACGGTGATGCGTGGCACGGTGGCTTCGCAGAAGGCATAGAGCAACTTAGCGCCATTGGTAATAATGGCATTCCACTCCTGGTCGGTGCCTGGTAAAAAGCCTGGGACATCCTCGAATACCAGCAAGGGAATATTAAAGCTATCGCAGAAACGTACAAAACGGGCTCCTTTGGTGGATGAATGAATATCTAGCACTCCCGCCAAAAATGCCGGCTGGTTGGCCACAATGCCGATGCTTCTTCCGGCTAAGCGGGCAAAACCTACTACAATATTTTCGGCAAAGTCTTTATGTACTTCTAAAAACGAATCCTGGTCGGTCACCAGGCTGATCACCTCCCGCATATCATATGGCTGCGAAGCATTTTCGGGCATCAGGTCATTAAGCCCATCGCGCAATTCGTTACCGCCTTCGTATGGAAGTGCCGGCGCTTTGTCCTCACAATTCTGGGGCATATAACTCAGCAGCTTTTTAACATGCTGAATAGCGTCTATCTCATTAGAACAGGCAAAATGGGTCACTCCCGATTTGGTGGCATGGGTGGTTGCTCCGCCCAATTCTTCTGACGTAACTACCTCGTGTGTTACCGTTTTCACTACATTGGGCCCGGTAACAAACATATACGAAGTATTCTCCACCATCAATATAAAGTCGGTAATGGCAGGCGAATAAACCGCACCGCCGGCACATGGGCCCATAATGGCTGATATCTGTGGCACCACGCCGGATGCCATGGTATTGCGGTAAAATATGTCGGCATAGCCTCCTAATGAAACTACGCCCTCCTGTATACGCGCACCACCTGAATCATTCAATCCAACTACAGGCGCGCCATTCTTCATGGCCAGGTCCATTATCTTGCATATTTTTTCGGCATGGGTTTCTGAAAGTGATCCACCAAAAACCGTAAAATCCTGCGAAAACACATATACCAGCCGGCCATTGATCGTTCCATACCCCGTTACCACACCATCTCCCGGGTACTTTTCTTTTTCCATGTCGAAGTCGGTTGACCGGTGCGCCACCAGCATCCCGATCTCCTGGAACGAGCCTTCGTCCAGTAAAAAATGCAGTCGCTCCCTGGCGGTTAATTTCCCTTTCTTATGCTGACTTTCGATCCGGGTCTTTCCCCCGCCCAAAGATGCCTCTTCGCGTTTGCGCTGTAATGCCTTTATTTTACTATTCACAACTATGGTTTATAATGAATTTGCTAAAAATAGCAATTCTCAAGCTAAATGTTTCAATATATGCTTTGGTAAACAAGGAAATCGCTTTTAAACAGGAGGCACCTACGGAGCCCGAAAACTTCATTGCTTTTTCTATAAACAGGAAGCTCTTACAGAGCTAAAGCCAACAAAATGATTGACTCCATAAGGAGTCACCTGTTTATAGCATGTATAAATAAAGGTATTTGGGCTCCAGCGGAGCCTCCTTCTGCTGATGTAATTTAAATGTGATTTCCCTGCTTTGGTAAACTGCTAAGGATTATTTGTTAATTTTGACCCCTGCCTGCTTATGCTAAGACGATCAAAAGACGAACGAACGCTTAAAGAAAACTTGCTACTGGCATCATCCACCGCCTTTGTTTCGGGTGTAACGAATGTAGCCGGGCTTATGGCGTTCCTGGCATTCACCACAAATATCACGGGCCATGTAGCCAATCTGTCGCGCCATGTTGCAGAGCAGAACCTGCACGAGATCGTTATATTCTTCATCTGGCTGTTATTGTTCTTTATGGGTGCGTTTACAGCCAACTTTTTGATACGATCAGGCTGGGATAGGAGTACTTACCGTGCCCAATCCAGGCCAATGATCATCGAAATAGTTGTTTTGCTCTTTGTGGCGATATATGGACATCATTTTTATGGTGAATCCCAAACCGAACGCGAGATCATTATCGGCGCCCTCATATTTGCCATGGGGTTGCAGAACAGCATGGTATCCACCATATCCGGCGGACTGATCAAGTCATCTCACTTAACCGGGCTGTTTACGGATTTAGGCGGTGACGTTTCTGAACTGCTGCACCCGCGTACAAAAAAGACAACCCTGGTAAAAAATCGTATCTATACCCGGCTAACGGTATTGTTATTCTATTTTTTGGGTGGATTGGCCGGCGGCTATTTTTTTAACGAGTATGATTTCCTGATCTTTTATTTTATTCCTGTAATTTTACTTACAATATTATATTACGATCTTTCGCCGCTTGCCTTACATAAGCTGATGCGTATATTTTCGCGGCGGCGTAAGTCAGGTAATATTTAAGCTGAAACATAAATTTTTAGACATTCACCTATGTGCGCCAAAAAGATAAAGCCTACACACGATACTTCCCATATCACCTATAAAAGCCTGCTGGATGGGAATAAGAAATTTATTAAAGAAGCTTTAAAATCCGACCCTAAGTATTTCAAAAAGCTGGCAGTGCAGGCCCCGCCTGTTTTGTGGATAGGCTGCGCGGATAGCCGGGTGCCGGCAAACCAGATAACCAATACCGCGCCGGGCGAAATATTTGTTCACCGCAACATCGCCAATATGGTGATCCATACGGATATGAGCATGCTATCGGTACTGGATTACGCGGTGAACGTACTGCATGTAAAGCATGTAATTGTAACCGGGCATTACGGCTGCGGAGGTGTAATAGCTGCAATGGGCAATAAGGAGTTCGGCTTGATAGACAACTGGTTGAGGCACATCAAAGATATTTACCGCGTGCATGCCAAAGAACTGGACAAGATCAAAGACGAGAACGAGCGTTGCGATCGCCTGGTAGAATGGAACGTTATAGAGAATGTGTATAACCTTTGCAAAACATCCATCGTGCAAAACGCCTGGAAAACAGGGCAGGAGTTAAATGTACATGGCTGGGTTTACAGCATCAGCACCGGCATCATCACCGATATGAACGTAAGCACCAGCAATAATGATAAGCTGGATGATGTGTTTAAGTTCAAATAAGTAAGCCCCACCCAAACCCTCCCCGGAAGGGAGGGCCTAAAAGAGAGTAATGTTATAAAAGTCTCCCCTACCGGGGGAGATTTAGAGGGGGTTAATCTTTCTGCAAAAATGGATACCTGTAATCCTTCGGCGGATCAAAAGTTTCCTTGATCGTTCTTGGTGATACCCAGCGCAGTAAATTGATCATAGAACCGGCTTTATCGTTGGTGCCCGAACCTCTGGCGCCCCCAAATGGCTGCTGGCCTACTACTGCACCTGTGGGTTTATCATTGATATAAAAATTACCTGCCGCATTACGTAAACGATGTGTTGCTTCGGCGATAGCATAGCGGTCTTGTGCTATTATGGCTCCTGTTAAGGCGTAGATAGATGTTTTGTCAACGATATCCAGTACTTTATCAAAGTCCTTATCATCATAAACATAAATGGTAAGCACCGGGCCAAACAATTCCTCGCACATCGTCACATAATACGGGTCATCCACACGGATCACCGTAGGCTCGATGAACCATCCCTGGCTCTTATCATATTTGCCACCGGTCACTATCTCTACGCTTTTATCATTTTTGGCGGCATCAATATATTTTGCAAGTTTGTCGAATGATTTCTCATCAATAACGGCGTTGATAAAGTTCCCAAAATCCTCTACCGGGCCAATTTTAAAAGTGGCAATATCGCGTTGCATCTTTTCTTTAATAGCAGGCCAAAGTGATTTAGGCACATAAGCCCTTGAAGCTGCCGAACATTTCTGTCCCTGGTATTCAAAAGATCCGCGTATCAAAGCAATGGTGGCAACATCTGCATCTGCGCTTGGGTGTACCAGCACAAAGTCTTTGCCGCCTGTTTCGCCTACAATACGGGGATAGGTTTTATATTTATGGATGTTGTTCCCTATGGTTTTCCAGATGTTTTGAAACACGCCTGTTGATCCTGTAAAGTGGATGCCTGCAAAATCAGGGTGATTAAATATTACCTCGCCGGCAGTAGGTCCGTCCACATAAACCAGGTTGATCACGCCATCAGGCAATCCCGCTTCGCGGAAAACCTGCATAATTACATTTGCGGCGTATACCTGGGTATTGGCTGGTTTCCAAACCACTACGTTGCCCATCATGGCAGCAGATGATGGCAGGTTGCCTGCTATAGCGGTAAAGTTAAACGGCGTTAATGCAAACACAAAGCCTTCTAAAGGGCGTTGCTCCACACGGTTCCAAACACCCTTTCCCGATATGGGTGGCTGTTGCTGGTAGATCTGCGTCATGTAAAGCACATTGAAACGCAAAAAGTCAATCAGCTCACAAGCCGAATCGATCTCAGCCTGGTAAGCGTTCTTCGACTGCCCCAGCATGGTAGCCGCGTTTATCTTGGCGCGATACGGCCCAGCCAGCAAATCGGCAGCTTTCAGGAAGATAGCGGCGCGTTGTTCCCAGGCCAGGTCCTCCCAATCAGCTTTGGCCGCTAAAGCAGCATCAATAGCAGCTTTAACATGGCTTGCATCACCTTCGTGGTAAGTAGCCAGTATATGTTTATGATCATGCGGTGGGCGTACCTGGGCAGTTTTACCAGAGCGAACTTCCTTGCCGCCGATATACATGGGTATATCTATTTGTTTTGAACGAGCTTCGTCCAAAGCAGCTTTTAGGGCTGCACGTTCCACACTGCGTGGGCCATAGTTTAAAACAGGCTCATTTTGCGGTGCAGGAACATTAAAAAATCCTTTAAGCATAGGTGTTAATTATTGAGAGTGCAAAGATAAGGGTTAATGTGCAGATGTGCGAGTATGCAGATGTGCAAATTACCAGGCAGTGACAGTTGAGGAAGAACCTGAACTATCACAGCCTACTCAATCTTCCTGAACCATACATGCCTGATCCTGCCCGAGTTCACCTCGAAGCCGGTTACCTGGTTTTTACTGTTCCGTTTCAATTCCAGGTTATTCATCCACCACAGGTCGTTACCCAACTGGCTATCGCCATAAAGCCTCAGCGGCGCATCGTCATATTTGGCATTGGTCAATATTAGCTTATGGTTTTTTAAAACTATCCGGTAGTTGCAATCCAGTTCGTCGCTATGGTAAGTGCCGGTATAGGTCGCTAATTGCTTATCGCTTTTGGCAGTGGTATCGTATTTTACCAGCATGCGGAAACCATTGGGCCAGTATTCATTGGTGATGGTTTGCTTTTTGCTATTCACTGCAAATACAAACTTTACCGTTGGATTGGTGAACATGGCAAATGTGTCTTTTTCTGTTTTGATCAGCAGGTTTGAGCTTCCGCCCGGTGTTATCCAATACAGCTTCTGGTTCCTTAGCCGGTATCCAAAATGTGCGCCGTCATCCGAAATATAATCGCCGGTATATTTTTTAATACTTACAGTGTCTTTCAAAATAGCATTGTCCAGATCCTTATGCTGTGGCTTTGCCTGAACCGCTTTGGGCGATGGATCTTTGATAAACAGGTTAGCCAGCGCGTTGGCCTTGCCTGTAGGATCGGTTTCACCTAAATTACTGAATACAATAAAACCCATCTTCAGATCGGGGAAAACTTCAACACTGGTGCGATAGCCTGCATCGCCTCCGTTGTGCGAGTACCGCTTTTGCCCACGATATTCATCATTGCTTATTCCCATGGCATAGTCCTGTACTTTGCCATTGTTCAGCACACACTTTTGAGTTAGTTGTTCTATGTCTTTTTGATCGCCCACCTTATGATCGTAAAAGTTTATCACCCATTTGCTCATGTCATTAATATTGGTGAAAAGACTAGTGGCGCCCGCATTAGAATAGCTCAGTATGGCATTTACGTACCCGTTTTTCCCGTTTGTTCCGTAAGAATATGACCGGTTAGGCACAATTTCGGTATAATCATCATGAAAGTGGGTGTTATTCATGCCCAATGGTTTGAATATGGCCGAATCGGTAAATTGCCGCAGGCTCTTTCCTGTTACCGACCTCACGATCTCGCCCAGCATAGTAAAGCCGCTGTTTGAGTAGCTCCACTCATCACCCGGCTTAAAGTTGAGCGCCTGCTGCTTGCTTAATACCTTAACGATCTGTTCTTCGGTTATGACATCATCCAGCCTTGTACCCGCCATAGCTAACAGTTGCCATTGGTCGCGTATGCCGCTGGTATGGTTCAATAGGTTACGTATCGTGATCTTTTGCTTCAGATCGGGAAACCAGGTAAGGTATTTCCGGATATCATCGTCCAGGTTCAGCTTCCCCTGCCTCGCCAGTAAAACAATAGCATAAGCAGTAAATTGCTTGGATACCGATGCCATGTGAAAAATGGTTTCAGGAGTATTAGGCACATTGTATTCGAGGTTGGCCAGGCCATAGCCTTTGGCATAGATCAGCGAATCATTTCTGACAATACCTATAGTGAAGCCCGGGCTTTTTGGGGTGTTCCATTGTTTGAAAAGGCTATCTATCTTTTTTACTTTTTCTTCGGGTATGCTTTGAGCCGACACGGAGCCAATAGTGCAATTAATAAGCAGGAGTGTGAAAAGGTGTTTGCGGAATGTTTTCATAAAAATGCTTGAGTTATAAATATAGCTATTTTCAGGAAAATTTTGCCGTAGCCTTGTAAGTTTGATTATGTCGCAAATCATCCCTCCGAATGTCGTTTTTACCTGTCACCGGGTAGTATATTGCGCCGTATGTTTGTATAGTTAAACGATCAATAAAAAATTAAAAAACATGAATACAACAGAAAGCACGGTTATTACAGTTGAAGCAACTGTAAATGCACCGGTACAAAAAGTATGGACTGTTTGGACCCAACCTGAACATATTACTCAATGGAACAGCCCATCTGATGACTGGCATACGCCCAGCGCCGAAAACGACTTCCGGGTGGGTGGAAACTTCTCCTACCGCATGGAAGCAAAAGATGGCAGCTTTGGGTTTGATTTTGGCGGTGTTTATGATGACGTGAAACAGAATGAACTGATTGAATACACCATAGGCGATGGCCGTAAAGTAAAGGTTGTTTTTGAAGGCAACGGTGATACTACCAAAGTAACCGAGACCTTCGAGGCCGAAAATACACATAGCATAGATATGCAACGAGGCGGCTGGCAGGCAATACTCGATAGTTTTAAGAAATATACAGAGCCGGCCTCTTAATTTACCATCAACGGGTTAGCAGGAGTTGTTTTTCTATCGATCTCAAGAGTAAGTCATTCAATAGTATCTTTTCATATGCTTAAATCAACACTTAAGTATATGAAAAGATTTTTTATTGGCTTTGCTGATCTGAATTAGCGCTACGGATAATTACCGTTGCAGGTTCACTATCCTCAATAAATACGTGTCCGGGTTAGCCGTAATCGGTGTGATCTGTATGGTAGCGCTACCGGCAGTGACGGTTTGTATATTGCCTTTATAAGTATAGTTGCCATACAGTTCGGCCCCTACAGCGCCAATAAACATCACGTTGTCTGATGTCAGGTTATAGGCAAACGTATCCAATTTAGCACCCTCTTTGATATAGAGCCGGTTGCTCGTCCGGAAATCAAAATAGTCGGATGAAGTGCCGACAAAATTTACACCGCCCGACGCAAGGGTAACCGTATCGCGTTTAATTTGCCATTTACCTTCTATGGGCTTTTTATTTTCAGGTGGTGTTACAGCGGCTTTTTTAGTGCAGGAAAATAGGGTAACGATGACCAGCAGCACAGCTGTCAGTGTGGTTAGGTTTCTCATAATACATTGGTTTATATAAAGATACAATACTGATGTGAGAAATTCTATAATTTGCAGCAGTTATTTTTGAGCATCTTTTACTTCCTGCGCAGCAGCCCGGGCTTGGGCTTCCTCGGCTTTTTTCAATAGCTCATCATTTTTCCTGAATTCACTGGCCAGTACCTGTTCCATATCTACGTTCGGCCTGCTGTAACTATCGCCAAAACGGGCAATGATCTTACCTGCCGGGTCTATCAGGACCTTTGTGGGTACCGCGTGTATACTGTACTTTTCATTGATGTCGTCCGGCGTATTTGCCCCGCTCAGTACATTGGGCCATAAGCCTATGCCATCTTTGGCGACGGCCTTTTTCCAGGCGGCGGCGGTTTCATCATCATCAGCAATGCCGATGATCTGCAAGCCCTTATCTTTATATTTTTTGTATAGTTCTATCAATTCGGTATTGCCCCTGCGTGCCGGCGCATGCCAGGTCGACCAAAAATCAAGCAGCACATAGCAACCCCTGAAATCAGTTAATGATACCGACTTGCCATCCATCTCGGTAGTGGTAAAATTGGCAGCCATATTGCCCGGCATCGTACTTTCTATCTTCTTGAGTTGAATATCCAATTTCTTTGCTTCTGGGCTTAGTTTTATATAATCATTGAAATTTTTATAAATATGCCTTGAGGCCTCAGGTCCTAATTCATCAGCATAATCCTGCAACTTACACACTGTCACATATGAATTGGGATGTGTTATGAAAAATTGATAGCAAATAGCCTTTATCTGGTCCTCATAAGGCTTCATTTTGGTTTGTATCAGGTCGGCTTTCTCCGGGTCTTTCTCTTTGTCGTACAGGTCGATGAGCGGCTGCATCCCTGCGCGCATAGGCGCGGTAAGCCTGTTTAATTCATCCAGATCCAACTGACTTTCTGATCCTTCGAGCTTTAATTCGGATAATTTGGCGGGATTGCCGGTTAGGGTAAGCAAACCGGGCTCGAGGTAAATTTCCTTTGATCGCTTTTCAATATCACTTTCAGATAACTTTTCGCCGATATCTTTAAACATCAGGTGTGCTTTCATCGGATAGCTGATGCTATCGGTTATCATAAATGAATCGTTGAAAATTGGCAGCGACCGGAATATGGCTTGTCCCTGCGAGTCCTCATAAAACAAAAAAACCGAGTCGATATGGGTGATACCCATCTTGGCTTTTAGAGTAAATAGCGTATCAAATTTTGTTTTCTGCGCAGATGCTTGTTGCAGCAAAAGCAGCAGGATTAAAATTGATAATATTCCTTTGATCTTCATGGAATTGAGGCAGAGCTATTTGTATCCCTATATTAAACGGAAAACAGATCGCAGAAGTTGGCTTTTTCCCGGCTTTTTTTGTCATTTTTACCAAAAATTTAAGCATGACCATCGAGACACTTCAATCCATTTGCTACAGCCTGCCGGGGGTAACCGAGGATATTAAATTGGGCGAGCACTTGTGTTTCAACGTAGGCGGGAAAACCTTTTTGTTTACTTATCCGGACGGCGTTCCGCCCTCTGCCTCCTTTAAAGTGCCGGCTGAGGATTTTGAGGAGATCAGTTCCAAAGAAGGTTTGGAACCACAGCCTTACATAGCCAGGTACAAATGGGTGCTGGCGCGAGATATCAGCAGTTTATCAGCTAAAGAATGGGAGTTTTATATCAAACAATCCCACCGGCTTATTGCGGCTAAATTACCTGGTAAAGTGAAAAAGAGCCTGGGCTTATAGGGCCAAACTCTTTTCTCTTGTCAGTTTTTAAAATTGGAAATAGATAAATGCCTTACTGGTTTCCTGGCTCAAAATGATCAGTATTAACATTATTGCCCATACGGTGCCAACCATCCACCACTTCATTTTACCTGCGGTTTTCAAGACAGTGGTATTGCGCATTTTCCAATGAAATGCCAGCATCAGGGTAATAACTATCCCTACTTTTATAATGGTGGCGGTAGTCAATATAGGCGGCCCGGCCGGTGGTATCTGCCCGAACATAGATAGCAGCATCAGTGCTGCCCCGCCAAACGTAGCCGAACGGAAGAAGACCCAGGTGATACAGATCAGCCCAAAGGTAAGCAAAGCATACAGGAATCCCGGAGCCCGTTTAGCGCTCAGGTCTGGGCCGAGGGATGCCGTAGCGATGACGGGTTCAGGCAAGCCATCACCCGGCGCACCGGATGCTTTGGCCTTGCGGTCACTTAACGCTTTCTCAACCCATAAATAAACGCCGTGCAAGCCACCCCAGGCCACAAAGGTCCAGTTGGCGCCGTGCCATAAACCGCCTATTAGCATGGTGATCATCACATTGATATAAGTTCTGAACCTTCCCTGGCGGTTGCCGCCTAAGGGGATGTACAGGTAATCGCGCAGCCAGGCGGATAAGGTGATGTGCCATCTCCGCCAGAAATCGGAAAAGCCGGTAGCCGCATAAGGGTATAAAAAGTTTTGTGGCAATATAAAGCCCAGGCACATAGCCACGCCAATGGCCGAAGTAGAATATCCGGCGAAGTCAAAAAATATCTGCCCCGAAAAAGCAAGTACGCCCGCCCAGGCATCTATTGGACCAAGGGGCCGCCCGGCACCAAAAATCATGTCTGACGTTCCCGAAAGCAGGGTATCGGCACAAACAACCTTCATAAACAGGCCAAGCGACAGCAATAATAAGCCATCTAATAATTGCTGGCGGGTGGCTTTGTGTTCTGTTTCAAACTGGGGCACCAATTGCGGCGGGCGAACAATAGGCCCGGCAACAAGGTGGGGGAAGAAGGTAACAAACAACGAAAAATCAAGCAATGATTTCACGGGTTTGCTCTTCTTTTTATACATATCAATAGTATAGCACAGTGTGGTGAAGGTATAGAATGAGATACCCGCAGGCAGTATGATATTAGGTTTGGCAGGATGATAATCGATCCCTAAAGCATTGGTAAGGTGCACGAAGTTTTCTAATATAAAACCGCCATACTTAAAAAAGCAAAGCATCCCAAGGTTGCCTATAAGGCTTATCACCAGCAGTACATAGCGCTTGTGCTTATTGGGCTGGGTATACAATGCCCTGCCTACAAAAAAATCAACTACGGTTGATAACCACAGCAGTAAGATAAATGGCGGGTTCCAGGCCGCATAGAACACATAGCTGGCCAGTAACAGGTTCACTTTCTTTGCCTTCCACGGAATGGGGAGATTATGCAAAATGAGCATAATGACAAAAAACGCGATAAAGGTATATGAGTTGAAAACCATGACTTAATAGTTTAAATGATAATTAGGTTTAATTAATTAGGGATGTTACTGGCTGTTTTTGGGTGAACCCATCCTGTTTCTTTCGCCATCACGTCGATCAGTGTCTTGGTATATACCACGGCATCTGTTGGCGATAAGTGGGAAAATTCAGGACATTGCAGGCCAGCCGTGCCAGGGTAGTCAGCGTAGTAAAAGCCTTTGCAGCCTGTTTCTTTTAACAATCTATCCCAATAAGCCGCGCGCGGAAATAGATGATGTTCCGCTTCTATAAAAAATCCGCTTGAAGGGGTGCGAGTGAATACCACATCGCCGCCCCTGGCTTTTATTTTAGCTACGTCGCTTTTTACAGAAGCCATTACATCATCCAAAGCTTTGCCGCTCATGGGTGGTGTAGGGTCTCCTCTTAAAAGCATCCATATCCCTTTTACCTGGTTGCGCTGGTTGGTATCGGCTACAAAGTCAGCGGTCATTACATTCTGCCTGTTAAACCTTACCGGTTCAAAACCCGGCGGGAAGTCAAGAAAAGGGTACACATTTTTCCTGTCGGGGATATGCATTTTGCCCAGCAGGGCATTTATGGAATATTGACCCTCGTTTAGAAAACCCAGGCGTGATTCAACCGGTTTGTCAAGCCTGAAACTTACTTTTTGCGCCGGTGTACGGTGCTTAAAATAATCAATACCCGCATCAGGGGATTCGTTTCCGCGGTTGCTGAAGAATAATACTTCGGTAACATCTACTACCAGTTTCCCTTTAAAATAAGGGTCATCGGCCAGGTTGGTTAACATGTGGCGGGGCGAGGACGCTACCATGGCTAATTGAATGGCGTGGTTGCCGGTAAGGTTTTCCCAGGTTGGGATGTCCAGGTCGTATTTAATACGAGATGAACCGATGAAGATCGTTGCTTTATCAGGCTGTTCGTACACTCTTGCACGCCAATGCGCCCACAGTTCGGGGCCATCATCATAATCAGGTACCGCGCCTTTGTGCCGCAGGTAAAGCTCCCAGGAAACAAGGAAAGTTAGGACAATAATCAACGCCAGAACGGCTGATTTGCCAGACATGTGTGTTTGCATACGCTAAAATATTTAATGACCAGTAATTAAATCTGCAGCACTAAAGATCCCGCTAAATGCCTATTGTAGTAATAGCTTTCACACTTATTTAGGGGAAACCGTTATAAGGTAATCGTATAAGTAACTCGAATTTAATCATTTAAATGTAAACTCCAAATTAGTTAATTGATAAATTTGTTATGGGTCACAATTAATTTGGTGGCATGAATGAAATCCTCGAGCGCGAATATCTTCAGAGATTACATCAAATAATTAAGCGTTAAGGATAGGAGTGGATACCGGCCCCGAGCCTAAAGCCTGCAGGCGTATGAACGGATAGCCTGGCCCGCTGGTAAGCGGGAACGCCCAAAGCTACTTTTACAATTCTGAATGCGTTGAAAAATCTAATGACGATTCTATGCCTTGTCTAACCACCTATAAATAACAAAAAAAACATCTATTTTCTTGCAATTATATAAGCACTTATATAAATTGCACAATGAATTTTTATGAGAGTTTGGGTTACCTTGTTTTTGGCAGCAGATTGCGGCGCCTAAGCGAAGCTTTTTTATCTGAAGTAAACAAAACTTACCAGGCTGCGGGTATAGAATTTGATGCCAGTTGGTTCCCGGTATTTTACCTGTTGTCTCAAAATGATTCCTTATCAATCAAAGAACTGAGTGAAGCTACCGGGGTCTCTCACCCTGCTGCGAGCCAGTTGGTTACTAACCTCAAAGGAAAAAAACTACTTAAAACTACCACCTGCAGTGATGATGGCCGCAGGCAACTGGTGCAGCTTACCAAAGCCGGGCATGCCTTGTTAGCGCAAATACTCCCTGTGTGGGAAGCCTTAAGGCAAACTATGGATGAACTGGTAGCGGCTGAGCCCGAATGTCGGCATCTTTTACCGGCGATAACGGCAATTGAAAATACATTCCGGTCGGTTAGCCTGTCGGATAAGATAGGCCAAAAAATATCGACATTAAAATTACAGGAGCATGGGCAAGACCTTTAATTATGGCACCGGCCATTTATCAATAGGTATTTGCCTGGATATTGCTTCGGGCAAGGTAAAGGGTATTATCAATACGGCAGCCAAGGCCAACATCCGTGCCTCATGGCTGGAAGTTGGAAAGATAGTAGAACGTGAGATACCCGTTTATGGCATCAATACCGGTTTCGGGCCGTTGTGTAATACGCATATTCCCGAAAAGGATACCAGTACCCTGCAATCCAACCTGTTAAAAAGCCATAGTGTGGGTGTAGGCAAACCTATCCCCAGGGAAATAGCAAAACTCATGCTGATCAGCAAAGTACATGCGCTGGCGCAGGGTTACTCGGGTGTTGCACCCGCTACGTTGGATAGGATTATCTGGCATATTGATAATAATATTATACCCAGCGTTCCTGAAAAAGGTTCGGTAGGTGCATCGGGCGACCTGGCGCCGTTGGCGCACCTGTTTTTGCCACTCATAGGTTTGGGCGAAGTAGAGGATAGAGGTAAGACAGTCCCTGCTGCTAAAATGCTAAAATCGTATGGTTTGGAGCCGATCACCTTAGGCCCTAAAGAGGGTTTGGCTCTGATCAATGGTACACAGTTTATCCTGTCATTCGCGGTGAAGGCGGTGCAGCGGTTAAATAATGCCCTGCAATTAGCCGACCTGATCGGTGCAATGTCATTAGAAGGGTTGATGGGTTCGGTAAAGCCGTTCGACCCAAGATTGCATAATATCCGCCCTTATAAAGGCAATAAATTGGTTGCCCACCGTTTGTTCACTTTACTCAATCATTCTGAAATATTAAACGCCCACGCCGATTGCGACCGTGTACAGGACCCATATTCTTTACGCTGTATGCCGCAGGTGCATGGCGCCTCGCGCAATGCCTGGCTGCATCTGAAAGAACTGACGGAGATTGAACTCAATTCGGTAACGGATAACCCCATTATTTTTAATGCTGATGATACCATCAGCGGGGGTAATTTCCACGGTCAGCCGTTGGCTTTGCCCTTAGACTACGCAACGGTAGCCGCTGCCGAGTTGGGCAATATTGCTGATAGGCGCTGCTATTTGATGAGTGAAGGCAGATACGGTCTGCCTAAATTATTGACTACTGATGCCGGCCTCAACTCCGGCCTGATGATACCGCAGTATACCACCGCGGCGTTGGTTACCGAAAATAAAACGATGTGCTTCCCGGCCAGCGCCGATAGTGTGCCAACATCCTTAGGGCAGGAAGATCATGTATCGATGGGCTCCATCAGCGGGCGTAAGCTACATATGGTTTTAGATAATATAGAATACATACAAGCCATCGAATTGCTGTATGCAGCCCAGGCGATGGATTTCAGGCGACCGTTAAAATCGACCCCGATACTGGAAGCCTGCCATAATTACGTGCGCGAGCATACTCCTTTTATTAAGGACGACCGCATTTTCGCAGACGACATCAAACAACTGCATAACATTATTACGGACGGATCGCTGTTGGCAATAGCCAATCATACAGCTGCTAAAAACGATATTAAACTGGATAACGATGACGAGTTCGGAATTTATTAACACCTACGCCAATCACCCGGTTTACAAGGCACCACGGGGAATGCAGCTGCATGCCAAAAGCTGGCAAACCGAGGCCCCCTTGCGGATGTTATTGAACAACCTGGACGAACAGGTAGCCGAAAACCCTGCTGAACTGGTGGTGTATGGTGGTATAGGCCAGGCAGCCCGAAACCCGGAGGCCCTGCGCCGCATCATCGAGTTATTATTAGAATTGGACGAAGATCATTCGTTGCTTATACAATCGGGTAAGCCGGTGGGGATCATCCGCAGTCACCCAGAAGCACCGCGGGTATTGATCGCCAATAGCAACCTCGTACCTGCCTGGGCTACCTGGGAACATTTTAATGATCTGCGTGATAAAGGCCTGATGATGTACGGACAAATGACCGCCGGCAGTTGGATCTATATCGGCACACAGGGAATTTTGCAGGGCACCTACGAAACTTTTGTAGAATGCGGTCGCCAGCATTTTAATAATGACCTGAAAGGCAAGCTCATCGTCAGCGCCGGATTAGGCGGGATGGGTGGCGCTCAGCCGTTGGCTGCAACCATGGCCGGCGGTGTGTTTTTAGGCGCGGATGTGGATGCCACCCGGATTCAAAAACGCGTGGATACCCAATATATCGATAAGATGACGCACTCCTACGAGGAGGCCATCGGTTGGGTAAAGGAAGCGATGGCGAAGGGCGAAGAATTGTCTGTAGGCTTAGTAAGCGATGCCGGTGATCTGTTAGAGCGCCTAATTAAAGATAAGCTGGTACCTGATGTGCTGACCGATCAAACTTCGGCACATGACCCATTGAATGGGTATGTCCCTAATGGTTTGTCATTAACCCTGGCTTCTATGCTACGCAAAAATGATCCGGAAGAATATAAGCGACTTTCGTTAGAAAGCATGGCCCGCCATGTGGGTCTTATGCTGGATTTGAAGGAAATGGGCGCCGTAACTTTTGACTATGGTAACAACCTGCGCGAGTTTGCCAAACAAGGCGGCGAGCCGGATGCCTTTGATTTCCCCGGCTTTACACCGGCGTATATCCGTCCGCTGTTTTGTGAGGGAAAAGGGCCGTTCCGTTGGGTAGCTCTGTCTGGTGATCCTGAAGATATTTATACTACAGATAGGGCATTGGCTGAAGCGTTCCCCGAAAATCATCATTTGATCAACTGGCTAGAAAAGGCAAGGGAGCGGATATCCTTCCAGGGACTACCCGCCCGCATCTGCTGGCTGGGTATGGGCGAACGGGAAAAAGCCGGGCTGATATTTAACGATCTGGTAGCCACCGGCAAAGTAAAAGGCCCGATAGTAATTGGTCGCGACCATTTGGATTGCGGTTCGGTAGCGTCCCCAAACAGGGAAACCGAATCTATGAAGGACGGTTCGGATGCCGTATCCGACTGGCCGCTGCTCAACCTGATGGCGAACACATCAGGTGGCGCAACCTGGGTGTCGTTTCACCACGGTGGCGGGGTAGGTATGGGTTATTCGCAGCACGCGGGTATGGTGGTAGTAGCTGATGGTACCGAGCGCGCATCCCGGTGTTTGAAAAGAGTTTTATACAATGACCCGGCAATGGGGATTTTCCGGCATACGGATGCAGGGTATGAGCAGGCGGAGGAAACGGCGGAGAAATTCAATTTAAAAATATAACCCCCTTGTCATTCTGAGCATAGCGAAGAATCTATCGGCGATTAGATGCTTCACTACGTTCAGCATGACAATTAAAAAATATTAAATGAAATTAATCGGCCCATTCACCCAAATCCTCCCTTTCAGCGGTTTACCGTTGAAAGGTGCTCTCATGGATGATCAATTGCAGGTCATTCCGGATGGCGGGGTATTGGTGGAGAATGGATTGATCATTGAAGTTGGAAACTTTGAAGCATTAAGAAAATCCAATCCAAAAGCCACGATTGGGGAAATCACCGGGCAACAGGTTTTACTCCCCGGTTTTGTGGATTGCCATACGCACTTGTGTTTTGCAGGTGATAGATCGAAAGATTATGCCCTGCGTATTGCCGGCAAAAGTTATTTGGAAATAGCCAAAGCAGGCGGTGGCATCTGGGATTCGGTTACGCAAACGCGGCAGGCCAGCAAGGAAGAACTGGCGGAATTATTACTACAAAGGATCAACCGCCATGCGAAAGACGGTGTTACCACCATCGAAATAAAAAGCGGTTACGGTCTTAAAGTCGAAGAAGAATTAAAGCAGTTATACGCCATTAAACTGGCGGCGGCAAGCAGCACAGTCGAACTGATCACGACCTGCCTTGCCGCGCATATACTGCCTAAGGATTTTGGCGGACCTGCATCCGAATATCTGGAGTATGTGCTGAACAACTTGCTCCCAAAAGTTAAACAACAAAACCTGGCCAACAGGGTGGATATATTTATTGAAGACAGCGCCTTTAACGCCTCAAATGCTACCTGCTACCTGCGTGTCGCGAAGCAAATGGGCTTTGATGTTACCGTGCACGCCGACCAGTTCACCACCGGCGGCAGCGAAGTAGCGGTCAACGTGGGTGCTGTTTCTGCCGATCATCTCGAGGCCAGCGGAGAAAAAGAAATTAAAGAGTTAGCTGCTTCCAATACGGTTGCAGTTGCATTGCCTGGCGCTTCCATAGGTTTGGGAATGGATTTCGCCCCTGCACGGAAATTATTGAATGCAGGGGCGAGCCTGGCTATCGCGAGTGACTGGAATCCCGGCTCGGCGCCCATGGGCGACCTGCTGCTGCAGGCCTCGGTGTTGTCGGCTTATGAAAAACTGACCACCGCGGAAGTTTTCGCCGGGTTAACCTATCGCGCAGCAAAAGCACTAAATTTGACTGACCGCGGTACCCTGGAGAAAGGCAAACTGGCCGATATGCAAGCCTATCCCTGCAAGGACTGCCGCGAGATATTATATCACCAGGGGAAGTTGAAGGCGGGGATGGTTTGGAAATTGTCTGAACCGCTGATTTTTAGATGATTTTCATGATTTCGCTGATTAAAAAAGAGTTGATATGAAAAAAATACAAAATCTCTTTTGGATGCTTTTACCGGTTGCACTTATAGGTTATCTTGGATATAAAATAGCGGTGAATTCGTTTACTGATCATTTTTTAGGGGAGAATCCTCCTCACATAAAAGCAGTGATCATTGATGAAAAGAACTACATGGGCAACCAACCAGTGAAACCAGAGTTCACATACTCTTACCAATTTGAATTTAATAGCAAAAAATATACTGGTAACTCTCATGATACGTCCTTAAAACTTGGCGACACTGTTGAAGTTGTATTTAACAAGGATCATCCAACCATAAATAAGCCTTTACACCCTAAAGAATAAATTGAACGGAATGTTATCCCAATCTCTAATCACTAATTAACTAATCACTGCAATGAAATTGCTCGAATGTGTTCCTAATTTTAGCGAAGGCCGCGACCTGAATATTATTAAGCAGATCACCGATGAGGTGGAATCTGTAGAAGGAGTGCGACTGTTAAATGTTGATCCCGGCAAGGCGACCAACCGAACAGTGGTAACTTTTGTAGGCGAACCGGCCGCGGTTATCGAGGCTGCTTTTTTAGCCATTAAAAAAGCAGGTGAGCTGATCGACATGAGCAAACATACCGGCGAGCACCCCCGCATGGGCGCTACGGATGTTTGTCCGTTGATACCCATCAGCAATATCAGCATGGAAGAAACTGCGGAGTATGCGCGGCAACTGGCGGAGCGCGTTGGCAACGAGTTGAAGATACCGGCCTATTTATATGAATATGCCCAGCCTGATAAAAAACGGAGCAACCTGTCAGTTATCAGATCGGGAGAATATGAAGGCTTTTTTAAGAAGATAAAACTGCCGGAGTGGAAGCCAGATTTTGGTCCGGCGGAGTTTGACGCCAAACGTGGCGGAACGGTCATCGGCGCGCGCGATTTCCTGATCGCTTATAATGTCAACCTGAATACCACTTCGGTTAGGCGTGCCAATTCGGTGGCCTTTGATGTGCGCGAAGCCGGGCGGGTGATGCGCGAGGGCGACCCGATCAACGGCAAGATCATTACCGATGAAAATGGCAAGCCGAGGTCAATTCCCGGCACACTGAAAGCAGTGAAGGCCATAGGCTGGTACATCGAAGAATACGGCATCGCGCAGATCTCCATGAACCTCACCAATATCGAAATAACCCCGGTGTATAAGGCGTTTGACGAGGTTTGCACGAAAGCCGCCGAACGTGGGATGCGGGTAACCGGCAGCGAACTGATCGGCTTGATCCCCTTAAAATCAATGCTGGATGCCGGGAAATATTTCCTGGCCAAGCAGCAGCGGTCCACCGGCGTAAGCGAAAAGGAACTGGTGCGCATCGCCATCAAATCCATGGGTTTGGATGAGCTGTCGCCCTTTAAACCCGAAGAAAGAATTATAGAATATTTATTGAAGGATAAGGCGGAAAGTAAACTGGTGGGCATGACCCTGGCTGATTTTGCTGATGAAACGGCGAGCGAAAGCCCGGCCCCCGGCGGTGGTTCTATTTCGGCTTATGCGGGCGTTTTGGGGGCCTCGCTGGCCACTATGGTGGCTAACCTTTCAGCACATAAAAAAGGCTGGGACGACCGTTGGGAAGAGTTCAGCAACTGGGCCGAACGCGGTCAGCATTATAAAAATGAGCTGCTGCGGCTGGTCGACCTGGATACGGCTGCTTTCAACAAGATCATGGAAGCGTTCAACCTGCCCAAAGGCAGCGATGAAGAAAAAGCCGCCCGCACACAGGCCATACAGGATGCCACCAAATACGCCATCGAGGTGCCGTTCAGCGTAATGAAGGCCGCCTACCAAAGCATGGAACTGATCAAGGCCATGGCCGAAACCGGTAACCCCAATTCGGTAACCGATGCCGGGGTAGCCGCCCTTTGCGCCCGCACGGCCGTGTTAGGCGCGTTTATGAATGTGCGCATCAATGCCTCCGGGTATCACGATAAAAAATACACCCAGGAGATACTGGCCGAAGGCGAAGCGCTGCAGCAAATGGCGATAGATACGGAAGCGGAGATCATTGGGATTGTGAATGGGAAGATAGGGTAGGTTGGTGCGAGGCGTATATTTTTTTGTCATTCTGAGCATAGCGAAGAATCTATTGACAATTGTTTGGGCGTGCCCCTCGTTCCTCGGGTCAGGCTTTCCACTCATACGCCTGCAAGGCCTTAGGCGCGGGCCGGTATCCATTGCAATCCTTCATGCGGGGTTTTGTCATACTGGAAAGGGTCCTGCAATTTATTTTAGATTTAAGCGGAAGACTTAAGAGTGGGGTGGGTTATTTGCCAAATATCAGAAAAACGAAAATAATAACGCTTACGGCTTCTAAAATGTGGCAGATATTACCTATCAGTCTGGCCAGTCTTTTCTTTTTAACATGTTGACCGATCAATTCCAGAAATAATATAACAAAAATACTCATGCCTATTAATGATGGAATCATCCAGCCTGAAACAGATTTATGTGGTCGGAGCATAGCACAACTGAAAAGTATTGTGCATGCCAGGAAATAGATCCAGAATGATGCCCTGTTGATCGTCGTCATTCGGGAGAGAGGTAACGAATCGATTTCTTCCTTCATCCATTTGTCTATTTTTGCAAAATAATTAGAAGCGCAAAGTATTACGCTTCACAAATATATAACTAATTCCGCTCTGCGTCAGCCGCCCTGCGCCTTGCCTAATAATGGAACCTGACAAACGCCTCCATAGCCTGGTATTCAGCCAGTCCAAGGCGGTCATAAGCCTGCGCCGTTTCGCGGTTGCGGTCCTCGGCGCGTACCCAGAACTCGCGGGCATCATCACCCGGGAACACCGCCCTATCCTTCTGCGACTGGTGTTTGAAAATGGCGTTGCGCTTGCGTAACACCTCCTGCGGGGAAAGCGGCACGGCCATTTCGATCTCGTAAGTCTCGAACTCCTTCCAGGCGCCGCGGTACATCCACACCCAGCAATCGTTTACCCAGTCTTCGGTTTCGCGTAACCTTTTCAAGGCTGAAATAACGATGTTAAAACAAACCAGGTGCGTACCATGCGGATCGGCAAAGTCACCCGCCACAAACACCTGCTGTGGTTTTATTTTCTGCAGCAGCTCCATGGTGAGTTTAATATCCTCATCCGTTACCGGGCTTTTCTGCGTTTTTCCCGTTTCATAAAAAGGCAAAGCCTGGAAATGGATATGGTCATCATCCAAACCCGCAAATCTTGCACCCGATATCGCCTCTGTCTTGCGGATAAAGCCTTTTACATCCCGGATCTCCAACGTATCGATCTGGTTAGGCTGCTTGGTGGCAAAAAAGGAACGCATGTCTTCGTATAGTTTTTTCAAATGGTCATTACCATCCCCGATACTGTGATTAAAGTCGATGGCGAATTCCATGTAACGCAATACATCATCATCCCAAACGGCGGTATTACCCGAGGTCTGGTAAGCCACATGCACATCATGCCCCTGGTCTACCAAACGGATAAACGTTCCCCCCATAGAGATCACATCATCATCCGGGTGTGGTGAGAAGATGATCGAGCGCTTTCTTGCCGGTAAAGCCCTTTCCGGCCTTTGCGAATCATCGGCATCCGGCTTACCACCCGGCCAGCCGGTAATGGTATGCTGCATCTGGTTAAAGATGTCGATATTGATATTGTAGACAGGGCCCTGTTCAACAGCTAACTGCGCCATGCCATGATTATTGTAATCTTCTTCGGTTAATTTTAATACCGGCTTGTCTAATAATTCAGCCAGCCAGATCACCGCTTTTTTCTTTAACAGGTTATTATCCCATGCACAATCTTTTACCAGCCAGGGTGTACCAAAGCGGGTCAGCTCTGAAGCGGCATCAGTATCCAGGATAAATTCCACATGATCGGACAGTTGCAGATAAGTAGCCGGAACCTCGCCTGATATCTCCCCTTCTACGGCTTTCTTGATGATGGGTGCTTTCTTACCACTCCAGGCCATCAGGATGATCTCGCGGGCTTTAAAGATGGTACCGATCCCCATGGTAATGGCTTTGGTTGGCACATTCTGCTTGCCCCCAAAATCACGTGAAGCATCATTACGGGTCAGATCATCCAGAGTAACCAAACGGGTACCCGAATTAGGCGCTGAGCCCGGCTCGTTAAAACCGATGTGGCCCGTACGGCCGATACCCAGTATCTGTAGATCCAATCCGCCGAGGTCGCTGATCTTCCGTTCATACTCCAAACAAAAACCGGCCACGTCCTCTTTTTTCAAAGTACCATCCGGGATATGCACATTGGTCCGGTCAATATCCACATGATTAAACAAATTATCGTTCATGAAAGTCACATAGCTTTGTACAGCCTCGGCCTTCATGGGATAGTATTCATCCAAATTAAAAGTGATCACGTTACTGAAGCTCAGCCCCTCTTCCTTATGCAACCGCACCAGCTCAGCATACACACCGATAGGGGTTACCCCGGTTGCTAATCCCAACACGGCTTTTTCACCTGAACTTTGCTTGTTCCTGATCAATGCAGCTATCCTTCCGGCTACTGCAATTGATGCTACCTGCTGGTTTTCATACACGGTTACCGGCAGTTTCTCGTACCGCGTCTCTTCTAATAAATTTAATCGGGCCATTCTTATTTATCTTTTGTAAAAAAACCTACACAAAAAAAATCCCCGCTACTGCGAGGATTTAATCAAACCAATTTAACTATTAAATTATTCCATGTGAGATGTGAAATAATAAAACGATTTTTAGTACTGTATAGGTTCATAATTTAGTTGACAATACAAACATATAGTAAAGGATTGATAAGTGCAAATACTTTTTAAATTTTTTTAATAAGTTATTTATTTGATTTCAAAAGTTAAATTACACCAAGATTAAAATATTCATGGGGGATAAAATATCGCAATTAATAGGTCTTTTAGACATGTCCGATTCAGAAGTTTCCGATTATAACTTTGAACAGGAAATCGATATATTTCAAAAAGAACATAGTTTGATTATTCCAGATGATCTAAAGAAGCACTTTGAATTATTAAGAGGATGTATAAGTGCGTACCACTATGCTACATTTTTCGAATTTTATTCATTGCTCCAATTCCAAAGCGTAAAAGATGTTCTTGGCAACTACCGCGGTGTACCTGATTATCACAATATAATAAATACACTTTATAGACATGAAGAATGTTATGTGTTTGCAGATTACAGCCTAACAGTATTTGCCTACGCCATTAGGCTTAATAGAAATAATGAATTAGTAAACGAGATATATGTTATTTGTGGGGATAAATATAAAATTATTACAAATTCTTTTAGCGAGTTTGTAGAGCTGTATTTAAAAGATGATATATCAATATATCTATAAATAATTAAAATCTATTTCACCACCGGAAAAGCCACTATCCGGACCTTAGTGAACCCATATGGTATCAGCGTAATAGTATGAACGGTATCACTTACAGCGCCACGATATTGCCCGTCCCGGTCGGTAACAGGCTGATAAGCTACGCCATCGGTAAGCTTCCATCCCGGTATTTGTCTGCCAGTTGCAGTAATTTCTACAGGTGCATGTTGCTGGTTCCACACAAACTTACCGCTTAGTGGTTTTGTATTGACCTGCATTTTTGCCGGGTCGCTTATGTTTTGGGCTGACAGGCCATAATTCCAGTTGGCAGTTGGGTACACGCTAAAATAGTCACCCTCATTTTTATCATTCCCTTTTTTCCAGCGCTCACCAACTTTGAGAGCATATACCAGCGGCCCGCGTTCAACGGCCCTTGAGTTACGCCCCCAGTTGGAGGTGCTTACTTGCATTGGGAATTTCAAAATCACCTTGTCTTTATCCTTCCAAATCCTGTTGAGAGTAATCAATTGGCCGCCTTTGGCATGTTGGATTTCTTTTCCATTGACAGTAATAATCGCATCCGTACACCATGAGGGTACTCTTAATTTCCATTCAAACTGCGCAGTAATTTTTGTGGCGATCTCGAAACCGATCTCATCATTAAATGGATAGGCCGTCACTTCGTTAATACTCACCGGCGTATTGTTTTTGCCGACTGTCGTGTTTAACTTATTAGGTCCGTAAACCAAAGACGCCAAGCCATTATCCTGAGTTTTGTACCACAGGTGCTGAGCATATTTGGTCCAGCCCTGGTGCATATTGGCGAGGCAGCAGGTGTAACCGCTGCGCATCCCCAGCACGTTATTCATCTCGCGGCCAAAGGGTAGTGAAAAATCAAACACGCCCCTTGCTATTTCTACCTGGTTGGCCATCTGGAAGTATTGTTTGTTATTATAATCGTCGGTGGTTTGCGCAGGCAGGGCATTAAAGGTCATGCGCTCCAACGCGTCCATATATTGCACATCGCCGGTAATGGCAATGATCTCTTCGAGCGAGAACATCGATTCCACGATAGCACATAGTTCAGTGCCTTGGGTTGGTAAGTTACCATGCAGATCCTCATCCGCAGAAAAAACACCCATCGGCAAACCATGCAAGTTCATCAGGTCATTAAAACCGGTTTTGAGTGATCTTAGGTAAGTACTATCGTGCGTGCGCTGAAACTCTAAAGCCGGGGCCTTCAGCGCCATCCCCACATTTACACCATGCCTGTGCATCCAGTCTTTATCGTTCTGGTTAGCCGCCGCATTGATCACCCAATTGCGCTCGCCAAGCCAACTGCTCCAGGCATAGCATTGCTGATTGAGCAAATTGGCCAGTTCCAAAAGTTGTTTGTCTTTTGTTTTTTCATACAGCCATTGGGCTACCATAATATTTTCTGTACCGCGGGATTCGGCCCATTCGCTCCATTTATTGATCCGGCAGATCTTTAAAGCCTGCAACTCATAGTGGAAATAATTGGTCATGAATTTGATCACCCGTTCATCCTTGCTGGCGGTATAGTACTGCTGCAAAGCTTTCAGCATCACCATTTTGGGCCACCAGTCCTCGCCTTTTTCGGGGTTGGTTAAAGTGATCATCGCGCCGCTATCACGCTCGGCTTTAATTATCGGGCCGAAGTATCCCGATGGTCGCTGATGGTCGATAGTCCAGTTAATATATTTAGATACTTTGGCTTTTAGTGTGGCATCATCCAGCAGGTAGGCCAATGGCACGGCGCCATCTAACCAGTAGGGCGTTTCCTCCCAGCCATCGCCTTTACCTCCCAGCCAGCCGTTATCATTTTTTACTTTGGCATAAACCTCATCCAGGTGACCGGTTGTTCCATCCCGCATAATTTCCAGCTGATCATGCAGCCAGCCTGTGGGGCGGATGGAGCCCAATGGCAATTCATTATATAAAGGATTTACGAAATTATCCGGGTGGACCAGGTTGTTATTACCGGCTCTAAACGATGTTAAAGCGGTTAGCAAGAGAAGTGCTGAAATGATCTTCTTTAACATAGGTAGCTGTTTACTCATCGTAAAGCTACATTTTTATAAAGCTTGAAGAAACAGATTTGCTTTTTAAATAAAAATATCTGTTTACCTTGTATAGTAAGAATCGGTGGTAGTTACTATCCCCGAATGGCTATAAAAAATAGAATGAAGCAACAATATATTTGGATTGGTGACTGATACCGTATCTGTTGATACAAAGCCGCCTGGGTTAGTAAGGTTACTTTGCGGAGATAATACAAAATTTGCTCCTGCAGCTGTATAGTTCCAGGCTGCTACATTTGGGGGAATGGCTTGAGGGGTTGAAGGATATCCCTCCCAATTGGGATAATAATAATGATCGGTGCCAACTAAGCAAGTTCCATTGCTTTTAAACTCTGCATAGTCGAAACTGGTAAATGGCTGCAGGTAAGTCGTATCAGCCAACGTTGCACCATTGGTTCCCTGGATATGTATCCTGAGCTTTGTTTGTTGCCATTTGCCTACTATGGGATATTGACTACCACCACTATTTTCTTTTTTACAGGCTGCTAAACCGGTAGCGGCAATAGCTATGACGAGCAACAGATATCTATGTTTCATGATGATATATCAATATAAATACAATACGAATCAAAAAAATGATATGCTACACTAATATACAAATTATTAACTGTTTAGCGCTTGCTCCAAATCCGCTATCAGATAATCAGCCTCCTCCAAACCTACATACATGCGGATAAGCTGATGCCGCTCATTTTTCAGATCATAATCAGCTTTGGCTATGGTGGCTATTGTTGGAATGATCAAACTCTCGTGCCCGCCCCAGGATACCGCCATCAGGATGTGCTTCAGGCTATTGCAAAATGTTTCTATTTTTTCGAGCGAAGAATTTTTCAGCGTAAAGCTGAACAGTCCACCGCAGCCCTTCATTTGCCGGTGGGCCAGTTCCGATTGTTTAAAGTCGTCATTAAATGGCCATATCACCTGGTCGATAGCCGGGTGCCGGTGCAGCCAGGAGGTGATGATGCCCGCGCCTTTAAAGCTATGCTGTATCCGCAATGGCATGGTGCGCAATCCCCTAATCAGCAACCAGGCCGAGTGTGGCGATAGCGAGGCCCCGATATTCATAAATTCATGATTGAATATTTTGCTCATCAGCGCCTTGTTGCCCGTGATGGCTCCCGCTACAACATCCGAATGCCCGCCGATATATTTGGTAGCTGTTTGCGCCGAAATATCTATTCCCAATTCGATAGGCTTCTGGAAAAAAGGGCTGCAATAGCTGTTATCGATCATCGTAATGATGCCCTTTGATTTCGCCAGGTCGGCAACTGCTTTCAAATCCTGCAATTCGTAACTGAAAGTGTTCGGGCTTTCGAGGTAGATCAGTTTAGTTTCCGGGCGGATAGCTTTTTCAAAATTCTCTATTTCAGTGCCGTTAATAAAAGTGGTAGTAATGCCAAATTTAGGCAGGAAATCCCTGAATAATTTGATCGTCCAGCTATAGGGGTTCTCCACCGAAACGATATGGTCGCCTTGTTGCAGTAAAGCAAGTATAGGTATGCTGATAGCAGCCACCCCGCTGCTGAACACCAATGCATCCTCGGCACCATCCAACGCTGCTAGTTTTTTGCGTAAAATATTTAATGTAGGATTGTGACCACGTGAATATAAGGTTGCTTCAAACTCATCGCTCATAGCCAGCCTGAAATCGTCGATAGTTTTAAAAGTGAAATTGCTGGTTTGTATAATAGGAGGGGCCACCGCGTTAAAGTAGTTTTCCCGTTCTTCGCCCAGTTCGTTCAGTATGTAGGAGATGTCCATTTTATTCGGGTAATATTTTCTTTTTGTTATAAGTACAGGCATAATAGATTCCCAGGCCAACCGCGTAGGTGGCGAGGCAGATCAGCGCCGCGTAAGGGTTTTCCCTGAAAGTGATAAAGATATTGATGGTTACAAACCAATAGGAGATGATAAAGATAAGCGGGATCAATGGAAACCATTTGATGGTGAATATTTCGCTTGTATCCATCCCCTTAGTTTTCTTGCGCAGGATGAAAATAGCCAGCGCAGCCAGTGAAAGACCAATGGTATCAAAAAACATCACGTAGTTCAGCATGGCGCTAAAGGAGTTTACAAAAAACAGGATGATCAATATAGCCGCTACAAAAAAGCTCATACCAAATTCCTGCACCTGCGTTTTGGGATTCACTTTTTTAAATATGGGGGGCAGTATGCCGTCTTCGGCCATGGCGTAATATACACGGGGGTTGGCCATTACGTTAACATTTACATAAGCCAACACTCCGCCAAACAGCAGGATAGATGTTATTTTATAACCTGTGGGGCCGAATAATACCCCCATCATTTTGGCAGCTAATTGCGGCGTTTGCTGCAACCCACCTATACCCAAAACATGGAAATAAGCGAAATTAATACATAGGTAAAGGAAAATTACCACCGAGATGCCCAGTGCTATGCCTTTGGGGATATTGATCTTGGCATTGATAATATCACCGCCAAAATTGATAGTTTGCTGGTAGCCGCCATAAGTAAAAAATACCGGTACCAGGCTGAGGCCAAATGCAGTGACCAGGCTGCCGGTATGCGGTGTGGCCACTATAGAAGCAGGCGCTGCATCGCTTTTAAATACAGCCAGGCAAACCAATATGATCAGCCCCATTTTGAAAGTAATGAGCACATTTTGTGTACGCGCGCTCATTTTTATTCCCAGAAAATTGATAAAATATAGTAACAATACTGATACAATAGTGATGATTTTAGTGCCAGTATCATTCTGTAAATCAGTGGGTAACAAAAAAGGTTTGATATAATCGGAACCGATGAGGGCAACGGCTGCTACCGATGCCGCATTACTGATCACCAATACCCAGTTGATCATAAAAGCGAATGCAGGATGGTAACAATACGAGTAAACTTTGTAAAAACCACCCGTACTGGGATAACGTGCGCCTATTTCGGCAAAAGTGAGCGCTCCGCATAAAGTTACCAATCCGCCGAATATCCAGGCCCCAAAAAATATCCACGCATTACCCGCTTTTGTAGCCACAACTGCCGGTGATGCGAATATGCCCATGCCTATTACCAGGCTGATAACGATCATGGTCAGATCGAAGCGGTTTAACCGGGGTTTGATACTCATTTAATCTAAATGCTAATTTTTTAAATTTATATTTTAATTTTGTTCTTGATTAGACCCTATTTATTGATTGTAAAGTTATTGCCCGGATTTTTTGTGCCCTATGAGATCTATTGTGAAGCAATTTAAACAAATATTAATAACAACATCATTACTACTCTGGGTTGTAACAGCAATTTCACAAGTAAAGCATAAGGCTGTACTTAAAAAGCCCGCTGCCAAAAGGCCCGAGAGCAGCCAGCTGAAGGAGTTTAAACATTTGGCAGCTAACGCCAATGTCGTATTTGTATTCCCTCCCGGATTGAAAGAGATACCCGCCTTAAATAACGAAGATTTTTCATTCGACTATGCGATGGAGTTACCTGGCCGAGAGTTTGAGGTATGGTTCCAGGTCAAATCGCAAAAAGCCGACTGGCTTAATTATGAACGCCTGAAAAATGACCCCAAGCAGGAGATAGCCAACCCCGACTCAACCTATAGCGAGACAGGCAGTGCCCATGCTAAGGCCTTTACTGATGAGGGCACTTATGTTACCAGGGGCATACCGCCTGATATATTGGCGCGCTACAATGCTGATGCAGGCAGGACATTTTTATTGAATTTGCGCGATCTGCCGGAAGCGAAGCATTACAAATATGCTTTGCTCATCACCCTGCAGAAATACCACACCGGCACTATAGTTGCCATTTGCTTCGCTAATGAGAAAGGCGCTGAGTTTTTTAAAAACATCAATAAGGTAAGCAAGTGCCTTAAGTTTAAGCCCGGAATTTAAAGCTTTTAACATCCATTGTGCGAATGTTTAAAAGTTGTATTTCCAATAGTATCTCCGAATTTTAACTTTACAACATTAAAACTTTACAACCCTACAACATAAAATGGCAGGAGCAATAGATTATAGTGAAGATAGTATCCGGTCCCTCGACTGGAAGGAACACATACGCCTGCGCCCCGGAATGTACATTGGCAAGCTGGGCGATGGATCGGCTTACGATGATGGTATTTATGTACTGCTTAAAGAGACCATTGATAACTCGATAGATGAGTTTGTGATGGGTGCAGGCAAAACCATTGAGGTGAATATGAGCGACCATAAAGTTACCGTTCGCGATTATGGCCGTGGTATACCCCTGGGTAAAGTGATCGATTGCGTATCCAAAATAAATACAGGTGGAAAATATGATAGCAAAGCCTTCCAGAAATCGGTTGGTTTGAACGGTGTGGGTACCAAGGCAGTTAACGCGCTTTCCAATACTTTTATCGTACAGGCTTACCGTGATGGAAAAACCAAGATAGCCGAATTTGCTAAAGGCGAACTGATACGTGACGAACCTGAAAAAGAAACCTCGCAGCGTAACGGCACTTCGATCAACTTTACACCTGATGATACCATATTCAGGCATTACCATTTTATACCCGAGTTTGTTGAAAATATGATCTGGAACTATGTGTTCCTTAACTCGGGGCTCACCATCAATTTCAACGGGCAAAAATTCCTGTCGGAACGGGGGCTTTACGACCTGCTCTCGCGCAACGCGGATATTGAAACGATACGCTATCCTATTATCCACCTGAAAGGTGAAGATATTGAAATAGCCATGACCCATGGCCAGCAATATGGCGAGGAATATTATTCGTTTGTGAACGGACAGAACACTACGCAAGGTGGTACGCACCAGGCTGCTTTCCGCGAAGCAGTAGTGAAAACAATCCGCGAGTTTTATAAAAAAGAATTTGATGCCTCTGATGTACGTGCCTCTATTGTGGCGGCTATCGCTATCAAAGTACAGGAGCCGGTATTTGAATCGCAAACCAAAACCAAGCTGGGTTCGCAAAATGTAGGGCCCGATGGCCCGTCTGTTCGTGGTTTTATCAATGACTTTGTAAAAAAGGAACTGGATAATTACCTGCACAAAAATCCTGCAACTGCTGATGCTTTATTAAAGCGCATTATGCAGTCGGAACGTGAGCGCAAGGATATTGCCGGTATCAAAAAACTGGCTAACGAGCGTGCTAAGAAAGCATCCCTGCACAACCGTAAACTGCGTGACTGCAAGCTGCATTTTGATGATAATCACGAACGTAAGCAGGACACCACCCTATTTATTACCGAAGGTGATTCGGCCAGCGGATCGATCACCAAATCGCGCGATGTGCAAACACAGGCCGTTTTCAGTTTAAAGGGTAAACCATTGAACTGTTATGGGCTGACCAAAAAAGTGGTTTACGAAAACGAAGAGTTTAACCTGCTGCAGCACGCCCTGAATATTGAGGACGGACTGGATGGACTACGTTATAACAATATTGTAATAGCTACTGATGCCGATGTAGACGGTATGCACATCCGCTTGCTGATGATGACTTTCTTCCTGCAATTCTTCCCCGACCTGGTAAAGGCAGGGCACGTGTTTATATTGCAGACGCCGCTCTTCAGGGTGCGCAATAAAAAGGAAACCATTTATTGCTACAGCGATGAGGAACGTCGCAATGCTATCGCCAAACTGGGTACCAAACCCGAGATCACCCGATTTAAGGGACTGGGCGAAATATCACCCGATGAATTCGGCCTGTTTATCGGCAAGGATATCCGGCTCGACCCGGTGATCCTGAAAGATGCCAACATTAAGGGCCTGCTGGAATACTATATGGGCAAAAATACCCCAACCCGTCAGCAGCATATCGTGGGTAATTTAAGGGTGGAGAAGGATGATGAGAGTATCAACCCGACTATAGTGGAGGATGAAGTGTTGCCATTGGCGGGGTAAGTCTTGTTTATGGATATACTCAAAATAGCTTGCCCGAGATGTGATTGGCAACCAGATGGACAACCTCACTGGAGGTGTACGTGCGGGCATAGCTGGAATACCTTTGAAACTAAAGGGAAATGCCCTGAGTGCGGGATACAATGGAAAGATACATATTGCCCTGCTTGCCACGCATCTTCAGCACATAGCATGTGGTATACAACCAGCATAACACGCGAGGAGCCAGTACCTCACAACATCATTGAATTAAAAAGCCGAAAAGATAAGGCTGAAAGCAAACTGCTTACTTACGGCTTAAAGGACAGTAAGATAACTTACCTGCCATATCTGGATTTTTCAGCCGAAGAATTTCAAGCACCGTATGAGGTAGGTTGCAGAATCCTGATTTTATGGGCGGTATCGTATGTGGCTTCTAACCTTGGTGAAAAAGATGAAATAGCAAATTGGTTGAAAACATGGGGTCTTTGGGATAAGGTTTCTGAGCGGGAAAAGAAATTGTTTACTGAAGAATTGCCGGAAAGAGCTTTGATGGATTTTTCCTGGCACATTGAAGCGGTCATCGTTTTGTGCTGGGCCGTAAATTTATTAGAAGACCTGCCAGATCTAAATACGGAAATATCTGATTCGGCCCTTGATGCATTAATGGCTAAACTTCCAATAGATGAAAATCCTGAGATTTTTTTAAGTATACTTACTTACAGAGATAAAGAGGAAATATTTATCGAGAATATCATCAATGAAATGATAACCTGGTATCTCAGGGATAAAATGCTTAAGAAAAAAGAAAACGAATCTAATGTAAACCCAACTATTTCCTTTGAAAGGCATTTCGCATTAAACTGGATAAGAAAATTCGGTGAAATTTCAGATTGGGATGAAACAGATACATCCACTTAAATCCTGTTTTGTTAAATGATTTTAGAACACGTGGTGTTTAGCGCTAATTTGAAATTTGCGCTATAATCATTATCTTGTATCCCCTTTTCCATTGGGGAATAAGATGACTAATCACGAGATAAAAATAAGCTTCGAAGAATACGCTTCAATAGATGAACTAAATAGGAACGATAAAGCCTTGTGCCTGGAAGCCGTTAAGGCAATGGCCAACTCACATTCCCCATATTCAAAATTCAGGGTGGGCGTTGCTATGCGCCTGCGAAGCGGCAAGATCATCCAGGCCAGCAACCAGGAGAATGTGGCTTATCCATCCGGCTTATGCGCCGAGCGGGTGGCGCTTTTTTACTGGGGTGCCAATCACCCGGACGATCCAATTGAGAGCATAGCAGTAACTGCACATACAGACGAATTTAAGATCAGCAAACCCGTAACTTCCTGCGGCGCCTGTCTGCAGGTATTGGCGGAGTATGAGAAGAAACAGGATAGTGCCATAAAAATGTTACTGTATTGCCAGCAAGGTCCGGTATGGGTAGCCACCGGTATCGAAAGTTTTTTACCATTTTTGTTTTTCGAGGACCGGCTAAACAACTAACCCATGAAACTAAAACTGATCATATTATTCATCACGCTTGCATGTGGTGCATGTGCATACGCGCAAAGCAGCTTCCCATTCGCTAACGAGATCCGCGATTTTAATCACCAGGACAGCCTGAAAACACCAAAAACCAACGGTATATTATTTATCGGCAGCTCATCAATCCGTAAATGGACCGATTTGGAGCAGCGTTTTCCGAATGCGTCTATTGTAAGGCGCGGAGTAGGTGGTTGTGAGTTGTCGCAATTGGTAAAATACTACACTCCTTATATTTTATTCCCGTACCATCCGACCAAGATATTTATCTACGCCGGCGAAAATGATGTTGCAGCAGGAGAAAAAGGTGATTCAGTATTCACCAACTTTAAGGATCTGTATGCCATGATCCGGAAAAATCTGCCTGATGTTAAGATCTACTATATGTCGATGAAGTACAGCCCGAGCCGGGTGAAGTTTTTCCCTGAGTTTATAAGAGGTAACCAACTGATCAAAGATTTTCTGGCGGATAAGGCTAACAGCTTGTATCTGGATATGAATCCTTCGATCTATAAAACAGGCACTACCGAATCTGATCCCACATTGTATGAAAAGGACCTGTTACACCTCAACAGCAAGGGTTATGACCGCTGGCAAACGGTATTGAAGCCTTATGTAGAATAACAAAGGCCCCGTTGCTGGGGCCTCTGAACTAAAACAAAACTTATAAAACCACATTAATTATAAGAAGTTTCCACTTTGGTGATCTTCCAGCTATTACCTGAACGCTGGGCAGTGATCACATCAGTGCGGGTAAAGTCGCTATATTTCATCTCAACTTTACGTATAACGGTATCATCATCATCCTGAACTATGCTGCTGGTGCATTTGCAGTCCTGCTCTATATTTTCATTTGATTTTAAAGCGGCAAGCATTTGTTGCTTACTCATGGTATTAACATTGTCTCCGCGTGTCAGGTTAAATTGAGCGTCGTCATTAATGGCGTTATCAATCCCGGCTATTTTGCCATGTACAACGGCATTTAGATAAGCATCGATCACTTCCTCCTTACCCAGGCCGCTATGGGTAGTTTTGGTAGCTGCATTTGCAACACCGCAAACGATTAATAAGGCAAAGCCCATTACAATTGATTTTAAAGTTTTCATAATATTGATATTTGGTAATTGGTTACTTATAAGATGCCGTCAGAATGCATTTCGTTACAGGAAAAAGTATTAATTTGAATGATTTAACAAACATTTAACATTTGCAGGTTAACATTAAGAAATTTGCAGCTATTGCTTAATTTGCACCTGTTATGGTTGAGTTTACTACCATTATTTTACAATTTGCAGAGCAGGGCGAAAAGACCGGCTGGAGCTATATTGAAATACCCGCAGATATAGCGCAGCAAATGAAGCCCGGCAATAAAAAATCCTTCCGGGTGAAGGGGATGCTGGATGGCTTTGCCGTAAGCGGTATGGCGCTGATGCCGATGGGCGAAGGTAATTTTATTATGGCCCTAAAGGCTGATATCAGGAAAGGTATCCATAAAAATGCAGGCGCCATGCTGCAGGTAAGGTTGGAGGTGGATGATGATTATAAAATCGAGATGCCGGATGACCTGAAAGAATGCTTTGAATTTGAACCGGAGGCCAATGATTTTTTCAACAGCCTGGCCAAATCGCACCGCGAATATTTCCTGAAATGGATAAACGACGCTAAGACCAATGAAACCCGGGCTAAGCGCATCATCAATACGGTGAATGCCATGCTGCGGAAATGGGATTACGGGCGAATGATCAGGGAAATGAGGAAGGATTGACGCATAAAGATTTTTTTATAGCGATGGGCTTTAAACCCATCGCTATAGATGTTAAAATGTTCAAAAATCTGCACACTTACATTATTTCTTAAAATGCCTTACATATTCATTCAGCATGATAATTTTTCCGTCCTTAAATCCAAAATCGTTAATATACTCAGCAGAATCCACTTTCCCTTTAGCATCAGTAGAGGTTTGTTTATACCAGGCGGTTACCCATTGTTCTTTTCCTGTTTTGTTGGTTACCGCCTCCCAATCGTGCATGGTAATACTTAATGTTTTGTAGGAATCGCGCATACCTTTGGCCGAAGCAATAAACTGCTTGCCTGTCCCCTTAAACGATTCACCATCAAAATTTGCCCTTACAGAATCGGCAAAATATGCCTTCATTTCTACTGTATCATTTTTTTCAAAGGACTTTAGCGCTTTTAACGCGGTCAGGGTATTGGCATGGCTGGTATCGATCAGCCATTGGTCCGCATGCTTGATGGTATATGGATAAGCTACAGAATCGGTTTTTGATGCAGTTGCATCAGTTGCGGGTTTTGGTTTGCACGCTATGATCAATAGGGGCATCACCAGGAGCAGGCAGGCTTTTTTCATGATTTTAAGATAGTTAAGTTTTCGTTAATTAGCTGAAATATAACAAGATATATCCGGTAAAACCAAAATATTTTGATTATTAATCTTGGCGAAAAGATATTATGAACACGTTTGCAAAATGTAGGTCTGGGTTAATGTGCGGATGATATAAAAGCATCCATACATTTGCACATTCTAAACGTTTTGTTAATAAAAATCTGCACTTCTGCACATTCCTACATCTGCACATTTCCATATATTTACCCATCCATATTTTTTAGTTTAGAATGAGTGAAGATCTGACCAATAACGATACTCCTGTAAATAACGAAGACAATAAATTACATAATGTTACCTCCCTTGGCGGGCTGTACGAAAACTGGTTCCTGGATTATGCATCCTATGTAATTCTGGATCGTGCCGTACCGCATTTACATGATGGTTTAAAGCCTGTGCAGCGCCGTATACTGCACTCCTTAAAAGAGATGGACGACGGGCGTTTTAACAAGGCTGCCAACGTGATCGGTAATACCATGAAATATCACCCGCACGGAGATGCATCCATCGGGGATGCCATGGTTCAAATAGGCCAAAAGAACCTGCTGATAGAATGCCAGGGTAACTGGGGCGACCCGATAACCGGCGACTCGGCTGCAGCCCCCCGTTACATCGAAGCACGTTTATCAAAATTTGCGCTTGAAGTTGTTTTTAATCCCGATACTACCGAATGGCAGGCCAGTTATGATGGCCGTAATAAAGAGCCGATCACGCTACCGGTAAAGTTCCCATTGCTGCTGGCACAAGGCGCTGAAGGCATCGCGGTAGGTTTGGCCACTAAAATATTACCTCATAATTTTATTGAATTGCTGGACGCATCCATAGCGGTGCTGAATGGCGTAACTCCCAATTTGTTACCAGACTTCCCGACGGGTGGCATGGCCGATTGCTCGGCTTATAATGATGGTCAACGTGGAGGAAAAGTGCGCGTTCGTGCCAAGATCGTGGAGCGGGATAAGAAGACGCTTGCTATTACGGAGATACCTTTCGGGACTACAACTGGCAGTTTGATTGACAGCGTAATATCCGCCAATGATAAGGGCAAGATCAAGATCAAAAAGATCGAAGATAATACGGCGGCAAGCGTGGAGATCATTATACACCTGGCACCGGGTATATCACCTGATGTGACGATAGATGCGCTGTATGCCTTCACCGATTGCGAGGTTTCCATATCACCCAATACTTGTGTAATACAAAGCGACAAACCCCGCTTTATGAGTGTGAATGATATGCTGACCGAAAGCACACATTACACAAAAAATCTGCTTAAACAGGAACTGGAAATCCGGCTGAAAGAATTGATGGAGAAAATATTCTTCAGTTCATTACTAAAGATATTTATTAGTGAGGGTATGTATAAAAACCCTGACTACGAAAGCTCTGGAAATTTTGAAGCGGTGGTTGAAGTGTTGAACCACTTGTTTACACCTTTCTTCTCGCAGTTTTACCGTACCATTGTTGAAGAGGATTATAAAAAGCTGATCGATAAGCCGATGAGCAGCATCACCCGCTTCGACCTGAAAAAAGTGGATGAGCAGATAAAGGCCCTGGAGGCTGAGATAAAAGAAGTAAAGCATCACCTTAAACATCTGAATGATTATGCTATTGCCTGGTTCCAGAAATTAAAAGATAAGTATGGCAAAGATCGCGGGCGCAAAACCGAACTGCGTACTTTCGACAGGGTAGAAGCTGCACAAGTGGCCCTGGCCAATGTGAAATTGTATGTAAACCGCGATGACGGCTTTATCGGCACAGGATTAAAGAAGGATGAGTTTGTGGGCGATTGCTCGGATATTGACGAGATCATTGTTTTCCGTGCGGATGGCCGTTGTATCATTACCAAGGTACAGGACAAAGTATTTGTGGGTAAGGAGATTATCCATGTCGCCGTGTTTAAAAAGAACGACGAGCGTACCGTTTATAATATGATCTATAAGGACGGGCAAAGCGGCGTAAGCTATATCAAGCGTTTCAGCGTAGTAGGCGTTACCCGCGATAAGGAATATGATTTGACCAAAGGCTCAAAAGGCTCCAGGGTGCTATATTTCTCTGCCAATCCAAATGGTGAAGCCGAAGTGGTTACCGTGCAGTTAAAACCGCACAGCAAACTTAAAAAACTACAGTTTGATGAGGACTTTGCCAGCCTTGCCATTAAAGGCCGCGGGTCGATGGGTAATATCATTACCAAATACCCGGTTAAAAAGATCTTGCTGAAAAGCAAAGGCGTATCCACATTAGCCGGTCGTAAGATATGGTATGATAATATACTGAAACGATTGAATGCTGATAGTCGCGGGAAATACCTGGGCGAATTTGACGGTGATGACCGCATATTAACCGTAATGGCAAATGGCACCTACGAGTTGACCAGCTTCGACCTCAACAACCACTTTGATGATAAGATGATCCTCATCGAAAAGTACAACTCCGAAAAGGTGTATTCGGTGATCCATTATGAAGGCAAGGCTAAAAACTACATGGTTAAGCGCTTTGTTTTTGAAAATACAGCCATAGGCAGGCAAACCAGCGTCATCAGCGAGGAGGGTGGCTCGAAACTGGTTATCATATCAGGCGCAGCACAGCCAATTGTAAAGGTGGAGCAATTAAAAGGCAAGATAGAAACTCCCGAAACTGCAGAACTCGATCTTTCAGCCCTTATTGATCTAAAGGGTATGAAGGCCATGGGCAATCGTATTTCGCAGCATATAGTAAAATCAATAGAACTGCTGGCGGAACTTAACCCCGTTGTAGAAGAACCGTTGGAAGAGCCAGGGATAGAAGCAGTGGAATCAGAGCTATCTGAAACGTCTCCTGAAATAGAGGAGCCTGAGGCACCACAACCGGAATCGGAAGAACCCAAAGCGGAGCTGTTGAAATCACAATCCGAGGCACCATTAGCAAAACCGGAAGAATCAAAACCAAAATCAGTGGAATCACAATCTGAATCGGTGGAATCACCACAACAATCAGTGGAATCAACACCAAAAAAAATAGACTTCGAAATTACCAACCCCGACGATATCGAAATAGACGATAAAGGACAGTTGGGGTTGTTTTAAGTTCAGATAATAAAGGCATTGCCTTATAGCCTGGTTGGAGACATACTTTTCCAAAAAATGTAATAGCCCGTCCCTGACTTGTTTCGGGACGGGCTTATAAGCCATTATTCAGCTTTGTAAAACTTTTATAAAAAAAATAAAATTTTTTGCATCCTTCTTTTTATTAAAACCGTATAAGGGTATTAGTGTTTATATAGCATCGCTAAAAATGTATCAAAATGCTATGTAAGTGTAAATAAGCAACTTAACGTTATGATGAAACCGGAAGACATTTACAAAGAATACAGGGAGCTTTTACTGAAAAAAGGTAGTGAAGACGCCAGCGGACAAAAATTCTCTTTTAATTTTACTTCGGAGAATGAAGGCACCTTTACGGTTACCAATGATGAAACCCGTGATATGTTTGGCGGTACGGTAAAGTTAAGTATCAATAATGACGGACTGAATATCCTGATGGATTTTAAAGGTTTCTATATTACCCAAACGTTAAAGTTGCACAGAAACGAGAAGGGCGAGGCCAGTTTGGTACGCGAACCAAACAGCGGCAAGGTTTTCTTAACAGGCCATAAATTAGACTCATAAGTTAATAAATAACTGACCTTGTTATCCGTCAGTTAAAATATGTTCCTGGGGAATCTGCTACTCAACTTGATGTGCGGATTTCACATTTCTTTCCTCATTTAGCAAAAAGCAATTTTTTTCGTATTGCTATAACTTGCTGATTTATAGTTTTCTTGTAGGTTCAATTAATACTCAGTTGTAGTGGTGTGGTTGTTGCATTGTTTCTGTCATGAAACACATCATCCTAACCATCGTACTTGCAGCGTTTTCATTATCAGCTTTCGCGCAATTTCCATTAGGCACTACTAAAGAAAAGATCGTTGCCTATTTTGGCGAACATATTCGTTATGCTTCCGCACAGGAATTTAAAACCGAGGACGGTATCCCGGCCATTTGCTTTACCAAAGTAAGAGTGGTTGGCGATTATACTTTCTATTTTGACAAGTATGATACCTGCACTTCTTATACAATCACTTATGACAAAAAGGAGCTGAACGATTTAATTGCCAGTTTTGACAAGCAATTTTGCCGTGAAGAAATGACCAAATGGACCGCACACAACAATAAGGTCGTGGTAACCTTACTGCCACTTACTAAAGGCGCAAACTTTTTTAGCATCGTTTATAAACTGGTTGCACCATCTGCTTATGACGATCATACATTAGCATCCAATTAAACCCTGTTTGTATTTTCTTCTCTAAGGTTATATATATAAGGCCAGGCTCTTAAATTAGTAGTCTGGCTAAATATTTTTTAAATTAGCCAAATTATAACCAACGATCATGACGAAGAAAATAGTTTTATCTATATGTTCAGTATTGTTTTTCGCGTGCTTAGCGAGTGCACAAACAACACCTGCAAGTACGGGTCAGGAGCCGTCCACGCCCGCTGAGTTTACAAAAAAATTCTTTGAGATATACAGCACCCAACCCCAGGATGCCATCGACTTTATTTTTTCGGGCGAAAAGGTGAGTAAGGAATCAAAGGATGATATTACCGCGATAAAGAAGAATCTTAAAATGACCCTCGGCGTGGCCGGTGATTATGTTGGTTACGAGCTGATCACCGAAAAAAATGTCGGCAATAGTTATAAGCTGATGAGTTACCTGGTGAAACACGATAAGCAGCCTATACGCTTTGTTTTTGTCTATTACAAACCAAAGGATAAATGGAAAATATCCACCTTCCAGTTTAACACCAATATGGATGATGAGCTAAATGATGCGGCAGGGGTAGATAAATTGAAACAGAATAAGGAATAAGCTGTATTTAATTCATCTGCACATCCACGCATCTGCACATCAAAAATCATTCATTCTTCATATACTTATCCACTCCAATGGCTGGCTTCCAGTCGCTTTTAGGTTCATAATAATGCCATAACAGGGCTGATATTTTACGGATCAGCAGATAGGCCTCGTTATCTGGTACCCAGCGCTGGTCTTTATTGTTATTGGTGATGATAGAAAATACATAATCACCGTGTGGTGCATTTACCAACACGGTTTCTGATTTCGATTCATCCAATGCACCCTGCTTGCTGATGGCCTGCACATAAGGAGGTATTTCTGATAAAGCCTTATCATCCCAGTAAATACGCACCATATTGCGGTACATCCGTTCGCTGGCTGCCGGGCTTACCGCCTTGCCTTCTCTTATCATCGTAAAAAGCTGGCACATTTCGCGTGGTGTAGTAACACCCCAGCCATACATCGAGCGTATCTTTTCGCGCCCCTTCACCCTCGAATTTACCCGCATCACCTTAAATCCATTTTGATCCAGCCAATTATTGATGTACTCGCCGGTAACAATTTTTTGCAGCCAGGTACTTGCCGTGTTATCGCTCATGGTGATCATTAGCATGGCCACTTTGCTTAGCTGAATGGTATCCTTATCCTTAAATGAACCCAAAATATCCTCACCGGGATACAGCAGCGAATCGCGGTACAGCAGTTTCTGATTGTATTGAAGTTCACCCTTTTCTATCTTATCCATCACCCCGCACTGGATGCTCACCTTGATCATACTGGCAGTGGGGAACAGGGTATCAGCATTCAGCATGGCTGTTTTGCCTGTTTTTAAATTTTTTACGTAGATGCCAACCTTCCCGTTAAAACGTGTAACCGCATTTTGTAATTGGGTGGTCAGCTTATTATCGGTTTGGGCAAAGGCAGCAGAGGCTATAAATACCAGGATAACGGGGAATTTGTATTTCATAATTTAGGATTGAGATTTCTAAGTTATAAAACTATATATAAAGTTATATGTAAATGTATATTACAAATTCCCTATAAAGCGTTTTCTTATCTTTGCCAATTATATGAAAAACCTGCGCTGGCTTTTATTTCCATTCTCATTAGTTTACGGATTGGTTGTGATCATCCGCAACTGGTGTTATGATGCAGGGATATTAACAAGCCGTCAGTTTAAAATCCCGGTGATATCGGTAGGCAACCTTGAGGTTGGCGGAGCCGGCAAAACCCCCATGACGGAATACCTGGTGCGCCTGTTTAAAGACCATTATAAACTGGCGACTTTGAGCAGGGGGTACGGGCGTCAAACACAAGGATACAAAACTGCTACCGATACTGCTACAGCAATTGAGATAGGGGATGAGCCCGCCCAGTTTAAGCATAAATTCCCGGAGATAACTGTTGCTGTTTGCGAGAGCAGAGTAAATGGGATAGGGCAACTACAAGCTAAGCATAAACTTATTATCATGGATGATGCTTTCCAGCATAGGGCAGTTAAACCGGGTTTCAGTATCTTATTGTTTGACCATAGCAAGATAAACGAGCCTCACCTGTTGCTTCCTGCAGGCAATCTGCGCGAACCGTTTAGCGGCCGGTGGCGCGCTGATATTGTGGTTATCAGTAAATGCCCGACGGGTATTAGTGCTGAAGAACAAGAGCATATAGTAGAAAAAATAGGTCCACTGCCTTACCAGGCGGTGTTTTTTACTACTATTGACTATTTGCCTTTGCAGGATATTGATAGTCACAAATCCGGTGTTACATTAGATGCCGATACAACAGTTTTCTTGCTAACTGGCATTGCCAATCCAGCACCCCTGGTGCAGCATATCAGAACTTACACCACGACGATCATCCACCATAATTATCCCGATCATCACCGCTTTAGCTTAAAAAATATCACTAAACTTGCCGATGAATTTTCTGCCTGTGCTGCACAAAAAAAAGTGATCATTACAACAGAAAAGGATGCACAACGTTTAGTTGAACATGAATTGCTTCCGCTGGTAAAAACGCTGCCTGTTTTGGTGATGCCAATAGGTATCCAATTCCTGAAGGGGGGGCAGTTGCAGTTTGGCAAATTAGTTACAGAATATGTTAGAGAACATACAGCAAACAACATCATACATTAAAAACCGCATCGGCGATTTTGAGCCGGAAGTGGGTATTATTTTAGGAACAGGACTTGGGGCATTAGTTAACGAAATTGAGGTCGAAAAACAGATGATGTATTCCAACATCCCTGATTTTCCTATTTCTACGCTCGAATTTCATTCGGGCAAACTGATATTTGGCACACTGGCCGGCAAAAAAGTGGTGGCCATGCAGGGTCGTTTGCACTATTACGAGGGCTACACCATGCAGCAGATCACCTTCCCGGTTAGGGTGATGAAGATGCTGGGTATCAAAACACTGTTTGTATCCAATGCCAGCGGTTCGCTAAACCCCGATTTTAAAAAGGGCGACCTGATGGTGATCGAAGACCATATCAATCTGCAGCATTTAAACCCGCTGATCGGCAGGAATGAGGAAGCGTTGGGGCCACGTTTCCCGGATATGAGCCAACCGTATAAAAAAGCATTAATAAACAAAGCGCTGGAGATCGCGGCAGCAAACAATATTACCTGCCACAAGGGAGTTTATGTAGCGGTAACAGGCCCTAATCTTGAAACCAGGGCGGAATACCGGTATTTGCGTATTATTGGCGGGGATGCCGTAGGGATGAGCACTGCACCGGAGGTTATCGTGGCAAACCATATGGGTGTACCTGTTTTTGCCATATCGGTATTAACTGACGAAGGATTTTCTGAAGTTTTGCAACCTGTTTCGCTTGAAGAAATACTAAAAGTTGCACATGAGGCTGAACCCAAAATGACATTGATACTTAAACAACTGATCGCCGGCCTTTAATGCATAAGCAATTAAAATATATCCTGGTATTGCTGCTGTGTGCATCGGCAGGGCTTGTTTTTGCGCAATCGCCTACAAATCCTAATTATCCGGGCCCGGGGCGCCAGTTGAAAACCAATTTTGGCCCTGATACCACAACCGCTAAAAAAAGCCTTACGGGCGACCAGGAGATCGATGAACAAAGGAAAAAGGAGGAGGGGAAACGCGACTCGGTTACTTTTACTTCTAAGTTTATCCGGGTTACCAATGAAAGATTACTGAGCGACAGCACCCAGGTATTTCCGTTGGATACGGGCCTTGTAAATTTTGAAAATTACAGTCCGCTTTACCAAATACGTAGCCCGAGGATCGGTTTAGGTAACTTAGGGCTGGCACAACGCAGCCTGCTATTCGAGCCAAGCCGCACCATTGGCTTTGATGTTGGTCAGCATTATTTGGATGCCTATCTTATTACCCCGCAGGATATTCAATACTACAAGGCGCGTGTGCCCTACACCAATTTGTCGCTTTTCTCGGCCGGATCAAAGGAACAGTATTTTAAAGTGACCCATAGCCAAAATATCAACCCGCAATTAAACGTTGGCTTCAACCTTAATTTTATAGGTTCGCAGGGTTTTTACCCAAGGCAGGGGGCCGGCGACCTTACCGGGGCATTATTTAGCTGGTACGAATCGAAAAGCAAACGTTATAATTTATTGGCCAATCTTATTTTTAACAGCCTCAAAGCACCCGAAAATGGTTCGATCCTGAATGAAACTATTTTTACTGCTCCGCAGGGTTCTTATAGTAACAGCCAGAATGAACCAGTGCGATTACAAAACAGCAACAGCTATGTAAAAAACAATGGCTTTTACCTGAAACAGTTTTATTATATCGGCAAGATCGATAGTTTGCAAAAAGGTGCCGATAAATCAAAGGTACTGCCCACTCAGCGCGTAGCATACACCTTTTACTATAATAAAAGCACCTACAAGTTTTTGCAGAATGAGCCGGACACCTATAATGTGTTCCCTGATTATTATTATAGTTCAACCTTTTCAAGAGATTCATTATCAGTTTCCCATTTGCAGAATGGGTTTGCATACACTTTTTACCTGAGGCCCAAATCAACCGGCGTTATCAAAAACGAAGTAAAGCTCGACCTGGGTTTGGTGCAGGATATTTACAGTTACCAGCAATATGTAACAGATACCGTCACCAATGAAAATTTTGGCCGCACTATCCTGAATGAAAAAAAACAGAGTAATTCCTTCCAGGATATTACTCTGAAGGCAAAGGCCGGGTATCGTTTTAGTAACAAAATCTTTCTTGATGTTGACCTGCAGCAGGTAGCCCAGGGGCGTGATTTTGGAGATTTCCTGTATGATGCAAAGCTGACCTTATCCGGTGGCAACAAAGCCGGGAGGATAATTTTTGGAGCTTATTCACAAAGCAGTACACCGCCGCTGGTTTATACCAACTGGGTATCCAATCATTTTATTTTTCATAACGACTTTCATAATCAAAAAACCACCAGCGTATCATTTAATTATATCAATGATGCCCTTAAACTTGATCTGAAGGCTGAATACTTTTTGATCTCCGACTACCTTTATTTTACAGCTCAGCCTAATGGCATTGATGCCACACCGGCCCAGTTGGGTGGATCTATCAACCTGCTCAAAATAAGCCTGGGTAAAAATTTCACCTGGCGCGACTGGCATTTTGATAATTACATCGTTTACCAAAAAACGGATTATCAAGCGACCTTGCGCACACCGGAAGTTTACACGTATACCAGTTTAAACCACTCCCAGTTTTTGTTTGGTGTGCTGCATAGCAATGCCGGGATAAACGTACGCTATAATACTGCCTATGCATCGCCATCTTATGCGGTGGGTTTAGGGCAATTTTACAATAGTACCCCTGCAGTTACTTTTTCATCCTACCCGGTAGGCTCGGTTTATTTTAAAGCTACCCTGATACGTACCAATATTTTTGTGATGTATGATTATGTGAACCAGGGCTTGTTCAGCAAGGGATATTACATGGTGAACCGTTATCCCGCCCCAAGCAGCATGCTTAAGTTAGGGGTATCGTGGACGTTTTATAATTAGCACAAGCAGCCCCCTCTAAATCTCCCCCGGTAGGGGAGACTTTACTTTTCAAAGCCCTCCCTTCCGGGGAGGGTTGGGTGGGGCCGATCCTAAGTTTTCTGTTTCTTCTTCTTTGCTGCCGGGAACAACACATTATTCAGTATCAACCGGTATCCGGGCGAATTGGGATGAAGTTTAAGATCTGTAGGAGGATCACCTACCACGTGTTGATAATCTTCCGGATCGTGGCCGCCGTAAAATGTCCATTGTCCTTTGCCATATTCGCCATGGATGTAGCGCGCTTCGCCGGCGGTTTTCATTTCGCCCATAATAGTTACGCCGGGCTTAACCAATTTTTCATTAAAGGCGGTCGTCAGTCCCATAAAACCTTTGATCACTTTATCGTGATTTTGGGTAAGCATGCTGGGCACCACATCCCATTTGGCCGAGAAATCAAACAGGGTAAAGAAATCCCGCGCACGATCAACCTGCCGGGTAGTAGTCACATCAATATTGCTGAACGAGTGCGACATGGGGTTCATATCGATGGTGAAATTCTGAAAAGCGAATGTCTGGCTGAAATTCAATTTGGATTGTGCATCAGGGTCGGCGGCATCTCCGTCAAACATGCTTTCGCAGATATCTGTGCCAGAGGCTGACAGCGCAATGTCAAACGTATCTGTCCCCGAACACATGGCGAACAGAAATCCGCCGCCGGAGCAGAAATCCCGGATATGTTCGGCCACGGCCAGCTTCATTTGCGAAACCTTTTTAAAACCCAGCTTATGCGCGGTTGCTTCCTGGTACTTTACATCATCATTATACCATTGCACATAACGGAACGAGCCATAAAATTTACTGTACTGCCCGGTAAAATCCTCATGATGCAAATGCAGCCAGTCGTATTTAGGCAGATCACCACGGATCACTTCTTCGTCATACACCACATCGTAGGGGATCTCGGCATATTTCAGTACCAGCGTAACGGCATCGTCCCAGGGCAATTTATTTTTTGGTGAATACACCGCCATTTTGGGCGCCTTTTCCAGCTTTACGATATCCATATTAACCGATGGGTCGCTTACTTCGGTAATGATCTGGTTTACTTTAGCATCAGGCAGCACCTCATAGCTTACCCCGCGTATCTTGCACTCATCCTCCACATTCTTATTATACTTCAGCATAAAGCTGCCGCCGCGGTAGTTGAGCAGCCAGTCCACCTCCTCGCCATTCTTTAAGGTCCAGAAAGCGATACCATAGGATTTTAAATGATCCTTCTGTGTTTCATCCATTGGGATGAGTATAGAAGCAGCTCCAGCTAAGAATGGTAATAGCAAAAAAGCTAAAACTAAAAGGTATTTTATAGGATGCTTCATTTTCAAAAATAACGAATAATTGTGGAAGGTATTACTTTGTCTGAACTATGTTTTCCCTTTCTCCTTTTTTATTACCTTTGCCTTCCTATATCTAAAAAGAAAATGAGTAAAGCAATAATTAAAACTGAAAAGGGCGATATGACCGTAGAATTCTACGATAAGGACGCCCCTAACACGGTAGCGAATTTTAAAAAATTAGCTTCTTCAGGATTCTATAATAATGTGATCTTTCACCGCGTGATCCCTAATTTCGTAGTACAAGGCGGCGACCCAACAGGTACAGGTGGTGGTGGTCCCGGTTATCATATCGATTGTGAACTGACAGGAGATAATCAATACCATGATCGTGGCGTATTATCAATGGCCCACGCAGGCCGAAATACAGGTGGCTCACAATTTTTCATCTGCCACAGCCGCACCAATACGGCACACCTGGACAGGAACCATACTGTTTTTGGTAAAGTAGTTGAAAATGTGGACGTAGTGGATGCCATCCGCCAGGGCGATAAAATTTTAGGTATCGAGGTAATAGAAGAATAAGTGAATGGTTGATCAAGTTAAGTGGTTGATTAGATCAATCACTTAACTTGATCGGCCTAATCAAAAACATAACATGAATTTACGTGGAATTGTATCGGTATCTGGAAAACCGGGTTTATGGAAAGCGCTTGCGCAAAACAAAACCGGCTTTATTTTAGAAAGCCTTGATGCACAAAAAACCAAACTGATCGCCAACCTGTCGACTGCCAAGATCGCTGCTTTAGACGAGATCACTATTTTTGGGGATGATGAAGATATCAGGCTGACAGATGTTTTTGAGCGTATGAAAGCTGCTAAAAGTGTCCCGGATGCAAAGGCCGATGGAAAGCAATTGCGTGATCTGTTCAGGGAAGTGGCACCTTCGCATGACGAGGAAAAAGTGTACGCCTCTGATATGAAAAAGATCGTTTCCTGGTATCATATTTTGAAGGATATGCCTTTATTCAGCGAAGAAGTGCCAACAGAAGCTGCGGCTGAAGAGCCTGCTGCCGAACCGGAAATAGCTCAACCTGCCAAAGAAATCAAAGCAGCCAAACCTGCAAAGACGGCCCCGGCTACTGAAGAGCCCGCTGCTCCTAAAAAGCCAAAAGCGAAGAAGAAATAACCCGCGTTGTCATTTCGAACGTAGAGAGAAATCTTATACGCCATGCATGCGAACTGTGCAGGAAGTTTAAGATTTCTCTTCGTTCCTCATCGAAATGACAATCTATTTGTAGGATGGGTTTTTAATCACAATCCACATGCGCGCATTTCTCATCGGCAAACTCCGGTTCGAAAGTGCTGTGGCTGATAGATAAATGTTCGAGGCGGTGCCTCAGATCATGCTTGATATTATCAAACGAAGCGGTAAACGCCGGGTCGATAACTAAATGGGCAGTCAGGGCATTTTCGGTGGTGCTTAGCGCCCACACGTGCACATGATGCACATCAATAACCCCCTTGCATTTCATCAGTTCTTTTTTGATCTCTCCCAAATCCATTTCCTTAGGCACGCCGTCCATTTCGAGTCGCAGGCTATCGGTTAGCAAGCTCCAGGTGCCCCTTAGTATCACTACGGCTACTATCAAACTAACTGCGCTGTCTATCCAGTATATATGCGTGAAATAGATAACCACACCCGATATCACCACACCTAAAGAAACAATGGCATCCACCGCCATGTGCAGGTAGGCGCCCTTAATATTCAGGTCTTTATCTTTATCCTTAGCAAAAAGCCAGGCAGTAACTCCGTTTACCGCTATCCCGGCGAAAGCTACCCAGGCCATGGTTCCGCCTTCGATAACTTGAGGATGTATAAATCGTATTACGGCCTCGTACCCGATAATTCCAACTGCTATAAATAGGATCAGGGCATTAAAGAAGGATACTATAATAGTTGAGCGTTTATATCCGTAAGTATATTCCCTGTTTGAGCTTACTTTACTTAGCTTAAAAGCCAGCAGTGCCAAAGCAAGGCTGGCCACATCGCTTAGATTATGCCCGGCATCGGTCAATAGGGAAAGCGAATGGCTCCATAAACCCGCTATCACCTCTAATACAACAAAGGCCGAATTAAGAATGATACCGACAATAAAGGCCGTATTTAGATGATCAAGCTTTGGGGCGTGATCGTGGTGATGATGACCGTGCGAATGATCGTGACCTGCTGACATGCAGCAAATTTAGTGTTTAAAAATCAGATTTATGATCCATCTGAAAAAAGCGAAGTACAGTATTATTACTACCAGCAGGTATTTAATGGCATAATATAGCTTTCTGTTATAAGCTTTGATGCTTTTGCCCAGTCGCCTGATAGAGTACACATATTTGAAGGCTTTATTGATATTCCCGGTTTTGTCGCCGCCCATGTTGGGAGATGACCCGGAAGCCATGATGAACCAACCGAAGAATTTGTTCCACGCCCTGCCGAAAACAGTCTTTACCGGCCTCTCGATATCACAGAAAAGGATGATACGGTCGATATCCGTTTTATTCTCGGCATAATGAATGTAGGTTTCGTCAAATATCACATCCTCGCCATCTTTCCAGGCATAGCTCTGTCCGTCAACAATGATATGGCACTTTTCAGAATTTGGTGTGATCAACCCCAGGTGATACCGTAATGAGCCTGCATACGGGTCACGGTGCTGCAGCAACTCGCTTCCAGCAGGAAGCACGGCAAACATGGCCGCTTTTACTTGCGGGATACCTTTGATAAGTTCAACCGTTTGCGGGCAGTATTTTTTAGCCGAAGGGTGAAAATCATTATACCATTTCAGGTAAAAACGTTTCCAACCGCGCCTGAAGAATGAGTTAAACCCGGCGTCGTTGTATTTATCCGAACCTTTGATCAATTCTTCCTGTTCCAGCAGCAGAGCTTCATCCCGTATCGTTTGCCAGTTATTACGGAGAGTATCAAGCTGCGGAAAATTAGATGTTTTGATATAAGGTTGATTTTCCACACCAGATAAGGCATACATGGGTATGTTGATAGGTGCCATGAAGGTGGAATGGTCTGTCAACTGCCTGAAAAACTTATACCTGATCTTGCCACGATAATGAACAATAACTGTAGAAATGATCAGCGTATAAAGTATGAAGAACTTGAAAGAGATTAATTCGTGCAGAACTTGTTGCATGGCAATAGGGGTTATAAATCAAATTTATTAAGTATTTGATCTACTTGTACCCCGGAATTGCTTACAAAGAAACTTTTTTACAGAAATTTTACAATTAAGTAAACTGCTCAGGAATGATGATAAGGCTCGCCTTTAATAATGGTAAAGGCGCGGTAAAGCTGTTCCACAAAAAAAAGCCGCACCATTTGATGCGAGAAAGTCATTTTGGATAGAGAGAGTTTGTCATTGGCTCTTTGGTAAACCGTTTCGTCAAAACCATACGGCCCGCCTACAATAAATACCAGGTTGGATACTGACCCGATCGCCTTTTTATCAATATAAGCGGCAAATTGTGGCGATGATAATTGCATCCCGTTTTCATCCAGCAAGATCACATGATCGGTAATGGCTATTTTTTTAAGGATAAGCTCTGCTTCTTTCGTTTTTTGCTGTTCGGGGGTTAACGCTTTGGTATTTTTCAGCTCGGCTATCTCCGCAATCTCCATTTTGGTATAGTGCTTTAGCCGCTTCAGATACTTATCGATCCCTTCTTTTAAATAAGCATCTTCAGTTTTGCCAACTATTAGCAGAGTTATTTTCATTGTTGTCGTAAGGTTTTAATGTTGAAATATCGTAATGTTGCAAATTGAAACTGTTGTAAAACCTACCTCATATAAACCGATAGAAAAACCTTGCAACTTTACAACATTTAAACCTTACAACAAAAACATGGACCAGGATATTATAAACGACTATCGCCAACGCGCATCGTTGGCAGAGGAGCAGGCTGCTAAGTACAAAAAGCTATCGAACACTTATTCGCTTTACCGCCTGGTTATTTTTGGCCTGCTTGTCCTGTCAATTTATTTTGCAGTGACTTATGATAACATTACCATCCTCATGTTCGCTATTATCGTTCTTGCTTTATGTTTTGCCTGGCTGGTATCGAGGCAAAGTAGGTTTGACAATTTAAAGCAGTATTATCTCGACCTGGTAAAGATTAATGAGAACGAACTGGAAAGCATCAGATCTCATTCAAATATTTATGACAATGGAGAAAGGTTTGCAAATGAGAAACACTTTTATACTGCCGATCTGGACATATTCGGCAATGCCTCGTTGTTTCAACTAATAAACCGCGCAGCTACAGTACCGGGCCTTAATCGCCTTGCCGAATGGCTCAAGGCTCCGGCTAAAAAGGCGGTTATACTATTAAGGCAGCAGGCAGTAAAAGAGATCAAAGAAAAAAACAGTTGGAAATTGGATTTGCAAGCCAGGCTGCTGTTTTCTGTCGGTCAAAATACTGACCAGTTTCAGCAGCTTTTTAGATATTTGAAGTCTCCTTTGAATTTAAGTGGCGAAGCCTGGTTAAGCAAGTACGTCAAAATAGCGCCTTACCTGCTGATGGCAGTTATCATACTCACTTACTTTTACCCGCGGGCCACACCGATCGCGGTTATAACAGGATTGGTAAATATCAGTATCGTTTTTTCTAGGGCAATGTACATCAGAAGCGCCGACCTGCTTGCCGGGAAGATCGGTGATATATTGGGCAAATATGCCGTGGTGTTTGAGAAAATTGAGAATGAAGCATGGAAGTCTGAATATACCATTCGCTTAGCCGCCAGTGTAAAGGATGGCCATACATCAGATTCGATAAGAGAACTGTCAGAGCTGATCAATAAGCTCAACTACCACCTGAATATGCTGGTAGGGTTTTTCTTAAATCTCTTTTTCCTTTGGGATATCCGCCAGATTATCGCCATTGAAAACTGGAAGCGCAATAATCAACAAAATTTGGAAACTGCTTTTGATACGATTGCCGATTACGAAGCGCTCATCAGCCTGGCAAGCCTGCGCATTAATTACCCGGATTGGTGTATGCCGGTAATTGCTGACGGTGAGGGTTATACTTTAACGGCAGATCATATAGCCCATCCGCTGATCAGCGAAGGCAGCCGCATTGCTAATGATTATGAACTGAATGATACTTTTAAGATCGATATTATAACAGGCTCCAACATGGCCGGCAAGAGCACTTTTTTGCGCACCATAGGCATTAATACGGTGCTGGCACTGTGCGGCGCACCTGCCTGCGCCCGGTCGATGCAGGTATCGGTGATTACCATGGTCAGTTATATGCGAATTAAGGATTCCCTGAACGAAAGTACATCAACCTTTAAAGCGGAACTTGATCGCCTGCAGATGCTGCTGGCGGCTGTTGATAGCGATGCCAAAATATTCTTCCTGATCGATGAAATGCTGCGCGGAACTAATTCGGTAGATAAATACCTGGGCTCAAAGGCGGTTATAGAGCAACTGATACGCAAAAAAGGAGTAGGCATGGTGGCCACTCACGATCTGCAGATAGCGCATTTAGAGAAACAGTATCCCGACTATATTCGTAATTTTTATTTCGATATACAGGTAAAGGATGGTGAAATGCTGTTTGATTATAAAATTAAGCATGGCGAATGTAAAACGTTTAATGCTACTCTGCTGCTTAAACAGATCGGGATTGATGTTAGTTCTGAATAATTACATCTGAGAAAATCAAGTCGCATAGTCAACTCACCCCGAGTTCGCTGTGCTTGTCACCCCTCTCTACTTTGTAGAGAGGGGATAAGAAATAAAAAATAACCCTCTTTACCGCTTGCGGTTGAGAGGGTGGTCGAGCGAAGCAAATACCGGGTGAGCCCACTCTGCGATATGCTCCAAATCATCGGTGTAATCCTATATAATCAGTGTAATCCCGAAACAAAAAAATGTGCAGATGAATTATTCACCTGCACATCTGAAATTCAAAAAACAAATTGGCAATTCAATTATCTGCCGCCGCCTGCCGGAGGGCCGCCTTGCTGCTGATCGCCTTGTTTCATATCATCGTTATTAACACCTTTTTTCGGTTGTGGGTTGCTGAAGCTTACTTTGCCAAAGCTGTAGCTAAATGTTATACCCACTGAGCGGAAAGGAAAAGCAAAGGTACTGGATTGTGACAGGCCGTTACTTGTAGTCTTGGTATCAAAGTGTTTGTACTCGTTAAATGGTTCCAGCGTATTGATACCGATGGAGGCTTTCTTCTTCAGCAATTGTTTACGTATGCCTGCACCCAATATGCTGAATGATGGGCTTGTACCCTGTATGGTGTGCCTTGGTGAATTTTCCACCGCGAATACCTGCATAATGATACCGCTTTTCAGGTTCAACTCAGCCATACCGAAGATGTTATACTGTACATAGCTTCCGGTTTGCGAAAAATACTGGGCATATAGCGGATATACGGTTGGATTGTAAGTGTAAACGTTCGCATTTGCACGCAGGGTTAATATTTTCCAGGGTTGAACAGAACCAAAGAAGGTAAAGCCTACAGAATTATTTAAAGCTGCATTCTGAAATGTGCTCAAAGTACCTTGTACATCAGGAGTGATGTAAGGTGCTATCACATTTTCTATAGTGCCCTCGGTATGTTTATAATAAACCGATGCATTGATCACTGATGAGCCGATAAAGGTGGTATAACCCAGTTCAACCGATTGCGAAACTTCTGCAGACAGTGTTGGATTACCTTCTGACCGTGCGGTGTTATTGTTCCTGTTTACATAGGGGTTAAGAAACTGCAGGCTTGGACGTGTAATACGTTTGCTGTATGACAGTTTTATCGTTTGCGTAGGAGTAAGCTGTTTTTGCAAGGTTAAGCTTGGGATAAAAGTATTGTATCCCTTGTCAACCGGTGGCAGATCGGTTTCGGCAAGCGAATGTGCAGCCCCGTCTATCGTGGTATATTCGTTCCTGACACCGGCCAGGATAGTCCATGATTTAGGCAGCGTAATGGTAAATACGCTGTAACCGGCAGTTACATTCTGGTTATAATTATAAGTGCTTGAAAACTGATCGTCAAATACAAAATTCTCGCTGTGCGCAGGTGCAGGATTGAATAGATCCGAAGTACTGTTGATCCTCCTGATGATCTCTTTACCGCCGGCTTCCAGCTTCAACACTTTGCTGATAGGCAGGGTATAATCAACCTGTAAAGTATATTCATTGTTCAAACCATCAATATTGTTCCTCAGGTTATCATAGCCCACCGGCAGATCGCCCTGATATGTGTTAGTATAATTGGTAACGATCTTGCTGTGGCTCCATTGGGTAGATATGTCCAGTTCCTCGCCTTCTTTTTTGAATTTGTGGGTATAATCCAGGTTCCAGTCAAACCCGCCGAATGAGTTATGAGATACAGTGTGGCCCTGGTAAGTGGTGCTGTTCGCGGGATCGATAAAATCATTATAACCATTATTGGTAATTGTGTTAGGATCAAAACCACCCTGGTTTAAACGGATATTGGTATGCAGCGAGTTGAATGCGTTAAAATCATAGTTTGCCGAAACATTGCCGATACCGCCATGTCTTTTCAGATAAGTTGAACCGCTGGAAGTGTTTTCAAAATGCGAGCCATTAGCATTAACTTCGTTATCAAAAGTGGTTAACGAAGTTTGGGGCCATGTTAAGTTACCGCCAGCATTCATATTCAGTGTGAACCGGTTTTTGCTGTAGTTCAGGTTTATATTACCGTTGTTCTGGCGGGTACCTACGCCACCGCTTACCGAACCACTAAAGCCCGACATATTCTTTTGTTTGGTAATGATGTTGATGATACCTGCAGAGCCTTCAGCGTCATATTTAGCTGATGGCGAAGTGATCACCTCGATGCTTTTGATCTGGTCGGCAGGGATGGTTTTTAATACGTCCGCTAAGCTTGCTGATGTAGCACCTGACGGTTTACCATTGATTAGCACACGCACATTATTATCGCCCCTCAGGGATACGTTACCATTGAGGTCAACAGCAACCATCGGCACCTTTTGCAGCACATCGGTTGCGTTGCCGCCTACCGAAGTAAGGTCTTTCTCGGCATTATAAACGATCTTATCGATCTTGTTTTCAATTAATGCAGCTGAGCCGGTAATGGAAACTTCCTTCAGCGCCTTTGCACCTGGGGCCACCGGTAGGGTACCCATATTTCTGTCTGGTTTAGAGTCGCTGGTAACAATGCCGGTAACAAATTTCTCAGGGTATCCTACATAACTGATCCTGATCTTATAACTACCAGGGTGTACTCCGTCAATTTTAAAGGACCCTTTTTCGTCTGTCAAAACACCGTTGAGCGGGGATTTGCCCTCGGCTCTGTAGATGCTGACAGAAGCATAGCTTAAAGGTTGTTTGCTGATGGAATCAACCAGCGTGCCGGAAATTTTTCCGACAATGCTCGATCCCCCGCCAACGCCACCTATTTGGGCCTTAGCTGAAAGAACAGAACAGAATATTGTTAAAAGTATAAGTAAACGTTTCATTTCAAATGATTTTTCGTAATTGGAGGCGAAAATACTTGAAATGTTACAAGCATACCCCCTTTTTTTTGTGTACGACTATAAGCGTCACCAATTAGTTACAGTACTTAGTGTTTAAAGTACAATAGTACCGGTCGTTTTATCCACTTTTACTATGGATATCAATTGATATGCGATTTATACAAGCATAACAACCAGGCTATTTGGAATTGGACACGGCAGAAGAATTAGTTTTTTTAAACCCGGAAAGCGAATATCGTGGCAGGCTAAAATTTAAAGTACAATATTTACTATTCTTCCCTTTACCACGATCACCTTTTTAGGGGTTTTTCCATCCAGGTATTTCTGCATGTCGGCGTTAGCTAAAACAAATTCTTCAATAGCCTTTGGCTCGAGGCTTAAGGAGATATTGAGGTTTATTTTAGTTTTACCGTTGATGGAAATAGGATAGGAGTACTCATCCTCAACCAGGTATTCCGCATTAAATTTAGGATAAGGCGCATAGGATAATGAGCCCGGCTGATTACCCAACCATACCCACAATTCCTCGCAGATATGTGGTGCATAGGCTGATAATACTACTACCAGCTCCTGCAATACGGCCCTGTTGTTGCATTTAAGGTCGGTCAGCTCATTTACAGCGATCATGAAGCTCGATACTGAAGTGTTGAACGAGAAGCGTTCCACATCTTCCTCTACCTTGCGGATGATCTTGTGCAAGGATTTCAATTCAGCCTTAGTTGGTTCAGCATCAGATAAGCTAAACTGCCATTGGTCATTATGAAACAATCTCCAAAACTTACGCAGGAATTTAAATACGCCCTCGATACCGTTCGTGTTCCAGGGTTTGCTTTGCTCTAAAGGGCCCAAAAACATTTCATACATACGCAGGGTATCGGCGCCATAGCGTTCAACCAGCACATCAGGATTTACTACGTTGTATTTGGATTTAGACATCTTTTCGATCTCGACCCCGCATACATATTTGCCATTCTCTAAAATGAATTCTGCATTTGCAAAATCATCACGCCATGTTTTGAATTTGTTGATATCCAAAATATCATTCTCCACGATGTTTACATCAACATGCAATGGCGATGTTTTATATTGTTTGATCAACCCATGAGAAACGAAGGTGTTGGTACCGCGCCCCATCTCATCTATCAATCGATATACAAAGTTCGACCGCCCCTGTATATGCCCCTGGTTGATCAGCTTTTTAAAAGGCTCTTCCTCAACCACCAAATTCATATCCTTCAAAAACTTGTTCCAGAAACGGCTGTACAATAGGTGACCAGTAGCATGTTCCGAGCCACCGATATACAGATCAACATCCTTCCAGTATTCAATATCCTTTCTTGATGCAAATTCCTGATCATTATGCGCATCCATATACCGGTACCAGTACCAGCTTGAGCCGGCCCAGCCAGGCATGGTAGAAAGTTCATAGGCATAGTCGCGAGCCCCCTCTAAATCTCCCCCGGTAGGGGAGACTTTTTGTCTTTCGGGAAGTGAATTTAATTTTTGCTTGATTACTTCAAATATCTCTTGAGGGGCTTTTAATATTTCATCATTGGTAAACCTGATTACTTCGAATCCTAAATGATTAAGCACTTCTGTTCTGGCATCATCGGCTTCTTTGTTCAATTTATGATGATGTCCGTCCAATTCAATAGCTAAGCCTTTTTCCAGAGAAACAAAGTCAGCAATAAACTGTCCGATAGCATGTTGCCGCCTAATTTTATATCCTGCTTGATTATTTCTTAAAAGCTGCCATAAAATATTTTCTACCTCAGTTGGTTGATTCCTGTTATCCGCACTAAACTCCTTTAGTTGCTCATAATAAACTGGATCAGCAGTTTCACGATAATTCCCGGCCTGGTGCGTTGGGTAAGCCCTCCCTTCCGGGGAGGGTTTGGGTGGGGCTTGCCTGTAATTCCATCCCTCTGCCCTCGCCAAAGGCGGTTCCCCGCTTTCCGTAGGTAAATATTTATCCACTTCAGGCAATACCAATGGCAGGTCTTTTTCATCAATTAAATAAGGCAGGTCGCCCTTAAAGTAAACCGGTACCGGCTCGCCCCAATAACGCTGACGGCCAAATATGGCATCCCTCATCCTGAAATTCACTTTAGCCTTACCTGCGCCTTTAGCCTCTAAAAAGGCAATTACTTTAGCAGTTCCTTCCTTGTAACCCAAACCATTCATGAAATCCGAATTGATATACTTTCCTTCTTTGGTTGGGTCGGCTTCGGTTTCAATGTTTTGGATGTCCATTATAGGCATAATCGGCAAATTGTAGTGCTTGGCGAAAAGGTAATCCCGCTGATCGCCGGATGGTACAGCCATTACCGCGCCTGTTCCATATCCTGCCAAAACATAATCGGCAATAAATAGAGGCACCTGCTCGTTATTCACCGGGTTGATCACATAGCTGCCGGTAAAAGCGCCCGATACCGTTTTGGTATCCGACATCCGGTCAAGCTCCGATTTCTTTTTGCTTTGCGCGATGTAGGCGTTTATTTCTTTCTTTTGATCGGGCGTAGTTAATGCAGGCACTAATTCGTGCTCGGGTGCCAGTACTAAAAAGGTAACTCCGAAGATGGTGTCAACGCGGGTGGTAAAGACTTCGATAGCAGCTCCCTCTAAATCTCCCCCGGTAGGGGAGACTTCAATTAAAGCCCTCCCTTCCGGGGAGGGTTTGGGTGGGGCCGATATGAGAAATTTAACCGATGCCCCCACACTCTTCCCGATCCAGTTCCTTTGCATTTCTTTCAAAGGCTCGGGCCAGTCGATGGTGTCTAAGCCCTGCAATAAACGCTCGGCATAGGCGGTAATGCGCATGCTCCACTGCATCATCTTCTTTTGCTCAACAGGATAACCGCCACGTTCGCTGAAACCGTCTTTTACTTCATCATTGGCTAAAACTGTACCTAAGGCAGCGCACCAGTTTACGGTGCTTTCGCGCAGGTAAGTAAGGCGGTATTTTAATAATTCGGCTTGTTGTTCTTCTTTGCTCAATGCTTTCCATTCAGCAGCCGTAAAAGTGGCCACTTCCTCATCACTCACGGCATCGATACCTGCTGAACCATTCTGCTCAAAATGGGCAACTAATTTATCAATGGATTCGGCCTTATCCGCAGCCTTATTATACCAGGAGTTGAACAGCTGCATAAATATCCACTGCGTCCATTTATAATAACCCGGCGAGCTGGTACGTACCTCGCGGCTCCAGTCGAATGAGAAACCCAATTGATCCAACTGGCGACGATAAGTAGCGATATTAGCCTCGGTAGTAATGGCGGGGTGCTGCCCGGTTTGTATGGCGTACTGCTCGGCCGGCAGGCCAAAGCTGTCGTAGCCCATGGGATGCAATACGTTAAAACCCTTCAAACGCTTGTAACGTGCGAAAATATCAGAAGCGATATAGCCCAGCGGATGCCCCACATGCAGCCCCGCGCCCGATGGGTAGGGGAACATATCCAGTACATAATATTTTGGCTTTGCCGAATTGTCATCAGCCTTAAAAGTTTGATTATCAGCCCAAAATTGCTGCCACTTTTGCTCTATATCTTTAAATTGATAGTCCATTGTTATGATTTCCGCGTATGAGGATGCGAAATTAAGAAAAATGGTGGATTAGTTGAGTAAGTTGATAGAGTTGAATGGAATCAAAAACCCATCAACTTCACGGTTGTCATTCTGAGCATAGCGAAGAATCTAAATAATGAACATTTCAGGTGGTAAATAGATGCTTCGTTCCTCAGCATGACAAAGAGTACAAATGTTTTGTCCGTCCGTCTGTAGGAGAAGGTGTCCCGGACAAGTGCTATACGGATGAAGATATTTATTCTGTAAAAACGAAAAATTAATTAAAACACATGCCCCTTAAAGTTGTTTTAAACGTACACTTTCATATGTAGCATCATTAGCGCAAGGTGAATTGCTGCTACAACAGGATCCTCAACTCACAGCATTCCGATACCTTTCATGATTCAATACTGTTTCAACAATTTGTTGAGGCTGTTTGGCGTGGATGTACATTTTAGCTTAAATATTTTTAGTTAAACAAAGATGCTTACATCAATAGTTTAAATTAATGGGGAATAGCCGGGCGCGAGGTTCGGCTATTCTTTTATTGATAGCGATCATTTGATCTAATTATTAGTCGAGGTGCCGCCGGGCAATCCATCCTGCGAATACAATCACTTTAACTGCTCTATCTTATCAGTCAGTTCCTTTTCCAGTTCCGCATAAAACCCATCATAGGCCTGGGCGATATTTCCCTGCTTATCTAACAGGTAAAAATTGGGATATCCCTGCAGATGATAAATATCCGCCGCGGTTTTTTCGGTGGTGTAGCTGGGATATTGTACCTCATACTTGCGGTCGAATTTGGCTACCGACTCTTTGCTGTTCACCCCAAGCTGATAAATACTAATGATAGAGACGGCCGCGCTTTTATACTTGTCGTTCAGCCTTTTCAGCATTTGAGCCGCGTTGATACAATGCGGGCAGCCATTGGTGGTAAAGTTTAATAGTACCAGGCGGCCCTTTAATTGCGCTATATCAAAGGGCTTCCCGGTGGCATCGGTCAATTTGATTTCAGGAGCTTTGGTCCCGCCGGTTAGCATGGGCGATTTCACCACCTTAACCGGCAGCCTGAAATTTTCGGGTACACGAGCGTTCGACAGATCGGGGAAGTTCTTTTTATGGAACTGGTAATCAATAAAAATATGCTCTTCAATAAAGCTGATCAAGGCACCATCATCCGCGAAGCCATGTATGCGGGATAGGATGACAAAAGGAAGATGGGATACTTTACCCGTTACTATGTCTACATAATCATAAACATGTTCAAGCTTTTCTGTGGTGTCCTTAATAGTTACCAAGGTGTGATCGTAGGCAATCTTATTGATAACCGTATCCTTTAACCGCTTTATTTTGGAGGGGTTTTTTGCATAAGCTGCCATTTCCTTTGCCCAATAAAGCAGGGTGCGGCATTCCTGTCCATAATTCGCGTCCTTTTCAATTTCGTAGGTAGAATCACGAAGGTTGAGCCAAATGCACTTGTTGCCGTCAAACAGGTAAACATCGTTGCGCCCTTTGATGCTGAAATGGCCGCCAATCTGTGGCTCGGCAGGTATGAAGTTTACCTGGTTTTTAAAAGTATCGATACTGATCTCATCCTGGAAAGAAGCCTTGAATTTTATTATTTCGGTATAACTGGCGTAATGCAAGCTTTGTAATTGTTGTAAAGTGCTTTGGAATGATTGCGCGTTGCAATAGTTGATCGTAACTAATAACAAAAAGGATAATATGATAATTCGTTTCATCTATCGGTTATTCAAATACTCAACACCATCCTCAATAAATTGCTGCCATACAGCATCAGGTTGCCATACTTGCTCAATCATTTCCTGCATCTCTTCCTCATTCATTTTATTGGCACTTAATAAATATAACCCGGTAAATACCGATGCACGATAATTAGCGGCACAGTGTACCAGTATCTTTTCGCCGGCATGCTCATTCATTTTGGCGGTAAATAATTCCAGTTCATCAATCTGCGGGTTATCAAACAGTACCGGTATATGATGATAAGCCATACCTAATGCTGTTACCGATGCCGCTTCATCAGCCAAAGCATACTTGCCATCAGTCAAACCCAAATTGACCACTACCTGGTAACCATCGGCAGCAATATCCGGCAGCTGACCTTCATTTGGCTGACCTGCGCAAGCCAATATACCAGATACCTGCTGAAAATTATGGATAGCACTCATGATACAAACTTACAAATAAGTTGACATCCTGTGTTTGTTCGCAAGTCCGGTAGAGTAGCGCAGGCGGACGTACAAATATCCAATAATATTATATCGTTGATGTTATTTTCCGGATAAATGGCAAACAACTATGGTATCATATTTGTAACTAATAGTTTATAAAAATCAACTGTTATGAAATTGAAAAACATACTAATTATTTTATTGGCGGTAACTTTATCATTCGTTTACTCGGGATGCTTAAAACCGCACGATCCCGTTGGGCCAACTTTAAGCGGCAAAGCAGTAAGCAGCCTGGTAGTTTTAAACCTTTCTCAAAATTTATACGACGGGTATGGTGTATTCAACATAAACGCGGGCTTAAATTCAGCTCCTCCGCCCACGTTAAATCGTCAAGTCAAACACGTCAATCTGCTAAAATTAAGTGGTTTTGGTAGGCATAGTGGGTGCGGTGTAATTAAGGATATGACCATAAAACGCGACACTGTTTTTGCAGATACTATACAGGCCTCCATTGTCGGGTACCTTAGATTTAGCTTTTTTTGCGTCAATGGGATAGAATCCGGCTTTAGGGTTTTGAATAACCTGAGTGTTTCCGAAATAAATGCCCAGCGATCAGGTACTTTTAAATTAGATGAAGACCTGACCATGAAAAGCACCGATCCCAATGACATATACGCAAATGTTAATTTAACCGGCGCAATAAACAGCAGTTCCAAGCAACAAATTAAAACCGGATCGAAGCAGCCCGCTGCCGATTCTTTTTACTTTGAGCTTAAAAAACTAACTATCAATAGTTATGGTGATATTTATAGTGGCTCGGCAACTTTCTCTACAACGGGGAGCAATGCCTCCGGGGTTTGGGATTACCATGGCACTATTGATTTCCTGGGGGGTAACCAGGCGAAGATCACCATCAATGGTACCGTATATAATATTGACATACATACCGGCCTGGTTACAGACTGATAAAATTTATAAAAGATCAACTGAAAGCTCTTTCCGGGAATTCCCGGACGGGGCTTTTTTTGCCTGATGAGGTCGGGCTACCCCAATGTCATCATCGTTTGATCCATGCCTTTTATTGTTTTACATTGATGTGGAAAAAAATACGGGTGAGGTGATTTGTCCGTGCGCATTCGTCCATTCATTCATACCCCAGTACGGACGGACAACGATAATTTAACATCAGAAATTTTTTTACTTAACTTATTGGTATTACCTTTGTTAGGTTAGCATTATTTAAAACTTATTCCTTATCATGAAATTGAAAATTAAAGTACTCTTCGCCCTGCTTGCAGGCACAGCGCTGATATATGCGGGTTGTAAAAAATTAGATGACGGCTCTCCCGGTACCGTAACTCCCAAAGAAGTGAGCAGCCAGGTAGCCTTAAACATTGCACAAACATTATACAACGGTTTCGGTGTATTTAGTGTGTCTGACGGGATCAACGGGCCATCGGGCCTGGGTTTAAGTCGCGAAAAACTTGCCCTTAAATTGAATCATGGTCGTAAAATAAACGATCTTGACGGTGATATTACCTGTGGATTGAGCATAGATACCACCCTGAACGAAACCTATACCGGGGATGATGGCTCGCAGTTTTCAATTTCAGGCCCTTTCAGTATTTCCTTTACCTGTACCAACGGTAACCCATCAGGCATCCATGTTTTTAATAACTTGAATATCAGCGAATCAACTACCCAGTTGGCTGCTACTTATAAATTGGCCGAAGATTTGACCTTGCAAGCAGTAAACCCGCAAAGTGACCAATCGGATATTTCCCTTAGTGGCACATTAGGCTTCAGCGATAATGTTACCCTTAAAACGGGTTCAAAAGCAAGCACTGCAGAAACCTTCAACTATAAATATACCTCGATAATTATCAACACCAATGGGGATTTGGCCAGCGGTTCAGCAACATTTTCCACTAAAGGCACTAATGCCTCAGGAACATGGAACTACAGCGGAACGGTTGTTTTCCTGGGTAATAATAAAGTGAAGATCACCATCAACGGTACCGTTTACAATGTGGATTTGCAAACAGGCGTTGTAAGCTAAAAGCTGACAAGATATTGAATGAAGCTCTTTCCGGTATTGGGGGGAGCTTTTTTTATTTCAAAATAGTGATGGGTTTCAAACCCATCGCTATTGAAAGTTAAGGGTGGACTCACCCCGGCATCGCTACGCTGGTCGGCCCTCTCTTCCGCAAGCGGTAAAGAGGGCAGGAATTTTTATTTCAATTACCATCAGCGTAATCCTTTAATCAAATGAATCAGCGGTTCAGACAAAATCCGTATACTTGTTAAGCATGAAGAAACTTTTATCTAACCTAACCTTCCAGGTGCTTGTTGCCATATTGTTGGGGGTTATAGTAGGGCTCAATTTTAAAGAGTTCGCCCCGACGGCACAGCTCATCAGTAAAACATTTATCAGTATGATCACCATGCTGATAGGCCCTATCATATTCCTCACTATCATACTCGGTATTGCCGGTATGCGCGATATGAAAAAGGTGGGCAGGGTAGGCGGTAAAGCGCTGTTATATTTTGAGATCGTTACCACCTTCGCGCTGATCATCGGGGTTACCGTGGCCAACGTGGTAAAACCCGGCGATGGTTTTGTTACCCATAATGCAGCCGATGCAACCAAGCTTGCTGTATACCAAAAAGCCGCTTCCGAAATGCATTGGGGTGATTTTATTGCCCATATTGTACCTGCCAACGCATTTGATGCTTTTGCCAAAGGCGATATTTTGCAGATACTCTTCTTCGCCATATTATTTGGATTTGGATTGAGCCGTATGGGCGAAACCGGGCAGCCGCTGATCAATTTCTTTGAAAAGTTATCCAGGGTATTTTTCAATATCATGCACATCATTATGAAGATAGCCCCCATAGGTGCTTTTGGCGGGATGGCCTACACTATTGGCACCTATGGTATTAAAACTTTACAACCTCTGGCCATGCTAATGGGCTCCGTGTATGTCACCATGTTCCTGTTTATTTTTGTCGTGCTTAATATTATCTGTTATCTGTATAAGTTTAGCTTATGGCAGTACCTCAAATTTATACGGGAAGAAATATTGATCGTGTTGGGTACCTCCTCCTCCGAATCGGCCCTGCCAAGTATGATGGAAAAGCTGGAGAAATTTGGCTGCTCAAAATCGGTTGTAGGCTTGGTTATCCCTACCGGTTATTCTTTTAATTTGGATGGTACTACCATTTACCTTTCCATGTCGGTTATCTTTTTGGCGCAGGTTTTTCATATCCCGCTATCATTAGGGCAGCAGCTAACTATTATCGGTATCCTAATGATCACATCCAAAGGAGCCGCAGGGGTTACGGGTAGCGGATTTATCGTATTAACCTCAACCTTAGCAGCTATTAAAGTGATACCCGTCGAGGGCGTAGCTATATTGTTAGGGGTGGATAGGTTCATGTCTGAAGCCAGGGCCATCACCAATGTGATCGGCAATGGGGTAGCTACTATTGTGATAGCGAAGAGTGAGGGAGAATTTAGCTTAACTTCACCGGATCCCTCTGTAGAAAAAAGATAATAAACTCTATTGTATTAATGCGTTCTTATGGATAGTTTTATAACAAACTAAACCGCTATGCACAAATTAAAATACCTTGGTATTGCCTTACTATTTATTTCAATAAGTTCTTTTAAGGTAGATGATTTACCGCCAGGTTTCACCGACCTGCTTACCCGTTCACAGATGACCTTTACTTCGCCGGAAGAATATACTGAAGTGCCTTTTGTTAAAAATGGGCAAATGAATTATGAATATGCTTTAAAAAACCATACTAAAACCTTTGAGGTTAGATACACAGTCAGGCCACTGGACAGTCTTCTGAAAAAATTTGAAACTATGGAAAAAAATAAGCAGCCAGGAGATGTTAACCTAAGTCCCAACAAATTTTACTATCCAGCTTTTATAGCAATCATGACAAATATAGCTGGAGGAAAACCGATGGGTAGAATCAATGAGTTTGACAAGACCTCGGTAAAAAATGAATTTAATGCTGATTGGGGGGCTATAAATATTTGCGAACCTGTCGGTGAATTCGGTAAAGGGTACAAGTTCTGTGTGGGAGTGGCCTTGCATAAAGATAATATTGGCGATGCCTATTACTTCTACCTTACTGATAATAGGGAAGACTTTCAAACTTTAATGCCGACAATATTTCACGTGCTGAAATTTAAATAGACTGTGTGCCCAAAGCGGACGGACAAAACAGGTCCGTTCATTATCCGAAATTTATGATTTACGAATTACGATTGGCGCATTTTGTTGGTCAAAAGTCAAAAAATCTAAAATCGTAAATCTAAAATCGTAATTTATCCTACGGCTTTGAGAATATCAGTAATAACTTTAGCTTTGCGACAACATAAGCAAATACAATGAGCGTTCTCGTCAATAATGATTCTAAGGTAATAGTTCAGGGTTTTACAGGTAACGAAGGCACTTACCATGCCTCGCAGATGATAGAATACGGTACCGACCTGGTAGGCGGTGTTACACCGGGCAAAGGCGGTCAACGCCATTTGGACAGACCTGTTTTTAATACCGTGAAGGAAGCTGTGGATAAAACAGGCGCTAACGTATCCATCATATTTGTACCCCCTCCATTTGCTGCTGATGCCATTATGGAGGCTGCCGAAGCAGGTATTAAACTGATCGTTTGTATCACCGAAGGTATCCCGACCAAAGATATGATATTGGTGAAGGAATATATAAAGGACAGGGATACCCGTTTGATCGGCCCTAACTGCCCCGGTATCATTACTGCCGGTGAAGCTAAAATTGGCATCATGCCGGGCTTTATCTTCCGCAAGGGGAATGTAGGTGTGGTTTCTAAATCAGGTACGTTAACTTACGAAGCAGTTGATCAGGTAGTGAAAGCGGGTTTAGGTATCACCACAGCCATCGGTATTGGTGGCGACCCGATCATCGGCACCCCAACCAAAGAAGCTGTTGAACTGCTGATGAACGACCCTGATACCCACGGCATTATTATGATAGGCGAAATAGGCGGCGGCATGGAAGCTGAAGCTGCTTACTGGATCAAAGAAAATGGCACCAAACCGGTGGTAGGCTTTATAGCCGGCCAAACGGCCCCTCCGGGACGCCGTATGGGTCACGCGGGAGCGATAGTTGGCGGTGCCGATGATACCGCTGCAGCCAAGATGAAGATCATGGAAGAATGCGGTATCCGCGTAGTAAAATCTCCCGCTGATATCGGCGCTGCCATGGCAGAGGAATTAGCGAAATTGAAGGTGAAAGCATAAAATAAAGTAGAAAGATATATTGAAATCCTGGTAAGAAATTGCCGGGATTTTTTGTTTTAGATGTTATATTTGACGAGCACTGAACCTTAATAGCATTTGTAAAAACTAATGAAACAATCCAAAGAGTATGTGTTCAAAAAGAAAAGCATTGTATTTGAACTCGTTTTAACTTTTATTGCGTTGATACCGGTTGTGCTTTTGTTAAATCTTTATAAGGAGCCACTAATAATGTTACTTGTTGGTTTAATACCTGGCATTTTCTTGTATTTTCAAATTTATTCTGTCTTGATAATTCATCAATTTAATAAATATGATGCTGGAAAAAAGGTAGTAATCAGCGATGATAGGTCGATATTTACTTTAGTTGATAAAAGCAGCGTGGTGACGATCAATAATAGCGACGTTGAGAAAGTGGAATTATATGAACAAAAATCTTTAGGAAAGTTTGGGACTTATAGTTATATGATAATCTATACCAACGACCGGAAAAAGCTCCTTGTTACGCAGTTTACTATTCCACGGTTAGCCTATGATAACATTCTTCAATCCTTTTTAAGGAAAAAGTCACGGTTTTATTTCAAAAAGACATTTAATTATATTGACGAGAAGCAATTTAAATCCATTGATTAGCAAGCCACGTAAATGCTTTTTGAAGAGTAATTACTACCGTCAAACCTGTGTCAATATCCATCCCCTAAACAATCCATCCGGGCAAATTGTCGTATATTTATGTAAATCAAATCGGTGAAATCACACATCATCGGTGTAATCAAAAATCAAATGGAATACAACAAGCTCACACCCGAAGAAGAAAGGGTAATATTATACAAGGGAACGGAAAGACCGTTTACCGGCTCATTGTTAGATAATCATGCGCATGGTTTATATGTGTGCAAAAGATGCGATACGCCTTTATATACATCAGAAACCAAGTTTGAATCGCATTGCGGTTGGCCCAGCTTTGATGACGAGATCCCCGGTGCTGTAAAACGCGTACCTGATCCCGACGGAAGGCGCGTAGAGATCGAATGCGCTAACTGCGGAGCACACCTCGGTCACGTTTTTGAAGGGGAGTACATGACCCCAAAAAATACCAGGCATTGTGTTAACTCGGTATCATTGAAGTTTGTGCCGTTAGAAAGTTGAAAAGTTGGAAGGTTGTAATGTTGGAAAGTTGCCGTTAATGGTTAATAACATTCCAACTTTTCAACCTTCCAACATTACAACAACTCACCCCTGTGTATAACTAATCACGATGTTAAAAACTATCACTAACATCGTAACAGCCCTATCCGCTATCTTTGAAATTACAAGTTCTTTAACAAATGCTATCGAAGGTTGCCGGGATAAAAGCCGGTATTAAAAGGGAACCATGTGGAAATCATGGGCTGACGTGCAACTGTATTTAGTGATGAGTTTTGAGTATGGAGTTTTGAGCATTCCACTCACGACTGACTGCTCACCACGCATAACTACAAGCCAGACACCTGCCAGGATAGTTTGTCGAAACTTTCACGAATAAAGTTTTGACGGAAGCTTTGTCCCCTATACGTTTCTCAAACGTGCCGGTTCACTGTCTTTTGTCAATTCCAAACAGAATAAATAAAAAAGGCATGAAACAGGAAGATGAATTATTACTAAGGGAGAACAAAGATCGGTTTGTGATCCTCCCCATCAACTATCCCCGCATCTGGGAGATGTACAAAAAGCACGAGGCCAGTTTCTGGACCGCAGAGGAGATCGACCTGAGCGATGACCTGAAGCACTGGGAAAATCTGAATGATGGCGAAAGGCATTTCATCTCGCATATCCTGGCATTTTTCGCGGCAAGTGATGGCATAGTAAATGAAAACCTGGCCGTTAATTTCATGAGCGAAGTACAGGTTCCCGAGGCACGATGTTTCTATGGTTTCCAGATCATGATGGAGAATATTCATTCGGAAACTTATGCTTTGCTGATCGACACGTATGTAAAAGATCCTGCTGAAAAAGACAGGTTGTTTCATGCTATTGATACCGTTCCTGCGGTACAAAAGAAAGCTGAGTGGGCATTGAAATGGATCAACAACGGCAATTTTGCCGAGCGTTTGGTAGCTTTTGCGGCGGTTGAGGGTATCTTCTTTTCCGGTAGTTTCTGCTCTATTTTCTGGCTCAAAAAGCGTGGATTGATGCCTGGTTTAACTTTCAGCAATGAATTGATCTCACGTGATGAGGGTATGCATTGCGAATTTGCCTGCCTGCTTTATGGTATGCTGAGCAATAAGCTATCTAAAGAGGCGGCTACCAAGATTATTACAGATGCGGTGGAGATCGAAAAAGAATTTGTGACCGATGCCTTACCGGTAAACCTGATCGGCATGAACGCCAAACTGATGAGTCAATATATTGAATTTGTAGCCGACAGATGGCTGACCGAATTGGGTTACGACAGGGTATACAATACTACCAATCCATTCGACTTTATGGAGATGATATCGCTGCAGGGCAAAACTAACTTCTTTGAAAAGCGCGTAGGCGATTACCAGAAGAACGGCGTATTGAATACCCAGGAAAGTAAGGCGTTTTCATTAGATGAGGATTTTTAGACCTCACCTAAACGGCGAAGCCATCATGAACGCATATAAAAACAAATTATATGTGAATAATCCTCTCCAAAGGAGAGGACTTTTAAAGCTAATTAATAATTAAAATATTCATTTAAAATCTCTCCCCCTTTGGGGGAGTAAGGAGGGGTCATGTACGTAATAAAAAGAGACGGAAAGAAAGAAACTGTGAAGTTTGATAAGATAACAGCACGTATCGAGAAGTTGTGCTATAGTTTAAACCCAGCATTGGTCGACCCGATTGATGTGGCGAAAAAGGTAATTGAGGGTTTGTATGATGGGGTGACTACCTCGGAACTGGATAACCTGGCCGCTGAAACTGCGGCCTCGTTGACCACTAAGCACCCTGATTATGCTTTGCTGGCATCGCGTATAGCAGTTAGCAACCTCCATAAAAACACCATCAAATCGTTTTCAGAAACCATGCGCAAGCTGCATGGTTATATCGATCCCAAAACAGGTAAAAATGCTTCATTATTAGCTGACGATGTTTGGGAAGTGATAGAAGCCAATGCTGAGTTGCTGGACAGTACGATTATTTACGACCGTGATTTTGGTTTTGATTATTTCGGCTTTAAAACGCTGGAAAAATCATACTTGCTGAAGCTTGATGGCAAAATAGCCGAGCGCCCGCAACACCTGTTTATGCGGGTATCGGTAGGTATCCACAAAGGGGATGTGGACAGTGTGATCAAAACTTACAACCTGATGAGCGAGCGGTGGTTCACGCATGCTACGCCAACCTTATTCAATGCCGGTACGCCAAAACCGCAAATGTCGTCATGCTTTTTGTTGACCATGAAGGATGATAGCATCGATGGTATTTACGATACATTGAAACAAACAGCCAAGATATCGCAGAGCGCTGGCGGTATAGGTTTAAGCATCCACAATATCAGGGCTACAGGCTCTTATATAGGCGGCACCAATGGGACCAGTAACGGCATTGTCCCAATGCTAAGGGTGTTTAATGATACCGCCCGTTATGTTGACCAGGGCGGTGGTAAGCGTAAAGGCGCCTTTGCTATCTATTTGGAGCCATGGCATGCGGATGTGTTCGAATTTTTGGATATGCGTAAAAATCACGGTAAGGAAGAAATGCGTGCCCGCGACTTATTCTACGCGCTTTGGGTATCTGACTTGTTTATGGAGCGTGTGGAAGCCAACGAGGAGTGGAGCCTGTTTTGCCCGCATGAAGCACCAGGTTTAGCCGATTGCTGGGGAAAGGAATTCGAAGCTTTATACACTAGATACGAAAAAGAAGGTCGCGCCCGCAAAACGGTAAAGGCACAGGAACTTTGGTTCGCCATACTGGATGCCCAGGTGGAAACCGGTACCCCATACCTGTTATACAAGGATGCAGCTAATGGAAAATCGAACCAGCAAAATTTGGGTACGATAAAAAGTTCGAACCTGTGTACTGAGATCATGGAATACACTTCGCCTGATGAAGTGGCGGTTTGTAACCTGGCTTCGCTTGCTTTGCCAAGGTATGTGATCAACGGTATCTTCGATCACCAGAAATTATATGAGGTGACTTACCAGGTGACTTTGAACCTGAACAAGATCATCGATAATAACTACTATCCGGTTGAAGAGGCCCGTTATTCAAACCTGCGCCACCGCCCTATTGGTTTGGGTGTGCAGGGACTAGCAGATGCGTTTATTCTTTTGCGTTTACCATTTGAAAGTGATGAGGCCAAGCAACTGAATAAGGAAATATTTGAGACCATCTATTTCGCCGCCATGACCGCCTCTAAGGACTTGGCGATAGCCGAAGGGGCTTACGAGACCTTTAAAGGTTCACCATTATCAAAAGGGCAGTTCCAGTTTGATATGTGGGGAGTAAAACCTGACAGCGGTCGCTGGGATTGGGAAAATCTGCGTTTGGATGTAATGAACAAAGGTGTACGTAACTCCTTATTAGTTGCACCAATGCCTACTGCTTCCACTTCGCAGATATTGGGTAATAACGAGTGCTTTGAGCCTTATACCTCGAATATCTATACCCGCCGGGTATTGAGCGGAGAGTTTATTATTGTGAATAAATTCCTGCTGCGCGATCTGGTGAACCGTGGTTTATGGGATAACACGATGAAGGAAAAGATCATCACTGCAAACGGTTCGATACAGGATATTGCTGAAATCCCGCAGGAACTGAAAGACCTGTACAAAACTGTTTGGGAGATCAAGATGCGTAACATCATTGACATGGCCGCCGACAGGGGCGCTTATATCTGCCAGTCGCAATCATTGAACCTGTTTATCAATTCGCCAAACGCCTCCAAGCTAACCTCTATGCATTTTTACGCCTGGAAAAAGGGCCTCAAAACAGGTATGTATTACCTGCGTACACAAGCAGCTTCGCAAGCGGTTAAATTTACTGTTGAGAACCAGGGCGGCAAAAACATGGAGCCGGTAATACCTGAACATGTTGAACAGATTGTTGACGAAATACCAGCTGGGCCAAGTTGCTCCATGGATGAGGGTTGTGTGACTTGTTCAGCATAGCCCCACCCAACCCTCCCCGGGAGGGAGGGCTTTTATTGATATTGTTTTATGTTTAAAGATGATAAAGAAGTCTCCCCTTCCGGGGGAGATTTAGAGGGGGCCGTGCACAAACACGAAATAGTACGCTGTGAACGCTGCCAGTCTGCATTTGAATGTAAAGCCAATTCATTCACCAAGTGCCAATGCGCCAAAGTGCAGCTTACGCTCAACGAAACGCAGTATGTAAGTGAATTGTATGACGGATGTTTGTGCGCAGGGTGTTTGTTAGAGTTGCAGAAGGAGTATAGGACATTATTAAATACATAATGTGATAATCAATATATTTGGTAGAGTCAATAAACCAACTCAACCTAATATGACCTTAACACCATTAGATAAAGTCCCGGCAACACTAAAGACAGGCCAGGAACGATTAAGCTATAATAATCAGCCATTAAAATTTACCTTACTCGATTTTTGGCGTTGGAGTGCGTCTGACATTTTAAGTAATGCAACAAGAGGAGTACTTGCAGAATTTTTAGTCGCGACAGCAACTAACATTAATATTACGCAGGTAAGAGATGAATGGGGTGCATTCGACCTTGAAACACCCGAAGGAATAAAAATAGAAGTAAAATCTGCTGCTTATTTGCAAACATGGTTTCAAAAAGCATTTTCGCTAATCTCGTTTAGTATCAAGGAGGCCCGGCATTGGGATAGCGATACAAATATATTATCCACTGAATCCAAAAGACATGCGGATGTATATGTGTTTTGCTTGCTTAAACATGAAATCAAGTCGACTGTTGATCCATTAAAGCTAGATCATTGGGATTTTTATGTTTTAGCTACAGAAGAATTGAATACCTATAAGAGAAGCAGGCATTCAATTACTTTGAAATCGTTGCAAGGCTTGACAGATGCGATTTGCTATGGGCAACTTAATGACGCAATATCAACCAGGCATTTACGTAATAAATCGTGAGGTTTATAACTATGATCCATGAACTATCAACCATGAATCATCACCCTTTTGCCCTTTCAGCCTAAATAAGTATCTTCGACCCCCGAAATCATTCTGAACAAAATGAAATTATTAGAAGGAAAAACCGCACTGATCACAGGTGCTTCAAAAGGTATAGGCCGCAAGATAGCCGAGAAATTTGCCGAGCATGGCGCCAATGTGGCTTTTACTTATTTATCATCTGTTGAAAAGGGGCTGGCCTTGGAGCAGGAGCTGCAAAGCTTTGGTACCCGGATAAAGGGCTACAGGTCTGATGCTTCCAAATTTGACGAGGCTGAGAAGCTGATCAATGATATCGTTGCTGATTTCGGTACACTGCATATCGTGGTGAACAACGCCGGTATCACCAAAGACGGCCTGCTGATGCGTATGACCGAAGAGCAATGGGACGATGTGCTGGATGTGAACCTGAAATCGATATTTAACGTAACCAAGGCCGCCTCCAGGATCATGATGAAAAACCGTGATGGTGTGTTTATCAATATGAGTTCGGTGGTAGGAGTGCAGGGCAATGCGGGTCAATCTAATTATGCTGCTTCAAAAGCCGGCATCATCGGTTTTTCCAAATCCATAGCCAAAGAATTAGGCTCACGTAACATCCGTACCAACGTGGTTGCACCGGGCTTTATCAAAACTGAAATGACCGAAGTACTCGACCCTAAAGTGGTTGAAGGCTGGGCTGCCGCTATCCCGCTTAAACGTGGCGGCGAACCGGAAGATGTGGCCAATGCCTGCGTTTTCCTGGCATCTGATATGGCCACCTATATCACCGGGCAGGTGATCCCGGTTGATGGGGGAATGTTGTAGCCCCACCCAACCCTCCCCTGTAGGGAGGGCTATTTTATTTTTGCTATGGGAAATAAAATCATCTCTTTTTAGATAAATTTAAAGTCTCCCCTACAGGGGGAGATTTAGAGGGGGCTTATGCTTTTATTTTCTATAACATGGGGTTCGGTTTCAGGGTGGTGGACGCCCGTTTGCCTGTTGCTGGGCGTGGCGTATGCCTGGTTGATGTACCGGCAGCCGGTTAGCCTCGGTAGAAATGCGCGTTTGGGACTGTTTGCTGTAAGAACGATAGCAGTATTTATCCTTTCCTTTTTGCTGATCGCGCCTTTGGTGAGGTCGGTTTCTTATAGTCCGCAGAAACCTTTGGTGCTTATTGCACAGGATAATTCGGAATCTATAAAATTATTCAATAATAAAGCCCTCTCCTTTGGAGAGGGTTGGGGTGAGGCCCTCAAACAACAATTAGGCGATCAATATGAAGTGCGCGAATTTAATTTCGACCGCGACCTGCACGATGGCCTTTCGGCTAAGTTTGACGGAAAGCAAACCAATATTTCCTCCGCTATACATCAGCTTAATGAGCGCTTTGTAAACCAAAACATCGGCGCTTTGGTGCTGGCTACCGATGGCTTATACAACCAGGGCAGCGACCCTCGTTATGAGGCCAAAAACCTTAAAACAAGCATTTATACTATTGCTCTGGGAGATACCGTTGCCAAACGTGACCTGCTGATCGGCAACGTAAATTATAACAAGACCGCTTATTTAGGGAATGATTTCGAAGTGGAAGTGATGACGGAAGCTTATCAATCCAAAGGTGAAAATATCCGGCTCAGCGTTACAGAAGATGGCAAGCAGGTATTTAGCCAAACCAACCCGGTATCATCAGATAATTTCAGGAAGGTGATCCCGCTAAAATTGAACGCGGACAAAAAGGGCATCCGCAAGTTTACCTTTAACATCGCACCGGTTAAAAATGAGATATCTACTCAAAATAATACCGAAACAATTTATGTGGAGGTATTAGATGCCAAACAGAAAATACTGCTGCTATATGATGGCCCGCATCCGGATATCAGCGTGATCAAGCAATCTATCGAAAGCAATAAAAATTACGAAGTAAAAACAAGCTTGATGAGCGACTTGGCCTCATCAAAGTTAAGCGATTACAGCCTGTTGATGCTATATCAAACGGCGAGCATCAATTCAGCTCCATTGCAAAACTTTATCACTAAAAGTAAAGTTCCGGTTTGGTACGTGGTGGGGGCACAAACTAATTTAGCCCAACTGAATGTGCAGCAAAAAGCTGTTCAGATCAATTCCGGTCGGGATGAGATGCAGGAAGTATTTGCGCAGCCGGTGGCAGAGTTTTCACTGTTTACTCTGTCTGATTCGACCCGGAATAAAATCGGCCGTTTCCCTCCGCTACTGGCGCCCTTTGGCAACTACAGCAGCAATAATGCCGGTCAGGTATTGTTCAAACAAAAAATAGGAGAGGTGCCTACACCTTATCCGTTACTATCATTCAGTGATGAGAATGGTCGCAGGATAGCGGTACTGACCGGTGAGGGCCTGTGGCGCTGGTCGCTGGCAGAATATCAAACTTATGGCAACCACAATGCTTTGGAGGAATTGCTGGGTCAGGGTGTTCAGTATCTGACGGCTAACAGCAATCACCAGCGTTTCAGGGTATATCCTTCTAAAAATGTATTTGATGAAGGCGAAAATGTGATCCTGAATGCTGAACTGTATAACGATGCGTTGGAACTGGTGAATACGCCGGATACCCGGATCGAGCTAAAAAGCAGGGCCGGTAAAAACTATAGTTTCCTGTTTACACGTAACGGCCAGGGTTATCAATTGGATGCAGGTGCCTTGCCTGTGGATGAGTACAGCTATTCCGCCGCTGCAAAATTGGGTAATCAATCATTCACCGCAAACGGGCTGTTCACCATCAAACCATTGAATCTGGAGACCCGACAAAGTGCAGCCGATCACCTTTTGCTAAATGATCTGTCTAAGCAATCAGGCGGAAAAATGCTGTACCCATCACAAATCAACCAGTTGGCCGACCTTATCCGCAAAAATGAGAACATCAAAACGGTAGTTTACGAGGATAAACATTATAGTGACCTTATCGACCTGAAATGGATATTTGTACTGATATTGGTTTTGCTGAGCCTGGAATGGTTTATGCGTAAGCGCGAAGGAGAAATATAATGATCAATATTTCAACCGTTATCGAAATATCCGGGACCGTAGCCTTTGCCATATCAGGAGCATTCTCCGCCATGCAAAAGCGGCTGGATGTTTTCGGTGTGCTGATCATGGGCTTTGTAACTGCGATCGGCGGGGGAACCATCCGGGATGTGCTGATCGGTGATACGCCCGTTAGCTGGATGCGGGACTACCAGGTACCACTCATCATATTAGGAACGGTGATAGCCACCATCTTATTTAAAAAATACATCAAGACATTTAAAACCACTTTGTTCCTGTTTGATGCGCTGGGCTTGGGCCTATTTACCATTATCGGCATACAAAAAGGTATCAGCGCAGGACTGAACCCCGGTGTTTGTGTTGCCCTGGGTACAATAACCGGCTGCTTTGGCGGCGTAACCCGCGATATCCTGCTCAATAGCATCCCGCTGATATTCCGCAAAGAAATTTATGCGACAGCCTGTATTATTGGCGGCACCTTGTATATGTTGCTTATTAATCACTTAAGCGTTGATGTGGTCGAAATTGTGGCGGTTACCGTGGTTTGCGGGATCAGGATAGTTGCGGTGAGGTATAATTTATCTCTTCCCAAATTTTACGCTTAGTGCGTTGGAAATATTTTGTGCGAAATGAGATAATCGTTCCGCTCAATAGCCGCTGGGCTGTTACTTTGTCTTGATACAAAGTAACCAAAAATCAAGACAAAAAAAAGCTTCAGCCCGCCCTGCCGGTTCTTACGCTTTTGTAGTGCTTCGCACATAGCAAAAGCTAAACCGGCATTCACGCCATACACCCGGCCCGCTTTTTTGTCAGGCCTTTGCCCGCTTTTTATTTGGGTTTTATTAGATGAGATTGCATTCATAATGTTTCCTAGTCACTCTTCCAGTCAGCAGAACAGCTTCGGCAGAAATCAGGCAAAACGATGGTGGCCTCGTGCGGCTGCAGGGGGAAAGCAAGTTTTGCTGAAGCGCGGGGCAAGTGGGAGCAAAGCGAATGCGCGAAACTTTTGCGTACCTGGTTTTGCCTGATTTGCAGGGCAAAGGCCGTGTGCGGCAAAGAAGCCTTTCTGCTGACTTGATTTTTTGGTTCTTTTGTATCAAGACAAAAGAACTAAGCCTCCGCGGCTATGAGCGGAACGATTATCTCAATAAAACTAAAATATTTTTGATCTGAAGAATCAAGAAATAAAACCTTACTTTTTCTTCTCTTTCCCTATCACAAAAACATCCTCATTAGCTTTTTTCATGAGGTACTTTTCGCGGGCGAATTTTTCGAGTTTCTCTTTGTTGGAGGTGAGTTCGTCAAGATCCTTGTGAACCTGGGCAGTTTCCTTCTGGTAGAAATCGCGCTCCTGTTTTAGCTTGCTAACCTGCTGATGGTATTGGAATTGCGAAAACAGATCATTCCGGTCAAAGAAAACCATCCACACCACAAAGGCCAGGGTAACTAAAAAGAATTTGTTCCTAAAAAGATTAAGCAGGCGCTTCATTTACGACTCGTGTGAAATTTCGTTTAAAGCTATTTATTTATTTTGAACGATGCAAGGAAGATTGTTAACTTACTAACAGGGGTTCTTACACCATGTCATTTCGAACCTGCAGAAAGGGCTGTGTAAAAAGGGCAGGTGAGAAATCTTATACAATTTGCATAGTTCGTTTTGCATTTTCTATAAGATTTCTCCTCGTTCCTCGTTCGAAATGACAGATATTTTTAATTACCGTCTTCCGCTGCTTCGGTTTCCACCCCAGCGCCTGTTACCATCACGATGCCCAGGGGATGATTGATGGCGCTGTGCCGAACCACTTTTAGCAGGTTCCTGCTTGCGCACAAACGCAGCCGGGCTCATCGGGTAAGGATGTTCTTCATTTACCGGGATGGGTTTGGAGATCAGTTTATGAATGTCCTTCAAAAATTCAATCTCTTCCTGGTCGCAGAACGAGAAGGCGATACCGCTTGCCCCTGCACGACCTGTACGACCTATGCGGTGGACGTAGGTTTCAGGTATATTGGGTAGCTCGTAATTGATCACGTGCGTCAGCTCATCAATATCAATACCACGGGCAGCTATATCAGTAGCGATCAGTACGCGTGTAGTGCGGTTCTTGAAATTAGTTAATGCGCGTTGCCTTGCATTTTGCGATTTATTACCGTGTATCGCTTCGGCAGTGATGCCAACGCGGGTCAGGTCTTTTACCACTTTATCAGCGCCGTGTTTGGTGCGGGTAAAAACCAAAGCAGTTTTGATCGTTTTATCCTTCAGCAGGTGGATCAGCAATGAACGCTTGTCTGACTTCTCTACATAATACAACGACTGCTGTATCGTATCGGCTGTAGACGATGCCGGGGTAACCTCCACTTTTTCAGGATTGGTTAATATGGTATTAGCCAGTTGCTGAATTTCGTTTGGCATAGTTGCCGAGAAAAATAACGTTTGCCTTTTAACAGGTACTTTGGCAATGATCTTTTTTACATCATGCACAAAACCCATATCCAGCATACGGTCAGCTTCGTCCAGTACCAGCATTTTAATATGCTCCAGATGAACAAAGCGCTGGTTCATCAGGTCCAGTAAACGACCAGGTGTGGCAACCAAAATATCTACACCCCGGCGCAAAGCATCGGTCTGCGGGTTTTGCGAAACGCCACCGTAGATTACTAAATGTTTCAAACCGGTATGGCGCCCGTAAGCAGCGAAGCTTTCATCTATCTGGATGGCCAGTTCGCGGGTTGGGGTTAGGATGATCGCCTTAATGGTCTTTTGCTCTTTGTGCTGCAGCCTGTCCTGGTATAATAACTGCAGGATAGGAATAGCAAAAGCTGCTGTTTTACCGGTACCGGTTTGCGCGCAGCCAAGCAAGTCTTTATGCTGTAATATAATGGGTATGGCTTGTTCCTGTATGGGTGTAGGCGTGGTATATCCCTCTGTTTTTAAGGCCCTGAGGATAGGCTCAATCAATTTTAAATTTTCGAATGACATGTAATGTATCTAATGTATATGTGCTAACGCGAATGCATAAGCGGATCTGAAGAGTCGTCGGAGAAATCAAAACCGTAAGCGAACGGGCAATTATTTTTGCAAAGATACGGTTTTTATTGGGAAGACAGGTTGATTAAGTTAAGTGGGTTGATTAAGTTAGAATAAGTTGATGGAGCTAATTTTTAAAACATGGGCGTTACCTGCGGCCCGCGCTGTACGTTCATACTGCACGGGCTTTAGCCACATTGGCCGGTATCCACTTCCATCGCTAACGCGGGGGATTTTGCACAAAACAAAACAGGGCTTCCTTTTGAGAAGCCCTGCTGTACTAAAATTTGATATGTATTAGGCAATTACTTTGTGTGTCTTCATGTCAACATGGTATACCACGCCGTTTATCAGTACATCGGCTCTGTAGTTTCCCAGGAAGGTGATGCTGCCAGTTACACTCCAGTTTCTGCCGTAGGCTTTGAAGGTTGCTGTACCACTCAGGATATCCCTGCTGCAGCCGCATACGTTAATTTTAAGGTCTTTAAGCACATAGTTGGCATTTTCAACCTCAGTATGCGTGCTATGGCACGTGCACTGAGTAATTGTAGAATGCTCATAATAAAGATCGCCGTTAACGCCTATGAACTTGCGGTCATCGGTAAGGCATTTGATGGTGTAATATTGTTTTACAAAATACTGCCCTGTAGCTTGCGGAGTGATTTTCATAGTCATCAGCGAATCATAAGCAGTATAACCGGTTGGCTTGCCATCCTTGCAGTCGAAGTAAAAAGTAAGGTTGCCACCGGTATGGTAAGTAGTATCGGCCACGGTACGGTTATAGTCCACCAGTGAATCGGTAAAGAACCCACAAAGCGCGCTGCCATTTTTAGCATGTTGCGGACCGTTATGGCCGGCTAATGATACCGAGTCAACGCCGTCCATAATGTTCACGCCGCCATAATTGCCGGCTAATGATTGGGCAAGGTTCAATGCAATCTGCCCGCTTATAGTATCATTAGTGGGTTTAACTGCCGTGTTGTCCGATGGTATCGGGCTATTGTCAGCCTTGCGGCATGAGGTGTAAATTAAAGCTACACAAACCATAATTGCGAGAAGAGGTTTGAGGCTGATAGTTTTACGAGGTAAAAGTTTCATCATGATTAATTAAGTAATAGACAATTTTTTTTCAGGTTAGACGGGGTATCGATTAACTTAGCTGATAAATATTAGCCAATTTTTATACCATTAAACAACTCCGGTTAATCCTGACAGGTGTTTTATAAATGCCGTTTCTTTCGAAACCAGTGGGTAAATATATAAAAAATGCGGATAATCAAGGCTTTATGAAGTTTATATGAATTAGATTGTTTTATTAATGTTACAAAAGGTGCAATTTAACTTAATAGAAAATTGAGGATGAGCTATCATGTTCCCAGTTGATCAATGGAAAATAGGGGAAATGTTTCCACATAATATCTCATCCCTGCACTTGTCGGGAAGAGATTGGGGGGAATATTATAGGGTAACGCCCTGAATTTCGGTTCAGACTATAAATTATTAATTAAAAATCCTTACTTTCATGTCTGTCTACTTATTAGGAAAATATTAAAGAAAATGAAAAAACTATTACTTCTTTTAGTTTGTGTTGCGTTTGTTTGGTGCTCGTGCAGCAAGAGTAACAAAGAGGATATCGCACCCAAGAGTACAATTTCGGCAACTATTGCGGGCACGAATCAAAGTTTCGATATAAAGGATACGCTACGGGCCGTGGGGTCAACAGGCGTGTATCTTTCAGGAGGCCAGGGCGTGAGTAATACAGCAGACCGTATCGCATTTATATTAGGTTCCCCAAGCGGCGTTAAGGTGGGCACTTATTCCAGCCCCAACGAGGCCCCGAATATTGGCATCCAGATATTGTATGAAAAAGGCGGCCCGTTCACCAATGATTATTATTACAACTACGGCTCCACTTATCCGGCTACGATAACCGTTACATCGGTAAACGCCACCAATATACAGGGTACTTTCAGCGGCACGCTTATTTTAGAGTCAACACTAAATACCGCATCCCCCCAAACTGTAACAATTACCGATGGGAAGTTTAATGTAATGATTCAACAATAAATGCGAAAGTACTAAATCAAGTTCAGGGATTTAACCACCCTTCACTTTGAGCTTGTATATCCTGGAGCGGGATCTGATCGCAGTTAAAAACCTATTTTTGCTGGTGGTACCCAGTTCAGGGTTTGTTTTCAAAAAGTCCCGCCTCACAGCGTACGCAGTTTTATCGGTACACATGGGGGTCCACCCGGGAGGCATTACGATGTATAATAACTTATTCGTTATTCCGGCTGCATTTTTTATATCACGATAGAGTAGTACCAATTCTCCAAAATACAGATCCGAAAAATTGGTAACATCTAAATCCCTTGTCACACCATAATCTGTTCGCACTTCTTCTTTAAGTGGCTGCAGGGTTCCAAATAACCAGTCCCAAAGTGGCATAACCGAAGCAAAGTTGGTATCAACATACAATGGATTTTTTGCATGGTGCACCCGGTGATGTGAGGGCGTGATAATAACATGTTGCAATATCCCCAACCTCCCGTTTTTTAAAGCCCTGTCGCTGATATGGATAAACATCCCCCAGGCGCTGTCGATCGCAATAATAGCCAGGAACATAACCGGGTTAACGCCTAATAACAGTGAAACGGTTAAATGAATAAAGGTAGAATAATAGGCCTCTGCGAAAAAATGAACCCAATTTACCGTCATATTTAATTCGGACGGGGAATGGTGCGGGGCGTGAAGGCACCACAAAAACCTGACGCGATGAGAACTGAAATGGAACACCCACGTGGAAAACTCCCAGCATAAATAGGCATAAATCCAGCTATACCACTCTAAATTGACGGTGAACAGCGCGAATTTTTGAATATGAGGCAGCCAGATCCAAAACATATGGAGCAGAATTAGCTTCGGCAAAAGCTGATAGATGAGCAGAGCCAGGAAAGATGGCTTATAGTTTACCCCGAATTTTTCAAAAATGAGTTTATACTTCTGATAGCCATGGGTTTTGCCTTTTTCCTGCTTTAAAAGGTAAATAATAAACGACCCGATCTCCCATATTATACAAGTAGTGTTTAATATAATGATGACAGATACTACGCTGATATAATACTTCTGGGTTAAAATAGGATCAACGATCGCACCAAAATAACCTTTACCTTTTGCTGTGTTATAAACATTGAGCCAATAGGTCGAGATCAAATTATACATGATGAAACCAAAGGCGAACAAGAAAATTATGTTTTCGATAATTCCCCAATTTTTACTTAGCCTTTTTGTAAAACTCACGTATTGATTATTTGATGCAATTGTTATTCAATAAAAGTACGAATATCTACAAAAAAAGCCCTGACTAAATCGGGGCTTTAATAATTATTCAAGGCGTTTACCTTTCAGCTTTAACCTTTTACCTATTTTTATAATATTTAAAATTCTTGCCAATAAACCTGGCGCTATCACCCAGCTCTTCTTCGATGCGCAGCAACTGGTTGTATTTAGCAACCCTGTCTGAACGTGACAACGAACCGGTTTTGATCTGTCCGCAATTTAAGGCAACTGCCAGATCAGCAATAGTTGAATCTTCAGTTTCACCCGAACGGTGGCTCATTACCGAGGTATAACCATTGGTTTGCGCTAAAGTAACCGCATTGATAGTTTCGGTTAATGTACCGATCTGGTTCACTTTTACCAATATCGAGTTGGCAATATGTTTGTCGATACCTTGTTGCAAACGTTTTACGTTGGTAACAAACAGGTCATCACCAACCAACTGCACTTTGCTGCCAATACGGTCGGTTAATAATTTCCAGCCATCCCAATCATCCTCAGCCATACCGTCTTCAATAGATATGATCGGATATTTTTCGGCTAATTGTCCCAAATATTCAGCCTGTTCAGCACTGGTACGGATAGCACCTTTAGGGCCTTCAAACTTGGTATAATCATATTTGCCGTCTACATAAAATTCAGACGCGGCGCAATCGAAAGCTAAAAATATATCTTCGCCGGCCTTGTAACCTGCTTTGGCAATCGCTTTCAAAATGGTTTCAACGCCATCTTCGGTGCTATCAAATGTTGGTGCAAAACCGCCTTCGTCACCTACAGTGGTAGTCAAACCACGGTCGTGTAATATCTTTTTCAGGTTGTGGAATACTTCAGCTCCCCAGCGCAATGCTTCAGAGAAAGAAGAAGCGCCAACAGGCATAATCATGAACTCCTGGAACGCGATAGGCGCGTCAGAGTGTGAACCACCATTCACGATGTTCATCATCGGGATAGGCAGGGTATTAGCATTTACACCACCGATATAGCGGTAAAGCGACTGGCGGCTTTCCTGCGCGGCAGCTTTAGCCACAGCCAGCGATACGCCTAAAATAGCGTTAGCGCCCAGGTTACCTTTATTTTCGGTACCGTCCAGTTCGATCATCAAAGCATCGATCGCATTTTGCTCGAATACATCTACGCCCTGTAATTCTTTGGCAAGGATATCATTTACATTGGCTACGGCTTGTAAAACGCCTTTGCCCATGTATACGGATTTATCGTTATCACGAAGTTCAACAGCTTCATGCACGCCGGTAGAGGCGCCAGAAGGCACAGCCGCACGACCCAAAGCGCCATTTTCGGTTAAAACATCTACTTCAATAGTAGGATTTCCACGCGAATCAAGTATCTGGCGGGCGTGAACGTCAATAATTAAGCTCATCTTGTATTGTTTTAGGTATTGAAATTAGTTAGTGTCAAAAGTACACTATAAGTATATATTCTCCAAATATACAATTTCAAATTACTTCGGGTAAAATTTACTTTAAGATTAACATAGATTTAATATGATTACACCGGTTAATTGTCTGAACTAGATTTGCAGGATTTTAGGATCGTATGATTTTCTTTATCTCGATCAACAAAAAACATTTCAACCTTACAACATTTCAACTTTCCAACAAATCATCATTCCCACTTAAACGTCTTCACCGCCACCAAGTAGATACCGATAAACCAGGCACCCAATATCAGTAACTGGTGGGTAACATCGCCCAGCCCGGCGCCTTCGAAAGCTACTTTGCGCATGGCATCATTGAGGTGGGTGAGGGGGAGTACCCGGCTAATACCCTGCAACCAGGATGGGAAAGCCGTAGTGGCAAAAAAGGTACCCGATAGTAAGAATTGAGGCAGCGTAACAATATTGGAAAATGGAGGTACCGTACTTTCGTTCTTAGCAACGCCGGATATGATAAAACCAAATCCCATAAAAATAATTAACCCGATAGCCGACAATACCAGCATATTGAGCACGGTAATAAACCCATGTATCAGCGTAAACCCAAAAGCATAATGACCTATAGCTATGATAAACAGCGCGCCTAATAAAGCAAATGCGAGCCGTGCGATGGCCTCGCCCAGCACAATGCTGTAGCGCTTAACCGGTGTGGCGAAGAAGCGCTTAATAACTAAGGTCAACCTTAGACTAAGGAAAACAAATGCTGTACCGAATACGCCGCTACTCAGCAACGAGAAGCCCAGCATGCCCGGCAGTATAAAGTCGATGTATTTGTATTCGCGGCCATGGACGGTGGTTTCCTTCACTTCAACAACTGTGGGGGCTACCAGGCCTGCGCTTTTATTGATATTGATCAGCACATTGGTCAGTATAGATTTAAATACCTCGCCTTTTTGCGGGGAAGCATTGGTGTATTGAACATTAGCCATGTAGGGGGGCATACCACTGTTTTTCTGAACATCCAGGATCAGATCTATAGAGCCCTTCGACAAGTTTTTGTTCATTTCATCAGTCGACTCACCAGTGATCAGGTTGACGATCTTGATGGTTTTCAACACACGGTACACCGGGCTGGTGGTGTCGCAGGTTTTGGCTACGCCTACATCAACGGATAATCCCCCGCCGCCAACATTGGCAAATACCACAATAAATATCAATGGGAAAGCCAGGCTGAACACCACCGCCGAAGGGCTGCGTAATATAGAGCGGAAACTGGCTTTGGCTATGGCAAGAGTAGCGCGGGTATTGCTGTAAGGTGTATTTGTCATTAGTCAATGGTCATTAGTCATTTGTGATTGGTCATTAGTCATCGGGTCATTATGTCATTAGCGAGATGCAAACTAATAACTGCGTACTTCTTACTCTGGCCGCCATTCTTTACCTGTCATGTTGATAAATACGTCTTCCAAATTGGCTTCTTTCACTTGTTTCTTTCTTTCGAAACCGGTGGCTACCAGGTTATCAATAAAATGGTCGGGCGTATCAATGCCGATCACATGGCCGCCATCAATAAAGGCCACCCGATCGCAAAGCACCTCAGCTTCGTCCATATAATGGGTGGTGATCACTACGGTTGTGCCACTATCGCGTATCTCGCGTATCAGGTCCCAGAGGTTACGGCGTGCCTGCGGGTCGAGGCCGGTAGTTGGTTCGTCCAGGAAGATAATGCGTGGATCATTGATCAAAGTTGTCGCAATAGAGAAGCGCTGTTTTTGTCCGCCGGAAAGGTCCTTATATTTGGATTTGGCTTTGTCGGTCAGCGCCACTTTTGCAAGCATTTCCAGCGGTTTTTTATCGATGCCATATAAGCCGCAGAATAATACAATGAGTTCGGACAAATTCAGGTTGGGATAATAGCCTGCTGCCTGCAATTGCACGCCGATACGTTTTTTGATGTTGTCAGTATCTTTATCAATAGAAAAACCATCCACCGTGATCTCGCCGGATGTTTTATCACGCAATGTTTCGATGATCTCGAGTGTGGTGGTTTTACCGGCGCCGTTCGGGCCCAGCAGACCGAATATCTCGCCCTCGTATACTTCAAAGCTGATTCCCTTTACAGCTTCAAAATCGCCGTAGTTTTTTACCAGGTTTTTTACGGTGATGATAGGTTGTTTTGCCATACCGTAAAAATGGGATAGAAAAATGGAATATCAATGAAATTTTCGGTGAATGGAGGAAAAAATCGGTAAAAGGCATTTCCTCCAAAAAAGAGGACTTTATTATTAATGTGGATGTTAGTTTAGCACGTTGGCTAAAGAGCGGGTGAACATTTCTGCCCTTTCGAGCAGATAGTTATAAAGTTGTATTGCAATTTTCATTATTGGGGATGATATTTATTACAAAATAAGCTACCCCGTATTAAGTGGATAGCCTATCTATGTTAAGTTATTGTGTCTTTATATTAAATGACACTATTTTACCAAATGCCCTAAGGTGTGGATGACAGCAACAAGGTAATGAGCAACTTCGGTAACTAAGTGAATGACCTGGATAAGAAGAATTGTTTTCATGATATTGTTTTGTTTTAATACCACAAATATGGCCCTGTGCACAGGAAACCGTTAAATGTTTTAGGCGAACGACAAGAAATTGTCGGTGAACGGTAGAAGTAAAAGGATGAGTCGGTGAAAAATCGGGGTAATAAAAAAGGTAAGATCACTCTTACCTTATATTTATCGAAGACTTACTAAGTTTAAATAACTTAGTAAGTCTGTTTAATTTTTGCTCATCAACTTAATAAAATCATCAAACAGATACCTTGAATCATGCGGGCCGGGGGATGATTCCGGGTGATATTGTACCGAGAATGCTTTTTTGTCCTTTACCCGGATGCCTTCGATAGATTTATCATTCAGGTTGACGTGGGTGATCTCTACTTTATCAGATGCTCTTACAGCTTCGGGCACTACACCAAAACCGTGATTTTGTGAAGTTACCTCGCAATGATCGATGATGACGTTTTTTACCGGGTGATTCAAACCGCGGTGACCGTTGAACATTTTGATGGTAGGGATATCATTGGCCAAAGCCAGCAACTGGTGGCCCAAACATATCCCAAACATTGGTTTATCAGCGTTTAAAATATCCTTTACCGTTTCAACAGCGTAAGGCATGGCCGAGGGATCGCCCGGGCCGTTGGAAATGAAATAACCATTTGGCGCAAAGTCCTTTTCCATTTCGGCGAAAGTGGTTTTGGCGGGATATACTTTGGCATAAACATCCCTGTCGTGGAAATTGCGGAGGATATTTTTCTTTACACCCAGGTCGAGCACCGCTACACGATAAGTAGCGTTCTCATCGCCAAAAGTGTAGGTTTCCTTGGTGGATACCTGTGAGGAAAGCTCCAGTCCATCCATTGACGGTACCTGATCTAATTTCTTTTTCAACTCATCGATCTCCAATATTTCAGAGGATATGATGGCGTTCATCGCGCCTTTATCACGGATATGACGTACCAGCTGGCGGGTGTCGATATCAGAAATGCCTACGATATTTTGCTCCTGGAAATAATCCTGTATAGATTCCTGGGCTTGCTTGCGGGTATAATAGATATTATAGTTTTTGCAAACCAGCCCGGCTATCTGGATATTGTTTGATTCAACTTCCTCTGTAGCGATACCATAATTGCCGATATGCGCGTTGGTGGTCACCATGATTTGCCCAAAATAGGACGGATCGGTAAATATTTCCTGGTAGCCGGTCATCCCGGTATTGAAACAGATCTCGCCGGAGGTTGTGCCTATCTTTCCGGCGGCTTTGCCATAAAATACAGTTCCATCAGCCAGTAATAATACTGCAGGTAGCTTGGTGAAGTTGGTGATCATAATAAAAAATTGAATAGTTAATGCGCCGGTTCAACTGGGGTTCAGCTCCGTGAAAACAGGTGTAAGAAGTGTAGCGGATAACTACTGGATTCACGCCGCAAAAATAGAAAATAATTTCGAATTTCGGATGTTGGATTTCGAATTTTGTGAATGAATATAATCTTATAATTTAGAAGGATATACAAATCCGAAATTGAAAATTCGAAATCCGAAATAATTAAAAAGGAGTTTCTACCTTTACCCATCCAAAATTAAAAGCATGTCTGTAAATAAAGAGATCAAAAGGGTTACTACGCATATTTTGCAGGAAATGAAAAACCGTGGCGAAAAGATAGCCATGCTTACCGCCTATGATTATTCGATGGCCGCTATTGTAGATGAAGCCGGGATGGATATCATTTTGGTAGGTGATTCGGCCTCGAACGTGATGGCCGGGCATGAAACCACGCTGCCCATTACACTCGACCAGATGATCTATCATGCTTCCTCAGTGGTGAGGGCAGCCAAGCGGGCCTTGGTTATTGTGGATCTGCCATTTGGGTCGTACCAGGGAAACTCGAAAGAGGCGCTTAACTCAGCTATCCGTATTATGAAAGAGGCCGGTGCACATGGTATTAAAATGGAAGGCGGTGTGGAGATCGCTGAATCGGTAACACGCATCCTTACTGCAGGTATCCCGGTAATGGGGCATTTGGGTTTAACACCGCAATCGATCTATAAATTTGGTACCTACACGGTAAGGGCGAAAGAGGAAGCCGAAGCTCAAAAATTGCGTGAAGACGCTTTGAAATTAGAGGAACTGGGCTGCTTTGGCATTGTGCTTGAGAAAATTCCGGCTAAGCTGGCTGAGGAGGTTTCAAAAAGTATCCGCATACCTACAATAGGTATCGGCGCAGGGCAGCATTGCGACGGACAGGTATTGGTGATCCATGATATGCTGGGCATCAATAAGGGATTTAAGCCGAGATTTCTGCGCCAGTATGCCGACCTGAACAATGTGATGAACTCTGCGTTTAAGAATTTCATTAAGGACGTGAAGGCGAAGGATTTTCCGAATGAAAAGGAGCAGTATTAAGCCCCTCCCGGCCTCCCCTGAAGGGGAGGAGGCGCATTACTTACGGACTAAATATCAATGAACAAAGTCATTATAAAATACATCAATCACGACATTACCGATAAGGATATTCTTTACGAGGATAATCACCTGATAGCGGTGAATAAACGCGCGGGGGATATTGTGCAGGTGGATGATACCGGGGATGAGTCGCTGGATGAGAAGGTGAAGAAATACATCGCCAAAAAATACAGTAAACCCAACGGTGCTTTTTTGGGTGTAGTTCACCGGTTAGACAGACCGGTAAGTGGGGTGATCCTGTTTGCCAAAACCAGCAAGGCACTCGACCGGATAAACCAGATGTTTAAAAGCCGCGATATGCATAAAACCTATTATGCCGTGGTGCGCAAACGGCCGGAACCTGCCGAAGGTAACCTGGTGCATTGGCTGATAAAAAATCCGCAGAAAAATGTGACCAAAGCGCATGAACACGAAGTGACAGGAAGCTTACGGTCTGAATTAAACTACAAACTAGCCGGCGAGCTGGAAGGCTATTACCTGATAGAAGTTGACCCGATCACCGGCCGCCCGCACCAGATACGGGTGCAATTGTCCACCCTGGGCTGCCCCATTGTTGGCGACAATAAATATGGCTACCCGCGTGGCAGCCTGAAAAAGAGCATCTGCCTGCATGCGCGCAGGCTGCGTTTTGTTCATCCCATAAAAAAAGAGCCTATTGAAATAGTGGCGCCTTTACCTAAGGATGGTTTTTGGGATAAATTTGAGGGATTGGTGGAGTGAGTTTCCCCTTGTCATTCTGAACGGAGTGAAGAATCTTATACGAAAGGCATCTTCAATAGATGCTTCGTTCCTCAGCATGACAAATAGTTAAAGATTTTGCACCTTCTCCCAAATCACCTCATCCACCCAAATGCCTTCCTTAATACTCTTCTCTCTTGTTCTCAGGGTATTTTCACCAGGATAGGATACGGAGCCACCTTCCTTTTCAGGCCGGCTGCTTTTGGTGTAGTCAATAATGCCTTCGATGATCTTTTCAGTTTGCAGACCTGATTTGGGTTGGATGGCTATAAAAACCTGCGATATGCCTGATTCTGATCCTGCATTGGTCACATCGGCTGTTGATTTACCCTGGCTGAGTACGGTTGCCAGGAGATCGAGCACTAATGATAGCCCCGAGCCTTTCCAGAAACCGATAGGCAAGGGGCGTTGGGATTCGATGATGGCCGCCGGATCGATGGTTAAATTTCCTTCTGTATCATAACCTCCGGGCAAAGGCAGCTGCTCATTTTTTGATTTATACAAATTAAGCTTGCCGAAGGAATATTGCGAAATGGCCATATCCAATACCACATGGCCGTCTTTTCGCGGCACGGCAATAATTAACGGGTTATTTCCCAGGCGTGGGTCGATACCACCCCATGGTGGCATATTGGCTATAGTATTGGTGAAGCATATGCCTATTAAACCGGCATTGGCAGCCTGCCAGCCATAGGTGCCACCACGCATCCAGTGGTTGGTATTTTTGATGGCCACACAGCCTATGCCATGCTCTTTAGCCAGCTTGATGGCCCTGTCCATACAAAAGGTGGCATTTAAAATTCCCGCTCCCAAATGGCCTTCCCATTGTTCTATCGCACCAAAGCTGCCTTCTTTTGATGGTTCAGCACCAGGAATAACAAGTCCGTCCTTAATATATTGTACAAAGGTAGGGAAGCGATTTAGTCCGTGGGTGTACACGCCATCGCGGCTGTTCCCGGCAAAAATGGTGGCACATTGTTCGGCCTTTTCTTCCGGAAAATCGAGAGAAAGCAATACCCGTTTAAATTCTGATTTTAGTTTTTCGAAAGGGATGAGCATTGGTTTTTAGTTGATTAGGTTGATTGAGTTGGATTAAGTTGAATAAGTTAAACTAATCAACCCATTCAACCTAATCTAACCTATCAACTTATTTACAAACTCGCCATATCTATCACAAACCTGTAACGTACATCACCTTTGATCATGCGCTCGTAAGCTTCGTTAATATAGTCGATTTTGATTACTTCTACATCTGATGTGATGTTGTGCCCGGCGCAGTAATCCAGCATTTCCTGGGTCTCTTTGATCCCGCCTATCAGGGAGCCGGCCAAACGCCTGCGTTTCATGATGAGGTTGAAGGCCGACACTCTTGGAGCATCGGGCGGAACACCCACCAATACCATAGTACCATCCAGTTTCAGCAGGGGCAGGTAATCATTATATTCATGCTGTGCCGATATCGTGTTAATAATAAAATCCAGTGTGCCCAGGGTTGCTTTCATTTGTTCTTCATCCCTGGTTACCACAAAATGATGAGCGCCTAACTTTTCGGCATCGACTTTTTTAGATGGAGAGGTACTTAAAACAGTAACTTCCGCACCTTTTGAGGCGGCTAATTTTACGGCCATGTGGCCCAAGCCTCCAAGTCCGATAACACCAACTTTATGGCCCTTGCCCATTCCCCATTCCATAATAGGTGAATAGGTGGTAATGCCGGCACAAAGCAGGGGCGCAACACCCGAGAGCGGCAATTTATCAGATATGTGCAGGGTGTAGTTCTCATCAACAATTACATTGTTTGAATAGCCGCCGTAAGTGGGATTCCCTTCTTTATCGCGGCCATTGTAAGTAGCTACCATGCCTATCTCACAATATTGCTCCAACCCAGCAATGCAACTGGGGCAGTGGCGGCACGAATCGACAAAGCAGCCTACGCCGGCTGTTTCGCCAACTTTAAATTTGGTTACCTGGTTGCCTATTTTGGTGATCTTTCCTACAATTTCATGCCCGGGTACCATGGGGAAAATGGAACCTCCCCATTCATCGCGGACCTGGTGAATGTCTGAATGACAAACACCGCAATAAGCGATCTCGATCTGCACATCGTGCGGGCCAACTTCGCGGCGTTCAAATTTAAAGGGCCCTAAGGGGATATTAGCTTGCGGTGCAGCATAGCCTTTAGCTGGGATCATAAGTTTTGGGTTGTTTTTTTTAAGTGTATAGCAAACTTATAGGATAACTATAAAATAAATGTAATTATAAAACCATAATTTATTTATTTTTCCTGATGCGCCATCTTAAACTAAATGGTCATTTTTACAGTTATATTATTTGCCGGATGACGGCTATTAAGCCGGATTTCCTAATTTTGCTGCCATATAAAATGAAATATAAAGTTCCGTTGTTTTTCCTGGTCGGTTTTGCGATGATCGCATTGATCATCAATTCATGCAAAAAAGAAGCCCAAAATAATATCGAAACACTTTTTGTAGGCGGACAGTGGCAACTGGCCTCCTTACAACGGGCGCACTATGTAGGCGATACGTTAAAAAAAACAGATACGCTCAACACCGCCTGTCCCATCGACCAGGTATTTACTTTTAATGCGGATAAAACATGTTCTTACACCAATTATACATGCGACCCGCAGCCAGCCGCAAACGGAACATGGTCCCTTTCAACCGATCAGCTTTTCTTAAATTCGAACATTGCCTGCAAGGATAGTACAGGGGGTGAAACCACCACCAAGCCGTTTACAACCGCGCGCATAGTTAACCTGGGCCAATATTCGCTGGTGCTGGAAACTGGCAGCCTGGAAACTTTTTATCCGCCAAACCGGGTGCGCACCATTACCAGGTATGGGTTTGTTCGTCAAAAAAAGCCATAAACTATTGATTAGAAGTATCAAAATTTTATATTTGGGTCGTCTGCATCTATGTGAACGTTCTGACTCTGGCATACGTATAATGTATAGTATGGAACAAAAGGGGCGTAAGGCAGTTATAGCTATTAAAGCATAAAAATTTAATGAAGAAAAGGATCGCTATTTTTGCTTCAGGTTCCGGATCAAATGCCCAAAAGATAATGGAGCATTTTAAGCGCAACCCCGAAGCCGAGGTTGTATTGATACTGACTAATAATCCGCAGGCTTACGTTTTGCAGCGGGCCGACAATTTTGAGATACCATCACATATTTTTTCAAGGCAGGAATTTTATGATTCAGACTCGGTTATCAGGCTGCTGAAAAATCTGCAGGTAGATCTGATCGTACTGGCCGGTTTCCTATGGCTGGTACCTCCATCTTTGTTAAAAGCATTTCCTAATAAAATTATCAACCTGCACCCTGCCTTATTACCCAAATATGGCGGCAAAGGCATGTATGGCGATCATGTGCACAAAGCCGTACTGGCTGCCAAAGAAGAGGAATCGGGCATTACCATCCATTTTGTAAATGAGCAATTTGATGAAGGCGAGATCCTGCATCAATCACGATTTAAAATTGATGCCGGTGACAACCTCGAGATGATCAAATTCAAAGGTCAGCAATTAGAACATCAGCATTTCCCGAAGGTGATTGAGAACCTGCTTAAGAAAATGAAATCGTAAGGTAGTTCATAGTTGCAGTATATAATCTTTGCTTTTTGTTCACGCTTCATGCCGAATTTATTTCGGCACCCCACAAGCTAAGTGGCCAAGCTGAAGTCGACCTATTCCTGTGGGTTCCCGAAACAAGTTCGGGATGACGAGGTTTAACTAGTCTTCTTTCTTAAACTTTATCCCACAAGCCTCATAGCACCTGATCGGGCCATCCGGGCTCATCATTAAAGTATCATGACTGATCTTATACCTATAGTTTTGTGTAGTTGTATCTCCCTGGTGGAATGTTAAAGTAACGCTGTCTTTTATGGCATAATTAACATATGCGGGGAATGCGGTGCCGTAGGTGGTGCCATCAGCGTTAAATGTCAATTCGGTGCTGGCAGTTACCGGCATCCAGGTACCTGAACCGTCACCCGGATCAAGCAGGTTTTCCACCAGTCTCCATTTGCCGGTTAAACTGGCATTTTCTTTTAAGCTGGTTTTGTCTTCCAGGTTGGCTTTTTTACAGGCTGAAATAAAGAGAATAGCGGCAATGGCTAAAAAGTAACTAAGATGCTTCATGATAATTGGTTTTTTATCATTACGTGCGGAATCGGAATAGTGATACAACGTAAAAAAACAAAAAGATCTTGTTTATTGCTTTGGTTTACACGGCGTTGAACTTTCAATTGTTTTGTGCAAAGCCTATTCTTTTACCAGCTTTATTACACAACCTTCTATGCAAAACACAGGGCCTGCCGGGCTCATAGACAGTGTATCGCCATGGATATTGTAAAAATAATCCTGGTAAATAGCTTTATCTGCTTTGGTTATTTTTATGGTGACACTGTCTTTAAGTGTGTAGAACTTGTAACCAGGAAATGCTGATCCGTCCAGTGCGCCATCTGTATTAAAGCTGGCATGATCTTTACCATCAGCCGGGACAAAATACAAGGGCCCACCCGAGCTTATCATGCTCCCGATTACTTTCCATGTGCCGGGTAAGCTGGCTTTGATTTTAGGAACTGCTTTTAAGCTGGTTTTGCCCTGCAGATTTTCTTTGTTACAGGCAGAAATGAGCAAGATGATCACGATTGATAAGGAGTAAGCGAGATATTTCATGATGGCTGGTTTCTTGTCAATACGGGTAAAATTTCGATTGTGATACAAGATGCAAAAAACTAATCATAACTCTCTAATCTCTAATCACAAATCACTACCTTTGCGGCTCAAAAAATGTGAGTCAATGAGCCAATCTGTTCAAATAAAAAATGCTTTAATTTCAGTTTATTATAAAGACAATCTTGAACCTATCATCCACGAGTTAAGTCGTTTAGGCGTGAAGATATATTCAACCGGCGGAACGGAAACTTTTATCCGCAGCCTGGGCGCCGAAGTGATAGCTGTAGAAGATCTGACCTCGTATCCGTCTATTTTAGGCGGGCGTGTGAAAACCCTGCACCCAAAGGTATTTGGAGGAATTTTAGCAAGAAGGAATTTTGAAAGCGATGAACAGCAATTGGATCAATATGAGATACCGGAGATCGACCTGGTGATCGTTGACCTTTATCCTTTCGAGGAAACGGTAAAATCAGGCGCAGGTCAGGATGATGTGATCGAGAAGATAGACATCGGCGGCATTTCGCTGATCCGCGCGGCGGCTAAAAACTACAAAGATGTAGTGATCGTGGCCTCCAAGGATGATTATATCGGTTTAAATGATATCCTGAAAGGCCAAGACGGCGAAACGAATATCGACCAGCGCCGCGCCTTTGCGCAAAAAGCATTTAATATCACTTCGCATTACGATACTGCTATATTTAACTATTTCAACCAGGACGAGCAATTGCCTGTGTTTAAACAAAGCATTCAGAAAAGCCAGGAATTGCGTTATGGCGAGAACCCGCATCAGCAGGGCATATTTTATGGCAACCTGGACGATATGTTTACCAAATTGCATGGTAAGGAGCTTTCCTACAACAACCTGGTTGATGTGGATGCCGCGGTAGCTTTGATCGATGAATTTACCGAGCCTACCATCGCCATATTGAAGCATACTAATGCCTGCGGTATAGCAAGCCGTTCGTTCATCAAAGAGGCTTGGCTGGATGCTTTGGCCTGCGACCCGGTTTCGGCTTTTGGCGGGGTTATTATTGCCAACGATGAGGTAGACGCAGCGACCGCAACCGAGATCAACAAGATATTTTTTGAGGTGCTGATAGCCCCGGCTTATACCGATGATGCCATCAGGGTATTGAAGGAAAAGAAGAACCGCATCATCTTGATCAGGCAGAATGTTGAGTTGCCTATTAAGCAATTTAAGACTTTGCTGAACGGCGTGGTAGAGCAAGATAAGGACCTGGTAATTGAAGGGCCGGATCAAATGCGGTCAGTTACCGACAAACAACCTACCGAACACGAATTGAGAGACCTCTATTTTGCCAATAAAGTAGTTAAGCATACCAAATCAAACACCATCGTTTTTGCCAAAAACAACCAGTTGATGGCAAGCGGCGTAGGTCAAACTTCCAGGGTTGATTCTCTGAAACAAGCAGTTATAAAAGCGGCAAGTTTTGGGTTCGACCTGAATGGAGCTGTAATGGCATCTGATGCTTTCTTTCCGTTTTCCGATTGCGTTGAGCTTGCTGCCGCTGCGGGTATCACCGCAGTACTACAACCCGGCGGTTCAATTAAGGACCAGGAATCCGTTAGCATGGCCAACGAAAAAGGTATTTCCATGGTAATGACCGGGGTACGTCATTTTAAACATTAATTAAAAAAAATACGTACAATAATTAAATCCGGGTCGAACAATAATAATTAGTTTAATTCGCTTTAATTAGGTTAAATTCGTAAAAAACCAAGTCGTTATTTTTAACTTTGCAAACTATTTTTTGAAGAAAGCACCACATGGGTCTATTTAATTTTTTTACACAAGAAATTGCCATTGATTTAGGCACCGCAAATACCCTCATCATACATAATGATAAAGTTGTAGTCGACGAACCATCTATCGTGGCGTTTGACCGAACAACCAATAAAGTGATCGCCATTGGAAGGCAGGCTATGCAGATGGAGGGTAAAACCCATGAAAACATCCGCACAGTACGACCGTTGAAAGACGGTGTAATAGCCGACTTTAACGCTGCCGAACACATGATACGTGGTATGATCAAGATGATCAACAAAGGCAAGGGCTGGTTTTTCCCATCGTTGCGTATGGTGATCTGTATCCCATCAGGTATTACTGAGGTTGAAAAACGCGCGGTGCGTGACTCTGCCGAAATTGCCGGTGCTAAGGAAGTTTACCTGATACACGAACCAATGGCTGCTGCCGTAGGTATTGGTATCGACGTGGAAGAGCCGATGGGCAACATGATCATCGATATCGGCGGTGGTACTACCGAGATCGCGGTAATCGCTTTATCCGGTATCGTTTGCGACCAATCCATCCGTGTTGCGGGTGACAACTTCGACTCTGACATTGTACAATATATCCGCCGCCAGCACAACATCATGATAGGCGACCGTACTGCTGAAAAGATCAAAATCGAAGTTGGTGCAGCATTGCCTGAACTGGCCGATCCGCCTGCTGATTTTGCAGTACAGGGCCGCGACCTGATGACAGGTGTGCCAAAACAGATCATGGTATCCTATACCGAGATAGCGCATTGCCTGGATAAATCGATCTCGAAAATAGAGGAAGCGATTTTAAAGGCATTGGAAATTACCCCGCCCGAGCTTTCTGCCGATATTTACCAGACAGGTATTTATTTAACCGGTGGCGGTGCATTGCTGCGTGGCTTGGATAAACGTGTTGCAGCAAAAACCAAACTGCCTGTTCATGTTGCCGAAGACCCGCTGCGTGCTGTAGTGCGCGGAACAGGAACCGCGTTGAAAAATATTGGTAATTTTAAATTCTTAATGCAATAACTTAGAGCCAGGAGCCAAGAATCAAGAGCCAAGATCAGCGCAAATCAGCTTTCTTGACTCTTGACTCTTGTTTCTTGATTCCATACACAACCCGATAAGCCAATGCGTAACCTCCTGGTATTTATCACTAAGTATAATGCATTCTTTTTATTCCTTATTTTCGAAATAAGCTCTCTTGTTATTTATATCAAGTACAATTCTTTTCAGAAGGCCACTTTCATCAGCTCAACCAGTAAGATCACCGGCAATTTATATGCTCAAAAAGACGAACTGGTTGGTTACCTCAATTTGCGCGAAGTTAATGACAGCCTTGCAAAGGAGAACGCCCGATTAAAAAATCAACTTAAAACTTCCTTTTATATCGATACGCTTGCCAAAAAGCAAATAACAGATACTATTTTTAAGCAGCAGTATACCTACATAGAAGCCAAGGTGGTCAATAACTCGATCAACAGGAGCAATAATTATATTACCATTAACCGGGGGAGCAAACAGGGTGTGGCTAAAGGTATGGGTGTTATTTGCAGCTCTGGCCTGGTAGGTAAGGTGGTTTTTGTGGGTGAGCATTTTTCGGTAGTACAATCTTTGCTTCACAAGGACTCACGTTTTAGCGCCATGCTGGCTAAGAACAAGGAAATAGGCTATATTGAATGGAGTGATGATCTTAACCCGCATAAAGGATTTTTGAAAGATGTTTCAAATAATGCACAGCCTACTATTGGCGAGCAGGTGGTGACTTCTCAATATTCCCTTTTCCCGGCAGGTATACCGATAGGCAAGGTGAGCAACCTGCGTACCAAAAACGGAGGATACTCATTAAATATGGAGGTGGCACTGGCTGTTGATTTCAGCAAGCTGCAATATGTGGATGTGATCGTTAATAAATTGGCTGAAGAGCAGGCGGGATTGGAGGCGCAGCAAAAGAAAGATGAGTAGAACTATCCTGATCAACCTATTAAGGTTTATTATCCTGGTTTTTATGCAGGTGTTTTTATTGAAGAATATAACGCTGTATAATTTGTCTACGCCTTACCTGTACATACTGTTTATCCTGCTGCTGCCTTTTGAGATACCTAATATCTTGCTATACGTACTTGCATTTGTATTGGGACTTACTATCGATGCATTTTATGATACGCCTGGCCTGCATGCCGCATCCTGTGTGCTGCTGGCTTTTGTGCGGATATTGTTTATAAGTATTACCGTGCAAAAAGATGGCTTTGATAACGAGCCCGAACCTACGCTGAGTGTAATGGGGTTCAGGTGGTTTTTTACTTATGCCCTCATACTTACCTTATTTCATCACTTTTTCCTTTTCAATCTTGAAGTTTTTCGCTTTTCGGAGATACCTTACACGCTAAGCCGCTTTGTAATGAGTTCTATATTTACAGTATTTTTGATGCTGTTGTCCGGGTTTTTATTTTATAGAAGGAAAGAACGTAAATGAACAGTTTTTTTGAGCGGCGGTATGTTATAGCAGGGATATTTATAGCGCTCATCATTATACTGCTTGCCCGGTTGTTTTATATGCAGATCATTGATGACCGGTATCTTTTATTTGCACAGGATAATGTTTTGCGAAGAGTATATACCAACCCTGCCCGTGGCCCCATTTTAGATCGTAACAAACAAATATTAGTACAAAACGAGCCATTTTATGATATTATGGTGATACCCAAGCAGGTAAAGCCATTTGATACATTGGAGTTTTGCAAGCTCCTCGGTATTGACAGGGACGGGTTCAATAAGCGGTTTGAAAAGGCCATAAAATATTCGCCAAATTTATCATCCATTTTTGAGAAGCAGCTTTCTAAGCCTGCTTATGCTGCTTTCCAGGAACGCCTGTCGGAATTTCCTGGTTTTTATTCGTCCACCAGGTATCTGCGCACTTACCCCGATTCAGTAGGGGCCCAATTTTTAGGCTTTATTGGTGAGGTAACCGACCGGGACATGAAAGTCTCCGGAAATTATTATCGGCCCGGCGATTACATTGGTGTTACCGGTGTCGAAAAGTCTTATGAAGATGCATTACGCGGGCAGCACGGGGTGCAAAATTTGATGTATGATTCGCGCAACAGGCCCAAAGGGCATTACGCGGGTGGGGCATATGATACCGCAGCAGTGGCTGGCGAAAGGTTGATATCGTCCTTAGATCTCCGGATTCAAAAACTGGGCGAACAGTTAATGAAAAACAAATTAGGAAGTATTGTAGCCATTGAACCATCCACTGGCGAGATATTGTGCTATGTGAGCAGCCCTACTTATAATCCCAACCTGATGGTCGGTCGCGAGCGGGGCAACAATGCTGCCGAAATGTATAAAGATCCGTACAAGCCATTTTTTATCCGGCCGATACAGGCTACTTATCCTCCGGGTTCGTCATTCAAACCCCTTAGCGCATTAATTGCTTTACAGGAAGGCATTATCACACCGCAAACCACCTATAATTGCCCCGGATATTATCCTGTGGGCAACAGGCACGTTAAATGTACGCACGTTCATGGTGTTGTAAATTTAGCCGGGGCTGTGGCAGGTTCATGCAATGGCTATTTTGATATGGTTTTTGAAAAATTGATCAATGCGCACGGTGCAAAACAAACTGAGAACACCTTTACAGACTGGCGTGCCAATTTAAGCAAGTTTGGTTTAGGAGGAAGGCTCGACCTAGACATGCCGGGCGAGGCAAAAGGAAATCTGCCCACTGCATCTTACTATGACAGGTATTATCACAAGGGTGGCTGGCGTTCGGGTACGGTGATCTCATTGGCAATCGGTCAGGGAGAACTATTAGCCACCCCTTTGCAATTGGCTAATATTGAATGTACCATAGCCAATCATGGATTTTTTTATAAACCGCACCTTATAAAAGCCATAGGCGATAAACAGATAATCAGGCCGGAATACACAGTAAAAAATTATGTGGGGATTGACCAGCAGTATTTTGAGCCGGTAATTGATGGTATGCAAGCCGTGGTTGACCATGGTACTGCTATACAATCAAAAATACCCGGCATTGTAATGTGCGGTAAAACCGGTACGGCCCAAAACCCGCATGGCGAGAACCACTCGGTATTTGTGGCTTACGCCCCCCGTGATAATCCAAAGATTGCTATTGCGGTTATTGTAGAAAACTCAGGGGAGGGAGCGCACTGGGCTGCGCCTATTGCCAGCTTTATAGTAGAAAAATATCTTACCGACAGTATTACCACCCGCGAATCAGGTATTACCCCCGAACAGTTTATCAATGCCAACCGCTTACCGGAAATTAATGCTTACAATCACAAGGGTGTAGGGAAGGCATCAAAGGCAGATAGCCTGAAGAAAGCCGACAGCCTTAAAAAGCTGAAGGCAGATAGCGCAAATAAGAAGGTTGCTCTAAAAGCACCGGTAAAAAAGCAAAGAAATGCTGCGCCCGCCAAATTGATCGCGGCACGCATAGAAAGGAGGGAGGATGAATAACCAGCGTAGTTTCTTTTTTAATGTAGACTGGGTTATCGTATTTATTTACCTGGCTTTGTGCACCATTGGGTTGCTGAATATACACTCGGCGGTGTTTGATGAAAAAAACCCAGGCCTGTTGGATCTTGACGCAAACTATGGCAAGCAGTTTATTTTTATCGTGGCTGCGGTAGTGGTGGGTATTATTATCCTGCTGCTCGAGAGCCGGTTTTTAAGTGCATTGGCCCCGGCATTTTATACCATAACAGTTTTACTGCTCATTGTAGTACTGGTAGTGGGCCGCAATGTTGGCGGCAACCAGGCCTGGATATCGCTTGGCGGAGGATTCAGGTTGCAGCCCTCGGAGTTTGCCAAGTTTACAACCTGCCTGCTGCTTGCCCGCTATTTGAGCGGAACCAATGTGCGGGTTGCAGAAACCAAATCATTTCTGATCGCCGCGGCTATTATTGTGTTCCCCATGTTCCTGATCATGTTGCAGCCTGATGCAGGTTCAACACTTGTTTTTAGCTCATTGATATTTGTGCTTTATCGAGAAGGCGTCTCACCATATTTTTTAGTACTTGAAGGCTTATTTATCACCCTATTTGTACTCACCCTCAAAGTCAATAATATAACCTATATTATCGTCGGATTGATATTGCTGGCGCTTATCATCATATTCCTTTTCAGGCGAAACCGGAAAGTATTCATGATTATCCTGTCAGGACTTGCCATATGTATCGCCTTTGTGTTCAGTGTTAATTTCCTTTACACTAAAGTTTTAAAACCCCATCAGAAAGTACGTATCGACATAGTATTAGGCATCACTACGGATAACAGGGGGAAAGGCTACAACGTTAATCAATCTAAAATAGCCATAGGCTCGGGCAAAATGTGGGGCAGGGGCTATATGCAGGGCACTCAAACTAAGTATTCGTTTGTACCGGAGCAAAGCACCGACTTTATCTTTTGTACTGTAGGCGAGGAGTGGGGTTTCGCCGGTTCCATCGTGGTTTTGGGGCTTTACCTGTTTTTGCTGCTGCGCATCGTCCGTGTTGCCGAACGACAGCGATCGCCATTCTCGCGTATCTATGCCTATGGTGTAGCCTCGGTCATCTTCTTCCACGTGGTAATCAATATTGGCATGACCATCGGTATCGTGCCGTCTATCGGTATACCTTTACCATTGATCAGCTATGGCGGTTCCTCATTGATCAGCTTTACTATTATGCTGTTTGTGTTGATCAAGCTTGATTCTAACAGGATGGGAATGATCTATGCGTAAGAAGATAGTTTACTAATACCTTCTCCTCAACAAAGCATAAAACTTATCCGCAGTAGCTTGTTTACTTGCCCAGTCGTTTTTAACAGCGTAGCTTTTATGTAAAAAGTCTTCTGCTTCGGCAAAGGTGGTAAAGCGGTTTAAAATATCAATCGCTTCGCTATACGCCAGGTTGTAACCGTTAAACAAGTCTTTAATATACAGTAGTTTATCATTCAGGGTTATTGCGGTTTTCAAATCGGCAACCGGTTGGGCGTGCAGTTGTTCAGATATCTTGGCGCCGGTGTTGCTTAACTGGGCCGATATTCTTTGATTGATCGTAAGCGGTTCATCCAAAGGATGGCCGGCTTTCTGTTCAGCTTGTGGCTTTTCAGCGACGGGCTTAGCGGTTTCTGTTTTTACAACTTCCACCTTTGGTTCTTCAGCTACAGGTTTTATTGGCTCAACTGGTATAACTTCTTCGGCTTCCTCCTCAGGTTCGGTCAGTTCTTCGCTCACAAAACCCTCATCATCCTCATCTTCCCAATTAGGGATATCCTCCAGGGTGAGTTCATGCCTTATGGTTTCAGGTTCCTGCCTGATATAGGAAAAATCATCATCCGCGCCATTGGCACCAAGATCGATATGAGGCACAGGGCTGTCATCTTCGACATCGCTTTCAGTAGGCTTTTCAGGGGTTAAGGCAGCGGCTTCCGGCTCTTCTACTCCGGGTATTACTTCGGCCTGTGGAATAACCTGCTGCACTACCGGCTCAAAATATTTCTCTTCCTTGACTATATCTGGTTTTGAGGCAATAACGGGAGCAGGAGCATTGATCGAATTAAGCTTTCTTAATATTGCTGCATGGTCAGCTAAAAAATGAGCATTGGCAACAAAAAGTTCCAACTCAAGGTCGTTCAGATCTTCCCCTGTAGTTTTCAGGTAATCATATTGCTCATTCAGTTCTTTTATTATGGTGCCTATCTTTTTAAAAACTTCCTGTTGCTTCATGGCTGATGTTGAAAATACTGATCAAAAATAATATTAAATTATGATATTTGCCCGTTCAAAAGAGTTTGCAATGTTGTTTAGCGAAGATGTGTTTAAGCGTAAAAGTGAATTAGGTGGCAGTATCGAGGTTATTTGCGGCTCTATGTTCTCGGGTAAAACAGAAGAACTGATACGCCGCCTCAGGCGTGCCCAGATAGCCCGGCTAAGCGTTGAAATATTTAAGCCGAAGACCGATACCCGCTTTGATGAAACAGCAATCGTATCACATAACCAAAATTCTATCCCCTCAACCCCTGTGGATACCTCCTCGTCCATATTGTTATTTGGCAGCCAGGTACAGGTAGTCGGTATTGATGAGGCCCAGTTTTTTGATGATGAATTGCCAAACGTATGCACCATATTGGCTAATAAAGGTGTGCGGGTTATCGTAGCCGGTTTGGATATGGATTTTAAAGGCAACCCTTTTGGCCCCATTCCCGCTATAATGGCTATAGCCGAATCAATAACCAAAGTGCATGCCGTTTGTGTAAAATGCGGCAGTCCTGCCTTATATTCCTACCGCCTGGTGCCCGATGAAGGTACCATATTATTGGGCGAAAAGGAAAGTTACGAGCCCCGTTGCCGGGCCTGTTATTTCGGGGTTTAACCCCCTGTTTATTATTTCCTTATAATATTTCTTGTAAAAACATCGGTACCTAAAACAAAACAGGTGTATTGTATTGTTTATACCATAATGCTAAACAAATAATAAACCAATTATTATTAATCACAGGAGAACTATGGGCATAAAAATTATGGTGATTGAAGATGATACGGACATCAGAGAAACTATGGTTTATGCCCTGGAAGATGCCGGGTATGAAGTAATAGCTTCGGAAGGTGCCGGTATACTCAAACAATTAGGTCGCCATAAACCCGACATGATATTGCTGGATAACTGGCTCAGCGACTGGAAAAGTGATGCCACAGGTCAGCAATTGAGCCAACAAATCAAGTCAGACCCGGCAACAAGCCACATACCCGTAATTATAGTTTCGGCGGTAAGCGACGTAAAAGAAATTGCCGAAAAGGGCCAGGCCGATGGTTATCTCAGGAAACCCTTTGACCTGAAGGACCTGGTGGGGATTGTCGAAAAGTTCACTAAAAAACAATAGCCCGCTTATTCGCTTCCTGTTAGTTTCAAATTTAATATTTACTTATTGCCTCTTTCCCCCATAAAAAGTGCCCGGTAGCACACACCCTCCATATTTTATTTTTCGCTTTTTACCCGGAATTGAAAAAAACCATTTAAATTTATACGCCAATTATAAACAGACAAGATAATGATGAAAAGATTTTTTTACCTATCGCTCGTTGCTGCGGTACTATTCTTAGGATCTTCATGCAAGAAGGACCCTAATTCCGGTGATCATTCCGGGAACGTTCCCGGAGATACAACTAAGAACCCTACCGGTGTAGATGTACCCGCCGGAGCAAAGGATGGAATTACCTTCCTGAACGATGGTAAATCAGTGATATTTAACCTGTATGCGCCCAAGAAAACCTCGGTATCGGTAATAGGGGAGTTTAATGGCTGGGCGGCAAATGCTGCTTCCAAAATGAAGAACTCCAAAGACGGTACACGCTGGTGGGTACAGATCGATAACCTCGACCCAACCAAAGAGTATGCCTTCCAATATGTAGTTAACGGTTCCCTTAAAGTAGCCGACCCCTATACCGAAAAAGTACTCGATGGTGAACTTGGTCACGATGACGCTATTTCTGCGTCCACATATCCCGGCTTAAAGGCTTATCCAAAGGGCTCCACCACCGGCATCGTCAGCACATTCTGGTATAGCCAGCCAACTTATAATTGGGTTAACACCTCTTTTGTACGCCCCGATCCCAAAAACCTGGTGATCTACGAATTGCTGGTGCGCGATTTTGTTGCCAACCACGATTATAAAACCATCAAAGATACCCTCAACTATTTTGTACGCCTGGGCGTAAACGCTATCGAACTAATGCCCATCAACGAATTTGAGGGCAACAACTCCTGGGGCTATAATCCCAACTTCTATTTCGCGCCGGATAAATTCTATGGCACCAAGAACGACTTAAAGGCCCTGATAGACGCCTGCCATGGCAAAGGTATTGCCGTAATACAGGATATCGTGCTCAACCACTCTTTCAGCACATCGCCTATGGTGCAGCTGTACTATAGCGGCAGCCCCAGCACCGGCGCGCCTACACCTGATAACCCCTGGTACAATGTAACGCCTACACACCCTTATAACGTAGGCTTCCAGTTTAACCATGAAAGCCCTGCCACCAAGTACTTTGTAAAAAACGTGCTCAAATGGTGGATGACCGAGTATCATATCGATGGTTTCCGTTTCGATCTGGCCAAAGGCTTTACGCAGGTAAACTCTGGCAGCGATGTAAACGCGTGGGGGCAGTATGATGCCAGCCGCGTAGCTATCTGGAAGGACTATAACAACACTATGAAAGCCATCGACCCTAAGTTTTATGTCATCCTCGAAGATTTTGCCAGCAACCAGGAAGAAAATGTACTGGCCAACGAAGGCATGATGACCTGGAACAACCTATCCACCAACGGCGAGCAGGCCCTGATGAGCTATAACGATGCCGGTGGCTCGTGGGACCTCTCCGGTTTGTTTTACAATGTTTATGGCTTCACTAATCCTTACGCTATGATCAGCTATTTCGAGAGCCACGACCAGGAGCGCCTGCAATACAAAAACGGCATGTTTGGCAATATATCCGGCAGCTATAGTATTAAGGACCTTGCAACCGGCCTCAAGCGCGATGAAATGGGTGCGGCCTTTATGTTCTCATCTCCCGGCCCTAAAATGGTTTGGGAGTTTGGCGAGCGCGGCTACGACATTAATAATGATGACAATAGTCCCTTTGGTGGCCGGTTGGGCGAAAAACCACCACGTTGGGAATACATGACCGACCCTAACCGCAAGGCCCTGTTTGCCCTGTATGCCAAAATGATCAAACTGAAGATCAAGAACCCGGTATTTACCACCACCAACTTCGCCTACGACCTGGGCGGAACCGTCAAGACCATACAACTGAACGGCGCCGATGGCACCAATGTAGAAGTAGTAGGCAACTTTGGCGTAACCACCCAGAGCAAGGATATCCCATTTGCCGCCATTGGCACCTGGACCGACGCCCTCACCGGCGCCACCGTCAACGTAACCGCCGTACCCTTCAGCATGACCCTCGCCCCCGGCGAATACCATCTGTACAGCAACCGGGCGTTGTTGCAATAGTATAAAGAGTACAATTGTCTAAACCCTATCCCATGACTGGTTTTCCAAAAGGAGACCGGTCATTTTTGATTTAGGGCACCCCGGTTTTCCGGCTGATCAGACCAAACTACTGCTTACCCGTAGCGAAAAAAGCATTCTCACAGGCATTAACCCTTAAGCCGGTAGTAAAAATCACCTGTTTCCGGGCATTAGGGCTCAAGCCGGTAGTAAAAAAAGGTTGTTTCCGGGCATAAAGCGTTATGCCGGTAGTAAAAATCACCCGTTTCCGGGCATAACGGCTCAAGCCGGTAGTAAATTTTGGAGCCTTTTTAATTGCAAATAATTCATTATCAATAGATTGATTTTAAAAAACACGCTATTTTATTTCTGAACCCCTGTTTTTCCCCCGAAAAACTCATCTATAAATCAAGGAACTTTCTTTTTTTAACAATAACTGCCTTCACGCCATCTTAAGGCCATTTTGCTATTATTTATCGTGCAAAAAACTACCAAAACCCGCTGCATTCTTGCGGTTCCCGGGAAGAAAACACGCCTAACCAGGGCCTATATCGACCCTATTTACACCTTTCACGAAAACACAGGAATTGCAGCATTTACCGGCGGTTGCCTGGCTGCTTTTACTAAAGATACGAAAAATCCCTCAAAAAACCAACAGGCAACCGGGCAAACCCTGCCAACGGCTAACTGACAACTGCAAACTGAACATGGGCGTTTCCCCGCTGGTAGAAGCGGGGCCGGGCTATCCGTTACAAGTCCTCGCCCTTTGCCGCACCGGGCCCGCGCGATGGCCGGGCTGCGGGCTTTTCACTGCTATCCCTAACGCGGGGGAAAATCACACACCCTGCACGTCCTGGCGAGCGATAGCGTGGCCATCTCTACATAAGCAAATTGACGATGCTGTCCGAACGTTCTCGTAGAGGTGGGTTCGTTCCTCGCCATGACGGTCTGGTGGGTTTGTCTGTCCGGTTTTTGGTAAAGGGTAGTTGGGGATATGGCGGACAAAGTTATAGAATCACATACGGCACTTGTGCATACGCGAAGCACTAATAGTGACTATCTACACAATTTGTAATTGCCTCATATATAGTTCTTTGAGAATATTCTATGGGGATTTGCTGCTTTGTATAATAACCATCAGATGTATGAACGTGTATAACAGCACCATATTTTTTATTCAGGAACAATATGAAGCAGTCTGCATTTTTATATGGATAACTTTCAATATAGTCATATCTACAACTAACTATTGTATCACCCACATTGTTAATTACCCCATATTTTTCTTTAATCTTGATTGTGTAACAATGTTCTTCCCAATTAACGGGGATTATTATTTTTTTTGCAGTATCTGACTTTGTACTAGTTCTCTTTACTGCTTTTTTATTCTCCTTAGCATTTAAAATTTTTGACACATCATTTTTTGCTAAGACTTTAATCTCACGCAAGGGGCTTTTAAACTTTCTATTTAGATTTTGCGCAATTTTATACTCAAAATTTGCCTCTGTTATTTTCCTTTCTTGTCTATCAACTACTGCCAAGTTGTAATGTAAATGGTCAATAATTGAATCGGCAGCTATACCCGCTTTATATTGAGCTATAGCATCTGAATTGTTTTTTTGCTTAAATGAATTATTACCTATGAATAAATGGCAATAGGCAATGAATTGCTTATTTAAATGATTATTATTTTCACTCAAAGCCTTATTGATAGCATTAGTTGATGCAGTATAATTACCTGCATTGTTATAAAGTAATCCTATTATAAAATCCGCTACAACGGTGGCTTCGTTATCAATAGTGAAATTTATTAAATGGGGCGTTTTAATTACATCTGGATTTTGTATATAGATAATAGCATTGTCTTTTGTTCTACTAAACCCTTTGGTGCTAAAATTCAAAAAGTTGTAAGAATAAATACGGCAATTGAATGAGTTTTCGCTTTCGCTGTCCCCAAACACAATTAACCCTGTTCTGCTACAATTTTCTTCAAATGTGCTTTTTATTGTATCCAGGTAGTGACTATTATCTTCGTCAATAAATTTTCTAAGCCTTCTTAAATTAATAGTATCGATATTTTGAATATCCGAATTTAGTCTACCGTATAAATTACTTGTAAACCCTTCTTTAATAGCATGTTTCCCATTAAAACTGGCTATTAATAAACCCGTCTTTTTGAAAGTCTCGTTGCATAATTCTTCTTCAGATTGCTTACTCTTGAAAAATGTGAATACCCAGAAAGTTGGTAATAACAAAAAGATATAAATTAAATACCTTCCTACTTTTAAGATTTTGATTAAACGTTGACTATATAAGTCACGGTGAGATAAAATATCATTAAAAACATTGGTTAAAAATACTATTACTAGGATAATTAAAACTGAAATAGATAAGTGAGTGAAAACGATTTTATGTAGAAAATCAGTTACTTTTTCAGCAGTTTCAAACAAGAGTATGGCACCAGCAATTATTGGGTAAGCAGGGTTCTTTTTTAACTTGATTTTAATTAAATCAATTAATTTGGTCATTTTGCGATAAGTTAGGTTATATAAACATACATAATTATTAGGGTTTTGCAATTATATAGGATTTGAAGTGCTTTGCTGAACTCTTAAATTATCAGTAGCCATGACCGAGGTCGATGACCTATTATCGCCATCCTTGATGCAACGACATCAAAACCTGGCTAAACCCCGACCATACCGGCACCCAGCGCAGCGCCTGGCTGCAAAGCCGCCCCTGCCTTTCCGAAGTGCTTAAAATTACGGTGGAAAAGGATCATAAGACGGGGAAGTAAAATTAATTTTCCTTCTTGTAGGATCGGACTGCACTGTCAGTTTCTACTTTAATCTCAAATGCCGGAAACTCACACCTCCCACACACACATCATTGCGAACGATAGGAAGCAACCTCTGCACATGCAAATCCATAATGCTATTTGAGTATCCTGCGTAAAGTAGCTTCGATCCTTGCCATGACGTTCTGATGAGATTTATTCATTTAGGATGATTGGTGGATAAAAAAGTTCAAGACACTTTCTTTTAGTTGCGCTGATACTCACCGTGTCAGAAAAATAGTGACTAAGGGAATGCCAGTCTGACATATAAAGCTGCCACACATGACATGGGAGTATTTAAATGACAAGATGTCACCAATATTTTTCTTTGTAATTATTAAACAGTTTTATGTTGTTTAAAAAGAATTTTTTTCATAAAAGTAAATAAAAAAATTAGATTGGTTTTAGTTTTTTAAATGTTCACAGGACAATGATTTGCGATTAGTATTCTTGTATAAATTACACAAAAAACAAGTGTGATTATGAAATAATTTTATGATTCTATTTAAAAGATAAACTCATTTTTTTAAAATTACCTTAAAATACAATGAAATTAAGCTTAAATAAATCCATATTATAAAATAGGATGAGTGATAGTAATTTATAAAAACACGAAATGATGTGAACTATATAATTAAATTTAAATATTTTAAGTTGTTATAAACCATAGTATATATAGCTGGCTGTTAATGATAAAGCAATTTATGGTATAAAAAACAATGAATATTTAATTGGCATTGTACTTGTTATGTTTATTTTTAAAAAACATAAAATTATCATGGAAGAGAAAAATGAATACCCAGCAGAGTTTTACCTCAGCGACCGAGAGCTTAAAATATCAGGTCCTGTCGAATTTGTCAAAGAACAAATGCAATTTACCAAAAACGTCATTGATTTATTTGCTGAAAGAATAAAACATAAACTGATTGATAATAAGGAAGAGGGCTCCAAATCTTTGTCTTTCAAAAGTGAAACTCTTGATGTGAAGTCTAAAGTCAAAGGTGAAGAATATGTCGAATTTGAAGAAGTAAAAGACATTGAATTTATCGCCAAATACTCTGAAATCATAGCTGTAGATGGAGATAAGATACAGGTTTTGTGTAAAATTCCTGGTAGCTCTTTAGGTTCAAGGATGGTAAGCCTTGTAGTTATCTATCTTTTTATAAAATTGAAGACAAAATCAGTAGAGAGGGTGTCATTTTCCGAATTACGAAATATTTGTGAAATACACGGAGAGTTGGATAGTGGACATTTTTCTGAATATCTTAAGAAAAATAAAAAATGGTTCCTTTTGGATGGCAACTCAAAAAATAGCAATGCCAAAATCACAATCCCTGGAATGAGGGAAGCAGAACGTTTACTTGATTCTATGAAAAACTAAATTACTATGGAAACTAAAGAAATTTCAATCAGAATTAATCTTGAATCAAGAGAGTTCGAGATTAAAGGAGATTCAAACTATGTTAATGATCACTATGGTGATTACATTATGGAGTGTTTGGGAATTATAAAGTCGTCATCCAATTTAAAGAAGAATGATCAATCCCCACCCTCAAATACAAAACATCAAAGCCAGTCACGAACTGAATCTGGAAATGATGGTGGTATTCCCGATTCGTTCGGGGAATATCTGAATAAATTTCCAAAGACAATCAGTAATGTTGATAAGCTACTAATTGCTTGTTATCATGTACAATCCAAAAATGATAATAAAGCTTTTACAATTTCTGAAGCTTCTTCACTGTTAATTAATCAAGGGATTAAATTGAGCAATCCAAATTCATTCAATAAGGCGAATTTGGATGCAAAAAAGATTTTTAAACTAACTGGAAATAATTATCGTGTGTCCGAAACAGGAGTTAATCATATTAAAAGCGTTATGACAACATGAATTTTGAAAGAGTGTTTGATAATGGGAAACCGTTCAAATCTTTGCATCAACTTGAACAAGTTAAGATAGGCGGATATGTTTATTATTTGACAAATGGTAGAAACGAGTTTCAACCAAAAGACTTAGCGGAATTGTTCAAAAATTATAACATAGATGGTCCTGCAAATATCTCAAGAGAACTTTCCAAAGCACTTAAGGAACGTCCTCGGGATGTAATAAAACATAATGATAATTATGCGTTAGAGCGTAGTTATATTAATAAGATGAATGCTTTACATCAAATTGATTATTCTAAAGATACTTTTTTAAAAATGAATAACCTTTTGGTAGAATTAAAAGACATAAATCAAAAACAATTTTTGGAAGATGCACTAAAGTGTTTTGGCGCTAAAATTTATAGGCCAACTATAATTATGACTTGGCTTGTTGTTCTTGATGTACTATATGATAAAGTAATTAATTCAAAACTAAATGAGTTTAATCTCGCCTTATTAAAGCAAAATAAAAAAACCATAATTACTATTAAATCAGATTTTGAAGATATTAAGGAATCAACATTTATTGAAGTTTTGAGATCTGCTTCAATAATAAGTAAAGAACAGAAAAAGATATTAGACGAAAAGTTGACCATAAGAAATTCTGCATCTCACCCAAATCAGACTTCTTTCAAGGAATCAAAAGTTGTGTCATTTATAGAAGAATTATTGTACGATGTTGTAGATAAACTTAACTGAAAACTAACAATTAAGATATCGGAAAAATTCATTTATTCCCAAATACTGGCCCCCCGCTGCCGCAAGCGTCCCGCTTGTGGCCCGCATGCAAGGTAGCCGGCATGTTATAACCACAGGGCACAAGCAACTTTGTTACTCAGCACCTGTCCCGCTTGTGGCCCGCATACAAGGTAGCCGGCATTTTATAACCACAGGGCACAAGCAGCTTTGTTACTCAGCATATGTCCCACAAGCGGGACGCTTGCGGTAGCGAACGCAAGTTGGTTATATTGTTTTTAGTCAGTTATTTGTTTACCTTGGGTCAGCCTAAATCTTTTAATAAATGCCTCCTAAAAAATTCCTTTATAGTGTCTGGTATTCATTACGTCCAGCTTTGTACGTGGCTGTTTTCGGGCCATTAAGCTACTTTAATCATCAACGCTCGGTGAAGCTCGGTTCTGATTTGCGTTATTTTTCACCTTGGACATGGTATGGCACTGTTCTTATAATTTTTGCGCTTTATATTATTTACGATTGTTTTAAATTTCTATTGCCAATGCTGCGCGGCAAAGCAGTAATTGAGTTGGATAATGAAAAAATAGACTTTCGCCATAAGAATAAACTCATTTATTGGAATGATGTAGAGAAGATTACTTATGGTGAGCTGCTAGACGCGGTTGTGTTTAAACTAAACAACGGAAAAAAGGTTAGGATATACCTCAACTGCGTTAAAGGGGATAATGCGGAAATTTACCAAACTATTTTATCATATTATAAACAAGCGACTGACAAAATAACTTAAGCATTCGAGGGCTTTCGGATGGAAAGCAGCAGCAAAAATCACCATCATTGCTATCTCTGCAAATCCATAGAACTTGATGAAAGTCCTACGTAGTCCGCTAGCCAGCGGATCGTTCCATGACGTGGTGGAGAGTTGAACTGTTTCACTTTGTTTCACACTGTTGCGGTTCAAAGAGTGAAACAGTACACTTTAGCGCGCTGTCATGCTGAGGCTCTCGAAGCATTGGCGGGCAAAGGCCTTTACGCTCACCCTTCGAGTGCCTCAGGGTGACAGCCTTTTTTATTTTTCGCGTTAAGGATTGTAACGTATACCGGCCATCGCGCTTAAGGCCTGCAGGCGTATGAGTGGAAAGCCTGCCCCGCTTCTATCGGCGGGGAACGCCCTTATTGTCATTGATCACTAAGTCATTGGTCATTAGCCCAAAACGACTTTACTCCCCACTCTCCATTTACAACTCTCCATTCACAACCCGCCACTCAAACACCCCACCCACCCAGCCACTGCCACTTGTACTCCCGCACCCCACAACTCACAACTCCCCACACGAACCCCACCCCATAAATTTTACACTAAAAATACCATTCGGTATAATTTATGATGTAATATTGCAGCCTGATAAGCGGGAGTATATTTCCGTATCATCAAAGGGAAAGCTATATTAATTCACATACCAATCGGTATATTTTATGACTGAGTTTCAACGCAAATTGCTGATAGTTACCGTAATCGGGGCCGCCATTATGGAACTGATAGACATTTCTATCGTCAACGTGGCTATTAATTACATGAGCGGCAACCTGGGCAGCACGCTGGAGGATACCGCCTGGGTGATCACCAGCTATGCCATTGCCAACGTGATCATCATCCCCATGACCAGTTTCCTGACCAACATACTGGGCCGGCGCAATTATTATATCGGCTCGGTTATCCTGTTCGTGTTCTGTTCCATCATGTGCGGGCAGGCCTCGTCTATCTGGATGCTGGTATTCTTCCGGTTCTTACAGGGGCTGGGCGGAGGTGCCTTACTGTCGGTTTCGGCAGCCGTGGTTTACGAGATGTTCCCTAAAGAAAAACTGGGTACCGCCAGCGCCCTGTTCGGCATCGGCGTTTTCATCGGCCCAACCATCGGCCCCACGCTTGGCGGCTACATCACCGAGAACTTGTCGTGGCCCTGGATATTTTACATCAACGTGCCCATAGGCCTGGCAGTAGCCGTTTCGTGCTATTACCTGCTGCCCGAGTCGCCCCTCAAAACCGCCAAAGCGAGGATCGACTGGACGGGCATCGGCCTGCTCACGGCAGGGGTGGGCAGCCTCCAAACCGTGCTCGAAAGAGGGGAAACCGACGACTGGTTCGCGGCCGGTTATATCATTGTGCTGTCGGTTATCGCGGTCATCTCGCTTACGGCCTTTGTGCTGTGGGAGCTGCATGTACCCAACCCGGTGGTGAACCTGCGGGTGCTCAAAAGCAAGCCGCTGGTAATAGCCGCGGTGCTTACGTTTATTACGGGTATCGGCATGTTCACCTCCATATTTTTGACCCCGGTGTTTGCGCAGCGGCTGCTGGGTTTCACGCCATCGCAAACCGGGCTGCTGCTGCTGCCGGGTGCCCTGCTGGCGCTGGGGGCTTTGGTAATTTCGGGCAAGCTGCTGCAAAAAGGCGTGTCGCCGGCAGCCATTGTGGCGGTGGGTTTTGTGCTGTTCATCTACTTTAACTGGCGCATGGGGCACATGAGTTTGGATACCTCGGCCACCGAGATCAGCATTACGCTCATTTACCGCGCGCTGGGTTTGGCGCTGCTTACGGTTCCGCTAAGTTCGCTGGCTGTGTCGTCCCTCAAACCTGCCGACATACCGCAGGGCACCGCCCTTAATAATATGATGCGGCAGTTGGGCGGGTCGTTTGGGATATCCATTATCAACACCTATTCGGCCCGGCGCACCGCCCTGCACCGTACTGATCTGCTGGGCAACATCACCGATACCAACCCCGAAGTGACCGACAGGCTCAACAAAAGCACGCACTTTTTTGTGGAGCACGGCAAAACCCTGCTCGAAGCCAAAAAGGCCGCCTTCCGCGCGCTGGACAACGGCGTGGTAAAACAAAGCACGCTGCTCAGCTACCTGGATTCGTTCTTCCTGCTCGGGCTGCTGTTTGCCGTTACACTGCCACTATTGCTGTTTGTGGTAAAACGAAGCAAGGCAAAAACGGTTAATGTGGTAGTGTCGGATCACTAAAGCGCGTGGACTCACTTCTATTGAACAATAAAAGAAAAAAATAAACATACAATGAAAACTACAAATAATAGCATACTCATCACCGGCGGGAGTGCCGGCATTGGGTTCGAAATGGCTAAACTATTTTCGAAAAATAACCATGTGATCATCACCGGTCGCAACCAGGAACGTTTGGAAAATGCCGCTGCCCAACTGGAAAATGCCACCGCTATTGTAAGCGATATCACCAACGCAGATGACGTAGCCCACCTGGTAAAACAACTGAACCGGGATTTCCCGGAGCTGAACGTGGTGATCAACAATGCCGGCAACGCCTTCGTGTACAACCTGGCCGAACCGGGCATCAACGCCTACCAGAAAGCCGGCGATGAAATGCTGACCAACTACCTCTCCGTTATCCGCCTGAACGAGCAATTGCTGCCCACCCTTATCAAACAGGAGGAAGCGGCTATTGTCAACGTAACCTCCATCGTCGCCTTCGCACCCAACATGAAGCTGACCACCTACGGCGCCAGCAAAGCCGCCCTGCATGCCTACACCCAGGCATTAAGGCTCACGCTGGAAGATACCCCGGTGAAGGTTTTCGAGCTGATGCCACCATTGGTTGATACCGAATTCTCCGCCGAAATAGGCGGCAAAGCCAACGGCATACCCGCCAGCGTAGTAGCCGATGAGCTGCTGAAAGCCTTTGAAACCAACGAATACCAGATCCATGTTGGTCGCACAGCAGATATCTTTAACAACTTTTTCCCGGCATCACAGCAGGGGGTGTTGGCTATGAACGGGAGGTTGTGATAGTTAAGAAGTTATAATAGTTAATATTAAAGCCCGCTTTTCAAAAATTGGAAGCGGGCTTTAATATTAAATAATGGTACTTGTTATTTCTGGGCGTTTCCCCGTCCGCTAGCCAGCGGCCGGGGCCGGGCTTTACGCTCATACTGCACAGGCCTTAACCACCGGGCCGGTATCCGCTGCAATCCCTAACGCGGGCACTGTTTCAAAGTGATTCATTTGTTTCGGCTTAAAAAGTGAAACAGTACAGGCTGATCCCTTCCCTATCCCCCCTCAAATCAGGTGTTTACACGGGGCATAATACGTATTTCTACGTATTATAATATTGTCAATTGCCTGTAGATTTGGTGTTTAGACCCTGCAAGTTACCTGTTTTGGTTAAGTACATTGTTTATTCACCTTTTAAAACCTGATAACATGGAAGAATACCTAACACCAACAAACTTGAGCCGGCGTGTCTTTGTAAAAGGCGTAGGCTTGGTCAGCGCGGCGCTGCTGCTGGGCACAATGGGCGGTTGCGAGCAAATAGCCGAAGCGATAAAAAACAGGCCCATGCGTCGCCGCCTGCGCACCGGCTCGCCCGAGGTAGATGCGGATATTGCCACTTACAGGCAGGCAGTTACCCTGATGAAAGCATTGCCGGCCAATGATCCGCGCAACTGGGCCAAACAGGCCGCCATACATGGCACGGCAGCAGCGGGCTTCAACCTTTGTCAACATGGTACCGAGCATTTCTTCTCCTGGCACAGGGCCTATTTATTCTATTTCGAAAAAATTTGCCAGAAACTGACAGGCAACCCCCACTTTGGTTTGCCCTACTGGAACTGGAACCAGAACCCCGCGCTTAACCCCGCTTTCCTGGATACCACCAGCGTGATGTATCTGCCCCGCAATAACACTACGGTAGCAGGGTTTGGCCCCATCACCACCGCCGAACTGGCCCCTATATTTACCGACACCAATTTCTTCACCTTCTGGCCGCAGATAGAAGGTACACCGCATAACTCCGTTCACAGTTACATAGGCGCTACTATGGGTGGCGGCGGCTCGGCTATGGACCCGATATTTTGGACACACCATTGCATGGTTGATTATTGCTGGTACAAATGGAACGTTGATCAGCATAACAACAACCCCAACGACCCCGGCTGGAACGGCACCGCCTGGGATTATTTTGTTGACGGAGATGGAAACACCGCCCACATGACGGCAGGCATTACCACCATTATGCCATTGCTGAGCTACCAATATGAGCATAGTAATATCGGCCTTAACATCAAGCAGGTGGTAGCCACTACCAAAGCCGAGTTCACCAAACTGCAGGACAGGGTTAAAGCCGGTGCCAACGTTAAGTTCGATATCAAGAGCCGCGTACCCATTGCCACCCGTACGGCACTGAGTATTGCAAGGCCGTTTAATGCCACGCCCCGGGTTACTGCCGGTAATTTTACCGCCATTATTGATAACGACGAGGCAAAGGATAAGGTATTTGTGAGCATCAACTATGTGCAATTGCCTGCAGAAAGTGATTTCTTTGTGCGGGTATTTATCAACCTGCCCGATGCCAATACCAGTACCCCTGCCGAGGACCCGCATTATGCAGGCAGCTTTGCCTTCTTCGGCTCCACCATGCCCGAGCGTGGTATGGCGATGAGTAATATGCCGGCGGCGCACCATCATGTGCCTAAATTTTTGGTTAACATTACGCCTACCCTGCAAAGATTGAAAAAGACCCAGGAGTTGAACGATAAGAGCCAGATATCCGTGCAGTTGGTAGCAGTGCCTTTTATGGGTAAGTTTGAACACCCGGACACCCAGTTGCTGCTGGATAATGTTGAATTGATAGTTACCCCGGTAATTGTTAATGCTAAAGAAGAATAATATCCCGGGCTTTTGAGCGTATAAGGATATAAGATGAAATGGTCGAAAATAAGCATCGGTATAACCTTTGCGGCTTATTTAGCTTTACCCGGATGTTGCAGCGGCGAAACACCGAAGCAGCATCCGGTTGATACGGCCATAAAAGCTATGGATACCCTGTATACCCTGGATCAGCATAAAATGGAGGTGGCGCAGGCCGTTGGTCCGGCTATGCTTGCCGGGCATAAATACCGCTTTGTGCAGATTGAAGTAGCAAAGGTGACCAATCCCCAAAAGCACCCGCTGATATTTAACGTGTATTATCAACCCCTCAATAAAGAGAAAATATTGCTGGGCACTTTCAGCCTGTACCCCGCCGATAACCCCGGCAAATTTATTGTAGCCACACAAGGCAAAGTGACCAGCGGGGGCTCGATCATTCTCTCCATGACATCACCCGAAAAAATGAAAGCGAGTGATCAGTTGAAAGTGGTGGTGAAGAAAATTGCTTTGAGGGAGAAGTAGGGGGCAGGTGTTTTGGGTGCTTATTCGGATTGGTTGTGTGGTTTATGTGCGGCAGTGAATGTCACGTTTTTCGCAGTTGTTTGTTTTTTTAAGGCGCTCAAGAGGGCTGCGCCGTTCTTTTTCCGCAAAAGAAAGTAACCAAAGAAACTTAGCGTAGCGATCTCATGAACACCTTTAAAAAAACAAACACCCGTGAATAAACTCCCGGCTGCGCCTGGCTCTATTAAAGTTTCTGCTTTCGCCTGGCCAGTGCTACCCGAACCAGCCAATGCCGGATTTGAGGTTAACGGAGGGTCTGTCAAACTCATTCCTGTCCGCCACGTCCACTATACTAAAAACCGGACGGACAAACCCCACCAGAACGTCATGGCGAGGAACGAAGCCACCTCTACGCAGGACATTCAGACAGCACTATCGATTTGCATGTGCAGAGGTTGCTTCGCTACCGCTCGCAATTACGCGCGGGGAGATTGCGCTGTTTCAAACAACACCGGCTTAAAAAACGAAACAGTACAAACTCTTCATCATGTCATCCCGAACTTGTTTCGGGAACCCACAGGACAGGTCACCTACCTGCATAGCGTTTACTTAGCATGTGGGGTGCCGATCCGCTAACCAGCGGACGGCATGATGCTTGGAGATTGGTTTAAGCAGAGAGCTGTTTCACTTTGTTTCAAACAACACCGGCTTAGAAAGTGAAACAGTACAAAGAGCGTTGTCATGCTGAGGCTCTCGAAGCATTGGCGGGCAAAGGCCTTTACGCACGTCCTTCGACAGGCTCAGGATGACAGCCCTTTTCTTTTTTCGCGTTAGGGATGGGAACGGATACCGGCATTGCGGCTAAGGCCTGTGCAGTATGAGTGAACAGCCCGGCCCCGATGAATATCGGGGAAACGCCCATATTCAGTTGGCAGTCCCGATAGCTATCGGGATGAGTTGGCAGTTTGTAGGGCTATACAACAGTAGAACCGTACATTCCCCATCCATCACAAACCCCATCATCTTTCCATTCCACACTATTTAGATCGGATCAGCTAAATATTCTAAAAATTAAATAAAATTGCCGGAATAATGTGGTGAAACATGGGGTTTAGCGCTATATTTGAATTCCCCCGAGCTTAGTTTCCGTAATGGTAGTAATTTACAACAAATATTCTTTAGCGTTGTTAACGTAGTATGGATAGATTTGCACCCTCGCCAAATTCTGGTACATTGAATGACGTTATCCCTCAATCGGGAATAAACGGGCACTTTGCTGTCAACGTTTTTGATAATTTACCGGTGGCTGTTTATACATGTGATCATTTGGGTTACATTCAATCCTATAATAAAGCTGCTGCAAAGCTTTGGGGCCGGGAACCTGTAATAGGCAAAGACCTGTGGTGCGGATCATGGAAAATATTTGAGCCCAATGGCGAACCAATGCAACTGGATTCGTGCCCCATGGCGAGGACCTTAAGAGAAAAAAAAGCTGTTGAGGGCGAAGAGATTATAGTACAACGCCCTGATGGTAGCAAAAGGAATGTTCTGCCGTACCCGGTGCCAACATTTGACAGCTCGGGCGCATTGACAGGGGCTATCAATACCCTGGTTGATATTACTGATCAGCGGATGGATGATGCCCGGCAATCCATGTTAGCCGCTATCATTGAATCATCGGATGATGCTATTATTAGTAAAACATTGGACGGTATAATTACCAGCTGGAATGAAGCTGCTGAAAAAATGTTTGGCTATACACCCGATGAAGCCATTGGCAGGCACATCACCCTGATCATCCCACCTGAAAGATTGTCGGAGGAAAATGTCATCATCAGCAAGATCAGAAATAGTGAAAAGTTAGATCATTTTGAAACATTCCGGCTTGCCAAAAATGGTGAATTATTGCCCATATCCTTAACCGTTTCGCCCATAAAAGACGCTAACGGGCGTGTTATCGGCGCATCCAAGATCGCCAGGAATATTTCTATCCAGAAATCCGCTGAAAAGGCATTACAGCAGTATACTCAAAATCTTGAAACCCTTTATTCGATAGGGGAGTTAATATCCGAAGACCTGGATATCCAGCGGATATTGCAAAAGGTAACGGATGAAACCACCAAACTAACAGGAGCCCAGTTCGGGGCCTTTTTCTATAATACCATCGATAACAGGGGCGAATCCTATATGCTGTATACCCTATCAGGGGCGCCAAAAGAAGCTTTTGAAAAATTTGGAATGCCCCGCAATACTGCTGTTTTCAACGCTACATTCAGCGGCGAAGGTGTACTGAGGGTAGATGATATTACCAAAGATCCCCGGTATGGTAAAAATGCACCAAACCATGGGATGCCCGAAGGCCATTTACCGGTAGTGAGCTACCTGGCGGTACCTGTTATTTCCAAAACCGGTGTAGTGATCGGCGGCTTGTTTTTTGGCCACCCCAAAGCCGGTATCTTTAAAAAGGATCACGAAACTATTGTGGTAAGCATAGCATCGCAGGCAGCAGTCGCGTTGGACAATGCCAAGTTATATGAAGAAATAAAAATATTGAATGCCCGCAAGGATGAATTTATTGGTATAGCGAGTCATGAATTAAAGACGCCATTGACCAGTATTAATGGTTATTTGCAGATACTGGAGCGAAACCTGGCAAATGATCCCAATGCTGGCTTTGTGAAAAAGACAAAAACACAATTGAATAAGCTTTTGGTGCTGGTTTCTGATCTGCTGGATGTTTCAAAAATACAAGCCGGGAAACTGGACCTGGTGCTGGAAGCATTTAACTTTCATAATCTGTTAACCGAAGCCATGGAGATCGTTCAGCTTTTAAATGTTTCTCATGAGCTGATATTGAACAGTGATTCTGAACAGTTACCCGTACTGGCCGACAGGCAAAGGTTGGAACAGGTAATTATTAATTTGTTAACCAATGCCATTAAATATTCCCCCGGGGCAAAACAAGTGCATATTGATGTGACCAGGTCTGATAAATATATCTCGGTAAAAATTAAAGATTTTGGCATTGGTATTCCGGAAGAGCAGCAGGAAAAAATATTTTCGAGATTTTTCAGGGCCGATGGTCTGGCACCTTACATGTCGGGATTGGGTTTGGGATTGTATATCTCTAAGGAAATTATAGACCGGCACAAAGGCGAGATCGGGGTAAAAAGTGAATCAGGCAAAGGTTCTGAGTTTTATTTCTCCATTCCCTTTAATGGAAATTAAAAAACCAGGTAGCATATACCAATGCTATAATAACTCCTTTGGTACCATATCTTTTACATTCTAATAACAATTCTTTGATTATCTTTGCAGATCATTAAAGCTATACAGATTAATCACTTCCCTTTTTACGTGCTGCATACAAACAGAACTTTTTGCTGCACACACAACTTTACGTATTTCGGCTCCACTGATCAGCAATACGATGAAGCAATAATTTAATAATTTATTTATCCCCTTCCCGGTAATAGCAATTTGTTATTTAAATTGATATGATCGGGGTTGAATATTCATTAGCATGAGACAACTAAAAATAACCCAATCTATTACCAATCGCGAATCACAATCGCTTGAAAAGTATTTGCATGAAATTGGTAAGGTAGATCTGATCACAGCCCAGGAAGAAGTTATCCTGGCCCAAAAGATACGTGAAGGCGACCAGGCAGCGTTAGAACGTTTAACCAAAACCAATCTTCGTTTCGTGGTTTCGGTAGCTAAACAATACCAGAGCCAGGGTCTTACTTTAGGCGATCTGATCAATGAGGGTAACCTGGGTTTGATAAAAGCTGCCAAACGTTTTGATGAAACCAAGGGCTTTAAGTTTATCTCTTATGCTGTATGGTGGATACGTCAATCAATTCTATCCGCGGTTGCCGAGCAATCAAGGATCGTACGTTTACCTTTGAACCAGATCGGGTCGTTAAGTAAAATACACAAATCCGCTTCTAAACTGGAGCAACACCTGGAGCGCCAGCCTACACCAGAAGAACTGGCTGATGACCTGGAAACTACAGTAGAAAAAATATCCGATTCATTATCTAACTCAGGTCGCCAGGTATCTGTTGACGCACCGTTTATTACAGGCGAAGAAAATACCCTGCTTGATGTGTTGCAAAGCACTGATGCCGGTACTGATAACGACCTGATGATCGATTCGTTGTCGCAAGAGATCAAACGCTCACTGAGTGTTCTGGCCGAACGTGACAGGCAGGTGATCGTACTGTTTTTTGGTTTGGGCAGCAATGCCGCACATTCACTGGAAGAAATAGGCGAAAAATTCAGCCTTACCCGCGAACGTGTGCGCCAGATAAAAGATAAAGCGCTGATGCGTTTAAGGCATAACTCAAGAGCAAATTTGTTGCAGTCTTATTTGTAATACATTAGAAGATCAGCAAAAAATATGCGTTAAGAAGATTAAGAAAAGGGGAGCGATCCCCTTTTTGCATTTAAAGTGGATGGTAAAAAGTGCTTCTTTCCCAATTGTCGATCACAAACGTATAACCCAAAGCAGCTGATAGATTAACGCTGTTGACCACCTTCCATTGCCTAAGCTCATCTGTAAATTCAGGAACAGCAAACCCACCCTGTAATGCCGCCTGCCTGTAAAAGTCAGCTTTTTGGGGGTGATGCGGTGAGCAGGCATTGAATACATAACTAAAAGCATCCTGTTGTATAATAGCCATGCTTATCCCAACACAATCATCAAGGTGTATTAAATTAACAGGGGCTAAACCATTCGGAACATCCTTTTTACCTGCAAAGAATCTACCGGGATGACGTCCGGGCCCAACTAAGCCGCCAAAGCGAAGAATGGCTGTTTTAAAGAATGGTTGCGATGCTAAAAGCTTTTCCGCTTCCAGTAATATCCTGCTTGCCTCGGTATCCGGAGCAGGATCGGTCAGTTCATTAATCTCGCTGTTATGATCCCCATATACACCGGTCGAACAGGTATAAATGACCTTTGTTATTTGATGTTGCTGAACGGCATGGATAATACGCTTCAATTTAGGCAGATACCCTTCTGTTTCGCCCTTACGAAACTTAGGCGGAATACTGATCACCAGTACATCACACCTAAAAAATTCAGGATCGAAACTTTCGCTATCTGCATCGATCAGTACCAAATAAGGCTGAATACCATTAGTTGATAGCAAGTCAAATTTCTCCGGAGATGTAGTAGAGCCTTTAACCGTGATACCCTGCTCTACTAACGCTTTGGCTAAGGCCATTCCGTACCATCCACAACCTAAAATGCTTATTGTCATGTGAAGGGGTAAAGGTAATGTGTTTGTAGTTATATTGAGTAAAGTGGTTTATGAGCGGCAGTGAATGTTACTTTTCTTTGGCCGTCAAAGAAAAGTAACCAAAAGAAACTCCCGGCTACGCTTATGTTCTGTGAAAGTCAGTAATTGGGCTTCGCCTGTGCCAGCCGAACAACGCTGATGCCGGATTTTTTAGAGGTATTTACGGTTAGTGCTTTTCATTTATTCATTTTCTATTTCTTCCCGTCAGCAGAAGAGCTTCGGCCGAAATCAGGCAAAACAATGGTGGCCTGTGCGGCTGCAGGGGGAAAGCAAGTTTTGCTGAAGCGTGGGAATGTGGGAGCAAAGCGAATGCGCGAAACTTTTGCGTACCAGGTTTTGCCTGATTTTGCAGGGCAAAGGCCCTAGTGCGGCAAAGAAGCCTTTCTGCTGAAAGCCTTTTTGGTTACTTTTGTGGCGACAAAAGTAACTAAGCCTCCGCGGCTATGAGCGGAACGATTATTTCATTTAACACATAATATCTCAACTAAGAAATCGCCTTACTCATCGAATAATACTTCAACTCTATAATATCACTCGGTACAGCTCTACTATTCCACTCCTCATGTATAGCCAATGCCGCTCCAACAGCCGTAGCCTGCGCCATAGAAGCAGCATACACCTCCACCTGCGGAAAAGCAGCTGCCAGCAAATGCATAAAAACGCTGTTCCTGCTAAACCCGCCATCCACAAAAATCCGCTTTACAGAAGTACCGTGTAGCACCAATTGAGTTGATGCAGCCTGCATACGTACCAAATCAAGTATCAGCTGATGATAAGCTTCGGTATCCGATTTAAAATCCGACAGTTCTCTCTCTCCAAAACCCTGATCCTGTGTAATATTGGCTTTAAGTTGATTAACAATAGCTTGCTCAAAAACAACATTTCTGAACCTGATCACATCCACATTAAAATGCTCCGCTATCCTTTTCACCTGCTGCTCATGCTCAAAGCCAGAAAATAAGCGGGATGCTTTAACCGGCTTCCCCTTGTATTGCAGGTAGCATAAGCAATCTTGTTTAAGTTCGTCGGCAGTTAGATTTGATTGATTAAAAGGGTTCAGACTGATGTTCCATGTCCCCGTGGAGATCAGGATAAATGGCTCTTTAAAATTCACCAGGTAGGGGATAAGGGCAGCCGAACTATCGTGCAAACCAATACCAATTTTATAATCCGCTTCGGGAGTATTTGATTTAAAAATCGTATCTGAAGGCTGAACAGGCGCCAGTTTTGAAGTTAAGTCTTCCTCATTTACCCAATCATGATATTGATCCTTCTCAAAATCCCACAAAGCGGTATGGCAGCCAATGCTGGTAATATCAGAACAAGGCTGCCCGGTAAGTAAAAAGCTGAGATACTGGGGCAGGTGCAGTGCATATTTCAACCGTTTAAATATTGCCGGCTGTTCCTGCTTTAACCGGTATAGTTGTAACCCCGAATTCAAACTACCCAAAACCGGGGAAGCGGTTTCGATGCTAAATTGTTCTTCGCCGCCATATTTTTTATAGAGTGAGCTGCTTAAGTCTTCGGGGTAAGGTTTCAGGTAATTGTATAATGGAGCTAAAGGTTTGCCATCCTTATCCAAATAAACCAAACTCGCTCCATAAGCTGAAAAATTTACTGCCTTAATATCAAATTTCTTCAGCTTGGAAACCTCATTTAAGGACTCAAAAACAGATAACCTCAAACTCTCCAGATTCTCGCAGGGAAAACCATCCTCATCAACTGTCTCCGTAAACCGCGCCGATTTTTCAAAAACGATGTTATAGCTCTCGTCGAATAAGAAGAGTTTCTTGTTGGTTTTCCCTACATCGAATATGGCTATGACGTTCATTGGTGATTGACTATTTAGAATAATGGGGTGTCATGCTGAGGCACTCGAAGCATGAGCGGTGGCTTGTACGCCATGCTAAACAGGCTTTTTTCTCATGGATAATTCTGGCAATAAATCCCATTGGCCATTTATTATTGCTTCTTTTTTTGCTCTGTTCCAACCTTTAATTTGTTTTTCAAATGCGATTGCTTGTGTGATTTCAGTAAACATTTCATGAAAAACCAATTTCACAGGCCTTTTTTTAAAGGTATAAGATTTGGTATCAATGCCATTTTCGTGCTCATATAAACGCCTTTCCAGATCATTAGTAACGCCTGTGTAATAAGAATTATCGCTGCAGAGTAATATGTAGACAAAATATTGGTTCATAGATCTCTAATTAAAAATAGTTTTCAACCTGAGGCACTCGAAGGATCGGCGTATAGGCCTTTGCCCGCATGCTTCGAGTGCCTCAGCATGACACCCATTTACGTATCTTCAACTACAGCCCTGTCGCCACTGTCTTCAATCCTCTTTCCCTGATCAAATTCCCCCTCACATCCAGCTTACGATAAACACTAACAGGGTCCAAAGCACCACCAGTCCGCAAACTTGCCTCCGCGATCAATGGCCGTACATCAGTACGGTAGGCTTGCTGTAATATCTCCTGCGCCCGGGTAACATCGTTATTATTCTGTGCATCTGTCAAAGCTTTTTTATCTACAATTAAAGCCTGTGCATAAGCTATTTTGATAGCCTGAACGGATTGCAGCAGGTCCTCTATGGGATCTTTTACATTATGCGAGGCATCAATCATCCAACCGATATCCGTGGCGTGGTTCATGCCGCGGGCATCCATACCTTCCACCAGCTCATTAAATATCAGGAATAGTTGATAGGGGTTAATGCTGCCTACGGTCAGATCATCATCGCCATATTTGGAATCATTGAAATGGAAACCGGCCAACTTCCCTTCCATCAATAATAAGGAAACGATCTGTTCGATATTACAGCCCTGTAAATGATGCCCCAGATCGACCAGCGTACTTGCCTTTTTGCCCAGTTTAGAAGCCAATAGATACGATTGCCCCCAATCGCCAATAGTGGTCGAATAAAAATTAGGCTCGAAAGGTTTGTATTCTATCCAAACCTTCCAGTCATCCGGCAGAGCGGCATAAATCTCCTGTAAACTTTCCAGCGTGTTTTGAAATGCTTTGCGGAAATTGAGTTGCCCAGGAAAATTAGACCCATCCGACAACCAAACCGAAAGCGCTTTAGAATCCAGCTGAACGCCATATTTGATTACCTCGATATTATGCTCGATAGCTTGTTTGCGCACCGCTTTATCCACATGATGCAGCGAGCCGAATTTGTAACTCAACTTTTGATCCCGCTGATCCTGGAAGGTATTAGAATTTACTGCATCGAAATGCAGGCCATATTGCGCTGCCAAAGCTTTAATGGATGAGGCATTCTCCGGAATATCCCAGGGAATATGCAGTGAAATAGAATTGCTGGAGCGGTTAAGCGCGTGGATCACGCCAACATCTTCAATTTTCTCCTCCAAACTCCTCGGCTCCCCGCCACCTGAAAACCGTCCGAAACGCGTGCCACCCGTACCCAATGCCCAACTCGGGATAGCGATATTAAAAGCGCCAAGCTTGCGCATTACCTCATCAAGATTAGCAACGTCAGCCGCTACAAAATCAAATTTGCGTTGATGTTCTTTTAAACCTTGCTGGTTGAATTCTTCGATTTTATACTTTTCTATTTTCATAGTAATGCCCCCTCTAAATCTCCCCCGGTAGGGGAGACTTAAAAATTTAATATTTTCTTAAAGCCCTCCCTTCCGGGGAGGGTTGGGTGGGGCCGCTACCTCGCAAACGCCGTTGCCACCCCACCATCCACGTTCAGCATATTGCCGGTTGATTTGTTTAATAATCCGCCCACCAAAGCAAAGCAGGCATTGGCTACATCTACGGGCAATATCACCTCGTTCAGTAAAGTACGTTTGGCATAGTAGGCCGGCAGTTCTTCTACGGTAACGCCATAGGCTTTAGCGCGGCCTTCGGCCCAACCACCTGCCCAGATATTACTGTCGCTGATCACGGCATCCGGGTTTACCACATTCACCCTTATTTTATCTGCACCTAATTCAGCTGCGTTCAAACGGCTTAAATGTAATTGGGCTGCTTTCGCGCTGCCATACCCGGCATTATTGGGTCCACTTACCAAAGCGTTTTTGCTCACGATGTTGATAATATCGCCGCCTATAGCCTGCTTTTTCATCACATCAACAGCAGCCTGTGTCACCAAAAACTGGCCCTTAACCAATACGTCATATAAGATGTCCCAATCCTTTTCGGTATGGTCGCCTATAGTTTTGGAGATAGACAAGCCCGCGTTATTTACGATCAGGTCGACCCCGCCAAAAGCCAATACAGCCGTTGCCATGGCACCATGTATTTCATCGGCTTTGGTTACATCCAATAAGGCTGTGGTATAAGCATCCTTGCCGTACAGCTTTTTAAATTCCTCGCCCGCGCTTTCTAATCGTACGGCGTGCATATCATTCAGGATCACTACGGCGCCTTCCTCCACAAACTTTTTGGCGATGGCTTTGCCAATTCCTCCTGCGCTGCCGGTTATCAGAGCGATACGTCCCGATAAAGCTTTTGGCTTCGGCATGCGTTGTAATTTAGCCTCTTCCAATAACCAGTATTCGATATCAAAAGCTTCCTGGCGTGGGAGGGAGGTATATTCAGAAATGGCTTCTGCGCCCTTCATCACGTTGATGGCATTGATGTAAAACTCGGCTGCTACCCGCGAGGTTTGCTTGTCCTTAGCAAAGGTGAACATGCCTACGCCCGGATATAAGATCACCACCGGGTTGGCATCCCGTATAGCCGGGCTGTTCGGATGTTTGCAGGTATTATAATAATCCGCATACATTTTGCGATAGGCCTCAAATGCCGGGGCAAGTTTTTCTTTGATCCCCGGGGCATCACTTAGGTTAGCGCCGGCTTCCAGTTCCAGAACCAGCGGACTGATCTTTGTCCGCAAAAAATGATCCGGGCAACTGGTGCCCATCGGGGCTAAGCGGTCCAGATCATTGGAGTTAATAAATTCCAGTACCCGTGCATCATCCGTAAAACTCCCGATCATCCGGGTTTGGGATGAGCAGAAACCACGTAATATCGGTGCCAAAGCAACCGCTTGTTTTTTACGGTCGGCCGGATCTAAACTCTGTATTTTCTGCCCGCCAAAAATGGGGGCCTTTTTACCATAGTTATTTTCTAAATATTCGGCGCATTGCTCTATTACCTCAAGTGTATTAATATAACTCTCATAAGCCGTATCGCCCCAGGTGAACAACCCATGCGAACCCAGCATAATACCCCGTATACCCGGACTGGCATCCAAACACGCCTTCAGCTTCAACCCTAAATCAAAGCCCGGCCGCTGCCAGTCGATCCAGCCTATGGTGCCGCCGAAAAGGTCTTCAGTTATCTTCTTGCCGTCTTTTGCTGCCGCGATGGCAATAGCGGCATCGGGGTGCAGGTGGTCGATATGCTTAAAAGGTAAAAAGCCATGAAGAGGTGTATCGATAGATGGCGCTTTTGAACTCAGATCGAAAATGCAATGGTTAAATAGCTCCACCATTTCATCTTCGTATTCCAAGCCACGATAAACATTGGTCAGGCTCCTTAACCTATCTACATAAAGCGCGGCCAGTCCGCTCTTTTTCAACGTGCCGATGTCGCCACCTGAGCCTTTGATCCACATTACTTCTACGTCCTGGCCGGTCAGCGGGTCTTTATCCATCACTTTGCAGGATGTATTGCCTCCTCCGTAATTAGTCAGGCGCAGATCGGCACCTAAAAGATTGGAGCGGTAGATTAATAGGTCCACTTCATCGCCAGCCAATTCGGCCGCTTTGGCATCATCCCACAGGTAGCTTACGTGTTTAAATTGTTTTGTATTGGCAGACATACTATAATATTTTAAGTTTCGCCTCACCCCAACCCCTCTCCAAAGGAGAGGGGTTGGGGCTTTTTTTAAAAGTCCTCTCCTTTGGAGAGATTTTGATTTACAATAACTCACATAAAATGAGGTGCTTATGTAAGTGTTAGTGTTTTTACTGTCAATGCCACTGTCAATAAAGATAACTAAAAAATAATAAAATTCAATCAAAATTTAGGTATATATTTCCTTTTATTTTGATGTAATTTAAGGTCAATAAAACTCATACTTCCTTTCAGAGCATTGGATAATATGAACCTATTAAATCAAATGAAGCGTTTTAATTACCCACTATCAGAAATGCATTTCTCGAACCTTTAACCGCATCTTTCCACTATTATTCAACATCGATAAAAGTAAATCCTATACCAATCTGTCGCAAATTTGAGATCGAAATGGCATTGTACATTTAATATGCTTTTTTTAACCTTTAAAACCTGCTTTATTTTTTTTATGACCAAAAGACTAAAGGCAGCAAAAAGTTGCCATTTGTAAAAATTCTCTAAGTTTAGGTAAAACGAGCGCTAAACTTTCTATAATCAGTTGTTCCGAATAGCAAACCTTGTACAAAAAGTATAGGTCATTTTATCGATAGGCATATGCCCCCCAGCGCTCCCTGGTTGGCAGTGTTGCGGAACAGGGTTTTGATATTGCCGTCTCGTCATACGTGATCCGGTTCTCGTCCCAGCCGTGGGTAACTGAAAAGGTGCCTGTACTCACATTGGTACGCTCGGAATAAATGGCCGCCATATCCCGGTTAAGCCTTTCATAAATACTTATACAAATTAAATAAGCTGTGGTTCAACATAATGCAAATTGCTGGTATTACAAGATAGGCACGAGTACGCCATCCGGCTGCCAACGCTGCATACTCGCGCCAGTTTAGGTGACATAGTTTAATGATTTGTTGTATTGGCTTTGCGTTTCAGGAGAATTAAAATGACTAAAGCAATGGTAGAAGCTATTGAAATAGGCAGACCTTTTTTATCATAAAAAAGTTGGTATGTAATAAATAATACTAAAGCAACAACAAGTGCAATAATTAATCGTGTACCCAATTTTGAGGTATAAAAATGTGGTATTAATTTAATTTTTGGATTTGTCGGATTTTTTTCACTTTCAAAAATTATTTGATTATAAATAACCTTTCCTGAATCAAGATCATCATTATCAATGAAGGTATAGCTCGTTTTTTTGTTATCATTCAACAATAAAGTAATCGCCGAATAGTTGCTCTGTTTAGTACTGGATGTACAACCTATTATTTCACAATAAAGATAATTAACAGTTTTTTCCAAAGTCGAATTTTTTAAATCTAATATTTCAATAATAAAACCATTTTCCCCAAAACGAAATATTGCACGTTTAGTGAAATAGTTTTTTATGGGCTTATTATAAAACGTTGGAATAATGAAAAATATTAAAAATCCGATACAAAAAACTATCATATTGTTAAATATCTTCGCAAGATCTATTGTTAAAAAAGTCCCTATAATCATAAAAATAGCTTGTGTTATAGCCGAGTATAGCGGATAAATTATCTTACATTCAATTATTCTATTTTCCATTCTATCCATAATATTAATTACTCGGCGGTTGCTGTTTGATATACGTCCCAAGCAAAGACAGCCCCAGCACAACATAAATAATTGATAATCAATACTTTAAGTCAATTTCAATCAAGTTGAATATAATTGACTTGAATATTAAACCTCTCCTTTGGAGAGGATTTAGGTGAGGCCACAAAGTTTGTTTATTTTATTGAATTACCATATCCTACAACAATAACTGAGATAATGATCGTTGCAATACCCGCTATTACCGTAAGTATCGCTTTCTGGCTCACGCCCTTCCACTCTTTTAGCACTAATCCCCAAACGTTGGCGATGAGGATGATAAAGGCCATATGCAATATCCACGAGCTGGCGCCATTGCCCAGCCGGCTTTCGCCCATGCCATAGAAAAAGAACTGCAAAAACCATGTAGTTCCGGCTAATGCCGAGAACAGGTAATTTTTAAGCAGCGGCTTTTGCGCATCGGTATAATTGCCAAAGGTTTTGTTGCGGGCATTTAGTATCATACACCACACAAAGTTAGTGGTTAATCCACCCCAAAGGATAACCACATAAGTAACATTATTCTGAAAAAGAAAATTTCCCTGCCCCGGATGTGCAATTTTCCAAACTTCGTTAGCGGTATCAGCCATAGTCTTCCCGGCCTCAATACCGAAATTAAAACAAGCGCTTAATACGCCAGAAACGATAGCAACGAAAATCCCGAGTCCGAAACGGTATTCTTTGTTATCCTCCACATCGGCCTTACCAGCAACCAGTTCCCGTTCTTTCATTGTTCCTGCCATGCCGCAGATAATGATCCCAATGACGCAAATAAAGATGCCCAGCAACACCATTTGGCCCCAATGACTATGCAGTAACATACTAAAAGTATCCTTGCCGGTCTTAGGGAAAAAGTTATAATATACAGATGGAATGATCGACCCAAATACAGCGCATAGCCCCAAAATAATAGTACTGCCCAATGATACCCCAAGATAACGGACGCCCAGGCCATAAGTCAAGCCGCCAATGCCCCACAACAGCCCGAAAAAGTAGGTGAGAAGTAATATCTGGCCATTAGTCTGACGTATGATTTCTGTAAAATGTGGTATAGTGAGCCAGGCTGCTAAAGGAGGTACAATGAGCCACGAAAATATCCCGCCCACTATCCAGAAACTTTCCCAGGCCCATCCTTTTACTTTTTTATAGGGGATATAAAAACTACCGGAGGCAAAGCCGCCGATAAAGTGGTAAATGATACCAAATATTACCTGCATAATTTAGATTTGGATGGTTTACAATAATCCGGGCCTTAAAAAGCACGTCCGATAAATTTAGGATATTTTATTTGTGTTGAACTTTTTTACCCGATAATATTAAGGCCTTTACCTTTTAAGAAAGCGGCCTTTTAAGATCCTGTCCATCACCTCGTCATAAAAACTTAGCCCGATAGTGATCTTCGTATTGCCAAGGTGCAGCATATTGCCTTCGATGGTATTGATACGGTGGAGGTTGATAATATAGCTTTTGTGAACCTGCAGAAATATTTCAGCAGGCAATTTTTCAAGGATGCCTTTAATGGTCAGGTACACAATCAGCTTTCCACCCAGGGTATAAAGCGTTACATAGTTTGACATCGCTTCGATATAAAGCAATTCATCATAGATCACCTTTTCTATTTTGCCATTGCACTTAATATAAAAGTAGCCGGGTTCTGCTTTGCCGGGCACCGAACTTTTTTCCTTTAATGTTTTTAATTCAAGCGCTTTTTGTGATGCCTTCAGGAAACGATCGAGCGAAAAAGGCTTTACCAGGTAATCAACCACCGCCATTTCGAAACCATCCAATGCATACTGGCCATAGGCCGTTGTCATGATCACCATAGGCAGTTTATGGGCCGATCTTAAAAAATCAAGCCCGTTCATTTTGGGCATATTGATATCCAGGTAGATGAGGTCAACATCAAGCCTGTTGATCAGCCCGGTGGCCTTCAACGGATTTTCTGCTGCGCCCACCAAAACTAAAAAATCAGTTTCTTCGATATATTCCTGCAAAAGCTTGCGGGCAATGGGCTCGTCATCGATGATTATGCAGTTCAACGTCATATGGCAAACAAAATTAAAGTGATCTCATAACTGTCATCCTGTTCATTTATTTTTAGCTGATGCTTACCGGGATATAATAGTTCTAAACGCCTTTGAGCATTGGCTATGCCTAATCCCGAAGACCCATCTGTATGGTTAATATAGGTATCCTTTGTGTTGAATATCCTGAACAATAAGTTACCCTGTTCATAATTCAGCGAAAGGTCTATCCGGTTCTCTTTAAATTCATTAAAACCGACATATTTAAAAGCATTTTCAATAAAGGTGATCAGTAATAAAGGGGCCACCTTCAGGCTGCCGTTTATTTCACCGGTGCAGAATGAGACCTTGATCCGTTCGTCAATCCTGCTTTTTTGCATCGCAATGTAGTTGCGGATATAGTTCAATTCCCTGTCCAACTCAATTTGCTCCACGTTGCATTCGTATAACTGGTAACGAAGCATTTCAGAAAAAACAAGCAGCATATTCCGCGCGCTTTTGTTGGATTTATCAATATGCCCATAAATGGAATTGATAGAGTTGAACAAAAAATGCGGGTTAAATTGTGCACGCAAAAAGTTAAGCTCATTGGCAGCTTTTTCCTTTTCTATCTGCTCAATATAGATCTGCGACCTAATCTTTTCGGCTACCATTTTTCCGGTCAAAATAATCACCACCCAAAACAGGATATTCACAAATGAATCATAAAATATACCCAGGTAATTAAAATGCTCGTTTGTAACCTTGAAAACGTAAATGTGTACGAATATCGAAACCGGCACCCTTAGTATGGCGGTAACCAATATCCCGGCTATAAAACAGGAGATAAATGCCACATACTTTTTCCGGTTTAACAGGTAAGGTATGGTGTACAACGAATTAAAATAATAATTGGCAGCAATAAATACCAGGTAGCAAAATTGTACCGTAATGGTATGGGTGATCACCAGCGTATTGTTCCTGAAAATAAATATCCAGAAGATGTAGGCCAATAGCCAAAACAGTAGATGGTATATAGTTTTATTCGTTTTCAATACGGGATTTATAACTGCAAAACGTGCCGATTATTGGGTCAAGTTACTTCAAAATCATTAATTTATATACAACCACGTATTTCATATATGGCTATTTCGCCTCGCCCTCAGGGAATGTTGTGCCCTTGTGGCAGGTATTGCAGGTAACTACAAGTACAGCGCTACCTATCATCGGGTGTTTTAGTTTGAAATACTTTTTATTGATGCCCATGGTCATCCGCATCATGGCGCGTGCGATCTCTTTTTCAGGTTTCTCATCACTGGCAAAATCAAGGCCATGGCCATCCTTTGCGTTGGCATGGCAGAAATTACAGGTTACCCCCAGCCCGTCCTGGAAATCATCCACCATCATTCCCTGCAGGTCCTTTGAGCTGATATTTTTTGGTAATACTTTTAAATTTTTATAAAGCGTTTCCGGCTTTGTTGGTTTAAATGAAGTAGCTGCGGTGCCAACAACCACTACAGTACCGAGTAGCATAACAACTGCAAATTTTTGATTGATCTTCATAGCAACATAGGATTAAGCTTTTACAGCATGTACATTTAAGGTCACCTGCAATTCGCCGGATATAGTGCTTGTACCACCCACGCCAAAGTCTTTCCGGTTGATCTTAAACGAGCCTTTGAAAATATACCCGTTATCAGCAGGCACAGCGGTAAAGGGAAACGCTATTTCTTTCGATTTGCCTTTAATAGTTAATTGCCCTGTAAGTGTATAATGCCCGCCATTTGATGTGATCTTACTGGATACAAAACGGATGCGCGGATAGTTTATAACATCAAAATACCCATCGTCCTTTAAGTGCTTATCGCGCAGGCCATTATCCGTATTCACCGTGCCTGCATCAATGGTTACATCAAAATTGCTGTTGGCTGTGTTTTGAGGATCAAAATCTATCTTCCCCTGGAAACCGCTGAAAGAGCCATTCACATCAAAGCCAAAATTGCCAATAGTAAAGTTTAATGCCGACCCATCGTCTACCGGTTTGTACTGGGCGCGGGCCATGGTCACACTTAAAAAAAGGATGAATAGCAATAGAATATATTTCATTTTTAGATATGCTAAATTTTTGAAAGCGGAATTTTAATAGGGGTACTCGGCTCAATTATTGCCTCCGCCTGCCTTCTCTGCCTCAACTAAAGGAATATCGGTTATGGCCAGCGTATGGTTATGTTCCACATAATGTACGCTTGTTAAGCCAAGCAGGCCACGCAGCTTTTCGGCCGGCACTTTCATCGGCCCAGGCGACGGTGCCGCCCCGGGTGCGGGTTGCGGAAACGCGGTTGAATTAGCGGTATGGAAAGTAATATTACCCTCCACCTTTTGTATGGTTTGATGGATGTGCCCGTTTAAAACCGACACCGATCCGAAGCGTTTGAGGTAGGATAACGCCTGGGCGCTGTCGTCAGTTGACCAACCCCATTGCGGATATATGGCCCATAACGGGATATGCGCAAACACCACAATAGGCGTGCTGCTTGCAAGGCCTTTTACATCATTTTCCAGCCATTTCAATTGCTCTGCGCCAATATGCCCCAGGCCACCATCAACATGGTTGGTAACATTTACCAGCCCGATAAAATGCACCCCGTTCGAATCAAAACTGTACCAGCCATCTCCTTTGGTGCCTTTTCCGTAGCGCTCCAGGTAAAGTTTGCCATTGTCTGTCACATCATGTTCGCCGGGAACATAGAATATCTTTTCGGTCTTCACACTTTTCAGGGATTGCTCCAGGGTATCAAATTCATCAGCCTGAGCCAGGTGCGAAAGATCGCCGGTGTGCAGTACAAATTTTGGCGCTGTGGGCATGTTGTTTATTTTGGCAATAGTGGCTTGCAACGTACTTATCACATCCGGGTTCGCAGCTTTGTTAAACCCGATATGGCTATCGCTGATCTGCACAAAACTGAAATCGGATTTTGGTACGATCAACCCCTTTTTAAGTCCCCCGGTTGTTTTATCTATCATATGGCTCATCCCATAAGATTTAAGGATACCGCCCGACATCATCCAGAGTACGCCCGTACCTGCCCAGGCCATACATTCCAGGAAACCCCGGCGGTCGATGCCATCATTATTGGTTTCAGGATTATGATCTTCTTCGTGGTGAAAATGGTTTTTCATGATATTGTTTTTTTAATTGTTACTGAGTTGTACCGCGAAGAAAGATGAAGTGATGCCCCTGTTATATTATTTTACATGAACCCCGGTAAATACTTGATGAAACCGGTATTTTGGCATAGATGAGGTCTTAGAAAGAGTTATGGAGTTAGCTTATCCAGGCAACGAATCACTGATTAAATACGTAATTTCACAGGCAACCATCTTGCCATTCAACCCATGCCTTCAACAATAACCGAAGCGGAAGACCAGCTTAACTCCCTGCTACCCATCAGCCGCATGGAGCATGCTCCGCCGACAGACTTACTGGCTGCGGCAAAGGCGTGGTCGCAGGTAGTTTGGAATGAAGCTGTACGGTTAGGGGCTATGCCTCTATCGGAGAATGAATTACAGAAGGGTTTAAAATTTGCCCAACATCCGGTTTTTATCTGCGGCGTTCATCGAAGCGGGACTACATTGGTAAGAAACCTTTTAGACAGTCACCCTGATCTGGTAGTATTGCCATCAGAAGGTACTTACTATACTAACCTGGAGTTTAAACTCAAATCCCTGCCAGAAAGTGAACAGATCGCTTTTTTAGGGATGGAATGGCTTCGCAGGCTGGCCAATCCCATCAACCAACCACCATACTGGTTATTAGGCCGGAGTTCGGAAACTATTTCGCCATATATTGATTTCGCCCGGTACTTAATGGCCTGGTGGACGGCAGGCCGCAAAGACGACCAGGAATGGCCCCATATCGCAATCCTATTGGCTTATGCTTCAGTTACGGGCAATATAGAAGCAAAGTTTTGGGTCGACAAAACCCCTGCAAACGAACGCTTCCTCAACCGCATCTGGGCTGAAATGCCAAACGCAAAGATCATCCACGTAATACGCGACCCCATTACTACGCTTACTTCCCGCAAAAAAATGGAACCATCCATCACTATGCGGACTGCGTTGCTTGATCTCAAAGTGTCTTTTAAAGTGGCAGTTGAACAGTCGCGGTTAAACGATCCGAGGTTTTTGTTAGTGAGATACGAGGAACTTTGTGATGATCCTGATGTTGTTATCGAACGAATGACCAATTTTTTAGAAATCCCGGTTCTGGATATATTGACCCAATCCACCGTTGCAGGAATGCCTACTGAGGCTAATAGCTCCTTTGGAAAAGAAGGTAAAGCCGGGCAGATACTTAAATCATCCCAGCATCAGCAATCTGAATTATTGAGCAATACTGAGCAGGAACTAATTGCAGCGTATATTGGCGACCTTGCCACACAGCTTAAATACCCTTTAACGAAAGTTACTACATTGCGCAAATTGTATTTGAGATTGAAAAACAGGCTTTGGTAACAGAGATCATTTATTGTTGCCGTTGCCTCACAACAGTATTTTATCTTCTTTAGCGCCTAATGATTCCAGTATCTTTTTGATCTCTGCGGATGCAACGCCCCCCTGGATGGCATGGTGAAGTGGCGTAAAACCATGCGGGCCTTTGGTATTTACCATCTGTGGAAAGTCTTTTAAAATAGCCTTAACCGCATCGGTTTTACCAAGCATACATAAAGTGAAGAAATTAACGCGGGCGCCTTTTTCCAACAGGAAGTCTGCAATTTCCTTGTGCCCCGTATGACCGGCGGCTTCAATTCCATTTTCAAAATCCCCGCTACCCCAGTCATGTGAGGCGAAGATCAGCCGTGGGTTTTGCAGATACAACTCTTTTACCCTTGTAAAATTGCCGTGGCAATTGCCCACAAAGTCTTTTACCACTTCAGGGTCGAGTTTTTCATTTTCCATATTTTTTACGGGATTTGATAAATGTGATTTGATAATACCCGGAAAAAATAATAAGCCGGTCAGACTAATGAGGTTTTGCTTTAAAAATAATTTTCGGGTGCTCATTATTAATAAATTTGATGATCAAATGTAACGCAGTGGTTCTCAATTCTCTTTATCGAAAATCACCTGTTTTTATTTTTGCGGAAGGCCTCGGGTGAAAGGCCTGTATAATGCTTAAAAAGGAGGCTGAAACTTCCAAGACTCGTGTATCCAACGGCTTCGCTGATCCCGGTGATGGTCTGGTCGGTATGAATGAGCAAATGCCGCGCCCTTTTTATTTTAATGTTAGTCAGATAAGCATGAGGAGTGGCATGAAACACCAATTTAAAGCAGCGCATTAAATGATTAACAGAAAGGTGAGAAGCCAGGGCAATTTCTTTCAGTGTTAAGGTTCGTTCGCTGTTGGCGTGGATATACTCCCGCGCTTTAAGCAGGCGTACATATAACTCCTGCCGGGTCGAGCTTTTTGCTGCCTGCAATAAGTTTCTATCAGCAAGGCTTTTCAGATGCAACCCACACAGCGAATCCAAAATATTTGCAAATTCCTGTTCAAGCCAAAGGCTATCATTGTTAAATAAAGTATGATCCCGGTGTAGGCGGTTTAATTCTTTATCGAGTAATGTGATAGGGTAGGTGCGTTCAAAAAAGCCGGTATTTTCTGTGAAGTGCCCTACATTATCAAGCAGGTATTCCGCTGAGCGGCCTGTACCGTAAAAAGCCTCATTTAAGGTAGCCTGGTCAAAGAATAGGCAGAAGGAATCCACTTTTTTATTTTGGTCGATTTCTATGGCGTAAGTAGTACCATCATTTAATAGTAAAAACGCGTCTTCAGTCACTTTAAAGCTACCTTTGCCTGTATTATAATAAGCCGGGCCGTTGCTGAATGTTTTGACAGAGCACAGCCCCTCCCCCTTCCAATAATATTTGGCAGAGCTGCCTGTCAATATAAAATTCCGGCTTTCCATTAATTTAATACTCAGCTATAAAACCATCACTCTCTCACTCAAACTTATTCTCATCCGTTACCCCTTTCCAATTATCCGACCGGAACGGGCTAACCGGGAAACCTTGTTTATTAAAGAGATTAGCCTCAATGGGCGCATCCGTCCAGGCGTAGCGCACGGCTAACGGCTGAGGCACTTGGGCGCACCAGACTTTCACTTTGTTACCATCCACAACTGCCTGAGCATAATAAAATTTATGATCGGCTCCGGCTATTTCAAAACCTTTAATGTAGCCGTATTTATCCTTTGCCATTAACCCGCTATCAGCATGACTAAAGCCGACCATCGCCTGCCCACTGTTAAATGATACTGAACTAAACAAAGGGCTTTCAGAGAAACCGGGTAAGTGATAAACCGATGTCAAAGCCTTATCAGCAAGTCTTAAACCTACATTAGCTTTATCTTTTGGGTGGATATTGTTGGGGTCGCTTATATCAGTAGTAACGGCCATGCCCGTGTTGGGGAGTTGCAGGGTCATGGTTTGGGCTTCGCGTAGTTCGGCCCAGTTGCTGCCTTTGTTGCTGTCCTGGAAACCGCCAAAGGACGCTAATTGCACAAACAGGAATGGAAATTCCTTCTTCCATCGATTACGCCAATCTTTGATCATCAGCGGGAACGAAGTGCGGTATTGGAAGGCCGTATTGGTATTCGCTTCCCCCTGGTACCAGATCACGCCGGCCATAGCATAAGGCACTAAGGGGTTGATCATCGCGTTGTACAAGGTAAATGCCGTATTATTCGGTTGAAAATCGAAGTGATAAGGCTTACTCAGATCAGGCATTAATCGCCAGTTATTATCCGCCAGGCTCACGATGGTATCGGGAAAATTCAGGTAAGTGTTAGTCCAGTCGCCATTAATACCTATACCAAACCAGGCCGGGTTTTTCTGTTGCGATTGCAGGTTCATAACCAGGCTGTTATCACCGCCTTTCCAGGTGCCTGTGGGTAGGGTATAATTACCGGCTGTTGATCCACCTGGTATTAATTTGCCATTGATGTACAGCACCATATCCGCGTCCGTTAGCCCCAGTCGTAGGGTAGAGGCGCGTTTAGAATAAGCATCATCCAACTTTATGCTATGTTGCATAAAGCCCTGTCCGCGGTACGAATACAATTTCCCCTGCCATTCCCAGGCGCCCACATTACCTTTCTGCCAGTTATCAAAATAAGTTGCCGGCTGATTGGCCAGTTGTTCTATAGTATAATTTACTACAGGGCCGTTATGGTAAGCAGCGTTTTTAAGGTTATTATCTATCCTTGCCTTTACGCCATCCCAGGTAGTAGGCAGGGTTTTGGCGACGGCACCCAATTCCGCCGACTTCAACATGGCATCCTTACTGATCCAGTCCTCCACGTTGGTGCCGCCCCAGTTGCTGTAGATCAGTCCAACAGTAACATGCAATTGCTGCGTTAATTGCTTGGCGAAAAAGTAACCCACCGCAGTAAATTCCCCCACAGTATTGGTATCCGCCTTGGTCCATTGCCCGCCTTTAAGGTCTTTCTCCGGCTCCAGGCTCATCTTGTCGTCAACTTTAAACTGGCGTATTGGCATCTGCGCCGCGTTCTTTTGCTCGGGTTTGTAGCCGAAGGCATCTTTCAGCTGGAACTCCATATTGGATTGCCCCGAACACAGCCATACCTCGCCCAGCATCACATCACTATAGGTCAGCTGCTCTTTACCCGAAGTGATGTTCATAGCATAGGGTCCGCCTTCCTTCATAGGTTTCAATACTGCTTTCCAGTCGCCGGCCTCATCAGCCTTTGCGCTGGCCGATTGCCCGTTAAAACTAACGGTGACCTTTGCATTCTTTGCGCTATGCCCCCATACCGGCACATCCTGATTCCGTTGTAAAACCATGTGATCGCCAAATAGCTTCGCGGTAGTTAATTGTGCCTGCGATTGTAAAAACAGGCATGCTAAAAGCAGGATAAGCAGTGAAATTCTCATAAATATAGGTTTCCGGCTTTGCCGATAAATAATGATCCGTATTTCTCAGGGGATTTACTCAGCCATAAATGTATAAGAAATCAGGCTAAGATAATAGAATTGCGATGTAACAATTATAGCAATTGATAATGGGAATTTAACTTAAAACCACCCCTTCTTCCAAAGCCTTATCATACGCCTCCTTATCAAACTGGTATAAATGCGGTGAGCGATGGGCACCGATGCTGCGCTTCTCATCCAGTTTTTTTAGCAAGCCCAGCGCGATCAGCTTCTTTGGAAAATTGCTGATATCCAACTTTTTGCCTAATAAAGTTTCGTAAAGCGCATGGATCTCAGCTAATGTAAATTTCTCCGGCAGCATATTATAGCCGATAGGATAGTGGTATAGTTGCACCCGCATGGTGTGCAAGGCTTCCTTCACCATATCGTCATGGTCGAACTCTAGTTTGGGGACGCTGTCCATATCGAACCAGGCACAATCCACCGACAGCATATCCGGATTGGGTACAGAATTTTCAAAATCAGTAATAGCATAAAAACCGATAGAGATGGTTTGGTCGATGAGCCAGTTATCCCGCGTTATCCTTACTCCGGTTACCTCGAAGAATTTATTTTCATCAAATTCGTTGATCTTGGCCCGGTCTGGGTCTCCGAAAGCTTTAAATTGTTGTAAAAACAGGTTGCCGATACCGGTGCGCTCAAAAACAATTCGGTTTGCCGCCTGCACCAATGTTTCTGTCCGCTTAATATACCCCCCCGGCAGGCACCAGCCATCCATAAACTCATTTTTGATCAACAGTAGCTTCAATTGTTGTTCATGGTATCCGAAGATGGCGCAATCAATAGACACGTGCGGCACATAATGCAGGTGTCCGTTCAGGATAAAGTCTTCAATTTCGGCCGGGGTATTCATGTGGATAAAAATAGTGTATTTTTTATTTAGTAAATTTCACAAAATGAAAAATATTATTCCCTGGGTAATTGACCTTAATTCGATTTTGTTCGTAATATTGGTACATGACTCCAAGTGAACAGGAAAGCAGTATAGCCATCGACCCAAATATTGTCGAAATTCAACCAGAAGAAATAGCCTACCCGGATATAAAATCCACTTTCATGTTGTTTTTGGTTTTCGTTTTGATCTCACTTATTATAGGAGTAGTTGTAGTTATCCTGCTTATTAGTATTACCAGAGTGAATCTCAATTCACCAATATTAAAATCGGCATTAAACTTAGTCCTCTACATAATTACCAATTCGCTTATCATCAATTATGCATTAAGAAAAAGCAAAAAACGGCAGGGTTATTTTTCAAAAGTTAATTTTAATAAGATACAACTATGGCTGGTACCCACACTTATTGTTGGCACATTAGCTTTGATCATACCGTTGGCCCAGGTTGGTGATTGGATACCTATGCCTAAGGCTGTTCAGAAATTCTTTGAGAATGCTTTTAGAAAAGACGTCTTCTCCATTATAACAATGGTTATCGCCGCCCCAATTATGGAAGAGATATTATGCCGGGGAATTGTCCTGAAGGGATTATTAAAGAACTATCAACCCCAAAAGGCAATACTTATTTCTGCAGTATTTTTTGGGGCGTTACACCTTAACCCCTGGCAAGCAATTCCAGCCTTTTTTGGTGGTTTATTTTTGGGTTGGGCATATTACAAAACGCAATCTGTAATACCAGGGATGATCATCCATGCTACAATAAATGGCACTGCCGCGTTGATTTTATTTTTACCGCACAATAAGCAGAATTTAATAACGCTTTGGGGCTTGCCTTATTACCTGATTGCATTATTGCTTTCGATACTTGTCTTTACCTCAATCTGTATTCTGATTCAAAGGAAAACACAAATTAATTCGGAAACACTTATTTAATTATCCTATTAACCTCTTCCTGGCACATTCTTCCGAGGCAATTTCTACATGATTATTTTTTTATTTAGTAAATTTCACAAAATGAAAAATATTATTTATACCTTCATTTTGTAAATTTCACTAAATAGAATTTTCACCAATTAAAAACCATTTACGATGAGTACAAGAAGAAGCTTCATTAAGCAGGCCGCGATGGGCGCAGCCGGTGTGGGTTTGGCAGCCGCCCTGCCCGAATATTTATTTGCCGAAACCAATAAGGACCTGTTTTTCAAGATCGCCATTTCGCAGTTCTCTTTTGCCAGCCAGTTCTGGACCAAACAGCTTGACCCATTGGATTTTGCGAAGAAGTCGAAAGAGTTAGGCATCAGCGGCCTGGACTATTGCTCCATGTTCTTCGCCGATAAAGCCAAAGACACGCAGTATTTAACCGAACTGAAAAAACGCGCGGCTGATAATGGCAGCTTTAACCTGCGCATCATGATAGATGGTGAAGGCGTATTGGGCGACCTCACCGAAGCTACCCGCTTAAAAGCTGTAGAAAATCATTATAAATGGATGGATGCCGCTGCTACTTTAGGCTGCCCGATGATCCGCGTTAATGTGGAAGGTGAAGGCGCCCCGGCTGATGTGGCCAAAGCGGCTGTTGATAGTTTGGGCAGGTTGATCGAGTACGGCAAAAAGCAGAATATTGATGTCATTGTAGAGAATCATGTGGGCATCTCCTGCAACGGCGCCTGGCTGGCCGGGGTGATGAAGCAGGTGAACAGCCCGCATTGCGGCACACTGGCCGACTTCGGTAACTTCTGCATCAAACGCACCAAACCCGAAACCAACGATATAGCCGGGTACATGAAAACCAAATGCACGGAAGAGTACGACCGCTATAAAGGCATAGAAGAGCTGATGCCTTATGCCAAAGGTATCCACGTAAAATCGCATACGTTTAACGCCGCCGGGGATGATGAAGAAACTGATTATTACCGCATGTTCAAGATCATCAAAAAATCCGGCTTTACCGGTTGGGCAAGTATTGAGTATGAAGGCGGCCTGTTTAAAATGTACACCAAGGACGCTAAATACCTGGACGATTACGCCGGGGTAACCGCCACTAAAAACTTAACCGAAAAAGCTGGTCGCGCAGCCTGATCCCATCAACCTAAATAAAGATCACGATGCAGATAAAAAAATCATCAACCGTATATGATATTGTCATTATCGGTTCGGGGGCAGGGGGAGGTATGGCCGGTTTGGTGCTGGCTAATGCCGGTATCAAAGTTTTGATGCTGGAGGCAGGCCCCTTCTTTGATCCCGCTAAAGATTCCTTACAACTCAAATGGCCCTACGAGTCGCCGCGCCGCGGGGGTAATGCCACCCGGCCCATGGGCGATTTTGACGCCGCTTATGGCGGCTGGGACATCGAGGGCGAACCCTATACCCAAAAGGACGGCTCCGAATTTCAATGGTTCCGGTCTAAAATGCTGGGCGGGCGCACCAACCATTGGGGGCGTATCTCCCTGCGTATGGGGCCAAAGGATTTTAAATGTAAAACCGCGTATGGTGTAGGCGACGACTGGCCCATCACTTACGATGAGGTCAAACCTTATTATGATAAGATCGACCGCCTGCTGGGTGTGTATGGCTCGATGGAGGGCATGGATAACGACCCTGATGGCATCTTCCTTCCTCCACCCAAACCCCGCCTGAACGAGCTGTTTGTCAAGAAAGCTGCTACCGGTTTAGGTATCAAAGTGATCGCCGGCCGTGGCTCGGTACTGACTGCGCCCTTGCCGGGTAATACCGACCGCCACGAATGCTTCTATTGTGGGCAATGCAACCGCAGCTGCAAAATTTATGGCGATTTCTCGGCGTCATCCTGCCTTGTGATCCCGGCTATTAAGACCGGAAATTTGGAGGTGGTGACCAACGCCATCGTGCGCGAAATATTGACTGATGCCGAAGGCCTGGCCAAGGGCGTATCCTACATCAGCAAAACCGATATGCAGGAATACCAGGTGAACGCCAAAACGGTGATCCTGGCGGCAAGTACCTGCGAGTCGGCAAGGATATTGCTCAACTCCAAATCATCGCGTCACCCCAACGGGTTGGCCAACAGCAGCAATGCCGTAGGCAAATACCTGCACGACTCTACCCAGGGGGGCGCGGCTGTAATTATGCCGCAACTGCTGGACAGGCCCCGGTTTAATGAGGACGGTGTAGGCAGCCTGCACCTGTATGCTCCCTGGTGGCTGGATAACAAGAAACTGGACTTCGCCCGTGGCTATCACCTCGAAATATTTGGCGGCATGTTTATGCCAAGCTATGGCGGCTATTTGGGTTTCGAGGGTGCGCTGGTGCCTTTCCTCAACGGCTATCTGCCCGGTGCTGATGGCAAGATGAAAGATGGCGGCGGCTTTGGCGCATCGCTCAAAAATGATTACCGGCGCTTTTATGGTACGCTGGCCGGCTTCGGCTGTCATGGCGCATCCACGGCACGTGAAGATAATTATTGCGAGATTGACCCTACCGTGGTGGATAAATACGGCGTGCCGGTACTGCGTTTCAGGTACAAATGGAGCAGTGATGATGTGAACCAGGCCAAACACATGCAGGAAACCTGTAAAAATATCCTGCACGCTATGGGCGGTATCCCGCTGACACAGCCACAGGGCCCCGAGACCAATTACGGCCTCGATAAACCCGGCAAAGGCATCCACGAGGTAGGCACTGTGCGTATGGGCGATGACCCTAAACGCGCCCCGCTGAACAAATGGGGCCAGGCGCACGATTGCAAAAACCTGTTTGTAACGGATGGTTCGGTGTTTACCCAGCAATCCGAAAAGAATCCCACCTGGACCATCCTCGCCCTGTCTATGCGCACAGCCGAGTACCTGATAGAGCAGCGTAAAAAACAGAATGTTTAACCTTAGCCACAACCATCATGAACAGAAGAGATAGTTTAAAAGCAATAGGCATCGGCACCATATCGGCTACGGCGCTGATAGCCGCCTGCAAATCCCCCGAAACCAATGGGGCCGATGCGCCTGTAGTGGACGCCACCGGCAGGCAGGATTTTGAAGTAACACGCGATAAAACGATAACCGATGCAAAGTTTTTTGATACCCATGAAATGGCCACCATCACCCTGCTGGCCGACCTCATCATCCCCAAAGACGCTCACAGCGGCAGCGCCTCGGATGCCAAGGTGCCCGACTTTATCGAGTTTATTGTAAAAGACGAACCCCAGCACCAGCTCCCAATGCGCGGCGGCCTGCGCTGGCTGGATGTGCAATGCCTCAACCGCTACAACAATGCCTTTAAAGACTGCACCACACAGCAGCAAACCAACATGCTGCACGAAATAGCCTACCCCATGAAGGCCAAGCCTGCCATGGCACAAGGCGTAGCCTTCTTCAACAAAATGCGCGACCTTACCGCTATCGGCTTCTTCACCAGCAAAATGGGCATCGCCGACCTGGGCTACAAAGGTAACGCCCCCGGCAAATGGGAAGGCGTACCCGCCGATGTGCTGAAGAAGTACGGGTTGGAGAATGTATAGGGGAGGTTTACAGTATTGTCATTGCGAGGAGTGAAACGACGTGGCAATCGCGAACTATGTATGTCCGCCCTGCATAGTTCGCGATTGCCCTCCGCTGGTTAGCGGATCGCAATGACAAAAAGCCCCTATTGACCAATGAACCAATGACCAATGACCAATAGGGCGTTTCCCGCTGATAGAAGCGGGCCGGGCTTTTCGTTACAAGTCCTCGCTACGCTGCGGGCTTTTCACTGCAATCCCTAACGCAAATCCACCAACCTTCGCTGCCGCAAGCTTTCAGCTTGTGGTAATATTGGTTTCAGCTTTCAGCTGATATGCTTATGGCGCGACAAGCTGAAAGCTTGCCCATTGCTTACCACGAGTTACACTTCGTTAAACTCGCGGCAGCGGAATAATCTATCTGCGAAATCAGCGTAATCAAACGAATCAGCGGTTCAGACAAAAAAGCGACAACCTTCGCGTGAAGGATAGCAGCGTATACCGGCCTTGAGCCTAATGCCAGTGCAGTATAAGCGCATAGCCTGACCCAAAGGGGCACGCCCACCATCAACTACCCACCCTCAAATAGGAAAAGTCCACCCAACTGCGTAGCTTTGATCACCCAAAACTAATTTCGACAGGATGCGCCATCAACCCAGCGATACCGAGGAACGACCCATCTTTAAAACATTGAAGGATCAGTATATCTCCTTCGGGCTGCCTGTTGATTCGATCGATGAGAAAACAGATTTTGCCATCCATAATCTAAAGGATATTCATGCGACGCTGCCGTATGTGTCGCCGGTTTTCAGGCCGGGGTTCTTCTCTTTTGTTTTTGTGAAGGACGGGCATGGCAGATACGGTACGGACGAGCTGGTCTTTGATACTGTGCCGGGCACCATTTATTTTACCAACCCGGGTCATTTTAAATCCTACCGATGGATACAGATCAACGAGGTTTACCTCATCACGCTGAGCGAATCGTTTTTAAAGGAAAATGTGCACCCTGATATTTTTGAGGAGTTCCCCTTCCTGCTGGCCGAAACCGTGCAGCCCAGGGTACTAAGCCCCGAAGTGTTTGCGGAATTTGAGCAGCTTTATTTGCAGATCAACAGGGAATATTTGGCGAACAGCCCTTATCGCAACCGGCTGATCGGTAATTTATTCGTTGTGCTATTATTGAAGGTTAAGGAGTATTTCTGGAGGGATTATAACCCGATATATGAGGGCAACCGCAGTTCGCAGATCGTGAAGAACTTTAAGCTCACGCTGGAAAAACATTACCGCGACCTGAACCGGGGTGTAGTGGAGCAAGCCTTCAGGGTACAGGATTATGCCGATGCCCAAAGCCTGCACCCCAATTACCTCAGCAACGTGATCAAAATAAAAACCGGCAAACCCATTGGCACCTGGATAGCCGAGAAAACCATCGCCGAAGCGAAGTCGATGCTCCAAAATTCGGCTATCTCCATCAAAGAAATTGCCTACCGCCTGGGCTTTTCGGAAAGTAACCATTTCAGCAGCTACTTTAAAAAACATACGGATATAACGCCTGTGGTATTCAGGAAGCAGGGCAGCCCCACCCAACCCTCCCCGGAAGGGAGGGCTTAAAAAAGTCTCCCCTACCGGGGGAGATTTAGAGGGGGCTGACGCTTCTTAGATATTTGTAGTTAATGCTTTAATATCTGTATAATTCGGGGTACCCTGATGTATGACCTTTGTTCTATCATTTAAAACAAAAGATATGAAAACGTTAGAATCAAAAGTAATTTTAGTAACCGGCGCCTCAAGGGGTATCGGTGCAGCAGTGGCCCTTAAACTGGCAGATGCCGGGGCCAAAGTAATTATCAACTACGCAGGTGGCAAAGAAGCTGCCGACCAAACCGTAAACCAGATCAAGCAACAAGGCGGCGATGCCATAGCCTTGCAGGCTGATGTGAGCAAAGCCGATGAAGTAAAAGCTATGTTCGATGCCGCCATCGCTCACTACGGTCGCATTGATGTACTGGTAAACAATGCCGGCATCATGATCACCAAATTGCTGAAAGATACCACCGATGAGGACTTTACCCGTCAGTTTGATATCAACGTGCGCGGCACCTTCAACACCATGCGCGAGGCCGCTACAAAGCTGGCAGATAACGGAAGCGTGATCAACTTCTCCTCATCCAACAACCGCATTATGCTGCCAACTTACAGCACTTATGCAGCCACCAAATCAGCAGTGGAACAGCTGACCCGTGTATTCGCCAAAGAAGTAGGCGCAAGGGGTATTAATGTAAACTCCGTTTCTCCCGGCCCAACCAATACCGAACTGTTCACCAAAGGCAAACCACAGGAAGTGATCGATCGCCTGGCCGGCCTGTCAGCATTCAACCGCATCGGCGAACCTGAGGATATTGCCAAGATCGTGGTGTTCCTGGCAAGTGACGATGCCAAATGGATCAGCGCGCAGAATATCGGGATCAATGGGGCGATGGCTTAAGCCCCCCAATTGTCATGCTGAGGAACGAAGCATCTATCACCGATTAGATTCTTCGCTGCGCTCAGAATGACAAATAAGAAATCAATAATTCACTAAATCAATAATTCAACATTAAATATTCATGAACTCATTAAAAAATAAAGTAGCATTAATAACCGGCTCGGCCCGGGGTTTAGGTAAAGCCATAGCGGAACGTTATGCAGCATTAGGTGCAGATATCGTTATCAATTACTCACGTGATAAGGCATCAGCCGATGAAGTGGTAAGCAATATCAAAGCGATGGGCGCAAGGGTAATAGCCGTACAGGCCGATGTAAGCAAGGTAGCCGACATCGCAAGGTTATTCGAGGAAGCCAAAAAGGAATTTGGTAAAATAGACATCGTGGTAGCCAACGCCGGTATCGAACTGGTAGAAACACCTGTAGTCGACTTTACCGAAGAACAGTTTGACCGCGTATTCTCCATCAATACCAAAGGCACTTACTTCACTATGCAGCAGGCTGCTAAGAATGTGGAGAAAAATGGCCGGATCATCTATATCGCATCCAGCACTACCTCATACCCTGTACCGGGCATGGCAGTTTATGGCGGCAGTAAAACTACACCACGTTACCTGGTGGATATTCTTTCAAAAGAAATAGGTTACAAAGGGGTAACGGTAAATTCTATCATTCCATTCGCCGTTGATCATTCAGGCATCTTCGCCGAAGCCGGCAGCTATCCTGAATTAAGGAAACAATTATTAGATAGTTGTCCAATGGGTAGATTAGCCGAAGTAGAGGACGTGGCCAATGTGGCTGAGTTTTTTGCCAGTGACCTTTCTTCATTTGTTAATGGCCAGCACTTGTTGGTAAATGGTGGGGCGACTAATTAACCCCCTCCCGTCCTCCCCCTAAACTTAGGGGGAGGTGTCGACCAACGAGAGACGGTGGGGGTAAGGGTAAAATAAAGGCAGGATCACCCAATCCTGCCATTTGTTTTTTAAATTTGAATTAATATGATCCTCAAAATATTAAATACAATATTGATCCTGTTCGCCGTTTATATGGGCTGCAAGCAGGGATGGGCCATGCTCACCGGTAAACCTGAAATGCTGGAAATGTTTGGGAAATGGAACTTCAATAAAAACGTAGTGATGATCAATGGAACGGTAACACTGCTGAGCGCCGTGCTTATGCTGTTTCCAAAAACATTTCTGTACGGCAACTTTTTGATGGCTGCTAGTATATTGCTTATTATTTGCCTGCAATTATTATACAAAAATCCTGCGGGGGCAGCTATCGAGCTGCCTTTTTTATTCCTGAATTTGATTATTATTTATTTAGGATATCCTTTGTGAAAATATGTTATAAGCCGCATGGAGCGTATACCATTATTATGATATAAGATATAATCATCAAAATATAACTCCATAGTGACCATATTAAAAGCATTTTTACTACTTTAATGTTTTAATTTGTACCTATGACAGATCATCATCACCTGCTCGGCAAAATAAAGGATTTTGTAAGCGAAATATTTCGTAGCAAAGCAGATTCGCCCTACGTTTATCATAACCTGAAACATACAGAGGACGTAGTTGAAGCGGCAATTCGCATTGCCAATCACTATCAACTAAATAACGATGATTTTTTTGTAGTTACAGCTGCTGCCTGGTTCCATGATACAGGGTATTTTACCGATTGTAAGCAGCATGAAAATAAGGGCGCCGAAATAGCGGCCGAATTTTTAGCCCCGAACAAGGTCGACGCAGCTATCATAAAAAAAGTAGAGGCTTGCATCCTGGCAACCAAAATGCCGCAAAAACCAACCAATCAGCTGGAAAATATCATTTGCGATGCCGATCTGTTCCATTTCGGTACAGATGATTTCAGCAAAAAGAATAAGCTGATGCGTGAGGAATATAATAATCTGCACAGCGATAAGCAGATAAGTAAATCCCAATGGCGCGATAAAACCATCACCCTGCTCGAGGGCCATCATTATCATACCGATTACTGCCATTTATTACTCGATGATCAGAAATTAAAAAATCTGGACAAGTTAAAGAGCAAAACCTACGAGGAGGATATTAAAACCGCAGAACCTGCTTTGCAGGAACCAATTATTGCCGGTAAGCCCCAGGAAATAAAGGAGGAGGTTGCCGATGCCAAGAAAAGTAAAAAAGACCGCCCGGATAAGGGTATCGAAACCATGTTCCGCATCAGCTCAAGTAACCATTCGCGGCTGAGCGATATGGCGGATAATAAGGCGCATATCCTCATCACCGTAAATTCCATTATTTTATCAGCGGTGATCAGTTTGGTACTGCGCAAGATAGAGAACAATGGGTTCCTCACGCTGCCGTCTTTTATCCTGCTGATCGTGAGCCTGGTCACCATTATATTTGCCATATTGGCCACGCGCCCGTCTATCCCTAACGGTACTTTTTCTAAAAAAGAGATCGACGAGAAAAGGGTTAACCTGCTGTTTTTCGGCAATTTCTACCGGATGAGCCTGACTGATTATACCGACGCTATGGTTAAGGTAATGAACGACAGTGAGTTTTTATATGATAACCTGATCCGGGATGTGTATTTCCAGGGAATTGTATTGGGTAAAAAATACAGGCTGCTGCGGGTGGCTTATAATATTTTTATGGTAGGATTAACAATTTCGGTAATCGCGTTTATTGTTTCGTCGGCCATGGCTACCAAAACTTTATAATCCCCCTATGGAACCAGTGTTTTTTGACCGGGATCTGAGCTGGCTCATGTTTAACCGCCGGGTTTTAGAGGAGGCGGAGCGGGATAGCGTGCCTTTAATGGAACGGATCAGGTTCCTTTCTATTTATTCATCCAATCTTGATGAATTTTACCGGGTGCGTATCCCTGTGATGCGGGCCTTTAATGTGCTTGAGGAAAAAGGGAAAAGCATCGGCGCTGACCATTATTCCACAGCAAGCAATCTGTATAAAGCGCAGCAGGAGGTAGCTGAGCAGCAACAAAAGTTTGGCAGCATACTGAGGGATAAATTATTGCCCTTGTTAAATAAGGAAAAGATTAAGTTGTTTTACAATGAATCCCTTCCACCGTTTATGCAAACAGCCGCTACATCGTGGTTTTTTAACGAGGTGCTGGGTTATTTACAACCACAGCATTTGGGCAATGGTTCGCCGGATTTTTATCCTGAAAATAATAAATTGTATTTCCTCATATTTCTGCGGCCGGATGATGGGACAGAAAAAATAGTCATATTAAATATCCCATCCGACAAGTTGCCCCGGTTTTATACGTTGACCAATGCGGATGGCCGTTTTATACTTTTTTTGGATGATATTATCCGCTACAACCTGGATAAATTATTCCCCGGCGAAACGGTAAACGGATGTTTTAGCTTTAAAATAACCCGTGATGCCGAACTTGACCTGAAGGATGAATATGAAGGCGACACCGCCGACCTGATAGAAAAACAGTTAAGCAAGCGCGACCTTGGCCTGGCTACACGCTTTTTACATCAGCCAGGGATACCTTTGCGTTACCTGCATACCGCCGCACGGCAGCTTGGGCTTGATGATAACGGCATTGTGGAAGGGGGTATCTATCATAATCTTAAAGATCTGTCTGCTTTACCCGTGAAGGATGCGGCGTTGCAGTATGATAAATGGCCGGCCCTAAACACGCAACTTCCCGTCAATTCATTTTTGCTTGATCATTTGAAAGAGAAGGATATGATCGTTCATACGCCCTATCAATCCTATTCGCCGGTTCTAAGGTTTTTTAATGAGGCTGCCACTCATCCGGATGTAACTGAGATCTATGTTACTTTGTACCGCATTGCCAATGATTCGAGGATAGCCAACGCGCTCATCAGCGCGGCTAAGAATGGCAAAAAAGTGAAGGTATTGGTTGAGCTGAAGGCCCGCTTTGATGAAGCAAACAATATCAAATGGGCCAAAAGGATGAAGGCCGCAGGGGTAGAGATCATTTATAGCGTAACCGCATTGAAGGTGCACGCTAAAGTAGCGCTTGTAAAAAGACGGGAAGGCCTGCGTGAGCAATATTACGGCTTACTGGCGACCGGGAATTTTAACGAAGGTACTGCCGCTTTTTATACCGATCATATTTTGATGACCTCCTCGCCAAAGCTTTTGCGCGAAATGGAGCTGATCTTTATTTTCCTGGCAAAGCGCAAAAAGCCCGTACAGGCTGACCATATCAGTTTTGAACACTTGCTGGTATCGCAGTTTAACCTTCAAACCCGCTTTTTTGAGTTGATAGACCGGGAAATAGCAAATGCAGGGAAAGGGCTACCTGCAGGTATCACCATCAAACTAAATAATCTCGAAGAACGTAAGCTGATATCTAAGCTATACGAGGCATCAATAGCCGGGGTGAAGATATCGCTCATTGTGCGCAGTATTTGCTGTGTTGTGGCGGGGATAAAGGGATTGAGTGAAAACATTACCGTAACCCGTATTGTTGATCGTTACCTGGAGCATGGGCGGATATTTATCTTCAATAATAACAATGATCCGGAAGTATTTATGGGTTCGGCCGATTGGATGAACCGCAATATCTACCGAAGAATTGAAGTATGTTTCCCGGTTTATAACCAAGAAATAAAGAAACAGATAATAGCCATTACTCAACTGCAACTGCGTGATAATACGCAGGCGGTTTGGATAGATAGCGAAATGAACAATGTTCCCAAACATTCATCGAAAGGAGAGCAGCCGGTACAGTCGCAAAAAGAAATTTATAATAATTTGGCAACCAATGGAACAGTTTAAAAATGGATTGAAGTTGATGTTCCTGGCATTAATGCTGGTAACCATTGCCTGCAACGGTCAGCCGAAGGTGTATACAAGTCCACAGGGATATGATTTGAATAAGCCCCAGGTATTTAACATGCCACCGGTGCTGAATGAAATATCAGGTATCGCTTTTTTAAATGGTAATAACAGCCTTATTTATGCCGAAGAGGATGAAACGGGGAATTTGTATACGTTCAGGCTGGGTGATAAAAACATCAGGACAACCAATTTTGGCAAACATGGCGATTATGAAGACGTGGCTGTTTGTAAAGGATACGTGATCCTGCTGCGCAGCGATGGAGTATTGTTCACATTCCCATTGAGCGAAGTAAATAAACCGCAGGCCGGTAAAGTGCAAAAGTGGGGCAATATTTTGCCGCAAGGCGAATTTGAAGGCCTTTACGCCGACCAGCTAAGCAGCAAATTATATGTGCTGTGCAAAAGTTGCAGCGATGATTCCAAATCTGCCAGCAGCGGTTTTATCTTCCAACTGCAGCCAGATGGCTCGGTTAAAAAGGCAGGTAACTTTAGCATAAATGTAAAAGCGATTGAAAAGATAGCGGATGTGAAGAAAGTGACTTTCCGTCCGTCGGCAATTGCGCAGAACCCGATTACCAAACAATGGTACATTCTATCATCTGTGAATAAAGCATTGATCCAGGCAGATGCGCAATGGAACATTCAACAGGTGCACAGGCTTGATCCAAAGCTGTTTAAGCAGCCTGAAGGTATCGCTTTTGACAGCGCACAGAATTTATACATTTCTAACGAGGGAAATAATATTAATTCCGGTACAATACTTAAATTTATATATCATAAATAAATAAGTCATGAATAAAAAACTACTTATCTGTTTGATGATGCTACTGGGTTTTGCCCCCTTTGCAAAAGCCCAGGATAGCGTAGTATACCGCATAGTATTGATAGGTGATGCGGGTGAGATCAATAAAGAACAAATGTCGGTATTGGACTTTGCTGCCAATTCGATTATTAAAAACAAAACGACGGTAATTTATCTTGGGGATAATGTGTACCCCCGCGGCATGGGTTTGCCCGGTAGTCCTGACCAGGCCCGTACCGAAAAGATATTACAGTCGGAATATATACCCATGCGGGCAAAAGGTGCACCGGTTTATTTTTTACCGGGCAACCACGATTGGGATAAGATGGGCCCCCACGGGCTTGAGAAAATAAAACGAGAATGGGAGTACCTGGAACAGCAGCAGGATTCCCTGCTGCACCTTATTCCGCATAACGGCTGCCCCGACCCCTACGAGATCAAAGTAAATGACAAACTGACCATTATAGCGTATGACAGCGAATGGTGGCTTTTTCCATACAACAAAAATAATCCGGGTGTTGATTGTGGCTGCAAAACCAAAGATGACGTAGTTAGCAAGATGCATGAACTGTTTTATAAAAACAGGGACAAGATCATCTTGCTGGCATCGCACCACCCGTTTCAAAGTTATGGGGTGCATGGCGGTGTTTTTTCTTTGAAAGACCATGTTTTTCCATTTACCGCATTAAATAAAAACCTGTATATCCCGTTGCCCCTGGTAGGATCAGTTTATCCGCTTTTGCGCACTGTTTTTACAAATCCGGAAGATATGGGTCATATTGAATATAAGGATATGATCAGAAAGGTAGATGGTGTTTTTAAAGGCTATCCCAATTTGATCCATGTAGCCGGCCACGATCATGGCTTGCAATTTATCAAAAACAAAAAGGGTGATCTGCAGGTGGTAAGCGGCGCCGGTACCAAGCATATTTATGTAAAGAAAGGAAAGAATTCCTTATTTGCCGATGCCGTACAGGGCTTTGTAACTGCCGACCTGATGCTGGATAACAGCATGCGGTTTACCTATTATATTTATACCGATAGCGGTGTTAAAGCGGCCTTTACTTATACCAAGCCTTACGAGTCAATAGCCCCGCTGGAGGCAAAAACATTTAAAACCCCTGATGCGGACAGTGTTACGGTAAGTGTGCACGCGGCTTATGATAGCGCGGGCAATTTCCACCGCAAAATATTTGGTGAGAACTACCGCAAGGAGTGGGCTGCAAAAGTGAAGCTGCCCTATTTAAAACTATCCAAATTGCATGGCGGCCTTAGTCCGCTGAGAAAGGGTGGCGGCTATCAATCGCAATCCTTAAGGCTGGTTGATCCCGATGGTAAGGAGTGGGTTTTGCGCACGGTTGAAAAAGACCCCACCAAGCTATTACCTGCCGAATTGGTACAAACCTTTGCCTATGGCTTGCTGGATGATGCCACCAGCGCCCAGCATCCTTTTGGTGCCTTGATGGTGCCGCCAATAGCCGATGCATTAAAGATACCACATTCAAACCCCATCATAGGGGTAGTGGCGCCTGATGAAAACCTGGGGCAATACGCCAATATTTTCGTAAATAAAGTTTGCCTCCTGGAAGAAAGAGAGCCAACCGGGAAGTCAGACAATACCGAAAAAATGGAGAAAACCCTCCAGAAAGATAACGACAACCATTTTAAGGGTCGCGATTTTATACGTGCACGAATGCTGGATATATTGATAAGCGATTGGGATAGGCACGAAGACCAGTGGCGCTGGCAGGGCGAAAAAGATAAAAACGATAATATAATTTACACCGCCGTACCGCGCGACCGCGACCAGGCCTTATACACCCGCGAAAAAATAGAGAATGTAGCGGGGTGGCATTGGATATTACCCACTTTGCAGGGATTTGAAGGAAAAATCACTGATGTAAACTGGTCCATGTACAAAAGCAGGTTTATGAATCCCTACCCGGAATCAAAAGTAAGCCGTGAGGAATGGATGAAAATAGCTAATGAGGTGAAAGCTGCCGTTACCGATAGTGTATTCGAAGCTGCCTTGCGCCGGATGCCACCCGAAATATACCGGATAAGGCACGATGAACTGATGAAAGAATTCAGGCAGCGCCGGGATAATCTGCTCGCGGCAATGGACAAATATTATCGCTTCGCCCATAAAATAGAAGATATCAGGCTAAGTGATAAAAATGAGCAGGTGCGGCTAAGCGATGCACCCAATAATGGCCTGGCTGTTATAGTAACTAAACTGAGCAAAAAAGGTAAAGAAGAAAATATCCTGTTAAATACTACGTATTATCCCGATATCACCAAAGAGGTAAGGATATTTACAGCCGATGGCGATGACCAGGTGATCGTGGATACCAAAAACACAAATATCAAGATCCGTTTAGTTGGCGGGGATGGTGAAAAACAATACCAGGTGGTTAATTCGAATAATACGATAAAATTATATGGTAAAGTGGGTAATCATACTTTTCAGGGTGATTCTACCCGTTTTATTACCCGCTTTTCAAATGATACCGCAAACACGGCCATACATAATACCAACCCCTATAATGTATGGATGCCTTTGGCTACGGGAAATGTAAACCGTGATGACGGATTTCTATTGGGCGCAGGTTTCAAATACACCGGCAAATCCGGCTTCCGCAAATTCCCTTACACAACGATGCAGGAGTTAATGGTAACGCATTCGTTTTCAACACAGGCCTTTAGCCTCAATTACAGGGGGGAATGGATAAAGGCAGTAGGGAATGCAGACCTTGTGTTACAAACGCTGATAAAGGCCCCTGATAATACCATGAACTTTTTTGGACGTGGTAATGAGTCTGTTTTTGATAAGTCGCAGGATTTTGCAAAATATTACCGTATCCGGTTCAATACCATGGATTTCAATCCGGCATTGCGTTGGCGTTCAGCTTCAGGATCAAGCCTTACTCTCGGCCCTGCACTATCCTATTATCATTTAGACCAGGGCGAGAATGTAGGGCGCTTTATCAATAATACTTCGCTTATTGGTTCTTATGACAGTACGTCAGTAAATAAGGATAAGCTACATGCAGGTATTGTCATGAATTATATCACCGATAGGCGGGACAATAAATTATTTCCAACATCGGGCGTTTACATTAATGTGAAGGTGCAGGGATACACCGGATTAAATAGCGATTCCAAATCATTTGCCCAGTTAATACCAGACATCTCCCTGTATACCACGATTGGAAGCCCCAGGTTGGTACTGGCCGAAAGATTGGGCGGTGGCGTCACCATAGGGCAAACAGCGTTCTATCAGTCGCTTTTTTTAGGCGGGCAGGGTAATTTATTGGGCTATCGCCAAAATCGTTTTGCAGGTCAGCATATGTTTTACAATAACCTCGAAGCACGGTTGAGGCTGGGCGATATATCCAGTTATGTATTGCCGGGCCAATTCGGCATAAGTGGCTTTTATGACGTAGGCAGGGTATGGGAAAAGAATGAATCATCAAATGTATGGCACCAGGGATACGGCGGTGGCATTTATTTTGCACCTATATCTATCGTAGTGCTGCAACTGCAGGCCGGATATTCAACCGAAGGCTGGTACCCATCCTTTTCGTTCCAGTTCAGATATTGATATATAATGACGAATTTTGACAGGTTATGCAAATAGGATTATCATACATTCCCGAAAGCAAGCGAATAAATGATCTGATCGATACTAAAATTTCGTTCAGGCCATTTATTGCCTACCTGGAAGAGCATATTAAAACCGAAAAAACAGTAAAGGCCAAGTTTTATGAATATGTTCTGCAACAGTTTAGGGACGAACCCGCCTGCACCTCAAATATCAATATTGATGATATTAACAAGTACAGCAGGCATCTTGAGCTGATCTACAGCATACTTACCCCGGTAACCGTTGACGAAGAAAATTATTTTTGGGCGCTTTCGAGCCCTTTATCCAAAAAGATATTTTATGGTACTGATGCTTACATTAACCTGGTCAACAGTGTTAACTCCGTTGAGCTGGAACCAGGCACCCAGGACGAAAGCAAGAATAAGATCAACCAAAGGTTTAAAAACTTTATCTATAAGCTGATACTGGGCAAGTTTTATGGTGTCAATTCTATCAATTCGGAAAAAATAGTTTACGCTTATCATGAGCCTCAAACCGGCCTGCACAAATATTACCGGATAGAGCCTGATACGCGTTTTATCGATATTAAAGCTAAAACCCCCTTGCCCGCATTGGATTTTGATGCGTTGAATTTGTGTATTACGGAGGGCTGCGTTACTGATGGTTTGGACACCTTATTGCCGCTGTCTAACTTTTATCTCGAAGGTTTCACAGTGGTTACCATGGAAGATATTACCGATGAGTATGCTATAGACATTATTAAAAGAAGCCTGCTACAGCACTCAGATGACCATGACCAACTGTATGATGAGGTTAAAAACGCTCTCCGTACTTTGGGCGGAAATAAAGATGTCGAATTTGGACTGCTGCCTTTCCTGGCGGTAAACAACAGGCTGGTTTTTGACGATATCGAATGCTCAAGAAGCATAATAGTCAGGTCGGCCCGGACGACCGAGGGTGGGATGCAGAAAATTTACGAGAGTGCCAATGCCTATATCAAAAATCCGGTAATGCGCATGTATCCGGTTATAACCGATGAGCTTCAGCAGGAAAACCCTCATTTGATCGCCCTGAAAGCCATGGGAGTACAGTCTTACTCGGTGATCCCGGTTTTTTACAACCAGCGTATGGTTGGTGTTTTGGAAGTATATTCATACCAGGAGATATTGCATTTTGAATACCTGCTTTCGCGCCTGGCTGATGCTATGCCTTTGATAGCCCAGCTGCTTCAAAATAGTATTGATCAGTTTAACCAGCGTATAGATGATGTAATCAAGGAAAAGTTTACTACGCTGCAATCCTCCGTACAATGGAAATTTAACGAAGTAGCGCTTGAATATTTGCGCCAGCCATCCAACGAAGAAAAAGAAACGCCTATAGGTACAGTTACTTTTAAAAATGTGTATCCGTTGTTTGGAGCTGTCGATATCCGCAATTCAACTATCGAGCGTAACCAGGCATTAAATGAAGATATCGATAACCTGCTGGCCTTACTGGTGCTCGGAAAGGAACAGATCGGGAAGCTGCTTCCCAAAAAAGTTGCTGCAGATATGGCCCGGGAATTTGCACTGTGGTATAAAAAAATCGACACTTTTTTAAAGCTAAGTGATTCAGGCATGTTGAATGCTTTCTTACAAAGTGACGTGGTTCCGTACCTGATACAATTGTTGGTTGATCATCCGGCTGCTGAAGAACCCATAAGACGATTGAGAAAGATCATTGAAGATGACGCCGAAGAAGTTTCAGGCAAACGGGCTGCACTTGAAAAATCTATCCAGGGGATCAACATGGCCTTAAATACTTTTTTTGAAAAGGGCCGCAAGAAAGTTAAAGCGATTTATCCCTGTTATTTCGAAACTTTCAGGACCGATGGGGTGGAGTACGATCTTTACACCGGGCAATCTATTAAACCTGCTGTAGAATTTACTCGCGAACATTTGCAGGCTTTCAGGCTTTGGCAATTGAGGTCGATGTGCGAGGTGGTGCGGATAACGGAGGAACTGGTAAGCAGCATGCCCCGGCCGCTGCAAACCACACAACTGATCTATGTTAACCCCCATGCTATCAATATCAGTTTCAGGAACGATGAACGGCATTTTGATGTTGACGGAGCCTACAACATCCGGTACCAGATCATCAAAAAAAGGATCGATAAGGTGCATATCAAAGACAGCTTTGAGCGCTTAACCCAACCCGGCCAGATAGCCATTGTTTACTTCAACGATGAGGATGCCGAAGAATACGCCGGCTATATTAAAACCTGCCAGGATGAAGGCTTGTTGTATGATGATTATGAAACGCTGGAACTGGAAGAGCTGCAGGGCGTCTCGGGTTTGAAAGCTATTAGGGTTAGTGTGAAAATCGCCTGACCAATACACATAACCAATACCTCTTTTGCAAATAAATATATACCCCTTTATGGGTGATATGATGTTATATAAACTATTTATAATTTAATCCCATAATTGTCAGCCTTTTAAAGGCGATATTGCACACTAGAGCAATTATATTATTTGCAAACTATTAACTGAAACATATCAGACCAGATGAAAAAACTAATTATTTGTGTAGCAGCTTTACTGTCCATCGGTGTTTTATCAGCACGGGCACAAGACCCCCTCATTCCCCAGCCAAGTACCAAACAAGTTATCACCCAGGATTTTGGTTTGGGCAAGATCACACTAACTTATTCGCGGCCCAATGTAAAGGGACGTAAGATATTTGGCGCGATGGAGCCTTACGGAATCGTATGGCGCATGGGAGCAAATAATGCCACAACCATCCAGTTTACTGATGAGATAACCATTGAAGGTAAAAAGGTCCCGGCAGGTGAATATTCCTTTTTCAGCATACCAGGTGAAAAGGAGTGGACCTTCATCCTGAATAAAACAGCCAAACAATGGGGTGCGTATGGTTACAAAGAAAGCGATGACCTGGTGCGCTTTAAAGTGCCCAGAAGCAAAGCGCCCCGGTTTACCGAAACATTGAGTATGCAGTTTACCGATGCTACCACATCTGACTGTACTTTATTGGTTGATTGGGAAAACACCGAAGTAGCGCTGCATTTTAAAACTGACGTGGATGCCCAGGTTATGGGAAATATCGACAGGGCAATGGCCAGCGATAAAAAGCCATACTATTTTGCCGCTATTTATTACTACAATCATGATAAGGATATGGCGAAGGCATTGGAGTGGATCAATATCCATGATAAGGCCCAGCCTGACGCTTATAATATCAAATACTGGAAGGCGCGTATCCAGCTTAAAACCGGCGACAAAAAAGGCGCAATTGCAACCGCTAAAGAAGGTTTAAAACTGGCTACCGATGAGAAAAATGCGGAGTACATCAGGCTGAATAAAGAGGTTTTAACACAAGCTGAAGCAGCCAAATAATAATGGTCTACAATTCTGCCGGGTGTTGTTCAAATATCCGGCTGAGCTGCTGATAAATTTCAGGGTGTTTATGTTGTAATTGTTCGGGTTTCTCAAAGAAGTATTCAGAAACTACGGCAAAAAATTCAGCTTCGTTAGTTAAGGCATACGGGTTTATATCTGATTTTCCTGCTTCAATGCGATGCATTTCCCGGTGGATCAACTTAAGCCAGGGGATAGTGTATTCGTGCGTCATTAGATTTTCGGGAATACCGTCGGTTGCCCCGTCTGATTTATCCAGCAAATGCACAAACTCATGGATCGCCGTATTTTCCTTACCGGAGTTTTTAGAGAATCCTTTTGTCAGCGCCGCTCTCGATAACAACATCTGCCCGTTCATATAGCCCGAACCAACCATGCCCATAATATTACGGCTCCCTCCTTCAAATTGGAACTCGTTATCGAAAGTATCCGGGTAAAGGATCACATTGGTCAGGTTTTGATACCGCCATTCCGGGAACCCAAAAATGGGGATAACCGCGCTTGAGGCGATCAGCACCCGGTCTACATCGGTAATAACCGTACCAACACCTTCGATCCGTACATCATTTAAAAATTCCAGCACCTGCTTTTCAAACCTCTGTTTTTCGGCATCGTCCAGTTTTTGGTAGTAATCCACCTGTGCGTTTAACAGCGCGGCATAAGAGGGCAGGTTTCCCGGGTTGACCGGCATCGATCTGCGCGTTTTCCGGATCAGGAAATAAATGACCAATGCAATAACAACTGCGGCGATAATTATACTCATGGTGGGCACTGCGAATTTATAATGCTCTAATGTATATATTCGGGCATGAAAAAGCACGCCTTGCTAATCTTTTTATTCTTCGCAGGATTAATAGTTTCAGCCATCAAGCCCCATGATTATTTTACCTGGATATTGGAAGTATTTCCCGGCATATTGGGCTTTATTGTATTGTTAGTCACCTACAAACGTTTCCAGTTTACCTATTTGACCTATTGCATGATTTTGGTGCATTGCTATATACTTTTTATCGGGGGGCATTACACTTATGCCCTTGTCCCGGCATTTGATTGGGTAAGAGATGTGCTTCATCAAACCCGCAATAACTACGACAAAGTAGGCCATTTTGCTCAGGGTTTTGTGCCCGCTATGATCATAAGGGAATTGTTTGTCCGCTCACAAGTCATACAAAGGAAAGCCTGGCTTCCGGTTTTGGTGGTATGTGTGTGTACCACCATCAGCGTATTGTACGAGCTGCTGGAGTGGCTGGTTTCCGTTAGTTCGGGAAGCGTGGGCGATTCATTTTTAGGAACGCAGGGCGATATTTGGGACACGCAATCAGACATGCTTTTTGCCATGATCGGTGCTACCTGTATGGTGTTATTTTTATCAAAACTACAGGACAGGCAAATTCAAAAAATGGCTGTATAGGCAGGAAAGCTATTGTGTTTGCATCACATGATCCATCGCCTGCTGAAAAGTAGGCACCCATATATCTTTTTTGTTTTCACTCAGATATTGGAGTAATTTTCTGTGTGCTTCTGCAGAAGTGGTAATGTAATCGCCGCCTATGCCATGAAACATAACGATGCCCATACCGCCGCTTTGCTGCACCTGTTTTACAAAAGCGATCAGCTGAGCGCCGGTAGTATTGTCATCCAGGCCATATGATGGCACCTGTAAAGGGTCCAGGTGTTTAAAGTCGGTGATCACCGCATCATCAGTATCTCCTCCGATACGGGCGTATTTAACCAACCCATATTTTCTGAGCGAATCCACATAGCTTTTTCCGCCCACTGTTGTTTCGGTGCAGGGATAAGCATAGGTGCGTGTTGTTTTACCATCCACAGCATATAAAAAACTATTCATGATCCCGATCTCCTGCAGTATCGCATAAATGGTATAATTATCCGAGGCTACCGGGTTATCACTCCTGCTTGTACATGGATGATAAATGGTATGGTTTGCCAGCTCAAAACCTCTTTTACTGAGCGCGCGCCATTTGGGAATAGTTTGACTGTTTATATCACCCGTCAGAAAGAAAGTAGCCTTTAGTTTAGCCGAATCCAATTGAGGGACAGCCACATTTAATTGCGATGTGAGGCCGTCATCATAAGTAAGCACTATGGCAGCCTTTTTATGACCGGGCCATTTAATTTTTTCCTGTGCCTGTGCAGCAAAATTCAACAATAAAAAAAGCAGGATAAGTTTTTTCATCCCTGGTTGGTTATTAAAGGCAAGAATACTAAAAAGGATTTTATTACACGCAATAACCTGGTGCCGGGGCAGTCAAATATTTTCAGCAGGAAAAGCAGGGAGGGTAAGGGTTACAGGCTGTTCAGGATCTCGACGCCTGCGCAAACCGAAGAGCCTTTCAGCACAAGTACTTTATCTGATCTTTTGGTTTGATATACATTATCCCGGTTGTCATCCACCGTAGCGAAAAGCTGCGACAGGTCGGTTTCTATGCGCCAATCATTAGGTACGGTTATAGTAGTTCCGCCAAAGGCCTGCGAAATATCAAGGATAGCTACGCCGCACAGTTCAGCATGGGTAAAATCCAGTTCTACACCGCCGAACAGGTTACTGATCTTGCCGCCTTTGAAATCTTTGGAGATAATGGTTTTTTTGATGCCACTGAAAAGAGCTGTCGAATTGATGTAATCAGCTTCGTTGGGTATAACAGTTGGTTGAGAGTTCATGGCCTTAAATTTTAATGTTACCCAAAACTAAGGCATACAGTCAGCGATAAAAAGTTAAAGTCTGCGGAAGGTTTGAAGATGTCGGTAAAGGGGGGGATTGTGTCGGTGAAATGATTGTTTTTATTCTAATATTTCAACTATTCAAAAAAGATTCGGGATCATTCCTTACAGGCCACCTGAAAACGAAAAGCCTCAGTTCGAAAGATTTGAGGCTTTTTATGCTTATACTCTGTGCACACTATTTCAAATACTCGCTGAAAAAATCGATAGTACGTTTCCAGGCAAGTTCGGCGGCGGCTTTGTCATATCGGGGTGTTGTATCATTGTGGAAGCCATGGTTTACATTTTCGTAAATAAATGCCTGGTGTTTTTTGCCATTCTCTTTTAAAGCAGCCTCATAGGCCGGCCACCCTCCCGTGATCCTGGTATCCAGCGAGGCATAGTGCAGCATCAGGGGCGCTTTGATTTTAGGTACATCCGCAGCAGCAGGCTGACTGCCATAAAAGGGCACAGCTGCCGCCAGGTCTGGCAGGCGAACGGCCATCATATTGGCTATGCCACCGCCAAAACAAAAACCCACAACACCTACTTTACCGTTACAATCTTTGTGATTTTTAAGGTAATCGAATGCTGCTATAAAATCTTCCTGCATCTCTTTTGGATCCCGCTTACTTTGCAATTCACGCCCCGCGTCGTCAGTGCCCGGGTAACCGCCCAGGGGCGTCAGGGCATCTGGCGCAAGCGAAATAAATCCTGCCAGCGCAGCTCTCCTGGCCACATCTTCAATGTAAGGGTTCAACCCCCGGTTTTCATGAACTACTATAATACCCCCAAGTTTCTTTTTAGCATCTATGGGTTTTGACAGCAATCCTTTAATAGTTCCGCCGCCTTTTGGTGAAGGGTAATTGATATATTCCGATTTCAGGCGGACATCATCCGGTTTGATCTGTATGTTCCCTTTGTAATCAGGCATCAGGAAGCTCATCAATGCGGGTACAGTTAACCCGCCAACCGCATAAAGAGATAGCTTCTCTAAAAATCCCCGCCGGTCAAGCCGGCTGTGTGCGTAATCATCATACAGGTCAAACACTTCCTGCTTGATGTCTTCTTTGTTGATTTGGCTCATTTTAAAGGTTTTGTTCAAATATAATAATTCACGACAGCAGATTTCTGCCCAAATAGTAACAGTCCTGCTACCTGTAAAGTTTTGATGTTTACTTTGAGCGATCGGTTATTAATTATACTTCTTTCAATGTGTTTAAGTCTCCTTCAATTTGTTTTAGTACGTCTATAATATTCGAACTTATAATCTGTGTGGGCAATCCATAGGTTAAAGATGAATTAAAGGGAATTATTAAATTGTCATCCTTAGGCATTGCTTTCCCCATTCCTTTCATATAAGCGGGTACATATTTCAGTTGTGGCCTTTTAGTTAAAACATAACCTATGCCAGGCTTCAGGGATTGCTGAACCTCGGGTTCGCCTCTTGTACCTTCAGGAAATATTATAAGAGAAAAGCCGCTGTCCAATGCTGCTATCATTTGGTCTATCGGATCATTTTCCGGATGCTCCTTATCGCGTTTTCGTTGAATAAGCAGCGTGTTAATTAAGTAGTTACTAAGTTTTGCTTTTAATTTAGTTTTACCAAAATAATCAGCAGCTGCAACTGGTTTAACTTTATGAATAATTTTTGAGGGTAATGATGCCATTATTGCCATCGTATCCAAATGACTATTATGATTAGCTACAATAATAAATTGCTTTTCATTGAGTAAAAACTTTGCGCTATCAAACTTTACCCCGACAATTATTTTCAAAAATGCCCTGACAATAAAACTATATATAAATTGCAATAGCAGTTTTTGCATCTAATAAGCAATATAGTAAACAAGATGAAAAAAAACCGGGGCTGTGTAAGCCAGTGAATCTATACGATCTAAAATACCACCATGGCCGGGTATTGATGTGCCCATGTCTTTTACGCCAATGTCCCTTTTAATTGAAGACATCACAATATCACCCACGAAACCTGACAATCCAATCATAAAACTAACAAATACGACTTGTGGAACTGATAATGGTGTAAGAAAACGTAAAAAGTAACCAATAACAGTAGTGCTTATTAAGCCTCCGATAAATCCTTCCCAGGTTTTATTTGGACTTACTTTTGGTATAATTTTATTCCTGCCTAAAAGTTTTCCCCAGGTAAACTGCATCACGTCATTGATCTCTGTCATGAACACAAGAAAAAGTAATAGTCCCCTGCCACCACTACTAAATCCTTTAATCTCGTGTAATGAAAGAAGGTACGCCATGTGGCTTATCCCAAATACCGTTAACATTAAAATCCACTGTAAAGTTGCCATTGATTTAATAATGCCGCTTGTATCTCCTTTTAAGACAAGCCGTAATGGGAGGAACAAAAACATCACTATCGGAATAAAAATAATGAAAGCCCCATACCAACCAATATAAGCCAGGTAATATTGAATTGGGATAGCAATAAATGCCCAAAATATCGCCCTTCTATCAGATTCCCTAAATCCGAGGACAGAGTATAACTCTCTGAATGCCACAAAAGACAACATTCCCATGGCTATGTACGAAATTGTGCTGTTAATAAGTGTGGCCCCGATGAATATTAATGACATTACCCACCACGATTTTGTTCGCGCTTTTAATTCATCCAATTTAGCATCCGGATTTAATTTACCAGCTATAAAAAACCCGAGAGAGGCCAGGCATAATAGCCCAAAAATCAAAAATGCAACTATTAAAAGGTCATTGTTACGAATTGAATCGAATCTGAATATTTTTTCCATTTTTATCGTTTTGTACAAGTCTGATTATTCTCGCCACCGCCTCGCAAACAAGAAGCAATTTTTGATAATCGCCTGTAACAGGTAACTATCAAGCCTATATTCATAATGATAAGCAAGTAATAAAAAACCGGCGTATACCAAATATTTATAATACAACCTATGCAAATAAGAGCCATACGGTGTTGTTTAGCCATAGGCCCTAAAAATGAATGGCCACAGTTTAATGAAGCGCCTAAAGCCCGGATGTATGCGGTTGTTACAGAAAGAATAATTGCCAGGTAAGCTAGATCTAATCCATGTGGTAGATTTTTTGCGAGTAAGCCAACCCCAAAAATTGTCAGGGTATCGCTTATTCTATCTGGGACTTCATTGTACAATCCCCCAACAGGCGACTTTTTATTATGCTCAACGGCCACCATCCCATCGAGTAAATTCATTATTAGCCTACCTTGTATCCCAACAATAGCCAGGAGCATATAAAGCACATTATCGCTCTTTGTTTTGTAGTCTAAATAAAACGCTACAAGCGAAAGCAAAGAGAATATGATACTTAGTATTGAAATGGTATTAGGAGATACATTGTGTTCGGCAAGTATTAAGGCTGTTCTTTTTGCCCAACCGGTATCTCTTGATGCAATTGGCCTTCTGTTTGCCGATATTTTATTCATTCAGTTTAGGTAAGGGTTGGATTTAAAATAAGCACCAAAGATGTAATATCTATAAACATAATTACTCATTATAAACTGTAAATACAATTTAATGATAGCGTTTTTAAAACTAACAGCGAGAAAAATTTGTACAGGATCCAAACCATAAGAATTTTAAATTTGCTGGGAAGCATAGCCAGGTGCAAATCACCCCAAACACAAAAAGGCCATCAGAAATTAACCTGAAGCCTTAATATCACCGATTTGGAAGATCGGTTTTTTTCAAACATCCAAAGAAAATGACTTTCGATTCTTAATCACTACATTCGAGAGCATGAAAAAATCAGCTGTTGTTGTATTACATATAGGGTTTTGGGCGGTTTATTTGGGATTGGTTCTGATCATGATAGCTGTTTATTCTAAAAGCATTGCGAGTGGTAGCACTCAGTTCCCACGGGTGTTGAATGCGTTCAATAGCGTCTGCTGTTTTGTACTTTTCCCTTCGCTGATCACATTTTATTCCTACTATTTTCTATTATTTCCGAAATACCTTCAACAAAACAAGATCTTTTTTTCCATCATTTATGGCTTATTGATCTCATTAGGAGCAGGCATATCAGGTTATGTGCTCATCCGCTACTTTATCGAAACCGGCCGCATTATAGATATGGATCAAGGGGGCAAAAATGGCAGGTCTACCTTTGTTAGCGTAATAATGGTTATCGTCTTTATCAGCTCGATAGCCGGCATAGCGGCTTTGATCATCCGGGGATTTATCACCTGGTACAATGAAATAAAACTAAAAGAGCTTTTAAGAGAAAAAAACCATGAAATGGAAATGGCTTTGATCAAATCACAACTCGACCCGCATCTGTTATTCAACACCATCAATAATATTGATGCATTAATTTTAAAAGATGGCGCTAAAGCATCCGACTATTTAAATCAGTTATCAGACATAATGCGGTTTATGCTTTACGAAACCAAGGCTGATGTTATTTTTCTGGCCAGGGAAATTGAATACATTAAAAAATATATTGCGCTGCAAAAAATTCGGACAACAAACAAAAACTATGTTCATTTTTCGGTTACCGGTGATATTGGTGATAAACTGATCGCCCCGATGCTTTTTATTCCCTTTATTGAAAATGCTTTTAAGCATACCAATAATAAGAAATTCGAAAATGCCATTACTATTGATATCTTTATAAGGGCAGATGATATACAACTGCGATGTGAAAATAAATTTGACCCCAAGCCGGAGATGCAACGATCTGATAGCGGTTTGGGCAATGAGCTTATTCAAAAAAGATTAAACCTTATCTATCCCGGGAAACACACTTTAGAAGTACAAAAAAAAGAGGGACTGTATAGCGTGATTTTAACCGTGATAAATGGATAAATATACTTGTATTATCATTGAGGACGAACCCCTCGCCCTTGAAAAGACCCAGGACTTTGTAAACAAGGTCCCATTTCTGCAATTATGCGCAACGTTCGACAATGCGCTTACCGGGCTTGCTTATCTAAAAAACAACAAAGTAGATCTGCTTTTTTTAGATATTAATATGGACGAATTAACCGGCATAGAATTACTGGAAAGCACAAAAATTACCAGCCAGGTTATTATTACCACAGCTTACCAGGAATATGCTTTAAAGGGCTATGAGCTGCAGATAACAGATTATCTTTTAAAACCATTTGCCTTTAACCGTTTTTTGCAGGCTGTAAATAAAGCACAGGGCAACCTGGCCCAAAACGATTCGGCCTCTCAACCCAACTTTATTTTCGTGAAGACAGAAAACAGGTTGGAGAAGATCATGCTGGATGAGATCCTTTATATCGAAGGCATGAGGGACTACCGCAGGATCCATACGGTTAATAAAAAGATAATGACCTTGCAGAATTTCAGTGAGTTTGAAAAACTGATCCCTTCAAGTATGGTATGCCGGGTACACAAATCGTTTATGGTCGCGCTTAGTAAGATCGAATCCGTTGAGCGGAGCAGGATAAAGATCGCAGATCAGTTGATCCCTGTTTCGGACACCTATAAAGACACTTTCTTCCAGCTCATTAACAATAACGCCTAAACCCTTTTTATTTCGCAGACGAATAGTACCCGGATGCAGACATCTTCTCTTGTCTTGCATATCAAAATTTAAAGGCCGCATCCATTCATGTTCTTTTGTTTAAGTAAATAATTAAAAAAAAGATCATGAAAAAAAACCTACACATAGCGCTCATACTCGTTATGATTTTCTTATACGGAAATGCATTTGGCCAAACCACTGGATCGGGGTCAGAAAAAACAAAAGATAGTACTAAAACAGCGAAAACCTATTTAGACCTGGTGCTTAATGTGATGAGTACCAATTTCAACTATGGAAATTCAAATACTGCCTTGCAAGATTATAAAAAATCCATTTTAGGTGCCCAGCTGGGAGTGTCATTTCAAGCAGGTATCACACCATCTTTCTCGCTGGTACCTGAGTTTTATATAACCACGATGGGCGGTAAGCTTAAGGCCAGCAATCCCCTGACCAACAGCGAATCCACGCTTCGCCTGTATGCATTCGAATTGCCTGTACTGGCACGCCTTCATTTCAGCGACTTTCATATTAACGCCGGACCGTCTATCGCCTATAATTTCTATGGAAGTCAAAAAACAGATGGTTCATCTGCTGACTTGTCATTCAATCAATCCGAAGGAGGCGTTAAGCATTTTGATGCCGGTATCCAGATGGGCGGAGGCTATACTTTTCATACAAAAACCAAACGGATAACCCTGGACTTAAGGTACAACTACGGTTTAACCAATATTTCTTACAGCCACGAAATGTATAACCGGAGCTTTATTATCAGCCTGCACCTATCCAATCCATGGAAGACAAACCCCTTCGGAAAAAAATAAAAATATCAGGCCGTTATGTTCTCTATTAGCTCACAAAAAGCAGCTTATAAAATTTAAAAAATGAACGCAAACATAAATACCGCAATCGTAACGGATCTGTCAAAGAAACGGGCCCCGATGAGCTCACTGCGCAAGACCGCGCTGGCCGCGGGCGTGTTCTACCTGCTCACCTTTGTTTCGATCCCGACCCTTGCTCTGTATGGTCCGGTACACGATCCAAACTACATCGTAGGCCATGGACCTGATACTGATGTCATCATCGGCGGCATACTCGAGATCATAGTGGCCCTGGCCGGCATCGGCACAGCTATCGCACTGTACCCGGTGCTCAAAAAACAGAACGAAGGGGTCGCGCTGGGTTTCGTTGGCTCCCGGGTACTGGAAGCCGGTACCATTTTCATTGGCGTAGCATTCCTCCTGTCGGTTGTTACCTTGCGGCAAGCCGGAACAGGTACGTTGGCCACCGGCCAGTCGCTGGTCACCTTGTATGACCGGATATTCCTCATCGGGCAAAGCTTCCTGCCTGCTGTGAATGCCCTGCTGCTCGGATCACTGTTGTACCAATCGCGCCTGGTGCCCCGGGCGCTTCCTATGCTGGGATTCATCGGGGCGGCCCTGCTAGTTACTGGCGATATTGCTGTGCTGTTCGGTCTCATTGGTCAGCACGCGCCATCGACAGCGCTTGCTGCAATTCCGATCGCGCTGTGGGAATTCTCGCTGGGTATCTACCTGGTCGTCAAAGGCTTCAAACCCTCGCCCATCACATTTTCTAAAACAGCGCTAAACAAAATATCACTATAAAAATCAATTCATCATGAAAACCAGATCAATACTATTATTACTATTTCTTCCATCATTCATTTTTGCACAAAATGTGAACAGGCCCGGTTATTCCGTAGCGGAGTTAAAAAACGATTTCAAAATTTTCAGATCGGCTTTGGAAGAAGGCCACCCCGGAATATATCGCTACAATTCAAAAGTAACCATGAATTCAATTTTTGAGGCGGCTGAAATGTCTATCACCCGGCCCATGGGCGAAAGTGAATATCAAATATTGTTAAGTAAAGTTACCACCCAAATAGGCTGCGGACACCTCGCGGTTATTGCCCCAAAAATTGACCAGGATAAATTTGATAAAGAGCCGACAGCCATTCCATTTCAACCCTATTATTCGGGCGGCAAACTGTTTGTTTTAACCAATTTTTCTGCCATTGCGGATAAAGGTTTTGTTGGAGCCCGGATAGTGTCTGTCAACGGACATTTAACCCATGCTATGCTAAAGGATATGTTTGCGATTATGTCTGCTGACGGGAATAATAAAACGTACAAATACCGCAATCTCACGTATTCAAAATATTTTACCAGGTACTTTTATTACTTGTATGGAGATACCAATTCTTATACCGTTGAATACATTTCGGGTGCCGGCACCAGTGTTAAGAAAACAAAACTGGCGGGATTGCCTTTTAGCGAACTAAATGCTATCCGTGATAAAAAGTATCCGCAGCATTTTTTATCAGATCCCCTGGAATTTAAATTAGAGGATGATAAAAAGACAGCATATCTAAAAATTGAATCTTTTGACGAAGATGTGCTTGAGCAGAAAAAAATTGATTTTTCAAAATTTCTTCAATCCGCTTTTAACCGCATTGATTCCAATAAAATAAAAAATTTGATTATTGATCTCCGGAATAACCATGGTGGTACGGATGAGTTTGGGAAGCTCCTGTTCTCTTATTTAATGGCTCATGATTTTGATTATTATTCTTCTCTAACGATAAAGACTGACAGCTTCGGATTTTTCAAATACACCACCATGCGCAGCCCCAAGGTTCCCAAAGGTATGTTAAAAGCAAACGCGGCAGGAACTTTTGATGTGATCCGCCACCCGAATGTGGGCAAACAAAAACCATTGCTGCCCACCTACTCCGGTAAAATTTATGTGCTGATCAATGGGGGATGTTTCTCCACCGCCAGCGAATGCATTTCGATGATCCATTCCAATACAAATGCCGTCTTTATCGGTGAGGAATCCGGTGGCGGATACTATGGAAATAATTCAGGCATGGTGCCGGAGATGACATTGCCAAATACGAAGATAAGGATCGCTATACCGTTAATGAAGTATGTTATGGCAGTAAAAGATTATCAGTTTAAGGATCGTGGATTGATTCCCAATTATGAGGTCATCCCGAAAATAGCCGACAAACTCAATGGAAATGACCCTGAACTGGAATTTGCCAAAAAGCTGATCAGCAAATAATATTTTGAGAATATGCTTTATAAATTTTAGGCTGATGAAAAAAATGAATTCAGATAGGGAAACGGCAATAATAGTTGGTATACTATTTTTACTGACAGAAGTAACATCAGTAACAGGGATTCTTTTGTACCATCCTATTTTAAACGATCCTGTTTATATCATTAAAGCCTCTGTAAACGAAACCCGGGTTTTGTGGGGGGCATTTTTTGAGGTGATTCTGGCATTTGCAAATATTGGTACTGCTATTACCTTGTTTCCAATATTAAAAAAGTACAATGAATGCATGGCACTTGGCGCGGTATGTTTCAGACTGCTCGAAGCGGCTATCATCCTCATTGGAATAATGAGTTTATTGACCATGGTGACATTAAATCACGGGTTTTTAAAAGAAACAGATCCAAATGTTTCCGATTATCTGACTGCAGGTAAATTATTGGTAGCTATTCATAATTGGACTTTTTTGTTCGGGCCTAATTTAGTCCTGGGACCAAGTACCTTCCTGACAGGCTACCTATTGTATAAGTCAACCCTCGTTCCCCGCTTTATAGCAGTACTTGGACTGATTGGCGGCGCCCTCATTTTGGTCAACGCGCTGTTGGTGATGTTAGGTATATTTCTTCAAATTTCCTTTTGGGGAGCGGTAATGGCGGCACCTGTATTCTTTTATGAGGTGTCCTTAGCGGTATGGCTTCTGGTGAAAGGATTTAATCCGCCGTCAATCGCAGATGACCCCTCGACTAAAATAACGCAATTCGGACGCTATTAGGAAAGATATTATAACACAAAACAGTTGTAATCTATGCTGTTAAGTATTAAAAAGCCCCTTAGAATCTCTAAGAGGCTTACTGTTTTTGTGGTATCAGCTGGAATCGAACCAGCGACACAAGGATTTTCAGTCCTTTGCTCTACCGACTGAGCTATGATACCATCCCGTTGGGGCTGCAAATGTACTCCGTTTTTTTATTTATGAAAACTTTTTTTGAAAAAAGGTTAATCTGCCACTATTCAACCAAATCAACCAATCAATCATTCAATAACATTTCATCGTTCCAACCCCCCAACATTCCAAATAAAAATTAACTTTGAAAAAATTACTATGCAAGCATAATGATTGGACAGATACTATTCATCACCATATTAGCGGTGGCCATTTACCTGTTTAGTAAAAACGTAGGTAAAGTAAGGCGCAACATATTGTTAGGCAGGGATACCAACCGCTCAGACAATCCTGCCGAAAGATGGAAGGTGATGGCCAAAGTGGCTTTGGGTCAAAGCAAAATGGTAAAGCGCCCATTTGCTGCGGTGATGCACTTCTTTATTTATGTAGGCTTTGTAATTATTAATATCGAAGTGCTGGAGATCATGATCGATGGTATATTTGGTTCGCACCGGGTTTTCTCACATCCTTTAGGTGGTTTGTATGGTTTGCTGATCGGCGGCTTCGAGATGCTGGCTGTGTTGGTGCTGGTTGCCTGCGTGGCTTTTCTGGCACGAAGGAATATAGCCCGCTTAAAACGTTTTAGTGGGATAGAAATGACCTCATGGCCAAAATCAGATGCCAACTATATCCTGATCATTGAGATATTGCTGATGACCGCCTTCCTGACCATGAACGCAGCCGATCATAAATTACAGCTGTTAAATTTCGGACATTATATCAAAGCAGGCGATTTCCCGGTGAGCGCGTTTTTAAATCCTTTACTACCGGATAGTACCACAGCGCTGGAAATGATAGAGCGAGGTTGCTGGTGGTTTCATATTATCGGTATACTGGCATTTTTAAATTACCTGCCATATTCCAAGCACTTTCACATTCTGCTGGCTTTCCCAAATACCTGGTATTCTAATTTAGAACCGAAAGGGGAGTTCACTAATATGGCATCGGTCACCAATGAAGTGAAGGCTATGCTTGATCCGTCCTTCGTGCCGGAAAATACCGGCGAAGTAGCGCGTTTTGGTGCCAAGGATGTAACCGACCTCACCTGGAAAAACCTGATGGAGGCCTATACCTGCACCGAATGTGGCAGATGTACTTCAGTTTGCCCCGCTAACCAAACCGGAAAGCTGCTATCACCCCGCAAGATCATGATGGATACCCGCGACAGGGTGACCGAGATTGGCAACAACCTGGATAAGCACGGCAAGGATTTTAAAGACGATAAGTCGTTATTGGATAACTATATCACCCGCGAAGAACTGTGGGCTTGCACCACTTGTAACGCCTGTGTAGAGGCCTGCCCTGTAAACATTAATCCGCTGGAGATCATCACTGAGATGCGGCGCTATATCGTAATGGAAGAATCACAGGCCCCGGCAAGCCTGAACAATATGTTCGGCAATGTGGAAAATAATGGCGCGCCCTGGAAATATAGCCAGGCCGACAGGTTGAATTGGAAAGAAAACAGTTGACAGTTTGCAGTGGACAGTTTGCTTAATATAAATTCGAAATGGAACATCTGAAATCCGAAATAAAAATATTAACCATGGCCGAAATGGCTGCGCAAGGCCAGGAACCGGAAATATTGTTTTGGGTTGGCTGCGCAGGCAGTTTTGATGAACGGGCGCAGAAGATCACCCGTGATATTTGTAAAATACTGAACCATGTGGGTATCAGCTTCGCGGTTTTGGGTACGGAGGAAAGCTGCACAGGCGACCCGGCCAAACGTGCGGGCAACGAGTTCCTGTTCCAGATGCAGGCAATGGTAAACATACAGGTGCTAAATGGCTATAACATCAAAAAGATTGTAACCGGCTGCCCGCATTGCTTTAATACCATCCGTAATGAATATCCTGGATTAGGGGGTAATTACGAGGTGATCCACCATTCGCAGCTGATACAGCAATTGATTGATGAGGGTAAACTAAAAGCCGAAGGCGGCGAAAGCTTTAAAGGTAAAAAGATCACTTATCACGACCCATGTTATTTGGGCCGGGGTAATGGCGTTTACGAAGCTCCGCGCAGGGCATTGGAAATTTTAGATGCAGAACTGGTGGAAATGAAACGCTGCAAATCCAATGGTTTATGCTGTGGGGCGGGAGGGGCCCAGATGTTTAAAGAACCTGAAAAGGGAAAGAAGGATATCAATGTGGAGCGTATGGCAGACGTGCTGGAAAGCCAGGCAACTGTGATAGCCGCTGCCTGTCCGTTTTGTATGACCATGCTGCGCGATGGAGTGAAACACATAGAAAAGGAGCAGGAGATACAGGTGTTGGATATAGCCGAGATCACGGCAAGAGCGAATGGGTTATAAGCCTTTCGACTTGAAAAATAGCAGCGCGCTGCGTAAACTATCAAGCCGTTCAGACGCCATGTTTTTTACGGGGATATCCAATATGGTTGCCATCGAATCAAGGTCACCTTTTGGGTCATTGTAAGTCTGCACGATAATATCATCGGCATTTGTTTTTATTTGCAGGGTGTCGGTCAAGCCGGCGCTGTGATGATACTCCAGGCCATCAAATTTTTGCAAACTCAATGAAAAATACTCCTGCCGGTCATGTTGATAAGTTTTCCTTAGGCGCAAAAAATGATCAGGAGTAACCTCAATTTCCCATTTTTTTAATTTGACATCCACCGAAGGATCATAAGATTCCGACAGGCATTTATTGCTCCAGGTAAGCCATTCCTGCTCATCCATTCCCGACCTAAAACCGTAACTAAACATGATTACAGCAATAATTGACAGGATAATAAAAGCATTTCCTGTTTTTGTAAGAAGTGATTTTATCATGACAACAATATGTAACCCGAAGTTAAAAAAATGAATAAATTTGAAAATGCAATTTTCTGAACATTCAAGGGTATGGATATACCAATCGGATAAAGAACTTTCTGATGAGCAGGCGGCACAAATACTGGATCAGCTGAGCAGTTTTGCAGCTGAATGGACTGCCCACAACCACCAGTTAAAGGCCAAAGCCGAGATTAGGTATAACCGCTTTTTGATACTGATAGTTGATGAAACGCAGGCTGGGGCCAGCGGATGCTCTATTGATAAGTCAGTTAATTTTATGAAGAAATTGGAGCAGCAATTTGGTATCAACCTGTTCGATCGGTTTAACCTGGCTTACCGTGAAGGCGAGCAGGTACTTTCCTTGCCCCGTCACGGTTTTGAGGAATTGCTGAAAGAAGGCAAGATCAACAAGCAAACCATTGTATACAATAACCTGGTGCAAAACTTGAGCGAACTGGAAACCAAATGGGAAGTGCCGTTTACGGATAGCTGGCATATCCAGTTGTTCAGGGATTTGGTGAGTTAATAGTTGATAGTTCTGTAATAAAGATTTACGAAGGTTTTAAAAACTTCGTAAATCTCTTATCTACAAAGTCTAATCATCAATCTCGGTTTAATTAATCGCCAACAACAATGTTCATCATCAATCTTCATTACATCGTTCCTTTAGAAGAACTTGATCAGTATATGGCGGAGCATGTAAAGTATCTGCATAAGTATTATGACAAAAACACATTTGTTGCATCGGGCCGCAAAGTGCCGCGTACTGGCGGTGTAATACTTGCGTTAGCGGATTCAAAAGAGGCGGTTGAGCAGATCATTAAAGAAGATCCTTTTTATAAACACCACCTGGCGGAGTTTACTGTTACCGAATTCCTGACCTCCCAATATCACCCTGATTTAAAGGAATTACTTGGACATTGATATTTTTTGATCCTGGATTTTATTTTAACTTTATTGGTAGAAATCAATTCAGAATGGAAAAATATGATCCCCGCGTAGATGCTTATATCGACAAGTCAGCCGATTTTGCAAAACCAATCCTGAGCCACATCAGGGAAATGGTTCACCGGGTTGCGCCGGAACTATCGGAAGCGATGAAATGGGGATTTCCTTTTTTTGATTATAAAGGACCTGTATGCCAGATGGCGGCTTTTAAGCGCCATTGTGCTTTTGGTTTCTGGCGGGAGAAAATGCTGAATGATCCTAAGGGCTATTTAAAGGTTGATGGAGAAGAGTCGTCAGCCGGTAGTTTCGGGCAGATTTTTAGTATCAGTGATCTCCCTCCCGAAGAAGTGCTGGTTGATTTTATCCACCAAGCCCTTGCCATCAATGAAAAAGGCGTTAAAGTTGAAAAGAAACCGGCAGCGCCTAAAGCCGGGGTAGAAATGCCTGCCGAATTTGATAAATTGCTCAGGGAAAACCTGGTAGCGATGGATAATTTCGAAAAATTCAGCCCATCCAAAAAACGCGAATACCTGGAGTGGTTTGCCGAAGCTAAATCGGATGCCACCCGCCAGAAACGTATCGATCAGGCTCTTGAGTGGATAGCCGAAGGGAAATCAAGGCATTGGAAGTATCAGTGAGTGGTTATTGGGTAATATTAAGTATCAATTTGGCCGATCATCATTACAATCATCTTCCTTATCTTTTTATTTGTCCCAAACGAAAACGGGAAATATCCTCTAAAGCCATTTAGATTTTGGACATTTACAAATATCGATTTTTTGTAGAACAAGATTGATATTTGACTCCCAGCCACTATTTTTCCATATTTATTTGCTGTAATATATTCATTATTGGCCCAAACAATTTTCCAACCCAAGCCGTCAATCTTGGTTTCTATATCTTTTTTAAATTCAAAGGCTGGTTTGCTTACCGTTATTTCAAATAACTTCTCGTTTTTAAAAATTGTAGCAATTGATAAAATGCAAATAATCATTATTGAGATAAAGACTATAAGAAAAGGCAGGTTATAAGCATAATAGAGACCAATGAGAAAAAGGGTGCCAATTATAAATAACGTAATGGGCAAAGTGTATTTAATTAAGGAATTTGAATGGGTAAACCTTAACTTTGATTGAGCTAAAGATTTTTCTAAGTCTATTTTTTTGTCCACACTATTGATTTTTAACAATTAATACTCCGCTCAAAAATCCAGCGGCCCCAATCTCCTGATATTTTTCCTGATCAAATATTGCCGGTGCCTTACATAATTGCTTGGGTTAGTGGGCGACCACTTCAGCGGGTCGGGCCAGATAGAGGCTATGGCAGCGGCCTGGTAATTGGTGAGGTCAGACGCTGATTTATGAAAATAAGCCTGTGAAGCGGCCTCTACACCATAAATACCATCACCCATCTCGATCTCATTCAAATAAACTTCCATAATGCGCTTTTTGCTCCAGAAGATCTCGATCAGCAGGGTAAAATAGGCCTCGAAGCCTTTGCGCAAATAAGAGCGGCCCGGCCACAGGAAAACATTTTTGGCAGTTTGCTGCGATATGGTACTGCCGCCTATCAGTTTATGACTGTGCGCATTCTTATCAATGGCCCGTTCCATCGCTTTAAAGTCAAAACCGAAGTGATCCAGAAACTTCTGATCTTCGGCTGCTACGGCCGCGCGCTTCATGGGGTCGGCTATATCATCAAAGTCGATCCACTTTTTATCGATCTTCCAGTCCTTGCCATCTGATTTACGTTCAAAACCCCGTGTGATCATCAGCCAGGTTACAGGTGGGTTCACAAAACGGTATAATATCACCCAAAAAATGCTGATGCCAAAGAAAAGTATAACGGTAAGTTTAAGTATACGAAGGATAAGCTTAAGCAGGCCAGGCTTCATTTTCATTAAGCGAAAATATCTTATTATTTCGGATTTCGGAATTTCGATTTCGGATTTATTTCTTGATGTAAAAAACGTTGTCATTTCGAACGATAGAGAGAAATCTTATGCTACATGCAAGTAGCCGACATACATAGTTCGCTTAGCTCTCGTATAAGATTTCTCCTCGTTCCTCGTTCGAAATGACATCAGATTAAATAAAAAAGGTGCTTAGTTGTATAACTAAACACCTTTAAATAATATCTAAATCCGAAATCGTAAATCCGACTTCCGAAATTCTAATTACTCTGCTACTACTTCGAAAGGAACTTTTACCTTCACTTCTTTGTGCAGGTTCAGGTTAGCGGTATATTCACCGATAACTTTAGGTTCGCTGTCAAAAGTAATGCGGCGACGGTCAACTTCAAAGCCTTCTTTTTTCAAAGCATCAGCAATTTGAATGGTGTTGATCGAACCAAATATTTTTCCGCTTTCGCCGGCTTTCGCGCCAATGGTCAGCTTAACGCCTTCCAACTTAGCTGCAATAGCATCAGCATCCTTACGGATCTTATCTTGTTTGAATTGCGCCTGTTTCAGGTTTTCAGCCAAAACTTTACGGGCTGATTCAGTAGCCTGTTGTGCAAAACCTTTTGGGATCAAAAAGTTGCGGCCATAACCTGGTTTTACATTAACGATATCGTCTTTCTCACCGAGGTTCTTTACGTCTTGTTTTAAAATAACTTCCATTGCTAAACCTCCTGATTATTTTAAAGAATCTGTTACATAAGGTAATAAACCGATATGGCGTGAACGCTTAACAGCCTGGGCCACTTTACGCTGAAACTTTAATGAAGTACCTGTTAAACGGCGTGGTAATAATTTACCCTGGTCGTTCACAAACTTTAATAAAAAGTTAGCGTCTTTGTAATCGATGTACTTGATACCGTTCTTTTTGAAACGGCAATATTTTTTACGGTTATCGTCCACCTTGGGAGCGGTAACGTATTGGATCTGATCGTTAGCCATTATTTTGCTGCCTCCTCTGCTTTAACGGTTTTTTTCTGATTGAAGGCACCACTGCGTTTTTTCTCATTGTATGCAGTGGCATGTTTATCCAGTGCAATGGTCAGGAAACGTAGAACGCGCTCATCACGCCTGAATTCAACCTCCAATTTGTTAATTAAATCACCCGGAGCCCTGTATTCAGTTAAGTGATAGTATCCTGTAGTTTTCTTTTGAATAGGATACGCTAATTTCTTCAAACCCCAATTATCCTCCTGGACAATTTCGGCTCCGCCATCAGTTAAGATCTTGCTGTATTTGGCAATAGCCTCTTTAGCAGTTTCTTCTGACAGCAACGGGGTTAGAACGATCACGGTTTCGTACTGTTGCATTATTATACTTTGATTTTTAATTAATTACCCGCTATTACGGGGCTGCAAATGTATAAAGAATTTTTAATTTTTTCAAGCAGATTATAATTGTAATTTAAACAGATTGAAATTTAGATTTTTTATAGCATTTTGCGGCTGTTATTTTAATAACCTTATCATGAAGAAATTTATACTTGCGTTGTGTGTGTGTGCTCGTTTTTATTGATCCAAAAATCTTTTTCGCAAACTGCGGCTGCGGCGAGCCCTTTGGAACGAGAGATAACTGATAGCATTTGCAATTGCATTGCAAAAGTTGATATGAGCAAGATCACCACCAAGGAGGAGGCGACAACCGTTATTACTGATTGTTTTAGTAAAAGAACTGACCTTTTGATGAAATTGGCAGATGAGAAACACGTCGACCCTACAGATAATCCAGCTATGCGTCAACTCGGTATTCAGATTGGGAAAGATCTTTTAATACAAAATTGTGCAGCTTTTACCAGGTTATCAGTAAAGATGGTGCAAAATAAATCCAAAGAGGATGAAGGCGAAGGTTACAATGAAGGCAAATTTAAACGTATTGATACGAAAGGGTTTAATTATATTGTAATCACAGATAAAAGCGGCAGCGAAAAATCATTTATATGGTACCGGCAATTTCCAGGCTCAGAAAAATTTATGGGTGGGGGTACCAGCTACGTAGGTAAAAATGTGAAAATTAAATACCAGGAACTGGAAGTTTACCTGCCGCAGGCTAAAGGTTATTATAAGGTTAAAGAAATTGTAGAACTAACTATTCAATAAAAATTGTAATTTAGATAACATATCCAAAAACTGAACGTCTTACTAAAAAAATTGTATCATGATATTTACCAATCTTGAAAGCGAAACTGTAAATGATGAGGTATTGGTATTTAACACCATAAACTCATGGAACCCTGATGAAGAAGGGCCGGTAGAGGGCGACTGGGACGATGAAGATGATGAAGACTTTGACGATTTGACCGCAGACCTTGACGATCTGCATGAAATACAGGTTGATGATGATCTTGGTGAGCCAGATCCCGAAGATGATGACCATTTTCCGGATGATGATGAGGAAGACGAATAATCTACCGGGATATTATTAAGAAAAGACTTGCGAAACTTATCAAACTTCGCAAGTTGGAAAAAGCTTTTATCAACAATCAGAACGCTCTCTTTTAACAAAGCGATATTCTTGCTAACTTAGTGCCTGTGGAGAATTTTATTGTTTCGGCACGCAAATACCGTCCGTCTACTTTTGAAAGTGTTGTAGGTCAGCAGCATATTACTAATACGCTAAAAAACGCGATTAAAAATAATCAGCTGGCGCAGGCATTTTTGTTCTGCGGCCCGCGTGGTGTGGGCAAAACTACCTGTGCGCGTATCCTTGCAAAAACCATCAACTGCGAGAATTTGCAGCCCAATGGCGAGGCTTGCGGAACCTGCGGCCCCTGTATCTCTTTTCAAAACGGTAATTCATTCAATATTCATGAACTGGATGCTGCATCCAATAACTCAGTTGATGATATCCGCAGCCTGATAGAGCAGGTGCGTATACCGCCGCAGGCCGGCAAATACAAGATATATATTATTGATGAGGTGCACATGCTTTCGCAGGCGGCTTTTAACGCTTTCCTGAAAACGCTGGAAGAGCCACCGCATTACGCCATTTTTATACTGGCCACTACCGAAAAACATAAAATACTGCCTACCATATTGTCCCGTTGCCAGATATTTGATTTCAATCGCATCAGGGTAGATGATATGGCAGCGCACCTGGCATCAATTGCCAATAAGGAAAATATAAGCTACGAACCGGACGGCTTGCACATCATCGCACAAAAGGCCGATGGAGGCTTGCGGGATGCTTTATCCATGTTCGACCAAATCGTTAGCTTTTCAGACGGTAACGTCACTTACCGCACAGTAATTGACAACCTGAACATCCTGGATTATGATTATTATTTCAGCATAATAGACGGCCTGCTAAAAGAAGATACAGCCGGTACCTTATTGCTTTTTGACGAGATACTCTCCAAAGGCTTTGATGGGTCTCATTTTATATCCGGTCTGTCCGAGCATTTCCGTAATCTGCTGGTGAGCAAGGACGCCACTACATTAAAGTTGCTGGAAGTTAGCGAAGGTATTAAAGCGAAGTATCTGCAGCAATCGCAGGCCTCATCGGTGTCATTCCTGCTATCGGCTATGAATATGGCTAACCAATGCGACCTGAGTTACAAACTGAGTAAAAACCAGCGGTTACAGGTGGAACTGGCCCTGCTCAAAATGTGCCATCTGCCCTCGGCATTTAATATGGTAACCGCACCGCTTGCTGCAATGCCCGAAGGGCAATTAAAAAAAAAACCTGATTCCCCAGAATTAAAGCAGACTGTTGAAAGCAAAACAATAGAAAGCGTACCGCTTTTGAGCGAGCAGCCGACAGTTTATACCAGATCAAAACCACAGGATACAGAAAAAGAGCCTGTAAAGGCTGTTAGTGAGCCATTAGCCGCCGAAAAACCAAAAGGGTTTGTTCCTAATTTACATTCGGCATCCACATCGATAAAGATACCTTCATTAAAGGACCTGAGTAATACTTCGGCAGCTGCGATAGCCGAAGAGGAGGACCCTTACATAAAAGGGGATGCCAAAGAAGACTTTACCATGGACAGCTTTTTGAAATTATGGAGCGATTACGCTGCTAAATTAAAGGCTGATCGCAACATGAGCTTGTTTACCATTTTTACGACCGACGCTCCAACTATGCTTCAGCCATATAAATTTGAAGTCGTTGTCGGGAATAAGTCGCAGGAAAATTCTTTCAGGGACGAAAAGCCAAACCTGCTTAACTTTTTGCGTACCAGCCTGAAGAACTTTGATATCGAGGTAAACACTCGTGTAGATGAAATTAAGGCCGCAAAAAGACCTTATACCACATCCGAGAAGTTTCAGCATATGGCAACCAAAAACCCTCAATTGGCCGAATTGAAAAGGCGTTTTAATCTTGACCTCGATTAGAAGTATTTAAAACTTTTTAGAGGATCTGTCATTATTGCTTTTAAGGGCGGTCGTTAGGGCTTCGCCGTTTAGGTAAACCTGGATTAGTGGGCTGATCATTTTTAGGATAGCCCTCTTCATCCAGGTCAGTCCGGTTATCTTCAGGTGTCCGGGATAATATTTCATCTATCGGATCAACTTCTACATCCTCACCGTGATCGATATGCATACCCATTTTGTCAACATCAGTTTCGAGCGACTCATGCGGGATATATTCATCAACCGAATAGGGGTTAGCCTCATCATAGGTTGAATCCATATCGGCGCCGTTTTTTACCGATGTATTATAGGGGTCTGGATGCTGATAATCAGGATCATCACTTTTTACATCATATTCAAAGCTGTCATCATCAGCGTTATAGCTCAGGTCTTCCACATCAGATGCTTCTCCCAAACTATCTTTTAGTGTCTTATCCCTGTCGACATCTTCATCATCAAACTCAGGGTAAAATGTATTTTTGGCCATGGTTTTGGTTTTTACAGATACTATATAAAGTAAAAATACCGCCAAAAAGTTTAGAAAAAAATGATCCCGGGCACAGATTAAGAGAAATTAATAATTTATCTGCTTACGGTAAGAGGTGACACCGCCGATAGAAAATTTTGCGCCTATGGTAAACTGACTGTAAATATCCTTATGAGTGCCGGCCTTAAAGCCATCCAGTTCGTCACCAAAAATAAAATTTGCCTGGTAACCTATGTCAATTTTGATACCCGGCTGTTTGTAGGTATTGTATATCTTAAATTCGTAACCTATCCGGGCGGGTATAAATAGCTGGTTGCTTTTCAATTCGCCAGGGGTATAATAGCCGGGTAGTTGTGTGGAGTACCGGTTAATATCACTTTCATTGATATTATTGAATATCTGCCCTATACCGGCCCCTACATATAAATTCTTGAATGCATTGGCCACCGGGCTGTTTGAGTAATCTATCAGTTCGCCGGCTTGTACTTGTATCCTTAAAGCAAGGTAAGTATAATTGGAAATAAATTGCCTGCCCAAAAGATCCTTGCTGGCATCGCCGCCCTCCACCTTGCCTGCCTGGAATTCAAAAATATAATTGATAAAAGGTGATTGATTGTAATTAAAATTAAGATTAATAGCCTTGGAACTTTTAGGTGTCTCCGTATCGCCATAAAAACTGTTGAACCCTACCGAAATACCAGCATCATATTGCGCATAATCATAGCCTATCTGGGCTTTTGAAATCAGGGCAGTGCAACAAGTAAGCAGCGTTAAAAACGTAGTTCTTATTATCAATTTTGTCATAATTACAGTTTGCCGCTTACTATGGTAAGTAGGTTAATTTTATTCATATATACACAATTTTATAAAAATAACTTCATACTACCATAAAACAATGCTGAATACGGATTTATTGTTTGTTTAGTTATCAATAATTTCAATAACGTATTTAATAAAATTGGTAAACCCATTTTTATATATTTGGAACCATTTAAAATAAAAACACTATTTCCGGTTATGTCAAAAATTAAAGTAGAAAACCCCGTAGTTGAACTTGACGGCGATGAAATGACCCGCATTATATGGAAGTTTATTAAAGATAAGCTGATAATTCCATATCTCGATCTCGATATAAAATATTATGACCTCGGTTTGGAGTACCGTGATGAAACAGACGACCAGGTAACTATTGATGCTGCTAATGCCATCAGACAATATGGTGTAGGTATCAAATGTGCCACAATAACACCTGACGAAGCACGTGTGGAAGAGTTCGGCTTAAAGCAAATGTGGAAATCGCCGAACGGAACTATCCGTAATATATTGGATGGAACTGTTTTTCGTGAGCCCATTGTGATGTCAAATGTTCCACGTTTGGTGCCAAACTGGACCGCCCCTATATGCATTGGCCGCCACGCGTTTGGCGATCAGTACCGTGCAACCGATTTTCTGACCAAAGGTAAAGGTAAGCTTACCATTACCTTCACCCCGGAAGATGGCGGTAAAGAACAATCATTTGAAGTATATAATTTTAAGGGTGATGGCGTGGCGCTGGCCATGTATAATACCGATGAATCGATCAAAGGATTTGCCCGTGCCTGCTTTAACCAGGCCCTGTTAAAAAAATGGCCTTTATACCTTTCGACCAAAAATACCATCCTGAAAAAATATGATGGTCGCTTTAAAGATATCTTCCAGGAAATTTATGAAAATGAATTCAAGCAGGAATTTGAAGCCAACCAATTAACCTATGAGCACCGCCTAATAGATGACATGGTGGCGTCTGCACTAAAATGGCACGGCAACTTTGTATGGGCCTGTAAAAACTATGATGGCGATGTACAATCAGATACCGTTGCGCAGGGATTTGGCTCTTTAGGACTGATGACTTCTACACTGGTAACACCGGATGGTAAAACAATGGAGGCTGAAGCCGCACATGGTACAGTAACCCGCCATTACCGCGACCACCAGGCCGGTAAGCCAACCTCAACCAATCCTATAGCTTCTATATTTGCCTGGACAAGGGGATTGGAGTTCCGTGGCTTACTGGACAACAACCAGGAGTTGATCGATTTTTGCAAAACCTTAGAACAAGTTTGTATTGAAACCGTGGAAAGCGGAAAAATGACCAAAGATCTGGCTATCACCATTAAACCAAAAGTGGAGCATGGTGTGGATTATTTGTACACCGAAGAATTTTTGGCAGCTATTGATGAGAATTTGAAAAAGAAACTGGGTAAATAAAATTAAGGAATACCAATTTAGAATGCTCATCCCATTAATCGGGATGGGCATTTTTTTTATCTTTTTAAAACTATCTCCATCGCTTTTCATTTGTTTTATAACTTAGCGGCAAAATACATACTACCATGTCATCATTATATCCCTTAAAATTTAAAACCATCTATAAAGACAAGATATGGGGCGGCCATAAGATCGAAACCTATCTGCATAAAGACTTTGGCGACCTGCCCAATTGCGGCGAGACCTGGGAGATATCAGGTGTGAAATCTGATGTTTCGGTAGTTGCCAATGGCGAATTGGAAGGAGAATCATTAGCTGATCTGCTTGAAAAATATCAGGATCAGCTTGTTGGCAAAAAGGTTTATGATCATTTTGGCAATATATTTCCGCTGCTGGTAAAGTTTATTGATGCCAATGATGACCTTTCTATCCAGGTACATCCAAATGATGAGCTGGCTAAAAAGCGCCACAACTCATTTGGCAAAACTGAAATGTGGTATGTGATAGAAGCTGATCCGGGTTCAACGCTGATCACCGGGTTTAATCAGCCGGTTAATGAACAGATCTACCTGCAAAAATTCAACAGCGGGCATTTAATGGAAATTTTGAACCGCGAAAATGTATCTGCAGGCGATGTATACTTTTTACCTGCTGGCAGGGTGCATACCATCGGCAAGGGATTATTGATAGCCGAAATACAGCAAACCTCGGATATCACTTATCGTATTTATGATTTTGACCGGGTAGATGACAAAGGCAACAAACGCGAACTACACACCGAAGAAGCCCTGGCTGCTATCGACTATAATTTTTATCTCGATTACAAAACCAAATATCAACCTGAGAAAAATAAGGACGTTCATTTAGTGACCTGTCCGTACTTCACTACCAATATCATGGATTTCACGGAAAGCACTTCCAAAGATTATTCAGGGCTCGATTCCTTTGTGATCCACGTATGTGTTGAGGGTGATTATACAATTGAAGCGGATGGTCAGCAATATCCTGTAAAAATGGGAGAGTGTATCCTATTGCCAAAAACTATCGATAACATCGAACTGAAAACCACCAGCGGGTTTAAGATACTGGAAAGTTATATAGAGTAAAATCCTGATGTCATTTCGATCCGCTGGATAGCGGAGAGAAATCTTATACTATAATCAGGTCGCCAATATGCACAGTTCGCTATTCGCTCGTATAAGATTTCTCCTCGTTCTTCGTTCGAAATGACAAGTCTTTTGCTTCGTGCTAAACCAACCTTATACTAAACTTAGTACCCACATTCACGGTACTATCAATAGTAATGCTGCCGCCTAAGGCTTCTATCTGGTTGCGGGTTATAAACAGGCCGATACCTTTTGCATCAGAGTTGTGGTGGAAGGTTTTATACATGCCAAATACGCTGTCGCCATAACGTTCCAGGTCAATACCTACGCCATTATCCTCAAAGTATAACCAGGTATGGCCGCCATCTTTTGAGGTAGAGCATTTGATCACCGGGTTACGGTCAGGATGCTTATATTTAAGCGAATTGGTAACCAGGTTCTGGAAAATGCTCTCCAAATAAGCTGGGATATAGTTTACATCAGGGCAATTGGTGAAATCATACTCTATTACCGCTTTGGTTGCTTTTATATTGCTTTCAAGGGCTGATAAAATATTTTTAAACGTCAGTTCAAAATCAAGCCTTTTCCTTTCCTTGCCGATCTCAGCCTGTATCTTAACGATCTCACTTAAGTGATCGATGGTTGTTTTAAGGCTTTCACTGATCGATTTGATATGCGAGAATATTTCCTTCCGGTCACCCTCAACCTCGGTTTGATCATGCAGGTTCACCATAAACTCCAGGTTGCCGGTATGCGAACGCAGGTTATGCGAAACGATATAAGCAAAGTTTTGCAGGCGTTTATTTTGATCACTTAATAAATTAGCCGCATTTTGAACCTCGATCTCCTTCTTTTTAATGTAATCGATGTTTTGGAATATGCACCTTGCTGTAACGCACTGGCCATACTCATCAATAACGGCAACACCCTTTGCCCGTAACCATATCAGGTTGTTTTTGGCAGTCCTGAATAAAAGCTCCAGATCAAATGGCTGCGAATATTTTATAATTTTATCAATTGCGCCGGTCATTACGGACCGGTAATCGGGCTCAAAAAAGCTGATCGCTTCTTCAATGCTCAGTTTTACATTACCGCTTAATTCGTAAATATCGTAGGCTTCACGGGTCAGCAGCAGCGTCATGCTCCTTACATCAATTTCCCAGCCGCCAATTTTGGCAATTTTGGTGGTTTCATTAAAAAGGAAATCGCTGCGGTTGGCCTGTAGCTTTAATATTTTGTGATCGTGGATATCAACGATAGACCCGGTGATCTTGTGTTCAGTACCTTCATCCCACTTTCTTGCGGTACTTTCGAACCAGCGATAGCCTGACTTTTTAGTTAAAAGCCTGATCTGGACAGAATCCGGGGAGTCGTGAAGATGTTTATTGAGTGATTTTAGAAATTGCGGCTTGTCTTCGTAATATAAAAGGTGCTCCAGGAAGATATCATAAGTGCTGGCTATCTCCCCCGGCTCATAGCCCAAAAGCGTATAGAACCCAGAAGACCACTTTACGTCTTTGGTGCTGATATTGTATTCCCATATACCCGTATTTATGCTGTTTATAATCTGGGTAACATGGAATTCACCATCATAAGAAAATTTATCCCCTTCAGTAATGCTCATATCAAAGCCTGGTTCACAATAATTTTATTTATGGTGGTTAGTAAATAGTTCAATTAATTATGTTCAATAAGTATTGCAACCAATGGTTGTAATACTGTGGTTGCTATTTGTTTGCAAATTAGAAGCCAATATATTGAAGCAAATCAAAATCACTAAAACTAATCGTTATTTACTTCATTCACAATTTCTTGTGTACGAAAAAAAGGTGTATTAAGTTATGTTGCATGCCTGGTTTCAGCGATTTTATGGGTCCTGGATTGATAAAATATGGGTAATTAATTGCCCATACTTAATTGGTGCTCAAAGTAATAAGCAAGATGGATCGGCTATAAGATATTCGTCTGAAATGTATGGCAAATTACAACTCTTCAACTAATCTGCAACGCTCTTCTTTTCAAGTTTATGATGGATACCCACCACCTCCATTAATGCAGCCGAGCCATACCATGGATGGAGTTCCATTACAAGCGAGCCTGCTTTGATGGCAGGGTCGGTTTCAGTGAGGGTTTTTGCTTCCTCAATGGTCCTCACATTAAAAATGAATATGCCTTTTATTGGCTGATCATCCATAAATGGCCCGGCTACGATCAATTTGCCCTCAGCAGCCAGGCGCATAATATTTTTTAAATGGGCCATTTGCAACGCGGCCCTTGCTGCCGAATCTGTCAGCCTGTTAGGCCCTGCCTTTAAAAATGCCATCACATAGGTTTTCATTCCATACTGATCGGCGCCTAATTTCTTAGCCAGGTCAGCATCATATTGGGAGTTTTTGGATTGAGCGAAGCAATTAGCGCTTGCGACAAGCAGCAATGCTACCAGCAGGTTCTTTATCATGATCGTTAGTTTAGCGTGATAAATATACTAAACCTTAAAGCGGTTTTCCAACTCGGTCAAAGCATTTTTAGCGATCCATTTTGCCGCCTTGCTATCTTGTTGTTCAATACGTTTGGCGGTTTCAATAGCTAATTGGTGTAGATTTCTATTTCTTTTACCGATCTGCCTTAAGGCCCAATTAACGGCCTTTTTAACGAAATTCCTGTCATCCCAGGCTTCCCTTTCCATGATCGGGAAGAACTGAATAAACTCGATATCATCTGCTTTTTTATTGTGGACGGCAAACTCCGCCATCAAAACAAAGCCTGCCCTTTTGGTATATTCTTTTTCAGATGAACTGTACTCCAACGCCTTATCAATTGCGAACGGAGTACGGTCAAACAGATTGCCGCATACCTGGTCGCATACATCCCACGAAGCAAAATTAGCTACCCAACTATCCATTTGCTGTGGTGTAACCAGCTTTGGATCATCAACCATCGATGCCAGTATCCGGCATTCGTGTATCCCGCTATCCCATAACTCCTGCGCCAAAGCATGATTCTTTTTGATCTCCTTAGCCAGCTTACGTACCTGCGGCATTGAAACTCCCAGAGCTTTCGAATTATCAATGCCGAAACGCTTCATCCCTTCGAGGTGTGAGGGGGTGGATTGTTGTTTGAGTAGGTCGATGACTTGCTGACGATGCATTGATTTATCTGGTGGATAATAATTATCTCATATCCATTATTCCTTCAGGTTTATATTTCTCACAATACACTTCCAGACCAAATTTTATAATCATTGCAGTAATATAAATAGCCAAAGCTCTAATGCTTATACCCAAGTTTACAAAAGCACTGCTAACTGCGCTCCCTATATAATATTTGTTTAGAACTATTTTAAAACCATTATTATACCATGCTTTATATAACTCGCTTTCAGGATCACATATTGATTTGTAAATCGTTCTTTTAATAGAAGAAAACAAAGTTTTTCCTACTTTTTCTTTATTAAGAGCATCTTTTGGTGATGGTAATAATTTTCTCTCAGCCGAGGGTAATTGTTTTTTAGAAAAATCATCAATTCTAAATAATATTCCAATAGCATTTTCTGGAACATTTTCACCAATCTTAATAAAGATTTCCTCCTCATTAAACCTTTGAATTATTGCACCGGCTTCATCTTGTATTTCTTTGGGATCTAAGTCATCATATCCTTGTCCCTTAATTGCAAATAAGGTTCCTTCTTCATCAAATCTTTCAATAATATATTTTCTAAATAAAATCCTTCTACCTTCGGACTTTATTACCTTATCATTTTTTATTACTTCTTTAATCAGAGGTTCTGCTTGGTCAATATCGCTTTTTCTAAGATAACAAATTGCTAATAGAGCTGTTGCTTCGAGATAAGTTCTTGTGTTTTTATTTGTCTTTGTCCTAATGCCAATAAATCCTGCAACTGCGAAATCAATATCTCCACTTTCCATATAAGCCTCAAAAAGATAGCATTTTAACTCCATGAGTTTTGTACCACGGCCTGTACTAATGAGCAAGTCTTTTAAATCGTTGATTATTGATTTAGCGGAATTTATATTTCCATTTAAGGCAGCCCTTTTTAAAGCTGGTTCAAGCCTTTTAATTTTTTCTTTTTGTGCTAATGACAAAGATTGAATAGCCATATGTAAGGAATAGGATAAGGAAATAATAGATTCTAAAATTAGCAATAATAAAAACAAAAAAGCCGAAGATACCCCTCCGGCTAATAAATTCATATTTCTGACTTCCGACTTCCGAAATCCTAAAGATTTCCTCTCAAATCCTGCTCATGCTCTATCGCTTCAAACAAGGCTTTGAAATTACCTGCCCCAAACGATTTTGCCCCTTTACGCTGGATGATCTCAAAAAATACCGTTGGCCTGTCTTCCAATGGTTTGGTGAAGATCTGTAATAAGTAACCTTCATCATCCCGGTCGACTAATATGCCCAGCCTTTTTAATGGTTCCAAATCCTCATCGATATGGCCTACACGATCAGTTAGTTCATCATAATAAGTAGTGGGGACAGTTAAAAAGTCGATACCACGCTTTTGCAACTCAGTTACGGTCTCCACGATATTGCCTGTAGCAAGTGCTAAATGTTGTACGCCTTCGCCTTCGTAAAACTCCAAATATTCCTCTATCTGCGATTTCTTTTTACCCTCGGCAGGCTCGTTGATGGGGAACTTCACATAGCCGTTCCCATTGCTCATTACCTTGCTCATCAGGGCAGAGTATTCGGTCGAAATCATTTTATCATCAAAGGTGAGGATGTTTTTAAAGCCCATCACTTCTTCATAAAAATGTACCCAGTCGTTCATCTTATGCCAGCCTACATTGCCTACACAATGGTCTACATAAAGCAAACCGGTAGGGGTAGGGTTATAATCTGATTTCCATTCTACATAGCCTGGTAAAAATATACCGTTGTAATTCTTTCTTTCGATGAACAGATGGACGGTTTCTCCGTAAAGCTGGATACCGCTGGTTTTTACTTCTCCGTGTTCGTCCGATAGGGTCTGAGGTTGCTGGTAGGACACCGCTCCACGACTGGTCGTCTGCTCATAAGCATCATAAGCATCATCCACCCAAAGGGCCAGTACTTTCACACCGTCACCATGTTTTTTCAGGTGATCGGATATCGGGTGATCCGAGCGGAGCGGAGTAGTCAGCACCAACCGTATCTTATCTTGCTTTAATACATACGATGCCCTGTCGCGTACCCCGGTTTCCGGGCCGGCGTAAGCCAGGCTCTGGAATCCGAATGCCGTTTTATAAAAGTGAGCCGCCTGCTTGGCATTACCCACATAAAATTCAACATAATCTGTACCTTTTAGCGGTAGAAAATCAGTTGTCTTTGGTTGTTTATCTATGGTTTGTGTTTGCATTTTGTTCTTGTTGTAATGTTTTAAAGTTGGAAGGTTGTAATGTTCTTGTCGCGTTGTAGAGTTGGCCTGTTGCAAGTCAACTTTTCAACCTTACAACATTCCAACCTTTCAACAAAGTTCTCACCCAGCCCAACTCTTATAATAATTCTCGTCCTCTATTTTGATCGCGTCCTCTGTCAGCATTAAGGGCTTAAAAGGGTCTATCATCACGGCCAGTTCGTCTGTCGATTCCTTGCCGATGGATTTCTCTACACTGCCGGGATGCGGGCCGTGTGGGATACCTCCCGGATGCAGGGTAATTTGTCCTTTCACCACGCTTTTGCGACTCATGAAATCACCATCCACATAATACAGTAGCTCATCACTATCCACGTTACTGTGGTTATAAGGTGCCGGTATGGATAGGGGGTGATAATCAAATTTCCTCGGTACAAAGGAGCAGATCACGAAGTTGTGCCCCTCGAAGGTCTGGTGTACCGGTGGCGGTTGGTGTAGCCTGCCCGTTATCGGCTCAAAGTTGTGTATCGAGAAACCATAAGGATAATGGTAACCATCCCAACCAATAAAATCAAAAGGGTGCGTACCGTAGATGTATGGGTAGATGAGTCCCTGCTTTTTGATGAGTATCTTAAAATCGCCCTTTTCATCATGGGTTTCCAGATCTTTAGGCAGCTTCAAATCACGCTCACAGTATGGTGCATGCTCCATCAACTGGCCATATTGATTCAAATACCTCTTCGGGGGTCTTATCGGACTAAAGCTTTCTATTATAAACAGGCGGTTATCCTCCGTATCAAATTCCATTTGGTAAATGGTACCGCGTGGTACGATCAGGTAATCGCCATACTCAAATTTGATATTGCCGTAGCCGGTTTTCAGCGTGCCTGTGCCTACGTGTACGAAGATCACCTCATCAGCCTGGCTATTCTTATAAAAATAGTCGGTCATGGATTTGCGCGGGGCAGCCAGCGAGATATGCAGGTCGCTGTTCACCAATACCGGTTTGCGGCTTTGCAGGTAGTCATCCTCCGGCTTTACGTTGAAACCGATAAGGCTGGTATGCTTCAGGTGCTTCTCGCGGGCTATCTTCGGCTCAACCGAATAAGGCTCGCCCAAAGTTTTCACAATAGTAGGCGGATAAGCATGGTACACCAGTGAATACAGGCTGGAAAAGCCCTCGGTAGATACCAGTTCTTCTGCGTATAAAGTGCCATCCGGCTTGCGGAATTGTGTATGTCGCTTCGGTGGAATAGCCCCTAAGGTATGGTACATTGGCATGGGTTATTTTTGGTTTTAAAGTTGGAATGTTGTAAGGTTGAAAAGTTTTATTATCAATCACTTACAATATAAAGTTACATACTTAAAACGATTGCAGAGTTAGAATAGTTTGTAACAAATTGCCATCAGACAATAACCTTACAACATTTCAACTTTACAACCTTCCAACAAAACTTAATATTGCGCCAAAACGATCTTAGCGAGCACCGCATCCCTGAAAGACGAGGCATCACTCATAGAAGTGAGCCCCAGGGAGAATAGAAAATGTTTTTGTATGCTCATGGTCTTTAGCAAAATTAGAGTATTAATATTTAATATGCAAGCATAGTATTGGTTGATTGGGTTGATTGAGTTTTTAATTGGTTGATTAAACCAGCCGGAATATCTGCCTTAATTCATTGCCGTCCCTTTCAAGGGACGGAATAGGGAATAGATAAGAAAGGCTTTAGCCGCACATCATTTAGGCTAAAGCCTTTCCTGCCAAATTAGTTATCCGTCCCTTGAAAGGGACGGCAATGAAATTTTATAACCCCAATTAACCACTCAACCAAAAAATTAATAGCTTTACCGCACCAATTCATCCGTCTATGAAATTAGTATCCTACCGTACCGAAGACCGCGAGCACCTGGGCATATTTGTTAATGGCCATATTTATAACCTCAACTCGTGCCATAAGCTGCTGCCCGATAACATGAACGAGTTTTTGTGGGGTGGCGATGAACTGATGGACCGTGCCAAAAAGGTAAATGACGATATCGCTTCGGGGAAGATGAACGCCAGGGAAGAATTGTTTTTTGAGCTGCTGGCACCCGTACCGCACCCAACATCGTGCCGGGATGGCTATGCTTTCCGTCAGCATGTGGCAGCGGCAAGGCGCAACCGCAAGGCCGAGATGATACCCGAGTTCGACCAGTACCCTATATTTTACTTCACCAACCATAACGCCATACAGGGCACAGGCGAAATCGAGTGCATGCCCGACCATTTTCAAAAGCTTGATTTTGAACTCGAAGTAGCCGTCGTGCTCAACAAAAAAGGCCGCAACATTAAAGCCGCCGAGGCCGATAGCTACATAGCCGGCTACATGATCATGAACGATATGAGTGCCCGCACCCTGCAAATGGAGGAAATGATTTTAAACCTCGGTCCGGCAAAAGGCAAGGATTTCTCCACCGTGATAGGTCCCTGGCTGGTAACGCCGGATGAACTGGAGCAATACAAAACAACCCCCAAAGCCGGCCATACCGGCAATGCTTATAACCTTACCATGAAATGCCATGTAAACGGCAAGGAAGTTTCCAACGGCAATATGGCCGATATGGACTGGACCTTCGCCGAGATCATTGAGCGCTGCGCCTATGGCTGCGATGTGCTGCCCGGCGATGTCATCGGCTCGGGCACGGTAGGCACAGGCTGTTTCCTCGAACTTAATGGTACCGGCCTGCTCAACGACCCCACTTATCAACCCCAATGGCTGCAACCCGGCGACCTGGTGGAAATGGACGTAACCGGACTGGGTATATTGAGCAATATCATTGTGAAAGCGAAGAGTGATTTTTCTATCCTGGGATTAAAGAAGTTGTAACACACCTTCTCATTGTAAGGATCGAAGCAATCGCGAACTATGTACTACCGGCAACCTTTCGATGAGATTGCGATCCGCTGGCTAGCGGATCGCAATCTCATATTTATAAAACCATGCTGACAATCAACGTATCCGACCTCACTACCCCGCAACTGCACAATTACCTGCAATACGCCATTGCGCCACGACCTATTTGTTTTGCTTCAACGGTGGATAAGGAAGGGAATGTGAATTTGAGTCCCTTCAGTTTTTTCAATCTGTTTAGCACCAACCCGCCCGTTTGTATCTTCTCGCCATCGCGTAGGGTGCGGGACAATACCACCAAGCACACGCTGGAGAATATACTGGAAGTGCCGGAGTGTGTGATCAATATCGTGAATTACAGCATGGTGCAGCAAACCTCGCTGGCTAGTGTGGAGTATGCCAAGGGGGTTAATGAGTTTATCAAATCGGGTTTTACACCTATTGCCTCGCAACTGGTAAAGCCACCCCGTGTAGCCGAGGCACCTATTCAGTTGGAATGTGTAGTAAACGAGGTAAAAGCCCTGGGCGATGGCAGGGGAGCCGGTAATCTAATATTCGCCGAGGTAAAGATCATCCATGTGAGCGAAGCTATATTGGATGAAAACGGCACCATCGACCAGGAAAAACTCGACCTGGTAGCCCGCCTCGGTGGCGATTGGTACTGCCGCATAACAAAAGACAACCTGTTTAAAGTAGCCAAACCCGTAAGCAGTATCGGCATCGGGGTGGATGCCTTGCCTTATGCTATCCGCAATTCCAAAGCATTGACGGGCAATAACCTCGGTCAGCTGGGTAATGTAGAAGTATTGCCCACCGATGAGGAAACCGAAACCTACGCCCAATCCCCCGAAATCAAAGACCTGTTGGATGCCACGATCGGCGATAGCCAAACCCGCGAAACGCAGCTGCATTTGAAGGCTAAGCAATTACTGGATGAAGGTAGGGTAGTGGAGGCTTGGATGGTGTTGATGGTGGGGTAGCCTCATATCCAAAAAAACAATTGTCATTCTGAGCATAGCGAAGAATCTAATGGCGAACTCGCATGGTGATGATCAGATGCTTCGTTCCTCAGCATGACAAATTAAAAAAAAGCGCTGTCATGCTGAACTTGTTTCAGCACCCCACACGGCAGGTTGACTTCATATTGGTTACTTTTATGATGAAATGCCGATCCGCTACCCAGCGGACGGCATGACAAACCCATCAGGTTTATCTACTTAAACACATACCTCTTATTCACCACCCCAACCACCGGGGGCACATGCGTTTTTTCAAAAATATCATAGCCTAATTTCAAGCTTTTCCAGAAGGGTACATTGGGCCATTCGGAATAAGTCTCAAGGTTGGCATTGGTGAGCTTAAAGGGAAATATATTGAGGGCTATTGATTTTTGGCCATGCTGAAAAGCTTCATAAACCATGGTGTATATCTCTTCAATTTTAGGGTCGGTCATGGCGTAGCAACCGGCCGACACGCAATTGCCATGTATCATTACCCCATTACCGGTATAGCCACATTGTTGCTCCAGTTGATTTGGATACCCAACATTTATAGCCAGGTGGTAATTACTTACCGGGTTAAGCTGACTGGGCATTATGGTATAATACCCTCGGGGCACTTGTAATCGCCACGTGCAATTTTGGTACCTAACCCGCCCGAAGCCGAGCATACCGGGTAATTTCTGAATAGTTTAAACTGCTTCCCCGATAGTACCCAAATCTCCAATATACCAGGGCTCTTCAATATCCGGATAAATATCGGCTGGTCGTCCCGCAAACCGGCGGCGTTCAGGTCTTTTTGCAATTTCGGCCATATTTTAGCGCGGATATCACCGGCACGTTTGCTATCAGGCATGTAGGTTTTGGCATGGCCCATGAATATCAGGGACAGCACCAGGGTGATAATTAGTTTAGGCATTGGTTTACAGGTTGATAATAAGGTGTTTATTTAGATGAGTAATAAACGCCGTATGCCTGCTGTAAATTGTTGAGTGGGGAAAGAATTTGTGGGGGGCTGGCTGTTCGTTTTGTTTCACAAGTGTTGGGTTAGAAAACGAACGAACACCCACAAGCACGTCATGGCGAGGAACGAAGCCATCTCTACATAAGCAGATCAAATCATTTTTAATGAGAATTAAGTGTTTTTATAAACTCATCAAATAGATCATTTTTAAATTTTTTATTTTGATAAACTTTCTCAGGTTTAGCAAGACCAACTGAAAGTAAGACCTTATCGAGTAATCCAACTCTAACACATTCGGTAAATCCTGAAAGATAAGGGCCTTGATTAACAAATTCATAAGTTTCCGGGTCTTTAAGATTTAGAATATTATTTAGAACTAAATATCTGTTAGTAGTTCCGGGAGTGAGTGTAACTAAATAATCTTTACCTGGTTGTATTCCTATAGTCGAAGCAACCACAAAATATTTTACATCTTTTAGCGAAACGCTATCAAAAACTGTTTTGCCCGGAAGATGATAGATATGCTTTATTTTGCCAGTAAAGAGATTGCATTTCCCTTTTACAGGACTTGCACAATTGCACTTTTTTTGAAATATACTTCCATCTAAATGAACATCGACAACATAGGTATCTCCTACGCTATTAAGTTCATATTTTTTTGTCGCTACCAAGCGATTGGCCTGACTAAAACAATCATTTATCACTGTCAAAAAAAATAATAAGGCCAGTATTTTTTTCATGTATTTGGCATGAGATAAAATAAAAAATAAACTTTAGGATGCCGTGCCGGTTCTAAATTAAAGATGGTTTTAAAGCCTGTTTTCCATAAAAGCATAACATTTATTTTTATAGAGATGACTGTTCGCTTTGTTTCACAAGTGTAGGGGTTAAAAAACGAACGAACAGTACACTATTGTCATGCTGAACTTGTTTCAGCAACCCACAGGACAGGTTGACTTCATGCTGGTTACTTAGCAAGTGAGGTGCCGATCCGTTAGCTAACGGATGGCATGACGAGCGGGAAAAATCCGAAATCGAAAATCCGATCTCCGAAATCACTATATCCCCAACACCTGCTTCAGCTTCGCATATCCCGTTTTACTAACGGGTATCTTGGCGCCTGATTTTAGGATGGCCAGGTGGGCGTCTTTTTCGTAGGGGTCTATACGGGTGATGTCCTGTATCTTGATAATATAGGAGCGGTGCACCCGCACAAACTGGGTAGGATCAAGCATCTGCTCAAAAAAAGCCATGGTTTTATTTTTCAGGAACGAACCTTCTTTGGTATGCACGCTTACATAATCATCATCAGCCTCTAAATATTCCACATCAGCTACGGGGATGATCTTTACCTTGGTGCCTGTCTTCACCACGATGCGTTCATGCTGGGCAGGCGATTGGGAGGCGGATTCTAAAAGAGTTTCTGTCTGTTTAGCAGCCTGTGCCGGGGTTTGCGCCAGGAATTTTTCAACCGCCTTGTTAAACCTGTCCTTACTGAAAGGTTTCATCAGGTAATCAATGGCATGGGTTTCAAAAGCCTTGATGGCATACTCGTCAAAAGCAGTGGTAAATATTACCGATGGTGAAGTTTCAACCAGTTCCAGCATCTCAAATCCGTTGATCTTGGGCATCTGCACATCCAAAAATATCAGATCGGGCTGATGTTGCTGAATAGCTTTGAGGCCCTCGAAGCCATCGTTACATTCGCCTAATACCTCTATCTCATCCTTAAAATCCTGTAAATACTCCAATACAACCATTCGGGCCAAAGGCTCATCATCAATTACGAGTGCACGCTTCATATTTGCGGAATTTTAATAATCGTTGTAAATATATTATCATTTGCATGAGTTTCAATCAGGTCATTGCGTGCAAAAAGCAAATTTAATCTTCTTTGTACCCCGCTGAGGCCAAAACCGGTTCCCTTACGTGGCCTTGCGGTCTTGGGGTCGTAAGGGTTTTGTATCATCAGGGTGAGGTAGTTATCTTCTAATTCGGCCCTCAGGCTCACCGTAACGCTGTCGGTAGTATCATACAAACCAAATTTAATGGCATTTTCTACTATCGGCTGCAATATCATGGGTGGCAGTATACAATCCTGGCATTTTTTATCAAAGCTGATCTCGGTCATCAGCCTGTGCCCGAAACGTACTTTCTCGATATCCAGGTATAATTGCAGGTGTGCCATTTCTTCGGTTAAAGTAACCTGCTGCTGGTCGTCTTTTTTCAAAGTGCCGCGCAAAAAGTCAGATAGCTGGTGTATCATCTTTCGTGCTTCGTCAGGCTTAAAACCTATCAATGCATTAATAGAGTTAAGGCTGTTGAACAAAAAGTGCGGTTGTAATTGCTGGCGCAGATTGTATAACTCTGCATCACGGGCCAGCTTTTCAGCTTCGGCCTTACGCTTTTCATTTTCTTTCTGATCAAGCTGCGAGTACCAGATCATACTGATCATGGCCATCCAGCCTACAGCCAAAAAGTCGGTGAAGAAACGGATGGTTAAGGATTGGACAACAAAATTGGTATACACCGAATTGCTGTTGACATAAGGCAGTATCCAGCGGCAACCCAGCGTGCAGGCGCCTGCCAGGGCAACGCACCAGATCAGGATATTAATATAGCTGCCCTGCCCGGGCTGAAAGTAGCGCAAGTTATTGTTGATGAGCCAGCAGGCTGCACCCAACAGTACCGAATTGATAATACCATCAGACAGGGCGATGAACCAGGTAAAGCCAAAGCCATGCACCAGGTAAGTTAATAAAGCAGCCCAAACCACCCCGCCTGTTAAAAATGCCAGGCGCAATCTTGATAATGTGAGATGTTGGTTAGCCAAAACTGGTTATGTTGATCTTGATAATTAATTTTTAATACTTAAAAGTGCCGATTTATGATGTGCCCAGGCAACATACAGGTCGGCATCAGGGGCCTCATGTATCTGGTAGTATAATTCGGTACCATCTGCCAGTTCATTGATGGGGTTGATCTCGGCCACATCAATAAACTGCCACCGCACAGGCTGGCTCCGGTTATTCAGAAAGCTGTCCTGGTTTTTGAGGCCGATATGGCTTGCTTTTTCAAAAGCCTGTTGTTCATCAGCGGCGCTTATCAACCTTAGCTGCTCATCAAATTGGGCGTGATGGTTGCCATCACCACTCACTATCCTGAAAACTATTTTTGCTATGTACCAATTCATTTCAACAAATTTTTAGGTAATTATTCAATGACTAATAGCTACGGATATCTATGCCCGCGAAAATGGAAACCCCTTTAAGCACCAGTATTTTGGTGTTGTTGCTACTATTAGGATCAACGGAAACACGTAGCCGTTTATCATCTACGCTGGCAAATACAGCCGCCATATCAGATACTACCTGCCAGTTGGATGGCACCACTATCTTGGTACCCCCAAATATCTGTGTGATATCGATCACTATACGACCATTGATGTCGGCTTGGGTAAAGTCCAACTCGGCACCGCCGAAAATATTTACGATCTCTCCTCCCCTGAAATTTTTGGAGAGTATAGTTTTTTTAATTCCTCCGAATACCGATACGGCATCAATCGTATCATCTCCATAAGAGTGGGAAGCATCTTTATAATAATCGGGCTCGGGTGCTGTCGCTGTATTTGGATCGGCCGGGTCGGATTTTAATGGAGGCTGACCTGTATCCGGGCCTTTGCTGGTCCATTTGTCCCAATTTGCTTTGTTTTTATCCCAGCGATGGTTGCGCCTTAGTATCATCCACAATCCAAAAGCGATGATCATGAGCGGCCAGGTAACATGGCTTACATTCTTGCCCGGTAAAACATCGTTCAACAAAAGTACGGTACCGAGCGCTACCATAATAAACCAGCCGGCGTTTCTGAAATTATGTTTTGCTCCCTGGTACAAGCCAATTACAATTAACAGCATTGGCCACCTGAACAGCCAGTAGGGGAATAAAACCAGGTTCATCTGGTCGAGCAGTAATACTGCCCCCACAACCAGCAGGATTATCCCGGCAATTGCCTTATTGCTTCGGGGTTTATTAATGAAATTTATATTGTCGTCACTCATGATGTATCTATTCTAATATAATCTTATCCAAAACTAAGGTAATACTTAAGGCGAACCTATCAAATATTGGTGATATTATTAAACAAGTCGGTAAGTATGGATAAATTGTCGGTGAAAAAACAGGTTGTTAATTTAATTATACTTGTTTTTGGTGATATTGGGCATTAAGCCTGCTTATCTGGTGTTTAAAAACCATCCATAAACCTGTACCGATGATGGCAACCGGCCAAACTATACGGTCAGCATTTTCAATGTTTTCGGAGAACAGGAAGGCTACCCCTAAAAATATCATGATGGCCCAAATCGGTTTTCTGAAATTGTATTTACCACCCATGTAAAATCCCCAGGCGATGAGCCACATTGGCCAGCTAAAAAGCCAGTTGGGTATGTTTAACAAATTAAGGTGATCCACAAGCAATAAACTGCCTGCTACTAATATGATGATCCCGGCTGTGGTTTTGCCGTGGTTTGCATTGCTGGTATTTTCTATGATCGTTTTCATTGTTTTGAAATTTAAATCTTACCCAAAACTATGGTACTATGATAGATACGGCAATCAAATATTGGTGGTTTACAGGAGGAAGTCGGTAGGTGCTGAAAAACTGTCGGTGAATTTATGCTGATAATTACACCGATGGTTCCTGCTGGCTCAAACAATGAAAGCTGCCCAATCCCCAGATGATGTCGGTTGAATCGATGCCGATCACTTTCCTGTCGGGAAAGCATTGCGTCAGTATATCAAGCGCCTTGTTGTCATTTTTGGAGCGATAGGTAGGCACTATTACCGCAGCATTAGCGATGTAGAAATTAGCATAAGACGCCGGCAGGCGTTGGCCGTCATAATAAACGGCATCAGGCATAGGTAATTCCATGATATTGAGCTGCTTCCCATTAAGCAGGCGCATGGTTTTCAGGGTTTGCAGGTTTTCCTGCAGGATGTGGTAGTTGTCATCGTTTTTATCTTCTTCGATAACGGTGACAACGGTATCTTCATTCACAAAGCGGGTAATATCATCAATATGGCCATCGGTATCATCGCCTGCAATCCCATCGCCCAGCCATAGTATTTGCTCAACGCCGTAATAGTTTTGGAGATAGATTTCTATCTGTTGCTGGTTCAAATGCGGATTACGGTTTTTGTTCAACAAACAGGCAGTAGTGGTCAAAACGGTTCCCTTACCATTAAAATCAACCGAACCGCCCTCCATTACAATACCAGGATGGTAAACAGGCAGGTTAAAGTGATTGGCTATTTTAGTAGGGATCACATCATCCAGGTCATAAGGTGGATATTTATTCCCCCAGGCATTATAACCCCAGTCGATGATGACTTTCTCCTTCGTATCACTATTGATCAAAAATGCAGGCCCATGATCACGGCACCAGGCATCATTGGTCGGGAACTCAAAAAATTCTATACGCTTCAGGTCAGCGCCAACCAGTTGTAATTGTTCTTTGGCAAAAGCCTCCATCTGCTCATTTATCACGTTTATACGCACCAATTCACCTTTGGATACTGCTTTGATAAACTCGCAATAAGGCTTATATATGGTAACGATCTTTCCCGGCCATGACTCTTCCTTATGGGGCCAGCTCAGCCAGGTAGCAGTGTGTGGTGCCCATTCGGCAGGGAAGGAGAAACCCTGCGAAGCTGGTGTATTAGAAAGATCAATCCTCATCAATAAATCTTTTAGTTATTGGCTGATAAGAGTCAATTCTTCTGTCACGTAAAAATGGCCAGTGACTACGGTAGTAGTCTGATTTTCCCAAATCCAATTCCTGTACCACCACTTCTTCCTCACCATGCGATGCCTGGTAAATTATGCTGCCAAAAGGATTGGAGAAAAATGAGCCTCCCCAGAATTTCAACTCTTCTTCCTGGCCCACACGGTTCACGCTTACCACGTGCACGCCATTAGCTACCGCATGTGAGCGTTGTATGGTTTGCCAGGCGTTGTATTGTTCGGTGTTAGTCGCATCATCCTGGCTGGTGGCCCAGCCTATGGCTGTTGGATAAAATAGTATTTCGGCACCCATCAATGCAGTGATACGGGCTGCTTCGGGATACCATTGATCCCAGCAGATCAATACCCCTATTGTAGCATATTTGGTTTTGAAAACCTTATAGCCCAGATCGCCGGGAGTGAAGTAAAACTTTTCATAAAAGCCCGGATCATCGGGTATATGCATTTTACGGTATTTGCCTAAATAAGTGCCATCTGCATCAATTACAGCCGTGGTATTATGGTATAGGCCTTGTGCGCGTTTTTCGAATAACGAAGCAATGATCACCACATTTAATTCGGCAGCTACTTTTGTTAATTCGTCTGTTGACGGGCCGGGGATAGCTTCGGCCAACTGGAAATTATCGTAGTTTTCTACATCACAGAAATACAATGACGTGAACAATTCCTGCAAACAAACAATTTGCGCACCTTTTTGAGCAGCTTCTCGCACTTTAACGATCGCCTTCTGCAAATTCTCCTGCTTATCAGCCGTGCACGACATCTGCACCAAACCAACTTTTACTTTAGCCATGCCGCAAAGTTAGCTATTTATTGAATTACTGGATGAGCGAATTGTTGATTGAGAGGGTTGTAGATTCACACATTTGTCAATTTGTTTGTTTACAGTAAATGAAATCATACCTTATCGGTGTAATAAAAAAATAACCTACTTTTGCAGCCAATGACAAGAATTGAAGAATCTATAGTCAACGAGGTTGAGGAGGAGATCAAGCCAAAAACGTGGAAGGATATCGCCTGGAGCGTTATTAAAACCCTTTTAAAACTGGCAGTTACTTCAATTCTGCTCTACTATGTATTTCGTAACGTTCATTTTGCTGATGTTAAATACAGGCTTTATCACGCCAATTACTGGTGGATGTTTGCCGCATTGGTGAGTTTTTTTGTTTCGATGGTGGTGTCGGCATGGAGGCTAATGAGCTATTTCAGGTCGATAGATCTGAAGCTTGACCCCCGCTTTAATTTTAGATTATATCTTCTGGGTTTGTTCTATAATTTTTTATTACCCGGAGGTATTGGAGGCGATGGGTATAAAATATACCTGCTGAAAAAGAATTATCAATTACCGGCCAGGAAAGTATTTTGGGCAATTATGTTTGACAGATTGAGCGGGTTGTGGGCTATTGGCCTTATCACCGTAGTGCTTATTTTCCTGATACCGCAAATAGATGTACATATTGGCATCCCGCTTGGAATATTTACTGTTGCCTCGGCTATTTATTATTTCGTAGCTTATAAATTTTTCAGGGAGTATACTAAATATTTTTTCGAAGGCCATTTGAAAGCTGTTTTGGTACAGGGCCTGCAGGTGCTTACCATTGTATTTGTTTTGCTCGGGCAGGATTTTACCGGGAAATTTTCGCCATACCTGTTATCTTTCCTGATATCAGCACTGGCAACTATTATCCCGATAAGTGTCGGTGGGGCTGGCATACGCGAAACCGTTTTTCAGCAATTAACTAAAGTATTCCCAATGGATAAAAGCCTGGCTGTTTTCCTGCCGGGATCGTTTTATATTATATCCCTTCTGGTTGCTTTGCTGGGTATTTATTATGTGCTCCGGCCTAAAAGATTAGAAAAGGGATTGCCATCATTCCAGGAAAAAAACGATTGATTTGATGGTGATAATAAGTTGTTAACACAATGTAACTTATTCACTAAATCAACTTAACCAACGCATTAACCCAACCAATTATTTAATTTTACGTTCTCTTAATAACCAACTGAACGTAATGAGTGATTTTAATGATTTCAATAATCCGCAGGTTGCGGCACTGCCCCGTCATTTAAAGCAGTTTATAGTAAACCAGCATTACGAGCACTATACACCAATAGACAATGCTGTTTGGCGCTATGTGATGCGCCAGAATTATAGCTACCTTAAGGATGTCGCTTATTACCCCTACATTCCCGGACTGCAAAAAGCAGGCTTGACCATCGAAAAGATCCCCAACTTACAGGAAATGAATGATGCACTCGGCAAAATTGGCTGGGGCGCGGTTACTGTGGATGGTTTTATACCGCCTGCCGCATTTATGGAATACCAGGCTTATCGTGTGTTGGTAATAGCTGCCGATATCCGCCAGTTAAACCATATTGAATATACCCCTGCACCGGATATTATCCACGAGTCAGCGGGGCACGCTCCCATCATAGCCGATAAGGATTACCACGAATACCTGAGTTATTTTGGTTCGATAGGGGCAAAGGCCATGTTTTCGGCTCAGGATTTTGAATTGTACGAGGCTATCAGGGCCTTGTCCATATTAAAAGAAATGCCCGATGCTGACGCAACTGAACTTAAAAAAGCTGATGAATTAGTTGATCATCGGCAAAAAAATATGGGCCAGCCATCAGAAATGGCCCTGCTAAGCCGCCTGCATTGGTGGACGGTTGAATACGGCCTCATCGGTACTTTGGAGAACCCTAAAATATATGGTGCAGGCTTACTTTCATCCATAGGCGAAAGTGTTAGCTGTATGCAGCCTGATGTAAAGAAGCTTTGGTACAATATCTATACGGTTAATTATCCTTACGATATTACCAAAACGCAACCGCAACTGTTTGTTACTGAAAACTTCCAAAACCTGATCGATGTATTGGAAGCGTTTGCAGATACCATGGCATTCAGGGTAGGCGGAGTACACGGCTTGCAAAAAGCAATCGAAAGCAAAAATACCTGCACTGCAGTATATAGCTCGGGTTTACAGGTTTCGGGTACGTTCACAGATCTGAAGAAGCTGTCAGATAACCAGGCATCGTTTATCAAAACTACCGGGCCAACTATATTATGCTATAACAATAAGCAGTTGAAAGGCCATGGGAAAGATCATCATAAGGATGGTTTTAGCTCACCTGTTGGAAAATTAAAGGGTATAAACACCCCGCTTGAGGATATGACTGCAGGCGAATTAAGCCTTTTAGGTATTGAAGCGGGCAAGCAAGCGGTACTAAATTTCGAAAGTGGTATCACGGTTAGCGGAACGGTTAAACAAGTGTTATTACACGACAGCAAAACTATCCTGGTCACTTTTGCCAATTGCACGGTAAAGGATAAAAAGGGCGAACTCTTATTCGATCCTTCATGGGGTGTTTATGATATGGCTGTGGGCGAAAGGATCGTATCGGTATTTTGCGGCGCAGCCGATAAGGATGCTTATGAAGAGATCATATACAAATCAAACACAAATACGCATCATGTTCAATATGACCTGCGCACTATTGAGTTGCATAAGCTTTATCAGCAGGTAAGGGATCGCAGGCATCACGGCGGCGACTTTGGCTTTTTGGGGAATGTATGGTTGATGCTGCAAAAAAACCATCATGACGACTGGCTTTGCGCCCTGGAAATACTGGAGATATTGGAGCATGAAGAAATTGAACCCGAATTAGCCGCAGAAATACGAACCTTTTTGGAAGAGAAAGCAGTTAATCAGCCTGAATTGAAAAAACTGATCAGCGATGGGTTTTATCTCATCAAACACCCTGTAGAACAAAAGCTGGTGGTTTAATAAATTTAATATCTTAGCACCTATGAACATCATTATAACTGGTGCAAGCAGCGGTGTTGGTTTCGAAGCGGTGCTTGAGCTGATATTATCCGGGCAGCATCAAATTATTGCGCTTGCGCGTTCCGAACCCAATTTGGGTAGATTGATGGAAATAGCACAGGGCCTAAACCCGGATTGTGTGCTGTACCCGGTTGCATTTGATATTGTACATGATGATTATACCGATCTGTTGCAGTTTATCGGTAGCCGCCTGGATAACCGGGTAGATATTTTGATCAACAATGCGGGAGTATTAATTAATAAACCCTTTGCTGATCTGCTGGAAACTGATTTTGTAGAAATGCTGCAAAGCAATTTTATAGGACATGTGCGTATTATTCAAAGTTTATTACCACTAATGCCGGCCGGCTCGCATATTTTAAATATTGGCAGTATGGGCGGTTTCCAGGGTAGCGTCAAATTTCCCGGCCTGGCAGCCTATTCTGCCAGCAAAGCTGCGCTCCATACTTTAACCGAGTGCCTTGCCCTGGAGTTAACGGAGCAACAAATCAAGGTTAATTGCCTGGCTTTAGGTTCTGCACAAACCGAAATGCTTGAAAAAGCATTCCCCGGTTATGAATCTCCTGTGCTGGCTTTTGAAATGGGTAAATATATAGCTGATTTCGCGCTGACCGGGCATAAGTTTTTTAACGGAAAGGTTTTGCCGGTAGCTGTTAGTACCCCATAAATAACATATATTATTTATTATAAATATTGTATAATTATTATTGTAAATTTACTATAATAATAAACCTGTCTTTATGGATTCAAGACTTTCATTTTTATTTGAACACTCCAATGACCTGTTTTGTGTGTTCGATATAAATGGGAACATTCTTAAAACAAATGCTTCCTTCAGGCATTTTACAAGCTATTCTGAACAGGAATTAACCGGCAAAAATATAACAGATATTTCTCATCCCGATGACGGGGAGAAAAACATTGAATTGCTTAAAATTGTTGCTTCCCCAAAAAATATCGAAGGATATTTAATAAGAATAAAAAGCCACAACGGGGCCTTCTTAAATATTACCTTGTCGCTAAGTTTTAACCAGGAAGACGGGATGATTTATGCTGTGGGCATTTATGCAGATGAAAATTTGAACATCCGCAATCCACATAATATTTCAGATAAAATTCAGCATGTTTTGGCTAATCTGGCCGAAGGTTTTTTTATGCTGGATAAAAATTGGTGCATCTACGCTTTTAACCCGGCTTTCCAAAAAATAGTAAATGTGCCTACTGATGAATTGCATGGAGCTGATTTCAGGTTGCTGAATAACCGGGTCATCGTGGATGAGGTAATCCCAGAGTTTGAAAATGCTTTCAAAAATAATGTTGCCGGGCAAATTCAATATTATGATCATAATTATAAGGGATGGTTAAGGTTGAATATTTATCCCTACAAAGGCGAAGTGATCGCTTTTATAAGGGATACTACCAGCATCAGGGTACAGCAATTGATACTTGCGCTCGAAAAAAATGTTTTGGAACTCCATTTATTATCTTCTCATTCACTTTCCCAGGTAGCTGATGAGTTATTGATGGGTATAGAAGCGATCTTTCCTGAAATGTATTGCTCTATCCTTGAAATTGATGATGTCCAGGAAAAAGTATACCATGTGTCAGCCCCGCGACTGCCATTGGAATATTGTATGGCAATAAATGGATTAAAAATTGGCCCCAAAGCAGGGTCATGTGGTACGGCTGCATATCACCGGGAGCAGGTAATTGTAAGTGATATAGAAAATGATCCGCTGTGGAAAGATTATAAACACTTTATTCTGCCCCATGGCTTCAAAGCCTGTTGGTCAACACCAGTGATCAGTTCTCAGAGTAATAAAGTTTTGGCAACTTTCGCCATATATTATAACACCATTCGTGAGCCGGTGGATGACGAACTGCAAATGATCGCACGTACTATCAACATTCTGCGCGTGCTGATCGAGAGCAAGAAGAGCAAGGAGCGAATGGCTGAGCAAAATAAACGTTTGCAGGACATTGCTTCTATAAGCTCTCACAATATCCGCAGGCCGGTGGCTACCATATTGGGCCTTGTTAATTTATTTGATAAGAAAAAGTTAGATAGTCCCCTGAATAAAGAGATCATAGAGCACCTCGAAACTACTACAATGGAATTGGATGATGTGATTCACATCATAGTGGAAAAGACCATTAGTATTTAAATATGGCCTGAGATTTATTTCTTTACAAACAGCAGGAGTATAGCCAATGTAGCACCAACCTGTCCTATCCAGAAAATAAACATCCATTTAATAGTATCAACTTTAGCTTCGCCGATCTCTTTGCGGACATCTGCGATATCAGTTTTTGTAGCCAATGTTTTGATGGTTGCTTCCACAGATCGTTCTGTTTTGTTATCAATGTATTTGAATATTGCCTCGGTAGTATCGCTTCCCAGTTTATCGGATAACAACTTATACAACCTGGCAGTTTCTTTTGCTTCTAAGTACATAACAAATATAATAATTTAGGTTTTAATAAATTAACACAAAGGAGCGGTACTTACCGCCCCAATGTGTTATCGGGATAGGTTTAGGTTTGTTATTAACTTCTTGCACTCAATTTCAGAAACTCGTTCACCACTACTTCTGTAGTGTATTTCTTGTTGCCGTCTTTATCAACATAGCTTCTGCTGGCCAGCTTGCCTTCAATAGCAATTTCATCTCCCTTCTTTAAAAGGTCTTCCGCCAGTTTAGCCTGCACTCCCCATAATATCAAATTGTGCCATTGGGTATCGGTTATCTTTTCGCCTTTATCATTTTTGTAAGTTTCATTGGTGGCGATAGATACCTTTGCCAGTTTACGGTTGTTGTCAAAACTTTTCACTTCGGGGTCCATGCCCAGGTTGCCTACCAGGCGTACACTGTTTTTTAATGTGTTCATGCTCTTTAAATTTTTTAATTTCTCTTTCAAATCGATAGTACAAAGTTGCAGTGTGGTGGAGAACTTACCCGGTTATTAACCATTTATAGTCGACAATTTCCATTTGTAAGCGTTTGCAAACGAATAATTTATTATTTACCTTTAGGGATATGAACCAGGAAAGAGTTTGCCTCGATTGCGGAGAGGTTTTACATGGCCGCGCAGATAAAAAGTTTTGCAACGACCAATGCCGCAATAATTATAATAATCAGCTAAACAGCAGCAGTTATAACCTGGTGCGAAACATCAACAACATATTGCGCCGGAACCGAAGGATATTAGAAGAATTGAACCCAACGGGCAAAACAAAAACCACGCGTAAAAAGCTATCGGCGAAAGGCTTCGATTTTGATTATCATACCCATACTTATCAAACTCAAAATGGCAAAACCTATCACTTTTGCTATGAGTATGGCTATCTGCCATTAGAAGGTGATGAAGTATTGCTGGTGAGGCGGGAAGAGAAAAACGATTAAAATTACACGATTTAGTCATTTATTGGATCAGCCTTGATAATAATCTGAATCTTAATTAATCTGTAAAATCTACCGACCGCATAGTGATTTTACAAAACTGTGAGGCTGGCTTAAATGTTACTTGTCATATTTGCACAAAAACAATATATGGCTCATCTCTTTTCGCCTCTTAAAATAAAATGTATTGAATTTAAAAACCGCATAGTTGTTTCACCAATGTGTGAATATTCCAGTGAAGATGGTTTTGCAAACGATTGGCACCTGGTGCATTTGGGTAGCAGGGCCGTTGGTGGAGCTGCCTTAGTCATTACAGAAGCTACCGCAGTATCTCCCGAGGGCCGGATAAGTCCCGGCGATTTGGGCATATGGAAGGACGAACATATCGAAAAACTAAAACAGATCACGGATTTTATTCATGAGCATGGCAGTATAGCAGGCATTCAATTGGCGCATGCGGGTCGCAAGGCAAGTCACGAGGTGCCATGGAAAGGTGGCAAACAGATACCATCGGCTAATGAAAATGGCTGGAAATCATTAGCGCCAAGCACGGTTCCATTTACTGAAAGTGAAGAGGCCCCGCTTGAACTGGATAAGCAGGGTATTGAAAAAGTAAAAGTTGATTTCAAGGCGGCCGCATCGAGAGCGTTAAAAGCGGGCTTTAAGGTGATCGAATTACATGGGGCGCACGGTTATCTGATCAATGAATTTTTATCGCCTTTGAGTAATCACCGGACAGATGAATATGGAGGGTCTTTTGAGAATCGTATTCGCCTGTTGCTCGAAATAATTGAGTCTGTAAAACAGGTATGGCCTGATGATTATCCATTGTTCGTACGCATATCATCCACTGACTGGGCAGAGGGTGGATGGACAGCCGATGATTCGGTTTCTTTGGCCAATATTATAAAAGATAAAGGTATCGACCTGGTAGATTGCTCTTCCGGTGGAAATGTGGCCAGTGCAAAAATACCATTGAAACCCGGTTACCAGGTTGAATTTGCGGAAAAGGTACGTAAGGAATCAGGTATATTAACCGGCGCCGTTGGGTTGATAACAGAAGCCACGCAGGCGAATGAGATCATCCAAAGCGGACAGGCGGATATCGTATTACTGGCCCGCGAAATGCTGCGTGATCCACATTTTCCATTACGTGCAGCACACGAGTTGGGGCAGGAAATCAAATGGCCCTTACAGTACGAGCGGGCTAAATGGTAATCCAAATTTAATATCCCGCTTTAAATAAATTAAACTATTTTCGAATACATTCACAAAAACTATAAAAACCATGAAACGTACAGCAAAAGCCCATTGGAACGGCACATTAACCGAAGGAAAGGGAGAAATATCTACCCAAAGTACCATTCTTAATAATACCCAATATTCATTTAAAACCCGTTTTGCCGATGGTGTTGGCACTAACCCCGAAGAACTGATCGCTGCTGCCCATGCAGGCTGCTTTACCATGGCCGTTGGCGCTGCTTTAAGCCAGGCTGGTTTTACCCCCGGCGATCTGAATACAGAAGCTATCCTTGATCTTGATATGGTTGCCCTGAGCATTACAGGTATACATCTTGATCTGAAAGGTTCTCCTATTGAAGGAGTATCCGAAGAGCAATTTAAGCAGATAGCAGAAGGTGCAAAAGCCAACTGTATCATTTCAAAGGCATTGAGCGTGCCTATTACATTAGACATCCAGTACAGCTAATATTTATAAATTCTAAATCCAAAAGGGAGTTTCGTTTGTCGGAACTCCCTTTTTTGTAACATATATACCCCACGCAGCTACTAATTAAAAAGGTGGCTTTCGCATATTTTATTTCATAAATACCGATATATTTATTGTTTTTAATTAATCATTGTTATGACCAAAATTTACATCAAATCATTTTTATTGATCGTTGCCCTGTTTTTTGGCGCATTTCAGTGCCTTGCCCAGCCTCGCCTTCCCGAAGGGTATTTCTGGAAGAAGCTTCCTAACGGCCTCGAAGTGCTGGTGATAGAAAACCGCAAAGTGCCATTGGCAACTATAGAAATAGCTGTAAAAAATGGGGCTTATACCGAAGGGCCTGAATTCAGCGGCTTATCGCACCTGTTCGAACATATGTTTTTTAAGGCCAACAAAGATTATCCTACTGGTGAAAAATTTCTGAAGCGCACCCAGGAATTGGGCGCCATTTATAATGGCTCTACCAATGTGGAAAGAGTGAACTATTATTTTACATTCGATAGAGACAGCCTCAAGGCCGGGCTGAAGTTTATGAACGCCGCTATCCGCTTCCCCATCTATCGCGAAGAGGATATGAAGAAGGAGCGCCCTGTAGTGGATGGTGAATTTCAAAGGGCTGAAAGTGACCCCGGTTTCCAACTTTGGTTCGAAGTGCAGAAACACCTGTGGGGCGATCTGATCACCCGCAAAAATCCTATTGGGATACACGAAGTGATCAATACAGCTACGCCTGAAAAGATGATGGTCATTAAGGATAAATTCTATTTTCCTAACAATAGTTTACTTACTATTTGCGGCGATGTGAAGCATGAAAGTGCTTTTGCTTTGGCTGAGAGTATTTTTGGCGATTGGGCAAGCAGCGGTTTTGACCCTATGGTGAAGTACCCTATACCGCCTTTTAAGCCATTAGAAAAAAGCGAATATTTTGTAAAGGAAATGTCTATCGCCCAAACGCCTAATATGCAGTTTTCATGGCAGGGCCCGTCATTTCAAACGGATTCGGCCTCTGCATTCGCAGCTGATGTGTTTTCGACCATAGTGGCATTAAATTCATCAAAATTGCAGCAGGCCCTAGTGGATAAGGGACTGGCAACCTATGCCCAAATGAACTATACTACATGTAAATATGTAGGGCCGATAGATATCTATGTTCAGCCTAACCCGAATAAGTTAAAAGAGTGTTATGCCGAACTGATGAACCAGATCAGCCAGTTTGCAAAACCTGATTACTTTACTGATGAACAACTAAAGGATGCCAGGGCGATACTATTTCGTAATGCCGTTCATGCAAAAGAAAAACCATCAGGGCTGGCAAGGCAGGTGAGCTATGATTGGTGCAGCACCTCTTTGGCAGCCTATACCGACCGGGATGCTATTTACCAAAAAGTAAGCCGGGAAGATATTGCCAGGTATGTAAATAAATATATCGTTGGCAAGCCAATGGTAGCCGGCCTCATCATTAAACCTGAATTAAGTAAGCAACTTAGCGCCAGTACATTTTTTGCATCTAAGTAATATTTAACCTGAACACAATGAAAAAGAAAATATTAATACTATTTGTTGCCGTTCTGGCTTTTGGCGCAGAACGTGCGGTGGCGCAGAAACCTGCTTACGAGATGATGGTAAACGGGGTAAAGGTGATCGTGCAGCCAAGCGGGAATGATATTGTGGAGATACAAACCATCATAAAAGGCGGTGTACAGAATTATCCTGCCAATAAAAGCGGTATCGAATCGTTGGCTATGACGGCTTTAAGCGAGTGCGGAACCATGAGGCACGATAAAAATAGCTTTAAAGACCAGTTGGATAAAGTAAGCGCCCAGGTTTACGGTTTCAGTGGTAAGGATTACTCCGTGATGAAAATGAACTGTATCAAAAGTGATTTTGAAACAGTGTTCCCCTTATATGCCGAAGCCTTAACACAACCAAAGTTTGATGCCAAAGAATTTGCACGCATTAAACAGGATGCCATCAACAGCCTGAAGGATGCCGATGGACAACCTGACGATGCTATTGATAAATATGCCGTTAAAGTTGCTTTTGCCGGCCGCGATTATGCCAAAGACCCTGATGGTACGGTAGAAATTATTGGGAAACTTACGCCCGAAGAAACAAAAGCCTACTACCAGGGAATATTAACCAGGTCAAGAATGTTGGTGGTTGTAGTGGCCGACCTGGACAAATCTATTATTGAACAAAAGGTTAGCCAGTTGCTTTCGGGTATTAAGCAAGGGGCGCCCTTCGAGCTCAAAAAATCATTTTTTAAAGTGTATAAGAATACATTTTCAGCAGAAAAACGCGATCTGGCTACCAACTATATTGAAGGAATAACCAGCGGCCCTGCGCCCGGTACTCCTGATTTTAATGCTTTTAATGTAGCCATGCGTATATTCAGCAATCGTCATTTTTTGGATGTTCGTACCAATAATGGATTATCTTATGCGCCCCAGGTATGGTTTAGCAATGGGGCTTTGGCCGTTGCCAAATTTTCGGTCTCAACTACCGAGCCGGATAAATATATTACTGTATTTGACAAACTGGTAGATAAGGTAAAGACCGAAGGCTTTAACGCTGAAGAAGTAGCTGATATGAAGGTTACCTATTTGACCAGTTTTTATTATAAACAGGAAACCAACAGCGCCCAGGCAGCTTCATTAGCATCAAACGAGGTGTTGTTCAACAACTGGCACCGTTCGCTAACACTTGTTAGTGATGTAAAGAAACTGACAGCTGAGCAAGTGAGCGATGCCTTCCGCAAATATATAGGCAATGTGGTTTGGGTTTACCAGGGCGATCCTAAAAAGGTTGATCCATTAAAGTTTACCAACGGCACTTTACACAAAGCGGATAACCCGGTAAGTCAGTAAAAATAAGACCGAAGCCGATAGGAGAAATTAAGATACCAATACTGCAGTTTCTTCTTTATTATCCTTGATAGCGCTTAAAGGCAATGTGAAAAAGAACTCGGTTCCAACGCCGGGTTCGCTTTCCACCCATATTTTCCCATTGCATTTTTCTATCAGGTCTTTACAGAACAGCAGCCCCATACCGGTACCCGATTCATTATTTGTGCCGGTGCCACTATCTACCTTGCTTTTAAATAATTTGTTAAGTTGCTTTTCAGACATACCAACGCCGGTATCCTTTACAGATAATAAAATATAGTTATCATCCTGTTGGTGGGCGCTGATGTTAATGGTGTCGTCTTTTCTTGAGAATTTAAGTGCATTGGTAATCAAATTACGAATAACAATACGGATTGAATTCGGATCGCCTAAAACAGAGAATGAATCCGGTACACTGTCTATAAGTGTTATCCCTTTTCCGTTCGCCTGTTCATAATAGTTGGTTATCTCGTAAGTTACAATATCTTTAATAGCAAAACTTTTTGAGGAACTGTCAAAATTCTCCATCTGGCTGTTGATCCAGAACAGGAGTGTGTCAAGGAAATCAGAAGTATACTCCAGCTTTCTCAATGCCTGTGGTATCATGCTTAAAAACTGCTCATGCGAGATGCTGTCATCTTCCAGCAAACCAAATAGCCCGCGCAGTGTACTAAGCGGCGCCCTAAGGTCATGCGCCAATACGGATATCAGCCTGTCCTTTAAATTATTCAGGTCATTTAATTTATCAGCCTGTTCATTAAGATCGGTTTTTTGCTGCAATACCTGGTGATTTTTATCTTCCAGTATGGTATTTATATTTTGCTGTTTCCGCTTGGCTCTGTAATAAACGATCAGGATGGCGATCATCCCCAATATAATGATAAAAAATATGGCGCTTAATAAGCCCTGCCTTTGTATCTTCTGCTGGTAAAGCTCATCCATGCGTTGATGTTGCTCGGTTATTCTCCGTTGTTTATCAGCAAAACTTGATTCAAGATTAAACGAGGTTAGCTTTTGAACGCTTTCGTCACTTTTCAAACTATCTTTCAGATCGTCATATTCCTTTTGGGCCTTATAAGCTGCTTCAAATTTTTTCAATCCACCAAGCGCTATGCTTAATTCCAGGGTAGCATTGCTTCTGATAGCTAGGCCCCCTAACTTATCAGATAGTGTTTTGCCAAGTACAGCATACTTAAAAGCATGGTTATAATCAGATTGCATATTGTAAACCTTGGCAAAGCAGCTGTAAGCAATGGCTGCATTGTTATCCATATTATAGGTTTTGGCGATTTCGAGTGCCTTATCAAGATATTTTAGCGCAGCTGAATATTCCTTTTTATTGCCATAGCAAAGCCCCAGATCGCAGTATAATAAGCTCAGGCCATTCTTGTCGTCCTGTTCTTTGGTTAGTTTCAGAGATTTTTCCAAATAGACGATTGCCTGGTCGTATTTTTTTTGAGCCATGAATATCTCGGCTATATTTTGATAAGCTATACTTACCCCCTGGATATTATGGTTATCCTGCCAAATCTTTATTGCGCGGTGATAGTATTCCAGCGATTTTGGATATAGCTCCATCGCTTGCATCACAACGCCTATATTATTGTAATTGGACGCCGCGTTAACCTTATCGTGATTTTTAATATTTAATGACAGCGATTTAAAATAATTGTCAAGAGCGAAGGATGACTTTCCGATATTATCTGCCACCATACCCATGTTATGATAACTATCGGCAATACCGGCTTCATTCTTTATACGATTGTTTATGTCCAGCGCTTTCTTAAAATAAGCTGAGGCCTGGTCATAATCGGCTATAATATTATACATACGGCCATAAGCAACATAGCAATCCGCCAGGCTTTTTTCATCATTCAAATTGGTGTAAAGTAACCGTGCGCCGGTAAAGTTTTTCTTAGCCTTGTCGTATTCGCCTTTTTGAGAATATACTTTAGCTGTTGCAAGCATCCCATCGGCAATACCTTTTTTGTATTTTATGGCAAGTGATCTGTCAATTGCCATTTTGCCATAGTAAAGCGTGCTATCAGGATTTACATTGATAAACTCAGCTGCCAGCTTGTTTATCCTGTTAATGGTTAAGGTATCCGTGGGGTTATCTTTGTTTGCCAGGGTAGAGGCTAACAAAGTTCTCAGGCTATCAACCCGGTAGTTTGCAGCCGAATTATAGGTAGTATAAGAAGAGGATGGCGCAAGGGCAAACCCACTTAAGCCTGTTAGTAAAAGAATAAAAATTAATAAAGATCTCAAATTTTATACATTTAACGGAAGCACCTTTGTAATGCTTCCAAACCATACCATAATATTAGCAGTTCCGGAATATGGGGCTAATTACTTTACCCATATTCACTTATCACTTATACGATATCGGCAGTGGTTTTTGTTATAGTATTTCGCAATAAATTAAAAAAACCCGCTTATTGATGTTTAAACGGGTTTTTATTGAGAGGTAGATTTTATTTATAGTGATAGCAGGTTCTTCCAGCTTACCATATCGCCTATTATTTTTTCAAGCTGATCTGCCGGTACACGATCCTGTTGCATGGTATCGCGGTAGCGGATGGTTACGGTGTTATCTTCTAAAGTTTGATGGTCAACGGTGATGCAAAATGGTGTGCCGATGGCATCCTGGCGGCGATAACGTTTGCCAATAGCGTCCTTTTCCTCGTATTGCAGATTGAAGTCGATTTTTAGCTTGTCCATTATTTCGCGGGCCTTTTCTGGCAGACCGTCTTTTTTGGTCAGCGGGAAAATGGCTGCCTTAACAGGTGCAAGGCAGGGGTGAAGACGTAATACAGTGCGGCTATCCTGTTTTTCATCAGTGCTCAGATCCTCTTCCCCGTAAGCATTTATAAGAGTTAACAAAAACATACGATCCAGGCCAATAGAGGTCTCTATTACATAAGGCACATAATTTTGGTTGATTTCCGGGTCAAAGTATTGTAGTTTTTTTCCCGAGAATTTCTGATGCTGGCTCAAGTCGAAATCGGTGCGGCTATGTATACCTTCCACTTCTTTAAAACCAAAGGGGAACTCATATTCAATATCAAAAGCTGCATCTGCATAATGAGCCAGTTTGGTATGCTCGTGGTAGCGGTATTTCTCCGGACCGGTGCCTAATGCCAGGTGCCATTTCAAACGCATGGTTTTCCAATGCTCAAACCATTCTTTTTGGGTACCGGGGCGTACAAAAAATTGCATTTCCATCTGCTCAAATTCGCGCATACGGATAATGAACTGGCGGGCAATTACCTCGTTACGGAACGCTTTGCCTATTTGTGCAATACCAAAAGGAATTTTCATCCTGCCCGATTTCTGCACGTTCAGGTAGTTTACAAATATACCCTGTGCTGTTTCGGGGCGCAGGTAAACCAGGTCGGCATCATCAGCCACGGCGCCCATTTGGGTGCTGAACATCAGGTTAAACTGTCGTACCTCTGTCCAGTTGCGGGTACCGCTAACCGGGCAGGCTATTTCATGCTCTATAATGAGTTCGCGCAGACGGGGAAGGTCATCATTCTTCAATGCCTCGTCCATATCGTGCTGCAATTGCTCGGCTTTATCGGTTTTGCCGTCCTTGTCGTAACGGTCTATTTTATCTTCCAGTAACTGATCGGCACGGTAACGTTTTTTTGAGTCCTTATTATCTATCATCGGATCGCTGAAACCATCAACGTGGCCGCTGGCTTTCCATATTTTGGGATGCATAAATATGGCCGAATCGATACCAACTATATTTTCATTCAACTGCACCATGGCTTTCCACCAATAGGTTTTGATGTTGTTCTTCAATTCGGCGCCATTCTGGCCATAATCATACACAGCGCTCAGGCCGTCATATATTTCGCTCGAAGGAAAAACAAAGCCATATTCTTTAGCGTGCGATATCACATTCTTAAAAAGTTCATCGGTCGGTTTACTCATAATAGCGCAAAGATAGTTTTTAGTCGGAAAGTCCGGAAGTCAGAAAGAAGGAAAGTGACCCCGCTGCTTTATTATTATGATATCATTATCTTTAGTCGCGATAAATCGATCTAAAACCCTAAACCACCGTTATGCCGGAATATCAAACTAATCAGCCAAGCCCGCAAAGCTTAATAAAAACAATTTCCATTATTCATTTAGGCTTACTGGCCGGGCAGGTGATGCTTGGCGCTGTTGCTTTTTTTCTGTATAAACAAACCGGGTTTGATATTAAAACCTACAATGATCCGCTCTTGTATTTGGTGCCCATTGTGGCCATCACCTGTGCTATTGTTGGAAATCTGTTATACAAGCAACTGATAGCTAAGCTAACCGATAAAAATTCATTAAGGGAAAAATTAACGGGACATCAAACGGCTTCCATTACCAGGTTCGCGCTGCTCGAAGGGCCATCGTTGTTTGGGATTGTAGCGTACATGTCTAAAGGAAATTTATTCTTCTTGTTAATTTCTGGTATAATAATGCTATATTTTTTATCCTTAAGGCCAACTACAGAAAAAGTAGCCAGCGATCTGAACTTAAGCTACGAAGATAAAATGGAACTGGATAGTTCAATACAATGATATATCGCTACGTATGTTGAGAGGGCACCTCCTTAGTTGCCGCTATAATATAATCAGGCATGTAAGTAAGGATATTATTCAATCGAGACTGGAAATTTAATTTCTAATTTAACCGGCTAAATATTTTATGATTTATGGATATGTAAATTATAGGATCTTTTGACTTTAAATACTTATTGTATTGCATTATTGTACAATGTATTGTGTAAGAAAAATATTATTTTGCCATTTGTAATATTTGCGTTACACGGCAATTATCTATAATTTTAACTAAAAATTTAATTTTCAAATATTAAATTTGAGAAGTTTAAATTAATAATATGAGGATAGCTGGGCGCGAGGTTTGGCTGTTCTTATTTTAAGGGCTTTCTAATTATTTTTTTCTGACATAATATTTGCCCGCCATACCCTCCAATAATATTAACCAGTACGAAATTTAAATAAATCTGGTAACGCTCTGCCCGTTTGGAGAATAAGTGTATCAGCAAACTTAAATTACAGCACACAAAATTACTTTCGGTCTTTACCGGCTTACAGACTTACCGACTAAATATTTACATTTGGTGCATGAGTATCAGCGTTGAATCATTGACCAAAATTTACGGCCAGCAAAAAGCTGTTGATGGTATTTCGTTTAGTGCGGCACCCGGAGTACTGGGTTTTTTGGGCCCAAACGGCGCAGGCAAATCAACCACTATGAAGATATTGACTGGCTTTATCCCCCAAACATCGGGCAAGGCGTCAGTATGCGGCTTTGATGTGGAAACGCAAGCGCTGGATGTGAAACGCAATATTGGCTACCTGCCCGAAAGCAACCCGCTGTACCAGGATATGTATGTGAGGGAGTCAATGGCTTTTATTGCCAGTATCCACCAGATACCCCATCCTGAAAAACGTATCAATGATATTATTGAGCAAACCGGGCTTACGCCGGAGCGGCATAAAAAGATAGGTCAGCTATCTAAGGGCTACCGGCAGCGTGTAGGATTGGCACAGGCCATCCTGCATGACCCGCAGGTGCTGATACTGGACGAACCCACTTCGGGGCTCGATCCTAACCAGTTGATCGGCATCCGCCAGCTCATCCGCGATCTGGGGAAAACCAAAACCATCATCCTGTCAACCCACATTATGCAGGAAGTGGAAGCCGTATGCAACCAGGTGATTATTATTAACCATGGTAAGATAGTAGCCAACGACTCGCTTGAGGGATTAATAAATAAGAATAAAGGCAAAACCCTGGAGAATATTTTTATTTCCCTGACAAATATTTAGCAATAATTATAAGCGTAATATATTTCTCCATATATTTAATTATAGTAATTGTCTTATTATTAATCAATTAAACTTTATCGCGATGAAATTTTTATCATTAACACTTTTAATGTTGAGCGTAGTTGCGTTTAGTAGTTTTGCTCAAACTTCATCCTCCGGATCAGGGAATTCAGCGTTGGTCTCGAAACTGGTTTACCTGTGGGTAATGCAAGTAATGTTTATAATTTATTCATTGGAGGATCATTGAAATATGAAATCCCTTTATCCTCTACCACTTATGTTACGTTGTCGGCAGGTTACACAGATCTGCTTATAAAAGACGAATTTAAGCACCTTGGCTTTGTAACAAATACTGGCGCTATACCATTAAAAGGTGGTATAAAATATTATGTTGACAACGGGTTTTTTATCGAAGGCCAGGTAGGCGCCGCATTTATTACCGGTGGCGGGAGTACTTTAATCGCCTATTCTCCGGGGGTAGGTTACAGCTTTGATGGCGGTTTTGAAGCCGGTGTGCGTTATGAGGGATGGGCACAAGAGGGAAGCATTGGGCAGGTAGGGTTACGTTTGGCTTACCGGTTTAAATAAATGGAATGAATAACTTTAAAAGGTCCGGTGATGATTTCACCAGACCTTTTTTGTTTACATCGTTTTTGTATCAGGAAGTAAAATAACCTTTGTTATAAAGCACTCAAAAAACACTTTTCAACAAAAACCTAAACTACATTCCTCTTCCACCACAAGATGCAGGGCCGTATGCAGTCAGGTAATTATCATAATAGCAATAAAATAGAATCGCGTACAACAACTTGACGGAGAGATTAATAGATAAGCATAAAGAAAAATGTTGGAGGATATTTTATTTTTTGAATAAATATTTAACATAAAATATAAAATATCATATAAATACTATAATTTTATGTTATTAACCAATTCATTATTAACCATTCAACCTTAGTTATCATGAAAAAAATCTTATTAGTATTAGCCCTGGTAGGCGGAACAGTGTTTAGTACTTTCGCTCAAACAACATCTTCATCCTCGGATGGCGGGAAGTTTAGTATCGGCATTGAGCCTGGTTTACCAATAGGCGATGCAGGTGATGTTTATAGCTTTATAATAGGCGCCTCATTTAAATATGATCAACCTATCGCAACGGGCACTTTTGTTACATTTTCTGCAGGGTACAGCGCATTTATGACTAAAAGCGAGTTGAAGGACCTGGGTGTAAAAGGATCTTTTGGCTTTATCCCACTGAAAGCCGGTATTAAATACTATGCAAGCCCGGGCTTTTTTCTTGAAGGCCAATTAGGTGTTGTATTCTCTACCGAAAGTGGTGGCGGCAGTGCATTTGCCTACGCTCCGGGTATAGGTTATACCTTTGATGGTGGCTTTGAAGCAGGAGTACGCTATGAAGGCTGGCCAAAAGATGGTTTTACTACCAGTCAGATAGGATTACGCCTGGCCTACAGGTTTCAATAATTTGAAATGAATAATTTAAAGAGCCCGGTGGATGATCCCGCCGGGCTCTTTTTTGTTAAACAAATCCATTAACCGAGATTTTTTTTCCGCTCGTATATCCTTTCCCGGATGGTGTTAAAGAACATGCTCCTTTCCTTTTCGCCCACCACGCTGATATGGGTTGATTTACGGATAACGTTTTGCAGGTTTTTCAAAGTGAAATCACAAAAATCATTGTCCTGCGTTGATATAAAATTCAGCCCGTTATGATTGATAAAAGCGATCTGCCGGTTATCAGCCTGTACAAAAATAGTGTTGTCTCCAATCAGGGTTTCGTTTATGTAGGCATCATACGTTCCACAATTTGGCGAAGTGGGTTGATTGTATAATGATTTCCTCCCGGTTTCAGCCTGCAGTTCAAGGTGGTTCACCAATTCTTCCAGTTGCGTATACACTTTTAATATGATATCCTTATTCGCAAAAACATTCGACTGCCTGTATAATTCAATTTGACTGAAGGTAACATTTACACTTTCTTCATTCCAAATATCAGTAGAAGGGACTTTGACATATAGTTCATCGATCTTTTTTGCTAAGTCAATAGTTTCCTGGTCACCTTCTTCCCCGTTGAACCGCTGTCTGGCCAATTCAGGATAGCCTATTACGGTACGTTTCCAGAAAAAAAACTTAAAGGCCCTTAATTCAGGGAAGGGCATAAAATGAAAGATCGGCAGATCTTTACTGTAATAATACATCAGGGGATTTTGGAGCATACTAAATAACCCAAGATTATGTACAGCAAACTGCAGGAATTTATTAAGGTTATCAACCTTTTCAAATGAAAAAATGACGGTATTGGTATTCACCCGTAGTAGCTGGTCAATAGAAACATGGTATTTGCTGCATAGCGCATGAGTTTCATCCAGGCTGATCGGCTTTTCGCCCCTTATGCGCCTGTAAGCGCTATCGTTACTGATATTTAATATCTCTGCCACCTCTTCCACCAATGAAATATGGGATGGAAGTTTTGATTTGATGTGGTTGAAAAATAATTGCTGGGTTTGGGTAGTCTCCATTAGCCAGGGGTTTAACTGTGAAGTATTTTTAGGATTTATTGATTTGCCTTGCAGGTATTATTTGCAATAAATGCAACCTGTTGGTTATCAGGCATTAAATTTAGTAATAATTACCAATATTCGTCAATATTCGGCCTGTAAAAATTATTATTTACTTCAACAGCTATCCTATACCCCATTTCCCCGTTTTCTACCGGCTTTTTACATAAGTAGCTTTACTTCAACAATATCACCGGGGTATTTAAAATAAATTATTCATCAACATTTAAAAACTATTATCATGAAAAGAATCTTATTTACACTAGCAGTAATTGGAGCAACTGCGCTAAGTAGTACTGCTCAAACCACCACCACCACTACAACAGCTGCATCACCGGCAACCGGGGGCGCAAAATTCAGCATCGGCGCCGAGGCGGGTTTGCCATTGGGCGATGCAAGTGAGGTGTTTAGCACCGTAATCGGTGGTTCACTTAAGTTAGAACTCCCTACCGGAACAAACACTTTTTTCACACTCTCCGCGGGCTATAGTGCTTATCTTACTAAAAGCGAATTTAAAGATCTGGGTGCGCCCGGCTCTACCGGTTTTGTGCCGATAAAGGCAGGTATTAAATACTACTCTGACGGGAACTTTTTTCTTGAAGGGCAAGCAGGTATTGTATTCTCTACCGAAAGCGGTGGAGGGCATTTATTTGTATACTCTCCGGGTATTGGTTATAGCTTCATCGGTGGTTTTGAAGTAGGGGTGCGTTACGAAGCCTGGACAAACAATGGCACTACCGGCCAGGTAGGTTTGCGTTTAGGCTACAGGTTTTAATAGCCTGTCAGATCAGCACTTGATAAAAGGTTGGGAACAACGATCCCAACCTTTTGCATAAATGGAGAATATTAAACCTTTAAACTTTATTGTCATGAAAAAATTATTAACGGGGTCAATGATCCTTATTAGCTTGCTATCTTTATGCAGTTGTACCAAAGTAATTTATAGCCACCGGCAGGTGATGCAAAGCTTTCGCACTAAAGAAGCAGTTATAAAACAGTTTGGATTACCCGATGAAAAGAGGGAAACAAACGGGGTAACAGAATGGCTTTACAATTGCGATTCAACGTCAACCTTTGCTTCAAATACTAAGGTGAGAATAAATGGCACTTATAACCCGATTATCGATAGTATAAATACAAAATCTGTGACGGTTAAGCAATTTACACTGCGTAGCCAGTATGTAAAATTTGCATTTGATAAACAGGGAAACGTTTTAGACTATGACTCTAAGGGGGTGAATTTTGCTGAAAAGGAGAAAAATACTGTTGGAACTATATTGCTTGTAACAGGGTCAATAGCCTTCGTTATAGTAGTAGCTTCTATCATCAGTGTCAATGCTGCATTCGCCAATAAGATCAAATAAGGATTATCCGGTTGTTCACTAATCACTAAACTTTACAGTTATGAAGAAATTATTAACCAGATCAGTGATCCTCATAGGGCTGCTATCCTTATGCAGTTGTACTAAAATTGTTTATACGCATAAGCAGGTTATGCAAAGCTATCGCACAAAAGAAGCGGTTGTAAAACAGTTTGGATTACCTGATGAAAAGAGGGAAGCAAACAGCGTAACAGAATGGCTTTACAATTGCGATTCAGCATCAACTTTTGCTTATTCAAAAAAACAGGTGCGAATAAACGGTACTTATAATCCTGTCTCTGATAGTTCAAATACAAATTCTGTAACCGTTAAGCAATTCACACCATATAGCAAGTATGTAAAATTTGCATTTGATCAACAGGGAAATGTTTTGGACTATGATTCGAAAGGAGTGAACTTTACTGAAAAGAAGAAAAACACCGTTGGAACAGTGCTGCTTTTAGCAGGATCAATGGCTGTTGTTGTAGCAGAGTTTTATATGATCAGCATAAGTGCAGCTTTTGTCAATGATTGATCGCTTAATGAGCCACTGGAATGTCCCCGCTTTTTTACCTGGATGGTCACTTGTGGAAAGATCAACAGTTATTTTTTAATATTCATTTATCTCGTTATGTTTGTTAATCACCAAATTTTTTAATTTATGAGAAAATATTTATTAGCATTTTTATTAGCAGCAGGTTCAGTAGTTACCTGTTTTGCACAAACAACAGGTTCATCTTCAGGTGGAAAACTCAGCATTGGATTTGACGTAGCTTTACCTACAGGTGACTACAGTAATCTTTACAAAACGGGTTTGGGAGGGTCACTTAAATATGAAATCCCGGCAGGCCAGAATTTTTTTGTTACCCTATCCGGTGGTTACATGAATTTTTCCATTAAGGATGAAGTAGTAGCCGAGCTGCAGCAATTTGGCAGCGACCAAACATCTGCAGGTTTCGTACCATTAAAGATCGGTGCAAAATATTATACCAGCCCTGGCTTTTTTATTGAAGGCCAGCTTGGAGGTGCAATAGGTACGGCAAGCGGTACAGGTACTGCTTTTGCATACTCACCCGGTCTTGGTTACACTTTTGATGGTGGCCCCGAAATTGGCGTACGTTACGAAGCATGGTCAAAAGATGGCAGCACTTTTAGCCAGTTTGGCCTGAGGTTGGCTTACAGGTTTTAATTTCAGAGATATCTGATACTTAAAGGGCCCGGAAATTTTTCCGGGCCCTTTAAGTTTAAATCCTTTTTTAAGTGAATATTCTTTTTTTAGAGTTGTTTCACTTGCTCATTCACTTGCGTATGGGTATAAAAACCTCAATTACAATGAAAAAAAACATTCTACCTGTTATTGCTTTAGTTTTAATGAGTGTATTCGCCAGGGCGCAATCTGCCGGTAAAACGTCCATCAGCTTCGGTCCAGAATTAAGTATTCCTTTCAATACCGCAAGTGGCGATTACGGCAGTATGAAAGACTATTACCAACATGGCCTTGGTGGGAATTTTAAAATCGAATTACCGCTTACCACCGCATTATTTTTTATAGGGTCTGCCGGCTATGTTTATTATGCTACCAATACGCATTACTATTATTCGGCCGATATCGCAGCTTCATCACCAATTCCAATGGGCAGCCCGGAGCCACCTCCTTATAAATTCATCCCGGTAAAGGCTGGCTTGCAATATTATTATACAAAATGCCTGTATGTTTCAGGTGAAGCAGGCGATGCAATTAACCTTAACAAGGCCTCAAAAAATTCTTTTATTTATTCGGTGGGCCTGGGTGCCGTAATACCATTTAATGTACACAACGGCCTTGATATCGGTGTTAGATATGAGCGTGGATTCAAAATTACCGATTATCCTTACGCCATGAGCCAGGTTGGGATAAGGCTTGCTTACAGATACCAGTTCTAACTTTTACAATCCCTTTTGCATTAGCGAATATTGTTGTAATTTCGGCAGCTAAGAGCCCGTATTTATAGTGTATAGTATCCTAAAGAAAGAAATTACTTCTTACCTCAGTTCGCTGGTCGCTTATGTTACTATAGGCGTGTTTTTATTAGTGTTGGGATTATTTTTATGGGTGTTCCCTGATTCCAGTATCCTGGATTACGGTTATGCCGGTCTGGACAGTCTTTTCAGTACGGCGCCCTACCTTTTTATGTTTCTGATACCGGCCATTACCATGCGTTCATTAGCCGAAGAACGCAGGGAGGGAACCTTTGAGCTATTATTGACCCGCCCATTGACTGATGCACAAATCGTGTTGGGGAAGTTTTTCGCCAGCGTAGTATTGGTGCTTTTTGCGCTGATACCTACATTGGTATATTATTATTCGGTTTGGGTGTTAGGTTCGCCGCAGGGCAATATTGATACCGGGGCGGTCATCGGCTCTTACATTGGCTTGTTCCTATTGGGTTCCGGGTTTGCTGCCATAGGATTATTCGCGTCTTCCGTTAGTAAAAACCAGATCATTGCTTTTACCATAGCGGTCTTTTTATCCTTCTTTTTTTATAGTGGGTTCGATTCGCTAAGCAGTTTGCTATCGCTACAAAGCCTGGGCCTGCAGCACCTTGGTATTACCGAGCATTATCAATCTGTAAGCCGGGGAGTGCTGGATACCCGTGACCTGTGTTATTTCGTATGTCTTGGCGCAGTGTTCATTTGGGCAACGGTATTGGTCATCAAAATACAACGACAAAAAACGGCCGATAGAAATGGGCTGCTTGGTGGTTTGGCCGCAATCATTATCATCGCCATTATTTCCTCGTTCACTTTCACCCGGTTTGATTTTACTGCCGAAAAAAGATTCACCATATCCAAAGTGAGCCGTAATATATTGTCCGGGCTATCAAAGCCTGTTAAAATCACCGTTTACCTTAGTGGCGATAATTTACCGGGAGGGATGAAAAGATTACAGGTTGCTGTACGGGATATGCTGGTTGATCTGAAATCATATAATAATTCAAACCTGCAATTTGAATTTACCGATCCGTTAGAGCGTATCAAAAAACTATCACCAGACCAGCAAAAGCAAATGTACGACAGCCTTGATGCTGCAGGTATAAGGGCTCAGGATCTGAGTGTGAAGACGGATAATGGCCTGTCCCAAAAAATAATCTTTCCCGAAGCGCTTATTGAATCGGATGGTAAGCAGGTAGTTGTTAATTTGATCTTGACCAGGATCGGGCTTAGTGATGTCGAGCAATTGAATAACTCCATACAAAACCTCGAGTACGCTTTTTCGTCAGCTATAAAAAAAGCGGTTAGCGGCGGCAAGCAGCAAATTGGCTTTACCGAAGGGCACCATGAACTTACTGACGCACAATTAAGCAGCGGGATGAATGCCTTAGCTGATGGCTATACGGTTGGCCGGGTTGATCTGAAAACCATCCCTTTTGCTATGCTGGAAAAGATAAGGCTGCTGGTGATACCCAAACCGGATAAACCATTTACCGAGTTGGAAAAATTTAAGCTTGATCAATATATCATGCGTGGTGGCCGTGTGGTTTGGACCATTGATCAGGTGAGTGCTGAACTGGACAGCCTGAAAGGGCATGGCGGCGAGCAATTATCATTCAATAAACAACTGAACCTGGATGACCAGATGTTTGTTTATGGTATCCGCATCAATTACGATCTGATCGCTGATATAAGTTGCTCACAGATACCGGTAACCACAGGTGGTGCTGGTGGGCAGGCGCAGATACAAAATGTCCCCTGGTTATTTTATCCACTGTTAATGCCATTATCTAAACATCCAATAGTAAAAAATCTGGACGGTTTGCGAAGTGAGTTTATAAGTACCATCGATACGATTGGTACAAAAGGTACTCAAAAAACTATACTGTTAACATCATCTCCTTACAACAGAAAGTTTAATGCGCCTTATATGCTTTCGCTGCAGTCGCTGGAGCAGGAGCCTGATCCGAAAGCTTTTCAAAGTGCACCTCAAACGGTGGGTGTGTTGCTGGAGGGCAAGTTTAAATCAGATTTCATAAACAGGCCGCTGCCGGAGGGTTTAACAGAGAAGATCGAATCATTGCCTGACAGTAAGCCTACCAAAATGATCGTGATCAGCGATGGCGATATATTTAAAAACCAGGTGGCCAGCGATGGCTCGCCATATCCGTTGGGATATGACCATTATACCCGGCAAAGCTATGGAAACAAGAACCTTTTGCTGAATATAGCCGATTACATGACTGATGACTCGGGCCTGATCGCATTGCGCACCAAGGAGATACAAATACGCCTGTTGGACAGGGCCCGCATACGCAGCGAAAAGTTATATTGGCAGGTAATAAATAATGTTATCCCCTTGGCATTTGTGTTAATATTTGCTATTTTTCAACATTATATCCGCAAGCGAAAGTATGCTCATTAAATTTTATACTTTTGGGTGATTAATACTATTACTATATGAGATTTATTGTTTCTACATCAACATTACTCAAGCAATTACAGTCTGTAAGTGGTGCTTTAAGCAATAGTACCGTGTTGCCTATACTGGAGAACTTTTTGTTCGAGATAAAGGATGGAAACTTAACCATTTCGGCTACCGATCTGCAAACAAGCATGACCACATCTTTAACCGTAGAGGCTAAGGAGAACGGGCGCATAGCTATACCATCGCGCATCCTGTTGGATACTTTAAAGTCGTTACCTGAGCAACCTATCGCTTTCAATATTGACGACAATACGTTCGCTATCGAAATAAATGCCGGTGACGGTAAATATAAACTGAGTGGCGAGAATGGCGAGGATTTTCCGAAGATACCGGTAGTTGAAAACGCGTCATCTGTGAATTTGCCCGCATCGGTTTTAGCCGAGGCGATCAACAAAACCATATTCGCGGTAAGCAATGATGAGCTTCGCCCGGCTATGACGGGGGTTTACTGCCAGTTGTCTACATCGCATTTAACTTTTGTAGCAACAGATGCACATAAGTTGGTACGTTATCGCCGCAAGGATGCCAAAGCCGCAAGCACTGCATCATTCATACTGCCTAAAAAGGCGTTGAACCTGCTTAAATCAGCATTACCTTCTGACGATGTAAACGTGTCGGTTGAATATAATAGCACAAGTGCATTCTTTAAATTCAGCAATATCAACCTGGTTTGCCGCCTGATAGATGAGCGCTACCCGGATTATGAAGCAGTGATCCCGCAAAATAACCCTAATAAGTTAACGATAGATCGCCAGGCATTTTTAGGCTCGCTTAACCGTGTGGCTATCTATGCTAACAAAACCACACACCAGGTCAGATTAAAGATCAATGGCAGCGAATTGAATATCTCATCAGAAGATATCGATTTTGCCAACGAGGCCCATGAGCGTTTAAGCTGCCAGTATGATGGCGAAGATATGGAGATCGGCTTTAATGCCCGTTTCCTGATAGAGATGTTGAAAAATCTAAGTAGCGAAGAGGTGATGCTGGAGATGTCGACCCCTAACCGCGCTGGCTTATTATTGCCGCAAAATGGTGATGAGAACGAAGATGTGCTGATGCTGGTAATGCCGGTAATGCTAAATAGTTATGCTTAAGTGATAAACTTAAATTATAAATCCAAATCGAGTCCGGTGTAAAAACCGGACTTTTTTGTTCAACTCAATAACAAAACTGCCTATATACAGTTATTATAGATTTAGTATGAATACCAGGTTATCGCTGCTTCTTTTCGTTTTCGTTATTATAGGCTTGTCAGCCTGTAATAAAACTGATGATACGGTTGCAACCACTTTGACAACCAAGCTTAACCTGATCAATGCATCCCCGGATACAGTAAATTTTTACCTGAACGGTACGCGGCTAAGTAAGTCAAACGTATACCCGGCCGGTTCTTCCGGTTATTTTGATGTCGCTTTTGGGGAGCAAAACTACCAGGTAAAGGATATATTTGACCCAACAGGCAGCACAGTACGGGCACTTTTTAGCAAAACGCTAACTCTGGATACTGGCAAAAAATACTCGTTTTTTATTGTGGATGAAACGGCGGATAATGCTTTTCTAACTAACGATACGTTGCAGACAGATACAAACAAAAATGAATGTTATGTGCGATTTGTTAACGCTTCACCAGATGCAGGTGCGCTTGATTTTGCCGTAGGGGATACTGCTAAATTCAGCAATGTGGCGTTTAAAACTGCCAGCGAATTTAAATCAGTAGGTGTTAGCAGCTTAAAACCAATCTACCTTTATCATACAGGGTCGTCAACTCCCATATTAACCGGGAATGTAAATATATTAGCCGGTAAATCGTACACTTTTTATGCAAAAGGAAAGTTAACCGGCACAGGTAATTCGGTTCTCAGTGTTGGGACTACATTGAACTTCAACTAAGATGATCGACATGAATAAAAGGAACAATATCAGCTTATCGATCTTTCTTTCATTGTTTGTGGCTGTTTTTTTTGTCGCTCCGCTGGTTGCGTCCTGTGGTAAGGGAACTTCCGTAAGCCCGTCAACATTAAATATACAATACCGGGTTGTTAACCTGAGTCCTGATTTGGGGCCTGTAGACCTGTATATTGATTATAAGCAGTTTAATACGTATTCTTTTTACTACCCGTCGGCCGGTGGCTATTTTTTCTTAACATCTATTGATACGCCATTTCAGATACGGCCAGGGAAAGACCCAATCACGGGAATTATCCCAAACACAGGCAATATTTTCAGTATGGATGATACCTTGAAGCCTAATTTAAGTTATACGCTATTTATTACCGGGTTGGTAAGCGACAACAGTATCACCAAACTTCGCACCATTGATACCGGGGCTTTACCTGCAACCGGCCGGGGCAAGGTCAGATTTGTTAATGTTTCACCGCGTTCCAACGGCCTTGATGTGGTAGCCAACGGCGTATCAGCATTTAAAAGCCAGAAGTACCTTAAGGTATCCAAATATTTGGAGATGCCGGCCGGTAATTATGATTTCCAGATATTTCCCACAGGATCATCAACAGTTTTAAGGGATTTGCAAAATGTTATTATACAGGATGGCAGGCTTTATACGGTATATGCCTATGGCCTTACCGGCACTACGGATAGCCTCGCATTTGGCGCGGGTGTTATGGCCAGCCCCATCAAGTAATCCGGGTTTTATTTATATTTTTGCCCAAAATCAAAAAAACTTGGAACTCATAAAACACCTGATAGACTTTATCCTGCATATTGATAAGCACCTGGCCGATATCATCAGCCAATATCACACGCTAACCTATCTGATATTATTCGTCATCATTTTTGCTGAAACGGGGTTTGTGATCACCCCATTTTTGCCGGGTGATTCCTTACTTTTTGCTGCCGGGGCGTTGATAGCCAAGAGTGATACAGGTTTAGATATAACTATCCTCGCACTGATATTGATAGTTGCGGCCTTTGCCGGTAATACTATTAATTACCTGCTGGGTAATTACCTGGGGCCAAAGGTTTTTAAAGAAAATAATAAAATACTCAAACTGGATTACTACCTGCAAACCAAAGCCTTTTTTGATAAGCATGGAGGCAAGGCAGTTATTTTCAGCCGTTTTATGCCGATCATCCGTACCATTGCGCCCTTTGTGGCAGGTGTGGGGCGGATGCCTTTTTTAAGGTATAGCGTTTATAATATTATCGGTGGCGCTTCGTGGATCATCATATTCCTTTTTGCAGGCTACCTGTTGGGTAATGTGACATTTTTTAAGGAGCATTTTTCCTTAGTAGGCATAGCTATTATACTGGTTTCCATCATTCCGCCAATTATCGCGGCTATAAAAAGCAGGTCGGCTAAAAAAGCAAAAAACTAAGCGGTCTTAAACAGAGATCTTCTTTTTTTACCCCTTTGGCTGAAGAAAATGGAATAAGCTACCGGTATCAGGAAATAAACATAACCTGATGCGCCCTTCAGATTAGACGGTAATAGAAAGGTGACCACTATGGCTATCAGGCCTATCAATACGTTGAGCAGGTTGATATACATCATGCTTCTGGTTTCGAACAATTCAAACGGTGTTAATTCTATTTTTTCTGCGTGATTTTGCGCGTGCCTGTACATCAGGTAAAACAAAAGATAAATAGCCATATACCCCAGGTTATAGACGTACATGAGCTGGGGTACCTGCTCCGGGGTTATCATCGATAATCTTTCGCCGTGATTTAGATAGGTGCTATCGCCCGAAAAAACAAGCGTAAACAGGAATTTAAGCGGGTACGTATAAGTGAGTACCACAAAAAGCAGGATGCCGTTTAACGCAGTGGTATAAGAATCGACCAAGCCAAAGCGCCTGAAAAAGATATTCTGGTTATTCCAGATCAGGAAAAGAATAGCAAAACATGCACCAAAGGCGACAAACCCTTTCATGGTTTCGAAAAGTTCATCAAAGGATTTGGGCACCTCGAGCGAAACAATAATAAGCGTAACCGCGAAGGCGAATACCGCATCGCTGAAGGTCTCCAGGCGGGTAGGCTCATGACTGCGCCACCTGATGCTATTTTTCTTATCGGTGAGGCTGGCTGTTTTTTTTCTTATCATCTTCTAAAACTACTAATTTTCCAGCTTTCCAGATATGTAAATCATGAAATCCGGGTTTGTTTCTCCACTGCCGCCATCGCTTTAAAGTAATCGACTTAACACCTGATGTATCCATAAAGTCATCATAATAGATAGCCAAAGTTTTAGGGTTGATTGATAAATGGTAGCTGGTGCGGAACATACCAAGATTAGCAAGGCCGACATGTATAGAATAATTTTCAGTTGAATCGGGAACGTCTATTATCAGATCAGCTTTTGATTTTTTGTGTGCCGTCAACCATTCCTTAATTTCTGGTAATGCATAAATTTTAGCTAGCACCAGCTTTTCCTTTTTATTTTTAGGTTTATAAGTAGAGCCAAGATATTGAGCCGAGGATATCTGAACTAAAAAGATTGAGAAAGTAATTGAAAATAAGATTTTGATAAGGAATTTCACTTTGGTGGGCGGTTTAATGTCCTTTTAAAGATACCATTTTACCGTCTCTATACAAAACAGCCTCATGCTGTATTTTTCTTTTTTCTTCTGCAGATAAAGGTGTTACGATCAACTTATTCAGATCTGGCTGCCCGGCATCCACCCAGGCCGAATACCAAAAGCTGCCGATCTCCAATATTGCCGAGCGCATACGCCTTGCCACCATGCCTTTCAAAGCATTATGATAAGCTTTAGCATAAGCAACAGAATAATCTTTTACGTTTTTACTGCTACGCTTTACCATTTCATACTTTTTATCTTCCGAAATGGCTTTGCTGATCATACGCTCAAACCGTAAAACCGAATCCACGCATTTGAACGAGCTGCGGCAAATTCTAAAAGCTTCGTTTATCGGGCTTTCAATATACCTCGCTTTACCCACATGGTAATTATACCCATCGCTGAAAAGCTCCGGCAGGCGGCTTTCCCAAAGCGCATGTATGCCGTTCTGGTGGGTTAGTTGCCCGTCATAGTTTTTGGTAAGATGCAGGGGAACATGCGCATCGGCAATATAATGACCCAAATTGGCTGATGTTTTCAGGATAGCGGTGGTATCATGTGCCTTGAAAGCTTTCACAAGTTTGTAATACTGATACTGGATCTCCCAGGGAACGGTGCCATATTTATTCAAGGTATCGGCAGAATATTTTTTAGCCGCGGCCTTCCATCTGACAGGCATCGCCATAAAAGGTCTTTTACCATAATGATCAGCATCAAAAAAATGCCGCGGCCCTTCCAGCGAATCCACATAACGTTTTTTGTCAGGGTCAATAGCATGTTCGGTAATAAAGGCAATATTGGCTCGATAGAAACCGGCCATCGCTTTTGGCAGAGTAAAAACAGCAATACGGTTGATGCGCCGGTGTGCGAAGAAACCCCATGATGAACAGGTGATCAGGACAATTAAAACGATGAGGGTTCTTGTGATAAGCTTCATTGTTTCAAAGATGCTTTTTTAGTTGTAAAGTTGGAAGGTTGAAATGTTATAAGATTATATATCGTTGTAAATTTATATGCTATGGCTACGCTTTAAAAACATTTCAACTTTACAACATTTCAATCTTGCAACAATTTTTCAAAAATGCATTTGATAATATAATTTTTCTTCATACATTTGCAGTCCTTAAATAAAAAAGAATAAGTAGCTAAAATGGCAAATCATAAATCATCAATAAAAAGGATCAGGGCAAATGCTGCGAAGCGTCTGCGTAACAGATACCAGGCTAAAACTACCAGGAACGCAATTAAAAAATTACGTAGCACTACCGCTAAAGCTGATGCTGCTCCTTTGTTAACGAAAGTAATTTCGATGCTTGACCGTTTAGCTAAAAAGAATGTTATCCATAAAAACAAAGCTTCAAACAATAAGTCAAAGCTGACTAAATTTGTAAACGGTTTAAAATAATATTCACCATAGATATTTTAAAGGGTATGCATGATTGCATACCCTTTTTTGTTTACAGCATTTTTATTTATACTTTAATGCGGTGGAAAATTACGAGAATAAGATCAGCATCAAATCATGGGCCGAGGAGGATAGGCCGCGTGAGAAGTTGAGTACCCAGGGCCGCCGGGCATTGACAGATGCCGAACTCATTGCCATACTCATCGGTTCTGGCAGTCGTTCCGAATCAGCAGTTGAACTGAGCAAACGCATCCTGCACCATTATGATAATGACCTGAACAAGCTGGCTAAAGCATCTATTGCCGAGCTTTCAAATTTTCGCGGAATAGGTGAGGCCAAGGCGATCTCCATTATTGCCGCGCTTGAAATTGGCCGCCGAAGGAATGATACCGAAACCAAAGCGATAGAAAGCATTATCAGCAGTCGCGATGGCTACAACCTGATGCGCCGCCATTTGGTTGATTTGAACCACGAGGAGTTCTGGATTATCTTACTCGGTCGCTCAAGTAAGGTTTTGGGTAAGGAACTGATCAGCAAGGGAGGGCTGTCGGGCACCGTGGCTGATCCGAAAATCATATTTCATGCCGCATTGCAATACCAGGCCAGCGGGATCATCCTGGTACATAACCATCCGTCGGGAAACCTGAAACCCAGTCAGCAGGATATCAGCCTGACCAAAAACCTCGCCGCCTCAGGCAGAATGCTCGAGATACAGATATTCGATCACCTGATCATTTCGGATAGTGGCTTTTTTAGTTTTGGCGATGAAGGGCTTCTTTGATTTCGGATTTCGAATGTTCGATTTCGGATTTGTATTTTAATTGATTTATGATTTAGTAATTCTTATGGACCAAAATCAATTTGTTGAAGCGATAAAAATTGCAGTGCTTGAATCAAGTAAAAAAGCAACAGAATCAAATTTGTTAAAACCCCCAGGCAGGCAACCCGCAGAAAACCTAATGGGATTATCCCAATGGTTTAATAACTTGAAAACCGAAGACAAAGAAATGGTACTAAAAGTATTGGAGCAAGGGGTAGAAGCAACTGTATTTGGTTTCTTTTGTGTTTTGGATGGCGTCAGATCTATTGAGAATCAAGGCGAAAAAGGACGGTTAAAATTATTTTATGAAAAAAATCATGAAAGCGTTCTATTGAACAATCCTGATGATGAGTATTTGCATAATTTATTATAACAAATCCAAATTGAACATCCGATATCCGAAATATGCTTTAACCTTTCTCCTTTAACCTTTCGCCTCCAAACCGTATCTTTGCCGATTATCATTTTATACTAATGAAGATATCCTATAACTGGCTGAAACAATTTATTGATACCGATAAAACTCCCGAACAAATTTCGCAGATATTAACCGGCATCGGGCTCGAAGTAGAGAGCCTGGAAAAAGTGCAGGCTATTCCCGGCGGACTGGAGGGTTTGGTGATAGGCCATGTTAAAGAATCTGCAGATCATCCCAATTCAGACCACCTGCATTTAACCAAAGTTGATGTAGGCACAGGTATCGATCTGCAGATCGTTTGTGGCGCGACTAACGTGGCAGCGGGGCAAAAGGTGGTGGTGGCTACGGTAGGAACCATAGTTTACCCAATGGAGGGTGATCATTTTAAGATCAACAAATCAAAAATAAGAGGTGAGGTATCCGAAGGAATGATCTGCGCCGAGGACGAAATAAGCCTGGGTACATCGCACGATGGCATTATGGTGCTTGAATCTGATGCTATTCCCGGAACATTGGCCAAAGATTATTTTAAGCTGAATGATGACTATCTATATGAGATCGGTTTGACACCAAACCGTGCCGATGCGGCTTCTCATTTAGGTACGGCGCGCGATATTGCCGCCTTCGTCAAAACGCATATCAATAAACCTGATGTTTCAGGCTTCAAGGTAGATAATACTGATCGTAAGATTGAGGTAGTGGTTGAAAATGAAGTTGCCTGTCCAAGATATTCCAGCCTCACCATTTCAGGCATCGAAGTAAAGGATTCGCCCAAATGGCTGAAAGAAAAGTTGAATGTGATAGGTATACGTTCCATCAATAACGTGGTGGATGTTACCAATTATGTGTTGCATGGCCTGGGCCAGCCGCTGCATGCTTTTGATGCGGATGCTGTTAAAGGAAACAAAGTGATCGTTAAAACTTGCCCCAAAGGAACACCATTTACCACACTGGATGAAGTGGAACGCAAGCTAACCGCTGACGACCTGATGATCTGCAATGCCGAAGAGCCGATGTGTATAGCCGGTGTTTTTGGCGGGATAGGATCTGGAGTGAAAGCTTCCACCCAAAATATATTCCTGGAGAGCGCTTACTTTAACCCGGTATGGGTGCGCAAAACTTCCAAAAGATTTGGTTTGAAAACAGATGCCTCTTTCCGATACGAGCGTGGTACCGATCCGGATATAACCGTATTTGCTTTAAAGTATGCTGCATTGCTGATCAAGGAAGTAGCCGGTGGTACCATATCTTCTGATATATCGGATATCTACCCAAACCCTGTAGCGCCGTTTTCCGTGGATATCACTTATAGAAATGTAGACAGGCTGATCGGTAAGGCTATCGGGCACGAAGAGATCCGAGCGATTATCGCCGCGCTGGATATCAAGATCGTTAACGAATCTGCCGAAGGCTTGTCATTAAGCGTTCCGCCTTACCGGGTGGATGTAACCCGCGAGGTGGATGTCATCGAGGAGATACTGCGGATTTATGGCTATAACAATATCGAGATACCAACCCAAATCAGGGCTTCGTTAAATAATTCGATACGGCCTGAGAAGGATGATGTGCAAAATACCATATCCGATCTGCTGACCGCGAATGGTTTTAATGAAATATTATCCAATTCACTCACCAAATCAGCTTATTCAAGTGACCTTGACCACGCCGTGAAGATATTGAACCCGTTGAGCAACGATCTGGATGTGATGCGCCAGAGCATGTTGTATTCAGGACTCGAGGCGATCGCTTATAATCAAAACCGTAGAAGCGTCGACCTGAAATTGTATGAGTTCGGTAAGGTTTATAGTGTGAAGGAAGATAAATATATCGAAACGCAAAGGTTCTCTATATTTTTGACCGGTGCCGATAAAGCTGAGCAATGGAACCAAAAGCCGCAACAAGTTTCTTTTTATATGCTGAAAGCAATTGTAGATGGTTTGCTGGACAGGTTGAACATCAAAGATACCGTAACCGAAGATGCTACCTGCAGCAAGATGGCTTACGGGCTGCAATACATGCGCAACGGCAAGCAATTGGTTAAGTTTGGTTCTGTAGCGCCTGCGTCTTTAAAAAAGGTAGACCTGGATAAGGCGGTATTTTATGCCGATTTTAATTTCGACCTGGTACTGGGTGCTGTTAGAAAAAACAAGATCGTTTACCAGGAAGTATCCAAATTCCCGGCTGTAAGGCGCGACTTGTCTATGTTGGTGGATACTAATATTACGTTTGGGCAGTTAAAACAGATAGCCCAAAAGTCGGAGCGGAAATTATTAACGGATATAAATGTGTTCGATGTTTACCAGGGCGATAAATTGCCGGCGGGTAAAAAGTCGTATGCGCTGAGTTTTATTTTGCAGGATGAAGAAAAAACTTTAACGGATAAAGCGATTGATGCCATCATGCAAAAATTAATTTATAATTTCGGAAAGGAAGTGGGAGCGGAGATACGGAAGTAATGCCGGTTGAATAGTTGATTAGGTGAGTGGTTGATTAAGTTTACTAAATCATCCATTTTAACTTAGTCCAACTCAATCAACTTAATCCACCCAATCAACTAAAACATGGCCTCAGTAGCTGAACAGTTAAATAAAGTTGTAGAAAAGACAGAGCGTTTGATAGAACTTTGCTCGGCCTTGCAGGAGGATAATGACCTGTTGAGGCTGGAGAATCAATCGCTTACTGCAGCGTTAAATGTCAGCAAAGACAAGAGCAAAGAGTTGGAAGAAAAGCTGCGGATATTGAAGGTTGCCAAGTCATTTTCAGAAACTAATGAAAAAACACTTGACATAAAGCAAAAAATTAACGAATTTGTGCAGGAAATAGAGAAGTGTATTGTGTTGCTGAAAAAGTAACGCGAAAAGTGAATAGCTCAAATGGGAGAAATCTCCATAAAAATAAATATTGCTGACAGAGTTTACCCGTTAAAGGTGAACATGGAGGAGGAAGAAATAATACGCAGGGCGGCTAAATTGATCAACGACCGGATAAAAGAATATCAGGAAAATTATGCGGTCAGGGATAAACAGGATCTGCTATCGATGTGTGTGCTGCATTATGCAACATCAACATTAAAGGCGGAAAAGAAAGTGATGGTGGAAGATACAGATGTGGCGGATAAAGTTTACCAGTTGGATCATTTATTGTCCGAATTTTTCTCGAAGTAATAACGTTCTTTACACATACAGAGCAAATTAAGATTTAACCGCAGTTAAATTTTAGGTTTCACTATTAAAAACTTAACGCTTCAATATCAGTGGATCAAAGAGGCACACGTTACTTTCTGCGTCAGGCAGCACTTAACTAAACCACGATCACAAAGCTGGAAAATGAGGTTTTTAAATACATGATGCTTAAAAATTAGTTGCGGTTTTTTTATTTATATAAACTTAAAGATGAACACTATAGTACTATACATTATTATCGGATTACTGGCCGGCATACCTACGGGAGTAGTTGTTGGCCGCTTCCTGCTCCGGAAACTTTTTAAAGACCAGGAAGCATCGGCACAAAATAAAGTAAAAAAGATTTTGAAGGATGCTGAAACAAGCGCAGAGATACTGAGGAAAGATAAATTACTGGAAGCAAAAGAGAAATTTTTGCAGATGAAAGCCGAGCACGAGCAGGAGATCAACTCAAAAAACAATGCTATCAACCAGCGCGAGAACGGGGTTAAGCAAAAAGAGCAATCCTTTAATTCGCGGTTAGAGAACATGAACCGCAAGGAGTCTGAACTGGACAATGTGCGCAAAAACCTGGAAAGGCAAACGGAAATAGCCACCAAAAAACAGGAAGAAGTTGAAGCGCTTAAGCAGCAGCACGTGGAGCAACTGGAAACTATTGCAGGCCTATCTGCTGAGGAAGCCAGGAACCAACTGGTAGATAATCTTAAAGAAGAAGCCCGCAGCAAGGCCATGATGCAGATCAAGGATATTGTAGACGAAGCCAAGCTAACTGCTACTAAGGAAGCTAAGAAGATCGTGATCCAGACTATACAGCGTACGGCTACTGAAAGCGCTATCGAGAATACGGTATCCATTTTCAATATTGAAAATGATGAAATAAAAGGCCGCATCATTGGCCGCGAAGGAAGAAATATCCGTGCACTTGAAGCCGCTACCGGCATCGAGATTATTGTGGATGATACACCGGAAGCCATCATTCTTTCAGGCTTTGACCCGGTAAGGCGTGAGATTGCCCGCCTGGCCATGCACCGTTTAGTTACAGACGGTCGTATTCACCCTGCGCGTATTGAAGAGGTGGTTGCTAAAACCAAGAAGCAAATAGACGAAGAGATCGTTGAGATAGGCGAGCGTACTGTGATCGACTTGGGTATTCATGGTTTGCACCCTGAATTGATCCGTATGGTTGGCCGTATGCGTTACCGCTCATCTTATGGGCAAAATCTGTTGCAGCACTCGCGCGAGGTGGCCAATTTCTGTGCTACTATGGCGGCTGAACTTGGATTGAATGTTAAACTGGCTAAACGTGCAGGCTTATTGCATGATATAGGTAAAGTGCCTGATGACAATCCTGAATTGCCTCACGCTATTTTGGGGATGCAGCTTGCCGAAAAATATAAGGAGCATCCTGAAGTTTGCAATGCCATTGGCGCTCACCATGATGAAATAGAAATGACATCTATGCTGTCACCGATCATACAGGCTTGTGACGCAATATCAGGTGCAAGGCCTGGTGCACGCCGCGAAGTAGTTGAAAGCTATATCAAGCGTTTAAAAGAACTGGAAGAACTGGCCATGTCTTACCCGGGTGTTGAGAAAACATTTGCGATACAGGCAGGCCGCGAATTGCGTGTGGTGGTGGAAAGTGAAAAGATCACCGATGCGCAATCAGAAATACTGGCTGCTGATATTTCCAACCGTATACAAACCGAAATGACCTATCCCGGCCAGATCAAAGTTACAGTGATCAGGGAAACCCGGTCGGTAGCGTTTGCTAAATAGGAGCCTCACCCCAAACCCCTCTCCGGAAGGAGAGGGGCTTTTTTATTTTTATTGTGGCAAATAAAAACTCAAATCAAAGCAAAAGATCTTCGCAAGCCGCAGTGGTGCGCCCGGTAGATAGATACTTTGCACAATATTCCGAAAATCATCAAAACCCAACCAATAAGTTAATACACTGGATATGTGTTCCTCTAATTGTATTCAGCGTGTTTGGTTTGTTATGGGCCATTCCTTTTCCGCATTTTAAATTTTTAGGAACTTATAACGGCTATTTTAACTGGGCATCTTTTTTAATTGCCTTTTGCATTTACTATTACTATAAGCTTTCTCCCGTGTTATCTTACTTTATGCTGATTGTGCTCATGGGTTTTAGTTTTGGGGTGATCGAACTGGCCGAATGGCAAAAAGCAGGCGGACCGGCGTTGTGGATTGTGTGCCTGGTTATTTTCGTTTTATCGTGGATAGGTCAATTGATAGGGCATAAGTTGGAAGGAAAAAAGCCATCATTTGCTGATGACTTGAAATTTTTGCTGATAGGCCCAATATGGCTGCTACACTTTATCCTCAAAAAGCTTTCTATCAAGTATTGATGCTAAAATGATCAGATGCTGTTCAGCACGATGATCTCGATCACATCCGTTACATTTTTACATTTATTTGCTGCAGCCTCTAATGAATACAGGATATCCCGGTGCTTTATCAGGGTAATAGGATCCTTTTCGTTGGCAAACAGGTCGGCAAGTGTGTGGTAGTAAACCAGGTCGGTTTGATGTTCATAGGTTTTGATCAGCCGGCAGGAAGCGATCATGCCTGTAATATCTTCAATATTGCTGAGCGAACTGATCAGTTTCTGAATTTCATTAGACGATAAATGGATATAATTAACCATCTCCACTATCGCAGGGAAAAACGCATCGATCTGGTATAGGTTCATCCTTCCCGCAGCCTCATGTATATTATCGGCCACATCATCCATAGCAGATGCCAGCATATGAATATCCTTGCGATTCATAGGCGTGAAAAACACCTTGTCCAAACCCAGGTAAACCTTGTGCGTAATATCATCACCAGTTTCCTCTAAAGTATTTATTTGCCGGTATAATGATTCGCGGTCATCTGCCGGATCGGTATCCACTACGGCTGCCAGCAATTCAGACATTTCCACAATGTTTTTCCCGGCCTGGTTAAATAGTCCATAGAACAAAGCACGATGTGAAAAAAAGTCATAAAACAGCTTGCGCATACCTTCAAATTCCGAAAGGTTAAAAGTACCTGCACTATATTAATGGAGTATTAAGTAAGGGTGATGCTGTGTTAACAAATTGTTATTTTATTCATTCGTGTTATGTATTTTCCTAATTTTGTGCGTTACTAGTAAGAAAAAATTCCGTGAGTAAGCGTTGGCAGATATTAAGCATTTCGTTGATCTACCTGATGGTGGCGTTGACACATGTTTTTTACCTTCCCCGTATCACATCCGTTACCACACAAACTCATAACTCCATATTCAAAAGGAAAATTGAGAAGGTTCATACTGTAAACTATTTAGAAAGAACGGCCAAAGCGGTATTTAAGGAAACCGTAAAAAGCCCGTCATCCAACTTGCCTATAGTTTACCTAAACTCTGTTTTTATAGGGCTTAAGGTTGAAAATCCACAAATAAAGTCTTTTATTCTAAATAGCCGGTCCTTTAAAAATCACCGCTATTCCTACCTTTCCTACTGCACATTCAGGGTTTGATTTTTTTTAAAGGGTACAATTAATACCCATTCTCTTCACAGGCATTGTTAAATGGCCAGGCATTTTACTATGCCGGTTTTTTATGCAATCCATCAGTTAAAGGCTTATAACCGATCGGTTTTTGAGCAATCCTTTACTATCAAAAAATCAAACAAATGAAAAGTTTAAGATCATACAAAATGTATTTCATCGCATTGACGATGTTTTACACCAATCATATTTTGGCACAAAGTACTAATGATGTTCCCTCAATTGTAAGTACAGCATTTGCCACGAAATATCCAAAGGCGGAAGTTAAAAAATGGAATGTAGTCAACCATGAATATATTGCAAAAGCCAAGGAAGGCCGGCACAAATACAATGCGACTTTTGATCAAAAGGGCAATTGGATCATGACCGCTACAAAGATCAATTGGCCATGGAAATTGCCCGCCGTTGTAAAAGCGTCTTTCAAAAAATGCAAGTACAAAAATTGGAACATGTATAGTGTAAAGCTAATTGATAAACCAACGGGGCAGTTTTATCAAATATTAGTTGATGACAGGAACCACCCGGTTGATATATTCCACCAGAACCTGGTTACAGAAAACCGGTTGGTAGAGATCAAATCAAATGGAGAGCTCGTTAAAGAACGCGGTACCGATGAAAATGCAGCCCTTTGATTTAGTGAGATTTAATGGGGCGCAACTTTTTCGTTACACTAAATCTTTGTTCGTAATTACCATCAACTTTGCATAATTCCATTCATTCAATATAAAAATGTCACGGCTTACCGCATTCAGGTTATTCCTTTCATTAGCTGCTTTGTTATTTGTAGCAAAGCCCTTTATTGGGTTTGTGGCATTTAACCGCCAGTCGCAACCGCGCCAGGTACATAGCATTTTGGTTAAAAGCTTTAGCAAACGTAAACCCGAAAGCCTGGAAGAAGCTGATGCCAATGTCGAATTTATACATAAACTCCTTTCTAATCCATTCCTGGTATTACAGTCAGCCATTTCTTTTTTACTGCTAACCATGTTTCCGGCAGTATTTAAAAGTAGTATTAGAATAACCGGGGAGACCTTATCTTCCCTCCGGTATACTTTATTACCACCCGAACACGCCTATCTTCTTACAGGCAAACTCATCATTTGATATTTCCCTCATTACCGTAACCTACGGTAATATTTGATACCTGCCGCATCAGGCGGCGGGTATCCTGTTTTCTATTCCGTTATATCAAATTAATCATTTTAAAAATGTTAAATTTTAATAAAAGCTTTTGCTTTTTGCTGCTGGTGTTTAGCTCGGTAACAGTAAAAGCGCAATTAGCTCCAGCATCGCTCACGTTAAATCAGTTATTAAACCAGGTTAATAAGAATGCGCCTGCATTAATAACTGACTCATCTGCCATACAGATCAAGCAGGCACAGGCAATTGAAACACGTAATAACTGGCTGCCTAATTTAAAGTTGAATTACCAGGCTGATATCGGTACCAATAATAACGTGGCAGGCCCTTACTTTGGGTTTGGCATTATTCCATCCGATTCGCGCGGGGTTCGTACAAACGATAACACAACAGCGGTTTCGGCAAATGTTGGTGTAGCCGCCCTGGATTGGGAGCTTTATAACTTTGGCGCATATGGCGCACAAAATAAAGTGGCACGATCAGACATCCAGGTGGAGCAAAGTAATTTTGCCCAGTCAAAATATCAGATGCAGGCTTATACCATCAGCAATTACCTGCGCCTGGTAAACTTACAGGATTACCTCACAATACAATCCCGGGACATCCAGCGTAACCAGGAAATTCTGCGGTCCATAAGCTCACTTACCAAAAGTGGTGTAAGGCCCGGTGTGGATACGAGCATAGCCAACGCTGAATTATCAAAGGCCCGGTTAAATTATATCGAACTGAATAACCAGTTAAAACAGGTGCAGTTAAAGCTTTCGGCCATCAGCGGGCTGCCTTATCAAACTATCATAGCGGATACCGCTCTTGAAACCAGGATCATCAATATGCCATTGCAGCAATTTGTGACGGATTCGGCCAATCACCCGCTTATTAATTATTATCAATCCATTTATCAAAACAGCAGGCAGCGCGAGGGCCTGGTAAAAAAAGCATACAACCCTAAAATACTATTAGAGGCCGCGGCCTGGGGGCGTGGTTCAAGCGTTGATGCCAACGACCACTTTAACAACCTTTCATCCGGGTGGGGTTTCGACAGGAATAATTACCTGGTAGGATTGGGTATTTCTTATAATTTATTTGACCTCCGTCGGAGGCAATTAAAACTGAGCACTCAAAAAACGGTAACAGACTATGCCCGCAATAAGTTGGAAGAGCAAAAAACCATGCTTGCTGCCAGCGCCAACCAGGCAAATGCCGAAATGGAAACAGCCAGGATGCGCCTACAGGAAATACCCAACCAGCTAAAAGCTGCAAATGACGGCTACCGGCAAAAGCTATCACTTTATAAAAGCGGTTTAACGGATATCATTGAACTCAATGCAGCTTTAAACATCCTTTACCGTGCCGAAACGGATCTTGTTCAGGCTAAATATGCCTACACCAACGCCTTGTTTGGCCAGGCTGTTACCCAAAACCAGGTAAGCACAATTTTGAACCTTTTAAAATAATTTAACTATGTCAATGGTCACAACCGCACTCAAAAGGCCCATCACTGTAATGGTGATCACCGCGAGCCTTTTAATATTTGCAGTGCTCAGTGCAATAAAAATTCCGATAGATATTTTCCCGCAGTTAAACCTGCCTACGATATATGTAATTGAATCTTACGGGGGCATGTCGCCCCGGCAAATGGAGGGTTTCTTTTCCACCCGTATGCAGGATCAGTTTTTATATGTAAATGGTGTAAAATCGATCACCAGCAAAAATATTCAAGGTTTAACCATGCTTAAGCTCAGCTTTTACGAAAGCACCAACATGGCCGAAGCCTCGGCACAGGTAGCCTTGCAGGTAAACCGAGCTATGAAATTTTTTCCACCCGGCGCGTTGCCTCCGCAGGTTATTCGGTTTGATGCTTCATCACTCCCTGTCGGGCAATTGGTCATGTCGGCCAAAGGGCGCAGTCTGAAGGAGATCTATGATATGGCAGCTACCCGCATCAGGCCTTTGTTTGCATCCGTACCTGGTTTGTCGGCCCCACCGCCTTTCGGCGCTAACTCAAGATCGATCACGGTAAGCGTTGATCCCAATAAATTACGCAGCTATAACCTCACGCCCGACCAGGTGGTGGAGGCGCTTGCCAAATTCAATGTGATGTCGCCATCGGGTTTCCTGAGGCTCAATAACATCATGTTTACCACTACTATAAATACGCTGGTAAAAAAATCGGATGAGTTTGGTGATATCCCTATAATAACAAAAAATGGCGTGCCTGTATTGGTGAAGGATGTGGCTAAAGTAGCCGATGCATCTGATGTCACGGTAGATTACGCGCTTATCAACGGTAAACGCTCGGTATACATCCCAGTAGTGAAAACCGCCGATGCTTCAACATGGTCGGTAGTGCAGGACCTGAAAAAGCGACTGCCCGAAATGCAAAGCTTGTTGCCGGATGATGTAAAAATATCCTATGAATTCGATCAATCGGTCTTCGTTATTAACGCGGTTAAGAGTTTAATGACCGAGGGTGGATTGGGCGCCCTGCTTACCGGGCTGATGGTTTTGCTTTTCCTGCGCGATTGGCGAAGCAGTCTGATAGTGGTGATCACCATACCGGTTTCTATCCTGATAGGTGTGCTGCTGCTTGATCTCTTTGGTCAAACCATCAATATTATGACCTTGAGTGGTTTGGCATTGGCGATTGGTATTTTGGTGGATCAGGCCACAGTTACGATCGAGAATATCCATCAGCACCTGGAAATGGGTAAGAACAAAAAACTGGCTATTTATGATGCCTGCGAAGAAATATCATTCCCATTATTATTGATCCTGTTATGTATCCTGGCTGTATTTGCGCCATCCTTTTTGATGAATGGTGTACCAAAGGCCATGTTTTTACCGCTGTCGCTCTCTATTGGTTTAACCATGATCGTATCTTATTTATTGGCGCAAACGCTGGTGCCAATAATAAGCAACTGGATGATCAAGGCCGAGCGTTACCAGCATTATCATCATGGTAAAGTGCATGCACATGCGGGCGAAGCGCTTGACCGCCCGCAGGAAATACAGGTAAACCATCATCTGAATAAAGAAATGGAAGAGCCTGAAAAAAACGATTTGTTTGAAAAGGTGAAACTTCGTTTTATCAGTGTCCTTAAAAAATGGATGCCAAATAAGCGGGTCATCGTCCCGGTTTATTTGGTAGTGGTAATTGCATTGGCCGGTATTTGTTTTGTGGTTATTGGCAAGGATATGATGCCGAAATTAAATAACGGGCAGTTCCAGATCCGCATAAAAGAGCCTGATGGTACCCGGCTGGAAAGGACGGAAGATGCCTTAAAACAGGTATTGCTGATCATAGATAAAACAGTTAACCATCATGTAGCCGTTACCTCGGGCTATGTTGGGTTGATACCCAGCAGTTATGGTACAAGCAACCTCTACATTTTTAACACGGGCACCCATGAGGCCGTGTTGCAGGTAAACCTGGATGAAAACTATAAGGTGAATATGGATGAGCTGAAGGACGCATTGCGGAAAAATATCGCCTATGCGCTGCCTGATCTGCGAATAACTTTTGAACCCATTGATATGACCGAAAAGATCATGAGCCAGGGAGCGTCAACGCCCATTGAGATAAGGGTAGCCGGAAAAGATATGGGGCAGATAGAAGATTATGCCAATAAGGTCGTTAATAAAATGAAACAGGTTAGTTACCTGCGGGATGTACAGATAGTGCAGCCGTTAAAGGTACCGGTTATAGCCATTATACTCGACAGGCTTAAGGTGGCTCAGTTCGGGTTAAATGTAAATGATATTGGCCGCTCTGTTACCGCCAGCACTTCATCCAGCCGTTTTACCGAAAAAAATCAGTGGCTTGATGAAAAAGCTGCTTATACCTACCAGGTACAGGTACAGATCCCCGAATATGTAATGAATACGATGGATGAGTTAAAAGAGATCCCTTTATTAAAAGGACAAAGCTCACCAACCCTTGCTGATGTGGCCGATTTTAAAATGGTTTATCAGCCGGGTGAATATGACCGTACTGGCCCGCGCCGTTTTTTAACAGTAAGCGCCAATATTTATAAAAAGGATCTGGGCACTGCAACTGATGATGTACAGAAAATTCTGACAGCCATAGGCGCTCCCCCTAAAGGCTTGCTTGCTGAAGTAAAAGGTATGTCGAGCCTGCTCACAGATACTTTAAGCAGCTTACAAAACGGGTTGATGTTTGCTGTGCTGGTTATCTTTTTATTGCTTGCGGCTAATTACCAATCGTTTAAGCTGTCGTTAACTGTATTGTCCACTATACCTGCGGTAATATTGGGTTCGCTTACAGCATTATTGCTGACGGGGTCGACTCTGAACCTGCAATCGTACATGGGTATGATCATGAGCACCGGAGTTTCGGTGGCCAATGCTATCCTGATTGTTACCAATGGGGAAAATCTAAGGTTAGAGTACCGTGATTCTACCCGTGCTGCCATCACCGGCGCCTCTATCCGGTTAAGGCCGATATTAATGACCAGCCTGGCTATGATGGCCGGCATGGTGCCCATGGCCTCAGGCTTGGGCGAGGCCGGCGAACAAACCGCGCCTTTAGGGCGGGCGGTTATTGGTGGTTTATTCGCGTCGACATTGGCGGCTTTATTTATTCTTCCGATGGTATTTGCCTGGGTACAGGGAAAAACCACTTATGATTCACCCAGCTTAATGCCGGAAAACTTAACAGAAATTACACCTATAAATACATAAAATAGCCATGAAATATAAGATTGTCATATTAGCAGCCGTAGCCGGGCTATTTGCCGGGTGTTCAGGAGGCCAAAAACCCGTTGATCTGACTGATCAGCAAAAGCAAACCGAAAAGAAATATCAAACGGGTACAGTAACAGAAAAGGCCCTGTCGAGCTATGCGCGGCTGCCCGGGCAGTTAAAACCATTTAATGAAGTAAACCTGTTTCCAAAAGTGAATGGTTTTGTAAAAAAACTATATGTCGATCGCGGCTCTGTTGTAAAAAAAGGCCAATTGCTGGTAACCCTTGAAGCGCCCGAAATGGAATCTCAATTGCAGGCGGCCAATTCACGTTATTTGCAGGCACAGGAAAATGCCGTAGCCAGCAAAGAAAAATATCAGCGCTTAAAGCAGGCAGCATCCGAGCCTGGTTCAGTTTCTCCACTTGATATAGATAACGCCCTATCCAAAATGAAAGCTGATGAAGCAATGGCAAATTCCGAACGGTCAAATGTAGCATCGGTAAAAACAATGCAGGGATATTTGAATATTTATGCCCCGTTTGATGGTATGATCGTTCAGCGTAATGTTTCTTCGGGTGCGCTGGTTTCGCCGGGTAAGTCAACAGATCAGCCTATGCTCGTCCTGCAGGATATACATAAATTACGCCTGGAGGTTTATATTCCGGAGGATTATGTGGATAAGGTTGATTTGAAACAACGGGTTAATTTTACCTTAAACGCAATGCCGGGGCAGCAACAATCGGCCAGGATCAGCCGCTCGGCAAATGCCTTGGGAAGCATGCACCAGGAAGCTATTGAAATTGATGTACTGAATAAAGACGGCCAGCTTAAACCCGGAATGTATGCGGAGGTAAAGATCCCGATGTTATCCGGCGCCAAATCATTACTGGTTCCTAATGCGGCCATCGTCAGGTCAACGGAAAGAAAATATGTGATTTTAGTAAAAGACAATAAAACCAGCCTGGTAGATATAAAAGAAGGATTGGCCAGTCACGATTCAACTGAAGTGTTTGGTAACCTCAAAGCAGGCGATCATATTGTTAGCGTTGCTAATGATGAAGTGAAAGAAGGAGTGGTAATCAATTAAAAATATAAAGGTATTTAATTAGGTAAATCGGTTAAATAGAATAGCAATTGCAAAACATCCTTAAAAAATAATGGGCTATGTTAAGTAATTGTTATTTTATTTATAAAAGTTAATACTCAATATAAGCGACTGATTATTAATTAATTGTATAGTTTTTAACCAATAGTTTAATCCGTTTTCTCTGTCGTTGTTCGTTTCGTCAGGTTAAAATTAATGTTTGCATAATATTACTAAATGTTAATCATGTCTTAACATTAAGGTAATGCTGGCTCCGCACTTTTGAGCCGAAATTTAATTTAACCTTACCCAGACATGGAAAAAATGTTTACCAAACTTACCGGATCAATATTATTATCGGCTTTATTATTAGCCGGCTTTAACGGTAAAGCGCAAACCACATCCGCATCAACCGCAACAACGTTTGCCAATGCCGGTGTAAAATCAGACAAGAAATCTGAAACTACAGTTACAGAAACAAAAGCAGCTCCAAAACCTGCAGAAGACACTACATGGAAACCTCAAAGAAGAATATGGGGTTATGCATTCGGTGATCTTTACTATGCCGCACATACTGATGGTGGTACAGGCTCAAGAGGGCCAGAAACTAATTATGCAGGCGTACCTAAGTACAGAAATGCTTTCCAGTTCCGTCGTATTTATTTAGGTTATGATTATGAAATAACCAAAAAATTCAAAGCTGAATTTTTGTTAGAATCAGCTCCGGCTGCCAATACAGGCGTTGCTAATGCTACCAACGCTAACGTACAGAACGGTGATAACCTGGTTGACGGCAAAATGGCGTTCTACATCAAAAACATAAACTTACGTTACCGCGATCTTTGGGAAGGTACTGACTTAGTAGTTGGTGAAATGTCAACTCCTGGTTTTGCTACAAATGAGCCCGGAACGAATGGCCCAACTTCATTATCAGAAAGCACCTGGGGCTATCGTTTTATCGAAAAGACCGTTACGGATTTTCACAAGAATAACTCTTATGACATAGGCGCTGCCTTACAAGGTACTTTCGACCCTAAGACCAAAAACTTTGGTTATGTATTTATGGTTGGCAACAATACTCAGGCCAGTTTGCTATCTGCTACCAGCGCAGCTACAGGTTTCTACAAAATATTTTATGGTGACTTGTGGGGAAAATTCTTTGACAAACACCTGTTGGTTGATATTTATGCTGACTATGTAAGAACAGGCCCTGCTACTTCAGTTATAGGCGGTCAGTCTCATGGTATGTTTAAAGGCTTCGTAGCTTACACTACTCCAAAATTGACAGTAGGCGTTGAAGCTTACACCCAAAAATTGACCAATGGTGTAACTAACACCACTGCTGCAAAGCCAGAAGACGCTACAGCACAAGCATTGTCGGTATTTGTTAAAGGCCCGATCATTAAAGATAAATTAGGCTTCTTTGCCCGTTACGATGGTTACAACCCTGACAAAGATTACGTTGGTACTGATGCTTATGCTGCTACTCCTGGTATATATTCATCTTATACCCCGGTTTACAAAGAGAGATTCTACACTGCAGGTTTAGATATCACCCCAACCAAAAACGTGCATTTTTCACCAAACGTTTGGTTAGTTGATTATAAAGATCAGCGTAATGCAGGTGTAACCGGCCGTGTGGCTGATGATCACACCCTGGTTTACAGAATGACCTTCTACTTCGTTTTTGGTAAATAATTAACAAACAAGTAAACAAGCAAAAATTCAATCATGAAAATAACGAAAAATTTCAAGTTAGCAGTTGTTGCATTGGCAGCATCATGCATGGGATTATCAGCCTCGGCGCAGGATAATACCTTATTGGGTGCGGGCAGTACCTTTGTGTACCCACTGTTCTCAAAAATATTTTCAAAATATCCGGCCTCTAAGGTTAACTACCAGTCAATAGGTTCAGGCGGCGGTATATTGCAACTGACTAACAAAACTGTTGATTTTGGTGATTCGGATGCACCGTTAAATGCTGATCAAACCGCTAAAATGAGCGCTCCGGTGTTGCATATCCCAATGACATCAGGCGCAGTAGTTGTAACTTATAACGTACCAGGTGTTAAAGGCGGTTTAAACTTAAGTGGTAAAGATTTGGCTGATATTTTCCTGGGAAAGATCACCAACTGGAATAGCCCTGAGATAAAAGATGCCAATAAAGGCGTTAATATCCCAGACCTTCCTATCGTTGTTATCCACCGTTCAGACGGTAGCGGTACCTCATTTATCTTTACCGATTACTTAACCAAAGCAAATCCTGATTGGGCTAAAAAAGTAGGTAAAGCAAGTGCGGTTAACTGGCCTGCAGGTTTAGGTGCCAAAGGTAGCGAAGGTGTTGCCGGTTTAGTAAAGCAAACTCCGGGTGGTATCACTTACGTGGAATTAGCTTATGCTAAACAAAACGGTATGGCTTTCGCCAACATCCAGAACAAAGGTGGTAAATATATCACTCCAACTATCGAAGCTACTACTTTAGCAAGCAACGTGACTATACCTGAAGATTCAAAAGTATCTATTACCGATACCGACAACCCTAAAGGTTATCCTATTGCCAGCTTTACCTGGGCTTTGATCTACAAAGAACAGAATTATGGCGGCCGTTCAAAAGCTCGTGCTACTGAATTACTGAAATTGCTTTGGTACAATATTCACCAGGGACAAGCTGAGTGCGCTCCTTTAAACTACGCACCACTTTCAAAATCAGCCGTTAAAGCTGCTGAAAAGATATTGAAATCAGCTACCTACGACGGTAAAGCAATATTATAATTAAACAGAACCAAGAAGCAAGAGTCAGGAACCAAGACAAAAAACCTTGAATCTTGGCTCTTGATTCTTGACTCTAAGAATACACTACCAGTTCCTCTGTACAACCAAGGGGCTGGTAATTTTTATTGTATAAGAAAACCATAAAATCAGTGGAAAATAAAAGATTAAGCTTCTCCAACAGCCAGCTCAAATGGGAAATTTCATTTAAGCGGTTACTGATAGCCATGAGTGTTGTGCTGGTAATTATCATATTAGGCATTTTAACAACGCTTATTATAGAGTCATGGACATCCATTAAATCATTGGGGATAGGATTTTTATGGGGAAAAGTATGGGACCCGGTAAGTAATATATACGGAGCTCTTCCATTTTTGATAGGCACGTTGCTTACATCCTTTATCGCGCTTATTATTTCGATCCCATTCTCATATGCCATTGCTATTTACCTGGGCGAATACAACCCGAAAGGCTGGTTATCGAGCTTTCTGAAAGATGCTGTTGAATTAATAGCCGCTGTACCGTCCATCATTTATGGTTTTTGGGGATTATTTGTGCTTGTGCCGATCATCCGTACTATCGAGATGAAAATACACGTTGCGCCTTATGGGATAGGGGTACTGACCTCATCACTCATTTTGGCTGTGATGATCATCCCTTACGCGGCATCACTGGGTATTACATTGATCCGCATGGTTCCTTCACCATTAAAAGAAGGCGCTTATGCTTTAGGTGCAACACGTTTTGAGGTAATAAGAAGTGTAGTTATGCCCTATACCCGGTCGGGTTTGTTTGCCGGCGTATTGCTGTCACTGGGCAGGGCCCTGGGGGAAACCATGGCAGTTACTATGCTTATTGGTAATACTACGGCATTGGGCCACTCGCTCAAAGAACTCATCTTTGGCCCGGGCAATACCATGGCCAGCGTAATTGCAAATGAATTTACCGAGGCTGACCATACCGAATATCTCGCGGCCTTGATTGAGATCGGTTTGGTGCTGTTTTTGGTAACCGTGGTAATTAACCTGATAGGCAAAAGAATAATCTCAAAAGCCACTAATAATTGATCGCATGGAATCAAACATTAAACTAAGAAATGTCAAGAGTGCAGCTTTTAAAGGTGTTATTATATTCTTTGCGTTTTTAATCACATTACCTCTCCTTATTATACTGATATATATTATCAAACAAGGGATAACACAGGTAAACTGGCACTTCCTTACACATGTACCTGCACCTGTGGGTGAGCCGGGAGGTGGCATAAGCAATGCTTTATTGGGTAGCTTTTTGATGGTGCTGATGTCGTCTGTTATTGCTATACCTGTGGGAATGTTCGCAGGGATTTACCTTAGTGAAAACTCTAAAACAAGGCTTGCTTACTACGCCGGGTTATGTGTTGATATATTGCAGGGTGTGCCATCAATCGTGGTGGGTATCGTAGTTTATTTTTGGTTGGTAAAACCACTCGGTACGTTTTCTGCTATATCTGGTAGCGTAGCTTTGTCTATCATGATGTTGCCGATCGTAATAAGATCAACCGAACAAACGCTCAGATTACTACCGGAGTCATTAAAAGAAGCAGCGCTTTCATTAGGTGTTCCTTATCACAAGGTAATTATGAAAGTAATAGTGCCTTGCGGTTTTGCAGGTATTTTGTCTGGTATAACCTTATCGATAGCACGTGTTATAGGTGAGACCGCGCCGTTGCTGTTTACAGCGTTCGGTAATCCTTATTTATCAACCTCGGTTACCAAACCAATGGAGAGTTTGCCTCACCTGATATTTACCTATGCCACCAGCCCCTATGACGACTGGCACAACCTGGCCTGGGGAGCGTCCTTTATATTATTAATATTTGTTTTAGTTTTAAACATAGTCACAAAAGTGTTAACGAGAAAATGGAAAATACAATTGTAAGCGCCGAAAATTTTAATGCATATTACGGCGATAACCACGCGATAAAGAATATCAACATCAAAATAAACCGGAATGAGGTTGTTGCGATGATGGGCCCATCTGGTTGCGGAAAAACAACTTTTCTGCGCGGTATCAACCGTATGCACGAACTAATTCCATTCGCTACAACTAAAGGGGTGTTAAAATTGGATGGCGAGGATGTTTATAAAATGAATGCTATATATATCCGAAGCAAAATAGGTATGGTTTTTCAAAGGCCGAATCCATTCCCCAACCTGAGCATATATGAAAATGTAGTCGCCGGTTATTTATTGAACGGCATAAAGATATCAAAAGCTGATAAGGATGTGATCGTTGAAAAATCACTGACCAGTTCTGCACTATGGAAGGAAGTAAAAGATTCATTGCATAAAAAAGGCACATTTCTTTCAGGCGGGCAGCAGCAGCGTTTGTGTATAGCCCGGGCAATAGCAATGGAACCTGAAGTTATCTTATTTGATGAGCCTACTTCCGCGCTCGACCCTATTTCTACCTCAAGCGTAGAAACATTGTTCCATGAATTGAAAACTAAATACACGCTGATCATAGTAACACACAATATGCAGCAGGCTGCGCGTGTAAGTGATCGTACAGCGTTTTTCTATATGGGCGAACTGGTTGAGTATGATGATACCAAAACCATGTTTACCAATCCGAAAGACCAGCGTACGCAGAATTATATTACAGGTAGGTTTAGTTAAGCCCCCCAGCCCCCTGAAGGGGGGAGTAATAATGGGAGCTATCAAAAAATATTAAAATTAATTACAAACTTAAAAACCCCCTTTAGGGGGTTAGGGGGCAAAAACATGACACAATTAGAAAACGAAATAGAAGCAGTAAAAAAAGAGCTTATCAATATGTGGATACTGGTTCAATCGCAATTGAACAAAGCCAGGGAATCCATGATCCAGTTTGATAAAGACCTGGCCCGCGAGGTATTAATCAAAGAAAAAAGAGTGAACTCTTTTGAATTAAAGATAGACCGTGATGTGGAGAACGTATTCGCGCTGTATTGCCCGGTTGCTATCGACCTTAGGTTTTTATTAGCCGCGTTAAAGATCAATACCAACCTGGAGCGCATAGGAGATATTGCCGCCGGAGTAGCCAAATATGTAGTCGATTCATCTGTAAACTTTGATATAGCGGCGCTGGAGAGCACTTCGCTTATACGTATGTATGATGAGGCCATCAACATACTGATAGATACCCGCACCGCTTTTGAAAAGGAAGATACGGTGCTTGCCCGCAGTATATTTAAAAGGGATGATGTGCTGGATGCGATCAATGATAATGCTCCTGTTGCTATAGCCGAGGTCATCAAAGCTGATATTGCTGGTATTAACGAGGCGTTATTCATGCTGTCCATCATTCGTAAGCTGGAGCGCATTGGCGATCAGAGTAAAAATATCGCCGAAGAGATCATCTTTTACGTGGAGGCTAAAATATTAAAGCACGCTGCGCGTGGTACAAAAGGGGAGTGATTAGCCCCCTCTAAATCTCCCCCTGTAGGGGAGACTTTTTAATAAGAATTCTTAAAGCCCTCCCTTCCGGGGAGGGTTGGGTGGGCTTATAAATTCTTCCCCAGCTTTTCCAAAATATCCTGTGGTACCTTCTTCAGGTCGAGCACTAAAAACCCATCCAAACAATCGGCAAATTTCGGGTCGATGTTAAAACAGATAATCTTTGCATTCAGGGCGATGTACTGACGAAGCAGCACCGGAACTTTCATGCTCCTGGTTTCAACTGCGGATATCAGGTTATCCAGTCCCTTAAAATTATCCTCGCCAGACATCAGCAGGTCGGTATCAATACTTGAGAAATCAACCTTGAATTTTTTGCGCGGCCTTACATATTGTGCCAATTCCTCATCGAAATGGTTACGGTTAATGTAATCTACAATAAGCGATTTGGAAAATTTGGAGAAAGAATTGCTGATAGTAACCGGCCCGATCAGGTAACGGTAGCGCGGATTATCGATCAGGTATTTTAATATACCTTTCCAAAGCAAAAACAACGGGAGCGGTTTTTGCTGGTATTCCTTACGGATAAACGAACGGCCAAGCTCCAGGCTTTTTTTCAATACCGGGGTAAACTGTTCTTTGATCTTGAACAATTCAGTCAGGTAAAATCCTTTTTTGCCCAGGCTATAAAATATCTCATCGCCCAAACCTATACGGTAGGCCCCTACGATCATCTTAGCTTCGGTATCCCAGATAAACAGGTGATGGTAGTAAATATCATATTCATCCAGGTCAACGCTTTTGTTAGTGCCTTCGCCCACATCTCTGAAAGTGATCTCCCTTAGCCTGCCGATCTCGCGTATAATATTGGGTATGGTTGAGGTAGGTACAATGAAAACCTCGTAATTTTTTTCAATCCATATCCTGTAGCTCTCGCGCAGTGGTTCAATTTCTTTTTCCAGTATGGCGGCATCAATTTCGGGAACTATCTCTGCCGGCTCCTTCTTGATCTTAAATAGGTTGCGGGGGTTGAATATCTTCTTTTCTTCCTCGAGTCCGGCACCCAAAGCATAAGTACGTGCCCTTAAAAAGTTGAGCAACTTGGCGGAATTGTTATGATCGGGTATATCTTCTACCTTGATCGGCTTGCCAATACGTAGTTTAATAGTATGGCCCTGTTTGTTAAATAGCTCTGATGGCAATTTAGCTGTACGCAGTGCCGGGTGGATCATGCTCAACAGATTGAAGAGCAGCCCGTTGTTACCATGAAAATAAATAGGCACTACAGGCACTTTTGCCTTTGCAATGATCTTGCCTACTACCGGGTGCCACATTCTATCGGTAACTTGTTGTGTTTCCACTTTAAAGGTAGACACTTCGCCTGCAGGGAATATGCCAATTGGAGTGCCATTAGCCAATAGTTCCAAAGTGTTCTTCAATCCACTAATGCTGGATGAGTGTTCAATATTTTCGAACGGGTTTACTGCGATAAAGTAATCGCTCAGGTTTGGGATCTTTTTAAGCAGGAAATTGGCCATCAGTTTAGCATCAGGCCTTACCATGCACAATATCTTGAGCAGCACCATACCCTCGATACCACCGTAAGGATGATTGGCTATGGCTATAAAGCTGCCTTCTTTGGGTATGTTTTTTAACTCGCGTTCATCAAATTCAATATCAACGCCACAACCGGCCAAAATGGCGTCCACAAATTCGGGCCCCTGTTTGGGTTGAGCCTGGGCGAACAGATCGTTTACCTGGTTTATTTTCATCACCTCCATCAGCAGGGCTGCCAGGCCTGGCATTTTTAACTTGTCCAGTTTGGTCGCCTTTGCAAATTCTTCAATGGTTATTATCTTCATTTAATAGTTTAAAAAAGTACCGTGGATTTTGTTCAATAAATATGCTGAAATTTATTTAAACTTACGCTTGAATATGCCATTCCCGAATGAGATCGCACCTTAAAAATTACTTATCCATCACAAAAAAAGAATGGAACGGCATGGTAGTGTTAGTTATTGTGATCGCATTGATCTTAGCGGCGCCTTATGTTGTTCAAATGTTCCGCGAAGATACTACAATAAACACCAAAGACTTTGATAAGGCCGTTGCTACGCTCGCTCACGCTAAAAAATCACAGGCGGGTGACTATCCGGAAAAAACAAACGAAAAACCGGCCGGCGCAATCCCCGTCTATAAAAAAGCCGCGCCGGGTGAAGTCATCGAATTGAATACAGCCGATTCAGCAAAGCTGACTGAGTTACATGGCATAGGCCCGGCTTTTGCAAAGCGCATTGTCGGCTACCGCAGCCGTTTGGGTGGGTTTTATCGCAAAGAACAATTGGAGGAAGTTTTTGGACTTGACTCTGAGAAATATGCAGGATTGCAGGCACAAGTAAAGGTTGATCCATCGCAAATAAAGAAAATTAGAATTAACAAAGTTGATTTTGATGCCCTGAAATATTTTCCATACCTGAGCTTTAAGCAAATGAATGCTATTATCCAATTTAGAGAACAGCATGGCAATTATGAATCAATACGGGATATGAAAAACATAGCCATCCTGGATAATGAAATTTTGCGTAAAATTGAGCCGTATTTAGTTTTCAAATGATAGAACAGCAGATCAAGACCGCGGTGCGCGATATTCCGGATTTCCCGAAGCCGGGGATTGTTTTTAAGGACATTACCCCCATATTAAAGGACCCGGGTTTGTGCGAGAATGTATTGGATGCATTTGTTGAAAAATTAAAGGGTATCCGCATCGATGTAGTAGCAGGAGTGGAAAGCAGGGGCTTTTTGTTTGGCCTTACATTGGCCTGCAGGCTGGGCGTGCCGTTTATACCGATACGCAAGGCAGGCAAATTGCCCTATACGATTAAACAAAAGGCTTACAAACTGGAATACGGCACGGCTATTATCGAAATGCATACCGATGCTTTCGAACCCGGTCAGCACATTCTGATACATGATGACCTGCTTGCCACCGGTGGTACAGTTACCGCCGCAAGTGAGTTGATCAAAGAGATGGGTGGCATAGTGGCTGGCTTTGCCTTTGTGGTGGGGCTTGGGTTTTTGAAGGGAAGGGAACGGATCGCATCTTTGAGTGACAATATTATTGTGCTGGCTGATTATTGATTAAGGCTTAGAATTTAAATCCGGCAGCTATAGTAAAATCGCCAACAAATGAATTAACATTTGTAGCGGGAAAATAAGAATGAAATCCATCGTTTATCACATCGATAGCATCAATTTTTGCGGGTAAAAAAAACATAGCGTCAAAACGGGCGACCATAAAGAATATTTTTCCGTTGATAAAACGCCAGAATGCTGTACCGGAAATACCCGGGTGTAAATAATTTTTACTATCACTTTCTATCGGGTAAATTATTTTTTCTATACCCAATTTGTAAAACGACAACGCTGGCCCCCCGCCAAAACCGGCATTGTGTTTTGCCGAATTAAAAATATAATTACCTGAAAAAACAGTTACTTTATTATCGAGCAAAAGGCCGTTTCCACTGAAGGTATTTGGGCCATCGGGTTGTGAAGCAAACCCATCAACAACGCTTTGATGCACCATCCCATAATTAATTTCGATGCTTTTATTTTGGGGTAATTCGCGCCCATAACGGAACCAATATTTAACCTTTGTTAGATTAGTATACGGAAAATCTCTTCCATATGCATGCATACCAAATCCTGAATTTTCCATCTGGCTGCTTATTGAGCCGGCTGGCCCTCCAAAAAAAGCACCGGTTTCGACACTGATATAATTCTTTTGTGCAATAGCGGTAAATCGCGTAAGCAATACTATAAATATACAGGCTACTGCTTTACATATATTCTTTTTCATGTGATTTGATTAAGGTTATAGGCTGTAGTTTTAAAAGCATATTAAAGCTACTATTTTAAAAACTGAAACCAACAAACAAATGCTAATCATTTTTTAGCTATTCAAACAAAAAGATAGGTGATAATACTCCGCTTTAAGATGATAGTATAAATATTATTTTCCAGGGTAATTGCTTTTGTTAAATCCATTAAACTTACAATTCATACCAGATACCAAATCTGTCTTTTTTCGCACAGTTCTTAAATGAAATTAATGCGTAAATTATTCCGTTACTTTGCTGTAAACCAATTAAAATTGAATGGATAATTTACTTGCAGATACTTTTACGGGATACGATTTCTCTTCTTCAGAGAACCAGCAGATGGTGAGGCAGATGGCCAAGGATTTTGCCGAAAAACACATCAAACCACATGTGATGGAATGGGACGAGGCGCAGCATTTCCCGGCTGAACTATTTAAAAAACTGGGCGAACTGGGCATGATGAGTGTGTTTGTGCCTGAGGAATATGGTGGATCTGGCTTTGGATATTTTGAATACGTGGCTGTAATAACGGAAATAGCCAAAGTTTGCGGTTCGATAGGTTTATCGGTAGCAGCGCATAACTCGCTTTGCACAGGACATATACTGGCCTTTGGCAGCGAAGAGCAAAAACATAAATGGCTGCCTAAACTGGCCACTGCCGAATGGTTGGGTGCCTGGGGATTGACCGAGGCTAACACCGGTTCGGATGCAATGCGGATGGGTACTACAGCCGTTTTGGATGGCGATCATTATATTGTTAATGGTGCTAAAAACTGGATTACCCATGGTAAATCAGGCGGTGTGGCTGTAGTGATGGTGCGCACCGGCGAGAAAGGTGATTCAAAAGGGATATCGGCCTTAGTAGTTGAAAGAGGAACACCCGGCTTTAGTGCCGGCAAAAAAGAGAACAAACTGGGTATGCGGGCATCCGAAACCACAGAAATGATATTTGATAATTGCCGTGTCCCTAAAGAAAACCTATTGGGTAAAGAAGGCGAAGGCTTTAAACAGGCCATGAAGGTATTGGATGGAGGGCGTATATCTATCGCGGCCCTGTCATTAGGTATTGCCAAAGGCGCCTTTGAGGCGGCGGTTGCCTACGCCAAAGAACGCCACCAGTTTGGCCAGCCGATAGCCAACTTCCAGGGTATTTCATTTAAACTGGCTGATATGGCTACCGAAATTGAAGCTGCTGAGCTGTTAATTATGCAGGCTGCTGATCTGAAGAACAAGCACTTGCCGGTTACCAAACAATCGGCGATGGCGAAATATTTCGCGTCAGAAGTAGCGGTGCGCACGGCTAACGAAGCAGTGCAGATCTTCGGCGGCTACGGCTATACCAAAGATTTCCCGGTAGAGAAGTTTTATCGTGATGCCAAGTTATGCACTATAGGCGAGGGGACATCGGAGATACAGAAAATTGTTATTTCAAGGGAGGTGTTGCGATAGTTATCGTATTTATAGAAACTTACGAAGTTTTTAAAACTTCGTAAGTTTATTACTAATGATGAACGCTGAATTTCGAATGCCGAATATCGACAATAATATCATTATTTGATATTCAGCATTCTGTGTTCGATATTATCTATTTATCATTTTAATATTCAAAACCAATTACTTATCTTTGCCGTCCCTGAAAGGAGGTATTTGGGAATTATGATCATTATCAACGTAAAAGACGGCGAATCATTAGATAAAGCATTAAAACGCTTTAAGAAGAAATTTGAAAAGACAGGAGTTTTAAGAGAACTTCGCAGTCGCCAGGCATTTGAAAAGAAATCTATTACTCGTCGTCACGAGATAAAACATGCCATCTACAAGCAAAATATGAATTTGGAAACAAACGTTTAATTCTTGTAAAAGAATTTTAAGTTTTTTTGAATATATATTAAAACTATTTGTACATTCATTCTTTCGGGTGTACAAGTAGTTTTTATGTTTTTGGAACGTTTTATACAATATATTAAATTCGAAAAACGGTATTCTCCGCATACGGTCTCCGCATACCAATCAGACCTTGACCAGTTTTTTAAGTTTCTCAACAGTCCCGAAGAAACTGTAACCCATCCCGAAGAAATTACTTACCAGCATATCCGTAACTGGATGGTTGAGCTAATGAGCGATAAAACCGCGCGTTCGGTTAACCGCAAGATCGCTACCCTTCGTAAATATTTCAAGTTCCTGCTTCGCGAAGGGGTGATTACCAATAACCCTGCCTCCAAAATACAATCGCCTAAAACATTAAAACATTTGCCGGTAGTGGTTGAGGATGTTAAATTAAGCGCCATGCTTAATGATAGCGAAGTGTTTACTGATGATTTTGAGGGTCTGCGCGATAAACTCGTGATGGAAATTCTTTTCGGTACCGGCATGCGGCTGGCCGAATTGGTAACCCTGAAGGATGTTAATATCAATATTTACGAAGGAACTTTAAAGGTATTAGGCAAACGCAATAAGGAGCGCATTATCCCTATCAACCACGAATTGAAATTATTACTGATAAAATACCTCGATTTAAAGAAAAATCAACTTTTTCATAACAATTCCGCAACATTGATCGTTACAAATAAGGGTGCGGAAGCATATCCAAAATTTATCTATTTAATAGTGCAGAAATACCTCTCTTATATATCCACCCAGAACAAAAAAAGTCCACACGTGCTGAGGCATACCTTTGCCACCAGCCTGTTAAACCGGGGAGCCGATTTAAACGCAATAAAAGAGCTCCTGGGCCATGCAAATCTCAGCGCGACACAGGTTTATACACACAATTCAGTTGAGCGATTAAAGTCTATTTACAAACTAGCCCATCCAAAGGCTTAATTAAGGAGGAAACATGAAAATTACAGTGCAATCGATCCGTTTTAATGCAGACAAAAAATTATTGGATTTTATTCAAAAGAAGGCTGATAAGCTGGATCAGTTTTATGATCACATCATCAGCGGCGAGGTTTATTTGAAATTAGAAAATGTAGAAGATGAAGCAAACAAGATAACGGAGATAAAACTGATGTTACCGGGTAGTCAATTGTTCGCAAAAGAGCAGTGTAAGACGTTTGAAGAGGCCACCGATTTATCTATCGAGAGCCTGCGCAAGCAAATTGAGAAGCATAAACAAAAGAAAGCGATTGTTGCCGAAGCCGCAAAAAAGGCTGTTTTAATGACAACAGACGAAGATTTTTAATAAAATTGGTATTAAAAAAAAGCAAGAATCGGCGGGCGAAAAGGCCCGCCGTTTTTTTTTGTAAAATTATTTTGTCAGGGTTTAAAAATGTGTAAATTTGCAGTCCCTTTCAGAAAGGTATAAAAGCCTGAAAATTTTAATGAAAAGGATGGTTCTTTAAAATGAAAAAATTAAGCCCGTTATTTAAGCCGATGGCTTTCAGTGATTTTTGAAAGTTTAAGTTTAAATATACGGTAAATAAATCTTCTTTAGCTCAGCATGCCTAACCTGGAAACAGGGGACGGATCAGGCAAAAGATATGCCTCCTTAGCTCAGCTGGTAGAGCGACTGACTTGTAATCAGTAGGTCATTGGTTCGATCCCGATAGGAGGCTCTGTTTTGATTTCGGATGTCGGATATCCAATTTCGGATTTACCTTTGGAGGTTAAAAATCCGAAATCGAAATTTCGAAATTCGAAATCAAGACTTGGGGGGATACCAGAGCGGTCAAATGGGACGGACTGTAAATCCGTTGCTTCGGCTACGAAGGTTCGAATCCTTCTCCCCCCACAATGGGAGTAAGCAGTTTACAGTAAGCAGCTTGCAGTTAATAACTGCCAACTGAAAACTGTAGACTGCAAACTTGTTTAAGCGGAAGTAGCTCAGTTGGTAGAGCGATAGCCTTCCAAGCTATAGGTCGCGAGTTCGAACCTCGTCTTCCGCTCTCGGAGGTTCATTAGTTGATTAGTTAATGGTTCATTGGCAAATACAAATGAACTACTGAGCAAATGAACCAATGAGCTAATAAAAATAAGCCGACGTAGCTCAGTGGTAGAGCACTTCCTTGGTAAGGAAGAGGTCATGGGTTCAAATCCCATTGTTGGCTCGGCGTATAAAAAACGACTATTAAATATAAAATTAACCTACAAAAATTCTTATAAATCATGGCAAAAGAAAAGTTTGACCGCAGTAAGCCGCACTTAAACATCGGTACAATCGGTCACGTTGACCACGGTAAAACAACCCTTACCGCAGCTATTACCAAAGTATTGGCTGATAAAGGTTTCTCAGAAGCACGTTCATTCGATTCAATCGACTCGGCTCCTGAAGAAAAAGAGCGTGGTATTACTATTAATACAGCGCACGTTGAGTATTCAACTGCTACCCGTCACTATGCTCACGTTGACTGTCCTGGTCACGCGGATTATGTGAAGAACATGGTTACAGGTGCTGCTCAGATGGACGGTGCAATTATAGTTGTTGCCGCTACTGATGGTCCGATGCCTCAAACTCGTGAGCACATCTTGTTAGCCCGCCAGGTTGGTGTGCCTTCATTGGTTGTGTTTATGAACAAAGTTGACATGGTTGACGATCCTGAACTGTTAGAACTTGTTGAAATGGAAATTCGTGAATTATTATCATTCTACGAATATCCAGGTGATGATATCCCTGTAATTCAAGGTTCAGCTCTTGGTGGCTTGAACGGCGATGCTAAATGGGTAGAAAAAATCATGGAATTGATGGATGCAGTTGATGCACACATTCCAATTCCTCCGCGTTTAACTGAACTTCCATTCCTGATGCCAGTTGAAGATGTATTCTCGATCACTGGTCGTGGTACTGTTGCAACCGGTCGTATCGAGCGTGGTGTAATCAACTCTGGTGAGCAGGTTGATATCCTGGGCATGGGTGCTGAGAACTTGAAATCAACCGTAACAGGTGTTGAAATGTTCCGCAAAATCCTTGACCGTGGCGAAGCTGGTGATAACGTAGGTTTATTGTTACGTGGTATTGAAAAAACTGATATCCGTCGTGGTATGGTTATTTGCAAACCAGGTTCAGTAACTCCTCACACCGATTTCAAAGCTGAAGTTTACGTATTATCAAAAGCAGAAGGTGGCCGTCATACTCCATTCTTCAATAAATACCGTCCGCAATTCTATTTCCGTACAACAGACGTTACAGGTGAAATCACCTTAGCTGAAGGTGTAGAAATGGTTATGCCAGGTGATAACGTAACGATCACTGTAAAATTGATCAACGCTATCGCAATGGAAAAGGGCTTACGTTTCGCTATCCGTGAAGGTGGTCGTACCGTAGGTGCTGGTCAGGTAACTGAAATCTTAAAGTAACCTACCTCCAAAAAGCCTCTTAAATGAGGCACAAGGAATAGGTTAATTTCTTGCAAAGTACTTAGTCATTTTTGGCTAAGTACTTTGTTTACTATAAAGGAGATTAGAAATTAAAGTATAAACGGGAATAGTTCAATGGTAGAATAGAGGTCTCCAAAACCTTTGATCAGGGTTCGAATCCTTGTTCCCGTGCGTAATTAAGAAACAAAAATGGCTGCAGTAACTGAATATATTAAGGAGTCGTACATTGAGTTAACCCAAAAGGTAACATGGCCAACCTGGCGCGAACTGCAAAGCAGCGCTATGCTGGTATTGATAGCGGCAATTATTATTGCCATGCTGATATTTGGTATGGATCAGGCAATACGATTTATATTGGACAAAGTTTATACTTCATTAGCCTAATTTGTATACGATGAGCGATCAATTAAAATGGTACGTGGTGAGAGCCATAAGCGGTAAAGAAAAAAAGGTTAAGCAATATATTGATGCAGAAGTTGCCCGTTTAGGTATAACACACCTGATGCCGCAAGTTTTGATACCGACCGAAAAATATTACCAGATGCGCGATGGTAAGAAGATCGCTAAAGAGCGTAACTTTTTCCCGGGCTATGTATTGGTAGAAGCTCAGCTGGATGGTGAATTGGAACACGTAATTAAAAACGTGAACAGTGTAATAGGTTTCCTGGGTGATAAAGCCGGAAATGCTATCCCACTTCGCCAGGCCGAAGTTAACCGTATTTTAGGTAAGGTTGATGAGATGAGCTCACAAGGCGAAACCATGAACGTTCCTTATTACGTAGGTGAAAACGTTAAAGTAATGGACGGGCCATTCAACGGTTTCAGCGGTGTGATCGAAGAAGTGAATGAGGAAAAGAAGAAACTAAAGGTAATGGTAAAGATATTCGGGCGCCGTACGCCGCTTGAATTGAATTACATGCAGGTAGAGAAAGAGTAATAGGATTTCGGATGTCGGATTCCCGATGTCGGAATTTTATAATTGAAAATATTAGATTTCTTAAAGAGGTTTTTCAAATCCGAAATTGAACATCCGAAATCCGAAATCAACAAGATCTTAAATGTTACATAGCTTCCACTTATAACATTGAGTAATAATTAAAACAAACAAAAAATGGCAAAAGAAGTCGGTGCGATGGTTAAGCTACAAGTAAAGGGCGGCGCTGCAAATCCTTCTCCTCCAATTGGCCCAGCATTGGGTGCAAAAGGGGTGAACATTATGGAATTTTGCAAGCAGTTCAACGCACGTACCCAGGATAAACCTGGTAAAGTGTTGCCTGTAGTAATTACTGTTTATGTCGATAAGTCATTCGATTTTATCATCAAAACTCCACCGGTAGCAATCCAGTTAATGGAAGCCACAGGTTTAAAGAGTGGATCGGCCGAGCCCAACCGTAAAAAGGTAGCCAGTGTAAACTGGACCCAGGTTGAGACGATAGCTAAAGATAAAATGACTGACCTGAATGCATTTACAGTTGAATCAGCCATGAAAATGGTGGCAGGAACTGCCCGCAGTATGGGAATTACTGTATCGGGTACAGCTCCCTGGAATTAATTAAATTTATACAAATCAGTTTAAGACAGTGGCAAGATTAACAAAAAATCAAAAAGCGGCACTATCCAAAATTGAGGCTAACAAATCATACTCGTTGCAGGATGCATCATCTTTAGTTAAGACAATTAACTATACTAAATTTGATTCTTCTGTTGATATAGATGTTCGTTTAGGTGTTGACCCCCGCAAAGCCAATCAAATGGTGCGTGGTATAGCAACATTACCTCATGGAACCGGCAAAACTGTACGCGTACTGGTGCTTTGTACTCCTGATAAGGAACAAGAAGCAAAAGACGCAGGTGCAGATTTCGTTGGCTTGGATGACTATATTGCCAAGATTGAAGGCGGATGGACTGACGTTGATATTATCATTACTATGCCAAGTGTAATGGCTAAGGTAGGTCGTTTAGGTCGTATTTTAGGCCCGCGTAACCTTATGCCTAACCCTAAATCAGGAACTGTAACTACAGATGTAGGTAAAGCAGTAACTGAGGTAAAAGGTGGTAAGATCGACTTCAAGGTTGATAAAACCGGCATCATCCATGCCTCAATAGGAAAAGTATCTTTCCCTGCTGATAAAATTTACGAGAATGCTTTAGAAGTATTGCAAACCATCTCTAAATTAAAACCATCAGCAGCAAAAGGAACATATTTCAGGAGTATTCATATCTCCTCAACCATGTCTCCGGGAATTGCAATTGAAACTAAAACAGTAACGGGGATCTAATCATGAATAAAGAAGAAAAACACGAGCTTGTTCTTGCCCTTACTGTGCAGATGAAGGAGTTTGGTAATTTTTATATTACTGATACCTCTGATCTGACGGTTGCAAAAGTTAACAATATCCGTCGTAAATGTTTCGAAAGCGACATCACTATGCAGGTAGCTAAAAACAGCTTGATTAAAAAAGCTATGGAAGCTGCAGGCGGTGATTTCAGCCCGATATATGATGTATTAAAAGGTTCTTCATCAATCCTTTTCTCTAAATCAGCAACTGCTCCGGCAAAGCTGATTAAGCAATTAAGGAAAGCAGGTGATAAACCGGTTTTAAAAGCAGCTTATATAGATTCGGCCATATTTATTGGCGACAACCAGTTGGATACCTTAATTAATTTGAAATCTAAGGAACAACTGATCGGCGAGATCATTGGATTACTGCAATCACCAGCTAAAAACGTTATTTCTGCACTGCAATCAGGCGGAAATAAACTGGCAGGAATTGTTAAAACATTACAAGAAAGAGGTTAATCGGACACCTTTAAAGTCCGGCATTAAACATCAAACGCATTAAAAGTAAAAATTAAATAAAATGGCAGATTTAAAATCATTTGCTGAGCAGTTAGTAAACTTAACAGTAAAAGAAGTTAACGAATTAGCTCAGATATTAAAAGACGAGTACGGTATTGAACCAGCTGCTGCTGCAGTTGCCGTTGCAGCTCCTGCTGCTGGTGGTGGTGATGACGCTCCTGCTGCTGAAGCAGTTCAAACAGCTTTCGACGTAATATTGAAAGAAGCTGGTGGCGCTAAATTAGCCGTTGTTAAATTAGTAAAAGACCTGACTGGTTTAGGTTTGAAAGAAGCTAAAGATCTTGTTGACGCTGCACCAAAAGAAGTTAAAACTGGTGTAACTAAAGAAGAAGCTGAATCACTGAAAAAACAATTAGAAGAAGCTGGAGCTGTTGTTGAAGTTAAATAACTTCAACCGGCTAAAATAACATAAGACTCCGACCGTTTTTGGTCGGGGTCTATTGTCGTTTATATTGTCCTCATTTATTTGATCATAGTTCAGGAAAAGCCTTGATCAAACAAGTATCAGTTTATTAATAAACTAAAATTACAATCCCTTGGCAAACAAAATTAATCAAAGAGTAAACTTTGCAACCAGTAGAAAGGTGTTGGATTACCCCGACTTTCTGGATGTTCAGTTGCAATCTTTCCAGGAATTTTTTCAATTGGAAACCACCTCAGACAACCGTCATAAAGAAGGCTTGTTTAAAGTATTTGCCGAAAACTTTCCAATCTCAGATTCAAGAAACATCTTCGTTTTAGAGTTTCTTGACTATTTTATTGATCCGCCACGTTACGATATACGCGAGTGTATTGAACGCGGATTAACTTACAGTGTGCCATTAAAAGCGAAGTTACGTTTATCATGTAATGATGCCGAGCACGAAGATTTTGAAACAATTGTACAGGACGTGTACCTGGGAACTATCCCATACATGACCCCTAAAGGTACATTTGTTATCAATGGCGCCGAGCGTGTAATTGTATCTCAATTGCACCGTTCACCAGGTGTGTTCTTCGGGCAAAGCCGTCACACTAACGGTACCAAATTGTATTCGGCCCGTGTAATTCCTTTCAAGGGATCATGGATCGAGTTTGCTACAGACGTTAACAACGTGATGTATGCTTACATTGACCGTAAAAAGAAATTCCCGGTTACCACGCTGCTGCGCGCCATCGGTTACGATTCTGATAAAGACATCTTAGAATTGTTCGAACTGGCTGACGAAGTAAAAGTGAGCAAATCAGGCCTTAAGAAATACTTAGGCCGTAAGCTTGCCGCGAGAGTGCTTAAAAAATGGGTGGAAGACTTTGTGGACGAGGATACCGGTGAAGTGGTATCTATCGACCGTAACGAGATCATCCTTGAGCGCGAAACCGTTTTGGAAGACGACCATATTGATATGATCATTGATGCCGGTGTGAAAACTGTGATCCTGAACAAGGAAGACGCAGCTACCAGCGGTGACTATACTATTATATATAATACCTTACAAAAGGATACTTCTAACTCTGAGAAAGAAGCGGTTGAGCATATCTACCGTCAATTACGTAACGCTGAACCACCTGATGAAGAAACAGCACGTGGTATCATCGACCGTTTGTTCTTCTCTGATAAGAGATATGACCTGGGTGATGTGGGCCGTTACCGCATCAACCGTAAGTTGAAAATGGATACTTCGGATGAGACCAAGGTTTTAACCAAGCAAGATATTATTGCGATCGTTAAATACCTGATCAAACTGATCAACTCAAAAGCTGAAGTGGATGATATTGATCACTTGTCAAATCGTCGTGTACGTACAGTGGGCGAGCAGTTATATGCTCAGTTCGGTGTAGGTCTGGCGCGTATGGCACGTACCATTCGTGAGCGTATGAACATTCGTGACAACGAGGTGTTCACACCTACCGATTTGATCAATGCACGTACCCTGTCATCAGTTATCAATTCGTTCTTCGGTACCAACCAGCTTTCACAGTTTATGGACCAAACCAACCCACTGGCAGAGATCACGCACAAGCGTCGTCTGTCAGCCTTAGGGCCCGGTGGTCTGTCACGTGAGCGTGCAGGTTTCGAAGTTCGTGACGTGCACTATACCCACTACGGTAGGTTGTGTACCATCGAAACTCCGGAAGGACCGAACATTGGTTTGATATCATCGCTTTGCGTTCACGCCAAGATCAATAACCTGGGCTTCATCGAAACACCATACAAACGTGTGGTAAACGGTGTGGTTTCTATGGCCGAGCCTGTTGTTTACCTGTCTGCAGAAGATGAAGATGGTAAAACTATTGGCCAGGCTAATGCGGTTTATGATGATAAAGGTGTTTTCAGCACCCCACGCGTTAAAGCACGTTTTGAGGGTGACTTCCCGGTAATTGAGCCTGAAAGACTTGATTATATGGATATCGCTCCAAACCAGATCACCTCGATTGCAGCTTCGTTGATTCCGTTCCTGGAACATGATGATGCTAACCGTGCGTTGATGGGATCAAACATGCAACGCCAGGCCGTACCATTATTGCGCCCTGAAGCGCCAATAGTAGGTACAGGTTTGGAAGGCCGTGTGGCAAAGGATTCGCGTACACTGATCAACGCCGAAGGCGATGGTGTGGTTGAATATGTGGATGCTACCGAGATCCGTATCAAATACGACCGTAACGAGATGGACCGCCTGATATCTTTTGATGGCGATACACGCAGTTACATCTTAACTAAGTTTAAAAAGACCAACCAGAGTACCACCATGAACCTGAAGCCTATCGTTAAGAAAGGCCAAAGAGTTGAAAAAGGACAGGTGCTTTGCGAAGGTTATGCAACACAAAATGGTGAGCTGGCATTGGGCCGTAACTTAAAAGTAGCATTCATGCCTTGGCAGGGATACAACTTTGAGGATGCGATCGTGATCTCAGAGCGCGTTGTGTCGCAGGATATATTTACTTCGCTTCACGTTGAAGAGTTCGAGCTTGAAGTTCGTGATACCAAACGTGGTGAGGAAGAACTGACACCGGATATTCCTAACGTATCAGAAGAAGCTACCAAAGATCTTGACGAAGACGGAATTATCCGTGTTGGCGCCGAGGTTAAAGAAGGCGATATCCTGATCGGTAAGATCACTCCAAAAGGTGAATCAGATCCTTCTCCGGAAGAAAAATTATTACGTGCCATATTTGGTGATAAAGCCGGTGACGTGAAAGACGCGTCATTAAAAACTCCGCCGTCTATCGCGGGTGTGGTAATTGATACCAAATTGTTCTCACGTGCTAAGAAAACTACCAAGGCAGAAGAAAAAGCACAGTTGGAAAAATTGGATACCAAACACGAAAAAGCAATAAAAGATCTGAAGAATATCCTGATCGAAAAATTGTTCGAGATCGTGAATGGTAAAACATCACAAGGTGTTCATAATGTTTACAAAGAGTTGCTGGTACCTAAAGGCGTTAAATTCACCCAGAAAATATTGGTTGAATTGCCTTACGAAAACATCAACCCAACAAAATGGACCACTGATGATGACAAGAACGACCAGATCAAAACTTTGCTTCACAACTATAACATTAAGGTGAACGAAGAGTTGGGTGCTTACCGTCGTGATAAATTCGCGATCAGTGTAGGTGACGAGCTTCCATCGGGTATTGTGCAGATGGCTAAAGTTTACATCGCTAAAAAGCGTAAGCTTAAAGTGGGTGATAAAATGGCCGGTCGCCACGGTAATAAGGGTATTGTTGCCCGTATCGTTCGTGACGAGGATATGCCATTCCTGGAAGATGGAACACCGGTTGATATCGTGTTGAACCCTCTGGGTGTACCATCGCGTATGAACCTGGGCCAGATCTACGAAACAGTTTTAGGCTGGGCAGGTAAAGAATTAGGCGTTAAATTCGCTACTCCGATCTTTGATGGTGCAACCCATGAAGAAGTGGAAGAGTGGGTTAAGAAGGCTAATCTTCCTGAATCAGGCCGTACTTACCTGTACAATGGTTTAACAGGCGAGCGCTTTGACCAGCAGACCACAGTAGGTATTATTTATATGCTGAAATTAGGTCACATGGTTGACGATAAGATGCACGCACGTTCTATAGGGCCATACTCATTAATTACACAACAGCCATTGGGTGGTAAAGCTCAGTTTGGTGGTCAGCGTTTTGGTGAGATGGAAGTTTGGGCACTGGAAGCATTTGGTGCTGCAAATATCCTGCAGGAAATATTGACCGTTAAATCGGATGATGTTATCGGCCGTGCTAAAACTTACGAAGCTATTGTTAAGGGTGAAAACCTGCCAACACCTTCAGTTCCGGAATCATTCAACGTATTGGTTCATGAATTAAGAGGGTTAGGTTTGGATATCACTTTAGAATAATTATTGAATTATTGAGGGATTGAATTATAGATTAGTTCAATTTCTCAATTAATAGATCAATAATTTATTCCTTCAATCATTAAAAACAAAGGAGACTATGTCTTACAAAAAGGATAATAAAATCAAAAGTAACTTCACCACCATTACCATCAGTTTGGCTTCACCCGAATCCATCCTTGAGCGTTCAAGCGGCGAAGTTTTAAAGCCAGAAACCATCAACTACAGGACCTATAAACCTGAGCGCGATGGTTTATTCTGCGAGCGTATTTTTGGTCCGGTTAAAGATTACGAATGTCATTGCGGTAAATACAAGCGTATCCGTTATAAGGGTATCGTTTGCGACCGTTGCGGTGTTGAAGTAACCGAAAAGAAAGTACGCCGTGAGCGTATGGGCCACATCAATTTGGTGGTTCCGGTTGCTCATATCTGGTATTTCCGCTCGTTGCCAAATAAAATTGGTTACCTGCTGGGCCTACCAACAAAAAAACTCGATCTGATCATTTATTATGAAAGATATGTAGTGATCCAGGCAGGTGTTAAAGAAGGAGACGGCATCCAGCAAATGGATTTCCTGACCGAAGAAGAATACCTTGACGTGCTGGATACCCTACCAAAAGAAAACCAGTATCTGGATGACAAGGACCCTCAAAAGTTTGTCGCCAAAATGGGTGCCGAAGCTTTGGAAGAGTTATTACGCCGTTTAAACCTGGACGAATTATCTTATAATCTTCGTCACCAGGCTGCTAATGAGACTTCGCAGCAGCGTAAAAACGAAGCGTTAAAACGCTTACAGGTTGTTGAAGCTTTCCGTGATGCAAAAACCAGGATCGAAAATAACCCTGAGTGGATGATCGTTAAGATCGTTCCGGTTATCCCGCCTGAATTGCGTCCGTTAGTGCCTTTGGAAGGCGGTCGTTTTGCTACTTCCGATTTGAACGATTTGTATCGCCGTGTAATTATCCGTAACAACCGTTTAAAAAGGTTGATCGAGATCAAAGCGCCGGAAGTAATTTTACGTAACGAAAAACGTATGTTACAGGAAGCCGTTGATTCGTTATTCGATAACTCACGTAAAGTAAACGCTGTAAAAACAGAAGGTAACCGTGCTTTGAAATCTCTTTCAGACATCCTGAAAGGTAAACAAGGTCGTTTCCGTCAAAACTTATTAGGTAAACGTGTTGATTATTCGGCCCGTTCGGTAATTGTTGTAGGTCCAAACCTTAAATTACACGAATGCGGTTTACCAAAAGATATGGCTGCCGAATTGTTTAAACCATTCATCATTCGCAAAATGATCGAAAGAGGTGTGGTTAAAACAGTAAAATCTGCCAAAAAGATAGTTGACCGTAAAGACCCGTTAGTTTGGGATATATTGGAAAACGTATTAAAGGGCCACCCTGTATTATTAAACCGTGCGCCAACGCTGCACCGTTTAGGTATTCAGGCTTTCCAGCCAAAACTGGTTGAAGGCAAGGCGATCCAATTGCACCCTTTAACATGTACCGCCTTCAACGCGGATTTTGACGGTGACCAGATGGCTGTGCACGTACCACTTGGTAATGCCGCTATTTTGGAAGCCCAGATATTGATGCTTGCATCGCACAACATTTTGAACCCTGCAAACGGTACGCCAATTACAGTACCATCACAGGACATGGTGCTTGGTTTGTACTACATAACCAAAGGCCGTAAAACAGATGCTGAGCGTACTATTAAAGGTGAAGGTTTAACATTCTATTCTTCAGAAGAGGTTATTATCGCTTATAACGAGAAGAAACTCGACCTGCATGCTTTCATTAAAGTGAGAACTGATGTTAAGGAGAAAGATGGAAACATCGTAAATAAAATTATTGATACTACAGTAGGCCGGGTATTGTTTAATCAGCATGTTCCGGTTGAAGTAGGTTATATCAACGAACTGCTTACCAAAAAATCACTTCGTGATATCATTGGTGATGTAGTAAAGGTAACCGGTATGGCACGTGCCGCCCAGTTCCTGGATGATATTAAGGAATTAGGTTTCCAGATGGCATTCCAGGGTGGTCTATCGTTTAACCTGAAAGACATCAACATCCCTGCTGAAAAGGTTACGCTTATTGCACAGGCTTCTAAACAAGTTGAAGAAGTAATGGGTAACTATAACATGGGTTTCATTACTAATAACGAGCGTTACAACCAGATCATCGATATCTGGACACGTATCAACAACCGTTTGACTGCAAACGTAATGGAGATACTGTCTAACGATAATCAAGGGTTCAACTCGGTATACATGATGCTTGATTCGGGCGCCCGTGGTTCTAAAGAGCAGATCCGCCAGTTGGCAGGTATGCGTGGACTGATGGCGAAACCGCAAAAATCAGGTTCAGGTGGTGAAATTATTGAAAACCCGATCCTTTCAAACTTTAAAGAAGGTTTGTCAGTATTAGAATACTTTATCTCGACTCACGGTGCCCGTAAAGGTTTGGCTGATACGGCTCTGAAAACTGCTGATGCTGGTTACCTGACCCGTCGTTTACATGACGTGGCACAGGATATGATCGTTGGCGAGGTTGATTGCGGTACTTTAAGAGGTATTTTCACAACCGCGTTGAAAGACAACGAAGATATCGTTGAGCCTTTATATGACCGTATCCTGGGCCGTAACACCTTACATGATGTTCACGACCCTATTACCGGTGAACTATTGGTTTATGCAGGACAAGATATTGACGAAGACATTGCTAAGAAAATAGAGAACTCTCCATTGGAGGGTATCGAAATACGTTCGGTATTAACCTGCGAAAGCAAGCGTGGTGTATGTGCATTGTGCTATGGCCGTAACCTTGCAAGCGGTAAACGCGTGCAAATGGGCGAGGCTGTTGGTGTAATTGCTGCACAGTCAATTGGTGAGCCGGGTACACAGTTAACATTGCGTACATTCCACGTGGGTGGTACTGCATCAAACATCGCTGCTGAGTCACAGATCAATGCCCGTTTTGAAGGTACTATTGAATTTGAGAACGTACGTACCGTACCTTTTGCAACTGCCGAAGACGGTAAAGTTGAAGTGGTATTGGGCCGTTCGGGTGAGTTCCGTATTGTTGAAACAGGAACCAATAAGGTTATCGTTACCAATAATATTCCTTACGGTTCATTCTTGTATGTGAAGGATGGCAGCAAGGTTACTAAAGGCGACCGTATCTGTTCATGGGACCCATACAATGCGGTAATTATATCTGAATTTGCTGGTGTTATCCAGTTTGACGCTGTTTTGGAAGGTATTACTTTCCGCGAGGAATCAGATGAGCAAACAGGTCACCGCGAAAAGGTAATTATTGATACACGTGATAAGACCAAGAACCCTGCTATCCAGATCGCAGATAATAAAGGCAATCCAATAAAAGGATATAACATCCCGGTTGGTGCGCACATCGCGGTTGATGAAGGTGAAAAAGTCCAAACCGGACAAGTAATCGCTAAGATCCCTCGTTCGACTGGAAAAACACGTGATATCACCGGTGGTTTACCTCGTGTAACTGAGTTGTTCGAAGCACGTAACCCATCTAACCCGGCTGTAGTAACCGAGATTGATGGTGTGGTAACCTTAGGTGGTGTTAAACGTGGTAATCGCGAAATGACCATCGAATCAAAAGATGGCCAGATCAAGAAATACCTTGTTCCATTGTCAAAACACATCTTGGTACAGGATAATGACTTTGTGAAAGCTGGTATGCCATTGTCTGATGGTTCAATTTCACCTGCAGATATCCTGTCTATTAAGGGCCCTGCAGCAGTGCAGGAATACCTGGTAAATGGTATACAGGAAGTTTACCGTTTGCAGGGTGTGAAGATCAATGACAAGCACTTTGAAGTTATCGTTCACCAAATGATGCAGAAAGTACAGATCGAAGATGCCGGCGACACCCGTTTCTTAGAAAAAGAAGCAGTGGATGGCTGGGACTTCATGATGGAAAATGATGACATCTATGATAAGAAGGTTGTTACCGAACCAGGTGACTCAGCTACTTTGAAATCAGGTCAGATCGTTTCAGTAAGAAGGCTTAGAGATGAGAATTCTATTTTGAAACGCAAAGACATGAAGTTGGTTGAGGTGAGAGACGCTATAGCAGCGACATCAAGTCCGCTGTTGCAGGGTATCACCAGGGCCTCGTTAGGTACCAAGTCGTTTATTTCTGCCGCATCGTTCCAGGAAACTACCAAAGTACTGAATGAAGCAGCTATAGCGGGTAAAAAGGACAACATGCTTGGCTTGAAGGAAAATGTGATCGTTGGTCACCTGATCCCTTCCGGAACCGGTTTGCGTGTGTACGAAAATATCCGTGTAGGATCGCAGGAAGAGTTTGACCGCCTGATGGCTTCAAAAACTGAAGAAGTAGAAGCATAAGAAGAGATCATGCTTTAAATATTTTAACAAAGCCCTTCCGTTTACGGGAGGGCTTTGTTATTAATTACCTAATTGAATTTTGGAGTGGGATGAAATAAGCCTGATTATTTATTTATAGGTAATTTAACACAACAAGTAATTATTTTTTTCGTAATAAGGCTTATATTCGGGCTCTGTATTTATGCAAGGCTTCAATTAGGATGGGGAATATTATTCTGACATTATATTTATAGGGAATAATATAAGGTTTATTCAAATATTAGTTGATATTACTGTGAAATTATTAACAAATCAGGAGAAACTTTTATTAGTATCTACTGTTAGTTCAATAATTTTATTAATATTGTAATGCCCGATATCGATCAATAAATAATTAAAAAGACATTTAAAATAAATTAATTTACCTAAAAATTTAATCTACACATGGAAAAAAAGAGAATTTATATTGCCGGTGCAGGAGGCATGCTTGGCGAAGCGTTTAACAGAGTATTCAAGGATGATTATGAAATTAAATGCACAGATAAGGATGTTAATACTGATTGGCTGAGCTTTCTTGATTTTCGTGAACTGGATAAATACAAAGCAGAGGTAAAAGCATTTAAACCGGATTATCTTTTTCACCTGGGTGCATATACTGACCTGGAATTTTGTGAATTAAATATTGACGACACTTATCTTACAAATACCATATCAGTAGAGAACGCCGTGTATATTGCCAACGAGCTTAATATACCATTGCTGTACATCAGTACTGCCGGGATATTTGACGGTAAAAAGGATCTTTATGACGATTGGGATATGCCTAATCCGTTAGGTCACTATGCACGGTCAAAATACATGGGCGAGCGTTATGTAGTGGAACATGCACACAAATATGTAGTGTGCCGCGCCGGTTGGATGATGGGCGGTGGTCCTGAGAAGGACAAAAAATTTATCGGCAAACTGGTAAAACAATTGGTATCAGGAAAGAGGGATCTTTATATAGTTAACGATAAAGACGGCACCCCGACATTTACCATTGATTTTGCAAAAAATGTAAAAGCAATTATTGAAAAAGAATATTGGGGTCTGTATAATTTGGTTTGCAAAGGCCAAACAAGCAGGCGCGAGGTAGCCGAGGAACTGGTAGAAATTATTGGTTTGAAAGACAGCGTAACCTTCCATGAGGTAACATCTGACTATTTTAAAGAAACTTACTTTGCACAAAGGCCTGTTTCTGAAAGATTAGTAAATAAAAAATTAGAACTTAGAGACATGAATATTATGCAGGATTGGAAAATAGCGCTAAAAGAGTATATTGACCTGTATTTTATTGATTACCTAAAAGATAAGTTTTAAAACAAGTTTAATAGTATAATGCGAATAGCTGCTTTTGGTTTCCGTACCATTCCACCAGTCAAAGGTGCGGCTGGCGCCGATAAGTTTGCTATGGAGCTTTTGCCCCGTTTCGTAAGCAGGGGGCATACGGTAACAGCCTACAACAGAAGGTATTCGGACGTTTTTGTCGATATCGAGGAGTATAAGGGGGTTAAAATAAAAACCTTCAGGACTTCTGATAAGACAGGCTTCGATACCTTGGTGCATTCTTTCAAAGCCACATGGGATATTATTGTACACAATACAGCAGATATCGTTCACGTACAGAACGGCGGTAACAGCTTTTGGGCGTTATTTTTAAGGATGTTTGGCAAGAAGGTATTTGTAAGCCAGGATGGTGTGGATTGGAAGCGCGACAAATGGCCCTGGTACGGTAAACTTTACTTGCAAATATCATCCTATATCACCGCCTATCTGCCCAATGAGATCATTTTTGATAATGTTATCGCCAAAGGGTTGTTTGAAAAAAAGTTCAACAAAAAATTCGAATTCATTCCTTTTGGCTCCGAGGTTGCGCCGGTTACCGAGGATGAGAGTATATTAGAGAAATTAGGCCTTAAAAGGGGCGAGTATTATTTATTTGTCGGTCGTTTTATCCCCGATAAAGGCCTGCATTACCTCATCCCCGGATTTATGAATGCCAAAACCAATAAGAAATTAGTTTTGGTGGGAGGGGAGCCAAATCCATCACCGTATGAAGAAAAGCTGCGCGGCATGGCCGATGACAGCGTGGTATTCGCGGGATTTATTTATGGGGATGATGTGACAAGGCTGATGAAATATTCTTATTGTTATATTCAGCCTTCGGATATCGAGGGTTTATCGCCCGTAATACTTTCAGTAATGGGTTTGGGTGTACCGATCATCGTTAGCGATATTGAAGAAAACCAATATGCTGTACAGGACACAGCAATTATGTTTAAAAGGACAGATATTGATTCTTTAACAGAACAGATCACTTTTGCTGAAAATAACTATCCTAAAATGAAGGAACTCGCAGCCAGAGCGCAATCGCGTGCTTTAAGTACGTTTAACTGGGATAAAGTTGCAGATGATCATATCGAGATATTTTCAAGAAACTAACTTTGACTTTTTCTGTTAAGCTATTATCAATAAGTAATAGAAACCATAACCTTAACGGTTATTGGAATTTTTAAATATTTTTGTAAGGCCTTCTGTGAAAATGGGAGGCTTACTATTTATCAATATGGAAGAACAAAACGAAAATCAGCTGAATATTGAGCTTTCCGAAGAAATTGCAGAAGGCATTTATTCAAACCTGGCCATTATTACACACTCCAATTCAGAGTTTGTGCTCGATTTTATCCGTGTGATGCCCGGAGTTCCGAAAGCTAAAGTAAAATCAAGAATCATTTTAACTCCTGAACATGCTAAACGCCTGCTATCAGCATTAGAAGACAATATAGAAAAATTTGAAGCGATGCACGGGCGCATCAAAATTCAACCGGAAACGTCTGGTTTCCCAATGAATTTTGGCGGCACCATGGGGCAGGCGTAGTTGGTGACTAGAGATTAGGATTTTTTGGTTTAGAATTTAGAGATTGGGATTTGCAAAATGGAAAAGGACGCTAAAATATATATCGCAGGGCATCGGGGCATGGTTGGCTCGGCTATTATGCGGAAATTGGAAAAGGAGGGATACACTAACATCGTAACCCGGCTTTCAACAGAGATCGACTTGCGTAATTTAAATGAGGTTGCCCTATTTTTTGAGCAGGAAAAACCGGAATATGTCTTTTTAGCAGCTGCAAAAGTAGGAGGCATAATTGCCAATAACACTTACCGGGCCGAATTTTTATATGATAACCTTCAGATACAGAATAACGTTATACACTCGTCATACTTAAATGGTGTAAAAAAATTGATGTTTTTAGGTTCAAGCTGTATATATCCAAAGCTGGCACCCCAACCGTTAAAGGAGGAGTACCTGCTGACGGGTTTATTAGAACCTACCAACGAACCGTATGCCATTGCTAAAATAGCCGGTATCAAAATGTGTGATGCTTATCGCGCACAATATGGCTGCAACTTTATATCGGTAATGCCAACCAATCTTTACGGTTATAACGATAACTATCACCCTCAAAACTCGCACGTATTGCCGGCATTGATACGCCGTTTTCATGAGGCTAAAGAGCAAAACCTGCCCGATGTAACCATTTGGGGAACAGGATCGCCTAAACGTGAGTTTTTATTTGCGGATGACCTGGCCGAGGCCTGTTTTTACTTAATGCAAAATTATGATGAAGAAGGTTTGGTTAATGTAGGTACCGGAGAAGATCTTTCTATAAAAGATTTGGCTATTTTGATCAAAGGCATTGTTGGTTATGAGGGCGAAATTAAGTTTGATACGTCAAAACCAGACGGCACACCACGAAAGCTGATGGATGTTTCAAAACTACACAGCAAAGGGTGGAAGCATAAAATTGAATTGAGTGAGGGAATAAAGCTGGCTTACCAGGATTTTTTATCCTCTAAATATAATTCCAAATTATACGCGTAATATAAAATTGAATTAAAAACGATCTATGAATATTGAAACGACACCACTTGATGGTTGTATTATATTAAAACCCAACGTATTTGGTGATGAGCGTGGTTATTTTTTTGAGAGTTTTAATCAGCAGAAATTCCAGGAGCTGACAAACTCTGATACTGTATTTGTGCAGGACAACCAGTCGTTCTCCACAAAAGGCGTATTGCGCGGACTCCATTTTCAAAAAGGTGCTTCGGCGCAGGCTAAACTGGTGAGAGTGACCAAGGGAGAAGTGCTGGATGTGGCGGTTGACCTGAGGGCCAATTCAAAAACATATGGTCAGCATTTTGGAGTGAGACTGTCTGAAACTAATCACCTGCAATTTTTTGTACCAAGAGGGTTTGCGCATGGCTTTATCGTATTAAGCGATGATGCTATTTTTCAATATAAATGCGATAATTATTATGATAAAGCTGCCGAAGGCGGTTTGCACTATGCAGATCCCGCACTGGCAATAGATTGGATATTACCACACGATCAGCTGATCGTATCTGGTAAAGATATTGAACTACCGACCCTCGAAAACGTGGGCGACAACCTGGGCTTTTAACAATTAAAATACATGAATAATATTGTAGTATTCGGGGCATCGGGTCAGTTGGGCCAATGTTTAAAAACAGTTGCCGAACGAAAGGGGATCACATCGATCTATTTCCCCGGTGAAACTGAGGCTAATATCTTAAATAAAGAGGCCCTCAAGCTCATTTTCGAAAGCCAAAAACCCACCTGGTGTATTAATTGCGCAGCTTATACAGCTGTTGATAAAGCCGAAGATGATGTAGATATGGCCCGCAATATTAATAAAGTTGGGGTTGACAATATCGCCGCGCTTTGCGCCGAATACGGATCGACTCTGGTACATGTATCAACCGATTTTATTTTTAAAGGTGATACCCCGGTACCATTGGTGGAGGATGATATAGCTGAGCCAATTAATGTTTATGGCCTGACCAAACTTGAGGGTGAGCAGGTAGTATTGGACCACTTACAGAAATACTATATTTTACGTACCAGTTGGTTATACTCCGAATATGGCAACAACTTTGTTAAGACTATGTTAAAGCTGGGTGCCGACAGGGACGAATTGAAAATAATAGCCGACCAAACCGGTACGCCAACTTATGCTATTGACCTTGCAGGAGCTATTTTAGACATTATCGGCAGTGATATTACGGCTTATGGCGCCTATCATTATAGTAATGAAGGCACTGCCTCGTGGTATGATTTTGCCAAAGCGATCTTTGATATCTCCAACACCCAGGTAAAAACATTACCCATCCGCACCCATGAATATCCTACCCGTGCAATACGGCCGGCCTATTCGGTGATGGACAAAACCAAAATAAAACAAACATTTAATATCGAAATTCCGTATTGGCGTGATAGCCTGGTAGCATGTATCAGTAAGCTCTAATTAATTTAATATCGACTATGAAAGGAATCATTTTAGCCGGAGGCTCGGGTACGAGGCTTTTCCCTATTACAAAAGCGATCAGTAAACAGCTGATGCCCATATATGATAAGCCCATGATCTATTACCCGCTATCGGTGCTGATGATGGCTGATATACGCGAGATATTGATCATTACCACACCGGAGGATAGCGAAAGCTTTAAACGCCTGTTAGGTGATGGGAAGGACTTAGGTTGTCGTTTCGAATATGCTGTACAGCAGGTACCCAATGGTTTGGCCCAGGCTTTTGTGATAGGCGCTGATTTTATAGGTGACGATAAAGTTGCATTAATATTAGGCGATAATATTTTCTACGGCAGCGGATTTGGCAAACTGATCAGGAAATTTAATGATGTTGAAGGCGCGGCTATATTCGCTTATAAAGTATCCGACCCTGAAAGATATGGGGTTGTTGAATTTGACAATGACCTGAAAGCTATATCTATCGAAGAAAAGCCTTTAAAGCCGAAATCATATTATGCGGTACCAGGATTATATTTTTATGATAATGAAGTAGTTGAGATCGCTAAGAATATAGCACCTTCTCCGCGGGGCGAATACGAGATCACGGATGTGAACAGGGTGTACCTGGAGAATAAAAAGCTGCATGTAGGTGTAATGGACAGGGGCACAGCCTGGCTGGACACTGGTACTTTTGATTCGCTAAGTGATGCTACAGAATTTGTAAGGGTAATAGAAAAACGCCAGGATACCAAGATCGGTTGTATTGAGGAGATAGCCTTCCGCCAAAAGTTTATTGATGCTGAGCAGTTGGGTAAACTGGCCGAGCGGTATATCAAAAGCGGGTATGGAGAATATCTAAAGCGGGTGCAATTCATTTACAATAATATCCCTTAAACCGGGATCATTTGCCTCCATCCATTTTATTTCTTTGTCTTTCCTGAACCAGGTGAGTTGTCGTTTAGCAAAGCGACGGGTATTTTGTTTGATCAGTTCAATGGCTGTATCAAGGTCGGTTTTCCCATCAAAATAATCGAATAATTCGCTATAGCCCACGGTATTTAAAGCATTTAGGTGTCTATAAGGTAAAAGTCCTTTTACTTCATCGATCAATCCTTCCTTCACCATGGCGTCTACTCGCTGATTTATGCGTTGATATAACACCTCCCTTGGTAAGTTAAGCCCGATCTTGAGGCATTTGAACGGTCTTTTGTTTACCGTTGATTTGCGATAGGATGAAAATGGCTTGCCGGTGGTTTCAAATACTTCTATAGCCCTTATCAAACGCTGCGGATTGTTCAGATCTACCTGCTCATAATAAACCTGGTCGGCTGCTTTTAGCTTTTCCTGTATGTAGATTATTCCTTTATCGTTAAATTCCTGGTTCAGCCTTTCCCTTATTTCAGGAGATGCAATAGGCAGTTCATCAAACCCTTCGCATACAGCCTTAATATACAGGCCCGAACCACCAACCATTATAGCAGTATCATGCGTTTTAAAAATCTCTTTCAATTGGGCTAAGGCCTGCTTTTCGAAGTCACCTACGGAGAAGCTTTCTGTAATCGAATGTGAATTGATGAAATAATGTTTGGCAGCAGCCAGTTCCTCATCCGTTGGTTTGGCGGTACCAATAGCCATTTCACGAAAGAACTGGCGCGAATCAGCCGAAATGATTTCTGTTTTAAGCTGTTTGGCCAGCTCAATAGCAACAACAGTTTTACCCACCGCTGTAGGGCCTGCAATTACAATTAATGTCTTTGAATTATTGTCCATAGTTCTGAATAGCTATGAACCATGAACTATGAACCATGAACTAAATACTAATAATCGTCAGTGTGCTTGGTTGGACCCTCATCCTCAAAGCCTTCATTGTCAGAAAATTCGCCACCGAATTCATCCTCTTCTTCAGGTTCCATGCCTAATTCTTCTGCTTCTTCCACATCATCTGTGTCAACAACTTCCGAAAAGCCTTCTTCCGCATCTTCCGGAGCAAACTCTATTTCGTTGAGGAAATCAAATTCTTCGCTTACAGGTGGCAGTATGGTTGGATTAAATATATTGCCGAATTGTTTTGGCGCTTCACCCGTTGATTTAACGACCAAAGGATACTCTGTTCCGGGAGTCTCATCAAGAATGATCTTCAATAATTCCACATGGAAATCGAAGGGGCGGTCGAAATTAAAAACATAATAAAACTTCTGATGAGGATCGTCAATGCGATTGCTCAATTTTACCTTATCCATAAGGGCTACACTACGGTCAATCCTTCGTTGATTGGGTAAATAGGTGATCTCTTCGCCCTTTATCCATTGATCATTACTGATGTAAAAAGAGGACGGAAATTCGCCATTATAACCGGTAGATTGATGAATTGCGCGATGGAGATCTTCAAAAGTTTGATTGGATTTAACATCAATCTCCCTTGTCACGTCATCATAATCTTCGAAAGTTACCTTAAATCTGTATAGTGCCATTATGTGTATAGTAGGTTTTGCAAAAATAATGTTTTAATTCAAATTGTGTTTGCCACAACTTTTAAGCCAATTTCTGTCCCTTTGCGAATTGTATAGTCAATTGCCGCTTCCCGCGAGTTTGGTATTTCTCCCTCCAGAATAGCTTCGCGTATCTGGTTCTTAATAATTCCAACCTCACGGCCTTCTTTTATACCAAAAAGCTGCATAATATCCAATCCTGTTACTGGTGGCTGCCAGTTCCGGATCTGATCACGCTGTTCAACATCCTTTAATTTTTGTTGAACCAGCTCAAAATTATTCCGGTATTTTTTTACTTTATATTCATTTTTTGTCGTTATGTCTGCTTTACATAACAGCATCAGTGCCTCAATGTCATCATTCGCTTCAAACAGCAGCCTGCGCACAGCCGAATCAGTAACAACTTCCTGGGCTAATACGATAGGACGCAAATGTAGTTGCACTAATTTTTGCACAAACTTCATTTTTTCATTTAACGGCAGCTTTAACGCGGCAAATATTTTAGGCACCATGCGGGCGCCTTTATCCTCGTGCCCGTGAAATGTCCAGCCATGGCCGGGTTCAAAGCGCTTGGTTGCGGGCTTGGCAATATCATGCAGAATAGCCGCCCAACGGAGCCATAGGTCATCTGTGGTGGTGGCTATGTTATCCAACACCTGCAGGGTATGATAAAAATTATCCTTGTGCCCTTTGCCATCGATATAATCCACACCATATAGCGCGGTCATTAGCGGGAATATCTTTTTGAGCAAACCGGTATCAAACAAATAAATAAACCCGATAGAAGGTTTGGGTGATAAGATGATTTTATTTAACTCCTCGGTAATGCGCTCCTGCGATATAATGGAAATGCGTTCCACATTGCGTTTTATCGCTTCAACGGCTTTTTCTTCAATGGTAAAATTAAGCTGTGACGCAAAACGGGTAGCACGCAGCATCCGCAGCGGGTCATCCGAAAATGTTTCTACCGGGTCAAGCGGTGTTCTGATCAGTTTTCGCTCCAAATCTTTAACACCATCAAATGGATCAAGTAATTCTCCAAATTGGTCTGGATGCAAAGCTATAGCCAGGGCATTGATAGTAAAATCACGGCGTTTCTGGTCGTCCTCCAATGTGCCATTCTCCACAATAGGCTTACGCGAATCAGAGCGATAAGATTCTTTACGGGCGCCTACAAACTCTACCTCAATATCTTTATACTTCAGCATAGCTGTGCCAAAATTTTTGAATACTGACAGCTTCACATTCAGCTTTTTGGCAACTTCTTCGGCAAATGCGATCCCGTTACCTATTACCACAATATCAACATCCTTTGAAGGTCGTTTTAATAAAAGATCTCTTACAAAGCCACCAATTACATAGGCCTGCACATTTTGCGCGACAGCCGTATTGGTGATCACTGAAAAGAGCGGATGTTGCAGGTGTTGTTTCATATTATACTAAGCTTTGTTGTAGCTAAAGCTTGAGTTTTTTACTTCTGGTACAAAAGTCGGAATTACTAAGGCTAAAACCATAAACAAAATTAACGGCGGATAAATTCGAAGCGGCCATCTGGTTCGAGGCGCATAATAGTGGATGGGTTTTTTATTTCCTTATCGTGCTGCTCCAGGTCAACAACATAATCAACGCTGTCGATAATTTGCTGGTCTACCTGGCTGAAATACTGTGGTGAGGGTTTCCCGCTGATATTAGCCGAGGTGGATACCAATGGTTTACGCAGGCGTTGTATCAATTGCTCGCAAAACTGGTGCTTCACGATACGCACACCCAAGCTGCCATCAGCAGCGATCAAAGCAGGGGATACATTTTTGGCGCCAGGCATGATCAATGTCAGCGGGCTTTCGGCATAATCTATCAGGTCATAAGCAATGGATGGCACTTCCCTTATATAGCTTTCAAGCTTATTGTCGCTATCCAATAGGATAATCATGCTTTTGGCCTCATCGCGTTGTTTGAGGGCATATATTTTTTTAACAGCATCGGTATTGGTGGCATCGCAACCTATCCCCCAAATGGTATCGGTAGGATAGAGGATGATCCCGCCATCCTGCACTATTTTTAAAGCTTTGGCAACTTCATCTCTAAGCATGGCGCAAATATAAACTAAGCGCGTTTACAATTTCCATTTCATCCAATAGTTGCATGCATTTTGGGATGCCATACAGTTTACAGGTGTTTCGGACGCAGGGTTCACATTCCAGTTTGCCCGCACGAATTACGATCAGATGCTGCTTATTGTAAGGAGCAGTGTTATGCTCGTTACCCGCGCCAAATAGTACAACGGTTGGCACACCCAGACTATTAGCGAGGTGGGCAGGACCCGAATCGGTAGTCAAGACCGCTTTGGCTTCGAACATTAAGCCAGATAAACCTGCGAGTTTGGTTTTCCCGGCATAGTTTTCCAGGCGATTGCTGTTTTCGATACCATCCAATAATTCACCGACATATTCTGCTTCCTTTGGCGAACCAACCAACATAAATGTGGTGTCTTTAAACGTGTTGGTAAGTGTATTAAGCAGATGCTTGCCCTTATCCAAAGGCATTCTGCGCGATACGGCCTCCGAATTGAAATTGATCAGTACTTTATTACTGTGTTGCTCTGCTCGTTTAGCCTCAAGCAGGGTTAATCTTTCACTTATGGTTTTACCTGAAAACTGTTCTAACAGCGAGATGTATTCATCCGTGCGATGCAGGTTTAACGGCTTCTTAAAAGATTTAGTGAGTAAAAAGAACCGGCCCTCTTTACCAAAACCAACACGCTGCTTAGCCCTGGTTGCCCATCCCATTACAGCGGATGAAAGCGAATCGGGCAAGCAAAAAAACAGGTCGTATTTTTTAGAACGAAGCCCTTTTCCAAACTGATAAACGCCACTTAATCCATTATTTTCCTGCTTAGCAAATGGATGAACATGGTGCAGGCCAGGTATCAGATCAGCAATATCGCTTAACTCTTTTTTAATAATAACATCGATCTCTGACCCAGGATAAAGCTGCCGAACCGCTGTGACGAAGGCAGTACTCATTACCACATCGCCAAGCCAGTTTGGCAGCCTTATTAGTATCTTCATTTTTAAACAGCTACGCTATTTTCCCTCAGAGCATCATTCAATGATGTCTTTTTATCGGTTGATTCTTTTCGCTTGCCAATAATTAAAGCACAAGGTACCTGGAATTCGCCTGCCGGGAACTGCTTAGTATAGGAGCCGGGGATCACAACTGACCGCTCAGGAACGAATGATTTATATTCGGTGCGGTCTTCGGTAGTAACATCAATAATTTTGGTAGATGCGGTTAAAACCACGTTAGCGCCAAGCACTACTTCTCTTTCCAGGTGAACACCTTCAACCACAATGGCACGAGAGCCTAAAAAGCAATTATCTTCAATAATAACCGGGGCCGACTGTACCGGCTCAAGCACACCGCCAATACCAACGCCGCCGCTTAAGTGGCAATGTTTGCCTATCTGCGCACATGAGCCTACGGTAGCCCAGGTGTCAACCATAGTGCCTTCGTCTACATAGGCGCCTATATTAACATAGGATGGCATCAGGATAACTCCTTTGGCCAGGTATGCGCCATAACGGGCAATAGCATGCGGAACTACGCGCACGCCAGTTTGTTTATAATCGGTTTTGAGTTTCATTTTATCATGGAAAACAAAGGGACCCACTTCAATCTCCTGCATTTGCCTTATCGGGAAATACAAGATCACGGCTTTTTTTATCCAGTCGTTAGTGTGCCAGCGGTTCCCAATAGGTTCGGCCACACGGAGTTCCCCATTATCGAGGCGTTGTATAACCGTTTCAATAGCAGTGGTATAGTCGCGATTACTCAGCAGGTTCCGGTCTTCCCAGGCTTCTTCAATTAATTTTTTTAGATTTTGCATCGATGAATTAAACTTTCTGACAAATTAAAGGATTTTGAAGGGAATTTGTTTACATATACTTCATGTACCCGGCGAAAATTACAGATCAACCGCCGATAGCTTATAATTTGTATACTGTTTACTGAAGTTTATACCTTTGAACAAGTATATTGACAGCGATAAAAAACTCTTTTAGAAATGCCTGAAAAAGAAAAACTCCGTATAGATAAGTACCTGTGGGCAATAAGGATATTCAAGACGCGCACGCTGGCAACCGAAGCCTGCAAGGCGGGTAGGGTAAAGCTTGACGGCCAAAATATCAAACCATCGCACGAAGTGAAAATTGGCGAAATCTATAGTGTGTCAAAAGGTATTGAGCGTAAGGTAATTAAGGTAACCGGCTTGCTCGAAAACAGGATGGACGCCAAAACCGTGATCAATTTTTATGCTGATGAAACCCCGCTGGAACAAACGCATGGATATAAATCAATGTTCCAGGCACCCATATTAAAGCGCGACAGGGGAACTGGCAGGCCCACCAAGCGCGACAGGCGCGAAATAGACGAGTTGAAGCAGGATTTTTTTAAAAAAGGGGATTAAGGAAATGTATTTCAAAGATTTTTTTTATTAGTTAACTTGCACATTACCAGGTATAAATTAAAATCCGATAATATTTATTAAACAAAAGTGTATTGAGGTTGTTAGACGACATATTTATCAGCCATGTACATATGCTTGCATTTTTAAACAATTCTTTTTTTTTAATAAAAAAGCATATTTTTGGCGGAATGCCATTTGAAAAACATTTTAATTCCCCCATAATTAATGATTATGAAAAAAAATATCTTCCAGAATATTTTTTTATTCCTCTCGCTTTTAACTTTCCTAACATCTTGTGTCGATCAAAAGCAAATAGCCTATTTTCAGAAAGGCATTAATCAATCGGATACCATAGCAGTAGCTAAAGCATTTGTACCTAAAATTCAGCCGGGTGATATCCTCGCTGTCCCAATAGGGTCATTAAATCCACTTGCAAGTAGCTTTTTCAATCCGTTTTCCACCACCCCGGTTACCAATGACAATAGTCCTAATGGTACTGCCGCTGCCGCGGGGAGTAGTGCTACTGCCCCTTCCTTAGTCCAGTCAACTGCGCCAGGGCTTTTGGTGGATGCTGCCGGGAATATAGAACTGCCATTAATAGGTTCGGTACAGGTAGTGGGCCTTACTACAACTGAGGCAAAAGAACTGATCAAGAACAAACTAAAGGTATATCTGAAGGAACCAACGGTTAATGTGCGTTTTCTGAATTATAAGATATCTGTATTGGGCGAGGTTCTGCACCCTTCCGTATATGTAATACCTAATGAAAGTATCACCCTACCCGAAGCATTGGGCCTGGCAGGGGATATGACCATTTATGGTAAAAGGGACAATGTATTGATTATTCGCGATGAGAATGGAAAAAAGGAATTTGGCAGGGTCGATCTGACCACGCGCGATGTATATACTTCGCCCTTTTATTACCTGCACGCGAACGATGTAGTGTATGTTGAACCAAGTAAAGGAAGAATTGCACAATCAGACAAGACCTATCAAATACTCCCGATTGTACTGAGTGCATTGTCGTTTATATCGATCATACTCGTTTACACTAAAAGATAATACTTATATTCCTCTTACTAATTATTTTGAATAAATGAATTTTAATGACGAATTGAACGGCGAGGCAGAAAAAGGCAATGTTGACCAGCCGGATATCCGTGAGATCCTTTTTAGATATTTAAGACACTGGAAATGGTTCGTTGTATCCATCCTCTTCTTTGGGGCCTTAGGCTATTTATACATAAAATTTAATACGCCTAAATATAAAATTGAAACCGACCTTTTAATTAAGGATAATAAAGGTGGATTAGGCGGATCAAATGACCTTTTGAAGGATCTGGATATGTTTACCTCGGATAAGATCATCGATAATGAAATACAGATACTAAAATCGAAAACCATTATAGAAAAGGTAGCCAAATCATTAAAACTGGAGACCTCTTATTTTACTACGGTAGGCATCAGGAAGAGAGAACTTTACGCCAACCTGCCATTTGAGGCAGAATTGATTAAACCATATAAGCCTATTACAGATCCGGATTATGCTTATCACAATAAGATTGCTGTCAGGCTATTAAATCCAAAAGAAGCTGAAGTTGATGGGAAGAAGGTTCCTGTTAACTATCCATATCAATCATCTGTAGGATTAATAAGGATCATCGCGAACCCGGCTTGGCAAGGGGAAAAGGCTGTACTGCTGAACGTTGGGTTTAATGATATAAACCTTATTTTGGATGCCTATAATGATAATCTGAAAATTGACCCGGTTAGTAAACAGGCTACTGTATTAAATATTTCGGTAGAGGATGCTATTCCGCAAAGAGGGGTGGATTTTTTAAACGGGCTAGTGAGCGAATATAATAAGGCCGCGCTTGAAGATAAAGATAGGGTGACTTCAAATACTTTATCATTTATTAAAGACAGGTTAAGTAATATTAAAGGAAGCCTGGGTTCAGTAGAAAAAAACGTGGAAGATTATAAATCACGTAATCGCATAGCAAATATCGGTTCGCAATCACAAATTTTGTTACAGGCAGTGGGTGATAATGATGCTCAGCTTAACAAGGTGATCATACAGCTTAATGTTTTGGATAACCTGGAAAATTACCTGCATAGAAGCGATAATGATTCTTCAGGTCTGCCTTCCATGCTGGGTATTGATGATGTTTCTTTACTGGGATTAGTTGCAAATTTAGGCGAGGCTCAGCAAAAGAGATTAAGCCTGCTTCAAACTGTTCCGGAAACCAATCCACTGGTTAGTTCATATAATGATCAGATCGCGGCGCTGAAAACTGCCATTAATTCCTCTGTTACTAATCTAATGCACGGTCTTCAAACCACCAGGATTCAGTTAGAATCAAAGAATAAACAATTTGAAGGGTCTATTAAGCAAGTTCCGGGCCAGGAGCGTGGTTTATTGGATGTAATGCGCCAGCAACACTTACAGGATACACTTTATATGTATCTGTTGCAAAAGGGTGAAGAAACTGCGATGGAACTGGCTTCGGGTGTTGCCGATAGCCGCACTATTGATGCAGCGAGGAGTTCTAAATATCCTGTAAAGCCTGTTAAACGGGTAATTTATGTACTGTTCATTTTGTTGGGGGTATTTACACCGGGAGTTATAATTTATTTAAAGCAATTATTAAACTTCAGGATTTCAAAACGTACGGATATTGAAAGGGTAACTAAGATCCCGATCCTGGCAGAGATATCTCATTCGGAGGATGAGAGTCCGCTGGTTGCTACAACAAAACCGCGATCAATGGTGGCCGAGCAGATCAGGGCGTTGCGTACCAATTTGCAGTTTGTGATCCCTAAAGAAAGTCAAAAGGTCATTTTATTCACTTCAAGTATCAGCGGCGAAGGTAAATCCTTCGTGTCATTAAACCTGGGTGCAAGTATTGCCTTATCAGGTAAAAAAGTAGTTATCCTTGAGCTGGATCTTCGTAAACCAAAGCTGCATGCAGGTTTGGATATTGAAAATACAGTTGGTTTATCAAATTATTTTATCGGTAAGGCCGACTATAAGGATATCCTGAAAGAGATCCACATGCAGGAAAATTACTACATCATACCAAGCGGGCCTATCCCACCAAACCCGGCGGAGTTGTTAAGTAATGGATCTATAGTTACACTTATTGAAAAGCTGAAAACTGAGTTTGATTATATCATTTTGGATGCCCCGCCGGTTGGCTTAGTTACAGATGCTCAGATTTTGGGCGCTTATGCTGATGCAACAATGTATATCGTGAGGCATAATTATACAGCCAAGAGCCAGGTTCATGCTATTGATAATATTTACAAAACCAATAAATTTCATAACCTGAACATTATTCTGAATTCTATCAACCTGCAGCATGGTTACGGCTATGGCTATGGCTATGGCTATGGCTATGGTTACGGCTATGGTGGTTACGGGGGTTATTATCAGGAAGATGAGACGCCAAAAGGATTTAGCCTTAAAAAGATGTTCAATAAAAAATAGACCGTGTTCCAAAACCATTTACTGCTATTGCATTTGATGGTTTTGGCGCATTTTACTATTAATTATCCTTAATAATATTCTATACATTCTACCATGTCTTCATTAACATCACAAGCATTAACCATAGATGCAACCTTTTTTGATAAAGCTAAGATCGCTATTATTGGCCTGGGTTATGTTGGCCTCCCCCTGGCTATTGAATTTGCCAAAAAATACGATGTATTGGGATTTGATATAAATGCCGACAGGGTTACAGAGTTATCCAACGGGCAGGATCGTACCCGCGAAGCGCATATGGAGGACTTGCGCAAGGTGATGGAGGAGCGTAAACGCACGAATAAGGGTTTGCATTTTTCATCAGACAGGGCAGCGTTAAAGGACTACAATGTTTTTATTGTAACCGTACCAACGCCTATCAATCAATTTAAATCACCGGATCTTACCCCACTATTAAAAGCATCAGCGATGCTCGGAAGGGTATTAAAAAAGAATGATATCGTGATCTATGAGTCTACGGTATATCCAGGTTGTACCGAAGAAGAATGTGTGCCTGTATTAGAAGCAGAATCAATATTAAAATTCAACGAGGATTTTTTTGTAGGTTATTCTCCCGAGCGTATAAACCCGGGCGACAAGATCAATACATTAACCACCATTAAAAAAGTAACTTCCGGTTCAACACCTGCAATAGCTGATGTGGTGGACTATTTATACTCATCCATTATCGTAGCAGGTACACATAAGGCGCCGAATATTAAGGTAGCCGAGGCTTCAAAGGCGATTGAAAATGCACAAAGGGATGTTAATATCTCTTTTGTAAATGAACTGGCGCTGATATTTGACCGTATCGGAATTGATACCTATGATGTACTGGATGCCGCAGGTACCAAATGGAACTTTTTGAAATTCAAACCGGGGCTGGTTGGCGGCCATTGTATTGGCGTTGACCCCTATTACCTGGCCCATAAGGCCGAATCATTAGGCTATCACCCGCAGGTGATCTTATCGGGCAGAAGAGTTAATGATAATATGGGGCACTTTGTAGCCAATAAGGTGGTGAAATTGATGATCGATAAGGACTACAAGATCAAAGGCTCGAAAGTGTTGATACTGGGTATCACATTCAAAGAAAACTGCCCGGATTTCAGAAATACCAAAGTTGTTGATATTTACTATGAATTAAAGCAGTTTGGTATCGAAGTAGACATCTACGACCCATGGGCCAATCCTGACGACATTAAGGAAGAATACAACATTGACCTGGTGAGTGAAATAAAGGGAACCAGGTATGAAGCGGTGATCGTTGCTGTGGCTCACGATGAGTTCAGGTCAATAGATTTTTCAGAGATCAAAAATAAATCGACCATTATTTTTGATACCAAAGCGTTCCTCGAGAGGGAGTTAATTGACGGAAGATTATAATTTGTTAATTACCAATTATGGTTTTACTAAAATAATGTTCGGTGTATAATGTAATGCGATTTTTTAAGCCGGCAGCTAATATAATTTTTATATTGATGCTTAAAATATTCACCCCGATAAAGGTAGGTTTCGGGGCGAAGATCGCGGATGACTTCTTTTTTTTATGCCTGAAAAAAAGATTTCCCAAAGTAAATTTAAGGAATGTAATTACAGGCCGCGGTGTCAGGATAGCCGAGGGGGTTTCCTTTTTTTATAATGCCGAATTGGTAGGTAATGTAAATGTTGGCCGCTATACCAGCATAACGGGCCCTGCTACACGGATTGCCAGCGATAAAAACAGTATCACCATCGGTTCTTTCTGTTCAATTGCATCCAGCGTGGTGATACAGGAATATTTCCATAATATCAAACGGCCAACCTCTTACAATATATTTTATAATATATTTAATGACCGGTCGGAAGAAGGGCAAAGGGTTTCAAAAGGCCCGATAGTTATTAGTGATGATGTGTGGATAGGATCAAATTCAGTTATATTGTCGGGAGTTACCATTGGCAGGGGAGCAGTGATAGGAGCGGGGTCAATCGTTACAAAGGATGTAGAAAGTTATACTATAGTCGCCGGTAACCCGGCAAAAACAATCAGGAAAAGATTTTCTGATACCACTATTGAATTATTAGAAAACAGCCGGTGGTGGGAATGGAGCGTTGATAAAATAATTCAGGAAAAGGAATTCTTTTCAAAAGAATACATGTAAATGTTTAAATCTGGTCGTGTTTGGTATTTTCTTGGGTCGGCAATATCTCAGCTTTTAACATTAGCCGCGAGTTTTTACATCGTAAAAGACTCCAATGCAGCAAATTTTGGGCAATTCAGTTTTTTTGTTGCCTTAGCCACCATAGTTGGCTCCATCTCTACGCTTAAGTTTGAACAATCTATTGTAGTCTCAGATTCCTTTGAGGATTCACGCCAAAAATTCAGGTTAACTATACAGGTCGCATTGATCGTTAATATTGTATTAATGCCCATACTATATATAGTGTTGGGTTCAAGAACAAACGTATTTGACCTTTTCCTGGTATTTATTGTGGCTAATAACATTGTATTGAACGCATGTATCCAGCAGGCGTTTATGTTTGTAGAGAACCACTTTTTAAACGGGCTGTTCAATGTCTGTTATTCGCTGGTTAACTTTATTTTTATTTACCTGCTCATCTCAAAACCCGAAGGTTTACAGATATCCTACACGTTAGCTTACGTAATATCTTCCCTGATATTTATGTTATGGCTGATCAAATTCAAATTCACCTTTAAGTTTCTATCCTATAAAAAATCATTAGAACTGTTCCGGGTGAACAAACAATACCCGCTTTATATTTTCCCGGGAGCGGTTCTATCCATTTTTTTATCATACGGGCATCCGGTATTTATTACCTATCTGTACAACGAAAAGCTTGTCGGCCTTTTTTCGATTTCCAACCGGGTTTTAATGTTGCCTACCATTGTTATAGGCTCGGTTGTTGCAGGGTTATTCAGGGTGAAAATATCAAAGCTTTATTTCAGCAATGACCGGAAAAATATCTATAAAGAATCCTTAAATGTTTTAAAGTTTCTGGCGCTTAGCTCCATTGTCATCTATCCCTTGTTGGTTTATGTCATATCCAATATAAATCATTACATTAAGCTTACCGGCTGGGAAGGTATTGAGAAAGTGGCCCCTTTATTAAGTATATATGTATTGGCCCAATACTTTTATATCCCCATGAGTAATATACCATTGGTGTGCGAAAGGAAAAGGCTTTTGTTTAATATGAACCTCTACCAGTTTATTTTAAACGTTATAGTTTATGTGATCGCTTTTGCGTTTGGTTTTAGTTTTTATTTGTTCCTGATTGTTCTTTCAATAAGTATGTTTGTTTTTTGTATGGCTGCATGCGTAATTTTTTTGAGGGATATCAAGAAAGAATATGTGGGTGAGGTAGTATATAATGTTTAAGTTTATTAACCTGTTTTGAACCAGGTAATATTATGTTACAATAAATAGGATTTTGATCCGAAGCACATTTAATTTGTTTGTATGAAGTATTTGATAGCAATTATATATTCAATAGCATATCAGTTTGTCCATATCTATTTTCTTTTTCATTATTTTGAATATTTAGGTTATAAATCCTTTCCGTTCACCTATTGGGATATTGCAGTAACAACGGTATTTATACTGTTACCATTAAGGCTTTTGCCTAAATCTGGTGGTTTCACGGAGGTGTTTTTTTCGAGTATCTATTTCCTGCTTTATGTACCTATTCTGATCACTTTTTTAAATCACTACAAAACTTTCGATGACCGCTTTACTAACCAGGTGTTTTTCTTTGTAGGTTTTTATGTGTTGTTTTTAATACCCAAGTATATCATATTCGGCAGGCACCGGAAGGTCAATATTAATGCATACAATTTTAATACAAGTTATGTGCTGTATATAACCATTTTCGTTTTGGTATCCTTAATGATAGCTTTCAGGAACCAATTTTCTATAGTTTCTTTTGAGAATGTATATGCTCATCGTGCCGAAAATAAACTGGAAGGGGTGATGTCATACATTCTTTTATGGAACACTTACTTTTTTGGGCCATTAACCATGATCATTGGGTTATTAAAATCTAAAAAATTATATATCGTAATAGGTATCCTGGCAATCATAACAACTTATGGTATCACGGCCAGTAAGATATCTCTTTTTATACCCTTGGCTATTATCGGGACACACTATATCCTAAAGAAAAGGAAATCAATTTTCAAATTTTATGGGGTTGGCCTGACAGCACTGATCGCTATCTTTTTAGCTGTTCCTAAACAGTTTTTCGTATTGGCAGCTATCGTGTTAATGCGTACCATAGGTATTGGTGGCCTGCTAACCTATCAATACAATGAGTATTTTAAAAAGGCGCCTTTAACTTATATGTCTCATAGTGCCGTGATAAACGCAATTACCGGTAACTACCCTTATAAAGAACCTTTGGGCTTTGTGGTGAGTAAGCAGTATGTGACCATGGAAGTGAACGCTAACGCGAATTTCTGGGCCACTGATGGTATAGCCGGATTTGGCCAATGGGGCGTGATATTTATCTCAATCATTTTGGGCTTTACGCTTGCTTTATTAAGACCGATACAAAGCCGGGCCAATTATCGGTTATTGGCTTTGATATTTGTTCCGTTTAATGTTATTCTTTTAAATGTTAGCTTCCTCACATCCATCATGAGTGGTGGGTTGCTATTTTTGCTGATGTTTGTTTTTTATAAAAGACAAGTCAATAAATCAATTGAATAAGCTGGCATGATTCCAGGTTTCGTGCCGAATTTGAAAAACAGATGAAAAGGGTTGTTATTGTCTACCACTATTTTGCTCACTACAGGCTTCCTATACTGAAGGAATTTGCTACCAGCAAGGATATTGACTTTTACTTTTGTGCTGATGAGCAATCAGATAACGATATCAAGGTTATCGATTTTGATGCCCATGATTTTTTTAAGGGTAAATTTCTTAAGGTCAAAAACATCTTTATCAAATTGTTTTTATGGCAAAAGGGGTTGCTCAGCACGTTAAATAATGGCAACTTTGATGCCGTTATCTTCCTGGGCGAAGACCGGTTTGTTTCTACCTGGGTAGCCATTATTTTAATGAGACTCAAATTGAAGAAAGTGTATCTATGGTCGCATGGTTTGTATGGAAGAGAGTCATGGTTTAGGAAAAAAATAAGAGTGTTTTATTACAGCCTGGCAAACGGCATATTCCTTTATAACGACAGGGCCAAAGACTTGTTATTAAGGGAAAATTTTGCTGCGGATAAACCCATCGTAATTTATAACTCACTTGATTTTGAGCAGACTGAAGCCTATAGATCGCATCATAAAAAAGAGGAGTCTGATAAAATAAGATCTATTTTCCCCAATCCGCGGCTACCAGTTGTGTTTTGTATTTCCAGGATCAACGCCAGTAAAAAAATTGATCTATTGATTGAGGCCATCGCGATATTAAAGAAACGTGACGTTTTATTGAATTGCTTTATCATTGGTGATGGCGCGCAGGAAAAAGCAAAGCTGGAAGCGCTTACTGCGGCTAAAGGTCTCACAGACCATATCAATTTTGTGGGCGGATTATATGAGGAGAAAGAAATATCCCAATATATCTTATCATCAGATATTTGCATATGCCCGGGAGCGATAGGTTTAACCGCAATTCATTCACTATCATATGGAGTTCCCGTGATATCAAACGATAATTTTGCCTACCAGGGGCCCGAATTTGAGGCGATTGTTCCTGGCGTTTCGGGCGAATTCTTCAAAAATGGGGATGTAGCGGACCTCGCCGCAAAAATGGAAAAATGCATGGATCTGCGCATGCGCGACAAAGAAAAAAACATTCAGGATTGCCTGGCTGTAATTCATCAATACTACAACCCATCCTATCAATTAAAGGTTATTGTGGATACATTGAAAAAAAGCCTGGCTTAAACATAAGCCAGGCTTTCCTTTTGAAATAGCATTTACCCTTATGGAGTGATCTTGTTATCCAAGACTTTATTCGTACCGTTATCTTGCTGATCCAAATGAATAAAATCAACAGCATGGCGTTTCATATGGAAATTGTTCTTGCTGATATTAACATTTTGAGTTTTGTTGCCCCTGATATTTTTGGCATCATCCCCCTTTTCACCGGTAATTGAGATTGCTTTATCATTATCGGAGTAAAAGTCATTATCCTCAATATCTATGGACTGGCCGGTGCTGCTATTCTTATACTTATCTATGTTAATAGCATTAGAACTAGGCCTTGATGTATGTTGAAAAAAACCTTTAATATTATATTTACCAATATTTCTCAGGGTGTTTTTTTGTACCAGCACATCGTTACTATTGATCAGGTAAATACCGGATTCTATTGTTTTATCGATGGTATTATTAGTGATCTTAGAGTTGAAGCCCAAAGCCATAGAGATGCCGTATTTATGCGAATCGGTAATAACATTCGAATCCACATTGGCATAGGTAGAGAAGTTCAACGCGATGGCGCCGCTGGGTAATGTTTCGCTGTTATCGGTATTGATTAGCGTGTTGCTTACGGTATTGCCTTTAACGGTTGAATAATGGCTCTGCATTAAGTAGATACCCATACCATAAGGTGAAGCACTTTTCCTGTTCCCAATATTGTCAACCTTATTGTAGTTAATGGTCGTGTTTTTAAGCGTTATCGGGGTATAAATGGAGTTATAAGCCAATATCCCATATCGTAAACAATTCTTGACATTGTTATGGCTGATATTAGTTCCGGAAGCATGGCCAATGATGGCAACGCCATGCGCTAAATTCTCATTACCATCAATCGTATTATAACATACGCTGTTATCGGTATGCGAATAGCCATTGCCCGAATAGCCTATCATAACACCTGCCGCGTCCTGAACAATAGCCCTGTCCATAGCGGGTTCAATAATAGTATTGCCGTTGATTACACATTTGGTGCAACCTGTGGCGCCGGAATTTAAAAGCAGCACATTGATCCCGCTGATCTTATCGAAAGTGTTATTCAATACCTGGCAATTAGCAGCGCCTGACAATAAAATACCATATCCGTCACCAAATTTTTTGGAAGAAATCCCACTTCCTATGAAGTGGCCGTTAAGAACTTTGCAATTATTATGGTGGATCAGTATTCCGCCTTTTGAACTATCATCAATAATAAATTTGGCGTTTTTATCAAAGGTGAAAACTGTGCCATCATGGGCAGTTGATAAGGTGCGTTTTAAAAGGTAGGTTCCTGCCGGGAAATAGACCTTTACGGGCCCGGTTGTTTGACTTAATGCTTTTGCTATCGGTGCATAATCATCCTGCGTGCCATTACCGGCGGCCCCGGCAGTTTTTACATTAATAGTTGCAGTATCCGGCTTCAAAACATTTTTTACAGTATTTGCTTTACTATAACACGCTTGCGTAACTGTGGCAAGCATGATCAGCATTAAATACAGGGAGATTTTACTTTTTGATTTAACAGGGGTTTTCATGGAGTTTAATTTAAATTGTATAGTAGAAACACTACCATTTTTATACCAGCACCGCGATGAGTAAAAGATTATTTATCTTTGCGCCCATACGGCGTAGGAAAATTCAACGCTCACCAGAATAAAATGTTTTATGTGAGGCGTTTAATTTATGTAACAAACTTATTAATAAATATGCATCTTCAACTTAGTCAGCTAATTTTCTAACAGATGCTGCCAAAATATTCTTTAAGTAAAAATGCATAGCTTAATCTCCAATTATTGTAGTTTAAACAGGCTTAAAGCTCAAATCAGCAACCGGCATTTATCATGGCTGATGTTTTATGATAAGCCCACAAGGATATCTGCCAAATCGCACATTCAACGATTTGTTTATATCAGGGAAAGCACCATTGGCGAGTATTCATATATCGGCCATCATTCAAATATCTTCAGGGTTAGTATAGGCAAATTTTGTTCCATATCCAGGCACGTTAATATAGGTCTGTCTTCTCATCCGGTTAATTTTTTATCTACATCGCCTATTTTTTTTAGTGTCAATAATGCTACCGGGCACACCTGGATAGATAAAGATGTATATGATGACAGGCCAGACCCTATCACCATTGGCAATGATGTTTGGATAGGTATGAACGTTACCATAATGGGTGGGGTTACTATTGGCAACGGCGCAATTATAGCGGCACATTCTGTAGTTACTAAAGATGTACCGGCTTATGCTATTGTAGCAGGTATCCCCGCTAAAATAATAAAATATAGGTTTGATGATCAGATGATCGCGAAGCTTCAAAAACTTTGCTGGTGGGACCTGCCCGAAACGTTTTTAAAGAAACATATTAAAAATCTTCAGCAGGAACTTACATCGCAAGGGCTTGATGAAATTATTACTGCTGCGGAATCAGAATATGGAAATGCTAACAGATAATATCGTCATCATACGTCATTAATTTAATTAATAACGGGTGTTTTGAATAATGCCCAGGATACATCTATTTTATGATTAATAGCGCAACGCTAAAAATTTCTATCATTACGGTTTGCTACAATAGTGAAAAAACTATTGAAACCACCATACAATCAGTTATTTCACAAGACTATCCGAATATCGAGTATATCATTGTTGATGGTAAATCGAAAGATGGTACGATGGATATTGTAAATAAGTACAAAGAGAATATTGCCAAAAGCATTTCAGAACCCGATAAGGGGTTATATGATGCAATGAATAAGGGCATCGATATGGCCACGGGCAGTATCATCGGGATATTAAATTCTGATGACCTGTTTTTTTCAAATAGCACTATTTCAGAGATAGCCGCCGCGTTTGAGGGTAGCCGCCAAGTTGATGCTGTATACGGCAATATCACCTTTTTTAAAGGAGATGCGACTGAAGACAGGATACGCACCTGGATCACAAAGCCTTATTACCCAAAATTCTTCGATCATGGCGAAGTGCCCCCTCATCCTGCGCTATTTGTGAAAAAGAGTGTTTATGATGTGATAGGAGCTTATTTTGCCTCATTTAAATTAGCATCCGATTATGAATTTATGCTTCGTGCCTTTAAGGTGCATGGCTATACTCCCCTCCATTTGGACCAGATTATTGTGAAAATGCGCATGGGGGGCGAGAGTACCAAAAGTTTCAAAAACACTATTATTGCAAATAAGGAAGTAAGCGCTTCATGGAAAATGAACAATATAAAACCACCTGCTTATTTTTGGATGTTGCGTATTGGTAAAAAAATCCTTCAATATATAAATCGATAATGCCTAAAAGCCGTATCAGATAATACCGGGTATAATATGATCTACTTAATTATTGCTATCTTACTTTTTGGGGCCGAGCTGCTTTATTTCCGCATAGCCGACCATTATAATATCATTGATCATCCTAATGAAAGAAGCTCGCACGATGAGGTTACCATTCGCGGCGGTGGGGTGATCTTTCTTTTTGCAGCTATTTGCGCGGTCATTATGCATCATGTCTATTTGATACCTGTATCGGGCATTTTGATAATAGGGGCCATAAGTTTCCTTGACGACAGGCTCACACTTTCGAGCAGGTTAAGGCTATTATTTCATTTAATAGCGGTAACCATTATGTTTTTTTACCTCAATGTGTTTCATATCGAACCTGTTTACATATGTATCCTGCTTTATATCATGGTAATAGGCGTTATCAATATGTATAATTTTATGGATGGCATTAACGGTATTACGGGAGCTTATAGCCTGGTGGTACTGGGGGGGATGCAGTATGTTAATTTACATCAAACGGCTTTTGTGAATGCTGACATGATCTGGCTGCCGATGCTGGCCTGTGTTGTATTCCTGTATTTTAATTTCCGCAAAAAAGCCAGGTGCTTTGCAGGCGATGTAGGTAGTGTTACCATCGCATTCTGGATCATTATGTTATTGTTTCACCTGATATTGGTTACCCATAATTGGGCATACATACTTTTTCTGGTGGTGTATGGCATTGATTCGGTTTTAACCATCACCCACCGCTTGCTGCTTAAGCAAAATATATTCAAAGCGCACCGTTTACATTTTTATCAGATATTGGCCAATGAACGGAAAGTCTCTCATTTATGGGTAGCTTCCGGGTATGCATTGCTGCAGGGTTTAATAATTCTCCTTATTATAACCAACACAATGTTTAGCACATCTGCATTGTTTATGATCACCATAATTCCATTGATGATCATTTATGTGTCTTTGAAACCAGTATTCATGAAAAAAACGACAGTGAAGTAAAATTAATTTATCGAATAATGGTAGATAATTACTCCATTTTATACTGTCCCGTACAGTTAAATAATTTTTTTTTCACTCCAGCAATCGCTGTTTAATTAGCTGACATACAAATGTTTATTACTGTAATATTAAAGTACAGCAGGTATTTTTTAGTAAAAAAGCTCAAACCATTTATAAACTGGAGTGTTGAAACCTTAACAACTTGTTTGTTTAACAAACATCTAATGACATTAGATTTATAACAACAATAGTTGGAACAAGGCCGTTAAAGTGCGGGCATGGTAGGAGAGGTAAACGGTGTTTATAAATGGTTATCAGGCGTTTAATTTATTTTATTTTTGTTTATTAAAAAAATATTAACTTTACTTATCTCATCTACTAACATTACTTTATGAAAAAATACCTACTGTTTACCAGGGTGGTTCCAAGATGGTTAATAATGCTCGTAGACCTTTTTATTGTTACCTGGTCTTTCTCCACTTCTTACTTTATCGTACAACGTTTCGAATTTGTAAATATACTACGTGGTTATTTCTTTGTTTATACAGGTTTATATTGCGTAATTGCTGCAGTGGTGATGTATGCCATGCGCATACATACGGGCCTTATCCGTTATTCCAATACGCGCGATGTACTCCGTATTTTTAGTTCTGTATTTTTAAGCAGTATTTTTTACTTATTATTTGTTAATATTTGGGTTATACCTGTTTTGCATATCAATTCAGTTACTATCAACCTGGTATTGCTCGTTAATTTCTCGGTATCGAGTACTTTGCTGATATTGTTACGCACCACTGTAAAAAGCGCCTTTTTCTACCTCAATAATAACACTACAGCCAAAAAAACGGTGGTATTGATCTACGGGTCGGATAATAACGCAGTATTGGTTAAGCAAGCTTTGGAAACCAGCGCCAAGACTAATTTTGCCGTAGTAGGTTTTGTTGACGATGACATAAAAAAAATCGACAAAGAGATTCAGCAGGTAAGAGTATATCATATTGGCAAACTGGCAAAATTAAAGGAAAAGCATAATGTAGATAAGCTCATCATTATGAACCATAATTTGGATGAGCAGGCCAAAAAGATAGCGCTGGAAAATTGCCTTGCATTAGGCATACAGGTGCTTACCGTTCCCCCGTCAGACCAGTGGATTTATGGTAAGCTTAATTTACAGCAGATCAAAGACCTTAAAATTGAAGACTTGCTGCAACGCAAACCTATCCAGATAGATAATACACGTATATCCGAAGATTTGCAGGGCAAGCGGGTACTGGTTACCGGTGCTGCTGGTTCTATTGGATCGGAGATAGTGCAACAGGTATTAAGCTATAACCCTGCTATGGTTATTTTATGCGACCAGGCAGAATCGCCTTTGCATGATATGAAACTAGAGGTGGAAGAAAAATTCCCCGATGTTCCTACCAAAATATTTATTGCTGATATCCGGAATTATCAGCGTATGCATAAATTGTTTGCAGATTATCGCCCGGAAGTAGTATTCCATGCAGCTGCTTACAAGCACGTGCCGATGATGGAAGAAAATCCTTCAGAAGCTGTACTGGCGAATGTGTTGGGTACCAAGCATGTGGCAGATCTGTCGGTAGCTTTTGGTACGGGTAAATTTGTAATGGTATCTACCGATAAAGCGGTAAACCCGTCTAATATCATGGGCACCACCAAGAGAATTGCCGAAATATATATTCAATCGCTAAAAAGCACACCGGCTAATAACAGGCCCGGAGTACAGCCAACCCGCTTTGTAACTACCCGTTTTGGTAACGTTTTGGGTTCTAATGGTTCGGTTATACCACGCTTCAGAGCGCAGATAAACAAGGGCGGCCCGATAACGGTTACGCATCCGGATATTACCCGTTACTTCATGACCATCCCCGAAGCCGTACAGTTGGTACTGGAAGCAGGTACAATGGGCACGGGAGGCGAGATATTTATCTTTGATATGGGCGAGCCTGTTAAAATCACAGATTTGGCTTTAAAGATGATCAAGCTGGCAGGTTTACAACCCGAAAAGGATATCAAAATAGTATATACCGGCTTAAGGCCAGGCGAAAAGCTATATGAAGAATTACTGAATGAAGGCGAGCACACTATGCCTACCCATCATCCAAAAATCAAAATTGCGCAGGTGATCACTTATCCTTACCAGGCTGTTAAAGCTGACATTGACGAGTTGCTGACTTTAAACAAGCAACATGATGATATGGCGCTGGTAAATAAAATGAAGGAAATTGTACCTGAGTTTATCAGCAAAAATTCTCATTTCGAATTCCTGGATAACATAGGAGGAGATGAAGAGGAAGTAGAAGTATTTTTCAGATAAAGATAAATATTCGTATCGCAGACCCGCAGAGTCTCATACTTATAGGAAAAGCGTTTATCGATTATGATAAGCGCTTTTTTGTTCAGGCATAATTAATAATCAGTTCTCAGGTCAGATTCGTCCCAAAGCTTAAAAGCGGGCATAGCTTCATTAGCCAATAATTGTATGATCTGCAATTTGCGCTGATGTATGGGCAGCTCCAGCTCCTGGTAAATGAAATGATCATCGAAACCGATAGCAGCTGCATCAGCTTTGGTATTGCCGTAATATATGGTATCTATTCGGGCCCAATAGATAGCGCCCAGGCACATGGGGCAAGGTTCGCAACTGGTATAAATTACACACCCCTGCAAATCATAAGTTCCCAATTCCTGGCAGGCAAGCCTGATCACCGAGATCTCTGCATGTGCCGTAGGATCATTTTGCTGAACTACCCTGTTTGCGCTTCGCGCAACGATCATCCCGTCTTTAACAATCACAGCGCCAAATGGCCCGCCGGCTCCCTGCTTTACATTATACTCAGACAGCTCTATAGCTATCCGCATAAACTTTTCATGTTGCTGTATTTCCATATACCTTCAAATTAAAAACCCCGGCTTTAAAAACCAGGGTTTGTTGTATCATTACAGGAGCCTGTAATTGTTATTTTTTATCTTTCGCATAAGCTTCGTTCAGTCTTTTTACCACATCTGCAGTAACATCTAATCCCGGATCGCCATATAATAAATTGGCATTTCCTTTTTGAAAGGTTAACACCAGCTTATAGCCTTTTTCCTTTGCATATCCTTTGGCAAATTCAGAAACTTTCTCGTAAAATTTTGTCTGTTCGGCTACAGCATCATTTTGAAGCTGGGCACCTGCATTTTGCTTGTAGGTTTGGAAATCCTGTCCTTCGCGGCTCAGGCGTTGCTCGGTAGTGGCCCGCTGATCGGCGCTTAAAGTGTTGGCGCTTTTCTGATAATCAACATATTCGCGCTGAATTGCCTGTTGCCTTGCACCTACATCATTAGTTGCGGCTTTATTTTTATCATCCAGGCGTTTGGTCATGTCCTTAAAATACTCATACTTGGCAAGTAATGTATCCTGGTTAATAAATACTATCCCGCCGGTGGCAACGCTTGAAGTAGCTGCCTTATCGCCGGTTTTGTTTGAGTTACATGCCGCAATGCTACCTGCAACAAGTAAGCCTAATGTTAATTTTGCTAAAGAAGAAGCCTTGATTTTCATTGTACTAAGTTAAAAAATTTTGACAAAGATAAACTTTCGGCACAAGTATCCTAATGTTTTGAAACGGCTTGTTCACATAGGGTCATATTTATCAACAATAGCGGAAATCTGCTATAAAATGAGTATTTTTGAAGGTTATTGTTCCACACAAATATGAGCGAAGAAAATAAAGACAAATCCAATTATTCAGCAGATAATATACAGGTTTTAGAAGGTTTAGAAGCGGTGCGCAAGCGCCCTTCGATGTATATTGGCGATACCGGCGCTAAAGGCCTGCATCACCTGGTATATGAAGTTGTTGACAACTCAATTGACGAGGCCCTGGCCGGCTACTGCGATAATATCAAAGTGACCATACAAAAGGATAATTCAATTAAGGTTGAAGACAACGGCCGTGGTATTCCTACCGGTATTACTACCAAAGAACAACGATCGGCATTAGAAATTGTAATGACCGTATTGCACGCCGGTGGTAAATTTGATAAGGACACCTATAAGGTATCCGGTGGTTTACACGGTGTTGGGGTGAGTTGCGTTAACGCGCTGTCGACCCACTTAACTGCTTTAGTTTACAGAGAAGATAAGGTTTGGACCCAGGAGTATGAAAAAGGCAAGCCATTGTTTGATGTAAAAACGATTGGCGATACGGATAAAAGGGGTACTACGATAATTTTTAAACCCGATCCGGAAATTTTTACCCTGACCACAGAGTATAAATATGATACACTTGCAGGCCGTTTACGCGAGTTGGCTTACCTGAACAAAGGTATCCGTTTATCACTATGTGATGAACGTTACCCTAATGATGACGGAACTGTGGTTACCGAGGATTTCTACTCAGAAGGCGGTTTGCGCGAATTTGTAAAATATCTGGACGGAACCCGTGCATCTATTATACCCGAACCTATATACGTAGATGGCAACAAGCAGGGGATACCTGTTGAACTGGCACTACAGTATAATGATACCTATACCGAGAACGTACACTCCTACGTAAACAATATCAATACTATTGAAGGCGGTACCCATGTTGCCGGTTTCCGCAGAGGATTGACCCGTACTTTGAAAGCGTATGCCGATAAATCTGGTTTGCTGAAGAACATGAAGATCGAGATCACGGGGGATGACTTCCGTGAGGGGTTAACTGCTGTTATCTCGGTTAAAGTTGCCGAACCTCAGTTCGAGGGGCAAACCAAAACCAAGTTGGGTAACAACGAGGTGATGGGTGCTGTGGATATGGCGGTAGGCGAAATTTTAGGTAATTACCTGGAAGAGAATCCACGTGAAGCCAGGATGATCGTCAACAAGGTTATTTTGGCCGCTACAGCGCGTGCCGCTGCCCGTAAGGCACGTGAAATGGTTCAGCGCAAGAATGTTATGGGTGGATCGGGCTTGCCTGGCAAACTGGCCGATTGTGCCAATAACGACCCATCGCTTTGCGAATTGTTTTTGGTCGAAGGTGACTCGGCGGGTGGTACTGCCAAACAGGGCCGTAACCGCGAATATCAGGCTATTTTGCCGTTAAGAGGTAAGATCCTGAACGTGGAAAAGGCCATGGAGCATAAAATATATGAGAACGAGGAAATAAAGAATATGTTTACCGCCCTCGGCGTAAGCATAGGCACTGCCGAAGATGATAAGGAACTGAACATCACCAAACTGCGTTATCACAAGATAGTGATCATGACAGATGCTGACGTGGATGGATCGCACATTACAACACTGATCCTGACCTTCTTCTTCCGTTATATGAAGGAACTGGTAGAATTTGGTTATGTATATATTGCTACACCGCCGTTGTACCAGGTTAAAAAAGGTAAGGAAATGGAATATTGCTGGAATGATGTGCAGCGTGATGCGGCCATACAGCGCCTTAAAGGTGGCGGTAAGGAAGACAGCGTGCATGTGCAGCGTTACAAGGGTTTGGGCGAAATGAACGCCGATCAATTATGGGAAACTACCATGAACCCGGAAACCCGTACCCTGCGCAAAGCCGGTATCGAAAACGCTGCTGAGTGTGATCATACTTTCTCCATGCTGATGGGTGACGAAGTGGCGCCACGCAGAGAATTTATTGAGAAGAACGCGAAGTACGCGAGAATAGATATTTAATTCCACCAGGAAGAATATGGTAAAGCCCCGCTCATTTGAGCGGGGCTTTTTTACGGATCAGTATACCCCTCTCTATTTATGAATGAGAGTTTAAAACTGTTTTTTAAAGAGACTTTAAAAAAGTTATATATTTAATGCAGTTTGTTAAAGACCTTATTACATTTTATGATAAAAAATTTACTTTGTTTTTCACTCCTGCTTATTCTTCAGCAATCGCTAAAAGCACAGGAACATTTTATTACTTATAATAACGAGCCCGAAAAGGCCTTGTTAAATAACTCTCAGTCTCCTTCCGATTATTTAAAACTCGCGCTTGTTGCCGAACTAAATGAAGCTGAAGCGACCAAAATACTTGCCCGGACTGATGATCATATCAAGCAACTTAACTGGGAGGCTTCTGCTGACCAGAAAACAGAAAAAAGGCTGAAACAATTATTTCAAATGGTGCATGCCACTTTTCTGAAAAAATATGAAGAGAAGGCAGTGTTCAGCCAGCTCTTTAATACGGGCGAGTACCAATGTGTTGGAGCATCCATATTATATGCTTATATACTGGAATATTATAAAATACCTTACCAGATAAAGGAAACACCAACACACGTTTATGTAGTTGCTTACCCGGGTTCATACAATATCCTGTTCGAAACAACTGATCCTACAACAGGTTATTTTGTACCTGATGTAAAATCTAAGACGAACTATGTAAATGCCCTTGTTAAGGAGAAATATCTTGATGCTGCGTATGTTGAAAAAGTAGGTGTTGACCAGGCATTTAACGAAGTTTTTTACAGTAAAACAAGTATCACCTTAAAAAATTCGGTTGGATTACTATACTATAACAAGGCATTAGAGGAATTGAATGCCGTAAAATACAATGAGGCTTATTCTGATATGGCGAAGGCTGCAATCCTTTATCCTGCAACCAAACACGAATTTTTAAAAAGTGAAATAATGGGTCAATTGGCCAAGAATTTCAAGTTTGAGGGCATTAAGGATTGGGAGGCACTGGCATACATCACAAATGGCGCCAATGCTGACGAAAATGACAAGAAAAATGTGGAATATGAATTTAATGAGCTTATACAAAGCAAATTATGGAAGAACGGCCAACAAGAAAAAATTGACGAAATATATGCCTACCTTAATAAAAATTTGAAGGACTCGACACTTAAAAGTAATATCGAGGATAATTACCTTTCGGAAAATGCAAGATATAATTTTGCAATGCACAAATATCCAGAGGCGCAAACCTATATTGAAAAGGAGATAGTAAAAAATCCGAAAAATCCGATGCCTAAGCTGATGCTGGTAGATATTATCGCGCCGAGGTTTTCAACCCAAAATGGTTCAGTACAAAACATTGATCAGCTTAACCAGGTTACAACCAGGTTCCCGTTCCTGGTTACTGACCCAACTATCCGGTCGATCTATTTATTCAATTATGCCGCCGTTAGTTATTATGCTTTTATGCAAAATGACGGCCCTACCGGCGATAAGTATATGAAAATGATGATGAATGAATTGGATACTTACACCAACCATACGCAAAAGAATGATATGCAGGTAGCCCTGGTTTTTGCGAAAGCCAGTGAATATCATTACCGTAAACAGGGTAAGCAGAAAGCTATGGAAATATTAAACAGCGGATTGAAATATGAGCCTGATAACCAGGAATTATTAAGAAAGATACGTGTGTTTAAAGAGTCTAAACTTTAAATATCAGCTTCCTCTTCCCATAATCGATCACCGCTTTATACTTCATCAGTATATCGCCGCCCAAAACACCCAGCACTTCGGGATGGTTCATTTGACTGTAAGCAATGTTGATGGTAGAGAGATCGAGAACTGCCACTTCAAATTCGGGTATCAGTAATTCGCCAATATGCATATCGCTGATGATAGCGGTTGATGAGGTCATGGTGTTGGTGCCCAATCCGGTTGATAACCGGTCGCTTGATACAATGCGTGCGCTATCACTCGCTTGTAGCAACATGAGCTGATCGAAGGCTGTTTTGGAAGCACCGGTATCCAGCACCAGGGTAAATGGCTTGCCAAATAGATCAACCTGCACCAGCGGATGGAAGCCATCATCATGCAGGTCGATGATCTGTAGAGGAATAGTTATTATCATTAAAGGCAATAATACGCTTTATAACTATTCAACAAGTCATCCGTCCGTTAAAATGGATAACCGATGGCCAGGTTAAATACTCCTCCTTTGGTATTAAAGCGGTAAGGCTGATTTGGAGGAAACGGCGTTCTTACCGGGAACCCAAGATCAGTGCGGAGCACAAGTACTGTCACGTCAAATCTTAGTCCAAATCCCCAGTCTACGGCCATCTGGTCCAGGAAATTCTTGCCGAATGTGCCGCCTGGCAAGCCTGCATGTGATCGTAAGTTCCAGATATTACCCGCGTCCATAAAAAGTGCGCCGTATACAATACTGAAAAGTTTTGGCCGGTATTCAATGTTGGCTTCGATCTTAATATCACCTGATTCATCAGGTATAAAGCCGCTGGCGCTGGTAATACTCTGTTCAGGTGTATAACTACCTGGCCCAATAGATCGCGCCCTGAAACCACGCAGACTATTGGTGCCGCCAATAAAAAATTGTTGACTATAGGGTAGTTGTGTAGAGTTGCCATAAGGTAAACCTACCCCTACGATTAGCCTGCTGGCAATAGAGCTGTTTGGACCCACTTTATGATAGAAGTGAATTTCGTTTTCGAGTTTTACAAACTGGTTAAATGGTACGCCGAACAGTTTGCTTACCTTTCCATTTAAAGTATCTGCACCGGTCAGTAAGCCATAAATATTGCCCGATAAAGTAACCTTTCCGTTATAATAAAATGTATTGGTTCTGTAAGTCAGTGCTGTATTGGTGTAGGTGTAGGCATAGCTTGGGCCAAAGGTGAACTGATTATCTATGACGTGTGCCAGGGTGGGATTGCGGGTATTTATGATACTGTCGCGGTATTGTTTGGTAACATTAATAGCATCCACACGGGTTACTTCGAGCAGGTTAAGATTATGAGTAACAAAAGCATTTTGCTTCCATTCGTATCCAAACGAACCGGTATAAGAGTTTAAGGTGTAAAGTTGGGTGCGGTTGACCAGCGTATAGCCCAATGAAAAATTAGTATGGGGAATGAACGCGTTATCTGATTTAAAATCCCACGGACTGATAAACCGCGGCCACGATACGGTAGTTTTTATACCGGTTTGATAAACATTATAACCGCTGTTTTGACCGGAGAATTGTATATCGCTGCTTCCGAATAAGGTTACGGTTAATAATTCGGCACCTTTAAAAGCGTTACGGTTTTTCCAGTTGAGGTTCACCTGCGTACCCGCGTAGTTGGCAGAGGTTGTACGCCCCAGTACGTCTAACTGCAACGATTTTTTAGGGTATTGGGTTAAAAAGTAATACACATCCAGTTTGGAGGAATCATTGGTGGATACATCTTCAAAACGATTCTTCACAAACTTAAATGGCCCGAGGTTGATAAAACGGTTCAATGATTTATTGTGATCGGTGCGGTTATAAACCTCGCCAGGTTTTAGTAAAACTGTGTTTTTAAAAACAAACGGACGTACCGAATTTCTTGTATCAATCACATTATACCACCTGTATTTAACTGCCGAATCCAGCTTAAGAGCGGTATCCCTCAGAGTATATCTCGGGTAAACATAGATATTGTTGATCTTATAGATCTCGCGCGCCTGGTCGGCGGTTTCGTCTTTAACTTTTACAAAAATATCTACCTGGTGCCCCTTAACTGTACTGTCAACCTTCATGATCAGGCTTTCGGGGGCGAAATAGTAAAACCCTTCTTCCTTCAGGCGGGCATCAATGCGGATGCGCTCATTTTTGATCACATCCAGATTGTAATTATTACCAACTATCAGCAGGCTTTCTTTGGCTGTGCCTGAGATAGCCGTGTCAAGGTTTTCTTTTCCTGTCGGGAAGATCACCTTACGGATAGTGTAGTTAACATTGGGTTGCACGGTATAAACAGCTTTGGCTACCTTGCCTTTGCTTACGGTATCGCCGCTTACAAATGACTGAAAAAAACCTTCATTCTGCAGCCTACTCTGTAAAACGGCGCTATTTTTCACGACATCCACATCACTGATCAATACTGGTGGTTGCCCGAACTTAGTATTCAACCAATGGCTAAAACCTTTCTTTTTGGTAGTGCGGGTTTTATTATAGATCCACAGTTTTACCCTTAATCCTAAAATTTTTGAATTGGGTTTAGGCCGGAGCAGGCCTTGCAGCTCGTTGCTGATATCCTTTTCGTCACCTTTGGTAACCTCGTCATTCTGATCATCGATCTTTATTTCCCCGCCGGTGTATAGCTTTTGATTGCCTGTCAGGTATTTGGTATTACTACAGGCATTCAATAATATGATTGAAAGGAGTAAAAATAAATATCTTAAATGTTTGATCATGAGGGGTAAATGCTAAATCTCTAAATCCCTAATTATTATTTAGTAGATGTTGTTTTTGTGCTGTCAGCCGCGGCCTTTTGCTGCTTATCTTTTTCTTTCTGCTCTTCTTTATATTGCTTTTGCTGCTCTTTTTCTTTCCTGGTTCTTTTTCTGAATATCTGGCTGAAACGGTTGTAATCAACCGTCAGTGTAAAGCCCACCCCGGTTTCAATGATCTGCCCTTCAATAACCACAAACTGGTCGCGGCGATAAGCCCTTAACTGGTACCGGCCATCCTTGCTCAATTTATAATTTACCGAAACGTTACCTGCTATATCGGTTGTTTTCTGGCCGGGTTGGTTTTGCCCTTCTAGGTTAAAATTGTTCCCCACACTCACCGTCAGCCTGTCACTCAGGAACCGCTTGGAAAGGCCAACATTAAGATCCGTGCGGTTTTGTGCTGTGCCGGATGAATAATCTTCCCCAGAAGTCAACCCAAAATTAAGGTCAACACCTGCAATCAGGTTACCTGCCAGCCTATTCAACTGATCTGACAGCAAACCGCTAACACTATTGCGTACAACCCCTTCAACAGTTGTGCTGCCGCCCTGGCTTTGTAATGGATTATCGCCAATAAAATGACCCAATACCAACACGCCAAGAACTTGCTTATTCAATTCATTAGGGTCCTGCCTTATCTGGGTTAACCTGGCATTAACGTTAGTAATCACTTCGCCTGACACAGTGTAACTGCTGTCGGGCAATACGATATCAAAGCTGATATCTGGTTTTAATAATTCGTTCTTCAGGCTCAGATCAACGTTGAATGGCAACTTTTGCTTGTATTGGGTTTGATTTTCGGTGCCTGTTAACTGGTTGCTTACCAAGTCGATCGGAGGTACATTAGCTACATAAATGGCGGTAAGGTCAATATTGGCGCTGGTAGGGTCGCCGGTCCAGGTGATGGTGCTTCCCTTTTTGAAATAGAATTTGCGGGTAACTGAAGCGTACGACAGGTTGTATGAGCCTTGCTCCACGGTGTAAGTTCCCGTAAGGTTAATCTTGCCGCTTGGGTCGATACCGGCGTTCAACTGAGCTTCACCTTTCAGGTGGACGATATCGCCGTTACTTTCATCGATGACAATAGTAAAATTGGCATTCTTGTTCACGTTGATGGTCGCAGTTACATCCATGCCCGTCAGCTTACTTTTCCGGAGCGAATCCAGCTGCTTTGCCATTAATATGGAATCCATTTTTGGCGCGTTGGGGTCTATGAATTCGACTACGCCTTTCCGGTCCTCCACCCCAGGGTCAGTGTTAGGCAACACAATGGTAAGATCAGTTTTGTCATTAACGGTGAGGTTAGCATCCACCACAGGGGTGTTCATATCTCCGCGTATCTTAACGTTGCTGTTCATATATAATTTGCCGTAGTACAACTTGTTATCTTCCTTGGTGGAGTTGATGACCCTGAAATTATCCATACGAATATCAACGCCGAATTTATAGTCGGTGTAATTTTTTGTATAAACCGTGCCCGAAACCACGGCTTTATTCCCGGTAGAATCAACCAAGGTAAAATCGTTAAAGCGGATACCGTCATTATTAAAGGTGATGCTTTCCTTAGGCATGGTGAAATAGGAGTTGAGCATGGACACATTGAACCCAACCTTATTGAAATTGATATCACCCCTCACTGACGGCGCATCCGTAGTGCCCGAAATTTTTAGCTGCCCGGTAATATCCCCACTGGCGTTACGAATGCTGCCAAAGCTAAAACCCTCAATGCTTTTCATATTGAGCTTCACAATATTCAGGTTGAGATCGAACCGGCTTTCGGGACCTGTATAATACATGCCATCCATATCAAACTGGTTGCCTTTGCCTGTAATGCTCACATTGGCGGCGTAAGCACTTTCGGTCTGGTTATTTACCTTGATGGCGATATTGCCTACGGTATCACCCTTAAAACTAAAATCGCTGATGGTTAATGCGGATGTAAATTGTGGCGATTTCTGGAAGTTGCTGATATTGGCATTGCCGTTGATGACACCGCCAATCTGCAATGAATCCTGCTTAGCCGCCCTGGTAAATGTTTCGATATGGAAATTTTTGAAATCTACAGCGATGGGGCCATTCATTTGCCCGGACGGTGTGTTGATACTTAGCACCTGGTTATTATTGGAGATAGTAAAATCTCTCGCCAATATACCTTTGGTGCCAAATTGCAGCGCGTTATTGCTGTTAACGGCCCATTCGGCATAATCAAGCAGCAGCCCGTTTTGCAGGAAGCTAAACTGGTACTCATCCTGCAAAATGCTGAACACACCTGCTACACGGTAGCGTTCTTTTTTGGCAGCATCGCGTACCTGCAGGCTAATATTAAAATTATCCTCCAGTACGCTGCCTGACAGGCTGGTATACAAAAGATCAATAGAGGATGACACCTTTATTTCATCCGCCGTTAAGCTATAGTTTAAGGCATTTTTATCGGTGTTAAGTGTATTTATGGCCAGTTTTACATTATTGATTACATTAGTACCATACACCACTTTTGGCATGGAGCCGTTAACGACCAGGTCGCCGGTTTGGCTGTTGAAATAACCATTGATCAGTACAGGATCAAGCTGTTTCAAATCGGGCGCAAATTTGGCAACCAATGGAGTTTTTATAAAACGGGCATCGAATATAAATTGCTGCGGAGTGTATTTAGGCTTAACCGCTATGGTTTTATTTGCCTCCGGCCGATTAAAATATTGGTTGAGCACATCCTGCATAGCAACGCTGATCTCGGTCAGTTTATACCTGCCTGCCATATGGGCGCTTAGCATGGGAGTTTTTAACCTTAGTGTGCTGCTGTCGGCATTGGCAGTCGAGATCAGGCTGATAGTATCCAATTGAATACGCTGGCCTTTGTTCACCACCAATAGGTCGGTGGCCTGTATATTGGCATTCAGGTAATCGGGGTCAGCAGTAGGTACATCCGCCACGATCTTGCCGTGGAAGCGCATGTCATCTTTAACAAAATTCAGTTTTTGCAGGTTGATGCTATCCACTAAAAGTGTCGCGTTCACCGATGGATATTTTTTATTCATGTTAGCCTTCGCATCCAGGCTAAAGTTGATGTTAGGATCTTTCATACGGGCAGTAGCCACGTAACTCCCGTTATGGCTGGTGCCTTTCAATAGCAGGTTTTGGTAGGTGTAGCCTTTTACATAGGCTTTAGCCACGGTACCGTTAAACTGCAGGGTAGCTTTTTTAGGGTCGAGACTGACGCCTTTAATATTGGCTGCCATAGTGATCTTACCCACCATTTGCGGCTGTTTGGTCAAGGCGCCAACGTTCAACTCATTAGCTTTAATATTGGCCGAATAAGTTTCGCTGCCCTTGTGATTGCCGTTCATATTAGCAGTCAAATCGACAGCGCCGTAACTTGAGCGCAGTACCATTTTGGTAACGAATGTTTTTATACTGCCTTTAAAGGTGCCTTTCAGGTTTAGGTTTTCGGGTATGCTGACATTGGCCGGGATCATGTTTTTAGGCACTACTTTAGTCAGATCGGCACGACTGGTGTTAAAGTCGATAATATTCAGATCAAAGGTTGATTTGTTGACATCAGGCAAACCCCTCATTTTAGCCGAGGCTTTGATATGGGTGCTGCCCAATCCGCTTATTTCCAATGACGGGATGCTCAAATCATTCACCTTGCCGATTACTTTTCCATTGATGCGGAAGGTTGCATTGGGCGAGCTTTTGAAAGGCTCCATAGTGGACATGGTTGGCATCAGCAATAAAACATCTTTTAGTCCTAAATGGCTGCCATCAAGGTTAGCAATGATGCTCAACTGGCCCAGGTGATCGCTGATGTTATCCAGTGAAGGATAGCCTATTTCCACCTTCTTTTGCAGAACCGTATATGGCGTTTCCAAATACAGGTCGTTCATGTATGATTTTTTGGAACCATAGAAAAAGGCAGTATGGAATTTTTTGATGTCGAGTCCGCTTTTTTCAGTGAAGGTCACATTATTGATCTTGCCCGAAATGGTATCCGGACTATACGCCAGATTTTCCAGGTCGGCATTCAGGTTACGGATGTTCATGTGCGCATAATCCAAACCTTTGGCAATTGGTTTTTGCGCCTCATTATCAAACTTAATATCCTCGTTTTTAAAGCTGATCTTCCTGATGATGGCTGCCCAGCCTTTGGCGCTCTGTGGTTTGCCAACCAGCGTATCCAGTTTTTTAACCGTTTTTACTACCGCCTTTTTAACAGTTTGCGGTTTGGCAAAAGTGAGCGCGGCTTTGGTATCATCCAGCGAGACGTTTTTGACATCGATATTTTGATTCTTCAGGTCGATCTTATTCATTTCCACCAGGAATTTTCCCAGGTCAACCTTAGCCGTCATTTCGCTGGTGCGGTAATCAACTTTTACCTTTGATACATCGATCATACCCAGGTTGAGCGTCATGTTTAGAGGCTTGGTTGCAGTATCCACCGTGGCGGCCTGCGCTACCGATGAGCCGGTTGGTGTTTGAATGATGCGGGCATTTACCCCGGATATGGTGATCTTGGGAATGGTAAACTTCATCTTATCCATATCAAACTCTTTGATGCGGGTATCAAAATGACCTAATATGAATTTTACGTTATTACCAGTAGTGACATCCTTGTAGCAGATGTTGATCCTGTCCAGAATGATCTTATCGAGAGATATCTTCATTGCCGAAGCTGTATCAACCGGTTTCTCCGGCTCTTTAGGGCCACTGTTAAAGGCTTTGATAATGTAATCGAAATTAAAAACACTGTCAGCGCCGCGGTTCACATTTGCGGTAATGCCTTTGAGGTTGATTTCGTTGATCTCCACTTTATTGTGAAGGAGTTGGAACAGGCTAATGTCGATCTTAACCTGATCACCGGCTATCAGGGTATCCTTTTTCTGATCCTCAAAATAAACACTATCAACCACGATCAGTTTAGGCAGCCCCAGGCTGATGTGGGCTATCTTCACTTTGGTGTGAATTTTATTTTCTAAAAAAGTTACGGCTTTGTCTTTCACAAAGTTTTGTACAGCCGGAACCTGTATTAAAATGACTACAAGCAGTATCAAAAATAAAATACTACCAATAATCCAAATGATAGTTTTTAGAGCTATACGTCCAAATCGTCTCAATGGTATATATTTTTCAAAGGTTATCGTTTTTCTGTATAGTATAAGCAAATAATATGCTAAGTAAGCGCCAGCTGTGTTTTATACATAATATTCTCTTCCGCAACAACGAAAAATGCAACTTGTTTCCGAATAATTGCATGTTTAATAGGTGAGATCATTTTAACAGCCACCCCTTACTCTTTAAAAACGATTTGCATGATTGGCAAAAACCAGTTTCTTCATCAAGGTGATTACCGCCCTCTGCATCGCGCATATAGCAGGCTGGATTTTTGCAATGCGGCAGACCTTGAGTATGCCCAAGTTCGTGTAAGGCCAGTTTGTACAATTGGCCGGATAATTCTGTTTTTGAAAGCCTGAATGTAGAGACGACACAGGCATTTCCCGGTTGAAAACCCAGGCCCATTACGCCCCAATCAAGTATTTTTTCTTTGCTGGTGCTGATATCTTTATTGGTCAGACCTATGATCACGGTATCGGCACTGCCAAAATGGTTTAAGTAGTTAATAATGGAATCGGCGCGATAACGGTTCTTGGGCGGAGAGAAGGAAGTGAGTGGCAAAGGAATAGATTTTCTTAAAATGGTTTTTGAGTTAATCTGTTTCAATATTTCATATACAGTCGCAACATGGGAAGATGGGAAGCCAGAAAAAGGCTGTATAACAAATACCCTGCTTGCCGGTGGAAGCGGGTTTCGGCAGGAAGAAACTGACAACAAAAGCACTATAAAAATAAGCGGAAATGCTCGTAGGTTCATCCGTGCCTTAAATGTTAACATCAATGTAATTGTTCATAAAAGTAGTACTTAATCTGTAAGAAGTTTGCTGTGATTTTTTAGATTTGTAGTCTTCCCCGGTTATTCTAATTACCGGGCGAGAGAGATTAGCTATGCCAGATTTTTCGCACTTACACGTACATACCCAGTTTTCATTATTAGACGGAGCCGCCGATATATCCAAACTATATAAAAAGGCCGCCGCTGATGGAATGAAGGCTTTGGCTATTACCGACCATGGTAATATGTTCGGGGTATTTAAGTTTGTTGCGGAGGCGGGAAAGCATAATATTAAGCCGATAGTTGGCTGCGAGTTTTACGTAGTTGAAGATCGCCACAAAAAACAATTTACCAAGGATAAAAAGGATGTACGCTGCCATCAACTGCTGCTTGCCAAAAATGCCGAAGGCTACAAAAACCTGGTTAAGCTGTGCTCACTGGGCTATATGGAAGGCCTTTACAGCAAGTGGCCACGTATTGATAAAGAACTGATATTAAAATACCATAAAGGGCTAATAGCAACTACCTGTTGCATCGGCGCTTCAGTGCCGCAGGCTATCCTGAAAAAAGGAGAGGCCGAGGCAGAAGCAGAATTTAAATGGTGGCTCGACCTGTTTGGCGAAGATTACTACATCGAACTGCAACGCCATGATATCCCGGAGCAAAATACAGTAAATAAGGTATTACTTGATTTTGCTAAAAAGCACAAGGTAAAAGTGATCTGCTCCAATGATTCGCATTATGTGGATCAGCAGGACTCAAACGCACATGATATTTTGCTGTGTGTGAACACAGGTGATATGCAAAGCACACCTATTGCTACTGATGAAGAAGGTGGTAAGGGCTATCGCTTTGGTTTCCCCAATGACCAGTTTTATTTTAAGACTCAGGCCGAAATGGGTAAGGTGTTTCATGATCTGCCTGAATCATTGGATAACACCAATGAGATAGTTGACAAGGTGGAGATACTGAAGCTGAAGCGGGATATCCTGCTGCCAAACTTCGTGATACCAGATGAGTTTAAGCTACACAATACACCTGACGCGGATACCCTTAATCAATGGGAATACTTAAAGCATTTAACCTTTACAGGAGCTAAGGAAAGGTATATTGATATTACACCCGAAGTCGAGGAGCGTATCAATTTTGAGCTCTTTACCATCCGTACGATGGGTTTTGCCGGGTACTTTTTGATCGTAGCTGATTTTATAAAGCACGGCCGTAATATCGGCGTGTTTATAGGGCCGGGCCGTGGCTCGGCAGCGGGATCGGTGGTGGCTTATTGTACGGGTATTACTAATATCGACCCATTAAAGTATAATCTCCTGTTCGAACGGTTTTTGAATCCCGACCGTAAGTCGATGCCCGATATTGATACGGACTTTGATGACGCGGGCCGGCAAAAAGTGATCGACTATGTGGTGGATAAATATGGCAAGAACCAGGTAGCGCAGATCATTACCTATGGCTCTATGGCTGCCCGTACCAGTATACAGGATGTAGGCAGGGTACTGGATATGCCGCTATCAGATGTGAACGCTCTGAAAAAGTTGGTGCCCGACACATTAGGCATCAACCTCAAAACAGCTATTGAGCAGGTGCCCGAACTGCAGGCCATTTACAAGTCAAGCGAGTTGAAAGGTATTGTGCTGCGTGAAGCTGAAAAGCTGGAAGGCTCGGTACGTAACACTGGTGTGCATGCGGCGGGTATTATCATTGCCCCATATGATCTGACAGAAATTGTCCCTGTCGCGATAGCAAAAGACTCCGATCTGCTGGTTACCCAGTATGACGGGCGTGTGATCGAAGACGCAGGTGTAATCAAGATGGACTTTTTGGGTCTTAAAACGTTAACCATCCTGAAAGATGCTTTAAGGCTGATCAAACAAAATTATGATGTAACGATCGATATTGACTATATCCCGCTGGACGACCAGAAAACCTTTGAGCTTTACCAGCGCGGCGATACCAATGGTACATTCCAGTTTGAAAGTGACGGTATGCAAATGTACCTGCGCGACCTGAAACCGGATAAGTTTGAGGATCTGATCGCGATGAACGCGCTGTACAGGCCGGGGCCGATAGAGTATATTCCCAACTTTATCAAGCGTAAGCATGGCGTGGAGCCGATCACTTTCGATTTGGCGGATATGGAGGAATACCTGGGCGAAACCTACGGTATTACCGTTTACCAGGAACAGGTGATGCTTTTATCACAAAAACTGGCCGGTTTCAGCAAGGGCGATGCTGACGTGTTGCGTAAGGCAATGGGTAAAAAGCAGCTTGATGTGCTGAACAAAATGGAGTCCCAGTTTATGGAAGGCGCGGCCGCCAAAGGCCACGCCAAAGATAAACTGACTAAGATATGGAACGATTGGAAGGCTTTTGCACAATACGCTTTCAATAAGTCACACTCAACCTGTTATGCTTTTGTCGCTTATCAAACAGCTTATTTAAAAGCGCATTATCCATCGGAATATATGGCCGCGGTTTTGAACAACCAGAATAACATGGAGAAGATCACCTTCTTTATGGAGGAATGCCGCCGAATGGGTGTGGAGGTTTTAGGGCCAGACATCAACGAGTCGGATATGTCATTTGCGGTTAACAAAAGAGGGCAAATACGCTTCGGATTGACTGGTGTAAAAGGTGTGGGTGAGAAAGCGGTTGAAAGTATTATTGAGGAACGGATAGAACGCGGGCCTTATAAGTCGGTATATGATTTTGCGCAGCGCTCCAATGTGCGGGCATTGACTAAGAAATCGTACGAAAACCTGGTATATGGCGGCGCTTTTGACGAATTTAAACTGAACAGGGCGCGTTTCTTTGCCAAAACAGAGAATGGTATTTTAACCGGAATAGAGCGGTTGGTAAAATATGCCAACGATTACCAAAATACACAAAGCAGTACGCAGTCATCCTTGTTCGGTGGTTCGGTAGCATCTTATATACCAGAGCCGCCATTGCCGGAAGCTGAAGAATGGCCTTTGATTGAAAAGTTGAAATACGAGAAAGAAGTGATCGGCATTTACCTTACCGGGCACCCGCTGGATAATTACAAGGTTGAACTGGATAGGTATTGCAATGCCAACGTATCTGACCTGAAGACCATACAAAAGGCAAAATCGGGTGAGGGTGGCGAGGATATTATCAGCGCGTTCAATAATCTCCGCAAAAAGGGTGAGTTATCCATAGGCGGCCTGGTGGGGAATGTTCAGCATAAAATGACCAAGACCGGGAAACCGTTTGGTACATTTGTGCTGGAGGACTATAATGAGTCGTACGAGTTTGCTTTGTTTGGCGATGATTATGTGAAATTCCGCAACCTGATGATGGATGGGTATTTCCTGCATATTAAAGGTAATATCGAAGAGAAATTCAGGCAAAAAGATAACTGGGATCTGAGGATCACCACCATGAGCCTGCTATCCGAAATGCGGGATAAACTGACCAAATCCATAACCGTTTGCCTTGAACTGAATGCTTTGAGCAACCAACTGATGGATGATATCCAGCATATGATTGAAAGTAATAATCAAAAATATCCTGTTAAGAACTGCACGCTACGGTTTATGGTGAAGGATATGGAAGAATCGATACTGATCGAACTGCCATCAAAAACTTTTAAAGTGAACCCAAGCGATGACCTGATGGCCGAGATACATAGTTTGACGAATGTGGAGCCGATGCTGAAGTAATTTAGAATTGACAACTTTTTAAAAGTTGTCAATTCTTGCTCAAGTTTAATTATGATCCGCAATCTTTGTTTTGTCAGTTATATCCTGGATCACCTCATCCAGCTCACTTGCTGATGATGCCAGGTAATCCAGCATTTTTTTCCTTTCAATATCATTTTCTTTTACGTCATCAATAAGCGGAATAAGTCCTATGATCTTTGCAAGGGGAGCCCTGATTACATGAGATTGCATCCACGATATTTCTTTCAGTTTTTGATTTTGTTTCTCAAGGGCTTCTGCGCTTTTTTTCCGGTATATAGAAAGTTCGGCTTCTTTTATCAGTTCGGCCATTTTTATAGTTTGAAGAATATACATTTCATTGTATTTTTTTAACTGATACGCCCACAATCCGCAGATAAAAAATATCAAAGCAGCCAGCAAAACATGGATTATAAAAGTCTGGAGAGTAAAGTAATCCAGTTGTGTGAAATAAACTTTGGAAATGCCGATGTTTTGCAGATACCCCAAGGAAGCGTGATGAATGACCACCACAACCACCAACGGGATCTGGAGCTTCCATTTTTGGTAAGTAATCAGTATTGCGCTGCCGATAAAAGCAAAAAAGTGCATTTCAAACAGCCCGTGCATCTGGTAAATAAATTGCGCCATGAAAATACCTAATACAATGCCTAAGACATATTGATATAAGGAGGAACCAGGTAATGCTATCTTTACAGAATAGTAAGCCAGCAGCGAAAGTCCGCCAACCCCAATCGCGATCAGCCATGTATCATAAAAAAAGGCCAACACCAGGCCGACTAAAAAAAAGCCGTTCAGGAAATAATTCATTAACCTGTCTGATCTTTTTTTTACTTCAAAATTGAAGGCAATTGTTTGGTCTTCACATTTTATAAACTCACTATTCATCATGGGCCTTTTTATTATTTGCTGCAATTTGGTAACCGGCAGCCATAAGCCCGTAATGCCAATTGATCAAAAATTAATTTTGTATGATTGTGCAACAAACCAGCAATGGCTATTTTTGCATAGCTGGTTTTTTCGTCTGTGCAATAACGGCTGCTGTTATAGTTCCCCCTGTAATATAATTGATGTTGGTTATCCAACAATACGGCTTGCGGGGTAGAGTAAACACCACAGGAGGCGGCTATGGATGCATCAAACAAAACAGGTACACTTAAATCAAATTTATCCTGTACCTCTTTTGCAGTGTAGAATTTATTGTTCATAACAATGATCACGAAATTAACCTGGCTGCCATATTGCTTTACAAGAGACTTGAAATTTGCAATATTAAACCGTGAACAGGGGCAATCGGGATTAAAAAAATGGAGGAAGAGAGGCTTGCCATGATCTGCTTCTAACAGCTTGTTTAATTTAATAAACTTACCCTGGCTAATAGGTTTGTAGTTTTCGGGGATGGGGGTTGGCAGATGATACACCCCTTCATTATACCAAAACAAAGCCCCCACAGCGGTAAAAAGAAGCATAAGCCAAATTATCACCAACAATTTTCTCATCTGTTCCCTGATTTTCTCATCCGTTTCCTGTTTAGCTGACAGTTTACGTAACGCCCGTAAAAAAAGTTTTTAATTGTAATCAACCCTCATGGTTAAAAATCAAACCGTTAAATACTGTTAAACTAATTTATTATACCGTATTGATCCTTTAAATTTATAACCGGTACCCCACCGATCAATGCAGTTTAAAAAGTACAGCTTATTATTCTTGTTTCTTGTTGGATATATCAGTGTTCAGGCACAGGTGATCAGCGGAAGGATATTGATTGATAGCAATAATCACCCGGTTGTGGCGACCATAACTACAGCCTTGCACCAAACATCAAGCAATGCCAATGGCGAATTCAGGATAGCGGCCTCGGGGCCAACTGATACTATTATGGTATACGCCATCGGCTACAAAACCTACTTTTACCCGGTGAGTGACTGGAAGCAGGGAAGTATCATCGTCAGACTGAAACCGCTTTCGATCATGCTCAACGGGGTTGCTATTAAAGCTAATCGTGATCATAAACGCGATTCCATCAGGAATCGCAAAGAATTTGGTCAGGTATTTAATTATAAGCCGCCAAAGCTGTCGGATATGCTTACCTCATCGCCATCCCAGGCTAATGTTCCTTTCGCGTTTGTGAATATCGATGTTACACTGTTGTTGAGTATCTTGACAAAGAAGAGCGATCCCACCAACAAATTGCAGAAGCAACTCCTGCGGGATGAGCAGGCGGATTATATTAGTACCAGGTATAACCGGACGCTGGTCACCCACATCACCCAACTAAAAGGCGACTCGTTAGACAAGTTTATGATTCAATATTACCCTGCTATCGATTGGGTGAAAAAGACAAGTGACTATGATATGATTCAGTATATCAAAGCTAAATTGCTTGAGTTCAAAAAGGTGCCGTAATCGGCATTGTTAATAAACTGGAGTTTCCTGTTCTTTGTTAATAAGTAATTTTTTGTTCGATCTGCAAATCACTTACTTTTATTGTCACCCAAAAGTTATTCACTCAGGGTAGGATAATATCATTGTCACATTGTCAGGTATACATTGTGGCAAGCTATTTGAATAGTATATATTTGTTAGATAAAATTTAAAATTAAAAAATCATGGCTTTAGAAATAACTGATGCAAACTTTGAGGAATTAGTCCTTAAATCAGATAAACCGGTTTTAGTTGACTTTTGGGCAGAATGGTGCGGTCCGTGTCGTATGGTAGGTCCTGTGGTTGAAGAAATCGCTAAGGAATACAGCGGCAAAGCGGTAGTAGGCAAGGTAAACGTGGATAACAATCCCGGCATCTCGATGAAGTTTGGCATCCGTAATATCCCTGCATTATTGTTCTTTAACAAAGGCGAGATAGTAGACAAACAAATTGGCGCTGTGCCAAAATCAGTTTTAGCTGGTAAACTGGACAAACAGATCGCACAAGTAGCTTAATATATACATTCAGCATATTAAAAGTCCGCCCTGGGATATACGGGGCGGACTTTTTTATTTATGCTGAACCATCAGGAGCATCTCGTCCGGGCTGGTATAATCTTCCAGGCAGATGGAACCCCCCTTTACATCAGGAAGCTTTAACAACTCGCAAAACGTTTGCGGCATTTGTTGCAGATTTTCCCGCCAATTTTTAAAGACAGTAGATATATAAATACCTTTCGGTATATTATATTTAGACAGGTTTAATTGATTGGCTTCGTCTTCAAAATTTTCAAGAGCGCAAGCCCGGTAAATGAGCTTATCGCCCACGCATTCGCTTACACCATAAAGATGCTGGCATTCAAAGCCATTGATCTTTTTTTCAAATTCTTCAAAAAGCGCCGGTATGCCGGCCGGTACTTGATCTGTCGACATAAAAAATGTTTTAATATCTTCTTCGATCTCAAATTCGCTGGTTTCCATACTTATGATTGTTTGTTTGAATTATGATCTAATATCAGTAGGTTAAAACTAAAATCAAAGCGGTAAAATTGACATATATAGGGTGTGTTTGCGACAAAATAGCATGGGTTTTCAAAAGAAAAGTACTTGTGGTATGTTGTAGGGGAGTGTCATGTTGAGGCACTCGAAACATGCGGGCAAAGGCCTCTGCGCTCACCCTTCGAGTGCCTAAGGGTGACACCCCTCCAGGAACCTACTCATCTATTTACAACAATATAAATCCGAAAATTTTGTTTTATTTGGACAGATAAGGCCATTGCCTTACCTTAGACAATTATGCCCAAACTAAGTGATGAACAGCAAATAAGGCACCTTGCCAATTTGGAACTGCTGGCCCGGCAGGTGGTGGAGGGTTTTATCACCGGGCTGCACCAAAGCCCCTTCCATGGCTTTTCGGTGGAGTTTGCGCAGCACCGTTTGTATAATAATGGTGAATCGGTAAAAAATATCGACTGGAAATTACTGGCCCGTACCGATAAACTGTTTGTGAAGCAATTTGAGGAAGAAACCAACCTGCGCTGCTACCTGCTGTTGGATACCTCGTCATCCATGAATTTTCCTGAAAAGGGGCTCAATAAACTGCAATTTTCTATTTATGCGGTGGCTTCCCTAATGTACCTTTTTAAAAGACAACGGGATGCATTTGGGTTATGCCTTTTTTCGGATAAGATAGACTGGATCAGCCCGGCACGGTCGACCTCCAAGCATCTTTTTCATTTGTATGCTGAACTGGAGAAAGCCTACAATCAACCCAAAGCGAGTGCGGAAACCCATATTACCGGGGTACTGCACCACGTGGCCGAAGAGGTGCACCAACGCTCGATGATCATCATTTTTAGCGATATGCTGGAAACGGGCTATAGCGAAAATAAGTTGAAGGACCTGTTTGCCGCCATACAGCATTTGAAATATAATAAACATGAGGTGGTGATATTTAATGTGAACGACCGGCAAAAGGAGGTTGATTTTGATTTTGATAATCGCCCGCATCATTTTGTAGATATGGAAAGCGGAGAAGAAGTGAGGGTTCACCCTAACAAGATCCGCGATGCTTATAAATCAAACCTCGATGGCCACCGCCACCAATTGGAACTAAAATGCGCCCAATATCATATTGACCTGGTGGATGCTAATATACATGATGGATATAACAGCATATTAAAAGCTTATCTCATTAAGCGGAATAGTATGATATGAGTTGGTGGATTACACCGATTATAATTTAGGATTACACTGATTTTTTTGATGATTGCACCGATTTTAAATTAACAAATAATTTTTTTCATTATCTCACCAAAACCTTTCACCTTTGGCTTTTCAGCTTTAACCTTTCATTTGAATATCACTTTATAAAAATTGCGGCAATCAATTTGAGCGCCGTTGTGTTAATGTATAAATGTAGTTCGCCTATATGAGACTTTCCATTATAAGAAAACCCATAAGAGTTAACCCTGATCCGAAACGTGTTATAGCCAGATTCTTTTTTAATGGGAACGACAGGGCCAAAGAGGTAATAGAACGGGTAATGGGTATAAGTGAAGAAGTTACCTTCGGAATTGTATCACCCATATTGCAGGAGTACTCCAAAAGGCACCGGAACATTACGCGGGTACTGAGCCGTCACTGCAGCAAGTTAAAGCCTTTGTTTGCCGAATTGAATATCGATTATGATTCGCTTACCGTTTACCGCAAATTGCTGATTGGCTCCTATTTTACACACGAGTACTCCATTGAATCGGCAGCGTTTTTTAATCCATCCATTGTAGAAGACCCGGATCAGACCGAACTGGAAGATGGCGAAAGGCGCGTGATCATCAGTTTCAGGGCGGTGGGCGAGGGGCATATCTCTTCAATTACCTTCCGTCGGGCGCTTTTTGATAAGGATAATAATATCACCGTAATACCGTCGGGCATGTATATTGACGAGGCCGAGATCATCCGTAACGCGGTGTACAATAAAAAATTATTTTTTGAGAAGGCGGTAACTACGCAGATCAATATTAATGTGCTTAATGAAATAGAAGGTCAGCTCGATCATCATTTTGAATACACCAACCTGCACCGCATCATCACAGACTCGCAGAAACTACAGGATAACGATTTACTGCGCCTGGAGTATGATAAAATATTGTGGCTGGCCGATTCCTATTATGAGATCGTATTTTCGCTGGATACCGATATATCCGACAGGGTGATTTTCCCGATATCCGAATATGAACGCAAGGGTATCGAGGATGCCAGGTTTGTGAAATTCACTAATGATGACGGCACATCATCCTATTACGCCACCTACACAGCTTATGATGGCTCGCTGATTATGCCCAAACTGCTGCAAACCAATGATTTCTATAATTTCAGGATAATGCCACTTTACGGTGCGGGTGCGCAGAATAAGAACCTGGCGCTCTTTCCGCGGAAGATAAATGGTAAGTATGTGATGATATCCCGTATTGACGGCTGTAATAATTACATCATGTACTCGGATAAGATCAATATCTGGGAGAAACCTGTTTTACTGCAGCAGCCGAAGTTTTCGTGGGAGTTTATCCAGATTGGTAACTGCGGTTCGCCTATTGAAACCGATCATGGTTGGTTAATGATCACCCATGGCGTTGGACCAATGCGGCGTTATGTTTTGGGAGCAAGTTTGTTAAAGCTGGATGACCCTACTATAGAGATAGGCAGGCTAAATGAGCCCTTGCTGATACCGAACAGCGAGGAGCGCGAAGGTTACGTGCCCAATGTGCTCTACTCATGCGGGGCCATTGTTCATAATAATAAACTGATAATTCCTTATGGCGTATCCGATTCATCCACAGCATTTGCCGAAGTTGATTTGAAAGACCTGATCAATAAATTGATAACAGACGAGAGTGAATCTTAAGCCAATATTTTGTGATAAAGCTGCAGGTAATCGCTCACCATTTTATCAGCCGAGAATTGCGATAACGCCCATTGGTGGCAAGTTTGTCGATTGATAGCTGATAAGTGTTCAACAGCTTCAACAGCCTCGTTAATTGTATTTACTAAAAAACCAGTCTCTTGATGCTTGATGAGTTCGGGCATGGCGCCTTTGTTGAAGGCGATAACCGGGGTGCCGCAAAGCATAGCTTCGACCACGCTTAAGCCAAATGGCTCATTAAAATTGATAGGGTGGAGTAAGGCTTTCGCGTTGCCCAAAAGTTCTTTTCTTTTTTCCGGCCCGGCATGACCAACGTAGACGATCTCATCATTTAATTGAGGTTCAATTTTTTCCCGGTAATAATTTTCATCCTGGATAATACCGGCTACGAGCAATTTGCGTTTGCTTTTTTTCGCGATAGCAATAGCTTCTGCTGTTCCTTTATCATGATGTATGCGCCCGAAATATAACAGGTAATCTTCGGGCTTTGGGTTGAATTGAAATTCATCAGCGTTAATGCCATTGTAAACCGTGGCCAGGTAGTTCAGCTCTGGGCTGCGGTCGGCATTACTGATGGATACGTAATGGGTTGAGGAATTATATTTTTTATATACCGGAATGATCTTTTGCGAGGAAAAGCCATGTATGGTGCTTATCACAGGCGTTTTGATCAGCGCCGAATAAGTAAGCGGCAGGAAATCGAAATTATTATGGATGATATCAAATGATGATGCCTTTTCCATCAGGTTACTGATGTGCAGACATTCCAGGATCTTGGCATCCTGCGTTCTATCCTCTTCATAACCTTTTTCGCAAACAGCATCCAGCTTGCCGGCTGTAATAGAGTCGCCTGTAGCAAAAAGCGTTACATCCAATCCTTTTTTAACTAAGCCTTCGGCAATGTTTGATGCGATCTGTTCCCACGGCCCGTAATGCCTGGGCGGTGTGCGCCAGGCAACGGGGGATAAAACGGCTACCTTCATTAACAGGTCTCCAATCGTTGCTGGCTGGATTTGTTGTATTCGTATTCCAGTTCAAATGCTTTTAGTACAGTCAGGTGTGATATCAAGTAAGCCAATGTGCTCTCCGCCCCCTGGTTGCGGTTGATGCCCGTAGGCAATAAGCCATCGCAGCAGCCTTTGGTTTCATGGTCGTATAGCGGTGCCCTCAGGGTGTTTTCACCCAGGAACCATTTGTAACAAAGAAACATTTTCTCTATAAACTCAGGTTTGCGGAATATCTGGTAAGCCTGGAAATGCATCAGCACCATGGCCATAGTTTCAATGGCCTGCTGGTCGAATGTAGGGAACGTGCCACCACGGTAATACCAACCGTCATTGCCCACCGGGCTCAGATAACCGTTTGATAAGGTTAAATTATCCAAAAAAGCCATGGTTTTGAGGGCGATCTGTTTGGCTTTATCATTCCCGGTGATCTCACAGGAGTGTAGTAAGGCCAAAGGTAATATCGCATTATCATAGGTCATTTTTTCTTCAAACCATTGCCAGTCGTCAGATTGGTTTTTTTCGTAAGCATCGATCAATGGTTGTGTCAGCCTTGCCAATTCGTTCACCAAACCCTCGTCTGTAGGGAATACCTGTAGGTAGGAACTCAAACCGATGATGGTATTAGCCACCCCCCGTAAATGCTGTAATGCTTTAAAATGAGGGATCGACTTCTGGAAAATTTCGATAGCAAATTCGCGATAGGAGTTGCTGGCCGCACAACCGATCAAATAACCCAATGCCCATATCGTACGCCCAAATGAATCTTCGGAACCCACCTCATCCAGATATTGACGGTTAAAGCTCAGGAAATTCCTGAAATTGCCATTATCTGTTTGCATGTAGTGGATGTAACTTAAATAGACTGGTAAAAGCTCAAATGCCTCTTTGCTTTTGCTGCGCTGGTAAGCCATCAAGGCCATAATAAGCGCCCGTGCATTATCGTCCAGGCAATAACCTTCCTTTAAGTTGGGTATGCCATATTTGGCATGTTGCACAATACCGGTATCATCCGTTAAACGCAGCACATGCGCCAGGTTGAACTTGGGCATGATCTCCGGGTCGACAATGCTGTTTTTCAATATCTTATCGCTGAAATCATGGGTAAGCAAAGCTTCCTGCGCTACTTTGATAAATTCGGCGCCTGTTTTTGGCCAACGCAGATGCAGACCATATTCATAAGCGTTTTCTTTCAATTCGCTCAGTAATGGGTCATGCTCCAACAAATCATTTACAATACACGCCAATCCATCCGAATCTTTAAAGTCGAACAGACGGCCACGGTTATTGGCCAATAGTTCAGTGGCATGCCAGTATGGGGTGGAAACCACAGCCGCGCCTGCACCAATCGCATAGGACAATGTCCCGCTGGTTATCTGTGCTTCATTATGGTAAGGCGTCACGTAAACTTCGGCAGCCGTTAAATAATTCATCAGTTCTTCTTCGGAAACGAACTTATTGATGAAAGCCAGGTTATTGGAAACCCCCAGTTTAGCGGCCAGGCTTTTCAGGTGATCACGGTATTCCTCGCCCGAATTTTTGATAACACCCGGATGGGTATTACCCAAAATTACATACATCACATCGGGATGCTTTTCAACTATTGCCGGCAATGCCTTTACTACGGTCTCCAACCCTTTATTCCGGCTTATCAACCCAAAAGTTAATAATACGCGGCGTTTTTTAAATGGTGAAAGCTGTTTAACCGGGTTATCTTCCAGGGCTTCCAGGTCGGGTACGCCATGTTCAATGATCTGTATCTTTTCGGTGGGGATACTATAAATGGTGGTTAAAAACTCAACCGCCCGCTGGCTCATTACGATGATCTTTGAGGATTGCTCGGCTATTTCGCGTATAATGATGCGTTGTACATAACTTGGCTCCCTTAATATAGTATGTAATATGGATATCAGGGGTTTCTCAAGCCGGTTGATCAGTGGTAAAATATAGATGCCGCTTTCGCCGCCATAGATGCCAAACTCATGCTCCATGATGCAAACATCAGCATTGCTGGTATTGATAAAATTTGCCGCACGAATGTAATCCTTCTGATGGTTCTGGCGGATCACATATTTTACCTCTTCTGGATATTCATATTCCTGCAGGCTTTCAGCATCATTAAGCGCAACCACAAACCCACCCTGTGCCAGGCTTTGTCTTTCAGGATAGTTGGCGCTGATAGCACCCATTAAGTTTTGATTAAAAGTTGCAATGCCGCATTCGCGGGGTGGGTAGGTGGAAATATATGCTATTCTCATTTTTTGTAGGCCAGTGTGTTTAGTTGGTTGATGTAATTAATTAACATTGTTTTGTATAGTATTGTTTAAGCCTGTGACTTAAAAAAAGTGCATTTATGTATGTGTATGGTTGTTTTATTGTAATTTTTCATTGCAATTGTTGTGCTGCCTATCATTTTGCATAAACCATACCAAATTAATTAGAAGTAAAATTTATAACCGAACACTATAATTTTGACTGTAAACTACTTGTATGAATATAAATCTACTTTTGCTTTGCCCGGTAAAATGTTACCTCAATGCAAGGAACAATGCTGGGATTTTTAATATCACAGTTAAATCCGGTATCGTAACAAATTAAATACAATTGATAACCTGCGGTGATTTTGAAAAATGAAATCAAAATGTAGATTTGTCAATCTCTTATAAAAACCATTCTAAAAATCTAATGCTATGAATGATATCCAGATCAAAAAGCAACCGAAAAAATATGATGCCATAATTGTTGGTTCGGGAGCGGGGGGTGGCATGGCTGCTTATGTGCTGGCCAATGCAGGTTTAAAAGTTTGCTTATTAGAAGCAGGGCCAAATTATGATCCACGCGAAAATTCATCTCAGCTAAAAAACCCCTGGGATTCTCCGCGCCGCGGGGCCAGTACCAAGTTCAGGCCTTTTGGCGATTTTGACGGCTGCTACTGGGGCTGGGAAATAGATGGCGAACCTTATACCCAAAAGGAGGGGAGCCATTGGGAGTGGTGGCGCGCGCGGATGGTAGGTGGCCGTACCAATCACTGGGGAAGAATATCGCTACGATTCGGCCCGAAAGATTTTAAACGCCGCAGCATTGACGGTTTAGGCGATGACTGGCCGATAGGCTACGAAGACGTAAAACCTTATTATGATAAGATAGATAAGCTAATAGGTGTTTTTGGCACCAACGAGGGCCTGTATAATGATCCTGACGGTATATTTTTACCACCACCAAAACCACGATTGCACGAAATGTTTATCAAGCGCGCTGCGGGGCACATCAATATCCCGGTAATCCCTTCGCGCTTATCTATATTAACGAAAAAGATCAATAAAGACCGTGAGGCCTGTTTTTACTGCGCGCAATGCGGACGAAGCTGTAAGGTATATGGCGATTTTTCATCCTCATCAGTATTGGTAAAACCAGCGGTGGCCACGGGTAATGTCGACCTGATCACTAATGCTATGGCTCGCGAAGTATTGACCGGTCGCGATGGCCTGGCTACAGGAGTTGCCTACGTGAATAAGGTAGATATGCAAGAGTACCAGGTTTTTGGTCGTACCGTAATATTAGCAGCCAGTGCCTGCGAAAGTGCAAGGCTGATGCTCAATTCCAAATCGAGCAGATACCCTAATGGTATCGCCAACTCGAGTAATGTGGTAGGAAAATACCTGCACGACTCGACCGGGGCGGACATGGGCGGTATCATTCCGGAACTGTTCGACCGTAAGCGTTATAATGAAGACGGTGTAGGTGGCATGCACGTTTACACACCATGGTGGCTGGATAATAAAAAACTAGATTTCCCCCGGGGATATCATATTGAATATGGCGGCGGCTTCGGTATGCCATTGTATGGCTTCAACTGGGGTATTGAGAAATTAAACGGCGCGTATAAGATCAAAGGTCAGCATAAAGAGGCCGGAGGCTATGGCGCGTCATTAAAAGAGGATTACCGCTATTTCTTCGGCGCGCATGTGGGTATGGCAGGCCGCGGAGAAGGCATCGCGAGGGAAGACAGCTATTGTGAAATAGACCCTGACGTGGTGGACAAATACGGAATCCCTGTGTTGCGCTTTAATACCAAATGGTCGGATTACGAGATCAACCAGGCCAAGCACATGAAAGAAACTTTTAAGGAAATACTGCATAGCATGGGCGCGGTAGTTACCTGGGGAGGAGATTCCGGGCCACATGACAATTACGGCTTGCATAACCCCGGTAATATCATTCACGAGGCGGGTACGGTGCGTATGGGGAATGACCCGAAGAAGTCGCCATTAAATAAATACAGCCAGGCGCATGATGTAAAGAACCTGTTTTGTGTGGACGGCGGGCAGTTTGTATCGCAGGCGGATAAAAATATTACCTGGACCATACTGGCGCTTTCGATGCGTGCCTCAGAATATATTATTGACGAATTAAAGAAACAAAATATTTAATCCCGGATATCATGGATAGAAGAGATTCGCTTAAAGCCCTGATCGTAGGTGGTATATCTACCACGGTATTGCTGGATGCCTGTAAACAACCGGCTAAAGAAGCTGAAAAAGAAGTAGCCAAAATACCTGCCCAGCCGGACAGGATGGAGGAAGAAAAAGAGGTTGATAAGAAACTGAGGGAACAGCCCAATTTCTTTTCGGAGCATGAAATGGCTACCATTACTATTTTGGGTGATATTATTATCCCAAGGGATAAGGTGAGCGGCAGCGCCTCAGATGCCAAGGTGCCTGATTTTATCGAGTTTATTGTAAAGGATATGCCAGAGCACCAAACACCCATGCGTGGTGGCTTGCGCTGGTTGGATATGCAATGCTTCAAGCTTTTTGATAAATCCTTTAAGGATTGCAACCATACTCAGCAAATATTGATGGTTGACGAAATAGCCTGGCCCAAAAAAGCCAAGCCCGAAATGCACCAGGGCGTTTCCTTTTTCAACCTGATGCGCAACCTGACGGCTACCGGGTTTTATACTTCGGAAATAGGAGGTAAGGATGTGGGTTATATGGGCAATGTGCCCAACCAATGGAACGGCGTGCCTGATGATGTGTTGAAGCAATATAACCTGGCTTATACAGAAAAGGAACTGAAGGAATGTGTGAGTTTTGATAAGAAGGCGTAATGATAGAATTGACAACTTTTTAAAAGTTGTCAATTCTTCTACTTCCCAACTGAAAAGCCTAATATTAAATATGGTGGTTGGGAATATTAATAAACCTATTCATCATCTAATCATAACATACGGTTTATATGGGCGGTACTACTTTTGCGCCAGTTAATTTAGTACTGAAGATTTCAAAACCAAGTTCTTTATTTCAATACTGAGATCAGTTAATAGTTATTCGATAAAGAGAGTGCCCATCACTCTCTTTATTTGTTTAATTACTTTCCTTATTCCTCTCCCCTAATACGGAACACCATCCCATCCATATCCTCGCTAATGCGTAACTGGCAGGCCAGGCGGCTGTCGGGTCCGGCATCGGGCAGGGTATCCAACAAATCGAGCTCGGTATCGGATGGATGAAAATATTGTTCGGGGCCTTCCAGCACCTGCACATGGCAGGTGGCACAAAGCGCCATACCGCCGCAGGTAGCCAAAATATGATGATCGGCAGCTTTTAAAACTTCCATCAGGCTCAGGTTAATGCCTTCGGGTATTTCAACAGGTTCGCGATGACCACGCCTGTCTTCTATGGTTAGGGTTATCATAATTAAAAGGCGGTTACGCCATAAACAGTGGTGTATTTAAAACTCAATTTTTGTTCGGGATAAACATGCTTAAAGGCGCTTTGGGCCATTAAAGCAGCTTCGTGGAAACCACAAAGGATCAGCTTCAGTTTGCCCGGATAAGTATTGATGTCGCCTATGGCATAAATGCCGGGTGCGTTGGTAGAATAATCTACCGTGTTCACTTCAATAGCAGAATGGTTGATATTTAAACCCCAATCTGCAATAGGGCCAAGTTTTGGTGTTAGGCCATACAGCGGGATCAGGTTGTCGGCTTCAATGACGGACGCGACATTATCCCTGTCGACAATATTTATTTCCTGCAAATGCCCGTTACCGTTTATCCCCGTAATATGTGATTGCAGGATCAGGTTGATCTTACCCTCATTAGCCAGGTCGAATACCTTTTCAGCAGAGTCAGGCGCTCCGCGGAAGGTATCGCCACGGTGCACCAAAGTAACTTCTGCTGCGATATCAGCCAAAAATATGGTCCAGTCCAAAGCGGAGTCACCACCGCCTGATAATACCACTTTTCTATTGCGGAATGCTTCCGGATTTTTGATCATATAAGCTACGCCCTTACCTTCAAATTCTTCCAGCCGGTCGATAGCTGGTTTGCGGGGCTCGAAACATCCCAGGCCACCGGCTATTACTACGGTTCGGCAATGCACCTCGGTACCATCATTGGTTTGGATGATGAAAGAATCGTCATCCATCTGATGCAACTGCTCAACACGTTCGCCTAATGAGAAAGTGGGCTTAAACGGAGCGATCTGCTCCATCAATCCATCAACCAATTCCTGCGCGTTTACGGTAGGGAAACCGGGAATATCATAGATGGGTTTTTGAGGATAGATTTCGGATAGCTGGCCGCCAACCTGTGGTAATACATCGATCAGATGGCAGCGCATTTTTAACAGCCCTGCTTCAAAAACGGCAAATAAACCGACCGGGCCGGCGCCTATAATGCAAATATCAGTAGTGATAGGTTCCATACAATTTGAGTTAGAATTAAACACTCAAATGTCCTGATAATTATAACCTGATACCAATGATATATAGTAATATTAGATTACTTTAAGTTATAATTGGATAGACAAAATCGCTTGAAAAGCTCAGTTAGTTTAGTGTACTTGCCCTGTATCTGAATAAACTCGAAGGTGCGGAATATTTGGAGGCCCTTGATATCTATAATGGTCAGTTCGTTATATTTTAATTCGCTAACCACTGATTGTATCGACAGGAAAGTGGCTGTTTCTGAATATAATAGGTATTGTTTAATAGCGATACTGCTTTCCAATTGAATTTCAACCTGGAGGTCTTTTGGGTTGATCTGTGCGTTGCTTAGGGCATTAAAGATCACATCTAATGTTCCTGAACCGGCTTCGCGCAATACTAATGGGATGTTTAACAATTGTTTCGGACTAATCTCCACTTTTTTGGATAACTGGTTATTGGCACGGGTTACCAAAACGATCTCGTCTTTAGCAAAAGGAGCATAGGCTATTTGCGGGTAATGGGCCGCACCTTCTACAATAGCAATATCGATCTTCTCGGTCAGCACTTGTTGTGTAATATAATCCGTATTACCCTGCGTGAAGATGAAGGAAACAGCTGGGTAGGTTTTTTTGAATAAGGCCAGTATCTTGGGCAAAATGGTTTGGGCTACGGTGGTACTTGCGCCGATATGGACGGTTCCGGCTTCTATATTACTGAGCTGGGCCAGTTCGGTTTCCAATTCGGTATAGGTTTGAAATATCTTTTCAGTGTATTGCAGGAGTACTTTACCGGCAGTGGTGAGGTTGATGTTGTTTCCATTGCGTTTGAATAGTTGAACATTTAATTGTAGCTCCAGTTCCTTGATATGTTTGGTAACGGCCGGCTGGGTAATAAACAGTTCGCCGGCTGCCTTAGTAAAGCTGAGCCGCTGGGCTACTGTGTAAAATACCTTTAACCGAAAATCGAAAATCATCAGGCCTAAGTTAGCAGTTAGGAAAGAAATGAGGAAAGAATATTACTGATAGTAATTGATGACTTCGATAATTACGGCGCATGATTTCTTTATTTCTTCAGCATTGATGATCAAAGGTGGCGCAATACGCATAGAATTGCTGCAGTGCAGAAACCAATCAACTACTACGCCATTGGCGATGCAGCGGTCGATAATTTGCTTGTTCAGCTCAAAGCTTTCCAGCTCAATGGCCAGCATCAGCCCCTTGCCCCGAACTTCTTTAATAGCAGGGTGAATTAATAGCTGTCGGAAAAGGTCAGCCTTGGCATCCACCTGCTCGACCAGATTTTCATTAAGTAAAACTTCAAGAGCAGCCAGCCCGGCAGCGCAGCATACGGGATGACCGCCAAAGGTGGTAATATGACCAAGCATGGGGTTTTCTTTAAGAGCGGACATGACCTGGTTAGATGCGATAAAAGCGCCTATCGGCATACCACCGCCTAATGCTTTTGCCAGCACTAAAATATCCGGCTCGATGCCAAAATGCTCAAAAGCAAACAATTTGCCTGTGCGGCCGAAAGCGGCCTGGATCTCGTCCAGTATCAAGAGCGTGCCTGTTTCGGTACAGCGTTTTCTTAGGGCCTGCATATAAGCCTTATCGGGTACGCGAATGCCTGCTTCACCCTGCAGGGTCTCGATCACTACGCAGGCGGTTTCTTCGATGATCAGTTCCAGGTCATCAACATGATTGAAATTGATAAATTTAATGCCGGGAAGCAAGGGGCGATAAGCCTGTTTATATTCCTCGTTACCCATCACACTTAATGCGCCATGTGTGCTGCCGTGGTAGGAGTGATGGCAGGCAATGATCTCACTTCGCCCGGTGAAACGTTTGGCCAATTTGAGCGCGCCCTCAACGGCTTCGGCGCCGGAGTTTACGAAATAGACGGAGTTTAAATGTTTGGGAAGCAGTGAGACGAGCTTTTCGGCAAACCGCACCTGTGGGGTTTGCACGTATTCGCCGTAAACCATCAGGTGCATGTATTTGTCCACCTGTTCTTTAATCGCGTTGATCACATAAGGATTGCTGTGCCCGAGGTTGCTTACGCCGATACCTGATATCAGGTCGAGATAGGGTTTGCCATGCACATCGTACATGTAGACGCCTTCGGCCCGTTCAAATTCAAGCAGCAGCGGAAAATCAGTGGTTTGCGCGTTATTAGCTAAAAAAAGCTGACGAAGGGTAAGCATGGAGCAAAAATAACAAAGGCTTGCATAATTGTAAGCAAGCCTTCTTATTTAATATTAGGGATTCTTGACTGGGGTACTCCGCTCGCGCAGTTGTTTGATCAATTCATCAGTAAACTCGCGTTCGCTTTTGAATATCTGGCTAACCTTATCCGGAGGTAACATTTTTAGAAACTCGTCTGTGTAGTATTTGCGGATGTTAACTAACTCGCCTTCGTAAAATAATTCCTTTTGAATCTGGTCGGTCCCATCAGCCTGGGCGCTTGAATTGTTGATCCGTTTTTTTCTTCTTACCTCTTTAATGGCATCGCGGTAGCGGCGATATAAGGGCCAGAATTTTACAGATTGATCGGCACTCAGGTTAAGTCTTTTAGCAATATAAGTTTCCTGTACAGCATCTATTTTGGATATCCCGTTTTGCTTCCTGATCACCCTTTGCTGGTAGTTTGGGGGCTGGCGAAAAGGCCTCACCTGCCCTAAGGCGGTATAGCCAGCAATCAGCAGGAAGGAAAGGATAAAAAAATGTCGGGCCAATTTGTACATATATTATTGACTGGTATCTAAATAATCCTGCAATTCATCCTTGGTTAAATTATCAGCATTAACCTTACCATCATCGGTTAAAGTATGCGTATCTGTAGGGTCAAGGTTCGACTGCAGGTAGCTCTGGATATCATCAACAGATATGGCAGATAATGACTGACGTAAAAAAGAATGGTTATCAACTGCTATAGTAGCAGGCGTACGCGATAAAAATATAGTACCACCAACTGCCAAAGTCAAACAGGCCGCAACCGCATACTTAAATGCAGCCGATGCAAATAAACGCCTTACTACACCTTTTTGCTGTACCGGTTGCTCGTTAACTGTCTTATTTAAGATGCTTTCGGTAAGACCGGCAAAATAGTTTTCAGGAACAGTAAAAGTTTCAGCTTGCTGGCCTAAGGTTTCCTCCACCAATATCCTGCTTTGAATTTGCTGGCTCAGGTTCTCAAAATAACCTTCCGGCACTGTAAAGTTGTTATCTTCTTTATCTAAGGCTTCTTCAACACTTATCCTGGCCTTGATGGTGCTGCTTAAGTCTTCAAAATAATTTTCGGGCACGGTAAACCCCTGCTCAGGAGCGCTTTTTTTTAAATCATCTAATTTAACATAGGACACGATCTGTTGCTCCAACTCATCAAAATAACCTTCAGGCACTGTAAACGGGTTATTTGGATTAACCTGTTTAAGTGACATATAATCATTTATCCATTCCCTATTTCCTCTATCGCTGTTCATATCTTTATATAGATGAAAGTCATGCCCAAAGGTTTAACATAAATTTAAATTTAATCCCGCGATAATAAAAATGCCTCGATCTTTTTAACCGCCAGGTGAAATGATGCTTTTAACGCCCCAACACTTGTCCCCAGCACATCCGACATTTCTTCATATTTCATATCATCATAATACTTCATATTGAACACTAAGCGCTGTTTTTCGGGTAGTGTCAAAATAGCCTGCTGTAATTTTAGCTGGGCCTGGTCGCCATTAAAATAAGACGAATCGGCCAAAGTATCCGCCAGTTCGTAAGCTACATCATCCAGCGGTATATTGTTTTTTTGTTTTTTCTTGTTCAGGAAAGTGATGCACTCGTTGGTCGCGATGCGATACATCCAGGTGTATAGCTGTGCATCGCTGCGAAAGTTTGGCAGGTTTTTCCAGACTTTGATAAACGTATCCTGTATCAGGTCATCGGCATCGTCATGGTCAACCACCATGCGGCGGATATGCCAGTAAAGCTTTTGCTGGTATTTTTTTAATAGCAGGTTAAACGCCTCGTCCCGGGTTTTTTCGTCCTGGAACTTGCGTAATATCTCTGCATCATCAACCTGTACCGACATTTATTATTATTTATATTTCTAATCGTATTATGGCGAAAATAGGTATAATTTTCAAATTTACTGTATCAGGTCGAGCACTTGTTGTGATGAGTTTTGGGTATCTACCTTTTCTATCACCTTTTTGATCATACCATTTCCATCAATCAAAAAGGTGGTGCGGGCGGTGCCCATATACTTTTTGCCATACATGTTTTTCTCTACCCAAAGGCCGTAAGCTTCTACAATTTTCTTGTCAGGGTCAGCTATTAATGGGAAAGGCAGGCTGTATTTGGTCTCAAACTTTTTATGTGATTTCTCATCATCCGTGCTTACACCGATCACGGCAAAACCTTTGCTCAGCAGCGACTGGTAATTATCGCGGAAACTACAGGCCTCGGCAGTGCAGCCGGGGGTATCATCCTTAGGATAAAAATACAGGATCACTTCCTTGCCTTTAAAATCGGATAAGGAAACAGTTTTGCCGTTTTGGTCCTTTGCGGTGAAGTCCGGGGCTTTTTCGCCCTCTTGTGGTTTTGCCATATTATTTGCGACTATATTATTATAATGATTTATTCAATTAAATGTTTGTAGCTGATACGATGTAAAGGATTTAGCAATGCTTTTACATTTCAAATAATTAGAAAGACCATTGAAAACAGAAAACCTTCCAGCTCTATAAGTGCTTAGTATATTAATATATAGATTGGACTCATCTAAAATTATAGATATTATTTTCCCTCTTTGAGTCCACCTTCCTTCTGGTTTTTCCCCTCTTATTAAACAAGGATTTCCTGAACTGAAAGTAATGTCCGGATATTTGCCTTCCAACGCTTTTAAAATATCGATCCTATTACTTTCATCGTCTTTTCCGCGAATAAATACAAGTTTATTCATGAAGAAAAAATTCAGGAACATCCATATCGTATACGAAAAGGAAAAAAAATCAAAAATATATGAATGATGGTTAAAGGGGGTGGGGAAGATCAATATCTTGATAAATACTAAAGTTGGAAGCCAGGAAATGAAATACATAAAGATATAGTCAAATACCAATTCTGCATTAAATTTATACACAACTCTTTCCTTTAAAATGCTTTTATCAATTACTATTTGCCTCATTGATTAGTAAAATAATTTCAGTTAGGATGAGATAAAAGAATACCAAATATTACTTTAAAAAATACGCGTTGAATTGTGAAAAATTGTCCTTATTATCAGTAACCGTTAAATCAAATATATGTTTCCCGGGTGTGATGGTGTTGTCAAATTTATAACTTAGAACCTTAGTTTTATAATCCCATATCATTAAAACCCATTTGCCGTCAATTTTGCCGCTATAGGTTTTTACGCCGGATAAATTATCCCCGATTTTAAAAGCTACACGCTGCATTTTAGCCATGTTGACCCCATTCTTAATATTCAGCGGACGGATGATAGGGGGTACGGTATCCAGCTTAATATAATAATCGCCAAAAGTGCGGGCGTGGGCCTTAACGTAGCCATCTTCATAAATGCCACCTTCGCAAACACCTTCTGTATTAACAATTACAGCCTTGTTAGTATACTGCCCTATTGTATTATCAGGCCTGATCCATAGCTCATAAGTATCGTTGATCGGCGTAAACTTATTATGGATGCGATGGACTGCAGAGAAGGCACCCGGCTTTGTAGGCAGTGTTGAATAGGTGAATGCAAGGTCATCATACAAGTTACCCACAAGAATGATCACTTTCACTTTGTCATCGCTGAACTCATTCTGACGGTCATAATGAAAAAGCGTGGCTTTGGTATCAAGCGTGGTGTTTGCCTGCACGGGTAGTTGCGGAGTTGATTTCACCTTTAGTTTAAGTGATGAAGTATTGCCCGCGATATCTTTTACCACATATTCAACCTCGTGCATGGCATCATCATTAAAATTGATCACGCCACGGTTTAAAGATTGCGGATATAGCGATATTTTACTGCCCGGCAGTATAAAGCACTTTTGTATGAACCGGCGTGAATTTAAAAAGGTAGGATAGTCGATATAAGCATTAATGGCATGCGTTTGATCGAAAGCAAAACGTTCAACGGCGAAGGTATAAATGGTTGCGCCATCTAATTTAAGTTCGATGGAATAAATGCCGTTGTGATTAAACGAGGCGCTGTTCAAATCGGTAGCCGTTATACCAAAACCGGTTTCACCACTTACATTTATGATCTGCGGTTTGGTTAACCGATAATGCCCTGCCGCGCCGGTCACACCCAAAAACTGACGAAGTGTTTTTTCGCTGAAAGAAGCATCCCCCAAATGATAAACGCATACGGTACCGAGGGTAGGAGGAACCTTATCTGGTATGGTCAATCCAAACAACTGGGGATTAATGGTTTCCTCTGTTTTGGTATCCCTGATCTCGAAATGCAAATGCGGCCCGGCTGATGCGCCGGCATTTCCCGACCAGGCGATGACATCATCCTTGCAGTATTGGAGCTGCAATGGTAGTACATTAAAATCGACTGTTGAACTTTGCTGCATGTATTGCTGCTGTCGCACCAATGCCTCCATTTCAGGAGCGAACCGTTCTATGTGCCCGTAAACAGTAGTATAACCATTAGGGTGGGTAATGTAAATGGCATTGCCAAAGCCGCCAAACTGTACCCGCAACCGCGATACATAGCCATCATAAGCCACATGGACAGGGTAGCCTGTATGCCCGTTTGTTTTAAAATCGAGCCCGGAATGAAAATGGCTCGGTCTCAGTTCGCCGAAAGAACCCGCAGTAGCCGGTGGCAGATCAAGCGGGTAGCGGAAAAAGTTTTGGGGATACTGCTTGGTTTGCACAACACCCTGCGCAATGCAATTCGAAAACAGGCAAAAACAAGCGGTAAAGGCAACAATGAACTTTTGTATCATGCTTACTTAACGTAAAAATCAAGTAGTTTATCGCCCTCCAGGTAACCTTCCAGGTGATCGCCGACATTTACTTTACCTACACCCTGCGGTGTGCCGGTAAATATCAGGTCTCCTTTTTTTAGGGTAATGTATTGGGATACAAATACAATAATGCGCTCGAAAGAAAACAAAAGGTCTTTGGTATTACCTTGCTGGCGGGTTTGCTGGTTTACATCCAGCCTGAAATTTAGATTATAGATGTCAGTGAATTTAGCCTTAGGCACAAAATCACTTACGGGTGCCGAACCATCAAATGCTTTGGCCAGCTCCCATGGAAGGCCTTTTTCTTTGTGGCGTTGTTGAATATCGCGGGCGGTAAAATCCACGCCAAGAGCAATCTCATCAAAGTAAGCGCCGGCGAACTTTTCGCTGATGTGCTTACCTTCCTTATTGATCTTTAATACAATTTCAATTTCGTGATGGATATCCTCAGAAAAATCGGGATGGTAAAAAGGTTTGTTTTCCTTCAGTAAAGCTGTATCCGGTTTCATAAATATTACCGGGACAGTTGGTACCGGGTTATTCAGTTCTTTGGCATGCTCGGCATAGTTGCGGCCAATGGCAATTATTTTCATAAGCCGAAATTAGAAATTTTGTCTGAACGATGTGAAACAGATAGAAGGATTTCCTGATTTCTTTTAGTTATGAATAGTGATGTGCTAAATCCGAAATTGAAAATGGCAAAGCCCTCTTGAGCACCATCTTGAAGAACAAACAAAAGCGAAAAATTCGAATTTCGAAATCATTCCCCCCTTTAGGGGGTAAGGGGCTTACAAAACCGTTATTCTTTTGATAACCGACTCGGTGCCGGCAACAATACGGATGAAATAAAGCCCGCGTGAGAGTTTGTTGCTAATAGGATAGGTGATGTTTTGATCGCCTGCAGTTACCGATTGTGAAATAATGGTTATAACATCGTTTCCTAAAATATCCATTATTTTTACCGAGACAATAGCATTGCGTGATAAGGAATATTTCACATTGATCAGATCGGTAACGGGGTTTGGATACACCAGTACATCCTGCAGTAATTTATCACTATTGCGTGCAACACTTACCTTTAAATTAGAAGTGACTGCCGGTTTTAGCGGAGGAAGTGCCAAATGCAGGCCATTTTTTTGATAAGAGGTTTTTGAAGCGATCAATTTGTTTTTTGCATGCAGGATAATGGTATCGCTTTTTTGAACTGCATTTGCTTCTGTGAAGGCAAAATTCATGGATATTGCCAGGGCAATCATTATAATCCACGAAAAAGTAAAAGTAAAATTTTGCCTCATGCTTAAATATTCCGTACAAAAATATAAATAAAGAACTCAGTAACTGAAAGACCGGGGCATTTCTAAAACATTTTAACAATATTTAACAAAAAAGGATTTTATTAATTACATATTTGCCCGATAATTTATACGTGTTAATGGTGTTATAGTTATAAAATTAACATTATAATATTAAAAATCTCTATTTTTATACAGTGACAACTCATAAAGATCTACAAAAACTGTCCGCCGCCGGACTTATCATTAGTTTAGGCATCATTTACGGCGACATTGGTACATCACCACTATATGTTTTTAAAGAAATTGTAGGCGAACAGCCTATTACATCAACATTGATATTAGGCGGCATATCCTGTATCTTCTGGACTTTAACACTGCAAACCACATTAAAATATGTGGTAATTACCTTGCAAGCTGATAACAAAGGTGAAGGTGGTATATTTTCCCTGTTCTCCTTAGTACGGCGAAAGGCCAAATGGCTCATTGTGCCTGCCGTGGTAGGGGGCTGCGCATTATTGGCCGATGGTATTATTACACCGCCTATTACGATATCGGCAGCAATTGAAGGCCTTGTTACTAAGTTCCCCCATTTACATACGGTTACCATAGTTATTTTTATCATCGCCTTTATATTTATAATACAGCAATTTGGCACCTCATTGGTAGGTAAGGCTTTCGGCCCTATTATGTTTATCTGGTTCACTATGATGGGGGTGCTGGGGCTTGCTTTTATCATACAAATGCCATCAATCATCAAGGCATTGAATCCTTATTATGCTTACGAATTGTTGAGAAGCAGCAATTATGACGCGTTCCTTATCCTGGGCGCGGTGTTCCTGTGTACCACCGGGGCTGAGGCTTTATACTCCGACCTGGGGCATTGCGGGCGCCAAAATATCCGGATAAGTTGGATCTACGTAAAAACCTGCCTGGTGCTCAATTACCTGGGACAAGGGGTTTGGCTTTTAAGTCATAACGGACAATCGCTTAACCTGCACCGGCATAATCCTTTTTATGAAATTATGCCCGAGTGGTTTTTAATATATGGTATTGGTATAGCAACCATAGCGGCTGTAATTGCCAGCCAGGCATTGATATCAGGTTCTTTTACGCTGATTGCTGAAGCCGTTCGACTGAACTTATGGCCCAAGGTAAAGATCAATTATCCCAGCGAACAAAAAGGACAATTATATGTGCCAAGTGTTAACTGGTTGCTTTGCGCAGGTTGTATAAGCGTGGTATTGATATTCAAACATTCGGATAATATGGGCGCGGCTTACGGTTTAAGTATTACCGTGGCCATGCTGATGACGACCATACTGGTGTCTAAATTCCTGGCGAAAAAGAAATTCCCAACTTATATCATCGTTATATTTTTAGTTGTCTATTTATTTATTGAGGGTACATTTTTATCGGGCAACCTGGTGAAATTTGTTCACGGCGGCTGGTTCACTTTATCTGTGGGAGCCATCTTGTTCTCTGTAATGTGGGCCTGGCACACAGCACGTAAGATCAGGAACCGCTTTGTTAAATTCATCGCGATAGAGGATTATTTCAACATTATCAAGGAATTAAGTGAAGACGAAACCGTACCTAAATATGCATCGCAGCTGGTGTATTTAACAAGCGCAAACTTCGACTCAGAGATAGAATCAAAGATCATTTACTCTATTTTGCAAAAACAGCCTAAACGCGCCGATGTTTACTGGCTGGTGCACGTTGATGTGGTGGATGAGCCTTACAAACGTGAGTATACTGTTGACTTTTTGGTTCCTAACAAATTGATCCGTATAGACTTTAAGCTTGGTTTCCGTATTGAGCAACAGATCAATCTCCTGTTCAGAAAAGTGGTGGAAGACCTCGTGAAGAAGGGTGAAGTAAATATTACCAGCACTTACAAATCATTAAATAAGCACAAAATTGTAGGTGATTTCAGGTTTGTAGTGATAGAGAAGGTGGTTTCGCGCTCACATAATCTTTCATTTTACGAGCGGTTTATTATGATCTATTATGCTTACCTTAAAAAGGTTAGCTTATCCGAAGAACGGGGTTTTGGCCTCGATCTGAGCTTTGTTACCGTTGAGAAAGTTCCATTGATGCTTGCCGATCCTGAAACGGTAGAGATACAGCGGGTTAATTAAATAAAACTTTCCGGCTACAGATTGTTAACAGAATGTTATCAGAACTTTGGGCTGATATAATATCGATAAAGATTATATCAGCAATACTAAAGCGGCGTTAACCGAATTCTGTAAAATTAAAACACCCGGCCATTGAGAAGAATCATAGTTATTTTATTTTGTATCCTTTCTTTTGAGGCAAATGCCCAAATCACGGATACGATAAAAAAAGATCTTTTAACTGCTCCTGACACTGTTAAAAAATTACATAGTAAACCATTTGCCCTTATTATTCCGGCGGGCTTAATCACCTACGGGGCACTATCATTTGCAATTCATCCGATACGCAGGTTTGATTATTATATTCAAACTGATATTCGAAGGTCCGGCCCTAATTTTCACAGTACAGCAGAGAGCTATTTCCAGTTTGCACCTATTGTTATGGTATACGGTTTAAACCTGGTTGGTGTAAGTGGTAAAAATACATTTATTGACCGCTCGGCGTTACTCGGATTATCATATGGAATTTTTGGTGTAAGCGCGCTTGCAACAAAACACGCTACCCATCGCTTGCGACCCAATGGAGGAGACTATTTGTCCTTTCCATCCGGGCATACCGCTACGGCATTTTTGGGTGCCGAATTCCTGGCGCAGGAGTTTTCGGATAAATCTCCGGTATATACTATACTTGGCTACGGCTTCGCTGTTACAACAGGTGTTTTCAGGATGTATAACAGAGATCATTGGTTCAGTGATGTGGTTGCCGGGGCTGGTTTTGGTATTCTCTCAACTAAAGTAGCTTATTTAGTTTATCCTTACATCCGCAATAAATTGACCCATAAAGATAAATCAGGCAAAAGCACATTTATTATGCCTACCTACCAGGACGGCATGCCGGGCCTGTCCTTTTCTATGGAGTTGTAAATGGCTGAATCATGCCGTTACTTATACCTGATCTTGTAAACCAAAATAATACTGGCAAATATAAAGGTGATAGCATTGGCTATAATTACCGGCAAACTATGGATCATCAGTCCATAGGTCAGCCACAATAAAGTGCCGGTTGTAAACAAGGCATACATGGACAGGGAAATTCCTGAAGTATCCTTAGTTTGTATGGTTTTAATAGCCTGTGGTAAAAACGAAACCGTTGTACCAAAAGCAGCCAGCAAGCCTACGATGGTTATTAAGTCCATGGATTGATAGTTAATTAGATAAGCCTTTGCTTATTATTCATCCAGTTCGAGCTTCGGAAGATCTTTACCTATCACACTATGCTTATAGCTATAAGTAAAGTAGATAATTAACCCAACCGCAAGCCATCCCAGGAAACGGATCCAATTGCTATAACCAAGCTCGGTCATTAAATAAAAACAGCTCATCAGGCCTAAAACTGGAATCAGCGAAAAACTTTTGGTAAATGTATAAAAGCTTATTACTGCGATCAGGATAAAAAACAGATAATTTGGGAAATTATAAAGTATACCCTTCCAACCCATATAATATTTTTGTGAAGCGTCTAATGAGGATGCCCTTACAGCATCATTAAACTTATCATCTTCCAGGCCTTTGATATAACTATCTGCCGTAGTGTTTTTATTGGTAGCCCGGCCGTATAAAGCGACAGCTTTGTCATATAAAGCAGTTTTATTCGCCGGGGTTAAGCTTTCATAAATTGTTGATCTTTCCTTCAACCTTTTGCCATGCGCCATTTCTACTTGTGCCGGTGGTTTAAAATAGATACAGCCGGCAAATATGATGATGGTAATAAATGGCACTACCCACCTTCCGTTAAAATATGGCAGCTTAAAGCGCCCCTTCAGGGCTGCTTCCTGCGGCAATAATAATACCCCGCCGCATACCAGAACAAAGGCGAATAACGTCCCGATACTGGTCAGGTCGGTTACTTCGGTAAGGTTCATGAACAGAGCAGGTATGGCAACCAATAAACCGGTAATAATAGTAGCGAAGCTTGGCGTATGATATTTGGGATGAATACGTGAAAACGCTTTAGGCAGCAAGCCATCACGGCTCATGCTCATCCATATACGCGGCTGGCCCAGTTGGAAAATCAATAATACACTGGCGGTAGCAATAACAGCGCTTATAGAAATGATATAACTGATATTATGAAGGCCCACTTTTCCAAATACAAATGCCAAAGGGTCTTCTACATTCAGGTCTTTATAGCTTACCATCCCTGTAAGCACAAAGGAAACCAATATATAAAGAACTGTACAGATGATGAGCGAATAGATCATGCCCCGGGGTAAGTCACGCTGTGGATTTTCACATTCTTCAGCTGTGGTAGATATGGCATCAAAGCCGATATAAGCAAAAAATACACCGGATACACCCTTCATTACCCCGCTGAAGCCATTGGGCATAAAAGGATGCCAGTTGGCCGGGGTTACGTAGAAAAAGCCGATGATAATAACACCAATCACTATAGCTACTTTCAGGATAACCATGGCATTGGTAGCCTTTTTTGTTTCGCGTATACCAACATATACCAGGTAGGTTATAGCAAATACAATGGCGAGGGCTGGCAGGTTGGCTATCAGCTTAAAATGGCCGAAACCCGGTGCCGATGTCCAGGCGATGGCGTCACCTCTCAGCTGATCAGTTATATCGCTCAAATGACCTTTTGCCTTCATGTCCTGCAATAGGTCGTTGGCGCGTAGTGCTGACACATAATCCATGGTAAGGTACCGGGGCATATGGATATTGAAACCTTCGAGCAGGTGAACAAAATAGCCGCTCCACGATATAGCGACAGCAATATTACCTATCGCATATTCCATCAAAAGATCCCAGCCTATTATCCAGGCAATTAACTCGCCAAATGACGCGTAAGCGTAGGTATATGCGCTGCCCGCCACAGGGATTCGTGCTGCAAACTCCGCATAGCATAATGCTGAAAAGCCACAGGTGACGGCAGTAATTATGAATAAAATACTTACACCAGGGCCACCATGAAATGATGCTACCCCTATAGTTGAAAATATCCCGGCCCCAACTACGGCTGCTATACCCATCAGGGTTAAGTCCCTTACACCTAATTCTTTTTTTAGATGAGAGCCTGAATGTTCGCTGTCACTAAAGCCGCTGGCAACATCGGATAATATTCTTTGTATTGATTTTTTACGGAATATGCTTTTAGACATATAGTTTTAAAGTGTTAGGCAAAACCCAAACATAACTATTTTTTTGCATTGAATTAAATGGCATATTCTTTTAACTTGCGCCTATGAAACAGAGCCTGAATGAGGTATTAAGGAGAGTTAAATGGCTCATCATACCTTATTTGCCGATATTATGCGCTTGCTTAATAATCAAATTAACCTTTTCGCGCGAAACAATTTACTTTACTGTTAATGGCATAAATAGCCCGGTTATGGATTTTTTGGCTCCATTTGCTACTGACCTGGGTAATGGCTGGACGGCCATCATCATAGGATTAATTTGGTTAATGTTCAGTTACAGGAAAGGATTTATTATACTGACAGCTTATGGAGTAACCTCCATCACAGCACAAATACTTAAATATATTTTTGACGCACCGCGACCGAAACTGTACTTTAAGGATCAGCTAAGCCGAATACATTTTATTAAAGAAATTGATATGCTCAGTTTACACAGTTTCCCTTCCGGGCATACGGTTTCGGCCTTTACGCTGGCTGTGATATTTACCTATTGGAGCAGAAACAAAGCTTGGGGGCCTGTATTCCTGCTCCTTGCGGTATTAATAGGTTATTCACGCATGTACCTGAGCCAGCATTTTTTTGAGGATGTAACAGCCGGCTCAGTTATTGGCGTTATAGTTACCATTATCTGGCTCTATTGGCTGGATAACCGGGCTTTTATACAAAAACCCGGATGGCAAAAAGGTTTGCTTAATTAAGCAAGCTCATTCTTTTTCCTGAATATCAGCCATAACACACCAAACAGTACTACTACACCACCGGCAATTTCAACTATTGAGATGGTGCTGATGCTGCTTGATTTAGCTGTATTGGTATACTGATCGGTTAAAGTAAGTTCAGGTGAAAGCTTTATCGAACCGAAAAAAGTTTTTGCTTCGTCCTTTACAAAGTCTTTACGTGCTTCTGCATAGCCGTATTGAAAAGTGTAGGTAGCTTCTTTGGTGTAAAGCAATACAAACCTCCGGTATTGCGGATCTCCATTTGGGTCTTTAGTTAATAAGGTAAAGGCCTTAGCTTTTAATCTGCCGCCTATCGTAGTGTCACGAATACTTTGCGCACTACCATCGCCGGATTGACTTTGGATGCCCTTAATGTATTTCTTCATTACAGAATTAAGGTCCCCTTCTTTTTGTAGTGGCTGGTTGCTTTTTGCGTTAGGTTCCAATATCGCGATCATATAACCTAAACTGGTAGTAGCAGAATAGATCTGCTGCCCAAGGGTATCTTTTTTGCCATATACTGCGGGTAATGAGATTGTTACCAGGCTGTCTAACTTAACTGTCTTCAGTGCTTGTCCGTATACCGTATCCACCAGGAACAGTATGCTAAAAAATATAATTAACTTCTTCATAGGACTTAGATAACTCCAAAAGCATACCAAAGTTTTAAAATACTGAAAGGCGACTGCTATATTGACAATCAATTGACTGACAAATAGTGATTTATGCATGATGTTTTGATTTTAGGTCAAGCCATTTTTTTTCATATATTTTGGATAGGGTGAACTAAATTAACGTCATTACAGGCGTTATTAATACTAAAAAATCCGCCTACTCCAGTTCATGCGGGCAGGCAGATTTTCAGTTTATACGCTTTGGAGCTACTTAGAATTGATCGAACCAATCGATATTGACCTTGACATTTTCAATAAATTCGATTTCGATACCTAATTTTAGCTCTTTCAATTTTTCACAAAGTAATTCACCATCAATTAAATCAATAGGGGGTGCGCCATCTCTTGTTGCTTCTTTAACCGCGTCTCTTGTAAAGGAGCCAGTAGTAATTACAAGGCCTTTGTCTGCCCTACCTTGCATGGCGCCTCTGAAATCGCGTATTTGGCTAGATGTAACGGAGCTTTTATAGCGTTTGCATTGGAAAATAACATGAAAACTCAAAAAGCCACTGATTTTAACAATGCCTTTTCCATCAATGCCACCATCACCACTTTTTCCTGTAACTTCAACTTGTATAAAACCACTTTCTCTCAATAACCTTTGTGTAAGCCTTTCAAAAGCGGACGATGGAATTTGATATAACTTATTAATTAATGTGTTTTTCCAATCTATTTCATTCTCTATTTCTAAATCATCTTTAGTAATAGGAGCAATATCTTCTATATTTAGCTTCTTATCAATTTGTTGTCTTCTTGTCCTTTCAATTTGTTCAGGGTTTATATCTTTAAGATTGATATTGGGGTTCTTTAAAGCCCAAACACTTCTTGCAGAATTTTCTAGTATCCCTTGCATTTTTAAAATAGACCTAGCCCAAGCTAACCTGTATTCGATTTTGGTTCGACTATTATCGTGCATTATATCCAAGATATTATCTGGAAGCTTCAAAATCTCATAAACCTTTTCGTTTATTTCTTCGATATTCCCTGATCCTTCTAAAGTCACCAATGCCTTTATAACAGGGACATATAAATCAGTAACTGTTGGAACTCCTGGATATTTTTTATTTTTTGCCATGTATAAAAAGTAAAAAAGCACCCTAAGATGCTTTTAAATTTACTAATTAATTATATATTTTTTTACAACTTATCCATCTCGCTCTTCACAAACGCAGCCAGCTCTTTTACATAAGCAGCACTGAAATCAAACTTGATACCGGCCGTTTCGTATATTTCTTTAATGGTTTTGGTGTAACCTAATTTTAGAGCATCCAAGTATTGCTGCAAGCCTTTTTCGGGGTTCTCTTTGTAGTTTTTCCATACCGCGATTGCCCCTAACTGGGCCATGCCGTACTCAATATAGTAGAATGGTACCTCGAAAATGTGCAGTTGCTTTTGCCAAAGATTTTCTTCTGCTTCCTTGTGATCGCTCCAATCGGCAAAACCGGCGCCGAAGGGTTCATAGATCTGTATCCAGGCATCGGTACGTTCCTGGTCGGTATGGTCGGGGTTGGTGTATATCCAGTGCTGGAATTGGTCTACAACCGCTACCCAGGGCAATGTTTTCAGTACATCAAAAAGCTGGTCGCGTTTAGCACGTTTCAAGTCTTCTTCATTGTCAAAATACACCCCCCAGTTATCCATGGAGATCAGTTCCATCGACATAGAAGCCAACTCGGCAACTTCTGATGGGCAATGTTTAAAATCATTCAGCTCCAGGTCTGCGGTCAAAAAGGTGTGTACAGCGTGGCCACCCTCGTGTACCATCGTGGTTAGGTCGCGGAAGGTATTAGCCGAATTCATGAAAATGAAAGGTGCCCCAGTTTCGGCTAATGGGAAATTATATCCACCCGGCGCTTTACCCTTGCGGCTTTCCACATCGAACAATTGGTTTTCTTTCATGATCTCCAATCGTTCACCCAAATAGCGGCTGATATTGCTAAAACATTGGATAGATTTTTCGATCAGCTCATTGCCGTTTTGAAATGGCTTTAATGCCGGTTTGCCAGAAATATCCACATCCAGGTCCCAGGGTTTAAGACTTTCTAAGCCCAATGCCTTTTTACGCTTTTCAGCCTGTTCGTGCAGTATCGGTACTATTTCCTTTTCAATGGCTTCGTGGAAAGCATAGCAATCCTGCGGGGTATAGTCAAATCGCCCCAAAGCCTGGAACATATAATCCCTGAAATTTTCGAACTCAGCATTTAAAGCAACTTTATGACGTAACGCGCGTAAGTGATCGAACAGTTGATTCAATTGTTCTTTATCCTGCAGGCGGCGGGCGGTTATCTTTTCCCAGGCTTCCTGCCTTTTGGCGCGGTCGGTATCTTTCAATAATACGGCCGCTTGTTCCAAAGTAAATTCCTTATCGCCGATGTGTACTGACATTGAGCCGGTGATGGATTGGTACTTTTGCTGTTCTACCTGTATCTCGGTTTGCAGCGGTATGTTTTCTTCACGGAACAGTTCCAATGCTTTTTTTACACCACGCAGGTAGATGAAATATTTCTTCTGATCCAATTTATCCATCCATTGGCTGTTAACCAGTTTCTTATTCAGCTCATTACCGTACGGGGCGATCTTAGGTTCTATCTCTGTAGCGAAATATTGAAATTTAGCCAGCAGTTCCTCGTTGGTGGTATCGCAGGTCATGCGGATATAGCGCCAGGCAAAATCTTCCTCCAAAGCGGCTTCCACCTCGCTACGGTCATGCAGCCAGTGTTCTAATTCCTGAACCGAATTAATGGGTCGTTCGGTTAATTCTTTAAATAATGGTTCAAGCGTTTCCCATTTAATTTCAAGGTTCTGTGGCAGGTATGTTCTTGTTTTTTTATGGATCATGGTGTTTGATGTGCGAATGTGCACGAATGCAAATATGCGGATTAGTCCGGAAGTCAGAAAGTATGGAACCAGAAAAGTTGTGGACTGAGAGTCAGATTATTCTATAAAAGCAATTGTCATGCTGAACGTAGTGAAGCATCTATTCGCCGCCAGCCAAGTCGCCGCTATGCTTGTCCGGGGTTTATGCCACGCTTAGAAGATTCTTCACTACGTTCAGAATGACAAGTATAATGGGACTCAAGACTTCTTATACACCGTCTCCGACATCAATTTGAGCCCATCCTCATAACTGGTTGGCTTAAAATTAAAGGCCTTTTCAAACTTGTCTGAGTTGAAATCATAATCATGGTTGTATTGGTAATACATCTCAACCGTGCCCATTACTACTTTTACAAATAGGCCATACATCCAAAGCATAAACTTATTTACAGCAAAATATTTTGGCGCAACACCATATGTTTTAGCCGCCAACTCGATGAACTGTTTACCAGTTAAAGGTGCCGCGGTGGGCAAGTGCCAAATTTGGTTATCGCTTTCAGGATGCTGGCCCAGCAGATACATCGCCCTGCCCATATCCGGGATATAGCTGAAATTGTGCAGCTTTTTTGGATTGCCGATTAATTGCGCAGTTTGCTTTTTAGCGTACTTGTCCAATACCATCATATCGAAGAAACTATTTTGGCTGTCGGTGCCATAAAAATCAGCGGCACGGGCTATGGTTGCACGGATATTGCCGACTTTGGCTTCATCCATTAATTGGGTCGCTATTTTGGCCCTTACCTTACCTTTTTCACTCGACGGGTTATAAGGCGTGGTTTCCAGCATGGGGCCGTTAACCAGGCCGTAGGAGTAGACGTTGTCAAAGAAGATCAGCCTGGCGCCTGTTTCTTTACCCAGGTTGATAAAATTCTGCATGATGACCGGCCATTGTTCCTGCCATATTTTGGCGTCATAAACCAAGCCCGCTGTAAGGTAAATTACTGTTGAGCCTTTGGCTGCTGCAAGTAATTCTGCATAATTCAGCAGGTCGGCTTTTTGCCAGGTAGTGTTTTTACCTTTTGGCTGGATTGGCTTGCGGCTAACCAGGCGTACAGTTTCATTGTTGTTTTCCAATTCGCGGGTAAGTGCGTTTGCTACCGGCCCGCCGGCTCCTAATATGGTGTGCATGTTTTTTCTGTTTTGATTGATACAAATGTACAGGAGCCTTTTTGCTCAAAACGTTAACAAAAGATAAGAAAATATGCCCCCTCTAAATCTCCCCCGGTAGGGGAGACTTGAAAAGATTATACGACGGAAATCAAAAGTCCTCCCTACCGGGGAGGATTTAGGTGGGGCTCCATCACCCTTTTCCTTATCCGCGAAAGCGAAACAGGCGTGATACCCAAAAAGTGCGCGATATAATGCTGCGGCATACGCTGTAATATTTCTTTGCCGGTGCTGAGCAGATTCAGGTAGCGTTGTTCCGGCGTTTGGGTGAGGAACGACACAACCCTGTCTTCGTAGCAGCAGATATAATGCTCGGCTACCATGCGGCCAAAGTGTTCCATTTTGTAAGCCAGCATGGGATTTGCCAGCATCTGGTCCATATCCCGGCGGGTAAAGGTGATCAGTTTGGTATCTTCCAAAGCCTGCACGTAGGTATGACCGGGTAAGCCTGTAAGATAGCTTTTATAGGAACTTACCAGCTCATTTTCGAAACTAAAATACCCGGTAATATCCTCGCCATCTTTCATGTGAAAATAGCGCACTGCACCGGTAACAATAAAGCCAACCTTATCACAAACCTTACCCGGTTCGGTAAAATAATGCTTCTTTTTTAGCGTGGCGAAACTGAGGTGCTGGGTAAATACGATCCACTCGGCTTCGTTGAATTCAACAAATTGCTCCAGGTATTTTCTGAAAATGCTGAGTGCCGCTGATGTTTCCATAGGAGCAATTTAAGTGTTCTATTAGTGGATACCAAATGAGGCGCCGTGCAAGGTCAAAAATCTATCCAGCAAAAAGAACGCTGCAAATACAACGCTGGCTATGCCGTTGGTGGTCATAAAGGCGAAATTGACACGGCTCAAATCGTTTGGCTTTACCAGGCGGTGCTGGTAAATGAGCATGGCGCAAAAGAATACGATACCAATATAATAAGATACGCCCACATGGGTGAATATTGCCGGCATTACGATAAAGGTAGCTGATAACACATGTAAAAAGCTGGATAACCGTAAGGCATTCACCTTACCCAAATACGCGGGGATAGAATGCAGGTTTTCATTCCGGTCGAAATCCTCATCCTGCAAAGCATAGATGATATCGAAACCGCTTACCCAGCATAATACTGATAAGGAAAAAAATATTGGCAGCAAAGCAAACTCGCCGGTTACCACCAGATAAGCGCCGATAGGGGCGAGGGATAATCCCAATCCCAAAACTAAGTGACAAAGCGCAGTAAACCTTTTGGTAGCGCTGTAACCTAATACCACTAATAATGCTACGGGCGACAAATAAAAACAAAGCGGGTTGATGAACCAGGTAGTGATGATAAATAAAGCGCAATTGATCAGGGTAAACGTTAATGCCGATGCCGGGCTGATGCGGCCTGCAGGGATATCCCTTACTTTGGTACGCGGGTTTTTAGCATCGATGTTCCTATCCAGATAGCGGTTAAAGGCCATAGCCGAGTTACGAGCGAACACCATGCAAAGCAGCATCAGTACCAGTTTCACCCAATCGAAACGATGATTGGTAGTAGTTACCGCTAAAAAGAAGCCAATAAAGGCAAACGGCATGGCGAATATGGTGTGTGTAAAGGTGACGAGAGAAAGATATTTTTTCATAAAGCTGTACAATTAAAAGGCTTTGAAACCCCCTTTAATTGTACAGCAAAGATACGTCTTACTAAATACAAATGGAAAGCCGGTGAAGAGCGATCAATTACTGCGCTTACCGGCTTTGCCATATTTCTTCAGGGGAATATTACGCCCGTTTCTTGCTGGGTATAGGCCCATAATTTTTTTGCTGTATCCGTATCGGTTCCGTTTGGCGTAACCTCAAATTCGGCGGGATAACCGCGGTAGCCGCCATCCTGGTCGGGGCTGTAAAATTTGCCGCCCTTTGCTTCGGGGTCTGTAGCTCCATACAATGATGGTAAAGCGCCCTGCCATGGCTCCATTAGTTCGCCTATCCGTTTTATAGCTGCAGCCAAATCTTCCGCGCTGATGTGCCTGGCTAACTCGGTTTTGTTGGCACCCGGCTGTACGGCTATGGAAAGTACGTGGTCGCCGGCTGCATCTATCCTTCGCTGTAATTCGAACGCAAAAAGGATATTTGCCAACTTGCTCTGACTGTATTCGCGCATAGCGTCATAATCTTTTTCTGATCTCAGGTTATCAAAATCAATTACTCCGTGTAAATAAGCCATGCTGCTTACAGTTACCACGCGAGAGCCGGGTGTTTCTTTAAGCACAGGATACAAATAACCTGTAAGCGCAAAGTGCCCCACATGGTTTACGCCGAACTGCAGTTCATAGCCCTCATCTGTTTTTGAGGCAGGCGGGATCATTACGCCTGCATTGTTGATCAATATCTCCAGCTTGCTGTGCTTTTGCCTAAACTCGTCAGCAAATTGCTTAACTGCTGCCAGGCTGGCAAGATTCAACTCAATAAATTCAAGCGAGCCTTTACTACCACTGTTTTTGATTTGCGCTATAGCTTCCTCAGCCTTTTTACGATCGCGCGAAGCGATAATAACCTGTGCGCCAGCCTGGTACAGCGCAAGGGCGGTTTCATAGCCAATACCTACATTGGCGCCTGTTACGATAACTGTTTTACCAGTTTGATCGGGAATATTTTTTGTTGTCCACATCGTCTTAAATTTTTATAAGACAAAGGTCTGGGAAGTATAGATCCAATATCTACCCGGAAGAGTATAAAAACTACAAAAATCAATCAGTGGTTATTGCCTGAATTTATTAGGGGTGATATGTGTTCTTGCTTTGAAAAAGCTCGAAAAATGATTGGGTTCTTCAAAGGCCAGGCTCCAGGCTATTTCGTTGATGGTCCAGTTGGTGCTTTTAAGCAGGATCTTAGCTTCCTGTAGTATCCTCTCGCTGATGTGTTGCGAAGTCGTTTTACCGGTGATCTCTTTCAGCGCTTTATTCAGGTGATTGACGTGAATATTCATCTGGCGGGCAAAATCAGCAGGGTACCGGAGCTTAATCACCTGGTTGCTCATATCTATTGGGAACTGGCGTTCAAGCAGTTCGGCAAAAAGCCCGGTTATTCGCTCGGCGGCATTTGGCCCCGTTGGTTGGCCGCCTGTGGCTGGCCGTAACTTTAAAGCAGCATGTACGGCCTCCATTAATTGGTTACGTAGCAGGTCATACTTGTAAACGTAATCGCCATGCAACTCATCAAACATTTTAGAAAACAGTTGGTCAAATTGGCCAAAATCATCCGGTAACAAGGGTATTACGCCCGAATGTGCATTTTGAAAAACAGGGTAATCTTTGATGTTGCCAAAGCGGTTAAAAAAGTCTTCGGTAAAAATGCATACATAGCCGCTGTGATGCTCGCTTATCCTTTCCCAAAAGAATGGTATCATAGGGTTTGTAAACACCAGCACGCTATTGGTGATCTCGATGCTTTGGTCAGCGTAATGTATTTTGCTGTGACCCGTAACCAGGCTGACTTTAAAAAAGCTGCGTCGGCTGTAGCTTACCTGTTTGTGGCCAGGCAATAACAGGTCCTCTACCTTAAAGATGTTGAAGTGCCCAACATCGCTTGAAGCATCATCAACCGATTGGTTAATATGTTTGTAGAAAGTTTTAAGTTCGACAACTGCTGTCATTCAGCAAAAATACAAAATTCAAATGGCTATTTTACTTTGTAATACTCAGGATCAAACCGGGGAGCCTCGAAGCTTTGGTTAATGTTGCCTATAAATCCCAGTATTTCATCGTGCCCTAAGTGTAACTCGGCAGAGGTGATAAAATATTGGGGTACTTCATCAAAAGTAGCTAATAGTGCCTTTTTAAATTTGGCTACATTCTGATCGGTTTTTACTGCGGATTGCTTATCGGCTTTGGTGAAAACAAGGACAAACGACAATCCTTTTTCGCCCAGCCAGTTGCAAAATTCGAGGTCGATCTTTTGCGGCTCCAGGCGACTATCGATCAGCACCATTACGCATTGCAGGCTTTCGCGCTTATCCAAATAGCTATGGATGAATTTGTCCCAATCCGCTTTTTTGCTTTTGGAGGCTCGGGCGTAACCGTAGCCGGGCAGATCGACAATATACCAGCTGTCATTGATCAAAAAATGATTGATGAGCTGCGTTTTACCAGGTGTTTGCGATGTTTTGGCTAAGCCCTTTTTACCCGTCAGCATATTGATGAGGGATGATTTCCCAACATTTGACCTTCCGATGAAAGCGTATTCGGCCTTTACCGGCGGCGGTAATTTGGAAACCTGGGTGTTGCTGCAAATGAATTCGGCAGATTTTACAATCATGGGGGCAAAGATAGGGATAGTTAATTAGAGATTAGAGACCGGAGATTAGTTGGTTGGCTGGATTGATTAACTATTGCTTCATTAACTGATCTCTGATCAACCAATTTCTAACATAGATGTTGTAACATTTATTATTAATATTGTATGACAATGTTTTTAACCATAATCAGCATTTTTGTATAAACTCCCGATAGCTATCGGGATCAACTCAACATAAATCAATGGAAAATTATACAGTCCCCGCAAATACACGCATTGGCCATGTGCATTTAAAGGTAAGCGACCTGCAACGGTCACTGGATTTTTATTGTGGCCTCCTGGGTTTCGAGTTGATGGTGAAGTACGGCACACAGGCCGCCTTTATATCGGCAGGGGGGTACCACCATCATATCGGGCTGAATACCTGGCAAAGCCTTGGTCAGCCGCCCGCACCGCAGAATGCGCCGGGATTGTTCCATACCGCTATCTTATATCCTGAACGCAAAGACCTGGCTGTTATCCTGCAACGACTGATCGACAATAAATATCCCATAACCGGCGCTTCAGATCATGGCGTATCCGAAGCTGTCTATTTGGACGATCCGGATGGTAACGGTGTCGAACTTTACTGGGACAGGCCGAAAGAAGACTGGCCGGTGGACGATAACGGCGACCTGGCTATGTTTACCAAAGCATTGGATGTTCAGGGGTTGCTGGTGTTAGCGAAATAATACACATAGCGATGGGTTTCAAACCCATCGCTATAAGATGACCGACGCAAGTTAGCGGGTTGTCACGGCTAACACGGAATGTCTCACATTTTAAAACTGTGACACTCTGTGACAAATGGGACAGCAAATAAGTCAACTGCCACGCTTGTCACGGGGTGGCTCGCTTTTTAAAACCGTGGCAGGGTGAGCCAGGCGTGACAGCACTGTAATAGTTACATATCGATTTGTTTATTTATCTTCGCCATATGAAAACATACACCGAAAAACAACTCAAATTAGCCTTAGAATATCAAAAAGCGGTGTGCTACCAAAAAGTCGGGAAGTTTCTTATCAATGGTGAAAAACCAAACATAGAGGGCGCTTTAAACTATTTAGCAGATGATGAAATAGTTAATCTGGCTGAGATAGATAATGTGTGTAAAAACTAATCTGTCCTAATCCATTATCCTTTCATAAGGGGAACCTGGTTCACCCTGCCACGGGTGGCCCGTCGCCAAAATACCGTGTCAACCGTGTCGAGCTATAATAGCTATACTTCAATACTTAATAATAGAGAAGATATATTAATACGATAACATGGATATCAATATAAAAGATATACTATTATAAGTATTTGATTATCAATATAAATATTCTGATATAATTTATAATACTGATAGTTTACTGCCACGGTTGACACGGGGTGGCTCGCTTTTTTTTACCGTGGCAGTGCGTGGCAGCCGTGGCAGTAAATAATTCACTCATTTCTACGGCGCGTGGCTGTTTTACTCACCCGGTCGTTGCTGCGCTCGACCACCCTCTCTCCGCTTCGCGCAAAGAAGGTTATTTTCTTTTTTTATCCTCTTTGCGCGAAGCGGAGAGAGGGTCGACAAGCGCAGCGGTGTCGGGGTGAGTTGTCTCGCCTGCCACGGGGTGGCTCGCTTTTTTAAACCGTGACAGGTTGAGACAGTTATTTTGACAACGAAAATCACTAACTTCGGGTAAACCTAAATGGAATGAAAAAGATCCTGCTGATAGCCTTATTATTTGTCGTTTCGTGTACGGAGAAGATGCCGGATAATTTGAAGGCTGAAAGTGCTGTGAAGCGTTATCTGGATAGTAACTATAAGGACAGCAAAGTTGAAATAACGGGGTTTAAAGATTTTATGTCTGTGAAGAATTATTTTGAGCAGGAAAAAAAAGAATATTTTCAGCGCCCTCATCCCAATATACCTGAGAAAGCGCGCGCTTCATTTAAAAAGGAAATGGATAAATACTACGCTGATGAAATAAATAGGCATAAAGGAAGTGTAATAACATGCTTTTACGAGGTAGACAATAAAAAACACGAGGATAATTGTTGGATTGAACCCGATTTTAAAACAGTGCATATTCAAATAATAGTAGAGTAGTAAACCCGGCTATGTCACGCTTGACACGGGGTGGCTCACTTTTTAAAACCGTGACAGGGTGAGCCAGACGGGACAGCACATAGCGATGGGTTTCAAACCCATCGCTATAAAATGACCCACGCAACATCAGCTTAAGCTATTAACGTTGTTCAGTATTTGTGATACGCAATACCTCACGATGCAATCGCAATACTATTTTAAGCACTCGTCACAGACGAGCGCAAGTTGATAGTTTTACTGCCACGCCTGCCACGCTTTTTAATACCGTGGCAAAGTGGCCAACCGTGCCAGCTAACCCAACTCAACTAACCCAATCAACTTAAACCGACCTAATCAACCCAATCAACAAATAACCTATCTTTGCCCCCAAATGAGCAAAACAGTAATACCGTATACCGATGAGCAGGGCACCAAAAAAGAACAGGTGGCCGATATGTTCAATAATATATCCAAAACTTACGATTTCCTCAATCATTTTCTTTCTTTGGGGATCGATATTATCTGGCGCAAAAAGGCTATTAATGAGTTGAAGAAAGATCAGCCTAAACTGATACTGGATGTAGCTACCGGCACGGGTGATTTTGCTTTTGAAGCCTTGAAGATATTAAAGCCGGAAAAGATAATCGGCGTAGATATTTCACAGGGGATGCTGGATATCGCCCAACAAAAAATAGCCAAACGCAACTTAAACCATCAGTTTGAGGTAAAACTGGGTGATTCGGAAAAACTGCCTTTCGATGACAACGGGTTCGATGCGGTTACGGTAGCTTATGGCGTGCGTAATTTTGAGAACCTGGAGATGGGACTGGCGGATATTTACCGGGTGCTGAAACCGGGAGGCAAGGCAGTGGTGCTGGAGTTTTCCAAGCCCAAGGCGTTCCCGGTAAAACAGTTGTATAGCTTTTATTTTAACTATGTAACGCCGGGCATCGGCAAGCTGTTTTCGAAGGATGCGCGGGCTTATACCTACCTGCCCGAGTCGGTAGCGGCTTTTCCGGATGGAAAAAGCTTTACCGGGCTAATGGATAAGGTAGGTTTTAAAAATACCAAAAACAGGCCTTTGGCGTTTGGTATCTGTTCAATATACACAGGCGTTAAATGAATAAAATCAGGTACCTGATCATCATTTTTATTCTTATTCTCAGCAAAAGCCTTTTTGCACAGGCCCCGGCATGGGGTGGCAACGCCGATCAGAATGATATCAGTTATGGTTTTACCTTTCAATACGTCAACAGTTATTTCAAGATAGATAAGAAGCCCGACTGGCAGAAACCCTATTTCGACCCGGGTGTAAACAAAACCATTACCGAGCCCTTAAATAGCATCAGTTCTAAAAACTCACCGGGCTTTGGGGTTAGTTTCCTGTTCCGTTACCGTATAGATGAGCACCTGGAAGTGCGCACTACGCCGGGTTTAATTTTTGCCGACAGGGGTTTAACCTATACCTATCCCACCGAAACCAATAATGTAGACAAGCCGGTGCAGTCAACCATGGTAGAATTCCCGGTATCTATGAAGCTCAAGTCCGATCGTATAATGGATTTCAGGGCCTACGTACTGGCCGGGGTTAAGTATTCGCAATCTATTGGTTCCAAGAAGAATAATCCCGGTACCGATCCGCTCGACCAGATCGTGATCAATAAAGGCGGCTTTGGCTCTTATGAGGTGGGTTTAGGCTGCGATATCTACTTTGAATATTTTAAGCTATCCCCCGAAATAAAAATATCCAACTCCTTCGGCAATATACTGGTGCGGGAGGCTAATCCTTATTCCAGCCCTATAGATAAGCTATCGCTGCATACGGTAACGTTTAGTTTGCTGTTTGAGTAGGGGGGTACCTATCTGCGCAGAATGAACTCACCCCGACATCGCTACGCTTGTCACCCCTCTCTACTTTGTAGAGAGGGGATTGAAAAATAAAAAAAAAGAATAACCCTCTTTGCCGCTTGCGGGAGAGAGGGTGGTCGAGCGAAGCAAAGACCGGGTGAGTCGAATATGCGATTTGATAAGTATTCGATATGCAATAAAATCAAATTCGAAATTGAACATTCGCCAATCGAAATAAAAAATCCTAATTTCGTTCACGATTTACTTACCTATGTCAAAGATCGCATTAATAACAGGCGCCACCGCAGGGATCGGTGAAGCTTGCGCCCATGTATTCGCCCGTGAACGTTACGACCTGGTATTAACCGGTCGCCGGACGGACAGGCTTGAGAAATTAGCAGCACAATTAAGGGAAGAATATAATGTAGAGGTCTTGATCTCTACATTTGATGTGCGTAACCGCGAGGAAGCGATCAGCAAACTGGATGAATTGCCTGCTGAATGGAAGAAGGTGAACGTGCTGGTAAACAATGCCGGCTTAAGCCAGGGCCTCGACCCGATACAGAACGGCAGTTTTGATGATTGGGAAACTATGATAGACACCAATATTAAGGGGTTGCTGTATGTTACCAGGGTGGTATCCAACTGGATGATCGCTAATGGTTTCGGGCATATCGTTAATTTAGGGTCGATAGCGGGCAAGGAAGTATACGCCAATGGCAATGTGTATTGTGCCAGCAAGCATGCGGTGGATGCCTTAAATAAAGGTATGCGGATAGACCTGCTGCCTTATGGCATCAAAGTAACCGCTGTACATCCCGGTGCTGTAGAAACAGAGTTTTCGGAAGTGCGCTTTAAGGGCGACAAGGCCAGGGCCAAAAAGGTGTATGATGGGTTTGAACCTTTAGTGGCGATGGACATAGCCGAAACGATATGGTTCGCAGTATCACGCCCAGCCCATGTTAATATCAATGAGCTAACGGTAATGCCCACAGCGCAGGCTACGGCAACTAATATATTTAGAAAGTAAGTCGGAAAGTCGGGAAGACCGAAAGTCCGAAAGATGGAATTTCAAAATAAGTCGGGAAGACCGAAAGCTGAATTTAGAATAGATCATAAAAACGTAAATAATTTTTCCGGACTTCCCGACTTATGCGGACTTTCGGACTAAAATCAAATAAAGCTATGTCACTTATCACCCAAATAGACCAGGATATCAAACAAGCCATGCTTGGCAAGCAGGAAGCAAGGCTGAGGGGCCTGCGTGCCATTAAATCGGCATTGCTGTTGGCACGTACAGAAAAAGGCGCTTCGGAAGATATCACACCCGAAACAGAAATTAAAGTGTTGCAAAAGCTGGTAAAGCAACGTAAAGAATCTGCAGACATTTATAAGGCGCAGAACCGGGAGGACCTTTATAAAATAGAGGCCGAAGAGATGGAAGTGATAGAAGCCTACCTGCCCAAACAAATGGAGCGCAGCGATGTGGAGACTTATTTAAAGGACCTCATCAGTAGGGTAGGTGCTACCTCGGTGAAGGACATGGGCAAAGTGATGGGCGCGGCCAATAAGGAATTGGCAGGCAAAGCAGATGGCAAAACAATATCAGAAGTGGTTAAACAACTATTAGGATAAATAATCGCATTAATTGTTGTAACTCAATTTCAATAAACTATTTTTATAGCGGATAAAAACGCACATCAGCCCGAATATAATTTGGTTGATGGTCAAAACTTAACTTGTACAAACATTTATGGAGCCGGTGCTTAAAGAGAAACGTGGTTATATTTACATCGATGAGGGCGAAGGTGAAGTATTGTTATTGCTGCATGGTTTAATGGGCGCATTAAGCAATTGGGAAGCGGTGATCAGGGATTTTAGTAAACAATATCGCGTTATCATACCCATATTGCCTATTTACGACTTGCCACTGTTGACTACCGGTGTAAAAACACTGGCAAAATATGTGCACAAGTTTGTAACCCATATGGGGCTTAGCAACGTTACAGTGTTAGGCAACTCTTTAGGAGGGCATGTGGGCCTGATCTATACTATTAATCACCAGCCATTCGTGAAGGCATTGGTGCTTACTGGCAGCTCGGGATTATATGAAAATGCTTTTGGTGGTTCGTTTCCCCGCAGGGAAAATTATGAATTTGTAAAGGAAAAGGTAGAATATACTTTTTACGACCCGAAGGTGGCGACCAAGGACCTGGTGGACGATGTGTTTAAAACCATCAACGACCGGCACAAGGTGATCCGCATATTGGCCATGGCAAAATCGGCCATCAGGCATAATATGTCAAAGGATCTGTATAAGATACTTGTACCCGTAGCGTTAATATGGGGTAGAAATGATAAGATCACACCCCCGGAGGTGGCCATAGAGTTTAATAAGCTATTGCCCGATTCGGAACTGCACTGGATAGAACAATGCGGACATGCGCCCATGATGGAGCACCCGGATGAGTTTAACCAGGTTTTAAAAGGGTTTTTAGATAAACGTAATATATAAACAAACACAATGCTTGCTATTGAGCTGATTGCTGACGCGATACCACCGGTGCATACTTCTGATACCATACAGAAGGTGATTGACCGTATGGTGGAGTTTCGTGTAAGGCAGCTGCCAATTGTAAACGAAGACCAGTTTTTGGGACTTGTTGCAGAAAGCGACCTGATAGCGGAAACGGATTACCAAACCTCTATCGGTGCCCTGGCATTATCACTTGTAAATCCATACGTACTCGAAGATCAGCATATTTATGATGTGATCCGCCTGTTCTATGAGCAGCGGTTAACTGTAGTACCTGTGCTGGATGCCAAAAAGAACTACATGGGGCTGATCTCTTTGAATATGATGAACGAGTATTTTGCCACCCTTACTTCGGTTACCGAACCGGGGGGTATCATTGTGCTCGAGATCAGCAATAAAAATAATTCACTGGCGCATATGGCGCAGATCGTGGAGTCGGACAATGCCCAGATACTAAGTTCTTATGTGCAAACATTCCCCGATTCAACCCGGATGGAGGTTACCCTTAAGGTAAATAAACTGGATATCTCGGCTATAACCGCAACGTTTTTGCGCTATGAGTATACTATAAAAGCCACCTTTAATCACACCGGCGACAACGATAACTCAAAGGATCGCTACGATTCATTAATGAACTATTTGAATTTATAATAGTTTATAGTCCAAAGCCAAAAATCTATTGTAATTTGTGATGATGAACCATCCACTATCAACCATAAACTAAAATATGAAAATAGCAGTTTACGGCAGGCCATTTAATGACTCGGCAGTAATACCTTATATACAGGAGATATTTAATGTATTAACACAGCACAAGGTGGGTATCTACGTGCATCATCAACTGCATGATTACCTGGATGGCAAGCTCCATGGCGTTAAATACAATATTTTAGACGGGCATGATTATCTGCGCGAATCTATAGATGTATTGATCACCTTAGGCGGTGATGGTACTTTGCTGGATATTGTGACTATGGTACGCGACTCAGAAACACCAGTGATCGGTATCAATTTTGGTCGCCTTGGCTTTTTGGCAAGCGTAAATAAAAGCGATATCGCCGCGGCCATCTATGCGGTGGTGCATAAAAAGTTTACGCTGGATAGCCGGGAGCTGCTGCAGATAGATTCGGATGAAAAGATATTTGGTGATGATAACTTTGCGCTGAACGACTTTACCATTCATAAACGCGATGATTCGGCCATGATCACTATGCATGCCTCGCTTGATGGCGAGTTTTTAAATTCCTACTGGGGCGATGGCATTATTATATCCACTTCAACCGGGTCGACCGCTTATTCGTTAAGCTGCGGCGGCCCTATTATCTTCCCGCAATCAAACAGTATTGTAGTAACACCTATATCCCCGCATAACCTTAATGTGCGCCCTATCGTATTACCGGATAGCAGCACGCTTACTTTTGAAGTAGAATGCCGCAGTGCCAATTACCTGGTATCCTGCGATTCGAGGACGGCCATTATTGAAAAAATGATGAAGTTTAGCGTGAGCAAGGCAGGTTTCAGGTTAAATCTGATCCGTTTAAATAATGAAAGTTATTTATCCACGTTAAGGAACAAATTATTGTGGGGACTGGATGCCCGCAATTACTAATTTTGATGAATGCCCAAATTTGTAGTTTTTTTACTCCTCCTCTTCATATCCTTTAATTTACAGGCACAAACCTGGGAATTGGGCGGCTTTGTTGGCGGTTCTGGTTATATGGGCGATCTGAACCCGAATAACCCGGTAAAAGTAAGCGGGATTGCTTTGGGTGGTTTTATCAAACGCAATTTCGATGGCTATTTATCAGCAAAGCTTAACTATACTTTTGGGCAAATAAGCGGCGATGATAGCAAATCAAGTAATCAACAGTTCAGGGACCGAAATTTAAGCTTCTCCACCAAACTTAATGAACTGGCCGTGATAGGGGAGTTCAATTTTATGAGATACATCCCTGAAGCCGGGGAAAACAGGTATACACCGTTTATTTACCTGGGTGTGGGTATGGTAGGTTACAATCCGCAAGCCGATTACCAGGGGCGAACTTATGACCTTCGCCCCTTAATGACGGAAGGACAAAGTAAACCTTATGCTAAAACAGCCATATCAATTCCTTATGGTATAGGTTTTAAATACAATTTCTCCGGTAAATGGAACCTTAATGCCGATATAGGTTACCGCAATCCAACTACAGATTACCTGGACGATGTTTCAGGGAATTATCCAACTCCGGCTAAACTGCCCAACGATGTGTCAATGGCTTTATCTGACCGTTCAGGCGAAAAAACAGGTGTTTATATCGGTACGCCCAATACCCAGCGCGGCGACCTCAGGCCAAAGGACACCTATATGTTTGTAGGCTTTAGTATTTCCTATACTTTTGTAACCTCAAAGTGCTATTATTAAACTATCTGAGCAGTATTTATTGATAAAACAAATAAATATTCTGTATAATACAATAATCAACAAATTATATTCGTTTAATGTGTATATTGCATTGCAATATATCTGTTCTGTCATTTACTAATTGTTCACCTAAAAACTAAAGTTATGGCCGAGTTAAGCGCATCCCAAAAATCAGGCGGCAGGAGCTCCCTGAAAAAATTATCAGTACGCGTTGATCTGACCGCCATGGTCGATCTCGCCTTTTTGCTGATCACCTTTTTTATGCTGGCTACTTCGCTGTCAAAGCCCAGGGCCATGCCTTTGGCTATGCCAGTTAAAGGCAGCGAGGATGGGCCCGTTGCAGCAAGTTCAACGATGACCTTATGCCTCGGTAAGGACAACAAGGCATTATGGTATCTCGGCATGCCTGATAAGCCTTTAACAACACCTAAAATAATTGACTACAGTAAGACGGGTCTCCGCCGTACACTAATAGAAACAAGTAAAGAAGTATTTAAATCAACAGGTAAAAACATGATGGTTATCATAAAACCCTCATCACACTCCGTATATGCCAATATGGTGGCGGCTATTGATGAATTGAACATTACTGAAATACAATCTTATGCCATCGCGGATATTTCGGCAAAGGATATCGACCTGCTGAAACAACACAACGCCTTTTAAACCTAACCTTATTATATCTAACGATCACCGGCGCCGGTTTTAGCGCCGGTGATTTACTTAAAAAGCATGAAAAAAAATCTTCTGATAGTTTCAATTTTCCTTATTGTTGGTTTTCTTGCATTTTGGTGTGGAAGAAAGACCGCCAATTGTCATTGTAACGCCGCTGAATTGAATGAAGCTCATTTTATTAATCCGAAATACTTCCACCAAATACATGAAGCGACGTTTCAGTCTTTTTTAACACATGTTCTAAGAGATTCCTTGAAAAGCCTAAAGCCGCCATTTGCAAATCAAAAGATCGATGAGTTGATCATTGCAATAGAACAGAAAACTAAACTCAGGAATTACATTAAAAAATTGACTGTTGATAGCTTTGAGTATAAAATAATTATTTCATATAATAATAGTGCAATGGATTTGCGTGAGCCCTATTACTTATTGACTAAAGATTCATGCTACTATATGAAGCCGCTAAAAATTGTTGAAGATTTAGAACCGGATAGATAATTGAAAAGGTTTAATAATGACACACCAAATCTTTATGCATGTAAAGTCCGACCTTTCCCGGACATAATTGGCCTGCTATATTGCAATTTCATATAAAATATATTTAGCGTTTTTTTAATGCTGGTGATTTACGATAAGTCATGCTGCCTTTGCCTCCTTCCTGCCCCAATTTTTATCGGCATTTTCTTTTTCCATCGCATACTAAAAAAGTACAAAGTAAGTTTTACCTTTGTACCCTGAAAAAAATGGCATAAGTTGTTGAAAGCTTAGCTTAAATACCGGTTGATCTGACATTGTTAAGTGTTTTTTCAACGAGGGTTTAAGGTAAAGTATGTCTTTTTAAGCCATATAGCGGCTTTTAATATCAGGCGAGAAAATGGGATATAAGGATCAGATCGATTTTTTAAAGTTACCGCAGCATATAGCTATCATTATGGATGGCAATGGACGTTGGGCTAAAGAAAAAGGTAAGCTAAGAGTATTTGGTCATCGTAACGGTGTGCTGTCGGTAAGAGATGTGGTTGAAGGTGCCGGCGACCTTGGGATCAAATACATTACACTGTACACCTTCTCGTCTGAAAACTGGAACAGGCCCAAAATGGAAGTTACTGCCATTATGGAACTAATGATCAGCACTATTCATAAAGAGATCAACAACTTTATGAAAAACAATATACGGTTGAATGCCATTGGCGATCTGAAAATGCTGCCCGAAAAATGTTACAACGAGCTTACGGGGGCAATAAAAAAAACCTCGGTTAATACAGGTATTGTGCTTACACTGGCATTAAGCTACAGCTCGCGGCGCGAAATTGTGCAGGCCGCTAAAAGTATAGCCCGCAAGGTGAAGCAGGGCGAATTGGATATAGATGATATTAATGAAGAAACCTTTGAAAACAATTTATATACGAGTGGCATGCCCAACCCGGAACTATTGATCAGGACAAGCGGTGAATACCGCATAAGTAATTATTTACTATGGCAAATTGCCTACGCTGAACTGTATTTTACACCAAAACTTTGGCCCGATTTCAGGAAGGAAGACCTGTATGAGGCCATCATTGATTATCAAAAGCGCGAACGCCGTTTTGGTATGACCAGCGAGCAACTCAACTAAATTTTTACTTTTAACACTTTTTAACAACTGTATAAATTATTTTTAGCCCACTAAAATATTCGAATGAATAAATATCTTTTTGCTATTCTTTTCTGTGTGATGAGTACCGCTGCCCTGGCCCAGGTTTCCAATCAACCCAGACCATCGCTACAAAAATCTATCCCCGCCGATAGTTTGAGTTACCTTAACCCCAGGGACTATATTATAGGTGGCGTTACAGTTGCTGGTACAAAATACCTGGATAAGGATGTATTGATCACTATATCCAAATTAACTAAAGGCGACCATATTAATTTGCCCGGCGAACAAAATGCCGCGGTAATTAAAAGAATGTATGAGCAGAATCTTTTTGATGATGTACAGTTAAATATTACCAAGATCAACCTGGATACTATCTATCTCGAAATTGTTGTGGTAGAGCGTCCGCGCCTTTCACGGCTGCATATCACGGGGATACGCAAGGGCGAAATTGAAGATCTGCAGAAAAAATTGAGTGATAAGAATTCGAAAATTGTAAACGAAAACCTGTTAAGCACCACCACCGCTATCATTAAAAGGCATTTTAACGAAAAAGGTTTTTTAAATACTACCGTTGATATTAAACAAAGAAAAGATCCGGGCGATGCCAATAGCGTTATCCTGGATGTTGCCGTTGATAAAAAGCAAAAGGTAAAGATCAATGATGTAGCGTTTGAGGGTAATAAGGCTTTTTCTGATAAAAAATTAAGAAAGCTCCTGAAAAAGACCCGCAAGCGCAGGTGGTATAATTTATTTGGGTCGAAAAAATTCCTGGACGATAAATACAAAGATGACAAGCTGAACCTGATCTCTAAAATGCAGGCCAAAGGTTATCGTGATGCCGAAATAATAAGTGATACTGTATCGAAGCACGATGATAAAACAGTAGATGTTAAGATCAAAGTATTTGAAGGACATAAATATTACTTTGGTAATGTTACCTGGTCTGGCAATGCCCGTTACCCGGCGGCACTTTTAAATAGATTGCTGCGTGTTAAAAAGGGTGATGTTTTTAGTGAAGAAGAACTGAGCACCAGGTTACAGGGCCCTACGCCTAATAATGATGATATTTCTACCCTTTACCTGGATGGAGGATATTTAACCTATAACGCCGATCCTGTTCAAACCAGGATATACAACGATACGGTTGACCTGGATATCAGGATATATGAAGGTCCGCAGTATACCATCAACCGCGTTATTTTGAAGGGTAATGATGTTACGAACGATAAAGTGGTAATGCGTGAGATCAGGACCAAGCCGGGGCAAAAGTTCAGCAAAGAATTATTGATCCGCAGTACACGTGAAATATCGCAACTGGGTAATTTTGATGAACAAAAGACTGAACCAAAGCCAACAAATATTAATCCTGCCGATGGAACGGTTGACATTATTTACAACGTAGTTGAAAAACCATCCGACCAGATCGAACTATCAGGTGGTTTTGGCGGCGGGCAAATAGTGGGTACGCTGGGATTAACGTTCAATAACTTCTCGCTAAAGAATATTTTTCACTTAAAAGACTATAAACCACTGCCGAAAGGGGATGGTCAAAAGCTCAGTTTGAGAGGCCAATCAAGCGGAAGAACCTATCAGAACTTTTCATTTACCTTCTCCGAGCCGTGGCTGGGTGGAAAAAAACCTATTTACTTCGCCCTATCCGCTTATACGCAATTAAGCTCAACTGGGCAATATTATCCCAAAACCGACCCCAATTATAATAACCTGCGTATTAACGGTATAGGTGTTACTTTGGGTAAGAAGTTGAACTGGCCGGATGATCACTTCCAGTTGAATTATTCGTTAAACTTTGATCATTATAATCTGGATAATTACCCGGGTTACTTGTTTTCAAACGGAACGTCATACAATATTAAATTAACACAGGAGCTTAGCCGTAACTCGCTGAACGCGCCTATATTCCCTACAGAGGGTTCAAATATCAGGCTTACCATACAGGGAACGCCGCCGTATTCGTTATTTAATCATATCAATTATGCTATTGCCACACCTGCAGAAAGGTATCATTTTGTAGAATACTATAAATTCAAATATGATGCGCAATGGTTCCAGAAAATTTATGGGAAATTGATACTGATGTCGCAGATAAGATTTGGGTTCCTGGGTTCCTATAACTCAGCGGTTGGGCAGTCGCCGTTTGAAAGGTTTAAATTGGGTGGTGATGGTATGCAGAGTTACCAGTTTTTACAGGGCAGCGAGATCGTAGGATTAAGGGGTTATCAAAACTTCTCTATCATCCCGGTAGGCACAAACTATACGGTTGACAATAACCCGGGCAGTACCATTTATAATAAATATACACTTGAGTTACGCCACCCTGTTATTACCGGCCAGTCGGCAACTATATTTGTGCTGGCCTTTGCAGAAGGTGGTAACGTTTGGAATAAATTCGACCAATTCAATCCTTTTAATGTAAGGCGCTCGGTAGGGTTTGGAGCAAGGATATTTTTACCTATTTTTGGATTACTTGGTTTGGATTACGGTTATGGCTTTGATAAGATACCGGGCATACCAGATGCAAACAAAGGGCAATTCCATTTTTCAATCTCCCAGAGTTTGAACGGCGGATTTAATTAAATTGCAAACGATTGAATGAAGAAGATAATTTTATTATTAGTTTTTACGTTTACAGCGTTTACAAGTACATTTGCGCAACGCTTTGCCTTTGTTGATTCTGATTATATTTTAAAACATATACCAGAATACGCGGCGGCGCAAAAACAATTAGCATCTTTATCTGATCAATGGCAAAAGGAAGTGGATGGGCGTTTCCAGGAAATTGACCGGTTATACAAATCATTTGAGGCTGACCAGGTTTTAATGACAGCCGATATGAAAAAGCGCCGGCAGGCAGAAATAACCGATAAAGAAAAAGCAGTTAAGGATTTTCAGCGGCAAAAGTTCGGGCCCGATGGAGAGCTGGCAAAAAAGAGTACTTCTCTGATCAAACCGATACAAGACCGGTTGACCAAAGCTATACAGGCAGTTGCCGAAAGCGAGAACCTCGATATGATATTTGATAAAAACAGCGAGGTGATCATGTTATATGCTAACCCGCGATACGATAAAAGCGCCGACGTGGTCACGCGCTTAGGGCTCAAGCCCGGAGTATTTGCTAAATAAGAAATTAAAAATTACACATAAAAAGAGAACTAATTAATTAAACACAGGACAGAAAAAAATGAAAAAATTATTCAAAGTTGCTTTAGTTGCGGTATGTATCATATTCGCTGGAAACGTAGCCAAAGCACAGCTAAAGATCGGATATATCAGTTTTAACCAGTTAGTTGATCAGATGCCCGAAACTAAAAAAGTTAAGACAGACAGGGATGTTTATAGCAAGCAATTTATGGATCAGCTTACCTCAATGAATACAGAATATCAATCCAAAGTTCAGGCGTACCAGGCAGCGCGTGCAACCATGACTGATGCAGTGCGTGGAGTAAAGGAAAGCGAATTGGCTGATCTTCAAAAAAGGATGCAGGATTACTCAACCGATGCACAGCAGAAGGTTGATGCTAAAACCAATGAGCTTACCAAGCCATTGTTTGAAAAAGCTAAAGGTGCAATTGCACAGGTAGCCAAAGAAAAAGGTTATACTTATGTTCTTGATTCATCTGCTATTGATCTGCTGGTATCTCCCGCAGGTGACGATATGATGAACGATGTAAAGGCTAAATTAGGCTTGAAATAAACATTAATTTGTAAATCATTTCAAAAGCGCCCCGATTATGGGGCGCTTTTTTTATTTTTGCCGCGTGCTAAACAACCAACCGATAGGTATTTTCGATTCCGGTTACGGGGGACTTACCGTTTTCCGTTCCATCGCAGATCAGCTTCCTGGCTATAATTATATTTATTTAGGGGATAATGCGAGGGCGCCTTATGGCAACCGGTCGTTCAATACCATCCACCAGTATACCTGGGAGTGCGTGCAATTGCTTTTTGAAATGGGCTGCCCGCTGGTCATCCTGGCCTGCAACACGGCATCGGCCAAAGCGCTCAGGACCATACAGCAGCAAGACTTACAAAAAGAAGACCCTGCCAAGAGGGTGCTGGGTGTGATAAGACCCACCGCAGAAGTGATAGGCAATTACAGCCAAACGAAAGAGATAGGTGTACTGGGTACCAAAGGCACCGTTCAATCGGGCTCGTACCTGATCGAGATCAATAACTTTTTCCCGGATATCAAAGTACACCAGCAGGCATGCCCGCTTTGGGTGCCCCTGGTAGAGAACGGTGAACATGACAAGCCCGGCGCCGATTATTTTGTAAAATCATACCTTGATCAAATGATGGCGCAATCGACAAATATCGATACCGTTTTATTGGCCTGCACACATTACCCGCTATTGCAGGAGAAGATCAAAGCCTACCTGCCTGCCTATATCCAAGTGGTAGCGCAAGGCGATATTGTAGCCAACAGCTTAGTTGATTACCTGCAACGTCATCCGGAAATGGAGCAAAAACTGACGCGAAATAGCACCCGCCAATTTTTTACTACCAGTGATGATACCGCCGATTTCGATTACCATGCTTCCATGTTCTTTTCAGAAACGGTAAGATCAGCTTATATTCCTTTAAAATAGGTTTTCCACCCCGTTGTCTGTGTCCTCACAGACAACTATAAGGAACTGGGATAAGGGCTACTGACAAAACACTGTCAGTAACTATTTGAAGATATTTCCCGATCTTAGTACCTGGATCTTATCCTTCATCATCTGTCCAAACTTAATCCCGCCGACCCGCTAAATATTACCCGGCATTTATTAAGTTTGCAGTTAAAGCAAACCTGATTGAACTTTTATATCAAATATTTCGCTGTAGCTGTTGGCCTGTTTGCTTTTTCGGGTCTTTTTACGCTTTTCGGGGTATATGCTGAGCGTAAGGTTTCGGCCTTTATACAGGATCGCCTCGGCCCGACCGAAACCGGTAAATATGGTACATTACAAACTCTCGCCGATGTTTTGAAGCTGCTGATGAAGGAGCTGATAGTACCCGCGGCCGCCGATAAATTGCTTTTTATGCTGGCCCCGGCTATTATATTCATCGCGGTGTTTATGGGCTTTGCGGCTATACCCTGGTCGGCGGGCATTGCGCCGTCAAATCTTAACCTGGGGTTGTATTATATTTTTGCCATTTTGTCCATCGAGACCTTAGGTATCCTGATGGCCGGTTGGGGATCAAATAACAAATATTCCATTTTAGGCGCCATGCGCTCAGCCGCGCAGATCATTTCTTACGAGATACCTGCCGGGTTTGCCATTATTTCAGTCGTAATGATCGCCCAAACGCTCAATCTGCAAACCATCTCGGCGCAGCAGGGAATATTATCAACAGAGAAAATAAGCTTTTTAGGGATATGGGATGTTTCATCCGCGGGAGGTATACTGGCCTGGAACATCTTCAGGGCCCCGCATCTGATCATCGCTTTTGTTATTTATTTTATCGCCTCCTTAGCCGAAGCCAACCGCGCGCCATTCGACATACCCGAAGCCGAATCAGAACTGGTTTCAGGTTTTCATACCGAATTTACCGGGATGCGCTTTGCCTTCGTATTTTTGGCCGAGTATTCGATGATGTTCCTGGTATCGACTATCGGGGTTATCCTTTTTTTAGGTGCCTGGAACACACCTTTACCCAATATAGGAGTAGTACATTTAGCCGACTGGACAACCGGCACCATCTGGGGCGTAATATGGATCATCATAAAAGTGCTTTTATTGGTTGGCGTACAAATGTGGATAAGGTGGACACTGCCCCGTTTACGGGTAGACCAGCTGATGAACCTCTGCTGGAAGGTGTTAACACCCCTGGCCTTTGTTTGTATGCTGATATCGGGGATATGGCGGTTGTGGCTGATGTGATTTTTTTATTTCGGATTTCGAATGTTCGATTTCGGATTTAGTATAGTTGGTTAAATTAAAATCGGTGTAATCAAAAAAATGATAAAAAACGCGCTAAGCGGATTTACGACTGCCTGGAAGGGACTATCCCTTACCATCAGGCACCTTTTTGCCTCCAATGCCAAAAGGAAGATCATATCCGTGAGCGATAGTAACTATTTTAAACAAATGGAAGGCACCAATACCATCCAGTATCCAAAGCAGGAATTACCGGTGCCGGAAGTGGGCCGTTACCAGTTGGAGGTGGAAATGGATGATTGTATCGTGTGCGACCTTTGTGCTAAAGTATGCCCGGTTGATTGTATCGATATAGAAGCCATCAAAGCGACCGAAGCTATTGGCCAAACATCTGATGGTACCACCAAGCGCCTGTATGCCGCTAAGTTTGATATCGATATGGCCAAGTGCATGTATTGCGGGCTGTGCACCATTGTGTGCCCTACAGAATGCATCATCATGACCAACCAGTATGATAAAAGCGTATTCGAACTGAAAGACCTGACCTACGAGTTTTCGGATATGACGCCCGAAGATGCCGCCGAGAAACGCGAATTGATCGAAAAGCAAAATGCCGAACGGCAGGCCGCCAAACTGGCCGCCATGCAGAAAAAGGAGGGAACAGAATGACTATGGTACAGATCATGTTCTACCTGATGGCTTTCATTGCCCTGGCTTCAGCCCTGTTTGTAGCTGCCAGTAAAAGTTTGGTGCGCAGTGTCTTTATGTTTTTCGTCACACTTTTGGCTTTGGCCGGATTATATGTGTTGGCTTTGGCTGATTTTATCGCCATCACCCAGATTGTGATCTATGTAGGGGGGATATTGGTGCTGATCCTGTTTGCCTTTATGCTATCAGGCAAGGAAGTGCTGGCCGACCTGCAGCAACAAAATAACCGTTTTATCAGTATCAGTAAATTCCCGGCATTACTGCTGGCGGTGCTGTTTTTTATTGTGATGGTCAATATTGTATTTAAGACTGATGCAGATCATCTGTTTTGGGTGAAAAAGGCGGTCGAACTAAAAACTGAAATTACCCCCGGCTCGGTAATGGTGAACAACATTGGTATTAATTTAATGACCCATTATTTGCTGCCTTTCGAGGCCATATCTATTTTATTGATGATGGCCTTGGTTGGCGCGGCCCATTTAGCCAGGAAGGAGCGGATGCCATGATCACCTTAACCGATTTTTTGCTGGTAAGCGCTGGATTGTTTTGTACAGGTTTATATATCATTCTTTCAAAAAAGAATGCCATACAAGTGCTCATTGGCATCGAGCTGATGCTGAACGCGGCCATATTAAACCTGGTAGCCTTCGGCAAATATGACCGCCTGAATAACGGCGGACAATTATTCGCCCTGTTTGCCATTGTACTCGCCGCGGCTACAACAGCTGTGGCCCTGGCCATTATTTTAAACGTATACAAAAAATATAAAACCATTGATCCGGGTAAAGTGGATGGGTTAAAGGATTAAAATGAAAGGCACCCCCTACGTCATTGCGAGGAACGAAGCAACCTCTGAACTATACAGGTCAGGGAGCAATATTACGTGTTTGCTCATACTCAGTATTATGTTTTGTTTATTTATTTCTATGAGTTCCTTGGCACAAACCAAGGATTCATTAAAGTTCGTTATTATTGATGCGCGGCCTATAGATCCACACGCTAAGCCTTTAATTATTATGGATGGTAAGGTTTATAAAGGCAGTATGAAGGATATTGATACCAACGAAATTTCGAGCGTTGATGTCTTAAGAGATAGCAGCGCTACAGCCTTATATGGGAAAAAAGCTGCAAATGGCGTTGTAATCATCAAAACAAAAAAATATAAAGGAATTGATACAGCCAATCAATCGAAACGTGTCGATTCGGTTGCGGGTATCCGTTACGCATCCATATCAGAATTTGCGAAAACTCTTAACCCCCGAAAAATAACTTATGTAATCAATGGTGAATTGATGCCTGATACATTGTTGGGAAAGGCAATTGAAAATATAAAACCCCAGGATATTTTAAAGCTCCAGATTTTAAAAAATGTACCTAATAAGGATAAGCACATAAGCGAAGATAAAGCGACTGTCATAATCATCACCAGGGCATTCGCGGTTAAAGAGTATCAAAATAAGTTTATATCCTTATGTAAAAACTATGGAGAATATATTCAACTTCATAACGATAGCGATATGTTTTATGTAATAAATGGTAAGTCTTATCAAACCCGGTCAAATGAAACACTTGGGAAATTATATGATCTGCCTCTAGAAAAAATCAAGAAAATTAATTTTTTGGACAATTACAAACTTTCTGGCATACAACATCCTGTATTAATCATCACCACAAAAAAATAACATTGGAACACCTCACAAACAGCACAAACAATACAACGCCACTCATCGCCCTCACAGCGGTGTTGTTGCCTTTGCTGGCTGCCGTGATTAACCTTTGTTTGCGTGGCAAGGCCAATAAAGCATCTGGTTGGTTATCAACGCTGGCTATTTTGGGTAGTACGCTCTTGTCGGTAATTGTATTTGCAAGGGTATGGGAGCATACCAGTTTTCATACTCATGTTTTATGGTTTACTATAGGGGATAGCCGGCTATTCGCGGGGATATTGCTCAATAACCTTTCAGCTTTAATGCTGTTACTGGTTTCTTTGGTGGCGCTGCCGGTGCATATTTACTCCACCGTATATATGAAAAATGATGCGGATTATAAGCGTTACTTCACTTATCTCAGCTTTTTTTGCTTTAGCATGCTGGCGCTGGTGGTGGTGGATAATCTCGTTTTATTCTACGCTTTTTGGGAACTGGTCGGCTTTTCATCTTATCTGCTCATTGGCTTTTGGTATACCCGGACAAAAGCCATTATGGCTAATAAAAAAGCCTTCATTATGAACCGGATAGGGGATATCGGGCTGTTAACGGCTATCATTATCCTTTTTTCGCAGTACCACACCTTTGATCTTCAGCTATTATTCGGGCAGAACGGCTTGGTTACGCCGTCATTTACAGGTTCCTCACCCGTTATTTGGCAATACATCGCCTGCGCGGGCATATTTTTAGCGGTAGCAGCTAAGTCGGCACAATTTCCCTTGCATACATGGTTGCCGGATGCGATGGAAGGACCGACCTCGGTTTCGGCATTGATCCACGCGGCTACCATGGTTGCAGCCGGGGTATTTTTATTAGGGCGGGTTTACCCGATGTTCAATAGCCAGGAGTTGGTGATATTGGCGGTCATCGGCTGCTTCACTGCGTTTATGGCGGCCACTATTGCCCTCACCCAAAACGATTTGAAACGTATATTGGCCTACTCCACCATATCGCAATTGGGCTTTATGATCATGGCGATGGGTATAGGCGCCTATGCGTCATCCCTGTTCCATTTGCTCACGCATGCTTTTTTCAAGTGCCTGTTGTTCCTGGTTGCCGGTATTGTCATCCACGAAGTTCAGCACATTAAGGATGAATATAAACTGGATATCGACCCGCAAAATATCCTCTATATGGGTGGCCTGCAAAAAAAAATGCCGCTCACTTTTATCGCCTGTTTAATTGGGGGATTGGCGTTGATCGGTCTGCCGCTTACCTCCGGTTATTTATCCAAGGACGGTATTTTGATACAAGCCTTTGAGTGGGCCGAAGGTAAAAGCTGGTTATACATGCTGATCCCCATAGGGGCATTGGTTACCAGTTGGCTCACCGCATTTTACGTAGCGAGGCTGATCGTCAAAGTGTTCTTAGGTAATTTCAAGCTCATAGAAATCAACCCATCCATCCGGCTTCACATCAGCGATGGCGGCTGGCAATACCGGGTGCCCCTGATCTTTTTGGCGATTTGCTGCCTGTTCCCGTTATTCTCGCTCAACCCGGTTTTATATGAACATGCCTGGTTATTGAATGGCTTTAACAAAATTACCGCATTGGGTAGGGTGAATATGTATCATACTATCATTCCGGCCGGGGTAAATATTTTAAGTGTATTGGTTATTTACTGGGCTTATTCTGTTTACATGAGGAAAAAAGCATTGCCGTTACCAGAGAGTGGTTTCTTATTCAGGTTTTCCTACCACGAGTGGTATATTGACCTGTTTTACAACCGCTTTATTGTCGCCCCAATTATGGCTTTAAGCAAAGCCACCCAGTGGTTCGACAGTAATATTATCGATGGTTTTATACATTTGTTGCAACGGATCGGTATAACCTGTTCAAAAGTAGTGGAGTGGACAGACCGTTATATTGTCGATGGGATATTACATTTGTTAGCGGCTATAGTACTGGGCATCGGCAATTTTGCACGTAATTTTCAAAGTGGTAAAGTGCAATATTATTTATTTAGCATGCTGGCCATTATACTGGCTATATTTATTTTAAAAATACTGATCTGAACCTGATGAATATTTTATCACTGCTCATATTTACACCCTTGCTGTTTGGCCTGCTCATTTTGCTGCTGCCATCGGCTTGGCGTGCCAGTTTTAAATATATTACCCTGCTGGCCACTTTGGTGCAATTGGGAATCAGCATCTGGATGTACCTGCATTTTAAAACAGGTGCCGATTTTGGCGGTATCAACAACGAGGGACAGTTCCAATTTATTCAAAAGTTGCCCTGGATCAACCTCAACCTCGGTAGCATGGGTAAAATGCAGATCGATTATTTTGTGGGGATCGATGGTATTTCCATCACGCTAGTATTAATGACTTCGGTTGTGATGGTCATTGCAGCTTTAGCGTCCTGGGAAATAAAAAGCAACCTGAAAGGATTTTTCAGCCTGTTCCTGTTATTAAACATGGCTGTTATCGGTGTTTTCTGTGCGCTTGATTTCTTCCTGTTCTATATATTTTATGAGCTGATGCTGCTTCCGCTTTATTTCCTTATCGGGATGTGGGGCGGCGCGAGGCGCGAATATGCGGCTATTAAATTCTTCCTTTATACCTTATTCGGCTCCGTATTTATGCTGTTGGTGATGATCGGACTTTACTTATCGGTTAAGGACCCGGTAACCGGCAATCATACGTTCAACATGATCGCTATGATGAACCCGGCCAATTATGATGGCAATTCCGTGTTCGCTTTAATGGGTCATCAAACATTATTGGGCATACCGGCGCGGACACTTGGCTTTGTCGTATTGTTTATTGCCTTTGCCATCAAAGTGCCGATAGTGCCCCTGCATACCTGGCTGCCCGATGCGCACGTGGAAGCGCCAACACCGGTATCTATCATACTGGCGGGTGTGCTGTTGAAAATAGGGGGTTATGGTATCATCCGTATCTGCCTGGGTATATTCCCCGAAGTGGCAGTTTCCGGCGCTTTCTGGCTGGGCCTATTAGGGGTGATCTCCATCATCTACGGTGCGCTGAATGCACTGGCGCAGCGCGACCTTAAACGTATGATCGCTTATTCGTCCGTATCGCACATGGGTTTTGTGCTGTTAGGAATAGCTTCGCTGAATGCCGAGGGCGTCAGCGGCGCGGTGATGCAAATGGTGAGTCATGGATTTTTGTCAACCATGCTGTTCTTTTTGGCCGGGGTGGTTTACAACCGCGTGCATGATCGTGATATTTACAATTTCAGGGGCTTGGGAACGGCTATGCCGAAGTACACCGCCTTTATTATGATCGCCTTTTTTGCGTCATTGGGATTACCCGGCTTTTCAGCTTTTATAGGGGAGGCCTTTACTTTGGTCGGCGCATTTGAAGCGACTACGGATACCGGCACCTTGCCATATTGGATGGCTATTTGCGGATCGGTAGGTATATTATTAAGCGCGGCCTATTTTTTATGGACTTTGCAGCGCATGTTTTTTGGTTCGTTATCCTTAAAAGGCGGTGATATATGGAAAACGGCGTTGGTCGATCTGAACATCAGGGAAACGATCACGTTGCTGCCATTGGCTTTATTGACTTTGGTTTTAGGGGTGATGCCGTCTTTAGTATTCGATAAGATCAACGATTCGGTATTGGCATTGATACATTTTTTAACAGTTAAATAAATTATAGTTTTTTATGGAAAAAGAGTGAGTGCAGCATCCTGATTAAAAGTTTCCACAAGGAGCAAAAATCATAGATCGTATCACTTAACTCAAACACCATGTTCAGAAAACTATTAATGGCTGTACTTATATTTTTTATAGCTACAGCGGTAAAAGCACAGGATCAAAAGATCACCTCAAAAGTTCAGAAAGTAGTAGTTTTTTTGAACGGGGCACAGGTAACACGCACAGCAATGGTCAACGTAAATGCAGGCACATCAACTTTAACTTTCGGGAGTATTTCTCCGGGGATAGATGTGCAAAGCATCCAGGTACACTCAGGCGGCGAGTTCACCATCCTTTCGGTTAAGCACGAAATGAATTACCTGAATGAGCAGGCGAAGCAAAAGCATGTGGAAGAACTGCAGGCGCAGCAAAAAATAATACGGGATAAAATTAACCTGAAAAGCAGTTATATCTCCATTTACCAGCAAGAGGCGCAGATGCTGAACCGCAACCAGGTAATTACCGGGCAAAACGCCAGTCTGGATATCATTAAGCTAAAGCAGGCGCTGGATTTCCAGACAGACCGCCTGACCGACCTGAAGAAAAAGGAACAGGCTGTTAATGATGAGATTGCCCAACTGAACACCGAGCTGCAAAAATACAACCAGCAGATAGCCGATATCAGTAAAGGCAGCAGCACGGCTACCAGCAATATTTTGGTGACCGTATCCTCCAAAACCAATTTGCAGTCGGAATTTACACTTAATTATGTGGTGCACAATGCCAGTTGGTTCCCGACCTATGATATCCGCGCCAAAAATGTGAACAGCCCGATCAGGATATCCTACAAAGCCAACGTATCGCAGCAAAGTGGTGAGGAATGGAAAAATATTAAGCTGACCCTATCAACAGGCAACCCTTCAGTAAGCGGCAGCAAACCCGAACTAAACCCGTATTATCTTAATTTCGGCATGTATATCAGGCCTCAGGATGGCACTGTTACCCGGGTAAGCGGTAAACTGATCGCCGGCGATGATGGCCAGCCTATCCCGGGTGCAACCGTTAAGGTTAAAGGCACATCTATAGGTACCGTGACAGATGTCAATGGAAATTATTCTATACAATTGCCTAACAATGCGCAAACGCTCGTTTATTCATTTATCGGGTACGGCAGCCAGCAGATGCCTATTACTTCTGAAATGATGAATGTGCAGCTTGCCCCGGCTTCTAACCAATTAAACGAGGTTGTGGTAACAGGTTACGCTACACAGCGTAAGACCAACGTATCCGGTGCGGTGTCTTCGGTTGATATGGACTATGCAAAACAAGTTCCCGGTGCGAGTGCAGAATCTCTGTTACAGGGCCAAGCAGCCGGAGTATCAACCATCCCTATCGGCGTTGACCAGATCGAAAACCAAACTAATGTGGAGTTCAATATCGATAACCCTTATACAATACCCAATGATGGCAAGCAATATTCAGTCGAAATCAATCAGCTTGATCTGAACGCGACTTATGAATATGCTGTGGCGCCAAAATTAAGCACCGATGTATTCTTAACCGCCAAGCTTACCGACTGGAATAAATATAATTTCCTGCCGGGAGAAGCCAATTTGTTTTTTGAGGGTACATTTATCGGCAAATCATTGATCAATACCAATGCTACCGCGGATACTTTAAGCCTTTCGCTGGGCGCTGATAAAAATATCGTGGTAACCCGCAAATCATTAAAAGACCTGACGGAAAAGCAAAGTCTTGGTTCCAACAAAAAAGAAACCCGCGACTGGCAGATCGAAATAAAGAACAGGAAAAATCAGCCGGTTAACTTATTGGTGGAAGACCAAGTACCTGTTTCGCAAAATTCGTCTATTGATGTGGAGACACAGGAATTGTCCGGTGGGCAACTGGATAAGCTTACCGGAAAAATTACCTGGAACTTCGCTTTAAAACCGCAGGACGATAAAAAAATAGAATTAAAATACCTGGTGAAATACCCTAAAAACCAAACCGTAATAGTACAATAGCAAATACATGAACGATCTGTTACCATTTTTACCCGGACAACTGAACCAGATTTTGGAAAGCATACCCTACTTTATGCCCGAGATTTGTCTCTCCGTATTATTTATCCTGGTATTGGTAACAGATCTTGTTTTTGGAAAAAACTCAACCTGGATATGCAAGATATTGGCCTGTGCCGGGTTGCTGGTGGTGATATTTAAAGATTTGCAACAATTCCAACTGATACTTAGCGGTCCGCATTTTCTTTTCAGCGAAATGCTGTTATTGCGGCAAACATCCCTGGTATTTAAGCTGATGATAGATGTATTTTCAGTGATCCTGTTATTATATTTTGAATGGGATGACGAACTGAATTCTCACAGCAAAGGGTTATCCGACCTGTATTCTATAGCTATAGCAGCCATATTTGGTCTGCATTTAATGGTGATGGCAGTCAACCTGCTGTCCATCTATCTTTCTGTCGAAATGGTTTCTATAGCCTCTTATCTGATGGTGGCCTATCGTTCGGAAAATAGCTTTAACAGCGAGGCCGGGTTAAAATATGTGCTTTTTGGCGCCACATCTTCAGCTATTATGTTGTATGGTATCTCCCTATTATATGGTTTTGGAGGCACCCTGAATTTATTTACCGGCGATTTATTACCTGGGTTATTACAGGCTAATCCTATAGCCGTTTCTTTTGCTATGGTGCTGTTTTTTGTAGGCGTCGGATTTAAATTATCATTTATCCCGATGCATTTTTGGGTGCCGGATATTTACCAGGGGGCACCCACACCTGTCACTGCTTTTTTATCCACTGTATCCAAGATAGCGGCCTTTGGTTTGCTCATAAATTTCTTAGCGCCCATTATATACTACCCGAAGAAAATAGCATTTGATATTGGCCTCTTTCTGTCTGTAATAGGAATTGTTACCATGATCGCAGGTAATTTTGCCGCAACCCTGCAAACCAATATCAAAAGAATGCTGGCCTATTCCAGCATTGGGCATACCGGGTTTGCCTTAATGGCTGTGATTGTTTTTAATAATTCGGGGAATACAGCAGCGTTATCAGCGCTAACGTTCTACCTTTTTGCTTATGCACTGGCTAATACCGGCGCATTAATGCTGGCCAGTTATTTTGCCAATACCGCAAAAGCAGAAGACTTAAATTCCTACAAGGGCCTTGGCCTTAAATATCCTGTTGCGGGGGTAGCCTTTGTGGTGATATTAATATCTCTTACCGGCTTGCCCATTACTGCTGGGTTTAACGGAAAGTTATTGGTGTTCTCGTCCGTTTACTCCGTTTATCAGCAAAGCCATGATATATGGCTGCTACTCCTGATGATAACCGGGGCTGTGACCACCGTGGTGTCATTATTCTATTATATTAAGATCCCGCTAAACTTATTTTTGCGCAAGCCTGAAAAAGCAGTTGAATTTCCAATATCATCGGCTTATTTGCTTATAGTTTCGGCAATAATTGCATTATTGTTAATTTATTTTGGAATTTCCCCCGGTATTTTAGGAAAATTTATCTGATTGCTAACAAAAATTAAGATTTATTGAATAATTTAAATCTATTCGTTTGTTTTTTGGGAAATATATTAATTTGCAATCGAGAAGAATAAACCAATTTTCCTAAAATTAATGAAACGTTATTTCCCTTTTGCCCTGATTACAGGGGTTTTGATCCTGACTTTTATTTTCCCGTCTGTTGAATTTCATAATTCGGCTACTAACCCCAAATTTAATACGGGTGATATTGCCTGGATGCTGATGTCGACCGCGTTGGTTTTGATCATGACGCCCGGTCTTGCCTTTTTCTATGGAGGTATGGTGAATAAAAAGAACGTAATATCCACCATGTTGCAAAGTGTTATTTGCATGGTGATCATTACCGTTTTGTGGGGGATATTTGGCTTCAGCCTTGCCTTCGGGGACAGTCTATATGGGATCATAGGCAATCCTTCAACCTATTTTATGATGAAAGGAATGCTGGGAAATTCTACCTGGCCGCTTGCACCAACTATACCGTTATTGCTTTTTGCCATGTACCAGTTAAAATTTGCCATCATTACTCCCGCATTGATCACCGGCGCATTTGCCGAACGTATCCGGTTCAACAGTTATATCATATTTTTGGTTCTGTTCTCTATTTTCATCTTTTCGCCATTGGCGCATGCAACCTGGCATCCATCAGGGATATTGTTCAAGCTTGGCGTACTTGATTTTGCAGGCGGAACGGTAGTACATATGTCAGCTGGCTGGGCCGCTTTAGCGTCAGCATTATATTTAAAACGCCGTAATGAAGCTAATCACGCGCCAGCCCGTGTTACTTATGTGATCATCGGTACAGGCTTATTGTGGTTTGGCTGGTTTGGTTTTAACGCAGGCTCGGCCTTCGGGGCAAATCACCTGGCAGTAAATGCATTAGCCACAAGTACAACCGCATCGGCTGCAGCAGGGTTAACCTGGATATTTTTTGATATGCTTCGTGGCAAAAAGCCATCAGCTATGGGTACCTGTATTGGGGCTGTGGTTGGTTTGGTAGCCATTACACCGGCAGCGGGATTTGTGTCCGTACCGCATTCGCTGGCTATCGGTATCATATCCGCAGTAGTAAGTAATTTGGTGGTAGAATGGCGCACCCGCACTTCTATTGATGATACTTTGGATGTATTCCCTTGTCATGGTGTTGGTGGTATGGTAGGTATGGTGCTTACAGGCGTATTTGCCAATCAGAATGTAAATGCAGGAAACACTACGGGTAACGGTTTATTCTTCGGTCATACGCATTTGTTTTTTGTGCAATGTATTGCATTGGTTGCGGTTTCCATATTCTCGTTTTTCGGGTCATTATTGCTATTGAAGATCACAGATATGATCTCACCGCTTCGTGTTTCGAAAGAAGAAGAGGTAACCGGTTTAGATATAAGCCAGCATGGGGAGAGATTGTAATATAATGTAGAGACGCAATGCACTGCGTCTCTACATCTTTCCTATTTGATCCTCACCAGTTCATAATGTTCACCTTCGTCATCGGCAATTATCTTGTCGAAATTTCCATCCGCACCTTTCACAAATTCAAAATCAGCTTCCATTATTTTCAAAAATAAATGATGATCATTCTGGGTGTAGAAGGTTGTTTTCGGCAGACCAACCTTTGGCGCTTCAACTTTTAGTTTTCCATTTACTACGGTGATGGTTGCTGTATATCTTTCTTTATTTTCCCATACCCCGGCAAATTTCTGTAGCTGTGCAGCACTTAGTTTTTCTGTGCCGCGATAAGGAATATAGTTTTCCCATTCCCAGGGGATCAGCACGCCGGTTAGTTTTTCGGTCAGTTCCTTAAAAATACTTTCGCCATTGGCGCTGTTGCACATGATAATTAACGCAGTTTTTTGGCTTGGTATAGCCATTGTATAATGCACCCAACCGTTACCGTGCCCTTCTTTAAAAAATGCTTTCCCATAAGGCGTTTTGAATAATCCCCAACCAAGGCCGTAGGACAATTCGATCTTGGCGTTGTCACCTGTACTATCCGGGCTTAATGAAAATATTTGCTTTTTGCTGTAAATGGGTATTTGCGGCGAAAAGGTTTCCTGCCAGATTTTTTCATTGAGCTGTTTTTTCTGCAGCACTCCCGCAATAAAGCGGGTATAGTCGGCAACGGTGGTTTCCATCGAGCCCGCTGCGTAAGCTTCCTTATATCGGTCCTTTGGTATAGTATCTTCCTCAATACCATGTGCAACGGCATAATCAGTTTCAAAACGTGGCTGCCATAAAAAACTGCTGCGGCTCATGTGCATGGGTGCAAATATCATTTCACGTGCCATATCCTCCAGTTTACGATGGGTAATAGTTTCAACCACCATCTGCAACAGCATGATCCCCTCACCAGAATACGAATAATGCGTTCCCGGTTTGAAAAATATGCCCATTTTTTGCAGGTAATTCGGGTCGTTATTACGCCAGTTGGGGAAGCCCGTGGTATGGCTTAAACAATGCCTCGCGGTTATCAGTTTCCAGCGGTCATCACCCGCCAGCTCTTTGTAATTATCATACTCAGGCAATGGCTTGGGCAGATAAGTGTACAGCGGTTTGTCCAGATCAATCACGCCTTGTTGCACCAACTGCATCACCAGGTATCCAAATAGCGGTTTAGCCAGCGAAGCGCCATATAAGCAGGTGGAAGTATCCATTAAAGTACCGTCAGCTTTATTTTTATAGCCATACGCTTTTACATAGGCCGGTTTGTTATCATTGATAATACCCAGGCACAAACCGGTTACTCCGGCAGTATCCATTAGCTTCTTAACGATCTGATCTATTTTTTGAGCAGATATAGAGCCGCCATCAGGTTTTTTTAAATTCTTTTGCTGCGCGAGCAATGGCATCGCCATACATAAAATGAGTGCCAGGGATAAGGAGAGTTTCTTCATTTGGAAATTGGTTAAGGGCGGGTATCGTTTTTTAGACGGCATTTTTAAGAATGGTTTAACCACAGGAAAATAAATAATAACTTTACCCGATAACCCAATCGAGCTTATGAAAAAATACCTACTCTCCATCTTTTTATCGGGCCTGTTTATTCATGGCTATGCGCAGGATACAACGGCCAATAGCGGTACTTTTTTGCTGCATAAATTTGAGCAACTGATAGGCAAGGAAACTTATCATATTACCAACAATAAGGATTCGAAAACATACAGCAGCGATTTTAAGTTTGTCGACCGTGGCTCCCCGGTTCCACTAAAAGCGGAGTTACGGGTTAACCCGGTTTTAGAGCCATTGATGCTTAATTTAAAAGGGAATGTAGCACGATCGGCTACTATTAATGATTCGATAAGCATCAGGGGCAGCCAGGCGCATATCAGGGTTGATGATTCTGTTTATGATAAAAAGATACAGCCGCTAACTTTCCCTATAGCAGGATATGCACCGGTAGTTGTGCAGGAAGTTTTGCTCAAATATTGGAAAAAGCATCACGAACCTGCCAATATCAACAGCCTGCCCGCTGGTACGGTACAAATCAAAAGGGATGGCTATGATACATTGACCTTTAATAATCAGCCGTTGATACTCGAAAGATATACCATAGGTGGACTGATATGGGGTAATGAATTTGTGTGGACAGATAAGCAGGGCCGCTTGATAGCTTTGATCGGTAATGACGCTGAATTCGACAAGTTTGAGGCCATGCGCGAACCGTATGAAGGCTTATTATCAACGCTGATTGGTAAGTCTGCCATGTATAGTATGCGCCTGTTTACCAAATCAGCTTCTATAAAAAACACGGTTGATAAGTTCATAGTTATCAAAAACGGAACGATCATCGATGTGGTGAATGAAAAGAAAATACCGGATGTCGTTATCCTGGTTGAAAATGGAATCATCAAAAAGATAGGGAAAGCAGGAGAGGTAAACATCCCGGCAGGAGCCAAGATAATTGATGCCAAAGGCAAAACCATCTTGCCAGGCTTATGGGACATGCACGCCCACTTTGAGCAGGCTGAATGGGGGCCAGCCTACCTGGCAGCAGGAGTAACCACCGTGCGTGATTGTGGTAATGAATTCAGCTTTATCAATGCCATTAAAGATGCTATCGACCAAAACAAAGGCATAGGCCCGGAAATATTGAAAGCCGGTATTATTGACGGAAAGGGAAAATTTGCTTTGGGCATTATCCAGGCCGATACCAAAGAAGAAGCTATTAAAGCTGTAGACAGGTATAAGAATAATGGCTATGCGCAGATAAAGATATACAGCTCGGTAAAGCCTGCCATTGTTAAGGCGATTTGTGACGAAGCGCATAAGGTAGGGTTAACAGTTACAGGCCATATCCCCATCGGCATGACTTTGCAACAGGGGGTTGATTCGGGAATGAATATGGTTAACCATGTGCAGTATGTATGGTCGGTGATGAAACGCAACAAGGATTTTTCAGTAAATTTTGAAGATTCGACCAGTATAAAGGTTATCAATTTTATTAAGCAACATAATGTAGTGATTGACCCTACCGTAGGGGTTTTTGAAATGAGCTTTCGATCTGTTAAAGATGACATAACCGTAATGGAGCCAGCCTTTTATACGTTGCCGTTACCCTTACAGGCCATGTTAAAAAATACTGGGCAGGATACTGCAGGGGCAAGAAGGTTTAAACCACTTTACGAAAGCATGGTAAAGATTGTGAAGAAACTGCATGATGCCGGGGTTACCATAGTCGCGGGTACAGATCAGGGCTTTCCCGGTTATAGCGTAGCCCGCGAACTGGAGCTGTATGTACAGGCTGGTCTTACTCCCGGGGATGCTATACAAACCGCCACTATTACTCCGGCCAAAGTGATGGGCATAGATAAAAGATCCGGTTCAATTGAAGAAGGCAAACAAGCCGACCTGATCATTGTAGATGGCGACCCTTTAACTACCATCCGGGATATCCGCAAGGTAGTTAAAGTTATCAAGGCAGGGCATATTTATGAGCCCGTTCAGCTACACCAATTGGTTGGATTTAGTAAGTAAGATTTTCTATAGCGATGGGTTTAAAACCCATCGCTATTATAAAACAACATGGCAACATAGGTTAACATGGTTAACATATTCCAGTGTTTTTTTGAATTAAATAACTGATAGCCAACAGTTTAACTGTTGAAGGTGTTAACCATAATTTAGGCTGGTTATCGGACAGGGGCGTTGACGGTAAAACACTAATCCTCACATAAACATCTCATTTTATGAGAGTTATCAATAACTCAAATCTCTCCTAAGAAAAGGGCAGGGTGAGGTTAAACCACCCATTCCTTCCGCATTTCTCTTCCCCGCAATTTGTTTGCTTCATCATCATTCAAAAACTCTTCCTTCACCGGGTCCCAGCGTAAGGGCCGTTTCAATTCGTAGGCGATATTTCCTAAGTTACAAACAGTTGCGGTGCGATGGCCAATTTCCACATCAGCAACAGGCTTGTTGCGCTTGCGGATAGCCTGCAGAAAATCTTTATAATGATCTTCGCTTTTGTAGACATGCTTTTCATCAGCGCCTATCACCTGGTCTTTTAACGCTTCTGGAGTAGTTACCAGCTTTCGTCTCATTACATGAATAGTTCCTTTTGTGCCGATAAATAATACGCCGCTATCACCTTTTGCTGGTTCGTGGGTCATGGTAATACCGTTGGCATATTGGTAAGTTAAAAAAGGATGATCTTTATCCGGAGGAGTTATCATCACCGGGCCGCTACCGTCCGTATCCAGGCCCCATTGGGCTATGTCAAACATGTGCGCGCCCCAGTCAGTCATACCGCCGCCGCCAAACTCTTTATAATCGCGCCAATGTGCCCAGAAATCATCATTTATCCCGGGTGCCAGGTTATGGTTATAAACTTTTGGAGAATTGGGGCCCATCCAAAGATCCCAGTTCAGATCAGCAGGTAATTGTTCAGCGGGCAGGTTATAGGGTTTGGGTGGGGGGCCAACATTGACCTTTACCGTTTTGATCTCGCCGATATAGCCATTACGTACCAATTCCACCGCCTGCCTGAATTCAGGCCATGAGCGCTGCATGCTCCCCGTTTGGAAAACCCGTTTGTGTTTTCTTGATTCGTCTACCATAGCCCTGCCTTCTTTTATGGTTAAGGAAAGCGGTTTTTCACAATAAATATCCTTCCCGGCCCTGGCCGCAAGGATGGCGATTACGGAATGCCAATGATCGGGTACGGCGATAACCACTGCCTGGATATCCTTACGGGCTAAAAGTTCGCGAAAATCGGTGTAAGTAGCACATCCCGCATATTTGCCAAACGATGAATTATCGGCATAATATTGATTAACCTCAGCTGCAAACCGCTTTAGCTTGCCTCCGTAAACATCACAAGCAGCTATAATTTTTACTTCATTGGTATCTAAAAAGTACTTTTTCAGGTCCGTGGCCTGCTTACCTGTGCCTATAAATCCCAGGTTAACCAGGTTACCCGGGGCAATGTGGCTCTTGCAGCCCAACACAAACTGCGGAACAACAGTAAGCGCAGAAAGAATCGCTGTTTTTTCTAAGAACTTGCGCCTGCTGATGGCATTTTCATCGCCTGGTTTTGATTTCATAATTGGTTCGATAAAGTAATTTTCGGGGTGTGGTAGGGGATTGATAAATATATTTAAAATTGAGGATTTATCAAAAGGCCCGGAACACTACTTTATCATGTTTGTCTAACTGCATATTTTTCACCGATCCTGTACCCTGGAACTCGTAGCCAAAGCCCACAATGTTTTCATTATACAAAGGCAGGGGCGATTCATAAACCACTTTATCATTGATCAAATACTGGATTTTGCCGGGAATACTATGGCAGGTAACCTTTACCCATTGGGACAGGTCGGTGCCAAAGCCCGACAGGTCGGTATCCTTGCCCGAAACAAAATAGCGGCCGTTCAGCAATTGGAGATCCGATACGCAACCTTTGGCCGATAGCGGTACAATCACCGGCGTGTTATCCGTGAAAAGAATAATATTGATAAACTGGCAGGCGGCAGCGCCCTCATGATAATCATTTTTCACCTCAACATTGAAGGTGAAATCTTTAAGCGAAACAGGATCGAAATTGCCGACATTGTAATACTCGATCTTTGGTGGCTGTGGCCCCAGCGGGATATTGTTTTGGCTGATCACCGATGGAGGCACGCGTAACCCATCTTTACCCATAAATTCTTCGGGCCTTAAATAAACAGGAACAGGCTGGTTGGCGATCAATCCCAGCCAACCGGCCGTAGGTATCAGCAGCATACGCTCCTTCACTATTTTGTGGTTTACTTCCAATTTGGCATGGTAAAAGCCGGGCCGGTAATAAATGGAAGTGTATTGATGCCGGTTTTTATCAATCGCAACACGCGTATTGGGGTCCCAGCTTTGCTGTATAAAAACCGAGTCACCAGGGTTTGTTTTTGCGTCATAATTGAATATAACCGAGTTGGGGATGGTACGTGTAACAGGTTTGGTATCGAACGAAAATGTACTGTTTGCGGGCAATGCAGGCTTCTCTTTTACATACATGCTTACCAGGCTAACCATAACTATTGCGATCAATACCAGCGCCAGTTTAAACTTCCACCCTGAACTTACCTTTGATTTGATAACGGGGGATTCTATATTTTGGGGGCTTACATCAGCAGTGGTATTTTGTCGGGCGAATGTCCTCCAGTTTTCAAACCCGGCAAAGCGGGATAAAGTATCCAGTGTGGTTACAGTTGGCACATGATTATATTCCACTCGACCCCATATCCTGCGCAGGGTACTGGCACTGAGGGAGATTTTGGTCTTTTCAAAAATAAGCAGGTTCAGGTTTTCAAAATCCTTGCTTTGCCACGTGGCCGCATCGCCCCAATCAAGTTGCTGCTCAATAACCGTTAATAGTTGTTTTATATCCGTAGCATTCATGATATAGTGGAAGTGAATGGCACAATTCAGCCTGTATGTAAAGACGCTTTTGAGCCTATTTCCGTTACAAGCGATTTATAAATTTCAAAACGCTGTTTTTCAATTAGATACAACTTGAAAAAACTTGAACCTGATTTGAATAGGCATAGCCAACGCGCCTCATTAAGTTTACTTCATAAAGCTAAGCAAAATTAAAAGCTATGATCAAAAACTTTTTCAAGATCGCCTGGCGCAATGTGATACGCCATAAAACACATACCGCAATTAATGTTATCGGCCTTGCCCTAGGCATTACCTGCTGTCTTTTTATTTTCCTGTGGGTACAGGACGAAAAGAGTATCGATAATTTTCACAGCAAGGGTAAAAACCTGTACGCGGTTTATCAAACGGTAACTTCCAACGGGAAGATATTTTCGACCTATGATACCCCGGTGAAATTCGGCAATATGCAAAGGACTTTTGTTTTGGAAGATGTAAGCCAAGTCGTTCCGGAGGTAAAGAATGTCGCCTTTTATGCCACAGGCTATGACCTGCCCTGGGGGCATCCGGAAACCATACAGGTGGGCGAAAAGATCGTCAAACTGGAGGGATCACGGGCCGGGAGCGACTTTTTTAAGATGTTCAGCTATCCTATTATTAACGGGAATACTGAAACCGCACTAAGCGATATGAACAGCATAGCTATTTCGCGGCATATGGCTGAGTTGTTTTTTGGCAGTGCTGCAAATGCCGTTGGTAAGTCTGTTCGGTACGAGAATAAATACAGTTATATCGTGAGCAGCGTGTTTGAAAATGTGACCTCTAAAAGTTCGCTCAGGTTTGATTTTTTATTGAGCTGGAAGCTGCAGGAGAAAGTGCTGGAATGGTCGTCCAATGATTTTAATACCTATATCCAACTTGCAGATAATGCGGATGTGAAACAGGTGGAAGCTAAGATCAACCAATACGTGCAGCCGCGTATTGATAAAATTAAAGGGGTTGAAGTTCATATCGGCCTGCAGCGCTTTGGCGACCAGTATCTCCACAATAATTTCGCGAATGGCAAACCTGCCGGTGGCCGTATCGAATATGTGAAGATATTCAGCGAGGTAGCCATTTTTATATTGATTATCGCCTGTATCAATTTCATGAACCTGGCAACAGCCCGGTCGGTAAAACGCGCCAAAGAAGTAGGGGTACGGAAAGTAGTGGGATCAAGTCGAGGTAATTTGATCGCGCAGTTTTTTGGCGAATCCCTGGTGTTCTCTTTTTTGGCGATGTTGCTGTCCATTATATTATTGCTGGCATTGCTGCCCGCGTTCAACCAGTTTACGGGCAAACAGTTCGGTTTCCCGCTGGCACAAATATCTTTCTGGGTTTCATTGACCGGCCTTACGCTGATCACCGGTTTGGTGGCCGGCAGTTACCCGGCATTATATCTCTCTTCTCTCAAGCCTGTCCGCATACTCAAAGGCGCTCTTCGCTTCACGCAGGGTGCAATCTGGTTCCGGAAGGGTTTAACTGTTTTCCAGTTCGTGCTCTCCATTATACTGCTCATCGCGACCATTGTGATCACCCGCCAAACCAGTTATGTGCAAAGCGCGCACCTGGGCTACGACAGGGAGAATATGGTGTACATGCGGATAGAGGGCGAACTGTCCAAGAAAAATAAATACCTGCTGTTTAAAGAGCAAGCGCTGAAGATGCCGGGGATAGCTGTAATCGACCGTACGACTGAGGTGCCGCAGGCCATGAACTTTGTAGTTTATGATGATCAGATCAAATGGCAGGGTAAAGATAAAACGAATACCGTTGGTGTCAAACCAGCCTCAGTTGGCTTTGATTTTATCAAGCTGATGAAGCTGAGTGTGGCGGAAGGCCGCGGTTTTTCGCCCACAAACCCAACCGACTCCACTGATGCCTTTATGGTGAATGAAGAAGCGGTTAAAGAAATGGGCATGAAAAACCCTATCGGTCAATCGGTATCCGCCTGGGCCAAAAAAGGACATATCATTGGCGTATTGAAAGATTATCATACCCAATCGCTGCACGAGCCGATCAAACCCATATTGATCGATATCAAAGAGGGCGAATACTTCGGGGTGATCGTAGCCCGCACGGAGCCGGGTAAAACGAAGGAGGCTATACAAAGCCTGGCAACGGTTTATAAAAGCATTAATCCCAATTTTCCCTTCAACTATCAATTTGTAGACGAGGAGTATAAAAAGCTGTACAGCAGCGAAATGATCGTTTCTACACTTTCCATTGTATTTGCGGTGGTGGCTATCCTCATTTCCTGTTTAGGGTTACTGGGCCTGGTGATGTTCTCTGCTGAGCAGCGCATAAAAGAATTTGGTGTGCGCAAGGTGCTTGGCGCATCGTTGGGCCAGATCATTGCCCTGTTCGCACAGGATTTTATGAAATTGGTATTGATAGCCTTTGTAATAGCGGCCCCTATCGGCTGGTATGCCATGCGGACGTGGCTACAGGATTTCGCTTACCGGGTGGATATCTCCTGGTGGGTATTCCTGCTGGCGGGTCTTGGGTCGATGGCGCTCGCTTTATTCACTTTGAGTTACGAGGCATTCAAAGCGGCTGTGGCTAACCCGGTAAAAAGCTTGCGGTCGGAATGATATTATTCACCTTAAATAAAATGAACATGAAGAAGTACTTGCTGATCTTACTATTGTTGATAGTTGGGCGAGCCATTGCCCAGCACAAAAAGGGGATTCATGATTATTCGGTTATCCGGTTAAATGAGTGGGTGATCCCGAAAACCGATACGCTTGATTTTGAGCAGGCCAATCACGAGGGGAAGCCCGCTTTGATACTCAAAAGGAAATATGATAATTATAAATCAGGTAGTGTAGCCTATCCTAAAGGTTTAAATTTTACCGATGGCGTAATCGAATTTGATATCGCTTCTACAGTTGGAAAGGCCGGGTATATCGGTGTAGCCTTCCGCATCCGTGATCAGCATCATTACGAGGTGATCTACTTCAGGCCGGGGGCTTCGGGTACTATCAACGCAATACAATACATGCCCGAAAAGAAAGCGGAGTTTAACTGGTGGGATTACGAAGCCGCGAAGTACCAGGCTAAAGCAGATCTGCAGGATAAAGGCTGGTTCCATGTTAAAGTAATTGTGAAAGGCGGCCAGTTTACCTTATTTCTGAATAATAACCCAAAACCAGTTTTCAGCTACGGCGCGTTAGACCCCAGTCTAAAAAGCGGTTCAGTAGGCTATTGGTTAGGTAATACGCGGTCGGCAGCTTACCGGAATTTGGTAGTGAAGCCTTTATAGGTGTTCTAATGATTGATAGAAACTTACGAAGTCTTCAAAACTCCGTAAGTTTGTTATGGGCTAACTATTCTTTCAAGCTCTTCACATAAACAATAGTAACTGGTATCTGCGCGGCGTGGTTAGGGCTTTCGTCTTCGATATAATAATGTTCGATGCCTACCGCTTTAGCGGCTTTTAATACTTCGGGGATGTTGATCTGGCCCGTACCTAATGCTACATCATTTACCTGTGCGGTTCCGCCGGTAAGATCGTTGGCTACGCCCTTGCGGATATCTTTAAGGTGCATCAGTTTCCAGCGGCCTTTGTATTTGTACAATAATTTGGCGGGATCGGCTCCTCCGTGAAAAGCCCAAAGCACATCCATTTCAAATGACAGATATTTCGGGTCGGTGTTTTTAGCAATATAATCGAATAGGGTGCCATCCTCATACGCCCCAAACTCATAACCGTGGTTGTGATAGCATAAAGTGATGCCATTATCCTTTAATATTTTGCCCACCCTGTTAAAATCACTTGCCGCTTTTTTGGCGTCATCCAAAGTAAATTCCTTACCATGCGGTATCCAGGCTACCATCACATATTTTACATCCCAGAATTTGGCCTGCTTTACTACTTCTTCCGGGGTTTTGATTATCAAGCCATAATCCGCGCCGATAGAGGTCATTTTGATATGCCGCTCGGCCAGCAGTTTCTTAAATTCTTCAGGCGTTGAGTTTTTTGGGTTCGGGCCCTCCATTTCAGTTATCCCTAATGATTGAATGGTATCCAAAGTAGCGGTTACGCTGTTTGGAAAACTATTGCGATAGGTATAAGCCTGTACGCCAAAAGGATGAGTGAAAAGTGGTTTGCCGGATTGAGCGAAGCTATTGGCAATTCCAATAGCGGATAATACAAGCAGGAGGAATATTGATTTTTTCATGGTATAAGAGGTTAGGTATGCAAAATAATGATAATGTGTTTAATACTGCCCGGTGATTTTAATTTCTATCGGGAAAAGAATGGTATTGAATAGAAAATGTTAAATGTGTATCTGTCTACTGGCTATGCAACTTAATTAGACTCACCCAGTCATCGCTTCGCTCGACCACCCTCTCTCCCGCAAGCGGCAAAGAGGGTTGATTATTTTATTGTATTCTTTCTTACTCCTCCTCTTTGCGAAGCAGAGAGGAGGTTGGGGGGGTGAGTCCACTATACGATTTGCTAATTGGGCATGTTTTCACTACTCTTTATTGACCACTTATTATCTGAATATTAATGCATTTTAATGACAATGTTAATTTAGAGTTTCAACATTTAAATTGTACTTTTGCGTGCTCGTTCCCAATCATGAGTGATCAGATAAAACACGAATGCGGTGTGGCATTTATCCGCCTTTTAAAGCCACTATCCTTTTACCAAAAAAAATACGGCACTGCGCTGTATGGGTTAAACAAGCTTTATCTTTTAATGGAAAAACAACACAACCGGGGCCAGGATGGCGCGGGGGTTGCTACTATTAAACTGGATATTGAACCGGGCAAACGCTATATCAGCAGGCACCGTTCAATGGCTTCAAATGCCGTGGCAGATATATTTGAGTATATCCAGAAAAAGTTTGCCGAGATACAAAAGGAGCAACCAGAGAAAATGCTGGATGCCGAATGGCTAAAGGAAAATGTGAGCTTTACCGGCGAAGTTTTATTGGGGCACCTGCGCTATGGTACCCACGGTAAAAACAGCATCGAGAACTGCCACCCTTTTTTAAGGCAAAACAACTGGCAAACGCGTAACCTGGTAATAGCAGGTAACTTCAACATGACGAATGTTGATGAGCTTTTGCAGCAGCTGTATGATTTGGGTCAGCATCCTAAAGAAAAAGCCGATACGATTACTGTGCTTGAAAAAATTGGCCACTTCCTGGATACAGAGAATCAAGGCTTGTTTGATCAGTACAAACGCGAAGGACACGATAATAACATGGAGATCAGTAAACTGATAGCCAAAGACCTGGATGTTGCCAAAATACTGCGCAAATCGGCCAAAAGCTGGGATGGCGGTTATACCATTGCCGGTATCATCGGTCATGGCGATGCTTTTGTAATGCGCGACCCGGTGGGTATAAGGCCCGCTTATTATTATTATAATGATGAGATCGTTGTTGCTGCTTCCGAACGCCCTGCGCTTCAAACGGCTTTCAATATCCCTATTGAAGATATCAAGGAGATCAAACCCGGTCATGCATTGATCGTGAAGAAAAATGGCAAGATCACCGAGGATATGATCAGTGAGCCGCTGGAAAAGAAATCATGCTCGTTTGAGCGTATCTATTTTTCGAGGGGAAGTGATGCAGATATTTATCGCGAACGCAAGCAATTGGGCCGCCTGCTTTGCCCGCAGATATTGGATGCGGTTGATAATGATATCAAGAACACCGTTTTCTCCTATATCCCCAATACTGCCGAAGTTGCTTTTTATGGCATGGTGGAAGGCATACATAAATATATCAAAAAATATCAGCGCGATACCCTGCTGAACAGGGAGGATAAAATAAGCGATGCCGAATTGACCGAAGTGCTTTCTTTGGCTCCACGGGTAGAAAAGATAGCGATCAAGGATGTTAAGCTCCGCACTTTCATTACCCAGGATGCCGACCGCAGCGAAATGGTGGCACACGTTTATGATACTACCTACGGCCTGATCAACAAAGGATCAGATACCTTAGTGGTACTGGATGACTCTATTGTTCGTGGTACTACCTTAAAGCAAAGCATCTTAAAGATCCTCGACCGTTTGGGCCCTAAAAAGATCGTAGTAGTTTCATCCGCTCCGCAGATCCGTTTCCCCGATTGCTATGGTATAGATATGTCGCGCATGGGCGAGTTTGTTGCTTTTGAAGCAGCCATCAGCCTGTTAAAGGAGATGAAGAAAGAAGACATTATCCTGGACGTTTATAAAAAATGCAAGGATAGCGCCTCCTTACCAAAAGAGGATGTGGAGAATTATGTAAAAGCTATTTATGAGCCTTTTACCGATCAGCAGGTATCTGATCGCATTGCACAGATCATCACACCAAAAGAAATTAATGCTGAAGTGAAGGTGATCTACCAAACCCTTGATAACCTGCATACCGCCTGCCCGGATCATACCGGCGACTGGTATTTCTCTGGTGATTATCCAACCCCTGGCGGCAATAAGGTTGTTAACCGCGCCTTTGTAAACTGGATGGAAGGAAAGAATACCAGGGGATATATTTAGGATAGAGATTAGAGATCGGGGATTAGAGATTAGGTGATTAGGGTTTTCACTACTGAAAATTCACATTAGCTGCTGAACGCCGCAAAAACATAATGGGTAACCAGCTTATCAAACAGGATAAGCGATGCTATAATAAGCGCTATACCCGCCACCTCGTTAAGCCGGTGGACAAATTTAACCGAGATCTTATCGCGCAGTTTATTGGCATAAAAAGCTTTGGTAGTATCAAGCCCGAACTGTACAATTAAGATAGTAAGGAACATGACGCCGATCTTCAGCGACCTGTTTGGTACCCCGTAAATATACAATGTGCTTGCTGTGCCTATTACAACTGTCCAGTGGAAAAGCAGGGTAGGGTTGAGGATACACATCAGGAACCCCTTTAAAAAATATCCTGTGCGCTTTAACCTTGATGGTACCGTATTGTTATAATTGACCTCTGATTTCTTGAGGATATAATAGATACCTAAGGCAAAAAGGACAATACAACCTATAACCCCGGCATTGCGCTTGTCCTGGCTGGATATATCAAAATACTGCGACCCGAACAGAATAGCGCCCACAAATACTACATCGCTGGTAACCACGCCAAGGGCCATAGCCACGCCGGCATGAAAACCTTTTTCGATACTCGTTTTTATTAACGCAAAAAATACAGGGCCTGTTAAAAACGTAAGCACTAATCCAATTCCTATACCCCTAATTATTGCTTCTATCATTCAAGTAGGCTTAGGTTTAATTTTAGTTATGCGAATATGCAATTTTAAATATGAACCAACCAAACTCAAAATTGGGATTTATTAATTTAAAAAGTATGCTCATAATTATAAAAAAATAATTTATGTTAGTGTTTTATAAACACTCTCAGCTCAACCTAAAATTAGAAATGGAACAAAACAACACAAAAAGTTACGGCACAGCGCTGTATACTATCATCACCGTATTTTTCTTCTGGGGGTTCTCAGCAGCGTCAAACGGTATTTTTATCCCTTTTTGCAAGGTTCACTTTAATCTTACCCAGTTTGAATCGCAATTGATCGATTATACTTTTTATGGAGGATACTTTATTGGCTCTTTAGCCCTGTATTATGCCTCGCAGATCAGTAAGATCGATATCATGAACAAGCTGGGGTATAAAAACGGTATCGTGTATGGTTTGGTGGTATCAGCATTAGGCGCCCTCTTAATGGTTCCCGCAGTAAACTCAGGTTCTTTCGGGTTTATTTTAGGTGCCTTTTTTGTTATCGCATTAGGATTTTCATTGCAGCAGACAGCCGCCAATCCATTCGTTATTGCGCTTGGTCCAACGGAAACCGGTTCAAACCGTTTAAATCTTGCCGGTGGTGTTAATAATTTTGGTACCCTGTTAGGTCCGCTTGCTATTAGTTTCATCTTATTTGGCAGCGCAAGTAAAGCTTTGCCGCCGGCTGATGTTAAAATAACTTCTATCAACAATGCTTATTTTATATTGGCTGGCCTTTTTATAGCGGTTGCTATATTCTTCTGGGTATCTAATTTACCAAAAGTTACCAGCGATGAAAAGATAGAATCAAGCAAGAAAACCAATCTCCCGCTGTTTATTATCTTCATCGCTTTTTGTTTGGTTTTCGCTGCCAAACCATTAGCTGCTGCCACCGGAACGCCTGAACATTATTATGTATATGCATCATTAGTTATCATCTTAGTTACCTTGTTTATTTCGCTATCCGCAGCCGGTAAAAAAGGCAGCGAAGGGTGGGGTGCCATGCACTACCCGCAGCTGATCTATGGTATGATAGCCATATTTACCTACGTAGGTGTCGAAGTTACCATCCAGAGTAACATGGGCTCGTTGCTTAAAACGCCTGAGTTTGGAGGATATACCACCGCGCAGATAGCGCCTTTTATCTCCTTATACTGGGGCAGTTTAATGATAGGCCGCTGGACAGGTGCCATCGGGGCTTTTAATCTTTCAAAATCAGCTAAAACCATATTGACCATCATTGTACCTTTTATAGCGTTTGCCGTAGTATTATTAGTGAACCGTTTAAGCGGAGATGTAAGCAATTTATATATCTATGGTTTCTGCGTAGCGCTATTGATGATCGGATTTTTTATTGGTCAGCAAAAGCCTGTACGCACATTAACCATTTTTGGTATATTGGGTATAGTAGCCATGGTGATTGGTTTGATGACCACCGGCAGGGTGGGCCTATTCGCTTTCATCAGCGGAGGCCTGTGCTGTTCAATCATGTGGCCTTCTATTTTTGCTTTAGCTATTGCAGGTTTGGGTAAATATACAAGCCAGGGCTCCTCGTTGCTGATCATGATGATCCTGGGTGGGTCTATCATCCCGCCAATCCAGGGAGTGCTTGCAGATAGGTCCCAAAATGCTGTTGCTGGTATGAGTGGCATCCATTTCTCCTACATCGTACCGGTTATCGGCTTTGCCTACCTCGCATTTTTTGCCTGGAAAGCAGGATCTGTACTTAAAAAACAGGGTATCGATATTGATAATATGGAGGCTTCAGGAGCGCACTAATATTTTAAGTCATCAGTCATCAGGTCATTGGTCATTTTATATTCAATGACTTAATGACCAATGACCCAATGACTACAAAGAATGACTAAATTAAGCTTCGATCATATTTTTATGAACCTGGCAACCGACCTGGCCAAACGCTCACACTGCGTTAAGGCACAGGTCGGTGCCGTTTTAGCCAAGGATACCCGTATTATTTCAATAGGCTACAATGGGCCGCCTGCAGGCACTCACAACTGCGATGAGGAATGGCCCGAAACCGGCTGTCCGCGCGACGCACGTGGAAGCTGTTCACTGGCTTTGCATGCTGAGGAAAACGCCATACTATATGCCGTTAAAAATGGAGCAAACCTTGCCGGTGCTACGTTGTACACTACATTGTCACCTTGCCTGCCTTGTGCAAGGCTGATATTCTCGGCAGGCATCAAACACGTTTATTTCCGTAACTCTTATGCAGAATACAAAGGCCTGCCCAGCGATGAAGGGGTTGATTTTTTGAATCGGTTTGGGGTTAATGCTGAGAAATTTATTTTGGATTGATTACACTGATTTTTGTTTGATTGCACCGATTATCAATCACGGTTCAGATAGTGCATGCAATTTATTTAAAGCAAACTGCAGTTGCTGTTCAGGCGTCAGGTTAGTATTATCTAATATAATAGCATCTGCTGCCCTAACAAGCGGGCTTTCCTCGCGGGTGGTATCCTGGTAATCACGATGGGCTATATTCTCAAAAACTTCTTCTAAGGTGATATCCGGGTTTTTCAGGTGAAGTTCCTTGTATCGTCTTTCAGCACGCACCTTGGGGTCGGCTGTCATGAATATTTTTAGTTGCGCATCCGGGAAAACAGTTGTACCAATATCCCGCCCGTCCATCACGATATTTTTTGAACGACCCATACGCTGCTGCTGCTTTACCATTTCGTGACGCACCTCGCGCAAAGCAGCAACCGCGCTTACATTATCCGAAACGGGCATCTGGCGTATCTCATCCGAAACCTCTTCGTCATTCAGTGTAATATGGGTCTGGTAATCGCGCGAGTGAAAATTGAGATGGATGTCTTTTAACGCTTCGGCAATCTGTTCGTGATCGTTCAGATCGATATGATTACGCAAAAAATAAAGGGTTACGGCACGGTACATCGCGCCGCTATCTACATAAATAAAATGAAGCTTTTGGGCTAATGCCTTGGCTAATGTGCTTTTACCGCATGAAGAATAGCCGTCGATAGCTATTACAATATTATTGCTCATCGGGTAGCTAAATTAGGAAAAATATTGTGTGGTTGATTGTGTTGATTGCGTTAAATGGTTGATTAAGTTTACCCGGTTCAACCTAATCAACTTAATCCAACCCAATCAACTCATAACTAATTCCTAAATTTGACCATGAACTTTACTAAAGAAGACCTGCAAAAGGAGGTTACCTATAAAACATCAAGAAGCGGAGGAAAGGGCGGGCAAAACGTAAATAAGGTATCCAGTAAAGTTGAACTGCTTTTTAATTTTGACCAATCGGCATTGTTTACGGAAGAAGAGAAGCAATTATTATGGTCAAAACTGCAATCCCGGCTGAATAACGACAGCAATCTACAGGTGGTGTGCGAAGAGGAGCGAAGCCAGTTATTGAATAAGGAGAAAGCGCTTGAAAAATTGCAACTGATCTTAACAAAAGCCCTGCATCAACCAAAACTTCGAAAAGCTGTAAAACCTACTAAAGCGATGATAGCTGCCCGGCTGGCCAAAAAGAAGATACAGGCTGCCAAAAAGGAAAATCGAAAAAAGAATTTCGGGGATCAATGAAAGCGATACAGCACGGTCACCGCGCCCCATTGATGCGATGCGTGCACCATTTGCTTCACTTCCTTTGTCTTTATGATCGCGGCTGCATTGATAACAAATCGCTTTCCTGCATAAGAAACACCCAATTCGTTACTGAAAACGAAGCGATTTGGATCTAATGTAACTTCCATACTGTTGGGGTTGCGTGTGCCGAAAAGACTGCCTTGTACCGTAGCATCATATGCTACCACGTTGAATTGCGGCTTATAATAAAAGAACAATTCGTGCGAATGTAATGGTGCTGACGGTGCTGATTTGATGGCGGTGCTTTGCGTGCTCACCGAGTTGAACAATTGGTTGAAATTCCCCAAACGCACCAACGGCCCTATGCCCGCGCCGCTTAAGCCATTGCCCAAATTAAGATAACTGGTTAAAGAAACATCTATCCATGATCCCCTGGTGAGCAACTTATTGTATTCTGCAGAAAGGTTTACTTCAAAGTCATTGTCTATTTGATATTCCCAACCTGCGGGGTGATAAAACCCGAAATTATCATGCACATAATCTTGTACCTCCTTGCCCAAGGCATTGGGTCCTACAAAGCCAAGCTGCGCGCCTATTTTTAAATTGCTTTCGTTTTTATATAAAAAGTTAAGGGTTGAACCCACATATAAATATGCTGCAAAAGGGCGGTCGATGTATCTGGGATCATCAATGCCATTATAAAATATGCTGCCGGTTTGTGCATTAAATAATTTCTGGCCTGTTTCGAAACCAAGCACCTTGTTTTGTAAGCTGCTGCCTTCCTTAACTTTTAGTGCGTGGCGAAAATAAATATATATCCCATCGGTGTAATACCTGTCTGACCCCTGGCCCAGGTAGGAATCATTGTCACTTTGTAAACCTATTTCGTTGCTGTGCGATTGAGCAAGCGCTCCGCAGCACCAGGCGAAGCATAACATGAAGCAAAATACTTTATATTTCATTAGGGATGGTTAGAGAAATAAGGTCTAAAATAAAAAAAGCCCCGATATTATCGGGGCTTTTATATAATTAAATATACTTTTTTATTTAAAGGTGTATCCAACGCTGATACCACCGATAGGCAATAAGCCTTCATCGTATAGGATCGGGGTAAATTCAAGACGGACAGTTATACCTTTCGCAACAGGTTGAAAACGATAGCCTATAGTGGCTGTACCTATAAAGCCCGTAACTTTGTCAAATTCAAATTTACTGGTGCCTGTATTAGTTCCCGTTGAATTTAAGAAGGTAGTACCTGCACCCAACTCAAGCATGTGGCTATGTTCCCCGATCAAATAATTTATCTGGAAAGGAACGGTAAATACAGTATTACCGCCTGAAGTGAAGAAACCTAAACCAACCTTGTAACCCCAACCATTTCGTTCTTTTTTGAAACGTGAGTCGAAGTTTGCAGATATGGCAAGGCCCGCGCCGCCTACTTCTAAATAAGCACTCTGAGCTTTGATCTCGGTGATAGCAGCTGTAGTATCTTTTTGTACGATGGTAGTATCTGACCTTTTAACAAGGGTAGTGTCAGCCTTTTTCATCAGCGTAGTATCTGTCTTTTTAGCAAGTGTTGTATCGGTTACTGCTGTTGTTGTTGCGTCTGTTTTTACAGTAGTTACTGCCGGATCTGTTTTTACAGCGGTCGAGGCATCTGTGTTGCTGGCAGGTGCACTTACTGGAGGCGCTGTCTGCGTGTCCTTAACAATAGCAGGGTCCTGCGTTTTAGCAGCTGGCTGGCTGCCCAGCGTAGGGTTTGATAATGATAGTGCGTTAGTTGTTGTATCTTTTAGCGTAGTACCGGCTGCACTTTTTACCTGGATCACACCATCTACCGTAGTAGTGTTGGAAGTATTTTTAACCTGGATAGTGCCGTCAGTAGGTTGTGGAACAATAGTAATTCTTGAACCCGTATTTACCTTTTTAGTAGTATCCGATTTTTTAATGGTATCAGCCTTTTGCTCAGGAGCAGCGGCAAGCACAGCATCTGCCTTCTTTGCAATGGCATCCTGTACTTTGGCAATCAATGCGGCATCCGCATTAATAACCAGGGTAGTATCCGCCCTGATAACCATTGTGCTGCCTGCTTTTATAGAAAGAGAAGTATCCGCTTTAATAGAATAGGAAGTATCCGCTTTTTTAGCAAGTGTGGTATCTGATTTTCTGGCCAGTGTGGTGTCCGTTTTAGCATGGGTGGCGGCCTGTGCCTTAATCCCAAATTGGCAGACAATACAAGCCAATAAGATAATTCGGGCCTTTAAAGTAAAAAGATGATTCATATACATGTATTTATATTATGACTATTAGTTTAGTTAGCGCATAATACGTTGCTGATAATTAAAAGGTTTCAGTCAGTTTGCTTAATAAAGCAAAAATGCCCCTGTTTTGCAGGAGCATTTTCTTAAAAGTAAATAGATACAGAGGCCGGGCTATCAGTTCATCACGGGCTTAAGGTCTTCTTTAACAGTAAGATCGATGGCATCGGTCACCTTTTGTTCCAAAAGCGCCAGGTTAATTACTTCGCGCATATCGGTTATATAATGAAATTTAAGGTCCTTAATATAATCTTCCTTTATTTCCAGTATATCTTTCTGGTTTGATTTGCAAAGGATGATCTCCTTAATATTGGCACGTTTGGCCGCCAGTATCTTTTCCTTTATACCACCTACAGGCAATACACGCCCGCGAAGGGTGATTTCGCCCGTCATGGCGAGGTTTGGTTTTACCTTACGCTGGGTAAAGGCTGATGTTAAAGCGGTAAGCATAGTAATACCTGCCGATGGCCCATCCTTCGGTGTTGCGCCGGCCGGAACGTGTACATGCACATCCCATTGGTCAAACAATTTTGGGTTGATATCAAAATCTTTAGCATGCGCTCTTAAATAGGCTAAAGCAATGCTTGTGGATTCTTTCATCACATCGCCCAGGTTACCGGTTAATGTTAAGCGGCCCTTGCCGGGGCTTAAACTTGCTTCGATAAATAATATATCACCGCCTACCGAAGTCCATGCAAGGCCCGTTACCACACCGGCAACTTCATTGCCTTCGTACAGGTCCTTATCATATATAGGTGCGCCTAATATTCTTTCTACATCCTTTTTGGTAACTAAAGGAGTATGTGGTTCCTCCATAGCAATATTTTTAGCTACGCCGCGTATTACAGAACCAATTTTTTTCTCAAGCGCACGAACACCCGATTCGCGGGTATAATCCTCCACCAGCTTTTCCAGCACATCATTTTTTAAAGTGACATCTTTGGTTTTTAAGCCGTGGGCCTCGCGTTGTTTTGGCACCAGGTGTTGTTTGGCTATCTCAATTTTTTCCTCGATGGTATATCCATTAACTTCAAGGATCTCCATACGATCTAATAAAGCCGGCTGAATACTGCTTAAAGAGTTTGCCGTAGCGATGAACATTACGTTGGAAAGATCGAAGTCGACTTCCACATAATGATCATAAAAGGTGCTGTTCTGTTCCGGGTCAAGCACTTCAAGCAATGCTGATGACGGATCACCCCTGTAATCGTTGCCAACCTTATCTATTTCATCTAATATGAACACCGGGTTAGCAGCTCCTGCTTTTTTGATAGCCTGTATAATCCTGCCGGGCATAGCGCCAATATAGGTTTTACGGTGACCTCTTATTTCAGCCTCATCACGGATGCCGCCTAAAGCCATACGTACATACCTGCGCCCTAATGCCTTGGCAATTGATTTCCCTAAAGATGTTTTACCAACTCCCGGAGGGCCAACCAAACACAGGATAGGCGCCTTCATGTTATGTTTCAGCTTCAATACAGCCAGGTATTCTATAATACGCTGTTTTACTTTATCTAAACCGAAGTGATCCTTGTCCAATACCTTCTGGGCACGTTTCAGGTCGAAGTTATCTTTGGTAAATTCGCTCCACGGCAATTCAAGCAGCAATTCAAGATAATTGATCTGTACCGAATAATCAGCGGCGGCAGGATTGGTCCTTACCAGTTTTTCCAGTTCCTTGTTAAAATGACCTTTAACTTCCGCACTCCATTTCTTTTTCGTTGCCCGGATACGCAGATCATCAATTTCCAGGTCGGGGCTATTGCCGCCGAGTTCTTCCTGTATGGTTTTTAATTGCTGATTTAAAAAATAATCACGCTGCTGCTTATCCAGGTCTACACGCACCTTGCTTTGTATCTGGTTTTTTAGTTCCAGCATTTGCAGATCAAGCGTCAGGTGCTCCAAAACTAATTTTGTGCGTTCGCGCAGATTAGCTACCTCAAGCAGGTTTTGCTTGGCAGCCATATCAGCATTCATATTCGATGAAATAAAATTGATCAAAAATGAACTGCTTTCAATATTACGTATAGCTATGCCGGCTTCGCTGGGGATATTTGGCGAAAATTGGATAATGCTCATGGCCATATCCTTAATGGACGAAACCATGGCCTTAAATTCCTTATCTTCCTTGGGCTTAATTTCCTTAAAAGGTTCAATTATCGCTTTAATATAAGGCTCGCTTTGTACTTCTTCTTTTAGTACAAAACGTTTTTTGCCCTGTAGTATCACGGTGGTATTACCATCAGGCATTTGTAGCATTTTTATAATAAGCGCAACGGTACCGATCTTATTCAGCTGGCTAAAGGTTGGATCTTCAATAGCTACATCCTGCTGGGCAACCACACCTATAATACGCTTTCCTTTATTGGCATCGCGTATCAGTTTGATCGATTTGTCCCTGCCTACCGTAATAGGAATCACAACACCCGGAAATAGCACCGTATTACGCAAAGGCAATATGGACAATACCTCAGGCATTTGTTCGTTATTCATTTCCTCCTCGTCCTCTGATGACATCAGCGGAAAAAATTCGGAATCCTCGTTTATAATTGGTAAAGCATTTTTAAAATCAAATGGATCAAAACTCATCAAATACCCTTTCTGTTTGTTTAAAAAACGACATAATGTCAGCCTGCAAAATTACAGGAATAATGTATACGGGCAAAACTTAGTGTATTGCCCGTGCTATAACTATCTTTCAAGAGGTGTGCCAAGATGTTGAAAGCCCCGGCAACAACTATTTTTAAAATATAAACGTATGATAATATGCAATTTAAATTAATAGGGGCATGTTTATGAGAAAAACGCTGAATATTAATAATGATGAAAAAAAGTCAGCATGATTTTTGTCAAAAGCTCCCGTTGGCATTTTAACGATATTTTATAATAAATTGGTGCGCTGATATAATAAATTTATCTAAAATAAGTTTATAACAGCATAAGGCTAAGTTTACTATTTTTGTTACACGAACAAAACTGTTGATGAAGGTTCCGGTCATACTGTCTTTTTTGGTCATATCCTCGCTTAAAATGGCTGTGGCTCAAAATGCGTATTTCAAATTGGGGCAGCAGGCATTCTTCGACAGGGACTTCAAAACAGCCGTTAACCACCTGGAGAGATCATGTGTAATTGACTCAACCAATGCCAACGCCTTCTGGATGCTGGGTTATTCCTATTACCACAGCGCAAACTACAAGAAATCAATAGATGCTTATACACATGTGATCAGCATTAAACCTGCGGATGGCTCAGCTTATTACTACAGGGCAAGGGCTAAAAGCTATTTGGCTAAAGATAATCTAGGAGACGCGGATAAAGAAAAATACCTTTTAGGCGCCATAGTTGACTTCACCAAAGCAATTGCTATCGACCCAAATGACACGCAAAACAATATTAAGTTTTACCAAAACAGGGGCATTGCTTACCGCGAGTATGGAGAATTTAAATTGCAGCCAAATACAAAATTTTACGATAGGAACCGGGGCATCAATTCACTAAGAGCTTCTATTACCGACCTTGAAAAGGTTTTAAGCGATAAGCCCGACCGCCAGGATATTATGGCCTTGATGGATCTGTCTAAACAAAAGCTGGCTGCTGTAACCAATATCGCCGCCAAGCGTTAATTAAAGGCTCCCGTAATCTTATAGGTATCGGTTCCTAATAATCTTACCCGCTGTGCTTTTTGAATGATATAAAGCGAATCGGGGAAATAACTTAGTTTTTCCTGGGTTTCATACAATACATTCTTGGTGTGATTAAATACCAATATCCATTTGATTTTATCGCCATTCCTTTTTATAATAATATCCCTCGTTTTTAATGCAGGATCTTTGGCTTTATAGATTAAGAAATCACCGCTTGACTGCACACTGTAGCTTTCTTTCCAGGCGGGTTTATTGATATCAGATTCGGTAAACAGGCTTAGTTCGGTTCCCCAATCAGGTATGTGTACTTTTTTAGTTTCGCTCGCTTTATTGTGAACCACTGTTTTATTAACCAGCGGATTCATTTTACTGAGACGAATAGAATCAGCCCTGAAATAGCCCTTCAGGTCAAAATATTTCATCGTATCCGATGCGGCAGCGCTATCCTTTTTGCAACCCTGCAAAACAAGAAAACACGCTAAAAGAAATACAATTTTTTTACCTGTCGGGTTATACCAATACATTGCCGGTCATTTCTTCGGGTATATCAACCCCCAGTATTTTTAATATGGTAGGTGCGATGTCACCCAGCTTGCCATCCTTTACCTGTTTCACGTCCGTATCTATCACGATACACGGAACCAGGTTGGTAGTATGGGCCGTATTTGCCGAGCCATCGTCATTGATCATAAAGTCGGCATTGCCATGGTCAGCTATGATAATAAAGGAATAGCCATTCCTGATACCCGTTTCCACCACTTCCCGGGTACATTTATCCGCGGTCTCCGCTGCTTTAATTACGGCATCAAAAACCCCGGTATGGCCCACCATATCCGTATTGGCAAAATTCAATACCACAAAATCGGGCCAGCCGTTTTCCAGTTCGGGGATGATCGCATCGCGTATACCTTCGGCGCTCATTTCGGGCTGCAGATCATAAGTAGCTACTTTGGGCGAGGGTATCAGCAATCGTTTTTCATTAGCGAATTCTTTTTCGCGCCCTCCTGAAAAAAAGAAGGTTACGTGAGGATATTTTTCAGTCTCGGCAATGCGTATCTGGTTTTTGCCCGCATATTGCAGTATTTCGCCCAATGTTTTGGTCAGGTCATCCTTTTTAAATACCACCCGCACGTTTTTGAATGTTTCGTCATACGTGGTCATGGTAATATAATACAAATTAAGCGGATGCATATTTTGCTCGGGGAAGGATTTTTGAGTTAGTGCCAGGGTGATCTCGCGGCCACGGTCGGTCCTGAAATTGAAGCAGATCACCACATCACCGTTTTTTATCACTGCGATCGGTTCGCCATTGTTATCAGTGGCTACTATCGGATCGACAAATTCATCAGTAACACCGGCTTTGTATGATTCTTTGATCGATTCTAAAATATTTTTGGTTGGCGTGCCGGTACCGTTAACCATCAGGTCATAAGCTTTTTTCACCCGCTCCCAGCGGTTATCCCTGTCCATAGCATAATAGCGGCCTATAGCTGATGCGAGTTTAACCGGTGTATTGCTGATATGGTCTTGAAGTTCACTGATAAATTTAACACCCGAATTAGGGTCTGTATCGCGTCCATCCAAAAAAGCGTGTATGTATACTTTTTCCAGGTTATAGGCTCCTGCAGCATCGCACAGGCCCTCTAAGTGCCTGATATGAGAGTGCACACCACCATCAGACACCAGGCCAATAAAGTGCACATCTTTATCATTCTGTTTGGCGTATTCAAAAGCTTCCTTTAATACCGGGTTGGTTACAAATTCATTATCGTCAACCGCTTTATGGATGCGGCCCAGTTCCTGGTAAACAACGCGGCCGGCGCCCAAATTCATGTGCCCCACTTCCGAATTGCCCATCTGTCCCGCAGGCAAACCTACCGATGTTCCGGATGCTTCCAGCTTGGAATTTGGATACTGCTGTAGCATCGAGTCAAAAAATGGCGTATTGGCTGCATAGATAGCGTTCGACTTGTCATTACGGCCATAACCCCAGCCATCGAGGATAATGAGTACAACTTTTTTATGTTTTTCCACAATGCAAATATAATGGCAACGTTTTAAGTTTGATAAGCGTTTAAGATTAATAATTTCATATGCGGAGTTTTGTTAGAGGATAAAGTAAATTTATTGTTATGAAGCTACTCTACTTGTTTTTGCTGATACTTCCGTTGTCCTTTGTGTTTGCAAGCATAGAAGACCCTATCGACAAGACCGCTGAATTGATCAGGCAGGGAAATATTCATGAATTGGCCGCAAGCTTTGCTTCAACAGTTGAGCTGACTGTTATGGGCGAAGAGAATACTTACCCGAGTGCACAGGCCGAACAAATACTAACTGATTTCTTTAAAAAAAATCAACCCAGGTCGGTTAAGATATTCCATCGTATTACTTCAAGCGCCAGTTATCACTTTGCAGTGCTTATTGTAACTACCAGCAACGGGGTGTACCGCACGTCATTTTCCTTAAAGAATATACAGGGACGCTTTGAACTCAATGAGTTACGGATAGAGGCTGAAAAAACAAAATAATCGCCAATTGTTCTTACTTTTGAATCGTGATCCTACCCCGGTAGCCATCGGGACGGGACAGGATAAATATCAAAGGTTTGGATAAACAAATTATACACCACTTCATTACAAATGCTTTAGCCGAAGATGTAGGCGATGGCGATCACACTTCATTAGCTACAATTCCTGGCGGTACTATTGGCAAGGCCAAATTACTGGTGAAGGATACTGGTATACTGGCCGGTGTTGAGCTGGCATTGGAAATATTTAGCCAGGTTGATCCTGATTTAAAGGTTAACATCTTTCTGAATGACGGCGCGCGGGTAAAGCCGAAGGATATCGCTTTTGAGGTTGAAGGGGATGCCAGGAACATTTTAACAGCAGAGCGGCTGGTACTCAATTGCATGCAGCGTATGTCGGGCATTGCCACCCAAACGCGAGAAATTGTTGACCTGCTGGAAGGTACAAATACCAAGGTGCTGGATACCCGCAAAACCACCCCCGGCTTAAGATATCTGGAGAAATGGGCGGTAAGGATAGGGGGCGGCGTTAACCATCGTTTTGGTTTGTATGATATGATACTGATCAAGGATAACCATGTGGATTATTCGGGTGGTATCAGGCAGGCTATAGAAAACACACACGCCTACCTGGAGCAGCATGGCAAAAAACTGGCGATAGAAATAGAGGTGCGTAACCTGGATGAACTCGACCAGGTTTTACAAACAGGTGGTGTTAACCGGATACTATTAGACAATTTTAATTTTACCGATCTGTTGCAGGCCGTTAATACAATAGGGGGAAGATTTATTACAGAAGCATCGGGCGGCATAACCATTGATAACATACGGCAGTATGCCGAGTGCGGGGTTGATTATATTTCAGTAGGCGCATTAACACATTCCGTAAAAAGTTTGGATCTAAGCCTTAAAGCGGTTAAAGAATGAGGTTTATAGTAGATAGTACAGTATCATTTTATTAATATTGTGCAGAAATGATCAACATCAACTCTATTTCAATATTAATACTGGCTTATTTGTTCGGATCGATCCCTACAGCGGTATGGATTGGGAAGGCATTTTACGGAATTGATGTGCGGGAATATGGCAGCGGCAATGCCGGGGCCACCAATACTTTCAGGGTTCTGGGTAAAAAGGCGGGAATCCCGGTAATGTTAATTGATATCCTGAAAGGATTTACAGCCACTAACCTGGCTTTTTTTATTGGCGTTTCAACTACCGGCGGGCCACATTCAAATTATGTAAGTTACCAGTTGGCTTTAGGTATAGCTGCGGTTATGGGACATTTATTCCCGGTATTCGCAGGGTTCAGGGGGGGCAAGGGTATTGCAACCTTATTTGGAATGGTATTAGCTGTAAATTTATCAGCCGCGTTGCTTTGTGTAATCGCCTTTATCATTGTTTTACTGATTACCCGCTATGTATCGCTCGGTTCGATAGTAGGTGGTTTTACTTACCTGATAGGCGTTACCTTTTTTTATAATAAGTATACCAATAACCTGGTAGTCATTTTCGGGATGTGTATTTGCCTGCTTATCCTTGTAACCCATCAGAAAAATATCGAACGCCTGCTCAAGGGAAGGGAATCAAAAGTAAACCTCTTTAAGCGGAAAGAAACTACCGACCAGGCATAGCTTATCCACATAATGGCTAAAACAGAATTTTTAAGAGCCGAATGGAAAAACATGATCATGCTCAATTATGAGGTCGATCCTGATATTTTAAAGCCTTATTTACCACCTTATACGGTACTTGATCTTTGGCAGGGAAAAGCTTTAGTAAGCATGGTGGGCTTTATGTTTTTTAATACCCGGGTGTTAGGGGTGAAGTGGCCCCTTCACATCAATTTTGAAGAAGTGAATCTTCGGTTCTATGTAAGATATTTTGATGGCAAGGAGTGGAAAAGGGGAGCCGTATTCATCAACGAGATCGTGCCAAAGCCTATGATCGTGGTAATGGCCAATACCTTGTATAAAGAGCATTATAGTGCTATGCCGATGCGGCATTCGGTTAATGACTTGCCGGGTGACCGATCAAAATACTTATACGAATGGAAGTTTGACGGCGAATGGAACAACCGGCTTGGTGGAACTGTATCCAACAAGCTTTCACCGATAATTCCCGGCAGCCCTGAAGAGTTTATTTTTGAACATTACTGGGGTTACAATAAGGCCAGCAAGAAAACAACCTTTGAATACCAGGTTGAACATATCTCATGGAACGTTGGCCATATAATCGATCCCATATTTGAGGCGGAGATTGGCAGGATATACGGTAAAAAGTTCGACCCCTATTTAAGTGCAAAGCCGTATTCCGCATTTTTTGCCGATGGCTCGGAAGTAGTTGTCAGATCAGCGGGAAGGATCCGGATTGCCCCAGCACTTCCAGTATCGCCTGCGCTTTAAGCAGACATTCCTCATATTCCTTTTCAGGTTCGGCGTGATAAGTGATGGCGCCGCCCACCTGGAAGGAGAGATATTTTTCCGTCGCGTTGTATAGAATTGTGCGGATCACTACATTAAAATCAAAATCACCATCCGGGCTAAAATAACCAACCGCCCCGGAATATACCCCGCGTTTGCTTCGTTCATATTGCTCCATTAGCTGCATCGCGCTGATCTTGGGTGCGCCCGTCATGCTGCCCATCGGGAACGTATTTTTTATGGCTTGTACGGATGTTACATCTTCCCTTAATTCACAAACTACAGTTGATATCATCTGGTGCACCTGTTTAAAGCTGTATATGCCGAACAGTTCTTCTGTTTGCACCGTCCCCGGCACCGCCGACTTGGTCAGATCGTTACGCACCAGGTCGACTATCATTACGTTTTCCTGCAGCTCTTTTGGATGGCTTCTTAATTCTTTCGAAGCGACTTGATCATCACCCGGATCATCATATCTTTTCGCGGTCCCTTTAATGGGCTGGGAGATCAGTTTATTTCCACGTTTGGCCAGAAAGCGCTCAGGCGAAGCAGATAAAATATATTTATCCTTCAGCTTAAAAAATGCGCCAAAGGGGTTTGGGGAGATGTCATTCAGTTTCAAAAAGGTCGATGAGGGATCGATACTCGCATTTTCCGCAAAAAACTCCTGGCAAAAATTGGTGACGTAGATGTCACCCCTGCTAATATGTTCCTTTATCTTTATTACTGTATCGATATATTCTTCTTTGCTGAATCGTGATCTTAATTGAATTGGATCATGAGCAATATGATTTTGTTCAATTTGTGATTGTATACCATTAATTACTTTTTGAGGATCACGCGAAATGATCTCAATTTTTTCATCTTTTATAATTACCAGGTGTTCAGGCACAAAAAAATAAAGGTCAGGAAAATGAAGTTTGTCGGTGTTGTTTGATGTTAGGTCTTCAACTTCGTTCTTAAGATCGTATGTTAAAAAGCCTGTCATCCAACCGGGATTTTTGGAACGAAATTGATCTAAAGCATCAAAGGCTGAACCTGAATTTATTAATAGTTCATCTTTAACACCAAATGCCAGCAACACATCAAACTTGCCATACTGATCGTTAAAATCGTTGGAATCCAGGTAGCAAAATATATCAAAGGATGATGCCCATTGTAAGGCTTTTCGCTTAAATTCCGGCAGATCAGTAACGGGTATTATCACGGCGTAAAAGTAATCAAGTAAAATCAAAAAGGCCCCGGTAAACCAGGGCCTATGTATATTATAATAAACTGATTTACTATTGATGCAATACTAAAGTCTGCTTGCGGTCGGGTCCTACAGACAGGTATTTAACCGGAACACCTAATTCAGCCTCTAAGTAGTCGATATATGATTTCAACTTAGCCGGTATCTGCGATAGCTCGGTAATGCCTGTCAGGTCTTCGTGCCAACCATCTATTTCCTTCAAAACCGGGATAGCGTCAACCGAACAGATATCATAAGGCATGTAATCTATTTTCTCGCCCAGGTAATTGTAATGAGTACAGGCATATATCTTATCAAAACCGCTTAAAACGTCAGCCTTGGTCATTACCAGCTGGGTAACACCGCTTAACATAATGGCATATTTCAATGCCGGTAGGTCGATCCAGCCGGTACGGCGTGGCCTGCCGGTAGTGGCGCCAAACTCGTGACCTATGCGGCGCAGTTCTTCGCCGGTTTCATTATCCAGTTCAGTAGGGAAGGGGCCGCCACCAACACGGGTGCAATAAGCCTTAAATATCCCAATGACATCACCGATCTGACGCGGAGCCACACCTAAACCTGTGCAGGCGCCGGCAGCGGTAGTATTGGATGAAGTAACAAAGGGGTATGAGCCGAAATCGATATCCAGCATAGCACCTTGCGCACCCTCAGCTAAAACTTTTTTGCCTTGTTTCAAATAGCTGTTAACAAAATGCTCCGAATCAACTAACTGGAATTGCTTAATAAATTCAATGGCATCAAAAAACGCCTGTTCGCGTTCAGAAAAATCAGGAACATCCCCATATAAGGCTTGCAGCATAGAAATATGCTTGTCGGCCAATTTCTGGTATTTCTCTCTGAAATCAGATAAGGTAATATCGCCAATACGCAAACCATTGCGCCCGGTTTTATCCATATAGGTTGGGCCGATACCTTTTAAGGTCGAGCCAATTTTACCCTCGCCCATTTTCTTTTCAGAAGCGGCGTCCAGCAATTGGTGGGTTGGCAATATCAGGTGCGCTTTTTTGGCGATCACCAGGTTCTTTTTGGCTAAAAGGTCATGCCCGGCATCCTTCAGTTTTTCTATCTCTTTTCTTAGGGTGATGGGGTCTATCACCACGCCATTACCGATCAGGTTAATAGTGTTCTGAAAAAATATACCCGAAGGGATGGTATTTAATACAAACTTTTTTCCGTCAAACTCTAAAGTATGCCCGGCATTTGGTCCGCCCTGGAAACGTGCGATCAGGTCATAATCTGCACTCAGTACATCAACAATTTTTCCTTTACCCTCATCGCCCCATTGGAGGCCTAATAATACGTCAACAGCCATTTATAAAATTTGAATTTTTTTCACCAAAGGTGGCAAAGTTATATTTTTCTATCGCAAAAACCTGCCTTTAGTTTTTCACAATTTCCGTAAAGATTTAAGGAGTGGTGCTTGATCTCGAATTTTAATAATCCGCCCATCATGCTTTGTATCTGCTGGATACGCGGGTCGCAAAACTCAACTACTTTGCCGCAATCAAGGCAAATAATATGGTCATGCTGCTTATAGCCGTATGATTTTTCAAACTGGGCCATGTTTTTACCAAACTGGTGCTTGGTCACCAAATCGCATGATACCAATAGTTCCAGTGTATTATACACGGTGGCGCGGCTCACCCGGTATTTTTTATTTTTCATGTGGATATATAATGACTCCACATCAAAATGATCGCTGCGTGAATAGATTTCTTCCAGTATGGCAAAACGCTCGGGGGTTTTCCGGAGGTTCTTATTCTCGAGATAAGCCTCGAAAATTTTCTTAACCATGGCTATGGTTTCCTGTTGGGGCATGATATGTTATTAAAGGGTCAAAGTTATTAATTATTTGGAGTATTATAGAGTCAAGAGCCAAGAATCAAGATTTGATTGTTCAAGTTTTTATACTCTTGATTCTTTCCTCAAGACGCTTTCTCAATAGCCGAATCAAAGCGGTTTACTGCCGTAATGCCTTTCACCGTTTTTAGTTTCCTGATCAGGTTATCCAGGTGCTCCGTATCGTTTACGTATACCATAATGGAGCCTTCAAAAATACCATTATCGCTATCTACGGTAATGGAACGCATGTTCACTTTGAAATCATTGGAGATAACAGTTGTCAATTTATTGATCAGGCCCACATCATCTATCCCGGTAATTCTCAGCCCGGTCAAAAATGCCAGTTCCTGCTGGTTGGTCCACCTTGCCTTTACAATGCGATAGCCATAATTGGCCATTAATTTAGCCGCATTTGGGCAATTGGTACGATGTATCTTGATGCCATCGCTTACCGTGATGAAACCAAACACATCATCACCCGGAATAGGATTACAGCAGGCGGCAAGTTTGTAGTCAATTTTTTGCATATCCTCGCCAATCAGCAGCATATCGCTGTCCTTGGTTTTGATACTGCGCAGCAGGCTTTGTACTTGTTCGGTCTCTATTTTATCCTGCGGTTTGTTCTCAATTACTTTTTCGGAGGCCTGGTATTCCCGCAGGTCCTTCATATCAATAATGCCTTGTGCGACATTGAAGAACAGGTCCTGCGTTGATTGCAGCTTAAAGTAATAGCTCAGCTTATGGATGTTTTCAGAATTGTAAGTGATCTTCAAGGATTTCATCTTACGCTCCAGTATCTCCTTGCCTTCATCAGCCACTTTCCGTTTTTCTTCTTTTAAGGCTGATTTTATTTTGGCTTTTGCCTTAGCAGTTACCACAATATTCAACCAGTCTTCCTTCGGCGTTTGCTTGCTGGAAGTGATCACTTCTACCTGGTCGCCGTTTTGTAGCTTGTAGCTAAGCGGCACCAGTTTATGATTCACTTTGGCGCCGATACAGCTTGCACCTACATCGGTATGTATCTCGAAGGCGAAATCGAGAGCGGTAGCATTTAATGGTAACTGGATAAGCGCCCCTTTAGGTGTAAAAATGAATATTTCGTCCGAAAACAGGTTCATTTTAAAATCATCCAAAAAGTCGAGCGCGTTTGATTCAGGGTTTTTCAGCATATCCCGCACTTTCTGTACCCATTGATCAAGCCCGCTGTCGGATGATGATTCCTTATATTTCCAGTGCGCTGCAAAACCCTTTTCGGCTATCTCATTCATGCGTTTGGTGCGTATCTGCACTTCAACCCATTGCCCCCGGGGGCCCATCACGGTAGTATGCAGCGATTCATATCCATTGGCTTTTGGCGATGATATCCAGTCGCGCAGGCGGTCGGGATTGGGGCGGTACAGGTCGGTAACTATCGAATATGCTTTCCAGCAATCTGATTTTTCACTTTCAGGTGTGCTATCCAGTATGATCCTGATGGCAAAAAGGTCATACACTTCCTCAAAAGGAATGGCCTTCTTCTTCATCTTATTCCAGATGGAATGGATGGATTTCGGCCTTCCAAACACATCTGAATGCAATCCCTGACCCTCCAGTACTTTTTTCAGCGGCTCACTAAAATCCCGTATAAATTTTTCGCGCTCGGTCTTTTTCTCGTTCAGTTTATTTTTGATGAACTGGTAAGTTTCACCCTCCATGTATTTCATGGACAAGTCTTCTAGCTCAGATTTTATAGTATATAAACCCAGGCGGTGTGCAAGCGGCGCATACAGGTAAACTGTTTCTGACGAAAGTTTAAGCTGCTTGTCGCGCGGCATAAACTCCATCGTGCGCATGTTGTGCAACCGGTCGGCCAGCTTGATCAGGATCACCCTTACATCATCAGCCAGGGTAAGCAGCATTTTCCGGAAATTCTCGGCCTGTAATGAGCTGTTGGTATCAAATACGCCTGATATTTTGGTTAAGCCGTCAATAATTTTGGCTACCTTTTTTCCAAACTCTCTTTCAATATCGTCCAGCGTTACATCCGTATCTTCCACCACATCATGCAACAGGGCACACACAATGGATGTGGTTCCCAGGCCTATCTCTTCGGCGGCAATTTGTGCCACTGCGATAGGGTGGTATATATAAGGTTCGCCTGATTTGCGGCGCATATCTTTATGGCTTTCAAGGGCCATATCAAATGCCTTACGTATCATCCGCTTATCACCCTTTTGCAGGGTTGATTTACTTGCACGCAATAAGGCACGATATCTTTTCAGTATCTCATTCTTTTCAGCTTCTATATCGATCACTAAATCTTTCATGTTCACCTCACCGTATAATATCACTAACTTGCAACAAATTGTTAAATTGCCAGTTATAATTTAATTACCCAAAAAATTGCGTTAATTTTGTAATACGTAAAATTATGAAATTTATTGGTTTTCTTCTGTTGTTTTGCTGTTTCGTGGGCCTGGTAAAAGCCCAGGAGCAAAGACCCCGTCCATTACAACTTGGCAAAAATGATACCTTAAAAACATATGTCACAATTTTGGATGGCGAACTGGTGCCAATGATTGTTACGGAAGAGGTTAAAATAGTTGATGTACGGATATTTAAAAGCAAAGCCGAACGCGATGCATACAACCGTTTAAAATATAATATCTACAAAGTACTGCCTTACGCTAAGTTTGCATCCGAAAGATACCAGCAATTGCAGCGCGACCTGGCTACAACTGCGGATAAGAAGAAGCAAAAGGAAATGGTTAATGTTTGCGAGACGCAGATAAAAGACCTGTTTAAGCGCGAAATAGAAAATCTGACAATTAGTCAGGGTGAGGTGTTAATTAAGCTGATAGACAGGCAGACAGGAACAACCAGTTACGAAATGGTCAAAGAATTGAAGGGTGGTTTAAAAGCATTTATGTTTCAATCCGTAGCCCGCTTTTTCGGCCACAATCTAAAGGAAAAGTATGATCCGTATGAAGAACGCGACATCGAAGCCATCCTTCAGCAGGCGGGCTATTATTCCTACAAAAATTAATAATGAGTGATAACAGCATCTACCAGTTTAATGTTCAACAATTAGACGGTGAAGAAATAAGTTTATCCGACTATAAGGATAAGGTACTACTAATAGTCAATACCGCATCGCAATGCGGTTTTACTCCTCAGTTAAAGGATCTTGTTGCTCTAAAGACAGAATTTAAGGATCAGGATTTTGAAATACTGGCTTTCCCATCAAATGATTTTGGCGGACAGGAACCTTTGGAAGGCGTTGAAATAGCGAACTTGTGCGAAGAGGTAGGGGCTAATTACCCTGTTTTTGAAAAGATGAGGGTACGGGGGCCCTACGCACACCCGCTATACCAGTTTTTGGCTGATAAAAAACAAAACGGTAAACTGAAGTCGGTGCCGAGGTGGAACTTTCATAAGTATTTGATCAGTAAAGCCGGCATTGTTACCGATTTTTTTTACCCGTTTACAAAGCCAACTTCTTCGAAGATCAGGAAGAAGATAGCACGCTTGCTTTCACCTAAAAAGTAATTGCCATTTTTATATGATTAAATTAGATATATTGGTTTTACCGGTTCATCCCGATGACGCTGAACTTGGTTGTGCAGGCACTATTTTGAAAGAGGTAGCACTGGGGAGAAAAGTAGGGATCGTTGATCTTACCCGGGGGGAATTAGGCACACGCGGAACAGCTGAAATACGTGAGCAGGAGGCCGCCGCCTCCGCAAAGATACTGGGGCTTACTGTGCGGGATAACCTGTCGCTTCCGGATGGCTTTTTTGAGAATACAAAAGAATACCAGCTCAAGGCGATTGAAGCTATAAGAAGGTTTCAGCCAGAAATTATAATTACAAATGCCTATCACGACCGCCACCCTGACCATGGAAGAGCAAACGAATTGGTGGAAGCCGCTGTATTTTTATCAGGACTAAGAAAGATTGAAACAAGCTTCGAGGGGAAAATACAGGAAGCCTGGCGCCCAAATTTGGTGTTACACTTTATCCAGGATAATTATATTAAACCTGATATCCTGGTAGACGTAACCGACCATTGGGATAAGAAGATGGAAAGCATTTATGCTTATGGCTCCCAGTTTTTTAACCCGGATTGGCAAAATGAGCCTGAAACATATATATCATCCCCAGCTTTTGTTGCCATAGTTGAAGGCCGGGCAAGAGAATTCGGGAAAAGTATAGGTGTAAAATATGCTGAAGGCTTTACTTCAAGAAAGATCCTGGGAGTAGATAGCCTGTTTGACCTTAAGTAAAACAAAAACGCCCCTGCAACAGGGGCGTTTTTGTTAAAGTAAATTTTATCTCATTATACTCTCACGTATTCAAAACGATTGTTATCATTACTTCGCTCTCTTTTTAGCTTATTCTCTTTTGCAAGCTTTAAAAGTATACCTGATAGTTCAGACGTTTTAAAGTCCGAATCGTAATTCTCTTTACAATACTCAGCTATATCGGATATAGAATGCCTGGTATTAAAGAAATCAGTTGATAATAACTGGTTCAGGATTTTAGTGGCGCCTGGTTTTTTGCGGCCCTGTGAAGACGAAAAATCTTCCTCCTCATCGCCTGATTTTGTTTTGCGCCCTTTTTTATTGTAGGCGTCTATTCCTTCACCATCTCCCTTTTCCGATTCAATTATCGCATCCAGAAGGCGGTCAATAATTTTTACCTGCACCGCTTCGGAGCGGAATGCATTAACAACTTCAGAAATTTCCAACAGTTGTTTTTTCAGTTTTTCAATATGCTTGCTCATGATCTATCACCCTCTGTTTATATGTTATTATAAAATACAAATCTAATCACCATAATAACTTTAAATATTGCCTATTGTGGTCAAAAAATAGTATATATTAATAAGTGGATAGCAAATGAACGTAGATATGCCATTATAGTATGTATAAGACTAAAAAAGCACCTATTGTTTTGAAAAACAGGTGCTTTGTAGCGAAAATATTACACTGTTATTATAATATGCCTAATATTTTTTCGAGTACTGAAAGGCCTTCATCAATATGGTCTTTATCCATGATAAGCGCCGGCCTGAAACGTATGCTGCTGCTGCCGCATCCAAGGAACATTACATCCCTCTTCATACCTTCTTTAATGAAATTATCACGTTTAATTTTGTTGACAAAATCAAAGGCGGTGAGCAAGCCTCTTCCTCTTACATTACTGATGATCGAATTTTTTGCAGCGATCCTCAATAACTCATTTTGCAGGTATTCGCCCATATTTGCAGCATTTTCGCATAAGTTATCTTCCTCTATAATTTCCATTATTTTGGATGAGCGCACCATATCCACCAGGCTGCCACCCCACGTTGAATTGATCCTGGAAGATACTTTGAATACATTATCTTCTATCTCATCAACTTTCTTGCCTGCCAAAATACCGCAAACCTGCATTTTTTTACCAAAAGCCAGGATATCCGGACGGGCATTTTCTCCAAAGTGCTCATGGCACCAGAATTTGCCGGTAAGGCCCACGCCTGTTTGTACTTCATCATAGATCAGCATAGCTTCATTCTCATCTGCTAATTGCCTTAACTGCTCCAGGAACTCGCGGCGTACATGATTGTCACCACCTTCGGATTGTATGGGCTCAATAATGATGGCGCATACATCGTCTTTATTTACTTCGAACGCTTTTTTGATCTGCGCTATAGATAGTGCTTCACGATTAAGCAAATCCTCATGGTTGGTATCCGAATATGGGAAATTGATCTGCGGCAGCGAAACCCGTGGCCAGTCGAATTTAGCGAACCATTTAGTTTTGGCGGGCTGCGTATTGGTAAGGCTCAAAGTATAGCCGCTGCGGCCATGAAAAGCATGTTCAAAATGCAATACTTTAAATCCTCTTTCCTTCGTATATCCTTTTTCAAAGTTCTTCTGAACCTTCCAGTCCATGGCTACCTTAAGCGCATTCTCAATAGCCAATGAGCCGCCCGCAATAAAAAAGGCATGAGGCAGATATTCCGGGATACCCACCCGGGAGAAAGTTTCAACAAACTGGGCGTATTGCGCGGTATAGATATCCGAATTCGAAGGATTGGTAAGCGCAGCCAGCATGAGGTTCTTTTTGAACTCCTCATCATTGATCATTTTTGGATGGTTATAACCTAAAGGCACCGAAGCGAAGCAGGTAAAAAAGTCGAGATAAGTGCGTTTATGTTTGGAATCATAAATATAAACGCCTTTACTTTTTTCCATATCAAAAGTAAGGTCGAAGCCATCGGCAAGGATGTGCTTACTTAACGTGTCCTGAACGTTTTCGGGAGAAACCTGGAGGTTGTACATACGCAATTGGATTTGTACAAATTTACTAAAAAGTGCTTGGAAACAATAATTTAGGCTGTTTTTGAACCGATTGGCAAAAAAGTAACTTTAAATTGTTTAAAGTTACTTTTTGAACTAAACTAAGTTTTGGTCAATTGAATTTAATGTCCTTATATGCGAATCTTGGATGCGCGAATGATCATATTTCTGCGTAAAATCCCTAAAATTTATCCTTCATTCCCAATAACCCCCAGATACCGCCAGTATGGATCGCCAATATCCGGCTGCCGGGTTTAAAATTATTTTTGGCAACCAGGTCGTACAAAGCATAAAACATTTTACCGGTATATACGGGTTCTATCAATATCCCGGTTTCCGCTACAAATCGTTTCACAAAATTGATCAGCTCATCCGTTACTTTGCCGTACCCGCCAAAGTGATAATCGTTGTGTAAATGGTAATCCGCTGTAGTTAATAAAAAGCTGTTAATATCCTTCCTCAAAAACTCTCCATTCTTAAGTACCGGAATAGAATGGAATTGTGTATCGAACTTATGCAGGGTGATACCATTAATAATACCAGCCGCGGTTGTCCCCGTTCCACAGGCACAGATGATATGATCGTAAGTTTCGATCAACTCGTCAATAAGTTCGCTGCAGCCTTTCGCAGCTAATTCGGATGCGCCGCCTTCGTCAATAAAAAACGCGTTCGTATCGCCGCCAAAGTATTTATTAAATAAAGCCGGCTTATCGCGATAGCTTTCGCGGTCAGTAAATAATAATTGCATGCCATGCAGGCGGCACAGGAATAGTGTATCATTATCAACCTCTTCACCGCGGACTATACCCGTAGACCTGAAACCAAATTTGGCAGCCGCGGCCGCTGTAGCCAGTAAGTGATTGGAATAGGCCCCGCCGAATGTAACCAGGTGTGTTTTATTTTCGGACTGCGCTTGTTTTAAAAGGTATTTTAATTTGCGCCATTTATTGCCTGATATGATGGGGTGGATCAGGTCATCGCGCTTAATGAAAACTTGTAGGCCCCGTTCATCAAACAGTTTATTTTTAATTTGCTGAACAGGGCTGAAGATCTCGAAATCAATATTCATCCGGTAAATTTAGAAACCAAATCCGATACCAGCGTTAGCGGATTGGTATTTAGCCAGGCCATAAGAAGCATAAATGCGGAAAAAGCCCAAATTCATCTGGAAACCCATATCAGCCCGAACACCGCTGACCGTTTTTTCCTTTATCGTTATGGGGTTGGCAAAAGTGGTATAGGTGGCTTTCCCGTCAAAGGTTTCACCTGTTGTAATGGGGTAATTGCCGATAGTAGCGGCATTTGTGTTCGCAGTATTGTACCCGGCAGCAAAAAACGGAGTGAAAAACAATAATTTTTTCGAAATAATAGCCTGTACCATAAAGCTGTTGAAGTGCCCTTCAATATGCTGGTTGCTAAAATCGGTCGACTGTTGCCCATTTTCGGGCTGGGCGCCGTCTGGTTGAACATCTAAGGGGATATGCATATCCAGGCGACTATAACCTAATGCAATGGCCAAATCAAACGGGATCAATTTATCGGCAGTTTTTCCCGTGATATCTTCCATTATGTTATGCTTTATCCCAAAACCGAACATGGATACCGAGCCAACATCGCTTCCCAAATTAATTTTTGGAATGACCCTGAAAGTAAGGTCGGTATTCCTGATCAGTCCAACCGTCAATTGTACCTGCGGCGAAGGAATGATAGGCAATTTACCTGACGGTAACTTAAACTCGTCTACTTTTTGACCATTATTGCTGTAAACATTCATAAGAGGGCCGCTATTATCCCGGTCGCCGCCAATAGTGGGCGAAATGGTTTGCGATGCATCCGCAGGCCTTACGCTATTGGATAAACCCAATTTTGTTACATCAAATGTTTTATCAGATGTTGGTGTGAAAGCACCGGTTGCGGTTATACGCAGATCGAAATGCAGCAACTTTTTTGTTTTGGCGGTATTGTTCCAGCCGCTGTTCATCCCTGTGCCAATGCCTTTAAATAAAGGATCAGCATAAGCGTTTACCAATTTGGTAGCATCTGCAGGGCCTGCCTTGATCAATGCCGAAAGGCCATCCTGGGCTGAAGCCTTAAAAGAAATAATGATTGAAATGATGATAACTAGCAGGGGTTTAACTCTTTTCATAATTATAATTTAACTGTATTTAGGGGTAATCAATAGTCTGAAAAAACGAGTACTTTTGCGCTAATGACGATTGAAAACGAACTGTTAGAGCAGGAAGAACAGGACTTATACGAACACTTGCGGATATTGGTTGACAAAGGCCAGTCGCTTTTGCGTATAGATAAGTTTTTGATGTCGCGTGTTGAAAATGCATCCCGCAACCGTATTCAGAACGCTATTGAGCTGGGGAATGTACTGGTTAATGATAAAGCGATAAAGGCCAGCTATAAAGTTAAGCCCCTGGATGTGATCTCAGTAGTACTGCCGCATCCGCCCCGTGATACGGAGGTTTATCCTGAAGACCTGCCATTAAATATCGTTTACGAAGATGATGATGTGCTGGTGGTGAATAAAGCCGCAGGCATGGTGGTGCATCCCGGCTATAATAATTATACCGGTACTTTAGTAAATGGATTAGTTTTCCACTTTCAGCAATTGCCTACTTTGCCGGGTAATGATGGCAGGCCGGGATTGGTGCACAGGATTGATAAAGATACCTCGGGTTTGCTGCTGATCAGCAAGAATGAGCGCTCCATGACTTATCTTGCCCGCCAATTTTTTGATCATAGCATTACCCGCAAATACCTGGCGCTGGTTTGGGGCGACCTAGAGCAGGATGGAACAGTAACCGGTTATATTGGACGAAGTGTGAACGACCGCAGGGTGATGTCAATCTACGATGACCCGGAAAAAGGAAAATGGTCGGTAACACATTATAAGGTTTTGGAACGACTGAATTATGTAACCCTGATAGAATGTCAGCTGGAAACCGGCCGCACACACCAGATCAGGGCACATATGAAACATATCGGGCATCCTTTATTCAGCGATGCTACCTATGGAGGGGATAAGATATTGAAGGGAACCGTATTTAGTAAGTATAAGCAGTTTGTGGAGAATTGTTTCGAACTCATGCCCCGGCAGGCGTTGCATGCGCAGACATTGGGCTTTACCCATCCGTCATTAAAAAAATATATTCATTTTGAAGCGCCTCTGCCAGAGGACTTTGATACCGTTTTACAAAAGTGGCGCAAATATTCGGGCACCACGGCAGAGCAAAACGCCTAATTTATTGTTAGCATATGATGCCCCTGTTTATCAATTTTAATGGTGAAGTATTAGCCGCCGACAGTAAAGTACTTGCGATTGCCAATCGCGCCTTTAAGTATGGTGATGGCCTGTTTGAAAGTATGCGGTTGATGAAAGGTCAATTGAAATTTGCCGATCTGCATGCCGACCGCCTGCAGCGTGGAATGAAAGCTTTAAAGATAGACGGGTATTCGCAGATGGATACCTGGTTTTTAAAGGATAAGGTGGAGCAACTGGCGCAGCGTAATAAAATAAAACACGGACGATTACGCCTGACGGTTTACCGGGATGCCGAGGGTTTATACACACCCACCCAAAATAAAATGGGCTATTGCCTGGAGTTGCAGCCATTGGACGAGCCCCGCTATTTTTTGAATGACAAGGGCCTGATCATGGATATTTTTACCGAATTGCCAAAGCCCACCAACTACCTGTCTAATATCAAAACCTGCAATTCGCTGCTCTATGTAATGGCCGGGATATTTAAAACCCAGAATAAACTGGATGATACTTTTTTGCTGAACCAAAATGGATTTTTGTGCGAGGCGAGCAGCTCGAATATTTTTGTTTGGTACAAAAGCCATTTGTACACCCCTGCTTTAAGCGAGGGTTGCGTTGAGGGCATAATGCGCCAGGTGATCATCAAACTGGCCAAGCAAAGCAATATTCCTTTTACCGAAGCGCAGATCAATCCCGACATTTTATATGAGGCTGATGAGGTGTTTTTGACCAATGCCACCAAGGGCATACAATGGGTGATGGGCTATGGCGTGAAGCGTTATTTCAACCGGCTGAGCAAAGGGTTGATGGATGAATTGAATAAAGTAGGCCTTACGATTTAAATGATTTCCGTAATCAATATTTCTTTTAATATACCATCCCACAAATTGATGCGAACCTGTAATGCTTCTTTTACAGCATTGGTTGCTTCAACCCATTTACTGTCATCATCACCGCATAGTTCAGCCGTCATCTGGTAGGCTAATTGCGAATGGTGTTCGCCATCAACTTCGATATGGCGCTCCAGGTAATACAAAAGTGTATCCACTTTACCCGGTAGTTGTTTGTTAATTCCCCTTACCATGCTGATGAACATGCCCGGTATCAGGTCTTCGCGACCAAAAGTAAACACGGCGGCCTGTACGTATGCCTTTCCGGTATCAATCACATCAAATGTGTGCTGAACAAACTCGCGGGCTGCTGCCGGCATATTGGCCAAGATAAGCGCCTCATCAATATTTTTGCCGCCTCTCAGCTCATCAAATAGGCTATTAATGCCTGTTGTTGAAGAACCTGCCTGCTGCATAGCTTCTAAATATAACTCAAAATGACTGGTACGGTTCCCATAAGCATCAACATCACTTTCCTCGCCCAAAACGATCTCGTTGATAAGATAACGTGTATTGGTGTTGCCGACAGGCATCCAGGGTAATGTTGTACTGGTTAGTTTTTGCTGTAGTGATTTAAGCAGCGACATAAAATCCCAAACCGCGAAAACGTGGTGTTCCATGAAAATGTTCAGGTCGTCAATAGCTTGGATGTTTTTATAAAGATCGTGGTTGATCAGTTGCCGGCGCAATGGCTCAATTTCAGATCTCAGGCCTGCTATCCTGGTGTTTTCCGCATTCATCATCCCGCAAAAATAGCCGTTAATTGATTGACTGATGAAGGTTTATTGATTTATGACGTTGAATTGATGTATTTTTAACCAATATCACCAAAGGTATATAATGGGTTATGTGTGAAGCGATATTCAACAGGTTGAGCACGGGATTGATGAAATGAATTTAATAAATTCTAAGAGATTGAAAATAACAGCAATTAGGGTAATTTCATTGATTTTTGTTATATGCCTGTGCTTATATGACTGCTATGGTCAAGTAGCTGTTCGCCCTAAAGACCTTAATGAGGCAATTGAATATTTTAATAAAACCTGGACCATCAAACAGAAAGACGAATTTCGAAGCAAAACTGAGCAAGATGCAGTAACTGATCTGCATTATTCGGTTGGATTGTGGATCAGAAATAATTGGATACATGGCGATCGGGATAAAAGTTTGAATAACTATTTTCATAAACTGGGAGTTCCTTCAGTTGATGATGTGTCATCCATTATTCTAACATCGCTACATCGAAAATTGAATAATAAGCCAATCAATTTGCAAAAGCAGGTTGATCAATCTAAAGCCGCATGGAAGCCAGTTGTTGATTGTAAAAAACAGGCAAAAAAACAAGCTATAGCCACATACAAAAAATTTGAAATAGGTGACCCTATTACCATATTGATGTATGTTGACATATCTTCCAACGGAGATAGAAATGCGGTGACTTTTGCTTGCCCAACGGTGGATTGGAAATTTAATCCAAAAAAAGACCTGACTTTAAAAGGAATGGTTACGGATAAGTACACTATAAACAGTGATAGTAACGTTTTTTTTAAAGTGAAGATTCAAAAGATGTCTTCGCCAAATACAATGATATTCTTGAATCAAATTAAGATTGGCGATACCGAAAGTTTTTCTTTAGAGAACTTGTTCGTTAAGTAATGACCTACAGCCTCACCCCCCTCAAAAACTCCTCAATACCCATCCGTTTTTTACCTTCCAGCTGCACATCGGTCAGCATAACGAAGCCATCCAATGCAGCAACTTTTAAAAATGTCCGGTTATCCGATAAGAATTCTCCGGGCTCTTCGCCAGTTTCGGCCAGTTCATATTTGGCCCAGAATACTTTTAGAATCTTACCCTGCAACGTGGTGTAAGCGGTAGGATAAGGGCTAAGCCCCCTGATCAAATTATAAACTTTTTCAGCAGGCTGGTTAAAATCGATCAGGCAATCTTCCTTAAATATCTTGGGGGCATGTTTAAGTTCGGCGCCGGCGGATAATTCTGCCTGCGGGTGCTCGCTGTATCGGTTGCTTTCAACCCCTTTAACCGTTTTAACCAAAAGGCCTGCACCTTTATACATCAAACGATCATGTAATTCCCCCGCGGTTTCATTACCCGTAAGGGTAACTTTTTCAGTGAATAAGATATCCCCGGTATCAATATCATGCTTTAAAAAAAACGTAGTGACACCGCTTTCCTTTTCGCCATTGATGAGCACCCAGTTGATAGGCGCCGCACCACGGTATTGAGGAAGTAAGGAGGCATGCAAATTGATCGTGCCTCTGGGCGGCATGTTCCAAACTACTTCGGGCAGCATACGGAAAGCCACTACCACCTGCAAGTCGGCTTGCAGTGATCTCAGTTCCTCCAGGAATTGTTCGTTTTTTAGTTTTTCAGGCTGAAGAACTTTTAAGCCGTTGGCTACGGCGTATTGCTTTACAGCACTTTCACTTACTTTTTGTCCACGCCCTGCTGGTTTATCAGGTGCGGTAACTACGCCAACAATGTCGCTGCCTGCTTTGATCAGTTCATCCAGCGATGCTACGGCAAATTCGGGCGTACCCATAAAAACGATTCTCATATATGTAGTAGGGGTCTTAACTATCTTATCTGGCGCCTGCGGGAATTATTAACCAGCTATTGGTATAACAAATATTTCTTCCGCATTTGCTTATACCTGCTCAAGGCCGGCTCCCAACTCTTCCTGATCTCTGCCTCGCTTTTTCCGGCTTCAATTTGCTTTCTCAACTGATCGGTGCCTGCAAGTTTAACAAAATAGGCGTTGAAAAAATGCGCCTTATCCGGAAATGCCTTGTATAATTTTATCAGCCACAATATATCGAGTTTTTTGCTATTTCTGAACAGGGTAACGTCATAATTCCTTAAGTCGATGCCATAGCATGTATTGTCTTTTTGTGGTGGGTTATCACTCATCCCGGGTATGCTTACCGGGGTAAACGAAAAGCTGAACTGATCTTTTAACAAAGGATGCCCTAATACTTGGAAAGGGAATAATGTACCTCGGCCCAGGCTTAAGGTAGTGCCTTCAAATAAACACAGACTTGGATACAGCAATATCGACTGCGCCGTATTCAGGTTAGGTGATGGATTGATGGGCAGTATATAGGGTAAGTTATGGTCATAGCCCGCCATTTTAATGATCTTCAGTTTGCATTGCATATGATTTTTGAGCCAGCCCTCGCCGTTTATCATTTGGGCATATTCGGCGATGGTTAAACCGTGTACAATTGGCAACTCATCGAGTCCGACAAATGAACGGTAGGTAGTGTCCAGCATAGGGCCATCCACATAAAAACCATTGGGGTTGGGGCGGTCCAATATCATCAACTCCACGTTGTTTTCGGCACAGGCTTCCATTACATAGTGCAGGGTAGAGAGATAAGTATAAAAGCGCGTTCCCACATCCTGTATATCAAACACCACCAGGTCAAGGCCCTGCAGATCAGCGGGCGTAGGTTTATAATGCTTGCCGTATAAGGAAATAGCCGGTATCCCGGTTTTTGGGTCGATGCTGTCATCAATTTTCGCACCGTCGCTGGCATTCCCCCTAAAACCATGTTCCGGCCCGAATATCTTTTTTATGCTGATACCCAGCTTAACCAAACTATCCACACTTGATACCTGGTTTTTCCCGATGATGGAAGTTGGGTTAACCACCATCCCAATATTTTTACCCCGAAGGTAATTTATATACCGGTCGGTCCTGTCTGCACCGGTGAGGAGAGTCGCAAGTTGAGTTGGCTTCTTGTGTTTTTTAGCCTTAACGGAATTGATATGTGGTTTTGGGGCGACGTGCTGCCCTGTCGCGACAGATGGCAGGCTGATTTTTAATAATAATATGATGAGACACAACTTTTTCATAGCAAATAAAATATAGATGATTATACACGGATAAAGTCAAATCAATTCACCCGAAATCTGCATATTTGCTAAAGTACAAAAAATCATGCTGCATTGAGTTTCGCCTCGTTTATATCCGCCCGAATATCGTTCAAATCGAACCGTACTTTTTCAAAGCTGATCGTGCGTATCGCTATAATAGGTATTATGCTGGGTTTGGGTGTAATGATCTTATCCATAGCAGTTATCAGGGGCTTTAAACAGGAGATAAGGCAAAAGCTGCGCGGCTTTGCCGGTGATATACTGATACAAAAGTTTGATAATAATAACTCCTACCAAAACTCCCCGTTTGGCAACGAAAATACTTTTGTTAAAAAAGTAAAGACATATCCCTTGTTTACCCATATTATGCCGATTGCTACCGAGCCAGGTATCATCAAAACCGGCAGCGAGATAGAAGGTGTGGTAATGAAAGGGGTTAATAAAGATTACGACTGGACCTACTTTAAAAAGATACTGGTAGCCGGCAAGGTGATTGATTTCAAAGATTCAGTTGAAGCGCAAAAGCAGATCATGATATCGAGTTATACTGCGGGCCGGCTAAAGCTAAAGGTGGGTGATAAGTTTTTGATGTACTTTGTGCAGGAGCGCTTGAAAAAACGCCCTTTTTACATTACTGGCATTTTTAATGTGGGGGTTGAGGATATCGATAAAACCTTTGTAGTAGGCAGCCTGTCATTGGTCAGCAAGTTAAATAACTGGAATCCGGATGAAATAGGAGGATATGAATTGCGGGTGGCGGATTTTAGCAGGCTGGAAGAGGCTAATGATTTTTTAAGCGACAAGATGCCCATACAATTAAAATCCTTCATGGTCAGCGAAACATACCCCGCTATTTTTGAGTGGCTGAAACTATTGGATGTAAATGCTCAGGTAATGCTTATCCTGATGCTCATTGTAGCTACTATTAATATGATATCAGCCTTGCTGATCATTATACTGGAGCGCACATCCATGATCGGGATATTTAAGGCGATGGGCGCAGGTAACTGGACCATCCAGAAAATATTTTTGTACAATGCTTCCTACCTCATCGGCATCGGCCTGGTATTGGGAAATATATTCGGGCTTGGAGTAAGCCTTTTCCAGTATAATACGCACTTTTTTAAACTGGATGAGGCATCATATTACATGAAATTTGTGCCTATACAGATCAATTGGATGGATATGGTGCTTTTAAATGTTGGTACACTGGTGATCTGCCTGCTGGTGCTTATTGTGCCATCCACACTGGTAACCAAAATTTCACCGGTAAAGTCTATCAGGTTCAAATAATACACGATTTCGGAATTTATGAGATTTAAAAGAATTTTAAATCCTGCAAATCTTTAAAATCCTACAATCGTGTTTTATCGTATTATTTTTTGCTGAAATTGAATTTCAGATTCAATCCACCTGCACCGAAACGGATATCCTGCGAACCCAGGCCAGAAAGTGGGTACTTAAGGAACGGCTCAATGATCAGCCTGTTTTTGCCCAATGGATAACCTACACCAAACGAAACATTCAGCGTTTTTGCAAAATAGAAACTGTTAAAGCTTTGGTTTGTGGTTTGATCCTGCACCTGGTTACCGGTTGCCGAAAACGGAGCTGAGTAATTGTAGCTATACGTATATTTCTCATTTATAAATGTACCCGAACTTAAACCTGCTGAAATGTAAGTGTCGCTATTTTGCGGGTCAAATACATATTTTAGGTTCAAAGGAACATCTAACCCAACCAAATTGGCATTATAAGTTTTGATGGATGGAACCGCTGCAGCCGCGAGATAGGTATCTTTTGATGAGCCATATGCACTTGCCGCAGCAAGCGCTGCAGGTGCCGCCAAAGGGATCTGGGAGTTATAATTTAATGTATTTTGCGCAATAGCAACGCCGGTAGAGAATTTTAGATTTTTGCTCAATTTAATGTCAGAAGTAAAGCCTGCACCCAGGTTAAGCTGGTTATTGCTTCCTTTTGCATAATTAAAATAAGTGGCAGCATATACACCGAAACGCACCGCCTTGTCATTATTTTCAGATTTTTTATTGCTTTTTTGATCCCCGTGATCTGTTAAGATCGCACTATTAGTTTTGGTTATTTGCTGCATATCAATGCCCGGTACAGTGGTTGCCGCCATCGATTTAGCAGGCTGTTTGCTGCTCGTATCAATTTTTACTTTATCCTTTATCACCGGGGTTGCTGCGATCAGGTCCGGGGCCTTAGGTTGAATTTTGGGCTGAACTGCCGCCACGATCTGCATAGTACTGTCAACTTTTATTACGCTTCGGTCGGTTAAAGCTGGATTTGGTTTAACTATATTATTTAAGCCGGCTGATGGCACTGATGGTTGTTTAGCTATTTGCTGCTGAAAAGACGACACAGCAGATTTTCTGACCGCCGGAGATGGTTGTTTAGCTATTTGCTGCTGAGCTGATGACACATCAGATCTTTTGATCGCTGGAATTGCCTCTTTGTTGTTATCCGCAATAGCCTGTTGGGGCTCAGATAGTATGGCAGTGTCCTTTAAAATATTATCCTTTTTCTGTTCGATAGTTTTTGGCGCGCTGTTACTTGCCGGCTTCTTCTTAATATTGGTTATCTGCTGTGTATCCGCAGGCGTATATTTAAACCATAGTATCCCCAGAAACAGCAGTAATACTGCCGCGACCGAACTCCACCATAGCCAGGCTGCCGGACGGCGTTTTGCCTTCTCAGGATATTTTTCCCTGAGCAGCAACCAGCCCTCATCGGCAGAGGCGTCCTCGAAATTTTCGAACACCTCCCTGATGCGGTTTCTTAAGTCGTTATCCAATGGATCATCCATGGTTTTGTGTTTCGGATTTGATTATTTTTCTCAATTTTTCTTTAGCTCTGCTTAAATACACTCTTGATGAACTTGCCGGAATGCTTAGTATACCAGCAATTTCATCATGATTATATCCATCGATCTCATATAAGTTAAAAATGGTAAGCTGGATGGCCGGTAATTGCTTCATCAGGTTTAAAATATCTTGCGCATTCAAATTATCAATGGTCGTAACATTTCCCACCAAAGGGCCGGCGTTATCCAGTTCAATATTTAGCTGGAGTTTTAAATCCTTGCGCCGCCTGTCAATTGCTGTGTTTACGATAATAGTGCGCAGCCATGCTTTAAAAGGTTTTTCGATATTGTAACTACCCATCGAATGGAAAGCCTTAATAAAAGCGTCATTTACAACCTCCATAGCATCATCCCTGTTCAGGCTATATCGCAAGCCAATACCCATGGCATAGCCATAGAACTGCTTATAAAGCAGTTCCTGATACTTTAAGCTGCCTGATTTGCATTGCCTTATCAGTTCATCTTCGGCAATGCGGTAGGGTGGATGCATTAATTGTTTTTATTCAACCTATAATTCAATTCATTTAATTGTTCGTAGTCGTTACGATACAAACAGCAAGATCGCTACAAAAAGGTAAAATATTTTTGCGGCAGTATTGTTTATGCGGATTTATATTATTGTTAATAAATAAGAAATAAAAAAGCCGGTAGTGCGCCGGCTCTTATGGATCTATTACAAATCGTAGTTTTAATTTACCTTTTTCAGATCATATTGCAGGCTCAATGTATCCGGTCCGGCTGCCATTTGAAAAATGGTACCATCAAAATAATATGCATAAGTGCCGTTAAGATGGGTTTTTGTAATTGGGGCTGTAGGCGAATAAGTAGCATCTACAAAATTAATTAAAGGAGCACCAATGGCAAAAGTGCCGTGGCTACCGGCATGTGCGGTGGCTGTATCACCGGTAACAGTATATAATTTTGTTGCCCCGTTTAAAGTAACGGTAATATTAGCTTTTCTTAAAGTGTCATATGTCGTACTGCTTGGTCCAAGGTTCCTGCGCACTATCCTGAATTGACCGGCGTAACTGCCTGATGGTTCTGGCTGTGGCGTAACGGTGTTTTTCTTTAAACATCCTGTTCCTAACGCTGCCAATAAGAGTAATAAATAAAGTAATTTGTGTTTCATCTCAATTAATATTTTATGCCAATACGTAAATGTATAGATAAACGCTACAAGGCCAAGGTTATTTTATAACTTTTTCGCTTCATCCCAAAATATGTCCATTTCTGCCAGGCTCATATCATGCAACTGCCTGCCATTTTCCTTCGCTTTGCTTTCAAGGTATTGGAAGCGTTTAATAAATTTACGGTTGGTTTTTTCAAGCGCGTCTTCAGGATTGATATTGATAAACCGGGCGTAATTGATGAGTGAGAAAAGCAAGTCGCCAAATTCGCTTTCCGCTTTATCATGGTCAATAGCGGTACTATCCTCCACATTAAATTCATTTTTAAACTCCTGCATTTCTTCTTCCACTTTGGCCCAAACCTGTCCTTTTTCTTCCCAGTCGAATCCCACACCCCTGGCTTTTTCCTGTATGCGCGATGCTTTTACCAATGCCGGTAAGGATGCCGGTACACCACCTAAAACAGATTTATTGCCCTCTTTTAGTTTGATCTGCTCCCAGTTGCGTTTTACATCATTCTCATCATTTACCTGCACATCTCCATAAATATGCGGATGCCTGTTGATCAGTTTGTCACATATCCCATTTAAAACATCGGTGATCGTAAAATCATTAGTTTCGGAAGCTATGCGGGCATAAAACACCAGGTGAAGCATAATATCGCCCAGTTCCTTTTTTATTTCGGGCATATCGGCGCTCAGGATCGAATCGGATAGTTCATAAACCTCCTCAATGGTTAAGTGGCGCAGGCTTTCGAGGGTTTGTTTCTTATCCCAGGGGCAGTTTAAACGCAGATCGTCCATAATGGTGATTAATCGTTCAAATGCTGATGAGGGCGAGTTGGCGGTTACCGGAGCTACAATAGGCATAAATAATGTTTGTACGCAAAAATAGGGTTTAAGTCGGAAAGTCAGGGAGTCCGAAAGATGGAAAGTTTTAATTTTAGAAGATGCTTAAGTAATAATCAATCGCAAAATTATTTAAATTTGTTTAAGTAGTTAATGCAAAACCATGCCAGATTATACCCAAATACTTTATGATATCGAAGTGCACTTTGTAGAGGGCATACGCCGGTATTTTGAAGAAGGCGGTGACCCTAATGTGGTGATGGATGATGGCATGCCGCTTTTTAAAATGATGGTGGAAATGTATAGCCGGGGGCCAAAATTCAAGGATTGTATTCGGGTATTTATCGACCATGGATTGAGGTTTGAAGATAAAGCCTTGCTTGCTGTTTTAGCTCACGATGAAGATCAGCTTGAGAAAGCAATAGTTGAAGACCCGACTAAAGTGTCAAAAACATATGCGCTGCATAATAATACCTATACCCCTTTAACCGGGGGAACACTGCTGCATTATTGTGCTGAGTACAATAGTGTGGCTTGCGCCGAAGTGCTGGTAAAACACGGTGCTGATGTAAATGCCAGGGCCGCCTTGGATGAATATAGTTTTGGCGGGCATACGCCTATCTTTCATACGGTCAACCAAAACGGCAACAGTTCTGCAGATATGCTGCATTTCCTTTTGGAGCAACCGGCTGATCTGTATGTTACTGTTACTGGTTTGATATGGGGAAAGGGTTACGAATGGGAAACATTTATTCCGGCTGTAAACCCCATCAGCTATGCTATGATGGGATCGCTGCCGCAAGTGCACCGCAAAGAGAAAGTGGTAGCAGAAGTGGTTTCCCTGTTGATTAAACACGCTTATGGCATTGATTATACCCCGACAAATGTTCCCAATAAATATTTGAAAGGATAAATTTATCAGCATCTTAACGAAAAGGTAATTTGCAGGATATTATTTAGGTTTAATTTTGGATGGATATTTTTGATTATCACCTATGACTAAAAAACTTTACCTGGCAATCGCCCTGACTTTAATGCTACCTGTGTTGGTTGTGGCCCAAACTATCAACCCACAGGGGGTAAGTAATTCGATGCAGCAACCGCAGCCTTTTTTATTTACCATCAATACCCTTAACCCCGCCGCACGCGGCTGGAGCCTGAATTACTCGGGCGGCTATGGTGAACGCACGGTTACCCCGATAGGCTATGATGGTGTCGATCAAAATGTTGCTGTAAAAGGATATTTGGGTGCGAAATTTACCTTGCTGGCTTCTATGGGCATCGGTTTTGGAAATAATGGTGATATCAGGAGTTTGCAGCAAGCCGAAGTTTTGCGGGACTTTATTGGTGGGAATGAGCCAACAGGCGTTAGGATAGGTGCCGGCTTGGGCTTCAGGCGGGAGTTTAACAATACTCAGGTGGCTTTAAGCCGTATCACGGCAGCTTATGAGAATTTAAACTGGAAATTTGGCGCTAATGTGCGGTTTGAAAAGGCATTTGACAAGAACCGTGACGGGCTGGATATTATCAGCAGCATTGGCATACACCGACAGATAAGCGGACAGCTTTTTGGCGGTATTGAAGCGGTAGGACAGGATTTAGAGGGTTTTTGGGAGGCAGATGAGGCCGAAGGCGGTGCACGCCTGTTGATTGGTCCTTCGTTGAATTTTGCCCCGGTGGCATCGCGATTTTCTTTCACCTTATGTGGTGGCCCGATCATTTATGCTACACGCAGCACTATAGCGCCTAACGAATTTGCTACAAGGGAATTACCTTTATCAAATGGTTTCACGATGAAATTTAATGTTGGGTTTAAATTCTAAAGGGGTCTGGTCGCTCTAAGCATTTCTCTTTTACCGGCAGCACCGGGAACCTTTTCTATTTTCAGGCCAAAGCCTTTGAGCATGCGTTTGAGATTGCCGGTGATGGCATAAGTGACAAACACACCGCCCGGTTTTAAAAATTGGATGGTGTGGCCAATAGCTGTTTCATCCCACATTTCCGGCTGGTAAGCTGAAGCAAAAGCGTCAAAATAGATCACGTTGTATTGCCTTTCGCTATTAAAATCTAACAGTTTGCAGTTGGCGGTTTGCAGTTTGCAATATGCGTTGATGTTTATGGGTTGCCTTAGAGAGTCAGGATAATGTTGTATGAAACTGTCCCAAAGCGAAGCAGCTATGTATTGCTCGTACCCGGTTTGGTCGATCATCTCAGAGCCTATTGGATAAGCTTCGATGCCCGTGTAATCAAGATTGATCTTTTGGGTTGTGCAATAGTCGGCGCTTAACAGGAAATTGAGACCTGTGCCGAAACCAACTTCTAATACAGAAACATGAGCCGCCTCATTACCTGTCAAAAAATGTTTGAGCCCCGCATTTAAAAAAACGTGCTGACTTTCCTGTAAGGCGCCATGGGCAGAATGGTAATTTTCGCCCACCTCGCTGTTGAAGATCGTTTTTGAGCCATCGGCAGTTGTTATGAATTGTAAGCTCATCACCAGTCTTAACTTCCGATTTCGGCATTCCGACTTCCGACTTCAATAACCGCTTCTCCCAAATCATAAACCGGGACAGTTTTTATTTTACCAGCTATAATACTGGTAGCCGCTGCCGAACGATACCCTGCCGCGCAATGTACTACGATGGGCTTATCTGCGGGGATCTCACTTAAGCGTTCCCTTAATTCGGGCAGGGGCATGGTGATAGCATGGGCAAATATTTTGCCGTCATTTATTTCGCCCCAGTTGCGTACATCAACTATAGTATAGTGATCGGGATGAAATTTATAATCGGTCTCGTCTATTTCGGGTAATTTTTCGGTGCCGTTATTTGGAGCTAACAGGGCCGCTTTTATATTTTTTTCGTAGCCGATCTTAGCCGCCTTTTTAATGAGGATATCCATGCTGTCGTTATTGGCAGCTATTAAGTAAAAAGGCTCATCAGGCCCTACTATGGAACCCAGCCAGGTTTCAAATTTATCTCCATCCTGGATATTCATGGCGCATTTTACATGTCCCTTTTTAAACTCCTGCCGTGGCCGGGTATCAACGATAAGCACCCCGTTTTGCAATGGCGTATTGCGACTGATCCTTGGTACCGAAGCAACACTTTTAGCTAATGGTTCTGCGCCTTTTTTATTCAATTCCACATCATACCCAAAATATTTGGGCATAAAAGGCTGGTCGGATGTCAGCGTTTCAACAAAAGTAAATTCATTCATTAGCTGCAGTGCGTAATTTTCGCGCAGTTCGCGACCTATAGTACTTTGCAGGTCGGGGCTCATACTTTTACCGCATAGCGAGCCGGGCCCGTGGGCAGGGTAAACCACCACATTATGGGGCAGCGTCATCAATTTCTCGCGGGTGGAGTGATACATTTGCCGGGCCAGTTCTTCTTTTTCGGCAGTGATGTTTCCGGCATTTTCACGCAGGTCGGGTCGACCCACATCGCCAACAAATAAGGTGTCGCCGGTAAATATAGCTTTATCGTTTCCATCCTCATCCAACACCAAAACACAAATAGAATCAGGTGAATGACCGGGGGTGTTGATGGCTTTCAGTTTGATATCGGCCAATTGGATCACGTCACCATCATCAAAGCTTTCATGCGGGTATTCGGCACCGAGCAATTTGCTGGCATAAATGGTTGCCCCGGTTGTGAGATGTATCTCCAGGTGTGAACTTACAAAATCAGCATGCGGATGGGTTTCAATAACACCCACAATGCCGGCATTATTAAAGGCGGCAAAATCATAATATGGCTGTGGATCTCGTGCGGGGTCGATTACGACCATTTTCCCTAGCCTGATCACCGCGTAGGAGCCATGAGCCAGTCCCTTATCGTAAAATTGATGGATTATCATATAATTATTGTGACAAAGATAGTCAAAGGGTTGAAATGCTTAGAATTGAGGAACGGTTAGTGTATTGAACTTTGAAATTATTACATTAGCCATACCATTATTGCCTGTAAATCTGATCCTTTAATGAAGCGCCGATTACTCCAATCAATATCAATAACCATTTTATTGGGTGCGCTGTGTTTCAACGATATCGCGCGGGCCCAGGGCATTGATACGCTTGAAACCAGGATCAAAACTTCGTTAGCCGATCATTACAAAAAATATCCCCAGGAGAAGATATTTCTGCATACCGATAAAGGTATTTATATCAGCGGGCAAATTATTTGGTATAAGGATTATATTACCGCTTATGGCAAGCCTTCGCAATTGAGCAAAATAATGTATGTGCAGTTGACTGATGAAAAGGGTAATGTGATAATCAAAAATAAATTACCATTGAAGGATGGACTATCGCATGGGAATATAAATCTGCCTGATAATTTACCGACCGGCTGGTACCAGTTAAGGAGTTTTACCACATGGATGCTCAATTTTGGGGAGGATGGTTTTTACCATCAACAGATATACATTCAGAATAGAACAGATAATGCCGAAAAGATTGCCGGTAAAAAATCTGATCAATATCATATCACCTTCTTTCCGGAAGGTGGCGACCTGGTAGAGGGGAATCTTTGCAATATCGCTTTTAAGGCAACGGATGGCAGTGGTTTGCCCGTCAAAATAGATGGCGAAGTGCTGGACAATACTCAAAAAGTTATTGCCAAACTGGCGACTGTGCATGATGGGATGGGCCTGTTCAGAGTAGAAGGCTATGCGGGTAAAAAGAATAAGGCCATTGTTCATTTTCCGGATAATTCTGTTCAGGACGTGGAATTGCCAGAGTTTAAAAAAGCCGGGATAACCATGCAGGTAAATAATAGCTCCGTTGAACAGATCGGCATAAAAATATCCTTTACCAATGAGCTTCAACAATCCCGCAATGTGGTAATTGCCGCCTTTCAGAATAATGGTTTGATCAATACCTACCCGCTCCAATTGAACAGGGGGATCAATAATTTCAGGATCAAAAAAAGTGATTTTGCCACGGGTATACTTAGGTTGACGCTATTTACTGCTTCGGGATTGCCACAGGCGGAAAGACTTGTATTTATTAATAAGAATGACCAACTGCAACTGGCTTTAAATGCAGATACACTATCACATCAGCCTAAAAGCAGATCCGTATTTAAGCTGAGTTCAAAAGCAGGGCAGGGTGCTTTTGCGCCCGGCCATTTTTCTGTATCAGTTACCGATGCCGATATGGTGGATGATAATTTGGAAGATCATATTTATGCTTCCTTATTACTTACATCCGAATTGAAAGGAAGCATTTATCACCCGGCTTACTATTTCAAAAATAACAGCGATACCTTACAAAGCCAGCTCGACCTGGTGATGCTCACCAATGGCTGGCGGCATTTTAAGTGGGATACGGTATTGAATAATAAGCCCGTTGCCATAAAATATCCGGTGGAGAAATCGCAGTTTATTGCAGGTAAAATTATCGGCTATCATCAGCCTGCCGGCGATAAAGATCAGCTTAAGATAAAACTCATCATCGCGAATGAGGACTCGAGCAAATACATCGGCTTTGTTACCCCTGATAGCACCGGTCAGTTTATATTGAAGGATTATAATCACCAGGGAGCATCTAAACTGTATTTTGAGGTGGCTGATGTAAAAAACCATAAGAAACAGCTGAAAGTTGATTTTATGAAATCGTTGATGGACACGGTTAATTTGCCGGGGGATACGATAGCAAATCTTTCCGAAACAATACAGACTATAAATCCGGCATTGTTAAATAATGCCATACACGGACAAAATGAGCAATTGACGGCCAGCGGAATAGTACTAAAAGTTGTTGAGATCAAAGGAAAAAAACCCACCCCTACTGAGCTCCTGATCAAAAGGCATGTAAATAATTTTCAATCGGAACCGGCTTATACGCTTGACCTGGTGAATAACCCTTCTCCTAATATTGATATTGTTGATTTCATGAAAGGACGATTTCCGGGTTTACAGATAGTTGGTAACAGCGGCAGGGCATTTTTTACTTATCACGGTAGTAATACCCTTATGGGGACGTCTGACAGTAGCGCTGTTGGCGGAGCATACTTGCCCTATTTTTATATGAACGAATCACATATATCCTTTGATGACCTGCAGGATATCCAGTTAAGTAATATTGCCATGATCAGATTTTTCCCGCCCCCTGTTTGGTTTGCGCCCTACAATGGCGGCAATGTAGGCGCATTGGTTATTTATACCAAAAAGCAGGGCGATGATAAAACGCCTTTTGTAAGTAAAGAGTCCTTCGACCAATATATTTTTAATGGCTATAGCTTAACCCGCGAGTTTTACTCACCCGACTACAGCCAGAAAACTAATTTCCAATCCGACAGCCGCAGCACGCTATATTGGAATTATGATCTGGATACCAACAGCAGCGGGGAAGTGAAATTTCATTTTTATAATTCGGATAAAGCCAAAAAGTACCGTGTTATTATCCAGGGAATGGATGCCAGCGGCAGGTTGGGATATTTGGATGAGGTGTTTTGAGTGGTTGAAAGGTTGTAATGTTATTAAACAGTAAAGCCCGGCTTTTCAACCGGGCTTTGACTTATAACTGAATACTCAGAACGTATTACCAAATCTTGGTCCTATCCTCCGGTTTTTTGTACATTTTATCGCCCGGTTGAATGTTAAAGGCGGCGTACCAGGCATCGATATTAGTGAGCGGCGCATTGGAACGGTATTGTTCCGGCGAGTGCGGATCGGTCAGGATACGCTGTGCGGCTGCTTCGGGGCGTTGTGAGCCTCTCCAAACCTGTGACCACGACAGGAAGAAACGCTGATCCGGCGTAAATCCATCAATTTTGGTAGTGGATTGTCCTTGTTTGGTCTTTTTGAACGCGGCGTATGCTACATTTAGGCCACCCAGGTCGGCTAAGTTTTCACCTAATGTCAAACGGCCATTTACATGCACTGTATCCAGTACGGTAAAGGCATTGTATTGAGCCACTACCTGGTCAGCACGGCTTGTAAATTTATCGGCATCATCCTTTGTCCACCAATCGCGCAGGGTACCATCGGCATCATACCGGCGGCCCTGGTCGTCAAAACCATGGGTCATTTCGTGGCCGATCACTGCGCCTATACCGCCATAGTTTACAGCATCATCGGCTCCAAAATCAAAGAATGGAAATTGCAATATCCCGGCAGGGAATGTAATTCCATTGGTGGTTGGGCTATAGGAAGCATTAACAGTAGGAGGAGTCATACCCCATCTTGTTTTATCAACCGGCTTGCCCAACTGGCTGATATTATAATTATAACGCCATTTTGATATCCTTTTCAGGTTTCCGGCATAATCATTCCGCTCGATCTCCAGGCCGGCATAAGTTTGCCATTTATCAGGATAACCTATCTTAACGCTGAAAGCAGCCAGTTTTTTCAATGCTTTTGCTTTGGTTTCAGCACTCATCCAATCCAAATGCTGGATGCGTTCGCCTAAAGTTACCTTCAGGTTATTCACCAGGTTAACCATGTATTGCTTTGCGGCTGGGGTAAAATATTTTTCTACATACAACTGGCCCAGCAATTCGCCCAGGCTGCCATCCACTAAGTTCGACATACGTTCGTTGCGTGGAGTTTGTACTTTTTGCCCGCTTAAAGCGCTGCCATATTCAAAATTCGCTTTTACAAACGGTGAGCTTAATGATCCCGCCGAACCTTTCAGGATGTTCCATTGCAGGTAAACTTTCCAATCGGCAACAGGGGTGGCAGCTAATAAAGCATCAGCAGCCTTAAAAAAATCTGGCTGGGCAACCAGGATGGTGTCCTGCCCGCTTACTTTCATCTGTGGCATTAATTCTGTCCAGTTTAAATGAGGGGTGGTTTTGCCAAAATCAGTAACAGCAAATTTGTTATAGGTTTTATTTGGGTCACGCATTTCTGTGCGGCTAAGCTGGGCTTTGGCCAGCGTGGCTTCTATATTAAATATGGTTGCTGCATTTTTATCTGCATCAGCCTCGCTGGTGCCTGTGAGGGTAAATAAAGTAACAATGTATTTTTTATAGGCATCCTGTATTTTTTTGGTGCGGGCATCACTCTTTAAATAATAGTCCCTGTCGGGCATGCTGGTACCACCCTGTCCAAACTGCACAATATTTTTTGTAGGATGCTTTGAATCGGCACTAACACCAAAACCAAAAAGCGGGCTGGCTTCGCCGTTTACCCGTTCGTAAACGATCTCGCTGATCACACCATTAAGATCGGATACTTTGGTAATGCGCTGCAGGTCGGATTTAATTGGGTCATAGCCGAGTTTTTCGATAGCAAGGCTATCCATTCCGCTTGCATACAGATCGCCGACACGTTGTTTTAAACTGCCTTTTGACTGACCAGCAGTTTTGCTTACATCATTCAGCAAACCGAGTAGTTTGTCGGTATTTTCCTGGTGCAGGATACTAAAACTGCCCCAGCGGGTTTCTTTGGATGGAATAGCATTTTGCTTTATCCATGTGCCATTGGCATAATCAAAAAAATCATCTCCCGGCTTTATCGTAAGATCCATGTTAGCAGGATCGATAAACTTTGACGGAGTACCCGCCGGTTCCGGCTTCGTTTTTTTGACCCCATCGGGTGTAAATGCTACAGCCGTCAAAGCAAGCGCTCCTGACAGCATTAAAGTTGTAAAGTTTAATTTCATATTAATTAGTTGAGAAAGGTTGAAGTTAGTAAAATACACCTGATAGATGCAAAATGGCGAAGCGGGTTTTAGCGGTTAAACCAACTTAACAGGACATGAAGCTTTAATCGTTTTAGCAGAATATCAAAGAATTTGAAACCAAACAGCGTTTTCATACCTAAATCCGGATCAGTAATATATAAACGCTGAATTGTAAAATTATTGTTATAAAGGGCAGTAAATAGTTCATGATCGATAGTTCATGGCAGGTGATTAACTATCAACTATGAGCAATGAACTATTGGCTGAAATCGCTATTTTTGCGCGCTATGAGTATTTCTAAAACATATCAGCCCAAACAAGCAGAAGATAAATGGTATAGCTATTGGTTAGAACACAAGTTTTTCAGGTCGGTACCTGACGAACGCGAGCCTTATACGATAGTCATTCCGCCGCCAAATGTTACCGGCGTGCTGCACATGGGCCATATGCTGAACAATACCATACAGGATGTGCTGATACGCCGCGCCCGTATGAAGGGCAAAAATGCCTGCTGGGTTCCCGGCACTGATCACGCCAGTATAGCTACCGAAGCAAAAGTTGTGGCGATGCTGAAAGAGCGCGGCATCAGCAAAAAAGACCTGACACGCCCTGAATTTTTGGCTTATGCCTGGGAGTGGAAGGAAAAATACGGCGGCATCATCCTGGAACAATTAAAAAAATTAGGTGCCAGCTGCGATTGGGACCGCACCCGTTTTACAATGGATGATGATCTGTCGGAAGCCGTGATCGATACGTTTATCCACCTGTACAAAAAAGGCTGGATATACCGCGGTGTACGTATGGTGAACTGGGACCCGCAGGGAAAAACAGCGGTGTCAGACGAGGAAGTTGTGCGTAAAGAAGTTAATCAGAAGCTTTATTATATTAAGTATAAAGTAGCAAGTAGCGACAGTGAATCATCAGATTTCCTCACCATTGCAACTACAAGGCCTGAAACCATTATGGCTGATACGGCTATCTGTATCAACCCGAATGATGAGCGATACATTCATCTTCATGGCAAAAAGGCATATATACCTTTGATCAACAGAGAAATCCCTATCATCCTGGATGACTATGTAACCATGGATTTTGGTACAGGTTGTCTGAAGGTAACGCCTGCGCATGATTTGAATGACTACCAACTCGGGCAGAAACACCACTTGCCGGTGATCGATATTTTGAATGATGACGGTACGCTGAATGAAAAGGCGCAAATATTGGTAGGTGAGGATCGCTTTGCGGCGCGTAAAAAGATTGTACCATTATTGGAAGAGGCTGGGCAATTAGAAAAAATAGAAGATTATAAATCGCAGATAGGATTTTCAGAACGGACGGACGCGGTGATCGAGCCCAAACTATCCATGCAATGGTTTTGTAAAATGGATGAGATGGCCAAGCCGGCATTGGATTATGTATTAAAAGGCGATATTAAGCTGATCCCGGAGAAATTTGTCAATACCTATCGCCATTGGATGGAAAATATTCACGACTGGACCATCAGTCGCCAATTGTGGTGGGGGCAGCAGATACCGGCGTGGTATTTACCGGACGGGCAATACGTGATCGCTAAAAATATAGACGATGCGCTGGAACAGGCGCAACTCGCAACTCACAACCCACAACTCACAATTCAAGATTTAAGGCAAGAAGAAGATGTGGTAGATACCTGGTTCTCCTCCTGGTTGTGGCCCATATCTGTATTTGATGGATTTAAGGATCCTAATAATGCTGATATTAACTATTACTACCCGACTAATGACCTGGTAACCGCGCCTGAAATATTATTTTTCTGGGTAGCGCGGATGATCATGGCAGGGCATGAGTTCAGGGGTGAACTGCCATTCCGAAATGTTTACCTCACCGGTATTGTGCGGGATAAGCTAGGTCGTAAAATGTCGAAATCATTGGGCAACTCGCCCGACCCGCTTGGCCTGATCGAGAAATATGGCGCTGATGGAGTAAGGGTAGGTATGTTATTTAGTTCGCCTGCCGGTAATGACCTGATGTTTGACGAAAGCCATTGTGTACAGGGGCGCAATTTCTGGAACAAGGTTTGGAACGCATTCCTGCTGGTCAAAAATTGGCAGGTGGATGATACATTAGAGAATCCCAATGGAATAGCCATTAACTGGTTTAAAAGCCGTTTCGGGCAGGCAATGACCGAGATCGAAGAAGACTTCGCCCAATATAGGCTATCAGAAGCCTTAATGGCCACTTACAAACTGGTATGGGACGATTTCTGCGCCTGGTACCTGGAGATGATCAAGCCGGCCTATGAGCATCCTATTGACAGGGAAACTTATGAGCAAACCATCGCGTTTTTTGAGGATGTATTAAAGATATTACATCCATTTATGCCATTTATTACGGAAGAGTTATGGCACGATGAACTTTTTGGCGCGCGCGCGCCCATGGATTGTTGTATTGTTGCCCCAATGCCGGAATTTGAGCAAATAAATACCCAATTGCTTGAGGAAACAGAAATAGTTAAACAAGTGATCACCGAAATCCGCAACACACGCAACAGCAAGCAAATTTCGCCTAAGGAAAGTTTGACGTTGTCGGTAAAAGCAAATTCTGATATTAATTACGATCAGTACAAAGCTATACTATGCAAGCTTGGTAATATCAATGAATTTAATGCTGTGAACGAAAAGGTAAGTGACGCGGTTAGCTTTATGGTATCAAAAGACGAGTTTTATATACCATTGGCTAATAATATTGACCCTGTTGCAGAAAAGGAAAAACTGCTTAAGGAAAGGGAATACCTGGAGGGTTTTTTAAAATCTGTAGACGCTAAACTAAATAACGAGCGGTTTATGAAAAACGCAAAACCGGAGGTTATTGAGAATGAATTACGAAAAAAGGCAGATGCCGAGGCGAAATTGAAAATAATACAGGATAGATTATCGGGTTTGGCAAACTAATTGCATTTAAAAGGCGGTCTTAAAAAATTATAAATGCTTGTTGATGTTATTCATGCGTTGTATTTTTAAGTTTTATTTGATGCAATGCTAAAGCCCCGATAATGAATAGAGATGTAGGTTTTTTTAATTTTTCTATAAACAAAATCCTTACCAAGGAGCAATCAATCCTTGACCAGGCGCGCATCCGCCTTTTGTATTACGGGTTATGGCTGGCCATCATCGCGGTTTCGGCCCTGTTGATCAATATCTATCTCGAACATCAGTATATACTTGCCGCAAGTACCACGGTATTATTGCTCAGTATCATTATCTTATTTAAATATCTAACCTTCAGGCCCAGGTGGGGCATTATATCACATATATTGCTGGTGCTGGCCACTATGGTCAACCTGAGCAGCGTATTTGTGGCGCTGCAAAGTGTAAATATTGTTACCGCCCAGATCATCTTCCTCATCATTGTATTTAGTTTTTACATGCTGGGGCAAACGTGCGGCTTGTTCTACTCCCTGGTCAACCTGATCCCCGTACTGATATTTTTAGTGATGATGTATGATAGCAACTATTTTATCGGGGTAAAGCCCAAGATAGTTGACGAGTCGACCCTGATCATTACCATATTTGCCAATTTTATATTGATCATTTTTATTCATAGCCACTTTTATACGGCATTTATAAAAAGCATAAGACAGCTGCGGGAAACTGCTGAAGAACGCGGAGTGTTGAATGTGGAATTTGAGAAAGCGATCGAAAAAGCTGAAAAGTCATCCCAAGCCAAATCAGAGTTCCTTTCAACCATGTCTCACGAAATAAGGACGCCTCTTAACGCGGTTATCGGCATGAGTAACCTGCTGATGATGGGTAATCCACGTCCCGATCAGAAAGAGAACCTGGACATATTGAAATTTTCGGCCAATAATCTTTTGGCGCTTGTAAATGATGTACTCGATTTTAATAAGATAGAATCGGGAAAGGTTGTGTTTGAGAGCATTAAGTTTGACATGGTAGACATGCTGCAAAATATTTGCGGCGGGCAAATGTTAAAAGCCGGAGAAAAAGGGCTTGAGTTTAAACTGGAAATTGAAGAATGTGTAAAAAGTAAGATCGTTTATGGCGATCCCACCCGTTTGGCGCAGATCATTTTTAACCTCATCAGCAATGCCATTAAATTCACACATGAAGGAACAGTGTGGGTAAAAGTTAATTGCCTGGAAGATCGCCACAATACGGTTAATGTCAATTTTACTGTAAAGGATACCGGTATCGGCATAGAAAAAGAAAATCTTGACGCCATATTTGAACCTTTTACGCAGGAATCGATCACAACCACCCGTCAGTACGGCGGTACAGGCTTGGGCCTGGCCATTGTAAAACGTTTATTGGAGCTGCAAGGCTTGCAAATGAGTGTGATCAGTCAGCCGGGACAAGGTTCCGAATTCTCGTTCCATATGGAATTTGCTGTGTCAACTGAAACAGTAGCCGAGCAGGCCGAAAAGCAGCCATTGACAGGAAACATGGATAGCCTGGGCGGTATGCGTGTGCTGATAGCCGAAGATAACCTGGTAAATGTAATGCTGATGAAAAAGCTGTTTTCAAAATGGGGTATTACACCTACCATTGCTGAGAATGGCGAAAGGGCTATAGAAATGGTTCAATATGGCAATTTTGATATCATCCTGATGGACCTGCAAATGCCGATATTGAACGGATTTGATGCAGCTATAGAAATACGAAAGATGCGCGACCCCAAAAAGGCAAATATCCCGATCATCGCTTTAACCGCATCGGCACTGTTTGATATTAAGGAACGGGTGTTTAGCTCAGGTATGAACGATTATGTGTCGAAACCATTTAAGCCCGAGGAACTGCGGGAAAAGATGCAAAGCCTGGTCGAGACTATTATATAAGATCAATATTTTTATAATCTGGCAGGTCCTCAATAAATTTATATCCCTTATTTACAAAATCTATCCGGCAGTAATAATGTTTTAACCCATTGCTTACCGCCAGCAGCGATACTTTGTGTACCATATTATAGCGGGCTATTTGATCGAAAACTTTTTGATCAATGTTAACTGATGGTGCTTTACATTCAATCAGCAGGATCTTTTCGCCAGATGGATTGAATACGACAATATCGGTTCGCTTAGCCATTCCGTATAATTTTAGTCCGCCCTCCAGTTTGATAAGTGTTTTGGGATAGCCTTTTTGATTGATCAGGTACTGCACAAAATGCTGTCTTACCCATTCTTCTGGAGTGATGATAATATGTTTTTTGCGGATGACATCAAACAATGTCAACTGACCGTTTTCTTCAGTGATCTTAAAAGGGTAGGGTGGTAATTGGAGCGGCTGCAGCATTGGTTGTAAAAATAGTTGATTGAGTTGATTAAGTGAATGGATGACAGAGTTAAAATTTTTAGTTGATTAGGTTGATTGACAAGTTAATCCAATAAAAACTTAATCTAACTCAATCAACTCATTCCAACCAATCAAACCATTTTGTTACTTTTGACTTACCGCTATGACTGCTCCAGATCTGATAAAAGACCTTAAGAACCGAAAGTATAAGCCCTTGTACCTGCTACATGGCGAAGAACCTTATTTTATTGATGAGGTAAGCAACTATGCCGAACAGAAACTGCTGCCGGAGGCCGAAAAGGGATTTAATCAAACGGTATTTTATGGCAAGGATACCGATATCATGGCCGTATTGAATGCCGCCAAACGCTACCCGATGATGGCCGAATACCAGGTTGTTCTGGTAAAAGAAGCGCAGGATATGAAATGGGGAAGGGATGATGAGGACAAAAAAAGCATCAATCCCTTACTTAGCTACCTCGAGAACCCTCTGCCGAGCACCATCCTGATCTTTTGTTATAAATATGGGAAGTTTGATAAGCGAAAGAAAACCTATAAAGCTATTGAGAAGAATGGCGTAATTTTTGAATCAGCCCCCTTATATGACAGCAAGATACCGGCCTGGATAGAGGCCTATATTACCGCGAAAGGTTACCAGATCAATCAGCAGGCATCGGCTATGCTGGCTGAGTACCTGGGGAACGACCTTTCAAAGATCGTTAATGAGCTGGAGAAACTGATGCTGAATGTGACCACGGGGCAGGCCATAACCCTGCAGCACATACAGGATAATATTGGTATCAGTAAGGAATATAATGTCTTTGAACTGCAATCGGCATTAAGCAGGAAAGATCCTTTTAAAGTAAACCAGATAATCAATTATTTTGAGGCTAATCCCAAAGCCAACCCGATCGTGCTGGTGCTGGGCAACCTGAATAACTTTTTCAGTAAGGTGTTGGTTTATCATTATGTAAAAGACAGATCGCCGCAAAACCTGGCGCGTGAGCTGGGCGTGAGCCCCTATTTTGTTAAGGATTATGAATTGGCCGCCCGCAGCTATAACTATGGTAAGGCAATGCAGGTGATCGGTCTATTGAGAGAATATGACCTGAAAAGCAAAGGTGTGGAATCAAACGCAGGGAATGGTGAACTGATGAAGGAGCTGATGTTTAAAATACTTCATTAAAACAGGAATCCAACAAAAACAATATTATTATTGTTATGTTTTGCTAATGGTTGGAAATAGCTGATTTGTAACCCCTTTGCTTGCTGTGATACTTCAATATGTCGAGGTTAACGACTGCTAAAAGTGTTATAATACTATAAAATGCTATATTTTGATATAGCGAACCGATGTTTAGCGCTTCAATAATATTCATCATTACAATGTGTGTTTAGTATAGGTTACAAACTAGCTGTAAAGTTAAATATATATTAACTAAAAAACAATATTTTTATTGAAAAGAAACATACAGATTTTTTATAGAAAATAATAAGGGCTTAAAAGAGGGATAATTTTTTTTTACAAATTAATTTATAATTCATATCCTTTAAATGAAAAAATGTTGCACCTTTACTATCAACTACCTTTTGGCGTGGCAAAGTGATGTTAAGCACTGCATCTTAACTTATTTAAAAATTTAATTAATGAACATTTTCGTAGGAAGCCTTCCTTTTAAAATAGAGGAAGCAGATTTAAAAGAACTTTTCGAAGCATTTGGAGAAGTTAGCTCTGTAAAAATTATCAACGACAGGGAAAGCGGCAGAAGCAAAGGCTTTGGTTTTGTAGAAATGGCAGACGATGAGGCAGCAAACAAAGCTATTGCAGAGTTGAATGGCAGCGAAGTTGGCGGCAGAAACATTGTAGTTAACCAGGCTGAAGACAAAAAACCAGGCGAACGCAGAAGCGGCGGTGGTGGTGGCTATGGCGGCGGTGGAAACCGTGGCGGTGGTGGCGGCTATGGCGGCGGCAGTGGGGGTTATGGTGGCGGCGGCGGTGGCGGCTACTCAAAAGATCGTCGTCCTAAATACTAATATACATTCATTATAGCGCCATGCACCCGCATGGCGCTCATATACCTTTGGCAAAATGTTTTTATTAGCGTTCCTGCTATCTTTTGGTATATACTGAACTTTGCTCCCCTTTATTTCGTTAAAACCTATAATCAGCTAATACTTTTGAAGTATAACCAGGTCTGTAAACAGGGGTGAAAACTTTAGCTTTAAAGATTAATATTTCTTTATTATTGTTGTATTTGTATTATTATAACCCCCGGATAATAAATGGACCCTTTTAATTCCCGCTTTATTTTAAAAGAAAAGCGCTGGCTTTGGATTGATTATGATAAGGGGATTAGTATTATACTGGTTGGATACGGGCACTGTTATGCTACGCTAAAAGATCACGGGCTTGCATTGGATAATTATCCTTTTTTTAATTATATCGGTGTGTTTTTATACGGTTTCAGGATGCCGCTGTTTTTTATAGTATCCGGTTTACTGGTGGCCAGGAGCCTGAACAAAAAAGGATTGAGCAACTATATCGGCGACCGTACCAATAATATATTATACCCTCTTTTTATCTGGGGCTTTTTGCAGATCACGCTGCAGATACTCACTGCCAGGTTTACGCATAATGATGTGCATCCTATAAGCTATCTTAACCTGATCATCAATCCGCGCGAAACGGGGCATTTCTGGTACCTCAACGCGCTGTTCGGTATTGGTGTGATCTACGCTTTTTTTAAGATAAAACTTAAGCTGAATGCTGTTATGCAGGTGATGTTAGGTTTGATCTTTTACTCCGCATCTGCTTACATCCATATCAATCATATTAATGCAATGCTTTTGACAGACGTATTTGAATATTATATATTCTTTGCGCTTGGCGACCTGGTATCAAAAATTATGCTTGCCGAAGGCAATATTGAACGTTTTTCATCGTGGAAGATATTTCTTCCCCTGATAGCGGTATTTATAACTATCCAGTATTTTTTCACACAGATCAACCTGGATCAAACCACAGCATTGCATAAGCTTGAAGGGATAAACTTTGTTGAACATCAGATGCCATTCTTCTTCCTTTTCGAAGCATTGGTTGGCTGTATCACCTCGGTCAGTTTTTCATTCCTGCTGCAAAAATATAAAGCGCTCACCTTCCTGCGTATTGTAGGTTATCACTCGCTGTTTGTTTATTGCATGCAGATCATCGTGATGACGATAGCCCGAACCGTTTGTATGAATGTACTGCACATAACTTATGTACCGGTACTGATCGCCCTGGTATGGTCATCGGGTATAGTGCTGCCGATCTTCTTTTATAATTTTTGCCTACGGTATAATTTATGGTGGCTATACACTTTCAGGAAACCCGAAAGACAGGTTGAGTACCTGCGCAGTAATAATATTTTCAGCTATAAAGGGGTGAAAAGTAGTTTATAGCGCACCTGCCACTACATCCTTAAACGTAAAGAAACTGAACGGCCAAGGGCCTGGATCAATTCGGGATCAAGAGAATTGTTCCCGTCTTTTTGTATCCAGCCTTTTTTATTGTCTTTTAGCAGTTCAAGCTTTTCGCCTTCCAGTATTAATTCGAGTTCAGTAGTGTTCTGATCAATTAATTTGCTGTTGATGATCTGATACGCGTAATCTGTATCATTAAATGTTATTCGTAATTGTAATCCCATATGCTCCTGTCTCCGTTGTAAAGATAACCTTGTTATCGTGATTACAATTATTTCTTTTAAATTAAAGTGGCTGAGTTTCAAGGGGGTTAAAATTGATGACTTAAAGTCGTGTTTTTGATATTATAGTTTGTTGGGGACAATACCTGCAAAAAAATGAGCCTGTTTAGTTTCTGTTCATCGTTTGCGGCATTCACAATACGCTTACTGTAAAAATGTCGTTAGTGATATCAGATCGAAGGTATAATTCAATACCTTCGATCTGAAGTTTTAAGACCATCTTATGAACAAATTATTTCTTTTGATTATCATGCTGACGATGGTTACCTGTGCTAACGCCGCTAAAAATGATGATAAAACATCGCCGGTAAATCTAACCGGTGTAAGCAACAAAACGATCAGCGGCTATACCATTAATTTGGACGGAAGCAAAACCGTTGGGATCTATTTACATAATTGCGACCATATCCGCATTACCGATTGCCGGATAATGAACTCGGAAAACATGGGCATCAGGCTTGATAATTGCAGCGACATCATTATTGAAAACTGTTTTGTAAGCGATGTGTCCGTTGGTATTTATGCTTTCAGATGTACAGGGGGCATCAAGGTAAACAATAATGAGGTGATGGACATGGTGGGCCCTTTTGTAAAGGACAATAAATTGATAGGCTTAGGCGCCCATATTCAATTCAACAGTTGTACCGGAGGAGGGAACCAGATAAACTATAATAAATGCCAGACAACTATAGCAGAAGGCAATAATCCTAACGAGCGTACGGGCGACAATATCAGTCTATATAAATCAAGCGGTATTCCCGGCGACCCGATCCAGGTATACCACAACAAAATTAAAGGTGGCGGAACCAGCACAGGTTCTTTTGGTGCAGGAGGTATTATTGCAGGCGATTCGGGTGGCGACTGGCAGGATGTGGAGTATAACACGGTAGTTGATTGTGGTTATGCTGGTATACAACAGCACGGTGGGTCAAATAATATCATCAGGCATAATACTATCCTGTTGAATAACAAGCCGTGGTCTGGTGCCGGCCTTGTTGTTGCCAATTATTCGGGGGCGCCTTCTGCCAATAACACGGTATCCGATAATACGGTTAATTGCTTCGCCGGGAAATTTAACACACAACGGGATACCGTATACAAGCCAGGCTCGGGTAATAGTGCGATGGAGCGGCCCAAAGGATGGGAAACCAATGTGGTAAAAGCAAAAATAGATCTGCGGGTGCTGCCTGATCAGCTGATCAGCCCGAAGAACCTTTTAAAGCGGGTAAAAAGATCAGAAAAAAACTAAGCGGCAGGCATTTCTCTTTCTCCCACCTTTTTCACATTTTTACCTGTCTAAAATCAGCATCACATGAACCATTGGTTAGTCAAATCAGAACCGCATAAATACAGCTGGGAGCAATTTAATAAAGACGGCCGCACCATGTGGGACGGGGTGCGCAATTTCACCGCGCGCAATAACCTCCGCAGCATGAAAACGGGCGATCTGTTGTTTTTTTATCATAGCAATGAGGGTAAGGAAATAGTGGGCATTGCCAAAGTAGTAAAGGAATTTTACCAGGACCCTACCACCGAAGACCCTAACTGGGTGGTGGTTGACATTTCACCCGTGGAAGCACTTAAAAAGCCCGTTACACTGGAGCAAATAAAGGCTGACCCGGCATTAAAGGATATCCAACTGGTAAAGCAGGGCAGGTTATCTGTAGCTGCTATAAAGCGCGAAGAGTTTGACCACATCCTGGCCCTGGCTAATAGTTGAGCTTATAGTTGACGGTTCATAGTTCATGGCTTCCTTCAACTATTTAAAAACAAAAGCCATGAACAACCGACTATGAACCATCACAAATTTAGGATACTGCTCTTTTTCCTGGTATTATTTTGTTCATTAACCGCTAAGGCACAATCGGATTTTAAAGGATTGGAGCACTTATTTACTGTACCCGAGAGTTATGTTGTTTACCATACCGACCATCCACCTGTAGTCGATGGCAATATTAATGAGCTGGTTTGGCAGCAGGTTAACTGGACAAATGATTTTGTGGATATTGAAGGTGCCAGTAAACCCAAGCCTCCATTTGCGACCCGTATTAAGCTATTATGGGATGACAGCACCCTTTATATTGCCGCACAGCTAACCGAACCGCATTTATGGGCCACGCTGAAGCATCATGATGATACGATGTTTCATGATAACGATTTTGAGTTGTTTATCGATCCCTATAATACCACGCAACCCTATTTTGAAATTGAGATCAATGCGTTGAACAGTATCTGGGATCTGATGCTGAACAAGCCATATCGTGATGGTGGTGTTGCGATCAGCAGCTGGGATGTACAATCCCTTCGTTCGGCAGTAAAAATGCAGGGTACACTAAATGATCCGGCAGATAAGGATAGCAGCTGGAGTGTTGAAATGGCAATTCCTTTTAAATCTATTAGTTTAGGCAGGCCGAAATCACCAGGTGAAGGTACTATATGGCGCACCAATTTTTCGCGGGTTGAATGGGATACAAGAATACTCAATGGAAATTATGTGAAATTAACTGATAGTACCGGAAGACCGCTGCCTGAACATAACTGGGTATGGTCGGCGCAGGGTGTGGTAAATATGCATTATCCCGAACGGTGGGGGTACTTGCAATTCAGCAGGCAGGCGATAAATTCTGTAACATTTAATTTACCTTATGCCGAGCAGCAGAAACAATATTTATGGCTAATTTACTACAGGCAAAAGCAATGGTACACGCAGCACCGGGAGTATGCGGTTGCCCTGGATCAATTTCGTCTTGGTGAACATGTCAGCATCAATAAAAAAAGTAACAGCTTGCAACTGGAGGCTACCAAACAACAATTTATAGTGCGAATAACGGACGATGAAAGCAAAGTTACCTGGGTCATCAACCAGGAAGGGCTTACTCATCAATTAATTGTCGACCCAAAATGAATAAACGCGAATTTTTAAAGGCCGGCTTACTGGTAAGTGTGGCATCGCAACTGCCCGCAAAAGCAGAGGCTTCTATAAATGTGTTAAATAGCAAGAAAAAGAAGCTCAAAAACTGGCTTTGGATCAACCCTAATCAGAAAGATACGGATGACGAGCTTAAAGTACGTTATGCCACTTTTAAAGCGACCGGGATACATGGGATATTTTTTGAGGCCGATAGTGAAAGGCATTTTCGCGCGGCAAAAGCGCAGGGAATTGAGGCGCATCGCTGGATGTGGACCTTTAACCGCGCCGAACTGGTGGCCACACACCCGGAATGGTACAGCAAAAGCCGGAATGGCGATTCGTGTGCCGACCATCCGCCTTATGTGACCTACTATCGCTGGTTGTGTCCATCAAGGCCCGAAGTGCAGCAATATTTACAGGACCAGGTAACCGAAATATTAAGCAAGGATTATATTGACGGTATCCACCTGGATTATGTGCGCTATTGCGATGTGGTGCTGCCGGTCAACCTTTGGCAAAAATATAATATCGAACAAACCAAGGAATTGCCCGAGTATGATTTTTGTTATTGCGATGTTTGCCGGGCCAAATTTAAAACAGAATATGGACAGGAGCTTTCGGATATACAATATCCCGAGGCAAGCCTTTCGTGGCGCCTGTTTCGTTACCATAATATTACCCGGGTGGTAAATAGTTTGTCGGATATAGCCAAAGAGCATCATAAACCCATCACCGCGGCGGTATTTCCAACCCCTGAAGTGGCCCGCCGGAATGTGCGGCAGGATTGGACCAACTGGAAACTGGATGGTGTTTGCCCTATGATCTATCACGGGTTTTATAAAGAGGGGGTAAGCTGGATTGGTGATGCTGTCGCCGAAGGAGTGCATTTTCTGGCAGATGCATTCCCGCTTTACGCAGGTTTGTATATTTCTGATTTTAAAAATGATGATGAAATACGCCAGGGTATACAATACGCGCTGAAAAATGGTGCTGCCGGTATCTCTCTTTTTGGTAATGTAACTAACAATAATGTGCTGAATATTTTGCACGAGGAGACAAGTGGGTTTAAAGGTTAACAAAAGAGGGTAGCTATTAAACTACTTGCCAAAATAATTTGAGATATCAAAATAAATAGCCATCGCTTTGCCATCGGCTGTAAGTATATGGATAATATCATAAGGCGTTTTATCCTTATAATTTAGCGATTGGCTAACGGTCTTGTATCCGGGATATTTGTTCTGTATCCAAGTATATTCGGCCCTGATGCCCTGCATTTCATGTTGCTCAGTTATGATCACTGCTTTTTCATAAGATGAGCCATCCCTGTCAGATGTCGAAATTGTCGCAGCATTGCCGGAATTAACAACCTTTTTGGTTCCTGAACATGCAACGCAAGAGATCGCTATAACAAAGAGTAGAATTATTTTTTTCATGACGACTGGTTTAGCTGTCATAAAGATATAAAATTAGAGATACTCTTAGTCAGCTTTATCCGCGAAAAACAATGCTTTCAGCTCAGTAGCGTCATCAGGTTTCATTTTTCCACCCAGGATAAGGCGAAGCTGGCGGCGGCGCAGGGCCCCTGCAAATAATAACTTATCTTCTTCGGTTTCGGGTTCAAGCGCTGGTGCGGGTATAGTGCGCCCGCTTTGATCAACTGCCACAAAAGTATAGTAGGCCTCGTTGCTTTTTACTTTGGTGCCTGAGGGGATATTTTGTGCCCATACATCAAGCCGGACTTCTACAGAGGTGGTGAACGCGCGGGTAACTTTAGCTTCAATCGTAACCACATCACCCAGCTTAATGGAATGTTTAAAAGAAACATTATCAACAGAGGCAGTTACCACAATTCGGTTGCAATGTTTTTGTGCCGATATTGCGGCGGCAATATCCATCCAGTGCAGCAGGCGGCCCCCCATCAGGTTATTCAATGTATTGGTATCGTTTGGCAATACCAGTTCATTCATTATAGTATGTGATTCCTTAGGGTTTTTGGCGATCATAGCGCATTGTTTTTTGCAAAGATACATTTCCCCGCGCTGTTAGTGTTACTGCGGTGAATAATGCATAATCAGATTTATTGAGAAACAAATCTTGATGGATTAAAGAGAAGGGAGGTCTATTTCTTTGCCAACACCTGCTGGGTGGCTTTTCCGTCTTTTACACCCATTTTAAAAATATCTTTGGCAAAGTGGTAGCCAAAAGGAACCAGGCCAATTAGCAAGCTTGTTATAAATGTTCTTGGTTTATTTTTCATGAGCATAATATAATAAAAAATAATTGATCGATTATTTTTTTGTTGAATTCAAAACCCGGTACCCCACCAATTCTACCCACCGCGCACCGGCCGGGTGGTAATAAACAAGTACCTGGTAATCATTCTCCGTTTCAAAGTGGGACCCTTCAAAATAGGTATTATCGGGTTTATTGGAGCCCTTGGGTACCCAAACATAGGCGTAATCATACACACCCTGCTTCAAAAGCATTTGGATGTAGTATCGGTTTTTAGTGGCATCATAATCGAGCTTGCTGCTTTCATCAAGCCGGTAATTGTTAAACTGGCCAACGATGTATGCCGAACCATCAGCCCCGGATTTGGTGCTTGCCAGGGTAAAATACATGTGTGCATAATCAGCATCAATACGCGGGTCGCGGCCATCCTGGTTGCCAACATAAAAGTTGCCACCGTTATCATACAGGAAGGTGTAATTAGGCTGGTCAAGCGTAGGGTCCGTCAGCAGGATCACCGTATTGGCAGTATCCCGGTAAATATGCGAGATACGATCTGAATTGAGCTTTAAGCTGCGGGTATCAAAATGCCTGAACTCGTTGAGCCCCTGGAAATTGAAAGTGTTCAGGTCGTTGTAAACCAGTTGCGTTCCGCGGATATTAGCGGGCTGTGTGCTTAGCTGGCCCGTTTCATCGCGCCTGTTTTGCATGATCAGCATGCGGATATCATTGTTAGGGTTTTGCACACGCAAGGAACCGTAATCCATAGTTACATTGATCTTTTGGTCGGTTTGCCGCGCATTGAATGAAGGGACAACCTCGCCTATAATAGAAACTTTTGGATCATATACATAAAACCGCTGGGTTAGGATCATTTTGGTGCGGTCGCCATCCTCGTAAACCTTTAAAATATAGTTGCCTGCTATTTTGGGGACGATATTTTCATTAGGCAGCTTTAACTCGTAGTGCGTGTATTTTTGCAGGGTGGATGAAGAGTAGCTGTAATCGCGGATCTGGCTTTCGTTGAAACTTTGCAGATATTCGGCTGACGAAAGGTTGGAGGAGTTCCAGGCTTCATCACAATGCTCAATGGTGTAGTAAAAATTACGACTGCCGCCGCTCAGGTCATCAAAAGCTAAAAGCAGTTTTTCAGCAGAATTTAAGCGGATAAGCGGGAAAGATGGCTGCTTTTTGGTATTATAAAACTCAACGCTTTTTAATTCAGGACGGAAGACCTGGTTAGTATAAGGGGATTGAGCGAAGGAGTTAATGATTATAAATAAGAGAATAGAAATACAAGATATATTTTTCATCACTTTAATTTATAGTGAATAATATTTTTGTTAAGTACATCCTGATCTCTAATCACCAGTCTCTGATCACTGGCTACGCTTCTAACTCCATTATTTGCTCAGCCAATACTTCCCACTTTGCCTGTATCTCTTTAATTTCCAGCTTTTTCAATTGGTAGGTATCTGTAACTTCCTGGGCTTTTTTGGCGTCGCTGTATAATTTATCATCGGCCAGTTGCGATTCCAATTGTTTGACGGTTTTTTCCAGATCCGTGATCTGCTCTTCCATTTTAGTCAAATCCTGATTCAGCTTCTTTAATTGCTGCGACTTGTTATGATCCGGCTGTTGTTTCACAGGGGCAACTTCCTTCTTCTCCTCCTTTTTAGGCTGAGGAGCTGGGATTGCTGCCTTTGGTTCCAGTTTGCGTTTGGCGAACCATTCATCAAACTCCTTATAAGTTCCGGGATATTGTTTGATCTGTTGATCCTCGATGAACCATATTTTGTTGGCCACATTATCCAGGAAGTAGCGGTCGTGAGATACCACGATCAGCGTACCTTCAAACTGCTGTAATGCCTGTACCAGGATATTTACTGATGCAATATCCAGGTGATTGGTGGGCTCATCCAGTACCAAAAAGTTGGCGTCAGCGGTAAGCGCTTTAGCTAAAGCGACACGTGATTTTTCTCCCCCGGACAATACCTTGATCTTTTTAAATACATCATCGCCCGTAAACAGGAAGGAACCTAAAATGGTACGCAGTTCTGTTTCCGTATGTTTTGGAGCGAAGGATTGCAACTCCTGTAAGGCAGTATTCTCTAAATGCAGGGCTTCCAGCTGATGCTGGGCAAAAAATGTTTGTGATACATTGTGGCCGGTTTCGGCCTTGCCGGTAAAATCTTTATCAGCCCCCGCGATAATACGCAGCAGGGTCGATTTACCTTTACCGTTGGCACCGATGAGGGCGATCTTATCACCTTTTTCGATAATCGCTTCGGCATGGGTCAGGATATCAATGGCCGGATATTTTTTGGTAATGTTCTCCAGTGTAACTACGTGCCTGCCTGATTGTTTGGAGAAACGGAAGCTGAAATTTACGGATGGATTATCATCATCCACATCATCCACACGCTCCATTTTATCAAGCATTTTAATACGCGATTGCGCCATCTTAGCTTTAGAAGCCTTAGCCCTGAAACGTTCGATCAAGCGCTCTTCCTGCCTTATTTTTGATTGCTGGTTTTTAAATTCACCACGCTGAATTTCTTCACGCTGTGCTTTTTCTTCGAGATAGAAGGAGTAGTTGCCTGCATAAATAGTCAATTTGCCTTTACGCGATTCTACCGTGCGGTTGATCACTTTATCCAAAAACCATCTATCGTGCGATACGATAACGATTGCACCTTCAAAAGCCTTCAAATATTCTTCCAGCCAAACAATTGACGGTAAGTCAAGGTGGTTGGTGGGCTCATCCAATAAGAGGATATCCGGCGCCTGCAACAGGATCTTGGCCAGCATCACACGCATGCGCCATCCGCCCGAAAACTCGCTTAACTTGCGATGCGTATCCGCCTCGGTAAAACCTAATCCTGCTAATATTTCGTGCGCTTTGTATTCGATGCTGTATCCGTCAAGCAATTCAAACTCATGTTGTTTGTCGCTCAGTTTATGCAGCAGGTCTTCAGTATAGTCGGTTTCCAGCTTTTGCAGTAACCGTTCAATTTCATCCAGTAACTGGTTCTGGCGCTCAAAAGCCTCCATAGCCACGTGCAGTATATTTTTATCCGAAGAGTAGGAGAGCAGATCCTGGTTAAGATAACCCATAGTAAGGTCCTTAGCCATGGATATAGTGCCCGAAGTAGGGGTGTAGTCGCCTACAATTATTTTTAGCAGGGTAGTTTTCCCAGTGCCATTGGCCCCGATTAGGCCTATTTTTTCTCCGGGTTTAATATGCCAGTTGGCCTCATCATATAATGCCCTTGCACCGATCTCGAACGTAAGATTATTTATAGCGATCATTTCGGCGCAAAGATACGGTTTTGGGGCGAAATGATGAAGGTGAGAGTCTTTAATTTCGGATTTCGGATGTTCGATTTCGGATTTAAGCTTAACTTAATTCAACAAATGCTTTAATTCTGAAAAATCCGGTTCAGACAAATAACAATCTTGTTAACTTCGCGGCATGTATCAGTTAATCAAACCACTGTTGTTCCTGTTCGATCCTGAGAAGGTGCATTACTTTGTAACCCGCAATTTAAGGCGTTTCAACCGGTTTCCGGGTGGTGCTAAGGTAAGCAGGCTGTTTTGGGATGTACAGGATGAACGACTGGAGAAAGAGGTTTTCGGGCTGAAATTTAAAAATCCGGTGGGGCTGGCGGCAGGCTTTGATAAAAATGCCGAGCTGATAGGCGAAATGGCTGATATGGGTTTTGGTTTTGTAGAGGTAGGAACAGTAACCCCCTTGCCGCAACCGGGCAATTTAAAGCCCCGTATGTTTCGCCTGCCTGCAGACGAGGCGCTTATAAACCGTATGGGTTTTAATAATTTAGGGGTGGATGTGGCAGCCGAACGGATAGCAGCCTATCGCCGTAATGCTAAAGAATCGCAAAAAGGATTGATCATTGGCGGAAATATCGGGAAGAATAAAATAACACCCAATGAAGACGCTGTAAACGATTATATTAAATGCTTCGACCGCCTGTTTGATGTGGTTGATTACTTTGTGGTGAATGTAAGCTCGCCCAATACACCGGGACTACGCGCATTGCAGGAAAAGGAACCACTGATGAAGATCCTGGATACTTTGCAACAGCGCAATTCAAAAAATGGTATCAGCAGGCCGATATTGTTAAAAATAGCTCCTGATCTGACTAACGAACAATTGGATGATATTGTAGAGATCGTGCAGGAAACGCATATTGCCGGAGTAATAGCTACCAATACCACTATTGTAAGGGACGGATTGAAATCGGATAAGTTCAGTAATGAGACAGGGGGCTTAAGCGGTAAGCCGTTAACCCAAAGAGCAACCGATGTGATCAGTTATCTTTCTAAAAAATCAAATGGGTCGTTCCCGATCATCGGGGTGGGGGGCATCCACTCACCAAAGGATGCCATGGATAAATTAAAAGCCGGCGCAGCCTTAGTGCAGCTTTACACAGGCTTTATTTACGAAGGCCCGGGATTGATCAGCCGGATCAATAAAAAAATCCTGTCAGCATAAAGCCAACAGGATTTTGAATCCGTAGAGACGCCATACTTTGCGTCTTATAATATCATTTTCGGGAGACGCACCAATATTGTCGGGGCGTATCTACAGCAGAAAATTATTTGCCTAAAGCTTTATCTAAAGCCGCGTTGTTTTTAGTGATCTGGCTGTTTTTTGGCTCAGCAGAACGGTCGCCCAATTCAATGTTGGTAGCCAATTTAAGTGCCTGTACTTCTAAACGCGAAGTAGTTTTATTTTTCCTGTCTTTTCTTTTTAAACGTGTAACGCCCATGGTGTTGTAATTTTAATGTTTTAATCCTGAGGTCGGGAGCGGATTCGAACCGCTGTAAAAGGTTTTGCAGACCTCTGCCTAGCCACTCGGCCACCCGACCTTTTTTAAGGATTGCAAAAATAGTAATTATTTGTTGGCTATCAATTTTTTTCTGCTTATTTCTGAACAGAAAAGAGCGGTTGCTATAGCTACGTTTAATGATTCGGCCTGCCCAACCCTCGGAATGGTAACTGCCTGTGTAACCAATTGCTGCACTTCGGGGCGCAGGCCATTGCCTTCGTTACCCATTATGATCAGTCCTTCACGGCCAAAATCAGTATTATAAATGTTATCACCGTTAAGCAAAGCGCCAAATGCAGGAAGCTTTACTTCGGCTAAAAAATTAGCCAGATGGGTGTAATACACCTTTACCCTCGCCAGCGAACCCATGCAGGCCTGCACCACTTTGGGATTATAAACATCCACGGTATCATCAGAACAAATGATATGATCGATGCCAAACCAGTCGGCAATGCGGATGATGGAGCCCATATTGCCAGGGTCCTGTATGCCATCAAGGACAAGAGAAAACTGTCCCTGCAATTGCGCATGATGTAAAACGGGCCATTGAGGGATCTTTATTTGTGCAATAACTTCCTGCGGGGTTTTTAAGGTGCTGATCTTTTCCAGGTCGTTAACAGAAATTCCACATATGTTTATTTTTTGGGATAATTTCAGCACTTTTGGATCGAACGCGGTAGTATGGTAAACAGTATCCACCTGGTAGGCTGAATTAATAAATTCATTTATCGATTTATGGCCCTCAACCAAAAAAAAACCGTGTTCACGGCGAAACTTTTTATGTTGTAAAGACTTTAATAGATTGATTTGAGATTTTGAAAGCATATATCAGACCTAAAGGTTACCGCCTTACAATATTAAGTATTCTTCTCCTCTTTCTGGTTTCGGGTTGCAGTTTAACCCGCCGCCTTAATGATAAGCAGGCGCTTGTGCGTAAAATAACCATCAAAGGTGTTGATAAAGAATTTGCTGAAGCCGCAGTAAACTATGTAGATAAGGAGCAGCAGCCCAATAACTGGCTCAACCTGCAGCTTTATTATTTATTCAGCAAAAAAGGAAAAAAAGATATAGGTGAACCACCAAATTTGCTCGACAGCGCCCTGGTTGAGTTTTCGCGGCAGCAAATGCAAAAATTTTTGCAGAATAAGGGCTACCTTAAAGCTAAAGTTGCCGATAGCATTGTAGTGAAAAAGAAAAAGGCCGAACTGGTGTTTACTGCTACTGAAGGCCCCATGTTCAGGATACGTAATTTTAAAGATAGCATTGCGGATAAAAAAGCCGAGGGTTTATATCGCTTAAACCGCAAAAATTTCTCGCATATCAGGCCCGGTGTACGTTTTGATACCGATAGCTTGGCTGCCGACAGAGACGAGGTTTACCAGTTGATGAAGCGCAACGGTTATTATGATTTTTATAGACAGTACATCACTTTTTATACCGACACTACCTACAATAAAAGCGTGGCTGATGTGAAAATGATCGTTGATAACCCGCCGAATAAGTCGTCTCACCCTATTTATAAAATCAATAATACGCTGATCACCATCGCAAACAGCAGCGGCCGCACAACCGGAAAAGCGGATACCTTACAGGTTGATTCGCAGTTCAGGTTTGTAGATTATTCTCATAAGTTTAACCCTAAGATTGTACAGATATACGTTTTTCAGAGAAAAGGCGACATCTATAATATTGATAAGCAAACGCTGACCACCTCCAGGTTATCAGAACTCAATGTTTTCAGAAATGTACCTAATCCTACCTACGAGAAGTTACCCGACAGCACTAACCGCTTAAATACAAAAATTGATATTGTACCGCTCAAGCAAATGTCTGACCGGGTGGAAGGTGAATTCCTGTTTAATGGTGGCCGGTATGGCTTTAACGTAGGCAATACCTTTACCGACAGGAACGTGTTTAAAAGCGCCGCTATTTTACAGGTTAAAGTCAACTATAGCGCTTTATTCGACAATGGATTTAATCAAACGGTAAAGGGCGCTATCGAGAACCAGGAATTCAAAGTTGGTGCAACGCTGACTTATCCGCAGATACTGACGCCGTTTAATCTGCCTATTTTGGGTAAATACGGAGTGCCGCATACCACCTTTTCAACCAATTACTCCTTGTTTTTTCAGAAAGGCCTGGTTGAACGCGAAAGCTTTGTGAACTCAATAACCTATGATTTTACCGAAACACCCGATAAGGTCCACACCTTTACCCCTATAGACATTGAGTTTTCGAAAGGTATAATCGATCCAAAAGCCCGTGCGCAATTATTACAAGATACCTTCTATTCATATGTATACCTTATCGGTCGCACCATTTTTACAACCGGTAGTCAATATTCCTATCAGTTGAACGCTAACAAATTAAATTCATACAAAAATTTCATTTACTTCAGGGGATCATTGGATGTAGGTGGTAACACACTCGCATTAGCAAGCAAAATCTTTAATACCAAACGGGATACGCTGGGGCAGCGCACTATGTTTGGTTATACTTTTGCCCAATACGCCAAGGGGGAAATAGACTTAAGACTATATAAGAGTTTAGGTGGAGAACGGCAGTTCATTTTCCGGCTTAATCCCGGCATTGGTGTACCCTATGGCAATAGTTCGTTATTGATATTTGAAAAGAATTTTTATACCGGTGGCGCTAATGATATCCGGGCCTGGCTGCCACGCACTTTAGGGCCGGGACAATTCAGCAGGGAGAGTTATGGAATAGGACCGGAGGGTAACCTTACCCGCCGCAACTTAAAATATCTTGACCAGTTTGGCGAGATCAAGATCGTAGCAAATGCGGAATACCGGTATAAACTGGCGGACAACTTTTTTGGATCGAAGTTAAAGGGTGCATTTTTTGTTGATGCCGGTAACGTTTGGCGCCTGCACAAGGAAGCGGAAAACCCTAACGGCGAATTCAGGCTTAATAATTTGCTGCAATCAACTGCTATGGGTATAGGTACAGGTTTACGGTTCGACCTTGCATTTTTTGTTTTCAGGTTTGATGCCGCGCTCAAATTCAAAGATCCCCAATTTGAAGGTTCCGATCAGTGGGTACTGCTCAAACATATGGACGAATTGTTTCATAGCGGGCCTTTTAAAAAGACCTATTTGGCCAATAACGGCGAAAGCTACAACTTCCTGCAGCTTAATTTTGGGATAGGGTTGCCGTTTTAATTTTAGTTGATTGGGTTGAATAAGTTGATTATGTTAGATTAAGTTATAACTCAATCAACTTATCCAACTTAATCAACTACTCACTTTACCTTTACTTAAACAACCCCTTCAACCCATCAATAATACTTTCGAAAAAGGTAGAGATGCTAAGATCGTTATGATGGTTAAAGTAGAGGAATATAATGAAGATGATTATCGCTATAATGATAAACCTTTTGAACAGGTAGCCCAGCACCACCAGCAATATGGGGATAGCTAATAATACGATCCAACTGATGTGGATGGGTACCAGTTTATTATCACCTTTATAAACATAATAAAGGATGGAGTGTGTGCCCTTATCATTGATATGCTTGGCGTACAGGAAGGCAGATTTTTCCATTTTATGGTGATAAAAGGCAACCCCTCTTTCAAATTTTAGCGGTTCCTGGAAACCGTTCATGCTGAAGGCAAATACGCCGTTCACGTTTTCGAGGGTGTTGTTTGCAGTATCCACAGCTATAACTGCTATCTCTTCTTTGGCGTATACATTTTCCTTAATGGCGAAATGATTAATAGTAACTGTATCGGCTACAGCAAAGCCGGCTGAGGTTAGGATAAGGCAAATGATCAGTACAACTTTCTTCATAATTCGGGACGCGTATGCGCCAATAAAGTTAGTGTTTTTTGTTATTGAACAGCATGTCATAAGTTAACCCTTATGGCCTCGACACGGACGTGCCCTAAAGTGGCTGCGATGTGGCACTTATAAGACTCACTGATATTAAGAGTTTGAAAATGGTACTCGTAATCATCATAAACCAGGCTTTCGCCGGACACATCAACAGCCGACAGAGGGGTATGAAAACCAGTGCCAATAGCTTTTAATGCAGCTTCCTTGCGGGTCCAGTAATGATAAAACTTTTCCTGCCTGTCAGATGAGCGGTTGATATGGTTCCATTCATTTTCGGTGAAATGATCGGCATAATCATCCAGATCGATCTTTTTGATCAGTTCGATATCTACCCCCACTTTGCCATTAAGCGAACCGCAGCATATCACCGCGTTACCTGAATGGGCAATGTTAAAATCGAGCGTGGCATTAAAATAAGGGCGGTGGAAGATATTATATTGTAGGTCTGTTAAGACTAATTTCCTCTCCAGTCCAAACTCTTTTAAAAGTTTTATTAGCAGCAATTTCCCCGCTATAGATAGTTGCCTGTCCAGCCATTCCCTTTTGCGTAAAGCCTCCTGTCTTAATTTTGGAGGGAGCAATACCAGTTTATCTGTAAGCTCTTGCTCGCTCCAGGGATGGGTTGTTTCGGTATAATAACAAGCTATCATCAACCAATATTAAGTATTATCTTAAATCAGATCATATTTCAGTCATTTCGATATTCTCCCAGGTTTGTTTTTTGTATTGCCTGAACATAATAAAGTTAATAAGCAATGCCGGCACAATGGCAACCCACACCACCATTTCCCATTTCATCAACAGGTAGTGGCCGAAACCAATACCACCCATAAATAAAAGCATCAACAGGGATGTAATGAGTTTGCCGCCGCCCTGTTTGGTTACCACAGGTTTTGAAAAAGGTAGGCCCTTTACCATAAACAGCGCCATCAATAAACCATAAATCAGGCTTACCAAAAAAGCCAGTATTACATCATTAATAGCCTGCGGTCCCCACACAATTACGATGGCGATACTCAGCACCAGGCAATAGGGTAAAAAGTAAAGCGTTACAACAGCCTTATACATTCCAGATAATATTTTACCCGGCTCACCGATCGGCATAGCGTAATAAACCCAGGCCGCTTTATACTTATCAGACATGGATATATTCATCAAAACAGCTGATAAGATGAAGGTAGATAAGTAAACCAGGTAAACGTAATAATGGCTCGCTTGCAGTTTATCCAATCGGTCGGATAGAGAGTCGCCCTTGCCATTCAAAGCAAAATATAAAAAGTAAATAGGTACATAGGCAAATGCCGGATACACCTTCATCTTAAACTCGCGGTAACGGGCGGATAATTTCCAGGTGATACGGAAACCGGCATTTTCAACCGGGTCAGAAGCGATTACATTGGATAGCTTCTCGATAAAGCCGAACTTACCCGCTTTTTTTATCTTGGTTGAAGTACTGGCATTGCCATCAGATGTTGCGATCACCGATAACCGCCTGTTAAAACCAGGAGCAAGTACCTTTGCCACAAACCACAGTCCCAAAACAGGCAGTGTAATGCCGATAATAGCCAATAAACTGGTAATAGGTCCCGAGCGGGCTGAATGTATCAGTAACTCATTGAGCGCCGCTATCCATACCGGCGGCAACAGGTAGGCCCACCAGTGACTTAGCAGGCTTATATTGCCTAAAACGGATACATTGATCATCCGGGGCAACAGGTAATAAGCAGCGAAGATCAATACCGAAAAGCCTATCTGGAAATAGCTGATAATGTCTTTGAACTTCTCCGGGCTAACCGACTTCATCAGTAACAGATAGATAATATTGACCAGGAAAATGCTTAAGAAAGTGGCTTCAAGTATCTGTATAAAAAAGATAGGCACAGCCAGTGGGCCATCTATATAGCCCACGATCACCAATGCAGGCAAACCCTGTAGTAAAGCCAGCCGCAATACGTAAATGCTAATATGCAATATGCGCGAAACCGCGATGGTGCGGTCGTTGACCGGTCGCGGCAGCAGGATAAACTGGTCGCGGGTATCTATTAAAACAGTTGTGAAATCTGATATTAGCGTGAGCGCCATCAGCACCATGAAGATCAGGAAATAATAGGTTTCGCCTACGTACGGCATTTTATTTAGCGTGAGTACCAACCCTATAAAAAAGCCCATCAGCAGTGTAAAGAAATTGATCATCCAGGGCGATTGCTGGCCATTGTTTTTGGCATTTTTGCGTGCCGCGAACATGGCCTTTGGCCGGCGGTTGTCCATTAGCAGCTTTATCCGCAGTATTTCATTAAGCTGGCCGACGTCGACGCCCGTTTTGGCGATGACAGGATACAGAAATGATATGAAACGTAAAAATATTTTGTCCATTTATAGACCTATTTAAAAAGTGTTGTCATTTCGAACGAGGTACGAGGAGAAATCTTAAACATGTGCCCGGCGAATTTGCATGTTGTATAAGTTTTCTCACTATCGTTCGAAATGACAGGGTGTTTAATTTAATCAAAAGCATTAATAATAGCATCGGCTTCGCTGGCCTGGTCTTCGCGACCGGTCAGTTTGGAGAATATGCGCTCCAGGGTATCGCTATGGTTTTGTTTGAGCGATTCGAAAGTGCCATCGGCAATAATTTCACCTTTATTGATGAGCAGTATCCGGTCGGACACTTTTTCCACCACATCCATCATGTGCGAGCAATAGAAAATGGTTTTCCCCTCTTTTGACAGGCGTATAATGAGTTCTTTAATCATGATCACGGCGTTGGCATCTAAACCTGAAAGTGGCTCGTCCAATATAATGATCTTCGGATTGTGGATAATGCCCGATATCAGCAATACCTTTTGCTTCATCCCTTTTGAAAAGGTGTCCATCCTGTCGTTGATGTTGATGGACAGGCCAAAGGCTGCGATCAGTTTTTTAATCCGGTCATCCAGCAAATTCTCTTCCATACCATACAACTTGCCAATGAAATCGAGATATTCCATCGGGGTCAGAACATCGTATATCTCAGCGTTTTCGGGTACATAGCCAAAAAGCTTTTTTATTTCCTGCGGATCTTTTGCCATGCTAATGCCGTCTACAAGCACCTCGCCTTCAAAGTCGGGTATCAGGCCGGTTAGTATTTTAACGGTGGTCGATTTTCCGGCGCCGTTTGGGCCGATGTAACCAATTACCTGGCCGGGATAAATATCAAGCGACAGGTTTTTTAAAACCTGCTTCGAGCCATAAGATTTAGAAAGATTGCGTATTTGTATCAGCGGGGTCTCACTCATAAATAAGAATTAGAATTGCCCGTAAGTTAAAGAAAATATGGATATGGTAAACGGGAGGCTTTTTATTTAGTTGTGACGCTCGCAGAGTGGACTCACCCCGACATCGTTACGCTTGTCACCCCTCTCTACAAAGTAGAGAGGGGATTGAATAAAAAAGAGTAACCCTCTTTGCCGCTTGCGGGAGAGAGGGTGGTCGAGCAAAGCAAAGACCGGGTGAGTCTACTTACAAATAATAAGGCACAAAATTCTCATCAGCCAGCTCACAACCCACCAACATGGAGGTGAACAGGATATCGCCGAAAATGTTAGCTATGGCCGTATCAGCAGCATCACGACCGGTGGCTATTTTGATCAGGCCGTTGATAGGCACCAGCTTGGTGGCGTCAAACAATATCCATTCATCGCCAATATAAGCCTCGAAACAGGCATGGAAATCACCGGGCTTCAATTGATAGGCATACCCGGTAAAATAGCGGGACGGGATAGTCAACGCCCGGCACAGGGCGACACCCAAATGCGCGAAATCACGACATACACCGGCCTGCTCGGTGACGGTATCATAAGCCGAGGTTTGGGAATTGCTGAAGCCACTGCGATACTCCACATTTTTGTTGATCCAATCGGTAAGCGCAACTACTTTTTCAAATGGATTGGCGATATGCCCAAACAGGTTATTGGCCAGCCTAAATAGTTTATCCGACTGGCAGTAACGGCTTGGATATAAATAAGGCAGTACCTGTGGATCCATTTTACCGATCATGATCTCTTCACGGCCCGAATGGTCTTTGATCTCGTAGTTATTATCGACTGTGGCCTTATAGATGATCTGTAAATTAGTTTTCTCGGGCACCTCCAGGCGGATGATCCTGTTCTCGCCATTCACCGCGGATATTTCTTCCACTTTTACATAGGGGTCGATAATAAAAGTTTCATCCAGCACCGCCTGGGTAGGCGTTCTTAAAGCATGAATATTTAATATCAGCGTACCCGCAGTATGTACTTCATAGCCCATCTCGGCAGATACGTTGAATTTCATTTTTGTAAGTTGATTAAGTTAGATTGAGTTGATTAAGTTGGATTGGGTTTGATGCAGCTAAATAACAGAACTATTCAACCAATCAACAATTCAACCCAATCAACCAATATTAAACATTTTCGTTTTGCGGCAGCTTGGCAAACGCGGCATCCATCCAGTCATCTGATATATCCTCCAGCGCCTTTTTCAATTCTTCAGCCCATTGTTCCGATATATCCTGCAGGTCGCGCTGTTCATAGCGTTGCTCCACCATTGCATAGCTGTCCTTTTTGTAAAGCACTACATCTATCGGGAAGTCGACATTGTTTGAGCTTACCCTTGTCGAATCAAAAGACAAAAATCCGGCCTTCAGGGCTACTTTCATGCTGGTGTTTTCAGTCAGCGTACGGTTTAGTATAGCTTTACCATGCCCCGAATTACCGATGATCACAAATGGCGCGCCCTGCTCCAATTCAACCCAGTTCCCTTCTGGATACAACAAAAACAATTTATGCTCCTTATCGTCTTTCAACTGCCCGCCGATGATCGTATTCAGATCAAACTTAAAGCCTGCTTTTTCGAGCGATATTTTATCTTCCTCAGCAACTCTTTTGATCTGCTGTCCAAAAGCGTTGGCAGCCTTGTATAACTTGTTAAATTCCTGGTTCTCTAATTGTTCCCTGAAATATACCACAGCTTTGTCCCTCACCGAGCGCAGCCCGCTAGTCATGATAAAAAGCGAGAAGTTATCTTTTTGTTCGATAAATATTTTCTTTTTAACAGCAGTCTCCGTGCCGGATGTGATCAGCGTATCAGCTATGGCCACCAGGCCCTCTTTAACTTTAATTCCTAAACAGTAGGTCATTTTTTAAATATAAATTGAAGTATGTACCGGGCTGCCAAAATAATTAAATAAAATGATTCGCGGGCGTTTACCCGGCTATATCTGCGGTTTTCTTTCATAGATCAAAACAGGGTTCCCGTCTATGCTTTTTGTACATGTATCTATCCTGTTTTTTTGGGCGATGAATAAAATCGTTATTTGATTGGAAGATAAATAAAACGTTTCGCTTATTAGGCTGTTACGTATCAAACTATCACAGTAACTGCCTGTAAATAAAATAAATCTGTTCCAACTATTTGGATATGATTAAAAAAGTAGTATCATTGTGTCCTAATGACACTATGCCGTGTTTCTGACCAATTAAACCAATTTATACAAATCATTTCCTTTTGATCTTTTTGAGGGGAAACAAACCAAAATAACCTTTAAAATGAAGAAAAATTTATCTATTCTATCGATCCTTTTGTTGGTGTGCATGATAAGCATCAACGCATCGGCACAAAAGAAAAAGGCAGCCCCGGTGCCTAAAAAGCCCGCAGCCGCAGTCCCGCAATTTGGTAAAAATTCTATCAAAGATGTTATCAAAGCCATGACGTTGGAAGAAAAAGCCAAACTGGTAGTAGGTATGGGCTTTAAAATGCCCGGTATGCCGCCCCCTTCGCCTAAACAAATGAAGGATGGTGTTGATATAGGCGGATTTAAACTGCCCCCGTCTGATGAGGATGCTTATAATATCCCCGAGAAAGTACCCGGTGCAGCAGGACGTACTCATGCGATAAAACGCCTGGGCATCCCATCCATCACTGTGGCCGATGGCCCTGCCGGTATCCGCATAGACCCATTCAGGGGTAAGGATAGCTCAAAAAGTTATTACGCGACTGCCTTCCCGGTTGGTACTTTATTAGCCTCATCATGGGACCCTGCGTTAGTTAAAAAAGTAGGCGAAGCTTTCGGCAGCGAAGTACATGAGTATGGCGCCGATATTTTATTAGGCCCCGGTGTTAATATCCACCGTAACCCTTTGGGTGGCCGTAATTTTGAATATTATTCAGAAGACCCGCTGGTAACCGGTCGTACCGCGGCTGCCATTATCAATGGTATACAATCGCAGGGGGTGGGTACATCCATCAAACACTTTGCAGCCAACAACCAGGAAACTAACCGTAACAGCGTAAACACGATTGTGAGCCAGAGAGCTATGCGCGAGATCTACCTGAAAGGCTTCGAAATTGCCATCAAAACTTCGAGCCCATGGACAGTAATGTCATCTTACAACAAACTGAATGGTACTTATACGTCTGAAAGGCGCGACCTGATAACCACTATCCTCCGTGATGAATGGGGTTATAAAGGCTTTGTAATGACCGATTGGTTTGGTGGTAAAGATGCCGTTGCCCAAATGAAAGCCGGTAACGACTTGTTGATGCCTGGAGGCCCGCCGCAATCGCAAGCTATTGTTGATGCGGTGAAGAAAGGTACGCTAAGTGTAAAACAACTGGATATTAATGTTGCCAGGATATTGAACATCATAACCAAATCACCTGAATTCAAGAAGTATAAGTTCTCAAGCGCCCCAAGCCTTAGAAAAGATGCGCAGGTTTCACGCTCGGCTGCTGCGCAGGGTATGGTGCTGCTGAAAAATGATGATAAGGCCTTGCCATTAAAAGTTAAGAAGGTGGCGCTATTCGGTAATATATCGTATGACCTGATAGCAGGCGGTACAGGTAGTGGTAACGTAAATAAAGCATACACAATTTCGCTGATACAGGGCCTGAACAATGGTGGTTATGTGGTGGATGCCAACCTAAAGCTGGCCTACGAGACCTATATAACTGAGGCTAAAGCAAAACAGCCTAAGTCGAGGATGTCATTTTTCATGCTTCCTCCACCGATCCCGCAAATGACTGTTAGCCCCGAAGTGCTTACCCAGGAGGCTAATGATGCTGATGTGGCCATCTTTACCATAGGCAGGAATGCCGGTGAAGGCGCCGACCGCAAGCAGGAAAATGATTTTTACCTGTCGGATGCAGAAAAAGCACTGATCAAAAATATCTCGGATGCTTTCCATGCTAAAGGCAAAAAGCTGGTGGTAGTGATGAATATCGGCGGTGTAATTGAAACAGCAAGCTGGAGAGAGGCTGCCGATGGCATCTTACTAGCATGGCAGCCAGGCCTGGAAGCAGGTAATGCTATCACTGACGTGCTGAGCGGTAAAGTTAACCCATCCGGTAAACTGGCAACCACTTTCCCGATATCTTATAATGACGAGCCTTCGTCCAAAAATTTCCCGGGTAAGGATCTGCCATTGCCTGAAGGTGAAAAACCGGGCCCGATGAGAGGGCGTCCGTCTGAAGTTACTTACGAGGAAGGCATCTATGTTGGTTATCGCTATTACAACACTTTTGATGTGAAAACCGCTTATGATTTTGGTTATGGCTTATCCTACACTAAATTCAAATACAGCGACCTTAAGCTGAGTTCTAAAACCTTTAACGGCTCGATTACGGCTACAGTAACTATTACCAACACGGGTGATGTTGCAGGGCGCGAAGTAGTGCAAATTTATGTAAGCGCACCTCAAAACAACCTGCCAAAGCCATCAGAGGAACTAAAGGCTTTTGCCAAAACCAAAACCCTGCAGCCAAAAGAATCGCAGACTATTAACCTTACTTTAACTGCCAAGGACCTGGCTTCATTTGATACCGCGAGATTATCATGGGTTGCCGAAGCAGGTACCTACGAGGTGAAAGCAGGTGCTTCTTCTACCGATATCAAAAAGACCAAAAAGTTTGAGCTCGCAAAAACCATCGTTACCGAAAAGGTTCATGATGTGCTGCAGCCACAAGTAAAAATTGCTGAATTAAAGAAGTAATATTTCAAAGAACACATTAACTGATCTTATATAGCTACCCCGGTCGTCACAAGCGACCGGGTTTTTTATTTACCCCCGCCCGTCCTCCCCCTATATTTAGGGGGAGGTGTCGACGAAGGAGACGGAGGGGGTAAATATCCGGCAGTTATATGAACTCACTATAAATTCCCTATTTTTAAAAAAACTTTCAATCCCTGGAAACCACATCACCAACTACAAAATCTCAACCGCTCGAGTGGGTCAACAACCTGCGGGTGATAGCCCTGTTCGCTGTTATTGTATTGCATACCGCCTCCCTGTTGCTCATGGACTTCAAAAAAGCTTCCATCGGCGACTGGCTGGTATCCGATTTCTACAATGCCCTTACACGTTTCGCCGTCCCTGTTTTTGTGATGATCACCGGGGCCTTATTGCTTCATCGCGAGTATGAGTTAGGCGATTTCCTCAAAAAGCGCTTATCGCGGGTAATTTGGCCATTTCTGTTTTGGAGTTTAATATATATCGGTTACTCATGGTACGCCGAAGACATCATCTTTACTACTAATGCCTGGGCCAATACCAAAGTGGTTTTGCATCAGCTTAAGTACGGCGCTTATTATCACTTGTGGTATGTGTATATGTTGATCGGCCTTTACCTATTTGTCCCGGTCATCAGCAAATTTGTGCGCAATGCTGCTGAGAAGGAGATATTATACTTCCTGCTGGTTTGGTTTCTGGTACTTGCTTTCAGTCAGCCATACCTGTCACGGTTTCAGCCGCAGATCGATGTACGTTACTTTTCCGGCTATATAGGATATTTGGTGCTGGGTCACTATTTAGCTTATAAGGACTTTCCTCAAAAATGGCTTAAACCCAGCCTGGTACTGTTTTTCTTTTTTTGCCTGATCGGGATCACCGCTGGTACTTACTTCATCACGGTAAATACAAACGCCTTAAGCACCATACCTTACGAGCCGCTTGGTCCCTTCATCATATTGTATTCCGGAGGAATATTTTTATTGGCCCGGTTAACCACTTTTAAGTTACCTCAAAGCCTTATTAAGATCCGCGACCTGGCAGGGGGCTTAAGTCTGGGCATCTATCTATGCCATGCCTTATTCCTTACCCTGTTGGGCGAGTTTGGTATTAGTCACCAGTTGGGCAATCCGATTTACAGTATTCCGCTCACCGCCCTTATTTGCTTCCTCTTAGCGTTCTTACTGACGTTCATCCTGAGCAAGATCCCGCTTATCGGCAAGTACATTGCAGGCTAAGCCGGCTTTTTAAATGTTAATTTTTGGCGATTCCCGGGCAAAACCAACTTTTCAGCTAAAAAACATACCATTTTCCGGGCTAAACCTTTTATGCCCGTGTGAATTTTCCATTGTTTCCGGGCTTAACGCCTTATGCCGGTAGTAAAAATCGGTTGTTTCCGGGCTTAACGCCTTATGCCCGTATGAATTTCCGGCTGTTTCGGGGCTAAACGCCTTATGCCCGTGTGAAAAAATCGAGAGATTTTATAGTTAATTTGCTTGTAATAAGGTTGATAGTAATTCCCCTTGGCTAAATTGCATCATTTCACCCCAAAATTATTCACAAAAAAATTCTTTTTATAAAAAAAGGCCCATCGGCGGATACAACTAAATATACGATTTTTTTCTCAAAAATCAAAGAGGTATTTCCCCCGCTTCCCCATAGCTATGCTGCTGTAAATACTTGCTCCATCGGAGCAAATGGACGGTAGAATTGGGGCGGGGCCAAAATTTTCGTATCTTGCGTCATTCATTTTCAAGTATTTGACATTCCAGGATTTTAATTTTAACGAACAACTAACCGAAGGTATCCTTAGTATGGGATACAATACGCCAACCCTCATACAGGAGATGGCGATACCGGTCATATTAGAGGGTAAGGACCTGATAGCCTGCGCACAAACGGGCACGGGCAAAACCGCGTCTTATTTATTGCCTGTGCTCAACAAAATAGCCGAGGCCGGTGAGGAGCATACCATCAGTACGCTCATATTGGCGCCTACACGCGAACTGGCACAACAAATAGACCAGCAGGCAGAAGGCCTGGCCTATTTTACCGGGCTAAGTTCCATCGCTATTTTTGGCGGCGGCGACGGCATTGTGTACGAACAGCAACGCCGTGGCATACAAAATAACGTCGATATCCTGATCGCTACACCGGGCCGGCTTATTTCGCACCTTACATCAGGCGTGCTTAAACTGAATAAGGTAAAATACCTGATTTTGGATGAGGCTGACCGCATGCTGGATATGGGCTTTTTAGGTGATATCATGCGCATTATCCGTGATATCCCTGCCGATCGCCAGACTTTATTGTTCTCGGCTACCATGCCGGGCCCTATACGCAAACTGGCCAGCTCCATAATGCGCCACCCTGAACAGATCAACCTGGCAACCTCGCAGCCTGCGGTGGGTATCAACCAGCAGATATATAAGGTACACGAAACACAAAAAGGCAAGCTGATAACCATGCTGCTCAAAAACGGCAATTATACCAGCACCATCATATTTGCTAATACCAAGGATAAAGTAAAAGAACTCAACCGCGAACTGCGTGCCGCGCATATCAAGGTAAGCGCCTTCCACTCCGATTTTGAACAGGCGGAGCGAGAAAAGATATTACTCGATTTCAAAAACCGCAAGTTGCCGGTTATCATAGGCACCGATGCACTTTCAAGAGGTATTGATGTGGAAGGGATCGACCTCGTGATCAACTACGATGTGCCTTCCGACCCGGAAGATTACATTCACCGCATAGGCCGTACCGCCCGTGCCGAAACTACCGGCACCGCCATCACTTTGGTGAATAGCCGCGATATCCGCAAGCTAAAAAGCATCGAGCAACTGATAGCCCGCGAACTACCCGAAAACCCGCTCCCACCCGAATTGGGCGAAGCCCCCACAACCGAGGAGCGCAAACCATTCAACAACCGCAACAGGGGTAACCGCAACAATAAGTTTAAAGGGAACAGGAAAAGTTCGGGGAATAAACCGGCGTAAGGGTCATCAAGGAATCTCTATTATAGAACGCAACAGCGGGGGTGTCATGTTGAGGCTCTCGAAACATGCGGGCAAAGGCCTCTGCGCTCACCCTTCGAGTGCCTCAGGGTGATAGCCCTATGTTCAAGTTTCTTTTTGTCAATATGATTTTGCCGAAGAACCAAAAAAAGCAAAGGCATGTGCGATTCCTTCCCTGGGGAAGGGGAGGTAGGGGTTCACGGACTTTTTTAATATAGCAGTTATAAACTTATCGGCGAAACCCCTCCCCGCCACAACGCTATTCAACCGCACCCCTCCCGTAGGGAGGGAATGAGAAATTTTGTCGTTACCAACAAGTACCACAATGATTATTTATCGACTCATCGCATTTAAAGTCATCTGAGATAATCCGGGTTTTGTTGGTGACAACAGGAGACTATATACGTGTTAAACCACGCCCATTTTAATCGCTTCACAAAGCTCAAATCAGACAAATAATTTATCCAACTCCTGTACCGTCAAAAAATAATTTGATACAGTTTAAATTTCAGACCCAAACCAAAAGACATAAGTACATTCAGAACAAACAACTGCTGTCGACCAGTCGTTGAAAAAACCACCCAGATTTCCTAATGTAGTTTTTTTCAAAAAAAGATTGTTTGAGCATATAGGACAAATAAGTTGATGGCCTTTTACTTCCACTATTTGGGGTTCTTTATTTTTAAATAGATTCATTACTTTTTGTTTTTAATTTTTTTCTTTACCCCTGCACCTGTCTTACTTATTCAATCATATCTTCAAAATGAGCTTTCAAATTTTACTTTTGGCTCATAAGTATCTGATCTTTTTTTAAACAGGCTTCTTTTTAGTAGGTTTTGTTATAGTTGTAAATTTACAATGATTTAGTCATAGCTGCGATATAGTTTGTCGCTCCCGCGAGTTTAGCATAGCGTAACTCGTGGTAACAATTGCACGAAGCTTTCAGCTTCCTTCAGTTTCGCCCTTGTTGGTGTTGCCACCAACAAGTAGCATAATTATTATTTGTTGACTCATCGCATTTAAAGTCATCTGAGATAATCCGGGGTTTGTTGGTTACAACACCAACAAAGGCTAGTCACCATCCAGCACTAATACCTACACCTTCGGCCTCCCAAAAAACAAAACATAACCATCGGCATCCGCTACTTCAAACCCCCGCAGCCCATCACTATTATCCTCGAGAGATTGATGAAAGATTACCCCAGCCGATGTGTATTCCTCAAATAAGGCATCCGGGTCTTCAGCAGAGATGTACGCGTCCCAGCGGGCCCATTCATGCCGGGTATGATTGGGTATGGGGTTTACGTCCTCCGTAATCGCTTTTAGCATAATGGAAACAGGTCCCCGGCCTACCATGGCCCAAAATGGATCGTCGTCAGGGCCGGTATACCATACTTCAAACCCAAGTTTATTGACATAAAAGGCCACCGAATCTTTTAAATTCGAAACAATAAAAAAAGGCGTAATGAAATTAAGCATTGACATGAGTTTTATTTAACAGGTTGACAATAGCGCAGCGTGTTGCCGTCCGCATCGGTGACATAAAATTCCCGCCGCCCCCAGGTTTGATCCGTCGGCCCCTGGTGTACCGGCGAATTGGGTTTACCGGAATTATACAGGCCCCGGCTGATAAATTTGGCGAATAAGGCGTCCACATCAGGCACCCAAACATACACTATCGAGCCAAATAAGCGCTCGCTTTCATGCGTGGTGATCTGTAGTTCCATTTGATCATGACCCAGGTCGACCACCGGCGAATCCGGGGTATCTTCGGGCCAGGTCATCACGAAATCCAGCACTTCGGTATAGTGCCGGATGGCCGCCCGCATATCCCGGACTTTGAATAAGGGAATAAATTGCATAAATAAAGTTAAGTAATGAATTGATTATATTTAATCCTTAAATCACTCCTATTATGAAAAAGTTTGCACTCGCTACCATGCTGATCATCACTTTCCTGCTGGGCTACGGCTTCAGCCGGTTAACTGCTACGCCGGATACCCGCCCGCGCGTGACGAGTATTGGCGGTATTTTCTTTAAGGCGAAAGATCCGGCGGCGCTGAGGGCCTGGTATGGCAAAAACCTGGGTATGCGAATGGTATCAAGCGGCACAAACTTTGAATGGCACCAGGGTGCCGATAGTACAAAAAAAGGCTTCACACTTTGGGCTCCTTTTAAGGAAACCACGAAATATTTCCAGCCTTCCGAAAAACAGTTCATGATCAATTACCGGGTGGAGCATTTGGATCAGTTATTGGCTAACCTGAAAGCAGCGGGTATTTTACCAACGGATTCGCTGGAAAAAGCCAGTTATGGGAACTTTATCCACCTGATGGACCCGGAAGGAAACAAGATCGAACTGTGGGAGCCAAACGATATGGAGTACGCTAAATTGGGTACCGTGACGAGCAAATAAGTCAACTTAAGCTATAAAAACGGACCGTCATGGCGAGGAACGAAGCCATCTCTGAACTATTTAAATCAATGGACCTTTATTTTGTCAAATGTCGTTCAACATTATCTCCAGGATAGGATTTCCGTCCCCGCAGGGTCTCTCAAAGAGGACCCTGCGGAAGCAGAATGTATCAACAGTTATTATGGATTAACTGTTTCGTGGCCTTTACTGTGTGAATAGGTAACTGTCCTCGAATGAGTTCCATCATCATTAGGGTCACAATGTATTAAAGCGACCGGAGTACATATTGGTGTACAGGTTTGCATCGCTTCGGCCAGTGAAATATTTTCGGTATAATCTTTCCCGGCGGTTGCCATCCAAACGGTTTGTATGAGTTTATCTACTTTTATTTCGTTACTGGGATAATACTTCAAAATATTCGCGCGTCTTTTTTCATCGGTTATTTCAACCAGCAATACCTCCTGCTCCAGCGGCTTCCGTTTTTCATAAAACATTCGTCCTAAAACACAGGGGCCAAGGATATTGGTAACACCGAGCATTTCCAGGTTATCATTAAATTCCGTCATGAAATCCTCTTTGCCGATAAATTTATCCGTTTCGTTCATAACAAGCGGGTCCGTTGAAAACTCTAAAGGGAAATAACGACCATTCTCGAGCTTCCAGCTATTGGGGAAGCCTATGTTTCCGGGCCCATCCACGGCTACCGTTGTCAGGCAGTAGGCGCCTTTATCATCTACCTCTTCCTTTTCCAGCATCACCTCATTTTGGCTGATCTGGTTATGGTTATGCAATAGTCTTATACCAACTGTATCTTCCAGGTGGTACTTCATAATGGTTTGACATAATGGACTAAGCATCTCATTTCTGCCCATCGCGCTTAATTTTTCATCAGCAACAATGACATCTTGCAAACCGTTGTAAATTTCGGGGTAATCAAAATCAGAATGATTCATAAAAATGTGGGTTTAGGTGAATAGAAACTTATTATTTTACTATATTAAAATTACATTTTTTTTATAATATAATAATTAATATAAAAAAATAATCCCTGCAGGTTCGCTCAAAGACCCTGCGGAAGCAAAAAACTAAGCTTACCGACAAGTATATTATTTTATCTTTTTCATTACTAATTCATCTTTCGTTTCAGAAATATTGTTTTGATCACATGCAGTATCCTGTACCTAATAACCAATCTCAATAGTCGATCTGTAAGTTGCTTCATCGGTTATGTTGTTGATCATAAAATGTGCAACATCAGCGCGCGAGATACTCAGGCAATCTTTCAGAAAACAGTTGATAGCAATACGATAATGGCCCGTTTCCGGTTTATCAGTTAGTTGAGGCGGGCGCACAATGGTCCAGTTGATATCACTTTCTTTTACCATTTTTTCCATCAACCTCAGGTCGGCATACATATGCCTTAATAGCTTTTGTATAATATATTTTGCGGCAAACCTTACATAAAAAGGCAGTGCCGGGCTTATTTCTATGGCAGATGCCGAAATAAAGAAGCCGCGTTTTGCCCCTGCCTTCTTCATCGCCTGCAAAAGATTTGCATTACCTTGCGAATAAAGCGTTGTAGGCTTATCGCCGAATAACCCTCCGCTTACACCTATGGCGGATATTACCGCGTCTTTGTTTTCCAGGTATTTTTCAAAAGTTCCAGGCTGCATAATATCGCCTTTTACTATCTCCAGGTTGGGATGTGTAAGAGGCAGTTTGGCCGGATTACGCAGTAACGCAGTAACATGGTGCCCGGCCTTAAGAGCCAGTTCCACGGCGTGTTTGCCTATCCCGCCGTTTGCGCCCATAACGAGTAGGTTAAGGGCGGGTGTTGTTTGTTCGATTTTCATACTGTTTAAATTTTAAATAACTGGCAGATCAGAATTTGAAAACGCTTAAAATAAATATGACCAGGAAAAGCAATAGTTGGGATACATAGATCATATTCAGTTTGCCCTTGATCACTTCTATTGCTTCATCACCACTATGGGCATTTTCAACAAGCAACTTTTTTAGCCTGAGTACGATTCGCCTGCCTATTACAGCCCCGTTTATGATGATGGCCACCACCAGGATCATTTTTATCCTGAACCAGATCATCCCCGCAAAAACAGGAAGGATACTAACCATCCCGATACCTGTTAAAATTAACAAGAGTGCGCCGGCGCCTATCAGAGCCGGAAATGCCGCAACGCTTTCAAGCATCGTTAATGCCTTGCCTTTATCGGCAATAAAATATTTTTTCAGTCGGATGTAGATCGAGGTGTCGGCAACTACGGTGCCTGCCATAATGGTAAACCCGGTGATATGTAATACCAGTAATACCTGCAAAAGTGTTTGTGAGTTCATAGGGATATATTAAATTTACTTCAATTACGAATCATTATATGCAAATGTAATACGTTTACGGAATAAAACAAATTACGGAGCAATTTTTTTATCTTTGCTGCGTAACCGGAGTAAATAACATGAACAAAACAGTAAAGCTGGTAAACGAATGGGGTAATTTTGAGGCTAAACACCCCAACGCGAATATTGACGATTTTTGCAGGCATTACCTCGCCAGTCACCAAAAGCAGAAAGTAAAAGGCCCGCTTACAGGCGGGGTTGTTCCGCCCACTAGCGAAGGGCTTTTGCTTAAAATGATCGGGCGGATCAATAAGATGAATATGAGCTATGCTAACAGCGCCCTGGAGGAGACGGGTTTAAACCAGGTAGAAGAATTTGGGATGCTGCTTACCATACAGCAGGAGGGGAGCCCCCGGAAAACGGATATTATTTATGCTAATTTATTCGAACTATCCAGCGGAACAGATATGCTGAACAGGCTAAAGAAAAGAAACCTGGTAAAAGAGTATGATGACCAGGATGATAAGCGCTCAAAACGTGTCGAACTCACCCCTGCAGGCTTAAAAGCAATAGAGCTTTGTATGATGAGGATGCGAAAAGTAGCCTCAATGATGACAAAAGAGCTTAGTGAGGATGACAAGCAGCTGTGTATCCAGCTTCTAAAAAATATCGAAATAAAGTTCTCAAAGGTTTGGCAGCAACATAAAGGAAAGCCGTTTGATGAGGTATATGAAAATGTAATGGGTGGGTAATAAGATCACGGTTGTTTTTTATCTTTCTTCAAAATCTCATCCGTAAAATGCTGTCTCGATTTGGGTGCAGAGAATTTTTCAGCATTGTAAATAGTTGAATTTCCTCTCGGGATACTCAGGCTTTTCCAATTATTGCCTGATACCATTTTAGCGATATAAACAATCTGCCCAATGTGATAAGGGTAATGCGCCAGCTGGCGGTTAATGGCTTCCAAAACCGTATGCCCCTGGTTCCGGATATAGATGATCTTTTGCAGGTCATCGGCATTTAACCCGCGCAGGGTATCCAGCAGGCATTGCCAGCCCTCGTTCCATTTTTTAAGTAACTCATCTTTTCTTTTGATATCATTCTCAAATTCAGCATCCCGGTGGCGCCATTCCTTTTCGCCATCGCTGGTCATCAGGTCCGTCCACCGCGAAAGCATATTGCCACAAAGGTGTTTCACGATGGTGCCAATGCTATTACTCTCCTCATTATACTGCCAGAACAGTTTTTCATCCGGCAATTGCTCCATGGCCTTTTCGCCCAGCATCTTATAATATTCAAATTGCTTGATGGCGCTATCTAAATAATCCTTTCCCATTTCACATCAAAATTAGTAAAATGGTAATAGGATTTTGAACATGCTGCTTAAAATCCTCGCCCTTGTTGGTGTTCGGAAGAAATAAAAATGAGCAAAGGCATGTGCGATTCCTTCCCCGGGGAAGGGGAGGTAGGGGTTATGTCCCCGCAGGGTCTCTCATAGAGGACCCTGCGGAAGCACAATGTTTATACGACGGGAGCCTGCTCCAACTTTCGCCACAGATAATAGATGACAAAAAGTATGGCCAAAAGCACCAGTGGTAAAATAATAAATATTACCGGCCCGTGAGTAGCAACGCGCGATACCGAAGCACCAATCAAAGTGAAGGAAAAGCCGGCGAAGGCCCATTCTTTGATACGCGTAAATTTGTTTTGCAGTAAAGCCACCACGCCCAATAATTTCAGCACGCCTAAAAAAGTCATCAGGTAAACAGGGTAACCTAATTCATGCATGGCATCAATGCCCGCTTGTTGTTTGGTTAAACCGCCCCAGGCATCACCAACATGGAAAAGGCAAAACAGCCCCAGCAATACCCAGTAAACTATTTTTGTTGTTTTTGTGCTCATAACCATCGATTTTATGTAGTTGGTTTAGGATCATAACTTACCATCCATTTCATACCGAACTTATCGGTGAGCATACCCCAGTGGGCGCCCCAAAAAGCTTTCTCAAAAGGAGCTCCTACCACACCCCCGGCTGCAAGGGCGTCAAAATATTTTTGCCCTTCCTCTATGCTGTCCAGGTGTAGCGATAGGGTAAATTCATTTCCGGGTTTCCAGGTTTGCCCCATTGATTCCAATGTATCGCTTGCCATCAATACCACGCCATTATTGCCAATAGGTAAGGCAACGTGCAATATTTTCTCACCATCCGCCGCCGACAAGTTTGCTCCCATCGGATTATCCTTAAAACGCTGGAATGTCAAGAATTCTCCGCCAAATACGGACTTATAAAAATTGAATGCTTGCTCAGCCTTGCCGTCAAAGTTCAAATAAGAATTTAATTGTACTGCCATTTTGTGGTTGGTTTAAATTGGGTTACGTAATTTATTAATTTTTATGCTGATCTATAGCTTGTTTGATATTTTTTAGTTGATGAATATGCCTCAGGGTATGGACATTAGCGAACGATAGCCATTCTATCCGCGTGAGCGCGCCTACTGTCGGCATCTCAAACGCCGTGCAGGTGGCCGACAGGTCTTCGGTCCGGGCAGCCTGCTCCAAATTGTTGATGGTATGGCTTAATGAATTAAGTAATGTGGTTTTCTCTTTTGGTTCATCAGTTGGCAAAATAAAATCAGGCGATTTCATTTTGATCTCAAAATTTAAAAACGCATCACTCAGCATTTTCACGTGTTCTTCGGGGTTCCGTTCAGTAGGTTGAACATCGCTGTTCACGTTGGCCAGCACGCCGCTTGCCGATTTCAATACATGCTCGGCAACCTGCCCGGCTGTCCAGCTTCCGGCGAAGGGAACTTTATTGATATCCTCTTGTGCAAATGAAGATAATACCTGCTTTAATTCGCTACCGGTATCTTTTAATTCATCATAAATGGGCTTGCTCATATTTGGGTTATTTATGTTTTTATTTACAGCTATTTGGTTTATTAATTTGATTGATGCAAATTAGTGGCAATAAACCAGTTATAAAATGCGTAAATCCGACAATATGAAGGGTTGATTGCGACAAGGATTTATTAATTTTATAAACCTATGTCATTTCTCACCGTCGTTCGAAATAACATAGTATCAAAAAACTAAATCGATCTATGAAAACAGTATCCATATTAGTTCCAGAAAGTGCCGTTCTGCAGGGGGTGGCCGATCCGCGTTATATGTTCAGCGCGGTGAACGAGTTTTTAAAAAGTGCAGGGAAACCGCCATTATTCAATGTGCAGTTGGTAGGGCTTAGCAAGGAAGTGAAATTTAATGGGGGAACATTTTCCATAAATACCGACCTGTTACTTGACGAAGTAAAAAAAACTGATCTGATCATAGTCCCGCCGTTGAGCGGCGATATGAGGGCCGCGATACAATTGAACCGCGAACTGCTGCCCTGGATAGTGCAGCAATATAAACGGGGGGCCGAGGTAGCTTCCTTATGTTTGGGGGCCTTTCTGCTGGCATCCACAGGCTTGCTTGATGGTAAAAAATGCTCCACCCATTGGTTGTTCGCCAACGAATTCAGAAATATGTTTCCCAAAGTTGATTTAGTTGATGAGAAAGTGATCACCGAAGAGAGTAACCTGTACTCAAGCGGCGGTGCAAATTCCTACTGGAACCTGCTTTTATATTTGGTTGAGAAATACACCACCAGGGAGATGGCTATACTGGCTTCCAAATATTTTGTGATCGATATGGGCCGTAACGATCAATCGCCATTCACCATTTTCAGGGGGCAAAAAGATCACGAGGACGAAGTGGTTAAAAATGCACAGGAATATATCGAACAAAATTTTAAGAATAAACTGACAGTCGACCACCTGTCTGACAAATTCGCCATCGTGCGCCGTACTTTCGAGCGTCGCTTCAAAAAATCCACGCACAATACCGTGATCGAATACATACAGCGGGTAAAGATAGAAGCTGCCAAAAAGAGCTTCGAATCCAGCCGGAAACCTATTTATGATGTGATGTATGATGTGGGCTACACCGATATCAAAGCATTCAGGGATGTATTTAAAAAGATAACCGGCATGCCGCCTATTGATTATCGCAATAAGTATAATAAAAATGCAGTGGTGGCTTAACCGCTGATTACGTTGATTGAATTATTACCGTGAATATTTTATTTGGCTGATTTAAATCAGCGTAATCAAAATAATCATTCAAGAATCAGCGGTACTAATCACCTTAGATCAACGATCCAAATAAAAAAGCCCCGGATATTCCAGGGCCTTTTTTTATTAAGGTAATGATAAAATATCTGTTTACTGAACAGCCAGGTTAAATGTCCCGCTGGTAATTGTTGCTGTAGCAGCGCCGTTGCCGGTGATCAATACAAGCTTGCCGCTAAATGTACCCTGTACGTTAGTACTGGTAATAGAACTGATTACTATAGTAGCGTTTGAATTAACATCACTGTCATCATTTTGATAAATAAGGCTGTTGGTAGTGGTATAACTCAAATTGGCTTTTGAGTCCGCACCTGTATAGGTACCGGTTGTAATCGGACCGTTATTTGTTACTAACATGATTAAGGAGTTACTATTCCCCGAACCCTGTACACCTATGATTGACAAAGAGTTTGAACCGCCGTTGTTTTGAAGCTGCGCCGTGGCTCCCACATTAAAAGTTTGTTGGTTGCCATCAATTGTGGCAGTAATGGTACCAACAGTATTTATTGAGGACTTTGAGCTTTTTTTACAGGAGAATAGAACAAGCAATGCAAAAAGCGGTAAAAATAATAGTATTGATTTTTTCATGCAATTAAGATTTAGGGTTAAATTATTTATCAATTGACGGCCAAAAGTAGCTTATTGGTTTCATTAATACACTATAACACAAGCTATTTAACTTTAGCGAAATTTTGGTTTGATTGCTTACGCCTATTAAGATTTCCCTGCCATATAATTTTATAAACAAAAGAGCCCTGTTTCGGATTTCCAAAACAGGACTTTTAATAGGGGCTTTTATTTACAACGATACGAATTCAACAGCATCCCTGATGTCTCTTGCATCAAAATTTAAAGTTTTAACCAGGTGTGCGGCAACCAGGATAGTGGTGTTAACCGATGTAGCGCGGTCATAATGTACAGCGCTTTCAGCTACGTTTCCGCTAAGATCCGCTTTGGCATGGTCATTTAAAGTAATGGTAGTTTTATAGGCATCCATGTTCAGTTGTGCCGAAGCGTTATTATATAGCTTTACATCCAGATCCAGGGCAGATAGCTTACCGAATGATTTTACTTCGGCATTGTCATATACCGAAATGTTTTGCAGGTCAGTTGCAGTAACCCAAACTACCAGTTTTTTAGCCGTGTATGATGAAACACGCAGTAAGCCGTTTTGATCTTGTACCAATGCGCTTTCTGCATAATACTTGTTATATACCTTTACCTGGTCGGCTGTGCCGTCTGATACAAACAGTTCCACATTGCCGTGTATCTCAATTTTGTTGATATGGCTCACTTCTGTTAAAGTGGTAAATTCTTCGGTGCTGCCGGTTGCTGCTTTAGTTGATTGGCTGATGCCGAATACTGCTGATAAAGCGATTGCGATGGTGAGGATTGACTTTTTCATTTTCTTAATATTTTGATGTTGTGTTTGATTTGTTTGTTGCTTTCAATGTCCAAATCAACGTACAATTTTCTCATCCAAAAAATGAATTAGACCATCTCCGTATAGGTGTAGACGAACGCCTGATTTTAGTCGTCAACTGCCATTTTGCTGGCTTTCAGTATTTTAAAGAGCGCCAAATCGGTTAAAAAAAGGAGTTCATCGGCGTTTGATGCCTAGCCATCGGTAGATTTAGGTTAAACGATAGCGTTATTACAACACAAATGTAATTTAACAAGGTTTTTTAGGAAGGGGGATTATTGAATAAAGTTGGGGTTATTGCTTTGGGCTATTTTGATCTGCATCAGCGTTTCCATCGCCTCCACACGTTTTTTTGCATCTAATACCTTTGGCCCGGTAAAGTGCTCATCCAGCGTCTCAAAAAATAATTTCTTCCATTGCTTAAAATGTTCCGGCGTTAAAGGGTGCTTTTTATTAAGGTCGATATGCACACGCATGGTATTCCCTTTATAGCTAACCTTATCCAGCAGCATGGTTTCCCAAAAACCGATCATGATAGGGATATGGGTATCCCAGCTAAAAAATAACACATCCCCGAATATCCCCCCGATAACAGTATCATCCATTACTTTTCGGTAAAAATCTTCAACCAGCAACTGTATATCTTCCCTGTTTTCTATCTCCCTTTTCATTTGGTAATAGTAATAAATTTTTAACGCTTTGCCCGCTTTATGCGTCAACCGGACAGATATACAACATAAATACAGCGTTAAAATAGTATAACTAAAAGAGCCCGGCCTACGTAAAAGTGAATAATTATAAACAATTGTAGGCTATCGCCATTAAAAGCTGATTATAAGAACTTTATTCATAATAATGGTTAACTCAAATAAATGATTATACCTGTTTTAATGAAGCATATGAAATATTTATTTACCATCATTTTACTGATGGTATCAACTTGCTTATTCGCCCAAAATCTGCAATTGCATTTTGATCACTTTGGTACTACCAATGGACTTTCGGAGCTTAACCCCAGCTGTATATTGCAGGATAGCCGTGGATTTATCTGGATCGGGACCGGCGATGGGTTAAACAGATATGATGGCTATAAATTTAAAATATTCCGAAATGATACTAAGGACACAACAAGCATAGGCAATAATGCTATTGGTGATATAATTGAGGATAAGGAGGGGAATTTATGGGTAGCTACATTAGGTGGTGGGCTAAATAAATACAACAGGAAAACCAACAGTTTTCATCGTTATCTTCATAATGAAAAAAATCGGAACAGTATTTCAAGTGATTTAGTAAGCAAAATTATTTTCGATAAGTCGGGTAAGCTATGGGCTGTAACCGAACAGGACGGTTTAAATTTATTTGATCCGAAAACAGGTAAATGGACCCATTACCTGCATGATAAGAACAATCCGAGTAGCCTGAGTGACAATGAACTGGTGACAGTTTACCAGGATAGCAAGGATAATATATGGATAGGTACAACAAAAAACGGAGTATGCGTATTTAACCCAAAGAATAATACTTTCACCAGTTTCCGCAACGTTCTCAATGATAAGAGATCCCTTTCGGGAAACAAGATAAGAACCATTTTTGAAGATAGCGGGCACCGCCTGTGGATAGGAACTCAGGAAGCGGGCCTTAACCTTTATAATGAAAAATCGGGCACTTTCACCCATTTTGTTAATGACCCGCATAACACTAATTCATTGGTACATAACAGTATCCAAAGCATTACTGAAGACGAAAATCATAATTTATGGATAGGGACAGAGAATGGAGGCTTAAGTATCTATAAATACGAATGGGATCAATTTTTTAATTATTTTCATGATGATGTGGATAACAGCAGCTTATCCAGCAATTCGGTAGATGTTATATTAAATGACAGGTCGGGCAACATTTGGTTAGGCGCATTTGGCGGCGGTATTAACTTATACAAGAAAAATAAAAATGCTTTTATGCATTTTAAACATGGTTCATCACCAAACAGCCTTTCAAATGATTTTGTGCTGAGCATTTTTGAAGACAGTAATCATAAATTGTGGGTAGGGACTGATGGTGGAGGCTTGAATATGTTTGATATGAAAACAAGCAGCTTTACCAGGTATAAACATAGCGATTCTGACAAAAGCGGAATATCCGGCGATAATATATTGGATATTAAAGAAGACGACCAAAAGAATTTGTGGATAGGGACATGGGGTAACGGGGTTAGCGTTATGGACATGGGAACCAGGAAATTCCGGACATTTAAACATGACCCTAAAGATCCGTCCAGTATTAGTGGAAATAATATATATGCCATTGCTAAATCAAAAGATAACAAACTTTGGCTCGGCTCATTTGGCGATGGACTTAACTTATATCAGCCTGAAACAAAAAGCTTCATATACTATAAGCATAAGGATAACGACCCTAAAAGTTTGAGCAGCGATAGGATCAATTCGCTTCTAAGCGATAGTAAAGGCAATTTATGGATAGGAACCAATGATGGCGGTCTTGACCTTTTCGATCCTAAAACAGGCAATTTCACAAGCTTTTTGCATGATGATAAAAAGAACAGCATAAGTAATAATACTGTTCTCGATTTGCTTGAGGACCATAAGGGTAATATATGGCTATGCACATTAGGCGGGCTTGATCTTTTTGACCCCATTACCCATCATTTTACAATTTTTAAAACTAAAGATGGATTGGCAAACGATTTTGTACAAGCTATTTTGGAGGATGATAAAGGGCAGTTATGGGTTAGTACCAATAATGGGATATCAATGTATGATCCCAAAACCAATATTTTTAAAAATTTCACTACGGAAGACGGCTTACAAGGCGATGAGTTTAAACAACATTCCTCTTTTAAAAGCAGCACAGGCGCTTTTTATTTTGGAGGAGTAAATGGTTTCAATTCATTTTTCCCCGGGCAGGTTGCCGAGGCACCCTATAAGCCGCAATTGGTTTTAACAAAATTCCAGATATTTAATAAAACTGTTGAAGCTGCCAAGAATGATAAAGACCCCTCGCCATTGAAAATAGATATTTCAGAAGCGAAGTCGATCAGCCTTACTCACGATCAATCTGTTATTTCTTTCGAATACGCTTCACTGGATTATTTGTCGCCCAATAAAAAACGGTATGCCTATATATTGGAAAATTTTGATAAAAGCTGGAACTATGTAGAAGATAAAAATTCAGCTGTTTATACCAATATCCCTCCGGGCGATTATGTGTTTAAGGTGAAAAGCCAAAACAGTGCAGGTAAATGGTCGCCGCAGGTATTAACCTTAAAAGTGACTATCGTTCCACCATTTTGGTTAACGTGGTGGTTCAGGACGTTGACAGCTGTTTTTGTGATAAGTTGTGTTTACGGCATATATCGTTTCAGGGTACGCAGCATAACCCAGCAAAAAGCAAGGTTGGAACGCCAGGTAAAAGAGCGTACCGCCGAGGTAATGCGCCAGTCGGATGAATTACAGGAACAATCTGAGAATTTGCAGGCGATGAACGAAGAGTTGCAGGCACAATCAGAAGAGTTGCAGTCAGTGAATGAAGAACTGCTTTCCCAATCGGAAGAAATGCAATCGCTGAATGAAGAATTGCAGGCCCAGTCTGAAGAATTACAGGATCAGAAGAACCAGGAATACCAGGCACGCCAGGAAGCCGATAAGGCAAACCAGGCCAAGAGTATCTTCCTCGCCACCATGAGCCACGAGATCAGGACGCCGATGAACGGTGTGATCGGTATGGCATCCCTGCTTTCAGAAACTAAACTGAACGAGGAGCAGCGCGATTATACAGAAACCATCATCAATTGCGGCGATAGCCTGATGAATGTGATCAACGATATACTGGATTTCTCCAAAATAGAATCCGGTAAAATGGATATTGAGGAAGAGGATTTTGAGCTGCGCCAAAGTATTGAAGAGATCATGGATATGTTCTCACAAAAAGCCGCCGAACAACACCTTGACCTGATCTATCAGATCGATTTCAACCTTCCTCGTTTTGTGATAGGGGATAGTCTGCGCCTTAAGCAGGTAATTATCAACCTGATCAATAATGCGATAAAATTCACCTCGAAAGGTGAGGTATTTATAAAGGTTTTCCTTTCGAAGGCAGTTTCTGATGGCGAACTGGAAATAGGCTTTAGCGTAAAAGATACAGGTATAGGCATACCTGATGAAAAACTTTCAAGCTTATTCCAGGCATTTTCGCAGGTTGATTCATCAACCACACGTAAATACGGTGGTACAGGTTTAGGCCTCATCATCAGCGAGCGCCTGGTTACCCTGATGAACGGAAATTTATGGGTGGAAAGCCGTTTAGGTGAGGGTTCAACTTTTAACTTTACCATCAAGGCCAAAACAAGCACCAAGGTAGCTTCGGCGACACCATTATTATCAGGCATTGCAAATTTGCAGGGTAAAAAGATATTGGTGGTTGATGATAACCAAACCAACCTTACTATTTTAAGATCTCAGCTGGAGCAATGGAAGCTTATCCCGGTTACTTGTTCATCTGCACACCAGGCTTTGGAAATTTTAGCCGCGGGTGAGCATTTTGACCTGGTGATTTCTGATATGGAAATGCCCGAAATTGATGGCGCCGGCTTAGCAAAATCGATCAAGGCCATGCAAAAGCCCGTGCCGGTAATTATATTAAGCTCTATAGGCGATACCAACAGGAAGAATTATCCCGGGCTATTCTCAGCGGTATTGATCAAACCGGTTAAACAGAACCAGTTATTAAAGAGTATTTGTACCGAACTGGGAGACCGCAAGGAAGTAGTACAGGCCGAAGAAAGACAAAGCAGCGTACTTAATCCTGGTTTCGCGGCAGAATGTCCGATAAATATTTTGGTAGCGGAAGATAATCCAGTCAACCAAAAGCTGATTGAACGCATCCTGGTAAAACTGGGCTATAATGCTGTGATCACGAATAACGGCCTCGAGGCTTTAAATAAAGTATCCGAACAACACTACGATGTAGTGTTAATGGATATCCAGATGCCCGAAATGGACGGGTTTGAAGCCACAAAGAATATCCGCAAGTTAAATATCCAGCAGCCATACATAGTAGCCATGACAGCGAACGCGCTGGCCGAAGACCGGGATATTTGCCTCAGTAATGGTATGGATAATTATATTTCCAAGCCTATGAAACTGGATACCCTGGTTGCCCTTTTAAAGGAAGCCTATTCTAACAAAAAGAAGGCAGTTAAAGTTTAATATTTCTGTCTCCGCAGGGTCTCTCGAAGAGGACCCTGCGTACTACCCAACAACAAAACCAAATAAGCTGTCACAATCCACACCACAATCCCGTCTTATCCTTGGGTTTTATCGCTTATCATTAAATCCTGCTGATTTAAATTTACTTTTAGAATTTATTTTATAATTTTAGAATATCAATAACTGCGCTTAATTTATATTGGGGCGGTAATCAATTATAATATCCAAAAAGCTTATTAGCCTGATTAACAATTAAATGAAGCGACTGCTGGTTTTAATCCCCTTTTTATTGCTGTTCAACGCAGCGTTTGCCGGCCAGGGTTATGATAGCTTATTGAATAAATTAAATACTGTTCTGGATAAAAAGAAACAGTATGATGCAGAAAAAACCAAAAGGATTGATCACCTGAAAAGCCTGTTGAACCAGGACGATAACCTTAACCTCAATACCCGGTATGCTATCTACCTAAAACTGTATAACGAGTATAAGTCTTTTAATTACGATGAGGCCTTTAGTTATACCCAAAAGTTGCAACAGGTGGGCCGCCTGTTAAAAGACCCAGCCAAAATTGCTTACGGTAAGATCAAACTGGGATTTATCCTGCTTTCATCAGGAATGTTTAAAGAAACTTTCGATTCGCTGAGTACAGTAAATGTAAAACTGCTGGCCGATACGGAGCGGCGGGAATATTATTTTCTTACGGCCCGCACCTACTATGACCTGGCCGATTTTGATAAGGACAATTATTATTCGCCCATTTATAATAGTCGCGCCATGAAATATATCGATTCTGGCGCTACCTTATGCAAAGCCAATTCATTTGATTATATATACTATGATGGCTTAAAATACCTTAAAACAGGTAATATAGATAAGGCGATAGGCAATTTGCAATTGCTTATGAAACGGTTTCATTTAACCGATCACCAGTTTGCGGTAACCACATCCACGCTCAGCGATATTTATATCCGAAAAAACGAACCGGACAGCGCTATCAGTTTACTCGCGTTAGCGGCAATGGCTGATATCCGGTCGTCCACCAAAGAGGCTGCCGCTATGCTCAACCTGGCGCAATTGCTGCATAAACAGGGTGATGCCAAAAATGCCTATGTTTTTATCAAGCAGGCTATGGATGATGCCATATATTACGGCGCCAGGCAACGCAAGATACAGGTAAGTGCCATCCTCCCGGTGATAGCCAGCGAGCGTATTAATTCTGTAGAGGAGCAGCGCCGGGTATTATTCTTATACGCCTCATCATTAACAGTGCTTTCAATAATTGTAGTAGTATTTGCCGTTATCATCTATAAGCAACTGCGTAAACTAAGGGTTGCCGATAAGATCATTCTCGAAGCCAACCATAACCTGCAGGAAAGTGTAGATAAGCTAAACGAAGCAGATAAAATAAAAGAAGAGTATATAGGTTACTATTTTAACCTGATATCCGAATACATTAATAAGCTGGAGAAGTTTAAGCGTTCAGTTGACAATAAGCTCACTACAAAAAGGTTCGAAGATATTCGCATCATCGTCAACAATATTAACCTGACCAAGGAGCGCGAGGAACTGTTTATCAATTTCGATAAAGCCTTCCTTAAGATATTCCCCAACTTTGTTTGCACCTACAATTCCTTTTTCGATGAAGAGCACCAGGTGAAACTTTTACCCAACCAATTAATGAATACAGACCTGCGGATATTCGCCCTCATCAGGCTGGGTATTCACGATACCGAGAAGATCGCCAACATCCTGGAGTATTCAGTTAACACCATTTACAATTACAAAGCACGCATCAAAAGCAAGTCGATGATATCCAACGACGAGTTTGAAGAGGCCATCATGGCTATTAAAGCCTTCTAAACTGTCAAAATATTTTATCTTCCTGTTATATACAGTTTATATTCCCGGGTATTCATCAATTGATTAATATGCTGTATATGAGTGTTTTACGATTTGTAAAATACTCACCTCGTTTATATTTTACCTTTGAAAATTGCTGCCCGCAATTTTATCACCTCTCTTTGATATGGTATTAGCAACCGGCTGAAATCTGTTTTAGCATTTGCCAATATTATAAACCAATTACCTGCTAACTCTTATTGATTTATGAAACTGTACCAGGGACCAGCTCCACTGTTAGTTTGTTTTTCTGTACGCCATTTATGGCATACCAGCATTACTGATGAACAGCATTTTACCATGCATTGGCTTTCGGGTTAGATGCCTTGCCGCAATAATTCTTGCAATCAACAACCAATTAAATATCAATCAACAACCTAAAAAATCTAAACATTATGTATAAAAAACAATTACTAAAATTACTTTTTTGTCCATTGTTTTTGCTGATATCATCCTGGGCCATAGCACAGAATGTTACAGTAAGCGGTAAAGTTACCGACCAAACAGGACAAGGACTTCCCGGGGCAACTGTTGCCGTAAAGGGAACAACAAGAGGCACAAATTCCGATGTTAATGGAAAATACACACTTACTGCAGGTAGTAGTGATGTGCTGGTATTTACCATGGTGGGATTTGCAAAGCAGGAAATAAAGGTAGGCGGCCAAACCACCATCAACGTAACCCTTGTTGATAACCAGCAAACCTTGAATGAAGTGGTGGTAATAGGTTATGGTACCCAGCGGAGAAGGGACATAACCGGTTCAGTTGCTTCTGTTAAAGGCGATGTTTTTAAAGATCAGCCTATAACTAACCCGATACTGGCATTACAGGGCCGCGTTGCCGGTGTTAATGTGATCCAAAGTTCGGGTGCGCCGGATGCTGCTCCAAGCATTGTGTTACGGGGCGTATCATCTTTCAATGTGGCCATTCCCTTATACATTGTTGATGGAGTACGCGTACCGGATATCAGCAGCCTGAATGTGCAGGATATAGCAAGTATCGAAATTTTGAAAGATGCTGCTTCAGCAGCCATTTACGGTTCGGCAGGTGCAGGCGGTGTTTTGTTGATCACCACTAAAAAAGGTAGCGGCTTAAATAGCGGGCCTGCCATAACATTCAGCGCACGGTATGGCAAAAGCAAACCTAAATTGGTTGAGTTGCTGGGAAAGGATGATTTTATCAAATTGGAAAATATTATCAACCCCACCTTTTTTGCCGGTGCAACCAAGTTAGACACCCTGGCCAATACGGATTGGGTACATACCTTATACCGCGATGCCAATGAGCAGAATTACAACTTATCCATTACCGGCTCATCGCCCGTTGTAAATTATCTCTTATCAGGTTTTTACAATGCGCAATCTGGTATTTTGATCAAAAACTATTCAAACATTGGCGGTGCGCGTATCAATACCGACTACAAATTAAGTAAATACATCACCATAGGCGAGCAATTAGGTATATCGCAACGCATCACATCGCCACCGATAGGCGCCCAGGCTGATATACACAACGCCCCTTTCAGAACACAGCCTATCATTCCGATATACAACAGTAATGGCAATTATGGAACCGAGCCTACAGGCTACAATGGCCTGGCTTTTTCGGGACCTAATCCTTATGGTGCGATACAATCGGCGATGGCTCAAAATGTGAAGAATAATTTGCAGTCGAATTTTTATGTAGATGTAAAATTGCCGCTTCACCTGGATTTCCGCAGCACCTTCGGGTACAACTATTACCTGGAATCGCAGGATTATTTCCAGAACGCGTTTAATTTCGGCCCGGTTGCGCAATCAACCAATATGCTTACCAAATCTTCTCTGCAAAGCACACAGTTGCTTACCAACTACGTGTTGAGTTATAACCAAAGCTTCGGCAAGCACAATATCAGCGCCTTGGCAGGTTACGAGCAGATCACCAATACTTTTAATAACATAGGTGCTTCTGAAACTGCAGTAGGATTACCAGGTTACTCTTTTGTGCAAACATCGGCATCAGCTTTAGCCACTTTTGGACATTATGATGCTAATGGATTGATCAAATCACAGTTTGGTCGTGTCAATTATAACTACAATGGTCGTTACTACCTGTCGGGTTCCATCAGGCAGGATGCTAACTTTACCGAATTCGGCCCCGCCAAACAGAAAGGTGTTTTCCCTGCCGGATCAATAGGCTGGACGATCAGTGAAGAGCCATTCTTTAAAGCAAACTTCCCGGTTATCAGCTCCCTGAAATTCAGGGCCAGTTATGGTTCATTGGGTAACAGTAATATCCCGATCTATAGTTTCGTATCATCTTACTCGCAATTTAATTCCGCATCCGGCATTTCTGCCGGCGGGCAAAATTTTTCGCCGGGCGGCGCGCTTATTATCGCCAACTCGCTTACCAAGATACCTAACCCCGCGGTTCATTGGGAAACAGTACACGAAACCAATATCGGTTTAGATGGTGAAGCGTTAAATGGCAAACTTTATTTCTCGCTGGAATGGTACAACAAAACCACCGAGGATATGCTGTACTCGCTTCAATTGCCTACCAGCACCGGCTTTACACAACCATACGTGCTTAATGTAGGTAAAGTAAGCAATAAGGGTGTTGATATTCAGTTGGGATACCGCAACAATGCAGGCAAATTCACTTATGACATCAGCGCAACTGCCGGTTTCAACAAGAACAAAGTGATCAACCTGAGCGGTACCGCCACTGGCGCGTTCTATGATGGCTACAACTATTATGGTAATGGTGATGCCGGTTTCAATATCATGTCAAACCAGCAGCTGACCATTACTAAAGCAGGCCAGCCATTTGGCTCATTTTATGGCTACAAAGTACTGGGCATATTCAAATCCGATGCTGAAGCAGCTGGTCAGAAAGTTAATGGTAACACGGCACACGCAGGTGATTTGCAATACCAGGACCTTGATGCCAATGGTGTAATTGATGCCAACGACAGGCAAATTATCGGAAATCCTAATCCTAAACTGGTTTATGGTATCAACCTTCATTTCGGTTACGAACATTTCGACCTGGCCATGCTGTTTAACGGTGTAGCAGGGGTACAATTATTCAATGGTAAAAAGGCTTATGAGCAATATCCTTTTGCAGATGGTAACACAACCAGCAAGGTTTTCGGTGATTCCTTCCTGGGTGGTAATGGTTTAACTTCTCAGCCCCGTTTAGGTGTACCTACCGCAAACGGATTTACACTTGATCCTAATAAGAACTACACATCCGTGAATAGTTATTTTGTAGAGAGCGGAAACTATCTGAAGCTTAAGAATGTGCAGTTGGGTTATACTTTCAGCAACAATTTATTGAGCAAGTTGAGTGTTAAATCAGCAAGGGTATTTGTGATGGCTAATAATCTATTCACCATAACCAAGTACTCCGGTCTTGATCCTGAATTGGGCAGCTCATTTACGCCAACAGGATATGGTTCGGTTACTACCCAGGGTGTAGATGCTGTAACAAGCTATCCACAAACAAAAATTTATTCAGTAGGACTGGATGTTACTTTTTAATAATCACTTTAAAAATTATCAAGATGTATAAAAAAATATATATACCACTGCTGGCACTTATCATATTTGCCGGTTGCAGAAAGGACCCGTTTAAAACAAGTCCTACTGATCAGTACAGTACCAATAATTATCCGGCATCCGTTGGCGATCTTCAAAGCGTGTTAGCACCTTGTTACTCTAACCTGCGCGACCCCGGTTTATTTGGATTCAACTTTTTACCAAAGGCGCTTTCCAATTCCATGCATACGGTTAACTCGGCCTATAACGGCGACCAGGCGTGGAATGAAATGGCCAACACCAATCTAACCGTTAGCAATTCGCACTCGGGCGATGCCTGGCAGGCATTGTTTACCGGGGTTAAAAATTGTAATGTTTTGATCTCTGCAGTTGCCCTGTATAATGTTAAATATGCCAAGCCTGCCGATGAGCAAGCTGTAAATTATATTTTAGGCCAGGCGTATTTTCTGCGCGCCTATTATTACTTCGAGCTCGAATGTTTGTTTGGTGAAAGCTATATCACATCAGCCGGTGGCGGGGATAAAATGGGATTGCCATTGTATACTCAAGTCCCTACGGACCTGGCTGGTACGCAAGTAGCACGCAGCACCGTAAAGGAAACCTGGGACTTTATTGAAGGCGATTTGAAACAGGCAGCTACCCTGCTTAAAGATAAAGTGTGGAGCGGTGCCGATGCCGGCCGTGTTAGCGAATGGGCTGCTAAAGGCTTATTAGGCAAAGCGTATGTATTTACCCAGGATTGGACCAATGCCAAAACTACTTTATTGGATGTGATTCAGCATAGCGGTAAATCATTAATGTCATTTACCCAATATCATGATGCATTTAATGGCAACAGTGCCAATGAATTTAATACCGAATCACTGTTCGAACTGAATATTGACCCTGATTCAAAAGGTGGTTATGGTATCTATAGCGGCGCAGCCAACTCAACCTCCATAAATGGTTTGATCTGGGCTCCGTGGGCATTAGGCGGTGACGGATCAGAAGGCGGTGCATTTCCTTTAGGCTATGGTAATGAGTATCTACATGATAAAAATGTATTGCGCTTTGGTTACTCTATCGGCAGCAATTATGCGCTGGTGGCTAACCCTAACTACAAACCTGCTATCGGCCCAAAATTCAACAATCCTCAACAGGTAATGGACCCGGTTTACAAGGCCAATGCCATCGCGGTGCGTACCAATAAAACTGCCGATCCGCGTTTGTTTGTAAACGCCTTACAGCCTTGGGTCGATTCAGTTAAGTTTGACGGTACCAATTGGGCGCCAAGTGCCAAACCTAATTTTTTGGCCGGCAATACTAATGTTTACGGCTGGAGTGTACGGAAATATGCGCCAACTTTATACAATGAGAATAGCGGCCAGGGTAACTTCCCTACCAATGAAGTAGCAGATGCCTGGAACTTTTACCTGCTGCGTTTGGCTGATGTGTACCTGCTATACGCTGAGGCATCTATAGGCTCTGGCGATAATGCCACCGGTCTGGAATACATCAATAAGGTAAAACGCCGGGCTTACAATCTTCCTGTTAATTCGGTATCCGCAATTGATTATCCGTCATTGAACGCACAAACATCCGCCATAGGTGACCCGGTTTTGGGCAACAAACCGCTTTACTACGAGCGCTGGGCCGAGTTGTTTAACGAAGGTCACTGGTGGTTTGATGTGTGCCGCTGGCGCATAGGTAAATCCGAAGCAACCTATTTCGGTACAGCCATTAATCTTAACGGCCCGATCGCGTTTGACGATAGCAAATCTTATGTATGGCCTATCCCGATCAGCGAGATCAATTCAAATAGCAAGATCAAGCAAAACCCGGGTTATTAGTAATAGTTGATTAATTAAGTGTAAAGCAGGTGAGATGGCTTTACACTTTTTTTAATTATTCCATCTACATTTAAACACTGCCCATTAAACATTCTGGGAACTTAAATAACACGAATGAAAACAGCATATATATTTTTATTATGCCTGGCCATGCTGCATACTGTTGAAGCACAGGATAATAAAGTAATAAAGGCCGGCATGAACAAAGTAAAACTTGAGTTTATGCTGGATGCGGAAGGAAAGCCAGTCTATTCGGTTTATTATGGTGATAAAGCCGTGATCAAACCATCAACGATGGGTTTTACTTTAAGCAATGACACACCTTTTGATAAAGACTTTATATTGACAGGTTCCGAACGTGCTTCGGTTGACGAAACCTGGAAACCTGTTTGGGGCGAAGTAAGCAGCATCCGTAATCATTACGAACAAGTGATCGTTCACCTGAAACAAAAGAACAGTCCAAACAGGCTGCTGAATATTATTTTCAGGGTATTTGAAGATGGGGTAGGGTTCAGGTACGAATTTCCACAGCAGCCCGGATTAAAATACTTTGTGATATCAAATGAGCTAACAGGCTTCAACCTGGCAGGCGATCACAAAACGTTCTGGATACCGGGTGATTACGATACCAATGAATACCAATACACTACATCCAAAATAAGTGAGATCGATAATCAGCCGGTCGTTAATTCAGCTACCGATATCGCCATCCGGGTAGCACCCGACCGCTATGCCGTGCAAACACCCCTGATGATGAAATCAGCTGATGGCCTGTACATCAACATCCACGAGGCTGCTTTGGTGAATTTCCCCGCCATGCAATTGCATGTGGATAACAGTACTTTCAAGTTGACCGCCAACCTGGTACCCGATGCGGTAGGCAATAAAGCCTATGTACACGCACCGTTTAAAAGCCCCTGGCGAACCATTATTGTGAGCGATAAAGCGGCAGATATCCTGTCGTCAAAAATGATATTGAACCTGAACGATCCTTCAAAAATTGAAGATCCATCCTGGATAAAGCCGATGAAATTTGTAGGTGTTTGGTGGGAAATGCAAACCGGTAAAAGCACCTGGAGCTACGCCAAAGACACAGATACGCTTGGAAAAGATGGCGCACTGATTCCCAGTGGTTTACACGGAGGCAATACAGCCAATGTAAAAAAATACATTGATTTCGCGGCAGCCAATGGTATACAGGGTGTTTTGGTAGAAGGCTGGAACGTTGGCTGGGAAGACTGGTTTGGCAACTGGAAGGAAAACGTATTCAGCTTTGTGACGCCTTATCCTGATTTTGATTTAAAGGAGCTAACTTCTTATGCTACATCCAAAGGCGTGCATCTGATCATGCATAATGAAACATCTGGTTCCGCTACCGATTACGAACGGCAAATGGATACCGCTTATCGGTTTATGAATAAGTTTGGTTACACCTCGGTCAAGACAGGGTATGTAGGCAAGATCATTCCCCGCGGCGAACACCACGATGGGCAATGGATGGTGAACCACTATATCCGCGTAGCCCAAAAAGCTGCCGATTACCGGGTGATGCTGGATGCCCATGAACCTGTTAGGCCCACAGGATTGCAGCGCACCTATCCTAACTGGATGGCAAGCGAAGCGGGCAGGGGCAACGAATACAACGCCTTTGGCCAGGGCAACAAACCCGAGCATGAAACCATTATGCCATTTACCCGCTTAATGGGCGGCCCGATGGATTATACGCCTGGTATATTTAAAATAAAAGGCTATACTGCTGACCCTAACAGGCAGGTACAAACAACCTTAGTTAAACAGTTGGCTTTATACGTTACCCTGTATAGCCCGCTGCAAATGGCTGCCGATCTGCCCGAAAATTATGCAAAGCACATGGATGCTTTCCAATTTATCAAGGGTGTAGCGGTTGATTGGGACGATACAAAAGTATTAGAAGCCGAACCAGGCGATTATCTGACCATAGCCCGCAAAGCAAAAGGTACCTCAGACTGGTTCATAGGCGCGATAACCAACGAAAACAGCCGTAACAGTACAGTGGCATTAAGCTTTCTCGATAAAGGCAAAAAGTATATAGCCACCATTTATGCCGATGCAGATAATGCCGACTGGAAAGATAATCCTGAAGCCTATAAGATCAGCAAATACGTGGTGGACGCCAATACCAAACTGAACCTGAAATTAGCCAAAGGCGGCGGAGCCGCTATCAGCATAAAACCGGCAACGGAGGCAGATAAAGGGGTAAAAAGTTATAAATAAACGGCCTCGCACTATTGTCATTTCGAACGAGGGACGAGGAGAAATCTTATACAAACGAATTGCAGACTATGCAAGGCGTACAAGATTTCTCTCTTCGTTCGAAATGACATTTTGATTTTTTAATCGATATCAATGCACAAACTACTATCCATATTCCTCATTTCCATTTTATCCTCCGCCTGTTCAAAAAGCGGCACCAAACCACCTACATCCGTGCCACTAATCACTCCGCCGGATACTACGGTAGTAGTGGTCACTACCGGCGCCAAGCCGGTTGTTAAAAGCAACACGCAAAAGGTGTTTGTGCATTACATGGCCTGGTTTGAAGATAAAAACACCTCGGGAACCGGCAACTGGGGCCAGCACTGGACAATGGCCAATGAAAATCCGGATGTTACTCTAAGCAATGGCCGCCGACAGATCGCCTCGTATTTTTACCCGATGATAGGCCCTTACGCCAGTTCGGACAGGGATGTGATCGATTACCACTTATTGCTGATGAAATATGCCGGTATAGATGGCGTTATCGTGGACTGGTATGGCGTGCACAACGTAGCGGATTACCCGCTGGTAAAACGCAATGCCGATTCCCTATTTAAGCGGATGCCGTATGCGGGCTTGCAGTTTGGCATTTGCTATGAAGATCAGTCGCTGGGCAAGGTGAAATCTGCTACCGGTACGGATACCGTAGCCGCCGCGAAAGAGGATTTCGCTTACCTGCAATCCAACTATTTTAATACCAGCAGTTATATCAAAGTGAATAATCAGCCCTTGTTGCTTTGCTTCGGTCCGCAGGGCATGAAAACCACCGCCGACTGGCAGCAGGCCTTTTCCGGTCTTACCACCCAACCGCGCCTGTTATCCCTCGAATACCAGGGAAAAGTAACAGGTGCAAGCGGCAGCGGCGAATTCGCCTGGGTCAATTCAACCAACCTGACCGATCTGCAGGGCTTTTACCAAAATCGCACCCCATCATTAAGTACAGCCTTTGCCGGGGCTTATCCCGGTTTTAAAGACTTTTACAAACCGGGCGGTTGGGGTAATACGCTATTCGTGATCGATCATAACGGAACAAGCACCCTGCAAAGCACGCTTGACCTGGCCAAAACCAGCGGCCTGCCTTACCTGCAACTGATTACCTGGAACGATTACGGCGAAGGCACCATGATAGAACCCACTCTTGATTATAATTTCGATTTCCTGAAAACCATCCAGAAATACACAGGTGTAAGCTACACCGAAACGGAGTTGCAACTGATTTACAAATGGTATACGCTGCGCAAAAAGTATAAGGATAATGCGGATATTGAACTGAAGCTGACCAATGCTTATAATAGTTTGGCAGCTTTGGATGTGGCTACGGCTACCACGATTATATCGGGGATTAATTAATCGAACAAATGGGGTGTCACCCTGAGGCACTCGAAGGGTGAGCGCAGATGCCTTTGCCCGCATGTTTCGAGTGCCTCAACATGACACCTTGCCCCGGTTTTATTTTGCGAACAGTTTCAGGTACCTGAAACTCCCCCCAACCACCACAACACACAAAACAAACCACAGCGTAATCAGCAAAGGCGTCCCCATAATCCATACCTGGGTTAATACCCCTTTCTCTAAAATACCATTCAACAAAAGCAATATGACAACGGTGTCCAAAACTAAGGGTATGATAAGAAAACCTGTAAACACAAATACCTTCCTTTTATTGGCGATAGCCTGGTAAGCCACTATCAAGGGCGGCAGGCAAATCAGGGAAACGATAACAAACCCGACAATCCTGATGAGTAGCGCATTGGAATGATCTGCATTTAAAAAAAGATGTCTCAAAGCCCACACCTCATCCCCCGAACCCATAGCCGCCATATACATCCGCCCAAACTGCATGTTCCCCAAAATGAAAACTAACCCTAATGATCTGTACTGAACCGACCTGCCATATTTCAGCCAGTACCATCCCAGCCAAAGCATCAAAAAAGTAAATATTGGCCCGGCGAAAGTAGCCATAATGGCCCAGGGCCTTAATAGCAGGCAATCCTTACAAAGGTCCCAAACATTAAAATCACGGGTTCCCCATGCGCCGCAAATGATTCGCCCGGTAATGATGTGAACCAACTCATGCAGCTCGTGCATCAGGAAAAAGAAGAACAGGAATACCAGCAGCGTTTTAAAATTAAGCTGCAACTGTAATGGAGTTTTAGGCATGCAACCTCAGACGCTGACTGGGCAACTGAGGTTACATGCAGTTATCTGCTCACTATTTTATCACTTCTAAAACCTGCTATTGCCAGGATTATGGCCTTTTTTCATCATATCCTTCACCGCTTCGGCAATAAACCTTTTACCATTCTCATCAAGGTCGACTTTGTGGCCATCGTCATATAATTCATACCGGACACCGCCACGTCCGTTACTTTCAGCTTCCAGCTTACGGTCATCGTAGCGATATCTCACATAGCCGCCATGCGAAATACTGGCTATAGCGGTGCCGTTATCGTTAAAATGTACCTCACCAGCGTATTCGATTTTCTTGTAATGATTGTTATCATTTTCAACAATCGTAGTATGCCTTTGCCCAATCCCGCATGATGCGATGATCGCGATAACACAAAGTACCAGTATGAGTGTCAGTAATTTTTCCATGATGTTTGTTTTTTTCATTGTTATTGATTTGTCGAAACAAACATATGTAAAATATTAGTACTATCCAATACATAGTACTGTAAAAATAAAAAAATAATTTTACGGCTTATCATTCTGATCCGCTGGTTAGCGGATCAGAATGATAATAATGCTTTGAGAAAGTTATAAGGGAATATTACACAAACCGGTACAAATACGGCGCTTTATGCGCCCCGCCGGTCCATTTTTTGGCAATGCGTTCCAATATGCCCAAGCTCAGCATTTTACGTTGAAAGGCGGGGCGCAATAGTTTTTTGCCCAAAATGGTTTCGTAGAGTATTTGCAGATCGCCGAGTGTAAACTCCTCCGGCATCAGGTTAAAGGCTACCAATTTATTATCGAGGCCGGTCCTCAAAGCCTCCAATGCCTTTAGAATAATAGCATTATGGTCCTGCATTAAGGGGGGAATATTGTTCAGTTCGTACCAATCGCAGCCGTCAAATATCTGGTCGGGCATGGGCACTACTTTGGTAAAATCAACCAGCGCGTAGTAGCCTATCGAAATAAACCGCTGAAAAAGCCAGTGGTCATCACCTGCCTCAACACCATTGGCCTTCATAATGGTTTTCATGGGGGTGGGATCGAAGCGGGCATAGTCTCCAAATACATAAAATTGTTCCAGGTAGATGTTTTCCAAACCCGTGCGTATGGATACCACACCCTTAGCGGCGTCATTCAAATTTTCCTTATCCCGGATAAAACCTCCCGGCAGGGCAAATACACCGGATTTTTTATACTGCATCAGCAGTACCTTCAATTGCCGGTCGTGAAAGCCAAATATCACCGCGTCAATAGCCAGGCCGTGCATATAGCCTTCACCTTGCGATCCTCCTTCGTTCCTGATACCCGGCTCTTTCATCAATGTTTTTGTTACGAAAATAAAAATATAATACTTGTTAAATTGAAGATAACAGTTTATTATTGTAACACAATGTTACAATAATAAACCAAAATCAAAAAACATTTATTGATTTCTAATCAAACCCGGATATGAAAAGAGTATTTTTAATTTTACCGGCATTGCTGCTCACCGTTTGCACGGTAGTGAATGCCCAGGTAACCAAAGCAAAAACAGCTAATGGCGATGTGGAAGGAACCGCCAACGCGGCAACTTCGGTAGCCAGTTTTAAAGGTATACCCTTTGCCCAGCCCCCGGTTGGCGACTTGCGTTGGAAAGAACCACAGCCGGCAAAAGACTGGCGCGGTGTATTAAAAGCTGACCATTTTCGCTCCAATGCCATGCAAAAAAAAGTATTTGGCGATATGGGCTTTCGGGCCGACAGCATGAGTGAGGATTGTCTGTACCTAAATGTGTGGACGCCCGCAAAATCGGCTAAAGAAAAGCTACCTGTGCTGGTTTATTTTTATGGCGGCGGCTTTGTAGCCGGTGATGGCTCCGAATCCCGCTATGATGGCGAAAGCATGGCGCAAAAAGGAATAGTGGCGCTTACGGTTAATTACCGCTTGGGCGTGTTCGGCTTTATGTCGCACCCTGAGTTGACTGCCGAATCACCGCACCATGCCTCGGGAAATTATGGCTTACTCGATCAACATGCCGCCTTATTATGGGTGCAAAAAAACATCGCTGCCTTTGGCGGCGACCCAAATAGAGTTACTATCGCCGGTGAATCTGCCGGTTCGATAGCTGTATCAGCGCAAATGGCTTCACCTCTATCTAAAGACTTGATAGCCGGGGCGATAGGCGAAAGCGGCGCCATGATCAAACCTACCTTACCGGCTATACCATTGGCCGATGGTGAGAAGAATGGTGCTACCCTGGGGCAAAAATTAGGTGCTACTTCCATAGCGGCCTTGCGTGCGATACCGGCTGCCAAACTGCTCGAGGATGCCTCCCAACGAGGTATGCCGCCAAATTCGCCAACGGTGGATGGCTATTTCCTATTAAAAACCCCGGATGAAGTTTTTGCTGCGGGCGAACAGGCCAAAGTGCCGCTACTGGCAGGCTGGAACTCCGCCGAGATACCTTACCAGGGAGTAATGTATGGGGATATGCCAACACCCGAAAATTATGCGAAAAAACTAAAAACTTTTTATGGCGATAGGGCAGATGAGGCTTTAAAACTTTATCCGGGCGCTACTCAGGAAGAAGTGATCAAATCAGCCACGGAGTTAGCCAGTGATAGGTTCATCGTTTACAGTACCTGGAAATGGGCCGAATTACAGGCACAAACCGGAGGCAAACCGGTGTATACTTATGTGTTTGCACGCCCACGGCCGCCAATGGTAGCCGCTATGGGCGATGCCAAAGCTGGTTTAGCAGGCGGGGTGGTTAAAGGTGGTACTGAAGCCCCTAACAAAATGCCGCCACCTTATATAGGTGCCGCGCATGCCTCAGAAATTGAGTATGCCATGGGCAATCTTGCTGATAACAAAGTCTACGCCTGGACACCCGATGACTACAAAGTTTCGGCTACGATGGAAAACTACTTTGCCAATTTTATCAAGACCGGAAACCCGAATGGAAAAGGATTGGTTAAATGGCCCGCCAACAAAGGCAGCAGCGTTACTGAATACCTAAATATTGATGTAACCTCAAAAGTGGAGGCCCAAAAGCGTACGCGGTATTTATTTTTAGACCAAGATTATACTAAGAAATAAGGAAGTATTAATCAATTATATTTCCATGACTAGATTTGACAACTTTTTGAAAGTTGTCAAATCTGCGCCTACGGATTAAACTTCACCACCTCAAAGTTGGAAGCATTAATACCTCCAAGCTTTTGCAGTTCATCATTGTTCCACCGGGCATCGGGTGCACCGCTGATATACATATTGCTGCCGATATCGGCCAGTATCAAGCCATATTTTTTCATCGCTTTCAGGATCACCTGTAAACGGGCAGGGTAGGTGCTGATATTAAAGCTGGCCTTCAGCCTGATCTTAGCACCAAAGGGCAGCGAATATTGGCCGCCTTTACTATTCACACTGTGCCTTGCCGGGGCAATATAACCTGGTTTTACATTGGCGGATGATAGTGTAAAACGTATGGCATGGTCGATCACGCCTTTCACTATTTCATCATAGCGCACCAGTCCGGGAAATATCGGGAGTCCGGCTGCATCAGCTGATGTCCAGCCGCTGGGACGAAGGGCATTAGAGGTTAAATTATAAATAGCGCCGCTGGAGGCCGACCATTTGCTGCCGCTCACACTGGCATTGTACAATTCATACAGCATTTTATTATCCTTATCCACCACGATCACGTGCGAATCGCCCTGGCCATTACCTTCTATCGGCGCGTTGGAGGGGATAGGATAGGGCCCCTTATCACTTTCGCTGCCATAATTGCCATCAGTGGCATTGGCACGAAAAGTTACATTAACCTTTGGCTGACTTCCGCAAACTACTACAAAGGGAATACCTATGGGCGCGTTATCCCACAAGCCGCTGCCAAAGTCTGCCTTCAAATGCGAAGTGCTTATCTGCGCGATGATCTGGTTGCTGTAGGGATCGATCGCGGCAGCCGATATATCTTTGTTCCAGGCGTTATCTGCCGGAAAGATGGCTATATTTTCAGCATCTGCGGGTTTTGTAGTGCAAACTGTAGTGGTTGATGTGCCGGATGTTGTTCCTGTCGTAGTCCCGGAAGTAGTGCCTGTGGTTGTTCCGGACGTGGTGCCTGAAGTTGTATCACCATCAGTCGGCACTTTATTTTCTGTTTTACGGCAACTACCTGTCACTAATGCCAGTAAAATTGCCAATGCAAAAACTCCTTTTTTCATGGTCTTGGGTTTCAGAACTTAGTTGCGGTAAACAGCACTATGTGCTGAAACGTATTTTCAGTCTGTAAAGTTGCTCAATAATTTAAATATATAACGTAAAAGGAAAAATAGCAGGTATATCTCCCGTATTCCGAAAATTTGCCCTAATTTCAAGCCATCTCTGAATATGACGAATTTTGTGCACCAGCTCCGTACTGTTAATGTGATCCGCTATGTTACGCCATTGCGCGAGGGTGGTTCGCTGCCTGCCATTGCTGGGGCGGATGACGACTTTTTGTATGTGATCAAATTCCGCGGGGCGGGGCAGGGGGTAAAGGCATTGATAGCCGAACTGATAGGCGGCGAGATAGCACGTATATTGGGCTTCAAGATTCCCGAGATTGTATTCGCCAACCTGGATACCGCTTTTGGCCGTACTGAACCGGATGAAGAGATACAGGATCTGCTGAAGGCGAGTGTCGGCTTAAATTTAGGTTTACATTATCTTTCAGGTGCAATTACTTTTGATCCCTCGGTTACGCATGTGAGTTACAAAATGGCCTCGCAGATCGTTTGGCTCGATTGCCTGCTTACCAATGTGGATCGCACCGCCCGCAATACCAATATGCTTACCTGGAACAAGGAGCTTTGGCTGATAGATCACGGCGCGGCCCTGTATTTTCATCATAGCTGGGACAATTGGGAGGAGCAGGCCAAAAAGCCTTTCGTGCTGATCAAAGACCACGTATTGCTGTCAAGGGCAACTGACCTGGACGAAGTTGACGCGGAATACAAAGCTATTTTGACATCGGAAATTATCCGTTCCATAGTGGCCCTCATCCCTGATGATTGGCTGAAAAATGAATGGCAGGATGCAGAGCCACAGCAAATAAGAGAAGTATATGCCAAATTTTTAGAGTTACGTATCGCCTCATCCGCGATATTTGTAAAAGAAGCACAACATGCCAGAGAATCACTTATTTGAGTACGCAGTAATCCGCGTAGTGCCCCAGGTGGAGCGCGAGGAGTTCCTCAATGTGGGGGTGATTTTGTATTGCCCTAAAATGAAGTTCCTGCAATGTATGTGCGCGGTTGATGAAGATCGTCTTTGTTCGTTCTCAAGCCGGGTTGATATCGCCGACCTGAAAAACCACCTGCACTCCTTTGGCGAGATATGCCGTGGTAGTAAAGATGCTGGCCCGATAGCTCAACTGGATATGCCCTCACGCTTCCGCTGGCTTACTGCTACCCGCAGTACAGTCGTCCAAACTTCTAAAGTTCATCCCGGACTATGTATAGATCCCGTCGAAACGCTGGAGAAGTTGTATGGACAGTTGGTATTGTGATAAACCATAGCGACGGGTTTCAAACCCATCGCTATTAAAATTGATCGCTAAATCATAAATTAGATTAAATTTATCATGTGATCCCAACCTTTATAACACGGAACAAGCAAATCATCCTATACGGTATCGCGCTGGCTTTTTTAATTATTCTGTTAAAATGGCTCGAGTTGCGCTTTATTATTATGGACCGCCAGATGGATATTTATGTCGGCCTTATCGCGGTCGTTTTTACCGGGCTGGGTATCTGGCTGGCGTTAAAACTCCGCAAACCAAAAATCCATACTGTAATTGTTGAAAAGGAAGTATTTACTACCAATAACCAGGATTTTATTGTTAACGAGAATGAATTGCGAAAGCTCAATCTAAGCAAACGAGAGCTGGAAGTTTTGCAGCTGATGGCCGGAGGCCTGAGCAACCAGGAAATCGCAGACAAGCTATTTGTATCTTTAAATACGGTCAAAACCCATTCGGCACAAATATTTGAAAAAATGGAGGTGAAACGCCGCACTCAGGCGGTCGAAATGGCAAAACGGCTGAGCATTATACCCTGAAGGGCTCATACTTTAGTACGAAAAACCGGGGGTTTAATCAAAATCACCCTAAAGTATGACTTTAAATAATTTCCTGTTGATCAATTTTGGGTAAACAAAAACAACACTGAAATGAAAAAGAAAATCATTATTTACGGACTGATTGCCGGGTTGATCGTTACATCGTGGATGATAGCAGGTATGGTCGGGTTCAAAAGCGTTTACCTCGAGGGCAGCATGTTATTGGGATATACCACCATGCTGCTGGCATTCTCCCTCATCTATGTCGGCATCAAAAATTACAAGGATACCCATGATGGTATTATCTCTTTTGGCAAGGCATTCAAGATCGGCCTGATGATCACCCTGATAGCCTCCACCATTTATGTATTGGTGTGGATGATCGATTATTTTTACTTTATCCCCGACTTTTTTGAAAAATATTCAGCAAAGATGCTGGCAAACTTAAAAGCCAACGGGGCCAGCCAGGCTGAAATACAAAAGCAAATTGCAGATAGTCAAAAGTATGGACAGATGTATAAAAATCCCTTCTTTAACGCCTTGTTCACCTATATGGAGATATTGCCTGTGGGATTGATTGTTACTATTATCAGCGCATTAATATTGAAACGTAAGCCAAAGACGGAAAATATTGCCATGGCAAATTAGATCAGTCCATAAAAAATTGCTGGCTGATTATTTTACCATTTTCTACTTTGTAAACACAAAGTTCTTCCAGTTCTTTTTTGCCTTGCCCGTTTATGGTAAAATCCATACTGAGACTGATGGTAAAATAGTTGCCGACAATAACAGGCTCGGATATATTAACCCTGTGGATCTCTGTCCGGGATAAAAATTGTTTTTCCCGCTCAACCAGGTTTGCCAATCCTTTTAAAGGAGGTTTATCGGCATAATTAGGATCGATGCTTACGGCACCATCTGCATACAATTGCTCATAAGCCTCAACAAATTTTTGCTCCCTTACCAGCGCGATCAGGAGGTTTGCTATTTCATGAATGGTGTACATAAAGTAGCAAACCTTATAAAGCCCTTATTGTTTGGTAATAGTATTTGATGCCAGCTTATGATAAGTAATATAAGAGACCACCAGCAACGCTAAAAATATAAGCGGCATAGCTCGGTAATTTGCAGGGTCACCGGAGGCAGTGTGAGCAATAAAGGCCGAGATAAAGGTAATGCTTAAACCAGCGTAAGCCCATTCTTTAATGCGTGCCGCAACGGGTGTAAGCAAAATGACGGCTGCGATCAATTTGGCGATAGCCAGTTCCACCCTGAAATAATCCGGGAACCCTAAATGCTGAAAGGCCTGTTTTATGGCCGGTTGGGTTAAATAGGCGTAACAGGAGTAGGTCATCATGATGGCAACAATGGCGGTGGTAACCCAGTAAGTAATTTTGTTTGCTTTCATTATTATATTTTTTGAAGAGGCAAAACTATCTATATTTACTTGTATATTATTAGTAGTATACAAAAGGTTAGTGGTAATCTTTTGTATAGCTAAGATCAAGAACGGAAGCGGTAAAATAAGAAGAGAGGGATAAGGCAGTCACTGCTTGTACAAAACACAAAAAAAACGGGTAGCCAAATGCTATCCGTTTTTTATTTTTTTAACCGGGGGTATACCTGATTATTTTACTCTGCTTTTAGCAGGAATAAGAGGTACAATAATTACAGCTAACAGCAGGGCAACTTCTAATACAACTAACATGATTTGTGATTTTTTTTGATTAATTATTAAACATTAAATAGCTTTCAGAAAACGATCATCATTCTTACAGGCATACCTTCAATCTTTCAATTTCGGATTTAGGTTGCAGGAATAATTTGTATTCTATTGCACAGGGTGCGGCTAAAAACATGCCATAATGAATAATTTATTTTTGTTGCCGGAAAGTGTGATTTTGGAAATTATTAAAATAAAAAAATTCATAATTAATGGAACCCGGGTTTTTATTTTTTTTAATGAAATAAATTAAGTCATCTAAAAAATCAAGAGATCAAAAATGAATAATCATTGAAAAAAAAATAAAACAAGTAAATGGTAAGTAAAAATCAATTAGTGTAAGTTTTAAGACAAAAACTATTATAAAGGCTAAAAAATATTCGGTAATATCCATTTTTGGAAGAAAATATCTCTTCTTTTAGGCTATTTGGGTGAAAAATGGCTGATGATTGTGCACTTTTTTGTTGCATAGACAAAAAAAATAAAAAATTGACAATTTGTCAGCAGGCATGACAGGCGCGCATTTTCCCGGAAAATCCACCAAAAAATAACTGCCAAAATACTGCCATAGTGGCAAATTGGGTAAATGTTTTACCATTTGACAAGTTTGGGATACCTATGCCAAAATTTTAATTATGCTGAAAACTACGGCAATCCATTAAATTATTCCTGTTTAGTGTAAGAAATACACAAATTATGTAACCTTCTCTGTTTTAAGCCCGTACAAACTTTACCTTAACTATTGAAATGAAGAAAGTTTTAATCATTGAAGATGAGCAGGATATCCTGGATATCGCTACTATTATTTTGGAAGATGAAGGATATGAAGTGTGCAGCTTTAGTAATTATTTAGGCTATGAAGGGCGGGTTAAAGCAAGTCATGCCGACCTGGTGCTTCTCGATCTCAACCTGCAGGGTTATCACGGTAAAGATATTTGCAAGTTTATCAAGCAAAATGACGATCTGAAGCAAATCAAGGTTGTTTTGATGTCGGCCAACCGTGATATAGAGGCCGTAAAAGAGGAAGCCGGGGCTGATGCGTATATCTGTAAGCCATTTGACCTTAAAGATTTTATACAAACAGTAAAAAAATACACATCAATTGGTAGTCCGGTCATCGCTGCATCATAATTTGTTATTAAATAAAACATTTTTGATGCGATAAAGTTGTGAATGATATTTAACTTTATAGTTAACCTATCAGACTTGTCACAATGAGTAAACGAATATTATTGCTGGAGGATGAAAAGGAGATCCTTGATATCATACAGGAGATCCTTGAAGGAGAGGGTTATAATGTCATCGCTTTTAATCATTACGAATCAGTTGAGGATATTATTGAATTTGCCCCGGAGTTAATACTGCTTGATATCAGGCTTTCCAACGGATATGGCCACCTGTTATGCCAGGACCTGAAATCCAACCCACTCACTTCAGATATCCCTGTTATCCTCGTTTCGGGAGCTGATAACCTTGAAAAAATAGCGCAGGATTATAAAGCTGATAATTTTTTATCAAAGCCATTTAATTTGAATGATTTGGTGAATATGGTTAAGCTGTATGATTAATAGGGAGGTATTAATGATAAAACCCCGCTTTTTATTTTAGCCCGACCTTTTATCAATCCGCATATAATAAAATCAGCAGTAGCGCATTAATTCCCCAATTATTAATCACCAATTAATAATTGCTTAAAAAAACATAATTTAAAACAATTGTCAGTGCCGGTTGTCTTCATGGTGTTCACTTCTTAAAGTATACTTTCTCTTTTTACCATTTACATTTTTATTCTTATCCGATCCTTCAAATCATAAGCAAATGAGTAAGTTAATATTAATTGATGACGATGTCATCTATCATAAAATCGCTCAATTTATGATAAAGGGGTATAGTCCTGTAAATGAGGTTGTTTCCAGTACGGATGGTAAAGCTACTCTCGAATACTTGAAACAGAACAGATCGAATGATGAGAACCTTCCTGATTATATATTAGTCGATCTGAACATGCCCGGGTATAACGGGTGGGACTTTTTAAACGGGTATAAAAAAATATATAGTTCGTTCCATAAGATCATAAGGGTATTTATTGTTTCTTCATCCATCAACCCGGTCGATGTTAAGCGCTCCAAAGATTACACTTTTGTAAGCTCATTTATTATGAAACCCTTAAACAGGGAATTTTTGCAGGCATTGAGTAATTGACGTGCTGGTACGAATTTTGATAATATATTTTATTATTCCGTCATTAAATTGCCCGCAAAGCAATAATTGGCTGAGTAGGAAAATTAAACAAACAATTCAAACTAATTGATTGTACAGAACATAATATTTTAAGGATATTCCTTTCAGTATCATTTATTTATCCCCAAAAAGCCTGAACCTGATGAGCAAGTTAATATTAATTGATGATGATGTGATATATCACAGGATCGCCCAGGTGATGCTAAAGGAATATGGCCCTGTAGATGAAGTGGTTTCAAGTACCGATGGCAAAGCCACCCTTCAATATCTGATCGAGAACAGGGCGAATAATGATAACCTTCCGGATTATATTTTTGTCGACATTAATATGCCGGTGTACAATGGGTGGGATTTCCTCAACGGGTATAAAAAGATACGTAAATCTTTGCAAAAAGCTATTCGGGTGTACGTTGTCTCATCCTCTATCGACCCAAACGACATTAAACGTTCCAAACGTTACGCTTTTGTAAAATCTTTCATTGTAAAACCCCTAAGACGGGAGTTTTTACAGGCTTTGCTGGATTAATTTAAAGGTTTTGAATCTTCTTTTCAATGGTTTGTTTGTAGGCGGATGTCCGGGAAAGTGCAAGCGCTTTTTTAAAATGTTGTTTTGCTTTTGTATTGTCTATCCCGGTGTATAGCTCGCCGAGCAAGGCATAATAAAAATAGTTGCCGGTCAGGTTTAGTTTTTCCGCTGCTATAATTGCTTCTTGTTTTCCGTTCGCTTTAGAGAGTGCATAGGTCCTGTTAAGCGCTGCTACTGGCGAATATTCAATCTGCAGTAAACGATTATAGTATTGTAAAATGTTCTCCCATTTTTCTTTGGTTTCCGCTTTTTGGGTATGCCAGTAAGCAATACCGGCTTCGAGGTGATACCGGGAAAGCTGGGTTCCGCTTGCCGCGCGATTCAAAAAATATCCCCCCTTGCTTACCAGGTCAGCATTCCAGAGGCTGGTATCCTGCTCTTCATACAAAATAAGCTCGCCATCTTTATTCATCCTGGCATCAAGTCTTGAGGCATGAAAACACATCAATGAAAGTAACGCATTTACCCGTGGCGTATCGGTGCTTTTATTTTCAACAAGCATAGTAGCCAGTCGCATAGCTTCAAGGCAAAGGTCCTTGCGCAATGTTTGGTTTTGACTTGCTGAATAATAGCCTTCATTGAACAATAAATAGATGGTTGTCAGCACAGGTGTTAACCTGTCATCAATTTCAGATGAAACCGGGAGTTCGATTTTGATCTTTTCCTCGCGCAGCTTTTCTTTGGCGCGAAATAACCGTTTATTGATGGTTTCTTTATTGGTTAAAAAGGCATCCGCAATTTCCTGGATACCAAAGCCGCAAAGGATACGGAGTGATAGGCCGATCTGCGCTTCAGATGAAATAGAAGGGTGGCAAATGGCAAACATCATCTGCAACTGGCTGTCGCTGATGTTTTGCGGGGATAGGTCAATTTCATCTGTTTGGAGATCAGCAGGAGCGGTTTTTAATTCCTCAGAGATTTTGGTTTCAAATAGATGGGCACGCTTTAAATAATTTTTCGCTTTATTTTTGGCGACATTATAAAGCCATGCAGTCGGGTTCGGCGGAACGCCTTTTATTCCCCAGGCCTGCGAGGCCGTTAAAAAGGTTTCGCTTGCAATATCCTCTGCAGTTTCTACTTGGTCAAACCCAAAGCGTTTGCAAAGGACGGACACGATTTTCGTGTATTCCGTCCTGAATAAATGAGGTATCAGTTCTCCGTTATTCATGTTGATTTACGCTGTAAACCTGCACATTGGCAGATTTACACCGTTATGTAATTTTAATTATTCTGATGCCCGCCGGTGATTTTTCTCACCTCTACACTATTGCCTTCGCCCTGCAGCATAGGGCAGTCCTTTGTAAGACTAACTGCCTCATCAAAATCTTTTGCCCTGATCATAATATAACCGGCAATTGATTCCTTAATTTCGGCATAGGGCCCATCGGTAATCACGTTGTGTGCCTTTAGAACCCTGCCCTCGGTTGATAAGGCGGTGCCCCCGATAAACTTATTTTGGGCTGCAATACCACCTACCCAATCATGATATTGTTTCATGTACACCTGTAATTGCTCCGGAGAGGGTTGAGCGTCCTTGGTTATGATGTCCAGGCGGAACAACAATACGAATTCGTCCATTTCATTCTGATTTAATTGTTAATAAATATATGAATTACACCAGCATAACAATCAATAGATGAGGAACTGGACATGGAGGGGAAAATATTGCAGTATGTATCGTTAAGAAAGATTTAACAGAGAGGATTTAAATAAAAAAGAGCTGCCAAAAGGCAACTCTCTGTTTTTGTGCTCCCGACGAGATTCGAACTCATATCGATGGTACCGGAAACCATAATTCTATCCATTGAACTACGGAAGCAATGTTGCTGCAAATATATCAAAAATGCTTTAATCAGCTTTAATATAAAACAACATTCAAGTCCGTTTGGGTGCTAATTAAGTTTACCTGCTATTCAACCTTTACAAAGGTGCCGCGGCCTACCAAACTATTATCCTTATTATTAAAAACCTGCATAATGTAGGTACCCGGTAATAAGTTGCTTACGTTGGTTTGCCAGTTTGCCTGGGTAGTAGTTGTAGTTTTCACAACCAAACCCGAAGCATTTACAATTTTAACCGTATATACCGAATTAGATACAACCGGCGCATCAGGCGTTGCGGAAGCTGTCCCTAATTTAGAGCTGAGCAGGTTTTGGTTGACAACCTGTACCGCATTTGAGCCCGGGTTTATAGTTAAATTGATAACGTTTTTCGCTGGATTAGGGTAAAGCAAAATTGTATTTTTAGCCACAGTAGCACTATTCCCATAGATCAGCGTAACCACATTTGAATAGCTGATCTCGCCGTTCAGGTTTTCGATCTTCAAACGGTACATATTTGTAGCGTTCGCAGGAGATCTGTCCAAAAAGCTATATGCACCTGCTGCGCTGGCCGTAACTCCGCCCAGTACATTAAACGATGCACCCCCATCGATACTTCTTTCAACTGTAAACTTGGTATAATTTTGTTCGTTCTCTATTTTCCACTCGGTTTGTGCCCCGTTAGTTGCTTTAGCTGCTGTAAAGTTTAATAAATGAACAGCCAATGCCGGATTTTGACGGATAACTAATTGAAAACGTTTGCTGCCATAGCTATTGGTATCAGCAGTGATATCAAAGGCATAGCTTGTATTTTGCCGCATATCTAACGAATCCTTTTTAAAAGCATCCATCAGCCATATTTCATATAACTGGGGAATAGCTTCTATTTCGGTCATGTTCAACTTATAAGTCCCATTGGCGCGGGCTGTTGCCTTTAAAGGAATAACTGTCTGTTTTAACCCTGGCCAAGGCAATTTATTGATAGCCAGTAGAATATTATCACTTGAAATACTGGCTAAACTTAATTTGCCGGTTCCCTGTTTATAGGGTGCATCTTCATCGGTGACAAATTTTGCATTATCCGCAGAATTAAACCCTATATAAATATCATCAGTATTAACAGAATCCAGGCCCATTTGTAAACGCAGATGCTGGTCTATATTGTCATTATTCAGGGTCGCCAAATTATCGCTTGTCGACATAAAAAGATTAAGCCCTGTATTTTGAGTTGCTATTTTAGCCGACTCATTAAATATCAGTTGTGGACTTGAACTGTTTGAGGCCAGCACAAAAAAGCCCTGCCCGCTTACTATTGTTCTTCTGCCGTGGTTTGTATAAGTACCGCCTTTTTGATAGGTATCATAATTACCTGTGGCAGGATTAAGTGCATAAATGGTTGTACCCACATTATTGCCATATATCCCGGTGGTGGTTGTACTGGTGTTAAATTGCTCCCAGTCAATTGAACTTGCATAAGGATTGCCCACTAAATTGAAGCCACGCACGGCAGCATTTGTTCCTCCGCCCGAGCCTGTGTAACCTAAATTGGCAGAAGCCGGTGTATACCAATCGTGTACTATTACCTGGCCCTGGTTCAGGGGGCCTGTAGTGGTCGCAGTAACACTTACCGGGGTTGTATAAGTGGGTTGAGTTTCTGTGGCTAAAGGTGCCGAGGCTCTGTTCCCTCTGAAAAAGAAAAGGAAACCATTACCAACCGGGATATTGAAAGAACCGGTGGTGCCATCATTGGATACAGAATAAGTTGGCGCACTGCTAATTGAACTTACACCCCAAAAATTGCCGCTTATAAAAGTAATGTCAGATGGCGTTTGATCTTCACGGTATAAATAAAGGGTAGGGTTGCCGGTTTTATCAAAACCTCCGCCTGCTGCCCCGGTAAGATAAATGCTGTTTTGCAGGTAAGTAAGATTATAAACTTTGTTTGAGCTAACAGTAGCAGCATAAACAGGTGATGATGCCAGCCGGTAACTGCGATAGCCTGTGCCGCCGGTTATATAACGCTGCACATTTACATTGCCGGTAATGCTTGGGCCCGAAGGTATAGCTGCGATCATACCAGATCCTGTGGCATCAGAATTTAAGGTTAACAGGCCGCCCGTAGCTAAAATAGTACTTGCGCTGCTTCCGATCATGGTTAAAATGCCCGAACTTGCGATGTAAAACTGGCCGCTGCTTATTGTTTTTGTTCCTATGCCGGTAAAACTAACCCTGTAAAATGTGGTGCCGTTACCGCTGCCACCAACCAAAGTTTCTGTTGCTCCGCTAAAGTTTACACTGGTACCGTTCATGTTTACATAATTCGAAGCATCATTTGCTAAAGTATTGGTGAAATCGCCTGCAATATTTAAGTTGCCCGAAGTAGCTGCTTTGATACCGGTACCCGAAAATGAAATATTCTGATACCTTACTCCGCCTGATAGGCCGGTAATACCGGTAGATGTGTAAACTGTTTGTCCCGCGCCTGAATATTGGATGGTTGCCCCTGTATTGTTAAATGTAACTACGTTGGTTCCCGTGGCAGAAAGCCCCGATAATGCAGTGGTATTAGCTAATTTTAGGGTTGCAGTACTTGCCGGCACAACCACAAAACTGGAGGTAGTGCCCGCAGCATTAGTAGTTTGTATAACACCTGTAACCGATGTTGTGCCACCGGTTAAATTAAATGTGGAATTGAACAACTTTCCGCCCGAGGTGGACGATGTTAGCGCAATGTTTGTAGCTACATTTAAGTTAGCAACCGATGAAGCCATCGTTTCTGTATAAGAACTACCCAAAGTGGTATTGGCTGTAACACCGATGCTGTTTGCATTTATCGTTCCGGCGCCCGAAAGCGTGGCGGTGTATCCAAGCGTTGAACTTGCATCGCTTTGATAAGTGATATCGTCAACTACATTCAAAGTGCTGCCAGTATTGACAACAACACCTGCAGCCTGGCCGCCCAGGGTACCAAATGCTATTGAACCAACGGAAGTAGTGCCTGATCCTGCCAGTACATTTGGGAAATTGGTAAATGCACGGTTTACACCGATATTGGCAACATCAACACTTGTTGGTACAACATTAGCCAGCCAGTTTGAAGGCGTGTTCCAGTCAGTGCTGGTAGTGCCCACCCAGTCATTTGAATTGTAGCATGATAAAGTTACGGTGGTGCTGCCGCTTCCCGTTACGTTATAAGCGGTAACAGTATAGGTTGTTGGCGGAAATACCGAAGTAGGTGTACCTGTAATTTGGCCGGTTGTGGTATCAAAACTTAATCCGGATGGCAATGGTGCACTGATGTGATAGCCTCCAAGCGCCGCAAATTTCTTAACTGTATTGTTGGTAAAATCAGAAACATATAAATTTCCGTTTGCGTCAGCCACAAAACCTTCCACGTCATTAAAACCGTTAATGGTATTTAATAAAACACCCGATGAACTATAGATCTTTACCTGGTTATTATGCGAATCGGCAACAAACACGTTTCCTGACGGGTCAACAGATATAGCTAAAGGATCTTCATAGCCGCTGCTGAATTTACTAATATAAACGCCTGTAGGGCTATATTTGGTTACATAACCTTTATTCACCCCGGCCGCATCCTGTGCCCGGTTCAACACATAAATATACCCTGAACCATCAACGGCAACACCATCGGACTGATCCATTTGTGCGTTAGATATCGTCTGTAATAAAGTACCTGACGTAGAATATTTGGTTACAGAACTTGTGTAGGGTGATGTGTAAACATAAGTAGCTATATATAAATTATCAGATGGGTCGATACTTATACCAAGCGGGTGATTTAAACCACTTATAATGGTTGATACGTAAACTCCGCTTGTATTATATTTATAAACAGCGCCAGCACCCGTATCTTCAACATAAGCATTACCGGCAGAGTCAAAAACTATTCCTTCCGGATTGGTCAATGTTTTACCTGTTCCGAATTTACCTATATAGGTACCGCTGGAGTTATACTTGCTTATGGTTCCATTATTATAGTTGGCTACATAGATATTACCCGAAGCGTCAATGGTCATCAAACTTGGCCCGCTTAAAGATGCACCGGTAAGTGATGTACCCGATGATGCATAGCTATAACCGGTAAGCGCACCGCCTGTGTTAACAGGAGTTAAGGGGGTTATGGCTGCACCTATAGGATATGCATTGGTAGATGGTGTGTAACTAATGATAGGGGCTTGCGGGCTAACAGTGATGATAAGCGATGTGCTGCTGTTACCTGCCGCATTGGTAGCTTTAATAGTAAATGTTGTTGTTGGGAATACAATGGTTGGCGTACCCGAAATTACCCCGGTAGTGGTACTAAATGATAAGCCTGAAGGTAATACGCCCGAAGTTATCGCATAGCTGGCAGCTACACCGCCGGTGTTGGTAGGAGTTGCCGGCGTAATGGTAGTACCAACCGAGTAACTTACCGTTCCCGGAGAATAAGTGATGTTTGGCGCCGTATTATTAACCGATAAGGTAACCGTAGTGGACCCGGTGCCTGTGGCATTTGTAGCAGTAATGGTATACGTTTTTACAGCAGCCGTAGCTGTAGGCGTTCCTGATATCACGCCGGTAGTTGTATTAAAGGATAGACCTGCAGGTAGTGCACCGCCTACTGTTATTGCATAACTGGCCGCTGCACCACCTGTATTAACCGGAGTTAATGATGAAATCGCTGTACCAACTGAATATATATTGGTTGATGGTGTATAACTTATAACTGGCGCCGCGGGGTTTACGGTTAATGTTATCGCTTTACTTCCTGTGCCACCGGCATTTGTAGCTGTAATAGTATAAGTAGCTGTTGCAGATACTGCTGTTGGTGTACCGGAAATGATACCTGTAGTTGTGTTAAACGACAGGCCTGCAGGTAGTGCGGTGCTTACTGAATAGCTGTCAGGTACACCACCGGTGTTGGCCGGGGTAAGTGTTGCGATAGCTGTACCAACTGTATAAGTATTTGTCGATGGCGTATAATTGATAATAGGAGCAGCCGGGTTAACACACGATATAGTTACCGAAGTAATACTGGTGCCGCCATCATTATCAGCCGAAATAGTATAGGTTGCTGCCGGAGATGTGCCGGTTGGTGATCCGGAAATTATCCCGGTAGTAGTATCAAATAATAAGCCGTCTGGCAATGCAGGGCCTACTGAATAGATGTCAGGCGTGCCACCGGTGTTAACAGGTGTCATAGTTACAGCGGAAGATCCAACAGTAAAAACTTTTGTTGAAGGGGAATAACTAATGACCGGCGGTATCGGGTTAACGGTTAAATTTATTGTTGTGTTTCCTGTTCCACCGGCATTTGTTGCTGTAATGGTAAAAGTTGTTGCTGTAATAACAGCAGTCGGCGTTCCCGAAATTACCCCGGTTGTTGTATTAAATGATAAACCTGTTGGCAATGGTATATTGATCGCGTAGCTAACTGCTGCACCACCTGTGTTAACAGGAGTCATGGAAGTGATTGCCGTGCCAGCTGTAAAAATTTTGGTCGATGGCGTATAGCTGATCACAGGAGGCAATGGGTTTACTCTTAAGTTTACCGTAGTGTTGCCGGTGCCTCCTGCATTGGTAGCCGTAATGGTGTATGTTGTTGCTGCGGATATAGCGGTTGGCGTACCCGAAATTACACCCGTTGTAGTGTTAAATGACAGTCCTGCAGGCAGGCCAGTGTTAATGGAATAGCTGACTGCTGCGCCCCCCGTATTGGCAGGAGTTAATGTAGCAATAGCTGTACCAATCACATATACATTGGTTGATGGCGTATAACTGATCACCGGTGCGGGTGGATTGACGGTTATGGTTATATTAGTATTTGCACTGCCGGCAGCATTTGAGCCGGTAACAGTATAAGTTGTAGTAGCAGATATGGCAGTAGGGGTACCGGTAATTACGCCGGTACTGGTATTAAATGATAAGCCGGCAGGTAATGGCGTATTTATAGAATAGCTGCTTGGTGTACCAGTAAGTACGGTCGGGCTCCAGGTGCTGATGGCCGTACCAACGGTGTAGGTATTGGTTGCCGGTATATAGATGATGGTTGGGCCAAGAAGATCAACTCTCAGCGATACTGTAGTGTTTCCGGTGCCGCCGGCATTAGTAGCAGTGATGGTATAAGTTGTGGTACCGGATATCAGTAGTGGTGTGCCTGATATCACCCCGGTAGATGTATTAAATGAAAGACCCAAAGGCAAGCCTGGACTTATGGAATAACTTGTAGCGGCACCTCCTGTATTTACAGGCGTAAGTGTTGGAATAGTATTAGCTAATACATAATAATTTGTAGATGGTGTATAGCTGATGACCGGTGCTGGAGGGTTAACTTTTATGGTAACGGTAGTATTATCAGTTCCGCCCGTATTGGTAGCTGTAATAGTATATGTTGCATTTGCCGATATTGCGGTGGGCGTCCCGGTTATATCACCGGTGCTTGTATTAAATGACAGGCCGGCCGGTAATCCGGGGCTTATTGACCATGTTGTTGATGCTCCACCGGTATTGGTTGCAGACCATGTGCCGATTGCCACACCGTTAGTATAGATGTTTGACGATGGTGTGTAACTGATATTTGGTGGCGAAAGATTAACCGTAACATTTATAGTAGTGGTAGCAGTTACACCGCCCGCATAATTCGCAGTGATGGTATAAACCGCAGCCGCAGATACAGCTGTGGGTGTACCTGAGATAACGCCCGTAGAAGTATTAAATGATAGCCCTGTTGGGAGCGCGGGGCTTATAGCATAACTCGCCGGGCTGCCTGTTACAGTTGGTGTTAGAGATGCTATGCCAACACCTGTCAGATAAGTATATGGTGACCCCGTATAGCTTATTGTTGGGTTTAATACAGTAATGTTTATGGAGGCTGTAGCTGTTACACCTCCTGTATAAGTTGCAGTAACTGTATATGGCGTAGCGCCGGATGTTGCTGTAGGAGTTCCCGTTATATCACCGGTTGTGGTATTAATTGAAAGACCGGCCGGCAACGCGGGGCTTATTGCGTAACCTGTCGGATTACCACCCACTTCTGTTGACGATAAGGTGCTTATTGCTGTACCCTTGTAAAATGTATAAGGCGAACCGGTATAACTAATCGTGGATGGTAATACCGTAATATTGATTGTAGTATTACCACTGCTTGATGCGTTTGTAGCGGTTACAGTATAAGTTGCAGCTGATGATGTGGCTGTCGGCGTTCCTGAAATGACTCCCGTTGTTGTGCTGAATGCCAAACCTGCAGGCAGAGCCGGACTTATTGAATAACTAGTAGGGCTGTTGGTTACTGCTGGCGTTAAAGAGGTGATCGTTTTGCCCGTATAATAGGTAAAAGGCGAACCTGTGTAACTGATGGTTGGCGTAGCTCCGCCTACAACCAGGTCTAAGCCGGTGCTGGTCCATGGACCGCCGCCGCCATTATTATCAGTGAACCTAAGTGTAAACCCATAGGTTCCTGCAGGCGTAGCATTGGTTGTTGTTACCGTAAAAGTAATTGTAGTATTGGTACCATTTGGAGTAAATGTAGGTGTAGTTGTGGTGACACCGCCACCCATAGTTTGGCTTGATGAAAATAACCAGGTTACTCCTGTGGGTGTTCCGCTGCCCCAGGTAAGTAATATGTCATCTGATGATGTTCCGAAGCTGGAACCGCCTTCGGTAACATTTAAGGTGTAGGTAACAGAAGTACCTGTACCCGCAGTTGCCGTTCCCACCTGGGTACCATAAGTTATATTGGTAACTTTACGGGCGGCAAAAGCTGAGCTTGAAAATAATAAACTGACAATAACAAGAGAGAAAACTAACGCAATTGACCGCACAGAGATTATTTTAAATACATTTTGCTTTCGCGTACAATTACCTGAAATCCGAATTTCTTTCGAAGTATGATCAGTATTGATGGAAAGGGGTAAGTTTCTTATCATACTCAATACTTTTAATACGTTGAAAGATGTTGAAGCGACCGATAGTTACGAATACCCGCTATATAAGCTGCATTTAAAAATTCATTCTGACGCATGTCAGAAGCTTTTCCGGATGTTTTATAAAACAGGAATAGAGTGCTTGAAATAAAAGACTGAAAAAAGAGCGTTAATTCGCCAGTATGCGTTGTTTTCAATGCCAAATAATTTATTAATCGCACATCAATAATTGTGATAAAACATTATAATTTACTATTGCTTAACTCAGACCGGCTCATTCCAAACGAATGTGTGATCCGATCTTTACTTAATTTAAGCAGAGCAAAACCGGAGTGTGTACGGTTATTGTCACATGAATGTTGCAACATTAGTCGGTTATTTATACAGGGGAGCCGGAATTCAATACCCAGTTAGTTTAAATAAATTCTGCAGGTGGATTAAAGTGAATGAGTTAACTCAAAGGCGCTTGATTTAAATATCTTCATCATTTCTAACGGGTTATCATTACCGACCGGGATTAATCATTAGCCTCTTTACCCCCATTTATGTGGAAGTTAATCCCCAAAAATTTAATAAAAACCGCATGAAATCAAGTTTAACAAGGATGGGCATCTGTTTTCAGGATTGGCTCATTATTTGAATATAACCTGGGTATTAAACTTACCTGTACCAATTCCCAGGTTTAAACTATTAGAGACTACCGGAATTAATTATCACAAAATGAAAGCATTACGCCTGTTAATATTCATTCTTTTTTTGTTTGCCGCATGTAAAAAAGAAGGAGAAATTTCACCAAAGCCAGTACAGGTAGGATCAACAACACCGGTGCCTGTTACGGTTGTTAAGCTTGACACCATTCCTGATAAAGCTGCTTTTAAAATACAATTGGTTAAAGATGATGTTAACAATGATGAAACTATGTTTCAGTTTAATCACAAAGCAGCATTTGGTTATTCCGGTAATGATGGAGATGCACCTTATTTCCCGGGTTATGGGCAAGAAAGTTTAGCAAGCGTTACCAGTGATGGCCGGGATTTAGTTATAAATGTATTACCATACACATCTGGCATGTCAATAGATTTAGATATGAATGCAAAAGCAAGCGGGCCTCTTTCCTTTAAACTCAGTTATCAAAATAAAATCCCTTCAAGTATCCATATCTGGCTTAAGGATACTTATTTGAAGGATAGCGTTGACGTTCGCACCGCGAATTACAATTTTAAGGTGGATAAGGCCGATGCCAATTCATTTGGCAATAAAAGATTCAAGATCATTTTAAGGCAGCAATAAACAAGAGGCCACATGCAAAGACAGAATGATTTAAATCTTTAATCCTGGCTCTTGTTTCTTGTATCTGATTACACATTAAACCTGAAATGCATGATATCCCCATCCTGCACGATATAGGTTTTACCTTCAATCGCCAGCTTACCGGCCTCCTTTATCGCCGCATCTGAGCCTTTATACTTTACAAAGTCATCATATTTGATCACCTCGGCACGGATAAAGCCTTTTTCAAAATCAGTATGAATAACGCCTGCCGCCTGTGGGGCAGTAAAACCCTTGGTGATGGTCCATGCACGAACTTCCTGCACACCGGCCGTAAAATAGGTAGCCAGGTTAAGCAGTTTATAAGCTGCTTTGATCAGTTTATTTACGCCGGATTCAGTTAAGCCCAGATCATCCAAAAACATCTGGCGCTCCTCATAAGTTTCCAGCTGCGCTATTTCCGACTCTATTTGGGCCGAAATGATCAGCACTTCGGCATTTTCATCTTTTACCGCTGCTTTTACCTTGTCTACATAAGCGTTCCCGGTATTAACAGATGCCTCATCAACGTTGCAAACATACATTACAGGCTTGGCGGTCAGCAGCCATATATCGGCAATATATTCCTGATCTTCCTCGGCAACAGGGGCTGTACGGGCTGATTTACCAGACAATAGATGGTTTTTGTAAACGGTTAGTACATCGAAAGCCTTTTTTGCTTCCTTATCGCCCCCTGTTTTGGCCATTTTTTCGATCTTGCTAATCTTCTTTTCTATCGAATCAAGGTCCTTCAATTGCAGTTCGGTATCGATGATCTCTTTATCGCGTATCGGGTCAACCGATCCGTCCACGTGGATCACATTATCATTATCAAAGCAACGCAGCACATGTATAATGGCATTGGTAGATCGAATGTTAGCCAAAAACTGGTTGCCCAAACCTTCGCCCTTGCTTGCACCTTTTACCAAACCGGCTATATCCACGATCTCGATAACATTAGGCACCGTATTTTTCGGCACCACGATCTCAACCAGCTTTGCTAAACGTTCATCCGGAACGGTAATTACACCCACATTGGGCTCGATGGTGCAGAACGGAAAGTTTGCAGCCTGTGCCTTGGCATTTGATAAACAATTAAAAAGTGTTGATTTACCCACATTTGGCAAACCTACTATCCCGCATTGTAGTCCCATAGTTTTATTTATAAGCCCCCACTAAGTCTCCCCCGGTAGGGGAGACTTTTAAATTTCCTTAATTAAAGCCCTCCCTTCCGGGGAGGGTTGGGTGGGGCTTTTCGGCCGCAAAGATAACAGAAAAAACCTGCCCGTAATTTGAAAAAATAAACGACTTTTGCGTGCGTTACAAAAAGCAACAAATTTAGTCACCATGTAAAATAAGAGGGCCGTTTTATGGAAGAGATGGTTGAACAGATAGAACTATTACTGGAACAGAATGATGAAAAGCAACTCCAGGAATACCTAAACAACCTTAATATATCAGATGTTGAAGTGCTGATTGGCGAACTTCCTGAATATGGCCCCCGGTTTATTGAGATACTTTCAGTTAACCGCGCTGTAAATGTATTCCGTATTCTTGATTTCCCCGTACAGGAGCGCATACTTAAGAAACTTTCTGGTAATAAAATTGCTGAGATCATTAACGAACTTCCGCCAGATGACCGTACCGCCCTTTTCAGTGAACTGCATGGCGATACGGTAAAAGTGCTGATCCTGCACCTGCCACCGGAAGATCGTAAAGAAGCCTTCCGGCTGTTAGGCTACAAGGAAGATAGCGTGGGCAGGCTGATGACCCCGGATTATATAACGGTAAAAAAGTCATGGAATGTGGAGCGCGTGCTTGCGCATATCCGCAAATACGGTAAAGACTCTGAAACTATTGACGTGCTTTATGTGATCGACAGCAATGGCGCGTTGCTGGATGATATCAGGATACGCCAGATATTGATGGTAGATCCGGAAACAAAAGTAAGCGACCTGATGGACAGCCGACTGATCGCCCTCAATGTAAATGATCCGCAGGAAGAAGCCATCAATATATTCAGAATGAATAATCGTGTGGCCCTGCCGGTTACCGATGATGAAAATATTTTGTTAGGTATAGTTACGGTTGACGATATACTTTGGATAGCAAATGAAGAGTATACCGAGGATATCCAGAAAATAGGCGGTACCGAAGCGTTGAACGAGCCATACCTGGATATCAACCTGCTAAGGTTAGTAAAAAAGCGTGTCGGCTGGCTAATCATCTTGTTTTTAAGTGAAATGCTTACCGCCACCGCCATGGGTTATTTTGGCGATGAGATATCACAGGTGGTTGCACTGGCATTTTTTATCCCGCTTATTATTTCCAGCGGGGGCAACAGCGGTTCGCAGGCATCTACCTTAATTATCCAGGCTATGGCTTTGGGCGAAGTAACTATTGCCGATTGGTGGCGTGTAATGCGCCGCGAAATAATTTCGGGTTTGATATTGGGTTTGATATTGGGAGTGATCGGGTTTTTGCGGATAACCATCTGGAGCGCCTTCAGCACTATTTATGGTGATTATTGGCTGCTGATAGCTTTCACTGTAGGATTTTCCCTCATAGGGGTGGTGCTTTGGGGTTCGCTGTCGGGTTCTATGCTTCCATTGCTGCTGAAAAAATTGGGGGCCGACCCGGCAACTTCATCAGCGCCATTTGTGGCTACGCTGGTGGATGTAACCGGGCTGATCATCTATTTCAGTATAGCGCTTATCATTTTAGGGCCCCATTTGCAGCATGTGCATAAATAATGTGGTATTAGTTTTTATTTTTTTGTTAAAGAATCATAGCTTTATGAAAACTTAAACACTTAAAAATGGAAGCAACCGAAAACGAACAAGCATCAATTCCGCCACCAGTATTAATTTTAGATGCCGAGGCGCAATCCTATCTTCAGGAGGCCGGTAAATGGGCAAAATTTTTGGCCATCATGGGATTTATCTTTTGCGGATTCATCCTTATCCTGGCTATTTTTATTGGGACTGTCTTTTCAGTGATATCCAAATTTTCCCCCAATCCAGCGGTGTCAGCTTTGCCGGCAGGCGTTGGGGCATTCATGTCTTTTTTTTATATCTTGATCGATGTACTGTACTTCTTCTTCCCGTACTACTTATTGCAGTTTGCAAATAAGATCAAAAGGGGGATAATGTTTTCAGACAGTGCAAGTGTTACTGCTGCTGTAGGTAAGCTGAAGTCGTTTTTTAAGCTTTGGGGAATTGTAACAATTGTTGCGGTATCTTTTTATCTCTTATTTTTCCTGATTATACTTGTTATCGGTGTTGGCGCCGCCTCAATGACACATTGAGGGTAATTGCCAGGATAAATAAAAAACCCTGCTTTCGGCAGGGTTTTTTTATAATATTAGTTTAAGTAAGGTCTAAATATCAAATGAGAAATCCTCATCAGCCGTCGCGGTCTTAGCTACTTCGGGTGCTTCGCTGAATTCATAGCGTTTCTCGGTAACTTCCTGGTTGGCCTTAATGTAGTCTACAGTTTCTTTTAATCCTTCGGCGAATTTTTCAAAATCTTCCTTGTATAGAAATATCTTGTGTTTGATAAAGACACCATCTTCAAGCCTTTTTTTGCTTTCGGTAATGGTTACATAGTAGTCGTTTGACCGTGTTGCCTTAACATCAAAAAAATAAGTTCTCTTCCCGGCTCTTACCTTCTTCGAGAAAACCTCTTCACGCTCTCTATTTTCAAAATCACCCATGTTAAATAATTGTAATTAGTTTTTGACTGGCATAAATATAAATAATTTTTCAAACTGCAAGTATTAAAAACAATATTGTTAACGTTTTTTCAAATAATTAGCAATATTTCTATCGTATTGGTTAAATCTCAGGCGTTTTCTTCTTCTTCCAGCAGTTGCTTTTCGTATAATTCAAAATAAACCCGTTTTTGCTGCATCAGTTTATCATGAGTCCCCTGTTCTACAATTTGGCCATTATCCATTACTAATATTTTATCCGCATTTTTTATGGTTGATATCCGGTGGGCTATAATAATGCTGGTTTTGCCCTGCATAATATTACCCAGGTTATTTAATATTTCTTCCTCGGTGCGGGTGTCAACTGCCGAAAGACAATCGTCGAATATCAGTATCTGCGGCTGCTTCACTATCGCCCTGGCAATGGATACCCGTTGCTTTTGCCCGCCTGATAAAGTTACGCCGCGTTCGCCTATCAGTGTTTCAAAGCCTTTCTCAAGCTCCATAATGTTGGTGTATACCGCGGCATCCCTGGCGGCCTGTTCTACTTGGGGCATATCAAGCACATCGGCGCTAAAGGCAATATTATTGGCAATAGTATCCGAGAACAGGAAAACCTCCTGCGGTACAAATCCTACCTGCGAACGATAATTATCCAAATTAAGCTGCTGTACCGGCCGGTCATCTATCAGTACATTTCCCCCGGTGCTATCATACATACGCATAATTAAGTTGGCCATGGTTGATTTGCCCGAACCGGTGCGGCCAATGATGGCTATCATCTGCCCCGGCTCTGCAGTAAACGACACATTCTTCAGGGCCTGTATGCCGGTATCAGGATAAATGAAAGACACATTATCAAAGCTGATCCTGCCTTTTACCGTATGCGCACCCACGTTTGGCGAAACGATCTCCGGCTGCTCATGCAAAAATTCGTTGATCCTTTTTTGTGAGGCAGCGGCACGCTGGATCAGCGAGGTTACCCAACCCAGTGACATCACCGGGAAAGTAAGCATGTTCAGATACACAATAAACTCAGCAATATTGCCGGGTGTAATATTGCCTTTCATCACCTCCACACCACCTATATACATGGTGATCACATTGCTTAATCCTACCAATAAAAGCATCATCGGGTAAAAAAGGGCCTGCACCTTTACCAACGCCATGGAATGCATTTTGTAATTCTCGCTTTCGCCGGCAAAGCTTTCGCGCACGGAATTTTCCCTCACATACGATTTAATAACCCTGATGCCCGAGAAATTTTCCTGTACAAAACTGGATAGTGCTGATAAGCGCTGCTGTATCTTTTCGCTCCTGAAATTGATAATGTTATTTACATAATAAATAGTTATTGCCAGTATAGGCAGCGGCAATATGGAGAACAGGGCAAGCCTTACGTTAACCGTTACCATGAAGCAGATCGCGATCAAAAAAAGTGTAACCGTATTAATAGTATACATAATACCCGGCCCCAGGTACATACGAACGCGGCTCACATCTTCGGTCACCCGGTTCATCAGGTCGCCGGTATTGTGGCGGCGGTAAAAAGCGAGGGACAGTTGCTGGTAATGCGTATAAATCTCATTCTTAAGGTCATACTCAATATGCCGCGACATCAGGATAATAGTTTGCCGCATCAAAAAGAGGAATAGGCCCCGTATCAGCGCCAAGGCAAGCACCATCCCGCCAAAAAGCAGCATGCTGTAACCAAATATGTCATAAATAACAGCCTGCCTGTTAAAACCTGAGAATAGGTGGTATAAGGAAATATTTTCCGTCACCAAATCAAAAGAGATACGGATAACGGAGGCCGTAAGCACACCGAAAATGTTGGAAATAATAACAAACAGCACACCCGGAATAAGCCGCCATCGGTATTTATAAAAGAATTTGTTCAGGTAAGCAAGACTCTTCATGGTTCTTTAGCAAAAGTAGTGTATTAGTCCGTAAGTCCGAAAGTCGGGAAGTCCGAAAGAGAAAAAATAGGCAGATTTGAGATTTTATGGGTAAAGATCACCCAAGTATCTTCCGGACTTTCAGACTTCCCGACTTTCGGACTAACTAATAAGCAAATAAGTTTGCCACAATAAAAAAAACACATACTTTTGTCCGCAAGCCCTATACAATTGCATTACTACCTAATGTCAGCTCAAAACACCACCGAATCGCTATTCGACCAAATGAACGCCTTTGGACATCAAAAGATAGTATTCTGTAGTGATCCCGACAGCGGACTAAAAGCTATCATCGCTATTCACGACACCACTTTGGGCCCTGCTTTGGGCGGAACACGTATGTGGGCCTATAAATCCGAAGCCGATGCTTTGAATGATGTATTGCGCTTATCAAAAAGCATGACCTATAAGGCTGCAGTAGCCGGCCTTAACCTGGGTGGTGGTAAAGCAGTGATTATTGGCGATGCACGCAAGGATAAAACTGAGGCCTTATTGCGCAAATTTGGCCGCTTCATCAAAAACCTGAACGGGGAGTTCATCACTGCCGAAGATGTAGGTACCAATCCAAAAGATATGGAGTATATCCGCATGGAAACAGAGCATGTGATGGGTGTACCCGAAAGCATTGGAGGTAGCGGCGATCCATCGCCTATTACGGCGCTGGGAGTGTTTATGGGTATCAAAGCTGCTGTTAAGGAGCTTTATGGTAATGATAACCTGGCGGGCAAATCAGTAGTGGTACAGGGTATCGGCCATGTAGGCGAAAACCTTGTGCGTTTGCTGCGCGATGAGAATGCCATGGTGTATGTAAGCGATATTAATGATGAGCGTACCGGCCAGGTAGCCAAAAAATATGGGGCCCAGGCCGTTCCAAACAATACCATTTTTGACCTGGATGCCGATATTTATTCGCCATGCGCATTAGGGGCTACCATTAACGAGCAAACCATAAGCAAACTTAAATATGCTATTATAGCCGGTTCGGCAAACAATCAGCTGGAAGACGAGTATATACATGGGAGGATGCTGCTTGAAAAAGGGATACTGTTTGCACCTGATTATGTAATTAATGCAGGCGGTGTGATCAATTGCTATTCGGAACTCATGGGATTCAGTAAAAAACGTACCCTGCAGCTAACCGAAAATATTTACGAAGCAACACGCAACGTATTAAAATTATCAAAGGCCGAAAGTATTTCAACCATTGAGGCTGCTGATAAAATTGCTGAAAAGCGTATATCAGATATTAAAAAAGTTAAATCAACCTATTAAATTTAAACAATGCCCGGTCGCCAACTGGCGGAAGGGTTAAAATCGTTCTTTATCAATGTTAAACAGAAGACACTTACGGGTAAAAGTTTTACAGGCACTGTATGCCTATCACTTATCGGATAGCAAGGAAATCAAGAATCACGAGAAAAACCTGCTGCAAAGCGTTGACAAGGTATACGAAATGTATATCTGGATGCTTTCACTGATCTCGGAGGTGGTGCACTATGCTGCAAATGATGCTGATGAAAGGGCGCACAAGCATTTGCCAACGGCTGAAGACCTGGTACCCAAACTCAAGATCCTGGAAAACAGGTTTATCCTTTCCCTGGAAAAAAACGCAGAGTACTTAGAGGGGTTAAAAAAATATAAGGTCTCATGGACCTTTGAACCCGAGCTGGCAAAATCTCTGTTCATTATCCTTAAAAACTCGCCTGAATATGACGAGTACCTCCAAAAAACGGGTGATACCATCCAAACTGACAAGGATATTATTAAATTTATTTTCAAAAAGGTAATTTTAAAATCATTACTGGCCGAGCAGGTTTTTGAAGATAAATTTATCTTCTGGCCGGTTGATAAAGATGTATTGCAGGCATTGATAGCAAAGACGTTTAAAAACTTTGCCAATGACGATTATAAACTGAATAAACTGGCCGAAATTACCGGCAATTGGGCGGAAGACAGGGAGTTCATTGTCGACCTTTTCCAGCAAAGTATCCGTCATGATGGCGAATATCAGGAAATGATCGGCAAAAAAACGCAGAACTGGGAGCCCGAACGTATTGCCATGATGGATACTTTATTAATGAAGATGGCTATCGCCGAATTTATTAACTTTACATCGATACCGGTTAAGGTAACTATCAATGAGTATCTTGAAATATCCAAGGAGTTCAGCACACCTAAAAGTAATTCATTTATAAACGGTATCTTAGACAAGATTTTATACGAATTAAAGGCTGATAACACCATAAGGAAAATCGGCCGCGGTTTAATTGAGGAATAATTAATTTAAATCACATTAAAAGAATAGTTATTTTATGAAAAAGCTGTTTTTAGGCCTTATAGCAGTAAGTATGCTGATGGCCTGCAATAACTCAAATCAAGCAAGTAGTAATTTATCCGCTTCGACTACGGCTAACGCAAGCGATGCCCCGGTAATGAAATTTGATAAGGATACACACGATTTTGGTAAGATAAAGGCTGGGGATAAGGTAACTTATGAATTTAAGTTCACAAATGCCGGCAAATCGCCTTTGATTATTTCTGATGCGGTAGCATCATGCGGATGCACTAAGCCCGAGTGGCCAAAAACACCTATTAAACCGGGCGAAAGCGCAGCTATAAAGGTGACTTTTAATAGCGCTGCAAAAATAGGTTTGCAGGATAAGCAAGTAACAATAACAGCCAATACTAACCCGGCGCAAAACCTGGTTCATTTGATTGGCGAAGTAGAGATGGCAAAATAATTTATATTTATAGTAAGCATGATAGCAACAATTTTATTACAAGGAACAACCGGTGGTACCGGAGGTACGTTTGGCAGTTTTAGCTCATTCATACCATTGGTATTGATCATCGTCGTATTTTATTTCTTTATGATCCGCCCGCAGGTTAAAAAGCAAAAGGATCAGAAAAAATATGTTGAGGAACTTAAAAAAGGAGATAAGGTAATCACAACTTCGGGCATGCACGGCAAAATTATTGAAGTTGCCGATACTACATTTTTGATTGAAACAGAAGGCGGCCATAAAGTCCGTTTTGAAAAATCATCTATTTCCTTAGAAGCTTCAAGAGCATTAAATACTCCTCCTGCTGTTGCTAAATAAGAATTTGGCCCAAGGCGAAAGGTAAAAAGGTTAAAGGTCTTAAATGGTTACCTTTAACCTTTTATCTTTCGCCTTTTACCTTTTTTAAAATGGCATTAGTAAAATTATCTGCTACAGAACGTCGTCGTTTATCGGCATTTTTTACCTGCCTGGTGCTGGCCGCTTTCGCGTGGATATTTACAACGCTCTCAAATACAGTAAGGTTTGGGACCAAAGTAGTGCTGAACTACAAAAATGCACCTCAAAAACGCGCTTTTCATTCACTGCAATCAGATACTATTATTGATACCATAAAGAGCACAGGCTGGCAAATCCTTTCCTCAAAAATGAACAATGAGAGCACTGCGGTTGATGTTGATCTTCATACGCTTGAAAGTAAAGATTACGTTGTCCTCAGTTCGCAGTTAAAGCAGATCAACGATAAGAGAGACCCTACTCAGCAGATCGTAGCGTTTACACCTGATACCCTCTATTTCGATTTTTCAAACAGGGCGGTTAAAAGGGTTCCGGTAAAATTAGTTGCCGGTATAAAGTATCAGCACCAGTTTGCACAATCCAATACCATTTCAGTTAACCCGGCATATGTTACTATAACCGGTCCGGGCAACATCATCGATAGGATCGATACCTGGAATACTGATTCGCTGGTAAAGGACAGCGTGAACGAAACCATTAAGACACGTTTAAATCTGCAACAGCCTAAAGAAGGAAGCGTAAGCATCTACCCAAAATCAGTGCAGGTAGTGCTGCCGGTTGATGAGTTTACCGAAAAAACCATACTGATCCCTGTAAAATTGATCAATAACCGCAATTACTACCGGGTAAAGATATTCCCCCAAAAAGTGAGGGTTACTTTTAAAACCTCGTTGAGAAGATATGCCGAAATGGACGAAGATTTTTTTGAGGCCTCGGCCGATCTTAGCCTTTGGCGGGATAATGGTTATGGTACATTGCCGGTAAAGCTTACACGCTTGCCGGCCTATTGCAAAATAGTAAAGATAGAGCCGCAGAACATTGATTTTATTGTAAGAAAGTAATGTTAAAAATAGGCATAACCGGGAATATTGGCGGTGGCAAAACTACTGTAAGCAAGATATTTGAAATATTGGGCATCCCCGTTTTTTATGCGGATGAAGCGGCTAAAAAGGTGATGATAACTGACCCCGTTCTCATCGACGCGCTAAAAACTGCTTTCGGCGCCGGGTCATACTTTGAGGATGGTACCTTAAACCGTAAACATATTGCCTCCATTGTATTCAATGATGAAGCAGAGCTGGCTAAATTGAATTCGCTTGTTCATCCTGCCGTTTTCAGGGCTTTTGATAATTGGGTTGCACAAATTAAGGACGCGCCATATGTGATAAAGGAAGCAGCCCTGTTGTTTGAAAGCACCTCTTATAAAATGTGTGACTACTCCATTATGGTCACTGCCCCGCTTGAATTGCGGATAAAGCGGGTGATGCAGCGCGATGGTTTAAGCCGTGCCGAAGTGGAGAGCCGCAATGCCAAACAATTCTCCGAAGAAAAGAAAATACAACTGGCCGATCATATCATCCGCAACGATAATACCGAACTGGTTATCCCGCAGGTATTGGAACTTCATCAGCAATTTACTTTATTGGTTCAATAGTTCACTGGTTCATTGGTAGTATGCCTGACTAACATCTTTAAGAAACTAACTGATAATAAATATTTCACTAATGAACTGATGAACCATTGAACAAATGAACCAAACAATATTGGATGATTTTCTTGTTTTGGATGACACCGGGCTATACTGCAAATACGGCGACTTCTATATTGACCCGAAACAACCGGCCAAAACCGCGGTGATATCCCATGCACATGCGGACCATGCCATTGCGGGCAACAATGAAGTATATTGTACAGAAGCTACCGCTGCCTTCATGCGGTTAAGATATGGTAAAAATGCTGCAAGAGAATTTAATATTACGGCTTATCACCAGCCATTTACATTGAATGGGGTGCAGGTTGCTTTTATTTCAGCCGGGCATATGTTGGGCTCCGCACAAATATTAATGGAATATGAGGATATAAGATACTTGTATACAGGCGACTATAAAGCACAGCCCGATGCCACCTGCGAGCCCTTGGAATGGGTGAAAACGGATGTATTGATAACGGAGAGCACCTTCGCCAACCCGGCAACACTACACCCGGACCCGGTTACGGAAATACAAAAGCTGAATGATATTAAGACCAATATCCTGTTGGGTGCTTATAGCCTGGGCAAAAGTCAACGGCTGATCAATTTAATCAATGAGCATGCACCACAGAAAACCATCCTGGTGCATCACCGCATTATGCCATTGAATGCGATCTACGAAAAACATGGCTTTTCTCCGGGCAAGTATCAGATATACAGTCGCAAGCTGATGAAAGAGCAAAAGGACTACGTTTACATCGTTCCGCCATTTACATTCGATAGTTATTTAAGGGCGACAGGGGTGAAGCGCCTGTTTGCTTCGGGCTGGAAAAACCTGCAGGTGAACCAGAATGACACGCTTTTTATCTCGGATCATGCTGATTGGAACGATATCCTGCAGGCTGTTGAACACACTCAACCCCGGCAGGTGTGGACACTGCATGGCGATGGCAGTCATTTAAAAAAACACTTTGGTGATGCTATCTTTGTAAAAATTCTGAACTAAAGCATGCTGATAGAAAACATCGATTATTACATCAATGAAGATGGTAATTTTGTTTTTACCCGGGAGTATCATTTGAAGCGTGGATACTGCTGCAAAAACAAATGTTTGCACTGCCCCTGGGACTTTGGAAAACCAAAAGAATCAACTAAACAAATTAAGAAATAATCAACATCTTTGCACTCATTGTTAACGGTATATAAAGTCATGCGCATCGAAGAGGAAATACAAAGCACAAAATTTGAGGATAATTATCACAAGGCTGTTGTTAATCTTACGTATACCTATGGCTGGCTTAATAATATTTTACGTGTTGAGTTTGAAAGGAACAACCTGACGCATCAGCAATTCAATGTGCTGCGCATCCTTCGCGGGCAATACCCCAACCCGGCTACCGTAAACCTGATCAAAGAGCGAATGCTGGACAAAATGTCTGATGCCTCGCGTATTGTTGACCGCCTGGTTCAAAAGGGTCTTGTCTCGCGCTGTACCAACAATAAGGATCGCCGCGCTGTTGATATCCGCATAAGTGATTCAGGACTAGAGATACTTGTAAAAATGGATACTGAATTCAAAACCAAGGAGCTTTTAAAAAATAACCTCACAGATGAAGATGCCGGGAAATTAAGCGATTTGCTGGATAAGTTGAGAGGATAGGCGATATAAAAGAAAGGTGTCACCCTGAGGCTCTCGAAGGGTAAGCGCAGAGGCCTTTGCCCGCATGTTTCGAGTGCCTCAACATGACACCCCAGCAATAAACTAATTACCCTTCGAGGCAGGTGAGGTTTACAGTTCAATCACAAAGGCCATCAACGCAATTCCAACCCCCAACAATACCGCCACCATTTTGCGTACTGTAAACTTATGATCCGAGCTTGATTCGAACAGGATAGTAGTGGATATATGCAGGAATATCCCGATAACCACACCCATTATCCGATTATAATACTGCTGCAAATTCCCGATACCACCTGTACTTAATGCATTGCTGAAAAAATAGCCTGCCGGCGCCATAATGGCAAACAATATCACAAAAAACAGCGTATATCCTTTGCTTTGTTTATTGGCCAGCAATACCGTAGCCAGCGCAAAAGCGGCCGGAACATGGTGCAGGGCGATACCATAAACCAATTGATTTTGGTTGCCTTCGGCCAGCGGCATACCCTCTAAAAAAGCATGTATGCATAAACTTACCAGGATACCCAAGGGGAAAGCGATATGATCGTGGTCATGTTTGTGAATGTGACCGTGTTCAATACCTTCCGAAAATTGTTCCAAAACGATCTGGAACAAGAAACCGACCAGGATGAATACGCCTACATAGTTATCATTGCCATGATAAGCATCGGGTATCAAATGCAGCACCGTGATGCCAAACAGGTAAGCCCCACTGAAGGATAGTACCAGTTTTAAGGTCTTGTGATTATCTCCCTTAAATAGAAATACGGATACACCGCCGGTGAACGCACCTAAAAAGAGTATGATTATTTTCCAGAGAGCCATTAAAAATCGGGTTGTAGTTTTTTAAATAATAAGGCAAGCAGCGAGCCCACTAAAATGCCATAGATCATGCCGATAGTGACATCTACCGGGAAATGTACGCCCACATATACCTGTGCAAAGCAAATCGACCCAGCCCACAAGAACGCTACTAAAAATATCCAACGCCACCGCCGGAAAAATACCAGGGCGAAAAATGCGGCCATGGCAAAGTGGTCGGTTGCGTGGGTAGAGGGGAAGCTATAACCCGTTCCGCAAGGTGCGCGCGAAATAACCGTTTGCGATATAACAGGGTCGCGGCAGGGCCTTAACCGCTGCACATTATTTTTCATCAGGTGCACACTGGTAAAATCGGCTATCCCGGCCGATATGGCCAATAATACGATAATGATAGCGCCCTGCTTTTTATATTTCCAAATGCAAAAAACGATGATGAACACATACAGCGGTATCCAGAACCTGGCATTGCGCAATAGCGGCATTAGCCAATCAAAAAATGGATTACTGAGGTCGTGGTTAATAAAATGAAATAGATGCCGGTCGAGCTCTATGATATGTTCAAGCATGTGATATTTGCGACAAAAGTAATCTGAATAGCCATAAATAGAATCAAGCCTGTGTAAAACTATTCCGGCGGGAACAGCGTTCTGATTCAAGGTAACAAATATAGCCAATAAAATGAGGCTCAATCAACACGATTTTGCCGGCTATCAGCCAAATATTCTTAATTTTGCCCCCAAATAATATAACATTTTGACACTAATAAAATCAATTTCAGGTATACGCGGCACTATCGGAGGTGCGGCAGGTGATGGATTAACGCCATTGGATATTGTAAAGTTTGTATCGGCTTTTGGCACCTGGGCCAAAAATAATTCAGGTAAAAAGAAGATCGTTGTTGGCCGTGATGCGCGTATATCGGGTGCTATGGTGAATAACCTGGTAATAGGGACCCTGCAGGGTTTGGGTATCGACGTAATCGACCTTGGCCTTTCAACCACGCCAACAGTTGAAGTAGCTGTTCCGATTGAAGGGGCAGCAGGTGGCATTATATTGACTGCAAGTCATAATCCAAAACAATGGAACGCCCTGAAATTACTGAACCACGATGGCGAATTTATCAGTGATGCCGAAGGTAAAGACGTGCTCGAAATTGCCGAAAGCAGTGCATTTAAATATGCCGAGGTAAATGACCTGGGAAAGATCATTAATGACGACAGCTATGTGCAAAAGCATATCGACCTGATACTGGCATTGCCGTTGGTTGATGTGGCTGCTATTACCAAAGCTGATTTTAAGATCGCCATTGATTGCGTTAACTCAACCGGCGGGATATTTGTTCCGGCTTTATTGAAGGCATTGGGTGTAAAAACGGTTTACGAATTATACTGTGAGCCTGATGGTAATTTCCCCCATAACCCGGAACCATTAGCCGAAAATTTAGTCGAATTATCAAAGGAAGTAATTAAGAAAAGAGCCGATCTGGGCATTGCTGTTGATCCGGATGTTGATCGTTTGGCTTTCGTTTGTGAAGATGGTAATATGTTTGGCGAAGAATATACCTTGGTTGCTGTTGCCGATTATGTATTGAAGTACAAAAAAGGCAATACGGTTTCCAATCTTTCATCAACCCGCGCCCTGCGCGATGTGACTGAAAAAGCCGGGGGCGAATACCATGCTGCCGCGGTAGGCGAAGTGAACGTGGTAAACAAAATGAAGGAAGTAAACTCCGTGATAGGCGGTGAAGGCAATGGAGGAGTGATCTACCCTGAACTGCACTACGGGCGTGATGCTCTGGTCGGCATAGCCTTATTTTTAACACATTTGGCTAAGTACGGCAAATCAGTTTCCAATTTACGCAGCACATACCCCAGTTATTTTATTTCGAAAAATAAGATCACGCTTACACCCGAAATGGATATCGATAGCTTGTTGCTTAAAGTAGAAGAGAAATACAAAAAGCAACCGCACAGCACCATTGATGGCTTAAAAATAGAATTCGATAAAGAATGGGTACATTTGCGCAAGTCGAATACCGAGCCTATTATCCGCATCTATTCGGAAGGAAATTCTGAAACAGTGGCTGATAATTTGGCAAATAAGGTAATAACTGACATCAAAGAAATTTTAAATTTAAAGGACTGAACTATTGATTTGGGCTTCAATAATTCATGAATATTTTATAATAACAACTCAATAATTCAACTACTCAAAACTCAATAATTAATTATGCGTGTTTATTTTGATAATGCTGCTACTACCCCTATCGATCCCGAAGTTTTAAAGGAAATGTATAAGGTGATGGAAAACAATTATGGTAATCCATCCTCTATACATGCCCATGGCCGCGAGGCAAGATCAATAATTGAAAGATCACGCAAAACCATTGCTAACTTGCTGCATACCTCGCCTTCTGAAATTTTTTTTACTTCAGGCGGTACCGAGGCTGATAATACTGCCATCCGTTGCGGTATAGTTGATAACCAGGTAAAGCATGCCATATCCAGTCCGTTGGAGCATCACGCGGTGATCCATACCCTTGAAGCTATGGAAAAGGCAGGTACTATCAAATTGAGTTTTGTTGATGTGGATGGTAAAGGCAATGTGGACTATGACCATTTGGACACCTTGCTGAAAAGCAACGACCGCAGTTTTGTATCCTTAATGCATGCCAATAACGAGTTGGGCACCATCAGCGATATGGAACGCATTGGCGACCTTTGCGAACAATATAATGCCATATATCATTCCGACACGGTGCAAACCATGGGTCACTATAAACATGACCTCAGCAAGCTAAAGGTGCATTTTATGGTGTGTGCCGCACATAAGCTGCACGGACCAAAAGGTGTCGGCTTTTTACACGTCAATCATCGCATCAAAATAAAACCATTTATCTACGGTGGCGCACAGGAACGCAATATGCGTGGCGGAACTGAAAATTTGTACGGTATAGTAGGTTTGGCTAAAGCGCTTGAAATGGCTTATACCAATATGGATCAACACCATGACCATATCCAGGGTTTGAAAACCTATATGATCGATCAGCTAAAACAAAATGTATCCGCTGTAGAATTTAACGGCGAAACGGATGCTGATAAAAGTTTATACACGGTTTTAAATGTATCATTCCCCTGCAGTGATATGGCTGATATGCTGTTATTTAATTTGGATATTGCCGGTATATCTGCTTCAGGCGGTAGCGCGTGCAGTTCGGGTACGGATATAGGTTCGCATGTACTTAACGCTATTGGCGGCGATTCGACACGTCCATCGGTGCGTTTTTCTTTCTCGAAATACAATACAAAAGAGGAAGTGGATTATACGGTGGCTAAGCTGAAAGAACTGTGTATGGCGTTGGTTTAGGCGATATTTTTTCGAGGTAATTTATTTTCCTTTTAAGAAAAAATAAAAACAATCTGGTGATTTGAGAGGTTTATACTATATACTAAAAGTCATAAACCTATGATAACTACCAAAAATCCATCCGGCCACGCGCAGGATAATAAAAATAAGCAAAACAACCCGGGCCCCGGTAAAATGCCGGCTGAAAATCCCGGGAAAACAAATTCAAAGGAGGAAATTTCAACCCCTCACGAAAATGAGGCAAATCCTCAACGGGAAGGTGCAGATGCAACTTTTACCGAACGGAATGATGTAACTCCACCAAATAAAAAGGAGTTCCCGTCAGTTGGTGCGGCAAAAACAGATTTCGAAAGCAGGCCTCAGGGTCGTACTACCGGCCGCATGGTCGGGCACGAACCCGGTACCGAAGGGATATAATATTATTTTTTAGATCCGAATGGCAAAGGTTATCGACAGGTAGCCTTTGTTGTTTATAACATTATTTAAATCATAAAATTATGGAAAGCGAATATTTGGAGCCTGAAAAAAATCAAGGCAATAACCAATCAGAAAAAGATAATAATAATACCCCAGGCAATAAGGATAACAAAAAAGAATTCCCCAATAAAAAGAAAAATTATAAAGTATTGCACAAAGATGGCAGCCTGGCCGATATGCCTTATAATAACCAACCTGGCGGTGGCGCAATGGAAGGTACTGTCGGGATAGGCACATAATATAGCCATTACGTGTTAAGGGGGGCCGGCCTGTTTATCTTTTTTGATAAGCGGCCGGCCTTTTTTACGTATATGCGGCCTATTTTATTTGAGGTTACCCATAACAAATAAAATTGTTTAATTTCACTTTCCGGCTTTATTACCAGAGCCGGTTAATGCGTACTTAAACAGCCCGATCACAATGAAATCACTCAGATTACTATCAGTAATGCTGCTGGCATTACCTTTTACCTGTTTTGCGATTGACACCAAAGATACCCGCATGCTATCGCAGCCTGCTATCAGCGGGGGCCACATCGCTTTCATTTATGCTGAAGACCTATGGGTTGCCAATACCGATGGCTCGCAGCCGCGCAGGCTCACGGTGGATGAAGGGATCGAATCCAGCCCATATTTTTCACCCGACGGTAAACTGATCGCTTTTAGTGCGCAGTATGATGGCAATACCGATGTGTATACGATCCCTGTTGAGGGTGGTATCCCTAAAAGATTGACCTGGCACCCGGCACCAGACATGGTAAGAGGTTTTACCTCAGACGGAAAATCGGTGTTATTTATATCCCAGCGCACCGTTTTTACAAACCGCTATGCGCAACTGTTTACTGTACCGGTAACCGGTGGCCCCGAATCAAAACTGGAGATACCTAATGCAAACTGGGCCACATATTCCCCGGATGGCAAATGGATGGCTTATACTCCCTTATCCGATGCCTTTAAGCAATGGAAACATTACCGTGGTGGTTTGATCGCAAACATTATGCTCTTCTCATTTGCCGATAAATCTGTAGTGAAAATACCGCAGCCCGAGGGAGGTTGTAACGATACGCAGCCGGTTTGGCTGGGTGATAAGATCTATTTCAGGAGTGACAGGAATGGCGAGTTTAATTTATTCAGTTATGACATCGCATCCAAAGAGATCAAACAGCTTACCGATTATAAAGATTTCCCTATCTTAAACGCCTCTGGTGGTGATGGAAAGATCGTATTTGAACGGGCCGGTTACCTTAATACTTTTGACCCTGCATCCTCTTCAGCTAAAAAATTGACCATAGGCATAGCGGCCGATCTGCTTGAACTAAGGGCCCGTTTTGTAAAGAATAACGACTATATCCGCTGGGCCGATATTTCACCGTCAGCCTCGCGCGTGGTGTTTGATTATCGCGGTGAAATTGTAACTGTTCCCGCCGAAAAGGGTGATTACCATAACTTAACCCAGACACAGGGAGCGCATGAAAAATTCCCTGCATGGTCGCCGGATGGAAAATCGGTCGCTTATTTTTCAGATGCTTCCGGCGAATACCAGTTGCATATTAAAGCCCAGGATGGCAAAGGCGAACCTAAAATATTCAATCTGAAAGGCGCCGGCTTCTATGCTTTTATTAAGTGGTCGCCGGATAGTAAGAAGATCAATTTTGTGGATAATAGCCGCAGTTTGTATGTGCTTGATGTTTCCTCTGGTGAGGTAAATAAGATCGATTCAGATGAACTTTATACCCCCGGCCCATTCCGCGATATCGCAGGAAATTGGTCGCATGATAGTAAGTGGATCGCTTATACCAAAGTAACTGCTACACAGTTTAAACAGGTTTATCTTTACTCGGTGGTACAGCAAAAATCATTTGCAGTTACCGATGGATTGAGTGACGCATCGGAGCCGCAGTTTGACCGTACGGGAAAGTTCCTTTACTTCTTTTCATCTACTGATGCCGGGCCGGTAATTAACTGGTTTGACCAGTCGAACATCGATTTTCGTAAAACCAATTCCATCTACTTGGTAACGCTTCAAAAGAGCACCATTTCGCCGTTTGCTAAAGAAAATGACGAGGAAGCTGCAAAAACGGAACCTGCCGCAACTGAGAGCAAGAAACCAGACGGTAAAAAATCGACCCCAAAAGAAGAAAGTAAGGATATAAAAATAGATTGGGACGGCATGCAGAACAGGATCGTGGATATACCTGTTAAGGCAGGCAATTATAACCAGTTGACAGTTAATAATGATGGCGATCTTCTTTATGTTGTTAGCAGCGATGAAGGGCCGGGTACAATGCATAAGTACAACTTCAAAAAGCGCAGCGATAGCGAGGTAACCGCTATGGATGGTTATGCGCTTACAGCCGATGGTAAAAAAATGTTGTTTGGGACCAGAGGCAACTGGACAATAGCCGGGGCGGGCGATAAGCCAGAGCCTGGCAAGGGCGGGATTAACACAAGCGATATACAGGTGAAAATTGATCCCGCGGCTGAATGGGCAGCTATGTTTGATGAGGCCTGGCGCGTAAACCGCGATTATTTTTATGACCCGGGGATGCATGGAGCCAATTGGGTGGCTATTAAAAAGAAGTATGCAGTATTTTTACCAGACCTTGCTTGCCGCAGCGATTTGAATAATGTATTCCAATGGATGTTCAGCGAATTATCTATAGGCCATCATTTTATTACGGACGCAGGTGAAAGAAAGAATCAGCTAAAAAGAATAAGCGGTGGTTTGCTGGGGGCTGATTATGTAACAGTGAACAACAAATATCAGTTCAAAAAAATATACGGTGGGCTTAATTGGAATCCAAACTTGCGTTCGCCGCTTACCGAGCCGGGTGTGAATGTGAAGGAGGGCGAATATCTGCTGGAGGTAAATGGAACGGAAGTAGCGGGCGCCGAAAGTATTTACAAATATTTTGAAAATACGGCCGGTAAAATTGTGGAACTAACCGTTGGCCCAAATGCAAACGGAACAGGATCAAGAGTGGTAAAGGTGGTTCCTGTTGATAATGAGTATGCATTGAGGAACCGTGATTGGGTGGAAAATAACCTGCGTAAGGTTACCGAAGCCACCAAAGGACAAGTGGCTTATGTATATGTGCCAAATACTGCAGATGCCGGGCTCGAATATTTTAAACGCTATTTTTATCCCCAGGCAAACCGCAAGGCCATTATTGTTGATGAACGCTTTAACGGCGGCGGCTCCCTTGCCGATTACTATATCAACCTATTATTGAACCCTTATCAGGCCAACTGGCACATGCGTTATGGCAAGGACCTTAAATCGCCAACAGCATCTATACAGGGGCCAAAGGTGATGATTACTGATGAAACAGCAGGTTCTGGTGGTGATATGCTGCCCTGGATGTTCCGGAAATTTAAGGTAGGAACACTTGTTGGTAAACGTACCTGGGGCGGTTTGGTAGGTATATTAGGATTCCCTGAATTTATCGATGGCGGTACAGTAACCGCTCCTAATGTGGGTATCTGGACCAAAGATGGCTTCATTGTGGAGAATGTGGGTATTTCACCGGATATCGAAGTGGAACAAACTCCATCTGAAGTAATCAACGGTAAAGATCCTCAACTGGAAAAAGCGATAGAGGTTGCTTTAAAGGAACTGGAGAAAAATCCACAGACCGATCCGGTAAGGCCGCCATTCCCGATAAAGGTTAAAAATTAAATAAGGCGGTAAACAAAAGGGACTTTCCGAAAAGAAAGTCCCTTTTTAATATATGATAATGTATTAGAGTCAATGATCTTAATTACTCATCATCTTTAAGAAAGTTGCCAATTTCTCCTTCATCTCTCTGCGGTCGACTATAAAATCAAGGAAACCGTGTTCCTGCACAAACTCGGCAGTTTGGAATCCTTTGGGCAGATCTTTCTTAATGGTTTCTTTTATAACCCGTGGGCCGGCAAAGCCTATTAATGAGCCTGGCTCGGCAATGTTAATATCACCCAGCATAGCGTAAGATGCAGTTACACCACCCGTAGTAGGGTCAGTCAGCAAGGATATATAAGGTATTTTGGCTTGTGCCAATAAGGCTAATTTGGCTGATGTTTTAGCCATTTGCATTAAGGAAAATGCGGCCTCCATCATGCGTGCCCCGCCTGATTTGGAGATCATCAAAAATGGTACTTTATGTTCGATACAGTAATCTATTGAGCGTGCAATTTTTTCGCCCACAACCGATCCCATGGAACCACCGATGAAATTGAAATCCATACAAGCGATCACGATATCCTGTCCGTCAATTTTACCTGCCCCGGCGCGTATGGCATCGTTAAGCCCGGTTTTGCTGATGGTCTCAGCAAGCCTGTCGACATACTTTTTGGTATCTTCAAAATGCAGCGGATCACCCGAGCGAAGGTTTGCAAATAGTTCAGTAAATTCATTATCATCAAAAAGTATCGAAAAATACTCCTTTGATCCTATGCGGATATGATAACCGCAATAATGGCAAACGTATTGGTTCTCAACTTGTTCGGAATAGTGGAGCGGTTTTTTACAGTTCGGGCATTTATTCCAGATACCGTCGGGGGTTTCCTTCTTTTCCTCAGTGGTCGTAATTATCCCTTTTATTTCTCGCTTAAACCAGGTCATTTCGTTTTCTGTATCTTCCAATCTAGTGCAAAGGAACGAAAAATATTACACAACTTGTCAAGCTAATAAAGCTTGCACAGGCTGTAAATGTTTCAGAAATTATTTACGATTGTTAAAATCTCAAAATAAGGCATTCAAAAGAGTAAATTTTATCATAAATGCAATCTAACTTAGCTATAATAAAGAATTACTAATAAAGCGGGTTAGCGAGTAATTATTAGATACTTAATAACTAAAATCAGGAAATTTTATAACTTCGGGGCCGAAATAAACGCTAAATGGATTTAAAAAATTATAAAGGTGTACTGCATGGAGACCAGGTGCAGGAACTGTTTGAAATTGCTAAAAAGCACCAGTTTGCTTTACCTGCGGTAAACGTAATAGGTACCAACTCTATCAATGCTGTAATGGAAACAGCAAAAGCCGTAAACTCTCCAGTGATTATACAACTATCACACGGCGGAGCCCAATTTTATGCCGGTAAATCGCTTGACAATTCTAAGCTGCAGGCTTGTATTTTAGGAGCAGTTTCGGCTGCAAGGCACGCCCATTTGTTGGCAGAGCATTACGGAGTAGCTGTAATTATGCACACCGACCATGCTTCTAAAAAATTCCTTCCATGGATAGACGGATTATTAGATTACGGTGAAAAATTCTTCGCCGAAACAGGCAAGCCTTTATTTTCATCGCATATGCTCGATCTTTCAGAAGAGCCTATCCACGAGAATATTGAAATATCAGCTAAATACTTAGCCCGTATGGCTAAACTGGGTATGACCCTCGAAATCGAGTTAGGTGTAACAGGTGGTGAAGAAGACGGTGTGGATAACAGCGATGTAGACAGCTCACGTTTATATACCCAGCCAGAGGATGTAGCCTACTCTTACGAAGAGCTTTCCAAAGTAAGCCCCCGCTTTACCGTTGCTGCCGCTTTTGGTAATGTACACGGTGTTTACAAACCAGGGAATGTAAAATTACAACCGGTTATCCTGCACAACTCACAGGAGTACGTGAAGCAAAAATACGCGCTTGCTGCCGAAAAGCCGATCAACTTTGTATTCCATGGTGGATCAGGTTCAAGCCAGGAAGAAATACGTGAGGCTATATCTTACGGAGCTATTAAAATGAATATCGATACCGATATGCAATGGGCTTTCTGGGAAGGTATTAAGGATTATTACAAATCAAAAGAGGGCTACCTGCAAACGCAGATCGGCAGCCCTGATGGGGAGGATTCTCCAAACAAAAAATATTACGATCCGCGTGTATGGCTGCGCAAGGGTGAAGACACCTTTGTAAAACGCCTTACTTCAGCATTTGAAGATCTGAATTGCATCGATGTAAACAGCAAGCTGTAAATTTTTCTATAAAATAATTGAAGCGTTGGTACAAACTTGTACCGACGCTTTTTTGTTGAGCCTTAAATTATTACAAAGTTTATTATGGCTACGAAAAAGAAAAATTTATTTGAGCGTTTTGCAAACTGGGCAACTATTGCCACCGGAAGTTCGGCAGCGTTTATTATCGCTATTTCGGTTATAGTGATATGGGGTGTTACCGGGCCAATATTTAATTATTCGGATACCTGGCAGTTGATCATTAATACCGGTACTACAGTTGTTACTTTCCTGATGGTTTTTTTGATCCAAAAATCACAGAATAAAGATTCAAAAGCCATACATTTGAAGCTAAATGAGTTGCTGGCCTCGCATGAAGGCGCCAGTAACCGTATGGTGGATATTGAGGACCTGACCGAAATAGAATTGGACCAACTGCATAAATTTTATGTTCAATTATCAGATCTTGCTGAAAAGGAAGACGAGTTAACTTGCACCCATTCTATAGATGCAGCAGAAGAGAACCACCGGCTAAAACTCACTTCTTTGCAATCAAAATCACATTATAAAAAGTATAAAAATGCCAGAAATACAAGTAAACAAAGTAAATGATCCTGCTGATCTTGAGAAAGTATTTGCCATAAGGCGCGAAGTTTTTGTAGGCGAACAAAATTGTCCTCCCGAACTGGAATGGGAACACGAAGAAGAGTCCAATCATTTTTTAGTTACTGTTGATGGCGTACCGGCGGGTGCATCGCGCTGGCGCAAAACAGATAAGGGGTATAAACTGGAGCGTTTCGCGGTATTAAAGGATTTTAGAGGAAATGGGGTAGGGCAGGCGCTGGTGCAGGGTGTATTGAATGATCTACCGGCAGATGCTGAATATATCTACCTGCATGCACAAGTAGATGCAGTGACTTTATATGAACGATTTGGGTTCGTAAAAATAGGACCTGAGTTTGAAGAGGCGGGGATAAGGCATTATAAGATGGAGAAGAAGTGATTTCGGATTTCGGAAGTTCGATTTCGGAATTTTCTACCAGAATAAACTGAACAACGATGGAGAATAAATATGAGATCATCGTGTATTGGAGTAAAGACGATAATTCGGTGATCGCTGAATTGCCGGAATTGCCGGGTTGCCTGGCGGATGGTGAAAATTATAATGAAGCCTTACAAAATGTTCAGGTTGTAATTAGCGAGTGGATAGAAACGGCGAAATCATTGGGCAGGCCAATACCATCACCAAAAGGGAAGTTGATGTACGCTTAACCAAATACCTTTCCCGAATAATCCATCGCTTCCTGTAATTTATCCAAATTAAGCCCCAGGCTGATGTTTTGTGACTGCAGGTATGCAATTACGTTTTCGGTTGCAATGTTGCCTGTAAGCTCGTCTTTTGCCATAGGGCAGCCACCATAGCCTTTAAGTGCCGAATCGAAACGTTTGCATCCGCTTTTGTAGGCGGCTTCTATTTTTTCGCGCCAGGTATCCGGAGTTGAATGCAGGTGGACGCCAAACTTAATTGCTGGGAACCTGCCGGATAGCAAGGTGTATAAACTTTCTATTTGGGCCGGTGTGGCAATCCCGATCGTATCGGCTAATGATATATGGGTTATGCCTTCATTAATTAACCTTTCTGCCCATTGCAGTACAATTTCGTTGTTCCATTCGTCACCGTAAGGATTTCCAAAACCCATTGATAAGTAAACCAGCAGATCCTTTGCTTTGTTATCAGCAAGCCCTTTTATTCTTTTTACTGTTTCAAACGCCTCATCAATAGTGGCATTAGTATTTCGCTGCTGAAAAGTTTCGGATATGGAAAAAGGAAAGCCTAAATAGGTGATCTGTTCATGCTGTGCCGCATCTTCAGCCCCGCGGTAGTTGGCGATAATGGCTAATAATTTGGATCGTGAATTATTTAGATCGAGTTTTTCCAAAACTGCAGCGGTATCCTGCATTTGCGGTATGGCTTTGGCAGATACGAAGCTCCCAAAGTCAATGGTATCAAAGCCCACCTGTAATAACAAATTGATATAAGCCGCCTTAATGTCAGTCGGAATAAAATGAGCGATCCCTTGCATGGCATCGCGGGGGCATTCGGTAATTTGTATCTCAGGCATTATTACAAGATAGGTATTTAAAACTTAGCGTTATGTATCAGCTTTTGCTCGATATCCCGGTGCAATTCGGTGGTTAACATGGTTATATAGGTTTCGAACGATTTGATGATGCTTGCCGCATCCCTCGCGATCCGTTTTGAGTCTTTGTTGCTTGCTTTGTCATAAATATCAAACAGTGATTCCCGCCTGTTCCCACTTTCAGTGGGAAGATAGAAGGTCACGTTATGAATGGTGTAGCGGTAGCGGCCGTTTTTTAAATCAATAGTAATTGCGAACTGAACCGTATAGGGCTCCACAATATCGCGGTCATCATTTACCTTGACCGGATTAATGTTGAGGTCCTGGGTGGTTGTGTAGATCAGTTTACCCTCTTCCTCATAGCCATAAGTTTGCTGAAAGTTTTTGGATGCCATAAACTGCATGGACCTGATATAGATCAGGTTCTCGTTAATACTACTATCAACCTTAACCACCCTTTGGTAATAGGCATTGTTGCCATCAACATGTAACCTGACGGAATCGACCCTCAGGTTGTCAGGTATATTGCTATTGATCGGATAGGTACTAACGTTTTTATCTTGGGCGAATACCATTACCGACATCAATGCCAGTAAAAAACTTAATAAGGATGTTTTCATAGGTTTAGTAAATTATTAATAAATGCTGAAGGTTGAAAAATTGTTGCTATCCACCAAAATCAACTGATAGCCTATAACTACCGGTTGATTCGGTATCTTGTTAGGTAAGATAGTAATTTCAGAAAAAAGTTTAATCACTGTTTGGCAATGGTTCAGCTTCCTGCGGGACAGCCTCTTTGGCAAACCGCCTGATGATCAATCGTGAGCCACCATTATTGCTGATATAGCTTCCTACCCAGTTTACAAATACAACCACCTTGTTCCGGAATCCCAGCAATGAGATCAAGTGTACAAACATCCATACCAGCCAGGCAAAAAATCCCTGAAATTTGATCTTACCCAAATCAGCCACGGCTTTATTGCGCCCTATGGTGGCTAATGATCCTTTATCGAAGTATTTAAATGGTTTTGTCGGCTCGCCTTTAATCAGGTGTAAAATGTTTTTTCCTGTAGTTTTGCCCATTTGAATAGCGGTTTGTGCTACTCCCGGGTGCCCCTTAGGTGTTTCATCAGTTATCATGGCCGCAACATCGCCTATGGCAAAAATATTTTCATGCCCCGCAACGCGGCAAATATTGTCTACCCGTATACGGTTGCCTCTTTCAATAATATCTTTACTAAATCCATCTGGCACAACACCCGCTACCCCGGCAGACCATATCACGTTTTTGGTGCGGATATGTTTGCCGCTTTCGAAGGTGATGGTAGTCCCGTCATAGCTTTCCACTTTCTCATTCAACATTACCTGGACGCCCATTTTGGTTAAAAAGTCCTTTGCAGCCTCCGATGCCTGGTCTGAAAAAGGCCCTAATACTTTAGGCAGAAAATCTACCAGGTAAACCTTCATGTGTTCCTTTTCCAGTTCAGGATAATCCTTATTGAGGATATGGTTGCGTAATTCGGCTAATGCCCCCGCTAATTCCACCCCGGTAGGGCCGGCGCCCACCAAAACGAAGCTGAGATAAGGTTCGCGATCTTCTTTGGTAGTCTGCAATACCGCTTCTTCCAGGTTTAGCAATATCAGGTACCTGAGGTTAAGCGCCTCGGGTATTGATTTCATTGGCATTGCATTATGCTCGATATCCTTATTGCCGAAAAAATTGGTGGTCGAGCCGCTGGCTATCACCAGGTAATCATAGGGTATTTCGCCAATAGTAGTTTCTATCGTGTTTTTATCCGGATGTATACCGGTCACTTCAGTCATCCTGAAATGGAAATTCTTTTGATCGTCGAAGTTTTTTCTTAATGAAAATGCAATTGACCCGGCTTCGAGGCTGCCCGTTGCAACCTGGTAAAGCAGGGGTTGAAAAGTATGATAGTTATGCTTATCCAGCATGAGTACTTCCACCGGTTCGTCGGCTAAAGCTTTAGCCACTTCAAGGCCGCCAAAACCGCCCCCTACAATTACAACCTGTGGGAATTTTGATGTGTCTGATGCTTTCATTCGTTATGCGATTAATATAAAATAGTAATAACAAAAAAGGCTCCAAATGTTGTTTGGAGCCTTTTATATAATTTATTTGACATTATACTTACCTGAGGTCTTTTTTGCCAAAATCGATAATTACTGGTGTTGCGATACAGATGGATGAATATGTACCAAAACATACGCCCACCAGCAATGCAAATGAGAAGCCCCTGATAACATCGCCACCAAAGATAAACAGGATGATCAATACGAATAATACCGTTAAAGCTGTAATAATTGTACGGCTTAGCGTTTTATTGATCGCATGGTTGATCACTTCCTTAGGATCATCAGTACTTGCATGGTGCAAATGCAGGAACTCGCGGATACGGTCAAACACCACCACAGTATCGTTAATAGAGTAACCAATTACTGTCAATATGGCCGCTATAAACGATTGGTCGATATCAAGGAACGGTATCAGGTTTTTAAACAAGGAGAAGAATGACAATACCATCAACGCATCATGCAAAGTTGCTACCATCGCCCCTAAACTGAACTGCCATTTACGGAACCTGATCAATATATAAGCCGAAATAACAATAATGGCGAATAGCACCGTCCAGAAAGCCGACTTTTTAAGTCCTTCGGCGATGGTTGCCTTTACCTTCTGGAACCTTATAATATTGGTTTTGGTGATCTTGGTATCCGGTTTTTCGCTTAAAGCGCTGATCAATGTGGTTTCTACCTTGCCATCCGCCGAAGTGCTGTTATCTTCGATCAGATATTTAGTAGTAATTGCTATTTTATCTGTACCGAAGGTTTTAACCTCGCTGGCACCTAATACTTTGTCAATAACACTGTGTACAACTTCGGGAGTTACATTTTTGTTGTCGAACTGCACCACATAGGTACGCCCACCCACAAAATCTACTCCGTAGTTAAATCCCTGTGTAAACATGGATACAATACCGGCAAGTATAAATACTATTGAGAATAAATAAAACTTGAAACGGTTTTTGACAAATGCGAAATTGGCATTTTTAAAAGTATGCGAACTCCATGGGTTTGAAAATTTAATATCCCATCCTTTAGAGATCATCCACTCAAAAATAAGTCTTGATATTAATAAAGAACAGAATAATGAGGTAATGATACCGATCATTAATACAACAGCAAATCCTTTGATAGGGCCGCTGCCGAATACAAGCAGGATCAAGCCGGTTAAGAAGGTACTTATATTGGAGTCTAATATAGATGACAGCGCATGTTTGAAACCATCCGCGACCGCCAGTTTGAGAGACTTACCTAATGCCAGTTCCTCGCGCACACGTTCATAGATCAGTACGTTGGCATCAACCGATATACCCAGCGTTAATACGATACCCGCAACGCCCGGCATGGTTAACACAGCGTTTAAGCTGATCAATACCCCCATCAGGAAGAAAACGTTGATGATTACGGCAACCACGGCTATAGTACCCGCACGGTTGTAATAAGCTACCATGAACACAAGCACCACGATAAAGCCTAAAACTGATGACTGCAAGCCGGCATGGCTGGCCTGCTCACCCAAAGTTGGGCCTACAGTGTCTTCAGAAACGATAATGGCAGGAGCTGGTAAGCGGCCAGCTTTTAATACGTTGGCCAAATCCTGGGTAGCTTCCTGCGTAAAGTTTCCGCCGGAGATGGATGAAACACCACCAGATATTTCATTTTGTACACCAGGTGCAGAGTAAACATTATCATCCAGTACTATGGCGATAGACCTTTCCTTATGATTAGCATTTGGTGCAGCTTCCGCAGTAATTTCTTTCCATTTTTGAGCACCCTGAGGGTTCATATACATGGTAACTTCCCATCCGCCCTTAGTTTGATCTATTTCGCTTCTTGCATCATTTACTACGTCGCCTGTAAGCACAGGGCCGTTTTCGGCACCTGCCAATTTTATGGCATACAGTTCAAATATCTTCGTTTTGTCTATAGGTTTTACTCCCCATAGAAATTTCATGCTTGGTGGAATGGTTGATTTAACGTCCGCGCTATGCAAGTAGGCGTTAACCTTAGCGGTGTCCTTTTGAGCCACATAACCCACAATCGGCCCCTGACGCAACGCTTGCTGGCCATTGTCTCCAGGGCCTGTAACCGGCTGCAATATCGTAAACAATGGATTTTGAGCGGCCTGGGATTTGGTTAGTAAGGATGAGTCCTTTGCCGTGCTTTTGTTAACCTTGTTTAATAAGGATAGGCTACCTTTTGAAGTATCTTTTTTAGCATCAGCTGCCTTAGCAGCGGTTTGAACAGTATCTTTTTTGGCTGATTTGTTTTTTGCAGCCAGCAAGCCATTAATATTAGCCAATACCTGGTACGCCTCGGTATTATCATAGGTTTGATAAAACTCCAGCTTAGCTGTACCTACCAAAAGTTTACGAACACGTTCAGGTTCAGTAACTCCCGGCAGTTCGATCAATATCTGGTTCCTGTCCTTTAACTGTTGAATATTAGGCTGCGTTACGCCAAACTGGTCAATACGTGTGTTTAATACGGTATAAGTTTGCGTTACGGCAATGTCTGCTTGTTCCTTTAAATACTTTTCAACTTCATCGTTGCTCGCGTTGAACTTAAGGGCGCTTTGGTTAGATTGTGTTGAAAAAATCGAAGCCAATTTGCCGTTAGGGTTCAGTTTTTCATATTCATTAACAAACAAAGTGATGTAATCACTCTGACTTGTGCGGCTGTCCACATCTGCCTTATCCAATGCCTGGGCAAAAACAACATCCGGATTTTTACCGGATAATGAAACTACCAATTCGCGTAATGAAACCTGCATGGTTACACTCATACCGCCCTGTAAATCGAGGCCTAAAGCGAGTTCCCTGCTTACGCAGTAATTATAGTTGTGTTTTAATACCGGATAGACCGGCAACTGCGAAACAGAATCCAGATATGCTCTGTATTTCAATGAATTGCCCTTAGCATATGCCTTTGCATCACCCTCAACTTTATGCGCTACCCATGTAAATGAAAGCTGGTATATGCATACTAAAGCCAGCAGAATGGCGAAAAATTTAATAACCCCTTTACCTTGCATTGTATGTTATAATATGTAATAAATTAGTTTATAAGCTCTTTTTTAACAAGACGGCAAATCTAATAAAATTTTATAAGCATAAAATTTTATATTCAAACAATTTGATGACTAAAATGTAAAGACGGTTTTTAAAGATCAGAGACTGGTGATTAGCGATTAGAATTTACTTACATTCTCTTTTCGAGTGTGATAAATGAGTAGGGGAGCTTGTTTTTTTCATCGGGTTGATGGTCTTCGCGGGCTGTTTCGGTCCATTCATTATAGTCTATCTCGGGAAAAAAGCTATCTGCTTCAAATTTTTGATGGACTATGGTTAAATAGATCCGGTCGGTTATATGGATAGATTGCCGGTAAATTTCGGCGCCGCCTACAATAAACACTTCTTCCTCATCCGCGCATAAGGCCAAAGCAGCGTCGATAGAACTCACCACCTCGCAGCCCTCAATATGCATTACATGCCGGGTGATAATTATGTTGCGACGGTTAGGCAGCGGCCTGCCCACCGAATCAAAGGTTTTACGACCCATAATTACGGTATGCCCGGTGGTGATATTTTTAAAATGTTTCAGATCCGCAGGCAAATACCAAAGCAATTGATTGTCTTTGCCGATGGCGTTGTTTTCAGATATGGCTACTACTATGGTTTTTGTCATTTGGTCTGAACCGTTGATTTGGATGATTAAATGATTCCGCTGATTTATAAAATGGAATTCGGTTAATTCTTTAATTCTGAAAATTCTGGTTCAGACAATCAAACCGCAACCGCCCCCTTAATATGCGGCCAAGGATCATAGTTTTCCAATGTGAAATCCTCAAACTTGAACTGGAAAATATCCTTCACATCCGGGTTGATCTTCATGATAGGCAATGGGCGTGGCTCGCGGCTCAGTTGCAGGTTGGTTTGCTCGATATGGTTGTTATATAAATGAGCATCGCCAAACGTATGTACAAAATCGCCGTATTCCAGGTCGCATACTTGTGCCATCATCATCGTTAGCAGGGCATAGGAGGCTATGTTAAATGGAACTCCTAAAAATATATCCGCGCTGCGCTGATATAATTGGCAGGATAGTTTTCCGTCAGCTACATAGAATTGGAAAAGACTATGACAGGGAGGAAGCGCCATGTGTTCCACATCAGCAACGTTCCAGGCGGATACCATGATACGGCGCGAATCGGGATTATTTTTGATTTGATTTACCACCTGGCTGATCTGATCGATATGCCCGCCATCCGGTTTTGGCCACGAGCGCCATTGGTAGCCATATACCGGCCCCAGGTTGCCTTGCTCATCGGCCCATTCGTCCCATATACGCACGCCATTCTCTTTAAGGTAGCGGATATTGGTATCGCCTTGTAAAAACCAAATCAGTTCGTGTATGATCGATTTAAGGTGCAGCTTCTTGGTAGTCACCAGCGGGAAGCCATCCTGCAGGTTAAAACGCATCTGGTAGCCAAACACGCTCAGTGTCCCGGTTCCGGTACGGTCGTGCTTTTGGGCGCCGTTTTCCAGAACATGCTTCATCAGATCGAGGTATTGTTTCATGTTAGTTGATTAAGTTGGATTAAGTTGATCGATGTGTTAGCATGTAACATCCACCTTACAACTTCCCAACAGTTTCCAATCACAAAGAAAAATAATCTATTTTTGGTATCCTACGGATGTGCAAAAATACATCCTTTGTTAATCAATCTGATGATCGTATTTCCAAACGCTAAAATAAATATAGGTATCAATATCACCGGCCGCCGCGAGGATGGTTACCATAACATCGAAACCATATTTTACCCACTCCCGATTAATGATGTATTAGAAGCGATAACCAGTGATCAATTAACTTTCGGATCATCGGGACTGGAGATACCGGGGAGGGAGGAAGATAATCTTTGTATCAAAGGTTATCATCTGCTGAAAAAAGATCACGATCTGCCCCCTTTAAATATTCACCTGCATAAGCATATCCCGATAGGGGCGGGCCTGGGCGGAGGATCATCAGATGCCGCGTTTTTTATTAAACTGGTGAATAATCTGTTCAATTTAAAGCTGACTACTGATAACATGCTGGATTATGCCCGGCAATTGGGAGCCGATTGCGCTTTCTTCATTGAAAATAAACCACTGTTCGCTTTTGAAAAGGGTGATCAGTTTGAATCTGTTAAACTTGATCTTTCAAAATATAAGATCGTATTGGTGATGCCCCCGGTGCACGTATCCACAAGTGAAGCCTACCGTGGTGTAAAGCCCGCTCCGGTAAAACAATCCTTATATGAGGTGATAGCAGAGCCGATAAAAGATTGGAAACATTTAATTAAAAATGATTTTGAGGAGTCGGTATTTAAGAATCACCCGGTAATCCGTGGCGTAAAAGCATCCTTGTATGAAGCCGGTGCATTATACGCAAGTATGAGCGGGAGCGGGGCCTCCGTTTTCGGCATATTTGAGCAAACACCTGACCTGTCTGAATTAGAGAAAACAAACCAGGTGTTTAGCCCCTCCTAAATCCTCCCCCGTAGGGAGGACTTTTAATTTGTTTCTTCGAAAGAGTTTTTTTGATTTTTTTTAAATCTCCCCAACAGGGGAGATTTAGCGGGGGCTTATATCCCTGCATCATCCGTTACGCCACGTCCTACAGCTTCTACCCAGTCGCGCTCGCCCCAGCCTTTGGCTACAGCGCTCAATAAGCGGTTGTGAATGGCGGTACCAACCGGCATAGGGGTTTCGCTTTGCTGGGCGAGTTTAAACGCAAGGCGTGCGTCCTTATAGCCTAATTTGGCTTTAAAGCCTACAGGTTCGTATTGTTTGTTGGCTATCAACTTGCCATAATTCTGGTAGATGGGTGCGTTAAATAGGGTAGAGCCGAAGAAATCAGCAACCTTAGCGCGGTCGAGCCCGTGCTTTTCAGCCAGAGTAAAGGCCTCAGCCATGATCTCGAGTGAAGCCATGATCATAAAGTTTCCGGCGATTTTAACTACGTTGGCGCCGCCTGCGTCCTCACCAAAATCAATCACACCCTGCCCCAGGCACTCCAGTATAGGTTTTGCGGTATCTTTTGATTGCTGATCTCCTGATACGCATATCCAGAGTTTTTTCGCGGCTGCGGCTTCCGGGCGGCCAAATACAGGCGCTGCCAGGTAACTACTGCCTGTTTCCTTGTGCTGTACGGATAGTTGTTGCGAAACATCCGGCGATATCGTGCTCATGGAAATGTGCAGTCCGCCTTTCTGTAACGTTTGTAATATGCCGTTCTTTCCCGTTACCGCTTCTTTAACCACATCATCATCCGCCAGCATAGTGATCACTATAGGTACATTGCTTGCTGCTTCAGCAGGAGTTTTGCATTGAGTGATGGAAGATTGTTCCAGCTCGTCTGCCCTTTCTATCGTACGATTATAAACCTGCAGGTGATAGCCCGCGGCAATTAAATTTTTAGCCATTTGGAGGCCCATATTTCCGAGCCCTATAAAACCGATCTTCTTTTCCATAGTTTAATTGATATAATCCTTATCCTCGTCACTTAGTGTATTCGTTGGTTTTTTTTGATCTGTGATCTCCTCATCCTGGCCCTTGATATACCTGGGTCTGCCGGGGCGCCCCACCAGCACACCTATTACAAAACCAACTGCGGCAACAGCCAGCAGCATCACCAGTTTTGAGACATAAAAGGTTGCAAACAAAAAGTTGAATGGAACCTCTTTAGTATTTTGCATGATCACTACAGTAAGCAGTATTGTAATGAAGATGATGACCATCGTTTTTATTCTCATGATAATTTTAGTTTAACAGTGATTATAAGATGTGGGTTTTAAATGCCAGGTAAAAACCAGGTAAAATTATTGCCTGATTAAATTTACAAAAACAGGCTGTGTATTCTGTGCTTCTCCAAAATATATTCTCTGCTGCTGTGAGAAAAAATATAATCAAAAAATTAAGGAAAGGATGACCGGCTATTTTCTGTGCGATGATGCTACAATTTTTGCAGTGAAGAAATAGGAGCGGGGCTAACATTTATGATTGATAAAAATTCCAGGACAAATGCGGGAAATTTAGTCGCTATTTCATCAAAAAATTGGCGGGTTAAAATCATCTGAAATTCCTCTTAAATTTTAAAACGGTATACAGATCTGTTATATCCTTCAAAATTTACAAAAGCTTAATGTTGATCTCAATACACACTGAATCTTGCTCACATAGAAACACTTTTGATGAATCTATGCTTTATTTTATATACTTTAAATATTAGATTATTAAATATTTATGATTTATATTTTTACCTTTTATAAATTTATACTAAATAATTTAGTTTTTTAAAAAATTCAAATCGATCAATCTTTAAACCATTGCTGAATATAATCTATATAAATATTTGATTACTAAGTATATAATAAATAATACAAGTATTGAAGAATAAAAATATAAACCATATAATTACTTGTAATTTGATCAAATTACAGGTTCTGAGTCCTCATTGCCTTTGAAAATTAAACACACTAAGTAAAATCTGAATTTTTGTGCAATGCGCACGAAATAATAATAGAGAGGCTTTATTACTGCCAGAATTTATAATGGCTTAAAACGCTTTAAAATGCGCCTGGTAAATACAGTATTTATAAGCCCTGCCCTACCCCGGCAGAGGGATAGCGCATCATATTTTCAGGAAGAAGGATGGAAAATTTAGAGAATAATTAGCGGTTTTTCCTTTTCACGATCTGCTTTTGCGCTACAGGAAAAAGAAAGATGGTTGACAAAATAATGATCGCCCCGACCCAAAAGCCGGCTGTCATTTTATTCATATCGCCAAAAAAAACAAACGACATGATGATGCCATATACCGGCTCGAGATTGGTGATAAGTGCCACCCGGAAAGCCGAAAGTTCGCGCATTACGGATACCCCGGCTACGTAAGCTAGGGAGGTGCAGATGGTACCAAGTAATAAAAGATAGCCAATATCGGCGCGCTGCAGTATCATCGATTTATCAAATCCACCGGTGACAGTAAGGAAAATAGTGATCCATACAAAGGCGCCAGCCAACTCATAAAACGCAATAACGGGGGCCTCGTGTTGTTTAATCTGGCGCGAATTTATAATGGAAAAAAGACTGGCGCAAACCGCGCTAATGAGCCCGGCTATAATACCCTTAGTGTATTGTGTTTCGAATTTAAATATGATCAGTATCCCGGTTATGATCAGCGTTCCGGCTATGATCTCCATTTTTGAGATCCTTTTTTTGTTGATGAGGGGCTCAAAAACGGCAGTAAATAACGTGATGGAAGAAAGACAAACCAGGCTGACAGAAACGGTTGAGAGCTTAATAGACAGGAAAAATAATATCCAATGCCCACCCACTAATGCGCCCGTAAATGCCAGTTTTAAGAAAGTGCTCCGGTTTACTTTAAAGGCCGTTTTATTAAAGTTGAAATAGAGAAATAAGGATACACAGGCAATAAGTACACGGTACCAAACCAATTGTACGGCTGCTATAGTGATCAATTTCCCTAATATACCCGTGAAACCCCAGATAAAAACCGTAAAATGAAGGATAAGCAGGTTCTTATTTAAAGGGGCCGGTGCAGCTTCTCCAGGCATTATTTTGGCGCTTTGATGAGTAAATAGTAACCCAGCAGACCGAACGAAACGTTGGGTATAAATACGGAAATTAAAGCCGGCATACCGCCCTTTACAGAAAATACCAGCGCAAACCGTTCTACTATAATATAAGTAAAACACAGTAAAATTCCTATCCCCAGCGGCAGGCCGACCCCTCCGCGCACCTTGCGCGAGGATATGGAGACCCCAATCAGCGTAAGCACATAGGTGGAAAATGGGTATACAAAGCGGTGGTATTTTTCAAACTGCATGTCTAAAAGCTCCCCTGTTCCGCGCAATTTGGCTTTTTCAATATTTATGTTCAATGTCTTCATAGGCATGGAACTATACTGGTTATCACGCACCTCAAAATCCTCAGGCCGCATATCCAGCGTGGTATCCTTGGTTATGCCATGCCACACCATAGTTTCTTTTAGTCCATTTATTTTTCGGTCGCTGAAGGTCCTCAGGGTCCAAATTCTTTTCACCGAATCGTATGCAATGCTTTGGGCTACAATCTTTTGCGTCATTACATCCCCGGTAAATTTCTCCAAAATAAACTGATACCCTGTTTTTATGGTATTATCATACGATTTTACAAATACAAAGGTGTGTTTATCCAGTTGCATGTGCACCTCGCTTTTGGTGGGGTCGACATCGCTAAAATGTGTGTTCTCAAAATCAACTTTCAGCCTGTTGGTATAGGGGATAAGATAAACGTTGGCGAAGAAGGATACAATGAATAATAAGGATGCAGATATAAAGTAAGGTCTCAAAAAACGTGTAAAACTGGCTTTTGAACTCAAAATGGGCACAATCTCTGTTTGGTTGGCCATTTTTGCGGTAAAAAGAATTACGGCCAGGAAATTGATCAGCGGCGACAGGTAATTAAGATAAAAGGGGATAAAGCCTGCATAATACTTAAAGGCGATCTCATGCAGTGTTGTTTCCTTCTTCAAAAAATTGTCCAGGTGCTCTGATATATCAAAAACCACCATCACCACCGAAAATACCGCCAGGGTAAATGTGAAGGTGCTCAGGTACTTTTTAATAATGTACCGGTCAATTACTTTAAGGTGTTTGTTTATAAAAGCGCTCATTTACAGCCTTTGGCCTAATTGGTTAACCATCTTTTTCTTCCAGTTATAAAATTCGCCTGCAATAATTTTTTCGCGGGCCTCTTTTACCAGCCACAAATAAAAATGCAGGTTGTGCAATGTTGCTATCTGTGCGCCCAGCATTTCGCCCGAATGTATCAAATGACGAAGATAGGCTTTTGTATAGTTTGTATCTGCAAGCAAATCGCTGTCGGCCTCAATTTGCGTAAAATCATTTTTCCACTTCTCGTTTTTGATATTGATGATGCCGTTTTTAGTAAACAACATCCCATTGCGGGCATTGCGCGTAGGCATTACGCAATCAAACATATCAATACCCAACGCAATGTTTTCCAATATATTTACCGGTGTACCCACACCCATTAAGTAACGTGGTTTTTCCTTTGGTAATATATCGCAAACAATTTCGGTCATCGCATACATTTCTTCGGCCGGTTCACCTACCGAAAGACCGCCTATGGCATTGCCCTCGCGTTCAAATGAAGCGATCACTTCAGCCGACTTTACCCGCAGATCTTTATAAACCGATCCCTGAACAATGGGGAACAAAGTTTGGCTATATCCATATTTGGGTTCAGTACTGTCAAAACGTTCGCAGCAGCGTTTAAGCCAGCGATGAGTCATTTCGATAGACCTTCGGGCGTAGCCATATTCGCAAGGGTAGGGCGTACATTCGTCAAAGGCCATAATAATATCCGCGCCTATAATGCGCTGGATATCCATCACATTTTCGGGAGTAAACAAATGCTTTGAACCGTCAATGTGCGAACGGAACGTTACACCTTCTTCCTTTATTTTCCGTACTTCCGTCAGTGAATACACCTGGTAACCACCGCTATCTGTCAAAATAGGCAAATCCCAGCCGTTGAATTTGTGTAATCCCCCGGCCTTTTCAATGGTATCCAAACCTGGCCTTAAATACAGGTGATAAGTATTGCCTAAGATAATTTCGGCCTTGATATCATTTTTAAGCTCATGCTGATGCACGGCTTTTACAGTGCCTGCAGTGCCTACAGGCATAAATATCGGTGTTTGTATGGTTCCGTGATCCGTGGTGATTTCGCCTGCGCGTGCTTTGGAGAGCGGATCTTGTGATGTTAGCGTAAATTTCATTGCGAGGCTGCAAAATTAATCAATTTGATCACACTGAGTGTAAAAAGATTACACTGATGATTGGATATGCCGATATGCAAATGTTTTTTAATCACTGATCTCCCTACCCCGCGTTAGGGACAGAAGTGGATACCGGCCCGTGAATAAGGCCCGCGCAAATGATCCCGATATACATCGGGACAGGTCTCCTGGCCCGGCCGCTGCTAAGCGGGAACGCCCAAATACATTTGTATTCAAACATTATAATTATTACGGCTGTTCAATCAAATATAGTTAGCAAGGGTTTTACAACAAATAATTAAAGTAAACTCCCTACATCTCAACGATTTTTAACAAATTTGCCTGATATTATTGATCTGATTTGGAAACCTACCTGCACGATGTCCTCTTTGTATTATTGCTGATTTGTTTTATAGCGCAGCTATATTATCTTATCAGTTATCATAGCAGGTTGATGTCATACAAGCCGTTGGAAGATCCCGGAAATGTAAATATTCCTGTTTCCGTAATTATCAGTGCCCGCAACGAGGCTAAAAACCTGGCGGAAAATCTACCCTTATTTTTGGAGCAGGAATATCCCGATTTTGAGGTTGTTGTGATCAATGATTGCTCGCTGGATGATTCGGAGGATATTTTAAAAGACATCCAGAAGAAATACCCCCGCCTGAAGATAGTTACCGTAACGGAAAACGACCGCTTTAAAACCGGGAAGAAATTCGCCCTGACCATGGGTATTAAAGCGGCTCAAAATGAACATTTACTGTTTACCGATGCCGATTGTAAACCTGCTTCTGTAAACTGGATAAAATATATGGCGGCCAACTTTGTGGGCAATACTGAGATTGTGCTGGGCTATTCACCGTATTATAAAACCAGTAATTTTTTGAACCCGTTCATTCGTTTCGAAACATTGAAAACGGCCATTAATTACCTGTCGACCGCGCTGGCGGGCAATGCTTATATGGGTATCGGGCGCAACCTGGCTTATACCAAAACGTTATTTTTCAAAAACAAGGGATTTGCTGCGCATATGCATGTGATGTCGGGCGATGATGATTTGTTTGTGAATCAAAATGCCGATGCTGATAATACGGTTATTGAAATACATCCGGATGCATTTACTTACAGCGACGCTAAATCGACATTCTCATCATTATACAAGCAAAAGAAACGGCATATGGGCGTGGGTAAACTGTATAAAAACAAACACCGCAGAATGTTGAGTTTTGATGCGCTCAGTGGTTTTTTATTTTATATCTTGCTCATATTATGCCTGGTTTTCAATTTCGAGCCATTGCTGGCGTTGGGATTGTTCCTGTTCAGGCTGATATGCCAGGTAATAATTTACTATAAAGTATTCAGAAAGTTAGATGGCAAAAACTTATTATGGTATTTGCCGGTTTTTGATATTGTATATTATGTTTATTTGAATATTTTTGGATTAATCGGGACCTTTATAAAAACTACTCAGTGGAAGTAAACGCTAATTTTACAGAGAACGCAAAAAATGATTTTCACCTTGTTGTAAAAGCACGCGAGGGAAACCAGAAAGCTTATGCTGACCTGATGCACAGGTACAAGGATTCTATCTATTTCATGGCGCTAAAGATGGTTAACAACAAGGAGGACGCTATGGACCTTACGGTTGAAACCTTTGCCAAGGCATTTGAAAAGCTGGATAAATACCAACCGGATTATGCTTTCAGCACCTGGCTTTTCCGTGTAGCTACTAATAACTGTATCGATTTTATCCGGAAAAAGAAGCTGAATACCATGTCGATCCACGGCATGGTGGATGATGACGGTGAGGAAAAAACACTCCAGATAAAGGCGGATGTTTTAAATCCTGAAGAAACTTCTATCAAAAAGCAGCAAACACAGGAGTTGAAATTACTGATAGAAAGCTTACCAGCCCGTTACCGCAACCTGATAACCCTTCGTTATTTTGATGAATTATCGTACGAAGAAATAGCCCAGCAGCTCGATCTGCCATTAGGTACGGTGAAGGCGCAGCTATTCAGAGCAAGATACCTGCTTGGTAATATCATAAATCGCTTTAACAGGGATGACATTTGATCTGATCTTAAAATATTTCCCCGATCTAACGCCCGAGCAGCAGCAGCAATACCAACAACTGCCCCAACTTTACAATTTTTGGAACAGCCAGATCAATGTAATATCCCGCAAGGATATTGATCTCCTATTCGAACGGCATGTACTGCACTCACTGGGTATAGCTAAAGTAATATCTTTTTTGCCCGGCGAAAACGTATTGGACGTTGGTACTGGCGGAGGATTCCCGGGTTTGCCACTGGCAATTATGTTCCCGGATACCCAATTTTACCTGGTTGATTCTATCGGCAAAAAAATAAAGGTGGTTAACGAAGTGGCAAAGGCCATTGGCCTCAAAAACCTTAAAGCCGAACATATAAGAGCCGAACAGGCGCCGGGTAAGTTTGATTTTGTAGTTTCGAGAGCGGTAACGCAGCTTAAAGATTTTTATCCCTGGGTGAAAGGGAAATTTAATAAAGAGTCGAAAAATAGCCTACCTAATGGCATTTTGTATTTAAAAGGCGGCGACCTGCAGCAGGAAATAGCAGAATCAGGGCTTAAAGTACAGCAGTTTCATCTCAAAGATTTTTTTGACGAGGAATTTTTTGAGACCAAGCAGGTTATCTACACCCGGTAAATCATTTATTTTTTTGTGTAGTCGTTTTCTTTTTGAATAGGTTCAAAGGGTTTGGCGGTGGAGGAGGTGGAGGCGGCATGTCGGATGAATCCTGCTTTAGTTGCTGGTTTTTTGACGTGTCAACCTTCCTTTTTAGAGTGTCATTCTTTTTATGTTTTTTAAACGGATTGATCTTTTTCAAAACCTCATCCGGCGGTGGCGGCGGCCCTTGCGGCGGCGTTTGTGAAAATGCAAAAGCAGAGCTACATAATAATATAGCAATTACCAATAACCACTTACTGACTATCTTTTCTCTTCGAATAGCCATACTAAATTAAAGGCTGTGTTGGCTTATTTGTTTTTGGATCGATAATCTTTTTTGATTTCTTTTTAGTTGTAGTAGTTTTACGTTTAGTAGTGGTTACAGAAGGCTTGGGCGGAGGCGGGGCCGGATCAGGTGGTTTAACCTCTTCAGTTTCTGTTTTTTTCTTTTTCTTCTTAAACGGGTTGATCTTGTCCCATACCTCTTTAACGGTTTTGGCCCTCCTTTTAGGGGTATCATTTTGAGGGAAAGCACTTAATGAAAAAAGCACTAACAGGAAACTTACCAGGATCATCAGCACGTTTTTAAGCCTTCTCCCGAATCTCGATTTTTTGCTGCTGTGAATCATAATTTGGATAACCTTTTAGTTCAAATTTGTTGGGTATTTCTTTCTATTAAAGTTAGTAAAAATAATTCTTTTAAAATACAGGCTACAAGTACTATATAAAAAAATGCCGGATATATTATCCGGCATTTTTTTATAGTAATCGTTAATTTGATATGTTACTTTATGCTGATGGTAATTTTTCCGTATAACTCGATAACTCCGTTTTTGGCATTATCGCCCCATTTTCTCATCGCGCTCATTTCGCCGGGCGAATGCTGTATGGTAGAATCTGACGCACTGAGATAAAGATATTGACCACGCTTCAATTCACTTTTCAAATCATATTTCTCGCCGTTCACCAAAATTAATGGCGGGGCAATTTTACCTGTGTTTTGTGCCGGCAGGTATAATGTTGTATGTGCAAGCTTATTCCCAAACTTTATTTTACCCTGAGTTTTGTCATTAAGAATAACTTCAGATGGTGGTGGCGGCGGTGGTTTTACGCCATCCTTATCCGGATCTCCTTTAGGCGGGGCCGGCGGAGGTGGCGGATTTTTTATATCAAACTTCAAGCTGGCTGGTCGCCCCGGAGGCGGAGGGGTCTTTCCACCAGGCGCAGCAGGGCCTGTAGGGTCAGCAGGTGGTGGTGGCGGCACCCTGTCAAATACATCCATAGTCGGGAAGGTATAACCATATTTGTTTTTCAGCGTTGCCAATTGGGCGGCTGAGGACGAATTTTTGTAATACGACTTTTGCTCGCCATTTTTCTCAGTGATAATAACCCTGTAGTTGGCTTTCTTGTTGATCAGATAAGCCGTTTCCTCAAATTTGTAACCCTTTGAGGTAATTGCATTTGCCCTCATCCTGTTCTTTGTTATAGTATCAGGCAAAGCCTTTTTAGGTGTCCGGCTTGCAACTATACCGTGCCTTGGGGCAAGGTCGATTAGCGCGTACGCTTTACCGAAACCTAAAGTAGATACGCAGAGCAACCCGCAAATCAGGGGAAGTGCTAACAGGTACTTCAGCCTCGCTGCCTTACCCGATCTTTTTTGGTGTAACATCATAATTCGTTTTTTTAACAGGCTTTGGTTAAAGAAGGTATTGATCAAGGTGTTTTCATTGATGCCGTACGCATTATTGACCAGGAAATCCGTATAAACTTCAGCGCTCTGCACCAAGCCTGCAGTCTGGCTGTCGGCGATAAATTCATGCACCTCCTTCATGCTGTTTTGCAGTAAATAAGCAACCGGGTTAAACCAGTTGATGATCTTAAACAGTTCGAGGTACATAATATCCCAGCTATGCTTTTGCCTGATATGGATTAATTCGTGATTAATTACTGTAGGCGAAAGCGAAAGTCCGGGGCTGATGAATAAGTAATTGAAGAAAGAGAATGCGTTATTTTCATCCGGCAATTCTATCAATTTGAATTTTGTATCTCCAGCAGTTTTATTGCTATGTGAAAGCCTGATCAGTTTGTAAATCTTTAACAGAAAGTGGCTTAGAAACAGCAACGCTATTATGCCATAAACCAACAATAAGTAATTGGCTGCTGGCCAGGCTGTATGGATGATATCCCCATCGGGTATATCGCCCGTTTGCGCTGTGATTATCGTTATTCCATTGTTTTGAACCTGTGTGACAGGTTTGCTTAAAATACCCAGTTGTATAAAAGGAATAGCAAAAGCCAGTAAGGTGCTGCTTAACAAATAAGCACGGTTTAACTGGTAATGTGTCTCCCGGCTTAGAAACAGGTAATACAACAGGTAGAAGGCTGCCAGGTACAGGTTAGCTTCCAGTAAATAATGGATCAGGCTCATGATTTTTTGGATTTAAGGTTTTCGGCCAGTTTGGTTATTTCTTCCAGTTCCTGCAGGCTCAGGTCTTTTTCCTTTACCAGGAAAGACACCAGGCTTTGATAAGAATTGCTGAAATAATTGCTCATCATTTTATCGAAGGTGAATTTTTTGTAATCATCTTCTGATATCAACGCAAAATAAACGTGCGAATTACCATACGCTTTATGGTCAATAAACCCTTTTCCCTCCAACACCCTGATCACCGTTGATACGGTGTTGTAAGCAGGTTTTGGCTCAGGCATTTTTTCAAGTACATCTTTTACAATGCCCTCTTTTAATTGCCATAATATTTGCATCACCTGTTCTTCAGCTTTTGTCAGTTCTTTAATCTTCATAGCAAACTATTTTTATAGTTGAATAAAGGTAGAACTATTTTTATAGTTTGCAAACTATTTTTGTAGTTTTTAATAAAATAATTATTTTGCTAAAAATTTGAGCAAGAAATGTATTTGCTGTATTTTGGCTTTTCAAACCTGGTTGCAATGAAAAAAATAGTTTTAACCCGTTCAAGTGTTTCCATGGGAGATGACGCCTTTGACCATACCGTGGTAATCGATATCAATGAGGAGTGGACGATATTACAAATTATGGCAAAAATTATGGCAATAAACTATCTGCCTAAAATACAGGGAGGAAAAGCAACCTGGAGTTTGGCTTATCATGAACCACTGGCAGTTATAGCCCAGGAGTGGGATACTCCTTATCTGTTATGCCCCGATACGTATCCTTATCCTAATGAAAAGTATTACATCAACATTGAGAAGTTAAATTTTAACTATCATGCCCAACTAGACCCTACATTGGTTTCGGATGTACTGAAAGATTTTAGACCAGTAAGCTATTAGTTAACATCCGCACATTTGCATATTCATAAATCCGCACATCTATAACATGTCACTACTCCATCAGCTTGCTTTAACATTTATTAAGGATATAGGCCCTGTAAAGGCCCGGTCGCTATTGATGCATTTTGGTGATGCGGAAAAGGTCTTTAAGTCATCAAAGGAAAAGTTGCTGCATGTGCCCGGCATAGGTGAAAAAACATTTAATGGGATCAACCTCGCTGCCGCACTGTTCAAAGCAGAGGAGGAACTGCATTTCATTGAAAAGAATGATGTAAAAGTTATTTTTTATACAGACCCTGCTTATCCCAAACGCCTGAAAAATTGTATAGATGCGCCTGTACTGTTATACGCAAAGGGAAATTTTAATTTAAATCCGCCGCACGTGATCAGCATTGTAGGTACCCGCAACGCTACTGATTATGGCAAACAATTATGCCGGCAACTGGTGGAAGAATTGCAGCCCTATAATCCCCTCATCGTAAGTGGGCTGGCTTTGGGGATCGATATCACCGCGCATAAAGAAAGCCTGAAACAGAATCTGCCAACGGTAGGCGTATTGGGACATGGGCTCGACAGGATATATCCATTCCAAAACCGGGCGATAGCTGAAAAAATGCTGGAGAACGGCGGGTTATTGACGGAATTTCCATCAGGCACTATACCCGACCGCGAAAATTTCCCGCAGCGTAACCGTATTGTTGCCGGTATGGCCGATGCTACCGTGGTGATAGAGGCGAGTATAAAAGGCGGTGCTTTGATCACTGCCGAGATAGCTAACTCCTATAACCGGGATGTATTTGCCTTCCCCGGCAGGATAAATGATGAATATTCTGAAGGATGCAATTTCCTGATCCGTAATAATAAGGCCGCATTGCTCACCTGCACCGCCGACCTGGCCTATAGTTTAGGATGGGAGCGGGCCGATGGGGCCAAACCGGCAATTGAACAATTAAGTTTACCTATGGATTTGTCGGCTGATGAGCGGATCATTTTTGATACCATCCTGCAAAATAATGCTCCTTTAGCTATAGACGACCTAACGATTAAAACCAATATGCCGATGAGCCTGCTCGCCATGAATTTGCTGAATATGGAGATGCAGGGATTTATCCGTTCGTTGCCGGGTAAGGTATATTGCCTTAATTAATGATCCTTTGGCGAACTGAACCAGGTTAATGTGCCTGTGCCTCCGCTAAGTAGTTCCCACTTTTCAAACCCAAATTCGATCAGAGCCACGGTTCCCGGTGATACATCACGCATATCGCCGGTAAAATGATACAGCATCTGGCCGATGCCCGGGTTATGGCCAACTAAGCCAATAAAGTCGTATTTATCATCAAATTCATTAATAGTATTGATCAGGGTTTGCTGTCCCGCATCATAAATTTTCTCATTCTGCAAAGATTGGGGTAGCGATAAATGCTGAGAAAGTATATTGGCAGTAGCATCTGTCCGTATAGAGGGACTGGTGACCAATATCTGGGGAATTATTGAATGACTTTTTAACCTTTCGGCCATTAAGGTCGCGTCTTCTACGCCCTTATGCTTTAAAGGTCTTTCAAAATCGCTGTAACTGGTATCATGAACAGCTTTGGCGTGGCGTACTAAAAGGAGTTTTTTCATCGGTTCAAAATAAAAAAGAGGAACACGGGCCCCTCTTTTAAACTGTATATTTTTTGGTTTGTTTTAAAAGGCATAGCCGACAGACACCCCGAAAATACGATTTTTAAGTTTGGCAGCCCCTTCGGCGGTAGCGGCATCTGATAAAATATTGGTTAACCCAAAATCATAATTTACATGAATGATAAAGCCGCTTTTGAATTTAACGCCACCCATTATATTCGCCCCAACTTCTGATGTTTTAAAATCACTATCGGCATTGTTACCAAATTTTGCGGATTGGTCTATCGTAGTATTTTGGTTTTGGGAAGGATCGCTCACCGAAGTGACACTAATGTTTGCTTTTAGCCTGCCTGATAATCCTGCGGCAAAATACGGGCCGGCGCCAAAATAAATATTGCCAACCACTACCGGGATGTGATAAACCAGGTCGACAGGCAGTTGAACATATATCAGGCTTATTTTTTCATTTTCTGATACGGTCATGTCGCCATCGTTAAGATAGGCGTTCTCTTTGCCGCCCTTGCCGTTTATAAACAGGCCCGGTTGGATAGATACGTGGCCGAATTTAAAATCAGCAAAAACACCTGCTGAAAAGGTGGTTAAGTTACCGGTATTCTGGCTTCCACCGAATTCTACGGAGGATGCCTGGAGCTCAGCAAAGTTGACGCCGCCCCTGATGCCATACGAAATGGATTGTGAGAAGCTGGTTAGTGAAGCAGAGATAAGAATGATGAGTAAAAGTATTTTTTTCATAATAAGGAGGTTGGGTTTCAATACAAAATTAAAAATTTAGTTGAGATAAACAACATGCCGGGATTACAGGAGATCGTTTAAAGCGGCTTATTGGCGAAATCAGTCACCATTTTTTCCGGAATATTCTTCATGCATTTAAAATGGCCGAGCGGGCATTTTTCCAACCCGAATTTGGAGCATGGCCGACAGGAAAGTTCAATTCCGATCACTTCGGCATCTTTTACCATATAAGGTTGCACACCTAACAGCTCGGGCACAGTGCCACCCCATATCGATCCGATAGGTTTATCAAAGGCTTCGGCAATATGAGTAAGGCCGGTATCAAAACCTAAGATAGTTTTTGCTTTTGATACCAAATAAACCGATTCATCCAACGAAGTGATACCGCAGGCGTTATAAACAGCCGGCCCAACAGCATTAGCTATTTCGTTACCGTTGGCTTTTACATCATCACCACCTAATAACACAACAGTATATTGAATATCTCGGCATATGCTGATGATCTTTTCGTTGGGCATACGCTTGGTAAAATGGGTGGCCCCGATAACAAAGGCTACATAATTGTTTTGGTGGGATGGCGGCAATAGCTTTTTCAGGTCATGTTCAGCCTTGATATAATAATCTATGGGTTTGCCATCATTGGTCACCCCTAAAAACTGTACAGTTTTCATATAACGCTCCACCAGGTGCGTAGGCGGAACGAGCTTTAATTTGAATTTCAGGCTCAGCCACTTGCGCAGGCGTTGTTTTTTGTAGGTGGATGATTTAATACCCGTCCGCAACTTGATCAATGACGTGCGCAGGTTGTTGTGCAGGTCGATAATGTAATCGTAATTCTCCGCCTTGATCTCCTGTATAGTTTCTAATAAGGTAGGCTTCAGCAGAAGCAGGCGGTCGACATAGGGATTGTTATCGTAAATATATTTAAAGGCGGGCTTGGTCAAAAAATGTATTTCGGCATCCGGCAATTGCTTTTTGAGGCAGCGCACTACAGGCGTAGTGTAAATAATGTCGCCCATGGAGCTAAAGCGGATAACCAGTATCTTCATTGGAATAGGTTTCAGATAATACGGCCTTTTATTTTTTGGATGATAGAAGTAGAGGAGTAGCCTTCAACCAAATCGATGGTTTTCACCTCGCCACCATTGGCAATTACCTCTTTGGCGCCCACAATGTTTTCAACTGAATAATCCGCGCCTTTTACTAAAATATCCGGCATTAAAGTAGTGATTACATTGATTGGCGTATCCTCCCCGAAAACAACAATAGCGTCAACAAAAAATAAGGCGGCAAGTAAAGCAGCGCGGCTATTTTGGTCATTTACGGGGCGATCTTCACCCTTTATTCTTTTTACTGAGCTATCCGAGTTGAGACCGATGATCAATTTATCGCCCAGTTCCGCTGCTTTAGCCATATAGGTAATATGCCCGATATGCAACAGATCGAAAACACCATTACTGAACACCACCTTTTTACCCTCCTTTTTCCAGATGGAAACCAAACCTTTAAGTTCGGCCAGGTCGCTTATTTTGCTGAGTAATGTTTTTTCTATATCGAGTCTCATATATGATTTTTAGACTTACGAAGTTTTCAAAACTTCATAAGTCTTTCTATAACGTAAGTCTGAGTATAATATTAAAATGAATCATCAACCGCTTTACACAAGATATGACCGATCAAAATATGCATTTCCTGTATGCGTGCGGTAATATCTGATGGTACAATAATATTCAGATCACAAAGCCCATTCATTTTACCGCCATCCCTGCCGGATAAGCCTAAAGTTTTACATTGAAATTTACGGGCTGATCTGAAAGCATTCAGCACACCTTCGCTATTACCACTGGTGGATATGCCGATAAACAGATCCCCCGGCTGGGCGAAGGCCTCTAATTGGCGCGAAAATACATGCTCGTAACCATAATCGTTAGCGATAGAAGTAATGGCCGACGTGTCAGTTGTTAAAGCGATACCCGGTAGAGCTTTGCGGTCTTTAACAAAACGTCCGCTCAGTTCGGCAGCAATATGCTGGGCATCGGCAGCGCTGCCACCATTACCGGCCACCAAAACCTTATTGCCATTTTTTAGGGTCGAAACCATCATTTCGCAGGCAGTTTCAATATCACCCGTAAGCGAATCAATAACCTTTTGGATTATATGCTGATGGTCGTAAAGTTCTTCGATAACCATGTTGTTTTAATTTCGGATTTCGGATGTTCGATTTCGGATTTAAAAATTAACCAATGACTTAATGACTCAATGACCCGTTTATATCTTCCACTATCTCATCAATCGTTGTTGTTGCGCTGCCAACTCGCCGTATTACTATCGCGGCAGCATGGTTGGCCAGTTCGCAGGATTCTTCAATTGTTAATCCTGCTGCTATAAAGTAAGCAATCGTTGCCAAAACTGTATCACCTGCACCCGTTACATCAAACACTGCCGTGGCCTTTACCGGGAGCAATTTATAAGTAAGCTCATCCAAAATAACCATACCCTCTTCTGATAAAGTTACGATCAGGTAATCAACATCCGTTTGTTTAAAGATAGTTTTGGCTGCCCTTTGCAGGTCTTCCATATTCTTTATCTTTTCGGTTTTAGCTGCTTCGGCAAGTTCTTTCCGGTTTGGTTTGATGATAAAGGCGCCTTTGTATTTTTCATAATCCAAACCTTTTGGATCGATGATCACCTTTTTTTGCTTATCATTTGCCAGTTTGATCAAACGCTGGGTCAAGCTTTCTGAAAACAAACCCTTGCCATAATCAGAAAAAAGAACGATATCCGCTTTTGCAATATAAGCATCCAGTTTACTGACCAACTCATCTTCCAATTCTTTGGATACCTCATCAGTAACTTCCCTGTCAACCCTTACCAATTGATGGCTGCCAACTACCACCCTTGTTTTAACCGTGGTAGGCCTTTGATTATCTTTAATAATGGCATCGGTAGCAATTCCCTCATGCGTTAATATTTCGGTTAATCTCGTTCCAAAACTATCATCACCGATTATACCGCCTAAAGTTACTTTAGCACCTAAGGCAACCAGGTTTTGGGCCACGTTTGCCGCGCCACCCAACGTTGTAGACTCATTTTTGACATTTACTATCGGCACAGGCGCCTCCGGTGAAAGCCGGGTTGCATCGCCCCAAACATAATGGTCTATCATCAGGTCGCCGATAACCAGTATGGCAGGTATTTTTTGCGACTGTTGTATGGCGCGTACTTTATCTGTCAGCATCATTTTAATTTCGAATTTCGGATTTTCGATTTCGGATTTATGCTTCCAAAATGAATCCAGAAATTATTTATTATTTGCATTTTTTAGTTCGAATTCTTTGGTGATTTCACCCAGCGATAACGCGTTTAGGCACATTTCCTTGTATAAGCCGCCTTTTCGCGCAGCTAATATACCATAATGCATATCCAAAAAGCCTTCATTTCTGTGTGCGTCAGGATTGATGGAAAGTTTTACACCCTTATCCAAAGCATGCTGATGCCAACGCCAATCCAAGTCAAGCCTTAAAGGGTTTGCGTTTATCTCGATCACTACCTTATTGGCTGCACAAGCATCAATTACCTTTTTATAATCAAAATCATAGCCTTTACGGCTTAACAGGAGCCTGCCGGTAGGGTGGCCTAATATGGTGGTGTATGGATTTTCAATAGCCTTGATCAACCTTGAAGTAGCTTTTTCCTTATCCATTTTAAGATTGGTATGTATCGAAGCCACAATAAAATCAAACTTTTTCAAAATTTCCTCCGGGTAATCCAGTGAACCGTCGTTCAAAATATCCGACTCAATTCCCTTAAATATATGGAAGTCAGCTATTTTTTTATTCAGGTGGTCAATTTCCTCGTGCTGCTGCAATACGCTTTCAATGCTTAACCCTTTGGCATAAAAAGCGCTTTTGCTATGATCGCACATGCCCAGGTACTGCAGTTTTAGCTCATCCCGGCAGTAGAGCGCCATTTCCTCTATCGAATTGACACCATCGCTCCAGGTACTATGATTGTGCAAGGTGCCTTTAAGGTCGTTATAAGTAATTAAATGGGGTAAGGTATTGTTAGTAGCTTTTCCAATAAATGTATCCCCCTCGCGCAATTCAGGTGGCATCCACACGAGGCCAGCTTTCATGTAGATCAATTCCTCGTTTTCCGGCTCTTCAATATTATCAGCTATATGTACTAATACGGCCTGTACATGATCTTCACTGCCAGTTTGTCTAAACAGATCCTCATAAAAGTATTTGGTCGCGGTAACCATAATATTAACCAGCAGGCCTTTATCTGTCTCACCATTCAAATGGCTGCCGTTGACGGTCAAATTATTGATAAGTTCCGCTTTAGTTAAGGCATCTATTGCAATTTCCGGATTTATTGTTCCGATCAAAAAGGAAAGCTCGGTAATTATTTCACAGCCTCTCCTGAACTCCCCTGTAAACTTTACATGGGCATCCGGGAATATATATTTTATCCGCTGGTATAAAGCATTGGCATCCGCTTCAACCTGGGCATACAAAAACTTGCCATTACTGGCCATCCTGAATTCGATAACCTTGCGTATCTCTTCCTGGGTTTTTAAGCCAAAACCTTTTGCTTCAATTAAACGGTTCTCGTTACAGGCATAATAAAGCTCACCAATGTTTTCAATTCCCAGGTCGTGCCATATAATGCCGATCTTTTTTGGGCCGATACCTTTAATGCCCAGCATTTCCACAATGCCTTCGGGTGTTGCAGCCAACAGGTCCTGCAATTCGGTTATTTTGCCTGTTTCCAGCAGTTCCGCTATTTTGGTGGCGGTGCTTTTACCAATCCCGTCTATCTTTTCCAACTCAGCCAAACTTTTACCCGCGGCAGGGTAGGGCAGTTTATCAACCTTAAAAGCCGCATTAGCCAACGACTTTATTTTAAATGGATTCTCCTCATGAAGTTCCATTAATTGCGATAACAGTCGGAGTGTGCGGGCTATTGGTTTATTTTCCATAAAATATCAGCGTGTAAAAATACAAAAGAGGCTCTTTAGTTCATAGATAATAGTTGATGGTTCATAGTAAAATATGGAATAGAAATAATAAAGCCATATCCGATAAAGAATATGGCCTGTAATAGCTATGAACCATCAACTATGAACCATCGATCAATTATCTGATCACCACATCATACGGCATCCTTGCCTGCGGGGTGCGCATCATTTGGGTTACGCCTTTGATCTGTTCGTAATACCTGTAATTTTCACCCAGTTCAGATTTTACAAAATGGGCCTTTACCTGGGCGCTCATGCCCGAGTTAAGTTTACTGAAGAAGCTTTTTTGTTCGGGGTAGGATACCAATTTGTAGCTTTTAATACCGGCCTTTTTAGCTGCTGAATGGATGGCATCGTTGATATTGCCTAAACGGTCAACCAATCCTAATTTTAAGGCCTGGGTGCCTGTCCAAACACGGCCCTGGCCAATACTGTTAATATAAGCCTGGGTTTTATGCCGGCCCTCAGCAACAGCTTTAGTGAAATCATCATAACCGCGGTTAACACTGTTTTGTAAAATAGCTCTTTCCTCCGGCGATAGCGGCCTGCTGATATCGCCCAGGTCGGCATATTTGCCGGTTTTTACGCCATCAAAAGTGATCCCCAATTTATCATTAAATAATTTCTTCATGTTGGGAAGGATAGCGAATATGCCGATAGAACCCGTGATGGTATTTGGCTCGGCGATGATCGAATCAGCCGCGCAGGCAATATAATAACCACCTGATGCCGCATAATCACCCATAGAAACAATAATAGGTTTTACTTTTTTGGTCAGCATCACTTCGCGCCAGATCACATCTGATGCAAGCGAACTTCCGCCCGGAGAGTTCACCCTTAATACAACCGCTTTCACTTTATCATCCAATCGTACCTTGCGTAAAGCAGAAGATATTTTTTCGGAACCAATGCTGTTATCATCGCCATCACCACCGGTTATATCGCCCGAGGCATATACAATGGCAATATTTCCTTTTTTCGAATCTGTACTTTCGTCTGTACTTTTTGTGTCGCTGTCGGTGTAATCGCCGATGTCTACTTTATGCAGGGCCGATTTAAGTGCCGTCCCGGTACGCTGTTTCAGCTCATCCAAAACCTCGTCTTTATATTTCAGCCCGTCAACCAATTTATATTTTAAAGCATCTTCGGGGAATTGTATGCTTAAATTATTAGCCAGGATAAACAATGAATCCTTTTTTACTTTGCGATTTTCGCTGATGCCGGTTAAAAAATGGTCATATAACGAGCCCATGTACGAGTTAACCTGCAATCGGTTGGCATCACTCATTTTGGTAAGTATCAGTGGCTCCACGGCGCTTTTATAAGTGCCTACTTTAATTATTTGTGCTTCTATACCCAATTTATCCAAAGCCCCCTTCAGGAAAGTGATTTGTGAGCTAAATCCCCTGAATTCGAATATCCCTTTTGGATTGAGATATACTTTATCCGCTACTGATGCCAGGTAGTAAAATCCCTGTGTATAAACTTCAGAGTAAGCGATAACGAATTTGCCTGACTTTTTAAAGTCGATCAACGCGTTGCGTATCTCTTCGGTGGTAGCCTGCCCGGATAGCATGTAGCTTTCATCCAGGAAAATGCCTTTTATATTATCATCCTTTTTTGCCCTTTTGATGTTGGTAAGGATATCATTCAGACCTATAGATTTGTCACCATCAAGGCCTAAAAAACTAAGGCCGGCGAGTGGATTATTGGGTGTACGCTCCGGAATGGCGTTATTAAAGGATATATGCAGAACTGAATTTGAGTCGACCTCTACGTGCTTATCGCCGCTTGCCGCTACTATGATACCAATAATTATTACGAGCAGAATGATACTGGTTAGAATAATCCCCACCATTGTGGCGAAAACAAATTTGAAGAATTGTTTCATTAAATGTTATAAATCTTTTTATCTATGCAAACTTAGCAATTAGGTACGGCTTTTATTAAGAGCGTTATCTATATTATTTGTTACAACATGATTAGTGTTTTTTTGTTATTAGGCAGCAACTTAGGCAACCGGCAGGCATACCTGCAGGAAGCAATTGAGCATATTGCAATTGATATCGCGCCGGTTGTAAAACTATCATCGATATATGAAACGCAATCGTGGGGAAAAACGGATGAGCCTGATTATTTGAACCAGGTAATACTATTAAAAACTGAATTGAGCCCGCAGGAGATACTTAAAGCGATACTAAACATTGAAAAGGTAATGGGGCGAAGGCGGGAGGAAAAATGGGGATCGCGTATTATTGATATCGATATTTTATTTTACGAGTCGGTTATTATTTCGGAACCGGGATTAACTATTCCGCATCCTGAATTGCATAAACGCAGATTCACTTTAGCGCCGCTGAGCGAAATTGCGCCTGATTTTGTTCACCCGGTATTAAAAAAAAATGTTTTGCAGCTTAAAACCGAACTTAAAGATAACTTGATCGTAAAAAAGTTATAATTTTGAAATACTTATAATCCTAATATGTCAGATAGTTCACCCCTACAGGATCTTGACCTCTCTTTTTTATACGAAATTGCCGATGGCAGTAATGAGTTCATTATTGAGTCGATTGATATGCTTTTACAGCAAGCTCCTGAATTATTGCAAAATATAAGTGATTCAATAGCAGCCCAGGATTGGGTAACTGCCGGCGCGGCATCGCATAAGTTAAAACCCTCAATGGGCTTTTTTGGAATGTTGGCCTGCCAGGAATTACTTCAGGAGATCGAAATACTTTGTAAGGCGGGCGGACAAGATCCGGCCGCGATATCAGCAAAATATACCCAGGTAAATGACATCATCGGAAATAACCTGAAGGAACTCTCCCGCATCAGGGCAGAAAAAGAGGCTGAACTTTAAACTTTTTCCAGCTTAAAGCTATAGCTTTCCATAATCAGGTTGGCTAACAGGTTTTTGCAGGCCAGTTCAACTTTAGCATTTGCTGCTTCTTCGCTGTCGGCTTCAATTTCAAGCGAAATATGTTTACCGATACGAACGTTTTGTATCTCGGCCAAACCCAGGTTTTTCATGCTTCCGGTTACTGCTTTACCTTGCGGGTCAAGTATTTCTTTTTTGGGCATTACGTCTATTTCAGCCTGGAATTTTGTCATGGGAGAATTTAAATTGAATAATTGATAAGGTGATGTAAATTAAGATGATCACCGGTACAGCGGCAAATTTAAAAAATAGTATCAATATAGCCGAAAACAGCAATAAAAAATAACGGTAAATATTTTTATGGAAATCCCGGTTCTTAAATTTCAACGACATAAGCGGTATTTCAGCTACCAGCAAAGCACACATTACCAATACGAATACAGCTAAAATATAGGGATTTAAAATATAGGGCGAAAGATTTGGGTGCTGCTCCAAAATGAGCGGGAGCGAAGCGATGAGGATGCCATTGGCTGTGGTGGTAAGGCCGATAAAGTTTTCGGACTGACGGGTATCATTATTAAACTTAGCCAGCCGCAATGCCGAAAATACCGGTATCAGGAAAGCGATGAAGTTTAACAAATGGCTTACCTTATCAATCTGCGGCGCCTGTAAAAACAGCTCATACATAATGGCCGAAGGCAAAAGCCCGAAGCTTATCATATCTGCCAGTGAATCCAGGTCCTTGCCTATACCCGAGAAAGATTGCAATACACGTGCGGCAAACCCATCAAAAAAATCGAATATGGCAGCAAGGAAAAGCGCATAGGCGGCAAATATCAGGTTCTCCTGGAAGGTAAATACGATGCCTATGCAGCCACTAAACAGGTTAGCACAGGTAATAGCATTGGGGACATGTTTACTTACGCGCTTCTTCATTTCGACCTGAAGATACTTTTATTGGGGTGAATGATTAAAGGCGAAAGGTAAAAAAGATTTCTCATTTTTTACCTTTCGCCTTTTACCTTTTCGTGTAATCTTATGATTAAGAATTCATGGAGATCAGGAATTCTTCATTAGTTTTTGTGCCTCTTATCTGGCTTTGCAAAAATTCCATCGCTTCCTGCGAATTCATATCGGCCAGATGATTACGCAATATCCATACACGTTGTAAGGTATCTTTATCAAGCAACAGATCATCGCGGCGGGTACTTGACGCCGTGATATCAATAGCCGGGAATATACGTTTGTTTGATAATTTACGATCAAGCTGTAATTCCATATTACCGGTACCTTTAAATTCTTCAAAGATCACCTCGTCCATTTTCGAACCGGTTTCTGTTAATGCTGTAGCGATGATGGTTAATGATCCGCCATCCTCGATGTTACGTGCCGCTCCAAAGAACCGTTTTGGTTTGTGCAGGGCATTGGCATCCACACCACCGGATAATATTTTACCTGATGCCGGGGCAACTGTGTTATAAGCACGGGCCAGGCGGGTGATAGAATCCAACAGGATAACTACATCATGACCGCATTCAACCATGCGTTTTGCTTTTTCTAAAACGATATTAGCAATTTTTACGTGGCGCTCAGCAGGCTCATCAAAAGTTGATGATACCACTTCGGCACGTACGCTGCGGGCCATATCGGTTACTTCTTCCGGGCGCTCATCAATCAGCAGGATGATCAGATAAACCTCAGGGTGATTTTTAGCAATGGCGTTTGCCACATCCTTCAGCAACATGGTTTTACCCGTTTTTGGCTGTGCCACGATCAAACCACGCTGACCTTTACCAATAGGAGAGAAAAGGTCCATGATGCGGGTAGAATAATTGCTCGCATCGGTAAATAAACTTAATCTTTCTGATGGGAAAAGCGGCGTTAAGTGATCAAATGGAACACGGTCGCGCACCTCGGCGGGTATACGGCCATTGATGGCTTCTACACGTACTAATGGGAAATACTTTTCACCTTCTTTCGGAGGGCGTATGCTACCGCGCACAGTATCACCTGTTTTAAGACCGAATAATTTTATTTGCGATTGCGATACATAAATATCATCGGGCGAGGTCAGGTAATTATAGTCAGATGATCTTAAGAAACCATAACCATCGGGCATAATTTCCAGAACGCCTTCGTTGACGATAACATTATCAAAATCAAGGTTAATGGCAGGCTCCTGGTTCTTAGGCTGATTTGGCGGGCGGCGCTCAAATTTCGCGGGACGGCTTTCAGTTGCAGGTTCTTCAGAACGGGTAGCAGTTTGTTCATCAGCCTGTTCGCCTGAATCTTCAGCAGTCTCAGCTTTTGCTTCGGCTGGTATATCTTCAGCTTCTTCCTGCTGGGGTTCATCATCCTGCAGGTCGAATAAATTGGTATCATCTAAGGGAACCTCAATACGAGGCTCATTTTTGTTGGTTTTTACAACGCGTACTCTTTTACGGGTTCTTTCACCGTTTTCTGCGGCTGCTTCAGGTTCAGCTTTTATCGGCGCATAGTTTGTTTCAACGGCGTTTTGTTGCATCCTGGCAGCCTCAATTAGTTGATTTTGTTCAACAATTCTGCTGATTAGCTGAGGCTTTCTAAGCTCATCTGCTTCTATAACACCTAAACTTTTGGCCATTTCACGCAACTCAGAAACGAGTTTGTCGTTCAATTCGGTTGTATCAGACATATAAATAATAGTTCAAAAGGAATATTTTATTTTGAGAGAAATTAACTTGCAATTTTGCTTACAGCAACATCTAAAAATTAATGAATAAAGTGGAATTTTTTAAATTGTTTCTTTAGTGCAAGAAAAATTCAAAGGATAACGCTGCAATTGTACTCAATTAATTTTATAATTCAAAATTTTGAAAAAATATGTTTTAATAACGTGACACTTAGCTTATTTTTTAGTTTTTTTGGGCATCGAAAAAAACTAAAGTCCGCCCATGATATCGCGCCAGCAATTAATAGAGCAAATTAAACAAAAAAAATCTTTTTTATGTGTTGGCCTGGATACGGATATTGATAAGATACCGGCCTTTTTAAAAGAATACCCCGACCCGATATTTGAGTTTAACAAACGCATTATTGATGCCACCAGTGATCTTTGCATCGCCTATAAGCCCAACGCCGCTTTTTATGAAAGCTATGGTGTAAAAGGGCTTCAAAGTTTGATAGCCACCTGCAAATACCTGCCCGAAAACACGCTGAATATTATTGACGCCAAAAGGGGTGATATCGGCAATACATCAGACCGGTACGCCAAAGCATTTTTTGATGAGGCCTTATCAGGTATGAATTTTGACGCCATAACAGTGACACCCTACATGGGCAGCGATAGCGTAACCCCTTACCTCGCTTATGAAGGGAAATGGGTGATCATCCTTGCACTTACTTCATCTGCCGGCAGCAAGGATTTTCAATATTTGCACACCGAGCGTGGTTTTCTATATGAAACTGTGATCCAAAAAGCCAATACCTGGGCTGGCGCCGACAGAATAATGTATGTAGTAGGGGCCACCAAAAGCCTCGAATTTGTAAATATCCGCAAACTGTCACCTGATCATTTCCTGCTTGTTCCCGGCATTGGTGCGCAAGGAGGAAGTTTGGAGGATGTATGTAAATACGGTATGAACAAGGATTGCGGGCTCATCGTAAATTCTTCACGCGCTATTATCTACGCCTCAAACGGTGAGGACTTTGCCGATGCGGCAAGGGCCGAAGCCTTAAAAGTTCAGCAGCAAATGCAGGTGGAGTTGGAAAAAGCAGGGATAATATAATTTCGGATTTCGGAATTTTGATTTCGGATTTATTTTTAGTGAAAAAGGAAACTTACGAAGTTTTCAAAACCTCGCAAGTTTTTCTATTTTTATCAAATACCTTAACCTTTTCTCTATGTATACTTCTACAAATCCACATTCATTAAAAAATTTCATTCTTTTGTTCTCATTTATAATTGTGGGAGCTTTCCTGGGGTGTTCGTCTAATACATCAAAGCAAAATAAAAACGATTCAAACAACAATGCAGCCGCTAAAGCATTACAGAGCAATCCTGATTTTAAAGGATTTTTGAGAAAGTTTAAAGTCTTATCGTTGCCGTTGACCATTAAAACATTAGAAATTATTGTAGATTCTTCAAAGAAGTTGAATAATAAAGACAATGCTTTTATTAAATCGGAGTATCCAAACGAAATTTATGCTTATGGTATGTTACCTGATACTGAAGCTAATTATAAAATCATCTGGCTTGCGCCAGCTGAAGTGGAGGTGCCTGTTTTAACTACATTTACAAAAGATGGAAAAAAGATAAAAGAAGAGGGACTGGGTGTGGGTGGATGTGGATCAGATTGCGGATTTAGCTGTAAGGAATTTATAACTATCAATAAAGAGCTTACTATATTTTCTCGTGATTCAATAAACAGTACTGATTGTGATACCAGTGGCAATCCTATGGAAAATACAACAAAGAAATATATCAGTTATAAAACAGGTAAAATAATGAAGGATGGTAAAATCAGAATGTCTGCCATATTAGAGAAATCAACTAATTGAATCTTTAATATTCTCAAACTTAAGAGATCTTACACATTGGTTTTAAGTTCAATTGGTAACGTCGTCATCTATCACCCAAACACCATCGTCCGTTCAGGATACCGGATGGCATAGTTTGATACCATATTCCTGATATAATCATTGCCCGGGTACGGGGTGAGGAAATTTTTAAGCTGCTCCAGGCTATCGGCATTAAAGTAGTGGGAGATATAACCCATGCCATAAAACTGCCCTTTTTCAATCAGAATACAGCTATGTTCATCGGTTTTGCGGCCTTCATCGCGGATAGCGAAGGTTGGCAGGGCTTCCTTCAATTCGTCAATAGCGCGGTTCACTTTTTTATTGTAGTCCTGCACACTTTCAATGCCTTCGCAGGCGCACACATGCTGCTTAGCACCGGTGCAAGGTTCATTATTGGTTTGGATGAAGCATAGTTTAGGGCAGAGCTCAAACGCATCGATTAATTTGGTAAGCATATTGCGGCCATCAAGCAGGGAATTACAGGTATATAAAGGAGTTGATAGCTTGCGCCGTTTATCTACTGCCAAACGCAGGTAGCCATTCTGATCTTCAAACGCATACAGGCCATAAGCATGCTCAAAGCGCTTTAAGGAGCGATTATACTGGGGCCATAAACGTTTGATCTCTATCGCTTCCAGTACAAAGGCGATCAGTTCGGTACCGCAATCCTGGTAAGATATGTGATGAATATTTCGTAGGAATTCCTGCCGTTGAAAGCCGGGGTTGTTCCCGCTGAAATGACTGCACACCCGTTTTTTAATATTCCGGGCTTTACCTACATAGATGACCTTACCCTTTTCATTGTGAAAATAATACACACCGGGCGAAAAAGGTAACTGATCGATATCCTGTTTAGGCAGGTTAGGCGGCAATACCTGTTCCCTCGACCGCTGTTTTAATGCTTCGTTAATATGGTTTTCCTTATCGCTTTGCAACAAGATCGAAAATAAAGTGGCTGTAGCCTCGGCATCCCCGGCGGCACGGTGCCGGCTTTCATTATCGATACCCAAATGCCGGCATAGCTTGCCCAAACTGTAGGATGGCATGCCCGGAAGTATCTTGCGCCCAAGCCTTACAGTACACAGTTTACTGCTCTGCAGATCATATCCCGCAGCTGCTAAATGAAATCGTATAAATGAAAAATCAAAATTGACATTGTGCGCCACAAATATTTTCCCATGGAGCAGGTGGTAAATATCGGCTGCCACATCCTCAAATGACGGGGCATCCTGTACCATTTCGTTGGTGATGCCTGTTAAGGCACGAATGTAAACCGGGATGTCCCTGCCGGGATTGACCAGGGTGCTGTATCGTTGGGTTACTTTTTTGCCATCATGCAGGCATATAGCAACTTCCGTAATGCCGTTGGCATTGGCATGGCCCCCTGTGGTCTCGATATCAACAATGGCGTACATAATGTCAAATGTAACAGAAATTTGCTAATTTCTTTAGTTGGAAAGTTGAAATGTTTTAAAGTTGTAAAGTTATAAAAAGAGAGCCGTCAGATTTTTCTAACGGCTCTCTTTTATTTTCTTGAAGTGATAGGAACATTTCAACTTTAAAACATTCAAACCTTACAACAATCTTACTTCTTCTTAGTCTGCACCTGTTGTTGCTGGCGCATCATTTCTTCCATTTTTGCCTGGAAACCTGATTTCTTTTTCTTCTCCTCGGGTTTCTTTTTATTCTCCTGTATCTGTGCGTGGATTTTTTTATCATCCACCATAAACCTGATGAGGTATTGCTGAAGGAAGGTAAGCATGTTGGCCAGGAAGTAGTAATAGTTCAAACCTGATGGGTAGCTATTCAGTGTAACCAGGAATATAACAGGGGTGATATACCCGATATATTTCATTTGCCCGGTAGCGCCTGATATCTGGTTATTAAAATAGGTATAAACCAGGGTGGATATCGTCATCAGCAAACACATCAAACTGATGTGGTCCACACTTCCCATTCCCAATATACTTATTGGCGCAAAACTAATTACCGAATCGTATGTGGAAAGATCATGCATCCACAAAAAGCCTTCACCTCTCAGCTCAAATAAACTTGGGAAAAAGCGGAAGAAAGCGATCACGATAGGCATTTGTATCAGCAAAGGCAAACAGCCGCCTAATGGATTAACTCCCGCCTTTTTATACAATTTTAAATATTCTTGTTGCAATAGGGTGGGATTATCATCACCAACTTTCGCTTTGATCTCATCCATCTCCGGCTTCAAAATACGCATTTTGGCCATTGACAGGTAAGACTTGTAAGTAAGCGGCGAAAGCACCACTTTGAGCACAATGGTCAGTGCCAGAATGATCAGCCCGTAATTCCAGTTAAACTGTTTCAGGAAGTTGAATACCGGTAATACCGCGAAACGGTTGATATATTTTAAAGGCCCCCAACCCAGGTTAACCAGTTTTTCAAGATCATGTCCCTGCGCTTTTAATGTAGAAAAACGGTTAGGGCCGAAATAAAACTCCAACGGTACAGCTCCATCAGCGGCACGTGTAAAGGACAGATCGGCCTTCATTTGCTTCACATCCGCATTATTGGTGACATCCGTACTTACCGAAAGATTTGATTTATCAATACCTTGCTTCGCGATCAATACATTGGAGAAGAAGTGTTGTTTAAACGACACCCACTGCATTTTTTTATCAATGATGTTTTTCTGCTCGTCTTTGCCTTCGCTTAACCAATCTACCTCATTATCCGTGTTTAAATAATACACGGTCGAGTATTGGCGCTCCTGGTGCACATCTTTTTCCTGTTTATGCAAACTTGCCGCCCAGGACAGATTAACCGTACCGCTGTTGGTAATTACATTATCCAGTCCTGTAGGTTTGATAGTTAAACCTACTTTATAGCCGGTACCTTTTAAGGTGTACACATAATCAATGTATTGTGTAGCGCTATAATTTAAGCGCATAGTTATTGATGATGAATCTTTTTCGGCTACACTGAGGCTTTGTGCGCTGGGGGTAAAATAAAGCTCATCGGTATTGATGTTTTTATCCTGCGCCCTGAAAACCAATCCGAAGTGATCTTTATCACCATCGAATAATATCAATGGTTTTTTGTCGGCTGTTTTATAATTCTTCAGTTCAACCGAATAAACGCGGCCACCGCGGGTGGTCAGCTTTATACGAAGCTCCTTGTTTTCAACAGTGATCAGCTTTTCGCTGCCCAAAGTGGCTGCGCCAAAAGGGGTTTTCGAAATAGCCGATGTATCAACTGCTATAGCTGCTGTTTTTTTTGCGGTGTCGGTTTTTATTGCGGCTGCCGGTGCTTTTGCATCAGTTACTCTTTTTAAAGAGTCCTGTACCAGCTTTTCTTTTTTTATTTCAGCATCCGAGGGCTTTAAAAGGAAGTAAGACCCCAGCATGATTAAAACTATCAGGAAAAACCCTGTGTATGTATTCTTATCCATTTTTCTGTTAACGTACGTGCATCAATTATTTCTTGCGGGCATATGCCAGCGAAGCGGCGACAAAGTTAACAAAAAGTGGGTGAGGATTTGCAACTGTTGATTTTAATTCGGGATGGAATTGTCCGCCTATAAAAAAGGGGTGATTTTTTAGTTCAACGATCTCCACCAGGTTGTTGTCCGGATTGATTCCTGAGGGTATTAAACCGGCATCTTCGTACTGTTTAAGGTACTTATTATTAAACTCGTAGCGATGACGGTGGCGCTCGGTAATATGGGTTTTTCCATATATCGCGGCGGCTTTGCTTCCCTTTTTAATGTCGCAGGCATAAGCGCCCAAACGCATGGTGCCGCCTTTATTCTTGATCTTCTTCTGCTCTTCCATCATGGCGATCACCGGGTGAGGAGTATGCTCGTCCATTTCGGTACTGCCTGCTTTTTTCAGGCCCAAAACGTTGCGGCCAAACTCAACTACTGCGCATTGCATGCCTAAACAGATGCCAAAGAAAGGAATATTGTTTTCGCGAACATAACGTATGGCCTCAATTTTACCTTCAAAACCACGTTCGCCAAAGCCCGGTGCAACCAGTACCCCATGCAGGTCCTTTAAACGCTCGATGGCATTTTCCGGGGTTAACTGCTCCGATGGGATATATTCTACTTTAACTTTACACTCATTCCTCGATCCGGCGTGTATGAATGATTCAGTGATCGATTTATAAGCATCCGGCAGCTCTACATATTTACCTACCAGGCCGATGCGTACTTCGGATGTCGGATTTTTTAAGCGGCCTAAAAAGTCTTTCCAGCTTTCCAGGTCGGGTTCGTTTTTATGGGATAACCTTAATTTGGTCAATACGATCTTATCCAGCTGTTCTTTCAGCATCAATAATGGCACATCATAAATAGTTGAAGCATCTATCGACTCAATAACGGCGTTGATATTCACGTTACAGAAAAGCGCGATCTTTTTGCGGATATCCATGTTGAGGTGATGCTCAGTACGGCAAACCAAAATATCCGGTTGGATACCATACTCCAACAACATTTTAACTGAGTGCTGGGTAGGTTTGGTTTTTAATTCGCCGGCTGCTGCAAGAAAAGGTATTAATGTTAAGTGGATCACCAGCGAGTTGCCTGTACCGATCTCCCACCTGAATTGCCTAACCGCCTCAATATAAGGCAGCGACTCGATATCGCCCACGGTACCGCCTAATTCGGTGATCACGATATCATAACGGCCGCTTTCGCCTAATATGCGGATGTTTCTTTTGATCTCATCAGTGATATGCGGAACCACCTGCACGGTTTTACCTAAAAAGGCACCTTCGCGCTCCATATTGATCACATTCTGATAAATACGGCCTGTAGTAATATTATTGGCTTGCGAGGTTGGGGTATTCAGAAAACGCTCGTAGTGACCAAGGTCAAGATCGGTTTCGGCACCGTCTTCGGTCACGTAGCATTCACCATGTTCATAAGGGTTTAATGTTCCGGGATCGATATTGATGTAAGGATCGAATTTTTGGATAGTTACTGTATACCCGCGGGATTGAAGTAGCTTGGCTAATGAGGCTGAAATAATGCCTTTCCCTAACGATGAGGTCACACCGCCCGTAACAAAAATGTATTTAGTCATGATGATCAGTTGTATTGGCCCCCGGTTTTTACACCTGTGCCGATTGTTTGTGTACGGGATACAAAAGTACGAAAATTTTCAGGAGTTGAGTAGTGTAGGTTATAATTGTTGAAAAGGTTTAGGGATGTTGAAAAGGTGGAAGTAGAGATTAGAGATTAGTTAATAAAAAATATGTATAGCGTTCAGGTATTGTATTATTTGCTGCCAGTTCCTGAATTATTTGCCTGATCCGTATTATACTTATGGATAAAATAGGTCAACTTTTTTAAACTGAAATCGCTTTCGTTTTTAAACTCATCCACTAATGCTTTGTCCTCCGCCATCAAATTGGCTAAATATTCCCGGCGCTCTTTCCGGCTGCCGTCTGTAAAAATGGTATTTGATTTTATTTCCTTCAGCGGGCCACCGTCTTTACTTACATACCAGTAATAACTACGGTTGTTGCCATATTGACTGTATGAAACTATCAGTTTCTCGTAAAAACTGATCTTGCCTCTTTCCAATAATTTCAGGTATTCCGGACTATCTTGCTCAGGCAAGGTAACAACTACATACGTGCTGGAGTCTTTTGCTGTATAGTATTCTTTGATCTCTTTAGTGGTTACCTTGATAAACTTGCCGGTTGAAGTAATAGCCTGATATTTTATCGCGCCAAATAAGGTGGTTCGCATCTCACACCTAATGGTGTCATTATTGTTAGTGATGACATAGTTATAAATTGATTTTTGAGCGAATGAGCGGTCAAATAGCAATACAAGGCTAATTGTAATTAATAATGAAATGCCGGAAATTTTCATTGTGATCAGTTTACCAGATTAAATATAGTTGGCTGATTTGATTTCTGCAAGTTTTATCCGGTGATCGAAAAGTCATATCTACCTGTAACAACGCCTCGTTATCAGGCTCTAATGCCAAAACTGATCATGAAAAAGCTTTGGAGTGATCTAATTTCATTGACAGTTTACAAACCGATACTTTAGGCAAATGATTAAAAAATACTCAGTTTTAATGGGAATATTAATTTCGTTGATTTTAATAGGGGTAGCCATTTCAATTTACCCGGGCGGCACCATGTTCGATGAATATACTACCGGGTTTGACTGGGCAAAAAATTTCATGAGTAACCTGTTTGGGGAAAGGGCGTTGAATGGCGCTGAAAACCCTGCCCGGATCTGGGCATACACTGGAATGATCTTACTGCCATTTACATATGCGGTATTTTTTATTAATATGTCAAAAAAAATACCTGATAAAAATGCTGGCTATATTCTGAAATATTTGGGTGTAGCAAATATTTTCTTTACTTTTTTAACTGTAACATATTTGCATGACATCATGCTAATCATATCAACGACTTTATTTTGGACATGTTTATTTGTTATCACGGTTTTTATCCTGAAGACAAAACTTCATTTATTTAAGTTCTTTTGCATCATTAGTCTTTTGGTTTTTTATTACAGTGTTTACTTATGGGGCATAAGTGATTGGCATTTATTGCCGATAACGCAAAAGATAAATTTTGTCACCTCAACATTACTAATCTTAGGGCTTGAGTATTTTACCAAACAAGAAGATTTTGCTCATATTAAACGGAGAAAAGATAAATCCGAACTAACATATAGCTCATAGGTCAGACAATCTTTCCAGATCATCCGGCGTATCAATAGCATAAGTCTCCAGCTCCGTTTCGGCTACTTTAATTTTATAGCCATTTTCTATCCAGCGCAGTTGTTCCAGGCTTTCCGCCTTTTCTAAAGAAGACACCGGCAGTTTAGTGACCTGCTGTAAAATATCGGCACGATAACCATAAATGCCGATATGCTTAAAATAGGTGAAATGACTTAACCACTCTTTTGGTTCCTGCCCGCGTACGTGGGGCAACGCCGTACGCGAAAAGTAAATAGCCTCGGCCCGTTTATTGATAATTACTTTGGGCGAATTGAAATTTAGTAATTCTGCTACGCTTTGCATCTTTTTTATCAAGGTGGCGATCTGCGTACCTTCATTATTGAAACAACTGATGACTTTGCTGATCTGTTCGGGGTCGATATAAGGCTCATCGCCCTGAATATTGATGATCACATCGTATTCCGGGTGTTTTAGCGCGACCTCGGCGCAGCGGTCGGTGCCGCTTTGGTGATCGGATGAGGTCATCACTGCCAGGCCGCCAAAGGCCGCTACGTGGTCAAATATCCGGTCGTCATCAGTAGCTACAATAACTTCCGATAAATGAACACATTTTTTAGCCTGTTCATACACCCGCCGGATCATGCTTTTGCCGGCAATATCCACCAATGGCTTGCCCGGAAAACGAGTAGAGGCGTAGCGTGCGGGTATGATGCCGAGGGTTTTCATTGCTTAAATTTTATTGTTTTAAATGCTTTCAGCGCCAATTCCTGGTCTTTGGCTGATAAATTTTTGCCATTCATCTGGAAATTAAAATTCGAAGAACGGCTGTGAATATAAATGCCCGTCACTCCCTTTCCTGCTATTTTGGGCCAGATAGTTTTGATAATATATTTTTCCGTAGTATCCACCAAAATATTCTCGCTTTTGATTTGTTGAGGAATTTTAACGGGCAAGTACACAGTGTCGCCTTTATAGGTTAAATCAGCTATGTAATCTGCCAACGGGAATTTATTTTGTTGCTCTTTGGTTGGTTTATGGATATATTTTTTTGCCTGGAAACATGGATCAGCCTCAACTTTAACCAATGATGAATCGGTTATCCCCTTTTCTTTCATTTGTCTGGCCTTTTCATTTTTCACATTGAAAACAGCCGTATAAGTAATATCAGGTTTATACAATGGGCAATCCATTAGCCAATCCTCTTGTTTTAAATACTCACCTTCAGTTGGAATAAGGTGATTTGCATACCCCATGCTGCTACAATCAAAAAAAAGTGACATACTTGAGCCGGCTATTCTCCCGGTAAAGGAATCTTCACCCTGAATTTTTTGATAGTTCCATTCTTTGGGAATTGATATTTTGAAGGCGTCCAGATCAAGTTCTTTCCAGTCTCCATCTATCAAAGCACAGCTTGTGATCAATGGAATCGCAAGAATAAAAAGCCATATTTTACTTAGTGTTCGGTTCATAATGGCAGAATATCATACGTATAACGTAACACGTACAACGTCAAACTTAAAATAATCCGTGTATTTCCCGTTCTATCATTTGCACAATAGTGGCCATGTCCTCGGTATTATTGGCAAAATCAAGCTTGTCCTTATCCAGTATCAACAGCTTGCCCAGTTTATAACCGTTTATCCATTTCTGGTATTTTTCGTTCAGTTTGGATAAATAATCCAGCCGGATGCCAATCTCATATTCCCGGCCACGGCGCTGGATATTATTTACTAAGGTAGGTACCGATGCTTTCAGGTAAACCAGCAGATCGGGTGGTTTGATAAAAGCGGTAATGTTATCAAAAATAGCCTGGTAATTATCATAATCACGGGTAGTCATCAGGCCCATATCATGCAGGTTTTCGGCGAAGATATAGGCATCTTCATAGATCGTCCTGTCCTGGATAATATTTTTGCTGCCTTTTTGGATGTCAACGATCTGCTTAAAACGGCTGTTCAAAAAATAGATCTGGAGGTTAAAGCTCCAGCGTTTCATGTCGCTGTAAAAATCCTCGAGATAAGGATTGTTATCAACAGCTTCATAAAGGGGCTCCCATCCATAGTTTTTGGCGAGTAATTCGGTAAGCGTGGTTTTCCCGGCGCCTATGTTTCCTACAATAGCAATGTGCATCCGTTTATTTTAGTTCTGGTTAATTATTGATGGTTCATAGGCTTTTGAATGTATAAAGGACATATCTTGCTATGAGCCACTAATATACATTATGAACAATGAACTATCAACTTTTAGTTCATAGATATTAGTTCATAGATCATAGTTGATAGTTCATAGCTATTTAGTGTGTCATTAAATATTATTCATTGGTAATTTGATCTGCTATGATCTATTAACCATCAACTATGAACTCCTTATTAGAAACTCCTGAACCCAATAATTTCTCTTATCTCGCGGATAGTTCTTGAAGCGCTTTCGCGTGCTTTGATAGCTCCGTGCTTTGCAACCTGCCGTAAATAAGGGGCGTCGGCAGCAATCTCATTTATTTTTTCGCGGATAGGGGCGGTGGCTACGATCATATCTTCGGCCAATTGTTTTTTCAGATCACCGTAACGGATCTGAACGTTATTATATAGGTTGTCGAAGTGTTCGTACGTATCAGCTGATGAAACCACTTTCATCAGGTCGAACAGGTTTTGTATCTCTACAGGTTTTTCCTGGTTCTCAGTAGTGGGGCCGCTATCGGTAACCGCACGCATTACTTTTTTGCGGATCACTTCGGGTTCGTCAGCTAAATTAACCACATTAGATTCCCCCTCTGATTTTCCCATTTTTCCCTTCCCGTCGAGACCGGGTATTTTCACCAACTGGTCGCTGAAATTAAACGCGTAAGGCTCGGGGAAATATTCTTTATTGTATAAGCGGTTGAAACGGTTGGCAAAAGTGCGCGCCATTTCCAGGTGCTGCTCCTGGTCTTTACCTACAGGCACTTTGGTAGCTTTGTGTATAATGATATCCGCTGCCATTAAAACGGGGTAGGTGAGCAAACCGGCGTTCACATTATCCGGCTGGGCGCGAATTTTATCTTTAAAGGAGGTGCTGCGTTCCAGTTCGCCCACATAGGCGTTCATATTTAAATACAGGTACAATTCGGCAGTTTCGGGCACATCTGACTGTATATAAATGGTTGCTTTTTCAGGGTCGATACCTGCCGCCAGGTATTCAACCAGTACTTGCTTTACATTGCCATGCAGGTCGGCAGGGGTAGGGTGCGTAGTGAGTGAATGCAGATCTGCAATAAAAAAATAGCAGTTATATTGATGCTGCATTTTCACAAAGTTTTGTATAGCACCATAATAATTACCCAGGTGCAATTTCCCGGTGGATCGAATACCACTAACAACAGTTTCCATGGGGCGAAAGTAAGGAATTTTTATATTTTTGATACCGATGAAATTGATATTGAAGAAAGCGCACACTTACCTGTATGTGATCAGCGTGACTTTTTTCTACTTTTTGATGTACCCTATTCTTTATTACTTTTCGCGTAAGCCTGCTGATTATAAATATATGAACAAGGTGAGGCGGGCATGGGCATTTTTAAGCTCAGTATTTGCAGGCATTTTTTACCGGTTTATTTATGAAATGCCCTTCGACCGCACAAAATCCTATATTATTTGCCCAAACCATACCTCTAACCTGGATATTTCAGCCATGTGCCTACTGGTAAAAAATGATTTCAGCTTTATGGGAAAAGAGGAATTGACGGAAGGCATAGTAACTAAATTGTTTTTCCGGACGGTGGATATACCGGTTAACCGCGACAGTAAAATGGCCTCGTTCAGGGCATTTAAAAAAGCCATAGAAAAACTCGAAAACGGTGTAACAATGATCATATTCCCCGAAGGGAAAATAAGTGATGATTACCCACCGACCCTGCATCCTTTTAAAAACGGCCCGTTCAGGCTGGCCATTGAAGGGAAGGTGCCGGTAGTACCTGTTACCATAATTAATACCTGGGAAATATTATGGGATAACGGAACAAAGCATGGCAGTCATCCCGGAATTTGTAACATATATGTACATAAGCCCATAGAAACTGCTCATTTGACTGTGGATGATGCTGATGCTTTGCGGGATGAGGTGTGGCGGATCATTCAGCAGAAATTGGCAGAAATAAAGCCTTAGTGTGAACGTTACATTATTCTTTTGCAATTTTTCATGATGGTTTTATACTTTTGGACACGATGAAACTGATCTTCAAAAAAGCGCATCGTACTTTTTACCGGTACAGCCTGGCTTTTATCTTCTACGTTTTGTGGCCATTTATTTATTTCGCTTCGCGCAAACCCTCGCGTTATCCCATGATGAACGTGCTGCGGAAAATGTGCGCCTTTTTCAGTTCATCCATATCAGGCATATTTTATAGGGTAAAAATGGAGCGGCCTGTCGATTGGTCGCGCACTTATATTATATGCCCTAATCATACGTCTAATTTGGATATTATGTCGGTTAGTCTCCTTTTAAAAAATAATTTCTGCTTTATAGGCAAGCATGAATTATTGGAGAATCCATTATTGGGCATCTTTTTCAGGACTATTGATATTCCTGTTAATCGCGATAGCAAAATATCATCTTATAAGGCTTTTAAATATGCAGGTGAGCGCCTGGAGGCAGGTATGAGTGTGGTGATTTTCCCGGAAGGAAAGATTTCTAAATATTATCCACCTCAACTGCAGGAGTTTAAAAATGGGCCATTCAGGCTTGCCATCGAGCTGAAAATTCCTATTTTACCCGTTACTTCATTAGATACCTGGAAGGTAATGTGGGATAGTGGCAGCGAATATGGCAGCAGGCCGGGGATTTGTGATATATTTGTACATCAACCCATTGAAACAGTCGGCAGAAGCATTGACGATGCTGATGCATTGCGGGATGAGGTTTATAACGTAATTAAGCAGAAACTGGACGAACATGATCATTGATAAAGAAACTGTAGAAAAGGTAGCTCATTTGGCCAGGCTGGAACTTTCTGAAGATGAAACGGAAAAGATGATAGCCGATATGAATAAGATACTCGGTTTTATGGATAAGCTGAATGAGATAGATACATCAGGTGTGGAGCCGTTGGTTTATATGACGGATGAGATCAATGTTTTGCGCGAGGATGTTGTGAAACAGGAGATCACACATGAAGAAGCCTTGCAAAATGCCCCAAAACACGATGATAATTACTTTTTAGTAGCAAAGGTGATAGATAAGTAAGTCCGAAAGTCAGCAAGTCGGAAAGACCGGAAGTTAAAATCCACTTTCGGACTTTCCGACTTGCTGACTAAAAAAATATTTCCCTGTAACATTTCACATACCCTTAGAGTCAAAACAGAAAACGGATGAAGCCATTAATTACCACTAAGGATACATTTACCACTAAGGATACATTAATTACCATTAAAGATATCGGCCGTAAGTATGTGATAGGCAGTGAAGTTATTCATGCGCTTAAATCAGTAACCTTAACTATCAATAAGGGTGAATTTGTGGCACTAATGGGGCCTTCAGGGTCAGGAAAATCAACCCTGATGAATATCCTGGGCTGCCTGGATACACCAACCAAAGGCGAATATATCCTGAACGGCATCGATGTAAGCCATATGACCGACAACGAGTTGGCCGAAGTGCGTAACTCTGAGATCGGTTTCGTGTTCCAGACATTTAACCTGCTGCCCCGTAATACTGCACTGGATAATGTGGCTTTGCCATTGATCTATGCCGGTATTAACAAGGAAAACAGACAGAATCGCGCTAAAAAAGCTTTGGAAAATGTTGGCTTGGGAAACCGTGTTGACCACAAGCCTAACGAACTTTCGGGCGGACAGCGCCAACGTGTAGCCGTAGCCCGCGCGCTAATCAATGATCCATCTATCATTCTTGCAGATGAGCCCACAGGCAACCTGGATACTAAAACATCCATCGAGATCATGGGGCTGATTGAGGATATCCACGCCAAAGGGAATACCATCATCTTAGTGACCCACGAAGAAGACATTGCCAAGCATGCCCATCGCATCGTGCGTATGCGCGATGGATTGATAGAAAATGATTATGCCAATACCGATATACAGACGGTTGAAAGGCACACTACGGCAGTCTGAACCGTTGATTTTTTTGATTAAAGGATTACGCTGATTTTTTTAATCTTATTAAGTTTATTGCCACCACTTGGCATTTTCCACTTTTTCGTCATGCTCTCTTAGGCTTTGCCAGCCGTATTTTAGATATTTATCAGAGGGCGAAAATTCACCAGCGCCCATATCCAGGTCGCTGGAATTCGGCACCCTGAAATCTCCCCAGTTACATCTTTTTGCTATTTTGGTTTTGTAATCTATCCATTGTCCAACAAATTGGTTATTGGTATAGCCGTCAGCATTTGATTCGATATCATCATAACGAACCTTATTACTTTTATCTAAATAAAAGCCGGATTTAAAAATCCCTTTAAAGAACCCTGAATGATTTTGTTGTTCGGCTTCAGCAAAACTATAATCGCCTATAATTACAAATTCACCTTTGATTCCCTTGTTTTTATACTCATCATCAACGCCGTAAGACGTGACTTTTAGTTTTCGGATATTTGATATTGTAATGGTGCCTCTAAATTCGTCAACATTATTTTTAACCATAGACTTGCCATAAATATGATAAGTATCGGGTGATACAGCATCTTTGGTTACAGTGATAAATTTTATCCTGATACGCTGATAGTTATCGCCGATAAATCCATAAACCATAGAATTATCGGTATGCGTAACAAGGCTTGAAAAATTGTGTTTGATCAATTGATCTTTAAACTCTTTTTCAGATAAATATTTGCTTTTTAATTGGTCTTTTTTAAATCTTTCAGCCTCGGTTTGGGCGAACGTAACAGAAAGGTTTAAAAGAACCAGGCAGGTGAGTAAAAAGCTTTTCATAAGATCAATTTATCGGTTCCTGCTTCAATTCACCCTTATCTACCCACCACCAATACCATTTACCGCCGGTGGCTTTAGCGGGATCAAAACTTGCTGCATCAAAGCTTCCATTACCGGTTTCAGTACCCTGTAACTCATATACTTTGAGAGCCTGTTTATTGCGGTTCCAGGTGAGCGGCTGGTTTGGCTTGCATATTTCGGGTGACTTTTTGCTGTCCGTTAGTAAAAAATAAGCTTTGCTGCTTCCCAATACTACCGCTTTGCCCTTTTCATCTACACATACTGCGGTATGTTCATCAGCAGCAATGCCTTTAGCGAAAATTGGATAATCATTAATTATTCTGGCTAAAAATGCTACATGTCGCCCCTGCCGCTTGCGGGTTAGATAGTGCTGGTCAGTGATCACATTCTTTAAAAAAGGCGCATGCAGGAAGTCGTTGTTGTAAACCTTCACCAGGGTATCAAACGGATTGGTTAAACCCTCGCGGGCTGTAATGCTGCCGTTTTCACCGCTGTAATAAAATCCACCCAGCACCGCGCAGCCTGCGCTGGTGCCGCCAACCGGGACGTGCTTTACATTCAACAGGTAATTGATGGCATCCATTGTTTTGGTGCCCCTCCAATATTTCATATAGTTGGACTGATCCCCGCCAGAAATAAATAGCATTTCGGCGTGCCTGATGATATATGCTACTGTATCATTGTTAGCTAATGCCCTCGAATCTATTTTAAGCGTTTCTACCGAATTTACTTTGCCAAGACTGTCGATGTAAGGATTATAGGCATCGGTACCCGTTGCCCTTAACACCACTACATCCCCACCGCCGCCGCGGCTGATCATCCATTTAAATGCCGCATCATCATCTTTTCCGCCGCCTATCATGGCAGTGCCGCCACGAGTGGGTGTTTTTACATCGGCCGTATCGCCAATAATGCCGATTGAGCCTGGCCTGCCGGGAATAGGCTTATTTGATATATCGATATGCGATTTTGGATGGACACCGTTAAAAATACTGCTGAATGTAAGGGCGAGGAACAAAAGATATTTCATAAGGAAGGATTATAAATTAAAGATAGGAACATATTATGAATATATTCCTCCGGATGGATCAGCATAGTGAGCATAACCGCACCACAAACTCAGCCAGGTAAATAGCCTTTTCGGGCGATATAGGTTTGCGATTACCTATAATCAATGTATGGTTGACGATCTCTATCACAAAATCATCTTCCCTGATATCCATCACCGCGTTCCTGAAATTACGGTCGATACTTGTAATCGCTTTTTGATGGTCATTCACCAGCACATAAAAAGTATCGCTGAAGGCCTTATCTTCTGCAAAATCCAGTTCTACAGGATGTATCAGCTCGATTATTTTATCGGTAAGCGTTTCGGGCCTGATCATAATCCGGCCAAAATTATGCTTTAAATAGGCCAATGCCCAGGTTTGGTATTCATGGAAATGGGTGAACCCGTTTTTGTGCCCCAAAGCTTTATGACAGGTTTCAACAAAAAGGACATAGCAATCGTTTTGCGCGTGTTTGATCACATAAGAATCACGGACATTAACATCCTGACAATTTTTGAATACTTCGAAATCCTCTAAATGAAAATCAATAGCGCCGGTAAGCTCTATATTAAATTTACCTTTTAAGGTTTTGTAGGTCTCATGGAAAGTGTCGATATGTTCTCCATTAAGTCCAACGGTATCAAATGGGTAATCCATGCACAAGTATAAAGATTTCGGGGTTGAAATTCAAAGGCCCCTTAATTCAATAATTCAACTAATCAATAATTCAATCACTGATAAGGCTGCATTTTCCCGCATGAGCAGGCACAATTAGCATCGGTAACGCCAAGTTTTTGTAAAAAATGCTGATAGAATCCTATGCGGTCATTCATGCTGAACATGCTTTCGCCATGGTTACATTCAACCGCGCCATTGATAATATTGATGGTCATGCCAAAACCCGGAAAGCGGCCTTTAGCCCTGTCACCTGCATTTGGCTGCCATTTACCAATCATCACATTATGTGCAGATGGTTTATAGGTTTGCGGGGTCATCCAAAAATAAATGGCAACCTTAAAGGCGATAACTGGGTCGGTCTCTACCAGTTCGGGATTATTTAACAGCACCCTTTTGTCCCCAAAGATACAATCGGAGGCGTAGCCATAATTGCCATTGTAGCTTAATTGTAAGGGACCTCTGCCATAATATTTTTTTCCCGGAACCGGTGGGTAGTTGTCATTTTCGGCAATGTAGGATAGTGACGTATTGCTCTCATGGATCAGCATCAACCCATCATCGTATTTGCCATTTTCACCATGGCGGGTCTCGTGCGCTATATTGGCAAAAAACGCTGCGAGTTCCTTCTTATTGGTTTGCAGGTCTTTTTCACTGCAAAAATTACCATAGTCTATTACATAGGAGCTGTCAGGTTTCTTTTTTGCCCAATCTTCGTTCCAATCCTCGTCCTGGCGTACGATGACCGATTTGCCGGTGCTTTTGTCTGTCCGGGTGAATTGATAAACCGATACGGCGCGCTTCACGATCTTAACGCTGATCATATTCATTTGCCGTATAGCCTTTATAAATGCCGCGTAACTATAAAATTTATCATGCTGCGGGAAAAGATCGTTAAATTGTTTTTCGCTCAAAAAACTGCTTACCTGGATATTTGAGGCAACAGGGGGCTTATTATTGGCCCCGCCGCACTTAAAGCTTAACAATAAAATAGCAGATAATATGATGGGTGTAAGTTTGGTTAATATGAAATTGGATCTCATGAGATAAAATTTAATCCAAACGGAATGTATAATATTCAATTTTGTCAAATCAAAGTTAGTAACATTCGCGGCAGCTAAGTGTTTGTAATGCTTGTGTGACATAAAAGTTCGATAAAATTTTAAAAATAAATCTTGAATTGCGCATTTGAAATTCGAAATTGCGGGAAACATTCTAAGTGATGAAGATATATACCAAAACCGGCGATAAAGGCCTCACCTCATTAATAGGGGGCACGCGGGTACCCAAACACCATTTGCGTATTGAAAGCTATGGCACGGTAGATGAACTGAATTCGTATATCGGGCTGATACGCGACCAGGATATCGCGGTACATGACAAGCAAATGCTGAAGGAGATACAGGACAGGCTGTTTACTATTGGTTCGTCACTGGCCTCTGATCCTGAAAAATCGAGGATGATAATTCCCGATCTACATGATGCTGATATCGAGTTGCTTGAAAAAGAAATGGATATTATCAACGAACAATTGCCCGAATTGCGTCATTTTATTTTGCCGGGGGGCAATAATGCCATTTCATTTTGCCATATTGCAAGATGCGTATGCCGGAGGGCCGAACGTTTGTCTGTTCACCTGTCTGAAGAAAGTAAGGTAGATGAGAGGGTAAATATTTATCTGAACAGGCTGAGCGACTACCTGTTTACCCTGGCCAGGAAGATCGGGAACGATTATAAAATACCTGAAAATCAATGGATACCACGGGTGTGAATTTTTAGAAAAAATTTATTTGATAATCAATTTAAAAATATTATACTTTTGCCAAAATTAAAATTTACCGAATAACTTAAAAATATATGTATTGGACACTTGAATTAGCATCGCACCTTGAAGATGCGCCATGGCCCGCAACTAAAGATGAATTGATTGATTACGCTATTCGTTCCGGAGCGCCCGTTGAGGTTATTGAAAACCTGCAGGCCCTGGAGGATGATGGTGAACCGTATGAAAATATAGAAGAAATATGGCCTGATTACCCTACAAAAGATGACTTCTTCTTTAACGAAGACGAATATTAATTTGGTGTAAACACTAAAAAACCCTGCGAATGCGGGGTTTTTTGATTTAATAGCCTTTTGGAATGGTTTTAGTAATGATATAAGATCATTATCTAAATTAAAACATTCACAAAATGAGAGGTTTACTTTACATCATCGCTGTTATCCTGGTAATAGGATGGGCGGTTGGATTTTTTGCCTATAATCCAGGCAGAATAATACATGTGCTTTTGGTAATAGCAATTATCGCGTTGCTTTTGGGGGTTATCCGAAGGGCCTGATCCGTCAGTTTGCAGTAGGTAGTTTGCAGTTTGCCCGCGCGGTTTTTATTTGCAAACTGCCACTGTAAAATGCTTACTGATAGACTATGAACTTTTAAGCAAAAGAAACTCTGCTATTGCGATATCTTCGGGGAAGGTGATCTTTATATTTTGATAGCTCCCGTTGATAAGATTGATATTTACGCCGGTTTGCTCCACAACGCTGGCATCATCCGTAAAATTAACATGAAAAGGCTGTTGATAGGCTTTTTTTAATTGGGCCGATTGGAAGGTCTGCGGGGTTTGTATCAGATAGATCTCATCGCGAACCAAACTGACCGACCTGTTATCCTTTATCTGCCTTACCGAATCACGGCTTTTAATGGCCACTATGGCATTGCCATACTGTATGGCACACTCATAAGATTCGTCAATGATCGTCCCATTGATAAGCGGCCTTACTGCATCGTGTACTGCGATAATGCTATCTTCATCATCAATTAAGCCTATTCCATTTTTAACAGAGTGAAAACGTGTTTCGCCGCCATTTACTAATTGATGTGGAATGGTAAAATTATGCTCCGAGCACAATTCGTTCCAATAATCGTGCGAATCAGGCGGAAGTACTACTATAAGTTGCGGCTGGGTTTGGCACTTATAAAATGCATTGATGGTATGCATTAAAACAGGCATGCCATTGAGCAGTAAAAATTGCTTTGGCACGGATGATTGCATCCTGCTGCCCGAGCCCCCGGCTACTATTATGGCGTATGTTGGGAAGTCATTAGTCATTAGTCATTAGTCATTAGTCATTAGTCAATTGTTCGGCTAACGAAGGTATTAAGCTAATTAAAATAATGACTAATGACAAATGACCAATAATCGATTAGATGATCAGCATAGCATCACCGTAACTGAAAAAGCGATATTTTTCTTTTACAGCAACTTCATATGCATTCATCACATGCTCGTATCCACCAAAAGCGCTCACCATCATCAATAAAGTAGATTCTGGTGTATGGAAGTTGGTGATCATGGAATTTGCGATACTGAAATCGTATGGAGGAAAAATGAATTTGCTTGTCCAGTCGTTTGCGGCTTTTAAGCTTTTTCCGGCTGATACGGCTGATTCAATAGCACGCATAGATGTGGTGCCCACAGCGCAGATCCGGCTTTTTCTTTCGATGCCAGCGTTTACAATATCAGCCTGCTTTTGCTCAATAATAAACTGTTCCGAATCCATTTTATGCTTAGTCAGATCCTCCACCTCAACCGGGCGGAAAGTACCCAAGCCAACGTGCAGGGTAACCTCTGCAAATTCAACACCTTTCAATTCAAGGCGTTTCATCAGTTCGCGGCTGAAATGCAAACCGGCAGTAGGAGCGGCAACAGCACCTTCGTGCTTGGCAAAAATGGTTTGATAGCGTTCTTTATCCTCGGCAGTTGCTTTTCGTTTAATATACTTTGGCAACGGTGTTTCGCCTAAAATTTCCACATTGCGCCTGAACTCTTCATCAGTGCCATCAAACAAGAAACGGATAGTACGGCCACGGGAGGTGGTATTATCCACCACTTCAGCGATCAGCAAATCGTCATCACCAAAATATAACTTGTTGCCTACGCGTATTTTACGGGCGGGGTCAACCAATACATCCCACAGGCGAAGTTCCTTGTTTAGTTCCCTTAACAAAAATACTTCTATGGTGGCGCCGGTCTTTTCCTTATTGCCATACATACGGGCCGGGAATACTTTGGTGTTGTTAAGGATCATTACATCCTTGTCATCAAAATAATCTAATACGTCTCTGAATATTTTATGCTCAATTTTGCCTGAATCCTTGTGGAGAACCATTAAACGCGCTTCGTCGCGGGTGTTGGCTGGTGTATGTGCAATGAGTGACTCGGGCAGGTTGAATTTAAATTGAGATAATTTCATGTTAAAACAAATGAATTTTTAGGGCGCAAATGTACGAATTATTTTGTGGATTTCGATGTTTTTTTTATGATTACACCGATTGCCATTTTTTTAGTTAAACAAATAAAATACTGTAACTTAACGGTCAGTTAGTAGTCAAAGCAATAACACCATTTTTTATAATTTGATTTATCAATCTGTGAAATCATAAAATAATCGGTGAAATCCAATACAATATGATCTTTTTAAAACTTTTCCGCGAAAGCTTTTTGTTTGCTTATGACGCGTTGAGGCAAAATAAATTGCGCACCCTGCTGTCATTACTTGGGGTTACTATAGGTATTTTCCTGATCATAGCTGTATTTTCGGCGGTGGATACCTTGCGTGATAACCTGCAGAAAAGTGTAAATAAGCTGGGTAATAATAGTGTATATGTACAAAAATGGCCCTGGGGTGGCGGCGAGGATTTCCCCTGGTGGAAATATTTGCAGCGCCCGGTACCCAGGTTAAGGGATTTTGATGAATTACAAAAACGCAGTCAAACTGCACTGGCAATGTCCTATGAGATCAGTTTGGCCAACAGGACCATTAAATATTTAAGCCATACTGTTGAGGGAGCCGAGATCGGTGCAACATCAGCGGATTATAATAAAACATGGAATTTTGATTTTGAGAGCGGGCGATATTTTACCGAAATCGAATCGCGCACAGGAGCCCCGATTACCATAGTGGGGCATGATATTGCTGATAATCTTTTCCCCGGCGGCAATGCCATAGGGAACAGGATCAAAGTAATGGGCCGTAATGTTACCATAGTAGGAGTTTTCGCGAAGGAAGGAACGGATATATTTGGCATATCTCATGATAAATCTGTGATGCTGCCGCTAAATTTCGCGAGGGGTATGCTTGATATTCAGAATGAAAAATACGGCCCGCAGATAGTTGTAAAAGGCAAAAACGGACTTAGTGACGAAGATGTTGAAAGTGAGCTCAGGGGATTAATGCGCTCGATAAGGCGATTAAGGCCAAACCAGGAAGATAATTTTGCCTTAAACAAAGCATCCATAGTTTCAAACCAGCTGGACCAGTTATTTGGCGTTTTAAATAAAGCAGGGCTTTTTATCGGTATATTTTCTATCCTGGTGGGTGGATTTGGTATTGCCAATATCATGTTCGTATCGGTACGGGAGCGCACCAATATTATAGGCATACAAAAATCATTAGGGGCAAAAAACTATTTTATCCTGCTGCAATTTTTGATCGAATCCATTATTCTTTGCCTCATGGGAGGGCTCATTGGTCTCGGAATGGTGTATATAGGTACAATACTGGTCAAAATGGCTATTGATATACAGGTGGTGCTGGGCATGAAAAACATTATTATTGGTATTGGCACTTCGGTATCCATTGGGATCATATCCGGGATCATCCCGGCTTACTCGGCTTCAAGGCTTGATCCTGTTGAAGCGATACGGACGAATTAGTGTTTGTTAGTTGATTGGGTTGATTGAGTTAAGTGATTGATTAATTTCCATTTGCTCTTTTATAGTTAGTCTAACCTATCAACTCAATCCAACCAAATCAACCCCCAACCAACTATCCTATAATTTTTACAAATTGTAAACTTTCGCGGTGTTTATAATACACGGATTTATTTACATTTGTTACGTTTAAAAAAAACGTCTATGTCTGATACAGCGCAATTAAAAATAGGTGATAAAACTTATGAACTCCCGGTTATTGAGGGAACTGAAGGTGAGAAAGCAATTGATATCTCTAAACTCAGGGACCAATCCGGGTATGTAACGCTGGATATCGGGTATAAAAATACAGGAGCTACACAAAGCTCCATTACTTTTTTGGATGGCGAACTGGGTATACTGAAGTACCGCGGTTATCCAATAGAGCAGCTTGCCGAAAAGTCGAGTTTTATTGAAGTGGCCTATTTGCTTATTTATGGCGATTTGCCCACCCAGGATCAATTGACTGAATTTCAATATCAAATAAGCCGCCATACATTGGTGCATGAGGATATGAAAAAATTTTTTGATGGTTTTCCGTCAAAATCACATCCTATGGGGCAACTGTCGTCATTGGTTTGTTCACTATCAGCTTTTTATCCTGAATCATTAAAATCAAACCAAACAGATGAAGAGCTTAACCTCAGCATTATTAAAATGCTTGGTAAAATGGCTACTGTTGTTTCTTGGATATACAAAAAGTCGTTGGGTCATCCTTATATCTATCCTCAGAATAAATATGACTACGTGACCAACTTCCTGCACATGACCTTTGGTCAGCGTACAGAGCAGATAGAGATAGACCCGGTTATAGTGAGCGCTATGAACACCTTATTGATCCTGCACGCAGATCATGAGCAAAACTGTTCTACATCAACTGTGAGGATCGTAGGCTCGTCAGAGTCGAATATCTATGCATCGGTATCTGCCGGTATTTCTGCCCTATGGGGGCCGCTGCATGGCGGCGCAAACCAGGCAGTTATCGAAATGCTGGAAAAGATCAAAGAGGATGGGGGAGATACGGATAAATGGATAGCCAAAGCAAAAGACAAAAATGATCCTTTCCGCCTGATGGGATTCGGGCACCGCGTATATAAAAATTTCGATCCGCGCGCCAAGATTATTAAAAAGGCCTGCGATGATATCCTGGAGAAATTAGGTATTGATGATGAGGTATTGGCGATCGCCAAAAAACTGGAAGAAGTAGCTTTAAAGGATAAATACTTTGTAGACCGCAAGCTATATCCTAATGTTGATTTCTACTCAGGTATCATTTACCGTGCATTAGGTTTCCCAACAGATATGTTTACCGTATTATTCGCTTTAGGCCGCTTGCCGGGCTGGATAGCGCAGTGGAAAGAAATGAAGGAGCATAAAGAACCTATCGGCCGCCCGCGCCAGATCTATGTGGGAGCTGTTAACCGGGATTATACTGACATAAAGAAAAGATAGGATTTTTTTGATTGAGGTTCATAGTAGAGGGTCAACCATAAGGAAAATTTAAACTTGTGAAGTCTTTAAGATTTCGCAAGTTTTTTTATGCCCTGATTGTTCGCATTTTCAAATCAACGAAATCATAGCATCAAAAAAATCAACGGTTCAAACCAATAAAAAACCCGCCCCGGTAAAACCGGGCGCGGGCCATTTCAATCAATCAACTTTGTATTTTATTGTTTTACTAGTGTGTATTGAGCAGTTGCATCATCTGCTGAAGGTGCAAAGGTAATTGCGTAAGTTCCGGATGAAGCTACAGGTATATCGTTAACATCTGATGAAGCTAATGTTTTTCCATCACCGCCTGTTTTAGGAACTCCGAAGCTGGTTGTCCAGTCATGGTTTTTTCTAACTTTAAAATGCCCGGTTGAAACCAAAGGAACATTGATCGTCCATAACTCGCTGCCATCATTGATATATTTCATATCAGTATCAGTGCCCCAACCTCCTGCAGTTGCATCACCAATAACGCTGTAATACCTTGCTGGTTTTGCAAATGTAATGGTGTTGGCATTGATATTAATAGTTACCTGGGTTTGTCCTGCCACAACCGGCCCATAAAAATTATTAGGGGCATCGTAGGCTACGGTGCTGCTCACATGGTCTTTAGCATCATTGGTAGCATATTTGTGATCCCACTTTTTAGCAGGTAACACCAAAAACTGGCTAAGGGTAGCAGGGAAGTTAATGATACCGGTGTAAACACCATTGCCGGTGACAGATATCAAACTATCTTCGGCCGGACCCGGATTAGCCCATCCTGAAAAATCTCCGGTTATATATAACCATGATGTCAGGTTAAATGGTGTAACAGTAAGTGACAGCACATTAGAATAAACAGGAGTAACAGCAGAACTTACAGAATGTACGATACGTACATTAATTTGTGAGGCTACATCCGCCGGTAAATTCAATTTCAGCACTAATGCATTAAACGCCGCAGTACTAAATCCTTGCGAGAAAGTTTTGGTACCCATTGAAAAAGTTGTTGGGTTTGCCCAGTTATCATTCGCCGCATCAATTTGCAAGGTGTTGGTTACAGCGGCGCCTGTATAGCCATAATCAGCTTTGTTAAAACTGAAACTGATAACTTTGCTTGTATCGGGAAGCTTACTCTTATCCAGTACCAACGTAGTGGCATTAGCGGTTAATGCCCCAGGTTTACCACCATTTGACACCACCTTTACCCCGTCCTTTTTACATGATGCCAGCATTAGCAGCGCTACACCGCCAATGGCTAAAAAATTTGTTAAAAATCTTTTCATTTTTCTTTTTTTTTAATTAACTCACTTATTGTTCAAGAAGTCAAATTCAAGTATTTCTAATAGCCCTGGTTTTGTTTTAAAGTAGGGTTATTGATCATATCTGTTGATGGTATCGGCATCAGGTTACGGAAGTCTTCAACGCCTGTACCATTTGCTGCACCGCCTTTCCAGGCCCATAAATAATCGGCTGTAGTAAACTTGCCGAAACGGATCAGGTCGGTTCTCCTGGTGCACTCAAACAACAGTTCGCGTCCACGTTCATCCAATATGAATGGCAGTGTTAACTGTCCAGAAGTTATGTTGCCGGTTGTGCTGCCATCATAAGCCCTGGTACGGATTTCGTTAATATAACCAAGTGCTATATTTGTACTGCCGCCAGTACCGCCACGCAATACCGCTTCGGCATACATCAGGTAAACATCAGCTAAACGGAACAATGGGAAGTCGGTATCCGGGAAGTTACCCGTAATGTCTGTACCCACAGCACCGGTAGAGGTTACATTCCTCCATTTTTGAATAGCATACCCATCTGTAAAAGTAAATTCATCTTTTATATCCAGGTTTTGACCATTTGTAAAGAATAGTGCACGCTTGTCGGTATTGCCACTAATATCTGAAAACAAAGACACATATTGTTTAGTTGTACGGAAACCAGACCAGCCGCCAGATTTAATTCCGAAAGCAACCGGGTCCATCAAGCCACCTACCTGAGCATGGATCAGGTAAGTCATGCCACCATATCCTTGTGTATGAACACCATCTGATTCGATCGGGAAGATCATCTCATTTGACTTGTCATTATCAGCCAGGAACATGTTTTTGAAGTGTGGCTCAAGTGTATAACCGGCCGCGATCACTTTGCTTGCATAAGTAATAGCATCGGTGCTGCGGTCGGTACCGGTGTATACTTTGGCATTCAGATATAGTTTTGCCAGTAAGGTCCAGGCAGCAGCTTTATCAGCGCGCCCGTATTCAAAACGCGGAGCGCCCAGGTCGCCGTCAATAGCTATTAATTCGCTTTCAACATATTTAAACAGGTCGGCACGTTGTATCTGTTTAGGGAAGAAAACGCCAACATTATCATTTTCTGTTACAAACGGCACATTGCCAAATATATCAAGCGCATGATAATAGGCCAGGGCTCTTAAAAAGCGCGCATCGGCACGGTATTGCTTTGCCAACGCTAAGTCACTACCTGCGATACCATTGCTGCTTAACTTGGCATCACTGGTTTGGCGGATGAACTCGTTATCTAATGAAATTTCATAAAATATGCGGTCATACATCGCGCGGATGAATTCGTTCTGGTTGTTCCAGTTCATATCGTGCAGGTTATGCACGGTTCCGTCATTCCATACGATCTGGGCCTCATCAGTAGTTAATTCCTGCATATTGAAGTATTCGCGCAGATAATTTGAGAAGCCTTCATCAATGCCTATTACGTCAGGGTTACCGGCAGGGCCGGCTTGTCCGCTTAATGCAAATGAGGTATACAATTTAGCCAAAACCGGTTTGTAATTCTTGAAATCTTTGTAAACATCGGCAGTGGTTAGCTGGCCGCCGAGAGGAACCAAATTCTTTTTACACGATGTGATCGTGACTGCGGTACCCATTACTGTAATGAGAACCAAGGTTTTTAAATGTCTTATTTTCATGATAATATTATATTTCATAATAAGTTAATTCTTTTAAAAGGCCACGTTGATACCTAACGAGTACACACGCGGTCTTGGATAAAGATTGTTGTCGATGCCTGATGATACTTCCGGATCAAGGCCTGTATATTTAGTTACGATGAAAACGTTCTGAACGTTGGCTGTTACTTTTAAACTTGTTAAACCGGCAACCTTGCCAAAATTATAGGTCAGGTTGGCGTTATCCATACGCAGGAACGAAGCGTTTTCTACATAATAGTCTGAATATAACTGGTATTGCTGGAAATTAGTTTGCAGGATGCTGTTAGGAATATTGTTCAGATAACCCTGGAATTTTAAGCCTGCATAAGCACCATTGCTGGCCTGCACGGCATTGTAAACATAATTATCCAGGTTGGCACGCAACGTAAAGCCCAGGTTCCATTTTTTGTAGCTGAAGTTTGAATTAAAGCCCATAAAAACAGTAGGATTTGGATGCTTATAGAGATAAAAATCATCAATTGTGTTGCCGTTACCATTCCGGTCAACAAAAACGCCTTCAAGCGGTTTGCCATTCTCGCCATAAACTTGTTGTTTTACATAAAAAGAGAATGGGGTATATCCCCTTTTTACCAATTCTATAGTATTACCTACCCCACCTGGGATACCTCCATAAGCACGGGAAGCTTCAGGATCATTAACAGCGGATATATTTTCTGTTGTAATTTTATTATATGAAATATTGTAGCCAAAAGACCAGTTGATATCTTTTGAAGTAATTGCAATGACATTGATATTAAAATCAATACCAGTTGAATGCAGGTTACCAATATTAGCGTATACGTGGTTAGTTAGGTTTGTTCCTGCTCCAACCTGAGTATCGAATAATAGATCCTTTGTCTTTTTATAATAATATTCGACGCTGCCATTGATCCTTCCATTCAGGAAGCCATAGTCAAGCGCAATGTTTGAAGTTGCTGTTTGTTCCCATTTGATGAGCGTGTTGTATGCATCGGCACGTAATGTATTTGTAAATGCACCGCCAAATTGATAGCCGGCACTAATATTGCTTGGATCATATACCGCCAAATAAGGGAATAAAGATCCTCCTATATCCTGCTGGCCGGTAACACCATAACCAACCCTCAGTTTCAGGTCAGAGATAGCATCAACGCTTTTCAGGAATGATTCTTCTTTAATTCTCCAGGCTAAAGCAACTGAAGGGAAGTAGCCATTACGGTTTTTTTCGGAAAAACGTGATGAACGGTCATCGCGTATCGTTGCTGTTAACAAATATCTATCCATAAATGAATAGTTTAAACGGCCGAAAGGTGATTCAATATAATATTGACCCGGAAATTGTTGTTGGCCTACAGAAAGCTGTGTTGTCCGGTCTGCCGCATAATTATTTTCAGTTTTGGTATAAAAGTGAAAATATTGGTAGGAATAACCAGCCTGCACATCTAAATGGCTCTTAATTGCTTTAAAATCCTTAGAGTATTTTAAATAATAATCAGCGTTGTAAGTATAATTTTCACTGAAATATTGAGAATAAGCACCCTGGGTTGTAAAGGAAGCGGCTGCTGTTGCCGGTGTAAGATTATTTCCCATCCCATCAGTAATATCGCCACCAAAGGTTGCGTTAGCTTGCAATTCTTTTAAGAAAGGGAAGGTATAATTAAGTGAAAGGTTTCCGAGTCCTCTTTTAGAATATCCATGGCCTGTACTTTCATTTAATAACCCTACGGGGTTACGCGGTGCCAAACTGCTTGGATTGCCGTTGCCGCTGGCATCAAGCCATTCAAAATAGCCTCCGTATTTGGTATTGCCTGAATATACAGGCTGTGTTGGATCAAAAACAACAGCTGAGCCGATGGCCCCCTGATTAGCAAATAATCTATCAGTATAAGTCCCTTTAATATTAAAATCAATCTTAAGGCTCTTATCTAAAAAATCGTGGTTTATGTTTAATGCTACTGTCGTTCTTTTTAAATTATCCCTCTTCAAAATACCATCCTGATCCAGGTAGCCAATTGATAAACGGTATGGAAACCCTTTTATGCCACCTGTGAAGCTGATGTTATTATCTGTTGAAAAAGCCTGTTGATAGATCTGCTTCTGCCAATCAGTATTAGCAGTGCCAACTTCAGCCTTTTGAAGGTCGGTTAAACCGGCCTGCGCACTGCTGGTAACTTCACGGAACTGCGCTGCGGTAAGTACCGGAGCTTCTTTGGTGATTTTTGACAATGAATTTAATGAGCTGAAGTTAACAGTCAGTTTATCACTGCCCTTGCCTTTTTTGGTAGTGATGATGATTACACCATTGGATGCACGTGAACCATAAATAGCAGTGGCCGAAGCGTCTTTCAGGATGTTGAAGGATTCAATATCATTCGGGTTAATGGTTGCAAGCGCATTATCAATACCTGCTATACCTGAATTACTAACCGGTACACCATCAATAACGATCAGAGGGTCATTGCTGGCTGAAATGGAAGCACCCCCACGAATACGGATAGTGCTACCGGCACCTGGAGCACCACTATTAGAGGTAATTTCTACACCAGAAACTTTACCGGTGATCAAAGCCTCGGGCGTAGTGATAGGGCCCTGGTTAAAATCTTTGGCAGTAATAGACACAACCGAACCGGTCAGATCTTTTTTCCGCGCAGTACCATAACCAATAACTACCACTTCATTTAAGTTTGTATTTTCAGGTTTTAATCCAAAATCTAAGGTAAGTACGGAATTACTTACAGTTGCGGTTTTTTTGGCGGCTATGTAACCTACAAATCTTGCGGTCAGCGTATAGTTGCCGGATTTTACACCCGTAATGGCATAGTTACCATTTGCATCGGTAACCGAACCGAGCGTGGAGCCGTCAATACTAACGGATGCGCCTGGAAGGGGTTGGTTGGTCTCATCAACCACCTTACCTTTAATGCTTCCTGTTTGTGCAAATGCCATAACTGACATCATCAGAAATGCACAAAGAAGCATGTACTTTTTTGAGTAATTTTTTCTCATACTTTTTTTTGTGTGTGAATAAAAATGGCGTTTTGCGCCGGTTATAAATTGGTTTGTTAACTTTGCTTTAACAGCATGAGACTAATTTACATTAAGAAGTAATAATTCCAAATTTTATATAAAAGATAATTTTCAATCATTTAATTAAAGCAATTTTAACTTTAAGGAAATGTTTTGAGGGTGTAATTGTTATACAAAAAATTGAATATTTGTGCCAAATTTTATGAATAGTGATGGTTTTACCCGAAAGCAAAGTGTCAAAATTACACATTTAGCAATTTTACTTTAATGCAAGCATTTCCGGGAACGTTCCCGGAGAAATAACTGTTAATGAGACAATTTAAAATGAAAAAAAAATTATTTTTCTGCGCGTTTTTGCTTTTCAGCCAAAGTTTTTTGTTGTTTGGACAGTTAAAAATAACCTTCAAAACAGGTAAAATTCCACCGGTAAACGGAGCCAATGCAAGCCTGTTTTTGGCAGGCGATTTTAACAACTGGAACCCCGGCGATAAGGCCTTTGAGCTAACCAGGAATGAGGCAGGCGGGTACCAGCTTTTAAAAGTTTTGCCCAAAGGTGTTTATAACTTTAAAATCACCAGGGGAAGCTGGCAAACGGTTGAATGCAATGCCACCGGGAGGGCTATTGGTAACAGGGGCATTACTATTTCGAATGATACTACTGTAACATTGAACATTGAAGGATGGCAGGACAATTTTAAACCTGAAGAGAGGAAGCATACTGCCACAGCAAATGTGCAGATCATCAGCGAAAAATTTGATATGCCGCAGCTGGGCAGGCAACGACGGGTGTGGATATACCTGCCTGCAGATTACGGGTCATCTCATAAAAAATACCCGGTGATCTATATGCACGATGGGCAAAACCTGTTTGATGAATATACATCCGGCTACGGCGAATGGGGTGTTGACGAAATACTGGATAAATTAAAGGCAAATGAGCAATGCATAATTGTTGGTATTGACCATGGAGGCGAATACCGGATAACCGAGTATGACCCCTATGATTCAAAATATGGAAAAGGCAGGGGAGGAGACTATGTGGATTTTTTAGCAAAAACATTAAAGCCTTATATCGATCAACATTACCGAACCAAAACCGGTGCACGTCATACTACGATTGCCGGCAGCTCGATGGGAGGCTTGATATCGATGTACGCCGCACTCAAATACCCGGATGTGTTTGGCAATGCAGGTATCTTTTCGCCGGCATTCTGGATTGCGCCCGATGTGTATAAATATGCCGAACAACAGGCTATCAATAAGCATTCGCGGTTTTACTTTGTTTGTGGTGATGCCGAAAGTGAAACTATGGTGGCGGATATGAAAAAGATGGCAGATCTAATCCGTTCGAAAGGGATAAGTGAACAGAATACGCCCGAGGTGATCATCAAAGGCGCCAAACACAATGAAAGACAATGGAATGGTGATTTTCCGGATTTTTATAGTTGGCTAAGCCCCCTCTAAATCTCCCCCGGTAGGGGAGACTTTTTATTCGTTTTGGTTTTTTTAAGTCCTCCCTTCCGGGGAGGATTTAGGTGGGGCTCAATCTCCATCCTGGCTGGTATACAACCAGGTTTCGTTATTACCTACGGGCAGGTTCACCATTTCGCCACGGTTCATTTGCCACCATAAGCGGAGGCGTGGTTTTTCCCGGTTGCCTATCTCATTCATCGAGTCGGCATCGTACAGGCGGCCGTTTACCATTACATATTTTATCTTTTGGCTATTGCGGATATCAGTAAGCGGATTATCATTTAGCACGATCATATCAGCCAGCTTGTTGGTTTCCAGCGACCCTATTTCCTTATCCATGCCTAAATAGGACGCTCCATTGATTGTTGCGCAACGTATAGCCTGCAAAGGCGACATGCCGCCTTGTGCCAGCATCCAGAGTTCCCAATGCGCCCCAAGGCCCTGTAACTGCCCGTGTGAGCCCAGGTTGACCTTTGTGCCGCCATCTGCAATTTGCTTTACATACCTGGAAACCTCGATATGCCCATAATCGCCATATTCGGCGGTTGACCTCCGGCGCGAACGTGCATCAATAATAAATTGCGGCGTGAAACTCAACAGGTGATCGTTTTTCCAAACATCTGTACGGTCGTACCAGTAATTCTCGCCCCATTGGCCCCCATAGCATACAATGAGGGTAGGTGTATAGCCCGATTTGCTGGCATTCCACAAGCTTTTTACATCCTTGTAAACAGGTACTACGGGTATATTATGTTCAATACCGGTATGCCCGTCCAATATCATATTCATATTGGTAAAATAGGTAGAGCCGCCCTCGGGCACCACTTCCATCTGTAGTTCGCGTGCGGCTTCAATAATTTGCTGGCGCTGCTCACGGCGCGGCTGGTTGTAAGTTTTGACGGAAAATGCCCCTACAGCTTTCAATCTCCTGATATTTGACCGTGCATCATCCAGGCTATTGATAACCACTTTAAAATCCCCATCGGCCCCATAAAGTATGGTTCCGGTTGAGAACACCCTAGGGCCAACCATGTTGCCGGCCTTCAGCATCTCTTGCTGGCTGAATACCATTTCAGTATTGGTAGATGGGTCATGCGAAGTGGTTACACCAAAGGCAAGGTTTGCATAATAGTTCCAATCCTGCTGCGGCGAAATGCCATCCGGGCTTGGATGTAAATGGGCGTGAACATCCACTATACCGGGCATAATGGTTTTCCCGGTAAGGTCATACACTTTAGCATCAGCAGGCACAGGTATATCCGATGTTTTGCCGATCAAAGCGATCTTATTTTTATCAATAATGATAGTGCCTTTTTCAATTACCTCGTCACCCTTCATGGTAATAATGCGCGCATTGGTAAAGGCAATTTTCCCGTCAGGTACGTCAGCTTTTAATTTCAGGCCGATATCAGTGCCCGCGGTATCAATTACCGGAGTTTTATCATCCGCCCCGACTGCAAACGGGAAAGCGTTGCGTATATCGCGGGTAAAGTACTTAGGCCCTAAAGTCCACATCAGTTTTTGACTGTCCTTACTCCAATGCAGGTAAGTCCCGGCATCGCGCGTCAGCTTATTAAGAGGGATAGCTTTGTTGGCAGCCGACAGATCCTGCGGATTGCCTGTATGCACCAACGGGGTAATGTAACAGTTAAACAATTCGGTAAATGCCATCCATTTGCCATCGGGGCTTGGGGCAAACTGGGTGGCATAGGTAGAAGTATAAAGCGTTTTTTGATTGGCGCCGGTAGTATCCATCATGCGGAACGTTTTTTTATCCCCATCCGAACTTTGGTAATATATTTTTGAGTCGTCAGTAGAAAATTGGGGGCGGATACCATTATTAATGACCATTTTGGGAGTTCCGCCCGCTGCAGGCATCATGTAGATACCCGGGTTTTTTCCAAAAGAATATCCCAATACCGCGTTCCCCTCGCCCTTACGGAAAATGACCTTATCGCCTTTGTTTGAAAACTTAGGTGCATAATAAAAGCCTTTATCTGCTGTAAGGCGTGTTACCATATGTGTGGTTAGATCTATACGGTTGATAGAGCCTTTTAATTCATCGTTCCAATTAACATAGATCAATGATTTACCATCGGGACTAAATGCGGGATCGTATTCAAGATCAGCTGTAGCTGTGATGCGCCGGGGGATACTATCCGGCAGGGTTTTAACATAAATATATCCTGCCGCATTAAAGGCCACCTGTTTCCCATCGGGAGATGTAGTTAATTGGCGAATCATCTTAACGGGAAATTCGTCCTGGAAAACTTTTTGCTGAAAATGGAGAGACTCAGTAATAGTTTGCTGCGAAATAACCTCAAACGGAACCTCCGCGGCATATAAAGTAGTAATATCAAGGTTCCATATTTTGCCTTTTGCATAAAAAATGATGTTCTTGCTATCAGGTGTCCAGTTAAAATTGGGATACACGCCAAAAATAGCCCATGTCTCCTGCTGATCTTTCGAAAGCTCATCATACACCGGCCATTCTTCACCGGTTGCCAGGTTCTGTAAATAAAGCACAGATTTTAATCTTACCCGTTTTACAAACGCAAGTAATTTACCATCGGGCGATATTTGAGGCCGGCAGGCGCCACCCGCGCCGCCTGCTACAGATTCTATTTGCCCGGTTTCGCGGTTTAATCTTTGTATGGCATAGATGCCCTGGTTGGGGTCTTTGTTGTATTGAAAATAAGGCCCCTGTGTTACGTCCTCACTCCAGTAAACATATTTACCATCGGGCGATACAATGGGTTCACCCGCATCCTGCTGATCGTTTTTACGCTTAGTTAGCTGGATGCCCTCGCCGCCGGTTTTATGGTACAGCCACATTTCTCCCGCACCAAGAGAGCGCGTGCCTGTGAAATGTTTACGGGCCACCAAATATTGCCCATCAGGTGTCCATGATGCATTGTTCAACAACCTGAAATTCTCTTTGGTAACTGCATGCTTGTTGGTGCCATCGCTGTTCATGATCCAGATATTGTCGCCGCCATCTTTATCGCTGGTATAGGATATCTGCTTGCCATCTGGGCTGTAACGGGGCTGCACTTCCCATGCTTTACCCGTAGCTAAAGTAGTAGCCTTGCCGCCTTTTATGGGTATCGAATAGATATCACCCAAAAGATCGAAAACGATGTTTTGACCATCCGGGCTTACATCCAAATCCATCCAGGTGCCTTCATCGGTACTAATCGTTACTTTTTTAGATGGCCCGGGAGGGTTTTCTACGTTCCATTTCTGGGCGTTGGCCAAAAATGCAAAAAGGATAAAAACGGAAAGGAGGAAGAACTTTTTCATAGCAGCTTATGGAATGGCAAAACTAAGTCAAAAGATTTAATTTCACTATAATTTCAATTGCACACCTTGCAGGGCTGAATTAATTGGAATATTACTGAGCTATTCTCAAAGAGAAAAAAATAAATAAATATTTTTAAGCTTGATTATTTAATGATTGTAGCCTATTAATGCAGTAAAGTAAATCTCATTTACTATTTTGCTGAGCCCTGTTAGAAATAGCGGGGCTTTTTCTTTTATATAAATTAAATAGGAAATACTAATCCTAACACAATCAGGATGAAACCTAAAAAGCATAGAATTAAACCTGCACTTGGTGTTGTGATTTTAAATGATCCTATAACAAAGTTCATTTCAATTATACTTTCTGATTTGGTTTGTTTTAGCATTAAGGCGATTCCTTTATATATCAAAAAGAACCCGACTAATTCAGGAATTATTTTGTGAATTTCATTCACCAATAATTCGTTTAAACGATTTTGCATTGAAAATCAATTAAAAATTAATACACTGTTTAATGTTCTACAGTTCTATTAATTAATTGACTTTCTATATAAGTGGGGGAGAAAGGAAAATTAGTTCAATAAGACTGCAAACAATTTAATTTGCACTGAGCCATACACTTCAGATTTTAAGATTTAAAATTTTGTAGTATTAATCACTTCAAATTTATTAAGGAAATTTTAATATTCCAAATTATTAATTCACTGCTTTCTTTTGACAGGTGAAGCGTAGGGATTGTATTTCCCGTTAGCAGTTAATAACAAGTCATATTTTAAGTCCCGGTTATTTAAAGATTTTGCAAATTTAATAAGATTCTCAGCCAAAGAACCAGGAACCACATCGAGCCATTCACTAAAATCATTACTTCGGGAGTTAACAATCTTATCATTTTTATATTCTATTGTAGATTTGATTTGATATTGTTTATTAAGGGTATCAATAGTTACCCTCATAACAGCATTCCTTATATAAGAACCCTTTTTTGTATGCACTTTCTGATATAGGTTAGTCCATACAATTACAATATTTTCTCTGATTTCATAATTTGCCAATTGTTGAATATCATCCGCTAATGTATCAACAAGGTAAATAGCACCTTCAGCAGTACCATTAAGGTACATCCATCGATTATTTTGAGCAGAAACTTTTGCACCGATAAGGGATAGGAATAGCAATAGGATTAAGGTTTTAAATTTCATAATTGTGACAAATAAGGTAGTTAAATATATGACTAACTTTTGAAATATTAATCCTTTGAAAATTATGTAAATAATAAAGCCCCTCCGTTTGAAGGGGCAGTTAAAGATTTTCCATAAATTAATAATTTACGTTAAATAATTTACTTTTTTCTCGTTTGAGCCAAATCTGATGCAGCTACACTTTTTTGCGCAGATGTTGATTTAGGGTTACTAAGAATTTTTGAGGCTTGAGAAGCCACTTTTGCTGAAGTTTGTTTTGAATTAGCCATTTTGTGTTATATGTAGCTTTGTTGATACTACAGTATAAATCTACACTTTTGACCCCAATACTAAAAATGTTAGTTTTCCACAAGGGTTGCAATTTCCCACATTTAAAGATTGTTAACAATAAGGTAAAATTAGTGTCCAACTCTCACTTATTAATCGTGCATATATCCCATTAGCTATTCAATATAGAATATTAAGAGAATATGCCATTGAATTAAAAAATGTTTGGTGTTATCCCTTAAAGTTGATCATTGCTTTTTGGGAAAAGTAATTTTCCTGATCCTGAAGTTGCCATTATCACATACATACAGGTCGCCAACAGTATCTACCGTCATGCCCCTGATATAATGGAAGTTAGCTTTTAAAGCTTCGCCGTCTTTATAGCCCGGCTCGCCTGTGCCGGCTATGGTGGTTACTATGCCGGCAGCTGATACCATGCGGATCAGGTCCTTTGTTTCGGCAACAAAGATATTGCCTTTGGCATCAATGGCCATACCGCTGAAATTATCAAAACTTGCTTCAGTAGTAGCCTTGCCATCAGTAAGGCCCTGCTTGCCATTGCCCGCGTAAGTGCTGTAGGTTTGATTTCCAACATCAACCTTAATAATGGTATGGGTTTCGTTTGAGGCGATGTATAAAAAGCCTAATGAATCGGCGGCTAATGCGTTTACCGTATATATTTTCGCTTTTATGGCCGGGTGGGGATGCAGGAAACCGCTTTGATCATCGCCAATCAGTGTGGTAACATCGCCATTGGGCGTGATCTGCCTGATGGTATTGAACGTAGTGCCGGCTACATAAAAATTGCCTTGTTTGCTGATAGTTATACAATCAGGTTGCGCGAATCCGGCGGCATTACCCGGGCCATCCTGGTCGTAGGAACCATGATCACCGTTACCCGCTAATAGCATGACCTGGTTATCGGGAGCTACTTTATAAATTACATTCACGAAATCATCGCTGATGTATAAGTTACCTTTAGCATCGCGCGTAAGCCCGGAAAACTCGGCAGAGGCAGCGATCTGTGTACTTAAAGTAGTGACCTCACCCGCGGGGCTGATTTTCCTGATCTTTGGTGAAAAATCACTTATTACATATAAGTTGCCGTTTTTATCAATGGTAATTCCCAAAGGGTTAAAAAAGCTTGCGGCTGCGCCTGTTCCGTCAACAACGGCCTGGCTGCTATTGCCAGCAACAGTGGTGACCATCGGTACAGGTGTTACATTGATTGTTGAATCGGTGGGAGGTACAGTGACCGGTTTTGGGTCGTGTGCTTTATGATCGCAGGCTGTAAAGCCAAATAACGCAATAAATAGTACAAGGTGTAGGTTGTTCTTTGTGTTAGTACCCATGAAAAATAGTTGCCCTAATAGATTATCAGCCTGTTTTTTATAGTTTCAAAGATAAGATAAGCGGGCAAATTCGAAAATATTAATGCATAATGTAGTTAAATGGTCACGTTGGATGTGCCATTGCCGATTACTAAATCCGAAGTTGTAAATTCGGCATCCGAAATTTAAAATGACTATCCAGGAGATATTAAAACAATATTGGAACCACGATACCTTCCGCCCCTTGCAGGAGGAGATCATCCAGTCTGTTTTATTGGGCCGGGATACCTTGGCTTTGCTGCCCACCGGTGGCGGCAAGTCGGTCTGCTTCCAGGTTCCTGCTTTGGCAAAGGAGGGGATATGTGTCGTTATTTCGCCGCTGATTGCGCTGATGAAAGACCAGGTGGAAACCTTGAAGGCGAAAGGGATAGAGGCCATGGCCATTGTATCCGGCATGAGCAAGCGTGAGGTTGACATCGCGCTGGATAATTGTATCTACGGGCCGGTTAAATTTTTATACCTGTCGCCCGAGCGGCTGCTTTCTGAATTAGTCAAGGAGCGCATTAAATACATGAATGTCAACCTCATTGCGGTTGATGAGGCGCATTGTATTTCGCAATGGGGCTATGATTTCAGGCCGCCTTATTTGCATATCGCCGATCTGCGCGAACTGCACCCTGATGTCCCTGTATTGGCCCTTACAGCTACGGCTACTGCCGAAGTGCGGGATGATATCCAGCAAAAACTTTTATTTAAACAATGGAATGTTTTTCAGCAGAGTTTTGAGCGGAAGAATATCAGCTACGTGGTGCAGCATGATGAAAACAAATTTCGCAAGTTGCTGGATATTCCTAAAGGTGTTAAAGGCAGCGGTATTGTTTATGTACGAAGCAGAAAAGAGACTGCTGAGATCGCCAAATTTTATAATGAAAACGGGATCAAGGCTGATTTTTATCATGCCGGGCTTACCATGGAGCAGCGATCATCCAAACAGGAAAGCTGGAAAACTGACCATACCCGCATTATAGTAGCCACCAACGCTTTTGGAATGGGTATTGATAAACCCGATGTGCGTTTTGTGATCCATAAGGATATGCCCGAGAGTTTGGAGGCCTATTACCAGGAGGCTGGCCGGGCAGGGCGCGATGAACATAAGGCTTATGCCGTATTACTATATAATTATGGAGATCGTCTTAAAAATGAAAAGCGATTCCTGACCAATTTCCCTACGGTTGATGAAATTAAGCTGGTATATCATAGTCTGGGCAATTACTTCCAGTTGGCATATGGGACAGGCGAGGGGGTAAGCTTTGATTTGGACCTGAGCGAGTTTTGCGCGCGTTTTAAGCTCGATCCCACCAAAACCATTAATGCTTTAAAGTTTTTGGAACAGGATGAATATTTGTCGTTCAACGAAAGCGTGTTTTTGCCTTCAAGGTTCAGGTTCGAGGTTTATAACGAGGAGTTGTATAATTTTCAAATTCAAAATTCTTCGTGGGACCCGTTCATTAAAACCCTGCTGCGCTCTTATGGCGGATCATTTGAAAATTACGTGCGACTGCGCGAGCACGACCTTGCCCGGCGGAGCAACCTGAGTGTACAACAAGTAATGGAGGGACTGAAACAATTGCAGGAAATGGGGATACTCAATTACCTGCAGCAAACCGATCAGCCGCAAGTCACTTACCTGCGACCACGGCAGCATAATAAGGATCTGATCATCAACAAACGCTACATAGAGGAACGCAAAGCCATCTATCGCAAAAAAATGGAAGCGGTGTTTGCCTATGCCGAACACAAAAAATGCCGTAGCCAAATGTTGCTGGCTTATTTTGATGAGCTTGACACACATAAGTGCGGCGTATGCGATGTGTGCCTCGAAGAAAAGCGGCAAAGGAACCTTACCGAAACGGCTGATAACATTACCGGCGAGATAGTAGAATTATTAAGCGTAGATAACCTCACCATCGGCTCATTGATCACCTCGCTCAAAACCGGTACCGAAAAAGACCGGATAGAAACCGTAAGGCTGTTGCTGGATGCCGGCAAGATAAAGACGGATGGGGAAAAATACTATTTGTAAGTCTGAACCGCTGATTTTATATGATTATCCTGATTTCGCTGATTATGATCACTACTGATAGGCGGTTAAACTAACCACCAACACAAAAATTCTTCATCTTTTCACCGACATATTTCCGGCGTTCACCGGGAAAATCATGGCGTACATCTATTTGACGGTATTTTGATGTAACGTTTTTATTTTGACTACGTCTTATGGATGTATTTAAAAATAAAGAAATACAAAAACTACTGACAATCAAAATAATAATATAATGAAAACTAAAATTTTATCCTTCGTAACTATCGCAGCCATAGTATTAGGAATAAGCAATTCAACATTCGCAGCAACTAAAGATGGTGGTGCTGCTAAAAATAACGAAGTAAGCACAGTGCTTACCAATGTAAGCAAGATCAACAAAATCGAAATTCACGGAAACGTTGAGTTATATGTATCAGAAGGTACAAGCGACCAGGTGAAGGTTTACAACCACTACTATGCTGAGAGCGCTTTGGTACAAAGCCAAAAAGGCGTGTTACGCATATCATCCTACACAGATCAGAAATTAGTGGTTTGGGTTACTGCGGAAGACCTGCGTGCCATATCAGCTTATGATAACGCCGAAGTAAAATCATTTGGTAAGCTTTCACAACTTGAATTGAATGTGGACTTGCACAACAACGCGTCAGCCAAATTGAACCTGGATAATTACAGCGCCAATGTAACTGTAGCAGATCATGCTAAAGCCGACCTGAGTGGTTATGCTAACCAGTTCCACCTGAACCACGATGTGGCCACAAGCATAAACAAATTCAACTTTGCCGCCGCTCATTACAGCGAAAATAAAAACCTGCCTGCCAATAACAACTTCATAGAAGTGGCCGGTATCTAATTCAACTTTTGCAAAAGTTCAACATATATTTTAGAGAGCTATCTGTTAGGGCAGGTAGCTTTTTTTATGCTTCATTCCTTCATCCGGGAACGTAATGGCGAATTACAGCTTTGTCAACTTTTTAAAAGTTGACAAAGCTTTCAAATACCATTAATTTTGATGTACTAATAGACGAAGCTATGTTAGACGAACTAAGTAAAAAAGACAAGAAAGCTGCCCGGGAGATAATCGGCAAGGGCTTGGACAGAGATTTTAAGAGGGGATTGCTTGAATTTGAAGTCATATTGAAAAAATGGCGAAGCGAATCAGAAGATGATCGGGACTGTTATCATCGCTTGTATGAGTCAGTATCCCAGTTTAACAAATATCTTAAAAGAACATATGATTATATGCCAGGCTCACGATACCTGGATGTGTTAACCTTGCAGCTTCGCGATCAATTAATCGATGCTACAGAACTCGACGCATTAAGTCAGGAACCGAAAGATTACATCTTACGTTTGGCTAACCGGGAGTGATCGGGTTAGTCTATTACACCCAAAGGAAAAATATCCTACTGACTAACCCGCCATTTTGAAATCATCACATTACCAAACCTAATGCCGATATTTATACTAAATAAATTTTAAGGTTATGGAAATCAATTATTGGTGGATTGGCCTTTTTCTGCTGGCGGCAATAGCGCTGATCATCTGGCTGATCAAAAGAAACCGGAAAGATGAGAAGGAATTTGAGCAGGAGATCATACAAAAGGAACTTAAGCCGGAAGATCATGATGATGACGAGCCGGTTCCTTCGTAAGCACCAAACGTTCCTACCGGAACGTGAATTTCCAACCGTACTGTTCAACTACCAACGAGGCGTTCCGATGGAACGCGCAAAAAAAGACAACACAACCTGCCTTTACTGTGATTTCGGGGTAGGGATAGAATGTAATTAGAGGTATGGAAAAGGCATTTGTGCCGTTCGTTTGCCTGCGGCATCCGCCCACCACCATCCGCCAAACTTTTTCACCGACCAAATTCCCCGGTTTACCGGGAAAAACCCCTCCTACAACTAATAGAGGCCATTTTGCTGTAACGTATTTCTATTGGGATCGTCTTATTGGTGTATTTGAAAACATAACAAAACAACAACAGACACTCAAAATATTAAATATCATGAAAACTAAAATTTTATCCTTCGTCACTATCGCAGCCATAGTATTAGGAATAAGCAACACCACCCTCGCAGCTACTAAAAATGATTCAGCTGCCAAGAATAATGAAGTAAGCACAGTGCTTACCAATATAAGCAAGATCAGCAAGATCGAAATTCACGGAAACGTTGAGTTGTATGTATCTGACGGTTCAGCCGACCAGGTAAAAGTTTACAACCGTTACTATGCCGAAAGCGCAATGGTTCAAAACGAAAACGGTGTATTACGCATCTCATCATACTCAGCAAAAAAACTGGTAGTTTGGGTTAGCGCTTATGACCTGCGTTCAATCACCGCTTATGACAACGCTGAAGTAAGATCATTCGGTAAACTTGCACCTATAGGCATGGAGATCATCTTGCACAACAATGCTTACGCAAACCTTGACATGAACGGTTACAGTGCAAACATCACCGTAAACGACCGCGCTAAAGCCGATCTTACCGGTAACGTAACTGATTGTAACTTAAAATGTTCAAAATCATCAAGTGTTAACAGTACTAACTTTGTAGCCGATAACATGAACAGAACTGATGCTGACAAAGCAAAGAAAAACATAGAACAAGAATTTGTAGGATTATAATCGAAACAAATAAACTCAACATATAATTTCAGAAGCCATTCATTTAAAGAATGGCTTTTTTATATTTGATGTAACCAAAGCCATGTATAGTAAGTCCAAGCAATAAAACCATCTCAAACCATTAACCCAATCAACCCAATGAAAAAGACATATTTAGGCGCGATATTATTTATAGCGATAGTTTCGCTCACTGCATTATCATCCTGCAGGTTCAAATGCATAAAAGGATCAGGCCATGTAATTACCGAAACGCATAAATTAACCGAATTTAAGCAGATCGATATTTCGGGCGGATTTAAAGTTAATTTAAAGCAGGACAGCAGTTTTGTGGTAACCATTAATGCCGATGATAACCTGATGAAATATATACACTCATCTATAGATGGGGATAGGCTGCACATTTACACCAAAAAGAATATGTGCGGCAGCGGAGAAATGACGATCACCATCGGGGTGAAAAACCTGGAAGAACTTAAAGGGTCGGGGGCTGTAGATTTTGGTGCTGACGGAAAGATCACTACAAAGGATCTTAATATATATTTGAACGGCGCAAGCAAAATCAATCTGGACCTGAATGCAGCCAATGTAATCACCAAAGGTACCGGTGCAAGCGAAATTAATTTGAAAGGCCAGGCAAGTTCACACAAAGTGGATCTGACAGGCAGCGGTAAATTATACGCATTAGACTTTGTAGTTGGCGCCTACGATATTGAAACAACCGGGGCCAGCCATTGCGAGATCAATGTTTTAAAAGATCTGAATGTGCATACCACTGGTGCCGCCGAAATACAGTATCGCGGCAATCCAACCAATGTGAATAGCAGCAAAACCGGCGCCGCATCTATTACCAAGATCAATTAAGAAAAGCATAGTTCAAGTAACTTAAAGAGCCCCGGTTTACAGGGCTCTTTTTTTTGTGCCCTGATTAGGTGAATTGCACCTGTGGTTAATTTTTCAAAAAATTATTAATACCTTTGCACTCCCAAAACAAGACACATGCAGATCAACTTAAATGCATGACTGACATGGGATTTTAAGTTAAAAAATACGCGGAAAAACGATGAATATTTCAAAGGAAAACATTGACAATCTAAATGCAATTCTAAAGATCAATATCAAACCCGAAGATTACCAGCCAAGGGTAGATAAAGCGATAAAAGAACAGGCTAAAAAGGCTAAAATACCTGGTTTCAGGCCCGGTATGGTTCCTCCGGCACACATCAAAAAGATGTATGGCAAAAGCATTTTGGTTGACGAAGTAAATAACCTGCTTTCGGATACATTGAATAACTATATCACCGAACAACAACTGGATGTATTGGGCCAGCCGTTGCCTAAGTTTGATGATAGCAAACAATACAACTGGGATTTTGCCGATGATTTTGAGTTTAACTACGAGGTAGGTTTAGCGCCTGCATTTGAGGTTGATTTTTCATCAAAGGATAAGGTTACCCAATATGTGATCAAGGCGGATGACGAAACTTTGGCCGCTCGTATCAAAAATATACGCCGCAGCTATGGCAAAATGACAAATCCTGACGTATCGGCAGATGATGATGTTCTTTATGCCGAATTAGTACAGCTTTCGCCTGATGGTTCTGTTTTTGATGAAGGAATAAGCAATACAACATCTGTTCGTTTAGACCAGGTACAGGATGATAAGGTAAAAAAATCTCTGATCGGTTTAAAAAAGGATGACGTAATAACGCTGGATATCCAGAAGGCCTATAAAAATGATGCGACACGTATCGCGGCCATATTAAAGGTTGATGAAGAAACAGCGGCTGAGTTGAAATCAAATTTCCGCTTAACGGTTAAAAATGTAAACCGTTTGGAAGAAAGTGATTTGAACCAGGAGTTCTTTGACAAATTATTTGGTGAAGGTACTGTAACTACCGAAGAAGAATTTAGAGCTAAAATTACCGAAGAAGTAGAATCAATGTATGCCCAGGATTCGGAGCGCAAATTGCAAAACGACCTGTATACGTTGAGTAATGAAAAGGCTAAGTTCGATCTTCCGGATGAGTTTTTGAAAAGGTGGCTGAAAGCTACTAATGAAAAACTGACCGATGAAGAATTAACAGGTGGTTATAAAGATTTCGCTCAAAACCTGAAATGGACCTTGCTGGAAAACAAGATCATTAAGGATAATAAGATCGAGATCAAATACGAAGAGGTATTCGGCGCTGCTAAACAACGCCTGGAGGCACAATTCAGGATGTATAGCCCGCAGCCTATCAGCGATGAGCAGTTGGGACAATACACCGTTCAGTATTTACAGAATAAAGAAGAGGCCAACAAGCTGTTTGAAGAAGTAAAAGCAGGCAAGGCCTTAGATTACCTGAAAAGCGTAGTTACTTTAGAACAAAAAGAAATATCTGCTAAAGACTTTGCTGAGTTAGTAAAGTAGGCGAGGCGTTCGGCGCAAAGATTTAATATTAGTACTAAACCAAAGCAACTCAGATAAAGGGTTGCTTTTTTTTTACAGCAGCTTTTTACCTCACCATGTAATTTTACTTTTAACACAGTAATTATATTCAACTAAAAACTATATTTAACGCAATAAATAAACACAGAAAAATATCAATCATGGACAATATAGATAGAAACGAATTCAGAAAATACGCGGTAAAGCATCACCGCATCAACAGTATTTATGTAGACAAATATTTGGCTGGCGTTGACAGAAACGCGATGCCATCAGGTATAGCTACTACCGTACCAAGCGGCATGACACCATATATTATCGAGGAGCGCCAATTGAACGTAGCCCAAATGGACGTGTTCTCGCGTTTAATGATGGATCGTATCATATTTTTAGGCGATGCCATTTATGATAATATCGCTAACATCATCCAGGCGCAGTTATTGTTTTTGCAATCAGCAGATGCTAAGCGCGATATCCAGATCTACATCAACTCTCCGGGCGGTTCGGTTTATGCCGGTTTAGGCATTTATGATACCATGCAGTTCATATCAAACGATGTGGCAACTATTTGTACCGGTATGGCAGCATCAATGGCTGCAGTATTATTATGCGCCGGTACGCAGGGTAAAAGGGCAGCGTTGCCACATTCAAGGGTAATGATTCACCAGCCATCAGGTGGTGCGCAAGGTCAGCAATCGGATATCGAGATCAGCTACCACGAGATCACCAAGTTGAAGAAAGAACTGTACCAGATCATTGCCGACCATAGTGGCGCTCCATTCGAAAAAGTATGGGATGCATCAGACCGTGACCATTGGATGATTGCTGAAGAGGCCGTAGAATTTGGCATGGTAGATGAGATTTTGCGCGGAAGTAAAGGAAAGAAATAAAAAACAATGCGCTTGATTAAAGCGTATTAACAATAATTATATAGCCAAAGGCGTTGCAATAATGCCGATAATTTATTAAATTTGGTTATACATCAGATAAGATGAATAAAAACAGCAAAGAGATAAGGTGTTCGTTTTGTGGTGCTGGTAAGCAGGATTCCCTGATGCTGATAGCCGGGCTTGATGCACATATTTGTGATAAATGTGTGAACCAGGCTAACGAGATATTGGCAGAAGAGCTGAAAGTACGAAAGGTAAAAACATCACCTTCAGCACCTGCATTGTTAAAGCCTGCCGAAATGAAAAGTCACCTGGATCAGTATGTTATTGGCCAGGATGATGCAAAGAAAATACTGTCTGTAGCCGTTTACAATCATTACAAACGTTTAGGTCAGCGCATTGAAAAGGATGAGGTTGAGATAGAAAAGTCAAACATTATTATGGTGGGAGAAACAGGTACGGGTAAAACCCTGCTTGCCAAAACCCTTGCCAAAATTTTGAATGTTCCTTTCTGTATCTGCGATGCTACTGTATTAACAGAGGCCGGTTACGTGGGCGAGGATGTGGAAAGTATCCTGACCCGCTTGTTACAGGCTGCTGATTATGATGTGAGCGCTGCCGAAAAAGGGATCGTATATATTGATGAGGTGGATAAAATTGCCCGTAAGAGTGATAATGCATCCATTACCCGTGATGTATCCGGCGAAGGTGTGCAACAGGCTTTATTGAAAATCCTGGAAGGCACGATGGTTAATGTTCCACCACAGGGCGGGCGTAAGCATCCCGATCAGAAAATGATCACGGTGAATACTAACAATATCCTGTTTATATGCGGTGGTGCTTTTGATGGTATCGACAAAAAGATAGCCAACAGGCTGCGCACGCAAACAGTAGGATATAAGATGTCGCACCATGAAGGTGAGGTTGATCTGAAAAACCTGTATAAGTATATCACACCGCAGGATCTGAAATCATTTGGTTTGATACCCGAGTTGATAGGGCGTTTGCCGGTATTAACTTACCTGAATCCATTGGATAGGAATGCGTTACATAACATCCTGACCGAGCCTAAAAACTCATTATTGAAACAGTACAAAAAACTGTTTGAATACGAAGGTGTAAAGCTGGAGTTTGACAATGAGGTGCTTGATTTTATTGTAGATAAAGCAATGGAATTTAAATTGGGCGCCCGTGGCTTACGCTCGATTTGCGAAGCGATCATGATCGATGCCATGTTTGAGTTCCCTTCTAAAAAAGATGTCAAGAGATTAAGTGTGACGTTAGATTACGCGCTTGATCAATTTGAAAAATCTGATCTTAAAAAATTAAAAGTAGCTTAACAATAGTAATAAGCTTAAAACTTATATTTGTAACACAAACCCTGGTGTAACGCCGGGGTTTGTTGTATAAAAGCAATGTCATGCTGAACTTGTTTCAGCATCCCACTTATAGGTCTACACTATACATGTCTGCTTATCCTGTGAGGTGCCGAAACAAGTTCGGCATGACTGAAAGGAGAACCCATGAACGAAGAAAAAGCCATCAAAAAAGACGCCATCGATACCCCGAAAGTAAAAGAAGTAGAGTCGGCTGTAAAATCTGGACTCAAAACAAAGGAAGCAATTGTGGCCAACTGGTTGCCACGGTATACCGGCCGGCCGTTAGCGGATTTTGGCGGATACATTATCCTGACCAACTTTTCTAAATACCTGCAGTTGTTTTCTTTATGGAATGATAACGCCCCGATTATGGGTATCGATAAGCCCATGCAAAGCGTTTCGGCCAATGGGATAACTATTATAAACTTTGGTATGGGCAGTTCGGTGGCGGCAACTGTAATGGATCTGCTTACCGCCATCAAACCCAAAGCAGTTATTTTTTTAGGGAAGTGCGGCGGACTCAAAAAGAAGAATAGTGTAGGCGACCTGATATTACCCATAGCGGCCATAAGAGGCGAGGGGACATCAAATGATTACCTTCCCGCCGAAGTGCCTGCACTGCCCTCATTTGCCCTGCAGAAAGCGATATCAACCACCATCAGGGATTTTGGTCGCGACTATTGGACCGGTACCTGCTACACCACCAACCGCCGGGTATGGGAACACGATAAAGTCTTTAAAAAATACTTGAAAACTTTGCGCGCCATGGCGGTTGATATGGAAACAGCTACCATTTTTACAACAGGTTTTGCCAATAAAATACCAACCGGCGCTTTGCTCTTAGTATCCGACCAGCCTATGATACCTGAAGGTGTAAAGACCGCCGAAAGTGATTCGAGCGTAACAGAACAGTTTGTGGAAACACATCTGCGCGTTGGCATCGAATCGCTAAAGCAATTGATAAATAATGGGTTAACGGTTAAGCACTTGAAGTTTTAATGGTGGTTGATAGTTAATTAAGTCGGATTTGGTTGATTGAGTTAAATTTTCATCAATTTCATCACTTATTTAACCAACTCTGCTACTTACCGATCATAACCTTCTTCATCCCTTCCCGGCCATAAAAAACTGGGAAGTACATCATTTCTGCCTTGGCAGGATTGAGATTGTAAATACCATCATAACGCGGCAGCAGGTTAATGGTGAACGTGTATTTACCTTGCTTAAGCTTCCTGCTAAAAATGCTGACCCGATCTTTAAAGCATTCCCGGTGCGCCTCGTTCTCCCATGATTGTTCCTTGTTTTCGTAGGAACATCCTGCCGGGATCGGGATATTGATCATTACATAATCGGCATCACCTTTAACCATGATCTCTGCCTTCAATTGAATGGGTTCGCCTCCCTTTAACCTGCTAAGCTTGTCACCAGTTTTTTCGAACCAGGTATCAACAGTAAAATCCTTATTTGTTTTTTGGGGAGCTTTATTCCAGTATTGCTGGTAGCCGGTAATATAAATAGGTAAGGTTCCGGTTTTACTTAACCTGATCTCATTATCTTTCAAAGTGGTAGTATAAGGAAAGACGTTTACAGTTTCAGTTTTGGCGCCACTGATGATTAGCGAGGCCGGTTTTAATTGCTTGCTTTCCATTAGCAGATCAGGTAATATAGTTTCCAATATTAAAGCGGATTCATAAGTGTTTCTCCACCCTCCATCCCTGCGTTGTTCTAAAAAGTATCCCCGTATTTTTGTCAGTAGTTCGGCATGTTTGCCTTCATTCTTAATGATCCGGTACGCCAGCACACTTAATTGAATCGAATTATCAAAAAACTGGTAACTGTCTTCGCCCCAATAAACATTGCCAAACATGGTATGGTGCATGGTAGCTAAAAGACTGTCAATTGTTGCGTGTGATCCAACCTCCTGTTTTAGCAGCATCAGTTTGAAAATATTGTAACGCGATGCTTGTTTTTGAGCCAGGTTTTCCTTGTTGATAATGGTAATATATTTTTGATAATCGACTTTAGCGTCCAGTTTCCGAAGTAACTGCAGGCAGATAAGCTTGTCCTGGCCCCTATAACTTTCCAATTGATAAACCAGGTACTCCGTTAATTTTTGCTCATCCAGGTTGATACCATAACCTTCTTTTTTGGCATCCAACAGGGTCTCAACCGCATGCAGGCTTATCCAAAGTTCTTCGTCAGTATCCTTCCACCAGCCCCATGTCCCTTGTGTTTTACGATTCTGCTCAAGCTTTTTAATGATTTCCAGCACGTTTTTTTTGTGTTGAAATGGCTCATTCAAAAAGGCTTTAATTCTCTTTTCAGATAATAAACCGATCAGTTTTGAGGCAAGCTGCTCATTACACAAATATTTGTAATCCCTCAAACGCGATGCTTCCTCGGCCAAAACAGGTAACACCGATGTTTCAGCCCGGAAAGTCACCGGCCCCATCGCCGGGTCAAATTTCAGGTTAATGCTGGTATCCCGGTTTAAAGCTTCAAATATACCAACAGTCTCCTCAACCCCTTGCTGAATAACCGGTATTTTCCTTCTCTCACCATCAAAATAACCATTATCACGTTTAACCGTATATTCAAAGGTCAGGCTGTCGGTATTTTCAGCAGTAATGCTTAAAGTATCTATTTTTGAATTCGTAACACTTAGCGCGTCATTTTTAATTTCCTTACCATTATAGCTGAAAGTCCTGTTTACGTTTACCGCATCAGCGTTATAATTCATTACTTTACCTATAATGTTCATTTGATCGCCCGCAACAGCAAACTGTGGAGATAGGAAACTGGCGCTTAACGGTTTGAATGATTTGATCTGCCCTTCCTTAAACCCGGATTCCTTTTGACCATTTATGGCAATAATAAAGGTGCGCCAATTGGTAATATCATCCGGGAAAGTACTGGTAAAAGTGGCTTTGCCGTTTTCATCAGTACTGAGTTTAGGTTGCCAGTAGCCATAATCGGAGAAGTTTTTGCGTAGTGATTGCTCAGTATCCTGTGGGGTTGCCACTGCAGCAATATTTGCGGTTTTCTGTTTATTGGTGGTGATAAGCACAACACCATTAGCCGCCCGGCTGCCATATAAGGCGGTAGCTGCCGCGCTTTTCAATAAATTAACTTCACTTATCATGGAGGGGTCTACTCCATCAAGGTTTTTGACGATAACACCATCAATAATATAAAGCGGCTCCTGTCCGGCTATATTTGAAGTTCCACGTATATGGATTTTATCACTTGATCCCGGTGCTCCTTCTTCTATGAGTGAAAACCCCGCCGCCTGCCCCTGCAGCATGGATACCGAAGAAATTGAACCTGTAACACTCTTTCTGCTTTGTGTGGTATAACCCGTTACTACTACCTCCCGGAGCGCTGAATTGGCAGGATCGAGTGTGATCTTTACAAAACTCCCGGGCATTATGTCAACTTCCTTAGTAATATATCCTATAAAGCTGATCACTAATTTGCCCGAAACCGGAGCCTTTAAGCCAAAATTGCCATTCACATCGGTAACAGCACCGAAATTTGTTCCTTTAATTTTTACCGTCGCACCAATAACAGGCATTTTATCATCTCCGCCACTAACCTTCCCGGTTACATACCCGCCAAATTCTTTATCGCTGGCATATCGATCATTAAAAGCTTCCTTTATTTTTAGAGCGTCATTCTCGATATTATAATCCGAATTATCGTACCGCCCCGTCCTGCTATTGATAATAGCGCTGATCTTTATACTTACCGAGTCTTTAATATGTGTGGCCGTTATTGGCAATTTATAATAGTTAATGCCATAAGGTTTTATGCTGATATTTTCTTTAATGTCATAATTATCACCCCTTAACAGGTACAGCACCCGGTAATTGCCTTTGCGCAGGTAACCCAGGTTAACGGCGTTCCCAGGATATATTCTTATAAAATCAGGATCGCCATAGCGATAGATGATCACGTTTTTGATCAATATCGGCTCTTCTTTTTTCTTGATTTGCTTGTCAATTACAAGCTGCCCTGCCGGGTTTTCTTTTACATAACTATTTACAAAAAGTTCCTGCGAGTTGCTTCTCAGATCCAGGTATTGCTGCCAGATACTATCTGCCCTGGCTTGCGTAAGTGCATATTGCGTGTAATCATCGATGCCTGGCACAGAGGAAAGAACTTTATTAAAAGGGTAGGCTGTCGGGATACTTTTTTGCTTCAGAAAGCCGGGCTCAAAAAGATAAGAGAAACCAGGTTCGGCCAAAAAGTGTACCGGCTTTTCGCCATACAGATCGAAAGTAGCATAGTTACCTTGCAAAGGGCCGGCAAGTATATTCCTTCGTGTAGCGAACTGCGGGTTTAAAAATAAAATGTGATCATTTTGCTTGATCAGGGCCATCTTCTGATCAAAATTATCTATCATGGTGATCATATATTTATTGATCAACTCCGCCTCATAGCGGCCTAAAGTATCTGATACTTTGGTTGATGGTAAATAGTCAGCATTCAGGCTTAATATCAATTTTTTAGAGGGCTCCACATACACACTATCCAGTTTTATATTCCGATGGCTGGTCCTGAACCTCAGCGAGTGCCTGCCGGGTGCAACCATAAAACTGTATCTGCTCAGTTGCTGGGCCTGGCTAAAATATACCGGCTTTTCATCAATATAAAGTATATGCACGGGTATTATATCGCCATCTTTTACAATAAATGGCGAGATCTGGGTGATGGTATCAACAACCGGTTCTGCTATTTTATATAGGCTTTTTGTATGGGTAAATTGATAATAAGCAATACTATCAAGCCCCATTTCGCGTCCCCAGCGGTTCCAGTTAAGTTTTATTGTCCCACTGGCATCAACCTCATCCGTTTCAAAAGGTATTTTTGTTTTTGGGGAATTGTATGACCGCCCGAGGTAGGGAACATAAGGTGCGTGATAATCTTTGAATTTACCGGTAATTGACCAGGCAGTCAGGTCTGTGTTGGCAACCGGCTTACCGGTTATATCAGTAACTACTATATCAGTTTGCACCTGTTGCCCCGGGTATATAAATACGGGTTGTTTAACATTGATATTAAGCATATCATCCCTGTAAACTATGGCCCCGGTTTGTTCAGATTTACTTTCGCCGCCCCATATGTAATTTACCAGGCAGGTTACAATTTTCGACTCACTGAACGCTCTTTTGTAAAACAGATGATCGGCCCGCCCGGCATCAATTATATCCTTTCCCGCGAAGATAGTGTACCAGAAAGTGAGGTTGCGGGGATTGTTAACCTTAATAAATAAGGAATCGATACTACGTTCTCCTGATACGGATATATTGGCTTCCTGTTCTTTAAGCTCAAAATCAGTATCCGCACTGTCTGTTTCTATGTTATAAATAGCCGCAATAGGGTTAATTATTATTTTTGAGGGTAGTATTACTTTTACTTTCGATAAGGTATCATCGTTCGCGTTTATGGCGCTGATCCATGCAGAAGATTTGATCTCTTTTCCAAACTCTTTATAAGTGCTTTTTAAAGTATCGCCGCTTAGTTCATTGACGATATTGTATCTTTCATATTTAAACGAGGCCTCCAGACTTTGGCTATGATGCTCATTTGCTGAATTCAAAAAGTCTGCAGTAATTTCGTAATCGATATCAACTTTTGGAAAAATAGAATCGGGAATAATAACCTTTGTTTCGCCAATCGGGTCAAGTTGCACTTTATGCACCCATAAGGTATCGGGCACATAGGCAGTCAGGGTTTTATAATAGCTGGCCCTGCTGGTTGTCAAAGTAATAGTGACGCGTCCATCGGGTACCGGCAGGTCATTTTCATCTGCAGCTTTTAAGTAAATGGCCGGCTTGTCGCCAGGCACCTGCTCTTTTTTGTCTAAACGCGCGTTAAAGTGGATAGATTTTAATTCATAATCTTCATACCTGAACCTGCTTGATATTAAGATTTTGTGCCCATCCGCACCCATGTCATCATCTCTTTTGAGTTGGCCTTTGGCAGGCTTTGTTTCCCCTGGTTCTTCCAGGTTAATGGTATAACTTTCGTCCAATGTTAGTTTTAAACTATCATTTAACACAAAACTATATTCGTAGGCACCATCACGGTAACTGTTTACAGTGCCTACAACTTTGCTCTTATTATTGTAATTCCCTATTTTCACCAATAGCTTTTTTTCAGTAGCAGGTTTCTTTGAATGGGTATTCAATATGTAGGCTTTGAGTTTCACGGTGTCGTGAGGTTTATAAATTGGCTTATTGAATACAATAAACCCGTTATATTCATGTCTTATCATGTAGCTATTCGTGTTCCGGTCGGATTTTTTAAATATTCTTTTTACTGACTCCCACGCTGATTTAAACCAATTTTTATCATTATCGTCATCACGGTCATATCTTTCCTCTTTAGTAAGAAAAAAATTGGCTACACCTGCGTAGTCAGCCTGTATTATGTTTTCCTTTTTTGAGTGTTTAATATGATAAGTTTTACTTGCATCATCATACGACACAAGTCTTCCATTAATCCTGACGGTAGCATCTTCGATGTTTTTCCCCAGTTTATCCAGCAAAGCAAAGCGCTGGTCATATTTATTGGTAAGCAGTTTGAGATTGGCTGAATGGTTTTCGATCAAAGCATATTTGAGATCGTTTTTTTCAGCAAATACCTTCAGATAATTCCCGGGTGGTAGTGTGTTTTCCCAGTAAGGGTTGGTTTTAAATGAATCAACAAGGGCATGCAGTATATTATCACTGATGACCTTATCCGGATACTTATAAAATTTCAAAACATCTTCAGGTTTTAGCCGGTAGATATAAGTATAATAGCTGCTTTGCCTGCTTGGAGTGAGAGGCTTTTGTTGCGCATAACCGATAAGGCTAAAACAACTTAAAAACAATAAACAGAGTGTTGCCTTTTTAATTAATTGTGACATGCGGGTTTAGAATTTAAATTAGGCATTGTAAAATAAGGATATTAATCAGGGTTAATATCTATAAGATGCAAAAGGATTTACTTTTCCATAAATTAATAAATATAACTTTATAAGGTTATTTTTGAAGCAGACACCCGGGTAATTCCGGTATACAGATATTAAATCATGTGGCACAACAATATACTCGAAACCATAGGCAACACGCCGATGGTAAAACTAAATACAATAACTAAGGATATCCCGGCTACAGTTTTGGCTAAGATAGAAACTACCAATCCCGGTAACTCTATTAAGGACCGCATGGCCCTTAAAATGATTGAAGATGCCGAAAAAAGTGGCAAGCTTAAGCCAGGCGGAACGATCATCGAAGGTACGTCAGGCAATACCGGTATGGGATTGGCTATCGCGGCTGTTATAAAAGGCTACAAGTGTATTTTCACCAGTACGGATAAACAATCGAAGGAAAAGTTTGATGCCTTGCGCGCTTTTGGTGCCGAAGTGATCGTTTGCCCCACAAATGTTGATCCGGAAGATCCGCGTTCTTATTATTCAGTTTCATCCCGTTTGGAGCGTGAGGTGCCCAACTCGTGGAAACCCAACCAGTACGATAACTTATCCAATTCGCAGGCACACTACGAGCAGACCGCCCCCGAGATTTGGGAACAGACAGAAGGCAAGATAACGCACCTGGTAGCGGGTGTAGGTACAGGAGGAACTATATCGGGCATAGCGAAATATTTGAAAGAAAAGAACCCCAATATCAAGATTATTGGTATTGATACTTACGGATCAGTATTTAAGAAATATAAAGAGACAGGTGTTTTTGATAAGGATGAAATATACCCATATATCACGGAAGGCATAGGAGAGGACTTTTTACCGGCAAATGTTGATTTTAGCCTGATAGATCATTTTGAAAAGGTTACCGATAAGGATGCCGCTTTGATGACGCGTGAGGTGGCTTTGAAGGAAGGTATTTTTGCCGGCAACTCAACAGGTTCGGCAGTAGCAGGGGTATTGCAGATGAAGGATACATTTAAAGAAGGCGACGTGGTAGTGATCATCTTCCCGGATCACGGCTCCCGCTATATGGCTAAAATGTATAACGAAGACTGGCTGCGCGAACGGGGTTTTTTAAAGGACGAAAAACTTACCGCCCGCGATATCATCAAAAAGAAAGAACGCCAGGAAATTATTACTATAGATTGCGAAAAGAGCATATTGGAAGCCATTAATGTCATCAAATCGCTCAATATTTCACAAATACCCGTTACACAAAAAGGAATGGTTATCGGCAAAATAACCGAAAGCGGCATATTAGATGCGCTGCTGGAAAATCCCGCACTCAAATCGTATCCCGTACAAACTATCACCACAGCGTCATTCCCTTTTGTTGATCTGAATACATCAATCGACAAAATATCAGCCATGATCAATAGGGATAATATTGCGGTACTGGTGGAGGACCAGGGGCAGATTGAGATCATTACGCAGTATGATATTATTAATGCGATATCAGGGTAATTTTACGTGAATAACGAAATAGCGAGTATAAATAGATATTAGATGCATTGGGTTTTCTCTATCTCATATATTGTTTTGAGTTTGACGGCTTTTGTTGTTAACTGGATTTTAAATAAACGATATGTATTCGTAATCTTTTTATTGATTGGCTTCATATATTTTATAATATCTATATATGCATCTTACCATAAAATGCAGTTTGCATCATTTCTTTCCTGGATGTTCTTTTATATTTTAACCTATCAAATTTTAAGGGGTTTCTATGTCAAGCAAAAGAATATGGAGCCTATCATAACAGGATATTCAAATTATGATATCCGAACAAATCGAAAGATTATTTATTCGGATTATATATTTACAGTTTTAATACTTATCATACCAGCATTGCTTTCCTTTATACTGGATAAGATTATAACGGCTTATTCTGGAAATATGTTAATTATCTGAGCAATCAAATGTTCACCATTTCTTAAATATTACAAAAACCGCCAATACGATCAATCCAAAGCCTACCAAATGGTTCCAGGCCAATTTTTCATTCTTAAAAAATATAGTGGTGAAAAGTATAAAAACGGTTAGCGTAATAGCTTCCTGGATAGTTTTGAGCTGAACTAAACTGTATGGTCCGCCGGTTTCCTGTGACCCGGCCCGGTTTGCCGGCACCTGGAACACATATTCAAAAAAGGCCAGTCCCCAGCTGATTAATATGATGGAGATCAGCCCCAAACTTTTACCCCAGGAGTAATCCTTAAATTTTAAATGCCCGTACCAGGCAAAGGTCATAAAGGTGTTGGAGATAAACAGGAAGATGATTGTTTTTAATCCGCGCATTTAATAAAGTTTTATATCAATACTTGATACAAAAATATTTTTTTCAGGTATCCGCAAAATATGAAAATTTGCACATCTGCACATTAACATATTTGCATATCAAAAAATCATTCCAGCCTTTTCTTAGCCAGCTCTTTGGTGTACCGGGCATTAAGTAATTCAGGTTTAGGGTTTACCAATAGAAAAATACCGGTGCCTTTTTCCCTTGCATAAGGCGATTCCACTTCACCAACCTTGGTATAGCTTTCGAGCCATGATGCAAATGATTTAACATTTTCGCCGCCGTTGTCGTCAACATAAATGATATAGTTCGCGTTAAGATTATCAGGTGCCCAAAGCGTAAAGCTGCTGGCGAGGCTTACCACGTCAGGCAAATTGTACCGCTTGCCAAAATGATGTATAGCGCCTGCTTCGCCGTAATTATCGGCATATATTTGGGTGTTCTTTTGTTGTTCCGGCGTTAAACTATGATAAGCTTTTGCTACTTTCTCTGCCATCTCATCCCAGCCGAACATATCAGCATAATCCTGTGTCAGCGGGTGTAGTTTATGATCTTCCCAAGTTGCGGCAAAACGAAAGGCAGGTACACTTTTTTCCACAAACCGGAACATGCCCAGCGTTTGGTTTAACGATAAAAACGGAAGCAGAAGTGGAAATAGCAAAAGGTTGGGCAAAGTAAATAATACAACCATGACGGTGCGCATTACATAGGCCCTGGCCTTCAACCAGCGTTCAAAGCCATAACCGCCGGCAGCGAAAAGCATTGGGTAGGCACCAAACAGGTAATAATTTTTACCATTCATTTCGAGCAGAAAGAGAAAGATCAGTATAAAAGCCAGCGCTAAAAATTGAAATTTTCGCATCCTGGGCGAAAATAATAAAAAGCCAAAGCCAATAAGCCAAACAAACAGGGCTATGCCATTAACAACAATTTGCTGCTTGATGAACTCCGATGGTTTGATATAATCCAGTTGCTGCGCCTGCAGGGTTTTCATATGGGTAATAACCGGCAGATGATGCCTGAACTGCCAGATAAGATTAGGTAAAAATATGATCAGCGCAATTGCGACAGCTATCAACACATGCCGGCTCCACAAAATACGCCGTTGCTTGGTTATCAGCAAACCCAGGATCAAAGCCACGGTAAAGAAAGCCATGGTATATTTGGTAAGCATACCCAGGCCAATTACTGCACCCAGCAGGTAAATATATTTAGGGGCGGAAGTATTCATATACCTCACAAGAAGATAAACAGCCAATACCCACCACAGCTGATCGAACACCACGGGTTGAAACAGGTAACCGCTTGCAGCAAAGGCAGGTGAGAATATGAGTGATAAACAAGCAAGCGTGATGGCAAACTTTCGCCCACCTAATTCAACAACGATCTGCCCGGTAAACCAAATGATCAATCCGCTGAAAAGGGTACTGAATATACGTGCTGCAAAAACAGAGTCGCCAAAGAATGTATTGCTTATTTTGGCAAGTACCGCAATAAATGGAGGAACTTCCTTATAGCCCCAATCAAGGTGATCACCTAATGCCAGGTGTAAAAGCTCATCCCTGTGAAAGCCAAAATGCGACATGGCCAACAGGTTTAAACCTATTTTAATAGCAACAAAGATCAGTATGAAACTGGAGTATTTCGATCTGTTGTTCTTATAGCTGTGCAAATTTTATAGGTTTTGATAAAGATAGATATTTAGGCAGAAAGGTGAAAGGTATTTTTAGACCGAAAGTCCGGAAGTCGGAAAGACCGAAAGTTTAAGTAAATATTCTTTCAGACTTATGCAGACTTTCGGACTTCCTGACTATCTTCTATATTCTCACAATATCAGCTCCAAGCGCCCTTAATCGTTCATCAATATGCTGGTATCCGCGCTCTATCTGTTCTATATTATAAATAGTTGATTTACCTTGTGCGGATAGGGCAGCGATCAATAGTGAAACCCCCGCACGAATATCCGGTGATGTCATGGAAATGCCTCTCAGCTGCACTTGTTTATCCAAACCAATCACGGTTGCGCGGTGCGGATCACACAGGATGATCTGTGCACCCATATCCAGCAGCTTGTCAACAAAAAACAAGCGGCTCTCAAACATTTTCTGATGTATCAGCACCGCGCCTTTTGCCTGTATGGCTACAACCAATACGATACTCAACAAATCCGGAGTAAAGCCTGGCCAGGGGGCATCAGCAATGGTCATGATGGAACCATCAATAAAGGTCTCTATCTCGTAATGGCTTTGGGCAGGAATGTAAATATCATCGCCACGGCGTTCCAGCTTGATGCCTAAGCGTCTAAAGGTATCCGGTATAATGCCTAATTCGTCATAATGAACATCTTTTATAGTGATCTCCGAGCCTGTCATGGCCGCAAGACCAATAAAGGAACCGATCTCTATCATATCCGGCAGTAGACGGTGCTCGGTACCACCAAGTTCAGTCACTCCTTCAATGGTCAGCAAATTTGAACCAATGCCACTTATTTTGGCGCCCATGCGATTGAGCATTTTGCACAATTGCTGTAAATAAGGTTCGCAAGCAGCGTTATAAATGGTGGTTGTGCCTTTGGCTAATACTGCCGCCATTACTATGTTAGCTGTTCCTGTTACAGAAGCCTCATCCAATAAAATATAAGTCCCCTGTAGGTTGGAAGCATCTACATTGAAAAATCCATCTGCAGGATTATAGTTAAATTTGGCTCCCAGTTTTTCAAAACCTAAAAAGTGGGTATCCAGGCGCCTTCTGCCTATTTTATCGCCACCCGGTTTTGGGATAGAAGCTTTGCCGAAACGCGCCAATAATGGCCCTACGATCATGATGGAGCCACGAAGTCCGCCACCTTTTGTTTTAAAGGCTTCTGATTGAAAGAAATTAAGGTCAATAGTTTTTGCCTCGAAAGTATAAGTATCGGGCGCCAGTTGATTAACTTCCACACCCATATCGCCAAGCAGTTCGATAAGCTTGTTAACATCCTTTATATCCGGGATATTACTGACGGTGATCTTTTCGCTGGTTAAAAGAACAGCCGAAAGTATTTGCAGCGCCTCGTTTTTTGCACCCTGTGGTATAATTTCGCCTTTCAGGGGCTTACCACCTTGTATTTCAAATGCGTTAGTCATAGATAGATTATAGTTGATGGTTCATAGTTCATAACAACTTCAACAGTAGCAATTGGTTTTAATAGCTTTTGCAAAGATTAAAATAATCCATCATTTACCATGAACTATTAACTATGATCCATGAACTAATAAATCAATACTTTCTCGGCCCGCCGCCTCCGGGGTTACGGTTGCGGTTATTCTGATTATTATTATTATTGCGTGGATTATTATTACTGCGTGCCCCACCGCCACCACTACCGCCACCACGGTTATTTTGGTTGTTATTGGTACGGCCCCTGTTTGTATTGGTGTTGGTATGAGGGTTGGTACGATATTCAACACGTGCCAGGTTAATGTTTTCTTCCACCTTTAACTGACCTTGAGATAACGCCCGCAGATCTGCCAATATAGTTTCGTCAGCAACAGAATCTTTGTTCCATTGCACATAAGCCATTTTCATGAAATTGGCTATTGCCTGTACCATATGTTGCTTGCGATCAGGCTCTTCAATAGATTTTGCCTTTTCGATCATCAGCTCGATGGTTTTGCCATAATGCTTGTACCTGATACGCTGATGCGGATATTTTAATGGTTCAGGCTTAAGATGGATAACCTCCATTGAAGGTTTAGGGTAAGGAGAATCTACATCGATCTGGAAATCAGAAATGATGTGCAGGTGATCCCAAAGTTTGTGCTTAAAATCAGCAACATCCCGAAGGTGAGGATTTAAAAATCCCATCAGGTCTATCACTACCTGGGCATACCGGTTACGTTCTTCTTTGGTTGGCAGTGCAACAATATATTTAACCATATTTTGCACGTTCCGGCCGTATTCGGATAAGATCAATTTATTCCGCGTGGAATTATAATCAAATTGTGGCATAGTTTCTTCAGCCATATAAATTAGTTTAATGAAATTTAGACATTAAAATTAGCGCAGATCCCAGGATAATAATGATGGGCGGCTAAAGTTGAGTATTTATTGTAGTAGCACAAATATAATGCAATTGCACGAATGTGCAAATTATTTATCGTTGGCTGTTCTAAGATTGAAAAGTTAAGGTTGAATGTTGGTTGCAAATACGCTTTTTATAACTTTACAACATTCCAACTTTACAACATTGCAACAGAAAACAACCATCACCCACACTGATATTTATAGGTTCAGCATTCCCATGGAGCCCTTTACCATAGCTACCGGGACAATGGACCATGCACAAAATGTTTTTATCCGGGTGCATACGGATGCCGGGTTTTATGGAGTAGGGGAGTGTTCCGCGTTTCCGATGATCGTTGGCGAAACGCAGGATACTTGCCTGGTGATGGCACGCGAATTTGCCCAGCTGTGGAAAGGTAAGGACTCGCTTGACATTCCAGCACGCCTGCAACAATTACATGCTTTTACCGCAGTAAACACAACCATAAAAAGCGCCTTCGATATGGCTTTGTATGACATAGCTGCTAAAAATGCAGGTTTACCGCTGTATCAGTTTTTAGGTGGAAATAAACGCGTAGTAGAAACTGATATTACGATAGGCATAGCCGACCCCGCATTAATGGCACAAAAGGCACTTGATTTTAAGAAAAGCGGAGCTACCATATTGAAAGTAAAACTGGGTAAAGACGCTAAAAGCGATGTAGAAAGGGTGAAATTGATACGACAAGCTGTAGGCAAGGAATTAAAAATCAGGATTGATGCCAACCAGGGCTGGAGTTTTGAAGACGCTGTTTTTGCGCTGCAGGCCATAGGTGCGTATGGGGTTGATTTTTGTGAACAACCTATGCGTACCTGGTATGATGACCGGCTGCCCGAACTGATGAAACTTTCGCCGGTGAAAATTATGGCTGATGAAAGCGTTTACAACCATCATGATGCCCGGAAACAGATCAACAGTAACTCATGCGATTATATCAATATCAAAATGGCCAAATCCGGTGGCATTTTTGAGGCAAAGCAAATACATGACCTGGCTGCCGAAAAAGGCATTGCATGTATGATGGGCGGGATGCTGGAGAGCCGCATTGCTTTAAGCGCCAAACTGCACTTTGTTTACGCCAGCCCGAATATCAAATTTTACGATATGGATACCTGTATGCTGGGCCATATTGTCGACCCATGCAAGGGAGGAGTTACTTATGATGGATACTTATTAAATATTAATAATATACCCGGAATAGGTGCAGACGCTAAAGATGATTTTTTAGCTGACTGTGAGGTATTTACTGTATAAATGTCAAATAATTAATAGGCAGAAGTCGGTTATGATTCGGACCCCTGCTTAAAATATTATTTTGACAATTCCTCGAAATATTTGTGGAACAAGGGGATGGTTTCTATCCCTTTATAGTAGTTAAAAATATCATATTTCTCATTCGGCGAATGTAGCGCATCACTATCCAGGCCGAAGCCCATTAATACAGTTTTTAAGCCCAATTCCGCTTCAAATAAAGCAACGATTGGGATACTGCCGCCGCCTCGTGTAGGTATGGGTTCCTTCCCAAACGATTCGGCAATGGCTTTTTGAGCTGCTTTGTAGGCTATACTGTCAGTTGGCGTTACCACAGGTTCGCCACCGTGATGTGGTGTAACCTTCACTTTTACATAAGCCGGGGCAATTTTATTGAAATGATCAGTAAAAAGTTGGGTGATCTGATCAGAACTTTGATTGGGAACAAGCCGCATCGAAATTTTAGCACTGGCTTTTGATGGTAATACGGTTTTGGCGCCCTCACCTATGTAACCTCCCCAAATGCCATTTACCTCCAGGGTTGGCCGGGTTCCGGTTCGCTCAAAAGTGGTATACCCTTTTTCGCCCCACAATTCATCTACACCAAGGTCTTTTTTATATTCTTCTTCGTTGTAGGGAGCATTGTTAAGAGCTTTCCGTTCTTCAGGTGTCAGGTCAATCACATTATCATAAAAGCCTGGTATGGCAATATGGTTGTTTTCATCATGTAATGAAGCGATCATTTTAGCTAAAATTGTAGCCGGATTGGCCACAGCACCACCATATACCCCCGAATGAAGATCCCGGTTCGGGCCTGTTACTTCAACTTCCAGGTAAGATAATCCACGCAGCCCGGTCTCCAAGGATGGATTTTCCATACTGATCATAGAGGTATCGGATATCAAAACTACATCTGCTTTAAGCCTTTCCTTATTCGCTTTTACAAAAATACCCAGGTTTGATGAGCCTACTTCTTCTTCACCCTCTATCATAAACTTAATATTACAAGGCAGGCCGCCATTTTGCATCATCAGTTCAAAAGCTTTTACATGCATGTAAAATTGCCCCTTATCATCACAGGCGCCCCTGGCATAAATTTTGCCATCGCGGATTGTCGGCTCAAAAGGCGGCGTTTTCCATAATTCGAGCGGATCTGGCGGTTGTACATCATAATGCCCATAAACCAATACGGTAGGCTTGGATGCATCTACTATTTTTTCGGCATAAACTATGGGATAGCCGGCTGTTTCGCAAACCTCTACCTTATCAGCGCCGGCATCACGTAGTTTTTGCGCTACATAGGCAGCCGTTTTTAACACATCTGGTTTGTATTTTGGATCAGCGCTAACGGAAGGAAAACGCAATAATTCGAATAATTCGTCTAATAAGCGTTGCTTGTTTTGCTCCACATATTGCTTTATGTTCTGCATAGTTATTCAATTTGCAGCAAATATAAACTTTATGTGAGTATCCGCTTTGTTTGATGGTGATTTCGCATACTTTTTCCAATGACTTTCGAAAAAGCCGCAATAGGCGGACAAAAGGTAAAAGGGCTGTAATTTAATAGGTAGGTAGATATATCTTTAATATATACAATATGTATTTAATAAGCTATATCCTGTGGGATGAGAAATAGCACTTTCATTGACTTACACCTCATACTCAAATGAGAAGCAAACCTGAAATTATCATCTCAATCCCTGTCAATCTGTGCATGTATATTGTAAATCAACATATATGCAACCCCAGTAGCAAGCAACTCAATGTAAGTTGCTGCTTAATAATTATTAATGACCGTAATTAGTCAGCAGTACCTAACTCTTTTCTGTCGTTAGTAGCAGTATGCTTAGTGGTTTTAGCATCAGCAGTACCCAACTCTTTTCTGTCATCAGCAGTACCTAATTCTTTTCTGTCAGAAACGGTATCGTGTTTAACCACGGTAGTGTCGCTTTTAAAAGAAGCTAATACGCCTGTAGATGCGATTAATAGAGCAGCGAAGATTAATTTTTTCATGTGAATGGTATTAAAATATGTATAAATGGTTAATTAAATTCTAAAAGTTGATTAGTCAGCAGTACCTAACTCTTTTCTGTCGTTGGTAGCAGCATGCTTAGTTGTTTTAGCATCAGCAGTACCCAACTCTTTTCTATCATCAGCAGTACCTAATTCTTTCCTGTCAGAAACGGTATCGTGTTTAACCACGGTAGTATCGTTTTTGAAAGAAGCCAACACACCTGTAGATGCAATTAAAAGAGCAGCGAAGATTAATTTTTTCATGTTTGAATGGTATTAAATGGTTTTTTATTATGGTTAATTTTATTGCTTTTTATAAATTCAATTTCTTCTGTTTTACATTCAGATGACAAAACTCTGATGCTTTTGAGTCTTTTTTAGACACAAAAGCATCATTGACATGGTAGCCAATGCTTAAATTTTGTCCTCCGAAAACTACTACTCTAAATCGCGTTATGTAAACTGTATAAACTCTTAACAACCTGTTTTTTATCTCTGAAATTGCATTTTTCGGGGTTTTGAGGCCATTTTGATACAATTTTTCCTTAAAAGTCGATAAAATTTAACAAGATTATCAAAAAATACACGAATAAAACAAGCTTATAACAGGCTATTAGTTAGTCGCTTACACTTCTTAATTAAAGTAATAAAAACAAATATAACTAACTTTTTCAGAATAAAAAATTTTGTTATAAAATATTTAATGCATCATTTTTGAAATCATTTCCGTAATAAGGGTGTTATGATATTTATTCACTTGTTCGAAACCACTTTTTAGCAGGATACAGATTGATGAAAAAAGTTTACTTAGTTATTTTTTTCCTGTTTGCAATTCTGATCAGGGTTCATGCTGAAGATGTTTCGCTTGACCAGAAGAATCAGGATACATCAGAGGTGAACCTATTGAACAAGCAGGGCTACCTCATCCATTATACTGATCATGAGCAAACCATTAAAAAAGGACAGGCCGCCCTGGAACTTGCCCTAAAACTGAATTACACTAATGGGATAGCCGAATCATATCGTATAATGGGAATCGGGGAGGCTTACGCCAATCGTGAAGCTAAGGCTATTGCCAATTACCTGAATGCTCTATCCTATTTTAAGATCGCTAAAAATGTTTTAGGCGAGGCCAAGGTTTATAATAATATAGGTAACCTTTATTTGACTATTGATTATGATCAGTCATTAGATTATTTAAACAAAGGATTAAAAATTGCCGAAAGTTTAAATAATACTAAACTTATCGCTTCCATTACTTTAAATCTCGGGAACGTTTATCTCCGAAAAAAGAATTTCTCACAGTCGTTAGACTTTTATAGCAAAAGCGGGGACTTGTTTACCAAGTTGAATGATAAGCTTAATTCCATAATATGTTTGCAGAATACCGGGGTTATCTTTTTTAAATTAAAGCAATATGATAAAGCCGAGCAATTACTTTTGCAGGCGAATGCACTGGCAAAAGGCCAGGATATGAACACAACCATAGCTATTATAGACCTTACCCTGTCTTCATTATATATAACAAAGCAAAAATATACCGAGGCGCGCAAATTTTTGGATGAGGGGATAGCTTACGCCCAGGCAACCAAGGATGATAAGCTTGAGGCTGATTTTACGTATAATTCATATCAGCTTGAGTTCCACAAAAAGAACTATCAGCAGGCATTAGTTTACCTGCACACGATATATGAGCGGGACAGCACGGTGCAAACCAATATGCTTTCTTCAGATTTGAGCCTTATGCATGAACAACACGATCAGCAGGAGAAGCAGAAGGAAAATGAGCTGATCATAGAAAGACAAAAAAATGACCGGGTTAAGTTCTGGTGGGCCGTATCAGGTTCGGGATTATTGCTGATTGTAATAGCGTTGCTCGTAGGAAATGTGAAACGCAAAGCAAAAACCAACTCGCGCCTTACTGAATTAAACAGCGAGGTATCAAGACAAAAAGATAACCTTGACCGTATTAATCATCACCTGGAAGAAATAATAGATGAAAGAACCCGCGATCTCCAGATCAAAAATAAGAAACTATCCGAATACTCCTCTTACTTATCGCACCAGATACGTGGCCCTATTGCTACACTTAAGGGGCTGATGAACCTTGAAAAGGAAGGATTGGTTGATCAGAAAGAATGTATCAGCATGATGGATAAATGCGTATCAGATATCGACGAGAAAATTATTGATATGAGTGATATCCTGCACGATCCTAAAAGGACAAGCTTCTAAAGCAACTATTTCCTTCCAGAAAAGTCAATATTTTAAGCCGGAGTATTAATTATCCAACCTGTTCCGCTGCCAAAGATTAAAGGAATTTATCACTCATAGCGATAAGCCTTATTTAGTAAGGCGAACTGGCATGTATCTGAGGAGCTATAAGCCCCAAATAAACACAATACCAGGATATCATTTGCAGGATCAGCAGTGTCCGGTGCTTTTTAAAGCCTTCGGTTTCAAAAGCGAGTTTCTCATCGCCTGCTGTAACGAAATACTGTACTTCACCCTTCTTAGGTGTAAATGGCGACTCTTGAACATCAACTACCTTAATCTTCAGTTTGCTTTCAGGGTCGTGAATGGTTCCTTTTTTCATGGAACCACTTTTTGCGATCGAAATCAAATAATTTAGCATGATAGATATATATTGATACATCTATTTAACGCAATAGTTACTCCAAAAATACTTATTCAGGGAATTAATCCTGATATTTTAGGTTTATTTGATTTATTAGAAACCTTTATTTCTTAAAATTAAGAATATTAAGTTATACTTAATTTTAAGAAATAAAATATCCTGTAACTCAATTCATTAACATGCTTATGTAAATGAAAAGTGTCGTGTTTACTAAACAATAGTGTTACTAAACTGCAATTGAGCTTTTGTTTCGCAGCTCTTCATACAACTCAATTACCTTACGTTGTAAGCTCGCGATCTCAGTTTCACGGTCAGTAAGTTTCTTTTGAATAACATTCAGGTGTGAAGGTACCGGTTCGGCCTGCTCGCTATCTACCGTAAGCAACTGAACAACGCTCACTTCGTAGATGTTTGCAATTTGCTCAAGACGCGATAAGTTAACATCGGTAACACCTGTTTCAATTTTTGAAAAGGCGGGGATAGAAATGCCTAAACGGCTGGCTATATCTTCCTGGCTCCATCCATGCTGATGACGTAAGATCCTAATGCTTTTGCCAACAGATTTGTTTGCTGTTTTTTTTATTAAATCACTCATAATTAATTGTACCTCAATAGTTAGGGTTGCGGATATCATTCCAAAGTGTGTGCCACGATCATTTTACGGCTTAATTAATGGTTTTTTACATAAAAAGCAAAGTTTGGTTGATGCGTATCGGGGAAATTTTTCTACAAGATAGAAAAAATATGGTTAAATTATTAACCATAAATCAATGAATTAATGTATACGGAAATACTTAATTAAAGATAATACTTAATTAGGAAATGGAATAAACAATTAGTTAATAATCAAGCGCAATTTGGCAAATTTCAAAAGCAACTGTTTTTGACCTATTTCTTTGAAAAATATAGTAGCTTTTACATCGGGCTTATTTCCTTCTAAGCTAATTACTTTCCCAAAACCAAAGCGTTCATGTTCCACTTCCATACCTACCTGCAGGTTTGAAGTATCAGAAGGAGTGAAGCCGGGTGATGGCACATGAGCCTTTGCCAGTATGGATGTGGTTTTAACCTGTGCGGCTTTCGGTTTCGAAAAAGTATCTCCACGCTTACTCCAGGCATTCCGCTCATCATCAAAAAAGGGATTGCTGCTGCTTACCGGTTTTGCTGTAAAATCAAGTTCAAGGTATTGTGCATCAATTTCATCCAGGAAACGGCTTGGTTCGCAGCTTATTAATGTGCCGAATTTAAACCGCGATGTAGCATAGCTTATGATCAGTTTTCGTTCCGCGCGGGTTACCGCTACATAAAACAGGCGTCTTTCCTCTTCCAGGTCGCTGCGCGAGTTGAGCGACATTTGCGATGGGAAAAGATTTTCTTCCAAACCCACCACATTAACCTGTGGAAACTCAAGCCCTTTAGAAGAGTGTATGGTCATTAATGATACCGTATCGGCATCCTTATCATTTGCTTTATCATCGTTGGTGAGCAAGGCGACGTCCTGCATAAAAACTTCCAGCCCTTTTTCTTCAATATCTTCCCGTTCCGAAAATTCCTTGATGCCATTAAGCAATTCCTGTATATTTTCGTAGCGGTTAAGTCCTTCAACGGATTTATCTTCATACAGATCTTTCAGTAAGCCTGAATGTTGCGCGATGTGCAATGCAGCATCATAAGCCGAAAGGTTCCTGGTGATCACCTGGAAACTCTGTATCATGGTCGCAAACACGCCGACCGGAGCCGAACTACGCCCATCAAGGTATTTGGAAGGGTTAACGACAACCTCCCATGGTGTGACTTTATTCTGGTCGGCGCTTAAAATAATCCGGTCTATGGTAGTATCGCCAATGCCGCGGCGGGGGTAGTTGATCACCCTTTTCAGCGCTTCTTCATCACTTGGATTAATGGTGAGCCTGAAATAGGCGATCACATCCTTAATTTCCTTACGCTGGTAAAAGGATTGACCGCCATATATCTTATAAGGTATATTCAACTTGCGCAGGGCCTCTTCCATCGAGCGGGATTGCGCATTGGTACGGTACAAGATGGCAAAGTCATGCCATTTCATGCCTTTGGTTGACCTTTCCTGCATAATGCCCTCGGCTACGATCTTACCTTCCTCGTTGTCGCTGAAGGCCCGCATTACTTTTATTTTATCACCTTCCTCCTTTTTGGAGAAAACTTCTTTTTTAAGCTGCTCCTTATTGTTGGCGATAATACTGTTGGCCACATTTACAATATTTTGGGTAGAGCGGTAGTTCTGCTCCAGCTTAAATATATTCAGATCAGGATAATCCTTTTCAAAATTCAGGATGTTTTGGATATTAGCTCCGCGAAAGGCATAAATACTTTGGGCATCATCACCCACCACGCAAATATTCTCGTTAACAGCAGCCAGCTTTTTTACAATGAGGTATTGTGAAAAATTGGTATCCTGGTACTCGTCCACCATCAGGTACTTAAACTTGTGCTGATACTTGTTCAATACATCCGGAAAGTTTTTGAGCAACTCGTTGGTTTTAAAAAGCAGGTCGTCAAAGTCCATCGCGCCGGCCCTGAAACAGCGGTTTACATAGGTTTCATAGATCTTACCGATATGCTGACGTCCTGTGGAATGATCGTCAGCCTGTATTTGCTCATTCTGCTGATATTCCTGCCAGGATATTAAATTATTTTTTGATGCTGATATGCGGTTATGTACAAAATTAGGGTTGTATAGCTTGTCATCAAGTGCCATTTCCTTTAATATGGCCCTCAATACGCTTTTACTGTCGTCGGTATCATATATGGTGAAATTACTTGGATAGCCTATTTTATCCGCCTCCACCCGCAATAGTTTTGCAAAAACCGAGTGAAAGGTGCCCATCCATATATTTTTTGCCTCGGCGCCTACTACGTGCATAATGCGCTCACGCATTTCGCGCGCTGCTTTATTGGTAAAGGTGAGTACCAGTATATTAAAAGCATCAACCCCGCTGGCTACCAGGTGAGCCACCCGCATGGTGATCACCCGTGTTTTTCCCGAACCTGCACCCGCAATGATCATTACCGGCCCTTTGGTTTGCAATACAGCGGCCTGCTGAGCAGGGTTTAATCCCTCTAAATAATTCAAATCTTTTTCCTCTTTTCTATGTAGGGCGAAATTAAATTTTTAAGCCGAAAGGAAGAAGTGTATTTCGAAATTCGGATGTTCGATTTCGGATTTATTACGTTTTATCAATTTCACACTACAAAAAGTATCTTTGCAGCAAATGGAACTCTTCAACCAAACCTGGTACCTGTTTAAAAAAGAGATATTGCTCGAGTGGCGCTCTAAATACGCGTTCAACGGGGTGTTGCTTTATGTGGTATCCACCGTGTTTGTTTGCTATATCTCGTTCAGTTTAACCCCCGGCTTTACCGGCAGCACAGGCTACCCGGTTGTTTGGAATGTGCTGTTCTGGATCATTATGCTGTTTGCCTCGGTAAACGCTATTGCTAAAAGTTTTATGCAGGAGAGTAAGGGCCGTTTATTGTATTATTACTCTATTGCCAGTCCGCAGGCTATCATCCTGTCGAAAACTATTTATAATGTTTTATTAATGTCGCTGCTCAGCATATTGGCTTTGCTGGTTTATTCGGTTTTCTTTACCAATACCATTGGCGACCCGTTATTTTACTTTCTATCCGTATTATTAGGCAGCATTAGCTTCTCCACCGTTTTTACAATGATATCGGCCATCGCCTCCAAAGCCGGCAATAATGGCACCCTGATGGCTATTTTAAGCTTCCCGGTTATCATCCCGGTTATCCTGGTACTCATCAAGCTAAGCAAAAACGCGATGGATGGACTGGATCGCAGCCTCAATTATGAAAATATTGGTGTGCTGTGCGCCATTAACGTTATCGTGATTGCCACTTCTTTATTGCTGTTCCCTTATTTGTGGCGGGATTGATTTTAGTTGCTTAAGTTTTATAAATAGCTAATTTATTCATCTACAAAACTCCTAAACCAGAAATGATATTTAAGGTCTTTTACCTGGCTATAATACCTTAACCTGAAAATTTCCAGCCGGCTTTTAATGGCAACAGGTGCGCTGTTAAGTTTTCTGCGGATAAAGCGGGTAAGGCTTTCGCGTTTTTGCTCATAGGTAAAAAAGCCACGCAACTGGTAATCAATGGTAATATTATGTTTCTTAAAAAGGTCGACCACGCCCTGTTTCCAGCGCCCTTTTACAATGCCGGTGAAAAAGTAGTTGATGATCGTGTTTTCTTCTAATCCATACATATCCCGGTTTACGGTATAAAATTTATGGTTGAGAAGGCTGGCCCGCTTTGTGCCGTACATTTCAAACTGCCAGGGATTTTCATGATTACGTACGTATTGCTTCAATACCTTTTTTTTCCATAAGGCAGTTTGGCAGCTTAAACGATAGGGTGCTTTTTTATCAATCTCCCATAAGCCCTCGTAGGTAGATGGCGCGAAGGGCCCCGGTGTGCTGTGGTAAGTAAAATGGATACAATCAACATTATCATTCCGGATAATGGCCGCGTAATGGTCTATAATACTTGTTTGTACGGTATCCTGTAAAAAGTAATCCTCCTGCATATACAGCACAATATCTTCGCTGATCTTATGTAAAGCCGTTGCCAGGCATTTGCTCCACGTATTCTTTGAGGCTCCGCCGGATCCGTTCCTGACCGGAATGATATTCAACCCGGGGTAACTGAATTCTTTTGATTCGGTGTTGAGGTATATTTTGCCTTTGTAGTCGGGCCAATAGATGGAGAATAGCTTAAAGAAAGGCTCCCAGCAATCTTCAAAGCTGTCGGTTGTGTTTACCAATATGGCATAATTATTCATCGGCAGAGGTTTAGATGGTTATGTTTTTCACCTGATCTTTAATCACTTATCCACTAAAAATATAAATTTTATTTCACATCCAAAATTATCATGATCCCGACTGCCGAAATTGTTAATTGAACTGCTGGGATTTAAGATTAGAATACTATTAGATTATCAGTATGCAGCAGCTATTTCATCGATTATTCATAATAAATACTTTCCTTAGCGTCTTCAAAAATTAACGAAATTATTTTTGCCAGATGCGTATTAACAGGCTGATCCTGCTTTTATTTGTTTTACCATTCGCTGCTTTTGCGCAAACAACAATTACGGGTAAGGTGACCATGGCCGGTTCCCAAACCGGCTTGGAGAAGGTCAGCGTTTTCTTAAGCAATTCATCATTCGGTACCGAAACTGGTGAAGACGGTACCTTTAGGCTAACCGGTGTTAAGCCCGGTCAGTATGATCTGGTGGCAAGTTCTATTGGATACAAGGACTATACCCAAACCATCCTGGTAGGCAGGGAGCCCATCGTGCTGAATATTGAGATCACCCATAAGGTGAACGAGTTGCGTGGTGTGGTAATCTCCAGCAATGCCGACTGGAAGAAAAATTGGGAACAGTTTAAAAAAGACTTTGTCGGCACATCCGAGAACGCGAAGAATTGTATAGTGATCAACCCGCATACAGTCAACCTGGTCAACCATACAAAAAAGCATTTGCTGGAAGCATGGTCCAATGACTTTTTAGTTATGGAGAACAGGGCTCTGGGCTACCGGGTTAAATTTTTGATCGACACCTTTTCAAATAACGGCCTTACAGGCATTATATCATGGCAGGGAAAAGCAGTTTTCCAGGAACTGCCCGGAAGCGCTGCCCAGAAGAAAGCATGGAAATTAAAGCGCGAGGAAACCTACTACGGTTCCTCGAGGCACTTTTACAGGTCGTTATATATGGGCACCCTCAACCAGGAGGGATTTATCATGAAGAAACTAACCAGGCAGCCTAATAATAACAGGCCGCCGGAAGAGCTGATCCTGCAAAAAATAAAAACATTCAGGGCGAACTTTAACAGGGATTCATTAAACTATTGGTTTGGGAAAGAAAGCTTGTCCAAATACGCTAATGAACATTTGCAGAAGGAGCCATTACAATCCTACCAGGTTTTTACCAAAACAGCGAAACCAGGGTTATTTATGTTGAGTTTTACCGATTGCCTGTATGTGATCTATACCAAAAGGCATGAGGAAACTGATTTCAAAGACTTGTATCGCCCGCTGGATATGGAAAATTTTGAAACCAGCATACTCACCCTCTACCAGCCTTATGCGATATTTGATATGAACGGGGTAGTGTTTGAAGGCGCACCATTAAACGAAGGCACGTGGTCAAAAGCCAAGCTTGCCGAGTTGCTGCCTTTGGATTATGCACCTGGTGATGATAAATAGTAGTGGTCATTGGTCAGTAGTCATTGGTCATTAAATTCCCAGGGATAAGAGCCATCACCTTTAAAATTATTCTATCTTTAAATTCATTATTTCCATATTAAATTTCTCCTTTCAGCCTAACAATGTACCTTTACCGCCACAAATCAATATGAAGTTTATCTATCAAACCTGGTGGAAGGTATTAGCTGTTTTACTGGTGTTCTCTACGCTTATAACCGGCTTGCTTTTTAAGGTACCCACACTGCCGATCCTTCACGAAACCATCAGGAATTTATATTTCCATGTACCTATGTGGATGGGGATGCTTTCTGTATTCGTCATATCCGTTTTTTATAGTATTAAATATCTCAATACAGGTAAGGAAGAATATGATTTGGCTGCTGTTGAATGTGTAAATACCGGCCTTCTTTTTTATTCTTTAGGTTTAATAACCGGTATGCTATGGGCCAAATACACCTGGGGCGATTTTTGGAGCGGCGATCCCAAACAGAATAGTGCCGCTATTGCCTTTTTGTTGTATTGCGCCTATTTAGTATTACGTAATTCTATCGATGAAGAACAGAAACGGGCCAAAATATCAGCCATCTACAATATTTTTGCCTTCCCTATTATGGTGGTATTGATCTTTGTGTTGCCACGAATGACCGATTCCCTGCATCCCGGCAGCGGAGGAAACCCCGCCTTTGGTAAATACGACCTGGATAATGGAATGAAATTAGCCTTTTACCCGGCCATGTTAGGCTGGAGTTTAATTGCCATTTGGATAGCAACCATTCGCTACCGTATCCGTTTAATTGAAAACAAAAACAATTCGATATAAATTAATGAAAAAACTACTGATCCTGATCGTATTAATATTAAGCTGTATTACTGTTTTTGCACAAACATCAGCTCAGCCAGAAATGGCCGACGTGATGCGCAGTTCGGGGAAAATATATGTGGTGATAGGTACAATTGCCATTATTTTTATCGGATTGGCCATTTATTTATTCTCTATCGACAGAAGATTAAAAAAAATCGAAAAGGGAAATTAGTCCAAAAAATAAAGCTATGTTATTTAAACATGGATTTATCACAAATACCATACAGTGTACCTAATACACTATTGATTTAAAATTTGCAATATTGATAAAATTTGTACCAAATTTGTGCACTTTTTTAAGGATATAATATTTATTTAACACAAAATTATGGCTAATAATATTTTGCTCGCCGATGAGGATACTCACTTTTTTGGCGATGTATGTAAGAATTTTGATTATGCAGCTCAATTTACAAAACATGATGCCGGCCTTTTAGACCAGATAAAATCATGTAACAGCGTTTACCGTTTCCGTTTCCCTATACGTAAGGGCAATGGTTTCGAAGTAATTGATGCATGGCGTGTAGAACACTCGCAGCACCAGTCGCCAACCAAAGGAGGTATCCGCTACAGCGAAATGGTTAATGAGGACGAAGTAATGGCGCTTTCAGCCCTCATGACTTATAAATGCGCCATTGTAAACGTACCTTTCGGAGGTGCAAAAGGGGGGATCAAGATCAACCCCAAAAACTATACCGTACAGGAGCTGGAAAACATCACCCGCCGCTATACGGTTGAATTGATCAAAAAGAATTTTATTGGCCCAAGCATCGACGTACCTGCTCCTGACTATGGTTCAGGTGAACGCGAAATGAGCTGGATTGCTGATACTTATGCTACCATGAACCCCGGTCAATTAGATGCGATGGGTTGCGTGACCGGTAAACCGATTGCCCTGCATGGTATTGCTGGCCGCCGTGAAGCTACCGGAAGAGGAGTGGCCATTGCCATCCGCGAATGTGTGAATGTTGGCGAGGATATGCAAAGGATAGGCCTGCTGCCGGGCATATCAGGCAAAAGAGTGATCGTACAAGGATTAGGTAATGTGGGTTACCATTCTGCTAAGTTCCTGGCCGAGTTTGGCGCAATCATCGTTGGCTTATGCGAATTTGAAGGCGCTATCTATAATGCAGACGGGCTTGATATTGAGACCGTGTTCCAGCATCGTAAAGCAACCGGATCTATTCTGGGATATCCTGGTGCAAAACAAGAGTTTAAAAACTCAATGGAAGGTTTAGAGCAGCCATGCGATATATTGGTTCCGGCAGCTTTAGAAAATCAGATCACCGAGGACAACGTAAGAAACATACAGGCAAAAATTATCGCTGAAGGCGCCAACGGCCCAACATCACCCGAAGCAGAGGCTATTTTCTATGCAAAAGGCGGGCTGATCATCCCGGATATGTATGCCAACGCAGGCGGTGTTACCGTATCTTATTTCGAATGGTTAAAGAACCTGTCGCACGTAGCTTTTGGCCGTATGAACAGGCGCTTTGAGGAAACTGCCAATACCAATTTGGTAAACATGGTAGAAGGCATCACAGGTGTAGCTTTAAGTCCCCTGCAGCGCTCAACCATTGTTAAAGGCGCATCGGAGTTAGAACTGGTAAATTCCGGACTGGAGGATACCATGATCCGCTCGTACCACGAGATAAGGGAAACCTATAAGAATACCGATAAGATAGACACCCTGCGTACAGCAGCATTTGTTGGAGCTATCAATAAAATAGCGGTATCATACCAAAATTTGGGTGTTTGGCCGTGATATATTGATTTCGGATATCGGATTTTCGATTTCGAATTTATTTCTAAAGCTGGTTTACTTTTGTATTCCAGCTTTTTATTTTTAACCAAATCCGAAATTGGAAATCCGAATTCCGAAATAAGAATGATTCTAAATAAGATTAATGTCTTGTAATAAACATTATTAGCTTTGCGTTTTGTATTTTTGTAATCCGAAATACAGAAGTAAAACCGCTGATGAAGAAAAGTTCAATTTTAGGTTTGGTTACCATAGCAGTCGCTATTGCTGTGATAATCAGCCTGTACTCCAGTACCAGCACTTACGGTACCTTTGTTGATGCCAAAAACACCAATGGTTCGCTGCATGTAATAGGCCATTTGGATAAGCAAAAGGAATTATATTACGATGCTGCCAAGGATGCCAATTACTTTTCGTTCTACATGACAGACAAAAAAGGTAACGAATGTAAGGTGGTTTTCAGCGGTACCAAACCACAGGATTTTGAACGTTCGGAACAAATTGTATTGGTAGGCGAAATGCGGGGCAACGAGTTCCACGCATCGCACATACAAATGAAATGCCCCTCAAAGTACACACAGGATAAGGTCGAAGTTACAGAAGCCAGCGCTAAAAAGGCCGATATATAAAATCATTTAATGAATACAGTTTTTAAAGGCGAACACCTTTTACCGGGGCATTTAGGTCAGATCTTTGTTATTATTTCATTCGGCGCGGCCCTTTTATCTGCCATAAGTTATTACTTCGCCACAACCAATACTGATAAGCTTGATAAGTCGTGGCTTAAGATGGGCCGTATCGCTTTTTACCTGAATGGCGCGTCTATTTTAGGGATAGGTACCTGCCTCTTCTACGTTATTTACAATCACTATTTCGAATACCATTATGCCTGGGCCTATACCTCGCGCGAGTTGCCGGTTTATTATATCATAGCCGGTTTTTGGAACGGGCAGGAGGGTGGCTTCCTGCTTTGGGCCTTTTGGCAGGCAGTATTAGGTTTAGTCCTGATTCGCAGGGCAAAATCATGGGAGCAGCCTGTGATGACCGTAGTATCCCTGTCGCAGGTTTTATTGGCCTCCATGCTGCTGGGTATCGAAGTTTTTGGTATGCGTTTAGGCAGCTCGCCGTTTTTACTGCTAAGAGACGCGGTTGAGGGCCCTATTTTTTCCAACCCCGATTACCTGAGCTTTATTAAAGACGGGCAGGGCATGAACCCCTTGCTGCAAAATTACTGGATGGTGATACACCCGCCGGTATTATTTTTAGGTTTAGCCTCAGTTGCCATCCCTTTTGCTTACGCGATAGCCGGTCTTTGGCAAAAGCGCTATAAAGAATGGGTGAACCCGGCCATATCTTACTCCCTGTTTGGAGCGATGATATTAGGCGTAGGGGTGATCATGGGGTCACTTTGGGCTTATGAATCATTAAACTTTGGTGGTTTCTGGGCCTGGGACCCGGTAGAGAACGCCTCTATTTTCCCATGGCTTACTTTAGTTGCCGGACTGCATGTGCTCATCGTATTCAAAAATACAGGGCATGCTTATGTAACGGCTACAATCTTGATCCTGCTGAGTTTTATATTGGTGTTGTACGAATCTTTCCTGGCCCGTAGCGGCGTATTGGGAGAAGCCTCCGTACATGCCTTTACCGATCTCGGTATGTTTTGGCAATTGGTTATTTTCATTCTCATTTTCCTGGCTTTATCTATCTGGGTTTTAGTTGCCCGGTGGAAAGAATTGCCCATTACCAAAAAAGACGAGGACACCTATTCTCGCGAGTTCTGGATGTTTGTTGGTGCAATATTTTTAGGCCTGTCATGCTTTCACCTGGTATTGGTTACTTCTATCCCGGTATGGAACGCCATGTTCGGCACCAAGCTGGCCCCGCCTGCCGAGTCGGTAACACATTACAATGTTGTACAGGGATCGTTTGCAGTTGTAATCGCCTTGCTAACAGGCTTTACCCAGTTTTTAAAATATAAGAAAACAGATGTTACCCGCTTTTTTATCACCACGCTGCTTTACTTTGTTTTTGCAGCTTTGATTACAGCTTTGGTAGTTTATACCACAGGTTTGTATAAGCTGCGCTTTGTGTTCCAGTTGGTGATGCTTACCTCTATTTATTCTATTTTGGTGAATGCCAAAGTGCTTTCAGATTCTTTTAAAGGTAAGTTTAAACTGGCAGGCTCGGCAGTGGCGCATATTGGTTTTGGGTTGATGTTGGTAGGGGCCTTAATAGCTGCCGGTACCCGTAAGGTAATTTCGGTAAATGACAAGGGTATAGGCATCGCTAACTTCAGTAAAGCCGGTGATGAGCGCGAAAATGTAATGATCTACAAAAATGAGCCCACTAAAATGGGTGATTATACCATTACTTATTTAGGCGATTCCGTTTCGCAACCCAACCATTATTACAAGGTAAACTACAAGCGTTACGATAAGGGTGGTAAACTGACTGAAGAATTTCTGCTGAAACCAAATGTACAGATCAACCCGCAAATGGGTTTGACGCCATCTCCTGATACCAAACATTATTTATTTCACGATCTGTATACGCACATAACTGCCCTCCCACCAATTAAGGAAAAGCCTGCTACCGAAGAGGCGGCCATGCATGGCGAACAGAACGATGACGCCAATTACGATGCCCCGATAACCCATGAGGTAGCCCCCGGTGATACCATCCGTTTCAGGGAAGGGTACATGGTGCTGAAAGCATTGAACAAAGATGCCAAGGTGCAGAATATCCCTATTGCCGCCGGCGACATCGCCATAGGCGCTAAGCTTGAAGTTGTAGCGCACGGTAAAACTTACGAAGCCGAGCCTGTTTATATGATCAAGAAAAACAGCGCTTTCGATTTTGCCCGTAAGATAGAGGATGTGGGTTTAAAGCTGCGTTTCTCCAAAGTGCTTCCTGAAAAGAATAAGGTGGAGATCACCGTTTACCAGCAGCCCGAAAGCAAACGCCCCTGGATAGTAATGAGCGCCCTTGATTTCCCGTATATCAACTTCCTATGGTCGGGTACCATCATTATGGTGATCGGTTTCCTGATGTCGTTGTCGAGGAGAAATAAGGAGTTGAAGACTACGTAATGAAATGCCTGATCTGCTAAAACACAGTAAAAATATACTGGATGATGGTTTTACTATTATCGAGGATATTTACACCGATGCTGAGTTAGCCGCCATATCTGGTAAAATAAATAGCGTTGATACTGCTAATCCTACCTTCCGAAAAAGCACCGACTTATTTGCTATCCGTCAGTTTCTAAAAGAGATTCCAGAAATTGGTCAATTGATCTTTACGGATAGTTTAAAGACGATAATCAATAGTTTATTTGGTGCCGATTATTTTGTCGTAAAGTCTATTTATTTCGATAAACCCGAACAATCCAATTGGTTTGTTGCTTATCATCAAGACCTTACTATTTCCGTTGATAAAAAGGTAGAATTAGCCGGATATACCTCGTGGACTAATAAGCATAATCAATTTGCCGTTCAGCCGCCTGTAAATATCCTCGAGGACAATTTCACTATTCGTATCCATCTGGATGATACCGATGAAAACAACGGGGCTTTAAAAGTAATCCACGGTTCACATCTTCAAGGCATTCGCAGGGTTGAGGACGTAGATTTTCCGAATGAAGATGAGCAAATATGCAAAGTGAATGCGGGTGGTATAATGATCATGAAGCCATTGTTGTTTCATGCCTCAAATCGCACTACTAATAATAAAAGGAGACGGGTTATCCATATTGAATTTAGTAAGGCAGAATTACCTAAAGGGATTCAATGGTCTGAACGGGATTGATTAATTTAGCAGCTTATTCAATAATTTACTAAGTTTTTAAAACCTTGTAAGTTTCACTCAGGTTTTTCCTGGATAGTTGTCCCATACTTGATTCCAAGACTGACAAAATACTTTCTTAACAGTTCGTATTTTTGGTTGCAGCTGGTACCAAGTGTTATTCTTTCTGTCTTTGATTCAATGTTTTGGCATTCGAAACATATTTCCAAATAATCAAATACTTTTCCATTCTTATCAAGGAAGATTAAGGCATTGTGCGGATCAAAGCAACCGAATCCTCTTGAAGTACTGTAATAGTCATGCACCTTATAATCAGTGTTAAAAACAATATTGGTTAGCCGGTTGATTTGTTTAATGGTAAGCTGTTTTACTTCTATCAAATTAGAATAGTCCAATTTGTCTTTATAAATAATTAATCCGGACGTGTCCTTCGTAATAGGTTTTATACGATTTTTACCAGTATCAATTGTTAAATCAGGAATTCCAAAGTTGTCATACAAGTAAGGATGAGACACCGCCAATATTTTGACCGCTTTTGAATAAGGATACTTTTTCAAGCGTTGGGCAATGGTATATCTGTTTATGAAAACGCAGTCATCAAAATAATCTTTATGCCGCGCTTCAGCCGCTCGTAGCTCACGCGAATTCAATCGATGGATGTTCTTTTTCTTATGCTTTATGGTATCAGTAAGGAAAGCACGATCAGCACCAAAAGCCTGTGATAAATTAGCACCTAAGAAAAAGCATAGTATAATTGTGATTAATCGCATATTTTTGATGGCTTAGATAAGGCAATATAAAAATTATTATGCGCATCACCATCATCGGTTCCGGCAATGTAGCTACCCATTTGGCAGCGGCTTTCAAAAATGCCGGGCATAGTATTGTGCAGGTTTATAGCCGGGATATTCAACATGCATCCCTGCTGGCTTATCATGTGCGCGCAAACGCGATAGATACCCTTGGTCATATCGACCCCGAAACCGACCTGTTTGTGATCGCCGTTAAGGATGATGCGATAGAGTCGATTGCTGCTGAATTAGCCAAATACAATAAGTTGATCGTCCATACTTCCGGTGCTACACCTTTGCAGGCTTTATTGAACCATACCAAAAATGCCGGTGTATTTTATCCCCTGCAAACCTTTAGCAAAGCCAAAGAGGTTAACTTTAATACCGTGCCGCTTTGTATTGAGGGAGCGGATGATCAGATCGCCTCGCAACTGAATGAACTGGCTTACACCATCACCCAAAATGTTTACCGAATTACCTCTGCCGAGCGTAAAACCCTGCACCTGGCAGCCGTGTTTGCCTGTAATTTCCCTAATTACCTGTACTATATCTCCCAACAATTATTGGCTGATAAACAGTTGCCCTTTGATCTGTTGCGCCCCTTAATATTAGAAACCGCCCAAAAAGTGCAGGAACTATTACCCGCTGCTGTACAAACCGGTCCCGCTGTGCGTAACGACGAAAAAACAATGACCGCACACCTGCAATTATTACAGGAAAATCCCGGATTACAGGAACTATACCGCACGTTAAGTCAGGGTATTATCAAAATGGACAATAGCGCTTAAGTGCATTGTAATATTTTGTTACTTTTGCCCAAATGAATATTTATAAGGTTAAGATCAGCTTTGAGGAAAAAGGGCACGAAACTGTTGAGCTGCCCATTGCCGAAGGCGAGTCTGTATTGGATGTTTGCCTCGAGAATGGGATAGAACTGCAGCATAACTGCGGCGGCGTATGCGGATGCAGCACCTGCCATATTTATGTGAACAAGGGGATGGACAATATCCAGGAAATATCTGATAAGGAAGAGGATTTTATCGACCGTGCGGTTAATCCACGCATCACCTCGCGCCTGGGTTGCCAGTGTGTGATCATTGATGGCGATATTGAAGTTACCCTGCCAGATCAGTCTGGCTTTATGGGGCATTAAGCAGGATTATACCGATTATAAGAAGATTACACTGATATTGCATCAAAATAAAATGACAGAAAACAAATTTGCCTTACCCATTTACTGGAACGATCATGAAGACATCGCCATAGAACTTTATGAAAAGTTTGGTAACGAGTTTGATGAGTCGAAAATATACCGTATCCGCTTTACCGACCTGTTGGAGTGGGTGCTTACCTTGCCCAACTTTGCCGGCAAACGCGAAGAATCCAACGAAGGTCACCTCGAACAAATTCAATCCGCCTGGGTTTATGAGTGGCGGGATAACCAATAGTTCAGTTGGCAGTTTACAGTTATAATTATCAGATTAATTGGTTAAATTTGGCATATGGAAAGCATTGTAATCAGTCCTAAAACTAAAGATGAGGCAAAGGTCATCCAAGATCTGCTTGCTAAAATGAATATATCTTCCAAAGTCATTACAGATGAGGAAAAAGAAGATATGGGCTTGATGATGATGATGAAAGAAGCTGATCGTAATGATAAAGTGTCACGTGAAGACGTGATGAAAAAGCTTAATTCATGATATGAAAGCGGAGTTTACCAACCGTTTTTATAAGGATATTGATAAGATCACTCAAGCAACTGTTAAAATTGATATAGTAGCTGTCATCAAACAGGTCGAAGAAGCCAACAATTTATCAGAAGTTAATAATATCAAAAAACTCAAAGGCTATTCCATTGCTTATAGAGTAAGGATTGGGGACTATAGGATTGGCATCTATTACGAAAACAATATTGTTGAATTTGTTCGGGTAGCTCATCGAAAAGATATTTACAAAGTTTTTCCTTAGTCACATTTTTCAAATCGGTGTAATCAAAATATAATCTGTGGAATCATTTCTAACCAAATTAAAAGATATATCTACCTTCATTTTTGATGTGGATGGCGTGCTTACCGATGGCTCCGTGTATGTAATGGAGAACGGCGAACAGGCGCGGCAGTTCAATATCAAGGATGGCTATGCGGTACAACTGGCTGTTAAATGCGGGTATAATGTATGCGCTATTTCGGGCAGCCGCTCCAAGATCGCTATTCACCGTTTAAACAGTTTGGGTGTAAAAGATGTGTATGTTGGCGCGCACACCAAGACCGACATCTTCAGAGCCTATCTTGAAGAGAAACATTTGACCCCCGCCAGCGTATTGTTTATGGGTGATGATATACCCGACCTGGAAGTATTGAAATTAGCCGGCCTCGCCGTTTGCCCCGCTGATGCTGCCGAAGAAGTAAAGGCCATTTGCCAGTACATTTCGCCCAATAATGGGGGCAGCGGAGCTGTGCGCGATATCATAGAAAAAGTGCTGAAGATACAGGGCAAGTGGATGAGCGAACAGGCGTATAGCTGGTAAGTCAGTTGGCAGTTTTGAGCTGGCAGTTAGCAGCCAAACAATGACTAATGACCAATGACAATTAAATCGGTGCAATCAAACCCTAATCTGTGAAATCATAATAATAATCGGTGAAATCATAATATGCTTTTAAAAAATAAGATCATTCTCGCGTCCAAATCACCGCGCCGGCAGGAGCTGTTGCGCCTGATGGATGTGGATTACCGCATTGTGCTGAAAGAGGTGGACGAATCCTACCCGGAACACATGAGCCCGGTGGAGATCGCCGTATACATAGCGGAGAAAAAAGCCAAAGCATTTGATGAATCTGTGGATGATGAGATCGTGCTGACTGCCGATACCATTGTAAGCGTGGATGGCCATATCCTGGGCAAACCCGACGATAGCGAGCATGCGGTGGAGATGCTACAGATGCTTTCGGGCAAGGTGCACCAGGTAATTACTGGGGTGTGTTTGTTGCACAAGCACCAATACAATCTGTTTCATGATATATCTGAAGTGTTTTTTCGTAAACTGACTACAGACGAGATCAGGTTTTATGTTGACAAATACCAGCCACTGGATAAGGCAGGTGCTTACGGCATACAGGAGTGGATAGGCCTCACCGGTATCGAACGGATCAACGGATCATACACCAATGTGGTTGGGCTGCCTACCGAAAAATTGTACCAGCAATTAATGAAGCTGAAGTAAGATATTGGTGATTTGTCATTATTTTTATCCCTGATATTGATGACACAATTTAAGTCCAAATGGAAGATCCCGAAGTACCTACCGAACACCTGCACGAACATATTCACGAAGCCGCGCATGAGGGCCATGATAAATGGTCGATGTTGGTGGCTATATCCACGGCTTTTATGGCTGCCTTTGCCGCTTTAAGCAGCTTGATGGCGGGTCACCAATCCAACGAAGCACTTATTAGCCAGATCAAAGCATCCGACCAATGGGCCTATTATAACGCCAAAGGCATTAAGGCCGAAGTAGCCAATGGCATTGCGGCATTAAGCACAGCCAAATATGCCGATAGCGCCAAATCCATTATAGCACGTAAAGAAAAGCTTAAGAAAGACCAGGAAGCGATCCGTGAAAAGGCACAGGAACTGGAAAAGGAATCGGCCACACATTTGAAAAAGGACATGATACTGGCCCGTGCCGTCACCTTTTTCCAGATCGCTATATCCATATCAGCCATATCAATTCTCTCCAAAAAGAAACCGCTGTGGTATATCAGCCTGATACTGTTTGCCGCAGGTGTATTCCAGTTTATAGTGGGGCTGTTGTGAAATATTGGACAAGCCAAAAGCAGACCGTCATGGCGAGGAACGAAGCCATCCCTGAACTATCCCGATCAACGGACCTTAATTTCCTTAAAAGACGTAATAATATCGACTCAGCAACAAAACCCCGTACAGTTGATTTGTCTGTGTAGAGATGGCTTCGTTCCTCGCCATGACGTGGTGGAGTAGTTTTTGGCTTACTGTCCCGCCTGCCATGCCACAAAAAAGCGTGTCAAACGGACCAGCCGTGACGCGCAAATGCAATCACCCCCTAATAAAGGGTATAAATAGCATGCTGTAAATTAAAGCGAAATACCCTTACAGGCTGAAGCTTTTATGCTTAATACCGGCTGCGATGATGATATCGGCAATGGCGGTATTGGCGGTTTTCTTTAGCTCATCGATGGAAATATCATACTTTTTAGCCCAATATTCATCGTTGTGCGTATCCTGAAGTTGTTTTACTTCCTTGTTTTGCTTCTCTGTCTGAATGTTGTTTTCCATGATCAATGTCTTTTTGGTATGCGGACAAATTTTAATAAGGTAAAGGTAGGGTTATCAAGTTAAGTCATAATTATTATAGTGTTAAGTTAATGTTAACAATGAGTGTCGCTATCTTTCCATTTGTCATTCTGAACATAGTGAAGAATCTGATTGAGGAGGTTCGTTATTAGATCCTTCGTTCCTCAGGATGACAAATAAAGCATTATTATTTTATCACCTAAATTAATTAAAGACATGGTTAGTGGTTAATATCCGGTCAATATCGGATAATAAACTTATGGATTTTGGTAATTATTGCCTGTATCTTTGATTAAGGTAATTATCATCATGAAGAAACTCAGTGTATTGCTATTAGCCTGCCTTAGCCTGGGCGCGTATGCGCAGCAGCGGGATTACCCCATTCAGCCGGTGCCTTTTACCAGCGTAAAGCTTACCGATAAGTTCTGGACATCGCGCATAGAAACCAACCGTACGGTAACTATACCGGCGTCATTTGAACGTTGCGAAAGCACGGGCAGGGTAAAAAACTTTGTAATGGCTGCCGAGCACAAGGGCAAGTTCTGCACCGTATATCCTTTTGACGATACCGATATTTATAAAACCATTGAGGGCGCATCATACTCATTAGCCGGTCACCCCGATGCCAAACTATCCGCTTATGTTGATTCGCTGATCACCATTGTAGGCAAAGCGCAGGAGCCTGATGGCTACCTGTACACCGCCCGCAGTATCGACCCACTGCATCCGCAAGCCTGGGCCGGGCCCGAAAGATGGGTAAACGAACAGAAGATGAGCCACGAGCTGTACAATTGCGGCCACATGTTTGAGGCTGCCGCAGCACATTACATGGCTACCGGCCAGCGCAATTTCCTCGATATCGCCCTAAAAAATGCTGACCTTTTGGTAAGAACCTTTGGCCCGGATAAAAAGCATGTAGCCCCCGGTCACGAAATTGTGGAGATGGGTTTGGTGAGATTATACCGCATCAGCGGGAAGAAAGAATACCTCGACCTGGCTAAATTCTTCATCGATGCCCGCGGTCATAAAGAATATAATACCAAAAGTAAAAACCCATACGAAAACGGAGTTTATTTCCAGGATAATGTACCCGTAACCCAGCAGGATGAGGCCGAGGGCCATGCCGTAAGGGCAATGTACCTGTATTCGGGTATGGCGGATGTAGCTGCTTTAACGGGCGATACCGCTTATTTGGCAGCCATAGACAAGATATGGGACAACATGGTAACCAAAAAGATGTATGTGCAGGGCAGCATTGGCGCGGTTGGCGATGGCGAGCGTTTCGGTGATAATTACGAACTACCCAATACCACCGCTTACAATGAAACCTGTGCGGCTATAGGCAGCGTATTCTGGAACCACCGCATGTTCCTGCTGCATGGTGATAGCAAGTATATCGATGTGATGGAAAAAACGCTGTACAATGGCTTAATATCAGGCGTTGGGCTGGATGGCAAATCATTCTTCTACACCAATGCCATGCAGGTGAAGGACAGCTTTTCGCACCCGGATATCGAGCGGGAAAGGTCGGGCTGGTTCACCTGTTCGTGCTGCCCAACCAATGTGGTAAGGCTCATTCCGTCAATCCCCGGTTATATTTATGCTCAAAAGGGCAACGCGGTGTATGTGAACCTGTTTATCAGCGGCGAAGGTAATTTAACGGTGAATAACCAGCCACTCAAGATCACCCAGGAAAACAATTACCCCTGGGATGGCGGCCTCGACTTTACCATCGACCCAATAAAAACGATAGAAATGGATCTGAATATCCGTATCCCCGGTTGGGCGCAAAATGAGGCGATACCATCAAGCCTGTACAGCTACGAAAGGAAGTCGGCCCAACAGGTGGAGATCAAAGTGAACGGTATGCCGGTTAACTACCAGATACAAAAAGGGTATGCTGTCATCAGCCGGAAATGGAAAAAGAACGACAAGGTACAGGTAACCCTGCCGATGGATGTGCGCCGGGTAGTGGCAAACGAAAAGGTGGCCGACGATAACGGCAAGGTGGCCCTGCAACGCGGCCCCATTATGTATTGTGCCGAGTGGAAGGACAATAACGGGCAGGCAGGCAACTTCATTATCCCGAAAGATGTGGTGTTTAAAACAGAATACCAGCCAAATTTACTGAACGGCGTTATGGTATTAAAGGGGCAGGTAAAAAGCATAACTATCGATTCTGCAGGGCAAAATGTGAATACCGTAAGCTCAACGTTAACGGCCATACCTTACTACTCCTGGGCCAATCGCGGCAAAGGCGAAATGATGGTGTGGTTCCCCGAGCAGGTGAAGTATGTGGATTTACTTACTAAATAAACAAAAAAACAATTGTCATTTCGACGAGGAACGAGGAGAAATCTTATACAAGCGGCTGGCGGACTATGCATATCGTATAAGATTTCTCTCTGTCGTTCGAAATGACAAATAATATAAAAAGAAATTGGGACACTGATCGTCCTTCCCGGGCTGCCCGTTTTGGGGGTGCAGACCCGGGATATTTTTAAAAGACCAGGTTAAATAAAAAAGTGCCACGGCTGCCACGCTCTGTCACGCCAATAAAAAGCGGGCCACCCGTGTCAAAACGGGCCACCTTACAGGATCAACAACAAAGAAAAATATAATCAAGCTGATATGAAATTTACATGGAAAGGGGTTTTCCCGGCAGTTACCACCAAGTTTACCGATAACGATGAACTGGATTTTGATGCATTCGACCACAATATAGCTGCCCAGTTAGAGGCGGGTGTAGATGGTTTTATTTTAGGCGGATCATTGGGTGAGGCCAGTGTTTTGAGCGATGAGGAGAAGTTTGCTTTGCTGAAACATACCGTGGAACTGGTGGATGGCAAAGTGCCGGTATTATTGAATATTGCCGAGTCGACCACCAAAGCGGCGGTAGCTTGTGCCCAAAAAGCATTAGACTATGGGGCCAGCGGATTAATGCTGCTGCCGCCCATGCGTTATAAATCGGATGATGATGAAACGGTGGAGTTTCTGTCCGCGGTAGCGAAAAGCACACCGCTGCCCATCATGATCTACAACAACCCGGTGGATTATAAGATTGAAGTAACCCTGGATATGTTTGCGCAGTTAGCCAAATATGATAATATACAGGCTGTAAAGGAATCAACGAGAGACGTATCCAACGTTACCCGCATGATCAACCGTTTTGGGGCCCGGTTCAGCATCATGACGGGCGTTGACCCTTTAGCCATGGAAAGCCTGGTAATGGGGGCCGATGGCTGGGTAGCCGGTTTGGTGGATGCTTTCCCGAAAGAAACGGTGGCAATTTATCGCCTCATCAAAGCAAACAGGATAGCCGAGGCATTAACTATCTACCGCTGGTTTTTACCGGTGCTGGAGCTGGATATCCACCCCAAACTGGTGCAGTATATCAAGTTAGCCGAAGTAGCCACAGGCATCGGTACCGAAAATGTGCGGGCACCACGCTTAACCATTAAAGGCGCTGAACGGGAAAAGGTGCTGAAGATTATTAATGACGCGCTCGCTGTAAGGCCTGTATTGCCGGAGGGTAGCTGGGGCGAAAAAAAAGGAATAAATTTGGCAAGCGTCAATTAACGATTAAAAGGGCTTAAGCTATGATAACAGGTAAGATGAAAGTTGTAATGATTATATCTCTTGTATTAGTTGTTATTTTGTTTTTATTCCTTTCAAATCATGATTACAAAACCAATGAGCCTGAAATGCTTTTTGGTAAATACTGTTTTAATAATGGCGGAACTGATTCGATCATAATTTATAAGGATCATACTTATAAACATAAATATGTTACAGGTTCAAATAAGGTGTATGAGGGAACAGGAAAATGGAAGTGGAATATAAATGAAATCGACTTCCACGACTTTACTTTTTATAATGATAAAGGGTCAGCAGGAAGTGGTTTATGGATTTCAAAAGTGGAAAGTACAGACAATGAAATTAAGCTAATATATTCATCAGAAAACGACATTTATTATTCCCAAAAGCTACCGATAAAAAAGTAGGATATTTTTTAGATAATCAATGCATCTATAGCGGTGGGTTTGAAACTCATCGCTATGAATTGTGTTTTAGATGCATAAATTAGCGAACTATGAAAACACAGAACCTTATAGGTTATAAATATACTGAAGGCTTAAAAACCTTCAAGGCAATCGACCCTTCATCCGGTAATGAATTGGATGGCGAATTTCATATCGCTTCAACTGGTGATGTGGATGCTGCCTTAACGCTGGCCGAACAGGCATTTGCCCCTTATCACTATACCGATAATAAAACAAAAGCGGCCTTTCTGCGCAGTATCGCCGATGAGATCAATGCTTTAGGCGATGAACTGATAGAACGTGCCATGGCGGAAAGCGGACTGCCGCAGGCCCGTTTGCAAGGCGAGCGCGGACGCACAACGGGGCAGTTGAATATGTTTGCTGATCTGGTGGAAGAAGGCTCGTGGGTAGAAGCGGTGATCGATAACGCTTTACCAGACCGTAAACCAGCGGCACGACCAGATATCCGCAAAATGCTGATCCCGGTGGGGCCGGTTGTGGTATTTGGAGCGAGTAATTTCCCATTGGCGTTTTCTGTAGCCGGTGGCGATACCGCTTCGGCATTGGCAGCGGGTTGTCCGGTAGTGGTAAAAGCCCATCCGGCACACCCGGGTACAAGCGCTTTGGTGGCGGAGGCTATTAAAAAAGCAGCCGAAAAGCATAATTTACCAGCAGGGGTATTTTCTATTTTGTATGATAATGGTTATACCATTGGCGAGGGATTAGTAAAACATCCAAAGAGCAAGATAGTTACGTTTACGGGCTCCTATAAAGGTGGCATGGCCTTGCTCAAACTGGCCCAACAAAGGGATGAACCTATCCCGGTATTCGCTGAAATGGGAAGTATCAACCCGGTCATATTATTACCTGAAGCATTAGAGAACAGGTATGAGCAGATCGCGGAGCAATATGCGGCGTCCATCACTTTGGGGGCAGGGCAGTTTTGTACTAATCCGGGTTTGTTGATCGCGATGAAATCAGCGGGACTGGATAAATTTAAAAATGCTTTAGGCGAGGCGATTGGCAGGATCAATTCGGCCACTATGCTTACACCGGGTATCTGCAAAAATTATGCGCAGCTATCGGAAGAAGTATTGAAGGAAGAAGGCGTAAAGCGTATCGGCAGCGGCAACCTGGATGAAGATAAAAACAACCAGGCGCAACCATTGATTGCAGAAGTAAGCGCTTCATCATTTTTGGTCAACCCAAAACTAAAAGAGGAAGTTTTCGGGCCATACTCCTTATTGGTAGTGGCTGATTACGAAGTGCAATTGCAACAAGTTATAGATGAATTGAAAGGGCAACTGACCGCGAGTATCGTGGCCGATGAAACCGACCTGGTGAAATATAAACCGCTTATTCAGAACATTACTAATATAGCTGGCCGCGTAATGTTAAACAACGTACCGACAGGGGTTGAGGTTGTACAAGCCATGCAGCATGGCGGGCCCTTCCCGGCTACTTCAGATAGCAGGTTTACTTCGGTAGGTACTGGGGCTATCAAGCGCTTTGTACGCCCGGTAAGCTGGCAAAACTGGAGTCATGATTTGTTACCGGATGAATTAAAAGATAATAACCCGCTGAAGATTTGGCGGTTGTTGGATAGTAAAATGAGCAGAGATTAATGACGAGCAAAACTTTTTTCTGTATAGACGCGCATACTTGTGGTAACCCGGTAAGGCTGGTAGCCGGTGGCGGCCCTAATCTGACCGGCGCCAATATGAGCGAAAAGCGCCAGCATTTTCTGAAGGAATACGACTGGATACGCAAAGGCCTAATGTTTGAACCAAGAGGACATGATATGATGTCGGGGAGTATATTGTACCCGCCTCATGACCCGGCGAATGATGTGGCAGTATTGTTTATCGAAACCAGCGGTTGCCTGCCCATGTGCGGGCATGGTACCATAGGGACGATCACCATAGCGATTGAAGAGGGGCTGATCATACCAAAAACACCCGGTATTGTGCGTATGGAAGCACCGGCTGGATTGGTACTTATCGAATATAAACAGGAGGGAAGCAAGGTTAAATCAGTTAAGCTAACTAATGTGCCGGCCTACCTTGCCGCTGAAAATTTAGAGGTGGAATGCCCCGATTTAGGGACGCTGACCTTTGATGTAAGCTATGGCGGTAATTTTTACGCTATTGTTGACCCGCAAACAAACTTTAAAGGTTTGGAGAATTATACCGCAGATCAGCTTATCTCCTGGAGTCGGGTAATGCGGACAAGGATCAACGAGAAATATACCTTCGTTCATCCCGAAAACCCAACCATCAATACCTGTACGCATATTCTTTGGGCAGGAAAGACAATCTCCCCTGAAGCTACTGCACGCAACGCTGTTTTTTATGGCGATAAGGCTATTGACCGCTCTCCTTGTGGGACAGGCACATCGGCACGTATGGCCCAATGGCACGCCAAAGGCAAGCTGAAAAAGGGTGATGTTTTTATACATGAAAGCATTATCGGCAGCCAGTTTATCGGCAGGGTTGAGGATGAAGTGAAGATCGGCGATAAACCGGCCATTATACCAAGCATTGAAGGCTGGGCAAGGGTTTATGGGTACAATACCATAAAGATAGACGATGAGGACCCGTATGCGTTTGGGTTCCAGGTGATATAAGCCCCACCCGAACCCTCCCTGGGAGGGAGGGCTTAAAAAAAAGTTAATTTGTAATTAAAAATAAAAAATAAAGTCTCCCCTACCGGGGGAGGTTTAGAGGGGGCTTGTATGAAAGCAATTATTATCGGCGGTGGAGTTATCGGTTTATTTTCGGCATACTACCTGCACAAATCGGGTTGGGAAGTGGAGATCATTGATCAGGGCGACCTGTCGGATAATTGCTCGTATGGCAACGCGGGGATGATCACGCCAAGCCATTTTATACCCTTGGCAGCGCCGGGTATGGTGGAGCAGGGTATCCGCTGGATGTTCAATAGCAAAAGCCCTTTCTATGTAAAGCCGTCCTTCAATCCCGAACTGTTTGGTTGGGGACTGAAGTTCCTGAAAAGCGCTACCAAAAAGCACGTGGACAGGTCGGCAGGGGCATTGCGGGATATTTCCATGCTGAGTAAAACGTTGTTTAAAGAGTTTGAGCAGGCCACTAAGATCGACTTTGGACTGGTAGACAAGGGTATCCTGATGCTTTTCAAAACAGAAAAGATGGTAGAGGAAGAGCAGCATTTAGCCAAGCAGGCAACCAATTTGGGTTTGAATGCCCAATACCTGAGTCCTGACGAATGCAAAAAATTACAGCCCGGAGTAGAGATGGATATTTTAGGTGCAGTACATTACCATTGCGACGCGCATCTTTATCCCAACAAACTGATGGCCGGGTTGATCAAATATTTGGATAACGCCAAAGGAATCACTATTCACCGGAATACGGAAATTGTAAACATTAGTCATGATGCGGATAAGATCACTTCAGTAAGTAGTGCGATGCAGCAGTTTAAAGGTGATGCTTATGTAGTTGCAGGTGGCGCGTGGTCGCCGGCTATAACACGGATGGCAGGATTAAAAGTTCCGCTAATGCCGGGCAAAGGCTATTCTTTTATGGTGAAACAAGATCCATCCAAAACGATGACCATACCATCCATTCTTTGCGAGGCAAGGGTGGCAGTTACCCCGATGAATGGCAGCATACGCTATGGCGGCACGATGGAAGTTGGTAAGATCAACAGCCAGATTAACATGAACCGGGTGAAGGGCATTGTTGAATCGGTACCCAAATACTTCCCTAATTTCAAACCCGAAGTTCCGCAGCAAAAAGATATCTGGTTTGGTTTCCGCCCGGTATCACCTGATGGGATGCCTTATATCGGTCTGTCAGGTAAATATAAAAACCTGGCCATTGCTACGGGTCACGCTATGATCGGCTTAAGTTTGGCACCTGCAACAGGCCAAATTATTAATGAAGTATTGAACGGCATTAAATCTGCAATGAATATCGAGCCATTTTCGCCGGATAGGTTTCAATAATTATTGAACATTATTGATAATTGAAATGGTATTATGATTAAGTCTTTCAGTGATGTAGCGTTTTATGTTTTCCCCGCTCGCCGAATCGAGGTTTAACAAGTTGACATTTTTATGTTCTCCAAGTTGATTTGTCAAAGTGATCTGATCATTTTTTACGATGATCTCTTTTAATAACTTTAGGTCAATTTCCTCTTCAATGCTATTGATTCTAAATAAATTGTTTTCAATTATGATCCAGCCCTTAGGCAGATCAAGAACGCCATTTAAGAAGATTATTATTCCAACAGTCGAGCCAATAATACAGTAAAGTATAAGTATACTGAATGCAAAATATCCGATCAATGAACCTGCAATTATCATAATGCCCAATGTAATGGAAGTCATTTTTGAATAATCATCATTCAGCGTAGGGAAAATTACGATGTTTAACTTGATTCCATTTCTATATTGAACTTTCTTGTATAGGTTGTATATCCAAAAGGCAACCCACAATCCTAAGCTGAAAATGCTGATTAATGGATTATCTATGAAACTAATACTGAAGTAAATCAGTAAGTATGTGAGCACTTCAAAAATAGTTCTTATGTTGCTTTTGCGCTGGTTCATCAAATAAGGTAAAGGATATTATTTTAAAGATATTTAAAAATCTTTAGAAATACTTAAAATAGCCAGGTTTGAAAAGGAACTATTTATTAATCCCCTCTTCCAGCTTCTTAATCTGCTCTGCCGCAAATCCATTCTTGGGATTCAATTCATATGCTTTTTTGAAGTTTTTCAAAGCCAGTTCCTTTTGCCCCGCAGCCTCATAACCTTCGGCCAGGCTGTCGTAAGCATTCGCACTGTTGGCGTATGCTTCGAGATTATATTTAAATATTTCAACAGCCTCTTTCTTTTTATCGTCCCTCATTAGGATAAAGCCAAGATCATTAATATCGTCTTCGGGCAATTTGAAGGAGCTATCCTTTTGCTTCATTTGCTCTGCTATTTCGGAAGCGTGATCATAGCCTTGTTTTTCGAGCGCAGCCCAAAATGCTTTCACTCTTTCCAGTTCATGAAACTGGTAACCCGTCCAGATGCATGGCCACCAGGTTTGTTTGGTGAAAAAAGTATTCAGGATATCGGTAGTGACGTGCAGGCCCCAGGTATTGTTGGTAAAGTAAACGAGGATCTCTTTTTTCTCGGGATTAGCAATATAAAAAGCCTTGAAATCGCCGTTATCGCCCCAATGCCATATCCATTTCCCGGTTTCGTTTTCCTGCAAACCTACCCCGAGGCCCCACGAAACATGCTTTTTTGCATCCGCCTCAATGTTATGGTTCAGCCAGTTTGCATCAGATGATGTGGTGAACATCATCTTTTGGGTTCCTGGTTTTAAACCTTTACCATTTATCAGCGCCTGCAAAAAGGTAGCATAATCATGTGCGCTGGTCAGCAGGCTGGCGGCAGCCTGCTGTTTTTTATGACTGTTCACAGCGTCGGGGCTGTTCCCGAAAGCGGCCAATGTACTGAATTTGTCGGTCCACTCATAACTGCTGTTTGTCATGCCAAGTGGGGTAAACACTTCCTGCTGCGCAATATCATTAAGCGGTTTGTTCATCAGTTTTTCAACCACGCGCTGCAGGTATTGAAATCCTTCACCCGAATAAGAAAATGTGCTGTCGGGTGTGAATATCAGCCTCGCAAACTTCTTATCGCCCCAGTTAGGCAAACCGGTTGTATGGCGTAACACCATCCGGGCGGTTATTTTAGCATATCTCGGATCTTTTGGATCAAAGCGGTCGTAGCTGCCGATATAATCTACCAGGGGTTTATCAAGATCAATAACGCCCCGGTCGTGTAAGCGCATTACGATATAAGCAAAAACGCACTTGCTTAACGATGCGGCTTCAAAAACTGTATTCGAGGTAACTTTTTGAGCAGAGCCTTTGCTAATTACGCCAACGTTAACATTTTGAACTTTATCGCCTTTGATGCAAACCAGTTGCATTCCCGGGATGCCGTAAGGCGTTATGATTTCCTTTAGTTGTTGTTCTTGTGCGAATACCCGGCTGAAAGACAAGAGCAGGATAATGATCAGGGTTGACTTTCTCATTTAATGCGTCTGATAAAGGTGATTTCGATATATGACGCTTTGAAATAAATTTCGTTGCGTTAAGGATGAATATTTGTACCGGGTTTATTAGGTGTTAGGCCACTATCAGTCAATTAGTTTCGTATATGCTTATGCTAAAGCATTATATTTAATCTCTTCGTAACCAATTATCGTATTTCACCAGTAATGAGGGCTCATACAAAGGTATATCTATTAAGCATATTTGTTTTGAGTGCTACAACAACCTTTGCCCAGGCCCCGGTAATTACCCCAAAAACAAGTCCCATCATATTAAAACTCGATGGAACAGGCAATCACCAGGTACAGTTGAGTGAGGTAGCAACCATCATCGGCGATTATAATTCGGTTACAATTACTCCGTTTAATTTTAATTGCTCAACTACAGGCCCGCAAACGGTCATAGTAAAAGCAAGCAATACCACAGGCAATGACCCCGTTTCGGCATTAAATTATCCTTACGGGATTGTTACGGATGCCTCGGGCAATATCTATGTGGCCGATGCGGGCAACAATCAAATTAAAAAGTTCACACCGTGTGGTGTGGTGTCTGTATTGGCTGGTTCGGGTGTAGTTGGTTCAGCAGATGGGTTAGGTACTTCGGCCAGTTTTGCCAGGCCATGGGGTATAGCTATTGACGCTTCGGGGAATATTTATGTGGCCGATGCAGGTAATAACAAAATAAGAAAGATCATGCCATCTGGCTTGGTCAGCACAGTAGCAGGCAGCGGTGCCAAAGGTGCGAAGGATGGCTTTGGTACTTCAGCAACCTTCAATAATCCCGGCGGGGTCGCGGTGGATCAGGCAGGAAATCTATATGTGGTTGATTCTGACAACAATTTGATCAGGAAAATCGAGTCTGGCGGTAACGTGATAACCTTTGCCGGTAACGGGCAGTATAGTTCGGTTGATGGTACAGGCATTGATGCCGGTTTTTATAATCCTCATGGCATAGCCATAGATAAAGCAGGTTATTTGTATATCGCAGATGGTAATAACCGTATCAGGAAAATTTCTCCTGGCGCTGTAGTGATCACACTGGCAGGTAGTAGTTCCGGTCATGCAGATGGCATTGGTACGGCCGCCAGCTTTTACTTTCCCAATGGTATTGCTATTGATGGGGCAGGCAATTTGTATGTAACTGATACCGGTAACAATGAGATCAGGGAAGTATCCCCGGACGGTAAAGTGGTCACTATAGCAGGCAATGGCTCCATTGGTTCTATTGACGGAACCGGAACCGCCGCGATCTTTAACGCGCCTATTGGTATTACTTTCGATCCTGCAGGGAATTTATATGTTACTGATGCGCCGGATAATAAGATCCGGAAAATTACACCTGCACATGTAGTAACTACCGTTGATCTTATTGGCGGCAATGGTCAAAATACACTATCATCAAGCCTGCAGATCAATGTTATCGTACAGAGCCAGCCGGTTATTACGTCCGTTTTCAATAATGTGATCATTACAGCATATCCGGGTTGTGATCCCGTTCTTCCTGATTATGTAACCAATTCAACCGCTAATGATTGTGATGGCAGTATCGTTACATTTACCCAGTTGCCCGTTGCGGGTACGCCTTTAACTCCAGGTGTTCCGGTGACAGTTATCATAACGGCAACCGATAACTCAGGCGGAACGGTAAGTACCAACTTTGATGTGAACGTAGTGAGTTCGACAGCTAAACCAGTAACTTTTACCAATAACCCGGTGATTTTTCAAGGTAGCCATGTGTTGCTGGAACCGCAGGCAACAAGTGATATCGTAAATTATAGTTGGTCGCCGGCAGCAGGGTTGAGTGATCCTGCTATTAAAAATCCTATGGCAAACCCTTCTGTAACCACAACTTACACATTAACCGTCACTACCGCAGGCGGATGTACTGATAGCGCCGATATTACGGTAACCGTTATTGAAAATGTGATCATCCCGAATGCCTTCACACCGAATGGAGATGGGATAAACGATTTTTGGAACATAGCCCATTTAAGCGAATACCCGGGATGTTCAGTTGATGTTTTTGGGCGAAACGGACAGTTGATCTATCATTCTATTGGTTACAGTAAACCGTGGAGTGGCACTTACAATGGCGGCAGGCTTCCATCAGGAGCCTATTATTATGTTATTGACTTGAAAGATGGCAGGCAAAAGCTTTCGGGAGAAGTCACGATAATAAAATAAAACTGATGTCATTTCGAACAAGGGAACGAGGAGAAATCTTATACAGTGAGTGGCGGACTATGTCTATTGTATAAGATTTCTCTCTGTCGTTCGAAATGACCAATTTTTAAGGTTTTTTAGTTATTACTTGGCACAGCATAATAATAGATAGGTGAAAAGACCCCTTCACTGGTGGTATAATACCCTTTCCCATCAGCTGTAAAACCTATTGCTTCACCTTGTTTTTCCTGTTCGTAAGGCAATTCAGCAGGTTTTCTTTGTATGGTTTGCCATATGGGCTCGTTATTTTCACGTTTCCAGTAATATACTTTTACGTAATCTTTTAATACCACTTGTTGCCCGTCTTTCGAGATATCTCCCGCTGTGATCCATTTAAAAGGTTTAAAGCCATTAAAAAACAATTTGCACCGCTTAGTAAGGGTGAGCGTGTCGTTCGCTTTAAAACTTAATGGAGTAGTATATACACTTACCGAATCAGCACGTTTTGACACAATGTAGATCAGTTTCTCAATAGGATCAACCATTAGCGTTTCCGCATCACGCGGGCCATCCGGATATCTTAAATGCGAAGGTACAGCGGTTGCCCTCACCAGGCTATCCTTGCTACCCCAGGTCTTTTGCTCTTCCATGCGATAAATGGTGATATATTTCCGCACGGCGGCATTATCTCCTATATCACCCATATAAACATAGCTTTTTCCTTTAGCCGGACCGGGACCTACTGCGATATCCTCGCAGTCGCGTACGCCCAGCGGCTCTGTCGGATCACCTTTATAATAGATGGTTGTCTTTAACGTTCCATCAGGAGTAATAGCAAAAAAGCGACTGGTATCGCCGCTGTCATTGTGTACATAGTAGATGCCATCATTTGTACCGGAGGAGGAGATCCCTGATATTTCGTTCATCTCCTTATTTTGGAGACGGCCGGATATGGTCAATTTTTTTAAGGTGTACCGGTGTTCAGCATAAGCCGCGAAAAACAGGATAATTACAATGGGTAATATGATCTTGATCTTTTTTGAGCTGCTCATTCTAAACCTGTATTGTTAAAAAGGCAAAGAAAATCAAAAAAATCGATGTTTTTATTAATTATTGCCCAACTTAGGTTTGAAACGTTTAAGAATAATGATTGTTGCAGAAAAAATTAAAAATTATCCCTGCGCTACCAATAGCTCGTTACTTACAAGAATTTCGGTGGGAGTCCGGTAATCGGCAAGACCAATTTCCTGCACATACTTACAATTGCAGCTATGCCCCGGCGAAATGAATACCGGCATATCAAAACCCAATTGCTGGTAATAGGGGGTAATAAATGCCTGAACAGGTAAATTATTGGCCGTATTGATAATGGAGGTAGTCAGCCTTTTTAAAGGCTTTAATAACAATTTTACTTCGCATACCATAAAATTATCATTCATAGGTATCCAGCGGTTTACACCGTCAATATCTATCAGCAAGGCGCTTTGCCTTATACCCCGCAGCGTCCCGATAGTTTCATTATCGTTGTTCAGCAGGCTTTTTATCACCACGTGCTGCCCGATGTACCTGCTGAAAATCATTAACTGTTCTGCTGTGCTGATTCGCTCCATTTTGCTAATATTATTAGCAAATATAGTTAAACAGTTTTTAAAATGGCAAGTTTTACCATACTTTTTTTGAACGGAATTTGAGGGGGATGTGATTGGTTTTTTATTCTCAAAGTATTGCATTTTAAAAACAGAAACCCCATTATAGTTTAGCTACAATGGGGTTTTATAATTATATATCTTATAATTAGTCCTGATGCTCCAGCACCATCTCGATATCGGGTTTAGATACATCTGTTAGTGCCACTTTTCCGCGTTCCTTACGCAGTATCCTGTTAAAAAGCGAGATCTCGCGTTCAAAAAGAAAACGGAAAAACAGTTTGAACCATGAACCATGAAATAATAACGTATCGTAATATTCAGGAGCGGCCTTTTTTAATTCCGGCAATCTGTTCCAGGGGATAGATGGAAAATCGTGATGCTCATTGTGATAACCTACATTGAAGGCTACCGTATTTAAAGCACCATAATAGCTGTATGTTTCCTGCTCGCTTTCAAAGGTTAAATAATGCTCCTGTATCCAGCGTGCACCTACCGGGTGAAGGCCTATAGAGAACCAAAAGCTGATAAACAAGAAACCTACAGCCTTGAAGCCGAAGAAATACCAGATAGCCGCAGTAAATACGATCTGCGTAACAATGTTTACCAGCAGCCAGGCATCATAAAATCTGATCTCTTTTAACCTCGATACACGTGTAGCCTGAAATACCGGAAAGAAAAACAGCCAGAGCATTTTACCTAAAAAATTATTGTTGATCAGTTTTGCCTCCCATTTGTTAGGTAGATCGGCATCCAGTTCATGAATACCCTGGAAGGAGTGATGCTTGATATGATATCTTTCAAAAGAAATGGCGCCTGGCATAATATGGGGCAAATTGGCAATAATGCCTGCCCAACGATTAGCCAGTGCATTTTTAAACAAAAGCTGGTGCACACATTCATGTATCATTACAAAAAGCGCGTGGTTGGCAAAGGCGCCATATAGATAAGCAGCTGCAAAAATTATCCACCATGATTGATCGCGAACCAACCAGGATATACCGATCATTGATCCTACAATGCCAAGGATAACCAAGAAGGTTAGCGGATTTTTACCGATCAGGCTCCTGACCTCCGGAAATTGCTTTAGAATTTTTTTGGTCCGGACACGGTGCGGCTCAGCTTCTGTAGAGTAAACAAAATCGGTTCTTTTAGTCGACATAGTTCTTCTTTTTGTATATTTTTTTAATAATTAGTTAAATAAATTTCCAATAATAACGAAATAATATGGATTATAGCGCTTTTATTTCAAATGGATTGCAAGGGATATAAATTTAAACTGGTTCTAAAGATAATTTTTAATTCGCTAAACTGAACAGTTTTTTTACAATTTGTTTACAAATAGTGCTGATGCAGTTGATGAAATTCACCAGAACGATATAGTATCCGGAGCATGCTTGGCAATACGATCAGCAGCAGGGGCAGGGCTATAATAAAGCCACCAATTACCGCAATAGCCAAAGGCTGATGAAGTTGGGCGCCTGCACCAATTCCCAGGGCCAAAGGCATCAGCGCTATGATAGCGCCGAGGGCAGTCATTAATTTAGGCCGAAGCCTGGTAGATATGGAAAACACGATAGCTTCGTTGATATCTCCTTTTATATTTTCAGGATCATTGGTCATATTTTCCAAAGCCCGTTGCTTGAATTGTAAAAAGGTAAATATGGCATTTTCACCTATGATACCTACGATCATGATCAAACCGGTATAGCTGCCCACATTCAGCGGTGTTTGGGTAATATATAGGGCAAGCAAGCTGCCGCTGGTACCTAATACAGCTAAAACTAAAATGAGCAGTGCTATCCTGAATTGTTTGAACAGGAATAGGATCACGCCAAATACCAGCAGACTGGCGGTGATCAGAATGGTTAGAAGCTCTTTGAATGATTGCTGTTGCTGGGCATAATCGCCTCCATATTCAATATGGTAACCTTGTGGCAGACTTACTTTTTGGGCGATGCTTTTCTGGATGGCAGGTATTACGGTTCCAATACTACCGCTGTCCAGCCTGGCGGTAATAATACCCATTGATTGCAGGTTTTCGCGGCTGATCTCCGCCTCGCCAGGTTTTAAATTGACTGAGGCCAGTTCGCTGATAGGTATCAACTTACCTGCCGGTGTAAATATATTCTGGTTTTTAATATCATCCACCCGCAGGTTATTATTGCCCGGATAAACCATACGGATAGGCGACAACTGCTGCCGTTCCAGCAGGTTACCAATGATATTACCCTGCAAAGAGGTTTGTAACTGGAACTGGAGACTGGTCGGAGTGATATTATATTGCGCCAGTTTGCTGTAATGCGGATCGATACTTACCGATGGTCCTGCTATCACAATGCCATCAAAAACATCTGCGGTACCTTTAACACTGCTTGTCGCATCTGCTATTTGTTTGGATAAGTCTTGCAGTTTTTGAGGATCATCACCAAAAAGCTTGATCTCAATAGGTTCAACAGAAGTGGTCAGATCACCCAGCATATCGGTGATCACCTGCCCAAACTCCACTTTCTGCGCAGTTAGTACCGGTTGATTGGCCGCGATCTTTTTCCGCAGATCACTAATCACCTGTTTGGTTGTTTTATCTCTCTTTTTCTTCAGTTGTATCAGGTAATCGCCGGTATTCGGTTCGGTAATAAAAAAGCCCATTTGCGTGCCTGTGCGGCGCGAGTAGGCTTCTACTTCGGGCTGTTTGGTTATGATCTTTTCAACCTCACGCAGCATACGGTCGGTTTCCTCCAGTGAAGTTCCCGGCGGCGAAGCATAATCAAGCACAATACTGCCTTCATCCATTTCGGGCAGGAAACCGGTTTCGAGCAGTGGCGGTACTATTACAATAACAGCAATAAGCCCCGCCACTATGGCCAAACTCAGGTAAGGCCGTATGATGAACCACGATACCCACCGCTGCTTTTTAACATGATGAATTTCTGCCTTTTTATCTTTAACGGTATTTACAGCCTTACGCCTGGTGAGCAGGAAATAAATGACAGGCAAACCTATCCATGTCACAAAAAACGAGCACACCAGGGTAATGATCATGGTATTGGTGAGTACCTTAAAATAAGCGCCCGCAACGCCGCTCATCAAAACAAAGGGGATAAATATCACGATGGTACTGATGGACGAACCTACCATAGCCGGGAACAGGTAGTCTATTGCCTTTTGCAGCAGCTTTAAAGTATGTTCTTCAGGGTGTTCCTCGTGCGTGCGGTGTATCTGCTCCACCACTACTATGGCGTCATCGATAATTAGCCCGATGGCTGCCGCGATGGCGCCCAGCGTCATGATATTAAAGGTATAGCCGATGCCGTAAAGTACGATCAAAGTAAGGCAAAGTGTGATCGGGATAGTGATCAGTATAGTTGCGCTGGCTTTTAGCGAGCGCAGGAAAATAACCGCTACCACAATAGCCAGCAATAAACCGATCCACACGCTATCGCTTACACTTTTGATCGAGTCGTTCACAAAATCGGCCTGGATATAATACGGTTTAATGGTGACATCCTTAGGCAGGATCTTCCGCAGGTCGGCTACTTTAGCTTCCATATCGGTAGACAGCGAAACCAGGTTGGTATTAGGTTGCTTGATCACCGCTATCAATACCCCGTCACGCCCGTTGGCATTTACCTTGATGTATTCAATGCCTTCGTTCACTGCTATATCGGCAAAGTCCTTCAACCTTACCACACGTTTTTTATTATTGCTGATCACCAGGTTAGCCAGTTCATCTTTTGCATTAATGGTGGCATCGGTAACGGTTAGATAAAACCGCTTATAATCAGACAGGTAACCTTCTGATTTTACAAAGTTGGTGTTGCTCAGGGTGGTATTGATAATATCAGGTGTTAAACCGAGCGAGCTCATTTTTTGCTTGTTCAGTGTCAGCCAGTATTCCTTCACTTTTCCGCCGATCACCCTGATTTCGGATACACCATCAACCTGCGACAAAAAAGGCTTAACCGTATAGGTGGCAAGCTGCCGCAATTCAATGGGAGTGCGGCTATGGCTTTCTAAGGTATAACCGCTTACCGGCAGGATAGAGGGGTTCATCTTGGCGACCGAGATATTTACATCAGCAGGCAGATCGTTTTTTATCTGGTCGATACTGGTTTGTATGCGCTGTTGAGCCAGGTCGATATCCGCATCCCAGCTCATGTAGGCTGATATTTCGCAGCTTCCCCTGCTGGTAGTACTGCGCACCGTTTTCAGATCCGGTACCTGTTTGATAGCATTCTCCAGCGGCTTAGTTACCGTCACCATCATTTTATTAACGGGCTGCAGGCCCTCATCAGCTATGATCTTGATCTTGGGGAAAGTGATCTCGGGGAACAGCGATGTTTGCAGTTTGGAATAGCAGAACAAGCCGCCCATTATAATAAGCGCCAGCACCAGGCTAAGTGGTTTTTTATGCGATATAAAAAAATCCTGGACAGGTTTCATTAGTGTACGATTTTTACTTTGGCGGTATCAGGCAAGCCATAATTACCGGTTACAATGATCTTATCCTGCGCCAAAAATTTTGGCGATAATATCTCTACCCTGTCACCTGTTTCGATGCCTTTGGTAACCGGTACTTTTACAGCTGTTGTCGGGTTGATCAATTTCATCACCCAAAATTCAGTCTGTGTTTCATTGGCAAGCAATGCGGTTTTTGGCAACGAGGCAGTGTTGCTTTTCTCGGATTTGATGATACGCGCCCTGGCGATCAGGTTTTCCGGTATTTGCTGTTCGGTATTTACTTTTATGACTACGCCCTGTGTTTGCGCCACTGTATCTACAGAGGGCATAAACGAGGCTACGCGGCCATCCAGTTTCTGATTACCAGGTAAGGTAAGCTGCACACTTTGCCCGTTTTTTACATATTGCTTTAATTCGTAAGGTAACTGCATTACAAATACAAAGCTTGAGCGATCGCTGATGGTGGCCAGCGCTTCACCATCCTGCACATAATCTCCTGTTTGATGGTTTAACTGGGATATATATCCCGGCCCCGGCGCTTTAATCCTGTTAACTCCCGAAAATTTAAAAGTGGTATCCAAAACATTGATGCTGTTGCCTATAGCCTGAGCTTCCTTCGTTTTAATAGTGAATAACAGTTCGCCCTTGCCCACATAATGCCCTGGCTGGGCATTTACCTGCTGCACATAGCCGTTAGCGTTTGATTTAATATAGTTCTTCTGCAAAAACACCGAAGTAGCATTCAGGTCGATATAATCAGCCATGGCATTTTGGTCGATGGTGGTCACTGTAACCGGTGTTTCCGCCTTTACATCCGAAGTATCTTCATCATCTGCCGGCTTAGCGTTGTGGCAGGAGCACAGTAATAACGAAAACCCTGCTGCTAAAAACAGGAGTTTGACGGCGGGATATCTGGTAATTAATTTTTTCATGTTTACCTGGTCCAGTAATTTAGCTGATTGATCAATTGTAATCTGCTGATAATAGTTTGCGTTTTTAGGTTCCTGACGGTAAGATAATTATTGATAGCCAGTACGATGTCGGCAATTTTCACATCACCGGTTTGTAAAAGCTGGGTATCTACCTTGATCAGGCTCTCCGTATATTTTATCTGGTCCTCTATCTGTGGCATCAGCTTATCATTTTCGTTGATCTGCTGGTTTAACTGCGCCACCTGCTGCCGGTATTGCACATTGAAAAAGGCCTTATAATTCTGCCGTGTTTCTTCCTCCAAAGAAAGTTTGTGGTACTGTAATTTCCGTTGCCCTCCATCATACAAGGGGATAGACAGACTAAAACCCACACTGGCGCCAAAGTTTTTCCAAGCCTGCCCCATAAAATCGCTGTTATAGCCACCATCGGCAAATACATTGGCTTTGGGTTTATAGCTATAACCTACCTGCTGGCGGCTGTTCATCAGCTTAAGGCTGTCCAGTTTATATTGGGTAAAATAGATGCTGTTGCTTACATCAGGCAATATTACCCGTTGCAGGGCAGGCTCCGCGAGGTCAGTTATGGTAGTGTCGGCTATCCCCGCTAAATAATTTAACGTGGCATAATCATTTTTATATTGCAACCGGGCTTGCGACAGCTGTAGCTGTTGCTGTTTCAGGGTAACTAAAAAGGTCAAATAATCGCTTTGGCGGTATACGTTCGCGCGGGTCAGCTTTTTAAGCGCATCTTCTTCTTTACTCAATAAGTCAACTATTTCCTGGCTGAATTTCATTTGCTGCAGGCTGCCATAAGCGGTGACATATTGCCCGGTAACAGCCTTTTTCAGGTCCTGCTCAGATATTTTTGCTGCATTATTTACCGATTGTGATTGCAGGGTAATAGCTTCCAGCTGCGAGTTGACATTGTTTTTGCTGATGATCTGCTGATTGACAGCTATCAAACCATTTAAAGTATGCTCATTAGTGATAGCAGACGAATAGCCAAAGCCGTTAATTGTAGGTGCATATAAGCCGCCGCTGGTTGCAGTTACCTGCGGTTTAAACCCAGCCTTTAACCGCAGGCTGTCCAATTGATTGGAGGCTACCTGGTTCCGCAAATCTTTCAATAGTGGACTGTTACTTTTGGCAAGATCGAGGTATTGGTCTAACGACTTGGTTTGAGCCAACGAAGCGGAATAGGTAAATACGCATAGACCAATAACGAAAAGCCACTTCATTCAATTTACAATATGATGCCGTTAGTTTTGCTAAAGTAAAAATTAAATTCTGTATAAATTTGGGATGCTGAAATCAAAACTTGACCCTAAATATATGGTAAGGTTGTTCAAAAGAATACTCGAGCGTAAATCCTAAATTCTCGCATATCTGCCTCGAAATGGTCAACCCCAATCCGCTTCCTTCTGAATGGGATGATTTATGGAAACGGGTAAATATCTGTTCATTTTGCAGCGTAGTGTTTTCACCAGTGTTTTCTATCACCAGTTGCTCATGGGTCAGTTTAATGTTGATCTCTCCACCCTTGTAATTATGCCTGATGGCATTCCCCAGTAAATTATTCAATAAAATATCAACCAGGTAGGGGCTGGCCTGCAACTCCTTATCAATCAATTCGCTGCTTATTTTTAATTCTTTATCCAAAAATATTTCCTCAAACTGGATAAGCATGTCCTGTATTGAGGTCCGGAAGTTGATACGCTCAACCCCTTCAACCAAATGATTCTCAATTTTAACCAGTAGCAGCAGGGATTGATTGAGCCGGGTTAGCCTTGAAACCGCGCTGTAAAGATCATTAAGCAGCTTACTTTGCTGCTGACTGAAATTTTCAGTTTGGATCAGCGTATCCAGTTTCGAATTGATTACGGCTATCGGGGTAAGCAATTCATGCGAGGCATTTTCGGTAAATGTTTTCAGATCCTTGTAATCACTTTTTACCCTTGCAGACATGGAAATGATCGCCTGGTTAAGCTCCTTAAATTCCTCAATATTGGTGTCCAGATCGGGGATATCTTTATTATCCGCCACGTTGAACAGGCGCAATTCTTTCAACAGGTTATGAAAGGGTTGCCACAGCCTATTCAATATCAGCCTGTTAGTGATGAACAAAATGAGCAGTAAAAGTAGGATCACACCTATAGTGATCACAAAAATGATTTTGATCAGATCTTCTGTTTCAACCTTCGACTCAACTATAAGTATCTTATAGTATTTATCGCCAACTGTAACAGAACTTGTCAGTCCGCGGCCAGATTCATCGTCATCATGCCTGTGCCTGCGTTTTCCCGAATGCTCCTCATTTTTTCTGCGATATACCGTATTAATAAACTGCCGCGTTACCGAGCCCGGTTTGGCTTCTGTAAAAGTGATCTGCAGGTCATTAGATTCAAATACCTGTGGAAGCTGATGGTTCTGGTTAACGTATTCAAATATCTCGTTCTCTTCAACCGCGAGGTCTTTATCCACCTTATGCGTTAATATCAGGTCGATCACCTGGTAATAGATAATGCCGGTTATCAGCATCACAATGATGGTGGTTACCAGGTTTACACGGTTATATCTGGCTAATAGCTTCATTCTTCGGTAAACTTGTAACCCATGCCATAAGCGGCATGTATATAATCCTTGCTTCCTGCTTCCATTAATTTTTTCCTCAGGTTTTTGATGTGCGAGTAAATGAAATCAAAATTGTTGGCCATATCAATACCATCACCCCAAAGATGCTCGGCAATGGCATTTTTAGAGACCACCTTACCCTTATTGGCTATGAAATAAAGCATTAAAGCGTATTCTTTACGTGTTAATTTTATAGGTTGATGATCAACTTTTACTGCTTTGGCTTGTAGGTCGATAGTGATCTCGTTAAACAGGAGCAGGTTGTTTCCATTAAATGTTTTACGGCGGATAATAGCAGATACTCTTGCCTTCAATTCGGACAAATGAAAAGGTTTAACCAAATAATCATCGGCCCCAAGGTCTAAACCCTGTAACCGGTCATCCAATGAGTTTTTTGCTGATATGATTAGCACCCCATCGGTGTAATTATTCTCTTTTAGATTCTTAAGTATCTCGATCCCGTTGCCGCCGGGAAGGGTTATGTCCAATAATATGCAATCGTAGCGGTAAAGGTTTACTTTGGAAATAGCTTCGGAATAATTGGATGCGGTTTCACAGATATTACCATCCTCCATAAAATACTCCTCGATGCTTTCCCGCAGGCCTTTTTCGTCTTCAATGATCAGTATCTTCATCCGGGTATTTTTCAATAAATGTACAAACTCAATTTTGTATACATTTAGTAGTATAGATTTTATACAGGATGTACATTTAATTTAGCCTGAAATAAAAATTCAATAATTCAGTAAATCACTCATTCAATAATTTAAATGCCATGTGGTGGATATACGCTTTACTTTCGGCAGTGTTTGCTGCCCTAACCGCAATATTTGCGAAGGTCGGTATTAAAGGTGTGGACAGCGACCTGGCTACCGCCATACGAACAGTAATAATTTTGATAATTGCCTGGGGAATAGCCTTATTTAAAGGAAGCGCTGAAAATATGGGTTCGCTTAACAGAACCAACTGGATATTTCTTATCCTTTCCGGCTGCGCCACCGGTTTATCCTGGATATTTTATTTTAAGCATTGCAGGTTGGTAAAGTATCGCAAGTGGCACCGGTTGATAAGTTAAGTGTGGCGTTGGCCATTATTTTAGCTGTTGTTTTTTTGAAGGAACCGCTTACTTTAAAGTCGGCATCGGGTGCTTTACTGATCATTGCCGGAACACTGGTTTTGATATTTTAGGTCACTGAGGCTTCCGTTTGTAGTGTAAAAATTACACTACACTTCCTCAAATTCAGATTTAATCCAAAGTTTCTGCCCATTTTCGCACGATTTATAAGAAAATCGTTGCCCGTATATTATGAAGTTTTTGTTTGTATTTTTAGTTTTCTTCTCTGCCTCAACAGGTCTTTTTGCGCAGGCACCCATTGCCAACGCAGCTAAGGGTCAGGTGAAAGGTAAAATCACTGATGCTGCCACAAAGCAGCCCGTTGATTATGCTACGGTAAGTATTTTTAAGGCGGGCAGCACAAGCCCATTTAATGGTGTTGTTTCAGATCCAAAAGGAGGTTTTGTGATCGGTAACCTTAATGCCGGGGAGTATACTGTTACTGTTGATTTTATAGGTTATCAAAAGAAAACCATAGAGCATGTAACCATTAGTGCTACCGCTATGGATGTTTCACTGGGGACAATTATTCTTACACCAGTTCAAAATCAATTAAAATCTGTTGATATAGTAAGCAAGGCACCCATCGTTCAAAATAAGATCGATAAAATGGTTTATAATGTGGCCAACGACCTTACCTCCCAGGGTGGTTCCGCATCCGATGTATTGCAGAAGGTGCCGCAGGTGACCGTGGATATTGATGGCAACGTGGAGTTGCAGGGCAATGCCAATATCCGCTTTTTGATCAATGGCAAGCCATCCAGCATATTTGGGGCAAGTTTGGCCGATGCATTGCAATCTATCCCGGCCAACCAGATCAAAAGCATCGAAGTGATCACTAGCCCGGGTGCAAAATATGATGCCAATGGTACCGGCGGTATTATCAATATTATTTTAAAGGACAGCAAAATAGAAGGCATCAACGGCAGCTTCAACTTATCAGCAGGAACACGTCGCGAAAACGGTTCATTCAACTTAAATGTGCGTAAAGGTAATTTCGGCGTAAACGCGTTTTTTAATGGCGGCGGCCAGATCAACAGTACTACCGTCAATTCAACCAACCGTCTGTCGTATAATTCGGCCAGGGATACTTCCACTAATTTATATCAAAAAGGGAACAGTAAATTTACCAGGGGCGGTTATCAATCGGGCCTAAGCCTTAACTGGAGTATTACACCAAAAGACGAATTAACACTGTCGGGCGGCTTCAATCATTTCGAAAACAACAACAGCGGGCTCACCAACCAGGAACAAGTCACCCATGATTTTATCAATAATGTATCTTCTGATTTGCGGAGCCTGCGCAATTCCAGCAGCCGTTTTAGCGGGAAATATTATGATTACAGCCTGAGCTATAAGAAAACATTCGCTAAGGAAAACCAGGAATTGGATTTCTTATACACTTCAAGCTACGGGCATAACAGCTTCAATTTTTTTCAACAGCAGGATTATTTAAACGGCGGTTATCCATCTTCAGGATCAAGAAGTAATAACCCCGGAAGAGATCATGAAACTGAAATAACCGTTGACTATACTCAACCCATAAGCAAAGGTTTTACCATTGAAACTGGCGCCAAAGCCACGCTGGAAAATATCAACAATACTATTGTAACTGATACCTTGTCGAACGGATTATTTGTACCCAATGCCAATCAAACTTATGGATTTAACTACGACCGTAAAGTTTATGCGTTGTACCTTTCGGCCAGTTTTTCCCTGTTCAATGATTTCATCAGCGGCAAGGCTGGTTTACGGGACGAATACACTAACACCACTGCCGATTTTAAAGGCGTAAATATCCCGGGATATAATGTACTGGCTCCGTCTGCTGTACTATCGCACAAAATAGATGAAACGCAATCTTTCAAACTAAGTTACACGTACCGTATCGAGCGCCCTGATTATGGCGATCTGAACCCGTTCTATAATATCAGCGATCCGCATAGTATAAGCACAGGTAATCCAAATTTGAAACCGGAGGTAGGGCACAATTATGAGTTTGGCTACAACAAATCATTTAATAAAGGTTCTAATATCTACATAGGGGCATTTTACAGGCATAATACCAATGATATACAACAGTACACCACCCATTATGACAGTCTGAATATAGGCGGCACCGTATATAACAATGTGTTTTTAAACCAGCGCTTTAATATCGGTGCTGAAACCACCACCGGCGTTAGCTTATTTGGGTCGGTACCAATAACGGATAAATTTACTTTACGATCCAACATGATGTTTGGTAATAGGGTGACTACCAATCCCGGCAACCCGGATGTAAGCGGCTTTACCTATCGTATCAATTTAAATGCTACTTACCAGTTCCCGCATGATTTTACTGCCGAGATATTTGGCAATTATAATTCGTCCCAAAAAACAATACAGGGCACCCGGCCGGTATTTGCATTTTACAACATAGCTATGCGCAAGCAGTTCTGGAACAAAAAAGCGAGCATTGGCTTAACTGCTGCTGATCCTTTCAGCAAGTATATCAGTCAAACCTCAACTACTTCGGGTGATAATTTTAACCAGGTTAATATAAGGCAGGTTCCTTTCCGCTCATTTGGTATAACGTTGAGCTATAAATTCGGCAAGCTTGAATTTAAAAAGGATAAAGACAAGGATGACAATAAAAATAATGATGGTGAGAACACAGCCCCTGATGCCGGTGGCAAAAGATAAATGTTAACGAAACATCAATTTAATATTAAGGCTTAACAAAAAATTAATTGACGGTTATTGCATTGTTAATGTATTTTTGAAGTTATGCCCGAAAACAACTTACCAACTTACGCTATAGTGGAATTATTGATCAGGTTAACAAATTACAATTCCGCCATAGGAGATTATAAAAATCATACAGTTTATACCACCGGGGTAATGGTGAAAACATCCGGTGGAATTATCCAATTTCCCCAATCACTGATCATACAACAATTTGAGACGCCAGCATTGATCACCGATGATGAACTGGCCGAAGCAGCATTATTATTCATGCCCGCGAATTAATTGTCCGTTTTTTCTTCTGTTGTGTTTATTAATAATATAGCCAAACCTGGTAAACTTTTGCAGTTTATTTTGGTTATTCAAATATAACAGGGTCAGGAGGACCCCGTCTATGAAAAAAGCTAATAAACACTACAAATTTATTAATAGCGCAACTGGTTATGCCATCTATTATTATTCAATAAGTAACGATCTTGACGCAAAGAAAGTTAAAGAAGAATTAGAAAAAACGAAGGCGCAGGTAGCTATCCAAAACGGTATATACTTAGGAACCATTTACTGGGAAGAGATAAAGGATAACGCCTGAAAGCGGCAACCTCATGCCGGTCTAAAACGCCATAGCCAAATGTTACACATCCGGCCCTGATATTCAACGTGTTGTTTTTTATTAAAAGATCAGATATTTTTTTGATAATAAAAAAATAAGTATATTTATTGACCGAATTATAAATTGCTAAACCTGGTTCTGCTCCCTGTTCAGATTGTGTCATCTGTGGTCATAATGCCGAATAAAGGGAATATTAAACTTTATCAAACATTGACTCCTATGAAAAAAGTATTTTACGCTATCGTATTATTTGCAAGCTGTTTTAGTATAAATGCCTATTGCCAGGGTGGTAATGCCGTTTTACAGAACGCCGTAGCAGGACTGAAAACTCTTTCAACCGATCACATTATTGAAAAAGCTTACCTCCATTTTGATAAACCCTATTATGCGGCAGGCGACACCATTTATTTTAAAGCGTATGTAACACTTGGCGAGCGGCATGATCTTTCAAAGGCCAGTGGAATATTGTATGTTGATCTCATCAATTCTAAAAATGTAATAGCTAATTCACTTAAACTGCAACTGATCAACGGCCTGGCCTGGGGCGATTTTAATTTGCCCGATTCCTTACAGAAGGGAAACTACCGGATACGTGCGTATACAAAATATATGCAGAATAACCCCGATTATTTTTTCGATCAACCCATACCTATCGGTTCAATAGTTAATAAGGGGATAAGTGAAAATAGTCCAAGGTCGGCCCAGTCTCAAAAGGGTGACATTCAGTTTTTCCCCGAGGGAGGGGAACTGGTAACGTCGCTGGTTTCAAAAGTGGCCTTTAAGGCCATAGGTACCAATGGCGCGGGAACCAATGTAAAAGGTGTGATAGTGGATAACACCAATAAAGAAGTAACAAAATTCGCATCAACCCACCTGGGGATGGGTGTATTCATGCTGGAGGCCGAAGAAGGCAAGACCTATAAGGCAAAGGTAACTTTCGCGGATGGCACACAAAATACAGTAGATCTGCCTGCGCCTGTGGCCAAGGGGATAGTATTGGTGGTAAAGGATACGCTTGACAAGATATCGCTGGAGATACGCAGCAATAAAGCTTATTTCGCAGAGAATATAAATAAAGACCTCAACCTGGTGATCTACTGCGGAGGGTTAGTTAGTACAGTGAATACCAAACTGGACAGTCGCCGGCTGAATATGGATATACCCCACAGCCAGTTTGCATCGGGTATAGTTAAGATAACCTTATTTTCACAAACAGGAGAACCTTTGAGCGAACGCCTGGCATTTTTGCAAAATCCTGACCTGTTGAAACTGGCAGTGAGCAGCGACAAAACAGGTTACCAAAAGCGCGAAAGAGTACAAATAAATGTAAACGCAAAAAATAAGGCTGGAATTGGTGCTGACGGACATTTTTCAGTTTCAGTTATTGATGAAAGCAAGGTGCCGGTTGATGAAAATAATGAGACCACCATTTTATCCTATTTGTTGTTAACTGCCGAATTGCATGGATATGTAGAGCAGCCAAATTACTATTTTGCACATAATACAAACGAAACACAGGCCGCGCTGGATGTACTGATGCTTACGCAAGGCTATCGCCGGTTTACCTGGAAGCGGTTACTGGGTGATAACAGTGCAAAGTTTACTTATGCGCCCGAAAAAACATTCGATATAACCGGGCAGGCCAAATCTACTGCCGGTGTACCGGCTACTAAAAAAGACCTGATGCTGACAGCTTCGATCGGCGGCAGTGTTTTAGGTGATAAAACAGATGATGAAGGTAATTTTGCGTTTAAAAATCTTGTTTTTATGGATAACACTGGGTTTACACTTCAGGTAACCGGGTCATCAAAAAATAAAAGCACAACCATTTTAACGGTAAATCAAGATAAACCAGGGCCGTCGGTTAGTGATATAAATATACCGGGTTCATCAGATGATGTTAACAGGCAAATGATTGCTTACTTGGATAACAGTCAGCAACAACAAGATCAATTGTACAAACTTGGGTTGAAAAGATCAATTTTTCCGCAAAGGCAAAAATCAGGAGGAGTAAGAAATGCGGACCAGGTGATACAAGGCAATGAGATTAGTACTTTACCATCTCTTGTAACAGCATTGAGCGGGCGTTTAAATGGTGTAGACTTTATCCAGGGAATACCCTATTTAAAAGGAGGAGGAGACAAAGACCCTATGCTTATAGTTGTTGACGGGAAAATAAGAGGTAGCTATGTTAATCTCAATAATATAAGCCCCGGCGACGTACAAACAGTAGAGTTATTAAAAGGTAGCAACGCCGATGCATACGGGATATATGGCAATGCCGGTGTTTTGGCAATTACTACCAGGAAAGGGGCATCAAACGGTGATATCGGGAATGATTCCTACAAATTTGACTCAAAAAAGGTGGTGCCATTAAAAGATGTAACTGTAACACAAAAAAGCAAGACTTATCGCTCATCAAGCCTGAGCGGGCCGGGCCATGCAGACCAGGTAGTAAATGGAGACGAAATAAAAAATTCACCTACTGTTTCTGATGGTTTAAGTGGGCTTTTGCGCGGAATTGATATTGTTGGAGGTACAGCCTATTTAAAATCCGGAGGTGTTGTGACGCTGTCAGGAGGCGTTCAGGAGCCTATGTTGCTGATGGTCGATGGTGCCCGTGTAGGAAACGGCGGTCTTAGTACCTTAAATCCAAATGAAGTAGAAACTGTTGAAGTATTGAAGGGCCCAAATGCCAGTATATATGGAGTAGAAGGCGGTGCAGGTGTTTTGGTGGTGACAACCAGGATAGGAGGAGCAAATACAGAATCAAATGCCCCGACTGCAGCTTTAGGAACCTTGCAATTTACGCCAAAAGGTTTTTACAAAGCGCGTGAATTTTATTCGCCAAGGTACGAAAATACAAAAGCGAATAACCGGCTGGATCTGCGGTCAACTATTTTCTGGAAACCGGAGTTAGTAACTGATAAAGACGGCAACATATCATTTGATTTTTATAATTCCGACGGACATGGAACCTACCGCCTGGTAATTGAAGGTATTGATAATGCAGGTAACATAGGCAGGCAGATTTATAAATATAAAGTAGATTAAGGGTATTTTAAATATACGGGGTATGTTTAAAATATTATTTTTCTTCGTTGTGCTACCCTTTGGGTGCCTGGCACAATCAATTGTTTCAGGAAGGGTGTTAAATAACGCCGACAAAAATCCGGTGGCTAATGCCAGTGTATTTTTAAACAATGCTTCGGTAGGCAATAAAACGGATAGTGATGGCACTTTTATCTTATCCAATGTCAAGCCAGGTAAATATGAACTGGTAGTATCCATTATTGGTTTCGAAGCCTATCGTCAAACCATTATGGTAAATAATCAGGCCATTACCTTGCCAGCTATAGAGATCACCCCCAAAACAGTAGCACTAAAGGAAGTAAGTATCAAACCTAAATCCGATCGGGACAGGTTGTGGAAGTATGAGCGCTTTAAGGATGAGTTTTTGGGACAAACAGCCGCAGGTAGAGAATGTGAAATATTGAATCCCGAAGTACTGGACCTGGATTATGACCAGGAAAAAGATATACTTACAGCCTCATCCTATGATTTCCTGGAGATCGAAAATCCTGTTCTGGGCTATAAGATCAAATACCTGCTGACAGATTTTACGTTGGACTATAAAGATAAGGATGCAAAGAAAATCCATTTTGAAGGGTCTGTGCTGTTTGAAAATATGAAGGGGACACCCGGGCAACAAAAACGCTGGGAATCAAGGAGGCAGGTAGTTTATGAAGGTTCGCTGATGCATTTGCTCCGTTCGGCGATAGGTAACCGGATGGATGAGGAGGGTTTCAGGGCATTAAGATTTGCCACCCTGCCCAATCCCGAAAGACCGGCGGATAGTTTGATCAATGGAAGAATCAAATTGTACCAGAAATTACAAAAAGACAGCAGTAAATACCGCGATTCTTTATCTTATTGGGTCAGGAAATCAAAATTACCGGTTACGGTGCAAAAGCTATTTGAAAAACCCTTAAGCTTAGGCGAAATAATACATACAACACCACAAAAAGGAATATATGCATTCGGATACAAAGGAGATGCCCTGAATGTTAGCTACAGTAAAAGCCATAGTTTTCATGTAAACAATAATCCCTATTATTTGGATGGCCCGACCAATAAGGAAACGACATTGGTAACCTTTAATGACCCCTATGCCTTATTTGATCGTAACGGCAGCCTTATTAACCCTAACAGCGTATCGTTGCGGGGGTATTGGAGCAGGGGGCGTATCGCCGGCCTTTTGCCGGTTGACTATGAAGAACCCGATGCCAAGCAAATTGCCGAAGACAGCACAGTTGCAGAAAAGGCGATAACTAAACTTAAAGTCTTTTCGGAACAATATGTTAAAGAAAAAGCTTACCTGCATTTTGACAAGCCTTACTATGCCGCCGGTGATACCATTTACTTCAAAGCATATGTAACACTTGGCGAGGCGCACAGGCTCTCAAACTTAAGCGGTTTGTTACATGTCGAACTGATCAACATGAAGAATAAAATTGACCAATCGATAAAGCTTCAGTTAACCGGGGGTGTAGGCTGGGGTGATTTCGCATTGCCGGATTCACTGCCAAAGGGAAATTACAGGATAAGGGCTTATACCCGGTGGATGCGTAATGCCGGCAGTGAGAGTTACTTTGACCAGGTTATACCCGTTGGTTCGGGACTTAAAATTTCTGAAAGCAATACCCCGCGCAAGACGAGTGCAAATGGCAGGATCGACCTGCAATTTTTCCCGGAAGGCGGCCAATTGGTTACAGGCATTGTATCAAAAGTAGCCTTTAAAGCTATCGGAACAAATGGCCTGGGTACAGAGGTTAATGGTGTTATCATAGACAATGCAGGTACCGAGGTTAGTAAATTCAGCTCCGCACATTTGGGTATGGGTTATTTTTATTTAAAGCCAGAGCCGGGTAAAACCTACAAGGCCAAGGTGACCTATGCGGACGGTTCACCAAATGTGATCGATCTGCCGCAGGCGGTTTCTAAAGGAATGGTTTTGAAAGTCAATAATGATAGTTTGCATAAGGCAACTGTACAAATACTTTCTAATGAAAGTTATATTGCAGAAAATCGCGGAAAACCTGTTGATCTTTTGATTTATTCGGGCGGGATTGCCACTGCGGTTTCTGTCAGCTTAGACAGCTCAGTGGTTAATTTGGACCTGTTAAAAAGGCGGCTCAAGCCCGGAATAACTAAAGTCACTTTATTTTCTGCGGCGGGAGAACCAATTAGTGAGCGGCAATTATTTATACAAAACCCGGATCAGTTGAATCTAACGCTGGCAACCGATAAAGCGGTTTATAAGAAGCGCGAAAAAGTGCATTTAGCCATTAAAGCAATAAACCGTGCGGATTCTGTAATAACCGGGCACTTTTCGGTAGCGGTTATTGATGAAAGTAAGGTTGTGGTTGATGAAAATGCCGAAAATACCATATCAAATTACCTGTTGCTTACCTCAGACTTAAAAGGCAATATAGAACAGCCAAACTACTATTTTACGAATATCAACGATAAAACCCGCTCGGATCTGGACCTTGTGATGCTGACTCACGGTTATAGCAGGTTTGAATGGAAGAAGGTTTTAAACAATGATTATCCGCCCGTTGCCTGGCAGCCCGAAAAAAATCTTGAAATAGCGGGTATCGCAACAAACTATTTAGGCAAGCCTTTAGTTAAGGGGACGGTATCTTTAATACCACCTGAAAAAGGGCCATTATTAAGCCAGGTAACTGATGATAAGGGAAATTTTCGCTTCACAGATCTCGTATTTATTGATACCGCAAAATTTGTACTACAGGCTGTAAAAAATGATGGAAAGAACACTACTAAGCTGGTATACAATAAAGATAAAGAACTCCCCGCTGTTGATCCACCGGCAGCGGTGCAGAATGAGAATGTAAATCAAATCATGCCTGCATATCTCGAAAATACAGATCGCCAGTGGGAGGCATTGAATAAATCCGGCAAAAGGAAAGCGCTGAAAGAGGTACAGATAAAGGATATCAGACGGGATGATCATTATCGTTCTTCCAGTTTGTCCGGCCCGGGACATGCCGACCAGGTGATGCATGCTGAAGAAATTGAAATGGCTTCAGGCCAGCTATCTACAAGCCTGAATGGCAGACTGCGTGGGATTGTTTTTTTAGGCGGTATACCGTATTTGTCGTCAGGTGCAACTATACAGCCTATGCTGGTAGTTTTAGATGGTGCAGTAATGTACCCCTCGCCCGGCAAAGCAGGGTATGATGTTGATAACATTAGTTTATCGGATGTTGAAACTGTAGAGGTGTTAAAATATACTGCCAGTGCAGCCATTTATGGTATGGATAGCGGGCATGGTGTCTTGGTACTAACTACGAAGCTGGTAACAGGGAGACAGAACAAGGATATTTCATCCACGGGAATTTTGCCAATCAGCGTACAGGGTTATTATAAAGCGCGGGAGTTTTACTCGCCAAAATATACTTCAATTTTAGACAATGGCCGTAAAGATCTGCGTTCGACAATTTACTGGAGACCCGAAATAGTAACAGATAAAGACGGCAATGCCTCTATTGATTATTTTAATGCCGATGGCGCAGGCTCGTATCGTGTAATAATCCAGGGAATGGATGATAAAGGTGATATAGGATGGCAAATTTACCGGTATAAGGTGGAATAAAAGCAATTTATGAAAAAGCAGATATTAACCCTTAAGCTTGTGTTTTTATTATGCTTTGGCTATTCCACGGCTTACTGCCAAACCGATATGGCTGGCCTGAAAAATGTCGTCTCCAAATTAAAGAATTTCTCATCGGTCCATACTTCAGAAAAAACTTACCTGCATTTTGATAAGCCTTATTACGCCGCAGGAGATACCATTTATTTTAAGGCTTATATAACTTATGGCGAGCGGCATCAACCATCCGAACTAAGCGGCGTGCTGCATGTCGAGCTGATCAATACCAATAACAAGATAGATCAATCCATCAAACTGCCATTGAATAAAGGCATATCCTGGGGCGATTTCGCGTTACCGGATTCATTACCTAAAGGGAATTACCGGGTGCGGGCCTATACGCAGTGGATGCGGAATGATGGCAGCTATTTTGAACAGGTGATACCCATAGGTTCAGCTAAGAATGATAAAATACCCGAAAACAGCACCGCGCATAAAACCATTGCAAATGCCCAGCTTGATCTGCAATTTTTTCCGGAGGGTGGCGAACTGGTGGAAGGTATGCCCTCTAAAGTAGCCTTTAAAGCAATTGGTCCAAGTGGTTTAGGGGTTGATGTGAATGGAGTGATCATAGATAATGCCGGGCAGGAGGTAAGCAAGTTTACTTCAACACACCTGGGCATGGGCTATTTTTACCTGGTACCGGCATCGGGCAAAATATACAGGGCAAAGCTGACGTATACTAATGGCAAACAGACTTTCATTGACCTTCCCCAGGTTAACCCCAAAGGAATCGTGTTAAAGATCAATAATGATAGTCTGGACAGAGCCACTGTACAATTGGTAGCAAACGAAAGTTATCTTACCGAAAATCGTGGCAAATCTGTCAGCCTTTTGATCCATTCAGCTGGCTTAGCTACTACGGTTACTGTACGGTTAGATAGCCTGGTAACAGATTTAACGATACTAAAAAGACGCCTTCATGCCGGTATCACGAGGATCACCTTATTTTCGACAACGAGTGAGCCAATAAGTGAGCGCCTGGTATTTATTGAAAAGCCGGATCAGCTTAATTTGACCTTAAGCGGTGGCAAGATTGCCTATAACAAGCGCGAAAAGGTGTCCTTCAATATCAATACAGTTAACCGGGCAGATTCGGCAGTTGTGGGGCATCTTTCAGTGTCTGTGATCAATGAAGGTAAGGTGTCATTTGATGAGAACGCGGAAAATACCATCTGTAATTACCTGCTGCTGACCTCCGATCTGAAAGGCTATATCGAACAACCAAACTATTACTTTACTCATATCAATGATAAAGCGCGGGCTGACCTTGACCTGGTTATGCTTACCCACGGTTACCGCCGATTTGAATGGAAGCAATTGTTAAATGAAGGATACCCGCCCGTTGCCTGGCAGCCTGAAAGAAACCTGGAAATAGCCGGTATGGCCAAAGGTGTGTTTGGAAAACCATTGACAAATGGGACGGTATCACTGATATCAATGCAGGGCGGGCCATATATAAGTGCAAAAACTGATAGCAAAGGGCGGTTCCGTTTTAGCAACCTGGTATTTGAAGATACGGCTAAATTTATATTGCAAGCTGTGAATGCAAAAGGGAAAAATTCAACGCAGCTTACTTATGATAAGGAATTGGCTGAACCTTTGGTAGCGCCGGTAATTCAATACCAGGATAATAATATAGATCAATCTATGTTTGTATACCTTGAAAATAAGGAAAAAGAGCAACAGCAATTAAATAACCTTGGATTGGGTAAAGGTAGGGCATTAAGAGAGGTGCATATAAAGGCCAGGAAAAATGATGAAATAAAAATACAACCGGGATATGGCATTGCAGACCAGGTAGTGCGAGGCGATCAGATCATTTATGGCGGGCAACTGGCAGTAAGACTAATGGGATTATTGCATGGTGTGCATTTTGTTTACGACAACATGAGAGCCAGATGGATTCCTGTATTAAATATACCACCAACTACTCCAGGTAGTTATGTCAAAATTTTTGTCAATCAGCAGGAAATGCCCGAAGACTTTGATATAAGTTCTGTTGGCACCGATGATGTAGAAAAAGTGGAGTCATTTATTAATTCTTCAGTACCTGGTGGGGCTATATTCATAACCAGAACGTTCGGTAAACAGGCAAAAAATATTGAACCAATTGGTGTATTACCCATTACGGCGAATGGCTTCCACAAAGCCCGTGAGTTCTATTCACCCAAATACGAGCACCCGGAAACAACTAACCGCAAAGACCTGCGCACAACCATCTATTGGAAGCCCGAAATAGTAACTGATAAGGACGGAAACGCTTCATTCGAGTATTACAATGCCGATGGCACAGGCACTTACCGGGTTGTGATAGAAGGTATCGATGACAAAGGCGACATAGGCCGGCAGGTGTACCGGTATAAGGTGGAGTAAGGCTAATTAAAACCGCCTGCCAATAATGATCTTCAGTATGCCGTTATCGGTGCTGTTTGTTAAACCGAAGCCAAAACCGGCATTAAATTCCCAGTTGGGATTAAAATTAAGATCAGTGGCAATAAATAACTGGTGTTCCTGCTGCTGTATGGGATCATAATGGAAAAATGGCCCTGTGCTTCCGTAGTATTCTAACCCTAACGCCACCACTTTAGAAACATCGTAGCTCTCTTTTAAGTTGGGAGAGAAGATTAGTCCGCGATTCTCATCCGGGCCCGCGAAGCTTTGTTCTAAAGTTGGGTTGAAGGACACATAGAATTTCCCCCATTTTTTGTCGATGATCGGCCTGATCTCGAGCGAACAGGTATTAGCTGAGTAGGCGCTTTTCTGAAAACCAAATTCTGTTGATATACTTACCCCAACAGGCCAATGCCAGCTATCAGGAGCAGCAACCCGTGGCCTGATATGCGAGCCAACATATGAGGTGCGCCCATCGCTGCCTAAGGTATTAAAAAAATAAAAACCGGTCTCGAACCAGGGTGTCCATCCATGAGTTATTTCAATCGTTTCGTGAAAAACATGATTAGTAGGTAATTCGCCCCCCATGCCAACCTTGCTTCCATCAAAAGTGAAATTACTGTGCAATTCAAGCATGGTATGGCCCTTTTCAACGGTCTCAGAACCGTAAACCTGTATTTCATAATTGTCCTGTGCTTTAAGGCCGGTACATAATAATAGTAACAATAAGGTGCAAAATATGGATAAACGCATAACGGTATTCAGCTTGATCTTGAATATACAGGTAAACAAAAAGCGACTACGCTAAAGCTATTATCAGAATTTGGAGAGATTCTGAATTTTAGATAATCAAAGGCTATTTGGTGATCAGATAAATACTATCTAATACCTTATTTCTGGTGTTCTTATTGATGAATGCAGGCAGAATGATCTCCTGCGGATAGTTTTGAAATGCTTTTATTAATTTAAAATCAGCATGATCCAGGATGATGGAATCCAAAGAAAGGCGATTCACATAAAAGGCCGAAGGGCCTGTAGGTTTAAAATCTTTAAAGCTATGGATCGGGATAAAGTCTATCTGCTTTTTGCTGTAAAACTGGAAAATGTTATTTTCTTGCCTCACCGTATAAATATGATAATTGTTGAAAGCAGGTTGGTTGATATAATCGGCTGCTTTGATCTGGCCTTTATAATCCCCCCATTCTTTATAAAACACGGTGTTGAGGTAAAAATTCGCGAATAGAGCGGCCGTACAGGTTAAGCAAAAAGCCTTTAGATAGGGTGTTTTTATTTTGGTGAAAATAATAATAGCCGTTGCTCCAAATAACAAACAATCGATCACAAAGAACGTGATATCTGCTGGTTTTAAAAGATAATGCATTACCAGGATGGCTATGGGGAATGCGGCAATATATAACCACAAGCTTGCCTGCCGGTATATTGCCCCGGCATGGGATAGTTGTTTATAACAAAACGACGCTGTAATAATGGCAAACAAGGGGAAAATAGTATTGGTATAAAAGGGCAGTTGGAAACGCGATAAAGAAAAAAGCAGTAACAACAATAGCCCCCCGCTGATAGTATAGTATTCGGCCAGTTTCCTTTTGGATATGATTTCCCTTATGTTTTTATAAATAGCGTAATAAAACAGCAGGCACCAGGGCGCGAAAGCCCATAGTAGGGTATGCATATAAAAAAATATACTGCCGGATTGCCGGGTAATAGGGCCGTTATTTACAAAACGCCCAAACTGGCTATCCCACAAAAACCATTTGATGCCAGATACATTATGCCTATGGAAAACCAACTTTTCAGGGTGAAGGTCAAACTGGATATATAAGGCATATAGCTCCGGAAAAGTGAATATCAGCGTAAGCAAAAACAGTGCTATCCATTTAAGCTGAAATAGTTGTCTGAATTTATTCTGGAAAATTAATTGCCCCAGTAAAGCTCCATATATGGCCACTATCACAAATATCCCTTTAGTCATGATGGCACAGGCTGCTAATAAAGCAGCCAACAACAAATCACGAAAAGTAAAGCGTTCTTCCAGGCGGCTGATATAATAAATACTGCCTATCACCAACGCCATCAGGTATGGCTCGGCCCGCACATCGGTATTTGACATGATGAGATGCTGCGAGGTTGCCAGTATCAATACGGCAATACAAGCTATTTCCTGTCCATAATGTTTTTTGGTAAAAAGCCATGTATAAAGTAAGCTCAGCAAAAAGAATAGGAGCGCCGGCAAGCGGTATGCCCATACGTTGATACCAAACAGCTTAAAACTGAACATTACCATCCAGAATGGAAAGTGCGGTTTATCCAGCCAATCCTGATTATAGGTGAATAATTCAAAAAATTCTTTTCTGTAAATTAAATTTTTGGATATGGAAGCATAAAGGCCGGGATCGTCTGTAAAGAATTTAACATTAATGCCCGCAAAATTGACTACAAGCGCAAGTATAAATAGCAGCAGATAGATTGGCTTGTTTTTATCGTTCATCAGTAATTTAACCGGAGAACCAAAGGTACATTGTTTATCAATAAGGCATATCATTAAATAGAAAATGCCTTACACCACAATGTAAGGCATTCCATCTATTTAAATTAACAATTATTATTTTGAAGTAAACACTTTTACATAGTCAACATACATGGTTCCGTTCTGGATATCTGCGGCGCTGAAAGAGCTATACAATAAGCCACCAACAGCCAGGTTCAAGGTCACTTTTTCAGTTTTGCCAAAAAGATCGGCAACGTGAGTTGTCGCTTTTGTTTGCACTAGCTGATCGTCTAAATAAATAGTAAGTTTATTTTGCGTCCACTCCACTTCATAAACATGGAAACCTGTTGACAGGTCGCCATCCGTGCGGTTCTCTTCATAAGAATCAGGTATAGCTACAATGCTTTTGTTTAAGGTAGGGCCGTAGAAGTAGTCGGTAAAATATTTGGTCGGGTCGTCGCCACGGGCTTCCATGTAATCAATTTCGCCCTGTTGAGGCCAGTTATCCCCAAAGCTCCAAAAAGCGGATGCCAGGCCATATCCTTTAGCGATCTTTATCCTGGCAACAATTCTAACCCTTGGTGTTGTTGTATTTGCGGAGATTGTAGTTTTGCTTTGAATGCCCCCTGAAGTAAAATCAAATGATTTTAAAGTATCATTATTCAATTTAATAGGCCCGGTTACGGTTTCGTTTTTGGCAGAGATCTGCAAAACACCATCTGCTATATGCAGATTTGCGGGTTGATAACATTGCACTTCCTTTTGAAATCCCCCGCCGGTCCATACATCCCATTTAGACAGGTCGCCGTCAAAATTATCTTCGAATGTTTTTGTCCATCCATTGTTGGTTAATGTAGCGTCATTAAAATTATAGTCGCTGCCAATGTGGGCAATGAAGGGATTCAACACAGGGTTGATGTCGGTTACGTTGGTTGGCACACCATCATCAGGTAGCGAGGTGTTTTTTTTACAACTACCCAGGGACAGAAAGAACACACTCACCAGCAGGAATTGAAACAAAGTCGAAGTTTTCATATTTTTTTTAGATGACATAGAGCTTTAACATATTCAGATAAATGGTTACATCATTTATTTATAAACAGGATCAAAAGATAGTTTTACGGTTTACGATTCAAATTTGTTGATGTGTTCCTATCTTTTCTTATTAAAACCAGCTTCCTTAAAACAAGTTTCCGGATACCTTATTTCAAAAACTGCACCCAAAATTAATTTTTAGTTATTTTACTTATAAAATATGCAGGTATTTGGGTAGCCAGGTAGAAAGTTGAGTAATAGGGGAGGCGATTATTCCACTAAAACGGGGAAAAATTTCTTCAAATAGGCAGTTGATTTTATTATGAGTTTAAAATAATTTCTTTTGGATGTAAGTGTCTTGCTCTGCAGAAAGAAAATGTCGATGCATTAACGGACATGATATGTTTTATTAATCAAGGTGTAAAAACACAAGGCCATCTCAACCGGTCAATAAAAAAAGTACAAAAAAGAAAAAAACGCAAAACGCAAATGGTATATAGATTATTCTGAAGAGAAATTGGTGTAATATATGGATGGAGAGAATACATCAACGGGCCAGTATAGCATCAATTAAAGATGGCATACTGACCCGTTAGTATTTATAATAATGGCTTAATTTAATTGGAAGCCGGCTAATTTCAGGGTTTTTCTATTGATACTTTCGAAAACGTTCTTCATCAGGGGTTTTGTTATGTACGAGGTAACAAAAGGATATCCTTTTGTACGATTAATATCCATCTGGAAGATAGATGAGGAAACAATATAGATCTGGATATCTTTTTTGAGGGTTTTATAGATCTTTTGAAACCCGTTCAAAAAGTCCCATCCACTGTGGTTAGGCATATAAAGGTCCAGGAATATAAAATCCGGAAGCGCACTTATCTTCATCCGGTTTTCTTCCAGGTAATCTAACACAAGCTTACCATCGAAAGCATAGGTTGTTTCTTTTGATAACTCATTTTTTGTAAGCATGTATTGTACGATCTTGTGGTGGATCGGATCATCGTCAATAATTACAAGTTTTGACATGTTAGTTGTTATTAATTAAGTGCAACAAATAGAAAATAGTTAACGTAAAAACTATTGATAAATAGTGGGTATTCAACAAATGACATATCGGGCATATTTCGCCCCGCTTTATTCATCAAATTTCCCGGATATTTATAAAGAGCTGTTATAAGAACGTTGAATAAGCGACATCAGTGTATCCCAACTTTAAATTGGGGGCTTTTAGCCGCATTTCTACAGTAAGACTTACGAACATCATGCCAGTTTAAGGGGAGGCTTTATTTTAAAGTGTAACAAACTTGTTATATGATTTAGAGTTATTGCCGTTATATTTAAATAGCATCAAAAAGACCCATTCTACATGAATTTAATTCAGGCTTACTCAGATCGGATAACTGTTTATTTGCCAGTAGGAGTATACCCTCACTCTCAACTATGGCCGAGTCTATTTTTTCTACAGCATCCCGTAGCCCTTTAACCGACGCAAACTCGCGCATCGTGATTAAAAGTGCAAATACTTCAAGCGCCTGCCCTTTGAGCAGTTTAAAAATTTCAGTATCCAAGAGTGAAGAAATAACTGTTTATTGATTATAATAGTTCTTAATAGTTAATAAAAATTATCAATATAATTAATTATTAAGCAAATATATGAATTTAATGTTGCTTATCTATTATAATGGCATTAGAGAAAAATAGCTAACTATAATAAAAAAAAAAGCCTCCGCCATTACAGCAGAGGCCCAACTCACAACAATTGTTTAACCTTTCGGTCAATTCCTAACTGCAATGCGAGTATGAAACTAAAACATTCGGCTTAAAGATTGGTTTTTAGTTATTTGAAGAATAATAATACTAAAACCTGATATTTATTTATTTAATAGTGTTTCCGGCATATTCCATCAATCAAAATTTCAACTTATCTTTACTAAAATCAATTAAAAACTTACTATGAGAAAATCATTTCAATTAAAGGCATTATCGCTGTTCGCGATGGCTTTGTTTGTATCAGCCTTGTCCTTTGCCCAGCCAGTTGGGACAAAAGGCCCTATTCCAAGTCCGCGTGATAGCGTGCTCAGCAAATTGGCAGGTGCTAATGTTAAGATATGGTATGGCAGCCCGGCAACAAAAGGGCGTGAAGTATTTGGGCATCTTGAGCCATGGGGAAAGGTTTACAGGGCAGGCGCTAATGAGGCAACTACTTTCTCAACCGACAAGGACATTATGGTAGAAGGTAAAAAGCTGCCGGCAGGTACATATGCTTTTTTTGTTATCCCGATGGAAAAAGGAGACTGGACCGTAATATTTAATAAAGTGGCCAAACAGTGGGGTGCATTTAAATATGATGAAAGTAAAGATGAGTTGCGTGTAATGGTAAAACCTAAAAAAGTGGCTCACCAGGAAAAATTAAAGTATGTAATAACCAAAAGTGGCTTTGCCATGATTTGGGATACTACAGAGGTCCCGGTAATGGTTAAATAATTTAACCGGGTAAATTTATTTAGGCCCTCTGATATTATATCGGGGGGCTTTTTAGTTATTATCAGTACTGATACTATATTTGTTTAAATGGCTAAACAGTCCAATAAGAATAAGAACCGTTTAAAAATAAGGGCGATCATTATAGGATTACTTGCTTTTGTGTGGTTACTGCTGATCGTGTTTGCAAACTATCCTGATGCTGTAGAACGTTATTATTCCAATGGCTTGTATTTTATCGTTTGCCGTGTTTTGCACCCGGTTTTTAACGTTTTTCCCTTTAGCGTTGGCGACTTGTTTTACATAGCCGTCATTTGCTATTTAATCTATGCCCTGATCAAACTCATCAGGTTATTAATAAAACGGGAGTGGAGATCAGCAGGTATTTTTCTGCTTGGTTTGACGATAGGGGTGCAAAGTTTTGTAATTGCGTTTTATGTTTTTTGGGGGATGAATTATTTCAGGCCATCAGCGGCTAAGCGATTAAACCTACTGGATAGTGCCTATACTACTGCCGAACTGAAATCGGTTACTTCCATGCTTATTGACAGCGCCAATGCCTGCCGGGCCAGGGTAAGCGATCTTGATCTGCATCAGGGTAATAAAATCATCTATCACACGGCGGTAGAGGCAATTACCGCACTTTCTGATAGTTCAACTTATTTCCTCACCTATAGCCCGGATATTAAGCGTTCCTTGCTTACACCATTGATCAATTACATGGGCACTTCGGGCTATTATAATCCTTTTACTGCCGAGTCGCAGATCAATTACCAGATGCCGGTTTTTTTGCGCCCATTTATAGCCTGTCACGAAATGTCACACCAGATGGGTTACGGCCCGGAAGATGAAGCCAATTTTGTGGGTTTTTTGGCAGGCGTTCAATCGCACGACAGGCTATTGCGTTATTCGGCGTATTACCAGGGAGTGCAGGAATTTATGTTTGCATTGCGCATGCAGGATAGCCTCGCCCGTAAGGAACTAAGAAAGCGCATATCTCCGATCGTTCTGAATGATTTTAGATCAGAGAGGGATTATTGGATGTTGTACGAGGGGAAGATTGATGCCGTGAGTGGTTTTTTTTATGATAACTTTTTAAAAGCTAATAATCAACCACAAGGATTGCGTACCTACAACCAAATGATCTGGCTGGTGATGGGGTGGTATAGAAAGAATAAGCTTATTCACTAATAGTTCATAGATCATGGTTGATAGTTCATAGTCAAATTGAGGCTTACCATAAACCATCAATTCTTAACCATGAACTAACTAAAGAACTACCCCCGAAGCCGCGAACTGCAATATGCTGTGGCCCGCCAAACTTGAATTGGCAATTGAATTTCCGTTAATGAATAGTTTTTCGTTGTCAATTTCTATATGTGTGCCATCAAGCATAAAATCGCCACGGATGCGGATTACGGCTATAGGCGCATGCACTTCCAGCTCAGCTATAATATTATGTTCAAGGCGCATTGCCGAGCGGTCGTCCAACTGGTGAATATCGATGATGGTATTATTACCAGTATGTTTTGATACCAGTATCCTGTCGCGTTGTTTGATTATATTGAAACCAGTAGCATTCTCTGCCTCATTATTGGTTAACTTTAGTTTCCGATCGAGGATATCTTTAATGTCAAGATCTACCGAAAGTTTCGAGCCTGCAGCAGTATCATGGTAAATTGATCTGATAGTCAAAAATGACTTGGTCTGGTGGTCATGACCAGTATAACTGATCACTCCCTGGGGAACAATAAAAGCGTTCGAACCCAAAATGAATGCATATTTCATGGCCTTGGTTATTGGATAATAATACTACATCACTTCATCAAAATTTGTTTTAAATACATATATACAGGCCCGATTATTTGTTCTGAAACAAAGTGTCTGCTTTCAGGATAAAAGTTATATTTGATCAACCTTCAAATATTAATCTTTATTATGATACAACGAAAAGTTATACTATGGGCAATAATTATGGCCCTTGGCGGGTTCCTGTTCGGCTTTGATACCGCAGTGATCTCGGGTGCAGAACAGGCTATTCAAAAATATTGGAACCTGAGCGATGTGCAGCATGGGTTCACCATCTCTATTGCTTTGATCGGTACGGTAACGGGCGCTTTTCTTGGCCGCTGGCCCGCTGATAAACTGGGCCGCAAAAAGTCGTTGATCATCATTGCTTTCATATTCTTATTTTCATCGCTGGGTACCGCCGTGGCTACTAACTGGTATTTGTTTGTGGTGTTAAGATTTATCGGTGGATTGGGGGTAGGGGCCTCATCGGTTATCGCGCCCATTTACATATCCGAGATCTCGCCGGCCGCTGCCAGGGGCAGGTTGGTTATCCTTTTCCAGTTCAATATCGTTTTGGGTATCCTTATATCTTATCTTTCCAATTATCTGATTGGGTTGTTATGGGATGACTCGTGGCGGTTAATGCTTGGCATCATGACCATACCATCGCTGCTATTCTTGCTATTTCTAAAATTTGTACCCGAAAGCCCGCGTTGGCTTATTTTGCGCGGATCTCAAACTGATGACGCCCGGCAAACGCTACAGATCATTAATCCAGAGGGGTTTGAGGATGACTTCAAAAGCATTATCAACAGCCGCGATGAAGAAGCCAAAGACCAATCCGGCGAAAGTTTATTTTCAGGCCGATATAAATTCCCGGTTATGCTGGCCATCGTGTTTGCCTTTTTTAACCAGGTTTCGGGCATTAACGCCATCATTTATTATGCTCCGCGCATTTTTACCGCTGCTGGGCTCGCTAAAAATGCTTCCTTGCTATCGACCGCAGGAATTGGTTTGGTAAACTTAATTTTTACTATGATAGCGATAGGTTTTATTGATAAAATAGGCCGTAAAAAATTGATGCTCATCGGTTCATTTGGCCTTATACTCACTTTAGGCCTGGTATCCTATTCATTTTATGATAAAGTATCCAACGGTTACCTGATCACGTTTTATTTGATGGTCTATATTGCTTTTTTTGCTTTTTCGCAGGGAGCGGTTATCTGGGTATTTATTTCGGAGATATTTCCTAACCAGGTTAGGGCAAAAGGGCAAACATTGGGCAGCGGTACGCATTGGGTTATGGCAGCGTTGATCGCTTTTTCATTCCCCTATATCACAGGCAAAGTTGGCGAATACTGGACGTTTCTATTTTTTACCATTATGATGGCATTGCAATTGATTTTTGTTTGGAGGATAATGCCCGAAACCAAAGGAAAATCATTGGAACAAATTGAGCATACTTTAACCATGCATTAGTATGAAAAGAGGCTGGTATATTATTTTTAGTGCACTAATCATCGTCACCTTAAAAGTTTCTGCGCAAAAAAAGGATAATACCTATCACGAGCAGTATCGCCCTCAAATACATTTTTCACCGCCAGCACATTGGATGAATGACCCTAATGGGTTGGTTTATAACAAAGGCATTTACCGCCTATTTTACCAGTATTACCCAAAAGGTACTGTTTGGGGCCCAATGCATTGGGGACATGCTACAAGTACCGACCTGGTGCACTGGGTAAATAGACCAATTGCTTTATATCCCGATAGCCTCGGCCTGATATTTTCGGGCAGCGCTGTGGTCGACTTTAACAATACCAGTGGCCTTGGGATAAATGGCAAACCACCAATGGTAGCCATATTTACCCATCATAACCAGGCGAAGGAAAAGGATGGAAAGAATGATACCGAGAACGAAAGCATTGCCTATAGTAATGATGAGGGTAAAACATGGAAGAAATATGCATACAATCCGGTGCTGAAGAACCCCGGAATAAGTGATTTCCGTGATCCAAAGGTGATGTGGTATGCACCCGGAAAAAAATGGGTGATGACATTAGCAACCAAAGATCATATAACTTTTTATTCGTCGCCTAACCTAAAAAGCTGGATAAAAGAAAGTGAGTTCGGCTCTGGTATTGGAGCGCATGGCGGCGTTTGGGAATGCCCGGATCTTTTTCAGCTGATAAGCGCCGATAGTAAAAAGATGTGGGTACTCATTGTAAACATTAATCCCGGAGGGCCACAGGGTGGGTCGGCAACACAATATTTCACTGGTGATTTTGATGGGAAAACTTTTAAGCCCAATCGCAGCGATACCCGCTGGATTGACCAGGGAACAGATGAGTATGCAGGCGTTACCTGGAGCAATACCGGCAACCGGCGGATATTTTTGGGATGGATGAGTAATTGGAATTATGCCACATCGGTGCCTACAAAAGCCTGGCGCAGCGCCATGACCATTCCGCGTGAATTGAAACTGGTGAAGGAGGGGGACGAGTATTATGTGGCCTCTCAACCTGTAAAGGAACTCGATGCATTGAAAGAAAAATCAGCAGCGTTACAAAATTTCAGCATAAAAGGAGAGGTGAACTTAACCAAACTGGTAAAAGCATCCGGAAGCAGGTCCCGGCTTCATTTGTCCTCAACTGCGTTGAAAGGATTTTCTATCACCATGTCTAATTCATTAGGCGAAAAGGTAATAGTGGGTTATGATGAAAAAGAAAATTCATGGTTTATAGATCGGACACAAGCCGGTGAATCAGGCTTCAATAAAGATTTTGCGAAGCGATTTTCGTCACCAAGAATAACAAGTTCTAAAAACTTAGACCTGACTTTGATCCTTGATGCAGCTTCAGTAGAATTATTTGCTGATAAAGGTATAACAGTGATGACAGCGATTTACTTTCCTCAAAAACCTTATGATAAAGTAACTATCGCCTCAGAAAGTTTGAAGATAGATAAGCTGCAATATGATGGATTAAAAAGCATCTGGCATTAAACAAAAAAAGCCAGACAAATGCCCGGCTTTTGATAAGAGCTAAAAATTTTGGCTTAAACCAGGTTCTTTTTGATATAAGTAATACTTTGAGTAATGCTGTTAAACGGATCGCCGGGGCAAACGTCCTGTTCCACAAAGAAGTATTTTAAGCCTGCCTTGTTAGCATGGGGAAAAATCTTTTTGAAATCTATAATGCCATTGCCAACCTCGGTAAACATATGCTTGTCGGTATTGTCCATATCCTTTACGTGCCAAAGTGGGAACCTACCCGGGTTTTCGTTGAACAACGCGATCGGATCCTGCTTGGCTTTGGTGATCCAGTAAATATCCATTTCCATTTTCACCAGGTTTTTATCTGTGTTGGCGAGTATGGTTTCGTAAGGATATTTTCCATCTTGCTGAATAAACTCAAAGTCGTGGTTATGATAGCAAAACTGGATGCCTGCTTTTTTACAAGTTTCGGCAGCTTTGTTGAAGTACTCGGCCACCTTTTTGTAATGATCAAGGTTTCCGCGTTCTGAATCGAACAAATAGGCGCAAACCATATACTTTAATCCCGCGGCTGCGGCATCGTCCACAGCTTTGTCCCATCCGTTCAATATGGTGCCCTTTGGCGATTCGCCATTAAACTTCGCTTCACCAAGCATGTAGTGGCAGCTTGGGGCTATCAATCCGTTTTTCGTTAAGTTTTCTTTAAGAGTTTTTGGATCGAGCCCGTAAAAAGTGCCGTTATTATAACCGATCTCAACAGAAGTATAACCTAATTGAGCCACCTTGGCGATAGTGCCAACTGCATCTTTAGCCATAGCATCCCGCACCGTATACAATTGCAGCCCGATATATTTTTTATCGTAGGCAAATAATTTAGGGGCTACTAACATCCCGGCTGAAAGCACCGCTGAAGTTTTTAAAAATGAACGTCTGGAAGTCATAATTTGGTTTGTTTAATTGGTCTATGTGTAAAAGTAACACAATAAGTTTATTTTTTAATACAGACTCAATTATTTTACAATAGTTTAAATCTGTGAGTAATCCGTAGGTACTATCATGGTGGATGTGATCTTTGATACCAGCAGGGCATCGGCGTATCCAGGTACAACACTTATCTTTTTCCATTCCGCGTCAGCTACAAAGGCTTTCCAATGCTTAGCTTGTTCTTCCAAACTATCAAACGTCACCATATAAGTTAAATTAGGACGAAAAGGGCCAATCAGTGTTTCGCCAAAAAATACCGGTTTAAAACCTAACCGTTTAAAAATATCGATCTCTCCCTGGTCGTTAAACATTTCAATTTTCTTTTTCCCGGCGCTTTCTGTAGCACTTTGATATTGGCGCAGCTCAAATATACGTGACTGTTTTCCCGGTAACGACATCTTTGGCATGTGTGCAAATGCTTTGAGCAGCGAACTTTCTATACGTTCGTAGGCCGGTTCTGTAGCCGGTGCATTTAAATACGCTGAACCCTGTTGCTGGTAAGCGGTATCCTTATCGAGGCTATCAGTCACATGCGAAAAATCATCCATGCTTTTAAAGGGGATAAAAACATAGAGCTTAGTTTGCCCGGCCGGCTTCATTTCTGTAAACACCCCAACCGATTTTATACCGAGCCGACTCAATGCCGGTATGGCTGCATCTCTTAAATAATCTTCAACCAATTTTTGCTGGGTAGCGTTCTTTAAAGTATAAACGCGAAGCTCATAAAACTCGGTTTCATTTTTTGCAGGTTTGATAATAGATGATGCCATATTTGATGCAGGTAGCAGGGTAGTGGCAGCACCCGTTAATAAGGATGCTTTCACAAATGAACGTCTTTTCATAATCAGATCCGGGGTTTGAAAGGGCAAGATAGTTTTTATCAGCCCATTAAATAAAATTTTTGGCAGACATATGAATATTATAGGTAATAATGTCAAAATCTGTATCTTAGCTATCTAACCCTCTATGCTTTCACAATGACAACAACAGTTCCGGTACTCAAATATCGTATTGAATCTATTGATATATTGCGCGGTTTGGTGATGCTGATCATGGCGATCGATCACTCCCGCGATCTGTTCCACATGGGAACCCCCGAACCAACGGACCTGGCTATAACTACGCCCTTCTTCTTTTTTACACGCTGGATCACCCATTTTTGCGCGCCCGCATTTGTATTTCTGAGCGGGGTTTCTGCTTACCTGGCCGGCATGCGCCGGACTGAAAATCAACTGGGGATATTTCTAATAAAGCGGGGATTGTGGCTTTTGGTAGTGGAAGTGCTATTGATCACGCTGGCAATTACAGGAAATCCAAAATATAATGTATTGGTATTACAGGTAATATGGGCAATAGGCGGTAGTATGATATTGCTGGGATTACTTATCATGCTGCGGGTGCCATTAAAGGCTATCGGTATCATTGGCGCGATTATATTTTTCGCACACAACCTGTTGGATCTTGAAACGGTGAAATCAGCGCTGGGTTCGGTTACCAACACCGTAGCCTGGAAAATGCTTTTTTCTGCAGCCGGTTTTAACGGTTTAGTACAAATTGATAGCAACCATTTTGTATTAATCGCCTACGCCCTGATACCCTGGACCGGGGTAATGTTTGTGGGTTATACCTTCGGTACGCTTTACAAGAGTACTGTGGATGCCGCTAAACGAAAGAAAACACTATTATATTCGGGATTGGGTTTACTGGCCCTTTTTCTTGTATTCAGGTATTTTAACATTTATGGAGATCCGGCCCCATGGGCACCTCAAAAAACTACTGCTTTAAGCATCATTTCATTTTTTAATGTGAGCAAATATCCATGTTCATTGCTTTACCTCGGTATGACGATAGGGGCCTCTTTAGTGATACTATCTCAAATAGAAAACATCAAAAATAAATTCACATCTATTATGATCGTGTACGGTAATGTGCCGTTCTTCTACTATTTGTGCCATTGGTACCTGCTACGTATTATTACGATCATCGTGTTTTTTGCTTCCGGTTATAAAACCAGCGAAATCGTCACTCCGCAAAGCCCATTTCTGTTTGCACCTAAAGGATATGGTTTTAACCTGTTTGGTGTTTATGTAGTGTGGTTTATCGTGATAGCCATTCTATACCTGCCATGCCGGTGGTTCAGCAAGTATAAAAAGACACATCAGCAATGGTGGCTGAGTTACTTATAACTAATGGACAGCCCGATAACATTCGCTAAATTCACTAAGGTGCAATCCCCCGAGCCCTCACAAAAACAACGAATTTCGTCTATTGACATTTTGCGTGGTTTGGTTATGCTTATCATGGCGATAGACCATGTAAGGGATTTTTTTCATTATGGCCATCCCGAGCCGGAACATTTAGCTGTTACCACCTCTTTCCTGTTTTTTACAAGATGGATAACACATTTTTGTGCTCCAATATTTGTTTTTCTCAGCGGCATATCTGCTTACCTTGCCAGCACCAGAAGAACGCCAAACCAAATGGGTGCCTTCCTGATCAAACGGGGTTTATGGCTTATTGTCGTTGAACTGGTTCTGATCACTTTTGCCATAACACTGAATCCTTTTTTCAACGTTTTAATATTACAGGTGATCTGGGCTATTGGCGGCAGTATGATCCTGTTGGGTCTGTTGGTTTGGCTAAGAGTTAATTTAGCTGTAATTGGTACCATCGGCCTGCTGATTCTGTTTGGACATAATATTTTCGATGTGGTCAAAATTCATGCGATACAGGATACATTTTTTGGACAACTGTTTTTCTCAGCCATTCGTGGGCACGCGCTCTGGCCACTTGGAAATGGGTACAAGTTATTTATTTCTTATGCACTTTTGCCATGGACAAGCTTAATGCTGATAGGCTATGTTTTCGGTTGCTTATATACAAAATCGTTCGATGCCGCTAAACGGCATAAAATCCTGCTGTACTCGGGCCTGGGATTACTTGTCGTCTTTTTAGTACTTAGATTTTTTAATATTTATGGCGATCCGGTTCCGTGGTCATCACAAAATACAGTATCGTTGAGTGTGATTTCATTCTTCAATGTTACCAAATACCCGCCATCATTGCTTTATCTCTGCATGACAATAGGCCCTGCTCTGATCGTGCTTTCGATGATAGAAAATATCCAAAATAGGTTCACATCAATTTTAATCATTTATGGAAATGTGCCGTTTTTCTATTACTTATGCCACTGGTATCTCATTAAACTGATCAACATCATAATTTTCTATTTATCCGGTCACAATAGCGGCCAGGTAATGAATCCTCATCGCCGAAACTTGTTTCAGCCCGATGATTTTGGATATAACCTGCTTGGTGTTTACATAGTGTGGTTTATTGTGATAGCCATTTTATACCTGCCATGCCGTTGGTTTAGTAAGTACAAAAAGACACATCAACAATGGTGGCTGAGTTATTTGTAAAATTTAAGTTAGAATTGGTTGATTAAGTTGATGAGGTTAGATTAAGTTTATAATTGATTTAGCCTAATCAACCATTTAACTCAATCAACTACTTAACCAAGATCAAATATATTGTTCAATAACCTGGTTCAGCTTGTTAGCCTGCACAACCCCACTTTGCCGCCATTTGGTCTCGCCTTTCTTAAATAACATCAGCGTAGGTACACTTTGTATCTGGTAGGCGCTGGCCGCTGTGGGGTTTTTATCGATATCTATTTTAATAATAGTTACTTTATCGCCCATTTTATCCTTAACCTCCTTTAAAATAGGCGGCATCATTTTACACGGCCCGCACCACTCTGCTGAAAAATCGATCAATACAGGTGTTTCTGAATTTATAATTTCCTGAAAATTCGCCATTGTTGGTTCCTCCTGTTTAGTTAACCATCCAAAATGGAATACGTTTTTTAAATTGTAACAAAGTTAGTGTGTTTTATGCCCTTGCCATTAAACAGCCTTATTTTTGACGTTCCAAACACATTTACCTATGATAACTGAACTGGATAAAAATACGGCCCTTATTTTGATTGACCTTCAGAATATGGTGGTACAATTACCATTGGCACATCCTATTAAAGAGGTATTACAAAATGCCAATCAACTGGCGAAAGCGTTCCGCAAAGCGGGGTTACCCGTGGTGATTGTCAACGTAAATCCTGCAGGAGCCAGGTGGACAACGGCAAGAAAGGAAGCCCCGTCCCGTAATACAACGCAGTCACCTGATTGGCTGGAGATCAGCCGGGATATCGAAACAAGCGCAGGCGATATTTTTATCACCAAACATACCTGGTGCGCATTTTATGAAACAGCATTGGATGAGGAACTGAAGAAAAGAGGAGTCACGGGTATTGTAATAGGAGGCGTATCAACCAGCATTGGCGTTGAAGGTACAGCGCGGGCAGCGAGTGAACGGGGTTACAATCTTGCCTTTGTTAAAGATGCCATGACAGATATGTTTTTAGAAGCTCATGAAAACAGTCTGAAATATATTTTTCCGAGAATGGGGGAGATAGATATGACTGAAAGGGTGATTTCTTTGTTGGAAAGTTAAATAATCAATGTCATTTCGATGCTGCCGAAGGCAGGAGAAATCTTATCCGATTTGCAAAGTCGGCGATATGCAAATTGTACAAGATTTCTCTCTATCGTTCGAAATGACATTGATTTTGGAACTAATTCATCGTCTTCTTCGGTCTTTCACCCGCAGGTTTCAGATAATTATTATCCGATAGCCAATCAGCCATACGTTGCGGCCAGGTGTTAATGGATTTTAATTTAGACCGGTTTCCCATATTAAAACCATGATCGCCTTTGGTATAGATATGTGCCTCCACAGGGACTTTGGCAGCACGGTATGCTGCCAATAATTTTACTACTGACGGCGAGCAACAGAGATCATCATTAGCGGCGAGCAGGAAAACAGGCGGGGCATCCGCAGGCACCACATCAGGAATGTACAATGGGCCTGGATATATTTGGATAATAAAATTGGGCCTGGCGCTTTGCTTGTCAATGACATCTGTATTGGCTGAATTTGGATAGAAACTTACCATATCCACCACCTCGCCTCCGGCTGAAAAGCCCATCATGCCTATTTTATTTGGATCGATGCCCCACTCAGCAGCGCGACTGCGTACCAGCCTCATGGCGCGGCAACCATCCTCCTTAGCATGTATGTCAATTTTGTAAGGCGAGTTAGTATCGCGGCCAAGTCGATATTTCAATACAAAAACAGCCACGCCCAAATCACTCAGGTATTTGGCAGGCTCAATGCCTTCCGCTGTAAAAACCAGCAAACGATGCCCACCACCGGGACAAACTACTATGGCAGTGCCATTGGCCTTGTCTTTAGGGGGCAGAAATACGGTTAACGTGGGGTTATTGATATTCTTTACCCAGTAATCCTTAGCCTGCTCCGGCACATCTTTTAGTTTTTCAAAACCGGGCGCACCTTTGGCCCATAATGGAACAATAAAGGAATTCGATTGAGCGGATGCTATTGCCGGGATGAGACAAATAAGGAAGATGAGTTTTTTGATCATAATTTTAATTTATGGTAGTAAAGAGCGTTGTCATGCTGAGCCTGTCGAAGCATATGCGGGCAAAAGCCTCTGCGCGCGCCCTTCGACAAGTTCAGGGTGACACCCATTGAAAATTACTTCCCTTTCCCCATGGTTGATGGTTCGAAAATGCTTTTATCAAGCGGGCCGCCGGGTACCACATCGTGATACTTTTCAACCTGCAGCAATTTATCATTAATATAAAAAGAGCATTTGGTTTCGCTCCAGGCATTTTTTAGCGGTATTTGATCTTCAAAAGTGCCCTCTTCTTTACTATTATTTTCGTATTTAATAAAGCGAACCGCTACCAGTTTATCCTTGTCTATCCATAGTTGATTTACCTTTTCACCGTCTTTATCTGCCCCGATCACATACACCGGTTTACCTTTCCAGGTATCGGTGTGAAACTTGGTAAGATCATAGTTCAAAGCCTTAAAATGGGCAAGCCCATCCTCAAAAGAACTGAAATATATTCCACCTAAAAAGAAGATCAACTCATTTTCGTTTTTTTGCACGCGGGTGATCTTGTTATCTCTGAATCCATAGGTAGAGTCGCCCCTGAAAATTATACCGTTGCCGCTTTTGGGACTGCCTATATCGATCCTTAACCTATCGGGATAAGCGATACGCTCGTACCATGTATCTGATTTTATCAAACTGTCATTACGGTATCTTTCAGTAGTTTGGTTGAAACTTAAACTCTGATGCCATTTACCATGGTAGCGGTCATACATTTTATGGAGCAGCGCAGTAGAGTTAAGCTCCTGGGGTTTAGAAAAAGGAAGAAATAAAAATAGTAATGCTGATATAAGCTTCATAAAAAAGGGTTTATAATTGGATTATTGGTTACACGCTAAATTCTTCATAAGCGGCAGTAAGGCCACGGTCTATGCCATCGCCCTGCCATTCGGTTACACCGGGGATGGATTTGGCCTGCACAATTTCTTCTTTTGATTTACCGGCTTTGATGCTGCTTTGTACAAAATCAGCCAGCTTTACCATAAAATCCTGCATCGCTTTAATATCTTCCATATTGCCGGTCACCTTCAACGGGTCAAAAGCATGGCCGAATACAAAAATGGTGTTCTTATCAAATGTTTTTTGGGCCATTTCCAATGTCACGGGCCAGTTTTTTACTGATGCGCCCGCGCTGCGGTCGATAAATGGATAGCGGCGGTTAAACACCAGGTCGCCCATGTGTACGATGTTGGCATGCTCAAAATGGATCATGCTGTCGCCGTTGGTATGCCCGGGGCCAAAATAATGGGCCTTTATGCTTTCATCGCCTACTTTTATTTTCCAGTTGTCGGTATAGGTGGTATCGGGATATAGTTGCTGGTCTTCTTTCTTCTGTACTATTGCAACCCTTTGCTGATTGGCTAAGGAATTGGCATGAGCCGCCACATTCTTTACAATCCCTTTAAAGGATATATTCCCGCCAGTATGGTCACCGTGATGATGGGTGTTGATGAGCCATTGAAAAGGTTTGTCTGATTTTTTTTGCAATTCGGCTATCAGGTGTTTTGCGGGATCAGGAAACTCAGCATCTACCACCACAATACCTTCCTTATTTACCAGCCAGGCAATGGTACCGCCCTGCTCGGCAAACATGCCTACATTGCCACGAAGGGGTTTAAACTGGAATTTCGGATCATCCAATAATGATGCGAAACTTTTTTTACCTAAAAGGGTGAATGCACCTGCTGCCACAGCAGTGTTTAACAAGAAATTACGGCGTTTCATTTTGCAGATTTTTTAATGAAGTTAGGGAAATTATGTACAATATTATTTTTATGGTAAAAATTTTACACATAGCTATTTACAATACTAAATAAATATCATGTGGGTTGCCTGGCAACTTGCTGCGGATATGTTTCAAGCCACATTGCCCAAAATCTGATTATCTTTAACCGCTAAATACAGAGTTTATTTTTTATGACTTTATCAAATACTACCGGCACCAACAAATGGCTTTACCTGTTTATAGCAGGTGCTGTTTTGATAAATTTCAGCGGTTTGTTTGTCACCATCATCGGCCCGGACGGTACGCTGTATGCCACCATCGCCAAAACTATGGTGCTGCATCATGATTATGTGAACCTATACTCAATGGGTGCCGATTGGCTGGATAAACCACACTTTCCGTTTTGGGTAACTGCTTTGTCGTTTAATGTATTTGGGATATCTACCTGGGCTTACAAATTGCCGGGTATCCTGTTTTTATTGATGGGAGCGTATTATGCTTACCTGTTTGCAAAGAGTTTATATAATAAAGAGATCGCTCTATGGTCTGTACTGATCCTGCTAACCGCGCAGCATATTATTCTTTCTGATAATGATGTGAGGGCCGAGCCTTATTTAACCGGGTTGATCATCGCCTCGGTTTATCACCTTTACAAAGCATACCTGCAAAATAACTTTTGGCAATTAGTCGCAGGTTGTGCTTTTGCCGCCTGCGCCATTATGACAAAGGGCATGTTCGCGCTGATACCTATTGGTGGCGCCATTGTGGGGCATTTGATCATCACCAAACAATGGAAGCAACTTTTTCACTGGCGCTGGCTGATAGCGGCTGTGTTGATACTGATCTTTATCCTGCCGGAATTGTATTGCCTGTATGAGCAGTTCGACCTGCACCCTGAAAAGGTAGTATTCGGGCAAAAAGCGGTTTCGGGTATCCGGTTCTTTTTCTGGGATAGTCAGTTTGGCCGTTTCTTTAACACAGGCCCAATCAAAGGACATGGCGATCCCTTCTTTTTTGTGCACACCACCTTATGGGCGTTTTTGCCCTGGTCGCTTTTATTGTTCGCGGCAATCTTCCAGTTTATCAAAAAAGGGAGCAAAAATGTGCAGGGCCACGAATGGCTTTGTCTGTGCGGATCATTACTTACGTTCCTGGTGTTCTCGGCATCCAAGTTCCAGTTGCCGCATTACCTCAATATCGTATTCCCGTTCTTCGCTATTATAACGGCGCAATATCTTTACAATCTTAGTACTGAGAAAAGTATCCGGGTGGTGCGGGTTACACAGATCGTCGTTATCAGCCTGATATTTACACTCATTATAGCGCTGGAATACTTTTTCCGGCCAACAGTTTTTAACTGGTTAACAGGGGCCATTATACTCATCTTATTGGTCGCCTTGGGTTTTTTGCCAAAGGCGATAGCAACCAAGCCATATTACCGGGTAGGTTTCGGCACGCTGTTGGTTTCATTTATTCTAAATGTGTATATGAACCTGGCGTTTTATCCGTCCCTGCTCTATTACCAGGCCGGTACAGAAGCTGCCTTGTGGGTCAACCAAAATAATAAGGACAAGCTACCGGTAGTACAAAGCGGTGATGTCCCTTTCGCGATGGAGTTTTACCTCGATCAGCCGCTAATCAATATCAATGTTGATGGGAGTGGAAACCTACCGCCAAAACCATTCCTTTTATCCGCACAATCGGATATTATCAGTAGCCTGGCCGCAAAGGGATGGAAGATGCAAACCCTTAAAACGTTTGATAAGTATTGGGTGTCGCGTTTGAAGCTGGCTTTTTTAAATAAGACTACCCGCGGTAAAGCGATCACTCAAAATCAGTTGGTGATCGTGCGATAATTACTCAACACAAAGTTGTCATTTCGAACGAGGAACGAGGAGAAATCTTATAGAAGCGCAAAGCAGACTATGTTGGTTGTATAAGATTTCTCTCTTCGTTCGAAATGACAAGAGGCTATTTTTTTAATACTGATGAAATCCCTGCGATACAAACTCCAGCACATTAGGTAACGAAGCACGCCAATAAGTCCAGGTGTGGCCGCCATCGCGGATGCGGAACTCATGCGGTATTTCCTTTTTACGCATGGCAATGTGCACCAGGCAGTTGCCTTCGTATAAAAAGTCGTCGTCACCATCGTCAATAAACCAGCGCACGGCCTTCTTCTGATCATCAGGTACATTATTCACCAACGCTACCACGCTTTGGCGATTGTAATAATTGTTGACAACAGAATCAGTAACATTAGGATTATTGCGGATCAACTGCTTGCGGGCATCTTCCACGGTCATCGGCCCTGTGGCGGCGCTTAACGGGCAGGCCGATGAGAATAGCTCGGGATGGTGCAGCGCATATACAAAACTGCCACCGCCACCCATTGACAGGCCGGCCACGGCACGGAAACGTTTATCACTTTTTATACGATATTTCTTTTCTACATATGGAAGCAGCTCCTTAAAAAAGAAATCTTCATAATTCCAGTCGCCTTTGGGGTCATTAAAATAGCCCTTGCGACCGGTATTGGCATCGGGCATAATAATGATCATTGGGGTGGCAATACCATCCTTGATGGCCTTGTCAGTTATATTCAGCACCTCGCCAAATTGCACCCAGCCAGTTTGGTCATCGCCGCTACCATGCAGCAGGTACAAAACCGGGTAGCTGCGGCCCGAAGTTTCATAATCAGGCGGCAGGTAAACCGCGTATTTGCGGTCCATTTTTAGTATTTTACTGTTAAGACTCAGGTCGTCATACACTTTACCTGATTGTGCGAACAGCAATGAAGGTAGCAGCATCAGCAAAGCAATAATCAAGGATTTGGTTGTTTTCATTTACTTAGGTTTAAAATGGGGAAGCAAGTAAATTTAGAATTAAAAAGCCGGTAATAAAAAGTGTAATAATTATTTTACTGCTATTGTAGCGATCTGTTTTGGTTGTGCGTAATATCATTAATAACCTGATAACTAATTGGAACTGATCTCATGAAACGCATGTATCCGCTGCTTAGCCTGCTCCTTTTATTAGTTACTTTTGCTTCCTGCAAAAAAAGTGATCCCATAAAGCCCGGTAAGGGGATAGACCTCGTACTAAACTCTGTTGGGCTACGAAAGGCGGCGGCGGATAATGCGTTTACCTTCAATCCTGTTTAGGAGTTTAAATTCAGTTACGATATAAGCCTGACGGATGCGTTAGGCAAATTATGAATGGGGGTTGCTTTTTCGCCTGCGGCAGATTTTACACACATAAATGCTGCGGGCGGACTAAGCATCGCACACGTAAGGCACAAAAGCCTGTGCATTAAGAAAGCACTAAGACTGGAATGGTGATGCTTATTTTAGGAATAATGATTCCTTATTTCTTTATTTAACTGGGCTATGATGGCCGAATCCAGCTCACACTGGCAGGAGACACAATTCAGGTGTTTGTCGAACCCAAGCTGCCCCAGGATTTTACCCTGGTCGACTACCAAAAACTTGCCTGCCTCATCCGGCAAAACGGCTATGCTGCGTTCATCATCCTTAAAGTTGATGAGTACATGAAACTGATGTTCCGGAAGAAATCCTGAATGCTGTCTCATAATGAAGCCCCTTTCCTGAAAAATTGTTAGGTAGATTTTTTACACTATAAATTTAACGAATAGTTATTTATAAAAGTGCAAGCTTTTCGTTAATTTTTTGTTAAAGGATTACTTTTAGCAAGCAATTAACGTGCTTTTCCTTAATATGATAAGGGTTAAAGTGTGAATTAGCATTTTTTAATAAACGATCACGAAAATTTATTTCATGATCACTCCATTATTTCCCCTGTTTACATCAGGCAAAGCCGAATCCGGGTCGACGGTTACTGTTGCAGCTTCTGTAACAGTTTGCATAGTAAAGGTTACTATCTTATTTTGCAGCCAGGCCTCAACAGGTATTTGTATGCGTTGCTTAGTTCCATTCTTTAACTTTACTTCCACCGTGCAGGGCATTGCCATTTGTTCCATGTTGCCAACAGTTACCTGTAAGCCTTTTTTAGGATCGTTATCTACATAGTTAGCTGCAACCAATTCCAGGTCGAGTTTCAGGTTATTATAGAACCAGCCTTTCCAGAACCAGGCCAGGTCTTCGCCAGAGCCATTCTCCATCGCGCGGAAAAAATCATCAGGCTGAGGGTGTTTGAAGGCCCACTTATGGATATAGTTTCTGAACGCATAATCGAAGCGATCCGGACCTAATATCTGTTCGCGCAGCAAAACCAAACCGAACGCAGGTTTGAAATAGGTAATCGGATGGCGGTATTTTTCGGGGATGGCATCCGCGGCTGTCATAATGGTTGGCGCATCAGGATCAAGAATAGTTGGCACGATCTCATCCGCCGGGTTACCGCCGCCGGGAGCATATTCGCCATCACGTTTAGGGGCATACTCGCCATTATTAAACGCATCCGAAGCGTATATATCAATGAAAGTATTAAAGCCTTCATCCATCCAGCCATAACGGCGCTCGTTGGAACCTACGATCATCGGGAACCAGTTATGGCCGATCTCGTGTGCGGTTACCCAATATAGTTCTTTGCCTTTATCGTTAATGCCGTCAAATACAATTCCGGGATATTCCATACCGCCCGCAATACCTGCCTCGTTAATAGCAACAGGATAGGGGTACGGAAACCATTTTTCAGAAAAATATTCGATTGATTTTTTGAGATACTCAGTTGCTCTTCCCCAAGCGTCATTTCCTGCACTTTCAACCGGATAAACCGACATAGCCAATGATTTTTTACCACTTGGCAAATTCACTTTTGCGGCGTCCCAGATATAAGCTTTGGATGCCCCGAAGGCCACATCACGGGTATTGTTCATTTTGAAATGCCAGGTGAGCGTTCCTTTGTTAACCGGGCGCGATGAAGCTTTGTTTACCTCATCCAGGCTGCGTATCATCACGGTGGCATCGCTATTGCGGGCCGCGGTAAGCCTGTTTATCTGCGTTTGCGTCAGTACTTCCTTAGGATTCACCAGTTCGCCCGAACCTGCAACAATCATATCCCAGGGAACGGTTACTTCATAATCAATATCGCCGTATTCTAAATAAAATTCACCGCTTCCCAAAAATGGCAGGGTATCCCAACCCTGGCTGTCATCATATACGCACATGCGCGGGAACCATTGGGCAATCTCGTATATCTTGCCGTTTTTGGTGTCGTTATAATCCGTGCGGTTGCCAAAACTCCCCGGAATAGTATATTTATAAGTGATGATCAGATCAATGCCACCGCCATTTGGCTTAATAGCTTTCGGCAAGCGGATCTGCATGCGGGTATCGGTAATAATAAAGTTTACCTTCTGCCTTACATCACCATGATTAATAATTACCGATTCGATCTGATACCCCTCTGTATGCTGGTTAGCAGCAGGGGAAAAACCGGTCGCAAAATTTGACCTGGCATCCTTTTTATAAGTATTCTGATCCAGCTGTAACCATAAATATTGCAGGGAATCAGGGCTATTGTTAATATAGTTGAGATTTTCAGTTGCAGTGAGTGTTTTGCTCGCGGTATCAATGTTAGCCTTTAATTTATAATAGACCCTGTTTTGCCAGTATTTTATACCCGGTTCGCCATTTGCGCCATGTACTTCATTCCCTCTTTCAGGATAAAACATAGGTGAAAACAGGTCGGCAGGCTGATAGTTGGATACAATAGTGTCGATAGTAGCCGGTCTGCGCCTTTTTCTTTGCGCCTGTACAGAAACGGTTAAAAGCAGGATAAGACCCAGGGGTATAAATTTAAATTTCATGGTATTTAAGGCAATAAGCATGCAATATACAAAGGATGCTTTTATTTTTCGGTTTCCTTTAGAAATGATACAATTTGATTACAAGAAATATTTTTTCAGATCCTTATGGAAGCAGCACTTCAGGTGCATCTTTTAGAAAAAAAGGACATGAACCAGGTCAGAAGCATTAACATACCGCAAACCTGTCATCAATCATGGCAGCAAATGACACCAACTACCCGGGGGCGGCACTGCAATAGTTGCTGTAAAACCGTTGTTGATTTTACGACAATGACAGATGACAAGATTATTCAGTACCTTTCTTTAAAAACCGATATTTGCGGCAGATTTGAACCAGCGCAACTGAATATCATTAGTCACAAATTGTACACCGAAAATTTGGCCGCGGCCGCCTGGTGGAAGCGCGCAATCTTATTTTTGGGAATGATAGGGCCGATGGCGTTTAAAGCTGGTGCGCAACAGAATATGCCCATTGTTAAAACTGCTGACGCTTCGCGAAAGGGCGATGGTGCGATACCTTATCATCGGCTACATGGTAAGATTGATACCCATCATTTATCTGTGCATAAAAAAAGAAAATTACACAGATTACCATTATTAGAAACCAGGTCGGCCGGGGTTATCCTTCCGTCGCCTGCGACGGAACTTTTATCCTCAATAGATTTAGTATCCGTGCGGTCGTTGGCTAATGAGACAGTAATGTCAGCTGTGATGGGAGGTGTTATTGTCGTAAGGGCTCCGCTTCCTCAAAGAATATGGTATAAGATCAGAAGCATTTTTAACTCATCATTTCCACCAACACCCCCTCTTTTAAAGAGTAAGTACACAAGGATACCTGGCTAATTTCCAGCCTCTGCATAATATAGCGTGTAATTAACGAAGCCACCACGATCATATCAACCCTTACCGGTATGATCAATTTGTTATTGGCACGTTCGGTGTGTGATGAGAGGATTAACTTATCAGTAACAGTTAACAGTTCTTCTTCATCAAAATCATAGGCTTTGATCTTTTTCAAGTCAAATGAATCGCTTCTTTCAGCTTCTATCAACTCGGCAAAGGTTTCGAAAGCGCCAGATGAGCCGATGATCTGTTTCATAGGATTTTGCTTAACGGCTCCGAACAGATCGGCCAGGGTATGTTCAAGATACAAATTCAAGGCTTCAATGGATGCCGGTTGGATAGGGTCGGTGTGATGAAAACGCTCCATTAGCCTGGCCGCGCCAATTTCGAGGCTTTGTTTCCAGGTCAGCTGCTTATCATTACTGATAATAAATTCAACGCTACCGCCGCCAATATCCACAATCAATGAGTTTTGGGTGGATAAAAGGCCGGCCGACTTAACGCCATTGTAAATATAAGCTGCCTCCCGGTCGCCATCTACGATCTCTATTTCGATGCCGGTTTCGGCCTTAACTTTTTCTATGAAATCTTTACCATTGGAGGCGCTACGCAAAGCTGACGTTGCTATCGCTTTAACCATTTCGACATTGCAGGCGCTGATCTGCTGCTTAAAATCCTTCATCATGGCAACCCCGCGTTCAAAGGCGGCAGGTATTATAATGCCCTTATTAATGCCCCCTTCGCCTATTTTCACTGCCTCGTGCCGGTGAATGATCTCCTGAAAATTATCGATATCACCTTCTGCGATCAGTAAATGAAAGGTATTGGTGCCAAGGTCCATCACGGCTACGCGTTTATTCATGCATCTAAAATAAAAAATCCCTTAAATTGTTTAAAATTTAAGGGATCAGTTATGCATTTATGTGGATAAACTTATTCTTTGTAGAAGAACCACTTGGCAAGCTCTTTAAAGTTGGTTTTCTTACCGTACATTAATATACCTACACGGTAAATACGGGCGGCAACATAGGTGCTAAACAAAAAGCCCCCTACCATTAAAGCCATAGATAAAGCCAATTGCCAGCCTGGTACCCCAAATGGAATTCTAACCATCATAGCTACCGGTGCAGACAATGGGATTATAGATAACCATACAGCAAGTGTACTGTCGGGCGCCTGGAATAAATAGGAAACTGAAAGTATATAAGTAAACAATAAAGGAAGTGTAATCGGGAACATAAACTGCTGCGTTTCGGTTTCGCTGTCAACAGCAGACCCAACTGCTGCAAAAAGGGAGCTATAAAACAGGAACCCGGTTATCCAATAAAAAATAAAGCAACTTAATTCGTAAGCTGCACTGGCACCCAGGTTATGTATAAAGCTGTATATCGGGCTTTGCGAAGGGGCATTGTGCCCGACAAAATAGCTTATGGCTGCTGATAAGCCTATCCACAAAACAAACTGTGTGAGTCCTACCAATCCCACGCCGATTATTTTACCTGCCATTAATTGAAATGGTTTAACCGATGATACTATTACCTCAATAATACGGCTGGTTTTTTCTTCGATGACACCCCGCATTACCTGCGCGCCGTAAATGAATATCGACATATAGATTAAAATAGCACCCGCAAAGCTTAAAGCATAAGCCGACCCGAGACCAGCACTTTTTTCGCCTGTATCAGTGATTTCGCTTGCTTTGATTACAATATTGCTTTTTATTTTATGTAAACGTGCAGTATCGATCCCTGCTTTAACCAGACTATACCCTGATTCAATATCGTTCATTTGCCTTTGTATATTATCAGCCAATGCTAAAGTGGTCTTCTTCTTTGCAAAAAGTTGAACGGTGTCTTTTTTATTGGAAGGAATGTTCAACACCAGGTCATCATTGTTTTTTAATGCAGTTTTATTTTCTGCCAATGATTTATCGGTATACTTATATTTAACAAATTTCTCGTCCTGGAATTTGCCTTTAAAACTGCCATTGTTATCAATTACATTGACAACGTGCATGGTTTGGTCTTTGTCATTGGCCACATATGCTATGATCGCAAACATTGCCGCAAAAAGCGCGGGTACCAGCAATGTCATTACCACAAATGATTTTTTTCTTACCCTCGTTACATATTCGCGTTGTATGATCAGTAATATTTTATTCATGGTCAGGCTGATTTTTTGTTTACTTGTTCAATAAAAACTTCGTTCATACTCGGGATCACTTCCTGCAGCATGGTGATATTTACTTTTGGCATAAGATATTGTAATATATCATTAGAGGTGCTGCCGACATTCAGGCTTAGCTTTATGGTATGCCTGTCGTCATCAACGGCCTCGCTTAATACTTCAAAAGGTTGTCCACCATTAAAAGTTAACGGGTTGCCACTGTATTCCACAAGGTAAGTATCATTGCGATAGGAGTTACGTATAGCCTTAACCTTACCGTCCAATATTTTGTGTGAAAGATGGATCAGGGCGATAGAGTCGCACAGTTCTTCAACCGATTCCATCCGATGGGTTGAGAACAGGATAGTAGCGCCTTTTTTGTTAAGTTCCAATATCTCATCCTTGATTAGTTCTGCATTTACCGGGTCGAAACCGCTGAAAGGTTCATCCAGTATGATCAGGTCAGGCTCGTGTAATACGGTTGCTACAAACTGCGCCTTTTGCTGCATCCCTTTGGATAGCTCTTCGATCTTTTTCTTCCACCAGGTTTCCATGCCCAGTTTTTCGAACCATTTTTTCAGACGTTTGGTGGCCTCATCGCGGCTTAGCCCTTTTAAACGGGCCAGGTAGATCATCTGCTCGCCGATCTCCATTTTTTTGTAGAGGCCGCGTTCTTCGGGCAGGTAACCGATACGGTTAATGTGCGACTGGTTAAGCCGTTCGCCGTTGAAGTAAACCTCGCCTGAATCAGGAGCTGTAATTTGATTGATAATGCGGATAAGTGAAGTTTTACCGGCGCCGTTAGGGCCCAAAAGGCCGAATACCTGGCCGCTTTCAACTTCTAAGCTAACATCGCTCAGGGCTTTATGCCCGGCGTATTGCTTTTCGATGTGCCGAATGCTTAGCATATGTGGGGATCAGTTTATTTTGATAATTAGATTAAAAACCGGGAAATTGTTACAACAAAAGGTAGTGCTAACTTACAACAGTTATTTTATACCTTAGATACATGATGAGATATTTTTCGATCCTTCTTTTTTTTTGCCTGAGTTGTTTATCCGCCACCTATGCGCAAAGATCGATACCAAAACATGTTAATATTATTTTCGATAGCGATATGGGCCCCGATTATGACGATGTAGGTGCCATTGCTATACTGCATGCATTGGCTGATAAGGGAGAGGCCCATATCCTGGCTACCATGGCAAGTACCAAATATCCGGGTGTTGCGCCTGTTTTAGATGTATTCAATACTTATTTCAACAGACAGCACATCCCGATTGGAGTACCTAAAGGAAACGCTTTAGAGCTTCGCGACTGGCAGCACTGGACGGATACTTTAATTGCCCGCTATCCGCATAAAATAAAATCCAATAACGAGGCGCAGGATGCCGTAATGCTCTATCGCAAAATATTAGCTTCGCAGCCGGATGCCAGCGTTACCATCGTAACCATTGGTTTTTTAACTAATCTATCCAACCTGCTCGACACCAAAGCTGATAAATACTCGCACCTTGATGGAAAACAGTTGGTTAAGAAGAAGGTAAAGCTTTTGGTATGTATGGGCGGAAAATTCTCCGAGGGTTATGAATTTAATGTGATGAAGGACGCGCCAGCCTCGCAAAATGTGTATACCAACTGGCCCACACATATCATTTTCAGCGGGTTTGAGATAGGCGAGAAGATCAAAGCGGGCCTGCCGCTGATCCATAATGAGAAAATAAGAAACAGCCCGGTTAAGGATGCATTTCGCATTTCGATACCCCAGGCCAAAGAAGATTCATTGGGCCGCAAAAGCTGGGACGAAACAGCAGTGTTGATAGCTATTAGGGGATATGATCAATTTTACACGCTGCATCCCGGCCGGATAAAAGTAGAGGCCGATGGGAAGAACACCTGGGATGATAGCGGCCAGGGACAGGATTACCTTGTTGAAAAGATGGACTACAAAGAAGTTGAGGCGCTCATCAACGAGTTGATCATGCATACAACGGTGATAACCATGAAAGCCCGGAAATGAAAGTCAAATAAGGGTTGTCATTTCGATCATAGAGAGAAATCTTATAAAACATGCATGCGGATCATGTCGGCCGTATAAGATTTCTCTTCGCAATGCTCATTCGAAATGACAATTGGGTAAGAGAAGTATGGTAGGTAACAAGAAAGCCTGAAATCAAACTGATCCCAGGCTTTAAATTATCTTTCGGACTTTCCATCTTCCCGACTAATCCTTACTCAAAATATTCTTTCATCCGCTCAAAAAAGCTTTTCTCATTCTTACCGGGACTTGGTTTGAAATTAGGGGAATCCTGTAATTTTTCCAATAGTTCGCGTTCTTCGCGACTCAGGGCTTTTGGTGTCCAGATGTTGATGTGCACCAATTGGTCGCCGCGGTGGTAGGAATTTACTTCTGGCACGCCTTTAGCTTTCAGCCTTAATATTTTACCGCCCTGAGTTCCGGGATCTATTTTAATTTTAACCTTGCCATCAATGGTCGGCACTTCAACACTGGTACCGATAGCTGCATCGATAAAACTTACATGCAGATCATAGATCACATTGTTGCCGTCACGTTTTAGCGTTTCATGGGGTATTTCTTCTATCAGGATGATCAGGTCGCCCGGTACACCGCCGCGGGGGGCTGCGTTACCTTTACCGCTCATGCTTAGCTGCATGCCTTCGCTTACACCGGCAGGGATATTGATGCTGATGGTTTCTTCGCCGCGTACAACACCATCACCATGACAAACGGTACATTTAGAGGTGATCACAGAGCCTTCGCCGTTACAGGTAGGGCAAGTGCTCGTAGTTTGCATCTGGCCCAGTATAGTGTTGGTTACCCTGCGCACCGCACCTTGTCCGCCACAGGTTTTACAAGTTTGGAAGGATGATTTATCCTTTGCGCCCGTACCGTCGCAGGTGTTACAAATTATCTGTTTATTAACCTTTATTTTCTTTTCGGCGCCATTGGCAATTTCTTCCAGAGTCAGCCGTACTTTAATGCGCAGGTTGCTTCCGCGTACTGCACGGCGCCCACCGCTGCTTTGCCTGCCGCCGCCGCCAAAAAAGCCATCAAACGGGCTGCCGCCGCCAAATATATCCCCAAACTGGCTGAATATGTCTTCCATATTCATGCTGCCACCATAACCACCACCGCCGCCATTTGCCGATTGTGCATTGGCCGCGTGGCCAAACTGGTTGTAGCGCTGACGTTTTTCGGGATTGCTTAATACTTCGTATGCTTCGGCAGCTTCCTTAAATTTATCTTCGGCAGCTTTATCGCCCTCGTTTTTATCCGGGTGATATTTGATGGCCATCTTACGATAAGCCTTCTTGATCTCATCAGCATCGGCACCTTTCGAAACGCCTAAAACATCGTAATAATCTCTTTTTGACATATATCTTTCCTATTTCGAATTTCGAATTTCGAATTTTCGATTTCGGATTTAATCATTTGGATTTGCGCTTATCACAAATCCGAAATTGAACATCCGAAATCCGAAATCAATTAACTTCCTACAATAACTTTTGCAAAACGGGCCACTTTATCATTCAAATAATAACCCTTTTCCATTTCATCAACCACTTTGCCTTTCAGATCATCTGATGGGGAGGGTATATTGGTGATGGCTTCGTGTATTTCCGGGTCGAAAGCAGCGCCTATAGATTCCATTTCTTTTAACCCCTTTTGCGAAAGAACATTCTTTAATTTATTCTGTATCAGCGCAACACCTTCTTTTACGGCTGCAACATCTGTCGCGTTGTCCATATGCTTGAGCGCACGGTCAAAATCATCCAAAACGGGTAGTAAAGCAACCATTACATCTTTGCCTTCTTCTTTCCGCGCTTCTTCACGTTCCTTGGCGGTGCGCCTCCTGAAATTATCAAATTCGGCATATAAACGCAGATACCTGTCATTAGCCAGCGCCAATTCCTGCTTTAACAGTTCTTCAGGCGTGGGTTCAGATTCGACAGCGACATTTTGCTGTTCGTCCATAACCTCGTTCAGATGTTCCGAGTTTTCGGTACCCTCTTTCTTTTTTTTCTTTAACATATCACTTAAATTCATGATTCAACTCTGCAAATCAAGTATCCTGCCATTGCTGAAAATCCGACAAGGTGACAGGTAGTTTTCAGTTGGCAGTATACAGTTGGCAGTTTTTGAAGTTTGTAGTTACGAGTTGGCAGTTTTTAGATGGCAGATGGGCTTTTTTGCCCACTGCAAATTGCCCACTGCAAACTGAACTAAGCTATCTGAACATCCTCCAGCACTTTACCATTTTCGCACTTAATAATGCGGGAAGGGAAGGTACGGATGATGTGATAATCGTGGGTGGCTATTAGTACAGCGGTACCTGATTGACCAATCTGCTTCAGTAAAAGCACAATTTCTTCAGAGGTATCAGGATCAAGGTTGCCGGTAGGCTCATCAGCCAGAATGATCTCGGGATCGTTGATCAGTGCACGCGCAATTACCACGCGTTGCTGCTCGCCGCCGGATAGCTCATGCGGCATTTTTTTGAGTTTGGAGCGTAGACCTACTTTTTCCAAAACGTCTAAAGTACGTTCTGAAATTAATTTTTTATCTACCCAGCCTGTGGCCTGCATTACGAATTGCAGATTTTGTTCAATAGTACGATCGGTTAGTAATTGAAAATCCTGGAAAACTATACCCAATTTCCTCCGCAGGAAAGGGATATCATGCGTGGTGATCTTTTTTAGATCATACCCGCAGGCATGGCCATCACCTGTGGTAATACCCAGGTCACCGTAGATCACTTTTAGCAAACTGCTTTTGCCCGACCCCGTCTGCCCGATGAGCCATACAAAATCGCCCTTATCAATATGCAGGTTAACGTTTGACAACACCAGGTGCTTTTGCTGAAAAATATCAACGCCATTCAGTTTTATAATTGAGTTTCCGATCATTTTTATAATTCTAATTTTAAGATCTGACCAAAAGGCAGGTCTTTAATAAGGTTCATGATATACTCGGTTTTTTCGCCGAGTCCCACTTTATCCAAAGACTTTTCAGGCCTGTCGACCCTGAAATAAGCAAGCAGTGTAAATTGATCATCACGCAATTGTACATAATCAGGTATTTTGGCTACGCCTTTAACTTTTATAATATACATTTCACCTCTCGTTCCAAAGGTATCGTTTATTTAAAGCTTTGTCAAGAAATCCATGGTATCAATACCATCGGCATAATCCCATAAAGCAGGCTGCTGGCTTTTGCCAAAATCAACCACCTGGTTACTCACTTTCAGTGGCGCCTGGCTAACAATGCATTGGATGTTGTTACTTTCACGAGTGAGTAAACCCTGCACTGCATCTATGTCATCATAATATTCATAAAACACAACGGCTAATGGCGATACCATGCGATCATCTTCCTTTACCAATAAAAAGCCGTTATCTAAGTGTTTATCTCGATTTACGAGGTATATGGATTTATTATAATCGTAATTGTTATTGTATTTATGATGGTTGATGATAGGCTGGTAGTCCTCGATCGCCTCAAAAAATGGCACAAAATTATAATCCTTCGGCACCAATAGTTTGGATACGTTACGGCAACCTAATCCATAATAATCAAAAATATCGTGACCAAGATCATGTAATTGTTCTGTTGTTTCGTTTCCGGTTAGGACGGCCACGCTATTACGGTTTTTGCGAATGATGTTGGGGACCTTGCTGAAGTAATAGTCGAAATAGCGCGAGCTATTATTGCTTCCTGTAGCTATTACCGCATCAAAATTTTCCAGTCTTTCTACAAATGTATATTGCTCTTTGAACTCCGGGGCAATAGCGACCAGCATATTTAGTACATACTTTATCAATCTTGAATCTTGTGTTGATGCTTTTATCAGCGCATGGTTGCCGGTGATAAGCACACAGAGCACGTCATGAAAGCCAACCAACGGGATATTCCCCGCCAGTATCAGCCCAACCTTTTTGCCGGCTTTTTCAGACTTAAATTGATACCTGTTAAGCCAGGCCGACAGGTCATCTTTGTTCAGCATCAGGCCCAATGCCTTCACCGCGTTTTCAACGCTTGCAGGCGTAAACCAGGCATTATGGTAATGTTCGTCCTCAATTATTGCAGATAATTCTTCATCGGGGCAACTTAATTGCTTACCTAACGTAGAAAATACATCTGATAAGTAGTTTATATTGAATTTTGACATATAAATGGTGAGGGAATAAACCCTTAAAGTGTTTTTTTGTTATATTTGCATGCTTGCTTAAGGCAAGGCAAAGGTAGTTTAGAATATAAGATATTAAGAAAATATGGCGATTAAAATCACCGATGAATGCATAAACTGCGGGGCCTGCGAACCAGAATGCCCCAATAATGCTATTTATGATGCAGGTGCTGCCTGGCGTTTTTCGGACGGAACAGGCTTAAAGGGAGTGATTGATTTTGGTGACGGAAATACATTAAGCGCCGAAGAAACACAGGCTGCTTTATCTGATGATATATACTATATAGTACCGGATAAGTGTACCGAATGTGTTGGTTTTCACGATGAACCACAATGCGCTGCGGTTTGCCCGGTTGATTGCTGTGTGGACGATGAAGATGTGCGTGAAACAAAAGAAGAGCTTTTAGCCAAAAAAGAATGGCTGCATATGAACGAATAGTTAAATATTTTTCTTTTAAATAGGGGAATGTACGATTAGTGCGTTCCCCTATTTTTTTAATGAAAATTTTACCCTATAGTTGTGTAAAAAACATTTTTACCCTGATAGCCTTATTAAAATAATGGAATATGGAATCTGTAACCTGGCTGTTATCCCGTTAAGGGCAGAAGCAAGTGATAAAAGCGAACAAGTTTCGCAGATATTATTTGGCGAAGCTTTTGAAATAACGGAATGGACAGACCGATGGGTAAAGGTTATTACTGCTAATGACAAATATGAAGGCTGGATAGGACGCCTGCAATTTGTGATGCTTGGCCATATTGCCTATAAAAGCCTCAAACAAAATCCGCCTCCGCTTACTTATCGTGCCGTTACCCAGGCCTGGAAAAAACCGGATAATAGTGTAATGTATTTGCCTGTAGGCAGCTCGCTTGTGTTTTTAAAAGGCACCACATGCCATATCGGCAATGAAAAATTTGAAATAATAGGCGAAATAGGGGAGACGGAAAGTTTAGATATTACCGCCAAATCCTTCCTGAATACACCATACCTTTGGGGCGGGCGCACACATTATGGTATTGATTGCTCAGGTTTTACGCAAACCGTATTTAAATTACAGGGAATTGAGCTGAAGCGCGATGCGTACCAGCAGGCAGAGCAGGGCGAAATTGTCGACTTTTTATCATCAGCTCAACTTGGCGACCTTGCTTTTTTTGATAATGAGGATGGGAGGATAACGCATGTAGGCATTATGCTGAATAGTGGCCAGATCATCCATGCATCAGGCAGGGTTAAAATTGATAGTATCGACAGCCAGGGTATCTACTCGGAGGAGTTGAAGCGTTATACGCATAAACTGAGGATCATCAAGCGTTTTATTTAATAGATTATTCGCCCCAGGCAGTGACCACCAGATGCCTCGGCCCACCGTGGTTGCGGTGTTCGCACAGGTAAATGCCCTGCCAGGTGCCCAGGGCCAGTTGACCATTATACACAGGTATACTTACTGAACTGCCAAGAATTGCCGCCTTCAGATGCGCAGGCATATCATCTGCTCCTTCATTATCATGCTCGTAATCTGGATCATTCTCGGGTACAGATTTATTGAAATACATTTCAAAATCCTGCCTCACAGTCGGGTCGGCATCTTCATTGAGGCATAGCGAGGCAGATGTATGTTGAATAAATACCTGGCACATGCCTGCTTTTAATTCATTCATTTCGGGCAGGGCATGTATCACCTCGGCTGTAATGATGTGAAATCCTCTTTTTCTTTCCCTTAACTGTACGGCTTGCTGGAATATTTTCATTTTTATATAAACGCTGGAAATGGCTTTTAGTTAGCAAAGGATAGGAATATAAAGGATTTATCTGCTAAAATATATTCCGTAAATGGCGTAACAAATAGTTTAATTATCAGTTAAATATAATATAGCTTTCCCGCCCATACTAAAGAGGACATCCCTGTTGCCCTATTACTCAACATCAATGTACGCTCCTTAAGAGAAGGTCACCTATTATTCCGATACTTTATATTCATTCAATTTTTATGCTCATACTTATTTTTTTCATCGCGCATTGGTTCATGTCACTGTTTTTCCAAACATTTTTCCAGCACCGTTATGCCTCTCACCGCATGTTTACTACGAGTAAATTTTGGGAGCGTATTTTTTATTTAATGGCTTACTTTTTTGAAGGGGCCTCATTTTTAAATCCCCGGGCCTATGCGACCATGCACCGCGAACATCACGCTTACAGCGATACGGAGAAGGACCCGCATTCGCCCCATTTTTTTAAGGATATATTTCAAATGATGATGGCGACCATCAGGACTTTTGGCGATCACTTGCAATTTAAAAAAGATCCCGAGGCAAGGTTTAAGGGCAATTACCCGGAATGGCCGCTGATAGACCGGATGGGTTCCTCTATAATCTCCAGGGTGATATTTGCCATAGCTTATACTTGTTTTTACATTTTTTTTGCCACCCATTGGTGGATGTTCCTGCTGTTGCCGATCCATTTTATGATGGGGCCTATTCATGGCGCAATAGTTAACTGGTGCGGGCACAAATACGGCTACACCAATTTTGACAATAAAGACAAATCAAAAAACACATCGCCATTTGATTTCCTGATGCTGGGCGAATTGTTTCAGAATAATCATCATAAATTTCCCAACAGTGCCAATTTCGGAAAAAGGTGGTTCGAGATCGACCCGGTTTACCCTATTATGAAGTTAATGCATTGGATGCGGATCATCAAACTCAGGAAAGCATTTTAAGCAGTTGTATGTAATCCTGATGGTATAATTATTGTGTCATTATCATTTTTAACATTAACTATTATTACCATGAAAACGAAGCAAAATATTAAAAACAATGCGGGCGGACAAGGAAGGCCAACATCCGATCGTGCTTTTTCGGATCACAAAGAAGATATGAAGCAAAAAGGCATCAGCAATGGCGGCGGGCAGCGCGCTGATCAGACTTCTAATCGTGATAACGACCGAAAACATGAAAATAAAAAATAAACAAAGTATGAAGGCCCGGAATGGCCTTTTTTATTGCGAATATATGCCTAATTTTATAGGCAAAGTAGATTATGGATCAGCAACTGACTTTACGCATCATATTGGAAAATCCACCCTCAGGCATTGATTTTGGCTTGCAATCGGGTAACGGGAATAATTATATAACGGTACAGAGGCAACGTTCAGGCATAAATGATTTGAATTTTGAATTTGAAATAAAAGTAAAAAAGACCGTTGAAGGGAAGCCCAATTTCCTGGGCCCTTATGCACAAGGCACTATAGATGATCGGTTTGTTTATATCGATATAGGCACGTACGCGGGCCACTCCGACTCGGTTTGGGGCAGGCGGCTAAAAGTACCCTTAAAAAGTATTTCATGGGCCGATATTGAGCAGGCAACAACTGGCGCCAATAAGATCCTGGAAACCCGTGTGCCAGGTACAGCCCGTGATGGCAGCCCGACTTGTGCTACTGTGAAGCCCTTTGGTGGATGGTATGTAAAAGATGTTTAAACCGTGCTTTTACATCTTTTCCAACACGGATAAAATATTACCTGCCGGATCGGTAAACCAAGCTATTGTTGGACCCCCATTATCGCGCGAAATGCCTTTTTCATCAGTTTTCAGATCCTCGTAATCATAATGCTCAAACTGAATACCCTTTTGAGTAAGTTCATCTACTGCCTTTTCCACATCATCAACCGGGAAGTTCAAAACGGTGAAAGTTGCAGGGGTATGGTTGGGCTTGGGATAAATGATGATATTGTTGCCGCCCGGATGCAGCTCTAATATTCCCATCTCGTTTTCTTTTACCTCGAGCCCGAGCAGATCACCATAAAATGCTTTTGCCTTTTGCAGATCATTTACTGAAAAGCTGCTGAATGCTTTGCTATCCTTTAACATAGATGTATTGTTTAAATTGGTTATTAATACAAATTTATTAACAACAAACCGTACTCTATGGTTTTGAATACGCCAAAATACAGGGGTATTCACGCCATTATTTTTGAACCATTTGTATCAGGTTCCCGCAAGTGTCATCAAACTTTGCAATAATCACCGGGCCCATTTTTGTAGGCTTGGTTTTGAAAGCAACGCCAAGGCCTTCTAATCGCTCATATTCTTTTTGAACATCCTCTATGCCAAATGCAGTGGCAGGTATCCCCGCATCAAACAGGATCTTTTGAAAGGCTTTGGCAGCGGGTTCTCCGTTGATTTGTATCGCGGCGTTCCAGTTCGGTTCCAATAATAGTTCTACACCATTTTCCGCATCAGACGAGACCACGGTAAGCCACCGGGCCTCACCCATATCGATATCTTCTTTTTTGATGAACCCTAAAATATCGGTATAAAATTTCAACGCTTTCGCCTGGTCGTCAACCAAAACGCTTGTTACTATGATCTTCATAACATTTATTTTGTCGATTAAATATTAGCCTTCTTTTTCAACAAATTCCTTAATTGATTTGCCAATGATATAGGTCCAGCCTGCTGCAAAACTTTCTCTCGCAAAATCTTTATTATCAGTTGGGAATGTTTCCAATCCTTCATGCGTCAATTTCAAGCGGGTTTTATCGCCTTCGTCGAACAACTCAAAGGTGACGAATGAGTTGCCGGGATATTGGTCGTACCGCCAGCTATACTGCAGTTTTTTGCCGGCGACCACGTCTGTGATCTTACACAGGTGCAGGTATTTTTGTTCTTCTGAGCCCCCTATAAAACTAAATTCAAAATCTACTTCGGGTTTAAATTCGGCCAGGTCAAAATACCACTGCCTCATCTGGTCTTTGTCGGTAATTGCCTTCCATACTTTTTCTACAGGGGCATTTAATGTTCTTTCAATTACAAATGGTTCGTTTTTCATTTTATTTTAGATTTTTTTGGTTTGACTTCATCATCTGATGCAGCCTCAGCAGCCAGAAAGTTTTCTAATGCATCTAATTTATTGGTCCAAAACACGCGGTATTGCTCAATCCATTGCGAAACCTCGTTGAGTTTTTGCAGCTTGGCCTCGCAAAAGCGTTCGCGGCCTTGTTGTTTTATGGTGATGAGCCCGCATTGGGTTAAAATTTTGATATGCTTTGAAATAGCGGGCCGGCTAATGTCAAAGCTATCAGCTACCGAATTCAAATTCAGTGATTTGTGTGCGATCATGTTGATAATAGCCCTGCGCGTGGGATCGGCTATTGCCTGGAATACGTCTCTTCTCATTTTGGTTTGATTGACTTGTAACCAATCGGTTTCAAATATAGATGTAACCAATCGGTTACGCAAATGTTTTTTATTTTTTTTCGGTATTTTCAACCATTATTTATGAACGATAACAAACAAATTAATAACCCGCTGCACGGCAAAACATTAGAGGCGATACTGAATGAATTGGTAGCGAAATATGGATGGCCAGAGATGGGTTACCGCATCCGCATCAATTGCTTTTTGGACGATCCGAGCATCAAATCGAGCCTGAAATTTTTGCGTAAAACGGAATGGGCGAGGAAGAAGGTGGAGGAGTTGTATATTGAAAGTCAGGCAAAATAGCATCTTTCCCAAAAAACACCTAAATTGAACTCACCAATTGTAAAGAGATTAGTTATGGGTAATGTCGAGTCAAACAAAACAAACGATCACACTTTCGATGCCATTGTGATAGGCTCCGGCATCAGCGGCGGCTGGGCGGCAAAAGAGCTATGCGAACATGGATTAAAAACGCTGGTATTGGAGCGCGGCAGAAATGTGACGCATTTGAAGGATTACCCAACAGCTACCAAAAATCCCTGGGATTTTCCGCATCGCACTTATGAGCCTTTGTCGGTAAAAAATGAGAACCCCATAGTGGAAAGATGCTATGCTTTCAGCGAAGCAAGTCAGCACTTTTTTGTAAAAGATAAAGAACATCCCTATGTGCAGGAAAAACCGTTCGACTGGATACGCGGGTACCAGGTAGGCGGTAAGTCATTGCTTTGGGCGAGGCAAACACAGCGTTGGAGCAAATATGATTTTGAAGGGCCGGGCAGGGACGGTTTCGCGGTAGACTGGCCTATCCGCTATGACGATATTGCGCCCTGGTACAGTCATGTAGAACGATTTGCCGGGATAGCCGGCAATCACGATGGGCTCGAAACCCTGCCGGATGGTGAGTTTTTACCTGCCTGGCAAATGAACGCAGTGGAAAAGGATATGAGCAAAAGGATCAATGCCCATTATAAAGACCGCAACGTGATCATCGGCCGCTGCGCGCATTTAACCAAACCCAACGAGATCCATATACAACAGGGCAGGGGGCAATGCCAGGCCCGCAGCTTATGCGAGCGCGGTTGCCCCTTTGGGGGATATTTCAGCTCTAATTCATCTACCTTACCCTGGGCTGCGAAGACAGGTAATCTCACTTTGAGGCCTGATTCGGTAGTGCACTCGATTATTTATGATGAGAAAAAGGACAAGGCGGTAGGCGTAAGGGTGATCGATTCGCATACCAAGCAGGCTACCGAATATTTCTCGAAGATCATTTTTGTAAACGCCGCTACTTTGAACACCAACCTGATCCTGCTTAATTCAACTTCATCACGTTTCCCGAATGGGTTGGGGAATGACAACGGGCTAATGGGCAAGTATATCGCTTTCCATAACTACCGGGGCAATTTGGGTGCTACTATGGACGGTTACTTGGATTCTTATTATTATGGCCGCCGTCCTTGTGCCATCATGATGCCTAATTTCAGGAATGTGTATAAACAGGAGATGGATTTCCAGCGGGGTTACATGACCTTCTATTCGGTTATGCGTGGCGGCTGGGGGCATCAAAGCGACGGGCCACAGATTGGCGCTGAATATAAAACTGATATTGCCGAACCGGGTCCGTGGGTGATCTATGTGCAAATGCAGGGTGAGACCATCCCGAAGGAAACTAACCATGTAAGCCTGAGCAAGGAAGAAAAGGATGCCTGGGGAATTCCTCTGTTAAAAATATCAGTCGACTATGACGACAATGATATAAAAAGCATGAAGGATTTTATGGCGCAGGGAGAAGAAATGCTGCACATAGCCGGCGCCAAAAACGTAAGTTCATTTGATACCAATCAGGCGCCCGGACTGGATATTCATGAAATAGGGGGTGTACGGATGGGTAAAGACCCTAAAACCTCACTCCTGAACAAATGGAACCAGTTGCATAGCTGCCCTAATGTGTTTGTAACTGATGGCTCCTGCATGACCTCGACCAGTACGCAAAACCCGTCGCTCACTTTTATGGCGATAACGGCACGGGCTGCTAATTACGCGGTGGAGCAATTGAAGAAAGGGAATATATAAGCCTCACCCCCAACCCCTCTCCGGGGGAGAGGGGCTATATATCGAACTTATATCTTTTTCGGCGGCAGGTCAAAAGCCTGTGCGTCGTGCTCAAAGTGGCCTTTGTGTGATCCATCGCAGAATGGCTTGTTGGCTGATAGGCCACAACGGCAGATGGAAACTATGGTGCGACCTTGCAAGCCGTAATTGTTGCCTTGCGCATCTACTATTTCAAAATCTCCATCAATTTTTACTGATCCATTACTGTTTATCGTGAGTTTGGTTGCTGCCATGTTTTATTTTTTGAGCCGCAAATGTATAATAAAAGCTAAAGGCCAGAGACATAAAGCCACTAGCAATGTTTATATAGAATCAGTCTACTTTAAAACCCGCTGTCATCCACCGCAAATGTTACTTTTTGATCCTTCCACTTTCCTTTGGTAAAATCAGGGAATTCCTGTGGCTGGTTGCCTGAAGCCAGTGATTTCTCCGACAGCGGTGTGATTACACTCATGGTAATTGAATCGTAAACATCGATAGGGGTAGGGCCTTTTTTCTTTACAGCCTCTACAAAAGCATTAAATACAAACCAATCCATCCCGCCATGCCCGGCTCCTGATGCTTTATCCTCGTACTTTTTCCATAGCGGGTGATCATATTTCTCAAACCACTCTTTTGCAGGGTCCCATTGGTCATCATTCTTTGATTGATGGTCAATATAAACCGACTGAGCCACATCCATCCAGATGCCTTTAGTTCCCTGCACCCTGAAACCGAGTGAATAAGGCCGCGGCAAATGTGTATCATGACTTAATAAAACCGTTTCCCCATTGGCGCAGTTTAATACCGTAGTAATCACATCCCCATTTTTATAATTGATTTTTCCGTTAGGATGACCGGGTGCCAATTCGTTAACGTATGCATTTAACCCCCTTGATTTGGACGCAAACGAAACCAGGTTGGTAAACCTGTTGCCCCGGTTGATATTGGCATAATGCATTACAGGGCCGGCTCCGTGGGTAGGGTAGATGTCGCCATTCCGGTCGACATTAAACTGCGTGCGCCATTGAGCCTCGCTCAATGCTTTTGGCCCAAATTCTACGCCGTTACCTGAAAAATGTTTGCCATCATTGAACAACACGCCCCTAAGGTTATGCTGGTAACCGCCTTCCAGGTGAATGATTTCACCAAACAAGCCCTGCCGCACCATATTCAGGGCCGCCATTACATCACGACGGTAACAAACGTTCTCTAAAGTCATATAAGGCACACCTGTTTGTTCTGAAGTTTTAACAATATCCCAATGGTCCTCAAGAGATAACCCGGCAATAACCTCGCAGCCAACATATTTGCCGGCTTTCATGGCATCAATAGCCTGCGGATGGTGGAATTGCCATGGGGTGGCTATGATAACCGCATCGATATCTTTCCGCTCGAGCAAGCCCTTGTAAGCATCGGTACCGCCTGTGTATTCCTTTGGCAGTTTTTTACCTGCTTTAACAAACTGTTCCTGGCAATATTTCAGGGAGCTTTCCTGGGTATCACATATCGCTACGATCTCCACATCATCCCTTAATAAGCCCTCGCCAATATGGCTGCGCCCCCTCAAGCCAACGCCGATATAACCCAATCGTACTTTCGGTGTGTCGGCAAAAAGCGAGCCTGTTGGTAATATGGTTAAGCCTGCGGTTGCCAATGCACCTTGTTTAATAAAATCTCTGCGGTCCATAATAAGATGATTTTTTTCCTTTAATATTTTAATGGTTTAATAATAAGCTTGTTCTATTATTTTACCTGTTACAAGGTAGCGATGTTGATTAATATTACGTAATCCATGACGAGAATTAATGTAAATTGAGATAGGGCTAAAATATTAAAAATATGCTACGTGTGCGCACACATCTCACTTTTTTAGAAAAATAAGTTTCAGATACTAACTATAATGAGCGTTAAATCGTTGCGAGTACCTTTTTTATCCGACATAAATAGAATCATCAGGCTTGGTGAAGTATCCGCATTGCTTGACAATCAACAGAAAAATTTCATAGCTATAACGCCCTGGCCTGAGTATGAGGCTAAACCAAAAGTTTCTTTCGCCATAGCTCACAACGGGGAACATATTTTTATTAAATATGATGTAGAAGAAAGTGAAGTATTGGCACGTTACCGGCAAATAAATGACCCGGTTTACAAAGACAGCTGTGTAGAGTTCTTTATTAGTTTTGATGATGAAAAAGCTTATTACAATATTGAGTTTAACAGGCTCGGTACCTGTTTGGGCCGGTTTGGCACTGAACGTGAAAACAGGACAGAACTACCGGTTGACGTTTTGAAAACTATAAAATATGAGCGGACACTGAAGCAAATCAAAGATACCGCAGAGCCATTGATCAATTGGACGCTGACTGTGGCGGTGCCTATACAGGTCTTTTGCTTTCATCGCCTCACTTCCATTCAGCATCAAAAAGCAAAAATGAACTTCTATAAATGCGGTGACGACCTTTCGCAGCCGCATTTCCTGGCGTGGACCAATATCATTTCGCCGGAGCCTGATTTTCATTTGCCTGAATTTTTTGGCAGGGTTGAATTTATGTAATCTCTTAATGTTGTAATATGGCTGCATAGTTTTAACTTTATTAATTAACCTAAAAAGCTATCCAATTTTTACAGCAATGGAAAATACAGTCCCCTTAAAAGCAGGCAGGCTTTTATCTATCGATGTAATGCGCGGCCTCATTATGATCTTCCTGGCGGGTGAAGCCTGTTCGGTATATGAATCGCTGCAGGAATTACACGTCGGAGGTTTTTTTGATACACTGCTGATTCAGTTCGACCACCATCCATGGCATGGCCTGCGTTTATGGGATCTGATACAACCGTCATTTATGACCATCGCGGGCACGGCGATGTACATTTCCTATCACAACAAACTGCAAAAAGGCATCACCTGGGAACAGAATTTTAAGCATATCGCCTTCAGGGCGCTTAAGCTATTTGCTTTGGGTACGGCAGTACAATGTTTTTACGCCGGCAAACTGGTGTGGGAACTGTGGAACGTATTAACGCAATTATCAGTAACTACTATCATTGCGTACCTGATCATTAACAAATCGGTTAAACTTCAGATCGCGGTTTCTGTACTATTATTGGTCATAACGGAAGTTTTATACCGCACCATACTAAAGCCCGGATTTGATCAGCCATTTGTGGAAGCGCATAATTTTGGCGCTTATATGGATACCGTATTTATGGGTAAGATCAACCATGATGGCTGGGTGACTATTAACTTTATACCTACTGCTTGCCATACCATATGGGGTGTTCTGATAGGTAAAGCATTGATATCGGATAAATCTGCCACTGAAAAAATAAAGTACCTGATCGTAGCGGGGATCATTGCCCTTGTATTAGGTTTCGGGCTCGACCTGGCGAATATCACGCCTATCATCAAACGTATCGCCACAAGCTCATTTACGCTGGCATCGGTTGGTTGGGTGCTGCTACTGACGGCACTGCTTTACTGGCTGATCGATATCAAAAAATTCAATAAATACGCTTGGGTAGCTGTGGTAGTAGGCATGAACTCTATTTTCATCTACTATTTTTTCAATACCGTAGGCTATCAATGGCTAAATGGCGCGGTTGGCGTTTTCGTAAAAGGATTTTTAGGATTTGCCGGAATTAGCGCCCATGTAGCCGCCGTGTTTTCGGCTTTTGCTACATTGTTGGTAGAATGGGGGCTATGCTTTTGGTTGGCGAAGAATAAGTTGTTTATAAAATTATAAAATGTCTGAATCAGAATTTACAGAATTAATAAATTTACAGAATGGGAATGGTTCAGAAATAATTCTGCTAATTGTTAAATTTTGAAAATCCTGATTCAGACAGAAGTGGCTGGTGAGAAATAAAGTATTTTTAAAATTATAATTTTCAAGAAACAGTAGGTAGTGGTAAAAGTGAGAAATTAATTCTAATAAAAAAGTCGATGAGGTTAAGTAATTCATTCAGTGGTGCTCTTAGAACATTTGCTTACTTTATGGCAAGTGGAACACAATACACATTAAAAGGCATAGACTATATTTCCTTGTATGGGAATGAACCAAGCGCAATAGAACAGGTCTTTGCGATTTATGCGAATGTAATTGAACTGGACGAAAAAGGGGTGGTAGTAAATGCTAAATATGCCGAGAAAAGAGCAACAGACTATTTACGTTCTTATTTTGATCCAAATTTTCAAATCGAACCTCCTTATGAGGATTGGGAGATTGAATTACACAGCCCTCCACCATTTGAGAACCGTTGATTATAATCTTTTTTTAGGGTCACCTTTCTCCAAAGCTAATCGAAGTATTCTTTCGGACTTTCCGACTTATGCGGACTTTCGGACTACAGCCTCTTCCTCAAATTCTCCTTCACCCCATTTTCCCATTCATCTTTCAAAATACTTAACACGATAGAATCGCGCCTGCCGCCATCTTCCAGCCACATATTACTTCTTAATATGCCCTCTACCTGGCAACCTATACTTTTCATAGCGGCAATGCTGCGCTCGTTCCGGGCATCCGCGCGGAATTCTACCCGCAGCATACCCAGCGTTTCAAAAGCAAACTGGAGGATCAAAAACTTGCAATGCTTATTTAGGCCTGTCCCGCGGTACTTTTGGCCATACCAGGTATAACCCAATTGCAGCATATCATTTCCGGGTTGGATATCATAAAACCGGGTGCTGCCTGCATATTGGTTGGTTGTTTTATCAAATACAATAAAAGCATATTCTGTTCCGGCGGCCCTGTTATTGAGCGCGGTCGCGATATAATTCCGCATCCCTTGCTCACCTTTTGCACTTTTATGCGAATAGACCCAGGTATCCGGCTCATTAAGAGCATAGGGCAATAAAAATTCTATATCCGATTCCTTTAATGGTCGCAATAAAACCCGGTCGTCTTCCAATACATATTCGGCCTCACGGTTATAGTTCGATAACATGTTTATTGATTTAGTGTATTAATAAATGCATTCCAGCCCCTGCCCAACGGGCTGGATCGAAGAGATAACGTCCTCTCTTATTTCCCGGTTCAATTTAGTATCTATTATCCAACTGACCAACTTAATAGCAGCAAGACAACCCGCCGCAGTGGCTATGTTACCGTGTATAACCAATGGCTCCTGTAACACTTCTATCCCATATGATTTTAATTGCTCCGCCGCGGTAGGGTAGGTAGTTGCAGTTAACCCATCCAGGTGACCCAATGCGGCCAAAATAAGCGCACCCGAACACATAGAACAAATAATTTGTCTTTCCGGATCGAGGTTAAATTGTTGCAGGTAGTTTTTATCTTTAATCACTTCCCTTGTTCCGGGCCCGCTGCTGAAGAAAACTACATCGGCGGTATTACATTCTGCAATATCGCCATGCATGGGCAATTCGATACCACAAACCGAACGGTGGACGGGTTTTGTACCGACAATTTTTACAGTCCAATCTTTTTGGCGAAATTTTATGCGATTCAGCAGATCCCAGGGTAAAAAAACATCGATATCGGTAAATCTATCAAAGGCTACTATGGTTACATTCATATCTTTGGGTATTAATGATAAATTGAGGAACACTGCAAAAATCGGTTTTAATTCAATAATAAAACAGATGCAGATTTGTCATTTTACCGCATAACAGATGGCGCAAATTCTATAAATAAAAATTTATTTAAAATGTTTTTATGGCTTATTCGTCTCCATCAATAAAGCGTTTGCAATTATACATTTTTTTAATGTTGAGACACAGGAGCTTGAGTGTTTTGCGCCGAGTTTGGCTTGTGTTTTATCGCCCGGTGTTTGCAGGTTTGCATTAGTATAACGCAGTTGCTTTTTTTATATTTTGACAAAAAAAATATATTCTTAGAAGCGGAAAAAAGTGTTGCAGCTCCTATATATTTGACATAATAATAAATTGATTACTCAACTTTTATGGGTCCAAAAGAAAAAAAGCCGGGCATTTTCAGCTTGCTAAAACCATATAACGGATTGGTATTTCTGCTGATACTGTTTGCTGTATTCAGCAATAGCGCCAGCTTATGGCTGCCTAAGATCATTTCGCATGGTATTGATGATTATATCCACACGCTGGTCACCCGTACGCATTTCGATTTAAATCCGACTTTGATCAAGTTCTCATCGGCTATCGTATTCATTTTTATATTTTCCTATCTGCAAAGCATTATCCAAACTTATACATCAGAAAAGGTAGCCCGCGATCTGCGGACAAAACTATCCGATAAAATATCCAGGCAAAGCAGTGCTTTTATCGAGCAGGTAAATCCATCCAAACTATTAACCAACCTGACAGCAGATGTTGATTCGATCAAGCTTTTTGTATCGCAGGCGCTCGTTTCCATTGTGTCATCGGTATTTATCATCGTGGGCGCAAGTATCATGCTGCTCACTATTGATTGGAAGCTGGCGCTATGCGTTATCGCAATTATTCCTATCATCGGCGGTACTTTTTTCCTGGTATTGAAAAAGGTAAGGGTACTATTTATCGAAAGCCGTGCGGTTATCGATTGGCTGAACAAAGTAATTAATGAAAGTATTTTAGGCTCTGCCCTGATCAGGGTTATCAACTCTCAGCAACTGGAGTTTGATAAATTTTTGAAAGCCAATACCAAAGCCCGTGATTTCGGTTTGGCGATACTACGTCTGTTCGCGGGTCTTATCCCGGTGATCACCTTTACCGCTAATATGGCTGGCCTGGCTATATTGGCTTTGGGCGGGCATTTTGTTATTAATAAAACTATGTCGCTGGGTGATTTCGCCGCTTTTAACAGCTACCTGGTGCAGTTGATATTCCCGATACTGATCATTGGCTTTATGAGCAATATTATTGCACAAGCCACAGCTTCTTTTGGACGGATCAATGCAGTGCTGGACGCTCCTGAAACACCGGAAACCGGAACAGTAACCGAACCTTTACGAGGGGATATTGAGTTGAAAGACGTAAATGTACTTTACGGGCAGAAGCCCGCATTAAAAGATATATCATTTGCTGTTAAGGCAGGATCGAAGATCGCGGTGATCGGGCCAACGGCGGCGGGTAAAACGCAGTTGCTATACCTGCTTACCGGTTTGATCAAACAAAACTCAGGCGAGGTGCTGTTTGACGACAGAAACATTGATGATTATAACAGCGAAGCTTTCCATAGCCAGGTAGGATTTGTTTTCCAGGACAGCATTATCTTTAATATGAGCATCCGGGAGAATATTGCCTTCAGCGATACGGTAACAGACGAATCATTAGAAAAGGCCATCGATACGGCCGAATTGAGGGAGTTTATTGAATCATTGCCGGATAAGCTGAGCACTATTGTTTCTGAGCGTGGAGCAAGCTTATCTGGAGGGCAAAAACAGCGTATTATGCTTGCGCGTGCTTTGGCGGTGAATCCAAGAGTTTTGTTGCTGGATGATTTTACGGCCCGGGTGGATAACAATACCGAAAAGAAAATACTGGAAAATGTACAAAAGAATTATCCCGGATTGACCTTGATATCAGTAACCCAAAAAATCGCCTCGGTTGAGCATTACGACCAGATCATCATATTAATGGAGGGGGAAATTGTAGCCATAGGCAAACATGATGAACTGATGCATACCAGTACGGACTATGTACAGATATTTAATTCGCAACAAAGCACCAGCAATTATGAACTACGATCTAAATAAATTTTCGGAGCAGCAGGAAAAAACATCCACCCTGTCGGCACTGAAAAGGCTGCTGGCACTCATCGCCCATGAAAAAAAGAACCTGTGGCTGGCATTAGGGGCCATACTCATCAATTCGTCAGTGAATTTGTTTGGCCCCTTTATGATTGGCCATGCAATAGATAAATATGTTATCCCAGGCAATTATCATGGCGTATTGGTTTATTCAGGCATATTGCTGGGTATGTATACCTGCGGGCTGGTAGCCAGCTATTTGCAAACCAAGCTAATGGGCGGGGTAGGTCAGCGCATGCTTTATACCTTACGCAACGCGATATTCAACAAGCTGCAGCAATTGCCAGTTGCTTTCTTCAACCAAAACAAAGCAGGTGACCTGATCTCAAGGGTGAATAATGATACCGATAAGATCAATACCTTCTTTAGCCAGTCGCTGATGCAGTTTGTTGGCAGTATTGCCATCATGATAGGAGCCGGGATATTTTTACTAAGCATTAACCTGAAACTGGGTGCGGCAACGCTTGTTCCGGCTGCCTTGGCCTGGATATTTACGCGGATATTTTCGGCATGGGTAAAGCGAAAGAATGCGGCCAATTTAAAAAGCGTAGGAGGGATGAGCGCCGAGATACAGGAAAGTCTCAATAATTTTAAGGTGATCATTGCTTTTAACCGTAGGGACTATTTCCGCAAGCGTTTTGATGTGGCTAACAAAGATAATTATGAAACCGCGATAAAATCAGGAATTGCCAATAATATCTTTTTGCCGGTGTATAGCTTGCTTTCGGGTGCGGCTCAATTAATCGTATTGGCTTATGGTATTTACCTGATCTCGATAGGTGATTTTACGGTGGGTTTGCTGGTAAGCTATCTCTCATACGCCAATAACTTTTATAATCCTTTAAGGCAGCTGGCTACCCTGTGGGCAAATTTCCAAACCGCTATGGCGGGATGGGACAGGATATCGCAGATACTCTCTTTAGAAACCAACCTGGTAACCGTACAAGAGCAGGTTGCGGAACCATCTTCTTCATTACTCGAATTCAGGAATGTGCATTTTGCTTACCCGGGCGGTAACGAGATACTGCATAATATCAATTTTAAAATGGAGCGCGGCAAAACCTATGCTTTGGTAGGGCCAACCGGTGGCGGCAAAACAACGACAGCATCGCTGATCGCCCGCTTATATGACCCAACCAGTGGGACCATACTCCTGGATGGGAAGGACATACGATCTTATGAACCAACCGAACGCACGCAAAAGATCGGGTTTATATTACAGGAACCATTTTTGTTTACAGGGACAGTAAAGGAGAATATATTGTATGGGAATGAAGCTTATAAGGATTTTAGTAATGAAGAATTGGAAGATGCCCTGAAAAAAGCAAACCTGGAGGATCTGATAGCGATTTTTGATGAGGGATTGGAAACAAAAGTATTATCATCAGGTGATAGCATCAGTCTCGGTCAAAAACAACTGATCGCCTTTATGCGGGCAGTTTTGCGTAACCCGGAGATACTGATACTGGATGAGGCTACTGCCAATATCGATACTATGACCGAGCAATTGCTAAGTAATATCTTAAAAAAATTACCCGAAACCACCACCCGTGTGATCATTGCTCACCGCCTGAATACGATTGAGAACGCGGATGAAATCCATTTTGTAAACTCAGGCGAAGTGATACGAGCCGGGTCATTGAATGATGCGATTGACATGCTGCTGCAGGGGAAGAGGGTTAGTTAGGAGGATTACTAACCATTTATATTTCATATAGCGATGGGTTTCAAACCCATCGCTATTGAGTGTTAATTGGGTGTTTAATTTAGTCTGATCACAAATCCCTTCTCACCACCTCACCCGTCTTTTTATGTTTCAGGATCAGTTTCTTCTCACCATTAGGTAATATCTCTTCTTTGATCAGGTGGTAATCTTCATCATAGGAGGTAAAGGCATGCGCCTCGGTGACGTCGGTACGGCCGCGCCAATCATCTAATTGCACTGGTTCCCAAAGTCCTGTTTTGGCCGATTTGTAGGCGGCATCGATAATGGAGTTTACCACATAGCCATCGTAAAAGCTTTCTAATGGCTCGCGTTTTTGCTCGATGGATTCGAACATATCGGTAAACATGTGGCTGTAGCCCAGCTCATGCACTTCATCACCAACCGGGAAAAGCCAACCGGAATTTGATTCCGCTTTTTCAGCAACGTAAGCGCCGCCCTTACCCGTGGTAAACATCTCGAAACCCGTGCGCATAAAATTATTAAGCCAGATGGTGCCTTCAGTACCCATCACTTCGTCACGCAGATCCATACCACCGCGGAAACACCAGCTTACCTCAAACTGCCCGATAGCCCCATTGGCGTATTTCACCATGCCCACCGCATTGTCTTCGGCATCAATAGGATGTACTTGGGTAGCCGCCCAGCACATTACCGATACCGGCCTGATATCCTTACCAATAAAGTTCCGTGAGATCTCGATGCAATGACAACCCAGATCAACAATAGCGCCGCCACCTGATTTTTCTATATTCCAGAACCAGTCGCTATGTGGGCCGGGGTGCGTTTCCCTTGATTTTGCCCAAAGTATACGGCCCAAAGCGCCGGATTTTACGCTATCCAATGATTTCAAAAACTTTGGCGTATAGCAAAGATCTTCCAGATAACCACCCATGATGCCGGCTTTTTCCACCATTTCCATCATTTTTTTGGCTTCTTCGCCGGTGCGGCCCAAAGGCTTGGTACATAAAACATGCTTGCCGGCTTTAGCACATGCCTCCACGGCTGAAAGATGCAGTTCATTTGACAGGGCGATCACCACCACGTCCACATCAGGATTGCCAACCACTTCATCAAGGTTATTACTGTAGTGCGGCAGGTTGTAATCTTTAGCAAATTTCTCTGCGCGTTCCATCGAGCGTGAATAAACACTGTGTAAAGTGTCTTTTCTTCGTTGGCCGTTTAGTGAGTCGGCATAAAAGCGGGCGATAAAACCCGAGCCAAGCATAGCTATTTTCATATTTTATAGTTGTTGTAAAGTTTAAACGTTGTAAAGTTGTAAGGTTTTTGTTGGTGAGGTTGTAAAAGGATTGAAAGGAAACATTCCAACTTTACAACATTCCAACCTTTCAACTTCTTCACTTCTCCCACCCCGTATCCTTCAAAGCAGGATCATTCTCTTTTTTCAGGAAATCGTTGTCGGATAACGAGCTTGCTTCCCATTCTAATATAGCTTCATCAGGCACGATATCGACCGGGGTTTTCCAGGAGGTGGAGGTTTCATTATATGCCAGATTGGATTGCGATGAAAAGCAGGAAATGATCGACCACCGTGGATGATTAGATAAATTAGCTTCCGACCGGTGCAGCAGGTTACTATGGAAAAACAAAGCATCACCCAGTTGCAGGTCGCAATAAACCAGTTCCATAGTTTGCAGCGCGTTATCCACCATGGTTATATCAGCGCCAACCTGTTCGCCCGAAAAACCATGATTTACCCTGCCCAGTTTATGCGAGCCTTTGATCACCTGCAAACAACCATTTTCTTTATTAGCAGCGGTTAAAGCCACCATTACGCTCATCAGTTGATCGGGAAACATAAACTGATTTTTGTACCAATAGCCATAATCCTGATGCCACTCCCAGGCGCCGCCCACTTTTGGCTCTTTTTGCATCAGCTTCGAATGAAAATGGCAAACCGGGGCATCGCTATCCAAAAATTGCGCTACGGACGATATCATTTTTTCGCTGCGGGTCAAGTAGCCAAATACATCGTTACCCGGTGTGAACCACAAGGATAGTTTGGTTTTTTTGCCGCTTTGGTCGTTAAGGTCCAAAGCATTTTTGCGCATGGCATCATCGTCCAGGGCGGTTCTGTACAGTTTGTTTATTTCGGGCTGAGAGCAAAAGTTTTTCACTAACAGGTAGCCATCACGGTTATAATCGGCTATTTGCCCTGCGGTAAATGTGTTAACTGGCATATAATCGGTTTATGTTATAAAGCTATAATATTACTACTTTATTTATCAAACCTTTCTCAAAATTGTTTTAATTTGGGTTAGGATTGAATTAATAAATGCGATTATCCTATTAATTTTTAATTACTCCCGATTTATTTTTACACTTGTAACTACAGATTTAAAATATGCAAAGATATACCGGCCAAAAACGAATTTTAGTTGCTACTGATTGTATCATATTTGGATTTGATGGCTGGAATTTAAAACTATTGCTTGTCCAACGTGCCATTGAGCCCGAAAGGAATAAATGGAGCCTGATGGGCGGCTTTATACAGCCGTCAGAATCACCCGATGATGCAGCCATACGTGTGCTGGAACAGCGCACCGGGTTGAAAAACGTTTATATGGATCAGTTTCATGTATTCGGTAAACCTGATCGCGACCCGGTTGAACGAACGCTGTCCATCTCTTATTATGCGCTGATCGACATACACCAGTACGAAAAACAGATCAATGACGAATACCATGCCGAGTGGTTTTTGCTGGATGAATTGCCTGAGTTGATTTTCGACCACACCGAAATGGTGAAGCTGGCAAAAAGGGAATTACGCTATAAAGCTGCTTTGCATCCTATTTTATTTCAACTACTGCCTGAGAAGTTTACCATACCCCAGTTGCAGGCGCTCTACGAGGGGGTTTATCAAACCGAATTTGACGACCGTAATTTCAGTCGCAAACTCTTGTCGACCGGTTTATTGGTGAAATTGCCTGAGAAAGACAAGCTGTCATCCAAAAAAGGAGCCTTCTATTACCAGCTTGACCAATCTCACTATAAAGAAAATTTCGAGTCGTTTTTGAACCTGGTTCCAAACCCGGATAAATTCTTTTAGTTATCAGAAAGTTTAGGCTCTCTGTAATCTTCCTGACCTATGAATATGAAAAGACTGCCTATTCTTTTTTGTTTATTGTTCTGTGCCGCTGCATTTGCTTGCGCGCAGCCGATAAAACAAACTATCAATTCAAACTGGGATTTTTTTAAAGGAGATATTACCAATTTCCCCGCTCAGAAACCAACAGATATTAAATGGGAAAAAGTATCCCTGCCGCATAGCTGGAATGTAAGCGATGTGACTGACGATGAGCCTGGCTATTATCAGGGAGTGGGATGGTATAAAAAAACGATCTACACCCCGGCATCTTACAAAAACAAAAGCGTTTACCTATACTTTGAGGGTGCAAACCAGGTGACTGAAGTGTATGTTAACGGCAAATTTGCGGGCAAACATATCGGGGGTTATACCGCCTTTAGTTTTCCGATCAGCCAATTTTTGAATTTTGATGCTGAACATTTATCTGCGAATGAAATAACCATTAAGGTTGATAACACCCACAGCGAAAATGTACCGCCACTTAATGCGGATTTCACTTTCTTTGGTGGGATTTACCGCGATGTTTACTTGCTGGCAGCAGAGCCTGTTCATTTTAACCTCGATAATAACGCTGCAAGTGGCATTAAAATAAAAACACCTCGTGTAAATGATCACGAGGCTAATGTTGTCATTAATGGATCGGTAATTAACACTTTAACCGTTAAGCAAACTGTGAGAGTGATATCGTCAATTATAAGTGCTGATGGTAAGTTGATTAAAGAGATACAAACCAAAATTACCCTGGCATCTAAATCCACCATGGACTTTTACCAGGACTTCGGCATACTAACAGCCCCTCATTTATGGTCTCCTGATGATCCGTACCTGTATCATGTTGTTAACCGCATTGTGGACGCCAAGGGCAATACGCTGGACGAAACCATGCACCCCCTCGGGCTGCGCTGGTTTAGTTTCGATGCGGCCAAAGGGTTTTATCTGAATGGTAAATCAATTAAACTGATAGGTGCCAACCGCCACCAGGACTATAAAGGCATGGCCAATGCTGTGCCCGATGCGATCCACGAAAACGATATGGCTTTGCTTAAAGCGATGGGCGCCAATTTTGTCCGCATATCGCATTACCCGCAAGATCCGGCTGTACTGGAAGCATGCGACAGGTTAGGTCTGCTGGTATCCATTGAAATACCTATCGTAAACCGTATCACCCAAAGCGATGAGTTCACGACTAACTGCCTCCATATGCAGTCGGAAATGATCAGCCAGAATTTCAATCACCCAAGCATAATTATATGGGCTTATATGAACGAAGTTTTGCTGGTACCGAGGTATCAGCGGGATTCACCCGAACAGCTAAAATATTTTAGTGATGTAGCCGCGCTCGCTCAAAAACTGGATGACCTGACCCGGAAAGAAGACCCCAGCCGGTATACCATGATCTCATGTCATGGTGATTTCGACCGTTATTATAAAGCAGGCATAACCAGCATCCCGCAAATTATTGGGTGGAACTTATATTACGGCTGGTATGCCGAAGGATTTGATGGTTTCGGAAAATTCCTGGATCGTCATCATGAAGTACTACCTGACAAGCCGGTTATAGTAACGGAATATGGTTGTGATGGCGATACCCGGCTGCACAGTTTTGACCCTGAGCGGTTTGATAAAACTGTTGAATATGAAACGATCTATCACAAAAGATATCTGAAAGATATGATGGAGAGGCCGTTTGTATCCGGCGGGGCGTTGTGGTGCCTGGTCGACTTTAGCTCAGAAGCACGTATTGATGCCGCGCCGCATGTTAATACCAAGGGTATGGCCACATCAGAGCGTGTACCCAAGGATGTGTACTATTATTACCAGGCCAATTTGCTGAAGCGGCCTTTTATCAAAATTGGTTCGCATAACTGGAGTTTAAGGGGAGGGGTAGAGGATAAAAATGGAGTTTGCACACAGCCGGTTGAAGTTTACAGTAACCTGCCCGAGGTGAGTTTGTGGCTTGACGGAAAACTGATCGATAAACAGCCTGTACACGATAAAGTTGCCGTTTTTAACGTGCCCTTTAAAAATGGAACTGATGTATTAAAGGCCTCGTCATCTGTAAATAACAGCAATTATGAAGACCTGATCACCGTTAATTTTCAGATGCAGCCGCACGAACTGCAAAACGCTGTTTTACCTTTTAAAGAGATCAACATCAGCCTGGGCGATAAACGTTTTTTCATTGATGATAAGTTGCAGCAAGTTTGGCTGCCTGAACAACCTTATTCACTTGGTGGTTGGGGATATGTTGGCGGGCATGTTTTTAGTATGAAGGGAAGCAGTTTACAAAAGTACGGCACCAACAAGGATATTTGGGGAACGGATTATGACCCTGTTTATGCTACGCAACGGGTGGGTTTAAGCGATTTTAAACTGGATGTGCCGGATGGAAAATATGAAGTAAGCTTGCTGTTTGCCGAATTGCTCTCCAAAAAAGAGCGGGAAGAATTACCCTATAATCTGACCAATTCAACCCAAAAAGATGATGTAGCTGAACGTAATTTTGATATACTGATCAACGGCAAAAAAGTAATTGAAAGCTTAGGTTCAGATAATTACCTGGAACCATTGCGCGCCTTCTCAACAAAAGTTATGATAAACGTGACAGACGGAAAGGGAATAGATATCAACTTTAAACCAATAAAAGGCGAAGCTATTTTAAATGGCCTGCAGGTGAAGAAGATATTTTAAAATTAAGCTCTATTCCAAATCCTTCGGCAATGTAATGGTAAAGGTGGTTCCTCTGCCGGGTTCAGACCGCACATCCATCGTGCCATGATGGTCTTCAATGATGCCGAACACGATGGATAGCCCTAATCCTGTACCTTCTCCTACATCTTTGGTGGTAAAAAACGGCTCAAAAATGCGTTGCTTTACTTCGTTGCTCATGCCGATGCCTGTATCAGTGATCTCAATGGTGATATTTTCGGGATGATCGGTAGTTACGATCATGATACTTTCGTTACCAACTTGTTCTTTGGCCCGGATAGCCTGGATGCCATTATTGATCAGGTTCATCAGTACCTGGTTTATCTTTCCGGGGTAACAGTTTAAAAGCTGCAGCTTATTTAAAACCGGTTTGATCTCGATGTTATAAGGTATCGAACTTCTGAGCAATATCAGCGTATTAAGTATTGATCTATTAATATCAGTTGGTTTTAATATCGACTCATCCGTACGACTGAATGTCCGCAAGCTTTGCACTATTTCAGTGGTCCGGTTAGCGCCCTCCTCAATGCCATCGAGCAAACTTAAAATTTCGTCCTTAATAAAATTCGGATCGATCTTTCGTTCCAGGGCTAATAATTCCTGCTTATCAGGGTTGTCGCTCTCTTCCTTATATTTATCCAATAGGGAAAACAGGTCAAGAAAGTCAAGCCTTAAAGGTTTTACATTGGAACTTACAAAGTTTATAGGATTGTTAATTTCATGAGCCACCCCTGCTGTAAGCTGACCCAGCGAAGCCATCTTTTCAGTTTCAATTAATTTTATCTGGGCCGATTTCAAATTTTCAATCGTTGAAGAAAGATTCTGGTTTGTTTTTATCAGTTCCTGGGTACGTAAATTCACCTCGGTTTCCAGCAATATGTTCTGTTGGGTTATAAGGCGCTCATTCTCCTTAGCGATAGCAAGAGACAGTAATTGTGATTCGTTTTTCTGACGGCGATAAAAATTGATCTTATCAGCAAGTGCAAGTGAAAATAATATAAGTTCGGATACAGCACTGTAAAGAATAATGTTTATAGTGAAGTTGTTATGAACGATGAAGCCCTTATTCCGTGCAATCGAAATAAGAATGGATGTGAGGAATAGCCCCCATCCGATCATAAAATATTTGGCAGGCTTAAACCCCTTATAATACAATAGGCCACCAATAAGTAGCAGGGATATAGATGTTATCGAAACTGCCACCGTTATTAAACTATACGCAATAACTACTTTTCCTATAATGATTGCAATAAGGGCTGTTGTATAAATAACATAGAGCAGATAGTAATATTTAAAGAAAGGCTTAATATTTTGCTTGAGCTGTAAGAATTCAGCTGCAAACAATATAACGGCATAACCGAAAAACACCCTCGCAAGCGGCAGGAAGTAATTATTTAAAGCCGCTTTATCATTCAAAAGCAGGCTGATACCATAACCACGAAGTAATACCTGTGATAAGCCTAAAAAGATTATATAGAACACGTAGTATAAGTAACTTCTATCTTTTACAATAATAAAAAGCAAAAGATTATATAACGCCATGATCAGAATAATACCGATAAAGCCCCCCATGATCAGGTTTTCAAAATCCAGGTTTTTTAAAAAACTCCCGGCACTGTTTACTTCTATCGGAACAACATTTGAGGCAATGCTTTTGATCCTCAGATAGATAGTTCGGGATGAATCAGGGGCTACATCACAATTGATCAGGGTGAGATTTTGCTTGATCAGTTTTGTTTCATTGTAAGGATTGCCGGATGATAAATTGATGATCCGGTGATTTGTGGATTCGACATAGTATAAGTCGAAATTATCAATCACACTTGCGCGAATGGTGATAGGTACAAAATACTGGCTGGTTTTATTTTTCAGTACGAATTTCAGCCACGTGGCCGATCGGGAGTATTTTAGAAACGGAAGCGAAGACTTGATAGGGTGGAAACCCGGATTTGATAGGACATCATTTATTTTGTAAATGCCCGCCGCATCATTAAGTTCCAGGAAATATTTATTGGTTAAAAGCCTGGTTTCGTTTTCGTGGATCGTTAAAGTATCGGTATTAGCTGCAAAAAGTAAACTATTTTGTATTATTAGGTAGATGGTTAACAATATTTTCTTCATTTTTACAATTTGCATTTATAAAGGCTGTGTGATTTTACAATAAAATTGCGTAGAAAAATAAACATTAGTGAATTTTTTCGTTTAAAGTTAGTATTCATTGCAGCCCCTTAAATTAAAATTTGAAATATGTCCTTTGGAGTGTTGTATGTTGATGATGAAATTAATAACCTGAACAGCTTTAAAGCCGCTTTCAGGCGCGACTTTGATATTTACACCGCACATTCAGCAAGGGAGGGACGGAAAATTTTAGATGCAAATGAAATCGGTGTAATCATCACCGACCAGCGCATGCCCGGCATGACCGGGATCGAATTCCTTGAGTCGATACTGACTGTATATCCTGATACGATCCGGATATTATTAACAGGCTTTTCGGATATGAATGCAGTAATGGACGCCATTAACCGCGGGCAGGTTTACAAATACCTGGTTAAACCCTGGCAAAATGATGAGTTGAAATTATATATTCAAAACGCCCTGGAGATATATCACCTGCGCAAAGAAAATAAGGAACTGGCTTATAAATTACACCTTGCCAATCTGGAACTGGATATGCTCAACAAATCCCGCATTTAATTTCTTTCCGCTGTAACGCTGATTAATTCAAAGCATTACGTATATTTAAGGTCATTTTTCTGTCTACCTAAACAGGAACCAATATCCAATTAAATTACCAGCGGCAAGTGTGAAGGTATTAAAAAGCTTTTTTGTAATAATAGCTATCCTGTTATTGGGTATCCTGCGTGCTTATCCGCAAGGGAACACCACTAATTTTGGTACCGAGTTCTGGACGGCTTATATGGACCATATTGAAGGTGCAGGGCCAGGTAAAAGCCAGATGAGCCTTTACATAACTTCAGGTGTAAACACTTCCGGGAACGTTTCTGTAGCCGACGGAACGTTTTCATCAACATTTAATATACTTGCCAACCAGGTGACTGTGGTAACTATCCCGGCGACCGCTTTCCTGGGTGATGCGCAGGGTACCTTTAATAAAGGTATTCATATCACTTCCGAAAAACCTATTGCTATATACGCGCACATCTACGCCTCATCCATATCCGGCGCTACACTTTTATTACCGGTCAATACTTTAGGAAAGGATTACTATTCGATCAATTATACCCAGGCGTCAAATTCGATGACTTCAAATCAGGAGAAACGGCCATCTTATTCTACTTTTATGGTGATTGGCACCCAGGATAACACAACAGTGGAGATAACGCCTTCAGTGATTTTATTGGATGGGAAACAACCGGCTGCACCATACACTGTTAATCTGAAAAAAGGAGAGGTATACCAGGGACTATCAGCCTATGACCTTACCGGAACACGCATACGGTCAGTGAGTTCAACCGCTGGATCATGTACTAAACTTGCCGTTTTCTCCGGCAGTTCAAAAATCGGGATCGGATGCGACAGTACTAATGTTTCATCTGATAATCTTTTTCAGCAAGTATATCCAACAGCCTCCTGGGGTAAAAACTATATCACCGTGCCGCTTAAAGACCGGCCGTATGATAAGTTCAGGATAGCACTAAGTTCGCCCAATACCAATGTGAAATTGAACGGTGTAACCTTACCTGCCACTAAATTTGTAAATGGCTTTTATTATGAGTTCAGGTCGGCTGCGCCTAATATTATTTCTGCCGATAAGCCCATACAGGTGGCACAATATGCGGTTAGCCAGGGAAAAACAATGGACTGCAATGTCGTCGATAACAATGATCTCGGCGATCCGGAGATGATCTTCCTGAACCCAACAGAGCAAACCATTGATAAGGTTACACTGTATTCAACCGGGAATTTCAGGATATTAAAGAACTATATCAATGTGGTGATCAAAACAACTGCTGTCCCAACCTTTACGTTGGATGGTAATGTTTATACAGGTTTCACACTTTTACCGGGCAATACCTTGTATTCTTATGCCAGGATATCTGTTCAGGCCGGAACGCACACGATCAAGGCATCAGAAGGGTTCAATGCTATTGCCTACGGTTTTGGGCAAAATGAATCATACGGATACGCTGCGGGGACTAACCTGCTGGATTTGAATAAATACATTGTATTAAACAATGCAGCTAACAATTCAACCCAAACCAATGGTTGCAGCGCGGTTCAGTATAAAGTACAGGTAACGCTGCCTTATCAAACCACTAATATTAAATGGGATTTTAAAGATGGCACCACGCCGTTAGTGGATAATAGCCCCGTTGTAAAACAAACCATCAAAAAAGGTACACAAACCCTGTATGTTTATGAGTACCCCAAACCTATGATATACAGTACCGGCAACTATACAGTCGTGGCCACCGTATTTAACCCGGTAGGGGATGATTGCGGATCAAATGAAGATGTAAGCCTGGATTTCAATATATCCGACCCGCCGGTTGCCAAGTTTAGTTCCGCTAATTATTGTATCGGTGATGCCACAGCTTTTAAAGACCTGTCGGTTGCCGAAGGTAATGCCATAAAAACCTGGTTATGGGATTTTGGCGACAACCAAACGTCCAACATGCAAAACCCTGTCCACATTTACGCCACTGCGGGCGATCACCTGGTTACCCTGACGGTAGGTAACGAAAACGGATGCCTGTCAATCCTCCAACAAAAAATACACATCAACAGTAAGCCTGTTGCATCTTTTAAATTTGCAACCCCGGATTGCATAGGGCAGAATATATTGCTTGCCGACCAATCCACTGCCATTGACGGGCCAATTGCGCAGTGGATATGGGATTATGGGGACGGCTCAGCCGCTGAAACAAAAACGGATAATAAACCATTTAATCATATTTATACCAATACAGGCTTGATGACGGTTAAACTGCATGTGATATTGACCAGCGGATGCGTAAGCGATACTTACGAGCAGAAGATAAGTGTATCACCCCTGCCGGTAGTTGATTTTGGTTTGCCCGATGTATGCCTGGCCGATGCTTTCGCCCAGTTTACAGACAAAAGTACTATAGCCGATAACACAGGGGCCGAATTTACTTACCAGTGGAATTTTGGAGATGCTAATGCTACGTCCGCTTATCCTAATATATCAATAGAGAAAAACCCGAAGCATAAATATAGCCAGGAGGGCAACTACATGGTTACTTTGACCGTAAAATCAAAATATGGTTGTCTTTTTTCGAAAACACTGCCGTTTACAGTTAATGGCGATACACCCAGGGCTGGATTTGTGGTAGAAAATACAAATAACTTATGCAGCAGTAATGAAGTGGTATTCGATGACCGCTCTGCCGTTAATTTTGGAAATATCACTAAGATCGTTTGGTATTATGATTACAACAACAATCCTAACAACAGCGAAGTGTTTTTGAAAGACCAGATACCGGCCGATCACAAATTCCATCATAATTATGGTTTGTTCAATTCGCCTGCAAATCAGAATTACGCGGTGGTTATGCGTGTTTATTCAGGGCAAACCTGTTATGATGAGTCGGCACCGAAAACGATCACTATTCATAATAACCCAATTATTACTTTATCGCAGCTGAATAGTGTATGCCAGGAAGCCGGCCCGGTTCAGATCACTGAAGATAAAAATGGCTTTTCAGGCACAGGCACATTTTCGGGTAAAGGGATATCATCAACCGGGTTATTTGATCCGGCTGTGGCAGGGATTGGAGTAACAACTATTAATTATATATTTAAAGCACAAAATGGCTGCGATTATACTACCAGTCAGCAAATTACCGTTTATCCTACGCCAACGGCTTCAGCAGGTGATAACTTTACCGTTCTGGAAGGGGGAGGGATCGCTATTAAAGCGACTGCAAGTGGTAATGGGCTGACCTATAAGTGGATCCCGTCAATAGGCTTGGATCATGATAATGTGCTTAATCCTATAGCGAGCCCAGCAGAGGATACCAATTATAAGCTAACTGTAACATCGGCAGATGGTTGTTCGGCTACGGATGAAGTTTTTGTGAGGGTATTGAAATATCCGGTAGTGCCAAATGCATTTACACCAAACGGTGATGGTATAAATGATACCTGGAACATTAAATATTTGGATAGTTATCCAAATAATACAGTTGATATATACAACCGATACGGAGAAAAGCTATATTCGTCTATTGGGTATCCTGCGCCCTGGGATGGAAGGTATAAAGGTGCAGATTTGCCCGCAGGTGCATATTATTATATTATAAACCCCAAAAATGGCCGTAAAACCATTGCAGGTAGTGTAACTATTATCAGGTAAAATGAAGAAACTGTTACTCATAATATTTGCTTCAATATGGATGCTGCAGTTGGTACGGGCACAGCAAAAGCCGCAGTATACACAATATGTTTTTAATAACTTATTGCTGAATCCCGCTGTAAGCGGTATAGAAAATTATGTAGATGTGAAGACAGGATACCGAAGCCAATGGACAGGATTGGAGGGGGCGCCGGTAACCAGTTACCTTACTATTAACGCACCATTTGGATCTGATTATGTGCAGGGCGATGCTGCCGCTATGTCGCCGGGTAATGAAGCAAACCCTTACAGTCGCTTATATACACAAAATTACCAGGCTGCCGAGCCGCATCATGGAATAGGCTTTATGGTAGTATCTGATAAGGCGGGCCCTATCAACACAACGAACCTTGCTGCGACTTATGCTTATCATTTGGGCTTATCCAGTACGCTTAACCTGGCAGTAGGGGTGGCAGCCGGATTTAACCATATCAGCCTGAATATCTCACAGATCACCTTAGAAAACCCGCTCGACCCCGTGATAGCCAATGGCAATAACAGCCAATGGAAACCCGACCTGGGCATAGGTTTATGGGCATATTCATCCAATTATTATTTTGGTGTTTCGGCGCAGCAGCTTTTGCCGCAAAGTTTGTATTTCAGCACCAATAACTCTGTAAGTGCTGCTAAAACAGTGCCGCAGTTTTTTGTAACCGGCGGCTATAAGGTTTTTTTGAATGATGATCTGACCCTGTTACCTACCGCTTTGATCAAGTTCATCAAACCGTTGCCAGTAGCTTATGATATTAACATGAAACTGGCTTTTCGCGACAGGTTTTGGGTAGGGGGATCATACCGCAACCAGGACTCATTTGCAGGCCTTGTAGGCTTTAATATTAGTTCGCTGATCAATATCAGCTATTCTTATGATTATACCACCTCCGCATTGCGCACAGTAAGCAGTGGCACGCACGAAATTGTGATAGGCCTTATGCTGAATAATAAAGATAGTGTGGTGTCTCCGCAGCATTCGTTCTAAATCGATATCATTCAGATAAATAAAATATCTGATTATCAGATATTTAAATTTACTGACAAAATCGTGTCAGTATAAAACTCAATCTGCTTTCGTAAATTTGTATATCCCATCCCGCATGATCCCGGCCTGTATTTTCTGGTTATTTGTGAAAATGATCGAAACGTTCTTTGACGTATGATTTTATAATTATACTACAATTCCTTCCTCAACCTTGCTACCGGGATATTCATCTGTTCGCGGTATTTAGCAACGGTGCGGCGGGCAATGTTATAGCCGCTGTCTTTGAGTATCTCGGTTAGCTTTTCATCAGCCAGGGGATGTCGTTTGTCTTCGGCGCCGATGTGCTCTTCCAATATTTTCTTAACTTCTTTATTAGAAACCTCTTCTCCGCTGTCGGTTTGTATTGCTTCTGAGAAGAACGATTTTAAAAGATAAGTACCGTGTTCGGTTTGTACATATTTGGAGTTGGCAACCCGTGATACGGTCGAAATATCCATACTTATCCTGTCGGCAATATCCTTCAGGATCATTGGTTTCAGATTTTTATCATCACCGGTCAGGAAAAACTCGTATTGATACATCATGATCGCATTCATGGTTTTCAGCAAGGTTTGCTGGCGTTGTTTAATCGCATCAATAAACCATTTGGCCGAATCCAGCTTTTGTTTTACGAATTGTACGGCTTCCTTCAATTTTTTATCCCGTTGCGATGCCTTGTCGTAATGCTCAAACATTTCCTGGTATGACCGGCTCACGCGAAGCTCGGGCGCATTTTTTGAATTCAGTGTTAGTATAAGCACCCCGTCATTATTGGAGATATGAAAATCAGGTATCACCTGCATTTGCTTGGTATTTACCTCGTTCGAGTCACCAGGCTTGGGGTTCAGCTTTAAAATTTCATTAATTACACCCCTTAGTTCCCGCGAATCCATATTAAGCGATTTCTCCAGCTTATCGTAATGCTTGCGGGTAAACTCATCCAGGTAATGCTCTACAACCTGTATGGCCTTCTTTATTATCGGGTCTGCTACAGCGTCTTTCCTTCTTAATTGTATCAGCAGGCACTCCTGCAAGCTGCGTGCACCCACCCCTGGCGGATCAAAGGATTGGATCACTTTCAGCATTTCTTCCACCTCGTCGTCCTCAGCCATCACGTTTTGCGAAAATGCCAGGTCATCTGTAAGCGAAGTTATTGATCTGCGCAGGTATCCATCGTCGTCCAAACTGCCAATAATTTGCTGACCTATCCTGAAATCCTTATCGGATACCGGGAGCAGATCGAGCTGGGCCTGCAGATTCTCGAAAAATGAGCTTTGTACGGCTATTGGTATTTCCTTACGCTCATCCTCATCATCACCGTTCTGGTCATACCGCGATCCGTATTCATTTAAATTATCTTCCTGCAGGTAATCATCTATGTTAAATTCGTCAGCAGGGCTGTTATCATCTTCGCTGTTATAGGTTTCTTCCTCGGGGTCACGGTCTGGATATTGTTCTTCAGGCTCATTCAGATTGGTCAAACTAAGATCCTCAAGCGCCGGATTCTCTTCAAGCTCCTCTTTGATACGGGTATCAAGGGATACGGTAGGCACCTGCAACAATTTAATAAATTGTATTTGCTGCGGGGAGAGCTTTTGTAAAAGTTTCTGTTGAAGGTTCTGTTTAAGCATAGTTAGATAAAGCCAAAAATACATCAATTAACATAAACTTAAAAAATTAACTTTCTTGATAGCTGATGACAACCTTTAAACGTAAAATAATGCTAAGTGTTCAACTTAAATATTAAATAAATATTCGGTTGATAAATATTTTAATAACTTAGATTAACTAACCTTTTTTAACTAAATCATATTTTATGGCTATTGTAAAAGAATTTAGGGAATTTGCCATGCGTGGAAACGTGGTTGACCTTGCAGTGGGTGTTATCATCGGCGCGGCTTTTGGTAAAATTGTAACCTCGCTGGTTAATGATATTATCATGCCCCCGATCGGATACCTTACAGGAGGGATTGATTTTAAAAGCATTAAGTTCTATTTGCAACACGCTGATGCCGCGAAAAAGTTACCAGATGTAAGCATCAATCTTGGGAACTTTATTAATATAGTGATTGAATTCCTGATCGTAGCTTTTTGTATTTTTATGGTCGTAAAGGGTATCAACTCAATGAAAAAGCCTGAGGAAGTTGCACCTGCCGCAGATCCGGTACCAACAAAAGAAGAAGTTTTATTAACGCAGATCAGGGATCTGCTTGCCAAAGGAAAATAATCTTATCAATACTCCAGGCATTGCAAAGGGGTTATCCGTTATTGGATAACCCCTTTGTTTATTAGTGCTTGAATTTTGAGTTATTGTGAATTTGAGGATTTTGATATATTTAAATAATCAAATCCTCGAAATCATGTCAGTAGTAAAAGAATTTAAAGAATTTGCCGTAAAAGGCAACGTGATCGATCTTGCTGTCGGTGTTGTTATCGGTGCCGCTTTTGGACGTATTGTTACCTCACTGGTTACCGATATTATGCTGCCTCCGCTCGGGATACTGACCGGGGGTGTCGATTTTTCGGATATGAAATTGGTTATAAAGGCTGCTGACGTGGCAAAAAAGACAGCTGCAGTATCTATCAATTATGGGAATTTTATTAATATCCTGATTCAATTTATCATCATCGCCTTCTGTATATTCCTGGTAGTAAAGGGCATCAATTCAATGAAGAAGAAGGAAGAGGCGCCATCAGCCGCACCTGCACCAACGAATGAAGAAGTGCTATTGACAGAAATTAGGGATCTGCTTGCAAAAGGAAAATAATTATTATCTTCCTTTTGCTGCCGGTATACTTTGTATGCTGTTTATTTTCATTCCGGACGAAGCAACAACGTGTTGACCTTTAGGTGCTATAATCATGGCATAGGCCCACCATATACTTGTGGCATCAGTAATGGTTGTATTTAAATAATACCGGTCCTTGCCTTTTGGCGAATTATCCTGGTACGTTTTATGATCGGTATAAGGATCATAAATTTCATAATATACCTTCCCGTCTACTTCTTTGTATCCTTTTACCAATAGAAAATGTCCCCAGCCATCGCTATTAGTGGCATAAAATTTATTGGTATGCTCGGTAGCAGAAGCATTATATAATGCATAAGACATGTCCAGGCACAATATAACCTCGTTGTTATTATCTATGCTATGCCTGATTACATTATCCGAATTGGACGCGTTGAATGAAACAATAGAGTAATTGATATTGTCCATAGTTAAGTAGTTTCCAATGTCGGTAGTATACCACCATCCGCCACTTGCAGGAATAGTGTTTCGTGCATCAACTGGTGCTTTTGAAAAAGCAGGATCTGCCCATTTTATAGCCATGGTAGTAACCGTTGGTCCACAATTGATTGCCTGGTATGCGCTGCCGTCAAATTGATCATAGTAATAGTTATAATCTTTGTTTAAACTTTTTTCGGCAGTTAAATGACTGCCTAATCCATAAACCTGCAATTCAGTTAATGGAGGTTGAACAGGAGGCTGTTTCGCCTCTTTTTTGCAGGCAACAACTTGTAAAAGAAAAAAGATCAATATTAAAGAGTACTTATTTTTCATGCATTATAATTTCTATAAAAATAAACAATTTTTAAAAGTCTTTGGCAATTTCAGATCGGTGAAGATAATACTTACTCCAATCAGGATTGTCAAAACTATCGTCGAAAGACAGGCAATGTTGACTATCCTGATTTGGCAAAAAAGGCATGATCGCCTTACCTGCCATACGCTTGCGGTATATCTTTATGGATGCTGTTAACTTGTAACCTGGTTGATGTAACGGTTTTTTGGCCTTTTGGTGCAATTATAATAGCGTAGGGCCACCAGTCGTGAGTTGCTTGTGCAAGATCGGCGGTTGAATAATACCTGTCGATGCCTTTAAGCTGGTTATTAAAAAGATAGTCATAGCGCATTCCGTAAGAATAAGGATCATATATCTCCAGGTAGAAATTATCTTCTGTTTGCTTGTAACCTTTTACCAATATAAAATGTGGCCATGGAGGATAGGTTGTTACATAAAACTTATGTGTATGCTGATAAATCTTTGGATTATGCGGAACTTTATACATATCCAGGCACAAAACAAGAAGATTGTTATGGTCAATACAGTTTTTAACAAGGCCCTGCATATCGCTTAATGTATCGTTTGTGGAATTTATACCATCGTAATGTAAATAGCTTTGAATATCACCTGTGTACCACATGGTTCCCTCTGCCCTGATCAGGTTTCTCGCGTCAACAGGTTTTTTAGTAAATGATGAATCTGCCCACTTTGCGGCCATTGTAGCAACCGTAGGGCCACAATTTACAGAAGCAAAAGTGCTCCCATCTATCTGATCATAATAAAAATCAAAGGATTTGTTCAGGCTCTTTTCGGCAATAATGGTTCCGGGGATACCCATGTATCCAAATTCTGTTTGGGTAGTTACTTTGAAAGCTGTTGATAATTTACCATCCTCTGATGTTACGGTAAAGGTTGTCGGCTGGCTAAGGTCAAGCGTTATCCCGCTTTGTACACTTGCATTATTAATACTTGCTTTAACCTGGCTTGCGAGCGAGAAATCGGCCTTACGGCTATGAAGATCACTGCCGCGTGCAATGGTTACTGTAATTATATCGGCTATGGTATCAATGTGGCTGCCTACAAATTCTCCATCTACCGAAAAAATCAGCAGGCCACGATTTAATGTAGTGATCGGCTGTTTAACCGGCTGCGCCGGAGGCACTGGTTTCTGATCTTTTTTGCAGGAAAGTACCTGGAGCAAGCAGAAAGCGGTTATAAACAATAAGTATTTTTTTCTCATATACTGATCGATCTAAATGAAGATAATCATGCTATACTCAATCAGGGGCAATGCGATCGCGGTAATTGGTATATAAAATTAAAAAATATTTATCAAAAAGTCTTAGGTAATTTCGGATCGGTTAAAATAATATAATCATTATTGGCATTGTATTTACTCCAGTCTGGATTGTCAAAGCTATCATCCGAAAAGCAAGCAATATTGACTATCCTGATCTTTGGCACATACTTTTTTAATTGTGCCGCAGTGCCCAGCTTTTCCTCGCTGTGGAAGCCGCCGTTTACCTGGAATAGTTTATAATCCTTATGTTTCTTAAAGAACCTGGCTATTGACCAGCCCATAGTAGCATCCCAGAGGTTTTGTGCCTGGTACATCTGCATATTGCCCATAGCGCCGTGCCCGCCCATTATTTGCACAAATTTATCATAATAAGTTCCTGTAGCAGTATCAACCGGCAGGGGTGGAAGCCATGACTTAGCAGTAGCATCCAGGTTTTGCAAACTGGTTAAACCCATCCGGTTAACCATATTGGTATACCGCGCCGGCGCATTGGCAGCCACAACGGGTATGTGTTCAGTTTTTGCCAGTTCAACCATGGGGCGGTAATCCTTGTAATTTTTCCATGCCCGGCCTTCGGTAATAAAATTCTTTTCGCGTATCAGCCCGCCCAGGTATTCATTAAGTACAGTTTGACAGTCGGTTTCAAACATCTCCAATGTTAAAGCCGACTTGCCCGGATATTTTTGAGATAGCCCCTTAAATAAAGCATATTCCAGCACATGGCAGGTTGAATCATTGTGTTCTTCTCCAAAAAATAACACGTCTGCATTATCCATGCTATTGATGATATCATCGACAGATACTACCTTTTTATTCTTAGTATCATAAATTTTATAATGAACGGAGTTGTCCTGGCAAATGGCTAAAAATGGTAAGCTGGTGAGTAACAGCAGGGTTAAAAGCTTCATGTTGATGCGGGATATATGAGAGAGTGAATGGTTTAAAGCGTTAAATTACGATATGTAAACATGGTTAGCAAATAAGTATAATTGTATTTGAAAAGTTTAAAAATTACACTACATTTGCACTCTTGTTTTTAAAAACGACGAATAGAATAAAATAGCAATGAAAAGAACGTTTCAGCCTTCTCAAAGAAAAAGAAGAAATAAACACGGATTCCGTGAGCGTATGTCTACTGCAAATGGCAGAAGAATATTGGCAGCAAGAAGAGCAAAAGGCAGAAAAAGATTATCTGTTTCTGACGAGCGCCTGCACAAAGCATAACTTGCTTATTTTCTCCTTATAGGGGCTCGGGCCGGTTGTTTTTTTAAATTGCGGTTCAGGCATGAGCAAAATATACACATTCACAAAAGAAGAACGTTTATGTAATAAAAGGCTGATTGATAGTCTTTTTCATAATGGTTCTTCTTTTTTATGTTACCCTTTCAGAGTTTCGTGGCTGGTTACTGACGCCCTGCAATTATTCCCCGCGCAGGTGTTGATCGCGGTGCCAAAAAAACGCTACAAACGTGCCGTTGATCGTAACCTGGTAAAGCGCCGTATCCGCGAGGCCTATCGCCTGCATAAAGAAGAAAACCTATATTCCATCCTCAGGGCGACTGATAAAAAGATCATTTTTTCAATTGGATATATTGGCAAGGAAATAGGGGAGTACGAGTTTCTCGAAAAAAAAATGCTGAAGCTTTTAGCCCAGCTTTCTGAGCAAGTTGCCAAATGAACTTAATTGCCGGCATATTTAAAAAGATAATAGGAGGTTTTTTCATCATCCTGATCAAGATATACCAGTATTTTATTTCGCCGCTTACAGGGGCCTCGTGCCGTTATACACCCACCTGTTCGCAATATGGGGTTGAGGCCATAAAAAAACATGGCGCCTTCAAAGGCGGATGGTTAACTTTAAAACGTATTGCCAGTTGTAACCCCTGGGGAGGCCATGGGCATGATCCGGTACCCTGAATGATATGAGCCTGATACTACAAATTGAAACCGCAACAACCGTATGTTCTGTAGCCCTTGCAGAAGATGGAATCGCTTTGGCTTATAAAGAAATAGAACAGCGCAACGCCCATGCCGAAGCGATCACCCTGTTTATTGATGAAGTTTTAAAAATTGCCGGTAAGAATTATCATGATCTGGATGCCGTTGCAGTAAGCTGCGGGCCAGGATCTTATACAGGTTTGCGAATTGGTGTGTCGGTTGCCAAAGGTTTATGTTTTGCTTTGGATAAGCCGCTTATAGCTATCGAAACTTTGGAAGCAATGACCGATGGCATGATAGCTCAAAGTTCACTTGATGCTACTAATATTTTGTTATGCCCTATGATAGATGCCCGCCGCATGGAAGTTTTTACCGCGATATTTGATATTAACGGGAACAAAGTAAAAGCAACTTCGGCTGAAATCATTGATGAAAATAGTTTTAATGAACTGCTGAAAAGCAATAAAATCATATTTTTTGGTGATGGAGCAGAAAAATGCCGCGAGGTATTAGGGGCAAATTTAAATGTTCAGATTGAACCGTCCTTTTTAAATTCAGCCCGTTATCTCACCAAAAGAGCAGCAGAGAAATATCTTGCCGATGATTTTGAAGATGTAGCTTATTTCGAGCCCTATTATCTTAAAGATTTTATTGCCGGCAAAAAGGCGCTTTAAATTACCAGTTAGTTTTGAACAGGCGGTTATATAAACGGCCAAAAAAGCCTTTTTCCCCATTAGGCATGGTGCTTGAGTTCATCGGATGCTCAATTACAGGTCCGAATTTTAAGGAAAAGCCTAAAAAGAAGTTTGCACCAGTATAGGAGCTATTAGTGTATCCAGATGGATTACCATGCGCCATTGCCAGCCCAACTGTTTGAAACAAACGTTCGCTGCCAATATAGAATTCTCCGTTATGCGATTTGATCATGAATTGTGTTCCAAAGCTGAACAGATTTTGGTTGTCATATGATGCAGTAAGACTCACATTGTAATTATTGTATTGAAAGCGGTTGACCAATGCACCTATAAATCCATTATAAAGGAGCTCTTTTGAGCCGATAAGCGTAGGAGAATATTTAATGGTTTTGTCATTGTCAACCCAGTAAGATTTGGTAACGCTTAGCTCAAACAGACCATCAGTAGGAGTAGTAAAGGATTCCAATTTTGTACTTGACCGGGCTGTATTGATAACTGCATTATAAATATTATTTTCTCTTTTTTTAGTAGATATAGCCTCGGCGGTTGCTGAACCATCAAAATTAGAAAAAGTAGAATTATCATACCAATGGATAAAGCCAAGGTCTTTGACATTTGCCTGGATAGTTACACCTTCCTCAGTTTTATAGGATGCACCAAAGCTTATGGCTGCGCCGGGACTACGTAAACTTGGCAAAAAGCTTCGCGAGTCTATTTTACCCGGCCCCTGGCTGTTATAGTATTTCCCTCTTAGTGAGATAGTTGCCGCGTCATTGGCCTTGTCGAAATTGATGTGCGACTCATAAATATCAAGCTTGGTATAATCTATACCCATTAATGCGCTAACCTTGAATCCTATAGCGATCTCTTTGTTGATCCTTTCGCGATAAGTAAATCCAATAGAGTTGTATACCTGGTAGTAATAATGATTGTTAATAATATTATCGTAAATATTATTAGTAAAGGCGCTTGGCCCGTTAAGCAGGGCTATTGATTCATCTGTAATGGCTCCTCGTCCTTCCGCCTTGGTTTCCGCAAAAAAACCGACCTCTGCATCGCCGTTTAAACTGGTGAATATTTTGAACATAGCAAAATAAGCGTTTGCATTGATATTGGCATGATTATATTGCCCGCTGCCTATTTGCAATGCTGAATTATTGTATTTGCCTCCAAACGCCCGGCCTACCAATGATGATTGTATATCTCCGGTAAGAAAGATGCTCCCGTTCAAATTAGGGATAAAAAAATTAAACGCATACATTTTGCTGGTATCGGGCACGAAAGCCCTTTGCGAAGGGTTTTCAAATGAATCGTAAAGGGTGCCTGTATTAATTTGAGAAAATTGTTGCGAAAAGCCCTTTACCGCTATAAATAATAAACAAAAAACAAGTAAAACTCTCTTCATTATATCAGCAGTGGACTATATGAATTATTGTAAAGCTTTTAAAGATAAACTTCAAAAACTATATTTATACTAAAAATTAAAAAATAACAACTATCTGCTTTAAACGAAATTTAGGCCTTATGGTTGTGTATGACGGGTATATTTTTTCAGAAAGTATTTTTTACAGTCGTAGTATCATTGCTTAACTGTATGCAGAAATTGGTGTAGTAATTTTTTTCGGACGATGTAAACTGCCATGAAGCGGCATAAAAATTCTTCCAACCGGGTGTCATATTTTCAAATGCACTGTAAAATGCCGGTTTCATATCCTGCTTAAACAATTGCTGCGCATTTTTAAACTGGATGATAAATGATACGTTGCTTCTTTCAGCTAAAAGCTCATCAAAATGACTATAGCCATCCATTTTGCTTAAAAATTTGCGGTTGGCATAGCTATCATCATAGCTTGCAAGTTCTGATGTGCTGTTGGTTAAAACGAGGTAATTGTCCATCACTTTAAAATAAGGCCTTTTAAACACAGTGAAAGCATCGCCCAAAAGCAGTTGAGGTACTTTATCATAGTTAAACTGGCCCGTATTATCAGTATTCATTTTGCTGATATTGATCATTAAAGTCTTTAGTTTCGAGCCATCTTTAACCTGTATGATCGCTATTTTTTCACGATAGCGCGTTGTAATAACAGCAAATTCATTACCAAGCAGGCGGGTAAATTCGGTTTTCAGATCAATGCCTGTTTCCGCCTTAATTTTGCTGAGAATGGATGATTTTTCAACTTTAAAATTACTTTTTGTTTGCCAGCTGGCTAAGTCAGATTCAAAACCCTGCGCGTTTGAAATAGCAAAATTGGTACTATAAGCCGTAGTTGCCGGAAAAATGGCCTTTAAATGGTTGATGACAGGTTGTTGATTGCTGAACAAACCTAAATAACTATCTGCCTGGCCATTTTCGATCTGGGTAGTTCCGTTAAACATTAAGGCATCGGTCTTATAGTTCAGGCTTAAAGCAGCCAAAGCCGGCAATTGCCTGAAATTTTTAAAGATATCCGTGTTTTTATTGATGAATAACTGTTCAAAAAACGGGGAAAGTGCGGCGTAGTTAACGTATAAATTGGCCAGTGAGTTAGAACTTTGCCTGTCGGGCATTAATACAAATGCTTGTTTTGACTTTTTATAATCATATTTTGCACAGGCTTCTATCAGTTCCTTTGAAAAACTTGCCGAAAGGGTGTGGTCGTCCTTATCAATTAAATAGAAGCGCTTTTTCAGTTGGTTCAGGTAGATGGTATAGCCTTGCCTGCCTCCAAGGTTAATGGTATTGATCACCAGGCCACTTTTGGGCTGTTTTGAAAGCTGATCCAATAATTCGGGTTGAAAGGCTTTTAAAACAGAAGTTGTGAGCAGGAAATCAATTTCACTGCCTTTTTGAGGGTGGAGGGAAATAAATAAATTTTGTCCCCCCAAATGAGATGCAATTAAGGGATTTAATAATAATAGTTTCCGAAGCTCAGCCAGTTCAGCCATTTTTTCCTCTCCGGCAATAGTGGTGAATAGTTTATTATCGGTAAAAATATCGTAGAAGCTTTGCTCATTATTAAACTCAAATATCAGGGAAGCATCATTAGGGATATTGCGCAAAACATTGCTGATATGCTGGGTGGTGGTGTTTAAATTTTTAAAGTAAACAACGGTTACCAGCACAGTAGCTATCAACAATATAATGGTGGCAAATATTAGTCGTCTCATAGCTTCTAATCTTACAAAGGTAGATTTTTAGCGGGCAGCCGTAAAGTAATACTTTCAATTGGTAACTTAGCACTTTATATCCTGATGAACAGACGAATTATCATAACCGCTTCTATTTTGGGGATGCTGGCAGTAATAGCCGGAGCCTTTGCCGCACATGGTTTAAAGCCGCTTTTAACACCCACGCAGCTGGAAATATGGCATACGGCGGTGCAATATCAATTTTATCATGTTTTTGCTTTGCTCTTTCTTTCCACGTTTGCATCTTCAGAGGATAACATGGCACGCACGGCCTACTATATGTTCACTTTAGGAATAGTATTATTTTCGGGTTCTTTATACTTACTTGCCTGCCGTGATTTGTTGGGATGGAAATGGATAATCGCAGCGGGTCCGGTTACACCGCTTGGTGGTCTCCTTTTTATTGCCGGCTGGGTAACCCTGGCTTTGGCCGCTTTCAGAAATAAACTACATGCTTGAATTTGCCGAAGTACAACATATCGACAGGGAAACGCTTTTTGTTGAGGTAATACTGCCCCTGGCGATAGCCAAAAACTATACCTACCGTGTTCCTTTCCAGTTGAATGATGCAATCGCTATCGGAAAAAGGGTGGTGGTTCAGTTTGGCAAAAGTAAACTATATACGGCGGTTATATCAGCAATCAGTACCCAGGCTCCTGAAAAATATGAGGCGAAATATTTGATGGATGTGCTTGACGATCGCCCTATGATCACCGAAAAGCAGTTGCAGTTTTGGCAATGGTTGGCCGAGTACTACCTGTGTAATATGGGTGAGGTGATGAACGCCGCCCTGCCCTCAGCCTTAAAACTGGCAAGCGAAACAAAGGTGGAACTGAATAAAGATTTCCCAATTGATAAGCCTTCGCTCCATGATAAGGAATACCTGATTGTGGAAGCGCTGGAACTGCAACCCGAACTGACTGTAGGCGATATCGTAAAGCTATTGGGGCAAAAAACAGTGATGCCTATCCTGAAATCGATGTTCGAGAAGAATATCATCCATATTTCGGAAGAAGTAAGCGAGCGTTATAAACCACGCAAACGTACATTTCTTACTTTAAATCCAGTTTATAATAACCAGGATAATTTACGGGAACTGTTTCCAATTCTTGAGAAACGGGCTCCTAAACAGGCTGATGCTTTATTAGCCTATATCAAGTTAGCACGCCATCAAAAAACGATCTCGAAAAACGAACTGATAGAGGAAAGTGGTGCAGGTGATGCCAGTATCAAATCCCTTATTGAAAAGGAAATATTTATAGCCGAAGAAAAAAATGTAAGCCGTTTATATTTTGATGAGGAAGAGTTCAGCAGCGATTTCATTTTAAGCGAACAGCAAACAACCGCTTTAGCAGCAATAAAACAGCAATTTGAAGAAAAAGATGTGGTGTTACTGCACGGTGTAACCTCATCCGGTAAAACACAGATCTACATCCGGTTGATTGAAGATATGATCAACTCGGGGAAACAAGTACTTTACCTATTGCCCGAAATTGCACTTACCACCCATATTATCGAACGACTGCGCCAATATTTTGGAAGCAATATCGGTGTGTATCATTCCCGGTTTAATGATAATGAGCGTGTGGAAGTTTGGCAAAAAGTGCTGAGCCATGAATATAAAGTAATCCTCGGCGCCCGCTCATCTGTTTTTTTGCCGTTTGATGAGTTGGGATTGATCATTGTAGATGAGGAGCATGAAACATCCTATAAGCAATTCGACCCGGCGCCCCGCTACAATGCCCGCGATGCAGCTATTTATTTAGCCAATACCTACCAGGGTAAAGTCCTTTTAGGTTCGGCGACACCATCCTTTGAAACCTATTATAATGCCCGGATGCATAAGTATGGCTTGGTGGAACTATCGGAGCGGTTTGGAGGGGTAGAGTTGCCCAAAACCGAAGTGGTAAGCATTACCGAGGAGACCAAAAAGAAGATCATGCAATCGCACTTTACCAGTGTATTGATGGAGGACATCAAGACTGCGCTTTCCAAAAAAGAGCAGGTGATCTTATTCCAGAACCGCCGGGGGTATGCTCCTTTGCTTATTTGTAAGGTTTGCGCCTACACGCCCAAATGTATTAATTGCGATGTCAGTTTAACTTACCATAAAAGCAGTGGCAAGCTGCATTGCCATTATTGCGGATATAAAGAGGATTCGCCGGCAATTTGCCCAGCCTGTGGTTCCACGCATTTGGAATATAAGGGCTTCGGTACCGAGAAGGTGGAAGATGAGTTAAGCATCTTGTTACCCAATGCCCGGATAGCACGGATGGACCTTGATACTACCCGTTCAAAAAACTCCCTGCAAAATATTCTGAATGACCTGGAGGAAAAGAAGATCGATATTTTGGTAGGCACACAAATGGTGGCTAAAGGGCTGGATTTTTCGGATATCACCGTTATTGGGGTGATCAATGCCGATAGCCTGCTCAAATACCCCGATTATCGTGCCAACGAACGCAGTTTTCAGATGCTGGCACAGGTAAGCGGCAGGGCAGGCAGGCGTGGCAAACAGGGTAAAGTTGTAATACAAACTTACGACCCAAACCACCGGGTAATTAAGCAGGTAATAGAAAACGATTACCAGGACTTGTACTTCACCGAAATGACCGAACGGAAAAGTTTCAAATACCCGCCATTTTACCGCATCATCAACCTGGATATCAAGCATAAAAACCCGGAAATACTGTATAACCAGGCCGAATACCTGGCAACCGAGCTCCGCAAAAACTTTGGCGACAGGGTAATAGGCCCCGAATTTCCGCTCGTTGGCCGCGTACGTAATTATTACATCAAATCCATCATGCTGAAATTTGAAAAGGATGGAATATCAATCACTCGTGTAAAAACGCTAATCAGGGATATCATTACACAATTTCAAACCACTAAATTGAGCAAGGGAAGCATTGTACAACCTGACGTTGATCCCTACTAATACTGATTTTCAGGGATTATAAAAATCCTAACAATCCATGAAATCCTGTAAATCGTGCTTAAATTAGCCATCAGAATGGCTTACAAATTTGTTGATAATTACCGCGAAAAAGGCGCCCGGAAACAGCTGGTTGATATATTGAAGAAAAAGGGTATTGACGATGAAGCGGTGCTGAAAGCTATAGGCAAAGTACCCCGGCATTACTTTTTTGATGAAACCTTCTGGAACCAGGCTTACAAGGATATTGCCTTTCCGATAGGCGAGGGGCAAACGATCTCGCAGCCATATACAGTTGCTTATCAAACACAATTGCTTCATATTAAAAAAGGTGATAAGGTGCTGGAGATAGGCACCGGTTCGGGCTATCAATCCTGTATTTTGCTTGAGTTGGGTGCTAAAGTATATACTATCGAACGCCAGGAAAAGCTTTATGAACGTACCATCCAGGTTTTACCCTATATGGGTTATAAACCAAAATTCTTTTTAGGCGACGGCTCAAAAGGGATTGCCGAACACGCGCCTTATGATAAGATCATCGTAACAGCGGGTGCGCCTCTTGTTCCCGATGTTCTGCTAAAGCAATTAAAAATAGGCGGCATATTGGTAATACCTGTTGGTGATAGCGAATCACAAAAAATGGTAACTATCCTTAAAACCGGTGATAACGATTACGAGAAACACGTGTTGGATACTTTCAGGTTCGTGCCGCTGGTGGGTGATAAAGCCTGGTGAGAGCCCCTAACCCCTAAAGGGGAACAATTGCTGCTCACTTTCCCCCTTTAGGGGGCCGGGGGGCTTTACCTTTTCATCGCCCGTTCCATCTCCACCTTCGTATCCCGTTCCTTCATGGTTTCGCGCTTGTCAAAGGTCTTTTTACCCTGGGCTAATCCAATTTCAAGTTTGGCAAAACCCCGTTCGCTGATGAACAGTGCAAGCGGTACAATAGTGAGTCCTTTTTCTTCGCCACGGGTTTGGAGTTTCTTTAGTTCTTTTTTATTTAATAGCAGTACACGGTCGCGTTTGGCTTCGTGATTGTAAAAGGAGCCATATGAATATTCAGCAATATGCAGGTTACGTACATAAAGCTGATTATCGATAAAAGTACAAAAAGCATCATTCAGATTAGCCTTGCCTTCGCGGATAGATTTGATCTCCGTCCCAAGTAATTTTAACCCCGCTGTATACTTATCCAGTATCTGGTATTCAAAATAGGCTTTCTTGTTCTTTATATATAGATCCTGGCTCATCTTTGCTTCTTTGGTGCAAATATGCAAATTATTTATTTTGTTGGCTTAACAACCAGCACCGGCACGTTTACCAGGTGGCGCACCGAGTTAACGGTAGTGCCAAAAATAAGATCCTTAATAGCCTTGTGTCCATGCGAACCCATCACAATAAAGTCAATATCTTCATCCTTTACTATTTGGGCTATTGCAGGGGCAGGCCGCCCATACCCTATAACCCCATTGGCCTTATAACCTTGCTCTTTTAATATCGTAACGTATTTATTAAGATTGTCTACGTCACTTTGTGTTTCGTGATCCATAACTTCGGTGCCATAATAGCGTGCACCTGCAGTTTCAACAACGTGTATCAACGTATAACTGGCGTGCTTACCACCCTGCATAATGGCATGCCTGATGCAATCCCGGTCATTTTTTGAGAAATCAATGGTCACTGCTATCTTTTTATATAAAACAGGGGTAAGATCGTTTAGCGACATGGCCAATCCATGCGGCACCTGTGCAGGAGTATCCTTGTGTTTAAATAAAACCGGCCTCAAAAAAACATAAACCAGCAATCCCCCAATACAAATAGTAATAGGCACTACTAATCCATATATCCATATTTCTGCGGAAGGATATTGTTTTACCCAAATGCCGATCTGCTGTACCACTAATTTTGCATTGAGGCCCACGATCACGATAGCACATGCCCACGCCAGTATCTTAACCTTTAAGCCAATAGCGAATTTACCCATTCGTTTACGATCAGAGGTAAAGTGAATCAGCGGGATTACAGCAAAGCCCAATTGCAGGCTAAGCACCACCTGGCTTAATATGATCAAATTGCCCAAGCCATTTTCACCGAAATAAAGAATGGTGAATACTGCAGGTATAATAGCTAGTAAACGGGTTAATAAACGGCGCAGCCATGGCTCGATACGCAGGTTGATATGGCCTTCCATAATAATTTGCCCGGCAAGAGTCCCAGTTATAGTGGAGCTTTGCCCGGAGGCGATCAACGCTATGGCGAATAAAGCGGGCGCAAGCGAACCAAAAATGTGCTCTAATAATTTATAAGCATCCTGTATTTCGGCAACCTCAAAATACCCGTTCCTGAAGAAAGCGCTTGCTGCCAGTATCAAAATAGCTGCATTCACTAAAAATGCGAGATTGAGGGCAACGGTGGTATCAAACAGATTAAATTTTATGGCCGACCTGATGCCTTCATCCGACCGGACTATTTTGCGTGTTTGCACCAACGCCGAATGGAGATAAAGGTTATGCGGCATTACTGTTGCTCCAATAATACCGATAGCGATATACAAAGCGCTGCCGGTAAGGTTACCTGGTTTAAATCCTTTGGCAATTTCAACAACGTCCGGCCCAACAATGAACATCTCTATTAAAAAAGAGAGTCCGATTATAAATATCATCGACATAATAAAGGCTTCCAGTTTGCGCATCCCTTTGTTCATCAGGAATAACATCAGCACGGTATCCGTTATCGTGAGCGATACGCCCCATATCAATGGCAGATGGAAAAGCAATTGCAAGCCGATCGCCATACCGATGATCTCGGCCAAATCACAAGCTATAATAGCTATTTGTGCCAGGATATAAAGGCAAAAGTTTACAAATCGCGGATATGAATTCTTTGAGGCTTGTGCCAGGTCAAGTCCTCTCACAATGCCCAGCCTTGCGCTTAATGATTGCAGCAGCAGGGCGATCAGGTTTGATGCGAACAATACCCATATTAACTTATACCCAAAAGCACTACCGCCGGCTATGTCAGTAGCCCAATTGCCCGGGTCCATATAACCAACACTTACCAGGTAAGCCGGGCCAATAAAGGCTAATAATTTGCGCCAGCCGGTTTTATTTTCTGTACTGACGGAGCTATGAACATTGGCTAAAGATTGATTTTGTTCACTACTCATAAGGCGATCAATAGATTATTGGCTACTTCACGGCTGATATGTGTTTTTTTATCCTCAACCTGTAAAATAACCGAGTGGTCGTAATTGTTAATTTCTGTCACTTTTATTTTCCTTCCGATTGTTAATTGCATTTTTTCAAGGTATTGCAGGAATGCAGGCGTATGATCCCTAACCCCCGATATTATACCACTTTCATTTACCAAAAGTGCCGAAACGGGTTTTAATTCGTGTGTCTTAAACTTACCGCTGCTATCAGGTATCGGGTCTCCATGTGGATCATATTTGGGGTTTCCCATAAAATCATCCAGGCGGTCAACCAGCTCTTTTGAGGAGATATGTTCCAGTTCCTCGGCTACGTCATGCACTTCATCCCACTTAAAGTTGAGCTTTTCGACCAGGAAATATTCCCATAGGCGATGCTTCCTGATAATGCTGATGGCGATCTTTTCACCGGCTGGAGTGAGCGTAACGCCCTGGTATTTGGTATAATTGATCAGTTCCTTGTCTGCCAATTTTTTCAGCATATCAGTTACCGATGCTGCTTTTGTGTTAAGTGAAGCGGCTATCTGGTTGGTGCTCACACTGCCCGATTGCAGCGAAAGGTGATAGATAGCCTTTAAATAATTCTCTTCTGTAAAGGTATTCATTTAAACAAATCTAATAAAAAATTTAGATTAGTCTAAAAATAATTAAAAAATTTATAACTGCTGAAATACTTTTATAAGAAATTTTATTCTGTTGGTTAAGGAAAAACTATATTTGTAACTATCATGGGTGCTGAACTTGACAAAATAGACCTGCAAATTCTTAAGATTTTACAAGAAAACGGGAGAATAACCAACCTGCAACTTTCCAACGAGATAGGGCTTTCGCCTGCGCCTACTTTGGAACGCGTGCGCAAACTGGAAAACGCGGAGTATATAAAAAGCTACCACGCGTTGGTTGATGAAGAAAAACTGGGATTGGGAATTAAAACCTTTATCCAGGTATCGCTTGATTTCCATAAAAATAATACCATCCAGGTATTTTTAGACGAGATACAAAAGATAAAAGAGGTAACCGAGTGTCACCACGTAACCGGTCAATGCGACTTTTTGCTGAAAGTATATGTCAGCAATATCAAAGCTTATGAGCAACTGATCATGGAAAAGATCAGCCGCATCCCGGTTGTAAAAACTTTCCAAACCATGATGATCATGTCGACCAGTAAGAAAGAACCGATAGTGCCGCTTGAGTATTAATTTAGAACCAAGAGTCAAGATACAAGAATCAAGATTTTTGTTTATCGTTTGTCTTGGCTCTTGATTCTCCCTTCTAATGTATCTGCCAATCAATAGGTTCCTTTCCTTCCTTTATCAATATTTCATTTGTTTTTGAGAAGGGCTTCGAACCAAAGAAACCACGGTCTGCAGAAAATGGTGACGGGTGAGGGGATTTGAGAATAAAGTGTTTGTTTTTATCTATCAGTTCCGCCTTGGCTTGTGCATAGCTTCCCCACAGGATAAATATGATGCCCTCTTTTTTGTCGGATATCGTTTTTATCACCTTGTCGGTAAATTCTTCCCATCCTTTTTTCTGGTGCGAGGCCGGGCTGCTGTCTCTTACCGTTAATGTAGCGTTTAGTAACAACACCCCTTGTTCAGCCCATTTCGTTAAATCACCGTGTGTTGGGGTTTTAAAGCCGGGTATATCAGTAGTCAGCTCTTTATAGATATTCCTGAGTGATGGCGGCGTGGTGATCCCTTTTTGCACTGAAAATGACAGACCATGCGCTTGATTTACACCATGATAGGGGTCTTGTCCCAATATCACCACCTTTAGTTCGTCAAAGGGGGTATGTTTAAAAGCGTTGAAAATATCGGCGTTTTTGGGGTATATTTTATAGCCGGCATCCTTTTCCTGTTTCAAAAAAGATCTGAGCCGGATCATGTAATCTTTTTCAAATTCACCATGTAAAACTTCAAGCCAGGATGGTTCTAATTCTATTGCCATAAATATTCGTGCAGATGTTGGTTAAGAATACAAATAAACAGATATTTGCATTCTATTTTTATAGCATATAAAATTATGTCAAATATTGTTCGGTTAATTATTGCCTGCGTTATTGCAGGAGCTGGAGTTACACTTTGTGGCTTTGGATTTTGGGGATGGGGGATACTGGTATTTTTAATGGGCGGCTTTGTTTTGTTAACCTACTTCTTTAATGAAAACATGCTGATTGCCCAATTTTACCTTCGCAAGGAAAATACGGCTAAATCAGAAGAATGGTTAAACAAGATCACCGATTACGAAAAACAACTAAATAAAAGCCAGCACGGATACTACAACCTGCTGATCGGTTTGCTGGAATCGCGTAAAGCACCATTGAAATCAGAAAAATATTTTAAAAAGGCGCTTGCTTTAGGTATGAAGATGTCGCATAATATTGCTTTGGCTAAGTTGAGCCTGGCAGGAATATCGATGGCTAAACGCAACAAACGCGAAGCACAGATGTATTTGCAAGAAGCCACCAAGGAAGATAAAAACAAACTGCTGGCCGACCAGATAAAAATGATGAAAGCCCAGTTAGCGCAAATGGATAAACAGGTAGTACGTGGGGGATATCGCCAATACTAATACAAAAAAATAGGCTTTAAATGAATAATTTAAAGCCTATTTTTCTTCCAGTGAACTGTAATAATCCGGCTCAGACGAGTGGTCTTGCCTCGGTGTAATATGCCTCTCGGCAATGGACATTTGATTATCTGATGGGTTGGCCACTTCAACCATTTTTAATAAGCTACGGATAAAAGAGAGATCGAATTTACCCCTGTTCAGCTTAATCAAGTATTCGCTTTCGGTAATCTCCAGAATTGAATTGGTCATAACTATAGTGTTATTGTTGAACTATAAAATTAAACGATAATTCTAATACTAAGGTTTTGAGGAGATTATGATTTCATTAACAAAATGTTAATTAGATCATGGTTGATAGGTCATAGTTCATGGCAGATGGGAATTTGACTATGAACTATGATCCATGAACTATCAACTATTCAAACCACGCCATCACCACTTCTTTGGCAGGCATAGTGATATCCAATTTCAGCTTTTTACGCATACCGCCCAAATCATTAAACACTTTATTGGGATTAGCTGCTTTTAATTCTTCGGTGGTATTAAAGCCCATTTTGTTCAGTACAGGCACCCATTCAACAGGAACGCCGATCTTTACAAAATCATCAGATGTAACCACTTTGGCTTTCTTTTCTGGGCGCATTTGCGGGAAGAATAACACTTCCTGTATCGTGCTTTGATTAGTCATCAGCATCACAAGGCGGTCTATACCGATACCCAAACCCGATGTTGGTGGCATACCATATTCCAGTGCGCGCAAAAAGTCGTCATCCATTGCCATCGCTTCTTCATCACCACGCCCGGCTAATATCAGTTGTTCTTCCAAACGCTGGCGCTGATCGATAGGGTCGTTCAATTCAGAATAAGCATTGGCTATTTCCTTGCCATTCACAAATAGTTCAAAACGCTCAACTAAGCCATCTTTTGTGCGGTGCTTTTTGGCAAGCGGCGTCATTTCTATTGGGTAGTCGGTAATATATGTGGGCTGTATCAGGTTAGCCTCCACTTTAGCGCTGAAGATCTCATCGATCAGTTTGCCTTTGCCCATCGTAGCATCTACCTCGATACCCAATTCTGCACAAACCTTACGCAAGGCTTCCTCATCCATTGCTGATACATCAATACCAGTATATTTCAGTATTGAATCATACATGGACAGTTTGGTATAAGGCCCGGCGAAATTGATCTCATTTTCTCCAACCTGTACTACCGGTATACCATGCACAGCACGGGTTACATGTTCCAGGCAGGCTTCTACCATAGCCATCATCCAGATATAGTCCTTATAAGCCACATAGATCTCCACCGAGGTAAATTCCGGGTTGTGCGTACGGTCCATACCCTCATTGCGGAACATCTTACCAAACTCATAAACACCGTCAAAGCCGGCTACGATCAATCTTTTCAGGTACAATTCATTGGCAATGCGCAGATAAAGCTGCATATCCAGCGTGTTGTGATGTGTAGTGAATGGCCTTGCTGCTGCGCCGCCATGTACAGGCTGCAGGATCGGGGTTTCCACCTCCATCCAGCCCTCCGAATTAAAGTAATCGCGCATCGAGCTGATCACTTTGGAGCGGTTAATAAATATCTGCTTAAACTCCGGGTTTACAGTTAGGTCGACATAACGCTGACGGTAACGCAGTTCGGGGTCGGTAAAACCATCGTGGATAGTTCCGTCATCTTCGCGTTTAACCACAGGCAGAGGCTTTAATGCCTTAGACAATAAAACCAATTCCTGAACATGCACCGAGATTTCGCCGGTTTGAGTTAAAAATACATAGCCTTTAACACCTATATAATCGCCTATATCCAATAGTTTCTTAAATACCGTATTGTATAAGGTCTTATCCTCGTCTGGACAAATATCATCACGCTTTAAATAAACCTGTATGCGCCCGGTTGAATCCTGCAGTTCGGCAAAAGATGCACTGCCCATAATGCGGCGCGTCATGATGCGGCCGGCTAATACAACATGTTTATAGGTATCAGGGTTGCTTTCAAAGTTTTCTAATATATCTTTAGCAAATGCGGTCACATTAAATGCTTCGGCAGGGTATGGATTGATACCAAGATCGCGCAGTTGCTGTAACGATTCGCGGCGTATAATTTCCTGTTCGGATAGGGCAATACTCATGTTGTATAAGGTATTTTATTAAGGGTGCAAAAATAGGGTATTGTATGTAATTATGTGAAATTTTGTATACTTATATAAAATTGCCAACCTAATTGCTGATATCCGCTTAATGTTTAACATGGGTATTGGTTTCTAAACAATATATTTACTAAAAGATTTCCCACCAATTATATGCTTTTAAAAAGGAATGGCTTACTGTTAGTACTTGTATTATGTATATTTTCATGCAAGGAAAAGCCATTTGTCCCTAATTCACAAAATGCTCTACCCGGCCTATGGAAACAATTAGGAGATTTTCCCGGCTTAGGTAGGGTGCGCTCTTTTGGTTTTACCATTGGAAAAAAGGGATATATTCTTGGTGGTAATACAGGCAGCGGTTTCAATACTATACTTGTTTACGACTTTTGGGAATATGACCCGGCTACTGACAAATGGACAAAGAAAGCCGATTATCCCGGTCAGGCTGGCGAATATGTAAGGGGTTTTAGTATCAATAACAAAGGCTATGTAGGTACAGGTTTTGGGCAACGAGTTTTTACTCAGGATGATAACGTTCCGCAAAACAATGATTTTTATGAATATGACCCGGCAACAAATAAATGGACACAAAAAGCAGATTTCGCTGGTATTGAAAGGGAGAATGTAATCGCCTTTGAAATAAATGGCATTGGATACATGGGGCTGGGTACAGATAATGATTATGATAAAAACTATAAGGACTTTTGGAAGTACGATGTCGATGCCGATAAATGGACGCGCGTTGCTGATTACCCTGGTAGCGGCAGTTTTGGAGTAGCAGCATTCTCTATCAATGGTAAAGGATACGCTGGTTTAGGCGGGGAAGCATCATCTAACGCTGAAAAAGATTTTTGGGAGTATGATCCGGGGGCGGATAGATGGACAAAAAAAGCAGATTATCCTGCAAAGGGCAGGGCATTTAGTGGTCAATTCACTATAGGTAACAGTGGTTATGTGGGTTTTGGATCCTCAATTACCAAAACGGAAGAAGATTGGTATAAATACGATACTACTACAGATAGTTGGACAAAAATCACCAATTTTCCTGGATTTCAAAGATATGATATGGTTAGCTTTGCTATAGATGGTATTGGCTATGTAGGCACAGGTAACCCAGGACTTTTAACAGATTTTTGGAAGTATACACCGAGGAAATAGTAGTCAGCATTTTGGTACGTAAATCTTAATCCGCCTCCGCTTCCTGCAGATACATCTCATCAATATCTTTAGCATATTTTTTTTCGATAACCTTACGTTTGGCTTTCATAGTCGGGGTGATCTCGCCTTCATCCATGCTGAAAGGTGTGCGTTTTACCTTGAAATTCTTAATGCGTTCAAACTTGGCCAACTCGTTGGATAAGCGTTTGATATCCTGACCTATCCAATCTACAATTTCCTTGTCTTCGATAAACAGTTCTGATTTTTCAAAAAACTCGTTAGGAAGTTTAAATGTTTCCTGCAGTGTTTCCCTTGCCGGTACAACGATAGCGGTGATATATTCGCGTTTATCGCCTACCAAAAATACGTGTTCTATCCTCGGACTTTTTAAATAAGTGTTCTCCACAGGGGTAGGGTACACATTTTTGCCGTAAGCATTAACCAGCATGTTTTTCAGGCGGTCGGTAATTTGCAGGTTGCCTTTAAAAAAACGACCGATGTCACCGGTGTGAAACCAGCCATCCGGATCTATCACCGTAGCTGTTTCTTCAGGTTTGTTCCAATAACCTTTCATTACGCAATGGCCGCGAACAATAATTTCACCTTCTTCCGACTGATAACTTTCCTTAAAATTATCATGCGTTTGTATCGTATAGATCTGTTTGGTATCCACATTTTGTATGGCCACCTCGATGCGCGGGATAATGCGGCCAACAGTGCCATAGATCACGCGCTCATTTTCGGTAACTGCCATTACCGGCGAAGTTTCAGTCAAGCCAAATCCTTCCAATACCTTAATGCCCAGGTCGCCAAAAAACTCACCAATATTTTTTGGCAAAGCGCCGCCGCCTGATATCAGGAACCTCAATTGTCCGCCGGTTTTCTCTTTGATCTTACTAAAAACTAATTTTTCAGCAATTTTTTGCTGATTACGCAGTATGAACCCTGGCTTTTTACCATCCTCTTGTATTAGTCTGTACTTCTTACCGATAGCCAAAGCCCACAGGAAAATTTTGGTTTTAGCACCTCCGGCAGAAGTGCCGTTTTTCATGGCCTTATCATGGATGCGCTCTAATAAACGGGGCACGCAGCACATGATAGTTGGCTTTACTTCAGTCATGTTTTTAGCCAATAACTCCAGGCTTTGAGCGAATGCGATGGTACAGCCTTTGAAGAGGCAAATATGATACGTAGCTGTGCGTTCGAAAATATGGGAGAGTGGCAAAAAAGACAAGAACAGGTCGGTTTGATTAACTACCCGTATTTGCTCCAAACTGGCACGCACGTTCTCGGTAAGATTATAATGAGTTAGCATTACACCTTTAGGGATACCAGTGGTGCCGGATGTATAGATGAGACAGGAAAGATCAGATGGTAAAATAGCTTCCCTTGCAGAATTTATTGCAGGACGATATTTTTCCACTATGTTTTTGCCTTCGGCGATTAGCTCCTTAAAGCCAATCACACCTGCATTCAGATTTAATTTTTCGCTATGTTTTTCAAAATCATCAAATGCCGGTATGATCCGGATTAGTGATGGGCAATTATTAGCCACCTTGATCACCTTACGCAGCAAAAACGGATTGCCTACCAGGATAGCCTTAGCTCCCGAGTCGTTCAGAATATATTCAATTTCGCTTTCAGACAGGGTAGGATAGATGGAAGCATTTACAGCGCCGATCTGCTGCATGGCCTGGTCGTAATAGACATAATCCGGGCCGTTTTCAATGATGAGTGACAGGCGGTCGCCCTTTTTGATGCCGATATCCAGCATCCATGCCGAAATAGCATCTGCATTTTCGATAGTTTGCCTATAGGAAATCTCCACCCACTCATCTTTTACCTTGTGAGTCATAAAAGTATGGGTATCGGGATGGATGTTGGCTACAACATGGCGTATAAGGCTCGGTACGGTTGATCGCTCAGCTACAGAATTCATTCAGGTTATGATGGGATTACACCGATAAATATATGATGATTACACCGATTTATAAAATACTTAAGAGCGATTACACCGATTGTAAAAATAAAAACACCGATCCTGTTTTACAAAATCGGTGTAATCAAAAATATCAGTGAAATCTTTATACCGAGAAACTCTCGCCGCAACCGCAGGTGCGGGTTGCATTCGGGTTATGGAAGTTAAATCCTTTGCCGTTTAATCCGTCAGAAAAATCAAGCTCGGTACCGGCCAGGTATAAAAACGATTTCATATCCAAAGCCAGGCGTATGCCACGGTCTTCGAAAAACTGGTCGCCCTTTTTTATTTCGTTATCAAAGTCAAGATTGTAAGATAAGCCCGAACATCCGCCCCCTTGTACCGAAACGCGCAGGAAATAAGAGCCATCTAAGCTGGCACCCTGCATTAGGTGATCTATCTTGCTTTTAGCTTTATCTGTTATAGTTACCATTTTATTAAGAGTCAAGAATCAAGAATCAGGAGTCAAGATCACCAAATACCCTGGTTCTTGACTCTTGGTTCTTGATTCTACTTAGTGATGTGCTTTTTCGCTTTCAATCGGCGCTAAGCCGTTCTTTACGCGGAAATCGTTAATTGCTGCCTTGATAGCATCTTCTGCCAATACCGAGCAGTGAATTTTTACCGGTGGAAGTGCCAACTCTTCAACAATATCCATGTTGTCAATTTTCATGGCATCGTCAATAGTTTTGCCTTTAAGCCATTCGGTAGCTAACGATGAAGAAGCAATAGCCGAACCGCAGCCAAATGTTTTAAATTTAGCATCAGTGATGATATTGTTATCATCAACCTGTATCTGCAGGCGCATTACATCGCCGCATTCAGGTGCTCCAACCAAACCGGTACCAACTTTGTGACTGCTTTTGTCCAAAGTGCCAACGTTGCGTGGATTGGTATAGTGATCGATTACTTTATCTGAATAAGCCATAGCTTTATGTTTTAATATTAATTTCTAAACTCTAATTTCTAAATCCTATATAAATTTAATCAATTTTAAATCCGAAATCGAAAATTCGAATTCCGAAATCAATTAATGTTCTGCCCACTCTATCGAGTCAAGGTCAATGCCTTCTTTAAACATTTCCCATAGTGGAGAAAGTTCGCGCAAATGAGTAACTGATTTTTTGGTTACTTCAATAGCATAATCCACTTCTTCTTCGGTGGTAAATCTTCCTAAACCAAAACGAATAGATGAATGTGCAAGGTCATCTGATAATCCCAAACTCTTTAATACATATGATGGTTCAAGCGAAGCTGATGTACAGGCTGAACCTGATGATACAGCCAGATCTTTCATCGCCATCATTAAACCTTCACCTTCTACGTATTTGAATGATATATTAGCTACATGCGGTAAACGGTGTTCCACATTCCCATTCACATAGCTTTCTTCCAATACTGTTAAGGCTGATTGTAACTTATCACGCAGAGCGGACAGACGTTTTGCTTCGCCTTCCATTTCCTGCATACATATTTCGCAAGCCTTACCAAACCCAACTATGCCCGGAACATTTAATGTACCGGAGCGCATTCCGCGTTCGTGGCCACCACCATCCATCTGGGCGGTAACTTTAACCCTTGGGCCTTTACGGCGAACATATAAAGCGCCAACACCTTTAGGGCCATACATTTTATGCGCTGTAAATGCCAGCAGGTCGATGCCATCAGCAATCACATCGACAGGTATTTTACCAACTGCCTGTGTTGCATCAGTCATAAACAAAGCGCCATGTTTGTGCGCAATGGCTGCTATTTCTTTTATGGGTTGTATAACGCCGATCTCATTGTTACCATACATGATCGATACCAGGATGGTTTCACTGGTCATTGCAGCTTCCAATTCCTGCAGGTTGATCAAACCATCTGATTGTACGGCTAAATAAGTAACTTTGCCACCCAGTTTTTCAACGTGTTTGCAAGTATCCAGTACAGCCTTATGCTCAGTAGTTGTGGTGATGATATGATTTCCTTTTTCCTTATACATTTCAAACACACCTTTGATAGCCAGGTTATCGGCCTCAGTAGCGCCTGATGTAAAGATGATTTCTTTCTCACTGGCTCCGATTATTTTTGCGATCTGCTCACGTGCATAATCAACAGCTTCTTCAGCTACCCATCCAAACGCATGATTGCGGCTTGCAGCATTACCAAATTTCTGGTTAAAATAAGGCAACATAGCCTCCAGTACCCTTGGGTCCATAGGGGTAGTCGCGTTATTATCCAGGTATATAGGGAGGTCCATATTCGTATTAAATTACTATAGTACAAAGATAGGTAAACTTTTTATTTAAAATCATTCAAAACAAGGGGGAATAATCAGATAAAGGTAATTATTTACAATATTTGGATATGAAAAAGATCGAACACATTGGTATTGCGGTAAAGAACATAGGAGATGCAGGCAAGATATATGAAAAGCTGCTTAATACTTTGATCTATAAAACTGAAAATGTTGAATCAGAGGGAGTTAAAACAGCTTTTTTACAGGTAGGCGCAAATAAAATAGAGCTGCTTGAAGCCACCTTGACCGATAGCCCGGTAAGCAAGTTTATTGAAAAAAGAGGTGAGGGCATCCACCATATAGCCTTTGAGGTAGAGGACATTGTAGCCGAAATGAAAAGGCTAAAACAGGAAGGTTTTGTCCTGTTAGATGAGCAGCCCAAACCCGGTGCCGATAACAAACTGGTATGCTTTGTGCACCCCAAAAGTGCTAATGGGGTGCTTATTGAGCTTTGCCAGGATAATTCGAAATAGAAAATCGATACAAAAATAACTGATGTTATGGCACTAATTTGCGAATAAGGTTATTGTTTTTATCAGCTACAAATACCGCCTTACTAACCGGATCAATTGCTACACCTGTAGGCCCGCTAAAACTGGCCAGAGATAAGGCTGCATTCACATTTGCTGCTATTCCATTTCCTGCAAAAGTGGTTACTGTACCTGCAGGATTAATCCTCCTGATCTTATTACTGGCCTCGGTTACAAATATGTTGCCCTCCACATCAACAGTAATACCCGATGGCGAGTAAAAAGTTGCCGCGGTACCTGTACCATCGGCAGAACCCTGAACACCACTGCCTGCAATAGTTGTTACTACACCGGCAGTGGTGATTTTCCTGATCTTATTATTAAAGGCATCGGATACGTATAAATTGCCTGCTGCGTCTATTGCCAAACCTGAAGGAGCATGAAAGCTTGCCGCCGTACCAGTGCCATCGGCAGAACCCGGGCTGCCTGTACCGGCAAATGTGCTTACTACGCCGGCAGGTGTTATTTTTCTTATAACACTGTTTCCCTGATCGCTTACATAAACATTACCTGTTGCATCAACCGTTATACCGGTTAGTCCGTAAAATGTAGCCTGGTTACCTGGTCCGTTATTAAAGCCAACCTGCCCTGTACCAGCGAAAGTTGTTACCACGCCGGCCGGGGTTATTTTTCTTACTTTGACGTTTCCCTGGTCGGTAACATATAAATTCCCTGCCGCATCAATGGCGATATGATAGGGATAATGAAAACCTGCTGCCGCACCTGTACCATCAGCCTCGCCGCCTGCCAAAAATCCCACAAATTTGCTAACCACACCGGCAGGGGTAACTTTCCTGATCATATTATTTCCCGAGTCGGTTACATACATATTTCCCGCTGCATCAAAAATGATGTCTGTTGGAAAAAAGAAACTGGCAGCAATGCCGATACCATCATCAGATCCTGTAGCTCCGCTTCCGGCATAAGTGGTCACAGTTCCGGAAATGGTTGGAGGGGCCGGCGGTCCTGGTGTTTCTTTTTTTGAACAACTGCTAAGAGCTATTAAAACAAGAATAGCAAGCCCGCTTATTCCACGAAATTTAGTAAATGATTTTATCATAAAATGGTTTATAAAAGCAAGTATAATACTTTTTGGATTTATTATAACGTAAACAATAAGTATTAAAGTATAATTACGCAGAAGGCATCTTTTTCGCTACAACTGTTTATAAAATATTAATGATCTAACTGTTTACCGGCAATTCAACGTTGGTAAATTCACTGATACGGCTTAAATCTAAAACTATCCGCCCATCGTCATCACGATCAAGTGCTGGTTTAAATTTAACGCCCCAAATCAGATCTTCATATTGATAGGAGGTGCATGAATTCGACATTGTATTAAGTGAAAAAAGGAACGTCATCCCGTAAGTATCGGGATGACGTTCTTCTTAACCCCTAAATTAATAATTATCTCTAGTGGTTATTGTGATTATCATGGTTGTCGTGTTGATCATGTTTAGGATTCCCCCGGTTAGCTGTAGTTTTACATGCAGTAACTTTGATCACTATTTTTCTGATCAAATTATGATCGCCAACATACAGATTATCATTTTTGTCAACTGCAAGGCTTTCTATATCGCTAAAAGTTGCCGCAGTGCCAATGCCGTCTCCTTCACCTTTTACATTAACGTCAATATTACCAGCTAAAACACTTACTACTCCAGCCGGGGTGACTTTTGAGATATAATTAATGTTGCCGATATAAATGTTGCCTTGCGAATCGATAGCAAGCGCATTGAAATTATATCGACCATAAGCACCAGTCAGGCTAATTGCCACGCCCGCAGGTGTAATCTTATCGAGCCTTGTTACAGTTGGGCCATCGGTTGCATATATATTGTCGGCAGCATCTACAGCAAGACCATTTATTTGTGAAAATACAAATCCAGAGCCGTCTGTATTTTTTACAGTAAATGCGCTTACTATACCCGCCGGAGTAATTTTTCTGATAGAGTTATAATTATCGGTCATATAAACGTTGCTATGACTGTCTACTGTTATTAGTTGGGGATCAGAAAATGTTGCTGTAGCCGCAGGCCCGTTGGTGTTTCCCGTAACTCCATTTCCAGCATACGTAGTTACCAGCCCAGCAGGAGATATTTTTCTAATTATCTTTTCATTAGGCTGAGTAGCATATATACTTCCGTCGGGCCCAATGGCTATATGTGCGATGTAGCCAAAACCGGCTGATGTGCGATAGCCGTTTGCAGATCCGGCTGTATTTCCACCGGCATAAATGGAAAGCGTGCCTGCTGGAGTCATTTTTACTATTTTATAACCCTGTGGGAAATACAAATTGCCGGCAGCGTCAGGCGCAAGGGATAATGGTGTACTAAAACCTGCGGCAGTCCCCGTTCCGTAAACATCAGTAGGGCTGCCATTACCTGCAAATGTCGTCACTAAACCATAGTTTGTTGAATCAATCACACAACCACATTTTGGAGGAGGTGGTGGTTTGTGCCCGTTAGTGCAACTCAGTTCGTTTAATGCCAGCAGTCTTGCGGACTCTAGTGAAGGGCTTGTTTGTGAAGGTGCCGGGGTGTTTTCTTTTGTGCAGCTGGTTGCATTGATTATGAATGCTAACGCTAATACCGCGATTGGGAATTTAGGTAATGTTTTCATAATAAGGTTTTGATAAATATGTATGTATAAAGCAACTATCCGGTATAATGTTTGCTTCTTTTTAAAATTTATTTTACAGTTAACTGTGCCTTATCAAATTCACTGATCCGGCTTAAGTCTAACACTATTCGCCCATCCTCGTCACGCTCAAATGCAGGTTTGAATTTGGCTCCCCAAACAATGTCATCATGCGTATAAGCTGTGCGCGAATTAATGGTTTGCGAAAAGGTATCATCAAAAGCTTTGAGCAACACACCAAAGGTTGCTTCGGTATTGATCAGGTCTTCCGGTGTCATGTCCTTTAAAGGGCTTTTATCATCAAGCGGGTGCACAACCGTCCAGTTTAAAGTAAGCAGGCTAACCCTCCGCCGTTCCAGTTCAAGCGGAAAAAATCTTCTCAGTACTTTGTCGCCAACTTCCTCATTATAGGAGAAGATGACTTCTATCTCCAGGTCTATCAGCATATTACGGCGCCGGTTGGCAAGCCTGAACATCAGCCCGCGGCAATTATCCATGTATGGGGCAACTAATATCTGTTTGCTATAAAGTATCCTTGCCGACGGCCGGGAAAAACGCCCGTATAATAAGCCGGTAGCTAATGCAAAAGCCAGCAACCCCATCATGGATTCAAAGGCAGCAACGCAATTGGTTGCATTTCCTTTCGGACTGATGTGGCCATAACCAACGGTAGAAATAGTTTGCGCCGAAAAAAAGAGCGCATCTAAAAAATGCTGAAAACCGGTTGAGCCTTCAGCCCCATTAAGATTATCAGCACCTATACTTACATATATAAATGCGAATAATAAGTTCACAAACAAATAACCGCTTAATACCAATAACCAAAATTTGCCCCAACTCATGGTGATCAGCTTATGATAATTATCAGCCGTATTGAAAAATGGCAGCCCCTTACGCCCAACATTGATGGAGCCATCCTGGTTGATCAGCGGCTGGTTTTTCATTACCGGCTGGGGGCCAAAGCCAAGGTCGTCTTCGGGATTAAATTTTTGTTTTCTGATTGCCATGTTGTTGGGGTAGATTAGCTCCTGCCTGTAAATTTATCATTCTGCTTGCTTTTAGAAAAAACTATTTCCATATTTGTTGCACAAATGAAAATTAAAGTATTAAACAACAACTGGTGGTGGCTTAACGAGTAATCGTAAGGCAGTCCTGTTTTTGTTTAAAAAATATATGCAAAAGGGTTGCCGTAAGGTGACCCTTTTTTTATGCCCAACTATATGAAAGCGATATTAAATCATCTTTTTGAAAATAAAACATTTACACGTGAGCAGTCAAGAGAAATTTTGACAAGCATTGCACAGGGTAAATACAACAATTCGCAAATGGCTGCTTTTATGACGGCCTATTGTATGCGCAGCATCACAGTGGATGAACTGGAAGGTTTCAGGGACGCCATGCTTGATCTGTGCCTGCCCGCCAACCTGGAAACGAACGAATTGATAGACCTTTGCGGTACCGGTGGTGATGGTAAGGATACCTTTAACATATCAACACTGGCATCATTTATTGTAGCGGGAGCAGGGTATAAAGTAGCTAAGCATGGCAATTATGGTGTTTCATCGGGATGCGGCTCGTCAAACGTGATGGAGTTTTTGGGTTACCAGTTTACCAATGATACCGATCGGTTAAAGAATAGTATTGACAAGGCCAATATCTGCTTTTTGCATGCGCCACTTTTTCACCCGGCTATGAAAACCGTTGCTCCCATACGAAAGGAGTTAGGTGTGAAAACATTTTTTAATATGCTGGGGCCGATGGTTAATCCGGCTAAACCAAAAAACCAGATGGTAGGTGTATTTAGCTTAGAACTGGCAAGAGTGTACGCTTACTTATACCAAAAATCAGACGTAAAATACACTATATTGAATGCGTTGGATGGTTATGATGAGATATCATTGACCGGCGATTTCAAAACCTTTTCGGCCGAGGGCGAAAAAATAAATAGCATTGAGGGTTTGGGTTTTGAAAAGCTTAATCCCGAACAAATAACAGGAGGTAGCACAGTTAAAGAATCGGCTGATATATTTATGAGCGTACTAAACGGCCAGGCTACCGCGGCACAAAACAACGTGGTTTTATGTAATGCAGCGCTGGCGATCAAAACTATTCACCCCGAAAAGACATTTGGCGATTGTTTTTATGAGGCTGATGAAGCATTATTAAGCAAAAAAGCATTGGTCGGCTTTAAAACATTGATCAGCAGTAACTGATGAAGATAAAAATTTGCGGTTTGAAGCACCCCGATAATATAAAAGCTGTAGCGGCTCTTGCGCCCGACTATATGGGTTTTATATGTTATGCCCCATCGCCGAGGTATGCTGAAGAACTGCAGGCTGAGACATTGACCACTTTGCCTGCGAGTATTTTTAAAACTGCAGTTTTTGTAAATGAAAATGCCGAAACAATAGCCAAACTAACAGATACTTATAACTTTGATGCCATACAATTGCACGGTAATGAAGATCCTGAATTTTGTGATTCACTAAGAAGCAAGGCCATCATTATCAAAGCGTTCGGGCTGGATGAAAACTTTGATTTTGAACAATTGAATGAGTTTGAAGATAATGTTGATTATTTTCTGTTTGATACCAAAACCGTTCAGCATGGTGGTTCAGGCAAGGCATTTGACTGGTCATTATTAGATAAATACAGCTTAGATATACCTTTCTTTTTAAGTGGGGGATTGAGTCTGTATAATTTAAAAGAAATTAAGTTGATCAAACACCCCCAGTTTTATGGTGTTGACCTGAACAGCAGGTTTGAAATTGAGCCGGGATTGAAGGATGTTGACAAATTGAAAAAAGCATTTGATATATTAAGATGAAATACGGAGTAAACGAACAAGGATATTATGGTGATTTCGGCGGGGCATACATCCCTGAAATGCTGTATCCAAACGTGGAAGAATTACGCCAGCAATATTCTAAAATTATTAATGATCCTGAATTTAAAGCTGAATATGATCAGCTATTAAAGGATTATGTTGGCCGCCCGTCACCTTTGTATCATGCCAAACGGTACTCAGAAAAATATGGCGCTAATATATTTTTTAAGCGGGAAGACCTGAACCATACTGGGTCGCACAAAATAAATAATGCCATCGGGCAGATATTGCTGGCTATCCGACTGGGTAAGAAACGCATTATCGCCGAAACAGGGGCAGGGCAGCATGGGGTAGCCACAGCTACGGTTTGCGCCCTCAAGGGCATCGAGTGTGTGGTATACATGGGCGAAGTAGATATGGAACGCCAGGCGCCTAATGTATCCCGTATGAAAATGCTGGGTGCAAAGGTTGTTCCTGCCACATCCGGCAGCAAAACACTAAAGGATGCCACCAATGAAGCCATGCGCGATTGGATCAATAACCCGGTGGATACGCATTATATAATAGGCTCCGTAGTTGGACCATATCCGTACCCGGAAATGGTGGCGCAGTTTCAATCTGTTATTTCATTAGAAGCCAGGAAACAACTGTTGGAAAAAACAGGCAGTGAGTTGCCTCAATATGTAATGGCCTGTGTAGGTGGCGGCAGCAATGCCATGGGCATGTTCTATCATTTTTTGGATGATGAAGCCGTAAAGCTGGTTGCTGTTGAAGCGGCAGGGCAGGGGGTTGGCAGCGGACATTCGGCAGCGACAACTTTTTTAGGAAAAGAAGGTGTTTTGCATGGCAGCCGCACCATACTGATGCAGACTGATGACGGGCAGGTAGTAGAACCTTATTCCATATCAGCAGGACTGGATTACCCAGGTATAGGCCCACAACACGCGCATCTATACAAGATCAAACGGGCGCAATATGTAAACATAACCGATGATGAAGCCCTAAAAGCCGGTTTATTATGCTGCCAGTTGGAGGGTATTATCCCAGCTATTGAAACAGCGCACGCTTTAGCTTATTTGGAAAAAATGACTTTTAAAACTGATGATAACGTGGTGATCTGTATTTCGGGCAGGGGAGATAAGGATTTGGATACGTATATAAAATATTTTAATTATTAATCAGCCCCCTCTAAATCTCCCCCGGTAGGGGAGACTTTATTAATTTGTAAAAATGTAAAAATAAAAATTTAAAAGCCCCTCTCTACCGGAGAGGGGTTGGGGTGAAGCACATGAACCGCTTAAATAAACTCTTCGAATCAAAAAAGGCTGATCTGTTATCCATCTACTTTACGGCAGGCTACCCGGCGTTAAACACTACAGTAGATATTGCCGAAGCTTTGGAAAGGGCCGGAGTTGATTTTCTGGAGATCGGTTTCCCGTATTCAGACCCGGTTGCGGATGGGCCTACTATCCAGCACAGCTCAGAAAAAGCGCTGGAAAATGGCATGAATTTAAACCTGTTGTTCGAGGAACTAAAGGATTTGCGCAAGCAGGTAAGCATTCCTATTTTGCTGATGGGGTATTTTAACCCGATGGTGCAATATGGAATCGAGCGATTCTGTAAAAAGGCAGCGGAAGTAGGGGTTGATGGTGTTATTGTGCCTGATCTGCCGATGTATGAATATGAAAATATGTATTCAGGCTACTTTAAAGATAACGGTTTGAGTAATATCTTCCTGGTAACCCCGCAAACATCTGAAGAGCGTATCCGTAAAATAGATACCCTGAGCAATAGTTTTATTTACCTGCTTTCATCATCCTCCATCACCGGTAAAAACCTGGAGGTATCCAATGCCATTGAGGATTATTATAAACGAATAAAAGCCATGCAGTTGAACAACCCGGCTATCATCGGGTTCGGCATATCCAACAATGCTACCTTCAAAAAGGCCTGCGAATATGCACAGGGAGCTATAGTAGGCAGCGCGTTTGTGAAGTTTTTGGGTGAAGAGAATTATTTGGAGAGGATACCGGAGTTTGTAGGATCAATAAGGTGAATTTTTATATCCGATAGAAAATAATAACTTTATTTTCAAAAGAATACTAAACCTATCTCGTTTAACCCAATGTCAACAAAAATCATTGATGATCTTTTAAATCAGGGTATAATTACTGAAGAAGAAAATGCCCAGCTTAATTCTGAGTTAAAGGATAAATCTCAGGACATTCTAAGAGTGTTATTCCGTTTTTTCTATAAACAGAGTTCAGGCGAATCCTATCCATCCGGACCAGTTATGTTTATTTACAGGATTACGGAAATTCAAAAAGATAAAGTAGAACCCGAACTATTAAATGGGCTATTGGATATCCTATTTTCAAATAAACTTCTTGAAAATATCACCTATGCCAAACTCAAGGATGAAATATCAAATTTCCAAATTGTAAATAGTTTGCACTTGGTATATCGATTGGGAAATCTCGATCATTTTTATAAGAATTTTACGCAAAATCATCAACTTGAATTTGCTAAGCAGTTGGCAGGAGAGGATTTTAAGAGCAGTTTAGTAGAAGACAGAAAGAAAAAGAAACTTGCCCAAGCCATTGAAAAAGGAGAATTAACATCATATCTTGATTTTTTTAAGTATTGTTATAATTGTATATTTTTTGAGTTTAAACCTGAAAAATATAACCGAAATGATTTATTTAAACGATCGTTAAAGGTATTTGCCGAGTTATCTTATGATGGCTTCGTAATTGATAATTGCAGTTATAAAATAATCGAAAATGAACGGTTGGAATCTTCATCCAATAAATTAATTGATTTATCATTTCAAATAGCCGGGAAAAACCTGCATTATACTTATGAATTGAGAGAAGATCTTATTAATAAAAAGGCAAATCACAGTTACGATATAGAACACTTTTTGGTATTACTGAATAATACACTGGCTGATTTCAATTTTCAATATCGTTTTATCCTGATAAAAAATACTTCCGAATCAAAAATCCCTATACAAGAGGATAATCAATTTGCTATTTGCCGGGTGGACCAGCATATGCAGTCTTTCTTTGATTTTTCAAAATTACATGAGAAATTTTTATTTGCTCGACCACATATTCATTTCTGGCCTTCTTTATCTTATTATCAAATTCAATATGCGATATACCATTATCAAGTTTCGGGCGTATTAAATCATCTGACTGCACAAGAAATTGACAATACCTCTAATGCAGTTTTTGACAATGCTTATGGCAACTATGCTAATTTATTAAGTAGTTTTCCAAATACGGTTTCTGTAATAAAACGTTGGGAAAGGATTGAAAAACAGCCATATAGATTCTTTTTAGAATTATTAAATAAGATATCACATAATATTTTGACTTTTTATGATATTGAAGACGGCTATCCTTCCAAAGGTCCAATCGAAAAGGAAATAGAGTTTGTAGTCAGTTTTAAAATCAATAATGAAGCACATAGTTTAACATTGACAGCTTACACAGATTTTAATACTCAAATTGTTCATTACGTAAACGAAATAGTAAAAAAGAATTACCCTGACTATATGTTACATGATTTGATTAGTATGGACGTAGGAAATAACTACTATATGTTTTCGACAATAGAACAAGGAAAGTATTTAAACAAGTATAAAATATTGCAGTCTAGGCCAATATTTTAAGGATACACTATTTACAAATACAACTCCAATTCCCCCTTACCCTCACGTATCACCTCAAAATCACCCGAAGTACAATCTACTATCGTAGAGGCCACATTACCGCCATACCCGCCATCGATTACGATATCTACCTTATCCTCATACTTTTCGTAGATCAGTTCCGGATCGGTTGAGTATTCGATGATCTCGTCTTCATCGTGGATAGAAGTGGATAGGATAGGATTGCCAAGCATCTTTACAATTTCGCGGGCAATGTCATTATCAGGCACACGTATACCTACCGTTTTTTTATTGGAGCTCAACAGCTTAGGAACTTTATGACTGGCATTAAAAATAAACGTGAATGGCCCTGGCAATGCTTTTTTCAATACCCTGAAAGTGGCGTTGTCAATGGGTTTTATATAGTCAGATATATGGCTCAGATCATAGCATATAAATGAAAAATTTGCCTTTTCGGGTTTAATATGCCTGATCTGGCAAATGGCCTCTATGGCTTTGTGATTGGTAATATCACAGCCCAAACCATACACCGTATCGGTAGGATAGATGATGAGGCCGCCTTTACGCAGCACATCAACCACCTGTTCTATCGCTTTGGGGTTCGGGTTCTCAGGATAAATCTTTAATAACATATCGATCCAGCAAATATACCTTTCAATAGTGTTAAACAAGAAAGCCATTTGCAAAGCAAATGGCTTATAATTAAGTAATGTCATTTCGAACGACAGAGAGAAACCTTATACAACTTTGCATCGTGTATGAGATTTCTCTTCGTTCCTCATCGAAATGACAGGAGGAATATTACGCTTGTTTAGTCAATTGAGCGTTGATGGTCAATTTAATATCTTCACCAACTACAATTGAACCTGCTTCGGTTACACCATCCCAGGTCAAACCAAACTCTTTACGGTTTATTTTTCCTGTAATTTCAAACCCGGCTTTTGTATTGCCATAAAAATCAGCTGTTGAACCACCAAATTCTACATCAAGCGTAACTGGTTTAGTTACATCTTTAATGGTCAGGTCGCCTTTTAATGCATATTCATCATCACTTGTCTTGGTAAATGACGTTGATTTGAATTTAATGTGGGGATATTTTGCAGCATCAAAAAATTCAGCTGACTTTAAATGCTCATCACGAGCGGTTTGGGTGGTATCAATGCTATCGATGTCTATTGAAAATTCAATTTTCGCGTCAGAAAAATCTTCATTTTCTGTTTCAACTGATCCTTCAAAACTTTTAAAGAAACCGCTAACGGTTGAAATAACAAGGTGTTTTACCTTGAATTGTACTTCGGAGTGCATAGGGTCGATAACCCATTTTGTTAATGTTGCCATAACTTTAATGATTGTTTTAATAGATCAAATGTAAATAGAATATATGTTTAAACATCTATTTTTAAATTAAGTTTACAATTTGTCGACAAATTGCATAGACTTTAACCCGAAATGATGTTTTTTGTTTAGATTTTAGTGATTTAAATAGGAGGGGTATTAAATAAAAAAGCCCGTAAACGGGCTCAATATGGATATATTTTAATAAGAATCTATAATTAGCTTATAGAGCCAGTACTTCTTCTACTCTTGCAGCAGCTTCCTTAAGCAATATGGCCGAATAAACCTGCAAACCAGATTCATCGATAAGTTTCTTAGCTTCCTCAGCATTGGTGCCTTGCAGGCGAACTATGATAGGAACGTGGATATTTCCGATCTCGTTATAAGCATCAATTACGCCCTGTGCCACACGATCACAACGTACAATGCCACCAAAAATATTGATCAGTATCGCTTTTACTTTCGGGTCTTCCAATATGATATTAAAAGCAGCTTTCACTGTTTCAGCATTTGCGGTACCGCCTACATCCAAAAAGTTTGCAGGTTCGCCACCGGCCAGTTTAATAATATCCATGGTAGCCATAGCCAAACCGGCGCCATTAACCATACAGCCTACGTTTCCATCAAGCTTCACATAGTTCAGGTTTGATTTGCTTGCCTCAACTTCAGTAGCATCCTCTTCGGCCAAATCGCGTAAAGCAACAAAGTCCGGGTGACGGAACAAACCGTTATCATCCAGGTTAACCTTGGCGTCAACAGCTAATATTTTGTTATCCGATGTTTTCAATACCGGGTTGATCTCAAACAGTGAAGAATCCGTAGCATCGTATGCCTTATATAAAGCCGTTACAAACTTCACCATATCCTTAAAGGCATCGCCCGAAAGGCCCAAATTAAAAGCAATTTTGCGTGCCTGGAACGGCTGCAAACCTACTTTAGGGTCTATCTCTTCTTTAAATATCAGGTGCGGCGTATGCTCAGCAACATGTTCAATATCCATACCGCCTTCGGTTGAATACATGACGATATTACGGCCATTTGCACGGTCAAGTAATACGCTCACATAAAATTCCTTGGTTTCACTTTCGCCCGGATAGTACACATCCTGGGCCACCAATACCTTGCTTACCTTTTTGCCTTCGGGGCCGGTTTGGGGAGTAATCAATTGCATTCCTAATATGTTACCTGCCTTTTCCCTAACCTCATCCAGGTTTTTTGCCAGTTTAACACCGCCGCCTTTTCCACGGCCGCCGGCATGTATCTGGGCTTTTATTACTACCCAGCTTGATCCTAAATCTTCTTTTAATTTTTGAGCAGCGGCAACAGCCTGTTCAACAGTATCGGCAACAATGCCTTCCTGAACCCTAACCCCAAAGCTTTTTAATATGGCTTTACCCTGGTATTCGTGAATATTCATGTCTTGTGTAGAATTTGCGGTAAATCTACGATTTTGTTTCACAAAATCAGTGACGGGAGATCAGTGATCAGAGATTAGTTTTACATTGTTATGAGACATCTGCAAATTGAAAAAACAGAAAATGAAGCGAAGCAACCTTGCAACATTCCAATCTTACAACATTTCGACAACTAATCACTAAATTTGTACAATGCTCAGAGCCAAATCCATCTGCAAATCATACGGACAGCTTCAAATATTAAAGGGTGTTGACCTGGAGGTAAGAAAAGGCGAAATAGTAACCATTGTTGGTGCATCGGGTGCCGGCAAAAGCTCGTTGTTAAACATTCTCGGTACTTTAGATAAGCCTGATTCGGGCAAAGTATATTTAAATAATATCGAGGTAAGCCAGTTAAGCAATAAGGATATCAGCGCTTTCAGAAATCATAAGATTGGTTTCATATTCCAGTTTCATCATTTACTGGCAGAATTTAATGCTATTGAAAATGTGTGTATCCCTGCCCTGATAGCGGGCAAACCGCGTGCAGATGCTGAAAAAAGAGCTACCCAGTTACTTGAAAAATTAGGTTTAGGCGAGCGGTTGCAGCATAAGCCCAATCAACTATCGGGCGGCGAACAGCAAAGAGTGGCTGTGGCCCGTGCACTGATCAACAAGCCAGCGCTTATTTTTGCGGATGAGCCATCGGGTAATTTGGATTCGACCAATGCCAACGAGTTGCATGAGTTGTTTATTAAGCTGCGGGATGAGTTTGATCAGACGTTTGTGATCGTTACCCACAACGAACACCTGGCCGATTTGTCTGATAGGAAAGTTTTAATGAAAGACGGTTTAATTGTTCAATAATTTATAGTGTATACCCTAATTACAGCAGCCAATTCATCGCAGGCATATAAGCTGAAAACCAAATTGAATTCAGACCATATTTTATTAGGGGATTACCTGGAATTGCCCGACCTTTTAGTACAATCGGGGAAGATGCTGAAATTACCCAACCCTCAAACCATTGCCTACACCCACGAGATGCTTGCGTTATGCCTCGACAGGAGCATTGATACAGTGTATGCCTTGCGCAAACAGGAGCAGCAATTGCTATTGGAGGCTGCGCAATTATTTTCTGAGTATGATATAAAAATACAGGTAGCAGAAGATGAAATATAGCGATATAGATTCCCATGTAAACGCTTTTATATTTGAGCTGGATGATGTGCTTTATCCTGAGGAAGATTATTTATTCCAGGTTTACTATCTTTTCACAGCGTTTTTGGAATATACTGAATTGATAGACGCCAAAGAGGCAACTAATTTGATGATAGACACGTATTTATCAAAAGGGAAGGAGGATGTGTTTGATGTGCTGAAGGAAAAGTTTGGGATAGATGAAAAATACAGATTTAATTTTAACCATTTAAATAAAACAGCCCAGCTACCGCTCAAATTATTGCTTTACCCGGGTATGCTTACCTTACTCCAGGAGATCGTGATCGACCGTAAAAATATATTTGTTGTAACCAATGGGAACCCTGAGCAACAACTAAATAAGATCAAACAAACCGAATGGAACGGCCTTGAAAACTACCTGACTTGTTATTTTGCAGACGAGATCGCTCCTAAACCTGAAACAGATTGTATTGATTTATTAATAAAAAACCATAATTTACAACGCCGAAATATCCTGATGATAGGAAATTCAGATACGGATTTGCGATGTGCCGAGGCCTGCGGAATAGATTATTTAAAACAAAGTGAATTTTAACAAGTCTGGCTATAACATATTATCGTACATTTCGTTAACATTTAAATATTTTCGAAAACAAAGCATACTTAATTAATTAATATGAAAAAATTATTTTACTTTTTATTTGTAATTTCTGGCTTTATCCTTTCTGGTTGTCATAAAGACAAGAAGCCCAACTCGCTCGACCTGGTAAAGGACTCCGTGTTTTATTATGCTAAGGAAGATTATCTATGGTATGCCTCATTGCCAAGCTATGAGACCTTTAAACCGAGATCGTATACCGGCGCTGATGATATAACTGCGTTGACTAGTGAGCTTGATGCGATCTCACAAATCCCTATCAATCCGGCAACTAATAAGCCTTATGAATATTATGACGGTACTTCGGCAAAATATTCCTTTATCGATGATGGAACTGTTTCAGATGAGTTAAATGGTGTTCAGGGTAATTTTGGCTTTGCACCTTTATATAACGAAATTAATGACCTGCGTATTAAATATGTTTATCCGGGCTCACCAGCCGACTTAGCCGGAATAAAACGCGGTTACCAGATAACCAGCATTAATGGGAGAACAAATATTTCCTATGATACAGACGGATATGGAGACAACTCAGGCAATAACCTGAAATTTGTGATCAACGCTTATTCTAATAGCAATTCCATTTCGATGACTTTGCTTAAACCCGATGGTTCTACACTTACGGTAACCAATATGAATGTTACCAATTATACTGTAAATCCTGTTTTAAAAAGTGCGGTGTATGACCAGGGTAATGGCCATAAAGTTGGCTATATCGTTTTCAATAGCTTTACCTCGGGTGCCAATGCTAATCCAAAATTAGATGCAGCATTTGGCAATTTTATAGCAAGTGGAGTAACCGACCTGGTAGTTGATCTGCGCTATAATGGAGGTGGTTATGTTTCTACAGCTGAATATATTGACAATTTAATCGTTCCAACGGCCAGTTCAGGAACATTGATGTATAATACCTATTACAATGATATATTAACAACTGGTAAAGAGAGCTTACTTAAAAACCAGGTGCGTAAAGATCCATCAACAGGCGAAGTGTATAATTATGGTCAATTTAGCTATACGGTAGCGGATAACGCTGTCAATTTTACAAAACGCCTTAATTTGAATGTTAACCGGGTGTTCTTCATCATCACCGGTTCAACAGCATCGGCAAGCGAATTAACTATAAATAACCTTCGCCCGATAATGGATGTGCAATTTATAGGCTCACAAAGTTATGGTAAGCCAGTTGGCTTTTTTGATATCGATATCAACAAGTATCAAATGTATATACCTGAATTCTCTACCAAGAATTCTGCTAACCAAGGTGATTATTATGCAGGATTTACACCTAACACAGCCGGCTATCCCGGTGTACAGGATTATGATGATGTAACCAAAGAATTTGGTGACCCAACTGAAATCTTATTGGCACATGCATTAAACTACGTAAAAAATGGAACGTATACCTTAAGTATACCAGTTATCCAAAGCCTGGCAAGCAAACGCACCACTTTTTCGGTGCAGGCGCAGAATAAGTTAGCAGTAAAAATGGATAAACATAAATTTAATGGATTGGTATTCGACAAGAAGTTGAAGCTGAAAAGATAATTCTATCTTAAAATAAAGGCTGAAGCCGAAAGCAAGAGGTATTAACGCTTTAAGCTTTCGGCTTTTTGCTTTGAGCTTAATCTGCCAGTTCCCGAAGATCAACCGGTACAACCCGTGATATACCCTGTTCAACCATTGTCACACCATAAATTACATCAGTGCTGGCAATGGTTCTTTTGTTATGAGATACGATGATAAATTGCGATTGGCCCGAGAACTCGCGGATGATGATATTGAATTTATCAATGTTGGTATCATCCAGAGGAGCGTCCACCTCATCAAAAATACAGAATGGCGCAGGTTTCAACAGGTAAAGGGAAAACAGGATGGCGGTAGCGGTTAGTGTTTTTTCGCCGCCGGATAACTGGTTAATGGATAAAGGGCGTTTCCCTTTTGGCCGGGCAATAATATCAATATCAGATTCCAGCGGGTTTTCTGGATCAACGAGGATCAGGTCGCAGGAGTCTTCTTCATTAAACAAGGAACGGAACACTTTGATGAAATTCTCGCGTACGTTGGTAAATGCCAACATGAATTTTTCCCGGGCGGTATCGTCAATTTCCTGGATGGTTGCCAATAGTGAGGTTTTTGCTTCGTTCAGGTCCTTTTTCTGCGCTTGTATAAACTCGTACCGCTGGTTCATTTCATTATAAGCATCCACAGCCATAGGGTTGATCGGCCCGAAATCATCCAACTGTCTTTTTAGCTTTTCTGTTTTTTCGCGCAGATCAGCCTCATTCTCGTTTTCCGGTGGCTCGGCATCCAGTAACTCGTTGATATCTATATTAAATTCAACGGAAAGGCGCTCCTTTAAAGCATTCAGATCCAGCTTTAAATTGTTCTTCTGATCTTTCAGCTCATTTTCTATAACCTCGGCCTGGTCTTTTTTGCGCCTTAAGGCAGTTATTTCAGTTTCAGTTTCGGCTATCTTTTCGCGCCAACTGTAATAATCCTGTTCGGCTTGTTGCGTGGCTTTTTCCAGTTCTTCTTTCTGACTGTACATCTCCAGCAGGTCGTCATCCGAATGACCGGCCTGTGCCAGATTTTCACTGATAGCCAGTTTTACCTTTTCCAGTTCGGAACTATTTTGGGCGATACGGGTTTCCAGGTTTTCTTTTTGACTCTCCCGGTAGTCCATATCTTTTACCAGGCCTGAAACCTTATTCTGCTGCTGATGAAACCGGATATTTTCCTGGTTGTAAGCATTGGATTGTACAGATATGTACTCGTTCAACTCATTAAAGGCGCCTTGTTTATCCGCCAGCAGATCGCTTTGAATTTGTTTTTGAGTTTTTAGCTCAGCCACAAGTGGCTGCAGTTTAAGCGTTTCATCTTTAATGCCGGCTACTTTTTGCGCGATATCTTCTTTCCGGTTCCGGCTATTTTCAATAAATGCCTGGTATTGTTCCTGCCGGGTTTTAACCGTTATTAATTCAGTATTTAAGCGGTTTAAATCCTGCTGTTGCTGGTTGATCTGTTCTTTTTTACCGGACGATCTGAATGCTGAAAGTTTACTTTGCAACTCTTCCGAACGGCTTTTCAATTCGCTAAGCCGGCTATCAACAGATTTGATCTCTTTAGAAAGATTCTCCAAATTCTTCACCCGGCCTATACGCTTGCCTTCAAATAAGCCTACCGAACCGCCAGCCATGGTCAGTTTTGATTTGTTAAATTTTCCGCTCTTGCCAATCAGCACTACATCACCATGGACAGCTGTATTATTAAGATCATTTTCTGTCGAATCGTTTACCAGGTAAACGTTTTTTAATAAATGGGTACACAGATTTTGATAGCGTTTATCTACCTCTATCACACTTAATGCGGGCACAGCCGCCGCAGCCAAACTTTCTCCTGATGAAGGTGATTCATTAGTATAATTACTCAGTACAAAAAACTGCGCCCTGCCTTTTGACGAATTACTGAGCAGGTTGATTGCCGAGATGGCCTCATCATAATTCTCAACCACGTAATAATTCATTAGCGGTTCAAGGTAATTCTCAATGGCTACCCGGTATTCTTCACGACAAAAAAGTATGTCACTGAACAGGGGGGCGTTTTTGGCCCAGTCGCTGTTCTTTTTTAGGAAACGGATAGATTCCGGGAAACCTTCCAGGTTGTCCACCATGCTTTTGGTCAGGTTATACTCGTTTTGCTTCGCATCAAGCTTCCTGCTTTCCTGTATAATGGTTTCTTTTATAGTACCTGATTCGATTTCTGTATCCTTAATTTGGTTCTGCAGCTTATTCTCAAATTCGACAATAACCTGCAGTTCCTTTTCCATGGTTTCAGAGCGGTTCTGCAGTTCCGCAACCACCTGGTTGAAGTGGGAAAGTTCAGCTTCCTTATTGGTCGCATCCTCCATATTTCGCTGGCTTTCCTGTTCCAAAGCCTGCTGTTGTATTATTAGTATCTCAAGGTCCTTTTCGGTTTTGTATATCTGGTTTTGTAAGCTGTTGTTAGTGTTGGTGATCTCATTCAATTCAGCACGTGCCGAACCTTGCTGAACCCTTAATTCATCAACAGCTAATTTCAGATCGCTAACCAAAGTATGCACGGCTTGCAGATTTTCATCTTCCTGCGCTTTCTCTTCGGCTAGCCGCTTGATGTTATAAAAAACATGGTTCAGCTGATTGCGGTCACGCTCCAATTCTTCACTTAATCGGCCTTCCTTATCCTGTTGAAATTTTAACTGTTCGTTCTTTATCTTCTTCTCATTCTCATAAGCCCTGATCTTCGAAACAAACTCATTGGTAGCTTTTTGTTGGGTCGACAGATTTTTTTCGCGCGTCAGGCTATCTGTCTTCTGCTGCTGCAGGGTGGCTTCCAGCAGATCAATTTGAGCCACTATGCCTAATTTTTCTCCCCGTTGTTTTTGCTCCTGATCATCAATTTTATTCAACGACTCGCTGAATGAGATGATCCTGAATGATGCCAGCATAATGCTAAGCGTTTTATACTGCTCTCTTAGGCGATAGTAACGCTCGGTTTTTTTTGCCTGGTTCTCCAGGGTTTTCAGGTTCTTTTCAATTTCCGACAGCAAATCCTCAACACGTTCCAAATCAGCTTCGGTATCCTTCAGCTTATTAAAGGTTTGTTTTTTGCGGAGCTTATATTTAGATATGCCCGATGCCTCCTCAAACAAATTACGCCTCGAACCTTCTTTATTAGCGATGATCTCGTCGATCATCTTTAGCTCAATAATAGAGTAGGAGTCGGCACCGATACCGGTATCTAAAAACAGGTCGGTAATGTCTTTTAAGCGGCATTGAACATCATTCAGCCGGTATTCGCTATCACCTGCACGGTAAAGCTTACGGGTTACAGTAACCTGCGAAAATTCGGTAGGGAGTATGTTCCTTGTGTTATCAAAGGTTAATGAAACTTCAGCAAGGTTGGCGGCTTTGCGACTTTTGGAGCCATTAAAGATAATGTTCTCCATTTTTTCTGAACGCAGCATACGGGTGCTCTGCTCACCAAGTACCCACCGGATAGCGTCTACCACATTTGATTTGCCGCAGCCATTCGGGCCGACAATAGCTGTAACACCCTCATTAAAGTGGATAGTTACCTTGTCGCCAAAACTCTTAAAACCTTTGATCTCTAAACTGCTAAGCTGCATTTTTTATGTGCTGAAAGCCGAAAGCAAAAAGCTTAAAGCAGATGAAAGAGGCTTTCTGCTTTAAGCTTTTACCTTTGGACTTATACAAATATTTCGCCTTTTAAATAAGTAACGGCATTGCCGCTCATTTGCACCCTGTCACCTTTGTTCTCGCACCATAGTTCTCCTTTGCGGGCCGATAGCTGGTAGGCATGAAGCTTATCTTTTCCTAATTTATTGGCCCAGTAGGGTATTAGGTTACAATGTGCTGAACCAGTAACCGGATCTTCGGGTATGCCGGCGCCGGGCGCAAAAAAGCGGGAAACAAAGTCAACATCTTTACCAGGAGCGGTAACAATTACACCTACAGTATCCAGTTTGGTCAAGGCAAACAAATCAGGTACGATATCTACAATGTCATCTTCCGTTTCATAAACCAAAAAGTAATCACGGGATCTGTAAGCTGCCAAAGGCATTTTTTCACTCATGGCTTCGGCCAATCCGTTGGGCAACTCGATTGGGATGGGTGGCCTCGATGGGAAATCCATGGTATATTTATCGCCATCTTTTTTAACAGTCAGCGTGCCGGCCTTTACGGTTTCAAAATGGATAACATTTTCCTTATGGCCTAACTCAGTAAAGATAATATGGGCAGAGGCCAATGTTGCGTGGCCACAAAGATCTATCTCATATTCCGGAGTAAACCATCTTAATTTATAACCTGTATCGTTTTTTACAAAAAAAGCAGTTTCGGCCAAATTATTTTCAGCCGCTATCTTTTGCATGGTTTCATCAGGAAGCCATTCATTGAGCGGGCAAATAGCAGCAGGATTGCCGCCAAAAAGTTTATTTGTAAAGGCATCAGCCTGGTATATAGGGATTGTCATAAGATCAAGTACTATAAATTTAACGATTGCTAAATTACTTTTTATTAGCAATTAATAAAAGAAATGGATCATCGTATAATCAAAAGCCAGCCCGATAATTTGGGAAGATCATCTTCGTGCAGATCAACGATATAATAATACGTTCCGGCAGGTAACTTACTGCCATTACGGGTGCCATTCCAGGGCTTACCATAGCCATTACTTTCAAATACTGCCTGGCCATTGCGGGTATAAACGTTGACATGGGCTTTGGGGTAATTATCGATATTTTTGATAGTCCAAAGTTCATTTACCCCATCGCCATTCGGTGTAAAGGTGTTGGCTATAGTTATTTTTTTATAAACCCTTACAAAAACGCTGCTCGTTCTTTCACCGCAACTCACGTTGGATACAACATGCAGCGTATAAGTAATGTCATTTGGCGAGTTCATTGTTGGTGTTAACGATGAGGGATCATCCAGGTATTCGGATGGTGTCCAATAGGTAGTTATCTCATCACCCGCAGCAGTGCCGTTCAGTTTGGCGGTTTCTCCTTCGAACATTTTTATGGTTTTCCCTGCATTGGCCATCGGTCGTTTAATTACTTTGACAGTTATCGATGCTGATGGGGAAACATCTGTACATCCATCATTCCGTACAGTTACCGTATAAGTTGTGGTGACACTGGGGTTGGCTATCGGGTTGGCGATGTCCGCATGATCCAATCCTTCAGCGGGTGACCATTGGAAGCGGGTGGCATTTTTAGTCTGAATGGTGATTGGTATCGCATCCCCCGCGCAAATGCTAACATCGCTAAGCGGACTTATTGTCGGCGACTGGTAAACTTTAACCGTGGTGGTTGCAAAAGCAGGGCAGTTATTCCTGCTTATCCTTACCGTATAATCACCATCAAAACGGGGATCGGCGTTATAGCTGACAACAGGACTATTTTCGGTAGAAGTATAATTATTGGGACCGGTCCACAAAAAATTATCTCCGCCGGACGCGCTGAGTTGTATCGAATGCCCAGCGCATGCACTGGTATTGGCGGGAACAGTTATTATGGGTGGCGGGTATACATTAATTGTAAGCGGAACCGAGAAGATCCGGCAGCTTTCAGCCCCGGCTTTTGGGCCACTCAAAACACCTATTCTGTACTGGTATTTCCCTTCTTCTGCATCAGGGATGGTTACATCAAGGCTAAGGGTTGTTGCACCGGGAATATCCTGCCAGCCACTTCCATTATTTTTCTGCCATTGGAAGTTTGGATCGGGATATCCCTGTTGGGCTGCTACTAATGTATAGCTTAGATTATCCTTTACACAGGCATTTTTATCGGCAGTGTTACCCAAAGTTTCAAATCCAACCTGCACCAGCGGCCCGCATGGACTGAAGGTGATATCATCCATAGCGATGTCATTACCAAAACCGCCACCGCCATTATTGATCATTTTAACCACGATATCCTCACCATCAGCCGGTGAGGTAAAATAAGTACCGTATTGTATCCAGGTTGGCTCTTCGGTTTCGGGAATGTCTTTCGTGTTGTACGGTGGACTCAAAACCTTCCCGCTTGCGGTTTCAATAGTAAAAGTAATATTGGGCAGCGAAAAGTCTTTCGTTGCAGGTATTAAACGCACCAGGTTCATGATCCAGGCGGCAAACTGGTAAGTGGTATTAGGGCATAATTTGCTGCCGCTAACTTTGTATGTGTAAAATACGCTTGGTTCAATGGTGCCGTTCGCGGTCATAAAATAGCCGTTTGGATCGCCTGTATGGTCATGGCTCATGGCCTGCCAGGTACCGCCTTTGCAAGAAGGGCCTAAATAATTTACGATGTCATACTCGCCCTCTTCACCACCGCAGGCATGATTTACATATTTTAAAGTGGTAAACCCATCCGGCAGGGCAGGGCCGACACTAATCGGATTGCTGCCTGCCCCAAAGGTTTCATTTATAATAGGCGCGCCTAAACTGCCGGTACAAGTTTGTGCATTCGCGTCAAAGGCAAAAAAAGTTATTAAAAGAAATGGAATTAATATACTTAGAAACGGACGCATTAGATTGAATTACGCACGATGAAAATATAGAATAAATCTCACAATACCGCTAAAACAATCATACAAGCATATTTTGCAAAAAAGAATAAAAAAGAGCCCCGGCATTTTTTAAAATACCGGGGCTCTTTAGTCTTATTTTGAAGCTTTATTACCCCAAATATGATTTCAGGATCTTGCTCCTTGAAGTATGCCTTAAGCGTTGCAAAGCTTTGTCTTTTATCTGCCTTACACGTTCGCGTGTCAGGTTAAATTTTTCACCTATTTCTTCCAGGGATAGTGGATGATTGGTACCCAAACCAAAGAATAATACAATGATCTCGCGTTCACGCTCAGTTAATGTAGAAAGTGAACGTTTTATTTCTTCGGATAATGATTCGTTGATCAGGATAGAGTCGGTATTTGGCTCCTGGTTTTCTAATACATCAAGCAAGGTGTTTTCTTCACCCTGCACAAATGGAGCATCCATAGATACATGGCGGCCTGAATTACTTAAAGTATCAGATATTTTATCAACTGTAGTTTCCAGCATGTCGGCCAGTTCTTCAGGAGAAGGCTCACGCTCAAATTCTTGTTCTAATTTTGAAAATGCTTTGCTGATCTTACTTAATGAACCTACCTGGTTTAATGGTAAACGAACAATACGCGATTGCTCGGCGATAGCCTGTAAAATGGATTGACGTATCCACCATACAGCGTAGGATATAAATTTGAAGCCTTTGGTCTCGTCAAAACGCTTTGCGGCCTTTATCAAACCTAAGTTACCTTCGTTTATAAGGTCACCTAAGGTAAGTCCCTGGTTTTGATATTGTTTTGCTACCGAAACAACAAAACGTAAATTTGTTTTTGTTAACCTTTCCAGTGCGGCCTGGTCACCTTCTCGTATTTTCTGAGCTAAAATTACTTCCTCTTCGGCTGTGATCAAGTCAACCTTACCAATTTCGTGAAGATATTTATCGAGCGATTGCGACTCACGATTGGTAATGGATTGGGTTATTTTGAGTTGTCTCATCTATTTTTATTACCTCAATTCTTACTTTAGAATAGAACGTGCAAAGCTATAAAATTGTTATGAAAAAATAACAACGAAATATATCTTTACATTTTAATTAAAATGTATTGTATTTATAGTTAATTAACAGGGTTTTACGCCTGTTTTTATAGCTCATTTAGCCTGAATGTATCCTTAACTCTTATCCCTTTTTCGGTCTGTTGCAACGTGCAACATTCGTTGACCGGATCGTGTTCAAAATACAGAATATATTCGTTTTCCAAGGCCTCGTTTAAAAATAATTTCTTTTCATTAAGCGTGGTCAAAGGAAACATATCATAAGCCATAACATAGGGGATAGGCAGATGCCCTACAGATGGCAGCAGATCAGCCATATACAATATATTTTTCCCCTTATAACTGATAAGAGGAAGCATCATGGCTTCCGTATGCCCCGAGACAAAACGAACGTTGAAATTATCGGTAAACTGAACACCATCTGCAGTATCAATAAACTTTAGCCGCCCGCTTTCCTGTATGGGTAAAATATTTTCTTTTAAAAATGATGCTTTTTCGCGTTCATTTGGATATACGGCCCAATCCCAATGTTTTTTGTTACTCCAGTACGTTGCGTTTTTAAAAGCAGGGGTCAATTGATCTCCATCGCGTTTAACAGCCCCGCCCACGTGATCAAAATGCAGGTGCGTTAAAAACACGTCAGTAATATCATTACGATTGAAACCATGTTTTGCCAATGACGAATCAAGTGATGCATCGCCATGCAAATAATAATGGCTGAAAAAACGGGCATCCTGCTTATCTCCGATGCCGGTATCGATCAGTATCAGCCGTTTGCCGTCCTCAACCAACATGCAACGCAGAGCCCAGGTGCAAAGGTTATTTTCATCAGCCGGGTTGGTTTTGTTCCATATAGATTTGGGGACAACGCCAAACATGGCGCCGCCGTCTAATTTAAAAAAACCGGTATCGATGGTAAAGAGGTTCATGGTTGATGGTTCATAGTTCATAGTTAATGATTCATAGAAGGATAGCCAATAGCTACCATGATCTATGAACCATGAACTATAAGCCTTCTACAAATGTATACACTCTCCGTAAGCTTCTGCAGCTGCTTCCATCACAGCTTCGCTCATGGTAGGGTGAGGGTGAACAGATTTGATGATATCATGGCCGGTAGTTTCCAGCTTGCGGGCGGTAACCACTTCGGCTATCATTTCGGTAACATTATGCCCCAGCATGTGAGCGCCCAGGAACTCGCCATATTTGGCATCAAAGATCACTTTTACGAAACCATCTTTTGCCCCTGCTGCTGATGCCTTGCCCGATGCCGAGAATGGGAATTTCCCAACCTTGATCTCGTACCCAGCTTCTTTAGCAGCTTTTTCGGTATATCCAACCGAAGCGATCTCAGGCATACAATAGGTACAGCCCGGTATATTATTATAATTTAGTGGTTCCGGGTTTAAACCGGCTATTTTTTCAACGCAAATAATCCCTTCGGCGGAAGCTACGTGTGCCAGTGCCTGCCCTTTTACGATATCGCCTATGGCATAAACGCCATCTACATTGGTTTTGTAGAAATCATCAACCAACACTTTTCCTTTATCGGTTTTAACGCCATTTTCTTCAAGGCCGATACCTTCGAGATTAGTGCTGATACCAACTGCAGATAAAACAACCTCTGCTTCCAGTGATTCTGTGCCTGTAGCGGTTTTTACACTTACTTTGCATATATCGCCGCTGCTGTCAACAGACTCAACTGTTGAACTGGTCATGATGTTGATGCCTTGTTTTTTAAGTATGCGGTTCAATTGTTTTGAAACATCCTCATCTTCTAAAGGAACAATATTGTCCAAAAATTCCACAACAGTCACTTTAGTACCGATTGAATTGTAGAAATAGGCGAACTCTATCCCGATAGCGCCAGATCCAACCACGATCATAGATTTAGGCTGTTTAGGCAGATTCATTGCCTGGCGGTAACCGATCACTTTTACACCATCCTGTTTTATGTTAGGTAACTCGCGCGAACGGCCACCTGTAGCCAATATGATATTTTTAGCCGTATAATCTTTAGTAGCACCGTCATTACCTGTTACGGTTACCGTGCCTTTTGATTTAAGCTTGCCGGCACCCATTAACACTTCAATCTTATTCTTTTTCATCAGGAACTGAACACCTTTGCTCATTCCATCAGCCACACCGCGGCTTCTTTTAATCACCGACTCAAAATCAACTTCACCGCCTGATACCTTTATACCATAATCGGCAGCGTGATTCATATATTCAAATACCTGTGCGCTTTTTAATAAAGCCTTGGTAGGAATACAACCCCAATTAAGGCAAATACCCCCCAACGACTCCTTTTCAACTATCGCGGTTTTTAAACCAAGTTGTGAAGCACGTATGGCAGCCACATAACCCCCGGGGCCAGACCCTATAACAATTAAATCGTAGTCCATAGTTTTTTAATGCTTTTTGAATTTGATGCCAAAGCTAAGTAAAAAGGGGGGAATGCAAAAGCCTCTTGTGTCAGCCGAATATTGAATTATAGCATATAAAATCTACCAGAAAAGTAGGTTAACTAAAGGTTTAAAAATCAGACATTTATGCGAATGTCACAAAACTATTACAGTTATATTAAATTATTGCATGCTTAGAAGGTTAAATGTTGAAAAATATATAATAAATCTTAATACTAAATTAACATTGGCAATGAAGCCATTAGCTATCTTTGCCGCACATTAGCACAATTGAAACTTCAATAATTAACAAAAACAAACAACGAGTATGAGGAAGTATTTACTTTTATTTTTAATCGCAGTGTTTGCTGTCAATTCAGTTGCCTTCGCTCAGGAGAGTGGAAAATTAATTAAAGGCAGACTGCTTGATGCGCAAACAAAAGACCCCCTTATTGGTGCAACCATTACAGTTAAAGGCACAACAAAAGCAGTCGCTGTATCATTGGATGGAACCTTTAAGATCAGTGTGCCTGAAGGTACAACTACCCTGGTATGTTCTTTTATCGGGTATGTGCCAAAAGAGGTACAGATTATAGGAAATGATCTTGGTGTGATCACCCTTGATCCTACATCGGCTTCTATGAAAGAAGTTAATATTACAGCAAACCAATCATTGGCAATTAACAGGCAAACGCCTATTGCCGCTTCATCTGTAGGTAAAGTATACATTGAAGAAAAAGGTGCCGGCGCTGAATTTCCTGAACTTTTAAAGGCTACTCCGGGTGTAATGACCAGTAAGCTTGGTGGCGGTTATGGCGACTCGCGTATAAATATCCGTGGTTTCAGCAGCAATAACGTTGCTCTCTTAATTAACGGGCTTCCTGTTAATGATGTTGAAGCAGGTAAAATTTACTGGAACGACTGGGCAGGCCTTGCCGATGTAACTACATCTATGCAGGTTCAGCGTGGCTTGGGTGCATCAACAGCGGCAGTACCCTCATTAGGTGGTACCATCAATATTACTACGATGAGCACTGAAGCACAACCGGGTGGTACTGTATCTCAATCCATAGGTAGTAATAACGCGTTAAAAACGTTAGTATCCTACTCAACCGGTTTAAACGATAAAGGTTGGGCATCTTCTTTCTTGCTTTCAAGGAGTAAGGGCGATGGTTACGCACAGGGATTATATTATACCGGGTATAGCTATTTTGCCAATATATCAAAGGTATTGAGCCCATCGCAAACTTTATCTTTAAGTATAATGGGCGCTTCCCAGAATCACGGACAGCGTTATTCCTATAATACTATTAATACATACCGTGCTGCCCCACAAGGTATCAATTATAACTCTGATTTCGGATATCTTAACGGGCAACTGGTAAGTGCCGAACAAAACTTTTATAACAAACCATTGGCCTCTCTGAACCATAACTGGAAGATAAACGAAACCTCTTCGCTTTCAACAGAACTTTATGCTTCTTACGGTACCGGTGCCGCAGTTTATTTAGCAGGCTCAACAACAGGTTTGGTTGCGGGCACTACAGTAAACCCAGTACCACGCACCGGAAATACTTATTCGCCCATAAGTTTTGATCAGATTACCAAAAATAATCAGGCAAACATAGATGGCTCTTCAAGCACCTATTTGCAAAATGCAGAAAATGACCACAAGCAATATGGTTTATTAAGCACTTATAAAAAAAAATTATCTGATAATATTAATTTCTTAGCCGGTGTTGACCTTAGATATTATGAAGGTGAGCATTTTAACAAAGTGAATGACCTGCTCGGCGGAAATTACGTTATAGATGCATTAAGCACCAGTAAAACCAGTCCTGCCGGAAATATTAATAATCCTAATGGACATATTGTTACTGATGGTAAATTCAATAATGATTACCGTTATGAAATTGGTTCGGAAGGTGTATACCTGCAAAGCGAATATGTTAAAAATGACCTTTCTGCCTTTGTCGCATTGGCAGTTAATAATACCAGCAACAGAAGGGTGGACTATTTTGACTACTTATCCAGCGACCCCAATCGTACCAGTAAATGGGTTAACTTTTTGGGCTACCAGGCTAAAGGTGGTGCCAACTACAACTTAGATAATCAAAGCAATATTTTCGCCAACATAGGTTATGTACAAAGGGCGCCTCTTGTTGCTTCGCTCTTTTTAAATAAGAAAAACGATATTAACCCTAATGCAATCCCTGAAAAGTTGTTAAGCTATGAGTTGGGTTATGGTTTTCGCAGTTCCATGTTCAGCGCTAACGTAAACCTGTACAGGTCTACTTATAAGGACAGGTCAAAAGTGACTGTTCAAACAGATGCTAATACCGGTGCGTTCTCTACCATCAATATTTCAGGATTGAACGAAGTACACCAGGGTATTGAAGTTGACGCGAAATTACGCCCTATAAAGGATGTTACTTTTAGCGGTATGCTTTCTGTAGGTGATTATCACTACTTAACTAATACTGGCCCGGCGCAAGTTACTTCTGATAATGGCCCTACCGCCAACCAGGCTTCACTGCTGCTTAAAGGGAAAAAATTAGGTGAATTTGGTACAGCAAGTACAGGAGCACAAACTACAGCTGCTTTAGGTTTGGACGTAAATGTGTTGCCCCAGGTTAAATTAGGTGCAAATTATAACTACTATGCACGTTATTATGCATCTTACGATCCTACAAAGATGATATATACATATAAGGATGGTAAGGTTACTTTTGATCCCACTGCTTATAAACCATACCAGTTGCCTAATTTTTCCACCCTTGATCTGAATGTTGTTTTCAGGTTTAAACTGGGCGGTATGGATGCGTCGTTTATTGGCAATGTATACAACGTGCTTAATACCGAATATCTGGCTGACGCTTTTGAAACTGCTCCTTCAAATGACGGTTTTGTAACGAGGACAAATAAACTAGGTGTATGGTATGGTTCCGGCAGATTGTATATGACTACGTTAAAAATTAAATTTTAATAAACTTTAAAAAGAGTTTCATGAAAAAGATACATTATTTACTTGCATTTATCTTAGCTGCAACAGCTTTAAGTGCCTGCAATCCGATGGATAGTACCTATAAACAGTTAGGCGACCTGCCAGTGCCAACGGCTCCCCCGGCAACGGTTACTATTACCTTAGCCGCGGCTGATTATGGTTTGCTGCCGGCAACCGATTATGCTAAAACCAGCTTGTCCTATAAAACGCAGGATGATGCTGCGGTGAGTATCCCAACTATCTTGGCTGCTAAATATCCCGGATATTCGGATAAATCTACAGCGAATGTAACTTATGCAAATTCACCTGCTAAAGTTGTCGTTGCTGATACCACATTTGCCAATGTAGCGTATACATTAACGGATGCAGATTATAATAACAGTTTTAAGGATTTCAGTGCATCACAGGTATTGAGTTGGCTGCTAACTAAATATCAAAATCCACTTCCCAATCAGTTGGCTTTATTAACTTTTAACTATTATGAGAGCGGTGTAATAAGTGTTGCAACCCAGTCATTTTTATACTTGAACGGCGCATGGAAAAAGATATATACCATTTCCCCTGCACAATACACGTCCATTGGTAAAGGAGGCACGTTTAATGATTTCAGTTCATCAGACAATGCCAATCTCCAGGGCTATTTTAATACATTCTTGAAGGTGGACCCAGCTGTTGCGTCTACTGCCAAAAAATATGACATTCAATATGTGAGTTTCAAATATTTCGCAACGAACAACTTCCAGCGTGTAAAACCGTTGACTTTTGATGGCGCCAACTGGGTAGTTACACCTATAGATGTGGCTTCGCCGCTTGCATTTCTAAAAACAAATGGCGTTTGGGTTGCTGATAATACGGTAAATTACACCCTGATAGCTGCTGATTATACTTTAATAGCAAACATACCAGGTGTAGCAAGTGCAGATGCTATAGATAATCTAAAAGCGCATGGCAATTTCAGCCTAATAGGCGCTGCGTGGACAGACGATCAGATCAATGCCGGTATTGTTGCGGTATTAAAATCTAAATATCCAGCCGCTGTTGCAAACCAAAAGTTTGTTATTACTTATTCTGCGTATAATGGCGCAACTATTAGTGTAACGAAAACCTTCCAGTACGATGGAACAAATTTCAACAAAATATAATAACTGAACTTTGATCCATAAAAAAGGCTCCCTGATTCGATCGGGGAGCCTTTTTTTATGACGTCAATTTTAATTATAAATGAACTCTCCAAATTCTGATGTCACTGTTACTTGTTTCTTCTCAGCAGCTTCAACATGGCCTATGATTTGAGCATCCACACCAAAGCTTTGAGATATCGCTATCAGATCAACAGCTATTTCCTGTGGTACATACAACTCCATACGGTGCCCCATATTAAATACCTTATACATTTCCTGCCAGCTTGTTTTTGATTCTTCCTGTATCAGCTTAAATAATGGGGGAACAGGGAACAGGTTATTTTTGATGATATGTAAATTGTCAATAAAATGAAGCACTTTGGTTTGCGCGCCTCCGCTGCAATGCACCATACCATGTATTTGTTTGCGATAACTATCCAATATCGTTTTGATGATATGCGCATAGGTTCGGGTAGGGGAAAGTACCAGTTTGCCCGCTTCAATTGAATTTCCATTACCTATATCTACCATATCAGTCAGGTTTTTACTGCCTGAAAACACAAGTTCGTAAGGTACTGCATGATCATAACTTTCCGGGTATTTGTCAGCAATGGTTTTGTTAAATACATCATGCCGGGCCGAAGTTAATCCGTTTGAACCCATACCACCATTGTATTCCTTTTCGTAGTTGGCTTTACCATATGAGGTAAGGCCTACAATAACATCTCCGGGTTGAATACGATCATTGGATATCACATCTTCGCGTTTCATGCGGCAGGTTACTGTAGAGTCGACTATGATTGTACGAACCAAATCGCCGACATCAGCTGTTTCGCCGCCGGTTGAATAAATGCCTATTCCGGCATCTCTCAATTCGGCCAATATTTCTTCGGTGCCGTTTATAATGGCAGCAATCACTTCGCCCGGTATCAAGTTCTTGTTGCGGCCAATGGTTGATGAAAGCAGGATATTATCAATAGCACCCACGCACAACAGATCGTCAAGGTTCATGATGATGGCATCCTGGGCTATGCCTCTCCAAACAGAAATATCACCGGTTTCTTTCCAGTAACTGTAAGCCAGCGATGATTTTGTTCCAGCACCATCGGCATGCATAATATTGCAGAAAGTGGGGTCGTTATTTAAAATATCAGGAACGATCTTACAGAACGCCTTTGGAAAAATACCCTTATCAATGTTTTTGATAGCATTATGTACATCATCTTTTGAGGCCGAAACACCCCTCTGATCATATCTTTGCGAAGAAATCATGGGCAAATATAATGCTTAATAACAGTTTGGAATACCAAAAGCGTTACTTTTGCAATTCTCATCTATCTTCCTATGTTAAATAATGCTATCTCCAAAGTACGACTTCATTTAAAACATTCATTTGACAGGATAAACAACGAAGAACTAAAAAGAAATATGCTGCAGGCTATACCTTTTTGGATCGCTTCCATTATAACAGGGCTTATTGCTGTACTCTATACGCGGCTTTTTTTAATGGCCGAAGGACTTACGGCATTGGTTTATCATAAACACGCCTGGCTGCTTTTTATTTTGACGCCGGTTTGCTTTCTGGTCTCCTGGTGGTTGGTCCGCCTCGCACCTTATTCAAGGGGAAGCGGCATACCGCAGGTAATGGCTGCAATAGAAATAAGCAATCCCAAAACCGAACGCAAGGTAAATAAGCTTTTGGGCATTAGAGTAATATTGGTAAAGGTGGCATCAAGCCTTGTTATGGCGATTGGCGGAGGCGCCATAGGGCGGGAGGGGCCAACCATACAAATTGCTGCATCAGTTTTTAGAAAAGTAAATCAGGTTTTACCCGCCTGGTGGCCGAAGGTCGCAAAAAGGAATATGATCATAACCGGTGCGGCAGCAGGCTTGGCGGCAGCGTTCAATACACCTTTAGGTGGAATTGTATTTGCTATAGAAGAACTGACCAAAACGCACTTCAGTTATTTTAAAACCGCTATTTTTTCATCAGTCATTATTGCGGGCTTAACTGCCCAGGGGATATTAGGGCCCTATCTTTATCTCGGTTATCCGAAGATCGATCGTCTTTCAGCCTTTATTTTTTTAGGCGTTATACTGGTGGCTATTATTTCGGGCCTGTTAGGCAGCGGTATGTCAAAATTGATATTGGTGATAATGAAATGGAAATCCCGCTTTAAATTTAATCGCGAACATATATTATATGTGGTATGCTGTGCCTTAATAATGGTTGGATTGGCGCTTTTTGTAGACTATGGCGTTTTAGGATCAGGTAAGGACCTGATGCAAAAAGTTTTGTTTACCCCTGATAAATATTCGCTATGGTATATGCCATTATTAAGAATATCGGGTTCGATATTATCATTTACCACAGGTGCCGCAGGCGGCATATTTGCCCCTGCATTGGGAGCAGGTGCAAGTATAGGTTCAATGGTATCGGGTTGGTTTCAGCTATCCGAAACTAATACTAATCTGCTCATTTTATCGGGCATGGTTGGGTTTTTAACAGGAGTAACAAGATCTCCTTTTACCTCTGCTATCCTGGTATTGGAAATGACCGATCGCCATAATGTGATCTTTCATCTTATATTGGCGGGTATGGTTGCCAGTTTAGTGTCGATCTTGATAGACAAGCACTCGTTGTATGATCATCTTAAGGTGCAATACATAAAAGAGTTGGAACAAGAGGATGAGAACCTGGTGAATGATATAAACAAAAACCCCGCAAATTAAAATGTTTGCGGGGTTTGGTAATTCTGTTGATGCCTGCTTATTTAATAAACAGCAATTCCCTGAACTTTGGCAATGGCCATATCGAATCATCAATTAATTGCTCCAGTTTGTCCACATGATAACGAATAGGTTGGAAGTAGGATTTTACCTTTTCATCATAATCCAATGATTTTTGGTATATATCTTCAATTGAATTGGCTTTTTTACGCTCGCTTACCATTTCCTCTACGTTAGTTTTAATAAAGTTCACGTGCTCTGATATTTGCTTAATAATATCCACTTGCGCGGTATATGAAGAAGCGTCTAAGCCAATATCCTTTAATCCTTTAACATTCTCAACCAATTTGGTTTGATAGGCAATTGCCGAAGGGATGATCACATTAGTTACCATCTCGCCGATAACCCGGGCTTCTATCTGTAGTTTTTTATAAAAGCTGTCGAGCAGTATCTCATGACGGGCATGAGCCTCCCTTTTGCTGAAAACCGCGGTATCCTCAAAAAGCAGGGCTGATTTATCAGACAAAAATGCATCAAGAGCTTTTGGCGTAGTTTTAAAGTTTGATAATCCTCTTGTTTCGGCCTCTTTTTCCCATTCCTCGCTATATCCATTTCCTTCAAAACGTATATTTTTTGATTCTTTAATATACTTCTTAATAACGATGAGCAATGCCACATCCTTTTTTTCGCCTTTTCTGATCAGTTTGTCTACATCATATTTGAACTTCTTCAGCTGATCGGCTACGATCATATTCAGGATAGTCATAGGGCTGGCCGAATTGGCAGAAGAGCCCACGGCGCGCAACTCAAATTTATTACCGGTAAAGGCAAATGGCGAAGTACGGTTACGGTCGGTATTGTCCTTTAATATTTGTGGTATTTTAGGGATACCCTGCCATAGCAATGCATCATCCTTTATTTTTTTACTGATCCTGGAGGTTTCAATTTCATCCAATACATCACTCAACTGGCTACCCAGGAAAATAGATATAATAGCAGGAGGGGCCTCATTAGCTCCAAGGCGGTGATCATTATTTACCGATGCGATGGAGGCTCTTAGCAGATCGGCATGTTCATATACAGCTTTAATGGTATTCACAAAAAAGGTAAGGAACATCAGGTTGTTTTTGGGTGTTTTACCCGGCGACAACAAGTTTTTACCCGTATTAGTGATCATCGACCAGTTATTATGCTTGCCCGATCCGTTGATGCCGGCATAAGGTTTTTCGTGCAGTAATACCTTGAAATTATGACGTTTGGCAACCCTGTCCATCAGGTCCATCAATAATTGATTATGATCTATTGCCAGGTTGATCTCTTCATATATAGGAGCGCATTCAAATTGCGATGGAGCAACCTCGTTATGTCGTGTTTTTAGTGGAATGCCTAATTGCAGGGCCTCTGTCTCCATATCCTGCATAAACACATAAACCCGCTCTGGTATCGACCCAAAGTAATGATCTTCCAATTGCTGGTTTTTGGCAGACATGTGCCCGAAAAGGGTACGGCCTGTTAAATACAGATCGGGCCTTGCATTAAACAAGGCGATATCAACCAGGAAGTATTCCTGTTCTATCCCTAATGACGCGTTAACACGCTCAATACTTTTATCAAAATAGTGGCATACATCTACCGCTGCCTTATCTAAAACGCTTAACGCTTTTAATAGCGGAACCTTATAATCAAGCGCCTCGCCAGTGTAGGATACAAAAACGGTAGGTATACATAGGGTGCGGCCCATAATAAATGCCGGGGAAGAAGGGTCCCAGGCGGTATAGCCCCTCGCCTCAAAAGTGTTGCGTATGCCTCCGCTTGGAAAACTGGAAGCATCCGGCTCCTGTTGTGACAGGGCATCGCCCGAAAATACCTCTATAGCACCGCCGTCAGCAGTTGGCTCAAAAAAAGAATCGTGTTTTTCTGCAGTTGTACCGGTAAGCGGTTGAAACCAATGCGTATAATGGGTTGCATTTTTACTTAATGCCCACGATTTCATTGCGGATGCAACCTGTTCTGCCATATCTCTCGGGATCGGCTCACCTCTTTCAACTGAATTAGCAACAACCTGGTATGCTTCCTTTGAAAGATACTCCTTCATTTTCCGTTTGTCGAACACATTGGCGTTAAAATAATCGGAAATTTTGTTAGAAGGCAACTTTAATTCCGGAATTGTCCTGCTAAGTACTGCCTGGAGAGCCTGAAATCGAATATTTGACATGCTTTATCGGGTTTTTATGCGGTTTAGTTCAAAAGTAAAATTATCCTTGGTAATACGGATAAGGTTTTAGTAAAATATCTTACTATTTATAAATCCATTTAACAAACTCTTGTTAAATGGGAGCTAATCGCATAAAAATAGGATAAATAGGCTCTATTTTATAAATAATGAGCTTTTAATGAGGAAAATTTAATAGAATCATCAAAATTGCACGTATAAATGGAAGAAAATTAATAAACTGATTAATTTTTAGATTAAAAAACATTTTTATTGATCTATTTTGGGTTTTTTGATTAAAAATAATGTAAAATGAAGTATATATTCATATCATTTTTTGTGAATTTCATAATTCTTTCATTTTTTGCAATGATTTAACTAAATAAAATTTGTTTTTTTAGAAAAACATACATAATTTCATAAAAAATTAATAAAATCATATTTATAATTAGGAAATTATGTGATTCTATTAATAACCAAAGGTTAATTCGGTACTTTAATTGCCTTTTTGTTGTAGAATATTATTAAAATCGTTCATATCAATCAAACTAAATTAAACAAACAATGAAAGTAAGTTTCACAAAGACCGACCTGCTCAGCAGCTTCCGACAGCTGACGCGGGAAAAATGGGCTCTTGGCGCGACAATCCTCACCGGGAAACTGATCGGCTTAGCCCTCGTATTATTAGCCATGATGACTATCCCGGGATTGCTGCCAACAGCTGCTCATGCTGCTGCGGCCCCGGCAAAACCAACAGATCTGGAAACATCTATGGTCAACTCGATCAATACGGTGTGGACATTAGTGGCTGCATTTTTAGTATTCGGCATGCAGGCAGGCTTCGTAATGCTCGAAGCCGGTTTCGCCCGCAAACGCGAAACAGTGAACGTGTTGATGGAGTGCGTTTTCGATACGTGTCTTTGCGGTATTTTATTCTACGCCATTGGATACGCATTTATGTTTGGACATGGTAACGGATTTATAGGATGGGGTGGAGCTGATGGTAAAAATTGGTTCTTCCTTCAAAACACTCCTGCTACCTACGAAGCTTATGGTATCCCGATTTTAGCACATTGGGTATTCCAATATGCGTTTGCTGATACCTGCTCCACTATAGTTTCAGGAGCAATGATCGGACGTACCAGCTTCCGTGGCGATATTCTTTACAGTATAGGTATAACTGGGTTTATTTATCCAATCATCGGTCACTGGGCCTGGGGGCCGGATGGCTTCCTGGTAACTATGGGTGCACCAGGCGGTTTGTTCCCTACTTTAGGTAATTTCTTCCGCGACTTTGCTGGTTCAACCGTTGTTCACACCATCGGGGGTATAGCTTCGCTTGCGGGTGCTATAGTGCTTGGGCCACGGCTTGGGCGTGTATTCAGACGAGACGATAAAGAGAAAGGCGGCATGCCACCGGGACATAATATGTTAGTTGCCGCTGTGGGTACATTTATTTTATGGTTTGGATGGTACGGATTTAACCCGGGCAGCACACTTTCTGCTATGGATGGCCAGGGTATCGGCCGTATCGCAGCTAATACAACCCTTGCGGCCTGTGCAGGCGGTATGACAGCTATGCTGGCCGGATTATGGTGGGGCACTACCAAAGGTAAATTCGATTTAGGATTTACTTTGAATGGCCTTTTGGGCGGACTGGTTGCTATCACATGTCCATGTTACTGGGTTAGTCCGTTTGGTGCTATTATGCTTGGTGCTATAGCCGGTTTCATAGTATTCGGCGGTATGTATTTAATTGAGTGGTTCCGTATTGATGATCCGGTTGGTGCAGTATCTGTGCACGGGTTTTGCGGTATCTGGGGAACCTTGTCACTTGGATTGTTCGCGTCAGGTCAGTATGGTGCAACCGGGGTGTTTGGCGCTGACAATAGCGCGCCAGTTACCGGTGCCTTGTACGGTGGTGGATGGAAGGTGTTCGAAGCACAGGCTATCGGTAGTTTTACTATTACCGCTGCTACTTTTATTGTAGCCATTAGCATGATGTATCTTATCAATAAACTGCCTAACCCATGGAGATTGCGTGTTGAAGAACATGGTGAAGCAGGTTTAGGTGGTCTGGATGTATTCGATCACGGTATGGAAGTTTATCCCCCTCAGGATGATGAAATCAGCTTAAGCGGTCTGTTTGATAAGGGCGTTAAATTGCCTGCAGAAGCTTAATAAGCTATCTATATATATTACTTGCGCGGTTGGTTGGCCTGTGTTTATTAACCACCGTTTGGGGCAGCCAACCGTGCAAGTTTTTCATGAATTTTTATAATAAATAATAATAGAGTTGAGCCTTTTTGACCCTTAATGGGGATAGTTTGGCCTGATAAAAGCAAAACACTTAACTAAATATATAATCATTCAACCCAATCAACTAATCATTAATCTATTAAACTATTGTCATGAAAAAAGTACTTTTACTCTTATCTTTATTTATTGTTGTCACGATGTCTGCGAAGGCCGGAACTACCGCCCTGGTAGATACCGGTAAAGTCGCTGCCCCGGCCCCGCCAGATCCGCCACTGGTATTTTCAGGTTCAGTGGACACCTATTACAAATATGATTTTTCTGGCCACAATAATATTGGGTTCCCCGGAGCGGGTGGCACCTATTTTGCAAACGAGCAAAACTCCATATCTATCGGTATGATAGACCTGGCATTGAAGAAAAAAGTTGGTAAAGCTGCCTTTGTAGGTGAACTGTCCTTCGGCCCGCGTAGCGATGCTTCGATCCCAAATTCAGGTTATCACATCCAAAATTTGTATGTTTCCTACGATGTGACCGACAAATTTAACCTGACCGCAGGTTATATGGCAACGTTCTTAGGCTACGAAGTGATCTCACCAGCAGGTAACTTCAACTATTCAACTTCTTACCTGTTTAGCTATGGCCCGTTCCAAAATGCAGGTTTCAAGGCTACTTATGCATTCTCTGATAAAGTAAGCTTGATGGCCGGTATTTTCAATAACTATTGGAACACTTATACTTCTTTTAGGCCAATTGGTGAATCAGATGCTGCATCAGGCGATGTATCAACTTTTGGCGCGCAGTTAATGGTAGCGCCTGCAAAAGGATGGACCGCTTATGTAAACTTCCTGACCGGTTCTTATTCAGGCACTGAAATCGACCTTACAACTGCCTATCAAATTACTGACGCTTTCAAATTAGGACTTAATGCAGCTTCATTTACCGCTCCGCACAATGGCGGTGGTTTTGAAGGCATAGCTTTATACCCGCAATTGGCTGTGTCAAAATCGGTTACCTTTGGTTTAAGGGGTGAATACTTTAAATTCAAACAAGGTGGCCCGGATGTTAAGTCGTTTACCATAACCTCAAATATCAAAGCAGGTCCGTTAACTTTCATACCAGAAGTTAGAATTGATGGCGCCAGCATAGATACTTTTGGTTTTACCAAGGGCGATGGTTCACCAACAAAATCAGCCGGACAGTTTGTACTGGCTGCTGTTTACGCCTTCTAAATAAGGTTAACTGAAATTATTTTATAAGCCGCTCTCCATAAATGGGGGAGCGGCTTTATATTTATACCATGAAAAAGATATTATTCATTGTCCTTTTTTTACTGTTCGCCGGAATTGCCAGCGCACAAAAAAACCAGCTATCGCTTGATGAGCATAATAAATATGTTTATTACGAAGTGGTTGATCTTCCCGGTATTTCTGCAGATAGCATACATCGTAACAGCAATGCCTTTGTTGAAATAACCTATCCTAAAAATAAGTCAAGGCAAATAAGTATTACGGGTATCCTGGTTAAAGATAAATTTTTGATCTATAGCCCTATCGCGAAGCATGAGAGCGGCGAGATAGCTTACATTTTAAATATTGAATGTAAAGATTCAAAATATAGATATTGGCTGACTGATTTTGTATTCACTCCTTATGAAAGAAACCGTTATAGCGTTTACGTACCTGTAAATGGAATTAATATTCCTCTTGAATCGGCAATAACCAAAGTAAGCCAAAAGGAACTGAATGGTTATCTTGAACAAACGAGTGCCTTTTGCACGCAACTCGGCAGCAGATTAAAACAATATATGGTGGAGGATCACCACTTAATAATACCTGATAAACAGCCTACAAAAAAAATAGTCACTGATAAATGGTAGCGAAACCCGAATACGCTGCCTAAATGGCTTTTGGTTCTTGAAAATTAAAATATATCAATGTTGTACAATATTTAATATTGTATATACGTTATATATCAAAATTAAATTTCAAAACCATGCTTATCTCAAAATTTGATTTGTACAAGTCCGAGTGGCTCGAGCTTGTATTTAACGACCGTAACAAGGAATACGGCGCCTACGATCTCAGAAAACATTACAACAGGTACCTGGTGAAGGCGATGGCAATTGCCTTTGCATCGGTTGCTCTTCTATTCATAGTGCATGGTGTTTTATCTAAATCAGCACCATTGGAAATTACGCGGACAATTGAGAATATACCAATCCTCCCGCCAACCGACATTAAGCCACCCGTGATACCGCCGAAAGTTGATCCTCCAAAAGCTCAAGTACAATCTACTATAAAATTCCCTCCCCCTGTGGTAAGGCCTGATGAGCAGGCAGAAGATCCGCCCAAAATAACTGATCTGCAAACTGCTGCAATAGGCACTAAAACCGTGAAGGGAGACGGGGAGGTTATAGATATACCGGAAACAGGGCCAAGCAAAGAAATAGGAAAGGTGACAGAAGATAATACGCCTAAGGAAATGAATTCTGTTGAGATACTGCCTCAGCCAGTTGGGGGTGCCGAAGCTTGGGGAAGATTTTTACAAAGAAATATGCATTATCCACCCGTTGCATCCGATAATAAAGTTCAGGGTAAGGTTTTTGTAAGTTTTGTTGTGGAGAAGGACGGACATTTATCAAATATTGTAGTTGAGCGTGGAGTTGGTTCAGGCCTTGATGAGGAAGCAGTGAGGGTGTTAAAATTAGCGCCAGCCTGGAAGCCGGGTATCCAGAACGGTAAACCGGTACGTGTGAAATTCACCCTGCCTATCAATTTCGTGATACCGGATTCCGACTAAGGATAGAATTTAAGTATAAAAAGAGTGAAGGTTTATTAATGATCATCTAATTAAAACTTAAAACCATGTTTACTTCAAAATCTGATCTGTACAAGCCCGAGTGGCTCGAGCTTGTATTCGAAGACCGCAACCAGGAATACGGCGCTTACGATCTGCGGAAACATTATGCCGATAATTTGCTGATGGCGATGGGTATTACATTTGTTGTACTTTCAACATTGGGTTTATCTTATTCTTTACTGCACAAGACTACTCCAGCGCCAATTATCGACAAAGGGCCTATTGAAGTTGTAGTTCCGGTAAATCTTCGCCCAAGGGTAGAACCGTCCAGACCAATACATCATCAAACCCCACCACCGGCAACACATGCACCCACCATAAGATTTACAACGCCCGTACCGACGTCTGAGCCGACAGTAGCTAATCCACCTACGCAAGTTCAGCTTAGTCAAGCTGCAATAGGTACAGACAATGTGCAAGGCACAGGTCCCGGTGACAATATATTAAGACCAGAAACGACAACGGGAGGTACAGGTACTCTTGCCCCAGCTGTAAGTAATGAACCTGTAGGAACAGAATTACTTGAAACAATGCCCGAACCTTTTGGTGGTGCCGCGGCCTGGTCAAAATTCCTCCAAAAAAATATGCGTTATCCACCCCAGGCTTCTGAAGCAGGCATACAAGGAAAAGTTTGGATGAGTTTTATTATTGAAAAGGATGGAAAATTATCAAACATTGTGGTTGCAAAGGGTGTTGGCCATGGCCTGGATGAAGAAGCATTACGCGTATTGAAATTGGCGCCTGCATGGAAACCAGGTATCCAAAACGGCCAGCATGTGCGTGTGAAGTATACTATACCAATTAGTTTTGTGATATCTGAAGAGTGATATTGAGGATAAAGGTAAAAGGGTAAAGGTGAAGGGTTATTATCGCTTCATCTTTACCCTTTGTTTCTAAATTGAACTTTATTCACCTTTATGCTTTAACCTTTCGCCTTTCACCTTCTACCTTTCGCCTTTTTTTTCTAATTTTGTGCTTCCTTTCAAAAAAACGATAATTACCTTGGAGACACTGGAATTAACTACCCCTCAAACCGCGAAAGATTTAGGTTTACTACCCGAAGAATTTGAACGAATAAAAGAGATATTGGGCCGTGTGCCGAACTTTACTGAGCTTTCTATTTTCTCGGTAATGTGGAGCGAACACTGTTCTTATAAAAACTCAATTACCTGGCTCAAAACACTGCCAAAAGATGGTCCGCGTATGCTGGCCAAAGCAGGCGAAGAAAATGCCGGCCTGGTTGATTTAGGTGATGGTATTGGGTGCGCTTTCAAGATAGAATCACATAATCACCCTTCGGCTTTGGAACCTTACCAGGGTGCGGCAACGGGTGTTGGTGGTATTAACCGCGATATATTTACCATGGGCGCACGTCCTATCGCCCAGCTTAATTCGTTGCGTTTTGGAGATTTGAGCCTTGATCGTACCAAATGGCTCATCAAAGGTGTAGTTAAAGGTATTGGCGATTACGGCAATGCTTTTGGTATCCCAACTGTAGGTGGCGAACTATTTTTCGATGATTGCTATAATGTTAATCCGCTGGTAAATGCTATGTCGGCAGGTATAGTTAAGGCTGGCGAAACAGTTTCAGCAACTTCTTATGGAGTTGGTAATCCGGTTTACATAGTAGGCTCGGCAACGGGTAAGGATGGGATCCATGGCGCCGCTTTCGCGTCAAAAGATATTACTGAGGATTCGGTGAATGATTTGCCTGCAGTACAAGTGGGTGATCCTTTCCAGGAAAAATTATTATTGGAAGCTACACTTGAAGTAATTAAAACTGGTGCTGTTGTAGGTATGCAGGATATGGGTGCGGCAGGTATTATTTGCTCCAACTCCGAAATGTCGGCTAAAGGAGAGCATGGTATGCGTATCGACCTGGATAAAGTGCCAACGCGCCAGGAAAATATGAAGCCTTTTGAGATTCTGCTTTCAGAATCGCAGGAGCGCATGCTGATCGTGGTGCATAAAGGCAGAGAAAAAGAAGTTGAAGCAGTTTTTGATAAATGGGACCTGAATTGCGCCATCATAGGCGAGGTGACCGATACTCAAAGGTTGCTTTATTATATGAATGGTGAATTGGTTGCTGATGTACCTGCGGATGATTTGGTTTTAGGTGGAGGTGCCCCGGTTTACGAACGTCAATACAGCGAACCAGCGTATTTCAGGAAAAACCAGCAATTTAAAATTGAAGATGTAAAAGAGCCTGCCGATTTGAAAGATGTGGCAGAGCATTTGATATCGCATCCAAATATTGCATCAAAACGTTGGGTAACCAAACAATACGATTCGATGGTAGGAGCCTCAACCATGACGACTAACCGTCCATGTGATGCGGCTATAGTTGATGTAAGAGGAACAGATAAGGCTATTGCTTTAACAGTTGATTGTAATTCGCGCTATGTATATGCTGATCCACAAAAGGGATGTGCCATTGCTGTAGCCGAAGCTGCCCGTAACATTACCTGTGCCGGCGGCGAACCCGTAGCTATAACCAACTGCCTTAATTTTGGCAATCCTTACAAACCAGAAGTTTACTGGCAATTTGTTGGTGCCATAAAAGGTATGAGCGAGGCTTGTACTAAATTTGAAACTCCAGTTACCGGCGGTAATGTGAGCTTTTATAACCAATCTACGGATGATGGGCCGGTATTTCCAACCCCGACCATTGGTATGTTAGGAGTACTGGATGATAAATCGACCCTGATGACCTCGGATTTCAAACAACCGGGCGATATGGTTTATTTGATCGGTGAATCACAGAATGATATTGCCTCATCTCAATATTTAGCTTCTTATCATAAAATATCATCGGCCCCGGCTCCTTATTTTGATCTGGATAAGGAATATGATATGCACCAGGTGATCAAACAACTGATCAAACACCAGGTGATCAAATCGGCACATGATGTATCAGACGGTGGCTTGTTTATCACATTGATCGAGTCGGCCATGCCAAACGGTTTTGGTTTCGAGATAGAATCAGACAGTTCGGTACGTAAAGATGCCTTTTTATTCGGTGAAGCGCAGGGCCGGGTAGTGGTAAGTATCTCGCCTGAAGAACAGGAACGTTTTATTGAACTAATGGCCACAAGCGAAGTCGAATTTAGCCTGTTAGGTTCGGTAACTGATGGTTACTTGCATATCGACGAAGAGCCGTTCGGTCATATTACCGATATCAAATTGGTTTATGATAATGTGCTGCATGTTATTTTGGGAGAATAAATGTTAATGTTCCGTAGGAACATTTCGTAGGTAGAAAAAAATAGGGGAATTGCATATATTCGTTCCATAGGAACGATTGGTGCTTTCCGTTATAACATGTTTTCATAAGCCATGCCTAATACCTACACCCAAATTCATATACAATTTGTATTCGCCGTAAAATACCGGTCTGCACTTATTGACGTTGAATGGAAAGGCAGGCTGCATCAATACATCACAGGTATATTTCAGCAGAATGAGCATAAGATGCTTCAAATAAATAGCATGCCCGATCATATTCATATCTTTATAGGCATGCGGCCACATCAATCGATATCTTCATTGATACAAAATGTGAAAACAGAAAGCAGTAAATGGATCAAGACACAGAACTTCTGCTCCCAGCCATTTGCCTGGCAGGAAGGCTATGGCGCTTTTTCATATGCCAAAAGCCAGGTGCCTGATGTAATCCGGTATATTCAGAACCAGGAGAAGCATCATCAGAAAGAAACATTCCTGGGTGAATACCGAAAATTTTTACAAGCATTTGAAATTGACTGGGATGAAAAATATATATTTAAAGAATTGGAATAGCACCAGGCGTTCCGATGGAACGCTGAATATTTATAATGATTTTTTCTACCGACCATATGTTCCTATGGAACATTTTTTATAACCTCTATTATGCTTAGGATTAACCAGGTACATCATATCGCCATTATCTGCTCTGATTATCAAAGGTCGAAGCAGTTTTACAGCGAAGTGCTTGGTTTTAAGATGGTGCGCGAAGTTTTCCGGACTGAAAGAAACTCCTACAAACTCGACCTGGAAGTTGCAGGCTTATACCAGATTGAGCTTTTTTCATTTCCCCACCCTCCTGCACGCCCTTCAAGGCCCGAGGCCCTTGGTTTGCGTCATATTGCTTTTGAGGTGGATAATATTGAGGAAGCTGTACATCATGTAAATGCCCATGATGTTATAACCGAACCTATCAGGATAGATGAATTTACAGGCAAACGCTTTACCTTTTTTGCTGACCCAGACGGATTACCCATAGAGTTTTACGAGAAATAGCCATGCCTGATATTTTTCGGTTCAAACAGTTCGATGTTGATCAGAGTGGTTGCGCCATGAAGATCAATACCGATGGCGTACTGCTGGGTGCATTGACCGAAGTGGATCAGCCTAAAAACATACTGGATATTGGCACCGGCACCGGGGTTATCGCTTTAATGCTGGCCCAAAGGTTTAGCGGAGCAAAAATTGACGCAGTCGAGATCGATGCAACGGCTGCCCAAACTGCCGGGGGGAATTTTACCAGTTCGCCATTTGCTGAAAGACTGCAACTATACCCTACAGGCTTTGAACAGTTTTTTGTAGAAAATCCCGGTAAGAAATATGATTTGATTGTATCCAATCCGCCATTCTTTATTAATTCCTTAAAATCGCCTGAAGCAAAAAAGGAATTAGCGAAACATACCGATGAGGACTTTTTTAGAAAGCTGATCAAAACTATATCCGCACACTTGAACGCAGAAGGCCGTTGCTGGCTGATCATTCCTTTAACTATTGCAGATTTTATATTCTACCTCGCCGCGGAAAATAATCTTTGCCTGCAAAAGAGGATCAACGTAAAATCATTTGAAGATTCGTTACCGCACCGGGTTATTGCTTGTTTTGGTTCCGAAAAGATTTCAACAGAAATAAGTAAATTGGTGATCTATGAGGCGGTAGGTGTTTATTCGGAAGAATATATTAAATTGCTGAAACCTTATTTTATTGCTTTTTGATATGAAAGTCGTATCGGTATTTTTTTCAATAGTGCTGTTATTCCCAATCCTCTTCTTTTTATTGCACATATTTCAATTATATGACAGTAAAGGTCCTCTAAAATCTTTCGGTGTTGACAATAAATTAATTGCTTCACTTGCACAACCGAGTATTATCTGTTTAACAATCTATACCGTGGCCTTTCTAATCTCCATCTTTTTTAACATTAAAAAGAAATATGTCGTAAATGCAATATTCTTAAGCACTATGATCGTTATTTATACATTTCTTTCGCTATTTGTAAGATTTTAATGACCCGAATAGGCCTCCTTTCAGACACCCACGGTTACCTTGATGATGCCGTTTTTAAGCATTTTGAAAACTGCGACGAGATATGGCACGCCGGTGATTTCGGTACGATAGAGCTGGCGGATAAGCTGGCTGCCTTTAAACCGCTGCGCGGTGTGTATGGCAATATTGATGGAAAAGAGATCAGGCTTGACTACCCGGAACACCTGCGTTTTAAATGTGAAGATGTAGATGTTTGGATGACCCATATCGGCGGATATCCAGGAAAATATAATCCGTCAATAAGACAAGAAATTTACACTAACCCTCCAAAATTGTTCATTTGCGGGCATTCGCATATCCTGAAAGTGATCTATGATAAAAAGATCAGTTGCTTACACTTAAATCCCGGAGCAGCAGGGCAACAAGGTTGGCATAAAGTACGTACAATGCTTAGATTTTGCATTTCTGAGGAAAAAATCCATACCTTAGAGGCCATAGAATTGCAAAAATAATATGTATTTAATACACTAAGCCTATGAAAATAGTCCAAACTTTAGGTCAATTTATTATTGAGAAACAGGCAGACTTCCCGTACGCTAAGGGTGAGCTGTCGAGGTTGCTGAGAGACATTGCCATTGCATCAAAAATTGTGAACCGCGAGGTGAACAAAGCAGGACTTGCCGATATACTTGGCGAAGCCGGTACGATCAACATACAGGGCGAGGGCCAGAAAAAACTGGACGTATATGCCAATGAGCAATTTATATCGGCTTTAAAACATGGAGGAGAATGTTGCATCGTGGCGTCAGAAGAAAATGACGATCATATTTATATCGATTCGGACGTTTCAAAAGATGCCAAATATATCGTAGCCATTGATCCGCTGGATGGTTCTTCCAATATCGATGTGAATGTAGGCATAGGTACTATTTTTTCCATCTACCGCCGTAAATCCACCAAGGGCCGTGCAACTTTAGAAGATGTACTGCAACGAGGGGTTGAGCAGGTGGCTGCAGGTTATGTGATCTATGGTTCATCAACCATGTTAGTTTATACTACGGGTAAGGGGGTGAATGGATTTACCCTTGATCCTTCCATCGGGGAGTTTTGTTTATCGCACCCGGATATGAAAATTCCAAAAGACGGCGTGATCTATTCCATCAACGAAGGCTATTATGTTCATTTCCCCGATGGGGTTAAAAAATATATTAAATATTGCCAGGTGGAGGATGAAAAGACCAAGCGCCCTTATACCTCACGCTATATTGGCTCTATGGTTGCTGATATTCATCGCAACCTGATCAAAGGAGGCATATTTATTTACCCGATAACTGCCAGCGCCCCAAAAGGCAAATTAAGGCTGGTTTATGAGTGTAACCCAATGGCATTTATCATCGAACAGGCAGGAGGGAAGGCCAGCAATGGCTATGAGCGGATACTTGATCTTGAAGTAACCGAACTGCATCAGCGCTCGGCTATTTTTATCGGCTCAGAAAATATGGTGAAACAGGCTGAAGAAATGATGGCCTGCTTTTCACCTCAAGTAACGAAGCGGACTTTTGAAGGGTTGGTGGCGATACAGTAGTTGGAAAGTTGAAATGTTGGAAGGTTGTAATGTTGTTTTACAATATCGTCCTTTTTAACTTTCCAACGTTTCAACTTTCCAACCTTACAACAAATTCACCTTCGCCGCTTCCATTTCAAATACAGAATCTATCAACAAATCTTTTTGTTTACCGGCGGCTACGGCCAGCACATCACATCGTTCGTTTTCCGGGTGACCGGCATGGCCGCGTACCCATACAAATTTGATATTGTGGAGCTTGCTTATTTCGAGATAACGCAGCCACAGGTCTTTGTTTTTTTTACCTGCAAAACCTTTTTGCAGCCATCCATAAACCCATCTTTTTTCGATAGCGTCAATCACGTATTTTGAATCGGAATAGATAGTGACATTCTGATTTGGACTTTTAATCGCTTCAAGACCCTTAATTACAGCCAGCAGTTCCATCCGGTTGTTGGTGGTTTTACGGAATCCCTCCGAAAGTTCTTTATAATGTTTGCCGGAACGCAGAATAACACCGTACCCACCCGGCCCCGGGTTACCACTTGATGCACCGTCAGTAAAAATTTCGATCATTTTTTATCAGTCCATAGACCATGGTCAATAGTCCATAGCTAAGGTCAAAAATAGAAACATTAGCGCTAATTGAATTATTTGATCGATATTAAATATAAAATTGATCATGGACTATGGTCTATCGACTATGGGCCGAGAAATTAATCGACCTTCTTCGCCTTCAGCCTCAGCGAATTACCGATCACAACTACATCCGAAAATGCCATAGCGAAGGCGCCTACCATCGGGTTTAAGAAGCCCAGTGCCGCTATAGGGATAGCTACAATATTATAGGCAAATGCCCAAAACAGGTTTTGTTTGATGGTGATAAGCGTGTGCCTGCTGATCTGTAAAAATTTTACCAGCGAATACAGGTCGGTATTCAGCAGTATGACCCTTGCGGATTGGATAGCCACCTGGCTGCTGTCGTTCATAGAAATACCTACATCGGCTTTGGTAAGGGCAGGGGCATCGTTGATACCATCACCAACCATAATGGTCTCGCCCTTCTTTTTGTAGATATCAATCACTGTCAATTTTTCACCGGGTAGCTTTTCTCCATGCACCTCATCAATACCAATCGCTTTTGCTACTTTGACGCACCTGATTTGCTTGTCGCCGCTTAGCAATACAGGGATTATTCCCATCTGTTTTAATTTGGCTATCAAAGCCGCAGCCTGGGGCTTTATTTCGTCATCAATTTCTATCTGCGCCAGCAACACCTGGTTTTTGTATAGGGAAACATTAAAGTCGTTTTCTTTATTAGCCTTCCCCAATCCCAGGAAATAATGATTGCCATTTACATCCTCGGCACGCATACCCAACCCCTTTTCTTCCGTCACCGACTTTAAGATCAATTTTTGCTGTGGGAGGCTTTTCAATTCATTCACCAGCGAACGTGCGATAGGGTGGCTGGATCGCTCTTCAATAGCGGTAATTACGCCTCGCACCGTTTCAATATCTGCTCTCCCTTCGGTTTTTATATTATTGATATGGAATTTGCCGGTAGTTAATGTACCGGTCTTATCAAATACAATGTATTTGGCTTTGGTAACCGCTTCAATAGTGTCGCCGCCTTTGATCAGGATGCCGTTCTTGGCTGCCCTGCCAAGCCCCACCATCACGGCGGTAGGAGTGGCCAATCCCATAGCACAAGGGCAGGAGATCACCAATACAGCTATGGCATTCATTAATGAGTGCTGTAGTCCTGCGTGCCCCGCAAAATAGGTCAGAACAAAGGTGAGCGCGGCAATCAATATTACGGCAGGCACAAATACAGCGGCTACTTGGTCGCCTAATTTTTGTACAGGGGGTTTGGCAGCCTGTGCTTTCTTCATCAGCTCGATTATCTGCGACAGCACCGTATTGGAACCAACTTTCGTGGCTATCATGGTGATATTGCCATGTTCTACAATAGTTCCGCCAATTAGCTTGTCGTATTTGCCTTTTTCTATCGGTATGCTTTCGCCGGTAAGCATGGATTCGTTAACGGAAGCATTGCCAGATAACACTTCGCCATCCACAGGTATTTTATCGCCTGTATTTACCAAAAGGGTGTCCCCGGGCCGTACTTCGCGTGCGCTGATCACTTCAATTTCACCATCGATCATCCGGTTAGCATTTACTTGCTGAAACTTTACCATTTCTTTTACAGCAGAAGTAGTTTGCGTAACCGATCGTTTTTCGAAGAGGTTGCCCAGCAACACCAGGGTAATGATGGTAGCACACGTTTCGTAAAACTGGTAATGCATGCCCAAATGTTGTAAAGTACCGATCAAACTATAAATAAAAGCGGACGATGAGCCGATGAATATCAGCACATCCATATTGGGTACGCCGCCTTTTACCGAATGCCAGGCGCTTTTGCCGAAATGCAGACAGCCGACTATAAAAACGGGGAGACATAATAAAAGCTGTACTAAAGGTAAATGCAAAAAATGCCAGGGCAATATCATAGCCGACAAAAGCGGTACAGTAAAAATGGTACAGAAGATCAGCTTATTCTCTATCTTTTCGTAGAATTTTTCCTGGTGCAGGGTACCTTCTTCCGCTACTTTGTAACCCAGTCCTTCGATGCCTTTGATTGCGTCCTGAACCTTTGTTTCGTCATCGGCGGAGAATTTTACCTCTTCGGAAGCGAAATCAACCAATATGTCATGAAATCCCTTTTTCTCGAGTAATTTGTGCACCGACATAGCGCAGTTATTACAATGCATCCCCGTCACGTTCAATTCAACTAATTGCTCAGCCATAGGTACAAATTTCGGTATTAATTTAGATGCGTTCTAAATAAAATGGTAAGGCGATTGTAATTTTAAAAAACCTATTGACTTTAGGCTGTAAATCTTTACATTTGCAGCCTCCAATACGGTAGATGTAGCTCAGTTGGTTAGAGCATCGGTTTGTGGTACCGAGGGTCGTGGGTTCGAGCCCCATCATTTACCCTTTATGGGACAAGGTCTTTTCCAAAGATTTTTGTCCCATTTTTTTTGTCCTTAACTCTTTGTTTTTCAGGTATATTAACTCGGCCGCTTCGTTGATCAAAGCGGTTCGATGTGCCACCCCATCGTAAACCAAATTTTCGGGAAAAATTATTGAAATCAAATACCTTTTGCCTTCTGTGGTGGCATCTTCGTATAACATATCCAGATTTTGGAGACTCTGAATTGCTTTTTCGGCAATTGGTCTTATGTTTAACAATGAGGCGTTCTGAACATTCAGATCACTTAATTTCGCTTCCAGCCTGGTTATTCTTTCGTTGCATTCTATTTTGATCAACCTAAAGTCGGCACTATCAATCTCGTTTTCTAATAATAATCCTCTTGCTTTGTCTAACCTTTTATTTTGTTCATTTATTTGCTGGATATATAATTTTTTTTCATCTTGAACGGATCTCGTTTGGCTATTATAACAATCAGTGATAACCTCTACAAAAAGCTCATCAAAACCTTTCCTGGGTAGAAAATCCATCAGTTCTTCCACAAATTTATCGTTTACGACATCAGCTCTAAATCTTACACCACAGGAGGAAGTACAATGGTAGTAGACAAAATGATTATTTCTACCTCTTGACGCGCTGCCGGTCAGCTTTCTGCTACACTTCGGACAATGTAAAAATCCACGCAAGAGTAAATCTTTCGGAGAGGATATTGGGATTCCCGGGATTTTACTTCTACCATCAAGAATATCCTGCACATGGTAAAAATGGCTCTCAGTTATTAGCGGTTCGTGCAGTCCCTGAACTAACCGGGCTTCTTCATCTTTATATTTAGGCAATTTAATCTTTCCGCAATAAACTGGATTACGAATGGTATTATAAAAGTTGTTCTTGCTGCATTTGAGTCCTTTCTCCCTCGCCATATTTAAGATTTGTTCGCCGGAATACACTCCTTCTGCAAGTTGATCAAATACCCAATGCATAATTGTCCATTCGGGTTCTTTAACCCCAATATACCTTCGACCGTTTTCGTAGGCCCTATTGGCATATCCAAGCGGCGCCATACCCATCCAACGTCCTTCTTTTTTGGCCTGACGGATCCCTATTTTAGTATTTAGACCACGACGATCGTTCTCGATTTCTGGAGTAGTTAAGTAAACTGCGAGCATCATTTTGTTTTCCGGAACATTTAAATCCAGTGGCTGCTCGATCGCCTGTGGATCAATACCTAATTTTCGCAAAGATGCTATCATTTGGTAAGCGTCACTTGTGTTCCGGCTAAATCGATCCCATTTTGTGAAGAGTAATAAGTCGGCTTTGCCACGATATTTCCGAATATGGATCATTAATTTTTTCCACTCCGGCCTTAGAAATGTTTTTGCAGAGTGGTCTTCAATAAATATCTTACGGACTTTGATGTTATTTACCTCACAGTATTTAACTAAAACATCTTGCTGACTTCTAAGGGAGTAGCCTTTGTCAGCCTGTTCATCTGTACTTACTCTAACATATAAATCAGCAATTTTCATGGTGTTCGATTTTTGTACCACAACCCGTTTTTATCCGCCTCAACCGCCTTTTTTTTGATTTTTCAACCTTTCTTAGGGTTTGGCTGACAGACAAATTACCAATTTTATACATAAAATCCAACATAATTTTTGCTTTTTCGATCGTGAGAATTATACCATGTTTGGCTAAAATCTTTACTGCCTTTTCCGGAGTTACGGTTCGTATTTGAGGACGCTCAAAGAATTCCATATTCGCTTTTTGACTACAATTATCAATCTTATTACTAAGTGATTTTAACAATCACATTGACAAGCAGGTATCTTTGACATCTTCCCATTTAGGTGTGAGAAAAGCAGTAACCGGAGGTAGTAGTCAAAATATATATTTACCTGTTTGGAAATTTCTGTTGCTTTTCATGGTGATTGTCAATCGCCGATCTGTCGATGTTGGAATTTTGGAGAAAATCCAATAGGCATGAAAGATCAACACACCAAAGTCAAATTTAACTCCGGTACCAGATGCCGTGACCAACAAATCCGCAAAAGGATCCGCCACCTGTTGAATTCTTTTCCCGCCATTCCGCCGGTCCGTCATACTTTGCACACGAAACCCGATACCGGCGAGGAATAGTGCCACTTGCCCAATTTAATAACCACCAGCCCCAAGTTTTGCGGTTTTGGCGAAGCCCGTTTTCTGCATGCCCCCGCATGCAGCAAGATGGATTTTTGTCCACAAAAATCATCTTGCCCGGTTTGAGCCGGGGGCTTTTGCTCGGAACTCGCAAAGCCTGGAACTTTTTAAAATGTAGCCCATGCCACGAAAGAAAACACCAGACCAGGACACCTTATTAAGCTACCCCATCCGCACCCGCGTCACGCAAAGGACAGGGGAGCGATTGGAAAAATTGCAAAAGGAAAGCGCCTGTCAAAGCGTGGGAGAGGTCGCCCGCATGATCCTGTCTGGCGAGACCATTACCTGTTTTTACAGGGATATCTCCCTGAGCGCGCCTATGGAAGAATTAGCGCTGATCCGCAGGGAACTCAAAGCCATGGGCATCAACATTAACCAGCAGACCCGATTCTTTCATGCCAGCAGGAACGAAACGCAAAAGGCTTTTTATGCATTGAAAACGGGGGAGTTGTACAAGCAGGTGGGCGGGAGGGTCGAAGAATTATTAACCATCATCAACCGCCTGGCAGAAAAATGGTTGCAAGGTTCGTCAACGGCAAAAGCATAAGGGGCATGCTGCACTATAATGAGAACAAGGTGGCAGCAGGGGAGGCCAGGCTGTTACTTGCCAGCGGTTTTGCAGGGGAAGCGACACAATTTAGTTTGGCGCAAAAACTGCAGCGCTTCGAGTACCTCACCATGTTGAACAGCCACGTGAAAACGAACGCCATACACATCACGCTGAATTTCGATCCGCAGGATAAACTGACGAATGAAATGCTGCAGCAGGTCAGCCTGTCGTATATGGCGCAGATCGGTTTCGGCGACCAGCCCTTCCTGGTCTACCGGCATAACGATGCGGCGCATACCCACGTGCATATCGCCAGCGTGAATATCCGCGCGGACGGCAGCCGGATCGACACACACGGCATCGGCTGGAAGCTATCCGAGCCCGCACGGCAGCAGATCGAAAAGGAGTTCGGGTTGATCGTGGCGAAAGGCAGGGAGAACAGCAATAGCCTGGCCATCAGACCGGCGGATTTGGAGAAGGCGGTTTATGGCCAAACGCCAAGCAAAAGGGCCATTACGAATATCGTCAACGCGGTGATTGGCACCTATACCTTCACCTCACTGGCCGAGTTCAATGCAATCCTGCAACAGTTCAACGTCCGGGCCGACCGGGGCGCGGAAGGAACATTGATGCATGAGAAAAAGGGCTTGCTTTACTCCCTGATCAATTCCAAAGGGGAAGCGATAGGTGTGCCGATCAAAGCCAGCGCCATTTATAATAAACCCACGCTGCCCAGCCTCGAAAAGCAATTTTACAAAAACCTGGAAAGGCGCAAGCCTTTTAAGGAACCGCTGAAAACTTTGATCGATAAAACCATTGGCCGGTATACGGCGATCAGCAAAGCCACGCTTATCCGCGAGCTGCAGGAACAAAACATTGCTGTCCTGTTCCGCACGAACGAACAGGGGATCACCTACGGGGTCACCTATGTCGACCATCGAAAGAAGACAGTATTCAATGGAAGCGACCTGGGTAAGGCCTATAGCGCGAAAGGTTTACTGGAGCGGCTAAGCCCGATGAATAAAACCAGGCAACGGGAAAAGGCAAAGGTGCAGATAGTGACCGTCAAGCTTTCGTCGGGCAGAGGCTACCTGGCGCCACCATACCCACCCCATTATTTAAAGCTGGCCTTCGGTAAGAGCAAACCGGAAGCCCTGCCCGGCATCCCGAAGAAAAAGAAACGAAAGAAAAAAGACCCGGAACAGGAGCAATCCCGGGATCTATAAACGATCATGCAAACAGGAGAGGATATAAACGGGCTGCGGCGGATCATGGACCTGACGCGGTTGATCAGTATCTTTATACTGGCCATTCATTTCTACATCAGCTGTTACCAGTCCTTTGCAGGCTGGCACTGGACAGCGGCCATCACCGACCGGATCATCAGCTATATCGCGCGTACGGGCCTGTTCGTGAACTGGTGGCGCCCGAAGCTGGCGTCCTTACTGGCGCTTGCTGTTTCCTTAATGGGCGTCAACGGCAAAAAGGACGAAAAGATCAACTGCAAAATGATCACGGCCTACCTGCTGACCGGGTTGCTCGTCTACTGGATCAGCATCCTGGTTTTTTACCTGCCTCTTGGTTTACAAGGAATTGCCATCTGTTATATGGCACTTACAGGGATAGGTTATTTATTCATGGTCACGGGCGGCACCTACTTGTCACGGCTGCTAAAAGACAAACTGCGTAAGGACATCTTCAATACCGATAATGAGACCTTCCCGCAGGAAGAACGGCTGCTGGAAAATGAATATTCGGTCAACCTGCCGGCAAAGTATAACCTGAAGGGCAAAACAAGGAATAGCTGGATCAATCTGATTAACCCGTTCAGGGGACTGTTGGTCGCGGGTACGCCGGGCGCGGGTAAATCCTATTTTGTTATCCGGCACATCATCGAGCAGCACATCAAAAAGGGTTTTTCGATGTTCCTCTACGATTTCAAGTTTGATGACCTGAGTATCATCGTTTATAACACGTTGCTGAAGTATTACCGGAATTATACGGTCAGGCCCACTTTTTGGCTCATCGACTTTGAACGGATCATCCACCGCTGTAACCCGCTTTACCCGGAAAGCATGGTGGATATCACCGATGCGACTGAAGCCTCCCGGACGATTATGCTGGGGCTCAACAGGGACTGGATCAAAAAGCAGGGTGACTTCTTTGTCGAGAGCCCGATCAATTTTTTAACGGCGATCATCTGGTATTTGCGGAAGTATGAGGACGGAAGATACTGCACGTTGCCGCATGTGATCGAATTGATCCAGGCCGACTATGACCAGTTGTTTGCCGTATTGCTGAAAGAGGCGGAGATCGGGGCATTGATCAATCCCTTTATCTCGGCTTATAACCAGGGGGCAAAGGCGCAATTGGAAGGACAGATCGCCAGCGCGAAGATCGGGCTGGCCCGGCTGGCCTCACCAGCTTTGTATTACGTGCTGTCGGGCAATGACTTTACGCTGGACATCAATAATCCGGAGGCGCCCAAGATCGTCTGCCTTGGAAATAACCCGCAGAAGCTACAGACCTACGGCGCGGTATTGTCCCTTTACATTTCCCGCATGATCAAACTGGTCAATCGCAAGGGCCAGCTGAAAAGCAGCCTGATCTTCGACGAGTTTCCCACCATTTTCTTTAATAATATGGACAGTCTGATCGCCACGGCCAGATCGAACAAGGTGGCCACCACGCTGGCCGTGCAGGATTTCAGCCAGTTAAGCAAAGAGTATGGCAAGGAGCAGGCGGATGTGATCACCGGTATTGTCGGCAATATCATCAGCGGGCAGGTGACCGGGGATACTGCGAAGACGCTCTCCGAAAACTTTGGCAAGATCGTCCAGGATAAAAATAGTATGACCATTAACAGCAGCGATACCTCGATCTCGAAAGCGACCCAGCTGGATCATGCTATTCCAGCCTCGAAGATCGCGGCCCTTTCCTCCGGGGAATTTGTCGGCATGGTCGCCGATAACCCCGAACAGCGGATCCGCCTGAAGATGTTCCATGCCGAGATACAAAATGACCATGCGACGATCGCGAAAGAAGAGGCGGCTTACCGGCCGATACCGGTCAAAGAACCGGTGACCGAGGAAATGGTGACGGAAACCTACGAAAGGATCAGGCTGAATATCGCGGAATTGCTGAAGAAAGAACTGGATGAGCTGGAAGATAATAAGGAAAAAGATAAGGAGAGGGAAAACGGTCGCCAAAAGCCGGATGGTCACCGGGAAAAAAGGCGGAGGGCCAAAAAGGAGCGCCAGCGGGAAAGAGAAAAAGGCCGCAAAGCCGCTCCCCATGAAGACGATGAACAATCGCTTTCTTTGTAAATACTTAGAACCCTACAAAAACAAGGACAAAATATACTGTTAATTGGTTACATCCCTGACCTCGGGTAAATGGCAAAAACGAATCCATGTATGATATCAGATATCGCTCAATTGTTTTAATAAATATCACGATATTTTTTGAATAGCCAGAAACGGCTTAATCAACAACCCGTTCGCGTATCTTCACTGCCGGGTTACCCTGGTATACGCTATAAGGCTCCAGATTTTTAGTGGCTACCGCTCCACTACTTAATACCGAGTGAGTGCCGGCCGTAACCCCCAGGTTTACCACAGAGCCCGCACCCAGCCAAACGCCATCTTCCAAAACCACGCTTGCTGTGATCAGATCGAAAGAACTTTTTTTGTAATTGTGGCTGCCGGTAAGTATGGTTACGCCCTGTGATAAGCAAACGTTTGACCCAATGGTGACCATCACCAAACTATCTATCCAGACATTTTCGCCTATCCAAACCTCGTTGCCAATGGTAAGCAGCCATGGATATTTGATGTTTACACAAGGCTTAATTTCTACCTGCTTACCAACTTTAGCGCCGAACAGCCTTAGCAGGCTGTTTTTGAACCCGTAAAATGGAAACAGGCTTGACTTGAAAAAGAAAACATTGACATAATACCACAGCACCCTTTTGATGGCCGATCCACCCGGGTTATAAGGGTAATTGTTGTATTCTACCAGGTTAGCCTGCTTTCTTCGTTTCTCTGTTATCATCATGCTTAACCCAAAAGTAAAGACTTATAGCAATAATTATATAGATTATAATATTAAAAATGGTATGGTGATCTACGATCACGCCGCTTTGTTTGCGCCAGAACAATGCTAATAAAATAAATCGCAGCACATTGAGCAATTGGATGATAAATATACCCGATACCAGGAACAGCAATTTTACTTTTAGCTTTTTGGGATAAGCGATCACAAAAGCGGTAAAAAAGCTCATCACACCCAAACCCAGGCAGGAGTAAACCAATTGTATAATGCCGTGCCCCACAACCAACATTTCATACTCGCTTGTAATGGCGGTGTAGCCCATCCAATTGAGCACTTGCGCGCTGGTGTGTAATAAAATATATCGTAAGCCACGGATATAATTCAGATGTTCGGCCAGGAAAGCATTGTAATGGTTACCGGCAGAGGTAACGCCAAAGAAGAATATATTGAAGTAATATAAAATAAGGAACAGGCCAAGGAATATAATAATGAACCTTAAGGGTGATTCTTTGCCGACGTTTTTAAGCGTCATCCTTTTGTTTTTTTAGCAGCTCATCTATCTTGATATCCACCACCAGCCTGAACCAGAAACCCTGCAGAAAATGGAATATAATGCCGGTACGGCCATCCAGTATGCCCAGTTGAAAAATGATCCGTTTGGTGAAGTAGATCATCGGGCGCACGTAGCGCGGCAATTTCCACCATAGCTGTTTTTGCCAGGCTTTACGTTCATTTGGCGAACCCCAAAAATGCGGCTGCTCAGTCTGCGCGCGCAACTGGTTCATGCGTTCCACTTCCTCCTGCGCCACCAAATCACTGTAACGGTTATGTTTATTGATCCAGAAACTGATATTGTTTTCCTTCAGGTTCTCTTCCAGGATGATACCATCTTTCCATATTTCCGATCCGCCGGGTGCTGTGAAGCGGTGATCCATATTTTCATTGATATCCGAATGGCCGATGCCATAACGGAACATTTTGAGCAGGTAGAACGGGTAATAACCGCCATGCTTTATCCACCTTCCCTTAAAAAAGTTTTTACGGTTGAAGTAGATCCCATTAACACCGGCATGATCCTCATCCCGGAAATTGCTCAGTAAGTTTCTTAGTTCGGGAGTAACGGTTTGGTCAGAATCAAGGCAGATCACCCAGGGGGTTTTTACTTCGAAGTTCTTTAAAGCATAGTCCCATTGAAGTGGATGATTCTCAAACGGATGCTGTAAAAAAGTGGCGCCAAATTGCTTACCAATTTCAATGGTCTTATCCGTACTTCCCGAATCCAGTATGAAAATAGGCGCATCCAGATCGCTGATAGATTGCAGCAGGCGGCCCAGGTGAATTTCCTCGTTATATGAAATGATAATAAATGAAAATTGCGTGTTCAACGTAACTTTGCTTTGATGATCATAGATTTCCAGAAATAAGGCACACGGCCGCAACCCCTGAAGGCCACCACATCAAATCCCTTATCCATTAATAATTTACTTAACGTTCTGCGCGACCAGAATTTAATATGCCCCCCATGCCAGGTAGGGCTCAAATGCGTATCCCACAAGTCAAAAATACTTAGCACCAGGTTTTTTAAATAACCATGATAGGGTGTTGAAATAATGATCTCCCCATTTTTTTGTAACGACTGTACACATAGGTCAATAAAGCCTTCCGGATCATACAAATGCTCGATAACCTCTGTTGATATAATAGTATCAAACGGGATAATCTGCAGTTCCTTTGGTAATTTCCCGGTAGACAGGTCCTGTACAAAAAAACGGTCTGGATGTTCTTTGCTGGCTATGGCAATACCATTCATGGAAGCGTCGGTACCATAGGCGTTATAACCCTGTTTGATAAGGTAGCTCACAAAGTGACCATTGCCACAGCCAAGGTCTAATATGTTACGATTGGTATTTTTATCAAGTAAGGAAAGCAATGGCCCCTGCAGGTAAAAAAAGGTATGACTGGGGTCGTCACTGGTAAATCCGTAGTCCTTATATTCAGTCATTATTAATGATTTGATTGTACATCGTTATATATTTTTTGGCCAGGGCCTTTTCGTTAAAATCATTACGGATTTTAGCCGGTGCTTGTTGCCGTATGGCAGTTAATTTCTCTGTATCGTTATAAATAGCATCAATGGCGCGGCTGATATCGCCTTTATCCAGTTCGCAAACCCACCCCAGGTCATTTTCGGCCACATAATCAGCTAAACCTACATTTTTGCTGACCAACACCGCGGTGCCCATGCTCAGGCTTTCAATCACCACATTGCCAAAATTCTCATCATAGGAAGGCAATATCATCAGGTCGTGCTGCTGCAACAAGTCAAATTTATTAGCCCCCTGGAAACCTATCCAGCTCAAAGATGGAGAGATGCCGTTTTGTTCGGCTATTGATTTCAGTTCGTCAATGTATTCGGGCTTGCCATCCCCGGCAATGGTCAGATGATAAGGCGCGGTAACCGTAGCGAGGGCATTTAATAAGATATCGAGCCCTTTTTTTTCTTCTATGCGCGAAAAGAAGATCAGTTTTAAAAGCCTGCTTGGTTTAGGCGCTGAATTGGAGACTTTTTCCGGCAGTTCGATAAAATTCGGAATAGTAACTATTCTTTTTGGATGAGTAATGCTTTCGATGGCCGCTTTTTCTCTCTCTGAAGTGACATGGAAGCTGCATCTTTTCAATAAATGTTTACCCAGCAGGTGATGGATCAGTTTTTTAGGCAGATTATTTTTATTGATGAAGGAGTAGGGGCTCAATGTGCCCCTTGGCGAGATCACTACCGGCACGCCCCGTATCAATGCTATCCAGCAGGAAAATACCGACACCAGGTTCCACCAGGCGTGAACATGTACTACGTCAAACCCGGGGACATCTTTCCATATCCTCCGGACCAATGCAGGCGAAAAATGGCTATGATCCTTAGTAAGCCGTTTAAAATAAGTAACCGGCACACCGTCTATATTGGTTTGTTTATCCGGTACAACAGGCAATTCAACAGGGCCGTTCGCGGTAGTAGTAAAAACTTCAACGATGCATCCTGCTTTTACCATTTGCTCGCTCAATTTAGAGACCGACATGGTAGGCCCGCCATATACATAGGCCGGTTTATAGGAAGCATTTACCTGTAATATTTTCAAATCTCTTTTAAGATACGTGTGGCCACAAATATTTTCTGAATGATGATCATACTGACATAACTCCAAAAAACCGAGTTGATCAAAAATTCAAAGCTTAA